>Ga0207886_10001_pt1 | contig 1554986 bp, 1681 predicted proteins | sample LinPmetageLP35_FD_184048 | JGI IMG/M metagenome (GOLD analysis project Ga0207886, IMG submission 184048) | Marine viral communities from the Pacific Ocean - LP-35 (SPAdes) | ecosystem: Environmental > Aquatic > Marine > Oceanic | place: Pacific Ocean | collected 2009-08-31
AATCAGTTTCGTGACAGAGACCTCATCAAGTGAGGCTACAATGCGCATGCTGCATGCGGGTTGAGGTCCGTCGTTCATACGCAGGAGGCAATGGGCTGTGGTGATTGAGGAATGGTTGGAGTAGACGTTTTGGGGGTTCTATCACAAGCTCGCCCGGTCAAAGCTGACTGAGGGAGACCCTGGTGGAGATTATAATGTGGGGCGACTCAATCAGAAGTATGAGAATTGCACCCATGCTGTTACATTTGTGGGTCACTTACCAATACAGAGCCGGGAGGGAAAGGTACGGAAGGTACCCCACAACGGTGGCGGTTCGCCGACTTGTGCCATACTGCAGCCACAACGGAATTGGAAGCTTCTCCGCAGCTCCGAACGACTTGGACGCTCAAATAAAGATGTTATGATTATGTCGAAGACAGTCAAGCTCAGCTCGGCACATAGGGGGAACTTAAGTTGATCTTGAATTTTTGGAAACTTATAAGTTGGTTTGGCGTCCAAAATGTTCGAAGTCAGATCCCCCATGTTATTTCTCGGCAACAAGGTTTCTTGGCAAGTAGGGATAAAGAATGCACATTTACATTAGCGGCTTGGCTTTCTGATGTTCAGTCTCCACTTGATCTAGCATGTCTAAGAGGCCCTTCACCTCTGCATGATCCAGTCCATGGTACGGAGGTTCGCACGACGAATCCGATTCTCGAGCCCACATTGTATTGCGATACTCGCGATTCAAACACTTGTTCCCAGGAAAGAAAGAGGATTCTGCCATTCGCTCGATCCTGATTACTCGAAGCAGGACGTAAAGGCAGTAATGAGCAAGGTAATGTATGGATGAGCTCAGATAAAGTATGAATGGGCTCAGAGAACTTACACCACAAAGGCCTAACGCGTTGATTATTTTGCGGGATAATCGCTCAACCTCGCCTTGACAATCTGTGGCCACTCATCGATACCTACCACTCTTACATGTTAACCTTCTCGGTCGGTGCCTCACTCCTTATTCCAGCCTCCTCTCCGAATGTTCATCCAGATGTACATCTTTCGAAACCAGCAGATGAACCAATGTACAGAGAGGCGTCAAGATCTCAGCGCTGCCCGAACGACTCAAAAAGGTATGCTAGCAAGCCTCAGCAACGAGCCGGAGTAGGGATTAGGTAAAACTCACATCCGACAGCTCCTCCGGCGTTGCAGAAGCAGTGTCTTCCACAAAATGGACGGCCTCGGCAGACCAGCCCTCTGGAGAAGCCTCCAAGGTCTCTCTCTTTTCACTCATCATCTGTCAAGTAACAGTCGTGGCCTGCCTCCTGATCAGCATGGACTCCATATCCTATTTTCGTGACAACTGTCGTCTGATATACGAATGGTGGATTGCATTCTCAGCTGAACCCTTAGCCGACAACAACAACTTTGAGCAGTCTCTCATTGCCGCGATGGACATCGTGCAAGATTTAATGAAGGGAAACCGCGTTCGTCGCCTCCTGCTACGGTTCGCGTACATGAATCTCGCAAAAACCATTCGTCATTGTAAGTCTGTGGCGGCCACAGATCGAGTCCAAGGCAATGCTTGTCGAAGTGTAGGTATACGCGATGCTACTGTTATAGCACTGTATTTGACCTTTGCATTGTTTACACTTCATCCTGGGCGCAGAGTTTCTGTCCTTTTCATGGAGAATGCTCGGCGGCAAAGGCAATGGCAATGAGTATTCCCTCCTCGAGAACATAGATGCGATTTCAATCATTGAGTTAAGGCATTGAGTAGACCTTTGCAAGTTCTTGTAGAGCATATGTATTCTAGATTTTAGATCCTGTCCGCTGATTGCCTTTCGAAGCTCAGAACTGTCCTGTCGGAGACCTCTCCACAACTTACCACCCCTATAATCCATTCTGAATCGTGCCATGGATCGCATCGATCGAAAGCGCCATATTGCGTTGGAAGTCGACATACTCATGTAGACAATCGGTCCAGGTTTCAACCACCTGATTCCATATCGCCCTGAAGCCTGAACAGTCTTCGACCTCTCTTATATATCTTGCACTGTACAGCAAGCGCGCAATTTTTCTAATCTTCGGATCTGTGTGGCGATAATGTTCTTTCATGTATAAGAGAAGTTTCGTTAGCTGCCAGTAGGCTTTGAAAACTGGTAATTCGGGCAAAGGTTGAGAGCTAGTCATTAGCCCATACAAGTGGTCTAGGAACACACCAAACCTCGTTGATGTAGGGGTAGGAGCCTGGTCTGGGGTAAGGAGCTCCACGTAACCATGGGGGTCTTGTATCGCAATTGAAAGAAGGCTCGGATTGGCGACATTGTGAAGCCGTCTAAAGGGTCGCAATAGGAACTGAGCGGTGGGAAATGCATCCTCTCGATTTAAATAACCGTTGCCAAACTTGAAAACAATGTCCAAGCGAGAAATGGATCTTTGCATAGTTCGAAGCCTTCCAATTAATATGTGCAGATGATCGCAATAGTCGAGAAGCCTCGACAGCGATGCTTTATGACTTGCTGCATGTGGATTCGGTAGCCAACAAGCGTATGGAGAGGGTAGTATAATTTCAATACGGAATGATTGGATCATATCGAAGTATCTGTTGCTGAGTGGGGCATTCCAGATGGGTTCGATTGCCAGATTCGCAGCAACATTTGGGGACTTGGTCTGTACCTGATTGCTGCTGATTGTCTGCGTCAATGTCGTCTGTTGCCATTGGTGACCTTCTACTGGATGCTGCTGGAAGCCGAAGCACCTATGTTGAGCATTGTTCTGAGATAAGTTACACATGCTCAACCAATCTCCGTGAAGCTCGATGGAGAAAACTCTTGTTTGGTAGAGCAGACCGGCAGCTTCATCATGGATCTGTTGATTGACACAGAGAATTGCCGTGTATACTCCTCCACCATCGCTTGCCAGGCTAGACTTCTCGTATCGAGCTGGAATGGGTCTATCAGGAAGTAAAAGCTGATATATACGGAGCCGCATCTCGACGGGGATCTTGAGAAAGTAGCAAGTGATGCGATGCTCGCGATGCTCAAGACAAAGTTCCGTTCCATGAAGCTTCCATTCGCAAAGGCGACCGCATTCGAAACCACAATGTAACGGCGCTCGGCACCGTCCCTTTCTCTTCTGCTGACGACGATGTATCCGGCACATGGGCAGCATGCCGGGCGCGAAAGAGCCGTACGCCCTATTGAGGCAGTCACCACCTTTTCTCAATGTTCCTGAGCACTGTATAGGTTGCTTGTCATTGTGGAGCAGGCATGCCTGGGAATGCGCCATGTTGATCCTAGCCGGCATTGCTGTCGAGCGTCCAAATCAGATGCACAAAGCGGTTGCACAGGTGCCTGATCACTCTTCGATCAGTTCTCGTCTTGAGTCCTTTATCGATGGTTTAATATTTATTAAACAATCAGACTGGCTGGATAGGTGGAATTCCGGTACAGTAACACATTTGAGAATGCCCAGAATGCGGTTGAGCGCCGGAAATGGCGTTCATGTCGGAAATATTGTCTCCCAGGTAAATTCCAGCCTCTAAATGCGCGGGGCGCCCCGTTCCGGCATTAGCCAAAAATGGCCGGCGGCCGAGAATGCGTGTCTACTGCCATATGATCGCATCCCGAATGTAAGCTGCCCCCGCCCCTTGGAGCCTTGAAGGCTAGATTCGTTGCCCTCGCATCGTTGGAATCACAAAGTGGCATGTGACCTTAATCAACGCCTGTTGGACACGTGTGCGTACCGGGAAGTCAACTGGATAGTGATGTATTACTGTAGTGTTAGCTGGGGTTCAGTGTGTTCTTCTACATTGGTACTGTATTTTTCGGCGTCATTATGAGGTTGTATTGTAATTCACGTCCCATGTCGATGAAACGACCCTGCCACCTTTATTCTCTCCTAATGAACGCAGTAGAATTTGGTATTTCTTGCGCCGTGTAGAGAAATCCATAGCAGATATTATGGACATCGAGGAAGGAATGAAAGACTGCGGATGCTGTTAAGGGCCAATTGTATGAGGCAGGGTAAGCTTAGAAGTTGATTGAATTGTATTGCTATCTACTCGCGGCTTCGTGCACCTTCCAAACAAGAATTTCGGGAAAGTAAACAATAGGAAGCGAGCACGTGATCCAATGAGGCCGGTGGGCACTGCATGACGAAGAGGGCGGTCACTCCGATCAGTGACGGCTACTAAGCAGCGTCAGGCACTAGCTAAGATAATGGTGATCATTTGTCCATCAAACAATAGCAAAACAGGATTGAAATGAATTGTTGGCGTTGCTGAAAATGAAAGTTGATCGTCATGCTCAATAAATGACATCTATTTCTAGCCACATGAGCCAGTTTTGGCGACCATCTGGCAGCGGAGAGATACGGCAGGTCCAGAAATGGCCAACCATCCCAGGTTGAGCACGCCATGGATGAAGCGTCCATCCCATATTCTGAAGCCAAATCGTCCTCGACAATAGAAGAAACCAGATTAATCCCACTCCTACCGCAGCATTATAAGGATATCATACAATCGCGAGCTCGGATCGTCGTCAAACTTGGGGACAACTCACCATCTTCCTAGTGCTTGCTCCATTAGTCGACGCGAAAGAAATGCAGTCTACTATTGACGCTTCGATTGCAGTTTCCGATTCTCGAGGGGTCAAACGTCCTGCGTTACCTCTTTCCCCACGTTTGAGTTCGTCCGCGGAGCACCGTCAACCACTCCTGGAGCATGAACTACTTCCTACTAGCCAAGCTTGCTATCAGAAGCGCCTACGAACTTCAGATTCAAAGGCACCCTTGAAGTCTCGGAATACTCATGTGGCTTCTGCAACAGCTCCTTCTTCAACTTACGGGAGTGACTTTCGAGAACCGGAAGCCAAGGAGGCTGAAGAGGTGCGCAAACCAAATTACGAGGGGTTGGGAACGACACAACATAGCAGACCGGACAGTGAACCACCGGGACCTGGAAAAGATTTCAAGCCCCGCCGCAGATTTTACAATTTCTTTACCAAGGCTTCGATATATACACCAAAAGGAGTCATTGACCTCGAACGGGTCCACGTTGATGAAAGATGTCCCTTCAACCTTGTCCCCTGGTCGATGGCCACAAACCTCGATCTGATATTATATTCTGGCGAGGCATCTACCCACCCTCTCAATCAAATCAACCAGTACTCTCAATTCACCATCCGAGTAGCAGGCCATACCACGACGATTAATACTGGTGTGATTTCGGGATTACAGACGATCCTGCTCGGACGTGAATGGATTCGCAGTGTCCATTTGTTGAGCGATTCTGGGAATCAGAATTATTACATCCCGATCCCTCTCGCAGTCCAAGTTGCCGAGGAGAAGTTACTTGATAAGGTTAACACCAAGGTCGCCTCCAAGGATGCTAACCCGCTGGAGATGACAACATGTGAGGAGATAGCAGAGGCGCATGAGGATGATGAACTCTACCAGAGCTCACCGGATGATGAAGTATTCTCTGAGAGCGAGCTCTCATTCGATGGGCAGGACATATTGCACAGCGACGGTCCATCTGATGAACCCTCATCGGGTTGTGACGCCTTATCTGATGGTGAAACAACTAGGGAACAGACTCGTGAATATGACGTTAGGCCAACTAATGAGTATGATGAGGATGATGAGGGTGATGAGGGTGATGAGGGTGATGAGGGTGATGAGGGTGAAGATTATAAGGATTACGAGGGAAATGTAGGCGACGACTGTGATAAGTGTGAGGGGTGCGAGGAGTGTGATGGGTACAATGAATGTGAGGGATGTGCGGAATGCAAGGGCTTTGAGTATGAAGGGTTTGGGGAAGGTGAGGAGGATCCTGATGGCAACCTCTTGGAACGGTATATACACCTCGAGAGCATTACCGATGCCGAGCACACAAAGGAGGCTCATTGCCAACATTCAGAGTCCAAAGATGAACAAGTACGTACAGCCACTCTCTTCATACCCGGTTGATAACTGTTAATTTTTCGTAGGCTCCATCCAGCCCTTACCATGCAGTCAGGCGCGAGCATTCTGCTGCTCTCGATCTCCCCGTCCCACAACCAATTGGAGTTGAGAGTCGTATTTCAAAGCGCCAATCTAAAGAAATTGCCAATATTTTGAACCATATCCGTCAGACTACAGCAGGCCAGAGCTTCAAGGCACCGGTACAACAGCTATGGCCCGAATGTGCAGGCGCGTATGCAGCCAAAGTTCCTAATCCGATCGATCTCGGCACAATTCAACTGAAGGTAAAGAACAATATATATCTTTCTGTGGATGACTTCAAAGCCGATGTGGGTCTACTTTACCAAAACAGCGTCGACTTCAACGGTGTCGAACACATAATCACTAGCACTGCTCTTGAAATCCGAGACGCGATTCTCAGTGCACTAGAGGACATGGAGGAAGGCAAAAGCAGCATGGTGCTTAGAGCATCATCTAGAGTTACGGGAGCTTGAGATATGGTAGTGCGGCGCATCACAACTGGAATGATTTGAATTTAAGGCGAAGAGGGATATCTCATTTGTAAAGATCTCTTAAACAATTGCATTTCCACTCACAACGGAAAAAACAAAATCCTCGAGTCCTCAACATGTCTTCTGCCTCTTAGCCTCCAATCTTGCTGATCTCCTGGGCTTAGCAAACTCTCTACCCTTCACTTTGTTCTTCGATTTAGACTGCTTCGGCTTCCTCGGGCGCGCCTTGTGTTCGGGGTTTTCTTCCCTAATCCGCGAAGGGTCTGTCTTGCCATGTGCCTTGGTCTTCATTCGCGTTGAGAGATTTGATCTTTTCGTCCTCTTCTCGAGATCACTATCAGGACCATCGTAAATGTCGAAGAGCGTAGAGCTTGGAGCCATTTTGTTTGAGGGTTAACTTACGTGGTCAGTAAAAGTAAAAAAGGGATGGTACCATGGATCATTATATATCCCAAAAAGCGAAACACTTTAATGGATGCTGGGCGGCCATTTTTGGCACCTTACCATCCCAATGCAGTCATGCTTTCACAGACGGGGAATTGCTAGAGGTGACAAGTGCAATGAAACTTGAATACAAAAGTGGCGACCTGATAACCATTTCTGCTGCTTATTTAACGTACTCAGGTTCCAACTCACGATGGGAAAATGGAGATGAGCCCACCTAAAGATAATCCCCTAACGTCTGAACCAGAATAAACAATGTGAAGCGAACACGTGATTCGACGAGTCCGGCATTTATCACTAGGAATTCAAGTTACGCTTGATCACCAGGATCAAATCACAAGATTGGCGCTTCATAGGCCTCGCTTTGTTGAGAGTCTGCCTGAATCATAGTTCGTGCAAGGTTCTTTTTGGCTCAATTTGAGGTTTAATTCTTTGTGCACAGCAGCCGGGCGTTCAGCGAGGCCGAATTGGCTCGTCACACCACGCCACGCCACGCCAGATACCTATCCAGCTCACTCCCACCTTTTGGATTCACGCACTCAACAGCAGAAGTACCTGGTACTGTAACCAGGTCGTCTTGTGCGATGGATAAATTGCTTGGTGTGGAATAGATGAGGAAGGGAATGAACTCACTGTGTATGACACTTGCAACCTTTGCTGCTACGAATCTACTTGACTAATCTATCTGCAAGATATATTGAGGTTTTTAGTGACGAGGATACGCCCCTGCATCGTCGCTGTAAACATTTCACGAGCTTGATGGTCTAAGGGAGCGAGGAAATTGGCCATTTCTATATGCTTTTTTATAAGCATTGGATCACAGGCCCTGTCTGTCTACCAAAGGGCCCTAGCTTCGATTCAGCTTCACCAGTATTCATGCTTGCTGTGAATGATATTCAAGACTTTCAAAGTCCAAGTGCAGTGACGTTATTAATTCAAGGAAATGGGGCCCTCGATAATATGGAGATTGATCAACCTCTTGTTAATGATGCAATTTAGCCCCGCTTTGAATCCTCCCCGAAACATAGACGTTACCACTCTTGGAATACGAAAGGTTCTCTGAAAATATTCTGTATTTGGACCTCATACAATATCGATCCTCCCATTGACTGCCTTTCGTAAGAACACCATCAAACCAACAAAAGGAAACCTTGCCTCAACGACACGAAGCCCCGGTCAACAGCTATACCCAACACCAAGACTAAAAGGAGCTCCCCGTCCCCTCCGGCCTCATTCTTTACGCACTTCAGCCAAAACCGGAGCCAAATTGAACAGAGATTTTGAGCTTCGGGAAAATTCAGGGTCGAATTCGATGCAGAAGGGCCGCTGGGTACCTGGCCTGTCACCTTCATATACACCATACAATTGGATCCATCTCAAGTGCTCCTCAACCTGCACTGCGTGCAGTATACCTCGGAAAACGGTGTTGCTCAAGAGGATATCAACTTTTCCCACATCCCAACACAAGATAGTCTGACAGATCCACCAGTGCTCTATGGGATTGCGCTGGGTGATCATCATAGCCATGCGTTCCATTATCTTTGCCTGGAATGCTGTGGCGGCGGCAAGAATCTTTTGTCTGTAGACCTCCAGTCGGCCTAGCACGGCTGGGTCACTCTCTCTGAGGCGAGCTCGCCGCAACTCCCGGTAGAATCCCAGCATGCATATTGCGTGTCCTGGACTGAAATCTGCTTCCACCACCACATCTCGGATACAATCCAATGAAGCAACAACGACAGGCCTGCCCAAAAAGTCTTTTGACTGGCTAGTCAATACGACAAGTGATTCTCCTTCCAACAAGTGTTGTTGGTCTGACTCAAGGTCATAGATTTCCCAGCGAATTGGTGCCTCCGGAGGGCTCGAACATGGCGAAACCGGCGGAGGAGAGAGTCGTTGGGGTGGCTCTGGGGGTGGCCTTGGGGGTGGACAACGACACTTGTTCGAATCTGGTGGGGGTATATGTGGTTGGACATGTGCTGTATAACGGGGAGGGGTATTTTCAGTACTTGGAAGCTTATGAAGCGTGTCTGTTGCTTTGAGGGGGGAGGCACCTGGTGGCACGGAGATCTTGTTGCTACTTGCGAGTCTACGGCGGAAGGTCGACAACTTCGAACCCATATTGACGTTCGATAAGTGAAGTGGCGAAGGGTATTGCTCGAACAAGGTATGCTGGAGGATCAAGGAGAGTTACAGAAGGTGTTGTGTGTACAAGAGGGGCTGGAACGATGCCTCATCATATAGTGTCTGAAAGTGAGGCGGATGAAAGATTCCTAGGAAGGCACCGACGGCCGCCGCGGCCACGCTCGTCCGCCTCACTTTAAGCGCCAGACACGGCACGGGGAACTACAGGACATTCCCGGATGACAGTCAAGAACCTCAATCCTTTGTTCAAGGACAAGGAGTGTTAGCTTGTCGGGATTAAATCCCGAGAAAGCAAGCTTGCCTCGACTGGGAAACAATTCCAAATCTGGCCTTCGTCGCTTAAGCGAGACTAGCAAGCCTGCTGCCAAAACAACCCCCCACAGGCCATTCAGCTAAGCTTGTACGTCAACAGCAACCCGTGCTGCAGGTGGGGCTGTCACAAGCAGCCTTCCCCGGGCGAGTAAAGACATCCCCAGCTCGGCACGCCAAGAACCCCCATACTTACGAGGTACGGACGGGGCAGTGATCCGCTTTACTTCTGCCATCTGCCCTGCCACGTTTAGCCTCCCTGATGTTCTGGACCCAGGACGGGAGATGCGGGGTAAAGAGACAAATCACCATGCAGTCCCTAGACCAAGAAGTGTGTGAAACTGTGAATGAGCAACGGTAAACAAGATGGGTGACTTATCACAGGATTGCGACTTGGAAACCTACACGTCGCATCGATCTAGCCGATCCCTCACAGAATATTGTGCCCTGAGATAGGTGTAGGCGAGGAAGCATGGACCAGTACACGATGGTAACTTTCTGAGGCTTGAAGTGGTTTTTCAAAGCCTATTCTCAAACACATGAATCAAGTACTCCAACTGTTTCCACGTCTTGCCGACCACTTGATTATCCCATTAGTTCCAAGACATCTTCTCCTTCCCATTGTCCCATGGCATGAGACGGTTGGGTTCGACAGGTATCATACCAAGACGCGGGACAATACGCCGGAGTATTGGAGCTCTCGGTTCTCTGACACCATCTGCCTTCGTGTGATATGCTACCAAGTGAAGCGAAACCCTCCCAATCATGGCTGTGAATGTTTTCTTCACCAATCCCCCTACTTTGATCGTATCGGCGCGGTAATCCACGCTGAGTCCCTTACACGAAACCAATTTTTTGAGTTCGTCATAGACAAGAAAACCATGCAAGGGTTCAGCGGGACCCCATACTACATTGTCCTGCCACAGTTCTACCCCAGACGAATGCCCCTCATAGACAAAAACATTGCCACTCTTGGCCAGAAGTTCGTCGGGATACGCACGACGAGGGACAAGGTTGAGGTAACCTTGAAAGCAGGCTTCGATTATGACGCAAGCATCATTTGTAGAATCGATGCTGCTACAGCAAGTTGGCTCTAATGAAACAAGTGCCATTCGGTGTTCGATTTGGGGTTCGAGGTCTACAAGCCGTTCTCTATCCTGCAATCAAGAGTGGTATGGATGCGATGATCAGTGCCGGGCGAAGAATGAAAATGGATAGTATGGAGAAAGGTAACTGTCCCTTGGCTGCTGGATAGGGCACTAGTGTTCGAAAGCATATGAATTGAGGGTGTTGGGTAGCATGTGGTAGAAATGGAAAATAAAGTGCAAGCGAGTTCCAGTTGATAATAAGAAGGTCTGTTGTTGAAGGTGATGTTGACGTGGTGGCATCGTCCGCGCCTCTCCTTGGTATCCTACAGCGCAGCTTTCTAAATACAGGAACCCATGATTGGGCAGCAAATGCTGATGTCAAAACATCAGATATTGCGAGATGTGACAGATGAAGGAGAGTTAAGGACGTAAGAAGATCACGGGGCACGGTGGGACCATGGATGACTTTCTCGGTCCATCATGTACACAAAACTCATCATCCCCTACATTTTCAGCTTCAGATGAGAGGTGAAAAATTCAATCTTCTTCGCCTCTGTACTTGTATTTATATAGTGGTCTACTGGCACTTCCCTAGGGTGTTGCTCGGTCTACACTCACTAGCAATGGCCTCTCAAGTAAGATTCACATAATCTGCAGAACAAATACACTGATAATCTCAGTAGAAAACCGTAAACACAGCAATTCGCTTCCATTATCTCCTTGAAATGGAAAACGGTCAAATTAAGACTTCTCTCACTAAGGGAGCGTTGGAGTACCAGCCAAAATTCAATATCATTGTTACCTATGACGGCTCCGAATGGCGACAACAGATCTCAGCAGAGGTCTTTCGGATGGTGACAGAACTCGAGCAGACCGGTGATTACCTTTTCGAGGACAATGCATACGGAAGACTGTAGGTGGTCGCTGGAGCCAGCAAGATATATAGACTGATGAGTTACAGTTGGGTCCGCAAGTTCGCAATAGGAGATGACTGCTTGACCACTGACGATAAGATAAAAAGAAATCTGAGCAATGTCAAGAAAGAGACTAGGAACAAACGGAGTGCGATGTTGTATGCATTGAAATGGTGGATGACGGACGATTCTTTGGTTCAGCTTTGGGAGTATCGTCAACAGCGAGCTTAAAGTATGAGAACATCAACAAGACTATGTACTTCTGGGCAATCTGGCGTCAGGGAAAGAATGGTTGATAATTTGAGACACTTACTGGAACATAACAAGAATGGTAGACGGACAAGAGTGGCCAAAAGGGGAGACTCCTGCTGTTTCCACCTGGCCTCGAAATAAGGCTGGGCGACTTCGCCCTATCGTACCCATTACAGGGCAGAAAATAGACATGCAGCTCAACACTTCTCTGGCATGTAGGCGGGATTGCCACCTGACAGATCGAAGTAAGGAAACGCTTGGCCGCCTCCGTCCAAGCGTCTGGAAGGATGCAGGACAGACTGCGGGCCGTTCCGGACCCACGATGCGGGGAGGGGCTCGACCGTGATTTTATTAAAGGCGGTCACAGACATGGCAAGAAGCTGTCCGCCAGATTCCGAATAATACTAGGTAGTTTAACACTCGAGTCGACGGTATCGCGCTTAGGAAAATGCCCAGGACCGGTGGGCTGGTTTCTGCACCAATCAGCGGCAGATGCGCACTATTGGCGGCTGTTTCTTGCTCAGGCCGAGCCGGAAGGACGCGCAGGAGGTTGTCACCGCAATGTCAGTTGTCTCAAGGGAAAGTTCTGGCGCCTTTATGTGCCACTTCCTTCGCATGGTATCCGCCGTAGCTGGGCGCAAATCATGAGAGACGTTGTGGTAATAGCATTAAATTATTCAAATTGTGCAAGCGAGGCTAAAATAGTTTTGTGCCTTATCCTTAAGGACTCCGTCATCGGCGGAATGTCAAGAACACCACAACCATCTCTGGTATCTTGTAGCTATGGTCTCATCCAAAATCGCTAGGCAGTCCGTCGATCTCGCAGTTGCCGATGCAGCACATGGAGAACTGACCAAGCTTGTCGCATCGCGTGGGTCAGGCGCTGTGGGCAAGCAGCTGGACACGGTTCTGCATTTCGACGAGAATCTGAAGACCCCAGACCTGCAGAAGACGACTACGGTGGTGGAGGACTTCCTCGATGTAGGTAGCGCTTGAAAGAAGGACCTTGAAATCTCCTTTGTGGGCTTCGTTCGGCTGACGATGATGTAGAACACAGGCAAAAAACTCGCCGCCGATTTCCTCCAAGTCCCAGAAGCCAAACTCGAAAGATCATTCCTTGTGCTCTACTGCGCCCGACAGAGCAGAGAAAGAAGTACTGGGTTGGGGAAAGTCACAATTTTTCTTGCCTTGGGTCGTCTGTCCCCGGCGAACGGGCTGCCGAAGTTCAGGGACTATCCGAGCGAAGATTTGGGGAGTGGTGATGCGCTTTTGGTTGCACATGATGTGCAGCAAATGCTTGATAAGACTGGCGGAGGTGGATTTGCTCTCGTGTCAGATTGGACTGCTTAACGTGCCCAAGAAAGGATGAGAATTCATCGACACTGGTGCAAAGACGCGTGAATTGAAAGGGACTGGTTCGAACAGATGGACGTCTCTCTCCCAATCTTCTGCGGTGAGGTCAGAAAGCATAGGATCTCCTAGATTAGCGCGGTTAGTATGGTTCTTGAGCGGTAGCATAAGATCTTACCATCGTATTGCACCTCGTTGCTATTCCCTGTCTTCGGTGTTTTTTCTGTTCTGTCTGGCAAGGCCATCTCACCACTTTCTTCCGTCCATCCCTGGTTTGTTACGTACTGTGCGGTCCGACTGTCTTGATGCGGCCTCCCAGGGCCAATGATCGCATTCTCAACCGCCCCCCAATCATCTGCACCAGTGACTGCTGCCAAAGGCAAGTTTCTTCCGCCGCTTCCGCCGCATACATGCAGAATGCGTTCGGCGCTGAGTTGGGTCGTAGAACCAGGGTCATGGTCAAATGATACGTCTTGTGGAGGAACGGCAACACCATCCACCTGCGCTACCTGAGCAGTCTCTGGAGAATCGAGATGCTTGTTGGATCCTTCTAAATGGTCTACGTGCTCCCATCTGCATGGTGTGGTTGGCGGGTTGGTGGAGATTGAAGTTGATCTCGATCGGACTGTGGCATTTGCAGGATGCCTTTGCTGCTTCTTCGACTTCCGAGCTCGTGGTGGTGGTAGAGAAGGATTCGCTTTCCGCTTTGTCCCTTTGCGAGATGGGATGGTAATGCCGCAATCTCCCTCGTTGTAATGTATTGTGCAACCTGACGAATCTGTCGTTGTCTGGCTGTTTGTCGTCGAGATTTGTTCTTTGAGGAAAAGATATGGCGCGAGAGTCTTTTTTCGAAGTTGCTCTGCAACCTTGCGATCGCTGTCAAGTTTTTCGGCATGCTCTTTCAAAGGCCCAAAATGCTGAGTTGCTGTTTTGAATGCGTCATCTTTGAGGGGCAGCCTCTTCTCCAAGCTAAATGATTCGTTAATTCTCGCTCCCAAGGATGTAGGAGTGTAGGACTCACAAGTCAATTGAGAAGCAGTCGGGAAGGACAAACAAGATTGCAGCACCATAGCTGGCTGCCAACTTGTGATATCTCCGCCCGGCCCTGACCCACGCAGCGAGGTTTGAACGAATAAGCTGAGGATCTGTCTGGGCCTCACTCTTGCGAGCAATGATACTCGTGAGTTGATCGTAAAGTTTCCCATCCGTTTTGTCGCATGCTGCCCGAGGGTTGAGGAGGTAAAGCAAGTCACAAAAGAACAGCTTCATAAATCGTCCGCGAATAGCATATAAGTCATGGCTTTCCTCCACGTTCAGTGTGTTGTCATAGAAGTGGGCGAGCTCTCCACTCCAGGGATCGAATTCAGATTGGGGTGATTTCCAGAAGAGTGAGAGATCCTTTGACCACGTCTCGATGGCCGTGGAGTCAACTGTTTTCGAAGGCTGCAAGGTTGGCCGAACCGTCGGTTTTGGTTCTACTACCGTGCGGCGGCGTAGAGTGTATCTGAAGTTTTGGGCCTCTGAAGCATCCACTAGACTCTTGTAGAACTTGACATCGGGTCAGCTTAATACTGTTTTCTCTGGGTAAGGTAGTGCTGACAGTCTCATCTTGAAGTAATTGATCTAAAGCCGCTGCACGCTGGCTCTCTGGAAGGGGATGAAGGCTGTCAACAATGTGAGTGAGTCCGTTTCCCATTTTGCTCACGATCAAACGACGGACATCGTTTGGGTCACTCCTAGCACAAGGAGAGGCACAGGAAGTTGATGCAAACACGTGATACTAATGAGTGCCCGCCGCTAAGCCTAATATACTCCTGAAGAAATCAATTGATTTCTTCAACGCCTAATCGGGGATAATTAAGCGACCCCCATCCATCCAGACCCTTCCAATCTGATTTTCTGCCCTGTCTCAAGACTTTTAAAGCATCGTATTGCTTCTTTTCGTATTGTACTGCGATTAATAGGTTAATCAATCTCAATTCAGATTTTACCCATTCTCGAATATGGAGGTTCCGGCAATTCTCAAAGCCCTCATCGGGATGTTGGTGTTTTCCTTTTCATCCTCTCCGATTGTTTGCGCTTAACGTGGGTTATTCTTTATCTGAAGTTACTTTGATCTTGCTTCTCGAACATGGCATATTTTCTCCTTGGGGATCTAGTTCCATGTATAAGAAGCTGCTGCAGAACGAGGCAAACCAGCAGGTGCCCTCGCCCTCCTCACCGCTTCATTGTCCGCCTCATCTCAACCTCTCCCATCAAATCGGTTCACTTCTCAAGGAAGGTAACAAGGCACACTGCACACGCCCTTCGTTGACCTGGTTCATTCACCCAGCACGGGCGGATGCACTCTCGACTAAGGACATTTCGCCCGACTTCTACTCTTCGCGCCAGTGAACGTCCTCGTCTGCCACGACCATTTCCTAGCCACCACTGCCATGCATGCTCCAGCATCACCTCTTTGGTATGAAATGGATCTCGTTCCTCGCCCTGTTGCCATCTGCCTCTCCGCGATCGCAGTTGTCAGCGCAGCAATTAAGGTTGGTAGCTGTTTGCTACAGCCGCAGATCAGGCCGTGGCTACTCTTGATAAGCTGTATTTCTCTTGGATCCTCAGCGGGCCTCTTGGGTATAACCTCCGCTGCAACTCACAGTGCGTAGAGCCCCAAAACCCTGTTTACCCGAGCTGACTGACTAGCTAATGAAAACCATTATGTTGCGCAGCTTGATCTTCTGCAATTTTGTTGTGCCCTACCAGGGCTTTTCGAGGTACTTGCAGTGGCCAACAGTGTGTCAGGCGCTGCTAACTTGTGCCAGGCTGAGATTCTGTGGCATTTGCTCGTCCAAACCATATATGGATGGGTTCAAATTGCCTGCCGTGTCACGGCAATCTGCTCGTCCCTTCTCGCCGTTGGGCTTTGTGTATGGTATGGCAAGAAGAAAGTTGAGCGTATTTAGTTTCCAACTGACCGCACCAGGCTTCCGTTACAGAATGCTCAGGTTTCGAAGGTTTTCACAGCCTTGCTGCTTGCAAACTCTGCTGTATATTTCGGCTTATCGGTTGGATATATGTATCTTTCCACGATCACGAAACCATTGCTCTTCCGGATAAATAGTGCTCTTTGTCTTCTGGTATTTGTTTTTACTTGCATATCGTTATCCGTGGCATGGTCCAAACGGGAAGCTTTGGTCGCTGCCACTTGGGTAAAAGGACCGATTTTTGAACCAAAGCTTCCGCTGACATATCGCATGCAGGCCATATTCGCCTTGTCGAATCTAATCTCCGGTCGGTTCCCCGTGAAGCTACTGTACAATAAAAGCAGGCGTGGAGACTGTGAAGACTCCGAAGTGGGAGATAGTCGACCTAGGGGACAAGACTCCTCGACTGAGTTGGTGCCATCTCCAGCTAGGGATGCAGACTGCAAGCCCATGGGGTTTCGTTGATTTGTGTCACATATACGTTGAACAATATTATATTCTCCTTCACTGCCATTAAGCATTACCTAGGAAGGCCATAAATCCATGTTCTTCAATGTCTTCATTGGACGTGCCTGATTGTTTACATGGCATTAAACGTTCGCCTCAACTTTCCGGCCTTAGAGAAGTGGTCCGTGTCCAGCTGCATTCTATGTTACTGATCATCATACTTACGAATGCTGATCTGGTGTTTCTGAGGCCCGCATGTGGCGTAATGCACCAGAACTGTGCTGCAAACCCTGGAAATGGCGAGGACCGGTGGCTTGAGATCGACAATTCTTAGCAATTCTGCTGGATATGACACAGAATTTAGATCTTTGTGTGGCCAAGTTCCTGGAAATAAGAGTTTGAAAGACCCGGTTGGACATCCTTGCATCCATGTTCATACGCCCAGACGGCAGGATACTGCCGCTGAGATCTTAGAAGCCCCAACACTCGGATGGCCGTGAATAGATCTGTCAAGCTGGGCTTCTTTCTTGTGAATAGTAGCTCTGTGACTGGGAGTGGGGCTCGTGTATGTTTCGAAGTGGATCGGTTCCTTGACGGAGCCTCCTGAACCATTTCACTCAACCGAGCCAGGGTCGCATCGACGCGCTTCCAGTATGCCCATGTAGCTATGTCGTTCATTTAAGTAGTGCTAGAATTCTGTGGTTCAGGCCATCTCACTCGTTCGTTCGACTTATATCTAGGCTCGGGATTCTCGTGAAGCTAGGCAGACGACACCTTCTTTCCAACTGTGTCCGATCAAGGTCTCCGCCCTCAGCCACTCTATACCCGTCAGGACGTGATGATATCGGCGGAGAACCATGAAATCAGAACTTTTCACGTGTGACTTCTGCGGTAAAGTTAGTCTTGTGGAGACGGTGTGCGAGTACAGATAGCTAGCTGACTCTCTGTAAACAGGGCTTCAAGCGAAAACCCGATTTGAAGAGACACCGTCGACTTCACACCGGAGAGAGACCATTTAAATGTGCGAAGTGTGGCAAGGCCTTCGTGCAGCAAAGTGGGTTGGCGGATCACATTCGAATCCACACAGGGGAGAAACCTTTTCCGTGTAAATACACTGGATGTGGACGAAAATTCTCTAATGTATGTCTCGAGCCTCCCCGTCCCCCATCTTTCTGATTGAAACTAGTCCTCGGATTGCATCCGACATCACCACACTCACCAAAGGCCGTACAAATGCAAGCATGGTGGCTGTACGAAAAGGTAAGCTGTGGACAGATAGCTGCCAAGTGCCTCCAACTAATGATTGTAGCTTCAATGGAAAGGACGCCTTGTCAAAGCACGAGCTTCAGTCTCATCAACGAGCAACACGCTTGCCAGAGTTGGACAATAGTAAGACTACTGAACCAGCCCTCAGTCGATCTGGAACAGAATGCTTTATTCAACCATACAACAGCATGCTCGATGGTCCTCACTCCAACGGACGGTTTCTACAATTCCAATCCTGGGCACGAGAAGAAAACCACCCAGAAGTCCCAACTTTGACACCTATTGATACCGGCCATCTTGCTGATCAGAGATTGAGTGAGGTACCGCAAGCAGCACATCACACCCCCCAATTAGCACCGGAATATGTACTCCAGGACACATCGCAAGCCACGATTCGGTCTCAACAGGAACTACACCATGTGATCGAACCGTTGCCTCTTACCCTTGCTTCCATACAATCATGGCATCTCTCCGACTATCATAATCCCATTGAGCTGCCCCGCGAGCGATGGGACGAAACGTTCTCAGAAACCTCGTGGGAGGTATTTGGCGTCAATGCAACCGATGTACTTGGCTTTAGCTGATGGATCACAATGATTTCCTAGTGCTTGCATTGAAAGTGGATAGCGGGTCTCGGCATTTATCAGTGTTTTCTTTTTCTTTTTCAAATTCGAATGTGCCGTCAATTGTGAAGCCCATCTCAACCATTTTAATCTCCTGTAATATATACTTTTTATCTGCTATTCAGTAATTTCAATGGCTATGTCGCAAGGATTCTTGCGAGAAAGTTGAAAACCTCTCATTCAAATCACCACAACTTTGGTTGTCAAATTGTTTATACCATAAGCTTGTAGAATACTTTACCCAACCCTCAACCGTTTCTCAAATTTAGACCATCACAAGCAGAATATACACTAATTCTTTGTCACCTCGTATCCTGACGACACCCCTGTGCCGAAGTATGCTAACCTACCTCAGCGGAGTTTCCCGCAGTCTTCGTTGTTGAGGTGCTTGAGAGGACACAGTGTAAAATATCACTAGCGTGGTGGAATGTCCCCTTGGGTGGAGAAGTCCATGCTCTTCCTCCCTATATATCATTCGCATGCTCCTACTCATTGTTCAAAAGTAGCACCCAATTCTTCAACTCTGTCGAGTACCATGGCTTCGAACATTGCGTTAGTTGGATCAGAAAGCCCAGATCCACATGTCCACAACACAACCCACGACGATGAGGCTGACCTAGCCGATATGAACCAAGTTTCAAACACGGATGTAAGTTACCACCGTCATTTCCCAGAATTAGTGCTTAAGGGTCGTTCATTTAGAATTATGACACAGATTCCGCTCTGGGAGATGAATGCAGGTATGTCTAGGCCAGAATCAAATGACGTTTGATTGACGGTCAGAACTTCCACTGTTTCGTTCACAGAGGTCCTGCCCGTCGAAATGCATGGCCGAAAATATCAAAGTTACCCGGAAGGGGGTCAGTTATGTGTTTGACTTGCGGTGAAAGCTTTGCTAAAAAGGCAGAATACCTTCTACCTAACGATGAGCGGGAAATGGAGAGGCTCGGTAAGCATTTGAACCAATATTGTTAATTTACTACCAGTTTACGTATAAATCTCGCAGATCTTCAACACGAACTCTTCCAGCGCATATTAGGTGGAAGATTGCATATGGTACTGCTTCCCTCACCCCAACGCGTCCTAGACATGGGCACTGGGACTGGCATTTGGGCATTGGAATTCGGTAAGGGAGCTTGTATCCTCTCCAATTTCATACTGACCATTGAATCTAGCAGACAGACATCCGATGGCAGTGGTTTATGGGATTGATCTAAGTGCCATACAGCCAAAATTGTTCAGTGGCCCTCTATGTCATTTTTCAACTTAGCTAACAGCCTTCAGCGTGGCGCCAAACTGCATATTTCAAATCGATAATCTTTCATTGCCGTGGGATTTTGACCTCAAATTCGATTTTATTCACGGGCGGTCGTTGTTCCACTGCTTTTCAAATCCGGTTCACATTTTTCAGGAAGCCTTCAGGACACTAGCAGATGGAGGGATTTTGGAGATGCAGGACTTCATATTTGACTTTCGAAGTCCTGATGACTCACTGAAGGGGAGTGCTTTGCAAGAATGGTCAAAGTTACTGGATGAGGCATTCAAGTCCAAAGGAATCGACTTGACTTGTGTATCAAATTACAGGAACTACTTTGAGGAAGTGGGGTTCGAAGATATTCAACAGAAGGAGTTCGCATTGCCAGTGGGATCGTGGGCCGAGGGTGAGTCACGCAAGATTTTGGGTCACTGGTGTCAAGCCAATATCTTGGAATTGCTTGACGCGATATCACTCCTCCCCTTGACTACTTGTCAGCCAAAGGTTATGTCTCTTCAAGCAGTAGAGGTGCTCCTAGAGAGAGTTCGGCATGACCTTCAGGATCCCGACATCCATGCCTATCTCCAAGTGTACGTATAATTAGCTCATAAGGAATTCCAGCTAACGCACGGCAGTCTCATCATCCATGGCAGAAAGCCAAAAACCTCTTGAGTTGCAAGTTATTTATTAGTCTCACAGCCAGCGGCCATTTTTGAAGCCGCAAGTTACTCGTTGAATGTACGTATTGCGTGAGGATAGATGTGAAGCCAAATCTAGATTTGGTGGTAGATAATGAGCTGTCGATATGTTATTAGAAACTGGAGGAGTACATTATTGCCAAACGCCTGGCGGTGGAGTGGAATGACATGGAGTCGGGGAATATGGCGAGGTTGTTGATGCATTTGAGCGGGCGGACACTGGAGCAGTTGATGGGATGTGAAATCGATTTTCCGTTTTTATACCTTGCTGGTGTTGGTGTAACGCAAGAATTAGAAATCTTCCATGTCGATCTATATTTCCTCCTTTCAGATATTTATCTTGCGGTCGTAGTAACGCCGAGTTAGTCTCCTGTCCCACCTGGCTGCTATGTATGAGCACCTCTCTTTGTTGGTATCCGCCTGCCTCCTTTAGAACTTGCGTTCTACCTGTGCAAGTAACAGATTTCCAAGCCCAGATAATTTCTCACTTGCCATGGCCAGACGTCGATTGGAGATCTACAATGGATCCAGAGCAATAGCTCCGAGTGTGGCACAAACATCTGCTTTGTAAGATCGTCGAGGAATCCTGCACGAGGAATTTGACACACGATCCCGAGAAATGACCTCTCATCTTTCACTTTGCCAAGATGGTGACGAGCGCAGATCCGAGTCTGATGAGATACCTGGTGAAGGCTGTATGTATTCTCTTCCTTAACCAATGCCAGGATTGGTGGCTTTGCAGAACTAACAAACTTATCTGGGCCAGAAGTGCTTGAATGCCAGCGTGAAATGCCATTATTGAAGTTTGCTCTACCATTCCGTAGTTCAGCCGCCATTTGACTTCTACATGTCTTACTCAAAGATTCCTCATCTTCATCTCAACATCCTCAACCTATCTAACTATCCCCTTTTCTCTTCCACTTGGTAGCCTCGCATCCAAGATATTTCCCTCGCTGTGGGCCGAGGTTATTAAAGCCTCGGATAGTTTGGATCGGCCTTGAAAGTCCGCTTAGGTCGTTGAGGTCTTTGAGATTGTGTTGGATTGTATTGCCAGGATCTGGCCAAAGCCTACTTCGAGAAGGGGAGGAAGGATCAGATTGAGAAGTGGACAGTGAAGGCCAGGCGTGCTAAAGGGCAAAGGAGGACGAAGCAGATTCTTCAATATAAAAGGCGAAATACAATACAGAACCATTTGACTGAGGCTGTTCGTATTGAATCAAAATCACGGGAATTTTTTGTTTTTTGCTGCATCAGGACGAACTAGCTTTGTTTTGACTTGGCGCCAGAATTGGCGCCAGAGAAGCGAGCCCCTATCCAGCAGCCGAAGAAGCCCCACAGATCTTAGAGGCGCGCAAAGTGAGGCCATGTATGGCGTCGAAAGCCGCGGGAGGTGGCTAGTACAGTATTGTTCAATTTCAAGCCCTTCCGACGCACGCTCATAGCAAAGACCAAAGGTTGGAAAATCTACTGCGAGATCGCCTTTGTAGAGACACATATTACGTAAGAATTGCAGAGGTGGCAAGTTCCATCCGACTTCTACAAACAGAGGTACTCCCGCGAAAGCAGAGCACAATTAAAAGACAATGAAAAGGTTTAGATATACAGGACGAGGGCTTCCCTAGGGGAACTTGATAACTTTTATACAAGGTACTGATTGAGCGTACAAACCAAAAAGTGGATCATTGAGTGCTGCATACTGCATACTCTCTACTATCATGTGGGATTATTTCTCTATTACTTTTATACATCATCAGTGAATTTATTGTGTCAAAAAATCACATTCTCAAGGTCGAGAAATATATACAATTACATAAGCACAACATGAGAGCTTGGAGGAACTCAATGAGATCACAGAAGGAGGGACCTTAGATCGCAGTACAGAAGCTTTCCATAACAGACGCCATCGTCGAGGATAGTCTAAAAGCTGTATCTCATACCAATAGGGTGTGATACTGTAAGTACAGAAGCGAACTTGTGAATGAGATGTAGGTATTGAGCTACATTATAAATGTGACGGACGAGCGGAGCTCTTGATCTTGAAGTCGCCGCTGTTGGCTGTTGCCACCGGAGGGATATTGCCTAGAGCTGTATCGCTCACACTTGTCCGAGTACAGGTACGTCCTGTGAAACGGCCATTTGCGGCTGCTTCATTCTGTACATTTACCGGTCGAAAGTGTACTTTACAAGGGGGCCCACTGCCAATCGCAGCTTTCTTTCTCTGCCTTTGATCGTCGAGCCCCTCATCACTTATGCAAGATATTCAGGATGCACATATTTAAAGTTGCACTGATTTTTTCTGTAGGCATAGCGTCCTCGTTGAGTCACCTGGGTATAGCCTCAGGGCCAGAGAACCAAGAAGCTACTATCCTGGACGAATATAACTGTCCCATCTCTATTGGTACGGGTTCGCTTAGCGCTCTGTCATCAGGTGGAATGTATCGAAAACGGTTTAAGAAAAGGTAATGCTTAAAAGTGTATGGGAAAGATTTGGCAGCTAAAATCAACAGTCTAAACTTGGCCGCTAATGACAAAGTTCTCTCCATATCTTTATACAATAACCTGGCAAATGGGGTATATGCCTATGTTGTTGGAAAAGATGTCAACAACCGAGTAATTTTCTTGCAACCGGACGGCAGTTTCTATCGTCCGGACGCAAACAGTACTACGGTTCCTGTCAGAGTTACGCAAGATGTCAAGCTTCCACTGGGAGTACGAGGATCTTCGCTTTCCATCAAGATGTCTGCTTATATCTCATCTGCTCGTATCTACTTTGCAATAGGGGAGCTCCACTTCTTCATCGTCTCGATTAACGGAGAAACGACTCTGATTGAACCTTCAGTTGTCAATCCCGCCGATCCTAACGCAACGATAGAATGGGGTTTTGTCGAATTGACGTATCTTCCAAGCGGCCTCTGGGCTAATATAAGCGGTGTTGATTTCGTCGGCCTCCCTCTGGGCATAAGCCTCACTACTATAACCGGAACTGTTCAATCTACCGCGGGGCTAGCTGCAAATTCAGTTGCGAGTATTTGCGATGACTTGTACGAACAAGGTATGAAGGATGGTCAGCCCTGGAATGAGCTCTGCCAGAGAAGTGATACCGGAACTGCAATAAGAGTACTTGCTCCAATCAACTATATCAGGTCTCACCCCAATGCATTTAGTTCTTATTGGACTGATTACATCAATAAAGTCTGGTTGCTCTATACCTCAACGCCACTTATTATCGATACACAGCTGTCTGCTGGAAAGGTTCAATGCCAAGTCCTGGGCGATGTTCTTACATGCGTCGGCGATAATCGCGGTTATACTAAGCCCACAGCATTTGACATTTTTAGCTGCAACACAGGGCCGTTCGAGATAAGAACTCCTGATAATGACATCCATCGAGCTATCGTACCGCGTCTTTGCGCTGCATTCAATCGCTCTACGTTTTTAATCAATGGCGGTGACGTCCAGCCAAGCCTATCATCCGATTGTTATTACAGTACATCGCCAACAAACCACTTCAGCCGTATTGTACACGAATATGAATCCGACGGGAAAGGGTATGCATTTCCTTACGATGATGTGAACACTTCTGGAGAGGATCAATCTGGTACAGTCTCGGCTAGAGATCCACTGGTTCTTGCTATCAGGGTTGGTGGTGTCTAAAGTGAATAACACGCCTGTTAGAGTGGTGCATTCACTAAAGTGGGCGTCACCCTGAGCGAAGTTCACTAAATTCAGAAAGGGCATTCCTTTCACAAACGGCTCCTAACAACAATCTTGAAGAATCGTTGTAGCATATATACAGAACAGTAGATAGACCTTAAACTATAGTTGCGTGCAACATCGGCTCCACGTCGTTTCGAGGGAAGAATTTCGAGCAGAGCAACTCGGCCACCTTTGGTGATAACACCTTCGCCTCGAGGCGGGGGAAATTTGTGAGTGGCGAAGTCTTTGCCGCATCGACCTAACTCAACTATTTCCATAATAACAACTAATCAAATTACCCCAAAAGTTTGATAAATCAAAACAAATACTAGTAAAGTATCTTCGTTATCAATATAAAGATTTCCAATTATTTCAAATGTTTGTTTCGTTGTCCAAAACTAGGTGTTTTGGATGTTCTCATATCTCGCTTGGCTTCGCCGGTCTTAAATTTCTTCCGCCTTCCCGATCAATTCCCCAGATTCTAGATACCATGCAGCCATGCTTACGGAGGCGGCCCGTTCCGACGTCAGCCAGAAATAGCCGATTGGCTTAAAGTTACATTATTTTTGAAGAGAAACGACATGAAGCCGGTTATTGCCTGGAATCGGCTAGTGACCCCAGTATGCCGTTGGGAAAGTCTTGCGCCCATTGTGCCTTATGATTCTATCATCCATTACTATAAACCGAATTGAACTTATACGTGCCTATGCTCGTGCGTGCCGACGCCCTCGTTTACGCAAACGATCGCCACGAATGCATCCACGTTTGGTTTGGTTAGAAGCTACCCCCAGAAAGTTATCTTTTCGTTCAAGATAGTCTGACTACACGAACGTATAGCGATAGAAGATGTGCCAGGCCTGTGGTTTGCGTGGAGGGGCGGGGCGCTAATAAAATGAAACATCAGGTTTTGGAAGTTGATCTTCTATTTGTATAGAAGTTTAAACATCGATCCCTGCGTATCATCAACATTCTTACAACCATCAAAGATACCTGTCAACTTCCTACGCTCTCCCGCAAACCTTGCAACTATGAGTTATGCTTCTTGCAATAGGAACTTATCAGCTCTTGGGTCAATCAAAATCAACGACAGGAGCGTACACTTGGGCTTCCCTGCACGAACAGAGAACCGTCTACTGTAGAGCAGGTGACTCTATCCGTAAAGTGTCTCTAGGCTCCGGTGCGAACTAAGTTCTCTAGTTGATGCACTGCCTCGTTTTACCGTGGCATGCAGGACCGCCGTGGTGATGTGCGGACAATGGGATCATGAGGATTGGTCAATATGTGGTCAGGTGGCAGTGCTTTGCCACTGCATTGCTCAGGCGGTATGGGTGCCTATATAATAGGTCGCTCCCTCCTCTCCTCTCCCTCCCTTCGAATCTTCTCGAGCATCCCAGCACGTGTCAACAAGTCTTAGTGCCCGTTCTCTTTGAGCGTGGTTCCGCATCATTTTCAAGCCCTCTTTTCAGCGGCAGCGATCCTCGCAAGAAGATGCCACCACAAAGGGTGCAACGAGAGCACCGCCGCTATAACCCGTGCGATTGCAACCATCATAAGGACTTGTATAAAGATTGGCCTTCTGAAAATGCGACGTGGCGTCTTGCTAGTTGTATGCGGCGTTGTCCCGATAAAAACTGTCTTTCAGAAGAATTCAAAAGCGCCTCCCACCTCCGAAGGCATGCCAAAACACCCTTCCATAAAGATCTTGGAATCAAGGTCGAAAAGGAGACCCCAAAATATTCAAGGCGAGTAATTCTACCGGATTCCACTCATTGCCGTCTCCTAACTTCATCATAGCGAACCATTCTTCCACAGACACTCCCTTACAGAAGATCAGGACCAGGACTTGAAGGCTACCCATGATAGCCAGGAATCCATCCTCCAGAACGGCGTCCGGCGTCTTCTGGAGGGCCTGGATGTATTTGATGAATCTACAAAAGCTCATTTAGAGAGCATACCTTTGTCGACTTTGGACGACATCTCTGAAGGGGATAAGAATCTTTGGGAACAAGTACACACAACGTACCCACGCCTGTTCCAGTCGAAAAAGTTTTGGGGAGGTCAGCCTCCTACTGATGTCGCACTGTTTTTGGCTACCATGAAGATGATTTCAGAGTCCAAATCAAGTTCAAATCCCCCTTACACCGCATTCTGTCGAGGCGAGATAGATGGGGAGGTTGATCCCAGTATCGCCCTCGCACAGTTGTGGTCGCATGACCCTGCAATGCCCGTCTCGCTCGTCGGATTCAACCTCCCCGAAATTCTTCCCAAGACGATCTTTAGGGCCCCTGAAGAGATGAGCCTCTATATTGAACCCTTTGAAGAAGGCAATCAACAACTGCTTGTCACTCCAACATACTCTAAGACAGACCTCCATATTGGTATGGAATTAACTCTTCTCTTAATAAGCACTTTTTAGGTGTTTCTATTGCTAATGATATCCAGATCCTGGTGAAGGTCTCTCCTTATCTCTTGGATCTGAGAAGCTCTGTCTACTATTCCCAGGAACGAAACATAATCTCGATTTGCTACAAAAGGCAGAGGGTCAAAAAGAAAAGCTCGCAAGAATTGGCAGATATCTAGAGGGGGGTCTTATCACTAACATGACATCCTCACACGCGATTCATATCCCTTTGGGTTCTATACATTCAGTGTTAACAACAAACTGCGGATTTCTGATTACTATCGACTTTATCGCCCCTACCTCAGCGAAATCATATTCTTCGCTCCTGTCTACTGGACTCGATCGCGTTGATGGTCGACGTTACCAAAATGTGTATTTTGACCGATTCATCTTATCTATCGAGCTCGCTTTGGATGATAATCGGGTACTACTAGGAATTGACTCATGGGTCAAGTCATCCGATCGTATCGAGGAATGGGCAGGTGGACATCCTACTTGGTCAAGGAAAGCGACTAGAATGTGGAATCGATTCCTCAAAAGTCCAGAGTCGAAGAACGTCTTATGTCCATGCGGAGAACCGGGACAGAACCAATTCTTCCAAGAGCATTTCAAATGTCACTACATATTTGAGCGTTTAGACCGTCATAGGTAGAGGCGCTGGGCTATGACGAGAGGGATGAGGAGGGATGAGAGGGATGAGAGGGATGCTGCTCCTGGAATTTCGCTTTTCTTGGTTTGCCGTCCTCCCCTGATGCTGGTTATCTTGTTTGTTGTATTGTGGAGGCCCTTCTCAAGCGTTTAAATCTCTACTGCCTTGCACTCTTGAATAGCCCCAAATGTACATGTGGCCGTCTCACCCCTAACCAGCTTGAGCTCTTACACATAGACCTTGGACCTTGAAAGGTGAATGAAGACTTCCTGTGCAGTTCCGCGCATGATTCCGGCTCTTCGACCATGCCGTGCCTTACTGAGAACGATATCGCTTATCCCGAGGCTACGTTGTTGTTTCGAATCTCAACCTCATTGACTTCCTAGCCTCCATATCTCAGTGAGCACGACACCCAGCACGCTTCTTGACTTTCGCCGTGTCCTAAAGCTTATTCAATTTCCAGTGATACCTAGCCGTAGATGGCCACACGAAGTCGAACAAGTGGCGTAGCCATTTTGCAGTAATGCGTCGAATAGGCAATCATATTCTTGGGGCATCGGCGGCATCTTGCGAATTGCCTGAAAGGGATTATATCTTGACAGATCTCGAAGGACTCGACGACTACCTGGTCAGCACACTTCACCTGGCGCACCTGTTTCGCAAGATCGATCATTCCAAGCACAATGGTGTGGTAGTGACACGAATCTCTCTGCGCTTTCGGAGATAGACATCACGAATTCGACAGCAAGACTGTCGCAAGATTCTAGCACGACTAGGAGAAAGAGTACCTCTCAAGATACTGGTCGGGGCCTCTTCGGCCCCTCCTCAGCCCCCCACCCATCCTCCGACCCGCGCCCCACCCCAACGAGTTCGCGGTACGAGTCCCGACTCGACCGTCTGTCTCCGTACCCCAATATCATCTATCACCTACGGAGATACTTCCGACGCCGCAGTCCCACTGACGCCCGATAACGGTCAGGTGATATTTAATCTAGCCAATCAAAGATTGATTTAAAAATTACCAGAGGGGGGCAGGAAGGAAGGAGGGCAGGAGGAGTACTGGATACTGTATGGCGGTACTGTAAGGTTAGGGAGGGCAAAATTTGGCGGTGAGACGGTATCCATCAAGTCAAAGCCTCGCGACCGACAGCGGCACCAGCCAGCCGTTGACTAAGCCCTCACTTCGCTCGTTCCTCCTTGCTTTCGGAGCCCTCCTCGGTAAATGTCCAACCCTCCAAATGGCCGACACAAGCACTCCAGTTCATCGACGTAGGGGAACCGCCTATGTGACCCAGAATGCCTGTAGCGAGTGCAAAAAGAGGAAGGCAAAGGCGAGCGATATATCTCGGTCGTAGCGGCACAAGTAAAAGGCTAATTAATTATCTTCTAGTGCGACGGGAACAATCCGTGTGCAAGGTGCGAAGGTAATGGCCTCGCGACCTGCCATTATGATGTACCTGTCAACGTCAGCAAAAAAGATCTGAGGACTACAATTGGCGAGCTCCAAAAGTATCGGCAGATGAGCGAAGAGATCTTTGCCAGCTTGGCTTCCGGGGACCAGCGCAGTCTTGTACTGCAAGAGCTCCAGGACGGCAATACACTGGAGGTTATATGGGGAAAACTGAACGGGGCAATCGCAGATCAGCAGATTCAACAACGCCTTGAGCAAAATAAGGACGATATGGAATGGGTAGGTGACCCGGTGGAGAACACAAGGGCCGACTCTAGGCAGAATACCGAAGAGGAACAGGACGGTGAGCCTTGGACGAGAGCCATGTCTGATGAGGTGCTTATCGAACACTTTCTTTCACTATACTTCTGCTGGGAATATCCCATTTTTGCTACTCTGTCGCGGCAACATTTCCTGGTCGATTACCGAGCAGGGCGGCGCCGGTATTGTTCATCCCTCCTTGTCAATGCCATTCTAGCCATTGGATGCTCGCTCTCAGGCATGCATGAAACGGACATAGGCACAGACTCAAACAGGCACGTTTCTGGACAACAACTGTTTGACGAAGCTGGACGTTTATTGGCCAAGGAAGATGACACACCGCACTTGACAACTGTTCAAGCCTTGGGCATCATGTCTATTTTTGAACTGAGCCGTGGAAACCAACATGAGAGTATCTTGTACTCCGGGAGATCTATTCGCATGGCTGTAGAAATGGGATTACATCTTGACACCTCAACGTCTCAACTTCGTCAGATTGAGCTTGAAGTACGCAGTGCCACAATCTGGGGTGCCTTTGCATTAGACAAGTAAGACAGCGCATCGTTTGCCATATACTCCTGCGCTTTTTCCAGACTGACTTCAGCCAAGTGCCTGGTGTATCATTGGAAGCCGCCTCCCTCATCTTAGTCGCAAAGGTGTTCTCATTTCAAAAGGCTCCTTCCCCGAGGCCGAAGAGCAGACAGTCTGGATACCTTATACCGGCGATGAGCTACCCCCGGGACCTAGCAAACTCCAGACCAGTCACGTGCGATCAGTACATATCGTCATGTGTGAACTTTTTGAGGTCGTTCATGAGGCGCTGTATATACTCCACGTGCCTATTCTACCACTTACTAGCAAGCACGTCCTACAGATCTATCATAAGTACCTTGCCTGGTATGATTCTGTGCCTGCAACTTTGCGGCTTGGAGAAAATTACACACCTGCTGTAATATTCATGCAGTGAGTTATATATCTTTCCCGCGGTATCAGCTCGGGATTAACATGTTCTCTTAAGTATATATTACCAATTCGCGGTTCTTACCCTATTTGGTCCATTTGTCAGACTCCGTTTATGGGGCTCTAGCTTCCACCCGCACGAGATCTGCTTCCAAGCCACAGAGACAATCAAAGCTCTTTTGGCCTCTTTTCGCCGCCTTTATAGCCTGCGTCGAGCTCCTTCTTTTCTCCCACTCATTACTCTTGCATCATATCTATTTCACGTTCTGCAAGAAGATTCTCCAGTGGCTGGTGTTCCGACTCAGCTCAGCCAAGGCGTTAATGACCTCCAAGAAATGGGGTACTCTCACGAGGAAGCGGTACGTGGAGCACAAGTCGTAGCAGCTGTGCGGGCAAACATGCCTATCTCTCCGCAGGAGAAGGCGACTCTCACTGGAAATGTAGAGGATATTTGTAAAAATATTCGTGTGATGGTGAAGGTCTTTGGATTAGAAAGGGAGCGTTGCTGCTTTGCAGGTCAAACTTTTACTGTTAAATCTCTATTTTCTCCATTCCCTTTCCAAGTGCTACCTTCTTTGGATTTCAAGAAGGAATTATATCTAGCGGGATTCGAATTGATAGATGAGGTAGATGGTGGACAGTGATTAAAAGGTCGAATACTCATGATACCTGGTGTAGAAAAGTCATGAATTGTTCCTGGCCTTATGTAATACTCATATTGCAAGCCTCATGTTTCTGATGCGAATAAAGTCACTCCAGTGGCAACACAGGTGTATGGTCCTTACGCCGTTACTTCCTAGGCTGATCGAAGAGGGGTGTGCTAACTCGCTGAGATCAAAAGACCAAATCATCATCCAATCTGAAGACGATTTATTTCCGTATTTTTGAATGCGCAAAGTCTACCAAAGGAAACCTAATTCAGACGAAGATTTGGGACATGCGGTGCCTAAACTCATCCCCACCTCGACATCCACTATAACACGCTGCTGGCTTACGGTCAAGAGATCCTGATCGAACTTAATTCGATCTTTTTCAAATGCAACGATGATGCTAGACCCGCCGAATTGGAAAAGCCCGATTTCATCTCCCTTCTTAACTTCTTTGCGCAATGCTCGTTTAACCTGTTTACGCTTTAGTAAAAGAAACGGCCATCATGTTGCATAGTCAGTCTTACTCAACTGTGCCTACTTCTGTTGCACCAATAGCAACAAATAGTACCATTCCAAATTCCTTCGTCTCAATAACAATACAACGCCGCGCGTTACGTGTCAGTATATCCACATTACTAATGAGGCAGATAGGATCAAACTGGTAATAATCGCCAGTAATCTGCTTGAAACATCTCACCTTGCCAGCGACTGGAGAGTGGTAGTGATGATAATCCTGCGGGCTCAATCGGAAGCTCGCAACACCACCATCGGCCCAAAGCTTTGCTCGTTCCACGTTAAGAATTAGGTTGCCAATAGTAAAATTGTTGCCCCCTTGATCCAGAGAGCCTGCAATTGAGATACGGTAGACGACAACTCGAGAATCAGCAACCACGACTGTCTTGCTCGGGTCGCTCTCTGCGAATATTGGCCGGCTCCCTACTGCATGCCGTCGGACGAAGAAGTCGTCGAATGTGGAATGTTCACTAAGATTTGACGGCTGGAACTCATCCATATTGGTATGGTAGAAATCAACGAAGGCCTTGATCTGATGCGCAGAGGCTTTGGAGGCCTCCTTTTGCCCTGTGGAAAATTTTTGACCATTTTCCAGAATGAGATGTCAAAGTCTCTAGTCTCACCTGCAGCGATTGTCTTTTCATGAATCCATAGTCGCAGAAGATGTGTTCAGTCTATGGATTGACCATTTTCTTGATAGCTGCGCTGCTTCACTGGATTAAGTTTTGATCCCAATCAACGTCCCGGAGCCCTCAAGGCACTCTTCAGCCGGCAGCGCATCTACACCCAGCAAGTCCAATTATGGAACTGGTCTCCTGTCAGCACCGAACTCGATTGTATCAAGCCCTGAAGGGCGTTCATCTGGCCGACCAAGGGATTGGACATGCTTCTGCTATGCAACAAGCTCTCGTCCCACGAGCTGATCTCTACCGGGTCCGCATGCTTCGACTGGAGAGTGTGAAACACTTGCTACCAGCCTTCCATGACTGAAAAGAGGGTTGCCTTACATCTGCTCTGGTGTGACATGTACATTGGTTCAACACGGTAGTACTTGTGGGACCTCGGATAGGTCTTGCATGTATATGAAGAAGTGTTTCTTGCTCCCGGGCAATACCGAAATTCAACTACCACGAGAGCTACCACGAGAAAGGATTGGGGCTGATCGCGATAAGTCTTCGTATTGCTTGAATGTTGGCAGGTGGTCTCAATCCATCAAAAAGCCCTTTCTCTCGGATCGGGCCCGTCCATGCCACCAATCAAGACCCCGACCACACTGGACGCGATCCGCCATAATGGCGGGTCCCACGAGCGCAGCACAGCTCTTGATATCGGAGCAATGACCGCCACCCCGACCTCGAGAATCATCGATTTACACCTGCTGAGAGTGGAGAATGGGTATGTATTTGGAGCATGGAGCCATTAATGCTGGACAGGTGCGCCCACATCATACGACCGACGTACAGTCCTCCAGGCGGCGAACGTCGCAGGAATTGCTGCCCACAACAGCACTGCATCATTTCCTCCCAAGATGCGACAGTAAGCTCGACTTCAAGCGAAGGAGACGATGCGCCGAAGAGAAGATTGGACAACCGAATACAAAACTTGCATAGCAGATTGTGGAAGCCGCATCGTCGTTGATCGCGACGGGCGTCAAAGTCTCGTTCGCTGCGCTTCGGAGGGACACTGGGAACCGGGGTGGCGAGTAGTGGACACGACCGGAGGTGCCTCCGTGCCTGGCTTTCGCCCCTTCATGGGATGATAACCACGACAACTTCTATCTATCACACAAAGGTTGCCTCAGTGGCCCAGTGCATCCCGCAAGCTCAAGGTCCAGGATAGATACCAGAATTCTACCCAAGACCGAAGGTATCATTACAGTTACACAACCTCTTTCACAGCTTACGCTTCTCCTCTATTCGAAGAGTCTCCGCACCATCAGCCTTCCAACACCAGATGGGACGATGCAAGTGATGGGATTTGGAAGAGTTCTGGCAGAGGTCTGGCATTTATATGTCGAGGTATCGCTCGGAAATCATGGTCAAGGGAGAGTTGTCTTTCTCAAAGAGAATAGATCCGTCAGTTATCCATCTGCTAGAGTACTGAAGAGTATATGCTGAAAAGATCTGGTCGATTAGAGAACGTTCCACTCGCCACAAATCCATACCTTATAGGTCAGATTCCTCTGTCCTGGGAAGACCCTTCTCCTGCATAATATCCTCACCCACTGAAGTTCGTCGACCAACACTACGGTGTCGAGTTCAGCAGATTTCGAACCTGCATCAGACTCTGAGCACCCCTCTCCTCCGCGGATGGAAACCTCAACCGGCGAATACCGAATGTTGATTCACGGAAACCATAAGCAGGGCCCTCGATTATCCAGTCCGAGGAAAAGCATGCAGAATATCTTGCGTGCGCTTCGAGGACTGGCTGTATGTATGTCGGATTTGTGCACGCTCCAAGAAAATCATCCAGGTCGTAAACTCTCTTCGGAGATGTTGGCGAGAACATTAGCTCTTCTAGATTCCTTGGGAGAAGGACAGCACACTCGACCGCCGACCTTCGCAGCATTTCCTGCAGCGGGCCAGCGACTGGAAAGCCAATTCGGGATTCCATCAGAAGTTCCATGCCAAGTTGGACAGCCTCGGCTCCATTTTTACTGCCTTCCTGTGTTCCTTCAGAAAAGAATCGAGCTATGATGTCAATCAGCTGCAGAGATGCGAGCATTTGCAGAGATGGCTGGTATCGAAATGTGTATTGTGGTCGATAGTATTTATCGAGAAGGCGAAGTCCTTCTTGAGCGTGCTCCCAAACTGCCCCATCCACTAGAGATGAGGGGAACACTTCGAGGTCGAGCAGTGGTCGAAGCAACTGCACAACCGCAGTACTGTAGTACATACTTGCCTGTCAGACGACCCGCTGGAATGTGGAGCTCTCAAACTCACAGCAAATAAAGTACATGAGGAAGTACTTTTTCATTACCATCCTCGAAACTGCTGAGTACATCGGGCAACTGCTCTCGCCACGCTCGAAGTCGTCCGTACTGAAAAAGAAACTGTCTCGCGGATATGGAAGGACCACGCTGAGAATATACCATCGTGGCAATGTCCTGAAGGATCACATTCAACTTCGATTTCTCCCTGTTCGTTGTTGCGAGCAGGCTCCGACGAGCTTCAGGTTGCTCCTTGGAAAACCGATAGGGATACCAGTTTTGATTGTCCAGAAGGTCATCAACCTCCTCTGTGCTATTGTACACTGCAGATTCGACTATCGGTGGAGCTTGGAATGTCATCTGTGCCCACTCACTTGGGGTCATTAGGGACGGTGTCAGATCAGCAGAAGGAGATTTTTACTAACACATTCAGATTCCTTATTCCACCAAACGTTGCTTTCCAGGACTCCACGAAGCCTTCGTTTTCCTGATATACCGCTCTGGGTAGACCAAGAGTTGCTACTTTCAAGTAGGCCACCGCACGCAAAGCATTGCCGTGAGCGCAATCTACTAAGTGCATCACGGCGAAGGCTTGTATTGTCGTCAGCCGGCTGTCGTCTGGCTCCAAAGCTTTCCGGGCTGCGTCACTGAACCTCGCACCCAGTCGCTCATATATCCCTTCTTCTCCATCTACTGCCGTGTGCAGGCTGCATGCCAACGCACAAACTGAGTCGACAAGTACAGACGAGCAGTATGTCTCGTTTTGCCGGCCATAGCTATCGGAAAAGCGTGCTTCGCTGAATAGCGTATGGATTGGGTGGATCCACGCGAAATAGAGCTGGAGAAGATGGTCCAGAATGGATGTATCGGTAGTTACCTTCGTCCAAAAGGATTTCGGAGCTCCAATGCCACCCATTTCGTGATCGGAGGCCTCGTATGTAGAATTTCGAGACTCCCTTGGCGACAGACTTTCGAGGTCCACCAGAGGAGAGTGTCCCAGCCATTCGACAATGCTATCGTATGCCTCGCCATTCCTTAGCCGTTCGAGAATTTCCGGTACCTTTTCATTAGTGGACAGAGCCTGGAGAATGTGTTCTGTCATATGGTCCTTGGCCCTGAGCTCCTTGATTTGCTTGATCAGCTCTCCCTTCGCGTGCTTGATATGAACCTCGTAGACGCACTCAGAGGTCTCGACTCGTATCGCACACCTCTTGCACGGCTTGTTGCCATCACACTACAGCCGTCAGCCAGGGGTTTCTGAAGCACGACGACAGCTGCTTGACACAGCAGTCTTTGGTGTCCGCATAGAAGAAAGGAGGAACTCAGAGTACTGACCTTTGTCCGTGCCTTTTTACAGTTGAGGCAGGCATTGCGTGTAACGGATTCCGGGACTCTTCGACGTTTGGGTGAAGAAGAACTGCTCTCAGCAGGAATGTCTTTATCGGCGCGGGGGCGGCGCGGATCAGATCCCGTACTCTCGGATGTCGAGTGGCTTGGATTGCTGGCTGATGCACTGCTTTCCCCAGAGGAGGGTTTAATTTTGCGAAAGTTCGAGGAAGACATGTCAGGATGCCAAAAATATGGAGGTTTTGGCGGCAGCAGTTGCCGTCAGGATTTAATCATCACTGTCCTACAAACCGCCGTAGTGATGCAGTGTTCGATAAGTGGCGACTGAATGGCGAGATGGGAAAGGGTGTTATGGTGAAAATGTTGGCAGACTGGCCTAGGCGGGGAAGATAGAACGCAATAAGTTTATCTGAACGTGACTGCGGTATTGAGTGGGCTCCCAAACACAGCTACAACGCAGTGTGGTGCAGGTGTGCATATTCGACGAAGACGCGGTTGTGCAGCCTGACTTGCGGAGGAAGGCTCTGATATTTCTCACAGCACGGCTTCTACAGAGCATTTGCCAGCTGCACACGAGTGGGTGTGACGGTTCTCAAATTTCCAGCGGCACTTGGCTGGCCGAAACGCCAGTTCGACGTATTTTGAGGAATCGCTATGGGTCCGCGAAGTACCATCGATCGATACTGGGCTAAAACCGGGACTGCTGAAAAGTGGAAGTGGACACAGGGCGAATTATATGCGGCGTGAGTAGGTCCAGTACCATCGACCTGCCCACTGTGGACTTCGGACTCCCAAGCCTTGTCGAGATTCTAAGCGCTAGTGCTGTCCGTCCGGAATCAGATCTCCTCGCCTGACAGCGGTTCCTCAGGGTATAGAAGCTAATGAGTGACGATTGCAGAAATACGAAGGATCATGAGCGCGCTGGGCTTGTTAAGTGGAATTGACGGCTATAGGCGCAGAGTAGCTGCTGCGATCAGGGTCTTTAACCAGAGGGCAAGCAGGCAGCTACTTACGATTCCGTCGCGGACCCGGGCATCGATGTCTTGCTTGCCTCTTCAGGGTCTTGCCACTGCACCAAAGGTACGCTCACGCCACTCCGCAGTTTGGAATGCAAAAGGTGTCGATACCCTGGCCTGCCAAAATTCGGTCCTGATGCAATGCAAATGATCTATTCATTCCTATAGTACGATGGTGGGAAGTGAAATCGAAAATCACCGAGAACGACCTCGCTCAATCACAACAAGCTGGGTTTACTGAACAAGAAGCCCGGGAAAGCTAGAACGGACCCTTGTTCTACTCGGTAGCTTGGATCGTAAGCTAATTATATCGTAGGCTAAAAGTGGCGTGTCTCCTATTGTGCTGGCGTTCATTAGGGTTCTTGGAATTTCATACGCGCGGATATTGACTTTCAGCACACAGACCCAGCAGTAACAGCTCCAGGAGTTGGTGCCACTGCCTTCTGAATCACATCAAAATTGCTACAGACAGGCTCGTCCAGTACTGTGATCGAATGTAGCTGTGCCCTATGGGAGGCTTTTCTGATTCCCAGTGAAGCTGCGCGACCCTTACTCCTCCCCATGCAAAGTTTCCACCGCAAGCACTGGCTACATCACGATGGAGCCCCGTTGCAAGTTACTTCTTCGTCGGGCGGAAAGATGAATAGAACATTTCATAGAGCTACGCAGAATGAACATATCAGGCGCCATTGAGCAAATCCTATTGGGAAATGCGGTGCAGACCCCTACTCGTAGATTCAAAGTTTAGCATGGCATGATGGCCTCCGCCTCCGCCTCCACGGCACTAACATCGATGTGAGGTGGATAGAATGTGAAACTTCCAGGAAGCTGTTGACCCTGCGAAGAATCTCCGGTACGTCTCTGCCATTGGTGCCGGTTCACGAATCCGATGCCGATATGCGGAGGATGTCCCGTCTCCGGCGATGAGCCGACAGATTCAAGATACGGAGAACAACAACAAATTCAATGAAGACGAACCAACGTCAGCGTACGTCGGCGGCGTCAAGTGTGTCACCAGCTGCACAAAGCTTCCAGAACGTGCCCTTATGTAAGAATTCATCGGATGGTTGGCTAGACTTCTCTACTTTTCTGCTTGGTATTCGGTCCACTCGCGGCATTTTCCCAGCAGGCCATCAATCAGCCTCTCACCAGTGGTAAATCTGACGTTGAAATAGCCGATCAGCATTCGCTTGCGATCAGCCTTCGGGTTTGGCATCCGGGCCATTCAGAATTGCAAGTAATATCTGATCTTATGCCTCATTCGAGATCGTCCTTGCAGTCACATGGGGTGACCGTTGCTTGCTCTTGTTCTGCTCGCTTGGGCTCTGGAGGAGATCCGTGCCCAATCGCTCAATAATGTTTCTGCATTTCGATCGGAGCTGCTGCACAGGTATGAGATTTCTCCTTTTTACCACAAGCAGCCGGCGCGCTCACATCGCATCAAATGGACTTTTCCGTATCGTATTTGAGCACATATCGGATTGGTGGTCATCGCATATTTGCTCTTCTGATGTTCCCTTCAGCTCGGCGCACGCCTCCGGGAAAGTCCTCTCCCTCGCCCTCATGAACCGCAGGCAAATGAGCGCTCTCGCGTAGCTCTGTCTAATTGAACCAGTACTTACCAGAACAAGCCCGAGGCTAGGACACTGCCATGCAGCAATTCTCCAACTCTAATTTGACCCCAATCCAAAGAAGCTAATAATGGCGGCTCACTGAGCGTTAAGCTTGAATCTTGATGGCTGTTGAAATTCCCGATGGTCAAAACTTACTGTGACATTCAATGGCACAGTGCTAAAAGTGCTCAGCCACAGTTATGAGGGCGGAGGAATGGCCGGTTCATACCAGAGTATTTATCTAGACAAGGGTCCGAGGTTGTGCATTATTTCAAGCCATGAAAAGCAGTCGCTTCGATGATATAGTACGGTTTGATATTCATGATATCAGTACTACAGATTAGTAAGGCTGAATTGGATCAATCATCGGTATGTTCTCCATTTCGTTTCCAGCCGAAGATCTTATTCCCGTTACTGACATGATGAATGGTTATTTCATTGTGACTGTGTTGTATACCCGTTACAGTGGATCAGATCACACGAGCTGCGATTCAAAGTGTGGAAATTCACGGTGCTACAAAATGTCGACTGTGCAATCGAGTTGTAAGCGAAAGGTAAGAATGACCTGAAATGGTTATGGATATTTATGTCACTTCTACAGCCGAGTAGCATGGCCGTGAAGCTTTAACTTGATCTGCAGTGAATTGCGATATATGAATTGCATGCTATCAGGGTTTCTGGGTCCTCGAACTCTGCCGTACTTCAAGATGGGAACTAAGTTACGTCTGTAGATGTACCTAGTACCTAGAGCACTGTACTTGGTACGTCGCTTGTACGTCCGGATGATATCGCATAATAGACCTTGGATGGCTTGGACTAGTCATCGACCGGGCATCGCAACAGTCCCTGGTAAAATGGCGCTCACTATGCCCATGGAGGAAAGAAGATGGACAACGGAGGGAGGATGAGCGAACATATGGGATGGCCACCACGTTAGGTCACCCAGGAGATGATGGGCAGCCTTTTTCTGCTCCGCTTCCCAGCAAGTGTTGAAGCTTTCGATTGATCAGCTTCGAATCAAGACAAAACAACAACATACACGTCTCGTAGATCAGCTAGCTTTACTGATCCATTCTACGAGCTCTCCAGATATGTTGTCCAGGATCCCGAGCCCCGAAGTATCCAACTTGTGGCATTACCTCCGCTCGCAGAGGACATCGCTTCTGGAGGGTCTGGACAAAGCACCTGAAACCACAGAGCCGCGAGAACTGGCCGAAGACAGGATAAAACGACTTTTTATCTTGGTATGAAGGGTAATACGAAGCACTCTCGAGTGATGATGATTACTTCCCCGAACGCTCTCAGCGACTATATCTCGCGGTTCTACACAGCTTAAATGGGCAGGAATCACAGACTCGGAGAACAAGGCAGCGTAACATGTGAGCTGGAGGTGCGAAAAACCAAGTCGTATAATCACTTGAGTTGGACAGAAGAACCTTTGTATTTCCAATGATTCCTCCTCCGCTACGAAAACACATACAATCTAGGACACGCGCGTCGGTCTCATAATACTAATTCGAATCCGGTTAGCAAATGTTCTCGCCTCTTGTCCATTTAGAACTCTCTCAATCGAGTTCTGAACCGCGGATGAGGAAAGACTCCTTTGCTTAGGCGGAATGATCGCCTTGGCTTGGATGTATTCCCGAACAAGTCTGACCAGGGCCCTCGTCACCACCAGCAGCCCGGCGTTATGCACTACTCGCTGCCTCATTGCTGGTAGAACCATCGCCTGTAGCAGAATCACCAGTCTCATGGCCAGTGCCCACATTATGACTCTTCTCCCCGTGAATACCTGGCGGAGCGGGCTGGCCAAATTGGCTAATGCGCAGGCCCATACGCTCGGGACTGATACTCCAGTGCCCGAGGATGAGGAGAATCGAGAAGATGGGCTTGGCCAAGCTGGTATAAGACGAGTTAGATCTACACTAGCTCGAGGGACAAGAAGTAACTAACAAATCGAGGATACCGTAGAATACAGCCTCACTGTCTGGAGCAATGACATTTCCACCTTCGCAGACACCCCAAGCCACTGGGTAAAGTAACCAGACGAACAAGGTAACAACACCACAACCCATATAGACGCGGTACACGTCGGAGCCAAGAGCCCGAGCGTGCTTTCGGCCAGACCCAGCAAGCTCGTAGAAGATGGCAAGCAGGGCAGCACAGCGGAAAGCATAAAAACCTTCAGTAATTAGTAAGGATGTATTAAGAACTTGTGGCATTACTTACCAAATTTGTAGCGTGTGCGTACAAGAGCCCCAACCAGTGACAATCATAACCTCGTCAAGGAATATTGTCCAGACAATCGTCGGCCATGGCATACCGGCCTTTAGGAGAAGGTCCATGAGCAGAAGCGGAGTGGTAATGAACCAGTCGATATACCGGACATACATGATCTGACGATTTCTGCCAGCTACAATCCCCTCAGAGCGGTGCCATTCCACGTCAATTGGAGTCCAACCGAGGTTTGAGCCCATGGTAAAGTATGCAATGCAGGCAGTCATATTGATGGCCGCAGTGATGTAGAAGAAAATTCGGTCTGTACGTGGCTTTGCGTAACTGGGACCGATGACACCAAGGGCAACAGCACCCATAACGGCGCAGATCGCATAATAGAAATCCGAACCTCGAACTGTCTGTGCAATATCAACTTCCTTGTCATTAACAATATTCGGGTTTATTTCAGGCGCATTATTACGATTGTAAATGGCTGCAGACGTCATTCTGTCGGTAGTTTTGATGACCAAAGAGGGTATCTGTAAACGTGGTTGACTGAGGAGAGGCGGACTGAGAGAATCACGATGAAGTTACCGCCAGATTAATGCCTTTATGGACGAAGACAATGGAGTAAATGAAAATGAAGTCAGAAGAGAGGGTTTGGGTTTTGCAGATTGCATATCGGACCTAAGATATGACAGTGAACGTCATTGGAAACGCTGATAGCCATTTTCAAATTTTTGTTATGATGTCAGGTCCCAATCTCTTTCTAGCCTATCGTTTTCAATGTACCTCACTTCGACCTCACACCACTTGCGAAAACTTGGTTTTACTAGATCGGTGATCTGCACATTTGATACGTCCCACCTATAGTCATACTGTCTGATGCAATGATATTCGCGCAAGTCGGCCATGACGTGATCTATCAACACTGGCAGACCGCTGCATGGCTAGCAGGGGCTCCAGGTTGCTTAGCCACCTTCCCCAAACAAGTTTTCCTGAGACGGATATTATCTTGTGAAACTTCATTTTACTTTGACTGCATCCTTAAGGTTGCTTCAGATCCATAAAAATATCATTTTCTTTATTTTCGCCGCGAAGGGCGATTTCTACTTCTAGATCTCCCACTATTCTGACAATGCTTCCACGTTTCGGACGACAGGAGAATAGTCCTTCACTACAGGACTACTTCTTGATTCCTCTTTCGATGGTTATTCTCTGGTTGACTTCTACTGTAATATCGCGGCTACTCCTAGTCTTGATGTTATTTCCTCTTTACCTTTCTGTGAAGCTCATTCCCCTATTGCCAAAGCTTGTTACCAAGAGTCCTTTACTTCTGCTTCTGCGCGGACGACGGGCCTTGATCAATTCCTCTGATGAGTACCGTAAAAGGGAGGAGCGATGTGCACTGGACCAGTTACTGGGAAATTTCCAGTTTGAAAGCCGGGATCTCTTGACAACGTACGAAGCTCAAGAAGCCGTGCAAAGAATGAAATGGAAGCCACCAAGGGAAAGTTGCAATGTCAATGGGGCAAAGGCTGTCATTGTTCATCAGAAGCCGGAAGAAGGGCACTTTTCATCAGGGCAGAAAATACTGTTGCTCCATGGGAATCCTAGCTGGTCCTTCATGTGGAGAAATGTAGGTCGACCCCTTCCAGTAATCATATTCCACAGTCTTAAATTGACGCATCTTCCAATAGATTATTGACAAGCTGGTTGATAATGGCTATGAAGTATTCGCAATCGACTGGATAGGCCATGGTGCTAGCGACAAACCGAAGAAAGCAGAGCTGATCACATTTGAGCTACATATGCGGACGCTTATAGCTTGCATTGCACATTTCCAGCTGAAGGGATTTTATATCGCCGCACATGATTGGGGCGGGTAAGTCAAACACATTAGTCTGGTAATGAAAATGTTACTTATTCATAATTTTTTAGTTGTGTGGCTCTCTGTACGCTCCCTACACTCCCAGAAGGAACGTGTTCGGGCATATTCCTTCTCTCAACGTTCTTTCCACCACGCCCTAGCGATGTACGCCCCTACTACTTTCTACTCTACATGGTGTGGTTCTTTATCACCGGCATTCTCGATGGCTACATTCCTGAATCCTTCGTCATGCGGTACATGTGTCCTAAAGCCACCTCGGAGGTGGTTTCTGGATACGGCCTGCCATATGCTGCCGGAGCAAAATCTAAAGCTAGCGTTGGAAGATTTGCCCACATCGTCCCTGGCATGCCTCGGGCTTTAATGGAATGGAGAGGAAGTCATTACTGGCGATTGTTGGAAGGGCTGTTAGGGCCAGAGAATTTTACGAACTTCAATGCACAGGCAAAACTGACTGAGCGGGATGAATCAGCTCGAAAGTGGTGGGCAGGCGAGGATACCATACCTTGCGAGAGATTACCAAAGGTCGCTATCGTCTTCGGGGAAGACGATCCGCTGCTTCGGGACTTGAAGAAAGTTTTGGACAGGACTATTGCCAAAGAAACACGGAGTTTTCCCTCATCCAGCACAACAAGTATCCACGGAGCTGGCCATTATCCTGTCGAGGATGATCCCGATACTGTTTCTGACTATATTATTCGCTTCGTTCAATTGGCGTAGCCACTTGCGGATGATTATGTACATCATTTTTGCACTTTCTATGGTGGAGAGCAAGAGCTTCAAATCGGCTTCAAGCAAAATTCCCTCTTCTGTACTGTAGTCCGCTGAAACAAACAGTCCAGTATGTCCTTAATCTTGACTTGAACTATGGATTTTCATGAATGGCTTATAATGACCAATCATTTCTGCAGAGTCTCGTTTACATTCCCTTACCCCTATACACTTTAAAAAGAACCCGAATCAACGAACGACTGTGGATAAATTATCATCTCACTAACAAGCTCGTCACCAAACAAGCTGTAACCGGTTACAAAGTTACCGCTTCGACCTTGCTGCATCCCCATTTGAATCCGACACCACCCGAATTGCCAATCGGTGATGTAAAGCATGCATTAGCCTTAACCTTTCCATCATAAGGCGCGTCTTGTAGCAGCCAGGTCCGGGGGACTATTGTTACTCTTATTTGCGTTCAAGCCAACTAGCGATCGGCTACCCGGCTATTAAGGTAGCTAGCTCATTGAATTATTTTCGAGACACAAGGCTACATTTGCATTATTGCATGCGAACGCTTCGAGTGGTTCCCGAAACTGTGCACTTGAATATGCCATCAAGCCTCTTCCCTTCGTGTCGAAGTTGCGCTGAGACCCGCTACATCTTCTCGTAGCCCAATGATTTTGGATATTTTCCCACTATCTGCGAAATTGTAAATTTTCTAGCAGCACTTTGGCCATGGATACCTAGCAGTCAATACTTCGTATACAATGCATAGTCCAGCTGAACTATTTTCGATTCAAACACAATTCAAATGGAAGGTACTAGGATTGCTTTCAAAGGCATGTTCTTTCACCTTCTGCCGCGGCTATTGAAACCACGGAGGAAGGCGAGCCTGCCTCGGGCTGCTGGAATACTTCTGCAGATGTCTAAAGCTACTGCAGCTCATTCCCTCGCTCTTCGTATAGTTCGTGCATTTGTTTCTATTAACTCCTTTACACCCAAACAGAATCTGGCTATCCTATCCATGAAACCAATAAGAGCGGTAGGAAGTTGATCCTCTTGCTGTTGCGATGCAGAATACTCCCGTCCGACGAAATGTGCAGCCTAACAAAGTTAGGTGCGCTTCATGACAGTAACATCTGAATTACCTTTTCTGCAATCATATAGACAGGGCTTTGAATTCTGCCATCTGGAATGACTGGCATGACAGATGCATCAACGACACGCAGGCCTTGCACACCAAACACCTTCAGACGACCATTGACAACACCTTCTTCTATAGTACGGCCCATACGGCAGCTGCCACAAGGATCTAGGAAAGTCAGCGGCATCTCCACAAGGAAAATTAATCGCGTACGATAACCTGTCGATACCCTTTCTAATAACTTCCTGTGCATCAAGTCGTCTGAATGACGAGGAAGCTGCTCCGGATACTCACCAGTGATCACATCAGTCATACCATCGCCTCTGAGGAGTACGTCATCAATGAAACGTACTCCTTCTCGCAGACCTACAACGTCCACAGGATGTTCCAGGAAGTTCAGGTTGATATACGGCTGGTCTTCGAAGTTCGCAGACCTCAAAGTCACCTTTCCACGAGATAGGGGCCGCAACAAGTCTACGACGACAGTCAAGTAGCTGCCAGTGAGGGGAGGGGGAATGTGGGGTTGGAAAGGAGTCGCGAAAGCAGGCTGCAATGGTCAGAACAGTCAAAGTAGGTATGAAAACATACAATAAAATCAAGCTCAAAGTGAGGCTGTCCTCTGGGACCTAACGGATCACACCCATGGTGCTCTGCCTCATCTCGCCATTCCTTACACCGCCTCAACATGTCGTCGATCCGGGTGAAAGCAGACATTTCTAACAAACCAGAAGCCATAGGTCCAGTTTGGTGTTTCTTGTACTCAAGAGCTGCTTGGTCGTGTTGTGGCCCTGGTCTGATTACAGGGTCTAATGAATAGCCATCCTTGACCCGGAAGACGTGAGGTAGAATGGGATGATCTTGGAGGTGCTTGCCAACATTAGGCGAATCAACAGAGCAGTTTAATCCATGAGAGAACAGGGTATCTTTTGGCCCAATCCCCGACAGCATCAACAACTTTGGCGTCTCAAATACTCCGCAGGACAGAATGACTTCCTTCTCGACAAAATAGATTTGTCTACCTTCTATTCCATGCGTCTCAACCCCAATGACGCTTTGGCCTTCGAGTAGGACTTTCGATGCCATAGTAGATGTCTTTATTGTAATGTTCGGACGCCCTTGGATGAAATCCGTGCTGATAGAACGGATGCCTTGATAAATGGATCGAACCAAATGGGTCATTCCATTGACAGTACCATCAAAAATATCGTTTGTTATTGGATAACCACGACTAGTCCAGGCACGCTTCAACTCCGTGGCAAGTGGAATTTGCAGTGTCGGGGAGACTTTCAATGGCCCGTCGCTCCCAACATCAGGAGGCTCCATGCCAAGGATGTTTCGTTCATCAGTGAAGGAGACACCCTAATCATGAGCAAAGAGTCCATCGACACAAACGGAACATACCTTTTTGAAGAACGACCTGCAGTTTTCAAATGTCCAATCCTCTCCCCCGTACTCTGCCCATTCATCGTATATGCCCTTGCTACCTCTCATCCAACTGAAGTAATTCAATGCACTACTTCCACCAAGCACTTTCCCTCTGGTGTTATGTTTCTCAACACGTTTAAAACCATGAGAATCCACCATCGTAGTCTCATAGCCCCAGTCATACTCAGTCTCCGGTAGGTGGAATGCCAATGCTGGAGTGGAGATCATCTCCTCCTCGAGCGGGTTTCTACCAGTAAATCAAAAAGAGCACGAAGACTTTCGGCCTAAGCTTACCCTTTACCCACTTCAATGACTAGGATTGAGTTGCTGGTGTTCTCGGCCAAACGACCAGCTACACACAAACCGGCCGTTCCCCCTGTGAAGGCTTAGATTCAATCGAGTCAAAGTGCAAAAACTCTTGAGGTACCTCCAATGATAATGAAGTCGTATTTGGCATTCTGATCTTTTGCAGGCATATTGGCTGGAAAAAAGCCAACCCCTGGCGAAAGTGATTCCTTTGCTGTCTGCTTCTATGGTTTTTCTACAGCACAAGAGAGTGAGGAGCGATTCTATATTTATTTCGTGCCAAGCGTACTGCTCCAGAAGTCCGAATCACTCACTCGGCCTCAGCTGTCCGCTCCCATGTGCATGTGAAATGATCTTCATAGCAGACGTCATGGCGGTTATCTGACGGAACTTCGGGACTGGTGTTTCCTGACAACGTCATCAAAATCATCGGACGGAAGTTCGGAAGTGGTCTTGATTGAACTGGAGTACCGAGACTAGTTTCAGACAGACATTAACGAATGCAGTCCATGCATACATGTCGAATGGAGGATGGGCGAACTTGTTTTTCTCGCGTGCTGAACGGCGATTCTACCGTACCATCAACGATTATTGTTGCACATGACGGACCAATAATGGAATCCCGACCTTTCCCAGGTATTAACGGTAGCTTGAATTGGTGAAGCTACTTTCCTGGAATCCAGATGCCTATATAAACTGGCGTCTGCGGAATCGTGGTCAACGCGCAACATTCTGCTTATCGATTCTTCTGCCCTCTCCCATCAAGCCACTCTTGTGCAACATGCCTACAGTAGACGGAGAAAAGCGCAATCAGAATGAAATCATAGTTTCTGTGAAGAGCAGTACGGTTTCTAAGGAGAGACTCCCAATGCTGGACTGCGATGAATATATTCAGAAACCAGGAATCGCACGTGCGAACCTCGCTCCGTCAATCGAGAGACCGCAAGGATCTATCGGACATGCCGAGCAGGTTGGAGACTATGTACGTAGTTGGGTACAAATCAAATGCCTGCCGTGATTGACCTCATACTTTCGCAGAGCGTTCTCCAACAACACATCATATTTTGGGATCGAAATGGCGACGGAGTAATTACACCCATAGACACCTACATAGGTTTCCGGGAACTGGGCTTCAATATATTCTTCTCCTTAATTGCAGTGGTAGTCATTAACTTGAACTTCTCATTACCAACACGCCTGGCGCATTCCTGGATTCCGGATCCCCTCTTTAGAGTCTACGTCGACAGTATCCATAAGTCGAAGGTGAGCGTGGTCTGGCCTCATGGCGTTTGAGCGGGCTAACATCTAGTCCAGCATGGTTCAGATAGTGGAGTGATAGATGCAGAAGGTCGCTTCGTCCCACAAAATTTTGAGAATTTGTTTTCGAAATACGACAAAACTGGAACGGGAAGCCTCTCCCTTCGAGAATTGTTCGACATGATGCATGGTCACAGATGTGCTGTGGATCCATTTGGAGTAGGTGCTACCACTTTGCCCTACTGCTTCGCAGGTACTGACCTTGTTAGTGGGGTGCCGCAATCTTCGAGTGGGGCACAACCTGGCTGCTGATTCAGAAGGATGGGAGGGTATATAGAGAAGACATACGGCAATTATACGATGCGAGTTAGAACCATCTGCTAGACTGTTGACATTACTGACGCTGCGTAGGGCTCACTGTTTTGGAGGATAAAGGCCGAAAGAAAAAAAGGTCAAGGATGGAAGCAAGGATTTGGTCTAGGAGGGGATTGGTTCTTTGGAGCTCAGAAGATGAATCCGGGACCACTGAGTTAATGTGGTTCCCGGTCAAAGCTAATTTAACTTCCTTCGCAAGAAAACAACATCCTAAAACTGGTGCTTGGAGAGATATAGAACAGGCCAAATGACAGAATATGATATGCTTCAAAATGCTGCCTGAATAACCTATACAGCAAAGCTTGGCCTCTATGCCTGGGGAATAGTCCTCGACTCGAATTAAAAGTATGGCATGTGCAAAACGGACCTGTGCCGTCTCAATTTGTTTTATAGTGCTCCTTGATGCAGCCATTCTTTACCAATAGTAAAAAGGAGCTGAATCCCAATTCCCGTGCGTACAAAATGTCCGTTAAGGGGCCTCGCTTCGCTAATGTGCATGTGTAGAGGCCCCACATTCTAAGCTCATTTGCGCCTCGTTCCTCTTTTCCCTCAACAGCAAGCAGGCTGGATCTCATCCACGTAGATATCCTGTTTTCCACGATTCCTGCCTTTCTTTCGTTTAGAGGTTCCAAAGACCAGTCACCCTCCTCCTCAACAACCGCAACAACGCGTTCCACCACACATGATGATTTCCTTTCAAATCCTCTACCGCGTACAGGGCTTTCGGTGGTTGCTTCACCTGTCTCGGGACGTAGAAGATGGTCTTCCGATCAAATAAGTCAGTGTTGAGTACGCTGTACAGGGGATAAACACTCTTCACTCTATATCTTTGATTACAATACTCCCAGACTTGTCACTTCTTACGTTGCCTCTCGTCGCGACAGAATTCAACAAAATCCCTGAAAGCCTTAGTGGTGTTTATGCACAAGATTCCTTAACTCCGGTTTTAATTAGCCAGTAATTGATCGGGAAGGCCGTCCAATGCCCCAAAAACATGCCGATCTGACTTCACGTTAGCCATTCGTCATCAAGTGTTCTTAATAGAGCAGACGAACCTGCATCATCCACCAATAGACAACATTATCCATTCGCAACTGCCACTCGAAGATTGCAGTTTGGGAAATAGCCATCCAGCCGAACAAACCGATTTCGAAGAATGTCAAGGATAGAAAGTCCGCCTTTGCTGCCCGCCATATGGTTTTGGGCCCCCATTCTCCTGACATAGGAGCAATGGAGAAATATTGAAAAATTATTCCAAAGAGCAATGCGAAGCCGTAATCTAATCCACATTACCTGTTAGCCACCTCTCATACTTTGATCAGACAAAAGAGAACGAGGCACGAATGCCTACCAATTAGATACTCTGCCCACAGACTTCGTCGATTAATACTGATGCCTGCACCATACACAAGCCATTCTCCTACAACGTCACCAAGTAAACATCCAGCTCCACAATGGCAGACTGCAATCGTGATAGTAGCGAACATCGGTCTGTCACTCGATCCATGATGCATACGGGCATGCGACGACATGTTATCATGTGCTCCTTCTCTGCCAGGATCCAATCCCGTATGCCGGTTACTACGGTGCTGCTGTAGATTAGGCGCCCTGTCCTCCTGGCTCTCCATGTTTCCTTTCTGATGGCAAGAAGGTTTCTGCTCCGATTCTAGTGGTACCGGTCGACCATATTTGATGTATGTCCATACTGTGATCGGCGCAAGATAAAGTGCGTTTAGAACATACACCGGAATCCTATGAGACTTGATTAGTTATAATAATGGAATAATCAGAGAAATCAGCCATCACAACTAACATCACTGCCATCATTGATTGCCAGCCTTTACGAAGACAAATGTCGAGCAGAATCCATAATGCAACAAGTAAGGCTGAGCCGATGAAGATTGTACCGATGATTGTGAGTACTAAAGGAGGATTGTATGTCGATGGCATGATTAGATTCAAGTTGGCGTAAGACAAAGGGCGTTGGCTCCGTCGATCATACAGAGGTATTTATAGTTGATAGCAGTTTTTCCTCTGGTGCGCACCGTGCTTTATACGGCATTATGGGAATCTCGCTGTGATAAACCATACACAAGAACATAATATATTCCTATATTTCGAACCGAATATGTCATCTGCTCCCGGCCGCTGGTTACAATGAGCGCCACTACTGACAGCATCGCGGATAGTCGACCCGAGAAGAACTGAAACCAGCACAAAAAGCGCAGTTCAGATAAAGCCTGCCACATTCTTGACGCAAGTCTGATATCTACGGTTATGATGTCACTGACATTAAGGTGGGGCCGCGACTGGAAGAGATGTGGCAAAAAAGCATCATACGAAGTAGAAGCGCACAAGTCGCTTATGAGCTGCTGATCTGCATAGAACTGAAATGTCATTGATCACTGTGTTTTCGGAGCCATACTGTTCCGACACCGATTTCGCCTTTTACTGTGAAGCAAGAAAATACAGATAGATTGAACAAACTCGCTTCGTATCGATTCCAAGTAATCTTTCTTGAGCTATATCCTCATTCACCCGCATCTTCTCAACTGACTTAGATTTGTTCAAAAAACCTCTATCAAGCTCTCTCCTCTCATAGGGCACTGTCACTCGATACACCAGCCAAGATAACAAGCTTTCAATGATGTGAGGAAGCAGCTCAGATCAGGCAGGGCATCAATCTCTTCATCTGCTATATCCTCATATCTCACTTGCGGTGCCCTATGGTGGCCAGAGAAAGCTGCTCAACCATTTTTCAAAAAGGGGCCTCAATGTAAACAATGCAAACTTGTCCATTCCCATTTGCGCCTCGTAGTCTCCTGTAAAAACAATGTTATCCATCTGATCAATTTCGTATCTGTATTGCAATCAAGCATATTCGGTCTGATAGTCACATCAGCAAAGTTGAGCCCGTCGTTAACTTGCATTGCTTACATGGCATCCGAATCAAATCCATCTTGTCTCGCTAGAGGCGAGGATCTCGGAATCTAAATTTATTGTCTCATGTAATGCGCCGTTAGGTCGAGAGCATGGGCTGGAGCGAGGAAATCGTCTGTGCCTGCCCAAGGAGAGAATGGTGAAGCATTGCAAAACCTTGACGATTCTGTTTGGTAGTCGGTATATATGGGCGAGGGCATCGAGTAGGTGGTCTCCAAGGAAGGGCAAGGTTGATACTTGAACTCCTCGTTATATTTCGGTCTTTGCGCAATGCTCAATGGTGCAGGCTTCCGAGGCGCAATCTTCGCAGCCGCCTGCTTTTGCGCCCACATCATCTGGTTGTAATCCTTGGACAAGTTCGAGTGGTCGCTTTCACTACTGCTAGCTCGTTCCGTCCTGTGCAGTCCTGGAGAGTATGATGATGAATCGTCCGAATGTTTGCGACTCCCATTGTCCACCAATGCCATCTCTGATCTCGCAGACTGTAGTTGTACTTGCAACTGTGCAAAGTCCTGCTCGCCCTCTGGAAAGGCGTGTGGAAGGTCTGGCGAAGCTCTTATGCATCCCAACTTCGAAGCGATGTCGTGAATTACTGGTTGTCCTCTATCATTCAGTTCAGGTTCCCCGAGATCCCACTGCTCTCCATTGCGGACCATCGTGTACAATTTCTGGACAGTTGCGATCAAGGCATATTGGGTGTTCTCCAAAACTTCTACGTACCTGGCAGTAAGTCGTTAGCTTGGATACATTTCAATTGCCAAGCGACACTCACCCTCGCGGCAATTGCTTGATTTCAGTTCTTTTTCTGCTTCCAGCTGTACATACGAGCCCGTCGTCTTTACATCTCTTGCAAGGTGACTCTCCATCGCACTAGGGAAGTCAGTAGGAAACCTTCGTCAATTAGTAACAGATGGCACACCTTGGTCTTCCTCGTACGACATCTTTCACATGCTTTCCAAACTCTCTTGTGTCTTCCATCCAACACAACCGAGCTATTTTTATATGATGAACTCGACCTCTTCGAAGTTCTGTCCAGTGACTTGGAAGGTTTCGGCATCTTCCTTGATAGATGTGATTTGTTGTCGGGGGGAAGACAAGCCGTGGTTAGATTTAATGGTGAATTGAAACGAAGCGTGGGGTGCGAGGCTGACGTATTTGAAGGACGGGGTGGCTATCCAAGCTCGATATTGGACGGTAGATGTTGATTATGGATCAGTCGGTTTGAGAAAGTAGTGTGAATGCTTAGAGACAGAAGATACTGTGATATTGTAAACGGTTTTGAACAAAAACAAACTACGCAACACTGACATCCGAGGATATAAGGGGCCAAGGGCATAATAGTCCTACGGGCCGCTGCAGCCGAGTATGCATCAATCAGTTACACAGTATCAATCAGCTCCTGGCTGCCATAAAATTCCTTTGTGAAGGAGCTAGGCACCGTGGTCACTGCGCCAATATGGTCCCGTAATAAATTATTGGCCGATCACTTTCTTGGCTGGACGCCTCCGGGACTAGTCCGGAGGTATCTCCGGTGCGACAAGGTAACCCGCAACCACAAAACGGCACCCTGCGTACTTCTAGTCTCTGCTAAAGTAGGACCCGTAAAAGCTCATCTCACCAAAGTCCTACGCTTCAGGCCGCACGAATCCTGGAGTATCTAGGCGTCTACGGATGCTGTCATTCGCCACGCATGGGGTACGATGAACCCTATATAGAGATAACTCCGCGGCCACACCTGCACTATGTAATTGGATCTGGGTAATCTTAACTGCCGCGTCAGGAATGCTGTATGCTGATCCTATTGGGTATTCTGTTCTGTTCGTTGTTGAACTTCCCAAGAAATGTCGGAATTTTGTGGCTGCAAGGACGCACATCGGGGGATGAAATACATGGCCCAGCTATTCCCCACCGCTTTCCACACTTCACATTTTGCCCACCAGGACAAGAGAATGATAGCTCAACCAAGAGGATTTAAACATCAGCCTTACCTCAACTTTCCAAACTCAAGATCTATTGTGATACTTGTCCGAACCTCACCAGCTGATTATCTCGCATAGATGAGTGTCTTCCTTCCAGAATGGCCGCTGAATTGGAGGTGGCGCTTCTAAAACTGAATCTTCAAAGCTACCTATCACAATTGCTATTCGCGGGATTCTACGACTGGCATTCACTCAGGAAAATCACCGAATCCGATTTTGCCGCCTTGGGAGTTCTTCGCGGACACCGCAGAAAACTTCAAAGAGCAATTGCAAGAAGCGGCGGGTGGCCCGATTCCCACCCTCTCCCACCAACCGACGGTCACTCAGGCAGACTACCTGTAAATGGATAGATAACTAGTAACGTCCCTCATTAAGCTGGCGGCGCCTTTCTCAAGTGATGCTTCCGGGTGCAGAATCTACACCGTGAGCAAAGTGAGCTAAGCGAGCTGAGCCCGGCTCCTGGTTACTGCACTAGCGCGCATGCCTGTGCCTCACCACTCCAGGCTTCGCTACAACCGCGTCTTTTTTATTCCTCGACCAACACCAACAAACAATCGTCAACCTCCACCACCACTCCAGATTCACTCCGCAGATTCTACATCGGCTCAAAACGGTCCAGATACCTCAGTACTAGGGCTTAGAGATCTGCAGAGTTGGTACGACGCCTCTAGCGCAGTTAGCGCAGAGTCGAATTCACTTTCCCCCCCCCGTCTCTACGAGTTATCCTCCACAGCGAACCTCAATTCCGTAACAGTTACTACCGAAGGAGTTGTATCGCCGCAGCAGCAGTAGAAGCACCGAGCTTGTTCACGATATCTACCCCCCACCAAACCATAGCCAACCTCCAAATGACATCAAACGCATAGCTCAGAATCCCACCAGCTCCTCCATCAAGTGGTGGTTGCCATCTCCAGAATCTGCGTTCTTACAAACTGATACGTTGAATATATCACCCATCTGCTCTGCTTGTTGGTGTACGGCGGAGCGAGTGAAGTGCTCAGAGCGTTGCGGTCAGATATTCTCCAACCTCAAGATCGATACAGGATTTCTCCGAATCCGTGTACACATGCCGAACTAGTCTGCCTTTGTACGCTTCAGAGAAGGGTAGTTAGAGTTCAACGTCGCGGGCGAAACCATTTTTGCGTGGCTTGGTGTGGTTTCGATCAGTTGGAGAGAACTCTCTTATTGACTTTCCTGTAATGCTCGGTGGCAGTGGTGTCAAAGTTGGATGTAGCAGGTAGCAAGTATGACTCTGCCACTATATGCCCACTGATAGTAATCGACGAGCGGATGTGCAGTAACCTTTAGTTACGTAGCCGTATCATCAACTCAGGTAGACCTTAGTAATATTATAGTCGAGAACAAAATGTGCGACTATCTTGTCACATGACCAGACCAGGTCTGATGTTTTTAGATGCAAGGGCTACACTTGATTTGCAGGCAGCCCCTCCAGAACGATGCTTAATCTACTTCGCTTATGAACGGCGACCGAACAAGGCACGGGAGATACCACCGACCATAATCACGTTATCCTCGGTGCTTATAGTTTTGTTGCACATCGCTTAAGACCAACGGTTACACAGCTTGACTCCACACCTTTGAGGCATTGGTTCGGCTATTCGGTAACAGCCTCGACTTGAACCACCAGAGGTTGAGGCTGAATATACCCCACTTTAACTAGGTTGTTTCAAGATGCTAGTATATTACGAAAGGGGGTTGCCAGTGGGTCTCGTACGCCCATGTAAGGCAGCAAGGCTATTCTTCCAATAAGAAATTACGAATTCTAGAAGTCTCTCCATAAATTTCCTTAAATGTTAAGGCAGATATCTTGGGGTGTACGAGTCCCACTGGAAACCCCCTGTCGTACGTGATACTGCGCAAAGCGGCTTGCGCCAATAGACGCTATCTCTGTTAAAAGTTCAGGCTGGCGCTTACAGAGCAGAAGTGAGTGGTCGGCGACTTCCCGGCGTCTCGCTGCGACAAGGGTTGTCAGATAGGGAGGAGAAGAACTCGAGCATATATATCTTCTGATTACACCTGGACAGATTTGCAACGTGAAGCCGTCTTTCTCGACATCGATACCTATAATTTCCCCGCTTACCGTACCTGCCACAGTTGCACGATGGCATCCATCGCCCTTGTCTCGCTAGCTGGCGCTCAACGGTTTACTTTATTCACACGTCTTCCTCTCGAACTTCGCTTCATTATCTGGCGATTTACTCTCTCCCCCCGTATCGTGGAGATCCTTACGTCTGAACACTGCACGACGGGTTTCTATTCGCAAGCTGTACTCCCGACTGCGCTATACGTATGTCGGGAATCGAGGCAGGCGGTCGAGGCACTCTACCCCCTCTGCTTCGGATCATTCCTACAGCCTGAAAGGGTGCGATTCAATTTCGATCTCGATATCCTTTATGTAGACATCAGTCAGGAGGAGGATGGCCTGTATCGGCTCTTCGGAATTTTAAAGGAGACTGAGCTGGCTCGCCTGAAATATGCCGCGATCGATGAAACGTATCTCGGGGACGGGCTGGTCGATTATTCGACGATTGCAGGTCTGAGGAATGCAATGAGGGCTATGACAAACCTGAAAGAGATGATCGTGGTTCGAGACATCGCGAATGACATTTCAGATGGTAAAGAGCAGATGGCATTTTATACTGAGCGCCCACGAGGCCAGGATGTAGCGGGTTGGCCTGTCAGCGTAGAGGAGCTTCCTGATGTCCAGAAGAACTATGCGGGGTGGAAACTGTCGCAGACTGTGAAGATGACAGCTGTCTATGGATGGCGGGGAAATTGAGGCTCCTTTCTATGGACATGTCTTCACTTGATGTTACCTTGTTTTCCCCTTTCCTGCAAACCCCAGTTAGTTAGCCGTTTTTCCTTATCTATGCCTTTGAAGTTGTGATGGCCAGCGGAGAGCTAGAGCTAGAGCTAGTTGCACTAGCCTCCAAGAGATCACAGGACAAGAGTGATGCATTTTCTTAGATGTGAGGGTGAAAGAATAGAAGATAAATAACTGGCACTCATCTATTCACATCTTCCTTGAGTTCAATCTACTCGCACTATCTCAAGTATCCCCCGAGATTCCATCCAATATTGCACTCAACTCTCGAGTAGTTCTTAGCACAGCATCTTTTATTGAAGCCACAGGCACCGTGTTAGACGGAACCGAGCCTGCACACTGGCCAATATTAACCAGAGCTTCGGTGAGTTGTGGATGATGGGAGTGAATGTGATGTGCTATATTTCTGACTGTCAAATCGGTAATGGAATTGTTTTGCCTTTTGAAGCGATCAGTCTCCACGAGAAAGAGAACGGTTGTACGTACACGATGGTCTCCGCCATTTGCGGAAAGATGAATACCAACAAAGGAGACGAGCCAGCGAGATCAGCCCACCGCCTGCCAGTACGATAGTATCCTAACAGCGTGCTTCTCTTCAGGGGTTCTCCAGAGATATCTTGCTTCGCTTTAAGGTACATGTCAGTGTCGCAGTGGTGACTTCTTGCCCACAAGTCGATGCTTCTTGGATGTGACAACAAAAGTGGCTTCCTCGAAGGTGGCAAAGGTGTGGCAGCGAAACTGGCTGCTTGTTGATCATTGCAAAGGTATGGGGAGCCAAACTAGCTCCTTTTGGGAGGATGTATAATGGTGTGGAAGCCGAAAGTGGCTGCTTGTTGGGGAGGGTGTGTAGATCCTTGTAAATGTGGAAGCAGAAAACGGCTGCTGTTGGAAATGGCGCGTAGATCCTTGTAAATGTGGAAGCAGAAAACGGCTGCTGGTTGGAGAGGGTGTGCAGATCCTTGTAAATGTGGAAGCAGAAACTGGCTGCTGGTTAGAGAGGGTGTGCAGATCCTTGAAAATGTGGAAGCAGAAACTGGCTGCTGGTTAGAGAGGGTGTGCAGATCCTTGTAAATGTGGAAGCAGAAACTGGCTGCTGGTTAGAGAGGGTGTGCAGATCCTTGAAAATGTGGAAGCAGAAACTGGCTGCTGGTTAGAGAGGGTGTGCAGATCCTTGTAAATGTGGAAGCAGAAAACGGCTGCTTGTTGGAGAGGGTGTGTAGATCCTTGTAAATGTGGAAGCAGAAAACGGCTGCTTGTTAAAGAGGGTGTGCAGATCCTTGTAAGTGTGGAAGCAGAAAACGGCTGCTTGTTGGAGAGGGTGTGCAGATCCTTGTAAGTGTGGAAGCAGAAAACGGCTGCTTGTTGGAGAGGGTGTGCAGATCCTTGTAAGTGTGGAAGCAGAAAACGGCTGCTTGTTGGAGAGGGTGTGCAGATCCTTGTAAGTGTGGAAGCAGAAAACGGCTGCTTGTTGGAGAGGGTGTGCAGATCTTGTGAAGGTGGGGTAGTTGACCCGCAAAGTGAGGTAGCCGAAAGCTTCTTTTGAGAGTGGCCCATGAATCTTTGTGAAGTGTGGTAGCTAAAGTGGCGCCTTATTCTGGAGGGTGTGTAGATCTTTGGAAAGAGGTGGTAGCGAAAGTGGCTCCTTGCTAGGGTGATGCGTACATGCCCCGCAGTGCGGGGCACTAAACATGCCTCCTTTTTGAGGGGCGTGTAGATCTTTGCAAAGGTGTGGTAGCTAAAGTGGCTCCTTATTTTGAAGGGTGTGCAAATCCTTGCAATGGTATGGTAGAAAGTGGCTCTTTGTTGACCTTTGCAACGATCTGCACATCCTTTCTGGAAGCTAAATGTGGCGCCCTTGTTGGAAGGGTGTGCAAACCCTGTGAACAAAAGTAGCTCCCAGTCTGGGCGGAATTGCTGGGAAAGTTACTCTAGTCATCAAAATCTTTTAGTCACTTGCCTTATTAAGTTGCATTTTAGAGCACCGCAACTCACACAATACAATTAAATCACCGCCTCTTTGAATTATTCTAATCGTTCTTCGCATATGGTCACATCTCCTGCGGATGACTATGCTGGATGCAGTTGCCTGAACTAGGAAAGGATATGAAGAAGAGTTCGTGTATCGCTCGTCATGAGGCGGCCATGCCATGAGGTGGCATTGTGTTACAATAGAAGACAAGCACAAAATTATAATGCATTATGGACAAAAATCTTCCTCCGGTTGGAATATCTACTGTCGCAACGAGTGCAGATATGAAAAGTATCGCAACATGACCCATGAGATTAACCGCTTGATAGAAGTTTGAATAGTATAGTCAAAATTGCTAACACGAAACTCACGCCAGGCTCATGCCTCGAGTGGGTAACTGGGAAAAATTTGAGAGCGATATGGGATCTGTATATTATTTGAGATAACAGCTGCAATTATAATAGTGCGTCTTTTCTGCTTGACCAACTCGTACTCACTGAGACCGGCGCTTCTTCGGCAGTCCCTCGTCACTATCCTTCCGCTTTCTCTTCTCGCCATCTGGCCGACCAAAAGCCCGTCCCAGTCTTTGCTGCTGTATCAACCAGTTGACTGAAAACGGAGAGCCGCTTATATTGTAAGATTCGGGCCCCCTTTCCCGAAGATGAAGCGAGAAGAAGTCCTCTTTACTGTCAACATCAAAACACACCCGCTTCCTAACATTCCCGTCTCTGTCGAGGGATGACCGGTCTCGGACAGACCCCGGAAGCGTACGCCCGCGGAAGAGGAACTTTGCCGACGATTTCACCAAGTTTTCCAACAATACCTCCAACTCAGGAGTTCCAGCTCGATGCCGGCAAAGGATATAACCAGTGCATGAGTATTTGCCATTCTCTTTTCTCGGTATGCTCTCCAACTCGAAAACGAAGAGCTCTGCAATAATACAACGTGCAAGACGAATTAATGGCTTTGAGTGAAGCATCGTTTCATGTGCAAGGCTTTTCATCTCAGGCATCTTGTTTGAGTCGTCCAACCTGGGCTGCCGGCCAAGAAATTCAACGTTGAAACGGAAGTACTCGCCTCGCCTTCGCCTCTTTCCGGTCTTATGCTCATCTTCATTATTTCTTTCTTCCATTCTGCGGGTGGCATCACCATTGTCGTGACCGTCAATAGCTGACCAAAGCGCGCGAGCGAGACGGAAGAGCCACATATCTCCCCACCAAGAGTTCGAACCATGCAACTCTGGCTCATAGTCGGGAGCCTTGCCAGTACCTAGAGAGACCTTTAAAGCAGACCTTTTAGCAGAGGGATCATGTGGGAACATTGCCTTGATTACTTTCAAAGCAAGCTTGTATGGGTTGTTGTGCGTTAGTCCCCCGTCTTGAAATTTTCCTAGTCCGGCAATCTTCTTCGGGGTGAAGAAGCTGCTTACATTAGCACATCGATGAAAAGGATGGGATGGCTTCGCCTTACCCTGGGGCTGCAGAGGTAGCTCTCGCTCTATTTTGAATCAGTCAAATCCGGTCCGAATGTTTGAGCGGCTTACATTTCCCACACCAGAGCATCACCCAGTAGGATGCCGTACTTCTCAAACTTCTTGTCTTCTCGGTCCCCTAGCCCGTTGTAATTTGTGAAGAGAAATGGCTCTGGCTTCATTGTCGACGCAACGACACCAATTTTGGTACCCATAGCTGTTGCACTTGAGCAGTCAAGGATGTGTTCGTCACTGCCAAAGACCTCCTGTAAGGCAGCATCCAAGTTTCGAGTCGGGTAGATGCCATCGGTAAATAAAGAGACGAGGACGGCTAGGTATGAAACTAGATGTAGTCCAAATGCTTTCTTGGCCACCCGTTCGTAAAGAACTATGCAGTCCCCTACCGATAACCCAGCATGGCTCAAAGCCAGTGCGATTATGCCTCCTAAATGGTGTCAGCATGGGTCTATTTCTACCTCTCGCGGCTGGACCAACCGGCACTTGTGCCAAAAATGAAATCGAAATTCCCCTGTACGGGATAGGGTAGGCCAACCAGCTCTTCCAAGGCCTGGAGGACCATTAAGGGAATGATCCCTCTCACGCCTCCACCATCAATACATAAGAGCCGCGCAGTAGCTGTCGGTGGTGTGACCTTGAAAAGGGCCCCGGCAGTCTGGCCACAGAGGAAGCAGTGCGGGATATGAAAGTCCCAGACGTCCCTCTGGTCCCCATTAAGTCGGACACACTTTTCGCATATGATATGTCCACATGGTAGACGGTATTGTGGCCTTGCCCGTATACATACCAAACACGTTTTCTTGGAATGTATAGAAGACCAGTTTGGTTTAGTAGTGCAGAGCGTTCGCTGATGCCATGTGGCATTGGAAACGTCAGGAAGCTTGGTGAATGTCTCTACTTGTGTCACGAATTCATCTTCAAGCAGCCTGATGAAGCCGGATGGGAGAATCATGTGAGTTGACCCTTCGTGAGCGAGGATCCCTGCGCGGCAGACCTGATGACATATTTCTTTGTAGAGGGTGCAGAAGACTTCACGGGGGCTAAACACTGCGAACATGTTAGTAGATGTAGGGCTGTAGCTTTTAGCTTACAATGCATATCTGGTGGGTATTCATCGAGTAGAAAGCTGGACGCAATGATAGGGATGGCAAACTGCAACAACGTTTGCGGTGTCTTGATCCTATGAAGAAACTCGACTAGATGTTCCTGTAGGTCGCTTGCCACAGGGTTCTCGATTCGTGATGTGGAAATGAAATTGAAGGGCTCTACAGAAGTTGCCGCCACGTGAATCACAGCATGGTGGAAGAATGCCGCAAAGGTGTGAGCCGAGAAGAGCGTCTGCGTACGGACTCTGGCTTCTCGTACCTGATCAGAGAAGTTGAGCAACTGTTCAAACAGCTCTCGGTGGCGAGCTCTATTGGACAAGTCCGTGTCGCGGGCTGCGAGGCTGAGAACTTGGATGTCGGAGAAGTGATCTGAGACGTCGATGGTCGTCTCCTCGCTTAACATCTGCTTGAACGACACCGAGGCAGACTCATCATCACCATGGAAGTTACCACTTCGTTCAACCACGATCAGGACTTTCGGACGCGTGGATTTGGGGAGAGATGAGGGCTGACCTAGGTCCAGCCAGAGTGCCAGACGTTGCACGATTGGCTGCAACTGCCCAACATCGTCTGCAAAGAAGCAGAAGACGTCAGTGAATGGAGAGAGGAGCCTGGAATAGATCTTATCAGCAGATTCGGAGAAGGTCGGCACTGCTGGACTCCCCGCAAGTAACGGTCTACTTGTTGTCTCATGGCATTTCTCGATCGTCAGCACTCTTGGCTTGTCGAGGCTCGGTAAATCCCCTTCAGCAAGTAAAACGGGCCGCCTGCTGAAGGTGCTCGGAGCGTGGATATGGAGATGTATCTCTCCATTTGCGCGTCTGCCATTCATTTTGGTCCGGCCCTTCGAACCCCACTCATCATGATGCTGGTGGCTGGAGTCACGGCCATACCGTGGGGGTGGAGAGAAGGTCTTCGCTAATTCTTTGATAGCCATCGCCTTGGATCTGTTTCCGATGAAAACAAGGAGACTTGGACTCTGCTCATCTGGATCTGGAAGATCTTCCAGAAGTGTCTGGAGTCTGTCGGTATTCTGAAGGAGGGTATCACCTTCATTTGCGGCCAAGCCCAGCCACTGTGTATGCTTGCAATATCGCATGTTGGCAGATGCTCAACGAGGGAAAGGGTATCAGGACGAAGGAAAATAAAAATCAATTGACTAACTCCGACTGTGTAAGGAAAATGCTTTTATTCATTCTTCGCTGTAGCCGTTTTGGGCTGGCTCGCTGGATTCACGTGGAGAGCCGCTTGCGAACAAGGGCCAAATCTGGCGCTGACCCCTCCATAATAAAGAAGGGGCTTGCTTCTTATCGTAACTACAATAGGGAAAGCGCCCAAGCAATGTCAAAAGCATTAGAGGAAGGACATCGTGGTTCAATGGCTGCCAAGAGGTCCGTGATCTACAAGAACGCGCCCAGGTACAGATGCATCGCTTGTGGCAGACCGAGGTCATCCAGATTCCACTCAAGACACCCTCCGGAGGATCCACCTCCACCTCAAGGCATATGCCGAAGGTGCATCGGCACAGAGCGCAAGGAGAATCTCCCACTGACTCCAGAGATCAAGATCTATGAGTTCCATTATTACCACCACGACTGTACTTGTACACATGAACAGCCATGTCGGAGATCAGCGGTGGAACGGTCTCGGACGTTGGGGTATCCTTCCTGTGCAGAGCTCCCAGCAGAAGATATTACAGGTAGAACGCCTCCACCGTATCGGCCGACGGAGAGGGTGCCACCGCCGGTAGCATTTTGGAGAAAGCCAAGCCTCTGGAGGTCAAGCAGTAGCAAATAAATTGGGGCCTGGTGGTAGCTGGATCGAATATTATAGAGCTCAATAGCAATGAAGAAATAAAAGTCAAAATTGACAATCGTAGCGCGAGGAATATTGGCCGGGGGATCTTCGAAAGGACAGTCTGATTGAGTTGCACCGCCGAATGAACTCCACCCTTTAAAATACTTCTCGTGTTCAACAACTTCCCATTATACAAATACCGTTCGACTTCGTCACAAACCCAGCCTCCCACTGTAAGTACAGCATGCATGAAAGGCTTTTGGTGGCTCCTCTACACTCCTTCCTATCCTCGGAGATATCTCATCTGCTCTTTCGAGCTCAGTGGCAATTGTTGGCTGGCGGCACGAATTGGAACTTAACAATGCAGCCGCTTCCTGCCAAGCATCCTACTTACGATCTATACTCGTTTCCCCTCCAAAGCTTTATGCCATACATGAACCCCTATATCTTGGCCTTTAATACGCAACCTTCAAGTTCTCAGCATGTTGATAACTACCGACCTTACAGAACAATAGTCCCGAGTCATTACCTCAAGATGTTAAAGCCAATCTACCTTCTACTGTGTCTGCTACTTTCTCTCCGCGCAACAGTTGCGAGACCATCGTATTCGAAATTCCCCCAACGCCCTTTGTCGTTCTCACCACCTTCTCAATATCCTATCCTATATCACCAGCCATCGTTGAACGAGAATTTAAGTTTCCACGGTACGATCAATGTATCTTCCTATGGCCTAAATCAACCAGCCCGGGTGACTTATTCTCTCTCGTCGCAAATCTGCATCCCTTTGGTTCCCGAGGTACTATACATAATAAATGACCTCTCACGATGGCTCCTCTCTCAAGACTTAGACAGTACCGCGTTCAATATACTATCTGACACGCCAAGATCTCCTCTACCAGTCTATCTCGCAGTAAACATTACAGAGCAGCTCTACCGCTCGAAATTCATCCTTGGTTTGTCGCTTCAATTGGTACTACTCGACACCAATCCGGAGGAGCAGGTGATATTGCCCTGGGAATCAATTATAGCGTTCTTAGAACAGAGTGCATTGGAATTAGACCGAGCTGCGAGGAAGAGGAATGGCGCAGGCTTAGGCAGCATTTCAGTACTCGAGGCGCAGATTGTAGGTGTGGGTGTGCTTGCAGAATGGAGATTTTGGAGTGTAGTTGATGGAATAACAACAACGTGTGAGGGTTGATGAACTGTGTCATTGGAATTAATGGGTCTGGTGTTACATGAGATGAAACCATCGTGGGCTCTGTCGTAGCCGGCAATGAAGTGGGCGTTGCGGCATATCCTTTGATGATTCATAATACTTTATGCGTCTCAGCAACATGCTTGCCTATATTGCCCACATACTCTCCACATCCGCATCGAAGAGCAGCATGCTCGTTTCGCCCGAAGTTTTCCAGACAGTCGTCGAGCTCTTGCACTTGCCTCCTAAAAAGCGCTGTGGCCCTACCAGAATCAAGTGTTTCTTTGAATACTGGTCGCAGCTCTATCCAGCTGTGGAGGGTATTGAAAAGCACAGCTGGCAGCTCCATTTGGAGGGTCGACGACAGGGCGTCTATGTACGATCGAATATCTTCGGAGATATTGGTTGGAGACATGTGGAATATCGGCAGGTGAGCTTTCAAGATCCGGCTCATAGCCGGGAGGCACTCGACCGTAGAGTAATTTATACCAACAAGGAATCCCCCGACAGTTGTGAAGACAGCGTGGAGAGCATGTGCAGGAAATTCAAGCTCGTGGGAAGAGTCGGTCTCAACGATTATGCCGCCTTGGAGCTTTGATCCAACCCGTGCGAGGCGATTGGGAAATCCAGTTGATGCAACATAGATCTCCAGGTTCTGTGGCGTCCCTGGAAAGAGGAGCCACACTTTCTTACATCTGCCAATTGTTCTAGATAATCCCCGCTGAAGAATATCTGAATGGGTTAGCTCAAAGCTGTCAAATTACATCATGAGCTTACCGTGGTGAAGGTCAACAAATGAGCCTTTTGGCGTTACATTGATCCCAACTTTAAAGCGATCGGTACAGACATGGTGGCTCGATTGGATCTGTGAAGGCGGTTGCATCGGAATTTCTGATGTATCTGGGGCCCATACATTCAATAAAGAGTATGTTGAATGCCCTGGAGCAGCGGTGGTAGCCTGGTACAAAGCGGCAGCTGCCATTCTGAACTTCTTATCATCAAGGTCGGATTTGGCGGACCGCTTTGTTTGACTCTTGCTTCCAAGCTCAGGCGGCTCTTTTCCCTCGCGAAAGACTTGATATTCTGTGGATTTGCGTATCGTACTGATCACTAAGGTGTATATTGTCTCTTCTGAGGGCTCTATTTTGGACGAGTACAAGGTAGGTGGCTGGCCTTCCCAGAGTGAGACAGTGTACTCATCCAGTGACGACAGAGCTTTGATTCCATTCTCAAATTTCAGTGGACATTTTGATCTCCAATCGTGCTCATCTAGGTCGAGATGGGCTGAGAGCTGAGGGTGAGGCAGCGGTTTGGGCGGTGGGCACTGATGACCTCGAATCCTAGCAACGGCTTTTCCACACTGCTTGCAGACCACCTTTCTCTTCTGACACGAATTTATGTGTTCCCGTATATGGCCTGTATCGGTCAACTTGGAGCAATACGGGCAGGTGACCTTTGATTTGGGCATAGATGTTCCAGACGTTGGGGATGAAGCACGACGAAGCACAACGGTTTGGATGTTCGCGACACAAGCCCGCCAGAGCACGCAAATGGCGTGCTCTGGCGGGCTGTCACGTTCTTGTTGGCATGGAAACCAATCCAGGGCGGCGACGGCCGGCAGAAACGTCATCTCATGTTGACAACTTCGCAGGAAAATTGCGTGCTTGACATCCCGCACGATATGTCTATCTGACCTTTGCCACTTCTCATTCTCCGTTTTGAGGCATAATGGAACCAGACCAAGACGATTCTTCCAGCTATGTCAATTCCTGGCTCGCGAAGACTGATTGGTCTGACCCGCAGGGTTACATAACCAGCACGACCAAGATTCAACACCACCACTTTCTTCGACATCAACTCCCCCACCATCACCATCGCCCTTCGTACTGCACGGCCGAGCAGAGATAGCAAAGCGCAAAAGAAGAATGAACAGCGACGTGGCTTCAGATGCGAGCGGAGGAACGTCGCGCACGAGATCGACAACCACTTCCTTCCCAAAACGCCCCATTTTGCATCCAACGCCGCCTTCAAGTCGCCAGCGCTCGACCAGCCCGACTCGCAAAGTACTGAGTCAGCTGAAATTAGCGACCCCATCATTGCGAGTCTGCCAGCCTGATGTCAGACTGGAGCAGTCACCTGCGGTGAGACAGCTGAGGAGCATGCTCATCAACAAGCTGTCAGCAGAAGTGATTCCTTACAGTCTCCAGGTAATCGTGTTCCCCCTTGATCAGATCTATTGCTAATCCTGTGAAGACTCGACTCCGAGCCTCAGATCCCGACCAGTTCCAAGTTCTGAGCCCTCTCTTCGAAGATCCAACGATCCTGCACCCAGCCTCGTACACACATAGTCTCTGGGAGGTAGCAGACAAGATATACAACGAAGCACGCCGGTGCCATGATAATCACCTTGACGAGAAAGCATGGATGAAAGTCGTTAATAACGTTCTCGATCCTGCAGAGCTCGGCGAAGATACATCGATGCTACGCGTCCATAGCATCCAGACGCAATCCGTCGACCCCACCTTCCTTCCCAAACACATATCCCAGCCTTCGGCGAAGAAAGCAGACCTCGCACTCGCCTTCTCCTGCGACCATCCGTCTGTCGCAGCGGCTATCGAACCTGTGCAGAAAGCAAACCCTGACCTGTGTCTCAGCCAGATAACGGACGCATATACCAGTACTGTACCCATGGTTTGTTGTCTGGAGGTAAAGGAAGGGGGAGGGGATTATAATGAAGCAATCTTACAGCTAGGAATTTGGTGTGCTGCAGGCTTGGAGCGGCTGCGTGGATTGCGAACACTTGCCGAATCTGAAGTGATTTCGAGGAGTTACCACCGTTTCTGGGGTGGACTGTGGTGGGTCATGATTGGAAATTTCACATCTCGTGGAAGGATGAGGGGGGAAATGTCGTAAGTTCCCCTCTCGCGCTGTGCTCCCTGGTAGTTCTCCATATTAACGTGCGTCCTACCTGACAGATTGTGCTTGGCCCCTGGCGGGTGTTGAGCGCTGGCACAAGCAGTCACGCGGAGATTTTAATCCTAAATGGCCCTAATTCGGACTGTCAAGAAATGGCTGGAGGAGGAGTACTGGGTATGGATGTGTCGGAATGTGCTAGCTGGTTTAAAGTGATATCACAGGTTTCTGGCGGTTATCATCCATGCATCAGACTTACCGCCAGCGACAGGCTCAGAGCCATAGCCAACTGGATGTTGAACAATCTGAAGTGATGGCCTTCTCGTCATAGGACGTCGGTTCACGGGATGAGGAAGGCTTGATAGTGTAGGTCCCCACCTCTACGTTCAGATCTTGACTAAGTCGTCACTTCTAGCACGATGGAGACAAGAACGTCACTATTGATGTGGACTCAAATGTCAATAAAATTTCATCACCATTATTGAAACGAATTCGAAGTTGCCGAGTCTGTTAAGACGCTTCTTGATTACCATTTTGCCTGTCACCATCCTACCTCCAAAACTTTCTTCGCTAATGTGAAGTGCGGCAGAGACCAATCTCGCGGGCGTAGAGCTTACGGATGATGTCGGTTCTGAAATACCCAATTCCAGCTCTGAAGCAAATCTCTGGGGTCCATTTTCGGCCAATTTACCACCTGCCAGCTCCCCGATGATAGCGAGCTGGGATGCTGGGTCATGGTGGAAAGTGCACTGGATGGTTCGCTTTCCCTGGCATTTACCTGCGCCCTGCTCTCCGTCCCATCTAAGTCCGTCATGATGTCGTATTCTGAGGTTGGAAGATCCAGCTCTGCCGTGCTCAGATTGTCCATTGCCATATCTTCGCTGGGAACGCCTGGCACGGTGTCTACGTCTCCAAAGGTGGAACACATTGGGCTGTGCGACTCCACCGCCATGTCGCTCGTTGTGTCGTTCGATCCTTCAGTAGTTTCGATGATCATATCCCGAAGTGTTCCTAATTCGAATGTGGTATCGTCCGCCATACCTGCGTCGAGGATAGTATCTCTCCCAGGTGAGTGGGCCGCTGAGTTCCAAGGTTCTCTGGCTGTATGGGTGGCTGTATCCTGCACTTCCCCGGTGTCGACTGATGGCCCATCCAACGCCATGGGTTGAGACAGTTGTTTGCTTTCCAACTTCCGGAGCGGGTCCACAGGCGAGTGTTGAGCGGTAGGCAATTGTTGTACGACAGGTTCGCGTGGTCTGTCTTGGTCTAGGTTCCTGCCGCCTTCGATGTTTCCATCTATATCGTATTGGCCGATCGACATGGTGCTGTCGGGTTCAGGGTCCTTCTCAGGTATCATGCTGGTTTCTTGAACATCTTCGTCGGCTGAGTCCGTCTCGCTATGATCAAGGAATGCATCATTTGTATTTCCTGCCACCGCTTTCCAACAACCAGAGATATCTTGCTTCTCTAGGAACTCATGAGTACCTGATGGGTTTGCTTTCTTCGGCCTCGGTCAGCAAATGAAACGACCTCGACAAGTGTCAACTTACCACCACGTCTTGGATCGACGGCGGCCAATAACGACTCCCTGCTGACCTGATTGACTGGACGCGGCCATCTCTATCGCGAACGATTAGAGCAACCCAAGCATCGGTGTCTCTGGCCAGCAGTCTAGTCTTGTTGATGAGGCTCCTAGTTCGCTTTCTGAATTTCTCTTGGCGCTTTTTGCGTTCCTCGCGTTCCTTGGTCGCCCTGGTCTGAGAACGGCGTGATGGCATGTTGGAAGATACGCGTGTGTATTCTGGCCAGCAATTCAAAGATGTTATAAGTGCTCCGTAGACGTTTGTGACGGGAATGCGTATGCCGTTTGTTGACACCAGCGTGACTCGGCTCTGAAGAACTTATATTCGCTTGCTTTACTTTACTCACCACATGCCAATTGGAAGCCACTTTTGGCCTTCAATGCTATACAGGCATCATGGCCTCGTCTCTTGCACCTTGAGCTTTTTCCTTACACCATCTTCCACCATTGTCTTGGCAAGCCATTTCCTGACCCTCGAACCCATCCCAGTCTGAAGCAGAAGCTGGCCCTGACATGCCTTCCCCACCTCTCCGTAAGCCATTTCCTGACCCTGCGACCGACCCCGGTCTCGAGCAGATGCCGATCCACATACGTACCACACCAATGTGTTCTTGCATCTCTTGGCAGGAGCCGTTTCCAACCTGGCAGTTTACGGCTCCTTGTGTCCTGTACGATTGAATTTTCGACTTCCCACCTCTTTCTGGAGCATTTCCTTTGTAACGCAAGCCAAAATGAGCATCTCTTAGCCATGTTATCCTTGATCCAAGCCCTTTCTTGACCATTTCTTCTGCACCGCTCTTGCTGGAGCCCTAACCAGAACCAGTCTCCCAATGCCTGTGAACTTGAACAGCAGATATTATATGACACTGCTGTTCAACAGTGCACCTGTCGAGTTCAACTTAATAGCTTTTGTCTAATCTACCATTGCTTCTATTGTACAGCCTGCGTCTTTTCTGTAAACTTCAGACCTGGTTTCACCAGACTAGAAAGAGAGGGGTCAAATGGTTTAAGGTGAATAAAGCATTGACCGGCTACAAGACGGGTAGGAGATTTAAAGAGAATCAAGCCACTTTCAAGCAAATACATTGAGAGGCTACATGCTGCGACATGCTGCGATTGAACTATGCTTCTTACGCTGAGCCATTGTAGCCGCATGGTGAATTCAAACCATTCTGCACCTGAGCATTGTCCTCCGTCCTTAGTCGAGTCCATCCTTCTCCAACTTCTTGCTGGCGCCTACCCAGTTTGAAAAGGGCCTTCTCAAACCTCTCTTTCAACCGCACCATATCATGCTCGAATTCTTGCCTGTACTGCTCCATCTCACGGTAGTATGCTACCTCGTGAGTGAGGCTGCTGTTTTGCCTCTGTAGTTCCTCAATCCTCTCCGGTAAAGTCGCCTTCGGGTACTGCTTCGTCGCCTGTAGGCGCTCAGGGGTGGCTTCTATCGCCGTTGTCGAACCATGGTGGAGGCTAATGATCCTGTCCACTGGACTGAGTTGAGGTGGTCCAGTTGAGGGGGACTTGACGCGTGAGTCGAGTCGTGCAGGACGACTAGCATGCCGATCAGCGTCCATATCTATCCGCAAAGATCTTACAGATTTCCTGATGTTTGACTTGTAGATTGTATGGACAGAGAGGTCGCTGAACGAAAGAGTGTCAATGTTACTTGGACGGGGGTGTTTGAAAGTTTTAAAAAGGGCTGGCAGGTCATTCGCTTCTGGCATCCATCCTGAAGCCCATTCAGGTCGCGTAGGCCACTTGCGAATGCGCGCCATCTCGTCTTCAATTGTGAGGTGCTGGGGCGGACTTGATTGTTGTATACCTAATGCATCGTGAAACTACAGAAACCGGCTGAAGTACGCCGAAAAGAACATTACACTCTCCCACAGCCGTTACTTCGTCTTCCGCTTTCTGTTGGATTTTGCTCCTGTATCCTCCGTCTGTCTCTTGTTTCCGTCGCTCCGGGCTTGGTCATGCCCCATAACATCGTGCTGGGCGACGGTTGCAAGTGGGCTAGATTGAACGGGGATGATAGGGGCCTGGTACTCAGTCACGGGTGTGGATGTGGTAGCATCTGGATTGCATGGCTCGATCGAGGGCCCCAATCTGTAATCGAGATCACTGAGTGGCGGAAGACGGGCAGGATCTATGATGAAGCCTTGGCTGTGCGATTGCTGGTAGGTTGGGTACTGAGAGTGGCCATGAACACCGTATTGGGACAGCAACGGGTCACCATCGACAAGGTGACTTGCGGGTTGCTGTTGTTGTTGTTGCTCTCGGGCTTCGTACAGCTCGATCAACTGCTTTTGGGTCGCGACAAGCTCCTCGGCCTGTCGAATGTCCTCTAGAAACTTGGCTCTCTCGCCATCGTTTTTGCTGAGCGTAGTTTTGTAGCTCGCTGCTAGTTGAAAATATGTCTTCTGCACAGCATCCATGCCTTGTTGCATAATGTGACGAATCTGCGCCTCGGACTGGCGACCCTGTGCCTCCGCTTGGCAGCAGATCTGAGAGTGGAGGAGTCGTACGTGTGTTTCATCGAGTTGGATACGCAGATTGTCATTCTCGGCTCGCAAGCGCTCGACGCGTTGAGCCGCTGACAGCTCTGGATTATGCGCACCCGAGTCCTGAGTAGGTCAGCTCGATTCTCGTATCTTTGGGTTTCAGCAAACCTCTGGCTCTGGCGTGGAGTGGGGTGTGCCGCTGACAGCGGCCATCATTGTCGGTTCTTCTGGTAAGGACATGGTCGGTGAGCAGCGTCCTGGTGAGTTGCGGATAGGAACGATTGATCAGCCTCAAGGGGTGTCGATTAGGCCTTAAATAATGCCAGGAATTGTATCCGGACATCATGAACGGAGGCATCGCCAGCCTGGAGGAGCTGCCTGATCACCCAGACAAGACAGTATCTCCAGAATTGGGCTCTCTCTCATGGTACGCGGAGAATCTGGCTCCATATCGAGACGGAATTTTCGTCGTCGGAACCAGCTGCTTGATCGGCTGGTTACTGGGATGGGAAGGGGAGACTGGCTCCCCAACCTGCAATAACTTTGCTCCATGTTTGGAGGCTTTCGTGATGGGGTGATTCTGGCTCCCATGACGATAAAGACGTTCTGGATCTGCGAGGGCGCTTGCCGCGTCCGAACGACCCCTGCCCCTCTCCAAGCACACCGACAGGGGTAATGCCGCCCCCTCGTTTTTGGCGTCAACGTTCCCTTTCGCCATCCAATTCCTTCCTCACCAACCTTTCTTCTCTACGTTGAAAATGAGTTCCCCTTGCTTTCCCGCACAGAAGTATCCTCAGCTGAAACTGAGGCGAGAAGATTGACTCGGACACAGAGCCCTTCCAAGAGGTATTATCGGCCTCGTACTAATCTCTCCCACAGAACAACATGTCAAACGTGACTGAGGGCGCCGACTTTGCAAATTTTCTGCAATTGTACAGGCAGTACGTAGACTCTCGAAGTCAGGGCACTTCCCAACCGCCTCCCGGCCCTCAGCTGCCCCAAAGCCAAGTTCGACGCCCAGTATCACAGCATCTCTCACCAACTCACCCTCGACCTCAGCCAACGCGACAACCCCCATTCCGAAATCTTGCCGACCTATCGACATTGGTGCGAGCCTTGGACGAGGTGAAGAAGCGGCAGGAGGAGATCTACGTTATTGTTAGTGCCTTGCAAACAACGTAAGCATTTCAATACGGTCATAGAAATCGGCTAATTCAAAATATAGGGTACAGCAAACCAACAAGTAGATCTCGATCCTCATTCTCAATACTCTTCTCTGACAATTTGATCTAGGACACTCGACGAGAGTGTTGCAACAATGACTGGTACCATCACTAGGTTCGAGCAAATTGGCAGGGGGGTGTTGCAGATGGCAGTGCAGTCGTCGGATTCACAGCCGCCAAACGAAGCTTCATCCCAACTGCATGCCTCCAATCCTCCGCAGCCCAGCCAATATGTGTCCCAACCACCGCCATCCTCCAACCTTCAGAGAACATACACCGGAAACAATGCCACTCAGCCTCCCCATACACCACACCTTTACGCTCCACCTGCCTCGCAAGCACAAGAGACGTTCGCAGAACCATTCATGGAGTATACTGGTGGATTCGACTTCCTGGCCAACGATACGTCTTAGATCCAGGGTCGATGTTCCCCTAGAGACTCTTTATAGATGCCCCAGAATGCCAACCAAGTTTTCTCTGCACTTTCCACCTTTGTTTCCACCTTGACGAGACTCCTTCTGATAGTTGTGATTATCTGTATAACTTCATTTGCGATACTTATCGTCCCATTCCATGCTTTCTGGTGAAGCGCAACTTCCCCCTCCAGTGCCTGGTTCTCTCTTGTGAACGAAGCAATTGTCTCGTATTCTTGCGTTCTTGTCTGCTCTGAAACTCTGTACATAAGGTAGGTCATGATGGACGCGTCGTCGCTGTAGACGCTTGACGTTGGTCGACAGACCGGCGACGGTGTTAGGGGAGAAGTCCCGTCCATCAATAACCCCTGACTCTCTGGATGGGGACCTTGTTGATCCATCTTACCTACAGTCTGCGCTGGTTGGGGTACAAGGTGAGCGTAATGTTGATCAAGTTCCGGAGTGCGGATTTGTACCAGAGAATGGCAAATGGGGAGCTTGATCTGGCTCTAGGCGCCAAAACAAGACCCTGGAACAAGAAACGCCAATAGCATCTGCCACGGGCATTTATATGTTGGGCATGTCACGGTCAGTACCCAGTCCTGCCCCTCCATGGATCCCCAACGAAGTCCACTGAGAAAGGTGAAGCCTTTTCATTTCGGTCGTGTTCAAGACAACATTCAAACGCCATCAGCCGTCACTTGGCCAGCGAGAGGGCGACGATTATTGAGGATCGACTTTAGGGATCCGAGAGATGATTATACCTTTGTACAGGAGCTGCGTTTGAACCAGGGCACCCTCGTATGCCATCGCAAGAATCGCCTCCACATTGCCGTTATCCGCCAGTCATACTCGCCCAGGCCATTGCATATGCTCGAGGACATAGCTCAAGTTGAGCATCCTAATATTGCCGATATACTCGACGTATATTTCCACGAGGGGAGGCTGTGCGTTGTGAGTGAGCATCTGGCTGTCTCTCTGTTAGATCTTGAATTCAAAAGGCTGCCCCCGGAAGAGTGGGAGATAGCAACTATTATTGCAGAGGTGAGTTCATGAGTGCCACGTGCCCTAGTATGGGCTAAGACCGTGTAGGTCATTAAGGGCATGAATTATCTCTTGGATACCTTGCCAACTTCCGAGCTCCATATTGACAGTGTGAGAGTATCTCTCCAGGGTGATGTCAAGCTAGGTAGTAAGCCCGCTTCTCACTGGCCACTGTGGCTGACTATCTAGTCCCTGACATGGAGTATGAAAGCTTGCGAGAGGAACATGTCGACCATGAGTATACGTCGGCCTTCTTAGCTGTGATACTGGAAGTCCTCATGTTACATGGCACTTCCAGCGCTAAAGGCTGGTCTCAAGCAGCTACCGAATTCTCCACAATTCCAGCTTCGGACTCTTTGGCGCCATTTATGAACGTGAGTCCCGCGACGTAGGATTTGACTTGGTGCTGATGGACTGTAGCATGTTTTCATGAGGAAGGCTGTGTCCTCGTCGAGACTGATTCCACGGGTCCGCTTGGCAGCGCAGATGCTGGGATGTCAATCACAAGATCATCTTGAAGACGCCTCGTGAACTACTTTCAAGAACAACCTACATCACTCGAGTAATGCCAAACGAGAGCACGTAAAGGGTGTTAGGAATTTTCGAGATGAACATGGTGACAGACAGTTCGTCCAGGTAGCATACCAATATCATCGACTCAACTTTTTCCAAATATTGAAGGCACCGCTATGATTCCATCTCTGTGCCTGACACCATTACCTTCTGGTGGAGGGATAAGTCAAGTTGCCTATGCCCTGTACAATTATCTCCCACCCACATATTGCCTGCACTGTACATCGTTTTTCATGGAGGTGTGGTGAGATGCTCATGGCCTCGCGAGGCACCACCCGGCTCAAGCACGTGTTTAACCCTCTATACTATATTAACTTATGGCGCTTGTCTGCAGGACTGGATTTTCAAAAACCTGATTCCAACGCTTCCCCTTACCACGTACGACCTCAATGCCACAAATCCTATCCACACTTGCAAGTTTGTTTTTGTTTACTGTCCTATGCCAACAACATCTTTGTGGGAAATCTGGTGAGGATATGGTCGCTCCAGATCAGAGCAGTGGTAGATACAGATCCCTTTGCAAAAATATTTCGTGGATTTACATTGACTGTATTGCCGCTTCGATATGGTCCATCAATGTGAGAATGATATTGGAATCTTTGAAAGTAACCTCCTTGTTGTTACTGCAATGTTGACTTTAAAGAGTCGAGGATCAGTTCAGGATGGTAGCAGTCGTCAAACCAATCGTCAGTGATGAGAGTGATGTACAAGAGTCTGTGAGAGTCGCGGTCGATATCGTTTTAGTCGTGGCCCACCAGAATAGGTCTAAAGCCATGTTTCAACAATCCACTTGTTCTCCTCTGTGAATAACTCGGACCAAATCCTCTTCAAATTTCCTCTTGGGGAAACTCAGACCGGAAAGAAAGTGCAAAATTTCTTGTTGAACGTACTGTAGTGGCAAGTGCCTCATTATCATGCCTTTCAGCTCTTGCGCAAGGTATGGCAGCATAACGAATGAGTAACATATTGTAATCAATGTTCCAGGGAGGGATGGGAAGATTTGTGGTTCTGGTAAACGTTTATCTTTTATCAGATGAGATTAATTTCAGACTAACTATAACATTTTTCTATGTTTGATAAGTTAATATTATTGTAAGGGATTAGGCGAAACCTGGCAATGTGGTTCCGAGGGTCAAAATCGGTCTCTTTCCATAGATAGCGCCTGTTCAGCAACCTCCGTCCCACACTTTCTCATGGCTCACCACTCTCAAAAATCCAAAACCTTTGTCAGCGGCAGTGGTAGGGTCGTTCAAGATACGGTTAAAATTGTTCAATTGATGTTAAATCTTAACAAGCTTCAACTTTGCCACTCTTTGCTCATCTCCTCGCGCTGATAGGAAGAAAAATCACATCCTTACATCCTAAGATGAAGCTGCGCAAACTTGGACTACGCTCATTACTGCCATTCCAACTACTACGCCAACTAAGAAGGAAGGTAGCCTCGACCGGTTAGGCTGTTCTACGTTCTCTTCTCCTTGCTCCAGTTCTATACTCGCTGTCCCAGGCCCTTTAAGCGCTATTGGAATTTCTTCCGTGTCTTCAGAACTCGGACGCTCGCATTCAGATATGAGTGGTTGAAGCTGCGCGATGACGTTAGTAATTTGAGTATTTCTTGAAGAAGAGGCTTACTGCTTCTACTATGCCAGAAGGCCAGAATCGTTCGTTTATGTGTGCAAAGGTGAAAAACCTTCCCTGTTGAGGATGCCGTACGATTAGGCAAACGTCGACCTGAGTGAACTCGCTCAATTCTTCCGCTTTGCCGAAGAGACTCTCTTTTCTTTTCCGAAACATTTGTTGCCGCTTCTTGCGAGCAGTCCGAGCGTCGTCGGCATTCATGTTTAAACAGTATGGATGATGTGGTGGATAAATCTGGGGGACAAATGTCGATGTACTTGTCATTAGATTTCGTGTTTATATATCCTCCTAATCACTTTGTAGGTTTTATTTTAAAGGTGGCGGTGTCTAGAACGGATCCCAAAAGGAATAAAATAAGATGATGCTATATTTATTATTTTATTGTCGAGATGATGTTCTATTTATATTTAAACTTACGGCATATTATTAGCACCTTGATGCACCTCGGAAGCTTGTCCCCGCGCCGCTTACTCTGCCACCAACAGCTGCAAGCAGGCGGATCTGTGACGTGCCAGAGTTCTTGGCAGCAAACATAAGCGGTGCTTTGAATTCCGGAGCGCGGCCCAACATAAGGATCTGTACAGCACCTAACTTTTCCTCTCTCTCGCCTGATGCCGCCACTTCACTCTCACACTTAATGGAGACCCATTGCAGATCCTGCAAGGAGGTCGCGCGACAGCTTGCGAACTTGCTTGAATCTCGACGTCGAGGACGGCCATTTCGGGCTTCCAGCCCTTCAAATGCCGATGATGACCAGCACATCCTGGCACTCTTCGGAACAATAGGCGAAATTTCCAGCCGCAAAGAGTGCATCTCGTGCAGAGACTTGGAGCAGGAAATTGCGCGATGGGCAAAGTTGGATAAATGGACTCCGGCCAGTCATCTGGCCATTAGCATCGAGTTTGAGGAACCTCCGTGTGATCCACGGCTCGGCTCGTCACCGCCGCGACTATTCCTCGCGGTAACTGCTAGGGATCCGAGCAAGCGGGGTGTGATGTACCTCGTGAACTTATGTCCGTTGGAGAGGGGTGCTTCCCAGGATCGGTGTGGGAGGCTGATTGATCGTCATGAAATGAACTTCGACCTGGTCAGGGGCTGGTTGCAGTGCTGTGAGGCCAGCCACGGAGAATACTGTACTTTAAGTCTCGCCGATCGTCTCCCTCCGGAAGCTCGACCTGCTCGAATTCTGTTGGTCGACCTTGAGAGTCACTGCCTTTCTTACGGAACCTTGGAATGCAGTTATGCCGCTCTCAGCTACGTAGGGGACAAACAAACACGTTGAGGACAACCCGTGCAAACCTGCAGGAACACCTGAAACCGGGCAGCCTCGATTTCACGAACCGGAATTTGCTACTTCCCGACACTATTAGGGACTTCATGAGGCTTACTGCTCGACTCGGGATTTGTTATGCCTGGGTGGACAGCCTCTGTGTCGTCCAAGATGGCGACGATTTGCAACAGCAGTTGAACGGAATGGCTGCAATATTCGCTTCCGCAAATCTGACTATCATATCTGGAGGACTCAGCGTCAATTATGGTCTTATAGGGACCGGCAACGGCGGCAGAGCCCCGGAACCGACCCTGTTATATGCTCAGACTACCCGACATGGCCTGCGTATTCGATGATAACACCATCCCTTCGAACGACCCCAGGGTGTGGGAAAAGAGGGCCTGGACTTTCCAAGAGGGTTTATTTTCTCGCCGAACACTCATCTTTGATATATTCGGTATTGTGGGGTGGAAGTGTCCCAAGGTGTTTTGGCATGAGACTGAAGAATGTCCTTCAGAGGCTCTGGACTGGATGGCTCGTTATCCGACACAGAAGGTCGGTGATTGGAGATACTTCGGTTTCTCCACCTTCAACTTTAAATGGCCTGATATGCGGAGGTGGTGCGAGCTTGTTGAGGAATACTTTTTACGGGAACTTTCCTTCGATACCGACGGTTTGAATGCCATCGCAGGTCTCATCACTGTGATGGAGAGCACGTCTCCCGGCGGTTTCTTCTACGGTCTACCAGAGCTCTTTTTTGACGCTTTTCTACTTTGGGACGTAGTGGAGAATTACGTCGCAGAAAGGAGAGAGGGCGCGAAACTTCCAAGCTGGTCGTTCCTTGGGTGGAAGGGAGGTCAAGCAGCGCGGTTGGACTTGTTTTGGTGGCGGTTTAGCATGGACCACACGTTGTTGGATGATCCATGGAATGGATTTAGGTCCGATTGCGAGATTGAACCTATTGTGGGCTGGCACAAAGAGAGCGATTCGTTGGGCCTCGTGCCGGTCACGAATCAATTCCACATCTGCCGGTCGCGATGGGTGGATGAACCTCCTCTAGGCTGGACTAAACATGACCTAGAGAAAGGTGACCAGTCATACTACAGGCACGAGTCCACAGATGACTGGAAATTCCGATATCCTATTGCCCTTCCACAAGTAGGAGCGAGATCTAGCAACGACAAATTTTCTCAGTGTCTTCACTTTAAAGCCCAGCGAGGGCGGCTGGATATCGGCAACTCGATCCTGGCTAGTCCAGAAGATGAACAAGAGTATCATATCCCTCACCCGGATGAACATCAAGTCTCGGAGTCTGACTCGGACCGCTCGTTCATCAATGCTTCTCTTATAAACGACACGGGGCGCTGGGCTGGCATTATTCGGCTTCCCCGAAAGGACGTGAACGAGTTCGCTACTCTCCCCGATGACGTTCCGAAGAAATTGCGTCTGGAGCTCATTGCTGTCGCCAGGGGGAAAGTGCGCAACGACGCATTTCCCAAAGTCTCGGATATTTGAGGTGGCTTTCGCCTCAACATTCCCGAGATAGACTGTGAGGAGCGCGCCAAAGAGGGGCAGTTCTACGAGTTCTACTTTGTCCTTTGCATCCAGTGGGAGGGGGACATTGCATATCGAAGAGGTCTTGGAAGGGTGGAGAGGAAAGCGTGGGAGCGGCTGTCCTTGGAAGAAATTGATGTTATCCTAGGGTAAGAAATATATGGTGGGATTCAGATGTCATTGCGTTGCTTGAGGTTGGGGGCCTTTTTTAGGGTCCACCTAAATGTTCCCAAGACTTATGAAGCAGCTGTGGCGATACTGTTAACTTTGTGCCTTCTGTTCGCTCGAGCATCGTCTATATGCACGATAACAGAGGGTAGAGAGAGGGCCTCCACTATGGGAAGAGAAAGCCCTCGAAATGTTTTTGAAACTAACGTTAGCCTCGTCATCTTCATTTTAATTCTCGCAGATCTTCCCAATCACAATCCTTTTCCCAGTGCTCTTCTGATCCACAATTGACACAGCGATTAGAGTTCATCCTCCGATCACGGGCTTTGGAAACTGTGTCCAAGTTTACATAGCAGTCATTAAGTCGATGACGATTATCGCATCTATAGCACTTGAGTCCCGATCTCCCTCTAAGTTAAAAGTGCCGGAGTTTCCAAAGCCAGTTACGCGGCGCTGTGTCCCGAGCCAGTGTGTCTTCCCTTGTCTGACGTTCCCTCGACTAGCGAATTTTGGATCGGGAACAAATGGTACTCTAAATTTTTGGTTTAGCTTTCAGTGCTGGATTTAAAAAGGTTATGGAACTCATACCCGTGAACTCCCTTATCGATTATTTCCATGACATGTCTCTGCTAAAGGAAGGGGACGGCTGTTTTGGGACAATTGTAACAGATCGCCATTCCTGGCTCTGCGGGAGTTTTGCGCAGTTCGAGGCATCGCAGGTCGAATTGTTGTTGGGTGGTTGTTGTTTGTTGAAAGAAAGATCGAAGCTAATGTTAACACGACCGAAGCGATTTTCTTTTGATTGGCGCCCCCGGCAACGCGCAACATTGGTCGTGCATCCTGCCCATCCTCAATGGACGGCCCAGAAAACGATTGCATTTACTATAACTTCCTTCTTTTTATTCCACGGGTATCCTGGTGCGGCGTGTATGTGTATCAAACTCGTCCAAACCGATAACTTTCCTTGGTCTGAGAAGTCTGAACGTAAGAACAATAAATAGCACTCTTTTTTAGAATTTTAGGTAGTTGCATCATACAAACCTTTTGAGACGTCTTCCAGATTAGCATTCTTGCCCCATGCACCTGCGATGTGACTCCGCCCAACCACAGTACATTTATGCTCGTTCTAATTCAGATAGATCGATTGTATATTACCGTTTTCTATAAAAAAGTGCCTTCTGAGCTTCAGCACGTTTCATCATGGTTTATCCGAGAGAATGCTCCCTGCCGTAAAAAGTGCTATATTTGAACCAAGGAGTTGGATCCGTCCATCTTCGTAAATGGCCCAGGGCCGTATTTGATAACACAACGAAGACTCGTGTACTGTACTGTATGGCTTCAGATCCCGAAGAAGCGAAAAGAGACGGAGCCTGATTTGGCAGGTGAGTAACGTGCCACAAGAGTCCAGAACTGCACCTCGCTAAAAAAGACCTAAGGAAATAACAACGACACCCAATTTCGCCTTCCACTATACTAATACCGTCGGTAAAGGATATCTTACCCCCTTATATGGTTTTGCGAGGAAGAAGGCGTTCACGAAGAGAAACATCACATCTGCATGGGCCGCTTGTCGCTTGTTTCGCGGTGACCAAGATAGAGCACTCAGAAGTACACCGAAGCGCCCTGTCTCATCTACCGGTTCAGAAAGCAATCAAATGAACAGATCTCCCTATCAACAAGATGAAGCTGTACAAATACCTGTGACACATGTGTCAGCGGAGGGCCTCATGTCGCCATTTGACCAGGGTACTCAAAAGCTCGATGTGACAAGTACACGCCGGCTACAAAAGCGTGTACGGGAGCTTGCAAATGCGGCTCAAGCTCCCTTTGCAGACTGTACCCTCCACAACTATCAAAACCAATTCCCGACCGAGTCAAACAACGAAGCCAAAGTCTGCAAATCGACCAAGTCAGTGGTTCTGAGGAAGGCGAGAGTTATGAATTTCGGGGACATCGGGGAGGAGCGAGTAGAACGTGCTGCGAAAGACACTATTAGAAGAAATAAAAAACGTGGTCGGGAGCGTAAGATTATAGAGCTACAGCCAGAAATAGAAGTGGCGAGTAGTACGAAGGAGGTGAAAAATAGCAAGGGCGCTCGTATTCACGGGTGCAGAAGTACTGCGGCAGGCGCGCCCGAAGCAGGTCAGAACCACAGCCAGGGCCACAACTGGAGCCCGCGCCTTGGAAGGCACCAGTAGCGCGAATGTATTGAGCGAGCACATGTTACCATATCTCAATTTTGCGACCACCTAATGTAATGATCGTGCGAATGAGCAACTAAGATACAGTAGCATTTCTCTGGACACTTCACACCACCCTGTCCTGGAGTTGAATTCTACAGGTTCGATTCTTATCTTCCAAACTCCTACGCAGGTTGTTTTTCATTCTTTTTAAATAACAGAGTAGCTTGGAGGTATGCTATCTTCGGGATATCGGTTTGCATAAGGGTCAGCTTGGTCCTTACTCCTTCTCCACGCGGGAAGGCACGACAATGCTTTCTGCCATAGCCTTGTCCTCCTCTCCATCTTCCGTTTTGTCCTCATCCCCGTCTTTTCTCCTAACATCATCTTCCATTCCCAATAACGGTCTACGGACTCGGGGTTGGTGAAGATGAAAACCCCAAACATGCTTGGAATTTGTGGCTGGAGTGGGCCGAAGTGTAGCCAGAGGGGTTAGAGGGTGAAGGGGTGGAAAAGAGCACGTTTTTATCGGCAAGGCTCGTGCAGCCATTAATGGCCTCGCCTGCCGATGCCATTACGGGCCCCACAAACTCAGGTTGGTGTGCGGCATCCTCGAATAATCCATCTATCGTCATATTATGCGCCAAGCCTCCATTTGTTGACTAGCTAAGCGAGGAACCCGCCCCCCGCGTCGAGTATCCCCGACCACTACTTGCACCTCTTGGCGGCCGGAACGGCGAAAGGCAGATCCACAGTGCCGTTAAGAGGCAGCATGGGATACTTTATAGTGCCAGGGCCCTGTCGCTCGTTTTTCGGTACATTTCCATTGCACTGAACATCACTGCTACTGTGATGGCTGAGACAGGAATGGCGAGCGCAGACCAAGGCGACGACATCGAATTCGGCGAAGATGAGTCGACTGGATCTTACCTCCAGCGAATCATCGATGCCGGTAATACCAACATCTTAGAAGACAGGTCAACGAGGGACATTTGCAAGGAAGTGATCCTTACTTTACTCCAATGCGCGGCAAGACTTTTTGAAAGCGTGGTATCCAAACAGGGCGCCGTAGACCTAATCCAAAACAAACATACCCGGGCTCTTCTAAACCTTGGAATCCAGGATGCCCTTTGCCATGCTATACATCGGCGATGCGTTAGAAGCATTCAGTCAGACCAGTCCATCGGAAGGAACATCTGCAAATACTTCCCTCAGGTAGACCTGCTCTCTACCATGCGGGAAAACCGGACACAGCAACTTAGCTGCCGCATGCTGGTCTTTGATCACATCTCTTCATTGTGCCGATTATACAGTACTCAACTACAGAATAAGTTCGACAGCCCAGGGACGAACGAACGTTTTATGTTCTATAATTACATCACACTTTCGAAGAACTTCGATCGATGCGAGAAGTCTTGGCTTGTCGCACTTCTCCCTGACATATTCCAATGGGAAGACCATGTTTCTAGCAGTGGTACTGGAAGTCTCGCGCCGAGGCTTGATATAGTCACACAGCTAGATGCCTTGACCACCTCAGATAGGTCGCATAATGAAGCGCCGATCACTTTCAAGACGGAGTTCAGAGATGCTTGTGATCGACTGTTGAAAGACGGACAGCCATTGACAGACACCTCTGGACATGGGTACGACCTTCGGGACACTTCTGCGGCGGATCACTCCAATTGTCTTGAACTCCCAAGCAAACATAGCTACCACCGGTCCGGGATTCTGGAGCTGTCAAAAATGAAGGGGAGGTACGTACCCGGGGCGTCGCTCACGAACATTGCAGAAGAAACTGCAGCGCAACTAAAGGAAGAGGAAGATTTTGCAGAGAGAAGTGAGGGGGGGATGAGACATGGGATGGGAATTGGGATGCGTCGAGCTAGCTCATGCCCTTAATCTAGTATGGATATAGCAAAAGAGATGGAGATTTGCTGTTAGCTGAGACATTTGTAGCTTAGAAAACCACATCGTGCCTTACATTTGTGGACTTCCGTTTCATTGCCTTCGGCAGCCCTAATTCTGAATTAGCCGGCCTGAACCGCAGATGCAGCAAGGGAGTACTGTATGGGAAGTTTGCAGAGGCGTGCAAGTATGGATAGTCTATGAAGCCTTCCATATTTAGTACTATCTCAGATGTATGTAAAGTACATACTCAGATTTCAAACAGCCCGACGTGAGTGGTTATCTTTCGCTTCGCCGGAGTGCCGTTTGCGATGAACCAGGACCACTTTGTTTCCTCGAGTGACCGAAAATTTCTGAGTTTTGACCGCCTCCGGAGAACGACCTGCCAGTAGACGCACATAGACGCACAATTCGTCCTTCGTTCTTCCTGCTGAGCGAGAAGCTTCTCGATAGACATTTCACCTGCTAGGTGGTAATGATCTTCAAGGTGCTTTTACTTATTCCTCCCTACTACGCCTAACGTCTTCGTGTTCTTGTGAAGGGATCCTTCGGCGATGCTTTAGACCCCGCAGCTCCGAACTTAGGTAGTACCTCCTTTCGATTCCGCTTGTCTTCGGATTGATTACAGAGCAGCCTTTTTGATATTGACTTTGAAGTAGTGCTGAGACTTGAGTGCAGACGCATGATTATCACTGGGGCTTGTGAGTGTGTGTGTGTGTGTGTGTGTGTGTGTCGTAAATGCACGCTGTGCACCGCCGTCTCGATGAAACGTAGCTAGAAATTGGATTCGTAATGCCAATTGCTTTTGACATTTGGGGCAGTCATCCTCTCCAAACCACGCCCACCGAAGAGCGCTGTACAGGTCTGCGAATTGAGTGTCGATATCGCTGCTCGTTAACTTGGTCGTCCGACTGCTCAGCGCCTTCTTTGGAGGACTGCGAGCGAAGGAGGGGGTCGAGACGTGTGACTGGCAGATCCAATAAGAACGACGACCTTAGGACTACAAAAGGGGAAGGAGATTGTTATTGGGTGAGTAAGAATGGCTACTGATCAGCCGGAATACTCACGACTTTGCAAGAGTACATTGAGTAAACTCCCATTGATGTCGACATAACTTATTGAGTGCTGTACCATTGGTACTGCTGAGGTGGTCTTCACAGCTGTAGCGCGAACCGCTCAGAGGAGCCTGGTAGGAAGGGTAGGGTTCTAGGCAGAAGCGCCGAATACGTATGAAGAGCTGTCGCTGGTCGCAGAGGTGGAGTCGTTGAAAAAGGATGAAGAAGGAGGAAGAGCGAGTGATGGACGACGGGACGTTTCTCATGCCCCGCGAAGCGGCGCCGGGCCCGTGCATGCGGTCCGTTTGATACGGCGGCCGCGGTTTCCGCATTCGGCCTTACCGTCTGGCTGTTGGTGTCGGAACCTCGTGGAAAGGCGACGTGGATAGATGAACTCGCCCTTTCCTGGGGACATATGCCAGCCTTCATCGCGAGGCTTGCAAATGAAAGTGCAGCAACCTCGCAGAAATGCCGAAACCTGTTGGCGATCCTCTGTTCATGGCACTCCATCCCCTTCCGTCACATTGCAGTGAGCGTGCCCGGCTTGGCCACAAGCAGAAACAATATTCCTCTGAGCTGTCACGTCTTTGCTATAATGTTTCTAGCCACTAGGCATTGATCCGTGTAGAGTTGATGCGGCCCGAGCCGCCCGGTCAAGGTGGTGATTGATACTTCCTTGCTCCATCTGCGCTTCTTATCATGCTGACTGGTTCTTCTGCTTCGTGTTGTACACCAACACGCCCTGAATGTTTGCTTCCATGCACTATCCAGCCATCTTGTGATGTCTCTTGGTTCATCCAAGCTCCAACATGATAGGCAGAGGCGGGGATTGCCGTCGGTTGGCGTTCAACTGGCTGGGTGTAAGATACACAGCAGTTGATATATAAGATATAGGGATTCGGTGCTTTTTAAAGCAGTGCTATACTTCCAGCCAGCATCCAACCTATTAACTAGCCTTTGAACAATCTGAAGATGTGCACTTACGTTGAACACATCCAAACTTATCGCGCATGTACTCAAGACGAGAAGCACACCAAAAAAAGGACGCTCTGGATGTACTGCGAGAGATCAAACAACATCGATCCATGCAACGACACTTCACCAGATCTGAATATGGTCCTGGGTTCGAGCACAATTCCAGGCGGCTGTCCCGTCTGCGTTAAGTCTGCCATCATACCCTACTCAAAGTGTATAATTTCTGACAATTTGCTAGTCCACTCTCCTAGACTGCTGGATGAGTGATAGAGAGGAGTAGGGTAGACAGTGGAGGAGTGGACAGAAGTGGGCTAGTGGGGTAATGAGGCGGGGAAGGTGCTAGCATTTCTCGGACTGTCGCCGGTGTAGCGCTTTAGGTCTGTCGTTAATTATACAACCTTGAAATCTACACTTGATGCCTTTTGGAAGGTGCTTGTGTCTTTATCATGCTGACCAAAGGCTATACATCCAACGCTTCAAAACTCCCAGCAGGCACCCTGTAAAAGACGGACTTGCCATGTCTCGGGAGGTCACAAGCCGTTCCCTCAAAGCTCTCTCCACATCCTTTGCCGTCTCAAACTCTTCATTCCAACACGCGCGGATAACATCTCCCACTAGCAATCCGTCCGTATCTGGGAATACTTCACAGGCGTAGTTTTTCTCCGTCTGAGCTTCTGTCAATTCTGCAAATGGCTTCTTCCACGCCATAATCTCGTAGATAGCACACCCTAAAGCAAAGAGCTCTCGTTTGGTATAGTCCCGCGCTTCCCATAGCCTCCCGCGAAGAGGGAGCTCGTAGCGGACTTCTTCGGCACCAAGAGGCTCTTGATCATCAATCTTAGAGCCTCCAAAATCACCAATCTTGACCAGCCAATCCCCAAAGACAAATATGTTGCGGCAGCTGAAATCGCAATGGAAGACGTTTTTGGAGTGTATATGCGCCATGGCACACGAGATCTGTATCGCCATTTTCAGACGAATTTGTTCCGCGGGAGCTGTACGTTCGAGTATTAGGTCACGGAGGTCCCCCTCAGCCCGCTCGAGCTTCAGGGAAAACCTGTCTTTTGCAATTGCGGCCTTGCCATCGTACTTCAAAACATGCGCATGGGAGCCCAGGCGCTGATATATAATATCTTCAATCGCAAGCGTTGCTCTACTCTCTTCAACCGGTTCAAATCTCCTCACGCAACGTCCCTTGTGCCAGACTTCGTAGCCTTTGAGGACGAAGGTCGTATCAAGTTCGTAGACAGACACAATACCCGATGAGCCTGTGCCGAGAATAGAAGCCATTCGATCGAAGTAAATTCTTGACAAGGAGACTAGATGCTAGGTTTACCTACGGACTGTTCCATTAGCGCACGTCCTACTTTGCAAGAGGAATGTGAAGAGCAGCGGAGTCTTTTAGAGGGGAGCGCAGAATGGAGACTCTGTTGGCTAAGTAGAAATACAACTTACCACAAGGTTTGGGTCGGTCGCCGAAGCTCTCAATGGAGGACGTTGCACATGCAAACGCGAAACTGACGAACCGTGAGGGTGGTGTGCCGTGTCACGTGATATTTTAATGCCAACGCACTAGCGGCCGAGGGCGCCCGATACAGAGGCGTACGTATGGCGATACAAAGGCGTATACGCCTTGTTTTTGAGTGAGAATCTAGGCGTACGTACGCCTGGGGTACGCTTGTAAAAAGAACGTGACTTAGGGTACGCTGGTAGAGGTGCGCTTGCTAATTAAACGTGATTAGCATAGCCTCTAACCACCACCTTAATTTACCCTAAAATACGTGACTGAATATTATATCTACTACATTTTCCTTTTACTTTACTTTTCCAATTATAAGGTTATTTCCCTTATAGCTTTACATCTAATTAGCAAGCGTACCTCTAGCGATGTACCTTAGGTCACATTTTCTTACAAGCGCACCCTAGGCGTACGTGCGCTTGAATTCTTACTTTAAAAAGAAGGCGTATACGCCTTTGTATCGCCATACGTACGCCTCTGTATCGAGAGCCGCGGCCGAGATGGTTGGTCAACTTCCTGACTTCCATTTCATGTTGTGGGAACTCAACTACAATATCACCACCGCTCGACTATTCCATCCGCTTGTCGCGAACATAGCGAGGAATATCGTTCCCTAGTGGAGCCCTATTATCGTGGATATCCTTGATATGGCGGCGAAGGTCTGTGTGCTATTTGAACGGTGGCATATTGCGGCCAAGATCACATTTGTAAGGCTTTCGGGAGATGGATGGCCTGTAAGCTGGTAGTTTCACTCAGAGAAACAGAGTAGTGAACTATTATGTACCCGAAATTCGCTCGTGTTACCACGAATACGTTATCCTTGGAACTGGTGTCTTCTGGCACTGTTTCGGGAGCTGACTCGGCTGGATCAGAGAGATCCTCCTCTTCCTCCTGATGCTTCGACACATTTTACCCCAGCGCCGTCCCTCCAGCCTCCCGCACCACCCTGGGAAACATCCACACCTTCGCGTCTCCACGCAGCCTCGACCCAATAGGCCTCATCAGAGTTGCTGACTTCATCAAAAAGCAGGTTGTTAAAGCTCCCCAGACTCGCGAACAAGATCCATTTTCACGTAGTGGATAACCGTTCAAACTGCTCACCGCGTTTCTCGCGTGTTGTATACGATGCGCCTGAAATCCAAGAGCTGCGCAGGGGAGTCGTATGATGTGAGTCAGTACAGAGAGTCTTACGTTTACTTAATGAGTGCTGTGAGAAGAGCTTTTGTGAGACGGCGATGTATGGTGGGGTTCGACGTGCCCATGTAATTCTGTTTGCACCTCGACAGTGACCGAGAGGGCCCAAGTGCAAGCTGTAACACCGAAAGATTCTCTCCCCCAATTGTGGATGAGTCTTACCAACAAGATATGGTTTCGTGATCCAGGTTGTCGGGTTGTATAGCTTCCTACGTGACGCATTCAGGCATGTCCACAGTATGTAGTTGCTACTCAATGGAAATTTTGCTATTTTGCGCTCAACGTAACCCAAGTGCTCATTTTGCTGACATCCAGATAGCGCATAAGAAGTTGAACAGATTGGGCGACACTCAATTTGCCCTTGGCTACAAGTTAGCTTATTCTTCTTGGTACATGGACTTCATTTGTACAGACCCCTCACCTTCCTAATGCCAGCTATCGAGGATGGTCCATAGCTGCACATATTGCGGTCACACCACCTCAACCCTCAGGCACAAGACTTTAATTGCGACCAGTATGGCAGTTTTGACAACATGTAGACATGTTGATCTTAGCCAATAGAATCCCCTCTGTAGTCATAGTATCCAAAACTAGCAGCACCATCATCTCTCCAAATGCGCCATGCGAAACAAAAAGCTCTTTTACGAGCAAGAGCCAGAAGTGGCAGATCCAAACGCTCTCTATTTAAATCTTCGCTCGGAAGTTGTACTTGCTGCGAAAGACCTCTAATCGAAATTATCTACGTCTCGGGTTTTACTTCCTTTATAAATCTACTTCGAATTATATCAGGATTATCGTGTACCAAGTTGCCAGAAAATTAACAGTAGTGAGAAAGATATCTCCGAAGCAGAGATGCAAAAGGACAAAATTCCTAAGAAGCCTCCCATAGCCAGCTCTTATATCAATATGCTCTTGCACCTTGATAAGATACCTAGGTTGCATAACGCTCTTGCCAGCTTATTCACGTGGCTCCTTCTTGCAGGCTATGTTATCTTGCCTGGAGCGTTCACTTCTATCCGTAACTCTCGAGTACTTTCGGAAGAAGCTGGCGCGGCAGGTAAAGCAGTCGTGAAAGCAGCACAGACATGGCCGGTATTGACGGTTGCTTCGATATGCTGTGTTGGAGGAGCTTCAGGAATGTGCTGGCTTTGGTATAGATGGAAGAGTAATTACATATGGTTGTCACGAAAGATTATTGAGTAATCGAGCCACTAGTCTATCAAGACCACACTAACCGTTTACAGGCCAGCCATGTTAAACTCTCTCGCTGGGCTTATCACTACGATTGTCAATGTCTTTACTGCTCGAAACAAGTATTGGTCGCGTACAGCAATTATAACTGCGACTGTCATGGGAACATGTGCAAGCATATTCATGGTTTCATTCTTTATATACAATTTCTGGATGTTGGAGGATGTACGCAAAGAACACGACAGGCTGGAAGAAGAAGCTGAACGGACCAGCAAAAAGACGTAATCCTTTAAGTTAGCTTACCATATTTGAATTATCTTCTTCAGGCGTCTGATCAGCTCAGTCAATGAAACTCCAATTGTAGCTTGCAGCAGAGGGCAATGTGATTGATGATATTATAGAATTCCGTCTGGTGATATCACAAAACCAGCGTCAATCAATATCCCCGAACAAGTCAAAAATGAAGCTCCAAAAATGGCCTGGTAATCCTATGGGGAAGTACTTAAATATCTTTCTGGCCCAGCATCGTAGGGAGCACTCTACCCTTAAGTTACTTCGGATCTAATCAGCTGGTGTTAGGATGCCATCTATTTCGAGCCTCATCTTCGTCTTACTAATCTTCACCAGAGAATCGACTTGTGCGGATCAGAAATCCTTTGCTCTAGAAGATATCCACCTACAAAGTCTATATGAAACCGATCATGCAGTGCCGATATGTCCTGGTACCACAACCCAACTCGATAGAACTCAAACAAACTCACCAGATCTGACCGCGATCACTTCTTTTTCGGTCAAACTCTCCCTCGCGACCAAGCAGGCTACAAAAAGTTCCCTGACCCCAAAGCGAACATCTCCGACTTCACAGACAAGTCAAACCGAGTCAGCAAATCCAATCACCAATGTATTCTCTTTAGCTTCCACATCAAGGAAACGCGGGATTGCATATAATGATGCGGCACTCGTCTCAGCATTCATAAATTTTCCGAAAGTATCATGGGCTTATAATTGGGCGGACGTGACCGTCGACATACCCTCAAGCATTGAATATGTGCCTATGCTCTGGGGACTTGGGGAGCAAATCGAGGATTGGCACTCACATGCTGAGAACGCGATCATGGCGGGTGCGACCCACCTTCTCGGATTCAACGAGCCTGACCTTGCTTCTCAAGCAAATCTCAACGTTGATACTGCGGTGGCAGGTTACCTTGAGCACATGGAGCCCTTTGCCGGGAAAGTTAAGCTCGGCTCTCCAGCTGTCACGAATGGCGGCGGGCATATGGGCCTGAGCTGGCTCAAGAGCTTTATCTCGAGATGCACGTCCTGCACGATAGATTTCGTTGCTATACACTGGTACAACGGCGGAGATGTCGCGGGTTTCAAAGATTACATTATGCAGGCACATGAAGTCGGTGGATATAGACCAGTCTGGGTCACCGAGTTTCGCGGCCCCGGCTTAGGAGAGGACGAAATGATGTTTCTGAAAGAGGTGTTGCCCTGGCTGGACACCCAAGATTACGTACACAGATATGCATATTTCATGGCTTCTGAAGGAAGCCTCGTTTCAGGTGGTATTCGTTCTGCTCTTGGAGAGACTTTTGCCGCTTTTGCGTAGATAGTCCATAGTGTAAGGTAGAAAGCTCAAGTTGAGGCTCGGTAAACGACACTCGTTCAACTTAGTGTGGCGACTGTCAAGGACTTCCTAGAGTCTCGGTTGTAGTTGATGGTGTTCGGGTTCTAGTGAACTTATTAAACTTCCTTCACAGTGCATCTCCAAAGCGGCGTGCGGTCGGTAATTATGGTAATTGACGTACAGTCCACGTCCTAAAGTTTCCATCCCAAGTCTAGAAGTAAACCTCTAAGAACAATATCGCTTGGATGCCTTCTCAGGTCTTCCCAATCCAGCCAAGCGCCTCAAGCTAGTACAGTAGATCATTTTGCAGAAATCGGCGAACTTACTCTCTAATAATTGGGATGACAGAGCGGCGGTTTTGGTGAGACATGATAGTACTGAGGTCAGAATGCTCCCAATCCTAGTAAATGGGAAAATAAGCGTGATGCTACGCTCATGTCGAAGAGGTTGCGGACACAGAGACAGTCCCCATTTGTACAGTAGCGTGATTCCAAAACACATCAACGTCACTTTAGTATCTGCTCCGCCGAACTATATACCTCCGTAAGAACCGCGAAACCACGCAAATAGCCATGGCTACTGCAAAACAGCCAAGCTTAATACAATCATGGAAGAATCTCCCCTCCTTCGCGATGATGCCCGATGGCAGATCTCTAGCCGTGGAATACAAAACCGAGAGAATGATTGTCGGGAGCATGAAAAATGTTACACAGATTAGATTCCCAATACTGCCCAGCACCAGCTCCAAAGGTAATCCCCAAAGCATATATGAGGATATCGACTCCCCCTTCCAGAAAGAGTAATGAAAGAGAGCAACCAAGATCACGGTTGAGATGATCCCAATAATCAAAGGGCTTTCCATGGTTCCTCTAGAAACATACTTGAGATTTTGTGAAAAAGGAGACACATTTCGGATTCCAGTGGTGCTCGAAACAGTCAACGGTCGTGACAAGAGCTCAGAAAAGTTCAGGGGCAAGTCGTTACACGAGACACTACTGGCATATCCGATGCAAAAGTACTTGGTACCTAAGGTGCAATTTTTGATGCTAACGCTAGCAGTCCGTATATCCATCGGGGGTTGTTGAGGTGAACTTTTCAAGTCAAACTGTATGTGTCAAAGCGGCCAATTCAGGATGAGGGTGGAATAATTACAATGACAGTGAGTATTCCAGCATTTTTTGAGCCTGGCATACATAGCGCTACGATGCCATAGAGCACGATAACGATGCCTGACAAAGTGATAACAAGTAATTCAATGATAGATAGCCAGATGTGCAATACGATCGACATGTCTGAAAAATACGAGTTATTAGGTGATTACATGAAACTACAGGGATCAGGCTATGATGTGTTACACGGCTGGCGGGCAATTAATTCATAAAAGCTGCCACAAATGGAGGTTTAGACGATCTGTAAATTTCCGTCTTTAGTGGCTGCTGCGACCGGGAAACGACTTGGAAGCCAAAATCGACCTCAAGGGTAATGTCAAGTATTGGCTTCGACGTGAGAAGAAAGCAAAATTGTCAAAAAGAATTTTTTTTTTTTGAACACCACAGATCCGGTGAAGGGGTTGCAAACACGTATATACCCAGAATCAATTGGGTACGGTTAATCGGTATTCAGGATGTGATCTTGGGAACGAAGGGATCTCAGGCACATCGTCTTATATTGATGCTCACCCCGATGGGGCGAAGCAGCTTTACTATACACAGGCACATGACCATCGGGTTCCTGCAGCAGAAGAAGCTATTGATTTGAGTAAGGTCGCGTTAGGCTTACAGCGCAAATTTGAAAGCTTCACCCTCAAGTTCAATAATTTCAAGGCGAGGAGGCCGGGGGAACCTGGTCCAAGTAGAGCAAGTTAGAGACCAGTGACATCGATCGAGTAGCGAGCTCTCTGGTAAGTGCAGTGGAGACTACCAACTTCAAGGAAGAGATAATGGAGGATCTCGACATAGAAACACAGAGCGGCACCGTTGCAATACTTCAATGTTCGTCAGTATTCAACTCTCAATCACCTATCCCCAGGAAAATTTCTGACGAGATTCTCAATAACTTCTCTCCTTCCAATTAAGAGTAAGAAAGTTGCCAACTATTATGATGACGCACACCAAGCCGCTCTTCAACGGATGGATATGAACGGGAAAGACAACAGAGTTGCAACATCAGAACACAATAGTATTCTGCCAAAACTGCTACCAGTGCAGCCAATTTATTCTCAGACCGAGAATGAGAGGACTTTCAGGGACCAATGCAACGGTCCTTCCATTGAAAACAGTAGCTCCGACGGGGAGTCCTTCAATAATCCCAAGAGCACAAGCACCGCGATTAAGAACAATGGGCCTTCAACGACGTCCACACGTATCCTTTTCAAGGACCGAGGGCATCGTCGGCGCATCTGTCCAGGCTCAGAGAGTCAGGGCCCAATTCGCCCAACTCACACGGCCAGCTGCAGGTACCATAAGCTGTGGGCATGCTTCTGTCCACTCCCTGCCAGCGGCAGACAGCAACCATGATCTTATCATGCAGCCTGAAACACGACCAATATCTCAAGAACAGCTGATCGCTGAGGTCAAGGGCATCTATGAAGGCTTGATGATCGTAGAAGCGAAGTGCTTTGAGGTAGACAACCAGCAAACGATTCTTGCACAAGCCGATCCGACTTCGCTACCTCGTCCAAACAACCAGCAATGGCAAGCAATCCTTGCCTTTCATGGTATGTTAATACTTTCCAAAGACATTGCTTTATCGGCTTGGAAAGACCACGCAGTGTTGACATTTCTTCGGAGAACGTTCAAGGTGAGTCAACCATGAAGCATCCTTGAAGAGATTATCCAAGCTCATGTTTTGTAGACATTGTTAAGTTACTTCGTCAATTCAGTTCAACCTGCACAAACCTCACAGTCTGACCCGGTCTGTCAGAAAAGCTTTACGTGAAAGTGTGATGGTGATGATGATGAAGTTTATTCGCCAGGTCCGAAACCTAAAGGGCCCTAGTCTATATTACATAATCCACTTCGTTCAGTGTTTCCATGGTCTCCTGAAGAAGTGTGAAGGTTCACGTCAGTTGCGTGTCGAATCTAATCGCATCACGTGCTCGCCTAGATTTGTTTACTTCGGGAGTAGGTATTACCGTTTCCGGTCCGATGGTAACTTGGTATCCACCCATACAAAGGAAAGAGTCCATAATGTTCCAGACTAGATCTGCAGGTATAGCTGAGAATAACGAGGAATTTGATGATATTGTCGGGAATAGGGACTCCAAGACGACGAATTTAGACCAGCAGCAACTCAATGTCGGCCTGACAGGGGCCGCGAATTGCTCAAATTAAGATAACACGTGCGGGGTAAATCCCTTATCAGTTCCACGCACAGGTCACTTGTATGTAAAAGGTTCAAAAGCGGGCTCGTAGTGTTTACACCAAATTTGGTTAGTAAGCGTTGGACTAAGCCGTGTAAGCGAATAGCCGGACGTGGAAGCAAGAGAAACGCCAGACTTCAACACAGTTTTCGACGTTTAACGGTAGAGCGGTCTCATATCTGGAATCCCTACCTGTTAATTTAATTGCGCACCCCATGCCTCGTTGGGGGCGGATACGTCGAAAGCGTGCTCTAAATCGTACGGAAGGTCGAACCTGATCCCGGAGTCTCGATATGATCATCCCGCGTCCAGATCGCGCTAATATCCTGCCCCCAGTCTCTGCCCCCTGTTCCTGTAGGTAGCTTACTGTTCTGCGGCCTCGCGGATATCTGGGTCCCTCGTTTCCCCGTCGGCTAACCTTGCGGCACTCTTGCGACTGTCCTTTGGGATACTGGGACAAGTAAAGCGGGCAGATTGGAGGCTTTCATTGACTCTCTCCAAGGTGGAATATCGCCACAGCATATCGCAATGTCAAATTTACTAACCGGTCGGTTGAACGATGTACACAGATATTGTTTGTATACTTCACACAACTAAATTAAAGCCAAGTCACTATCCAACGGCATTCCAAACCGCAAAACTCTGTCTGACCGTTTTCAAAAAGTTATGCTAGCCGGGACCAAAATTCGAACTCGTTCTTCTCTCGAACTTCGTCCATGGGTCTTCCTTGAGGGTATTGCTGCTCCGGCGCTGGCTGCCTGTGTCCAGCAGTGGTTGACGCAACAAACTCCTGTGGATATGACGGTTGTAGGCATTGATCGATGAAACCAGAGGATTGTGGTTGGTTGATTATGCCTTGAGCTATTTGAGGACCATAGCCTTGCGATGATGGCTGGGACAGCTGGGCTACTGATATTTCTGGATGGGGCATCTCTTGCGAGATTCGAAGGGAAGGCCCGGGTGGTGTGAAAGATATGTTATTCGAGTGCCGCCCGCTGTTCGAAGTCGGGCCCATACCCTCAGCCTGCGTCCGTGCCTGCATATACTGAGGATTAGGCTCACTGAGGTTCGACCGCTGCATCTCGAGAGCGGGATGCAAACGAGACTCAGTGTGTTGCTTTTCCATGGTACTCCTCCACCAGTGCTCAAGCCTCTCCACCCTTTTGACCAACTCCTTCACGTATTCCGTAGATTGTCTAAAGATCGCAGATTAGATGTCGGTCGTTTTGAGGGTTGGAAGCACAGCACGTTACGATTTGCAGTATGTTTTGGACCATTTGGTGTGTTTGATGGACCCTCTCAAAAATTTAGCTTTGATTGAGAGGATATTTCGGATTGGGAGAGCACTCACACTTCCCACGTAGCGTCTGATCTATCATCAAGCTGCCCATTCTGTCTTTGATTCCGATGTCCAGTTCGTAACACACGCCGGCCGTAGGGGGGGCGGCGTTGATGTTGGGAACTCTCAGGGTGGAAGTGTTGTTCTGAAGGCTGCAGGGGTTGGTCTAAACCATACCCTGAAGTTTGAGGAGTTGGTTCTCCAGACGCTGAAAGATGAGAGTATGAGTAGGTAGACGTAACCTGCGCACTCTGGAGCTGCCTGATTTGTTCCTCCAACTGCGCAATTCGTTGGTTGTCCGACATCTTGTTCGATTATTGATACTGGGAGAGAGAACACAGCACTTCATCGTACCTTGGGTAACTTATTCTCAAGCTAGGGGTGGGATCAAGGAAGAGATCCGTGCCTCGTGTAACAAGGACTAATGCCCCTGGCCTGTTGATCTGTGCCATTGAGTAAGCGCCGACGGCGAGAGCAACCTGACTACCCTGGGCAATTGCCTAGGCCGCTGTTTCCACAACCATCATGAGCGACTATATAACCCGTCTCATTGCCTCTGTATCCCACTCCGCAGTTTCGATGAATATTCCCTCTTCAATAACGTATATTCCACAGCATTTTTGCAAAATGCCGAACGTAAATGCTGGTATGGTCGGCCATCAAACCAACCCTGGTCCCGTTCTGGATCCACAAGAGGTCAGATATGTCGTGACGTTCCCGTGCAACATGTACTAATGTCAACTAGGGTATCCTCCCCGTGACAAATCCTCACCTCTCGGTGCACGACCTTCAGGCATTGTTGCAAGTAGCCTTGCTGGAGCGTGACGACGCTCGAATGCGAGCAGATCATACTCAGACCTGGGGCTATGCAGAGGCAGAGAGAGCAAGGACTCTAGCAATAGGTCTTGACAAGATGAGGAAGGGGTTTTCCGATATGAAGGAGATCTACGCAAAGTCTTTGGGGGAGCAAAACGAGGTGGCATCTGCACTTCGAAGAAAGCTCCACGAGCGCGAGGCCTACATCGACAACCTGCACCAGCGACTTCGTCTGTTTGAGCAGACAGGGGTCCAGCCAGTGGATGATTTTTCTGATCCAGGTCCGGCCCTAGTCGCGAATCCGTTTTCACGGCCATCAGTCGTACGCTATCCTGGGGAGATCCCCGGGGCGGTCCAGGGTCAGGACGTGGTCCATTTTCAGGCCCCTGAACAGCACGAGGCGTCGACTTCTGCACAGAAGTGTGGTGGTACAGGAAGTGAAAGGGACAAGGATGTTGGCGGAAGAGATGTGCCCATGTGATGGGCGTTCCAACATGATGGGGTTTGGTGGGGGAGGGGGAGGGGAATACGTACTTATCATGGCACTAACCTGACAATCTTTTTACACTTGCTGCCTTCCCGTTGAGGAGTGCATGGCTATGCATAGTGACCATTGCCAATGTTCTCGCCTTCTCCAGCTGTGACATGTTCATGGGTATACCCAAACATCCCTGTGTCTGACCAGGAACTAGTATTCCCAACCACGACTGTCCAGCAGCTATGAAAGTCTGTCACTTTACGGCAGAGGGGGGCATTGAGCGTATTGGGATTATTTCTACAGACTTGGTAAAGTCAGCGGCAAGTAGAGCGAGAAGGCTCACAAAGGAGTTGGAGACGGAGTGCTTGGTAAACCGACCGATGGAATGTGCCTGATACGTAGTCGAAAAGGGAATGGATCTCTCCTTCAGGTCACTGCCACCGATTCTCCACAGGTGTAGCGTGGTTTAAAGTTTAAATTCTGCCTGTTGCATCACTGATGGCCAGAAGAGGCCTCGATCATCAGTAATACCAACATTTAGAAACCAACATTTTAGACTGCCAAGGTTTTCCAACAGGCAGGCCTCGGAGTTGACCACTTTGTTAGTGGAAATTCTGGGAGCAGATGGAAAGAGCCGATGCGTGTGACGTTTTTAGGATCTGAGACCTTCTAGCCAGACAGAGCAGACGACATACCGATCTGTGTATGCCCTTTTGTCTGTTGGAACAGGGCTGCGATAGTCGTCATGTTAATTCCTGCGACCATCATCGTTCGAGTGAACGGAGTCGCGCACCCCGTACACGGTACTGAGTATCGAATCCGTTGAGTCTGGCGACGTCACCGGTATTTGAGGGCTACACCCGAGGAGGTCCTGTTCAACCGTTCTAGAATCTATCAGACTTGCGATGGCCTGAAGTGGGCATATCCCAATTACCTGCAGGTGGTGAGACCAACAACGCCGCTTCCGTTTGAGGAACTTGCGAAAACGAGTGAAGGACTCAGGCAGGTTACTTTCCAAGCTCGCATGTAGTCAAAATCAGCGTGATCACCATGTCCTGCAGCCGTCAATGCAACCTCTGCGGCCGGAGTGGAGACTTTTTCTGTGCCTCAACAAAGTGAGGTTTAATTGGGATCTTTCTAAGGCAGAGTTTTTCGACCCAGGCCCCTGCACCATGGCCCCCGTTGGACCTTTTCCAACATCCTTCGGACATCGGCAATGCATCGACGAAGTGCTGGGAAGTCATTCGTGGCGGCAAGGTGCTGTGGAAGATAATCATACAGCATAGCAAATCCTTTGTTGGTAACGATATTCTGAGGAGGTCTTGACCGGCTTTCTGGAGGATGTGATTGCTCGTGCAGCGGAAGAGAGGGGGGGCTGACCGTGCCTATGCTCGCTTATTCGCTAAGCAACCAACGTTCGCACTGGTGCAGATCTAACAGGGTTCCCCGGATGTCGTGGGATATCTGATTCGTGCTCTTCGCGCCGACCTAAGCAAACGCGCTGAGGAGGCGTAGATCGCGGCTGCAGAATGCTAGCCAATTTACGAGGCCGTCTTGCTCACGTAGCCTGTAGACCGAGAGATTCTTATATTTCCTTCCTCTCGCTGCCATAGATGTGCACACTCAATGAACATCACTTCCTATCTTCATCCCAACATGGATTCATTTACATTACTATATATACTTTACTTTGCCAAACTGGGCTCTCAGTCCAGCACATGGTTCATTTGGCGAGCGCATTCAACATCAACGTCAATCCCATACATTGCAGCTGTGGTCACACCCTTGGCTGTGGTACCTCTATTCCATGTGATTGTTCACATATCTATGTCGAAACCTCTCTCATCCCCATCCCTTGTGGCCTATTTTTGCTTCAGGTAAATACCTATTCGCGCTGTAAAGACCCCCCCGCTGACCCCTTTCCAGTAGTGTTCTGGCATTTCTCTGGTACGAGCCAATGAGAGAATCAGGCAGCATTTTGCTGTTCGCGCTTGTGACATGCTGCGACCTCACTGCGCTCCTAATTTTCTTACTGCCGAAAGCCATGAAGCGGTCTGTTCCAGAGAAAGAGCAGAATCAGCATCACCGCGGTCGGCTCTTGACTATGGAAGCCGGTCAGGCACCTCCCCTTCATGCTAGACTCAGCTCCTTCGCTCCCCGGGCTCCACCTCCATCCGAATATTCGCACCCACACATATCGCACGAGAGACCGAGAGATCAGGATCCCGAATTGGCCTGGGGCGCCTTTGGCAATGCCACCGAAAGAGTGGCAGAGCCAGTGTCTGGCTTCTCAGCATCATCGACGAGCCCAACTGGTGCTGTGCGCGACGTTGATTCAATCACCGCACCCAGTCCACAAGACATGGGCCTAGGTCCAAGAACCAGAAAAACTCCTCATTTAGACATTGGGTCGGCTCTTGGAGACGAGGGAAATTACGACACTCGAAATATTGAGGAGATACGTTTTGCCGATAGACAGATCCGTCAGCCTGAGGCTCCTGGTAGACAGGGACACCTCCACAGTGAGCTCCCAGAGGAACATGTTGCTGAAACCCATCCATACTTTCGCCCTCCTGAACAAGGCATCCGCCATCTGGACACCTCTCACTTACCCTCACCAGCCAATCAAGCGCCCCGTCGCGGCACCCCTTTCGACCCTCGCGCGGTGACAGCTAGTATGGGTGGAAATGTCATTTAACTTGAGTGTTTTCTTTGGCTATTTTGGTAATTTGTCTTTCTACAAAGGCTACTGTCGTAATCTAACAACGGCGTCGGATCTGGTGTCTAGCATTGATGATGTGCATATTGAAAGAGGCGATTAACGAACCTATTCTGAATTTGCTCTTGCAAGCCCACAAGGCATATGATCCAAGAACGACCGCACAAAAGACTGCTGAAAGCCTTGTAGTTCTGGTGAGTCTGCAGGAAATCCGGGGTTCAAATCCTCGGTCCAGGCATTCCCGGGGCCAGAGCCCTGAGAAGTGTCACCAAACTCTTCATCTCGTGCCCACGAAGACTTGCAGTACTTCGGTAGATGTCTCCAGGCGCAGCTGAAAGAGTATAGAGCATGAAAACGGCCAATAGTAGTGAACGCGATCTGTTCCACAAAAAGATGGGCAACTAGCCAAGGCCCAAGTCCGACTGCGACTATATCTTGTACATCTGAAGCCTCTCGGGCTTTTCCAGTGCCGCCAGCAATGTGATCAGCCCCTAGGACTTTACACCTGTACCCCCCAAGACCCCCCCAACAAGTAAACGACAACGTCAATGAGTGATCGTTTTCTCTGAAGAAAGAGGCGGGACTCGGTACTCTTAAGTTCTGTTCCCCTGGATCTCCAATAATCTCCCCCGCACAATGGAGTATGATGTCCTGCTGGAGGAACCTGATCCCACCAGGTTGAATCTGATATTCTCTCAGCGATCGGTAAAAATGCGTAGCATATTTCCACAGCTCCGTTCGATTTCCTGGTCTCTCATCGGACGCGTATCTCACAATCAGGCCTAGATTCTGTGGCATCGTTGCATCGGCATCTGAGTCGAGGCTTCCGAAGGTGGACCCGACGAGAATCAGATGCAAATTAAAGTTCTCGGAAATCAGGTCGGCCCAGGAGTCGTCCCGAAATATTGTTGACCATAACCTGGCATGCTTTGCTCTTTCTTCAGTAATGTTGAATCCGAATGACTCCGCTGCGGCCAAGAGTGAAATCGGCGACAAATATCGCCCAATTTGGTCCCAGATCTCTGGAGGCATCGTGGGTAGGGCGACATCCATTCTCGAGTGCTTTTGCTTGCCGTGGCTGTCGCGAGAACACCCAGAACCGACTCTTATAGCAGACACAGATTGCTTAGGACATAATCAGATCCCCTATAGAAGCAAAAATGGCTGTTGATTCTACTCGAGTGTTGAGGGATCTGGAAACAGCCGCAATCGGTTTCTGATCGGCGCCACTTCCGGACAAAGAATAGCAAGCGGGCTGGACTGTATAGTGCAGCGAATCATCGTGATCCGCAATCATTCGTCAAGTCTTCACTTTCAAATGATACGCTTTAGGCCTTGACAAGACCCAATTTGGATGTTGATTGATTCATAAAGCTTCAGAATTCAGTCTTGCTGACATTCCAATCAATCGAGATCAGCATTTGGAAAATCCTTCTCGAAAAATCTAAACGTCTCTTATAACGTCATGGCCTATCCCGAAAGCCCTTCGAGTCTCTCTGCCATCTCGTCTCTCGAGCTGCCCAGTCCTGAACGAACGCAGATCTATGTAGTTGACTCTTCCTCGCCACTGATAAGGAGCACTGAGACGACAGCGGCTCCGGGCGCTCCGAGCTCGTATCAGGAACGGCCCGTGCACCTGACGCCATGGCTGGAGATGAAGATAACATCGCCAACACCTCCTTCGAGTAATGTGCTCGCACTTATTTTCGGCTGTCTTTTCCTTACCACCTTCGTAGTCTTACCGAACTCTGTTCGTAAGGAGGAGGCGCTTATCGGTCTTCATGGGCCGAGGCATACCACCACCCTGTTCATCTGGCTCGCGGCTTCTTGCTACGCCACAGGACTAGCCGGCTTTTGTTGGCTTGGGTACAAAAATCGCTCTAATCACATCTGGTTAGCGGATCATATCTTCTTGTGAGTTCAATCAATCACATACATTGTCAAGTCTAAACACGTCCAGGCCTGTCACGCTCAACTCTGGGCTCGGCTTGGCTCTGACACTGATGCACGTCTACACAGCGGAAAAGGGGTTTTGGGTTTATACATCTATTGCTAATGCGGCCTTGACGACTTGTACTGGAGCCAACAGTCTGCTTCTATATATTTGGCATGCAGCTTTAGCGCGAACAGCTTTGGAGGAGCACCTGAGCATTACGCTAGACTAACACAGGCAAGCAGCAGGTGCGGGTACCAGTTAGGAACGGACAGATAGCTGAGGGATGAGTTGCAGTCGTCCCTGAGGTTGAAACGCTTTTATTTTATTTTTTAATAGCAATATTAGGAAGCCCGAAAAATAAATGCCTTGATCTTGTTGGAAGCCTAGTCTATGAAGGGTAAAAGTAAATGAGCTTCGACAAGCCAGTCTGTGAGTGCATCTCAGATTTCGGGCGTTGGATACATAGACACAACTCCGTTAGAAATTTAAAATATACTCTCAGGCCAGACTAAATAAGGTAGTATTCGGTCGGGGACTGACATGGAGTAAATCCGTTTATCTGTTGCTCGGTTGGCGCATGGGATAGGCTTTACTTATGAAGGTCATATCTATCGCCAGGTAGCGTCGTCTGATCGATAGAAGTGAATCCCGCAATATTGCGGCTTCCAAGCTTACTGGTTAGCGCATTTAGTATAACCAAAAAGATAATCGCCACATGTACACACGGTTTCCCAAGAGGGGTTCATGACTGTTCGAATGCGGTTCAGGAAGCATGGGAGTCAGTCACGGCTAAATTTTGGAGGGGTTGCGAGGATCAAGGGTGTAGTGGTAATGCTGGAGCCCAGGATCGATGTATCTGTGAAGGAGAGGTGCGGGGTAGAGTTGGTGTGGTATCAGACCGATAGTTACATGAGAGAATCGTAGCCCTTGACAAGGTTCTTGTTGCTGTACAGCGCATCGCCCTTCCAGAAAAGCGTAAAGAGAGGTTGTGAATCTCAACAATAATCTGCTGTAACTTATGATACTTCGGACGAAGCTCCGGTCCTCGTTAATGTCGCAGTATGGCGTCTCTCCATATTGTAAGCGCAAGGCACGCACGCCTTCGGCTGATCTCTTGCATATGTATGCCGGGGCGCCAAGGAAGCACGCGATCCTTGCTAGTACTGTACTGACGACTTATCATCGGGATCCATGCGTCTCGTCGGAAGGATTTCGGATAACACCTCTCGCTAAATTATTCCGAAATAGTTATAGGTGGAAATCCTGTAGTGTCGCTCTTACAAAGTAGATGTGGTGTGGGTATCATCGCTTATCGCACAGTACTAAAGGGTACAGTAGGGTGCAAGAAGTCTGAACACCCCCCCTTGTAAGCGGCCGCTAGCGCCTAATCTTCCAGGCTTCCTGAAGTGCGCAGCCCATATCCTGGACGCCCAAGACTACGTATACTTTAGCACGCTAGTCAAGAATTACAAGGGGGGGGTGTTCAGACTTCTTGCACTCTACTGTACAGTAGCTCCCCATGATTGTTCATCTTGCCCTTGCAGGACCAAGTCTTCTCAAGCAGTCAGTGAAGACTCTCTGCCGCCCCACTTCAATGACGTTACAGCAAGGCCCGGCAAGTGTGACTCGGACGCCTCCAGCGCGTTTCGAGGGACAGCCGATTCTGCAACAACGGTGCAAGCAGGTATCACAATGAAGCCTTCTTGTCAAGGGGCTCAATGCTTTCACAATCGCGCATGTTGATGGAAACTGGTCTCCCAAACCCGCAACCGACACTGCTGTTTTGGGACTGAGAAGTGCTGAAACTCGACGACCCTGATCAGAATCCTTTCATCCTCAAGTTACCCTCTACCATACATAGATCTATTTTTCTCATTAAAGTTAGATCTCGTTCTAGTCATCACCATCATCCACATATCCCTCGCTATCCTCACCGGCATCATTGGTATCAAACCTCTGGCACTCGTCGTGACTCTGACACTCTCGACATCCTTCACAGTTATTACAACATATTTCTCCATAGCTTTCATAGTCTTCAAGATTCTCATAAAGATCGTCTCCATCATCGTTGTCTTCCTCGTCAACTTCGTCCTCGTCCTGCTCTTCCTCGTCGTCCTCTTCCTCGTCGTCCTCTTCCTCGTCGTCCTCTTCCTCGTCGTCCTCTCCCTCTTCCTCGGTTTCTTCTTCGACTTCTTCGTCGTCATACTCATCATTAGATATATCCCCTACAATAGACGAATATTCCCCATCAGATTCATTTTCGGATTCAAACAAGAGTGCTTCATCGGATAATTCGGTACCCAGGATATCATAATAGGCAGTCTCGCGTCTCTCCATGTTCTGGCTCCTCTCACTTTTCCGAGACATTCTCAACGTAAAAGGCTAGCCAAACGTCAGGGTCTCTCTCCAAAGGTACAAAAGTTTTCCAAAGTCTTTATTGTCGGCTTCGATATATAGGGTACAGTGAGATAATAAGCACGTTTTCGCGGTACAGTACATATCGGCAGAAACGATATCGCGACCTCAGTGCCGAAAATGCCTTCGGGTACAGTACAGTGCTCATTTGCCAAGAATAAAGACACTGTGTCCCCTTCTGCAGTCGCTTGCAGAATCGGCTTGCTTTTTTTTCGCTTGAAAGTGATGTGACACGACACCTCCGCCATTGTTGGGCCGGGACAGGCCGCCTCTATAAACGGCTACCGCATGACATGTGACCATCAGTCTAGTACACTTGAAATCTGGGGAATTGACTGGGGACACAACACCCTCACATCTCATACACTTACTTGCAAAATTGGCTCGTCCCTTGTCGCCTAAAGATTTTTGAGCACAGAACGTACGGTATCAGCGCCAAAAGTGGCAGATGTGGTCTCATAATCTTGTAGGTGAAAGCGGAACAAAGCCCATTTTGCAAGTGACTGTAAAGTCAATGATCTTGTGGGTCTGTGTTTCGGGAGGCCGTCAAGGTTGCGGCCGTTGGTGGAGGAGGTGAAGGGACAAATTTGGAGGGGTGAACAGAATCAGAGCTTGTCGAGGAGGTACGGTGCTGTAAAGCATCTCCACGGTTTCGATTCGGTGTGTGAGTAGAATCCGGCCTGCGGATCTTTCAGCTTGGATGGGCCGTATTTTGAAGTATATACCAGATGAGCGAGCTCCGCCACAAAGGCTATCGCCTGCTCTTGAACACTTCTCCAAAGGCAATCTTCAGACAATTCTAAGTTCACAACGCAATTGTTGATTCAAGGTGGGAGACAACCATTCCGGCCGCTTCAGGACTGTCTAGGGTCATTCTGGACCTAGAGGCCAGATAAAAAAAAACGCAGGAACTCTATGTTCGGTCAGCCCGTTCGGAGCGTCAGGATGGCTTTGCAAAGTGCCAAAAACAGCCTATTAGAGCCTTTGTTGAACCGTTGTACAAACTCCCCTGCGGTTGCCCTCGATGCTGCAAAAAATGAAGCACCACCGCAGTCGTTGTGTCCCGAGCCATCTTTTGGTCTTGCTGAAGCCAGTCTAGTTCAAGCATACACCTGCAGTGGTCAAACGCAAGAGAAAGAGGAACTCTCCAACTTGGCCACCACTCTCGCCCATACTGCACGAAGTGCTCGTCTTGCTAAGATCAGTGACGAAGCTTCCTTGGAGATCTTGGAGGTGGAAGTGAAAAGCAGCCTCAAGTTCCTTGAGAAGCTGATGTCTTGTTTGAAGGCGTTTACGACCCAAAATCAACAAACACAGGACTGGATTCAGCAAATAAGTAAGTCTACTATAGAAACTAGACTGCGCCTATTAACCTAGTGTAGAAGAATTACAAGAACGGGTTGTCGATACTCCCACCATTATTGGTGTCGTGGGAAACACGGGCGCGGGAAAGAGTAGTGTTATAAATGCGCTTCTTGATGAGGAACGCCTTGTACCAACAAACTGGTAAGATCCCATAAGTTGAGAATGAATTGTCCGGTGACCCGTTCAGTATGCGTGCCTGCACAGCCGTTGTGACAGAAATATCCTTCAACACTAGCAATGACGAGAGCGCCAAGTATCGCGCAAAAATCGAGTTCATTAAAGCCGAGGATTGGCAGAGAGAGCTCGAGATTCTACTTGCAGAGTTTCAAGAGAGTAATGGGACTGTATACATCCTCATTCGCATATCGGGCGCGCTTGCTTACACACTTCAAGATTTCTCCTGAGTGTAACACCGTGGACTCACCGGCTGGCGTTGCTTACGCGAAAATTAAAGCTGGTAAATAGCCTCCATTCTACCACGACATGTGGGTCCGATCCTAACATCGCCAAGTCTACCCCCAGAAGAGCAAGGATGATTTAAAACGCAGCACTGTTGAGGAGCTTATGCAGGATCCTTGTGTCGGAGACGTGTTAGGAACCGTCAAAACTATCGAGAGGGCACAACCTGAACTATTCCACACGGTATTGCAACGTTACGTTGATAGCATGGCAAAGGCCACCGCAGGCTTCCTAGAGAAAGCAGAGAAGAGGGAAATAGAATTCTGGCCGCTAATTAAGGTTGTTAGAATCTATACGAAGGCTACGGCGCTATCGACGGGCACCGTGGTCGTTGACTTACCTGGCGTGCATGATTCTAATAAAGCACGTGCAACTATAGCCGAAGATTATCTGAAGCAGTGCTCTGGTGAGTTCCAAGGACACATCTCAATCTTTAGAGCTGACATCAGAAGGTCTCTGGATCGCCAGCCCCATCAACCGCGCTGTTGATGACAAGGCTGCAAAGTCCCTCCTTGGCGAGTCTTTCAAACGGCAGCTCAAGTACGATGGTACTTACTCCCGGGTCACATTCATCTGCACAAAGACAGACGATATATCCATCACGGAGGTAGCCGAGAATCATGATCCAGGTGGGGAATTGTTCGAGAGCTGGGCCAGAATTGATCAGATCGAGAAAGATATCAGCACTAGGCAGGAGTCAGCGGAGGGGCTTGAGAAGTCTCGGTTTGACTATGGAAATGAGTTGAAGGATGTAAAAGATCAACTTAAAATATGGGGGGATTGGAAGCGCCGTCTTGAAAACGGAGAGACGGTAGTGGCGCCTTCTGACATATCGAAGAAACGGAAACGTTCAGCAGAAGCGAATGGCTCCCGCAAGGAACGCCATTACTCGTGCAGATCTGGGTCGTATGATAGCGAAGATGGCATAAGCACTAACACCGACGACACGGCCGAAGAGCTCCCTGATAAACCAGGAACTATACTAACTTCTCAGATCATAAAAGATAAGATTACGGAGCTGAGGCTGAAGAAACGCAGCAATGCCAGGATATGCGCAAAGCTGGATGCCGACATTGACAGTCAAACACAAGAGATCAAGTCATACATAAAAGAGAGTGGCAAGATCAAAGCCGAAATAAATGCCCGGTGCATTAAACAAAGAAATGACTATTCGAGGGCAGCCATACAAGTAGACTTTGCAGCTGGCGTCAAGGAAATGGATCAGGAGGATGCTGCCGAAGAAGACGAGGAGCAGTCCAATGCCGAACAGGATTTGAGAGACTACGACCAAGTCGCACGTTCACTTCCCGTGTTTTGTGTTAGCAGCAGAGCTTTTCAGAAGCTTTCTGGACGTCTCCAAAGAGAGCCTGATGTTCCGGGATTCCAATCATTAGAAGAAACTGAGGTAACCCTCAACGTCTCAAATTCTCGACGACGATTAACAGAGCGAGCAGATCCCACGATTGCAAGCGTATTGTAAGAAGCTGACCGAAGGCGGACGAAGAACAGCCTGTCGGCGGTTCTTGAACAGTCTCACTGAGCTGATGGTTTCGATGAGTTTGTGGATACGTGGAGATGGCAAGGAAAGGCCTATGGAGGGAGAATTTCTGCGGTCGCGTTTACAGAATCTTGATGAGGAACTCGACAAGGCCGTGCAGGACTGCTGTCGGGAGGCTGAACAGATCTTGGCCAGACACATCTTTACGAAATACAGCTATGTGATACAGCTTGCTGCTGATGAAGCTCCTCTCAATGTGGCCAAATGGGGCGCTCCAGTTAATAAACAGAATCGAGCAGCTGGTGGATACCCTTGGCCAACCTACAAAGGTACGGCAAACAGGTCCTCTACAGATGTTAATCAGTATGCTGACATTACTCAGCCCTCTGCCGACGTGGGGGTGTACTAAGCAACGCCCAAGGCGCTCACAATATGAACTTGCAGCTGTAAGGCCTGAAACCTCGGTTTAGAAAGGGCCTCCTCTGACTTGAGTACTAGGGTCGAGCCAATCGTGAAGCAATTGGCAAATCCTTGGGAGAGTGTGTTTTCAGAAAGACTCCCACAGGCCTTTAAGCGCTTCGCAAAAAGAACGGAAATGACCTTACAGTCCTTCCACCAAGGCATCATATCCCGAGCCATACTAAGCGGGGCTGGTGTCACCACAGTGGCAATGCTGGGCCAACAAGTTCGCAGTTACCAGGCTGTCTTCGGAGATGTAGCCGATGACATCCTCAGGGATATCACTGCACATCAACGCGAAGCCAATCGAGCGTTCGCGCCAGTTATTGCGAAAACTCTTGCTGCGACCTACGAGAAGTGTGCGGCAGAGCATGGTAAGTCCAATAAAACGCCCAAGCCATACTCTAGTTACTAAGCCAGGCAGGCCGTGGACTGTATCAGCGGATGAAAACACACATGACAACCCATGTCGAGATTTGCCGCTTCACGATGTTTACAGAGAGCTGCGAAGAGGTCAAAGGCTTATTGACACAAATGTGCCGCGGAGTTGAAAAATCTATGTCTGAGAAAACTCGCCGAGTATTTGAAAAGATACATCAGAAGTACCTCGTTGCCCTGAACGGCGAACGGCTCCAAGAATATTTAATGCCGGAATTAGACAGGCACATGAGAACCGAGATCGCAGAGTTAATTCGGGCGAGAAAGGATGGAACTGATGTAGACGAAGAAGCTGCGGAGACGGCTACCATAGGGTCTCTGGCCTAGGGCAATGTTCTGTACGGCTAGATTCTAGTCGGCTGACTGCTACACCCTTGCTAAATTCGAGCCTCAAATCACGCAGTTCCGTTTTCCGTCCACAGGAGCGCGGACACACTAGGCCGTCTCTGACGGGGCAATGAACTAGAAAATTGGCTCGAAACTACTCTAACGTCCCTGTGTAGCGAGACACTCTGCGCGGGGAGACAGACCAATGAACTTCGACGAATTTCGAAATTGACAAATAGCTATATTAAGAGGAATAATGTGACGAGTATATTACTAACTGTAAATATAAGTAATTCCTATTGTTGTTGGTTTAGAAGAGAAATTAAGAAGAAAACTTGAGAATCCTTGCGAATTGATTGGTCTGTCTCGGCACACAGGGTGTCTCGCTTAGCAGGGATGGACGTTAGCTTATAAGCTAACGTCCATCCCTGCGTAACGGAAAACTGTTGGGCAATCCTGGTCTCTGAGTAAAGTGTATTGTAGTCACGTGCCCACGGGTATATAATCCCGTGGAGGAACCCAGTTCCAGTCAATTAAGCATGCTGCAATCACTTCTTCTTCCAATACTCAACTGTTTTCCGCTACGCAGGGATGTACGTTAACACTTCAAGTGAAGGAAGGGGACCCAAGAGATCAACAGATCTTAATGAATTGAGTTAAATGTACCGTCTCTCCCTGCGTGCCGAGAAAAACATGAGATACTTTGACTTTACGCACTCTCAACTCCTCGCCAGCTTACTGTGGAAGGCGAAATAACTTAGGTGTCGTTGTTGTTTACTTAATAAATTCAAGCGAGGCCCACTTTTGGCACTTGCTGTGCACCCTGCCTCAGATGAATCTTGAGGTATCTACTCACCTTGCTGTTCTAGAAATAGGATCGGCTAGGATAGTCTCTATTATTTTCCTTCGTCACTCCTCTCTATCGCTTCATTCTTATTATCAATTTTTGTTAGCAATAATGCTGCCATACTTGAATGCCGCAAGTATATTTTGGTCGCCGCTTTGCTACTGTAACTCAAGCAAGTCAATAATTTTTTTTATTCACGGGTTATCCCTCGCATTGATACCAGCCAAATTACACAAATTGAACGCATCGTAGTAAGTTATCTGTCTGTTGAAGGTGGGGTTTATAGCTAGCAGCGATCAGATCACATGCCTCTCTTCACATTATACAGCTAGGATTTGGAACCTCGTCCTAGTGACTAGAAGCTCCATACTTGGAACGTATACATAAACTAGAGAGACGAGCAAGTAAGATTTGCGTGAGCATAGTCGAAGGCATCCAAATACCCTATCAATTGAACTATAGCAGCGCATACTACTAGGACGTGAAAGATCGAATGGGAGCCCCATAAGTCGAATTTGCCAGGATATCGACTTTCGGGAAACCTGACCTTAAATCCACTTATATTAGAGTTAATTTCTCTCTAGTATACGATACTTTAAGACTTACTATATAAAACAAAGTCCCAAAAAAAAGGCAGCTTGCTTTTGCTAGAGTATAGGGAAAAGCTTTTCTCATCATTTGCGATATACCAAACACATTAAGTCCATGGATCAAGGGCGCAAGGCCGGATAAGCTAGTCGCTACGAACATTAATGCTCGGAAGGAGCGATACTCTGTGCCCTGGAACTTGGGATGCATTGTAATAAAGATAGTCACTATCCCGAAGACTCCAATCTATCAAGAGTATTAGACTCAATTGTTAGGTCTGGAGTGAGGCTAAACAAAACTATGCATATAGAGATTAACTAACTATAGACCAATAGATATTACGTGGCAAAGATTCACACCAGAAAACCGTGTATGTTCCTAGGACAAGGTCGCCTAGGATAAAGATAACTATACCTAACATGTCTAATCGTAGGCAAAAATTTTCCACACGTTGGGAGTGGTTTACTAAGGTATGGTACACTGCCGATAATGATAGGCACAAGGCGGCTGCTAATATAAAGATGGAGAGAGTAATTAAATCGGCGCTAGTGACCTCGGAGTATCTGTTGGTAAGGTGCTGTTGGATATAACATTCGCCGAACAGGAAAAAAATAGATGGGATAAGGTGGGAATAGATGTTGACCGACTCGTTGTGGATATACGACCAACTATAGAACGAAGCGTAAACCGAGCCTGAGATAGGCCGATATCCATGGAGGATCCATTGATTGGATTCATATCGGAACCATTCCGGCATCTCATCGAATGAGAGAAGAACTCGAAGGCGAGAGGCGGATGCCATTCGCTGTTGTTTCCTGATGATAATATAATGTGGGGAGGCCGGACTTTTGAGAGTACGTGGAAGTCAAAGACGAAAGAGGTTCCTTCTTTCTTTGTTTCTGGCACTGTGGGGTATTTCGGACAGCTGTCTCTTCAAACGGATTTTCTTAGACTATGAGATGCCTCTGTGGGTACTTCTTGATATCGAACTCTTCTTTACAGTACTGTAAAAAGCGAATTGCGCGTCGCTAATTCCCTTAGTTAGTTCTTTTAGGTGGGCTCCAATTCCAGATGCTTGTGGCTATACAACGACTATCAGCTATACTCCAAGGTACCCATGTTGCTGTATACAGTATCATTGACTTTTCAAAGCAAACTGCAAGGCTATAAACAACTTCTTCTTTGGGAGCGAGCTTTGGCTGCGATGCCATTATTTGCTCCTACATAGTACCGTGTCAGCCAATTTGTTTGTCTACAGCATGTACTGTGTATATAATCTACTATATGAGGATCCAAAGTTTTAGCCCTTGGAACAAAAGAGTCAAAAATTGCTATGAACCAAATTTGGCTCTCTATCTATCATACTGTACTTTAAGAGCAGTTAAAAAGGCTAAAGGCCCTTTAAGTTTTCCTTCTAGTACGCTTTTCTACAAGATTCAAAGATGCAGTCCAAGCAATTGAGAAAGGCCACTTGGTTCCGAACTCTTCTAAATCCCTCAGGGGTCAAGAAATCGAGGAAGCAGAGTATCCGAGACAGCCATGCCCCGCTGTTTGAATGCAAAATGCGTGGCTGCGAAGATAAGAAATTCTTAACCTGGAAGGAAGCTAGAAAACATTACAACCAAATGCATAGACCAGATGAGTCAAGTGAGATTCTAGAATGCCCTTACTTTCGCTGTGGTACTACAGTAAAGGGTCTGGATTCTTTAAATGCGCATGTCGAATATCGACATTGTCGTAACAAGGAAGTCGGATAAATCTTAACGTCCATCCCCGAGGAGAAGCCTGAATAACGACCCAGGTTTTGCCCTTATCGTAAGAGAGAGCTACTTAGCATGAGCCTTCAGAGTGGGCTACTCCTGGATTGTATATAATAACGCTTGTAGTATTCTTGCTATTAAAGAGTCTTTCGCAGTTAGCGTCAGGACGCGATTATACTGTAAAACGTACGAGAAAGTCACATTTTCCCTTGTAGTCCAACTTGCCACTAGGTCTCCTCCCGGTTCATTAATATCCGTGTGAAAACCCTAACAGGGGAACGACTGCTAACCAATCGGTGGATACGCATTAGGATCCCCGTCTAGTGGCATTATGAGTAGAGTAACATCTTGGTGCCAACGAAGAGGAGGTGGATACTGTATCCCACGAACAGGTGGCAAGTAGCACTGCTGAGCAAAAATAAAAATAACTTCTAAGACATGTTAGTCTTCAACGGAGTTTGATCGAGAACTTGGGATTGTGTTACAGTAAAAAGGCGAAATGGATGTTGTCCTTTCTTGAAAGAATCATCGTGACGAGGTCCATTTCTAGAGACTTGTGGTTGTACAATCCGGCCCAGCTGTATTACAGTATACTCAAATGTGCTACTTTGCCGGTTTTGTCAGACCAGAGCCAAACTCTTCCCCTTCCTACGACACAGTTGGGGACACTAGAAGCAAGCTCCTCAGCAGCCCAAAGTGGCCACGCGGAGGCCAGTGGTGCAAACCCAATAATGTATAAATAAAGCTCATCGTATATGATACACACATGGCAGAAGAATACGACGCTCTAAGAATGAAAGACAAAGCTCAACCAACGAATACCAAGAGGGTACCCCCCGAAGTTTGGAATCAAATCCGATCCTACCTATCTATATTTCCGAGATCTGCATTGGACTCTGCGCTAGGTTCGGAGAACCACCATCTCCGAATTTGGCGCTCTATATTCAAGAACGAAGATTTTCTCGATGAAGCCACAAAGAATGGAGTAAATCCTGTTCTGATTGGGTACGACTTAAATAAGCAGTTTTATTTCAAGAACAACAAGACGAACTCTAAGACATCCTATCTCGTTCTAGTTCTTGCCTTTGACGGCGATGGTGGAAAGTGGAACACGGCCTGGGAAACCGACAGCGCTAGCCGCTTGCTTTATGACACTTTACAGCCACATGAATCTACAGGAGTTCCACGAGAATACTTATTCCCTAAAAGTGGAATTATACTTAATCTAGAGTCTGTGGGTAGTCAGTATTCAACCTCTGTCCATCAGCCACGACGGCTCGTGTCTCGTCGCAGAAACCAAGGATTATATTCTGCTTATCTATATTGGAAGGATCCAGAGTTTAAGCTCCGGACTATCGGACCAGAAGACGTCAAAGGCATAGGAAAAGGTTCGACGAAGAAGAATGTATCTAGGATTGTCGCACTCTCCTGGGTCCACCTTCCTAGCAATGAGCAACGACAGCACATCTTTGCGGTTCCCGGTATGGTGGAATTCCAGACAGACCAGATGAACAACGGAGAACGCGGTCACTCTTTCAGGGTTACGGGTTGGAAATGGAAGGAATCATGGTCTATATGGGGACCAAATGGCTACATAACTAATAGGAAGAAGAAAGGGTCCAAATGGTAGGCTTGTGAGACCATATTCATCTGCGGATCCTACATCTCTTAGTCTTGTTAGTAACATCGACAAGGACCTCACTCCTTGCTTTGATTAACTGGAGAATATAACTTAAAGTTGAATTACACACTTATAAAGCATCGCCGGACATACAGTACATTGGATCTGTTTCGTATCAGTCAGTCATGTTTCCACTTTGGAAACGGCACGGGCCGCAATCCTCTTTTACCCCTGCCGCCGATCAGTGAACTCGCTAAAGTAAATTTAAGTAAACAGCAACGACATCTTACTGTACAGTATTCGCCTTCTACTGTACAGTACAGTACAGTAGGTCGGAAAATAAAATGTACACACTTAACTTACACTGTATGTGTCCTCGGCCGTGACCGTGCTAAAACCGGTTCCGGAAATCAGAAACATGGGTCTGCTGTAACGGATGACTTTTTGGGTGAGCCATTTTTCGCCACGCTTTCGCTGCAGAAGGAATGGCGCTGTAAAAGTATGTCAAATTCAGCCATAAGTGGATGCAGATGAGGTTCGTTCGCATTTGGCCACATCTTTGGCAACATATATGTACGATATGCTACTGCTCCTGGGTAGTGCTTGTTGATGTAGACCTTGGCCTCGATTTTCTGTCGGTAATCCAAGCACGATTTCACAAACCATGAATAAGATATGGATCCTAGGAGCTCTTCTACACTGCTCCCATGCCTCTTACAATGTTTCGTCCTCCTTAGTTTGTGGGGGAAGGATCAACATCAATGGAACTCTGATGGGGAACTTTACAGCTACGAACGGTGATATTCCCCAATGTGCCATGACTTGCAACGATGACGATGCCTGTCAAGGCTTTGCTGGCGATTCACATCAACCATATTGTTTCTTGTTCTTCAATCCGATAGCGAACAAAGTAAAAGTACAGCAAACCGGGCTACAAACGTATTGGGACATGGGCTGCTTCACTACAACTAGCCGAACAGGCACTTCTACTATTATCCCAACATCGTCTTCAATCACGTCCGCGTTGTCAACACCACGATACGAAGAAGTTCTGCTGGACCCGTGTAATGGAGATTATAGAGTCTGTCGGCCTTCCACGTGGACTCGCCCAGCAGTAACCCCAGGGCCAGTTGTCGTGTAAGGAGCGAAAACAAATGCGTGAGTACGGGCTAGCTTGCGATACTTTCTATTGGAGGCAGAGGCGCAAACTATCCAGGATCCAGATATAGCTTAGTATGTCGAATAAAATGAACAATAATAGGTAATTCAATCACTGGTGATTTATCATGAAGTTGTTGGGAGCAGGCCCGAGTTAGGAGAATCCAACATCGGAACACCCCAGCAGCTATGGTTCAGGATCAAACCTTAACCCCCTCAATGTCTTCAATACTTGCAGCATTTGATACGAGAAAAGCGAAGACTTGTGAGTAATGAAATCAATGTCAAGATAGTTTATAGGCTAAAACTTATCACACAGGGTTCCCCATATCTCTCTTCCTTGTCGGTATGATCTATACTGCGACCAAAGCACTACAATTTCTCTCGGTTCCTGTATAACGTCCATCCTTGCGTAGCGGAAAACTGTTGGTCATGTGACGTTACACCTCCATGCATAACAGGCTTAGACCCTGTAATGAGTTACCCCTCTGTATATATAGTTTTGGTCTCCTAGTTTTGAACAGATCATCACTTCTTCTTCTAATCCTCAACTGTTTTCCGGCACGCAGGGATGGACGTTATACCATCTTTAAGAACCTGACTATCATCGTCATTGCATACGGGGAGGTTTTGTGGTTTGGGGGGAATGTTACAAGACCAGCCCTGTTTTCTTTCGGACTCGTGGTTCTAGGCTCTGTCATTGCCGCTTGGGCGGATATTCAATATGCACTGTATGGCAGTGCTGAGGATCAGACCGCTCAGGCTGCATTGGCAGTGTCGACCTTGAACACTGGTTACGCATGGATGGCATTGAACGTGTTTTGCACAGCATCATATGTCCTAACGATGCGCAAAGTCATCAAGAAGATGAACTTTAAGGACTGGGATAGTAGGTTTCCACTATTCTGGATGTGAATCATCTTTACTTACTTTTATACTAGCGATGTTCTACAATAATTTCCTCACCGTTCCGGTTCTCTTTATTTTCTCTTTCCTTTTCGAGAGCTGGACCTCTGAAAATATTAGAAAGAACTTTCCTCTCGAATCCAGAAATAGCCTCTTCCTTGGAATGATCTACTCCGGTCTTGGGACGATCTTTATTTCATACTGCACAGCTTGGTGCATCCGTGTCACGTCATCGACCACCTATTCGATGGTAGGAGCTCTCAACAAGCTCCCCATTGCTGTTAGCGGATTCATATTCTTCTCTGCGCCAGATACCTTCGGAAGTGTATCGGCCATCATCATTGGGTTCATTAGCGGTATAGTTTACTCTTGGGCAAAGCTTAGGCAGGCGCAGATGGACAAGATGTCATTGCCTACAGCTCAAGCAGCTGTGAAACAAGACCTCGAGCAGTGGGACGTGAAAGAGAAGGTCACGGAGCGTATTGAGAGGTCCCGTTAGTACAATAACCATGCCATCATTGATATCATCATGCACGTGTATTGCACAGCTTTCCTGCCTCTACAATAAACGATGCACATCACTGTTCGCCTCGCCCATGCAATTGCCTATTTCTCCTTTCCTAGACGCCTTATTACCCCGTTGAACGCAGTACAGATGCCTCACCTATACAGAAGAACAGACTGCATCTCCGAAGCTGCTCGGGCTGACTTTCAGGATCACGACAGGATGGTCATACCCACCTCCTTGGAGCTCCCGATTAGAACAATAGAACTCTCTAGTACATCTGATGCTTTTGTCACTATCGTCTCCTCTACTTGGGAGCCAGACTATGCATCCCACCCCCAAGTGCTGTACTTTGATGTGTGGCCTTGGGTTCCGATTGTTTGATGGTGATGGTCGTATAACGTCCCTCCCTACGTGCCGAGAAACTGTTGGTTGGGCAATCCTGGTCTCTGAGTAAAGTGTATTATAGCACGTGCCCACGGGTATATAGTCCCGTGGAGGAACCCAGTTCCAGTCAATTAAGCATGCTGCTATCACTTCTTCTTCTAATCCTCAACTGTTTCTCGGCACGTAGGGAGGGACGTTAATTGCGTTTCCGGTAGGGTCGGTATCCCCGTTGGCGATGCGGTTACAAGCCTGCCAAATCATTATCCTCTACGACCCATACCTCAAATTCAGTCTCCTGCGGCCACTCTGCCATGGTCTCCTTGAACAAATAACTAATCCTTCTCTTCAAATTCAACCACTTTTTCTCATTGTCGCTTTGGTTCACCTTGAGGAGAAGATGATGCGCAAAGACGACTACGAAGGTGAGGCTCTTCAACATGCTTGTATCAAGGCTTGATCGTTTCGAAAATATCGCGAAGAATTCTGGGAGCGTGGCATCCTTGAACTCTCTTGATGGGAGGGGGTTCTGGAAGTCGACTTCGCCGTCGGTGTTCTGCAGGAATAACTTTATTTTGGGCGGTTCTTGCGAGGTGAGGGCAGATGTAACCTGATGGTCACTGGAGGCTGACTTGCTGACGGCATGCGATGTGGCGCCGGGGGACTGAGATGGGGTCTCAAGAGTGTTTGGTCCTTCGGTATTGAAGGAAGATAAGCCGTGGCACTGGCTCACTGGCCGTAGTGGAATAGGACCAGGTTCTCCGATGTGAGTGGTAGGAGAACCTCTCGAATTTTCTTCGACGTGACATCTGATTTCGTCTGGAGACACGTCTCTGGTCTTCTCAGCTGTAATAATGCTGTTGACAGCTGGTGTTTTGCGATTGGGAGGATCATAAACATTATGATATTCAGACACGTTAATGAAGGCCTGTATGGATGTTAGCATTTGTGTCACAAAGCGTGTTCTCAGGTCTCATTTGTACCGCAGATTCGCCAGGGCTTCCAACGCCCGTCGTATCGAGGACGATGACTTCCTCCGTGGAGCTTTCACGGGAGACAAACGCCCGTTCTCCGTCATCGCGATTTGAATAACTGATTGGCGTGCTGTATGCGTACGTTCTTCTTCGGCGTTTGTTTGGAGCGGGCTGGCGCACTGACTCGCCAGCTCTCTTCCTGGGACTCTCGCCCTGGAATCGTCGAATTAGTAGTTACTTTGAAACGACAGCCATTTGTACAAAAGACCTACCAAAGTCTCTTCCTGGGCCGGCCAGATTGCTTGTCGCAATTTCAATTGGTACTCGAACTCGTTGGATCGCGAAAGGCCAAGCCCCCCATCTTCTTGAAGCATTCCACAGTCCAACCAATTTCTTGTCCACAAGGCGACAAAATATTTGAGCTTGTCAAAGATCGCAGAGAATTGTCCCGGGTTGCAGGTAATTCGGAGGTGGCGAATGAAGTCGTCAGCGAGATCTTGCATTTTATCGAACTCTGGAGCCAAGGAGTAGACGCTTTTGTGGTGCATATATCGCCAAACATATGATCTGGGTTCATCCGGCCAATGTACGTTCGGGTTAGCCTGGATATCGTCAGTGTCTCTCAATTCCCATATTCGGATAGGATCATCCATACGTGAAACAACCAGTTCAACCTTGGATGTCCAGTTGCAAGTGCATCTCTCCTGATGTCGCACGGAAGGTATCCATGATCGAGTCCCTGCCCTTCGGGATATGCCCATGTTAAGTGTTCGCTGGTCTTAGATCGTGTGTTCGCCTCAATTTCGTCCTCCCTCCGGGTCCTGCGTCGTTGTCAGCAGTTATATTGTCCGCCTGCGAAAACGTTGCACTCACACTGCTAGACCAGCTTCCTCTGCCAACTCGGCTTCTTCTCTCTTGATGCGAACGACAGTGCCCTTAGTTGTCCCAACGTTTGTGGTCGATTCAAGTGAACCTCCGTCATGATCACCTGTGTAATCGTTTGATTTAGATGGCTTGTCGCCGTTGAGGAGACCCGACAGGATGTTTCGGTTTCTAGTGGTTCTCTCCGTCTCTCGAGTATGAGAATCTTGTATATGGATTATCCTCGTGATTGTTTCGATAATACTATGGCCATTATGAGAGGAATGATAATATCAGGACATGGAGGTGTGCAATACCGGTCCTTGTCATCCGGTAAAACCGGCCATCCGTTTCTTCGTGCTTGGCGGGAGCTAGTGAAAAAGTGCTTGTCCTTTTCATTTCGCTCGCAAAATTCAAGGGCACATCTAGGAACGTCGTAGGCCTTGTTTAAGCTGCGAAATTGTCGCAGGGGGGTTGCTAGGCAAGTATAATGGCGTGGTGACTCCTTAGCCTCATTATACCCCAATTGGCTGCAGAGAGCTTTGATCCCGGGGCTTCTAGTTGACTCTGTATTAATGGGCGGCATGACTGCAAATAATGTGACGGACTTTGGAAAAGATACAAGAGAAATGAGATCGAAGGGAAAGAGGAAAGTGACAGTACTTCAACGATTGTATGGAGGAAGTCTGCCACGGAGCATTGAGCGCGTTGGATAGACGGAGGGCGCGTAGACGGCGAATCAGCGAGCTAACCATAACATTGGAAACTTGACTTCTAAATTTATAATATACCAAGCACGGCGCCCAGAAGCATGTGAATCCCGAGAAACTCGACAGTTCTGTTTCTTCATATTCGGTATGTTGTCGCAAAGTATAACGTTATCGGAGTAAGTGGATGATAACGCGAAGAAGTATTATAACTCTTGCGTAGTCTCGATATACTCGAGTACACTCTTACTTGAAGATCGAGATAGCAAATCGATTTGTGGCAAGAAAGTGAAGACGGCCATGGACATTGACGAAGAAACATTTTAAGCGCCCGCTTAGTAAAATCAGGATTGGAGACTCGGAAAATACAATTCTGGGCTTATTTCAAGTTCGCGCGTTTGAAGAGTTGCAAATTGAGGACCGAGAATTGATTCGCCACACAAAGCTTTCCCCATCCTGGCGAGGATTTATGATCCCGTGGATTATTCTGGTATCGGAAACTTCGTACTGTGGCGCTAGTGCAAGGGAGAGGGGGAGACTCTCACCAGCCGCGCATTTTTAGTGATTTCAGCTGGGGAGCGGGGTAGTCTGGCAGTGCGCGAAGTGCGCCACCTGCGCCATCCGAGTCGGCTTTCAGAGGGTGGGCAATACGCTCAACCGGACGTCGATCTTCGACAGTATCAAAGCTCTACAGTACTACAGTACTGTAATGCACACGTCTCGCTGCGTAGGCAATTTTCTTTGACCTTGTCCAACTGCCGTCGATCACAAAGCCGTTTGTTTACCTTGCTAACCGCACCACTATGCGCCGCTGGCGAGCATAAGCCGTTTGTCTCCCACACTTCCCGCACTTCGTTCTCAGAGCATAGGCCATTTCTTTCTTGGCCCTTGCTTACAGTACTATGCCAACATCTACAGTATTTCCTAACCCTGCTGCCACACTGCCGCGCGTCGCTCTCACGCTGGAAGCGTTACGTACCTAACCTTGCCAACCACGCTGCAATCCAAGTTCTCACCATACCGCCGATTCCTGACCCTGCTGCTACACTGCCGCGCGCCTCTCTTACGCTGTCGCCGTTTCTTGACCTTGCACAGCAACCGTCGATCGTAGGCTGTTTCTTGACCCTTGCTGGACACGCCATTATGCACCGCTCCCAACCATAGGCCAGCTCTGACCTTGCCTCCTACACCTCTCGAAAGGACTCACTTTCCCCACCAACAGAATAACCCTGCCAAACATGTCGGTCGCAACCACAGTCACGTGCTCATTCCGAAAAATGAGCTTCAATTATGACGTTACTTCGAGACTTTGTGAATTCACTTTTGGCTCATTTTGACCCCCTTATTTGTAACTGCTAAGTAGGCCTTGGCTCCGATTTCAGCCGTTCCTAGGGTTCCTCTTGAAGCAGGTCACGGGAGGTGCGAGTACCACACCTATATCGAAGTCGCCGAATCGACAAGCTACCAATAAAGACGCTAGACTATAGGAAGTGGTTCAGGAGAATTTAGACTTACTGGATACCTTTCCTGAAGATTATTTATTACATTCATGGTGATCTCTGTTGGGGAGTAGCCGTATCCCTGTCAGACCCACCATTTGAAATTTGAACCTCATTGTTCTCCCTCAAGTTCAAGAAGTCTCTACAGTACAGTAGAGTGAATACTGTAACGTTATCTTTCAAATGGCGGAGGGTAGGGCGATCTTCCTCCACATGGCGATTTCCCTTGGCGGATAGCTACTCCTGCGTGAATCGGTGATAGCCGATTCAGTGAGCTTGGGTTGTGGGGTACCTGAAAAGCCCATTTCGCAAAATCATCGCGATGGACTTGACGATGGTTAATCCCAGCCCAACGCCACTTATATATGTCGCAATGTGAGAGATAGTCCGTTTGAACCTATTCGAAGTAAAATATTACTTATTATATAATTGTTAAGAGCTCTAGATATATAATGATTCTTGTACCTCGCTTAGCCTGGAACAGGAATGGCTATCTCCGGCGCACCTTTCAAGAACGACCATTCACGAAGCAAACGCAGTCCACACGCATATGATATTGACGCTTCAAAGTAAGCAAACATGGCCATCCTGCTCATCTTCGTGTGTATATTCCCCGAGCTCTTCTACGCTGCGGACGATACTTTCGCACGAGCAATCCTACTTTACCCCAAGACGTATCATGATGTCTTCCGCACCGAGCTCCATCGCCCCCCACTCGAGCTCCAATGCGACTAGCGACGCTGTCACTGCTCCCTCAATCGGGAAGGCTGCGACCGGCTCACCTCTCGTGCGTGCAATCCTCGAGTCTTATGGCAAGGAGATACTCGAGTCTGCAAGCGAGCAGTTTCTTGATCTCGCCGTCGAGGTGCGACTCCAAACAATCAGCGCAAGACAACTAGTGAAGCTACTTGCCAATGCGAACAGGCTTGGATATCAGGAGACAGACATCGTCGACGACGAAAATGGTGCCCGTCCTGTCCAGGGAGGCAATGCAAATTCACGATCGAAGCCCGACGCAACCAGAACCCCGAAGCCACCGACTGCGATTGCTGGCCAGTGTCGCCCCCACTCCACAACTCCGTCTCAACCACTTTCCCTCGAAAAATCTCGAGCCCCAAATCGTACGAACACAGCCCAAGCTCTGCGAGACAAACCTCTCTCGGTGGACGCACATCTCAATGCTCCCGATGCCCAAAGTGCTGCTCCTTCCGGAAAGGAAGGTGGCTACAGCATTAAGAGCATACAGGGTGTTGCGGGTGTGCAAGATGAGGTATCAACAGCTGCTGGGACTGCTGGGAAACGGGGACAAAGGGAGTGCTTAACGGCCGGATCCGCAGCTCATGTTCCGAGGTCTCGCAATGTCTTGAAGAGAACGCGGGCACAAGACATGGGAGGGGGAGTGCAGAGCCAACGCCCTAGAAAGCTAGTTCGAGCATCGGCTGGAAAGTCATCTCTGTCGATTTCTGCCCAGCCTCTCGAGCTTGTAGTCATCTCTGACTCGGAACCAGAACCTGAAGACGATGACGATGACGATCATTAAACCAAGGCCCGTTTAGGCGCTCAAGCAAGAAATGTTTGTGACTTCAACGCGAATCAAATTCAGAGTGCTAGCTGCTATCTTTCAAAGTTGGGCGGCCCGAAATATGATGTTAATCATGACAAGCTCAAAGAAAACTAGGCTTTTAGGTATGGATGCACTTTCGAAGAGAACTACAAGTCAAAGCGGCCGGCGTCAACATGTCTCAAATATCTCTTGTTCCGTTCTGGATAGGGATTATGCCCTGGCGCAGTGGGATTCGATCAATATCTTGCATTTAGAAACAAATTCATTAGCAGAACTTATAACGGTCTCATCAAACATCTCCCAACCCCTTCTCCATCAGTGGAACACTAGTGACGCTGCGTTCCTGCTTCTTCACCTTTTTGATCACCTTCTTCCGCACGACCTTTTCTTAGGGACCTCTTTCTCCTGTGGGACGTCTGTGTCTTCGCCAGAGTCCGCAAACTTTTGCACCATGCTACCCGTATCCTCGCTTGCCACATACATCATTGAAGAAGTCCTTGCGGATGGGTAGCTTTGACTAGCAGACCAGTATGTGACGAGACGCTCAAGTTTTGAAAGGAGAGTTCCGTATTTTCCAGATCTTTGTCTTCGGGGGCTGGCCCATTGGAATTCTTCGTACTCTCCAAGATGTGTTTTCGAGATTGTAAGCGAGTCCAAGAGGGGGAAGGCTCATTTATAATGGCAGAGGGGGTGCCGCCCACCACACCCCTGAAAGCAGCCCATACACCTTCGCTGATTACGCTCCCCCCCCCCCCCCCCCCCCCACAACAAAACCGAGCGACGCTGTACGGAGCTTGATTACGTAGACATGTTCCAATGGTGTTCATAAGACAGGTTCGTTCTCCCCTCCCCATCGTACAAAAGATTCCAGAAAATTACTAAGACGACAATGCAGGCATAAAGGTGAGAAATGTGTTCTTGGATTCACTACATACGATTCTTTGAGATACCCATTACCCAAAAGTGATTAAAACCCAGAGGAACGAAAGATGACCCATATTTGCAATCTGGTAGACTTTCCCGAGTCCATTTAATAATTAGCATCGACAAAATCTTTCCCATAAAACTCCCGGAAAAACTTGTCATTCGCCTTCACAGCCTTCTTTGCATGGGGAAATCCTATGGAGAAACCAATTCATTAACCGTATAGGATTTAGGTTTAACTAGAGCAAACCGTTCTAGAAATTCATGTGGTTGGGGCGAGCTCTTTGCCTCTGCTCCTGTCTAAAGAGTCGTTGGAAAGGAAATGCCCTCCGTCCACCGTGTTCTGCGCGGAAATATTAGCGTCAGAATAGCTCAAGGAGCGTTCACGGTCAAGTGCACAACTCACGCTGCAACCAGATCCTCCTTAGACAAATGCAAGTCCCCGTATCTTGTATTCTTGAACTTGCAGTCACCCCGATTGCACTGTGGATCGTGGAGGCAATGATGACTAAGGGAGCAACTATAATCGTCGCATGCCGGGCCTGCAGGGCACACGCTCGTGCGTGCCTTGTAGCGATGGATGGCGACCTCTCCGGGCGTGAGTTTTGTGCTGTGGTCCCTGTCGCATTCATCTCCCCATTTGCACTTGCCAGCTAAATAGTGGTGGTTGCAAAAGGCGGTCGGCTTGACCCTATCCGCCTTCGCCTTGTAAGTCGCCTGGGAAGGATTATTATTAAAGCCAGGATTCTTGATCGGTGGATCAAGGCGTTGGTGATACTTGTTATATTCAATAGTCTTGGGGTTCTTGGTTTTTGCAGCTTGGATGGTGATATTTTGGTGTCCACTGGCACTACCCGCTGCGGCATAGCTGGAAGGATACTTTATAGAAATGCCGCCATTGCCGGAAGTGGAGACGCTCGCGGTAGGAGTTGATGGCTGCACGGAGGAAGCGGCCAGTAATGCAGCCGATAGCGTGGGAGACGGCGAGCCGGTGCCCTCGGACGGCGTCATTGTCAGCAGAGACGCCGGAGACTGATGTATACGAGATGGCTCAGGGGGGCCACGCGAGCCTCCGTCGACGGTCGACTTTTCGAGCAGCACTGACGAATGAACGGATTGACTAGGCAATGGGCGATTCGGATACGTGTACTTTCTCTCGTTCCCAAGAGGCTCAGAACGGAAGACAGTGTCGAGGCGTATCATAGAAAAGCCCAGGGTCACAAACCCTGGCTCCGCTGGTGTGGTCTCCAGAAGGACAATACGCTCCTTGGCATCTGGATCTCCTACGTGCTCCCTAAGCTCATGTAGATAACCATTATCATGGCAGCCTGCGAAGAAAATCTTCTTGCACTGAAAGTTCTTCAAGAAATGTTTGAACATTTCTGTCGGTCGGTGAGTCTAAACGAACTAGCGCGTAGGTTTGAGCAACTGGAAACTCACTTCTCATCTTAGAATCGGCATTCTCCTTACCACGTCCAACATTAATAAAGTCGAACTCAGCACGACTATTGGTAAATTGCTCGGCAAACGTGCGCATGTCGTCGGCCGACTCGATAATGTTGGAGAGGCGAAGTGACCTCGCCAGGTCGTTTAGATTAGCGAAAACGCGAACTAAGATAGGAAGGTCCACAGCTCCTAAAGGCGTATCCTTCAGATAATCTTTAATCTCTTGTTTCAGTCTCTGGGCGGCTTTGGCAGCACCTGAGACTGGGTCTTGAAGGAGACCATCCAGGAACTTAGAGCCATCGCCGTCTACAAGGACAACAACGTAGGGGTCTTTATTCTGAGGTGACATTAGCTGCTGTTAGAATCAAGTTGACGGGAAATGGAGGATCACAATTAGTTGCTCAATCTCCCTCTTCTGTCCTTCTAGGACGCGGGCTTCTTGCTGGTATATCATGCGTGATTTCGTCTGGTCTTCTAGATCCATCTTAAGTCTATGAATTTCCTGTTCATAGCTATAAAGTCTCTTCAACACGCCCTGTACGACACAAGGTTAACAAGGAAGCCCAAAATTTGTGCCATACGATGTGAATCCACTATTTTTCGCGATTCATACCGACTTTACCAGGCTTCAGTGGTTAGGGACGCCTTACAAATGTGAGTTCAGATCTCTCTTTATCCTGCTTAGCTAATTGTGCAAAGTGAGCATTCAGTGCCTCGACTGAGGCGGCCGAGGCAAACTGCGAAAGCGAATTGTCGCTCATGATACCAGACGTCGTTGGCGTAATGAGCGATGGTGAGATGGCTGCAGCCCTGTTTGGTTGGAAGGTAAAACTAAGGATGCGCCCAGATACAAAGCCACCCAGAACTGCCCAAATTCTTGGTGCTATACGATCACAGCGAAAATCTCTCTTCGCGGAGCCTTAACGTGGTAGAATGAAGGATAGTTTGACCGAAGAACGTGAAAGATGAAACCGATCGGGCACTAAGGCGAGCACTAAAATTTAATGGCACGTGGGACTCAGACGCGCCTGAGCCTTGGATTCCTCAGGCCATCCAGTCGCGCCTTAGGCGGCAGATGGCACTATACCTAATCGGTAAGAAAAGTCTCTTTCTCGATATTTAACACGCTATTCGAGCATTTCACAAGCTCACTTCTTACTACAATGGATGTCATTCCCTACTCCGCGTCGCCCTCTCTCTACAGCTTCGTTAACCACCTTTCCTCAAAGAGTCTCGGAGAAAATCGAATGAGTCAGACAGCCTTCATCCGCATACTACAGTCTCTTTCAGGGCCGCATGCGGCTTGAATAAGTTCTGGTTAGGCGGCAAACCAGGTAGGACTGACCACAGGCTGTGCTTGCTCATGCTCCTGCTTGACGGCTCGAGCTTCTCCTATACAGGAGCGCGAACGTCAATGAAGCAGTCAAGAAGGGTTCAAGAACGATCGGCCCTTATACGGGATCGCTTTTTGAATTTTGTTGAACAGCGAACCCGGATGGTCCCTTCACTCCGGCCAGGAAGGGCAGCAAAGATGTATTCCCACGAACGGTCTTCGTTCCACATTTGGAGCAGTTTTGCATCCTCTTCTTCGGTCCATGGAACCTTGCTCTTCTTTGGCATCAACGGTGCTTGGTATATCTTGGAATGTGCAGCATCGTCGTGATTGATGTCTAATGCCCCGGAATTAATCGGTAAGTGAAAGTGTTTTGAGATCGGTGGCAGTTTGAACTCAAGATTGTACGTCACATCATCCCCGATCCTGGTGCGTTTGAGGAAGCCTTGGAAGGGCCACTCCTGATATTCAGCAACTGGTGCCGACTCTACCGTAATAGAGGAAGTTCGGGAAGTTCACGAAGTATGGTGGTCGTCGTTATATACGGGTGTTGGCTCATCAGGTGGTGTCAGAGCATTGTCGGTAGGTGCGGTGGGAAGGTTTCGCCGTTTTGCAGGTCGTGGATTCTCGTCATCTTCGTCGCTTGTGTCATAACTGCGATCACTACCTTTGAGGTAGTGATTGCCGCTGGCCTCTTCAAGCCCGTCCTGGTGCCGCCGCTCCTCACCGTCGTCGTCATCCTCCAGTTGCATGTCTCTTTCAAACTCAGAGGCGTTTTCGTCACTCCCTCCACCGTCTCCGACAAATGGTCGAGGTAGAGTGTGAGGCGCTGGCTCGGCCGATTCGCCTCGCGTGGTTCCATTATTATCACGTTGGTTAACCTGGTCCTGTGTTGGCCCAGGGGAGTGGTGGCGAGAGTACGGCTGGCCTTGGGCGAGCATGGGCGTTGAAGGTAAGCGGTCTGCTCGAGCGGAAGAATTGGACGGAGGCCTTCGTCAACGAAACAGCCGTCTTCGACATCCCACCATCGTTCATCACTGGACGGATCAATTGGCTCGCTGAAGTCAAAGGCGAGATCAGCACCAGCGGCCACTGAGGCGGAAACGGTAGTGGCTTCGGGGTTGGGAGTATCTGACTCATCATCTTCGAGAATTACCGGTTTGTCTGCATATTGTCAGGAAACTGCTTGCCACAGTGATGAAGAACGATCGCGTTTACCTCGAGTGCCGTGGCTACGGCTTCCATTTGTGTCAAGAGCAGACCCTTCGGGGGGCTTGAGGGCGTCTGCATAATTCAGATATTCCGTCGAGATCCCCTGTCGTAACGTCTGACTCCAAAGCTCTTCGATCGATGGTAACTCGCCGTCTGTATCGTCGTCGTAGTCGGTACGGGCGTTATCGCGGCCTGCTCACAACAATTAGACAACATCAAGACCGTTGGCGTCAGCAATTGAAATCATGTCCCGCATCCGACGAAAACGGCAGGCCAGGTACCCCTAAAGAGCCTGAAGGTCAACCGGTCAGCGAACATCTGAACATCAAAGTAACCGACAACAATAATGAAGTCTTCTTCAAGATCAAGCGCACCACATCGGCATGAGTTATTGAGGGTAAATTTCCTTCCACCGCTCTACCAACAGTCGTTTCATCAACTCCCATTGTAGTAACGACTGCAGATGGTGCCATGGCTTCATTAGTACCTTGTCCACGTGTGTCCTCTCTCGAAGTCTCTCGAGGCTCCATTGTATTGGGCTCGGTGATGGCCGGTTCCGGATATTAGAACCAGTTCAGGAGTCTGTTATCCATAAATTCGACCCCAGATCTCTGCACCTCCTGATGTTGTTGATATAATCCCAATTGTCCAGCTGATCACCCTCCCCAACCATCTTGTTGCACCTTCGCTCACTTCTCTCGGCTACCCGGCCGAATATAGGGAGCATGGTTGCGAGTGGCGTGGTGTTCGTGAGGTATTTCGTGTAGGAAGGTTTAGCGGAGGTGGTTGAGAGTATAGAGGCCTTGCACCGTTTGGAGCTAGGTGCGGGAGCGGGAGGAGGCATGTTGGATTGACCCTTGGGCTGCTGAGGTAGTTAAGTGTTTGGTGAGTATGGAGATATAGTAAGTAAAACCGCTGTGAAGATGCCATGCCGGAGGCAACATTCAAGGTGGCATTCGAACTAGATCCTTGAACCCGTGGCAACAGCACTCTGCTAGCTCCTGAATCCTACCAGTACAATCGGTGGCCCAGAACGCGGGAGTGGTGTGGTAAAGGCCAGAACTGTTGATGATGTCGCGACCTGAATCGTTTGTGAAGCTGTGAGAGCAGTAGAAGACATGCAAGATCGTTCGTCGCTTATGCCTGACGATTACTGCATATGAGATGCGTTCACGGATCCGTATAGTCGATATTGCCGAAGAGCCGCATCACCACGTCCAGCATTGCAAGACAAAGACTTCCGTCATCACCGCTGTCTCCGCCAAATAGCCTTTGCTGTTTCTGCTCTAGCAGCAACCTATCCATCTCTGCTTGTGCCTCCTCCTCCACCTGTCGCAATTTCCAGCGCTGCCAACATTGATCGAAGTCTTGACGTAACAGAGGACTAGGACTGGCCTTGGAAGAGGGTGGGAGGGGATCAGCGTCGTGAGAGTCTGGGCAGCCTTCGTTGCAAGTCATCGAGGATATTGGCCTTGCGGGAAATGGTGCGACGAGTTCGAGAGCCAGGACGCTCTCTGCGTCTGTTCTGACGGAAAGTAGTAGTCCAACTAGTTTTGATCGCCATTTTGATTTTAAGTGATGAGATGAGTGTCTCCAGCCTTCGACAATGTGGAGATGCACTGCCCCTTGTTCCCACGCCAAGCGCCTTGTCGGAAACCCAACCGAGTTGCTGCTGTTGTGCGGCTTACGGGCCAGGCCGCACGCCAGATGCTACAGGCCCGTACTGGGCGCGCCCATTCGTCTGCATCCATCATCCCCTGACCGCTTGGTGGATGGATGCACAAGTTTGACCGCAAAAGTCGCTCCCTTGTTGGAAGTGGTGTCGCAGCAAAATGGCTGCTCATTCAAAGGATGTAAAAGTGTGATGGCAGAAATGGCAGCTCTCTGGAAGAGGTGTGGTAGCAAAAATAGCTGTGTGGTACTCTGCTTGGTCGAGGAATGCAGAGCTGCCTGAAGAAATGGCTGCTTGTCTGGCACGATGCAAAATACATGGCAGCAACAATGCGGCTAATTGGAAGTGGTTTTGGTAGCAAACGGAAGAGGACTAGAATAGCGGTCAGAATTGGAGCCAGCGCTTGGGTTGAATTACAAAATTGACTCTGAAGAAGTGGTAGAATCGAGCCACAATCTAACCACGGTGCAGGCCGAAAGTGGAGCAAAAGGCTGGAACCAGGGTCAAAATTGCTTGCAGAGGCAGTTGCAACCCCTGCACGGACCTGCTACGATCACGTGATAGTATTCCAAACCACGGGCAAGTCTGACCCTGCAGACTCTAGCACAGTTTCAAATCCCCAATATCACGACCTTCATTTTTGGCCAGAAACACTTCTAACGATCAGAATGCGTCAGTTCCGGTCTTTACAACTGAGTCTGGCTTTACGTCTAATTCTGTGGCTGCAAAATAGTAGCTTCTTGGTGGGAGGCAAAAGTGCGACTGCAAAAGAGGGCTGGCAGCAAAAATCGCAGCTTGCTAGAATAGTGTGGCAGGAGAACTGGCTTCCCCTGGAAATCGAAGGTGTGATGGGCTCCGAGGTTAGCGAAGAAATCTCGGGAATCGTCCTTCGCTTATCTTGCCCAATGATTTGGAAGCCCTTACTAAGCAGTATCGAATGTTTAACTCGTTTAAACATTAAAAGTGACATGCGAGCGAAAACCCGAATTTGCGTTCACGACCAAGTAAGGAAGTTACTGCGATCAATCGGTGGTCTTTGCTCTGAGGCTTTACAATACGAAGGCGAGCGGCTTTAAAAATCGTCCATCTTGCTAACTTAAGCGAGAACTTGGAAATCATACCTCGCCTGAAAAATCTTATAACAAAACTCCTTATAATTTTGAAACTGCCAAGACTCTACGAAAAGATACCTGGACTACTCTTATATCGCATCCAGCTTAATTGAAGTATTCGAATCTGTGGTGGCGTTTTGGGGTGCAGTTTTCAAAAGTGGAAGATTTCGGTGTTCCTTGCGCTTTGGAGATGGCCGATTTTTAGCGCCGCGCTCTTTCGTACTCTATTTCGGTTCAGGAAAGACGCGCGGCACGGGCCGGCCCGTATGCCAAACCCAGTAGGGCCTGTCAGCCCTACTCTTGCCGCGTTTCCCTGACTTCGGTAGAACAATACATTCTCTGAAGCTTTGGTCAACATAAAGACTGCCAATAGCTCTCGCATGGTTTCCATTAAGCATAGTTGAGAAGCATATTTTTGATACCGTGTGTACTGTCTTTGCCGATGTCCTCTAACCTAGCCCCACTGAGGACATTTCTTGCACTTTGTGCTCTGGCTCCAACGCTCTAAATCCATTTAAAATCTTATATTCCTGAGTGGTAGCAACATACCAAGTACGAATCTTTTCTGTTTTCTACGTATATGTACGTTGGCACTGCCAAAAGCGTTCCCCGAGTTCAGATGACCATCAAGACCCTTCAAGACAGAATGGGATGTGCGAGGATATCTGAGCACAACCAACCAGGCTCACAAGCTCCTCCTTTCGTGGTGAGTTGTTCAAGAAAGCGTGCTGGGACAATCAGACATATAGAAAGTGAGGATTCAAGTAACTTACCGACAAAAGTTCTTCAGCCGAACTCGATGCTACTAAATGCAGAAATTTCTCTGCCTGTTGAGACCACCTGTCGGGATGCTCCAAGGCCAGTCTTCCACGGGGGTGGCTGCCCCGCTCCATAAGCTGGAGCATCACGAAGCCTAATGCTTCGGTATCTTTGCGCAGCCCTTGACTTCGCAGACCAATGTCCATGCAGCCTTCAGGATTGGCTTAGACAACAGATTAGTACAGCAAGCAGTCCTTAGGCCGAGGACGTACCGATTTTAACATCTCCGCGAACAGACAGTAGTATAGTAGAACATGTAATATCTCCATGTATCATATCTCGAGCGGCAAGGAAATCAAGTCCCGTTAGCACCTACCACATTAACACCAAAGCCCAATGAATTTGGATAGTAACAGCTCACCTCATGTGCGATTGTCGCTACCTGAGTCTCGTTCGGTGGTAGAGCAGATCCGTTGAGATCCATCAGGGAGATGGCCATGCATTCGGAAATAGTATAGATCGCATTTTCATACGCAAATATTTCAATGCAAGTGAGGAAATTTTCATGTCTAATTTGTCGGAGGGTCTGTGCTTGGTCATTAACCTCGGATCCAGCTGTGTACTTCACTACGAAGAGCTCAAATGTGGCCGGAACCCTGCTCGCAACAACTACTGACCCCCCCAGCTCACGGCGGTACACCTTAGTATAGTATTTCCATGGGGATGCCCTTCTCAGCGGCAACAGATCCGACGGTGGCTCCTCTGGGCTGCAGATTCTTTGTGGTACGAAAAGAGAGTCAACTGGACTGAGCGTTGGTGGAAGTCGACGTGAACGCATGTCATTGATGAACTGACCAGCATCGTCACCTTTTGTGTCAGAGTCGGATTGCTCTTCACGATGTATCCTCTTCCGTGTCCGGGGGGGCTGATGGTCGGCATGTTGGTTCCTCTTTAGCGATGTGATGGCGTGAGATTGTAAGTTTTCTTGCTCTTCAAACGAAACCGGGCCTGGAAACTGCGTTAAAGTTGAGTTGGATCTCTCTAGTCGACGAGCCATAGGTGTGACGATACGAAGTCAGTTGCAAAGGTCATGAGAGCGGGTTGTTAATTTGGAACTTTCGTAAACCAAAGCCGGTTTTGATGGTTCAAAGGCGTTCGCAATATTGTCTAGGAGAGTACAGTACTGTACTGTATCTCGACTTCTCAAAATCTAATTTAGGTGTGAGGCGGTCCTCATCACGTACGGACAAGCGACGGGCTAAGATTGGAGTTGCTTGCCACAATTAGATCGTCAACGCCGAGACTAGAGCCACATAAGACGGGACAGCAGGCGCTCAATTAGCATCATTAGTAGCTAGAGAGGCACGAATACTGTACCATCAGACACCTTTCAGGTAATCGGCCAGAGAATATTAGTACCAAGAACAGGGGTCAGGAGCCAAAACTATATGGTTACCTCTGAAATGCCTTAGGGCGGTAGAAGTGGACATATTCAACCAGTTCCAATTCGGCTTTTGCCCAAAATGGACCCGATAGACCAAGTCTATTCTCACTCCCCTTCTTCTTCTCGGTCACTTGTCTCTCTCTCTCGCGGGCGCGCAACTGCAATACGACGATGAACATGCAATACGATATCCAATATCACGCTACGGAGCAAGAGAGGCAGCTTGCCGAAGATCGAGAACAGAATTTTCGAGGGACAGCATGTGTCAGTCTAAGAAGGCTCAGATTTGACCTCAAGTACTCGAGAGCGGTAGACAGGAAGAATATTGAAAGGCTAAAGAGAATCTTCGCAAGACAAGGCTGTCTTCGGCTATCACCACCTAACCATGTACCAGCAATCATTACCGAGCAAGACCTAAATATGGCACTACAACAATCAGGGAGGACGCTCAAAGATCTTCTTCACAGTGCGCAAGATGCCCCACCGAAACTGACGTTACCTCCAAAGTACATGCTTGAGTGCCTCCATGGCCAACATAGGATCCTGGCTGCTCTGGAAACCTTGGCACCGAAAGATGAATGGTGGACAGTGGATTTATATCTATCAGGTTTGACCATGAAACCCTCGATTGCTCCTAGGCAGTCACTAATGCTCATCTAGCAATGAGTCCGGAGGCTCAAGCCGCCCTGGGCGAGGACTACTCCAACTCGTTGAATTTTGCTGACGGGGAAATCTATGGAAAGATCCGGGATTACCAACGGCGAAACAAGCCCTTCGCTGAGAGACGGTGGCGGGCGTACTTGTCCAAGAGCAAGCAGAAAGGTTTGGGCCAGCTTCTCAAGCGAGAAAGGTACAAGGATGCTTTTGATGCCTTGCTGGTTGTTCGTGGTCTCTGGCCAGGGCCTGGATTCTCGCTTGGCAATATGCAGGAACTTCTCGTCATGCGATTTGACGAGGTCTGCTAGACAATCCTCATCGCAACCGTGTGAACTGACCTTTTGCGCAGGAGATCCTACATTACCTTGACCACATCTTCCAGATGTGGTCTTTCATCTTGGACGGAGACAAAGATCTCATGATGAACACCGACCGATTCACCGTTGAAACTTTGCAGCTGAGAGCCCCGCAAGTATCAGGAGACGACTTCAGTTTCCTGAAATCGCTCTTCGATTCGGGCAAGCTCTTTTCCAGAATAAGCGAAGAAGAGAAGCGGCGGTCCATCTGGAAGAACATTGCCACTATAACTTGTCTCATCCCATCACTGTACACACTCTTTGAAGATCTAAAGTTGCTCAGCCCATGTGTGAAGATCATGAAGGCTTTAATTGAGCCGCCATTTAAGGGATCATTGCATGACATGATGGAGCAGCGATTCTCTGGCGCGAACCAGACGACTGGTGAGATCGTCACGCAAGAGACCGAAACAGTGTTTAGCACGCGTGCAGGGAGTGGAGCGGATCAGTTTGAATTCGGCTACCGACAGCTCTATCTCTTTGCACTGCGACATTTTGCTCGCATGATCGGAGAGTGTGCGAAGAAGGAGAAAGATCGACCGAAGCCAACGATCGAAGAGCCTGATCCCGTTACCTGGCACCGGTTTGCGCTCTTGGCCGATCGGCTGGGCTTCGATTCGGAAATCATCCGGAAGCTGAAGACTGATGATCCATTCCGGGCCGAGGCTCGTAACTTCGTCCTGAAGCACAACCCTCCGGAGCTGTACGACCTCAACCCGGAGGTCTTTGAGAACTGCGTGGAGCAGCTAGCGAGAGCACGTGCAGAAGCCGTCGAGAAGCAACGACAGTACATCAAGCCCCCGGCGGTGGTCGATGGGCCCGGCGAGTCTCTTCCGCGACGGTGTGGTCGGTTCTTCCAGACGGCGTACGAGTACGAGCGGAACTACCTCTTCTTAGGCGTTCTCTATGATGGTACCAATGCGAGGGGGAAGGGCATCACATCAATCTTTGTTCGGAGGTCAATATATTTTGCGTTCTTCGGTAGGCGTCTGCCAAACGCAACGGCTGAGGCACCACGAGGGCGACCTCCGCAGAAACCGGAAGGCATTATGACCGGAGGAAGCGATGGGTCATCACCCCATGATGCCGTTTCTGGGCCGGCCCCGACCCAATGCATACCAGACGAGCATGCAGCGCGGCGAGGGGAACAGAGAGACCGCCCAACACCCCCGCCTCCGTCAAGCCAGGCACAGATGGCATTAGTGCCCACTTCGCAAACGAGCGAGATGGTATGTATTCATCTGTCCGCGATTGTGCACATCAGAAAACTAAGACTGACGAAGGAGGTTGTCACGCCTATGGATGAAGGCAACATGAAAATCCCTCGGCACCGAATAACCTTCCAGGTATATCAGAGGGGAGGTCTTCAAGACCAGCAGCGCTCCATGTCATATAATGATCCTTCCGAGGTAAAGCGAGTAGCTACCAAGTATGTTCGAAAAGGTATGCATTTAATGACGATGAGAGGCCGCGGCCTCACCCCAGAGAGGTGCTATGACGCAGTAGTTAGCGATGGTACATATACTGTGATACTCATACCAAGAGAAGAGAGCGAGATCAATAAATTACTCATCGTTTCTGGAGTGGGTGTTGCAAGAAAGGAGCCGCAGAATCCAATACTCGAGCCAAAAAGGAAAATGATTACAGAAAGATGACCATACGAACTCATACAAGCCTTGGTTCTCGTGCTAGACTTGATTCTCGTAGTACCCATGATGCTCGTGCTAGACTTAGTTCTCGTGCTAGACTTGATTCTCGTAGTACCCATGATGCTCGTGCTAGACTTAGTTCTCGTGCTAGACTTGATTCTCGTAGTACCCATGATGCTCGTGCTAGGCTTATTTCTCGTGCTAGACTTGATTCTCGTGCGAGATATGACGATCGCGCTAGCATGTGAGCTCATAGAAGCTCAAAATCTCGTACGACAGTGTCTGCTCCCACTAACCTATGTGCTTCTACCAGCCTTGATGCTCGAGCTAGCCTCAACTCTCGTACCATCCCTGATCCTCGTGGTAGCAGCTGAGCTCGCACTAGCGTGTGCGATAGGATCGCAGTAAATATCATGGATAACCGATGCGCCATTCCTCCTCGCACATCCAAACCCCATTTCGTCTTGCTGGAACTCTTTCCAACCTCGGTCGAGCAAAAGAGACGATGGATGATCGCTCTGCTGAGCGGCCGAAATGCCCTCCGGAACCTCGTCGGTCATTTCGGTTGTTCTGTTTAGGAATGATGTCGCTGCTATGTTGTCTCACAGAGGGACGCTGGTGGGGCGAAGATGAAGCGCTGCTGTTGAGGTTCACCAGTTGCTCCACCAGCTTTGTTCCAACCGCCAAGAAGCGCGGAGCCGGGCATATCGCCGGGTGCAACGCCACGCCAAGCTTTCTATCATCACTTCATTCAACGGATATCTATGGTGCAGGGGTAAAATATACTACAAGTTACATGAGCAAGCAATCAGTAAAGTTCGGGAGCACGTCAAGTTCACGCAAAGATATTGAAAATATTCTCGATTTCACTATCTAAAACGAATGTCGGCAAATATATGTAACGTCATGTAATTCCCGAGTTCCAATCATCCCGCGCAGCTCGTTGGCATTACAATGGGTGAAATGGCAACTCCTTCAAGTGAAGATCCTTGTCCAACATCTGCCTTACGGCCTCTCGGACTTGTTGTCCTACATGACTGTTCACGCATACTTGGTGTTACGTCGTTAGTCTGAGGTTAGACATCTCCTACACAGACTTACGCGAGATCACACTTCGACCCTTTCTCCCTTCAATTTCAGATCTAATCAGATTCTCGACGTCGAGACCTCGGTAATTCACTACAATACGATCGTGTCTACCCACTCGACCAACCTTACCGTGTTCCGCGCCGTTGGTGATGTAATTTCCGGTAACGAAGAGACGTATGTCAAGGACCTAGACAGAATGGTTCAGGGGATGCTCTGACGGTCACCTTCTTCAAACTTACATATTCAGAGTCTTGCTCAAGTAGATCCGTCATCCATTGTCCGACCCATTGCAAGTGTTCTTCGGGGTGGTTGTCAGCAAAGATTCTCCTGGTATCAACCGCGGCCTACCTTCAGAATCGACCTGCCAGAACAAAACGATCCTCCTTGCCTTGGCATCATAATTGTGAAAGTTCTCAAGGAGCTGCCTCACATAAGGCAGCTGGCCAGCTATGCCAATACCCGTCGCAAACAATAAGACTGTTCCATACTCATCGAGATGGATCTCCTTGCCATAAGGCCCTTCAATAATGGCTCTCAATTCGGTGGATTGGGATGAGTTGCTGCTAGTGGGAAGACTTCGCGTGAATCCTTTCTGCCGCTGAATGATGAAGACGACAATATCCTGATCTTTATCATACGGGTACCACCACGCAACCATGTACGGGTGCGACTGGAGGAAAGCGCTGTAGCTCGCTCTCGGGACGCAAAGGTATACGTATTGACCCGCTCGGTACTTCCAGGGCCTCGAAATCTTAGCATGGACCTGATAAGCATCCGGTAGGGATTCAATGGAGACTGTGCATGAGGATTCCCAATTGCGGAGGTTCCGGTAGAGGATCTGACACGTCCGAAGAAGCTGCAAAGATGCCCAGAGACAGCATGCAACAAGCAGATATATCGTTGGTATGCGGAATGGCTTTCCCGGAACATGGATCCAAGTGGCTGTCACAACTATCACTGCTAGAACTCGATGGATATTTAAGAAGATCTCATAAAAGTGACGCCGCACGATTGAAAAGGATGTGATTAGAATGGCGGCCATTGCAGAAGCAGCCTGGTTCATTTCGTCAATAGTTCTCGCTTCAGGGGGGGGGGGGGGGGGGGGGGGGGGAAACACTGCAGCCTCGTTAGTGTACTGTAACAATGATGTCATTGGCTTTATTTCAGGGGTCCATCTCCACCAGCCGCTGTCAGCTTTGAACGTTGCGGATTGCCTCTTCTCGACGGCCACAAATACAAGTCAAGGTCCCAATTGATTATCAAATTCTGTTTACAGTACGATATATGCCCGCTTCAGCTTTAATTTCTCAGAGATACTCAGCCTCACGCAGATCTCGACGTCAATGATCTGAATGATCTTGCCATGCAGCTTTCACATGCCAATCGAAATTACTTACGGTTCCTACAGTTCGTTCTTGGGAGATTGAGGAATTTTAACAGACCAATTACAGAGCTTGGATACCGTACTTAAACCTGGTTTGCGCCGATTGACAGGCGGGCCGACAAATAGCGGGCTTGCCACCGCCTGGACGCGAAGCCCAGCAAGTGCAAGGCTATCCAGACATCAATTGCAGCCCTCTTCATGCATTGCCATGGCAAGCCGTCGACGACAATCCTGCCGTGTCTCTTCCGTCTTCTCTTCAATTCCTTTACATCATTGTTCTTAAATCCTCCTCTGCGCAGTATATACAAACTACGCCCGCCGCAATTGAGTCTTCTGTCATGTTAGAGATCTCCACTTGGTTGCATTGGCGATAACGGCTCGAGAGGACATGCCAACGATGGGCAGTAACACTGACACAGCACCAACTGGGGCCGATACTGCTGCTTTTCCTACCACGGCCATTAAATATGCTCGCCAGGCCGAGAAACTATCTCTTGCATCTTCAGGAGAGGACATTGACGGAGCCAATACCGCAGTTCATGCCCATTTCGTCACCCCGCAAGACCCAATCATAGTTACAGGAGATGGAGGACGTTTACCTGGCGTCCCTCTCGCAGAGGCAGAGAAACTCAATCTATTGAAAGCTGTTGTTGAAGGAGACTCGGCGGAAACACTACAAGCAGGGTTGTTTCCTGAGAAGTCGGAGTCCGATAATGGATCACGGCCGGATTCACCCCCAGACGGGAGGATACAGAAGTCGGGTGAAGGGTCTTTGCGACGAGCGATGCCCCCTTCGAGAACAAATCCTCTTTTCCCACCTCTGCCACTGTACGGGCCACCATCCATTGTAAGAGACCTGCAATGTTTAATATTTCGAGTGTCTGCGTTCTTCCTTTCGGGATGCTTCCTGGGTATCATTGTGCTCGGTGCAGCTTTTACAAGTCTACAGCCGATGTTCGTTCACATATGGATACGCCTCAAGTTTCGAAATCCGGATGCTAGGCGGCCATTTCACGAAGAGGAGAAGCGATTGAAGAGAGTACGGAACAATGAAGATAAAGCTTGGACGAAGAAGCAGCAGGCGAGGAGAAGCTCGACCACAAAGTTGGAGGATGATACCGAGGGTGGACACGAAGAATTTATTCCTACAGAAGGCGGCCCGGATCCATTGATTTGTGATGTGGCTTATTATGCCAGACGAGTTGGCCTTGACATGGAGACATTTAAGGTGCAGACCGAAGACGGATTCATAATTGAACTGTGGCATATTTACAACCCACTGGAGTTTACGCCTTTGTCAGATGCTGAAAGAGCAGCTCGGGGTCCTGATATCTTTACTGGTGCTGGTCCTTCACGCCCATCGCAGACCCAGAAACCCAAGTTTCCTATTCTCATGATGCACGGTCTCTTGCAGTCATCCGGAGCGTATTGCACAAACGACGATCGTTCACTAGCATTCTACCTCTGCAAGTCCGGATACGATGTATGGCTTGGGAACAATCGCTGCGGCTTTCACCCCGATCATACTCTCCTGTCTACCTCCGACCCCAGAATGTGGGCCTGGAACATCCGTCAAATGGGAGTAATGGACCTACCCGCGCTCACATCCCGTGTCCTCTCAGAAACAGGCTTCGAAAAGCTCGGTCTAATCGCCCATTCTCAAGGAACGACTCAAACTCTCGTCGCCCTCGCAAAAGAGCAACGTCCAGATTTAGGCGAGAAACTCACCGTTTTCTGCGCGCTCGCCCCAGCCGCATATGCAGGTCCATTGATAGGCAAAGCCTACTTCAAATTCATGCGCCTCATCTCCCCCGCCTTCTTCCGCATAATCTTCGGCATCCACGCCTTCATCCCCATCATGATGACCATGCACCGCATCATCCCCGGCAAGCTCTTCGGCGCCATGGGCTACGTTGTCTTCCACTTCCTCTTCAACTGGAGCGACGAGCGATGGGATCGCGGCCTTCGAGATCGCTGCTTCCAGTTCGCGCCTGTGTACGTCTCTGCTGAGTCGATGCGCTGGTGGCTGGGGAGAGAGTGTTTCGCGAGACAGAAATGTATTCTTGCGACGCGTGAGGAGGGTCATGCTGAGGATGCGGAGGATGAGATGGAGGATTATTATGAGAGGTCGGCGCAGCAGGGGGAGTCGTGGCAGCCGGCTGAGAGGCCATCACATTTTCGCCGCAGTAGTGAGGTGAAGAAGAATCATGCGAGGAAACCCAAGGGGTCTACTGCGTGGTATAATGAGCAAGTTCCGCCTTTTGCGCTGTGGGTTACTGGATCAGATGATCTTGTTGACGGGCGCCGATTGTTGAGACGATTTGAGAGGGGGAGGGAACCGCACGTCAGAGTCGTGCATAGTAATGTGATCGAAGAGTACGAGCATCTGGATGTCATCTGGGCGATGGACTGCATCGAGAAAGTTGGAGAAGAACTGAAAGAAGTTCTCTGGAAGACGTGCGATGTCAGAGATAAAGTTCGGATACCAAAAGGATGCGAGGATGTCGATGCCTGGAGGGATCCGAAGTTCGAGCCGAAAGATGAAGGTGTGAATGGGACCGATGGTGCAGATGAGAAGGAAGAGGAAAGTCAGAGCAGCAGTGATAGTCGGAGCGAGTCGCCGAATTAACACATGGTGGGTCTTGGAAACAGATGTATGCATTTTGAGCGTTCAAGCGATGCTGGCGTTAGGTGTCGGGATGGCAAAAATACACGGATTGGGTGGCTAGCATATACATAGAAAGTGCTGCAGGTATGCTGATGCCCTAGTGTCTCGCAAATATATAGGCACGGCTTTTAGAGATAATATAAAGAGGAAACAGAACTTTGAATGTTTGATTTCCATGACTCTGATCGCTGAGTTCTCGCGTGGAAATTTATGTTGACATTCTCCACTCAGCACTCGCTTAACACTCCGACCCATCTCGTGTCACTTCCCAACATTCGCCGAACGCTATCAATTTCGCGACCCCCAGGACCATGCACCGATACCGAGGAGGTTCTCTTCCTGAGGACCGTTGGTGTTCTCGCTGTTGTGGTAGGTGCGTCCATCGCCACTGGTATGGGTATCGTTTGTGCTGCTTGTACCGGCTGTTGATATTGTCGACTGAGATGACTGAGCATACTCAGGGGATGAGGATGAAAAGCCAGCATCTGTGCTGATACTGCTGTTGTTTGAGTGATTTAGGCTGTTGGGAGGAGGTGAAGGAGGATGCCTGCAGTAAGTATTAGAGAAGGTTTGAGAAGAGCTTAGTGTTATGGGAACTCACTTGGAGCCTTCGGACTTCCGGGAGGAGTTGGAGCGTGACATGTTAGTTCCAACAGAAGAAATAAGGCTTAGCGATGAGTTTTGACTGTGGTGTATGCTGCTTGAGGGTCGTGTTGATATTTAACAGGGAAACCCCAAGATGTGTGTGAAGAAGGGAGGAATCTTTCGAGTGTGCTTTCTAAGTTGGATTTCTCCTGGCTGGAAAGCATATTCTTATATCAAGGCATATCGACGCAGACATTTCCAGAACCTGAAGGTTAGGTCGGATCCTAAAGTTAGGAATCGACCAAGGAAATTAGGATTTCCATCATCACCGAAAGCAATTTCTAGTTGAGCAGACATGCGAACATGAAATAGGAATCGTGCGTCTTTCATTGGCAATTGCATATCATGAATGCTATAGAAACACAAGATCTAAGAATCTGGACCTCTGAGCCGGAAGTAGCTCGCTTGAAATTAGGAATCGGAAAGCGAGGCACGGTCACGTGCTACGATGCACAACACTTGAGAGCCTTGCCAACTCGATTCAAATTGATAGCATGTTGAAAAATGGGACCATGAAGCGCATGTGATGTGCAGTTAATGCTGTACTAGATGTTGCTATTTTCCCCTATTAGCTTAGTTTGTGGTTTATGGATGGATTCCTACTTCCACGTGATTGTCAACCTTGCCATTTTCTCCTCTCCTCGATGTCTCGTCGCGATTCTGGGCCGTTCTGTATTCGCGAACAATTCAGAGAACACCACAGCACGTACGCATCATTGGTCGTTTAGATTCCCAGAGCCCTGTCAAAGTCATGGCTGTGAAATTAGGAATCGACGGCTAGCAGTGCAGCGCAGACAAAACACGTCGCAGTGTCTTCCTTTCCTTCCCAAGTCAAGGTCCAACCAAATATCAGTCTAACCGTCAGGCTCTCCAGGCGCGACATGCCTGACGGCACACTCCAATGGTGGATGACATCGAGGCGGCTTTCCAATCAAACCCTGCTGGCTGCACTGTGTATCATGCAGGTGCTTTCATCCCGAGCGCGACGATTCCTAATTCCCACGCCCGAGAGACTTGTCTGAGGCGTTCGCTAAGATGCAAACCGCAGAAACTAAGAATCGAGGCAACCAGACGCAGGTAGTGAGCTCGCGGCCTCCTCCAGAGCTGTCATATCTTGTCTTCAGCTACTTTTTCTCGCGGTCCCACTGTCTTCATTCAATCTCTCAATCGACTTGACTCCTCTGACTCGTTGAGACGCCCATCTACGCTCTTCGTATTGACTCCTTCTTACGAATTAAAGCCGCAATCGACATCCTCCACACCAAGAAACTCTCACAATGGAGCCTGCTGATGTTGATATGATGGATATCGGCACCAGGTGTGTCGAATTTGGAAGCATCAACAAGGCCCAACAAACATCTAAGGCATCGGAGTGTGGACCACAATGTCTTCTAAGCGAATTCGAATTCGCCAGAAGTGAAGGTCGGCGACTGAGAGCATTTCAACTCAGAGAAGAGTTTGCCGAGTAAGTTGCTTCTGAGCTCAAGTGTGTGGCAAGCGCGAAACGGATGTTTTATTGACAGCTAGCAGTTCGACCCTCTACACAGGGTACTCCTTGGGAGACCATATCTACCGGCAATGCTCCCATGGGCACCAACAGGGCCATCCGGATCCAGAAATTAAACTTGCGTTCTCGGTCCATAAAACAAAATGCAGCATGCAGATCAGATACTTTTCAAAGAGCTTGTGGGCCGAAGTTAGTTGGGTCTTAGTCGGCTCCTTGGACCGTGTGCGCAAAGCGACAGATGGATTCGAGCTTTTGAGAAACCATGCTGCGCTTGAAAGACATCTCAAACACCTTCGGGCAAATGGTGGACCTGGCGTCCAAGATACAGTCAACGATCTCGATTTACTAGTGTCCGGCCTGCTGTCCGATGATGAGCCATTTCGAAGCTACGGCTACGAAGAGCTTCGTGAAGAAGGATGTATGACCGCGGAAAGATATACCATGATTCAACATCAAAGTATCGAAAGAGACATTGACGCTATCGACGAAGGTTTCTTAGCAGCTGAAAACGCCGAATATGCATGGAGTGGCGATTTTCCAAGTATTTTTAACTCCGAGGACTTCTTCCTACAAGCACCGGACCAGAAGAGGCCCGATTCAGAGCAAGCAGAGCAGCCCACTGACCATAAATCCGACATTGTTGATGATGCTTGCGGTATCGCTGAAGCTCTCCCAGTAAAAACACCTAGGGGACAACTTGAGCACTTGAACCACGAGTTCACAAAGGAGTATGCACGTATCCAGAATTGTTTTTATGCTCAATTGACGCGCTCACATAAGCCGCCAGAGCTTTATATGCATCAAACAGGACAATTGCACTGGGGGGTCTCTCTCGATGGAACAAAAGTCAAAGCTTGGAAATCTGGAATAGCAGTTCTCAAAGGCCTTACAAAAGGCCAAGTTCCGACAACTATGAACGAAATACTTATGTTCCTGGCGATTGCAAAAAGTATTGCAACGGTCAAATTCTTCCACGATGACGGAGCAACCAATTATTATTCGCAATTTGACCAGGACCTCGTCCGATGGCAGGCTGTCTTCGCTTCGAATCTCAACTATCTTAGCATGTTCAGAATGCTGGTTTATGATCTTTGGCAAGTTGATCTCGAAAATAGTCCAAATGAAAGAGGTTCTTTAATTCATCCTGGAGCCTTGCTGAGCCTGCAGGACATTGCTTTAAGACTCGTCGATGAAGGTACACCGCTTCTCCTTGACGACCGAAATGGGAGATCTAGGACGTCCAAGTTCGGCTTGCTGTTCAGCCAAAAGCAGTGGCGTCAGACCGTCCTAACCGAGAAATTTGAAGGAGATGGTACCAACGGGCAGAGTCCTAAGTTAAATACACTTGAGACGGGGGACCGCGTTCCAGAGGCTGCTCTACCACGGTCACGTCCGCCTGATGATTGTTCGGAAGGCTATACACGTCACGTCTCTCCGCCAATCAACCCTATCCATGCGCATGTAAACCCCTTGATATCTCTATTAATGGCTGGCGCAATATTCGCTATGATCATTGCCTTCCTTCTGGGTATGTTTTGTCCAGACTGTCCATGGCTGTGACTAATTGCCACCTAGACATGAAAAGCATCAATACAGGAAGCGCGGAGTGTGATTGCAGCGGAGCAATGTATCATAATCTGCAAACACCAGTGTTCAAGGCGGCCCTAGCCCATGTACTCCTTCTCCTCGGTGATAAAGCTTTCGATGACTTGAAATCTAACGCCGAGCTCTTCATTGAAGTAGGCTGCATTTCAAGCTTCTCGGGTCTCATTGAGTGTATTAGAACACGTGCTATGGTATGTTCAAGTTTGAGCCCCTTTTTGATGGCCCTCTCTTTCACGACGTATCCAGCGAGCTTCACTGACTGGGTCGAAGATTGCACATCCCACAGTTTATGAGGCAATAGCGTCTCAGCTCTCTATATTCCACAAGAATTGGAAGTCAAGCTATGCGATTCAAGAGGTTCATCGTGTCTATGAAGTCTACCTTGGCTTCGAAACTTTTGTTTCAATCTTTCCTCATATTCCAGCACCGGGGCCCTATTCAATCGAACGAGCGTCACAAGCCCGATCCGAAGCTCCGCCATTGATGCCTTTCTTAAAGAATCGAGAGGTGTCCATTTTTAACATCGAGCTTGCCGAAGCCTTCGCTTCACCTTCGACTAGCAACAATTTTCCTTCGCCAGTCTCATCTCCTGGGTAAGTATTGTCACTACGTTTCCTATTGTACGCCATTGAATGCTAACGCACGCACCAAGTAGTTCTAGCTCACCCACCATATCGTCCTCACAAGCCGCGATATCACCTCTAGAGTATACACAACAATCACGAAGAACTTTCTGCGTAGAGTGCAAGCACGAGTTCAAGAAGGTCTGCAACTATAACAAGCACCGAAGGGACAAGCATGAATTTGTAAAGTATGAATGTCGTGTAGAAGGTTGCAGAAAGAAGTTCTCGAGGAACCAATACAGAAAGACACATGAGGGAAAAGAGCACTAGGTTTAATTTGTCTATCCGAGGAGAATATTCCCTCGGGGTTCTTTAAGCAATACAATTTGTTTTTCAGTGCCTCGATTTCCAAGCCAGAGAGAACATGAGTGAAGCGAGAGCCCCCTCGAAGAGGGCCAAGACAGATGATTGGTGACTTCCAGTGATGCACTCGCTCAGGAATGTTGCATTATCTAAGTTCTCCGACTACAACAGACCTTTAATTCGACTATTGTTCCAGCATTATCGAAAGATGCTGGAATTAGTTGCGGAAACTGTAGAGGTCAGTCAGCTAGGGCAAAGTACTCATACGGATGAACATCAATTTCGAATATCGTGTGCTCACCAGTAATCCTCGGGCCCTGGCAGGTCTAACCAACAATTTCCGGGGCGAAACTGCTCGCAAGTTTGTAGTTGTTAGTCTGTCACTGTTTAACCGAGCCACAATCGTAATCTACAAGCTGAACTGGTGAGACTATATAAAGATTCTGATTGCAAGATTCGAACATGCAAAGCATGTATTTCATGGTTTGACTTAAAGGGACTGCTACCTGCTCCAGAACCAAAATTATCAATACACAAATTCTTGACCGGGGTTATTTTATGGTTTCTGATCAGTTATTTTGACACATTTTTGTGCAATGGTCCTTTCTGATCCATCGAATTTTATTAAGTGATGGCCGTGCAGTTGGATGAGATGACTGTAAAGTCACCCCGCATTTACCCGCGCTTACCTGAAAGCACCAGTAGCAGCACCTCGCTTCAGGCGTATGCCGTCAAATTGTTGCATCGGACGGTGCCTATAACCCCGAATATTATGTAAAGTCCCGAGACCGATAAATGACAAATGTTAAGAGAAGGTACTGGTTACAGGATTTTTTGGGCACTGAGTTGGCAAGTCTGTGAGTGAACAGGTAGATGGCCAGACTTACATGCCCCATTAAAAACTCGCTAAAAGACGAGAATGTTTGTTGACAGAATTTCAGGGCCTTCCAGTAATCAATTAAGATATGCAAGGTAGGAGTCCGCTCAGCTTGTCCCTACGATGGAATAGTAACAGGAGTGAAGATTCAAGCAGAGGCATATATCATGATTTTGAACAATATAAGCAATGCTTTGTTCCATTGTGAGAGTAATCTTGTACAACTCCACGGCCTAGTCCACTTTCATAGTCTCAGTGACGCCCCTTGAAAACTTTTGAAGAGCATCCAGGACTGTTGCTGAAACTTCTGAGCAGGCCTAAATCTCATCGATGGAGCAGATAAATCGTATTCTGGTCGACAAAGCCATACTGCTCCACGGTCTTTCCATCAAGAAGCTCTCCATTGGGTTCCTTCCCAGCACACACCAACCGCAATACCCTCACGGATAGCGATCTCTTCCTTCAATCGAGAAAGTATAGCTTGGCGAGCCATAGTCAAGGGAAATATCTTTCCAGTCAACTGTCGAATGTTGAGTGTGACAACTTGGGGAAGGACAACGGGTTGCGGGTATACCATGAAGGGTTGTGGAAGCTGCGGGTATACGGGACCGAGGGGCTCGGAGCCAAAGAAGTTCTTGTAGAGGCACTTCATTGTTGACAGGCATAAGGTATGAGCTTCCAGGTCGGCAGCTGGCTCGCTGACGCCGTATCGACGATGGAGCTTGATGCCAAGAGCAATCTTGGGTGTCGACGAAAGCGGCGACCCAGAGCTCGTCCACTATTGAGAACACCCATTAGCCAGTATCCGGTAAGGAATGTTGTCCGCGAAGGCAGACTCTCTTGTACTCACTCAGATTCGTCGGCATGATCTTAGTTCCATCTTTGTCTGCAATGAATACCTTGATGGCGAGGAGACGACGAAGCTCCTCGATTACATTTCCTTCTGGAAGATGATTTTGCATGGCGAGGCTATGGGCAGTCGTCGCAACGGAGTTGGAAAACAGGACGCTGAAGAGGAACGTGATGCCCTCTAGATTCTTGTACAGCATATGTTGATAGGGTCGAAGGATCAAGTCGTTGAGATTGGCCAGTATAGCTGGAGAGGACATCATGATGAATACTGGAGTCTTATCTTTTGTGTTGAATTTCTGTTGCAGTCGAGAAAGATGAGGGCATGAGAAATTAGCAAGGATGGGTACCTTTTGTGAGTTGCTCGATGCTGGGAAATTCTTGACACAAGTACCGTCTAGATCTCCTGGTTTTTGTTCTGCAATCAGTGATGGCTTGGAAAAGTAGGGTAGAGCCCAAGTACATGACTCAAAGTTCAACAAACAACCAGAGACGAGTAATTCACCTGTACCTCAGATCATTGCTCGCAGCAATCGTCAGAATCAATTCTTTCACGATCGACCCCATGTAATGTATTTGGATTTGGATCACAATACTCAAAACAAGGTCTTCGCTTCAAGTAAGCAGCAGCTGCCCTTAGTTCTGCGAACAACCAAGCAGTTGTAGGGGATGCTTGAAGATTGAATCGGGGGTTTCTGGAGCCCAGGACTCCAAATTTTGACAGCTTCGCGATCGCTGACCAATAGAATTACTCACGCAGTTTAATCGAATAGCTCCTATAAAGTGGCATGTACGATCGTGGGAGCACTGAGTGATGTCAATGCTGTGTTTTGCTAGTATTAGCCACCGCCAAATGCTACCCAACAATCCAAGTTTGATTCATGAAGCCCAACCTCAACAACCCGCTAATCTCAACCAAAGGGGGATGATCTGGCCATCGTGGATACCGTACTGCTCCAGCATCAGGTCATTTTGCAATATATGACCGCCCATAGGCACGTTCAACAATCGCATTTGATCAATCGGTATGCCCTCCTTGTCTTGAATCGCACTTTTCAGCTGGCGTACTGTGGCCCGGCTGCTGATGGTGATAGGAACTTGCTTTCCAGCTATGGTTTGAATTTTCAGCGAAATCTCTTTTCGAAGGCCGTCGTTGAGTTGAAGATTATCGAGTCTGGGTGGGGCTGGCCCAATCGGGTCCGTCTTGAAGAAGCCTTTATAAAGACCTTCCATGGCAGCAATTCGTATATCGTGAAAGGCACATACATCCATATTGGAGGGAGCGTGATGTATCGTGACTCCCAGCGCGGTCTGTAAGTTTGCGTACATCTGGGTATCGAGGACAGCGTTCACTGAACACAAGATTAGCACGACAACCAATACTAGGACAAGGGAAAACGTACTGAGCGGGGTGGGATCAAGCTTGTTGCTATCCTTGTCGCTGACGAAGACTTTCAGGACAAGAAAGCGGCGCAGCTCCTGCAAAGCTTCTTCCAAAGTGATTTGGTAGGAAAAGGCAATACGTTCAGAGGTAGTCAAGAGCGATATTGCGAACTGTTGTCCGAAGAGAAAGTCGATACCATCTCTGTTCCCAAGTAGAATAGAAATTTAATGACTGAAATTATCGGCAGGAATACCCGTCTCGCCTGTGATGGAGTCTCTGCGCTGACGTTTTGGTGGAGGCTGGGGAGAAGACATGGAAGCTGTGTTGCGAGATGCTTGTTTGTGTTCTGCCGAGTTATCTTTGGTGGGTAGTCAAGCACCGAGAATACAATCGGTGGTCGGTAGCTCCTTGAGTTGGTTAAATTTCGAAGCTGTGAGCTTCGAACTTACAGTTAATAGATGTAGGATTTGAGACGGACGGTATGACTCGCCTACCATGAAGTGCTCGAGAATACGCTATTGCGACAAAGTACCTTCCATTTTCGGTAACTATGATCCTGCTTCAGAAGATTCTCTACGGTTAAAGACTAATTTTTCGTAAGAAAGCAAGGCTGCGCGAAGCTTGGGGTGAAGTCGCGACAATGCTGAAATCACCTGGGCTCTTGGATGGGCCGATACCAGCTAGATTAGACGAGAAGTCACCAAAAGATCTGGCGATCTGCTTGCTTCTATTTACTTTCACCTCAACATGCGGCAATTATTAGTATTCGATGAGAGTCCTTCGGCCTCGCTCAGAAATGAGCCTTGTATTTTTGTTGGTGCATAAATCTCCTTTGAGCATTTCCTGGCAGTTCCACGACTAAATATGCTCTTAATGACGAAGATCGCTGGTGACCTGTGATTGATCTGGAAGTCACTCCTGAATGCTCTTAGTGTTTTTCATTGTCCTTTGCTAGAAAGAAGTTTGGACCTATACAAAAAAGAAGTATCAACAATCGTCAGCTTTGTGATCCTCCCGCCGCTTTTTAGGCGAAAACGGCCGCATCGCCCGTCCGTCATCCACTCTTCTGTCAACCTGCTTACGAAAACATTATCCTCATCGTGTACGAAACGGCCGTATCTCAAGCCTTCAGTCTCCGCCGAATATCTACCAGTTCCAAGAAAAGTCCTTCTCAATAATCAGTCTGAGCAAGAATGGTGGAATAGCTTGATGTTGATTGGTCTCTCGCTTACCAGATGTCAGAAAGTAGACTGCCCCAGACCCGAGGTCAGAAGTTAGTCTCCCGCTTGGCATGATGCCCCTCCATACTAGGTTCAAAACTGACGACAAGACACTTGTGCTTGGTGAGCTAGTTGAATAATGGATGAAGGGGTGAGTGAGTAAAGGTAGGAGGAAAAGATGTAGATAAGGTTGAAGACGTTTCTGCTTTCCACGATATCTACTTTTCATCACTTCATTGCATCTTACTTCCTCATTCTTCTATCTCGGCCTTCGAACAATTGAAGCTTTTATCCAAAGGAACAAGCATCTAATTACACATACTCTTACTCGAGCTCATATCCTTCTCGTCTCCTCTCATATTGTACCCCATCTTCACCACCTCACAATGTCCTCCCCCGAAAACACAGCATTCGTCCTCGTCCCCGGCTCCTTCTCACCCACCACCTTCTACGAAAAGGTCACACCCCTCCTTGAGAAGCGCAGGTTCTCTGTGCACCCCACAGCTCTCCAGTCCGCCGGCGAGCGTCCCTCATCCAAGGGCCCAGCAACCTTACAAGACGACGCCGCCTACATTCACTCAACCCTCCTCCAGCTCGTCGAGCAAGGCAAGGATGTCGTCTTGGCAATGAATTCCTACGGCGGATTTCCCGGCACCGAAGCGACGAAGGGCTTGAGTAAAGGGGAGAGGGAGAAGGAGGGGAAGAAGGGAGGTGTGGTGGCTTTGGTTTATCTGGCGAGTTTTATTCCGCCGGTGGGGATGAGTTTGAGGAAGTCGATGGGGAACGATATACCGGATTCGATCAAGAATGCTGTGAGTATCGGGTTGACTTTACTTTCTCTGCCCTCTCTAGTTGAAATGAGCGAAACTGGTGTTGACGGGTTTCATTTAGGGCGACTATATGACGCTCGACCACGATGAAGATTGGAAGAATATCTTCTCTGACATGCCGGAGGATGAGGCAAAGCACTACATGAGCCTGATGCCGAACCATTCAACAATCTCATTCTCTGGCGAGCTCACTCATCCAGGATATAAATACATCCCGTCTACGTACTTGCTTACTGAGGGCGATAAGATCATCCCTGTGGAGGCACAAAGACAGATGATTGAGTTTGCTAAGGGGGAGGGTGTTAAAATGAAGGTTGTAGAAACTAGTGCAGGGCATTGTCCTATGTTGAGCATTCCAGAGAAGACGGTGGATGTTTTGGTTGCGGCTGCTAGTGTACTGTGATATTCCAAAAGGATTCGAGTATTGAGGAGACAGATGCATGTACCATTTGTCTTGAGTTTTTCGGGTCACAAGTTTTCAGACTTCGAAGCCAGAAGATTTCAGATATAGTCATTAAGCGCCGAAAAGTTCAAGTCTCTTCTACCCTGCGCTTTATCCCTCAGACCTCAATCTCATTCTCCTTGTACATCCCGTCGATCAACTCATGCCTCTCCACCGCATCCTCGAAACTACAATTCACCCGCCCCTCGGCTAACTCCTTATAAACCCTCGCGACATTCCTACTCGGAATTCCCCACGCATCATCATCAAACTCATCCTTCTCAACCTCCACAGTAACCACATCCTTACTATCTCCACCATCCATACCGAAGTCCGAAATAGCGATTTTGACATCCGGGTATCCTATATTTAGAAATGGTCCGGAAGATGTGATGCGGATCTCGCCTGTTTCGCCGTAGATGCGCCAGTCGAGACCGGGGACGTCTTTGAATGGTTTACCCCCACGGAGGGAGAAGGAAAGGGGAATACCGTTGCTGAGAGTCCCATGTAGGAAGATCGTGTCGTCGGATGTTATGGCATGCTTTTCTTTGACAAGCTCATTTGAGGAAGAAAGGACCTTTTGGTGAGAACGGCGAGATGCAAGGAGGGCTTTGGGTGAAGGAGAGAAGTCGTAGCCGAGTACTATTTTGAGTTTCAGTAACTCTTTGCAAGTACAGTATGAAGAGATGGGGAAAGGTACCAGCTTGAATATAATCAATGGAATGGCCGAAATGAATCGAGACAAGATTTCCGCCAACCTCTCTTTGAGAAAGATACCTGAACCCATCAGCTCCATCTCACGCCACAGATCCTTCAGACGGGAGAGGACTCACTCATAACCTTCCTGTACAGTGGGACCTAAATTCCCACCTTGTCCCATCCAACTACTACTCAGAACCTTGCCGACCCTCCCCTCATCAACAAGCTGTTTGAGCTTCTTCACGATAGGGCTCTGTCGTGCCTGCAACCCAACCACGGCCGTCTTGACACCACCTTCATTCTTCAATCGGAGCAGCTCTTTAGCTTCAGTGAGATTCTTCCCAAGTGGCCACTCAACAAACACATCTTTGCCTGCTTTGAGACTGGGGCTGATGGTAGCGAGATGGCGGTCTACACGCACGCTGCAGACGATGAGGTCGATGTCTTTGTCTTTGGCCAGGTCTGGGATGGTGTTAGATTTGTACTGGATCATAACCTGTGACACAAAGTCCCTTGAGCTCTTGTGGCAAGGAAATTCAGGATTATGATCAACATGAAACTCACCTTCTGGATTGCCATATGCTCTCGTACTCTCAGGCAACTCATATTTCTTAATCGCAGCTTTTGAGCTTTCAATTGAGCTGTTGCAGATGGCTACAATATGGTACTTATCGCTGTTCTTCAGGAATGGAAGATGAGCTCCTGGTGCCCAGCCAGAGCTGGAGAGACCCAAGAAGCCGACACGAATTGGCGGCATTATGCTTTCTTTCTTGGTTCCGGCCGATTTTCTGTCTTTGTATATAATAGCTCGGAAACTGTTTCAGCAAGCAGTTTTTGAAAGTAGGTTTCAAGTAAGGGAAACCTTGACGGTATCGTGTGTTTAAAGTAATTGATAAGTGCGACCTGATTTAATTTGATCTGACGCTTGTAGATAAGAGGGGTGGAGGGGTAGATTTAAGCTCATGTGGGGTTTTGCAGTAGCGATGGCATCATCGGATCCATTGCTTTGAAATCAACAGATCATTAAACAAATAGAACCACCATAGCTTGGAACTTTAATGGAGAATGTAGAAATGTTCGAAAATCAGCCCATTAGCATCTTTTCGGGTCTGCTTGCGATTCGATATCAGCACATCGCTGTTATTGATTAGCTTACCAAGTGCCAGGCAGGTAGAGATGCCACGCCAGTCACAGATCCATTCACGAGTCGCTATACTTGTACCATGACAGATTGCCAGATTTACGTGGGGGCGGCTTAAGGTAGGATGGCAAATGATCAATGAAGACGTGATACACCACACAGGCACAATTCGATTATCAATCCATCCATCATAGGGAGGGGGATTTTTTTCTCTTCATATTTCCATTCCTCGACACACTTGATCTTTTTGATCAACGAGTTGATCAAATATCTTTGTTCCCCCAACCCATCCATCGAATATGAGCAGTCAGCCTCTTGGGCTAGAAAATGAAATGGAAGATAAGGCGCGCGGACAGCGCAATGTTTTCCCATCCGCTATGGACCAACCATGCTTCAACCTTTTAGAAGAGAGAGTTTCGAAATAAAACCTCCCCAAGATGCCAGACCATGTACTCCAAACAATTCCCGGCCCCTCCTCGGAGGGAAAGCCTCAATATCAAGTAGACATGTAACAAACAATCGTTCAGCACAGCTGCATATACGCGCAGATGCCTGCTGGTGGTGAAAGAGAAGATTAACGCCGGGGTCCAATGCTTCGGAAATGGGCTTTCAGAACAGCAGAATGTTGGAAGAAATTCGCGGCACAATAGTAGTCGAGATCGGCCGTGATGAGCTAGCTCGTGGAGAGAGCCACGTCTCTTCGTAGTATAGTCGTGGAAGGAGGCGCCTCGCGCAATAAAAGGGAAGGTTACGTCATGCATTATGTACTCTGACCTTAGCCGGCTCCGGTGACGCCCACTGAACCATTTTGTGGTCGACCCCATCCCGAGTTCCGGTATTCTCGTCTTGTGTCGTGTTGACTATCGGGAGTGCCGTTGCGATGAGGATACGCGGATGGATGGTCGAGGTCTGATCCTTGCCACTGTTGCTGCGGCGGTGTGTTCTGGTTGGAACTTCCAGCGTAAGGTGCAGGAGGATCCTGAACGTGACGAACACTGCTTTCCTTCTGCCAAGCATATGCCTGAGATGGGTCTGTGTCAACTCGAGTGACGACAGGCGCCAGTGGTCGGCCGTCCTTGGATTTGCCTAATGGGGAAGACTCGGTCTCGACTGTACGTCGTGGTCCGCCAGCTGCACCTAGATCACCATATCGCTTCAAGATCTCCTTTGTGGTAATGTCACTGGGATTGTTGAAGAGAGTCTGATCACTCAGTATTGACTGTAGATCCTCAGGAACCTAGTGAATGATTAGCAATGGGTCTATAAAGAAGGCGACCAAACTTACTTCACACATTTGCTCGTTGCATTCAATGAGCGTGTGTACGACCTCGATTGCCAGGAAGTTATCGTCAACGGGAGTCTTTGCATTGGTGTAAAGGATGTTGGGTGCAATGACAGTAGCAAGGTTGTGCGTGTCCATCTTCGATCCTGATTCTTCATCAACTTGGTGAAAGGAAGCGACGAAATTGAAGAAAGCGCAAAGCACTTCGAGGCAATCCCGGTGAGCCTTTGGAAGTAGACAACATGTCAAATGTAGGATTCGTCGTCGCTTATCTTCGTCCGCAATCTTCTGTGATGCAATGAAGAGCCGGTGTAGCTTGAAGGTTAGAAGTGGGTCTGGAAGCTCTCGAAGATATTTTTTGAGTATAGCGGCAACTTGGACAACATTCTCCTTAGAAAAGTCGACTGCTTCGCAGCCATCTCTGTCGATGGTTGCCATAGTATCGTTCAGACGCTTGATGTTGCCGTTCTTTCTGAATACACCTTCTACCGAAAGATCCATCTTTCGCATGGTGGTTACAGCATCATCAACCATTGCTGGGATACGTAGTGCGCCGGGTCCGATGCCTTCAGTTGAGTCTGCACCATCCCTGTCGATGATAACCTCAAGAGGCACACCGAACACACCTTTCTTCTTTCCGCCTTTCTTGCCGTCGGTCTTGAGAGCTTTGCCGACTTTCGTCCAGAATGTCGGCTTTCTAGTCTCGATTAAGTTAAGGAGCTCCTCCATGGTGAAGTGACCCTCTAGCATCGGTTGCATCGCAATCACAGCTACATGTCGAACAATAAAATACTCCAGAGCAGAAAGCTCGGAAAAGTATCTCTTGCCTTCTCGTCTTTGGGGAGATGGCTCTCCTGCACCAGGTTGGTCAAGGGGGTTTCCACTGGAAAGATTACGCTGGTGTCCATTGATGAGCTTTGGCTCAGTGATAGAGGTTCGAAACATTTCATGGCGAGCGTGCTTGTAGGCGTTTGGGCGTTGCTCTTTGGCTTGCTCAGCTGCAACAATTCTCGGGATGTCGTCCAAAGTAATACCATTGCTGCCACTGAACATCAGCTCCGTGCGCGACTCTCCAGTAACGTCTCTCTCGTCAACTGCTTGGAGGTCTCGGTCTCGTTGATCAGATCCATCAGCTCCCGCAGAACCTGGCCTTACACCATGGCCATCTGGACCTTCTAGTACCCGTGAGGTTCGTGCCTTCTTGATAGTTGACGAGAGATGTTTATCCATACGTGTACTTCGTAGCCGTCGGACATCGTTGAGGGTGTTCTCGTATGAGGAAGAGGCACGCTTGTCATCAGAATTACCGCCGTAAGACTTCGAACGAGTATCCGACCTCAGCAACGGCGCCTCATTCTGAGCAGGTAGACGATGGCCTTCAGTGGAGTCGTAGCCATTCAGATTTGGGTCATCGGAGGTGTGCGGAAGACTGCCACTACTTCGCAGCATGTCAAGCAATCTCGCCAAGGAGACTCGTAACAAGAAGACATATTCTTGAAGTCTCGTTACCCGCTCGAATCCACCGACCGATCCTTGAGTCCGTCCTTCGCAGTCGTTGCAAAAGACTATTTGATCCTGGTCGTTCCATCTGCCATCTTCCAGATTTTGACCGAGCTCTCGTGCACAATTAGCACATTTGAGGCAACTCAGGTGCCATCTGCGCTCTCCCATTCGAGTGCATTCATCTTCGATGGTTCTCCGACAGTTGACGCATTGATCTGGATTTGAGCTGCCGAGGTTTGATGTGCCTGTGGTAGTTTCAAGAGAGTCCTCATTCTTGATAGCTTCCATATCACCAAGATCGTCCAGAAACTCCTGTAGGCATTGCGAACTCTGATGTTCTCGCTCGACCTTCAAAGCGCCCTGTAGGCATATTCTGATCAGTAACTTCAGATAATGAGCCAGACCGGTCACCAGCGCAAGCAGCTCTTGAGTGACTCCAAGTTTTCTGACACCTCCCTCCTGACTTTTCGACAGAAGCGAGAAGAAAGCTACTATCTTCTTGCAAAGCAACTTCGCCTCTCTTGAGTAAGATAATCCTGACGCTGTTAGCATGTCTGAGCGAGCCGAACTATCTAGAGTTGCGTACCTTTTGGGCCGAGGGTGGACATGGTGGCGTCAAGCTTATCAGCAGAACGAAACAAGATGTCCACATGCCAAATGAACTTCTTGGCAACCAATACCCCGTCGACATAGGCGCCGTTGCTTACATGCAGAAGCATGTCTGAGATGCAAGCAGCCGAGGATTCCTCAAACGTTGACAGAACACTCCAGATCTTGTATACTTTTTCTTCCATTCTCTCCTCGAGATCTCGGACAGCATTACGACCAGCTTCATCTGTTGTATCCTCAAGTGTGTTTGTCTCCTCCTTCTCTTGCTTCTCTTGGGACGAGGCAAGGCGAACATTCCAGAACTTGTGAATCATGTAGCATTCAGGGTGCCAATGCTGATTCTGACCATTTCGAAAAATTTCAACAAACTGCTTCAGAATTGCTGTTTGACATCCGTTGCATCTTTGTGCAAATTGAGTCGAGTAATGGTAATGACAATAGACCTGGCCATCGTGCTCGTAATAACTGTCTTGTGCTCCAAAGACGGTGGGACAAACTGAACACGTAAAGTGATCAATGTGGTATTTCCGGTCCAGGGCAGTAATGTATGATCCTCTCAAGGCGCCGTTACACTTATAACATATCAAGTCCAGTCTTCGAAAGTAGTCGGTCTCGCAGAGCGGGTATTGACCTTCACCATTCTCATCATCGACTGGGAAGAATTTGGAAGCGACTATTTCGCCGCAGTCCTAAAGAGAAAGTCAGCAAGCGAAAATTGAAAGGATGCTTTAGAATAGAGGACTTACTCGACATCTGAAGCAGTCCAAATGAAATGTTCCACCTAAGGCTCGTACAAATTGTCCTGTCAACGGCTCGCCGCATTTCTTGCACAGTCTCAGCTGGCCGGACGCAGTTCTCCCATTCCTTGTCCTTGAACGATTGCGTTCTCCGCTCGTCTTCGCCAGTCCACCCTCTCTATCCCTTTCTCTCCCACTTGCACTTCCAGAGGGTGATGCGGCAATTCTGTTATCTGACGCGAAAGCCCCATTGGGTCTGGGAAGTGGCCCATCTTGTCCTTCTCTCTCTGCTTGATATCGGCCCCTATCCTCAGGATGGTGTTGTCTATTGTAGTCTGCAGGGACGCTGCCTCTATCTGGATCATATGCTGTATACTGACCACCATGTTGCCCAGATGGCCCCCCTTCTGACTGAGGACTCATCATGCCAAGTTAGACTATGTTCCTCCTATCTCGAGCCACTGGTGTGTCGCTTGCACAGAGCAGCTTTCGAAGTGGCAGGAATTGGGTGTTCGTTCTCGTCAAGTTGGAGTAGCCAGGGTGAGCGGATTGGACAGATGACGCAAGAGTAGACTGGAACCAGCACTCCTGATTATTGCCCAGATACGGACGAAATCGAGTCGTTAAGATCGATCAACAGGCCTGAGTATGTGCGATTAAGAGCTGGCAACTCGAATGTCTGGCCCGCAACACCTGAAACATGAACACTTCGCCAGGAGTAATATCGTCCCAAGTAGTTCTTCTTAGCTTGTCTTATGACCAAAAAACCGATCTCTGGGATGAAAGGAGAGTGAAGGACGTGGGTAGAAATTGGCTGCGACTCAGTCGCGTGGTGTCGGTCAGAGGCAGTGGCTGTAGGAGTTCGAGCCTTGACTGGAAGTCCGTCTGTGAGTGGATTGCGCCCGCCAAGCTCTGAATCCTCCTGCGGTATTCTGTGTGCAATGCTCGTCAACGGTAGGGAAAGTCGTAATTGTATTGAACGAGAGATGCGCCAGCGACGAGGTGCAAGAGGTTGGAGTTCGAGGTTGCTCCCAATTTGGGGTTGTCCTGAGGGAGGTACTGTCGTCCCGCTCGAGTTCCTAGTGGAGGTGAGGTGGATCTTGAAGTGGAAATTTGTATGCCTCAGGCATAAACTGCCAGCAGGACGATCTGCAAAAAACTAACCCAATTTTTGAAAAGTAAATGAGCTCAAACTCCTTCTGACAAACAATTAACATTGTGTAAGTCGCCTTCAAGTTCTACGACAGCAACCAGCTCAACACTTCACGACAAGATCAAAATTCCAAGCCAAGTCTGTTATTTCAATCCCAGTCTTCTGGAAGCCGTAGAGATCTGCCCATGGTATTCCTCAGCCAGGTCCCCTTGGCTTGGCACTCTACTGCAATTTATGACGGAAATAATAAGCAGTCACCCACTACCGTAGCCAGATTGCATCTAAGAATGACTCCAGGCAAAGGTGTTGTACGATAAGAGTTGGCCAACTCTTACAGTGATCTTATAGGAGGTTGATGATGCTTTCATGTTTTCATGTTTTCATGCTTGTCTATAAGATCAGAATTGTCTGCTTCTGAGGCCAAGAAATGGAAATAGATCATACACATCCCTAAATGGAGGGGGCATGTTTTCTCAATGGTTTGATCATAAAGGGGACCACTTCTGGGCAACGTCATGTTTGCCATGATGGGGTTTTGGGCTGAATTGCGTATTCTACTGCATGTCAATGCCAGTATTAGCTAGCCTACAACCCATTACTTACTCCTCGACTTGCAGTTTCATACTTCTATTTTCTCATGTAAACAGTGGTAGAAGGACTTTCACCACATCTTGACTTTTGTGGATGTGCATATTTGCTAATGACTCAATTCAAGGGTACAAATTCTCATTCGTCCAAAAGCATTCTTCTAGGAGAGAGAGGCCTGGAATTTGACTTGACCAAATCATCTTTCCCAGTGGCTACTGCCAGCTCACTCACCGAGAAGGATACCTGCAGTGAAACCCGACATCCAATCTTACGAAAACTTGAAAGTATACGGCAGTCCAAACGTCATATTGACAGTTTTCATAATCCTAGAGTCAAAAGTCCTCTGATGTATCACCAGTACAGTGAGTGCGTGCTTACGGATTAGAGTTTCAGCTTCAGCCTCACGTTAGCCCGGGGCGTGCCAAGCGAAGTTCTGCCTGCCTTGTTTCCCGTACCAACACTTTCCCCTCCAGACTCGACTATCAGCTCCTACGACCATCCACCTCTCCTTCTGCAACACAACTCTTCTTGCCATATGAGCTTGCGCAAGAAAAGAAAGCATCTTGATCCCAAGGCGAACACTTGATCGTCCACCATGTCGAATCACTCTATAATCCGGATCACGAGAGTACGTTCGGAAATGGCGCATCCATGGTGGGGTCGCAAGGCTGACATTCAACTTACAGGAATTATCAGACCTTCAGAAGTCCTCTGATCTGTGTAAGCCTCCAACTATTCGCACTTTCTTATTATTTGGATTTTGGACTGATAAGGCTTGCATTTAGCCCTGGCTGTCGCATGCCGAGATGTCGATGTACGCAACGTGAAAGCAATCATAATCGGCCCTCCAGAAACACCCTATGAGTTTGGTTTCTTTGAGGTTTGTCAGCCTTATACAGGCAGTGGTAGACATGTGCTAATATTCTCCCAGTTCGCGGTTAAGTTTGGCAGAGGTACGATGCATTGAGAAACTGTAAGGACCGAACGCTGAGAGGAAATACAGACTATCCAGGCAAGGCACCATCGGTGACTGCAACGACTACGAATGGGGGCAGATGCCGGTTCAACCCAAACATATATGCTGGAGGAAAGGTGTGCTTGTGAGTGGCTTCGCAGATAACGGTTGCATATTTGAGCTGACTTCGGTTTCTAGGTCGATTCTTGGGTAGGGCAAACATGGAAGATAGGAAGGACTGAGGCTGATATGAGTACAGCACATGGCGAGGAGAGCGAGGAGAAGAATGGTCGTCCGCGCAAGGCCTGGAATCAATTTTGATTTCCATCCAAAGTCTGATGTCGTCAAATCCATACGAGAACGAGCCGGGCTTCGAAACTGCAAATGAGGAAGGCGACAAGAAGAATCAGAAAGACTATGTGAACAAGGTGCGACTCAATCTTACCAATGTCCGGGCTATACTTACATTCGCTCTAGATTCGGCATGAATCCCTCCGAATATCTGTAATCCAGCGGCTTGAGGAGTACTTGGGCATTTCGCCATCTGGAGCCGTCCAAGAACAGTCTGCAGTCGGTGCAGACGACAGCGATACAGATGCTGATATTGACCGGGACTTCGATGAAGCCTCGGCAAGCTTTGATCCATTCAAGGACCTTTGTAAACGCCGTTTCCTCTGGTACTACGAATCGTACCTCCTCGCGATTAGCAAGGCCAAAGCCGATGTAGCCGATGGGCAGCAATTCGTCCGGATGCCCTTCGAGTGTACTGGAAATGGTATGGAAGGAAAGTTCAACTATACCGAGCTTGAACGACGCTTGCGGCTGATCCGCAAGACGATGGACACGGAGACTGAAAGATGGGCTGAAGAAGGCTTGGTTTCGAAGAAGAAGGAAAGCGGAGTCTCCTCTAATCTTCAACGTCAGTACGAGCAGGTTGTTGAGGCGTACAAAAGGGACAAGAATGTCACTTTAGATATCGAACTGGTCGACAAGAATCCCTTTGTCTGGTCGATTACCTATTTCGGACGTCCAATGACAAATCTTGACGGTGGCCTATTTCGAATCAAGCTATTCTTCAGCCCACGCTTTCCGGAGGAGCAACCGAGAGCAAAATTCGAGACGCCGCTCTTCCACCACCGAATTGCGTCCGACGGCACGCCTTGCTACACTTCAAGGCGAGCAGAGGACGTGAAGTCTCATATTGAAGCTATCATCGAGGCTCTAGAGGAGGAATCTCCACCATACGATCCGAGGACGATGGTCAACCCCGAGGCTGCAAAGTTGTACTGGGGCTCTGAGGATGACAAGAAGATGTATAATCGCAAACTTCGGAGAGCTGTTCAACGAAGCATGGAGTAAGCTACTCATCTACCTATCTCATTTATACAGATTTCTAATATAGACAGGGAATGAACAGCATGAACCAAAACCGACGAATGGACCTGAAATTACCAGCATACGAGCGCCCCCAAAGCCCCACGTAAATGTTTTCCGTGTCTCTAGCATCATCCTTTAAACCTCGAGCGAGCCTTTCCTCAGAACACTGCCCCTCCTTCACGTAGACAACGACAGCAACGACTCTATGACGCTGATTTCTTTTTATTATCTCCCCTGGATTCTTGCAAGTACTGGAGTTACTGGACTGGGTTTAGTTGCTGGATCGATTTTCACCCAGGCTACTAAACTTTCTGACATGTCATGGATGAAGGGGTTGGCTGGGAAAGATAGGAATGGATCCGGGGCGTTTAGCGAATTCATAGTGGCGTATTGTGATGCTCTTTAGCGGGCTGAATTTGATTTATGTACTTAGCACTCCTTTCGCTATGATGCGTGAGGCGTGATGTGAAAAACAACAATCTCGGTACAATCAGCCTTGTCTCAAGGTAAGTTTACATATTCTTGCACCATCTATCTATGTACTATTGAATTACCGGTCTCGTAAGTCGTTGAGAGGTCTCTTCCCTCTGAAGCGATGCAAGATCATCCAAATCCTATCGTTGGTAGTCACGACACCAGCTCCTCAACCCAACACTCACTGCCCCTTCTTCTCCCCCTCCTTCACCCTCTGCTCCTCAAACCAGCCCACCGCTCTCGTAACACCTTCCTGCAAGCCCACCAATGGCTTATACCCCAATCTCCTCTTCGCCTTCCCACAATCATAATACCTGGTCATGGTACTATACCTAACCTGCCGTCTCGTCAACTTCGGTGTCCTCCCCACAACCCACATCCCCCATTCCAAGATCGCCCCAATACTCATCCCCACATCCCTCCCAATAATCCACACATGTTCCGTCCCCTTCTCACTTCCCGCAGCCTTCCACACCGCCCTTGCAAAATCCCAGAAATACACTGGCTCATCGTTCGTCACGAAGAAGGCTTCACCATCCACTTTCTCGTAGTCTAGTGGTGCCGTAGCGAGTTTGTAGGTCTGGAGCAGGGCGTAGGCGGCGAGGAGGTGGGCGTGTGCTACGTTGAGGACGTAGGTGAAGTCGAAGAGGTTCTTGTTCTCGCCGAGTTGGAAGCCGGTTTTGTTGGTGCGGTGGACGTTGATGATAGGAGGAATTAGCTGCACGTCGCCTTCGCCGAAGATGCCGGCTGGACGTAGGGAGCAGGTTAGGAAGTTGGGTGCGTTTGGTGAGCGGTTTGCGGCGAGGACGAGGGCTTCGGCTTGGGCCTGTGAGCAGATAGATGTTTTAGCTTTTTGAACTTGGAGTTAGGGATTCTTGCTCCAGGTGTAGTCAAAACACTGAGAGGACGTTCAAGTAAGACAGGATGTGAGAGCTATGTACCTTCGTTGTAGAGTAATACTCCGTCTGCGCCTTGGCTGGGATGACAGGCCACCTCTCATCCGCATTTACTAGATCATTGATGGTATCTGAAATAACACTCGCAGAGCTGGTATACACCAATGCCTTGACGCCGGTCTTCTGGCAAGCCTCAATAACGCACTTTGTTCCCTCAACATTGACCTTATAATAAAGATCATTGTTTGCGCCCATCAGATTCGGCGACGCTGTGTGGATGACTACATCTGGCTTGATCTTCTCGAAAATACTGATCAGCGAAGTGACCGAAGTGATGTCGCCATCGTAGTACGATACTGCTGAGGAGGAATGTCTATTGCGCGAGGTGTGGAGATCTAGAACGGAAATTTTAGAGGCGTAGGTGTCGTGCAGGAGGTTCACGATGTGGTGACCCAGGAAGCCGCAGCCACCGATTACGACGACGTTTCCAAGGGACTTTTTGGGCGTGGTGGAAGGAATTGGTGCCATTGTGGAGGTGCTGAAGCAGGAGTCGTGGTAATTGAAGTCGGGCTTGACTCGTGAGGTTGAAGGATGCTTTTCCACAGGGGGAAATTGAGAATCTGGGGTCTTGCGTTACTAAGTAAGGTTAGTGCTGACATCCTGGTCTTGGGCCTGTCAAACGTCAACTTCTCAGAATTAATTTCTCAACATCAACAACATCGGCCTCAAATTGGACGTGCATTTGCGCTCATTACCATCTCAGTGAAATGCCATATACGCAATGGTACAACTTCGTATTTTTGATTGCCTTCGATATCGCACCTTCATCAGTAAACAACCTCACATTGTAATCAGAAGCAGCTCTAAACGGATGCTCTCCGGGGTATCAAACACGCCTCAGGGTGGACGTCACCAGAAACATCGAAAACACGGTGATCGGTTTTCTGGAACGTTCTATTCCTCGCATCGGATCATGCCATCTGCATCTTTCTGTTCCCATTACTCAGCAACACTCTGAATATGGCAGTCATCCATTCTTGCAGCAATGGCAAATTCCGTTATGGTGTCCTTGACAACTTCGATATCCTGATGGCTGAGAAACACGTCTGCTGAAACGTGTCTCGTTGCGTCAGCTGCGCAGCCAGGGGACTTGAGAGGCTTTTTTATCTTGCATTACGATCTGTCTGCACCGCCATTCCCTGTTCTTTTTCGTTGTTTCTGTAGGTTGTGTCTACCATTCGTATATATCCACGTGACATCTGCATATATCTTATGCTAAGCTCTTTCTTTTAAGTTTAGCTCAGCGGTCTTATATTCCGAATGCGGATGGAGCCCACTTTTCTGAGGTTGGAAATGTGGACATTTTGAGTGCCGGGCTATTTTTGTTCATCGGGACTTGTGGATGTTTGTAAGATCTTCCCAAGGTCCTAGCGTTGTTGTCATTGAACAAGCGAGGCGTTTTCGAACAACCCCTTTGTATTACCCAATAGCATGCCCCATACAGCATCTCCATATTGACGCACTGGGTTCTTCCTCCCTCCCAAAAGCTTGAAGTGTCTTGCCCTTACAGGGTTGAGTGCTAACGTCACCAAGGCGTGTCTCCCGAACGAGCTTCTTCATCCTCAATGCTTGCGATTATCCACCTACGAGCCTCGAGGTGGACTCTGTAAACTTGCGCAGCAGTGTTGGACGGACCTTCTAAGAGGTTGACTGTCGCCGGAATGCTATAAAGCAGAGATGAATTCCGCCCGAAGCATTCTTTCTTCACCCTCATCCTCATCCTCATCCTCATTTCTTAGTCACATTTCATTACTCAGTTTCCTACTCAATTTTTCATTGTCAGGTTTCCTTATCTCCCTACTTTCAAACATCAATCTCAACTCAATCTTTAAACTCAACAATCAATACCCTCTTCCTTCGATCTTCCAACTTTCTTCAAACCTCAGCAACCATGCAGACCTTCACCACCATCCTCGCTGCTTCAGCTTTCATTGCCTCGGTCTCTGGATCTCCTCTTACAGTTCGCAGCACTTGTGGCGCTGCTCCATCTTCCAGTGGTAGTCAGACTCCCATCGCCCAGCCAACTGGTATCGCCACTGCGGCAGACTGCCAGGCTCAATGCGAAGCCAATGGCTCTTGCCAGTCTTTCGTCTTCGGCGTTGTTGATGGCGCCGACAAGTGCATGCTGTACTCCGTGCCAGCGGCTTCCGTTCCAAAACAGTCCAGCACTGCTCTGGTGGCATATGACAAGGCTTGCACTTCTGTCCCAACCACTGCTCCTGCAACCTCAGACGCCCAAAACCACAGACTCGCTGTGAGAGCTACTTGTGGCTCGGCTCCAACTGGAACCGGTAGCTCAGCACCTCTTTCGACTCCTGCTGGCATTACCACCGCAGAGGCTTGTCAAGCTCAGTGTGAAGCCAATGGCTCTTGCCAATCTTTCGTCTTCGGCATGGTCGACAATGTTGTTAAGTGCATGTTGTACTCAGTACCAGCTGCCTCCGTTCCCAAGCAATCTAGCACCAACCTGATCGCCTACGACAAGGCCTGCACTTCAGTTCCGGCTGTTGTCCCTACCAGCTCCAACCCAACTGGAGTCGCTACCAGCACATCTGGCTCAACCACTGGTTCCAACACTGGCTCCAACACAGGCTCCAACACTGGCTCGACTTCCGGATCGGGTTCCAACACCAACGCTCCCAGCGGACAACACAAGCGTAACACCTGTGGCGCCACTCCCTCAGGACCTACCGGACAAGCTACCCCGATCTCCACCCCAGCCAACATCAACAGTGTCGCGGATTGCCGCGCTGCTTGCCAAGCCGATGCTTCTTGCAAGTCCTTCGAATTTGGCACCATGACTTCCGGCGGAGCCCAGGCTTGCCGTCTCTTCTCGGTCGCCGCCTCATCCGTCCCAGCTCCTACCAGCGGCCAGAACTTCGTCGTCTACGATGTCGCCTGCTCTGTCTAAACCTGACCTTTTGGCCCTTCGAATAGGACGAGGATGGGACTCATTAACTTGATCTTCTCATTCTCATCATTCCTGTCCTGAACTCTGGTCCGTCGCGACAATACGATTTCCTTTGACCGTCATCTCTTTTCTTTGTTTGTTGTCGTTTACGAATCTCTTTTTGGTGGCATGGCTCCCGTGAAATCGCAGGGAATGGGTTTGGAAAATTGGGAAAATTTTAGAGGGTTCATTGTCTTGTTGAGTTTACCTGCTTGATGCATTGCGAGTTTTGGTTATCTGGTTGTACCACTGTCTTTACCTCCCGAGGAGGGTAACTTCTATCTAGATTCAGTATGAAATTTTTCGTTACTGGCAACCATCTCTCCCTTGCCCTTTACCATGCTCTTGTCGTGATCTTGCAACGATTGATCAACATTACCGTCAAACTGGTACAGTACTAAGAAACGAGATGGAGATAACCGAATATTAGTAAACACACCGGGCACACTAGATAGATCTCTCCTTTCCGTGCAGTGTTTGACTACGTGGCTTTGCTTGAGAAGCACGCTTGTCAAGTAGTCAATCGATGGTCCTGTGTCTCTGGCACGCGACGGAGGGACTTCCAGAAGCCAGGCACGCGGCTGACAAGACGGCGGCAGGCAAGCATGCCCAACGACGTCCTCGGGTAAAGATCGCGGCTCGGCTCCACCTTTCCGAGATCTGCAAGTTCAGACAGCACGAAGCAATCTTCTTGATGATAAGCTGAGACACTTCTGTCATTATCGATGCTTGATAGGGTAGGGAAATGTGCAGACATGTGATGAGAAAAGGATCCAGCATTTCGGAAGCTCACCCGGCGGCACATGCCATTTGTGCGTGTCTTTGCGTCTCACATATACATGAATCTGCAAGCCACCCCCTCGACCTCCCGAATCCCGAGCTATTTCGCTTGCAAAACGCGGACCTTGAAGAATCGATTCAGGTCCGCAAATAGCGCCGTTGGCTTTGCAGAATTTATCGTAGAAACTCTATCGCCAATCCACGCCATCCTGCATTACGTTTGCAGGCTTGGCTCATTTCTTGATTCCGGGGAACCTTAAGTATGAATTGCCGTCCCTGGTGCGAATCCCCCATAAATCGGACGATGCCCAAGCCTAGCTCATTCGGTGGCGCAAGACAAGGGACGAGAGTTTTCCAGACGGAGATACATCCTTGTTTTTAGATTGAGATGCATAGAGTTTTGGCTTTGGCTTATCGACGGCTTGATCATCAATTTCTCGATCATCGATCATCTCGAAAGCCCAAAGCCTTCGAGGCTTTCTGGCTCTCTACTGGTAGTTTTGTGTCTAGGAGTAGCTGAGGAGTAGTGCACGGGCCGTGCCTTTCGGGCGCTGAGAGACAGATGCACCACGGGATGATAGGTAAGTGATAGAAGTGTTCGAAAATTAATAGACTAGATTGATATCTGAGAGCTGGCGCACGCCAGAATCTTCAATGTCTTCGGAATCCGGCAACAAAAAATTGAAGCTCAAGCACATCACAGCATTGCCAACCGAAATGTCTCACCATCAACAATGGATTTGTTGGATCTCCAAAAGGGGCTCGCCATGTTCCATTCGTTTACAGATGCCCCACATCTCACTCGCTTACGTTCTGTAGCCTTCCCGACAACATTCCATCGTCCGGACTGGGGAAAGGATGAGCTCACCTAGCCCTTATGAGATTTAGAGTTTACTCGAACGCCACAAAGACGCCTTCCTACCCAATGAACACACCGACTCCTGTCCCGGTGTCAAGCTGTTTGACTTCTGGTCTAGGGAGTTCCTTGCACCGGCGTGGAAGTCTGCACAGCTTGCCAGCTAGGTCGTCAGCTAGGCAAACAGGCACATGGGTTTTCTGCGCTGATCTCTCGATTCGGAAGATTAGAGCAGTGTTCCCTGTAGCTTTTAAGTGATCTGCAGGGTTCGCTTGGGGAAAATACTCAAGTGGAACAGACTCGTTAGGGCATTGTTTGCGGGGGATTTGGAGAGTGGATTGTGGACTGAAGTGGAGTGGAGTCGTTGGAGAACGCAAGAGAGAGAGGACTCGGAGGGCTGAGAGGGAGCAGGACGGCTCACAATGAATGTGATATGAGCTTTGACCCCGATGGTTCGGCTGGGGAAGATGGAGCACGACGCCCGTTGACCAATACAAGCGTAAGGTACGGCAGGCATTTCTATGTTATTCCCTGAACGATAATGTGGAGAGACATAGAAACATACTAGACTCGATGCCAATCCCTTCTCGATGTTATTTGCGAATTTCACAAGCCAGAGCTGACCGACTCGCGAGCGAGTCGAGCGGGAAGGATGGCAAGTCATGGACCTAGTTTAGCATGACGGCCTGGCGAACAGACATTGGCGGAGTATATCCTGAGCGATTCCTCTTCCTGTCTCTCCTAAGAAAGGAGTTCGAACATATGAAACGCAGGCCCCCAACTGTCAGTCTGCCAGTCATACTTCAGGCGAGACGGCTGAAAACTCAATCTTGATAACTCGATCGAATTGGACGCAGCAAAACGTCACGATGGCTTCAGATTCGGCATCGAAGGGCATGGCTGTCTTCGTCACGGGTATCGTATTTCTGGTTCTTGCCGCGTTGTCTGTTGTTTTCAGACTCATCGCTCGTGTTGGATATTTGAAGAATGCTGGAAGTGACGATGCAGCGATTGTTATTGCTCTGGTATGTTCTCACCCAGTTTTCGAGGTCGAATTAAGCTCATATGCCATACCAGCTCGCATGTATTGCCCTCATTGTTGCAACATGTATCCGTAAGATCCATGAATCTTCTTAAAGTGTAACTATACTGACTGTCAATCACCAAACAGAGGTACAGCACGGTTTAGGAAAACACATCTCGGAAGTCAGTCCTCAAGAAGTCTCAGATATGCTGAGAGTAAGTCCTTTCATTGCAGTTCTCACTCAATACATCTAACCCATCACCAGTGCCTCTGGGTTGCCATCATAGCTTACAACATCGCTCTAACCACCATTAAAATATCCATCATCCTGCAATACCTACGCGTCTTCGTGGGTAGAAGAATCCGATCCTGGTGCTGGGCGACCATCGCTCTAGTCGCTGTCTATGGACTGGAAACAGTGATCACGGCAGTAATCACCTGTGTACCTGTCAATGCGTTCTGGCTCGGTGGAGGGAGCTGCATTCCCAAAAAGTTCCTGTGGTTCTTCAATGCCGCCTTCAATATCTTGACTGATATTATTATCCTCGTTTTGCCCATGCCGGTGTTGTCAAGCTTGAGATTGCCATTGAAGCAGAAGATCGGGCTGATGTTTGTCTTTGCATTGGGAGGATTGTAAGTGACCCGAATAGAAGGGTACGATGTCGGAGCCATGGCTGACCCTGACGTAGTGTATGTCTTGTTAGTGTATTGCGACTACACAGTCTGTATGTAGTTTCGACTTCAGACGACATGACCTGTAAGTCTCCTAATTCAACTTTTATTGATTGGAACTAATATGGACCAGGGGATAATGCCGACACGGCAATCTGGTCATATATCGAAGTGACCACCGGTATCATCTGCGCTTGCATGCCCGCGACGAAGGCTCTGATCTCACGATTCTTCCCACATCTGCTCTCCACGAATCACAGCAGACAGCCCACTCTGCCATCTCAAGGCCGCTCGCACAACTTCCGGTCGGCTTTGAGCCATACGACACCTGTCCGACTGACGGATGTGAACGGTGATCATAAGACTGTGACGAGAGTTGAGGTCGGTGAAGGTGTGTACAGGGAGAGGGATGTGGAGAGAGCTTCTTTGGGAGATGACAGCGGGAGTGGAAATGGAAAGGACATTTTTGTGACAACCAGCATGACCCAAGACGTGGAGAGGAAGAGCGAAATGGGTAGCGAAAAGGACCTCATCATCCAGCATACTTAGTAGACTGTTTAGATCCTCTTAATTGTATCATCTTCAACACACTGCCTGTGCGGCATTCAAAGAAACGGACGTGGAGACTTCCACTATGCAAGTAATCCACACGAACACAGAGAGCGAGCAGAACTGGTTCAGTATCATCATGGCATTTGGATGATCGTCTCGCCATCGCCACCTATCCAACGAGCTTTTGCTTTCCTGATCCTGTTCTCGCTTGCCATAAATAACAACAAGTAGATATGATGAACCACAACACCCCAGCAGTAAACCCTAATACTTTTGAAAGCTTCATCCCGTATGCACCAGACACCCCACCCCACAAGATCACGTCCAATGCATCTGCCAAGGGTATTCCAACACCTTTGCAGTAAATCCTCATTCCAACCCTCGCATGCAAAAAGCCAGTAGCCTCGCTCCATCTCTCGCAGCTCACGCTTTTGTGAGAGGGGCGAATAGTTGCTTGATGGCATCCTCGACGCGATCATGGCAAGGTGAGGGGTGATGAACGATTCGGCTTTGAGATCTGCGGTCGATGTTGCTGGCGGCTTCGGTCGAATCTCGAGCTGCTCCCACCAAATTCCTGGAGCTAGGAAGCTGCTTGTATTTGGAGTAGTGGCTTGGTTGCGAGAAGACAAAATAGGTTGGCTGCTGGCGATCACTCGAGCACTTGAGGGCTCAAGGCGAGCCCTTTTCTTGACTCTCGCAGGGAGCGGTTGGGATGACATCGGGTCTTGGACAATCGGGAGTGCTGATTTTGATGGAGCAGATGAAGGGTAAGAATCCTCAGAGCTTGAGCTAATCCACTTTCTTTTCAAGTTGAGGCCTGGGTCTTGAGTCGATGGTGGATTCAGACTCCGAGACTGGAGTATTCGCTCTGATCGACGTCCTGGACCTTTCACAGGTGAAGGTGAAGATGGCGTGAAACCTTGATCAGGGGAGGAAGATAGTACTCCTCTCAATCCAGACGGCAGGTCGAGACTACTCGTTTTATCAGATCGGCCTGGACTTCTGTCCGGAGTCGACCTCGTAACCTGACTGTCTTGGTTTTGCAGGTAGTATTCAAGCATGCGAGTCGGGGACGAATAGACGACCATAGCGTTATGAGCTTCTGGCTGCGAGTCCGGAATTTCGCTTGGTGGAGCCACGAATGAGTCTGAAACTACTAAACCTTGACTCCGGCGAAGTCCTGGGAGATGGTCGTAATGCTGTGTAATTCGAGCTTGAAATACCGGAGAGTCCGCATTATCCGCTGCACTCCTGAAAGACAATGAGGGAGAGTGTAGTTGCTCCTGCGAGAGACTTAATCGGAGCTCATCCATATACTCATACGCATCCTCCTCTTCGCTGCTATCCTCATCGGGACGATATGATGCGCTCGATGCTTGTGTCGCCTGCAATAGTTCTTTCTGCAGCTGGCTGCCTGCCTCCTCATCCAACTTCCCTGCTCCAATTTTTGAGCTGTTGTCCTTCTGTTCGATTATATGGCGTGTCGAAGGCTCAAAAGTCAAATATGCTTCGGCCATCCTCCTGTATCGCGCATCATCCTGTCCCCGGCTTGGAGCTGTCGTATGAACCAAGATCTCGACGTTTTTTCGGGCGATTCCTGCCATGGTTGCGGGAAAATTTCGTATTCATTATGCTAAGGATGGGTAGCAAGGAGCAATGTTGAGCATGTGTCTTGGTGATGTCTTCGTGGGCGTCGTGCTTTGTAGTGGTATTCGAGCAATCGTGGTTGTAGAATTCGAGATGTGGATGGAGGTTGTCTTTGCACTTGTTGGCGGGGCAGACGCGTTGCTCAAGCACCAAAGCGCGATTCCTTGGCATCATCAATGTTTCCGTGTTTTCAAACACCCTGAGTTCTCTATTCATTTGTTTTATATTTATATAAGCTCAGTATACTTGAGTAGTTTTTTGATTTTTTTTTTAAGAAAAACTGTTCTAATGTACTTGGAGATCTTCAATGCATGCTTCACAACTTCGTCCCAATCTCACTACCTGCTTCACTTTTGTCCCATTGACAAGCAGGGAAAGGATGGCCCACCAGTTCAGCTTGGATCTGGAGTGCAATGAACCTTGAATTCCAACGAGCCATAGAGACTGCTCCTCCCATCAGCCACGCATAGGGATAAGAAGGCATCATGATCCCATCAAGTTCACCATCTTCATCGAATCCTTTCGAAGCACGCATGGACTGCGCTATCTCGGATCCAACAATCGATGCTGCCTGCAGTCGAGCATCTCGCTGGTATCCCGTGGCAAACACCACAAGATCAGCCTCCACAATATCTCCTGATTCGAATTCTAGCCCAGTCTTTACGAATCGTTTGATTGGGTCTCGAGATTTGACTTTGATGTCTCCTTTGGCGACTCTGGCACTTGTTCCGACATCAATATAGTAGCCACCTAGACGAAGAATGACTCCATCATTCAACGGCCTGTCTCTATCTACATGGAATCCAACACGCTCTAGAGCGTCGAATCGCTCCTTCTCAACCTGCTGCGCAATCTTAAAATTAGTCTTCAGAATCTCTCGAGAAACTTTGTGCGGTTCGGTTCCGGCGATACGATCTGCCACTTGTGGAGGAATTTCGAGGTTGTATATTGCTGCAGCATCACTGTCAGCTCTTGCTTCCACGCCGACTCTCGATCACTCACTTGATTGGCCTGTAACAATCCACTCAACAGGAAAGATAGGAGTCTTCTCCCTTTGAATCATCGTGACAGTCTCAACGCCATGGTCAAGCATATCTTGTGCAACTGTGCCGGATATTGTTAGCATGCTGTCCGACTTTTGCTTGCAAGATAGCCTAAGCAAGAATTTCATACCGTCATGTGCGCCTGTTGCAGAACCAACGACGATTGCTTTCTTGCCCCTCCATGAAGCGCTGTTCTTGAAACTGCCGATATTGAGGATTGTTCCACTGAATGAAGATGCATTTTCCTACATTGAAGGGGAAGTCAGGACTTGCCAGATCAAAAGCTCACCAGATCGGGTTTCTATAGCTCCAGAGATGCTTTAAAATGGAAACATGAAGTCCCAGGATACTTACAATGTCTGGGTAATTGGGAACAGACTGACTTGCGCCCATCGACAGAACGATGTGCTTTGCCTTTATCACATGCTCTTGCTCTCCTTTCCTTACTGTCACGACCCATCCCGGCTTTCCACTATTCTTCAAACAGCTTTCTACATTTGCAGCGAGCCAGATGTTGATCCTATATTTTTCGACATAGTTCTGGAACCCTTCCGCAACGGTCTTGGCCGGCAACAACGTGGGATCGGAAGCCTTATATGTCCTATCGAAGGGTAGATTGTTCATTTCCTTGACAGTGTGCTGTCTTACAGCATCATATTTTCCCGTCCAGGAGAACCCAATTGTTGGCGCTTTTTCTAGCAGGATGTAGGAGATGCCCAACGCCGCCAACCTTCCGGCAACGCTCAGCCCATTTTGCCCTGCACCAACAATCAAGACGGCAATATCGTGATCGAGCCCGTCTGCTGAAAGTACTGGCTTTTTAAATATTGGCGATGGATCGTCAGGACTTCCGTATCCTTCAAAGTTCTCAAGCACTGTCTTTAACATCCACAACTTCCATCCTTGGCCATTCTCACTCGGGATAAAACTGGCTGTACCCGAACAGTTACCAACAAGGTCCCCTCTCTGAGTCGTGACAAACGTGAACGACACATCGATCCAAGATGAGTCCGGCGTAGGTCTCAAGAGCATGGCTCTTCCAGCCCTGAAAGAGTGGGGGAGTCGTTCTCGACTGTAAGATGACCATTGTTTCTTGATCCTCTCTCCACCGAAAAAGGTACGCACCGCTCCAACTAGTGCGAAATGATCTCTCCATAATGCAGAGTCGTCGATGTCGCTTGCCGAGAGCTTGTCAAGGACACTTTCCGCGATATCATTGAACGGGGTGGTGCTGATGTTGAATTCCTTGGAAATGTTATCGGCGGGCAGGCTTCCAGGTATGTCATCGAAACCGCGAACCATGTTCAGAAAAGTTATATCAGAACAAAGCTTTTCTTTCTGATGCTTTTTCGAGGGGAAGTGCATTATATTATGTAGGAGCGTGTGAATGCAGGCTGCAGGTCAAGATGCTCGGCGCTTAACCTCGGAATTGGTTGCATGACCCTGCCATGTACGTCAAACAGGGGTCAATCTGGTCAGGTACTACTCGATCCTAACGAACAAAAAGATGTTTGTATGATGCTGGATGCTGACAGTGATTATAGGATGTTTGTAGCTGGAAGATGTTGTTCCTGGATTGGTCTTGGCTACGAGTCTTTGCATTAGGCTTCACGCCGGTTGCTAGATCTTAGCTCACCTGACAAGCTTGCTCGTTTTTCTCTTCTGGTCATTGGCACACACCCGATAGTCATAGAAATAGAGGAAACTTCTGTTGCCTTGATTGGATCCTCGTTGATATGAACATAGATTGGGATTAATTCTTTCCCATACATTCTTGAGGATTGCGCGGCACCTATCTCCTTGTGGGCAAATGAAGCGCTCATGACATTGGCATCTGACAACGCGGTACCAAGCAACCGAAAATCCCGCAAACAATATGACGGCTGTGGAGAGTTTGGGTTTGACAATCCTCTTCTTGTCCCATAGAAGGATGTGGTGATCACTAAGACACGTGACACTACTTTCTCCTCTTCCCTTCTCAGTGCTTTTCTTCCTTCTCTTACTCAATATACTAATCTGACTTTGAATTTATCTCCCTTGACGATCTCATCCTTCATTGCCACCAACTCTGGCATATCCCCTGCCGAAGAATGCAAGTCAGCAAATGCGCTTTCCGATCTGAGTCGGGAGCACTCTCGAGGGCAAATATTCGAGACCTATGAAGATAATGGGATGCATCCCGCGAGGACAACTTACAGAAGCAATTAATATAACGACCTCCAAGCCATGCTCTTGGCTCTCTCGTGAGGAACGTAATAGTATCTGCCGGCAACTCCACAGTATCGACGAGAACTATCCTGCATATTAGCTAAAGTCTCGAAATACCAGATTGTGACTCAAAGGCAACCAACCGGCGTCGAAGATAGGTGGCAACCCACCAGGGAATGAGCTCAATATATCAGTCTTGATATTCCCTGGATGGATGCAGAATGCCACAACACCCTTCTCCTTGTACTCCTCTGAGATGAATTGCATCAATCTCATCACCGCCAACTTGCTCGTCTGATACGAGCTCATTCCCGGACCGACAAGATGAGCACCCACGCTACTGGTCGTCACAATCGTCTTGTCACCTCCTTTCAGCAAAAGAGGAAGAAAGGCTCTGCTGACAAGATATGGTCCCTTCAGGTTCGTCGTCATGGTGTCCCACCAGTCGTCTGGACTGCTGTCTCCAATGGGAGCTGGGCTGCCGAGAATCCCAGCATTGTTGACAACGATATCTAACTTTCCAATCTCCTTTTCTACAAGCTGTGCAGCTTCCTCGGTACTCTTCTGGTCGCTCACGTTGAGCTTGACGGTCAAGACTTTCGGCTCTTCACGGCCTGCTTCTTTAGCTGCGGCGAGTATGGTTTCTTTTTGAGTGGTCAGAGATGATCGTGCCCCAATGGCGATTTTAGAGGCTCCTGATTGAGCGAATGAGATGGCCATTGCTAGCCCAATTCCTCTGGACGCTCCTACGATAAAGACGCTTTTCTTGGTCGCCGGCGAGGAAAGTGGAGAGATTCCGGAATACGTGTCGCTGTGGACCACTGAGGTGACATCCTGTGATCGTAAGTCAGATGAGTTATTTTTTGACTAAGCAATCACTTGATAAAAATTGTTGTGAGGTTCATTGACTAATGCATATACTTACGTAGTCACCTACGACATCGTCAGCTGCTTCGGATCTCTGAAGGGATTGAATGGATGTACTCACCTGGACCCTCAAGTGGGTTTGGAGTTCCTCGTGGAGGGGGCATTGTTGTTTATGAGTCTGAAAAGGCACAAGTTTTGAGGTGAACTTCGAGGCTGTGCTGGGGAAGAAGTGGTTGTTTGTAGTAAGAACAGTCGAGATCACGTGCAGCTTCCTAATTCCCGGCCAAATGCTCGTTGAAAGCAACAGGTAAAGCAATAGTATTCAAGAAAAGTATCAAGTCGATGTTATATATTTCGGAAATTCCACTTGACTGAACGATGTGACGTATCAGGTCGGTCGACGCTGTCTTCCGCCCCATCCACGCATAAGTTTCGGCGTCGGCGTTAACGGTTGATCTCGCATTGGATGCATCAATGGTGGTGGGTTTACATACATCTCCGCTTCGGACTTTAAGGTAGCTGCGTTAATCCCGTCTGTACTACGTGAAACTCCACATGTCTGAAAGTACTTACGAGATTTACCCTGAGCGTCGAGTACTTTGGTGCAATGAGAGATCTCTTAAAGGGAAGCGGATGCTCGGGACCATTCGCTTACAGGCATTGCCAACAGTAACGAGATTGTCAAGATAGAAACTGAAGCCGTTAGCAGGAAGGCAGGAAGGGCTCAATAAGGAAGGTAGAGATACTACATTAAAACTAACTTCGTTTATAAACTAGTAATGAGTCAATTGGAAGGCACTGCTGCTGGTTGAGGGCGCATTTGGGCTTAAGCGATATTCCAAACAAGCCCCTATCTCAAGGCTGGTGGGCTGAAGGACAAACAAATATCCTCGAACCATGAGGATGCATTTAAATCTGTATTTCTAGCTGTCTCCATCTGCAAGCACAGATAATGGACATCGATGTTGCGTCATTCTTCCAGCACGGGTGTGTCCACAAAGGTCGCTGGATGTCTCCGGATTCTGTTGACCTTCAAGTCGAAGACATCTAACCTCTGATAGCCTCCAACCACATCATGATACTGCTTTCCTTCTACACAGTCCGCGAAATCCATATCGGCATACAGAATATCTTCCTCTTTCTGCAAGTACTCTTTGGTCTGCTTTTCTCCGCTGGTCCCGTTGATCGTGTAGCCAGGTAGCAGTGCTCCTGTTGGGTCCAAGAACATAGTCGCAGCTGCTGGCGACTGCTCCAACACAGTTCGAACATGGCCCTCATCTGAAGACCCTTCTGAGATTATGTCTATGGCGTTCTGATCGAGACGACCGGAGCAGAGGACACCAAAACACTTCGCTTCAAAACAATGAGCAGCAGCTCTCGTTCGATTCGCAGCAATATTATCATAGTTCACCGGTACCCTCTTCTCTCCTTCCTTGCCCGACACATTGGATCTCGAGTTCCGTTCACCAACACCGTCCGCCACAGCTGTACGTGGAGCTCGTGTCGGCCAAATCGCTGGCCACGTAGAGATATGGAGCTGCTCCCCTTGAGCCATCAACGAATACCGAGCCAACGGATTTGTATTCTCGCCACAAATCAAATTCCCAATTTTCCCAAACGCGGTCTCGGCAACTCGCAAACCATAGCCATCACCCGGACTCCAAGTCAGCTTCTCGAAGAACGTCGGCATCAACTTTCGATGGTGAACGAGGATCTTTCCGTCCAAGCCAACAATAACATTACTGTTGAAGAGACAAGCAGAGCTGTAGCGCACTTTCTCTGAGATGCCAATGCTAACGATTGTGCTGTATTTCTTGGCTGCGGCTTGGATGGCGCCCATCTCAGGCCCGTCGACGTATATTGACTGCTGGGCCATTTTCTGGAAGAGGGAGTGATTTTCGGTTGGTGGACGGAGGGAACTCCAGACAGGAAATGCGGGAATGAACGTTTCTGGGAAGACGACGAGATTGGCATTGTTTTTGGCGGCTTGATGGACAAGGGAAATGGCTTTCTCAGTTGTGTCTTTGGCGGAGAGGAAGACGGCTGAGGCGTGGCATGCTGCTACACGCATTGGTTTGGACATGGCGAAGAGTACGTTGGGAACTGGTTATTTGATGTTTGCGAAGTATAATATGACTGATTTATTGCACATGTGGCCAAGTTCACGACCGAGTGCTTCCTGGCCTCCTAAGGCCCCGTTGAGTGCTTGTTGAGCTTGAGCTTCAGAACAAGCGTCGTCTTACAGCTGGAATTTCAGGATCACCAAGTTGTCGGAATCTCAAGATCTTCTAAAATTTCAGCGGGCACAGAGTTTAATGTTCAGGTGCTGGCGCTGGCCACAGCTTGAGCATGGAAGGCGGGGTAGAAACGTCGCGGGGAAGCGGGCAAGGGGTGGCCAAGACCAGTCAGTTTCTTGGCTAGGTGGTCGCTACGCCTTTGCTTGCTGTATAGTCTCTTGCACGTAGTCTCCTATTCATTGTCTCAATAAGTCAGCAAAGTTAGGACAATTACAAAAGTAGCCGCGTATCGTTCGGAAAGACTGAAATTACCTTGATTCCTTATAGGCGATTTGCTTTCCTAGCCCTGATCAACGTGCAGTCATGCAGAAAAAATTCGGTTCTTGACTTTGACAGTAATTCTGTGGACATGATTCCGTCTCCCTGCATCCTTCTGTGTCATGCCAGATGTCGAAGTTGCACGAACGATAATAGTAATTTCGCCACTCAAGCTGGGAGGGATGTTCGCTTCCACTGAGAATTCTTGCCAGCTATACCCCTTCATCGAACCAACTTGGGAATCCTGCCATGACTTTCCCTCGTCCAAGCTCACCTGCACGATCTTGATCCCATCGTGACTCCACGCCCAGCCCTCAACATGTACTTTCGGTCCCTCGATCTCCTCCCCCGGACTTGGCTTCACAATCATCGAGTTCGGCTCCACAGCCCAGACAGGCTTCATCGTCTTCAACGGGTCATCTTGATCAACCGAATTGTAGAAAGTTGTCGTATAAGGACCCATCGCACGACCAGTCTGCAAAGACAGCTTGCTCAACCATTTCGTACTATTTGTACCGAACCATCCCGGAACGACCAATCTCACAGGCCCACCTCTTTCTTTCGACAACGGTCGCCCGTTGAGTTCATACGCCACCAAAACTTCTGTCTGGATGGCTTTTGTCAAGGGAAGGTCTTTCTGATATCTGTCGGCGATGACTCCGTGAAACTCCCCATGGTCAAGGCCTTCAGACCAGACGAATTGTGCCTCTGGTAAAGGAGAAGCAAGGGATAGTAAGGTATTGAGCCTAACACCCGTCCATTCCACATTCCCTACTCGCCATAAGTTCTCGACCGGTGGCTTGACTGGACTGCCGTAACATTCGTGAAAAGCTGTTACGGTTGTCTTCGGGAATTTGTAGAGGTCTGCCAGTGTGACCGAAAACGGATGACTGACCAGACCGTCGACCACCAGCATCCACTTTTCCAAGTTGACAACAGCTGCTCCCATGTGTATTGTCTGGAAGAGCTGTGAATCTGGAGTGATGAAAGAGTTGAGGAGATGCGGAGCAGGTGGGTGGCGAATGAAGAACCCGGCTGGTTTAATTGAAGAACATGCTTCGCGCTCCTGGTTATGTGGTGGAGGATCGCAGAGTTGTGGAGATGCTTGACTCTCTACGGCGGTCATTATAGGCACTTGACAGTGGTGGGTCGAACAGGTTGTTCAAGGGGTTGGTGGCAAGTAGGAGTTGAGGAAGTTCTCAATATGATTGGCTATAATTGATCAATAGAAGGTGGGCTGGCATGTCATTATCGCCAGCAAAACAATCAACGTTGGACGACCGTGTATCGAAGTTCGGTGAGGGAGCATGGAAACCAAAATGCGGGGAAGATAGCGAGCTGATCACCCTCCTTCACGCACTACGGTAAGCGAGCAGGTTGAAGCACCAGAAAGCATCTCTGGGCAATCACTTTGAGTAGAGATGTGCTGACTACGCTCACTGTGATAAATTCACGATGTAGATCCATGTAGTTCTCCATCTACCTGATGCCAAGTTGAAATACATCTACATCTCCAACCCTTGCCACAGCTCGTCCGTCAGTTCTTCCGTCAACTCGTCCGTCAATTCACCTTCGCCGAGACCTTCTTCTATGCCCTGACGGAAGACAGCGGAGTCAAATATAAGCTTTTCACTAGGCTTCTCCTCTCCATACATATAAGGAGGAATGAACCCCGACCATTTCAGAATGAAAATCCTCAGACGCCGCTTCTCCTGCGAAGTTTGCTTCCCCGCGTGTCCCAATAGACTCAAGATTTGCTTCATAAGCTTCCGGCGATGTTTGCCTCTCCAAATCTGCGGCATCACCGCATCGATATTGTTTCGCCCTCCAAAATCGACAATGAAGTCGAGATCAGAGACCCGCCCTAACCATTCAATTATGGCAGATAGCGGCTCGATCCATATGTCATCATTCTCCCCGGGGTGAAATCGGTAGGAGTTGAAGATAATACGAAGCGAGAGGTCAGGGGGCATCGTCGATGTCCATGGTGGTGCTGTTTCGCTGAGAATATGTGTCAGGATGGACCGTGACTCAAGCTCCATCTCTCTGAGATTCAAGAAGGTGGCCATTGATAAGTTGGCTGAAGCACAGGGCTCATTGAAGCGTCCACCAATGTGCTTCACATACTGTAGAGATCGTTCTTGAAGTGCCAGAGCTTCCAAGAACTTAGTCGGGAATCGTCCAAGTGGTTCATTCATGCCACTCAGATGGTACATTCTCTCTCCGATTATCAATCTTTCGAGGGCTTTAGGTACCGACAGAACAGCTGCCAACCCTTTCGGAGTGATGTTACACTCGTCGAATGTGAGACTTCTGAGAGCAGTCGAGCTCTTGCATGCCGAGAGATGTGCCTCAACGTTATCGCCGACGTCAAAGCAGGATATCGTCAAGTTGCGAAGCGTAGGGTGACGAAAGATTCTAAGGAAAGGAGGATTAGCCTAGGTTGCAAAATTACAGAGAAACAATGCAGAGTGTAATTATATCTTCAGCAGATCTTGACAGACACTACCAGAGCAAGGGCAAGAGTGGACCCACACAGCATTCTTCCCGAGGTCGAAGACTTCTCGACCAGGACCTGATTTATTGTGACTGTGAAGTGTAACTATAGAGCATGATTATTAGCTGGTCCAAATAACGTATCATTCGAAGCAAGACACGGGAGAGTGGGTCAACTTACAAGTCTCTAAAGGGACCAGAGCCCTAGGTTCCGGCCCCAGCGTCATGGCGGAAGCAAACTCAAAATACGCAGCATACTCTATCCTCCCCTGGCTCTCGAAATCCATCCTAAGAGCATGCGTGTCATTACAGCAAGGTGCCTCAATCAAGAGTTCCTTCAATTTTGTAAGGTTTCGCAGTGTGAAATTCAGTATCTCGACACCTCCTGAATCGTCATACAGATATCGGACATGGATCTTGCGAATGAGCAATGCGCGATCCGGCCTCCCAAGAATCGAGGCGAAGAGTTTGAGAGCTTGATAGCCTTTGCGAATTAGGACCGATTCGTACAAGGCAGCTTCAGCGAAGTCTTGAAGCCCGGAACATGTGACGGCCAGGTTACGGAGGCTTTGCGAATCATCGAGATGCTGAACAATTTGGATCAAGAGCTCGTCGGCCAGTTCCAGAAGACGAGATGCTGCAGTTGTTGGCTGCGCCATAGTTTCTTCCTGATTGCTGCTGTGTTACGCTCTGGATTTCCGATATTTCTGAAAGGTGTTACGGTGAGGCTTTGCATGGGCATGGGAGGAAGCCTGTGGAGATCACGTGAAACGACTCTGCCAATCATGCGCGGGTGCGTCAGCACCGGCAACTCTGCCTTTCAAAGCTGTGCAGAGACAGATTGTTTGGTATGAAGGTTCGTGGAAGTCGAGTATTTCTTTTCATGGTAAGTTGCAGCTTCCTTCATTCTTGGTGTACCAGCAGAAGTGCCTTGCATTACTCCAATCTCTTTCAGGTCTCAGCCGAAAGGAAGACCTCAGTAAAGACCAGAAGCACTTTTTGAGTACTGAGGACATGCACTTCATGGACTGTTGATTAAGTTCTAGATCTCTCGTAGAGATCGAAATTCACAGCGCCTGTCTCACACAGCAGCTGTCTCGACGAATATCTCACGTAGTGACAGTGATCGTTGTATGTGGACATACAAGCACATTGAAGAACCAAGTCGCTATTTTCACAAGCTTTTGTATTTATCTATGGATATCTATTACCAGACTGCAGACGATTTTCTCTGCAAGCATGTGATGAGGTGGAGTGGCGATGAGCAAAAGAATTGTCCTCCCTGGTGTCCAGAGTCTGGAATAAAAGACCAAGACAATCCTTGAAGTCCAGTACCACCTCGAAGTGTTCATGTAAAAAAGGAAAAGAAAAAAATATGCAAATAAACACGCACAAGATGACCTCTTCCCATGAACACACCTCTATGCACACCGCCAGATCGTAGCAAACTATCAACCTCATCGTCAGTGTTCGTCCAGTGTTCGAGTGACAGAAGAGACAGACGCCAGATCGCAGAAACTTCAAACCCCGCCAATACTACTATCTCACCATCCAAGTTTCTACTGTTCAAACACCGAACAAGTAGTCGGATCTGTTCTCCTCCTCGAGCCATTCATGATACTTCTTGAGTTGATGTATTCTATCCTTGCAAGTAGAGCACACGAAGGAATCGCAGTGCTTGCAGTAGAAGCAGTTGAAGTAACAATCTCGTTTGCAACGACGACAGATTCGCACATCATTGAAGTCCTCCTCCGCAACGATCTCATGCTTCCAGGCAACTTGGCAAGCCTTCTCAATGTCACCCGGTTGGCGGTAGGTTTGGTATTCAGTGACGCCGATGTATGTCAACTTCTTCCACTCGATCTTGCTCTTTGTAACATCCTTTGGGTGCTTGTCAGCGATGTACTCAGCCTGTTCAAGAACCTTCAAGACTTTGTTGGCGACAGCAACGAGGGCTTTGTGTTCGGCGTGCTCGAAGTCATCTTGGTGATCTTGAAGTTGGTCCATGAACATTCGAATTGATGACTTGATGAATTCCAACTTCTTCCCAGCCTCGATAATGTCCGTTTCAAGAGTCTTGAACCATCGTTCTCCGAGCAGTGCCTCATCAAGCTCATCTTGACTCTGGAAGACTTGACCAATACGTTCCTTCATCACCACGAAAAGCTCAATCTCATGCTTCAAGTCTTGCTCAAAGCAGGCGAGTTTTGCTTGCTGTCGAATAGCGTTTCGACGGCGCAGCTCAATCTGTCCACGAAGCTCCCCAGCTAAACGTTGCCACTTCTTGACTCTGCGGTCTCTGGCTTGTAGTTCTGAGGCCTTCCAGGAGCAAAAGATCTGTGCTGGAGTGTGCGTTCGGGGCGATCGGGAGGTTCGAGCTGGCATGAATACACTGGGATTGAACAGCTTGCCACCAGAGTGCCACTTGATCAGACTTTCAGCAGGGATTCTTAGCTCCTTCGAGGCAAAGTTGTTTTGATACACTCGGGGCTCTAGGGGCTCTTGGTGCTCCTGATCGTCATCATCCTCAAAGATGGTGTAAAGGCCGTCCTGCAGTTCTGGTCTGGGCTTCCAACATTGACGTGGACCACTAAGCAAACCTTGTCGCATGGCGGACGCAAATGTGAGACGGTCAGTGCCCGTCTCGTCAGCTGCCCTCAAGAACTTTGGATTGTCAAATAGAATATTATTAGCAGAGTTGTTTCGATCTCTCTCCGTCCGTCTCACGTCCTCAGGAAAGGCCCACTCCCTGTTTCCAATGATTCGTCGACGCTCAATATCAAAGGCTCTCCGCTGTGTCTTGTCTTTTAGGACGGCATAAGCGGTACCAATTCGCTGAAATGTAGCAGTTGCGTCAGAACCATTGTACTTGTCGGGGTGAAAGTACTTGGAGAGCTTCAAGTAGGCTTGTTTGATCTCATAGTCGGAAGCAGACAGTCCTACTCGTAGAATCTGGTAATGGTCGATGAAGGTATCCATGGCGATCTTTTGTGGGGCTTTGTGTTGGGGTCGGGTTGATATTTCGAGGTGTACTGGATTTGTGTTAGTTTTGTTGTCGACCGAGATGTGCGAACTCTTTCAAATACCTGAGATGATAGATCGAGCTGCCTCTCAGTAGTTATGGGTGTTGTTGATATTTTGAGATGGGCTCACTTTCAGAGCTAGTTTGATGGATGTTACCTCTCCCTGAAGTTTTGGTCAGCCAAAGATTTCTCAGATCAGAATGATGGTGTCTTACCAGACAGCTATAGTTCCAATAGCAATGTCCTGCAGAGGAACCTGCTTTCAATCGTTTACCAGAACGGATTTTTGCCTTCAGCAGTGGCAACGACGCTCGAGTTGGTTCTGCAGGTGTAAGGAGCTAGGACCTGATGCCAGGTGCAAAGCTACAAAGAGATCGAAGAAATTAGGATCAAGGTTGACTGCTGCTGAATTGTTCAGAGAAAAGAGACGGAGGAACAGTGCTCCCTTAATTCCAGTGAGGAAAAAGAGGTTGACATTGTGTGCCTGATTCGAGGTTGTGGGGAGATATTTGGTGAACTCAAAAAAGTCCGCTCCGTGAGATCAGGCATCCAAATTACCCCAGCCAAAGGCCTATTGTGAAGTGCCATTGATATTGTGGCGGGCTGTGCTAGCCTCGTCTTGCAGCTGCAGCTATTGTGCTTTGAAGCACATAGGTCGAAACGAAGGTGGGCATCTATCAATATTGACATTGTGCTGATTGGCCCACTACCGAGTCTTAGTTCGTCAGCATCAGTTCTCTCTTGATTCTGTAGCCTACTTTGAGTGGTAAGAAGTACACAAACTTCTGGAAACATGTATCACATTGTGACGCCTTTTGGCACCCTCTCAGCAGCAGAAAATTTATTGCTTCATCTGGATGATATCAGCAGGATCTTTATTCTTCTTGAACATCTTAAGACAGCACTCAGTTGACCCTAGGCCCACAGAATTCTACTCTATATGACAAATTGGACAACCTTTACCTTTGTTGCTCTCAGCCACGAGGCGTTCAGAGAAAGAATCAATGCTCCGAAGGGCCATGAAGGGGGATCAACGGAGGCTTGCTGCATTTGCCTTCTGACTTTGTGAAGTTCCATCTCAGAAGAGATATGAAGGCCCGCCCCAAGCAGTGGAAGTATCAGGAGATACATGCTGTAGTAAGGTTGCCTGGCAGATATGAAACTCCTCTGATCTAGCTTGGGACTCTGTCGACAACCGGCTGGAGGCTGTGGGTGCCCGTTGAGAGTCAACATGAGCCCTCCCTATGTAATACTTGAATTCCCCAAGATAACCGGTGCCGTGGCCATGAACAGACTGTTTTTGCGATCCTTAGGACCCGCGACCATTTGAGCCTGTCACTCAGCTGTAAATTTGGGCTTGTGTTTGGACGCTGTAAAAATGTTGAATTCGTCACGTGCTCCGCGTTCCTTGGCAATTTCGGCGTCAGTCAAGGCACTTGCTTAGCTTGGCTCATCTTCTTGAGATAAATGACCCTCTTGTTTCCTCGTCAATATGGGCCTTGATGCACAGCCAACTATGAATTCACCAAGGGCAATGTCCTGAGATATCTTCCCATACATCCTCACCGGCAAGACGACTTTCACCAGAATGCAGCCTCGCTTCAACTGACTCCCAACCGTCCTCATTGATTTCAAGGTCTTGAGAAACCACCCCGTTTGATGATAGCCGGCCGACCTGAAGAGGATGTCTGATCACCCGGGTCGGTTCATCGTCCGAAGGGTCATAAACTTTCAATATGTCATGCCACCAAGTAATTCAAATAGCCTTGCAAGCCGAGTCAGGTCTGATCAAAAAATCACCAATTTTGGCCTTGAAGCCGAACTTGTTTCACCAATGAGTAAGCACTTTATTTATTGACGGCTAGCCTGCTTGGCTCCACACTTTCACTGGTCTGGCTCGTGAAGGCAGATGGCGGGAGACGTACGGAGCCCTTCCAGGCTGAGAGTTTGACCGGGATCCAAGTAAGACTATCGTGAAGCTTGGAAAATCTTGACTGATTTATCAGATTAAGCTTGACGCGGATGTGTTCCTTGTTACGACTTTGTGTAGCTGCAGCACCCCTTTGGTCTTTATGTATTCGACGGTTGGATTATTTTATGCCCGTCGAGATCCAGAGCAGGTACAGCTGTGTTTGGAGTCCGTTGTATTATCCCTTCTCTTTCCGCCTGGAGGATTCAGTTCTTCCCCGGATGGCATCCGTATTCGTAATCCGACCAATCTAATAGGAATCTACCCGAACGACTGACTAGGCCATGCCGGCTAGTGTCATCTGAACCATCTGTACAGTATCAAATGCGCCACGAAACCTTATTCAGGACCCCTGGCAGCGGGATAGTCTCGGGGACATCCTGGGGAAACTTCGAAGCTCTGATATGTTTCCTAAACAGGATAGACTACACTCCAACAGAGTCTATCAGATTCGGTTCCTGCAGTTTTGTGAGACGGGAGAGTCGAATAACCTTGTCTCGCCGACCAAGATCTTCTTTCCCGCAATCGTCCCGTCTCAGGAACACAAAACCGGGCACCCTTGGAGCCCGTCGTCCAAGGACTCTGAATCCTCCGAGTCAGGCTGGACGAATGTTCCTATGCCTTACTAGCAGCTAGTCTTCTGAATATATGAACAAACCAGGAAGCTCCTGCCGCCATGTGGAACCATCGACAACTGCTAGCGGGAAAGAGGTAATTTCATACATGAAAAGGAGATCTTGCACCTCGCTCCTATCTTTGACTGGTTTTGGCTTTCAATTAATCAGAAGACGACAGAGATGATCAATCCTCGAGTTCAACCAGTGAGTATCTAATTTCAGAACACGTTCTTTCGGTGTCACTGACAGATTTGCCAGATACCGGGCGAGAACCGGGTACGGAAGATTCTAATTGGAATCACGATTCCTCAAATCCTGGCCTTCTTCTTTGTCCTAGGACGGATCATTAGTCGCGTCAAAATTGTTCGAAAGTGGAGTGCAGATGATACTTTAATAGTCATTGCCTGGATAAATGCTTTGACATTGACGGTTTTATTCGGAGTTGCCACTCAGTACGGTCAAGGCCATCACAGTGAGTATTATCCAAGTTCTCTTTCCCATCTACAGGCTGTCTGAGGTCGGTCAAAGCCTGTGCCATGCTCCTCAGACATTATACCAGCGTCTCAAATATTCTCTACTGTCTTCATATCGTTTTAATAGCCAATACTGACTCCGAGTCTTTCCACAGTTTCCGATGTTCCATTGGACCTACTTAAAACGTCGTTTATGATAACTTACACAAGCCTCATGAGCTACCAATTGGCCCTCTGTTTCACGAAAATATCGATCCTGGTTTTTTACCTGCGAGTCTTCCCAGGCCGCAGGGAGCTATGGCTTTCTTGGATTACGATTGGCACCGTGGTCTCATACAGTATTCCTTTCCTCATTCTAGACGCCCTGCAATGCGATCCGACTACAAAGGCATCCTTTTTCGGGTCTGGCGTTGCTTGTGTTCGGCCAAGGTACATCATGATCGTTTCTGCCATCGTACACACTATGACCGATATCTGGATGGTTGCCATGATCATTCCTGTAGTATGGGGCCTTCAGATCGCACCTCGCCAGAAGTACTCGTTAGTAGCGATTTTGAGTTTAGGATTGTTCGTCGCCGTGGCCTCCGTCGCTCGAATTCTCTCTATCATGAAAGCTAATGATTCAGATCCTGACATAACGTGGATCATTGCCGACTTCGATATTGTGAGTTTGACATATCTATTCAAACGTAGTTGCCACCTATTTCATCCTCGGTTTTCTATGAGAGCCTAGTCACGTCTGCAAGGCGATATTCAAGATATGCTAACTTCTCTCATCCGCAGTGGACAGTCATAGAATGTAGCGTTGGCTTGATCTGCGCATGTGCTCCCACCATTCGACCACTGTTCCTCAGATTGTTCCCCAACTTAATGGCCAGTCGTCATGAGACGCTTAAGAACCCTTACGGGCGAAGAACCACGCCGATTGGGAGAATTTCCGGAGCAATTGAGCTCAGATCCACGGAGTTTTTGGCAGAATCAGGGAAGAGCCCAGGATTACAAGATGGACACTGGCGAGAGGACGACAAGTCGGAGAGAATAGATGATTGTTACGATGGGCAGCCGATAAATTCTGGTCATACTCCGTCAGGATAACGATGCAACATTGTCATGTTCGCGGGCGAAGAGCTACGAGATTGTGATTTTCGAAACACCAACAAGAAGGGGCCGATCACTCGAAGAATTGCGTGCATAATCCTGGCATTTGGGCTCCGAGGACTTCGGATAGTGCCAGGAAGAAATCAGGACTTTCGAACGATCGAGCAAGTAGCATGTTGGCTAGCTACCAATTCGCACTTTCGACGGCTCGATTGCTTCACTCAACGCAACACTCAAGTCGGTTTAAATATGCGCCTAGCATAAGCTTTCGAAGTAGACGGGTTTGTACGTCTGTACTGTACCACCACAATTGCTGCGGCCTTGTCGGGCTACATCGCTACCTAATAAGGACACTGAAGGCTTTCCTGCGGGAGATCGACTTAGCCTTGCAGGCTGCCTGCGTCATGATCGACAACGCTGTCCAGACTCAACCTTTTCCTCTTCCCCCAACATCACTTATTCCGCCTCTCGGACTACAGCTTCTTGACTATAATAAACATACACCAATATTTACCATCGTCATAATGGCCGAAACAGGTCTTGATGTGAATGCTATCCTTGCATCCTACCGGAGCGAAGCAACCTTCGAATCCACCGACAGCCTCGGCCTCGACGAAAAAGAAGACCTAACCACACAGTACAAGTCTGGCACTGTACCATACTCATACATCGAGCCTTCCACTCGCATGCTCAAAGTCTACCACCAGGAAATAGCTCCATTTCTCTCCAGCGCTGGCGTGATAGGGATGGTCACGAATGTGTCACATGGTACTTTCCACAAACGACCTGCATCCCTCATCATCTTCTCTTTCTCTTTACGAAGCGGCGAGCATGGCTTCCGCTTCAAGAATGCAAACGTCAAGATCACTCTGTCGAAGCACTCATCTTCTTCCCCGGCAGATTCAAATCCAGCTGTACTCAAATTCGCGCCACGAAAAATCTACGGACTACCTACCGTGGAAGGCAGGAAGAACACCGTCGGCGGTGAACTGACGCTGCAAGTACCCGCTGGTCCATTAACTGTCGGGCCTGCGATGAAAGGAGAGCGAGAGACGGAGTATGAGAAGAAGTACCGATTTGAGACGATTGGCAATTTCTGGAGCAGCAAGATGGGAACTGACTGGGATATCGTGTATTGGGACATGCGAGAGAACAAACGGACCAAGGAAGGCATACCTGATAGATTGAACGTTGCCGTGGTGGTGGAAGCTACCGGACCGTTCGTTGCCAGCGTTGAGGTCGTCGTGGATACGCCTTTTGCCAATGGATTTTTGAGCAGCCCTTGGACGAAGAGTGATCCGGCTGTGTTTGTTCCTGGCGTAGTGATGGGCAGTCAACCTCGGACGACGGACTTCGATGAATTGACGCAAGATGAGTGGAAGGCTATGATTCCGTTTGAGGAGGAGTGGGAGAACAAATTGACGGACGTGGCGGAATTAGAGATGAGAGCACCACCTGCGCAGACTGTACACTTGAGCTCTTCCCCTGAGCAGAGCGAACCTGGCAGCGCAATTGTTGGAAGAGGAGATTTAAAGGTCGATGCTAGACTTCTTGAGGAGGAAGAAAGTGACGATAGATAGTCGACATAAAAATATCGGATACCATTTGACTCTCTCTACAGTACACGCAGAAGCGTCTTTCTCACCTCTTAATATTACCATATTTACAGACTCCAGACGCCAGTCGCCAATTCCCGACAATGTTGCTTCCCTATTCAATCCAAATTTCCTTGAGCAAAGCATTCATAAATCCTCATGCCTGATGCATGTTGGCCACGCTGGATATTTCCAGTGCTATCTTCTAGATATTCTTCTTCGTCTCAGCCTCCTTCTCACTTCTCGCAACCGTCGGTCTATCCTCATCAGCACACAATCCTAAAAAGAAAAAAGGAGCAAAACTTACACAGCATCAACAACACTCTTCTTCTCATGACCATGCCCCGTCTCCTCGACCTCCTCTCCCTCTCCCCTCCTCTCAACCCCCATCAGTAACCAAGGCATTAACCCAAACAAGCCCAAAACCAATACTCCGGCTCCCGCAGCCCAGAAATCCGTCTCCCAAATCCACACCCTCCACCCCTTCTCCCACATCACCACACCCCCCACCAACTCCGCCAATACAAGAAACACCCCCGCCACACCTCCAATCGCCAGTCTAAACCCCGCAACTCTTGGAATCTCATACCACACAATGAGATACCTCGCGAAAAGCGTAGAGAGCAGTAGCCAGAAAGGTAGAGTGATGAGCTCGGCTTGCGGTTGAGTTAGGTGGTTGATGGGTTGGAGGCGCGCGATGCGCAGGTAGGAGATGAAGAGGGAGGAGAGGTAGGAGACGAAGAAGTAATAGAAGGAGAGGCGGGTGATGAAGAGGAAGAGGGCGATGTCCCAGAGGATCTCGAAGACTGAGGTGGTTGTTTCGAAGAGGATCATTTTGAAGGTTGGGTAGTGGTTCGTTGATGAACTTATGGCTTGGGATGTTCTGTTTGTTTTGGTTGGTGGTTGTATTTTGTGTTGTAGTGCTTGGCTTGGCTTCGCTTATTGTTGTAGTTGTGTTTTGGTGTGTTGTGATGTGAAGCTGTTTTGATGCTTCGATCTTCGCTGAGTTTTCAATGACTTGTAATGTTTGGATGTATGTTATTTTCGATGAAATATGAGGGAGGGGTCAATCAGATTTTATTTGTGAAATGTTGCGGTGGCGTGGATGTGCCAGTGACCGCAACCTTACCACCTCACGTGCTGACATGAGCTGATGCATCACACCACTCGACTCCATCCGTCGATTTCCCCACAAACATGCTCTGTAACAGGTGAGAATGAGGCAATCAAGTACCGAGGGCCGGTATTCATGGAAAGCTCGATTATTTCTCTGTGGGTGTGATTAAAATTGGACCAATATCGGGTGTCCTTCGCCTTCCCTTCAGTTGTGTGTCTGTCGTGCAACGAATGGCACATTTGCATAAGGTCCTCTTGAATATTCAGTGTTTCAAGCTAGATCATGCCACATTCTTAGTGTTCTATTATCAGCATCAAGTTAGTACGTCTTGAATAATTACAGCCTTTCTCTTTTCGATACGAGAGAAAGGGAGACCTCAATATAGACTCCCCACATTACTTAGCGAGGTATTTTGACCGGGTCAACAACAAGGAACATACAATTATAGACGATGCATGCTGTCCAACCCACATTAGATCGATCACTAAATCATTGTTGGAAAATATTGAAAGGAATATCGAAGACATCCGTCTCGGCGCCTGCAAATAAAAACACCTCCAAAAGACGAGCCGTATCCTGCTCACATACCCCTAGTCAACAACATTGCACGCTCATTAGACTTCCCTAACCTAACCTTGCACTACACCAGACGGTCCACAGATCTCCACTCATGAGCTTCCTATCTTCCGCATCCTGTTCTCACCTATTCCGTCAGCTACCCCCATGAACCGGCCTTACCACGTCCCCTCCATTCCTCCAACCAGCACCACCACCTTCAATCCCTTCATGCATTTCCCTCTCCAAGCACCCAGCAACAACCTCGCCTACCACCCAAGCCAGCTCAATTCCACTCCCAACTCCATCCACAGCACCCGTCCACGACAATCCCTCAGCAATCCTGAGCTCCCCAACCTCCCTCTCACTCCTAGGCCACAAAAGCGGATATGCATCTCTAACCAATACGCTCTTAACAGCTACCACCGCACCTCCATTCCCAAAGATCCTCTTTAGGAAGTCGGCAGAAGGTCGAGTATCGAGAGGATGGTCGGAAAGAATTCGGTAGAGATGGTATACAGCATCAGTACTAATATTCTCGCCTTCGACCCCACTTTCTGGTACCATGTGGAAAGCTTGGAGATCAAAATCAGGACCGTACATCCTCCTCACATGGGAGATCTCGTAAATACCTTTGAGATCTCTCTCTTTCTGGCAGAGCCGTCTGTTGTTATTCTTGTTCCCGTCTTCTTTAGTGGTGAAAAGAATCTCATCTGGCAGAGGCGAAGAAAAACCAAAGTACTTCGCATCGAGTATGTCATTGGAAACGATGAAAGTGACATAGACTCTCCTGTAGAAGACCTCATTTTTTTGGTCGTTATCCCTTTCTGGTCCTCTCCCAGATCCGGGTCCAAAGGCTGCAAGTAGGGCACTGATGTTCCACGGCGCGGCAATAACAACTTGGTCGAAACTCTCCACACTCATCTCCCCTCCCAAGCGCCCAGCATTTTTTGATTCAATTTCCCACCCGCCTCTTATCTCTCCCTCTCCTCTTCTTCTCCTCATACCGATGACCTCCCTCCTCATACCGATGACCTCCCTCCCCAACCTGATATCTGCTCCACTCCTCCCAGCCAAGCTTTTCATCACTGTCCCGAAACTCCCCACACCGTAAAGTCCATTTCCGATTGACCTAGCATACTCCTTCCCCAAAGCACTATGCAAAGCAACCTCGCTAATTTCATTCACATCCTGAGCTATCTGCCTCCATATTTGTGGGTTGAGGATCTCGTTGATGTAAGCGGAAGAGATGCCCTTTTCAGCGAGAAAGTCTTCTGCGCTTTGGGAAATGAGGCCGCTGAGCTGGGTAGTGGCGAGAACACTGTGCAGTGTGAGGTTGGTCTGTTGTTTTCTGTTTGCTCGCTGATGTGGAAAGTGTGAAGGTCGATGTTGGTTTTGGGGAAGCGATCCAGCCTTCAAGATCTCAGCAACCATTTTGTCCGTCTCGTCACCGAGATGTTTCGCTTTCCAAACACTGGATCCGTAGCGGAAGACGAGGGCGAACCATTCGGACCAGCTTATGGAGTGACCTGGTCTAGTCGTTTGTGCAATGATCTCCTTTCCGTTGAAGAATCCGACTGAGCTTTTGCCTTGTCGCTCACTTGCTGACTTCTTAAATCCATTTCCATTCCCATTACTTACTTTCTCTGCTGTATTCCCCAACTCCTCGAAACGTGCTCGTATGATTGAAGCAGCAGGAAGGAGTTCAGACGTCGCTATATCTTCGATTTCTAAACCATGCCAGAATGGTGTTGATGGATGTGGATTTTGGTTCTGGTCAAAGTCCAAGACCATGCGTCCGCCGACAGCTGATTTCTGCTCGAAGATAGTGATGGAGAAGAGTGGGTTACCAACTGAGTCTTTGTGTTCTGAGAGGGCGAGGGCCGTGGCTATACCTGCTGGTCCAGCGCCTGCATCAGACAAGGGTCAGCTGGTATCTCAATTATGATGAGGCAAAGCAAGGAGACAGTGATAGATGAGTTGCTGTGATATCATGGGCCAATTGTGCTTGTAATTCTTATCTTCAAGTTCCCAGTCTAGCCTAGAGAACATATACTCTGCTGATAACCCCTGCATCCTGATCCCAAGCCATGAAGCTCCTTCAATTCCTCCCACCTAAGCCTTGACTGACCGTAAATAGAGCGTCCTCGAAATGAAAAGCAAAAAGAACTCACCAACAATGCCCACACTCACCCGACTCTTCCCAATTTCATGCCCCTGTCCTCCATGTCTCCAGTCTCCCCATCCACCTCTCCCACCCTCCAAAACCCAGACCACCACGCCCCAAATCCACGGCCCAACAAGCCAGCACACTAAAGCAATTGCGCAAAAGAACCGAATGGGTCGCCAGTTCCTACCCCACCATGTTCGTGCAGAGAGTGTGGGTTGTGCATTGTTAGGGAGGAGAGGTGTCAATTGGGTAGGGTCTGGGGAGAGGAGTGGCATGTTTATGTATTTGGAAGACTTCCGTTACGTTGGGGAGGGCTTAGATCAGATTCAATAGTAGAGAAGATGAGGAGATGGAGAGAATTAGTGCAAGGCTATGATGCTCGTACTGCGAGCAGCGAGGCGTTTGAGGGAGAAGAAGGGCGAGGACGGCCTGGTAAGGCTTCAGCTCGAATTCAAGCAAGTGCTAGAGCTTGTAATATCAAGAAGACCTATAGATTGAAGATATAAGAGATGCGGTGGGGTAAGGCTGGAGTTCAAATGTTGCAGCCTGAAGAGGTGTTGAAGCTTGCGCGGCTACCTGCAGGTGAGCTCGCTTGAGACCAGTGTGTCCTTGGGTTGGACAACAGTGGCAAGATCCGATTCCAGATACCAACATTAAACAGCCTTACTGAGCGTCGTGCTGATGGGGCTGACGACTTTGCTCCGTGTGAGATGCTGTCTGGGCTGATTCTTGGGCGAACTTGATACTGTCAGGCGTTCGGTACTATGTGTCGATGCAGCTGAGACTCCTGGATTTCCTGCATAAAATTCCAAAGTCATGAAAATAGAACAGAACATGAACAGATAGGGAGGCACATCGTTTTTGATTACCATCTAAGTAGGTCAAGCAAGCATCACAACTCCAATATCCCAGGGATTACCTTGAAAGCCAAACCCGTGAAGCCTTCCACAAAATGAAGGCTGCAGCCTACTCTAGGAAGGAAGAATTTGCTTTTCCATTCGTATCATCATCCACTCGCTCAACCAATACAAATCTAATCCTCAGTCTCCTCGACCTCTTCGATGATCTCGCCCTCACCATCATCCTCGAAGCTACCAGCTGGGACCTCGTACAGACGCAGGATCTGCTTGTTGGGGTCCTTGACAAGAACGTACTTGCCCTCCTCGCGCTGAAGACACATGTCGGCGATCGTGCGGACGATACCCCAGCCGTTGGAGAGACTCAAGTTCATTTGCTGAGCGAAATCGCGGGGCTTCCAGCCTACAACACCGAGAATAACGTGCTTGTCGTTGGTCTTTGGGTTGGCGCGAGAAACGAATCTGGGGGATGTTAGTGGTGTACATTTCAAAAATGTGGAAAAGGCTTACCCGAGCTTCATGACATCTGCCTTGGCCATGATACTTTGCACCGTCCATCTGGCAAGCTTGCAGCTGTTGTTCTTCATTTCTGTTGCCACAACAGCACCACGTTGACCGACCAACTTCGTTCTCCAGTCCAGAGCTCCACCGCTTCCTTGTGCCTTGTGATCGAACTCGTTCAAAGCCTTGACTGTGAGGAATTGGTCTTCTCCGCTAATGGCGTTCTTCTGAACGGCATCAATCTCTGTACGGACAATCAAGTGGACTGGATCCTCATCGTTGAGCGACAAGTCGAATCGTCTGTATTTGTAGGCCTTGCTAGCAGCTGGCTCGGTCTCCTCGGCGGGGTTGTAGAAGGGGTTCTCGTGAGCCATCTCGACCTTTTGGTTCTCGTTCTCAATCATAACTTGGTTTGCGAAGTTGTGGTTGATGTAGGTAGCCTCCTCGGCCAAGGCACTCGGTTGGTTGATGGCATCTTTGCTTCCTTCCGAGGCATCCATTGGCGCATCAGCAGCGTTCTCGTTGACTGTGACCATATCCAGAGTAGCATTATCTCTCTTGTCCAAGAAGACCTTGTTGCCTTGCCTAACGATAACGATATCCCAGGGATAGACAGAGCGAGGCGAGCACATAAGCATGGAGAGAATGCTGTCTGTAGCAAAGATAGTAGCCTCATCCTTCTCTGCGAGTTCTTGGATGACGGGATCTGAGGATGTGGTGACATTATAGGCGGCACGGTCGACGACATTCAACTTGCGCTCAGCAGACTTGACAGGCTGCTTGTCGTATGAGCGGTCGTAGTAGTAAACGAAACCATAGTTCTCGATATCCTCTCCATCGTCCGTATCCAGGTTCAGCTTAGCCAGGCGGTTGAAGTCAATCTCCTCCAGCATCTTCCAGTCAGGCTTGATGTTAACAGACGCATCGCGGTTGCGCTGTGGCTTGTCGTAATCCTTCCAGCCAAATCTCCGTCCACCACGCGCACCTCCGCGGCCTCCTCGCTGATCATAGTTGTTGTAACCTTGCTGGCCTCCTCGTCCTCCAACTCTCTGAAACTGTCCACGTCCACCTCTGGTATCGCCGCGTCCGCCACGTTGACCCCGCCCTCTCGTGAATGCTCCACCCCGGCCAAATCTTGTCTTCGTCGAGTCGCGAGTATTGCTGACAACGGAGAAGGAAGATTCATCTTCGGCGAGTTGTACAGCGAATAAGGAGGATGTACCGGCACCGTAGACTTGTTGATCTGTTTTTCAGAAATTAGCAAGTTGCCCCTCCCCGCATAATTCACCCATGCTTGTATATGGCAGATATGTGGCAGTATATTGAGGCAAAAGATCAGACCTCTGTAGTTTCGGTTGTATTGTTGTCTCCCACCTCTGCCATCTCTTCCGTCCTTTCCCTCGGTGGTCCAGTCTGCCATGCGACCCAATTTGTCGCCTTTCGAGTATGGGGCATATGGAACGCCATTTAACGTGGTTTCAGTCGAGGTTGGTGGTCCCCAGGAATCCTCAGATGGGAGGGCGGCAATGATGTCCGTGAGTGATATGGGCGCCATGATTGCGACGTGTTCTGGTTTCGAGAATACGTGGGGTTTGAAGTTGTCGCCGACGAGAGGTTTGCACGAATTTCGATGTGTGGAAATGTTAGTGGGGCACTGATCCCTGTCAGTCGAGCCGGGAACTGTATTATGTAAGCGCCTCTCGAGCCTATCTAGGTATGATCCAAATCAATGCCCATTTTCAAATACTCTTCAAACAACCCGAAAGGCTTCTGGGTTATTTGAATGAAAGATGCTAATGATTTAGATTTATCAAACCCAAGCAAGTCCTATCCAAAGTCTTGCAAAACCTGAAACCTTTCGAGCTAACCCAATTTTGGTGTTTAACTCAGGTAAGTATATATCTAATGCCATGAACTGTGATGAAAAAGCGGTTTGGAGGCATGATAAGCTGCATGAAAGGACTTATATTTCAAAACATTGTCTTCTGAGCTTTGTGCTACATTCAATTACTGGTGAATATTATATCATTATCAATTGCTCATGAAATCCGTCACCGCATTCTCATGCCCAACAGGTATCAAACCCGTACGCCTCTGCCTGCTACTACATATGAAAACAAACACACCCATTTTCCTTTTCCCAGCATTAGAACGCCATCTCCGGCTTGGTATAAAACACACTTTCCAAAGCATCCCGAACCTCGAATTCTTCCAGTACCGCGCCGAACCTGCATGTATCAATACCATAATCCAATTGACAGGAAGAATGAACATACCCGTAACACCTGACCTTTCCCCCAAGCTCCAGACACACATTTTGAAAATCAGTGGTAGACATTTCCGAAAATCTAGGATGGCCAAGTACCATTCCCCAAGCCATAACAGGCGTAATCTCGCCGTCAAGGTTCAACCGCTTACTGAGATCCAGCAAGTTCGCCAGATCAGGTTTCGACAGATCCCACGTCTTTTGGGCATCGCCATTGAGGTTCGTAGGGCCGTGACCGAATGGCATCTCGGGCTTACTTTCAGGATACGGTTCTGGAGGGCACGAAGCCATCAAGGCGTGACCGCAGAATTCGCCCTCGGGATCGCTCGCTCGCTCGACGAGGAACTGGATATGGTCCATACACGGTCTTTCAAGCCTATGCGCCGTGAAAAAGCCTCGTTAGCTACTGCGGGGGAGGCGACATGTACGCTTTCGAAGGATTGGCGTAAACTGACGTTAACACGAAGTCAATGCCTGCCTGGTCATAATCCACCCCCTGCTGGACCTGTTGCTGAGCCATACTCCGACCGTTCATGCCTGTAACTGATGCCCCGTTCTGAAAGTTGGGATTTGAATTCGTGGGTGGTGGTGGGCTGTATGTCTGTGACCCCGGAGCATAGCTGCCGGAGATACTTCCGCTGGATGTGTAGCCAACGCTAGTATTCCGTGCAAGTTCGTCGACACCGCCAGTTCCATTCCATGGTATGCCGTGTTGGGCAAGGAGCTTCTTCAGTTGTCTATTCTCTTCTGCAAGTGTCTCCTTGTCGCGGGATACCATACTGAAGTTCTCCTTCAGGCGTAAGACCTCTTGCTCTAGGGCCTTGATATATAGCTCCTTTCTTTCCCGGTGCGTGCTACATTTTATTAGTGGACAGCGACGAACGAATCCATAGTGATGCCTACCGTTGTGCCTGTCTATTCAATTCTTGTCTCCTTGTCAATGCGGGCTTGCTGTCCGGCTTTGGTCCTCTCCTCTTCGGTGGTTGGCCATCAACTGTACAGCGGTCAATTCATGCGCCGCATCAAAGCAGAAGCTGCACTAACCTCGAGTACTTTTCTTCTCTGTCAAGTTCTTCAGAAATCCCAAGCTCATGGAGAGTGGGCTCTTGCCGCTGTCCGACTGGCCACTGCCATATCCACTCCCACCTGCAGACTTATTGCCATATTGATCGGCGGGAGACGCGGAGGACATGGTCGCAAGGTTTGTAGACGAAGGACTACTATCACCGTACTCGAGAACAATCTCTGTGTGATCTTGATTAGCCATGTTTCTCTGCGTTAATCGCAATGCTGCTTGTGGTTCCTTTTCGAAGCTCACGCCGCGAGGTGGCTTCCTGTTGGCAGGTATGCAGGAACTGATTGTGTGGGATGCGATGGGATGTTGTGCATGACTTACCCAGAGATATGGGACCCAGAAATTCTCTGACGGCTGTTCTAGACTGCTGCTGATTGATAATTGGTGACGACGGGCTTCGCACGCTGTGTGGCGGGGCAGGCGTGAGGTGAGGTGAGGTATTTGGAATTGACGGTGTTGGCGGCGGGAGAAGGGTCGCGACTTTAACCTATGCGATCGTCGCAGGGAAGTTCATGCAGGTCGAGGAGATCAATTGCGACTACCCAAGGGCTCTCGCGAGGCTGTTGCTGAGATTTCTATCACAAGGGTGCACGGAAGGTCGAGATCAGATGGAGAACGAGAATGAGATGAGATGGCAGATGTAGGCTAGATACTGATCGGGAAGAGTTGGTCTGTTCTGTTGTGGAGGGGACGTCGTCTTAAATGCAGTCGATGTCAAGGAGCCACAACGGTGGTCTGGTTCGGGTATTGGCACGAGCTTATTCAAACTCTATGGGGCAGTGCAAAATGCATTGGCTGATGCTCGTGCTTGTCTTAACCTGCGCTGGCTGGCTGGCGCTGATGCTGATGCTGATGCTGATGCCTGCCTTGCGAGAAACCGAGAAACAGCGGAGACGGAGAGAGAGTTTCCGTTTGATGGGTTGTGCAGAAACAATTGAGTTAATAGAAGATATGAGCAGATGTTCGGGATTCTGTCCGAACAATGATGAGTTGAAGTGACGTTCTTCGATGGTGTCAGGTCACCTACTCGAGACTCGAGACTTGAGACTCGAGACTCGCTTGCCTAGCCCGGGCCAACTTTCAGCTTTTGAGGTTTGGTCGAGCTCGAGGTATACTTCGTTTACGGAGGTAGCTATGTTTTGTACTACCCCAGCCTTCTTTCTCTCTCTCGCTTGTTCCCACTTGAATCGATACTCTGGGTATCAATAATGATAATAATCCTTCTTAAGAAACAACGCTCTGTTAAGTGCCGAGTAAGTGAGCTGATGTCGATGTGCTGCGATTTGCCGCCATCGCAGCCCAAGCCCATATCGCATACCTGGGAGTTCATCATAATGGAATTGACTTTTGCTTTGGCCCTTTGGGCTTGCGAGCGACGGGAGGCATGACGCCAATGAAATGTTTTGCATAGAGAGGACGATCGAACAGGGCAGAGAATCAGTTACTATTCTTACCCAGTAATGACACAGGGACACAGCAAAACTGTTTAATGGTCAAACAAGTTGTTTGACAGTGAGTAAACTACCCCATCTCTGTCGGCTCTCGGATGTTCTTGTCAAAGCTCGCTGAAACGGAAAGGTACTGTCATTATAACCTTAAATCCTTCTCCCCGGGATCTCCTCATGGGAGCCAGGTAGAAGAGGAGTAGAGATCGGGAGAGAGTTGTCGTGTCGGCTAAAAGTAAATTCAACTCAGGGTCTGGTCAGTGCTGGTGGTCATGCTTGTAGCGGGGAACTTTAGTGTTTAGTGCCAAGAGCTCCCTGAAGCCCGGGCGTGCCTTGCACATGCCAGTCCACTGTCCAGTCCACGGAGTCCAGCCAGCACAGTCCAGCTACCTATCCACTTCCAACTGTTGCACCAAGGCACACGACGTGGGGCAGAGCAGGGCAGAGGCCACTCGAGTGGGTGTTGACCGCTTTTCGAAATTCCAAACCTTCTCCTCTTCAATCGACATCAATCATGTCGACCGGAAATGTCTTGACGACCCTGCGGGGCCTGGTCATCATCATACCATGGGCGTTATACCTGGTGCTGATGGACTTGGTCTGCTCCTTGCTCCTCCCCCTCAGCTACTTCTTTCCAGACGGAGTATACAATGCATCCTCGTTCGTCGCATTCACAAACTGGAATTGGATACAATGTATCTTCGAGGTGTTCAATGGCGCGGTGATCACTATGTCCGGAGACGAAGTCCCTGAAGGAGAATCTGCTATTGTGATCTCCAACCATGTCAGTTGGACGGACTTCTACATGATCCAGGCACTTGCCATTCGCGCAGGAATGCTAGGGCGCTGTCGCTGGTTTGCGAAGATTGAGCTTCGCTGGGTACCCCTACTTGGATGGGGAATTTGGGCTATGGGAATGCCCATGGTGAGCAGGCAGTGGACGAAAGACAAAAAGGAGCTGGATCGAGTGTTTGCGGGGATTACTGTACGAAAATGGCCAACATGTAAGGCAATTAAATTTCAATTAAATTCCGACAAGAAAGTAGAAATATACTGACCATTCTTTAGGGCTCATCAGCTTCAGCGAAGCAACAAGATATACTCCCAAGAAAGCAGAAGCCGCACGAGTGTGGTGCAAAGAGAACGACCGCCCCATTCCCAAACACCTTCTCTACCCCCGCACGAAAGGCTTCGTGACAACTGTCCAACATCTTCGAAAGGCCAAACATGTCAAAGCTGTCTACGACATGACGATCGCGTACGAGCACAACCATAAGTTCTTAGAAGCGCCGACAATATGGGAGTCTCTCAGCTGTGGAGGACTGAGTGGGAAGAGAGGATACAAGTTTCATGTCCATTTAAGGAGATTTCCGCTTGAAGATCTACCAGAGACCGAGGCGGAGCTATCAAAGTGGTTGGAAACCAGATGGGTTGAAAAGGGAGAGTGGTTGGAGGAGAAGAAGGATGAATGGGCAAGGATTTGATTGGAGCGGGCGACAAGTTGACACCCAGAGACTCTTCAACACAACAAAGAACTCAACCGCTGGGTACTAGTTGCGGCTCAAAGAGCGTGGTCTTGGATACGTTCTTCGAGATCTTGTGCCGAGCCGAGTCTTCTGTGTCGTAAACCATCATTCCATTCCACACCAAATCCGCAACCGCGTCAATCTTCACCAAAGGAAAGTTGGCCTTGACGTCCACACAAACTAAATCTCGAATATCAGACAGTCTCAAACATCTTATGCATACTTTTGGTACATAAAAAGCCTAGTCAACGAGATTCCCATCTCATCACAAGATGCCCTTCGGGTCCTCCAAAGTCCAATCCCGAATCATGGAAGCCGACTCCCGCCCGTCCCTCTCAATCTCATTCCTAAACCTCCCTCTCCATTCCACTCCTCAGACCAAAGCCCCTGTTCGCCGCAGACATCACCGCTATCAACTCGATCATCTCATCCAGATCCTCTCAATCAAGGCCATATCTACACGGACCATCAATTTCACTCTCACGGGCATGCCCTTACCCACGCCAATAACCTGCCATCTAGCGCTTCCTCCTGGTGGCCCCTCGGCAACTCTTCCAAGCACAGACACCACAAAGTAGATGAAGTCGACGAGGGGCTATTGGCACAGTCACATAGCGTTGGCAGTGATACCATTGAAGATGCTGCATTACAGAGGACCCTCAGGAGGAGGTTGGTCTGGGAATTCCTCGCTCTCGGGGCTTTGTTGCTTTTTCTGGTGGGTATCATCGTGCTTTGCGTTAGAGGTGGTAGTGGTGATGGGATGTGGGTGACGGATAAGATTTTGGCTAGGGATTAGGCTTAGAGGTTGGTAACGATGCGCGAGTGGTACGGAACGGTACGAGCTTGTGGAACTGTGGATTGGCTCGATTAGAGAGCTTGGAGAGCGATATTTGAATATCTTGAAGTTTGCTAGCGACTAGCGGCATTGGGCGGATCTTATGCATTAGAGAGGAATTGGATAATCAGAGCGCGTTGGGTCCTAGCTCTCGCTCGGAAGATCGAGTGATCTCTCCTTCGTGGTAGGAGATGATGGGTAGTGTGATATCTTAGCTCTTTCGCCAATTGCAGTCGAGTTCATCACGTCTCTTGTTTGCTGTCCTTGTGCTCAATCCCTTGTGCTTTCTGATTCGGAGCCAGACTGTAAAGCCTGCTGAGATTTTCCATCATGTCTGCTTGAAAAGAAGCAAGAGAGGAGAGGAAGCTCCCAGAACAGTATTGCTCCTCAAGCCATTGTTTACATCAATAGATACGTGAACAGGGCGTGACCTCGCAGCACTCAGTCATCTTGGCAGCTTCTCACACTTACAGGGCAGTGCTGACACTCTTCAGAACAACGATCTCCTATCACTAGACCAAGTTTCTGCCTGACGAGTATCTGACTAGCCTTATCTTCTTTGTCAGTTACCATGTTCGTCTGCTCGAAAGGCGGTGGGGGCGGCAGATCAAGCGAGACTGAAGGTGATGTTTTCCTCGAAACGCGTCACAGCCTCAGAACAGCACCAACACCACCTCGAACCTCGCAGGGAGCGCAACCACCAAGATGCCTCCCAAACGCAAGCCTGCGAAGACGGTCGGCAATGAACGTGTTCCTGATCCTTCGAAGCCAAAGAACAAGCCTAAGAATGAGTCTTCACCTTCGAGACTCATTAAGAAACCTTCTCCAGAAGCTGAGCTTGTCAAAATCCCTCCCACTCCGTCACGACCTCAGTATTCAACCGAGTACCTGGACCCCGATTTACGTGATTGGATGGCTTATGACAATACGATTGCTCATCGAACTAGAAAGCGTGTCGCTGAAAAGACCGAAATTCTTCTCACAAAGATGAGCAAGGGTAAGTTCTCATTCTTCACATTACTTTGAGAACCTGCTTGCTAATTATTTGCTGCAGTAGACTACAAGTTCACTTCGTTTCCCAAGCTACCCCTTGAGCTGAGATTGATGATCTGGGCTGAATCGACTACTGAAGCACGACTTGTACCAAGCTATATAACATCCACGAAACGAAATAGCGGACATCTACCTATCTTCACCCCCTGCGTACCTGTTCTGTTCCACGTTTGCAAGGAATCTCGGGAGTTTGCGACTAATAATGCGAGCTCATTCAATACCACGATGCCAGCGCCGTCATCAAACCATTTGAGACTGGGAAGGTTCGACGAAGTCCCATGTACTTCAACTTCGAGCAGGACGTCTATCTCAGTGTCGTTCATGAACCAAACCCTCAATCAACTTACAACTACCTCGCCGTGGATGACAAGTTCTCGATCCCAAAACTCTTCCCGGAGAGCTTTGTCTCGCGCCTGCGACACTTGACCATCCATCCTGAGAAGGCTTTCAAAAGCATGGCAGTGACTTGGGAGATTCCGGACTCGGTAGTCGGACCTGAGCGCGTTTATCAATGTCTCAAGCGCTTCGTGGCTCTGGAGACCCTCTACATCATTGGACACTATACTAAAGCAGCTAGAGGTGAGCTACCATGCCATGTTGGCCTCGATGACGATGACTTCTACCATTCGATTTGTACGGAAATTGCCTTGGCGAAAATTGCCCATCCAGATTTCAACGATCCGTATGTTGGGTACATTCAAATCGGTTGGGATTGAGCTACTGCACGCTGAATTGAGGGCGTTTTGCAAGGCGATCTGGTACTTAGGAAAGCAAGCGGCATGGAGGATCTGCGAATACTGAGAGGACGTTTTCCGGGGTGGGAGTTGCGAAATAAATGGGAGCTCTGTCTATGATGCCACCTGAAGGGGCTTGGAGGAGCGCAACTGCGATATGCAGCATTTGCCTGATGCTCTTTCAAAGAAAATGATCACAGGAAATGCACAGCAGCATCTTCGTCTTCTTCAGTCAAAGAGATTCAGTGCAATAACCATATACAAACTCAGGTGCCCTTAAAAGTGACATGTGACCCATCGTACAAAGGATCGGCTGATTAAAGGTAAGACACCAGCTATTTGTACTGCTTGGTTCGTGCAAACTTTTCCTATCTCCTCTGGTCCAGGTGGAGCGATGAAGTGACGTGGGTGGTTCCATCCAAAATTGCGCTAGCTAAGCGAGACAAATGTTTACTTTTCTGACTCATGACAATGAGCACCTCCAGCTTTTACTTTTCCTCCCAAAACATCAATATGCTTTAGAAGACATCTGGATATCTGAATCTTAGGACCACTGATGATTTAATCTAGAGTATAGCTGTCGCTCTCCGAGGAAAAGGAGAAAAAGACCGAGAAGGACGGAGCAAAATGCTTGCTTTGATTGTGAACATGCAATATTCATATCCGAAATGGCGCAAACGGTCTTTTGGAAATATATAAAGGCCGGATTCTCATTTGATAAGTCGGCATGCAAGCAAGTGCACATTGATAGAGTCGCTTTTCATAATACTAAGTCGGCTGTTACAAAGATACCTAGTGGAGAGGCGCCTCCAGCGGTTGAGTCAAAGGACATGAATGAAACTAAGGTACTGCACGGTAGACTCGTTCAATCGAGTATAAGAAGATCCTCCAGGTAGAAGGAACTGTTGATATGAGGTTTGCCTTTGAATCTACGGCTTTGCAAGCGAGCACGCCGGGTAGAAAATCCGGAAATGAATGAATCTACTGTGAAACCTAGACCAGACTTCTCAAGATACATAAACATGAACATATGACGAGAGAAAAAGTGATGTTGATGGGGAATGAATGTGAAACTGATGAAATTTCCATGTGAGATTATCTTGAGCATGATACAATTGATATCATCGCGTGTTAGATTTTGGCTCGAAATATTTTCGTTACTACCCGCCGCTTGTGCCAATCTAGCAATGATGTCTCTGATTCAGATTAAGCAATACCTCAAGTCAGCATGACATCGAGTTTTGTTCAAGTGAATCAGCTTCGTATTGTGGTGACTCCCCAGGCGTTACTATTGTGTAGCTTAGCGAGCCGAGTACAAGATCCTTCGTCAGCACGGCCCTCCCCGATCTTCTTCTCGTAACAAGTAGCTATGCTCGATATTTGATGAATTCATAACGCATCTACGACATCGATCTCTTATCAGAATGCCTTCACCCTTTCCCATCACCATGGATGCCTGCCCCAGCACATGCACTGCCCTCATCCTCCATCCCTCGATTCGTCATGGAAATACCGGCACGCCTTCTGAGCCCGAGCGCTCTGCCACATCCGCATTTTCAGCAGAAGCCGTTGGTATGTATCAAATTTACAGTCTCCGCTTATATTCATGTGGAGTGCTAATCTTCGCCCCATCAAGTCCTCGAAAAGTTCCGTCTCTTCCCCAAGCTCCCCACCGAGCTTCGGCTGATGATCTGGCGATACGCCATTGAAGGATTCGCACCCCGAGCAGTCTTCACCAGCACTTTCACCGCCGAACCAGGCATCTTCGGTCCGCGTCTCTGCCACGACATGCTACGCTGTGACCCACCTCTCCTCTACGTACCGGAGGCTCGTAAAGTCTTCCTGAAGTCGACGAGCTACCAGGTCTATCCCGCACATCAAATAACCAGCCTCCGCGACCCGAACGCAAGCTATCAATTCGCCCCCGTCTACTTCAATCCTTACGTCGATACTCTACTGGCTTATAGCCTCGGGAGCAGTGGCACGTGGAACGTACGAAGCCCTCTGGCCTTTCCAGCAGAAATTCGCAGGACAGTCCGTACTCTCGCAGTCAGCCATGATACTCAATGGGTTTTCCAGCATCCATTCCACTATCCTGTCCGCCACACAACAGTACGCCACATCCTGACGAAAGGTGTAAAGTTCTTCAACGACTTGCCTGCACTCGAAACTCTCATCGTGCTCATGATCGTCGGAACTCGTTTGCCAGGCCAGTTTCCTTCGCTGGTGCCAATTGATCTTGAGGAAGCGCGGAAGGCCGATCCTGATTTTGTGCGGATGTGGATGTCGGTTTTTGGGTTTCTGGGTATGAGGATCGGTGTGAAGAAGATGGCGCGGAACTTGCCGAAGATGGAGTTTGTGAAGCTGGAGTGGAAATGAGGAGATATCTGTAGTTCTCTTCTGAGTATAAAGCTGACAGCTTTTTGGGGTGTGTCATGTAGAAATCTTTTGGTAGTGCGCTTTCGGGGTCTCTTCTATGTACAAAAATAGGGCGATCCTTGGTAGTAATGACAAATAGAACGAAGCAGACAGAGTAAAGCGACTTGATGGATACGTGCACGTACTATGTGAGACCGTATTGGGAAGTGTCAGAAGAGGACTGCTAGTACGTGTGTAAAAATCCAAGATTTACATTGAAAGGAGTGTAAAGTCAACACCACAATGTCCATACGCGTTATCAAGACCACTCTGTGAAAACATATTGAATAATGGCATTGTAACCCACTCAAAAACGGTACAGGGAAAGCAGAAAGAGGACGCGTTTTGATGATAGGAGCATTGCTGACAGAACAGTACCCCCGTCCAGGAACAAGACTTGGCATACCAGGCTAAAAACCGGATTGCTCCGAGTGAATGATTCCAATTCTGCTCCTCATTAACTTGGATAGTTCCGAGATCTAAATGTCGATACTGGATCATGTATTTGTGCCATGCCAACTAAAGTTGAGAAGCAGGCCTACCTTTATTCGTGATCAGCTCTAGAACAAGGAGATGAATGGGAACAATATTTGCAGCATAGTGCCCTCAGCGAACAAAAACAGAAAATTTGCCATGGCCTAGATACCTTCCACACTCCCTGTGTCTCTCCCGAGTCCTAATGAAGGTCTAGCCAGAGGCTGAGATGATCTCAAGAAGGATGGGAAAGCGTCACCCAATGAGCTCTACATCTTACTCCTCACGGCTCGTAATCGGGAAGATTAAATTAGTTCTCTCGTCAAGTCGGCATGCCATACCATGCCGTCCCTTCCACAAGTGCACTGCAGTAGAGTGCGGGGTCAGTGATAGCTCGGGTTCCCCACGTGCTTCAACGGTGATGGACGGGTCTCACGGCATCTGTGTGCGCTCAGATGCAGGCGGGAACAGCGGAAAGTAAACGAGAATGCTCGAGAAGTCAGAGAAATGAGAATCGGAGCGTCTAGACTGCTGAAATGTGGAATTGAATTGGAAGGAGTTGGTGCTAGAAACTCGGTTCCAAGTGCTTGGAGCTTGGGAAGAACTTTCCAAGATTGCTCTCAACAAACTTTCGGTCCTCGCTACTGTATAACAGCTAGAACAAACCCGAAAGTTTCGCCCCCAAGACAGTGCAACTTTGCCGAGTCAGGGGTTGCGAGCGGTCCTCGTTGATTGATGAGAAGAGCCTCGCTTGTAGACTCTAAGTGATGTAACAGTAAACACAGTGGCAAGGAGTGTGTGCTAGGAAACTCAAACTCAAACATCAGAAGCCCACAAATACCACAAATTCAAGACTTCAAACATGCAGCCAATGTTTCCAAGTTCGCTTAGGTTGCACCCTCCGTCGAGTTGTCACACGAATTAGCAACTTTGCTACACGTGATTGAAGAAACAACTCCTTCTGGAGGACACAGAGGGGTCAGCAGACGACCCCACATTCCCGGTTAAGCAGCTCTGCATCCGCGGTGACGGCGCTGCTGTTGGTATTGACAATGACTCGACTAGTGCCTGACGTCGACGTCCATCTTGAGACATGGGGAGATGGAGAGACGAAGCTTGGGTCGAGTAGTGGCTTCCATGGTCGTCTTGTGATGGAATATCAAATTTCCCTGCGAGGAGAGTTCCAAACCTTCGCGATGAGGTGCATTGGGAAATTTTGAAGGTTTCTGGGCCACTCGGGCTAGACGTTCTGTCTGTTGCCCTTTCACAGGTGCGACCACATCCGCTGGAAGGACGCTGGATTCGGAGCCGGCTGACTGGCAGAACGGAAAATTCGGCTGGTCGCATGCTCGTCGTCTGTCGGACTGTGAGACCATAGGTTATATTGGTACCTTGAACGGGCGTGCATAGCGGAGTGAGACCTTTATTTTAACCCAGCTTGCGTAAAGGAGGTGCGCTGCTGTTGTTGTGCTCTCTGTATTGATATCGTGGTGGAGGTGAGCTGTGAGGTGATATGCGGGAGTCAGAAGGACGTGCAGGGTGGGGAGAGTTCTTTTTCATGTAGGTCAGACTGGGATGTGAGGGGTGCTGATGCTGTGATAATGCGTGGTGTTGTTCCGTCTGGGGGCGATTGGACGGTTTGGAGCGGTGTGATGGGCTGAAGGTTGCGAAGAGTGTTGTCGTTGGGTGAGCCGCCCAGGGAGGGGGACGCTCCCGTTCGAAGAAGAGGGTGGGATGAGATCCGCGAGATGCTTGGGATTTCGATGTCAGCGCTCGCTTTTGTTTACGGAATATCGTGGGAGTAGTGGCAGAGGAACAGAGGTTGTTATCCAAACAAACAAATATGTGGGTTTGGTATAGGCCGGGGATGGGTTCCTTGGCTGGCTGCCCTGTGGTGGCAAATATGCGACCCCTGCCGGTCCCACGATGCAAGAGAAGGAAACAGAAACACCAGACTTTTGTGACTGGTCTGTTCGAACGGAGGCAGAGGGTTCTCCGGTGTCAAGAATGCAGCATTCATTTAGGTCGGTGATTATGGTCGTGATGATTCCACAACCCCACTCCTTTTGGCCGTTCTCTCCTCCATCTGGTGATACCTCAACAGTGTTGGATTAACGATGGATGAGCAGAATTAAGGTCTCAATCTGGATAATTGATCGCCTTGCAGCTGCTGATAAATGACGCGCAACTCGTTCCATCAATCGAACTTCCCTTGATATTGAAAGGGGTCGATTCGATATGACAGGGTCAGGCACTTAGTGCGTGGGCTGGCAATTGTAAACTTGGTGAAGAAGGGCTGTTTTTGAGCCCGTAAAGCGGAGTATCGTAGATTTTTGGATACAAGAAAAGAAATACGAATACTTGCTCTGATTGGCGATGATGAAAGCTTATGCACGTAGATAGCAAATGGGCTGATGGAGAGGTAGTTGAGTGCATACTGTACGAATAGAAAGTCTAGCCAGCACTCTTCTGCATGATGCGAAGGTACGAGAAGAGGAAATGGGTTGCGGCATTGATGTGTAGCGCTAGTGTTGCCATAGTAGTGAGTAATGCTTTTATAGCACAGAGCGATTGAGCCTTTCTGATACACACAGCTAGGTAATCTAATGGTGAATAATTGCGAGCAGCTTGTGTTAGGGCTTATGCATAGCCTTTTGACACCCGTCATAGTGGTTTTGATTGTCGTGGTGAGACAGGGTAGATGCAAGTCACAGCAGGCAAGAAGCCGCCCGCTTTCCGAGTACCGATGCCAGACTCTGTCTACTAACCATGGAAGGTAAGAGGACGAAGTGCTGAGCAACCATTTTGAAGGTGACATTACATGACGAGAAAAAAGGACAGGTCAACTTTCAAGAGCATGTCCGGCACTTGGAATAGAATTCAGGTCGTTGTTTACTGCGTGCCAGAAGCGAGAGGCTTTTGAAAAGAAGGATTTGGAGAGTGGATCTGCTCACCAACCAACGAAAACACATTCAGAAATACTTCAGATAATGGACAACAAAGCAGTAGAAGAGAGAGAGACCTGCAAAAATAATCAAGACTTGCTCGTAATTGTAGTTTTATGCCGCTTTTATGCAGCCATTTAATTATTTACGCATGCTGTCTGTCAGCCAAGAGACTTTCCCTGTACTTGCGTCCAGCCTTGCCATTGGCCGCATTCCCCTGCTACCCTACCCTACCACCAAATCCTAGCCCGCCGAGCGGGGAATCCTCCTCAGCGCCAGAACCAGACAGGACGGCCGATTCAAGGGTTCTCAAGTCACATACCCAAACTCCCTCCCAATTTTTGGGCCCACCGACAACAACAACACCAAATCCGCCGCAGACGACGACAATTGCTGCTCGACTTCGACCTCGTGCCGGTCCCGAGCCTCTCTTGACGATAGATAGAGCTGGCTGTCTCTGCAGAGCCGGCGTGCCTTTGCTTTGTCCCGCCTCCACAAACGAACTACTCCTCGAACTTTGGCACGAATCCCCCCCCAGAGCGCTTACCAACCTACAACTCACCACAACAAGAGACATCAGCATCAATCCCCATGATGTCTCCTGTCTCCGTCAGTTGCTAGTCACGGGCAATCTGCCAAACAATTACGCCGATTTACGACACGGTTCTCGAGCCAGACGCCGCGATAACGACGCGAATGATAGTGACGTTCAATCTGGTCCAGTAACTTGACCAGGGAGGCGCTCGCACAGTCAATGTTGGGGCAGCATTGGATTCTGAGGAATCTACTCAACTATGGAGGAAGCAAATAGTATGCTGGCACCACCAGTTGTCGTCCAGCTGAGGGCACAAGCTGGTGGACAGATGGAGCGCTCCTTGAGTGCCGATATTCGGGAGGAGAGAGAAGACCTACGAGAGGCTGCAGAACAAACACTCAATGTGATCATGGATTTGGGTCTGAATGGAAATATCAGATGGGTAAGCCCTTCTTGGACCGATGTAATCGGCACCAGTTTCGAGTCGGTGCAAGGAAAGCCAATCAAAGACCTCCTAGTCAGCGAAAATAAGGAGGCCTTCTCGGAAATTGTGGAGTCTATGAAGAAGGATGATTCACGCAGTCAAATAGTCCGATTCAGTGTGCAGCTGGGACCTGCTTCCAAGCTCGCTCCTATCGACATTCTTATGGCAGACACAGACGAGGAGGTGGCTGCAGCAGAGCGCGAGCCTGCAACGATTGAGCTGGAGGGACAGGGAATCATGGTTTACGACCGAACATCCGGAGGAGAAAGTCATGTAGGCTATATTGGTCTTGTGTGTGGATTATGCTGACCTCTTCAGACGATGTGGATGATCAGACCTTGGATTGCTCCCCGCGAAATTCAAATCGACTTGCCTGCTGTTATCGTGGATTCTCTTGGTTCCGGCGCGGAGGTCTTAGCAAGTCATCTCACAACATTGGCCGAAGCTGGTTTGGAGGACCCGGGAAATCATGCTCCCCCGCTCCCTGTTCTTTGCAGGATCTGTGAACGTCAAATTCCTCCATGGTGGTTTGAGAAGCATACAGAACTATGTTTGCAGGAGCACAAGGCTGAGATGGAAGTTCAGATGTGTCAAGAAAACCTTACTGAGCACCGTCACGCCATTGTCAAAGTTCTCGATGCTCTTGAAGCTCGGAAATCACGACCTATCTCCGGCGACCAGCCTGCCTTAGCACCCCCGCAGGCCGAATACAAAGGCATGCCCATTGGACCTGGTTCCTCAACATCTTCCTCTGGCACAGCCTCGCCCGGCACACCTGCTGATCGATCGAGGGATCCATCCAGGTCCGGCTTTGGCCATGCACGAGCCAGATCATTTGCTGTTCGAAGACCCCAAGCAAGGATTGTCGAGCTGCTTCTTGACCTCTGCGATACTGCTCTTGAAATTAGCACTCCAGCCATCAAAGAGGCCGCTTCTCATGCCCCTGGCGAGTTTCGCACGCAGTCTCCTCAATCTGAATCCCGCATATCGCAAGTGATGCAATGGCAATCTCCAACTAACAACACTCTGGAGCAAGAGCAGGGCTTATCTGTACTTTGCCAAGATAGTGAGAGAGCAGCTAAGGGAAAGGTTGAGGCCGTCTTACGCCACCGTAGAATTATCGAGTACTCCGAGCGTATCCGAATCGAGTTCTCGGTTATTGTTCAGGATTGTATCGACGAGGCCATGAGAAAGGCTGCTAAGATTGCAGCTGGGCATCTTACAGATTCCGACGAGGAGACTGACAGGACACCTGCAAACGATGAAGGATTCTTCAGCGGATCTTTTGATGGGCCATCCTCTTTGGCAGCTGCACTTCGAGAAGCTGAAATGGGCCGTAGTGGAGCACGTCGAACGTCGTCAACTGCGGTCTCGACCAGATCAAGCAGCCCCAAGGAGTGTCCAACCCCGCGATCGCATACTGGGCAGCACAGTATTTTATCGCAGTCTCAAGATTCTCGTCGACAGTCTCTATTTTTTGAGAGCGATGCAGGCGCAGAAAGTGATACTAGTCACCGGTCTTCGTCTTTGATGTCCCGACCTGCCCGCACAGAATCTCCTGTTTCAGAATTTGGTGACCTTAGACGTGCTGCGAGCTCTCGTCAACGACATCGGCGAAGTATCATCCTTCCTGGAACGACATCCCCTCATAGGCAAGAATCTCCCGTTCGGATCCCGCAACCATCCTCGCCACTCCGTATTTCGAAGCCTCGAGGTTTGCCGATCGCTCATGAAGGAGTTGTCTCCCCTACAGCATCGCCTATGCTTCCGGGAAGCGAGTTTACTTCGCCAGCGCTAATTCCCAACCATCACCATCATCATAGACGACAATCATCAGCTGCTGGCTCAGATCCATCACGGCAACCGCCATCCCCACGTCTGAATTCTGTTAGTGCACCACAAGCTCGAGCTGTACCGCCATCTATCAAGGACTTCGAGATTATCAAGCCGATCAGTAAAGGCGCGTTCGGAAGTGTCTACTTAGCCAAGAAGAGATCTACTGGAGACTATTATGCTATCAAGGTCTTGAAAAAGGCAGACATGGTTGCAAAGAACCAAGTCACCAATGTCAAGGCAGAACGAGCCATCATGATGTGGCAAGGCGAAAGTGATTTCGTTGCGAAGCTGTATTGGACATTTTCCAGCAAAGATTATCTATATCTGGTAATGGAGTATCTGAACGGCGGAGACTGTGCGTCTCTGATCAAAGTTCTTGGCGGCCTGCCAGAAGATTGGGCGAAGAAATACCTCGGCGAAGTTATATTAGGTGTTGAGCATCTTCACAACCGCGGAATCGTTCATCGAGATCTCAAACCAGACAATCTCCTGATCGATCAGAAAGGCCATCTGAAGTTGACCGATTTTGGTCTCTCGCGAATGGGTTTAATCGGCCGTCAAAAGCGGGTTCTCAACAGCTCGACAAACGATTCTGCTCCAGATCTTCTAAAGCAAGGCCCATTTGCACGTACAATGTCTATCAGTTCTTCGAGATCAACCTCGTTTGATTTCCAAGGCCACCACTCACCAGGATCTACACCTCAAATGACTCCGGATCTTGCTGGTGGGCTGGCAACTCCATCATACTTCGCATTGAGTCGCGAGAACACCCTGAATAAAGAGTCTCGTCGTGCTTCCGGTCGCAGCGACTCCGGCGGCAGTGATGCTTTGAATCAAATGTTCAGCAGCTTTTCTCTTAACGATAGTCAAGCTCAACACATGATGAACCAGAGAAGAAGTCCTATCGAGGAGATGAGCGAGAATGAAGGGACTGGCTCTCCCGACCTTCCAATTCTACATCCGACAACCAGCCAAACAAGTTCAGATATGCGAAGTACGCCACCGCAGACCAGCATGATGCCACCGCCGATGGCGTTGTTTGATCCTGATGATAGCAATCGTCGTTTCGTTGGTACTCCGGATTATCTTGCGCCCGAGACTGTCAATGGTGTTGGCCAAGACGAGAATAGTGATTGGTGGTCGGTCGGATGCATTCTGTTCGAGTTCTTGTACGGGTATCCACCATTCCATGCATCGACACCCGATGAGGTGTTTGAGAATATTCTTGCTCGCAGAATCTCTTGGCCCGATGATAACGATTTCGAAGTTTCCCTGGAGGCGAAGGATCTGATGAACCAGCTTCTCTGCCTCAACCCACGCGAAAGACTTGGAGCCAATGCTGAAGACAAATTCTCCTGCGGCGGCGACGAGATTCGAAACCATCCATGGTTCGAGGGCACGCAGTGGGACAAGCTCCTCGAAGACGATGCACAATTTGTTCCGGCGCCTGAAAATCCAGAAGATACCGAATATTTTGATTCTCGTGGTGCTACCTTGCAATCTTTTGCAGAGGAGATGGAAGATCAGACGTCGCCACAACCCTCGACGGCAGGTGCTGAGTACCATGAACGCCCCCACGATGCGTTGTCTCGAGTACGGTCTCAGGTAAACTCGATCAAGCGCGGCTTGATGCCGTTACACATTCCGCCACATGTGCGCGACATGAAGAGTCGCAGACTCAGCGAACCTGTAGTTGCTGATGACTTCGGTAATTTTGCTTTCAAGAATCTGCCGGTTCTGGAGAAGGCAAACAAAGATGTCATACAGAAGCTTCGCGCTGAGGCTCTAGCTGCACAGAACAAACAAAACGCCACGAGCCCAAGCGGCCCCGGACCAAGCAACGCGACTTCGCCAGGACCAGTTCTAGAAGGGAGCCCAATACTGCCAATGCCTATCCAGCGCACGCTTTCGAATGCCAAAGCTTCTGCCAGACCATCTTCACCATCGGGATTCAGTCAGTCAAATTCGTCGCCCAGCAGAGCGTCCCAGCCATCTTCGCCGCTCCTGGTTTCATTTGTGGCCGGGCAGAATGGTGAGGGTCGTCGCAAGACTTCTAGCAACTCTTCCAGCTTGTCGCATCAATCCAGCAATTCTTTAGCGCCCGGGAGCTTCTTCGACGGACCTAGACTTCCATCCAATCTTCAAAAAGCCTCATCAGCGGTCTCGTCGCCAATCAAGACTCGAGGGGGTGCACCACCACCTCCACTGGCATTGTCGCCTCAAAAGATCTCGACACCAAGACAAGCCAGTAGCTCTTCTACGAGAGCTCGTTCGCAGACTGTGGGTTCGCAGGAGGGTAGCCCAATACCTGCTGATTTATTCTCGCATCGCAAGCGACGTAGCCAAGTTTTCGATATGTCGCCATCTTCGTCGGACAATGAAGGTGACAAGGCCAATGCCCTTCTCCGTGTTCAGCGTCGTCGCCAAAGCTCTCGCCGAATGTCTCAAATCACCCTTGCCGATGGTCCAGCATTCCGCCCTCTAGATGTTCTTATATGCGAAGATCATCCTGTGTCAAGAATGGTGATGGAAAAACTGCTGGAGAAACTGCGATGCAGGACTATCACGGTGGCAAATGGGGCGGAAGCAATGCGATATGCTATGAGTGAGATCAAGTTCGACATCATCATGATGGAATTCAAGTTACCTCAGATTAATGGCGCTGATGTTGCTCGAATGATTCGGGATACCAAGAACGCCAATTCTGCCACTCCCATAGTTGCAGTTACTGGTTACCTGAAGGAGCTACAGGCACCTCATCACTTTGATGCCTTGATTGAGAAGCCTCCAACGACTTCTAAGTTAACAGATGCAATGTGCAGACTATGTCAGTGGAAGGCTCCGTCACCTGGCCAAATTACATCAAATCCGCTGGGCTACCCTCAGCCATCGGGCTTGCGACAAGAGAGTCTTCGACTCGAAGATAGCCCGACATCCAATGGGTCTTTGAGCTATTCTCATATGCCTGGCAGCTACAGAGGCTCCAGTCGAGCAGATTCTAGAGACTCTAGCCTCTTTGGGGATTCGGGTTCTCTCGCCAACGAAGATGTTCATGTCGTAATTAGTCGCAAAGCCACAGGCGATTGGGACGATGCTTCTGGCCTTGGAATAAGCAACGAGGAGGCAATGCTCGACTCTCGTGACCTTCCAAAGGCGCTGCCTCCCCACCTTCTTCACGAGGAATCCGCTCCAGGGCGAATGGAGGCGGCTCACAAGCTTCCAGTTCGCCAACGATCTACAGAAAAGATCAAGATGAAGCGGGAGTCTCTGGAGAAGCACCGCCGCGAGTGTGCCGAATCGGCCGAATCAGGAGACGATGAGGATGAAGTCCTTGGAGACGTCTCAGTCCGTGAGAAGACAAGCCCAAAAGGTGCCCAGAAAACTCATCGAGGCTCCAAACTCAGCACGGAAATGATGAGAACGAACAGTCGGGGTAGTGTGGTTTCGAGCTCGGATGCGACAGCCTATGCTGACGCTATCGAGCCACCTCCAACAGTGGTTGAAGAAGCTCCTTTGGCCTCGGAGATCAGCGGAGCAAGCTTAACTCCACCGGAAGTCTTCACCTCTCCCGGTCAGAACGTCATCGACATTGACATGAACGAAACACCCAAGCCCTCTGCTAGCCAAAAAGATCCGATGGATGTTGACCAAACGCCACGAGCACCATCAGCAGCCTCGAATCGATCGGATTACATGATGTGTAAGAGCAACAGTAGAGACGGTCAACCGACATGACTATGCCCAAAAACAATTATTTTCTTCTTTCAGTCGGAGGTTCACCTTCGACACTTTACAATATTTTTGCGACACAAACAGCGCGGCGTTACGGTATATTTGGTTCTGGAAGGACGTGTGACGGAACATGGGAGTCACAGACGGCGTTGTTTTGAACCCGGGGCCGGGCGTTTTTGGCCATCTGCTGCATTTACACACTGGACGTGTCGTCGCTCAGCTCACAATTTTTTCTTTTTCATTTTTGCGTTGATTCTTCGTTTTCAAACATGGAACGGAAGGGAAATCAGAAAAATGTGTTTCTATTACTTGGTTCTCTCTTCGGGCTATGATCCTTCTTTGGCGGGCATGCCACACTCTCGACTCGGATTGCTACTTATTTTCTTTTGTACATTTGTTTGGACTTGGGAGGGGGTGACGGGAGGTTGACAGACAGGGGACGTCGATTTTTTCTTCGGATGTTGTTGTTTTGTCTGTGTTTACTTGGGCAGGAACGTTCATTTCCAAATTGTCTCATGTCACTACCCACCTACCTACTACCTACCGGCTGGGGCTTTTTCTTCGATTTATTATAAGCGGCTGCGTGGAGTTCGGCGGTGGTCACGCCTAGGGAGTGGAATGAGAACAACAGGGGCTTGGGTCCGGCGCCTAAATAAAGGCAATCGCTGGTGTGGTGGGGGCGGTGAGCATGTTGTAGAATTGAGACGGGTATGGAATACAAAATCATTGAATTGCTTTGTTGTGTGTTATGTGATTTTCGCTCATGAAATTGTATTTCGATTCAGTTTGCGGCAAACAGTGCTTGACTGGTGACACACAAGTGTGCTACATATTGGCATACAAGAACATAAAGGGTCATTTCCCCACATGCTCCCACATGGATTCAAGATCTCACATTGTGATAGAATATATATTTACATTTTTGAAGTGCTGTGATCTTTTGTTTACTTTCCAGTGGTGAAGAAGACTGCGCTGGCCTGTGAACCTACTCGCCACCATTGCCTTCGAGAATAGGAGGCCATGGTCTCCTGGTCTCTCTTCATCGTGAAGATAGAAAAAGAGGACTTGATAAGATAAGGGTCCCAATGTATTGCAGAGCCTAGGGTGCTTTCTCATGACTCGAAGCTAGTGAAGCGAACCGCCAAGGACAAGCTCGAACTTTTACCAACACAGCGCCGAAGAATAAAGACGTGTTGATTCAATACCACAGCACAATCATAACATCATGAATACCACCACATTAGTAGCTGTTCTCGTCAATGAAGAGGTCCCAACAACAATGCCTTAGCCAGAGAACAATCCTGCAAGTGACGAGGTGGAGAATACGTCGAAGGAGGTCGCAGATGGGAGCACGGGCGTTGTGGCACATAACACGATTCATGATAGTCATGGCCTGTGTATGGTTTTTCTTTGACTTGAACAGCATCTACTGACAAAGCTTTGCTATAGTGTTCAAGGTCCTGCGTGCACTCTCCTGGCCAGTTTCCACGTCCGCTCTCTTGACAAAGTTTACTTTGTTTGCAAAGCTTTCTGCGGAAGTGACATGTTTGGTCGTAAGTCATGCTCGGCGCTTCTTTTCCACCAGCCCAATACTCTCCGGATCTTGCATAGATGCTGACCTGCGGATTCTCCAGTGGAGATTTGCCTGCAACGGCAAAGCGACCAGCTTCATCCCTTTCTTCTGGGACCCGTATGCGGGCCTTTACACAGATCACTTCTCCGACTCATATAGCGGCCCCAAGTGCGACAGCATCGCGAGTATTCTACTCGTACCCTCAGAGTCTCGCACCAAGCACTCAGAATCTACAAAACTATTCAACTCTCCAAGACCTTCCAAGACAATTATCCGACAGCGAGACCCGAGACAATGTACATTCACACATCTATCGATGTCGCGTGGATCTGCAGAAGCCGATGCAGAAATATCTCAGAAATCTTGGAAGTTGCAATGTCCTTTCATCCTGAGTCCATCCCAATTCCTGAAGTTGCAGTAAGACTTACGGCGTATATTACTGAGCTAATGAGCGTGGGAATTAAGCGGGTCTGCTTTGACTCGCACATCTGGGACACCATGATCGAATGCGAGAAGTGCCATTTGGGATTGGAAAGGGCTATTGGAGGCTTTGATACCATCATTGTTGATGATGATCGGACCATATGCGAGGGATCCTTGCGGCAAACGTGGGCAAGTCGTGCTAGTCGTGCTGCGGTAGGGGTCAAGCTGGATGCTTCTGCCGACCCGATCACCACCATGTTCTAAAACTTGCCCTTGAGTTACAACACGAGGTTCCAGAATCTGGTGCAGGACAAAGGATGGGAAGCTAGAGCCGACGTTGTGTGGTCAGGTACACGAGTTCTATCCGAGATGAAACGACTTGAGGGACATGAGCTGTACGCGTGATGGGGCGTGAAGAGTTTTGTTAGAGCTGCTTGATCAAGTTTGATGAGGGAAATATTGTCACTTCGATGTCTTCATCCCATGGCACAAAATGAAATGACCCTTTTCTACAGAAAATCTTCGTCTCGATCATGCTGTACCGTAACATGCTTGTTCTGATTTCGGGGGCAATGGTCCGAAATTGTTTAATATATGATGAGAGTGTGCGATGCTGGCTGGAGCAGTTACTTGAAGTAACCGGAGCTTGATGTGATAGACTCATTCTGACAAATAGCTGTTTCCTTCATTATTCTAGCATGGGAGACCACCCGAGCGAACGATGATTCGTAGTGTAGTGAAGTTTTTAGGTCATTGAACAGACTGTTGACATTCGAAGGCGGCCTTGCTGGCCTGTAATATTCAATTTAAGCGAGCGGTTGCGTAATCCTGAGCACTCGGAAGTTACCTCGTCAGAACCAGCCGCTGACCAAATCTCATCGCTTCTTGAACTTCAGCCTGCCCTCAACTCTATCCAAGTCCCTCAAAAATCCCCTCCAATTTCTATTGAAATTCATCCGTTTTTCCCCCTTTGTCACCCTCGAACTATACAATTACGCACATACGCCATCTTCACTTTTCTTATTTCACACAAGAGCCTACCTGTACTTTGTGACTTTGTCAAGTCCGTACAGTTCTCAGCCCCCAACAATCAACATTTGGAGGCATCAGCTGATGCGCAAAGCTGCACACCATGCCCGTATGTGCTCAGGGGTACTTCATACCAATAAGACGCCCACGCAGTCATGCTGTGATCCCTCTGTGCCACACCATGGCGACAGCCTTACGCCACCGACGTTTCATTCGTTCGATTGAGCCGCCCGTCGCTGGATCAATCCCCAGAACAAATGCAAATCTCCTGCTAGGCAGAAGAAATATTGTTATGGCGTTTGGGGTGCTCAGCTGGGTCATGGGTATGTGGCAGGGTGGCCTGTCATCTCTGCAAGGCTCTGGCAATTGAGGCTCTTTGCACTTTCATGGTCTTAAGTATGATTCGGGGTCCTTTTCTTCAAAGTATGGGACATCAAGATATTTCACAAATGAGGTCTGAGTTACAATGCCCGCCTAAAGAAAATCGACTGCCCGAAGACGATGAAAAGTCCACCGGTGTCGTACGCCAATATGGCGAGCAGCCCTGGTATTGCTGATGGAGAGCACAAACCGCTGGCGTATTCGGTCGATCGAAGGAATAGTGTAACTCCAAATCAAAACCAGAGACACCGACTGGCCTCCGTCATTACAATTGAAGAGCCCATTATGGAGGGTTCGAGGCTCTCTACTAGACAATCGAGAGGCTCCGTCGATACTTCATCCACCTCACTGAGGCCATCCTTGGCGTCACGTCGACCCTCACTTGCTCAGAACGTTCTCGAGAGGATATCCTCGATTTCATCTCGTCTTTCCGAGGCCCCTTCTAGTTTATCAAATACACAGGACACCCTACCTATATCGCAATACGATGGACCAGTACTTCAAGGACCGAGAAAGAAAGGCAGAAAGCAAAGACCAAGAGCTAGGCGTCACAAGTCTTCGCTTACAAGAACTCACGGAGACTTTCTTGCATCTCAAGCCGGGGCCCTCGAACATCAGTCAGTGAGCGCAGATGCTCGGAGTCCTTTACTGGAGGGAATCTCGGAAAGCGATCTGGAAGCAGTGAAAAGCATCATCGCCGACAAATCTTACCTTTCAGGTGGAGAGAAGATTGGAAAACCGCTACATGCTGCCGCACTCGCTGGAAATGAAGAGATCTTGAAGGTACTTTTGGATTCTGGTGACTTCAAAATCAATGACCGAGACTCTCGCGAACGGACTGCACTGTACGCGGCTAGATCCAGAGGCCACAACTCAATCGCACAGTTGCTACTTGCCAATGGTGCGAAAGAACTTTCGTCCGAGGAGTCACGCATTGCAGGCATTGAGCTTAAACAATGGCATGCCTACGAGCCCCAGATGAACACGCTCGCGCCGGCTTCGCTCTTTCATGAGCAGACCATCGAGGATGCCGAGGTGACAGCAGAGCCAGAATCAGATCAAGACGCGGACCCAATTCCCGTTCTCCAAGCCAACCGTGTAGATTCCGAATATGAACACATCTACAAGCTCGAGGTAGGGAGCTGCGAAAACATCAAAGACATGAGGGAGGTTGTCAACAAGAAACGAGAGGCGGCTCAGAAAGAGGGTAAATGGGTGAAGGGACCAATGTCTACACCTTCTGCAACCCCCAAAGATTTTGTTCCGATGAAGCATAAGCATGTCAGATTTCCAGGGTTTGGCTTTGAGATACCCATTGTGGAGTTTGACTTCACAACCAGTAATAGAGGTCATCGAGTAATATCGCCTGCACCCACAGTTGATAATCTTCTTTATGGGGTCCAGGGAGTGGACTCCATTACACGTGGGGACGGGCCCTCAGCGGATGGGGTTTGCAGATGGTACCACATTCCTGTTAATCACCTTGGAGTAAGCTTTCGTCCCCATCTTTGACTGCACAGCCCAATCACTTCATACTCGTCACTTTGACCGCACACTTTGTTCCACAATGATGGCTAACTCGCTTGAAGTGGGCAGAGGATCTCATCAGAAAAATATACGAGAAGAGAGGACCAAAGGAACAGCAGAAACGAGATGTCATACTTCGACGTGAGCCATTCAGTACCAACGACGATCCGATGAAGCCAGTTCTGTTAGATCCACGGCCGCAGGCGAGATCGCTCAGACCGCTTTGCCGCAATATGACTTTGGATCGCGACGGGAACACCAGGATGGCGACCGCCCTCAATTTGAGAATTCCTTTTGTGCACTGGGAAACCGAAGCGAACAGATCTGAAATGCATCGTATGTATCATTAATTGACGTTGTGGAGAGGTATACTAACATCCTGACAGATGTTATGGAGACAATACGGGAGGGCTACAAACACGATCTCGACAACAGAGATTTGCAAAGAAAGATTCCAGATCTCAAAATCATCCAGAATTTCAGGGAATGGACCAAGAATGAACAATTGCTGTGTGCATATTTATACAGCAATTTGCCGGTCCATCCGCGCCGAACTCTTGATCAATTCTATTATCATATGCTGGAAGATACCGAACATCGAGATAAAGATCAGGTCATTACCAGATATTATCACAATGTGTGGAGACGAAGCCACGACTTGCCTGTAGATGAAGATGAGTACAACTATGGGAGACCGGCTTCGGCCGCACCAAGCTCTGGATTCACTCTCGACAATCTGGAATTGCCCAAGTTTGAGATGACGAATGGAGTTTCTCCAGTGCGTCGAACGGTGACTTCAACATCTCACAACCGTATGAACGAGGAGACACCCAACATTCTCTCTAGCCGACGCAACACGATGGTCGAGCAAATCGAAGAAGACTTCCAAGAGCCCAAAGAAGAAGCGCACGTCTTGATGGTGGATCAGCTCTGGCTCTGGATATTGGATGAGAGTAAGCACGCCGATTGTTCACTATCATTTCAAAGCTGATTTATTTACCAGACACAATCATCACAAGCTTTCCGCAAAATTGGACTCACGATGATGAGAAACACCAGGATGAAAGCGACCCGAAGGATGTGCTCAAAAGCATTCAAAAGTATCTGACACTTGTGAATAGGCCTCCACTCGAGTCTGTATATGACCTCGCTCAATTGATTGTGTACAAATGCCTCGCAACATTTTGTAACAAGCCAACACCGTACGGGCCAATGCAGATTCTGGATGTGTATGAAAGTGCCATTGCTTCTGTTGTAAGTCTTCAGGTTATTGTCCAAGACTTCAAGTGCTAACGTACACTAGACCGATGAAGAGACCAAGCTTTTCAATAAATTCGCTACTGAATCGAAAGATGCTTGGTCCAAGGAGAGAACTACACCTGAGCACGGTAGAACTCCGGAGGAGCTTTACAACATCGACAAGGAGATTGAGCAGCTGAAGGAGATCAAAGATATCCAAGACGAACTTCACATATTGTCGGTACTACTTGAATCACAGATTCCAGTTCTGCAGGAGGCTTCAGACGCGTTGGGTAAGCCGGCAGAGGCTCCAGGTCCCAAAGCCAAAGCTTCTGTCACCTCACAGAATGGGAGGCTTGTTCAGAACAACATCGGACAAAGCGTGCCGTACAGTTCGGAGTTCGATTTTGAGAGGTTACATAAGATGGTACAGGAACAGGAACTGAGAGTAAAGGGACTCAAAGATCAAGCAGAACAGGCAAATAAAGCTGTGAGTATCCGGATACGGGACCGAGGTACGTTCACTGACGATGACAGCTGAATCACTTGCTTGACCTGAAGCAGAAGCAGGCGAATGTTTCGGAGGCAAGATCAGCGAGATGGACTGCCGAGTCGACCAAGCAACAGGGTAACATCATGGTCCTCTTCACGCTGGTCACCATCATCTTTGTAACATCTGAACCCGCTTCCTCGCTTGCTCTGGCTAATATTTCCAGGCACCTCTCTCCCTCCTTGCCACCATATTCAGTCTCCGAGTCGTGGAGTTCCCTACGACGCTTCACTTGCGCTTCGTTTTGAAATACATGTTCATTATCGCCATCGCAGTCATCGTGCCTCTTATGGGTCTCGTCGTCTATACCACACGTCATGCCATTGGGAAGGTCGCACAGCGCATTCAGCAACGCATGAGGACTCGAAAATGGTTCCACCAGATCACGTGGCAGAGGCAATTACACACCTTTGGGAAGAAATGGGACGGAGAAGACGGAGAAAATGCTTCTAGCGTCACTCAGGTACCCCATTCAGAGCCAGAACAGACCGAAAAGTCGAGATTGAGATTGAAGATCTGGAAAGCGAGGAAGAAAATGGTGGACGATGCCGAGAAAGGTGCTTGAGCCAAGACGAAGACTTCTCTACACTACCCTGACCTGCTTTATGTCTCTCATATGTGCAAAGACTTTCAAGGAAAAGTACTTGTTGGAGAACAGTGCTATGATAATTTCAATTTTTGAGCTAGCAGTGCAATGTGGCAGCCTTCGTCCTGGGATGTTTCCAATTCTTTGAGCCTTCACGACCACCTCGCACCAGCTCCCCGGCAAGCGATTACCCCATTAGCTCAGAATTGCTGAGAGGCTATCTGCTGATCGTTTCCTGAATTATAGTTGACTTGGTCTTTATCATAGATGGCCTTCCTGGCCAAGTCTCCGTATCTATCAAGGGCAGAGCCCTGAAGGCTCGACCCCTCCCATCCTCAGGCACTCGAATGGGACCCGGGGAATCTCTAAGAGAGTCCTCCAGTTCGGATTCCGCGCAAGAACGTTTTCTAGATTTAAGACAGACATGGAATCCACCGCTTCGTCATCAATCCCTAGTATTTCCCTTATGCCTCTTGCGCTGACTTGGTACGTTGAGTATAAATACCAAGCACCAAGTACACACGAAACATTGACAATAAAATTGACTGTCTTCATACTCCACAGCTATGCTATTTTAGCATTTGAAACCACGGGAGGCACGGATATCACTCACGTAAGAGTACACGCGAAAAGGGAGTGCTCGGCATAATCTTAGGGCGGATGAGATTGTTCTTCTGCCCCTCCTGGGTGCAACTCCCACAAGTTGCCACTGCTGGAGAATATTGTGTATTTCTAGGACCTTGTAGTCAAGTGCCGTCAGCTGCCTCGCTGACACGGTGCTACTTTCAACAAGTGTATTTCCACCACCCCGCATGCCTTCAATTACTGCATCTTGTTTCTGCAGCAAGTACAACAGTGCTTTCGTATGCTGTTCAAGTTCGAGCTGCAATTTGTCTATCAGAGAAGTAATTTCGAGGATCCCGATATCGAGGGTCTTTATTTGGTCCACTGTTTGTGCTGTGTTGGTGGAGATCGTTGTCGATTTTGCAGCTATGACTTGAAGAGGAGACTGGATAGCTTCTAGCAAGAGCGTATATGCTGATTCCTCTTCTGGTGACTCCATCGTTGCTGGATCTTCGCCTGGCGAGTCACCCTCGGGTGGTGGATTTCCTGGCCTGAGAGATTGCGGGATTGAAGACCGATCTGAAGACATCTGCCAATTTTTGGTTCTCAATTTACATGTATGAAACGTACATCGAACCTTACCAAGCTGAGGAAGATTTCTTTGTGAACGTCAACCTACCCGTGAGAAAGCAACAAAGAAACATTGTTTATGCTTGCAGTGCTTTCAAGCAAACCAGAACAAAGCAAAGAGGACCGCTTGCGACTTTGCCATTGTCTGTCATAATAAGCCTCTTTGTTAGGTGTAACTTGTCGAGGATTTGAGGTAGCTCATTCAGAGTTCAGACTTCGTCCTTATACTATTCATACCCAATTCAGCAGTGTCCTCGCCACGACGTTAAATTTTTTTTATCACTCTTAGCCAAAGTTATCATGTCATTCTTGATGTTGATAATCCCATGGTTATCACAAAGTCACTATGAACCCACCTCTGTTGAGTGGATACTTCTTGCATCCTATGTCGTCATCCAATTCGGGCCACTGTATGCTACGTGGCATGAAGCCGACGGCTTGACGAGCATCGAAAAATATGTTGCCAAACTGATCATCATCAACCTGCACACTTTTGTCTGGTTACTAGCAATCGGAGGCTTTGTCGCTGTTTTGGACTACTACGATCCAACCTATATATTTGGCGAACACGTTCTGATGGAACAACTGGGCGAATGTGCCCATCGTTTCCACGAGATCGAATGCGAGACGAGAGTCGATAGATTATTCAGACACGAATGCTTCGCCTTGGGGATGTGTTTGTCTCAGCCTGTACCCCTCTTACAACTCCATGCATTCCTAACAGAATTATGGAGAATCCTTGAGACTCTTGCTCTCTTCGGCCACATAAGTACGCTGAGTTGGGTATGGCTGGATGTTGCAGTTCGGTGGTGGAGGAGGGGCCACTGGACGGCACCTCTGGACGAAATACTCGGGCCCACGAAGGAAAATTTAGGACCTCTGTCATCAATGTTATTTGATTGGATAGATAGCTTCAATGGCCCTGATGGTTCGGGACAATGATGTAGGATGGTTGTCCCCGACATTGACGAGTCTTCCGCCCTCGTCAAGGCTTGCCTAGTTGGTGTCAAGCAAGCAATTTTCTGTACAAATCCTGTCAATGTTGGTATCTTATTGGAGTGGAGCGAAATGAATCGTTGTGAGGTCTTTGAGGATGACCGTCAAAGAATGATTGTACAAATCTTCGATAATGATTCTTTCTTGCAATGCACAAATCATATTCGGAACAATCAAACAAGAACAATGAGACCTACAAGAACAGGTACTTCCCTGCTTGAGTGAGCTCACGGTGATTACAAAAAGTGCTGTTTCAATCAAATACACCCCGGCCTGACGTCTTCATAGCAAGTCTAAAGTGTACTTGTGACTCTCTAATTACGACATCGACTTCATTACTTTCCGAAGCTTGGATGGTCCTGGAAGTTTGGTTAGGATAGACCCAGCCTAGCTCTGTGTAATAACCGACTCTACTAAGGCCGCCCCAGCTTTCTATATCCTTTTCTTCGAAGGCTTAATAATTCAAAATTCGAGATGTCAAGGATGGCGTGTACGACGGTTGAAACTTTTTACCGAGTATGCGGTCATACCGTGATTGGAATCAGACACTGCTTCCCTTGCCTAGTTGCTCGAGGAGATGACACCTGCTGGAATCCCTTGGAAAACCATAAGGTATATTATTATCTGGTAAGTCATTGCCCAGGATGTATGCGAGAGATGCCACTCCGCGCCAGGTTGACCCAACCGTATGAATTCCACTCCATTGGAGAAGATGCTTTTGTTTACAACCCCGGACATCATAGTCCAAATGAGATTATATTCTATGCTCATAGGGCCCGTATCATTCAGACACATTTCGAAAAACGCACCCGTGCTCAGACCAGGGAACACCTGCAACAAGCAGAACTGGAGAGGCTCCAACGAGATCAAAGGTGGCATTCAGACTGCAAGAAATATTTCAGTAACACTATCAACATTGAAGCTGGTCTTCCATACATCCTCGATCTCGTGGATGAAGATTGTAAGCCTTCTAGACTTGTTGCAGAAGCACTTCCCCCTTTCGACGATGTCTGCAGCATATGCTTGGACTCACTCGAAAAAGAATCCGAGCACAATCAGAACGTGGCCCGAAAGCTGACATGTAACCATTACTTCCACCACGACTGCATCGTCAATTGGTTGGGTTTCGGGATGTTCGATCCTAATGAACCAGGAACGGATCAAGACATCAACAAGGGTATTAGCGATATCCGCTGTCCCACATGTAGACGCTACTTTGGACGTGTAGTGTTCAAAACAGATGGTGGAGAGCCTGTCTATAGGTGGTATCCTACAGAATTGAGATACTGGCAGATTGGTGGTCATATTCCGTTCCCATCTTATGGCGGATGCCGGAAGGCGGTCTTCAAGACTGGTCAGGAGCCCGACCGGTGGGGAGATCTGCTATGAATTTCCTTTCTTCTTTATTCTTTTTGTCCTGGGTAGCTCTAGAGATCTAAGCGAAAATTTGCATTCTGCTAATGAAAGAACTTGGTAACGACCAACCATTCATATAAGCCTCAGCCAGATCAAGTCCGGTAGTTGAGTGGTGAAATCACATTATTGGCGAGAGAAAATCAATCTCAATACCTGAGTAAACATTGTAATGAATCGGCTTGAAACTTCTGTCGAACAAATATATCATCTCCCATGCGTTTCAGTAGACAGGAAGGTGTAATTGTTAGATGTACAAAATTACATTGAGTATGTTTACTGTAAGCGAGTGCTGCTTCGCTAAACGGGGGCCATGAAAGTAAACAAAACGGAAATGATTACCCACCACCCAAGCACTATGCGAGACCAATCGTGTATTCTAGTTATTTACACTGTTATATTGACTTCTTACTGTCTGACGCTCTTTGAGTCACAAGAAAACTAGTTTTCATTTGCAATCAGCCGCGTACGGCGTGCGTCAGGAATGTAGCAAAGGATGGCGGTTCTTTATTGAGATCCACCATCAATCTGTAATTCTTTGATCACAGCCAAAGCTTATTATCTGACCACTTGAGAATTACCTGATGGAAGAGCCGTTTTAAGATTGGCCTTTGTTCGCATTGTTACCCCAGGGAAATTTCTTTCCCACCGCAGGATCGTCGCACGCCGCCTTTCCATACCACAAAATCACTTCATGAAGTTCTGTGCTGGAGCTTCACTATACAATACCTCGCAGTAATGGCGACCAGTTCTGAGGGTTTGAAAGGCCTTGCGGCGACTAAGTACAAGGGTGTTCAGATTGATCTTCAGCAAACGCTTCTCGGCCAAAGTTATAAGAGAAAGACAACATAAGCTCACTACCAGTCAGAGGGTATTTGAAGCTGCTGGCGATGCCAATGGCGAAGGCGCACTAAGCATTGAGGTCAAGAAAGGCGCCACAGCCCCACTAGAAGATCATGAGGGGAGTGTGAATGTCACTCGCGCATATGAGTTGGATCCTGGCGTCAAGAAGATTATTCATGTGTACCACCCGAAGTTCATCAGTGGTGACGATCCGGATTATTTACCGACGCGATTCGAGTTTTTGTAGGACACTTATACTAATACCTTTGATGCTGCATATGAGGATGAGAATTATGTACCTAGAATGAAGATTGCGATCTCACCTCTTAGCACGGAACTGCAAGGTTGGAGATCCCACAGGTATGTTGCACCGTTGGGATGGAGCCCTATGCTAATACTCATTTCAGTCAGATGGAATCAAAATCGCCCTCAAAGCAACTGCGCTCGTCATTGATAATCTCGTCAAGAAGACATTGAGAAATCCTTCCGATAAAGAGCTACCAGCGCAGATAAGAATTGTCCTTCCTCCCCCAGAAGGCGAGGACGTAAGGGAGGACAAACGAGATGCCTACAGACGGAAGCTTGTGGATCACTTTGTCGACGAGTTACCGTGAGTATGGAAACATTGGGATGGAGTCATTACAGTGTCTAACAGGACTTTATAGGAAGCATCTTAAATATTCTTTAGCACTCGCTGGCGTAAACGCACCACCTGCATCATACAATGCTCCTGCTGGTCCGGCTGTGGCTAATGGTCCGTCTGGTGGTCAATATCGTGCTACTTCGAGTGGTTTACCTACAGCTACGCGAACCTGCTGCCCTGCTGCCGAACCGGCCCAGTCTCCTCTCAAACCACCTAGCGAGCACGACTCTCCGGAAGAGAACATTAATCAGGATATTGGCGATCATAATGATGATGAAAAAAAATCGAAGACGTCGACAATAACAGCAATCAAGATCCAGGTGATGAAGAGAAGGAAGAAGGTGACGAGGAAGGCTATGGAGAAGAAGTGGAAGAGGAAGGGTTGGAGGAAGATCAAGCAGAGGTCCCAAAAGAAGGTCAAGAAGAGGGTCAAGAAAAAGGTCAACCCGCTCAGCCCGGACAACCCGTCCCTTTGCCCAATACCATAATCAGCAAGACATACAAAGGAGTGCTGATTGAGCTCTGCGCTGGCGTTATCTATCATTTCCCCTCTGCGAACCCCAAAGGTCCACCATATGCGCGAATCCTCGTGACCGACGCAGTTATAGAGCTTGATGGCTCTGGTGGCGCAGATGATGAATCCATACATGCTGCAGCCGTTAGTCAAACATGCTCTGACGGCTGTAAAGAAAAAGAAAGAATACGTCAATGAAAGGACGAGAGTCTGGACCACTGGACCGTATAATCTGGGGCTGATTGGACCTCTCTATCATCCTAGGGCGTCAGATGAAGAAATACAAAAAGACCATACAGTCTCTATGAAACTTATCGTAACGCTCTCAAGGAAGCTATCAAGCCAGAGAACAATAGGGCGAATATGATGGTCGTATTCTCGCTTCTTTCGACGAACAAGAACAATTGAGAGCCTGAAGGAGGCACTGGTATTGCTCTTGAAGAAGTCAGAAATTTTATCGATGATGGCGACATTGGTAGGATTAATCATATAGTTTTTGTTGTACCGCGAAAGGATGATGAGAGAGTGAAGCCGTTCGAAGATGCGATGAGGTATGTAGATCTCGTCGTTGTTCCAGTATGCGCCGACTTTCCCACAGAAGATTATTCGACAAAGGGAAAGCTCGTGAAAGACCTGTAGAGCCGAACAATCCGCCAGACTCAGACGGCGATTACAGCAAGGGCGGTGAGGGCCCTTCGAAGCCAATCGCGAAAACTACCCACGCCACCAGAACCAGCGCACAGAAGAACAAGCAAGAGGATAGCAAAAAACGACTCAACCAAACCAAAGAGGTCCAAGACAGCCTATAAGAAACAAGCAAAAGGAGCCACGGCGGCAGCAACAAGGGAGAATGATACCAAGTCTCGCCTCCTTCAAGACCAATTGAGAGAGACTTTCAGGCCCAGGAAGCTAGAAACAACTGTCAAGATCGAAGCGAGAAAGAAATTGGAAGCTGAGGAGTTACAGATATCAAGAGAAGAACTGAAAAAGAACTTGGATAACTTGTACAGGAGGATAGGCGAGGAGAAGAGATTTGAGAGGGAGAAGAAGCATGCCGAGAGAGCGGCTGCCGAAAAGGCGAAGGAGACAAGGAAATATATGGTGTTGGTACAAACAGGAAAATTGAGGCCTGTGCAGGGGACTTCTGAGGATGTACCGATGACCCAGCCAACTCGCCATATACGTCATGAGGCGAAGGAAGGTCAGAGGAGAGGAAAAGTACTTTTCACAGCCATGCCTGCGAAGTCAGCACCTCAGATATCCAGGAAGATACCTGGCACAAGGCGTTCACCAGCTCAGAAGATGTCGGCCAGGAAGACGGTTCAGGAGGCCGTCACTGAACCAAGGCCGGGCAAGGAGGGGTGCTTTCTTGCGCCAGAGCAGATTGTTGATTCTGGGATTGGAACGCGCCTGAGGACTGGACCGAAGAGAAGTAGATCGGATATTGAAGAGAAGCAGGTTGCGAGTAAGCAGTCGAAGAGGCTGAAGATGTGAGATCGGTGAGCTGTGTAGATATGGAGGGTATGGTTTGGGAGATAGTGCTGTAATCTTGATGAGCGTTCGGAGTTGGATTGATCTTCATGTCGTATACTTGATTCGCATCCATCGTTGATACTATGAAATGTGAACTGTCTTTTGACATTTCCTTCATGGCCTCCATTCACAACAATGACTGGAGCCGTGGGGGCCAGGAACGCGGGGTACTTGTACTCACAAAGAGACCTGGAAAAAAGTCGAAGACTTGCATATCCTGGGAATCCTGTGATGCGATCTCAAAGGCGATAATATTTGTACGATTGAGAAAGTGCAGACCGTGTTGTAATCGCATTTTCATTGATTTGGCGTCTGTAAGTATTTGCTCTTGAACCTCCTAGGTCAGCGATATCTATACCTCCACAAACGATGTATGACACAACGAAGAGCAAAGTGGCACGGGACATTGAAGTTAGAATGTCATCTGTCAACAACAAAGACTGCTTCTCCTCAATGCACTTTTGATATCTCTTGCTTCTCCCAACCATCTGAGCGACGCCATATTATGTACCCAAAAACTCCCTATAGAAAAGCGACTGAGGATCCATCCTTGCCTATCACCTTCCCTGGCCCAACTTTCTATGACTTCTTCGCTGCGTTGTCCTTGGAAAGTCTCTGTATAGCGAGTTGATTAGCTCAACGATAAATGTTGATTATAGAGAATTTTGAATTCTTAGGGAATCACTTACCAAAAGATTCCTCAGCAAAACAGCGATCGTGACCTTTCCAATAGCCGGTACGTATATACTAGCATGCTCCTTCACTGCCGCAGTGTCGAAGTTCTTCTCACTGGAGAAATTGATACAGACAGCTCCATCTCTGATCAGTTTTGGGTCCACCTTGTAGTTCTTGCCTGGTACACCACTGATCACAACATCGCTCATACCCAAGCATCTTTCTAACTCCCAACCCTCTTTTGATTGAACTTCGTGCTTGTGATTCTTGATCCCTGTGCCGCGAGTAAACAGTTGTACACCGTCCAAGTCTACAGAGTAGACATGCGCTCCATCGTTTGCGAGAAGAGCAGCCAATGGGCGCCCAACGACCTCAGAGCGATTTATGACCGTGATGGTCTTTCCAAACAGCCGGTTTCCATATGGAATTACAGTATTATATATCTGCAGATATTCCAATACCTTGACAACAGCCAGAGGTGTGCATGGTAAAATCGACTTGTGTTGATTGGTAGGAGGATCTAGGAATCGGATATTCTGGTACATGTTGAATACGTATGTATGGGAGAGGCCTTCGACATCTTTTGCAGGAGAGACAAGCTGCTGAATGTAGTAATCTTGACGTGAGGGACTTGGGAAGATAGGATAGTAGACGATTATTCCGTGAATCGAGGGGTCTGCGTTCGCTGCTAGGATTGCTTCTTCGACGTCTTCTTTCGAGATGGTGCGGATTTCGAACAGGAAGCCACTATCCTTTCTTAGCAAATTACTCCAAACATTTGGTTTGAATAGATTGAGTAAACAGATCAAAGAAAAGAGCGTGGGGACAGGCGGCAGTATGCTTGTAGCCATGGAACAAATTGGAATAAGTGTCATCATGGTCAGCCATTTGCTAACACTTCAGCGGGATGTATCCAGGGTGTTCTTATATCCAGTTTTCTCAAACAACTCTTCATGACCCTCAAGTCTGTGATAGAGCCCCCTTTATTGGGCAGGCAGATCAACGAAACAAATTGCCCTGTCACTCACTTCTCCTTGCAAGTCTTTGCTGAGTATTCAGCATAAACTTGCGCGGCCGGATCCTCATTTGCCAGGAACCCAACAAGCTTAGGCTTGAAGTCCAATTCCGTCAGACCCTGTGCCACCTCTCCAAGCAAGCTCTTCGCAATTGTGTTCGCTAGGACGACTTTGCATGTCGGGACCGCCGGTGGAGGGGTACTCGTCTCGAGGATAGGAGCTTTCGCAGGGGTCGCAGACTCGAGAGACATTTTGGGAAGCTAGTGCAAGATCTCTGCAACGTAACGAGCTGGTCGATTTGTTTGGGAGGGCAATGCCTGGGCGGCAGCAGAATGGCTATTTATTTTGCTTCATAAGAGAGAAAAGGATAAAGTCTGGAGAAAATTTCCGTTATCCTGCGATAAGGACGAGGGGTGCAATTTTGGAGGGGTAATTCGAGTGCCGCCTTTAGCCACCCATGTCCTGCCCACTAACATACCTATCTATGCAGGACGTACTGCCGCTACGTTTTACTAGAATTGGGTCAATACTCCTTTGCCTTTTGAATGTCGCCTGAAATGCATTGCGTCAATCTTGAGAGAGCGAAATGATTCCTCAAAGAATATGTATTGACGCTCTAAGCTGGACCTCAACGTCTACAAGGACAGGGCTGACTCTTGCTCAGACGACAATTAGACCATTTCAAGATCTAGTCAAGCATGAACAAGATGCAACCTTTGTTTTCCGAAAGTTCTATTCTTCAAGTATAACTTAGGTTATCATGTTAATATGTTTTGTCATGAGTTAGTGATTGCCGCACTGCTCTATGAACTCGTGATCGCTGCTTTACGTGCCTCATTAAGTCGTCCCTCATTTACTCGTAGAAGTTGTGAAGACTTGCACGTAGAAGCTCGCAAAAGATCAGATACAGTAAACAAACATATGGAAATAAGACTCTGAGTCTGAATACGGTCTGCTTATTTGACAACTAACATACATATATATTCTTTTCGACAATGGATTCTTTCTGGACTTGAATGAAAAGTCTCTGAGAAACAGCCGAGCCCGGAGTATACCCCTGCCTAGCGTCTTGATAAGAGGCGGGCTCGAAGGTTAGCGGCAAGGCTGAGAATCTCGAATCTCGTCAACTTTTGACCTTCAACCTGCAAATCAATTCGAGCCACGTTCACTTTCTACTCACCATTGTCAAAATACAGACCTTTGAGTATTTTTTGGTTCTTTCCTTACCTCTTGTTCTGTCATTCGTGCCTTCTCAACCGGCAAAGCATATGTATCAACCGGCGCATTTCCTTTCCTAGTTGTTTGAAGGAGTTCTTGACAATGCCACTCTTCACAGTTCAGGATTGGATTGCAGCCGCGCATCTTGGCGCAGGACAAGCTGCGAAGGAAGAAGAGATAGTCACAGATTATGCTGGCTGTAAGTGCGGGTATGAAGCTGATCCACACATTGACTGACTGGTAAATAGCAATTGAGCTGACCGTCTACTCCGTGGAGAACCTCCTCAAGGATCTGGCGCCATTCATCCATGCGGACGAAGATCTGGTCGCTGTGGCTAGAGGTTTGTTCTCATTCTTTGTCTTTGGTCACCCTCATCTGACATTGCACAGGACTGTCACTTCTCTCAAGAGTCTTAGGCAGATTGACGGTTGAGCCATCTCGGCACACTGGTCAGTTTTCTCATTCATCAATGCATATCTGAGAACTAACTTTCCTTGGTAGTCAAGTATCTTACCGACTATCTCTGCGACAGACTCAACAACACCAATTCTCTGCCCTCCTTCCGTGCTGGCTTACATGAAGTCGCATCTTGTCTTTCAGTGATCGTTACTTGGGAACATTTCCCTCCTGGGGAAGCTATATCTGTGGCTTCGGCGATCTTCAGTCTATCCAGGGAGACGCGATTCAAGGATCTAAAACCTGCAGCACGCCAAACGCTCTACCTTTTGGTTGAGACTCTTTTGAGATCACGGGGTAAGGCCCTACTCAAAGCCTCAACTATTCCTGAGCTCGTCCGTGGTCTCGTCACACTTGCAGAATTTGAGAAGACTCCAGCATGCCTGGAAGTGCTTTTCAATTTGTACACATACCTCAGCAAGGACTGGGATCTTGAGGCCGAGGAGTTCCAGGCATTATGGGGCTCTTTCTCTAGGTACTGGCCAGTGACAGTTGGTGGATCAAGAGAACAGGTATCCAAACCTACCTCTGAGGAGTTACGGGATCTGTTGCTTCAATGCATTTTGTCAAATGACTCTTATGCTAAGAATGCAATCCCGATGTGCCTGGAGAAGTTGGATACCACTCAGGACTTATCTGCGACTACGAAGGTGAGGACACAGTTGAACTTGAGTTGAATCCTGCTGACTTTGTCTAAGAACGAAGTTTTGGCAACCCTCACTGCATGTGTCGAATCCTATTCGAACCCGGCACTTGCTCCATGGTCTACAAAAATCTGGGACTCGCTCAAGTATGAAGTCTGGAACGGAGATGTTGACGATTTTATTCGATCATCACTAAAGGTTTTACACGCCTTGAGTTCATCACTTAGCCGGAAGTCTTATGATTGGTCAAGCCTGGACAGTCCTCTGGCCCTCTATATTGTGCAGACTGCCAAAGAATGCAAGGAGCGTCTACAAGACTCAAAGAAGCAATTCACGCGCCGTACTGGAGAAATATTGAGCGTCATTGCTTCTGGCTCTCCCTACGCATTCCAATTAGTCATCAAAGAAGTTCTCCCAAGTTTGAACACGATCTGGCAAGATCTTCGCCTGGGATCTGAGAAGACTTTATTGCTTGGTGTTTTCAACAATATTTTGGTTGCACGGCTTGCGCTACCTGATATTTCCAACCCCACCGCCACATATTCTGCCGATCAAGCAGCTCTGCTGACCGTTGAGCGACAAAACATGGCGAAGTTGGCCACGGATTTCTCGAAGTTTTCTCAGAACTTGGTTGATGTTTACTTTGGCGCTTTTGCGGACTCCGAGGTGGCTTCTACGTCTACTCCTGATCCGACGCTGACTGTTGCTGCGATCAAAGGCTTGACTTTGCTGTTTCAAATTCCTGAATACCTGTCAACCGTTGAGCAGGGTATGATAGTCCAAAAGTTGAATGACCTTGCTACGAGTCCAGAGCAGGATGCCGAAGTTTCTCGGACTGTTGTAGAATCTTTGCAGCAAATTTGCTCAATCGAGCCTATGATCTTCCGGGAGAATACCCTATTGGATTTTCTTCAGAAACTCCCTGAGAAACTATCTACGGATTCGGATTCAGAGGACCTAGATGTCATCGTTCGATACCTGGAATCTTTGATTGAAATTTGTTGTACCGTTGTCTGCAAGAAGGAAATCACAACCAAGCCACCAGTAACTGCTGCGAGCAGCTTTTGGCATCGAAACTTCGATGCTATGGTCGAAAAGCTTTTGATCAAGTTCACGGCTGTCATGAGCGACAACGGGCAATTGCAATATGCCTCTGCCATTGTCGCATCTATTGCTAATGCTATTGAGAAGTTCGACAAGACTGTGAACGAAGCTCATATCACTACAAAACTTCCAATTCCGAATGATTCCTCCGTGGGACCGTATGACTATATCGTTCTGGGACTTTTCAGAGAGATTGTCGTACAAAAGGTTGACTCGAATGGCCAACTATATGTTGGATTAAAGTCTTCAAGCACGAGCGTCGAGCTGGATAGATTGGTGAATATGATTGGAAAGGTAACTACGTTCGCTTTACGCTCAAAGTTGGTTACACCTTCGAACAATTTGGTTCTCACCTGGAACCGGAATTTCCTCAAGGAGCCCAGTGCAATCTGGTCCCTCTTCACTCATACTGGGGATGGCTTGCTATCGAGTACTCAGAAGAACCTACAGCGAGGTCCGCGGGATAAGTGTCTAGTGAACATATTGTCTGCCTCACTTCTCGCAGCAATGCCGCCAAAGGTACGTTTCTCGCGAATTTGTACTGTTCACGTACTGATTACAAGAAAAGAGTAAGGATGAAATGCGGATTCCAGCAGGCGATGTTGCTACTGCAATGATTCAAAACTCGCTACACATGCCGAAGGATACATCCCGCGAATGCTTACAGTCTACCCACGAAATGCTTCAACTGCTGGTCAATAAATTCGGTGCCACCAAGGAAATTTTAGAGGACGGCACTAAGCTCTTTGAGCTCATGAAGAGATTAGTGGAGGATTCTACATCCGCAAGCGCAGGTCAAGCGGTCAAAGTCTACCAGACACTGGCATACTTCACCGGAGCATCGTTATCGGCCTTTGATCATACATTGGAGCCTCTCATTGGTCTCATGATCGAAGGCATCAAGAACCCAATCGTTGGCCGCAAAGTCGCTCAATCATTTCGCATTCTGCTCGCACCTTCACCAGTCCTCACCAAAGAGAACTTCTGCTCTGTCAGACTACTAAGAAACTCGAAGTGCTTCGCAGTTGCCGCCAACCCGCTGATTGCTCTCTGGCAAGCAGCTTCTGACAAAACTCTCAAGGAGAAGTATCTCATCGCCATCTCGGGAATCCTGGTATTCATGACCCCGACTCAGCTCGACGAAGGTATCGAGGCTTCTCGTCTGCTTCCCATCATTCTCGAAGGTGTGACGGTACAAGACGAGCAGTTCACCAAGACTGCATTCATGAAAACCTTGTTTCAGCTCGCTCCTCGACACCCAAAGGTTATCGAAGAGCACCTCGACTCCGTCCTTGGTCGTGTCTTGGATCGTCTGCGAAACACATACCATAATCCATCGGATTCCAGTGCCGAATGCCGTGTCCTGGCAGTCGAAGTCTTGATCTTGCTGGTCAAGACTGTGAAGCCTGCATTGCTTACACAGCGTGCCAACAAGATCAATTCGGAGCTCGATGCGGCGAAGGATGATGCTGCTTGGGAGGTTCGCAAGAAGGCTGGTGATTGCGCGATGGAGTTGTTCAACTTGAACGATCGGATGAAGTAAATCTTCTGCTCATTGGCAGTAGATATCATGTTTCCTTTGACGGTTTAGGCTCAAATTAGGTCGATCGTCTCTATATCTCTTTTCTTTGTCGACGCTGTGCTGCATCTGATGGTTATGTGAATTGGGTTGGATGATGACGATGGTGCATAGCGAGGCGTTAAGACGGATGGACAAAAGGCACCGCTGCTTGATCGTACACGAATTAAAATGAAAAGGTGATTTCGTTACCTCTCTCCTTGTGGTAATTGAGTGATATATTATCTCCAGACCATGTTCTGTTGCAGTGTCGTACTCTTCGGCAAAGTTTGGTATGTCTAAGCGAACCTCGAATATCGGACTGCCAGATCGCCTGCCAATGATAACACAGAGTTCGACGTCGCTGATTCACCAGCTGACCAAAAACCAATGTCCAAATAGCACTTAACGAAATCTACACGCATCGGTGTCATGAAGAGGTATTGCAGTTGGTCACCTGGAAATGGCAGGAAATTCAGAGCGATCTTGATTGGATCGAGAACTTCGCAATTGATAGGCAGTCCAAACGCCACCCAGCCATGCTATCCTTTTTCGACCCTTGATTTTCCCTCCAGACGCTGAAATACAGAGGACTTCTGCCATTCATACACATCCGATCCATTCCTACCCCTACGCATCCTTCTTACTCCTCTTCTTCGAAGACTTCGGCGTCGCCGTCTCCTCCGCACCCAGACTAACACCCGAACTCTCCGCCAACAGACTCGCCCACTTATCGTCCATACTCTTATCCGCATCCTCCACACTCGCGACCTTCTTCTCCTTCTTCACCACCTTCCCGGGATCCATCTTCCCCACCACATCCACCGCACTGGCAATCATCTGCTGAAATGGTAGGACCACAAACCCTCCCTTCTTATCGAACCACTGCGTAAAAGGCTTCTTGATGCTCACGACCTTCCCGTCCTTCTCGCCCTTCTTCCATACCGTAACCGTCAAATTGTAAATTGGTACATGTTTCTCCGTTTTCGACGCTATCTGGATCTTGTCGCCAGCGGAATTGGTGCCGATATAAATGGTGCCTTTCTCGACGCCCCAGATCCAGAATGTGAGGGCGCCGTTTAGTAGTGTGTAGATGGCGACTGCGACCGCGGTGTAGTATTTTGTGCTGTCGAAGCCGAGCTTGTAGTCCCAGTAGAAGGTTGCGGCGCAGATTAAGAAGGCCGAGTAGCCAAGTGCCAGGCGGGTGTCGGTTAAGGTGTGGGATTGCTTGAAGGAGAGGGAGTTGAGGTAGGCGGGGATGGCGTCGTCGGAGGTGTTTTTGAGGTCTGGAGGGGGGAGTTAGCTGGATGTACTTTGGGTTGGAGGGGAAGGTTGCGAGATGTGAATTCAAAAGTTTCCAGGGATGCTTGGATTTCAACATACCTGCCAGTGAGTGCACTGAGATTTTTTCTTGTGAGACTGCCATATCTGCGGTTGTTGTGGCAAGTGTGGAAGTTGGGAGAGGAGGAAATGTCTCTGGTGGAGGATTGGGCGAGGCGCGGTTGGAAGACGTGTCTTGAACTGAGTGAGATCGAGCTCTCGGAACGAGCCGAGTTAGCGGGCAAGCCATTTGAACGTCAGCCATTCTTCACTCTTGACATCGCGCTCCCCTCCACGACAAAAGTTAACATTGCGACGACACTGATCCACCGCAATCATGTCGCAAGTTCCTGTTCAGACGATCCATAGGGATCCCCAGCTCTTGTAAGGATAACAGTGGCTCTGCGTGTGGGATGGATGTGCTGACGGAGGTGTTTGCAGCTACTGGATTTTGATCCCCATTACAGTGGTCATGGTATGCTCCTCTCTCCTTCAGCTCGAGAGGTCGGTCAATTAACACCTTACAGATCTTGACTGGAGTCCTTCGCCACTATGCGACAGTCCTCATGCAAACTGCGCCCAAGAAACAAGAACTTCCCGCCATCCGCGAGCAGCGCTCTCTCCTCCGCGGTATCAATCTCCGTGGTAACGCCAACGTCCTCTCGCCATCCTCTTTCCAAGCCCGTAAAGACTACCTTGTCACCGCATACGAGAATGGTGCATTCCTGAAGGAGCCAGATAAGAAGGGCCAGGCAGCGCCGAACCCGATGACGGATCCTGCGGCTATGGAGGGTATGATGGGGATGATGAAGGGAAATATGGCGATGATTGTGCCGCAAACTTTAATTATGGGGTGGATCAACGCGTTTTTCAGTGGCTTTGTGATCAGTACGTGTTCCTGTTTGGATGCTGGATTTGACAAGGATGGTGCTGACTTTTGCTAGTTAAATTGCCGTTCCCTTTGACGATCAAGTTTAAGAGTATGTTGCAAGCCGGTGTCATGACGAGAGATATGGACCCTCAGTGGATGTCTTCTATCTCGTGGTATGTGCTGTGTATCTTCGGATTGCAGTCGGTGTTCAACTACTTGCTTGGAAGTGACAATGGTAAGTCTCCTGATTACAGATATCAAGACCATGAGCTAATTCGAAATAGCTGCCAGCCAAATGGCGCAGCAGATGGGCCAGATGGGCCCAGGTGCTGGAGCTCAAATGTTTGGACCAGGTGTTGACCCAGATAAACAGTTCCAGGGCGAGGCGGAGAACTTGGCTGTTCTGGCTCATGAGTATACGCTCGCTGGTGTGGAGGATAGACTTCTGCAGACGGTCAAGGTGTAATTGGCAAGTAGACTTTTTATTATCGAAGAACGCTCTGGGCAGACACTGCAAAGCTTGCACAGCGAGCAGATATCTGTTTGTATATACTCAATTCGGGCTGCCTCGGCACGAATATCAATTGAAGAATTTAGATGAGTTGGCATCATATTTTGATAGCCTGTGAAATAAGAGGTAAGTTGTGAGCGTTGGAAGTCTTCCGAGAATGGCAAGAGCAGACTTCGTAGCTGCTAGATTTGGGGTATAGCGACCATCCCAGCTCACCACTTTGCTTCCGATGCTTTCGATGTTCATGCATTACTTCCGCAACAAATCATCCTACAAAATCATACTCGTTCTCGCAGCCTCGAGTCATGTCTCTCGATCTGGAATTCATATTTTCCCGCAGTCCAGACCCATTGAATGCAAAGCATCCTCGGGATAATGGCGCACCTCAGCCTTCAACGGCAACGGTTGCAGCTTCAAAGCGATATTCCCAGGAGTCAGACAACATACAGCACTTACAAAAGCATTGTCTTTACAAGTAAGTAGCAATGTATGCCGCTATAGCAAAGCCTCGATCCTAATATCAGAAGTTCCCTTGGGGATATGATCAGTCTACGAGTCGGACCAGATTCGGTGCTTCTCAGTGTTCATCGAGACGTCCTCCTCTCAGCCAGCCCTGGCCTCGCGAAAATGTGTAAGCCCTTCCGCGCCACGGAGGACTGTATCATTTTCTTGCTCGATCAATGCCCCGACACATTACGATCACTTTGCTATTGGATGTACCACGACGAGATATGCATCTCTCACGCTATCGAACATCGTTCCAGTGATCATTCCGACCCTGAGCACACAACGACAGGTCTCTTCGTCAAGCTTTGGATTGCTAGTGACAAGTTTTCGATGCCGAGGCTCATGAACCACACGATCGATGTACTGCTATCTCGTGCCAAGACAATGGATCTCGTGAGATTGGCACGCTACATCTATAGCAAGACAAAGCGAGGATCAGATCTGAGAAAGCTACTGGTGAAAGTGGTGAGCTCGAGGTTTGATGCGGATGATCTGGACGAGTATCGAGACTGGATAAGTGAGAATTTCTTGCTTGATCTTGCGAAGGCTGCGTTTCTGGATCGCGATCAGGGGTTCAACAGGTTTAGAGATAGGAAGCCACTGCAAGAGGGGTTTTGTACAAATTTTCATGTGCATGAGAAGGGGGCGGCAAGATGCGAGGTAATGAATGGCTATATTGTGGCTGATGAAGGACGACCTTGAAGGCTCATAGTGCTTCTTGGAGGGTCAGAGATTTCGGCACGGATATTTATACTCTAACTTTCGTATTGGTGGGGTGCTTGAACTGGCCAAATATTTGCATTTTTGGGGAGCATCGAATTGAAACAACTCCCGTCAGCGGGCGTGTACTGTACGTATCGAGAATTATTCCTGAACCTTGTCCTTCTTGCGTGTAATCTTACAATAAAATCAGGTCAAACATGGACGGACTGCGATGGTACCTGATCTCTCTCCATTTCCCTGTATTGTGGGACTCTCGAAGGTGCCTCCTCCGGTCGAAGTTGTGCCTTCCCTCAACGAAGCACTCAACGTCCCTTCCCGTTTGGGAACACTAAGCCAAAAACAGAAGCGAGGCAAACATTTCCAAGCTCTTCGGCCTCGACAAGTCCTGTCTTCATTCAAATTCTCTACGTTACGCCCTTTTCTACGGCAAAGACGACAACACTGACGACGAGGGCAGTGCTCCCTTCGAGCCTGGTGCAGGGGCGCAAAAGTGCTTCCTCTTCATCTAACTCCTTATCCTCTCCACCGCCCAAGACTTTCACATTGAGCATCCATTTCCATCTACGACTGTCAGCAGTGCGTTCGCTTGCCAGGACTTTAAGATCGCAACATGAAGATCACCAGCACATCCTCTGCTGGTAAGAATGCTCTTTGCCATATTCCAGATCAGACACTGATAGAGGATGGTAGAAGAGACGTCTCAAGCAGCTCCATCCAACACCACAGCGCTTCAGCCTCCACCAGCACTGCCTAAGAATAATACAATGAAGAATAAGCCTGCGGAGAAAAGAAAGGCGATCGCAGCTGGCAATGAGCGGTCAGAAAAGCAAACCAAGCTATATGAGTACGTGAACTAGGTTTTGTCTATCTTGTTTATGTACTGACGCAAGCACTGCAGGAGCCTCGATGAACCCGTCACTCTCATCGTTGGGGCCGAACAAAACACGAGGTCCTTCACGGTTCACAAGAATATCCTCAGTCAGGCAAGTGACTTCTTCAAGGCTGCCTGTAAGCCTAAGTGGATGAAGCCTGAAGACCGCGTTATCAGATTTCCCGACGATGACGCCGAAGCCATTCGCGTGATGGTATACTGGATGTACTCAGATGAGCTTTGTGTCCAACAAAAGCATCTCCAGACTTCCGGTACCTATGCTACCTCCCAACATGCCATGGAATCGTGTTGGGGCTTGTTTGCGAAGCTTTATGTCATTGGGGACAATTACGGACTTCCAAGGTTACAGAATCATTGCATTGACGCCATACTCCAATCGTGCGCCAGTAAATTGCCTATCATCTGCCCAGCAATCATTCCGTATGTCTATGCGAATACGTTAGGCCCAAACGATGCCCTACGCCGTCTGCTGGTCATGGATTTTCGTTGTGAGTGTGCTTCATGGTCACTTCCATACTTCATTCGAAATACGAAGCCATGCTTTGAGTTCTTTTTGGACGTTACTGCTGCGTTCTTTGATGACAAACCTGAGAGAAACCCTTTGGACTACCACGTCAAGCTAGAACGACCAGATATTGACTTCTGCAAGAAACTCCACAAGCACGATGATGGCATACCTCCTTGTGACGACTTACACAAGTACCACACTATCGGTCAGAAGAACAACTCTGAATCTGCAGAAGTTTCCGGAAAACATATGGGAGCACAGACGTCGGAATCGGTGGAGCCGGTAGTAATCGACTGAGGGACCGAATATCACATGGTCTATTGTGGCTATTACCTGCTACTCCTGCCAGCTGCAGCTCATAAGATGACATCTATGTGAAAGCGTGATCTTCTGGTACTTTTTGGGACAACCATGGAAATAGCTGCTTCTAGATCAAGCTCATCGGTGGAGCAATTCACATCCTCATGGAAAAATACAGAAAGGCAAATCATGGCTAAGGAAGAATAGTACAGTACATTCAATCACTACTCTATATAGATTTCTTGAGAGCTGAGAGCGATTTTAATCTCAATATACTCAAATTTCGTAGAGACATTTTAGTTGATTCAGATGTGTTGGAGATTGTGCATGCCAAACACTTTCACCTGCTCAGTAGAAGAACATTCACCCGATGTCATCACCTGGAATCGTAGCAATCCTGTGAATCCTCGGACTCTGTTACTTATTTTATAGGCTGCCGTAAGTTCTTATCATGAAACAGATTCGATATATTTCGTCAATCCTTCTTTCCTTGCGATATTGCGGATATCACTGCTACATTGTCGGACGGCGCGATTCACTAAAGCAGAGCGAGCGGTGGGAACTACCTCCCCATGAAGTCTTTGAAACCACCGTTACACATCAAAGAAGTCTCAAGCAGATTATAGGGTCAATACAATTCTCCAAGTATCGAGACAACCTGTCTCAGATTATTCTATCATTAAACCAACCTCGCCTTTGAAGAAGACTAATTTAAGCATCGTCAGCGCCATAGTCTCTCTAGATGATATGCGACCGCATAAGAAGACACGCCTTCTCAGGTAACAATTCCCATCGACACCCGATAATGGATAGTGCCTCTCGACGACATTATCACTCTCGAAGTCGGTGAAGATGAAAATCTAACGAGGCTTGCTGTTCACAAAACCGTACTCTGTTCCTCAAGCCCCTTCTTCGAAGCGGCCTGCAAGCCAGAATGGATGAAAGCAGAGGATCGCGTCATCAAGCTTCCGGTCGATGACCCCGTCGCAGTGAAAGCGATGGTCTGTTGGATGTACCACAATATTATCTGCATATCATCAGAGATGGACGGCCACGAGGAGAGCGATACAAAGGACGACGCTATGAAAACTCCTTACGGCTTATTCGCAAAGCTGTTCGTTTTAGGAGAGGAGTATCAGATGCCCAGATTGAGGAACCACGCCATCGATGCGATCATACATCGCAGCGAGGAAGACAGCTTTGCCATCAGAATCAACCCATACGTTTATGCTGATACCTGCGATGACTCTCTTCTTCGCAAGGTTCTTGTCCGCCTCGCACTCCATCTATACGACAAGGCCCTCATTAGTCGCGCCAAGAATGAACTTTGCGGAGGCTTTATCTTCGATTTGGCTCTTGTCTCTTTCGACTACTTGGAGAACCAGGAAGAGTCACGCACCATCGACTGCAGCTCTCCAGCTATTGGCTTCTGTGGCAACTACCACGCACACACTGAGAATAGTAGCGGAAAGTGCAAGGTTCTAAAGAAATACAGAGTCGATTCCTGATGGGAATCTCTATGTCTCAAGTTGCTTGTTATAAGAACGTCCGTATGCCGCCAGCATCCCGTAAGTTAAACCTCTCATATCGTTAAAAAGTTGGACATCAGGTGTCCAGATGCTAGTATACCCCTGGACATCAGGTAGCTAATTCGTATTGACTAGACACGTCACCAGAGCTCAACATTGTGGAAAAGCTGGTCTTGAAAATGCCTTCTTCCCCGTAGCCCCTACTGCGAGTTCGCTTAGGAGATGCTCAGACGGGAACGGAATAGGAATTTGTGTGGGCCCGGAATGTCGTCGATCGAGCATGGCGTACGATTGCATATCTTTGCACTGCACTTACTCTGCTGAGACTGGATGCTTTATTTTTCCTCACACCATGTACAGTAGCATAATATTCCGCAATACTCAGGCCAACTCCAGTGAACTCCAGACACCAAGTCCATGCAGATTGTCTCCAGTCCAAGCTCAACCTCTCTTTGACTTCTTGACAGGTTCTGGCTCATCTTCACTGATCTGGTCCTCCATCTCCTCGTCCTCTGAATCAGCAACATCCCTACTTCTCTTCAGACCCTTCATCTTCCTCGTCTGCAACTCCTTCAAATCTTGCTTGCCCAGATGTATCCTACCCATCTTGTCACCCACGATATCTGTAGAGATGTTCTTCTTTGGTCTCTCCTGGCTGGTTCTCGCCCTCTTCATCGCCTCCTTCAATACGCTCTCATCAGCCTCCTGGACTCTGCCCACTCTAAAATCCATTCTCGGTCCCATCTCCTCAACCTCAACTCTCGGCAACTTCTGCCCACTCCTCTTCGTCCTAATCAAATAGACTCTCAAATGCACTTTCGGCTTGACCTCCTCCCCATCCACAGTATCCCTCGCACTAATGCTGACCATATACTGCAATCCCTCTACATCAACCTTATCCGCGGGCTCGCCCTTGAAGAAATCCGTAAAGAACGACTTGACCAAAGTATACTCATTCGTAACCGGGCTCTCAAACGGCGTCCCACTGAACAGCAACATAGGCTTCAATCCCACCGCACACTTCTTGTTCTTAAATTGCGCCAGCGTCCGGAACGACTCAGCCTCCAAATACAACTCCAACATATCCAGAACCTTGTACCCAAACGTCCTCACAAAGGTAATCGCATGTGGACGTTTCTTGCTACTCGATCCAAAGACTAGTAATGAAGCATCGTTCTTCTCGGAGAAGAATTCCAGAGATGCAGCATCGTCGAATGGGTGGATGGCGTTCTTCTTGGTGAATTTCTTGGCGAGTGGAATGCGGAGTTGGTACAGGTCTGTGAGGGCGTCTTGGGTGACTTGCGAGCAGGTTGTTCCACGGAGAAAGAGGGCGGTTTTGGGGTTCTCGATTGCTTTTGGGGCTTTTTTGTCGAGGGCTCGTTTGGAGCGGGCGTTGCGAGGTTTTCTGGAGGTTTGTTAGCTGGTTGTAACTCAGTCTGAGGGACTGAGACTCTACATTTGCCGCAACATCTTGAATTGTGTTGCTGGTTTCGTTGGTGATTGCGAATTGGGTGAGAAGTGCTATTTGGCGCAAAGCTGGACGAAGCTCACGATGCCATCTCGTCTCAAAATCTTCGCTATCAGAAAATTAAAGCGGGGCGATAATAAGTCGAGCCAGGCACTCACAGATTGGTGCCTGACAGCTGTGTTTAGCGTCTTTTCGTCTTCACATGGGAATTGAAGGCGCTGTACTGCACTATGACATCCCTGCTACGGGGATCTGTGGGGTACTGGCGGCATCTCCAAGTTCTGAGTGCCTCGTGCCGATTGAATGTCCATCCCATTCCGCCGGCAAACGAAACCAACTCTTGCACATGAAAGATCAACAACACTACTGTCGTCGCATTTACACAAGGAGAAGAAGGATTTGAAGGAGAAGACACAGATGCGCTGGCTGCGGTAGCAACAACCCTTTACTCTGCTGCATCGAGCGTGCGCGACAAGGAGAAAGAGTGAAGGAGAGTTGCCGAGGCTCGAGCCGGGAAGTAAAGAAATATGGCGACTGTTGATGCGGTAAAGGTATATCTTCATTTCCAGATTCTACCAATGCTTGAGAAGGTTTAGGGCAATAGCTGATGTATGCGTAATAGAAAGCGCTCGAGAGTGTGATTCTCAATCCTAAATATGCGGATTACCTTGCTATCGTGAAAGCTGCTCGGAATGGCGCTGTGTATGGTGCCAAAGTCAGGTTTCCACATGCGCTGGTGTATGCCTTCCTCCCATTCTCTCTTACGATCATCTCTGGATATGCGGTAATTCTCAGATCTAATGGCTGATTTTTTTGTGCCCGCAGCATGATATTCCTCTTCCGATCGGGAACCGTCCGCGAAAAACTCTCTCTTATCCTCCGCGCAACGAAAACACACGCACAGAATCTAGCGAAATATGCCACGATTTACAAGATGACGATGCTGGCGCTCAAGCATATGGGGAGTGAACCTGGGAAAGAGGGGCTGTATGATACCTTTTTCGCGGGGTTGTTGGGAGGATATTTGGTGTTTGGGAGGAGGAGTAAGAGAGGACATGTCAGTAGTGTCAGTAAACAGATTGTGATATTTGGTAAGTCGCCGTTCTCCCGAAGTGCTGTTCTGCTGCCTTGCCTCTTGTTTTGGCTCTCCCTGGGAAAGCTACTGACTAAATTGTTCCATCCAGTATTCGCAAGAGTATGCCTCTCCCTAGCCGAACTCTCAATCAAGCCTGCCGTAGGCATCATCAAAGATCCCGCCCTCTCCAAGCGAATAGGACACGATGCGTGGCCCGTCTTCGCGGCTCTTAGCTGGGGTAGTGTTATGTGGCTGTTCAGATGGTACCCGGATACTGTGCAGAGCGGCTTGAGGAGTAGTATGGACTACATTTACGTCCAGAGCGATCATTGGGATAGCTTGAGGAATTTCTTGGTGTATAATAAGTAGAGACTGGCGGCATTGGATGAATGCTGAGAGGTGTTGATGGATGATTAAATGAAGATTGGTGGGGACAGGGCTACATATCATGCTTGGATGGCCCGATGGATGAGGAGATGACTTCGAAACAGGGGAAGACATGTGGTTTAGATGCTAGCAAGAAGCGGAATAAGACATTTGCATGCATATGTACTCGGTGCTGGAGATGGAAGCAATGCATTACTTGGTTAGACTAGACGAGAATATCATGACGTGTTACCGGAACATATAATAGTCCACAGAATCTACCAACTTTATACGTTGTGACATGGTTGAATATTTTTATCCAATGGAACAGAAGACTTGCCTGCCATAATACTAGCTATATCTTGTGTAAAGGGTTGGACTCGGGGCTGGCGGACCCCGTGACCTACCTCCCAAGGTGCTTGAGCTACAGCCGACAAGGTTCCATCCATCTATTCTTTCTTTTACTACCCTTCCCTCTCGTTCTTGAATTTCTATATAATATCTACCAATGTACCATGTCGACTTTCAAACACGCAATACCAAACCCGAACCACGATTCCGTGTAACAACATCGCCAGTCTTGGCAAGTACCTCAAACTTGCTCAAAAGCCAGACATCCATCTCACATCTCGCTCAGACATTCTCAAACCTTCTCTGGAGTATTCGTACGCCTTCACATATCTTGAGCTGGTTTCCTTAACAGAATCAAACTCGACCAGTTCCCCAAAGTCTTCCATCATCTGTCGAAGACGGTTCACCAAACACTGTGGATCCTCGCTTCGCCTCCGAACCTCTGGTTAGCCGAGTCAACAAACATGTCTGCCATCGTTCAACCTCACAACATCCCCATAAGAATGGACGCAGTAAACTCAGCACCGCAGCTGGAACTCAAAGTTTGTCATATTCATACACTTTTCAGCTGTTCAACACGCATACCAAATGAACCAAACACCACACCATCACCATCACAATCACCAGCTGTACCATTTCCCTTGCTCTCCCTTCCCCCAGAACTCCTCCACCAAATCGTCGCCAACTACTACGCCCTCCTCCCACCGCTCACAATCACAAAATCCAACCACCAACTCCCACACCACGCCCTCACGCCCCTCGCTCTCTCCTCGCCTCATCTCCTCTCCATCCTCCCTCCATCGCTCTACTACGCACACGCTACATTCCTCTTCTCGTCTCCATCCCTCTTGAAACCTTTCGCAGAGGGCTTCAACCGCGTAGAACAAGTCCGCAAAATCAAGATCTGGTATGGAGCGCTCGGACCTTTGGGGCCTGGAACAGGAACCGCTTCTACTGCACGAGGACAGGAAGAGGGTTGTACGGGAGACGGGGAGGAGAAGGGGAACGGGAGGCAAGATTGGGTTTTCAGCTTTCTGGAGGCGTTCAGGGGATTGGAAGAGGTGACGTTTGTGGTGGAGTTGGGGATGAGTAAGGGGTTTTGTGAGAGGAGTAGGCATGTGAGGGTTATGGAGGGGTGGTGGGAGTGTGTGAGGGATGCTGTGAGGGAGGGGTGGGGTGCGAGGGCGAGGGCGAGTGCGAGTGCGCAAGGAAAGGCGAAGGGAAGGGTGTTAGTGATGAGGGTTGAGTGTGAAGGGTTTGAGGGGTTTTGGGTGGATAGGATTTGTGCGTAGAACAGAAGGGGTGTCCAGTGGTGAGAGATATTTTCGAACTTGAAACTGGTAATGGTAGCTCGGAAAGCATCAGGACTAGACAGGATATTTCTTGGGATTTAAAGCTTGGGCCTTCCTCCCTTTGATTCCAGCTTTAAGAACGATATCGGAAGTAGAAATTCCAATTGACTCATTGATACGTCTCGACGAATTTGAGAAGTGTGGGAATTGAGCTAGATCGAGAGGCATGGCCTCTGATATCATGGGCCAATTGAGAGACGATGTGTAGAAAATAAAGAATACAGCGCGCCTAGAAATGAAGAAATTGATGACTTTGGCATAGCGGCGAAGACAAGTTGAAAGTTCAAGTTCAACGCATTTGCAAGTCCTGTGACGACTTTCAGGAGGTAGACATGGGACCTCTCGGTGAACTTGAGTCGACAAGAACCGTCGTTTCAATACAGCTGCACGCTCCTGGGGTCTCTGCAGAAATATCTTTGTTGAAGCGAAGTGAGGTATACCGGTACTGATGAGCATAATAGAACGAGAAGCCGTGGAGCTGCCGATTCGCTAGACAAAGGTAAAGAAAGGCTGGTTGCTAGGTATCTGTTTTCGATTGATAGTGATACCCCATGAAAGAATAGCTACTGCGTCACTACTGGTGGCCTAAGCGATATTTCTGCTCATTGTTAGCTGAGGGAGTACGGCTAGTGACAACGCTGAAGCACGGAAAGGGTACAAGCCGGCTTGAACGCTGCTTGCGAAGGTGTGTTCAAAAATAACATTTCAATGTTTCTGCGAAAGTTTCCCAGAACCTTCGATGTTTAAGGGCTCTTCTGAAGATCGTACTTCTACTTGAAGTCGTCCATTTCAGTTGAAAATTTCAGCCCTCATGCAAGTTCCTTCGAGTCGAGCCCCACTTTATCGAAGACCGGCCGAGTGGGCCGGGTCCGTAAACAGTCCGGACTTCCCGCGTTTTGAAACCTCGCGACATCGCCAAAGTGGAATCGGAAGGACTGCGAATCCGTCTGACTGGTATAGTTTGACGAAGTGGTGTTGTATCTCCAAACAAGAGACGTGTGTTCAGATACGCCTTTGGTACCTACTTTTCGCCCTCAAGATAGTAATCCTTTTCAAGTACGAGGGTGGATCTGAGCCAGCTCGCTAGGGCTTGAATCTGCACTGCAACTCAACATCCGGAGCGAAGGTACGATCATCAACTAAGCTGTTGCCAGAAGAAACTATGTCGGAATCATATGCTGCAGCCGGGTCACAGGCCGGTATCGTTCCATCGACCGGAGCTCACGTCGAGAACATCACACCCCCACGCAACCATCAGGGCGTGCGGGCTTGCTTGGCTTGTAGACAGATGAAGGTAAGCGTCCCCTCTTTTATCCCAAATGATAACTTCCCATTCTTGATGAACTTTGGACATGGAGGTGTCTCAATCGAGGGGTGTGATGAACATAGCTTAGAGACATTGACTGACCTTGACTTTGCTAGATGAAATGTGAGGGGTCGGAGAATCCTCCATGTAATAGATGCCGGAAGGTCGGTCGAGAATGCGTACCCCAGACTTCTTCCCGCCAGAAAGGGACTGTGGAGACACAGCGATTTGACACAAGTTCTAGTCAGGTAAGTATTTTCCGGGAAAAGAATGTTCCTCTTTGCTTGGGCGCGGAGTCTGCTTCACATCTGAAGGAGTCATCACCTCATTGAACACTCAGAACAGAGCAAATGCTCACTGGTCCGGCAGCGTTCATCAATAGTTCCTTTGCCCACACCAATTTCTCGACCACAGACAAATAGCTCCAGATTTCTCCCGGATCCAAGGCCAAGATCTGCAGATCATAGGCCAGCAAATGACTTGGTAATTCCTTCCATATATTCGACGCCACCAGTCGATGCTGTCTTTGAGCCCCGATTCAAGCCATCGTCATCTTCCTCATCGCCGAGGCCCTTCGAGTCAACATTGACCCGGAAAAGGAAACGGCAGTCTACCTACAGCCCAAGCAATGATGGACTTACTCCAGCGGCTTCGAGCCTTGAGGTGGACCGTAGCCTTCTTTCCAGAGCAGAAATGAAAGAGATGATACACTTGTGAGATACATTTCTGATAGCAGATTGAGATAATGCTGATGAAATTCAGATTTACTCAGCGCCACCTCCCTTTCATCTGCGTGTTCCGACCTAAAGACTTCGAAGATACCGACTACTTGATTGACAATTATCTGCAAGTCGTCTACTGCATATGTTTTGTCACAGCAAGATACCTCCCTGGCGGCAAGGAGATGAGAGAGAAGCTCCTTCCCGAGGTGACCAAAGTACCGAGAGGTGTACTCTCGATGCAGTCAGGTGGAGCGCAAACGGACGAACTTTCGGCTCTAAAATGCCTCTTCATCCTCCTCCTCTACGCCGATCTCACACCACCATCACAATCCTCAAATCCGTCAGCAAATTCTGAGGTCCAGTTCTGGTACCTGAAGTCTGTCATAGAAGTATATGGTACTCGCTTAGGACTTCACCGCTCATTGCAAGATCTGAGAGCAGAGATGAGGGTGAATCTGGAAGGTATCACGGAGACCAGAGCATATCAAAAGTATATATGCTGGCTATTTATGTTTGGAACCTCACATTAGTATGTTATATTTTCTCCGCATAATTTATCTGGCTGATGTTTTTGACAGCACTTCTATTGTCAGTGGCACACCTCCGACGATTCACATAGACTCATCTATACGTGCGGCGCCCTTGGTGCTTCAGGAGATTAATGGGAAGATGTTGTCATCCTGCAACTGTATTTTATTTGGTCAGATCGACCTCAATCTGATCTGGGAGAAGGTAAGTTGAACTTTCATATCCGTTTTCAAGGCACGTCCTAACGATAGCCAAAGGCAAGCGCACAACATCCACGGCTAGGAGAATGGTGGTCTCTCCCCGATGCATCCGAAGCGGTAGACGAGAACTCCGTAGAAGCAGTTTTGAGGGATACTGACAGAGAAATCGATGCTTGGTACGAGAAATGGTCGGATTACCTCCAAGCATCTGAGCAAGGAACTTTCCTTGACTTCACATCTCGCTTCACTCGGTTCTGCATTATGAGCTATGCTATAAAATTCCTCCGGAATTCCCCTCAACATCTCACAGCTCTACAGAAGGACCAAATTAGGAGGTGTGTGGCTTGTGCGAACCATGTTCTCGAATGTGAGTGAAATTAATAGCTTCCCTGCCCTTTTCTTTAGGCTTCTGTGGACTACCAATGTCCTAATCCAGTGCAAATTCAAGTCGATATGTTGAGTAAACGCTGATCTCGCATTCTTTTAGGGCCACTAAGTCGTAGCCCGATCCAGAAAGACAGGCTCCGGTATGTGGACGATACAGCATGCGTAATGAACTCCTTCTGCTGTCTGTTCATCATTTCCGTCTGCCAGACCTACGCTGCCATAGTACCAAACATATTCGACATCCTTGACAACGTAATCGAGACCGCGCAACTGATGGTCGATTTACAAGTTGGCTTCGACGACAGCCATATGGTTCACGTTCAAGGCGCTTTCATTCTCAGGCGGGCAGAGTCAATGCGCGCCGCACTGGAGGGCTCAAAAATAATTGAGAAGCAGGATCAAGCTGTTATCACGCCTCCAGCATCGACTGGCTCGAATGTGCCTGAGCCCCCAGCTTTGTTTGAGGGTCTGGATATGATGCTGAATGAGGAGGGCTTCGATGCCATGGAACCTCTTTGGGACTTTTCGTTGTTGTTTCCTAGTGTATGATTTGTGCTCTATCAGACTATCACAAGTGATGCTGATAAGGCCCACCATATCAGGAAACATGTACAACATTCTTTGACAATCTAAATCATATGTTACACAGATTCTTCATCTCCAGCGCTACTTGTCCCCGGAACATCGTTCTGCATGCGAGCCATCATGAGAGCAGCCTCCTGAGCATACTTACACTTCATTCTCAAGATCTCACCATATTTGTACATTACGAAAGGAAATGGCAAGCAAGCTACCGTCAGGAAGGCTGGTATCGAAGAAGCCCAAGGTGTTCCAAGATTGGCATACATTTGGGATGTGAACATAGGAAATGCGGCTCCAAAGAGTGATCGAAGCATGGCCGTAGCGGCAAGAACTGATGCCGCGTAGATGGTATAGGCGTCGATCAGGTAATTTAGACAGGACATGAAAATCAGGACCGAGCCGAAACCGAATGGTGCTGAGAGAATGATGCTGACCGACCAATGTATGCTCGGATAGCTCGTCCAAGCAAATGCAAACATCCCAACCGGAAGGGCAACAGCACCCAGCATCCCTGGCGGTAGACGATCCTCTGGTGTTGCGGCGTTCCCGAGCTTCGTGTACCGTTTATTGTCGAGAATGGTATATACTAAGCCAATGAGCATGCCTACGGCAAGCCCGAGAAATGCAAGGCCACCAATCCCTTCATTCCAACCTCGTTCTTGCTGATACACGATTGGAAAGGCGCCCAAGAACATGTAAATAGTGGCGTACACAATAGACAGGTAGATTGAGGCGATCAAGACGATTGGCTCCCAGAAAAGAAGCACCCACGGCCGCTTCAGAGTCTTGCTGAATATCTTGGAGGCTTTTACTCCACCATTATTCAGCTCAAGGACACTAGTGTAGACTTTCCCTGTCTTGCGTGTCAAGCGTTTGGCAATTTTGCGGAGGAGAACAGGGCCATATGTCTCGGGCACGAGAATACTTCCCACAAGCCAAACGACTCCGATGAAGACACAGCAGACTCCTTGGACCCATCTCCAGCCAACAGTAATCGAGATAAAGCCGCCGAGAATCGGGCCAAGCACCGGTCCCATGAATGGAGCAGTAGAGAAGACAGACATGGCAACTCCACGCTGAGACGGGGGGAACATGTCTGCTATCAGACCTCCCGAGTTCGTCAGAGGAGATGCACCGAACATGCCAGCCAGGAAACGGAATATCAGTAATTGAGCCATCGAAGTGCAACCCGCGGAAGCAGCAACGAAAACAACAATAACGCCATGTGTAGTGATGAACAAGATACGCCGACCATAGAGTTCGGATAAGGGTGCCCACAACGCAGGGCCAACTGCAAACCCAAGAACGAAAAGTGATATACCGAGTGTGTAGATTTCACTGCTAACATCGAACTCGTCTTTGATCTCTTTGGCTGAGCCGGAGTAGGCTGAAGATGTAAGTGTGATGGCGAAGACGGAGAGTGTGCCAATGGATGTTATGAACCATCTTCTGGGCGTGGAAAAGTTCATTGGATTTCGGGGATCGTTCGGGAGAAACTCGACTGCGAAAGGGTCTGAAGGTGTGCCGCTGCCATTATAATGGTTATCGGTCTGGTTTGAGACGTCTTGATCGCGAGATGGACCAATTGATTCCAGCTTCTCGCTAGTATGGCTATCGGAGTTTTCGTCGAGACTGGACATCTTGAGGAGTTTGAAATTGTGTTGCTACTTTGAACGACATCTCCCTGAGATGATTATATATGAATTAATAAGTTTTGATTGTGTCGTCCGAGAGGAGGAAGACGCCAGACGCCCATACAAGAGTGGAGTGGGGCTTGACGGACATGCACATCATTGGCCTGCGATTTGGTTGATGGATGTCTATTGACTTTATCCGCATTTTGAGGTGAGCGAGCCGAGTCAGGAACTCGGACCAGTTTGTCATTGGCTCAGAACTGACCTTAAAATCCAAAGCCTCCAATGGTTGACACTGGGGTCATCGCTTCTGTGCCAATCAGAAACTCATCCGCGGTTCCTCGGAAGACCGGGCCCGCTTCTTGATTGCCTCCTCCTCATCGGTTCGATCTAGGTACCAGAGCCAGCTCCTCCGCGAGACTTCAGAGTAACAACTTAATGTCTTCAGAATCACGTAATCAGGCAATGAGCCTTGCTAGGAGGAAGAGGTTGAAAGTCGGTGTCGCATGTCAGGCATGCCGGTCAAAGAAGGTAAAGTGCGACGGATTGCGTCCTGGTAAGTTTAGTTCAGGACGTAAACCCTTTTGAGCCACGAGAACTGATATGCTTTTGTCCTTCAGCTTGTAATAATTGTCAGAAGAAGAGTCATGGGCGAAGAACCTGTACTTACAGCTCCGGGACAAATGTTCCAAGCCTGCTCCCACCAGTCGCTGTCGAAAATTCCGACGACGATGTAGGACAAAGCTCGTTGATATCCGAGACCAACCCGTCCGAAAATGACAGAAGTAAACAGAACACATGCCTAGATGTATCCAGAGCACCTGAAATTTCGAAGAATCTCTATGTCACTGATCATTCACGAGTTCCAGAAAGTTATTTCGGTGGTTCTCCCAGAATATTTGCGGGCGAAGTCAGTGCCGCAGTTCACGCGAGGTTTGGAGCACCTATATGTGGAGGGTCGGGTTTGAGTCCAATGACAGATGCTCCTCTGTTTGGACACCTGAGCTATCGCCAATACTCCGACCACAAGAACGAAGTGGAGAATGTGCTTCCTCCACGAAGGCATGCGGATCATTTGATGGACATCTATTGGCAACGTCTTCAACCTTTGGAGCCTATTGTCAACGAAGTACATTTCCGTCAACAATACCAAGCAATTTTCGCGGGAAGTTTACCGGAGGAAGAGGATGAGCGCACCTTCGTCGCGGCTCTCAATACGATGTTTGCACTGGCAACACAGGCACAGGAATGTTTGCAGTTCGAGCAAAGAGAAAAGGCAAGCAGCACATACTTTCATCGGGCATGGTCCTTGCTTCGTCCGGAAGTTGTTATATGGGAGCCTGGCTCGCTTGCCATCGTTGAATGCTTGCTTCTCATGAGCCGATTTCTGCAATGCACAAATAACCCGCACCGGACCTGGATGGTGGTAGGCTCTGCAGTACGCATTGCACAAAGCTTGGGGCTTCATGTACGAGATGCAGCTTCATCCAATACTTCAGAACTGTATGCTCAACGGCGAGAAAGACTGTGGCAGTGTTGTGTTTTCGTGGATAGGTAGGGCCAAAGCGCTGCACCATCTTCAGCAATTCGTACTGAGATATTGACAGGGCAGCTTCTTGGACACAAGGAAGGACCTCAAATATTATCCTATCCGATCCTTACCAGCATTTTGAACTCCCACATGACGATGACTACTTCACCAAGGCCATAGAGATTTACGAGATATCCAATCATTTCATGCTGTCTCAAGTGTCATCTAGTAGCACCTTGGAAGCGAGACTAGGCCTGCCTACATTATACAAGAAGGAGGACTACTACGCCAATGTTATGCGTTTTGAGTCTTGCCTTGAGAGATGGCAGAAAGGTCTTCCAAGGTCTCTCGCTCCTGTTTTTGAAGCGATAATTGAAGACACTCCTTCAATACGACAGAGGACTGTGCTCCAGCTACGGTAAGCACTCCCTCACACTAAAGACAGATTCGTGATGCAAAGCGCCTTTGCTGTGCTGTATCTGATAGACTATCGCTGATCTCCGATCAACAGACTCTTGCATGCTCGAATTGTACTCTTCCGACCACTTCTGGCACGTCTTTGCTTGCCAGTGAATCGCGAATGTCAAGATGAAGTTGGCACTCAGCTCCAACACGGTCTCGTTCAAAATGGAGGTTCACTTTGTGTCCGAATGGCTCAGGACATGGTAAAGGTCGTCGTGGCCTCCACTCGGTTTGATATCGATGGTATCATACCTTGGTGGTATCGTATCTTCTACTTGCATATTGCTGGGACGATCCTGATTGCCGCAATGCTTCGACGAGACTTGTGGACCGTGGCGGCAAAGCAATGTTGGGATGATACCATGTCTGCTATACATGCTATGGAGCACCTAAATCTTTTTGTAAAGCAGTGCGCGGAACATTTCCAAGTGCTGTCGAGCAGAGTCCTGGAGACACACGAGTCAGATGCGCACGTTCTAGCAGATGGCTCCTATTTTCAGGACATTTTTCAAGACCTTGGGTTTGATCAGGACAGCTACTGTTTTGGCCAGGAGGACATGTCTTGGCTGGGGAACCTCGAGACATCTTGATCCCAATTGGAATTCTAGGGCGACTTTGGAAATTAGGCTCTAATCCGACCCTTCTTCCTCCCGTATCATTCAATTCGGTCAAGTGAGGAACAGAAGCAGCCAGACATTAGATATATTTCTCTACTCATCCCAGGCTAGCTTGAGGGCCCCAAAACTTCTGAGCCAACGAGACAGAGTCCAAAAGGAACTTCCACACTTAACTAAGCCCGCGAAGAGTTATCGCGTCAAGCTCTATCAATAAACGCCAACTCCCGATCCGGAATCGCTAGAAGCGCTCATTCCAAAGAAACAAACAGCACGCTCCAGTCAACAACTATCATATCCGTCCCAACGTCCTCTCGCCTCCAAAAGTGCTCGTTCGGTATGGGCCATAGTTGATGGCGCCGAAAGCTTCCCTCCCATTTGTCTTGATTCCCTTCTCCGCGTTCTGCTGACGGTCGTACTCGGCGGTCGGTGGCTCTCCGAGAGATGAGAGGAACTTCTTCGTCTTCTTCCAGGCTTTCGTGTTCTTCGATTCTCGTGATGAGGGAGACTCGGTGTCGACGAGAGGCTTGAGTGATTGGAAGGAGGAAGTGGTCGATTGGATTGAGGGTGCATAGTGCTGCTTTTCGGAGGAGGAATCGAAGTTTGCTTGTGAGCTCTGGTTGTTGGATTGGTCGGACATTTTGACTTTGTGAGGTGGAAGAATTGTTGCGAAGTGTGTCTTCGTTTATGGTATTCAAGTGGAGGTGGAAGTCAAAGAAGGCTTTGGAGACTTTGTCGCTGATGATTATGAATGTTGTTCTTCAGAAGCAATAACTCGCAGTTGGCTTCTCGTGGATTTATATATTCTTCCTTCCTTTCCTTGTTTTTGAGAAATGAAAACAAACGACGCAAGCTAGGACCAAATTTTGCTGCCTGGGGAAGATTAACTGAGTAGGAGAGGCAAGCCACGCACCAAAACAGAGATCGCAGCATGGGTCTAGATCATACACAACCAACATATCACACCCTAAGATATGGGGCGTTCTCTCAGGCTCGACGGATAAGCATTTGAGGTAAATCCCCGATTCGCTGCGACCTCGCACAGTCACCGAATGACGATTTTTGAGACCCCACCTTCTAGGCTTCAAAACTACGACGTCCGCCAAATCACAACAGCAAAGCAAAAGTACCATCCTAGAACTACGACACAGAATGCTGCCTTAGTAATTACTCACGTTGCCGTTTGAGTCAACTTGGGCCGTTCGCTGTTTCGTCTATTCTGCAGGCGTTGGCATGTCAGCTTTTAGTGGTCTTACCACCAGGAGTGAGTGATTTCGTGAGGCGCCGCTTGTGACCCCACGACACAGCCCCAATTTTTTTTCGTCTGCTCAAGAAGCTTGTTTTTTTGTTGGTTGAAGATGGAGAGATGATTGTGGAAGATCACGGTGGAAAATGTAACTGAGGCATTAAGATAAACACCAACATGCGGCGTATATAGATGGCTGAGCAAATCGTATATTTCCTGTCTGAGCCTGTCTTGCAGCCTACATGAATGCCCAAATACCATCATCAACAGCAGCATATATTGGCACAGAAAATGTTTGAAAGGATAATCAAGCATCGCAAATTGAGTCAGAGGATCGTCAAGCTTAAACCCTCCAGCGGAACTCGGCACTTGTTTACAAAATTGCCTTGGTGTACATCTCGTTTAGCTCGCCTCGAGGGAAAGGGGGCTTAAGCGACGCGTTAATTCGGCAGCCTAATTGAGGCACGCCGGGACACGCAAAATTCAACGTCCTTCATGCAAGGATAGCGTGCATCATTTGAGAAATTCGCACACATCGCCGGTGCCTAAGACATGAGGTATTCGCTCTCATTCTATGTCTCGCTTTACAGGCCCAATGAAAACGTCTGATTTTTCCAATTGTCGAATGAGCAAACCCCGTGGTGGAGGAATTCAATGGCCGTCTTACGATTGAAGACGCTCTGATACAAGCGGCTTCCAGAACGGGAAGGTGGTCAGGACTACTTGAATTGACTGGATGTGAGCCTGATGACTGTAGAACGACCGAAACGTGGATATGCTTCGAATGTGTGAGGGTGCAGTTGCTCACCAATCTCTGCCGAAATGTGCTACTGTCATACCACTACGCGACCTCTACCGAGTCTGAGCATTGCTACACAGGCACTTCCAGAAGCAAGCTAACCCACAAGGAGAGAACACACAGTGATGGTTGCGAAATACACCAGCTGGGCTAATTTGAAAGCGCTCAGATCTTTCCTCTTATTGGTCTCGCTGCTTAGTCTCAAATCGTCTCACCGATGTCAAGACGCGTTCCCAGCTGATATGGAGCATCTACAGCTCCTCCTGCAACGGACAGAGCTAGAGACAGGGCCGCAATCTGCTCCAGCAAATATACGTTGTCTATCCCTTCACGACCAGCGCTGAAATTGAACCTTCCAGCATGACTGAAACTGGAGCGTATCCAACAATAATGACGCTGATCTTTGCTTAGAATCTACGAGAGCAAGCTTATCCTCCATCTACTCAGCACTCGTATTGACTAGAGCGTTTCCGGGACGTTCATCTTCGCGAGGTATCAAAAAGGGCGAAACCGTTTCTTCTGCGACCGGAGAAGTGCTATATGCAGCATTTCTGCTCTTCTTTCTGTGTTTGAGTCTCGGTCGAGGAGCCGGTTTGGGTCGAGTATATCCGGATTCTTTCGTCTCGGAGTTGACAAACAGCCATTTATCATGTTCCCCTGCGAGTACAATATTAGCACCATTACAAATCAGCTGCCGAAAGTGAAGGCTTACCATCCCACTGTGCAACCCAAGGCTCGGGCACTTCAGGAGCTGGAGATACCTCATAGAGAAGGGGTATCTTATTCTCAGAATCTTCATCCCACGAGCTTGACTTTAGGGGAAACAGCACTACCCCTCCGACCGGTACCGGCTTTCCAGACTCCATCTTAGAGATGCGATCTCGCTCTACTTCTTCTCGTCTGCCCAGTTCATACCACGCTCGTCGGGCTTCCTCCTTAGTGCTTGACAGAGTTTGCCGTTGCTCAGATGCTTCTCGTTGTAGTCGTGACAAGCGAGCCTCCAATTCACCCCGTTCATGAACTAGCTTTCCTTCGAACTCGACAGTCAGCCTTACTCTCTCATTTGACAAAGAATCTCGATGTTGAACCCGCTCTTCTCGAAGCGTTTCTTCCAAAGAGATCACAAGTTCCTGCGAGCGCTCCTGTTCTGCCCTCGTTTCGAAGAACCAACGCTGGAACTTTCGTTCAGAAGATGCTCGAAGCCGTTGCAATTCCACTACTGCGTCGAAGAGATTCTTTCCTGCTGCGGAGAGATCTTTGACCTGCTCTGCCAGCTGCTCTGATGATGGATCGTTGTTGAATTCTGCCGTGTTTCGCTCAAGCCGCCGGATCCAAAACGAAGTGAGGCCTTCCCAATGTGCGGAAAGGGCCTCCCATCTTTCGAAAGCGTGAGGATAAAAATTCTTGGGCTTGTTCTCTGTAGCTGTGGGTCGGGTTCCGCGAGCGATTGCTGGTGCTGACGGCACGCTTGCGTTGTTGGCATTCTTTCGTTCTTGTTCCCTATGTGCATCTTCCCAGCTCTTGAATATGGCGCGAGCCTTTTCTTGACCAAGTTTCTTGGGCGGAGCTTTTGGGTTGATGGTCGTTGAGCTTGACTCTGTCGAGTTGTTGTGCTTCGGTCCACTCTTTTCGCCGGAACTTTTCACGGTCTGCAGCAGAGCTTGGGCTTCTGCTTGCCCTGATACAATGACATGTTGGCCGCCAGAATGCGATGCCTTGTTGAGATCCTGCGACTGTGGCACTTCATCGACATCATTGCCCATATCAATCAAGTCACCCTCGGTCTGCTGAAGGCCGCCCTTGCGCAAATCTCGCTTGGCAGCTATGAGGGCACGTCTGTATGCCTGAGAGTTGACGACAAGGTCGTCGAATTCAAACTCTCTGTCACTGATGATAGAGAAGCGGGTGTCACCCAGTATACTCCCAAAATCGCTCGGCGCCTCCAGAATGGACTGCGCAACCTTGACACTGGGGTAGAGCTCTCGTAATGACTGCGCTTCGTGCGCGATATTTTGGATCATGGCTTGGTTGTCATCAACTGAGCGATGTCTCTCCTCCATCGATGTCCTAAGCTTTGTCGTCAACAACGTTTCAGATATTAAATATCTAGGGCAGAACTTGGTGCTCACATTTGCAGGCAAGTGAGGAGGAATGTTATCCCGCCACATTGCCCCCTCAACTGATTTGATAGGTCTTTCAACTTTTGATCTTTGAAAACAAATCCGGCCTTATCGACGAAACCAAGTCCCTGGTTCTTCTCCAGCTTGGGGACAAGGTTGCGCAGCTCATCGTCAAGACACGATAAAGTCACCGCACATCCAGTGACAGACACGTCTAGAGCAGCGAGGACATCCGGCTGGAGTAGAGCTTGACTTGGAGCCGCATCGGTTCCCAACAAAAGACTCTGGAGTTTGGACAGGGAGAAGCTGATTATCCTCGTCTCGGAATACAGTGCAGAGATAATTTGGGACGAGTCGCTGAACTTCGAGGCCACATCGTTCAGCTTCAGCCCGATTGTGAGGCATGCGGTTGTCAGGCCGCCAACACTGGCTGCAATTGAAAGAGGATCCATGGGGTATAATTTGAAAATACAAAGTGAAGTTACGGATGGGGAAGATCTGTATATAGCATGAGGGCTGCAATGCCAGTCTGCCTGTTCGTGAGGCGATGCAATGGCTGGTGGATTTGATGCCGCACCATGCTTCTGATTCGCCAGCCTCATGCACACCAGCGGCTCAGCCCCAAGCCCCAAAGCCAGGAACGCATTGGATCATTACTGGAAGCACGGGTATCAAGGCTGAGGATGCGTCAACCAGATAGGTCCTAAATATTAAGTTGAACAGTCAGTGGCAGTCAGAAATGAGCTCAACAGATACGAAGATAATGCTCAAGAATGAGGTGTTGACATTTGCCTCAGTGGTTAAGCGAGGTTGAGCATCGAAGACTACTTACAGAACTTGACATCACAAAATCGTTGCAGTCAAAGATTTCAGACGATACCCAAGGTCTTGAAACAGGAGAAGGTATTAGTAGAGCTAAAGTTGGAAATTGTAGAGTGCGCCTGAATTGCCTTAACAGTCTCAATCCGGAAGAGCAGTCATACACATCTTATCGAGCAAGTCAGGACCAGAGATAGACATCCATGTACACTCATGTCCCTATGAAGGACACATCAAAACCACGTTAGCATTTCGCTATGGTATGGCATACATATGCAAACATGTCCAGTGTGCACAAAGATTCCACAAGCGCTGTCACAGGTCACCACCTAACCTCTCCCTTTGGCTCGCCCCCCTCACCAAGCTTCAAGGGACCGTTCTTCCTTCTCTCTGCCATCCACCTCTCAATCCAGCTCTTCATCTTCGCCCGTCCAGGCGCACTCCCCACGTTTACAGTCGGCACGACCTTCTCTATACGTAAAGCACATACAAACATTGTCAGTTCGCGGAAACTGCTGTGTTCCGAGTAGGGGACGCCGAAGCATGAGGCTTCGCGCGTGCTTCCACGTTGTGGTGTGAGCTCCGCCATGGAGAATGACGAGCGCCAGGAGGCAGAGTGGAGAATTGTTGGGATGGAGGGAGAAGCTGTGAATCTATTTACTTCTTAGCTACGTTTTCTCCAGTTGTGATACTTGCAGCGATGAATGAAAAGGATACTTACCGAGAATTTGGAGGGCGGTAATTCCACCCGCTGGGTCTGAAACCCACAATACGACTAAAGTGAGGTTTATACCCATTCAGATAATCCTGCAGGGTCTCCGGTCGAATCTCCATCAGCATCTGCATGTGGATCTGGGCTTCTTTTGGATCACTCGTCAACCTTGAGCTCAACTCCGGATCTTCCAGCGCTGCGCAGATTTTCAACTTTCCAGGCGGCGCCCAGATCTTGCAGTCGAGAGCACGAGCTATGCCCATGCAGATACGCTCTTTGCCTATACTGTAGGTGCCGCATACGACTAGGAGTCTACCGCGCGATTTAGTGTCTTTTGATGAGGCGATGGACATGGCGATGCTATCGTCTTCGGACTTAATGGTGGCGTTTTGCACGAATTTGGTCATCCCTGTACCGGCGCGCTCGCGCTTGACGACTTCCCAAGCATCATTTTCTTCGGCGCGTTCCTTTTTGAGGGAGACGCACATATCGGCACAGGCTTTGATTACTTCTTCTTGAGACGGGAAGGAGTATTTGGGGTTGAGGTAGGTAGTGTCGAGATAGCACACATCGATCTTCTGTTGTTTCGTCTTGCCGCTTATGGTATCCACGACGTCTGGCATTAGGAGAGGATGGGCGAGATGTGCTGGGCAGGCTCGGAAATCTCCACAATGAAGAATCCGCTGGACCTTTGGATTCGCTCCTTTCCCAATGACCTTTTCGAACAGAAAAAGAGAGCTGCCTGGGCAGTGATTGGCGGGAATCATGGTAATGGCCACGCCTTGGGTTCCAGGGACTTCGAATCGTTCCTCGAAATCAAGGGAGACGACATATTTTGGATCGACTCGAAGTTGCTGCTTTACCAGATTCCCGGTAACTTTACTGCAGTAGATAGGACCATGACTCCAAGTAGACGTAAGTCCAATATAGTGATCGCTGTGGAAATGGCTGAGGAAGTAAGCATTGCAGCCTTGAACTGCGCCATATCTAAATGCATCGACACAGATGAAGAAACCTGGCATGATCTTGTAGAACGGACAGGTCCTCTGATATGCTGGCTTTCCTCTGGATTTCTGCTCCGAGGCGGCGGCGTTCGCCCATGCAGCATCTTCGGCGTGCCCTGACATGAGCTTTGAGAACGCTGATGATGGCGCTGCAGCCGTTGAGCCTACCTCGAATGGGTTCGCTTGGCCTGGCCTGGGTATAGCTGCTTTGCGAGCGAAACGGCTGGCCCCAGGAGTGAAGAACTTGGACTCTTTTGGACCTTCCTTCTCGACTGGAGCTATCGTTCGGTCTGGCAGAGGGATCGGGTTGCCGTCCAGACATCCATTGACATGCTTTGTAGCGTCATCTGGCGAGATTCCTGCTAGACTCGCCTCACAAATTGGACAGCTAGCAGTCATATCATCTTCATCCGGCTGGTCCAGCATCATCTCGTCGTCAAAACCATTGAAGGACTCTTCATCTTCACCTCCTTCTCCTGCTTCAAGTCTGGCCTGCTCCTCCATCTCCAACCGAGCCTGCTCCTCCATCCATCTTCTTTCAACAGCTTCCTCTCCATTTCCAAACTCATCATCCTCATCTGGAAACTCCTCAAAATCCTCAAACTTCTCCCACTCATCTACACTAGTATTTTCCTTCTTCAGTGCAGGTACTGCGGGTGCTTTCTTAGCGTTCTTAGGGCCCTGGCCCTCGCCATTACTTTCCTTCTTGATATCAGGCTTGGGAGACTTCTTTTTCTTCTTCTTTTTCTTTGACTTTTTACCGTCTCCGTACGCCGATCCTTCGCTCTCCTCGGGTACCTCAATATCGGAAGGTGGAGTATTGGGCTGCATTGCCTCCCATTTGGCTTGAGCTTCCTTGACATCTATTTTCTGGCGATGTTTCGAATTAGACTTCTTGATAGTGACCACCGATTTGACAGCTGGGACCACGGGCTTATTCTCCTGAATCTGCTCCTGGTCGATAGATTCCATCTCCACAACTTCGTTCATACTATCCGGCTGATTTGATACAACGGTATCAAGCTCCTCTTCCTCGGCTTTCACAGCAATCTGTTGCACTGCGACGTTCTCATCCTCATTGTCTGTATCCGAGTCTGATAAGAACGGTCCACTCCGTTTCTTAGGTTTAGGTTTCGGCTTCGCAGCAATCTCTAGCGGAGGAGGCGTACACCCATCTGTCTCTGGCGTACCATTCTCTTTAGAGCCCTCCAAGAAGTCCGCATCATTGCCCATAGCACTCGGCGTGTTCTCCCCAGAAACCTTCCTCTTTTTCACCGATCCACCTGCCTCATTGAACCGATCCTCCCCATCCCCATAAAGATCCAAATCCGCTTCCGCAAGAACTGGGCTCAAATCCCTCGCCAGATTCTTGAGATTCGCTATCTTCGACCCATGCGACAGGAAAATCGAGTCATCTTGGACCGGGCCATCGACCTTCTTGAAGAAATTGAGGATACTGGCATTCGGCTTGCCAGGTGCTTTGGCTGAGAAGGGCTTCTTTGTGCTGGTGCTCTGCTTGCCTAGATTGGGGGTGTTGGTTTTGGAGGATGGTCGGGGTGTAAGAGGATTGGTGGAGCTGCGAGTGGACATTGTCGTAGCTGCTGCGGTGGGCTGGAGAGGGGTTCGACTTGTGCCTGGTGGCGTTGGGGGTCGACCTGTGGAGGGTTTGATTGGGGTGGAGGTCGGGTCGATGGTGATGTTCTCTCGTGGATTGCGGAACATTGTTTGCTGGTGATTACTACGGGTCCATTCAGGGTGGCTGCATCGAGACCCAGCTCTTGCTTGGGATTTGAGCGCTCGGGAAAGGGTCTACTTTCCAATGGGGTAGGTCTTTGACGCGAGATTTGTCGTTGACGCGCTGTCACGGGGACTAGCGGGCTTGGCATTGAATGAAGGTTGATTGGATGTTTAATGGGTTAGTTGGACGTTATCACAATTCGAAACCACAATCTAGGAACTATTGATATACTTTCATAGAATCATACTATACAAAAGTAGTAGATGCCGCCCGCCTTCATCCCTTGTCTACTCCGTCACTTCACTCTACCAAGTTCCAAGAAGGTATCCGATGCCTAAACCATACATTCCTCTCAGTGGAAAGAACCCTCCAGATCTTGTGACTGGTAACCTGTGCTGGAGATGAGATTTCTCCAAGCATTTCCAGGTCCTCGGGTGTACCGGCTTCTTCCGTGCCAATTTGGCTATTTCCTTCTTGTCCGCGTTGACGCAGTTTCTATTTCTCCTGATCATCATCTCTGCATCAATCCAGGGGCTCAACCACACACCCGTTGACCATCGAAGCAAGCATTTCAATATGCTGTGTGACATCAGCCTCAAACTGCTCCTCAAGCTTCACAGTATCGCTCTCATATAGAGAGCGCAGCGAGCTTCCCCAGACTTCTTCACTCATTGGGCCCTCGTGATTAGCAACCCTTAACGCCCACTCCATTTTCGGCCACCATTCCTGTGGCAACATACTGAAAATACCATTGACCTCTCGCTTAGCAATTCCTTCCAACCACCAGACATCATCCACCATTTTCGTCATCGCAAAGAAGCATGCTGCGATCACCAGAGCCCTTGGGTCTTGCTGTCCGATCAAATCCACATAATGTCGAGACACCGTTGCTGCGAAGCCAAGAATACGGTTCCTTACAGGCTTTAGATGTGACCAGTTCAAAAATGAAACGGCGTGTTCATAAGCCTGTTTGGTTTCTGGCCGGGTCATGGGTGGGAGAGTTTCCAACTGCTCTTCAAGACCCTGCAAGAGTGGCGCAAAGAAGAGCTTCCTCTCTGGATCTGGGTCAAGGAAGAGTGCTGGCTGGCTGTTGATGATGGGGTATATGCGATCACTTGATCTCAGCCACTGCCAACTTGCGAGTACGATGGTTTTGACCCCCTGGAATGAATGGAACCAAGCCAATGGCAAAGTATACGTTCCGTTCGCTTCGTCGTCGAAGCGTCTAGACGCTGATGCTTGGAAAGCTATCAGGGCAGATGTTGAAAAGAGCGCTTCCGCATTCATCTCTGAAAGTCCTTGATTCAACAGGCTCGAATACTGGGCGATTGAAGAGGCCATATATCCATGCGAAGCTCGTATCAAACTGTGGTCCTCAGGGTGTATAGATCTCAAGTGTAGAGCAGACACTGCCAGAATAGCGTCCATCAGATATTGGGCATCATATGCTATCGTCGGTATGTCCACCTGCCATACATGATTTTGCTCCTTTGTATCCGAGAATGTCTGGGAAGTAAGTGCCGTGTAGTGGTGTAAAAGCTTGAATTCCAAGGATCGAGAAACGGCCGGGTTCGAGTGTGCCCTGACGAGAGCGGTAGGGGTCTGATACATGGGCATCACCGTAGTGTTGGAATGCGGGGTGGAAGCTGCTGAAGCCGACCCCATATGAGGACTTGGGGCAGCAAAGGGCGTGCTGATAGATGCTGGCGTCTCGGGACATTCGAAATCGCAGGAAACCCCATGTTTAAGGCAATTACCGCATGTCGGGTGGACTTCATCGCACTGGAATAGTATTAGGTTTGCTGATTCTGCGGAAAGACTTTTCTGCTGACCTTTATTTTCCTATTCTTACATCTGGGAATTTCAGTCAGCAAAAGGAATAGTTCGCGCTCCACAGGACCCTGAATTGTTCGAATAGGAGACTGGTCCCTCCACGACAGGAGACATTGCTCATGCAAAAGTTCTCAGATCACATCGAGTACACAATCCTTTCACTAACCTTTGGCAGCCTGCCTTGGACTTCTTGTGTGACCTTCGAGGGGGCATTTCGGGTCGTAGAGTCGGAGCTGAAGCTTTGGAATCAGGATCAAGGGATAGGGTACGGCCGGGTTTCTGTATTTGTAGGGGGACTCGTATGCATCGTGATGCCGTAGAAATGCAGGTACATAGGCATCAGGAGCAAAGAGTAAGAGTAAGAGCAAGAGCAGGGGCCGCGACAGCCCAATAAACACTGCCTCACGACTGCTTCCTGTGCAAGGCGGGTTGCTTCTCAGTTCTGTTCTGTTTGAGGTTTCTGATTGACGTCGGTTCCGGGATCAGATAAATCCCGGGAGGCTCGTGCAGGCCCAGCCAATAGGATAGGATGTTTCCGAACTCTGTTTGGTCGTACGTTTTCCTATGTGAGGGGCAGCTCGGCCAGAACGAGTGACGATGTGGCACCCCGACTGCACCTTGCTGGCCACCCTGGGTCTGGCTATTACAAGGGCACGGCCACGGCTGAGTGCTGGCGGCCACGGGAAAAAGTGGATGTCGAATGACGCCTGTAGCCGAATCAAAAAAGAAAATAAATTCGTCGAAATACACCAAAGATCAACCGTAGATGCAGGTACAAGTGTACAAATATATTTATGGACAGAGACAATTCAAATGTATAGAACAACTAATCAAGTCTTGATATTTTCCATGCTCTCTATCGACTAATTCTCTGACCTTCAGCCCAGAGAGTCATCGAATTGCGTGCTGTACGCCCTTTGCCCGGTCGTAACCGCGCTTCCTGCTATCCATTATCAATCACTTCTCGATCCTTCAAGACCATCCCCACCAAGCATTCCTTCATAAACTAAAACTCCTCGTCTCTCAACTCTGAATTTGAACCTTCAGCACTCCCCTAAACATTCTTGGATACAAAAGTCCTTTGCCTCACCACATTCGAGCTTCGCAATTTGCCTTCGAGCGACCCCTCTAAGAACCCCGCGTCGAAGACCTCACCACATTACAAGATGGCCGACCACCCAATTGACACCCCTCCTCGAGCTCCTTCTCCAGTACAAGGCTTTGGCACTCTTGCTGTACACGCTGGATCCCGTCATGATCCCTCCACTGGCGCTGTCATCGCTCCTATCTCTCTATCGACCACATTTGCGCAAACCGCTGTGGGCAAGCCAGTCGGGAAATACGAATACAGTCGCTCCTCTAACCCAAATCGCGATAACTTCGAGGAAGCCGTTGCAGCTATAGAACACGCAAAGTATGCATTGGCGTTCTCCTCAGGGTCGGCGACTACTGCCATCATCCTGCAGAGTTTGGCAGCGGGTAGTCATGTCATCAGTGTGAGCGATGTCTATGGTGGCACACACAGATACTTCACCCAGGTCGCAAAGGCACACGGTGTCAAGGTCACCTTCACACCAGAAATCGAAGTCGACATCAGAGAACACATCACCCCCGAGACAAAGCTGGTTTGGATTGAGACGCCCTCGAACCCTACATTGAGGCTGGTGGATATTCGGGCCGTTGCTACCCAGGCGCATGAACGTGGTGTCATGGTAGTGGTGGATAATACGTTCATGAGCCCATATGTCCAAAATCCTCTGGATCATGGAGCTGATATTGTTGTGCACTCGGTCACCAAGTATATTAATGGACACTCGGACGTCGTTATGGGAGTTGCAGCTTTCAATTCGGATGCCATGAAGGAGAGATTGGGTTTCTTGCAAAATGCTATCGGAGCCATTCCTTCGGCTTTCGACAGTTGGTTGGCACATCGTGGACTGAAGACTTTACATTTGAGAGCTAGAGAAGCTACTGTCAATGCTACTGCTGTCGCAAAGGCACTAGAAGCTTCACCCAACGTCATTGCAGTCAATTACCCCGGATTGAACTCGCACCCACACAGAGCTATTGCCATCAAGCAACACCGAGATGGTATGGGCGGTGGGATGCTCTCTTTCCGAATCAAGGGCGGCTCAGCAGCAGCCGAGCGATTCTGCCAAACCACAAATATCTTCACACTCGCAGAATCTCTGGGTGGTATCGAGAGTTTAGTCGAAGTACCCAGCAGCATGACACACGCCGGTATCCCCAAGGAGCAGCGCGAAGCAGTTGGTGTATTCGATGACTTGGTACGAATCAGCTGTGGTATCGAGGATGCCGAGGATCTCAAGCAAGATGTTCTCCAAGCCCTAGAGAAGGCTGTTGTCTGGCCCAAGATCTCGAATGGTCTCAAGGGTGTCAATGGCGTCAACGGACACGCTGCTTAATTTTATCCAAATATCACGAGCTACGAGATCTGCATTGCTTTATGGGTGGTCTGCGGAGTTTGAGATATGGCGTTATATAGGTCTTTCAACAAGATGGACTTGCTTTGGACCGGGCTAAATCTCCTATAGATAGGATATTGATCACATCATCCGGCTGCATTTCAGATACCTCATGACCAGTGGTCAAAAAATAGAAAGCGAAAGCCCTTTTCTCTCTATCTACTCAGCCCTTTAATATGCTATTCAAAATGGATAGCTGATTGGTCAGGAACCCGGGTTCACTATCAGGTGACCAGCTGAACTGTACTTATTGTGCCTTCTGCTTTCGATCTCTCGTGCTGACAGTCTCACAATCGAAGGAAGGCATGCCTCGTCATAGGATTTCTGAGTTCTTCTCTTCTCGTAAGCCATTTCACATCCGTCAATCCTCATCGAGCTCCTCTCTCGAACAACCTACAGATTCTGCGCAGCCTTGCAAATCACACTGCCGGAGCCAGCTCATCACTGGCCGCTCATACACGCAACAATTTTGTTCATATAATGCATACACCCGTTCGTTGCTGAGACCATGGATTCCTAGGCAAATTCTTTCGGTCGCCAAAGCATGGCCTGCCACATGGCTCGGTGCCGACCTCGACAGAGCAGCCGCCGCGGGGAGAATCGCACCAGCTGGGATCTTACACATACATTCCACTCGATCTGACTAGACAGTACACTCGTCTTGTCGAGTTGCTTCCTTCCGAGAATCATGAAGGTGGTATGATTCAATGCCGGCTTCATGCTGTTTCTTACGACGATTCGCATGCATACGAAGTAAGTCTGCGATGCTAGTGACTCTCCCTCCTCCATTCTTACCATTTGTTTCGACCAAGGTACTGGCTCTGAACTCTCCTACTAGTCAGATCTGGGTATCTGCATATTCACCTAAGCTAATGTCTTCAGGCACTTTCTTATCATTGGGGCGATGCGAACGTGACGCTTTCAATCGCTGTGGATGAGCGTTCCTTTCAAGTCACGAAGAACCTACATGAAGCCCTACAATGCCTTTCGCTTGTAGACAAGCCTCGTTGGCTCTGGATAGATGCACTGTCCATCGATCAGTTCAATATAGAAGGTCGTTTCAAGTACGAGGAATGGCCGGAATCTACAAGAACGCTGAGCGTGTACTCATCTGGCTGGGTCTTGGAAACCCGGGCATTCTCTCGGCATTCAAGAGGCTGAATGAGGAGAACGATTATAGGACTCGAATCGCTCAGGAATTGGAGCACCTGAGAGATTTGAGACTCGGGACATCGACTCGGCAGAGAGAAGAAAGAACAGGCACACACAGGCAGATCTATGACAGCAATGAGTCTGAATCTGATGATGAAGAGCTCCCCATCCTACCGAGACCCCTGATGGGACAGTCGGAAGCTTCTGACGAAGAAATCTTAGCTATCGACAGTATTTTTGAGCATCCTTGGTGGGGCAGAGTTTGGGTCATTCAAGAAGCTACACTTGCCAAAAACCTATTGGTCGTATGTGGTCGGGAGACTTTGCCATGGAGCCTACTGTGCCAAATATATCCCACATCCATGAGAAGCCCGTGGGGCGTATTGGCTATCAGAGCATCAGCTAACGAGCAGAAGCTTGAACCGTTACGCCGGCTCAACAGCATACGACGCGAGTGGCGAGTTGTTCTTGACCCTACCAACAAGCTTTCCACCTTCCGCATTCTCGACCTTATCGAGCTATTTCGCTTTTCCAAGGCAACAGATCCTCGTGATAAGATATATGCACTGGTAGGTCTAGCCCAAGATGGAAGTAAAATTGACTTGAATTATTCGGCTACAACTCAGGATGTTTACACGAAGATCACCAAACTTGCTTTGGAGGGGAATTTTACCTTCAAGGGAAATAAGCTTATCCTACCGAGCGGCATCCGCGAGCAGCTTTCCGATCTAGACGGTACCATGCGTTTCCTACATCATTGCTTACCTCGACGAGGTCCTTCAAGCCTGCCCTCTTGGGTACCAGACTGGACAGAATCTTCAAAGTACATGTCTATCAGAGAAGAATTGGACAGCCGGGCCAATGTGGATCTACACTATCGCCTAGCCCCATACTCAGCAGATGTCTCTACATTTCATGGTTACATTCAAAATGATACAGAACCATTCACACTTCTCGTGAGCGGGTGTGAAATTGATCACATAGTCACTGTTGGCCATGTTCTGAAGTTGTCAAGAACTTTTACCCGAGCAATCTTCGACGCATACTTCATACAACAAAGTGTGTCCTGGACTGGCAGTATGGAAGCTCGTACGGCTCCCATCACGAGAAATGAAGGCCTTGACGCTGCTAAGAAACTGGGCATCGTAGAAGCAACCTGGAATTCCGTAGCCGATAAAGAAGAGGCTCCACTTGCACTTCGCTCTTTCGTTGCCCTCTCTTTGAGATCGATTTTAAGGAATTGTATTCGGAGCACGGACCGGATAGCCTCGAGAAAATCTCTGAGTACGGCTTGAGGACATTCTTGAGAATGTTGTACGAGGTTAATGCTGAAAGGAGATATTTTCTTACGCGGACTGGGAAGTTTGGCCTTGGGAGAACTGATATCAACGTTGGGGACTCGGTCTGTGTTTTACTGGGCGGCAGAGATCCGTATATTCTACGCGAGGTCAAGGAACATTATGTGTTCATGGGGAACTGCTTTTGCGAGGGTGTATTTCTTGGTGATGTTCTGCGTGAGATGAAAGAAGGGAAGAGGATGAAGAGGGAATTTGTGGTTCACTGATGAAGACTCTCGTTATTCGGTCTGAAGCGACTTTGAGATTTAGTTTAAGACCTCGCCAAGGCGTACTCAAACACGTATTGGTCGATACTACAATCTGATCTTAGGAATCTGAATGGACTCTTGAGTTTGCTGCATAAGGAAGAGAGTATCAAGCATCTCAAGAACCAAGTTCATCAGTCCGTCCAGACCTCCCATAGGCCAGCCTTATCCCGAAGGCTTGCAGCATCCCAGCCACCATTGGCCACAACCACAATACCAAGAAACGGGAACATGGGAGCACGCGAGATCTCTGAATTAAAAGGATTCCGGAACCCCTGTGGTGGCTTTCCCTCCTTGGCGAATGATTGGATGCCACTTTTCAGCTTGGGCTCGCTTAGAGGAATTCGTCACGAAGAGACTGCCAGACTGCGAGATCTCGTGAGGGGAATGGGTAAAAATAAACATGGGGTTTCTGGATGCATGAAGGGAGGTTGAGGCAGGGGGAGGTACTTTTGTATGAGAGGAGGAATGTAAGTAAGCATGGTGATGTTACTCCGAGGAGGAATTTCCGTTCTTTTGCTTCTGTCCTTCCTTCTGTTGTTTTCATTGTCTTTCGTTCGTACAGACGGACGGTGCTACGAACGACTGAATCTCGAACGAGCTTATTCTTGGATAAGCAAAGATTCAAGGAAGAATTAGACACATAGATGGCATCACCAGCTCCCCATTCAGGCCTCGAAGTCGCGCCAGATTCGAAGCCATATTTCTCGCCGCAGTCTCCAGCACCGACAAGCCATGTTCAACCTTATTATGGACACCCACCTGAGAATATGGGCGGACCTCCTGGGGGATATGCAGGGAAGGAGAAGACGATCTGTGGTGTGAGGAGACCGACGTTTTGGTTGGCTCTGCTGTTGGCTTTTGTTACGATTGCGAGTGGAGTAGGGGGTGGGCTGGGTGGAAGTCTGGCTGTGAGGAGTATTCGGAGGAAGTGGTGAGTTTGCGTTGATTCTTATGTCTGATCTCTTTGAAACCTGTGTTCTGGTGTACGTATGAAGCCGAGGATTTGGACCAAAGTCGAGCAAGAGTCAGAGGGATGATGGTTTTCATTCGGGTGTGTGAGATCTTGAAATGATCAGTGGGTAACAGGTAAACAGTTCTTCCTCAAATGTCAACTTCGATACCGGTACCGACTCCTCAGGGTCAGACTCCAACCCTGACGCCGTATATATCACCCGCACACGCACGATCACTTCGACTCTCACGCCAGACTCAACACCCACAGCCACATCCGACATCACGGTCCCCACCTCGGGCTTTCTCGCGCTCGACTGTCCGTCCCTCGACGGAACCAACATGCAAGTATTCGGGTCAACCTTCAAAGTAGTCTGCGGACAGGATTCTGCCGGTCCAGATATCATTGCTATAGTGGCGTATAGTTTGTTAGATTGCGCAAGGGCGTGTGTCACGTACAATGAGAATGGAGTCGCGGAGAGTGGCAAGACGTGTGTGGCGGCGACGTTTAATAGTTATCTGGCGTATGTGAGTGCGCATAAGGGGACCTGCTGGTTGAAGACGGCGAGTACGAAGGGGAGTGAGTCGGTGGATGGGCTGCCGGGTGTGGATAAGGATAGTTATGCGCAGGTTGTTTTGCAGTAGGGAGAGAGGAGGTGAGATGTTATTGTATGTAACAGAGAAGGAAATCCGAAATAGCTTGTCATTTTTGACATTTATTGAGCGACTTGTAATCTACTTCTGCTTTCAATACAACAGACACGAAGTGTTCGGGTCGATATCTTTGGAAAGGCATACTTGCCTATCTGCTTCGTCCTTCACTCATCGTTCTTTCAGGAGTAGACGTAGAACCACTTTTACCCCCTTGAACGCCTCTCTACCATACACTAGCCCCCCCCTCCCTTCCTGGATATTCTATCCTGGACTCTGGCGAGGACTTGTGGCTTTCCTTTACTCCGCCATCGCTTCCTCTTCCTCCTCAGCTTCTTCACCGTCCCACCAGATAATCGGCCCCATGCCCGCATCGTCCATACTTCCGATTAGTGAGTATGGACTGTTCTTCGTCTTGCCACTGCCGACGGGTATGGAAAGGCTGTTAGATGGTTCGTCTTTTTCTACACAATAGGTCAGACTTTGGTCAATTTGTGTTGACAAGCAGAATGGCTTGAAACTGAACGGGGAAGTTGAGGTAAGATGGAGAGTAGTAGAGTGTACAGTGCAGATGAGAGTGTCGGGTCATGGACATGGAGTTCTATACCTCTTGGACCAACGGGACTCTGATCTTTCCAGACTTCGTCTTGGATACGGAGGCGTACTGTCTCGTGGGTGTCGAAAAACAAAGTGTTGTCTTCGGTGCGCCATTCGTAGATTTGTTCGCTGCTGCTGGGAGGCTGTTAGTGGTGCTCAAGGCGGGACGCGGAGTTGTTTTGATATGCAACGTGAGCGAAGGAGAGGATTCAGAGAGGTTACATACAACTCGGAGCCCTCTGGGAGGGATTGCCGGGGGACGAAGATCTCGTCAAAAAAAGGGAGGCGTACTAGAGTGGAGTATTAGTCTTCTTGCTGGGCACAGAGGCACAGTGATGGAAGTGTATGTACCTCGGATACCGTCTGTACTTGCGCTGCTGATGCGACCGATAATTACTTCGTGCTTGAATGGTCGGAACACTATGAGGCGGAACTCGACTTTGGGGTTATTAGCCGAGCTATTTTTGAAGAAATCTTTGTGCAGAAATGGAAATGTGTAGCAGGAAATTTAAGAGATAAATGATTTCGGGATCAGAGTATAATGGTAGTAGAGATATATTTGAGAAGAATTGAAGAACAGGAAGGAAAAGTATATCAAACATGAGTTCAGGAAGAAGAAGATACGAATATAAAACCAGAAGCAGGCAGGCAACTTGACTGAGAGTTAAAACGGCACGCAACGTACCATTGACATTGACAAGACCAGTACCGTGGCCGATCAAACCTTCAGACGAAGACAAGAGATCATAAAGACAGATGCAGAGCCCGATCTTTTGAATGACTTTATTTGCATATTTGGCGTTGATGTTGTCTTCAATAGCTTGTGCTGCGTCCTTATTGAAATCTTCTGGGACGATCTGGACAAGGTCCGCGATTTTTGTCTGTGGAGATGTCAGTGATATTCCTTTAATATGATTCCAAAGACACATCCTGCTAGTTTGACTCACGAGAATGAACATGTCGGATGGCAAAAGTGTCTGGTTAAGCGTAGGAGAGATATGAGTTCAATGGACCGTTGACCATGAGATGTCCCAAAACGTGGCTCTGAAGACGAGTCCAAAAGGACGCCCGTGAATTTGGACTGCACCTCGGCTAGTTCAGGCAATCCAAGAAGAATCAGACCTGAGCTCGAAGCTGGACAGATCGTGAATCTGATTTTGATACCACGTGACGCAGCTCGAATTCACAGTTTGCTCACGCGCAAAACAGCTCGAGCCGTCAGCAAACTTTTCCAATCTCAACAGAAACTTGCTCAACTCCAACTCCACGTCCACTGCATAAAAATCCGATCACTTCACCGCATCGAAGAGGTTGGTTTATGGTTGAGGAGAGGTATTCTTGGAATTAGCTGTGTCTTCAAAAAGCCCGCTGCGTTCCTGACAATTAAGGTTTGAGCGAGCGCGCTAGCGTGGGCAGCTGCCACGTTCCGCCAGAATGGCAGGTCTGCCAGGTAAGCTCCCTTCACTTTCTCGTCTCGACACTCCTTCGCGACACAAACATCTCCATTGTCTTTCATCATCCTCGACGCTCCAATTGACTCTTCTTGCCTTCAGAGCACATCCAATACAACAAAACCTTCGGCGTCGACAACTACAACTACATTTCCGAGCAACGCCCTTTCATAGCACCTGCACCGCGTCCGAACCTTTCATACAACGCTGCAATGGCTGGCGCTCAGCAGTACAACTACCCTCCGCCTCCACCTCCTCCTGGGCCTCCTCCTTCGAATCACCTCCAGCAGCAACCCCAATACGGATACCCGCAGCAACAGCAACATCCTCACCCCCAATACCAACAGCCTCCCCGAGGTGGTGGTCCTCCTCGAGGTGGCCGAGGTGGCAATCAAGGGGGTCGAGGTGATTTCCATGGCAATCAACCATACAATCCTCAGCAACCAAATGGAGGCTACAATCCACAAGCGCAGGGGCCTCCCCAAGCACAAGGTCCTCCAGCTGGATATAATGGTCCTAACGGCCAACAGTCTGCGCCATATATAGGCCCTCAAGCTCCTGGTCCACAGCAACCCCAGCAAGGCCCTCCTGTTGGAGGTGGTTATGGCGGTCCACAATGGCAGAACAATCAGCACGATCAACACGGTCAACAGCATCATGGCCCTCCTCAACATCAGCCGCATCCTCACCCGCAGGCACCCATGCACGCACCCCAGCCTGCCCCATTGCAGCCTCAAAATTATCATCCAAACTACGCTCCACAGGCCTACCAACCACAACCGCAGCAGCCACAGTATGGCCCGCAACAACCACCTCAGCAGTTCCAGGTTCCTCAGCCAACTCCTTCTTATGGTCATAGTGGGCCTCCTAATCAGCATGGCGGACCTCCACAGCAGTGGCAAGGTCCTCCTCAGCATGCCAGACCCCCTTTCAATAATAATAATCGCGGTCGTGGGGGCTTTCAAGGTGGCCGTGGAGGTCATGAAGCACCTCTTATGGGACCTCCCATTCGAATGGGATTTGACAATGACAGAGGAGGTCATATGGCTCAAGCGGGCCCTCCCTTTCCTCATCAATTTGCAAATCATCAAAGCCCACCTCCCCCATTCTCTCAACCACACTATCAGCCATACCCTTCTCAAGATTTTTCTCACGGAGGACAGCGTCCACCGCTTGATCCCAATCCATACAACTCTGGCCCTAATCGGGGTCGAGGCAATTCAAATTTTAGAGGCAGAGGTGGTGGTCGTAATGATTTCCAACATTCTCGCGGCGGTCGTGGCGATCGTGATCGTGACAATAATCGCAATCATCATCATGGAGGTGGCCAAAGATCTACTTCAGAGAATCGCCAGAGGCCTGCAGGTGCAGATGCCAATGGCAAGAAGAAGAAGAAGCGTCGCACCACCAATACTCTCGGCCTCACACCAAATGGTGTCGAGCATGAAGACAGCGAAGAAGAAGTTGATGATGCCGATGAAGAAGCCAGACTTGTTACTTTGCTTGGTCCTGATACTCCGCAGTATGTTTATTTGTGTTTGTGATAGGAGATTAGTTCTTCTTGCTAATAATCGCTAGGTTGCCAACTGATTTGGAAGAATGGCTCGCTGAGCGAAGAAGCAAATTTCCTACGAAAGCTCGTAGAGAAGCCGCCGCCGAAGAGCTTCGTCAACGACGTGAGCAAGAGCGTGAAAACAGGCAACGCATGAAGCAGGAAAGATCTATTAAGGAGGAGGGCGAGACCAAGCTCGAGATTCAGCAGCGGAAAGCCGAAAAGCTCCGACGTGAACTCGAGAAGGCCGAGCGTAAGATCCAAGAATCCATGGGTGGTTCTAAGCGCAAGCGTGAGAACGGTGATGAAGGTGATGAAGCTCGTGGCCAAGGGAGCGATGAGGATTCCGATGGCTCATCAGATTCTGGCTCGGACGACTCCAAACCAGAAGCAGTTTCTTCTCGCCAGCATGCGCCCTACCGTGTCTCACAGCCTTCAAAAGCTCAACTTCAACGACATTGCAAGTACTTTTCGACCGGCGGTACATGCGGCAAGAAGGGCAAGTGTCGCTTCGTTCACGACCAGGAGGTTCGAAACCAAGCTTTGAGAGACAAGGAGGCAAACGGTGGGAAAATGACTCTTGCACAACGGCTCATCCTCAACGACACCGCAAAGGATGATCTGACCATCTTGAAGTCCATCAAGTATCTCAAGGAGAAGGGATTGATGTCTGAGCAGCTCACTGGTTCATCGAGAAATGATGAGGAGCCTACAAGATTCAAAAGCGAGGAGAACACCTACACCGAAAACCTCACCTACGGGGACAGTTGAGCTTGCGTTGATCGTACTTGATCTCTGCATTTAATCTACGACCGCTTTCATCAACATTGCGATACTTTCTTGTTTCGTCGACTTTACGTATTTCTTATCAGATCGAGCACAAGGTCTGACCCGGGGTTCGAGGCCGCTTTTTGAGTGTCCGATGTAGCCACGGAAGGTACCGTGCTTGGTTTCTGCAAAAGATATATTCCCTTGCGTTTCTGCAACTTTGCTCTGAAGGTGGATAATTCGAGATCTGGGCTTTGCTCGGTTTCTTGTTGGATGGAGACCTACCGTTTGAGCTGCGTTGCTCCCAGAACTATCTCATCTTTGACCGCTTTTTATCATCGCGGTCTAACAAAATGCATTTGCTTTTAGTTCTCCATGTACCATTGCTTTTTCCTTGCGCCCCTTGACGCTCCTAATGTATTCGGTTCTTCTTTCCTTGGTCGCGGAATCGAGTGGAGTTGTACACTGACCACGATCACAATTGGAACCTCGATTGGCGATCTGGAGTTATTGCTGGTTATAGCGAGTCGCTGATAGGTCCGATTGGCCCCCCAGAAAAATGTACCATAAGCAGATCGAAGTCTATTAGGCGGTGTAGTGTTAGGTAGAAATGATGGTTTCTTGGACGCCCTTGCTCAGCGCTTGAAATGAGATGAGATTCTTTCGACTGCAGGTAGTCTTTGAAACAACTTTAGTACATTGGCATTCAGTACACTCGCACATCCCCGGACCTCTCTCTACCCAGCTAATCCAATGGCCTCGCTGCTGACTTCGATATCTGGTAAATGAGCATGGACAGAAAATGGAAGTAAGACGTCATTAGTATAGCGGCTATTACAGTAAATCACAGAGCACGCCAGACAGGTAGGACCACAGGCAGTACAACTTCGGTATCCATTACATGTTCTGAATGGGATTCGAGGCTTGACCAGACCTCTCGGCGATGTGCATCCGGCTGCCACCTTTGCATGTTACATTTGTGTTCTGTTTCGCATCACAATCAATGACTTCACTTGAGTTGACCTTGAACAGTTATGCTCTGCCAGACGGCCAGCAATGTTGTCTTGCATGATTATGGCGGTTGTGGAACTTATCTGGCATGCTCAACGTGGGAAGTTGAAGGTCCTTCGATCAGAACTGATGGCTTGTAGGTACTGAGAGGGCATTCATACTTGGAAGGTTGGCGGGTAGGAAAGGCGTTAACACTCTGTTATCTATCGCCAAGTTATGCGAGCCTCCGGGAAATTTACAGTCCCAAGAATCCCAAGGTTCAGTAGCAGGCTCAAGCGGTTCAGGGGTTCATGCTTCCTAGCAAGTGGATAGCTTTGTTGAAGATCTGAGGTTGCAATAATGAATGAAATGCGAAGTAAGCAGGCGCACCCCCACGGCGCATGGGGATGGGCCAGACTCTGATCGTCAGGGGCGAGAAAACAAGGTTAAATCGTTAGTGAAGCTTACAGCCAGGAACAAGGCAAGGGTGCAGCATCTCGACCAAGCAATCTCGCTTACAGGGCAGCATCACCTCCCCTTTCGCATACATTTCGCACTCCCTTTTCCCACCAGTCAGTTGTCAAAAGTCTCCGATTCCCATGTTTCCTGTACGCGCCTCCCTTCCGCAGGCTAATGTTACCCCCCCTAGTACACAATGGATTGTCTTTGGACTCCCTTATCGCGAAGTGTAGGGTCTTCAAATAGTTTCTTGGCAATAGTCTGTCAGTGGTGTACGCCACTGCGCCGTGGCTTTCTGCTCTCTGTCTCTCTGCCTCTGTTCTATTCCCGTAAATGGTCTGACATCATCGGAATAATAGGTGAGGTTACACTGTTTGGACGTCGTGGTTCCCGAGATACGGGAGCTTAGGTCGTGGACCGTTGGGCTCGAAATTCTTGAAGGCGGTCGAGCGAGCGAGATACAGTAGTGGATTGGATCGACTAATTTGAGAGACAGGACAAGATCACACTATTGATACAAGCTTTCGCGAGCGGTTGCTAAGAAAGGCAAGATCTCTTGGTCGTGCAAGAACAAAAGAAAGGTCTTAGAGAGAGACAATCCTCCACTTTTCTCTTCCTGTGCGGTATCTCATCCACTTACAGATCTGTCAGCATTTTACAGCACAGGACAACACAGCAAGGCGCAACGCAACGCAATGATAAAGTAAAATAATATCCTTGGTGTTGATCTTGGCTTCTGGAGGAACACTTCACAGATGCTCGTGTAAGATAGGCGTCCTGCGCTCTCCCTGTCCATAATCAGCCACAACATCCCAATCGGGTACTAGCTATTCCTGTGCCGCGATGACCTGAATGTGGCTTGCAGCCTCCCCGAAGAGGAAGCAGCTTAACAGCAAAACGTGTTATCCTCTCGTTGTGGTTCGTCGGTTGCATTCCCCTTTTCGATATTTCGAAGGCAGGTACAGGGTAGCTGATCGAGAAAGTCTCCTTTCACATAGATTGGTGGATTAGGGTGCATCGTGTGCCGGCAAGATGGCGTCCATCGTTGTCTGGAACGTGAGGGAGGTGAGGTGTCAATTGGATGCTGCAGCAAATCCCGGGTACCTGTACCTGCAGCCCGTACGTGAGCACATGACTTGGCAGGTACGACTTGGGTCTGTTCCTGCCCTTGCCGTATTTGCTTTTGGAGGCTTGATTGTGCTGGTAGTGACTTACTTGCCTGTCCCTGTGTCGAGTCTGTCTCTCCTCCTCTTCCTCCTCAGTCTCACTCACCCACTCCCCACACTCGTTTGTTGGTACCTAAGTATCGTGAGAGCTCGAGTTTCAATCTCGACCTCAACGATTTCCTTCGTCGGTCCATCAGTCTGTCGTTTTCGAAGTAGATAGTCGCCATGATGATGGGATGGTTGAAGAAGTCTTTAGGGTTGGCGGCCGTTGTGTTGCCAGCCCTTGTCCATTCGTTTGCACCAACCGATTCTACACAGGATGCCGTGAGTATTTTATGCCCAGCAACGGCAAATTCTGAGACGGTTTGAGAACATTTGTTAACATCCCGATTTTCAGGATCCTCCTCAATCCGGCTATCTACCTAATCATAATATGGTACGTATCTTCCGCCAAGCCATCGTTTGTAACACGAAGACTGGAGAATGTTTGTTGACTTCGAAACTCCAGGACCCGGCACTTGTCGCTTCATCACTGGCAATGGGATGGAAACTGACCTTCAATCTCAACGAAGTCTTCTACGCCAAGCCGCTGGTATACACGCCTCCGGGGGCACCGAATGAATATGTCATTACGGTGTCGAACCAGAATAATATTCGTGTTCATGATGGGTTGACGGGAACGCTGATCAAGATGAGGACCCTGGATCCACCGTTCGCTTCAATTGATGCCAATTGTGGGGACATGCCGAATACGATTGGTATTGCCGGAACGCCAGTCATCGATACTGCTACGGATATTATGTATTTCTTTTCGAAGGGGTACAAGAATGGTTCGTTTGTCTGTTGGGGTGGAAGGGGCTTTTGAGCTGACTGATTTATAGGCCAAGCTGGACCGCAGGGAGCAATTAACGGTATGATATTCTGGATGCTGGTGTGATTCTATAGTACTGGGCTAATGAGTACAGGTGTGTACAAGATGTATGCTGTCAAGCTTCCGGGTTTGACGGACATTGCTGGATTTCCGGTTATCATCGATGGCCATTCTGCCAACAATGACCCAGCTCGGTGAGTGAATTCCTAATTCAGGGTTCGAGCGTTCATGACTAATGTTTCGGTAGCTACTTTGTTGGAGGTACAATCCTACAAAGACCTGGACTTGCCATGCTTGGCAACACTATCATGTAGGTGATGCTGAAATCATGCTTTTCTGGAATGTCGCTTACGAAATGTTTGTTTAGAGCAGGATTTGGTGGTCATTGTGACAGATTTAACTACACAGGAATGCTCGTTGGTGTCAGCAAGACAGCTGGAGTTGGTGTTACGAACATACAGGCAATGGAAGCTAGTCCTGGTGCTCCATCGCCACAGGAGCTCGACATCAACGAAGAGGGAGGCGGCAAAGCCGGTATCTGGCAGGGAGGCATGGTGAGCTTGATGTCTACAATTAAATCGATCCATGCTAACGGGAACTAGGGCATCGCTGCTGATATCAATCGAGTGTTCTTCATTACTGGGTAGGTAGCCAGTAGCACACTTTTGAATCAACGATACTGACGACTTCCAGTAATGCTCGTGGAGCAGGACAAAATGGAGGAGCAAATGGTGCTCCGGCCAGTGGTAAAACCTACCTCAGCACTCTCGAGCAGGCTGTCGTCAACATGGCCGTCAATCCAACCACCGGTGAATTCAAGCAGCAAGATTATTTCGAGACATACGCATACGACAGCAACAATGGAGGAGACACTGACTTTGGATCGGGTGGCTTGGCTCTGCTTGACCCAGGCGTCTTTTTCGGCACGGGTGTTAGCAGAATTGCGATTGGTGCAGGCAAAGATGCAAAAATGTTTATCATGAATGCCGATAACCTTGGTGGATTTGCTGGAGGTGAGAATCTTTCGTGACTTCCCGGGAGCGGTACACTAACAATACGTAGGAAAAGCAGGTGCGGATAATGGTAAGTCCCTTGATCTGACAGCTGAGCTGCAACTGACTATCAAAAGTGATCCAAACAATCAATGTTGGCAAGCAAGTCCTAAGTGGTATCGGAAGTTACCCACTCGAGGGTGGATATATCTACATCAACCCTTCGGGGATGGGTTTGTACGCCTACAAATTTAGCCGGGATGGTAACGGCAAGCCTGTATTTACACAAGCTGGCGTCTCCGACCGTGTCTTTACCAGCAAATCTGTACCGACAGTCACCAGTAAGCCAGACCTCGAACTCTGTATCGGCGTGTTCATTGCTAACTATGCTCAGGTAACAATGGGGCACCAGGATCTGGCATCGTAAGTTGGACTATGTGTCACATGAAGATTTGCTAATATTTGTTTAGGTCTGGTTAACAGACGTCAATTGGGGTCTCCAAGCCTACAACGCAATTCCTGTCAACGGCGTTATGACCCCCATTGTCTTTCCAACCACAGCTGCTACTGGCGGTAACACGAAGTTCCAACGTGCTGTCTTCGGAGATGGGCGAGTCTATACCGTCAGAGCAACATCTCTCATGATGCTTACAGGCGGTGGTGTCAAAGCAAACCAGCCTCTGACCTGTACCCCTAATCCTATTGCTTTCGGCAATGTGTTGACTGATCAGACTTCAACCCTCCAGATCAAGTGTACTGCCAACACAGCAGTTACAAACCCAAAGTGTAACATCACCTCGCCAATTTTCAAGTGCCCAACTACTGCTCTGCCAGCTAATGTGGCTTCGGGGGCGTCGTTTACCTTTGGAGTGACATTCGATCTAACATCCGCAGCTATCCTGGCATGGCAAAACGCAAACCAGGGTAATCAGTTAACTCCTGGCACACAAGGCAGCAATCTGAATATTTACACGACCACAGCTGCGTCTGGATACCTACCGGGTGTTGTGGTGCCAATGTCTGGAACTGTCGTTGCTTCCGGCGGATATCTGACCGTCAATCAAACAGTAGCTTCGTTCAGTGGGGTATTTATCGGTGGTCAAGAGCCCTCGCAAGCTACAAAATCAATCCTCTTGTCCAACAAGGGAAGGTCTGCTCTGGTTTTTAAGGGATTCGCGTGGCAGGATTACTACGCCGACGGGATGCCTTACCACAATGTTACCCTGCCAATTGTATGTGTCATGTACTTTTCTTGGTACTTCTCTGACTGGAAATGTTCGATTCAAAATGAGCTTAGGACGATGTCTTAAAAACATGATCTTGCTCCAGAATTCATCCAAACTTCACAGCGCTAATCATCTTGTAGGTCGGAAATGGGTATACGTCGCCAAAATTTCCTGCTGTTGGGACCACATTGGCAGCAGGAGCTACTCTCACTATCCCTTTGGTCTTCAATCCGAGCGGCACTGGAATCTGGGCTTCATATATCACATGGTGGAGCGATGGAGGGTATACCACTTTGTTGATGCAGGGTATTGCTGAGCTAGGAGCTTCTTCCACAAGCAAAGCATCATCTTCAACTTCGAAGCCAGTGTCCTTATCTTCCAGCACGAAGGTTTCCACAGGTACATCAAGGGTTAGTACAAGCACAAGCACATCCAAGCTAAGCTCAAGCACGTCGAGTCCATCATCAGCCAGTACACAGCCCACCACGAGTACGTCTACAGCAACATCGACCAAGTCAACAATCGCTCCCACAGCCACAGGCCCTGCAATCAAACAAACTGTGGGCAATTACAACTTCCAAGGCTGTTGGACTGAGTCTACCACTGGCAGAGCCTTGAACAAGAAGACGTATGCCAACGACTTGATGACTTTGGAGATGTGTGCGACTTTCTGCTCAACTGCTCCAGCATATACCATGTTTGGTGTTGAGTATGGTCGGGAATGTAAGTCTACCTTGGAATTCTAGGTTCCACTCCAAAGCTGACGAGCTTTCTAGGCTACTGTGGTGATGTCCTGAGTGCAGGTAGTGTCATGGCTGACAATCAAGCGGATTGCAAGTTTCTGTGCCCCGGAGATCCGCTCACCTATTGCGGTGCTGGAAAACGTCTGCAACTGTATTCTCTTGGGGCTGCTTCATCTTCCAGTACATCCAAGTCTTCGTCATCGGCCGTTGCTTCAAGCACAGTTATTTCGACCGTAAAGCCGAGTTCCAGCACAAAGTCCTCCTCTCCCACGTCATTCTCAACGTCCACCAAGTCCACGTCCACGTCGAAGCCAGCAAGCTCTACTTCCTCTTCAGCTTTACCTTACATCACGCCTCCTGCTCCTAAACAGGTTGCGTATACTTGGAGTATTGGTTGGGTGGAAGCATCTCCAGACGGATTTCCTCGACCAATGATCGGAATCAACGGACAATTCCCATGTCCTGCGCTCAAAGCCAACATGGGAGACACCATCAAGATCACCATGACCAATAATCTAGGAAACCAGAGCACGGCTATCCATTTTCACGGTATTTTTCAGAACGGCACTGCATATTCTGATGGACCCGCTATGGTCACTCAGTGCCCAATTCAACCCGGTGCCACGTTCGTCTACGAGTTCAAAGTCCAGCAACCTGGCACTTACTGGTAGGTGATATCTGGAAACCGATCAATCCTTTCGATTTTGTTTGCAATCTGCATGCACTCGCCATGTGCCTGATTATTTTGAGGACATGCGCTAACTCCCCGATCATCAGGTACCATGCTCATATTGGAGGGCAGTACGTTGATGGATTGCGTGGTCCTCTCCTCATCAACGACGTCAATGCTCCGTATCGTGGTATAGACACGGAATACACGCTAACGTTGAGCGACCTCTACCACACGGAGGCGCCTTCCCTAATCAACTACTATCAATCAACCGATAATGCTAATCAGAATAATGGTGCGGAACCAGTACCAAATTCCGGCTTGATCAATGAGGCTCAGGGAGGTAATTATCCGATGGTTGCTGGCAAAAAATACCTCTTCCGAATCATCAACATGGGAGCTTTCGCACCATTCTATCTACAATTCGATCAGCATGATATGACCGTTGTGGAGATCGATGGCGTGTATACCACGCAAACTACTGTCAGCCAATTATTCGTCACTGTTGCCCAACGATACAGTGTGATAGTCACTGCCAAATCGGATAGTACCAAGAACTTTGCTATTAAGGCGTCAATGAGCACGGATATGTTCAATCCTACCATCATCCCGGCAACTTTCAATACAGAAGTCTCAGCATACCTCGTCTACAACTCAGCTGCAGCACTTCCTGCACCCCTCACGATCAGTCCACTTCCTTTCGATGATTCGGTATTTACTCCATACGACCAACAAGCCGCTCTTGAGCCTGTCACCATGCCAATTCAGATGACCATCAGCTTTGGTACCAATCAAAATGGCCAATTCCGTGGCTACCTCAATGGTATCGACTACATTCCGCAAAAGGTCCCCACGCTGTACACAGCTATGAACGCCCCGCTAACTCAAGTCAACAATCCATCCATCTACGGTACCAACTCGAATCCTTATGTTCTTCCACTTAATGCAGTTGTTGAGCTTACTCTGCAGAATCACGATTCTTTCGCTCACCCTTTCCATCTCCATGGCCATAATTTCCAAGTTATTTCTAGGACATCTGGAGGACCAGACTTTCCGATCAATATTCCGGCCGGGGCACCGATGCGTCGTGATACTGTTCAGGTGATGTCTGACGGTTCAGTCACTATCCGCTTCAAAGCTGATAATCCTGGCATCGCACTCTTCCATTGTCACATCGAGTGGCATGTGGAAGCAGGATTGACGGCAACATTCATTGAAGCTCCGACCGAGCTACAAGCGGCGAAGCTGTACATCCCAGTCAGTCATCGGGATGTCTGCGATGTACAGGGCATCCTGAGGAAGGGCAATGCGGCGGGCAACTCGAAAAACTACCTTGATCTAAGTAATGCCAATATTGTAGCCGAAACGGACATGTGGGGGTATGTTTCACTGGATCCAAGAAGAAAATTAAGCTAATAGAATTCCAGCGCCCTCGTTACCAAGCCTTCGAGTCCAGCTCCAGCCTTCCCACTGGGCTGAGCTTACTCAGAAACAAATGTGATTTTTAGATCGACTTTCATTTCAGCACGACAGACCAACGGCGGATACAATTTTGGTACTTATGAAATAGGACTTCAGCGCGGCGAATCGGTGTTTTCTCTCTCTTCTTTACAAGGCAAAGATACGACATAGATGGATATTTATAGATGGATTGGGGGAAAGGTGGCCCGCGCTGGAACTGGCTAAATGACCGGGGCCCATTTGATACATGAATGAGATACTGGAGAATTGGGTTAAAATGAACTTGTGAGGATGGTGAGATGCTAGGAGGCAAGATCGAGAAGGAAGCTAATACAATTAACGCATACACAATAGACAATGTATGCTTTTTATTTGAAAGGGATACGCTGAGATCCAAGATCTATCTTGACTGTGATAGTTTGTGCGCGAGCAAAGGATCAAGAAGAGAAGGGAGGAAATACTGCAAGCTGATGGATTCCCTACTGCCGAGCGCTCTTCAGCCCCCGCACTTTCGAATAGGTTACCTAGCTCTGAGAGGCTTCAGACTCAACCGCACATGTCCGTCCTACTACAAAGTCACATCTAATACAACCGAATTGAAAAACGATTCACACTTCTATGCATTCTACAGATATCGCACAACTCTCTGCTGATCTAGGTCTTCTTCTCAATACTCCTCCCAATCCATGGCTGAGTATCAAAGGCACACATCGAGCAAGCACTGGCATTGAAGTCGTCGATGTTGATTTCAAAGTCAAGACTTCGACTCCTCAACTCGTACGGCTTGAAAGTGAGCTATCGGATCTCGGACCTATAGAATTTCCAAGAGATGAGCTTGTTTCGGAAGGAATTGCAACAGAGATCGTGCAGGATGTTCTCAGAAGAGGAGATATTTCGTAAGTTTTGATAGAATGCGCTTTGAATTCTGCTATGAATGACATGGTCTAATTACTTTTTTGATCTTGGCGTGAATAGGGTTCTGGTCTCGCGAGTAGCTATAGTAGGTGAAGCAGCCCTGGGATCGAAAATCCAGCAATCTGCTATCGGGGAAGTAGCTTATGGGGGCCGTGTCGTCGCTACTGTTCATGATTTGAAGGGATCGGATACTTTTGAAACATCATCCTCCTCATCGACAATGTCATCAACCTCTCCATCTCAATCACCATCGTCAACGACCGCAACAGCGACGACAGTCATAAATCTCAAAACAACCTGGACCTTCGACTGGCTCGGCTACACGCGCCACCCCGGCCCTTTCAACGGCACGGGAACAGAAGACCAGCGGAGGAGAAGCCAAATGAAATGGTCTGTTCGTGTTATAAATGGGATGATTGATCAAGAGAGAGGAGGGTGGATTGGGAAGCAGGATGTAGTGGGAGGGACGGGGGGGGCCGGGGCTGTTTAGAGCTATTGAGAAATACAACTTGAGGTATGATGAAAAGGAGGTGGTGAGTGAGGGGAGGGGAAAGGTTGAGAGGTTTAGGTTTGGGAGGTGGGGGTGTGATGAGGATAGTGATGGAGGTGGTGATGGGGATGGGGAAGGAGAGTGGGGTGACACTTGAGTTGAATTTGGGTTTGGATAGCTGGTGGGCGTTGAATAAGCTCGGACCTACCCGCCCTTCGACGTCAAGAATGAGGCTGAGGAATAGAATGATAAGATGTGATGCTTCCGGGGAAGGTCGTTTCGAGATCTTGGGAAATAGGTATCATTATCTGCTCTAGATATTTTCATCTGTGTTTCCAGTAAGATCTGTAGACAGCCAATCGCTTAAGTCATTGAAAACAGCGCGCTTATAAGCAAAGGGATAAATGCTCGCTTGGTTTGCATGCATTCAGGACACATCAGAGTGCTTCAAAAACAAGTAAATTCATCGCTTGCAAGTATGCACGCAGTCTTCATTCCGATTTACCCACCAAACTCCAAACTCCGCGTCTTTGATGTAGGCATACCAAATTAAGCCAAAATATCCATCTTAATTCGAACCCGCAGGCGTAATCTTCTCATTATCCGCCTCATCACTACTCGAGTTCTGCAGAACACCACCATTCGGCGACCTCGACCCTCTCGTCTCGTGGAAGTAGTTGTGGACGTCAGCGCTGTACTCATCGTCGTCGAACTCGTCGCCTGCGAGACCATCTTCGCGCTTCTGCTTCTCGGCTTCGCGGAGTTCCCAGTCCTCGCGCATGTCCTTGATCTTACTGGCTTTGTCGAGCTCAGGGTTGTACGCCTTGCCGACGCCGGTCCAGCGTTCCCACATGGACAAGTGCTTTGGGTGGACAGCGATTCCGTGATATTCGTCACCGCGGCCGGCGCGGAGGTATGTCCAGCGGCGTTCTTGCTCCTTGAGATCGAGACCGGTGGTGTCTGGGAGGAAGAGGTAGGTGAGGAGCATGCCGGCCAGACCGAACCATGGCACGAAGTAGAACTTGGTTTGAGGATCGATGTAGTTGTAGAGAATGGAAGCGAGGAGCGCGCCAGCCTTTCCGACTGCGGCGGAGAAACCGTGTGCGGTAGCACGGACAGGGGTGGGGAAGACCTCAGCAGCGATGAGGAAGGTGACACTGTTGGGACCAAATTGGTTGAAGAATGAGGAGAGGAAGTACATGGCTTGGAACTCCTTGATGTGTTCGATGCCGGTGTAGTACTTGTAGTGGAAGGCGGGGACGACGAAGAAGATGAAGCACATGAGGAAACCGATTTGTTGCATCCATTTTCGGCCGTAAAGTTTGTTGTCGATGAGGAAAGAGGCGAGGTAGTATCCGCAAAGAGAGACACCAACGTTCACCAAATTCCAGAGCCAGCCAGTCATCACGTTACCGGATGCTGAGGAAGCTGGGGAAATAACCTTGATAAATTGGGACTGGAAGAGTTTGTTTCCGTAGAAGAAAACATCGTTGGCGAACCAGGTACCGGCTGTGGCGATAATCCGTGGTCCGAAATACTTGAATGTCATCTTTAAGGACTGGACATCGTATCCAGTGACATTGGCCTTCTTCTTGGACGCGTTGAGAGCCTTGGAGGCCAGGGGCATCTTAAACCAACGGTAGTAGACGAGCCAGAGCGTTCCGACAGCTGGGAGGGCGAACGAGACTCGGAAAGTCCACTGAGCGGACACAGTGGAATATGGTGGGTTGCCGCTGTGGTGGAATATCAAGAGGAGGATGATGAGGATAGCTTGGTTAAAGAATTGACCCCATCCCTGCATGAGAAAAGCCATCGTCACTTTACGGCCACGGTGAAGACGGTCCTCTTTGGTAGAAACACGTCCAGATCCAGTGGCGTTTTCCATGGCAGCAGTTGCAGTCATGGGATACTCGCCTCCAACACCGATACCGTAGAAGAAGAGGGACCAGGCGTAACAGATGACCCAGCCGTTCAAATCGACACCCCAGGATGCAACGAGCATGAGGAGACCACCGAACATGATGAGTGCGTCTTGGATTAGACCCCAACGACGACCGATTCTGCGGGCAAGTCAGCTTTTATAAGTAAAAGCGAGACTTCAGGACTTACCCATCACCGATGATACCGACCAAGATTTGACCACTGTTATACCCGGCTAGTCAGCAAGTGCTCGTTTGATCATGTCTCAAAAATACTTCAGCCCTTGGAAGTGAGGTATCCCTGAGACTCTTGGTCTTTGAATATAGGACAAGGAACGCGGAAAAGAACTACTAACACAATGATTCCGATCACCTCGAGGTAATTGACGGCATCGATCCATTCTTTGTTGCAGGTCTTAAAGGTTTTCCAGCAACTCGGCCAGACAGCTTGAAATAGCGGTGTTAAGTTACCAATCGAGAACAGCACATATCTGTTGTGGTCAGCGACAGCTCTCTAACAAGCGAATTCGATCGCCTTACCCTTCCAGACCCAAACCAGCACCAGGCAGTACTGCATTTCTGAAATACCACCCGACAGGACTCAATGGGTCCTTTTTGAACATCCTCCAGAATGACGAGAACTCCTTCTTCGCTTCGGCATTGTCGACCTTGTTTACAAACTTGATTCTCTGACCAATGGGGAGATCGGCCCAGTAGACACCCTCGGGAGTATACAGATCATCTGGGTGTAGCAGGTAATCGAAAATCTCCATCTCGCGATTCTTGTCGTGAGCGTATGGGAGACTTGCGTGATCATCACCTGTCTCGGGACCGTGAGGAGCGCTGACCATTCCGAAGTTGGAGGGATCATGGTGTCGGTGGTGATGAAGGAGATTGGCCATTTTCAACTACCTGGGTGAGTCGAGATGACTCGGTGTGAGATGAGGGAGGTTTGGGTGAGAGAGTTTCTCGAGTCAATTGAGACTTGCGGTGTTGAGTGAGAGAAAGTCTACTGAGGAGGAAAGTGTGCGGATGGAATGGGGGACGAGAATAATATAGTTGGAAGAAAGTAGGGCAGGCAGGGTTGTGGTGGTCTAGTTGGGCAGGTAGTGCGGGAAGCAGGGTCAAGGGTAAGGTAGTGAAGTGGAGTGGAGTCGAGTGGAGTGGAGTTGAGAGTGGCCAGGTGCAGGCGTAGGTAAGTTGAAGAGAGCGGGACGGACAACCTTCAAGCTAGTATTTCGAGTACGGAAGTACTCAAAGCGGCTTTACTTTTTGCTGCCAGCTGCAATGCAGGGAAGGATAGGATATCTCGGAAGAGAGTGGCACGAATGGACCGATAGAGTCGACACATGCACTCGGGATCCGCTGCGATGGGTCGACAAGACAGATGTCGTGCTGCCACAGACCGGGAGGATCGGGAAGGAGGGGGAAGAGCTTCGTAAAATTATATAGAAAGGTAGGGACGAATGCAAGAGGAGGGAACAATTTGACATATAGAATAAATTCGTCCTACCTACCTGTCCTACTTCTCAACTCACGTCACAACCGAACCGATTCATGGCCGTATGAAAGGTAAAGGGCAACGACGGTGCCCTAATTCCTCGCCCAAACCCGAGGCGGACGGCAATAGAATTTTTCTGGCGCGTAAGAGACAGAGGGCAAAGACAGAGCTTGAGCTTATACAGCTAGCCGACGCTTGATTGATAGCAAGTCGGTCGCTGGGCTTTACTCAAACTAGCTGGCTCGAGGTCGTGAAAGACACTTTAGTCCATTCGAGGAAGCTTTTCCTTGCGCGAGGAGAATTTGCCTGAGAGGAAAAGTAACGGCGCGCCCATGACCGAGGCCAAGCCTAGGCCAAGGCCGCTCCGCGCTTGCAGGGGATCTGGCCAAGCAGGGTCTTTTTGCAGGGACTGAGTGCTGATCCACATTCTTCGGTCAATCTGATCTGGAGATCCTTGAGGGGACTCTTCGTGGGCACGGTCAATTGATGTTTAGAAGATCAGAAATTCAATTGAAGCCGATTCTTTACTTTTCTGTAGCAGATATAACTTCATCATTTTCATGTGGGATCATGACTATAGTGCAGCGCAATCGTCGCAGCGCAATCATCTTTGCACTACTGTACAATTTTTGCAGCTCGTCTACGGGCATGTTCCGCACCAAGATGCCATCAACCCCACCAAAACCAATCCATTACTCTCCCCCGTTGCTCTACTTCCCCTCTCTTCTCAAAAGAAAGATAATTCAGCCCGCATATCTTTATTCCGATGTTCCATCCCCCACCCGCATTTCCCATCATCTGATAACCTCCCATCGAATAGATTAGATATCTGCAGCAAATGGAGGCATCTAGAGCGGATGGTGGTTTCAGGGACGGTTTTGCTTGCATGGCAGCTGGATCTTCGCATTTCGTTGCAGTGCACTGCGCTGCATTCTCCATTTCTAGTTGCAGATATGAGTTTGCAGCAACATGGTGCGACGCCTACAGGACTTTTATCTGGATGAAAAATATTGTTGATATCAGATATCAAGTCGTCTTCGGCTATGCGCATTGTACGCTTCCACCACTGGCTCAGCTTCGTCCCAGGGCTGAAAATCAAGCTCAACCAAGGCTTTCCTTGTACAACCTGGATTTCTTTTTTTTTAATCTTATCTCACTTCTTCGCCAACAGCGCCATTCCCGCCAGCCAGCCAGCGCAGCGCACGCGATACGTCTCACCGCACTGAAGCAAGCCTTTCATCCAAGCCCGCCAGGCGCACACCCAAGCCCTGGGCCAAATTTGACAGACGCTTATCCCAACTCCTTTCCTCATTGCTGGTTAGACAAGAACGCCATCTCGCCCCTCAAACCCCCCTACCACCGAGAACTCCGCTCAACTCACTCCACAAACCAAAATACTTTTTCCCATCCACTTCGCAGCATCTTCAGTCGACCCGCTCCATGTCCAGAGACACGACGTCCAGATGACCAATCAGATTGCGAGAAGGGAGCACGTTGCTCGATGGTTGGGGATGAACCCCAGATGTGGTGCCGAGACGCTAGATCTTAGCTTTGATCTAGTGTGGAGCTAAGACATCCCTGCCCTGCAAATGTCGCCTCGCTTTTGGGATGCTTGCAGGTTGCTGGACATGGGCGGAGAGAGAGGAGGACGAAAAGGGCAATTGGAGGCGTGCTCCGTTTCCCTTGTTGAATCCTCTGTACGAGGAGAGTGAAGTGTTACGAGGTGAGAGATGTCACGATATGGTGATCCGTGAGGGGAGTGAGGGGAGTGAGGATGGGTGAGCTCGAAAGGGAGCCTCGGTTGAATGAAGTCTGTTGGAAATGGTTTTGGTGTCGGCAACTGCAAGTGCACAACAGCTGCACAGCAAGCTCCAGTAACAACAAAGATGTCGGGGAATCCCTTCGCTCGTTCAAATCCGTCAATCTACCAATCCTTTCAATATCTGGATAAGCCTAGCTAATTACAAACAGCCCAAACCCGATCACAGGCCAATTGAACCGCCAGCTTCCCTTCAAAAATATTTCCCGAACGAGCAATGCCGTCAAAATGAAGCATGAAATGGCCCCGGAAGTTGTCCTGGGGTTCTATCGCAGCCTGAGGCTCAATATCAAACTCGAGCCCACGTGCGTCTATCTCAACGCTCATACGTCCATTCCTCCTCACAGCATAACCACTTTCCCAACCCATCAAACACCGAGCTTCAAAATAATCATCCACGTAAAGCAAATTTCGGAAACATCGGCTTCATCATCAAAAGAAACATCTCGTCATCATACAGATTCGAACCTTGTGGTCGGTACTCCCGAGTCCATTCCCTGTCAAACCAAGCCTGCCCGTCCTTCCAAGCCATGTCAAGCCTTCTTGACAAGACGGACAGACATGAACCCTTGTCTTGCCAACGGCGGAAGGAAAAGACAGATCGACCTTGCATTTGCATGGTGCGCTTGCATGGCATGGCATGGCACGACAGGGGCTCTTAGGGTGTCAAGAAACGCCACGAAAGCTTGAGGGTGACGATGTGGATGTGAATGGCGGCGCCCAGGCGCAAGGCGTGGTTTCTACACGTTGAGGCGTGCTTGGCGCTGAGTGGTTAATGGGACGACATGTCTTCCTGAGTGATGGCTGTTGGAGGTGTGAGGGATGGATGTATGATGATGAGATGATCAGATGGCAATGGGACGGGAGAGGATGGGAACTGGGAGGGATGATGGGGATGTGGAAGGGGGGAGATGCGATGAGGTGAGTACTGAGTGAGTGATTCCTCATTTTGTGAAAGCTGATTGCTTCTGTCGATGCCAGCTGCTGTTCCACAGAGGTGACTGAGAACACCTTCTAATGGGGAGGAGAATCAGTTGCCAAATGTCACGGTTCTCGCTTCGAACATATCACTCTGGATATGGCATGCCAAAGTGCAAACGCAAAGGAAGAATGATGACTGCGCCAATTTGCATATTGCTTGCATTATCATCTTCTAGTCATCTCCTAATCGCTACACTTTCTCGGAAAACCCGGATCTGGCGACTTTGGCGGCTCTACTCAGCCATGCCAATCATCCTATTTCACTTCACTTCTTTCTTTCTTTTTCGACTCTGGTCATCCCGTTCTTTTGCTTCTCCAAACACAATGAAAAAGGACAACACGATCTCTCTTCTTGTTTTCCATTGGTACATTTCGTCCTGTTCCTTAATCTAGCGATCTATCTCGGTTCCAGACTTCGGGAATGTTGTCAGATGGGCTACATGCAAGGTAAGTATGCATCGTAAGCAAGCACTTATGGATTGCTACTAAGGCCTCCGATCCTTTTGGACCATGGGAAGGGGTCATCTGTCTTTCCAAAGATAATTCTTGTACTGTATCTGAAAACCACCCTTTTTTTCAGTAATGCTTTGGGGAGAAATCGTGAAGCATGTCTTCAAGTCTGCGAACACTAGCCCGAGCACTTTGCCTCTATCCAAGTTCCCTTCTCTACCGTAACCGCGAAGCTCTTTCCGTGAAATGAATCCAGGCAGATAAGCAAACAAATTTCGACTTTCTTTCTTCTTCTCCTCTTCTACTTCGGCCTTCCTATCGTTGTTCTCCTTGATTTCGATTATCGTACTCGTCTTCACCTCCTTTTGGTAATCCGGATCGAACAAACCGGGAATCCTCAAGTAAGAGTAACGGACTTGAAGCGACATCAATGCGTTCTAAATCTTGTCTTGTTTTCCGTGAATGCGAATCTGGACACGGATACGGGTGTCTAGCTTTTGTCCCCCTCTTCGTAAGTGAGATTCAGGAGACTAGTATAAGATGATCTCATGATGATCATGGACATGGCCATGGCGCATTACGCTGCCAATCTCTTTTGTACCTGTTCTCTGCTCTGTGTTGGTATGAGTGAAGGAATGGTAAGACCATTTAGTCTATGTGTCATTCAAATATGGATAGAGGCGTGGTCTCGAAGAATACCACGCGTTCAATGGCGTATCAAACTCTATTGTGGAAGTGGGTGCGTGTTTTGCTAGGAAGAGGGGTAAACCGGCAGCAAGCATCGAGAGGCAGGAAGATGGAGGGGTGGAAGAAGGAGATGAAGGGGATGGGGTTGTTGAATAGATCACAGGTGGTGAGAGAGATCAAAATGTGTACGTAGCAGAGTAACGGTCATACTCTCGGCATGATCGTGTTGCGCTCGATGATACAGTGCTGCCTGTTGGAACAGTTGAAGTTCAAAAGAGACAGAGCCAGTCAGAAGATACAAAACTAATCATCTTGACTTCCTTTTGAACGTATTATTTTAGGATATAGGCTCCAAATATGGAAACATCAATGTCCTCAAAAGACACTGGACACTGAAGCTGGAAAAGGTAGCATAGATCAGATCACAGTTCCCTGTCTACGACCGAGCGCCCGGATTTCGGCCTCCTCTCCCCAAGACTCCTAACAAAGTCCCGCGCCCATTCCTCGTCGCCTGCTCTTTCTATATATGCCTCTACATGCGTCTCCCAGCATCCATCTTCTAGCATCCTCGCCTTACTCTCGCACACCTTCTTCTCTCTTCGTGGCATCTTCGGCCAAACACCGAGCTTCGCACCCATGCCCTCGTCTAAGAATATGTCGCCAACGAGTTGTGCCACTTTCATTCTCACACTATCGAACTGTTCCCCTTTCTTGAGGAAGATTGCAAGGAGTAGTTCCATGCCTCCCTTCTCCAAAAACTCATCCCTGATCAGCGGTTCCCTCAAGAGCCCACTGATAGCTCCTACTTTCGCCTTCAACGCCCCAGCGTCTTTCTCCCGCCCCAATCTGGCGCGAAGCATGGAAACGAAGTTCGGGATGCCCTTCTCGGCTCCTCCTCCTCCGCTCTTCATCTGCTCGACGATGCCGCAGGATGGGTACATGACCATTTTCCAGAATTCGGTGACTTCTTTGAGGGCTGTGGGGTTGTTCTGGATGGATGAGGCGAGGATGTTGGCTGCTTTGTGGTCGCGGCCGTTCTCTTTGGCTGGCATCTTCTCGGTTCCGTAGCCGAGGGTGAGACAGGTGAGCTTTTCGAGGACTGGACCGTCCTTTGCGATCTCGAGGCCGTAGTATAAGTCGTGGGAGAGGTCACGGAGATCGTCGAGCGCGGAGTCGAAGGCTCGAGCTTCCATTTGGATGGTTATCATGGCTTTTTGGAAGGTAGTTATCTCGTCGCCGGATTCGGGTGTTGGTGGGGAGATCTTGCCGGCGGCTTCATAGACTGGGGCGTCTTTGGGGAGGACGGGTTTGACCTCTTCCTCTTCGGGTTGGGGGACTACGATGACGGATTGCTCGGTGGGCAGTTGGTCCGTTGGGATCTCGAGTACACCGTCGACTGCCCCTTCTTCGCCTTCCATTGGTATGTTCAACCGTGCTTCTTTCTCCCCTGACCAGATATTCATGCGTACATGAAGCCCAGGTGGTATATTCTGTCCTTCTTTTATGACTTGGAAGTCTTTCGTGGGCTCGAAGGTCTTAGGATAACAGTCTGTCAGATCCGTAGTCGAACATATCAGGTCTGCGTCTGCTGCTGGAGATGCTTCTGGTTGTGAAGATGCTGCCAGTGCAAGTGTGGGTAGACCGAGGCATACGAAGCCTAGAATACTGCCTGTAGGTAATTGAACCATTTTGTCGATGGATGTAATGTTTTGGAGAGTCGCAAGTTTCCTTTTTACTGCTCCCCCAAAGACACGTATCAATCAGTCACAATAGAAAGGACACGATTGACCTTTCGCTTCAATCTTCGTAATATGCGCCTTTGCCTCTCTGCAAGCTCCACATCAAGTACAGCTTGATTGAAAGCGTGTATGTCCAGTGGCTTCGATTTACCTTCGGCCTGATTTTGTAACTCAATCTGCCAAGTATCCAGGACCCAAGGACAATCGTCAAACAACTCTTTACCCTCCCAGCTAGATCTTAAAAGAGGGGAATCCTGCCACTTGACCAGATACCAGATAAAGCCTGTCTTTGAGGTGAATTGAGCGAGAACCTTCTCTGGAGGATGGTCCTGGCCGTCGTCGGTTTCTAGAGAGGCAAGAGATTCGTTGTCCTCTTCAAGATCGTCACTTTGGTCTTCCAGGTAATCGACAGCAGGTGGGGGATTTGTGGAAGCCATTTTGAGGACAAGTGGCAGCTCTTTGTCCAGCTGTGGAGGTCGAGCTGGACATATTGCCCCTGAGCTAGACCATGTTCGGCGATCATGCTCTACCGCCCTGCTGACTAATACGGCCTCATTGAGGAGCCAGCTTCAACATCACAGCTTCGAGACACAGAGCTGTGTTTGCGCCCAATCGAACCACAACATCATGTTTGCACTCAGGAGAAAGGCAGTTGAATCTGCTGGGCGTCTTCCTGCAGCTGCTGGTCGGAGAACTTCCCCCTACTCGACTGCGCACCCAGAGAAGCACGGCGATCACGGACACCACCATGAAGGACCAAAGGCAGAGTCGCTCGGAGTGAGTAAATACCATGGAGAGGCGCATACTCGATGCTGACGAATCTACAGACCCAATTCTACGTCGTTCTCGCTATTGTCCCGCTATCCCTAGGAGTCTACGCCGCGTCAAGGCCATCCGCAACTGGGCAGCAGAGAGGATTCTCCAACTTCATCGGCAGCTACTACAACGAGTATAAAGAGAGATGGGCAGCACGAAACAGTCTGCACACAGCTGCATTGGAGAGAGCTGCATTCGATAGAAACTTGTTCCAGAGCACCCCAGGGTCGAAGCATGTTGAATTGAGATTCCCGGAGTGAGTCTCCCAGAAGCGCTTTGAGATGCAGTTCTAACAGGATGTAGAATCTTCAATACCGGATCCCCATACAACGTATCGGCTGGTCAGGGACCGAGGAATATGGATCAATTGGTGTCACATTATGAGAAGAAAAATGCAGATGCAGAGGAGAAGAAGGCCAAGGCTTTGGAGAGCAAGGAATAGAGGATGATACCAGTACTGTACATATGAATCGGTTTCCAAGTCGTTCTTTCCCTCTTATCCGTGAACCCCGGTACATATCGGGAAAGTGGCGTTGCTCTTTCCCTACCTGGAGGTATGCAGGCCAATTATCTTTCTCCTTGACCATCCAACATTTCAGAACCACAACACCGAGTTTCACTTATCTACTACGGCGAAAATGCCTGGAAACGATGGCCGTCCAGTATCTGAATCAGCTTCAGACAATGGGGAATCCATAAACACGATGGCAGACGAGACGCGAGATACGGCACAACATTTTCCCACCACCGCTGAAGAACCTCGCGAGGAGAACCCAACTGCTTCGATGAGAGTGCCTGAGAATGGGGATGCAGACCAAGGCACCAATTCTTACGACCCTCCTGCAGGTGGATTAGATGAGGACAAAGGAAAAGAAAAAGCGAATTCCGGCCCCGTATCTCCCTCGAACGGTCGAAAACTTAGTATAAATGAACTCTCCAAGCGATTATCGAATGGCCAGAAGCCCTCTGTAACTCATTCGACGTATATATCACCTACTGGAATACCTCGCTCCGAACTGGGGCTGCCTTATACCGTTGTGTCCGCCATTGCTCGACGGCAGCTCGAAGCAGATGATCTACCTCCATCGCGACGCGCAATGTTTGAGCAGAACACAGGTTGAATGTCCGCAATGACTTTTAAGCTTTGTCACTGACATTGACTTTAGATCCGAAACAAGGTCCCGGATACATATCCCCAAGTAACTCTCAATAAACCCAAGTGCCACTGTTACACGATACTGATACCCTTTTGATAGCCCAACGTTATGATATTCGAGATTGTATCAATGGTCAAGGCCGCGGGGTGTTCGCGACGCACAACATCAAGAAGGGCCAGCTTATCATGTTCGAGCACCCGTTGATCACACTTTACTTCTGCAAAAGCGTTGTCAAATGGTCAAAAGAGATTACAGATGCCTTGGACAAAAAGGCTGATACCTTGGGCTCTGTTCACTATAAAACTTCCAGTAATTCCAACAGCAATGTAGCTGCTCGAATTTCACAGTCTACGACTTCTCAGTCCACAGATCATCAGCCCACAATTCCCGAGCCAAAGTCTGTCAAAGACACTGGCAAGGATCCGCGAAACTTTATCGCCAAGGTCACCAAAGTTGCCAAAGTCACCAAAGTCACCAAAGTCACCAAAGTCACCAAAGTCACCAAAGTCGCAAAAGTAGCAAAAGCCTTGGCAAGCAAGTCCGATCGTCATTATGATCATCATTATGAGAACGACGAATTCGTCGAGGTCACTGAAGCTCCTCAAGATGATGCTAATGATGTCAAGGACTCACAATCCGGCACACAAACACCTACACTTCCTCTTGATGAAGATATAGAATACAAGGAAGAAGATGATACACAAACTCTGGTCCGCAAACGCCTTGTAGCTGACTTCAGCAATCTCTGCAAGTTCAGTCCAGCAGAAGCAGTTGCTCTGAGGCGTTTGCAGGACGACCCCGAACGCCGGTACGGCAGTGCCTGGCTATTCCAGCTCTGGCAACGCTTCTCGCGAGAGGTGCCTGGCCCAGGCACCATGAACCCAGAACTGTTGGATCTGGACCAAAAAGTCATGACGGACGTTCAACTAACTCCTGCTCATTGTAGATCTTTGTATCAGGATATTTGTTACATCAATCATTCCTGCTTCCCTAATGCTCGCTTGCAATATCAATATGAAGCCGGTGCTTGCTATGGCTGGTTGTTTGCCGCTTCCAACATCATACGCAACGACGAGATTACTCTGTTCTATGAGAAAGATGACAGAGTCAGGCGCAGAGGAACGTCGGGCATGACTTCAGACGTCGAGAGAGAATTCGGCTTCAATTGTGGCTGTCAGCCTTGCTTGGCAGGCTACAAGGACAGAGAATCATGGGAGGCCAGAACTTGAGCGCATCAGTCAAGGCGTTGGGAGTTGATAGGGGAAACTCACTCGTCGTTATACGCCTGACACTGGGCTAGCATTCGGTACTCATGACTTATAGAAGTATTGATATCGGAAATCCAATTTGGGGAAACAAAGAATTGTCGATTACTCTTACGTCTTTGCTTTCTTGCTGTGAGCTTGAGCTTACAGCCCTGTTCCAAGACTTGTCCGAAGCTGCTCGTTGTGCCATTCTATAGATTGCTTTAAAGTCTCTCATCCTTACTTGGATCAGGGTATTTTCCTCCATGCCTACTCTGTATCGTCCGGATTTGGTCTTGTTTCATCTCAATCAAGTTGAGTGACGCGCTTGAAAGCCACCGAGGTTTGTGGCCAGCCGTAGACTCCCTCTCGGCTCCCCCGACAGGCGCGAACATCACAACAGAAGCTTATTTAGCGCAGCTACCTACAAAGTCCTAGCTATCCTAAAATGACCTTGGAATAAGACTCAATAGTTAGTCGAGCCAGTTACTGCATTCAGTAACATTTTAGTCGAAGCAGTCAAGCCTCATTTCATGTGCCAAGTTTCCCAATTCATGCAGCCCGAAAAGACCAATCATCTGTTTAACCGCAGTTCAGGCCAATCAAATAGATGCTTCACTCTCCACATGTGGCTTGTAAGCTATCCGTAAGCCAATTGTTTGTTTTCGCGGACTCGCTTAATGAACTTGACTCCGTGCTTGCTCAGCTTAGTCACACATTTGGAGTGGACGAGCTGTCCGCGGCTTTGAATATAATAGTATAATATTTGCTCAATCACAAATGCACATATCTGTTCTCTTTTCAAGTATTGCAACTATCTCTATGAGTAGGCTCTACAACACCTCTTACGAACCTGCTTCAGGTCAATCTGGCATGACCCCAACACATCGACTATTCTCTTCACTCTCCAAAACCATGGCCACTCCTCGCAGTATCCAGAAAGTCTTCCTCGCCCGCGAGCAAAGTGAGGGAGCGGGCGCACGTATTAGGCGCTCAATCGGAACCGCACAGATGCCAGAATTGTCCCCTTTTCTTATGCTCGACCACTTCAAGTCAACCTCGCTTGCTGGATTTCCAGATCATCCACATCGCGGCCAAGGTAAGTTGCCCTTTCCGACAAGATCCCTCAATATCGCGTCCATAAACCTAGTTCCCAGGATATATGATCATGTGCTGATTCCATCTAGAAACAATTACCTACCTAATTAACGGCTCCCTCTCTCACGAAGACTTCCTAGGAAATAGCGGCACCATCCGCACTGGCGGGTTACAATTCATGACTGCCGGACGCGGGATAATGCATTCTGAGATCCCCCGTCCAAATCCAGACGGCAGTCCCAACATCGGACTCCAGCTCTGGGTTGATCTTCCTCAAAAGCTCAAAAAGACAGAACCTCGCTATCGAGATCTGCAGAAAGAAGAGATCCCGACGATCGATCTCGATGACGGGAAAGTCCATGTGAAGGTTATTTCTGGTGAGAGCCATGGTGTGGAAAGTGTGAAGGAGTTGGCGTATACGCCGGTTTGGTTGCTGGATGTGGAGATTAAGCCTGGTGGGAAGATCATCCAGAAGTTGCCGGTGGGGTGGAATGCGTTTGCGTATGTGCTTGATGGGGAGGTAGGGTTCGGTGTTGGTGGTGAGGGGGGAATGGTGGTGAAACAGTATCAGAATGTTATCTTCGGGCAGGAAGGGGATGTCGTTGAGGCAGAGGTTGATGCTGAGGCGAAGGAGAATGGGAGACTTGGTAAGTTCTCTGATTTCCACCTTCAGGGTTCCTGAGAGCCGATCCAGCTGGGCTGGAATGCTGAAAGATAGAATAATTGCTGATTTTATGCACATAGTGCTGGTCGCCGGACAACCGTTGGACCAGGAAGTCGTTCGGTATGGGCCTTTTGTAATGAATACCGAGGAAGAGATCGATCAAGCGATGCGGGATTTCCGGAGTTACTCGAACGGCTTCGAGCGAGCAAGGGGCTGGGAAAGTGAAATCGGAAAGGGGAAAATCTGAAATGTGGCACCGGACCCGTTCCAAGCAGAATCGTGAATCCTTCATTCTTCATTGGAGAGAAACGGTATCAGGCGGAAGTAGAGACACCTCGTTAGACGCGATTGCGATTAGAAGAAAGCTCGGTCTCGCCTTAAATAATTGTTTTGATTTTCAGTATCCAGAGTAGATCTTTCATAATTCAGTACCCAAAGTCGAGAAAGCGTCGTGTCGTTGGAGCTGGAGGTGGCCACTCCTCGCCGAGTACCTCTGTCAAGAAGATTCAGGACTCACTCGAGATCAACGAGATTGTCCGATCAATGCCTCGATCTCGGCGATAAGTCGTACACTTTGTTGAATGCTTGGACTTTTCTGAGGCATTACTCCGATCCAGGCATTGAGGAGGTCTCGTAGATGTGGTCCGAATTCTGGAATATTGTGTTCAAGCAGTCGTGGCCGCAGGGAAGGTATTTGGAGGGCGACGAGGATGATGAACATGGTACTCGTCATTCTGGATGTATTAGCCTTTGTTATATTGTTCCGTGAGTATTTCAGCAAGAAATTTGGTAAGAAGGGAAACTCAATCCAAAGCCGCGAAATTTGAGGCTACTCACGACAAAGCACAGATCCAAGTATCGATCATAACTGTCTATGAATAGATTAGCGTCGGTACGAAGAACTTAGGACGCGCAGATCCTTTGTCGGGGAGTAAGAGGAGCACTAACTTGACTGAAAGATCGTAAGTTCGCAATATGATCACAGCTTGCTTTTAGACATCGACTTGCTGCATCTATTGTCTCCGCAGAGTGAGGTATTTCGCGATGCTTCAGCACAATCTCCACATATGGTCGATATATCACACTCTTACAAGCTAAGTAGCGCTGTCGAAGGAAAGCCGCGTGCTCGTTTACACAATCCCTTGTGTTTTCTTCGAATCTCAAGAACTCAGGGAGAGTCTCATGCCAGAGTACCAGTTGCCGATCAAGCTCCGAAATGAGCCCTCGTAAAGATTCATCCGTAGCATTAGTGTAGTTCTTGTATTTGTCCTCGGCGTAGAGAAGATGGTGGACTCGATTCAGGAGACGTCGTATTGAGATGCAGGACAGGAAGTACAGTGCCGATGATTCTGTTTCAGCTTCCGTGAAATGCGTTTGAAGAGGTCCTGGTAGCGGGACTTCTGACTCGACTTCGGCTACTCCACTTTGAGGAAGATGTGAGAGCTCAGAAATTAGATCGCTGGTAAAGTCATTGACTGTGGGTATCAATCGTATTAAGATTTTACGTACCTCTCGATGATATAACAAGACCAGAAAATACGACGAATACACTCATCGTCTTCGATGTTCCCCGACCCTGTGCCGTATGCAAGAAGGGCTCGACATTTGGTGGCTGCTGTGTTCAGATGGCCCCAAGTCTGGAGAGGACGCTGCAAGAAGGAACAGTAAATCCTAGCTTGGATTAGGGCGATTGTATCTAAGACTGGAGTGCTGAACGAACGCTGCTAAGAAGACACACTGTGTTGAAATGGTGCTTATTTCCATATAAGCAACGTTGAGAAGCTTCATAGCCTCATCATAACAAACACTAGCCATCGTCATCAACTCACTCTGATGTTGTCGAGATTCAAAACCATGGCTTTTAGTACTTGAATGCACGAGCTGTACCAACTCCGATGCAGCTCCTAGCGCCATAACCAGTAGTGCAGCGCAATCTTCGCAAGTGTTCTCGACGAAGCCATTTCTGACCCTCTCGAACAAGTTCTGCAGGGTTGCTTTGCTCACAGTCGGATACCAAAAGTTGACGTTTCTTTGGAACGAATTGAGGAGACGCTCTGCCTCGCTCGTGGTAAAGACTGGCCGTATCGATCGTGGCTGGAATGGAATTGCCGGACAACGACTCTCTAAGAGGAAGATCGGTCTAAATTGTGCCCGGAGAGATGGGTATGGAGCTGCAATGGGGGATATTAGAAGATCCTCGGTCGCACTAATGTGGGTCGAAGGGATCTAGGAGTAGTGTTAGTTCGGTGTTGAAGACCGGAAAGAACTGGAGAGGGGAAGGAGGGCATGGCAGGCTCATGGTGGAGTCGACTGGTACGAAACAACACGAAATCAAGAAGAGTTGCATGTAATGTGCTGGTTTCCAAAGTTACAAATCATACATACTGTGGCATTTGCGACCTTGGCGAAATCACTGTTATCTGGCGAGGACGGATCCGAGAATCTCGGTGAAGTTACTGCTCTTTGCTGAAGATTTTGTTGCTGCTGATCACTCTTTTCAAACAGTCACATCAGCAATCTTCCCAAATTCTCCCATATGTTCTGCTTACAAGGTTCTCATGAATACTACGAAGAAGACCGTCCATACGCAGCACAGTTTCAAGGATCTTGTCGCTCTTACCCTGATTCGCGCCCGAGGGCTGTTGCTGCTGTCCATACAGGCACTCAACTTCGTTCTCAGTGCACCATGAGCATGGCTGGCGGCCATCACATCTTTGCTGTTGTCAGATGCTGACTTTGACAACGTGATGATTTCCCACTGGTAGGAGTGGCGACCTACCTCGATTTCCGCACTCGACAAGCATCGCACTTCAGAAAGACGTTAATGAGCCTGGACATTCACTTCGACGAGGGTACTCACAGCATGAGCAGTTCTCTTCCTCGGCCTCGCAGAATACGGCGTCGCCATCGTAGCAGAGCTGTCAGAATTGCTTCGAGGGTGGAGCTGGAACGACATTCCTTCTTTCTCGTCACTGTGGCTCGTATGACAAGGGCTGACTTTTGCTTCTTAAATCCGTGTAATATGTCATTGGGTATCGGGTTTTGGCGAACCTGAACAGGATAACTAGAGTGAAATTGCTTCGATTGTCGTCAGGAGAAAGTCATCCCACCTCGGCTGCGGGTGCTCACGTGTGATTGGGGTTCTGCCCGGAAAAATTGGTGACAGCGGGGGAAAAGCGGGTCGAAGGGAGCGAGCGGGGTTGAGGGGCAGGAAGCTGTCTCGATGGTTGGGGGAGATTATACTTTATCGGTGGTTTGGCTGGCAGATTTACGAATTGATTATTTCTGCCTCACCGTGAGAGACTAGGATAGCAGGCACTGCTTTGACCGGTATTAGACCTTAAAAAATGTCAATCATTTGCGCTAGGCTTGTGGGCTGGAGGCGCTTAGTCTACAGACTTGCAGACTCCTAGGCTTTTCATTATTCTACTGGCGCTTCGATTCCACATAAACTTTGTGTGCGAAATGATCCAAATTAAAAACGAGTTACGTTAGTTTCAGAAGTCAAATACTGGTGATTCAGCCAAGTACGGTACAGAAAGGGGCTCAAGCGAGAAATTGCATGGTCAACACAAGAGGTTGGAATTCAGATGGAATTACCTCGAGAGCACCGAAGAACATGAGATTGCCACCTTCAACACGTGCTGTCTAGAGAGATGGTACTGTCTTCGCGAAGGCAACTAGTTAATCGAATCACGCTGGATCAATTCTATGCTTGAAACACTGCTGTAGGAGCCTGTGTGAATTTGTGGCCTGGATATTATTATTGTGTTGGTATGTAGAGGAAATAAGATAGAATGCACATCTGTACAACATCAATGCATTGCATGTGCTAGCACGTCGTGTGAAAGACTCCATGATTTTTATTCAAGTCTATGCTAAACATCGCGTTGAATCTGGTCCCAAATCCTCTCTGCATCCCGCGCCCAATTCTCTTGTCTGAAATTATCTGGCCATCCGTACTCCTCTGTAAGTATCTTCTTCGCCGCATCGCGCTGTTGAATCCATTAGCCGATTGTGGGTGGCCGAACTCGAGACATACATTTTCAAAACCCGCGTTAAAGCCATAAAACTCTTTGTCAATCCTCGAGGGCCCATTTGGTATCAGCTGCAAGGATCGAACCTTCTCGATCAGCTGTCTGAAGTAAGACGGTCCGTCCCGCGGGTAACAGTTGCGGTAATGATCCGGCTCTGAGGGTATCTCAACCACAAAGTCATCAGGGTTGTCGAAACCGTCATTGTTATCCATTACCCTTACTGTATCTACATTTTACCATCAGCTTAAGCCAATCAACAGCTTGCCCGGGTAGCCCGAGGGGACTGTAGCCAGCGACGTACTAGCTTTGGTATCCAGAATCAAGATCATTCCATCTCTCAAACAATGTGAGAGCGCCACATCATGGCTCCGTAGATAATTCAACCTTACGCCCCCAACACCACCGTTTTCTGGATCACGACTCTCAACGATATCGTCGTCACGCAAGAAGGAATATGCCATAGAGCCAGGGAATACATAGGCAGCCATACACTGTTTCCCCTTCATCGAGCCCCTCGCGCTTCTGGATATCTGCAAACGGGCCATCGACGTACGGAATTTTCCTCATCAGTGAGATAACCATGTCGTCGATACCGAGCGACTTGCATAGTCGCTCGTTTATGTCGTGAGGGGGGTAGATGACCTGTGTGGGATGAAGGTAGGCCAGAGAAATTAGAAGGGAGTACCATTCAGTAATGAGGTTGACGATGGTCTCTTCATTGTAGGGCATGCCTGTAGGCGGAAGGGGAGGCGAGGGTGATGAGGGTGGTGACGAGGACGAGGGTGCCAGAGGAGGTTCGGGTGGAGGTTCATGAGCAGGCTGCTGGAGCAAGTGGATGAGTACAAGTAGGACAAGGCTTATGGCAGCAGCAAAAGCGACATCTGCTGGTAATTGAAGCATCGATATTTTGCGTCTTAAACTTGTCATAGCAGACTGTTCTGATAACTCCAGTACTCCGCGAGCTGTTGTTTCGTCGTTGCTCGGCTTGGTAACGTAGGTATATGAGAGTGGCCGGTGTGGGCCGCCTTTATCGATTTGTTTCGAAACCATGATGATCTGGTGAAAGATCTTTTATTGGCGTGTGACGTGGATGGGCTGAAGAAATTGGCGAAGCGTGAGCTTGCTGAGACGTATGTTGACTTTGAAGGTGGTGGGGGCGGGACTTATCGTCTGCGGATCAGGACCAAGTTGAGTTGATTTGGTCCTATGTGGCTCTATATGACTTGTTGAGGCTTGACTGGGTCGGAGTTCTCATATCTCGTTTAGCCATCATCTTTACCACGTGGTGTTATATGAGCGCCGCTTGGACGTCTATTTCTCACGTTTGGCCTATCGGAGGACTCACCCCCTTCACCTTCGTCATAGCATATAAATTTGCTTGATAATGCTAGTTCGGAAATAAAGCATGTTTTTTTTATCAAATAATCAAAATCTGACGGTATACGGGAGCAGGAGGAGCAAACGTGAGAATGCTTTGACGTTCTGATGATACTACCATGACGACTACTTGCTCTCCAAACTTTGCAGCGACGATATAAGTCTCTCCCCAGATGCATTTGAATGATATGTGTAGTAACTTGTTCCCCAGTAGCCACTTCTGAAGACGCCAGACTAAACATCCGCTGACGTGGTGACAGAAACACCCATCGTATTAGCGACAGTGTGTACTGACCTCTTCTGGAGACTCTTCTTGACAGGATGTGGATCACTGAACACTTCGTCCAGTTCCTCCAGGGTACGATCCTTGGTCTCGACAAAGTAAAGGTAGATGACGAGCGCCTCGACAAGATCCCAAACAACAAAGACCAGATAGAAGTAGTAGCTGATCTCCTTGAAGGCTGGTCCACTGCTGTATTGAATAATCGTGCTCGCGATACTGGAACCAAGGTTACCGACTGCAGTTCCCTTTGCTCTCGTTTCTGTGGGAAGAGTTTCGGCAATGTACATGCTCTGAAGAGGCGTCCAACCGAACGAGAATACGATGCCGAAGAGGTAGACGAAAGTGATAGCAACGTTCGACGCCATCTTGTTCTCTTTATCTACGGCAATCTTGGTCGTGGCAGTGATGATGGCGAAACAGACACTGGAGAAGAGAATAGACCAGATGAGAAGAGGGCGTCGGCCGATCCGGTCAGTCATGCGAGCTCCGAAGATGGCACCCAACCAACATAGCACGGGATAAATTCCGTTGAGCTTGAGCTGAGTAGAACTGTCATCGATTCCCGCCGTCTCAACCATGACCGGCAGATAATAGGAAGTGATAGAATTTCCTGACAATTGGCCGAAGAACGCCATTCCGAGAACACAGATCAAACGGTGACGGGCATTACGGGTCTTGACAAGCGCAGAGTAATCCCAGGGTCGCTTATCGCTTGCATCTGTCTGGATTTGGTGATACATTTCATGGATTTGAAGGTTGACAATTGGATGATCCTCTCGTCCTAGACCAAATCAGCATCCACATGAATGGTACGTTGGAGATGCTCACCTTCGCCGTGATATTTCCCAAGAATTTTGCGGGCCTCTTCAACACGATCATTTGCTACGAGCCACTAGAAACTACGTGTCAGATTCGGTATCAAGCAGGTTGCAGGCAGCTTCGACATACCCTGGGAGATTCGGGAAGCATGAACGCTCCGACTGCCACAACAACAGAGGAAGCTAATTGAGCCCAGAGTGGAATGCGCCATGACCAGTTGGAGTCGATGAAGTTTGTGCCGTAACCTTGGAAGTGTTAGCTAAAGTGACGCTTGAGCATGGAAAGAAACTTACAAGTCCAACTAGCGATGATCGACCCGATGTACCAGCAAGTGTTGTACAGCCCAGTAAGAGTTCCTCTCCACCTTGGATGGGCCATTTCGGATACATAACAAGGAGCGCTGACGCAGCAGAACGAGACACCAAAGCCGAGTAGAAATCTTCCTGCCATGAACATGTGCATATTGATAGCAGGGGCTTGGATACAAGTGCCGATAATAATAATGACCGAGCCAGTGAACATACCTGCTCGACGTCCGAACCGGTCATTGACTGGCCCGGTAAGTATAACGGCCGGAATGGAACCAATGTTGTAGATGGCGAAAACGATCCCAGTCGATGACCCAGTGTTCCCGCTGAAACCGTGTCAGTTCTGTTCCTCTATCTATAGGCTCTACTCACATTCCAAAGTAATCCTGGTAGGGTTTCATAGCGTTGATCGCGCCCATGAGAGAGCCATCATAGCCATTCAGACACCCACAAAGATAAGCGATAGCTAGGACACCATACAGCTTGAACATGGACTTCGAAAATGCCGAGTACTCGGTCGTGTCTTCTTCGGTTGCCAGCATAATGGCATCCGAAGCGGACTTGTCCAAGTCATTGATATGGGAGACACCAACAGTCTCCTTCTCGTCGAAACCCATTGTGTCGAGTGATTTGGGCAGATACGCGAGCACTATGCAGTTTAAAAAATGGAGAGAATTCTGTGAGACAAAAGGAAGACAAACTTTGGGGAAACGACTCAGCTTTATGTCAGTGAAGGAATCTAGCCCAAATCATGGCATGGGTGCACTTTCCCGCTATTGATACAGCAGGTGTCCCAATCGAGGGGTACGTCTGAAGCTTCAATCAGTAGCAATTGCATGGAGGCATGGACCGATACCAGCCACTGGACTGGTACCATCCCATTAGAAGCAGGGAAGACAGGATGATGGAGAAACATCAGCCATTCGCGGAGGCAGAAACGCGGGGTAGAAGATTCAAAGCAGCTGCCCCCCGAAATTGAGCAGGGCCTGGAAGCAATTGTCCCCTTGGAAAAGTTCGGGGATGCAGGTTGCATATCGGGGAGAACGGGGATGTCGGGGATGGTAGAACGGATATTTGTGTGGCGTCGTGAGGAAAAGGGATGAGGAGGCTTCGGGGTGCATTGGAAAAACTGCCGAGGTGGCCTTCAACAATCTGATTGGTGCGCTTGGCGATCGCGGGAGTCTCTCTGTCCTCCTCTCTTCTCACCGTCAAATCTGGTCAACCACGATCAAGCTCATGACCATCGTTCTGATCAGGAAGCATGCGACCTCGACCAATTATGTTCAGGCTTCAGGTGAATCTTGTGCTTGCGTAACATTGCCGTGTTTGTATCTCGCTACTCGTGTGATCTGATTTGTTCGAACGGGACGAGAACTGAATAGGTATAATCGGAACGGGAGGGGATTTGAAGGATTGGGAACTGCTTTTAAGCTTTATCCGAATAGCTTGTTCTTCATTATAATCTAGTCTGTGTCAATGTTTAGGAAGGCTGAAGAAGTCCCTCTCTGCTGAGACTAGCTAACTTTACTTCCCATGAGAGTCATTTCATGCAATCTGTATAATCAGATCAGATTACCCTACAAACTATGCTGGCATGGCTTTGGCGTGGACGTTCAAATTGAAGGCCCTTGAGTTCGGTTTCGCTATCAACCGTCTCTTCATCGTCGAATGTATTTTTGTTCCTCGTCCTATTGAAGGATCTGGACTGGTCTCCTTTGCATCTGGTGACGGAAGTCTCCTTTCTGAACACGACTGTTGTCCCAATTCGTCCCAATTCTTTATGAACAAATCTAAAGACAGGAACGCTTCTGCTCTGCACCGAAAAGTTTCTTGGAAACTAGTATAGAAAGCTTCTCTGATTTCCCCTTTGACATGTGAAGCCCTCGGTCAAGGTCGTCATTTTCCTCAAGCCTACCAGACATCCTGGCTGGTGAGCAACAAGCATTAACGGGCGCCTCTTGAACAGTCAGACTCTCCCGAGCGATAATGATTGCTTCAAGTTCCTGCTCACAAGAGTTGAGCTCCTGATACCAAGCTGAACCAGCAGGTTACGCTGGATGACATGCAGCATTGAGATCTCGGGACGGAAAAAGCCAGACCCATGGTCGAAGGTCCGATACATAGAGGGTTGCGATATTTCTGCACAACAACTGTTGAATCTTCCCAGCTCACTAACGGATGGGCTTGAAGACGCAGGTGAGAAAGTAACTTGCGATTTTCACTGTCGCTTCATCGTTCATCTATACAGTGTAGCCATTCGACCTGCGGATGTCTATCGTGAAAAGCCATGAATAACGCTGTAGCAGGGGAAAAGACTACGGAAGTTTCTCAGCATTGAAAATGGATGGTTGGCATGTTGATCCATCAAATGACCTGGAAAAGGTATTGTCACTTAGATTGCTTCTCTGGGAAAGGGTGCCATGACAGATCTTGTGAAACAGGTTGGTCCTGTGAGGCTTCTCAACGGGAAGTATCGCCCATCCTGCTTGCTTCGACCTTGGAGTGAAGCCCATGCCTACGAATATACGGCAGTAGTAAGCGAAAGAAGAATTCGAAAGCTTCGAGATCGACATGAGGCTGTGCGACAGATCTCAATCTGCAACATCCCGCGTTCCCCCATAAATGATGTTCACTTCCACTTCTTTTCCGCGGGACTTTTACCAGCTCAGCAAACCACGATGTAGAGATGACATCCAAGCTCGAGGGGTCCATCGAGTTCCCGAGCCGATACTTGGAACCTGGAGAAAAGACACTAGATTCGAGGCTGGTGGACAAGGAACAAGCCTTTCCTATGGGTGCTGCCACCTGGCTAGCTGGTGCTGCATGACGCTTGTGTGCCAGTTGTACAGAATTTGATCAACATCTGCCTTGATTTCTTAGTCAACACATGCTCGGAAGACAGCACGAGAATCAAGCCACAGTCCGAATGAATATAAGAAAGTTAGAACCAAGGCCAAAAGGAGTAGGGAGTAAGGGAATCATCTTTCCCAAGTGGCTGCCATTATGTTGAAAAACTTTTTAGACTGAGGCTGTGCATCTACCGACTGTCCGAGTTGGGTTTCGTCTGTTGTTTTTGTATGGGAATGTGGAGGGGAGAGCTTGATGGAGCTAGGTCCTCCTACGTCATGAGTAGCAGGGTAATTACCGCGACCACGACCCCTAAAACCTAGCGCTAGTATCGAAGGTGATTTCGATGTCACAGGCTAGGGATATAACATCGAAGATTCCTGCCCCAAGCATTCCAAGAATCTTCCCTATCGCAAAGTTGTAGAACATCAGCAATCTTTTCCAAAGCAGAATCTTCAGGTACGTTCATACAGCAAGCACCCTGGACTGTTTTCTTCGCTTGGGCGGGCCGGAGATTAACGAACGATTGTCACCAGGATCACATCCCTTACCCCACGCAATTCCAACAAGGTGAGCTTGCAACAACACCTGCAATCCCCTAATACGTTCCAGTAACGACTGACTCAAGATGCTCAGAACAACCTCCATCATGTCTGCCGAGAAGCCAGGACTTCCAGGCTCGCACCCGGTCACTATGCCTCTACGCCAGACTTCAACATCCAGCGCCATGAGCGATGATGCTGTTCCTCTCACCGACCCCAAGAATGTCAGTCCATTTGCAGACCATCCGCCCATGTCTACGGGGAATAAGCTGATTCGAATTTTCTGCAGACTTCGGAACTCCTCGCAGAGCGTCTGCAAGCATGGAAACACGCAGTAGGCTATCTCGAGGCCTACGTTGGGGCTACAGAGAAGATCCAGAAGGCGCACGCCAAGGAATACGAGAAAGTGTTAAAGGTATGGACAAGTCCTCTACGATAGTCGGAGGCATCGTGCTGACACCAAGCAACAGACAATTTCGGACCCACTGAAGGAAGGTCATCACTTTGACCAGAACTTGGGTGGAATTGCAGGCCTTTTCGAGAACATGAGACAGAACACCCAGGTAAGCGGGTCTCCGCAGACTTGGGAGACCTTTTCTAACGTTACACAGGGCATGGTCAACACGCATATCGAAACCGAAAAGAACCTCAAGGGTTCCGTTCTCCCTATCCTCGATCGCCTGCACAAGGAAATCAAGAACAAGTCGAAGGAGCTCTCCGGTGGTGCCGGTAAGAGTGCGAAGGAGGTCGACAAAGCCAGAAATACCACACAAAAACATATCGAGCTTTTGGGACAACACACTGCTGGGTTTGGATCCAGCGGAGGTAAAATGACTGCCAGTGATGATCCATACATTCTGCAGAGAGGCGTTTATCACCGGCTTGGCAAGCAAGTCATTGAAGGTATGTCTTTCTACATTTGTTTTCAATGTCTGAGATAGGATACTCTTGCCATGATCGAAGCCCCCAGTAGCCTGCAATACTGACCATAAATCCAGAGAATAACAACAAGCATGACCTGATTGCGGTGCAACAAAACTTTGCTCAGTTCGAATCTCACATCGTTGAGGTCATTCAATCAGCACTCATGTCCTTCAACCAGTTCGTCGGTGGACAAGCTCAGAAGATCGAGCAGTTGTACGGAGACATGCTCGGCACTGCCCAGGCCGTTCCATTGAATTTCGAATGGACCGGCTTTGTGGAGCGAAACAAGAACATTCTCATTGATCCGAACTCGCCGGATCGTACAATCGATGGCATGTCTTTCCCCAACCAAAACCACCACTCTACACAAGCCTTGATTGAAGGAACCTTGGAGAGAAAGTCTCGCAACAAGCTCAGCATGAGTGGTTACTCAACCGGTTACTACGTGGTCACACCATCCAAATACCTCCACGAATTCAAGGATAGCGACAATTTGCGCAAGGATCCTGTTCCTGAACTCTCAATCTACCTTCCTGATGCTGTCATCGGATCAACCAACAATGAGAAGTTCAACATCAAAGGAAAGGATGTTAGCAAAGGTATTGGTAGCAAGCTGTCCGGTTCCTCGGAAATCCAATTCAAGGCACATACTGCTGCCGATGCAAACAAGTGGTATGAGGCCATCAGATCTGTGGTAGGCTCTGCCCCAGCAAATGAGGCCATGAGCCCGATCAGTCCAGTGAGCCCGGATAGCCCTGTCGATAACAGGGCTTCGCAGCCACCTGTCTACGCTGAGGAGAAGCAGGCTGCTCCGGCTCCTCTGCAAACAAGTGGCATATCTGGAGAACAAAATGTCGCCAGTCCAACTGCTGTTACTCCAGCGAGTGCCCAAGCCAGTGCTCCAGCCAGTGCTGTCACACCTACAGCATCTGACAAGATCTAAAAGTCCAGAGTATGATGATATGGGGGCTCTTTTCAAGTAGTAATGTATAATCTGCGGAAGATGGAATGGATGAAAAGAGGAATGAGAGATCTGATAGTGAGGAGTATTTAAATTTGCGATGGCGAAGTGCTATTTTGGATAGTATCAAATTGTGGCACCATCTTGAAAAAATGATCAATCCTCAATGTTCTCTTTCGATATATAGTATCAGACATGGCTTTTAGCCAATTATTTCTTTCAAGCCGTACCTTTATCGTATATATAAGCTGCTTACACCCGTCAGCGGAGGATCTTAGTACATATTCTAGGGAAATACGTGTGAGGTTAGCTCAGCCCTACACATGTCCCTCATGTGGAAGTCGGTCTCGATTAGTCTGCATCTCAGCACAGGGGCAGGTAACCATTTACTAAGTTGAAAGTTGTCTCCGAGATTCCGTGAGCAACCAATTACAGCCTGCACTGCCTTACAATACCCAGGATACCAAGTCTCAGAGAACAGTCACCTGATCTTGAACTGCCACATGTATGTAGTACTCGGCAAACTCAATCGTCGATCCGTACGTCAAACTTCCAACTCCAAGGCTGATTTTAGCCTCCGCCTCTTGGCATTTCGCTCGGTATACTCTCTCAATCGATAGTGAGCCTCTAAGATACACGCCGTCTGCTGGATCATGCCATTCCAATACAAGCGTTCCTTTCATTCCAGAAGCGAGGAATTGATCCGCACGCCACTCTTTACTCCTCGTTGGGAAGAACCAATCATTAGCATTCGTTCGTGTCAGACTAACTCATACGAGAACCATGGTGACTTTCGGGGACAGCTTCAGTACGAGAGGCGCAGTCTTAACAAACAGGCCTGCTGATGGGCTCGAGTGGCTTTGGTACCGCTTGGTAGGTAGCACTTGTTGGAGGATTCCGTTGGTCTTGTTGGTGTTTGGCCAGTTTGATCTTCCTTAGTCCAACCAAACCCTCACGTAAGGAACGGGCTGTGGTGGAAATATATATCCTGGCTGTCTGTTCCTTAGCTTGGCCTCTCCGCAGCACATAGGGAGGTATATCAAAGCTGTCCTTTCCCCAGAAATTTTGATCCTTAGTAACTCCTTCCGTTTTTCTGTTTCATCTTGAGTCGCTTGTTCACTCAGACACCCCAAGCCACTCACATTCCTCTTTTGTCTTAACAAACTCTCGTATCTCCCATCGCAAAGTTGGAACCTTTCTTCTACACAAACCACGAGAAACAATCAATCGATCCCTCAAAATGTCATATCCACAAACTACAACCGATCCCAATGCCCATTACGGAGCTCATCAACAACAACCCATCGCCTTGCAATCCTCACCAGGTATCGAAACCGCTCCTCCAACCTATCCTGCCACCACAGCCACTGCCGGCAACGAGAAACACGAATATGGCACCGAACACTTCCAACCTCAGCAGCAACAGCAAGCAAACCCTCAACAGACTTTCCACCAAGGAACTCCTCACCAGAGCTTCCAAGTCGGAGCTGCGCCTGCGAATACTGGGAAATACCAAATGGCTACCCCGCTAGGCTCATTGCAGCAGGGTCCTGCGCCGGTTGATTGTCCCGTTTGTGGGGTTAGGGAGATGACTAGGACGGAGTTTGTGTCGGGTGGGACTACTCAGTAAGTCTTCATACATCAATTGTCTTATTGCTGGTACTTTCGCATCGAACTATAGCTAACGATATTGGTACAGTCTCTCGGCTCTACTTTGCTGCTGCTGTCTTTGCCTGGGATGTATTCCTTACCTAGCGTCCTGGTTCAAGGACTGCGAGCATAAGTGCGGATCCTGTGGTGCTCTGTTGGCTGTCTGGCACAGAAGTGGAAGGACTGAGGTCATGGCACACCGGTAAACTCAATGGACCCGAGCATGAGATGCATGCATAAATGGGGAGTCATGGGAGAGTTTGTGGGAGTGAGCTGGGGAGATGTTTCTCTTTGGAGTTCGGAATGTTTGTGATAGTTTCCTCTGCGCTTACGAGTGCTTGATGGCTGGGAGGTGGTCGATGATACCTTGTATTTGCTTTTCTGAATACAGTGTTCTTTTGGTACACTGTTGCGTTGTCTTCTACACTTCCCCTTCAGTGATGCTTGCTTGTGACTGCTTAGTCCCTCTCATGTTCCTTGGCATATCATTTTAGTATCATTTTCTACGAGTCAAGGCTGTGCTACACAGGTAGATGGTGAAGCTCACCACTTTTGATTCATTCCCTTTGTAGTAGAACGATGAGGATGCCTAGACACAGGCGTCACTAAGGCCACGATGCAATCAACTTTGCCTCGTGGGAAAACTGATGGTCATTTGATGTCATGATCTCGAGATAGACAGCGGGTCAAACCGTCAAATGGAAGGTCAAAATTCGTATATGCATTGCACATAGGGGGTATCTGTCTGAAAAGAGGAACATCGCAAATAAACGCCAACAGAAAACAAGGCTTCTCGGCCCTTGTAGCCATCGGAAGCGAGTTCCCTCCTTCCACATTCAACAATGTCGACAGCGCCTTCCCTATATATTTCCTTCACTCCTTAATTCCCGGACGCAATTTCCAAAAAAGAGTCTCGAAGCAAGCAACAACATCCTCGCGGCGCCCAGAGAACTAAGTCACACCTCGCTCCACAGTCTCGGGGTCACTTTCTTGAAGTGTTTCCAGAGATTTCGAGCCAACCCGATGGTCCTCTAAATCCAGACATGGAGCTCTCCTGGCTTTCAGTCCGCTGAGCACCTTTGGAATAGAACGGATCTGAGGAAATACGTGTCAAGACTCTACCGTATCGAAAAAAGGGGAACGGTCAAGGCTTACGGTGTAGGATGATGAATTGTCAGATGAAGATGGAGGTTGATACTCTGACGTGACAGCGCATGGATCATTTCGGGTTGCGACAGGCATCTGAGATGGCCACGCCGAAGGCACCGGATTCTCCATCGCAAAAGACGAGCGGGTTTCTTGATGAAGCCAATCTTGAACACGTTGATTCAGATCTGGAGCGAGAGGTAGAGGCGCATTGTCAGGCCAGGAAGATCGATCTTTCGCGATGGCCCTTTGGAGCCTCCTCCTATGCCCTAACCGGACGTCAAGCAGCGAGAGCTACTCGGCCAATTAGCCACTGCTTTCCCCTCATGAAGATCCCGAAAAGCTTTGTCGCAATCCTCGTTTCCAGGGTCCTCATATAAAAGAGATAATTCCAGCTCGAAATCAGCTTACTTGGGTCTCGGCAATCCTCGTGAGGGCCTCCCAGTCTCCGAAGCCAAAGTCCAGGAAACGCGGGAGGTACTGCTCCAGGCCGAGGACAGTGAGCGTTGCTTCGAGTTCTGCGGCCATGATCGCCCGCAGAACTCTGTTCGAGAATGATGTTCGCGTGAAGGATTGTTTGTAGAGCTGAAGGCTCGTGTACTGCGCAAAGGTCATGACCTCGAGGCGAGCCCCTTGGTTATAATCGTGAGCGTCAGCGGAGCGGAGACCACCTCCGGGCCATGTTTCCCTTGCATTCGCTTATTCCTGCAAGCGGACGTCATCTCCAGCTGGGATCATTGCGGGCGCCGAGCCCGACGATCGTGACGTCTGGTAATAAGGACCCCTATTCCACTTCAAAGCCTTGGCTACACCCGGAAATATTTATTCTCGATGCCTGCGCCATACTGTCTCCACCAGCATCGTCAAGTTGTCTGTTTGTTTTTATTCGAGTTACTCGTTTTGTTTGCTTTTGATTTTCTAGTATGGCACAAAAGTATTGGCACAAGGTGCATGCAGGACATAAACATACAGCTCGATAGTTTCGGCGTAGCAGCACTGACGTGTCCCGGCGACCAAGTGCCTTTGTTTCATTTTGCGTGTATGATGTTCCGAGAAGCCTTTGAACAGCGTAATTCGATAGATACCAAGAGCTGATAGCCCACATGAAACCGAATCCCACCAATTTTGAACTCGTGCTTTGCCATGCATGCGGCGCCGGCACTTCCAGCCTTTTTCTGTCTTCTTTCGCCTGGCAGTTTAATTAGCTGAAGTTTTCAACGCAATGTTGAACTTACCATCTTTTAGGTTTTCTAGGGACTTCATCCGATTCTCCATTCAGCTCGGGCGTTCAGAGACGATATCTCCCGCGCTCGCTTCTTGGCTTCCACACTCAATGAGCTGATGCTAGGGAGCTCCCACTCTTATCCCAACATCCCGGGTCGGAGCTCTCGGCTGCAGAATAATCGACCCAGTCCTTCATGGCGCGTTGTATGCACTGTTTCCCACGCAAGGAATTGACTTTTTCTCTATCGTTGGTAGTGTCCAATAAGACCAGAATTTACTGTGACTGCATGTCTCGACGAAGCTGTGGAGTATGCTACGGAGAGTCAGCACTGCCTTTCTTGTTGACCCAATGATATGCTGGAATTGGTCAAGCGAGTCAGTCCAATTACCTCTGTTTGCCTGACTGCCACCCGAGCTCTTGAGGAGTCAGTCAAACCCGAGAAGCCTCAGGAAAGTTACTGCCGTCCCTGTTCCTGCCATTCTTGAATCCGCTGATCTCGGTCAGAGTTCATCCACAAGGGATCATCGTCAGGCCATGCCCTGGATCTCGCAATCTCTCTTTGCAACTTGCGTCGATGTCCCAGCTTGATCTTTAAGGCTGCTAGTTGACTCTCCGTGATTTTCGTCAGAGCCTCCCAGGTATCAAATCCGGCGTTCTGGAAAAGCCAAGTATACTCTTGTAGTCCAAGCCTTGTAAGGACGTTTTCGAGCTCGGAAGCCATGGTGAGGAAAGGGGTGTCGCTTAACAAAAACAGGGCTGTTCACGTGGGACATGTGGTGGGTTGGCGGGGTCGCGGGAGCAAGCTGTCCGCGCTGCGAACCCCTTTAAAATATTGTTTCATCGAGAGGCTGAACATACAAAACTTCCTTACGTCAATGATGTTTTCCTTGCTATCCCGATATACGCATCAGACGTCATGTAGCCATGGGGCCGACGATCTTGGCCCCATAAAAAGGATGAAGTAGCCCTCCCATTCTGACAACTGCACCTTGGCGCAAACAACGATTATTGTTCAGCATTTGAAATCGAGTATATCTGCGTTGTTTTCGTTTTCAGCTCTTGTGTAGATGACGAAATACATTTATGTACGGCGTCGAGATATTGGTAGGAGCAAAGCCGAAGTTTCGGCTAGGCACGCAGCAGAAGGCTGTTTGGCTGCGTCTCTGAGAACCTGCACGCAATACGTGTTACGGAGAATTGTTTCCGTTGCATTTCCGAAAACATTGTTCTTATGAGTTGGAATCATGGACTTCAATTCTTAGCTGAGAAGTAAAGTTGGAAAGCCACCTTGTTATGAAGTCTTCTACTCGGTCTTCAGCTCTCCTCAAGGTGGACTTGCCCAGCGCAGATGAACATTGTCTTGAAACCAATAGCGCCCTGTAGGATCTTCCATAGACAGTAAGTCCACCCAAGCTGGCGCCAGCACCCAAGAAATTCCCAAGAATACCAGCAAATCGTTGACCACCCCCCATGGGACCCTTCATGCATTCCTGCCCATCCTCGGAACAACGGGCTTACATGTCCAGCGTGGCTGGCCGCTGAGGTTGGAACAAGCAAGAATTCAGGGTCCTAGGGGCTAGCTCTTGTACGCCACTTATGTCGAGCATAACGCAAGCGCTGTATTGCGGATCTTTCGTCCACCGCGATTGTGGTACGATTTGTTTGGCGAGATCACTCGTCACGAGGCTTGCGGGCCTTGCAAACCAAAGGCTGGTGTTTGAGACTCAAATATGCTCTCGGAGTTCAAAAGATACTTTCCGGAGTTCATCCAGGTGGCGTCAACAAGCCAGGGTGTTGCCGATTTCGGTTTGAGGGTGTTAGGCGAGAAAGGAGTTTGTCGATTTGGTGGCCTTGCTTCTCAGTGTCACCCTCATTAGAGCCAAGAATATAGCCACTACCAATAAATCATTGGCTGTGACGTTCTTTCATGACTCTTGGAGTCTTGGTCGCCATGAGTGTCGCCAGTTTCTTGATTTCCGTATATTATGCAGCGTTCGTGCTTGGCATGGTGGTGTTGCAAAACTAGTGGGGTAATCATTCAGTGACTGCGGGATGAGTGGACGCGAAGCGTACTCGCGTATCTTATCAACGTTAGGAATCTGACCTCAGGTAGATTCAAATGGGATTTGTGTCGTGTATCTAATTCTCACGCGCCCTGTCTTAGGATCTTGTTTGTACATGTATGTTTTTTTTGGGCATCAGATCACAACTCTTCGACATGCAGTTCAAAATGACCCAATCGAAAGTCATCCCGTCTCATCCTGTACCCAACCTGAGCCTAACTATTTCCCTTATTTCCCTTTCCCTTTTGATTAAATTCTCTCCCTTTGCCAGCCGTCCTTCTTCTTCCGTCCCTTTTGCCCCAATAAATCCGCTACAAACAGCAGCTGCAGTACATCACCGTGGGTATCGAAACATACCAAGACATAACCATAATCTAAACCATCGCTTGGAAAAACGATTTGGAAATAAAAGACGCTCTAACAAGCGATGCAGCGCTCATCTATACTCCTCAAAATGCTTCGAATGTCGCGTATCATATCATTCCGGGCCCTTTACTGTATGCTGGCTCTGAGTTGGCGTATCATGCTTCTGCTCAAACCAACCTCCCTCGTTCCATTTGACAGCACCATACATTATCGCATTCCTTTTCTGCTCATCTTCGATCGCAGCAATGATTGCCTCCAGCCTAGTGAAATCTATGGGCTTCAAGATCCACCCGTCAAAGCCACTCTCCATGTATTCCGTACAGCTCGACTCCGACAACGATGCTGAGACTGCGATGATGGGGATTCTTCCATGCGGCTTTGCCTGTTCGGAAAGCGTGGGAGATTCTTCCTTCTCGTAGGTTCGGATCAGACGTGTAGATGCGTTGCCATCGACTAGTGGCATTTGGATGTCCATTAAGATGACATCGAACGCCGCTGGTGTTTTCTTGAATGCATCGGCACAGGCTTGGCCATCGACTGTCACTGTGACCTTATGTCCTCTCTTCGATAAGCGGGTCTCCAGAAGACGACTATTCAGAGGGTTGTCTTCAGCGATTAGAACACTGACTCTTTTGTAGTGCCCGCTCCCTGGAGGAAATGGGAATCGCCCGGTATTAGGATCGTATGATGGACCAGTGGTCATCGAGACAGCGTGAGCAATTGATGCCAAGGACTCGGGTCCTGGTGTCAACTGCAGCTCATCTCTGCTCATACCGAGCCGTATTGGCAAGATTGTGTCTGAGATCGAGCGCTCCAGGGTTACCGGCCCAGGACCGGAGCTGTGAACCATACTCGTACTCCCGACATTATATCCATTTGCAGTGCTGGCTGTGGTGTCCGGAGTGAGCATTGGCGGGGTCGGTAAGGAGTCTTCACTCCGAGCATCGCCGTCTCTGGATTTCTCCCGACGAGCTTTTCTGAAGGGAATCTTGATCGATACTCTAGTTCCTTTTTCGAGTGCCGAGTCGATTGAGATCTGACCGGCATTCAAACGCACGAATCTTGCTGTCATGGCCAAGCCCAGTCCCAACGAGATCGGGCCTGTTGAGCCCTTTCCAGATGCTTCATAGAGGCCACTGCTGCTTTCGTTGTCATCGTCGTCTAGTACTTGTTCGAAGTCTTGGAAGAGGCAGTCGAGTGCTTGTTCAGATAAGCCGCAACCGTTGTCCTGGAATGACATCTCGACCAGGTCGTTGGTGTCCGACGAGTCGATCTGCTCCACTGAAGAGTATCAGCTTGTGCACAGGGGCAAAAGGTTTACATCTCATCTTGAACTTCAGATCATAGCGCGTAGAAGGCGACGCGATTCGTGTCGCCATCGTAGGCGACTTGTAGAAGGGACAGGATTAAAGGAACTCACGCTGTATGGATATTTGATCACCTCCGGAGTGTTGAATTGCATTCGCTAGCAGGTTTGAAATCACAGCTCGTAGCATGGAGGGATCGCATCGTACAATGGTTGGGATGTGAAGGTCATCATGGAGCTCGATTTGAAGTTCTGGGCGAGAGGCTCTGTCTTTATACGAGTTAATGACTTCCTGGAGCATGGACCTAAGATCAATGTTCTCCTCGTGAGTCTAGATCCGCTGTTAGCCAATTGCTACGAGCTGCTTCATGAAAGCGCCAGGAAGCAGTCTAATCTTAGCCGCGGTCACTTACATTGAAGTTTGAATCTTCAGCTTCAGTAAGGCTCAGCAGGTCGTTGACCTGGAAGACAAGAGATTTAGACGCTTGCAGTGACCTTTGCAAATGCTGTCGAGCTCGTTCGTCTAAAACCTCCTCCAGTGCGACTTCGAGATAGTTGATGATGCTATTCAGTGGTGTACGAACTGGGCAATGTTAGCGTAACTCAGCATAAAGATGTTGATGCGGCCTACCTTCATGACCAGCATTCCGAATGAGGATGCGGGTCAACCGATTTCGCTGCACGATAGCCTCCTTCTGACGCCATACCTCAATGAATCGACCGTATAGGGTGCTGAGAACTGCGGCGGACTCGACTACACCATTGCATCAGTATCTCAGCTTAGATTTCCGTGATTAATGAAAAGCTTACTCTGGTCCTCCGTCCATTCTCGACTCCTCCCCACAACTCGCTCACTCCAGCGACGAAAGCTCGACCTTGGCTCCAAATAATTTCCAACAACCTTCTTCTTCTCGTGCGGATTCCCTGCCCACTTCACCTCCTGCGTCTGACCCTTTCTGAAGAAGATGAGGAAGTCGGATCCAGAAAGTGCGAGTGGGACGACCAATATGCCTGAAATCGTCTTCAATCCAGCGGGGTAGTCGATATCCGCTAAGTCTTGTGTGATGCATTCCGAAACGTAGATGTTCGTGAAAGATCTAGTTCGAACATATTGTAGAAGTACGATGGCTTCGTTGTATGCAAACAGACGGCCAATAGTTCTCGCTTCCCCTTTGATGGCTAGAAATCCAAAATCCGCTCCAAACATATTCAACAGGTCTCCAGACTATGCTGCAATGTACGCCGAGGGAGACCGCTGCTGTGGATGAGCAGAGAGTGGCTTGCGCGCCTTAATCCGGGTCGAGTATATTAATTTCTCGATATTGGTACTTGCGAGGTCGCCGAGAGCTCTGCAAAGTTCTCGTACGGGTAGGGGAACTCGTTTGCCGGAACCATAACCATGACAACTGACAAGACCCCATAGCTTGTTGTCCACGGTCAGCGATATCGACATAGTAGCCCTTACCCCCAGATTCTCTAGATATTTGATGTGAATTGGAGACATAGCTCTCAAGTATGAGTGTCTGAGATCGAGGGGAGTCTCGGCATCCTCGAGAGTTCGGCAGATCAATCGGGCATTGGATGCGTCGCGGTCGTACAGGATTCGGATTTTGTTGATCATGTAAAGATCACGAGCCTGTTTAGGAACTATAGACATGTCAGAATCAGTAGCCCCTCTCTATCGGGCATGATTTGTAATTTTCAAGGCTGTCAAGGTCTGGTATCTGAGTCCCAAGCCTTGTCGAACAGCATCAGGGCAGCATGCTAAATCCGGGAAGATACTCACTATCGCTAGCCGGGAATTTCAGTCCTCGATAAACTGCCAGTTGTGTCAGTTTGAGGATTTTGAAGAACATGGGTGAAACACGATCAAAATGTGGCCTGAGATATGAGATCCGGAAGCGGACGAGAGTTATTACATACTGTCTGTAGATGCTCTAGGATCAACTATCTCGCTCACCACAGTCCCAGCCGTCGTTTCGTCAAATTGGTACAGCATCGCCCGGTGAAAGCTGGTAAGCTCATACACCAAGCCAACAACAGTATCCAACAACTCAGGCAGCGTTGGAGCGCTCGATAGTTGGTCCTGAACTTCACAAAGCACATGAAAAAGCTCCATAGATCCCATTTGACGCCCAGTCTCTCTCGCAACCTGTACGGCACGCAGCGGCTTGTGCATCGCCGTTGTTGATAGCTTCATCTCTTCCTCGCTTGGCTCATTGTCGGTAACTTGTACAGGTTCTGCTGGTAATCCATCTTCAGGAGGATGTCGTGGATTGAAGATGTCTCTTTTCAGTTCGAATTCGCATATGATGAGGTCGGACTCGAGGTTCAAGTGCATTGCTATGTAGCATTGCAGGGGGGCACCTCGAAGCGACGTCAGCGAAAGGGAGAAAACATCCAGGTTAGTCGTCGCCTTAACTGGCTGATTTCTCAAACCGCGAACCCGGGACCAAAATTCCTTCTTGTCGTCTGATATCAGTAGATCGGTAAAACATCGAAGGTCGAATAGCTGCTCTGGTTCCAGCCCGGTGACATTCTGGGAGTTTTCACTGACGACGCGAACCACGAACCGGCCTGCATCATCCTCTCGGATCGCGATTAAAGCTCCAAATGCTTGGATTGCACCAGGCATATGAATGCTGAAATTTCTTTGATCAGTATTTTGCCGCATAGCACCCGACTTTCAAACTCACGGTTCATCTTCACACCTATAGACCTTGACGGTCTTCTGAACTTTTTCTGTTGTTGGGGCATTCGTAGCGGACGTATCTCCGGCCGTCACATAGCTGTATGTGTTCGAGACAAATCGGCCTCCACCCGTTTCCGGTACTGTGTCAAGCTCCTCCGTGGTTGAGACCTGTGGTGAATTGTTATTCGTTATCTCCTCAAGCTTGTGCCCGTCCGGCATATAATCATTTGATGTATCCAAGTCTGGTTGCTGGGAGGCCCGCCTAACGAGTGCCTTCGGAATTGGCGGCTTTTCGTAACCTGAGCCTTCAGCATCATTCGATTGATCTCCGCCAGATATAAGACCAAGAGCATCTGGGTACTGTTGTTAGTGACAGTCTACGAATTCATGCGTACCAGCCACTCACTCAATGCCGATTCTGCTGAGCTCTTGGGCTGTGGTATGCGGATGGGAAAGACCCGCCGGATTCCAAACGAGTTGGAGGTCATTGTTGTAGCCATGAATCCCGTCTTGAATGAGGGGTGCTCCGAACCCTACTTTGACTACTCGAATGTGCCCCAGCTGTTATCGTCCGGGCTTCAGCAAAATCTTCAGCATTCTGTGCTTGAAATCTCAGTCATGGACAATGAGGAACTTTCGGAATCCAAGATCAGAAAAGGGCATTTCGCACGACATTACAGAGCTGCATGAGCGTCACAACGGGGAAATTCTTAAGAGATCTTCAGGTGTGTACCACCGAGTAATGGCCACTGTTTATGGGTCGCAAATCAGGGTCCTTGACGCTAAAAGCGCCCGATCGCCACGAGCGGAAACCAGATGGGTTTTGCTGGCAACTGGGACGCGAATCGAAAAAGCGGCATCTCTCCAGGCTCGGCAAGATGTTCTGAGAGGCCCGTTGTGAGAGGCTAGACTAAGTAGACTTCCCCGTCTCATCCGTAGCGCGAACTTTACTCATAAAGCTGCCCGGTGCACTGGCTCAACAATACTGGGGGCGGCGAAATGCAGAGTGCACAGTGCACCTGGAGCTGGGCTCCGCCAGTTGACCGTGCGGTTGTGGGAGGACGTCGATCCTCGAGCCTGCTGGAGACAATTCCTCGGCGACCCGGAGCTTTTTGGCGCTTGAAGTTTGACTGATGTTGTTGATGCTGGGGGAAGTGCGAATACGATAGCTCGTTATCTTATCCTAGACATTCTTTAAATGCATGCTGAAAGTCTAGATTTTAAAGATATGACAAGCTGTCTCATCTCATGGCTGCTTTTTGACGAGTTCAGCCAACCAGCTTCAGATGTCTTACTGCCACCGTTGCCAGAGACATTCTCATAATAGAAAATGGAAAGCTGAAGGAAACTGGTTATTGCTTCATGCAAACAGATCCGAATCAGTCCGTCCAGTGCAACAATAGACTGCTGGATGAGCGTAATCATCAAAGGAAATGTTGGTTGTGGAAGCTGGGAAGACCTTAGATCGTGACTACCTAGGTAGTTGTAGTCCCGCCCGCGCCACATACAGGTCGAGGCACCTTCCGACCGTTAGTTCTTCACTGGACTGAGAGGCTGGAAGCTATGAAGCCTCGAAGCTTTCATTATTGACTGAAACATATCGGACAGATCGGGGTACAGGTCCCCGAATCTCGGAAACTGTAAACACAATGTCGCGACCTTCGCCACTTGAGAACTGTGTGAAGCATGAGAGCACCGGACAGATGCGAAGCATACCTACCTTATTTTCCGAAGTATGTACAAGTGCCGGCCGACGCGATTAGGCAAGCCTAGAATACTGTCAAGCTCCACTCATCGCAAACATCCACCGAACTCTGTTCATGGTCATCCTTCTTGTGTCACGAGGTCCGACCACTGAGTAAACTCTATCGAGCAGCGAACACTGAACAGTCGCTGCGGAATCGACCAGCTCTAGTGCTGAACAACCGTTTACCCATATCGATGATTCAACACTCATTTAAAGGCTGCTTGGCAAAATGACTCTTGACTTTCGAGCACGCATAAGTCAGTGCTGTTGCATGAAGATGAATATGGTACATACGAGCATGTATCCAGTCGAGCAAAGTTGCTCTTTGCTCGACTTTAGCTTTTGGTACTGATTCGGGTCCGCTAACCTTCGAGAATTAATAGGTTCACCGCAGATCAAACAATTGGTAGACCGATAGACATACCGTTTGTATCGATGGCCTGGTGGGGCGAGATTTGCGTTGCATGCTAAACAAGATAGGCGGTGGTCATCGGCTTCAGCGTGCGGTCAACGACGTCTCGGGCCGGGTGCGCGGGCTGATACAGCCCTACCTGGATCCGATCTAGACGTTTTCTCAAGTTCGCACAACTGAAGAACGCGTGGGGATTGAGGGTGATCGATCATCTTTGTGCGCTAGGAATCTCCTTCCTCCAAAGCACTAGAAATTTTAGTAGAATGCTCATAATTGTATGCCTGGGTCAGATGCTCCGCAAGCAACTTGGGAAGCTGTTAAGGTAGAGCCCACCCAGTGGATGCGTATGCAGTCGTCATGTCTTTCAACAGATACTGGCGGAGAAATGAATCGGTGCATGAATCAATTGCTTGTATTTCTATGCTCAGCAAAACAAGACACTCGATTGCGAAATAGGTGTAAGCTTTTTGTTCGACTCGCTGTTCTTGCTGACTGCTATATCATACCGCCATCATACGTATATTGCTCCTGCAAGTGGCTAACACGGATCGCTGCGAAAGTCGCTATCGCGATAGAACATGCTCTCATTCCAGCATGTGCTGTATGAACTCTCGCAGGTGTCAAACCTTCCCTTGGAGAATCCAGAGGTCACGCCATGGCACTGAAATGTTTGTGAACATACAAGTATGCTCTCAGATCCTGCAACTCCAGAGCAAAGATTGCCTCGCTCGATACAGAGTCACAGCTGGTAGCACTCGCGATAGATGGAGCTACTACGAGCAAAGGATCTGACAAAACATAATGTTCTGGCGAAAGGGGACAACTCAATATGGGGCATGGTATCTCGGAGCTATCGTCTTTCACTTCGATGGTCCGGTAGGTGCTGAAGAAGGAGCTTTCCCGGAATCAGAGGCACCAGCACCACCTCTCCCTCCACCTCTACCACCACGTCTACCGACAGTTCCACCACCTCCCCCTCTACCTCCTCGCCCACCTCGGGCAGGGGCACTTGGAACTTGATTTGTAGCTTTCTTATCGGGTGGTAAAGCAGTACCTTTGCGCTGCATGACTTGGACTGTTCCTTGGGCCACTGATATTGGATTGGCGGCCATGGCTTTCTTTAGGCCATCAGTGTCGGCAAAGTCAACATAAGCAAATCCCTTTCTTCTATCAATCTCAACCGTAGTGACAGTACCGAATTTTTCCATGGCTTCCTTTAAAAGTGCTTCAGTGACTCCTTGTGAAGGATTCGCATGTTTCACGAAAGCCTGGGTAGCACCTTCAGATGGAGCAGCCATTTGTTGTGGCCTTCGAGCAGCTGTAGGGGTACCAGCGGCTTTAGCAGGTGGAGTGGATGAGCTCGAAGCTGCAGCAGGCTGGGCTTCAGGTTTCTTCAGTAAGACCATTGGAGGGGGAGGATTATTTGCTGTCGTTGGTTTGGTGCCTTCCGATTCTGCGTTGGATGATGCTTTACCACGTCCTTTCCGGTTGGAAGTTTGATTTAAGGCGGATTTTGGAGCAGTCGGAACGGGCTGTGCTGGTGTTGATCGAGGGGCAGACGAGTCTGCGTTTTCCTTACCCTTCTCTGCAGCTGCAGCTGCCCTTTCGGCTTTCTGTGCATCTGCAGTATCGCGTCTAACCTGGCGATGTGCTTGGGCGGGACTTAAACCGAGATCTCGTTGTAACATACGAATGTGTGCTGCCACGACAGCTTGTCTTTGTCGGCCTGGTACTTTACCAATGTCAAGCTTAGGTGCGGCAGAGCTTTCTGATCCAGATGCTTCTGAAGTCGCAGATGACCCTGCTACAGACTTTGAAGCGGCTTCTCTGTTTAAAATCTTCACAGCTTCCTTGGTGGCTTTGTCAACCAATCTGTCTGTCTTCGCTTCCTTGCCCTTTTTCTTTTCTTCCGCGACCGAATCCTTCCCAGATTTTCCCTTCGAGCTATTGGCTTCCTGCTTCTTAGCTGCTTTCGCCGCAGCATCCTTATTCTTGCTGGCTTTTTTGTCCTTCAGAGCCTGAACCAAGGGAGTCATCGTGACTTTTTCATGCTTTGAAGGACTTGGGTCAAGTAGCGAATCAGCGTTGACCTCCTTTCCCGTAGTTGGGTTTGCTAAATCCTCCAGAAAAGCCATGAATTCGGGATCTTGATCTATAGTGCCTGCACGAGCATCTACACGACGTCGGCCAGCCGGTGTTCGGCCATAGGGTGCGAATTCAACAGACGGAGGCCCAATGAGGCATGGGCTATTGTATGTATTGGTAGCATCTTCGAACACTGATAGTCGGACGGCCTCGGAGAGACTGAGTAAATGGCTTTCGTTCGTAAGATGGAGATATGCTCGCGATGGTTTGGAAGGTTTAGATGCGCTGGAAGAGTAAGTAGACTTCCTTGCAGATGGCAGAGGGTCCTACTCTTTTGAATCCTTCCCGGGTTTATAACGAAACCAATCGACTTTCCCCTCGCCCAGCTTCCAATCCTCTCCTAGAATCGTGGTGAATTCGTCTTGGGTGAGACCAGGAGGCAGTCTTCTGATAATGGTCTTCAGCTTCACAGCTGCTGGTTTGGCTGGCGCAGGCTTATTCCCATTACCCGTGGCCTGAGAAGAGGCAATAGAGAGGACTCCATTTGCTTGAGTTCGAGTAGCCATCGGAGGGTACGCGTACTTGCGATGAGGTTTCTGTATGCAGGTAGATTGTGTTGGACTAGGTCAAGTCGAAACGAAAGCGGCGCTAGTACTTTTCCAGATGATGGCTCGCACGGGCCAGTCTAGAAATAGTTTCTTTCTTGCGGTCGGCAAGACGGTGAGAGCTTCGTCCTCAAGGTTCTCAAATTTGTTGTGCGCAAAATTTGCTCCTTGATTCAGATTCCTCTGATCTTTATCGTCATCAGCCTCGCGAGACAATCATCAGTCTGATAGCGTGCACTGCACCCCGCTAAGCTTCGAGCTAACTGGACTTGGTTGGACGGGCGCTCGAGCCACTCTACAATCACGGCGCCTGCCCAAAAGAGCCGCGACGCCAAGGCACAGGCAGAGAAAGGCAAGGCCAAGGCTAAGCCTTCAGATCTTGAGGTTCAGACCGGTGTACAAGGACATATTGACGACAGCTCAATCCCCGTTCTATCCCCAACTTCAGCAGCTCAAGAACTTCTCGACCACGAAAGCGAGGACCCGGACGACCATACTCTAGAAACCAACGACAACGACCATTGGGGAGACGAGGATCAAGATCTACAGTTGCGCCGTCAGCACGAGATCGGAACTGCTCGTGCAATCGACCTTCACCACATCACCCCGCGTCCCCTCCCTCCACTTCCACTTCCACAACTCCCTCCCTACCCATCATCACAATCTCACTTCTCCGTACCCTTACTTCCAAACCGCAAACAACTTCAAACACACAAACGTTTCCACGCACAAATTCTCCAAAGATCTTCACTTGCGCCACCACTAGAATACAAGATGCCAGGTCCAAATGTTCCGAAGCCGGGTCCGGCAAAGCTGAAGCCCAATTCTGAGCTCGCAGAATGGTTGGAAGAAGCAAAGCAGTGCCACTACCTCCCCGAGGCTGTGATGAAGCAGTTGTGTGAGAAGGTCAAGGAATGTTTGATGGAAGGTAGGCTCGCATCTGGGTCGAATTGCCAATCTTTACTGATTTTTCTTTACAGAGTCGAACATCCAACCTGTCGAGACACCTGTTACGATCTGCGGTGATATTCATGGTCAATTCTACGATCTTCTTGAGCTGTTCCGCATCGCAGGTGGCATGCCAGGAGAGTCTAATGTTGAGGCACCAACCACAGTTATCAGTTCCGACGATATCGAACCCCCAACTGAGATTACCGATCCCAAGCTTCGCAAGAAGATCCGCTCATCAGACAGTGGTATTGAAAGTGCTAGTGGTGAAGATGATGACGAGGAAGAACGCGGTCGTCCACGTACTGCCGGCCAATCAAGTCGTGGTGGTAGCGCTGCTGGCGATTCAGCTATCGGTGTGAACGAGGTTTCTGGCACCGGAAATCAGAAATTCATCTTTCTTGGTGATTTCGTTGATCGTGGCTATTTCAGTTTGGAGACTTTCACCCTCTTGATGTGCCTCAAGGCTATGTAAGTCCAGCTATATGGATTTGTCTTGCAACCCTAACGCTCTCCAGGTATCCTGAGAAGATCACCCTTGTCCGTGGTAACCATGAGTCTCGCCAGATCACTCAGGTCTATGGTTTCTACGAGGAGTGTCAACAAAAGTATGGCAATGCTTCGGTCTGGAAGTCTTGCTGCCAAGTTTTCGACTTTCTCGTCCTCGCTGCCATCGTGGATGGCAAGATCCTCTGTGTTCACGGTGGCTTGAGCCCTGAGATTCGCACAGTCGATCAAATTCGTGTTGTCGCTCGTGCTCAGGAGATTCCTCACGAAGGTGCTTTCTGTGACTTGGTCTGGAGTGATCCTGAAGATGTCGAAACTTGGGCAGTCTCTCCTCGTGGTGCTGGCTGGCTTTTCGGTAACAAGGTCGCAACTGAGTTCAACCATGTTAACAAGTTGGAGCTCATCGCTCGTGCTCATCAGCTTGTCAATGAGGGTTACAAGGTATGTCTCTCATCCGCCACCTGGGTTTCAATGCTGATTTGAGATAGTACCACTTCGCCGAGAAGTCTGTTGTTACCGTCTGGTCCGCTCCCAACTACTGCTACCGCTGTGGTAATGTCGCATCCATCATGAACGTCGGAAAAGACCGGGTGCCTAAGTTCAGCATTTTCAGCGCAGTCCCAGAGGACCAACGTGCTGTTCCTGCTGGTCGCAGAGGAGCTGGCGAATACTTCTTGTAAATCACCTTACACATCTTCGCACACTCAACAGTTCGTGGAGCACGCTGCAGGATATCACGATGGCGTTGGGAGGTTTTGCATTTGGAGGAGGCGTTCTACTACCCTGTACAACAATTGTCGATTTATGTGTTTCTATTTTCCTTATTGGGTCATTACAACGATTGACATACACGAGTTTCCTGGAACCATGAGAACGAGGAAACATTTGGGTCGATCTCATTTGGAGTACTCCATTCATTGCTCGGTCACGACACCTGCTCTCGAGCGGCACAGATCGCAGCTGTTCCGGAATTTCCGCATTTACACAAGCACGTTTTCGACGAAGGCATCTGCTGGTATGATATATTGCACGAAACGAGCCAGTGGATACATCAGGAATCCACTCCAGATGTGCTGCCTAGCGCTCTATGAGGGTACATACATTTCCAGCTTTTGAAGGTACGGGCTGGGCACAAGAATAGGTTTCGTATTTTCGAGACAATTCTCTGCCATTAAACTCGCCGCAATGTACGAGTATACGAGATGATACCACGAATCAATGAAAAATACCAAAACTTGGGCGCTGTGTTTCGTGATGTGAGATAGTGAGTAGGCTTGCAGCAAGAGATAGCTGGTTCTTAGGGCGTGTCCAGCCAATGGCCCAGTGTAGAGGACTCTTGCAGCGACAGAATGCCCGAATCAGGTCACAGGTGTCACGCCAGATGAACACCGGTCTGAAGCTGCCTCGATAATCATGCCATTCAGTGAGCTAGCTAAGTATACATCATTTCTAAAGCTGCATTCGCAAAGTGCTCGCTGACAACATCTAACAATACAGTCGCTCAATGCAAGCAGTATAATCAAGTCTGCATCTTTCGTACACTATCAAACATGGACATTCCACTTCCGCTTGAACTTATTTGCTTTCCAGCTCATCTTTCGCATGGATTTTCACCTCTCTTCCTCCACATGCAATTCTGGACCATAACGTCTCGTATTACTTCAAGTACACGCCCAAGGGTGCGTGAGGTCGAGTGCCCATGTCCTTCGAAATCTCGCGAATCAGCTACATCAGATAGCACAGAGACAAGCTCGCGCTCGACTCTCAGACGAGGTCTGATTGATGATTGACTGATATCTCATCTCATCTCATCTCATCCTCTCAGAGACAGGATCATCGTTCTGCAGATGAAACTCTCATGTAGATGACTCAATCATTCTTCGTCAATTTTTTCTCAGTTCATTCCCATTTCCATCGCACTTCTTTCATAGCGGTGAGAGATGGTATTTCCCATCATTCACGCTACTGCCCTTCCCACTCACACTCCCACTCTCATACCTGCTGCTTCCCCGAGTCTGAATCGGCAACGGCGCATGTGCATAGACCGGCGAGCTAGAATACGACAGTGTACTCGGCGCATAATTGACAGTTCTCTCCGGCGCAAAAACCACGCCAGGAGCACCAGAACTCGAATTCCTCGGCGAAGGCAAGAATGGGTTAGGTGCCGAGTTTGGCGGCGGTTGAGGAGCTGCTGGGTACATTGGCTGAGGCTGCTGGTAGCTTGATCTCCGTCCTGATTCGCGGTGGTAGGAGGCTGTGGCTGCTTCTTCGATTTCCCTTGAATTGCGAGGCGAGGATCGGGGTGAGGAGCGAGGCGGGCTGTTGCGTGATGAGGAGGAAGAAGAGACTTGGATTTGCGCTTGTTGTCTATATCTCTCGCTTCTCTCTCTCTCGCGATCCAGGTCGTCGAGTAAAGCCTCAACTCGGTCATGGAGCTCCGCTTTCTCTCTCTTGAGTGTGCGGTTCTCCTTGTTGCTGTCTGTCAGAGCGTCGTCTAACTTTTGATGGCTGATTTCGAGTTTTCTGATTCTCTCGTTGGCGGCGTCGAGGGCTTCTTGCACGGCGCGGGGATTGTGACGCTGCGTTTCGATTTGGGAGTTGCTGAAAGGAGTGCTGTTGTTGGGTGTTGTTCCTAGCGAGGCTCGATCGCTTGCGCTGGATGAACCAACGCCTGAGTCCCTCGATGAGCGGTGGTGGTGGGAGGATCCTTTGGTGCCACGCTCGTAGTGGACTTTCTTCTTGGTGGAATTTGGGGAGTTGGGGCTCGACATTGTGATAGGATAGGATTGGATAGGATGAGAAATGTTTTGTTTGGGTGGATGTGGATGTATGGATGTACTGCAACAGCGAGGCGAGACGAGACCGCAAGGCTGGCTGGGATATGGCTGCCCAAGTGTGTTGGCAAAGGGTAGTTGTTCCAATGAATTGATGTATAGAATAAGTCGTGGGGCGTACTGGCGGTCAAGAGCGAAGGATTGAGACCCAAAGTTGATGCAAGGCTGAGTTGGGTTGGAATCGAGGTGCTATTGAAGTATATAAAGGGTAGAGGGGGACCCGCTTGATCGAGGATGAACGAAAATAGTCGAATACTCGAAAATCAAAAAGGAGAGAAGGAAGACCTAGCTCGAACTGCTGCCTACCTTCCTTACATACATATCCTTTCTCATACTCGTCCTGCCTAGCTGGCAATGCAATCTGGCAGAGGGCATACCACACACCCTTCCCTTCCGTTCCCTCCATACCGACCTGTCAATTGGAACTAGACCAGGACTCATCTGCTCACCGAGTAAAATGCCCGCCAAGAACCAGGCCCACGCTCATCCAATTGCCCACTGGCATGAGAGAGGAGAGGACGGGAATGCGCCAGGGAGGGAGTCATCGAGCCATGGCCCATGCATGTTCTGCCGGCACACCAATTGCGCTCACAGAGAAGAGGCGTTGCACTGCCATTGGCGAGGGCTGGGAATCAGTGGGTATCGGCGCAGGTTGCCTTGAGAAGGAGGGAAAAGTAGTGAGCACTGCCTGGCTGCCTTGCCTGTTCTGGCGTGTTTCGCACTGCAAAGGCCTGTCAGGTGGAACGCCAAGAGGCGCAGCAAGCACTGAAGCCACTGCAAAGAGGAGAGAAATCCGCCTTGTCGCCTACAGAAGAGCCTCTCCTCCCCTGTTCATGTCCTATTGTTTCTTCGCACCTTGCCTTTTTCCCCGGTCGGCTTTTTCCTAGGGACTCTTTTGGTACAGAAGTTCTAGGTGGTTGAAGTTGGGGGAGTTGCAAACAAGTCGATGATTGCCGGTGCTGCCTATCTAATCCATTGGCGATGTCCAGATCCGTCACCGTGGGATTTTCTTGCCCCTCCATGACCCTCTTCGGTCTTGCAGTCTGCAGTTTGCATTCTGCATTCTTTCTTGCAGTGGTTTCCTTTGTTTCTTGCAGGACTGCAAATGCAAAAGTGGAGCATACTTTCCAAGCACCCCAGAAAATACTGAGGAACACAACTGGATCAGACCGAGCAGTGGTCAATGTCATTCCATTGGCAGAATGTGTTGTTCTGCCTGCAGCTGGTGGGCTGCAATGCAGCCAGATCTGCGGGCAGCCGACGGGATCGTGGAGGATGACTCTCACGTGCAGCTCATTGAAGAAAGAACAATCACGAGATGGATCATATATCAGGAGATCATCTTACAAGAAATCGTGATTCCCTGTCTATTTCTTGGACTGGTCACAAAACTTTATGCAAAACTAGTCGTCCAACCAGTCATGGCTCAGAAGTCGGTCAGTGAACATGAACTGCCTGATCCGATCTTGCAAAAGATGGTCATATATCAGAGAAGCGATAGGCCTATTATTGTACAGTCCCAGACACCCGGTACTCTATCCGTATTCCGGCGACTGATAACTCGATTGTTTGTCTGACTCGACTCGGTAAGCGGTCGGCCGACGCATACGTACAGTACCTCTAAACCCACCCTCCCCCCTTTGTCTGATATCTGATTATGTGTTCCGAGTTCTGAAGGATTTAAAGTTGATCCTGAGCCAAGAGATCTCAGCAGATGCCTAAAGTGATGATGAATGGTTTTACTCACAATCGAAGGATTGGCTTGCGATGACCGATATCTGAGAATTGCATGACGATGCTAGAATATGATATCGAAATGTTGGTTTTGCGATCGCGAATCCACGTCAGCTGCTCGCCGTTGTTGGAAATGATATCTGCTAAAGAGTTGCATGACAGATCAAAGCCCGAAAGCTCAGATATTGGTTCTTGTGGGTGCGAAGGAAAGTCTGATCCTTGTCGTTGATACAGCATTCGTGGCTTGGTCGTGGATTGTTGGTTTTTGCCTTGGTTGTGTTGTCTCGTCTCTTCGCAAGACTTCTTGATGTTGTGCTTGAATGCCAATTACTGTGGCTCCACTATCCTCCATCCCTCTATCTCAACACCTCTCAATCATCAACTCTGAATCCATGCGTCCGCAGGTAGTTCTTGAGGTACACAATTGTAGAATTCTTATCCGCGATCCTCGTCTCCGCCAACCTGATCAAATCCTCCTTCTCAACCATCCTTGTCCTCAACATCTCAACCTCCAACAACTTCTCCTCATATCTCCTCTGGTAATTCTCCCCGCTCCCCCTCTTCAACATCCTATTCTTCTCCTCCAATTTCTCATTCTTGTGCACGAGTTTGGCATTGCGGTCTTCCTCCTCGATAAGCAGATCTTCTATCCTCCGCACCTCTCTGACTTGTGCGTCTAATTGTGCTCGCATGTTTCTGCATTGGTAGTGTTCGTTGACTACGCGCTGGTGTTCGCCTCGTAGGTTTTGGAGGTGCCATTGATCTCTCTGAGCCATGCTGAGTTGAGTCTGGAGAGATGAGACTTGTGTGATTAGAGACTGTTCTCTGGCTTCTGCTTCGTCGAGAAGGTCTTGAGTAGGTCTGTCACCATAAGATGAAGCGCGGCGGTGTGAGTGGGATGAAGAGCGGCCAAGAACGAGACGTTCTCGTCCGCGGCTGTCCCTCTCGATATACGGTCTTCTGTTCGACATGTTGCTTGGTACGTTCCCTATTTTGAATAGGAAGTCTGGTCTTTGAAAGGCAAGACCAGGAACCAGTTGACGTTGGTGATGATTGGTGTCTGCGAGATGATGTGCAGGAAGTAGTATTGGATAGGAAAGCAGGAAAACGGATCAATGAGGGGAAGGAGAATGTGGATATATATGTACGGGTGCCTAAGTCCTTTCCGTGACCTTCTGAGAGGAGAGCCTTGTCCCACATGATGTATCTCTCCCACACCATCTCGGTGAAAAACTATTTCCCACAAGGCTGAGTGGTTTCATGGGGGGTTCAAAGAAAGAGCCCTACTTGGTGCATTCCAACTGTGGCAAAAGCCATAGGGTTGCGGTAACACTGGCACCGTCCGAACAAAGAGAAGGGAACCTGCATTCTTGTCTTCCGTGCCGCAACCGTTGTGACTGTATATGGCAGTTATGCTTATGTCTGCTCAGCTGTCCATGGTTTGCGGGAACTAGGAGGCGGCTCCTTCCTACAGAAACCGGCGGGGTGCCGTTCCCCTGTGTTGAATCCAATCATCTTCGCACTCGCCGAAGAGGATAATCTCAAGATGACTGGGGATTTTCCTGGCTATGCAACAGGTGATGGAGGGGTGATGGTTCGCCAATTCTCCTCTCAGCCTCGTGGGGTCCAAAAGGCTTGATGCACAGCCACTTGGCGTCCAGAGCTGAACCACCGTTCCTGGATTTGGCGACCGAGAACCGTGGTTAAAGTTGTACAAAGTGTCCAAGAAGGGTTTCTTATGTGAGATTCTTAAATCAGCATTCGCGTACTTGTGGCTGGGATAGAGTCAGGTGAGGTGTGGCGGTTTTGATGTAAAGTGTGGCTTGATCAAGACAAATCGAACACGGCGGGATAGAGGTAATTGGCTAGACGCAGCAATCGTGCAGCAGTCCGAAGAATTGTGAAATCTTGAGTCGTACTTGAGTTCTTGGAATAGATTGCAAGAGGTTGCTTTGGGGAGAGGAAGATTTGCAATTCTCTCCCAAGATGCCGAGATAGAATCTGGGGAGTCGAAATTTCAGCCCACGTCAGCATCAGCCGCATTAGCAGCAAGAGCCAACACTCCCCAGCAGTAGCTGTAACCAATACCCAAGGATATAGATAAGAGCTTGCAGCTTGGAGCTTGATGATCTGTTGAGATCCGCTCACCTTGCAGCCGTTGGTATGTCCGTGGTTATGTACTTGCAGATGACGGAGATGCTGCGGAGCAGCATAACTCCACCGAAACCTCCATCCGCGACGATGAGCCTTTCCTCGGCGCCCAACAGTGAAGCCTTTTGCTTTCGAGCTGTCTGCAACGATAGCTACGTGTCTCAGTCCTAGCTGACGCTATCAGTACAAGGCGGTATGTATGTAATTCGAGGTAGTCGACGAAGGATCGATTGTGGAGTGGAACTGTGTGGAGCAGAGGAAGGTGAGTTTTTCTTCGAATAGTCAGACGTTCGAGTTGGTCCAGAGCTACTTGAAGTCGTTTTGGAAAGAAGTAGCAAGCTCCTGCTTCACCCTTGGCCTGGTCTGCCCTACAAGCGTACCGGAGCTTGCGCTTGAATGGTGTGTCTATCGTCCTGCGACTCCCCCTTCCTGCTCTCCTCTATCGTGTACCGGTTGTGAGCGACGTCGCAGAGCAAATGGCGGTGTCGCAGATGGTGTGCTGTGTTGGGCCCGACGTGTACAATACTCGATGCAGTGATGGTTGTGCTGAGGGACCTGCCACCAGCGAGGGTAGGCAAGGTCTTATCGCGAAGGCAATCACTGGGCGGCATGGCCGTTGGGAGAGGATATCAGTAAGATTCTTCTTCACGGCCTTGAAAAATCAAAGTTCGCAATGAAAAAAAGCACCGCTCAGTCATCCATCAGCACCCACCCAGACCTCGAGGCCGAAGCACAGGAGGAAAGGGCCGAGATCATCACCACTTTCTATACAGCAAACGCTTGCGCAAATGCCGCCATCTTTGCAGACAGTTCGAAAGTAAAAGGCTTCACTCTTGGGCACCGAGGAAAGGCTCATCGTCGCGGATGGAGGTCTGTAGCTTTTTTGAGAAGCTCAGAAGAGGACGTTTACTTTAGAAATGATTCTATGACTGTAGAGGGCATTAGCAAATGAAGGAATGAAGCTGCAGCAGCGTTGAGAGCCAACTGTAGAGGGGGGGGGGGATTGCTCACAGTATTGTCGATAATCTTTTCCCAGAGTCAGAGGAAACGCCCTTGATATATTCCTGCAGTAGTGGCCCGTGCGGCTAGCGCCGCTAAGAAATTTTTCTTCGCGAGAAGTGTTTGACAAAATGTTTGACAGTTTTCACGTGTTCTCCACCCAAAGCTGAAAGTCTCGTTCGAGGCGGCCGCACAAGCCGTTCCGGGCCGAGCACCAGACCTCGCTATGACCCATCTTGGGGCCACCAGTGGGGCTGGCTTCTTTCACAACAGAGAATAGGTAATCTCAAGCTCCTCCAAGGCTCAAGTGGGCATACCTACCCCCTTAATGATATACAACGGGGTCGAAGGTGGTGTGAATGTTCTAAATGTTGACTCTTATGTTCTGCTTTTGTGCTGCGACATTACACTCTCCCGGATCAAGGGTGATCTTCTCTCCGCTGGGGTTGGAGCATCTTGGAAGACTGCAAAGAGTATTCACTGGTATGTAAAAGCCATCCGCGTTATGGGGGGTCTTTCCAAGCAGTATTTGGGTAAATAGAGGTTGGTGTTCTCTCAAGCCTTGAATCCTGGAGCGCGAGCCCGTATCACTTGTGTTTATACAACTTATCTTTTTTGCTCTTTGGTACTTGGCATTCCCTAGTCATTATCAACTCTCCCTTAGCTGTGGCGAACCGAGAGTCCATTGATGCTTCTTTGAGATCGAAGAACCCCTCACGGATTTTGCTGGCTATGATCGTTCTACTAGCACTACAACCAGGCTACTCGGCTCAAACTAGCATCAGTTGGAGTGTCGAGGAACAAAGAACTTCGGAAGTTGAAGTATATCCACAATGCGCTGAAGTGCAAATGCCCTTATAGCTCGCTTCAACCACTCCTGTTGCTTCATTCTTCCATTTTCTTTCTTTCCCGGCTTGGGCGGCCCCAAGTGTTAGTCTCAGCGAGTCAAAACACGAACATGTTGTGCCCAGGGATCGGCACATCCTGAGTACCATCACAGGTGGAAAAGTCATCTTGGGAGAATGTGACATTCAATCTGATATGTTATAATAATGAAGCCACTCTCACTGCCAGACTCCTCATGGTACTCAGCAGGTATCCGTTATTCCAAGTCTGGTCGAATTATCGGGCATGAAGTTGTTGCCCGACGCTGCGTGAAGACCGCTGGTAGTTCATACCACTCAGTAGGTCGGGAAATCTGGTCACTGCGAGTTGAGAACACGACAATGAAAGGTGAGCGTCTTGATCTCATGGCATCTGGACTCGCAGATGAAGTCTGTGAGGATCGAGTCCTGTGCAAACGTCCAGCCTCTCTGACCCAGGGACGCGATCCGGATTGTAATCTGGGGATGGGCCTTCATGTTCTCAAAGATTTTTGAACAATGACAAGTCAAAGCTGCTCTTCAGTCTGGAATTCACCTGCCCGCAGCAACTCTCCACCCGACTCGAACTTTATTCGAACGCATAATATACAGAGCTTGCTGCCGGGCAGAGCACACCTTGACTTCGTAGATACGTAACTATATAGATTTCTCTGTTTTTGAAGAATATTTGAAACCCGAAATATTGCCAAAATCAAGGTTTACACTCGAAATTTCTGGGTATTGGTCTGGAGAGCTGCCTGAGTGTCAAGAGACTGCAGCGATTTCAAGGTGGCAGTACATCTCAACTCGGACCCTTGAGGCATTCCCGATCGACTAATCAGGTGAGCGTTAGTACCGCTCTCAGGCTTTGGAAAGGGACAATCGCATGTCCCTAGAATGCAGATCGACTGTAGCCGAAGTAAGCATCACGTGCTTTGCCCTAGTTTTGCTTGCCCACTATCCATGGCGATACCGACATCCCCATCGAGATTTTTCTTGAAGAATAGATGCATCCAGTTTTCAGTTAACTTCCGTTAGCACGTCAAGTCTAATGGTGGTCTCAATGACATTCGCTTCAATTTTCTTACCAAGAAAATCAAATTTGTGAAACGGGGTAATTTCTTTCAAGTCGCGGAAAGTCGAAAACTTGACATTACTGATCTAGGATGAAAGCATTCTTTAAAAACCAGGGAAGGTTTGATTCGATATTCTGGGGTCTAATGGGTCCTTCGCAATACGGGATATATTGAAGTAGTATCGGGCAGTGTCCAAAAAGAACGGTATACTTACCTCACAGCTCATAACATCTCAACCACTAAATGATGTTCATAGCAATGAATCTTGAAACTACTCAAACCATATCTTAGATTAATAAGGACCTCATCTGAAAATAATCTTGTCGCCATAAATGGTACGGTCTGAACCAAATCCTACTATTTCATGCCTCTACTGGCTTTAGATCGGCCACAATCTCGGACTGGTTTACTCCATAGACGAGAAGACGAAGACTTGATCTTGAAAGACATCGCTGTTAACACTCAGAATGCTAGCAAGCCAAACCAAAACAGGTGTTGTCTAATTGTTGAGATTTTTTCGGCAGTCCACGGCAAGGAGTCCAGATTCATCTTTTGAAGTAATTTCGTGGTCATTGGAAAACACATTTTCAACGTTCATACAGTCACAGGGTATAATCTACATCTCCGCGGCAGAAATTTCTCTAGGATTTTTATATCACTTGCTGATCAAGTCTTCTCAGATTTGCTATAACGGCAAGGAGAAATTATCTCAACAGCAGCTCAAGCCATATGCTGGTTCAGAAACACAAACGTATCCTGCGACACTTCCTGTTTTTGTGCAAAGTGCGTGCTCCCACATACATCCCGACAGCACTTCAACAGACAATTGAATGGAAAATCACTAATCAAAGTCATCCAGTATACCCTCACCCAGCCGAATTTTCTCCTTCGCCCAATACTCCTGCCACTCCTGCTCGGACTCCAGTACCCATTTGATCTTAGAATTTGCTTCCAATCGAATGCTCTCAAGTTCTTTCAAGTACTTCTTTTCCAGAGGTGTATATCGTTCAAAGCTTTCCGGACTTCTCTGTGGTACAGTCTGACTTGGTCGAATTGCAGTATAATACAGATTTTTGATGTCAGATTGGCGTTGGGTCAGTGTCCACGACTCACGAGTCCCATAGAGTTCTTCCTCAGATCCCGGCAAAGTGCTGGATCCACCTACGGTATATATGTCGCCAGCATCCAAGTGATCCAGGATAAAGTACGCCCAGGTTGGGTTCTGCAGATACAGAGACTGTAGCCGCGGTCGCATAAGATCGAAATTAAACAGGTTTATCAGGACATCTTGGCCACGAGACTCTAGAACATTTGGCCGGTTCCACTCTGCCAGAAAGCCAATAAATGCCCCTTCGGTCTGGTTTGCAACAGTGAAATCAGCAACCATAAGCCGTCTTTCTTTCCCTTGTGAAATGCCGCCCTATTTGTAAGTATAAACATTGGCTTGAGATATGCGAATGCAAGGGCTGAGATGAACATGTCTAGGGACGTTCGGCGGGATATCGTGCCATAAGACTGCTGAGTGTAACTTACCGTCAAAACTTCAATGCCAGACTCTGGCCAACGAATGCTCAATTGCTGTCGCCATATCTCTGCTTGAGACACAAATGGTGTACCTATCATGATATCATTGCCCGTGACCATTGCTGAGCAACTGGCGACGAGATGCATGAGAAAAGTAATGCCGGCATCAACATTTGCAAAGTTAACGGTGGAGTTTCCTTTGGCAGGGAGGCTTGAGTGACCATCCGCCACGTTGAGAGCTAATCGATGGTAGCTCTTGTGGCCCTCACGCATGGCCCTGTGATGTCGAGCCTCTGCAGGAGGAAGGACCAAATTTTGCTTGTATGGATTTTCGTTCGACGTCCAGAAACGTTCAAATTCTTTGTAAAAAGCTGACTCGAAAGTGACTCCAGATGCTAATCCCCCGTAACCTCCAAATATTCCAACACCGTCCGCGATTTGTTCGCCAAATCGATAGCTGATTCGAAGCATCGTCCGCTCTTGTTCAGTAAATTGCAAAGCTCTTTCGAATCCCGATATTGATGCTTGGTCGTAGAAATCGTTGTGGCCCTTAGATTCGATCACTGGTCTGCCTTGAAGATGGTCGCCCAAGATGAGTAGACCTTGGTGCTTGATTTGGAGTGCCACCGCAATATCGTACTCGAGACCTGCACCAGCCTCGTCAATGATCTAGAAATGATTACGAATATTAGCACATGCTCCGGAATCTTCTCAGATCGACGCCCTTCGCTAGCCCGGAGAAGAAAGAGACAGGGTTTGTAACAAGCTTACCAGAAAGTCAAATTTGATTGCGATTCGATCTAGGACAGCACAGTTGTTGCAGGTGGAAATAACAATGAAATTGAGTTTCTTCTGAGCCAGATACTCTGCTGCAAGATGTTTGAACTTGCTTGTGAGATCCTCACGTTCGCTTTTGTCATTTATCATACTAGTGTAACCAGCAGACGCTCGAAGTGTGCGCAAAGTGTCAACAAAGCTCTTAGCCTTGTCATCCTTTTGTCCGCGTTCGACTCGCTGAAGAGCATATTCGTAAACCAGACGCCAAATCTGGAATTGTTCGAAATGTTCGTCACCAGGTTGACTTACCATTGGCATTTGACAACCGCAGTGTTCGTATATTCGGTCAATACTCTCTTTCCAGGTAGGAAAATATACACATTGTAGATTCGCCCGAAGGATCCAGGAAATCTGTTGTGAGATATCCCTCGATATCTTGGTAGCATTTGATTTCCCTGCAGCGTTGGTAGGCCCTGCCATAAGAACGTTTTTCCCCAGGCATGCAATCCATAACGCCTCTGTGCATGCCACATTGGACTTTCCAGTCCCAGGAGGACCTTGCACAAATGTGACTTCGTTCTGTAGACCAGAAGTTATACTCTTGTATTGAAGCCGATCAAACCTGCCGGTAGTTTGCCAGTCTATATGTGCCTGATAAGAAACGAAATCCTGGTCTTTGAGATTTTCAAGACTTTTTTGGAGTGGTGCTGAGCTCTCAGTGGCCATGCGCGACGGTTCAGACGAGACGGAAGAACTGTCTGATTCTCGGTCCATATTGACGTCCGAGTCTTCAGCGTGTTCGCTGCGACAATCTTCCGGAGTCTGGTCGTGAGCCGTTCCACACACTACATCGTTGACACCGAATTGGCCAGCACTATCCAGACGATGATTGCGGGCTGGTCGTCCGATCAGAACATCGATGTCAGCTTTATTGGCGGCATATTTGACGAATTCGATGGCATTGAGTTGTCGGAGCGACCCTTGGATGTTCAGATTAGGATCGAGTGAAACTTGAGATTGAAATCCTGTTCGAAAGTCATCACCCCATGGCCGTTTCTTGTTCTTACCCTTCACCCTGAGCTCAAGCACCAGATCTGTGCATCCTTCAATATCGACGGCACGCGCCTCAAGCGTTTCCATTGTGGACTCTGTATTAGTCGACGCTGCGTTGTTCAACGTGAATACAGTTCCGGCGGTAACTTTTGGAAGTGGACTGCCTGTGGCCGTTGCTGAGATGTGGAGCCAGAAATGGGACGCATCCTTCTCATCCTCTACCACGCGCATGGATTGACTACCAAGGGAGGCATAGGCGTTGCTAGTACTCGTGCGGTTCCATTCGACATCCTGAAGAAGTGCGAGTGTAAAGACGATCTCCCATTCCTCTATTGAGGTGAAAGTTGCCTTGAAAGGATGTGACAACCAGTCGCTTGGTCCAGATTTCGGCCCTTCGACTCTTTTAAACCAGGAGAGATGAGGAGCTGCATAAATTCCCCGCAGGATTTGGTGAGTGTATGGTAGATCATTTTTGCCATTCGGCAATTTGGGCATCTCTTGCTTGATATTGTAGCCCCAATATATCCCGTCCTTCCGACATCTTTCCAACTGGTACTCCCAGAACTCATCGACGAAGTGAAGTTCTTCAGGCTCTGAAGCTCGTACGATGGTTATGTACTCAAGGCTATCGATATCCTCATCAAGCTCCTGTGCGATAATTGAACAGTCATTTCCACAACCACGCTGATTGCGAGTCCAGATTTTTGATTTCTTCAGTCTGAAACTCAGACAGTCAACTCCGTGTTTCGTGGCTTTCCAAGGCCTGAGAACTGCCCCCATGACGTTGAAGTATGCGCTTATCTGGGGCAATATCGGCTTCAAAGCATCGCGCACTGCCACTGGAGATGGATTTGGGATCTGAACGCGAACGAGTGGTGCTGCCATGACCTCTGCATTGATCACCAACGAGCGAACATGATTGAATCGTTGTGAGTCATGTTCATCTGAAACCCACATTCGAAGCTCCATTGCTGCATTTTGAGAGAAAGTGTCGTAGATGTACGTGGTAGATTCATGAGGAGCGGAGAGCAAACGTGAACTGCTTGACGTTGAGACGAAAACAACGCATTCTTTCTGGACGAAGAGATTTGAAGAGGGTGCATCGCTGCCCAGCGCGTCTTCGTGTTCTCCACGATATGCTGCCAAGAATCTCTCGAAGGTTGCTTTTGTGGAAGCTAGCGGACTGCCTCGATCTTTTGTTCGGGATTTGGAGGAGTCAGGGTTGCCGTCACCTTGGGGTGTCCGCTTCTGCGTCATTGGGAATGTCTTGTAGGCGGAGTATTGACTGCATTCAAGGTGGTGATGGCTCTGGGAGGTTCGTATGTGGAATGATGAGCTTGATGGTGTGGTTTGTGAAATGAGAGAGCATGAAAAGGCTAAGATCAAGGCGACGGGTTGAGGTGTGGAGGCAGTCGCGTAAACAGACACGCGAGACGTTCCTTCCAGATTTAGCCCATACGTTCAAAGGTGAGCTCATGACACTGCTTCCACTTGGAAATGACTACATACAGGCAAACGTCGACACAAACATGCGCAAAAACCAGCCACAGTTCCTGGAATGATCTCCAGGTCTGCGAATTTAGCCTGGGGTTGGAGAAGATGTCGCTCCAAATGGCAGAGCGAATTCCAGACCTGTTTGAAAGGTATTTCCTGTCAGGCTCATGACCTCAGATAAAATATCAGGAAAGCATGATTGTCATCCTGAACAAACATACGAGGAGCGAGAGCGTAGAATACCAGTCAACTGACAAGCTTTAAGTTTTGGTACCATGGATTAGGAACTGTGCCATCTAGCAACCTTACCTACTCCTTGTCGGAAGGCTTCTGGACACCTGCCATAAACTCTATCGCCGCACTCACAATGGTCTTCACAACCTCGACCTCTTCCTTCGTCCTTGGCGTATAGACCATCAAGTACTCATGCGGAACCAAGGTCCCAGCCAGAGTCATTCTTTCGCCCCACTTCTTCGAAATCACCTCCTTGCAATCTGCTGGACTTAGAGACATGTGTAATGAATAGTCACCACTCCCTGTTCCGGCATGAACATGAGCTATCTCGCGCTTTGTACTCTTAGCGATGCTGTGAGGAGTAGCAACGCTGTCTGCAACGAGGAAAGCATCTCCCGATTTCTCCAAGACGGAAGTCCTGACAACGGTATGAGAAGCGTACTTCGTGGCTAGCTCTTCCATAGATTGAGCAAGTAGCTATTCTATCAGCGAAAGGTCTGCTGGAATCCAAGCCGCATACCTTGTGCATATCATCTCCAGTCAGTTGAGTGATTTGACGATGAGGAGCGATCCACGCCGAAACCTCCGGCCTGGGACCCTCCCTCTCCGGCAATTCTTCATGCAAGAAACTTGTGCCAACTTCATGTCCACACTTCGCAATTTCATCTGGATTATCGTAAGGCAGAAGTGTGAAAGGATCAGCTCGAAGAGGTCCGAGGCAGAGCTGAGTAAGATATCCGATCATATTGCGGGGCAAGGCAGTATCGGCTACCTTCAACCAGCTGTGATAATTTTCAAAGAAAGCCATATTCGGTCTCGTTGAAGAAATTATATTAAAAAAGCAGAAGAAAATCGAGAAGTCAAATAACGATGCAGGGAGGAGTGAATAAGACTTTCAAAGTCAAACCCGTGGCAGCTGACTGTGGGTATGAGGCGTTGTTGCTGAATCAAGCTTCTGATTAGGTAGGGCCAGCCAATTAGAGCTTCAACGTCGTACAGCTGAGACCCCTTGTTCATGTGGCGGACTTTGCCATCGTCTCCCATCACGATGAATTGCCTTTAATTGCCTTCATGAGAAGAAAAGGAGGTCTCTTGCGCTCATCTGCCCATTGGGGCGATTCCTTCACCTGCTCGAGACTCGGTCCCCATTCAATGATAGCCGACAGAGTGAAGCCGGCTTCTAGAAGTATCGTGACATACGTGGCAATTGTACGATGTTGTTTTATGACGCCTTCCGCAAGCCAATTAGTCGTCCTAGAACCTTCGCTCAGATAAGAATCCAATGGCCATATACTTTGGCCCTCTGCATCTTCTATAAATTTGGCATTCCGAGGTGCAGTAAAGATTGGATGCTCGACCGAAAATACCAGAGCACCACCCGGTGTCAACGATCGATATATCCCAGAGATAAGAACAGGCAGCCCCTTCAAGTAGTGGAAAGTGAGCGAGCTGAAAACAATATCGAATTTGTTGATGGGCAATTCGAAGGACTCCAGATCAGCCTGAACATAGGTCACACAAGAATCTGTTGGAAAGCCAACTGCCTTCGACAGCATCTTCTCGGAAACATCAACCCCTAGAACAGACTCTGCACCTTCTTCTCGAGCCCATCGGCCAACCCAGCCAAAACCACATCCTAGATCCAGGAAGTTCGTGCCTTTTGGATTTGGGATGAGAGCTTGCAAGTCCTGCCATTCAGGAGTCCCGTCAAGACCTTCTACTTGCCGGGGTAGCTGGATGTATTCTTTAAAGAAATCTTGGTTGTCATAGACATTCTGAGCCATGATTTTGTTTGATGTCGGGCACTTGGAAAGGAGAGAGGACGACTCGGTATGACCAAGATGCGAGGGTTGAAGGTTACGTGAAGCTGGGCAAAAGCAAATATTGGATGGTGTGCGGGCGTATGTTGCACATGCATGAGCGCCCCAACCAAGAGATCTCACATGAAAATAATTAACATTTCCCGGGCAATTGTTGTTTCATTTAAGGAAAAGTATGCAAGATGCTTGATTGACGCCCAATTACAAGCTCATTTATCCACACGTGATTTGAGATGGGCGCGGGCAACGCCCAAGGGTCCGATTGCGGATGGGAATTTTTGACTTCTTAAATTCCCAACTCCCTTGAGTCACAGATCTCCCAATTGACACTCTCAACAATCAACAACATGTCTGATTCAGCTACGCCAACTGGGTTGGCTGTACCAGCCACGAAGCCCGTGCCAGTCGCTGAGGAACCACAAGATACGACTCACACACCGTCCCAGCGGTACCTGTCAACAAGAGGAGGATCCTATGGGGCATGGCACCTATTGAACTGTGGCAGAATATCAAAATGCTAATTGTATGCAGCTCTCGTTCGAAGAGGTCGTGTTGAAGGGTTTGGCATCCGATGGTGGGCTTTTCATCCCTGAAGAGATCCCCGCTGTACCCCGCGATTGGGAATCGAAATGGAAGAATCTGTCCTTCTCCGAACTTGCATTCGAAATCCTCTCCTTATACATCTCTCCTTCCGAAATACCTCCTGCGGATCTGAAAGAAGTCATCAATCGAAGCTACTCAACTTTCCGCGCTCCAGAAACTACCCCCGTTGTCACATTGGACGAGACGAATAATCTACACCTGCTCGAGCTCTTCCATGGCCCAACTTTCGCATTCAAGGACGTTGCATTACAATTACTAGGCAACCTCTTCGAGTATTTCCTTGTCAGACGGAATGAGGGCAAGACTGGGTCGGACAGACATCATTTGACAGTGGTAGGAGCTACAAGTGGTGATACTGGATCAGCCGCCATTTACGGTCTGCGAGGAAAGAAGGATGTCTCGGTGTTCATTCTACATCCCAAAGGAAGAGTTAGCCCTATACAAGAGGCGCAGATGACGACAGTCTTGGATGCCAACGTTCACAATCTCGCTGTTGAGGGCACCTTCGACGATTGCCAGGTGAGCTTACTGGGTTTTGGAAGAACCAATCTAATCGTACTCTAGGACACTGTCAAGGCTCTCTTCGCAGACCCCCAGATCAACAAGACTCTCAACCTGGGAGCGGTCAATTCGATCAACTGGGCCCGAATCCTCGCACAAACCACATACTACTTCCATTCCTACTTCACCCTCACGAAATCACCCGCATACAAGGCAAATCACAAAGTTCGCTTCGTAGTACCTACCGGAAACTTTGGAGACATTCTCGCTGGGTATTTTGCAAAGAGAATGGGTCTACCTGTCGAGAAGCTTGTTGTCGCAACCAACGAGAACGATATCCTCGATCGTTTCTGGAGGACTGGACACTACGAGAAGAAGGCTGTCCATGGAGCGGCTGCTGAGGGCGGAATTGCCGCAGATGGAGCAAAAGCCCACGAGGACGGTGTCAAGGAGACTCTCAGTCCTGCCATGGATATCCTGGTATCGAGTAACTTCGAGCGGCTATTATGGTTCCTAGCCTACGAGTTTGCAGCTGGAGCAGGAATGGACAACGAATGGAACAAGAAGCAAGCGGGCCAAGAAGTCGAGTGCTGGCTGAAAGATCTCAAGAACAAAGGAGGTTTCGGTGTTCACGAAGAAGTACTGGCATCTGCCAAGAGAGACTTCGAGAGCGAAAGGGTCAGTGATGCGCAGACGCTTGAGACTATCAAGAAGTTTTATGCTGCGAAGCCAAGCTATATCCTGGATCCTCACACTGCTATTGGTGTAGCAGCGTCTCTTCGCTCCATCGACCGAAACTCGCCTGCAGATACCCACCACATCTCGCTTTCTACAGCTCATCCAGCTAAATTTGCAAATGCGGTAGATGTGGCTTTGAAGGGCGAGCAAGGCTTCAGCTTTGACAGTGTCCTACCTCAGGAGTTCGTTGGTCTAGAGCAGAAAGAGAGAAGAGTAAGAGTCGTTCCCAAGGGGGCTGGATGGGAAGGTGTACGAAAGATTGTCGAGGAAGAGGTCGAGGCGGAGTTAAAAGGGAGTAGATGACCTAGACTTGAGTTGCGCTTCAAAAGTGTTTGCTTGATCTCTGCTTCGTTTTCCATCTTGGCGTTGCCACTGTCTATCGTTGCATATTCCTGGGCCAGAGGTTTGCAAAAGATTTGCCAGCGAATGTAAGGAAACCCGAGACAGCAGTGTTATTCTTTGAGCTTGCTCTACACTCACACGTCGACCTGGCTAGCTTTCAGCGGTGAGGTATGACTTCAGGACTCGTGGACGAGGTCACAATTTGGTTGGCTGTTTGGTACAGAGATTTCTCGCACGTGCTTCAGTAAGACAGCACAGACTAAAGTGATTTATGGAGATCTCAGGTGATCACATTGCTTGAGTTTATCAAGCATTTCTAGAGCATAATAAGATCTTACTTGATGTAGGTAGGAAACTATACCGGAGTCCCGCCTGCCAGCACCTGATGTCAGCTTTTCTTTTGTGGATCATTTGCCAGAACTCGAAGTTCAGTTTAAGATAACCTCGAAACTTGATCCGCGCTTCTTTTGAAAGCTCTTGAGTATTTTCCGACTTCAGAGGTCAGTTATGGCTACTCTGGACAGATCGCCGACCAAGACACGCTCTGAACCACTACCACTGCCGTTTCATCCCCGAACGAGGTAGCAGCGACAGCTGCGTGACCTCTATAAGCAGGTATACGATCAAAAATGCGCTGCATGAGAGGCTACAGAACAGACTGCCTTATTGGAAGCCATGCCAGCTTGGGCGAGGGAGAAGGTGGAGCTGTATGCTAGAGAGCAGGAGCAGGAGCGGAACCTAGTTATGGAGTACGAGTCTTCCCGCGCAAAATTGGCCCAGGGACTTTCGAACGGCAACACATTTGCTGCACACTTTGAAGAATTATCGAAGTCCAAATATGCGTCTCAGCCAAAGAAAGTCATTAAGCTCCCGCTCACCGCGGATGAGCTGGACGAAGATTCAAACCGACGAGACACCACTTCATGAACAGTCTCTTCTGGTACAATGTTCTTACTAAGGACACTGTCGACATGATCAGAGATAATGGGATTGTTACTGCTGCCCAGGTGAATACCCCCGGTGGCTGGGAGGGAAGTGCTCCTGGTGTGGTACCAGCTTATCTCAAGGACTCTGGGATCGTAGCACAGCAGTAAGACAGCGTCCAGTGCTGTAATCAAGAAGTGTGAGAAACTGGTGAGGGAATAGGGGGGAAATACCATGTGAGAGAATTGAAAAGAAGAATTGGAAAATGTGTTCTGTGGTAGCCTCTAAATTCTTGACTGCGATCTATCCGTGCTCCAAACGCCCACGCCAAAATGAATCATATGCAGTGATCAAACAATTTCAAGCGCTTCAGTCCGCGCATGAACCATTTCCAAGACTTGATCCCGCGGATCCCCAGTTTTCGACAGCACCATGTTGTCAATTAGCCAACTCACCAATGCCCCGTGAGTAGCTTTGCTTCCCCTTCTAAGCCAACTAAACCTGCTCGGAACTCAAATATCGAGTCTTGTCAACACTCATCCTTCCCATGCTCGAATCTTGCTACATACTCAGTAATATCTTTGCGGTCTCCCAGCAGTCTCCCGATACAGTCTTGAGATCTCACCAACAATCGCAGCCGTATCCTTCTCAGCTGTCGGCAATCGATGGCCGATATCGAACTCAATCTTCTTCGAATGCTTCTTATCGAACGAGTCCCCAAACAAAGCAGAACTCTCCTCTCTCCACGGATCCTGCAACCCAACAATATGCACGCTAGGAATTCTAATCAACTCACCCTTCTCCTCCGCCGTCAGCATCGACGTAAGAGGCGGACTGGTCCCATTCAAAAACACAGCGAACTTCAGCAACCCCAATCTCTTCACATCAGCAGTCTTGCTAGCTCGGATCTGCTGCTCCAGACATACTCCCGCCGCCAGCTTAGCGCCCTGAGAGAATCCGATGATGCCAACGAAATTCTTATCTCTGCGCGCCAGGACGTCGGCGATGAGTTTCTTGGTCTCATCGGGCATGTCATCGGACCCGAGTTTCGTCCAGCGGTAGAACGGACCGCAGCCCTCGAAGACAGGCATGACTCCAGGTCCGGGCGGGGCCTCAAATGGAGCATCGATGAAGACAAATTCAAAGGAAGCGGAGAGCGCGCGCTGCAATCGGATGGTCTGAATATTGAAAATAGTGGAGTTCGTGCCGCCGCCGTGAAGGCACAGAAGAGCTGGTTTGGAAGCCGCACCTGTTCCGCCGGGAGACGATAGGACGCCGGCTTGAAGAGCCATGTTTCGATAGCCCGGGGTCCGAGACGTGAGAGTGTTGGGGGTGGTTAGAATTTGCATTGTCAAATATTGTCGCTGTACCGAGGAGTGAGTTTCGGAGGATCCACCGATTCGGCTCGGTAAATTTTGCAGGGGTGAGAACGAGTGAAGAGATGTTCGGGATGAATGAATGAGAAATTGAGATTCGGACATCGAAAGGGTTTTATTAGATTTTGAGGATGAGTCATTTTGGCAGGAACATCCGAGTCTGTGGATGTAGAATCATAGAGAACGTTGTGACCGACTCGAGGTCGGCGACTTTAAGCCACCGGGATATATTCATTATGAGGTGTATTGAAGCCGGTGATTCGTAGATTCTACAGCCAAATAGGAAGACCTCGAGAACTTATGCCGAATATGGTATTATTTGCTATATCTGGAGCAACTTGGTCGTCAATTAGTGGATCTGTTTGAGGCAATTCAAAAACTAGTCAGTCAGCACGTGACCAAACATATGCTCCGTCTGCTCAGGGCGTCCTCCGTCGGCCCCTTTCTCAAATTAATTAGCATCGAGAGAAGGGTAGATGTGTGGTAATTTCAAGGTTGTTTCAGAGTATGTTCTGAAAATAGACTGGGAAGGAAAACCGTCCGAAACTCTCGGTGACCGAAGAACTTCTCATGAGATCCACCACCAATCCTCAGATCGCCAGGACAGAATGAAGTACTCGACATTCACATAGTCTCAGGGTGGATCTTAAAAGCTTCTAGTTGTGCATCTTAACCAGAGTTACCTTGAGGTCTCCTAGTTTGAGACGTTGTTCCATTCCTGGGATGTCTCTCAGATGACGGTCTCTGATCTTTTCCGTAGCAGCTGAAGGACTCAAGCCAGTGGTATGCACTCCTCCGAAGATGCAAGCTTGCCTATATTCTTTCAAAAAGGCACCGTATCCGACATTTGTAAGGGCGAACGGAGCATTGGCAGTGTGAAGTCCAAGTGCGGTGCTTGTACAGCAAGTTGAATTTCCTTAATGATGGGCAGGCAATGACCAGTGTTGAAGGCTTGACGTATGCCAGCCGTTAGAGTGATGGTTCTGATTCTTTGCGATTCCTGTTGCGATATCCTGGATGGGAAGATATTGAAGAACAATCTGTTTGAGTTGTAAGCTGCGCGAAAAAAGATCGTGTCATGAGCCAAGTTGGAGTACACCGCAGGCCTGTCAGTAGCCATATCATTTCGTTTCTCGTCAAATCATTCGAGGAAAGCACAATTGGTGTGTTTTCAGGCAACCTGACGGGATTGAACACATGCATGAAGTGTGGCAGGTACCGGAGTGGGCGAGGTGAACCAACTGCGAATTTTGGGGATGTTGACCACTACAACACGCGGTTCTGCATTGGCTGTTTCCCAGATCTTGGTCTGTAGCTCAAGCGGGACTTTCGGAAATAAGTGGAAGGACCTCTTTGATGTGGAATCCAGCTCCTTCAGTTTCCTGATTCGCAAGCTGCTTCTCGTGGCTGGTTGTTGCCGAAGAGAGCGGCGAAGCTCCCTAGGAAAGTTAGCTGAACGAGCCAGCGAACTTGAAAAATAGCAGATTGCAGAGCACAAACTTCTTTGAGTTAGAAAGTCCGCAAGATCTACACATGTCAGTAGTTATTCGGCGATCTCAATGATGAAGTCAAAAGCGAGGATCTGATCTATAGCGGGATTTGCCAGGACATACTTAACCACCTACCCGTCATATCCGCTTGAGTTGGCCATGGGAAAGCCTTCACTCCACTCAAACACCTCTTCTTCATCATCATCTTCTTCCTCCATAACGGGTGGCAATCGCAGCTAGCGCGTGGAGGTTGATGGGTGGCTCTCCTGGAAGTATACATAATTTACTTCTGTTGTGAAGAGGCAACGAAGGTGGACTCAATCTCGAAGAATTGACTGGTTTTGGATTGGTACAATACACTGGCTTGCTTCTACCAAGGGTGGCAAGGGCAACAAGGAGCAAGTCTGAATGATCTTTGATCTTCTAGGTGACATATACCGAAGACATTCGTGATCTGTGCCCAGGTTCGTGAAGTCTACCAGATCCCACTTCAAAAATGTCTCCAATGAAGATATGGCCAGTGTTGTTTGAAGCACCAGGTCTGGTCCCTGGATTTCAAAGAAGGAAGATTGGAGTAGATCGATCTCGACATGTGAAACACGCTAGTGCTCATCAGCACAGCACCTCGCGTTGGCAGGAACAGCTCAGCACTACTCCGGCATTACCAACCTACATACTGCTGAACTTTGGGAGAATGATATCATCTCAGATGATGAATTCTGATGAGCATGAGATATAGGTTACTTATATTGGAAACGAGCCACTTGCTACGCGAGCTGATCTTCTGATCTCAGCTCTTGGCCAGGGTACGAAGTACCTGTTTGAGTTGGTCAATATCAAGGAGACATCTCGGGGTGGTTCTAGCCTTTACAAACCCTCACCGAGTCTTCATTGTTCTGATTACAATCTGCAGGTCCAGTTCACAGGTGGCTGGATGAGGGTCATTGCGTTGGTAACGATATCTCCTGAGAACTCAGCCCTCTTCCTCAACCTAATTGACTTCGAAGTCAGCACCAGACGGACTGGTTGCCTTGATTAGAAATGACCCGCTTACCCGCAGCGGCCAAGGCCCGCCAAATAAGCGTTTTGTTAGGGCCTTGCCGTGAGCCTCGAGATCCCATGTCTTATTATTAATGTTGATCTCGACCAGGGTGTCATTTCCTCTTTCGAGACAGAACATCCGCAGTGAGGCGAGCAGCGACAAAAGTTGGCGCGCTGTTCGAGCAGCCATGTACATTGAATGCGAGCAGGTTCTCACCCCATGGCACTTCATACCTTGGTTGTTCGAGTTGATACGTTGTGGCCAGCCTAAAACGAGGCTGAAATTGTGACAGCATCTGCCCGATAAGGTGCGACTGTTCTAGACATAGTCCTGTCCAGAATCTTGCGTACCTCTTGCGCCATTACAAGACTGATTCTTTGAAGACGATCACACACAGTTTATCTTTACCACGAGGAAATGAGTTTCATGCAGACTTTGCGATGGCGGTGGCACGGGTGCGTCTGCTGTGGCCGTTTGGGGCCGAATTCTAGATTGAGGTCTGCATGGAACAACCCAAGAACGCCCTGGCGAATGGCCTGAAAGGAAGAGCCTAGGGTCTTTCCCTGTAAGCACGTAAGATGGCAAGTATCCTGGTCGTCCTCTCGTATCATCCATTGATATAGAGCAGGTCTATTCCCCATGTTGGAGGTGAGTTCTTCCAAAAAGCAGAATCGTGTCGGCCGCCACTTTTGCCCTCCAAGCCACCCGTGAACCCGTGAAGTTGTCATAAAGTCTAAAGGGACCGCACCACCCTCGCATTCCGGACCATTTCAACTTCTCGACCCCTTTCCTCACTTCTATGCCATCGCCTTGAACCCACGATAGTCAAAGCAACGCAACATCTGGCGACATGGCGGCTTCAAGCTACAACACGGTGCCCCAAACACCCACAACACCAACATACATGCAATACGGGTCCAATGAGAAGCGAGAGTATCCTCTGAGCGTGGTTCCCCAGTCTCCGGGCTATATTGGCGATCATAGTATCGGGAATCAGTCTCCGATTATTCCCATCCTCTCGGAGAAAGACAAAGTGAGACTCTTCTCCATCTGCCTCAAGCATCTCCATAATAATATGGTTTAGAAATTGAAAAATAAAATCCGCTACCTCCGATTGCTCTCCCGCCTCGCCGGAACCGCCATAGCGCTCACGACTTTAGCTCAAGAAGGCCAAACCATCCACTCCTTCCTCACCACACAGAACACAGTTCGCGGCGGTCGTGGGCCTTGGGCGAAGCAGACTGAACTCTGGTCATCTATCATGATGTTCGCTCTCTCGCTCATCACAGCCCTTCTAGGATTCGGTATCATCATCGCCTACTTCTTCTCCGTCAAAGCAGCCAACACTGTCGCTGGTATCCAAGGAGGCATTGGAATGGCAGTTGATGTCACGCACTTGGCTATTTGGATCGCCGTGGCCATTGCATATCGCGTGGCGAAGAATGGGAAGGATCTCTGGGGCTGGGCTTGTTCACCTATTGCGCAAGACATTCAGCCCAATTTTGAGGGTATTGTGAACTTCAAGAACGTTTGCGATCGAGGTGTAAGCTCTCCGCCGTTGCTGGTATCTTGAATAAAAGCTGACATACATACCTAGGAGAAAACTTGGGCTTTGAGTATCGCAAATGCTATTGTGAACGCTGTCGCTGTCGGCATCTTGGTGTTGGTTTTCAAACGGTCGAAAACGAAGAAAGAGATCAAAAGACTCACGATGGAACTTCCGCCGCGAGGAGTATAGGACAAAAATTAATATTGCCAAACATATTTGACGTTGCAGCTTTACAGTCGTCTAGGCCCATTAGATACGCCTGATGATATAGTTTCTGTAATTAGATTTTCATATTAATCGAACCGATATTTAAAAGCAAGTCCTTGCTAAAGTCACACAAATGAACAATTGCCAAGTACCGTAATTCCCAATGGAAGTAAACGTGATGGTGAAGTTGAAGCACGGTGGCGTCCAGCCAGGTTGCCTGCCTCGCAAGTCACAAACCTGAAGCTCGCTTAGCGAAAAGCTCCATGGATCAAAACAAAAACACAGACATCACCGTACAAAGCTAAACAACTATGCCGAAAGACTCTGCAAATGGGACTGAAGAGAAGATACAAAAGCTACAAAATCCGAGATGCATTAGACTGCATAATAGAGAGAACTTGTGTCATTGGGCGGTTTCACGTATGGTGAACCAGCGCCTGGGGCTTGTTATCACTAGGTTTAGACCTGAAGGAAAAAAAGACCAATCTATGCTATATTACTTCTTACACAGTTTTATTAGATGTTTTTCAATAGTTCCTAGGCATAATAAATTAGCAGTTGGAACACGTGAGAAACTAATGATTGTTTGTCTGATCTTTCTCCTCTGACGGGCGCAGGCCGTGCATCGTCTACCGAACCAAGTGGTCCTGAAAAACGAGATTGAAAGAACAATGTGCTTAGAATAAATAAGTATAACGTGATAGCTGAGGGATTGCAAGGAAAGATTCACAATTCTGGACATCATGAAGAAGACCAAGACATGATGGCGTACATTAACTATACACTCATCACGGAAGGTAACTTAAAAGTAAGACAGCAAGCAAACACCAACTCTAAGTGTCACAACTCAACTGAGAAGAATGACTGATATGATTCTCGCATGAAGCATTTCACGCAATCGTGAATGGACATTGTCCAAAAGGCCGACGTCGGGAGATTTTGTCGTTCTCAACCACGTCCCGTTAGCGCTCCTCATTTCCTAGAGCAATCTCCTTGCACGTCACCGGCGAGCCGATCTAGTCATACCGACCCTTTTATAAATTCTGCAAGCTCGAAGCGGCGATTGCAAACAAGTTTGCCAAGCTCGAGCCGCCGGAACTCGCGTGTAGCTCCTTTGCCAAGGATGAACAATCTGCCAAGAGTGTGAATAGCTTCAGGCAAAGGACCCACCCAATCTCACTTCGACTATCTTGATCAATCGAGTGCCTTCTATGATGCATTACCCTCGCTTAAGGCCTCCTACACCGGGCAACCAGACTTTTGGCTAGCTCCCGAGAATTTATAAAACGCCCCTCCTCGACCTCCAGCGTATTCCTTCTCCTTCCCCATCATCAACTCGACTACATCCTCTGTCTTCTCCCCTCAAGCAGCCTCAATCCTTCAAAGTTTCTCGAACTTAAAAGAATTTGATCCTCTACCTTCATCATGAAGACCAACAACTTCATTATTCAGGCCGCCCTCGGTGCGACTGCCCTGCTTGCAGGCATCGCTGTTTGCTCTCCAGCTGACGCCTCTGTCACCAAGGCTTCTCCATTCGAGGGCTACAACATTGAGCCATTGGCCTACTCTGGTACCATCGACGGAATCCAAGTCAACGCCACCGGTACTATCGAGGTAAGTCAACACTCCCCCTTCGCGTTGCTCAACAGCATCTAATCTCCACTAGGAAATCATGAAGGAGCTCTCCGCCAAGGACCCTGACTTCGTCGCAAAGATTGAGGCTGAGGCCGAAGCTGAGGCAGGCGATCTCGTTGCTCGTGCTAAGGTTTAATCCAACTCGACCCATCTAGAGTGGACTTGTGTACTGATACAAAGCACAACAGACTTGGCAAGAGTGTCTCCCTATCCCCGGCAAGCCCGACTTGCGCGAGGCTGACACCCAGGCCATCTCTGCCGGAATTGCATACCTCCGTCACATTGGTGGCACTTGCGGAGTTGGCGTTCGCACTTGCGCTCGTGTAAGCTGCTCTTGGGACTCTGCTATCTTCCTCGTAAGTACTTGGACATTGTCCACCCCACGTCTTCAAACATACCACGTATGACTGGCAATGCTAATGTATACTGCAGTGCAACGACAACCCTCATCACCTCCACGTGTCCTCCAACCTTCTTGCCGACTACACCCAGGATCTCGTCAAGGCCTGTGACAAGTATGCCAGCAGATATCGTGGCCATGCCTTTGGTGGTCGTATCTTTGACAATGGTGGTTGGCAATTGGTCGTTCTTCGTGAGGAGTGTTAAACAAAATCTCTTGGAAATAGGAACGGGGTTGCGGTTTTGAATTGCTGTCTTGGGATAATCCTGGTGATGGTAGACTTGGGCTCTGCTACTGTTCTTCACCGGGTGGTCTCTTGTTTATTTGCGTAGTCAGACCTACTTGATTGAGCGTCTGTGGACTACATAGGTAGACTTGATCAGAATTGAGGACTTGCCATACTACCTTCGGTATGTGAATGTGAAGACTCTCTCAACCTAAGTGCGCCGTTCTGACTATGCTTCGTCCTCTGCTTCTGTTTGTGTTTGCGAGACAACTGGAAAGAGGTTTAGTGGGCCTGTTACTTCCCTTCCCCACTTAACCCACCTTCCACAAACTTACTAGGAGGCCAAATCGAGATGTATCGCCTATATTTCACCGAGACCTGGAGCTCAAATTGGGAGATGGGATTATATGTAGCACAATGGTGGTCTGGGAAAAGTGCCCAGGCTTACGGTCCATCATAACGTCTGCTAGGCTCCGTCAAGGCACAGCTATACCGAAAGGCATGATACACGCAGAATGAAGTCTTAAATGTGCTGTTGGGGGTGTGTAGTTAATTGAATGTGATGCCATTTGGAATATCCTGATACTGACGCTACTTTCCTACTTTCAAGCGGAAAGATACTGGTAGTCTTATTTGTCCATACCTGGATCTTACTCGTAATATCATAGGATGCATTTCATTGTGCAGCTGTTGAGCTGCCAGCATTAGCAGCCATTAAACTCTGTCGCAGATGCTCCTCATCCGACAGTATCGGTGGCGTAGGAGGCTTCGTCGGTTCTGGGACTGCCTCTTTCATCTCTTGCATCTCCTCCACTTCTGGCTCAACAACCTGAAACTCTTCAACTCCCTCATCCTGACTGTCTTCGGAATGCGCCGGAGATGCACTTCCCGAGAAGTCTCCATTATTCACCAAGCCTTGGCTAGCCATACCATTCAGAGCTGAGATGCCTTCCTGGCGCATCTGCTCATCCTCACCGGCTAGGCGTGCTCTTTGCTCCGCCTCACGTTTGGCAGCTTGACTTGGAGCTCTGGTTTTGAGCTCCCCTGTGACGCATTGGAGATAGTAAGGCACCTCAATGCCACTCTTCAAGAAGAACAGTTTTAGATTTCTGGCCTTATCCTTTAGTTGAACTTGGTTTCGGTCTCTCAATACGTCATTGAGTGAACCGTTTGGCCCGTAAAGGGCGAGAATCTGACTCCAGTGTGGTCCTTTAACTTGATCGAGACCAGCCATCAAGGTGTTCTCTTCTTCATTGGTCCATGGCCGTCTTTGACTGGGCGTCCCAGGCCGACGGGCACTTGCAGTATTGGCCTTAGTGCTGGCAGCTCGTCGAGCCTTCTCATACAACACTTGGGTCGGAGCACTTTGAGTAGGATATGGTACGGTATTTCTGAGATCTGGGGGAATGAAGGAGCCATTCTGAGCTGGGGGCTGGGGTTGTTGAGTGGTCACTTCTATCAAATTAGCTATGAGCTCCGAAGGAAATGCAGAAAACGTACCGGAGTTCTGCTGGGGCTGGATGTTGTAGCCTAATGCTTTCAAGACTTCATCAGCAGCAAGTTGCGCATGCACAGATATATCCTGGTCGAAAGAGCTTGTGGTATCATTGGGATTCTGAAAGTCGTTTGCAGGAGTCTGATTGATCTCTGCTGCTGGTGTCCGACGAGGCGATACAGGCGCTGTTAGGGAATGGCGCTTCATGTAAGGAGCGAGAAGTGGCTCGTAATTTTTCCTCAAGTAACTGCTCACCCCAGTCAAGAAGCCTTCCCAGCCAAATTTCTCGGAGAGTGCCTCTATAGAATTATCAGCAGTGGGGTTGAGACTACTCAGATTGTCACTCACGTATGGAATCCACGTCCGTAGGCTCATTCATAAGATATTCTCTTCGTGCGTTGATCGAGCTCACAAATTCGACTTCGTCCTGAGACAGTGGAATATCTGGATGCCGTTGTCTTAACACCTCATCAAAATCATATGGGAACATCTCTTCCAGTACGTCCTCCTTGGTGTCTGTCTGCTCTTCGGAAGTAATCATGGACAGGTACATTTGTGTTTTCAAATTTACCAGAAGCTCCCCAGGCTCCTTCTCTAGGCAAGCTCCGTCTGGAGTGACAATATCGATGAACGAGGAGCTCAGTTCGTAGAAACCAACGGATGATGCAAACACAGCTGCGGAAAACGAAGCCAAATTTGTTGTCCGAATGGTGGCTCGGTGCTCGGGCTCTTTAATGTTCAGCTCGTCTGCGGAGAGGAAGAATCCATCTTTCGAATATATCCTTTTAGTTTGGTCGAAGAGCGACTTGAGGGTGGCATATGCTTGCCCTAGCTCAGAGTCTGGATCCTGGACTATTCGAATAGTCTCGCTATATGGTCCTTGTGCTAATGTGGACAGAATCTGCGTAGACTATGCATGTATCAGCATATGCGATCAGAAGAATTCCAATCTGCCCCTCACCAAGCTTTCCAAGATTGGAAGACTGAAGATCCGCATGTACAGATACGGATCCGAGATAAAGTCACTCCCAGCTGGTACGCCTCTTTCACTCTCGGTTGGAGCAGGAGTAATTATGGCGACATTTGAGGCTGGTGGGGGTTGTGGCAGATAGTTCTGGTTCTGGTTCCGTGTCTGATTTTCCAATTCAAATTGCTTCATTACCGCCTTCGACGCCTGCTCAGCCAGGTCTGCAATACTAGGGCCCTCCATGGGTAGACTGGAGTATGGGGTAGAATAATCAAGCCTTTGCCGTTTCTCTCCAATGTCTTGGGATTGTTCTGATCGCCGCCGTTTGAGGTATGGGGAGGTATCCGGGGAAGTGAAGGATGTGGGGTAATCGGAGGCTTCATGCTTGATGGGAACGTCTAAGAGAAGGATGCATTAGCAAACATCTCGCAATCTAATTTGAAAGGCCCCTTGCTCAAGACAAGAGCAATTGCGACAGTGGCATCAATTTGCAGGCAGGTTCAAACTTACCCATCTCTTCTCTCGAGGAAGCCATGGTCGAAGCCATGGTGGGTAGATTTATTCCTTCCAATTTTGGCAGCCACCTGTTGGAGATCGCAGACTATATATCGCCTCCAGAGTCAAATAGGGCGTCAGAAGCAAGGTCTAGAGACAGCATTACTGAATATCTGGTTGGGTTTAGACAATGACAGCAGCGAGTTTTTCCCTGAGCCGGTTCGAAATTGTATCAATGGTCTCTCTCGTTTGCCGTATCTTTCTGCCCCAATCTTCAGACCCTACGATAATTTACATGATACACAAAAGCGGAATTCGAAATGAGCAACGACCTCACTGATCATCATCCTTTCTACAACGATTTAATTCAAAGCTTTACTCATATTCTAAGGAAATGATGTTTCTCAACAAAATTTATGTTTGTACTAAAGCTCAGGGGCATCTCCATTTATGTGTTGTTGTTCTACTCATTCTGATGTAAGATTAACTTCATATACTTGTTTTGTTTTTGAATTCCATTGGCACGTTGCGCATTGAAAAAGTCCGAATCCGCTCTCATGTTTTTCAATGTCTTCAGATATCCCAGAGACGAAATCAAACTTCAGTAAGCTTTTCACGGTAAAACAAGTGTTTGCCACGGGTCAGCCTTCATAGCTCCGAGACCACGATGGGCTCAGTGGGCTCAGGAGTTCAATATTAATTGATCTAATACAATCAAGGTTCACTGTGGTCATCAAAAACGTGGTTCCGATGACTTGCTTTTGAATTATACCAAAGAGTTTGTACTTCGTTATGACTCTCCTATATTTACTGTCTACTTCACTTCCACATCACGTCCTCCAGGCATCTCTCCTGCAATGGCATGTTCAGGTTCAGCAGTGCTGTTTGTATCACTGGATATTGTCAGTTCCTTGTTTCTTCGAAAGACATGGACGGGTACTTACGGCAATGTAATGTTCGGGATGAACCAGACAATGATGAGTGTCGGGATACTGATGGCAAAGGCAGCATAAGTGCAGAACGTAATCACGTTTGAATAAGCTTTGCTGATGGCAATGCGATCTGCTGTTCCCCAGGTAGGTATGCCTGCAGTAATGGAGTTGAACAAAGTATCGATGAGGGATTGACTTGCTCCGGGGCCCAATTCGTTCGCCAACTGGCTCTTGAAAGTTCCAGTGTAGATGCCGCCGGCGATGGCCGCTCCGATACTGCTCCCTATCGTCTGGACACAAACAGCGAATGCGGTCATCTGAGCCAGTTCCTTATGGCTGACAGAGACAGTTGCAACGACAAAAGTCGGGATCGAGATGAACCCACTCCCAAAGCCTTGAATGAACTGAATTATGAACATCTCCGCAGTTGAAGTACCGATGGTTCTCCACCTCATCATCATTCCATATCCAATTGTCCGAATCACAGCCCCGAACATGACAGCCCATTTGTACTTGCGATACCTGTACATGATCCCACCGGCAACGATCCCGGAAAGGACCCCAACAACACCATTGGTCATGTTCAGGAAAGTCGCATCCCGCACGCTGTAGTTGTGCCCGATCACAGCCCAAGTATACAGGTATACGTGTGTAATTCGGAATGCTAGGGAGTCGATAATCTGGCATGCAAGTGTCAAGTTGATCGTACGGTTGTTGAACCAGTGGAGAGGCATGATAGGATGCACCGCCATGTACTTCTCATAGAAGGGCAAGGCAATGAGAAGCACACCGCCAACCGCGATCATGGCCGCGATCCATGGCGTCTTCCAAGCTTGTGGAGCAGTACCAGCCAGCGTCAAAGGCAAAAGAACCATGGCGAAGCCAGCAATGAGCAGGAACAAACCGCCAGCATCGACGAGCGAGAAGAAGCCGTATAATGAAAGTTTCTGTGTGCTGACGATGCCAATCTTCTTGGCTTTACGTTGGTACCAGAGAAGCGTGAAGAGAATAAAGCTTGCGGAGAAGGGAAGGAGGATTGCGAGCATGCCGATCCCCCAACGCCAGCCGATTCCATCGACCACACTCTGGCAAATGAATGCAGAAACCCATGGCATGACCAAAAATGGTGCGAAAGACACTGCGACAGCGAAACCTCTCCACCTGGCAGTCGTGATATCTGCGATGAGAATGTCGTTCATGGTGTTCAGGCATGATTGGCCCAAGATGTGGAACATGTATCCTGCTGCATATGTTCCATAGGTTGAGGAGGCAGCACACAAAATGTATGAGAGGATATACAGGAGGATGACAAGGAAGTAGGTCTCTCCACGTCCGATGACATCTGCAATCTTTGCACAGAGGGGCTTGATGACGGAGAATACAATGCCACCGGCTGTTTCGAGCGTCGCGAGACTGGAGACTTGGTTGAAGTGGCTCTGGGCGTAGATATAGTAGGTGTACACTGTCGTGTTATCCAACTCATACATCACCATGACTAGAGCCAAGCCAGCGATGATGATCTTCTTGCCATGGAGTCCCCATACTGCTTGGACGGCTTCGATGCGTGCAACACCAGAGTTGTCGGGGACATATACCGGTTTCTGGATCTCGACATCGTCATCTTCGTGTCCTTGGATCTCAATGTCGCCAGTTACTTTCGTGTCTCGACCAGCAGGTTTCTGAGTGGGACTGGTGAGTTCTATATCCGGACCAACAGTTTCGGCATCGCCACGACCGGTGTGCATCTCCTGAGTGGAGGCCATTGTGAACACTCAGCAAGAATGGTTGAATTTGAAGGCTTGCGGGTGTTCCAACTTTTCAGAGGCCAAGACGAGCATAATTATACCTGAGATGGCGCAGGATACTTCCGTGATCTTTGTGTATAAAGTTCACAAAGATCTGTATCATTTCACTGCAATTGTTATCTCGTTATCTTCCAATGAAAGCAAACATGATCTGAAAGACGCAGGAACGCGCATAAGTGGGATGACTAGCTATCTGAGCATCATCTGACGTACAATAGAGTTGATATGAGGTCGGCGATCAGAACAGGAACCAGTGCTGTTCGTAACGTTGCTGCTGTCAAGCAGAGATGAGGACTACAGACCAATAGGATCACTACGATTCGAAAACGAACTCAAAATCGCGTCGGACTCGGCTCCAACGTGAGATAGCATGCAAATGATAACAGTTGTTGGAAAATGTATGCACCCCACCTCGCTTCAACCGGGTGGGCACTTCCGCAATTGTAAGCTTTCCCTTAGACACAGCTGCGTCCCTTGAGACCCCGGCCACTTCTGTGCCTAGCTACGTTTCGATATCAGATGAGGTCACATGGACGGCTCATGGTCTGTAAGACGAGGCATTAGACGTACCTGCATCTTCCTACCAGAGTGCCAGAGGTTAAAAAGCAAGCGGCCTTGGCCGAGAGTCCTGATAAGGCTAAAAGCTTTCCACGTAAACAATGGGGATGTCCAGGAGTGCTAGGCAGATAGGCGATATGCATATGTCCAGCGTCTTGATAGATTGGCTATCATCTGGAGTCTAGAACCTGTAGCCCCATCTTATACTAAGATCCATTTCTGAGAGCACCCTGGATTTCGCCCAGGACCAATGGTGTACCAGGACAATCGCTTAACCAACAAAGCCTTCCATCTTACTATGAGGTATGATGTTGCATCAGAGTGTACAGAGCAGAATCCACTTCGTCAAAGCTCATGATATTGTCCTCGACTGGCTCAAATGGCTTGACATCAGCTTTGCAGACGTGCTCGTTCTTGGGAAGTGTTCCATTCTGAAAGTAGGCATTGACCACTGCAGCCTTGCACTTCGAGGGAGTTGATAGACTCGTATGCTAGACGATGTCAGCACTTTCGACTCTCGCTGGAGCGGCGTTTACTTACTCCGAAGGAATCCTGAATCAAGATTCTCGAACCGTTGAAACCAGCTGCATTCAATCTCGCACTTGACAGGGGCGTTACATTATCTGCAGAATTTGCAACGAATAAAATGGGGTTGGCGGGATTGCCAGTGAACGGTCCTAATTTCGGTCAGTAGATGAAGCTCTGGATTTGACAAGCCATACCGGTGAAATTCCACTTTGCTCGAACTGTCCATCCTGCACATTGCAATCTGAAATCCTGAGCCATGATGGCCCCAACCGCCGGGCTCAGATCCGTCAAAGTATCAACATACTTCTGGAATTCATCTGGTGTGTCAAGCAAAGGGCTGGCTTCAGAACACATGATAGCTGGGAAAGCGTCACCGGTTCCATCTGACATTTCGGCTTGCAGCTCTGATCCATTGCCACAAGTTATAGGATCTTTGGATACGCCTTGCGTCTTGATAAATGGCACTCCATCGCCATCTTCGAGACTAGCAAGACTTTCGGCAAGTGAAGGGAAGATTTGGATCGGTCGGTAGAGCGATTTGGAGATCAAGCGTCGGACGCTAGAAAAAGATACAATCTCGGGTCGATTAGAAGCAGATTTCTCGGCTGGAACTATGACGGGGCTTTTCTTGATTGACGCAAGGAGCCTGTCTAGACGTGTTTTGATTGCATCGGGCGTTTCGGCATAGAACTTGCATCCAGAAGAACCAGCAAGGTGGCAGAAGTCGTAAAAAGCATTCATACCCTTTTGGGCGTCATCAATGAAATGGACTGATGAGCCCATTATCCATCCTCTGATATCCACATTTCCGTCACTGACGATTCGGTCAATCCTGTCTGGGAACAGTGTTGCGAACATTGATGCCAGAACTGTGCCATAAGAAAAGCCCCAATATCGTAGCTGTGGATGTCCAACTTTCTCCGTCATTTCGAGCATATCTCTAGCAACGGATGCTGTACCGACAAATCGACCAGGGCCGGCTTCTTGGACTTTCCGTTCTGCAACATCCTCGAAGTCTCCACGAGGGCCACCTCCAATCATAGATTCACACTGTTTTGACCAGGCGCTGGATTGTGCGTATGCATCATAGAGCATACCTAGATGGGCGTCGATAACAGGTGGTCTGGAGAAAGCCCATAGTTCTGCATTCTGCTGGTACCCATTCCAGCAATCGATTATTGGTCGGGTCATGCCAACTACATCTGAGTAAGCAGAGCTTTACTGCAGCAAGCTTTGAAGAGTCTTACCTCCGCGAGGATCGAAACCAATGATGTCCTTTCTTGGATTCAGTGCAATTCGGAAATCATAGTGAATTGGCAGGTTTACTCACATGATTTCTCCCAGCAACAGCCTGGTACTGTTCACCTAGCTTCCTCACGTACCTATCAAAGATTTAACATTTATTTCTCCATGAACGATAACAGCCCAGGAGGCAACATGCTTGGGGATCGTACCATACGCCACTACCTCCAGGACCCCCTATAACAATCAGGACTATATCGTAGATGTATAAGAAGAAGAAGTACCTGGATTGATAAATAAGGACCCTTTGTAGTTCTTACGATCAGTAGCATTGAGCTTGATCATGGCTATTGATGCTCGCAGGTCATCCGACGGATCCTGCCAATCGAGCGGTACCTTCATACAGTCAGATCGGGGTTCAGTATTGTTGATCCCACGTACATCAAGTCTCGCACAGTCGAACTTCTCGTAGCACTCATGCCATATAATGTCTCTCTGTGGTTGAATCTATAAGTCGATTAGAGTGAAGCTTCGTGAAAATGGAAACAGTTGTATCTCACATCCATCCATCGAAATTCAGCAGCATCCTGAGTCTTCTGAGGTACTTGATTTGGCAGTCTTAATTGCCTCCAAAATCCGGGGTACCACAGGAACAGTGCTCCCACAAACGATGAGGCTAGAACCAACATTCGAACGACACTTCGCCTTGAAACCGCTGAAGAGTGGGGTTTCCTCATGCGAAACCTAGAGTCCTCTTCAGCGTCTAAACCACCGATCTGAGGTATCTTTCCGTAAGTCATGAGAGCACAACAAGCGTGTGAAATGAGGTTCGAACACAGAAAACAAAAAACCGAAGAAATGTATGAGAGAGCCAGCTCCAAAATGCTTCACAGAGTTCACCGTGTTGTCAGCTGATGATCGACGTTGCATAATTGAGGTCAAAAAGCGGAGATCTCCTGGATCTTGCATCTTGGCTCTCACGAATAAGCTATCAGCTGCGATATCTGATCGAGCAAAAGCGATCTGATAAACTTTAGTCTGATGGTAACCTTGCGATCCGTTCAGAAGAATTCCGCATCGGCCCTCACGGTATCCTTCAAGTTCCGAGGCCGTTGATAAACTCTGAAAGCATGAGCTTGACTTGAACCTCCAGGACGGCACTTTGATCTGATTGAGACACGCCCCACGGATTGAAAGGAGACTATTCAGAAGATATAGCCTCGACGATGCCGGCAGGTCATAAATGTGAGGATTGGTTTAAAATCAAATAGAGTGACGTTGGAGTGTCCAGAACTTGGCACAGTCCCAAATATACTGGTGAATACCTAACTTTCAGAACGTATTACTAACCCACCCTTGATCCAACCAGTACCACCTCCTTGGCTGGACTTCGCAACCTCTTCCTCTCTGCCACATATTGGTACCGTTCAGACTTGTATTAATTTTGAACACTAGAGCTACTTGGATCTTTGACGAGCCACTCGTATGTGTAATGGATTGTCCATCGATGTATAGAGAAACAGATCAAAGGACTACCTAGATGTATGCTGAACGCTATGCTACTACAGTAATTCCACCCGGTATCAACGCGTCTCATTCTACGATTGCTACGTCGAAATAAGGCACGAAGATTCTGGGAAGTCTACGAAATAGCCGTTTTCCGTACTGCAATGAGAGAACAGGTGCCGCCAAACTTTCACCAACATGTAGATTGCGCCGACTATCGCTTTCCAGCTGGGCAGTTGGAGCAATTCGAGCTTTGGGGGAGGCTGGAGCGGCAGGCACGTCGCAAACTTCTGGTGGAATTGACATTCTGAGGTATCGATACTCTTCAGCGCCATCATGTTAATCTTTTCACGCAGCGCCGGTTTTCAGCAGCGCGTCGTAAGCTCTAGACCATTGGCCCTAGCCCGTCTGCAGCGACTTAACAAGTCATTGATATTTCTAATGATTTGGCAGCACTCGAATCAGCGTAATTACTGCAAAATGTCCTGGCAACGACGCAGTCTACCTTATATTCAACACCTTCATTGCCCATGGGAAAGCTCCATCTTCGTATTTGAATCGGGAACAACGGATAATGTGCTGGAAATATGTACTGCTGACAAAGAGAAGAATATTGAGCCGTGATTGGCTCGCTCGCTTTGTTGTTGAACATTTCATCAAGAGAAGATACGAAGCGAGGCTGTGTGACTTCTACGGCACAGCGACCCAAGATGACGCGGCGATACGAAAACCCAACATCAGAAGATCCATACATCTCCAGTCTCACTCGTTCACTCCCTCACGCTGTTGGCTTCGTCGCTCCTGATCACGTGGAATCCCAAAGTCTCCCCGATCTGACATTCAGAAAAGCAAGACAAGCCTTGTACTTTTCAAGGTGCTGACGTTTCATGAGACGTGACAGCTTACAGTATGAGCTCGGTTGTTAGTCAAGCATTGGAGATTCTTTGATCATTGGTGCTTTTGCTGCAATCTCGTCAACTTTGTCTTTCGTTTTGTACGAGATGCCGGTAATGATTCAGGCTGAGGCTTCGACCCTGGCTGTGGTTGCCTTCTACGACCCAGTAGGTCGAAATTGTAAGATTTGTTCTCGTCAGATTTCAGTTGCGTTAAATATATAGCCAGTGCTTCGTCTCTGCAAAATGGGTTCAGACGATAGCTTCACTCTTCGTTCAGATCCTCTTGTCACCTTCAAAGATGTCTTCCACAACTTCCATTCCCAACAGCACAGCAACCTCCGTATCCACCTCCCCATCAAAATGTATCCGTGTAACGCCCGACAAAAACGGCTACGTCCCAGAATGGGCCTGCGACTCCAATTACATGTACTATCCCTCCTTCGCAGCCGCCATCGTTTTCGCCGTCGCCTTCGGCATCTGCCTCTTCATCCACATCTTCCAAGCATTTCATTACTCCAAGAAGAAGCTCTGCTGGGTCCTGATCATGGGTATTGCCTGGGAATTCGCATCCTTCTCCCTCCGTTCTGCCGGAACCCGCAATCAACAAAGCCTGCCCCTTGCCTTCTCCGCTCAGATCCTCGTCCTGCTCGCTCCAATGTGGGTCAACGCATTCGTATACATGGTTCTCGGTCGCATGATCTACTTCTTCGCTCCATCGCAACAAGTCTTCCGCATTAAGGGTATCAAGATAGCCAAGATATTCGTATGGCTTGATGTGCTTTCGTTCTTCACGCAGGTCGGCGGAGGCGTCATGATTGAGCCGAGTGCTTCGTATAAAACGCAGATGCTCGGAATACATATCTATATGGGTGGTATCGGATTCCAGGAACTGTGTATTTTGCTGTTTGCGGCTATTGCTATCCGCTTCGCGATCATCATGCGCCAGCATGAACGCTCTCAGGGCATCACCTCGTCGACACAGATCCTGGACGGTAAACCACACAATTGGCGTACGTTACTGTATGTGCTGTTCGCGGCACTCGTACTCATTACTATCCGTATAATTTTTCGCATGGTTGAGTTCGCATCTGGTCTCGATGCTGATAAGAACCCGATTCCATACCACGAGGCGTACTTTATGGCATTGGATGCACTGCCAATGTTGATTTCGGGGATTCTGTTTAATCTAGTGCATCCTGGGAGAGTGCTGAGGGGTGAAGGGAGTGAGTTCCCGAAGGGACCGAGTAGGAAGGAGAAGAAGGAGGCTAAGAGGATTAGGAAGGAGGAAAAGAAGGCTGCGAAAGCAGAGAAGAAAGCCGCAAAGAGGGTCGAGAAGGACATGGGCAATGAGCAAGTAGATATGGTTTGAATGATGCGATTGAGTGCTTTCATGCAGCGGATTTTGTCAAGTTGGTGTCAATGATTGACGAAACTTTAGACTTGGTAATAAAAGGCTCGGAAAGTACTCAGGTAGGACAGGAATTTGGCAAATTGAGTAAACATAAAATAGTCTAGGGCAGCATTGCTCAGTCTGAGTAGAATCGAATAATAATAAGCTCTAGATTTCCAAAGTCAACCGAGTATTGTACAACGAAAAAAGCAAACATTCATGAGCAGCCCCGGCTAAGCTTTCGTAGCCATAGGAACTGAATGCAAAGGTGCCTCGTGATCAGTTGGCGTCTCGGATTGTACATCCTTATCCCTCTGAATCGTGGCATAAGACTCCTTGAACAAGAATCCAGGATGGAAGATATTCAAGACCAATACAGCGATCCAGCACAACACGCCATCAAGAATGATGAACGATACCTCATCTTGCATGATCGGATTCCTCCAGCCTCCAGCCATCTCAGCGATACGGTAGATACAACGTAGGAAGATAGCTATGTAGGATACGAAGATGGAGATCAGAAGCCATTTGAAGCGTTTGGAGTGGCGGAGAGCACGGTTGGACTCGTTATGTTGCCCTGAGAATTTCTTGATACGGAAATAGACATCGAGGGCCATGGCGCCGAAGATGGCGAGGGTCACAACTTGAAGTACAAGACCCAACATCATTACGTTGTTACCGGTGCTGACTTTCCCGGTTCCTCGAGAGGCTATGACTGCTCCTGATCTGGTATGTCTTAGTACTGATGTGGGAAGTGGGCGGCGTGTCAATGTGCTACTTACGTTTGGATAAGAATCGACAAGATATCGCAACTGACAAAAATCCAAGTGTACAGTCTGGGAGCTATTCGAGAAAACTTTGATCCGTAGATAATGATGACATGCTTAAGGGTGAGATAGATGCCTCCAGCGATGAACGCTGGCGACACAGTCAAGCAAACGAGCTGGATACCAAGACTACGAGACACAATTAGCAGCGTTCTGTGTCCTGAGTTCGAACAAAACATACTATGCTCGGCTCCATGGATCATCTCTCAGCAAATAGCGGCCAACATATCCTACAATCAATAAGCGCTGCGTTCAGATATCATAAAAGGGATACTCACCAACACTCTCTCCAAAACAGCCAATTCCTAATGCGATCACAAACGTCCACGATCTTGATTTGACTCCTTGGAAGATATGTGCTATCATCGAGAGTCCAAATAGCACGATCAAGATAAGCGTCACAGGCTTATTTGGGAAATAGCCGTAGACCGAATTGCTGACGGGGCAGGTATCTACAGTACAATTCTTCGTCGACTGCCTCTCAGCTCGGCTGAGCAACTCAAAGAAAGACGCCATGATATGACACAAATTGCGATTACCTTTGTGAAAGGTAAGAAAAGCAAAGAGGTGCACAGCAGAAAAGATATCGAAGTGACGTGCAGCTTCAAGGAAAAGAACGCCAGAGGACAAGGACCTTGCGCGCCATACTTATGGAAACGACATCGAGGCTGTGAATGGTCCGTATCCGTAGAGGCAACCTGCCAATTCGTCTGACAGCTTGCTGAATTTATCCAGTCAACCGCCGTATTCTGGGCCTTCTCATTGCAGCTATTAAGAAGCGGCGTACTCAGCTGGATCTGATTGAAGCATCTCTCGGATGCCTCCTTCTGCCAAGATTCTTCAGCAGGGGGAGATATTTCTTGGGCATGTTTCTGGGTGGTGTAAGTTGAGCATTGGCCCAGGAATTACGTTGAGATCCTTGACGCCGTACTCAGCGTGTTTTGATTGGCTGCTCTGAGAATTGACTTTCTTTGGCAGCGGAGAATTTCCGGCCAGAATATTCCGGACTCCACATTTCGATGTCCTGCCGCGGTCTCCTCTTCAATGTTCGCGACTTCAGGTCTTGAGACCGCGTCTCCCAGCTCTTCACCATCGCCCGTCGAGGAAAATCTCAACCTGCCAGACTACGCTCAGAAAGTCCTCGAAGATGTTGAACTTCCCGTCTTGATTCTGATATCGCATGGCCATGCGCCGCCACTCAGTCCGCCTCCGCAGTTGAAGTTCGATGTGCGCAACCTCCCGAATCCGCCGAAGCATATCAGAGATGCGTATAATGGGACATCGAGGAGGCTGCAGGAATGGATGGTGTCCGACCCTGCTTTTGGCGACAGAAGAGATGCGGTCAGGACAGAAATCGAAGAGGAGATGAATAGGATGACAGTGGAGCATGAGAAGAACGATGTCCTAAAGTTAGGACAGGATACCCAAGGAAAATCCGACCAGCTGAAAGAAGAAACACCAGCGGGAGAGGATGTGTCAGAGAAGGAGCCAGAAGATGGTGGTGCCGTCCTTGGTGAAGCGGATTCTAGCGTGGAAGAAGCTGACCAGGACAGTTTTTGGACACTTCGAGTGGGCGTCTCATGTGCTATGGGACGACACAGAAGTGTAGCCATGGTTGAAGAGCTCGCAAAGATGTCCTGGCCAGGCTGGCAAGTTGAGGTACAACATCGAGACTTGAACAAGAAACGTGGGGGCGGGAAGAAGTCTGGTGCTAAGGAGAGTCGTGGAACAAGAGGAGGTGGTATACCTTCGCATTTTGAAGACGACTGAATCTTCTCTTCCTAAATAGGTACATACTAGACGTCAAAGTTGATCAATCTTCTAGCAGACGTTCAATCTATGCGAGCGATCGTGAAACCAAATCTCAAGCAATCTTGACAACCACTGACCCTGATAATCCTCCCTTCAAACCCTTCGAATACGCCTCCCTGACTCCTTCTTCCGTCAACCCATTGATGACAAGTCCGACAGACGACTTGAGCTCTCCACTTTCCAGACGATCTGCGATATCTTTCAGCTGCTGCCCATCCTCTTCCACGATGAAAAACACTTTCCTCAACCCACCCTCCTCGATCTCCTCCCACCCCTTATTACCCTTCTTCGCCCAAGTAGGAGGCGGCGATCCAACCGTCACAACCCTCCCACCACTCTTTCCTAACTTCGTGCCCTTCTCCAAACTTTCCCCACCAACACAATCAACGAACACATCCACCTCGCCCCCTTTCAAACCCTTTCTAACAACCTCCTCCCACCGTCCACCCTCAATCTCCCTATAATTGACCACCATCCCAGCCCCCAGGCCCTCCAGCTGCTCACCTCCCACCCCACCAACCGCAACCACCACCCCTTTCTCCCCCACCATCTTCCTCGCGACCTGAACCACCATTCTCCCAACCGCACCTGTCGCACCCGTTATAAGAACTCTCTCACCCTCCTTCAAATCCGCCCGTTCACAAGCCTGTACAGCAGTCAATGCCGCCCTTGGTACGCTCGCCGCCTCTACATCCCCCAGTCCCTCGGGAATCTTAACGAGAAATTTAACATCGCAAACAGCAAATTCGGCTAGTCCGCCCTGTCCTGTAAACGGAGGCATTAAAGCGAAGACTCTATCACCGGGCTTGAAATGCTCAGATGGTGACGAGATGACTATTGCTGCGACATCGTGGGCTGGGATTCGAGGGCGTGGTGTTGTAACTGGCATGGGCCAGGAGAGCTCGTAGGGTGTTATTGCTGTGGCGGTGATGTGGAGGAGGGCTTGGGATGAAGAAGGGATGGGAACGGGGAGAGTGGTGAGTGTGAGAGATGTTGGAGGGTTGTGAGGGTCGTAGGTTTGAGGCGTGAGGAGGGTTATGGCTGGCATTGTAGTCGGGAGCGACATTATGGAGGTGCTTTGAAGATAGAATGCTAGTTATGTTTTGCTTGCTTACTTTCGTCGGTTGAAGAGATCGTGGAGTTAAGAAGTATTTTCGAACGAGAATTCAATTGTCTAATTGAGATATAGCTTCTGGGTGCGTTTGTGAGGAAATGCAAGCTAGAGTCTGGCTTATATAGCGCTCTTCTTGACTGCTGCGGATTGCATCATTTCTCACTTGCCCACGTAGCACGGCATTTTCGACACCAATATCCTGTCGAAATTTTGTTTGGGCTACTACATAATAGACTTGATGCACAGTAAAGCAAGCCTTCTTCAAGTCAGTGATGTTGGCATTATCCAACCCGGCAAGCGGCTCGCTTACTCATCGGAGGTCCGAGGTCGTCAGTAGGCTATTGACACTGAAGTGCGGAAATAGATTTAGCGAACAGATTTCGGGCGTACTAGCACGTAACAGACTGGGAGACTAATGTTTAAGCATGATGTTGCTTCAGCTATACATATAGGTTATGAGATCCTCAACGGAAATTCCTTGCAGAGAATTGCTAATCCAAAAGGAGTCAGAACTCATTCGGACAAAGTTTCGTACCCAAAAAAAGGGACAAATCCACATCTTCTTATCAGCATTTCTCCCTCCCAAACAACTCCTCCTTACTCGCGATAACCCTCACCCTCTGCAACCCCACATCACTTCCGCTCCCCTCAGTATCGGGTCTCAACTCACTGACCTCCCTAATATGTTCCGTCTCAATGGTAACCACATTCGGTGGCAAAGTACTGATCCTTTCCAGCTCCAGATCATCGTAATCTTTAGCGGTCACCAGTGTTGTGACGCCAGACTTGCGACTCAGGTCTCGCAATCCCATGTGGTAGGCTTCCACATCTGAGATGGGTGGACGGGGAACGAGACGCGTGGGCGTTTTTGGGCCAGAGGGTTGGAGGTTCGGGGAAGGCGAGGCGAGTGTTGAGGCATTGTCTTTGGATGTTATCCAATGGAGAACTAGAACGCTGAAGAGGACTAGAGAAGGGGTTGTGTTAGCTTGGCCGCACTAAGAGTGTAGGGGATGGGGATGTTTGCTATCAATGTTGCAGCAAATCAGGCATATCCAGCCTGGCTCCCCATTCAGGACCATTACTACTGTCAGGTTACTGCATACTTGTCAGTCACAAATTTGAGGAGGTTCAATACGGCGTAAACTCACACGACACTTGATGTCAAGGTGCAACAGCTGCCAACAAAAGTGCGAAGTGCCACTGTGCGAGTTTGGGAGCTTCGATTTGTTTTATAGGAATAGAGGGCTAAGAATCGTCAGTGATCAAGCCCTGGTCTGTTTGTCTCTGTGCCGTACTCACAGCGCAGAGGTATGAGAAATAAAGAGGTCAGATAAACCTGTCGTCATTAGCGGATACTTTGAGTTGCCAACATTCCAACTTACATTGACGAGGATATCAAATGCGATGAGAGGTATCATAGATTCCTTTTTCATTCCAATCCTACAAGATCCTTTCTCATAGTCTGCGAATCGGAAGTAAAAGTTGAGTGCGATGACGACAAGATATAGAACTAGCATGCCGAAAGAATTAAACAAGTAGAGCTTATCTTTCATCCTTGAATTTGAGCTTCTTCGGACGATGTACTGTAAGGGAATATCAGTACATACCAGAGAAAATGAGGTAACTAGACGTACAACGCGTTCCACAAGGAAGTAATAGATAAACTTTCCCGGTCAGCACAACCCGCAATAGAGGGCTTGAAGCATCCGACATACCACCTACACAATGTCAGCTTTTCGGCACCAGCAAGAAGGATAAGGACGAGCCAAACCTTTGTTGTCATATAGCAACTCAGGCAAAGAAGTAGAGCAGTAGAGCATATTGACTGCGATGAGTCTACTCCGTAACCTTGCGACAAGACTGCAGTTCCCGAAACAAAAATAATGGAATCCGCGTAGATGATCAAGATCACTGCACATTCTCAGCAGACCTTCCCGTGTATAACAGAGTATTGATGACATACGCCAGCACACCAGCGGTAAGCTACTCCAGTTCCGGACGTTCTGAACTCGACGAGCTATTTTGTGTCAGTACAAGTTGTATAGACGCGAAGGGAAAGCCCACCAAAGCATACAGACAGTGTAGCCATAGACAGTAGGGATAGGATCACCGAGAATACCGTACCCGCCCTCGTTTCTCGCATGGGGAAAACCATTGTTGAGCGTTGGGGTTCCAGTTGAAAGTGTACTTATCGAAGATAGCCTGCATAATCGGAAAGTGAGGGGAGTCATGGTTATACAACACCCAAGCAACAAGTTTTACCTCTTCTCCTGGGCCGTCCTCGACCTGAAAGGCTGTCGTGCAACACTCTCGAACGTGTGCGAACGGGCCCATGCGGATATTCGAAGACTGAGTAACCAGATGCGTCTTCAGAGACCTGAATAACAAAATAAGTGACTTGTGTTCCCTACACTGGACCCGCACGCATCCCATAAAGGCCAACCTGTGGAGAGCGATCAATAGACCAGCTCTGACAGTCAATTAGATCGTACCGCATAAAGTGGCTGTCAAAGAATCCGACAGCCATGCTCATTGGAGCAAAACACCAACTGGAGGTCAGCGTCACACAGCTTCGGGATCACACAGCACAGAAGTGGATCTGTGCAAGAACCGGCTCCTTCCACAACAATGACTCGGCTCTTTCTAAGTTGGAAATAAACTGGGTATGCGCCACTAGACACACAGCATGAAGTACGAGGTGACTGGACCGGGCGCACCTCGAACCTCAACATTCTCGACAATGCGGACACCGATTGTTGGCATTTTGTGAGACACCAGAAAATCGGCACAAACGATCCCAAGTGAAGCCATCTCGGGACTCAGTATGAAAGCCGCTATAGGTCGAGATATGTTGGTGTTGCACAAAGTTCTCGAGGGTAGGGGTCGCCAGTGGGTTCTGGGGTAGCGAGAGCCGCCACATCCAGCCGTCTTCAAGCCTCAACTTGCTTTTCAGACCATAAGAAAAGCAAGCACTTGAGAGGAATTGAAGAGAGCGTTAACTTCAAGGTTAACATGCGAACTAGAAATCCAGCCGAACGCCTCGAAAGATCGAGATCTACACGCGGGTCTCTGGATATGGCCGTCCAGAGGTCCGAGGACTCCGAGGCGTCAATCAAGTATCTCTCAGCGGCCATCTCCTGCATTGCAACTCTCTGAAAACCCAAGGGCAGCTGAATATTGTTTGGCGCCACAGCCGGGTAAGGGACTGGGTAAGAGCAATTGGAAGCATCAGGACGGCGACGTCAGTCGGGTCAGGAGGCAAGCCCGACTGCCACAGTCACAGAAGTCGCAAATATGTCTGTGTAAATCCAGCCATACAGGCACACAATGCTTTCCGACCTTACAATAGCCACAGCGCATAAGCAATGAAAGCCTTGACTCTGTCGTACTGAGTACATATCTCTGACGGCTGCCAAGAGCATGGAGGAGACATTGGAGAGACGAAAACGTGATATGCCGAAAGGGTTTAGCGTCACTTTGACCTCCCTGTTGGCATTCATTTGTCGCTGTCTGCCAACATCCATCATCGAGAAGAGAACGAGCATGCTCACCATTTCAGCAGCTTCCACTTCCAATGCCACGTATCCAATCGTTACACTCTAATGCATGAACCAGCTTTTACTTATCTGTGGCGTCGACGAATCCTAAGGGGTATAAGACTCACTAGCTTCTAGTCCATCGCAGTGCTCTTTCGGCCGCAACCTCGACCGCGGATTGACCATTCGCGATTATTTCACCAAGATGCGGATGTACACTCTTTGAATCGAAAAGAATGTGTTCTGTTTTGATTTTCACGCCTTTTTCCGCCGATAAGCCACCCATTTCAAATTTGGCGAAACTCGATACAGGAAAGAAAGGCCCGATACCACACTCTATCTACAGGCTAGCTGTCTGATGTATGTACAAATATCCTCTGAGATCTAATACTGATTATTGAGATCGCTATGCTAATGGTTGAAGGTGCGTTTAAAGAGCCTTGAAGGTGGAACCAAGAGGACCCCACTTGATGTTGGAGAAGGTAACGGATGAGTTTGGGGACTCGGCTTCGACAACCTTTGGATCTCCAGAATCTCTACTGCACTCTCCTCGGGAGACACCTGGCTCGCTGGCATCTTTGGTAGGTGGGTAAGGAGCATCCAACCAGAGCATGTTTGCGGTATGGTCATCCCAGATCGACATTACCAGAACGACACCCTTCTTCAAGGATGCACCCATGACAGCCAAGCCACCCTTGGTCTTGAAGATGTTGTTATCACCAAAGGCAGTCTTCTGAGCCTCGCAGAACTCGTCAGTGATGGAGTTACCCGTCACTCCAGGAATGGCTGACTCTGGGTTGGCATAAGTCACACCGTTCTGGACGTAGAAGCGCTTGATCTCAACTAGTGTTCCAGTATCGGTGTTGTCGTTGGTAATGAACTGGGTAACAACAGTCATCTTCTTAGTCGTGTCGAGCGTCTTGCCCTTTCCGTAGAAGTCGAGGACACCCATGCGGTAAGAGTTGAAGTCACAACCATCGGCGTCACACATTGATGAATATCTGGCACCAATGCCGCAGTCCGTTCCTGAGCACCTGGTCTGTCCGACGACTGAGCACGGGTGGCTTTTCGGTAAAATCAGCAATGGACACGCATCAGTCTTTGGGAGTAACTCACGGAGTATATGCTGTGGAGATAGAGTTCGCCTCCCAGATGTCCATCTCGTTACAGCAAGATCCGTATTGTCCGCCACCAGCGTTGTCATCGTTGTCGGATGGCTTCCACCCAACGGAGTTGGCCTAAGGATGCAAATTAGCTTGCGATTCAAACATCAGAGTCAGACACTGAAGTATGGGCATAATTACCTGTCCGTTGATGAATTTGACGTCCTGTGGACATTGGGCATCACAGTAACCAGTACCACTGCGCAAATTCAGAGTCAGTGATGCTCTTCCAAACCAAGACTCGAAGTCATGGTCCGCCTTAGTTTTGAGTCCACTCAGGCAGGAGGTGAGAGTACATACTACTTGGCACCGGCCTTGTTCGTGGAGTACTTTGACATGCCACCATCTTCATCCATCTCCGAGAAGTAAAGAGCACCGTTCAGTCCACAAGGGAGGTTGGACACATCCACATCAAATGTGAACTCCTTATTCAAGAGCTTAAGCATTTGGTATTTGGTTTGGCTACCAGCTGCCATCAAGTATGTTCGGGATCCGACGTTGGTCTGGTCCTTCTTGGTGACGAAATTGAGCTTGAGAGAGTTGCCGGTCGTGCTGATACCATAAGTGCCAGAGTAATCTGCTCCATCCAAAGCACAATTGGAGGCACATTTTGCTCCATCAGGACAGACAGTTGCGTTCCATTCATTGCCAGTGTAGCAATTGGTGTAGCCAGAGGTGGTGTGAAGCCATCTCCAGTTTGCGTCGATGACAATTGACTGAGCTGAAGTCTTGCATCCGCTTGAAGTACAGACACTGACTTGGAGAGCAGGATGGGTCTCTGTAGTGAGTGTACCAGCCTGCTGCGCGCTGGCAGCAAGGAAGAGGGAAGCGAGAGCAAGTGCAGAGGATATCATGATGAAGGAATATGTTGCTGTTCTCGGATACTGAGAGAAAGTCCTGATGGTGTACTCCCACAGACTTTATATGGAATTCCCTCTCTTCTGTCTCGCGTGTGGGCTAGCTCACTTGATAGTTTATTCATCGAGGCATGGAAACGCGGGGAGACAGCCCGGCGGAGTGTTTGCAGCCGGAATAAACAGTTGACCCACAATCTCATGCCCTCATCGAGTTGAAGTTGTTTATGCCATATTGACAGCACTGCATATGCCGCCTGAGGTACACGCCAAGTCACTTGCCAATCCAACCAAGGCTGTCGCGGAGAAACGTTTTTGGGAGCCGCAGGCTGCATGAGCAAACAGAAAAGTATACAGGGGCAATATGATAACGAGCACTAAGTATGGACCCTCATTGTTTCGATTTAACCCTCGAAAGTGAGTGCCATTCTTGCGATAGGTCTAGGACTTCGGTAGCATCCATTCTGGCATAACAGCCTAAAGACCTCACATCTTGGTACCTTACATGATCGAGGGGCTTAAGCTCGTCTGTTATGGCTCATTGCATTTGCCTTCCGAATATCTATCTGGTTTACTGTCTGAGATTATGGCCCAAGGACATGAATGGAACGATCACATCTCAAGCAGCTGTTTAGAAGGTCTCCTACTTCCAGGAAGAATTTTATGTGCTTGATCTTTCCACTACTTAGTAAGGTTTCCTGAAGCCTGCGCCGCTACTAATTTTGGCAGCGTCAAGAGTTTCTCGAAGGTCGCAAGGATGCTTGTGACTGTAGATCATTGCTTGAAAATGCCCGATGCTGAGAACCATTTGCGCCACTCGCTCCGATGGGGCCGAACGTGGGGAGATGCCGCGCGGGGAAATAGAAGATCCATCTGCCGGCGGGGTTTCAGCCCCAGGGTCGTCTTTCACCCGACATATTACATTTCAAGGATTCAATTCATCCCCGCCGAGGGGGCTTTCAGAATTCCCATTATTCTTTTGGAAGAATCGCAGTGTCTGATTTCTCATGACAACGATTCATGTGTCTTCGATTGCCGAAAGAGACAATTGATTTTGAAACATGTTGATGATACAAAGGGATGGCCCTCTCCCTTCTGTATTTCGTGGCTTGTTCACAGATGTATGTTCTTTTTGAAAGTGGAAGTTCCTTTAACTTCGCCTGCTTGTCCCTTCATGCACGGTTATAACGAATTTCCAGTGTTGATAGAAAACTCGCCAAGCCGGCTGTAAGATTGTTCCATGGGGCATGGGAAGTGGAATAACTTCACGCCCATGTACTTATTATCTCTTGTATACAGTGACCATATTGCATCTGGGCATTGATCTTCCTTTCGGATGAGGAAGCCTAAAATTAATCTTCCTCATCTGCACCTGATTTTTCGTTGCAGCGAACGTCCATCCACGACTTTAGCCTGAGATTAAGAGATCTGCTAATGAACAGTGGAAGAAGTTTGATATAATGGATTCATAGATTGCCCAAGGTCCATGCAGACAGGATTTCTTTCAATCAAATGTTGGGTCGGATGGGTTCCGAGAGTCATTCGTGCCTCTCTTTTTTCTGTTGTTGCAGCCACCGCTAAGCGAGATACCCAGTCTGGGGTTGAGAACAAAGATGAACCCAAGCTCCATGCTATCTGTGATCTTAATATACCAGCCGTGTCTCTTGTATAAATTCCCAGTGGGAACTGGTGAGAGTCAAATGGCCACGAGCAGTTTTGCTCGATCAGCGCTCTAGGCTCAGGTACAAGTCACATCAACCGATATGACTGATTTGTATCCCAAGTATTGCCATTCGTACCGATGCGGCTGGTAAATGAGAGCCTCCGATCCATACTCGTATGGAAAGTAATATTGAACTTTATATGAAAGTAAGCGAATTCTTGGTAAATCTTTTGGGCTAGGAGAAACGGCTTTTCTAGCCGTGACCATGCACGCATTGCTTACAGATCGGCGGCAGCGAGTACAAGTCAAGTTGAAGACTTAGACTTCGATCATCATTATTCCTAGAGTCAGAGGGGCCCTCTCGATCTGTACCGACACTGGTCTGTAAACAGTCAAATACCCGACGGTCGTGCAGCCACGGTGACGATAAGCGTAGCTGCTATCGTGGGATCTCGGGTGATTCCTACCAAAGGGGTAATGATCAAGGCGGCTACCAGACTCTCGCCGGTACGTGCATGTATTTCATTCTGCCTCTCCAAAATAGGCATATTCCGAGGTCCCTGAGGCTCACAATCCTTGACAGTGAACACTGTCGGATGATCCCATGCGGAAGTGCCATAGGTGAGACCGGAGGCTAAATAGGTAGTTTGGCCGAGCAGATCTACCAGACCCCTAATTGTATTTGCAAGCCATACCTTAATCATGTCTGACATGTAAAGCTATTTGCAACTTCATTACTTCCAGTCTATCAACTGACCATGAAAGCGTGTATCTGTGACCCTTCCATAACCTGTAAATGTTGTTTAGAATATGTGGGGCAGCAGAAAGATCTTCTCCCCTCGTGAGACGTTAAAGAAAGAGCATGGCTTGCATATGTGCATGATGCTACATGTTCAGCCTCATATTCTTAGATTGTGACACAGCCCACAACTATGGAGTCCGTGTTGGAATCAAGAGCAAGAAAACTCTGCAGGTGGAGCTCCGTCCTTGGTGGCTTCGAATGAGCTTCGACCTGTTCTACTCGGCAATTTCTGCGGTAGTTCTGCAGGATGTTGGAGGTGTTTCCTGGTATGGATTGTGCCCAGCCTACACTAGTCCTCCATTCAGTGGTCAGCCAGCGACATCCTCATTCAAGAACGCATTCGGTCCTTCAACGAAGATCAACCCAGACTCTGGCACCTGAAAGAAGCTGAAGGTAGAAGTATTTTTATTTTGTCTAAGGGTACTCTGTAATGGATCTGTCCCAACACGTGTATGCACACCACTTGGATGTAACTTCAGTAAGTTGCAGGCATTAAACTCAATCTTCCTCCATCAACAAGCAGCACTGTACCTGTCAAGTATGCCCCAGCTCTGCTAGTGAGGAATAAGATAACGCCGGCCATGTCTTCTTCGGTGCCAACCCTCTCGAGAGGAATCACAGATCGTGGGAATACGCCATCACCAATGATGCCGGCTGCTAGCTCGGAGGGAAACACTTTTCAACGTCAGACACAGCTGGAAATGGGAAATAGTGGACTTCAAGGCAAAGGCAGAATGAAAATTCAGAATGAACAGTGATGATTCGAGTTTTGTGCACCGTCACTTGACGGTGAGCTGCATAAATCAAGCCACACAACATATGAACAGCAGACTTACACCCTGGCGCAAGAGTATTGGATCTAATTCCGAACGGAGCGAGCCCGGTTGCTAATTGCTTCATCAGATGCGTCGTAGCAGCCTTCGACTGCCCATATGCAAATCCACCCGGCACAGCACGATTGAAGCCACCAATACTACTCGTAGCAATAACCTGACTTTTTTGCTCGACGTTTCCTTTCTTATTTCCCTCGTCAAGAAGCTCAAGAAACGCAACAACTGTGAACCAAACAGCAACAGTGTTCAACTCAAATGTGCTTGCGTAATCTTCGAAACTGGCTTCTCCATATGCTTTCTGGAAATCGGCAATACTCGACTCGGCTGTAAGCGGCATGGATTTTTGAGGACCAAGTATTCCTGAGTTGGCAACAAGAACATTTATATATCCAACTTCGGCTTTGATAGTTGACACGAGGAAAGATAGTGTTTCTTTCGATGTGACGTCGCCGACCAGGGGAATAATGTTGTTTGTGTTGACTGAATGGGCTGCTTTGTCGAGGACTTCTTTTCGCCTGCCTATTATGTACACTTTGTGTGCACCGTTGAGAGCCAAAGCTCTTGCCATCATCAATCCAATCCCTAAATGCTATTAATATACCGTTCGGAAATTCAATGCAACACCAGAGACTTACCTGAACCGCCTCCTGTTATCACCGCGACAAGGCCATTCACATTGAATAGATTTGATGCTTGGATTGAAGTGGTCGCCATCATGATCGAATTTGAGAATTGGAAAACTGGTGGAAGGTAAAATAAATCTTCACTTATCTGCTACTTACAACAGCTTCATTTGATTGTTCCTAGTTCAAGCTCAAGAATGAGTCAATGGTCGCTGACATATTGACTTCATCCCACTTTGGCGGTGAAGTTCTGCCACTCCAATTTCGGGCAAGCGTCAACCAAAATATCACAAGGCTGAACTTTTTCTTGCCAGACCGAGTGAACAATCTTCAAATACACATACAATGCCGAAACGGAAGAGAACTACCTTTGATGGTACAGGCGATCGTGTCCAGCATATGCGCAAAGAAGATGCACAAGAAAAGCTTACTCAGAGCAAGAAATTGCTGCATAAAGCTCTCAAAACCGCGAAAGGCTTCCAGCGGCAGAAACTGGGAAATCGACTGAAGATCGCAAAGACGGAGAATAAAAGCGAGGATATTGTACGGATCAATCGAGAAATTGAGGCATTGAAGGCGATCAATTTGGACCAGGCAACAGATTCGCACCTACACAAGACGTTGTTGAAGATCAAGAGACTCGCGGAGAGCGATGTCTTGCCAGACGAGGTCAGGAAGGTGGTCCCGAGACCTGATATGTCGGAGGAGATGATCGCAGCATCGAATAATGTGTTGAGTGGGATGACGAATACGAAACCAGTCAAGGATGCGATGCGGCAGATCATAACCGGAATGTATATTGCAATGGGAATTCCACCACCTGCAGCACCTACAAAAGGGAAGGGAGGGAAGAAGGAGGAGGTCAAAGGAATACTGAAGCAACCAAACCTGGGCACTTCGAGACGAATAGATACGGACGATGAGGCTGTTGAGGTTATCGAGGCAGAAAGTAGGGAGTCCAAGTCGAAGAAGGCATCTCCAAAAGAGCCTGCTTGGGATGGATTTGAATCACCTGGAGATGATGAGGATAGCGAGGACAAGGATATGAACTCGGAGGCAGAATTGGCCCGGTATGATGCTCTGCTAGGCGGGTCCTCTGACGAGGATAGTTTTGATGAAGACGAATATGCCATTGAAAGAAACTCTATACAGCCGAGACGACGTTCACTGTTAATATCCTCGGCTTCGTCCGACTCACCTGCTCAGGCCACCAAGTCACAATCTCCAGAGATAAGACAACGGCGAGAGAAAGGTTCGAAACCAAAGGGGCCTATCAGTGCTCCGAGAGGCTCGACGTTTCTGCCAAGTCTGAACGCTGGTTATTGGTCCGGATCTGAATCATCTGCATCGGATTTTGACGATGCTCCTCCTCCAGTCAAGAAGAACCGGCCTGGTCAGATGGCACGACGAGCTATAGCTGAAAAGAAGCATGGGTCAGGTGCAAACCATATCAAGAAAGGCTTACCGCCTGTTGCAGAGATGGGAAAGAAGAAGGGTGATGGATGGGATGCGAAGAGAGGTGCGACCGATGGTGGAAGGGGCAGAGGCGGAGGATTTGGTGCGAGAGGCAGAGGTGGCAGTGATAGGGGAGGAAGACAGCGTGAGTTCAGCCAGGTGACGGGGGAGAATGCTATTGCTGTGGAGCCTAGGGCCCGGGAGAAGAAGAGAGACGATGTCGGCGTGCTGCACCCCAGTTGGCAAGCTGCGAAGAAGGCGAAGGAGGAGAAGCAAACTGCTACATTCCAAGGCAAAAAGGTCACATTTGATTAAGCTAGCTTCGATACCCATGATAATGATGAAGAACAATTCGAGAAGATATACTGATTCAATTTCCTCAATGCCATGTGGTCAAAGTAGAGAGTCCAGACTGGTTGAGAAGTTTTCCTTGAAGAAGATGATTACTTGCGGTACATATGCAGCCCTCTCTAAGATTCTCCAAATCAGCAAAGAGCCGTGGGCTCCTCTCACACTGCTACACTCACCACCCGACAAGCAACCACCCCAAAGCTCCCAGTGCCCCGGCATGCAACACAGCATGAGCCCATGGCCCACCCAATCCCTTTCCATACCCCTCTCCCTGATAAGCAACCCTCCCCACAGCCCTCACCAATGGCGCGGCATGATATACCGCCAATGCACCAGCCACTCTTCTACTCGTCTCATCCAAAGGCCGGAAAGCAAATATCAACGCAACGATATTCGAGCTCATGAGCAGGACGGCATATTGACGTATCAGAGCGTGAGCCTGCGGAGCTGCTGATGAGAGTTGCTCGTTTGGTCGGAAGAAGAAGTTGAGTGAGGCAGGGACCTCGAGGAGAGCGTGAAATATAAATGCTGGGTTGAACATGGGCATGTTTTGGAAGTGTGAGGTTGGGGGATAAGGTAAATATACGTGTGATATCCGACAATGAGAACCCAACGTGAAGAGCGAAGCTGCTTTTGTTCCAGGTTCCGGACCTCGTCGAGTACGATGAGTATTGCATATGCCCTCGATTTGTGATGCTCAGGACGTGAGATTGAAACTCGATCAGTCTGGACGTTGGGAAGCAAGCTTATTCTGGAAGCTTTCCCCACATCAAGGTTAGTCAGCCCGCGAACCGAGCCCTAGACGATACGACTTTGACTTCCACTCACGGTTTCTTGTTTGTGACCCGAGAATCTAGTCTATGAGAGGCGCAAGATACCTAGGTAGTCCACATTGTTGGACCACTTCCAAAGCTCGCTTAAGCCCCTATCTCTCAGTCAATATTGACAAAACCAGGCCATCCCAGGGACTTCCTTGCCCTGATCTGACACGCAAGGTCCCAAAATACCACCCTAATACATATCTACACCTCCCCTGAGGACGTAGCAAGTTCACTCTTACTTTTCTCTTTTTCTCATGTCATCTTTAATTGTCCGGAAAACCCATACTGACCTTTCACAGCCAGGACTAAGGCAAAACACTCTATACGGAGTACTTCAGCATCAGCGCCCAAGTGGCATTGGACTGCTGCTCGGCCGAGAATAAATGATTGCGATATCGATAAGAGGCTTTTAAGGAAGGGGAGACAAATCCATTTATTTGTAGCAACATGTTTTGATGTCATGAAGGAATTCTTCAGGCAATAGTTGGTCTTCATCTCCATTGAGTTCTTGATTCCATTTGAAGCTGTCTTTGGACCACAGGATCTCACCCTGTCCTCACCTTTACTGCAGCTCGACAACAGATCGTGCATGAATTGGAACATGATGCGAATTTTGATTTACCTTCAATTAGTCTCGTGGTACTTACCTATTCACGAAGCGCTGCTAATGGCGCTATCGCCGATAGGTACGAACTCTAGAATTTTAGCGACCCGCTCGCTAGATTTCAGGGAGCACGCACGCTGAAGCACCGAACCTTCGGCAATTCCACAGGGTGCCTTCATCACTAATCAAGCACAAAGTCCCACAACACTCGAGCAAGGGGTTCCATCAATTTTAATAGCATATATATTATTAATGATACATTACAAAACCGCAAGGAAAGCCAAAAATGGTCTACCAACACCAGCGTACATTATCACCAACGATCCTGATATCAGGATGTTGGTATGGAGTCCAAAGCTTTGGTCTCTTGGGCCTGTAGTACTCCCTTCCAAGAATTTCTTCAGTCCTGCAACTACGAGCATTGGTCTCAGGAACAGGTCTCTCTTGCTCCCCGTATTGAGTACGGGCTCTCTTGTTTATAAACCTCGCTGCTGCTTTTCGTACTTCTTCATCGTCCGAGTCATCACTATCATCATTGCTAGCTTTGCGCTTACTTTTGTCTCCGCGCCTCGTCCATGCGACGTGTTGGTCATAGTCTATGTTGTAGAGTCGGCGCTCTTCTGGATTTGACAGTATCTCATATGCCCGATTAACCTATGTGGCTGTCAATTTGTGTATTGTGCTGTGAAAGGCCGTGATGGGGACTTACCATTTGGAATGCTTTAGTCGCGGTATCTGTGCTTTTGTTCTTGTCGGGATGTCGCTTCAAGGACATCTTCTTATAACCTTTCTTCATATCTTCTGGCGTCGCATCACGAGAGACGCCGAGGATCTCGTAGTGATCAACGAAATTTTGATGGTCCATGATGACTGTTGGGAGACCGTTGTCTGTCTCTGATATATGTTGTGAGGTCGTGGGGTCGTGTCAATGATATGAGCCGGAGGCTGAAGGACTGTCGCGAGGAAGACAGTTGGATGGGATCAGAAATCCGATTCTTCAGAGATTTTGGCTCCATGATATACTGTGCGTATTGGCGTCCCGACTGGATGATGCGATCTGAACTGGGCTGCTCGCTTGTCAATTGTGGTACCGAACTCGTTGGCTTCATCGTGAACCAAATTTCTGTGGAAGCTATATCCGCACCACGAGACTGAGTTCATTTTATTGATTATTAGCTATTGCTGGGTGCGAAAGACTAGCTGGGTAAAATTGTAGGGCTTGGCCTATGTCTAGCCAGGGCGCTATGCCTTATTTAGTGTTTGACTTGAATTAAATAACATTGTTTGTTTGGTACCTCGCTTATTTTGATACGAGAAGATTCAGTAAAGGCATCTTCTGGTCAAGAATTGAAAGTCAAAGGCATGTTCATGTCTGCGAGAATGCCGTAAACTCCGTCTGCACCTTTTACAAAATATATGCTACTCTTCTACAGATTATTTCTGCTTGTCTGCTATTTGAATTTTGCAAGAAAGGTTGGGTGAGTGCGGGAAACAGAACATCTGCCGGCGAAATACAGAAGTCGGATTCGAATTGCAAGTAGCTACACTATGAGAAGCTGACGGGACTAATATACAAGTTACCAAAATAAATACGTCATGGGCTACTACAACCTCAATATAAGCTAAGAAACTTCTAGATTTTGTTAGCGCGGACACACCTAGAAGCCGCGGATTAGGTATAGTGTGGTCTCGATCAATACCTAGCACTTGCGATGGAATCCCATTGCCACGAAGTGACCCAGCACATAGGAGCTTCCATACCACTTTGCTCCGTGCTTGCTTCTCAAGCACTGAAGGTTGCAGATTTTTCCATAAAGTGTTCGAGGGACATCATCATGGCATTTTGTATCCGATCTGCCAGCGACGAGCATCTCGGAAACTGCGTAACCTACGACGGAGATCGACGAGCAACAGAGCTTCAGTAAATAAAGAATTGACATTGAAATATAGTACAGATACAAATTTCCAGCTTCTTAATGAGCATGCTGGGTTGAAAAGAGTATTTTTGAGAGCACGTGACCTGTCTCCAATTCGCAACCTCTCAATCGCAACAAGCAAATGCCAAGTACTACAAGCAAATCTTCGGAAGAATATAGAAAGAGTTCCGATGATTTCTGTAGCTGAGAAGCAATTCGAGACCGATTCTCAGAGAACAAAAGTAGACCTCGCCACTGCACTCGATGGCTGCTGCCATCAGAATGCAGATACATGGATGACCGTGTAGCTGCTTGAATACAATATTGGAATTCGCACGAGAACAAAGACATACAGTGTGGATGGAATTTACTATACATAATGTCATGCTGCCAATAAGTGACTATTAACTGTAGCTGCAGCGGATTATCGAGTTGGGATTGTACTGCCAACGAAGAGACCAATTCTGTGCCAGTATCCAAGAATATAGAATCCTGATGGACTGGCTCGAGTCCAGACGTGATTGAGCAATTAAGACTATAGATGGTGATAATTTTCCACTGCTGTCGCGACTGAGGCGGAGGAATTAGTACTGCATGTCGATAAATGTCAGTCCCTGAGTTTGTCCTGATCCTGTGGATTCTACCATGGCAGTGGCAGTAAGAATCGAAAGTCCGACATTTTATTCGTTGAGGCGCCGTTCGGAGGCAAAAGCATAGCAGAATCTCATAATAATGACCTTTGGAGAAGTCTTACGGAAGTACGTTACAGGTATCGCATTCGAATGCGAAGCAAAAGCTAGTAAGCTAGTTCGGACCCCGGCAGCGTAAGCCATTTCGGAGGTGAAGTCCCTACCTAGTGTTTATTAACTTGTCATGTCAGAAGTCCTTTTGTCTAACTTCTTGCTTTTGCAGAGATATACTTACCTCATTTTTTTCATAGAAGAGACCAAGTAAACCTGCTTCAACAGTATGACAGGTTTTCAATCTATATTCCCTGTTCAAGCATGTGCCCCGAAGTATTGATAAGGAGCGCTTGAGAGCATTCTCGTGATGACATAACCCTTTAAAAGTCGTCGCTGCAAGGTCCTGGCGAGGGCTGGGATGCGGCATCTCACTAACCGTCCCGAGCCTGAGAGCCAAACACTAGCTGCTGCAGGTGCACCCCATCCCTGCGATCGAGGGGATAGGGAAGCAGCAAAGGCAGCAACCAAGGTCCAAGCCCACCAGTGACAATGCCACTCGCTCTCTTTCGTTACAACAGCTGTCACTCGTTTGCTGCTCATCGATTTTGTTGAGGATAGCCCAGGCGGTATCCAATTCTTGCATGTACTGTGCTGTAAGCAGACAGAGAAAACAGGATCAGTAGTTTTGCATTCTTGCTCTCGCCCTGTTCTTCACCTTTTTTTCTTTATTCTCCCACCACTCAAACAATTGTCGTTGTAATCAACCCCTCCATACTCGACCGCCTCCTCCAGCACCACCCCTCCACACTCCACGGCACACGACCCACTCTCCGTATCAAGAGGTACAGCTCGACCTTCTCAAATACAAACCTTACTGTCTGAGCCTCGGCATTATCAGCTGTTCGATTACTTAATTACAATAGACCGTCTTGCTGAGCTGGACATTTCTTCTCAACACACCACAGACAATTGAGAACTCTGGCAGAACCTCATACAGCTTCACACACCCCAATTGACCCGTAGCTGGACTGCAGAAACCACCGCAATCATGTCGCCCTCCAAAGACACCCAAAATGGAACGAACAACCAGTTCGGAGAGCTCAATCTTTCTATCACAGGCTTGGGAGTTGAGTACCCTCCATATCAACTCTACCCAGAAGCTCTGGATACTCTGTGCAAACGTCACTATCCAGACACACCAGCGTTCGTCTCCCATTTAGCATCCCGTAAGTCTATAGAAGCCTGACTGACACCCCCCAGCATGACAAAAGTCCGCGCCATAAATAATTATACAGGAATCGACAGCCGCTCAGCAATTGGCACAGTAGACCACCCTATGGCGAACATGGACCGCGCACCCACGATCACAGAGCTCTGCGAAATTTTCCTCAAAGACGGCGTCGCGCTCGCAGTAACAGCTGCTCGAAAAGCCCTCCACGAAGCACAGATCTCGCCCGCAGATATTACACATGTAGTCTCGACCACTTGCACGAACAGCGCGAACCCTGGCTTCGACCACTACGTATGCAAAGGGCTTGGAATAACACAACCAGTAGAGAAAGTACTGCTGCATGGCATTGGATGTAGCGGAGGTCTTGCGAGTCTGCGAACAGCGGCCAACCTGGCACTGGGAAGTAGTTTCCGTGGAAGAAAAGCAAGAGTATTGGTTATCGCGCTAGAGATCAGTAGTTTGTTGGTGAGAAGTGAACTGGATAGTGTGAACGAGCTCCAGGAGACGAGAATTGGTGTTACTCTATTCAGCGATTGTGCGAGCTCTCTCGTGTTGAGTAATGGTATTGGTGGAGGAGTTGCAGAGCCTGTGTACGAGCTACTTGGCTGGGACCACAGGATGATTCCTGATACTGAGCAAGATCTGGGATTTGATGTCGATCCTTTAGGTATATATCTTCCCATCTTCACCCAGGAACTGCTCCTAATTGCCCTTATCTGTAGGTTGGAAAGTCGTTCTCTCCCCTCGAGTTCCGAAACTCGCCGCAGCAGTCGTATCGCCAACCTTTTCAGACCTCATCTCCACCCTCCCCAACCTTCCCCCAAACTACAAAGACGCCTCCGACTTCGACTGGGCTCTACACCCCGGTGGTGCGACAATCCTCTCTGGCGTTGAGCGCGCAATGAGCATCTCAGCAGAGCATATGCGCGCAAGCTACGACACATATATCAACCACGGCAACTCGTCTTCAGCAACCATAATATCGGTGATGGATCGCCTGCGGCAGAAAGACATGGATGAGCTTGCGCCGGGGGGCAAGGTTAAGGATTATGTGGTCGGATGCGCATTTGGTCCAGGTATTGCGATCGAGATGTGCATGCTAAAGAGGAATCTGAACCACGTAAGGAGGACGCTGGTTACCACCGGGGAAGCGACCCCGCCAGAAACGGAGAGCGAGGGGTCCAGGAGCGACGGCGAAGCCGAGGAGACGGAAGCGAACATCAAGGATGCGAAAGAGAAGGGCGCGCAGATCAACGAGAAGTTAAACAGCGTTCATCCGGAGGTTCCGGAGCAGAACGATTCTTTGAGCGAAGCCTTGAATGGGGTTGAGCTGGATTGAAAGGATATCGACTGGAAGCGAGTAGATCGATGAGGCAGGCTACGCGGTCTAAATATCTTGGAAGCTCAGGTGTGACGAGATAACATGATCTGAGAATCTGGCGTTTTCAGAAGGTGGGATGAATATAATGATTGGATAATGGGATTGAATTTAGCTTCTATCTAGACTTTTTTTTACATTGCACGATGGGCATAATAGACAGCTCAAATACAAACAGTCAAACCGCTAGGAGTGATAATGATCGTAGCTTCTGTTAAGCATCATTGGACGAGACATTGTCTGACCCCACTCCCAAGATCTTCGTCACATCCATCCCGTGGAGCTATCACATTCAGCTTACCCGGCGCCATTGTAAGAGCAAACTCTTCACCCAAGTCGAGCTACTCTGTCTTCAAGTAGCATTTCTTCTCAAAGCCTCCACCCTTGGCTAGTGATATAATACATAGGATCCCAACATTCCTCGATGTTCTCTACCCGCCATCTATCTCCACCGGAGCTACCTATGAGGGGGTGAAAGTCTCCAAAATGCAACAAACTCCAGCGCGCCATGCAATATCAGGTAATATACCACGCCATACCAAAAGCCATGCCATGCCAGTCCAAGCTATCTGCTCTGTAACACTATGCTTTCGCGAAAGACTAATATGAAGTGGTAGCAGAATGTTACAACGTTGCAGATTGTAACAGTGCAATACTGTACGGAAGCGAAAAGCAAAAAGCAAAAAGCGCGAAGTTCATGGTCCCATCATCTGCACATCGTCGTCCCCGTCCCGGTCTTCCCCATCACTATCCATGACAGCATCATGGTCGTCATCCTCGTCAACCAGACGCACGACCTGCTTCCCGCCTGCTCTCCTCTCATTCAACAGCTCCGCCTCAAGCTCTCCCTCCTCATCTTCAACTTCAGGCTCCGCCTCGTCCATTCCCGTATCCTCATCGTCTTCATCACTTGAGATGGCAGGTGGTGCCATTCCACCCGCCATACCTTTTAGATCCTGTACGCCAGCGACTTGCTTCTCCTTGAAGATGTTCATGCCTTTCATCTTGCGGAACCGTTTCTTGTTGAGGATGCTGGCGCGGCCTTCTTCGAGGGGTTGTCCTTTGATGGAAGGTGTTACTTGGTTGCCGTGTGAGTCGTTAAGCCAGAGAGGGTTTATGGTGCCTTTGGGCGTGCCGGCTGTGTTTTTGTTAGCGAGTAGTTTAAGCTGATACCAAAAGAGAAGTACGCGGTCATGCTTGAAGCGTAGTCAGGGAGTAAACAGAAGAGACTTACATAAATCGGTAGCTTTAGGCCCATCGCCCATATACCACGAGAATGGAATCAGATGCTTCACCTCCAGATGATCTTTCCATTCCTCCTTGCTCGAGAATACTGGATGATCATCGACCACTGTCTTATCACCGTCTTCTCCCTCAACAACTTTCTTCGCTCCACATTTAGCCCACAGGCACGGCAATGTCCCTTTTTCTCGCTTCTGATGTACGATATGAAGATGCAGACGCAATGTCTCCATATTCTGCAACTCGGCTTGGCAACCCTTCCACTCGCATAAAAAGCGGTTGAAAATAGGTTCAGGCTGCGGAATAAAAGGCTGATGCCGGACTTTGAATGGCCGACCTTTCTTCTTGTACGTAGGCGTACTAGTACCGCTAGAGCTAGCTCGGGCCTTAGCTTTTAGTTCCGACTCGACTGTTTTGAATGGGCGACCTCGCTTTTTTGGCGTGGGTTCTGCGCGAGGCTTATTGCTGAAGGGGCGGCCGCGCTTCTTTGGCAATGCATCTGCTTTGTTGGCTTCAGCACCTTTGGGTGGCCTACCTCGTCTGGGTGATGATGATGTGGCGTCTGAGAGGCAGGGTCGGGTATCTTTCACGGAGTATGGACCTGTGCCATAGAACTTGGCGGGACTTGTTGGTAAGACTACCTGGAAGCTGGATCTGGGCGAGGCTGCTGCTTTTGGCGTGCTTGAGAACCTGAGAGTGCTTTGCAGGTAGTGCGAGGGGTGGGCGATGTTTGCAGAAGCTCGAAATGGTGCTGTCGCTGGTGGTGGGAGACCGCTCTGGAGAAGTCCATGACTCTTGGATGAACTGCCGACTTGAACTTGTGGGGTTGAATGGCTAGGCCTCACAGGGTAGCCATATCTGCTGGCTTGGAGTTGAGAATCCTTTCCAGAACCGCAAACACTGGAAGATATTGCGGTTCGGCTTTGAGACGTTGAAGTCATAGGTTTGTTGTGAAAACTACGCGAGTCCGGCTCGGGTGAAGGCGATAAAATAGGTCTTGGCGCTGGGTTAGATCGTTGCTGAGATGCAGAACCCTGACTATGAGCACCAAGGAAATTTGACCGATGAGAAACACCGTTTGCTCCTGTTCCATTTCCTGCAGAAGCGTAAGGCTTTGAATAGCTTGGAGGACGAACTGGCTGAGGATGAGGGTGGCTGTTGCTTCCAAGCGGCATGGCTTTAGACGAAGATACACCATGAGCGTTCGAAGAGTACCCAGAAGAATTGCGAGCGCTTCCAGATGCCCTAGACGAAGAACTGCCAGGCCCTGAGCCAAAAGGAGATCGGTAGTTCCCAACACCAGCACTTTGTTGACCATTCGTGCTTGGCGGCGGCATATTGACCTCCTGTAAAGCAAAATCTCTCAGGTCTACAGGATCCCAGGAGGAGTACTCAGATGAAATGCCCCGTCCAGGTCTTGACACCTTATTTTGGGCAAAGAAGGTGGTCATCGAGACCCCGTCGGCCAGCTTGTTTGTCTAAAGCAAGTACAACATCACGTGCGGCTATATCTGTAAATTCACCTTAATTAGCATCTTGACAGAAAGTCGAAATAACCAGCAAAGACAAAAGCCAGAAGGCCAGACATCCTGCAGCCGTGCAAAGTTCAAAGTGAAGAGAATCGTGGCAGTCAAGACGCCTGTAAAAAGGCCAGATGAACTGGTGTAGGTGGTAAAAGCGTAACATGAGCCTGAGGCCCGCCGCGGCATCGCGAAATGTAAAAACGGGAACTCACGGATTAAAAGAGGAATTGTTGCATTTGAACAGCCACGCCAGAGGCTGCACAACGTCGGCGCGTTCCAGAATGGGAAACAATGCGATAAATGCAGACGATTCTTTTGGTGCTTTCAGCGATGCCACAGGCGTTGAAGAAGCACGCGCGTCAGTCGTTGAAGTTGATGAAGGAGTAGGTGGTCGTTGATGCAATTTCGCGGAAACGTCGTCGCGAGCCCTTTATTGGCTTACGTCCGCCGTACTAATACGGCTGATCACCTGATAAAATAGCGCTTTTGAATTTAATTCTAATAACTCAATTTCTTTTGAGATTATATTAAACAAAAGCAGTTAAGTGGACGTTTTGGAACATAATAAATTTGATTAGATTTTGAAACAAATATCTTATACGAGCTTCTAAATTGAAGCTCTAACGTATCTCGATGTAAGAGTCCTTCATTACAAGATTTAATGCTAGGTCCGAGTCATTAAAACTGAAAGGCAAATGGTTATATATGCAAAGTAGTATTGATATAATTCTAGAGCATGAAATGTACTAAGGCCGAAAACCCAATTTTCATATCTTCTCAAGAAATTTTTTTTAAAATCAAAGAAATATTATAATAAATATTCTATATCTAAACCACAAGTCAATTGACTTAAGCAGTGCTTATTCCATGGCGCAGCGTTTCTGATTCGCTAGATTAGGTCGTGATCGATAGGAGATCGTCATGTGGCTGAGCTAACGCCGTTTGTGTACTTAAGTAGCCCTTCATGTTACAGCATGTTCCACTACCACACGCTAGCGACATCAACTCTCGAAGGCCTCTGTAACGCAACTTGACAACTTCAGGAACTACTCTATGTCATTTAATGTCCCCCCTTGCAGTCTACGAGCAACCTTCTATCCCGTTTCATCATGTATTCTCTCTCGGTAGGGTTGGACACGTTGGCTTGCAGCGGATGCCGAAACAAATCATCACCGCCATGCAAAGGCACAGCTACTTGCAAATGCTTAAACCGCTGTGAGTTTCTAGTCAATTAATGTTGTAGATATGTCAGACATTACAATCTCCGCCAGCGTTGGGCCCTCAGGCTTAAGTGTGCCGATGCGCGAGAGGGCCAACAGCTATTGCTGAGAAGTCGCTCATAATTCTATGCTGCCGTCGGGATGTTGGTCGGCGCGACTGCCATCATCGGTCGTCAGGGTGTGAAGTTGGTGCTGGACGATTGCGATGAACTGGTCCTCGCCCTAGCTTCACGGACTTTCCTATGGTGAGACTGGTAGTCGTCAAATCGATGTGGTGGCATGTTGTGCCACCGAGGTTCACGCGGTGGCGGAGGGCTCATGAAGCCTAACTGCGGGCTGACTTGCGAGGCTTGTCCAGGAATCCCTTGTGTAGTATCAGAAACTGAGCGCATTGTTGTAGGAGGTTGAAGATTGACTTGCGGGACCTGTGGAAGAAGTCCGCGCCCAGGGTCATCAGGTGCTGAGATCAAGCCTAAGGGCGACTGATTGTTCAATGGCGTGGCTCGTCTTGGGAGGGTAGGTATGAATCCGAAGCCCCTATCCTGCCTCGGTTGATGGCGATGTTGTTTTTTCAACTGCAGCAATCTTCGTTTGGCATCTTGCCGATTCTGATCTAGAAGCATGCCCAGCTGCTGGTCGACTTGCAGCTGCACTCGCTCTTGTTGCTGATATAGTTGCATATCTTCTCCCTGGCGTAGTTGCTGGAGGATCAGCTACTGGTTGTTGTAATGGACTATTTGACAGTGATGGAATACTAACTGGCGAAGCAGGCATTTCAACCTCTGGGATCAGAGTAAGCGAGTTTCTGTCTACTCCTTGGACGTGCTGTTCTTGTTGGAAGCTTGCTTTCGTAGGATGTGGTTGTACTTCGAATCGATTCATTGATCTCTTGGGAACGCTGCCTGTCATGGTGGTCCTCACTTTCGCCAACTTTTGGACCGTAGTTCGTTCTGATGGCTGACGTTTTTCTTCCTTCTGTTTGTTTACGAAGACAGCTTGGACACGGTCTTCTTCATGTTTAAGGTTCTCCCTTGGTATGCTTTCTGGCATGGCAGTCTTCTTCCATTTGGGTCGAGGGGCGAGTGACCTCTGGGAACGTTTCTTGGTTTTCCGAGAAATGCTCTGAAGTGGCGCAAGTCTTGAATGAGGTGGGTCAGGATAGTTCAATTTGCCAGCAGCGGTGTAATAAGCCGCTGCTTTATACAATCCCGATACAGGCTGCTCGACGAAAAACCTCCGGGAAAAAGGCCAGAGAGTGACTGCGGCAACATCACGCGTCGTCTTTCTCCGGGCCTTCACACACGACCCTCCCCTCAAAGCTTTCTGGTCTCGAGTTGTAGGACTACATGACAACAGCCTGTGAGTACTTTGCGACTTGACTCTATCTTCCACCTTTGCTCCTTCTGGACCTTTGTTTGATCGGGTGCCGCTCTCCAAGTCTGACTTCGGGTATTTTTGGGGATACCAATACCAGTCAACATTTGGGCTTGGTGACGAACAAGTGTCACTTGATTTCTGGTCTTCTTGTCCGACTTCCAATCGCGATATAGGCAATTTGTTTTCATTCTGAAGGTCAACAGGGACAGGAGAGTGTGTGTCGAAGACGGTTTCAGGATTTGTGCTGAACTATTCGCCTTGATCTTTGCGGCGTACTGCAATAATAGCTTCTAATGCTCGTCTGTTCGTCGCAATTCATTGGCTACAGTACATTGCGGGCGAGGCTATCGCGCGTCCGGCGGCATTCGGTTGGCCAATTATCACACACGCCTTTATGGATTATTCGGTAATATTGATGGCGATAGTGATGTTGATGTTGAAGAGACCAGCGTATGCTAAAGAATATTTGCTCAATGAGACAGGCAATCAACCGTCACCGAAGACTAAGACTACATTTCATTTTGGAAAAGGCAAAAGCCACTGGTTCGTTCCTCCTTCCTTCATTCGCACTTAGAATCGCAAACGCTCCTTCCTGCCTTCAAGAAATAAAAATATCCTCAAATCCTCGTGAAGCGGACCCAATGCATAATGTCCGCGCATCACATCTTGCTACTCTTCCAAACCTCATAGCTAAAGCAGCTCTAGGAGACTCATCTTTTGCGTTGCTTTCTGAAATCGTATGGCCCATCATCGCATTCATCCCGCATCATCACGAACATACAGTGACTTGATAAGCCCCCGACCTACAACCGCTGTTGATGCATCGAATACGTTTCGAAGGGCAAAACATTCTTTATTTCAAGGAAAAGATTAAGGATAGATCCTGTCGTGAGTCACCATGAATGCTTCAGGTCTGGCGCTAGTTCAACTGCGAGCATGTACGTCTCTAGCTTCTGCTGCACCACCTCAACTCATATTCTCCTCGTCTATTCGTCCTACGGCGGTGATACTTTTGCGATGCTTGGTCCCAGATCGGTTCGGACCATGCCGTGGAAGTGGAATTCTGCTGGGATACAAAGTTGACTCGTATATCATCGACTTACCTCTTGCTCTCCCCATTTCTTCTATTCGAATATTCAGTCTTTCGTGTTGTTTCTACCCCTATACGCCACGTCAGTATGCTAAGCTTATACGTACAATTCAAAATTCACCTTTGTCGACTTTGCTCATTGTTATCCCGTTGAATTCGGGATTCTTGTCGAACATCTTCAATTGGTGTGTGGTCGGCAGTCCAAATACAATGCCAGTTGTATCATCATCGAGAACAAGGAATTGATGCTAGTATTGTTTACGACTCGCCCATGGACCCTAACTCAGAGCTATTTGGGCGATGAGAAACACTAGACCATACTTTGTCTTCACGTGGGGACCCTTGTATGGATCTGATCTCCTAATTTCGAACCCAAGTTTCTCCATGAACTCTTTACCGACGAAATTTACATCAGCGTCTGAGTCTAGTATGGCTAAGTAGGACTGCGTATCACTTTGGTCGTGTTGCCAGACAAGGATATGGCATCTACGAAGTGCCTCGCGGCTGTCCGGCACAGTTTCATCGCCCTACGAGGACAGAGGGGTACCGGGAGACTTTTCTTTACCTCTCCATTCTCTATTCTCACAAATGCTACTTTGTAAGCTCGTCGTCGACAATTTTGTAGATTGGTAGTCCGGTGGTCCCGGGCGTGGAGCTGACGTTGCTTCCGACTCTACCACACAATGAATGTATCTTGCGTGAGAGCAATCAGGGCAGCTACTATACCAACTAGACCACATCATCCCACACTGGCAGCATAATGTCATGGGATGATCTGACATGGTGAAATTGTTGGTGCTACCGATTCCGGCTTTGGGGTCGTCCTGATGGTGGCTGAACTGTTGAAGATATGACAATTGACTGTGCCAGCCTTGCCCGGTACTACGTTGGTAGGAATGATGAGTTGGCAAATACATGCACGTTGTCGCTCTCTCACCTGGCTTGATCTGGCCTCATGCAGCGGATGAATACAGATCGACGAATCAAATAGCTGACGTGAAGCCCGCAGAGAACGGGCTCTGGGAGCTGAGGTTGTGCGGCGACAGCGATGCCCAAGGCAGACTACGTCAAAGCCTGACCTAGCTGAGCCTGATCTCGTTCAAGCCACAATTAATCGAGTGTGAACTTGATTTAAAGAACTTTGCAACTTTTCCATTGCGATCTCGAATTTTTGCTGCTGTTGGCTTGCAGGATGAGTCTCAATCACCAAACAGCAGCAAGTGGTGGTTATCCGCGTCTCGCTCGATTTATGGCGCAGGATCTCGGGGTTTACCGTCGTTTTGCTGAGCTCAACGTTTTCAACATCGTACAACTTCAAGCCGAGCTCGTCTACTTGGAGCAGGAGCTTAAGATCCTCACTGAGCTGGATGACCAGTCTGGCGATCCTGGACGATCACAATATTCGAAAAGTGCAAAAACACTTCATGAATCAGTGCAAGGCAATGATAGCCATCAATGGCACAAGACTCTAGAAATTCGAGAGAAGCTGAAGGAGTATAGTATGGTATTTCTCGTTGGTCCCCATCTTCATTGTTGAACGTTCGGGAGGCTGAACCACGCGTGTAGATGCCGCCCTCTTGCAGCAAGCATCCATAAATCGTCTCAGCAAGCCAGAACTTACGACATACGTCTCATCCAAAGTTGGATGGTAAGACCAGAAGGCGGCGATGGCTTTCTGAGAGGTTTAGAAGGCAACCCTTGGGATGAGGAGAATGAGACCGACCTGATCACTGTCTGCTCTAGGCAGGACTTCGATATTTTCACAGGATGGATAGCACAAACACTGCTACCATGGCTTCATCGAATCGTCTTACATCGCTGGAAAGTAAGCTCCTACCTGAGTTCACAATAATTGAACGCTATTCAAGCATTGGCTATCAAGATTGACTGGAGAACAGGTACCAGTTAAAGGCCACGAAGAGGTCGGACTTGTCAGATGGAGCAATTCGTATTTCACAGTGGTATCTAGAATCATCACTGTCATCGTATCGACTGTTTTCCCATCTGCATCTGTGGCAATTTTGGTACTTTACTTCATCCAAAGAATGGTGGTCAGAGTCGGAACGGTTTTATTGTTCTCGGCAACCTTCTCGCTTTCTTTAGCGATCTTCACGAATGCGAGACCAGTGGAGATCTTTGCCGCTACTGCTGCGTAAATGACCCCCCAGAATTTTGAAGTTGAAATTTCTGCTGACACAAATATCATAGCTTTGCTTCTGTCCAAGTCGTGTTTGTTGGCAGCACAAGTGGGACAGGCTGAGTAGCGCCGTTTTGTGAGCTTGGTTTGAGCGAAAAGTCAAAAATGAAGAGGCGTCAGAAAGAACCTAGCCAGACATCTCCAACATAAGTGTGACGAAATCTTCAACTAAGAAGAGAGTGGTTGATAACGACATTCAACGTTGTTCTCGTCATCATGATTGCCCTCTGAGGGGTTCTCTCATGGCACTTCCGATTTAGGCAGGTACATCTTCTTTGCCCGATCTTGAGTGTTTTGATTGTTACAAATCGAAGCTCTGTCCTTAGCTAGGGCACGGATCCATCCGAACTCGACAGGTACGTTATCAATCAATTTGAGTTCACGCCACAAACTCTTACCCTGCATATTCCGGTTCCCCATGAGTCTGAACACACCTGTTCCAAGTTTTGAAACGTTCACCAGCACGGCCCTCTTCATCGTTCGATCGTCATTTACAAGCCATTCCGACTTGCAAAAAAAAGTAGCTAACTAGAATCATTTCATCTGCCGCCGTGAATTTATCGTTGTCGGACCTTTACAATGGGCAGAAGTACGTTTGACCGCCAGACGTTGGCAATGGAGGAACTCTAAAGTCTGCCACGGAAGAGATCCCCATTATTCTATTTTAGAATTGCACCCATTCGAAAAAAGCTCCACGAGCAATTCCCAAGGATCTGGCATCTGGAATATCTGCACCAGGATCAACCCCTGTCTGGGTTGACAAGGTCACCCCGATTCCGTAGCTCTGGGCCAAAGCGGGGTGGAGATTGAATTCTAGACGCTCGATGGTATCTGAGATGTCCAGAACGATGATTCTATTCTCCGCATCGAGATCTACGACTGTTTATCTCGTTATCGTCTTGACTTGTGAAAGTCAATTGTCTGTGCCACATGAATCTTCGCCACAAAAATCGGACGACACAAGTTACACAAGGACCCCGAGTCGTGATGTACTTGTATCTGCAAGGTCTCAAGTGAGCGTATTTTTACGATCAGAGACTGCTGGAGCTTAATCCTAGATGATGGGGAAGAGTATCCGCAGCGGAGCTGACGCTTCGTCGCCTCGGGCAGTTTTCATCCACATATCCCAGATGCAATTGCTGTCATCGCTCGGTTTCAACCAGTATCTCCCTGTTTGAAAACTGTTCCCTCATTTCAAACTGTCCCCCATTCCTGAAGCAAGTTTCTCTGTTGGTTCTGGAGACTGTTTAAGCAATAAGATCCATCATAAGTCTCCCTTCGCGACAGACACTGCTTTGGGAAGTGACACACAATTTCTCTTGTACCTCCTAACTTCCATCTCAACCCATCTTGACAGCAGCATGTTTCCGTCTCTACTTGCTTTCGAGAACAAAAAGAACGACTCAAATGGAGCCTGCTAGTGCTCAAAGCAGCCCGACGATCTCAGTACATCGCATATCACAGTTCCCAGTGAAAGATCACCTGGATCTTCTCCATTTCTCTGCGATCGACACTTCCCTCGACGACACAACTCTCAATATGGCGGAGGATTCTGAGCGGAAAACTCCTACGGTCGAAGATACAGAAACAGCAGAAGAAGCCGAGTTCTTTGATCTGCAACCACCACCCGCCTCAGCGAGCAATGTTCGAATCGAAGATGTGATGAAGCGGCTCTTCTCGGTCGAACACCTTCACTTCATTCTAGGAGACCACGTTCTTTTTTACCAATTTTCGACATTCCTTAATCGCTTCAAGCCAAATCTAGTCCCGACTCTGATTCGCTACATGGAGATGCGTAAAGCGATGAAAGCGATCGAATATGCAAACGCGGTTGCGAGGTCGATACGCTGGCCGTCGCACACGGATTATTGCAAGTTCTCGCGCGTACAGGCTGCAGCAACAGACGTTCGATTCGAAGACTACGCAGCTAGAGAGTTATTATTGCTGTGCTCGGAGGCGTTACCGGCCTTTATTACGCATACGTTGATCGGTGTTGTCAGCGATTGTGTGGCGAGAGATATAACGGGTCAGGGAATTCCCATAATGAGGGATCTTGTTGGAAATCTGGCTGAAGTATACTGTTTGACCGATCCATCGGTTCACGATAATCCTATAATTTTTGCAAGTGAAGGTTTGTCCATTCAGAATCTTGCAACGATGGTCGTTGACTGATCTACCTTGCAGAGTTCCACAGAACAACCCAGTACGGCACGAATTACGCGATCAATAGCAACTGCAGGTTCCTACAGGGTCCGGCGACGGACAAGGATACGACATTGAGGTTGGCAAAAGCAATATCTCTCGGACAAGAATCAAACGAGATATTACTGAACTAGTAAGCCCCCACCTGCCTAACCAAGAAATAAGTAAACACAACTGACAGAGCCAGTCGCCGAGACGGAACTCCATTCGTCAACTTATTGATGTGCTCACCTCTTTACGATGACAAAGGCGTCATCCGTTATTTTATCGGTGCTCAAATAGATGTCACAGGCCTTGTGAGAGAGGGTCTTGGAATCGAGTCCTTCCGTGCACTGCTGCAAAACGATGAAGCGAAACGCGTTGATGCGACTCACGATACACAACACAACAACTTACAGTCCAAATTCTCTGTACATCACCCGAAAAACAAAAGCAAAGAATCTCTTGCCAAGCTCCAAGAACTCAGCATGATGTTCAGCCAAGAAGAATCCGACGTCGCCAACCGAAATAGTCGTGGTGGTGACGAATCGACAGATGGCGGCTCCGTCAGATCAGGTGTACCGACCAGCGTGAAGAACAGAGGGCAGTCGAAACGTATAATTGGTAATGATGAGGTGGTGGATAATGGACTCAACTTTTCGCATCTGAATATCAGTAATCCGAACCCAATGAATACGAACTTGCCAGGGGTCTATAAAAATGTAAGCGAGAAGAAACGCCTCCTGGATTTTGAAGCCTTTGGGCCACTTGTGTCGATTTAGTATAGTTTACTGACAACATCGAACAGTACTTACTGGTCCGCCCCTATCCCTCGTTACAAATTATATTCGTTTCGCCTTCTCTCCGCATTCCTGGCCTCTTGCGTACTCACCTGTTCACCAAATTGGGCGGCCCAACCCAGACAATCTCAGCCCTCGAATCCGCGTTTCGAGATGGAGCATCTGTGACAGCCAAAGTGGTCTGGCTACCCAAGAATACGCATGTCGGCGAGCGAGGACGCGGACCATCAGAGGTCAAGCCACGATTTATCCGTTGCACGCCTTTGCTAGGAAGTGATGACCGGGTGGGAGTATGGATGGTGATACTGGTGCCGGTAGATGGGGAGCCCATGCACACGAGTTATGGGAGAAGGGATCCAATGTATGATATGGTGGACGAGATGGCAAACGAGAGGAGACGCTTGGCTACGAATGGCAGTCGATCGAGGAACACTAGCCGGGCAGGTTCTGTGAGGGCTACGCCGAGTACGGATCTGGATGTAGATGGCGGATTTGGACTGAAAAGAGTGAGAGGTTCTAGGACAGGGGTATTGGTCGGGAGAGTAGATGCTGGGAGGACGAACGGCGAGCTGGATGATAGGCAGCTTTATGCCGAGTATCTGAGAAGTTCCTCGAGTGCTGGGAGCCGAGAAGGAGGGACGCCGAACAAGAGGAAAGAAAGCTTCACCATGTAAATTGAGAAATTGATACCCACGAATGAATAATCCGATACGTCAAAAGCTAACCTGCTCAAGCCTCAAGAAGATATCTGCTCACTCAAACAATGTGTATCAAGCATGATTCACAGCCAGATCAATAATTAGAGAAATATATTGGTCGCTGTTGTCCGAGAACAGAGACCGGTTAATCATCCATTTCGCAGTATTTGTGAAATGAAGAACAATTCCAGAAAAAATGAACGTCCGTATTGCAACTAGTACCACAGGGAACTTGTGTATCTCAGAGCCATGGTCAAGATCATCTCTCCGGCCTGAGTATATTCTCTGCTCATATCAGCTTTGGACCCTTGTTGAAAAGATTGTTAGGGTCGTAGCGCAGCTTAAGCTCTCTGAGCCGAGGATAGTTGACGCCGAACATTTTATCCCCATCGGAGCCGAAACCTAGATTGTCGTGAGTCAATTGAGCCTCGATCCGAATAGATACTGACCATCATAATTCATATACTCTCCGATTCCATCCTCGGTGACAGAGTCGACCTGACCAGCTGAGACCATTTCTGATTTGATCTTCTGGAATTCTTCCTGTACTAAGCCTGTCCAGCGCCGAGCCTGGTTCTCCAAGTTAGCAATCCTGACTCAACGTTCGGGAGTACAGGCGTTGAAAATGTCGCCAAGATATAATTTTACCTTTTCACGACAAACATTGTCGAGTTCTTCCTTCGTCCAAGTGATGACAAACACCAGATTCCCATAAGCGCCTCGGTTCGCAAAAGCAGTTGCAGTCTGAGGTGTCTTGATCAAGTTCTTGTATGGGTAATACTCGATCAGTGCTGTGGATGTGTCGGCATCCTTATGATCAAAAACGAAATTGGTGAATTCATCATGGATAGTCTTGGCCGTGTCGAGACTGAGCGGTAACATGAAAGCCGAGCCTTTCATTGATCTTCGCAACCCATGATAAAGACTATCATTAAGATAGGCATTCATGGCTGAGTATGGTATCTCGCCCATTTTCAGAACAGTTGGGTTCAGATCGAAGAGTACATCATAGAAAGGCCTTGCAACAGCTTCTGATTCATTGTAGAAGCAGACGGCAACTAGGGAAGGAGCATCTCCGAAGTACGGCACCTTAGTAAACGCAACGAGGAAGAGGCTCTTCTCGTCACAAATTCCAAGGAATGTATTGCCGTAGTCAATCACAGCAGAAAGTTGGTCGTTCTCGAATCTGAGCATTGCGGCCCAAACAGGATTCTTCTGCTCGTGAGCTCTGTACACAAAGGTTGTCGCTACCTAGGATACATCAGCGAATATCAATTCAGTAGTGCTGTGAGTATAAAGCCTGGCGTATGCCCGGAAGGTATTGAAAGGAGTGGAGCGCGGACTGTCCCAAATACCTACACCAAAGCAAGTTCCAGCCCCTCGTGCAGCCCAGAACAGATCCGTGTTTTCATTATCGGAGGCAGTTACGATTTGGCCATCAGCAAGCACATATTCGACAGCCAGAAGGTTGTCGACTACGAGACCATGCGCCGGAGTCAGGTAGCCTGACGAGTAGTTAGTACCTATCTGAGATTGAATCCACCGTGACGTGGTGGTTCACGATTACCGTATCCTCCGCCTAGGGTCAATCCGCCGACTCCAGTATCTGCTTGAAATCAGCGCCCTGGGTCTCAAGTCAAAACCTAGCATACTCTACCACAATTTGAATGGAGCAAGTATATTCAGGTATCACTTACGATTGATGGTGCCGCCAACAGCAGCAAGTTCATACTTCTCTGCTTCTCTGTCAACGTCTCTCCAGAGCGATCCTCCGCCTGCTTTGATTGTCTTCGCTTCCGCATCAATCGTAACTTTATTCCTAGGAATCGAGATTAGGGCCGATTCAGACTCTGATTGAGATCCTGTAACGAGATTGGCCTTACATTCTAGAGAGATCAATCGATACCCCGCCGTCAGAAGATGATGAGCCACTTGTTGCGTGACCTCCCCCGCAAATAGAAAAATCCAGTCCATGTTTGACACAGAAAAGAATTGACTTCGACACGTCTTCAGAACATGCGGGAAGCAGAATGATGGACTAGAAACTGTCAGATTGGTGCTCCTGATCATTACGTATCAGGATATCAAGAACAATGCTTACGGCCGGCTTCTCTGCAGCTTTTGACCATCGCTTGATATGCTTCTCATAGAGTTCCGAGCCAGGTAGAGCGACCGCGGCGCCATCTGACGTTCCTTCCATGGTGCCATCATTTGGTATCCCGAAGCTCTGCATCTTAAACGCGTCTCCAAAAGTAGATTGGTAGCAGGTAGAGACGAGTCAGAAATAGAATCCAGCAGAACGGAGAGGGACAACGTGAGTCTATATGGCACTATCAGTATATGACTGAACTTGAGCATGCATCGGGCGTCAGGTTTTGTGCATGTTGAGAGCGGGGAAGAGATCTCTGGAAAGGCTACCTGCATGGGTCGTTCACTATGAGAGGTTCTTGTGGGTGGGGTGAAGTGGATGCAGAGAACGAGAGTATGTGATAGAAGTGTGTCTCACCTACTTGCTTTATCAAGGTCACACCTGTGCGATACTTGTCTGTCAAAATTCGAAATCTGTGTTCTGACTTCCGCTCTACAAGCTTCGATGCTGTTGAGACAGTGAGTCTTGTTACGGAGACAATAATTTCAAGTCGCTCGTCCCATACGGAGGCCGTGAGACGAAGACTATTCGTGGAAGGAGCATAACTGCCGAAGAGGAAGGAGTAGTGGGGCTGCTAAGCGAGCACAACATGCGTACCGGATCCGACAGCTTAGAAGAGATCTCACACCAGCTAGGACAGTGCCAGACTCATGTACAGGAGACTATGATGTGAGACAACATAATGGGTGTGCGACTTCTTCGTAGTACTCTGAAAGTCGTAGCAATCAACAGTAGAGCAATGTCTCGTCAAGACAACGGGAAATGGTGCTTGATCGGTCGAGCTCAGGAAAAATGGATAGCTTGATATCGGGCAGAACATTGTATGTCCGCAATCAGAACGAAATCAACATGTACCTAGGTAAACAAATTCTGCCTACAGGTCACGCCCTCACTAAGCGTCCGCCCCTTGGCCGATCATGATGACCTTGGCATGAAGCGGTACTGATCAGGTTCATATCTTAGCTCATCACCAGCCGCGTGGAGTCGTGGACACGGAGTATCAGCAGCCTGTTTTGCTGACAAGATCTCGATAGAGCGCTAGAGAACGGGTTGCACAACCTCAGTAGAACACTATAGTGTCTCCTTTCGTCCTGTCGTTGGGAAGATGGCTTGGTGTGGGCGTGTTGCACGGCGATCCTTTCACACTCGGTCAATAATCCAGGGCCTATGAGTCCATGCCTTTAAGAGAGTCTATTATTCATCCAGTAGTAGAAGTATGCGATGACTTTGTGCTTGATGATGAAGGTGTGAGGGCAGGGGGGAGTGAGTGCTCTCGTGTTTAAGTGGTGACATCAATTTGCAGGGATTCGCGTCGCGGAACTCCGACGCGTTTCTCGACCACCTCGAAAGAGGCACTTTATGCTCGACCTAGTAAACACCAAAACAACGATTTCGCAGATTCACTTGTCCAGAAATGCCTCCCCGCCAAAGGGCTACCCGCGCCAGCGAAAACCTGGATCAAATGCAAGAATCTCTACCTTTAACCCAGACTAAAATGCCAGCACCGAGGAAACGCATCAGTGCTCCCCCAGACAGAGTCTACCAATCTTCTACGCCTTTGACACAAACGAAATTACCTGTACCGAGGAAGCGTATTAGATCATATGGAAAGAAGACCACGGTTCGGATTCCGAAGCAAGAAACTCTCACACAGATGGACTATCTCAAGATGCGCAATCCGCCCCCATTGAGCGACGGCGAGCAGGACCCAGATGGGATAGAGGAGCCGGATGAAGATTACGAGAAGCAGGCAAAGAAACGAAGAAGTAAGCGGAGGAAGACCACAGGAGATGAGCCGGACAGCACACCATCTTTCCACACGCAGCGTCTTACACAGATGGAATGGAGCTTCACATCCACACCGGACGACGAAGAAGATATTTCTATATTTGGCGTCCCGAATTCGTCGCAGACAAATCTACCTACATTGTCCTCTAGGAGGACGGCGGGAGAGTTGTCCAAGACAAACGCTGTTGGTCGACGACCATCTCCCGTCACGGAGATGCCACCACCACAAACCCCTCGACGAATTCTCGCTACAGAGATTCCCTCATCGCAATCACCTGCAACCCCACTCTCTGTCCCTTCGAGAAGGTCCCTGAGACGATCTCCCTTGAAAGAGACATCGATCAATACCCCAATACCTTTCAACACTGGCCGACGACCTGAAGTCAGTCCTGAAAAGCTTCCCAAGCTCGAAGTCAAAGACACATACGATACAGCCGATACAAGTCAATTTAGTCGAGTTCCTTCTTCGCCGGCCAAAAAGCCAAGTCCTGCGAAGAGTGTTAGATTTGCTGCTTTGCCCGACAAGGATGACGTCGAGGAACCAACTTCGCCACTTGGAAGGAGGTCGACTCCGGCGAGGAAATCAGCTATGAAAAGGATGGAGATTTTGGATTCCGATGCAGAGAGTGATGATGCTCTTGAAGAAGACGCCGAGGATAGTCCGCTGGGACGTGATATTGAAGACGAACGTCTGGCAATGGCTGGGTCTCCGGAACTCGGCGATGACGAAGATGATCGCGTCGCCGAATCCGAACCATCAGGCTCAATAGAGTTGGGCCTGCATGGAAGCACAGAAGACCAAGATCATAGAGAAGGGTCGCCAGAGCTCGGAAGTAATGAAGCCCTTGCTCTGAACCCTGCGGAGCAAGAGAGTCAAGATGAAGAAGCCGAGCCAGAGACTGGGTATGGATATCTTGGCCTAGAGACTCAGATGGAAGCCGACGGGATTTTAAACTCTTCGAAACGACGCTCGATGTCGGCAAAAGAGCCAGAGATCCTAGAGCACGAGGAGGAAGACGAGGAGGAAGACGCGGACACAGAGATACAACATGAGACTGCTGTTGAGAGAACACAACTCATGGAGAGCCAGCGCCTTTCCACACAGCATGCTCAGTCAATGGGGCCAAGGACAGCTGAATCCGACGTATTCGTCTCGATGCACCCGGCACACGTCACTAACATCATTAATGGTGCAAAGAATCACGAATTTCGGAATTGGGCATTCGCCCTTCCAGTCCAGCGTATATGGATTTATGAAATGAAACCTGTCTCAATGCTCAAGTATATGGCTGAGATAGGCCCAGCTAAGAGGCCAGGAGAATTGACGGATGATACTGGACTAGGTAATGTTGACTTCAATAAGAGAGCGTCTACCTGGAGGGCATATGAGATCCTACAGGTATACCAGCTTGCCGACCCTAAGCCTCTAGCAGAATTGAAGGAGAATGGCTGGCTGAAGGCACCACCTTCCAAGACCTCACGAGTTGCGCCTGCTGTGATAGACGAGCTTATGGCCAATCTTCTGCCGCCGCTATTTCCTGACCGTTTCGAGCCAGAGCGGACAGCTCCAGCTTCATCTTCCACAGATACACAGGAGTTGGACCAGCAGATTGTGAGCACGATGAAACAATTTACACAGCCCGCCGATTCGTCACAAGCACCGCACTACCAAGACGATGAGGACGAGATCGAAGACGAAGAAGTAGAAGAAGAGCATGAAGAGGAAGAGAGAATCCCATCTTCCCCATCACCACAAGCCACTCCACGACCCCCTCAAAGATTCAGCCGCCTACCACCACCCTCACAAGCGACGACAGTTGACTTAAGCCAAACACAAACACCAATGCGGCAATCACAGGGAGAAATTATTTGGGAGTCTCCCGCACGACCCGTCACCAGCACACCAGCGAGGTTGCCAACACCTCGCCAGAACTCGGATCCAGAAACGCAAGGGTACGAGTCCCATCCTCCGTTCTCCATGTCTTCTTCTCAGATATTGTCTAAGACTCAGCTGCTGTCGGATAGTTTGCTGCAGGATACTGTGCCTGGTCCGCCACCTTTTATTCAGGATTCGGATGATGAGGATGATTGAGTACCCCGAATTTGGATTATGGATCATTCATATTTGGTCATGAGGATAGGAAATTATATATTTGGGTATAGACTAGATGAGAATACAGGACTATCACAAAGGCACAGATTACCTCGGGCATTCAGTACTTCTCCCAGACTCCTCCCACTTCAGCATACCGTGTCATGACGACGAATCGCTACTATCTTTCACTGCGACCTTATCACTTCGCCTCGCAGACCCTTCCCCCGGCATCTCTCTCCCCTTTTCGCCCCTCTCCCCCGCTTCCTCCCTCCTCAGTTCCTCCAACTCCGTCTCTAATCTCCTCATCAACCTCTCAAGCACCCACTCTGCCTCCCCCTTCCCACCCATAAGCGGACTCCTATTCCCCATCCAACTCCACTCCAGCCTCTCCGTCTCCTCGCCCTCTCCTACAACACCCAAACACTCACTATCCGCCTCTGGTCTTCTCAACGGCCGGCGGTGCGTCTCCTCGCTACTTTCATCTTCACCGACGAGTTTAAGATACCAAGCCCATTCCTCGAAGCTGTATTGCTTGGGAGGCGAGCTATTAAGATGCGCCATAACCTTGCCCATTTCTTGGACAAGAACGACGTGATACTCCTTCCTGTCTTCAGGCAACGAGTTAGTCTTCTCGCCACCTGCCGTCCTCGCCGTTCGCGGTCTAGGTTTCGTGGACTCTGGATCGTGGTTCGTGCTTTTGACTGAACCAGTTTCCACACTCGCTCCCCCATCGCGTCTCTCACTTTCTCCCAATAAGCCAGGCGGCATCTCTTCCTCTTCCTCTTCAACCTCCTTCAACGCGCCTCCAAGCCTGCCCCCAGTAACCTTCCCCACACCCTCCTTCACCGTCGCAAGGACACCCTTCTCCCCCGGGAGTACCGTAAAATCCCCCACCCAAAGCGTCAAGTCCCTAATACCCTTCACAATCGTATCCCCCATATTACTTATCAAAATCGTCAAACTCGGTACCGCAAGCAGAGACCAGAACACGAAGAACGCCTTTCCGGCGTTCGAGACCGGGTAGATGTCACCGTAGCCAATGGTCAGGAGAGACGTGTAGGAGAAGTAGAGGGAGGCGAAATACGTCCATGATTGTGGGTGGGACTCGGAAGCGTGGAAGATGGCGGCGCCGGCGAACCAGAGGGCCAGCCAGACGGTTGCGGAAATGGTGAGGGATGTCCAGAGGCGTCGGGTGTGTGCGCGTTCTTGGATGCGTCGCATGAGTGTGAATTCTCTTTCGCGACGTTGACGCTCGGTCTGGAAGTTTGGTTTGGAGGTGAGGGTTTTGGTGGAGGCGCGGGAGAGGGGTGGAGGATTGGATGTGGAGTTGCCATTGGTATTGGTATTATTTTTTTGGTTAGTCTGATCTGAGGAGATGGGCTTTAAGACGGCGGCTTTGTCTTTCTTTTCTAGCTTTGCGATGAGTCGTCGTCGTTCTTTTTCGACCATTCGAGCCCCCATTTTGACTTTGCCGCGTTCTAGGACGAGAGAACGGATAGAGCCAATTACAAGACCTAGGATGACTGTGGTATAGGAAATCAGCTTTCGTCCATCTACAGCGAGATAGTATAGCAGGAGAGTTGGACAGCCAAAAGAACAATAAACACAGATCCACATCTAAGCGAGCTGTCTTGTCTGGTTCAAGGAAGGAGAAAGTTGGACCCATCACTTACTGATTCCACCAATCGCAAACGGGAATAGCAATCCTCTTCCCGTATGCGTACTCGGTGAGAAATCACCAATCCCAACCGTCAACAGCGTGAAGTCTGCCCAATAAACTGCATCCAAGAAGTTCCATCCTTCAACATGCGAAAACACAGTCGCACCACACAGCAGATAAACCAGGAAACTTATCGTCTGTAACATCAACGTGCGTTGGCTCATGGTCAACTGGAATTCTTTGTCGTAGTGGCCTTTTGAGGCGCCCCAAACGGTGATGAGCATCAGTGAAGCGACGAGGAAGTAGAGGCCCGCAGAGAAGATGGCGTAGTAGAAGGCTTGGCTGAAGGCGTGGGAAGATTGGGGATGGATTACAAGGGGGCCAGAGACGCAGGCACAGAGACCGATAAGGGCGAATGAGGAGATATACCTAGACAGATTAATATAGAGAAGATCTGCGTTTGGGGAAAGGGGGGCGTACCAGCCGATAATGGTGACTGGTTGAGCGATAGAAAAGCGGACTCTTCTCGCCATGTTTAACAGTAGGGACAGGTTTGATATGAGAGCTATCACTAATTGAGCTGCATTTATACCGATCAACCTATTGGTAATAACCATGTTAGCATTTGAGATTTCCTTATTCTGCTGAGGCCACATTTGGATTATCCCATGAGAGACTCACCACTTGGGATCCTGCAACTTTACACCTTCAGCCTCCGTTTTCCCAGGCGGAATTTCCTGTCTCCAAGGTACGACAAGGGCACATATACTGAAAGCCGATGCCATAGGACTACACTCACAATCGTCAGTCTCTAAAGGAATCGCATTGCCAGAACAGCTGGGAATACTCACCCAAACGTCCCAGCAATCAAAGGAAAAGCAGTACTCGCTAGCCACCACCGACTAGGGGCCAAAAATTCCTGTTCATCCTCTTTCTTATCATCTTTCCGATCGCCCTTTTGATTCTCTACATCCTTCGCATCATCGGAGATAGGCCCGTCAAGACCTGGATCATTCATTGTGAAGTGTTACAACAGACACGACTTGTTATTGCAGCATTTCCCGTCAACTTTTGTTCAGACCTTGCTCTGTAATAATATCCTGATCGTAATTCGATTAAACAAGATTGAGGATCCCAAGTATCAAGGTAGCGCCTAGGAAGTTGAACAGAATACAATAAAGGAGTACAGTCTGCCAAGAGGTTCCAAAACAGTAGTTGAAAAGAAGTCAGAACGATGGGGAATTTAGCAGTCGAAGGTTCCACGCAAGTCAGAGATCTTAGTCAAAACCAATCTTGAGGCTAGAGAAGCTTGTCTTCTTTGCATGTGCATTTCAAGGTTCCACTTGGTCTTTAAATTGCTCTTACGGTGTTTATTGCAGGGTCTCGAGGTTTCGTGCTGTTGATTAGGAGTTAGCTCGGTGACGTAGTTTGGCACATTCCTTGGAATCCTGGAGACGGGATGGTGGGGAGACAGGGGTGGAGCGGGAGAATCCCAGATTTCTGGCTTGTGATTTGTATTCGTGACTTTACAATCTCAAGGCCACGGGAAAGCTGGACAAAAATGAATTCGAGTGGGGAAATATCCTGTGATTTTATTCAGACAAGCAAGAACCGCCGAATCGCCTGTTCATCAGCCCAGGACCTCTAAGTCAGCCAGCCAACGAATCAACCAGTCATCTACCAGAAACTCCGATTGCCCTTGACTTCCTTTCCCCATGAAAAGAACCATGTTTGCTTAGAAATGACCAGGTATTATGCAACTTCATCTGAACTCATCCATGAATCCACTGTGGAACTTCGTGATTCTGCCCACCCATTCGGTGCCCGGTGCGAGGAAAGTCGTTCTAAAATGAAGAGTATCCTCCTTCTGGCCAAAGCCAGATCCAGCAACGACACAAACTCCCGTCGCATCGAGAAGACGGAAGGCGTAGAACTCATCTGGTGAGCGACCTTCTTTCTTGGCGGCTTCAATGGCCTTGGGAGGCAGCTTGATGGTGGGGAAGAGGTACATGGATCCCTAGCAAGGTGTCAGCAGGTGCTTATTGAGGAAAAAGAATGGGTGGGAACAACTTACCTGAGGATCATCACACTCAACACCCTCCATCTCCTTGAAAGCCTCATAAAGAGCAGTGGCTCTCTTCTGGAGACCAGAAAAGATTCCATCATACTCCTGCTTGTACAGTTCGTAACTTGGAGAACCCTCCTGAGGTGGGTTCACCATCATCTCCACTAAGCATTGTCCGATAACTGGCGCGCACAAGCTGATAGACACAAACTTGTAGATTTGCTCCTGGACCTCTGGGTCAAAACCGCAGAGCTCGAAATATCCACCTCGGTGTCCACACTCTCCGACCATACCCTTCGAAATACTGTGCAGCGAAGCAAGCTCGACATTCTTGTACTTCTCTGGCTCGGCCTTCTGCATCTCCCTCAAAACACCCTTGAAGCTGTGGAACTTGCCCTTGAAGACATTGGTTTGGTAGACCTCATCTGCCATCACCACCAGCTTCTCCTGGGCGGCAAAATCAATCACTGCCTTCACATCGTCTGCCGACAGACTAGCACCGGTTGGGTTTCCAGGGTTGATGATCACAATCGCTCGCACATCAGTCCCCTCCGACACGGCCTTCTTGTACGCGCCCTTGATGGCCTCGAGGTCTGTTCCCCATCCCTTCGATTCGTCGAGGTAGTATGGAACGCACTTGGCGTTAAGGACAGAGAGAGAAGCGGTGTAGAGTGGGTATTGTGGAATGGGGACAAGGACTCCGGTATCTGGCGAAGCGCAGATAATATGCAAGAGAGTGTTTACTCCCGAAGAGGCACCGGCAGACAAGTAGATGTCTTTGGGATCCGCTGGGAAGCCATCCCGTCCTGGAGTGAAGCATGTCAGTTAATTGCTAACCAGGCAAGGAAAGTAAACGAACTCTCGATAAACTTGGCAACACTCTCCTTGATTCCTGGAGCTCCAGCACTTGCACTGTATGCACCGACTGACCCCACAGTCGTCAATAGCCATCTCGCTCTCTCTACAACATCTGCCTTGTAGCCCAACTGATTCAACAGCACATCTTCCTTTTCCAACAAAGGAGGGTATTCCAACAAACTCAGAACTTGTCTGAAGAAGGTAATTGGCTTCTGATCCAGCTGCTGGGGGTTTCCAATATTCGCAGAGATGACCTTATCGAAAGGCAGGCTGGTATCGCCCTTTGCAAGCTTCGCCCTATACTCCTCGGAACGAACAGCAAGTTCTCCTCTAACAGCGTATTTTGCCTCAACGACATGTGGATTTATGTTCTTGATATTCAAGCTGCGAAGGGCAGCAGTGGACGACATGGCGCGGGACTGGAATTGTTGTTGTAGCTTATGACTCGCAATGGAAGCTCGATGAGAATTATCTAGAAGCAAAGATATATGTTAGAAAAGCAGCACAATCACAAGCAGACAGACTGCGGTATTAAAACTTTGTCTTTGCCTTCCTCTTTCCTGACCTGCACGAAAAAGAAAACTGGACTTGAGGAAAAAACAGCACATCGCTCGCATGACCCCACCATTGTACATCTCGCATGAGGCACATCCCGCACTTGGCCGATGCCGGAAGTTTCCTTCTGCTGCAGATATGCACTTCTTCCTTCTTTCCCCATGCTCAATGCAGTATAGATAAATTTATCTCCGTAACATACAAAAGACTTGAAGAGATATACATCCCACTCACCTGAACTTTTTGATGCCCACGCCCCAGAAAAGCAATATGGCCGACTACTGAAGCGGACGAGTGATTTTTGTGGTGACGAGAGGGACTGGACGATTTGGCGTCTCGATCCAACGGATAATGACGAGTTGAGGGCTGCCATGGGGGCCAAGTGCACTTTAGTCTCTCAGGGCAGGAGAGGAGCTACTGCTATCGTTGACGCCGATTTGGCTCTTAGTTTGGTTTGTACTAGACGAGATCTATGATTTCTGGCCGCCGTGAGGTTTGGTTGGTCTGTGGAGCTGGGTGTGTTATCGTTGGGACATCGTTGGTGGTCGAGTCAATTGATCGTGGAGACGGCAGATGGAGCTCGATCCGCGTGTGGGGGATATCTGGCTGATAGATATGGGCGAATTGATGCCGTAACGAGTCAAGAGATGCACACTTGCTGGTTGGCTCGAGGAGATGCAGGAAACTGAGCCGGGTCGTTGAGAGAAATAATTTGAGAGCTCGAGCTGTATCGGAGAGCTTCAGCTTTGCGATAAGAGATAAGAAGGAAAGGGGGTCTAGCCCCTTGTCTTATACGCCTATCTCGGAGCTTTGAACTGGAGATGAAATCTGGGAGATAGTTCTACGACGATGATGAAGTCTTCATTATCTTCTTGATACATAAAAAAAACTTCTGTTGTCATGACTGGTTTATGAAAGGCTGCCCCTCACGCCAAGCAACGATGAGATCCTATTGCCTCAGTGGACAATTAACGCAGGATGGAGGTTCTAGGATTCCTCTTTCATGGGCCTCCTCGTGGTTATACAATGGCTTCGTGCTTCATCATTCCCATAAAATAAACGTCTAGTGACTTCATTATGAGACTTCCTAAACAAAAATGGGCTCGATGGTTGAAGACGGCAAGTCTGCATTTTCGTGTACTGAATGCGAGCTCACTCTTTTGTTGAAATTTTGTTGAACCTGAGAACTCGATGTGGTGGGAGTTGACAGAAACCTCAAGCAGAGCTCAAAGGGCTCAAGAAAGTGCCTATTAAAGCCCTTCGCAATCGTCAGGAGCTATTTGTGCTTGTGCTGTAGAAATGGTCGACTTGATCCGCTGTTCTAAGCGAAAACCCCCTTCTCATTGTTTACATTTCGAGCGACCCGCACCATATCACATTATTAGCATATCAAGTGGTCAAAGCAACTTAAATTTTGGAGGATGAATGTTTTGGCATGATTTCATTCTCTACCGTCTACTGTGCGGCAGACAGTCATTTCCAAGTCTCCATCGTCCTCTTCCCAGCAATCCACATGATCGAAAATCGAGTGTCGGAAGCGAAGACTCTTGTAAGAGTAGAAATATGGAGAGAAGAGATAAAAAACGGAATTTTTCCTTCTTCTAGAATCTTGGATCCTCATCTCTATGATCTCCGCCAGCTCTCTCCCTCTCCTCCCTCTCCTGTCTTGCATGACAAGCATCACAAAAACCAGGCACATCCTGCAGGTTACGGCTCGGTAGCCAGCCCTTTTTGCACTCCTCGTGGTGGGCGCAGAGCTCGAGACCGACCCAATGGCGGTGGAGGCAGCGGAGCCAGGTCCGGTAAATGTGGACGCACATCCTGGGTGGCTTTTGTGTCGTTCTTGTGGGTGGCTTTGTGATGCTGTTCGATTGTTTGAGGAGATATGAGTTCTTTGAGTTCGTTAATACCGAGATCTCAATTGACTTGGAGGTCGCTGAAAATGAGAGGGCTTGTGCTCGAGTGTTGGCTGCTTATAAGTGCTTGCTTGTCTCTGTTTGTGTGGTGTTGAGTCTTGTTGTCTTGAAGTGCTGTTCTTGCTTCCTGGCTGTTCACGTTTGCTCCAAAGAATCTCGAAAAAGAAACATTCGACTATAGCGAAAATGGCGTCGATATCCAGAGGACCTTGACGCTAGCATGTTTCGTAATGAGTCAGTAATCGCGGCGAGATGTCACCGAGACTTCTTCACCCGTGCTGTCTACTCCTGACGAGATGGCACCGAGATGGCGATTCACTTGAGGCCGTTATATCGAAGATTATAGTCAATGTCTGTAGGGTCTAGGAAGTCAACGATGGTAAAAAGCTCGATATGCGATGGTGAACTGGTTGCTAGATGAACACAGTTCAACGTGCATCGGATTCGGAATAAATCGAGGTTGTATGTAAATGCTTTTAGAGTTCAACGCTGTCTACTTCTATCAAATACCACTTTGGGATGTAGCCGCCTTTTGAGACGCATTGAGCAGAACTATAGTACATGTTGACCATTATTCAGATCCCTTGGCTTGTTGAGATATTCTTAGACTCGAATATGTAGTGATGGAGGACTGGCCCACCCTCAGACCTTGTAAAAGCAGAAACCAACGTAGAAACTGGCTGCCTCCATTTCCTCGTCACTGACAAGCAACGCGCCGCGACCTCTTTCTCTGACACCCATACGCTCGCTCAATGGACCCAGAATCTCATCGTCCTTCTCCGTCCGCCAGATCTCGTCAAAGGTCTTGTGATATTGCATCTCGAGATTGTAGTCTTCTGCAATAGCACGGAAGGCCTCCCAAGGGACGACATACTCGGGGACTTCCTCCACAGCTTCGTGCAGGAAGAAGCTGTACTTCCATCCGAACGGTGGTCGGAAGATACCATCTGCGGGCGTCTTGCCTGGAAATCGGACTCGGTAGACTTCATTGCCCCATTCTGCACTCTCCTCGGCTTCGCCTTCCTCGATCTCTCCATCGTCTTCTTTGTCTTCCTTTTCAGCTTTTTCTTCTGCCTTCGCGCCATTTTCCTTGTTCTTTTCCGCCTCGGCCTTGGCAGCGATTCGTGCGTTGAATTGCTCGACTCTGCCACTCAAGACATCGGAATTTGGGATTGTGCCAATAAATCTACCACCTTTCTTTAGAGCTCCTGCGACATTCTTGAGCATCTGTCGGGCCTTGTCCTCGCTCTCAAAAGCATAGTGCATGCAGAACATCATGCTGACAACATCGAATCCTCCTCCACCAAATCTTGAAGGCCCACCAGAGCCATCAAAACCAACATCTCGAACCAGCGCAACCTTCTCAATGGTATCTCCAAAGCAATCTTGTACGTAGAACTCGCCCTGGAATAGTCTTTGCTGATGTCTGTTGTTGTATCCACCTCGACCCCCGCGACCTCCTCGACTTCCTCCGCCACGACTCGACATTTGCCGATATCTCTCCTTGGCCTGATCAATCGAGATATCTGCTGGATCTAAGCCAACATACAGCTCAACGGGCTGCGGTGCTTGCTGCCACTTGCCCAAATCACCTCCCTTTCCACATCCAATATCCAGTACCAGCAAGCCTTTCGTAGTGGCAGGTCCCTCTGCAAAAACCATGCCTCCGCGCTCTTGTGCTGGAGGAGTCCAGTCTTCTGCCGGAGAGAACTTTTGGATGATTGTGCTCTTGACCCAATTATTGAAGCTCCGAAGGCCTTTGATGCGACTGTCCGTTTTGCGCCAATCTCGACCTCGCTCTGGAACAGCATTGTAATGTTGTTTGACAGCATCATGGATTCCTTGCTGAGCAGCTAGTACCTCGAGCTCCTTCTCGCGCTCAATCTGTTTCTGTCGAATGTGCTCGCGCTCTGCATCTGTGATTCGAGCTCGCTGGCCTGGACGCTTCTGCTTTCGAGGTTGAGGAGAAGGTGATCGTTGAGGTCTGGAAGACCCTGAAGCTGAAGGTGATCGTCTTCGAGAATCGGAACGATTATCTAGGCGCTTTGGAGTTGAATTTGACGGCGATCGCGAGCGCCTGCGCTTCTTTGCTGGCTCGAGTTTGGTGGCATTGAAAGGAACTGGTTGCTCATCAACAGGAGATGTCTCTGCAGCGCCTGCCATTGTTGCTTGTAATTAAGGAGAAAAATCCTTCAACTCTTCACGCGTAGATGTTGCAGAGTGATAATTGTAATGAGCAAATGTAGAAAATTTATTGATTTGTGTATGAGAACAAAGAATTTGGCTGTATTCACCAGGCTATTGACCCCAAAAAATCAAGGCTCCCAGCCTCGCCTAAGGTGCGCGTCAACTAGTGCCTGAATCTCAAGAGGCTCGCGAGCTGCAGGTGAGCTCTGGAAACAACAGGTCAATAAATCATCAATCCACCGAAAGAAACAACCACCTCCCTTGACTCAATTCTATACTTCCGTCGCCCCTCCTGAATCCTTACCTCGTCCGTCAAGATGGGTTCCGATCCTCAATATGCGAAGTATCCTCTTCTCCCGATTGCCCAGCATATCTTCACTCTTACCAATCCCTCTGCGCCGAAACCAGTCCAGCAAACGTCGTTGAAGTCTCTTCAAGATGCGATCTCCGAGCATAATATGGCGCCTCTCTACCGATACTTAGCACACCCGACAGAAGGCATCCTGAACGAGAGCGGTGTCAGCTCATCGAAGTCAACAAAACCTCTAGGACGGAAGCCAAGTGCGGCTGGTATGGTGGCAAGCAAGCATTCGATACCAAAAGTTGATCTGCCGTGGGACGAATCTTTGTACGAGAAGCTGAAGAAGGAAAATGACGAGGAGCTGGAGGCCTTCAAGAAGGAAGAAGAGGAAGCTGCGGAGAAGGCTGGCGAGACTGAAATTCAAGCTGCAAGAGGGAAGCGTGCAGAGTTCTGGGCACGAGTTGGAGACAAGGTGAGTGATACAACTTTTGGCCTCGGAGTAAAATAGATGCTAATGATGGGCGAAATTAGGATCGTGCAATCGCAGCATACGAAGAGGTATTTGAGAAGACCGGCGTTCTGGGAACCAAAATCGACCTTGTACTTGCTATAATCCGAATGGGTCTATTCTACGGAGACAAGCTACTGGTCAAGAAGCATGTCGATCGAGCCAAGACATTGGTTGAGAGCGGTGGAGATTGGGATAGGAGAAATCGATTAAAGGCATACCAAGGTCTTTACCTCCTCACAGTTCGATCATATGCTTTGGCCGCTCCCCTCCTTCTCGACAGCCTTTCAACCTTCACCAGCTACGAGCTTTGCAGCTATTCGTCACTCGTGGTCTACTCCGTACTCGCTGGATCCGTCTCGTTAAAGCGTGTTGACTTCAAGTCAAAGGTCGTCGATGCTCCAGAAATCAAGGCAATTCTTGGTGATGGAGAGGACAAGCTTCTGGCTCTATCAGGAGCTCTGTCAGCTGGCCCCGGTGCTGATGAGGAGATGAAGGATGTCTCGTCTGCAACTCCTGCCAAAACCGCCGTGAACCTCACAACACTAGGAAGCGACCAACCCGAGGCCGAACTTGCTGTCGATTTCTCACCGCTTGCGCAACTTGTTGGGAGCTTGTACACCGGAAGCTACCGATCATTCTTTGGAGCCCTGGCTGCCGTTGAGGTCAGCTTCCTTACACAGGATCGCTACCTTTATGAACACCGTGGATGGTTCGTCAGAGAGATGCGTCTCCGTGCTTACCAGCAGCTGCTGCAAAGCTATCGTGTCGTTGGTCTTGAAAGTATGGCCAATGATTTCGGTGTCTCTGTCGATTTCTTGGATCGGTAAGGTTTCCTTCTTTTGCCAAGAACTAAATTATACTGACTCTCTCAGGGATCTGGCCAAGTTCATCGCAGCTGAACGTATTCCATGTACCATTGACCGGGTGACTGGAAAGGGCATCATTGAAACCAACAGACCTGACGACAAGAACAAGCAGTATACCGATGTTGTAAAGCAAGGTGATCAGCTCATCACTAAGCTTCAGAAGTATGGTCAAGCTGTGAGATTGAGAGGTAGCGAGCGGGCATAGATGGTTAATCGGCATTGAGAAGCGACATCATGCATAATTGCGTTTGTACGATATCATGGCGAATAGAGAAGCGCCTTATACGAATAAATCATGATCTGTGGTAATAAGTTGAGCTCTCCGAACGAAAGCGAGGTCTTCTCCCAGACTGGAGAATTTTAACCCGCACAGTGGCAAGTGCCATATCAACCATTTGCACTATTTAAGTGCACGCCATTTATTCGTCTCTTCCAAAGTAACAACCCTCAGTCAAAACTCATTGTATCAACGCAGAGTTGTAGGACCTGGAAGTCTAGCTGTAAGGGGAGGATAAAATCAAGCTAGATAACACGATAACACCGAAGCTGGCCAATTGTAAGAAATTCGACCCCCATACGAGCACAAGTCCAGTGCAGCAAGCCTTCTTCGTATGAGTATCAGCTGAGGATTCAAGCCACGGCGGCTTCTAAGGGAGATCGCCTTCGGTTGCGCTTATTCCCGCTGCCCTCTCCTATATTGCTTTTAGTTGTATAACCATTTCCTGCAACGTCACTCTCTCCGTCGTCATATATTGAACAAGAGGAAACGAGCAGAAATATGATAGTATTTGCAAGTCATTCAACCTTCCTACGCCGATCATGTGCCTATCCCAATGACGCCGTCAATGCAACCATCCAGACCATAAACTCCTCAACTTTGGTGTAACACCACCTGGATCTGGCTTTTTCTCATCGATAGAGACGTCCCTCATCAGCCTGAAATCCCACGATATAATTCTTCCCCTCCCAGAATATCGGGATCAGTGTCAGGATGTTGGTGAACGGTGTCCCATCTTTCTTGAAGTTCGTAAATCGCACTCGGGACTCGCGACCTCTGCTGATGTTGTGCTTCACTTCCCGCTTAGCAGCAGAGTTCGCCTGGTTGATGTTCCTGTCTGGACAATAGCCTCCTGGTGGATGCTGCAGGAATCGACAGTTCTGCCCGATCACTTCGTTCCCACTGTAGCCGGTGAGGTTCTCGAATGGTTCTGAGCAGTAGACGATTGGGTGGTCTGGAGCTTCGGCGTCGCAGAGGACGAGGGCTACTGCACTGTCGACGTTTCCGATCTGGATTTGAGGATTTGGTCGATTGTATACTTGAAGCTGTGGATTCGGTTAGCCGGGAAATGCTTGTTGGGCCAACGGAGGTCTTCGGAAACTAGAAATTCAGATTACAGATTTTGAAAGGAAACGACTTCGACCAAGACTGACGCAAGGCCTTCCCCGAGACATCAAATAACATACCAATATGTCCAGCATGTCGTACCCGCTAGGTGCATACACTCCTTGATAGATGAGCGGATCGTTCACCGGTTGGCTATCGGCCCATTGTTGATTCGAGTATGAGCCATTCCAGGACGAGCTCCCTCCAACATTTCCATTCGAATCCGAGCTCGCAACTCCTCCCTGCGAACCTTGTCCAGCATAAGTTCGAATCTACAAACCATCACCAAAGATCAGTATACACACGTGACTGGCCAAACCCGAGTCCCAAGACCAATTTCAAGCTTGGCTACAACAGGCGAACGCTCACCTCATTTAGCCTCCTCGCCTGCTCCTGATACTCCGAATTCATGCTCAAGCTTTGAACGAGAACGAGGAATGCTACGACTCATGGAGCGACGACATAGCTTGTATGGACAAAAATCCGACGCTTGTGTGGGATTGCAGGAGCGCGGCGTGTGGAAGCCATCTGATTTTGTGTTTCTTACTATCTACTTAAGAATCCGTTTCTCCATATCAAAGACGTCAAGAGGGCCGGTTTTAGTTGGTTCGATCCAGACGACGCTTGATAGACTCGCGGATCGCGAAAAGATAGAGCCCACATGGAAGTCTGGACAACCCGTCGCCCTCGCGTGCATCGGCATTGGAGTCGCACTGTGGTACCGGGTAATTGTACAGTATGGATTCGCGATAGGAACCTATCCTGGACATGTTAATGGGTTTTCAGCGATCGAAGCTCGTCACGTGATGTATTGTATTGAATGCAAGGGTAGTTTGCAGATGCGGACATGCAGTATGTCCCCTATTCAGCTAGCTAATATGCTACTGTATGGTCTATCTGATCATCATGCAGATTTCTTCTTCCCAGCCGATGTATTGGTCCAAGTCTCGGACAACTGCCACATTTTTTAACAGCAAGTGCAGTCCTGGCCAGAAGTTTACGAAGGTATCGATATCCTCATGCAGCCTTACACCGACTAAGCAAAAGCATATCTTGGACCTTCATCTAAATGATGGAGATCAGCGATCTGGTCCGCGAAGCTCGTTCTTAGGCCCTCTTGAGTCCAGTCGCTCTTCTTCAGACCTAGAAGATCAAAGAGGGGTTCATCACCCGACTACAAAGTACAAGCTTCCAGGTTGTTAGGCGGACATCGGCTACATGTTGTCTTTGGACGGGTTCCATCTCCGGATTGAGGTGCTTGCAGGCGTCTCGACACGCAGGGTCTTGCGTATAGGCCTCCAATAAGACGAGACCTTCAACAAGCAGGCAATATTTATGGATGGTGCATGATATTTGCTCTTGCCATAAGGCTGGCATGACGCTGCTTGAGACACCCTCTCAGTGGTTGTTCTCGTCAAGCTGTTGCAATCTGTTGCGCGGAGTTGTGCTCTTCGGAGACGTGACTGGACAGCAACTGCACTCATGCCACGGCTGCAACAACAACAACCTCAAGTGGGGCGGTGGCCCCCGTGCCTCCCCCATTAAACTTGTCTCTCGGATGCATAAAACCTCTTTCGAGCTCAGGCACCCACTCAGGTCATGACGAGTGCTCACCTGGGCAGCTAGTGCTGTCATGTTTCGGAATCTGATGTCCACACGGGTCCAGCCCCACTTGGCTCGATATCCTGACTGTTGCCGCTTTCAAAGGAAAGATATATCAGTGCCATGCTTTCTGGTCAGGCTTTGAAGCGACGTTGATTGCACCGGACACTCTTTCCGCAGCGCTGTGGTCGTCTGCTGTTCGCCCCACAAGCGGTCGAGAAAGTCGATGATGGTGAGGATGTTTCCGATTCCAAGGTCGTCATACATTTGTTTGAATCGTTGCCGAATTGTTTTTCTGTATTGCAGATTGTTGGTTATGCTGGCAAACAGTGAGAGTGGCCAATACAGAGTAACAGCGATTGGAGCATTCTGAGGAATGTCGTTCAACAGAGCCATGGCGACATCTGTTCGTGTGACCACATCAAGATCAGCGTCGTCAGAGGTTGACATTTCCAGATAAGCCAACAATGCTTCTTGGTAGAGTCTGCCACCGTTGGCGAAGTCTGGTGTTGCACCTAATGGAGGTCTCCACGATGAAATCTGGAGATGAAGAGCTGAGCCTTCTTCCAAGTGTCCAAGCCATTTGTTGTTGTCAATCTGTGGTTCTTCTTGTGAAAGCCCTGCATTGCGTCGTCTTTGCCATAGATTGGAAACCAATGGAACGAGTTGAAACAGCTCGTAGGCACAGCCAAGTAGCGTTCCGGAGCTGTTTGAGCTAATCACTTCATAATAATTGGACTCCGAGTCTGCTTCCATCTCAATCACTGCTTCAGCTTGGGCTGTAAGATCCGTTATGCAGGCCACATATGCATAGAGTTCCATAACGAAGTTGATGGTTGAGTCTTGTCCATCGTAGAGACTAGAGGCAAGAACTGAACGGAGAAGTGGTCGTGCAGCAAGAGAATGATGCTTGTAATTTCCTTCGGTATCGCCTCGGCAAGTCTACAGTCTCTCGTCAATGTTGATGGCCTAAGCGAGCTTCAGATACACTGACCTCAATGAGACTCATCATGAGTGTGGTGACAAGCAATGGAAGTGCTTGGTCGTCATCCGATCCTGCAACATGTCTCGTTACGGCATATTTCAGTGCCCTCAAGGCTTGAGCCAGATGGCTCCATGCCATCTCTTCAACAGCTGGATTGGGATATTTGTTGCAGTAATGGACACCGCTGAAAGCAAGCAGTGACGGAAGAACCATATCTGGGTAGCGAAGTGCCAGTTTTGGCAGCTCGGTATAAAAAGCGTTCGAAGTGCCTCGCAAAGCGGAGATGTTATCTGCGGTCTCTCCAAACCAATGCTCGTAAAGGAGTTTCGAAAGTGGATGTTGAACAATGGTACTAAGCAGGCCAGGTCTTCTGTTGAGAACTCCACTATAAGTTGGGGACCTGCTTGGTTTATGCTTTAGGGCCAATTTACTGCTGGCGGAAACATCATTTCCTGGACTATGCTCCTGACATTCAGACCACCTGCAGAGCAGGATGTTTCGTTCGCAGCCGACGCAGTCAGGCTTCCGGCCATCGCACTTTTTCTTCCTGGCTTTGCACGGAATGCAGCCACTTGATCGTTTCTTCGTCTTGATTGGATTATCTGGTGTCATGATCCGGCAGGATCTCACGGCCTTATATGGATACCTTAAGGTCCTGGTGGTCCAGAGACGAATGAGGATTGCTTAGCTCCAAGCATCCAACCGCGGGAATGTCGAAAGACGAAGTGGAACCAGCTTGATCCAGAAACAAAGTTAGAGCATCTTTTGCATGAAATGGGGAGATTGATCCGACAAAGAGAGCGCTATTCGGTATCAAGTTTTCTGGAACACTCCAAGTCTGGGTGAAATGGACGAAAAGGGCCAAGAGACGAGAAGGTCCTCCCGATAAGCGCGGGGTCGCTCAAGCCTACACCCTTATCTTAGCGTCAAGCAGCTCCCCCACTACTGTTTTTACTGGACTGGCCAGTGCTTATTGGCTTCCTTGAAGTATCCATAGAATGTGCTGATGCTTGCTTTCTTCAATATAGATATCGGTCATATTAATGGCTTCTGTACTGTTCGCTTAATGGATCCTCGAGTACTGTAATCTCGGCATAGCCAGACCCCGCGGTTATCTCTCAGCCACCCACTTGAAGCTTGACGTTATATTTCAAGGCAATCTGACTTTCAATCTATATATGTATATCAAGCATCAGACAAGCTTTGTTTTAGAAAATAAGTCAATCGCGACTCACGTCCGTTGATATTCACGTCTCATCCTTTTCCTGATCGCCTCTAAAGATGTCTCCAAGCAGACTCGATCCTCCTCTTCCGGATGCACCTGCAGATGGTTTCCCTTCGAAACTTGTGGCAGATTCCAGAGCAGCAGTCATCGATAACTTCAATGCCAGTACCGTTACTTGTTCACACGTCGTCGGATCCCTTATAAGAAACGGTGGCTGTATCATTCGGAATATACTTGACACTCCAACCCTTGCTGCTATCGAAGCCGATGTCCGACCTTGGATCTTGAAAGATCAACCCTGGACTGGAGAATTCTTTCCACCAGAGACCCGTCGAGTTATGGGCTTGGTGGAGAAGTCGAAAAGCTTTACGGACAGCATCCCAGGTAACAAATTGTATCAAGATGTTTGCGGTGAACTGCTCACCAGCTGGCACGAGTCTTGGCATGGCCAGAAGCTCATGAAGAGTGAATCAAAGCCACAGCTAAATAACACAATCGTGTTCTCGATAGCTCCAGGGGCCAAGAGACAGGAGCTTCACCGCGATGATATGAATATCCACAACAAACTCGAAGCTTTGGCCTCGCACGAGGAGTATAAGATCGGGAGGGACTGCACTATCGGCTTATTGTATGTGGAGACTCCAGCTCACCTTGCATATCCTAATCAGATATGTAGTGTCGCAGGCAAGAAGACGACCAAAGCCAATGGAGCCACACGATTCATTCCTCGAAGCCATCTTTGGGCCACCTCGCAGCCGCCAGTGGAAGACCTTGCTCGCCACGCAGAACTGAACCCCGGAGATGGGTTTATGATGCTGGCAAGCGCATATCATGGAGGCAGTGAGAATGCAACGACAGACCAGGAGAGATTGATTTACAGTTGCTTCATGACGAAAGGGTATCTGAGACAAGTGCGTGTAATTCGGGATCTTCATTATCATTCGTGCATGCGAGGTTGCGAACTGAACATAGGCCTTGACTAAGAGCTGACCATCTTGACTGCAGGAGGAGAATCAGTATTTGGCCAATTCTCTCACAAGTATCAAGCGTTACACACCTGAAATGCAAAAGATAATTGGATACTCGGTGTCGAACCCTTTCTTGGGTTGGGTCAACCTGGAAGATCCGAGGAAGTTAGTTATGACTGAAGAAGAGCTGAGGCAAGAGAGTGGTAAAGATCTGTATTGAGCTTAGATAGCGTCATATCTGGTCAAATAATACTTGAATTATTTTTCTAGCTAAGAGTTAAGTAGACAATATTAGGAATTAAGTAGAAATTTCGCACGTGGTAAAACTCGCTTCCACGTGGAATTTACCTCGATGCCGCGTCCATCAAAACAAGCCCAAAAAAGACTCGGCATGCGCCATCTGGAGTCTTGGACTGGGTTTTTACCAAAATTAAAGCAAAGAAAAGAAAAGGAAGAGTCACAGAACAGCGCGTGAGAGGAGCCGCGAGAAGCAAAAGAGTTCGGCCCGCCGGAGTTTGCCTACATCTCTTGTCGCATCGAGAGGAGGATAGAACACGACCAATGAATATCGAGCGGTGCTTCATTGATCGTGTTTCCTTACGTTCGTCGTGTGTGCTTCGGAGTGGTCTAGCCCTCGAAGCCTAATGGCTATCCTACATTAAATGGGACTAAACGTAGAACACTCGGAGTATGGGCACCTGCAGAACCTTTTTATCTGCAAGTGGTACCATGCTAGCGGACCCTCGTTGTCGTGCCGTGGGTAACACACATCGCGTTGGCGGCCTGAACCACTGCACCATCGTGGGAGGCTTAATAGAGATATTCCTTCATATTTCGTCAGAAGTAGGCTGTTGAGGTTAGTTCTGCGGAGGGTCTGGTGGGGCGGTTTGGCCGGCAAGCGAGGGTGGTTTTGTTGATGTGTTGAGATGATTCCTTCGACACTTGACCACGAATGCAAATGGACACCTAGTAAAAGCTGTCAATTGATACCAGTCTAGAAGGAATCTTACTTCCCTTCAATTGTCTTGAGCTTGATCTCCTTGGCTTCTAGTCATACCGCATATCTTGCTATGTCTTTGTTTGTTTACTTTCCGGCGAACTTCATACCACATGCCTGCCAGGCTGAGTTCGTATTCCGTACGGCCTCAAATGTGTTTCAATATGGCTCAGACGGTTCATGCCCCGTTGTCACCTTGTTCAAAATCCCTAGCGTTGCATCAGGTACCTTTTCATTGTTTTTGTCGTGCCTACATCGAGCTAAGCACGCAGAGTAAGATGCAGCATACGAATGAATGGCCAAGAAAAGGCCCACATATTGGCGAAGTTTCCGTCTAAATGAACAAGAACTCATTATCAATTGACTACAAGTATAAGAGTCCTGTATATATACGAATGATGTTACTGACCAGCGGGACTTCGGAAAAGATCTCTTCAAGCCAAAATCGTGTGCAAAATCTTGTTCTGTGGAGATACGAGAGGAAAATCGCTAGAGAACTTTCTCATCCCAAGTGCTGAAGAGGAAGGCAATTACGAGAGTGTAAGTAATGTCTGCGAGCAAGAATTTTCAACCTTAGATTCCCCTCGTACTTTGTCCATTCAATTGAGGTTTGACGGAGTCTTTTGTTATTTCGGAGTATAGTTGACTATATATCATCCATGCCGATACCATCAACTTGTCCAAGAAAATTGCCTTGAGCTCCCTTCAGAAGCTCATTGACATCCACAGTTCCTGCCGTCAGATATCTCTCACTAACACCAACGTTGACTCTCTGCGCCAACAAACTCTTCAGCTCGCCCCGCAGAGCACCCAATTCTCCTTTCGTAAGCGCCCTCATCTCCTTCTCCTTCAATTTCCGCCCAGTTCCACGCCCCTTCCTCATGCCGCCGGCAGCCTCGAACTCTTCGCTATCGTAGTCGACGCCCAATTCCTCAGCCGCCGCCTTCACCCATTCATCGTCGTGTCCCTTCTTCTCCTTGGCTAAAGCACTGTCTGCGATCTTCTTCGCCAGCGTTACTCTAGGCTTCAGGCGGGAGACGACCTTGCGATCGATATCTAATGAGCGCATGTAATATTTTGACTTGTTCCCTCCGCCGGCAACGGCGTTCTGAGCATGTACCTTTGCAACGAGGCGGCGCATCCCAACCACTTCTTCAGGCGCGCACATCAATATACTCGTCCCTGAGGCTTCCGCTCGAGCTGTTCGTCCAGAGCGATGCACGTACATATCTGCTGCTCGGGGGAGATGGTAATGGATGACTAGTTGAACGCCACCAATATCAAGACCACGCGCTGCGACATCTGTAGCAACGAGGATTGAACTGGTAGCTTTGGGAGAGGAGAAACGCTCGATAGATCGCATTCGTGCTTTTTGCGCCATTTGCGAATGTAGTGCGTGTGCGTGTAAATTGAGATTTTGTAGCATGGGAGTAAGTCGACGCACTGAGTGGATGGAATTGGTGAATATCAGTGTCCGTTGGTTCGGGTGATACAGGAGGAGCGAGTACAAGTACAGATCCTAAAAAAGATTAGCTTGGGTAAAGTATATGTGAGAACCATCTTACCTTTTCAGTGCCTGCACATTCGACCATGCCTTCTTTGAGCTTATCTGCCATCTGAGAGACAGGATTCACATCCACAAATTTCGGCTTGTCCTCTCGAAAATTGAGTTTCTTGAGAAGATACTCCATTGATTCTCCATCGTTCATCAGCCCATGCTTTCCTTTTCCAGCGAGCTTTTGCTGCAAGCCTTTATGGAACGTTGCAGAGAATACCAGGGTCTGTCTTTCCGGGATGTTTTCATCACCTTCCTCCGCATCTTGCTGTCTATCAAGAGAGCTGATAATCTCCTCGGCCTCCTTGAAATGACCTTCCGTCAAAAGTCTATCCGCTTCATCAATGACCAGAAACTTTATCTGCTTAAAAGCTGCTGTCAACTCGATGCTGGTACTCATGACTTCCCATAGTCGACCAGGGGTTCCGATCACTACATCGGCTTTCGCAAGTTGACGTTGTTGCTTCTGGACCGACAATCCTCCGGTGACCGCAGCCACGTAGGGAGCATTTGTCAGACCTTTGCAAAGGGCTGTGATGTGTTCCGTTAATTGATGTGCCAATTCTCGGGTAGGAGACAAAATCAGCGCAGTTGGAGGTCTTGACTCTTTCAGTGCTGTCTCATCCAGCTCTCCGTATCTTTCTAACCAGCTTTCCAGTATAGGTATACCAAATGCAAGAGTTTTTCCGGAACCAGTAGATGCTTTTCCAACCACATCGTGTCCTGCAAGAATTTCCGGTATGGCAGAAGCTTGAATCAAGGTCGGCTTCGCAAATCCCATTTTTGACAAAGCAGAAAGTGTATCCGGCGAAAGATCTAATTCTGCCCATGCCGAAACATCAGTCTCCTCCGCTTCGGCATCCTCTTCCAACAGCTTGAACACATTTGTATTGGTTTCCTTTGACTTTGACTTGTCTTCTTGCTTCGCCTCTGGCGTTTTAGCCTTGTCCTTTTTGGATTTTTTCTCTTTCCTATCCTTCTGCTTCTCCTTCTTCCCTGTCGTCTCGAGCTGCTGTTTCGATTTCTGGGTGGATACTGTAGCTTCGGGCTTACTTGATACCTCTTCCTCTACTTCTTCGTCCCCAAAGCCTTCGAATTCTTCGTCTTCGTCAAAGGTAGGTTTCGCAGCAGTGACCTAACTCCAATTAATCCAACAAGTCCTTCCATTGTATTGCATACGTACAAATTTGACGGTATTACCCTCCCTAACGACCTCTACACCTTCTATCTCTTCTAAACCAAAGAAACCCTCGGCATCGTTGAACATATCCGGCATCTGCACTTCATTCCATGGCAGTGCATCCAGTACCACCGGGCGCTTGACGACCGCATCTGTCGCCGGTTTGACGGGCTCAACTTTCTGCCGTTTCTTCGATCGCTGGCTGGCATTCGGTATGGGCCTGGCTCGTTTCTTTTGTTCTGGTGCCATTTCGAATGTGCGAAAGATGTGTAAATATTCAAGCAATACTTCTGCGTTTTGCACGACCTGCTCTGGACTCAAGCATCCCACCAGACTTTTTCCACAGGGCAGAGATTTAGCGTGCTTTAGCCTTGCGCTAGTAAAAATATACTACAGCCTCGTACTAAGCCAGCCTTCCCCACAGGTCTACCATTACCGTTCACAGGTTATCCTGAAGTAGGCCACTGGATCCTCGCATACCATGGGAAAATCTTCGAAGGATAAGCGCGATGCGTATTACAGACTGGCAAAGGAACAAGGGTGGCGTGCACGGAGTGCTTTCAAGCTTCTCCAGCTCGACGAAGGCAATTTGATTCATTCTCGCATTCCGTTGACATACGGCTGACTTAAAGTATAGAATTCGACTTATTTGCGGGCGTAACGCGCGTTGTTGACCTTTGCGCAGCTCCTGGAAGCTGGAGTCAAGTCCTTTCCCGAGTCCTCATCAAAGGCGAGAAATTTGGCCGAACAGCGTGGGAAGACAAGCAGGAGAAAATACGGCAACTGATACTCAAAGCCACCGGAGAGGAGCCCACGGTTGCTGAAATCCAGCAGCAGGAGCTCGAAGCAAAGAAAAGGAGACCCGAAACTACCGAGCTGAAGCCTCGGAAGGATGTCAAGATCGTCGCCATAGACCTCCAACCTATGAGCCCTCTGGAAGGCATCATAACTCTCCGTGCAGACATCACTCACCCTGCTACAGTTCCTCTCCTCCTCCATGCCCTCGACCCGACCTATGACCCTACATCTCAATCACAACATGCTGTAAATCCCGTGGACCTTGTCATTTCAGATGGTGCCCCAGACGTTACAGGTCTACACGATCTCGACATTTACGTTCAGTCCCAGCTACTCTTTGCAGCCCTGAACTTGGCACTCTGCGTTCTACGCCCTGGTGGGAAGTTTGTGGCAAAAATCTTCAGGGGACGTAACATCGATCTGCTTTTCGCGCAACTCAAGCTCTTTTTCGAGGATGTCATTGTTGCCAAACCGAGATCGAGTCGCGCAAGCAGTGTAGAAGCGTTCATTGTCTGCTTGAATTTCAGCCCCCAAGAGGGTTTTAAGGCAAGCTTAGAAGAGCCAATGGGCGTTGGCAACAGACTCTCCAAGATGGTTACAACAATGAGCAGGGAAGAGCCTATCATTGAGTCTGCAACCCTGCAAAACTCCGAAGATGGGACATGGTCGAAGAGCGTGAATATTCCTATCTCTTCCGCGGATGGCGTGGTTGAACTTTCAGTGCCCGAAGTCCAGTCAGAAGCAAAGAACAATGGGAGGTGGATCGCTCCGTTTCTTGCTTGTGGAGACCTGTCTGGATTCGACGCAGATGCTTCATATCACCTGTCAAAGGATCACGTCTCGTTGGATCCGGTGCAACCTCCGACTGCTCCCCCATACAAGCGCGCTCTCGAGATGAGGAAAGCTACAGGGGGCGCCTACGGAAAAACTAGCCTTTGATATACGGCATTCATCCACTTTCATAATAGCATAGCGTCGGCGTTGAGATCGGTGTTGGATTGCATACTTATACTTATATTGGTCGATACAAGAATAGTGAGGGAAGTCATTGAGTGGGCCTTTCCCTCCGTCCTGAGAAATGATTCTGCTGCTAGGACATGGTCGGGATGGAATTCATGAAGATTAAGCCACTATTCCGTTTCCTGCCCCTCTTGTGATGATTTGATTTGATTTGATATGGGGTTTTCAAGGAGGAACAGTCGTTATTTGAGCTGATTGATACCAGAATTCATCCATCCAATACTAATCTAGAAGCTAAGGCAGTGAAGACAAGTCTATGTTATATTTCCAATGTGGAACTTGGTGCACAGGGCACATCTGCGTCGCTGTGCAGATTTCAACGACGTAGAGGACTTTGCTGTTGATTCATCCCACACTGTGTTCTTGTTTTAGAAAGCAGGCTGGAATGTAGTGGCATAGTGTGACGCGGGGTTGCCATCCATTGCTTTCGGTAGGTTGTTGTCACCGGCTGAGTTCTATCATCTAACAGCGATTGCCGGCGATGCTCCGCTCAACGTGTTATGTGCCTCGCATGATGTACTTCGCCGTACTGATCCACCACTGGAGACACAGACCCTTAGAACGGCCATTAAAACTCAACATCCCCTCACTGCCGCTCTGGTTACCCTCTCGGTCTTTCCAAGGTCATATTCGCCACCCCGCTGCCATGTGTAACCAGACTGCAAGCCACGACCGATGTCACACTCCCATTTAGCTCGGTTCCAAAACCAACGTTATTTAATCTATTCTCTCTCCGTTTTCGAACTTCTTGAAGGAAACGTCTAATGTCTTGGCAGTATGACTGCCAATGTGGTATCGAAGGCAGAAGAGTCGACGGCTGCCTTTCACAAACATCATGCGTCACCTACAATCCCTTTAGCCTTTGTACTTCACTTAACATAACAGCTGTATTTCGTAGCAGTGCTGGTATATCAGGAGTAATGACCTCAAACCCTGCCGATATCTAATTCTTGTCGAACAGTTTCCATCGGTCGATGGCGTTGTCGTGGAAAACTATCACTGCGTCACGTTTCTTCGAGTCTCAGTTGTGATGAAAGCTCCATTGTATGCTTCCAACAGGTAGTGGTATGCTGTTGTACTTCCCTTGTCAAGTCACATTTACTTCTTGATGGAGTGCTCGAGCTGCCGACTACTGGTTCGGAGCCTGTTAGCGAGACACATCTGCCTTCGGGACCGATCATCCGCATGCAATGGCAAGGACCATTCCTGCTTCGTTTCTCCTGGGCGCTTTGAATGTGTGCCGACCAGGGAGCACTGGATACCGAAGAATGCACGCTTCTGCTTGTGTTCCTGTCTGCGATTTGTTGTTGTTTTGTTGGTTCGACTCTGGGCGTTGATTGTTGTCTCATGCTCGATTCTGACAATATGTATCGAAATTTCCACCTTCTTCAACGCATCGCTTTTGTCGTCAAGCGGCTCAATCTCTACAATCCATGGCTAAGTTCAGCGGAGCTGCTTAGCTACCAGATCATTATCCCAGCTTCGGACAAGCCGCGTACTGATATTCCAACCTCAAAGAGAATCCTTGCATCCGACAAGGAGCTTGTCAAGGCACGGAATATCCATGACGACGTAGCTGCTCAAAGTCGACGCCTCTGCGATCATTCTGAACTGAGAAATGTAGGGGTAAAGCAAATCGATTTTGTCTAGACCAACAGATATGACTGGGACGTCCTTGCCCTCTTGAGGCTCTCTGAAGCAAGGACAGGTTTGGCCGAAGTCCTCAACTGCGGCCGCACTCTGCATCTGCTGCTTCCTTGCCAGGGTCGACAACATATCTGTGATATATGCCGGCCATGGGATACACCTGTGTTTTTCTCTGCTATACGTTCATTTGTGTAACCTTCGTTGGTATTTGTTGAGGCGTTGGTGTCAAAGAGAGAGGCGGTTGGACTCCAAGTCTTGAAGCAGGTAGCATCAATTCACTGCAACCACTTTCTCGGACTGGGAAGAGTCGGCCCTCGAGCCAGAATGTTCCTCTCAAAATACCGACTCCAAAGGCCATGGGCCGAATTTGGCGTGCGCAAGTAACTGTGACCATACTTCCGCCATCCATGGCACGCAAACAATGTAGTTTTGCAGTTGCGATTGGCAAGATGGCGATACCTGCTCAATCAGGTCTCAGCGAGAGCAGTTTCGATCGAGATACAGAACCAACAGTTCAGAAGCATGCCAAAACAGCAGACGTACATATGTTCTCGTGCATGATAATGAAAATTCACGTTGTTGGCTGAGCCGATTCAGGCGATGTCTTAATTGTATTGCATCCGCTTCCGGTCTTGAAAACACGACTTCACCTTCGACGAGCAATCTTATCGTCGCTAGCGAGCAAACCTGCACCTTCAACACGAAGTTTGATTCTTGCTCCTTCATCAACTCGAATCTGGGACTGAAGATCTGATTAACCTCTCAACGACACCGAACGCTCCAACACCATGTCCTCTCTCCAGCCTGTGACTTTGGCGGAGCCACCAACGACAACTTCCACCAATGCCCCTAGTATCAAAGATGAAGAAATTCCTCTTGACAGTATGCCGGCGCCGCCTGTTGATAACGTTGATCTCGAGAAAGCGAATCCTGCCCGACCTGCCAGTACGAGCTCTTCAGAGAGCGCTAAGATACCTCGAGCCGATGGCGGTCGAGATGCCTGGCTGTTCCTGGCAGCTTGCTTTGTATTCGAAGCTTTAGTTTGGGGTAATCAATGTCCCGTAAGCTGAAGCAACATGATCTAACGCGACCTTAGGCTTTCCGTTCTCTTTCGGTGTTTTCCAGTCTTACTACAGCACGCATGCTCCCTTCGACAACAGCCCCAAAGGTATCGCAGCGGTTGGAACATGCTCTACCGGCGTCATGTATCTGTTTGCGCCAATCTCATTGTATATTCTGGAAGCTTTCCCATCGATTCGACGCTTCTCCTCGATGGTCGGTCTGGTTATTGCCACAGGTGCCTTGGTCGCGTCTAGCTTCTCTACACAAGTCTGGCATCTAATCGCTACTCAAGGAGTTCTGTATGCCATTGGTGGAAGTCTCTTATACTCGCCGACTATGTTCTACCTTGATGAGTGGTTTGTCGACAAGAAGGGATTTGCTTTTGGAGTAATGTGGGCTGGTGTTGGTGCTGTACGTCCACTTATCCGAATGTCAACAAGACAGTACTGACGGCTTCTAGAGCGGGCTCGTTTTCCCATTCGCTTTGAAAGCACTGCTCGATAAATGGGGCTTCGCCAATACACTTCGCGTGGTAAGTCTAAGACGACCCCCCCTCCAACTAGGGATTTTCTCTGACGCAAGTACAGTGGTCAATCATCCTCTTCTTCCTATGCACGCCCCTGATCTACTTCATTAAGTCACGACTTCCCACCACCTCACCACCGCAACCCCGCAAAAAGCCCTCCTACGCCTTCCTTTTCAAGCCAACATACCTTCTCCTCCAAGCCAGCAACATCCTCGAATCCCTTGGCTTCTTTCTCCCTGCGATATACCTCCCCACCTATGCCACATACCTCCGACTCTCGCCTCGCACTGGCACTCTCCTCATCTCACTCCTCAACCTCTTTTCCGTGGTCGGAGCCATTGTCCTCGGCCACCTCTGCGATAAGATGCACGTCTCGCATGTAATAGCAATCTCGACATTCGGCAGCACATTCTCCGTCTTCGTCCTCTGGGGTCCGGCCAAGGAGGTAGGTCGCCTTATCATCTTCGCCATGATGTATGGCGCTTTTGCAGGTGGATATTCTGCGCTCTGGGCAGGCATGATGAAAGAGATACAGATGGTTAAAGGGTGTGAGGAGGTCGGTATGGGTGTTCTGATGGGTGTGCTTGCTGCTGGAAGAGGTATTGGCGCGGTGGTTAGTGGACCGTGGAGTGAGGTCTTGTTGCATACAAGCGTTGGTCGAGTGTCGGGATTTAAGAGCGAGTATGGTGCGCTTATTGTGTTTACCGGTGCTAGTGCGTTCGCGGGTGGTGTGGGTTGGCTTGTTACGAGAAGTATGAGAGGACATGCTGATGGTGATGAACGCTCGGTGTCTGGTGCTTCGACATGACGTGTTTTTGTCTTGTCTGAAATGGATGGCTAGATGTTACTTGAATGGTTGGACGCGTTGGCTGGTATACTGCTGGTTGTAGGATATCTTGCTGCTTCGGTCACTACTTCAGTCTGTCTCTATAACTTTTTGGCAAGCCTTCTGATGGTTTAATTCCAAAATGAATAAAAATGCATACTGCACTTTACAAATCTCTCATAGTTTCAAGGCATCTACCTCAATCATATCTTGTCCTTGGAAACAACGGAAACCTTGTTGTGTCGTTCTCTACACTCGCCTATCGTACACTCCACCAATCCCTACGCCTCGATCGTCAAATCCGCAAGCCATGTCGTCGGACTAACATCCTTTTTCAGCCAGACTTCCTGGTTTTTCAACGTACCATCTTTTAACTACGTAAAATACATGCGAAGTGCAACAAAAGCGGGATCTGTTCGTAAGTAGACGAACAGAGTACCGCGATCGGTTAACGCGGGAGTAACATAGTTAGATACTTGTAATGTTACACGGAAAAGACTGCACTGTTCGACGCTGCACTATAATTACTCGATACTTGCAATTTATACATTACTAACCCCTGAAACGCTCATCTTGCTTCTGCATCTTCGATACTTAGAGCACACACATGAGCAAAGTCAACAGACAGTCAAAACTCGCTCTCAAATTGCGCTTGTGCAACACCACCTGTGAACCAAAACCAAGTACTTCAGTTGTCATTGCAATATCTAGGTAACATGATTAGTGCGGTTGAAAGGCAGGTCGAAGGGACTACTTGCTTATATAATACATGTGGACTTAGGAGATGTGACAAGCGAGAAGGTATGTAACGCGATGCGATATATTTGGCTCAATAGGGAGCAGAAAATCTTGTAGATTATATCTGGAAAATAATTCTCGCGGAAGAAAGACTGGATTGGGCCTTAAGTTGGTTTGTTTCGATTGCGAATTTTGTCATCTCAACGAACAGGTATTGTAGCACAACGTAGCGATCATTTGGAAGACGACGTTGCGTTGCTCTTCATGCTAAGCTGATGCAGAGTGTTGCCAACTCCATAACACAGATACCTCGGTCTATAGTTCCGAAGAATACTCGGATGCTGAGAGATTTATTCGTGGTGGTCTTCGTTCTAAGAATATTGGTTCAAGCGCTCTCTTTCACGGCCGAGACATGAAGCAGCACAATGTTTATAGTCATATTACTGACCACAAAAACGCACCATGGAGATCTGGTGAACGTGTGGATCCGGCTAAACAACCTACCACACCTTAAGGAGCAGCCATGTCGCTGGCTTCAAGTGGTGTTCCAAGGTATGATATGCCGAATTCAAGGCGAGCGAAATCCGAAACCTCTCTCAAACTTGTCCTACTGAAGTTTATTCGGATCAGAGCGATACGCTATGCGAAGGCTCTCAGACCGCTCTAACATGATCACTGAGAATGGAATGGAGGCAGAAAAATCATAGATTCCGGTATCAAATAGCAGGCAACTGAAGTATCACCCCCTCCACAGCAATAGCATGTCTAATTCATCGCAAAGCCCGAGATTCCCAACTTACAAACAACTCGCAATCAAACAATTTCGTCAGCCGATCCCACTTTCCGACCCCTTTATGCAGTCTTCTTCCACACCGAGTAAACTCCGATCAAACTGCTCACGGTTCCAGCCAAACCAACAAACCCGTCATCGAAGCTCGTCAAACCAATGGCAGAGGTGGGAATGGTAAGATCGCAAAGGTCAGAGAGGAGCTGGAGGTTGATAGCGGCACGTTCCCTAAATTGCAATTAGCCAAAAGTATAAATCGGGCGAAAACGGGGGATATACTTCTCAATTCTCTTCGCAGCGACAACACCCTCACCATCCTCCTTGCTGATGCGCTTCTGCTGCTGTCTCAAGTTGTACAGAGAATACGTGCCGGAAACAGCACTGAACAGCAAGCCAAACATCCAACATCTGTATGCCTCCTTAGCCAGCCTCTGGGTCATAGGACTCTTCCTGATGCCCGCAGCATCCAAGTATGTGACAGCATCCAAAGACAAGTATCCAGCATATCCCAATTGTCGTCCAACAGCGCAGTACTTGATAACGGGATCCAAGCTCTTGGAATCTGCCGCGATAGCTGCCGCTTTGAAGTGCTCGACGTTCTTGCCCACACGCATCAACTTGCGTGCCAGCCCAAACTGCTTCTTGATGGCATCGAAAGGAGCGATCTCCCCGGGCGTACCGTTCGTGCGGTAAAGATACCAGGCGTAGAAGCGCGAGAAGTATTGGATTGTTCGGAGGAGCTTGTCACGGCCCACTGTCGTGGCTACGTACTTGAGGTAGTGAGCCACAGAGGGGTGGTAGATGAGGGAGTCGGCGACCATCTTGGCGGTGTTGTTTATATTCTTTAGATGGAGATGTAATTCTGTATTGCGCACGCTGTGAAGTATAAGGATTGAAAAAGGAGGTGTATCGGCACGATGTAAGGTATTGAATGTTGTAGATGCTTGTGAAAGTAAAAGTCCCGGCAGACCTCGGCCTTCTTGAAGTGTCCCATCGGGTTCCCGACCACCCCACTGGGGAAGCAGCAGCCCCACACTGTCCCCTGCAAGGAGGGTCACGTTACCTCGCGTCAAGCTTCACCTCTTCCTCCAGCAACCACTACGCGTCTACTGAGCTGGGTGCTTGCAATGCTTTCAAATTCCATAAAGCCTTAATTTGTACTTTTGGAAAATACGTGTAAACTTTGTCGGATCAAACATCGAAATGCCTGAGATCGCTGAAGGTGAAATTCCTCTCTCATTTCTAAGATCTAAAATCTATGACTCCATGATAATTCAGCTCATACTGACATGCCTCCCAGTTGCGCGAATCGTCCACCACCTAAGGAAGAGTCTTGTTGGCAAGACTCTCTCAGTGGTCACGGCTCAAGATGATGCAAATGTCTATGGAAAAGTTGGGACCAGCGCGGCAGAATTCCAGAAATCCTTAACAGGCAAGAAAGTTCTATCTGCTGGTCAACAAGGCAAATACTTTTGGTATGTCGCTGGTTTTGTTCTTGGATGATTTCATATAAGAGTCGCCATAGTACCAAGCAATATGGCTAATATTACAAAGGATGATCATGTCTTCTCCACCACATCCAGTGTTCCATTTCGGAATGACCGGCAAGTTTTCCAGACCCACTTCCAAATCGAAAACTAACATAAAAAGGCTGGTTCCAAATCAGAGGGGAGCACACTGCATACTACCGACCAAAAGAAACAGACGAGGAAGAAGTATGGCCACCAAAGTTCTGGAAGTTCTCCGTGGAGACCGACAGCGAGCCCAAGGTCGAGGCAGCATTTACGGATCCCCGGCGATTTGCTCGTATACGACTTGTTGACTGCGCTGCAGAGGACATCAGGAACACAACGCCGCTCAAGGAGAATGGCCCTGATCCAGTCATTGACAAGGATATTCTGACGGAAGAATGGCTCGTGGAAAAGATGAAGAAGAGACATGTTCCTGTGAAAGCTTTCATACTGGACCAGGCAAATATCAGCGGCATTGGGAACTGGGTCGGGTAAGTACTTCCAAATAAAATCGTGAGAATGTTTACTGACAAAGGTAGTGATGAGATTATGTACAACGCAAAACTCCATCCAGAGCAGTACACCGATACCTTCAGCGCTGAACAGATCAAGCAACTTCACACCTCCATGCTCTATGTATGCCAGACCGCAGTCGACAGCTTGGCAGACTCTAGCAAGTTTCCAGATGACTGGCTTTTCAAGCATCGATGGGGCAAGGGAAAGAAAGATGCAGCAACTACGTTGCCGAATGGTGCAAAACTTACTTTCCTCACTGTCGGCGGCAGGACAAGTTGCGTGGTACCTAGCGTTCAGAAGAAGACCGGGCCAGTCGCTGCTGATGTGAATGGGAAAGCCGACGACATGGAAGACACAAAGAAGGCCGGCAAAGCTAAGGCCTCGAAAAAGCGCAAGGCTGTCATAAAGGAAGAAGAAGATGAGGTTGAGGACGAGGACGATGAAGAGACTGTCACTCCCGCCAAAAAGAAACGCGCACCCACCATCAAGAAGGAAGTCAAGACTGAGGAGGCTGTTACACCAAAGAAAGGGAGAGCAAAGAAGCCTAAAGTGGAAGAACAGGAGACTGCAAAATCTCCTCCAGCCACTAAGAAGGCTAGTAAGAAAGTCAAGGTTGAGGAAGAGCCTGTGAGCGGACGACGTCCTGGTCGGATCACGAACGGAAAAGTCTAACTCAACAATCCGGACTGTACGGAAGCGACTGTGTACGATATTTGGAGATGAAGACCCGATACTCATCTTTTGGGAATGGATCGCATGTATTTATAGGAGCCAGAAAGGTCGGTTGAAATGTACAGTTCCAAATGGGTTGAGCGCTGTTCATTGGACCCCACGCTGTTCTCAGCAGAGATGTGATGCTAACCAAACAATTTCGAGTTTCCATGGAAAATGTTCTCAATCTCGGACTCGCATTTCCAGTAGTGACTTCTATGCGAACGTTTGTTTATGGTTCTAACGTCATCCGGACCATCTCGTCAGCGTGGGGTCGACTGGGTATCATTTAAGGTTGCGGATCCCCATATCGTCTCCGCCATTGGGAACGAGATTCAGACCAGGAACTTGGTCTGACAAACTTTGTCTGATACTTTTGTTTACTTAATCTCGCTCTGTTCTTTGAACCCATTTTTCTTTCCGAAAAGCACTGCGTGCGAAAATGGCGCAGTATGCTTACTCTTGATACGTATCTTGTCCTTTTCGTTCTCGTTCATTCGCCTCGTTTATTGGTGGTCGCTTCTCTGCCAGCACTTACTTGGCAGACATGTACCTCCGTATGTCCCCTTTCGCCTTCGCCGTCGGCCTGTCTTGTTCCCGCAGTAGCAATCATACGAAGACCAGTCCCGAATTCACCCGCTGCTTCAGCGGGACAATTGCACATTATTTCTGGACATTTGTTGTCATTTTCTTCGACAAGTGAGCAATGCCTGAGGAGGTGCGTGTGTTGGAATTATCGCAAGTTGATTTATATAACTAGTTCCTCGTTGACAGACATGACAGGACACCGTCGAAAGTCTCGTGGGTCGCTCCGCACCGTCGACCGAGTCGGTGGAGCAGATAAGATTCGACTGATTTGATGAAGTTCCAGCTCGTTGCGGTGTTTGGCATCGGTTTCCCTCGCCAATCAAAGAAGCTGCCCGGTGTTCGTTTGTCTTCAAAGTATTTCGCCATGCCTGCCAGCTCTGGGCGGCGGGCCATCGTTCCTTCAAAAATGGCACTCGGGTAACGGAAGATGGGGCATCGGTCGGATTTGCTGTGTTGTGAGTGGCTGTCGCAACATCTTCACCCGCAGTATTCGTATTCTTCTTCGAATTCGCATGCAGGGTTGCTGCACTCGGCCCTGGACCCTCCCAATACACGCCGCGTGCACATGAAATTGTTCGTCCGGTCTTATGAGATTCGGTCTTGGTTTTGCTTCCACGTCTCTCTTCTCTCCTGAAACCCCACCTGCTTGTTGCGGTTGATTTACACAGTTGTTGACAGGACAGTCCTCATGTCGTCCCAATTCTCCTCTTCTTTCTCTCCTTAAGTAATCGTACTGGTATTTTCTAATTCGTCGCCCCCGCGCTATCGACGCGCTATCAACATCATGGCGTCCTCAACCCCATTTGGCGTGTTGCCCCAGTCTGAGGCCGTTGCGCAGACAGTAGAGGAGAAGATCAATCCGAACGACGACACGTACGAAAATGAAACCGGAGGACAATCCAGCGAGAAGACCGGTCATGAATCATTACTAGATTCCGCAGATGAAGAAGACCTGAAGCCACAGATCCATCAATTGGCGCGTGCTCTCACGCACCATTCAGTCAAAGACGGAGATGGAGACTACATCAATCCTTTTGAGGAGAGCAATAACCCGATCCTTGATCCCAGATCTGAGAGCTTCAATTACAAGTCATGGATGAAGACCGTCCTCGCCATCCATTCGCGGGACCCGGAAAGGTTTCCCAAGAGGGTCGCTGGAATTGCCTACAGGAATTTGAGTGCGCACGGATTCGGAGAAGCCACTGATTACCAGAAGACTTTTGGAAACTATCCTCTGGAAATCCCGTCTCTGTTCAAGAGAATAATTGGTCGACGACAGCAGACGAAGATTCAGATCTTAAGAAATTTCGATGGGCTCATCCGAAGTGGGGAGATGCTGGTGGTGCTTGGTAGACCTGGAAGGTATGATTGTCCTTCCATTGCCCTTCCAAGGGGATTAGACCTTGCTCACAACCCTGAATAGTGGTTGCTCTACTTTACTAAAGACGATTTCTGGGGAGACTGATGGATACTTTATCGATGAGAAGTCGCACATCAACTACCAGGGCATCTCAGTCGAGCAGATGCACAATGATTTCAGAGGCGAGTGTATTTATCAGGCGGAAACCGATGTCCACTTTCCCCAATTGACTGTCGGACAAACTCTGGAATTTGCTGCAAAAGCTCGAGGTAGGTGTCTCAAATGATGAGTCAGTGTATGTTGTTTACTAATATGCTTTTCCAGCTCCCCGGAACCGAATCCCTGGTGTGACAAGAGAACAATATGCAGCTCATATGCGCGACGTTATAATGGCCGTGTTCGGCCTTAATCACACACTTAATACCAAGGTCGGAAATGATTTCATTCGTGGAGTAAGCGGTGGAGAGAGGAAGCGTGTCAGTATTGCAGAAGCGTAAGCAGGGACATCCAGTGTCGCTAAAGCATTGCTGACATCGAACAGAGCTCTTGGTGGAAGCCCATTGCAATGCTGGGATAACAGTACTCGTGGATTGGACAGTGCCACTGCTCTGGAATTCGTCAAGACTCTTAGACTCTCGACGGATCTCGCTGGTTCGGCTGCAGTTGTTGCTATTTACCAGGCTTCGCAAAGCATTTACGATATTTTTGACAAGGTAGCGGTGCTGTACGAAGGAAGGCAGATCTATTTTGGAGATATCCATGCTGCGAAAAAGTACTTTTTGGATATGGGATTCGATTGTCCACCGCGTCAAACCACGGGCGATTTCCTAACCTCAATCACGAGTCCGGCAGAGCGTGTCACCCGAGCAGGTTTTGAGGGCAAGACGCCATTCACCCCAGACGAGTTTGCTGCAGCGTGGTATAAGAGTGACGATAGGGCGAAATTGATGAGAGAGATCGAAGAGTTCGATACTTTGTATCCGATTGGAGGTGCGAGTTTGGAACAGTTCAAGGAAGGTCGACGAGGTAAGAATTGGATCCAAGGTCAGATGTGGATGATCGCTAACAAGAAACAGCTGCTCAATCCAAGAACCAACGCATCAAATCCCCGTACACCCTCTCAGTCGTACAGCAAGTCAAACTCTGCGTCCAACGCGGTTTCCAAAGACTTCAGGGTGACATGACACTGATGCTGACTTCGTTCATTGGAAACGCTGTAATGGCGCTCATTATTGGAAGCGTGTTCTACAACTTACCAAACGAGACAAGTTCTCTGTACAGCAAAGGAGCGTTGCTTTTCTTTGCAATTCTTATGGCAGCTTTCCAGAGTGCTTTGGAGGTAAGTTTGATGTCTGGACTGCTTTTGGGCACTTGACTAATTCAGTTACAGATTTTGACACTGTATGCCCAACGACCAATCGTTGAGAAACAAGCCAAATACGCTTTCTACCATCCATTCGCTGAAGCTATAGGTAAAAACCCATATCCAGACATTTCCGACGTTGGCTGACACTTTCTCAGCCTCCATGCTGTGTGATCTGCCAAATAAGATAGGCACGGCTACCTGCTTCAACCTTGCATTATACTTCATGACGAACCTTCGGCGAACACCAGAACACTTTTTCGTGTTCTATTTGTTCGCATTCATGTGCACACTTACCATCTCTATGTTCTTCCGCTCGATTGCAGCTATGTCCAGGACATTATCTCAAGCAATGGCTCCCGCAGCATTGTTCATCCTCGCTCTCATTATTTACACAGGCTTTGCAATTCCGACGAGGGATATGCACCCCTGGTTCAGATGGATCAACTGGTTAAATCCAGTCGCATATGCTTTTGAAGCCCTGATGATCAACGAGTTCCACAAGCTGAAGATTCCATGCTCTCCGGAAATGTTCGTGCCAGCTGGCCCAGGATATGCGGATATCACGTCCGAACAAAGGATCTGTTCCACTACTGGAGCTGCTGCTGGTGCGGATTTCGTTGATGGAGATACTTATCTGATGGTGAACTTCAAATATGAACGTGCCCATCTCTGGAGGTATGATCTGATCCAGCCAGCAAACTTCCAGTAATGAGACACTGACAGCAGGAATAGAAATCTCGGCATCATGTTTGCATTAATGTTCTTCGGGTTAGCAGTCTACCTTGTCTGCACTGAATACATTTCCGCCAAGAAGAGTAAAGGCGAAGTCCTGCTTTTCAGACGTGGCAGAGTGCCAGACCTCGGAACTAAGAAGCCTGACGAGGAAGCCAATGTCGATGATCGAGTGAACACTGAGACCGTACTTGCTAGAGAGAAGACTGTTCCCGATGCGCCTCCGTCCATTCAGAAGCAGACGGCCGTCTTCCACTGGGATAGTGTCAACTATGATATCAAGATCAAGAAAGAGGATCGTAGACTTTTAGATGATGTGTAAGCTTCCCGAAACATGATATCAGACCTTCGTACTGACATATTTGTAGTGATGGATGGGTTATTCCTGGAACTTTGACTGCTCTCATGGGCGTATCTGGAGCCGGTAAAACAACTCTTCTCGACGTCCTCGCCAGCCGAGTCACCATGGGTGTAGTCTCCGGCCAAATGCTTGTCGATGGCCGGGAAAGGGATACTGGCTTTCAGAGAAAGACAGGATACGTCCAGCAACAAGATCTTCACTTGGCTACATCTACCGTCAGAGAGGCTTTGACCTTCAGCGCCATCCTTCGCCAATCCAAAGCCATTCCTCACGCGGAAAAACTTGCATACGTAGACGAAGTCATCAAGGTCCTCGAGATGGAAGCCTACGCTGATGCAGTCGTGGGTGTACCTGGCGAAGGTCTCAACGTGGAACAACGTAAACGTCTCACAATCGGTGTCGAACTCGCAGCAAAACCGGCTCTTCTCCTTTTCCTCGACGAGCCTACCTCTGGTTTAGACTCTCAAACCGCATGGTCGATTCTCGCACTTCTCCGGAAGCTTGCAGATAACGGGCAGGCTATCCTTTGCACAATCCATCAACCGTCCGCTATCCTCTTCCAGGAATTCGATCGTCTGCTGTTCCTTGCACGTGGTGGGAAGACTGTCTACTTCGGTGATGTCGGAAAGGATTCGCGTACTTTAACGGACTACTTTGAAAGAAATGGATCTGCTAAGTTTGGAGCGGACGATAACCCCGCCGAAAAGATGCTTGAGGTAAGTACTTGATTCTTCGAATGATATCATTCTAGTACTGACGAGGGCAGGTCATTGGAGCTGCTCCTGGATCAACCACTGATATCGACTGGCCAGAGGTCTGGAAACACTCACCAGAACGACAAGTCGTCAAGGCAGAACTCGCTCGCATGAAGGAAACACTTAGTCAGAAGCCGGTGTCCGACGATCCGTTTGCATTGGATCAGTTCGCTGCTCCTCCACTTGTACAGCTCCAGGCTGTTCTTCTGCGAGTCTTCCAGCAGTACTGGAGAACCCCTTCATACCTGTACTCAAAGACTGCGCTTTGTACATCAGTCGTACGTCCCCTTTTCATATGCCCATGTCCCATTATCATAGCTAACACCACCGCAGGGTCTCTTTGTCGGCTTCTCCTTCTGGGATGCACCCACCTCCCTTCAAGGTCTCCAAAACCAACTTTTTGCAATTTTCATGTTGTTGACAGTGTTCGGCAATCTCTCCCAGCAAATCATGCCGCACTTTGTAACGCAGCGCGCACTCTACGAGTCCCGAGAACGCCCATCCAAGACCTACTCCTGGGTAGTCTTCATCATCTCCAACCTCATCGTCGAAATGCCCTGGAACACACTCGGGGGTATTATCCTGTTCTTCTCATGGTACTACCCTATCGGTCTATACAGGAATGCTCAACCTACAGACGCTGTCGCCGAGCGTGGAGGCCTGATGTTCTTGTTCCTATGGAGTTTCGTCATGTTTGCTGGAACATTCACACATCTCGTCGTAGCCGGTATTGAGACAGCAGAGACGGCTGGTAACGTAGGAAACCTGCTGTTCTCGCTGTGTTTGATCTTCAACGGGTAAGTCTGCTCCTCCCTCCTTTTCCCACGCCATCCAAAGCCCAGAGCAAAAGAAGAAGAAATGAAGAGGAGAATACTAACTCCCCCACTCCAGCGTTCTTGCCTCCCCCGACGCCCTCCCCCGCTTCTGGATCTTCATGTACCGCGTCAGCCCCTTCACCTACCTTGTATCCGGTATGCTCTCCACCGGCCTCGCCAACACCAACGTCGTCTGCTCCTCCATCGAATACCTCCACATCAACCCACCCTCCAACCTCACCTGCGGCGAATATCTCAACCCCTACACCTCATTCGCAGGCGGCTACGTACTCAATGAAGGCGATACCACAGATTGCAGTTTCTGCAGCGTCAAGTACACGAATGTGTTTTTGAAGAGCGTTAATGCGGAGTATGCGGACCGCTGGAGGAATTTCGGCATTTTGTGGGTTTTTATTGTGGTTAATTGTTTTGGGGCGATTGGCTTGTATTGGTTGGCGAGAGTGCCGAAGGGGAAGAGGAAGGTGAAGAAGGAGTAGATGGGCAATTTGATCTACTCTGGGTTTTGTTTTTCGGTTGTTTTGTTGAAGAATACCTCTTTTGCGATGGATCGACTGCCGAGGCTTGTCATTATATTTCGATTTCTGGTCTATACTTCTTTTCGTCTTGTGTATAGTATGATATCTCTACTTATCAGCTAAAGTGGGAGTGGAGACATAGACGGGTGTGGTAAGTCGGCGATACAGCCAAGGCTAGAGCTGTGGGTTTCTTAGAAACGTGACCGAATATAGAATACAGAGTCAAAAGAGAACTCATCTCACTCTACACGCATACGAGCATCGCTCGACTATCTTTAGACTCCGTCATTTGTGCAGCGAAAACTTAATTTCATCGCAAGCTATCTCCGTGGTGAACTAGCATCTCGTGAATGTCCCCTCCTCTCCCCGCCCTCTATCTCTTCGTCCTCATCGCTCTCCTCCATGTCACCATCGCGATCAGCATCCTTCCCCTTCCCCACCCATCTCACAACCTCGACATCAACATTCGCACTTCCTCCCACCCCACCCCTAAGCAGCTCCTCCCTCCTCCTTTCCCTCCTCTCCCGCCTCACCTTCCTTATCCGCTTCTCCTCTTCTAATCCCCTAACAACGACGCTAGCTTCTCGCTTAAAGACCTCGTCTTCGAGTTGTGTGATTCGCGCTTTGGCTTTTGAGGATGGTTTCTCATCTAAACTCGAGTCCAGGTCTGGATTTGAGTTTGTAGGAGGCCGCGGTAGACTTGCGCTACGCACCGAGAAGCGAGATGTAGGAATCGGAGGTCCAGTCTTGGGCCGAGAACTTGGGAGCGTAGATAAGTGTGCACTATGCGGTATTGATGGCAGATCTCTTTCTTGTAACGAAGCCCGCAATAATACCGGCATCGACTTTCGTACTTGCGTCTGTGATGGTGGTATATTATTTGTTGGGAGTGGCGGAGGCGGAGGCAGAGCTGGCTTCCTCGTAAAGGTAACAATATTCGCGACTTCTCTCCCCCTGACTACCCGTCCCTGTTTACCCTCGCTTAAAACCGTCGTGCCTCTCGTCACAATACTATCTCGATCGCTACTCCTTTCCCTTTCTCCGTCCCTCTCTGTGTCTGCGCCCCTCCTCCCACTAATCGCTTCACTGCGCCTCCTCGCGTCGTACGAGTCAAATGCTTGATCGAGTTCTGTTCGCCATCGCCCGATCTCACTCGCTACGCTCTCGCGGCCGTATCTCGGCCTACTCTCCACCGTGATAGGGCCAACTGCGGCGGCTGGCATGCCAGGCATTTCAGGAACGACAGAATCGCCTTCCAGTTCCGCCAGGATCGTTTTCCTACTTTCCCTCTTCGCGTACATCTCCTCGAACGCACGCCTTTGCACCATATTCGAATTCGCCTGTCCAGCTGGCATTGCCAGTTGTGGATGTCTCGTTGATACGTGATGTAGTGACCGCGTGACGTGGACTTCCAGTCCTTGGCCTTTCTCGGCATCGCTATGTTTTCGTTTCGGTCTAGTTTGTGTGGGTCGCTGTGTGTCTTTCCCTTTGGAGAGGACAGCGAAGCCTTTCAGGCTGGAGAAGAGTGGGCGGAACATGGCGAATGGAGAGGGTGATGATGGTTGGAGGGTGCGCGGTGCGCGGTGGCGGAGCGCGAGCCAGAGGCAGATTATAGGAGCCAGGAGGGCGAATGCTGCTATGATAGTTATGTAGATTACTCGGCCACTGAACCCGGAGGTAGAGGGTTGTGTGGATGCGCTAGCTGATGTCTGGGAGCTGAGACTGGAGGATGTGGTGTCTGGACTGCCGATGCCGACTGCTGGTCCCACAGTCGAAGTCGTCTCGCTCGTCGGTGTTATGGTCGTACTTGCGGTTGGTATCGTCGTCGCAGTTCTTGTTTTTGTGCCGAGAAGGTCCAGCATACTGAGTGCGGATCGGAGGCATGCACTGTCCACAGAAATTTCTCCGATCGAGACTACGATATCTATCCCAGTGTTTGGATCCAGACAGTTGATCGCACGGGCAAGAGGCTTCGAGTCAGGGGTTGATGTTTGAATCCCACTGGCTGTACCGGTAGCGGCGGTTAGAGTTCTCGTGGGAGCAACGGGAATGAGTGATGAAGGGCCGGTCATGTTCTTCAGGGTGAAAAGTGGTGAGAAGTATGTTACTGAAAGGGTCGAAGCGAGTACGACGGAACCACGAATTCCGAGGAAATAGACATCCTTTGCGTTTGTTCCCATATCAGAAGGAATGTTGACATTATTGGCAACGGTCGAAGGATTGATATCTGAAAGATCCCAAGCAAAAAGTGCGATCTGAGGAACTTGTTAGATCTCGTGCATGCACCGAGACAGGCGATCCCAGATGACAAGTGCTGCATATATACAGATATCTCGAAACAGGAAACGACGATAAATTGTGCTGTAATGAACATCGTGACTCACTGGAGAAGAATAAGTCCCAGCAAGAAGATACAGCGAGAAATTTGTCATCTGGCTGAAGTACGGTGCCGACGTCGATTCCGCGACATTGAGAACAAAAGGAACATCGCCACTGATCACCTCTCCTTCGGTTGGGTGACTGAACGAGACCTGAGCGGAGACAAGAAACAATTGTACCGCAACGACGAGAAACAAGAGCTCCAACTGCATCTTGACAATCTTTTGAAGAGAACAAACACAAGAAAAAAGAAGTAAGCAGGAGGAAGTGACGTGAAAAGAAGAATATGAAGCTAGAGGAGATCTCTCAATGCAAGGACAAGGAGAGGAGAGCACGAGAGGGAAAGGGCTACGCCTCACAGGGCTGCTCCTCCTTTACATGTCAGTCCGCAATCTGGATAAGAGGTCGATCTGGGCAGCATCTCCGTTTCCCAACATGGAAGAATCGAAATGGAGGGGCAGCACAAAATAAAACCCTGGTAGAAACAAGACATACCCATGCCAGCCCACCCATGCCTCAAACCCATCACACCTCGCTTACCGTATCCTCGGTGTACCTTAAACAACTAGCGGCGAGGTTATTCGTCGGATCTCGCAAGATTCCCGCGATGAGGCTGTGACATCCGCTCGCACGGACGATGCGTCCTGGGATATCAAACACACTGTTGAAGCAGCAATTGTTGGAAGAACAATCCGATGTGGATAGCGGTATTTTATCGCTCTTGACCAGGACATCTCTGGACCAAGCTTAAATGATCCCCGCCGATCAATAGGAATTGCTGTCAAACACGATAGGAAGCTTGTTCCTATTTCCCTGTGAACTTTAAGAATTATCCACCAGTCTCATTCTTGCTCACATTTGGACATTGATTCGAAGCGCACGTAAGTTCTTAATTCTGCGTCGACCTGCAGTATTACTCCAGGTCTTGCTTCGAACATAGAGACGTCAATGCCGATTCTTCAAATGACAAAATAGCCCATGTATCAAGACAACGCTAGACGACGGATTTGGTGGTCCTTGGGGATTGCTTCAAGTTTGATCCCCGAGCTCAACCCCACGACGAGGCGCAGCTGTCAAACCTGCCATCTGATAAATGATTGGCGTGTTTTGAGCTTGGCCACGAACTTGGAACGACCAACACTCCATCGAGAGCATCCGCCGTGCGTTGGCAGGCTCAAACAGGTCTCGATCCCGCTCCCGTTCCTTCACACAAACCTTACCTCTGATCCAGTTCATGCCGGCACTCCAACGATTAGACGAAGAAGTCTGCCTCATGGGATGAGATGGGCTCAGATGGACAAGGAATCCGAGGTCCGTCCGCCTGTCAATATCCAAACAATAATGTGCAATCATTTTCAGACTGTCTCTTGATAAGAGCTCGTAGGCCTGAGCGGTAGACCGGCTTTCTTGTAGGCAGAATCGATCATCTCCATTTGTTTCACGGAATCCTCGCCATCCATCCAGATACCAGAAGATGATCCTCTGCCTTTGATTCTGTGGACAAACTGCTCCAGTTGATGCCTGTAAGTAGACCAAGACTCGCGTCCCTGACCTGTTCGAGCTTCATCCTGCCAGGTATAGGCTTTCTGATACTCTGTGGTGGACCAAGTCTTGAGGGGCTTCTTGTCAGAAGAACTTCGGATAATGTGATGTTCGATAATATCGATTCGATGCCACTACAAGGTTATGGAGTCAGCACATGGAACAAACGTCGTGGGAATTAAATTCGGGAATACCCCCAGAGTTTGGGAAGAACTCAAAATCAACTTACCACGACGGGCATGACCATATTCCAAATAACCACTCTCTTCACCATGACATGTTCTTTCCCACCCTCTCCGAGACTTTCATCCTGGACAACCGTTTCACGATGCTCAACCTCGCACCTCGGCCATCTGAACCCAGGGATCGGTCCCAAGCCATGCAGACTCAGATCAATGTACATCGTGCCAATTCCTCCATTGGGAAATTGCCATTTAGCCGTCACTTGAGAATAATTAGCGAATGCATGCTTCGTGAATTGTACTGCAGATGCAAGGAAAATTTGCAGGTCGGGCACGTTCGCGAGAAGTTCCTTTTCTAGAAAAGCCGATTTCGAAACCTGAGGGGAAGGATGTAAGGATGTCCACATACTAGCCTGATCGCACCTCTGATCAAACCCCTTGGGCACCAGCCTCGGTACCGCCTCCAAACATTCGTCCGGCTCAGTGCCAAATATCAGGCGTAGAAACAACTATAGAACACCAACAATTAGTGTTAGCCATTCGAGTATCATTCCAGAGTATCATGATCTTTATGCCACATATCTGAGGGGCATGCAGCCGCAACCTTCGCGACTCAGGCTGGAAAGAGGAAGAACAAAAGCGGAGGAGAACCCACCGTAGTGTATGCACCCATATCCATCGTAACACCTCCCCCGATATCGTAGTCGAACCGAATGTCCGTTTCTGGAAACACATAACGAGGACAGGTCAATGTTGCATGTGCCGAAACAACATTCTGGTGATCGATATGCGAAAGGAAGGCAGAGCATGCAGGATGGAAACGCGCATGGAAGGCTTCGAGGAGGATCGGGGCGTTGGGCTGGGAGAGGAGAGGTGAGCGAAAGAGGGAGGATGCTTCAGAGGCGTTGTTTGTGGAGGGTTTCTCGAGGAGGACGTGTTTGCGTGCTTTGAGGGCCTTGAGAGCCCATTCGTAGTGTAGTCCATTTGGCAGAGGAATGTAGACGGCGTCAATTGAAGGGTCGTCAATCAGTTCTGCAGAGGGAGGAGTCATGTATTGCTTGTGCTAAATCGGGGCTGAGCTCTAACCTTGATACGACACATGTACAATCGGAATACCATGCTGCTTCGCATACGTAGCTGCCCTCTTCTCATCTCGAGCTGCTACAGCTGCAATGATGACATCTGGGTGAGACTTTGCGGGCCCAATAACAGCGAGAGGTCTGCTAATTGTTAGTATGGCACGTCGAACTGGATGGCGAAGCTCACGCGATGGTCGATGCGCCCAAAAGGCCAATTCGCAAGGCGTCCTGGCTTTTGGCAGGCTTTTCGGGATAGGCGAGTGCCCAATTGCGGCATACAAAAGGGATGATTGATGCCATTGTTAAGTGATCTCTGTAAGCTGGAGGGAGTTGTCCTTGAAGAAAGAGGAACAGATGAAGGGCGTGAGAGCACTTGCGCACAGCTTCCTAGCTGCTACTTACGTGAAGCAAGAACGTCTTGTGAGGATCACAGTAGCTCGGAAATCTGAGCGGCCTCATTGTTGAATTCTAGATTTCAACCCACGTCCACGATATTGTTGACTTTTGAGCGATTATAGTACTTCGCACAACTCCGTGCGTATTTAGCCAGCTTGCGATGCTGTCATGAATAATGGAGCTCGTTCCTTGGCACTGGATTTCCTGGTATCTTAAACCCGATCTTGTCCAAGCATACATTTCTCGAATGGTTCTGACGACAGCAAAGCTCATAAGTTATGTCAGAAATCTTATGCCTAGTCATTGACAGCTATTAAAATTACTTGAAGCTAATGGAATCCATTTTCTTCCTATACCTACTCGGACTTTGCGTCCTTCTCTTGCTCAACATGAACAGCATCAGCTGCAGCTCTGCTCTCAACAGACTCTCCCTTCAGCAAGCCTAGCTGGTTAACATCCCACCCCTTGCTCGTGAGATACTCCCTGAACTTGACGTCTTCCTTCGTAATGGTATCTTGTCCAATATAGGGGAGGAACACCATGACGAGGAAGGCCGACAGGACGCAGAAGCAACTAGAGACGTAGAACGGGTATTGCGCAGACGCATTGGTGCCTTTCCCTCCAGCTGACTCAATGTATGGGAAGATGTAGGTGCCAACAAAAGCGCCAACCTTCCCAATCGCCGCTGCTATGGCGTAGTATTGGCCACGAACTCCTGTGGCACACGTCTTTGATGCCACCAATCCAATATTATCACCAGGGCCAAGCTCTCCTAGCGACAAGAAAATTCCGTATACCACAGCGAACCCACCTACGTTCTCTGGTTTGGCAAGGGTTGGATATAGACCGGCCATGATGAAGCCCACGACAGCCTGCGCGAAAACACCGGAAGCAAGAGCGTATTTTGGACCGATCTTGTCCGAGTAAATGGATCCCAGCATGGCACCTGGAATATAGAACAAGTTGATCACAGTGTTCCAGCCGAAGACCGTGGTAAGAGGCGCGGTGTCTCCGTAGATGTTTGCAAGAATGGTAGACGAGAAGATGCCAAAGGAATAAGTGGAGAACTAAGAAGGTCAGCAAAGTCAAACTCGTGTATTCCAAAAATGAGAGATGCTTACATCGTACAAGAACCAGACCAGGGAAACGACTAAGAGCCTGAAACCGTAGTATCTCAATACCAGCAGGTATGGGATTTTGACATATTTCATGCTCTCCCTAAGTCGTGTCAGTAAGCTCTAAGCTCCTTCCAGCGAGTAAACACATGCAATGACTTACTTCTTGAATTCCTCGGGCTCCTGGAGCTTGATCCGCAACCACAGGAGAATCAAGGGGGGCAGTACACCCAGTCCCAATGAGATTCTCCATGCGGCACGCAGATGATTTTCTGTGCAAATAACCACAAGAAGATAGGGTATGAAAGCACCAATAACGAAGCCCCAGTCGATCATCACATTTGTGAACAGAATAAACCATCGGTTGCGAGTCCCAGCCTTGAGCTCTCCAGTGGCTTCAGAGCACGCAACACTGCCTGCTGGATATTCTCCTCCAATACCAATTCCGACAAGGAAACGATATGCCGTGAGTGCAGCAAACATGCCTTGTAAACTGCCTCCAGCGCCGTATGATCCTGCTGCGAGAGCTGTAAAGACGATGAGGATGACGGTCGAAAGTAGCAGAGAGTTCTTTCTCGACCACTTATCGCTGGTATAACCGAATACAAGTTGGCCGAGCACAGTACCTGCGAAAGTGATGGCCGAAATGTTCTTCTGAGCGCTGGATCCTTTGTATCTGACGCCGTAAATTTGGCCGAGCATCGTTGACACGGAGCCAATGACCTAGAAAAATTGTCAGTAACTGCAGCATTTGAAGTGCGCATGGACTACCTACGTTGTTCACGTAGCCATCGGAGAAAAGACCAGCACCACAGGCCATGACCGGCCATAACTTCGCCCACCGATTCTTGCCAGTATTCTCTAGATCGGTCTCGACATTCTGGACATAAGGCGTATCTGAGCCCGAGTCGCCTTGCGCCTGGACGGCGGGTTCCTTGAATCCGAACATTGTTGCTTAGATAGAGGGGTATGGAAGAGGAGAAAGAGATGTGCGAGGTGAGGGGAGAAGCGTAACGTCGGGGGAGATAGAGGATACTTATTTATGGCTTGTGGCACCGGGGGACTGGTCGCAAGATCCTTAGTCTTGCAGCTCAGCTATCAGAAGCTCGGTTCGACCTCACGAAGACGGGCAAGATTGACGTTGGGCCCTGCGGACCTCGAGATGGGAAGGCAGGGCTCGGCACACGGCAGGGATTTGCACGATGGAAACCAGCCCAACATAGACAAGCCTCGAATGTCTGTCAACGCGCTGAAGAAAAGTATATATAATTGTCCAATCAGAGCTGGTGTTTCGGCCCATGGCCTGTGTCCCCTTCGTCTCCATTTCACGATAGGATCGTACTAGGCGGAGGGTGGACCAGATCCTGTCGCCGTCCCCTCTTTGTGCCACCTCGAAGCTCGGGGATGAAGCTTCAGACGGGGAGTGACAATTTGCCCATGTGGGCGGGGCGATCATGGTTGCATCTCCAGCTCGCAAGAGCAGGCAGTCACCAGCCGCCCGAAGAGGAAGGTGTGAGCTGAACGGCAAATGCAAATGCAAATGCAAATGTTTTGTCGAAACACAACAGATGACGATGACTTCTCTAATGCGCCATCAAGCTTTTTGCTTGGAGGATCAAGCCTTGAGAAAGCCACCCGTTATGGGGTACTTGGCGCGTGATCATGTTGTGGCTTGAATGCAATCATAGCCGAGGAATAGATTGCAGCAGCAAGGATGTCTTGAACTGTTGTTCGGTGGCTTGAAGAAGTTCAACCTCCACACTTCTCGTCGAATCGACTCCCCAGAAGGACTCTGCGTAAATCGATTTTGCCTGCTGGTGAAGTTGCAATCCTCGAAGAGGCGTCAGCAGCCCAATGCTCGATTCATTCTCTATATTTGGCCTAACGCCACCAAAATCAAGAGAACATGTCAAATCTCATTCCCACGCGACCAAAGTCAACCATCCGCACATAGGCAAAGGCTTGACCAAACTCCACTCTTCTCGATTCGCTGAAGCTTCCCCAATGAATGCATCCATGCCTTTAAATCGGGCCTTAAAATGCTTGACTTTTCAATGCCCAATAGAATCCTACCTCACCTGCACGCCCAGTCGATGATAGCAAAGCGGGTCAGTTCCTCCTGCACGAAAGGATGAGCTACCGTATCGGTGATGCCGTCTTCTTGCTCGAACAGAATGCCCGAAAAAGTCGGATGACAGTCCGATGGCATGGATGGCGTCTGGTGACGTATACTTTTGGTGCCGTCTGTTCCCTCGGAGACTCCCGGCATCGTCTTTTACACTCATGAGAAGAGACGACCGCCAAGAATTGGAGCACGTGTGCATCTTCATAGATGTCCAACCCGAATTTTGATATTGGAACATGAGGTGGGCCAGAAGGATAACAGCTTCCGAGCATGGGGCGTCTCTAACTTCTCAATTGTAAATGAAACAGTACTGTGGACTTGTAGTTACTTTCAGATTCTCCGTGCCGAGGGACACTCTCAAGGCTTATCAGACACGCACATGTTTATCTTAATCCCAGTATCGTTCGCGATTCAATCTGCCTGTGGAACGCATCACAGTCCGCGATACAAATCTCATGGGGTGCTTGATCCATAAGGCGATATCGCTATCTCGGAGAAATTGCGAGGTTTTGACGGCCGGTTTTGACGGTGAAATGGCCCGACCGGCTCCGGAATTCATTTTGGAACCTGGGATGACTCGATCGAGAAGATGATGTCCTTAGAAGCATGGGCTCGGTGCATGAATACTATGGGAGCAATGTATACTGTATGGTTCTGCTGTCCTACATGTGAGCAGATAATCACTTCCATCATCCTTATCATCCGAAGAAGCGTTCGCGAACCGTTGAGGCTCAACAAGTATATCTTCAATCCAGCCACCAGATCAGGTCACAAGAGTAGTGTACCTGATCCTTCTCATTAGCAATGTACATTAAATCCCCTACTCTCCACAATCATTACTCTTTGCTTTAAAGTCCGCTGACAGACCACAACCCAGGCAGATTGTGCAATTGCTACCACACGTGATTTACCTACAAGCAAGCTGATCTGGATCGTTTCCCTTATGCCAGGCCATATGATGCCCGAAGGATATCACAGATATGTAGTCTGGCTTCTTTCCTACATGGAACCCTCCATGAAAGCGCGATACACACTCTACGAAACATGCCCACCTCTATATCACGTGATGAATGTTATAGAAAGCTGCTCGAAGAAGCAGATAAACACCTTCCAAGATACTTTTATCAGTCTAATGCCCTACCTGCGCCCATTAAATATAAGTAGGCTCATTGTCTGATTCTCAAAACGCACTTGACAGCCAAGACATTTCATGATGACGCGGGGTCGCTTATGATAAGGAGTCATGAGATTTCGCGACATCAAAAGTTCGAGAACCTCAATCAACTCAACTAGTTCATCTCGAGCTTTGTTCCTAACGCGATTCTTGGATCTCCAACGCGTTTTGTCACTTGTATTGGACTATTTCACTCGCTATTATGTGAACCTATCAGACTGCGATACACTGTTCTTTTTGCGTCGTGCTCTTCAAGGCAGCAATGGTCCTTGCCATCCTCGAGACGACGAAGTCTAGCAGCATACATCGACTCTTGCGATAGTTGCAGTGAAGCATAACTCTCATCTTAGGTTGTCGTACCTTTGGTAGAAGAATCCACAATGGCAGGCAAGAAAGGAGCTCGTAGCGGTAAAGGCAAAGGAAAAGCCACCAAAAGCGCAGTGCCTGATGTCTATCAGGACATGCTATCAGAAGCCTTGCCTGAACAGTCAGACATTCCTGAACGACCACTGAAGCGACGAAGGACTGGTAGACGACCCAGTCAAGTCGCACGTATCAGTCCAGCTCCCGCGACTAGTTCAGTGAAAGACGAAGAGGAGGAAGACCTTGAATTTGAGGATGTGCTGGACCTCGAAGGTGAACAGGACGTTCCACCTAAGCGACAACAAACAGCCTACAGAGACTCAGATGAAGAGTCAGATGATAGCGAGGGAGAGTGGCAAGGTCTGAACCTCGATGCTGAACCGGAAGTTGAGGAGCCGAGCGGAGACCTTGATCTGACTCTCGTTAAGAAAGCTGCACCCCAAACGAAACCCGCAGTAACGAGGAGGCGGCTCGTCAGCAAAGCCGAAAAGATTGAAAGGCTAGAGAAACATAAGTTGCATGTCTTATGTTTGCTATCACATCTCGATATGAGAAATAACTGGTGTAACGATTTTGAAGTCCAGAATTCGCTCAGACCACTTCTGGACAAGCAGATGTTGAAGTTTCTAAGACCAAAGTCCAGTTTGCCACAATTTGGACGAACTGATTCATTGAAACGAGGGTTGGAGCAGGTCGCCGTAATGTGGAGGATGAAATTCAGCATCACCGCCAGAGGTCTTAGGAGAGCGCTATGGGCAGATGATGAGAAAGATCTTCAAAATGTAAGACAGCCCGCTTCATTTGAAGCAATTCAGTGATTGACGTGGACATAGTACAAAGTTGAAGATGGAGAGGTTCTCGACAAGGCAGACTTTCGCACAGCAGCAAAGTCTTTGAAAGGATCCAGGGATCTTGGTGCACAGCTTTTCTGTGCCCTACTTCGCAGTGCCGACGTGGAAACTCGTTTGGTGTGTTCTTTACAACCATTGTCTTTCAACGCCGGTGGGCCAGCAATGCCCAAATTCAAACCTCCAACGCCTCGCAAATCCACACAGAATGCCAGCAATATCGACAATCAAGGGACGAATTCCCCAGCTGGCAACTCGAGCCACGCTGCAGCATCTGGTCTACCATTCTCACCCCGACGTCGTCTCGGACATCCAAATGCAGCAGCGTATAACATACCTGAAGTGAGCGCTCCTCCACGACCTCCGCCAAATCCAAAACCAAAGCCAATCCACGAGTCTCCCTTCCCAGTATTCTGGGTAGAAGTGTTCGACGAAGCGCACCAGAAATGGCTCCCCATCGATCCTCTTGTGACAGAAACAATTGCGAAACCTCACAAACTGGAACCGCCAGCTGCCGATCGGGAGAACAACATGTCATATGTGATAGCCTTCGAAGAAGAACGCTGTGCCCGCGACGTCACGAGACGGTACACCAAAGCTTACGTTGCGAAGACGAGGAAGAACAGGGTAGAGTCGACTACTGGAGGCGAAAGATGGTGGCGTAAAGCCATGAGACCGTTCAAGCGCGGATTCACAAGCGATGCAGACCAAATCGAGGACACAGAGCTTGCAAAAAAAGAAGCGAACGAACCGATGCCAACGAATATCGCAGATTTCAAGGACCACCCAATCTACGCACTGGAACGCCACCTCAAACGGAACGAAATATTGGTCGGGGACCACTCGTGTGGCAAAGTCGCTGCTGGACGAGACCCTAGTGTACCTGGAGGCAAGAAACTCGAAAGCGTTTTCAGGAGGCAATATGTCAAGGTTGCAAGAAGCGCTGATGCGTGGTATCGGCTCGGTCGAGAGGTCAAGATGGGCGAGCAGCCCGTCAAGAATGTACCCGCAAAACGAAGGCCAGATGATTTCGATGATGCTGGTGACGGATTCGAGGAACGCGCGGGTGTCAATCTGTACACGGAAGACCAGACAGAGCTGTACGAGTCACCGCCAGTAGTCAATGGTCGAGTGCCGAAGAACTCGTACGGCAATCTGGATGTTTACGTTCCGTCTATGGTGCCGAAAGGAGGTGTCCACATTCTTGGTGAGTACAGGTTCATGCTCAATATGAAATTCGATATCTGATTGTTGACCCTCAAACAGACGACGAAACTTCCCGCGCCGCACGTCTTCTCAACATCGACTACTCCGATGCCCTCACAGGATTTGAATTCCGCGGTCGCCACGGAACAGCCGTTCTGAAAGGCGCCGTAGTCGCAGCCGAGTATCGCGAAGCAGTCGAAGCCGTAATCGAAGGCTTCCGCGACGAGCGAGCCAACGCCGAAGAACTGAGACGCACTAATGCTGCAGTAAGGATGTGGAAGCAATTCTTCCTGAAGCTAAGGATCAAGGAAAGAGTTGACGCTTACGCAGACGATGATGAGGTCTTGGAGGATATGGAATCTGTACACGTTGAAGAGGAGGAGGAGGATGATAGTGAGGAGTATGTCGATGATGATTTCGGGGGCGGATTCATTCCTGAACGATAGGATGATGTATGTGAAGCATAGGTCACACTGTTGTCTTGAAACATCACAGGATTAGGAAGACACGACCAAAGTTCGAGACATGTTCTTCTCCCAGTATTCGAGATTATTAGGCTGCAGATCCAAACCTTACCCCCCCCCCCCCCCTGGGTTCCTCAAAGTAGCCGCCCTTTGTCCATCCTCCCAAGGGTCGCCATTATGGCTCGCCTACCGCCCACACTGGTAACACTACCGCACTTTCACACCTCCTTCTCACCCTCTTCATCTTCACCCCAGCCTATCTTCTCCATCTTCTCCATGTATGCCTTCCCCTCACTCTTCAAACCATCAAACGTGACTTCTCCAATCATCTTACTCCCATCACCAGACTCGCCCTTCCAAGTCTCCAGCTTCCTCTCCTCAAAATCGATAAAGTATGCCCACTCGCAGAAGAGGCCGTCTTCAAGGAAATCGACTGCAAGATCAAGCACCCAAGTATTAGCAGGGCTTGAATACGTTGCATAGTTCGTGGTACAGCGATGGACTGAAGAGAGTATGAAGCACGAAGGTAGGAGCAAAAGATCACATACTGCCCTCCTTCAAATGCTTCAACTTCCCATTCAAAACCTGCGGCAGCGCAGCAGCGCCCTGCATCTTATGCAGCAAGCAATACCACTCGTCGAGACGGCCCTCGCTGACTCTGAGGTTGGCGAAGTCGAGGGAGCTGTAGTATTCCTGCTGTCCTTTGGTTGGTGGTGAGGATTCTGAAACCCACTGTTTAATTGCAAAGATTATGTGGCATTAGTTAAGGTTGTCCTTGAATTTGTGTGGTACACGAGAGGGTATGGCGTACAGTTATCTCAGCGACACGAGCAGCCATGTTCTTGATATCCTCTTCTGTGAGACTGAGTAGGAAAGCGACGATGTCTTGACCGAGACCACTTGGGTACGAGTCGAAGTGGTTGTAGGCACCGTGGCGTTTACCTTTGATGATAAGCCCGAGCAGACCACGGGTGCCCATTTTGAATGTCTTGTGTTTGTTTCTACTGGCGGGATTGGTACTGAAGTATGGAGGCTGTAAAGATTGGTGGCTTGAATTTAGTTATGTGTTGAGAAGGGAGGTTGAAAGTTGTATGAAGGAGAGTGAAAGCGGTGTGGTTGAGCGAGTGAAAATATGAATTGAACGTGGTCGAGGCTATCAGTGGAAAGGACGATCTTATGTACTGTACACGCGTGGAGCACATGAGAAGCCATGATACGGTATCAGAACTAGGCAGGCGACTCACTTATACCTGTGGCTCGGTCTGAGGTGTAAAGGAGAAGCAAGAAAGTGGAGAGACATGGGGGCCAGGTGCATAAGCGAGTAGGTAACAGACCAGCAACATGCATATACAGCGCCTCAACGTTGTCGCTGCTGATAGTTTTTTGCCATCTTTGGCGTATCTAGAATTCCACCTGAGTCTATATAATTGTCAAGCTCGACCTCTTATGACGATACTATTTCAGTGTAAATTGTGCAGTGAGAGCGTGTTGTTTGCTGAGGGGTAAGAGTTTGCACTGAACCAGTCTAGTACCAGATATACAGGTTGTACCACACTTGAATTTCAGCTTGGAAGTGTCCGAACTGATATTGGTAATATCATCTGCAGCTAACAGGCAAGCTATGCTGTCAGAAGAAAGCTGGAATGTACATTCAGATAATTGGCCGAAAAAGTGAGCCGGCCGTAAACACCAATTCAACAGGAAACTTGGCAGATAAACTCTGCACTGATTCTCATATACTATCAAGAACTATCAAGAAGTATCATCCTGAGCGTAGTGGGTTTAGGAAGTCCCTCTGAATCTTGTGCTTCAAGCCTTGGTCAAACACAAGCTTTCCCAGCCAAATGGTAGATCCAATCCCTTCTGGGCCAAATGGTCGTTTTCTGTCCGCAACCTTCACAGACGTGGATATAATCAGATCAGGGAATCCAATTTCCAAACCTTTCTCGCGCTTCAAGTCTATCCTAGACGGCACCTCGCGCACCACTACTTTTACACTTTCACCACTGTGAGGGGTGCCAGGACGATAAGTCAACGACTTCCGATCGAAATCCTCTTAATTATTCGCTGGTTGAGAACCAAGAATTTTGGAATAGACCGTCAAATTCTCGGCCAAGAGCTCGTAGATGATGAGAACCTCGCATCTAGCGATGTCAGATGTGCGAAAGGGGCGATATCGTTTCTGCATGATCTTCAGAAGCGACTCTCAAGTATCTTAGGTGAAAGCATAACAGAAGAGATACATCGATCCAGCAACCTGTGAAGAGATTCTGGCTTAAAATCCTTGCGTGTCCTTTGATTCTGGGCCAAGTGAAGTTCCAATGAATCTCTGAACCATCGGCTCTTTTCGAGATTCAGCGACAGGGTGCTGCAACTTCACACCGAGATCTGCATCTTTGTCTGGTACCTTGGAAAGTGTAGCATCAACAGTGCCAGTGCAATCCTCTGCAAACACAGTGCTTGTCAATGTGAATTCGATCAGTTCGCCCTCCTTTCACCCCCATAATCTCATTGACAGGCTCTTGTCGTTCAGTATTGATGCTGTATCGTGCCATGCGAAAAAGCCTGGGAAAGGTCAGATCTGCGGAGGCGACTGTTCTCTTGGGACTTGGATGGTCGTCGTCTCCCACCTATTATTAAGGTGAAGTTCTTAGTGAGCGAGCTGAAAGAGTTCAGAAAAATAACATGAGAGTTAAGCGCATAAGGCAGTAAATTTGAATGGATGTTACCTTGACTTCAGTATGCGATTACCGATTGCTATAGGTCTTGGGTAATGAGTGAATCCCACAACTCGTACCTCAACATCTAAAGATGAAAATCACATTTCGGCCCCTGTCCAGCTCCACTCAACCGAGTGGCTGTCAAATTTGTAGCTACTACTTGGCATCAAATAAGAAATTTTTGGACATAACTACCCACGTTCTACGTCACGGTAAGGGCTCTTCAAAACTGTAACAGGCTTATGGTTTCTAACAGACTAATCGCTTTTCGGTCGGATTCATCCGCCTTAACGCGATTAGTCTGTGAGTTTTGCTTTCCAAGCTTTTTTTTTGTAATGCTCGACTTCTATACAAAGTAGTCAGGAAAGTCTTCTTTAGCATGCCACCACCAAAAAGTGACTGGTCCCGTACTAAATTAATGACGAGAGACAAGTAGATCTCATCTGGCACAGCGGAAGCCGTCCTAATCTATGCTAGCAATCGGATTCTATCATGTTTAGGGCAAATGGTGAAAATGAAGATCAGAAGCCAGTCTGGTTCCACCCTCATCTGTAACCTAAGACGGAAGGTGAAAATCCATGGAGTTCTGCTGCCGCTCACTTGGACAGTTGGATCGCGCAAAATTGAAGAAACAGAAAGTGGCGGTAGTTACGAGCTAATTATTTGGGAAAATTTTTGGCAAGACAGATTTGGGCTAATTGCTATATGAAATGATAGCTACTTGGACGTGTGCCAACACTTTGGAGTCAATTATCAAGTACCTGGACTCCAAGAGCCCTATTCCACATCCATCGATCAACAATCAGATCCCATTCTTAGCCAAGAAATCCAGCATCAGCTTTCCAATCTCCGCAGTCATGGTCTCCACAGCGAAATGTCCCGTATCCAACAAATGAATCTCCGCATTCGGAAGATCTCTCTTGAATGCCTCCGCTCCTGGCGGGATGAAAATCGCATCGTTCTTGCCCCAGAATGCAATGAGCGGAACCTGGGATTTGCGGAAGTATTCTTGGAAGAGTGGATAGAGGGGAAGGTTGGTACGATAATCGTAGAAGAAGCCGATCTGGATCTCTACTTGGCCGGGCCGCTCCATCAATGCCCAGTCCAAATAGGGAGCTTCTGGAGCTACTTGTTGGTCATGAGAGCCATTCGTGTACTGCCATTTAGTGGTCTCGAGGGTGAGGAGGGCCTTTTGAATGACAGCTCGTTGCTCTGGAGTATCTTCTTTCCATAGGGCTTGGACTGGTGCCCAGAACTCGCCGAGACCTTCTTCGTAAGCGTTGCCGTTCTGTGTGAAGATGACCTGGATAGCCTCTGGTCTCTGAAGTGCGAGACGGAACCCGGTTGGTCCTCCATAGTCGAAGACATAGGGAGAAAACTTTTTGATCTCAAGGACGTCGAGGAAGGCGCCGATGCTGGTGGCGATGTTCTCAAAAGTGTACTTGTATTGGCGCTCTGCTGGCACTTCTGTGAAGCCAAAACCTGGAAGATCTGGAGCAACCACACGGTACTTGTGGCTGAGGAGCGGGATGAGGTTTCGGAATTGGTGAGATGAACTTGGGAAGCCATGGAGAAGGAGGACTACTGGAGCATTCTTTGGGCCGGCTTCTCTGTAGAATATCTTCAGGCCATCAGCCTCGACGAGCTTAGTTGTGTAAGTAGACATAACTATGTGTTTTTTTTCTGAAGGAGCTATGAGATTTTGAGTGTGTCGTGGTGGTGTTCAATACGGTCTCAGAAGGGAGAAGTAGCATTGTTTATATATTCGCATTGAACAGATCACGCAGCCACATGACGATACCACATTGTCATGGATAGAATGCATCTCGTGCACTATACCCGTAGGACCTTGCAAGATTCCAAAGCTGGAGCATGATCAGCACGCAATATTGACCCCAGCCCCAGGGTTTGACTCAAAAGTGACGATAGTGGGGCTGTAGGGCGTCGTTTGTCAGCGACCACACTTCGTGGTTGGAATCATGTCGAGGATGTCCATTGGGTAGTCAGGTCTGCAGCCTTGCAAGTCGCTTTGCATTCATGTGGAATGATTGATCATCCAAGAAGCCAGAACCACGGGGATTTGGCAAGGCTAGATTGGTCGTTGTTTGAAGGGCGCAAATGCCTGCAAAAGCCTCGGGTTTTGAGATGTTAGCTGTCGGGAGCCAATAATCGTTCTCTATTTTGGCGACTTAGGCGAGTAAGATTCCAAATGATCCAACTAAGTGACGTCCAGCTTTAGTAATCACAATGCTGAAGTTCCCGCGGAGCTGTTCATCGCTAAAACCTATCAGACTTCAGGGCCAAGTAAACATCTCCTACAATCAATCTTCCCGCATCTTGACGCGACAAGGAAGTCCTCCTTCCATTGGTAGCGTGAGACTATTCTTGCTGATTCTCTCTTTCTCGTCCGTAAGCTGGAAATCGAATTTAGCCTGCAAAGTCGCAATAGCTTGTACTGCAACGGACACTGCCATAGTCTTTCCCAGACAGGTTCTGGGACCACCATTGAACACTGGATATTCGAATGCGGTCTTTGAAATAAGGACGCCGTCTGCCAACCACCTTTCTGGCTTAAACTCTTCGGAATCTTCACCCCATATCAGACTTGATCGATTCATGGCCCAGGTACACCAAACAAGAATGGAATTTTTCGGGAGATGTGTGCCGTCAGGAAGGGTCGTGGCTTGCTCGCATTGCTTGAGCTCAAAAGGTACAGGCGGGTACAGTCTAAGCGCCTCATAGAACACGGCAGTGATATATGGTAGTGCTGTAGGTCTTAATGCTGCAGTATTGAGCTCCTGCGCGCTGCCTTTCGGTGATGTACCTAGCTTAAATGAGGGGTCAAGCTCAGCTACCTGCATCACCTCCCGTCTGACGGCTTCGGCTTTACTAGGATTTCGCATGAGCAGATAGAAGGTCCATGTCAGTGCCTGTGCAGTGGTGTCCCGACCTGAAAAGAGTTAATGAAAGGAGCCAATGGTAGGTGCCAACAACATTTGCTCACCGGCTGATAGGTAGTTCAGGGCAGCATCTGCAACCATGTCCTGATCTTCTATAGAATCTAACAGGGAGTTTATCAAACTTCCAGACATCAAGTCTAATGCAGACTCGGTCTCCGTTGTCTTGTTCTTCCTTGTTTGAATGGCATTCGCAACGATCATAGAGCCAAATGCCTTGACCTGTGCAATCGAGTCCCTGAATTTCTCTCCGAGGAATATCTCACTGATCTGCCATAGCGGATTCTGAAATCTCTGCCCCGTAGCACCTGAAGCGTAGTCGAAAGCTTTTGAAAATGGGTCCGAGTTGTGAATTTCCATCTGTGTGACCATTAGCTGCATGTCATCGGTTGGCATTCATGGTGATTCGAGCTTCACCCACATCATAAGCCATTCTCCCCATAAGTTGGGTGGTCAATTCGTGAAGCACTTCCTCCAAGTCCACGACTGACCCCTGCCCATCTTCTTGGAGGCTCTTCACAATCTCATTGAGGTAGGCGGGAAGCGCGACATCGGTCAAAACTTTCAGGTTGGCGTTGTTCAGAAACTGGAGACCAGCTTTCCGTTGGACCTTCCACAGCTCACCGTCTGCATTGATGATTCCGTTTCCTGGCATTTGTAAGCAGGTGCATCTGAAGGATTCAAAGTGAGGAGTGACCGAACAAATCCCATGACCTCCTCTTGAAAAAGTCTCCTTTGGCAAAGATGCCTTCGTTTTTGAATACATATTCCAGATTCTTTGGATCATTGATCACCACTCCTGGGGGCAGAGATGGGACCGAAATTTGGAAAGTTTCAAATCCAAATTGACGCTCGCATTTCACAAACCACGAGAATAATTTATGCCTCGCTTGCAAGAACAAAATACCGTTCCCCACAAGTGGTAAGGTGTTGGGTGGACGTCTTTGAAGATGTGTCAGCGAGCGCTTCTAAGCACAACACCTCGCATTCCTCTCGCATTTCTTCTCGCATTCAGAGCGCAGTCGATTTGCCAAAATATCAGACATGCTGAGGGATGAGTTCGATGAAGATACCCACCCGTGTACTTCAGATCGCAGATACAGTTGACTTGTTCCATCGTACGATGAGATAGGATATGGGGAGTGACCTACTGCAGAGCAACTCCATGCCTTCGTATCGTTGGAGTTCGAAACAGAAAATACGCAGCAGATAACACAAACGACAGAAAGACAAAAAGTGTTGACGCGTGCATTTCGTGGTATTCGAGAGAAGTGAGGATGCGAATCAAGAAAGTAAAGACCTAGTCTGCCCTTGGCGCTAGCCTCGTCCTCGTGTTTCGTCTTAGCCGTGTCAGTGACATCCCATGATATAAACCTTCCTGCTCTGCCAGTTTTCTGCAATTGTGTTCGATCATCACTGAAAATGGTTCTTCTTTGCCCCCGAATTCATTTCTACGAGATCAACGACCAAGCTTGGTGGGTTAATCCATTCAATGGCTCTCCAAATTCAACCTAACTAATGGTGGCAACAGGTTCCCCCAATACCTCCGCGAAAAAGTCCAATCATGCCTCACACTCTGCTGGACCTTCCGCGTCCCAGTCCTACAAAAAGCCTCACCAGCCCAGCTCGTCGCTAGCACCCTCTACCGAACCCTCGCAGACGATGTGACAAGTTACACCTACGTTGATTTCTGCGCTGGCGCAGGAGGACCCACGCCCTTCATCGAAAAAGACCTCAATGCGCAGCTCTCCTCCCACACGCCCGCCTCACCATACACCGCATCTCTCAATGCCTCGAAAGCAGCATTAACTCCGCGGTCTCCTCATGCTGCCACATCGCCTCGGACTTTGACACCAGACAATGGCGCTGTGCAATTCATCCTGACGGACCTACACCCTCACATCCCGGACTGGACGGAAGCCTCGAAGCGCAGCGAGAATCTGACCTTTGTGTCTGATCCAGTGGATGCTGCGAATGCGCCGGCGAGTCTGAATGGTAAAGATGGGAGGAAGATCTTTCGACTGTATAATTTGGCGTTCCACCATTTTGAGGACAAGCTTGGTTTGGACATCTTGCGGAATACCATTGAGACAGCAGATGGCTTTGGGTAAGCTTCCTGACTGTTGCCCTGACTTTTGATCCACCATGTCAAAGATTCAGTAGGGAGGGAACGCCGACTGACAGGTTCTGCAGTATTTTTGAGCTCCAAGAGAGGACGATCTCATCCTTACTTACTATCTTCGCAATGGGGCTGTTGATGTTTCTCATTACACCATTTTACTTCTGGCGATCTCCTGGCCATCTCTTCTTCACGTATATTATACCTATCATACCGTTTGTTCTGGTTTTTGATGGCTACGTATCTTCATTACGGACGAGGAGTGCCGAAGAAGTGCAGGCCCTGATGAAAGAATGTGGAGCCTCTTGTGACGGCTGGACCGTCAAGAACGGTCAAGAGCAGCATACTTGGCCAACAGGATATATGACTTGGGTTATTGGTATCAAGAAATAGACCTGTACCAGCACCTCATAAACCAGATTGTAGATACCCCAATAGAATATAGAGCTTTTATGAGACCTCCCATAATGTTTGCTGGATCTTGTTGACAGAAAGGAAGGCCTATGTGAAGAATACTTTTTATATATAACCTTGTAATTATTACTTATGGTGGATTCCCAAGCCTCGTCATCACAAACCCGAAGTACTCGAATCCACCCGCGCCATCTGGATCCACGAGAGTCTCAACCTCCAAGCTCCACTTGTCTTCTCTGGTCAGCAGCGGCTTCATGAAATGCGGCTGTCGATACGTGATATATAACCACTTTCCACCTGGCTTCAGGACCCTAGCTACCTGCACCACAGTCAGCAATCCATTCTCGACATCAATCCCATCTCCACTCTAGCTCCACAAGACCCAACGAGAGACAAGAAAAAGAGGAATACCCAGAAAAGGAAATTACACACCTGATCAACATAAGCACCAACATTCTCTCTCACATCCTCCGGCGGATCCCACAAACTCCCATGAAGAAACGCATCCAGCGTACCCTTATCAATCGCAACATCGATACTCGCATCTTGAAACTCCATTTTCCGTACATCCATAACAGACCACCTCGTCCCTAGCTCTGCATACTTCACCATCATTGCGTTGATGACCACCTGTGAGAAGTCGACGCTGATTTGGTGCGTGTACCCTTCTGAGTAGAGGTCTGATGTCAATGTCTGTTTAAGATAGCGGTGTTAACAATAGCTTAAACGGGGTACAGAGATTTAAAATGGGAATAAAACAAGACTCCAACTCGGTGTCTCTCTTTCATATAGAAGGAGAGAAAGACTTGAACACTAAAAATAAGACACAAGAAGAGAGGAAAACATACACTATTTCCACACCCCAAATGCAAGATCACTTCCATTCCTCCTGGTCTTGGTAGCCATTTCTGAAAGAAAGCTCGTAGCTTGTTGTAATCTCTGAACCATTCAAACGAGGGCATAGCTTGCTCGGCACTGCCACTTCCATTGGCGTCTGGCGATGCGATATGTTCTGCATAGCGATTGTCCCAAAACTCGGGCTTAGAGAGCTCTTCGAGTTCCTTTTCGGAGGACATGATGACTGAGTTGAATGTTATATAAGAATTGTAAAGCTTATGAGGTTCAGCTTGGAACGGGTGGGAAGTACAACCCCGTAGCATGGAGGGGTGAAGGTTGGGATGGTGGGGGTTTTAGCGAGGTGTGGGGCGAACTTAAATTTTGCTTCTGTTTGCTTGATCGAGGCAAGGAGGATCTTTCCAGAACATTGTAAGATCGGATTTCTAATATGGCTTCGGAGGAATCATTGAGTTTTATCTCATCTTTGAGTGCACAGCATGCTGCATTCGTGAGAGGAAGTCTGCCTGGACCCCAAACCCTCCACTCTGATGAACTGAATTGAATGTAAAGCGACTTAAGAGTATAATGGAAAGGAGCCTTTCAACTTGGAGAGCGGTATAAAATGGGTATTTGAAGGTTCACTTGAGTAGGAGAGGTAGGACATTAACTTTAGAGACTAAAACTTCCGTCCAAGAGAAGTGCAACAATACCAAATCTGTTTTGATTGATGAGAATCTGCCTACAGCCCCTTTCCGTAGCTAGCTATGAAGCATTGCGGCCATGTATCATCCCAAAGATGTAACACAACGCCTAGACTAATCATCAATTCGTACTCATCTCTTCATCTGAATCCATCGTCGCTGCTGGCGGAGCCATGCTCAGACCACGACTACGTGCTCTTTCACGCTTGATCCTGGCGACTTTGGCTTTGTTATCCTCTTCGTCAACATCGGCCACGATATCATCGTCGTCATCATCGTCAATCTCTTCAGGCCTGCTACGCTGTGTACCTCGTGGATTCCCGTCGTCTTCATCATCATCATTGCCTTGCTGTTGTAGCCTTTCCCTATTGAGAGCTCGTTTCACCTTCCGTGCCATGAGTTCATCTCTTTCGTAGTCGTCCAACGCAAGCATCTGACGAATTAGCACTGGCTATATTTCTAGACATGTGGTACTTACTGCATCACAACCAGTCTGAGGACATTTTGCCACTCTCCGGTTGCCGTGTGAGCCTTGGAAAACACGAGCTTCTGTCCTATGATAATCCACCAGCCCTGCTCTGTCGATTGTATGCTTGCATTTCTGGTTGGTAACAGGGTCGTCATAGTAACGCAATGTCAAGGGGCACTTCAAACTTTCAGAAGCACTGGCAATAATGACTTCTTCATCACTCTCATCATCGTTTCGTCCTCTGCGGCCATTGCCATCATTCTCTTCAGGGAACCAAGTACTTGGATGGGCCACAGGCAGGCCGGAATTGGGATTTTGAGCATCGTGGAGGATCTGTTTGAAGATTTTATAGTCATTATTATCGCCATACCTGCAACAAAGTTAGCTCAGATACCCTAGCGGAAGGTGTGATTTTGTACCGTGAGCGTTTGCTTTGCGATGCATATTTGGTAGCATGGTCTTCCTTTGCCTGCCTGAGAAGTTCAAGTGCGCTCATTTGCTCCGGGTCTGCTGCAGGCGGCTCGGCGTCCTCTTCCTCTTCCTCTTCTTCCTCGTCATCACTTCCGACGTCCCTTCGTCTCCGACGAGCGGTTCGTCTAGGCGCAGGGGCAGAAGTGATCTCTCGAACGACATCTTTCATGATAGCACTTTGCATGGCAAGCTCGTCGCTGAAGTCGATGAGCTCTCTGATAGCCTCCTCAGCCTGGATCGTGAATGTTGTATTGTTCCTCTCGAATCCTTTCAAGCAGACTTCATCATTGACCTCCGCCTCTGGCTTGTCCTCATCGGCAACTCCCTCCTTTCGGCGCCTTTCGACTGCTCTAGGAAAGGCCTCTTTGCGTGTTACAAGTCGATCATTGCTCTCTGCTGCGGCATCTCTGACATACCCCTTCGCAGCATCGAGATGCTTCCTGTATTTACTGAAGTCATAGGTATTGCTCAGGGTGTCTAGAGCTTGTTGTGCTTCGACTGAGAGGGCGCATACCGGAGGTTCGTATGGAGGGAGCTCGGTTTGACGCGCAGTTTGGCGGGCTGGAGTTTCGGAGGGACGCTGTTGTTGGCGACGAGGAGCAGGCGATGCTGTGTCATTTATACGCGACCTCGATACTAGCCTTCTGTTGTTCATTTTGATATCGAGTCAGCCGGGTCCTCAATACGTTTGGTGGTCCTGTGTTGTTGAGAAGCTGGATTTAGACTTTAGGGAGACGCGCCTGTAACAGAGGGACGCGAAGCTGGGTCGACCTCGCTAGAAATTTGGGGTGGGGGGCCTGGGTCAATGACCGAGCCGGCTAGCAAATAGATCAATCCTTCTCAAGCCCAACTTCTCTCGCAATAAAGGAGGACCTGTGCATCTTTCCTTGTCCTGTCCCTTTTATTGCGAACGTCTTACGATACAGTAGTACAAAGGTACAAATTTCAATTTTAATTTTCCGAGTCCTCATATCTATGCCATCACCATGGAAGTGGCTCTCCAGCGCTCACATCGTCCAAGGATACTCCGTAAGATCACTGCGCCTCAATGTGGGCATGCGGCCCGATGCGGCATAGTTAAGTCTTGTACGTTCGATGTCTTCCTCATTCTTACAGCCCGGCCCATATCTCGACAACCATTTCATAGCTATCAATATGCCTATCACTGAACCTTCGAGACCAGCACTTGCAAAGATTGAATAACAAATGATGTGTTGAGACGCAAGTCCAGCACTCCCTGATTGATCCGGCTTGCGCCCTTCTTCAAGCAGTTCGGAGCAGACCCAGAAGCGTGCGGCTCTTCAGCACTATATCGGCATGGCTACCAGGCGGCCACATAGAAAGTCTAGGTTAGGTTGCAAGCGTTGTAAAGGTAGGTCCAAAAATGTCAATCACTATAAGTATGCGTACTGATTAACCGTAGTACGACGAATGAAAGTAGGTCATCTGGACTCCTCCCTTGGAACCCCCAATCGCTCCGTCACATCCGCCAAAGCTAAAGTATGCTAATGTGTTACTAGTGCGATGAAACTCATCCAATATGTAAGTCTTGATTGAAACCTAATTATGGCTTCGAATTTGAGGAAGCTGTTGACAAGTAGTACAGGTATGAACTGCAGTAAACATGATCTTGAATGCGACTTCAGTCCCTCGAGAGACAGATTGCCTGCTGTATCGTTACCTCCAGTAAAACTCCCGCCAGTGAAAATACCTCCGTTACGGAGATCTCGTGAGAGCTCTGTGGCTGTCTCAGAAAGCTCCAGTCTCCATGGGACTCCAAGTCCCGTTGACTCAGCTTCTTCCGCACTTTCGACATCCATTGTCCTGAGGAGTAAAGACAACCCGGCACCACAAGTATGGCCTCAGACGATGGATGATTTCACAATCTTGCAAATGTTACAGAATAGTCAATCCATCCCAATGCACATGGATACACCCAGCGACCGGCTTTTGGATCTTCGGCTAATGCACCATTTTATGAGCATGAGCCCTCGAACATACTTCAAACTCCTCGGACCAGCATCGGTTGATGAATTGACGGCTACGAGAACAATATATGTAAATTGGATAATGCGGCTAGCTTTTACCAACCAAGATCTTATGGACGCCTTGCTTGGATTCTCGGCTTTCAACCTTCGACGCCTAGACTCGACTGACCGGACTCTTGCTCAGGCATCGCACGTCTACTTGACCAGAGCAATATCGGCACATGCAGCACAATTGAGCAAAGGTGTCGACAACAACAATGGGGAAGTCCTGTTCGCTACAGCATGCCTCATCGCTTTCACCTCCATCAGTAGCCAGCAATACATTTCTGCAAGCCAAAATGGGCTCCCACTTCACTGGTTCCAGCCATGGAACGGCCCTCGCGCCGTAGCAGCCGCCGCGTGGCATCACTTCCAAGACCCAGAACTCAAGATCCTCCTAGAACATGAGCGCGTCAACCAAGTCCCACCAGAGCTCGACGAAGACTCGCCACCAATCTTCGACTTCCTCCTCGAAGACCTCGACAGAGAAGCAACCGACGAAGACACTGTACAAGCTTACGAACTTAGCGTCGTGTGGCTAACGAGGATGTACTACAACCCCCATAGCGAGTACGTTTTCAAATTCACGACTAAGGTGCAGCCGAAATTTGTCAAGATGCTGGAGCAGAAAGATCCTCGGACTTTGACTATCGTGGGCTATTTCTTCATGCTGTTAAGGGTCATGGATAAAGTCTGGTGGCTACCGGTAATGACAAAGGAGCAATTCTGGGCACTCGTGGGCATGTTGCCCGAGAAGTGGAGGCCAAGGATGGAATGGGCTGCGAAGGAATTCGAGAAATGCGAGGAAGCGGATGCCAACCTGGGAGAAATGCCAATATATGGGATAGAACGGCTTCACAATACCTAGTTAAGTCAAATACAACGATGAACAGTGTACATGGCTTTTTCTTCCTTCCAAATGTTCGTGAACGGAGCATGGAGCTTTGCAAGGCAGGTCGTCTGCATGACCAGCCTCTGAGCTGTCTCGAGATGACTTTGTTCTATTGATCATCTTGATCAAAATGTCGAGGGCCGTCAATATCTGCATACTCACCACAATGATGCAGGCATTATTCATACCCGAAGAAGATTCTAGCTGAGAAAGTAAGAGAGAGTTCCATTCATCAAGAATGTCCACATCCAGCTATTCCTACTTTGTTGCCGCGACTCGGTCCCGCGCACCACCCACATCCCCACACCCGCCAATCCCCACTCTCCACTCCACGTCCACCTCAAACTTCTTCTTCCTAACATCAGCCTCCGATATCGTTCATCTTCGATATTTCCTTTCTTTCCACTCAAAGTCCTTGTTCTCGTCTTCTCAAATCTGAAAACGATTATCGCAATAGATTAAGAACAATGGCGCCCAAAGGTCCTTACAAGTTATGCACAGTCAACACGGCACCCGAGCGAGCGAAGCGTCTCGTCGGCCGAGTTGTGGAAGATGTCAAGGAGGATTACACGATTTTGCATGTTGAGAATGCCGAGAGTATGTGTTCATCTTTTCTCTATACTTGGGATTCTCGCAATAAGTTGAACCACGGACTGGTCTTCGTCACTTTTGTATATGGCATGGGAGATAGTATGACGTCTTAGTTATTACATACAAGCTGACAAACAATTGAATAGGGATAGAAGATGTCAAGTCAATGTGTGAGAGGAATAAACCTGATGTTCTGGTATTTTGCTCTTCCTTTTTCCACAAAGTCTCTTTCAAATGGGTTTGCAATCTCGATCTCTCACCCAATATCTGGGTTCCCAGACAGTCAGGCCTCAGCACCAAAATGGATAGCTGACCAAGGATACAGTTCTGTGCCTCAATGTGGACGAAGGAAGAGAGTGATGAGATCCAGAAGATAGCGAAGGAGACAGTTGCTGGCATCAAGACGATGGCTATTCCTCAAGGGCTACAGGTTGAAAAAGGACCTGATGCGATCGTAGAGTTCTTGAAGGAGAAGTGGCCAGGATTGGTTGAGGGTTAAATACGATGAGGATTAAACGTGATCCTAGATCTCATGGAGATTCCCACGTATTTTTTTTGTATGACTCTGCGAAGGTATTAGGTTTGAAAATGGCGTTGCTGAGTCTCTTGTGGCATTTTCGAGGAGGGCAAGAGGACAAAGAGGATTTGGAGAGAACACCCACGATAGATGATACTTATGATTATAGACCACAACCCAACAAAGACGATACACATCTCATAACATCTTCCAAGGTCACCCCCACGATATCTTCGGACATCCCGATACACCTATCCCTCCCTGTCCAACTGACCCATCATCTAATATCACGCCCAAACCTCGTGACATGCCGAGCCGAATTCCCCAAACGGGGCGATATCCCTCAAATGCAAGTGCACGGCACAGCAATCCTCCTTGAACACAGCCTCAATCCACCCATACAATTGGACAGTCCAGTCTGCCGGCTCAAGGAGCTGAAGCTGTTGCTGACGCGGCGGAACATAATCCTCGGCCTGATCGAATTCCATCTCGCTTGCTTTATCCCATCACCTCACTCGTATCTCCAGGTCCACTTCTATCTGAATCTCTGCCTCAGCCATTTGCGTGACTTCATCCATACATACAAACAGTACATTGTTTCTTCATCTTTGTGCACCTTTCTCATATTTCCCATTCTCTTGTTCAGAGTTTTTGAAGGCGAAGATGAGCCGTACACGTTATGAACCCGTAAGTTGTGCCTTTGTTTAGTCCAAAAAGTGGTTGCCTGGAGCGCGAACTTCGAGATGTGGATAGGGAGGAATTGAGCCAGGAGAGAGGACGAAGCAAGCAGACAGTAAGATATCGTGCCTAATGCAGTCTCCAGGTTCCTCAAAGAGACGAAACAATCATCTTGGATAGCATTCATGGCTCTCCGCATTACAAGTAAGTGTTGCAGTTCAATTCTTTAGATTCATACCCCACATTGGACCCTTCAACCACAACCTGGAAGCTTCAAGCTCCAACCCTCACTTCACTTACCCAAACCTACAACACTCAACACAACCATTTGCTACACTCAAGACATCCAACTAACAAACCCCTCCACAGCTACAACTCCGGCCTAGCCAACTCCGTCGCCTCCTCCCGCTACGAACCCTCCATCATCTCCGCCCACGGTGGAGGAGGTCCCCCAGCACCCCCATCAATACCCAACTCCCCTCCCCCCTCCTTCCACACACACTCCTCCCCAGGAACACCGCGTCCAACACCCAGCACAACCACCCACGCCTCTCAGCACTCCCACAATGAATCCTCCGCTCCCTCATACGCCGAGCTATGGGGCGTCGCACCCTCAACCTTCGGCGGTGACACTACAAACACCAATACGATCGGCACGTCGAACGATGCACTTGCGACGATTACGGGACTGAAACAGAGGATCGAGTGGTTGGAAGAGAGTATCGGGCGGTTGTTAATGGAGAAGGATCAAAACGCCAGCTCTGGCTCCAACTCCAACGGAAGCGATAATGGAGGTATCGAAGGCAGGAAAGAAAGAGACAACTGCTGTGTGACTTTCACAGATGCGTCGCCTGATCTAGAGAGGGCTCTTACGGCTGGCAAGGGCACGAATTGCTGTGTTACGTTTAGGAGTAAGAGTGATGGTGGGCGGCAGAAGAATAAGGGCCCGCTGCTGCTGTTCGCTATTCTGTTTATGGTTTGCTTGACGATTATATTGGTTGCGGAGGCGGGTTCGAAGAAACCTTATCCGCATGGCCCGCCGAATGATGGGGATTATAATGCGAGGTCGTAAGGTAGGGAGGCGGTATGTGGGAGTGTTTAAAGGCGTTTTAGAAGGGGCTTGGATTTCACGTTAGGCAGGGTTGTCTTTGGGACTTGGGAGCTTCTTTTGGGTAAGAACTTGTAGCTTTTATTTGGTATGGTGAGGCTAGCTAGGTGTGATAGCTAAGGGAGGCTAATGTAAGATGGGTGTAGGTAGGTAGGTATCAGAACTCAGGTTAGTTGTACCTAGATGTCAGTTCAGCCAAATGGCTAGCAAGATGTGTGTGATAGCAATAATCAGACTCTCCAGTCATTCAGATTGCTCCCTTCTCCGACTTGACAAGACCTGCACTTACGATTCTCTTTGTCCATTTGATCTCCTCCCAGTCAGTGGGTCGAATATTGATGATGTCCATCAGCCAGCCAGTGGAGTTCTTGGAACCCCTCCTCATCCTTCCGATGCACCTGGCCATCAAGTGCTCTTCAGCTCCGATAAAGGTACGACTTTCACTCTCTGCCAAACTGGAAGTCTTGTAGTTGGCTAAAATCCCATTCGGGAAAGGAGGACGGTCATGCCAAAGATCAGCAAACTGGAAGTGCTGTTTCGTGGTGCCAGGTTCACGAGACGAGAAGGTAACCCTTGCAAACAACTCGATGACAGCATCCTGCTTCAGATCATGGCATCTCGCCCCCTCTCTAAACATCTCACCAACTCGAAAGCAGACGCGGAGGAAGCTCTGTGCCGACACCCCAATGATGGGACATCGATCCAGTACCACGGAGGGGAATCCGGGTCGAGCGAATGGCTGCAAAGGCTTGTAGTCGTGGCTGTCATCCAACTTTATTTCTTCGGTATTCGATGACTGAACGGCAGGTTGAAAGTTGGCGTACGTCGAGTGCTTGCGCTGTTTCTGGGGTCCCAGAGGTATGATGGGTTTTGCGACCTTGTTTAGTACAACATTTTCCTGATCAGACGTGGGATCAGACAAAATTGGTACCTCAAGGTTAGCCATGCTGATATTCGATCTGACGAAAGACCAGTCTTCTTCCTCCGGGGGATCTGATCCTAGATATTCGACACGTTGTGTTTTGGATGGACCACGTCCGTCAGTAAGAGAGCCGCCTGCTGGCTTCCCTGGAAGTACAGAAGACGGTCGTGATTTGGGAGGAGAGAATTGAAGAGACTTGTCATATACTTCCCCTGACATAGAACCGTTGGCAAAAGAGTATTCGAGGCTTGGAGGAGCTTGAAAAGTTTCGATGACACCTTGAAGACGTGTGGGTAGAGAAATCATGTCTTCCTCTTCCAGCCCATCACCCAGAAGATACTCTTCATCAGGCAATATTACTGGTGACGATGGAATAGAGCATCGCACGAGTTGCTCGTCTCCCGCAACTGCTGAGGCAGGTTGATGTGCGCGGCTTCTGATCTGAGACTCTCTTAATGATTCGCTGGTAGGGCTGCCATTGTTCTTTCCGGTTTGTACAAGCTGTGTTTCTGGAATAGCTGGCTCCGATACGATTGCGAGCAGATCTGTGTCATCGATGCCCTCATCGTCGAATTCATTGACTTCGAAGTCATGGGATATGTCTCTCGGAGTCATCTGAGGGTCTTCAATGTCGGATCTTTCCACCTGAACATGCTCGAGATGTCTGGAAAGTGAACGACTGGTCTGTGCAGCTTGTGTGTCGGTTTGACTATGTGAATTAAGCTGATACGGATCGTCTGCGGTGGCCTCATACGAAGGGTTCGGCAAGCTTCCAAGACCAAGTTGGGGTCCTCCAGACCTTGTGCCACATTCAAGATTGGACCAGGTGGTGGCTTGATTCCCCAAGGTATCTGACGGTTCGTTGATATCTAGAACTGTAGGCTCCTTTCGATGAACCCCTCCATCATTGCATGACGTTCCTGTCGATTCTCTTAATTGGCTGGAAGACAAATCACCATAATCGAAAATATTCTGCGAAAGCTCCAGACCAGCGTCGGAAGCCTTTGAAGCTAGAAGCAGAGGCACTGCAACTCCGTCTGCAGAGGCTGGGACCCAAGCATTGACGACTGCGCTTTGAGGTGGGCTCGTGGCAGTGTCAATCGGCAACTGTGTTTGTGAAGGATGCGCCTTGCCATCGGCATTGACTGTCACACTAACATTCCAAATGGCATCATTGAAGAAAGCATCGCCTCCATGAAGATGGTCAGGAGTCCACGCTACTTGCTGTGACTGATTGACGGGGCATCTGGCAGGCTCAGCAGACTCTTGGTCATCGATGTAGCCTTCGTTGAAGACGGGATCGTCGCTAGGAAAATGGCCATAGTCGCTAGAGAGGGGAACCTCTTCAGGCTTCCCAACGGAGTCATGGGCGGCCCGGAAACTTCCACCTTCAGAAGCGGGCAGTTCAGCTTGAGTTGCCGCAGAAGACCTGTATCTGAAAGCTGCTAACTTGTCGAGAGTCGTCTGTGAGATGCCACTGAACTTGTGCTTTACTGCCTCCTCTGTGGTCGTCCAGCCCCGATGAACTGTTACGGACTGCGCAGGAGTCGATTTCTCGTCCTCGACTATCTTGCAAGGTACGGAAGGCTTGGTGATGACAGGATTGCGAAAGGGGCCGGTTCTGATAGTGTGACTTCGCTGCTTGAGCGCCGTCTTCTTGATTCCTCGTCTGCTGGAGTCGGGAGGAGTTGTCAACTGCGAACCCTGTTTCTCCTCATCGTTTTCCGCCGCCAAAGCATGATGTGAGCTGGCTTGCTCCCAAAATTCTTCTGAGTTTTTTGGTTGTCCTGGCGTGGTCTTGGTACGTTTGACAGGTGCCGATTTTCGTCTCTTGGGAAATGAGGATTCGAAGTCTGGTCCTTGATTCTGAGCTGCCACATCACCATCGTCCCTATACTCCCAGACTCGCCCAATTGAGATCGCTCTACCCTTATTTGCCTGGTTTGTGCCTCTCTTCTTTCCCTTTTGTAATGGGACGGCTTCCAGCGTGTGCTGAATTGAGGTATCGTCATCAAGGGTGCTCTCGTGAAGAGTCTTCTGGGGATTGACGAATTGTACCGGTGCGCGGGAAGCATTGATCGGAGTAAATGACGATAGAGATGGTCCCGACATTCTATCTCTGGAGTCCGGTCAGTCAATCAGCTGATTGACTAGGGTAGTACATAATGGCAAACCTACGCCAAACCACTCTGTACACTTCCTCCCTCTTTCATCGCCTCCAGATCCCAGCCGCGACACAAAGACATCAGGGCCAATTGTTGGATGGCAGACACTTCCCACAACACAATGCGCCCCTCCACCAGAAGGATAAAAGATGAATAATTGGCAGCGTTTTCCAGATGGTAAGGGGAGGAAGGCTGAAAAGGATGGAGGTTGAATGAGAGGAGGAAGCATACTTTAAGTCCCGACGAGGCTGAGCTTCGGGTCGGCTTCAATTCGGCAGTTGAAAGCACATCACATGCATGGAGGGGCAGGGTGGGCATGGGCATGGCCATCTCAAGGTTCATGCAGCCACTCCGACTCCAGCCTCGTTTGCAGGATCATGCCCAGATATCGTCGTCGTGTTCTTTGTCTTTTATCTTTCATGCCTTCGCGCCCTCGAAGATAACATATCCTACACATTTCTGCAGACATCTGGGAGTCTTCTCTAACCCCGCTTTCACCAAACAAACTACCCCGCCATCCTGAGCCTATCCTATCCACCGACCGACCGAGAAAGATACGGAGCCTAGAGATTGTCCATATCATTCTTCTGAGCTCGCCGAGACTCGACTTTGTTACTAAAGGTCCAGTTCCGTATCTCCGCTTCTTTCTATCGTGACCAATAAGTGTCAGTAGCATCCCGCGGGTGCCGGACTGTGACACAGGATTGGGTGGCCGTCCATCGAGTCTTTCCACCTCACATATTTGGTCACGGGAAGACACCGTGATAGTTGGAGAGGGACTTGAGTACCATGTTCTCTAACGTAAGTCGACCGTTTTCTCTTCGATATCGTGACGGGGTCGATTTTTAATTCTATCAAACGACAGAGGGATCCAGGTTGTCACGGATCATTCAAACTCGTCTAGCGGTTGAAAATCAACATGCTTTCATTATCTTTCTAACCAATTACTAATGTATGACATGACTGTGTAGAAGAAGCCGTATTCTGCTGTCACCGTTGCTGTTGAGAATCTCACCAGTGAAAGCTACGAGGAAGATGATCTTGCTGGCATCCCAGACTTGGTAGAAGCCATCAAACTCCAGGCAACCGGCCCAGCAGAAGCTGCTCGCTCTATTCGGAAGAAGTTGAAATATGGCAACGTCCACCGTCAACTCCGAGCCCTTACTCTCTTAGACGGCTTGATTCAAAATGCTGGTGCAAACTTCCAACGTACTTTTGCCGATGAAATGCTTCTCGAGCGTTTACGTGTTTGTGGTACTTCAGATCTCTCGGATCCTCTCGTGAGGGACAAGTGCAAAGTTCTCTTTAGGCAATGGGCAGTCGAGTATAAGAATACTCGAGGGCTTGAGCAAATCTCAGGTCTTTACAAAGTACGTATCCAAGGGCGGGTCGATGTGTACTCAACTCACACTCTTGCAGCAACTCCCGCGCCGAAAACAGGTTGTCACTCAGGATAGATCCAAAGTTCTGCGTGAAACTGAGCAGAATCCATTTGAAGGCGACGAAGATGAAAGTCCTCCTCCGGCATCACATATTCGCCAAACCTCACACGCTCAATCTAGCAAAACCTTCTCACCTAGCTACCCTACCATGGCCGTCACACTTCCTGAGTCGAAGAAATCAAAGAAAGACAAAGACAAGAAGAAGAACAAGAAGGGGAAGCCCTTCAACTTGGAAGCTGAGAAGGACATTATGAAGAACTGCATTGCCGAGTCTTCTGTCGCATCCACGAATTTGCTCAATGCCTTACAGTTGGTCAACCGAGAACGCGAACAAATTTCCGAGAACCAAAATGCCGTCCAACACTTCGAATCTTGCAAGTTGCTCCGACGAAAGATCCTGCGTTATGTGAGTCAAGTCGACCCATACTAAGCTCCCATGCTGATATCGTTAGATTCAACTGGTCGAGTCAGAGCAATGGCTTGGCGCTCTCCTCCATGCTAACGATGAGCTTGTCACTTCTCTCATGACATTCGAGCAACTTGATCGATCTATTGATGCCGACAGTGACTCTGACGACGAATTGGCCAACCAACAACACATGTACAGAGGTCAGTAGAATCGTTGATTTTGAGGCTCATCGTACTTAACCACATAACAGTCATGTCCGAGAAGGGCAAAGAAACGGAGACTGCCCAGTCACTTGCTGGTCTCAGTATTGGAGGTAACAGCCCGCGTGCTCCGGCTCCAGCTCCTAGACAGCCACCGAGACCTGTTCAGCCACCTCCTCCCCAGGAAGACGACGAAGATGACTTCGAGGAGGAAGATGAGAACGATCCTTTTGCTGACCGCAATGCTGTGAACACTCCGAAGGTCGAGAAGCGTGAGCCAGTGTGGAAGACGATCTGATTCCCTGAAAGCGTCACACACTTGATGGCTGGAGAAGTATTTGAATTTATGATGAATCGGGCGAGGGGCTAGCCGCAAGAGACGGTCTTGGACCTGAAATTGGCGTTATTGCACGATGGATATGAGATACGCACCCCATGATATGCATTTTGATTTTGCTTCGTCTTGATTTCACTTCGTGAATATTCCCGACCCTCGTGGTGAAGAACGCGAGTGAGACGTCTCTCTGGCTAATCACCATTTCCGCCACATTAACATCCGACTTACTTTCTATATCCTACATTCGCTCCATCCCAGAGCTTATCTTACTGACTACAGTGGGATGGTTGGTTAACTTTACTTCGGTTCGTTACAGGGTGAAGTAGCAGAGCCCCTTACTGGACTGCATGTGGGACGCCATACAGCTTCTTGCTTCGTTTTGCAGCCCCTTTAAGTACAAAAGACTTCCATGAGAGTTCATGAAAAGTATACTTGAGTGCTGTCGCTTATTTAACTTTTCATCGGAGAGTACGGCGCCCACTCAAATTGGTGAAGCTTTAACGAAGGTTTCTTAGCTTGCACAGGAGATTAACCCTCTTGTGACAGTTTATCCTAATAGTGAGGCGAACACGTTGAAAAGGTTCGAGTTATCTGTCAGCCGGACCGGTTCAGTAATCGAAGAAACAGAGCAGTCCAAACAAGTACCGGTATTCGCTGTCGACAGTTGTGCGCGATTAGTCTTGGTAGCATTGTCTAATTAAACCTTATTCGAGCTGTCATCCTGAACCAAATACTTATACCATGCTGTCCCCAACCCAAGAAGTATACTAACCAACCCACGTTCTTTACTTGAATTTTCTGTCTTTTCCTGTCACTCTTTTAAGGTCTCACATCATCATGAAGTCATTTCTGACGTTTTCTATCGTGGTAGCTACCACTTGTGCGAGCTCCATTCCCAGTTCAGCACTAGCCCCTCGCGGCAAAACAACCTACCCTCCCCAGGGTCTCATCAAACCCGGCTTCTTCCCAACCTGGCTCGAGACATTCAGTGGAGTCCCTGGCACAATCCCCTCATCCTCCAACTGGATCTTCGACCTCGGTACCTCCTACCCCGGCGGAGCCGAACGATGGGGAAACAACGAGTATCAGACTTACACGGACTCACCATCGAACATTCATCTCACCAAACAGCAAACCCTTGCTATCACTCCTCGTCTCAAGGACGGACAATGGACATCAGCCAGGATCGAAACCCAACGAAGTGACTTCGTCGCTGCACCAGGCGGTAAGCTGTTCATCGAAAGCAGAATCAAAGTCGGCGGCGCTCCTGAAGCTCAATCCCAAGGCATCTGGCCCGCTTTCTGGGCTCTCGGCTCCGAGTTCAGAGGCAACTACACCAACTGGCCGTATGCCACTGAATGGGACTTCCTCGAAGTCATCAGTGGACAAAATACGATCTATTCCACTATCCACTGCGGCTTTGCTCCCGGCGGACCATGCAATGAGTATAATGGCATTGGGAGTGGAGGTGTGCCTTTCAAGAGAGGCTCGTGGAATACGGTGGGCTTCCAGGTTGATAGGAGTGTGAGCGGGAAGGGAAACGCTACTTGGGAGGATGAGTCGTTGAGCTGGTTTTTGAATGGGAAGCAGATCTTTACTGTTAAGGGAAAGACTGTTGGGGATGAGCCGACTTGGACAAAGTTGGCCCATGAGGAGCACTTCTTGTTGTTGAATGTCGCTGTGGGAGGCAACTGGCCAGGCTTCCCGAACAATCAGACTATCGATGGGCCGTCTGCTGGGATGGAGGTTGATTATGTCGGTGTTTGGAACTCGTTGTAGAGTGACTTTGCTGGCAGGCAAGTAACAAGTCCGACCCCTTCGAGATGTGAAAGCCGGTTGAGACGAGGTGCAACGGATCTTGGACTTCCAGCATCTATTCTTTATGTGCAAGTACTTCATAAGTAAAGCTTAATGGTATCTTACATTTTGGGCCTTCAATACATGTAGCATCTGGCAGTGTGCTTGTGATACAACCAGAAACTGATGTTGCTGTATCATCACGTGGTGTTTACATCGGCTCGTCCTCTTGCCTGGACTATGTCACAAAGGTTCCACTGCCAAAGGTCTTGAGAGCACTCAAAATATTCAGGTTGTCAATTTGTAGACTCTGACACTCGAAATCAAAAGTATCAGTTAAAAACTCCTTATCCCTAGCATCGTGTACTGTGAAAGAACATTTTATTTTCTTGTGAATCTTGCCATATGCCGTGACGCCAAAGTCTCGCAAATTAGGTATCTACAGGATGTCTGGTACCACCATCCAGACCTTGTAATCTGTAGCTCTGGGCCAATATGTGCAGGAGTATCCTTCTTCTCCAACTATCCCTGATTCTCAGCCTCCTCAAATATGAAAGTGACGACCCCGAATCGACGCCGACCGACGACTAGCTCCAACTCCAACTCCGTCGCATTTCCCAAAGTCAGACATACATCCAGCACCACAATAATCAGCTGTCGACCCACACCAGCCCCATTTCGAGCAGCAGTTTCCATAGATAGAGCCATTGCAAGTTTGTGTTCCTCCACACTCGCCGTTTGTGCTGATCGTCATAGCTGAACTGGTGGGGACGCCGGAGGGACCGTAGGTAGGAGGAGCTGAAGCTGAGGCCGAAGAAGATGCGGTGATCATGACCGCGACAGTGATGGTGGAAGTTAGGATTCTGCCATTTACTGAGGAGTCTGAGTCGGTGTTTCCTTGTGCTGGAGCTGGAGCTGCGGTTGGTGTTAGGCTTTGGACTGAAGCTGTCGGAGAGCTGGAGGTGCTGGAGGAGCCGGATGAGTCTGCTGGGCCCGCTGAGTCTGCAGGACCTGCCGAGTCTGCTGGGGTAGCTGGAGTAGCAGAACCGCAGTTGCCAGAGTATGTGTTTCCCTTCTTTGTTCCGACTGTCGTGACATCAGGACCTGGGTTGGGGAAGAATACGTCGGTTTCATCAGCCGTGGTACAGCCGTTGCCGATATTGGCCTTGAAGATATCGGGGCGCTGTGCGAAAGGAATGGCTGGTTCGGGTCCACTTCCAGAGGCAATGGTAACAGAGGCACAGTTCATGTACATCTCACGATTACCTGGTAATCTGTCAATTGGATGTTTTGTTGGAACTGTTACTCTGATACATACCCGTATGGTTCCACCAAAGCCATGCAAATACCGCAGCGCCGGCCTTAGCATCAGAGGGAACGTTGAACTTGAAGCTGCCTCCAGTGGAAGTTGGGCAGGCGCCTTGATACGAGTGGATGACCTTCCATGTCTTTCCTTCATCATAGCTAAGTGCTGCTTGGCAAGATCCGCCATTATGAAAGGCTGGGTTGGTCGGCGCTTCTATTGCTCCTGTGATAGTGAAGTTGTATTCAGATCCGGCATCCCAGGTCACGACGCTCGCGCCGGCCGCGGTCCCAAGATCAGACAGGTGGGATCGGCAAGGGAAGTTGCTCCCATCGGGGCTGGAGATCGTTAGAAAGTATTTAGAAGAGGAACGAGTGGAGACATTTACCTGAGAGGGGCATGGTTATCATTGTCTTGCTTGACGGTGAAGCCATTGTACCGACCAGAGAGCGCGGGAGGCCATTTCAGTTCCATATGAGCCTGAGCTGTAGCTATAAGTGCGACCAGCGCAGTGATGAAGGTAGTTGAGACCATTTTGTAAAGAGTGTTGGTGGTAAGTCAGACCTGCTGAAAGTTTGTCGAAGATTTGTATTGTGAAAGAGGTTTTTTGTTGTTGTCGAAGTCGCAGTTTCTGAAAGAAAGTAATGGTTCCAAGAGGAGGAAGAAAAGGCAGCGGCCGAGACCTGTATATGTAGACGGCGATGAATCTTTGATGCACAATAACAAGGAGGGTTCTATTGTGATCGGAGCGGACTAGTTTAGCTACTGATAATGAGCGTGTTGTGCGAGCGGAAGAAAGTTTGAGCGTGAATGACCTCAAGGAAAATAAACATGACAACAATGGCTCGGTAGTCGGGTGGCTCGCTTTTATTATGCCCGCCGAACAAAGCAGAAAATTGCTCCGGATCTTCAGAATGATGGAGAGCAGAGGAGCTCTTATCAATTATGTAGTAAATACCATGGGTATTATCAGGTTTCATGGATAATGAAGCAGCTTCGGGAGGCGCCGTCTGGTATCGACCCCGAGGCGGCTGCGACCCGAAAGGAGACCTGGACCCCTGGTCAGTCATAAGGAAATAGATCTAGAAGATAATCTGCATCTGGATTTACACACAAGGTGCAAGCATGTTGGCGAAATAGACTGCAGTCTGAAGAATATTCATGTTTTGGTGACTGGTTCTCCACTGATTGTAAGCGCCTCTTAAACCTATTTGTAAAATCGAAGCATTTTTGGGTGGAACTTCCGAAGAAAGGAACAATCGGCAGATGGCACCAAACACTCTGGAGTAATTCAGCGGCGGTTGACCACCAACCAAATATCTCGAAACGCAGGTCGTCGAAGCGGCTGCATTTCGCGGCGGCTCGCTCTGTACCCTTGCTTGCAGGGAGGCTCCACAGCTGACTTCAGCAACGCGACCGTTTAGAAAGACGATACAGATCTTTAGCATAGAATAGACTGCTTGAGGGGGACTATCTCAAGAAGAAAGGGCTTATTCACAAGTATTTGTACAAATTTCTGACAGTTGGACGATGGGAAAGGTCATGATAGGTGAAGCTCTGACTCTGCCTCGCCTAAAAATAACCACTCAGCGCCCACTAGGGGCTTATTTACAGTGCAGCTCGCTAACGAAGTAAATTTCAGGAGTGCAGTAGCGTTGATCTACAGATCGAAATACACTGGATGCTTAGAATATCTCTGACTGTAAGACTTTTTATTCATCTCAAGATCTGTCTTGTCAGCGGTGTCGCTGGATCTGCCCGAATTGAATATTCAGGCTTCCTCTGCTACACCAAGTCATCAACCTTACACATCACATCGACTACTGGAAACCCACGCCGATTTGCCTTTCTTCAGCCAACCACTTCGGTCCGTTCATTGTGAGAAAGTTCATCTTGCCATTACTCATGGTGATATATGAAATCTAACAGTGTCTGCCAACCTTCCTCCCACACGTCTCAGTCAATTCCTGTTTCCTCGAACCTGTTAAAGACCGTCAAGTCAATCTAATATAAATCGTGGAGCATGTCTGCGACATCTCCCAGCTCTACCGTCTTACGAGCTTTCCAAGTCTCGTGTACCTGAGCTGGCTGTTGTGCAAATTATCTTTTTGGAATCGTGACGCTCGAAATATGATTTCCCCCCAATCACGACCTGATTTGCTCGAGCAAGAAGCGGCAGCTATTCCCCTTCGACTTTATGCTCTGCAAGTTGATAATACATCTGGGCTATGCAGACACATCTGCGAACAACGTGTCAACTTCGTTCTGGAATACTGCGATTATCTTTATTCGCTTGCTTGGAGAATTCTCGTCGATCACTACGAAAGACGGGAATGTGTTTTAAGATTAAGCTTAAGAGCAATCGACATTGTTGCAAAAGTATGGCCATGAGTGTGAGTGTTGACTGAGTGCGGCGACTAGATCTCCAGAATAAAAGCTGCAGCTTTCAGATAATAGGTACCGAGAAGGCTTTATTGACCCCTAACCCACCCACTATCGCAGGTTGTAAGGTCCCACCATTTCGTGCAGCACGTCTCATGTAGGTCGAAGTGCAACACTCAATCACGATGGGTAATATGATGAACAAGAACGGTTTCTAATTCTATGGTTAACGATCTCTCTCCTTCTTCAGCTTCTCTATCTCGTCTTGCCTCCTCCGCTTCCCCTCTTCCTGCCTCCCCACCTCCCACAACCACTCTCTTCTCCTCTTGACAATCTCGTGGATGGGCAAAGTCCATCCATCTAATTTTCGCTTCGCATCCACATCCATAGACCTGCTCCTTCCCCAACCAGCGAAGAACCCCTGCTTCACAACCAGAGTCTGGATGTGGCACCTCTCGCACAACGCTTTCTTGATAGCTAGATGCCGTGTCATATTGAGGCAGTCTTTCACCTGCACGTATTGCGATGTCTCGGGAAGCCAACCGCGGTAGAGCTTCGTGCAAGGGAGTTCGTGGATGAAAAGGGTCTCGATGTGGCCGCATTTCTCGTAAAGAAGGCGGACCTGGAGGCAGTGGAAGCGAGAGATAGCAAGCGGCGGCGTTGTTGATGTGGAGGATGGTGGGGATATAAAGTGTGGCATGACCTGAGGTGATGACTTAATTTTGAAAGTTTGGAGCTTTTCTGCTCAACTTGGGAGCGAGCGCCGTCCTGGCGATGTGGATGTATTGAAACGGATCAGTTTCGTGTGTATTTATCTATTTAGGATGTTACCCCGCTTCTGAGTTAGTTGTGAGAATATGCGACGAGCCTGTTTGCTTTGTGACTGGGTGCTGACCTACACTCCTTATGAAATCGAGATTTCTTTGACGATAATAAGGCTTTGTGTTCCATGACGGCGGTTGTATTTTTGTTGAGACAAAAATCGAGAATGGTGTGTACTGTAAATCATAGACAATAAAGAAAGTTGGGGATGACTTTAAAGTAGGGTCTGGGAAGCCAATCACCTTACAAGCTCATGCTTGTGGTGTTCAAAGTATGCACCGTACCTAGGTAGATAAAGGACCAACTTTCTAACATCACCTGATCACATCTCAAGTCAACCACGCAACGAACAGGTGATTCACAATTACCAGCGAATCCAGTCCCAGGAATACAATGCTCTAGTCGATGATTGGAAAGATTAAATCTCTGTCTGAGGGGTGGAGCATCACCCTCACTGGGTCTTTGGTGGCATAGACTTCATCACGGACTATCCATCTCCTAATAGAAGCGACGAATCCCCTGAACCACCTGAACAGCCCGATGGAGTCGCATTTCGTGTCATGATAATTGTCAGATTTCTACATGTGCACTTGCACTTATCACAGATAGCTAGAAAGTAGTAAGAGCAGTTCTAAAAGTCGGCTTTCCACAGATGATTGAGACCTGAATATTTCAGGAAGGAATGCGGGAAATGCTATTGCAAAGATCTACTCTGGAAACAAGTTTCTAAAGGCAGAACTTAATAAAAACTTCATGACTTCATTGTCCAGGTGTGTCACAATGCAGACATGCCAAAAAGCCGATTCGGAGAAATCCTCATCTCCTTATAAATCTCGACCGCACTTGACTCGTCGACGTAAGGACAACAGAGTGAAGCAAGAGGTATTCTCCGCCACCATAAGAGGGGGAATGAGACGTTTGTGGTTGGGATCTGAGACTTGCTAGGAAATAAGCAAAATTGTACCTTGTGTTGTCAGCCACCATCGGCTCGAATTTGGTATAAACAATGACAACACAAAAGTGTCCGCATCCGCGCCTTGGCAGACGTTGAAGATAAACAATACAGAAACAATTGCATGCTGTACAAAAGCGAAGAAATCTTGATTTTCCAGCAGTGACATTATCTCTTCAAACGGCTCGTTTCGGATGAAATGCTGGAAACCTGATGCTGGACCGAGAAAGGACCATTGAAGGAGGGGGAGGCGTCAGTCAACAGGGACTCAGTGATGTCATTGACGCTTATTCGTCGATTGGCGAGACCAGATGGAGATCGACCCCAGTTTTGACAAACAAAAACAAAATTAAATTAAATAAATAATATTTAATCCGGCAAATAATAAAACAAATATTTCCTGTCATTATCACTCATTCTCACCGAGGCCTTCACTAGGTAGGTAAACTTGAGAATGGTGACTCAGATGCGAGGCCAAAAGTGACTCCTGTGGCAAAGACTGCTGCCGCTGCTGCTGCTTGACTCATCAATCTCGCCTCGTCTCTAGACCTGACTTCTCGTGATCACAACCCCGACAATCATATCATAAGAACATCCCGCTCTCTTTGTAGCCACTGTGATACCCGGACATTATTCCGTTCTTCCCCATCAACACACTGACGAGCCATTGCTCTCGGGTCCCATCCTCTTCCCCGTTATTGTCAGCCAAAGCTCTCCGCATCCGCGCGCCCCGACGCCCGGCTGTCGTTGTCATCAAGTCGAGATCATGACATCCAGCCCTAATACAGCCACTACGAGTATTCCCCCTCATCTCTCCCACACAGGTCAGCAGCTTCCCACACCGCCTTACTCAGTCCCTCCACACGATATGCACTGCACTGGAGGCAGAGGTTGCAATGCATATCATGGCGGGCCGTGGCTGAGTTTAGGGTCATCTGCTTCGGTTGACTGATGCGTTGGCAGACATCCCTCTTACACTCAACCATGATTCCGCCTCGCGCGATGGAGCAGCATCAGCGCTGAAAACAAGGGTTTGCCGGTATTTCAGCAGAACAGGTATTTGATTTCTATTATTTACGAATATTTCCATTGGCTCGATGCACCCTTTATTTGCATATGCAGGAGTGTGTTGTGCAGCATGTGTTATGTATCAAGTGATTTTCACCGCTATCACGGGCGTGGGGGGAAGCAGAGCATTTGATATTGATATCGAATTGTTGGGAACCCGAATGTGGCTTTGTCATCGTGGCCTCCCCAGAGTTACACGTGATGGTTGCCCGACGACACACGGACATGAGAGAAGAGCATGAGATGAGTGAGGCCAGAAGCTGATCGACGAAATAGGTCACTGTCGGGCGGGCAATGAGTGTCAATTCTTGCATGATGAGACACGACTTCCCGGCGCACCGAATGCAAAGCCAACTCACAAGATGCCCGAATCGTCTGTGGAACAAACTGCCGGCCATCTCATGACAGAGGATGGTTTGATCCAGGATCGTCGTCAAGCAGTTACGAGACCAGTACCCAATTCCCGTGTGGTAGCAAAACCAGTTCCACAAGCCCAAACCCAAGATCCAAGAGAATTTCAATTGGGTCAGATTCGCAGACGCTTCTCTCCAAAGGAAACCAGGCAGCCAGGTGGAGGAGCCACCCTTCTGAAGTTCAGCCTTGCTCCATCGGACCCGGATTTCCCTTTTGAGATGACGGCCTTGGAATGTTTACTTTCAGTACCAGTCACTTATCCGAAGGAGGGACCTTCTTTAAAGGTCGAGAATAAAGACATTCCGCGAGGCTTTTCTCTGAATGTTGAATATGGTTTTGATAATATGGTGAAGGAGAAGCCAGGTTCCACGCTTTTGGAACTTCTGAAGTCTCTTGATAAGAATCTTGAAGCATTCTTATCGGCACCCAAGGCAGAGACCATCAAGCTGTTGCCAAACAAGGATACTCGACATCTGTCAGCAGTTCCTTCAAGGTCAGTTGAGCCGGTTGTTAGACCTGCTACGGTATCAAAAGATGCAGTTGCAAGTCGTCCAATTGAGCAAGAAGCTCCCAGGCATGTCGAACCACTCATTACATATACAGCTCAAGAAAAAGCCGAAGCTTTGAAGAGAAGAGAAGTCGAGACGAGACAGCTCGAAGCTCGGATGAAGAGATTACCTCTTTACAAGATGTCGCCTGACGGCATTGCTTACACACTTCCGCTTGACCCTAAGCGAAGAAATGACTTGCCTATTTCCTTGCAGGCTGTTAAAGCAGTCATTCTTTTTGTGCCTCTTTTATATCCTCTTCAACCTTGTCGAATCAAGTTGGAAGGACTAGATGTCCCAGGGGCAAAGCCAGTGGAAGTTGGATTTCTTCAAAGGTCAACTGAGCAGAAGGCTACTCCTTTAACTGGTCATGTCAACTATCTTGCACAGAACATGCATCTGCTGGCAAAGACAAAATTAGAGGTAAAGACTGCCCCAGCTCCACAAGTCCAGTCACCCGTGGTGGAAGAACCAGGAATTACGAAGCCGGCTGTCGAAGGTCATCAAGATCCAGATCGTAGCCATATTCAGTATATCACTCGGCCTCCAGAGTGGACTTTTATTGAGGGAGACGAAGTTTCTGACTCTGACGACTTTGATTCCTACGATACCGGAGACGAGACAACTGACGAAGAAGGCGGGGTCGAAGTTCCAGAAGATGGAGAGACGTCAAAACAGCCAACTCAGAATCCTGAACGCGGTACAGCGATATCTTTCCCTTTCTTGGATCTATTTGGCATCGAGTTACTGGAAATTGTCACTCTGAACATCTCGGTCAAATGTGAGAGATGCAAGGACACGACTGAGGTCAACGGACTGAAGGATGGCGTAACCAAAACTCCAAGCTGCCGTAAATGCACAACTACTTTCAGCATTACATTCCGTCGAGATCTCCTTCACGCCCACGCAGTCAGAGCAGGTTTTCTGGACCTAGAAGGCTGCATTATCGGCGACATGCTGCCGAGGTATGTTCCCTTCCTGAGTCCATCCTTCTACCCCGCGAAGACTAACAATTTGTAGCACATTCATTCCAACCTGCTCTCAGTGCTCCACAGCCTGCCCTCTTCCAGGAATTACATCCGTGCAAGGCGAGTCAACCAGCAATATCTGCCGAGAATGCCACCAAAAGTTTACCTTCAAGATTCCCTCTGTCAAATTCCTCCGCATATCCTCCACGAACCTCCTCCCGCCATCCTCAGGACCGCGCCGCAAACGTGAAACCCTCGGCCTAACACCCGGCACCGAACTCCCCAAACGAGGCCGCTGCAGACATTACACCAAGAGCTACCGCTGGTTCCGGTTCAGCTGCTGCTCGAAAGTGTATACATGCGATAAATGCCACGATGAAGCAGAGGACCATCCCAATGAGTGGGCCAACCGCATGATTTGTGGATGGTGCTCGAGAGAGCAGAATTATAGACCTGAGGATTGTGGCATCTGTCATGGAAGCTTGGTGGGGAAGAAGAGTGTCGGTGGCTTCTGGGAGGGAGGAAAGGGTACGAGGGATAAGGTCAAGATGAGCAGGAAGGATAAGAGGAAATTCAGACGGGTTGGAGGAGGCACCAAGTAAAAGAATTACTTGCATCAGGCTTAGATACTACATGAGGCGAGTGGGGGTGTGTACTTAAAAACGTAGAGTGAACACCTGCCACTATTTGCGCGGTTGACATATGTTGGGTTGCTGAGGATGCAAGTGAAACTTGCTTCTCGCCTCCCCTGACTTGCTACTCGCTAAATACAATCACATGTTCCACCATTCGACGAATATACAAGTGACCACGAATTGACCACCAACTGCATATTAGTACGATTAGCAGTCGTACTCCAATTTTACCAATATCTTGATATCCCGCTGACTGCCTCTCCATCTACTCCTCCTCTCCTTGATCCCATATCCAATCTCTCACAACCCCACGCCACACCTCCAATGACAAACCCGTACCTCCATCGACACACACCCATCTAATGCAACCAGACAAACACCAAGCACCGAGTCACAAGCAACACCGAGATCTAGACCTCTCCATCCGGAGATCCCTCCGTACGCCCACTTACCCTACATGCATACATGCACATCCTCACCCCGTGTAGGACCGCGCGGCGCCGTGCTACTTCCATCTATGGTCACTGCGACTGGCACCGCTTCTAGGATGGGTACAACTTCTGTGTAACGCGGGTCTCTGTTTCCATCCTTCCATCCCGGGTTCTTGTCACCTGCAGACTACAAGCAGCGTGGGGGGGAGAGGGAGGAAGGCAAGTTGCATATCGATCGACAGGTACACAAGTGCATGCTGTGGTATGCTTTTGACATGAGCATGGGTATGGATATGGATGTGTAGGGATATGTGATGCGAAGGTGACTTGAGACGGAGGTATGTCCTGAAAGGAGTCCAACGTAGCATAATCTAGCAGAGTGGCAGAAGAAGGAAAAGCAATACGGGTACAGTATCTCGAGACTGTGATGTGCGAACGGCCGCTGGGAAGGGATCGAATGAAAGAATTCAGTAGAGAAATAAAATAGTAGTTGTTCATGTTATGAATAACGCTCGACGTTTTGATTGATCGTTACAATACCTCATATATCTGCTACAGGCGTCACATTCCAATTCTAGTGTTGGAAGCTCAGTCGGAAGATAGACTTGCACTCCTGTTCCCGCAGCACATCCTATCTATGTCTTTAATCTTAGCCAGAAACAGCAATGGAAAGCTGCTTGGCCATCTATGTGCATTGAAAGAGCAATAGAAGTCTGGAACAAAGATCCAGTACGCTCCTGACTTCTTAGGTCCCGCAGCTTTCCTTCTGTGACTTCCTACCTTGTACCTTGTGCTTTGTACAACCTCAGGTCGTCTTCTCCCCTCCCGTCACCATGCACCGCGCTAAAAAGGGAATATAGACCTAGAAGAAAGAAGCAAAGGGTGGAGAGACATAGACTACGGAGTAAAGCATTGAGATCGAACGCATACGGGTTCTTGCCTAATGCCTCATTTCAGCTCCACTCACCGCACCGTACCGCACCTGCATGTGTGCAGAAGGAGGAAGACTCAAGACAGAGCAGGCAAGGGGTGACTTGCTGCTTCCTGTCTTGTGTTGTATCACATGGACCCAACGATCCCGACTCCCCGGTGTTCGTCTCGGGCGGAGGTCATGGGTGTTGCGATCGAATCGCAGTGGACATGAGATCGGGGTTTTGGTCGGAATTGGAGGACATGTAATTGCTGTTTTTGGTTGTTGGTGTCTGGATTTGGAAATTTGGGCTTGAGCTTGGCGGTTTGCTTTTGTTGTTGGTGGTTGGTTTTGAAGGATGGCTTGACCGCTGTCAAGGCGGGGAATGGGGAAGCTTGCATTGCCGTTTGGAATGAGAAGAAGTGCCCCGAGCGTGGAGACTTGAGATGATAGGTGAAGTCTAGGGGAAGATGGAGAAAAGGAAAGACAATATTTGGATGATGAAATAATGAACTATTTCTGACAAAAGTGATCGATCTCGTAATTCTCAAACAACAAGGAAGTCAACAAAGCCACATACTCATCAAGGTGAGCAGCGCATGATCCTCTGCGAAAGGAGAGCCCGAGAACCAAACGAAAGCAACTGACTAGAAGCAACAAATAAGGCATTCGCCTTGAACGAAAGAGGTTCTAGACCCTACCTCACACTCCTTTCGCAAAGATGTGAGCTATCACATCCTACCGAGATGCTGCATCCGCATCCGCACCTGGCCCGCATCGGCAGCTATTTGCAACATAACAGCATGGTAGCGATTCCGTGTATCGGGTAGAGATCCAGCAACATCTCGTTTCTGACCAGTAGATCAAGCATATCGAGTCTACGCTTCAGGCCTGCATCTCCCGGGTCTCGATCCGGTTCGATGTCCAAGATTGATACACAACTTGACAGTCAAGAACAACCCCGGCCCTGTCCCGATAATGTCATGTCCTCCCAAATTCTGGTCGCAAGGAGCTCGTTTCAAGCTTCAGCAGGAATTTCATCACCAACTTCGTGGGAGAGGCGCATCAAGCCATCACCAAGCCATCAAGCCATTTCCAAACTCGAAGCAGAAGGTGCTTGTCAAGCAGCTAAGATCTGAGATAGAATCTTGAGAATGGGAGGGATCATGGAGTGAGGTTGAGGTCTGGTGAGGTTGGAATCTTGGAAATGGCGGAGAAAGGAGCAGTAGAGTCTCCGTTCATCTACCCCGTCAAGCCACGAAACAGCCACCGACGCAAACGACGATATGGTGTCGGCGAGCTGCCTAAATCAGGATTCGGCAGATACATTTGACGGGAGCTTTCTTTGCCGTCTCTTGGATTTGTGAGAAATAAGAATAACAATAATAAAGCAAGTATAATGTTTAAATCATTAAACAATAAAAGAAAGTCAGAGCTGGTACACTATCGTAACACTAAACCGGTAAGCAGATGTGGAGTATGATTCGGGGACGAGAGGAATAAACAGATCAACACGGTACGGTACGAGTAAACGAACGGCAAACGCGAATTGAACACCACACACAACTTCTCATGGACCCTTCCTACCTCCTGAGCTCTACCTGACGTTGGAGACATTGACTATGGTATACGGTAATTTTATCTTTTGGGGGTAAAGCTTATCCACGACTTTGTTGAGTCTTTCCCGGATCCGCGAAACCTTCTGCAGAACCTACTGTACAATAAATAGTGTTGACATGCACGACGCGTGAATAAGGATGTACCAATTATCATCCCCAATCGCAAGACTTGCTTCTCGCATGTGAATTTGGCGTGCTATTCACGCTTACCTCCACGTCCTCAGTCCTCCTCCACACGCTTGAACTACACTCGAGACGCGGGAACTTTCAAGGCAGCACGAAAGAAAGCCCTGAAGGAGAGGAGATGAGAAAGCCGAGATGGCGTTCGCGTCGCGGAAGAAGGGGGGGAAGTTGCGATTCCCAGGACGCTGGTTCGCGGATGGGCTACTCTGCTTCCGCGGCGCTACTGTACGGAGGTACTGTAGATAGATGTGATAGTTGGGATTAGAGGTTGGGGGTCTGGACTCTGGACCTTTCTATTGAGGAGAAGAGTGATGCCAAGAAAGCATGTGCCATTGATGGAAGGATTGGGAAGGGTGTGATGGATTAAATGGACGGACGGTGAATTTGTTCTTCTTTTGGGTTGGGGAGGACATGGGGGTATTAAATAAGGTTCATTATTTAATTGTGAGGTTGTTTATTATTTTAATTCTTTGGGGAGATGATCAGTTGGGAACCTTGATGCTTTGGAGGAATTGCTTTTTATCTTGGATCAGGGAGGGCATGAGGATGGGGAGGAAGCGAAGATTGGGGTGTAGGATTGCTGGGATTTGGGGAGGGAATTGAGAGGAGCTCTCCGTGGGCTCGGGATTGGGAGAGGTTATCAGATATTGATTGTGAAGATGGGGGGTCTTAGACTTGAATATGATGAGTACCGGTATATCCAACACAGATGAGAATTGACCGAATCAGTAAAAGTAACAAACTAACATTTGCGTCCTTCCATTGTCGAAGCCGGTTTACCTACAATTGAGCAGTCGTGCTTCAAGCTGGCTAAGGAGAGTTTGATATCGGAGACAGCCGTCCTTGGCCTCCTCTCTCCAATACTGAGATCTCCGAATGAAGCAAACATGTCGACCAAGCAGGACCGGCCTTCCTAATCCTCACCCACCTTTCATGCTCATCCAAAATGCAACTTCAACTTCAACCTCAAACGTGCACTTTTGACACCTGTGATAGGCGCTGGAGAGATAAGCCCCACGCCATCCACTCCCATGGAATTGACATGCCAGGGCTCACGGGGCCAGCCATCTGGTCACCCCACCTTCTTCATTGAAAGGGCATCCCGCGTGGGGGTTTGGCTGTTGGTGTTTGAATTGGTGGTTGGGTGACGAACTGATGGCCCCTTTCTAGGATGAAGACAAGACAAGACGAAACGAGATAAAAGGCTTACGCCTTCTTCAAAAGGAAAGAAAGAAGGGAGCACCCGCCGCTGTTTGACAGTAATAAAGCATGGCAGAAAATAATGGGATCATAAACGGACAAGCAAGAACAGGGGAGGAGGAATAACACTTCGAAGTAGAAAGCAATTGTTTGGGACATGAACCCCTGGATGAGAGCTTTGATCATCATGATCCTTTTCCTTTCAAAGATGTTCCCCTCTTCCATTGAATCTTGTGATAAGTTTCTTACCGAATACGCCAATCCGGCCCCAGAGAGAGGCATGAACATCCATCATGCTATCAAAACATACTTTCGGCCGGCTTCGAATAATCGAGTGCCTATCAACATGACCCCAGATTAGCTGACAACAAGAGTCCATGACAACCTGGAGGTCGCCGAAGACGAAGTGGCCATCCTTGCCCTTTCTTAACTCCCAAAGGTGGATATAGGTTACTCCGCTGCTCCTCCTCATCCTTCAAGTATCCATTCCACTTTCAATGATCGATCGCTGGGAATTCGTTTCCATTTGGCTGGGTCGGTGGTCTCGGTGTTTTGGGTCGGGGAAGCTGTCAGCGAAGAGGACCCTGCAGCGCTATAGCTCAGATTGGAAGCTGATGGTAATTGTGGGGAAATAAAGTCAGGATTTATTGGGCATCTTGGGTGTCCTGATGCGCGGTTTTCCTCTGAGTTATTACTTTCAAAGTGATGATCTTCATGTGCTGTGCGTGTGGTCAGATTTTTGCGCAAAAATGTGATAAAATCCGGAATATTATTGCTACCCAGGAGGAAGTCCGGTTGCTTGTTTGGTGGGTTTCTGATCTTGGGACTAGGGAAAGAGAGGTAACGTTGTCGTCGTCGGTTTGGCCGGTTTGCCATTGGAGCAAAAGTGGCGGTCAGCATCGCATGACATGCAGCTCTTTTCTGCTCTTAGAGTTGGTTGTGCCTCTCAGATGATGATCTGGATTCTTGATTGAGAACGTTTCTTTTTCTCAACATGGAATGAGGCGACGGAGGAGGGGGAATACCGGTCCTACTTGCCGAGCAAACAGCTGTGGCACAGTATCGAGGCTGATATGATGTTTTCTCACCACTACCAACAGAGTGATAGGCAGAAAAAGCACACATCAACAATTTGAGAACCCCTCGTGACACGAACCCCTCATCACATGTCTGCTCAGCTGTGCCGGACGGAAAAACTTCTCCTCCTTTCCCCTCTCCGCCCAGTTCGTGCTCTGTCCACAATAGTTTCTCCAAATGGCCTAGCTCGGGCAGCAATTCAGCCGGGGAGGTCCGCATTTATCCGGCCTTTCTCTCTCGCCCGAAGCGGGGAGAGTGGACAGGGAAGCGAAAAGGTCTGGAACTTTGGATCTCCGCCTGGCCAAATGCGTGGATTGCTATTGGTGAAGCGGCGCTCACGCGTGGGGCGTGATGTGAAAAAAAGCCATGTGTGAAATCGGACCGCTGGAGAGGGCGAGCCGGCGGAAAGGTGGAGTTGATGGAGATTAGTGGAGCGCGTGGATTGTGGTTTCAGGGATCAGGGCACGCCAAATGCAGGGGATAGATGCATGGAAGTCGTTTTAGATTGCGCTAGAAGAATGAGTTGCTGGAGAGAGAACTGGCACGTGTTAAAGAGGGGAGTGTGAAATGCGCACCAATAGAACGGGCCAGAGGAGTGATGGAGTTTGGTACCTGCATGCTCAGCTGCAAAAAGGGTGCAGGTTGAGATTGCGCCGGCGAGGGAGTTGATTAGCCTGAAAATGCTCCGGATCTTGATTGCACACGACGCGCTTCTGGAAGCATTTTGACGCACTGCATTGCAGACGCAGACGCATGTGAAAGAGGCAAAGTGAAAGAGAAAGACTTGAAGGCATGAATATCTCTCAACTCCCATCTTCAGCTCATGACTTGCGCGGCGGATGTCGAGTCGTCATGGAAACCCCATCCGAGAATTAGACTTTGGGGAGAGTCAAGAGTCGAGTTCACAGGTCGCCGACACCCTGATCCTGAAGGCCTCGTGGAATTTGGAAAGGAAGAGGCGACGACGGACGGGTCGCAGAGCCAGCTTCCGCGGCCGGTGATGGTCAAAGGGTATCCTCCGGAATTCCCTTTCTGGAATGGATTCTGGGGCAACGTTCCAATGGGATGGCTGGTCAGGGGTTCACGTTGAACCCTTGACGACGTCTGTCCCTGCTTTTGGGAGGCGGGTGTTCATGCCCTCTTCTCTGCAGGGGTCAAAGGTATTCAATTTTATTATTTCGCCGCATGGCCGTTTTATTTTATTTTTTTCATTTTATCTGATTGTGGAGTTTGGTCTGACCGTTTGCGATGGCAATCCTAGATTGCAGGGTGTGTTCAGATAAGGCCTGGCAGTTGTAATCTCGGGAGAGTATCCGCGAGGCGGTCCGTCGTCCTGGGGATTCTGATCAGTGATATGGTCTGAGCAAACCCAGATCATCTTCCTTCGTGACGACGGATTAGGGAGGAGGATTCGCTGAACTGCTGAATGGGGAGAAGCTTGGTTACCGGCTGTTGGTTTGTCGGGTCCGTAGCATATCAGGATATCAGAGACATCTCGCTCGAAAGGATGAAATGATCCAGCCGAGGGGTTTGAGGAAGATGAAGTCGAAGTCACGAAGACGACCTACAACTTCTATCTCGGCAAGTCTCCGAAATGCCATCACGATAACCATCCCCGATTTGCGAGTTTGAACCTTCTTTGCTGAGATGCAGCTGGGGTTCTCGATAAAACTCAATCGCTAAAACCTTTCCCCCTTTTCTGGCTTCCATGCATCATCAGCAGCATCATGCGATCTGCTGCCACCAACAAACAGAGTTCGCGACCATCCAAGGGCTTTGAACTGCCATAGCACCGGCTCTTGCTTCCGCGGTCGAGTGAGAAGCAGAAGATGGCATCGTGACGAACCCCTATCACACCAACAAAGTTTCAACCTGACTCGCAGGACGAAACATCCTGTGTTCAGGCTGCGTCGTGCAGTCTCAAGTCGTGAAGTGGCTTTGAAACATCCTTCTGCGCGCACGGGCGACGCTGACGCTCCCCTTGGCTGGGCTCAAGGCTTGCTGCGAGGCCCGTCCCGAAATTCGGATGAGACACCGGGATTCTGTTTCGAGAAGAAAATGGCTGTTGATGCGATGTCGATCAGCTTGTGAGGCTTCGAGTCAGTTGACCTTTGAAGCTCGAATCGATAACGGCTTTTCCGTTGGGCAGAGTTCGTCCGAGTGTCATTTTGATTTGACTTTTTGGGTTTCAATATGTTCCGGAAAGAGTCTAATCTCTCTTTGAAGAAATCGATTATTATTTTGAATTTCTGCAAGCTCAGTGACGGGCATTATTTAATCTTTGTTGACCCATGAGATGCAGATTACGTAGCGACTCATCAAATTGCATTATCGAGCATCGGTTACAGGGAGAGGCTCGCCGAAAGTAAATAATGCCATGAGGCTGTTCATCCGAAACCTCATCGCTGAGCATTTCCAATTAATCCAGAACAACTTTGCCGGAAAGCCAAAATCCAGTATTCCATCCACTCACTTGGGAACGGAGCAATCAATCAATCAATCAATCAATCAATCAATCAATCAATCAATCAATCAATCAATCAATCAATCAATCAATTCAAAGTCCCGTTTCCGAATCAGGACTTTAATTATTCCTGATCATCCTATCGCAACCTCTTCTCAAACTGCCATCATTGCGTAGTATCCGAGCATGCGAGTGTGCGCGAGGCTTGCTGGCTTGCTTGATGCACAGCGCCTGATCTTCACCCTTCCGCATCACTTTTCAGGGGAAAGAGCCGAGCCGCACCCCCTGGAGCCACCTAGCCACCCACCCCCAGGCTAATTCCTAACGGCACAGGCGCCGGGGAAGAATAGGATCTTTCCCCTGGCTACCTTTACCAGAAAGCCATCACACCTTTTCTTCCGTAAAGACGACCATGAGGGAGCTGGTGGAGGGCTACGGAGCTACCAGGTTCTCCAGCTGCTTGGAAACGAATGCACGAGGAAGTGGAAGAAGGATTTCCTCCGTTGCGTGTGTGTGTGTGTATGTGCCTCCGGATGGTACCTAAGTACCAGATTTTGAGAGAGTTTGTTTCTCGATTCCTGCAGGGCAAGGAGGGGAGGTTGAGTGACATATCATAACATAAGATAGTAGGTGAGATTCTTAGGGAGAGGTTTGTAAGTACTTGTCAGCTGCAACGCTGTGTTTGTAGAGTCTGTGGATGATGATCTTTGCACTTCTGGGACGACTGAAAGATCACGAGAAAGAGGCAGAGGTAAGCAGGTTGTATTCTGTAAGATGTCCTCTGGTGATACAGTACCATGGAATTTCCAGAAGGCCTGGTAAACTCACAGCCGGCCGCTGTGCCTTCTCAGGCTGAATGCAAAGACAGCGGATAAAGGCCCTCCCCCATGAATTTTTGCACGACGTGTGCCGTTGCCTCGGGTGCAGATTCGAACTCTCATTTATTAAATTCTGTATTTCTGGGGAATGTGAGTTTGAGCTAGAGGTCCCAAGTTATGCACATGTGGTCTGGAGAGTTTGTTGAGGTTGATGAGGGATGGCATGTGTGGGGAAATGCCGTGTGGAGGTGGTGGTGGAGGTGGGGCTTCCAAGCCGCGGGACTTGGAGAGGGATGCATGTGAGATCGTGAGTTCGGGACATGAAGGATGACAATAGTTGACGAGCCTTTTGATGAGGGGTTCTGGGGTAATGCAAAGCTACGGATATTGTATTATTCCTTTTTACAAAGTCTATCTTAAGAAAGGGAGTGATAGAGTTGAGATATCATGCCCGGAGGCATACCAAGGAAGCAAGGAGAATCTTTCGGCTGTATTTCCACACGCCTGCTCTGCTGGGCAGCTGATAGATGTTCCCATTCCTCCAATATGGAATTCACCACCTGACGGAATACTGCCTTACATGCTTTGGTTTGCCCAAGAAGTCAGCGTCGAGCGCTTTAGTTTCAGAGGAAAGAGCATGATATTTGGCCGATGCAGGGTCTGCTGCGCTGGTTTGCGGGGTACATTATTCGACAAGTAATAAATGGATCTCGAGATGTTGGGGTACCTACAGAAAGGGTCGCTTGAAAATGCCACCTCTCACTGCCGTCACCTACTCCCTCTACTCATGGGTGGCATCCACGAACTTTAATCGCGCTCAAGCGCGAATAGAGTCGCCAAAGTCAAAGTCAGGCGCAAGCCATGAAGCGCTAACTTTTGTGAAGTGATATGTACAGGCGGAATTCAGTCCGCCACGTCCGTTCTCCCTCACAACTAGCCTGAGCAAGCCAGCTTTGTTAGTCGTTATCAGCAATTCGACAATTGACGAATTTGAATGTCGAATTTTGTGACTGGCGGGGATATCACAGTAGAAACAGCTGTTGGCGGAGAACGCCCGTTTACAGCTAATCCCATAGTCAGAGATGCTAAACTAGAGCTTTGAGAGGAGTTATAGTCATGCAGTAGAACAGACAGTCGGGGAAGTTCCACAGTCGGCTTTAAAGGAGACCGTTGAAGTTCGGGTGTTTTAGGACGAGGCTTGTCGCCGAACGAATAACAAGCACGCATGTGAAAAGGTCGATTTGTTACCGTGAGTTGATCTGGGGAAGACGTTGACATCTGCAGCTCCTTGTGATTGCGTCGCGTATGGAGAAGTGGAGAAGTGGAACCCGAGGTAAGTGTATAAAGTTACTTGCGACCGAATGAGAATATTCCATTCCATCTGCTGTTTTTACGGATACTTTGTTCTGTTTCATGTCTCAGAATTCGTAGGCTACTTTGTTGCATCATCTTCGGTGCCGAGGAATAGATCCGAAAGAATTGATACCAAGAAAAGGAAGGGATGCAAGGAAGGAAGGAAGTCGTCAAATCCGCCAACCCCAGTAGCATCTCTAGTCCCCCAGACTTCTCCGCACCTTATCCCGCCGACCGAGCGAGCGGGAAAACTTCAACGTCGCAGTCATAGCATGGGGCAGCGCTGCGCTGAAGAAGATTTGGGCGTTGGCGGGGGCGGGATAGAAGTCGGGAAAGGGCCGAAAGAGGGAGGAGCTATGGAAAATGGATGTCACAGTCAGGCAAAATCAGGTTGTGGTCGTGACTTTTGACAAGGACCTCGAGATGACTTGGTGGCAGTGATGATGTCAAACACTCGAAGCCCTTTTCCGTTCCTCCTCGAGGAAGGGCCGAAATGGAAGGTTTCTTGATTTTTTGGTCCAGAATCTCGGGTGATGGGCCGGGATGGTATGCCATCGCATGGCAAGCCATGGCTTGAAGGGTCGTCGTCGTCGTCGGCGCAAGGGAAAGGAACCCAAGGATGTCGGTCTTCCGTTTTGGGACTTTTACCGAATCGTGGGGAGGGAGTACTCTTATTCGGTCTCTTTATTATAATATTCATTAGCATTATTCCTATGGATTATTGTCGCCGCATCCTTTTAGGCGCTTAGGATGAAAGCGCACGCAACTCGTAACTCGTCTGCAGCGTCTCGCCTTCCCCTTCTTTCTCTCTATGGTCACTATTGTTGTGTTGAGTGATTCTTGACCCCCAAAGTAGTGGCGAAGGGGCAAGCTGGCTCGCTGGCAGGCAAGGCTGAGTATCAAAGTAGTCCTCGTGATGCTTTTCGATACCGCGGCTTTCATCCCGAACCACAGGTTACCTCCACGAAAACACAAATAGCCATTGTGGCGGCCGCGTGGGGAATCTCGGGGTGCCCCTTTCCAGGCTTGCTTGATGGAGATAGGGATGGGTGCCTGATTTAGATTTGTATTTTCACTGTTTGTGTTTGTGACTGCTGTCAAATAGATTGATTGCACCTATCGTGACTTCGGAGGACGCGCTGATCTGGTGAGATGAGATGAGATCGAGGGGTCCATATGAGCTGCGCTGCTCCGATTGATGGGATGAAGAGCGTAAGCACCGAATAACAACCTGCTGACAAGGCTGGAGAAAGTTACTTTCCAGTTCAGAGAGTTCACTCGCTAGAATCGCTACGAAATACTGTACAGGGCAGATTCGCCGCTCTCCGTTAGAGTCACATGTAACATGTTCGTACCCTATCTAATGTATTCCGCTCCTAGGTTCACCAGGTTCCCTTCCTGTGATGTACCTTGGACAGGACATCACGAGGAGTCTCCCTCTGTTCAGCTCATGTAGGTATCGCAGGTTGCCACAGCCAGGTTGAGATGGTGACGGAGTAACTGTAACTTGAGACTGAGTAAGTCTTTGTCGTCAACAATCACACTGGGTACACACTCCTGTCAGTAGGTAGGTCGTCACGCGTGAGTTGATCTCTGCGTTGTCAAACCCCAAAGTTCGCAGATGGACAGGCAGATCTTCCTTTGTGTAGAACAGACCCTTTACCAGCCGCTCGGACCGTCCATCACGCACCATACTTTTTTCATCCCCACCTTGCCTGCAAATCAATAGATTCCATCCACAATTGCCGATATACTTGCCTTGCCTTGACTTACATACAGAGAAATGTCTCGGGCGCGCGCAAAGCCAAACCGAGGATTATTACTGTGTTTTGCTGCCCATCTGATCGCTTTTCAAGGCTGGCTCGAGCCCGAGCACCCAGACCAGCTCGCCTGATGAGATAGCGAACGGTAGCGAACAATAACAGACCGCGAGCACGGCGCGAGGATCCGCCCCGCCGTCGTCGGTACGGCACGAACAAATATATCAAAGCGAAGCAAAAAAGGCAGATTTGGAATGGGCAAGTGATCAAGCTTTGACGGCATCAGGAGTCATAGATAGAGTGCTGAGGTGGGAGTGTGATCGATCTGCCATGTCGCCATCTCATCTGGCGTTCGTTGCTTTGAAGCAGGAGATCTGAGTGCAGCGGGTTTGTTTCATGAGTTGTTCAAACGCCAGAAAGCACAGGCTGATATGCGAGGTGCTGTGTATTTTGCTGCGCATGACCTGTAGCTTTACTGCTTCGGCTGTCCGTCTGTCTGCCTGCCTCAGGGGGCTTTGAACTTCACGTCAAGGGGGCTCGAAGTTCGTGGGTGCAGGGCTGGTATGTAACGATTTGAGTTGAGGGAGTGGTTAAAAATACCAACCAACGGATTCGGGTTGTGACTGTGACCTGATGAGATCCTCCGTATTCGTTGGAAAGTCAGGCAGCCAATGAGGAAATTCATAGAGCAGGATTTATGACTACGTCCTGTCATAGGAGGAACTCATTCTATGGTTGTGATATGATATGAAGCTTAACGCCAGACGTCTTATTTGCTTATCTTAGAGCGAATGGTATGCTAAGGGTCCTGCTTTTATTTTCTATTTGTTTGTGTTGAGTAAGAGAAGTGTGATGTGATGTGATGGAGTTTGATGAGGGCTGAGGGAGGGCAAGAAAGGAGGAAGGAAGAGGCAGGCGGTACGGGTCGTGCCTCGCGGTCTCGTTTGATAGTCAGGTGGTGAATTGCGAAACGTGGGGGACGTGGGGTTCTGTCGCGGCCAGAATCGTGGCTGGGAAACCTTCTCGGCATCTTCCAGGCTGAATCAATTGTTCGAGATGGCAATTTTGACTTTGAAGTTATATCAATACTGCTGCAAGGAAAATACTTGCATGATTCAAATCGACATTCCTAAGCTGCAGTTCCAGATCTCGGGATTTGAGATCGCGAGACACACATACGTCTAAGGCTGGGCTGGGAGGAATGTGGATATCAAATTCGACGTCGGTGCAGCTATTTTACAACAGAATTGTAACAAGTCACAAAAACTACTCGCAAAGTCCCTTGCCATATCAGATTGATCGACGGCGAGTGGCAGACAGGGAGGCGGGGAAGCAGATTCCTAGGTGCCGGTACAGGACATGCATGCGCGGAGCTGATATGCTGTGTTTTGGTCATTTGTGATAATAACATCAGCAAAACATGGGCTGAGATTGGTAGGATTTGGAGGTTTGGAGATCTGAGTGATGGCCGCTTCGGGAGAAGCGAAGCCACATGATTGTTTTTGTTTGGGTGCGCGGCAAATCCTATCAAATTGATTTGGCCTTGCGAGTTCTTTTTGAACGATGTAACGATAGAGGGGGTTTTGATTGTTTGGTAATTGGTCTTTTGGTTTGACTAACGAATGCATGTAGTCCAGTATTATTTACTGGGACGGAGAAACGCCCTGTTGGGATTTGTTTGATGGATTGGAATGCTGGGTTGGAGTTGATGAACTATTTGGAGACCTCGTGGCGTTCCTGTTCAGGAGGGCGGAGAGTTGCCTTCCATGTGTCTGGTTAGGACTAGTGTGGAAATGAGATGTGGGGTGGAGGCTGGGGTAATTCCCGTTGTCTTGGGTGGGACTGTCCCGCCCCTCAGGACAGACATGACAAGACAGGGTGTGTAGCTTCACGATGAGGGTGTGATGGAATGAATTGCGGGTGTCGTGTGTTGCGCTTCTGGAAGAATGCGTTGGCGAGCGGATAGGCGTTTGAGGCAGGAGTTTGTATTGCTTGATGAATGGATAGATGCTTGACAGATGAAAGCGTCTTCTGACTTCCTGTGTGACGAGATGGAAATTTATCCATAATTGATGGTTTGAGACTTTAAGATGTTTCTCAGCCTCTTTTTGAGCATCCAAAACAGACATGTAAAATTTAATTAAAAGAGAAAAGACCGAAAAGGGACACTGAAATAGCAGTGCAGCAAGCCAAGTGTAGTGATTGTACGAAGCCGGTGCACGACATTACTTGTGCCAATTTGCGACTGTAACTTGTTACTATTCCTCGATCCCATGAACTCGTCTTTTAGAGGTACCGGTACCACATGTATTCAAGCTTGGCTTCCTAGTATCGATTTCACGATACACCAAATGTTTCTTTCCGAGGTGTTTTCGTCGTCGAGAAGTGAAGCGAAGCCCAAATTCAATAATGTTCCCCTCATCTGGTCCGAGCCTCGGGATCTCGCTGAAGCTCTCCATCAAGCCATGAAGAGCAACAACGGTCCTACCACCCGGATTCTTCCATTGGCATTAATTCTAATAGCTTGCATTTGATAAATCCGTGAGAGCGGAAAATGAGACATAAAATATTCGTAAGATGGGCAAGTTTTCAATACATCCCCAGTAGCGATTTTCGTGGTTGATTTCCTCCATTTCTCCGCATCCGTTGGCTCGGAAAAAGTTTGTTTTACATCGTGACAGCTGTCGCGGCGAATACATTCTTCCGGCTGAGACAGTTTGGTAAGGAAAAGAAGGTCACGATACTCCGGTCCTTCTATTGAGAGCGGTTCAAAGGATCTGAGTTCCGAACCACACAAGACGGCGCACACACGAATCGTGCAGGCGAGAGAGGATGATGAAGCCGACCCGAGAGACAAATGAAGCGACAGACGAGGCGAGAGACGATGTGTGAGCGAGACGAGCCTCTTAGAGGGATTCTATGCAATTATTCAATCTTCATGGGGCTACACTCACTCATCCTCGGGCGAGCCAAATGATGGTGCTGGGATTTCCAATCTGGTTGGCCATCACTTCACGATGACTGGTGCAGCACACACGACAAGCGAGACAGGGCTCCTTGCTGGGAAGTTCCAAAGATTCGGGTTGATGCCCTGCGAAAGGGAGGTGTGTGTGTGCAACCGGGGGCTCTGGGAGTCTCCCCGGCGCTGGAGCGCCGCCGAAGCCACCAAAGCCCTGAGCTGCCTCTTCAAGAGATGCTGCCCCATTGGCAATAGACCAGACAAAGTGCCGGGTAGTGGCTTTTGGAGGCGTCTTACCCCTTGGGGTATTATATCTTCCTAATACACCCGTCGGCTTATTCGTTTCTGGAGGAAGGCTGAGAAGCGTCGGACAGAACAGCGGTCACAGGGAGGAGTTGACCGCCAAAACCCCACGCTTCTCTTCCCAGCACTTCTCAGCCTTTCACGATTCAGTGCTTTCAGGCAAGTCGGTCAGAGAGATTCGGGGAATCAGGATAGTCCTTTTGCTGTAAGCACGACTGGTCACAGTTCATCACAGCTGGTGCTTCAAGAGTCATTGACTGGCAGACTGGACTGGAGACTGTACATTATTGCTTCACCATCATTCATGCGACACTTCGTATTTGACTCCGTTGGCTTTATTGGAGTTACCAATGCATTGCAGTGATTGAACGAGCCAGAGCGTCAGAAATATGAACAACACGACGCTATTGCCAGCAGGTCCAGCCAGCAATGCCCACTGTTCGGAGTGCATCGCCACTGGCCAGAACGCTCTGGCATCGCTTTCAGCTGTACCGTGCTCAGTGCTGTAGCTGGCCATGGAACAATTATTGCAAAATGGTCCGAAGCCGAGCATGAGTTAATAAGTCTAGGGATGAGACTGAGTGAGAGTGAGAGTCTGACCCTGAACGCGAACCTGGACTTGTTTTCGTCCCTCTTACAATTCCTTTCTTCTTTTCCCGTTGAACACCTGGATCCTCTCGACCGGCCGATAGAGTGGACGTGTTCATCGTCCTGAGGGCGGAGTTTTGTCCAGAGGGGTCATGTGCGCTGAACGATGGCGAATTCAGGTCCCAAGGCTGGAAGAGGCCATTTCGATGGCGCACGTGGTCCCGGGACATCAAAGAGCAAGAGGGTCCAGGCTGTGGAGCACTTCGGATGAGGCAAGAGCGGCGCAACTCAGGCTGCGCACAGCGTTCAAAGCCTGTACCTGAGAGCTGGGAGTTGGGAACAGCAAAACGAAGCAATTGCGTGTGGTCAAGTGGGTGACAAAATAATGATGATGGTTTCTGTATAATTGAGTAATTGCCGATGATTGAGCGTGGAATGGAGACAACAAGATGGACAGCTGATCGAAATCTTGACACCGCTTCCTCTACACAAAACCGGTCAAAGGAAGAGTGTGAAAGACTGACCGTTTGAGCAGTGACTTGGTGCCTGAACAGCAAAGCAAAAGCATCATCACAGGCTCACAGGGCCATCGGAAGAAGCCCGAGGCAAGGCCACGCCCATCGCCTCTCTTGACTCTTCAACCCAGAGCGAACCCACCCCCATCCCCATTATTTCCAAGACTTCCTCCCCTGTCGAGCCGACCTGACCCTGCAATCCCGATCACGACATGGGTCCATCGTCCCAATTCGGCATCTAAGATAAAGTGCCCCTTTCGCGATAGCTCACATTCTAGATACTTCCCCTTTTAGCTAGTCACTTTCGGGCCTTTTGAAAACATCACACAATCCCACCCCACTCCCCCCCTGGGTCCACCCCAAATAGTGCGCCAAAGGCAAAGGGCCTAGCCCAGTTACCCAACCTGCCCTGCCCTGCCCTGCCCTGCCAGTCAGTACTTCCATACGCGATATCCATCATATGTGCCCTTCCTGCACTTCTCGACTTCTTCCCCAACAACACAACCACAACACCACCTGCCGACACAATACAAACGCAGTACGACTCCATATTTAGTCTTCCACCAGCAGTGCAACGATTCTACAGCATCGACTCACCGTGTCTGGTCCAGTACATTCCCATCGATTCATCATCATCGACGCCGCCGCATTCGTTTAATGCATCTCGCCGCTGCTATCGATTACGATACCGATTAAAGAACTGAACCACCGATACTTCTACCCCTCAACCGCGCGCACTTTTCTACATTCGACCGTCAAACAGGTCGCCTACTTAAACTCCGCATTTTCGCAGTCGCTCAGCGAGTCAATCGCGAGCATTTCGCAGCAGTCGTGTCTTCACTCTTATAACAGCTCGCGCGCTCGAGCAGATCATATACCATGCCTTCACGATTAAATACACCGGTCTTGACCGTCGACGCTGGTCTCATCCACAAGGTTGATACCAGAAATGTCGAGAATCTCTTCAGCATGTGGACAGGTGAGCATAGAATGGCATTGAGCCAAGGGTATATACTAACTCAGACATAGTTTTCTCCAGATGCGCAGGTTCATTAGAGGAGGGACGAAGATTAGAGAACTTGAGTTGGAGGTTATGGAACAGAGAGACTTTCTGCTGCGATCCAGTATCGGAAGCCAACGCCACTACGCCTGCGATCTCTATCTCATCAAGAAGCTCAGAAGGTCGGTACTCCAGCACGGAAGTACCAAGTCTTTCTGGAAGCCTCGACTCATTAGATGAAGAAGCTCTAGAGTTCGATACCGACAACTCTTCTTCGACGTCCGCTCCTCTCGATATCGCCCACCCAGAAATCCAGAGACACGACTCAGTAAACAGCCGAAGTCGTGGCCGCGAACGACATATCACACCTGACGACCTCGAGAAGATGGTCATCACAATTAAGGAGAAGAAGGATCTCGAGCCACTTGCTCCTAGCTCTCACACTTACCTCGCGCCTTTGGTTCAGAAGTCCCCAGAACCAGAACAATCCGCCACTCCCGAAATCGTCGAACCCGTTGAGACTTCCTTTACCTCGGATGCTGGCTCCGAACAGTCGACGCAAGGGTCACAAGCATCTTCTACGACCAGCGCCACCTCCGAAAGAAGCACTACCAGTGTGGTCAGAGGCTTTTCGCCTTCACATGTTAGCTCTTCATACCGGTCCATCCCTCTTCTTACCGCTCCCTCTTCCATCCCAACAACCGACCTCACCGACGCTCCAGCTGCCAAAGGGCCACAACCGAAGAAGCACAACATGTTCGCCCTTGGTGGATCTTCAGGTGAAGATTCTTTGAGTGAGCAGACCAACTCCATGGAGAGCAACCTACAGCCGATTCAACAGAAGAAGAAGGCCGTCTTCAGCTTCGGTGGATCTTCTAACGAGGACGAGAGCTCATTACCACAGAAGATGAAGCTGCAAAGTGCGCTGGCCGAAAGCCGACCGCTTTCTAACAACAAGAAGGTCACCTCGTTCAAGGAGGAGGTTGCCACTAGGACGATCAAGGAGGAGCCAGTATTCGACGATGATGTTTTCGAGTCTGACGAGGACGAGATTGACGAGAGTGCCATCGACGATGATGATGACTCCTCCGATTGGGAGGACTCAGTAGAGGATAGTGGAAATGCCAGCATTGATGAGAAGACTTTCTTCCAACGCGTCGACTCGAGACCGAACTTGACCTCGCGTCGATCCTTGATCACCACCATGCTGCATCAGAATGACAGAGCCAATGCTCTTGCCTCTGCCGCTGCAGCTTCGAGATCAACGCCTGCCCTCCACCGTTCGCGTACATCATCTCCCAACGGACCTTCCCTCGCAGCCTCGCCAGACTCTGATGATGCCGCTCCTCTAATGATGAAGAAGGGTCTCAAGCCGATCTCCGAGATTCCCCGATCAGCAGCTCAACCCATCATCCAAACCACCACAAACACTACCCCACATCAACTCGCTCTGTCCCCACGAACAACTCGTCGGAACATGCTCGCTTCCGAGCTTACTGTCAGTCTTCGTCAACACCTCCTATGGGAGCGAAAGCAGAAGTCACAGACTGCCAACGCAGTTCTTAAGCGAAGACACACAGCACATGATGTCGCCAACCTCAAGCAATACCCCGAGAAAGCCTTCATGGATAAGGAGGACTCCCAGAAATCAACCTGGAATGACTATTATGGTCAGGGATTGGGCGAATACCACTCTAGAGGATGGTAAATACAACAACTCATATCAGTCGCATAATTTAATTCTGGACGGAAACGGATTGCGCATTGAGCATTCGGCAAACATATATACGTTGGCATCAAGTTACCTTCAGCATACGAAGAAGTACACTTAAAGCTACATCGGCTCCACAGCCTCATCAGCATTCATCGACCTAGCATTCTCGGCACAGAATCAGGCGTGCGGTTTACCACGGAGCATCGGTATCAGGCATAGGATCATGCCTCTTGCTTTTAGCAACAGCATTTGCTTATCAGCGACATTTTTATTGTTATGATTTCTTGATTACACATCATTGCGTGCGCGGAACGGGCCTATACATGGGTGGCGTTTTGACCATGCATCTTCATCCATCACTGGTTGCAAGGCATGCGTCTGGTACGGGAAAAGAAGATTGGCGGCACACTTATCTCAGCTGCTTTGCTGTGTCTGTTTTTTTTTGATACCGAGTTCTCGATCCCAGTCTCGAACTGATCGGACTCATTTGACATTAGGGGTTTCTCGGCGTTTTACGGAAGATACCAGGGAATGATCTTTGTTGGGCCAACTGAAGTTTCAGTGGTACCTTATTTTTGTACATGGTGTATGCTACGATAGTTGAGGTCGGCTTGTGACTTGGGTTCAGAACATGAGCCAGCGAGTGAGCGAACAAGCAAGCGAGCGAGCAGAGAATAGGTGGTTTGGGTCTGTCTCATCAACCAACGACACCTTGTGGAGGATCACAAAAATAGCGAGTAGTTTGACCAGCCCTGCTAGCAGAGCTGCGATCCAAAAACAATCGAAAACCTGTGCATGTATACCAAGATTCCATCTCTCACCGCATTATCGTGACATCTGTGATCATCTATCCCATCAACCTCCCGAGCTATCTAATCCTTTTACTACAGGGCTGAAACCACTTCCACTTCCACTTCCGCATCTCGCGACCCTTTCTTTCTATTACTATTGTGGGAAATGAAACCCATCCAACTATCTTGACTTATCCTCACGTCTGTCTTGTCTTGTATGCAGTACGATGCGATACAGCCCCGAGTCACACCCGTCACACTGGTGTCGCCGGTGGCTTGGTCATTTCTTCATTCATGCTGTGCTCTGTGCTGCCGCCGTCATAGATAGACGATGTTCGTTCTGATGTATGTATGTATCTATGTACGTACCTACCTTCACATGTACGACAGCTATGCTATGCAGTGGTGCGGTGCGGTGTGCTGCATCGCAGCGGGCAGCGAGCGGGTAGCTCGGTGGGTTCACGATGGTGTTGTACAGCTAAGTAGGTGCAGGTGCAGGTGTGAGGTCTTGGCGTGGGTGTTGACACATGGCTTGTGGATACGTACGATGAGATGATTGTACAACGCTGCCGGCGCACGTCTCTATGTATGTCTGTTTATATGCAAGTGACTCGAACGGTGGTGATTTGGATTCGTGTTACAGCTGGATGTCTGCGTATTACTCCCCGGCCATTGGGATGAGCTGAGGCGCGAAGGCGTTGTGATAGCCTTATGATGGCTTGTGATGTGGAGGGTTTCTTCAGCGGGATGTCGGGATGAAGCGGTTTCGTGTGGATAGATGAGGTATGCGGTGTTACTATGGGCTATTTAGGAGATGGGGACGAGTGCCCGGTTTGGGGAGGGCTGATAGCTAAGGTTACGGGAGATGCGGTTGTGGTAATGTACATTATCGTGACTTTGCGACTTGACGGGTTTTAGGTTTGGGGCTTTTGTCTGTACACTGAAGAAGGTTTTGATGCATGTCTAAGGAGGAGAAGACCCTGGTTGTGGGGATTGTGTATTACCACACTTTCTTCTGCGTCGAAGGTCTATAAGTCTGGGTCTGCTTGCTGTTCACTCATTCCATTGTTCACTTATTCGATGACTTAGTGATGGTGGTGGTGAGGTTCAACAATCGAATGCACGTATTTCTTGGGCGCGAGAAGACATGTGATGGACGTGGGGGTTGCATGTGAAACGAAGAGATACTGAGAAAGACATGATATAAGCCGGGCGTTGAGGAGGGTCAGTCGTTAAGGGTGAGGTTGTACGAAGTTGAGTGCTGAGTTGTACTTTGCTACTCTTCTCGTCTATGTATTTTCCTCGCCTCACTTATCCTTCCTCTCCTTATGATCTTGTCGGATGAACGACCCATCCACTTAGATTGCCTTGTTGCACTACAAGCTTCTTTCTATTCTTTGCTCTAATAATCAATTTTGACTCAGTCATTTCATCCAAGTTTCCCATTATCTGCTGTCAAACCCAACTGCCGAAGAGAGCTGAGCAAAAGCTGACGCTGACCTTACCGGATGAATTGAATCGAAATCCTCCCAACGTAACAATACCACTCACTCGGTCACCGATTCGGTCAAATCAAATCATCCCTCTACAACATGAATCAAAAATAAAAATACAATTTGGACAGATGACCCCAACTACGCCTCAGTCCAAAATGCAAAGATCTGACCCGAACAGGTAGGATGGGACCCTGATCTGACTGCAGCGCGACGGACCGACCAGCCACTCCCTTCCCCTATCGTCATCTACCTTGTCTATGTTACATTTCGAGGTGAGATTTTGACGATTCGGCGTCTTCTTAAACGATAGAAGGGATTTGTTTGGAGCGGGGAAGTTGGGGTTGAAGTGCCTGGACTGGGGATGGGGATGACAGTGTCCGGGGGTGTACAGATGTACAGAGGGGGTTTCAAGGCGAAACGAGACGAGACGAGATAATGGTATGGGATGAGAAATGTTAGAGTACTACGAGAAGCAAGGAATATATACTGGTATGAGTTAGGATTGGATACTTCTACGAGGGAGGCACGAAAGTCTGGAGATCGTAAATGATGCTTTGGCGAGGCGATGGTGGCTGAGGTCAGATTGAGGGATGGGGACATCTGTACAAAGTACCTAGGCATGTAGTATTGAGGATTAATTCATTATATTAATTGTTAAAAGCCTGAAAATTATTCTCCTTGCTTTAGAGTAGAATAGAATACAACTGCAGCTGAAATAGAAACCTGCATGCGATGTAATTCGGTAGATGTTTTTGTTTTGGGGGCGAACAGAAGGTTTCGCTTAAAACTCAGGGGCCAGACTCGCCAGTTCAGCGCTTCAATACAGCGCTTCAACCGTCGGAACATCATCACAAACATCACCACAGCGCTTGGAGCGATGCGCGCGCGCATACCTACAAACCCTCAACCTCAACCCAAATATGAAGAAATAATAATTCCACGGCGCATAAATCTACCTCTAGGATTTGAGTCAACTTGCATAAATAGTCGTTTTTACAATATTTCTTATTGGAGCGTTAGTAGAGGAGAAGCAAGTGAGTGAGGCCAGCGACCACCTAGCATAAAATTGTGCGCTGGGAGGGTTGCCTGTTGCCAGCGCTTGCATAACGGCGGTGAAGAGGTTACGGTGATTGGTCCGTGGAGGCGATTTTTGGAAGTTGGGATTGGGGGGCACATGTGAAGAAGGGAGAGTGGGCGTGGAGGTTGGTAGTGGAGCGCGTACGGAGAAAGGAAGAAAATCTCTGCAGGTGAAGATGACTTGGTGTTTTGCGTTGCCCTTTGCGTCTTAAACTGTCATCCAATAATGAGCACTGTCTCATAATTTGCAAATGGGATAAGCTTCATTATTGCGCAATGCTGGGCGGGGGAATATTTGGTCTGCATTTTTTCCCGCTTGGATTGTGGTTTGGTTTGTTTTGTTTCGGCTGACCTCTCGTCGGGGGTATCTCGTAAAGACTCGACTGGAAGTAAGGGTCAGCACTACCAGCTGAAATTTTCTCAACTGAATCATGAGGTTACGAATCTTCTGAACACAGTACAGTGGATTATCTTGCCTTCACAGTACTATCTTCGGACTCTCCCGTCGCCACAAGGCTACGGTACGAAATCTAGAATGTAGTGGAGACTCATCACATGAAAGCAATCCACAAGGCTGTAACTCGACGGCCCTTCTCTTTTTCGTGCTGGCTCCACCCTCTTCTCGTCCCCCATTATATCTGCAAACAGCGTGCAAAGTCTTCTCTTTGCTGGGTTTCAGCATGAAAATTCTTTGGCATGGACTCGGTCAGATATTACGTGCGCATTTCATGTTATGGTCGAGACTCTCAGACGGTGTTGGGATATGTGACAGGAAGGGATTTCGAAATGGGAAATAGAGACTGAATGTACAGGGGTATTTTCTGGTAAGGCTGGCAGGGAAGATGTGGACTTGGCTACATGCAAGAAGGGTTCATTGGGTATCCATTGTTGTTGTTTTTGGTACTCGGTTGGAGGGATTGGTTTGAAGCTATTTAGCCTGATATGATTTGGAGATGTTGAGGAAGGCTGTATGGTTCACGAGTGGTGGGGGAGGGGTAGTATGTACCTTCCATAAAGAGCGGTATGTGTCTTGGAGATGAGGTGGAAGTCGCCGACTTTGTAATTGCTTCAATAATGATTATTCGCTCTTTCTGGATCTTGTTGGTCTCGTGGGCAAGAGATCATCAAATCGTCTTCGCAAAAGCAATTAATATTCTGGAGTACATTTTGAGGGTCAAAGGAGGGGTACTCCGGTGAACTCGGGTATCGCGGTCCTCTGTTCCTCTACACCGCAAGGCTGATGGTGATAGAAGGCCTCCTGCTGGCTGCGGGACTGACCGCTCCATCTTCAACTGCAAAATCTGCACGTATCAAACATAGAATACTTGCTCGCATACTGCATCGTTCGCATGAACTGCATTGTTTACCTACTGCACCTTCTTCAAAGCTTGTATTGAGACCGCTTCTTCTCTCAAACTAAGTCTCAAAGAACCGCTACCGTCTCGAGTACCGCGACTTGCATACTGTAGGTACTATGTCATGAGCTTCTAGCCTTTCCGATCTGCAGATTCTACAGACGTGAATTGTGGAGATCTTGTGTTCTGCATCTGGGATGAATTCATAGATCCAAGTGGGTACAGGTAGTCAGGGACAAGATCTCGCTGCCTGAAATTCATTTCTCTTTGTCTTGAGGACGGTATCTGACGGTGGCAGAACCGCGGCGCTTCTTTTTGCGTGTTGGAGGGGTGCGCCTTCCAAGTGGGGTAATCCGAATTGGAGGGGTCGGCGACTGAAGTGAATGATGACGACGAGGTGCATGACCCGACAGGACCATTTCCGAAATCCATTCTGCTTCGAGGTTGCAAGGAGCATTATTTTGAATATCTAATAATTTTCTTGATTTATTTTCTATTTGTCTAGCTCCAGTCCATTATGCTTAATTGTCGGAACTACTTTTTCTTGGATAAAGTCTGGGGAATGTTGATTAGACTTTGTATGAACCATCGCTGAGCTCGTCACCGACTGACTGGTGTAGCTTTGAAGAAGGTGGTGTGTTGTTTTTCTTGCTTGTTGTTTTCTTCGTGTAGGCAATTCGGTGCTGAAATCTGGATTCCTTTGCCTGAACTCGAGCTGGAAAACTCTTTTCCGGTTCGCCATCCGGAAGTTGCCTCCCGCATTTCAGCGTCATTGAGTTTCTACAACAGGTACGAGTCAGTCGAGGCGGGATTCTGTCCGCCGGGTCCAAACAGTGGAAGATATCGCCAAGTGACTGCGGGGAAGGGAAAAGGGTGTCACCCACGTGGATGTCACTTCGGGGTATCTTTTGGTCGGCTGGGGATTGTTTTTGCTCGGGGTGAAGGTTTTCGACAAGCCAGTCGAGTAGCGTACCGGTCTGAAGGATTCCGTGTTGTCAGACCAAAGGCTTGGGTCATTTTCTTGTTTTGCTTTGAGATGATGATGACTTTTTTCTGTCATCAAAGCCCAGTCATCTCCGCTCGTTCATAAATCTATAGCCGACTTTCCCTGGGATATCCTGACATCACATCTCTTCTTGTTCGTTTTTCCACCATTGGCTTCGTCAAGCCCTCCTTTGCAGTATCTTGCCAAGCGGGATCTGTCAACATCGTGACCATTGCCACGGTAATGAATTGCCTTGCGAAAGTATTGCTTTTGGAGCTTCCTGGGTAATCCTGGGCACAGGAGCATGCGATGCCCTTGAGATCAAAATCTCGGCTGTCAGCAGATACTCTATCCCAACTACAGATCTATGCTGGACACTAGGATATGGCGCCGGCGTTGTCCCTCAAGAAAGTGATCCTACCTCCGAACTTCGGGAGTTGTTGTCGGTAACTTCTAGGCATCTCCAAGTACACTCCGTTCTGTTTACTAGCTGGATGTCTCAGGGAATATTCCGGTGATTCAGCTCCTCCCAAGCCTTAGCCACGATTCAGGGTTCCGTCTGGGGTGCATTCATCTTCAACGGCAATTCGGAGTCCCTTCGCGAGCTGTTCTCTAGACTCGAACTCTTATTCTTCTGTGCCGTGCGAACTGCTCCAACTTTCCTGTCATTGGAAGCAAGCCATCTCTAGCCTCGACACGATGTCTTCCCTTCAACCACAACCTCCCTATACCCAAACTATCATGCCCTCTTTGGGCACAAACTCAAAGTAACCAAGTCATGAATGCAACCCTATCTTTCCGAGCGTCCCCGAAAAATACTCGGTATAGCTGTCATAGACGTCAAACTTTATGACAGTCTCAGCACCAAAATCGGACGAAGGAAGCCCTTGAGTAAGTAATGATCTACCCCGCATTCGCGGGGTTCCATTTTCGGCAAAAGAGCTCCCCAACTGTCTTGGATGTCCTCCCCGAGGGAGATACCCTCGGCAAACATCCGACCGAAATCTCAACCGAGCCAAAGTGAAAAGGGTACTTGAAATATTAAAATGATATTAAAATATAATTTTTTGGGTCGCTTCAGGGATTTAAAGAGGCTAAGTCACCTACCTTATCACTAATCCTGTTATATACTTCTAGGGTCTTACTTTGAAGTAGGTCATGCAAGTTCCTCGCATGCCGATAGGCCAATCTGCTTTGGTACGGAAATTTTGTAATCCGATATCAGAGCGAGATATTCATGTACCGTCAGCATCTCACACGCAGCCTTGCAGCTTTTCTAGCCTTCCCCATCTCGCAAAGTCTTTCCGAGAAAGAGTCCAGACGAGATGGAGGAAGCACCAGACCACAATTGCAACCGCGCTGCATGCTCTTCTTGACAGGCTTGATTTCAAGACTATTCGCTTCGTATTCTCAACAATAACATCTGATGGCCTGGCCCGTAATGCATGATTACTTCAGCGCTGCTGACGCGTATATATTATGAGCTAGGGTTGGGTTCTAGAACTTCGTATTGCTGTGGAGATGACGGTCACGTCAGGATCATATGTATTGATTTTTCTGTTCGACATGTTACGACCGAGACGCGAGCATGAAGATGCTAATGCTTCTTCTCGCTTGCATTGGACGCAAGTGATTGTCCGTCGCTTCCAACGTAATGAAGCGAAAATCTTGGATTGAAAACCGTATCAATCAGCGAACATCGATCCGGATCTAGGTGATCGTAATGATCCTGTCGTTTCCTTCAATGCCCGTCATCAGCGACAACAGAAAAGAGACTAGATAAGCCCGGACTACCAATAGGAATATACAGCCAAGACCAATAACATTCCCGATTGAGCATCGCTTGTCATTGTTGTTATTAATATATCATTACAATTTTTCATTATGGTCTCTTGGTATCCATTGTGCCTTCACAGCAAGGACAGACATGCAGAATTGCTATAGAGAGAGGTGCGTTGAGCTAGTTAGATTGTTCATTAACAGACACCAAAGACCTGGACAATCACGGACCTGCAACTCCTCACAATGCATTGTTACGTATAAGAGGATACTCCGCACTATGTATGACCCTAAGTTTGTCAGTTTGCAAATTTCAAGTCTGTACTCGGTAAGTTACACAGGCAATGGCTCCCAACTTCTCTCGCAAGCCAACTTGCGAGGAGATGAAGGAATCTCAGCAGAACAGAACATGCTCGCAAGGTGACAAGCTAGACAAAATTATGTGTTGTGGGATCAAAATCGACTTCTATAAAGACTACAGTCATACACTGACATTCGCTAACCACCACAGGTCCTGCGCTCATTACAGACAAGAGTATGACTACGCAAACTCTCATGATAGCCGTATACTTATCGGGCAGCCTCCTGCTCCACTCTCCCCATGACACCCAAGTCTGGCTCGCAGCTCCCACACCCACAACCTAGGTGTAGAGACCTGCACAGATTCATATCGTTCGTACCAGGTAAGTGCGGCTGCCAGTATCCTGCGCAATATATCCTCATTCCCTGCGACAGTCTGCTCCCCGAACGCTCAGAACGAACAGCACTTCATGAGTCCGAAATCCTTAGACGCCGTGTCTACTGGCTGCAGCAAAAGTCCCTCGATACAGAAGCCTTCGCGTCCGCCCGCCTCCTGAGCTGGTCCACCAAGCTTCACAAACACCAGCAGCAAGAACTTGAGCTGGATACCCCTTTCACACAGCACATTCTTATACGATCCGGATTGTGGCGCTAACGCCTTCCTCGTTGCTGTTGAAGTAGGTTTCCTGAAGAGAGAGCAGAAGTACTGTGTCATATGTACCAGAAAAGCGAGTAATCAACATTCGAGGAGGCTGCCGTGTGGATGTGTTCTTGATATCAAGTGTATGAAGAGATGGTGTTTAGGAAGAAAGGATTGCCCGCCGTGTCGGAAGGGGTTTAACCTGGTCAAGAAAAGAACGCCGTATGAGGCGGGGTATGGGGAGCCGGTGTGGGATGATAGTAATTATTCTGGGTTTGTCTAGGCTGGACTTAGAAGCTCCTTGGGGTTTTGACCTAGTGAGGTCTGACAGGGGTTTGTTTTGATGGTTAGCGAGGGGAAGAAACTGCAATTTACCTTGGTCTATCTAAGCTGCATAACCATTGTGATATCGAACAAGAGACATTTCATATCCTCCCAAGTTCCTTGTGAAACGTGTAATTAGTAATGCTTACTCCGCGAACTATGAAGAAAATTTGTAGTTGAATGAGCAGTGCCCCTGAGTTCTCGGCTCGCGCATAAATTGAGCACTTCCTATTAGAAGCAGCTTGCCTGGCCGTGGAGCAATAAAATATTTGAAGAAATTGACGTACATATATCTCAGTTGGATTCCGTAGATTCTTCTATGCCACCTGTGAAGGTGAAGCTACTCTCCGCTCGGACCCAGACATTTGCCTCGCAATGTCTCTCAAACCGACAGATGCCACCGGAGTTGGAGTACCTCAGGGTGGCCATCAATCAGTCCAGTCCATCGAGCCCTTAAATATGACTTGCGCCATGTTGTCTCGGAAACATTTAATACCGAGTTCAGGCTCTGATCTGCCCTGCAAAGCAGCATTGACGAAGCGTCGGACCAATTTTCGCTCCTTCACCTGACCACGATTCTTGAAACATATTGTAACACACTGGTTACATTCACTAGTGTCGTAACTTTTACTTTTAACCATAAAGAGTTTACAGGGCACATTGTCGGGAATGATCCGGTGTCTTTGTTTGAGACGATTCGCACAAGCAACTTACCATAACTTGTTCAAGATATGAATGACCATTCAAAGAAACTTTCAGACCAGCCTTTTGAAATCTTCAAAGACGTCCAACTACCGCGACCTGATGCCATACATGATCGAACTTTCGAACAGATTCGGGAAATATTGGAACAGCAGTCGATGAAGGATGTATATATCGCACAGCATGTCGCTTTCTGGACCATCCTCAGGACAGGCACCATCATTCACGTGAAGTGCTTCTACCTGTCACTACATACTGTTCTCACAGACACCACGGAGATATTATCCCCTAACCCCATATCATGGCGACCGGAAAGTATGAAAAGTCGACAAATACGTTCGTCATGGACGCAGGAGCATTTCCAAATTGGTGGGCACCGATTTTTCCGACTCGCGCCGCCTGCCAAAGGGTGTCTTCCCTGTATCTGACATGTGGATGTATTCATAGCCCAAACATTCATAACGAACTCTGCGGCCGCCATCAAAGCACAGCGACGAACTATCTCGCCCCAGTTGAGAGCTTTCGGCTCTGCGAAAACACTGAACTCATCTGGGCTATTAAGGAACTCGAATGCAACAATTGCATAGCTTTCAGACAGCTCTACCCCATGGCGCCCCTCCCCCAACCCAATTGGCAGAACATCGTACCAGTGATTCAACCGCTGACGATGCAAATGATCTATGAGCGCGAGATTGCTCTCCAAGGAATCAAGGCCGAGGAGGCGGCCCAAGCGGTAGCGAGACATCGTCATTCAGAGATTAAGACGGCGTGGGAGAATCATGTTCTACGAATCCTGGATGTGGGCTTACTAGACCAGCAGCCTAATGTCAGAGCTACCGAGGATGGAATGGTCTACGATCTCAAGATCTTGCACAAATCCAATGGGAATCTCAAGATCGTGACTTGCTGCGAGACCGAGGATACTTCGAAGGGAAGAGCAAAAATAAGTCACAGCGCGGAGCTGATTGTTGAGTTTATACCTGGCGGACGTTCTGAGGCGGAGAAAATCGCGCCTGTCATGGTGAATCCTGCCACTCACGATAAGACGAAATGTATGGTTTGCCTCAGTCACCCTGGATGGTGCAGCTCTACCTCTGAGACTGAGACAGTCCCTCCTCCAGTTACTGCAAGCCCTATCTACGAGAGAAAGCTGGGAAATGCCAGTGTCGATGTCCGTAAGCCAGTGTCGCGCGATTGGGGCCTGCTCCATGAAATCTACTAGACAGCAGTAGTGCCTTGACTCCTTGAATGAGGTAGGCGAGGGAAAAATTAGCTGCAGACGAGACGAGATGAGAGTGGTTCAACTCACCCTGATAATCAAGTCAAAAGTCTACGTTTTCATAATCATATCTACGTGTTCAGGATGTGAAGTTTCATCGTGCCAAAAACACCGTACCCCTAAATATGAGAGTAGATGTAGATTTGAATATGATAAAGACAAGCCTGTTCTTGATTCAATGTTCCGACCTCGAAAATCTCTAGATGTATGTGAGTTCCATAAAAACCACCTTTTGACAAATAACTTCCAACTAAATTGTACTGGAACAAATCGTGGAATGATCAAGTTTTGACCCGGGAATTGTTTACCCTCGCTTAACGTGGGGACTTGCTTCGGGCACTCCGTGTACCCACGCAGTTGATAAGATGAGGAGAATTGCTTACCATCATACATGGTGGATTGTACAACTGTTTCGGTAGCTAGATTGAGATGCACAAGTGACTCGAGGATTGACATCTAGCTATCGGTCTCCCTCGGTAAGTGTTCACTCGAGCGCGACCTGAACCCCGAATTACCGGAGTATCTATCCTCTGAATGACATCGAGTGAAATCGAATGTAGAGAACTCGATTAGTTCTTATCAAATCAAATGAAATACCCTAAAGAGATTGTCCTGGACAAAGCAACAAAAGATGCATAAGTCTCTTTCAATAAATCTAGTTGGTCAACAACAACCACAACAAAGGGCATTGTCCGGTTCACCTTGTCCACTAGCGTGACTGAGCAGCAACTTCCAGCAAACAATTTAAGCCCTGTTAAAAGTATACTTCGCTGCTAAGAGGTTGTTCCACAACATCATTATCACCATGGCAAAGACGTACAGCAGTTCATTGCTCCGAATGTGAAAATACTTCTGGCAGCTCAGATGAATGCGAAGAACTGGAATTCACCTACGAGATGATGGAGGCCTGTGCCCGGTTTGCGAGGAAAATATTGAGGAATTTCCAGGTGAAGAACCTCCAATTGAGAATCGTATCATACAGCATTTTGATATCCCTGAAGCTGAGGTGAGGCTACGAAGTAAAATTTGGTGGGAGATCTAAATCGCAAAGCAGACTGCTGCCCAGCGAGAACGAGGCGCGCAGATCACAAATGCGTGGGACGCATATCTGGCGTCTCTAGGTGAGTCTCCTCCCGACTTTAATCTCGTGGTGGTTGAAGATGGTAATTATTATCTCTTTCACTTCGATGCTGTGGCTAGACCACAATCTTGGGCTATTCTGTACCAGTGGGTGCGCAAGCAGGAATGAGCAAGAGGGAAACATCAGAGTACAACGTGCCATTACACCTGTTCATTTTTTGGTCTGACAGTCTTGGTTCCCATAAGCTTCTACGAAGACAATTTTCGGTGTACCTTGCAACGCTCGTGAAACGAGGGGAATAAAATCGCAATACTCATCTCAATATAAATCAAATGAAATGAATTGCTAGGTAATCCTCATCCATTGTAATCTAGCTATGCGAAAAAAGACAATTGAAGCACATTTTAGATCTCATCTCAATTCATGATAACTGCTCGTTTTCAATCGATCTCTACTTCTCGCCTCTGGCGACTAGAATCGGGCTCGTCCCTATGCAACATCGTCATTAGAGTCAGTTCTGCTGCACAAAACTGTAACATGGACCAAGTGGAAACATGTAAAAAGTATTTTATATCACTCACAATGCCTTGCAAGCTGCTTTGCAGACTCTTCTGCTGTTCACTGATTCTTCTCTCCTCCGGTGTCATCACATGCCCGCTGCCGCTTCCTCGTCAACCACCAGACAAGGAGCCGATGCAAGAAGGGTAGCAATCCGCACGAGGCCAGAGCAGAGGGGTAAAATCGGGACCATACAGCGCCTTTAGCATTCGATCTAAGCTACTGCACGGCGGTGTCAGTCACTCTAGCTGTTGTTCCATGATCCACCATGAGTTTCGCTCGCTTAGTGGTAGGCAGTATTAATAAACCACACCCTTTTGTTCACAAATTGAATCCCCGTGTTATAAGCAATGACAAGCTATTTGTGTTCAATGGGAATTCTACAGGAAAGTAATGTTCGTGTCAAGTGTTCACTATCTTCCTAGCGCCCACAAAGTCACGGACGACCGCTCCCGCAGCGCGAGCTAAATGTGCTTTCATTGTTTCCACTGATATACAGACATCTAAAAGCAATGCATACGGAGGAGTGGAATTTAGGATCCCCTACTTTCAGTTAAGGGTGTAATTGAATGATTGTTTTGCTTACGAGCTGCATTTTGCAGATGCTACTTTCTGTTGCCCAGCCCTCAATGGCTTAGCCGTAGGCAAATTTGACAACAAAGAATCTAACAATGGTCAATAATCCAAAACAAAGAATGCCCACATAATCTTTGAGTAGAGAATTGATAAAAGCATTAAGGTACCTGTCTCAGACTTGCGAATGCTGTACATTCTAGAGAAACAGGAAGGAAAGCCAGCGATACATACAAGGCAATGGCTTCTACTGCAGTTGTGCGCCAGCCTGTACATCTGCTTGCATTTTGCCAGCCACCAGATCCAATGAGCCCACAACCAGTATCTCGCCAGATCATCATGTCTATCACCGTGGATGTCTCGCCTACAGCTTTACCTGCTTGGTGGCCACCCCGTAGCCCCAGCAGCGCAACTTTGCCCTGCAGGACATACAAAGTACTCATGCGTGGATGTGGATGTATCCGACGGTATGAAGATGATCTGACAGTACATACAGAGCGCTGTGCGCGCGAGCAAGACAACCACCGCAGTGTTGCGCCCGGTGATGAGGCCCAGGAGAGGAATGACTGCCTGAAGACGATTGTCGTCTACGCGACAGCCTCTGGACTCTGCCCAAATTGCGCTGCTGTTCATGATAGAACAAAATTCCATAAAGCAGACTTGAAATTGGAGCGACAAAACTCTGTCAGGCTTACTAAGAAGTGGTTCAAGAATGATTTCTCTTCTAGTCCTGCTTCCTCTCCAACTGCTTCACCAACGCCTTTGCCGGCACCCGTCTCAGAACCAAAAGTGGCCATAATCTCCAAAGGGATTTACAGCGAACAGTTCTTATTTTTCTACTTGAAAGTAAGAGACCAGGCTAAGGCAAAAGCAGAGCTAAAGCGGGCGAGATCATCAGCTATCAAGGGCGCATGGGCGACGCACATTATGAGCGAGAGAGCTAGAGATCTAACATGTATCCTCGAAAAGCTTCGGGTCTTCGAAGATCCCGAAGATGATGAGGTCCTACCTCCAAGTCTCCCTGTTCTCGACGAATGGTGCGTCCGACGTCGATAAGGTACTCTTCTTGACTTACTTGAGCTTACTTTACTTCCTCGTGCTATGCATTCCTACTGAAAGTGGTGGCCGCTCAGTTCTCTCCCCTCTCCTGTCCATACTGGAAATAAAAGCAATGCGAAGAAAATTGACATCAGAATTCCTTTCGTTAGCCAGGGGCTTGAAAGTGATACCAGCCACCACTAGAGAGATTGACATACAGTATTGCCCCACTCAGGGTCAATGAGAGTTCTGCTGTCTTGCAGCTCAGACATAGCTCTCCTTAATTTCTGTACACCTCTGATTTACTCCTCCAATATGAACAGCCCGCAACAGCTGTCTTCCATCAAACAGTCCTCCAAACAACATGCATGATGATTATTACAAATACCTTGACATACCTTCACCACTTCCATGCAATTCACTCCTGCAATAACCCCACTGATACCACTACATTTACACACCAAGTAGCAGCCAAAGCTACAACCACCACTTTGCCCAGATGTGCAGACAGGTCATACTCTACCACCGCTGTGGTCACCGCAGCAAGGAATCCACTATGTGCAGGCACCATCGGGCCATTGGCGGGTTTGATGTCGAAGACTGCGATGATTGCATTACCTTCAGCTCACAGAGCATGAATAGATGTGAGAAATGTCTGCATCGAGGTGGTTGGCATCCATTGGATATGCTCTGCTCGTGCTTCAGCTCCCTTGGGAAAGGCAGAATAGCATAAAATTGCATTAAAATTGCTCAGGTTCCACTTCGAATCTGGGACTTGAGAGAAACAGTGGCCAGCACAGCCATGGTTAGGAACTTGTATGTTCTCAATCATCCTCTCTTCACTTTCTGTGTTGAGTACGGAGCAGAGAACGAGAGAGGGCAGTAACATCGTGCAGCTTCTGAAGAAAAGAACACATGCATGAAAATATGTTATGAGGAAGTATGTACAGTGTTGGCAAATGATCGTCCATCACTTTTCAGTCATGTCCTCATTCTGAGCCCGTAGCCGGCTTTCTTATGGGAAGAGTCCCAATCTTAACGAGGCATTGCTTTGTCCTTCATCTCCCCACTTCAAAATCTTCAGCCCCTCGAAGGCTTGAATGTCGCCGCTCGTTACCTAACCAGTCCATACTGGAGGTCCCGGTAGGGTGTAGGATGTTGGCTGAAGAAAAATTAGCACAAGACCTTGGCGAAGCACTAATAAAATTCTCACCACTGGGTAATAAATATTGAGCATCAAACCCGGATCGGTCGCCTTGTAGGCACCTGGAAATGAAACTAGTGGTCCAGGGGTACCAGATCCTCCACCGGTGACATTGATCTGTCCGCACGAAATATAGAATTGAGCACCACCAGCCGCTGATGCTGAATGGAGACCAATATGTTCAACTCGCAGAAGGTATTCACCACTTGGGGTGGACGCTGGTATTTTCCATGTTACAGTCGCAGCACCTATTACCAAATGATTAGGACTTCATCCAGTGCACAGTCTTGAATAGGCCAACCTACTGTCCGAAGGCCATGATAATGCCTGCCCGCCGAGCTTCGGACCTTGGGCGAAGATCTTGAACCAAACACTTCCGGACCCATCCCACGTTGCTGCAGTTGATCCTGCTGGAACCTTCGCCATGTAGGCCTGCAGCGGGCCGGGATGGTAGATAGGTGGATCTGATGTGAAGCCAACTGTAGACCCAGCAGTCACACTGAGAGTGCCAGGTGCGAAGATTGAATCGCCCTTGACGTTACATCTGATATCCTTTGAGGTGACGTCTACCACTGGGCTGTAGGTGTGTGAGCCAGACCATTGGCGTACATATTGCCACTAGATGTTCGGATCGTTAGTAGAGTATAGATTTGGCTGAGCATATAAGATGTGAGCGTGCACGCATGCTCATGGCATGCGGAGATGAGAGATTTAGAGAGAATTCATGGTGCTTAATGGAAGTCACTTACTGCAGGCGTTTTTGTTGAACCAGAGATCAGAGCGGGAAAATCGTAGTGTGCCTGCGCTACTGCGGCCAGAGTGAGAAAAGAAGTGAAAACTTTCATGTTGAATAGTAGATTTGTATATTGGTTAAGAAAACAAACTTGGGCGTACCAGACAGGCTGAAAATGGTGTACCACTGCCCGACTTATATACCCGCCAGTGAGCTCGGAACAACGGCAGCAGAAGCTTCCAATCGTAGCCAATTTACTTCCTGCATATTGAAGCCTTCGATTACCTGCCTTATCGATCGTTTGTAGCTCCGATGGAAACTTGAGAAATATGGAGGGGCCCCGCAGTGAAATGGCCAACCCCAGATTCTGGAAGCACTCGCGGCACTTGCTGCCCCGGCAATGCCACCTGAACATTTACCCATTAGACCAGCTGATCGTGAAACCTCGACACAAGATGGAATTACGTTGATCGTAATATATATCGAATTTGCCTAAACCGGCACCAAAGGGAAAACGGCCCTCCCCGAATTTAGCCAAACGAGGAGAAAACACACGTGCGTCTTGGAAGAACGAAACACCAAGACAAATGATGACCTCGAATCTTGGCCCGGCTCATGCTCTTGATTTCGATCTGATATTTATTATGAGAGACACGCTCTTCATTGCGTTCTGTGGCACAGAAAAATGCTTGTTTCTATTTCTTCATCGGAGGGCAGACCGAGGCAGTATGGAGGACGCCTCATTTTCCACTGTATTTATATAGGCAGAGACCTGGCGCCGCCAGAAGAGTTGCCTGAAAAGCATGGTGTTATTGAAGACCGAGTGTAGTGTCCAAGAGTAGTCGAAATGCGCAATGTAACAACGAATTCGGAGACTAGGGCCTGCAACCCTCAATGTCACCCATTAACTGCTTTCACCAAGACATCTTGAGAAGCTCAACGATTTTATCGCATGCCCTACTCCGTCCTCCTACCTTGCCACTGATATCAGCAAGTTCTCGAGCTCTTGATACCATCCGTGAAGCTTCTTCACTGTCATCCAGAACCTTCAAAAATGCCCGCGAGAGTTCACTAGCCTCGACGTTCGGAGCGGTCCTTCGACTGCCGTAGACTCCAATACCTAGCCATTCCACTTTGTTGGCGAAGTCCAGTGTATCCAGCCAACAAGGAAGAACAATCTGCGGAACCCCAGCACTAAGAGCCTCGTGAAATGAGTTTGAGCCACCGTGATGGACAGAACATGCGATGAGACCTGTCTGGAGGATTGCCAAAGGATCGACTGAAAGCCATTCGACGATTCGAACCCTGCCATCCACAATTTCTGCAGAAATGGAGCCCAGAGATCCCTTGTTCAGACCTGTTCCTGAAAAGCCACTGCCCGATTTGGCGTCAGACGACACAGCTAAGCCTCCGGATGTCTTGAGTTTCCATAAAACCTGGATGCCAGGCTTCTTGTTCAGTAGTATTTTCAGACCCGATGAGAAGTCTCGCGCCATGGCATCGTCCATCCGGACATGGCTACCAAGATTTATAAGTACCGTTGGACCATGTTGCAGCCACGTGAGAAGTTCCGGGTCCTGACTTGATACTGGTGTAACAGGAAGGAGAATTGGTCCACATGAAGTCACGTTCGACGGGATGCGACAAGGGTAGTCGGTCTCCGGCACTGATGGCAGCAGGTAATGATTGCCCTCTTGCCAGATATTGAAGACTGGAGGTAGACTGGGCAGTTTGTTCGATTTGCGGTACCGCATGAGTGCTCTGACTTTCGGTGAAGTGACGAGTAACCAAATTAATGCTAGCTTGAGGTAAATATTGGCGGGAATTAGGTGCCATGGAACTGGATATCGGAATCCTGAAGCAATTCTAGAAGGTGATTAGCCAATTATTCCTGATGCTGCTAGGCAAACTCACGTAGGTATTGTGAAAAGCTGTGAGAAGAGCGATTGCTTCTTGCGTAAGAGCTCGAGAAATGTATTTGGGCTCAAGATGACATGCTTTCGTGAAAGTGTATTACATGCTTCCAGACCTTGGCTCATGAGCGGATCCACAATGATAATGTCAGGCTCAACCGAACCAACAATGTCTAAACAGCTTTGGTAGCCCGACATGTACTCAGACTCAGACCATGTATCGGCCATTGCAGGCAACGTGAATTTGTATGTGTCTAGAGCACCTCTGATCCCGGGCGAGAATGGCCCGATAAATTCATCTTTAGCAGTGAGTGCATCCAGAGCCGCTGGACCTGCGATGCCGTGAAAGGCAGCGGGAGGTACAGTCTTTGGCAGGGACTCATTGAGCTCATGTATTCGCTATGTAAGAGAGGAGTCAGTCATTGCTGCACCAAGACTTATTGGTATGAGGACGAGATTGGACATTGCTTCAGAAGTCCTTGGACATTCAGAAATGGCAAGTCTGACATCTCTCAATACATACTCTTTGGAGAGGTGCAAATGATGCGATGTGAACCTCATACTTTTGAAGTATGAGCAGCTCGTACGAGACTGCAAGAATAACGTTCGCCTGTCCGTATTCACTGCTTGTGAAAAAGAGAATCCTTTGCTGTTTGCCCACGTCTTCGTTTTCCGACTCTCCTGAGACATACATTGACTTTTCTGTCGAGTCCATTACTAGGATACTTCCAAGAGCGAAGTCTATCGATACAAACTGGGGATGTATAGTAGAGGGAAAGCCCCAGATAAATCCCCTCCGGAACTATATGTTTGGCGCGGGCAGCGGCGGGGTTGCATCGGAGCCTACACCATATTCAGCATCTAGCTTTCAACTATCTCAAGTGATGGAATGGCAGTGCCGATCTCCAAAAGCTTGGTGATGGCACTAAACTAAGGCCAAATAGTGGCTCACACCATTTCATGAAGCCCGTCGAATAGAAAAAGAAGTGGAGGTCGATCTCTTGTCACATACGCCCGCTTATCCAGAATGGCATATCGACAAGGAGGACCTTGGACAAAACAGGAGCTTCAGCCGTCTCTGGAATGCGCGAAAGGCCAGCCAGGTACATGCAGTATGCATGCCGCTCAGAATGTTCCTCACGACGGGTGAGACTTTCAATGACCTATAGAAAGACCGTACAGAACTACTGTAAGTCACCGCGAGGCAAGGAGGTCAAGGTACCCGGGTGGCATTCCGCCAGCTCGCCATGTTCCTTCGGGTGGCACTTCGTGGAACATGGCGCAGATCGCCTTGAGTAAGATATGATCTGGAGTGCCATAGGATATGTGGTAGCGAGCATCTCGGAGGCTTCATTGCGTTTGGAAGACTGGCGCTGCAACAAATAATGATCGAGAACGATTGGTCTTGTTGAGGTCTGGCGGAGGGCGTTGGAAGATAGCGAGATGTGTGAGATAAGGGATGCCAAGCCTTTACTGTATCGCTAGGACTCACTCGCCTCGGCTCATTCCTACTGTACCTTGATCCGAAGCAGAAGGTGGAAATTCAACAACCACTTCTCGCCTACGAACGACTTTGCAGTCTGGTGCAATACGTGTATCAACTCTGCAGCAATAAGGTGCGCTGCACTCGCTAAGTCCCAGGTCCAAAGCTCAATAGACCTTCAGACTGACTAGAGCTATCGGACGGCCGAAGAATCTTTTATAAGGTAGCCTCCACCTGTCATGAGGCCGAAATCCCCGAACCTCGAGGCATGTAGACTCTTGCGAATCAACAAAGCACATTGCAAAAGGTTGCTTGAGATGGACCTTTACAGATGGCAGCGAGGAGTGATCAATGCGCATTTCATGTCGGCGGTGACTATATCTAGGAAGGCAACCCGGTCTGGCAGCATGTGAATTCCATCGAATGCATATGCCGTGCGTTATCAGCCTGGGGTTTCTAAGATACCTTCCCTATCGGGCCACCAAGATATGGCACCCAGCACTGTGCCGGATGTTGATTCTCGTTTGAGTTGCTGCTCAGGTTTGGACGTTCCATGCGGCAGCCACTACTTTTGGGAGATTACCTTCCCAGAAATACCAAATTTTGAGGGTAAGGTCTTAGAGAGAAGCACAAGAAGGTCACATCCGGTATTTTCTTGGGCCTCTCTCCGGTCTCTGCTATCAGTCCCGTTGCTAGAAACTCCCATTCTGAGGATTTCAAGCCCAAAGTTGGGCCTGATTGGATGCGAAACATAAAGGGATGTTGTGAGCAGACAGCAGGTAACTTGTTACATCATGTCTGATCGGCCTCTTACAGAGATTGGTAATTTCCTCCCTTGTTACACGCTTGTCTACTCTCGCGGACGGGGAATTTAGCTCTCTGAAATATGTTGATGATTCTCTATACTGGCTCAAAATTATTTCTTCTGACTGCTGTTCTTTGATATCTCATACCCGATTTCATCTGATTCTTACAATTCAACCCTCCTAGGTCTACCTGACGTGATGAACCGACGTCAACGGAGTTCCCAATAGCCACGGCCCTATCAGTTCGCCACAACCACCGCGGTCTTACTGAAGAGTCCCTCAACAGCCACCTTGACCAGGAAGCCGGCCACACTAGCAGTGCTCACAGTATCAGATATGCTCATTCCATCGCCACTACTTCCCAGCGTTCTTACTGACTTTGTCTGCGCCGACTTCCCCTCCTCGAATTGAAGTCTCACGGCCCTGACGAGAGTCCATTTCATCTCCGTCAATCGGATCTCCTTATCAACAAGCTCGTGATCGTCAAGAGCATACTTGATGTTGGTCCAACTCATGAAAACTTTGCTCAACAAAGGCAATTTACCCCACGAGTCCCCGACACCTGCAGTTGACATAATGACGATGCGATGACAACCGACTTGCTCCAGAATCTCACAGACATTGGCGCATGAGTCGGCTAAAAAGCGAGGAGGCGACAGTTGAGCTGCGAAAGGACTGTCGGACTCGCGGACTGTATTCAGTGTGATGATTGCTGCTGAGAGCGATAGAGAAGGAGTTGCGAGGATAGCGCTGCGTATGTCTGTCTTTGAAAGTGGCGAGCCGGTGACGAGGGTCAGTCCAGGACGAGGGTCGATGCTGGCAGAGGTGCGTACGAGGGCGACGGCTGTGTGGCCCTGGGAGAGCAACTCAGATACGACATGCTTGCCCGTCCGCCCAGTAGCGCCGAGCAGGAGGAAGTGCATGATCGCTGATGATATAAATGTGGTTTGAGTACTCGTCTGCTTGACCTTGGGGTAAGTCCGGGATGGTCTGTACCAGCAAGACAGCGCCTTGTGTCCAATATATAATGTTGAGCAGTCTCCCGGAGCAGACCACCACAAGTGGGCCAAGTTTAGAGGTTGCTGCTCATTGGTCAGTTCGGTTTGCATGCCGAAGTTGGAAGTAGCATCAGATTCCTACTGACGGGTTCCTCTTCGTAACTACCTCCAAGAATCATACTACGCTGTGAGTTTTGGTCTCCGAATGCAGTCCGCCCGGTCCATCGACCGTATGGGAGCCAGCAAAGACCGTGGATGACGATACCACCGCAAATTTGTCGTACAGTATGGAGGATCGCCTTCAACCACCTTTGCCTTCGCATGTTACATAAGTCTTGACTTTCTCGCCCACGTCGTTGGCTAGGCTTTGCAATCGGTCATTCTCCGTTTGCAGTCCCGTATCTGTATTTGACGAACGGTCAAGGGCTCCCAAAAGCACGATTCTCAATATCAGATGAAAGATGCGCAAGAAAGTTACTGAGATGGGCTCAGGTCTCATTTGAACAAGCTCAAGATCTTTGAGCCACGAGGCTAAGGAGGCCAGCAAAGCCGATTTCTCGGCTGTAAGTCTAAGAGCAGCCTCTACAGATCCGACGTGTGACACTTTATCGAGGAACTCAAGTGTCAGCGCAGCAATTCTTGTGAGCCTTGTCCTCATGTCCGGCAAAATTATACGAAAATTTCGAGACTCGAGACTTTCTTCATGAGATTTTTCCAAAGGCAGAGATGAAGTTTTGCCACCCGCGTCGTCTTCTGCTGGAGGGTCTGCAAATTTACACGGTGCAGAAAACAGCTTGATGATGAAGACATCCAAAAAGGGCAATTGACCATTATTTGCTGGTATCAAATGCTTCCCATTAACAAGGCAAGGCCTTGCCCCGTAAGCGTGCATGATCCTGAGACCTCGGATGACGTGCTGAGCCATAGCAGAGTAATTTTTCTGTACTTGCTCGATGCTGATAAAGATCTGGCAGCAAAGTATAGCGGACTTCAGCGTGCTAGAGCTCGGTGATGACATGTTGAATACCAAACCTCCCAGAGCCATGTTATATTGCTGGAGACCGTAGCTGAAGGCCGGGCTGGGCCGAGTGATTGATTCAGAGCTATCACCAGATATCTCGAGGTCTTGTCGGAGGGCTTTTAGTGACGAGACTGCATGCTGTATCGACGGATCCGTCAAGCTGGCTTCGAGGACCTGACTGGCTTCCTCGTGGCATTCCATATTGATATCGAGTATGGTCTTGGTCGAAAAGTACCGATTGAGCAGGTCGATATCTTGAGGAGTCACACCAGTGACTGGCAGCTGCACGGGTCGTGACTTGGTATTTGACTTGTCGCTCAATGATGCACGAACACTACTGATAGATGGCGTCTCCCAGGATTTGAACGAGGACTCGTAGCCGTCACAATTACGTCCAGTAGATCTACATCTGTTGCAGAATGGCTTGATCTCATCACATTTGATCCTTCTGATTCTATTGCGAAGTGAGCATGGTCACTTCTTGTGGTAGGGGCTGGGAAGGACAAATGCCCACTTTGACTGACCTGCAAGTCTTACAACCAGTTTTCACCTTAGTCCTCCCTTGTGTATTTCTTCTGCGAGTGACAACATCTTGATGTCCAGCCATCCTTGGAATATGCGCGGAGATGGGGTCACGGTCGGGGTGCGGTAGTCAGACTTCAAACTTGTCACAAAAGGAGAATTATCCGAAAGGGATAAATGCTAAGAAGGAAGAAATACGAGCTGACGAACCAGAAGAGCTCACGAGTGGAAGTTTCAAGAGGAAGTCGAAATGGACTCAACTTTACGTAGGTCGACATTACCGTGAGGCGTGAAGGTCAGCCCTAGCTAGATCAGGTCGTGAGAGCGAACAGACCAATGAGCAGGCAGTATTGACCCACCCGGACTTCTTTGTTTTCCAGGCCGGGCGATCTCGTCTAACAGCAACCGAAGGGATTCTGAGTCTACACTGTCTTGAAGAGCAAGAATCCGTCAGTTCGACGGAGTTATCACTAGGTCCTGATTCCGACGAGATGTCGGCATATATAGCAGGAGGTGCTGAACTTCCAATCCCCACTCCCTCAAACTCTCATGTCAAAGTTCAGAAGAACTCCCCAATTCGCATCGAACCTCTTATCCAGCTTGAAAATGCCAGCATTTACTCTTTATGGCGGTCGCGGGTCGTCAAATACAGACCGTGTCCGACTGACCCTTGCTGAAGGCGGCTTTACGGACTACGATTTGGTGCTTCTCAACCTTCCAAAGGGAGAGCAAAAGGTGGAGATTTCCTCCAACATTCCGACTCGTGTCTAGAAACTCGCTAACTCTTAGCACCAGTCTAAAGAACACAAGGCTCGTCACCCTTGGGGCAAGATCCCTGCCGTGACTTTCGCCGATGGCTTCACTCTATACGAAAGCCGCGCCATTTGCAAATACCTTGCCGTCAAGTACTCTTTTCCACTGCTCCCACCCGCCTCCGACATCGAAGCTACGGCACTGTTCGACCAAGCACAGTCTGTAGAAATGCTGTACTTCGCCGAACCAGCAGGACGGATCGGGTTCGAGAAATTTGCAAAGAAGTTCATGGGCTTGCCAGCTGACGACGGTGTCGTATCTGAGGCTCTGAAATCTGTGGAGGTGTTCTTCGATGTTGCGGAAGGCATCTTGAGTAAGCAGGAATGTATGGCGGGAAAGGAGTTCTCGCTTGTGGATATCTACTATATTCCATTGATTCAGAGGCTTTTCGCTTGTGGGTATGGAGATGTGGTTGTCAGTCGGAAAGCCGTGAGCGCTTGGTGGAATCGCTGTATGGCTCGGCCTGCCATACAGAGGATGTTGGCTGCTGACAAGGAAGCGGCTGCTGGTAGATAGAGATGTGTCTAAACCTAGTATAATAAATTGTATCGTTATGTAATGTAACATTTGATGAATGTCTCTGCGTCGGAGTTGGCCATGAGCAGGATTTCTTTATGAGACTCATTTGACAAAGCCCTTTTGGCCTTGTGGCAATGCCTCACTAGAAGCTGTAGGAGCATTTCCATCAGGCCATTTCTGATTCCTGCAAATCATCTGTTGAAAACAGTCTTAAATTCAGCCTATCACCGAGACTTCAAATCTTCGAAGTCCGAGTCCTAGATTTAGCTGTAGACAAATCTATTAGCAAACATCACAACTAGGCGCTCAGAACACTCACCCTCCATCTCCTTCTTCTTGATCGCAAATCTCTCCATTGGCGCATTCTCAACAAACCTCTCAGCAAGCGCATCAATAGAATTCACAACCGCGATCAACCTCCCATCCCTAAGAGGAGCATTCTGCAGCCTCTTCATCTCCATCATACTCTTCGGATCATTGAGTCTCAATTGTTCCTCCAAATACCCCTTGACACTTTGCTGGAACCCTTCGTTGTCAAATACACGATTGACAATGCCGTACTCTTCAAGCTCTTTAGCAGTGAGCTTGCGCCCGAACATGAAGAATTCGTTGGTGCGGTGCACGCCCATGCTTTGAGCGAAGTTAATGGCTGAGCCGTTCTCAGGAACGAGGCCGAGTGCGCTGAATGGGATCTGGAGATAGCATGAAGAAGATGCAAAGACGATATCTGCAATTCCCGTGAACCAGGCGGCGCCACCGCCTACAGCTGGGCCGTTCAACGCCAGAACGAAGACTTTCTTGTGGTCGATGATGGAGCGGAGCATTTCAAGAGCTGTACTCCGGATCAGAACCATAGGTGGTTATCGGAGCGTGGATGTTACCAGGTGTAAATCTCTGCATAAATGCGAGCTTCTTCTCTCCATCGTTCGCATAAGTCTGATTAGATTCAAGTCCAGACCCTATACATATGTCATGAGCCACGGTCAAGCTGTCTGAGAGGACGAGTAGCCATGTACCTCTAACATCTGCTCCTGATGAGAAGAATCTGCCTTCGCCAGTGAGGACCGTGAATACTGTGTCAGGATGCTCATTGAGTTCTCTGATGGCGGAGATGGTCTCTTGACTGAGCTTGCCAGTGAACGAGTTCAAGCTCTTGGGTCGATTGAACTGTGGCAAAATGAGTCGGATTCTTTCTTATCTTTAGGGAGAGGTTCAGATTTAGTACTTTGATGATGCCTATTTGGCCTGTAATTTCAACGATAACTTCCTCATATTTGTTCGACATGATGATGGATGATGACCTGCTGCTTACGTTTCGTCTGACGGAAGGATATGTCCGAATCTATTGGTGATAATAGATGTTCTAGACGGGTAGCTCGAAAGATATACAGTGTTTATTTACATGAATCCCGTCATCGAAATGGATTGAAGTAGTGATAGTATGTTACACCCCCACAGAAGAGGATGTATGTTGGTGTCAATTCCTGTAGTTACACTTGCGGGGAACTCGATCATTAATCCTGGCCCCGTGCGTACCGAAGGCCCCTGGCCCGAGGTCCACGGCAAGGTTCCTGTTTGCTTGAGATCTGACTAAGAGCCGGGGTTTTGTCGATATCTCTATGTAACAGGTTACAATTCTTGTTTGAAGTTCTTATTATTCTGATATAACATTGTGTCCAAAAACTCCTCTTGGGTTGTCTTCAACTTGCTGTTAATATGTACTTATTCAGGTCGTCGGCACGAGGAACGAGCCGAAGCGGCATTCAATTCGACCGTAATCTACTGATCAAGAACGTAATCACCCTGAATAGCTTTGTCGACCCTTTTAAGCAAATTGGCATTGGCGTTTTTCCAGTTTCGCACACGAAAATGTGCCTGATTACGATGTCTGATTCCTGGCGCCGGTTCTTCTGCCTTTTTGAAGTAGAAAATACTTCATAAAAAAAGCACGTCTTCATCGCCACAATGTAATCGCTTGATCGAGCTCCAGGCAAGGAAGGTTCCTGGTTATGTTGATTGAATGTTCTTATATTCATGCGGCTTTTTCTCTCTCAAATCTATCATTTTCGTTCACGGTTCGTTTCACCATCCACTCAACTTTATCAACCACTTCAACCTCACTCTCTTTCATATCGTCTCCTATGATCCACCTGGGCCACCTAGCAATGCGAATCTGCGGACAATTGATGGGCCTATCTCTTCGTATTCTGATAGAACATTAGCCAAAGATCACTATCATCTGTAGCACGCCAACTTACCAGCTTTTGTGTGGCAGTAGCTTCTGAATTCAGGGGTCTGGCCCAACAAGCTTCCGCCGAACCACGGGCCATGCCGTTGTCGCTTGTGTGAAATGACTTGGACTTCCAATCCACCACTTCGCGCTCCACCACTGCGGGCTTCGCTTGCTCTGATTCTGTCATCAACGAGATGCTTGATGTCTCGCTGTAACCTCCTTCCGAAGTCCTTGTATAATGTGCTTCCACCAGAAAGAACGATGTTCTTGTATAACCCTCGGCGCACATCAATTGGTGAGGATTGGATGACACCGTCAACAACCGTCGGGAGAGGTGTCAAGAAATCCGAAGAGTAAATCTCGGGATTGAAGAAGATTTCGGGCGCAAGAAAACGTTCATAACCGACATCAACAGTTACCTTACGGCCGCCTGGTTGTGTGACTTGATGCTTCGCAAAACGTGTAGGATCTCGGTCGAATCGGGAGAACTCCTTCACAATGTCTGGGCAAACGTAGCAGTATTCCTCTTTGATTTCACCTGCAGTCTTCAAGGAGGAATCGGGCTCGCCCCTGTCTCGGAGAAGGGATTGGACGAAATAGGTGATGTCTCGGCCAGCGATTGGGATGGACTTGATCGAGGATCCGATAACATAACCTTCAGCAACTGGAATTACGTGAGTAACTCCATCTCCAGAATCGATGACCGTTCCTGTCAAAGAACGGTCAGACACCTTAGACGAGGTCCATGAAGCTGCCAGAGCCAACACTGCCTGTACCGCAATATAAAGACCAGCACAGTTGAAAGACTCGAACATAATTTCGGCCGTGTTCTCGCGATTCTCGGGAGGATTCAGCGGCTATCAGCCCCGTCAGCAGATGCTCCGAATGGAGGAAGTAGAATAACCTACAGGCTCCGTCAACAGGAAGTAATGATCTTCCGGCTCAACTCGAAGGTACTTGAAGATTGAATTCGACCAGAATCTCTCCATGTAATCCTACGCCTGTTAACCAACGTATATACCTCAGTAGTGTATTGTAATTACCCAGTTTTCAATCTGACCATGGCGGATGGGGTAGTTGATGTTGTATCCTAGCAGAGTCAATATACTTTTCCCATCCTGCCATGCAACCATTCCCATGCATACCTGGTCCATTGGCTGCAGCGAGTGCTTCGTCGCCGATGAAGAAGTCCAAATCCTCAGTACCGCGCTTCATGTTGAGATGTCCACCCTGTCCAGCTCCTCCTGTAAGATACGATGGTTTATTGGCTACAGCAGGACGCCCGGATCCAGAACCTCCTCCCGCACTGCCAGCAGGGCCCTTTGTTGCAATCGCTGTTGGGAAGACGAAGGATGGGGAATCGTTGCCTGCGAAGCCTGTGTATTCGTCAGCTTCTGAATAGCATCATTTGCCCTCGCAGACGACTCACCGAGCTTGGAGAAACCGGTACCGCTATAATCCTACTGTCAGCTTCGTTCAATGCGCACTTCCACTTATTGCCATGCCCTATAGGGAGCTGCCTTCGGGGTTGGGAGCACCTACTTGTCCATGACAACGGCCGGAGTGTGGGAAGCCATGTTGGGGTAAAGGCTGTGCAGAGCACTTCCACCTCTTGGGAGAAGTTATGCGACAGCTTTCAAAAAGAGCACCTGGTTCTAGGATTCGAGATTGTCGAGTTGCTGTCGGTTAACCAAATGAAGGGCTCACGATGACAGCCCAAGCAGTAAGTAGGGTGTGGCATCGACTAGTCGCCCAACCCCGCCGCCTCCGACGACAATCTTGGTGGGGAACGGTCACGTGCTGTTGGACGACTTCGAGATTGTTTTGGTGCTCCAGGGGTCCTTCCTCTCAAGCCATGTATGTGGATTTGGGGTTGAGAAAGAGAGGAGGAACCTTCCAGTGTAGCAATGTACTGCGACTTCCTGATGTAGAATTGATCTAGGTAACAAAGGCATCATTTTCCTCCTCTTCTGCAGCCATCCATTTTCATCGTCAACACACATATCCTTTCCGCTGTTTCTAGCTTCACTTCAAAAGTCATTCGTTTCACTTTGGATCTCTATATCTGCACGACCATTCGGGTATCATCCTATAATTTCAGGCATCTCTGACAAACCTTGGATTGAGCTTCATACTTCCTAGGCCGGCAACACCTGCAATTTGGCAGCACAGTTTGTGAGGCTTTCATACAGCCTGGCTTACCATTGTGCTAACATATGAAGGTCCGCCGGACTCACTTCTGAGATTCAACATCACAACTCCTAAAACCTCCGCTCCCTAAACCTATTGTAATCCACAACAATACGATTCTTTTCATACCTACAACTTTCGCACTTTTCTTCAAATTGATTCATCGGGATCCACTGTACCTTTGCTGAATACTCTCACCATTCGTGGTCAGCAGAAGTGGACACAGGACCAGATCACCACTTTCAATCCCGAACAACATTCTCTTCGAACCCGATCTGATGCTTCTCATTGCTCCAGTATAGAGATACAACAGCACGGTCTCGGTCTAGTCCGTTCTGTCACAGTCTTATTACATCAAAGACAACTCCTTCCATGCAATCCTCCAACCAATCGACTCGAGATCTCTCAACCTCTGCCAAATTCGGAGTCGCTCGTAATCGACTTCGAAAATTACGCCAGAGCTTGAAGACTTCGTTCCTGAAACAACAACAGCAGCCCATCGAAATTATCCATTCACCTTTCCCGAGGGATCCAGAGGTGTGGGAGCCATTGACAACAGCTCCGTCTACACCATTGGAAGCTAAATCACACATACCTGATTTTGGCTCAACCATGGATGGAGCTACTGATAGACTGTTCAGACGGAGCCACCAATCGAATCAGCAAGGCAATGTTGCCGCGATCTTTGTCCATGCTGGTGCCGGTTACCATAGTACTACCAATGAGCATATCCATCTTGGAGCATGTGATAGGTATGTGGACCGAAGATTGGACAATGCCATGACACTTTGGAGTGACTATATATGCTGACGGCATGGCAGTGCTGCTCGAATGGCAATGCGTGTTCTGCAAGGAGGCGGAACCGCCGTTGATGCAGTTGAAGCCGCTATCAAGGTCCTCGAAGATAAAGAAATCACCAATGCTGGCTATGGAAGCAATTTGGCAATCGATGGGGTTGTAGAATGCGATGCTACCGTCGTCGATTACCTCGGTCGGAGTGGTGCTTGTGGTGCTACTGCTCGTAAGTTCATTTTCAATTTCGGTTGACTGAATGGACGAATTTAACAAATTATCTAGAGATAAAGAATCCTATACATCTGGCTAGAGCGATCCTTGAAGCCTCTAGTAAACCACTGTCCCTCCGAAGAGTTCCTCCCAACCTCCTTGTTGGGCAAGGTGCTACCGATTTCGCATGGGAACATGGAATCCCTGTTGTTCCCCATGAGATGCTTGTTTCTCGAAATGCTAGAGATCGATATATTCGATGGCGGGAAGATCTAAGGCGCGTGGAAAGTGGTGGCCGTATGACACCTAGCTCAAGTGCAAGCAACAGCCAAGCAGACGAGATCGACGCTGAGTATGAAGAACGCGTACGAGCAAAGCAACGAAGAGATCACACAGCTGCCATCATTAACGGTACATGGAATGAGGGTCAGCCAGATTCCCCAGGTGCATCTCCTCAAGTGACACCTGGGCGGGAACTATGTACTCAAGATCCCTGCCCAGCTCTTCTTTCGGTCAGCCCTCCAGCATTCCCCACCAATGCCACCTCTCGTACTCGCGGCCAGTCACCAACAGGCCTCCCTCCCAAACGCCCGCGCTTCGGCAACTACCACAGTGAGGACAGACGGACACACTCACTTCTTGGCCCCAATTCCAACTTACATAAGAGCCCGCCAGATGTGTCTATGAGCAAAGACGACTTTCTCTCAAATGATACTCCTCGGCCTGGTAGCAGCGATGGGCAGTATTCTCCCACCAGCGAAACTGAAGCATCCGAAATTAGACCCTCTCGCGCTTTTTTCGAAGAAGGTACTGCAGAATCCCCTAAATCCTCAAGAAGAGGAGAGGAGGACGCTATCACAGATACGGTTGGTGCGATTGCCATTGATATGTACGGGCATATCGCTGCAGGATCATCTTCTGGAGGTATTGGTATGAAGCATCGCGGCCGTGTTGGACCTGCTGCTCTTGTCGGCATTGGAAGTGCCGTTATTCCAGCCGACGAAGCAGATGAGGACGGCATTACTGTAGCAGCCGTTACGAGTGGCACCGGCGAGCACATGGCAACTACCATGGCTTCACATCGGTGCGCAGAGAGACTGTATCACAATACTCGGCGTGCCGAAGGCGGTGCAGATATAGATGCCACTGAGGAAGAGGCCATGGTGTCCTTTGTCCAAGCTGACTTTATGGGTCACCCAGGAGTCGTGGGAAGTAACTCAGCAGGTGCCATTGGTGTTATGGCTGTCAAAAAGACACCTTACGGGTTCTTCCTTCATTTCGCACACAATACCGATTCATTCGCCTTAGCATCCATGCATTCAAGGGAAAGAGAGGCTAAATGTGTGATGTCGAGGATTGGGGACCACGGTGGTGTGGTACAAGGAGGAAGGAAAATCCGAGTCGACTAGATGAGCGAAGCTATTCTCTGTAGTGGTCTTATCGTGCGTTGAGGTTTTTATTCTGGTTTTAGCATGGCGTTGTAGATGGCATAGACCCCAGGTGCATGGAGTCATGACTTATGACTGCCGCCTCACGGCGCAAAATTGCATTGCCGGCGGTGGACATGGAAGGATCGATGGCTTACCCTCAGCCGTCAAAATATGGTGGCATTTTCTGAGGCACATGTCTCGCAGATAGCCTGGTGAAGATTGTATTGATGGAAGGCATGCTTCTATGCTTGCTGCACACAGTCGAATCCTTCCTTACACAGAAATCAGAATGTCTGAACACTTCCCTTGTCCTCCCTGATTCTACAGAATATCACTTCATAGACACGCAGGCACATGATCACTTGTCGCGGGATCCGTATCTATATCGCCTTGTTCATCTGTGATTTCATTTAAGTTTGCCTTAGCACGTATCATGATCGAAGGCAGTCCGCGCGTATGACCATCATCCTCAGGTCAATCCTTCTATTCTCCCGGAGCCGGTGTTCCCCTTGCACTTCCGGTCTCTACTCCATTGATTCTCTTCTTTTTCTTCTTCTTCCGAGGTATGACAGCTGGTTTCGCGCCGTAGTCACCCAGCGTAAGATGTGTTGAACACGTCAGGCATATTGCTCCTTCCGGAGGCGAGCAGAAAACTATTGCCGTAGGTTAGACCACCTATTCAGAGCAGTCCAAGGATATATAAGTCGGGATACTTACTGCTTAAGCATATACTACACACAAAACCTACATCCACCACCCTTCTATGGCAAAAACAAGCAGCTCTGAAATCCACTACCTCCTGTGTTGGAGCAACCAGATGCTTCCTCGCCATCTGATCAGGCAGAAACGCCATCATCAGATACTGTAACAGCCCCTCTGGGTTTCGCAACATCATATAAACGCCCTTGGTAGTATCTGAAGCTTGCTGCAAGAACACCGTATCGCCCGCCAGTTTTAAGATGTCAATGGGTATCCGTAAACGCTGCGCTGCGAATGTCGTGTTCATTATAGGGATGTACTGGTGTGCCAGATCTCCAGATACCGAAACGACGAGTATACGGCTCTGTAGACCAACGGCATCTGCAGTCTCTGCATTTGCTGCTACGGGCTTGTCATCCGTCGATATGCCGGAGTAGGCTGTAGACGCTTTATTGATATATGATAGCGCCAGCGTCAGAGCTCCAGCCATCTGTGTGGTGGTCGTCGTACGTACATCGCTTTCCGTCGTAGAAGCTATGAGCTCGCGGAGGGAGGTGAGGAGAGTGTCTTCTATGAGGGCGAAGGGGCGGTATTTGTTTGCGTTGTCGAGATTTGAGGCCGTTCTTTCGGTCATTTCGACGTCTTCGGAAGTGGATGGAGGAGCTGGGTAGAGCCATGCTGCACGGTGGCTGTGGGATGCTACTACGGCGACTTGATTTGCGTTGTTGAATGCCAGGTGGGCGTTTATGAAGACGAGGAGGTTCGATATGGCTTTCGAGAGGGGAAGCGTGGTTTTGAGGAGGGCCCAGGCGTGGGGATTCGTGTCGAGGACAATGACTAGGAGGGATGGCGAGGCGGCTGTATAGATGTCAGACCAGATAGCATGGTCAAAGTGATACACTGACCTGTAGTGCCAGCCTCATAGTGCTCTGAGCCATCTACTGCATTCATATTGGAGGCAGTGAGGCATAACAGCCCTCGAGAGCTCAGAGACTTTCGAGATGAGCTCCTTTTTCGAGGCTAAAGTCTGGGGGACTGTTATGGCCGCACAAGAAACTCAAATGAGTGCCTGCAAGCTCTAGCCAGTCCAGCTGGGTGCATATATTTTCTTTGTGATTAAGACGAACTTCAGCTTTCGTCCCTCCTTCCAGCGCGAATTTGCCCTCCCAATCCCTGTCGATCAGTGACGCCTGGTCCCGTGACAATTCTATAAAGTTCGAAACGCCCCTCTCCATCTGCTTCTTGGCTATCAACCTTCTTTCTTTATCAGAAGAATCGAGAATATCCAAAATGTCTTCTCAACTCATACCGGAGGCTGATCCCAGCGTTCCTGCAACCTCAGAAGCTGTAGAGAAAGCAAATGTTTCCCTGGAGGATCAAACATTGCTGCTTCTCGCTGGGCTTATGCAGGGTGGTCAGGAAGATGAAGATACATGCAAAGACTTGAACAGCCTCACGAAGCTGCTTACAGATGACTCCTCGCGAGAGACCAGATCTGCGGAACCCCACAAGCCTCTCTATGAGCTTCTCGATACAGATTGTGTTGAAACTATATTGAGTTACCTGGACATGAGACAGCCGCCAACTGTACGAGGTCACGCAACTTTGACTACATCGGCATATCTCAAAGCTGCTGGAGACAAAGGTGTTGAGGCACTTTCAAGCTTCTTCCACACAACCGTTGGCAAAGGCACCTACGATGACTTCATTACTGCATTTTCTGTTGCGGCTTCACTCTTTCCTATCGTACCAGACGTCATTGCTGACCTCTTCTTGAGTGAGGGCTTCGTCGTCAGTCTCGGACCTTTGATGAGAAGGAAGTGGAAAAGCAGAAAAGTCGAGCAAGCTGCTTTGGAGATGTTGAATGCAGCCTGCATGAACACACCTTGCCGAGAGGCCATCAAAAAGTACTGCACAGAATGGTTGGACGAAATCGTCACCGATGTTCCTTCTGCCGCTGTTGATGTTTCGTCTCCTGACAGGCATCATGTTGTAGAAGATGGATCTATTCAGCAACGCATTCATTCCGAGGCAGTCAGAAATTTGGCTGCTGTTGTCTTGGCTAAGATTCAGGTAGGTGCTGCTTCGTAGTCTGTTCTTCACGTATGCACTATCACAAATAAAAACGACCTTCCATGCAAGTATTCTAACTAACTTCAGGATTGAAGGCTGTCACCTCGGTCCCAAGTGCTGGAGAAGAGGAGCGGATACAGCCAGCGTCTACCAGCATCGAGGAACTTTCGGATATGTTCAAGAACATGATCTCTACAAGCACTTCACAGAATAGCTCAATAGAGGGCTTGGCTTACGCTTCTTTGCAACCGAAAGTAAAGCAAAGCTTGGCTTCTGACGAGAGCTTTCTGAAGAACTTGATCAAAGCTTTGGGAGCATCACCTGCGAAGTCGCCTGCAACTTACGGAGCACTTACCATCCTAGTCAATCTGACTACCTATCCACCTTCTCTCACAGAGGAGCAAAAACGCATGACCCAACTCAAGGCCTATGCCAACGCCTCGAAATCCTCCAAGCCAGATCCTTTGAACGATGAAGAGCATGCCGCGAAACGGTGTCAAGCAGTATTTGATGCTGGTGCAATTCCTATTCTCGTCACCCACAGCCAACACGGCTCAACCGCTTCATTGATGCTGGTTGTCTCAATTGTCAACTCGCTTTCGAGAACTACAAAAATCCGGGGACAGATGGCTCAGCAGGGAGCCGTAAAGCTTCTTCTCCACGCCTACTCTGTCTTCCCAGCCGATAACATTCCAGCACGTCGAACCACAGCTCACGCACTGGCCCGTATCCTTATATCCACCAACCCTCAGCATGTATTTGGAGGATCCAATCCGCTCTCAGTCACCTCGGCTGTCCGACCACTTCTTCTTATCCTTGGAGACGACCCCACCGTCGAACATCGCGACCTCCTTCCAGTATTCGAATCCCTTTTAGCTCTTACCAACCTCGCTTCGACAGACGACACAGCTCGAAACCCTATAATCCGGATCGTATTTCCTCAGATAGAAGAACTGCTCTTATCAAACAATAAGATGGTGACCCGAGCGACAGTCGAACTGATTTGTAATCTCATGCAAGCACCCGAAGGCGTCGCCAAGTTTGCGGACGGAGGCAGGCAAGCTAGTCAGCGGATGCACATACTTCTGGCTCTGACCGATTCTGAAGACTTCGAAACTCGACGAGCAGCTGGCGGTGCCATGGCAAGTCTTACAGAATGGGATACTGCTGTGAATGCTATCCTGGAGCGAGATCGAGGCGTACCACTGCTGTTAGGACTCTGCAAAGAAGACCAGGAGGAGTTGAGACATCGAGGAGTCGTTTGTATCCTAAATTTGATGACAGCACCAGGAAAAGTTGGGGAATGGGGCATTAAGAAAGTGAAGGAGGCGGGTGGGGTCGAAGCTCTGAAAGAGTGTCTGAAGAAGTCGAGGAGTCAAGAGGTGTTAGAGATCACTGTTGAGGCACTGAAGAAGTTGCTGGCGGACGAGAAGCCCGGCGCCGCGCTCCTTGCTCAATGATCTAGATCATCTCCGCTCTGCGATCGAGCATTAGAAATACTCAGAATTGATGGCAAAGTCCTCTTTCGAAGAACTGGGCTGTCCTGAAGTCCTTTCTGCTTTTGCAACCTAGCTTTATGTTTCCTGTGCCACTGTGATCTAGTTCCTCGTCCCCACAACGTGATAACAATTCATCTTCTCATGGGTCCTGGCCTTGGCTCCCCCACAATCCAACGCTCGAAGTAGCCTCACAAGGAAGTGATCGACTGTCAGCACTCGCACAGAGCTTAAGGCTGATCCAGCAAGCTAGCTCGTGCATTATGTTGTGACTTAGAGTTCCCCATGCAAATCTGGCCTTAAGATATCTATTAGCGTCATGATCCTGGATTTTCTCCGCTCTCACCACCATCACGATGTTCTAAATCCTTTCTCTTTCCCTTCCTCTCTTCTCAGTCCTTGTACGCGAAACACCCGCACGCAAGATCCAGACTTCCCGAAAGCTTGATCAGCTCAGTCCCCTTGCAGTCTGAAGTGACGAATTCGGTTCTGCATGCTGCTTGTCGAATCCGAAGCAGCTGTGTCTGCAGCAGCCATTCCAGAGATTGTGCTCTGCTCTTTTGCGTTCTTTATGCCATGATCTTTAGCTACACGAGTGTCTCGTCATTGAGGCTGTCAGGAGGTACATGAATAAGGGCGTGGCCTCGGAACATATCGTATCACCCCGTCAAAATTTATGATGATACAACATTGAGAAGGATTACTGGTCGTGGGATGAAGTTTTGAGCGCTTTGTTCTATTGACTTTTCCAGTACTTGGGTATGTGCTTTTGATGGGCCTGCAGTGGCATGGTATCAGGGTACTCAGAGTCCTTACGGACCTAGCTTGTCAACTGGTTAGTGTTAATAAAGCATGAAGGCCGAGACGCAACAGCCGAGGAGCCCACGGCTCCCTGTTCCCATCTCGATGAATTTTTGGAACCCAGCACACCGGGATGTAAAAATGTTTCGCCAAGCCTTACGTTTCCAGATCGATGCTTTAGAATCTCCAGATCTTCCACAGCTCTTTGATGCAGGGACTTCTGTTGACACTTAATGTCCGTGATACTCCCTGTATTTCGCTGTCCACCTCAGTATCTGATGCTTTAGGCATTCTATAGCATATCTTCTTCCCCGCAGTCTGAGAACGACGGGAGCAACATGTCACGACGACCTCATGTTACACCTCGGAAAAGACGTACGAGTTTGACAACATCAACAGATGGGCCTTTCCCACCAGAAACGATTCCCACGTGCAATACTGGTCTGCCGGCATCCATTTCGAGTAGCCAAATTCCTACCCCGAGTCTAGACCACGAAAGACTTGCTGAGTCTCAAGTGAAATTGCGGCACGCAAAGTGTTTTTTGGTGGTACAGCCGGATTGAGAGCAGTACAGCAAGCCTATCAGAGAGAAGACACCACCTGACCCTGGAAGGCGGGGTCATAATGTTAAGTACCTCTGAATGGCATGCAAAGGTGTTTCGATGCTATACCTTTATCGACTCAGTTCGTCCTCGTTAAAGTTCGTGGTCAAGGGTACATTGACGTAGTTGTGATACTGCCCGCATGAGTGTGATGAGAGGTGCAGATAATAAAGTATATTCAGATACTGTACAGTGACGTCGCAGACCACCATGTTTCTCACACTGATATAGTCTTCTTGGGGACCTTTCATCTCGGTAGAGGTGGCTATAGTGAAGCAGGACACCGGGGTGGCGAAAACAGTAAGGGAACCGTTGCCTTCGCCTCATAACGACCCAGCGGTCTCGAACTTCATGGAGGCTGCCAAACAGATGGTCGACTGGGGGCTCGATAGGTTGCCCAGAGCCGGAATGTTCTCTCCGCTCGGAGCCATTTCCGAATTCTCAAGCTCTTCGTATGTTCACATGTATATCTTCTCTTCAGAGCATCTAGCCACGAAGCTGCGCCTGCCGATCTGTTGAAAGATCTTCAGAAAGCCGGTCACTTGGAACTTAGAACCCTTTGGCCCTGCATGCTGCTCTTGCGGAGATGCTGGAGAAGGCGAAGGCTCATGACTAGCACCTTAGCAAGGTAGGCGATAGACCTGCCGGCTCCTATCCACGACAATTAGGGGTCCTTTCCGTGAAATATGGGATCCAATAGCAAAGAGCCCAAATGTAGGCATCGCAGCCATAAGCCCGCTCCCGTCCGTCCAGACCCGTGGCTATGAGACCACAAGGCGAACATGTGTTCTAGTTGGTGCTCGACGTGCACCCATCATCTGGTAAGAAGGTATTCATGATGAAAACCACGGCTTGAAAAGCTGGTCCCGGAGCGCCGACATGCGAGGTGCTGGGGCTGGAGATGGGGCGACTTTTGTGAGCTGTTTCTGTGGGTGGAGGAGTTTTCGATGAGGAAGGAAATGCCATCCCATTTATTTCAGGGTTTTAGGGGTCCTCTCAGGGTCCAGCGTGGCGCATTCAGGGTCCAGACATCCCTGCGTCTGCTAAACCCACGAATAACGTGGGAGACGCAAGAGAACTTCACGATGCGAAGCTTTTTTTTTTGGTTATCACAACCGCAACATTTAGTACTTTCTCGTGCTCCACTGGCAGACTTCCACTTTTATACCATGGCTCAGCTTGCGAACTGTCATTGCGAAATACTGGAATGTAATAACAGCGGCAAGTCTGAAAGCTGTGGTCGTACCGCGTCTCCAGATCATTAAAGCGGAAGAGCGGGGCAGTTGCAAAAACAAAGCCATCGAGCCAGTGAGATAGAGCATCGCGATCAGTTGCGTAAATCCGTCAGCTTGTTCGAGCCCGATACAGCGAGAGCAGTTTTCAAACAGCACCGGGTTGCTCGATAACTGCCCACTTTCTGGCTAGCCACATACGTACCAAGGGTCCAAGGGTCCAACATGCCTGTCCACCGCTATCCAAGAGAATGCCTTTTTGACCCCATGCCCGATCTGAAGGTCTGGCCAACGAGATCGAGATTCTGGGCTGTCATCTCCATTTTCTCCATGCTAAGTATATCTGTGTCTTAAGCCCCCCTTCCAATCCACATTATTGACCTTCTCAATCCCAAATACCCCCTCTTCCAAAACCTTACCACCTACTCCTCGTCATCCTACTTCCAAAATAGGAACTACATCTCGTCGATCACCCCTCATACATTCCTACATCGATCATATCAACTCCATTCTCAGCCCCAACATTCATTTTGTCAACTTCAACCTCAATTACATCAGAACGGAGGATAGAAGAGCCCTAAATGCCTTCGAGGAGTCTTAGCTATCGTCAAGCCGATAACGATGGCATCATGGTCACACCGAGAAGTCTAATCAATCCCAATTCAAACGTCTTCGACAAAGCTTTCAATGAGGGACTTGGCCTAGAAGAATGGGACGACTGGATGAGATGGGAAGGTGCAACAACGACAGATATCCTTCCTGCTTCAATTGAACGTAGTGATAGCATGGAAAGCAGCGCTGCATCGTCAGATACCTGGGCCATGGGTATTGAGACCTCGGGAGTAGATATGATGTCTACATCCTATTCTGCTGGCACCGAATTTCCATTCTTAGATGCTCCATTCGAGCTGGAAGACACACCACCGATATCAGCAGCTTTGACGAACAATCACAACGGTCTTCCTCTGTATCCCACGACTGGATCATATGCAACGCAAGGCCAGGTGCAACAAGAACTTCGCAGATCCTACCGTGGATTTTCCTCGCTCACCGAGGCCGAAGAACGAAGCCTACAAGATATCGCCATGCCATACCACGCACTTTCAAACATCAAAATAGCTTCAGCACCCGCATCACCAGCGGAGTCACAAGCATCAGGCTCGCTTTCTCCTTCACCCGAGCCGGAAGCCCGTACCCGCAAGAGTAACAAACGCAAATCAGTAGACATGGGAGAACAGCCAAGCGTAGCTCTCTGCCAATCAAGAAAGCGGGGTCATAACGCCATCGAAAAACGATACCGAACAAACTTGAACGCCAAGATCGAATCACTGCGTGAAGGAGTACCATCTCTCTGTGGGCCAGATAACTGTGGCGAGGAAGATTCCGATGGCGAAGGCGACAGCAAGTCTACTCAGCAAAAATATGGAAAAGCTGCGATTCTGATGAGAGCTCTGGAATATATCAAACACTTGGAGAAGACCACACAGAGACTCGGCAGCGAAGTCGATACTTTGAAGACACGCGTCGGAGCATTTGAAAAACTGGCCATGAGCGGGAGCATCATCTTAAATGCTGGCGGCATAGAGGCAATGAGCAGACCAGTCTTGGTAAAGAGCGAGACCCTCGAGAGCATTCAGTCAGGTACGTGTTTTAACAAGATGAAAAGAGCTTCGCAAGCTAACAATGACCAGACTTCCAACAAATCAGACCGAAAGCAAAAGCTGTCTCTGGACCAGCAAAGAGAAGAAACTCAAGACAGACAAAACCCTCATGACGTCTACTCAGACAGAAACGAATTTGAATATGGAAGACAAAATGCCAGGGCATGAAGTAGGAGCTCGACAGTGAAATTATGTATGGTTCTTGGAGTGAGGTGTTTCGGAGTTGGGCCGTTGATGAAGTTCGCCACGTGCTTGAACCGATTGTTAAGCGATAGTATCAAGATACCCATGAACAAAATAATAATAACATCATTCTAACGACTCAGTTCGTCAAGAAACAAATATTCAAGGTTCTCTGGTGACGATGTGAAGGAGCAAGAGAAGGCACGACGTCGTGAGAGAGTTGGGGTTTAACATTAGTTTCCTACCTAGCCGAGGCACCAAACCAAAAAGAGTAAAGTTACTCCAAATGCCAGGCCATCGCTGCCCAGCTCTGCTGTTGGAAGTAAGAACATGATGTTCTCCTCCTTCCTCTTTGTCGGAGAGCTGACCCCCATCTCACTTTTTTTGCTCTACGATGACTGTCAGCTGCGGGCTTCAGGACCGTCTTTTGCTGTACACCATGTGCTCGCTTAATTTGGTATGTGTTTTGATCCCACAGGCCATTGCCTATCCTACATTGTAGCAAGGGATCAATGGGTGCGTGGATAGGCGTCCTGGAGAGAGGCAATTCGTTCGATTGATTGACTGCTACGAAACTATCTCCAATTTAGCAAAGGCCCCAATTTGACCCATCCATTCTCCGACTAAAATGCAAGCAGACCGAGGAAATCTTCAAGAAACCCTTTCTCAACTCTGAAAGGCTCAAATACATCAAACAAAAGAAATGTCCTTCACAGACCCGTGACTGAGAGATAAACCCTAAAAGTTTGTATTCTGGATGACCTTCCAACCATGTCTTTCTCATAGAAGATAAATGTCCAATCGAACGATGAAACAGCTTCAAAGCACGATAGTGACAGAGAACTCATACTTTAACCAAGATATTACGCAAATCGACAGCAGGAGCAATAATTCCAGTAGCGATGCTGAACTCATAGGCTTCTTCTTCGGCAACAGCTCACTTCTTGGTAGAAGAAGCGTCGAAAAAGATCGGAGGGTAGGCGAAGCTGTAAGCATCCTTAATAACTGCAACCTCACGCTTCTCGGCAGAAGCAGCATTAACCCAGAGTACTATGACCGATAACAGTAGGTAAACAAGCACCGTCAAAATTTGGAGCTGCAAGAAACATGTGGGAGCGTATTGACCACACCAATCCCTCCCCACTGACTGTTACTAGCCGAATATAGGTCAAGAAGCGCAACTCGTTCTTCTTACTCACCCGTAAAGTCAGGCACTAGAGCAAAATAGAAGTCCTGATATCTTTTCAAACTCACTGTCTCCACACCTTGCGACAACCTGTGAGTACATATTCACATGCCACTATATCCTCGTCACCCCTCCCTACCCCCCATTCCCCCATCAGTCTCCTCCCCAGCTCGCACTGAGCACTATCCCCCCCCTCTCCCTTTCTTACACACAAACCTTCCCAATAGTCCGCTCAATAATACTGTCCCCCTTTCACCTTCTCTCCTGCCCTCCCCCTTTTTCTATCTGATTCCGACCTAACCCTTTCAGGAGAAGAAGCATACATACATACATACATACATACATACATACATACATACATACATACATACATACATACATACATACATCATCGACCGCTCCACCTCCCCCAGCGCAGCGTGCCAGGCCGACACCCCACCTCCCTCGCGATTCAAATGGGCGCTAACGCAATAAGTCCCCCTCGGTAACTTCTCCTCACCAACACACCTACCGCGACTGCTCGGCTTTAGAAAGATATGATAAGCAGAGATGGATCGATGTATACCAGTCAGGATTGGCAGTATATCCCAGCTTAGCTTCGCCTCGGCGTACGACTCAGACGCGAAGGCTTCTGAGAGGTAATAGGGGAGAGTGCTGAGATTGCTTGCTGGTATGTATTGAGAACGATAAAGTAAATAAACAAGAAGGTTTAAGCGAATCGTCGGCGCAAAGACTGTTTCCCGATCTTGAAGTTAGGTTGACTTGATTCTCTTGACCATCCTTACTTTGGGACCATTCATACGAATAAAATCAAGTTCAATCAAGTTTGAAAGGAGTTTCAGTCATATGCATGGTATTTACCCTCGGTATTGTGCTGTGCTGTGGTGCACTTTACCTCTCTTCCGTGTTTTTGAGCAAGTACATACTTGACTGGACGAAATCGTCATCTCACGGGTCTCACATTAGCCCTTTCCTGATATCATCATATTCCGGAAAGACCTGATGGCTATTTCCTCAGAGATCAAGCATAAGTTCAAAACGCTATAGGTTGATTTTGATTCATCCATTCATTCCATTTGCACACATACCCCTCCCTGTCCCATAGTATGAGTAGCAGCATCTAATCTTCCTTCGAAATCCCCTCGAAACAGAACGCGGGTTCTATCTGTCTGAGGAGAGAACGAAGACTTCTGCCTGCTTCGATAGAAAAAGCCATATGTACAAATGCAGCCTGCCAGAACCCCTCCCAAAATTCAACAATTTGCCCAGTGATCGATATGCATGCCATGCCAGTGTTGCGTTGCGTTGTGTCGTGCGCCATTCAGTAAGTAGTCCACGCCTTCATTTGCGTGCGCGGAAATTTCCTCTTCTCTCTATCATCCTTTCTCTCCTCTCCTCTCCTTTCCTTTCATCTTTGCTCCTTCGCCACTGTAAGGTCCAAGATCAAAAAATGCCTTGCGAAAACAGACCACTGCCTGCAAACTCTTTTCAATGCCTCGATTCGATGGAAGGTAACAAGTTGGAAATCTCTCAACGATCAAAGTCTAAGCTGGAGAGTGCTGTAGACTGTCTCTGCCTCGTAATCGTGAAATTCATGCGCGTCCGAAGCAAGCAACTTTTCCCGCGTCTCGCAAAATCAACGTAGCGTTCTATACTCAAACAAAACCCCACCGTTTTCTGAAAAATTGGAGAAGGTGGCTCGAAAATGAATACTGCGCTTCAATGGTCGTATCGTCCGTTATTGAGATCCTCGGTTTGATGGTCGTCTCCGTCGTGATGTAAAGTGACAGAGTTGAACTCCTCGAATGGATCTAGAACCTCACCCCCAGGTGTGGCCAGTCCAGAATCAAGTGGCACTCCCTTAGGCATTGGCATCATTGCTCTACCTCCACTGATATCGACACTCTCACTCTCCTTCACATTTCTGAAGTTGACAGTATCGACGCCTCGTCCTTGGTGTGGGATCATTGGTGGCTTCATATGCCTAATGAGTGCCCATTGGGTGGTGCGGAAGAAGGGATGAGTCTTGACATCAGATGCTCCTGCTCGAGCGCCAAGTCTGCGGTTTTCATCCTTGATAAGAAGCTTTCTGATGAGAGATTTGCACAAACTATCGTTATGTTAGCAAGAGGTACAAAAACCACGTCTATGTCCCAAACTTACTTGGAAATTTGTGGAGTACCAGAATGCTCTGGGAACGGAACATCATCTCTCAAGATATTGGCGAATGTAGCATTGCGGTTCTTGCCCTTGAAAGGAGTTGTCCCGTACAACATCTCGTAGATCAGAATACCAAGAGTCCACCAATCTACCGCACTTGTGTGTCCACATCCCTTGATGACTTCAGGCGCAATGTATTCCTCTGTTCCAACAAACGAATTCGTCCGGAAATTGTTTATGCAGGACTTCGTATCGATCGTTGGTAATGAGTTGACATTTGCACCATTTCGTCCCAGAATCATAGTTGGCTTTCCACCGGGATCAGACTGCTTGGAAAGATCGAAATCAGACAACATGATGTGTCCTGATTGGTGAAGCAGAATATCTGATATAGTTAGTAAAGTACTTATTCAGGAACGAGAAAACTTGCTCTCTGGCTTCAAGTCTCTGTAAATGAATCCCATCAGATGCAGGTACTCTAAAGCAGCCGTAACCTCTGCCGCATAGAACCTAGCATCATCTTCTGGTATGCACTTTCCAGGACGAGTCTGCAGGGCTCGGAAGAACTCTCCACCACTGCAGTACTCCATACATAAATATAGATGATCCTCCGATTGGAAAGAGTGGTACAGGGTGACGATGAAAGGGTGATTGCTGGTGGCCAAGATTTCCTGCTCTGCCAAAGCTCTTTTAATTTTATTCCGCTTGATCATCTCCTTCTTGCTCAATACTGCAATTTGTCAGCCACATCCAATCTACGCAAGTCGCAAAATACGAACCCTTCATAGCATACAACCTGCTGCTCTTCTTCTCCCTCACCAGGTATACCTTCCCTACATCACCCTTGCCAATCAACTTGATCTTATCGAAACTGCCTGGCCCCACTTCTACATTCCGTACTTTGATGGAATTCGAGCTGTATGTCCTCCTAAAAGCCATGGCATTTCGCAGATTGGGTGGTTGAAGAGCTCCTAGACTATCTTGTGCAGGTGCAGCGAGGGGCGATCCATTCGTCTTGGGGTCCACCAAAGATAACATACTGGTGCTGGCATTGTGTGCTAATGGCTCCTTACCAAGCTCAGCTGTGGCAGGCCTATCACCGCTTCCTTTCCCCTTCGAGAACAGTCCCTGTGCATTTGGAGCACTGGCTACCCTCCTCAGCTTTCGTGCCAGTTCTTCCTTTCCAGCAATTGTGGCCTGATCGTTGGCACCTGAGACGGCATCAACTTTAAAGGTCGGAGTATCAGGTGGACTCGGAGGAACCGAACCTTCATTGTGGTGTCGTAACGCAGGAGGGCCCTGGTGTGCGAAGTATGGATTGGCATGAGCCGTAGGACTGACTCCATCATCTAAAGCATTGCCCTCACTGGCCACGGTCGTAGATCGATTGCGTCCTGAACCGGGAAAGAACTTTGATTGTCGGAATGAGCTCTTGCTCTCGGACTTCATCGAGCCATCCTTCTTCTCATCATTGCTACCTAGACTGTTGATCCGGAAGAAGTTCTTCAGCTTCTGCGGAAACGGGCTGTGGCCGTTAGGGTGCTTGTTGGACGACATCGAGATGCCCGAGAAGGCTCGCTTCTCGCTGGGAATCGAGGTTGGGGACGAGCCGTGAAAGAGAGCCGTCATCGAGAATTCGCAGCAGCGTTAACAACAGCTGCAATGCGGTTACTCGAGAGTGGCTGTCGAGTAGGGCGTGGGAATGAAGGGAAGGACGTTGTGAATGGAAGGTCGTCCGTTCGGTGCTATGGAGTCGCCGTTGACAGTCGATTCGATTGATTGTTGGACCGTGCTTCGTCACTTATCAATCAAGGCCGACGTTGCTCCTCAGCCCGCTCGCGAAAAAGTGGCTCTGGGTTTCGGGGTGCCGTGGCGCAGTTGGCGGCTTCCTTTTGTTACTGGGCCATCTGCAATTTGAATTCAGGAGGCCGCGAGTCTGCTGATAGAGTGATTACAGCAGGAATGTGAAGCAAACACGATACTATTCGGAGAATTGGGGGAAGAAAGTGGAAGAGATGGATTGGCGGGAGGATAGGACACTGGTTTCTTGGTGGTGTTAGTCGTGCCCGCTGATATCTCGGGGCGGATTATCAAACTGGAAGCTGCACTTCAGGGTGGGATGGGGAGGGGGATGGAATGGATGCAGAAGCCTGAACGGGCCAGAAAGGGGGCGATCCGACGGCCTGGCCACGCCGCTGCGCTCTTCTAATCCCAAGAGTACCGCGGGCGTTTACCCCAATACTGTTCTGGACACACAAGAAACACAAGACAAGTATCTGATGATTGGTTGTGAGTGGTGAAGTTGTCAAAGAGGGTGAGACAATATGTTCCCAAGTAAATCAGGTACAGAGTAGAGAAGGATCCAAGGACTGTCCCTATTGTCAGAGCAAGAGCGAGGAAGGTTTCGATTCTTGGTAGCGACTCAAAAGCCTCAATGTTATCTTATTAGGAAGCAGATATACCATGTTAATTCCCATTTACAGATGTGTGGTCGTTCTCAATGCTCTATTGTCGCCATGCAGTGCCAATAGCTCAGCCCCTCAGCCTTCTTCCTCGGAAGCAGCATCAATGGCTTCATCCAGAGCCTAGGAACTGGATCCGACACTAATCATTTCCATTTCTTTCAATAATTACAGTATTCGCCTCTGAAAGTTGTAATTACAAACAACGCCATTTGCTTCACCCCCTTTTTAACAGTTGTTAAAGTTCTGACCTCTTCTCTCTAACTCATCGTCTCATCAAGCCATCGGCCCCTCTCCCGCCGCCCGAACCTCACTCTCGCCGGCCTCCTCCCCGCCTCTCGTCTCTCCCAGCCCAGCCCGGCAAAAGACATCTCCACTGCCGCCTCAATCTGCTGCCTCCTCACTTACCCGATACCATAGATAATTCGTCAATTGCCTCTACCACCTTCTTCACCACCACTTCATCTCACCCTTTCTGGCACTGTCACTGTCACCAACATCTCTCCCACCCAATAATCCCAAGACAGCGGAAACCCCGTACCGTAAAACCCTTGGCATCGGAATATCTCCATGCAAGTATGCGCTTCGGTTTTCCTCAAACAGCCTGTCCCTTGCCCCTCTTCAATCAACCAGCAAGATAATTACCAATCCATCCCATCTCCCTGACATCCCACCTCGTCTAAACCCCTATGATCTCATTCTACAAGGATCCCTCTCCCTCAGCACAACGCACTCCAAACTCATCTCGAGCCAACCCAACCCAACCCAATCCAACCCCGCGAATCTCAGATCTGATCGTAAAGCATCCAGTGATCGTGTCTGACGTGGTAGTGTAGTGAGTACAGGAACACTTACCTTACTCGCACAAGAAACAGATGAGCGTCCCAGTGCAACACTACCACGACCATTACTGGTCCTTGTTAATCTGAATCGCCTACTAATAAGCACTCGATATAAGAGCAGTAGAAGAAATACAAGCAGCACTGTAATATCCGGGTACTGTACTGTACAGTCATCCCAGCCAAGCCAAAGCAACCCTTCCTTTTCCTTCTCTTCCAGAATAAATTCGTACCCACCACTTACTATCTCAACCCAACCATCTGGCATCTCCATCTGGCATCTACATCCAATGAACCTACCTACATACTCCTTCCTAGAAAGTATGCCTCCATCAAATACCTAGGTAACGCTTCACAATCAACAAATCACTTTATCTGGCTTGCATAAAAAAAACCTCTTTCCCCAAAATCCCTCCCTCGCCACGTCTCACCTCCAAAAGGAACTTTCCCTCGTCCTCAAACAAGCAAAAAGCAAATACACATTCACAACTCAACTAATACCCTCCACAAACAAAAATAAATCACAATAATAAATCCCGCACCCACAAACACCAAGCACCAAGCCCTCTACGACCTCCTGAATATCAACCCCTCCTGAATATCAACCAGCCCTAACCCTATCATGCTACAGTACCTCAACTGTGTACTCTGGTAAATGCCGACACCAGCCGATCCCTCGATGATCCAACCCCACACCGATTGGATGAATGGAAAACGGCACCAGTATGCGACCAGTAATTGATGGGAAGAGACGGCTTCCGCTCTAGAACTTCTAGAAGATGCAAGGCAAAAAACTTAATTTGGAAGAAGCAAATACACAGCCACAGCACTAAATAGATCACTTTCACTGCACTTGAGTAGAGACGCGAGAATTATTGCATGTCTTGACATTGACCTATGCTTGAGTATCCTCATGACTAGTAAACACTCTTGTCTGATGCCGGGACCTTCATCATCAGAAGAGCGAAAGGAAAACTATTATCAGTTCTGAGACCATTCCGTTTCGTTGCCACGGTATTCTCCCTCGATCACAGAAAGGAAACACAATAATTCTACAGCAAATCCACTATCATGAAGGAAAGGCAGAAAGATGCAATATCGCTGTAGCCATGGGAACGATACATGTATCGAGACTTGTATGAGATGAAGCATCTCTCGGCACCATGTACAGAGAGGAGAAATATAGTGTAAGTAAGGCAAATCCATCAGGGTTGTGGTACAGCAGCTGACACCGCAATCCCGAAGCCTAGCCAGGCAGAAATATCGTACATCCGTTACAATACTGAGATCGAAAATGTTGACAAGCCACGAAAGAATGATCCATGAGAAGGGGATGGGACTGAACCGGGCGAGGTTGGACGAGAGAGTCAGTGATTTACCACTCCTCACCAGGACGGACTGGTCCAGTTCGGGTGGTGTTAGAGTTCCATCATTGGTCGATAGTGCTCTTCTCAGTCTCCTGCAGCTGCTCACTGATTTGTCGCAAGTATTCCTCGGCGGTCTGGGGAGCAGAAACACCATTACGTTCGTACTTGTCTTGGTTGACTGGACGATTCTCGGCTTGTGAGTTTGTGGACTTGCTCGAAGCTGACTTATATGGAACAAACTCAGCCGGGGCGAGAGACGCGACTGCGGAACCTCGATATTGAGGCAGAAATCCTTGAGCAGTGGCAGACGACACGGTTCCCATCAGAGGAGTACCAGCCCGGCCCTCGTTCTTCAGCATCTGCTGGAGGAACATTGTCTGTTCGTCGACGCTTCAAAAGGTTAGCTTTGTTTCTTCGCGGAGAGGATGTTAAGAGAGCTTACTTCTTGAAATTCTCGACACGTTCATCAAACGACTTGAAAGGCTTTGGAGAGACTCGATCACCATTGGCGTGAGGAGACAGGTGGATCTCGACAGTTGACTCGGTTCGCTGAGTACCACTTGCGGTAGAGTCGACACTTATAACGCTGTTCTCGCTCTTGTAGCGTTGAGCATCACGGCCAGCTGGTTGCCAGGAGTCATCAGATTTAGTGTCCTCAACCTCGTCCTCAGCCTCTCCAAAGAACGTAGCATTCTCAGGGGTGACGGGTGCCTCGTCCTGGTCTCTGCTGAATCGTACAACAGTTGGCTTCGGAGATGGTGATCTATATCCAGGGCAACCCTTTTCCATGAACAGCTTTGAGAAATCAAGCTCAGGAACTGACTTGGCGACCTTTTCCTCGGAAGCGAACTCCTGGTTCCGACCAAAGCTTGAATCACGAGACCAGCGATTGTGCAATCCTTGAGTAGAAGACGACGTAGCTTGCTGCGAAGTTCCTCTGTTCTTGGCATCAGTAAAGATCGGTTGAGGAATTGGCTTCAAGTAGGCGATATCGTTCGATGGAAGACGAAATGGATACAACTTTTCGGGTTCCGTCTCAGCAGGTACCTGAGTCTCAACCGACTTGACGGAGGCGATGCTGGCAGGCTTCTTGACGGGAGAAGGTGGGTAAAAATCCTTCCCATCAAATTTGGGCAAGCCACTCTGAACAGATCGAGGTGCCTTTCCCCAGTACAGGTATCGAGCACGAAGCTCATCATCTGTCAGTGGCCGAGAATAGACCAGATCATTAGCGTTGGCAGCCTGAGCACTAATACCGGTTGGGAGAGTGCCAATGAGATAAGGTACGGTCTCAGATGACGGCGCCGACACGTTTGACTTGACCGGTTGAGCTTGACTATGAGAGGTGCTTGAACGCTGGTGAGATCGGGACTTCTCATATTTTGTATTTTTCTGAACGACCTCGTGGCGGACTTCGTCTTTGGGGGGGTCGTAACCTCTGTCATTGCCAAATTTGAAGCCAGTTCGAAGCCAGTCAGTAGTAGAATATGCCATCAAGCGAGCGGTGATCTCAGACACAGTCTCCTCGGGCTCATTTTCTTCGATAGCGGAAGTTGAACGCGACATCTGCTTTGTGTGCGTTGATTGAATGGATTGTCCAGCCGCCGAAGTGACCGTAGTGCGAGAGCGTGGTTGGAATGGAGGCGCCATCGCAGCTGCAATAGTCAACTTGGATTTGACTGCCGGCTCTTGACGGGAAGCAGCATTATTATCATTCTTGGCGCCAGTCTTTGCGGTAATATCTGCTTGAAGGCTCTCAGATGCACATCGAGAGGACTTGTGTTCCCCGTGTGACTCAGCAGACTTATCACTTGGACGAACAGTGTCTGTCGTGTTGCCCTCGCGACGATGGTGGACTTGAAGAAGCTCCTCCATGTGGCCTATCTGAGAAAGGAGGCTGGTACGTTGCTGCTCGAGAACTGCCTTGTCAAGTCTATTCTTGTCGCTAGCCAGGAAAGTCTGAATCTGCTGGAGGTGGGCTTGCAAGACGACAAGCTGAGACTTCATGTAGTCTAAAGGCGCAACGAGACCGGGCATCGGCATGAAAGGCATGAAGGTTTCAGGTCCCTGGACACCATTCGGCATGCCCAATATCGAAGGTTGATGAGCACCTGAGAAGACCATGGGATTTGTTTGACTGGCGATTTGGAAAGGCAAGCCAGAAGGCATGAGACTAGCTGGTTGAGGAGCAATCTGGGGGAAGAAGTTTGGGTTTCCAAGCATGCCCATAGGAAGAGGAATGGCGTTTGGAGGAGGTTGATGTCCGAAAGGAACTGGGTAGACAATCTGGCCGTTGTAGCTGAAGGGCTTAGTCTGGTCAAACTGGGCTGGCGGAGAAATCTTGATTTGCTGAGTCTTAACTCCAGGAAACTGCGAGCCAGGAGATAATTTGGTGTGCTGCTCAGTTGGGCCAGCGCCATAGTAGCCAGATGGTTGGGCAGGCATGACTGGAAAGCCAGCTCCAGAGGTCTGTGGATGGAAGTTGTATGAGGGTAAGAAATTGCCTGGAACCTGAGGGACCTGCGGGTATGCCGACGACGCCTCTTGAATCCAAGGGCTTATTTCGAGAGACTTGAACTCCAGCTCGTTCTCGTCAGTGTTGCCCTCTGAAGGTGCGGCAGCGGGAGATCGAGTGTTTGGCACGATGCGACCACCTGCCGTGACGCGTACGTGAGTGGGTGATACAACAGCTCTGTAGAATTTTTGGAAGTTCTCCGATTGTTGTGCAGCGAAGCTAGTTGGCGCAGAGTGTGGTTGGGAAGATCTATCTGAGTTGTCGCGTCTTCGAAGATGCCATTGAACTTGTTGAGGACCTTGATATCTGCTAAACTCGAGGGAGCGCGGTTCACTTTTCTCAGAAGACTCGGTCACGTTCTTTCTGCCTAATTGGCGCAGAGCAGGCTTGTTTGTGATGTCGGTGAGTTGAGCGGAGGTGCAAGAGAATTTCTCGGGTCTGCGGAGTGCTTCCTCAGGGATTCTGAAGATGCCAGCTGATGGCAACCTGTTAGCACATGTAATAGCTTGAATATGCTTTTGTTGGAACGTACCAATGTCGGGGTGTTGGTTGATGTTTTTGACAAGGCAGGTGACGATCGGAAGTGAGGTTCTCAAGCTCAACAGCTCGGCAATGGAGTAACGACGCGTCTCGGTAAGCCCAGCCATTTTCGAAGCTGAACTCTTGTTGACAAGAACGAGTATTACGTAGCGGGGCCAGTCTTCGCAGATTATATGAGTCGCGTGACGGGTTCCGATATGCCACCATCCGCAATGGTTTCTTGGTGGAGAATACGATGTCGGCGAGGACTGTAAGTGAGTGAATCTGTCATTCTGTCGTAAGCCTCTCTTCTGTCTGCAATCCAATTGCTTATCCCGCATGGCCGATTAACCAAACTTCCAGACGCGCACAAGCTGCAAATCAGCAGTGCAGTCGAGTTGCAAGCCAGCCAAATGGTCCATAAGATGCATCAATCCACGTCGTGTCCAATTGAAACATGTTCTGGATGCAACAGCACGGCAGTCCGCAAACAGGAAGAGAATGGGAGAGGGAGAACAAGAAGATCGCCTCACCAACAGCCACCAGACTCACCACAGAACAGAACGACAAGACCATATGCCACGGATGAAGACGAATGTGCTAGACTGTGCGCACAAGGTCCTGGGCTTGGAGGGGTTGGGAGGGTGCCAGCAAATGGAAAGGAATGTATAGAGAGGCGTCCAGAATTGTGGAGGATGATGTTATTGTTGACTGGAAGAGAAGGATGGACGAAGACGTTGGGTTGCTGCGAAGTGTACTGCGCTGAAGTTCTCGCGTGGAAGGAGCGACCCAGGGCCGATGAGACTGCGAGAACCGGCCATAAATCGCCAACCGGTCCCAAAAGAGAAGGAACCATCTGAATGCAAGTAGTGAAGAATAAAGACTGCTGGATTTGGACTAAAGAGCTGCTGGACGCAACGCACGGTAGAAATTACCTAGGTATGTGCATTGCCGTACTTTCTGTAGAAGTGCTTTTTTGCTCGAAGTTCTGCTTCGCAACCAAAAAATCTTTGAATGAAAATAGGTAGGGAGCAAAAGCGAGAAAAGCAATGCTCAGAAGGGTTGAAATGCCTGCAAGGCACAATCTTCTTGATGCTAATGCTTTGTTCAAGTCCTCTTGAAATCTTCGGACTTTGTCAATCTGCAAGACTCCTTATGGCTCTTTCGAATTTGACTTGTCTGATTCTTGTCTCCTCAGCACGCAGTTCTTTCATTATTCTTCCAAAGACTCCTTCCAGCACATTGGAGAGGGCCATCTCTGTGTCTGGGAAGTTTGCTTGATCCTAGATGTTCCTGGTTAGCATATTCCTGCTTTCGAATTTACGATCAAGCTAAAGAGGCACAGGACAGCAGACCCGGAAAAGGTTCAACGCGCTTTCGGAAAATACGAAATCTTACTGCCTTTTGATACAAATCCTTTGGTTGTGGCCGTTCCGAAAGATACTCATTTGGCTTCAAGACACGCTCCTTTGATCATCGTCGCTTGCACATTATCAGCAGGCGCAAGTAAGCTCGCGTCCCTGGCTTGCTTCCGGTAATGAATCATCACCCTATTTGATTTGCATGCTTATATACCCTCTATCAGAGTGTCATCTTCATCATACCTTCTTCGGGATGCTTGAGAACCGTGGGCAAGAATTCTGCTCGAGCAGAAAAATCACACCAGCTCCTGCTCTAGTCACTATCTCTGCCAAAAGGAGCCCCTCGCGGCAGGGTTTCGAATTTAGCTCTTGTCCCGAATCCCATTACAGGTTCTATTGGAGGGGTCGTCTATCGCACCTACCGACGATGGCGATGCAACAAGAGGGAATGCTTGACCAGCTTCGCAGATGCCATTGAAGTCAATTTAAGCCCAATCACGTGGTTTCGTGTTTTAGGCTAATCAGACACTGGATTTGCGCTGGCCAGCCTTCTTCATCCCCAGCAACTGCACCTCATAGGGTTATCATCTCCACATATGTTCATCCAGCTCAAGAATCAACTGTCAACCTCGGATGATCAGCTTGACAACTGCCGCTATCGAATGACTGATCCGAATATACCTCCGTAAGTCTCAGGAAGAATTCTGTCACTTATCATTTCTGTACAGCGCAGAGGTGAGGGGAGTCACTAGTCTGCGGTAGGATGACCATGCAATGTTGCGGCAACCTCGATTCGCTCCTACGGCTTGACACTTCTGGCCTTACCACTTTCTGGTCATGGTCCGCGCCCAGCCAATGACGCTTTTTTCACCCTGTGGTGTTTACGCAACATACATCGCAGTACTCAGCGTTACACAGCGATGATTGTAGCAGACAACCTCTGTCACTGATTCGACAGGGCTAGCTTTCTGGCATAATCGAATCGACCCAGATGGGCGGCACTGTTTATCCCTCGCAATGTTTCAGTAGGTCATGCCATGCACGCTTCCATTGATTTGCGAGTAGCTTTCCGCGATTCTTGTCCGAAGTACTAGCCGGCTGAATCCTCCCGAATGCATGTTCTTTCCCTTTTAAGTTTCTGTTCGGAAACGTGATATTCAGGATTTCTTATCCAGTCCATGCATCTAGATCATTTGAAGCTTCCAGTCCGATTGGATATCCACTCACAATTATATCCAGACTTCCACATAGCGATCGTCTTGTCGTTGTCAACAACCACTGCAAGCAATGACCTACTGCGGAGACGGGAGTTTAGCTTGGCTTAACAGCCCGAGGTCTTTACCAGCCAGCAATTAAGAATGAAGTGTATGGCTTTCAAACGCTTTCAAGTTGATCTCCTTGGCTATCCGGCTGCCCTCCTATTCGTCAAGTTGACAATTTCTGGACCATCCCCTCATCAAAAATTGGTAACCACTTCCAATACCTTTCCCAAACCAACTAATCAAAGGCATCTCGCCTGCCGCCCGATTTTCCCATCCAAGAAAGGAACATCATTAATTAACATCATTCATTACGCAGAAGCAGGACACTCAAAATCCGAAAATAGTCAAAAATCCCCATAAATGCTCGACAAGGACCAACCATTCGATGCCTGCATAAACCCCACCCGTACGAATATCATTCTCCACTCTTTGGCTTCTTCAAAGTAAAGTGGCACCGAAGGAAGAAAGAAAAGTCCCCTATGCCGGATTCATATGAGTCTATTAGAGGTGGCCTTCGTTTCCGGTCCAGTTTCGTCCGGCTGTTGGATTTTGGACTCCGATTTTTCCAGACTTCTGAGCATCAATCCCATCCATCGCGGTGATGGTTATCGCGGCTGGTCCAGTGACGCTGGGAAAGGTCGGTTCAGCTGGCGTCTCTTTGACAGCCCAGCCACTATCCCAATCACTTCCAGCAATAATCTCCATGACAGTATAAAGGAGCATGCCGTTTTCGAATTGTGGCACAAACACCTCTCGCGAGATGCGAAAAGGAGCTGCCATTTCAACCTCAGAGTCACGGCCGTCTGCCTATGATGTTTGTCAGCAGAGTCCTCTCTTTCACTTCAAGGGAATCTTACGAGACAGTGTGCACATGGTGCGTTGTTTACCCAGACCCAATGTGGGCAATTGTAAGTCAACCAGTACTTGCACCGGTACTTGTAGTATCCTCCAGAACCACTCATGGTGATGGACTTCTACCCGCTGGCAGAAAAGCGTTAAGCCCACGTTGAAAAAACGCGGGAGAAGAGGGATTACAGGAAGCCTTTAAAGGGCTCCCGATATTATGAAAAAGGACTGTGGGTCTCAATTGGTATGGCGTCGAGAGAAGGAAGCTGAGCCTTCAAGGTCGAAAAAAAGAAAAGAGATCTGTGTCCAGGATATATAGGGAAGCCCCATACCCACGGTGGCCCCCTGCCTCACATAGCCTTGCCAGTCTGCCGACAGTGCATCAAAATCCTAGCCAGTGCTCACTATCCCTCCCGTGCTTTCATTCTCAGCTCCAGAAAATGGACCGACGAAGGCGAAGGCGCATTTCGCTTAAAAGAGTCCCGGAAAATCTGAGAGCTGGGGTCTATCCTGGAGCACCTCGAAAATTGCGAATTTTCCTCCTCACTTCGCTGCAACGCTGTCACCCTCATATCCACAACCATCTTCGGGTTTTCATTTCGACCACATCACCGCATCGCATCACCAAGACTAATACTCCACTCTGCGAAAACTTTATATCAAAGTATCCGAGGTCTGGATTGAAGAAAAGACCGCATCTTCTACCTGTCCGAAGCTTTCCTTTGTACTTCCTTGCTGTTATCAGATGGAACAGGGTTCTAGGGTGCATCACTTCCACAACGGCTTATGGCGTTCCTGGAGCGGAGCACCCATGAAATTTCCCATTTTCTCCCAATTGACTTTCCCCCACGACGGCTCGACGACGCGTCGAGAACGAGCGTTTGAGTGATGATGTCTGGACTCTAAACCGACCCCGGATAATTTTGTCCAATACTCGACACCGGGGCAGAGAAGGGAGCCTGCCGGTTGTCTCAATCTTGTTAAGCCTGTTTTTGTAGTGTCTCTCACGCTGGACTTTTGGTTTCAAGGCCAACTGGGAGTCCGATAGGCACACTATTACCCAGGCCCGGCACCCTACTGTGGTGCCACCACACCCAGCGTCCTTATCCATGCAGTGGAGGGCCACTCTCGGGTGAGGATCACCAGGTGAACATGGCTAAGGGCACTGACAGGGTTGGCACACAGCAGCCCTTGTCGCATTACCTTCTTTCCCACGTGTAGAGAGCGCCATCGAACGATGTCAGTGCACTAAACATGCAGCGGCCGCACGCGTTCCGCCGTCCCGAATGTCGAATCGCCGATGGCGATATGGAGGCTTCGAACTTCCATTGGAAGCTGTACGCAATACGCAAGGCAAATGGGACAACTTTGAGCCCCTGAGTCTATCGGCCTCGGTCTGCAGACTCCTGCAACAATGGCACGATGGCCTTGGGGTTTTGCCGAGAGTAATCTACGAGCCGACTCCTCTTTCGGTCCCGATTACGGCCATTAACTGAATAATGTAAGGTTCAAGGTCCAACAAACGAGCGCAAAATAGTGGACCATCGGACTGTTGTTTGTTTCTGGAGAGGATCTGTCGTCGCCAGTCAGCATCCACTAAAACCCATATTTCCATCAGCAGTAGTCATGAAGTTTATCAGACATGGATTGCGCTCGGGCCGGTGAGGGGCCCTAGCAGGTTTCTTACCCGCTGCCAGAAGCACTTGCTTTAGTGGCCGTTTTTGGCTGACGGCAGCGCCCGTTCTGGGGCATTTCATCTTGTGTAATATCAGATGTCATATTGAAGACGCCAGGCATCAGCACAAGAAACAGCAACAAAACACAAAGTTTTCGAGATTATGCTAAGATTACACTGTGATGCTGCAGCCTGCAGAACGCCGACATGTACGAACGTTACGAATCGAGTGGGGGAGGGGCAACTTGGCGTTTCCACCCCACGCAACGGAGGCGTCTCCAACCAACGGAGAAGCGGCAAATATATGCCTAGATGTGAGTTCGTGCCGAACCTTGGGAAAATGATAAGATCAAAATGAAACAATTGATGGTATCATCCGTGATAGGGCTGGATCAAACTTCGGCCGTCTCATGCGCTACCACCACACCTTCAACTTCACAACGTGAGACTTACGAGACTTGGACATTGCTTTCAAGAAACGACACTACCGTCCGAGTACCTGGCCCTTGCTGTGAGAATACCATACGTTGTGCTCCTCATGGCTGCTGCTATATCACTACACAGCAATGTCATGGTGCGGGGTCCTAAATGGAATTGATTGAAAACACCTGCGAACGACAAGAGGAAAGCAGCTTCGGAGGATGCCATGCAATGATCGCTAGAAGGCAAGGGGAGACTCACGAGATTTGTGGGGAGCCTCGTGTTCCATACCTTTGTCTGAATATTAAAGATATGGCGAGGAAATGAGTACCTGAAAGTTTGGTAACTTGGTCACAAGCAACAGCAATCGACGTATCCAGCGACCCTGCCAATCATCAGGCTATTCCTGAAATATCTATTCTCATTACATTACCAAACGACACCCAAGCTGCGGTTGCCACATCCAGAAAGCGGAGTCAAGTCCGCAAAGCACATCACTCGAAACGGTGTTGGTTCATTCTCAGAATAACATCAAAAATACGACATGTCATATTTTCATTTTGTCCCGTCCAATTTCAGCACCAATATCTATGACCCTCACTTCCTCACTTCAGCGAGCTTCCTCATCCAGACTCTCACCCGCCCTACTCGATAGTCCAGTACACTAGGTAGTACGACCCAACAAACTTCACGTGTGGCGGCGGCTCAGCAGCTGTTGACGCACTTCACAGGCCGAGTACCGATCTTCTAGACGCAACCACACTAGCCTTTTGATACACAGGATGAAATGACACTCAATTTCGTGATGCACAACATCATTGATCCTCCGGCTTAGATCCTATTCGACAGTCACAGACGGGCTAGTGTTATAGCTATCAGACCACAACCTGATAACTCGAGATGCCGATGCGGCGATTATAAACGAGTGTGAGAGTCAGGTAAGTATGTGATGTGCAACTCCACGTTTCCCTACACCAATGCCGTACGCGCACATGCAGCCATTACCAAGATGTTGGGAAACCATGCTTCTATTCTCTGTGACTCTACTTCTGAAGACGTCGTTCAATATCAGATGTGCACAATTGCGAGAACAACCTGTCCCATAACAGACCACGAATCGACTCTATTACATGACTGGCTGGCTGGTTGGCTGAATGATGCAAGCAGCTACTTCTAGACACCAGATAGCGAGGATATCCCTTCCTCCGTCCCCTCTTATTTGCGCCACCTAAGCTGCGTATGTTCAACGCAACTAAACAGAGCAGAGCAAACACCAAATCAAGATCCTCTTTTTTTCTTTCGCTGCCTTCTATGGATAAACATGTGCGCGTCCTCTTGCGAGGCATCAATCGATCGATCGATCGGATTCTAACTCTGACCGACTGTCTTTTGTCTACCTGCCTCCCTTCATGGCCTGCTTCCTCTTCACTTTGTCCAGTGTTCGCTGGAGAGAAGTCTTGATCTCTCCCTTTGCGAAGGTCGAGAGATCGTAGTAGGTTGGTGCGATATCCTGTTCACATGTTAGCGATATGTTCCTCATTTGTTATCAAGGTGGAGGGAGGATAAGGTGATTTACCAGCAACCACTCAGGTCTAACAGCAGTGACCGTCCGGACATAGTTCTTCGTCGTGAGCACAAATTCATTGTAAACAACCCACTCGCTATCGACGCCAAGAACAGTACTTGGATGAAGCAGAACGCTCTGATCATCCTTGACTGTCTTGTACGTCTTTCCAGAAGGGTCCTTCTTCGCGACTTGCATGAAGAAACCAGCGACGAGCGCACGGCGGATATTGGTGTAGTAGTCCTTGTCGTTAAAATCCGTGCTGACGAGCTCCAATTCCGACTTCTCCATGATCCGCTTCAGCTGCTGGCGGACGTTGTCGGCAGATTGAAGGGCTCGCAGACTCAGGAAATGCTCGTGGCACCATCTCTTTTGGTCTTGTTGAGCCGCAGGCCCCTTGAAAGCGTGGTAGACGTTCAGCATGGTGAGGTGGTCTCCATCTGGATGTGCGAACAGGGCTTTCATTTCGTCTGCACGCTTTTTCGCACTTGCTGGTCGGACGAAGATCTGTGGAACTGATAGCAGAGCAGTCAGGGACAATATCTCGTTCGAGCAGTAGAACTCAGGTGAGGAGATGAGCATGACCGCGAGTGCTGGGTCAAGTGGGAACTCAGAGGCAAGTTTGCCTAGAGCAGTCAAGTCTCCATCATCGTCGAGACAAGCAAGATAGTTCAATTCCTCAAGTGCTCTCATCAATGTCTCCGGAGCTGGTGGATCCATAAGATCGAAATGTACCAGGTCATCAATGCCAAGCTTCTTCAACTCCAGAACAGTATTGGCAAGATTCGACCGAAGAATTTCGGGGTATGTCTGCTCAATCAGCTCCTTCTTGAAAGCGGCCTCGGTGTACAGACGGAAGCACTTTCCAGGTCGCGTACGTCCAGCACGACCAGCTCTTTGTTGCGCCGAGGCTTTGGAAATAGGAGAAACGAGCAGAGACTCAACTCGGATACGTGGATTGTAGACCTTTTGTTTACTGAAACCGGGGTCAACAACGTACACAATACCGTCAATAGTCAGAGAAGTTTCTGCAATATTCGTTCCTACGATGACCTTACGTCCTGGTCTTCCGCCAGGTCTGGCCGGTGGAGGTGCTGGCTCGAAAATCCGTTGTTGCTGGGCTGGAGGCAAAGTACCATAGAGAGGATAGACCTTCAGTGGTCCTGCATCAGCTTCTCTGATCATTTCGTCTGCCTCAAGTGAGATCTTCCTGCATGCATCTTCAATTTCCTCCTCTCCAGTCAAGAACAGTAGAATATCTCCTTCTGGCTCAGTGGCATGAATCTGTAGAACCGTTCGTAGAGCAGCCTCAACATAGTCTCTCTCTGGCTCTGGTGTGTAAAAGATCTCGACAGGGTGTGTTCGTCCAGGGACAGCAAGGAGTGGCGCATCATTAAAGTAGCGTTGAAACTTCTGGGCATCAAGAGTAGCAGACATGATAACAATCTTTAAATCTGGACGTCTCAACGCAACCTCCTTCAACAAACCCATCAGGATATCGGTCGCAAGCGTACGTTCGTGAGCTTCATCAAGAATGATGCAGCTGTATCTCGTTAAGTTGTGATCATGCATAGCTTCTCGCAGAAGCATACCGTCGGTCATATATTTCAGAATCGTCCGGGAAGAAGTCACATCTTCAAATCGAATACTGTATCCAACTTCTTCTCCGAGCTTCACATCCATCTCATTAGCCACACGCTGAGCAACTGACATTGCGGCAACTCGACGAGGCTGGGTACAGGCCACAAGCTTTCCATTGAAGTGGGGTAGGTCGTCGAAGAGGACGAACTGAGGAATCTGCGTAGTTTTTCCGGAACCAGTTTCACCAACGAAAACAAGGATTTGGGTCTTGTGGAACATGTCCAGAAATTCCTGTCTGTATCTCTGTAAGCATGTGAACCATATATAGGGTTAAAAATTGCTATGCGACCTACCTCTGCTTGTGGACAGGGAGATCTCGTCTCGTCTTTAGAATATTGAAGTATTGCTTCGACAGTGGCGCATTGTTGAAAGGGTTCGCAGGTCCATCTTCAGCAGTATGCGCTTGCGCAGCAGTGGTTGCATGTCTTTTGAAGCCTGACAAGCCAGATTCCCCGCCATTGGTGTAGCCATTGCCATTGCCAGTGGAGTAGGAATCATCGACTTCAACCTCATAGTGATGCGCCAGGTAAGGGTTTTGCTTGGGGTCAAGGTTATCGGTCCTTGCCCGCTTTGCTTTCGACATCTCTTGCTGATCTGGACGGCGGTCAGTCATGGTGAGAACTGACTGGAATGGGAGGTAAGTGGTGTTTACTTCAATTTGCGCGACAAGGCTGCCTACAAAAGATTTCAAAAATTCCCGATAAACTTCCTGAGTGATAAGCTAAAGTACGCTAAGATAGAAGTCATGTGACTGGGCTGATATCGCGACTTTGTGCTGCACGGCGGCTTGGTTCCATCTTCGAGTATTTCATATCCCTCAGACACAATCATGGCGAACGCAGACTCTCCAGATCCCACAAAAGACCTCCTTCCTGTTGCCAATAAGGAGGATGAGGTCGACCCAGTTGCGCCGGCTGGCGACCCAAAACTGCCGACCCGGAAAGATGCCTCCTTGAAAGACTTCCTCTCCAAGATGGACGACTATGCGCCAATTGTACGTCTGATTTCCGCGATTCTCTGACTGCTCTAACAAGCTTCTAGATCCCAGATGCTGTAACAAACTACTATCTGACAAAAGCCGGTCTTCCTCCACCACCCCAGACAGACCCCCGCCTTGCCCGCCTCCTTGCACTTGCAACCCAGAAGTTCATCGCAGATATTGCTGCGGATGCCTATCAATATTCCCGTATCCGATCATCCAACTCTTCGAACGCCAACAATCCCATGGGTAATCTAGGTGCTGCTGCAGGTTTCCCTGTACCAGGTCAACCAACTGCTGCGCCAGGTAGCAAGGAGCAGGCAGGTCGGGGCGGTCCTCTTGGTATCCAGCGACCAGGTTATGGAGGTGGTGGACAAGGTGGCAGCCAGAACAGGACCGTCCTTACAATGGAAGATTTGGGGATGGCTGTTGGGGAATACGGAGTCAATGTTAAGAGAGGCGAGTTCTATAGATGAGCGTTTCTGGGACATCTGGGAAGCTACGGTTTGGTTTGATTTGATTCGGGACTCGATGGGTGGCGTTCAGTGTATAATGAGGCGTTCCATTGCCACGGAATTTGGCAATCATCTCATCTGGGCAGAGGTGCTAAATATTTGCACAACGGAGGCTTGCTAGGATAATGAAAGACCTTCAACTCAATGGAATTAGAATGATAGATCAATATACGATCCTCATATATTGATGGTAGCATCAGACTGCTGTTCGCCTCGAATTGATTGTTGGGTCTACATGCAGCTTTCGACGATGTTCCAAGCTTTGTCGGCCCTATCCTCGCAATCGCCCATCTCTCAGTGCTTCAGTCAGCACAGTCTATGATACATCCAACCAGCACGTGAGATCTGTTCTTTCATGATTCCTCATTCTGTATAGTATACCCGTCTTCCTACAAACATTTCGATGATCGCTCCCAAAACGCCCGTCCGTATGCAATCCCGGCCCATCTACTTGTTCTTACTCTGCTTGTATGTGAACCGTTTCCTCGTCCTGACTAGTGTCAGCACCAATTCATTCACCACACAAAGTGAAGCATACGCTGAAAATTCCCCCAGCTTGTGTCCGACCATATCTTCCGTTATAGCTACATCATTGTATATCTTCCCATTGTGTACCTGGAACACAAGGCCGACGAAGTTAGGAAGAATGGTCGCGGATCGAGCCTGGGTCTTAATCGGAGGGACTTTCTGCCCTGGTGCGGCTCGTTGGATAGGGAGTCTACTCGAAGTTAGAGGAGGAAGGATGCGACACAGGTTGACTCTTACGGCACGATGTTGGGTCCTATAGACTATTAGCGAACATCATGACAGTGGAATGCCGCATAAATCCAACGTACCTTTCCAGACTGAACGCGCCAGTAGCGCCCGAGTAGGATTCATTGTTGCGATGCTGTGAAGGTAGGTTCGTTGTCGTCTTTCTGAGCTCGCTTCGACAAAAGTTCGTCCAGAATCGGAAGTAAATTGGCCAGGCTCCAGGCGGCATCTGCAGGGATTAAACACGCTAAATCCTGTCGCGTCTCCCCAAGACTCTACCTCAAAGTACCTTAAATACTGCGCACCCAGCAGCCGTACCTTCGGCGCCAGGACAATTTCGGATCGCAAAATCTCGACGGTCTTTTCTTTGGTCTCTCATCTACCCTTACAGAATCCCCGGACAATCAAGACGTTTCTTACAAGCAGAATATCGAGAGAAAGAGTCATCCACTTCCAATATGCCGCCGCGAAGTAGTCCGTTTGCGCCTGACTGCCTCTATGTATCTGATACTAACTGAGTATACAGGTGCGGATACTATTCGTATCCTTGTAGCTACCGATAGTCATGTAGGATATGAAGAGCGAGATCCAGTCCGAAAGGATGATTCGTGGAAGAGCTTCGACGAAGTTATGCGCATGGCAAAAGACCAAGATGTAAGTACTATTTCCATACGAGCGCAACACATCTAATATCACCTAGGTCGACATGGTTCTTCTGGCTGGTGATCTATTTCATGATAACAAGCCATCCCGGAAATCTATCTATCAAGTCATGCGATCTCTTCGACAGAACTGCTTAGGTGAGAAGCCTTGCGAGTTGGAGTTCCTGAGCGATGCAAACGAAGTTTTCGATGGTGCTTTCAATATCGTCAACTACGAGGATCCTGATATCAACGTTGCTATTCCTGTCTTCTCAATTCATGGCAACCACGATGATCCAACAGGAGATGGTCACCTGTGTTCGCTTGACCTTCTCCAGGTTTCTGGTTTGCTCAACTACTTCGGTCGAACTCCGGAATCAGACAGAATCGAGATCAAGCCTATCCTTCTACAGAAGGGCAATACCAAGCTGGCACTCTATGGAATGAGTAATGTTCGAGATGAGAGACTGTATCACACTTGGAGAGACGGCGGAGTGAAATTCTTCTCGCCAAGTCTTCAGATGAAGGAATGGTTCAACTTGATGGCCCTCCACCAAAATCATCATGCCCATACCGAATCTAGCTACCTACCGGAGAACTTCCTGCCACAGATGCTGGATCTCATTATCTGGGGTCACGAGCACGAGTGTTTGATCGATCCACGCGAAAATCCGGAGATGGGATTCAAGGTCATGCAACCTGGTTCCTCTATTGCGACATCACTTGTACCTGGAGAAGCAGTCTCAAAGCATGTTGCTATCGTCAGTGTCACTGGCCGTGACTTCACGGTCGAGAAGCTTCGCATCAAGTCTGTCCGACCTTTCATTCATCGGGAGCTGGTCCTTGCTGAAGATGACCGCTTCAGAAAGCTCGCTAAGGTAAAGGACAACAAGAGTCTCTTGACTGATAAGTTGTACAAGGTGGTAAATGAGCTCATTGAAGAGGCTAAGGAGGAGTGGCTCTCGATTCAGGACCCCGATGATCCACCAGAAGAGACACCTCTCCCTCTTGTCAGACTAAGAGTTGAATATTCGGCACCTGACGGTGGCAAATTCGAGTGCGAGAATCCTCAGCGCTTCTCAAATCGTTTTTCTGAGACTGTTGCCAACCGAAAGGATGTGGTCCAATTCTACCGAAAGAAGACAGCGAGTCGTAAGTCGGAATTTTCATGAGAATCGGACCTCACTAACAGCTTCAGGGAAAACAAACTCTGATTCGAAGGACATGCCCGATGCCGAGGTTCTGGCTGCTATCACTAACGACAACATTAAGGTTGGAAAGCTCGTCCACGAGTTTCTTGCAGCTCAGTCACTCAAGATTCTCCCCCAGGAGCCTTTTGGAGATGCTGTCACCCAATTCGTCGAGAAGGATGATAAGCACGCCATGGACACTTTCATCGTCGATAGTCTTGCTACGGGAGTTCGAGACTTGATGGGTTTGGATAACGAGGAAGACGATCTCGAGCCCGCTATGGAGCGCTTGCGCGAGAAGCAGAATGCTGACTTCAAGGCTGGTGTGAAGAAGCCAAAGAGAAAGGGTGTTCTAAAGCCTGTGCCTGCAGGATGGGACTCTGATGTTGACGGTGAATGGGCTGATCAGCCTGGTTCGTATGTTTTTGTCGATGACGACGATCAGGAGGAAGATGATGCACCAAATCCCGCAGCCAAGCGAGGTGCAAAGAAGGCCGTCGCAGCAAGTGACGACGATAATGAGTCGGTGATCTCAGCTACCACCAAGAAGGCTCCAGCAAAGAAGGCCCCGGTGACGAAGAGAGCTCCTGCAAAGCCCAAGGCTGCTCCCAAGGCAAAGGCACCTGCGAAGACACCTGCAAAGAGTCGGAAGAAGGCTCAGGAGCCAAGCGATGATGAGGATGACGACGATGTTATCATGCTGGATGAGCCTGTGCCTACCAAGTCGCAACCAAGACGAGCTGCTGCTACGACTTCGAGAGGACGGCAGACGCAGCTCAACTTCTCGCAATCACAAGCAAAGAGTCAGGCCGCCAAGGACTTGAGCGATGATGAGATTTCTGATGACGATGATGCATTTGAGCCAGTTGCTTCATCATCCAGAAGAAAGTAATTGTGAATCAAAGGACTTATGGGATATAAATAATGGGCATTGCGTTGGAGTTTTCTTTAGCTCTGTGGTTGCACGGCATTCTGGGTTAGGGATATGGCGCTGTGGAAAAAAGCATTTGCATCTTGTTTTGCGAGATACGACCTGATGACTGACGATAGATGGGAAGGGAATGGTTGGCAAATCCTGTTAGCTAATTGACTTCCGCTTTCCACAATTGCAGCTCTTCCTGGGTGCATTGATCAATTGTCTTCCCATGAGTTCAAAGTAGAAAAATATTACTGAGAGGTACTCAAGTAACGGACACAGGACCCACTTTCGGTAATTCCGCCCTTCAGGTGACAGCGCCTACTTGTAGTGGCGCCTTTAAAATTTCTAAGCAGATTCTTGGTCATGCTTCCTTGAACAGTTCATATCCCGATATCTTTATAAAGTCAAGTAAAAGTCTGCAAAGGCATCGACTCATAGTCCTGGTGTATATTCTTGGAAGAGTAATCGGAGACGAAGGGTATCTCAAGTGCTTTAAGTTCAGTTCTTCTAGATCGTTAACAACATGGCGCCAACTCCACAGCCGAGATCAGCCTTTATTTTGATCGACGTCCAACAAGGTCTCACCCATCCAACCCACTGGGGTCCTTCAAGAAGCAATCCATCATTCGAGCAAAATAACGAGTCCCTCTTAACCAGTTACCGCAAACTCCTCTCGTCAACCGCCTCTTCAACATCCCCTCCCCGCCACAAAATAATCCACGTACAACATGCTTCTACTCTGCCCAGCTCACCACTACACCCTTCCTCACCAGGCTTCTCCTTCCAACCCTTCGCCAAACCCCTCCCCTCCGAGTTCATCATCACCAAAACCGTCAATTCCGGCTTCATCGGCACGAATCTCGAGGAAGTGCTCCGCGAGCACTTCGCTGGCGAGCCAGGCAAGCTGTATCTCGCAGGTCTGACGACGGATCATTGCGTTAATACGACAACGCGTATGGCTGGAAACTTGAAGGTAGCGGATGGAACGGATGGGGAGGCTGGGGAGGTGATTTTTGTGGAGGATGCGACGGCGGCTTGGAGGAAGGGGGAGGGTGATGAGTGGTTTGATGCAGAAGTTGTGCATAGAGTTAACACGGAGAGTTTGAGGGAATTTGCGACGATTGGGAAGACGGGGGATGTTGTGAAGGAATGGGAGGGCTGGGTGGTCTAGGTTGATTGGGAATGAAATTGGGAATGGGGGTTTTCTTCCCCTTGTGTGAGTGAAGTGTAAGATCAAGCGGGTGGATATCGTCGCTTGAGGCTCTCGAGATCGAACAGCTGTCCCTGATATTGCTTTTCGAGAGAGAAGCCTGGCACGCGCATTCTGAACACTGCTTGAAATACAATTCACGAAAGTCCAATTGTTCACTCTCCTCCAATTTCCTTCAGGCACGTCGAGGCAGAGGCTTATCTCAACCTGACCTACTTCCGATCATTTACACATCTTTCCTTGATCCTTTTTATAGCAATCTACAGCAAGCAAATAGGGCCATGTCCTCTTGCTTCTCGTTGCTGCGGAAGTAACACTACTGGAAGCGATTTCTTGGCGTAAGTAAACAAATCGTCAAAACGCTAAACATTGCAAAAAGGACCGCAATGCTCTGTATTTGACCACAAAAAGTGCACAATGATTTTCTGGAGTCAATGATACGACAAAAATGCAAAAAAGAAATTCATCTTTCAACGGCCAAAGCCGGTTTTAGAACCAGGGGCAACGAGAATGGTATGCATCTTGCCGTCTCCCATTTTCAGGGAGGGAAGGAGGGACCAATATTGCTATGAAGAAACCCGTTCAGGACCATTACTCGCGCAGTATTACATGCGTTGGTTGAGATGAATTCTTCTTATTTGGTTACTTCAAGATGGAAGAAAAGTGGGGCATTCGGTTCTGATGATGGTTCTCCCGGAACGTGGGAAGGTCATGGGCCATGTGGCACATATGTCTTGTCAATGTGTTGCTACATGGCGAAGTATTTCGAAAAGTTTCTCCAGATCATACCCTCAAATTCTTGACCTTTCTCAGTAGGCTGTTGCCTAATTTGCACCCATGCAAGCACAGTATCAACAACACGTGAGTGCGCGTTTTGTGTCCAAGCGTCAGTACGAATAAACACGTCGTCCACGAAGATTGTTTCCTCTCAACATTGAATGAGATGAACATTCGGCGGATTAGTCGCATTGGACACTCCTTTGAATCTCTGTACGACCAAAACTGTGCTGCAATAACCACAATCAATCCTTTAAGAATCACTTCAATCCCCGACATCACCACGTCCACTCTTGGAACCCCGACAACTTGTACCAAATTTCGAAGAGAGAAATCTGAATGTGTCGACGCTTTCAAGCATGACCACCGACTATGACTTGATCGAGAAGGTCACAGACTATGTAGAGACATACATGGACCAATTCGATGGCTCTCACGACTTCAACCACATCAAAAGAGTCGTCGGCCTAGCCCACGAGATCTCTTCTTCGACCAAATCCGCCCACCCTCTAGTTACCAATGACAAACAAGATTCTCCCGTCCTCGATCCAACAGTCATAACCCTCAGCGCCCTCCTCCACGACGTTGGCGACCGCAAATACCTCACAGAAGGCCGAGATCCGACCACCCAAGTCCGAGCTCTCCTCCTCAACTTCGGCGCCTCCGAATCACTCGCACAAACAGTTCAGGCAATCTGTCTCGGCGTCTCCTTCAGTTCAGAGATCAAAGACCCCTCTCACGTTACCAATCTCATAGCGCAGTACCCGGAACTGGCAGTTGTGCAAGACGCTGATCGGCTTGACGCTATTGGTGCCGTTGGGATTGGGAGACTGTTTACTTACGGGGGTGCGAGAACAGAGAGAAATATGCATGGGAGTGTGGAGATGATGGACTGGAAGCTTTTTAGGCTCGAGGGGATGATGAAGACGGAGAAGGGGAAGGAAATGGCGAGAGAGGCGACTAGGAGGATGGAGATGTTTAGAGGGTGGTGGAGAGAGGAGATTGGGACGGAAGACTTTGGAGAGAAGGTTTTGGAGGAGGCTAAGGCTGTGGATGAGGGAAGCTCGACGGATGTGACTGATGGAGAGGCAATTGAGGAGCTTTGACGAGTCGTTGAGGCGGTAACGCTGCTTTCCAGAATTACAAGATTTGCGAGTATACCAAACCGATATTTTTACTTTTTCTTGAAAACTACAAGATAATCGATCCTGAAGAGCTTTAGCATTATGTCTGGACCATTTTGGCTTCAAATGCTGGCAGCTGTTTACGACTTGGAAGAGCTATCTATTCTATTTCGATTTCTCCATGCACTGCCCTTCATTCATTCTATCTTCGTCCTTACAATTACATCCGTAAGTGTATCTCATCGAAGTATCTCACAGCAACAAAGCTCTATTCCAATGCTTACTTCTCACCAACACCAATTCCCAACCCCCAAACCCTCTGCACCCAACCCCAATAATCTTGCTCGCCCCCTTTACCCCTAAACATCTGCACATGCTCAGCGCCCTCAACCAACTTCTTCAAAACCCTATATCCCTTCCCCTCCGTAGTCTTCGCATGAGCCTCCACATCCCTCCAATCAATCGCCAAATCCTCCTTACTATAAACATACGCCTTCAAACACTTCTCATCGAACAACTCCTTATTATAAAACGCAAACGTCGGCCCCCAAACAAGCTGATGCCAGAAAGATTTCGGCATCCAATTCACCGCAACATACACAACAGATACAACGACGTACGTGATAGACATGAACATCAGCCACGGAAACAAGGGTAGTTTCCTCGCTGGCACGGCGAGAGCGTGGATATCTCTCCGGAATCTCGGGATCCCAGGCGCGGAGTCGATGACGTGGGATTTCATCTGCAGTGTCCTGCCAGTAGTAGTCTTATACGAAGCAGCGATGTTGTAGACTCTTTTCGCACCGCCGTTGCTCAGCGAATGCACGTGCAATTTCTGGATATCTGGATCATGGGCTAGGAGTGCGGTGACTGCCTGAGCGACGTCTTTCCGGCGACGGGATTCGGTCTCGAACATGAATTGCTTGGTGGTGATTGTGACGAGAATGATGCGGGCGGAGGGGTAGAGACGCATGTAGGTGCGAGTGTAGTAATCGATGTGTTTTGGGGTGGCGTTCATCCAGGAGCAGAAGAGGATGGTGGTTGGGTCGTTGGGGGAGGGTGGTGATGAGAGTTTGGGGGGCTCGTAGAGTCCGACTACCGGTGACAGACGTTTGAATTGTGAGAGTGGTTTGGTTGGTGCTGATGTTGGAGAGGTGAGAAGAGGTGCCTCTTCGGGCTCTACTCTTGAAGGCATGATGACAACGAGCAGGCGAGGGCAAGTCTGACTAATGTAAAATCAAAAACTTTGAGGAAATCAGTTAATCGGTCTCTTGCCAATAGAAACCTCGCTTTGCACTTCTTCAGGAATTGCGAAAACGAAAATAATAAATGCAAAACCCAGACGGGAACGGGAACTGGACGTTGGTAGAACTGCTTGACGACTTGTGAACATACAATCAAAAATCAACAATAGGTGCTCGCAGAGATCAAACAAGAATTGTTCTACTTAAGATATATATATATCTTGAAATGTTATAGAGGGAAAAATATCATCAATGCACCCCACACGGCACAACATTGCTCCTCAAACTGTTGGGAGCGATGATGCCGACGATGTTATCGGCAGGAGGATCCTTGTCCCTCTTGGCATCCCACGCGCCGCGTACCAGTTTAAGCTCCTACCAAGAGATATTCGGCCCCAAGACCTTCATAGGCGAGCAATATTCATAACCTTGACCGCTTGAAATGAGGTCTTGAATGCTCAACAAAATGGTTGTGGATAAGATATTTGCGGCCGTATTGAAGAGTTTACAGCTGATACCGAGGCACATTTTGTGCCTGTCAGCTTGTCAATGTGCGAGCTTGGATCACGATGTGGTCTTTGTAGGTTTTGACAGCTTAAGCGAGGCTCTTAGTCAGGGGTGAGCTCTTCTCTTGTCTCATCCCCTTCTTCAGGTGACTCTTTAGAATGGAAGGCCTTTGCTTCTCGTAGGGGTAATCCAAGATTCCACAAGATGAAAACTATCTCTAGTATCGTCTTGGTTTCAATACGTTCACGAGCCTTCCGCCGTTGTGGTAGATGGTGAAGATGCTCTTCAATTAAGAATCGAGATTATTTTCATCCTTTGCCGATCAGAGCAAAAGCCAGATCTCATCAAGGTTGGATTTTGACCTTTTCAGTTGCCGAATTTGAGTGAATTTTGGGGGTATCTTCTTCAATGCGTCGTGTTATCATGTGGATAAAATCCTAGATGCGGAAAAAATCTGGTCTTCATCACCACCATGAGAATTGGCAAGATTTTCGACTTTCGACATCATGAGATGTGCCTTCATCTTGTCCGCACTTCCACTTATATCTTGAACGACAAAAAGGAAATCATTTGGATGGTCTTGCAGTGCTAACCTCTGCTAGATTTCACCTTCACCTTGCTCATTGGTTTTGGCGAGAGCCCTTGGAAAAACACCTCGCTTATTTCGTTGCTATTGTTAGGAGCGTCAGAACTTCAGGATGCCACTCAGAGACCACAAATCAGCGGTAAGTCGAATTATAATCCGCACGATTTATCAATCTTATTCTTGAATTTGATACAATCATGCAATACTTTTGCGGGAAGTGACGGTCCTTTCTTCTAGTTCGAAGCCCAATTCAATGATGTTCCGCGCCAGAATCGTTGAACAATAGGATAAGCGAATGAGCCGGCGAAAATAGTACCCATCCTATTGTGCGTCAACCACAATACCAAAAGGTTCAGCACTTTAGCGATGCCGCTACAGCATGAATTATATCTTGCTATCCCCTCCAGACTATCTTACTCTTCTTCGTTTCTCTCCTTAAGCTTCCGATATCTGTCAAGAGCAAAGATTCGTCCTTCAAGCAAATCCGATACCAACCTCGCTTCAACAACACAACAGCAGTTCTCGCTTCACACTTCTCTTCTCCCCAATCCAGCAATAATCAAGCCATCAACCATGGATTCCTCCTCTTCATCAACCAGAGCAAATGCTCAACCCACCGGCGCCGCCAAGTTCACCGTCTTCCCAAAGCTCCCAACAAAATCCAAGACATGATCTGGAATTACGCCATCTCTAGCATCTCTCCCCGCATCATCAAACTCGGCTACCCTCCCACAACAACCACAACTACCAAATCCCTCACATCACCAACCCTTCCCCCTCCCTCCTCCACGTCTCCTCCCGCCCCCGCACCCTCACCCTCCGCCACTACACCCCCCTCTCCTTCACCTCCTTCACCGGAACATACATCGTCCATCGACACCCTCCTCTTCCACGTCCCATCCAACACCGTGCTGTTCGCCCAGCGACTCGGCAATGAGGATTGTACGGAGATGTACCGGAAGTGCGAGAGGTTGATTGTCAGCTCGGCAAGCGAGGCAAGCGAGGCCACAACCACCAGCACCACTACCAGGAGCCCGACTCGTTTGGTGTTGGAGTTTGGTGATATAGCGAGGAGAGATGAGGAGTGGGTTGAGCACCCGACGAATCTGGATGATAGATAGTATGAGGAGGATGAGCTGTTTGGGTGGTTTGAGGTGTTAGTGGAGATTAGTGTTGTTTCTGGGGGTGTTTCGGGTGAGATGGAAGGTGGAAATTTGAGAGAGGTTTCAGGCTTGGATGGTGGCGCTGCTCGTGGCAGTTTGTTTCCGAGCCAGAGGTTGTTGGATCAGTGCGTACGCAATGTGAAGGAGATTCGTGTTGTGGAGTTGCAGAGGGGAAGCGAGAGGAGGATGAGTGAGGATGAGAAGAGAAAGAGGATTGTCAGGGTGTTTGAGGAGCGGAAGGAGAAGTTGGATGAGGAGTGTGAGGAGGGGTTTGAGTAAGTGGACGTGGATGAGAGTTGGGAGAAGGAGATTGAGAGTTGGGTTGAGGGTATTCCGGAGGGACCGATGAGTTGGGCGGAGGATTCGGCAAGGGCTTTGGGGGAGTTTGAATTTGGGGGATCGGGAAGGGGAAGGGGAAAGGGAAGGGGAAGGGAGAGGAGCAGAACTACCTGCTTAATCAAATGGTATTGGGATGCTGGAAATCTTTGTGTGTAGGTGGGAGCTGCTTGTAGTGGGTTCGGGTACACCTGATGAATGACCATGATCAATGAAATCACCTCCCAACTCTCTGCAAAACTTGGCTCTGCCCATTGCTACCGTAGATATGTGAAGCTTTCCCATAAGATTACAAGTTCTAGATATTGGGCTGTAAGAAAAAGACATGAGAGTGCTGACATACGCGTTCTTGCATTCATCGTAACTTTACTCGACTTCCAAATTGGAACATAGAAGAAAGCTTATATGTCAAATCGATCTTCTCTTCCGTACCCTTTGACAAATATCGTAAAGATTTATCAATAGAGGTTATTTACTGAATCGCAGAAACCAATTTTCAGAAGGAACAAGCAGTACGCTCAATGAACAGAAATCAGACCGAAGACCGAAAAGGAAACCATACGTAGACCATTGAGAGAAGTTTCACAAGATGGGCAAAGTTCTTTGTCAAAAGCTGTCCGACCGGGCACTACCCAGACAGCTGACTCACTTTATAAAGTACCGAGAGGTGAAGTAACAGCTACAGAAAAGTCCACAGTAACGGGTACTGAAGCTTCCATACTGGCTCTACTGTACCCCAAGACGATTCAACTCCTGAGTGCATGACCGGAATTGAAGCTGGTAATCGGAAGCTCGTGGAATGGATTCCGAAGCGTTCCGTGAACAATAGTCCAAACGGCCCATGTCCCAGCATGCGTTGAGGACTTCGTCTAGTGACAGCAGTGTTCTTTCGAGAATTTTGTACCTAGGCGGTTGTTGAGTAGTGTTGTCCTCTTGATAGTTTTCCTTTCCTCATATCATCTTTGAATGGTGCAAGTAGGTGTTCCGTATATGAGCATCATTAAGAATCCCGCTTCGGCCTTGAGACATCAAGATATCAAATCATCTTTGAGATCTGAAATCCCCATCATCCTTTACCGTAGAGCTGGAAGTCCTAAATCGTGATTCAAATCACATCCATCACGTGTATCTTCCCCTTCATCTGCTGAGGTGCAAGTATAGACGACGTCCTCAACCATACTCTCGCTGCTTTTCCCATGCAGAAGCACCATCACAAAGCTCATCCTTCCCAAAGCCTAAGTTAATTCCGTGCTCCTCGTCCCTCTCTACCTTACCCCCTCCTCCTTCCTCGTGTTCCAGAACCAATTATTCCCGGTACCCCAGAGACCAACCAACAGACCGGGCTCAACCTAGCTCTGCATGTCTCTGTTCCCCACACAAGCCTATTTTCTCACCTTTCGGCGATCCGGAGACCAGTCTCAAGCCATTCCGAGTAGGATGTAAGCCAGAGAAAAAGTTACGTTGAGGCGTGGGCCAATCCGCTTTGGTGTGCGGGGAAGCCTAGCTGTATGTGAGGCAAGGGGAACTAGGTTGACGCATCGAACCGATGCAGACGAGTAAGTTTCTGTTGGAATTCTGAAGAAGGGTAACGCCTAGCTTCAAGAATATCAAGCCATAAAGCCCAGAATCAGATCAGATCTGTGGAGAAAAGCGGCGTTGTTTGGTCGGTTGAACTCCTCGTGCATGACCTGGAGGAACGGAAGCTCTGGACCTGTCGAATGGGAGCTTTCGCTTCGGGATTGGCGTTAAGAACTACAGGAGTGTGCAGAACAGAGGCTGAGCGGAACTATCCCGATACTATACTCTTTTGGGAGAAGAATGGCGTTTCTGGGGTTTGAAAATGGAAACTAGGAAGTATTTGAGATTCTTCTTCTGGATATGGATGTGATTTGCGAGATCTGAATTGGCAGGGAGGGGTTTGGTGCTTGTTCTTTTTCCTTGTGCGACTGGATTCCGAGCAAAGTGCGATTATTCTTATGCCCGAACGGAGTTATGTGGATTACTGATATCACCGATGAGGATACCCTGTCCTAGCACCATCCCTCTTCCCCTTCCCATTGCATCCTGCTGCTTGCTTGGATGTTTTGTTGGAGTGTCATTAAACAGTACCGAGCACTTCCGCTGTCAACTCCAGGTTGAAAGCTCGCGGGAAAGTCTAGCGAGATGCGGGGCTTCGGCGGGGTGAAAAAGGGGCCGAGGTTATGTCACAGCAGATAGCTATCACCGAAACTGGGGGATCTGGGTGGACAATTACCAGACATAAGAGCAGATATATTGGGCATCTCGGGGTCTCGTTGAAGCTTTGAGCTGCTTCGGATGAACAAGAAGATCATGAGGCAAGAAGTCTAGACGTGCTCGGATCAGCGATGCACCGTGACGCGTAGTGCTAGCGGAGAGATGATTAGAAGGTTAGATGGTTTGATGGTGGTTATCGTGCACGGTGTTCATGGAGGGGTAACGGGAAGCCGAGATGTCAATTTTCCGCATAGCTGGGTGGCTACACCCCTTTTCGGTGTTTGGCTTTGTTAGGCTTTGGCTTTGGCTTTGGCTTGCTCTTCTCTCTATGCCCTGCCCTTCCCTTCCCTCCTCGCTCTGACGGATCACCTTGACGGCCGTTGGTCCATTGCATACCAACCCTACTACTACTGTGGCTACAGCAAAACTAGAACTCTTTGGAACAGAGACGAAAAGGAGCAATGGACCAAAGGGCAATACCAGGGGCCGATCCTTGCCTGGTCTCCCACTCTCCCACTCTCCCTCGCCCATCCCCCGGAAGCTGCGAGACAGCTAAACAGCTTCGTGGAGCTCTCTCCACATCTAGGGCCTCTCACAGCCATCCATCGTGATCATGAAGGTCAACTAGGCTCCACCAAGTGTCACCAAACGGTTTAGAGTAACGCACATTGCAGGACTACCGGGCTCACCAAGACTGACTAATTCTCACTATTCGCCTCGAGGGGATGGAAATAATTACCAGGTTGTAGCTTCCCTTCCCTGTCGGGTCCGGGTAACAAAGGTCTTGCCTCCAGACACATAAAACTCTACCCCTCCCCGCCATTCTCCTCTCTCCTCTTTCCCCTCATACATCGCCTTTGTGCAAACAAGTCCAACTGAACGAACTTTGAGATACCCTTTGCATTCAATTTTAATCATACACATTCACAATGACTACAATTGAGCTCACCACGCCATCGACTGGCAAGTACACTCAGCCCACAGGATTGTAAGTCCTTGCCATCTACCCCGCATTTCGGAGATGTCTTCTGCGTCATTGCATAGTTTGCATTGCTAATGCTTACTCTCCAGGTTCATCAACAACGAGTGGGTTAAGGGTGTCGACGGAAAGACTTTCGAGACCATCAACCCCGCTACTGAGGAAGTTATCTGCTCCGTCTCCGAGGCCACCGAGAAGGATGTCGATATTGCAGTAGCTGCCGCCCGCAAGGCATTCGAGGGAACCTGGAGAAAGGAGACACCAGAGAACAGAGGCAAGCTGCTGGTGAAGCTCGCCGATCTGATCGAGAAGAACTTGGATCTTATCGCTGCTGTTGAGTCTCTCGATAATGGCAAGGCTCTTGGTATGGCCAAGGGTGATATTGGTATGGTCGCTGGATGCTTGAGATACTACGGAGGCTGGGCCGACAAGATCGAGGGCAAGGTTATCGACACCAACCAAGATACCTTCACATACACAAGACAAGAACCCGTACGTACCACAATGGAGGTATTGGAGATCCATTGCTGACATTCTCTCTAGATTGGTGTTTGCGGTCAAATTATCCCATGGAACTTCCCAATGCTTATGTGGGCATGGAAGATTGGTCCTGCTGTTGCCACCGGTAATACTGTTGTTTTGAAGACCGCTGAGCAGACTCCTCTCTCTGCTCTCGTTGCCGCCAACTTGATCAAGGAGGCCGGTTTCCCACCAGGAGTTATCAACATCATTTCTGGTTTCGGAAAAGTCGCAGGTGCTGCTATCTCTGCCCACATGGACATTGACAAGGTCGCCTTCACTGGTTCGACTGTTGTCGGTCGTCAAGTCATGAAGGCTGCTGCTGGCTCCAACTTGAAGAAGGTTACTCTCGAGCTCGGAGGCAAGTCACCAAACATTATTTTCAACGACGCAGATATCGACAATGCCATCTCCTGGGTCAACTTCGGTATTTTCTTTAACCACGGCCAGTGCTGCTGTGCTGGTTCCCGTGTTTACGTCCAATCGGGTATTTACGACAAGTTCGTCCAGAGATTCAAGGAGCGTGCCACCCAGAACAAGGTCGGCGACCCATTCCACGCCGATACCTTCCAGGGACCACAAGTTTCTCAACTCCAGTACGACCGCATTATGGGTTACATCCAAGAGGGTAAGAAGTCTGGTGCCACCGTCGTCACTGGAGGTGAGCGTCACGGTGACAAGGGATACTTCATTCAACCTACCATTTTCTCCGATGTCACTGAAGACATGAAGATCATGCAAGAGGAGATCTTCGGTCCCGTCTGCTCGATCGCTAAGTTCGAGACTGAGGAGGAGATCATCAAGACCGGAAACAACACCTCATACGGTCTTGCCGCCGCTGTCCACACCCAGAATCTCAACACTGCCATCCGCGTCGCCAACGAGCTCCGCGCCGGTACCGTCTGGGTCAACTCGTACAACATGTTGCACCACCAGGTCCCATTCGGAGGATACAAGGAGTCTGGTATCGGACGAGAGCTCGGCGAGGCTGCGTTGGCCAACTACACTCAAACCAAGTCGGTGTCTATCCGCTTGGGTGATGCTCTCTTCGGTTAGGTTGGGGTTTGTATTGAGGAGTAATGAAATGAAATGGAATGGAATGAAATGAAACTTGTACATGACTATTAGCCTTTTACTATATCAAAAATACAAATAAATTGACAAATAACTTCATCGTTCTCAATACTTGGGACTACCTGATGGTTGCATGCATTGTGTTGCTTCCTCCCAGCCACCGGACTTCACGAAACCTCACCAGAACTCGGCTGGAGTGTAGGGGTCCGGATAAGCTGACAGCTTCGCAGCTTGGTTACAATCTTTGCTCTGCTTCGAGGCTCCAATTAGTTTTCGAACTATGAAATTCCCCAAGGATGTGCCATCTCTACTGTACCATTTCGTCATTTGCAGCCCCAGAAGGGAAAATTCTCATCGACCAAACCCTCTTACCTGAACCAACAGCTCTCAAAGCTCATGCGGGGTCAATGATATCACGCCCTTCTTGGCGCAATCGACAATCGATAGTCGATAAGATACAGCGATAGTGGGATGAGATGAAATCCAACCATACAAGTTCTCTCTTAGCAACATTCCTCCCAACCACCCAGAAGCCTTCCCAATCCTTCAACTCCCATAAGGAGATGGCACAGCAGCCAATCGAACCAATTACAGTACCACCCCACCATTAGCTTACTGATATCCGTCGCGTGATTCAGTGCAGACAGCCCTGGAGCTCATTGCCAAGGAACGGACATGCAGGTTGACATGCAAGCACTTTACCGTACGGACTTGTCAGTCTCTGCGATGTGACGGACACGGAAACGTGCAGATAGGCAAGGCTTTGAGGGATGGAAATGGGCAAGTGTCTTTGTAAAGCGGAATCGCATTGGTCGATACAGCTCTACCCTTCACGATTGCGCTGATTATTACTCGAGCTACTTGTACGGAGGGTATGGATGCAGCAAGCCTTGCCAGCGAGCTATCTATCACAAGTTCTTGATCAGCTCAGCTCAGGCTATACTATCTACCTATAGCTCCAGCCTCCTGTCTCTTTTCTGCTCTCTCTCTCTTCCTCTCCCCTCTTCTCTCCTCCTCCTCACTAGCAAGCTTCTCATCTGTTGCTAGATATATACAGATAGTCGCACCGCTGTACTCAGCGATCCAGCTGCCCTCATCTCTCTCCCACCCCCTCCAAACCCGCCAAAATGCCACCCCACTTCACCGCCCTCTCCCTTTCGATTGCGCTTCTCACTCTCACGACCCCAATCCTCTCCCAAACTACAGATACGAATCAGATTACTTGGGCGGCTGTGACTTTCACGTACCATGGGGAGAAAACGCCGGATTTTCATACGAGTGCGAGGACTGTTGATTTGACACCTCTTGGCGCCGAACAGGTTGGCGCAACCCCTCTCACTCCCCAAAACCTCCACAAATCATCCTGCGATCGCAATCCCTAATTCACATCCCTCAATCCATAATTTTCCTGAACTCTCAATTTGAATCCCGTTCAGTTAAAACCCCAAGTGCTAACTCCCCTCCCTCTAGCTCTACCTCGCCGGCTCCGGAATCCGCAATCGCTACATCGCATCTACGAACATATCCCAAGACACAGTCGCAATCAGTGGTCTCAGAAAGAATGATTTGGATAATGCTCAGTTGGATGTGATGACTATGGAGGACCCGTATTTGGCGGCGAGTGCGCTGGCGTTTATGCAGGGTCTTTATCCGCCGTTCGATACGATTTCGAGTGATGAGGAGGCTGCGAAGGGGGATGGGGGAACGTATGAGTGAGTAGATGTTTTTCTTTGGCTTGCTTTTGCAAGATGAGTATTGGATGCATACTGGAGGTCAGGCAGAGACACGGGCTCGTTTTGGGCTCCTTGAGCTGTGTTTGAGCCGGGTCAAATTATCGCCTCCTTAAATTAACCGAGTCCAGAGCTTAAGTTGGGGACTACCGGACTGACAGCATCTAGATTCCCCTTGAATGGCTACCAATATCCCAGGGTTGCGACAATGAGCGAATTGGACTTTAATCATATATGGTATGTTCTGCAACATGAAGTCTTGTTATGTTTCAGCGGCTGACTCGCTTCGTAGGATTGCTGGGCAGACGGATTGTAAACAATACTCAAATTCGCAAGCGAAAGCTATTGATACACCAGCATATGTGAAGAAGATCGAGGATACACAAACCTAGTAAGTTTGAGTGATTTATAGCTATACTATTTCTGTTTTTCAGTGTTTCTGAGGTTTCCCTGGAGAAGATGGATGTGCCAATGAGTGTCACTTTACTGACTTCTTTGTCCCACGTAGCTACGCCTCTCTCTCGAGCAGCGTATTCCCATCCCTCGACTCCAGCACTCTCAATTACGCAAACGCCCTCACCATCTACGAAGCCGCACTCTACCAATACCGCCACAACAGCACCATTTTCAACTCCCCCACCTTCACGACCGACGACCTCGCCATCCTCCGCAATCTCGCCTCAGAACAACAATGGACATTCAACACCCCCAACGGCACCAACACCATCAACGCCGTCTCGGGCCGCACCCTCGCCGCAAAGATAATCCAAAAATTAAGCGACAACATCGCCTCCTCTGGTGCCCTCTCCAAACTAACCGTCTACATCGGCTCCCACGAACCCTTCCTCGCATTCTTCGCCCTCTCAAACCTCGCTACCGGCCCGTCAGGCCCACAATTCAATACCCTCCCAGACCACGGCTCAACCATGACATTCGAGCTCTTCTCCACCCCATCCGCTGACAGCACAGAGCAAGACAACATGCCCATGCCCTACGAAGACTCACTCTTCGTCCGCTTCCTATTCCGCAACGGCTCAGCCTCCGACGCTGATACGCGAGCTTATACACTTTTTGGACGCGGGAACGCAGATACGGTGATCCCGTGGGCGGACTTCCAGAAGGCGATGGCGGCATTTGCGTTGACGGATATTCTGGATTGGTGTAGGACGTGTGAGACGAAGACGTTCTTCTGTACGGCATTTGAGGATATCTCGAGTGATGGTGATGACGATTTCAGTGATTCGAGCGACGGTCTTGTCTCGGGAGGATCAGGAAGCGGTGGTGTGAGTCCGACGATTGGAGGTGTGATTGGAGCCACTGTTGCGGTTGCTGCGTTCATTTTCCTGGCTGCTGGGTTACTACTTGCGGGGTTTAGGCTGGAGAAGAGGAAGAAGAATGGGAGTGGAAATAAAGTTTTACCGGATTTGGGCGATATCAGTGTGTTGAAGAGGAGTGGGAGTGGGAATGGTGGTGCTAATGGAGGGTTTAAAGGTGCGGATCGATTGGGCTCGGATGCGGATTTGGCATTTACGGCTGGGAAGGGAGGAGCTGGAGCCACGGTGGTGAGGCATGAGAGGGTGGGAAGTTGGGAGTTGGGGGAGAGTCCGAATGGGGATTCGAAGCATAAGAGTTTGGATAAGGAGATTGAGAGCGGTGGTAGAAATGGGAGAGTGGTGAGTGGTGTTGATTATAGTCGGAGAAGTAGGGAATTGGAGAGGGAGTTGGACACGGAGAATCCGTTTGTGGATCCCGTTAGGGCGGTCGATCAGGTTTGAGTGACGGCTCGGCTGTGATTAACAGCACTGATGGAGGAGGAGAGAGCTTTCTTTTGTGTCGGATAGATGGATGATGGATTTTTGAATTGGGTTCTTGGGACCGGGAGGACTGGAGATTCTGGTGTTGGGTTGTGATGAGGTTGGTGGCCGGGTTTTTGACGACTGACGAACATATAATGATACCCATTCGTGTCTCTCGCTACACATATATACCCCTTCTGGTATCTTTTGGCTGGATATTCCAGATGATGGCGTTCGGAAAGGCTTCCTTCGATGGCAGTCTGTAGTGGTTTTTACTTAGCAAACATATATGAATTCAATCTATGCATGAGCATATTCACTTAGCTTTTTACCATCTTGGATATCTGCTATGAATCATGTAAAGTCAGAGATGTAGTTGAGATAAGCTGTAGCTTTTCGGTCAAAGAGACTGGACTTATTCGTTCGTGCTGTGTGAGCCACATCTAGAGGCTGATGGAATGGGTGTCATCTCAATTCATCTTGATGAGCCCGTCGAAGTGGAAGATGTACCCTCCGTTCAAATTTAATGACGAACATGCCATTAAATGTATAATTAGATCTACCGCATATCCGGCAGCTTCTGTTTTTATCATGACTAGAATTTTCCATCTCCCGTCAAACCTGCGTTGTATCAAGCGCCACAACACCCTCATTAATCAAAGTGAAATCCTCCGTAAACCAACCTCCATTAGTGACATATAAGGTCTTCCTCTCCTTCGCACTCCCTCTGCCGAACTGTGCGCTCGTAGGATTCAACAACAACTCTGTATCCTCAATCACCGTCTGCACTCCCCCAGGAGTAACCTTCACAACATGATTAGGATGTGTAGCAATCCAAGCATTGTTCCCCGCATCCAGGTCAAAGTCATCATACTGGGAACCGAACGCTCCGCCGACGATGGTGTTGTTGCTGATAATTTGTACGGGTCCGGCTTTTTGCCCAAGAGAGTTGATTTTCACACGCCCGAAGTGCTGTTTCGCGGAACTGACGAAGTAGAGATATGAGCCCTTGGTGCGAATTCCATTGATTCCTAGGTGTTGCCCAGGAATGGTGCGGTTCACAGGTTCGAAAACAGGGTCGCTGAATGCAATGGAGTAGGCGCCTGTGGCGATGTTGATGCGGTAGACGGCTCCTACGTCGGCATCGGCTGCGAGAATGAGTTTATCGGATCCAGGAACTGGAGCGAGGCCGTTAAGTTGCACAGAGGTGGCTACTGTAGTTATGTTTTGGACAATGGGGGTTGAGATGCAGAGGTTTACGGTCCAGACTGTGAGAGTGCCGAGGGTGGCTCTCGTGAGGGCTAGATCCCAGATTCCGGTGACGACGACGAAGAGGTCTGGAGTGATCCTGGAGATTTTCAGTATTGCGTTTTCTTGATGGGGACTTGAATAGAGATGTGACTTGTACTTACTCGGTTATGCCCATAAGACCATGGCCTTCTGGAAAGGTATGTACGACTGTAGCATTTGGCGTAGCAATGGTAGGATCAACACTGAATAGTGTATTGACGCTCATAGAAGTAAGTAGCAAGTCACTGTTTGAGCGGACAGCAATATTCTCAATGAAGTGATTTGGAGGAAACGTGTAGATCTGTCGGAGCAGAGGTCCCGGAGGTGGGGGCGCAACCGCTAAAGTGCTCAACAGGCCTAGGACAAGCAGAGAGATGAATTCACTGAAGAAGGCCATTTGGAACAGGTCGAAGAACTAAATTGGCAAGTCTGCAAATGTGAGGCTCCGAGTACAATGCGGAGACAGAGGGAAACCATTGCTTTCATACTCAAACTTTGGTAAATCAGCTTACAGACCCCTGTCGGCGAACTTCCCAATCTGGCAACCAGCATACGATTTATCGACAGCTGCATAGCGAAGAAGCAGGGAAGACCGCTTTCCCGCTGCACACCGCACTACTGCGGGGGAAGATCATGCAATTGGTAAGCCCCAGGGCGAAGACATTGTTCAGAGGCAATCGCTTTTGCCAAGATTCTGCTGAAGAAGAGAAGCTGAATGCCATAGGGTTACACCGTCTTTTTGTACCTTGGTAAGGTTGTGTACTAGACAAGGCTTCTGCAGCTCGTCACAATTTGGTGTGATAAGACGTGCTTCTGGCAGCGGGACGCAGGCTAGGAAAGATGTGTATCTTGACTCTTTTGGAGAATAGTCTGAGCCTTGTCGGGGTTTTAATTGGTGGTAAGCAGTTCCAAGTAGAAGCATTCTGCACCGGGTATTGCACGTGGTTCCTAAGCATGAAGAGCTTAAGAGCTTCCTGTATGCAGTACAGAGCCAGAGAGCCTCACTATCACTAATGTAGTGATAGTAGCGAAATCACCAGGTGAAAGTGGGAAACATGAGACAGAACCTGTCCTAAATGCCAACGGAACAAAACTTCAGAACGTTAGAATTCCAAGTCAACAGCTTTGAGAAACATGAAAGAGGACCTCGGACCTGGCTGGTCATGAATAAAACTTTGCGCGCGACTTCGGCCTGGTGGCTTCCTTGGCAATAAGGCGATTCTCAAACGAGTGAATGGTGCGCTGAATATGATTCAAAAAAGTCAGTACCCAAGTAAATTTATTAATCGTACTCAGCTTGAGCGTAAGCCACATCCTACATACCACGGTTACATAGCTTGGCTTTTTCTATGAGCAAGTAAAAAGACAAGCAGAACGATAGCCAAGAGACTGAATCAGAGAGTCACATTAAGCAAGCTGTAAGTGAATGCATCGAAGCGGCAGATCGGATTGAACGTGGACAAACCACCTACCAATTACGTTTGTGATCGGTTCCCAAAGCCTTTAGGAAGTCGGGATGGCTGTCGCCAACATGGCCATAGCCCGACTGCAAAGGAAAGTATCTGACGAGGCCGGAAGCACCGCTTTCGAGCATCAACGAACTAGAACTTGCACAAGGGGCAGAAGTCTCCCATTTTCAGACATGGCATCTCTTTTGTCCTCCCGGACCTTGTGAGTCCTAGCAAAGCATATGTTTCCGCTGCCTACCGAATTGCATTATGTGGTCGAGCTCTGAGTGTTGTCCGCAATGTGGCTGACAGGAAACCTTGTTCCCAGTTTTGGACCATCACGATTTTTATCCTTCCCAAGCTCGCTTCATGGACAACTGACGATCTGCCAGATAGTGGTGCTGTAGCTGTCCTTGTAGATGTGCCGTAATATTTCTCTCTCCCACAGCCAAGTTCGGATTCAGCGTCTCAGGAGTGGCTTCGACTGGCCAATTTCTTGTCAACGCCCGGGACATTGTTGAATACGGTTTCGTGCGTTCGCAGATGGTTCCGATAGATGCAACATAGCTTCTCTTGTCGATTGTCGACTGTCTGCCGTGACAGACTCGTTGGTGGGTTCGCAAGAGAAGATGCAGAAGAGACTACGCGAGGCAAGAGCGCGTGTTGGTTCGGGTTCAGGGGCAAGCAAGCCTCGCTAGTTCTGACGCTACAGGGACCTCGCTTCGGGGTGTTTACTTTCCAATGTCCTCATCGGTTTGATTTATTGCGAAGTTGATCATAGAGAAAGATAGTTCACGTAATTATTATCGCTCCATTAAATTTCGGAGCGAAAAAATACCAGGCTTGTGCATGTCTTGCTATGCGTCCTTGAAAGATATATCATTTGGATTCTGTTGAGTTTTATGAGTACTCCTGTTGGATCAAGCCTACTTGACCTATCTTTAATGCGGCGAAAAAAATTTCCTCAAGATCTGGTCAAACTGGCCTTGGGGAAGTGGCTGTGCCTCGTCCGTATTTGTCTCTTGTTGGTGGTCCCCTTGCCAGTTGAGCAGCTCCCGTCTCACAACCTTCGCATCAAAAGGACCTTCCCACCAGTTCGTATCTCGGTTCAATCGAAACAGCCTGTTCCTACCCTCAGCTAACAGATCGTGGGATACTAAGTGTGTAATAGCTCCTCCGTAACACCGATACCCGTTGAACTGGGAGTACCCCTCCGGTGCTGTGTACCGCTGCCAGCACCAGCCTGCCGGACATGACCCGGATTCCACAAGCTTCACCTGCGCCCATTGTTCCTGTTCTTGAAGCTCGGTCTCGGATAAAGTGCCTAGTTCTAGCTGCCTTGATGCCATCTTCTTATCGTGTTCGCTGGTGAAGGTGGTCGTGATCTTGGGGTGTGTGGACCGTACCGGGCCTGGATATCGTGATACATTAACTGGTGCCTGGGATTCGTCTCTGAAGAACTCACTTTTCGAGAACTTTCCCGATGGTACATGACTTGATTTACTTGTCTTTGAACTTGAAGATTTATGATGGGAAGATTTAGTACTCTGGGTACCATGTTTGGAACCGGATTGGGTAATTTTCGACTCCGGCTTGGTCCTTTCCTTTGCATCCTTGCCCTCTGGACGTTTGGAACTTTTAGAAGAAGAGGATTCGTCTTTGTGAAATGCGCTGCTGAGTAAGGACTCCATAATACTAATTGGTTTCTTAGCGAACTTGGAGCCAGAGCTCGATTTCTTCGGAGATTTCGTGGTGTCTTGTGCCATGGTGGAGTAAGTTTGATGTCAGATCTAATGCCGTCTTCAAGTGGAGGTTGAGCTTGATGGATTTTGTGTCACCACGAACTTGACTTGGAAAGAAGTCTCCTTGTGTTTTATAAGGATTCAAGTAAAGAGATATCTGTTCCCAATAGCATATCAGATCATCCAATCACGAATAAGCCCACATATGTCTTTGAATTGAAGAAAACTTTTCAACCGACTCACAACACTCCGAAGAAATGGCTCTAATACAGCATCAGGCTTACTAGTTTATCGGAGCCCTCAATCGTCATTGGGTAAGAGCTATGAGCGCGATCAAACTCCACCTGCCTGCTCATCTGTCGGGATTCGTTGGGGTTGATCAAATTGAGGCCGTGGAGAAAGCTGAGGAAGCGGCACAGACTGCTGCTCACGAAAGCATCTAGAAGACGGTCGTGAGCATTTTCTTTGCCAATCGGGTCTTAACAACCGACCTTGAGTTTGGTTGAAACGTTCTGGTCTGGTTTCGGGACTTTGGAAGAGAGGCTGACAGAATCGAGCTACCTACCATTCCCCTAGCTACCGTTGGATTGTCGTGCCGAGCCTTTTCGGTGACTGCGCCCAATTCCCTCAGATCTGGGCATTTACATAGACAATGTATATTCGAAGCTGAGAGAATAGCCCGCGGCTATCATGACATTTACTCCATTTGGAACGTAGCAAAATAATGAACAGCCGCGCTTTCCGACCAAGAATCACCGTACCAATCTCTATTCGAGAGCGAAAGCTACTTTGGAATCATAACATGTTCCTTTTTCAATCCAGACCCACGGTTATTCCCAAACTGGGTCTCTGCATACACCACGCGATGAAGCCATGGCGACCTGGAAGAGGAAAGCTCGGCCCCGATTGGTCGGGAGGAGCTCGACGTTACGCAACATATGTACTTCACTGTTGCACGGCCGTGTGGAATGTTAGGGCCAGGTATGTTTAAACGACGGCGACTACTGTGATAACGTTGAAAGCCTCACGTAGCACAAGATAACAAAGCGGAAAACTGTGCTGAAGAAGAAAGACTTGAAAAGGGTCAGAAGACAGCTCCATTGCTGGCCTCACTGGATATCAGGCAAATGTAAACGCCATGTTGCTGTGCTTAACAACACTGGTATTGGCGTCCAGCCAAAGAGAGATGCAGAATGCAAAAGAGAATGTTGGTTTGAGGTTTGAGCGTTTGAGCGTTTGACTCTGCAGCCACAAAACAGCCACGGGAAAAGCAAGCCTTCGTAATTTCAAGAAAAGTTGACATTGATTATTGATGAGTGGAGCAGGCCATTCTTTCTTGCTGCTTGGTGATAAAAAAAGGTATGACTAGCCGTAGCCTTGTCTGTGTCAGCGCTCGGTGGCAGTGATAAGGCAGTTTTCGAGCCGATGTATTTTGTTTCAAAAACAACGCGACCTCGAGCTGTGAGTCCACTCTTGCAGAACAACAACGCACAAACTCGAAGCCAGGGTGCATTCTTTGAGATAACGCAGTACAGTGCAAAGAACAGGACAGGTATGAACGATCTCTCTGATGAAGAGATTGCAAGCTGACAGGATGATTCGCATAGCCGCAGAGAAGAAGATCGACCATAGCTTGCAACATCAAAGAGGTAATTCTACCTTACCAAACACGATGACGATGCACTGACAGAACAGCAGCTGCCATCATGGTTCTAGTTATCTTCCTCAGAATGGTTTCGGCCATTTACCTTCTCCTCTTCCCAGGCTTCATCTTCTGCTCTCCTACCTCGATGTCAACAAAGGTGATTGTTACCGCTTTCTTAACGCCCACGGCTGCGAGCATCCTCTTATTAGGCCCTTCAGTCATGAATATCCTCGAGCCCGGATACGCCATATACACTAGGTTCATCGGAACAAAGTGATCGGAGGCCAGCGACACTGATCCGTTCACTTATGCCCACCTTTACAAGCTCTCAGCCACGCTATGTGTCTTCAGATTCTTCCAGCAGAGAGATCGTTACCAGCGCATCAACAAGTTGAAGGAGAGATTCGGCTTCACAGACAGCCCGCTTCCTGGAAGGATATGACGGTCGAGCAAGCTCAGGAGGTTGAGAGCAACATGGCTGAATGGGAGTTTCCTCGTCTCTTCCAATTCGCATGGATCCGCGTATGTACTGCATTGTCCTCCAACGCAATCTCGACACTGACAGTACTGGTAGACGTCGACCGACCCTTGTGTTTCGCGCGCTCTCGTTAATTCTGGACATAGCAAGTATTGTCTAAGTTGCAAAAATCGTTTGTGACATTCAAAGAATGAAGCTGAATAGCAATGCTGACTTGTCGACCTTTTTTCATTAGTGGTGAACCCGGATCCTATGGTCGAGCATGATTGAGTCCTTCACGAGGTGACATAGCTTCCGCCTAGCTGGCTGAAGGTATAAGGAAGGCACACCCACACCACATCACATTTTCACTCATTAGGTACTTGCCTACTTACATCAATTCAAAGAGCAACAACAATGCCTTCCTACTATGGACCAGAAACTGCGGAGGAAAGAGAGGCCCGTGGAGAGTATGATGTGTCAACCTTTTACGTTGTCCACTTCATTTTGAACTTCACCTTCACCACGTTCATAAACGTCACGTTGGCGATAGGGTTGTGCAGCAGCTTCTGGTGCGACTCTTCTGCCTTTTCACCTTCCGTTACACTATCAGCGATTTCTTTCGGGTTTGGGATTTTCTTCTGCTGGGCTTTGAAAGCTATCTGGTTCAAGTCTCGATACGGTCCTTTGACGCAGAAGTTCGCTCTCGGATTCCTCCCTTATTTCGTGCCAGATCAGCGGTATGAGGGATTGGTACCTGTCTTCTTCAATCGCTGGGGACCGATGGTACCACGTTACAAGAGAACAAAGGTGCTTTACACTGTTTTCGACTGCTTGTACAATGCGTTCACTATTGTACTTGGTAGTGGGATCGCTCATCTCGCAGTCAACGCCTTCTGCAATTGCTGAGCAACCTGGAACGGCCATGATGAACGAAAGCATCTACTCTGTCCCAAACCTACTTGAGCCATTTGCCAGAAAGCTCATTGTCTCCATCCCTGATGAGAACATTGTTTGCTGCTGCCGATTCGAGAAGCTGGGCCCCTCCCCAGTCCGCCGCAGAATTGCTTATAGTCTGCTTGGACTCTGTGCTTGGATCATCCGCAACTTCGGCAGATCTCGTCTGACTCCTTACAATCGAGCCCCTGATGCACCAAACAAGAGTGTAAGTACCAGCTTCCACCTGGGACTTTACCCAATCAGTTGTTAACAAATTTTGTTCAGGGTACCTGGAACTTTGGCCACACCCCATACGACACTCTAGCATTCTTCCAAGAGCGTTCCTTCTGGAACTTGTGGGGATACGGTGCTCTCTTTCGACGAATCTACGGCATGCCTGTCCCCAGCCCCAAGTACTTCTCCGACGGCATCGTAATCAAGCGAATGGGTGCACTTCAGAATACTCCGGAGACACAAGCAGCTGTTGAGACCAAGGTTCGTGAGAATGCTGCAGTCCTCGAGGAGGCTCCCTTCGGATACCGTCCCGCGATCGGTTTCCAAGCTGGCAGACTTCTCCCTCCTGTCGCTGGTCCTTCCTACGGTCTGGATATGAACACTTTCCCTGAGTCGACTCCACTGATTCCTTCTTCTGCTGAACGCTTCGAGAAGCAGTTTGAACGTCGGTCTCTCGGCTATTCCAAGCTCGCTGCCATTGAGAAGCCTGAGGATGTCCTTGCTTTCGACAAGAATGAAGCTAACATCCCTAAGCCCAATGGCCTCCACCCTTCAACGAAGATGGTTCAAGTCCCAGCTTGATTGCTAGATAGAGTTCAGTTCTCTGGAGGCGAGGAAGATTTTGGCCTGGCCAATTTTCTTTCATCGTCCACTATGCAGCGAACACACTTCGGATCTTCAAGGCGAGCCTTTGTTTTTGTTTTTCTTCTCTTGCCAGTCTGTTTTGTTTTTGCGGATGTTCTGGGATGTGTTCAGGACATGCGGAGGTATTGGGATTACTGGTTGCTTGGAATGCCTGCCGGTTTGCAAATTGGGTTGTCTTTCGTCAGCACCTTACGCTGGCTGGCTGAATTCCACTGTCGATCACGGTCTAGGATCCCTCAGTTAGTACTTCAGGACACCAAAAATGACAAATGACATTTCCCATGCGTTGAAGCCGTTCTTAATAGTGATTGTCGCATGATTCAGGAGGAAGCGAATCGATCACTAGTTGACTCTTCCTCCATCAAGGTGTTGATGATCTCGTAGGTAACCAAAGAGGTGTATCGCCGACGAAGTATAAGATCCAGCCAGATGCCAGTCACCAGTTCTCTACGCTCACGCCATCCTGGAGGCTCGCCAAATGTCATGAGGAAAGAAGAACCGAATACCGAGTCTCTTGATGCTCGACTAGCGCACCGCTGCTTTTACTCGAGCAAAAACTGCGGAAACAGCACCGAGATGGCCGCAACATCACGCCACTTCCATCTCGGATCTACACTCGCAAATGCTCTCCCACCAAACACACCAACCATCGTCATCGGTTTCTAAGGAAAATTTGAATGCTCTTCGGCGCCGGAATCCTAGTCGTCACTCAATTTGGCGGGTACATCACAGTACAGTCGTGGGGTGCTACGGTACTCAGGTGGTTGAAGTGGCCTGACTCTTGACAAGCACAGTATCAAATGCCCACCATCGACCCCTGCGCCATTTTCCATTCCTCCTGCACCTCACTGAGAGATGGCGCTCGTCCGAGTTTTTCTGAATGCCCTCCAATTCCAGAGGATTGATAGAGACTGACACGACTCAAGTTTGAGGCTTCCAGAGCTCCGTGAGTAAGCTTTCGGGTCAAGGGGTTCGATATTACTTCCACGTCGATCTGGCAATCATCTCAACCCCGCAGTGTCCACGACATATCCTAGTTTAGCTGGATGTTCTAGGGACTTCCCCGCAATAAGCTATGCTGCAAAGGGTTTGAATCATGGGCTTGACAGACCCTGAAAATTGACGCCGCACTTAGTTGCATCTTAGAAAGTCTTGGATGGCTTAGAGGGGTCAGAAATCAGATCATGTTGTGTAAGTCAATCCGTGAGTGTCTATTCTCCCATACGAGAGACACGGAGATCTAGGCGAGTTTCTGTCCAGTCAGGTTTTAAGGGCCTTACTCCGGAGGTTGGCGAAAGCCACAGAGATCCTGCGAAAACGGTCCTTTGAGTGATAAGGTACCGTGCAGGAGAACACACCACTTTCAAGCCACTACCATCCGAGCCGCCCACGTAAGGCCCTGAATGCCAAGCGAGCAAGTACCTCACAAAGTCTGAAAGCCCAGATGGGAAGAACAAGAGTTGTCTGGATTTCTGAGATCCATGCCAAACGTAAAGACCATGCAGGAAGCTTGCAGCCATGTTGGCGTTGAAGGTACCTCATGCATACGGGTGACGCCCATGTCCGCCTTTAGGCCGGTCCAGTTCCTGGTACCCCAGCCAATCTGTTTCCCACGATTCTCGAAGGGAAGCTCAGCTCAAACCCTAACGGTTGAGCGGGATTGAATTTCAAGGTTTCAAGGGTCACAGGAACAGGATAACTGGAGCTCTTTGACAAGAAGAGCAACAAAGCTAAGCAGAAAAGGAAGCAGAGAGATTGCTTGGTTGGAAGGAGCAGCAGGCATCCGAGCTCTAGCGGCGTGATGGGACAAGTGGGGTTATCAGTAGTAAGGCAAGATGATGGAGGGGTAACTTTTTTTCTTGAAAGTGGCATGTTTGTCTAGAAGTGAATATAAGGCAGAGCTCCCTTCCTCTTCCATATACTTTTGCTCATCAATCAATTGAACCTTATCCAACGCAACACAACTAATAATTGCAACTTTCCAAACCACCAAGACTACTTCCATTTCTTCAAACAAAACAAACAAATCACAATGGCACAGAATATCCCAACTGAACAATGGGCACAGGTTGTTGAGCAAACCGGCAAGCGTAAGTTACTCCAGAAGTCGAGCTTTGCAATCTCCAATTTTCCAACTTGTTCATTCAAAGTGGAGTTTCGAGCTTCTCTAACTCTTACCAGCTGTCGTCTACAAGAAGATCCCAGTTCAGAAGCCTGGCCCAGATGAGGTTCTCATCAACATCAAGTTCTCCGGTGTCTGCCACACTGATCTGCACGCCGTAAACGGTGACTGGCCATTGGCAACCAAGCTTCCACTTGTTGGTGGACACGAGGGTGCCGGTGTCGTTGTTGCTAGAGGTGATCTGGTCAAAGATATTGAGATTGGTGATCACGCTGGTGTAAAGGTATATTTGAAAGCAAAATTCCAGAGAAATGTGCTGACTTGTGCTTTCAGTGGATTAATGGCACCTGCTTGGCATGCGACTTCTGCCAAAGATCCGATGAGCCCCTATGTGCTCAGGCACTCCTCTCCGGCTACACAGTCGACGGCACATTCCAACAATACTGTATCGCCAAGGCCGCACACGTTGCCCGCATTCCAAAGGAATGTGACCTCGAGGCCATCGCGCCAGTTCTCTGCGCCGGTATCACCGTTTACAAGGGATTGAAGGAATCAGGAGCCAGACCAGGCGAGACAGTCGCCATTGTCGGTGCCGGTGGTGGACTCGGATCTCTTGCCTGCCAATATGCTAAGGCTATGGGCTTGAGAGTGATTGCCATTGATGGTGGTAACGAGAAGAAGGAGATGACTGCTAAGCTCGGTGCTGAGTCATACGTCGACTTCATGTCCAGCAAGAATGTCGTCAGTGATGTCAAGGCTGCTACTCCTGATGGCCTTGGACCACACGCTGTTATCTTGGTCGCTGTCAACGAGAAGCCATTCCAACAGGCTGCTGAGTACGTCCGACCACGCGGTACTGTCGTTGCAATTGGTCTCCCAGCTGGAGCCTATCTTCGTGCACCAGTCTTCGAGTCCGTCATCAAGATGATCACGATCAAGGGATCATATGTCGGAAACAGAGCCGATTCAGCCGAGGCCATCGAGTTCTTCAGACGCGGAGTAAGTCCAATCCTTTGAGCGTTCAGAGATAATAGAACTGACAACTTGGCAGCTCATCAAGGCCCCATACAAATCTATTGGCATGAGTGAACTCCAGAAGGTGTACGACCTGATGTAAGTCTTCTCCATTGTCTTCTATTCATACCAATATCTGACAACTTCCCAGGCACGAAGGCAAGATCGCCGGACGATACGTCGTTGATACCTCCAAGTAAAGGAGAAAAAGAAGATCTGAAGGTGTACAAAAAGGAACAACATATGAATTGACTTGACGACGGTATGATTGGAATGAGTGGGTGGGTGGTTGGTCGGTTGGATGGATGGATGGGTATTGGGAAATGGTAATTGATATTTTGGAGATGGTTCGCTTGTACATAGCTTGGAAAGAACCAAACATTAATCCAAAAAACATATTTTCCTGTGATTATTCGTGCCAGTATTCCTTGAGAGCTGCAAGAAATGCAGGGCTCTTTCTTCCTGCATTTCTTCCAGCTCTCAAAGTCGTGATCACGTGACCATGACACCGACTTTCCTGGAAGTTAGTGCTGATAGGCTGTTTATTTGGTTACTATAGTACCAGAATTTTTTTGAGAATTGTGTAGTAGGCCATCAGGTACGCGCTGAATCACAAAATGTAAAAGAATTATCACGCCGGAGAGCTACACGTGACACTCGCTCATTTGAACCAGGTTCATCTGCAGTCGTCTCACTGCGGATCCTTATCCTGAAGACGGAGGTTAGGAGTAGATATGTGTGCATTGCGGGTGATTCCAGCTTTGGAACATGGTTTTGAAAATCGCCGCTTGTGACCACGACTGTAGGCTGCATACAAGAAAATGACTTCCAGACCCTGAGGACCCTGCGGAAAGGGATCAGATCTTGCATCATGATTCATCATCCTTCAGTAGTCCAATAAGGCAGGTATCCCTATGCACTGGTACTCATCGTTCTATCCAATCACCTTCCTGTCCTTCTAAAGGAATACCCGAAGTCAACAAAGACTCGTCGGAATCAACATCCGAGTGCACTAGGTGCAAGGAAACCGACTTCGGTCCTGCACGCTCACGGAATCGGATCATATTTCCGGCTCGAGATCTGTCGATCTGGCTAGAAGCAGTGATCATAAGAAGATGGAGGCTTGAAGATGGAGGGACGGTGCGGGATGGGATTTGCGAATCGTTCTGCATCAAGGGTTGTATCGCAGAATTGAGTTGCCGCCAGGAGATGTCACCGGTCGGCTGGTGGTGTGGCTTCCTGTATTGGGGACCTGATTTCTTGTCTTTGAAACTGTCCTGGAAGACGGAAACATGTGCCAAAAGGCAATCGAAAAAGGTTCACGGTTGGCAAAATGAGAGATTCTGACAGATATCACGACTTAACAACTTCCCCTGGGAAGCTTGACTCGCCATGAAGCCGCCGTCTGATACCGACTAAGTACTGTCGACTCTCACAACACCAAGAACCAAGAAGACCCCTTGCCACTCGTACCACAGAACACATGGGCAAAACATCAACGGAAAGGTAAAGTGGCATACTAGACCAGCCTACTGAGGCACCGAGACCGAAAGTCCATAACTTTTGTTGCAAGTCGCATCACCAGCATAGGTAACACAAGAAAGCCCATCTTCGCCTCATCCAGACCTTTCCCCTGGCCCTACTCCCATGTATTAAGCCAAGGATACAGGATGTATGTACGTCCGCATGGAGTCGAGAAACGCCTCTTCGACCAATCCGCCACGAAATAAACCTGCTCTGCGCGTCTGAGACATGAGAGACGAGGAAGCACCCAAGTCGGGTGTTTATGTGGGACGGTTCTATCTGATCTAGCTGGCAAGACCTGGCCTCTTCCATGATTTTTGCGGATTTGGATTTGGGACAAACAAGTTTTGGGAAATAGCGACGTGCAACAAAAGATACATAGGTACGGATCCGTGGGATCGATCGAAGGAATCAATATTTCAAGGTTTGCGCTAGGTTAGAAAGGATGGAATTGATGAGATGACAACCTTGATTTGAGGGAGGCTTGACTGTTGAGGCTTTGGATGAGGACGGAACCTCGGAGTTCGGATGGCACGGTTCACTTTTTGGTGGGGTGACGGCGACGATGACTTTCAAGTTCTGTCAACAAATGAATAACTTCAATGTTCTGTGATGTTTCCAGATATTTAGGAGCGCCGAACTTGAGAGAGAACAGCTAGGTGGCCTATTCGGTCTACAGGATTTGTATTTAAATGTTTACTAATCCGGAGTTAATGTTGATGAAATGGGGAAAATGCTACATTGGATAGTTCGATTGCATCATTCAGGACCCCTCATAGCATTATCAATCAACATAGAGCAAATGAACCATTTAACAACAGCTTCTCGCAGCAATTCTCTCAATCGCTACTCTTCCGCCTTTCCTTCAGTTCATGTCCACCGCTTTACATCGAGTAATAGCAACAGACAACCCTTTTAAGTCTCCAACCACCATGGCAGCGGCAGGTAACTTCTACAGCATCGTCGCTGGCGTAGGCGCAGGAACTGGTATGTTCCCCAATACAACTCCCTCTCCCTCTCCCTCTCCCTCTCTCTCTCTCAAACTAAAACTAACATTTTAATAGGCAGGTCTGTAGCTATCAAGTTCGCGCAAACATACCCCGTAGCCCTTCTTGCGCGCAATCCAGCAAACTACGAATCCATCGTCAAGGAGATCAACACCGCGGGCGGAAAAGCAATCGGCATATCAACAGACGTATCCTCGGAATCCTCTATGAAGAACGCATTCGCAGAGATACAAAAGGAGTTCAAGGGCAAGAACCTCGCAGCTGCAGTGTACAATGTTGGAGGGAAGTTCGTGAGGAAGCCCTTCTTGGAGCTGTCTTTGGAAGAGTATGAGGCGGGGTACGAGGCGAATGGGTATGCTCTCTCTACTTCTGCTCTATTGGCTTTCAACTTGTGCTAATTACACTGTTACTTCTAGCAAAGGATTCTTCCTCTTCGCCCAAGCCGTTCTTCCAGGCCTCCTCTCTTCCGTCCCTACTTCCCCTCACCCACCATCCCTCATCATAACCGGCGCAACGGCATCCCTCCGCGGGGGCGCCAACATGTCCTCCTTCGCAAGCGGCAAGTTCGCCTTGCGAGCTACAGGTCAGAGTCTGGCTAGGGAGTTTGGCCCCCAGGGCGTACATGTTGCGCATGCGATTATCGATGGAGTGATTGACATCCCGAGGACGAAGGATTGGCCAGTTAATGGTGGTGTAGAGGATGGGAAGATTTCTGCGGATGCAATAGCTGATTCATACTGGTATTTGCATACACAGCCAAGAAGTCACTTCACTCAGGAGCTGGACGTCAGGCCTTATGTGGAGAAGTTTTAAGTGTCTGTATTAATAATAGAGAACAAACGACGTCTGAGCAAATCATGGCAGTATTACGAGATAACGAGTCTTTCCATGTGGCAATGATCAGGTTCGACAGCATACCTACCTGCTCCACGGAAAGTCCAACATAAGTAAGGGCATATCCCTCACCATCAAACTCTCATCATAAAAGATCAAGATCTAGAGACAGTCTGCAGGCGAGGAAGGTGTGTTCCTCCGAAGAAGTCAACCTCTCGTTTCCTCTTGCGCTATTGTTTACCTCGAAAACCATGATTCCAGTAAAGGACGATTGACGCGGAGATAATTAGCGCATGCAGCAGATTGAACTGAAGCACTTGAGCCCATCCTGATCCTAATAGGTTAGTAGAGGGCAGTTCCCTCCCAAAGCAAATGTATAGCAACGTAACCAACATATGCATGCCTTTTTGAGCGGCAGCTTGCTTCGGGAGGAACTCCCATGGAGCATTTCACAATTTGAACCAACGTGCAAGCACAGAGGATGTGAAATGGCCATAATTTTTGTCTTTGTTGTTCATTCCCTATGCCTAGCAGCACCAGCCAGCCACTCAGGAACCGAACTGATGTGCAAATAACAAATCATGCCAAAGACGCCGTTATGCCCAGGATTTCCCATCCGTTCGTATGCCCGCTCGCTCCGTTTATGCCTTTGACTTCAACTTCTCCTTGATCTCGCGGCCAGCCTTGATGCGCTCCAATATGCTCTCACGGTCCTTGTCGAGCTTCAACTTGGTGATGACGACCTTGGATGGGTGGACGCCGATGGGGACGGATTGACCGGAGGACTTTTCGCGGACCACACGCTCGATGTGGACGATGTACTTGAGACGGTAGACGGAGGTGATCTTGCCCTCACGGCCCTTGTTGGATCCGCGAACAACGGTAACTTCGTCATCCTTTCTGATTGGGATGGAGCGGACCTGAAAAACTGTTAGGGAGGTCGACGAGGCATTGCGCGAAGGATATTACATACGTTGTACTTCTCACGGAGCTCCTTGCTGAGAGGTGCGCTCATGATGGTACGTCTGACGCTGGATGGGGCATCGTAATGAGCCTTGCGCGACTTTCTCCTGGAGGAGTGGAGGGCTACAAATGGTCAGTTGGAGTTCGTAGGTTCGACGATGCGATTGCGCTATAGCAATTGAAGGCTGAATCACAACAGAGAGGGAGCATACCGGAGTTGATCTTGGTCATCGTGGCGGTTGGTGATGAACGTGGGCGATGTTGTCGTTGGTCGTTGAGGAAGGAAATCTTTTGCTTCGACGCAAAATCCAGAGTTGTGCGGGAATCAGCGCTAAAAGTTTAGCGAGAACTCTTGGCTGAATGGCTTGTCCAGCCACGTGATGACCCGGAATGTCGCAAGTGAATTTTGCGACATTTGGCGGGGTCAATGTCGCAGCGAGTCCGGGATGGAGGGGTCGAAAAAGTTGCAGTCGCTGACCCACGTGGGAGCTTCAATTCCACTTTGACTCCTTCTTTCATTCCCTTCCGAGCTTCACTTGGTGTTCTAGGTTGCGTGATCAACAGTCCTACCATTAATATTTATTAAACTCTCTGCATACCAGTTTCCATCTTGCTTCCTTCTTCAGACAGTTGCTCGAAATGGCAGATCTTCCAACTACATTCGATGGTAAATCCTCAGAACTCTTCCCTCGAACTCTACTCTAGTAACTCCTATCCAGGAACCGTCCAGATTGCAGTGATTGGAGGCACTGGGCTTCAAAAGCTTGAAGGATATTCCCCAGTAGCAACAGTCAACCCAGAAACACCATGGGGATTTCCTTCCGCACCTATCCACATCCTCCAACACAACAACGTTCCAGTGGCCTTCCTCTCCCGCCATGGCGCATCCCACGAGTACGCACCACACGAAGTACCAAACCGAGCGAACATTGCTGCTCTGAGGAGCATTGGGGTTAGAACTGTTATTGCGTTTAGTGCCGTGGGAAGTCTGCAAGAGGAGATAAGGCCGAGGGACTTCGTTGTTCCAGATCAGGTTATTGATCGTACAAAGGGTGTGTATTGAAAAGCTGAAGATCTGTATACGGTATACTGATTGAGATGTCAGGCATCAGACCCTTCACGTTCTTCGAGAAGGGTGTAGTTGGACATGTTGGCTTTGCAGACCCATTCGATGCTCAGATCGCAAAGGTAATTAAATATCCTTGCGCAGCAGGATGCAAATACTAAACGATTTTACACAGGTTGTCCAAAAATGTGGTCATGCTTTAGAAGGAGAGGGGATCAAGTTGCACGATAAGGGAACTATTATTTGCATGGGTACAGTCTCCCATCTCCATTCATACGGACACTACTAATAGACGTCCCTCAACAGAAGGACCCCAATTCTCTACCCGTGCCGAATCCAACATGTATCGCTCCTGGGGCGGCTCCGTAATCAACATGTCTGCCCTCCCCGAAGCCAAGCTCGCCCGCGAAGCCGAGATGGTCTACCAAATGATCTGCATGGCGACCGACTACGACTGCTGGCACAGTACAGAAGATGTCGATGTCGCAATGGTCATGGGACACATGGCAGCGAATGGTGGGAACGCCAGAAGATTGGTCGGTGCGGTCCTCGATGAGTTGATCAAGGACGAGCATAAGGATTTGGTGATTGGGACTCATTGGGTTGGTGCAACAACGGGCATGATTCAGTTTATGACGAAGGCTGAGGGGAGAGGGGCTGAGGGTGTAAAGAATGTCGAATATCTATTCCCAGGGGTATTCAGTTCGTAGGGCAGTTGTTGAGAGGAGAGAAGGGAGATGATATAGATTTTGTTATAGATAGCATGGATATCACCGATGAGCAAGACTCGTCGAAGCTTTTGATCGGACGGACGTAGAATTCAACCTATCGCAGATTTCAACATCTATTTCAGTGGGAAATATCCGGTTCTGGGCACGTCGGAAAGGTGTTCTAAGGAGAGACTGGTAGACTCCGATGCTTGTGTTGACATCGAGATCCGCCAAGCGAGAACCGGCAGGGTTGCAAACTGTGATGTAAACATCGGTTGAAGCTGTCAGTCTAGGTTCATGCGAAGCACCACACAAGCAGGAAGACTCGCTCTTGTATATGTTTGCGCATATCTCAAAACTCTACATCTAAGACTCAGGTCTAAAAACAGGGGTTCAATCCAGTCGTTGGGCGTGAATCTTTGCAGCCTTCGTACTAATCACATCATACCTGCTACCGTCATTCACCAAAGCCTACCAGCATTCGCCCTCAACCTGACAGGTGCACACGGACATCACAATACGTATTTAACTAAACTTTGGGCGCAAGCAAGTTGTTTTTGATCCTTTTTTTTGTATTATCTCTCGCATTAAAAATTACATATAAGCAAAACTGAGCCGAAGAAACAATAAAACACGGAAACAATCCTTCAACACACAACCCCACCTTCCTGATAGCATATGGTCTGAAGTATTCAGAGAACTCCAGACTCCTCCCATAGGATTAAATGCCGAGGCGCATGCGCAAAAGACAAAAACATCGGTGTCGGGGTTGAAGACCTGGAAAGACTCAAGCATGCTGCAAAAGTCCACCCTTATCGTACATGTGTATTAGAGGTTATGTGATGACTGACAAAGGAAACGGTGAGTGTGGTGGTGAGGAGGTTGGTTTCGGTTCGAGGAATGGATGTTGAATCGAAGGAGAGATCGGAACATCAAGAAATCGGCGGGGCTGACTGCAGAGGAAGATCAACCCATCTAGTGGTGGACACCATTGGGACCCTTGCCGTTGACTTTCTTAACCTCAGCGACCTTGCCTTCGCCCTCGCCAAGCTGCGTTGCCAATTTGCCGAACTGCCACTCAGGCATGGTGACTCCAGTCTGCTCGTGGATAGTTGACATGAGCGGAGGTAGCATCTGGTACATGTTGCGGATACTATTGATACCACCCTGGCCGTTCTCGCCCTCACCACCAGCCTGGTTGCCCGTGTTCCAGATAGTCATCTTGGGGTTGAGACCACGAACAGCGTCGGCATTAGCCTGGGCAAGCTCTTGGTAGACACCCTTCTCGATCATCATGTATTGGATGAGACCAGCTGGGCCACCGAAAGCGGCAGACAACTCGGAGTACGCGCCTGCCATGGCGGACAGACCGGCAGCCTCGCGTTGTTGGCGGATGAGGTTTGCCTCTGCATCCTTGGACGCGGCGTGAAAGCGGGCTTCGGCTTCGACTTTCATCTTGTAGGCGTGTGCATCGGCAGCCTTTTGCTCGGAGTAGAAGGCTGGATTTGTTAGCATCTTCAGACGGAGTTGAGGAGGTAGACTTGGTACGTACCAGCGTTGGCTCTGTTCTGCTCACTGTAGGCGTGCGAGTCTGCGGCCTTCTGTTGGGTGTAGAATGCTGGGGAGAATTAGCTCATATTTGGATACGCAGACGAGAAGAGGGTGGCATACCAGCATTAGAACGGGCTTGCTCCTCATAGTTGCTGGCATCAGCAGCTTGTTGCTTGGATTCTCTGAGAATGGTGGCCTTGACAACGTCACTTGCTCTCAGTCTCTCCAACTCGGTTTGAGCTCGCTTGACCTCGACCTCTCTGCGGAGTTCTTCGTCACGGACTTCAGTGGCACGAGTAGCCTCGATCTGAGCGAGATTGACGTCCTTGTTGAAGTTGGTCTTGCGGGTGGCAAGAGTGGCTTCGGCGCGAGCTCTCTCACTGTCCCGCTCGGTCTTTTGAACGGCTGTCTCGGCATTGATCTTGGCAATTTCGCGGTTCTGCTCTCCCTGGCGTTGGGCTTCACCGACAGTACCGAGCCTTTGTGCTTCTGCGACATCAACACGAGCCTATTGATATGTTAGGATTCAAAGGTCAAAGGTTGGTAACCGAAGCTAACCTGGTTGATGGCACCCTCATGAGCCTTGCGGGAAAGAGATTCAAAATAGCTGGATTGAGGAGCATCGCGCAACTCCTTGACGTTGGCGTTGTAAATCTTGAGACCAAATTGGCCAAGTTCCCCCTGGATGTTCTTGAAAATTCTCTTCTTGAACTCATCGCGCTGAGCAAAGATCTCTTCCATAGTCATGGCACCTATACATGGTAAGAAGACTGTCAACGTGTCGAGGGAGGTTGAGGTACTTACTGACGAGTACTCGAGTTTCACCCTCGATAATACCCTTGATGATGTTTTCCAGATGCTGTTTGGGATTGGCGGCCTTGGGATTGGCTTCGGCTTCAGCTAAAAGCATAACGTATTTCATAAGAGCATCGCCATGGTCTTCTGGAGCATCTTCAACCCTGACACCATCGGCCGAGCCTTGTCCAGCGTTTGCACCCCGTTGGTTGACGTCTGGACCGACAGTGAAGACAACTGGGAGCAAGAACTGCAACTTCTCCCTGGGGCAAGTTAGTTTCCTGTCTAGTGATGCCGTTACATTCAGAGTCTGAATGAAGAGCTCCTACCGAGTCATAGCCTGAAGGTTCATGGAGTAGTCATGTGGTTGAATGCTGAAACGCTTGCACTGTCTTTGGTCAGTATTGCGATGAAATCCTTCATTGCAGCATCTTCTCTTACTCTCTGGAAAGGCCAAACCCATGAAGACTTGACAATCTTCATAGTCTTGACCCCGGCACCAGTAATGGCGAGGTACTCATCGGGAGATGCAATGATGTAGCGTGCCATTGTGATAGATTTTTGATGTACTAGATCTTGGTAGGGTAGAGTCGATTATTGGCGACAGGAGTGTCCTTTGTTGATGGAAGGAGTGTTGATCGAACGAAAAGGAAACTTCAGTTCAAGGGCATTTCGAGTCTCTTAAGTACTTGATACCTTGTTGACCAGATATGACTGGGTTGATCCGCTGTTAGAGCTAAGCCTGCTAAGTTAGCAACCAAGGTTGGGAGTGGATCAGGTGACTCGGACTATCTCGATCAAGCGTCGGCGCGGATTGTTTCTCTCTGAATTAAATACTTGGCGGTGTCCCAAGAAGCTTTTTGCTTTGGCTTGATGGGTATTGCGGAGCGCTTGAAGGATTTTAGAAGAAGTAGATCCACTTCGATGACTTGAACGAGAAAAGACTAGACTGACATGTTGTTATCTACTTGCGAACGAATAGATAGGGAGTGTATGACTGCTACTGAGGGGTCGGAAAAAACAGCTCATAGATGCCACAGCAATTAAGTGTGACAAGGCTGACTGGCCATACAAAATGGAGCAATCGCAAAGCCGTTTGCGGTGTCAACAAATGCCGCAACATCCACAAGACTCCTTGAAGGATGAAGGTCTTGTTGCCAGCATAGCAGGGCGCATTCCGAACCCCCCTTTACAGAATGCATAGTCAAACAGAGAATCAGATTGGACGAAGATGGCACGTTCTGAATCTCATGATCACTTGTCAGCCTTGCCAGCCAATACCAAGCTAGATCCTTCAAGCACTGCCCGAGCAAGCATACCATCTCAGAACTTCAGAACAAATGGGATGCCACCGTGTTCCGCAGACCCGCAGGACTCTCGTATGGTAAGATGGGACTGTCTGATATCGCCTCAATAGTTCGGCGCATAGTAGGTTATTGACGATGGCGATGCATTGAACAGCTGAGGCCTTTGTTGACTAAAGAAGAAGGATTGACGTCGGGATGTCGGCCGGAGAAGGGCTGGGGGTCCTCTTGGCGTTTCGCTTAAGGTCCCGTGACCATGTCTTCTCTACCAAGACGGGGCCCGGCACCTTCTAGCGGCCTTCCAGAAGCACTAAGACGGACCACTTCTTCCTCAAACCCAGGTCCCCAACCTTCATCCGCTACATCATTGGTGATGTTGATCTCGAGAAGCGAGAAGGAGGCAGCGTAGAACCTCATATCGAATCTTTCTAGTGTAAGGCTGTGGCTTGGGCTTCCGATTAGCTCACAATCCCTACTCAAGGCAGCAATATTTGTACCGTTTACCCTGCCTCTCCCTTTAATGTTCTGCTCCATAGCTTTTCGCTCTCACAGCCTCATACTAGCACATACCGAGGTTTGAGTTTCTGCCCTTTTGTCTCGAAATCAACAGCCTCATTGCTGCGGTGAGCCTTACTGGACAATCCTTAACTCGACCCTTCGACACCGAGTATCGGAGAGTTTCGACTTCTGTCGTCATCCTTTATCCCTTTCTTGTCCCAAATTTTGTAACTTTGGTCGACCAACGGGATCCAATTCTACATCGCTAATCCCCTCATCTGATCCGTCAACAGTCCAAGTATTCTAAAAACGTTCTAGAATCCTTATCTCAATTTTCCAGAAAGACGCCAGACGTCACAGTGGAATGTTCCACGGTTCTTCTGGTCCTGGTCTGATTCATTGACGTCGTAAAATCATCAGGTGACGTTCACAGCTCGCGAACTATCACCGAGGTCCAGAGCATATACAGTCACACTTGTACAATCATCTTCCTAGGAGGGTTGGAATTATCCTTCGCAGAGCTTCAGCTCCAGAAGAATCATCAGCACGTCGCCTGTTAGATTATCAGAATGGACTCCAAGAATGCAGTCCCAGCATATACACAGGAGGAAGAAGCTGGGCCACCTTCCTACGACGACACAATATCCAGCTTCCATCCAACATCGTCCTCATCTACATCCCAGTACTACTCCGCTCAAATCCAGTCCCAGCTCCGGACACTCAACACACAAATATCCTCTATCCAAACACAGAGAGACCTCCTTTCCCATGCGCACGAAGAAAAATTACTCTCACTCTTGACCCATCACATTCAACTCTACATCTCCGACTTCGCAAACACGGGTCTTCAAAAAGGAAGTCTTATCCTCGTCCCAGCAAAGGCAATCCAAGACCCCAAAGCTACACCCACAGACTACGATTTCAGCGAACCGTCGGAGTTCGACCGTGTAGTGAAGGTCACCGATAAGGAATGCGATAGCTATGGCACTGGAGACCTATGGTACTGGGAGGATGAAGACATGGCGAAGCGGCTAGTGGATCACTTGCGACCACCTCCCAGTACGCTAGAACTGCCAAAGAGGAAAGAGCAGATGACGCCGCAGCCTCAGTCAAAAGGCTGGGGATTATTTGGGAAGAAGAAAATTGAGGCGAGGCCACCTTTGATTGATGAGTCGAGGAGTTCAAAAGCACATGCGGGTGCGAGAAGTTTGGGCAAGGAGGGCGAGGATAGAGTCGTTGTAGATGTGAAGGCTGAAGAGGTCGTGTTCAGGACGGAGAACGAGTATGGCATGTACGGGACTGAGAGAGGCTGGGGAGTTGTCGTGAAGTTGAGAGTAGTTCTGGGTCGAAGATAAATCTGGTATATTACTAGGCTTCGAGAGAAGCAGCATTACAAGACTTAGACCACAGCCCCTATGGAACTTTCACTGGCTTTAAATGCTGTAAGTACCTAGAGTAAGGACGTTGGTGTCAGATCTGATTAACTGTTGCCGATTCCTCGGTATCCCAGCCGTTTATGTGCCTGCTAGCCTACAACTAGGAATTGATCCATTTGGGGAGACCGCGAGCGTCAAATCCGTCAGTCGATTTGAAGATAAGGTTAAACAATCCGCAATTATTTATTCAGGAGTAATCAAGACAAGCTTTCCTGTGCCTTCCAAAAGAGCCGTCATGTCTGGCCGAAGAAGAATTTAATAAGCGCTTACGATCCCTCAGACTGACTCAGCAGCTGGAACCATGCACCTGTGCCTCAGCTGCCACTTTCACTGGACATTATACCTGCAGCAATTTTCTCAGCTGTAGTAGTGTAGCTTGGATTTAATTGTGGCTGAAACGCTAGGAGCATATATGAGATGAGTGGATGCCGCGAAGGTCAATTTCGAAGAAGTTTGATCAAGACTTTCTCACCAATCGCACCTTGCCGCCTCGTGAGATTCATTTACCAACTATCGCAATGGCTCCTTCTCTTGCTGACGTGGCTCCTATTGCTAATAGACAGCACAAAAAGTCCAAAAATGGATGTCTGCAGTGCAAGCAGAGAAAAGTTAAGGTAAAGTCTGCCAATTCCCTCGCTACAGGAAAGGACTTACAGTCAACAGTGTGATGAAAGAAGGCCACTCTGCCTGAACTGCTCCAAGCATTTCCGCAACATAGAAAAATGCGATTTTGCTCCCCCGACGAATAATTCGGTATCTTCTCGAGACTATGTGAGTGCTTCACGGCCACGAAACCCAGCGAAGAAGACCAAGCCGGTGCGCAAGGGAATATTTTTCGACCTGCTCAGAAGTCCAGGAGCTGGAGTGGATCCGTTCAGATCTTGTGCTGGAAGCAATATTCCAGATGCGGAACTGTTCATGCATCATTGTGTGTATCCTCCAGATTTATGAGTATCATCTACTGACATCTGTAGACTTTTCGAACTTCAAGTCGAAGTCCTTTCCAATGGCCCTGGGCTATCAAGAGAAGCCGTTCTTGCAGGTTAGTACTTTCTAGCCATGAAAGACGAACGTCCCAGCTGAAGATTTCAGACCTGGTGGTCAATGGCAGCAGACAATCCTGCTCTGTTCAGTGCAACGTTGCAGCTGAGCGCATTTGATCTTGAAGCTATGCAAGGAAACAAGGGGACACAGAGATCGAAACTTCTTCTCAACAAGGAATGTAAGTTCGGCAAGAATAAACTCAAATTTTGAGGCAGCCAGATATTGATCAACCCCCTTTCTTGCTCAGGTATCAGTCTGCTTAGACAGCGAGTTGAAGATCCAACATTGGGAGTCAGCGACGAGACCATTGGTTCTATTCTCGTTCTGACCATCGTTGAGGTATGTAAGAAATTCACCAACGTTTCTCTTCATTTCCAGTGATATTAGAAATTTAGTTCGAAAGAGGGAATTTGCGAATGGTTAAAATGCACGTCGACGGCCTGAAACGCATCGTCAGCATCAGAGGTGGTCTGGACGCTATTCGAGCCACTAACCCAGTGCTGACAAACTTGATTTTTGGGTATTTCAGCACGCATCAACCCCGTTGCTCGTTTGTTGACCAGTCTAGAATTAGCATGACTGTCATGACTGAGCCTCAATTCTTCTCGCCAACTGAATGGAGACCACTCGAAGGCATGCCAGACTACTCCAACACCACCAGCTTGTTCCAATACGAAGAAGTAGGCGTATCGTCAACACTCGCTTGTGCAATACGCGAGCTGAGGATCATGACGAACAACTTTTCAAATCCTGAGTATATCGGGTGGCCTGCGAGACCAACCCCGACACTTTGCTCCAACATCTTGATTCGTCTGCTCTCCATACCGATTCCACAGGACCAGGGACCATATATCGCTTGTGTTTCGGAGTGTATGCGACTAGCTGCTGTCATGCTGTGCTTCTTGCCTTTCCAAAATGATTATCCCAGTCCCGAGTAAGTTCCTTTCCGTTCTATCTACTTGGTTTCTTGTATGGCTTCGTGGTATTTGGATTTGGGGAGGAAAGACAGGAAGTAGTGCTTTAATCTGTGCCTGGAAACAGGTCAGTTGGTCTTCTTGCTATGCTTTGGAGCAGCGGGTTGCGGCTCTAAGCAAGAAGCTGGTTGCTTGATCCAGGTCCAACGACTTATAGCGTCGTCTGAATCAATATGTCCTTCTGCTAACGAATCTAGTCTGATGTTCAACGTCCAACTCCACAAGCTCAAAGCCAACCTCGAAATCATGCTCGAGATGTGCCGACAAGATCATCCTCTCTTGCCTTGGATCCTCATGTCTGGAGGTATCTTCGCACAACAACCGGAAAGAGGCTGGTTTATAGGCCAGCTCTTGGCCGTATCTTCGGACTTAGGGATCTACTCGTGGGGAGCGATGTTGAAACACTTGGAGAGCGTTATATACATAGAGTACTTCTGCGAGATTCCATTCCGACAGTTTTGGGAGGAGGTGGTACAGAAGAGATCGGAGCTGGACTTGATCGATCTCGATCCTTGGTAGACCTGCGAGATCATGTAAACACAAACGGAAGGAAACCCTTTCCAATAGATACTGTGTGAATTTCTTCGGCTAATGCTCAGTAATAGCCATGCCTCTTTCCCTGAAGTCAATCACACTGCAGTAGCACAGTAAGTGAAAGATATCGGACACCAATTTGTGATACACTTACGCCTCTCTCCGAGATATTCAGAGTCGGCCAGCACCATTTTGTTATTGCCTCGTTCCGCTTAAAAAGTTGTAGCGCCAAGGAGGGCTATTTACAGCAGAACTTCTCGCTTGACTGTGACACAAGAAGATTACTCGAGCAATACTAAATGTGTCACACGTACTCATTACAAAAGTGCCATGTGTTGATGTTTTGTTTCAAGCGATGGCTAAACCTCGAGCCCGTACGGACACCTGCGTTGGATTCACCAACTGGATCGGGCTTCAGCTAGGTTTTGAGGAGTGAATCCGAAACCAGAGCCCTAAAGTCTAGATCACTTCAGCAGGCTTTCATTGTCGATACGGTGGAATCCTGGGGTGGTTCTCGACTCATACCACGTGACTTCTAAGGGAGAATGAATCCATTGGGCTAAAATGGGCCGGGATTTATATCATACCTAGGTATGAAAAAGTTTCTTCAATGTCTTGCTCTCAGGCTTTTGCATCGAAAAAAGTACCGTAAGCTTTTCCGATATTAATTGTCGATGTGTTGGACTCCCCCATGCCACTAGCCAATCAGCCTTAGGCAGAACGAGGCTGAGAAAAATATCCATTACGACCTCAAGACTCACAGCCGTCAACAAGACGACCCATTACCTGTCTTCGGCACATATAACGCCTCTAATGGCATCCAGATCAGCCATACGGCCGTTCCTCCGAGCGGCCAAACCGCACTTTCATCTGTCGCAACTTAATCGATGTCTCTCTAGCAGCGCTCGGAGAGCAGACTCCCCATCACAACCACAGTCAACGAACAGCGAGAAGACCACGCACTTCGGATTCGAAACCGTCGCAGAAGCAGAGAAGGAAGCAAGAGGTATAGAAACGGCGTGGATGACATTGTGTCGAGTTGAGCTGTGCTGATTGGAATTAATTGTAGTGGCGGGAGTCTTCAGCAATGTCGCAGCCTCGTACGATACTATGAACGACTTCATGTCACTTGGGATACATAGGTTATGGAAGTACGTCTACTCCATTTCTTTCCTTCAATCATTCCTTTTTAATCATCTCTCACGAAGTATAATGCTAATGCACTCTACAGAGACCACTTCGTCCGCGGCCTCAACCCCGGCTCCTCCTCCAGCAGTCCCTCTCCGGGCTGGAAAATGCTCGACATAGCAGGCGGAACAGGAGATATCGCCTTCCGCCTCCTCGACCACGCAACGAACATCAACAACTCCCCTCAATCCACTATCACCATCTCCGATATCAACCCATCCATGCTTGCCGAGGGCAAGAAACGCTCCTTAAAGACCTCATACGCGAATTCTCCTCGATTATCATGGCTAGTGGCCAACGCAGAACATCTCGATGAGATAGAGAGTGACAGTATTGATTTATATACTGTGGCGTTTGGGATTAGGAATTTTACGGATAAGGATAGGGCGTTGAGGGAGGCGTATAGAGTGTTGAAGCCGGGTGGGGTATTTGCATGCTTAGAGTTTAGTGGAGTTACGAATCCGCTGTTTGATGCAGTTTACAAGAGGTGGAGTTTTGGTGCTATTCCGTTGATTGGGCAGTTGGTTGCTGGAGATAGGGCGAGTTATCAGTACTTGGTGGAGAGCATTGAGAAGTTCCCCAAGCAGGAGGAGTTCAGGGATATGATCAAGGCCGCTGGCTTCGCTGTACCTGGGAAGGGATGGGAAGATTTGACCGGAGGTATTGCGGCGATACACAAGGGTATCAAGCCAGCTCAGAAGTTGTAAACTAGAAATGTATGATATGTAACATAGACAGACGAAAGTGAAGTACAGCTTCCGGAATTATATGACTCGAGTACAAAGGATATGTTGTATTTTCTATGCTATAACACCATCGTATCACCAGCCACGTCCTGTCTTCTGGCAGAACTAGAATACACGCAACGCTATTTGAGAGAAAATCGATGATGCAATGAAGAGGTCAGAGTACATAAGAGCTTTAGAAGCCATCATCGCCTCATTACTTCGAAGCATAAGCTGTTTAACTCCGCCTCCATCCCGGATCACAAACAGCCCTGATACAGGCCGAAAAACTGAATGGCCAACTGATCTCCGGCTCACAAAAAGTAGCCATTATGAAGATGTACTAGAAAGTGGACTTTTGGTTGAAAGCAAGGGAATCTCGTGTCGAACAATAGAATGGAATCAATCAAGCGTCGCCACCAGTAGCTGGAGTCGCATTGCTTGGTGCTGGTGAAGAAGAGTCGTTCTTGAATCCACGGCCGCGTCCTCTTCCACGGCCCTCGCCACGAGAACCTCTTGGTGCACCACGTCCTCCACGACCGCCTCGTCCACCTTCACTATCACTCGCTCCACCACTTCTGTAACCGCCTTGAGGGTTGCCAGTGTTGGTTCCGCCTCTGCTGCTTCCCCAGTTTCCAGCTCCACCACGAGTACCAGTGAAAGGCTTGCTATTAGTGTTCTCTCGTGGTTGGAAGATCTTGACCAATGGACGACTTCTGTCCTCCCCAGTTCTAGATTTGACGTCTTCTGGTAGGCTTGCAAGGACTGCATCTCTCTCCTCCAAAGTCTTGAAATGGGCAACCTTGTTAGATTGTCCCCATTTCTCGATCTTGAGGATCTTCTCCTTATCCTCTTCCTTGAATAGCTCCCGAACAGCTTCGTCTGAAGTCACATTCATGATAAAGAGGCCAATGATAGGGTCGCTAGCTGGCTTTGCAACTGGCGAAGTGGCATCGGCTCCATTGGAGTTGCCGTTAGTTGCGGTTTGGGCCTTCTCATTTTCTTTCTTGTCACTTGGTCCTGGAAGGTTTACCACATTTGTCTGAGGCTGAGGAGTCGCTGGCTTTTGCTGAGGCGCTGGCGACTCGGGCTTTATGTCAGGGACAGCTGGCCCTCTTGGCGGTTGCTGCGTACCTCGTTGATTATATGATACTTGCGGCTGAGTGGGCGGTGGTCTCTGGGCTGGGCCAGTAGGTGGGGCAGCAGCTGCAACGGCGTGGCTCGAACCAGGCGTTCCTGAACCTGTTGCTGGAGCTTGAGGCTGGTTGGACTGTTGTTGAACGGGATGTTGCTTCGCTCCTCTGTGTGCAAAGTTGAAACCCTGAGCTCTCATCTCCGTACCAATGCGACCATCTTGTACTTCCAGGACCAACCATCCGAATGCAGCATCTGCCAAGTTGAAATTCCACATGTTCTTGAATGCGCTCTCGTCAACCTGTCCAACACCAGCAGCATTAGGTCCTCCAACTGGACCGCCAAAGGGATTTCCTCCAAGAGCAGTGCTTGGCATCTTATCGACTATTCCAAGGGCATTTTGTAGCAGGTTTTGCTGAGCCTCATTCTGCGAGATTGCAGGCTGTACTTCACTCTTAACCGTCTCCCATACGTCGTTGAAGGATGCTTTCGAAGCAGCAAGCTTTCCGCGGTAGTGGTCCAAGGTAGGATTGACACTGAACTCGTTATACGAGCTTCCATAGCGGAAATGAAGACCGGCAGATATCGAGAAATCGGCTTTCAGCGTAACGGAAAGCTGGTTCAAGATACCTTCACGAGCAGGCGAAGCATGGGTGATGAAAATGCGGGTTTCTGTGGGGTCGTATACTCGGTTCGCAGTATCTACCAGTTCGCCCATCTGCAAGAGAGTCGTCCACATGGTACCTTGCCCTCCTGCAATGGTTGTTCGTCCCTCGCCATTGTCGAACAGCTTGTGCATCACGACAGCTCCACCAAGACCAAGAAGGCGCAACTTGACACCGCCAATCTCTAGCAGCATAGAGCGTGCCTCATCGATTATATGTAGCTTGTCGACCTTGTACTCGCCGGATCTGAACTTCTCTAATACTCTGACATCTTCGCAAGCACCCCAGACTGTGTATACCGGAACGTCGAGCTTGAGGCTGCCATCGAGATATTGCGGAAGTTCGGAAAGCGGCAGATCCTGCGGACTAAATCTTTGCTTGACTGGTCCTCCTGGAGTTCCAATTGCTTTCTTTATGTTCTCTGAAATGAGCGGGGAGTATTGCGCGACGTGCTTCAAGGTCCTGAAAATGTAGGATTAGCACGTGGCCAGCTTTGAAGAATAGATCACTTTTCTTTCTCACTTTTCAGCAATACGGTCCAGCGATGTGCCATCATAAAAACCAAAGTCTCCAGTGTGAATGATATGATCTGCGCGTGCTTGCTTCGCTAGTTCGTTGAGCGATCGAAGGTTTCCTGGTTCACGTCAGCTTGGCCTATTGTCAAAGATTTCAGCTTCAAATGTACCTCGAACGTCTGCTACGCATAGCACTCGGACTCCGCCTGTCTGGATCACGCGTCCATTGTTTGGGAGTAAAGGTGCAGCTCCCGGAGGTAATCCTGTGTGTCCTGCGCCGCCGTTTGGAAGGTAGCCTGGGTTGTTGTAGGGGTGAGGGCGTTGCTGCGAAAACATTACAAAGTCAGCTCTGAAAATCTATTGCATGCGCACGTATAGCAGAAGCAGAAGGAGCTGTAAATCCGCAGAGAGTCGATAGCTTATGATGGATATGGGCTTTGAGAGAGGCTGGAGCTGTTGAAGGAGCTGGGGGCAACATACAGAGGCCATACTTGATGGGAGCGGTTCAGGAGAGATGTGCAGAGTGGTATCGAGTACGAAATTAGAGTGCGCTCAAACAAAGATAAGACGATTGTGAGTGAGGAGATTCGCGGAGTGAGGTGGGAAGAGAGGTTGACGGCGGAATCGATGTTTTTGAGAACGGAGCCAAATCAGTCGCGGTTGCCAGATTCAGAGAGAGCTCGAAACGGAAGGCCAAGGATTGGATTGGTTCGCTTACTGCGCTAATCGCCGCGGCCGCCTGCTACTTTCACCCTTGTTCATTGATTTCCCCTTTTTCTGCAGGAAGCATTGCCAAGAGGTCAACACCACCTAGTAGTACGGCTTAGATATTTGAGTTTACTTCTTAAGGATATATTAGCATATTGCCGATTATCTAGAGCCTTGTAATTCGTTTTCGATAGAGACAGGGAATTTTGAAATGTTTATTCCGCATTCACTTGGTGATGCGTTTTATGCAGGTACCGCAGACAAACATCCACACGCAATTTATCGACAGCCTCATGAAATGAAATGTTACTAGCAGATTGTTCATAGCTACCTTATTGACATACGTCATAAGAAAAGTGGAAGCGCCCAATATTTGAGGTTCCTATCCCCTGGTCCTAACCATCTGCTCGCCTCCAGGTATCGCATTTTCGCAGCCCAAAGATGCAAATTAACAAAGATGAGAAATCGATTCACCAGCTTGGAAGCTGAAAATGAAATTACGCAACATCGCCTGAAACCTTCCAGTAACCTCTACCATATTATACTGAGGATAATGTGAAGTGTCAATGATATCCGTCATTTGGTGCCGACCTGAACATGATTTTACCTCACAGCATGCTGTCTGTCGCTTAGTGACACAGAATCCTTGCCAAGGTCAATAAGGTCCTGCAAACTCGACGATTCGTATCCCTGACTGTGCTTTTTCATACGATAAAGCAAAGAGGTCAGGATGAGACTCGAAATTAGAGGAGGAAGTGCATACACCAAGCCGAAGTATTTTCCGGGACCAATTCTGGTAAACCTTACATCAGCAGTGCCGCTGGTCGGGATCATAGTTGAGTTCTTGTAGATCCTTGAGCTGACCAGAGCTGCTGTCAACCCTAGGATATCTTCCAGGGCGTTTGATGAGTCCGCAAATGCCCAAGGCGGTGACCTCAACGAGTCCTGAGCTGCTCTTCCATAGCCGCCAGTTTTTGAAGTAAGAGCATTGATCGTCTCAAACCAGCCGCTATTTCCAGTATTCTCTCGTAGCAGAAATTGATTCGCAGTAGCTGTAATCGCTAATAGCGTGTCGGTGATTGTGGAATCGTGATTTGGTACACAGCTCACATTGGAAGTGAGCACCTTGCTGAAGGCATGATTGGTCCGCTCCGAGTTCGAGAGGCTCAGAACAACATTTCGGTACTCCCAAACGTTGCGAGCATCGACGTCGCATTGAACTGAATATGTGAATCGTGATGGTACTTCGTAAGGAGGGATATCGGGATCGCCAACTGCAACAGCAACCCATGCGTGGTAGTTGAAGTCGGATCCGAGTAGCAGAGTGCCCTGGCCAATCTCATCGTGGGCGCAGAAGCCCTTGAGCATCTCGACCTGTTCCGCATTCGCGACTTTCTTCCTAATCATACAACTGCCATCTTCAGAATATAGTCGCATGATGGTGTCATTCTCAATCCAGTCCATAAGTGCCCCTTTGTAGCATTTGAATGGGTTTCTGACCATGACAGGGACACATGCCGTTATGTTCGGAACATTACGGTCGTACCTTGCAAGAAGTTGTGATAGTACATTATCTTCTCCTTGACGCTCTCCGTAGACAGAGTATGGTGTGCCGATTGCTGACGAGTGAACAGCAACCCCATCATCCGCATAGGCGTACAGATCTGGATCAAATATGTTGATACCATGGGAAAGAGCCATCGCTTCATGGGCGGGTGATCCTCCTCGTCCGACCCACGAATAAAATATGCTCCCATTGCTCATGAACCATGCTGTGGAGTTATAAGCTGCTGGGGTATCAGGCATCTGGTCCGGGTCCCAGGGTCTCGAGTATGTGGTCGGTTCGCCAGTGGGTATGTCGGATGAGTAGTTGACTACTCGTGTTGCGGTTGTTGGTGTGAAGCCCGATGTAATCGATGTTGTGATCAAGCTAGTAACAAGGACGGTGAACGCGATGAGCCAGTTCCGAAGTCTTAGCAGGTTCGGCAATGAAAGGCTTAGGATTGCGTTCCAGGTTGAAGACATGGATCGTAACGATGGGCTTTCAGAACGATTTGACGTGACTGTGGGTATTAAATCATCGTCAAGTTTGCACAGAGATGCCGTAACGAGTTGACCAGAGACAATTCCCGTTATTAATGTTGCAACAAATGTGGAGAACATGGTATAGAGTGTCTTCTGGACTGATGAGAGTGGTCCGAAGTCAGTCAGCTCTTGAATGGTCACGGTCACCATAATCAGAAGCCCTGTTACAGCAAGGCAGAGGATGATGGCGGTGCAACAAAGCACAACCACCATCGTTCTTGGTTTATTCGGATGTTTTGGAGCATCCTCGGTAGATGATCGATTCGTTGGTGCCATGTTGTCCTTCGATTATATACTGTGTCAAGAAAGACATGCTGAACTGGTTACTAGGGCGGGTGCTGGAACATATAGGTTCAAGAAGTAACTGCCGGATAGCGTTCTGTCAGTACCATGTGGCACGCAGAGGGTGTTATGATACTGCTGCATTTGTACAGAATTGCTTTTTCGTGGCTGGGTTGGCTGCTGTCGGGCTGAGAAGTTGTATGATGAGGCGCGAGTGGGCTGATGTGCTAAGCGAATTAGCGAAGTCAACAAGGCAGCTCGCCAGTCCTGGTGGTCCTACATCTCTCCCCACAAGTATTCAGACAGACAAACGAGGAATCATTCACCAAGACCCATGCTGAAAGCCATAAGGCCGTGATGTGTCTACCATCGGTGCGCTCCGAATGTCCGAAAGGTTACCCAACTGGATTCTCTACCACATGAGAAGTTAGCACAGTGCTTCTTCATTTGGCAGCTCTTATTGCGCAAGTAGATACCTAAAAGGAAGATGTAGCTGGCAGGTACAATACCCATGGATCGAGTAATTTGTATTCGTCTAAGCTACCGCGAAAAATGTGTTGGTATCACCCAGATCGAGATCCTCGCCTCAACCCTGGTGCTATTGACATGGCAGGGTTTGTTTCAAAATCCTTTAGATTCCCGTATCTACAGGCTGCGGAACGCCTCTGCTTGCCTAGTAGGCTGATTTTGCTGCCGTTCTGGAAAGTGAATTCCTGTCCCGTTGGTAGAAAGGCGCAACTCCCTGAATGAACGTCACCAGCCTCATTCACCAAGCTTGGCTACATCGCGTCTACCCCCTTCTGTATCTACCGCGTCTTTTTTTTTCCGGAAACGGAAACATACAACTGCCATCAACACCTCCATGATCCCAGTCAAATTCGAAAACACCAGCATTCGGGATCTTGCTCAGCAAGGTCTCAGCCCACAATTTTCAAACCTGGTCTCCGCTCCTCATTTCGGACTCAGTCATCTCTCACCTTGCGCTGGTACGATCTTCCTGCTCCCTCGAACAGGTTGAGTAGATAGCAAACTCAGTTCGAGACGCGTCAATTTATTTCGAGAAGCGGCGCTATTCTTCCTTTCCTTTTCCAGCTCAACGTCTTGACAGCTTGACCAAAAGGATATAGTCCACGATGGCTACTTGCACTCCCTCCCCAACGCCACCTACAATAGGTGCGGCAGCAGCTCCCTCTGTACAAGCGACCGCAGCAACTTCAGCGACACCCCAAGCAACTCAGTTGAGCCCAGTCCAGAAGAGAACTCGGATTCTGCACAAGTAAGCCCTCCATAACCAGAGCGTCAACCCAATTGCTAACAGCTGGAAGGGCACTCAGTTCTGAAATTGTCCACATCAAAGTTGGCGTTCTTCTTCAAGACTTCGGTGTCCATAAAGCACTAATCTGTCACTCCTCTCCGTACTTTAAAGCCGCCTTCAACTCAGGATTCGAGGAGACCAAGACAGGGATCATGAAATTACCAGATGCCGAACCTGGAGTCTTTGAGCTGTTTTCTCGATGGCTTTACACCGAATCTTTGTGGAGCGAAAGTGATGATGAATATACTGGCCCGATGTCGACTTGCTTGTGGAGCTATATGTTTTCGCTGACATGGCTCAAGTTTCACCGCTAATGAACCAGACGCTGGATACAGTGCAAGAGATCAGCGACCTCAAAAGGGAGCTCCCTTCGTCGAGTCTAATGGCGTATGCTTGGAACAATACAACGGAAACAAGTCAACTACGCCGTCTTCTAATTGACTGGGTTGTTTGGAAGGTAGAGATTGTATCCATTGATGAGGACTGGGTTAATACACTTCCAGCACAGTGTGTTGGTGAAATGCTGGAAGGCCTACGAGCAGTGGCAAAGCGATATGCGAGTACAACTAGAGGCAAACAGACCAACCCGTTACTGATCACGAGCCATTATCAGTCCCTGTAAAGGAAGAAAAGGACTTGTTGTAGGCCGAAGCTAGGTGAGTTACGTAAGTTGAAATATATACACGATCAGGAAGGCTGACACTGGTGTTCCAGGAACACGGATCCTCTCCAGCAACATCCGAGACAGTTAGTGCCCGATTCGTTAGCTTCGCTTTTCTTAGTACAGCGTACCACCCTGATACGTGGAGTCGAGTGGGAAGAGGACGGCTTGTAGCTGGTGTGCCACTCGTTAGGTTGTGCAAAAGTCGAGGATGAGCGAGGCTTACAGAGCACGAAGACGTTCTAACATGTAGCTGACCGAGCTTCCCATAAATGCACCTGGACATATCAAACTTTATCCCAAGTGCAGACTGTGCTGCTTGCCTCGGTGACCAAAAGTATATAACGTTTGCCAGACTCGCTGCACATGTGAAGGGTGAAACTGGAAACTTGCGCATCAAGAAAGCACTGAGCACTAAGAGATTCAGATTGAGAAGGGAGGGGTATCATTAATTAACAATTATCATATCATATCAACCACACTGAAGGCACCACGTAATATCATTCCCTTCCACATCTGTCTCGCACCATCGCACCTCAATTTGCATTCGTCGTCCTCTTCCAAATCATCCCTGCAGCAAGCAAAGCACAAGCTGTCGCCCCTAACGCAATATACACACCCGTCCTGTCCGGCGCCTCCTCCTCGCTCTTCGGAAATGCTGAGCTAGGATTCGTAGCCGCCTCTGCGAGCGTAATGAACAGTTCACTGATACTATTCCACGTAACGCTCACATGCAACGGCGCACTCATGTTTAACGTTGACGTGTACTCGTCAGGCTGCGTCTCCGACCTCTGCGTTGTCTTATCCTGATCAGCTTTCAATGCCGTGTATATAGCCGGTAGCTCATCCAGCTGCGGGTACTTTTCTCTAAGAGCAACGATATGTGAGAACGAGTCTGGGTCGGAAGAGTCGTACGTGTAGCAGATTAAGTCACATGCGTCGAGCTTAGCTTGGTTCTCTAGGATGGCAGGCTCGAGTTCTCCAAGCTCTTCGAGAATCAGGTAGCATTGCTTCCCGCCCTGGAGCTCGACGCTGTTGACTGCTGTCCGCGGCTTGATGGTAGGTCGATAGAGGGAGTCGAAAGGTCGGTTGAGGAAGGCATCTAGGAGAGAGGATTTGCCGGATGAGGGGGCGCCGACTACATAGCACAGGACGACATTTCGTTCAACTCGGCCTGTTCTCCGTCTTCGTTTGCGAGGTTTGGTGATCTTAAGAGCTGAGGTTGTGGAGAGGCGCGGGCCTCCTGCTGGTTCGAAACCGAGGTAGGCGAGATAGGAGAGAGTGGTGCTCGGTGACACGAAAGTGGTCATAGACCATTGGGCGAGCCAGCCTTGAAGAGTTATATAGCCTGCTTCATTCCGTACAGTGGAAGAGGGAAACGAAGTCTCTTGCCAGAATGATGGTAGACCTGGAGTTGGTGCAAACAGAGCATCGAGCTCTGAAGTGTTCAAGCCACCATCATTGTCCTTGTCAAAGAGTAAGAACAGATCCACGAAGAAGCGATAGCCGGCCGGGCTCAATTCTGCCGAAGAATACTCTGGTATCTCGAATTTTGGATGCAAGAAGCTATCCTTCAGACTTAGACTATCTGTGTATTGGAATTTCCGTAAAATGATCCATATGGTCTCATGTCTCCCCTTCTCCGCGAATATCTTATTGAGCTGAATAAAGCCTTTCTGGTCGATTCCCCTGTCAACATCCGAACCGGGCGAAGATTTACTGATAGATAATTTGATATTGTCCAGATCCTCGGGTGATAATGGCTTCTCGAAACACTTTGCTTGGAAATCGTTCATCTCCTGGTCATTCAGATATCCATCCTGATCTTTATCGCATAAGTAGAATATTCTTTTCAGAGCAGCCACCGCAGCCGGCTTGAGGTTCCCTTCTTTGGAATCGAATAGTGGTGCAATGGGATGTGTAACGGCCTTCTGGCACAGAAAGAAGACTTCGTTGACATTATGGTGTTCCCTCGCGCTCGTCCGTATGCAAGAGTCAATCTCCTTGAACTCTGCCATCACTGGAAGCATCTCATCCTCCACTACCTGTGCCGTGCTCCCATTCGTTGTCAAATCTGATTTGTTTGCACATAGCACTACCGGTACATTGACTCCAAGGGAGCGAAAGTACGGCATCCAGAACAACGCCACGCGCTCATAGCTGTAGTGATCCGAGTATACCAGTAAAATCACATTCGACTTCCGGATCTCCTTTCGTAGAGTGTTTCGTTCTTGGGGAAGGGCAGAAGTATCGACGATCGTGGTTGTGACATTCTCGGGAGTTCCAATGCTTGGAGGTATGGTGATTTGAGGGAGGACGGACTGGATCTTATTCGTTACGAAGACATCTTTGACCAGCGATGTGATGAGGCTGCTCTTGCCCACACTGTCATCGCCAACGCAGACAATCCGAACTGTTGCCATCAGATGTCAGCTTGACTTGCGAGATAAGTAGGAGGGGAAGGGGATCGTACCTGCAGACATGATAGTGTTTCAGCCTCGTATGCCGCGGCTATTTTTACTGCTTCTCCATGCTTCAGGTTGACAGTAGAAAGCTATCGATGGTCTTTATGGATGCTTGAAGCTTCTCAGACGGAAGGACAGCTCAGATGGCGCTTAGCTGAATTGAAGCTTTGGGCTGCAGGAAAAAGGTGGTGATTCAGTGATTGTGTAGGCCTTCTGATAGGTACAAGCTCACTGCTGCGGTCCCAAACTTGCGCCAGAGCTTTCGGAATCCGGGCCTGAAATGCTCCGCTGTCAGTACAAGACCAGGGCACTGGCCTGTAGGCATTTAGCCTCTCCACTCGCCTCCACATTGGGGAAAGGCAAGACAGCCTGAGGGCAACCTTCAACGGCGATCTCGACTTCCCTCTTCGTCACTGCACTTTCCTCTCTACTCTCTAGCATACTTCATTCTCTGTTCCTATTTCTCTCCTGGGCATATTCCCGCATTTCTCCAGTTCATTATTCGCACAACCAGTACATATCGCAACTATATCCACGATCGTCGTATAGACAGCGTTCTCCAGACTCGTACCAACAAGCTTGCCCCGCATCCACACTCGTACCTTGCAGACGTCTCAGTCAAAACAGCATTGTTTCCGACACATTTTAGAGCATCTTGCTTGAATTTGGCTCGCACAATTCTAGCTGGTCTGCGCTTGGCGGACACCCAAGAGCGCCATGTTGTGAGTGCCATGATACCTGCCCTGCTGCTGTGCCTCCACTAATCGATCAGTGTGCTCCCACCCCCGCCCAGATATCCCTCAATCAATGCGTACAACGCAGCTGTTGCCAATGGAACTGCTCCAGCCCTTATTGAGACCAACAACATCCTGTCCCACCCTACAGGACCCGAGTACCAGCTAGTTGTGGGTGAAGGTAACGTCCGGCGCATTGAGTGTTGAGAACTAAGCTAAAGACGACGTAGGAACATATGTTCTGAAAGAAGACCTACACCTTGCGACACCACCTCCACATCCTTCAGAAGCTCCAATTATCAATCCGAACCCTCTTGCGACAACTCCTCAGCCTGCCACGGCTGGAACCAAGATCTCGCTGCTATCATTCAGTTCTCGAAGTTCTGCTCCGCTGCTATACAAGGTCGATACAAATAGGAGTGCCCGATCTGGGGGGCTGTCAGGTAGCATACAAGAGCACCCTGCGGAGGATCGAGTTTCCGCGGACAATATTCCTGGCAGTAGCGATGGAGGCGGCACATCTGTCACTGGAAGCGCGAGAGCTACTCTGTCCATTGGTTCTGCTCCAGCATTCGGCGAAGGCAACTCCATGTTGTCTGCAACAACCAAAGATGCGGGGAAACGAAGGAAGCCAAAGAACAATATCGCCAAGAGTAACTCCTCATTCATTTCAAGGTGCATAGTTAACGAGAATATGGGCAAGAGAGTACAGGAGAGGCCAGCTGATGGATACTTTGCTTTTGCCAACATCAATCGAGCTTTCCAATGGCTTGATCTATCTTCTCCCCAGAAGGTATGATTTCCGGCATTGATGTTGAGCAGTGACTGATTGTGGAAATAGGCGGATCACCTAACCAAGATTCTGTTCACCAAGGGACATTGTCTCTGTCATGACATTAACCAAGTTACCAAAGCCCCGAACCATATGGATATCATCATGGGGTTCTCCACCGGTGAAATCATCTGGTTCGAGCCAATATCTCAGAAATATACTCGTTTGAACAAAAACGTATGGCTCCCTCGAAGTCTCGAGCTTCATAGTACTAAAAGCCTTCTAGGGAATTATCAATGCAACCCCTGTTTCGGAAATCAGGTGGATCCCTGGATCTGAAAACCTGTTTCTTGCTGCACACATGGACGGTTCCCTCGTCGTGTACGACAAGGAGAAGGAGGATTTGGCTTTCTTACCAGAAGAGAATGGCACCGCTACCAATGGCACCTCTGAGCAGACCAACGGAAACGCCGAAACGGCCAAGCTCCATGTTGACAAGTCCGTACATTCTAAGAACCAAAAGTTCAATCCAGTATCATTCTGGAAGCTATCCAACCAGCGCATCAATGCTTTTGCATTTTCGCCGGACAACAGGCACTTAGCAGTAGTCTCGGAGGACGGAACTTTGCGGATCATCGACTATCTGAAGGAGCAGTAAGTTTTTTAGCTGCATGTTTGCAAGGTGTGACACAAGCTGACATATTCAGGCTTCTTGATTTATATGCCAGCTATTATGGCGGCTTCCTTTGTGTTTGCTGGTCACCAGATGGCAAGTATGTCCTCACCGGAGGTCAAGATGATCTGGTGTCCATCTGGTCAGTTGCCGAGTCTACAATTGTCGCTCGTTGCCAAGGTCATCAATCTTGGGTTACAGCTGTTTGCTTCGATCCTTGGCGATGTGATGACCGAAATTACCGTTTCGGTAGCGTTGGCGAAGACTGTCGGCTCTTGCTGTGGGATTTCAGCGTAGGAATGCTGCACCGTCCCAAGGCCATTTCTGTTCGGCAAAGAGGGAGCATTTCCTCTCGCTTTGCGAATCCACTACAGCGGGCCGAAACGCAAACGACTGGAACAACGAGGTTGCGATCGAACTCCAGTCTTTCGGCATCGGATGAGGATGAGCATCTCATTGAACATCCTGTGGAGCCAAGAGCAAACACAGCAATGCTTCCACCGGTCATGGTAAGCAGCAAGAAGGCGATTCACCTTCAATGCTAACAGCTTCAACAGTCCAAGGTCGTTGATCCAGATCCACTTTGCTGGCTGGAGTTTACGGAAGGTTCAATCCTTACAAGCTGCAAGAGTGGTAAGTCTTGCTATCACGGATCCTTGGCTGCCATTAACAATACTTTAGGCCACATTCGCACTTGGGATCGACCTCGAGATGTTGCCAACCAAAGTGAAATCACTCTGTCTTCTACATAAATCCTTATCTCTTCAGAGAGAGTCTCTTGCATACTTAGCGCGATAAAATAATTTATGGAGTCAAAATGGTAATTTTTACATATGTCCAAGCTTTGTCTCATCCAGAAGCTGTTTGTTCATGTATGTGTCATTTGCTACTTTTTCACCGTCTGCTGCGCCATGCGAATGACGTTCACGAGGTCGAGAATAGGATCTCTTGACAACGCCCTAATTGCTCAAGGGCGTCTGTCTATCTAGTGAAAGCTTGAGTACCATTGAGTTCTCTGGTCCAACATTCGTCAAATCAAACCTCGTACCGAGCATGCGGGAAACCCCCTAACTTCAACAAGGGCGGGGCAAAAAGAGTCGGTCCACTTCCCCCGCCGGTTAAATTGGGTCCCGTCCTATCACTTCTCGTTGCTTACGGGGACAGAATACTGGTGACCATGTATAAGCTCCTATATATTTCAAAGTGGAGTCGCCGCTGAAAGAGATCTCGTACTGTTATCTATCAACCTTCGCTTCCTATCATTGATAGCTTTGTCAAAAGTGAAAATGGGCAGCATCTCACCCTCCTCAGACTTCTCACTCACAGAAGAACAAAAAGCTCACTTTCTCGAGCATGGCTTCGTGAAGATCCCGCAATGTTTTACGCGAGACCAAGCAGCCGAGTTCACCTCGACCATGTGGACTAGACTTGGTATGGATCCAAATGACAAAACAACTTGGACCGCCGAGAAGACGAACATGCCATGGCATCGCCACGTTCCTGTATCGGACTTTGCTCCTAAGGCTTGGGCTGCTATGTGTGAGCTTCTAGGTGGCGAAGAGAGGATCACGGATAGTCCTGAATTCAGAGGGTGGAGTGATGGGTTTATTGTCAATCTAGGAAAGGATGAGTATAGCACTGATAATGAGCTGGATTTGAGACGTAAGTCCAATATTCAATTGCCAACAAACAAATCTTCTTCCTTTGCTGCCGCAAGTCAGAAGTTGTCTCGAGGACTTTAACTTACGTACTGATTATGTTAGACCTGGACAACTGGCACAACGATGGGGACTTCTTCGTCCACTTCCTGGACAGTCCCGAACAAGCTCTTCTCGTCATCCCTCTTTGGAGTGATATTGAGTCCAAAGGAGGCGGAACAGCTATATGTGGCGAAGGCATCAAGCATATTGCCAAACACCTGGTACATTGCCGAGCTCCCATTTCCGCTGTTCCCCCGCCTAACATTGTATCAGTATGATCACCCGGAAGGCACAAATCCATGGATGACATCTACCCTCGATCCTACCCATAGCACCCACGAAGGTCTTGGATACTGTGAGTATAAATTAAATCCTATCTCAAGAACTTTGACCAATATCTCGCCAATTCAAAGTGGTTACGAGACTAGAACAACTCAGCGATGACTAATGCTTACATCTCTCCACAGGGCGCTCTCTCGCCTGGGACAAAACCAAAATCCCCGAATCCGCCTTCCAGGAAGCCACAGGCAAGGTTGGGGACGTCTATCTTCTTCATCCGCTGATGCTACACTCCGCTTCAAGGAACTTACTTCGCATCCCGAGAGTCATTACGAATCCGCCTGTCTCGCTTAAAGAGCCATTTTGCCTTGATAGAGAGGATGGGAGTGAGTATAGTCTTGTGGAGAGGAAGACGTTGAAGGATCTTGGAATGGAGGGTGGATTGAAAGGGTGGAAGATCACAAGTGAGAGAAGACCCTGGATTTCTGAGAGAATCAGGAAGGTCGAGGAGATGAAGAGGTTAGAGCTAGAAAGGCTCAGTAGTGGGAGCATGTGAGTGAGCCGAGTTGCAAGTCTATTTCCATCGCTTGTATTGCTATGTCACCAATCACTTCTGAAATCTGTTAAGTCTGGTTTTGCTTGAAGGCTTAAGCATGTGACATATTTATTTCTCCGATTCCTCCCTAATGTCTCATCCTCCATCCACCTCTCGGAGCACGAACAGGAAGTCCTAGTTGCCTCCTCTCACTCTCCTCAACTTCCCAAGCATTCCACTCCCTGGCAACCTCCCTAGCATCACGATCCCGTGCGAGATCCCTCAGCATACTTTCCATCAACCTCAGCCCATCCACCAAGAACCCCAGCAACTCTTTCCCAAAGCCCACAACACCCTCACAAATCCACGCACCAGCCCCTCTCACAAGTTCATCAATCCAAGCATGAAGTTCCTTCTCCTCCTCCACATTCAGTACCTCCCCAGAATGTAGAGAAACCCACGCAACCACCACACACATCACTGTTCCCACATCCCACCACTTTACCTCTCCAAACATAAACACGAAATTATTCTTCCACGACGTCTTCACACCATACGTAGCCGCAGCATCATAGAACGCATAACTCCACCTCGATAACATGATCACAAACACCAAATACGGCATAATCAGATCATTCCAAAGGAAGAAATATGTCGTTGCACGGGCAAGATGAGCTTCTGCTTCCAGTATATCGTGCTCGGCTTCTTGTCTGTAATTCTCATATCTCTCTTGTTGAGTTAATCCATCTTCATCATTTCCATCTTCAGATTCTTCGCCCTCTTCGTCCAGTAGCAGAACTTGGACTTGAATTTGATCATCGGGTGCGACCATGTGATTCCACCATCCCAGTTTGCTCGTCGCCCAGGCGCAGATTACGAACCATGCTATTGCGATGTATAGTCTGTTTAGTGTTCTGTTTTCGTAGGTTGGTGTGGTGCTGTAGCTGGGGAATATCTCGGCGTTGCCGAAGGGAAGGCCCATGAGGTTGGAGAGCATGGCTCGAAGAAGTGTTGCTGATTGGGTGGCCATTTTTTCGGATCGGTTTTGTTTGTTGATCAGATTGGATTGTTGTTGGTGGCTGTTATCCGGATATTATTTCGAGATTTTGAAAGTGTTTAATATTTAGTCCAGTGACATCGAAAGATTGAATTGTGTGTGGAAGTTGAAAAGTTTGAGTTGAAGAGGAAGTCTGAGATTGCTTTCTAAGAGAGAGGCAGTGTTGATATACTTTTCGACTTATATTGTGGGCTAACAATTTTCATTTGGACCGACTGCTCTCATGGTACACTATCATAGGTCTCGTTAGGATGTTTCTGTACTGGGATATCACTAGGTTCTTAGCGTGGGTGAGGGGGACTATGAAGCTTGTTGGGTATGACACATATGAAGCCCGTACGGGTTGAACATGAGGCCTAAAATACACTAGAACATTCTAGCTGTTGCATTCAAGCAGGCATCCAATTTTCAGTTGCTGGTACGAGAAGCTTCAGGGCCATGGAAGTGAAGTATATTGTGTTTGGGCAGCATGAAGTACTAAGTGCGGACTTTAAATCACAAAGAAATGGCTTCCGAAACAAAGAGCATACACATGCATTATCGCTATATGCCTACCACATTTAATCAACCAGTAGCCATTGCTGGCCAAAAGCACCAACATCTGGCACTTGCCAGACATGTGCGAGCGCAATTCCGTCCTCCGTCAATGCCATTTATTTAGTCCTCCCTGTATCTAGGATATATACACCTAGAACGACATTTGAACGATGCAAGAGACACGTCAGTCCACAGCAACCTGATGACTGTACGGGTGTTCTTTTGACTTTGGGCCAAAAGAACAAAACTTATATCTTGAACTCCACTCGTGACTGGCACAATTATCTCGTCTATTTGGAATGGGCCAGTGGCGTTGGATGCTACAACAATAGATTAAGACAGCGTGAAACTCAGATTCCAGATGTAGAATTTTGGCCTTAATGGATTATTTGTCGAATTAGATTCATTACCTGACACTACTCTATTGTGGGAGGAACTTCCATTACCCCTCTCCCGAAAAACTCGCTAATAGTCCCAAATTTATCGTTGCTCCGCGCCAATGCGTCCAAAAACATGTCATGTCTATCGGCGCTCTCGTCCTGCGCCTTCCTGATCGCACGAATGGTGTCGTTGTCCTTCCTGCAATTCGGACAACTGCCTTCCACGTTCCCGTCTTCGCCAATCTCCATGTTAAGACACGTCTGATGGAAACTGTGCTTGCAGAGGAAATGAACAGCTGGTAATGAGAGCTGCGACCCGCAGAACGAGCATCGCGTGTTGTTGAACGTCTGGGGCTTTGTGGACAGATCCGAGATTTCCTGGCGTTTGTCGACCGTTTCATTGCGGTACGAGGTGATGAGTCTACGGTTCGAAGCAATTTCTTTTCGCTCCCGCTCGATTGTCTGTTGCAGATATGTCTTCACCATGCCCATTGTGGCTACAGCGTTTGTGCTGAGAGTCTGAATGACTTGCAAAGGTGCCATCAAGCCGTCTTCATCAATCTTCTTGAGAACAGCATCAAGCTCGTCACCGGCTTCCTCGAGTATTCGAGGGTCGGATGTGAAGTATGCCAGCGCAGCAGGGTATAATTGCGGTTCTTCTGGTCCATACTTCTTCAAGGCTTTAATAGCGCCTGGGGTGTCCTTTGCAGACGTATATGACCGGAAAATATCGAAGCGAAGGCCGGCTTGTTCGCGGACGAGAATTGTCCCATCTCGGAAATTGGAAAGATGAGACAGGAGAAGAACGTTGGAGGTATCTATGGGAATATCCTTCCCAGATATGAGCTTTTTAGCCTTCGCCTCCCATTCATCTCTGTTAGCGCCTTTCTTTTCGTTCGACTTGTGTAGATACATTTCAAACAGGGTGGTGTAGAGATCAATCTTGTCTCGTTTCTTCAGGTCTTTCTCTTCTAAGCAAGCTTCGAGGAAAATGATGAATTCGTCTGGATGATCGACAAAGGATGAAAATGCTGTCCGTGGCTGAGGTGGTGTGTATTTGGGAGCCAATGCCTGCTCTGGATTGTCGATTATTTGGGTATCGCTGACCGTGGCAGCGATATTGCCTTGGGCGGGAGGGGAAGTGACTGCTGATGTGTTCATATAGGGTAGTGGTAAGAGGTCTCTCAGATTTTGTACTGCTGTCACAGCCCCAGCTGCATAGCCTTGCTGTGCAGCAACTGTCTCCGGTACGATGACATCCTTCTTCGTTTGATATCGGCCAGTGAAATATTGAATGAATTGTTCCGTGGTATCTTTTGGGCAATGTTCCAGGAGAACTCTGGCATACTTCATCATATTCGGATATGCCTTTTAATTGGTTAGAAACCTTCAATCGTCACAACCCAGGGGCTACTTACTGCTTCGGGCTCTAACCGCCATATATACTGCAGAGCGTCCGAATAGAGTTTCGAGTCCTCTATTAGAATGTCAACGACAAGCTCATGTTCACCGTGCTTGGTGGCAAGGTATGCTGCCTGATCGTAGTATCCACCCTGCCTACACATCGAGATAGCCGTGTCCAGATCAAATTTGAGATCGCCAGGCGACTTGATGAATTTCTCAAGCTTTCCAATGTCCTTGAGCTTGGCATAACAGTTGAGGAGCAGTGTCGTATGATCTGCAGTGGCCTTATGATGTTCGTGCAATTCTTCAAGATATTCGATGAGGTTGTGAATTCGTTGCGTATCCAGAAACTATACTACTCAGCATTGATAAAAAGAAGTATTGGAGATTCATACCTTTCGAATGACCTGCGATGGTTCAGTATTGTCGATTGCCTTCAGATATTGCTCCATAGCACCATCGTAATCCGCTTTCTGGTACAGAAAGTCGCCATACTTGCGGTATATCACGTTCTGCTGCTGGGTATCCATCCCAGACTTCTGAGCTAGCGTGATGGAATCTTTGAAAAGGTTCCTCTGATACAGGATTTCCAGTCTTTGCTGCAGAGGCTTCTCGTGGTATCGCCATACCTTTGTATGTTAGCTGGTAATTCAATACTAAACTAGTAAAGAGTTTATACCTTCCCATCCTGGGTGAGCGCAAACAGATCTCCCCATATTTTGAATAAAGATTTGATTTGTGAGACCAATGATTCCGAGTGCGCAACGAAATGTAGCCCCGTTTCTAGGAGTGTGAAGGTGGAAGTATTGAAGAGATCCTCGGCTTGCGCTCCACCGAAACGCCGTAGTCCATTCGACTTAGCAGCGCTGATATTCGATGACGGCGGAGAGACAAGGGCAACATAGTCTCCAAATATGGTTACCAGACTCTTGGGTCCATCAAAGGCATAACAAGGACCTCGGCCGTCAATACCATAGTAGTAAATGGCGTCGCCACGAACAACAACAATATCCCCATTCCTTTTGTCGAGGGTCATACAGCCCACTGCGCAGCCTAACTCTTCCACAACTCTTGGCGCTTGTCCTTGACGTCCAGAAATGGCAAGCTTCAGTATGCGTGAGGTCGTCGCTATGTATAGGGTTGTAACTCTATCCTCGTCTCGAAATTCCACGCCAGTAATTGGCTCTTCCGACTCGTGCACTGTCCGTTGCCTTGCGCCTCGGTCGTGAACTAGATCCCCGCGCACAACAGTAACAGACCCATTGGCAAACCCCACTGCCAGTTGCGAAAGGTCGTCGAGGGCAGTGAAAGCTGATATCTGCAGTCCTTGTTAGAAGAAATTCTATCGCAGAAATGTTTCCACCTACTGGGAACGGTTTCCTCCCATTCTGTATACTGAGTGTTGACTGGCAAGTCGGTAGACCAGTCTTCTTCACTGGTTTGTCTAGAGCCCAAACTTTCAAAACAGGCTCATTGGAAATATCTTCCTGTAAAAGATCAGACTAGTATTCCCCCCCATGCCGTATATACACACCGATATCGTCACCAACAAAGATGTCCCTTCCACCTGCTTCATATGCGTAATCGAGCCTGTATCATGCGCCTGGAACGTTCGTAGGATTTTGAAAGATGATGATAGTATGCGCACAACGCCATCATGGCTTCCAAGGAACAGGCTTTCGGAACCTGAGCAGACGCAGCTGATCTCATTGTTGTCGAAGAAGGACCGGCTCTCATCGTCAGGAGGATTGACCTGGCTGACTTCGAAGAAATCGAATGTTTTCCACTGCGAAAGTGTTAGCAACTCTGCCGTAGAATGATCAGGTATGCACAAAAGATAGATCTCACCGAAGTTAGAGCCATGGTAGCAATCCCGCGATATCATGGCAGCTTGCGGTCGAGTGAAGCAAAGCAGTGGAGAGCTGGGCTGTAGCCGTCGCGGCGTCATTTGGCGCCGATGCCTGCAGGAACATGGTTTGGCGGGAGCTGGTACAAAAGCGGAATAGCGTGACTTCACTGGATCTACTTCCATCTCCCAACTTAATTTCAATTCATCACTTACTTCCTTCCATCTGTATACTCAGAGAACATTGAGCCCTTCATTTGGGAATATCGACTTGATCTGTATGCTCTAAATGGGTGTTCAGTCCCAACGGTCTTGTTCGAATAAAGCGGGCATCTTCTCGACAGAAGACATGGTGATTTTCAATCGTGTTATTTACTGTCAAAGAGAGCCGTTCTCATTCTTGTATGTAAATTTAAATCAGTCCAAGTGGCCGAAAATTATCAGTCAGATGTGTAGTATGACCGCTGAGCTCCTGCCATTTCTGACCAGATATGGCGACAATACCATCCATGATCCCTCGCTTTGTTGAATCAAACATGCCTTCAGTAAACCACTTTCCCATACGAATAGCTGTCGTGATTGATAATTAAAGGTGCCCTAAAGGGTGAGAAGGTTCCTGCAGCAGGGAGAAACTACTACCCAAAGCGGCTTTGGGAATTTGTAGGCTTGGTTGGTGGACCTAACTGCTTCTTTCCAGCCCACAAAGAATTCATGTCCAAAGTGCCATTGCCGACGCATACAACAGCACCCTGGAAAAGGATCACTTCACCTTATATTACTACTGACCTCATAGGCTGCTCAGTGAGTTCTGATCCATAGCAGGATTTCTCCACTCCAAGTGCGAAGGTTTCCCACCCCACCTGCAGTGGGGTCGCTTAAACGATAGATAAGTAAACAGACAGATTCCCCTGTGCATAAAAGCAGTGACCTACCTTCTGGACAAAGTCAAACTTCACTTGATGAGACGCTTCTTCCCACATGCTGTAAGTAGTTGCTACCTGCGGGGAAGCCATTGTTCAACAACTGACGAGACTCGTATCTGCATACCAAGGTTGTCGTCCGTGTTATTTATCTTACATTCCATCAATGTCTTACCTTTCAGATGTCATTGACAAAACGGGCGGGAGCTATAGCTAGGCTTCGCTGGCCTTTTGGTGGTTGATATTTACTTCTATCTTATTTTGTCTTTGGATCGCCAATTCTATCACATACAGCTGTTTCTTCCACCGCCTATTCGGCTTCCCCAGCCCCCTTCCAGCTTCCTTCACCAATCACTGGAAAGTGTACCACGCATACGTTGGTGATCTGCAAGACTTTCTACTCCAAGTTCAACATAAACACGGAAGTATTGTTCGCATTGGGCCAAATCATCTGGATTTCAGTGATGCATCGGCTGTCAAGTCGATATATGGCTCTGGGCGAGCATTTCCGAAAAGGTATCCCATTCTCAGTGATTCAGCACTGTGTCTTGTCCAGCACTTGGAACGAATGGAAGCTGACAAAATTGTGTAATACCTTCTATGATGCCTTCACCGCACTACGACCCAATCTCTTCGGCGCTCGCAATGAAGAAGTGTATTCAGCTCGACGCAAAGTTTGCTCAAATGGCTTTTCTCCTCAGTCAGTAGCAGCTATGGACCAAGGACAAAGAGCTTTGTCGTCGCGGATTTGGTAGGTGAGCTTAGGGTTGAACTCCATCGTCGTTGATAGCATGTAGTCGGAATAAACTGTTGCAGTGTTCTAGAGGATCAGCTACCTGAAGTCAATAGCTAACTCTGCTTCATATGCTAATCTATACACTGTATCAACTGGTCGCTAGTCTCTATCTAATGGTACTATCTGTGTCTCATGACGATTATACAAGATTATCCCGTGGCTGTAAAATGGCCCAACTCTCTATAGCCAAAACTCCACAAATGTGTCCAAAAAGGTGTCCAAAATGCCTTTCTCCCAGTCGGAAGACCCGTCCAACTTTTTCCAATGCACAATCCAGAACGCCTTTCTTATCCAACATTGCCAATCATGTAATCATGTCGCCTCATCACCTTCTCCTAGAAACCCCTAGAACAAGCAAAAATCCCATATTATTCCCACTTCCAATTTGAATCTTCCACCCCTCAGATAGCAACATCTTCGCCACAGCCGGTCCCAGCTTACCGCCACCAGCACTGTGATTTCCCGCACCAGTGATAATCTTATAAGGCGGCACCTTAGCACTCCTCCCATCAGCCCTCTCCTCACCATACTCATGCCACCACATGGTGACCCGCTCACGACTCACACGAATCGCATCCTTGACATACATACCATGCAGATCAACCATGAGCTTCGAGCTCTGGCTGGCCACCAATGCGTCCGCAGCTCGGCTGGCTGCTGCTTTAGCTTTAGCATCGTAGGTTCGCCCAACTTCCGAGTAATATGCAGCTGCACCACCCATCAAATGGTTGGATCTTGCTTTACGGAACGCGTCGGCTGCTTTGGTAAACTCGAGGTTGCGAAACTCAGAGTAACGAGCTACGGCCTGAGATGAACCAGCGTAATCGTGAGGGCCGTCGGGATAGACTGCGTTGAACGGTTTCGTTTTGGTCATAGGCTCGGGATCGAGCTGGATGGGTGCATGTCGGATGTCAAGTAGGATGGGGTTTTTCTTGTTGATTGGAGTCGCGAGTACTTTGACGAGGTCGCGGGCTGATTGGACATGATTGGTAATGTGCAACAGAACCTCTAGGTTGGCGACTGGGATCGAAGGAAAGTCCTGGTGCAAGCTATAGGCATCGACAGCTACAATGGGGTCATCCTCGTATATCTGCATCTCGGCATGACCCTGAATGATAGCCGCGATAGTCCCACGAGCAGTCCCTCCATGCTTATGGTAGAGAGTCGTGACTTGCTGTACAGGGATGCCCGTTTTCTCCGAGATGAACTCGATGTCTTGCTTGCCAGTGTCCCATTTGCTCTCAACGGGTGACTCGATGGGACTCGGAGGAGTGGTCGGGTCGCTTGCATTTCTGGCCGCTCCTTTTTTCTTCTTACCCTTTCCTTTCTTTCGAGGGGCCGGATCATTTTCTGAAAACGCATCGATACCTCTATGACGACTTCCGCTCTCTTCGAGGAACGCTTGAGTCATTAACTCGTCGATTGCGAGACCTGCATCGCCCTTGCATTTCTTCAATGTCCATTTTATGTCGAACGGTTTGAGAGCTGGGAATATACTGATCAGGGCACGTTCTTTGCCCGCTTGGTCGAGGTTGTCGAGTTCGCTTGAAAAAGTCTTGCTGGTCTTCTCTTCCTTCGCTGCCCCTCCCAGGTCCAACACGCCCACTTCCAATGTCCCAGGGTCTTGCGAAAGCGAAGTGTTGTCGGTCTGCGTCTTTGATCCTCCCTGACTTGTAGACTGACTCTCATCCTCACCCTGCGCACTACCTTGGCCGTCAAATATGGGCTCCGGTCCACTGGCACCGCTTGGGTCGAATCCCGAACTTTCCTCCTCAGAAGCAGAGGCTTTCAGCACGTCCAAGATATCTCGGGCGGCAGCAAGCTCGGTCGAATTTGTGATATCGTAATCATAGAGAATGGCCAGGAGGGTGGAAGTCTCGATTGACTGAGAGTACTCCTCCTAAAATAAAAATTAACCGATGCACACCTCCAGATGTTTTTTGGTCGAACATACAATCAGTCGTGCTTGAAGCTCTTCCATCCCTTTTGCGCCAGTGTGCGCGCCGTGGCGGAGACCAGGCCTTTCCTTTAAGTGATGTCCCGGTAAGGTCTACGAAGGGCAGTATTTTGCAGGAATTGTTGGATTAAGGAATCGAAAGTGGCTGTCATTGCGGTATGTTTGTTTATGCTAGGGTCGACTTCATTCGAACCCATTTGGTGAAGTCATGATGCTCGGAATAAAGTCTGGCCGGAGCGTGGTCGCCCAAAAACCCCACCAGCTCTGTCCTAGCTGACTAGTCCGGTGATGATACGTCGATTCTGTAAGGGAGACTTTGCGGCTGATGACGATGGAATATTGTTCAAAAACAAGTCTCATAGAGATTGGTTGAAAGGTCAGAAAGATCCTTACTAAGGTTCCTACATGTCAGCCAGGCATGTCTAAGTCTCTGCATACTGTAAACAAATTCTGAGTATCATACTCCACTGATCACAAACCGCAAGCCACGAAAGCAACCCCGAAACATCTAGAAGTATTTCCGCATATAGAGTAAATGACTCGATTCGTTCATCTATCTAGTGAAGTGCGAAAGCTAAAAAGCCCGACCTTTCATTCATGAAGAATTTCCCACATTAATGCGCCCAAACGACCTTCCATGCAATTTGATTTGATCCACTACCTGAAAATCTGTGGAAGGGGCGAAAACATGATAGGGAAGAAAGCTCGTGAATACATGAAATGCCATGATGTTTGCGCCAATGAGTTTAGAGTAAATTCGGCGGCAGAAAAATAGAAACCTCCGCATTTCCCGCGGTCCGCCCCCGTACACACCTGTTCAAATGGCGCTTATGACAGATGGAAAGCACCCTGGCCTTCCTTAATCGCAGTTCCCATGCGTCGTCGCATGACTTCGAGATCGGTATAGTCAGGAAGCTTCAGGTAGTTGACACAGGTCATGACGCTAGGCAAGTAATCATCTGACGAGTAAGGTGGCTCACTCGGCTTGCAGACCACGGTGAACATAGGAGTCAAAGATTTGAAACCTAACATGGAAATCAGTAATTTTACACGCACAATGGCAATGTGTGAGATGCTTACCGCCGATTGGAAGCTTGGGACTACCAGTGGTAAACTGCAAGAAATCTCGACGCTCTGGTAGCGTCAATTCACTCATGGTTTGAAGCAAGTTCTTTACGCTCTTGCTGTCCATGTTGAAGCCATGATCAGCCTTGATGGAATCCATGAGAGCTACAGTACGTTAATGTGCGATCAAGAGAGTTGGGGGAAGAACGACTTACTTTCGAGAGACCAATCTTCCTCAATCCGACCAAATAGCATGACCAATTCGTCGGGAGTAAATGCACTCAGTGCCGAGTATGGGAAAACCTGGGTGAAGCCGGCTCGGAAGGCATTCACTTGTCTCTGAACACCAGTACCCAGGGTAAAGTCGATAACTTTGTCCAAATAGAGCTGAACATTGTCGATGTCGACAGTGGTCCGTCCACCATTAGGTATCAGCTCGATAGGATAGCCAGGAAGTGTGAAATCAAGACCTAGATCGTCGATCTTCATGCCATCAATCTCAAGTTCCTGTGCATTGGCGACTTTCTGAGCGGGTGTAAGATTTGGATTTTCGTCGATGGCCTTCTTTGCAACCGCATACTTCTTGATCAATTTCAGGGACTTCGCTAATTGTGGATCCACAGTCTTGACAGCACCTAAAGACGGGGATACCGTTGTTGATTCGTCACCAATGCGGAAGAACGTCGGGTTAAAGGACACATCGATGATTCTGGAGTCGATCATTGATCTGGCAACAAACTTTCCAAGCATTTTGAAGAGGTGGAGGATGCGCTTTCCGTTCTCGTTGGAAGCTTGTTCCTCGCTCATAGGTGCCGGGAACAGACCACGTACACCAAATGCATATTCGTCCGTATCGTTCGCTTCAGTCTCGCGCCAGAGCTTAAGCTTCTTCTTAGAGAACTCCTTCGAGACGGTCGAATAGAACTCTAGGGTTGGGCCAAGGCCAGTACCGACTTCCTCAAAATATTCTACCTCGAGAATGCTTTGCGATGCCCCGTACAGCTCCATGACCTTCAGGGCAGACTCCAGGATTTTGGACCTAGAGATTCGTACCTTTTGACGTTGCAATCTGCCGAGAAAGGGTCGCTCGTCACGATGGCGATCACGTCGAGACTCATCAGCAGATTGTGCATTTTGCCATCTTGTCATGGATCGAGCGTAACCGAAGGATGTGGACTGTAGGAACAGGTGTCGAGTCTCAAATGGGAAAAGGAACGGGTAGAGACGAGCTAAATCTTCGCTCCAGCTGGGGAGGCAATTGCTTGCAACAATAAGAGGCTCCTCGAGTTGTCTGTTGAGCTTGGCAGTAAGCTTCGTGTTGACGAACTGGGAAAGAGGTTCCGCATTGAGCTTCAATGTGTCCTTATTCTCCGCCAATACATCGTCCAAGTTGGCATTTAATGCGTGTAAAATGTTCAACAAACGAAGGATTGAAGATGTGGCGGGGTGCTTGTCCAAGGAAGCTGGGATTCCGGATGCCGTAGTCTCAGTCACTATTTCAGGAGCTTGTGTGAGAGAACTTGGCTCCGGCGGCGGAGGACCAGGCACACGCTTGAACTTGATTGGATGAATGGCTGACCATACACTCCGGCTGTTTTGGTCATCGATCGTAGTTGACGTGCTATGAACAGCTCGATAAATGGTGGTCTCATTTGCAATTACTTTGTCGTCGAGGCTGAACTCAATGTGCCAATCTTGGGGAATTGCCTGAATAGCAGCAGCATATGACATAGGGCGTGAGGAAGCACTTGGCGTAGTGAGTGAGGCTTGAGCGGCGGCAGCCTGAAGAGCCGAGACAGTGCGTGGATTACTTCCGGGCATCTGCGATGGAGTTGCTGCAACAATGTTAGCAAGTGCTGGTCTAAATGTATCCAGAGATTCTAGTGACATGTGGTCGAGACGTTTTTGAGACGTCGTGGATGGAATGCACTTACCAACACGCGTTCCATCCTCCTTCCGTGCCGTGACTTTACCACCTGCAGCAACCTCAAGGTTGACTGCGGTAGGATCTGAAGGAGATCCCTCTTCCATGTCATCCTCTAGATCACCTACAATCGCGTCGAGAGCAGCGCTATCCTCCATCTCTTCGTCATCAGTGAGCTGTCTCTCATCTGCGCATTCCAAGGCACCAGCCAAACTATCCTCTTCTTGCATAGGAGGTGGGACTGGTGTCTCTGTCTGAGCCTGCCGTCTGCTGGAGCGTCGGGCTGTCTTATCTGGAGGAGTAGTAGCCGTAGAAGGTCCGCTAGGAGCCGGGACACCCGCTGAGCCAGTCTTGGACTTCGACTTTCGGGAACCACGAGATGTTGTGGGCGGAGGTGCGGTTGGAGTGGCAGCAGTAGCTGAAGCCAGACCACGTTCCACAAGCCGACTTTGCCCTGTCTGCGCGTATGGATTTGGCATTCCCGCGGCGGCCAGAGCAGCTAGCGCACTGCTGAGACCCTCTCTTCTCGATCCCCGAGGTCGCTCAGAAAGACTGATTCTTGGGCGAAGGTAATCGTCCAAAGCCTTGAAGGTTGCAATGGCATGAATCGAAACCATAATGTTACGATATGGTCTTGGAATCTCGGAATCATCGTCTGCTACAAGCTTTAAACGGATCTGTTTAGCTAACATCGAGGCAGCGCTACTTCTGTTTCCATCGAATGTGTTTTGGTGGACGGTGACGACCTCGAAATGCTCCGAGCGGCTCAAGAGATCTTGCAACTTGTGGATGAGAATGCTGAAAGGTGTAGCAGGTGAGTCAGCGCTCGTAGTCTTTGGCTTCTTCGTAACAGTCCTTCCCATGAAAACCTCAAGGAAGGCCGAGCGGGCATCGTTGCTCAAGGTTTCGTCTGGGTTACTGAAAACCTCGAGTAGAACGCGCACGACCTCCGAGTTCAGCAATTCAGCGCTCGTGACACTCTCCAACACATCGCCGTCAAAGTACGAAGCGAGAGTGCTGAAAAGTTTTATTCCGTCGCCTGGCTTTCCTTGAAGGTAATGTGCTTCAATATCAGATGCCAAGACTTGCAGACTAGTCAGTATCTTGGTCGCCTTCTTCTTCATGCTCTTGCTGTTCTTTTCATTTTCATGAACATCCAAGAATTTCTTGGCCCGCTGCACAATAAGTTGCTGCATGCCCCCAGCATCCGAGGGTAGGCGATGCTGTGGGCCATCAAGAGACATGGTAGAGCCCCGAGAGCTTGGAGAGGGACTGATGTCGTCTTGAATATCATCATTTTCGTTATCCTCGTCGTTTTCGTTCTCATCATCATTGTCCTCATCCGAGGAATCATCATCATCATCGCCCGGTCCAGGCCGACTAGGCTTTTCAGAGACCTTTGGAGTGCCGTTAGCCTCGACAGGCTCTGGCACATCAATCACTGGAGTATCCTCAGTGATAACTTTTGCGCTTTCGGGCGGTGTGGCAAGCTTGGCAATCTCAGAAATTACACCCTCACGATAGAATTGATATCGATAAATATCGTCGAGACGTGCCAAAAGCAACTCTGCTGCCTGGAGAGCGTAATTCACCAGACTGGGGTGGTCTTGCTGAGACAGGATGGCAGCCAGGAATGAAGCATATGGCACAGATCGCAATGCCTCCATCAAAATTTCCTTATCAAGGTTTGAAAGCATCTTGATCTGGGCAGTCAAGACCTTCTGCCGAACACTCAAGTTCACAGTGCTTGAAAACGCATCAGTCAATGTTGGAAATATGATAATGGCGAACCGCTTGACTTCGTCCTTGCATCCTTCGAGAAGTTCGATACGCTTCTCATTAGAGGACTTCTTTCGGGAGCCAGATGAGGAGGTAGTGGCCGCAGCAGATGCAGCATCCACGTCCAAGAGATCCTCTGGAGATACCTCGATCTCTCTGGGCAATCCTGGAAGTAGCTCACAGATGACATTCAGTGTTTCGATAACCTGCTCTCGGGGTCTGTGAATTAAGGCTTGCATGACAACGACACTATCCAGCTTCGAGGCCGCGTCTTCTGTTGCATCTGGGGGGGAAACCCCAGTCAAGATCTGGTACAGGGTCTCAACAACATTCATCTTGAAAAGCTCGGCAGACAGTCTTGCACTGGCCTTTGCTGTGAATGCGAGGACGCGCAAAAATTGTGTATGGATGTTGGGTCCAATGAGATTGGTGGTGCCTGGTAGCAAAAGTCGCAGGATAGCCTTGAGAAGATCGGTACTGACTAGCTCTTCGAGCTTGCTGGGGTGGTATCTGAAGCTCTCAACGACGCGGGAAACACACAGAGAACCCTGCTCAACGACTTTCTGGTCGTTTGAACTCAGAACGCTCAGCAGAATGGGCATCACATCCTTTATGACTGGGAAAGAATCCTCGGGGATATTTCTGCAGCAATTGGCAGCTGTAGTGACGGCGGTTCTCTGTGTACTTGTGGCAAAGAAATCGAGGTAAGTCAAGCAAGCAGTCAGACCTCCTTCACGGACGATTGACGCGGGGTATTCGATTGAAATCTTTTCGAGAGTCTGGGACAAATTGTTAGCTTAATTCCCAGCCATAACAGAAGACCAATTCTTACGCTAAGTGCCTGCTCTGCCAGATCGATGAAGTGGATCTCTAATAGCTTTGCACAAAGGACTGGTACAGCACCACCATAAACCACATTGGCTGTGCTAGCGGGCAAAGCCTCCATCAAATTTGCTAAGCAGCGGCAAGCAAGAAGCATCATTTCCGGATTCTCCTCTCCGAAGTCAGATGGCTGCATCAGCAGAACCAACTCCTTGACAAAAGCATCGGGAGAGAAGTGCCCGGAGAGGTTGTCTTCGGTAGATACGAGGAGGATTTCAGATAAGTCTTGGAGGGCAATCAATTGTAGCGATAGGTCGTCCCTTTGCTTCAAATTATTCAGGATGTCCCGTAATCTCGTAGAAACACCAGACATCATGCCACTCAAGGCTCTCAATGTGCTCGACAGTCCATGAGGTGGCCCTCCAGGTCCACCAAAGCCTCCGAAGGGGTCATCATCATCGTCATCATCGTCTCGGCCTTCGTAATGACGGGCCATCTCCTCGTCCTCATTATCATCGCTCGCATCATCTTCACCAGGAGGCGGTGCCTTCTCATCCACACTATTGTCTACAGTGTTGTCTCCATCCTTCGCAGAGCTGGTTGTCTTCTTCGATCGGCGGCCGCTGGGGGTGACGGTATCTGTTGGGGTATGTGTTAGACGTGCAGTAGAGCTTGACTTCGCACGGTATGACAAACCTTGACCACCCTTCTTGTTTCTGGCAGATTTGCGCTTCGAGGATGTCGTGGCCGCGGCTGGGGGATCGTTGGAAGGACCAGCAGAATCACTAAGAAAGGTCAGCAATGAACTAAAAAGTTGCTAACTGAATGGTAATGCCATACCCAGGACTCGACATAACCGCAGGAGTCTTTCCCTTCTTTCGGCGAGGTGGAGCAACTGCTTGGGGAGCAGCAGGAGGAGGCGGGGCTGTATCTGTAGCTGTGACCTTCTGCCGCTTCGTGCGTCTCGCAGAAGATGGCTTTGCAGGTTCGACTTCAGGTGCCGGGGAAACTTCACGGGCGGGTGCTTTGCGCTTTCTTGTAGATGGTGGCGGAGGAGGTTGTCGAGTAGATGAAGCAGCTGAGGAAGCTCCGATAGAAGCAGCAGGTGATTCTGAAGAGCTGGCTGCTTGCCTGGCTGCCGCTCTTGTAATTCTGCTGTTGGGAGGCATGAGTATAGGTGTCTCAACTTTGATGTGATGTAATATAAGGTAGGCAGGACGAAGTGCAGTGCTGTGCTTTGTTGTACGCAGACAGAGGTGGACGCAGATCGAAAGCAGCAAAAACAAGTTGTAGGTAGAGATGGAGGGAGGGAATATTGATCTTAAGAGGTAGAAGAGGGCAGTAGTGAATGGGCAGACCTGGAAGTTCCTGAATTCGATACTGCTGCGGGAATAGAACTCATTCGTTGATCCATCGGCTCACGCCATTTGGCGGCAGCGGGGGAAGTGCAGTCGTCGAGGATTTATACACGAGGAAAGGTAGACGGGGGTCAGATGTTGCGTCGTGTTGAGTCAGTGGTGGGTGAAAGGAGAAGAGGTCGTGGTCGTTGTCGTGATGAATGAGGGAGGCGGAGGTGAAGTGGAAGAGGAGGGAAGGCTGCGATGTGCTGGTTTGGGTGTTCGTTCGAAAGCGACGGGCGAGCCTATCAGTCGTGCCTTACCCTTCTTACCCTTCCAGATACTGCTACTGCTGCTCGCTTGTGTGGCGGCTCCCGTACCAAAAAGCCTTGGCGGATTGACTCAGGTAGCACCTTGAGAGGGCTTAATCAATGACCTGCATGGGAAGAAAGGCCGATTGGGGTTCGTGGATTAAAAATGTGTACACGATCCGAAATTTACCTTCTGAGGAAATTTTCAAGTCAATCGGCTTTTACATAGCAGCTCGTCTCTTGTCTTTATCAGCCACGCTATATTTTGCTTCTCAGCACGCCATGAGCGGGAATGACGTGGGGGCCTGACTTAGACAGGGTTGTCATTCTTTCTCCGACTTCATATCGATCTTTGCACGGACTGGAAATCCTCACAAGCCACAGCCAGCTTACGGTACGGCGTGATGATCGCACAAGTTTATATCAACATCATCTCTCGAATCCCAAAGATTGGTTCTGGTATTCACGCTGTCCTACGATTCCCATTCTGCCTTGTCATACACATTGTGTGTCTTACTACTAGACTAGCATCAAAATTTAACTTCCGCTCGATTCCTTGTGGCGATTGTTCTCCTCCTTGACCAAAAGCAATGGTGCTATGCTTCACTATCACCTGAGAGGAAGAACTGAATGCATGAGTGGTTGATGGTAGTATATAGCGATTAGTGAGTGGATGTGCTGTTGTACTATTATTCTTTCTCCTCTCCACTTATCCTTGGGTAAGTATTACGGATTGATGGAAAGCGATGCGCTCTGAAAGTTACACCCTGATTTCGATGAACGGCAGTACGCAGTTCACAAGGTAGTCCGTTGCAAATCCCCTCTCAAGCAAAAAGAGGATTCAGATCAGACTCTATCTAATTCCCAGCATGCATATCTTACATGCAGCCGACAGGCAGGCAACGGCAAGAAAATCAACAGCATGCCTGGGGTACTTCTATCGTTTATTTCCCTCAATTCTACTTAGAAGACGATGGCCCGGCTTCGATATATATAGCACCCAAAGAGCCAAGATCCTTATGGACGCTCGAACAAGCATACAGTAGTCTCAAATGAGCCTTTCATTGGCCAGTGCCACACAATCTCATTGGAGCACCCTAGATATAAGCCACGTGTATACCAATACTTTTACCAATACTTCCTCGCAAATTGATGAGGCTCCAGATATCTCACTAATTCATGGAGAACCCTCCTCTTTACCGTTTTGTCCTCGATCCACCTTTCAGCAGCAGTACAATACATCACCCGGAGCACCATGGCCACCGATGCTCTCACCCTGCCTCCAATTTCGCCCAATTGTCCAATATGTCACAATCTAGCCAACTCAGCTCTCGAAGAACGAATCGAATTCGATGTACACGACAACGAAGCTTTCGCCAAAAGCGCCGCTTCCAAGTGTCTCGCATGTAGGGTTATTCGCTATGGAGTTCTTAGCTTTGTGCGTTCCACGGCACATTTCCCACGCATTACTCTCCGTCTGAGGGACGAGACAGAGTTCCAAAATTCTCAAGGAAAAAAATAGTTTGAATCGGAACTGGTTGTTCAAGTTTTTCGCACGAATTGGGACTGGAAGCCGGGCCATGTAAGGCCTCTTTGGGACGATAGCAATGGTGGAAGTGTCAACCTACAATTCTTTTCTCCCCTTGTTAAGTGCCCAGAATTCACGACATATGTAGGTGTGAGAGCAGGCTGAAAGTTGTCTTAGGAGAACGTTCGCCATGGAAGGTCATACCTGAATATCCTGAGCCTTTGCTTGATAGCATTTCCGATCAAGCCATTGCAAACGTCAAAGATTGGCTCGGTACATGCACCTCCAAGCACTTCACGTGTAGCAAAGATGAAGCAGAAATGCGAACCAGAGTCCTATTCGTCGGCGACAACAAGCATCCCCCGCGCCTAGTCGCAACAGAGGGAAAGCGTGGAAAGTATACTGCGCTCACTTGGTGCTGGGGCACCGAACCTACCCTAAGAACGATCGAAATTTCCTTGCACGAACATGAACGTGAGATTCCCTGGTCTCGCCTACCATATCTCTTCAGGGATGCTGCCGTGATCATAAGGAAACTTGGTATCGACTACCTTTGGATCGACGCCTTATGCATCATTCAGGACTCAGATGTCGACTGGATCAGGGAGGCCACTAAAATGACACAAGGCTATAGGAACGCGCATCTCACTATTGCTGCAGCCGCTTGCCACAACGCCTTTCACAGTCTTTCTGGCAACGGACCATTCCGTAACCTTTTCATTCCAACTCGCAAGTTAGAGGCTGGGTTCCATGGAGACGGTCACCTCCGGAATCTTCTTCGATCGAAGTTCTCCATACCGTGCTCCACTTCTACCGGAACCGCAAGTGTGAAAGGCAGGATTTATCCGAAGCAAGATTCCTCTGGTTGCCATGGAGGAATGTTTGCAGCTCAGCGCTCGCTGAAAACTCGAGGTTGGTGTCTATAAGAACATATGCTATCCCGAAGGATTTTGTATTTTGGGGCAGGGGAGATGTCCTGGCAATGCGTGGAGATGGAAGCATGTAAGTGTCAAGGAGAAGCTTTCTCAACTGGCACAAGCACTAGCAAGATCGAATTGGCCAACGTGAGAAAGTCTTTCCTGGAATCGCATGCACAGGCATTATGCCAGACCTGGCTCTCAATTGTGGAAGATTTCACGAGTCGAAATCTGACCAAGCAAAAGGACAGACTGCCGGCTCTAGAAGGGCTAGCAAAACTAATGGCCCGCTGCTCTTCTTCAACACTGGATATTGGACCTGAATTTCAGACTCTATGTCTGCCAGGAATGTGGCGCTCATGGCTTGCAGTGGAACTTGCCTGGTTTGTAAAGTCGCCTTCTAGAATATCAAAACTACATGGAGCTCCCAAAGAGAGCACAAGAATCAGTTCAACATGCACCTGGAGTGGGGCATCGGTAACTGGGGCGGTAAAATTTCCAGAGGGGCCTCGATTCAATGTGCTGTTTGCGTCGCAATCCAGCACAAACGTCTGTGATCGCGAATCCGACCTATCATAAGGAAGTGTACTTGTGAGAGGCCGTTTATGGAGGAACATGGGCCTCAATCTATAACCGAACTCAGATATAATAAAACGGAACATGAAATGGTATCCGGAATGTCCCATGCACAAGGCTGAAAATCGACAATTTCGTAGCGATAACATGGTGTTTCTAGATGTTTGGCATGAAAAATATGTTGCCAGTTATGACTATTGTGCTCTGGAGCCTTCTCAAGGATGTGCATGGGCTATTTTACTGATCAAAATTACAACGGTGCAGCAGCATTTGCCACGTTCCAGAGGGTAGGAATGATGTGCCACACCGACATTGTCTTTTCACCAAGCTGGGCTGAAGCCAAGAAAAAATCCGGAGGCCTAGATATCGAAGAGCAAACTGTCAATCTCGTGTGATGAGATCTGTGGCGATATTCCACCACTCTAGGGATCGTCTACACATCCACCTTCTTATCGACCCCCTTCATTTCACCAGCGTCGACCTCAATAACCTCGCCCAAGGTCAGCTCGGCATCAACATGCCTCACCCCATCGAACACCTTGTCGATCTCTTCCAACGACATCTTCGCAGTCTCGGGAAAGTATACCCACATTACGGCCACCTCAGCAAAGCACCAAAAGGCACTGATGAGATAGAAACCCCAGCCCGACCAGTCCATCGCATATGGGATCACGTATGTGTTGAAGAAAGCTGCGAGGTAGCAAGCTCCATTGAATACTGCCAGTCCATTGGCTCGCATCGAGTAGGATAGTACTTCGACTGGGTACAAATAAGAGAGAGGTGTCCAGACCACCGAGTACCAGCCGTAGAAGAAGAATATGAGGAAGACGATGGCTGCGGATGCAGATGAGTTGTCACTGCCACTGTAAATCTTGGTGAGAACAGCATTGATCACCAAGGTCAGTGCCATCACCGACGTGGAGGCAACTAGTCATCGTCAGAACCTTGAAAATGGTGAATACTTGGTAGGACATACAAAATTCTATGCGACGACCGAACTTGTCGACATAAATACTTCCAAGCACAGCACAGCACAGATTCCATACACTCAGTCCAATGTTGATAGCCAGCTGAGTTGGGACACTGGTAATACCAGCAGTTGTGAGGACAGTGCCAAGATAGTATGAAATTGTGTTGTTTCCCGACAACTGACAAAACACTAATTCGCGGTCAGCTTGTAGCATTGCAACGACTTTGTCATGACTTACCAGCCACTGCAACGGTACAACCCAATCTCCAGCGATTCGGCCTCGTCGATACAAGCGTCTTGAAGTTCATCTTCTGGACCGTCTTCTCGAATGCCAGCGTCTGGCAAATCTCCTCATACTCAAGTCCCACGACGACCGAATCCGGATCACCCCCACCATGCCACTTAACAAGCATCGCATGAGCTTCCTCGTGGCGGTCTTGATAAATGAGCCATCTTGGACTTTCAGGAATGAACGGCAACGGCAACAGGCAAAGGACAGACGGGAGAAATTGGACTAGTGATGGTAGACGCCAGCACCAGGTACTGTCGATGTACTGACTGCCGTACGTTACGACTGCAGCAAGAATTCCTCCAACGTACCAGAAGGCACCATACAGACCCGTAAGAGTGGCACGATACTTTGGATGGGAGACCTCAGCAACGTACCTAAGCCTACTATCAGCATTGTCTGGGTTAAAATTTCAAGGTGGGACTCACGATGGAGCAGCAACAGAGCCCAGAGTAACACTCAATCCCACGATGAACCTCCCAATACAGAACATTGCCTCATGCACAGCAGCTCCCTGAATGGTAGCACCGATGATGGCCACGATGGCCGTGGTGGCGATGCACCATTTTCGGCCATACTTATCGGGAACATAAGCACTGAAAGGCATGGCGACGATACACCCGAGGAACACCACGGCAACATTGAGAGATGATGTGGCTGTTGTGAGTTGGAAGTAATCAGAGTAAGCTGGGAGTATCATCAGCCCATTCATCATGGAAGAGTCGTATCCTTGCGTGGCAGAGTTCTGGAGATGGTTCAGTCGGGGTACCACTCAAAGTGAAGTGAGTCTGGAACTTACAGCTGTAGCCACGAAAACTACCAGGATCATCATGATCAAGCCGTTGCGATCTTCCGCCATATTTACAACTGATCACTGGCAACACAAGAATAGATCTCAATCTTTCTTCACCTTGCGTCGAGTTGATTCCCAATGCTTTTATCAGAAATTCGTGGCAGAACCTCCATTCAAGTACATTGATCCTGCCCCCATTTATCAAAGATAAGATATCACAACTCTCCGGGTCCAGCCTCTTTCTGCTGCCCGGCAAGATACACAAAACGGCCAGACTTCGGATTATTGCTATCTTAGCACTGCGTTTGTTCTAGAAATCTGCCTTGATACACATGAGACAAAGTAATTCGACTATCTGGGGAGAATGGAACTTGATTTGGCCAGTTGGGTAGCGCCCCATCGGAATTTTCTCGGGCGAGGTCAAAGATGGGGAACTGTTGAGTGGGCGGACGAGTCGCAAGCCGCAGGTCAGGGTACAACAAAGGAGGGTCGTGTTTATCTCGACGACTAAGACACAGAGCCTCTGACTATTCATCTGCTACTTGATTACTTCTCCTACCAGGCGAGATTCCCTCCGACCAGGATCATGTCAATCCCGTGTAGTCACGTGAATACTCCCAAATTGCATCTTTCAGCACCAACAGTCTGGGACAATACCAATAGGAGGTAAGGTCCATTTAGATTCAGGGTGATAAATATTAGGAGCCTAAAGGACAGCACGTCTAGAATTCACAGCTTCCTAGGCAACTTCTCCGTCCGTCCAAGCCTCTGAGGTTTCCTCGCTAAAGCCACAACCAAAACAAACAGCGCCCGGCCTGTTTGGAGCCCCAAGCAAGTTTTACATCACTGACGTGGATCGAGGCTGCGAACGACGCTGAATTCCTACTCAATAAATCTTCAGGTCCCTCCTGGTCTCTGCAGAAATATTTGTCCGTGCTAGGAGGATAATCGTAAGGTTTGAGTGCCCATTCCCACTCCGTCTTCCATGCGCTTGCCGATTTCCTTTGTCACAAACCCCCGTAAGCTCTTACTGGACCACAATATGCGCAGTCGTCTACTTCAACCTACATCAATTCCGATCCGACAAGTGTAAGAAAGCCTTTCCATCTTCAAAGTTGAAGGCATTGAAAGCAGCCAATCATCCGAAGTCGGCAGATTTGACTTTGCTGCCAAGCATCTTCTCCACACCTCCGCATCATGGCACCTTGCCCCCGCTCATCCTCATCATCAATGTGGAGAAATGAGAACAGCCGCGACCAGTAACCAAGAGGAAATCAACCCATCTACATGCAGTTTCAATTTTGCTTGTTTCCGGCCCGATTGAGGGTTCAAAAACTTCAACGACAAACATGTTGCTTTCCCACCTCGAACTGCCGTCATCCCATCTTTGGGTTTATGACATGACTACTAACCGTGTCCCTCACACAAGATCCACAAGTTCTTAATGTACAAAAGTATATAAATATGAACGCAATACCGCAACATGATTTAAAGGTATACCTGCATTCTTCTGACACAAAATTGACAAGATGAAGCTCCCGGCATCCTCACTCCTCACAGCTGCCTTCCTCCTTGGCCAAGCAAAAGCAAGCTGGACGAACGAAAGCGAAGTCCCGTTTTACGGACTCAGTCCGCCTGTCTATCCCACCCGTAAGCAAGCAGAGCCCATTCCCCATACTACCTCAAACATTTGCTCACGAGCTCCCAGCACAGGGTTCCGGCTCAACCTCTCCAACATGGACCCTCGCTTACAAACGTGCACGAGAGTTCGTCTCGCAACTCACGCTTGAAGAAAAAGTCAACATGACGAACGGCTTCACAGGCGTTTGCGTCGGTAACTCTGGCTCAGTACCACGTCTCGGCTTCAAAGGTCTCTGTTTCGAGGATGCACCCGCCGGTATCCGTGGTCCAGATTTCGTGTCTGCTTTCCCAGCTGGCATGCATTTAGGACAGACGTGGGATAAGAAGCTCATGCGTGCGTATGGTAAGGCGCTTGGAGAAGAGTATCATGGGAAGGGAGTTAATGTGGCTCTTGGACCGGTGGGAGGTGGTATCGGGAGGGTTACGAGAGCAGGGAGGAATTGGGAGGGCCCAGGTCCTGATCCGTACTTGACTGGCGAGCAGATGGAGGCAATTGTACTTGGGGTTCAAGGAGAAGGCGTTATTGCTTGTTCCAAGGTAAAGTCTCACGGGATTGCCATTCCAAAGCCCTCCCACAAGAGTATTTCCAGGCTTGTCTGACCTCTTGACATAGCACTGGCTCCTCAACGAACAAGAATACCGACGCCTCCCGAGCGCCCTTGGAGAATCCATGTCATCCAACGTCGACGACGCCACAATCCACGAACTGTACGCCTGGCCATTCATGAATGCACTCAGAGCTGGCACCGGCGCCATAATGTGTTCCTATCAACGCGCCAACAACTCCTACTCCTGCCAGAACTCCAAATTACTCAACGGCCTCCTCAAAACCGAACTCGGCTTCGAAGGCTTCGTAGTCTCAGATTGGGCAGCACAGCAATCCGGCATCAGCACCGCCAACGCAGGACTAGACATCGTGATGCCCAACGCCGGATGGTGGGGTAAGAACCTAACACAAGCCGTAAACAACGGCTCCGTATCCATCGATCGTCTCGACGATATGGTAAGCCGCACACTAGCATCATATTTCTTCCTCGACCAAAACACCACCCTCCCAAGCCCCCAGATCTTCTCTCCAACAGTCCAACACCCCATCCTAGATGTCCGCGGCGACCACGACAAGCTCATCCGAGAAATCGGCAGCGCAGGCCACATCCTCGTGAAAAACACCAACAATACCCTCCCCCTTAAAAAGCCACGCTACGTAAGTATATTCGGCTTCGACGCCGAAGTCAAGCCCGTGCCCTGGACCAATCCCCTCCGCTACGGCGGCGGCTACGAAGTTAACTTCGGCTGGGAAACCTTCAACGGGACTCTCATTGTGGGCGGTGGATCCGGCAGCAACACACCATCCTACATCATCTCCCCTTTCAAAGCGATCCAAGACCGCGTGATCGCTGACCGCGGCGTCCTCCGCTGGGACTTCTACTCTCAAGACCCCGTGCCCGAAGCCAACACCGAAGTAGCACTCGTATTCATCAACGCCTACGCCTCCGAATCATTCGATCGAACAAGCCTTTCCGATGAATTCTCCGATACTCTAGTCTTGAACGTCGCGAGCAAACATCCGAACACAGTTGTGATATTACATTCTGCCGGTCCGCGCGTAGTCGACGCATGGATCGAGCACGAAAACATAACAGCCGTTATATTCGCCGGTCTTCCAGGCCAGGAATCAGGACATGCGCTCGTTGACGTCCTGTATGGAGATGTCAACCCCAGCGGGAAATTGATCCATACTATCGCCAAGCGAGACGAGGATTACGGAAATGTGTTGAACTCGACGGTCGATCAGTCCGCGTTTCCGCAGTCTGATTTCACGGAGGGCGTATATATCGATTACCGAGCTTTTGATCGTGATGGTATCGAGCCTCGCTTTTCGTTCGGCTATGGGCTTTCGTATACTAGTTTCGAATATAGCGGTATCAACATTGCGCAGACCACCGGAGCACATACGAGCGCATACCCCTCATCTGATGTCTCTGTAGTTCAAGGTGGACACCCCGAACTCTGGGATGTGCTCTTCAACGTCACAGCGTCGATCACGAATGTCGGAAAGGTAGCGGGTGCGGAAGCTGCACAGTTGTATTTGGGGATACCCACTGCGCCGATCCGCCAGCTGAGAGGGTTTGACAAAGTGTTTCTGAAGCCCAATGAGACTGCGACTGTGGCTTTCGCATTAACAAGGAGGGATCTAAGTATTTGGGATGTGGTGGCGCAGCAGTGGAAGCTGCAGAGTGCAGTCTACAATGTGTCTGTTGGTGCAAGCAGCAGGGATTTGAGGTTGAATAGTACCCTTTCTGTATAGTCTCCCGACTCAAGCAGTTGCTGAAAGATGAAATGATTGAATGAATTCATTTGCAAAGTACGGCAATTCTTGCACGGCTTTGCTCTCTCTTTCTAAGGTCTACCGCTGTCTATAGCTCTGTAAACATCCCTTCGCTTAATCTACCCCTCACAACTTCCCGCTCTTCTCCCTCTTAGCCGCACCAGGTCTACCACCGAATCCCCATCTGATCTGGTTGGCAACATTAATCTGGACGCCCAACTCCTCAGCAAATCTCCACACCAGACCAGGCTCTTTCTGGAACATGCGTCCCACGAGCACAGCATCCAGCTCCTCGCTTCCTCTTGCCTGCTCCTCACTTCCCTTGCCAGTCAGCAAGGCTTCAGCTTGCTTGCCCTCCGTAATACTTCCGACAGTTCCAACAAACATCTTTTCTCCAACTGCCTTCTTGATCGCCTTCGCAAATGGAGCTTGGTATCCTGGGCCAGCCTTAATCTTCTGCATAGGAGAGTTGCCTCCCGATGACACATCCAAAAAGTCAACACCACGCTCTGCGAGCAGAGGAGCGAGCTTCAAGGTATCGTCAAGCGTCCAAGACTCGCCCTTGAACTCTGGGTTGGTGTCCAGCCAGTCAGTAGCGCTGATTCGCAGGAAGAGAGGCATATCCTTTGGCATCGCCTTTCTCGTAAACTCGACAATCTCAAGTGTCAGACGAGTGCGGTTCTCGAAGGATCCACCGTACTTGTCAGTCCGCTGGTTTGCGATAGGAGACAGGAACTCGTGAAACAGGTATCCGTGTGCATTGTGGATCTCAATAACATCGAAACCAGCCTTGACAGCACGTTCAACGCCCGCTACCCACTTTTTCTTCAAATCCTCGATTTCTTCGAGGGTCAAGGCAGTTGGCTGAGGGAAGACATCGTTGTATGGAGTCGCAGATGGAGCTTTGACGTTGTTCGGCCAGCCATTTACGTCCTCAGTTGCAGTAGCTCCCATGTTCAACCACGGAGCAACTGTCGAAGCTTTACGCCCAGCATGTGCCAGCTGGATAGCGATCTTCTGTCCTTGGGAGTGTGCGAATTCGGTGACTTTCTTAAGTCCCCACTCGCCTTCAATATGCTCATCGCTCCAGATGCCACTGTCTTCAGGGGTGATCCTTCCTTCTGGAACGACTGCCGTAGCTTCAATTATCGTGAGTCCAGGACCACGAGTGAAAATGCCACCAAGATGGGCGAATTGCCAAGCCGTGAAATGACCATTCTCGGACGAATACTGGCAAAGCGGAGAGAGGAAGATGCGGTTCTGGAAAGTGGTTCCGCGGATGGTCAGTGGTTGGAAGACCTTTGGGAGTGGCTTGTCATCTGGCTGGGGGTCGGTAGCTGTTCCAGCTGGAGGTTCTTGAGCCGGTGTAAAGTATGAGACCTGTTGATTGTCAGTTGAGCGATACGAGATATGAGAAATGTCGACTCACACCCGGTGCGGCCTTGTTCGGAATGCCCTTCTTTCCAGGCTCAGTCTGGCCGTGTTTGGCTGGAACTGCGTGGTGAGTTGACATCGTATAGACTGAGTTCTATTTATTTCCAAATTGGAGGAAGAATGTCAAATGAAGCACAATTACAGGTGCAGGAGGGGCAATTGAGCGGTCCAAGAAAGACTGTCTGTTCTGGAGCACTGACGAAGTTGGTTTGGAAAGGTGGAAATGAAAATGGACGTTCTATGCGGTCTATCGGGAATAAATACAAGCAGGAGCTGTATTTATACTAAAGGAAAGAGGGAACATTTGGCCTCATGATGTCACCTCAAATGCCGAACTATTTCCCTAACCTGTCTTTCCCAACGCAAAACCCTACTTTTTCATGCGTCGGTCTAAGCCGGGTTAAGAAATAGGAAGGAGAAAACTTAATAGAAATGACGCTCGTTAGTCTCGAGATTTTCTTCGCAACGAGGTTGCATTTGTAAGCTGTTGACGGAAGATATGCAAGAGGAAGCGGCAATCCTGCCCCGCGGTGGGGTAAAGCGTTATCTGTACAATCTAATTGCCGAGCCGTCGGTGTTTAGGTAGAGCTTTGGGATTATTAGGTGGACGAGAAGAAGTGGACGAATGCAACACACAAGAGGCGAGTATATGCCATATTGGTAAACAGTGTGCAGATTTTCTGAATGACTTTTGAGAGGCAACATTATGCTGTCTAGAATTTTGTCTATCTCAAGGACTACATTGGAAGATGCACCAAAAGAGTAGCAAAGTAACAGATATCAAAATCTAGGTCCAGGATAACGCCTGGTATTAATGGCCAATGTCCCCCACATTGCAGAGTTTCCAAGAGACTAATTACATGATCACCTCGTTGGAAACATCCTATAGATCATTAGTAAGAAGCTTGCTTGGTAATATGAGATGTCACTTACTCGCTTCAACTCCTTGAATGGCAGACAGACGCAGTTCTGGACGCGGACTTCATCCCCAACACCACACTCCTTACCAAGAATGGTGATGCTCTGGACCTTGACGCCGTTCTTGATGATGCTAGTGGTGTGACTGTTGACTGGTGTTGGTGTACCCTCGACACGAGCCCAAGCGCCGACTCTGCTGTTCCACCCGATGATGGAGTACAGAACGCATGCATCATGTTTTATTTCAGAATCCTCTAGCACAATTGACTCCTTGATTCTGACACCAGCTCCAACTGTAACTCGAGGGCCAATGGAGACATTAGGTCCAAGCTTTGCGGTAGGGTCGACGTGTGCAGTAGGATGGATGAATACAGGCGGGAGAATGTTCGCAGAGGCCTTGGACAATTCTTTGGATCCAGTCTGCCATGCCTTCTGCAGGTATAGAGCGTTTGCTGGGACAGCTGAACCAGCAGTCTTAATCTGTCTCCAGAAATCCTTCGTCTCATGGACGAAAAATTGCTTGCTATCTGCCAAGTCACTCAAGATATCCTGCTCCAACCGCAATACCTCATTCTTTGTTTCCTCATCATCGTCTTGAAAGAAGGAAGACTCGAGATTCTCGGAAGAGGGGTAGGAGACAAGGCGTGGGCGTTCGGTACGTTTCTTGATGGCACTGCGAATTGAGGGAAAGATGCATTCCGTGGCAAAGAGGTAGACGCCACAGTTGATCAGGTTCGAAATGTGCGACTCGGGTTTTTCGACGTAATGTAGGACTCGGCGGGTGTGTGCATCTGATACAATGCATCCGAAGTTGCTGGCAGCGTCCTCACTGACTCGGGTACCAAGAATAACAGCCTCTGCATCCCTGTCCTCGAACAGCTTGAGCATATCATTCAGAGGGAATGAGCAGCACACATCTGCGTTGAGAACGAAGAAGCGTTCGGGCTTGCCCTTCAGAATAGCATCGCGGAAGTGGTAGAGTCCTCCAGCCGTTCCCAAAGCCTGGTATTCTCGCAGATACACAATCTTAATTTGTGGAAATTCTTTCGAGGCATCTTTGATAAAGTCGCGGAATACTGATTCATCGTAGTATCCAATCATGCATACTTCTTGGATGGCAGGGACTTTGGCGATAGCGGTGAGGCAATGCCAGACAATGGGGTGTCCAGCAACTTCGAAGAGGGGCTGTTTAAGTAGAGTCAGTATGAGATTCTCTTTGGAAGCTCTGCGAGGTATGTGGTACCTTTGGAAGATCCAAGGACAAAGGTCTGAATCGAGTTCCTCTTGAAGGACCGCCAACCTGTAATCCCAGTCAGTCCCCCTTTCTGGAGCCTCCCGATGCTCCCAACTCACCAAAATCACAGCCTTTGTTGCGGCATGCGAGCCATTGGCCTTCTCTCTGTGTGGAATCTGCAAAGACATTTTGGTTTCTTCTTTAAAGTCGAGTCTTTGGTAGGTTACGTAGCAATTGAACTTGACACTTTGGCCTCGTAGACTTTTGGTGAACGGCACAACCCGCACTTGCTGCTCCTGACAGGGTCTAGTGCTTGGGGTTTAGCGTATCACGTGGGCGACTCCAGGCTTTGTTCTGGCCCTCGAAGGAGGGGAGGAGGGCATCGTGATGTTCACAACAGAACGAGGAGTCTCGGTCGCAAGTCGCATTCTTCTAATCTTCCCGTCTTTACTAGAGTACGTCCAGTCCAGTCCAGCCTAAGCGGACAATCGGTCAAATGAGAACGATGAATTGGGTAGATGCCGTCTGGTATCCCAACCTTTCCTCTCGCCAGAGACACCGAACGGTCAAAGGAGAAGGATGGACCTGAGCTGGGTGCAGAAGACCCCAACCTCCACGGATCCTCGTCAGCATGTGTGTGACATTTGATCTGGAGTCTGCAAGGTTACTTGATCCGCCAAGAAAGCCAATTATGCTGCTCAAAAGTCGACGTGAAGAGATTCACAGAGGCTCACGGTGATCCCATACAAAAACGTCGTGTTGGCTGTGAAGGGCTGTGAAAGTTTGCTCACTCTTCTGACCGGGTGGCTGGCCACTCAAGCACCGCCCCTCTTTCTTGCAGCCCCATCACATTCCCTTGCGCTGTTAAATCCGCTCGCTGGCGCTCTGAGAAAATCACAAGTCAGACCGTCCTTTGGTGGTAGTGCCCTCCAAGTAAGATCTCGCCTGTGGTAATCCTCGAGAGCTTCACAGAATGTTTAAACAAACGTCTCTTTGATCACCGGGCCACGATCTCAACTGAGCGTTAAGATCTTCTTCAATTGGATGCTGAGATCCACTGGTCTCATGCAGTATGCATGCACTTTACGCGTTTGTTGCGCAATGAATTTCCGTCGCCGATTTGATATGGAAGGTTGAGACAGTGAAATTGGACGTGCTGATTCGCTGGTACGAGAAGAACCCGTAAGACTCGGTAACATATAAAGACGAGAGTAAATTCTCGGGGAAGAAGGCACCGTTTCTTGTTTACTCTCTTTTCAAGTGTGATCTTCTGATAAATCCACGATTCTCGATTGCTTGGTCCTTTTCCTACCGAGTTTTGGCCCTCGAACCTGTTTGCTTTCCTGTCATAACCCAATTGCCTGACCTTTGCCTGACCTCGACATCAATTTCCGCCTCATCTTCCTGCAGCTGTTCTGAAAGAAGGCTTCTGTTTGCTGCCTAACTCGATTGAGCTATCCACGGCTACCTGGTTCGCTTTACCATCTCATCGTTCCGCCATTCACCTCAAGAGCATATGGTTTCTTCAACAACCTCTGCTTTCTCATTCCTTTCTCTCTCCACCACGAGTATCTATTGTTGTGTCGACAGCAAAGAGTGCATAAGCAATTGCTGTGATTGATCTTCCAATCGATCCCTTGTCTTCAAGGACCGAGCAAGCAAAGGTACGTCAGATGTCCACTTCCATATTTCACCTTTCCAAAGCTGTATCCATTCATGCACTCCATCTCCTGCATATTGCATTTCGAGTCTTCTGTCTCATGTGCAGCCTTTGAGCCTTGCCATTGTGTTCTTCCAATTCCTCGCTGCTCCTCCCTGCGACTTGATCGCATTCACCATTTCTACTTCCGTCGATCTCTCTTACCCTCCCTGCCTCTTCTCAGCGCTTGCCTTTGAGCTTCAATTTCCCGAAGAATCTCGTATGCTGACAATCTTCGATCTCAGATATTCAGGCTGCCAGAGAGTATCGTCTACAAATACAGCGCCAAAGTCATGTCACCAGGCGCTCGAGGTCCTTCACTCAAGCGTGAGTCTGGTCTCCCAACCCCAGGCCCGAGTTCGCACCCCAGTCGTACGCCCACGCCCATCAAAAACGAAATCGATTTAACATCTTCAGACTCTGAAGACCAACACATCTCGGTCTACTCCCTTAACCACGGCCTACCTATCGAAGTCTGCAAGCAACAACGAAGATCGCCTTCCAGTAGGTTCCCTCTGCGCATACATTTGTTGGTAATGACTGACCACGAATTATCAACAGCACCATCCCCACACCAGTACCCCATCCCTTGTCGGTATTCTCGCCCACCTTCCACCTACAGACAACTGCAGCCACCTGTCCCACCCATCATGCGTCCACTCGAGCCCGACGGCCTTGCAATCGTAGGTCGCGATGCGAAGAGGCTTATTGATGCAATTGAAAAATTGAAGCAGGTTGGCCTGCAAAGCGTCGACATCGAGCTCCCGGAACTTGTCCTTGTTGGGGATCAGAGTGCTGGGAAGAGCTCCCTTATGGGTGCGATTGCTGAAATTAACCTGCCGAAGGGTCAGAGCATGTGTACTCGTTGTCCAACAAATATCAAGACTTCGCAGGCAGATACTTGGCGATGTATCGTCTCTTTGCAACTATCATACGTCCATCAAAAGACTCGGCCCAACGTCGAATTTCCTGGATGGGTTCAGAGTGACAGACCTATGGAGACGAAGGCTTTCATGACTATCACCCACAAGGCCCATCTAGAACAGGCTCTACAAATGGCTCAAATTGCCCTGCTCAACCCAAGTCAAGATGTCAAGTGTTTCATCCCTGGTACTCAGGAATACAAGCAGAGACACAGCACCGGACCGCACGCTGATGAGGCAAAATTTTCTCCAAATGTCATTGCTGTTGAGATCTGCGGACCAGGATTGCCTCATTTGTCTTTTTATGATTTGCCTGGTCTGTTCCAAGCTGCCGAGGATATCAAGCAGGAGTATCTCATCAAGGTTTTCGAGAGCCTCACTCGAAAGTACATCAGCCACCGAAATACCCTCATCATATGCACTATCACTATGCAGAACGATCCTGGCCTGTCTCGTACCAAGGCTGTGATCGGTCACAGTAAGGCAGAACACCGCTGTATTGGCGTGCTCACAATGCCAGATAGGCTGCAAACAAGTGCAACTGCACACAGTGACTACGATAACATCTTCAAGAAGAAAAAGTTTGTCTTGCCTCTCGGATACTTTGTGACGAAGCAGCCTGGAGCCGATGCCAATCTACAACTCGAGACATACCACGAGGACGCCAAGAAGCAGGAGATGGGATTCTTCGATACCGATCCCCTTTGGAGAGAGGGCGGCCAGTGGCATCCATATCGAGATATTTGCGGAACAGAGGCCATCCAGAAGTACCTGTCCAAGCAGTTTGCGAGCCTAATTTGGAACAGGTAGGAGGTTCTACTTATCCTTGTAGATATTAGCATGCTAACAAAGTTCAGTATTCCTGACTTGACCCAAAACGTCAACGATCAGACGCGAGAAGTTGATGAACAGCTTGCTTTGCTTCCCGAGGTTCCTACTGACAAAGTTCAACACATCGTCCGTCGAAGCTTGCACGAGTTCAGCAATCGGGTTCAGGCACTGGTTAAAAGTAGCTCGACTTCTGCCTACTCCTTTCACAGCGAGTGGAAAAGGTTATGTCAGCAGTTTTTGAAAGCCACAGAAGCTATGAGACCAGGCTGCAACTGCAGAGCCAAGTCAGACAAGGATACTGGTGTCATTGTGTTAGACGACGAGTCGGACGATGACATGAGCGTGGCATCATCCCCGTTGAATAGGAAGCGAGGGCATGTCGGTGATCAGCACGCTGATAAGAGGCTCAAAGCAAACAACACCAGACCTAGAGCTTCAACTAGTCACCGCGAGTCCTCGGTCTCTCTGTTCGCAGCTCAGCAGGTCAAGCAGGAGGATAGGACTCCCCGCAAGATGATCAAAGCTACACCGAGACGATCTCCCTACTTTCGAAATCTCAACCCAGAGGATTTCGGCCCATTCTACCAGGACTACCTCGATGCAGGCTCCGGAGCTCTGAGCATCATGGACATTCGAGCTTCCATCGAGGCTCATGCCGTAACTGGTATCCCTGGTTATGTCAATCACCAAGTCAAAGTCACCTATGCTTTGGCAGCTGTCGCAGCATGGGCTGATCCCCTGAAGACCTTCATTGACCATACATTCCAAGCACTCAGGAGGAGTATACTGTCAATTCTGGAGAGTGTGCTCCAAAAGTACATACATACTGAAGTATACCGGAGTTCAAAGAAGCTGATGGAAGAGTTTCTGGAAGAGCAAGAGAAAGACCAACGAAAGACTACTTGGGAATTCTTCGAAACGGAGCGCCTCAGCTTGTTCACGATCAACGATGAGTCCTTCAACCAGTACCAGCGAGAGGCACTTGAAGCTCTGACAGCACAGCGACGTAGGATCCGGTTGGAAAGCTACGTGGCAAAACAGATTCAGAATGGTGCTAAGATCAACGATGAAGAGAAATTCAGGAATTCTGTCACGGACCAGCAATTAGGCCCGGACAAATACCTTGAGGAGCTCAACGTTGCGGCATACATCAGAGGGTATTACACGACTGCCAGAATTCGCTTCGTAGACACAATCTGCGCCAACATGAATGCGAGATACTTTCAATCCATCAAACGGGGCGTCGTTGATTACCTTGAGAATTCTCTTGGACTCAATGAAGGTGACAGTAAGTGCCTACCCCACCATCCACTCCATTTGATGCTCACACGCTAACAATAAACTGCAGGCGAGCAGATATGCAGAGATCTGCTTGAGGGCAACGCCGAGCTTTCAACAAGACGTAATGCACTGAAGTTGAAGAAGGCACAGCTCCTTGAATCCACAAGAATTCTTGATCAGCTCAAGGTGGAGTTTAACCGTAACGATACGAACGACGGTGATGAGGATAGGGAGGGCTACAACACTGCGGCAAATGGTCCTTATCATGCCAATGGCTTTCATGGCTTCCATGGGTCTCACAACGTTAATGGAAGAGACTTTGCAGAGAGCCCAACTCTAAGCGGGTCTCTATCTCAGTCAAGCCGTTTTTAAGGTGTGGTTGAGGATAGGTGCAAAGGGATTTTCTGATTTGGAGTTACGGTGAGGCATATTCCAATGGGCTGCATGTTCTCACCTGCTTGTACCATACCTCCTTTACATACACTGGGAGGATTCATACACCCCGGTCGGAAGTGACGCAGTTGGGTTGAGACGCGTCTCTTAGTTCTGCTGCTCTTTGTTTTGCAGCTCTTTGTTTTCTCACGATTGGTTTTTTGCTTTTTTGTACCAATTGCACATGGAGTTATTTGTTTTCAACATCATATGAAGCTGGGCTGGGATGGATCTCTCAAATGCCCTTGAAAATCGAGGCCAATGGTCATCATGGGATCGTTTCAGCATTACTGTTCTCTTTTACATTGGGGGTTTTGTGCCAATGGCATAAGGAATAGCCCTCCTCTGGAGATGGTACTACTCATAGACACCCAACTGCAATGAAATTGTTCCTTGTACACTTGAAAGTTCCATCTTGATTTGCGTGACGTATTTCCGGGCCGAAACCGCCATTTCTTGCCTATTGTGCGCGCAATCAGCCTCTCATCGCTGGCGCTTTACCTATTCGAGCTCGAAGTAAACAAACGCATCAAACACTTCGAGCGGAAAGGCCAATTCCGGCCTTAATTTGCTCTCCGAGTCATAGTTTTCACCCTCTACCTGGCTCGAAGCTTCCATTTACTCTTATTCCTGCCTAGTTCGAGGTCAATTGACTCTTTTCGGCCGATTCTCTTCCGTTCGAGGAGGAAAAGAACAGCCTCGAGGCGGATTGACAAGGGTGCGAATGCTAGCGCAATCGACCACCCAGAGCCTCGAAACCTACAAATACTCCCCTCCGCTCCCTCCAACTGAACCTCTTCTTCTTCATACAACAACAAAATCATTGCGCGTGGGCACCACCCACCGTTCACCATGGCACCTGCAACACGTACTCCACTTCCCGCTGGTAGGCCCAAGGTCTCTGAGGCTAAGGGTCCAGTCAGCACCAAGTCCAACAACAACAAAGTTCTCCACACTCACAGTGATGCTAAGGTCTTTAAGCCAGATGTAGCCAATACTACATCTGTTGTCAAGGAGGCTGAGGTTGATGAGAAGAAGATCGTCAAGAAGGTTGAGCCAAAGGCTAAAAAGGTACATCCTCACACTCACTCTCCCCCTTCTGTTGGCAGCCATTGACTCTACTTAGGGAAAGGGAGCCACCACGCGCAAGAAGAGAGCTGCCAAAGCCAAGGTTGAGATCGTCAAGGTATGTCATTTCCATCTACTCACTTTTCAAGTTGCATTTACTAACTGATGTTGCTTTAGAAGGCTCCTTTGAAGATCCCCGTTCCTCTTCCAGTCGGCCACGATGCTGATGACCGTCCTCTTCCCCCACTTTCTGCCGATACCAACACCGACAAGGCCGATTTCGGTTTCGATCTCGACGAGGCTCAACGTACTACATTGCTCACTGCCGGAAACCCTCAAGTCAAGAGTCATACTAGAGAGAACCATACCAGTATCAACAAGGTTCACAAGGGAAAGCCTATGGGTGCCAAGCGCAAGGATTATCTGATGTGGTTGATCAAGATAGTCGTTTTGAAGCATCGTCGCCCAGTTGCGTACAAGGATATGGAGGCTATCTGCGAGGCTTTCAATCGAAAGTGGCGTTATGAATGGGAGTTTGACACCGGTAGTTACTTGGCTCATGGATATCACGACCTTGATTGCGTTGCCCTTAAGGATCGCAAGGGTGACGACAGTCGGGTTGCTCACTTTAAGGAGATCGTTGCTGCTCATGAGCACTAGATGTTTTCATTTCATTCTGCATGTACCTAAGTTGGGTGGAAACCTTGGGACTTGGGCGTTTTTACGAAGGCATGGTTGATGAATGAATGAACGATGCTTATTTCAACACATTTGCATTTCATGAATGACAGTGGCCTGAAACATTCTGACTTACCTTACATCACATTTCACGATCTCGCTTACACATATATACATTTGCGCCCACAAAGGAAACTTTTGACATGCACATCTTTACCACTGGTACGGACTAACTCGAGTCTGCAGCATGAATGGAGAGAAAGCGTCACGACTTACTCGAGCATTTTGGTTTTTCGAATGACATGTATTTGCTTATTGTCTTACATAAAGACCATAGGAAATTCACATTTTGGCGAGGCCGATGCATTCCCAATATGTCTTGACTGGTGAATCGTGGTGAGTCTGGAACTTGGGATCCAGGTACTACTCACGCGCCTCCGCTGCCCTTTCAAATGTCCTGTATTCGAGAAAAGATATTGAAATGGGCCTGGTAATGATTTTGAGATATTGTGACTTTGTAACTTTGGTATGTCTAGACAGATGTATCGCGGTGGGTCTGGGACTTGGGATCTAAGTGTTAGACAAGTCCTTTCTAATGTCTTGTATTCAAGAGAAGATATTCAAACGAGCTTGATACCAATTCTAAGAAACTATGACTTCGTTATTACGACATATATGGACGGGTGAATCAGGCTGGGAACCTGGATCTCAGGTACTAGAAAAGCCTTTCTGAATGTCCCGTATTCGAGAGAAGACTTTGAACCAGCCTTGATACTAATCTTGAGAAACTGCGAGTTCTTGTTCTTGATATATATGGACAAGGGAGCCAGGCTGAAAGACCTGAAATCCAGGTACTGAACAAGGCATTTCAGATGTTCTGTATCCTCGAGAGGACATCAAGACAGGCTTGATTACGATTTTTGATAAAGTACGACTTCGTGGTTTCATCTGGACGAGTGAGTCGAGCTGGGTCTGGTCGGTCTGGTACTTGGGATCCAAGCATGTCTGAAACAGTATTTCCATGTCCTGTATCCTCTAGAGGACACCGAAACTGGCTCGATTCTGATTCTGAAGAGTCCGACATCTTTGTAATGTCTGGACAGTTGAATCAAGGGTTGTTTGGGATCCTAGATTCGGGTGTGATTGAAACGGCACTTCAAATGTACTACATTTTCGAGGGGATGTTGAAGTAGCCTTCGATCTGATCTTCAGAAAATCTCAAGTGAACATAGCAAGTTGAGTTTGAGATCCAAGATCCAGGATCCAAGTGTTTTTGAAAGAGAATTTCAATGTGCTGAGTTTTACAAAGGAGATAGAAATAGGCTTTTCAAAAAATTCAGGACAGCGAGGACATTAAACTGTAGCTATTCTTGAATTCTCTGGATGGAAAAGCTGTTTGCGAACTCCTCAGCGTTACACCTTGCCATCACCAACAACGGTAGCTTCGGCCTCGAAGCCCTTGTCATCCGCAACTCGTATCTCAGCCTCCAGAAGCCTCTTCTTCTCCGTCCTCGTCGTCATATACAACAGCCCAGTCGTCCAGATAGCCAACGCGATTGACGTGGCGATCATAGCCCACATACCTTTCTGTCCAGAACGTCAGCTGCTTGTTAATTGCATCATAGTCAGGCTGTCCGAGGAAAACTTACGGTGAACTTCGGAGCGAAATTCGCAGAATAGAACAGCAGAGACCACCAAGCATTGACAGCATTACTGCCACAGTTCATGCTCGCAATGACTACGGCTCTCAAACTGTCCTCCTCAAACCTCATGGCATCGTTGGCCCAGGCGAAGAAAGTGGCTTGGCAAGCGTACACGCTACCTGCCCAGTAGTATGCACCGAAAATGCTTGAGACGCTGGCATCAGGGTTCAAGATCATGGCTGCTGTGACAACACCTGTGATTCCAATCCAGTATCCGACCAAGTATCGTTTTCCGCCAAGGAAGTCGGTGAGAGTGGCCCAGAAGAGGGTTGAAACGATACCCACAGCTGGCACTCCGGTGGGATAGTTGTTGAGCTGAGGAATGGTGTATTTCTTCGTCGATTTCATGTAGATCGCAAGGAGGGAGTTTGAGGAGAAGGACTCGGTCTCGCCAGCAATGATCCAGAGCATGACAAAGCCGTACCAGTACCAAGATGTGAAGACTCTTTTGACGAACGCGAAGTTCCACGGGGCTCTTTCAGGGACTTCTGGAACGCGGGCGATGGCTAATGCTCGTTCGGCAGATGTGAGATAGAAAGCTGATGTGGTAGAAGGCGTGTCCGGGAAGAGGAACAGTCCGTAAATCGCGACTGGAATCGTAATTATGCCATCAATTATGAAGAGCCATCTCCACCCCGCCATTCCTTGAGCACCATGCAGAGAAGAATTGATTGCGGTCTGCAAGAACCCTCCGAACATAGTCCCTGCGAGTCCAGAAGATGTGAAGATACCACTTCGCTTTCCGAGTTCACGTCCAGTGTACCATGACCCAAGGATGTAGTGGGTGCCGACAAAAGTAGACGACTCGGCGATACCTTGAAAGAAACGGATTGCCATGATATGTTGTGGAGTCTTTGCAGCAGCAGTGACCATGGTCAGAGCACCCCAAACGAGCATCATGCTGGGGAAAAAGATGCGGGGTTTTAGATGGTAGAGTGCAAGATTGCTGGGGACCTGGCCGATGATATACCTAGACGCAGTAAGCAAATCTGTACAGAGGCGCGGGGCAATGAGGCGATTGATGGCAGCAGCTGACGGGAATTGCCAATGGACTTCGGGCAGACATCAGAGAAAGAGTGCATGCTTTGGCTAAAACTGGGGTGGGTTGCCAACATACCCGACAGTAAACACAGTGTTGATGAGATTGTACTCATTTCCTACAAAGTCCAACTCTTCCTTCATGCCGCTCACGTAGGCGTTGGCAAGATTGGATCGATCAAGGTAATTGCAGAAGTACATCAAACAGCAAAACGTCAAGATGAAGAAATCTAAGAATTGTCAGAATGAAGTCATTTGCCATAATAGAGGGATCAAGAAACTTACCAAGCTTTCTGACAAGCTTTCCCTCGCCAGGATGTTCATAGGGCTGATGGATATAATCCTTGACTCGCTTGAGGAACGCCATCCTGATTGTGAATCCAACGAGGATTTTTCTGCGACAGGATCGTCTTTGAAAATCTGTTGGGGACAGCTCAATATATATTCATTGCCCGCGGGCTTCACTCGGACACACCCGTTCACAAAAGGACCAAACAGCCTTCAGCCCAATCCGAAATCAGTCGATGGTGGAGCTCGAAAATGCTTGGACGATAAGAGGTTCACGGCCAAAGGATGCGATAACGCGCAAAGCATCCAGATACCATCGGGAATTCCGTGGGTTCGTCCTTCGATCCCACAGATATAGAAAGATACCCCATCTTTGAAGAATTCATGACCCCGCTCGCGGCTCGAAAGTGGGTGGTTTTGTGGTTAGCTGCCGAGCCGATGATCGACCGCCTTGCCACTGATACTGTGCCGAATTCACAAGCCTGGTCACGTGCAGCCGAGAACGGAAGTAAACAAACGACGTACGTAGAAAAGCAGCCATGTAGGAGGAAAGAGTGGGTGTTGAATAGCCCATCTCCTCTCGTGTTAGCTAAGGTCGATATTTACCCCATCAAGGAAGGTTTGACCATCCCAGCCACTCCTTCCCAGAAAGGCTTCGTCTCTGGTCTTCTCTACTCAATCTTCCTCACTTACTCACATCAACAACAAGGACTGACTTCGACATTCCATGGACTTTCCATCTACTATTTTCCAAAGCTTCACCCAGTATCCCTATCGCAAGATGTCGACTTCACTCGCAACAGACTCGAACGCAGCTTCTCAGAACTCTGACCTCGAAGCCCCGCTCCGCATTGCCTGTCCAGCTTCAAAACCCACCGAGAGCTTCACCAAATTCTTAAAGCTACCAAAAGAGCTTCAACTCAATATCTTGGACCTCGTCCTACCTCAGCCTTGTTACTTCTACGTCAAAGCCGACCTCACAACCGTGTTCGAGCCAGAGAAGGGCCGCATCGTATATACCATTTACCGAGTCATTTCCCAGGACGACCCACAACACGCTGAGCAGACGAGACGTTCCACGCGCACCCTAAGACATCTGGATATATTGGCAATAAACTGGCACTTCAGAAATTGGTACATCGATCACAATCGCTACGCCTTGAACCTTCGTGGGCACGGACAACTTTACATCAGTACTACCGACGTGGTGTATATCCAAAATCTCCATATTCTGCTGGCAGACCCCCACTTCGAGCTTCCTATGAGAAACGAACCCTGGCGGTCGGATTTGAAAGAACTCTATGTGCCTCTCTGTGGTTTCGCGAATGACGAGGTCATTGCCCATCTCAACTCGATTGAAGGCGGCTTACGCTGGGCGGATATCGATCACCCGCTAGTTGCTCTCTTGAGAATATTCAGTTCTGCGGAGAGAGTGGTGGTAGCTTTTGACGACTTCGTCTCGGGCCTTAAAGGAGCACTGAATTGTCTAACGGAGGATGCATTTGATAGATGTCTGAAAAGGGCACACCGCCGTGAATCCTTGGAATGCGGGAGAGTTGCAGCAGCTCTTGATAGACTGTCACGCTTGAGAGGGGGAAGAATCAGTGTGCCTAAAATTGTTTGTTTTTTGAACTTGTGGGACAAGAGAGGATGCGTCGAAGGCAACAGTGATGAGCCATCTTCTTGCGGTGCGATCGTGACCGATGCTTCCATGACTAAAGGCCTAGCAGAACCGACTTCATAGTTCATCAATCCGCGCGGATTACCACAACAATCAAAGCATCATATACTTACCTAATGTCAGCCAGCTGCATTGAGGCGGGCAAGAAGAAGATATCTGAATTTGACACTCGTCGACTGCAAAGAATATCAGAAATTGAACGAACAGAAGTGATGTCGATCGTTTATGACATTGAATAGTATTTACAAGAAGTCACTCCTACAATTAACGCTAACAATCTACAAGATACGCTGCCCTCGGTTCTCCACTGCAGATTACCCTTACTCGGTGTACAAGCACCCAACCTGAGATCCTTCCGCGACCTCCACAACCTTAGGCGCAAAAGGCGTGCAATCCGAGTTTCCAGCAGGGTTGGCAATACCAACCGACACCCAAACACTCCAAGCACCATCGATCGAGTTCGGGCAAGCGATCAGTCCCGCGTCATCGAAGTACAAATATCCATCCTTGATGTTCCAACCCGTCCTCTCAGCATTCTCAGGTGCAGGCTGAGCGCCAGTAGTGTATCCCAACTTTCCCTGTCCCATACCCGATCTGTCGACGTAGAATGTCTGTGGTGTGGCGGACGCGGCGTATAGGTTTAATGTGCCATTGTTGAGTGTGAAGGTTGCGGTGTTGACACCTTCGGCATCGCAGGATGCGTTCTGCGCAGGCAAGTTGGCGAAGAGAGAGCTCTTTGCGGCGCTGAATGAAGCATATTGGATGGCGCTGCCTGAGCGGATGGCGAGGAGACTGAAGTAGGCTGGGTCATTTGCGACTGGGAGTTGAGGTGTTGGGGATGCTGCGGCAAGGCCGGCGAGGGTGGTGAGAGCGGTGATGGCTGAGAATTGCATTTTGAGAGATGTGAAGTTGTTGAATTTGGAGTTGGTGGTTATGATTGTGATTAGAAGTTATGATATGAATTTTGTTGTTGTGTAGAGTAGATTGGAAGTATGGAAGTGACTGCTATGAGTTGATGAGAAGAGAGTACGTCGTGGGAAACCATCTTTATATACATTTCATTCCATGCATGATTCCATCCAGCTCCAAAGAAAATACGAGAATTGTAGCCGCTTCATCCATGACCGCTGTTCATCTCATGATTCTGTTCATTTTTGTGTCATCATAGGGGTCCATTGATCGTCGGTACTTGGTTTTCCAGGGGCCTTTAGCTTTCTCGTATTGACACTGCCGAGCGGGGATTCGCTTGTGGCAATCTCCTTGATTGGTGCGCAAGGTGCATTTCGGCGGGGGCGACCTTGGCATCGTCACAACAACATTTTCCCCTTGCCTTGCTGGCATCGTGACTTTTTGTTTCAGCGCAGGACTTCCCCGTATGAAGTGGATACGCATGAATCGCTGTTTGCTGGCGCTGCCGATGAAACATTCCAGTTGCTATTCTGAGTTGATCTGCGGCTGAGTTGTGGAGAAGTCTTGGCTCGGAAGCATAATTCAATCCTCGGGATATCGGTTCGGAGAACTGTAGCAGCGAGCAGTTGAGATTTTTATGCATTGAGGTCATTTTGTTTGGGTTCCGATGAAACTTGGTGAGATTGATTTGAGATGGAAAGAAACGTTACTTTGGCCAAAATGTAACTAGCTCTTGTACAATTCCGGGGTGACGACGAGCGAGAAATGGCCGTGAATTCTGAGCAGAAAGGTCGATGATGCTGAGAGTGCTAAAAACATGCGAGCTTCAGAGGGTATGTATGTGTCGATCGTCCACAATGAGAGAATATCTGGATCTAAAGCATAGCCTTGGTTGCTTGATATCATTCCTGGCCTATTAGACCGAAATCCTAGGTACATATTCCAACACACAAGCCTCGCGGCAAACCCATCTATTACCACTCCAAACGCCAGGTATCTAGATTTTCCAACCCCCGATATAGTTTCATATAATACACACAGAAAAGTGAAATCCCGTCCATCCTGATCTATCCTTTATCGTCGTTCCCGCTTGATCCTCACCACAGGGACAGGCGCAGCCACAGGAGCTGGTTCATCAACATCCATCGGATCACCGAGCCCGTCCACCGTCTCGTTCGTTCTACTTTCCTTGTCAAAATGCATACTTTCGACCAACTCTCCACTCAGTATTTTGCCCATGGGCGAATTGATGAAGGTTTGACCAAGTCTACGGAAGCTCGTCACAAGTCGCATAAAGTCAACAGGGCTCTGAACGAACTTGCAAATTGCGGCCGTCTCACTATCCTGTAGGCTACGTGTCCCTGGAGAGATAAATCCATCAGCATCGACTTCAACGCCTCTGAAAGGCCATTTGAATCGAAGTCCAAGAAATCGACACAGTCGTTGGTATTCATCCTCATCACGTAAGTAAAGCTGCCCTGCGAAGATATTCAGTGCGGTGGAAATAGCTGGAACAGTCCACTCGCCTCGGACAGGTGGCGTCGCACAGAAGGCGAGATTCTCTAGACTTCGGTTTGACAGACTCAGGCGAGGGGTATACACATAAAGCCGCACCCGAGATTGGCCTCTCATATAAGGGAGCAATTTTTGTACCTCGAAGGGACTTAAAACAAGGTTCTGTTCCTGGCGATTTGTGCCTTTGAAAGAAAGGACCCAGTGGACAGGACGTAAGAACGAGTCCTTGCTGCCTTCATTGTAAAATTAGGGAACCAAGACTGTTGCTGCAAAATCATGCGTCATAAGCAGAATGCCCGGCCAGTCGTCCGCGTTCAGTTGCTCCCGCGCTCGTGTGAGGTCAAATACTCGAAAAGCCTTTTCCACTCCGTCACGCGAAGCCAACTTGCCATTGAGAACAAGTCGGCGGATATCTTCATGAAACACATGCTTGTACGGCTTGGTTGGGGTTGGAGCTTCGACTTGTTGCTCTCGCTCGTTTTCGGGATGTAACTCTCTTTCTTGCTTCTCATGTAGATCCGCATCACCAGATGACTTTAGCCCAAACTATCGACACTTACGCGGATAGAAGATAGTTCAGTTCTCGCCAAGTCAGTCTCAGCCTGGATGCGATTTCGACATACGATGGCTTCCTCGGCCGATACTCTATCCAAACCATAACGCTCATCCAATGTAAGGGCTTCGGGTTCGAAGATACCAATGGATCCGAGGCACCATGCCAGTGTAATCGCATGCAGCGCGTCGGGGATAATGTCGGATACCCTGTTGAAGTCTTCAGTACAGTTATAGCCAAGGGCGTATAATTCTTCGTTGATGAAGAAAGGCCGAAGGACGCTGGTCCCAGCGCATCGAGAAGGGAAACAAGAAGAGTGGCGTATGCTAACCTGTGTCGCCCATAAAGGCATGCCCTTCTTTGCAAATTCCCAGGAGTTCCGCATAGTCCAGAATAAGACGTCTTCTACATCAAGAAGCGAGGCATCCTTCTTCCCACTACACTCAAGGAGTTTCGAACGGACTTCCAGTGGAGCACAGAAGACAACTGATTGGACATGTCCAAGTTCTCGGAGGCGGTTACAGGCTTTGGAGATATGGACTAGCTGCAAGTCGTTTCATGGGTCTACAAACTGCGTAACTTGGGCAAGTCTATCCTTGGTGAGATCGGGTCCCAAAGTAACTATTACCCGATAGTCATAAGGCATCTTGATATCAATGCCTCGAGTATGTGCTTCGTCCTAGAGCAGAAGCAGATGATCGGCGATGTATCTGAAATCACTTTAGGTGAAACTAGACAGGGTCAGGGAAGGAGTTAGGCTGCCTGAGAGAAAGGCAAACCTTGTCGTCGTCAATGTACTCACAATATAGATCAAGACTTTGTCGAGTTGTTTGGAAAAGGGTTAGATGAGTAAAGGCTTCTTCATGCCTTCTCGGTTCAACACATAGATGTCATCATCATGAATGAATACCAGCGCCTGGGCATTGTCTGGGGATACTTTCTGCAGCCAGTTCGAGGCTATTCTCTCGTTATCATCTAGAAGCTGGGCTCCCACGTCGAGAAGCACTCGGATCGGGGGATCCATCTTGACGGCAATGTCAAGAAGGGCTGTTGCGTCGAGAGCTTCCACTTGTGGCGCATGGACAGTATCGTATGTGTTCTCTGCTTGGAGCAGACATGCTAAGACTTCTGCGTTGGTAGAAAGCTATTCCGGGAGTTTGCACTGCTTTATCGGGATATGTAGCATGTACTTGCTGTCATTCGTTCTACTGAAGCCAGTCGTCGAATGATTCTTTTCGCGCGCGATCTCCCAACCAGAAGATGATAGCTTATTGCTGAATTCCTTCATCTCCTTGGGAAACACCAAATGCTCTAGATAGTAGTCGATGAGCCCTTTCGAGTGACGGAGCGAAGGGAAGAGTTCTTGCTGACATTGATGCTTGTCCCGAAGATTGACTCCTGCTAAACGTTTGAACTTCCTCGGAAAGTCTTCGGAATATTGAATCCATCGCATGTATTCCTAAGTAGTAGATATGTCAGTCTAATGCTTTCTAGATCCATTACCGCAACGAGTTCCGACGAGACAAAACTCTCCCGGCTTGAGAGCTTATTTTCACACCATCGTTTCATTCGGGGAAGGGAGACTCCTTACCTTCTGGGACTGGTCGGAAACCAGAAGCTCTTCAAAACTGTCATAGATTTGCTCATCAGTCAGGTCGCCGTAGTAGTAAGACAAACATGTCAATGCGATTGCAGTATCAGGGTGACTGAATTCGGATCGAGGGCTTGGTTGCAAAGTTTACTGTTCAGCAAGTTTTCATCAGTAGGAGCCATCAGTGTTGACTTACATTATCCTTAGCGTGGTATGGGACAGCTACCATACTTCTCGATAGATCCAGTCCGTAGTTCACTCTCCATCTCTTCTTTGCAAAGACGAATTCCAGCACACCAGCAGCAAAGAACCCTCGAAGTAACAGCAAACTCATCTTGGTGAATTGAGTCTGGAGAACTTTGTCCTCTAGGATTGCAGCTCTGGCTTTCGATATTTGTAAGTCTGTGATGTATTCGAGCACGACTTCTCGTTCCTTTTCACTAAATGTCTGCAAAACACGTCCGAGTCAGTATTAGAATAGATGTAGCGGATAAGCCCAGGAGAAATCTACCCATGTTGGGAAAGACACCATTTCACTTCGAAAAACAGCTATTTCCACTCTCTGTAGTAGAATCTTGCCAACATCCTCGTGCAAAATGCGGATTCGAGGGAAAGAACCAGCGGATCCTGTCATGATTCCCAAGTCCGATCCTTCCATCTCACAAGGTCACAATGAACTCATCCTTATTAGAAGTCGGAACTTTAGACTAGTCATCTGGATGGTCTGAAACACTCCATCTGGAGATGATGTGTAGCTTCATCAGACTCCAAAAGCCGAAGCAGCTGGCCGCTGTGGGGAGTTCCGAGATATTGTCAAGTGATCCGCTTCGACTTATCAGGACCTTGCCTGACGACGGACAATGGTATGCATAAGGCAGCGGACCAACATTACACCATTTCCCCCACCAACTGACACTCGTCAGAACACATCGAGTACGCCCCAGCGATCGAGACACTTCTCCATTGTCAATATATCCAAAGACTCCAAACGATCACCAACGGGGAACTGAGATAGAGCATGCTTAGCTTGACAGCTCAGTCTCGAGATCTGGAAGACCCTCAGACTATACGATCCTGCCTGCCTGCCTGCCTGGAAGTGTTCCACACCCAAACAATCACGAATCTTGAAAAATACTCGCTGGTTTATTGTCCGACGTTCAATCATCTCATCACTCAACGAAAAGCATCACGATCTAAACCACCCACTCTCCCCCTTCCGCCCTAATCATCCCCCTCCCCAGTCTTACTCCAGATCCCCTCCGTCCCATCCAAATTATCCCTGAGCGCTTTCAACTTCACCTCCCACCTCTCACTCCCATCCCTCCCCAACGGCAACCTCAACCATTTCTCCCCTCCCTTCACATCCTCCGCCCACCCCACCCCTTCCACAACATCAAAGATCGCCTTAACACCCTTCTCCACATCCCCCAAAACCCCCTTGAACCCCTTCATCCCCTCTCCCTCCTGCATAGCCTTCACACCATTCAGCGCCGCTTCCGTAGCCATTCCCTTGTAATCATCTGGTAAGGGCTTGGCGGGTAGATTCAAGTTGTCTGCAAAATTCGTGCGGAAGGCGCCAGGTTCGACGAGGAGGACGCGGATATTGAAGGGTGCGAGTCTAGAGCGTGGTGAGTAGGAAGGTTAGCATCTATCTTTCTTGCAGAGTCCGAGTCCAGTCCGAAATCCCCAATCTCAAAACTTAGCTCAGACCTCGACATCTTTACCAAAATTGAAATAAACAATAAGAACAGCCGCAATTAGAAACCAGACACGATCAAGCCATGTTATCCAAGACTTCTCATCTCATCTTCAGAAAGGGAAAGGAGGGGAGGGTACATACTCATCAAACAACGCCTCCGAAAAAGCCTCCACCGCAAACTTACTCGCCGAGTACAAACTCCTCGACGGCTTCGCCTCAATCCCCGCCGTCGACGACATATTTACAATCGTGCCCTCCCTCCTCTCTCTCATAGTCGGGATCAAGATCCGGCAGAGTGCGAGCGGACCGAAGAAGTTGGTTTCCATTATGGAGCGGCATTCTGCATCACTAGCCCCATCATAAACACATCAGCACTGTTCTCGGCTTCTTTATCTTGCTTTTGGTTAGGCTTAGGCTGAGGTAGGGAGAGGTAAGGTAAGGTAAGGAGCAAGAGAAGGAAAGGGAAAAAACGAACCTAAAAGTCTCGAAAGCACCGAGAAGCGCATATCCAGCATTATTGACTAGAACGTCGATCCTACCATATACATCTGTTGCTTTCTCCACAAAGCTAGCGAGTTCGGCTTCTGGACTGCAGATATCAAGGGTGAGCCATGTGCCGCCGAGATTCTCGACTTGGCTGATCAGGGAGGGGGTTTTGCTGGGGTTCTGTGTATGGGGTGTTAGAGAGAAATATGTGATTCTTGTTTGTGAAGGGTAATGATGTTGGGACGCTGGGCGAGGAGGAAGGGTGGTGAGAGAGGGGTTGTAGTCTGAGTTTTGGGGAATTGATGAGGATACGAAAGGAAGGGAGATGAATTGAGCTGATTGAGTAGCTTACGCGAGATGTAGCGATGACTTTATGTCCAGCATTCAGCACATGAAGTGCAAGAGCGAAGCCGAAGCCAGACGAACAGCCAGTTATAAGCCAGACTTTAGGTGAAGTTGTTGTGGCGGCCATGATGAGTCGGGTTTACTGTGATAGGGTAAGTGGTGGGCGAGAGGTTCTGTATTCGAAAAGGATACACACTGTAGGCAGGCGTGATGTGAAACAGGAAATGAGGTGAGAAGAATGCGCTTTGGCTTTTATATATATCTGAGAAGGAAGAAGCCTTCTTCCGTTCACATCAAGTATCGAAGGAAAGTGGGTCGAGTCTGGTACGTACAATATTGACTACTGGTTCTGTTGGTTGAACCGGAATTCCGAGCATGAGCAGTATGGCTATCACCTTACTCATCTGGCAGCAGTAGTAGATATTCTGCTTTATCGGCAGTAGATTGAAATTCTCTGTACATTGGTATCCTGATACGTTAAGAGTATGAATAGTTGTTTGATTTGAATGAGAGATTGACGTACGAGTTGAGGCTCGATGGAACGGTGTTAGTCGTGCTAATTCCGGCGCTGTGTTTACCTGAAGGTGGGGTTATGGCGGGGTTAAAGGAGACCGCAAGCGAGAAAGAGATGGTGAGAGGGGACCAGGCTGGGTTGAGTTCTAGGACCTGGTTTTGAGCTATTTGGATTGTGATAACGAACTTGGGTTTAAATATGCAAGTGCAAAACGGTCCAGATCAGAAGAACGAAGAAGATTCATTACATAAAAGATGATCTAAAGTTTTTGTCTGTATGTCTGATTGACTGGCACAAAGGCACAGAAATATGTACCCGAAAAAATAGGATAACCCTTCCCAAACTCCGTGACTCCTTGAAGAATGCTCCGTACTCGCACATTACTATGTATATCAAGGAGAGGATGTCTCCACACCAATCATCCCGTGTCCCAAGCCCTAGCTATGCAATTGAAACGGCTGGGCACATGTTACTGCGGCCTCCTTACTCCACTCCTCACACTTAACCTCTCAGATCCCATGCTCGGCCGAGGAGTAATAGACCTATGAGTCGCGGTCGGTGGCCTCCATCCAGGCTGCTCTTCATGTCCTCCAAAACTGACAGGGCTCAGACTCGGGTCGCGATAGTGGCTCCCGTGATCTGTATCAATGCGACTGACGGGACTCGCGCTGGCATTTCTAGCATGCATCTGCTCTTTTGAGTAGCCTCCCTCGCCATCACCTGCATCTCTAGCTGTCGCAGCAAGCATATCGAGTTCGGCGGTCAGAGTCGTCTGGGATTTTATGAATGAGCCGCGGTTATCGCCCATAGGCTGGTATCTGGTTTCGGGATCCTTGCGAATGACGGAGAGGGTCGAGGCGACGAGAACGATGATCAGGAGGACGAAGACAAAGATGACGTTCAAGAAGAAGAAGATCACGCCGCAGACGCCGATGAGAAGGCCAGGGCCGTCGAAGACATCGGTGAAGATGAGAAGGAAGACAGCGTTGAGGAACTGTACGACACAGATGGCAATGTGCATGCTGTTGGAAGTCTTATCCATATATGGGCGGATTACAGAGACGCCGATGAGGGCGGCGGCTTCGATTATCAAGAGGGCGATAGCTTGTGTGAGACCGGATTTCTGGGAAAGGCCGACGAAGAAGGATTTCAAAAGAATGTAAAGTAGAGTAGGCGCGATATACCAATAAGCCGAGGCGCGGAATTGGATGAAAAGGAATCCCCACTTCTTGAGTGTCGTGGCATTGGTGTATAACAGATAAGCAGGGGTTTGATGCTTGTGTCCTGAGCGACGAGCGATTGTCATAACGTGGAAAGCAGCGAGGTAAAGAGCGCCGTTCATCCCGACGAAGAAGATGACTGCCATAAACACCTCGGCTGGAGAATCGACTTGCGTGAATTCCCAGAGGGATAGGATCATCATGGGTGCATAGCCGATGAGGATCAAACGGAAAATTGTGCCTTTCAACATGATGCGCCAGTTGTCGTGGAAGTCCTGAAAGCGGTTGTTTTGGCTCTCCATCCATCTTGCTCGGATAGCTACGTCGCAGATAACCTTGAAGAGGAAGATGACGAGAAGCGTGAAGAAGCAGAAGATGAAGTAGAAAGTCACGCAAGTGACATAGAGGTTGGTTGGCTCCATTGGCGCGAGGAAGGCTGCTCGTTGGAGACCAGTTACAACGTAGGCTCCACCAGCGTTGGTGACAACGGTTTGGGTTCGTCTGTAGATAGCATGTCCTACTTCAGCAATGGCTTTGCCACCATAGTTGTCCAGCCCACGCTTTGCAATCTGGACCGACTTGCTCCCAAGAGTCACGAGGATACTCGTTGGTTTACCTCCAGTTCCTCGTTGATACCAGGTAGCGAATTTCTGTAGAAAGCTGACCCTGATAATTCCTACTGACCAGACGAAATCCTGAGTCCAGGAGATGACGATGGGTGGGAGAGGAACTGCGCAGAGACCGATGATGGCGATGTTCTGGAAATAGCTGAACAGAGCTGTGGCATACAGAGAGACATGGGCAGCAGTATTAGTGTGGCCAAGGCCGGAAACGATGGCTGAGGCTAGAAGTCCAATGATCGCAATCGCTGCTGTTGCCCACTTTACTGCCGTTTGGTTGACTGTCTTGCCGTTGGAAAGACGGAGACGGACACACCCTAGTCGATGCGATTCGATTTGAGTATCGCCGCGAGCATACATGTTGATTTCCACAACGGCATCCAAATCCGGGATGGTGTAGGCGATTCCAGGAATGTTACCGATAGCATCGGTCGAGATATTCTCAAATGTCTCGTAGAAGCCAATGTCGATATGTTGTAAGGGGCAAAGTGTTTCCAGACCAGCGTAAGTACATGGATCCAGATTTGTCCTGAGGAAAGTATAACCATAGGCGGAGGCAGTGACATTAAATGTCACATTACCTTCATATGTGGACTGGCCATCAAACGTTAACGATACGGATCTGTTCCCAGGCGTAAAGGCCACATTGAACAGAGTAGCTGAGATGGTAGAGTTGTCCTGACAGACTTCCAAAGATGAAGATTGGAAAACGCGCTCGGCCGAGCTCAAAGACGCCAGGGAAAGCAACACGGACAGCGCCGCAGCGCTATATGAGAGGAGGCGCATCGCGAAGCGTTGATGGTATTAAATAGCTGTATTAGAGGTGAGAGAATTGTTGGGTCCAGACAATGCTGGTGTATTTGAGATTGGTATGAACAAAGGCGGGCACGTGGTTTGGTTGCCAGAGCTCACGACTTAGATGCAGGAACGAGTGTGGGGTTAATGAGTGTGAGTTGGGTTGAGTCGGGCTCGATTTGAGTTTGAGTGTCGTATGATAGCTTCAGATTGGCCTCAGATCCTGTTTTGTTCCTTGCGTGGTTGTTGCCAGAGCATCTCCAGACTCAACCAGGCGTAGGGAGGAATGGAGCGAGCGTGAGGCCGACGTGGCGAAGACCTTGAAAGCGTGACGGACAGACCAGACGTTCAGATGCAGCTCAGACCGGAGAGAAGCAGCACGTCGTCATTTGCAGTTGGAGATCCACGGGTCGATAGTTGTTATGAAGAGAAAGCTCGAGGGCGAAACGACAACAGGTTTCGTATGTCGTGGTGATGAAGTGCAGTGCAGGTTGGTGGTTGTCCGGTCCTAGGCCTGATCCTAATGCTGTTGTGGTGTCCGGGTGGTGGCCAAGGTTGAGGGTCAGGCGTGAAGCTGACTGAGGGAAAGGGGAGAGGGAGGGGAGAGAGTGGTGGCAGGCAGGCGTTGGTTGAAAGCCAAAACCTTGAAATTTTCATTTCCCTGCACAGCCCCGATCCTGCCGGACAAAGCCAGCGGACGAGATGCCAAGCAGCACCAGCGAGACCAGTCAGCCAAATCCAGTCAGGCCATGCGGGTAAGCTCGTATCCCGACTCTGGCTGGTTCGCTTATCTGCGCGCTACTTCAGTACAGTACAGCATAGAAGTAAAAGCACAGCGGACCTGGGGAAGAGGCAGGGGATGGGCTGGGAGAGAGGCACCAGGAGAGGCACCAAGAGGGAAAAAGAGGGAAAGTCTGCATTCCCAGCAAACCAGATTCCTGCCCTGGCTCAGGCGTATCATGCCCAGCTGCGACTAAAGGACGATTACATCAGCATCTAGTGCATGCACAGTACTGTAGTGTATTTCCGTAGTCCACGGATCACCAGATTATCAGACTGCAGCCTTCTCATGCTTGCTGTGGTTGTGCTGTTCTGCTGCATCGCATCTCTTGTACAGAGTACGGGCACGATTCGTTGCTCAGGGGTAAATTCTCGTAAGCATCGACTATTTGGCGCCCTGAGCCCACAGGGCAGGTTGCATCTGTTCGAGAACACGAGAGATCTTTAAATTGCCATCGACAACTGCGCCCCGCTGAAATACCGACCACCGCTCCAAAAAGTCAACGGCGGCCGTTCACGAAGTCATTGCCGCCTTTGTTTGTTCGTGACCTGACCAGATCTCGTATCATTGGACGTCTAATGCGTCTTTTCTTCCACCACCCCTCAGCCAAGTGACGCGACAAGGCTTTAATTGTTCTCCCCCTCTTCCAAATCCCATTCCGTATTCTTCCATCAGAGCTCAAATCACCACATCTTGGCAGTTCGTGGTAGTCGGCAGCACCGTATGACTGGAATGCGCGATCCATATTTAGAGGGGCACTTTCACAAAACCACCGAGCCTGCGCTTGTCGATGAATTAGACTTATTTTAGCAGCACCCACTCAGCGCACCCGAAGTTTCCAAATCCACGATTCCTTGACTCCTTTAGGCTCTTGTTCCTGTTAATTGCCCCACCACTTCCTCGCTGCTTAAATACGATACGAGGTACCGTAGGGTAGTGTTCTACTGGCTCCTGCGCTGCGTCATCTTACGAGGTTCGGCCAATCCGCCAAGGACATTTTTTGGCTCTGTCAGCCTTCCGCGGTTCCACCACCTGCAGCCAGGAGAGGCGAAAGTTGCATCTGGAGACAACCTCATTTTTACAACGCCATCAACACCACCCCCGACCTCGCGCTCATACAACAAAAACACTTCTTCTCCAGATCCACTCGCTCATCTGGAGTATTGAAGGTAGTCGGATAATGATTAGATGATGGCGCGCTTCTCACTCTCCGCGCTGGTGCTGGCGCTTTCTGTATGGAATTATGGAGTCGCCGGCATCGACCTCGACATCGAATCTGAGGGTGAGTGAAGTCACAATCAATCAGATTGGAATTCAAAGGAATTTTCAGTAGCTAAAACGGCTTCTCAGATTCCATCAAGTCAGTCGTAAAGACGATTGCAGCAGACATGTTCCAGTACTATTCAGCAACTCCAGGCGTAATCATCTCCAACATTCCAGGTCAACTACCAGGGCCCCCTCCAACTCCCGCAGTAACCAATGCCGGGTACTTCTGGTGGGAAGCTGGGGCCATGTTTGGTGCTTTGATTGATTATTGGTATTACACCGGTGACGAGACGTACAACAATGCGACTTTTGAGGCCCTTCAACATCAGGCTGGCCCGAAGCACAACTACTTCCCTGACAATCAGACTCTGGGAATGGGAAACGATGATCAAGGTACGACTCCCCGCCCTCTAAAGGAGAAAATCACATTTAAATATGATCACGTGATTCTGACATACCTTAGGTTTTTGGGCTATGTCTGCCATGACAGCCGCTGAACTTGGATTCCGCGACGCAGACGATGGCGAGCCACAGTGGGTGGCTCTCGTTCAAGCTGTCTACAACATGCAGCTAGCGAAGATCGACGACGTATGCAATGGAGGTCTTCGCTGGCAAGCTCTGGAATTCCTTAATGGATTCGACTACAAGAACTCCATCTCGAATGGTTGTTTCTTCAATATCGCTTCCAGACTCGCCTTATATACAGGCAACTCCTCGTATGCTGACGAAGCCGAGGTGATCTGGCAGTGGATGGAGGGCGTCGGCTTCATAGACGCGAAGTACAACGTTTTTGATGGTGCTGGTGTCAAGAACGGCGCGAACTGCACCGAGATTTACAAGGCTCAGTTCTCGTACAACGCAGGCGTGTTCCTTCATGGTGCAGCCGCCATGTACAAATTCGTGAGTTTCCTTTCGCAACAAATCTACATTTCCTATCCTTCCCCTAATTCCTTACCTTTTCCTCCGCACTTGCTCGAACTTTTCATCCTCACGACTCCCCTCTTACTTACCACTTTCCCCATCTCCCCCATCATCACCTCCACAAATCTCCCAGCACTAAACCAAGAGCCTCACTAACACCCCCTCCCAGACAAACGGCAGCGCAATCTGGCAAACCCGTCTCCAAGGCCTCCTAACCCAAACAATCGCCATTTTCTTCCCCGATGGAATATGCTACGAAGTCGCCTGCGAAAAAGCCCTCGTACACTGCACAATCGACATGCTCTCATACAAAGCCTACCTAACACGCTGGATGGCCGCCTCCACCAAATGGGCTCCCTTCATGCTCGACAGTGTCATGCCCGTCCTCAAAACCTCCGCCGTAGCAGCTGCCAAGCAATGTTCCGGGTCGCCAGCTGACCGCCCGAATGGGAGGATGTGTGGTTTGAGTTGGAGTGAGGGTGAGGTGTGGGATGGGACGAGTGGTGTGGGGCAGGAGATGGCTGCGATGCAGGTTATTCAGGCGAATTTGATTCAGAGTGCTAGGGAGCCGTTGACGAACGCTACGGGTGGTACGAGTAAAGGTGATCCGGGGGCTGGTACGGGTGATCCTGCTGGGACCGATCCGACTGTTTTGGAGCCGCTCACGACAGGTGATAAGGCTGGAGCAGGAATACTCACAGCCGTTGTGGCGGCGATTATCTTGAGTGGGCTTGTGTGGGTTAGTCTGCCGGATGGGAATGTTTGAGTAGAGTGAAATGGAAGAAAGGAGAGGAGAAGAGAAAACATGATATTTATTTAGGAGGGCATGAAGGATTATGGATTTTATGGATGTACATTTCGGAGTTTGATGGTTGGATCATTAACAAACAATATTTGCATGCTTCACTTATATTACATTGTCTTTCAGAGTTCAGTATATTCCTGAACTCAAATCATACGAATTGAGATGTCCTTTGACTCCTCATCTATGAAGGGGGTTTGTCTGTCCTTTTGACCTATACTATACTGTATACATATTGGGTACGAATGAGGTAGCAGGCAGAGTTGCCCTATTGTGGAATACCGCAGTCCAGAATACGGTTCCTGCATTCACGTACAACACCTAAATGGAGACACCCCAAATCTACCTCACACATCAACGCCATCTACATGCATACCCAGACAGGACTTCGAAACATCTGTCAAAGTAGGGCCATCAAAATCCAGTCTCTAGATAATTAGATACTGTACTCTTCCCTCCTTCCCAATCGTCCCTCAAAACCGATAATGCAACAGCTCCTCGTGCACCAGTATGAATTCACTGACACCGATTCCACGAATAACTCGATCATTATCTGCTTGCCCCTCCCTGCCGCTTTCTGTCTAAATTCTAGACACAGAATTCGAGACTGTTCGAACATGTAGGTAGCCAAGTCGCAACCAAAGCTACGTGAAATCACTCCTAGCATTTCAACACTTGAAAAATTCCTTCAGTGAGTAGATAGAAAGGAGGTTTGAAAAACATGTACATTATGTAGATACATGTATATGCGCAAACTCGCTCACTGTTAGTATGCACCCTTACTGGTAGTACGCCCTCCCATATAATCCAACTTTTTGACATCGATAATCCCAATACCCATCAGTCAATCCGAGGATGAACTGGACCCTACTCCCCAGCCCGGATGGATATTCTCCTTTTCCAAAAACAAGGCGCTAGAACGCCTGGCATATATGACTCCCGATGAATGACAAATAAATGGACGCTCGAAATTATGTTCGAGTACCTCCAGCATGGAATTCGAATCGCTTTACGTCTCCTGCCAGTTGCGATTGCCGTGTACTGTCGACCCGTCGATGTCTGGCATGTGTATGTACCCATTCCGTACCTACTCTTCGACGTGTTGACACGGCTTCGTAGGGCCCGAAGGTTTGGTGCCCGTGATGAACCAGCTAGAATCAATCAGCAACACATTCAAAACCCCCGACCATCACCAGGAAAGCAGAATGGAAAGAATCAAACTCACGCCCTAGTAAAAGCATGAATCCCTGGATCCAACAACTCCCTCCTCACACCCCCCAACATCGCCCTCACACTCGTCTCATTCCACCCCGCCTTCGTAAATAGCATCAACGTATAATTCTCCACACCTCCCTCCAACATATTACTCAAAAAGTACCTTCCAATCTCCTTCAGCCTCCTATTCCTCGGCCACGGTCCAATCGGCACAATCTCATCCGCCAACTTCACATCCTCGAACCCAGCATCTTGTAACCAGCCCTGCATCTTGGGGATCGGGTCGAAATCCATGCCGAGGACTTCGGTCGCGATTTGGTGGAAGGATTGCGTCCAGGTTGCGCAGTTGCCGGACGGGTTGAAGGTCCCGTCCATGCATTCCCAGCGGAGGCCGAATTCGACGAATTCGAGGGTGCCGCCGGGTTTGAGGACTTTGTAGGCTTCTTTTAGGAGGTTCGGCCACTGTCGAAGAGAGCATTGAATCAGTATTGGAGGTTCGGAATAGAAGAATGCGGAGGTATAATTTGGATGATTAAGTCTCGACTAGGAGACTGAGGGGTTGTGGAGATGCCTACACTGGTTATAGACCCCGCCATTGTTCGAACATATACAAAATCAAACGACCTCTCTCCTTGCAGCCAAGGTTTATTCACATCGTCGATCTCGAACGAAACATTTGGCGGGAGCCATTGTGGTTGAATGGGCGATTGATCAACCCCAATAATTGTTGCTGCTGGGAGACTGTCTCCCAATTCAATCGCCCAGATGCCAGTGCCCGTCCCAACATCAAGGACTTTCCCAGTGGTCGGCGGGAGTTTCGTGCGGGTCAATTCTCCATTGAGAACAAGTTTGAATATGTGATGCTGCAGATCTAGACGATCTTGTTCGGTCTCGTCGTTTGGAAGTAGGGTCTGTCCATCTCGGTGGTAGCGGTGACCGTGTTCGTAGTGGTAGTCGAAAGTCGACGAGTTGACGGATTCGAGACTGCTTCGTACGCTCTGTTTGATACCGGATCCGCATCAGTATGTTGGTCAGTTTGCGGGGGTAAAGAGGGTCTATCCTTACCTGTTCGTCATAACCGCTATCTGAGAAGATCTATTGCCAGGTCAGGGTCAGGGTCAGGCTTGATTGAGGATGTGAGGGGAAGTTCCGGCTGCAGCAAGCAGCGCGAGAGATAGGAGAGGAGATAAGAGGGGCAGGCAGGGCCTGGACGTACATCTGCCTCGATGGGCTCTTCCTCGCCCTCATGCACTGGCTGCACGGGGTCCTGTACGTCTGACGGCGGAGCAACAATATGGCCTGATTCACTCATGTTTGTTGGCGAGGTGTTGATGGTCCACACAGGCACAGAGTAGAAGTGATCTGGGAACCATTCACAAACCGGACAGAAGTCCCGTTGGGTTCGGGTGTTCCCTTATTTACTAGTGTTCCCGTCAATCTAGACCTCCTCCACTGTGATGCCACACTAACCGGAGCAGTCTAGCCGGGAACAATTTAGTCGCCATTTTGGGGGGGGGGGAGACACTAGTTTGAAGTCTTATCTGCTCCGGGTGTGGATGAAATACTGAGTGTAGCTGAACCGCAACCTCATTTGTGTCACTTATCCCTTGCTTTTGCTTCTTTGCTGGCGTCGGTGTTGGATCTATTTGAGTCGAACCGTCCAGCAGTTGATGCGGGGGACCGAGGCGATTCGCCAAAAAAAAGAAAAGATGACTGTCATCCAGGTCATCCTTGCTGCAGCAGCGGTATTGCTGGGCACAACATTTGTGAAGAGGCGGTACTTCTCTCCTCTAAGCAATATCCCTGGACCTATTGTGGCTTCATTCTCTGCTTCTCTGTGGCACCTATGGCATATCTATACTGGTCATGTTGAGGAAGCTGTTATTAAACAGCACAAAAAACATGGTTCGTGATTTCATCATTCGTCCTCATTCTCATGCTAAGTTCATCTTATGTTCATCTCAAGTTCTCAAGACGCTGAACCAAGTATAGGCACATTTGTCCGAATCGGACATAATGAAGTCAGCATCTGTGACCCTTCTGCGATCCGGCAGGTCCTCATGTCACACATGGACAAAGTACCTTCCCACCTTTCTCACCACGGGTGGTACGAGCTGAACAGTTCTGCAGGGGCCGACATATGCCATCTTCAGTATGCCTGACAAGCGATACGTAAATCAAATGGCCGAGCTACATTGCTCGGAGCATATGCGGAAGGCCAGAAATCTGGCTGCTGGCTACTCAGTTACGAACGTGATCAAGACCGAGCCATTTATCGACGGAGCACTCCAGCTACTCCGTGACCAGTTGGAGAAGTTGGGGTCTTCAAATTCTCCAGTCAAGTTTGAGCAATGGTTCAACTACCTAGCTTTTGATGTTTTGGGAGAAGCGACTTTTTCCCAGACCTTCGGCTTTCTGGAAGCCGGAAAGGACATCGGCGACACAGTCGCCAACAATGTCTTCCTACGACTCTACATCTCCATTCTCGGACACTTTCCCTGGGCTCATGACTATCTCCTCGCCAATCCACTAATCGAATACTTCAACCTCACACCCTCAATGCATGTATTTGACACCTGCATGGCAGCCATCAAATCTCGCTCACAAAACCCAGAGGTAAGGAAAGACATGCTCGAGCAATGGAAAGACCAACTCTCCAAACATCCCGAGCGAATGGACGAGATCGAGATCGTCACAAACGCCGTCGGTAACCTAGGCGCCGGCTCCGACACCGTAAGTTCGGTACTCCAAGCTTTCGTGTACTACATGATCCACGATCGGAAAATGCTAGCAATGCTCAGAAAGGAGCTTGACGAGGCACACCTGGCAGATGTACCTACTTTCGAGGAAACACAAAACCTACCCATCTTACAGGCATGTCTCAAAGAAACTCTCCGCGTCCATCCACCTGTCGGATTCGGCCTCACGAGAGTCGCTCCCGCTGAAGGCATCACAATCTGCAACCGGCATTTCGCACCAGGCACTATCCTCTCCGTCAATATCTGGGCTATGCACCAAATGACGTCTCTCTTCGGCGACGACGCCGCTGCTTTCAATCCAAGACGATGGCTCGACCCAGCTAAGGCAGCAAAGCTGAATTCCGTGATGATTGCTTTTGGAGCTGGATATAACCAGTGTCCGGGCCAGAACCTGGCGAAGTTGGAGTTGAATAAGACGTGTGCGATGGTGATGAGGGATTTTGAGATTGAGTTGGTGGATCCGGGGAAGGGGTGGAGGTATGAGAATTATTTCACGGTGGCGCCGCATGATTGGCCTTGTTTCGTTAGGAGGAGGAGTCGGACCTGAAGGTGGAAAGGTGGGAAGAGTGACATTCCGTCCAGAAACCTTTTGAGTTTGGTGGTTCTCCAGTATTGGACTAGAGGTCAGGATGAGTCCCAAGATTGGGGTGAGAAGTCTTGGGAACGAATATCTTCCGTGGCAAGTTTCAAGCCATCTACAAGCAATATACCCTCAGATCTTCATTTTTTATTTTCCAATGGTACATACGTGTGTAGAGAGGTTTCCAAGCATCTCCAAAGTCAAATTCAGGAAAGAATAAAGACAGCAAGATTCTATTTCACCTCTCTCTTTTCCTCACATCACACATCCTCCGCTAGTAAACTAATCAAGCATCATCCCCATCATAACCGCGTCCTCCGGACACGCACCCTTCAACTCCCTAACCGCGGTCTTAACGCCCTCCCCGTAGTCCATCCTCTGACCCCCCGGAACCGGTCCACCGCCTCCTTCAACCATCATCTGCACCATCATCGTCCGCGCGCAGACGTCTTGGAAGATCTCTAGGGCTTTGGCTTCGCCGGAACCTAAATTTCCACAATTAGTCAAACTCAAAGTCAAATTCAAAAATTACGACAAATCGAGGTTGAGTTTCAGTTCGGGATTCCTATTTTGGCTTGGAAGAGGTGATAGAAGAGGAGGCAACAACATACCAGCACCACGTTTAAACTGCTCTGGATGCTCGACAGCACGACCGGCTTTGACGTTATCGTATTCGCTGAGGAGGTACTTAGAGCGGGAGACGAAGTCCCAGAGGTTGTAGAGGGTGGGGTTGGATTGGCCGGCCCAGTTGGGGTGAGATGTTATGGCTCTGTTTGGGGCATGAGGTTAGTCTGAAGTTCTTGGTGGGACTTCTTTGGGCGGGGTCGAGGGGAGAGGGGAATATACTGGAGTAAAGCACCCAAGCGAGAATCAATCTCTGTGAGTTGTTGAGGTGTTGGTTGTGCCATATTTTGTTCTGACTTTTGCTGTTGACTTCGTAATATCTCAACTGGCTTTGTTTGGACTTCAGGCGAGTTGGAGAATAGACGAGGAACTTTTGGGAGGCAATGAGGGATCTTTAAGCCCTTTTATACTGCTTTGTTTACTTTCCACGGCATTCTATTGATAACTAACAAAGATAAACGCGTCGTTTGAAACTCTGTTGCTTCGCGATCTGCGTGATCTTCAGGGGAGCTGGGAGATCAGGCGGAGCCGTTTGTGGTTGAAAAACACACGTGACGTCACAATGCATTTACTTTCAGGGATGAAGAAAGGTAGTTCTAAATGCAATTAGAACGCGTGTAGGAGTTATGTCCTTAACTTCGGGTTATTTGAACCGGGCAAAAAGAAAATTTTGTCCGTTCATTGCTATTGCTCAGATATGGTTCAATTGACCACTTTTGCCTCTCGCTTCTGAATCGAGGTCAACACCTGATAGGATATCGAAATGAGGACTTCCTATATATGAAGACCACATAAAGGATATTGTGCGTCCAACCATCAACTTCGATGGTGCTAATAAGTTCGAAGTATAGCATATCATCCATTGATACATGCCAGTCGGTCATGTCAATCTACATAGGTAGCAAAGGCAGACTCCGAGGGGTGGGAAAATTGGTCTGGTTCGTCGTTCCATGAACTTCGAGTAGAGCGAGATGAATGATATCAGGCTCTTAGGTCATTTCGCCCACGCTTTGTGACTTCCCAACAAAGACTGACTGTGATGGAAATCTCGTATACTGCGATGATAATGATAAAAATAAAATTTGAGGCTTTGGTATCTGAAAATCCAACGACTTTTGGTAGTGTGACCCTATAACTCCAGGCTATAGAAATTGCTACTTCCGACTAAAAAAAGGAAGAGAATGAAAGTACTGCAAGAAGATCCAAGTCAGCTCAGTATGACCTGGTCAAGCATCTCCAGCACACAACTCCTCGATACTCTGGATAACAGTTTCAAAAATATCATAATTCCCCACCTCGCCCTCCAAAGCAACCGCCCGTTCCTTGTACTTCCCATCGCTCAGCACTGTCTCCACAGCCACCTTGACAGCTTCAGGAGTAGGCACTTCGGTTCTCATATTGACGCCGAGACCAGCCCACTCGACTCTCGCGGCCACCTCCGGCTTATCAGCTGCCAGACCTGCCACGATCAGCGGGGTACCATGGCTGACTGCATGTTGGAAGCCGCCGTACCCTCCATTGGTGACAAACACATCTGCGTAAGGAAGTAGCTCGTCGAACGGTATGAAGTCTCCAACTCGAGCGTTGCTGGGAAGCTTGAAGTCATCGGGTAAGGTTGCGCCCTCTCTTCCCAGAGCTGCAACGACGATGACATCTTCGCAGTTGGCTAATCCTTGCAGTGTTGGTATAATGAGCTTCTCATACAAGTCTGTAGCCGTGCCCTGAGAGACGAAGACGATACGCTTCTTGGGCGTATTCACAGTGACGTCTTCCCACCAGTCCGGCATGGCTTTCGTCACACTTCTATGACCACCAGGTAATGCTCCTCCAAAACGAAGACCTGGCGGAGGATCTGGTCGAGGATATTCCAGGCTTGGGATACACATCTGAATCCAGCGATCTGGAGCCGTGACGTGTAGATCCATGATGTGCTCCTTCATATTCCCCAGCCCAAAACCCTCGAAGATCTCATTCAAAGACTCGGTAAGTTCTTCGTACATCTCTTCGCGAACCGTGGACATGCCCTCATACTTTTCGATCCCAGCAGGGGATGAATCAAAGGGCAAGCCGAGACCGAATGGCGGGATTCCAGGCCCTGCAAGTGGCAGTGGTGATATGCCGAGACTTATCACACCTGCGGGCTTCAATCCCTCTGCACCAAGCAAGATAGGTAACGTGCCCCAGAACATACATTCCTGGATAATCACCACCCGTCTCCCTGGCTCTCGCTCTTCGATCCCTCGTAAGATCACTTGCACGCTTTCATGCTGGGCAGGTATTGTGCTTCCAAAGATATACTTGAGAGCACGAGCGAGGCGATATGGTCCTGCAGGTGGACCGCTTCTGTCTTCGTTTGGGAAGAGAGTGTTGATCGTGGACATGGAAAAGTTTGCTCGTCCAAAGAGAGGGACGAACGCTGCGCCGAACTCCTCAATCATAGACTGGAACTCGTCGTTTGTAGTGAAGATTGCTTCGTAGCCTTGGGCGACGAGTGCTTTTGCAACAGCCCGGACGGGCATAACGTGTCCATGTCCTGGTGTGGCGCAGAAAAGGAGGAGCGGTTTAGCGGATGGTGCCATCTTGAGATGAGATATATTGGTGTTTCTCGAGTTGAAGAGGATTTCTAGGTCGAAAATTACAGCCTCGTGTGGTTTCAATACTTCAGTATCCCGCACGTGATGTAAGCGATTGAGTAGCACTGTGCTCCTCTTCGTGGCACAGGTCTGCGACTTCGACTTGGCAAGAAATTGTCGTATGGTTTTACCAATGGATAAGGCTGTAGCAGCAGATTGTGTTTGAGAGGCTGGGAATGCAGGTTCAGACGCATGCAGGAGCGGAACGCTGCATGGTCAGCAAAAGAAAACATTCACAGATTATAGTAGGACGGGTATTGTAGGGATAAGAAGCTGTTGGGAGTGACTGCAAATTTGTCGAAATCTTATAAGTAAATTGTGTATATCAAAGAGATTGATTACAAGAAAATGATACAGCAAGTAAAGCTGCAACAGGGAAGCCCAAGACCAACTTCTGTGTCACCATTCAAGCCAGATAGAACGTACGTGCTTACCTGTTACATGACGCTTGACTGTAGCTAGGTAGTAGCTGTGAGTCTAAGCCATTGTATCTGCCACTCGTTGTGCTTGAAAAGGAAACAGATGTTCTAGCCGGGAAGTGGGAAGAGGAGCTCATCATTAGAATTTTAGATCCATGTCACGTGTGGGGTCAGGGGGAGCTCGGTTTACCGAGGAGCTGCCCGCGACAGGGTTCAGAGCAAGCAAATCACATCTCCAATCGACAAGAGCTTATCGCCCGACTCCACTGACGTTGTCATCGATCCCCATTCTTGGGGTCTTCCAGTTATCGGCGACGATGTGTCTCTCAGCGGTCTTGGTCGCCATGTCCTCCCCATTTCACCCCTCAATCGATCATGGATGACAATCCTCGACCCAGCAAGAGAGCTAGAAAGTCCTGCGAACGATGCCGTACACGCAAGCAGAAATGCCATGGCTTCCCTATCTGCGCGAACTGCGCGAATGCTAAAGAGCAATGTATACAGCCCCCTTCTGCGATTGAAGAGTGGAACAGGTAAGTTTTGCGCTTTCAACCTCTAGACATATAACCTCTAGACATATCTGATTCTCCAAGTGGCCCAAATCAAGCTCTACTAGAGCGCATCTCCGACCTCGAAGCCCAGCTAGCGAATTACACGAATGCACCTACACCTCACAATGTAGCGCAGAGTCCATTGGAACGGCAGGCAGCCATATCGCCAACATCGTCCGAGGTCGAGAGAAGGTTCACCAATGGAAACATCGCGGATATCGTGGGCTTCCTCAGTCTTGGAGGGGAAGCGGCATATGTTGGATCTTCTTCGGGATTCTCTTTAGCTACGAACCTAGGCCAGATGGTGCAAGCAACAGTCTGGAATAAGGCTCTTGTCTCAACGGTCAATCAAACACAGTCGAAGCCTCTTAGTATTGCAGAGTTGAAGAAGAATAGTGCAGGACCTCCGAACGACGATATGTACGTTTTATGGGAGACGAATGTTATCACTCTAGACTTTCTAGACATCTTCATTCGTGCTTTGATCAAGTCTTTTCCAGTCGTGCAATTGCTTACGGTTGTGTTACCAGGGGAGGGAGGATTCTAGACGCCTACCTCACAAGAGTGCACCTGCGCTATCCGTTCTTGGATCGATCAGATATTTTGGAACGTCATGGCAATCGTTTTGTCCAAGACAATACAAGTCCGAAAGACCAGTACGGCACATTCAAGATCTACATGATATATGCCATTGGGGCGACAATGCTCAAGTTGACGGAAGCTTACGATTACACTCCTCCTGAGAACTTCTTCATGAAAGCCCTCCAATATATCTCTGCCGCTCGCGAATCACATTCCGTTCATAATATCGAAGCGATGACTCTCTTGGTGCTCTACAACCTGCGCTCACCGTCAAACTCTGGAATTGTATGTTCATTCTCCTTACTCCCCGTCCGATCCTTCTTTATTCGGCTGGATTGCTTCCGGACGCGAAGATACCACCTGGCATTTGTCAACAATAAGTTGAACTAACATTATGAAGTGGTACATGATCGGACTAGCCATGAGAACTTGCGTCGATCTTGGCCTTCATAGAGAAGCATACTACGGTAACCACAAACCTTATGAAGGTCAGCTTCGCAGACGCTTGTTCTGGACGGTCTACTTCCTGGAAAGGGTCATTGCTGTCTCCGTTGGCCGCCCCTATAGCATTGCAGACCGCGATATTGATGCAGCCCTGCCACTCGAAATCAATGATACTGTTCGTGATGATAGTCTAATCGCCCGTACTCTGGCAGTCTCTCCCTCGCCTACTTTTCAAGCATCTCGGCCGTCATCCAACATTACACTAGCAATACAGTGCTTCCGACTGAAGCGATTGGAATCTTACATCCAGGTGAGCATATTTATGTACCAGTCAAATCGGTCATGTTTTGACTTTGAGGCAAAATCATATTGATAATCAAATAGGGAACAATATATCGCGTTGACCGTCCCGTGGCGTCTTTGATACCAAAGATCAACCCGACTTTGAAAATGTTGGAGGACTGGCATCGAGCTTTGCCACCCTCATCGCCATACGAGTCAGATTATCTCAACATGCATTACTACAAAGCAATGAGGCTTCTGCTTCAGCCATTCTTGACGATTCTGCCCCCTACTGATCGACGTGTTGCACTGTGCCTACAATCATCCGGACAGATTTGTCAAATATTCAAACGACTACATCAGAGAGATTCGTACGGACATTCATTCATTGCGTTGCACTCTGTATTTATAGCAGGGGTCACAATGTGGTAGGTGCAATAACCCCCTTCGTAGGATCGCTAAGTAACCATGCTTTAGCTACTGTCTCTTTATCTCGCCTCCACTATGGAATTTTTCAGTCTCCAATGATCTTCGCGCCTGCTCATCGGCTCTTTTTGTCATGGCTGAACGTACACCAGTTGTCAAGAAATATCGTGATGCCTTAGAAAATGTCATAGGGGCGACAATGGAATTCCTTGCTCGTGCACCGCAACCAAGTCCCAATCAAGATCAAAGTCTGGCTCCCACGGCGGAGGAGCCAGCTCATGAACGGGCATCGCAACCTTATCTTGAGCTCGACGGTGGAGCTGCCTCTATTGCATTTACGAGCGGGGCTCAAGAGAGCTACGTGAGGGGCTCTCCTAAGACTGGCATAGATGCCAATGGTGATGTCAACCTTGCGAGCTTTATGGACGATGATAGGGCTGAGAAAGAAGACTTCGGATATATGCCTCAATCCCATACAAGTCCCGGAGCAGGAGGCAGATGGGAAGGACGGCACGGAGAGCTGGGACAGATGGATGCCGAGTGGATGTTGAGTTTGTGTGAAGGAGATGGCTTCAATCTACAGATGCTCAACGAGATGATGAGGTTCGAGCCGAGTCTCGGAGCATAATTTACGACCAAGAGTACATATTATAGGCTAGTGCCATTTGCGTATCTTCAATGAAGCAACGAAGGATCTATGGTCGTCCATATACCTGTGTATGGTTTCAAGTTTCAGAAATTCTATCTGCCTCATTCTATTTTGAATCTGGGCTTGTCTCGCCACAAACTTCGAATTTCCTGAGCGCTCAACCCAGCTGAGGCAGCAATAGCGAATACTCCCGTAACGAACCAAGTTGATTGTTCGATCTCATCATTTCCCCCATTTGTCTTGCCTATCGATTCCTCGAATTCATGCTGGATAGTGGGAATTAGAGTTCTTTGCGCTATCAAATTAGTGTTTGCATCAGGATTCAACATGAGCCCTTTCGATGCATGGTTTCCTGTGCCGCGATCTCTAGGAGACGGTTGCTTGATCTGACCTGTAAGATCGCATATTCCGCTTGCTCCTGCATCTGAGAGCACCAGACAAGCCGCTTCTTCCTGCCAGAGCCCCTCTCCAGCAACATTATCTACCTCCTCTGCCGCAGAGCCGGTGTTCAGGCTCAGGTTGGTATTCAAGACTGGCAAATTACCTCCTTTCTTACTCAGCCTAGATATGGCAAATCCTGCGTCGACACACTGTATGGTCTGTAGATGACTGCCCGCCACCTCATGGACTCGAATATGCCACCCTGGCCACCGATCCAGGCTAGGAACCAGTGTTGTCTCTATCTTCAAGCTCGAGTTGCGCCATGGCCGCCAAGCACTTCTGAGGCATGGCCGGCTTATTGTCACAGCCGCGCCGTCAGCTTCAAAAGATGAAGCCATATCTTGTATCCGTGCTTCGAGGGGTTCCCACCTCACTCGCCACGTCTCACCTCCGTCGTCACTCACGGACAACGTGCTATCTGGCGCCAGTTGTGGAAGCAGAGAGCCAGTGGGGACACTGAATGCGAATGCTGAGGAGTAAGCGAATTTGCTGTACTTGGCTTCTCGAGCTTTGTGAGTCTTTTTGGTAAATTGCCCGGCTGAAAGGAAAAAGTGGTGTTGTTTGGTACTGCAGATGATCTGCATAGCTGGTTCAACTACTGCGATTCGCTCCAGTAATGGCGATTGCCCTTTCTCCTCTGCAACATCCTGGGCTTGGGTAGAGAGGGGGTCAGGCAATTCTTCGCAGGTCCAGAATGAATGACTTGCAGACAGAGCAAGAACAGAGAATGTTTTTAAGCACCAATAAACAGACTGGGGAGAGTTGTAATCCTCGCTCATGTACATGTTTGGGTAAGTGTACCCAATATTCAGTGTCCCATCAGTGTTGAAAATGTCTGTCTTCTTGGCCCACCACCGGAGGTGACGTAGTATCAAACCTTTCACAGCACCAGGCTTCTCTAATGGAGCAGGAAATGGTACTTCGGCAACAGCGGCGGCCGACCAAAAGGCCGCAAACGCGAAGCCGTATGTCAAACTCCTTCCAAAGGGAATAGCAGCGCCTGTATCTCATCAGCTAACCTCAATCAGTATCTGAGGCAGACCTACCATCCACATCAAAGTACCTCCAGAATGTCCAAGAGAATTTCCTAGCTTCAGAGATATACCGGACCACTCTCTCAGGATCAAGTTCTTTTGCAAACCGAACGTAAGCCAACTGCGCATACTGAATCGCAAAGCTCCCGGAATAGTAATCCGCCTGCTTTTTATCCTCTGACCACAACCCATCGCTCGACCACCCACCACCAAGATAGAAACTGTCCAGCAGAGCAAGATCTGAATCCATGATAGGTTTTACATCATCATACGGCACACCACACGTTCGTACCAGGGCGAGATTCACAAGGACTCTGAACCATCGCCAATTGGATGGCGGCATTTCATGGTCGTTGATGGAGCGAAGCCAAGTGATGAGCCTTTGCTGCTTCACTGCTTCGGAAGGGAAGAAGATGTCAGGCGCAGTGAGGAGTGCGTAGGCAATTGGCTCCATCTCCACCATTCGCTGGTCAAAGTCGCCTAGCTCTCCCCAATACGAATCTGACTCTGGATCAACTCCGGCTTCGAGGCCGCGAACCCATGATTCTAGATTCAGATCTATATGACTCTGGGCATCGGAAGGTGAGGCGGACTTGAGTACGAGTAAATCGGCGACCACCCACAGTGGTCGAGCAAATCCTTCGAGCTGTGCTGAGATTTCGTCGAATCCTGTCCCTGTCGCGGTTGATATTTTGATTCGCGCTCCGCATGGTGACTTGTAGGGCCCGAGAGGAAGGAGAAGAGATCTTGCTGCAAGTAGCACGTCTTCACGGGTTTGGAATGGATTGTCCGAAAAGCCTGGAAGAGGTGGCATCTTGGATGGGACTCGATCTGCAGCACTGAGTTCTGCTGATTCTCATACATATGCGAGTGTCAGGTTACGAGACATAGCGAGTTATTGCTGCCACACTTTGGAAATATGTTAACTAGCCTTACTTCTTAGACATCCATGGTTGTCCACAGTCTGCCACTTGCGATATACCTGGTCTTCTTCTCCCAGGTCCATAAGCTGCCGATCATCTAAACGAGTCCGGGGATGGGACGACGAGGAAGAGAAAGTTAGGAAGGTGGGGTGAGTGCGGGGTTCGGAAATTCGGTGCATCTCCAGCGGGAAACGGACTACTGTATATACAGCGGCATTGATAATTTGATAATCCGACAAGCTTTCTTCCGAAATATTGAGCAAAGGCAACTGCAAATTCAGTATGCCGGCATGTAGGGAGTGTCGGAGACGAAAGCTGGGTTGTTCCAAAGAACATCCACGGTGCAAGGAATGTCGGAGGCTTGGTAAATATTTACTCCGGCTCGGATTTCTCGGCTAATTTGTATTCGAATAGGGGCAGAGTGTGTTTACGAGCCGAAAGAGAAGCCTGGATTGAAGGGTGGTGCTGTAGAGAATTTGAATAGGAGAGTTGGTAAGTTTCCTCAACGGATGCCACTTCGCAGATTTAACTGGGTTTAGAAAAGTTGGAGGATCTCATACACAGCTTGCAAGGTCAAACCACTACGGCTCCCACGTCCGATCAGAATCCTCGATCTGCATCTGCGCTGTTGGAATCTTTCGAGCGAGAATTGAGGAAATTCAATAATGCGACTTCAAGAGGAGTCGAGGTGACGAACGAGGAGGCGCTATCTGATGCATCATCAATCGCTGATGAACGCTTCCGTGAGCAGCGAAAAAGACGACGCCTAGACTCATCTGGATTGTTCAACTGGGGGGCGTATCTCCTGGGTGATAGCCTTTTCAATGACGGAGAAGAACTATTGGCGTCGAATATACTACAAAGCATCGTTAACAGCTACTTCTCGCAACTCCACCCTTGGATCCCCATGATTCACGAATCCAGTTTCAGACGAAAACTTTCGGAGTCAGTCTGGCGAGCAGACCTGGAGGTTATCCTACGTGCGATGATTGTGTCTGCTATAAGATTCGGCTCTGGGAGTAAAAACGTAGATGATGCCAGAATTCTGGAAGCGACGAAGACTTCTCGAGATCGGGTCATTTTGCACGCGATGAACTCCCTTTCCGTGGAGAGTCTGCAAGCTTTGACGATTATTGCTTTCGACGATGTGAGTTTAATGCGGTATAAAATGTTACGAAGTCCCTACTTTGACTGACTTGAGATAGATCGGGAATGGAAACCCATCGAGTGCATGGTCTATCGTTGGCTCTTTGACGAGGACTGTCGAGTATCTCCAACTGAGCGTGGAAATCGAAGAGGAGCAAGAGCGTCCGTTGCTAACGCCAACACCCTTGCTATCACCTCCTACTAATTGGACTGAGGTAGAAACAAGACGCAGAGTCTTTTGGAATGTCTTCAACCTGGATCGGCAAGTCAGACAAAGCCCCGAAGTCCTTACGTTGCTTGCTGACATTTGATGCAGCTTTTGTTCAGTGGCCACTGGGTTTGTCTGCGCCTCCTTTTTTTCCCCGACATGTAAATGCTGACGCATGAGCAGATGGAATACCAGTCTCACATCTGATGATGTTTACCGACGTCTACCTGCCGATGGAGCATTGTGGCGTAAGCAAGAGCATGTTTTAACTCCTTACTTTGGAATCTGGGATAAGTCGGCCGGCAAGATTGGCAATTCGATTGCATATCTCCCAACGCACTATCCATCACCAACACAAGGATCCGATCATCAAAGTCCAGCGTCGACACGATTTGGCAACCCAGAACATACTCAAGAGGACTTGGCAACGTCAATGTCAACCATCGGAGCTTTCGCCTATCGAATTGAGGCCACTGAATCAATGAGTCGTGTCACAACGTACTTTCTTCAGCAAAAAGTTGACTTGCAAGATCAGAAACAGGTTGGCAGCTGGCTGACCCGCTTCAAAGAGCTAGATCTCCGACTCGTTCAGTGAGCAGAAACCAACGTCTCTTCGATCCCTGCGACTAACAATCTACAGCTGGAAAATGTTTCTCCCCCAGAAATGGAAAGACACCAACATATCTCGCCGCCCAGCGGAAATAATCATGGACCCTAATCTGACCCTGGCACATATCACCCATAATGCTTCAATGATACTTCTACATCAAGTCATAGCATACCCGTCGCCACAGTGGGATTGGGCTTCCAAACTACCAAGTCGCTGGAGCGCGGATACTTGCCAAGCTGCAGCTATTGAGACATCCAGCATAACTGAGAATTATCTTAACAGTCCGACGACAAGCAAGATAGTCAATAGCCAGTTCATATTGTGTGTTTTTGTTGCCGCAAGGGTGCTTCTTGGTAAACTTCTCTTCTTATACTCCCGTCTAAGCACAAATGACTAAAATTTTCTAGTCCACTGGAGATACTACGAGGATGCGACCCCGATGTTAGAGTTCACCAAGCTTTTGAAAAGCCTCGATGTAATCTCTACTCGCTGGAAAGGTGGGCAACATAGTTTTCCTGCGCCTCAGAATGATCTTGCTGCCAGGTATGTGGACGAATTGCGGTCGTTACAAGATAAATGTACGGAAAATCCTCGTTTTCGGATCGATGTTATGGGCTATGTCAAAGAGCTAGGAACAAACGAGGCTGACGATCCTCTTTCGTCTCCATCTCGATACGCAACAATGTTGGGTAGCTCAGGAAAGCCCCCCGAGTCTGTATCGGCTTCGCAACGACAAAAGAAAAGAAAGCACAGCCAGATACATGATGGACCAGGGCACAGAAGCGGGGAGCATAATGGAAACAGCGGCACTACAGAATACACTCCGAGAGAATCAGCCACCCACAGGCTGTCTGCCGGTGACGTGCGGAGTGACCACAACTTCCCGATGCCGGGTCGAATTGGTCTTCAGGCAGGCTTCCCAGCAACTGTCAGTCCAACCCAAATCGCTGAAGCTGCCGCATATTCAGGTCCTACCTTGGGCGACGACGGGTTTATGCATCCTGCAGTTAACATCCAAACCGCTGATTCTATAATGGGTATGGATGACTTGAACCCTATCTCTCAGATGTTCGTCGACCAGCAGTTTCTCGACATGGACAGAGTAATAAGTTATAATGATGGTTTGTTTTCTACGAACATCGGTTGGTGGGGCCAGGAAAACTAGATTTCCTAAACTAAATGTTGTTATTAGTAACCTCTGTGAGATATATACCTCAATGTTCTTGGTGGTAGACTATCAGATTAGGTATTGGTGTGAGACGCTCAAGTGTTTTTCGACGAGACGGGTTTGTTGACCCTGCGCCAAGCGAATTGCGGGTCAGCGATGCTGTCAAGAAAACTTCCGGAGAGGGGGAAGTCTTCCCACTTCAGAACTTCTTCTGTAATAGTGCCTTCGTCTTGATATTCGTGGATTTGCATCGTTCACAGCTACACGCATTAAAGTAGGCGTGTGCTCGACTGAATTGCTGTTGTCAAAGCGTACATTTCAAGCTACAACAGCGAAAAGGTCGAGCTTTTATGTATTCGTTTTGGTAGCCCGGAATTCGGTAGCGTCACTATGCCGTCGAGAACCTGTAAATATCAGTTGTACGTTTCCTCAAACACAGATTGTGAATTCTCCAGTGTTGGACGTCTAACTGACACTGTCTATGCGACGATATTATCCCGTTCCCAGTCTGTCAAACTACAATACGTCCATCGATGGTGCCACTCCTGTTTGAAACTAATCTTGCGCCTCTCGATCAATGTTCATTCTAAGCAATTCATTCCCAAACCGCATCAGATAGTAATCTGCGTAGACCAAGCCATGATTCCAATACCTCCTATTTGCACCCACGTTATTGTTGGCTGTAGCATTTTTCAATACTGCATCAAAGTATCGGCCAGGAATCACATCCTCAACGATCAATTCATCCATGTTGCCGGTTCCCCTTTGGCGAGAAGCAATCGCAAACCGTGCCTTCTCCTCCGCCAGAGAATATGTCAAAAGATTCTTCACCAGTCTCAAAGCGTAATTTTGGAAGGATTTCGAGAGAATGGGCTGTTGTGTCATGGCGAGAGCTTCAGAGATGATAAGCATACCATTGGCAGCAATGGCCCCAGCAGATGAGTCCATTACCAGATGCTCCGGATCTTCGACTGGTGCATCGAAGTCCCATGGAACTTCATGGTGTGATCCAAGCCTCTGCAAGAAGTATTCTGCCAGACCACATGCTGCATCTAGAAAAGTCTTGTCTTTGGTCCAATTGTAAGTCTGTGCGTATCCAAGAATTGCCCAAGCTTGACCACGACTCCAAGTCGAGTCGTTCGCATAGCCCTGAGCCGTCATGCGTCCTTTCACTTGTCCTGTCCTTGGATCGATGTTCGCAACGTGGCATGTAGAATAAAGCTGGCCCTGGTACTTGCTTCTGGATGGTGCTGACGAAGACTCGGGTCGGAGATGCGTATGTAGCAGCGTTTTTGCGTGCCTTTTGGCGATGAGAGCCAATCGATCGGAGTCCGAATGTGTTGACGCAAAAAATAAGAGATCCAGGTTGCAAAGACTGTCAATAATGACAATGAAGTTTTCGTCCATGGAAATAATCTTCAAGTCCTTCTTGTTGATCAGGTCCCAGCTCCGAATCGCTCTCACCTTCTCGTCATACCGAGTTGCAAGACTATTCGCAGCAGTGATAAGAGAGTTCAAGCTCCGTCTATTTCCGGTAAGCTCCCAGTCCAACTGCAGTGCTGGCTGCACAATGAACCCCAGATCATGAGTGTCTGTCCTCCCAGTCATGGAATGTAGGGGCTCTGCCCAAGTTCGACACAGAGACAACAGATTCTCCTGACTGAGCTCCAAGCCTTGTAGTCCGTCTATTTGAGTCCCTCTGACAAAAGGGATGGCATGCGGATATCGCGATAATCTCTCGAGAAGAGAGTACAAAGTTCCTGGAAAGAAGCCACAAGTCCAGAAGTCTGCTTCCCGAAGTGTGTAGCGGCCATAACCGGCGCCAATCTGAGGTACGAACTCTGGATATACTTTTGGTGGACTCTGTTTGAGAATTAGTATGGCGGACAAAAGAACTCGACACACACCTTACGTTATTTTCAAGGTCTCTCTTGGCAACTCGCCAGGCTTTGGCATAGATGTTTTCAGAAAATAGATCTTGCAACTCGGTGTCGAAAGACTTCGACTCTAGCGATGTTTTCAGCACACTTGGTGTCGTCTCCTCGGTTTTCTCGCAAATGACTACCGCTGGGCCTTTGAGGTTCTCGCTGTCAAGAATGGAAGTGCCCTCCCTCAGAGCATTATCTGCGACTCGAATATGGACGTCAATTTGAGCCATTATCTCTGTATGGAGAAGATAGATGTTCGATGTAAATATCGGCTTGTGTTTGAGGAAGTGGCTTTTCTTGTGTCAGGAGTTGCTGTAGGATACATACACGTACAATTGTAAATCTTGTACCATCCCATTATGATTGGACTTTGCCTGGCACAATTCGATCTAACTAACAGAAGGCAATGAGTACCAGCCTCGCGTAACGATTGGGGATCACCAGCGGATTGCCTTCGGCCTTCGGTAGATCTTCATGCATGGTCGGAAATCGCGTTTGACGCCCGCTACAAAAACCCCGAATTCCCGTCATGACTTAGCACTCCTATATACACTACAATTGAGCTGCAGACGAAGCACCTTTTCATTGCTCATTCGCGGATTTCTGAGCCCATGCCCCGTTCTCAATAATCCGGCGATATTTCCCCAGCACTCCACAAACGCGGGGTCGCGTGCCACCCACACTTCCCCATTTTTGCAGCTAGTCCAGCTGTCCATTAATTCCATGGCAATTGAATTCCTAGTATACATAAGAAGATCCCATATTCTTATGGCAAAGACCTCTCAGTTCGACAGCGCAGCCAACCTTTCATAATATAATTCTTCACTTCAACCATGGCGAATTCCAACGACCGGACAGAACAAGAAGCCGAGACAAAGGGAAACTCTACCGAAGAAGTCATCGCCAGTTCTACAGTCAACAAAGCTCCTGACCGCTCTTTCTGGAAAGCATGGCTTTACATGTTTGATTGGTATCCGAGCCATTACTCGCCGGAAGAGCGAAAACTTCTAAGAAAGCTCGACTACACGCTTATGCCCTTTTGCTGTCTCATGTGTAAGTGCCTACAATAAATTTCAATTGATGAGGCAAAGCTAATCTCAGAAAAGTTTTCCTCAAATGGCTCGACTCTTCGAATATCAATAATGCATATGTCTCTGGTATGAAGGAGGATCTCAACTTGAATGGCAACCAGTATGTGCCGGTCCTGCTCGAATACATGAAATGAAGTCTAACGATGTAGGTACTCATTGTTTGGTACTTTCTATAATATCGGCTATCTTGTTTTCGAAATCCCGTCGATGTTGATCCTATCGCGTCCTTCCATTACGCGGTGGTATGTCCCGACTATGGAGGTCTCGTGGTCTGTTGTCACATTCCTTCAGTGCAGGCTTCGGCACGAAAGGGACATCTACGGTATTCGATTTTTGCTTGGAGTTCTCGAAACACCTGCCGCTTCTGGATCGATGTACATTTTGTCATCCTGGTAGTAAGTGTTTCCAACTCATCATCCATTTCATCTAATTGAGACTGACATGTAAACAGCCGTGGTGATGAACTGTTCAAGCGTTGTGGAGTATGGTATATCTCAAGCAATTTGGGAGCAATGTTTGGTGGATACCTCCAAGCTGCAGCGTACAACAACCTCAACGGCGTTCATGGTATGGCTGGCTGGCGATGGCTCTTCATCATCGATGGCTGTATCAGTCTTCCAATCGCTTTCGCTAGTTACTTTATCTTTCCAGGTCTACCAGCTTCACCAAAGCCGTTCTACCTGACTGACAGAGAGCATGCTCTAGCAAGAAAGAGAATGGTCGACGATGGTGTCAGACCGAGCAAGAAGATCGGGAAGGCTATGTTGAAGAGAGTCTTTACGAAGTGGCACCTGTACATCGCAGTGTTGACCTACATCTGGTAAGCCTCACATGCTAGTTGTCCTGTACATGCAAGTTTTTTGATAAATATGTTTCACTGACCGCGTCAGCTTTCAATGTTCTTCCTACGCAACTGGACAAATGGCTCTCTGGCTGAAGGCAGAAGCCAAGACACACGGAACATGGTCGGTTGCACAAATCAACACAATTCCAACTGGTGTCCAAGCAGTCGCAGTTGTATCAGCAATTTTGGCAACCTCGCTCTGCATGATATATCCACTGTGGTCTATATTCACTGCTGTGTGTGCCATATTACTGTTCTGCAATATCTGTCTCCTAGTTTGGGACATTCCAGATGGATTGCATTGTAGGTTCTCCTCATCACACCGCCATTACTTGGAACTAACTCGTGCTCGCAGTCACTGCCAACTTCCTTCTTGGATTGACCTCTGCGGTCACACCGATCCTGTTTCCATGGGTGAATATCATCATGAAAGATGATGCTGAGGCAAGAGCTTTCGTGACCGGAGCCATGGTATGCTTCCCTTGCGTCCCGTCGAATGATTATCATAATGTCTGCTAACTCCAGGGAATTACAGATGACGATGGGGTGGGCTTTCTTTTCTTGGTATCCCATCACGGTTTTCCCCGTAATCGAAGGTAGTTATTTTGTCAATCTTCGTTATTCTCAAGCTGACAGTCAATAGCACCGAAATGGAGAAAAGGCTACACCATCAATACATCTCTTGTCGTCGCATTCTGGCTGTTGTTCATGATTGGACAATATCTACATAACGAAGACTTGAAGAAAGCCAAAGTCGAGTCGCGCATTCCAGATGATGTAGAAGGGAAAGCTGGAGAGTTCATACATGTCGAGTCTGTTGGGAGAAGGAATGGCGATGAAGTCTGAAGGTCATAGATCAGAGAAAGCGAAGTGCTCTGAAGCCGCTGGCCGTTTGACAGTGTCATAAGCGAGGTGTGTTTACCTACCTATCAAAGTCCAACCAAGGTCGATCGCGGGGTTCCATTCAAACTGGTGATCCATTTCAGACTTGCTGGAATGGGGTTGAAGATCCGGACATTCAGGAGTCCGGACCGAGGGCGATGCGTAACGTCCGTGAACTTGCTCGCTTCTGGCAGCATGCTTGGGTCCTGAGGCTATATGACGTGACATATAAAGAAGGCGCATGGTCGCCGGTCGACGAGCACTTTGAGAACCTTAACCTCCTCTTGATCGAGTAAATGTTCTTGTACGGTATGCATCCGAAACCCAGCGTGCAAAGTACACCAGAAGCCGCTTGGGAACATTTGACTGTCGATTGCTTACCTCCGTAATTTGCGAACAACAGCAAACGGCGAGGAGGTTGGAAGAGTAAGCGAGCAGGAGCCAAGCATGATTCTTCAAGGCAGTCTGCTTCCTTGGCAACGGGCCACGGCAGTTAACCTTCCTCCCCTTCTCGCCTGTCACGACAGAGAGTTTCTCAGCCCCAAATCCTTCGCCCCTTTCTTCTTCAATCACAGCTTTAAGTTCAGGATCGGTCCATTTTTGGGGATAATACAGGAATAAACGTGTCAAGTTGATTCCTGAAAGCAGCAGCGTTGAAGCCATTCATGCGTGCACGTGCAAATCTGGCGATACCAGGCCCCCTGGTAAATCCCCTCACGAATCGATCTCTTGGCAGGGACCAACCTCTCTTCTGGAAGGACTCCCGCACTCTAATTCTGGATCCAGAAACATCACCGAATTCTTGGAATTCTGAATTCTCGCTATAAGCCAATCATACCCTCCTTCTTCGCACGAGTGTGGAGGGATCTCAGTCAACGATGCGCGAGATGCGGCTTTTGAATTTTGCAAAAGCTTCGATGCAGCAAGCTCCAGCCAGTCGCATTCTTTATCGAATGGAACCTTTTTACCTTGTATCTGTTCTTGGAGTATCTATCAGAGGATTCTGATCACTTGCCAAGAATAATCTCTACATGTCCCTCGGCCCCGGAGTTTGTTGAGTGATTGCCGGATGATTCCCGACGATATCGGGGCAAGCCCTATATCAAGGTAGAAGTGCGGATAGATCCTGCAGATGACTTATATCTATCCCTGAACAATGATCGACCGTGAGGGGAAGGTCTTCATCATAATGGTTAGCATCAATCTCCGGAGAGAAGCCAGCGCAGCGACCTCGATCGAGTATATAACTGAACACCCCCCCTCCCATTGTCGCCTCAAGTCAGAAGAACAGCATCGCTTCCAGCTCAGCATCTGTCTAGTTCAAAATGGCTCGTCTTACTCTTAGCCTCGCAGCAGCCGCTGCCAGCCTTGTTTCTTCCGTCTCAGCTGCCGCAACGACTGGGGACTTCAATGTTCTCACTATGAATGTTGCTGGACTTCCGGCCATTCTCAATGGAAATGATGTTCCTGGAGACAAGACAACAAACTCACTTCTGATCGGAACGCTGCTGGCCAAGTATGACTATGATATCGTTCATGTGCAAGAAGGTCAGCTCAAGCTCGATGTTTCATCGGCACAATAACTGACTCTGTCAGATTTCAACTACCATGCGTCTATCTATGCCAATGATGATCATCCATACCGTACTGCAACATCAGGCGGGGTGCCATTCGGTAGTGGCTTGAACACACTTGCAAACTTCGATTGGATCAACTTCACCAGGAAGAAGTGGAACGTCTGTTCTGATGCTTCATCCGCTGATTGTTTGACCCCAAAGGGATTCACATTTATGCGAACTCTGATCTCTGAGGGAGTCTACATCGATACTTACAACCTGCATGCTGATGCTGGAACCGAGCCCGGGGATCTGGTAGCACGTGCTGCCAATCTGCAAGAAGTTTCTGACTACATCAATGTCTGGTCTGTTGGGAACGCCGTGCTCGTTTTCGGAGACACCAACTCTAGGTACACTCGTAGCGTCGATATTCCGAACGTGTTTGCTACGAACGTAAGTATACTCTCATCCGTCATTTACAGCCTCGCGATTCGATCTCGCCGCCCGTCTCGTTCCAGCGCTGAGTTGTGACAAATGCTAACCTGTCGAGCAGAACGGAATGACAGATGCTTTCGTCCAGCTGTCCCGCGGTGGCGTGATTCCCACGGTGGAGACAATCTGCGATAACCCATCGCTCATCAATACTTGCGAGACCGTTGACAAAGTCTTCTACCGAGGATCTCGTCAACTCACTCTCGAGGCCACAAACTTCAACTACGAGTCCTCCAAGTTCCTACAGCCAGACGGTAACATCCTCAGCGACCACAATCCAATTCTTGTGAACTACACCTGGACTGTCAGCTCCTCCTTCAGACAATCCAACTACTTCGGAGGACCCCACGGTACTTGGTTCAACGACCTCCCATCTCTTCCAGCCTCGCCCAAGGCCTCTGTGCTTACCTTCCGGGGAGCTTCTCGCGTCGATTCCGTCGGCCTGACTCTCAGCAACGGCCAGACCTTCACACACGGTGGAACTGGCGGAACCGCTTCGACCTTAACTCTTGCAAGCACCGAGTATTGGGTTTCTGCAAAATTGTGCCAAGGACAGAAGGACAGCCAGACGAGAATCTTCTACATTCTCGCTACCACGAGCACTGGCCGCACTCTCGCTTCCGGTACATCGACCTCGGATTGCGCGACTTACTCTGCGCCGACTGGGTGGCAAATTGTTGGGTTCAATGGACAGGATGGAGATGAGATTGACCAGCTTGCGCTCATTTACGCACCTAAGTGATGGCTGTCATCGATCATGATTTAGTATAGTAATGATAATGTTTGCTTTGAGCCCAATTTTGGGTCAGTGCTTGCGATTTGAGACTTTCGCTTGATATGGTGCTCATTAGCCCTTCAATATCTGTTCTGAACTCAGTCGAGCTTCGATTGAACGAGACCTCGAGCCTATTTTGGAGTAGGATCACAGTTTTGAGTCCTGCGTCAGCAAGTCCACAGCTTCCTTTGCCATTCCCCTGAAGACGTGTCAGCACAGACATCTATTCATTCGTGCCAGAGAGGCACCCACCATGAAGCTTGATAGCCAGCACCAGCAGCACCGTAGTTATGCACCACAAGTTTATCTCCAACGATTTCTTTCTCCAATCTAGGTCCGCCTTTGCGACCGGCTACTCGAGGTTAGTAAAAGTTGACTGTCCAATGCTTCGCTACATCTCTATCCTGCCACGGGCCTTGCGAATTCGGAAGGTCACTCACGTCTCAAACCCACCCCGTGCTGCAACACCCTTAAATCCTCCGGCCTTCCCAACTCCGGCGCAAGCTCACAACATCTCCTTTTGATATCCTCCGCAAATTCCAGGTCCACCTCACCATCCCACTCGCCATCAAACCTACACCCACCAAGAATGACACCTCCTCCAGGATTCCGCGGGAAGACATATGTCGTATCTTTGTTGACACGCTGTGGTGAACGGAAGTACATCCTCGTCAAAGGCACCTCAGGTGTCTCGACGAGCATGATTTGACCTCGGGTTGGGTACATGGTCTTGTCTTGGACTTCGCCAAGAGAGAAGGAGCCCAGGCCGGTGCAGTTGAAGATTGCTTTGGCATGAGGGTAGCTCTCGGCGACAGAGCTTATGGAGGGTATTGTTTTGCGGTGAATTTGGATGCCCTTTTTGAGGCATTCGTTTTGTAGCCTGGGGTGCTTTGTTAGTATAACAATCTTTGGTCTCGCGCCACGCAGAACGTAGAAGCTCAAATACCAAATAAGTTCGGCTCCCCAGTCCGCAAATTTTGGCTTTCTCGAAGAATGCTGACATATTGACGGATGGAAATAACAAGGGAACTCACCAAGGCAAATAGACCTGTACGTTGATGATGAAAGTACCGCACTCATACCCAAAAACCGCACCTTCTCGCAACTCTTCTTTCCCTATCCCTATAAATCCATTAGTCAAAATCGGATTTGAAGACAAAACACAACTCCAAAATATGTCAAAATCACCCACTACTTACACCTCAACCCGGTCAAACCCTCATACCACACTTTTCCTGTTCCTTTACTCAAGATCCCCGCCTTCTCAATCTCACTATCATAAAAAGCTTGAATATTCATCCTTTGCACACCAGCCTCTTTCACGCCATCGGCCAACTGCTCAAACTTCCGATACGTAACCTCGTCCCACGTTTCCATTCGTCCATTATCAGTAGCTCCAGACAGCCAATTAGCTCCTGCCCATGGAGACGTGTAGTTTATATGTCTGTCGCCAGGGAGATGTGTTGCTAGGATGAGGATGCTGGATGATGGGTGACGGGCTGAGAGCTCGAGGGCTGTCGTAAGACCTATGACGCCGGCGCCGAGAATTATGAATGTTGGTTCTGACATTTTGACATTTGTTCCATCGAAAAAATAGCTAATTGAATGATGATATTGTCTATTGAGCCTGCGGGCAGTTAATCTTTCGGACTTTATATATACAAGAATCTAGGCTTTGCATTGCGATATCGGGACTTTATGACTGAAAGTTCTTGGTTTCGATGTCAAGAGTGGGGCTGGGCGGCCGCTTGTTTTGACGCTGAAGTTCCTTCAGCCGATGAAGCTCTTTCTGAACCTCGTATTTAGCCAGGATCTGAAAATCTATCAGAGGAACTCGCTCTTGTAGCTCTTTCTGGAAGGTGATCTTGCTGGTGGGAAGATAAAAGCCCAACAATCTGGTCTTGAAACAAGGATTAGCGTGTCTGGAGCACTTGTTTGAACGAAAATGCAAGTCGAGGAGTTCAAGAGTATCAGTATTTATTGGTATCATTTTCTTCCTAGTCCCTCGAAAATGGAAGAATCCCATACGCCAGCGATGCCCGCCCATTCCTCGATTAACTCCAAGCCAAGGACAATTTTAATAGTACACTTGCGATCATTCGATGCTCATCTTCATCAAGCCATCGTTGGTATCCACCATTCCCTGAAACCCAACTCTCTTCGGACCTCCATTGGCCTGCTTCCCATCCCCATTGCTGGGTGGGCGGCTGCCCCATGGTTGAAGATCTCTCTGCATAGGACTCTGCATGATAGGACTATTATGTACACTCATGCCTGGAGAGACAGCACGACGCTTAAAGCTTGTGGGGTCGAAGTCGTCGTCTCTTCTGCGCTTATTGTTGACCTTCCGTGTGATTTCTTCTCTCGTAGGTCCCGTTTGTGGTTGAGGAGTAGAAGATCTTGAGGGTGAAGATGGGGCATGATCGGAAGTATTCGACATGCTGGGGAACACTGGAGGGTTGGAAAGAGAGGGTGAGTCGAGTGAAATGTCGCTGATGCCGGAAGAGGAGCCTCGAGGGAGGAATTGTGGTGGTGGAGGTGTACGATTGCTATCATCCTTGAAGGTCTCCCAAAAGTCCTTGCCCTTCGAATTCTTCATGGCGTGCTGCTTGAAGCTGCTAGATAGTCCCTGAGATAGATCTGTCATTGTTTCATCTTCTGGTATACCCTCCAACGAGTCTTGTGTGGTAGGTCCCTGCGCAAGATGCCAAAATTAGTCTCCAGTGCTTGTAAAGTTCACAGAAAAGCTCGAGACTGTATATCAGGACCGAAATCAAAGTTTGAAATAGGAGAACTGTGATCCTGCTCTTGGGATCTCGACATACCATGGTAGGGGAGGAGTGTGTAGTCGTGGTATTGGACACTGAATGGTGGCGGGGTTCAGATTCCATGTCACTCTCTCTTGTAAGGCGGACAACTTCTGCTTCGCGGCGGAATTCGGTTTCGACGGGGGCACTTTCTTCTGCGAGTGCTGCTCGAATCCTAGCGAATCCTTTCGTCTTGGGCTGTACATCTTGTCAGTACCAGAGTCGAATACTGAGGGCGCGTTGCATACCAGCATATTACCCCTCCTTGTCACAGCCCTCCGAATAACCTTTGGACTCATGCCGTCTACATGCTCCAGAGTAGATTTCAACGTGCCATCGTCGCTTTCGCTTCCCCCAGATATGTGCAGTTGGTTTGCAGCCCAAGATATACTCTCGCGACGATTGTGCATAGCCTCCGACGTCATTTCCCTTCCAAAGTATCCATTTATACCGTCGACATTCCGCGTCGTTGGAGGGGACTTCGAACTCGGGCTCACCATCGAGTTGCCGCTGCCACTGCTGGAGCTCTTTCTGCTCTTGCCTTTTTGGTGTCGAAGCCTGGCAAAGGACATCAGAGAGTTCACGGCGGGTGACTGTCCAACCCAGCCGGTGCCTGGACTAGGCTGCGGACCGCCAAAAGGACCGCTCATCTTGTTGACTTGTGGGGTCGAAAGTATCGAGTCGTCAATATCGTCGGCGTCCATGAGGACATCGTCGTCGGAGCTGCTACTCGAAGATTCCGACATCATCATATTCACACTTCCCAAAGAGCTCGAGACGGTCATTCGATCCGCATTTCCCATGGTAGACCATAAAGAGCTAGAGTTGATGTTGTTGGAGTCGAGGCCGCCTGAGAAGTGCAAACCGTTCTTCCTGTTTGGTATGTTCATAGCCCGTCCCGTTATGGTTGGTGAGGAATCTGGAGACGATTCGGCGAGTGTCGAATTGTGGAGATGTGTGGCTGATCGAGAGAACTCCAAACCTCGCGACCTCCTTGGAAGAACACTTGTTGGCGACCCATATGTTTGTGAATGATCCAATTTTGGAGACAAAGGTACGCGATATGCTGCGGATGTGCTTGGGGACATCAGGTCTCGTGCCGGCATCTGCAGCGAAAGGCCGCGTGGGAAGGCAGGCCGCCGTGGTGTTGTCGGACTACCCTCGATAGCACTGTCGTCCTTTGATTTCCGCTTTTCGGGCTCTCGAAATTTGGGCGACGGAGATAGAATCGGAGGACCTCCATCTGATAGAGATCGTGCCTTTGAAGGTGATTTCGAGGCTGCTCGTCTTCGACGAGATCCGTCCTTGTCTTTGTCCTCAGGCCGTCCATCGCCACCACCTTCTCCAGTATTCATATCCGGACCGAGACTTTCGTTCAGTTGACTTCGCAGCATGGCTTCGATCGACGGTTTCGGCTTTGAGGTATTTGAATTCAAGGAGATTCCAACGAGGCTGAAGTGGTCAACGGGTTCTGTGGGATTCAATCGTCCGATCTCTTTGGAATTTCATGGCTGGTTGGCAGACACTGGGAATGATCACCGAAGGCAGATAGCGTATGCGGATAATTATGCAGGGAAAAGTCCAATAAGTGAATATGCAGCAGCTACAGACTCGAACAGATAGTTGTGATGTGACAAGATCTCGCTGCCCACATTGCACAGGGCTTACGTACAGCGGGATCTGCGTGCCATGGCGTCTCGCCAAAGTAAGCGGCTCGCTCGCTAAAGGCCCCTTTACGAGACCCCTGCTTTGTTTATTACTTATATTCGAGTCAATTTGCAATCGCAATGGCCTATATGTCTTGCAATGTTAGGGAATCTATGCTAATTGACCTTTTCGGGACTTAGTTTTGTTACCCGTACCTACTTACCCCATCACTACCTTTAGCCGAGTCAAGTAGCAGCACTTCGCATTTTACAACCTTTCATGAAGTATCTCGTTGTCGCACCTTTGTCCTCAGAAAAGGCATTAATAATCACACAACACCTTTATCGTGACCTTAGTCATTCCAGTATCTAGAAGGTGAGTTTGTCTCATGTTCAACACTGTTGGCTATCAAAGTAGACATTGTTATGATATGAAGATCATTTCCTGTCAAGCAGGTCTTGAACCCTCCGTCCAATTCGACAGATCAATGACCCGTTCTGTGCCGCACGAAACAGAGTTTTGATGTCCCCCACACACAGTCCAGATCCAGGCACATACTCATCTTCAGATTGAAAAGTAGAAGCTTCTTGTCGAGTCTGTTGCGCTGAAGGTGGCGCTGCAATTGCATGTGGCATGCCGAGAGATTTCCAACAAGCACTCGACGGACCCCGACCAAGTTCTGTCCAAGCAGTACAGAATACCAAGGTATCCTGTTTCCCATAGCTCCGAAAGTTGAATTTGTACGTCGTTAAACAAGCCGGGCATTGTGCAAATGGGGAGCTTTCATGCTCCGGAACACCTTCAATACACACTGTCTTCCACTCGCTTTGGAACTCGGTCCCCGTTTCCAAATCCACCTTAATGACTACATGCCCTTGTATCACTTAAATATGTGATGCGTATAGCTTAACAAGCTCTATATATAGCTCGAGAAGCTCAACCTGGTAGAGCGGAACTCTGAAGATGTTTAGGTTGTAAGTTCAAATCTTATCTCGAGCAATTTAAAGGGTAGTGCTCTCCAGACCAGAATTAAATGAACGCATACGCGGAGTCGATTTTTTCGCTGCCTAGAATACTGTTTACGCTGCAGTGGCTTCGGGAATACAGGGACAGTGAGCCGTCTACGGATAAAGAGCGATCCGTCAACCAGCATCACCTTGAAAGGCGGCATGACAATGCGCATTACAGCTACCTCCTCAGACTGATAATACTTTCCATCACAGCACAAGTACCCAGACCCTGGCAAAGCAAGGTTCACCAATTGGTGATATCTGTAATGCCCTGGCTCCATGCCAACATCTGCTGGAACAGAGGCTTGCTAAACTCCTGTCTGAGGTACCACGCCAATTGTATCACTCTATCATACAGGAAGCAAGCAGGCGCATAATCTTGACTTTTTGCTCTGAATATTCGGTCTGTGATTGTGGTTGGATACTTGAGTCTGTGAAACTTCAAGCAAAGAATACACGCAACCTGTTGCTCCGGGAGACCCTGTCCTAAAAGTGTCAAGTATTCACCTGATTCCTTTCGGGTCTTCCGGAATTCCGGAGAGGTATCTTGCTCATTGTATCGGATCTCGTGATATCTTCTTGCGCAGTGGCTGATTTTTGTGACGTATTGGGTGCCCACTATGTTCCTGACTGCAAGACAGGAGAGCGAGAATGATGCGGCTGCGGATAGAGAGAGGTAGCTTGCGATAACCTGAATGATCTCGGCTGGAACATGCTGTAAAACAGTAAAGTATTTGGGCGAGTGAAAGGTTCGCCGATTACCATATTTCGTTGTTGGTCTTGACAATTTCGTGGGCATTCTCCTGTCTGGTGGTGGCTGATTTCCATGATGGCGAAGAGTTCAAAGTTAGATTCTAATTCGAACAGAATTGAAGAGACGATTACCTGAGGGTCTTAGAAATTGGAATCTGGCAGCTGAATAATGCAATAGAGGATGGAGCAGGATTGTGGAATGGCATACGGCTAAAGCATTAGTATCGCCTAAGAGCCCCGAAAGGGTACTCCTTTTCCCACGTCACTTGAAAACTTTTCCGCCATAAAAGCCTACATTTCTTCTAACATGATCTCAAATAAGCTCGTAAGTTTAATAAGTAGAAGATCGATGAATCTCATGTGCAGATTGGTTAACCTATTCACCAAGTTCATGTTTTCTGATAGTGACCGTCACGGCGTTATATTAATGTTCCCCACCTTCATGATCAGTCACTTCTAAGGGACAGATAATCATGGTTAGGTTCGTAGTCAATTACGGAAAGGAAAACCTTCTCAAGAAACAATATTGGACATTTCATACTTTTCATTGATTTTAAGGCCAAAATTCTGCGAGGAAAGGGTTGGCACTAACTCGCATCGCTCGCTTCGTCCTCACTCTCCTCCACGTATCCAGGAATCTTATTATGAGGTGGCCATATTGGATGGTCCTCATCGAAGTTCCAATCTTCTCCAGCCATCCTAGTTGCCAGCCTCACAATTCTGAATTTCTCAAAGATCCGCCTCAAGCGATGAGCTAGCTCTCAGGTGGTCAGGGCTGTTGACATCGGCAGCTCTGCGGCCTCCTTGATACTTCCACTTGAAGCCACTGCTACTTTTCGTCTGCGGAAAAGGAATGACCATCGGGATGTTGTGTTTGTATACTTTGTCCTGGTAGTAATCTGCTTGTTCGTTGAGACCCATGTGACGAAGCAAGACGATGACAGTGAAAAACCTATCAGCAGGTATCGGCTCCATCTCAGCTTCTCTCTGAGCATCTTGACCATCACCTGACTTTTCCCATTTCTCCTTGTCTGTGGCTTTCGTCAGTAAGTTGACAAACGCTCCATGCTCCTCGTTCTCGATGAAGGAGACCATGCCTACGACCAGCTTGACCCACTGGAAGACACGTTCTCATCCATGGTCCCTTCATGCTGTCTGAACTCGATCGTAGGTTTAGGATAGTCGAGTTGCAGAAAGGAGATCCCGTTGAAATTGTAGTTCCCATTCTTGCCGTTGCCTTTGTGGGTACGAGGTGTGCGAGTTCCGTTCTCAGTGCCTTGTCTCTGTGTCGAGTCAAGGTAAGGATCCTAGTGGTGGCCATCAATGTTGACGGTCTCTCCCCATATGTTTTCTGGAACTGTTGTGTGAAGTTACAGGTATCGCGCATGGTCTTGCCATGTTCGTGGGTGTAGCGATAAATGGGGTGCAAGCTGGATATCTGAGGTTCGAAGGTGTAGATGAACGCTATGATCTTGGCAATGTTGTGAGTTGAGAAGCCGGAACTGCCATGTGCGATGTGAACATGTAGTCCACAGCTCGTGTTGATAAGGATCTTGAAGTTTTTCTGCACGAGAGTGCAGACATTTCTGATTGGTTGCAGAGATCCAGGAGTGAATAGGAGAGCGGGTGTCTTGATCTCGATTCCACACCATCCGTACCCTTCGGTATCTGCTTCTCGATCCCCATGTGGAGGATGGCAGAGACTCGTATCTCCAACAACTGCCCAGCCCGTTGTGTCTGAACTTTTCTCGGCCACAGTGAAGCCTGCTTCCCTTATGATGCGTGAAAATTCTCCAGCGACCCTATTCAGGTAGTAAGTAGCTGAGACTCGGGATTTATCGATGTTTTTATTCCTGCTTATGTCCATGACATCGTCGGTAGCTGGGAAGATAACAATACGTGACTCTGTGGGATCCGGATGCTGTTGCCCTTCCCGAACTAGAGCGACTAGCATCTCCAGTTCAACACCAAAAGTGAATGGCTGGTCCATAATGGTGTGCTGGAACGAATAGCAACTAAATAGAGTAGATTAGAGAGGAATGCAGGCTCTTGACTCTCATGCCCAATTATCTCGCTGTGCAGGACAATATGAAATACCAGGCAACCCCCCCCCCCCCCCCCCCCCACCCCCCCCCCCCCCCCCCCTTCGCCCAGGGATCACTATCCATTTATAAGACAAAGACATTGTTCTTTGAGTGAAGTAAACAATACTTTGTAAATTTTTAATATCAGGTTTCGCCTTTATTGCCAAACACAATGATTTGAAAGCTTGTTCTTTGAAGATAGAGTTGTGTTGCAACAAGAGAACAGTCCCAGGAGAGAGAACCTAGAACCAGACTGACGTCGTGAATGAACTACACCTGAGCCTAAAATCCTAAAGCTTCGTTCGCCACTTTGCGAATCCCTGATTGGCCTGCTGTAATTCCTGGTTCAGCGACATCGAAAGGCTCCAGTCCCATTATTCGTTTCCCCTCAAAAGTCAAGATATCCTCAGGTCGACCCCTGTCAGTGTGATTCTTCTCCTCTTCCTCCCCGTGCTTGGAGGGCAAATCGGGCGGAGGCACACCCTCGAGAAACGCCTTTCGCTGCTCGACCAGATTGCTGATATTGTATGAGCAGAGGGGAACAACCGGAATATAGGCAACGGATGAGTCTGAAGTCCCTTCGTGGATCTCCTCAACTTTATGGACCATCTTTGATGCCGTCAGCTTTTCCTAGAACCTGTTCGACGAAAACTTACATCGCAGTGCCAGAACACATAGTCACCCGGCCCAGCTTCCGGGGCAGAGACGATGGTCTTGTTCATGAAAAGTCCCGGGTGCCAAGAATCTTTCAAGACCTGTCCCATGCCTGGTTCTGCGCCATAGAAGTATGCTGAATTCATATCTAGCTTTCCATTGTGGTCGAAAAATGGGCGAAGTAGAATGTAGGCTGTGGAAAGTTTGATGTCTGGTAACAGCTCCAACGTTCCGTGGCGAGGTGCGTTGTCTGACAAGCTCAACCACCCTTGAAGACTTCTGAAAACAGAACAAGCACCTGGTCCTCCGTAGAGGTCAACGACAGCTTCAGCACGATGATCGATATTCCAAGCATCGTATTCTTCCCACCGTCCCTCCCAGATCGCCCGGAACGTCTGACTATTCTCTTCATCCTCCCATCTTTCGATTGAGCCATTGTCCAAGTGTGCTGGAAGACTTCTGGAATCACCCGGATATCGAATTCTGAAGCGATCAGCGTAGATAGCTTGGCTGCTGAGATCGACTTCTACATCTTCACTGCAGGAGAATAATCTACTCATCGCTATCTGACAAGCGATGACAGATGGGTGACTTCGGGCTTGAAGTTGAGGCTGAGTCCAATATACCTTCCACCACTGAGGATCGTTTTCGGGCAGTGGTGTTCCAGCGATCGCTGGGTGACGTCTGACATAGTCGATCAACTTTCCCTTCCAGTCGAGCGCTTGCTCACGACTGACGACACCACGGACGACGCAGCAGCCTCTGGACCTGATGAGATCTGCTACGTTCTTTGGGAACTTCCCATCTGGTTGGATAGATGTGAAATCAACGGTGGGAATATACTGATAGTCATATCAGCCTCGCCCCATTATTTGGATTTCATGCTTGTTCGATGCCTTACCTCAGGTCCCGCAGCCTCTATCTCCGCTGCCTTATCTTGTAATGCGGCCTGAAGTCTTTCCCAGCTATTTTGAAGAGCAGCATAGTCCTCGGGAACAACGAGTCGTTTCTTGACATCAATGAAGCGTTTATCTAGTGGTTTAGGCAGATCACTGTTGAGATCACCCCACACATCGCCAGTTGTGACAGCCTTCTTGATGCGATTGAACTGTCTCCGTTCTGGATTCGTGCTCGCGAAGGAGCTTACAGATGAACGTCTTTCAACCGCCGTCATTATGAAGTGAAGTCAGATTGCGGAAGAAATGGGCAGTGAAGTTGTGGTTGTAGGAAAGTAAGACGGATTTATGAAGCGGGGTGACGTCGTCCGCCAATAGAGTTCTGACATATCTTGGCCGCGACTCAAGATGACAGGCAGCGGTCGATGTGTACTCGGTTCGCTAGAACATTGTTGCATCGTTTAGAAATTGAAGAAGGAAATTCTGGAATGGTACATAGAAGCAACGGAAAGGTGCGAGGATATTCAGCGTTGACCAGTGCTTGAGTTGCAGTGCTAGTTGGACTTGGGTGTGCTGTATCTTCAGGCATGGCATCGCTAGAAAAGCAGCGCTGCTCGCATACGCTCCCCTGTGAGATGGATGGAAATGCCTCCCAAAACAGTACGCTATTTCTGGAGATGTGAGAGATAGAGAACAGAATATGACTTCAGTGCTCTAAAAGAGAACTAATCATCTAACATCGTAGCTTCTTGGGTTGATCCTCATGACACGAATATTCTAATTCTGTCATAGAAAAGCAGCGTTCAGGTCGTTCTTGCCCCGGATCTGCCAAGTCTGTCTACGACGAGGACCTGAATCTTCAACGCAATAATAAAAAATGGTTTGCAATTGCATTGGTTCAAGAACGGCAGGGTCGATAGTCATCTGGAAGATTCTCCATTTTTCAACCAGGGTAGCTTTGGTCGTGTGCTCATGCTCTCCTTTGAGATTAGGCACAGCAACCCCATCCCACTCTCCGCCAACACTTCAACCAACCAAGCTTCTGTCAGCCTGTAGGAAGTTATCTAGTGAGCGGATCGCCTCTATCTTATCTCAATATCGGTATCGTTCTCCGCCCATATCTGAGCTTTCGTAACGTTGCAATTCTCCTTGTCGAGAAACTAACCATGCAAGAGGCGCATGCATCCCATTTTCGACAAGCCTCTGAAGCTTCATATAAGATTGTGGCGCTCGGTTTCAAGGTTTAAAATCACCAAGAAACTTACTATTCGCCAATACTTTCACACGTACACCATGGCTGCATCACCAGACAAGACGTCGATCTCCAATGGGGAAAGCGAGACGCGACACACGAGTGAACTCAACACCGATTATCATATGCTTGGAGTTCGAATTCCTCGATACCGTACTCCCATGGCTCAGGTAGTAATGGTTGGACTCACTGCCTTTGCAACTGTGTGAGTTTGATAGAGACCGTTGTACATGGGTGAAAGACTGACAAGTGATCAAGAGGAATGTCGAGTGCGCTCAGTGGAATTGGCGGAGGAGGTCTGCTCAACACATATCAATCTACCAATGCCAATGTCGCAATATATTCCAGTGAGTTTCAAGAATGAAATCCACATGGTTATGTGTGCTGAATCTCCCTCAGCTTTCGCTGCGCTGGCATTCTTCGGAGGAACCATTTACAATCGGGTCGGCATCAAAGTTTGCTTGATGTTTGGAGGGTTTGGCTATGCTTGCTTGTCATCAGCATACTTTCTCACGGCACATATCGGAGATCGGGCCACTGGATGGATCGTTGCAGCTGGATGCATTGAGGGACTTTCTGCTGCCATGGTACATTATGTTGTGTTGGCAAATGTGACTGCGGCTGATCTCGCGTAGCTATGGACTGCTCAAGGTGCCGTTACCATGGGATATCCGACCGAGCGCATGAAAGGCCGCTCCTTCTCTGTCTTCTGGACAATTTTTCAGATGGGCGGGGTGATTGGCTCTATCCTCCCGCTGGCTATGAACTGGAGCTCTAAAGCTGGTACCATTAATGATGGGAGCTTCATTGCTTTCATCGTTATCATGCTTTGCGGATGCTTGATCCCTCTTCTGTTGATCCCATCTGATCAAGTCATTCGCGAGGACGGTACCCGTGTTGTCCTACCTCTGGCACCAACCTGGCAGTAAGTAACGCAAGCTACCCGGAATATAGGGTTCCATGCTGATGATATAGATCCGAGTTGAAGGGAATGTACAAGGCCATGAGAAACAACCTTTGGTTCTTGAGCCTGTTTCCTTTCTTCGCGGCATCTAACTGGTTCTACACCTATCGTAAGTCTTTTATCCAGAGAAAAGGTTCGACTCTCATGTCTTGGCAGAACGCAACGACTTCAATGCTCCCAACTTCACTTTACGAACACGATCCTTCAATGGTCTTTGCTCCAATCTTTTCAACATGATTGGTGTGTGGGTCATGGGTACCATGCTCGATTTCCCTTTCAAGTCCAAACATGCGACACGAGCTCTTCGTGCGCGTGTGGGAATCATATCTCTTCTGGTGTTGACGCTCTCAGTTTGGGGAGGTGGCTATGTATTCGTCAAAGACTCAGTCAGAGGAGTTGTTCCAGAACCACTGATTGACATGTAAGCAGCCCAGACTGAAGACATTTCGAAGCTAATGGATCCTTTGCAGGACCGAATCAAGCCGATATGCTCGATACTGCATTATGTATATCGCATGGGCTATATATGACGGAGCTTTTCAAGCCTATGCTTATTGGCTGATGGGTTCATTGTCGAACAACTCGGCTACACTCTCACATTATTCTGGTTGGTACAAGTCAATCCAGTCCGCTGCAGCTGCAATCGTCTGGAGATTAGACGGGCTCAAAATCTCATACAAGGGAATGTACTTCAGCACATGGTTCATTTTGACTTTTGCATGCTGCACGACTTTCTACGTAGCTTTCTTCAGAGTGCAAGAGCATAGCACAGATGAAATACCCGTTTTGCCTGCGGAGGCCAGAGGAGAAGCGGACTTTGATGACGAAGATCATAGCAAGGAAGCGTATGTGCTGGCAGATACTGAGAAGAAGACCGCTGTGTGAGCGGTCGTGAGAGGCATGCTTGAGACGAAGCGGTGGCAGCTGCACGCTCGCGTACATAGCCTGATTTTCGCATGAGAAGAGATGAGCTGCTCCAATATATTTCGGACCCATCTATAGTCTATGGGTTCATCTGTTACCTACTCAACATCGATCATTATGACGAGTGTTTCGCATGAATCGAGAGCGAGTTGATCGATCTCGATGGAGGTTCAGGTATCGTGAATAGACGGGAATCAGTGCTGTGCCCCTGAGCTCGCTTCGGTGCTGCGCCACCAACAAATAGGATTGCCAACACTCAGCGGAGGATCTCTTCTCATTCCCTCTTATGGAGCAACTTATCTTTGCTCCTCGAGACTTCTTAAGACGGGTTACAAGAAAATGCTCGCTATAGAATTGCACCTTGGTTTCTCACCACTCAACGCCAAGTCGCTACCTCGCTCGCTTCTTTGTTTTCATTCCCTCTTGGCTTATCTGCGTCCCTCATGCCCATGATATTACGTTATGGCTCTCGATCACGAACAAGAAGTATTCGGACACGCATCACAGCCTCTGTTTTGGCTTCTTACGATCTCGATCCTAGCATTTTGGGGCTTCAGCGCCGTGCATCCTCCCCTTCCCTCGGCCCTACCACGCCAGCGATTCAGTAAAAGTCACTTTCCCATCCGCTTCACGAGTCGTATACAACCATACATTACCACTCATACGAACCAGGATCTGTTCATTGCTCTTTATATCGCTATTCTGGCTCTTGAACTGCTACAAGGGCGGCGGATTTTACACACTTCATTGTGTTTTGGGGAGGTGTTCTTTGAGAGATTCCCAGTTTATGAGGAGGTCGAGCTGTGGGTATATGTGGTTTTTTTTGAATGCGGCAGGTGTAGTGTGCTGCTTTGTTGTTATAGTTGTTCTCCTTGTGCTCGGGATTCTCTGTACGCATGTCTTGGCTATCGGGGAGTTGATGTTTGGGACTATTCAGACCTGGGACAATGTGCCGGCAAAGACGTCGACTGATTCGAGAAATAATACCGAGAAGAAGCTAATATCTCGGCTTGAATGTCAATTGGCATCTGGATCGATCATGGATAAACTTGGATAGGAAATGTTGTATCCACATGCAAGTTATCATTGGTTCGTCATGCATGTATCCAATCACAGTTTGCTTCATCACAGCCAATTGACGATACGTCGCTCGGTGAAGACTGACCACTCACTGCTCAGCATGCAGCAGGCTCTCGTTATATAGGTAGAAACACACCGTTCAAAATTTCTTGAGTCTCAGAATAAAACGATATCTACGAATTCGGGAATTCTCCCCAATGGCTACGGAGATCTACGAACCGCTGAACCCCACCGAGGATTTCCGCGTGATCATCCTTCATCCAGAACTTCGAGGCAAGAACATTGAATGTGGTCTCAAGTCATTCAACCTAGCCCGTAGAAACTTTTCATATGAAGCATTATCATACGAGTGGGGTAGTATGAAGGGACCCCAGACAGATATATTGCTCGCGGGATCAAAGTTTCCGGTTCGAGAAAACTTGTGGATGGCCCTTGACTGCCTCAGATCAGAATCTGTGCGAAAAATTCTGTGGATTGACGCGATATGCATTTGACTCGATCGATGTCGAACGGGATACGGCTGAACCTTGAGGTTTGGACCTCTGTTTTTCTGAGAGTTTTCGTTTTGCAATCGATTCAATATATTGCCTTTTCTCCGCCTTTGCGCCTCCATACTTACTCTTGCTTGGATTGCAATCCCCTCTGCATTTAGGGTTGACAGCATAACTCCTCGAAGCTGATAGCCAGTCAAGAGATAATAGTCTCACTTCTTGGTCTCGATCCACGTCTCCTCGCTTCGAAGGACACGAATGCCCCTTTTGCCTGCCTTATCATTAAGTTATAGTCTTAGACGAGAAGTGAGCCAACTAGAGTCCATTTCTGTCTGCGGACCTGAGCAGTTTCTGCTCTCCTAGCCTGAGCCGAGAGTTGGTGTTCCCAAGTCCTACCTAAGTATTTCAAGTAATTTTTGAGTCAGCCTGAGCACTACAGGTGCGGATCCGTTTTGGCCTCCTGTTGGTTGCTCTTTCTTATTGTCGCAGTTCACTGCTCCTGTTCACTCCACAAAGTATATGGCAGGGGCAGGTGCTGTTTCTGCACCTTCCTCGAGCCCTAGCACCTTTATCTCGGGCTAGGATTAAGGTGCCTTCTTCGCTCTCGTTCTACTTCTCCTTCTCCTTAACAGAGCGAACAACAATTGTAATTCAGCCGTACTGCTGCAATTGAAAGGATTTCAAAATGGCATCAGAATGGACCTTCTCAGACCAAGTAGCGCTTGCCACGCTCGTCTTCGCCATCCTCGCGGTCCTCCTTTTTTGCCGTACTTTCTTGTGGCCTTTGGCTTCTTTCCGAACTCTGCCTTCGTTCGCAGAGTCCATCCTTCGAACAATGACATTTTGGCAGAACTCTGCCTCCAAAATCGCGAGCTTACGACAATCCGCAAGGACATCGAAATCCTGCGCAAAAATTCCGACTTCGAGCTTGACTGGGTCGAAACTCAGACCGACGCCATCATCGCAATCAATCGGCGAAAAGTTGAAAGAGAAGATGGATTAATTGGGCACTTTTATCCTATTCTTATCACAAATATTTTTACCACCAGTGACAAGCTCGCACTTCTTCGCAGTACTGGTGACTAGTAGTCCTGTTCCGCGCCATTCATCAACAATGACTGCTCTCACAGCTGATCATCTACTGTTGATGGATGTCGCAGCAGGATGAAGCTAAGACGAGCTGCCAAGGTAAGTATCCTTTCTCTCCTTTCTGCCGATTGGAGCCTACTACTTCTGCTCTGCCGATATTATTGTCATTATTTTCCACACAATTCACGAGGTAATTCATCTTCATCTTTGATAACGGCCGTACAGAGGTAATTGCAGACAGGTTCAGCAGCCAGAGCTTGATGTTGAAGCTGGTCTTCGACCCGCGGCCCCCATTCATATCAATCATGTCCAAACCTCCACTCTTGCCAAGTCACTGCCAGACATAACACCGAGTCCCGGATGGCTTTGTCTCAATATATAGAAACGAGAAGTCCGATATGATGACCCGCAATAGTCGAACTGAATAATCATGGCCTCGCAGCAGTGTCTGTGCATGACTGCATGTACAAGTGTTGATAGTTAATGAGAAGGCCATACGCATTTGAGAGAAAAGTCGATGTTCTTTGACGGCTCTTGATGTGTTCCGGTGGAATGCGTTTCTACTAAATTGTTGGTATCTTTGTTATCTCATGTAAATACATTGGTTGCGCCTGCTTTTTCCTAGCTCGACCACACCTCCAATGTGTTCACCAACTTAATTATTCATAAATACCCAGGTTTGTGTATTGCAGAATTTAGGCTCCTTTTGATGAGAAGTACGACTCTACGAGACTTCATCGCCGGCCTAGTTCTGTCCCCCCCGCATGAAATACAGAAGCTATCTCTTCTCCGTGGAACTGAATCGGTTGTGGATACAACCGCCGGTCTTGAAGGGGGAACTGTGCTTTCCATTCTTCGGATTCAGGCCCTTGCCCAAGGTCCTTCCAAATAGTGATCGTGAATATTATAGTGCAATTATTATTATGCTTAAAACCAGCCTTATATGCAGTTCGACAGTATCGACATTGCTGAAGTTCCGAGTAGATATCCCACGATATTTTCTTTATAGTACTGTTCTCGCAATGTGATAATATTGACCACTTCTCAAGAAAGGGAGGACAGGATGTTGTGATACGGAGACTAGTAGACCGCCCTGTTGAGTCGAGGTCGAGATGCGGGCATATCCAGAAGCGTATTGAGTCTCGCTCGATACCTGTAGGTCCTGTACAGGTGCCATGGAAAGAAATGCGTTTGTAGGTGAATAGGGAACCGTTTCTGATTCGACAATCTGCTTTGTGTTTTCGGACTAATTTACCCCAGGCGTCTGTGCAGAATTTTCCGGATAGAAGATTTAGGAGTTGGCGGCTTTGTGTATCATAACCAAAGAGGTGGTAGTGCTTCATCGCCATTTTAAAAACAGTGGTACTGAAATTCTCGTGAATATACTGTGTTACCATTGCCTCTCTATCATCAAAGAGACAACTCGGCTCTTCTGCTTGTAGAATCTTTTGACCGCTCTTGGTGTATTTCCTAGCATCTTGCATCCTATGAAGCTTTTTGCAAGAATTGCAAACGATCTGGTTTAGAATATCACGTTCTATAAGGTTTAAGAACAACAGTGTTTCGTGAGGTAAGGTCGCTAGGTTCTGAAGGTACTGAGTTCCGATCAAAAAGTGAATATGCCGACAAGAGAGAGAAAACGATACGGCTGATACGATAGGAAGGTTGTTGACAATCTGATGTAATAGCTCTGTTGGGAGCTTGGCTAAAGGCGACTCTTCGAAAGCTGCATTTGGCCTCTGAACTAAGGGATATCGAGAAAAGCATTTTATCTTTTGATAAAAGAGGATGAATAATTTCCTGGGGTAATACATGCTGAAGTCAGAGAAAGATGTGCCCAGACTTGACACTGTTGCAAAAAAAAAAAAAAAAGATTAGAAACTATTGAGACTCTGCCCGCAGCCACACAGAGGGAACCCGACTATTAGTAGAATTGAGATATGAATCTAGACTAGCTAGCGTTGTTACAACCGGTTACACAACGTGTGTTAACGTCGACCGGATTTTTAGCCCCGCGGATTGTTCAATCACAAAATCCCCCGGGCACTCTCTTTTCCCCTTCCATACACCGGCCTGACGTGCGACGTACAAGACCCGTAACCCTTACCCATTACGTGTAAACTACGTACGTAGCAGGTGTTGACGTCATCATCTGTACGTCAATTGAGACCTTACTCATCTGGCCGCACGCGACTATTCCGTTATAAAGGTATTCCTACAATATCTAATATTCTCTCACACCTTGAATACTGGTAATAGCTTTTTATAGTGATTTGTTTTAACAAGCAGTCAAATAAGTCTGATAGAAGAAAATACAAGAAAAACAAAGATTTGAAACGGGACACTAAGCAAATATCCTTCGGGGAAAAGCCAGGGCCATGCTATATTACAAGAGCAATCTTCCTTGAGAAATCAAAAGATGCAATCTGAGAGGGAGGGGAGGGAGCGGGGTGGATGGGGGTGGGGGGTCCTGTTTGGGCTCCTAGGGAGCCGACTTGGGAACCCTTTGGGTTTTGTTGTGTAAAGCTGAAAACTTTCGCACACAAAAATAGAACTAAATAGTGAATAAGTCATGATTTGTCACCGAAAGGGAGAGCAGGAACCTGACTGAGTAACCTGAGCCAGGGCGAGGCGAGGGTGAGTAGCGTCTGAGCAGAGCAGCTGATGAGTCTGCTGTACTTTACTCAAGGGCCCTTTTTCGGTCTCTTGTGGATTCGCTATAGTTTCTATTTGTACATTTAGTATAGGTGACATTTTGGACCTCCATATCTATTTCAGCATTTGGAGTACTACAATGACGAGTGCATTGGTTTGGAAAACTATACTTCGAAGTGCTTGCTTCTGAAGTACATCGCCTACAGATAGTACAAAGTGGCGTATGTGCCTTAAATTTACTTCAAGCTAAAGTTTGTCCGGGTTGCAGTAACGGAATTCGGATTACCATGGTAATCGCAGGCGACTTTTGTACAATTTACATCCAACTCGGTCACTTAGCATCGCCGCTCTGTTCATGAGCTAATCACACTGGCGGAGAGAATAGAACACCGGAGCTATGTTCTTTCTTTTTGCCGCCACAAAGGAAACCTGGATTTTCTGTGGCTGAAAGGTCAGGTAGATAACATCAATCAGTAAGAACTGGTACACTTGATTTTTTGTGCCGGAAGGGCCCACAGTCTGGTAAGAGATGTAGGTGGTCCGTGACCTGCATTGACCATTCAGATAGATCGATACGATCTGCATCAATCAAAGGGATATGAGGGAGAGAAATAGCCAAGTGAGGCTGATGGGGAAGATTTATAGCTCTGCGTGGCGCGTAAGAGTCTGGCTGGGTCCAGAGAGTCAAGGGAGCGGACAAGGCCTGGCTTTGTTGGAGCGGCGATGGAACGCCATCGGTCATATTGAGCATGATATCTTACAAGAGCGAAAAGAGAAGAGGAAGGCATTGGAGGCATACGCTCCATATTCTAGCAGCGAGGAAATCTTGCAAGACATGAAGGAGTATACCTCGGCCTGGTTCGGTTTCGATCATGACGGAGAGTTTGCATCAACAGAGACTGCCGAGAAGGACATGGCTGCACTTTTTTATTCGCACAAAGCAGCCTGGACAGGACTGGCTGCCTTGGTTAGTCGAAGATACTGGACGAGAATTTGGATTGTGCAAGAAGTTATCCTGGCGAGGAAGATTAATATCCATTGTGGAAAAGATTCATTGGATGGAGTTGCTTTCGTCGGGGCTTTGTCGCATATCTCAAATTTTTATGTGAGCCGACATTCAGCTCTGCCATTCAGCATCCAGAGCTGCGTTGTCCAAATCAACAACAGCCGCGGGATGAGCATTTCGAAGAGAAGATGCCACGGAAGGAGGCAGACTCTCCTCGAATTGCTCGAGGCTTGTCTCGAGTCTCAGTCTCATGACTCACGGGACAAGATCTATGCCTTGCTGGTATGGCGAGCGACCATGGGCAATTCAGTGCAATTCGTATCGACTATGCGAGACCGGTGATGAGGCTCAAAATAGACCTGGTCAACATCCTTCGGCAGCAAGGAAGTTCGTCTGACGAAGGATATCTTCGGGCCTGCTCCTTGATCGATGGTTTCATTGTAGACAGCGATGAGCCGAACGCTGATCAGGAGACTATTTATCGTGCCTACGAGGACGTGGATTGGCTTCTATTAGCGCAGGCAAGCGAGAAGAAGATCAGCCTTGAAAGCAATTGAAGATATATAGACGGAGCGCAAAGTCTGCGCAAATGATGGTGAGGAGACAAAGACGACATTGTAAGGAAATTTTGAGAGAGTATATGAGACGCCGGAGAGACTTCGAGATGTGGGAGAGGGAGAAAAGGCCAGACAAGAATGAGCCAGACTCAAGCATCACGACAAAAGTATTGCTTGACACTGCAATGACAGGTGCAGCTTAGTGTGAGTTCTGATGCGATTACTAGCAGCAATATATAGTAGTGTGAGCAATTAAGCTGGACCAGTGGGGCTGATGCTATGTGGATCGATAGAGTGGAAGTAGGCAAGCGATTCCAGATCACAATAATCGTCAACAACACATTTGTAGTCAGCATATGGCTTTATCATTCAGGTGACCAGAGACTGACCTCTCAGCAACCTTCTCTAGAGTGGGTACGATGAACATGCCGATTATGGGGTTCCTGAATGGTGGGGTAGCGCGGTTACGTGCATTAGGTGGAGGCGGGGACGCGGGGGTGATGATCTAGCTCGAATCTAACCAATAAAACAACCATTACCCCACCAAGGCGAGCGATGTCGGTTTTCCTATTCTCCCATTGTAGGACGAGGTATCGTCTGTAAGACTCTGTACTTCTCCATTATCTTTCCTCCTTGTCACTAACTTCTTTGTTGGAGTAATTTCTGCGCAGCGTGCTATCCCTCACTTCACTTCTCACTTACAGTGATCTTTGAAACAAAGCATCTCCAAGTCTCAAATTACCCCTCACCTGGAACCATGGCTCCCTCTGCCACCTCTCCCTGCTCATCGAGCAGTCCTTCAACACCACGTCCCAAGATCCTCATCCCAGAGAAAGTTTCTCCAGATGGACTCGCTCTCCTCTCTCCCCACTTCGAGATCCACCAACTGAAGAATCTCTCCGCAGCCGACTTGCTAGCTCAAATACCAACATACGATGCTCTCATAATTCGCTCCGAGACGAAAGTCACAGCCGAAGTCCTCGCTGCAGCTACACGTCTCAAGGTCGTGGCTCGAGCAGGAGTAGGTGTTGACAATGTAGATGTGGATGCTGCTACGAGTTATGGTATAATTGTGGTGAACAGCCCAAGCGGGAATATCGTTGCTGCCGCGGAACATACTATTGCGTTACTTATGGCCGTGGCTAGAAATGTGCCGGGTGGAGATAGGAGCTTGAGAAATGGCGGGTGGGAGAGGAGTAAGCTCGTAGGTACGGAAGTAGGAGGCAAGACACTTGGGATCATTGGACTTGGAAAAGTCGGTTTGAAAGTCGCCCGTATGGGCGTAGGATTGGGCATGAAAGTTGTGGCAATGGATCCATACGCTTCTCCAGAGATCGCAGCTTCTGCATCGGTCAAGCTTGTCGGCTCATTGGGAGAACTACTCCCCATTGTGGATTTCCTGACGATTCACACGCCGCTGATAGCTTCGACACTTGATCTTATCAGCGTCGAAGAGTTCAAAACTATGAAGAAAACTGCTAAGATCCTCAATGTAGCTCGCGGAGGAGTATACAATGAGCAAGCTCTCTTCGACGCTCTGGAAGCTGGGACGATTGCAGGCGCTGGTCTTGATGTCTTCACGTCTGAACCTCCCGCTCCAGGATCAGCCGCTGAAGCTCTTTGCAGACACCTAAAGGTGGTAGCTACACCACATCTGGGTGCAAGTACTGTTGAAGCACAAGAGAATGTGTCAATGGATGTCTGCGCACAAGTGCTTTCCATCTTACAAGGTGGACTTCCAACAAGCGCCGTCAACGCACCCTTAATTCTCCCGGAAGAATACAGAAAACTACAACCTTTTGTCCGTCTCGTCGAGAAGATGGGTGGGCTTTATACTCAGCATTATTCTCGCAAGGGTTCAGGAAGTGGAAGTGTAGGAGGCAAAACCTTCGAGCTCGTATACGAAGGAGAGTTGGCGAGCATAAGCAATACCCGACCTCTATTCGCAGCACTCGTCAAAGGGCTTACGTCTTCTATTTCCGACTCAGGCGGCCGAGACGTGAATATTGTCAATGCATCGCTCATCGCCAAAGAGAAAGGCATCCGGATCAACGAGACGCACAATCGCGAGTCCAAAGATCTCGTTTACGCATCCTTGGTAAAGCTGCGCACCAGTGGAGCCGAAGGCCAGGTCATTGAGGGTTTCGTGAGCGGCAAAGGTATCTATATCAGTAGGCTCGATCGATTCAACACTTCCTTCGTGCCGGAAGGGACACTTATCGTACTGCATAACTACGATGAGCCCGGAAAAATTGGTGGAGTGGGTAACATTCTGGGTAGAGCCGGCATTAATATTCGATTTATGAGTGTGGCGGCTTTGGACGGACCAGCTGGTGAGGTTGAAGAGGAGAAGAAGGGGAGTAATGAAGCTTTGATGATTCTTGGTATTGAGGGACCAGCTGTTGGGAAGGAAGTTGAGAGTGAGTTGAGAGCGCAAGGCGGTATCCTGGATGTTAGCGTCGTGAGACTCTGATTGCTTCTCTGAGTGCAGTCAAATGGTCCGGTATATTATTTTTCAACGTCGCAAAAGAGGTTTCTTCCTGTCTCGGGGTTCTTGCTGTTATTTTTCAAAGTATGTTTAGCATGGACTTTGAATTCTCCTCTCGCCGACTTAGCTCGTTTGAACCAAGATACACAACAATAAAAGGGGTAGCATAGATAGCATTCAACTGCGAACCTAGAGGGAACTTTTTACAAATGAGGTTCATTTTTCCCATTGAATCGAGTTCCTCAATATCAAAAACAACGTACCTTCCCAACTTAGTTTGCCTTTCCCCGAGCCAGCCAACAGCAAATGTGCAGCATGAACCCCTCACACGTGACAGCTTTTCAAACCGCAAATTCCTTTTTTCAAACCCCGCAGTACCGCAACAAAAATAGCAAAACATCTATAGACTTCCGACAAGTTGCAACTGGACAGATGAACGAGCGCCAAGTGAGGAATTTCTTAAATCAAGGAACAATACCTTGCTTGAAACAGCCCAGACCAGCCAGCACCTGCAAGGAAACGCGCCAGGCAGCAATAATCGCCCCCATTTCTAACAGCAAAAAGCGGCGGTGGTCCTCCAAAATGCAAAAAAGAAAAAAGTTATCGGAGTGAACCGAGTGGGACTCTATTTACGAAATTAGTACGTGCGCAGACGATACAATGTTCTTCAGAAGAAACGTACCGAACCCACGCCACTTTCGTGACCAGGAGATTGTGCTGAGGAAACACCTTCACCTGGCGCCGTGTCAGCCCATCATCAATCACCGTGAAATACCTCACAGCGCGATATTGTGAAGGAATATCTCGGTTAGAAGGTTGGTTATCCAAGTTGTTATGACAGCGCTCGCTTGATTCGCTTACTCGAGTAGCGTCCTGCACCCTAACCAAATTTTCCAGGCTTTTGTCCCGCAACGCCACTCATCCAACATGCAAAAGAATTCCCAACGCAACAAAATGTTCATTGAATAAAAATGCAAAATTATGAACAGAGTGGGACTCGAACCCACGCCACTTTCGTGACCAGGAGATTGTGCTAAGGAGACCTTAACCTGGCGCCATAACCAGCTCGGCCATCTGTCCAGTTGCAAGATGTCGATAGAGTGCTTATTTGAACACATATCACTATTAGAAGAATGACTCATCTTCATTGAACCGCAGCCTGTAATAGCCCTGGAGAGAGGCACTAATCAAGCGAGCCCCATTTACAGTTTAGTGAGGTCATACGCTAAAGCGCCTGGGAGCGAGCATCTAACCAGCGGCATCCTTCAGGCGGCACAGCCTGATGAAGGTACGCCTATGGCAGTAACATGGGATTGAATCCCCTTAGCCTCGTCTGTAAGTGAGATTCAGGCCTGAAACTGGTAGAGCAGGCCCAAAGCACAAAATTAACTTCATTCAGGTTAATATACTGTTGAGGAACGGGTTTCACCAAGTGAGACCTCTAGCGAAAGACGCCCTCAAGAGTACCCAATCTGGACACATCCAACACATTTTGTGCACTTGAACGTCTGCGTCAAAATATGACATGGATAACAGGAATTGAGTTGGATATCTCAAAATGGATGCAATGTGTTTTTGTCTGCTCATCTGTAATTTCAAATACCTTCTTATTGTCAAGTGTTTGCAGGTCCAGGTGGAGATAAGCAGGCAGGGCAGGCTTTGACGAGTCGCCTCTGGAACGCCTCTGGAACGCCTCTATTTACCAATTCCTGGTACGGCCAGCATAGTCAATAATATACAACCAATTCATCATGGAAGTCCACATGTCTAGCGTACAGCCTAATATGCAGTCCTGTCAAATACTCGACAAACAGTATTCGCAGGACATGTCGAGATAGTATTGAGGCTGTCCTGCTCAAGTATGCTATCACAGAATATGCTTCTCGATTCCATGAAGAGCCATTTTTCAGGCCTGTTGAGTAGTAAATTAATCATGGTATCACTTGATTGTATTCACAGTGTCCTACGCCGAGTCAAAAACATTGGATAATTTGCTCCGACCAACACTTCTCGCATACAGCTCCAGTGAATAACTCTTCTTAGGAACTATATCCCAAGCCCTCCTATCGTATTAATTGCTTTGGTTTCCTCGGTCTCCTTGCTTTCTTTGCCTTTCTCGGTCTCTTTGGTCTCTTCTGGTTCCTTGGTCACCTTACGGGGCCTCCGCCTACCGTTCCCGTTACTTCGCATATGCAGCGGCAGTGCCTTCAACGGCGTAGCTCCCGTCGGCAGGAGACAATCAGTAGGACCACATCTCCCTTCAATCCCTCTAATCACATCCGCAATATCGATTTTCAAACGCATAGCGTCCTCAGCCACATCGGCGGCAGATTTTTCATATCTTCAGGCAGACCATTTCCGTTTTTCGGCTAGTCGTTGCTTGATATCGAGTTCATCAAATTTCCGGACTTGGGGCCGACAGTCCTCGATTTCTGACTGCGTGTAGGCTCGATCAGAGCGTTAATGCTTAACTTCCATGTTGATACTCCAGATATAAGATTCGATGTTTGAGGCAAGAGCTTCGAGATGTCCATGGGATGCTCTGACGATTAGAGGGTTTAAAATGGATGCGTCGTTCGCTGACATGTGGCGTCGAACCATACCAAGTACGAATCTCCTAGCGTTTCGTTGGTGTGCCCCGTAGCGAGCAGGACGCCTTTATTTCTGGGGGAGACACGGTCGAAGTCTGACTGTTGGTGTTGTCCAGTTGAAGATGGTATGACTGCTTTTGATAAGGAGCTTTTGAAGATATGTCTCGAAGATTTTGTGGTGGTAGACGTTCAGATCGCATCTGTCGGAACATTGTATTTTCCCTCTCGGCTTTTTCAGAATCCATTTTTGGTTGTAAAGCTTGAGTTCCGGTGGTGGAGTGAAGTATCCATCGGGGCCGTTGTATCTTCTAGACAAGCTATTCAGCTCTTGAAACGCATTGGTAATTTGCTCGATGCGTGTGATCTGAATATTGATATCACATTTTGAAAATTCTGACTCTGATGTTCTCTGTTTCTTTTTAGGACATTCCGAATCCATGTTGTCTGTCGCTGGCCTTTTGCTAGAAGTGCCGGGCACTTTCTCTCCTATCTGTTGAGAAATCAAAGCTTCGGTGTATTGTGTTTGATGACTTGTGAAATTTCTTGAAACTTGTCTCAAAAGGCTGAGAGACCGAAATAAAACGACAGACTTGCCTGTGATCTCTCTTCAGGACAGCATTCATCTTTCTCAAAGCAGACTTCGCGAACATGGTCCGTTTCATATTTTTATACGGGACAGCCATGCGGAGATTGAGTTCTTCTTGTTCCTTCGGAGTTGACTCCATTTGGTAGCTGTGGCGCTTCACCATTTCGTGTTCATCGGTGAAGTGTTTCACGCCGGAGGTGGCCATATTTAATCGTCGCGTGGAACGACAGGACTTGATTCCGAAGTATGATAGTCAGTAAATATTGTGACTAAAATCAGGAGCCTTTGAAAACGGCGACCAGGCCGAGTGAGCTTAAAGTCGTAATGGTATGAGACCTTCCCAGCGGGTATGACAGTGAGTGGAGGTGGAGAAGCATGATGTGCGCGCAGAACATTCTGTAAGCGATGCTTTCGGAATTTCACAAACTATGAAGCGAGCGTGTCTACAGCAGTGCAGAACTGTCTTAAATTTTGAAATCTTTGTAGTGGGTGGAGCTCGTTCAGTAGTTCCTGGTTTCTGGCGGACCCTACCTCTAGGGGGACTAGAACTGGTAAGTAAGCAGCCAAACCTGCGACTTACCTTGAACAGGAAAAGGAAAAGTAGGCCAGGGCCGGGTCTAAGACGATTTTTAGACGTCATAGCTCATTCGTCTCTAATTACTCCCAAGGGTTTCAAACTTGAATATCCAAGTACTTTGCACATTTAGCTCCTCAGATGCTATAGTTGTGAACATAGTCCTGGAGCGCTGGCGAGCCTCAAACGGTGGCCAGACTGCTGAAAGCAGGCAAGGCACAAAATCATAAAGTAGTCGGACTTCAGAACTAAAGAGTCTGTAAGGTGGCCTCAGACAAGTGAGAACGGGTATCACATTGCGACGAAGACGAAGGTAGAGTCTACCAAAAAGAACACTTAAAGCGAAGATGCAACAGACGTTGAGCGACCATAGTGAAGTACAAGGTAGGAATTACGGAGCAAGTTTCGCATCCCCATTTTTCACACCAATCCGTGCACTCAACTTCCCACGCGAATTTCCAGCCAAATATGTGCCACGAGAGCAAACAAATCAATACTCCTACATCCCAAGTCCAACCTTCCTCCAGGCGACTTCTGTATCAGCACATAACTGGAGGAAATCGGCATTATCAAGATTCTGGCAGATAAAATCATTGAGCATCTTGTGTCGCTGGTCTTCATCAGCTTCTGCGTATCCGGGCTTTTGCCAAACCTCCTTTGGACCTGGCCGGGCTTTGTGATTCGCGACGAAGGTGTCCAAGTCATCCAGGAATGATTGAGGAGGCGTTCCTGGTGTGGGAGTAACAACAGCAGAGGTGTTCGCCGGCTTATCGTTAGTAGTAGCTATCTTCCCCTTCACTGTATGATCTCGACCTGATAAAGTCTGTGTTTGCGTACTTTGGTTGATCGTTTTGGGTCGTTTGGTGCTCGATGGAGGACGGATGGGTGTCGCAACACGCTTTGGAGCTGGAGCAACAGCCTTCGACACCAATCCAGAGGCTGCAGAAGCTGGGCGAGATGCTGCTGCACTCTTTGCGGCCAGTGGAGATGGAGCGTCTTCATTCCTGATAGGAGGTGTAATGGTCAACTCAGGAGTCATGGTCTTCAATGGTGATGAAGCTCTCGAATTGAATGTCTTGGAAGTTGGCGCTCTCCTCTGTGCAACTCGCTTCAATGGAGCAAGCTTTGTTTGTTCGCGCAAGTTTTCAAGATCAGCAGGCTTTTTGGTGCGCCCTTTCGTTACAGGTGTAGGTTTCGGAAGAGGTGGTAGATCGGCTGTAGAAAACGGTCGGGGCGTGACGTCTGGTGGACTGAATGGCAACTCACGTCTTGGGGGTGGTACTAAGCCCTGAAGGTCAGCTGGTGTAGAAACAGATCTATCAATTGGTAGCTGTCTTCTTGGAGGTATCATCATATCCTGAAGCTCTGTCGATGTGACGGGTGGCTGATTGGTAGGTGAGTCCGTCCGTGGCGGATCGATCACGATTCTTGAAGCGTCTTCTTGGCAGACTGACATGGAGTCCACGCGAAACGGATCAGAAGATTGCTTGCTCGCATTTGCGATAGCTGCCAGTGGGTGAGAAAAGAAAGGCGACTTAGAGAGAGACTGCGACCTGGGGCCTGAGCTTCCAGTGTTGTTTGCTGATTGCATTTCCAATTGACGGAGGAAAAAGGATGGCTTGGTCTGACTTGTCATGCTACTGGTAGTGGTCTCATGGAGAAGGGGCTGTGGCGGTCGGCGAATGTTTGTCTAATAAGCGTCAGTTCTTGGATCGCCATTCTGGAATGAGCAGCCGGTACCTCCTTCTCTTCCTGCGATAAGTATAATGATGTCGTCGATTCCCAGAACGAAGCTGCGTGTGCTTGTGATGGTGTTGGCAAAGGGCTTGAGTTGGCAAATGGGTCCAGTACCCCGGAAGCCGAAAGCGAAGAACCTGGCCGCTTTCGCAAGCCTTCCACATTGGCAGGTCTCTCGGGAATCTTAAAATTTGCATATCGAGACAAACCTGCATGGCTTGAAGATCTGTCGTGATTGGCGCTTGAAGATGCTGAAGGGGGTCGGATATGAGAACCTGCACCTATCGATTGGGATGAAGACACAAGAGCCAGAGCAGGCGATGGTGATTCTGGTGGTCGTGGGATCGGGAGAGCCTGCTTCTGACTTGAGCCGCCTTCCCTCATCGGAAGCCCAAGACTTCTCAGGATATCTACAACGGCGATGAAATCCTCCTTGTTGCTGAATCTCATCTCGAACTTCTGGGTCTGCTCAGGAAACAATTAGCGCCACGTACCAGAAAGCAAGGCCGGTGTGCATACGACTCCCTCGCTCGTAGGATACCGCATAGCAATACGCGGACTGTTCTGTGCCCCTTCTACCATTGACGCATCACGTTGACGAATCCGAGATAGACGATCAAGATCCTGCGATATCTAGAGGATACTGAATTAGCAAAAGACTGAGCTGGTCGCGGATACAATGTTACCAAGATTTCAGGCCCCTTGGAGACCCTCATCATCAATCGTTGGTCATAAGTTCCATGGTCATCAACTACACGGAGGGTCTGAATGACTAGCTTGAGATTATTGGAAGTGAGGTGATTCCATGTCGAGCAAATACTGTTGGACGGATATGTGACATATGAAAACTTGATGAGAGTCAGTGGACCCCACATCGGGCCATCAGGCTGAGATTGAGACATAGTAAAAGGACGAAGAAATGGAATGAGAATGGAGAATGGAAGGAGGAGAATGAAGAAAGCTGGAGAGCTGGTATCTATTAGTCGGGTATCAACGGTGCTGGATAGCAATGCTTTCTGTATCCTTCTTCCTCGTGCGAAGAGGATGTAGATATGGTAGAGCCTCAAGGAACGTTGACGAGACAGGTTCTTGAAGAACGATGGAATGCGAGAGGAAACGAAGGTCCTTGTACTCAAACTGGAAGTGGAAGTAGCAGAGGCAAGGCATGACAGGGAGGCGCGTTGCCCCTTCGAGCTTAGTCTGTAAGCCAGTCCTTGTTTGTGCTAGCTCGAGTTGAATGCAGCGGCGCGATTGTCGCGTCGCATTCACGATGAATGCCAGTTTGAGCTCCAAAAAGACATTCAGCATGTCCCTATCTCATCGCATGGCAACTTCACGACTTTAATCACGAACATGGCCCCACCAAGTCGAACTGCCCGAGATCCGTCCATCCCCAGTACTTCTGAATATACCGAATTTATCCAGAAGCTTGCCGCATACCACGAGAAGAGAGGAACCAACTTTGAGCCCGAACCAAAAATCGCAAACAGGCGCATTGATCTGCTACACCTCTTCAACCTCGTAGTGGAGCGTGGAGGCTACGATAAGGTGAGCGACGAGAAGCTAGCCTGGAGGAAATTGGCGGGAGAATTCAATTTGGGAACTGCCAACCTGCCCGCCTATGCTTTCACCTTAAAGTCGGCATACTACAAGAACCTCGCGGCGTACGAGATTTCTACAATTCACGGGAAGGAACCACCACCGAAAGAGATCTTAGAGGAGACTACAGCAAAAGGCAGTGGCTTGCTTACCCGCACCTTGGAGAACTACCGCCCAACTGTTCGCAGAGAGACGAGCGCATTGGGTATCGATTCGGACGGCTCTGGGGACGACGGAACGCCAACAAGAGACACGATGGCAACTGAAGAGACTCCAGGCTCTGGTGGGAGAGCGACAAGAGGTCTGCGACAAGCCCCTCCTCCACGGCAAATGTGGCAACCAGAACCCCAATCCTCCAGACAAACACGGAACGTAACTGCCTCATCTCACACCTCAACCCCTCAACAGCATCACGGACAGCAGCAGAATCAACAGCAACAACAACTTCGCGGTGCTTCTACATCATACAACCCATCATCCAATACCGACAACATGTCTCTTGCCGTTGCAAACTATGAGCCTCGTCCTCAAATGCCACTCACTCTACGGCAGGTCATCACTCCAGGAAACAGCGCGGTGGAATTCGCTCGTCTGCAGAAGGTCTTAAAGGATACGGCAGCAGCGGCTCACGGACGTGCTCCTGTGTCTACCAAAGGCATTATGCTTCCCGGCAGTAAGTCGGCTCTTAAATCTATTACGCAGCATTGTACTGATAAATTTCACAGCCGGATTCGATGGACCTAACATCTACGTGCGGTGCTTATGTGCCCTGAGGTCTGGAATACCTGCCGAACAGGACTACGCTCTCCATCACCTTGTCAAAATCTCCATGGAGCGCGGAGACAAATACCGTTTCGAGGGGTTTCCTGGTCTTGCTGAGGCCCTGGTGGAAAAGGTTCTGGAAGTCAGTTCATTGTTCTACAACATTGACTGGGAAGTTTCATATACAGAAGATGGCGAGATGGTCAGTGGAGACATCATAAATGGTGTGACAGGTACCCCAGATATCCTTGACAGGATAGCCGCATTGTCCAAGCTGAAAGTCGATGATAACATCCACACGGAAGAATTCAGCGACAAGATGCTTCAAATAAATGAGGCTGCACTCACATTACGGAATATGGTCATGCTGGAAGAGAATGCCTTATATGTCTATGAACTATCGCCGTTACGAGACTTTTTGAGTATTGCTCTCAATCTGCCAAATTTGGAGAGTCTTGTGGAACTGAAGCATTACGCGCTCGACATTGCGGAGCAAATGACCAAGTACCTCCACCTTGGCGAAACGGATCCTCTGTATATTTCGCTTCTCAATCAGCTCAACTCGAACGATCGAGGTGCGATCTTGACAGCTTTGCGGGCCATCGGAAGAATCTCCATGAATCTTGAGGAGACCAATCTACTTCAGGGTGTCCCCGTCACTGCCATCCAAAATATCCTTGATTGGACTATGCTCCACGATGAGGACCTGGTTCATGCTTGTCTGGATTTCCTATACCAGTACACAGCTGTGGTCAAGAATGTGGACTTCCTGATCTCAAAATTACAGGTCGAACCACTCATTAATCAGCTTGTCAGGCTCTTGCACTACGGTGTCAAGATAGTCGAGAGGGAAATCTACTATGCCAGGGAGATCAAGCGTCCTGCGCCGACTACCCTTCCCGCTCTTCCTAAAGAGATATTTTCTCAACTCGTCCAAATCGAAGAACCTGAGCGCAGCTCTCAGTGGCTTCGTTGTCTGTTCGAAGAGGACCCTGATGAGTCTATCACTCAGATAACTCTGTGGCAAGCATATCAAGCTTGTTTTACTCTACCTCCTGGCAGTTCCAATGTTGGTATGCTTGCAGCGGCTGACTTCATCAAGAACGTCAGCACTACCTTCGAAAAAGCTGCAGCTCAAGTCCAATCTGGTGTCGCCCCGAAGTTTATCATCAAGGGTATCAGAATGCGCAGTGTTCCAGTAGATCCAAAGGGCGAAGAGGCCAGCAAGTGTTTGTGGCAAGGACCGTTCGGTGGGGCAGAGCCATGTGGCCAGTTTTTTATGAGCTCAGAGACCATGTTCCAGCATATTCTCAGGGAGCATCTCGGAGCCAGACAGCTGGAAGATGGCAAATTTGAAAACACGTCCAACAGACAGTACAAATGTCTCTGGGATAGGTGCCATCGATTCAAGTCTGCACCCGCCACGAAATTGTTGGACATCGCAAACCACATCAAAGTTCACCTTCCACCCCGACATGTTCCCCGCAAAGAACCTGAGCATTTTGGACCTCCACCAGCCAAGAAATCAAAGCCTTCTTACATCATTTCTGCCCCGAAACGCAGTCTGATCTTCCAGGTCACTGCTCAAGACGAACGTTCAGAAGCTGCTGGAATTCCTCTCAGTGCTGTGCTGGTGCTGCGCAATCTAGCTCGAAATATTCCAAAGACAGACGCTGAGGCAGCGACGAAGTTAGGGGGTGGGTTTTCTTGGCTTGATCGACTTTTCAAGCCCGTTGAGCCACGTCTCTTTGAAATTTTGGCGCATAATAAGTCCTTGGTAAGAGGCCTTTACTGCTCTCCCCTACCTTCCTTGAATATCTACTGACTTCTCATATAGGCTGTCTACATCGCGGATCTAGTTGGCGCGATCAAGTCGTAGAGAGTTGTACCAGGGTGATACATGTCAACGATAGCTTTTCACGGATGAAAAACGGGGCGTATAGGCGCAGATCTGAGCTTACACTTCAAAGCTGTGTAGGATAGTTGATTGATACCTGAGCACGGGATAGAGGATGAATATTACTGATCATAAAAGCCAAGGATCGCCTGCAAGAGATATCTAGATTTGCAAGTGCCCGTGCCCGGCATGAACGGCGTCTCAAACGGCCAATTGGAAGTCCCATGGTACTTTCCTTGTTTCATGAATAGCATACATCTGGACACAGGGGTGACATAACGCGTTTATTTTCGTTTGTGTGCATTCGGGCTACGAGGTCGAGGGTCCGAATCTGAAGATCACCCTCTAAACGACGCCTTTGCCATGGGCAGCCCCTCTACCACATATCGCATTTGCAGAGACTGAAAAGACATGCATGGGTGAGCATCACTTGTCAACTCAACATGTATATCTAGTGATTTTTTCCCAGGACAGACAAGAACCTATTCCTCTCGGGTCTTTCCGCGGTGCTGCTACGATCTGTTCATCATCTTTCTTGGCCATTGAGCCGATGTCGTCTGCTTCCGAGAAGTCAGCCAGTCAGCTGCATCGACTTCACAGCACATAGGGAACATCTACGTCCTAGCGAAGGCTCAAACATGAAGAGCCAATGCTCAAGCTAGGGCTTGCTCTTAGACCTCCTATAGTCCGTGGCGAGAATGGGATGATTACTATCCCCCAAGGCTTGTCGCTTAATAGCATGTGCTTCTGCTTTTGCCCAAGTGTTCGGATTCCCTGAAGTCGTTTTTGAAGAAGCCGAATCAGACATTGATCATGAGAGGACTCCTTGTGAACGTGCTCTATCTGGCTCTGCTTACGCCATGTGCTACCCAGCTCTCAAACATGCCGAGTTGTGCTGTAAGATCTCGTGTTTTCCCATGTTTGATCTGGGGACCAGGACTAATCATTTTGTTGACGCAGCTTGCCTGCTTTGAATTCCAAAATTCTACATGCCCTGCAACGGATGAAGAATACATCTGCCATGATGCCGCTCCCAACATACAAGCTCAAGATTGTATTTTAACATCGTGTACGGTGAAAGAGGCACTTAGTACGTACTGTCGTTCAAGATCCGCCCAGACTCCATATCACATCCTGAAAACCATCTGACAGGTTCCAGCAACTCAGAAAATTATGGCAACGATTTCCGACGCACCAGTACGCGACAAGAGAATCGAGTTCGTAGCGCCTGTTATTCTACATGTAATAGCAAGTCTAGCAATGATCGTACGCCTCACATCCAGATTCTGGTCGCCAGGTGCAAGATTGTGGAAAGATGATTTCGTGGTGCTGGTGTTTTTCGTAAGTCTGCCTATTTTCCGTAGCCTTCCAATGAGCCCATGTTAACTCGACTGAAGATTGTAACAACAGCCATACTAGGTGCATGTTTGGAACTAGGTTCGTAACACCAGTGTTAATAACAGCTTCATGTATGTCATGGATGCTAATGAGGAACAGTCCGTCTTGGAATGGGCAAAGATGTCTGGACTGTTCCCCTGGATGATATTACGCAATTTCTCAAGGTCAGCTCCTCACCTTCCCACGCCGCGGAAACAACCGTCCTGACGAAAGCATATAGCTATATTGGTTTGCCGAAACTTGTTACTTCATGGCGGTTTCTCTCCTCAAAATCTGTTTCCTGCTCTTCTATCTGCGCATCTTCCAGTCAACACGCTTCCGATACCTGGTCTGGTCTCTGGTTGCGTTCAACGCCTTCGATGCGGTTGCATTCATCATTAACATCTGTCTTGCATGCCGACCTCTCAGCTATACGTGGACAGGATGGGACGGTGAGCACCAAGGAACCTGTGATCAGAATACGACAGCCATGTCGCTGGCCAATGGCGGCATTAACATCATGCTGGACTTAGTGACACTGGCTTTACCCATTAGTCAGATTTGGGGCCTACAAATGGAGACAAGGAGGAAGGTTGCGGTGATCAGCATGATGAGTGTCGGTTTACTGTGAGTAGAGGCGGACATTTTGATAGACTACCGGGCAATGTCTGTGAAGGACTGACCATGCACAGTGTGACACTTATCAGTATTATTCGCCTCAGATCTCTACTGAAGCTGACTGGCACATCAAATCCCACTTGTACGCCTTCCCACAAAATCTCTTCTCCCTAATCGTTGTGGAAGGACTAACCTTATTACTCTCACACAACAGGGGATTTCTTCGATGCTGCGTTGTGGTCAGTGTGTGAGTTGAACGTCGGAAGTATCTGTCTCTGCATGCCGGCCCTGCGTTTATTCATTATACGATTCTTCCCTAAGTTTGGAACCAAGGCATACAATAGCGACGCCGAAGCCAGCGCGTCGTCAGCCAAGCCTAAGTGCCACAGATCAATCCAAAGCTCAGCAGACAGTGAGGCGAATACAGCCCTCTCGGAGGGCTTACAGATTTCCTCCAAAAGAAAGTACCGGGTGGAGTTTGGACGAAGGGGTTCGCAGGGCAGTGATAGTGTGATCCATTTGGTTGAAATTAGAGGTGGTAGTAATGTGTAAGGTATGGACGCTTGGCAGCAATAATGGAGGCTGTTCATATTGAATGTCGCATCTTCAAGTGAGGAGATGAAGCAAGCCTGTCAACCCCATAGTTCATTTGCGTCACATCCTCGAGGTTGATCTTTCTCGCATAAGTGAAAATACCTACGAAACATCTTGGGGGAGGTTATGGTCAATCAATAGTAAGAAGCTCTAATGTTCGTTTGAAGGTCTTGTGTCCACTTACGTGCATGTTCTAGATGTTCAGCAATGACTTGCTTCCATTGATTGAGGGTTTCCAACACACATTAAGATTATTCGTAGTGCTGGAGGTGCATCAATATTCAAGCAGCGGCCATGCACCGCCGTTTCACCATCAAGAAGCCTAAAAGTCAGAAATTACCAAGCGCCTGGACGACATACTCAATTGGCTCGGCTACACGATTTGAGAAACAATGAGTTGCCTCCCTGATTTGACTTTCGCATGCACTGATGCCGCACAGATGTCATTAGAGTTCGTGATGGAAGATTCCTGCTGAGGCCATGGAAGCCGAGATGCATATTCTCAAACGCGACTTTTCCGTTGTAGTTTCAACATTTTCTGGACGACGTTGACGACTTTTTTTCCAAGTGTTCGTCGTGGAAACTTTGGGCCCAGCAAGATAGACACTGCGACGGATTCTACACCGGTTTGAAGATCAGATGCAATGAGAGTTGTGCTTTGGGGCGTGCTTTGCGGGTTGGGAGCATTCGTGCCATGTCATGCTCAATTGACCACGCTGCCGGATTGCGCTGTGAGGATACAATTTTTTAATTTTTTTTTTGATCAACTTGAGAGCAAAATTGCTGACTTGTCGCTTGGCAGCTTGTATGTGCCGAGTCTGCTGTGCAAAGCTCGGGGTGCTCTTTGAATGATCAAGCATGCCTTTGCAGAGATGTGGTCCTCGATAAATCCTTTGACGCATGCGTATCGGCTTCATGTACAGTCAAGGAAGTTTTGAGTATGTATCTACGAAAGCTGAGAACATCCGTTGGAAGCGAAGCTTACACACAGCGAACGAGTAGCGACTCAAAATTCTACGAAGTCAGCTTGTGATGGCCAGAAACCGAAGAGGAGAAAAGAATCGGGTGTCGCTGCCACGATGTACAGCTTGTCGACATTCTCGGTAGTTGTACGCTTCATCGCCAGGTTTTCGGACCCCCACTCGACGTTCTGGTGGGATGATGGGGTGGTGCTTGCTCTTGTCGTACGTGCTTGTTCATCCAGCGAAGAAGGCTCTTCATACCCCTCGCCCTAACTCGTCGACAGTTGTTGAATACAGGTTTTCTCGTCCTCTCGTTGATACTAGGTAAATCTCTTTGTTATAATTTGAGCGTAACTTGAAAGCTCATGCAATAAGTCAACCTGGGTCTGGGGAGAGATATCTGGACCATTCCTTTCAGGAACATAACACTAATCCTCAAGGTTTGCTCTCCAAATTCCAGTTGTCTGGACTTGGCTCATATAGCATTACAGTTGTTCTGGGTCAATGAATTGCTGTATTTCATCTCCATCTCTCTCCTCAAGATCGCTTTTCTGCTCTTCTTCTTCCGCATCTTCCCTTCGCGGCGTTTTCGCCAAGTCGTGTGGTCGCTCGTCGCTTTCAATGCTGTGCTGGCCCTCGTATGCGTCATTGTCGTGTGTACGATGTGTCGGCCTCTTTATTACGTCTGGTCAGTACCTTTGAGATTTTTCTTTCGTCCTGTCAAGCCACCCTCCCCGCTCTCCGAGAGTCGCTTTCATGCTACGGAACAAATAGATATACTGACTTCTGAATTGAGCGTTTAGGACACAGTGGGATGGTGAGCACCAAGGCAAATGTGTTGATGTGAACGCTCTAGCGTTCGCAAACGCCGGGCTTTGCATCGTCTTGGATCTCGTCACTCTTGGGCTTCCAATCAGTCAGGTTGTCAAACTGCAGCTGAGCCTGAGAAAGAAGATTTGGGTGACAGCCATGCTGAGCGTTGGGCTAATGTGAGTGAGAATGATAGTGCTTGGCTCCCAATCGGTTCCCCATCAGAGGACGAAATGCTGACTGCCCTTACCCACATAGAGTAACGGTGATCAGTATTCTTCGCCTAAAGTCTCTCATTAAGTTTGCTAGCACTTCGAACCAAACCTGTAAGCAAGCTTCCTACCAGAAATCCTTCAGCTTCAGTTCAGAACATCTGTTCACACTTATATAGGGGACTTCTTCGATGCCGGGATGTGGTCGATGATCGAGCTAGACATCGGTCTCATCTGTGTGTGCATGCCATCCTTCCGGGTCCTACTGATCAAGGTAATATCCCACTTTCAGTCTGAGATTACGGATTCCAACACGAGCCAAAAACGCTTCTCGGTCAATCCAAACTTGATGCTTAAAGTCGAGGGCGACTTGACTCGGTCGGAAAAGAGACAGTCGGTCAAGAGTGAAGGCATTGCGTACGAGCGGAACTACGGGGTGGAGTATACTGATCGAGGAGAGAATGGAAGCGCCGAGAGTGTGATGCAGATGGTGGAGATTCAAGGAGGAGATGGTATGAGGAGGAGAAGTGTCGCCTAGTCTCAGATTCGACAGTTACGGGCTTCTTCAGGTTTGATGGTTACAGATATTATTGCCTCGGGTGCCGGGAGTTACCCACTCTGTCTGTGCTTTCAATAGAGGTGCTGCTAGAAATTGAACGTGAAATTGCGGCTCTCATTGACTCAGATCTAGTGCTCAATTGCGTGCTTCGACGCTCCTACTCACGTAACTGTGTCACTGCTACAGCCTAACAGGACTTGAAGGCATGCAAGCTATGCATGTAAGCTGTTCGCTCGGAGCAGAAACCACTGCGCATGCTCAACAATCATCTTCAAATAAAAGCAATTCTTAAGAGCTAGCTTATTTAGTACTAGTTATTACATTTGGCCCATAAATGCTGGCGTTCATGTTCGAGGATGGTCTCGCAGTAAGAATGGGCTCGCTTAGAAGTGAGCTGCTGGTTAGAGGGGAATCAGTCTCAACAAACATCACCTTGCGAGTTGACCTCCAGAAGCGCTTAATTGTTCTCCCACACAATTTTGATATTGTTGATAGTGATGGAATGCAAAACATTGTTGTATTAAAAAGGCCCCATTAGTGCCACGCCATGAATCGCGACTTCCGTTGACAGGGCGGGGGGTCGCAGAGCTTTGGACAATAGCAATGTGAATAGACGCGCCTTCCTATTGTCCTTAACGCTCCCTAGCGGTTCTCGACGTATATCTTCTCAACAGCGTCGCCATTCCTGTTCCTCTTTCTCTATCATATTTTGCACTCCATTCTGTCTCAACAAGACTGTCGACTGACATACTATCTCATTCTTGAAAATCCGTCACACTTCTACGCTCCCTTACCAGTGGATTACTTAAAATAAGACACGTCTTGCTCCATACTCCCACTTGGATCTTGCACTTGCATAGTCCTTTTTACTCCCGACTTCTGCTCCGTTTCCACCATTTCAATAACAACAATGGCTCAACCTGACACTCCTTCCGTCGACGAGGTCTCCAGAAATCCTTTTCAATTGCAAGAAGCTGGAAAGGCTACTCTTCCAACTCCACCCATTACAGCCCAGCTCAGCATGACTCCTCCTGCGGCGGCTTCTGGTGGGAAGAAGATAGGAAAGGCCGCTGTTCTGAAGATCACGGACACCACGAACAAGTCGCGCAATGGTTCAGCAAGCAACTACAAGGATCCAACCACCAAATCTATCACTGGCCTTTCAGCAAACAACCAACAGGCAGTGTCCAAGAAAATGGGCACCGGAAATGGCAGAGGCAATTCAAGCAGTAGCAAAAACACATCTGGGCCTAAACACAACCCAACAAGCAACACCAATCCCGGTCCCGGCAAGGGCAAGGCGAAATCGAAAGCTAAGAAAGCGGCTCCCGCTCCACCACAAGCCCCAATTGTGATCCCTAAGACCTTCATCACTACCTTTCCTGACCAGAAAGCCTCCACACTTTTCCCAAAAATAACGGGCGATCTCACTCATATTGAGAGCCGCTACAGAGTCGACAATCGCAAGGGAAATCGCGATCGAACAGTCAATGTCCTGAGAGATGAGGTCACCCGATTTATCAGATTCATTGGCACTGTCAAGCTTCATGGACAACATGCCGATATCGTAATCAATCCGGACAATACGATTCGACTGCAGTCTCGAAACAGGCCAGTTCTTCACGAAAGCCAAGATATCTTGGGATTTGCAAAGACTATGTTCACCCTCGAGAAGAATATATTGCAATTGAAGCAAAGAATTGAGGGTCGGTGGATGGAGCTCAATAGAAATGGAGAGCTGAGTGAGACTCATCCCTTGGTCATCGCTGGGGAGTGGGTTGGACCAGGAATTCAGAAGAATGTTGCCCTCGATGAACTTCCACGCAAATACTTCGTCATTACTGCTATCTCGCTCAACAATTTCTGGCTTGACGATCAACTTTACGCCGATATCGAAGATGAGGATGCTGGAATTGTTCATGTTGGTCGCGGTGGTTTCTTTTCCGAGGAGCTCGATGTCACTGATCTCGAGAGCTGCCAAGAACGCATGATGGCTATCGCTCTGGAAGTCGAAAAGACTTGTCCATTTAGCCAGAGCTTCGGAATTATGGGCAGAGGGGAAGGCATTGTCTGGAAGGCTACGCAACCACTTGGCAAGGATCCTCGCATGTGGGTCAAGACCAAAGGTCCGAGTTTCGCTGTCACCAGAACCGCCGACTTACCAAAGCCAGTGGCCAAGGGCAACACCACACTGCTAGACGATGAGATGATTGAGCGAACGAGACAGTTTGCTTATGCCACTACCACAGAACCAAGATTGCAGCAGCTCTGGCAGGTGATGGAACTGGAGTATGCCATGCCAATGGACAAGACGAGCAAGAAGAAGTTCATGCAATACGTTTCTGATGATATCTTGCGTGAAGAGAAGTCAAGAATCAAAGCCTGCAAGGTTGACGAGCAGTATTTGATCACGTGTGTTCGGTGGATGGCAGAGCTATGGTACGACCAGCGATTGGATAAGATCTCGAGATGGCAGGCTGCGTCGATGCAGTTGGAGGGAGGTGCAGTTCAGAGCACCGCCCTTGGCTCAAATGACGGAGGAAGACAGTTGCAGCCAGAGACCAAGGGCGTTGGAGTTACTGGTGTCGACAATGGACTCAGCTGGTGGTAGTTCACCTCAGGTGGAGGATTCCCAGAAATGGCATGAGAACGGTTCGTCTATCGGCTTGGATCGACCTCTGGATATGTCTTCGAGGTTTAGTGTTCTTGTACATCGCATTGAATCCATAGCAGCAACAAAGCCACTAAGCCAGCGAAAGAAGCGTTATCCTTTGATGCCTTGTTCCAATTGATCCATGCGTGAATAAGGTGTATTTCCCCAAGGTACCAAGCTACGCGAACTGCAAAGTTTCAATTCTGGTCGTACCGTGAGGGCTGATTCTACCAAACCAGTTGCCAACAGCACTCGGAATATTTTCTTTGATTGGGTATCAGGACATTGATGTCCAAGGTCGAGGAATAAGTACTGTAGCGATCGCCGTCAGCGCGAGAATAAGACCATCTTAGGCGTCAAGGTACTGGTGTGATCTTAGCTTGGCATGCAGCACGTTCGAGTACTATAACTGATAAGCACTTCTGGTTGCCTAAAAGATGACGACCACCATATTGACGTTGCGCTCTGATACACGATGGTGACAGAAGTCCAGGATGTGAGGTGCCGGTATGCATGTAAGATCTTAGGCGCCCAACCCAGGGCTTGAGGGCAACTCCAGAGGAACGAATGTTGCCCCCTCTGCAATCTTTGCAGCAATTGAGAAAATATCATGCTTACTCTCTATCACATCAATTCTCAAAAGGCGACTATTCATCTGCCAGAAATCGATCACCATTTGTCCTCCTGCGACGATCGTTCTGAGTACCCGATACTTAGGATATCTCACATTCCCCAACCTTACCGCCTCAATCAAAAATCGACCAACAAGCAATACATTGCGAACACTCAAGATGGTCGCGCTCAAGATCGTTTTATCTATCATCACAGCCCTCACACTTGTGACAGCTAGGCCGATCGGTTCTCAAGATCACTCTACTCTCGGATCCAGCAGCAGACACCTCTCGCCAAGGAATCAAGGGAGTGGATTCGGTGGAGGTCTTCAATTTACTGAGCCTAAAGAGAAATCTCATGGACATGCGAAGATTTCTGCTACAGAGAAGAAGTTGGACATCGAAGAGGGCGTGAAGATGGAGAGATTTCTGGTGCCACAATTCGCCATGTATTTTTGAATGACGGCGAATATTGTGAGGACATGAGGTCACTCCCTCACAAGAGTTGAAAGTTTGAAGACTTGCCAGTATTCCAGAGGCCAGAAGGAGGTGGTCGGCAAGGGTCCTTTTCTAGAAGCATGGCTTCTGTCCTTTCAACGACTTCTGTGATCTATCCAAAGTTACAAAGTTAGGGCATGGCTTCTGATAGGTTTCGATGAGATTAGAAGGACATCTTGACTGGGGAATACGATAGGTGTTTCGCTTCTACTCTCGCCTTGTCGCCAACAGCTGCACCACCGGCCATGTGAACTTGACTCTCTTCCCCTTTCCAACCGCATCCTCCATCTCATCCCAGAGTTCTCTAATTTCGCCTTCGGGAATTGCAGGAATGAAGCTGGCAAACAATCCCTTCAACCACTGCACATATTTCTCATCCAGCCAGTCTGCGTCATCCTCGAGCCACTCTTTGACGTCTTCTTTTCCAACTCGACTTGGAAACGGATCCGTATGCTTCACGCTCATGGAAAATGCATCATCCTTCCCACAAGTATTGATCTGGATCCGTCTCACATGTTCCCAATTCTCTGGAGGAAATGGAACTACATCGAGGCCCGTTACCCCATTTCGTATGGTCCTCGTGTGGACCTCGTCTCGATAGAAGTTTCTCTCTCCCCAAACATCAAACATCTGATCCCAAACTTCTTGTGCTCGAGGACTATCGATCATGATCGGTCGACCATAATGCAAAATTGCAAGCGTTCCGCCGGGCTTCACCTGTCTCGCAAACTCTTCCATAGCCAAATCGATGTCCATCCAATGAATCGCCTCACAAACAACAAGCATATCCACTGTCGCACTCTCCACACTACTCTTCTCCCCTCTCTCTTGCAGGAAAGTGAACTTCTCCTTGGGAGACCCGAGCTGGGAAATCAGACGCTCGGATGCTATGTTTGTGTAGTTATCGTTCGGGTCCGAGACGATAACGTGCCGGAATTTGGGAGCGAGGTCTTGTGATGCTATGCCCGCACCTGCTCCAACGTCGTGTGCGACACTGTATTGACCGGCATGAGAGTCGTGGTAGTAATAGATGCGCTTCCAGAGCGAATATGGATACGCTGGTCGGTACTTGATGTAATTGTCCCAGCTGAAGTCGGGACTTGAGAAGCCAGGCTTTAGGTTGGTTGGAGAGGTCATTCTGATGAATGGATTTTGAAGGTGTTTTAGAGGTAGGATTGACTTTGGAGTAAGGGGCGAGGGATCAGGAAGCACCTTATACTCCCACATGCCAACTCGGGTACCAGCATATCAAAGCAGGCATGCTAGGTAATTTAAATGCCCGATTGGCTGGGAGTCAAACACGAATCAGCTCGTCTGTAAGCCTCAGACAGCAGTCGTCAGATGATTCACTTGGATGCTGCACAATCATTGATAAAGCTTGTCGTTGAATCACAGGGTTCCTGATGGGTCGGGCCGGTGTCAATTGAGAGTCACCCGCCTAGCATGTCTAGGTGTGATATCTCTGTTCATCACCAACACCCACATTCAGACCATCAGGCGGCATGACTTTGAAAAATTCACAGTGTACTACTGAGACTCATTTGCGGACATTGCTTCGAGAAGACCTCTATGCGCAACATCATCCTCGTGCAGGACCTTTGTTGTTTCGAACCTCGCTTAAATAGGCCCCATAAGAGACCGGCTTATGGACGGGATGAGCACTAACCATAGCATTTCGAAGAATGCCCACAATAGCTCATTATGATATTCAGCAGGTCGAAAAATGAACCTCTGAATTAAAAGGGTATCACAACATAAAGTCATCATTAGGAGTGTAAAAGCGACTCAAATTGCAGTACAAATGTGCGATGAGTTTCCACACTCAGCAACCAGAATGAGCACAACATAGAGTAGCTGGGGAAATGTAGCAATTGTAGAAACTTAAAGTGACGGAGAGTATTAGTGACACACTCCAGAATTAAACTTGCATTTGGAATAAATGGTATGGAGCTAGATTCCGAAAGTCTGGTAAGCTTAACATGCAACTGACGTCGATGCTCGACCACCCTAGAAAAGTAACCCTAGCAGCACCCATTCTTCCTATAGAATTATAATTGCTCTTTCACCAAAATTCTACCAAGTTGATGACTATATACCTTACCAGAGGCACTGCAGATATATTCTCGCTTCTAGCATACGCACATACTCCGAGCCTGATCTCCTCACAGCCCGAATCTTGCCACACACCGAGCGCCGACGACTACTGTAGACATGGAACAAATCAAATACTCCGGGGGAGAAGATGGAGAGATATCTGATAATATATCAGTCCTCTCGGAAGTTGCTTCGCTACTATTCACGGATTTCGATATTGATGGAAGCGAAGAACCATCAAGCAGGCAAGACAACATACACGCAAAAGAGGCAGATTTGTCCGAGTCAGACATATCATCCATACTCTCAGACGTCCCTTCGGAACTGTTCGCCAATTTTGATCTCCATGGCTCCTTCCTCGCTCTTTGCTCTCGCCCACCCCTTCCAGTCACAGATACAGCCCCTAGAGGAAGCCGCTATAGGGATTTCAATCAATACACCAGTCAAGTACTCCACCTAAGCAGCATCTCAGCGTCCACTCACGAAATATCTCTTGGCACATCATCAACGTATTATCAAAGAAACATACCCAATATGTCTGAAGCGAGTACTACGATAGTTGTCGACATCAGCCCGCGCGCTCCTATAATGTCAAAAACTCCAGCAAAACGTCGTGGCTCTACGAGCAGGAAGGGGTCACCGTCCAAGAAGAGCACACCAAATAAGAACAACACCCTTGTCAAAAAGAGAACGGCAGATAAAAAGGATGGGTCTAGATTGGATAGCAAGCAGCAGGTGGGACCAGTTTGGAATGATGCGGAGACTGAGACAGAAGAAGAGGAGGAACAACCAAATTCGGTGGGAGCGAGACGGGGTTCAAGAACAAGAAAGAGGAAGAGGGCTTTTGATTCAGACGAATTCTCCGACGAGGACTACACAAGATCGATAGAGCCTAGTACTGGTGGAGAGGAGGCAAAGGTTGACAAATCGATGACGAAGATGAGAAGTGGCAAGGGCCGGGCTCCGGTGATGGGCGAGTTCAATATCTCGGGAAAATCTGACACCAGAGAAACAACATCAAGCAGCAAGCAAGAATCTGAACCGACAGCGGTGAAAGAAGAAAGCGACCCATGGGAAGCAGAGCCGTTCCAGAAAGAGTACGAGGAATCGATGCGGGCAAAGATAAGGGGGCTCAAACAGCTCATTTCACTCACCGAGTTCCCACCACCCAGCGAATGGTACGCAGGCGTTCCGACCGAAAACAGTCAATGGATAGTCTGTGTCCGACCGCCGAGGCCTGTCTGGTACCATCCTGACTGGAATACTGAGAGACGCAAGCAGGCTGATAAGGCTACGGCGGAGCTAGTCCGGAAGGGTGAGGCTGCTCTGAAGTACGATGTAGAAGAAAAAAGGCGATACCGGCATCATAAGTCGGATCTGAATTTGGTTTCAGTTCGCACGGTTACATGGTATCAGTGCCATTGGTTTCCAACGGGCAAGCGGTGGGTGCTCAATATCTCCTTGGATGGGTATGATGAGTATTGACCCGTGGAGGCTGCGATTGTTGATGCGTGCTTGGCGTTGCTTCAGTGTGGCTTCGGTGTTTGGACGGCCTGTCTTGTCGTTAGGATAGCCTATAGCGTTGTATAGAGGATACCAGAAACATTACTACCAATGTTTAACCAGACGAAGTATTCGAACTGAGCACATTAGAAAAGTGGTTAACAAACCCATGAAGTGGAGACTTGGCATGTTGTTCTCGCTAAACTCATCCTCATTTTCGGCTGTTTAGGAGAGAGACTGCAATATGTACACTAATGGGAGGTGCTCTTAAAAAATGGTTACGGAGCCAACACCAAATGGATACGACTCACTGGTATCAAACAGTTGACTATTCACAGATAATACATATTTCTACAATCAGATGTCATCATTCCGTCAAACCTTTCATCGAGAACCCCTTCGCACCTATTCTGTCCCCATCTTCAACAACAAAACAATGAAACCCCGTATAATACGCGTTACCCTCAACCTTGACCCTCACACATGCCTGCGATCCACCACCCACGTTCGGCTGCTCCAATTCCTCGACTACTGAACCGACGAATGATCCACACCCATCAAAACCATTCGATACGAGCGAGTGATACGTCCATCTCTCCCCTAGTTTCCGTGAGCCTTTCGCGTGCGCAAGTGCTACGCGAGAAGCTACAGCACCGCCTGTAGGTGAGCGATCGACTTGTTGGTCTGCGAAGAAGCAGAGACCAGTCTCAACACCTGCTGTGTCCTCTGCTGCCACACCAATACTCGCATCGACAACCATGACTGAGTAGAGGAAACCAAGATCTTCTGAATCAGGATGCCGGAGATACTGCTGCAGTTTTGGGTTGGTATTTATCGCTTCTTTGAGTGAGCGAGTAGCGATGTTCATTGCCGCCATATCGATCTTCTTGAGAGTCCCCAAGAAGCCCATCTCTACGGCTGGAACTATGCAGTAGAAAGTCCCACCATAACTGATATCCGCTACCAAACTTGCTCTGTTGCCAAGTTGAGGCCAGCGCAGGTTCTCAGGTATAGGCACATCAATCTGAATACCCGTCGCAAAGGACGGCACAGACACAAACGACACTTGCCGCATACCATCCGACCTATACCCATTCTCCTTACACGGAACAGTGATTTTAACAACACCACACGGAGCATGTAAATCAATCATCGTCGTCCTCTCCACCTCATCATACACTAATTCATTCCTCTTCGGGAAAATTCTCAGATCATGCGTATCAACTAGGAATCTACCGAGAGCAATAGTAGCATGACCGCACATCGTCGAGAACCCCTCATTATGCATGAACAGCACGCCGATATGTGCTTCTCCCGAAGCAACGAGCTCGGTATCGGGGCAGAGGACCGCGCCGTACATGTCCCAGTGGCCTCGGGGCTCGAGGATGAGCTGTTGGCGGATGTGGTCGTGGTTAGCTTTTGCGAGGGCGCGCTGTTCCAGGAGGGTTCCTGGGAGGGAGGGGAAGCCTTTGTATATTATTCGGGTGGGCTCGCCGGTTGTGTGCATTTCGACGCAGTGGATCATTGAGGGTTGGCCCGAGAGGGAGATGGGGAAGTCCATGTTTACTTCGGCGAGTGAGATAGCCGAGGAATTGATGAGTTGTTATTTGGAAAGGTTACTTGGTTGGATGAATGGCGGTTCCGTGTGAAATTGGCGTGCGAGAAAGATGAGAGCTCCACGAATACTGAATAGGTCCTGAAAGTGGGGTAGAAACACTTGGTGTACTAACATGACCCCTTGAGCTTTGGAAAGACATTTGGAAGGAGAAGATCGTGAGTATGCCTCGAAGGTATATTTCCGTCCAGGGCAACAGAGGCAAAAGTTAAACTGTACAATATTCCACTCATAGCCGCAGAATGTACCTTTGTACTTACCCAAAATTGACCCATTATTGAGGCGAAACGACACTGAGTCAAAAAGAGCTCCCTTCAGAGACCAAGAATGTAATCACAAGCTTCAAAAGAGGTCCAGTACATCATATTAAGTATGCTCGTAAAACCATTGCCATTCATCTAATAGTCGTAACACCGCCTTCACAGCCAACTCCCTCTACCTGGTATCTCACAACGCCACAACCTCTCCAAAACATGCCCACTCAGACTTTGCTATCCGTCTTATTCACAACCTTATCTTCCGGCGAGAACTTCATGCTGATACTGTTCACACAATGCCTCTCATCCGTCGGTGTGTTATAACCCTCTCCCTTGAATACATGTCCTAAATGACCACCACAATTCGAACACACGATTTCCGTTCTTGACATGCCCAATGTTCGATCCTCGTGTCTAGTCACTGCTCCTGGGATATTGTCGAAGTAGGCAGGCCATCCGCAGCCGGACTTGAACTTGTGGTTTGCTTTGTAGAGAGGAGCGTCGCAGCCGGCGCAGGTGTAAACTCCTTCTTCAGGCATGTGCTTGTCGTATTTGCCAACGAAGGGAGCTTCGGTTCCTTTCTGTCTGAGGACGCGGAATTGCTCTGTGCAGTGTGTTAGTAATGTACAATGCAAGTTATAGAAGGCAGGGAAGGTTACCTTTGTTGAGAACTGCTCGCCACTCGTCGTCGGATTTCTGGACTGGATGAGACATGTTGGAGGAGCTGCTGCTGCTTGTACCGAAGAGACTCGAAAGGAACGGGATAGTTGGCATTGACTTGAGAACTGTTCCGCGAGCTAGAGGCTGAATAGATTTGTATTGAGATGAGGCGCGAGCAGTGTAGTTGCTGAGGGTGTAGAATGTACGAAGAAGAGTTGGAAAGGTTGGGAAGCGCATCGAGGTCTTATAGAGAGTTTGAGATGATCGAATGGAATCAGATTTCAATTTGATGTCGACTCAAAAGAACGTCTTAGGAATATGTTATGGTGGCACAGTTACTGCGGCAGGTGTATTTCAAATATCTCTAGCAATCATCGAGCTTCCTCCAATCCCCCGCCAATCATGATGTCAGTCGAAGGCGACCCCACCTTCTGAAGTTCAGCCACCTCCCGAGAGTCCGACCTGGTCTCGCTGGTCTGGTTCACTCCACTTTAGCACTGCCGCGCCACAACTTGAGACGGCTACCGCTAGGTACGCTTTGTCGACGATGTGGAATCAAGGCGGCCACTCTTGACAGCTGCACAACAATTTCGCCCAATTTCGCACCCACGTCGCATTGCTAGATAACCCCCCAGTTTGATTCCATTCGACCGCCGATATGTCACGCAGGCCACCGAATCCTGCTGCTGAGCGCGCGGCGCAGAATACACAGACAATCAAGAGTCTCTTGAAATTAGAGGGGAACAAGACGTGTGCGGACTGCAAGAGGAATAAGCGTAAGCTGAACATACTCCATTATGTTTCCATAAGTCAAATGCTAACAGTTTCTCTGCGTAGATCCAAGATGGGCAAGTTGGAACCTTGGTATTTTCATCTGCATAAGATGTTCTGGTATTCATCGAGGCATGGGAACACATATCAGCAGAGTCAAATCCGTGGATCTTGACGCCTGGACGGACGAGCAGCTACAGAGCGTACTGAAATGGGGGAACTCAAGAGCGAACAAATATTGGGAGGCCAAATTGGCACCAGGCCATGTACCATCCGAATCGAAGATCGAGAACTTTATCAGGACGAAGTACGAGTCGAAGAGATGGGTGATGGAGGGACCAATACCGGATCCCTCGACGCTCGATGCTGAAGGTGATGATGACGTGCCATTGAGTTTGGTTAAGGAGAAGCATGCCATTGAGCGATCTACTTCACAAAGGGCGTCTGGGGGACAATCTGCCGGGCCATCGCAAGTAAGGAGAACGCAACAGCCAGATTTATTTGGTGATGATGCACCTGTGCAAAGAGCTAGTTCAGCGGCTGCAGTCCCAGCAAGACCACCTCCGAAGGCAGAGCCAGCTCCTCCCAAGCAGACGAAACCTGCGGACTCTCTCCTTGGCCTGGACTTCTTTGGAACGGAGGCTCCTCCACCAAACCGACCATCCAGTGCAGCTCCCACACCAGGAGCTCAATCACGGCCAGACTTGAAACAATCTATCCTATCTCTATACGCCTCAGCTCCTCGACCACAACCCCAGCAGCAGCCTTCTCACGCCTCACAAGGATCATTTGGTGGTATGCAATCACCACAACAATCTCCTCCTCCAACACAGAGTAGCTTTGGTGGAATGAATGATGCTTTCAGCAGCTTGAGCTTCTCGAACCAGGCCTCGCCAGCAATGCAGGCACCTGCGAAGCCGTCCGCGTTCTCAGGATTAGGCAATCTGTCAAGCCACCAAAAGACACCATCTCAAGTTTCTTCTCCACCTGGCAATCTTGGAGGAGGAAGCTTCTTCGATACGAAACCTGCTCCAGCACCAGCCCAGCCCAGCCGAGGATTCAGCTCATCGAGCGGTTTTGGTGCATTCGATTCAGCACCTGGAATGTCGTCTCCACCCATCTCAAAGACAAGTTCTGGTCTTGACGACTTGTTCGACTTTTCTACACCTTCCCAGCCAGCGGCTAAGCCCACGGTCGCCTCACCTACCACTCAACACTCATCCGTCTTCAATCTCTCGCAACCTGCCCCGGCACCTCCACCTAAACCTCAGTCTCCACAAGCAGTTATGAGCGGATGGAACAATAATGATGCATGGGGATCAAACGACGCTTGGGGTTCTACGACAAAGACCAGCCCTACAATGAGCAAAGCGGCTCCTCAACCAGCAAGCACAGGAGACTTTGGCTGGGGTTCAGGAGGGACATCATTGGCAAATCAAAGTATCGTTCCAGGAGGCAGTGGCGGATTCAGCACAGGAGCCAGCGTACCACCGAAAGTGAGCGCAGATGACGATTTCGGAGGCTGGAGCAGTGCCGCTCCTGTTACACCAGGAGCTGGCACTACCCAAGCGAAGCCAGCATATGGAGCGAGTGAGGATCTGTTTTCCAATGTTTGGGAATAAAGGAAGCGGGTCATTTGAAGAATACAAAAAGTAGATCGCATGTGGATTCCTCTGGTAGAAAAATACCTGCCAATCTATGATTTCTGCATATACTTGCTTCATGTTTATACCCGTGAGACCAAATGGGGATACGGTGAGAACGTCGTGACAAATAAATTTGATTCGCTGTCCAAACCCAACGCCGGTGCTATGCTGTAATTTGTTATGTCCTCAGTACAGTACAATACAATAGGTATCCACCTTTCCGAATGGACGCCCAAGTCGTGTCTCCGTGTTCTTCTCTGCTTCTTCGTCAGTCGTAACCTCCACGACCCTCCATGTATTTTGTCTTGTCTTCAGACAAACAACCCCCATATAAACCACAGCACCAGCACCGCCCCAATAATCATCCCACTCAACTTGAAAATAGCAACCTTATTCCCACTCGCGGCCATACGTCCCAATCTCCCCGCTGAACCCTTCAAACTCGTGCTCATAGATGAGAACTTGCCAGACTATTTAAAGTGTTAGCACACATCCCAGCATTATGTACAAAAAGCAGACAATTGATCATAGAGAACAAGAGGCGGAAGAGTAATAAGGGGAAAGGCAAAGGAACTAACCGTATCATCAATAACATCCTGCGCCCTCGCATTGTCGTAGATATCTACCGTGACGCCCCTCAATGCTGTGACTTTCGCAGAGAGCTCGGATAGCCGCGAATTATTCTGGCGCTCGCGTTCGTAGGCGTCGGACATCCTGCGTGCTTGCTTGTTTTCTTGCCTGTCCGGGTTGGACTCCTATCCTTTGTGTTTTGGATGTTGTAGAATTCGGGCAGAGCCTCGGTAAGGGGATGTCGGCGCAATAGGGAAGAGCAACAGCTAGCCTTGCGCGTATGTAGGTAGAGGTAGAGGTTGGATTTGCGTATTGGTATGGCTTGCGCACGTAGAGGATCGAGGTTCGGAGGAAAATTGTGGTTATTGAACCGGATTCGGCGGGTATGGATGGGGCTGAAGATTGATGGAGTCTTGTTTCACTTCTTCTTTGTCGTAAGGTGCGCTGAGGCGCCCGAGCTTGGGAATACTACTTCTTGCGAGGGGTGGGAGTGACTGAGTGGAAGGCGGGGTATAGTACGTGGATGGAGGCAAAGCCAAGTGAAGTTCGAGCAGGTGGTTAGTTGAACTGTGAATACGCGGAAGTTGTCAAGAGAGGTGTGCAGCTTGGTATGAGGTGAGGTCTGTAGAGAGTTGGGACAGGCTAGATAGAACCTAAAGTCCGCGTGGAGAAGCTGGCTCAGCCACACTGGTGGCTTTCTGGCGACATCATTCCTACACCTTAAAATGTAAGCACAGACAGTCGGTCACTTGGGAAGTTCGTCTTCTACTCTATCTGTGATCATCTCTCCCAACTGAAAATATTTACAGACCGGAGCTTTATCACTTGTGTATTTTGTGTGTCCGAGGTGCATATTCAGGCACAGGAAACGAACTCACCGGCATTGCATTCACGGCAGAGCTTCGAACCCTTGAACAAAAGCAACGCCTCCGGCGGATCTTCTTCCCTTAGAGCCGCAAACTACCCCACCAACCACCCACCAACACTTCCTCACTCGCAACGCTCCGAAAGCTGTCATAGTCAGTGCAACAACCAACCTTATTCTCCCTACTCTCCGGTCTATCTCAGGTTCTTTTCCGCAGATATGGGGCTTCATAATCCTCTCCCCTCGTCTATGGCGTGTAAGTGCTCGAATTGCCTCCAGATCCAGATGTGTAAGTCCCGGAACTGATAGCTGACACTGGTGCTCTCCTCCAGCGGAATGTAAGAAGTGTGGCAAGATTCTAGCTTCCTTCGTCGACCCTCGCCAGGCTTTCGGTCCAGATAAGATCATTCCTCCTCAAGTTCTCGCAAATGCAAAGGTACGACACTTGCCGCGCAGTTCCCCCGCCAATATAGCTGTTCCAGCTTGGCTACCTGCGACAGTGCTAACCGGAAGCTTAGGGACTTGCGATCCTCACAGTCATCAAGGCAGGATTCCTCGGTTCGGGACGATATGGCAATGGTGTCGTGGTTGCGCGCCTGGCAGACGGCACCTGGAGTGCGCCATCAGCTATTGGAACCGGCGGAGCCGGATTTGGCGGACAGATCGGTTTCGAAATCACAGACTTCGTCTTCATCCTGAATGATGCCGCGGCCGTACGGACATTCTCACAAGCTGGCTCTCTTACACTCGGTGGCAACGTTTCTATAGCTGCCGGACCAGTAGGACGGAATGCGGAAGCTGCTGGTGCGGCAAGCATGAAGGGTGTGGCCGGTATCTTTAGTTACAGCAAGACGAAGGGATTGTTCGCTGGTGTCAGTCTGGAGGGAAGCGCCATTATTGAGCGAAGAGATGCGAATGAGAAGCTGTATGGACAGCGATTTACAGCTGTTCAGCTCCTACAAGGATCAGTTCGTCCTCCGCCCGCGGCACAACCACTCATGAGTGTCTTGAACTCGAGGATATTTGCCGGGATTTCTGCAGCAGACGACGCCACATACAATGATATTCCCGTGTACGACGACAGACATGACGATGTGGTCTGGGAAGGCAGGAGAGGAAGCGCATATGGAGAAGGTGTTCGGAGAGACCGCACAGGAAGTGTAAACCAGGATAACGACTACGTATACAGCGACAGGCCGAAGCGTGCAAGTACGTGGGCAGACGATATCTACGACCGTCCAACGGGTAGCGCCGCGAGAGTCAACACCTTTAATACTGGCGCAAGTAATGCTTCAGGCCGAGGCCGCGGCGGATTCGACGACGATTACGTATATTCAGACAGTCCGCGAAGCCCAACTGGCACAATGGGAAGCGGAAAGGCCGGACCTGGAAGACCCTCTGCGCCTAAACCTCTCTTCCAAAGTAAAACTGGTTCTCTACGTGACAATGAAGCAGTTGCTCTGTTTACCTTTGATGGTGAGCAACCAGGAGATTTGGGCTTCAAGAAGGGAGATATCATCAAGGTGACGAAGAAGACTGAGAGTACGAATGACTGGTGGTATGTTTATATCCCCTTTTTGTCGAATTTTCATGCTGATCCACGGCAGGACTGGTATCAGCGGATCTCGAACCGGAATCTTCCCCGCCAACTATGTCGAGATGAAGAAATAGATTCTTCCATTATCATGCACATAAATTTTACATCTCCAACCATTTACTTCCCTTCCACATCTCCCTCCCACCATACTGCACGATGAGAACACCCGAGAGACTGTCAATAGGCCGATTTGGCTACTTTGCTCTACTCCTTGGGTCCCTTCTCATGTAACGAAATCGACCCAAATACATTGATCTTGAGTTTGGCCATGTCTTCTACTGCTATTCCCTTCCTTGGAGACGAGAGCGGGAGATACATATGGGGTCGTTGCATATGCGGAATGGCGCCCGGTGTTTACTTATCTTTCGCGCCCTTCGTTGTATTTCCTGCTATCTAGCTAGTTGGTCTATTTGGTTGATACACTTTTGGAAGCAATTTAACGAGACGATTTAGAGGTATTTTGAGTAGGTAGCGAATGAAAAAGTAGTTCGAGCAGATCTTTCTCTCGTGATAGTGCGACTGCGATTTGCAGACTTGCAAATCTCGCTTTTGGAACTCACGAAATACATGATGTCCGTAGAGTAGGGATCGACATCAGGGCATGCAGACTCGCAAGCGAGAGTGGATACTTGCCACTTAGCAAAAGTAAACAAACATATCCTCCAAAACTGTCGGTATATACTGGACAACAGATACGTTCTTACAACAACACAATTCTCAATCCTCCTATCTCAAACTCAAGCAGAACTCACCAGACTCCTCCGCTTATGATCAGTACATATATATCGACCAATCACCCAACCACCCTACCTCAACCCCGCCAACCCCATCCTCCCCTTCCTCATCTCCCTCCTCCTTTTATGTTCCCTCCTCCTCCTTGCCCCCCTCAACATCGCCACCTCAGCCACCGGCTCTATCCTCGCCCCCGGCAGAACCCTCTCCTGCTCAACATCATACACATCTCTCCTCCCGCGGTCAAACTCACTCTGCAGAAACATATCACCTGTCATTTTGGCGATCCCGTCGGTTGCTTCGCGTAAGCCGAGTTGGCGTGAGTAGTCCATGTTGGAGACGTGGGAGAGGAGGTCGTTGGAGTAGATTTCGGAGAGGGTGGTTTGGGTGGTTTGGGTTGGTGGTCGGGCGGTGGTGCTGTGGGTGGATTTGGAGAGGGTGGAGGAGAGGGAGAATTGGGTGTTGGGGCAAGTGCCGGGGCGGAAGATGCTGGAGCGCCAGCTGTGTGGGGGAGGGGTTGTTAGTGATAGATTTCCTACTGGAGATTTGGCGCTTGGGAATTGTGCTTGTAATAGGCAAAGAAGGGTTGGGATGGTGAGGGTATATAAGGATTACTTTGCGCTTGGGCATGTTTGGATGATTGAGACGCTGTATAGCAGGAGGAAATAAAAGAGTCTCCACAGATGCTGACTTACTAAATAGGCATTCCTTCAACGGCAACCGCGTGCTGTATCTCGCTTTCGTAATAAGCGCGTCCTACTGCTGTAGCCGGCGGATCAGGAAACATGTCCAAATCCTCGGGATCATCACTTCTATATTTCGGGAACAGCGGTACAGGAGGTACATCATAAAGGTCTCTTGCCTTTTCGCAAGCACAGGATGCTCGGAATGGAGGCATGCAGCCACCTTTCCTGCTGTTTCGTAGTTCTGATTATTGTGTACGAACGTCCCATGTGCTGGATCAAGGCGACAGTCTCATAATTCAGCGTCGCCATCTCGCCGCACGTGGGACACGAGTGCAAATACTTGCCCCCCGCATCCCAGTAATCGAATATACATTTCAGATGGAACTTATGTGCATTCTTGCAGTGCAATTCCATGATCGTGCTGCTGAAACCCTTGGGGTCTTCGCTAAAACCCCGATAGTATCGGTTCTGACAGAGTGCGCATTTATCTCTTCGCAAGTCACAGCCGTATTTGGTCTTGGAACACGTTGGTGTGTCGAGAGGAAGGAAGCCGAAGAGTTTGGGAACGACGTTTTCGTATGAGGACGGGGTGGGTGGCGTGTCGTCTTCGTTCTGGAAGGGTTGGATTGCTCTCTTGTGGAATTCGGCGACGCCTTCTCGAACCCAGTCTGGCTCGGCAGGATTGGTACTGTCGTATAATCTGTGAAGGGTCTTTGACTTAGCATGCATCTTCTGGACGAGACTTACAACCGATCTCAGCAGAAGGACCGATACTATTGACTCTTTCAAGTTAGGATCGAGGAAATGGGGGCTGGCTCACTGGTAGATTTGCTTCCTGAAGCCTGGTCAGTAATTGTTCGTGATGATGAAATCAGTGTACTCACCAAGGTCTCTTTCCGATCCAATGTCTTAGCAATCTGAACTTTCTTCTGTGACGATTGACCAAACCCATATCCTGAAAGATCTTGAAAACGATATCTTCTATTTCCCGAAGCTCGTGTTTCCGTTTGTCACCTGGTATGCGTTTGAATATTCTATTTATATACCCCACACTCATTTCTGGTCCCCACTCCCGGTGCTCAGCAAAAGATTGCTCGTCAAGGAGCGAGAATTGTTTGGTGATGAGTCTAAATGATAGATTATTTAGTATTTTGAGTAGACTTCTAGTGAGAGTTTCAGAAGTATCTTTGATCAAAACTTACTTATCTTCGTAATGCTCTACCGCCAGCTTCGCTTCGATTTCATCTTCGCGGCGGATGAGATCCATAAGTAGAGGATCGAGGTGAGGCTCTTCAACGAGTCGTACTTTCATTTCCTGGAACCAGATGTCAACTTTCGTTATGGATATCAAGAGTCATCGAATTACCTTTACCAGACCGTCGAGGAAGGGCAGGCCTTGCTCATTGAAATTGCCGTCTAGTTGCTGAGTCGTCGACGTTCCAATGTATAGTCCAAGAACCTTCCTGACTTCTCTCTCTTCATCTTCCGCCATAGGCTCATCTCTACCTTGGTTGAATTCGCGTATCCTTTCGTCAAGGAGCTCATCGTTGGTTGCGTCTGTCGGTCGATGGCACGCGAGGAGAGCCACAGATTCCAAGGCAGACACAATATTCTTCCTCGAGTTCCTGACCCAATTGACGCCAGATGTGACTATTGGTAGATTCAGTGCAGAATCGTCATTATTGTCTACTTTGACTTTCTTGAACTCTTGCTTCAGAAGCACGCGTGCGGCCATGTAAAGCCTGCGAAGTCCAATCAAGCGCTTATCAGTGAACCCCCGAGGGGGAATCTGCGGGTTCGAAGGATCGTATGGAAGCTCCAGGATGCCTTGGAGGTGCAAAAAGGCGATTGTGAGCTTACGCAGGAGGTACTCCATCTCGAAAGATTTCTGCCTGGACGAGTTGACGGGGACTGAATTTGATGCCATCTTCGAGGGGTGGAGAATTTAGTTGTGCCTGGTCCAAGGAAAGATAACGATCGATTTGTTTGAGCGAGCAGGCACTTGTCCATAATGTCAAGATTGCCTCCAGCTTGGGTTTCTCCGGGCTATCATCAGGAAAGTTCCCCTTTTTCAAGGAGGTCTCTATGTGTTCAATGACATCTTCGAGTCCCTCAGAGCATTTGATCGCTTGGAATGCTGTCTCTAGCAACATTGGACCTTCAAGCATATTGGACTTCGGATCTTGGCCGAAACAGTAATCCTTCACGTCCTGTTGTTTTAGCTATTAGCATAGTACTTTGGCTCACAACAAAAGTAGATGTATGCTCATGCCGCTTTCCACAAGAAATGGCGGAGCCGTCATAATTGGGGGTATTTACTTCAAAGATGTCCTCGAGTTCGTTGTCTGCCAGACCGACCAGTGGTTTCCTGAGGAGAGACTTCATAAAGGCTGCTATTTGCTGATGCAAAGGCTCTTGTTCCCCGTCTGAGGTGACCTGAGAGCCATCATTTCCTTGAGTCGCCATGATCAAATCCGTTGGATATAGCTATTCTGCAAATTAATTCTCGTTTGGCCAGATGGAGAAATGCATCCAGTAGGGTCGAGCTTTGGCAGCGATATCAGTTGTGCTGGACAAAGGCTCTTTGGATTTCCTCGAAACTTCTTACCAATCCGGTGCCATATCGCAAGCGGCCAACATTTTTGACAAAGGATGTTGGTAGATACTGTCCCTAAAATCGATGGGAGATTCGATGCGGAAGGAAGGATCGCTATGCCAGAACGATACGAAAGCCTAGCTCGTAGGTTTGATACAGATCCGGCATCAGCACCACACCATACATATCACCAGCTCAATCACTTTACGCAGGCAAATGGAAAGCAAATAAGTTTTTCAAGAATACGTTTCCTATTCAGAAGAATCTGCCATCTCAGCAGCATCAAAAACGATCGCTCGCAAATCTCAAGTCTCGCAGCCTCTGAAGAACGCCGCCGCCCATCTATGAACGCGCACCAAACAGAATCATTTTGTCGCGCCTCGATAATCAAAAACGTATCGAATGTAGAGAAAAACACAAAAGGAAAAAGAACCCGCATCGCAAAAGCCGAAGAAGTGACCCCAATGTCCCTCGCAGAAGAAGATAAAGTACAAGCAAAGAAGATGTTCAACCCAGGGCAACCTTCCCTCCTGGCGTTGGCAAATCTTGGTCCAGAGCAATCACTCCCCTGGATCGTCTTTCTTCCCCTTCCGCAATTCTTATGGTGATCGTTTCTTCGCCTCAATAGCGATCAGTAGAGGGTGTAGCCGCCGTCGATGATGACATTGCTGCCAGTCATGAAAGCGGAGGCGTCTGAGGCGAGGAGAACTGCCAGTCCGTTCAGGTCGTCGACGGCACCGAGACGGTTTTGTGGGGTGAGCGACTTCCAGATCTTCTTCTGGGCGTCGAGAGCTGGAACGTTGTTGAGGGCGGTGTCCATGTAACCGGGGGAAATGCAGTTGACCCGGATGTTGAACTTGGCCCACTCAGCGGCCAGCGACTTTCCGAGTTGAATGACACCAGCCTTCGAGGCGTTGTAACAAGATTGTTCTTGTGGGTAGTTGACGATTCCTCCTGACATGGAAGCAATGAAAACGATCGATCCGGGCTTCTTCGCATCGATCATATGCTTTCCAACGGCCTGGGCCATCAAAAAGGATCCAGTCAAGTTGATATCGATGAGTCGTGTCCACTTCTTGGTGTCATAAGTCTCAGCTGGCATGTTCGAGCTATGAGAGTGTTAGCTATGCTCACTTAGACTTTGAAGTTTAAGGAAACTTACTCAGCGATACCGGCAGAGTTGATCAGGACGTCTGGGACGCCGTAAGCCTTCACGAGTGCGTTGATTGACTCGTTGATGGCGTTCTCGTCTCTGACATCGACATTATAGAAGGCGACTGGGACAGTGTCACCAGTCAAGGCGTGGAGAGAAGCGACAGCATCCTCGCCGAGCTGCTGGTTTGCGTCCAGGATAATCAAGGCCTTAGCACCTGCCTCTGCGCATGCTTGAGCCATGCTGTATCCAAGTCCACGAGCGCCACTTTGCGAGAAGTCAGCTTGAGAAGTTTTATAGATTCATGTTGGGGGAAACGTACCCAGTAACCACAACAACTTTGTCCATCAAGGACATCTTCTGCATGGTAGGTGGCAGGCTCTGGTAGGTAGCCTTGCTCAATGGTCCGGACTTGTCAATCGCGCTCTGGTCAACCACGATGGTCGATCTCTCAACTGACCCATCGGAGTATGATGAGTGCTTGACCTCTGTGGCTGCGACAACCTCTGGTGCTGGCTCATTCTTGCGGGCAGAGACTGTGATAGGACGAACAGCTCTGAATGCTGGGGCAGCGACTCGAACGGCGCGAGCAGCGCGGAAGGCAGGTCTGGAGAACATGGTGATTATGTGTGTGCTTGTATTGAAAGGCGTGAGGAAGTTCAAAGGTACTGGCAGATTCGAAGATTGAAGCACAAAATTCGAGGTTGGTTTGTGGAGGAAGGAAGTCTCGAGTGTGCGAAGTGGTCCTTAAGTAGCTTGAGGGGAGTGCCTAAACGAAAGTCCAGATGTTCCTCCTAATTCAATTTCGTTCGCCCGTGCCGATTTGGTATTCAATGACGTCGAAAGCGTAAATGAATGGCCAATTTGGGGTTTGTTTTGGTCTCTGAGCATGAATTAGCGAACCGTCCTGTCTGATAACGCAGATTCATGCCAGGCACAATCTCGAATGAAACTGAACAGAACAAAGGAAATGAAATGATTTGAAGAGGCAGCCTTACAGTAAGTTCTCCTTTAAAAGTTCAAGTAAACGTCGAAAAGGTGAATGAAGTGCTGAGATGCTGACGCAACGCAAGGGTATCGGTATGAAATGCTGATGACGACAAGGCCGAAGTATATATCGAAAAGATGCGGCAGAAGGAATCCAGCTCTTGGTCTTCCTTCTTATTAAATCTCAAATAGAGTAGTGCAAAAGTCGTTTCCTTCTATTCCCAAATGTTGCAAAAAGTCTAGCAAAAGGCGGGCAAACAAGCAAACAAGTCTATCGGAACTGGCAAAGCTTTCTTTTCGTCTATTCGTTCCGAAGTCTGTGTGGGAAGCAAGAGCAGCGAGTTGAACAGGACCTGTATCTGAAAGCGAGGAGTGGAATAAAGTATGGATGAGCAAGAGAAGAGAGGGGGGAGGAGAGGTTTTTCTACAAATTTTCTGGCTGGAGCGTCACATATCGCCGCTATCCGCCCAGATTACAGAGCACGCTGGGTCTTGGCTGCCCTGCACTGCAAGGTCTTACCAGGGTAGCTGTCGTTAGCGCGACGTCCGTGCTACAGTGCATACTTTTAGTGTGTTTGGTGCAGGGAGTACCTGTAGCCAGTCCACTAAATTCCACTATTGACGCTCCGGGTCCAGGATGCTGGGTTCCGGGAAATGGGACTGAATTGGCCAAAGTCAAGTGCCAGGTGGCCCCCTAAAGTCCCGAACAGGCCTAAACCATCTAAAATCTGCTCCCGTGAAGTCCGATTTTCAGTGATCTTCAGGGTTCACCAAGAGCCCCATTTAGTGCGTGGGACCTGAATTTGCCTTGATGAAGGGTCTGTCTTGGTGTTTTTCTTTACTCGTTAGGGCAGGTCTTGAGCTATCCTGAGCTTCCGCACTGCTACTTGCACACTGTTGCTTCGCACTGTTGATCGAAGTCCGTGGGGGTCCTTCGACCACCACCTTGCAACAGTTCGACTCCTGCGAGGCGGTGTGAGGCGGAAGCTGCATGTAATGTGAATGGGCATCTCCCATGGTCCAGCCCCCCAGTGTCTCAACCGTTTCCCCAGGTACAAGCAAAAGGGATAGTGGTACCTCTTATTTCTATTGCTAATGGGGAAGGCTCTGTGCGGTCCTGGAAAGTGATCAGCTGGACAAGTGTGCACTTTCGATGAGGCCCAGAAGGCTCTCGAGGAGTCGAGAGGTAAGCTTGAGGCAGGTACCACGACAGGGGAGGGCTGTGTCGTGTCCAACAGTTTACAGGCTCTGGGGTTCTGTCTCTTCTTTCTTTAGAGCTGTCATGTCACAACACGGGGGGAGATCATACAGCGGTTGCGATAGAGAGACTCCGGATGCGGCTGGCTGGCTGGCCGGTACCGAGTGTCTCACCTGTCGAACGGAGTTGAGAGCGGATATCGAGGAAATTGATATCCAATTTTTATGATTTAGGGAGGTCTCTGGTGCGAACTTATCAATATATGAACATGATATTTTCAATCCACAAGACCAACGGGAGCCTCTCCCTCACACATGTGGAGTCTTCACGATTCAGCAGCCTCGCCTGAACCGGAGGGATCTGATAACATTGCATGCATGGACGAGGCATGGCATGGCTGTCGGCGGGGGTTCAAAGTGGGATTTTCCATGGCAGAGTTTCGTTTGATGGGCAAAACAACCTGACAAGACAGAAACCACAAGCGAGGATCTCCCACAAAGGCTATCCGTGGAAGCGTGGAAGCAGCATGAGAGCAGGTGGAGAAAGCAAAAACAGCGGAGGAAACAAGCCAAGAATATCCACTATTAGGCAGCGGCATTTTGTACTGCTCCATAGTCTCCATACCCTTCATCATAGCTCCAGTGTTCCGTGCAGCATGCATTTCGCTTCACGGATGTCCGACACAGCAGAGCAAGCAAGCAACAAGCAAGCTATCAAGGCGGTGTGAGTGAGAGCTTCGATTCCCAGAAGTCACAAAGTAGGTTTCAACGGGCAATCCCACGCTGGCAGCATGAAATTGGCATTGGCATTTCGCACTGGCCTTGCTGCAAGACACCTGCTCATCATCTGAGCATCATCTGATGCGAAATAAAATTACGGTTTGTCAACTTCCTTTTGCCAGCCTCGACCACGCCGAAGAGCCAGCACAACAGTTACACAATTGCACAAGTCACTTCATCTCGCTCGCATGGCGTTTGCTTCAAGCTTCAAGAGGAGAGGACGGCCGAGTGGCTGCAGGCTAGAGAGGTTAGTGACGGCACTGAACAGACGGCGTGGGCGTGGGATAGGCAGGCGTGGGATCATTTATTGGAGATGCGTGGGACAAATGAAATAAGAGTCGGCGTTTAACACGAAGAGAACAGAGCGAAGAGCGAAATGCTATGCATGGGCTTGAGGAAGAAATCACCGAATTCAGACGCCCGAGACAATCGATTGACTATCAATTCTCCCTATGAGAAGATGATTGCCAGTTCGAAATCAGGGAACGACAACAGCCTGCATATCAAACCGATAACCTTCATCCTATCGAACACCACCAAAGCATATCGCTCGCTCTCGGGGGTTATCCGCCACCACACCCTCGTCCATTCCACGTCTCTCGCTTCCCATGTCCTTGCATCAAAATCGAAGCAGTGCAAAAAGCTTCTAGAAAACGACCTCAACCGGCTCCCGTCACACAAGGAAGGTTAGACCCCTCACACTAGCACCGAAAAAATACATTATTTTTACATTTAAGCCTTCGCCTTCCCATTTTCGCAACGAGGGCTAGACTTGAACCTGACTAGGGCTGAGAATGTCTGGGATGTATTGTGCCGTCCCTGCACGTCCTGAAGTCTAGCGACCGTCACCCAACCCAAACTTATCCCGCGATGAAACGGGCGGATCACACCACAGCAACTTGACTCGTGACGGGGACAGCTTTTTCCTCGTTCGTCAGACCGTGGTGTTCGGAGAAGGCTGGAGATTTTCGCTTTTTCTGTTGTTCTGAGTGCTTTCGAAGATGGTCCGTGTTGGGTCACCTCTTCGTTCCATTTCATCTCATGTTTTGTTGTCTCTAGGTGTTCGAGGCTAGGGAGGACCCCGACGGCGTACAGGAGGAGATCTAGATTATAAGAGGCAAAGTTGTCGTAACATGCAAATTTCTTATCAGGTCAGCATAATCCTCCGAACGTAGCACTCGCTCGAATAAGGAGGGGTGATATCGCCACCTTGTGTTCTGCGTACCCTGAAAAACTCCTCTCTTTTTTCTCCGTTTACTATCTAGCTGTAGCACGTCATGATCCTGCTGACAGTTCCCTTCTCTAAATGTCTCCAACATTGTCGTTTTCATAATAATTTTCTTACCGAGCTCGAGAAACCTTAAGTCTGAATCTATCAAGTCCTTGGCTTGCAGGATTTCTGGAGCTTGCAGGAGCTTAAAGAGGGGACGGAGTTGGGAATGCAGTGAGTTGATCTCCAATCGGTATGTCTCCTGGATTAGGCGAGCTCTTAGCTCAACACAACTCAACGTCGGATTGCATGTTGCATCCTTACACCGCAAAGTCGCATTCCTCTATCATCAGATTTATTGGAAGGAACGGACCGCAGAGCTCCAATTCAGGCACGTCCAATAAGTCATTGCCAAACAAGAGTTGAGCAAAGTAGCTTAGGAAGAGTCATGTTGGCATTCTTGGCTTGCAGTGATCTCCTATCTAGACTTCAAGACGGGTCAGGTACGGGAGATCAGCTCGGATTAAAAATGGACGGCTTCAATCGAGACTTCACCGTCGCGAGACAGGCATCTATTGGTCTCCGTTCCCCGTTCGTCTTCAGGTACATATATCTATAGTGTGCTTGATGTATGCCGAGTCGAGTCACCGCTTGTTTTTCGTGCGGGGAGAAGTCTCCCGACACTTAGTCTTTCTGCTAGCTTGCCCTTGAACCACTTCTATGCAAGCTTTGGATTCCACATGATACCGCTGTGATTCAATAACAAGGTTGAATACACTGAGGCCTTTTCATAACACCTTTTCTCTTCAGGTTTGTATGAATGGGCACTCCCACATCGATATTCATTGTTCACCCATGCTAAGCTGTCAAGTTGACACAAGTATTTAGTAGTCATTCCCGAATTATGATCGGGATAGCATACGCCCTTTCCTTGTTGCGGTACTTTGAACGAGATCTGAGGAAGCTGCCCAGTCAAGAAGTCTCTCTGATTATCTACACATCCTTCTCCAGAAGCCTCACAGCTTCCGTTTTCATCCAGACCAAATCAACCTCATTCGTGTATTTCCCACCATCCCCAAGTCTCTTCTTCATCTCATCCAAATCATCCCTGACCTCCTCATCAAAGAAAGCATACATCCTCCCAAATTCTCTACTCAGCTCAACCACCTTCTGCGTCCTTGGTCTCCTCAACTCATCATACACAGCGAACGCCTTCTCTACCTGTGCCAACTCCGTCACATGCTCAAACAGCGCAGTCAACATCGCTGCATCCTCAATGGACTGTGCTGCTCCCTGCCCATTGAATGGCATAGTGGCATATGCTGCGTCACCTATCATACACACGTTCCCGCAAGAATGGAAAGGTGCGTGATCGTGGTCTGCGAGTCTCCAGTTCAATGTCGAATTACCCAGGGCTAGAGTCAAAATATCTCGAGCGTCTTTCGTCCAATGTGCGAAATCCTTTTCAGCAAATAGTTCCGTCCTGTCTCCTTGGACACTTTCACTCATGGTTGCGTTTGCTAGTCTTGACTGCTTGGAGGATTGAATGACCGTCACACTCAGCATTTTCCCCAAATGCGTTGGTATGGCGTTCATGTACGCACCATGTCCACAGAGAATGGGGACGTAGGTGAGTAAGTCCGGATTAAACTCTCGGACTTCTTCCGCAGGCACATTCCGACCGATCCATTCCCAGCCATCGTGGCATTTTGGTTCAACAGTAGGATGATCCGCGCCAAGGAGATGTTTCCTGATGATACTGTGTACGCCATCGCATCCAATCACGACATCCGCCTCTGCTATCGTCCCGTCCTTGAATCTCAGAGCAAATCCACTCTCATCTTCCACCAAGCTTTCCAATCTCTTCCCACTTTTAACCAATTCCTCTGGAACCAGACTCTTGAACCCCTCCAGCTATCCAAGCAATTGGCATAAGACAACATACAACAGCCAAAACCAGCACAAAGATCAGGCTCGCAGTAGAGACCTCGGAACTTGATGATAAACAAAAAGAGCACGAGAATTACTCACCAAATCACACCTCGCAACCGTCTTCTTCCCCCTCGCCTTCCCCAACTCCGCCAAAAGCACCGGTTCCCCATCCCCACTACCTCCTTCCAAGCGATCACCCGCCAAAACCTGCGTCGCCACCTCCACATCCCTCTCACTCAACAGCGTAACGCGGCGGAAATACTCAGCGCGCAAGTCTGGGTCGATGAGTGCCAGTGCGCGCATTGCGTTGCCGTGGACTGAGCATGGAATTAACATGTTCCTGTTCTTGATTTTCGTTTGTTTCGTTAGATTTGAGGGTTTGGGATGTGACATACACGCGAGTCCGCCACCTATGTCCAGGTATTTCGATGTCGCTCGTAGACGGTGAAGGTGAGATGGGGATATTTGGATATCCGCGAGCGAGGCAGAGACCAGCTATGCCGCCGCCTATGGTTGCGATGTTGATTGCCATGTTCACTTAAATCCAAAGAAGATTTCATACGCAGGAACATGAGTTTGATTACTTTGAATTCGGGACGGAACGGGCTTCGAGCCCTCATTATATGAATCGGAATAAGCCCAATCTAGCGCCTTATGGTGACTTCGTGGCACAGCGGGCAAGGATAATGTGCGTTCGAGTAATAGAGGGTTCGCGTCAGACAGAACGCTTACGAAAACTCTGATTCGTAGTATCGCTTCACTCGCTTCTACTTCAGAAATCCTGTCCGAAGTCCTTTAAGGCAGATGTCAGCGATCAATGCCTCTATTGATTGAGCTACTTTTAAGCAAGCTGAGAAGCTACTTAGGCCAAGCGGCTCGTACGGTTAGGTTCACTTGACGGATAAATCTATCAATCAATTGATCAAGCCTGAAAGTCATAGGATCGAATCACGGAGTTGATGTTGGAGATAACGTGGACGTGGAGGACCATGGGTAGGTGAGGAGGCTGCGGGCGTTGGGAGGCCAGGCTACTGCAGGTGTATGTCAGACAGAGTGGTATACATACATGAACTTAGACTTATATCGGCTTACCGTGATCAGCCCAACTTCGGTCTTCCGAGTCGTCAATGAGCACCTGCAGGGCTCTATACAAGACCCTGTAATTAGCAGACAGAATGTATGGGAGCGGATTCAGAAACAACTGAGGCCCTTTTCTCTCGCTACTCTCGTTGGCAAGACACCTTCAAAACAGGCAAGCAGATCAGAATCCAGATCCAAGATCCAATTGGATATTGCCGAGGAATAGTTCATGGTTGCGCTGAAGTGCCCACTTTCCACCCCGCTGTGAGGACTACTCAGAATCCCACGTTCAGGCAAAGTGCTCATACTTACAGTGTGAGTCAGCGTGTAGATATACCAGATGTCAAGGACGCATTAAAATTGGAAGTAACTCACAAATACCATTACTGATAGCCGCATAATACAAAGAGAGGGAAAGAGGGCACCCAAGGCTACGATTGTTTCATCTTTCCCTATCTGCATATCCACTACCAACTATTCACCACGCACCACTCACCATCAGTGACTTCCCCAATGAAAGCAAAGCAAGAGCAAAGTTTCTTTTAATTGATTGTAATACAAATCCACGCAATCGCATCGCAACGCAAATATGCAAGTCAGAAAAAGGAGGAATTCCACGCCCAACAGAAGATCGAATGACCGCACAAAAGAGAAGACGGCCCAAGAGCTCCGGAGAAACTTTTTGCAGGTCCACCAATTCTTCCATCCATCCAATACCACAATATCTACTTCCACCCTCATATGCTACCCAGATGCTGGTCTGGAGTTTACTTAGTCCCAGTTGCCGTTTCCGTTCGCGGAATAACCGTGACTAGCACCGTTGCTGTTGCCATTACCGTTCGATCGACCGCCACCAACCGAGTTGTTGCTGAGACCTTCTTGAACAGCCTTGAGGACGAGGTCCTTGGCTTTCTCGACGCCCTCTGCACTACCTAGAATCTCAATGGCTTCGCCGCCAGCTTGATCACGAGGAACAGTGATCTTGCAGCCGGTGGCCTTGCGGATCTGGTTGACTTTGCTTCCGCCTTGACCAATGACATAGCGGTAGGTGCTTGGATCGGGGAGGATGAGGTAGCCCGCGGTGGTGTTCTTCAATGCGGACTCGATGGCGGCGGCGAGAGTTGCCTTAGCCTTGGTGACGTTGTCGGGAGGACCACGAAGGATCCAAGGGATCTCGCCATCGATACTTGATTCTGAGGCGTTGATGATGTTCCAGATGTGGGCATCCTCGGAAGGCTCATCTGTTTGAAGAGGGAGGTTTGTTCCATTGCCACGAATGTTAGTTGGTGCCTCTGGCTTTGGTGGGATCTTGTGGCCTGCGTGATCGACAGTGACTTTGTGGTCATTGCGAAGTCTTCTAAAGAATTGTCCGTTATCCGCAATTGTGTGGTGGACCTTTCTTGGTACTTGGACGGTTTCGCCTTCTTGATCCTTCACCAGGTTTAAGATGTGGTTCTTAGCTGCTTCGACATCTGATGGCAGCCCAGTGACTTTGATTGCGCTTGACTCGCTTCCCTGTCTCGGGATGTCGATCGACACCTTGAATTTCGACTCAAGGTCCTTCTTTGTTTCTCCTCCACGACCGATAAGCGAGCGATGCTTCTCAGTTGGTACATCGAAAGACTCAGTGGACTGGTTCTCACGCTCGGCAACGATCTTTTGCATGGCGGCAATGATCTTGTCAACAACATCTGCCTTACCTTCGACCTTGATGAGGTTGCCATCAGACTCGGCCTTGGGGAATTGAACGGTTCTTGCAAGCTCTCGGCGGTCATCAGATCCTCCGGCATTGACGACGATATCACGAAGAGCAGAACCTACAGATGTTAGTAACAGTAAGTACAATGTTGTTTAAGATCACTGACCTCCAGCACCGATAAGAGCTCTGTGGTGTTTCTTCTCTACCTCCAACGTCTTGGTGACGGTGGTATCGAAAACGTCTCTCTTAGCGTCGATCAACTTTCGCGCCTGTGCGACTTGGGACGATGTGCCCTTGATAACGATTTCGACTCGTGTGCTTGGGTCCTTGATATCTCTGGCATTTGGAATCTCAATTCTGGCGCCAGTGGTCTGTCTAATCTCATCCATACCACTGCCACGTTGACCAATCAAAGAAGGAATCTGACCAGCTTGAACAGAGATAGCGGCTGTGTGTGAGTTGTCCTTAAGGTATTGGTAGAGGTTCAAGATCTCGTCTCTAGCCTCATCAGCTCCCTTCTTAGGACCCTTGACGGTGACCTCATCAGGCTCTTGCTCGCGTCTAGGAGGCTTTCGGCCAGCATCGCTCGCAGCATCGGCATTTGATTGATCGTCCTTCGCAGGCTTGGCAGATCGTGGGAAATGGATTTGGACCTTGTATCGCGTCTGAAGCTTGTTGATCTGTGCACCACCAGCGCCAATCAACTCACGATGGAATTTGGGGTCGATCTTGAGGGTGTATGTTGCCTCGTCAGCCCATTGTCTGCCGAGAGCTGTGATGTGTGCTTTGGCAGCTGCGGCCTTAGCTTGTGGGCCCTTAAGCTCAACAACACCGTCGTTAACGTTGATCTCAACATCGAACTTATCGCGCAAGTCCCGGATGTTGGCACCACCCTTTCCAATAAGTTGATTGGCATGCTTTTGTGGAAAGTCAAAGGTTGTCGTGAAGCCACGCTCCTTCTCATCCTCAATGGCTTGGGCCACAAACGCATTGACCTTCTCAGCCAACGCCTCAACCGCGGGGGCTGGACCCTTGAGTGTCACGATAGTACCTGCATTAGTGACTCGGACAGGAATTTGATCTGCTTGGCGGTCTTGCTGCTCCTTCTGGATGAATCTGCGCAACTTATCGTGGAAGCTAATATTGTCAGCTAGTGGGACAGGTCTCAAACTGAACAATACTTACATCTTTGGTACATCGATCGACGTCGAGATAATTGCCGCTTGCTTGCTGATGATATCCAAAATGTGTCTCCGAGCGTCCTCTAGACCTTGCTTGAATGCCTTGATCTCTTCGGCAGATGGGCTGTCGCGAGGAACTTGGTACTCAGGGTTCAGTCCAGAGTCACCCTCAAATACAAGTAGAACCGGAGCACCTTGTTCGGAAGCATCCGGAATAACGACGTGAACGCCATAGTCCTTCTTGACACGCGGAGTAATATCTCTCTGGATATGGCGGTGGAAGAATGGATCAATGGGCACAGTTGCCATTCGAGAAGGTGGGTGAGCTCTAAGGATCTGGTTGATCTCGTCCTTAGCACGGATGCCACTAGCGCTGTCTCTGAAATAGAGTTCCCAGGCGCCTGCACCGTCTTCCAAAATGGGAGTAACGATGCTAGCCTTGTGGGCAGCCTCAAGTCTCTCGATTTCCTTGCGATCACGAAGGTACTGTGTAACATTGCGAGCATGTACACGAGCGCCTCCAGGAGCATTTCGGAATTGTCTCGACACGTCCAATGAAGAAGAATTGATACTCGATGCCAAATCAGTGGCATATTCCTTTGCAGCTTGGAGCTTATCAGCTGGACCGATGAAAGTGATGATGTCTTCGCCGTCGTCGGTTGGAAGAATAATAGCACATTGAGTTTCGCCAAAGAATTCGTCCGGAGTTTTGCCTTGTTGACCGATCACGTATTGATGTTGGCCCCGATCAATACCGGCATATTGCTCAACAGCCAGTCGCTGTCTCAACTCTTGGGTCAATCTCTCAATCTCCGCACGTGCAGCTTGGACAGCAGCGCGATCACCTCCAAGTGTGATGTGGTTGTCACCAAAGGCTGGAAGAAACTCGGCCTGACCTGGACCAGCTTTCCGGGGAGGTGGCTGAGAGGTCCATGTGTGGTGCTGGGGTACTTGGACTTGTACACCATGGGAACTTTCAAGAGAGCTTGCTGGCCCGGCAAGAAAAGGATAAAATTCGGCTGGAATGGTTCGAAGTCTGGTGTTGATCGCAGGAGTTCTCTCGTTTGCGATCTTAGCAATCTCTTTTCTCGCCATCTGGATAGCAATTGGATTTCCCTCTACAACGATATCAATCATGTCATCGTCTTCATCACCTCCTTGTGGCATGTCTTCCATCTTGGGCATTTGGATTCGAGCTCCGGTGGTTTCTTGTAGACCCTTAATGGTCGATCCCTGCTTTCCAATGATATGGGCTCTGGCAGACTTCGGAATGGAAACTTTGGAAGATGACTGCAAATCATTAGCGCGGCCCATGAATATGATTTCCTTTGACTGACCTTAGCACCAATCTGAGCGCCCAAATCTCTAACTGCTTGTTGCTTAAGTGCCTCCTTCTGGTTACTTGTCTCTCTGAACTCCAGTACGCCATTCTCTCCAGTCCGCATGGTCAAATTCGTTCGCAACTTCTTATTGATATCCTTGATGATGTCTGGCATTGGCTTCTTGAGCTGGTTCCGTGGCAAAACCTCATTCTTTTGTAAAACAAGCCGGGGAGCCTGGATCTGGACTGCCGGCGTTTGTGTTGAACCTCTGGGAGTATTCGCACCGGATGTTGGGGTCGCAGAGCCATTGGTTGGTGTTCCGTTATTGGTCCCATTGGCAGGCTTTCCACCCCATATTCCAGCGAGAACTGGTGTTTGTGCTGGCTTTGGAGCACCTCCTAAACCAGGGAAAGCTGTAGTAGAATGTGGGTCCAAGACTGGCGCACTCTCTTTTACTGAGGGCGCATCTGCTTTACGCTTCCCAGCTGCCTTGGCAGACATCGTAGCAGGCCATTGACTTGCGGGCGCTGGCTCGTCCAGATCCTCAAGGACGTGGGTTTCCGACAAAGGCGCTGGGGGATGCTTCAAATCGGACTCATCAGTGACCTCGTCAATGCTGACTTTGTGCTTTTGTTGGAGTCTTTGTGCAGCAGACAGCTGTGCGCCACTGCCATTGATACTATTCTCTGCAGACATATTGGATTGTTTAGATTGCCCAATGCGATTCGGAGCGAGTGTATAGGTTGCTTTCGAGGTGTACTCTTGAACTGGGGATATCTGCGCAATTGATAGGTTAGCAAGACTGTAAAACCTGGGACACTGCATGCAGAAGCAAGATAGGAATTGACTTACCAGAAAAACAGGGGATGAATGGGTGAATTGCGAAACCCAATTACCCCGTTAACAACAGTGACGTTTTAAAGGCCACGAATGTCGAATTCGCTATTGGACTTGTCCTAGTTTCTGGAGAGTTGCATTAAGGGCAAGACAAAGGCAGATTCTAGGTGGATGATTGCACTTGCGGGGGAAATGCAGGGCTCATGCAAGACGCCGTTGGGATATGTTTGGAGGGAGAGGAGTGGTGGTGACAGGAGAGAGATGAATCGAGCAGCTTCTGGACAGACTGGTGGAAGCTCTCCGGTGCTCGAAGTGGAGTTGAAAATAAGCGAATGGACCAGCATGCAGGTCTGGATCCTAAGGCCAATGAAAGTGACACCGAGGGAATGAAATGAAGGGGGAAGGACAAAGATGAATGCTGTTATTGTTTATGTTGACACAATGTCAACCTGCCTTATTGCTTTCATCAGAGAACGTTTGCCCGCCAGCACAACTCAATTATGGGCGGAATGGTCCCTTCAAGGTGCCACATTCCATCGGCTCAAGCCACAAACAGAGTGGGGCACGTTGACGGGATTGATTAGGAAATTTGGTCATGTGATAGGAGCTCCATTCTCTTTTGACTTGGGTTGGTTTGAATCAATAGGTTGAGGAATTCTTTTGGCAATTTTTAAAGTCTCTGAATTGGCCTGTAATGGTTCTTGCTGAACGATCTCGATGCCTGCCTTCCCCGGAAAGTTTGGGGTAACATTGTAGAAGCTCGGGCAGCAGCACATGGATGGAGACTTTCGCTGTTCTAGGAAGTCCCTGGAGAGGGCGTGGAGGGGACATTACAAAAGCTGGAGAGCTTCTTAGTGAATTGGGACAGTAGACTGCTACCTTTACTAATCGTATCCCGACCAAGGTTCTAGGCGTTATGATATCAAAAGCCAAATGTAGGATATCTTCGTCTATGAACGGAAGTCAACTCGGGAAGCTTATATAGGATCAATATCTATGCATTGCAGCCCAATGTTCCGATATGGACAAGAACGGGTCTGCTACACCGACGTATCTCCTGGAATCCTGGAGGTGATTGTGTTCAAACGGAGGAAGGGACGAGAAGTCGACAGCTTGAGGACCTCATCCGTGATCACGTTTAGCACGGCTTGCCTCCTAACGTGATACGAAATCTGGCCCGATTGTAGCAGAATCCTGATCTTCTCTCCTCGTCCGTCTGGTCTCTGTTTAGAAGCCGTGACAATTGGACAAGTTTTCGGGTGTCAAAGCCGAAGAGGTTCGGGTTGAGTTGAGGCTATGAAAGCCTCAAGTCTTGGTGGCAAAAAGACTTGCGATCTATGTCTTCGATTGACTTCTGAAAATCCTTGTTGATTCTGGCTTGAGATGTTGCGAGATGTCATTTTCATTGGCCCTCACAGAAATTGATGCACGCAAAAGGGCGTAGTCCTTGAAATCTTGGGTCGGTACATGGAGAGTACAAAAGACCCCGTTTGTTGTCGGAAACAGAAACACAGGGTTGAGTGGATTCCCAAGCAACGTGTCAATCAAAGCTAGGGCTTCATCTGATGAGTTGCGGCAATTCTCCCGACTTGTTCGGGGATTCAATGCTTGAACGGAAGGCACGGAGCCATAGACATCGTGTCACTGCGTAAGTTTTCGAAATCCGAGTGCCATGTCGTCTGTGTAGGTGCAGACGGATGTAGGTACTTGTATGTTAGAGCCACTAGATTAGCTGCCTCATGTTGTGCTCAACACGGCGCAGAGCCTTATGGAAAGGATCCGAACAGGAGCTCGGGGTTCGTATTGAGTGAAGGAGAAAAGTAAGAAACCTGTCACCAAAGAACGTACACTGAATCTGGAATTTGAGGGCATAGTGGCGCAGGATAAATTGGAAACTGCAGTGGATCCCAGGAACCAGAACTTCCAGATCAAAAATGGAATCAAGCATTGAATGCACTCGGCAGAAGCTTTCAAGGGATGGAGTGGGTAGCACAGCTTGATCGATGTTCCTGTGCAGGAAATGCATCTCGAGGCAGACTCGGTAAGGGCACTGGTTCGATTCCCATTGGAGAATGGGTCGCCGACTGCATGGAGGTGAGATTTGCCAACAAACCGAAATGTTCGTCTGCGCATCATGAGGGTCGTAGAATATCTTTTCGTTTGCTCGCTCCGTGTTCCGTCTGTTGCACTCTCAGTCGGTCTGGCCAAAATAGAAGACGGAGAGGGGAAAGGAGCCCTGCGTATTCTGGAACTCCATATAGCAATGGGCCACGGAATGTCAATAAGGACACCGTCAAACGTATTTGAGCGGGTGATACTGGGGCCAGGCCAGGTCCTGTGTTGTGCTGCAAAGTCCCGTTCCTACTACATCAATTGTATGGGTGCAGATGCTGAGACGACCATCAACGTCAGATAGCGAAGGCGCCTGTGATTGTCGAGGGGTTCAGGACGTCATGTTGTCACATCTGGAGCAGTTTCTCGCTGTCTCTTGGGCCACCTAGACAGACTGCAGGCGGGGCAGATCAGATTAGTTTTGCTGCAGCAAGGGAAAGCCAAACCAAAAAAATTACGTAGTGGGCATTCGGGAGACATGGAATGGACATGAAATGGAAAAGCTTCAACCGGGGCGACAGGAGAAGTACCGGTAGAAGAGAAGTTGTAAAACTATTTATATCAAGGTATTTTGTTTGCGAGGTTGGAACTTGGAAAGCTCGAAGCGCAATGATGATAATAATAGAAGCTAGCAAGCTTGGAGCTCTTTTATTATAGGACATGGAGCATGGATCGTGCTTCACTTGCTTCGATTTTCGGAAGTTCTATTCGTGTGTTGATCTTGCCTGTTGTTGGAACTTCAACCGCAAGCTGGAACTTGCCTTGTGATATCCTTGCTGCCCTGCCCTCTCCTGCTGGCGTTCGCTTCCTTGCCTTGCCTTGTCTTGCCTCTGATGCTTCTTCCGTTGGCTTTCTCGGCATCCCCTCCATGAAAAAGTGGTCTTCGAGTTGCTCTCAGCCAATGGAAATACATCTATCAACATCTGCACTGCCCTGTCCGTTTGGCCAATGATCTGGACCAAAACATCGGAATCACTCTTCTACCCAGCAGCAGAGACTTGTCAACTGTTTGTCAGTCTGTCTGTCAGTCTGTCAGTCTGCCAGACATGCGTGTGTGCTGAGCTGTGCTGTACAGCGTAATACTCCGAGACTTGACTTGACCTGACTGAATTACCACGACCTCTCGCTCTTGCTGCCATTCTGCCATCCTCACCACCCCAATTTTGAAGCTCAGAACCTGCCGAACCTGCTGCGACCAGCATCCAGCTACCTCGACTTCTCGACCTACCAACTGATAACAACTACCTCGGACCTTTGCTTCGCTTGCTCCGTTTTGCCTGTCCAGACAGCCAAAGACCCATCTTCTGCCATTGCCAATTTTTCTCTTTCTCAACCACGGTATATCAATTCTACGGACCTCCACCCACACCTACGCTCCACCTCGAGTACATACATACCCTACCCGCTGTACTTCTGGCGATCCCAACACCGACAGCCCCCATCGCTTCATTACACCACAAATTGCACTGCACTGCATCGTACACGGCCACCTTACACAAACCATAACATACCCTGTACCCCCCCTCAAGCGTTCTGCCGTTACTCTATTTACACAGAAACAACTACCCGCTGGCTCCCACCTAGCTCCGTGGTCTGATTGGGCGCTTACAACCGCACCCTCCACCCTCAAACACCTACAGACGTCTGTGAGGCGCGATATCTCTTTACGGTCCGGATCATGGAGTCGATAGCAAAGCCTGCCCCTCGAAGACTCACCAAGAAGCCCCCGCCAGCAGCTGAAGCTCAATCCATCAGAAGTCAACGCTCGTCGAGCAGCCTCCAGAGAGCTCCCTCAGCCCCTCACCCCAGATCACAGCCTGCATACGGACACTCCCGCAAGACTACATCACCAAACCCCATCGCCTACACGTCGAACTCCTCGAACTCCTCACTCGATCGAATCGGGCCCTCTCCAGTCCTGGCTAGCTCAGAATTCGGCGCGCAAGGTGGGGGACAAGGGCAATCAACAGGAACGCGTCCACTGAGCGAGAAATCGTCGTCAGAACTGATTGGGGCTCCGTTTGATGGTTCTGGCATTCTCAATCATATCGACTCCACGAAGGCGTCGGGCTACCAGAACTCTCTGCGCCGTCCCCCCCCGCCACCCCTCACTCATACAGTGTCAGACTCCCGGATGATGAGCCCGCCTCTGCGGCAGTCTGCAAGCTTTTCAGCAGGAGACAGGATGAACGAGAAGACACCCCCTCGCGTGAGCGAGAACCAATTGATCAGCCCCAAGAGATACTCAGACGAGAGCAAGGAGCCCAAGGTGGGCATGATAAGGAAGAAATCTGCTTTTTCGGGCTTCATGAGCAGCATCGGAGTTGGATCCCCTCGAGGCGTCAAGATATCGGCCCCAGAAAATCCAGTACACGTCACTCATGTTGGATATGATAATCAAACGGGACAATTTACGGTCGGTTTTGCTAACCAGTCAAGATGGCGTTGCTGATTGCTTTTTTAGGGCCTTCCAAAGGAATGGCAACGCATGATCAACGATAGCGGCATTACGAAGAAGGAGCAAGAGCAGAATCCCGAGGTGGTTATGGAAATTGTTGGGTTCTATAAGGAGAATGCAGATAAAGGCGGAGATGAGGTATGGGACAAATTTGAGAATGCAAGAGTGCCAGAACTACGGGTTGGAACTTCGACACCAGCACCTCTTTCCCCAGCCTTGCTGAACACTCCCAACTATGGATCGATGACCAGTCCGCCAGCAAGTCCGCGGTTCCCATCAAATCATGAGACAAGCTTCGAAAATCCAAGATCGCCCCCTCCGGTGCCACGACCAGGACAAGCTCCCACATCTCAACCAAAGGATGTCAATGGAATGGTTCCCACTCGGCCAGCTCCCCGGCCACCTGTTGCATTTCCAACGAGGGCAGCTCCACCGCCTCCAATGCTCGGGAAGGATTCTGGTATTGGAATTCCTCGACAAAGCGAAGATTTACCAGCACTGACATATGTCCCTCCCGATTCAGCGCCAATGCTTCCAGAAGAGCATCGTTCTAGATCCAATTCACGAGCGAATGGAAACTCTCCGTACGCCACACCACTTCAAGTCGCTTCCCCTCAAGCGCTCTACACCCAGCAGTTGGTGCAACAGCAAGAGGCCGCCATGCACCAAGCACAGCAACAGCAAGGCCCGCTTTCTCGTGCTCCAAGTAAGCGTCAACAGCAGCCCACTCCTCCGAACTCTCAGGGGCAATTTCAACAAGCACCAAATCTCAACGGCGTACCCCATCCCAGTCAGCAAGTCAGAGCTGCTCCGGGTCCTCGACCACGACACCGTGCACGTCAAAGTACTGGTTTCGACATTGTTGCACGTTTAAAGCAGATCTGTACAGAAGGTGATCCAAGGGAAATTTACAAAGACCTCACGAAGATCGGGCAAGGAGCATCAGGTGGAGTGTTCACTGGCTATGAGAGAGGGACCAACCGACTGGTTGCCATTAAACAAATGAATCTGGAGCAACAGCCAAAGAAAGACTTGATCATCAACGAAATCATCGTTATGAAGGAAAGCTCACACCCGAACATTGTCAATTTTATTGACAGCTATCTGGTATCTGGCGAATTGTGGGTGATCATGGAGTTCATGGAAGGTGGAAGCTTGACAGATGTTGTCACATTCAACATCATGTCCGAAGGTCAAATCGCGGCTGTTTGCCGAGAGACGCTCAAGGGGCTCCAACACCTGCATTCCAAGGGCGTCATCCATCGTGATATCAAGTCGGACAATATTCTGCTCTCGATGGATGGAAACATTAAGCTGAGTGAGTTATGCCTCTACAGCGTTCAGAAGTATTTGCTAATTTTATCTAGCCGACTTCGGTTTCTGTGCTCAGATCAATGAAGCTCATAATAAGCGAACAACCATGGTTGGAACGCCCTACTGGATGGCTCCCGAGGTTGTGACACGAAAAGAATATGGGCGCAAAGTCGATATATGGTCTCTTGGCATCATGGCTATCGAGATGATCGAGGGCGAACCCCCATATCTCACCGAGTCGCCACTCCGAGCACTTTATCTCATCGCAACAAATGGCACGCCCGCAATCAAAGACGAGCATGCTTTGAGCCCAGTTTTCAAGGACTTCCTGTACTTTGCGTTGAAGGTGGACCCAGAGAAGCGAGCAAGTGCTCATGATCTTTTACGAGTAAGAATCTCTATATCTGCCCCGTGAACCCAAGCTGACAAGCAACTAGCACGACTTCATGAAGCAGTGCGCCGATCTAATCCAGCTCTCGCCGCTAGTCCGCTCAGCGCGTAGCGCCCGAGCACAAGAAAAGGCTCAGAAGGCCGCCGCATCATAATTTCTCAACAGACCTATCCATATTGGGCTCGAGGAAATGAACCCAATATTTTCCAAGCCTCTTTCATAAGATATCTGGGTGGATACGATGCACACAAAAGCTTTCTTTGACAACAAATCTGGGTGCCAATCTAGGTGGATTCGAGCTTCGGGCTACCATGGTCACCAATTATAACACATCAAATACTGCGAGAAAGCAAGGCGTTCAGGTCGGGATTTGTATCATCTGGTGAAATGTGGTTTTCATCAACGGACGCACGATACGATGGTATGCCAACATCGTGAGCGTGAGAAGTATGTTTGTTTTGAGAGACAGCTGGCTGGATCAATAGGGCATGGATGGACTTGACAATGCGATTAGACAGGCGGATGAATGGGATGATGGGCATAAGCATGGACAGGCTGGATGTTTGGGTGGATGGAAGGACGAAAAAAGAGGCTCGTCTATGACTGATGGATTGGACAGGCAGAGAGGCTTGGTGGCCTACGGGTGTGGAGTGTACCCGAACTCGACGGGAGGAACGACTTGAATGCTGGAACGTCGGATTGTCGGATTGTCCATACCGAGGAAGACAAGGATGGTGGTTTCCTTTGTTCCTATCTACTTACTGTAGCAGAATCAGAGTTCGAGACAATTGAACTGGATGGGAATGAACCTACTCGCCTCCTTCGATTCACTTTTGCTCACCAGTACCCATTGTCACCATACAGTCAGTCATTGATACGAGTAAGTATGATTGACCATGAGTACCGATCCTTTTTGAGAAGATGAAATTGCACAGGTCGATTCCCTAACTCGCGCAATAGCTCAAGAGAAGTATTACGTGCCTCCCTTCCATCGTCAGACGTGCATCTAGCATGTGGAAGCACCAGTAGTTCTGGAATATGTTTTCTCTGACAATTCCTTTTCGTATGCCAATTCTCTTTTCGCTGTCAACCAGGCAACAATCGAGTCAATGCAAAAATTTGGAAAGCGTTCTGTATTCCTGTACTTCGATTAGTGCTCGATATGCCTTGATATTATGAAGTGCATTATGAAGCTCACTTTATGCGGAGAGCGTGTATTGAGAAGGCAAGTCAAGAGAGAAGTGGGACCGCCTTCGCTCTTTCCATATACGAACTTTTGTTTAGCGAAGAGAGTCGCTGGAGGGGCAGGAAGATCTGGTCTTTATATTGTTTGTTATTGCATATTCAACTCAGTTCCATCAATTGGGTGAACGCTTAGTCGTAGGAAGATTTATCAGTCATGGTCTTGGGGTAAGAGTACAGCTTCTACTGTTTGCCATCAGCTCTTCCATCTGTGGGTGAGAACTAGAAATGAAGAAACAGAAGAAGACATGGTGGAGTATTGTAGAGGTCCTTCGAGTACGTGGACCGGTTGCGGTTCGAGACAACCTAGGATATCGAGAGGAAGAAATTCCAAGCTAGAAAGAGACGAAGACAGGAGGGACTTACATGACAGTGCAGCTAATCTGCAGTTTCCAATTACATATTTCTACCTATACAACTACCAACCTTAGATCGCATCCGATCAGGAGCTTCTCACTCTCAAATAGAGATCAAAAAGGATCAAGCACGGAAGGAAAGGAGACAGAACTTGGGGAATTGAGAGTATCCATCGGGACTGGACTTCACGAAGCACCACAAATGCTTGGCAGGCACCATTGTCAACATCTTCCGATCCTCCAAGGCTTCCAACCGTTCAAAATTTGTAAGATGTCGGTCGCGAAATCGGGTTACCGACTCGCCATCTTCAGCCTCACAATCGTTTAAAGACTTGAGCGTACTCTCCCCCAACCGCTTGTCAGCCAATCGGGTTTCCCACCAATCACAATCCAAACAAGCCCCGATCTTTCGTTACCCCTGAGCATATTCCTGGACCCCACTACTCGGCAAGGATCCAAGATCTTCAACTGCTTTCGAATTTATGACTTTGATAGTGGCTAGACTTTTCAGGACCCTTGAGGAGCTCGCAAATGCCCCAATATGAGTTAGAAGACAGCTGTCAAACGCTGTCAGATTCCGCTGTGCCTCCTCCGGACATGGAAACTGTGGGCAAAGGCTCCGCCGAAAGCCCGTTTATGAGGCTCTGGGAAAGCCTTCCACCGCATATATGTGACACAAAGCACCCTGTTCCATTTCGCTTCTGGTGGTCATGGATCGATGTGAACGCGACAGGCCGCTTTCTAGCTACCAACGTTCCACAATCAGAGCATATATCGAAACAAGCATTTCACAGACGCGCTCCCGGGTCCTCCTCCAATGGCACCACCAGTATCTACACCAACAGTGAAGAAGTCCCGAAATGGACGCAAGACTTGCAAGTATGGCTTCCAATGTATCCAATCACTCTCGCAATACCGTGTTAACTCCTTAGGATTCGTCGAGTCAAATGTGATGAGACCAAGCCGTTTTGTTATCGTTGCAAGGAGTTGCACATCAAATGCGACGGCTACGTGATCAAGCAACCAAAAGGCAGAGACGGCAAAGTGACGTTCTTTCCTATTCTTCCAGAAAGTCAAGAGACATCCATCATAATTAGCACAAGAAGTGCAACCGGCTTGCAATCTCTCCGACCAAGAATATCGCTATTTCGACATCTTCCGGCAGACAACCGCTTCGACACTAGCTGAATAATTGGATACCACTCTCTGGAACCGTATCGTGCTCCAGGCCACTGAACCAGCACTTCCCATCAAACACAGTGTTATAGCTCTCGGCGCCCTGCACAAAGCTCTTAGCGGTGATCCGCACCCACACGAAGCAGACAGCAGACTTCCCCAGAGCACACCCTATCCTTTCGCTCTTCAGCAGTACGGCAAAGCTCTCCACCTGGAACGCACTTCAATTGCAGCCGCCTGGGAAACTCAACTTGATACTTGTGTCTTGCTTATCTCCTGCTTCCTCTCTATCTGTTTCGAATGTATTCATGGCTCGACCTCGACAGCCGTAGCGCACATCCAAAGCGGAATCTCCATGCTCGATGAATTCTGCAGCAAACAACCTCACTGCATCTCGTTCAACGAACGACAAGCCCTGCCTGGCTTCCTCGAAGATGAAATGCTTTCTGTTCTCTCTCGGCTCGAAAGCGATGTCACGGGTCTATATGATGCTAGCATGCTCAGCCCACAACCTGACGTCGAGGCAGCTGTCGTAGGAGTGTTCTACTACATGCCAACCGACACCTTCGAGAGTCTCACATCCTCCAGAAAATATCTCGATCTACTCCTTCGCGAAGTAGGATGGTTCGTCATGTCGTGCAACGAGCAGCGATGGGCATACCTCGCTGGACATCACGGGACGAACACGCCAGATACAAATACGGTCACGGGTATGATTTTTACCATCGAGCAACAAGAACGCGCGGAGATGTTCCAAAACCTCCTCCGGCAATGGCTTTCTACATTCCAAGCCCTTGTACACAGTACTCGTCAATCACACAATCCTGACGCCAACCTCTCCATCATTGCGTTGTCTCTTCGCTCTCTCTGCGCCTCGATCTCGCTCTCCTGCTGCTTTGGTCCAGAGACCGCATATGATGCCTACATACCCGATTTCGACCGCGCGTTGCGGCTAGCAGAGGATCTACACTTGGGTGGTCCATCATCGAGAAGTGTGATGCCAACATTCATTACAAGTAGCATACTGATTCGGAGTTTGTATTTTGTGGCCCTGAAGTGTCGACAGGGCGGGATTAGGAGGAGGGCGTTGGACTTGTTGGAGGGTATGCCAAGACGACAGGGGATCTGGGATGCTGTGTTTGTGTGTAAGGTTGCGAGAGTGGTGGTTGATATTGAGGCAGGGCATTATAATGAGGGTACTGTCCGGGAAGGAGGGAAAGGTCGGTATGAGGGTGATGGGCTTCCGCCCGAGGAGAGGAGGGTGACTTCGCCTAAAACATCTTTTGATTTGTACAAGCGGAAGGGGCAGATAAGGTTCTTACAAGCTCCGGAGTACGACGACGGACTGAGTTATATAGTTGGAGAAAGAGACATTCTGTGGTGAGAAGATTGAGACTGGACATCTAGCTGAACATGCATAGATAGAGGGGTACGTAGAAGTCAACAAAACTATTGAGCACTTTCGCGAATGGATCTTGAAATAAAGTAAGTCGACGGCCTATCGCCTGTCTGCGGACACAATCAAAACAGCCATCGTATCAATGATCAAGAGCACTTCTTCATAGTCCACTATGAAACACCTTAATCGCGGGGTTTCAGCCCAACAAGATACTGCTTCGACACGAATACTGGGACCAAGAAAAGCCTCAACTCATGCGATTGATTCGGCACCAGAGTCAGCTCAAATTTCCGTACGACCATCGCCAACAGCAATCTCAATTCCCTCAGAGCAAATCTGTAAGCATGTCAGCACTTCCCTCAAGGTTCAAAAGTACATTCGTAGGGGTGAGTGAACGGGGATCCATACTGCATCCCAATACAATTCCTCGGCCCAGCAGAGAACGGCAATGTAGCTTTGCGGTCCACTTCATGTCCTTTGTACGGTCCAAGCCAGCGCTCTGGGATGTATTGTTCTGGGTCTGGCCAGTCTGCGGGATCTTTGCCGAGTTCGGCGAGGCTGATTGATATTTGTGTCTAGTGGAAGTCAATATTGTGGTTTGCTTTGGTAAGGGGAGGAGATATGGTTTTGAATTACTCCTGGGGGGATTTCATAGCCGTTTACTACGACTGGCTCTGTTACGAGGCGACCGAATGCTGTGGGGCCGATTAGTAGATAGAGAGAGCGATGTTGAGAAGGAAAATGTGGACATAACGTACCGACCGCTACGGGCATGACTCGCATACTCTCATTCAGAGCCGCGTTCAGATACGGTAGATTGTTGGTTTTCTCGAATGTAATTGGGTCGTCTCGAGATGGGAAGGCTTCGTCTAACTCCACAGCGAGTTTCTTAAGCTTGCCAGGATTGTTGAGCAGCAGGAGCAGGCAGAATGTGAGGGTCACGCTTGACGTGTCGGTTCCAGCGACCATGAACAGCGTCATGTCGGCCTTGATGTGACCTTCCAAGCTGTGAGAGTACGAATACTTAGTATCTTTACGGTTGAAAGTTTAAAATAACAGAACTGGCCAGGACGATTCGCCAAGAGTGGAAGAGACATGGAGGGGGTGGGTTTGAAACCACTTACTACTCGCTTGGATACTTCTCCTTAGTATCAATCAACATCTGCAGAAGATCCTTCTTGGTATTCTTCGTAACCAAGCTACGCCTCTTAGATAGGATACCGCTAAGCCGTCGTTCGATTTCTGGATCCACGGGATTGGGCACGAAGGGTAAGTATTTCAGAAATGGAAATTGGGCGTGGACGAGCATCTTCTGGAGCTGTCTGGAGAAGATCTCTTTTAGGTGGGTGTTGTTGGTTTTAGTAAGGTTCCAGGACTCTCCGAAGACTGTTGCGGTGAGGACGTCCTACGCCATCATTAAATCATCATACATTTGCAGCGAAAGTTCGGACATGGAGTGGGAAAGGGCTGGATTTAGGAGAGTGACTTGGCATTGACTTACTGCTGTGGCATTGGCGAGGTTAGAAAACATGTCTACTTCCGCATAACCATTCGCCTCTTCGCATTTCTTCTCGAGAAATTGTTGGAATACGTCTATACACTCCATCATCGCAGGTTCTAGATTGTTGAGATAGCTGATCGAGAAGCCATTGGATAACAATCGCCTCTACGGATGGAACCTGGGTCAGTTCATTTGCTAAACAGGCAAATTGTCAAGTACTTACTCTATGCTTGTGGGCATCCTTGTCTCTCTCGGTGAAGATATCGGCATGATGGCGATCTGGTCGAAAACCATCGTAGACTGGTGATTTCTTCAATACGTTTTCGACGAGTATTTGCTGGGCAGTATCCTTTCCCTTGACGAGGACAAGCTCTGGACCTAGACACTGGAATGTCAACAACTACGCTCCGCCAACTTCATCCCATGTGCCCAATGCCTGACGTGATCTTACCAACGCGGACTGTATCGCCATATTTCTCAAATAGCCTCGGTATCTCGTAATAGTGACCCCCAGATGCGAGACGTAGTCGCCAAGGTAAAGGTGTCAGTTTGCTCAGTGTCGGTCCTGGAAGTTTGGAAAGAGGTCCTGTGTAGGCAAGTATCAAGGTCACAACGACGCGCCGGGCGACTTCCGCCAGCACGGTGTAGAGCAACAACCACAGGTAATTCGCCATATTCGTCGAAGACGCCGTTGAAGATGCTAGATTGTAACTGTAATTGAACTCAACCTATTCAAATTTTTTCTTCTGGGGTATAGCTGGGTATATTGCAGCAAGCAGCACGAACGAAAGGCAACCAAGTCCGTTCCCGTGGCCGTTCCAGTCCCAGAAGTCCCTGCTTTTCCGAGTTATCTGCCCGCTTTGCGCATCACAGTCAGGCTATACCAAATTGAGACTAAGTGATTGGATAGAAGAAACCGGATTTTCGATAGCAGCAGGAACCTCGGCCGAGGGAGTGATGGTCGGAAAAAGAATGCTGGCTTGGCTGTCAGCATTAAAGTGGTGAGGCGGCACAGCAGAGCCTCTGACAAGGTGTGTACTGGTGACGAGCTGATACTGATAACGTCCCGCATATGGAAAGCATGGCGAATTATCGAAAATGATCAATTTTTGATGTTTGGGTCAGGCTAGCCTGGATATTGTAGACGCTCAACTAGCAGTTGCAAAGCAGTACTCTGTTATTCGTGTAGAAGCAGGTGAGATTAGGTACGAAACTTCGACTTATTCAACTGCCTCCCAAAGAGCCTCCAAATATGCTACCTGTGTGGTATCAGACCTACTACTTTGAACCAGATTATTTGCTTGTTGTCCCAACCTCGCCGCCTCAATACCATAAGTCGACGCATACCCATAACCAACATCCGCGGCGCCATACGTGTATCTTGGCTGAGAATAACCACTATAGTTGATAGACGAGGAAGCCGAAGCCGACATGTCTAGACGCTGGTAAAGCATGGACGACCCATTCAAAGTCTGCTGCTGCATGAGCCTGATTCTTTGCTGCGATAAAAGACGTTTCATAACTGGGACAGTCTGCCAGTAAACGCTTGCGCGATGGCGGACGAGCTCTACGAAGCCGGCATAGTCGTTCGTATCACAAGCGTTTTTCCATATCTCTCGCATGCGTGGTGAGTAGATGTCGCAAGAACATTCCGTTTCTTTAAGCTGGTTGCGGACCACGATCATCGACTCTAGCGCGGTGCCTTGAATAGTCTCCTCGAAGCAATCTGGGCACGCAGAGAAGTCAGAAGTACCGTACCAGCGTCGCCCTTTCACGAATGTTGACCGTGGACATGGCTGTGTGACGCCTTGGTAGCGGGCTATGAAGTCTCGGAGAACACTGAACTCCTTCACGCATACGGCTTCGTTGAGCGCGTCCATGTATTTGGAGAATCCGTAGCGAGTCGGGTAGAAGTCGCAGGCCCAGTCACTGTAAGCAATACCAGCTTCAGTATGAGTCTTCATATCGACCTGCTTGAAATGTGACCCAAACCCGAAGAGGTCGATGCAGCAAGTGTAGCAGCTTTGGCAGATATTGAAGTCTGCATCGCCGGTGCCGTCCTTGACGATCAAAGTGTAGGATTTGCCTTTTCGAGCCGTTCCATCACACAATTCCTCATGCATGAAGATCTTGGCCGCTTCACACCATAACTGAAAATTCTCCGAGAAGATAGCTTCCTGGACGGCGATGGCCATAGGAAAGTAGCTAAGCATACACGTCAGGCTCTTCTGATGTTGAATTTGGCCACTACTCAGTGGAGTTGATGTAAAGTGACCTTGGATGCATGTGGAAGCTATTCTGTCTAAATAGCAAGCCTCGCAAATTATGAATCCAGGTAGGCTGTCTTTTGGCTGGAACCATCTCGTTGACTGGGCCGCACGCTCTTTGTATGGCTCACAAGCTGGAACTTTTAATCGATGTGTAGTAGCAGCAACGAATACCCGCCAGTCATTGCGGGCTCCTTCCAAACATGCTTCCAATGTACGGCGGATAAGAGGTACTGCAATATCACAAGCCCATACTTGACCAGCAGGCTGAGGTGCGCTCTTCTCGAAACGTGATGAGAAAGAAGTGTGCGCGATGTAGTCCTCGTAACAAGCTTCACAGCTGACCATGCCATCGATTTCGCCATTCCTAGGTTTGTACCATGTCGTGCTGAGATTGGCGTTGGCCCCTCCGAGACCATGGCATGTTGTGACTTTCAGCCCTGTTCTGGAAGCCATGAATGTTCTCAGGGCCAGAAAGTCGCCTTTCTTGTATAAAGATTTTGGATGTGGGCGTCCGAACATGCAAAATAGCGTTTGGTGCTTGGTGCCTGTGAACGAGCCGAATGAAATGCCGCATCCTGACTCAAAACCGTGGATGATGGTATTGTAGCAGTGTGAGCAGACTGTGAACGCTTTGGCCTGCTCTGGGTAGTACCAAAGGGCGGGGAATTGGACAGGGTCTCGCTCAGGACATTCGCGGAGAAAGGATCGTGAGGTATAAGGGCGGCTTGTAATGAGGTCCGAGATTGGAACTGTATTTCCTGTTGACATACTTGAAAATTGAATTGTGCTATGCGGAGGAGCTGGATCGCTATATGCGCTTCTTGGGTAGGTCTTCGCTTGCTGAATGCCACTTGCTTTTTCATCACGAGATGTGTTTGCAGGAAAATAAGGAGGTATATTGTTGCTGGGCGAGTCATTGGGGTATCGATATCCGCTGCTTCCAGATGGGACCTGTTGTTGTGTATATGGCTGACTCGGGAAGTCATCCGAATTGCTAGAGTGTGGAACTTGAGGCTGCGTAGGCTGTACAATGGCCACGGGCGTAGTCCACAGCCTCCCAAATCCATTTGTGATGTTCTCGACAGCCTCTGACTGAAGATCATCGGCAACAGTAGGCTGTCTATAACGATCCGTATTGCATGACTCCTCTCGATCAGGGTTTGTGGAGGCTGCCCTCAAGGGCAGCCTAGGTGGAAGCGGTGGTGCAGGTCTAGGAGGCAGTCGAGGTCCACTGCCTCCAATTCCGCTTCTAGGTGGGAGTCGAGGAGGAAGCTCTCTGTGGTCCATTCTCAGAAAGGTTTCTACGGTACTCCGACATCCTTGGAAGATTGTAGACAGATGCAATCCGGAGTTGCCAGATTGAAATGGGAACCGCCAAGAGTGGGCTGGGAAGTATGCTAAGTGGATCCAAAAGTGAGACATTTTGACTAGGCTGATAGTTAATTGGCCTGCTTGTATCAATATGATTGAGGGGGGGGACTACTTACCTGTATACAATTCACCGGTCAGGATATGAGCACCTAGCAGATACTCACAATTGATTGACGATCGACAACTAACTCGCGGTATGAGCAGGTCACATCTCTATGACCAACTGGTCACAATGGAGAGCTAAAAGATCGCCATCAAGATAGAAGAAGTAAGCTTTTATCTCCTTCCGTTCATTGCATTCATTTTTTCTTGCTCCCATAGAATACGCTCCAGATGCGCAATAAACTCATCCTATCTCATCTACTCCTGGTGCCGCGGCACCGACGTATCCAGAGACAGCCATCCTTTCAACGCCACAGCCAAAGATAAGAGAAACGAAAAGCAAAGCAGAGTTCTGTTTGTAAAAGGTGGAGCAACTCGAACTAAAGGTCGGAATTACTGCAAAACGCAAGCAAGCAGGCATATGGTACGAGAAGACGGCAAGATTATGTATGGCGGCAGTGTCGGAGGAGGCATTGACTGCAATTTCGAAACATTGGACATTCAGATCAATTTCTTTCGGGCATGGAAGAGCTTAGGGCAGCTTCCTGGGTTTGGCTTCTCTAGGCCATATCCTCATTTTTCTTAAAGACCCTGTTTCATTGTCAGCTAAATTCACGGGTGGCATCAGAGGGACACACAAATGGCTCTCGTAGAAGTGCAGCATCTGTTTCCAAGTTAGCGAGCTTACTTTTGTAAATTGTGGGCTTGTTTACCTTTTGTGGGCATCGCTTGTAAACTTGGGCTAATGGATGCTGAGTCTTGTGTCCACCCTTCCAGGTCAAGTATACTACAACGCTTCCCTCGGTACCTTCGCATGCATCAATTGCGACCACAGCGTCCTCCCAGCTTCCAGTTGGTGGTTTAAAGTCGGCGGCTGCTACACTGGATGGGGGAGTAGCTGAGGCAGGGTGATCCTTTGACTTGCGGCCTCTCTTGGCCCCATTTTCTAGAGGTGTGCCTGTGCTTGCTCTTCCACGCTTCTTGCCCTTCTTTCCTGATGCAGCTTCCGCCTTCTTTTCTTCCCAAGTGGATAATATCAAATCTTTACCCCCAACTGACTCAAGATATTCGCCCAAGATCACCGCCGCGGTCTCACTATAGCACTTGTCAGCCACGTACTCCTAATTTAATCAAGAGGTGATGCTTCATACAGATTTTCCTCTGGCTCCCAGGTCCTGTCTGACTTCTTCTCGAAACCCTCCCATTTCACCTCGTACTTGATCTCTCCAGTCTGTGACCCAGTCAGGACCCGGGCTTGGCTCCCCCCGCAACCAGACACTCACATCTTCATCGACTATGTGATTTGTAATTTTCTCAACGACGTACTCGTCCTCAGGCAATTCCTCATCGTCGTCGTCGTCCTGGTTGTTGTCGGATTCGACGTTCAAAGCCTCTACTTCTTCAACGGGTGTTTTCGACTTGCTTTTTCTTTCCTGCTTAACTTTCTCTTGTTTCGCCTTCGGAGCTGGCGCAGCAGGAGCTGGTGCATCGTAATTGCTGCTCACATCGGAGGCTTCGTCGTCGGTGATTTCTGCGCGAGTTTTGGGTGAGCCAATGCCAAAGAATGAAGCTATCCTAACCATAATTGCTGTCGTTGCAGCTTTCACTGCAGGGATATCGCGAAGGTAGAGGAAGTTGATCGTGCTACTTACGAGGAGGCATATTGTTTGGGCTGAGTACCGTTGTTGAGACTGCTCGGGGAGGTTTGTGTTTGCGCCTCAGAGCACAGTGAACGTAATGCGGAAGAAAATGAGAGGCCACGAGTAGATAATTGAAGTGGCAAATCTGTTCAATAGTGAACAAATACAATTGATCGATCACATTGACGTTTCGATGTGAAGGTGAGGGGAGGGGATCTCGAGCTGTTATTAGGAACGCGACAGAGTCGCAAATCCAATCGCGTAGAAGCTTGGGTGCACATTGAGGCTAGTCTCAAAGTGGCCTGGTGCGTAACTTTCTTGAATGCTTTGAAGCCGTTCTTGACTCCCCTCAGCCTTCAGATTTAAAGCTTAATTCCTACATACATATGATTTCTTGGCTTACAAGCCATAATATCTTGCCCTCTATTCACCGGTATTATCTATTGAATTTGACTGTCAAGTATCATTCACTCGGCGTAATGCTACATAGGTGAAATGGATGCCTTAACCCTTCCGATCCCGAAACTCTCAGTCGACCACTTCTCTTTCATTTCAGAGTGTTTGTCAACAAGGGACATTCGATCCGCTAGATTGTCGAATCGAGAAGTTCACTTCTTTTTGACTCCTTACTTGTTCCGATCTGTTACCTTCGCTTCTCATCAAGAATATCTTGACAGAGTTAAAGCCATTCCCAGAGACTCGGCACTCTCTTGTAATATCAAGGTCTTACGATTTGATACTACGATTTTCAAACGACCTAATAACCTAGAACAGTTAGATAAATAGCCGTGAGTTTCGTATACTTTTCTCACGAGTAACATCAAATATGCTGAAGCTTGCTGAAAAGTTCCAAGAGACTTCAAGTGCAATGGCTTAGAACTTCCGCAACTGAGCTTCCAGAAAAGTAGTTCGGGAAAGCCAGACTCCTGTGAGCGATGTCGTACTACCATCGATCACAGTCACTACATGTGTCAACGTGAGTCCATTAATGAAGACCTCGAGCTGCATCTCGGCCGAACCTTTGACACGCTTCCCAAGATAAATGCTGTCATTCTATCTACAGGCTTGAACTTGAACTCCATGTCACCTGACGCAATAAATGGCCTGTAGCAATACTCACTCACTCGCGTATACATCCGTAAAATACAATGGCTTGCACTTTTTCGAACCATAGCGGATCGAAAGTTAGGAATCTCAAAACTTGCCTCGGAAGGGCGTTAGGTAATAGAGAATTATAGCCATCTAGACAACGGCAACTTTGGTGATGATGACAGAGAGGCTGTTGGATCTATCAAATCCTGTTTCGCCGACCTCAAATCTGCCGTCTACGACAAAGAGATATTGCCAGGGATATTATCGTCGGATTTCAAGCTCGACCCGGCAGAGCTAGCAATTACCCAGCAGGTGTTCAGCAATCTTACGTACCTAGACTTGCACCTCTTCACGAAGGAAGAGCTAGGCGTGATGGACTCCTTCCAGACGACTGGCTTGCCCACCTCATACTGGGCAGACTTGCCAAAGGCTCTCCGATCCTTGGGACAGATATCCAATCTTTCTCTAGATTTCCGCATTCGCAGAATGCTTGACCAGCAGCATTATATGTTCTACTTCCATGACGACCTTACGGAGCTATTCGACAGTCTGATACTCACAATCCCCAAGCTGCGCACTCTCAGTCTATCACAATTTCGAAGCTCTGGGGTAAGCGTGAAGTCATTCTTGGAACGGCATGCTGGCTTACGAAACCTGACGTTGAAGTACATTATCGAGGTGCCAGATCTGGCAACGTACTGGAATGACCCTCCAGAGCCAGATCAAAGGATATCTCCACAGTGGGTAGAAGCTCTCGATATGCTGAGGAATTACGAGCTCAAAAGGCTTAATTTGAAAGGCATCGAAGGTTTTGGGATCGGCTATCACCGCCATGGCAGCGAGAATGAAGATCTTCTTCTTGCTAATGTTCATCACTATGTTTTACACGGTATGCCATTCTTGTGCACTCAACCCAGAAACGTTCTCGGCAAATTCTACATGTTCCACTGAAATGCCTGACCACCCTCCTTTGAGACGATTGCTAAACATCAATTCCTACCTTAGGTTACGGTAACAACCCACTTCTTCAGATGAACAAGGCCTATACAAGCCAGGGCTTGTCCCTGGATTGGGATGAGGAGCTGTGGTAAGTCGGTAACACGGAACCGCCATGGATATGCAATACCTACACGGCATGAATGTGAAGAAGTGCACACCGAGAATAACGCCCACCATAAACACAGATCATTTCCCACTGTCTGCCTTACACCACGTTTAATTGAAGCTGGCGCAATAATTCCTTGGCATTTCGGAAAGGTTGATATTTGAAGCAGGCCGGGGTGATTCTGCACCGATCCGGAAAAGGGGCAACGCACTTATGCGAGTCCGACTCTGATTGCAACTTTCATTTCGTCAACCTTTTTCCCTGTCACTCCGTACCATCCCAACGATCGAAACTGGAAGTCGAGATTGTGCGGTTTATCCAATGACAACGTGATTATCAAGTGAGAATTTAGGCCGCCCCTGTAAGATGCCCTAATCCCTTGTAGACTGTAAGACCGGGCTGACGCCGCTAGACTCCACATCAGCCTTTATGTCAACTGCACTTCTTATTTTATCACATTAGTCAACTCAAAAATCGACATCTAGACATCACGGAAATCTATGTTGATGGAATGTAACATCCCTTTCCGATCATCATCATGGCGCGCTCAACCCCCAAATTTAAAGCCATCATCGTAGGCGGTTCGGTCGCAGGACTAACTCTAGCTCACATGTTCGAGCGCGCGAAACTAGACTACGTACTCCTCGAAGCGCGAGACACGATATCACCATCAATTGGCGCAAGTATTGTGATCATGCCGAATGGAGCGAGGATCCTGGATCAGTTAGGCCTTTATGATGTGATGAGAGAGAAGTTTATGACGGGCATGAGAAGGACGTTCACGAGGCGGTCTGATGGTAGAGTACTTTCTAGCAACGAGTGGCCAACGATGGTGGAGGAGAGGTAAGTTGCTGATGTCTTGATTAGTATGAGATAGGATGGCTGACTGATGTTTAATGAAGGTTGCAATATCTCTGTGGGATCTGCGAGAGGAGAACCTTCTTGCGGTCAATGTATGACCAGTTGAGAGATCAATCGAAAGTCAGGACTGGGAAGAAAGTAGTTTCTGTCCAACATAGCGATAGCTCTGTTACTGTTGTGTGTCAAGACGGAAGCGAGTTCGTCGGAGATATCGTCATCGGAGCCGACGGCATTCACAGCTTCATTCGGCAGGAGATGCAGAGGTTTGCTGAGGAGAACGGCCCTCCAGGAGTCATGGATAGGGACAAGACCAGTAAGTCACCAATCCAGTTTCTCCTAGTCGTCGCTTCTTCTCGACCCCTGGAAACCCACGATCAAGTTGGACAACAAGGAGATCAACAACTAAACTCCACAGGCATAACCGCAGAATATAACTGCTTCTTTGGAATCTCCTCATCGAACACTTCCCTCACGCCCGGAGACAGCCACACCGCCGCTGAAATCGACCACTCCGCCCTCCTCTTCGTCAGCGCCGGCAACCTCCCGCAATGGTTCTTCTTCTCCAAAATGCCGCGCCGCTACATCGGCGCATCCAACATCCCGCGCTTCACAAAAGCAGACATGGACGCCCAAGTTGCACAATACAGCGACTTCCACGTCACCGAAGACGTGACACTGAAACATCTTGTTGACACTTCAGAGAAGATCTCATATTTCCCACTCGAGGAAGCGAACCATGAACACTGGACGTTTGGGCGATTTGTGTGTCTTGGGGATGCGATCCATAAAATGACGCCGAATATGGGGCAGGGAGGGAATCAAGCTATTGAGAGTGCGGCGGTGCTGACGAATTGTCTGTTGGAGCTGCTTAACGCATCGGAGGGAAAGAAGGCGCAAGCTAAGGAGATAGAAGAGACGCTGTTAAGGTATCAGGATTTGCGACAGCAGCGTGCAAGGATGATTGTGGGTTTCTCGGCGGATTTGACGAGGAGTGATGCGCTTGCTACGCTGGCGCATACATTGCGTTTTCTCTTCAAACCGCCGCCGGGGGGGTTTGTGGCTGGTATGTAGGAGGGAATCTTTGACATCCTCAGGTTTCCATATGGACAGGGAATGATACTGACGCCGAGCTAGATTTCTCGACTGAGTTGTTCAGATCAGCGCCATCGCTGAATTTCCTACCGCAGCCATCTCGGATCGCGGATAACGAATTTTGGAATGAGGACGGTGAGGATCTTTCGAGAAACCGAGTTCCGAAGGAGAAGGATGTAGGGACGAAAGCACGGTACGTAATTCATTCTGTTTTGTGGGAGGACATTACTGACACGCCTTCTAGACTGTGATGGGTGAAGCGTGTATCTCCGAGAAAGGCCATGTAGTTGTTGAAAAGCAAGAGCTGGAGTAGAAGACTCATTGCGACGAGAAAACTAGAACATACGTAATTCCGTGAAGCATGGAAAGATGAGAAACAAGCTAGACTCAGGACAACGTCGTTCTAGGACGTTCAAAAGTCGATCTGCTGCGAAGACAGAGAACTAGAGTTAGATCTACGAGAGCAATTGAGTGACAAAGATACATAGCCATGTTGTCTGAAGGACCGATCCCAATGTACTTGCCATAATGAATACTCGTCTTCTAGTGATGTTCAGCAGGCTCAATCTCCGAATGTGCCTTCCTCAAGCGGTTTTTCGGATACTCATTATCTCGAGATCTGTAAGACCCAATGTGATTTCTAGGTTACTGGGTATTCAATCGTGTCAGCGCGAGACCCACGCTTCTTCAAGCTTTATCTTAATGACATCCCGTCCATACTTGACAGATCGATAAAACGACGGTCTTTCCAATGAAGAGCGCGGAATCTCATCTTGCTTCCTGCAGGACTCAATCGAACCTATTTCAATCTGCAATCGGGATCGACTTCCCCGAAACGGGCAGGGTACACAGTACACAAAATCTCCGTTTCTACAAACATAGGTGACAGATAAAAGATTCGATAGAGGAACGGCTGATAACGCAAAATATAGCATTGCAAATATGAAAGGAGAGAATAGTGGAAGACCAAGTAAGCAAGTATAAGAAGAGAGGAAGCCGCTTGTCAAAATGTGGCGTTTCTCGCCAAGCAATTCTGACTTTAACGACATCGGCTCATCGGACTTCTTCCCCTCCAAGCAGCACATCAATCAACTCAAGCAATCTGAGGGACAGCAGATGCAGTGCTACACGGTCCGGTATGATTGCAAGAGCTCTTTGTCAATGTATCCTGTGCTGGCGATTTCTCCGCGATCGTCGAGCTGCACGTTGGCCAAAGGTGGGTTGAAAAGTTGAGGTGGCAATTGACCTATCTCTTTCCACAGCAGCACATGCATCATTCCGCCCTTCGAATCCATACATACCCTGCTGGAAAATACGACGTCGACAGCATCTTCCTCCAACCCATCTGCCAGCTCGACAAAGTTTCCGTCCATCAGTGAGCAATATCAAGATAAGGCAAAGTCAGCGAAGGCATCCAGCTATCTCTTCAGGAGTCAGGACAGCGCTTCCCGAAACAGAATCCAACACATCTAACTAAGCCTGTCAAGCCAGTCAAGCCACCAGCTTCGGCAAACCTCCCGAATCAATCTCGCACGCCTTGCTGCGCTACATCGTCATTGGCTTGCTTGATCGGTCCGCGTCGCGACAAGAAAGAAAACCTTTCAACAAATCTGCATTCTGCAATGAGATTATAGGATACCGGGGATGGAAGGGAGGGAGGACAGGACTTGTGGATCCTGTATGTTACACCGGTCTTCAACTTGTTTTCGAGTTGTTGGCAGCTGTACCGAGCAGTGCATAGGTATTGAGGTGAGTAAGTGTGTGCTACTGCCGCTTGCTGGAAAGGTAGAATTTATATAAGTGGGAGGATGGAAGTTTTCATTCTCCTACTTCTCCGATTTCTTCACTGGAAGAGAAGATTCCGTTCCAAGAACGACAGAATTCTATTCTTGTTTGATCCACCATTGCTATCCAGGTCCCAATTTTCTTATCAAGCCAACCCCACTACACCCCGCCATCGAGCTAGTCCTCCAGTACCTGCACGTCACTTATTCGAGTTTTTTCCTTCTTCTCTTACATCTCCATTCTTCATCCAATCTTCAATTGTTACTCTCGTCCTACAATCAATCATCATATACCCAATTCCAGCGACATCACACCCCAACCGAGACAATATGGCAAAAGTCACCATCCATTGCGTCCGCCGTAAGTACTTCCCCTCCACATCCCCAGACCTCCCCAATCCACCTCAAACAACAACCTCACTTGCAGACAACATAGAACCCAGCTAACACTCCCCGAGACGCCCAAGGCTTCCACAATCTCTCCCTCGCCAACCACACGATCCCCGACCCCCTCCTCACCCCCCACGGAAAATCTCAATGCCAAACCCTCAGCTCAACCTTCCCCTCCCCCTCAAAAATAACCCACCTCGTCTCCTCCCCCCTCCGCCGCACCCTCTACACAACTCTCCTCTCCTTCCCCACCGCCATCACCCGCGGCATCCGCATAACCGCCCTCTCCGAGCTCCAAGAAACGTCAAACCTCCCCTGCGACACCGGCTCCAGCGTCTCCTCCCTCGAAGCCGAATTCTCCCAGGGCGAATTCGCTGGTACTGTTGATCTGAGCCATGTAAGCGAAGACTGGAATTCGAAAACGGGGAGGTGGAGTCCGGCAGCCCATCATATCGAGCGACGAGCTCGCCAAGCGCGCCTCTTTCTGCGCGCGCTGGCAGATCAAAGCCTCGCTCTCAATCCCGATCAAGATGTCGAGATTGTAGTTGTTACACATGGTGGATACCTACATTATTTCACTGACGACTGGGATGGAGCAGGGAAGTTCGTGGGGACTGGGTGGGCGAATACGGAGGTTAGGAGTTATGAGTTTGTAGAGGGAGATGAGGCTGGTGCGGGGTTGAGGGAGACGAGGGAGAGTAGAGTGGGGAGGATGGGGTGTGAGATTCAGTTGGGCAGGGAGGAGCAGAGGACGTTGAGGGATGCGATGGAGAAGGAGTGGTGTGAGAGTGGGTATCAGGGGCCGAGGGAGGAGAGTGCGAAGATGTGAGAGGTGACGTTTTTCCTGGAGGGAAAGGAGTTTTTGTGTGGATCGATAAGACGGGTTGCATGATGCTGACAATACCTACTTCGTCGGTTTCTTTACTTGATATGGAAGGCGTTCCGGATATCTAATAGACTGTCCAGAACACATTGCGTGGATTTTGGCTGTGACTATGAGAATTGCTTAGGACTAGACCAAAATCTAGTCTCGGTCCTGGTATTGCCTTGATTATAGAATAGACAAATACAGGTAGCTCTAGAGCATTTATCTTCTTACCTACCATCTTCAAGCTTCATCATCGCGATTCAAATATCAGAGAAGATCTCGCTCTTCTCTTACGATGGCTTTCCAATTTTCATCATCTGCACCTCCATCCCATCAGAAATTGTATGTAGATGGGTCAGAAAAATGCATTTCCTTTCCACCCATCTCACCCTTCCATCCACCCGTATGACTGTACATCCATATCACCGTCTTACACATTCCACGCCACATACGACATATCCCACACGTAGAAAGCAGAGTCTATGAAGTCTTCACACCTTTTGTGTCTGAACCATCTAAGATGCCAAACGAGATCGTCCATAGAACCATCGATGAAAATTGATAGTGACGTCGAAATACGCCATGCACGCCAGATGCCATGCAGCTCCGTAGGGATGCATTTGGGGTCGAGATGGAACGCTTGCGAGGAGTTCAAGGTCCTTGCACATACACTCCGATCTCAGTAAGTACATGTCAACTCATATGTGCTATCCTCACATGGTGATGCCTGTCCAGAAGTCCAGTCCGTTCTTGAGTCCGTGTTGATGTGTGTAGTCTCTTGCCATGCGGACCTGGATCCTCCCTTTGCAAGATGTGGTCCCTCGCGCCGAGGACTGACGATATCCTCAGGCGAGCCAAGTCGAGAGCAGCATAAGTATGCTCCAATCTGGCGCCTGCCTGCAGACTAGACTTTATTTCCCAGAGATCTTCCAGATTCAAGCAGTTTATCATATCCAAAATCTGTTTGAAATTCGTTCACGGATACTCCCAACTGACCTCATATTCAGGGATACTCGGGCCATCCCATTTCTCGCCGTAAGGGTTCATGCGATTGTGGGAGAAGAAGCCATCGTGTGCGCGTTGAATGACGTTGAGCCAGGATGAAGGCTCAGGGTTCTTGAGCCACTGGGATTGAGTCAGCAGTTTATCTTTTTTTAATGTAGGATGGAATCAGAGGACATGCCTGGTTGTGGATGTGATATGTCCAGGCCCCGCGGAAGAAGTTCTCCAGAGTTCTGTTTGTCGGTGGGTAATTGTCTTCCTCGATCCTGTACTCGGTCTTGCTCAACACTTCTTGGTCATAAATCCCATACTCGTTTTTCAGTGGCGCAACGGCTCGCTCTTCAGAGTTCCTCATCTCCCAGAAATGCCCTCGGTTCTTGGTGGCTGCTTTCAATTGCGGGCCATCGTATGCCTTCCACTCATCCTTCAACGGGAAAGCATTCTTTCCTTTGAAAACCTGCGCATAATCATGAATGCAGGGAACAGTACATTTCCCCAATCTTCCCCAATTGAATTCCGTCCAGATGGGATCAAAAGCTGCCGTCTCTAGCATGTGAAACTCCCGATTTCTGTGATCCTTGACGGCCATGACCCCGATCACTCTTGGGTGAAAGTTCAATCCCATTCGCACACCGCCACGAAGTAAGTAAGAAGACAGTGAAGAATTGGCGGACAAGGACATGATGGCGGTGTTGTAGTCTCCTGGACTCGGATGCCCTCCCCATCTCTCTGCAAAAGAATGCTCATCTCCAATCAACAGAGGGCGCATATCCCTGAGCATAATGACATCCATATCGAAATAAGCACCCCCATAAAGATGTAGGACCACAAATCGCACTGCATCAGAAACAGCAACTGGCAGAAACGTCATTTGTTTCTCAGTTAGGACGAGCCATTCTTGGTCCTTGGCGTCACGAATCAGTCCATCCGCCACCAGTGTCTCGTTCTTCGTATTTGGCTTTCCTGGATTCTTGTAGTATCCCGCCCCGTCTGTGTTGTCGCCTTTCGGCAGAGGGATCCTGGAAGGGAATTTCCATGTCTTCAAAACAATGTCGCCTCTTGCCACGAAGGGTAGAAACTTCTCAAACAGGGGATCCTGGTTTAACATTTTGTCCACAGCTTTTGAGTCCCGGTCTCCGTCCAGCCAAATGAACAAGCGAACACATGGAATGTTCTGGGTATAGAAGTGACTCTTGATGAAGAGCTCCACTCTCCAAGTTGCAGGACCGGTCCAGTAGACGTGGTAGGGTACTATGGGGCCATTGCATCGTCCCATTGAATCCTTTGAAGCGGATATGTATGCAGGATACTCGCTCAAGGTATTGTCTGCTCCATCTGCATCGAGGTATTCCGCATGTTTTGGTGACTTTTCGCTGGCCCCTTCTCCTTTTGCTGGTCTGTAGTAATACTCCTTTTCACCCTCATCCAAATATTTCAAACAATCGTAGACATATGGCATTTTCTCGATATTCTCGTATGACCCTCTGCACTCCTCCACCAGTTTCGTCAGGTTGGCAAGTGTGTCGACATGTGGTCTTTTCCCCAAGTAATTGTCTCTTGGCACGACAAGACTCTCAGGTCTGTTATACCAATTAGCCTTGGGATTGATCTTCTCGGCAAACAATTTGCTGGAAGGTCCAGTGGAGCCAATCTGGTCGGAAGAAGACCCAGGTCGGTTCGCAAGCGGACTCTTGTAGAGCTCTTTTGGTGATGCAGGCAATGTGCCTTTCTGGTAGACAGAAGCTATCAAGTATAGAAACCCATAGATAACAGTAGCACCCAATACACTCTGCAAAACCCCACAGAAATTCCTTGTGCGGTTCTTCTTTGCCATAATGACTTGTGATGTTGAGGCAGCTTGTCAGATAAATCTCCGCTCAAACTCCCCCCTGGTCGAAACTTGCCGGTGCAAGAATATGCAACAGGCGTGGGATCTTAAGGTTGTGCAGACGCCATCGATGGGTAATATATTGTCCGACTTTTCCTTTTCGAAGTGAATTGGTCGGTAGACGGTGAAGGATTGTATGCCTTGCGTTGCCCTGAATGTCATCGGTGTTAGTTGGATCCGCGGAGTACGTCAACCACAGCCTCACAGCAGGTGAATGCAGGAACGGGGTACGCACGGCAGATGGACGAAACTCGTACCGGTCAAGGTAGAATGCCCAGAATTTGGAACAGAAAGATCATGAAAAGTAAAGGAGCGTTGCGATCGACTATGTAGTGGTGAGGAAAAGCTGGAGATGATACGAAGGAGAAAGGAAGGAAAGTAGTTGGTGGTAGTAGAACCGCAAGTGTTTTGGTGCCCGTCCAGCTCTCGAGGAAAGGCAAGCCAGGGTCCACCTCGAAATTTGGTGCAGGTGGGTCTAGCCCAGGGCAGGGGCAGGGGCGGGGGCAGGGGGGTCAGGTGTCAGGGGGGTGCGGAGCCGAAGTTTGGGAATGAGCCGGTACTGGACGGGAAGGACGAGTGAAGCAAGGACGGCGTGTGAGTGGTCGATCTGTCAAAGGACGGCTTGGTATTGGCTAAGAGAAGGAAACGTGCATCACTGCGCAGCCTGGCTGGGCAGGATAACGAAGAGAATGAGGGTGAAGTTAATTCTCTCCAGGCTCTTCTGAATGTTGGTGTTGCTCGTTACGGGTCGCAGCTGCAGTTTGCGAGTCACAGACAATTCTATTGATCATTTTATTGCCTATGGGTAGCAGCATGAAGAGGAGAGGAGGGCTGTTCATTGACATGTGCACCATCGATAGGTGTTTTCAGGGTCCAAGCAAGTCTGATGGAGGGTTGAAACATGGCAGCTGATGGCATTTGAGAGGAGGATACCTATGATAATTGGGCGATTCGGCGATTTTTGGCAGCCAGAGTAGCTGTTGCAAGTCCTCTGGGCAGAACAGGCAGTAAGTACAATTTGCAGCATCATCCGGGACTTGGATCTGCATTCTTTCTTCAAACGGCAGTATACGGCTAGAAGTCGGCCCATTCTGTTCTGACTCATGACACCCTAATAGCCATACGATGTCTACTTCATACTAAGTCATATGCTCGTAAGGGTTTGCTCGAAAGAGAAGCATACACGCGGGTTGAAGTGAAGTGAAGAAAGAAGGTTTGGACAAGAATCTGGAGCTTGGGGATTTTCCATCTTGGCAATCGCATGACCCGCGACCCGCTTTAACTCGAGCTTGGCAAAGCGGCAGACAGGGTTAAAGACTCGAACATCAGAACTAGTCTGCATCGAGTTTAACATCCTCCCGTCTTCTTCAGTAGGATAGCATGTGGACCCTTCGAGCAGCAACTTCAATAACCGGTCCAATCTTCTTGAGGGAATATGATTCAAGAGATACTGGCGATGCTTGTTTTGGTATGGGGTAGGTGTCAACAAACGGAAGAAAGCAGGCGGCCGCTGGTGAAACCCAGGGAAGAAGGTGTTGGTGGGACGCTGGAGGAACCTTGGAGTGTTCAGGTGCCGTGATGTTGCTATGTTAAAGGGACCCGTAACAGGCCAAACAAGCTGATCAGCGCAAAGAGAAAAGCTCAGGTCCCAAGAAAATGGCGCAAGTCTGTCCACGAAAGACGTATTTTGATAGCTGACGTATCGCTTCCTGTCAACATCAAGACGCTTCCCAAGACGAACTGATCAGACAGTCGGGTGTTAGTTCAGGGCTGCGTACGTCCTGCTGAGCCCCTTTTCATGTTGCTGCTGCCTTTTACGAGGACAATCTGGCTGGAGATGGCCGCTCAAATGTTTCTGCACAAGGAATATCACTACGGTTCGGGACATTAATGAGATGTGATACCCCAGAAGAGTCGGGATCATCACCCCGAAAATCTACGGAACGCTGCATGGTGAACATTTTCTGTCGTACGGAGTACATCAACTTTACCTTGATGACAGGAACCTCTCTTCGCTACTCAGCACTGCTTTCGACCATCCGTACCTGTTTCTGCGTATCAACATACACTCCCAATCTAGGGAACTTACCACTGCCAGCAACCCGACTCGTATGTACCCAAAAAAATTCTGTATACGAGGCCCCAAAGCTATGCAATGCATATCGTACAAATCGGCTCCAGTTTTGTGTCACACTCGCTGCTCCAGCCCTGCACCAACGTGGTCCAAGTTAACGCCACTTCATTGGCTTTCTCAACGACGCCAAGCATTCATCCAGCTTCACTCTCATTGGTCCCGTACTCGATCCAGCCCAATGGCTCTGAAGCGAGCATTTCCCCTGAGCACCACAGTAAAAGCATAGCACTCGATCAACAACCAAAACAAATCCCGCACCTATCACTGCATCCATCTATCAAGCCATCAACGCTGTCTAAATAAGGTCACACGATACGAACGAAAGTCAACGGCTAGGCGAGCTATCACGGCTATACGGCCATAAGACGCGTGTTCAAACCATCGCGATCCTCCAAGTTCCCCCGTGTAGACGTCCTCTCCGTCGATTTTCAGCCCGTCTCCGTCCCCACGGACCACGGAGAAATTCAGAAGCTTCACAAGCACTTCATCAATTCGCGTCCCACTATCACCATCCCTCTCCCAAGCCCCCAGGCCTAAAAACCAAACAAGCTAAGCGACTGACGTATGTTTCAACCAGCCGTCGCTGTTTGACTTTGGACTTTTGGAAGTGCGGAGAAGGACCTTCCCCAGACTCAATCGCGGACTTAGATGCAACTTCTTGCTGTCCCTGGATTGGCGTCGTTCTGGGCCTTGAGAAGCGGGAAGAACTGCGCTTCTAAAACAATCTCGAGATGGCCGTGGTATTCGCCAAGGATCGCCAGATGCATACGAGACACCAGGCAGATCTCGTCAACTTGGACGTCTCCATCACGTGAAGGATTTGAGGTTCAGAAGATTGATGTCAAGTGTGGATCTGCTGGATCTATCACTATCGAGTGAGTTCTAGTCGACTTCCACTTGCTTGTGTACATTTTTTTCATGCTGATACTTCCACGCGAACCCCACGCTTGCATTGCTACCCCCTTTCATCGCTTCGCCTACTAACATCAACAAAGCATTTACAACACCTCCGCTCTCAGCAATCCCTCCAACCCCCTTATAATCTACCTGCCACCAACCGGCATCCATCTCAAGTCCACTCACCCACCTCTTCCATCATATCTGCTCAGTCCCAGGACAACGCTCGCAAGCATTAATTACAGATGGAACGCCGCCTCTCAGCCAACAAATCCATCATCGCCCAAACCCCTATCTAGTAACCCATCTTACGCACACCATCCTTTCCCAACACCCCTCCACGATACCCTCGCCGGCTACAACTTCCTACTATCCTCCTTCCTCCCTCGATACTCAACCTCTACTTCTCCAACACCCACCGACTCAAATCGCAGTGGAAGACAATCACTCTACGCCCCCACTAGTCCTCTACCTACTCAGCGCCCGATTCTTATCTACGGTTCATTTCTGGGCGGAACTCTAGCAACGTCCCTCGCCCTGACAGAAAATTTCACATCCCGCATCCTACCCACCAAGATCATCGGGCTAATCACCAAAGATGCTGTCTTCGACTGGACGAACATCGTTACTTCACCTCCGCCCCTCACATCTCAAGATCCACCTTCAGAGCCCGAATATCGCTCACATCCAGTATCGAAACAGAATCATCCAGAAGCAGGATGGCATTCAAATATTCTCCACTCGCTAAAGACCCAACTCTTCTCCTCCCCAGCATCAGCATTCGACTCCTTCGCCTCACCAACCCTCTTCTTCCGCACTTCAGGCCTAGCCATCCCCCAGATATGGGTCACAGAAGAAGAACCCTCCTCCCCCTCCACCTCGACATCTTCATTCCTATCTCCCTCTGAAGCTGAAGACCACTGGCCATTCGAACAAGACGATCTTTCCCCCTCCCCAGTCCCAACCAGAGAAAGCATCTCGAGTACCCTAACTGCTGCTAGGGATAGAGAAGCAGAGTCACAAGTCAACCTAGCAAACCGGATATCGCAATTACATATTTCACCACCCTCCCGCCCCTCACACCTCAAATTCCCACCTTCCACCTCTCCGGGGCTTAAAATCCCATTCTCGCTATTCATGTACACACCCTCTCCATCCCCATCATCATCATCCTCACCACCCAGCAAATCAGAACGCAAATGCAAACCCAAATCCAAGCCCCCAAAGAAAGCCTATCGCAAAGACACAAATGCCGATACAGATACAGAAACCACGCCCACCCCAGCCAGCCAAGCAAAGACCCTAGCCTCTCTAATGCGCCGCAGCATCTTTCTCCACGAGTTTGCAGAGAGGAAAATTTGGGATGAGGAGCTTGATCCGGAGGGGGCTAGTGAGGCGAGGTGTAGGACCGTTGCTTTGGGTTCGGATGAGGGGGGAGGAAGAGGAGTAGGAGATGGGGAGAGTGCTGGGAATGGAGATAGAGATGGTAATGAACATGGACATGGATATGGAGATGGGAAGGCGCGTACAGATCGGGAGGCGGAAGTTGTGGGTGCGTGGCTCGATGAGCTGTTAGGTTGAAGTTGAGGTTGAGAGATGAGAATTGAGAGGGGAAACCCCTGAGCTGGCTAGGCTCGACGACCAGAACTAGAACTAGCAGATGAATCTGAATCAGGTTGAGACGCAAGGCAACGCCACGCAAACTCGCATGGCTCCACCTCCGGAATGCTGCATGTAATCTCAGAACAGAATTCTGGCAGTGTGTCAATACAGTACAATACATTCATACCATCATCTACCTGCCTCTGTATTCATTTATTTACAGAAGACAGAACAAGGTAGCATCTACTGTCTAGCTTAACATAGTCAAGATACAGAACAGGGCAGGGCATGGCCATAGGCGACTGTGGCCAGAAATATATAGGTAGAGCAAAGTATGATGAAAGTCAGTCGAGTAGAAGAAATCCAGAAGAAAACCCAAACCCGATTCTCAAACTTGGGGCTTGGAGCAGCTATTTTCTTTCTAAATATGCACACTCACTTCACGAGGGTTGATCTTGAGCAAGGAAGGGTGTATAGAGGAGGACGAGGAGGAGGAGATAGGACTACTCTCTTCCACTGTGCGGATATGAGGCCGTCACACTCTGTGTCCACCCAATCACACGTCAAGCAGGAAGAACTTGAATTAAAGAACGCATTTTGTTTCGATACGATGTTCAGACTCGTAACCAGAGCGGAGTGTGTATCTATCTATGAATCATAACCACCCGTGAGCAAAACTCCGATTCGGGAATGCGATCTATCCATGATTCCATGTAGCCAGTAGAGAGGAGAAACAAAGCAAATCCATCAATCATCATCATCAATCCCAATCAACACATTCACGCCACATTCTAGCAAACCCTTTCGATCCAGTCTTCGAGCATCAAGTCCAAAAGTTGAGCGAAACAACCAAATAATGGCTCTGATACAGTGAAGAACATGAATTACCAACCACGCTTCTCAGCACCCCAACCACCCTCGCCCTGATAGATCAGGTTGTCAATGGAGAGCTCGTGGGCAGTGATTGCATGAATAAACTCGAAATCGACCTTTGGTGCTATGTCCGCAGGGGATGGAAATGCCTTGTCAGTACTCTTGCCGTAACGTGAGAGAAGGTACTCCTTGAGAACGAAGGTGGCGCCCTGACAGTAGCTCTTCTTGTGGAAGAGCTGATCTTCGAATCCAATACCAACCACCAACTTCAAGGACTTGAGATTGCGGAAGTAAGACATGTAACGACCCCAGTAGTTCTTCTCGACTGAGCGGTCGCCGAGATACTCCTTCAAGGAAACCATGACGTGCTTAACGCGAGCGCAGTTTCTTCTGCCCATCAACTTCGCAAGCTTGCAGAGCTCCATGGCACCGCGTGTGTGGATGTAAAGAACGTCGTGCTCGAAGTTGAAGGGAACGTAGTATTGTGCAAAGTACACGGGGTGACCGAATGCTGGCTCGTAGGCTAGTTTTGCAAGTGAGCGAGACTCCATACAGGCATGCAGAAGACTGGGTGGGCTGTTTCTGGTCGTAATTCTATCGAAGTCCACATCTGAGTGAAGTTGAATCTTAACCCGGCGACCTTCTAGGAGAGCATCATCGATAGCATAACCCCAAATCTGGTTCCGGAGCTCTCCTGGCAAAGCAGAGAAGAGTTGAAAAACGCGTCCATCGACCGGCTTGTTTGGATTTCTAACTTTCTCCATGACCTCTGCTGGAACCTGGTCAATACTAACATATGGCATGAGAAGCTTAAGCTGGCTGCGATCGAAGAGGTTTTTCTTAGCCCAGATAGCCAGACCGGTCTGAGTACCCCAGAAAGATGCCTTTGATGAGGTCGCTGGAGGTGTTGAGACGACGACATGTGGATCAATGGCCATGCCTTTGGCTGCAGTAGAAGCGTAAGTAGCTACAGCCTCTGGCCTACTGTTCGAAGTGTCAATATTGGCTTGAGGAGGAGCAACGACCTTCTTGGAAGTCGACATCAGGGCCTTTCGTTCGGCAGCCGCCTTGTCGAGACCAGCAATGTACTCTCTACGAGCATTCATGTCATGAACATAGCGGCAGTTTGGGCGTGAGCAGCCACGGCGGGTCAAGTAATTCTTGCATGGTTGCTTGCTTGTGGTGTGCTGAGTTTTCCAAACGCCATTAACGACAGTAGGGACGTTAGTGACTGGAACCTGGGCGATAGGGACGTTGATACTGCCGTCGTGGACATGAGTGACAGGAGTAGCACCATTTGTGACGGTAGCGACACGAGAGGCTGGGACGTTGGTGGTAGGATCGTTCGTGGTGTGGACATTATCCTTGGCGTGCGTGGCAGGGGCGACGATTCCGACGGTTGTATGGACTGGGGTTGGTGGAGGAGATTGAGGGAGAGTTATCTTCCGAGCGACCTGTGGAGAAGTGTCAGCGAAACCGCACAAGAGTGGAAGCCCGTTGCGACTTTCTGTCTTATTGTTAGAACACACTTACAGTCTCATTGAAAGCAACGTCACCGGCATTGGAAGCTGGTGGAGTAACGACACCGGAATCGACAGGCTGAACGGCCTTCGGAGCAGTGGTAGTCTTGGGAGGAGCATGGACGACTTTGTTGTTCTTGGTAGCCTTCGACTGGTCATGATCCTTCTGTTGCTTGACACGTTGAGCCTTTTGCTTGGTCTGCTCAGCAGCAAGCTTCTTTGCCTTTTCGGCCTTCTCGCGAGCAGCACGCCTCGCAGCAATAGCATCTTGGCGATCATTGGCCTTGTGTACGAAGGGACAGCCACCATTGCGCTTCTCGCGGGGGCATCGGTAGCCGTCACACCAGAGTTTGCAAGGGATTTCGGAGACCTTGTAGTCTTCCATTACGAAGGTTGGACGGGAGTAGAGAATCTGCAAGTGTCAGTGAAGAGCCCAAAGAAATGAATTGGGGACTTGCCTTGAGGGTCAGGTATAAGAGTGGTATGTGTGGTGTTTGTGGTTAGGTATCCCGTGGAAGGTGTGTGATTCGGATCCGGAAGACTCTGTCGATTGACTTGAAAGGGCCCGAAAGAATGGAGAGTTCACAAGAAGAATGGAAGTATCCAAAGTGGAGGGCTGTGTATGCAAGATACCTGTAACTGAGTGTAGTTCGCTGAACAGACTGAGTCAGAGATGGAAAATTTTGTTAAGAGGGAAGAAGAGTTGGCGGGGCTACGTGAAGATATAGGGGAAGGAAGGAGTGTCCGACCTCGCTTCCCTCCTTAGCGCATTTCCATCAGCAATAGGAAATGGGGGAAGATTTTTTTGCTATTGTTGATAGACTATGACTGCAGGGTGTGACGTAGCGGCGCGCAAGAACATGCCAGTTATCACTACCTATTGAGAGTGTAGACAATAGCAGGAATTGGTCCGCAGCCGTACCCTTCCCATTGTGATGTCTTTAAGCGAAAGATATCAACATCAAGTCATCCGCCAGCGAAATTTTTAATTCAGGAGGCCGGGGACTACCCGAAAGCAGTGAATGACTCATAACATCAAGATTGTGGACATCGGATTTCAACGTTGGAGGTTTTCGTTATTTACATTCTTCCCAATAGGGAGATACGCTCACTTCTCCGGGACCGGTGACTTCACTCCGAGCTCCTGAAGATTGCGACCACGTAGAAGAATAGTAATAATGCATCCGGTTACGGGATATCAGCGCACAGCTGCCCATCTTGACTCCAAAGAGTGGCATGTGCCTAAAGCTGAAGGCAGAATTCTCGAGTTCACTTGTTTGCTCTCTCCTCTGGCAAGTGGCCAGGAGACGTGACTGCGCCAGCCATCGAGACAAGGCACTGCTTAGTCTATCGCAGCCCGTTGAACTATACCGACTATAGCTGAGGTCGTTGGTAAACAGGATATGAAAAATCAAAGATGCCGTCAAGCTCGCTGCGGAGCAGCATAAGGGGCACTTGAAGAATACGAATAGATCAATTGAGATATCGTTCGGCAACGTATAAGCCAACCAGGCGCAGTTCAGCAAAATGGTACTTGTTGCTATGAACGGATGCATACCATTACTTCTGCTGCAATCCTGTATAGGCAGAACTTGCCCTACTCGCCCAGGGCGTATGCTGGAATTAAGTGATAACGCAGCGAAGCAGTTACGGTAAGGTGAAAGCGACGCGAACTGTGAAATCTCAACGCGAGGCAAGGCAGTAAAGCAAGGCAGCGCTATATGGCCTACAGCAACGAAACGGACATCATAATCACAAGCATGTATTGCCCCAAGAACACAGGAATACGATCATTTTGTCATTAGGGATATGAGGTACAATTCCAATGGATTAATGACCTCAGTCTATGCCAGATGCAGACGTCTATGGTACATTATTTCCTCACTCAGAATTCATTCTCGTCACTCCCAGCTATGATGACATTATTCACCTTCAACACCATGCGACAAAGCTGCGTGGCCAACATCAGCTGCTGTCTCTTCCCGATTAACGGGTCAATGACGAATGCATCTCGCATGTCGTTGCTGCCAGTCTGCATGCAGTCCACTCCCAATCTGGTGTTCTTCTCGGTGACTTGTCTGCTCTTGATGCTGGCTAGGGTCTCGATGGGCGAGAGACCGGAGTTCTCGGCGAGGGCCATGGGTACGGCGTCGAGAGCATCGGCGAATGCTCGCATGGCGTATTGCTCGAGGCCAGGAGACTTGACTGCTGCGTCTTCAACGGCGAGGGAACAGGCGATTTCGGCGGCTCCTCCTCCATACACGACTCGGTTGTCTCTTACGAGGTTTCGTACAACGCAAAGGGCATCGTGAAGTGATCGCTTGGCCTCATCAATGATCTATGAGGGTTAGCAAGATATTTCTCCTGGGGTCTAATGATTTCTCACCATCTTGTTGCTTCCTCGGACAAACACAGTGACAGCCCGGGTGTTCGCACACTCCTCAATCACCAGCATCTTCTCTCTCGTGGTACCAAAGCTCATTTCCCGTACGATTCCTGCCTTTCCAAGCTTCGCCGCTGAAAGATCCTCGAATCTTGGTACTATTCTACCGTTCGTAGCAATAGCGATCAACTCGATTTCTGGTCCTCCAACCCATCTGACAGCTGGAAGCTCGTTCTGTAATAGCAAGTGGTTTGCCTCGTCATCAAAGCCCCACTGGCAGATAACAAGATTAGCACCTGTATCCTTGATCTGTTGAATCATCTCCGCAAACTTGTCCTTCTCGTATGTCTGTAACTTCTTGAACTCCTCCACGCTTGTAATGTCCAACTTATGCTTGGTCTTTGGCTTCGGGGGCTCGAATGCACACGTCAAAATCGCAATCTTGGCATCGTGAACTTCGGAAGGCATCTGCGGGTGAGAGAAGTCCTTGTCCACAATAACACCTTGGACCAACAGAGAATCCTCCAGCGATCCACCAACCTTGCCATCAACCTTGATCAGATCAAAGTCAACATCCTTGCGCTCCAGATCCGCAACGGAGAGAATGGCATCCACAGCAATGTTGGCAAACTGATCATGCGCTTTCGACACAATCTTGCTTCCCAAACTCGTCCTGGCGACCTTCACCAAGTTCTCCTTGTGTGTCTTCGTGAACTCAATGACATCGGCAATCTTGTCCAGCTCCGCAACGGCAATATCACAGGCCTGGTCATACCCATCTGCTATCCGGATCGGGTGGATTCCCTTGTCGATGAGCTCTGCCGCCTGTTCTAATAACGCACCAGCCAAAACAACCACACCTGTTGTACCATCTCCAATCTCGTCGTCTTGTGATTTCGAGAGCTCGACTAGAAGCTTTGCTACGTGATTCGAGATCTCCATCTGACTCAGAATAGTGGCGCCATCATTCGTGACTGTGATATCTCCATCGGACGAAATCAGGATCTTGTCGAGGCCTCGGGGGCCGAGGGAGGTCTTGACGATGTTTGCTACTGTTCTTGCGGCAATAATATGTGACTTGACGGCATCGGTACCGTGCACTCTCTTCTTCTTTCCTTGACTGGAATATGATTAGTAGCTACTTTCTGGCCGAGTTGAAGCTCCTTACTCTCTGACAACAATGAATGGTCTGCCTTGCTCATCTTTTACGACCGAAGCTACAGGTTGATTAGCACACCAGACTGCAGATTCATAGCTGTAAGTCCAGCTTACCCTGCGACATATCAATATCTAAAAGATGTCAGGTTAGCTCTAACTCATGAAGTGGTAGCAAGTCAACAGGAGGTAGAACGTACTCATAGCCATCTTGAAGAAAGATGCAGCCCTGTAAGACTGCGGAAATTATCGAAACACCTTCTACGAGCAGTTCAGAAGCTTCAGGACGAAAATAGGACGTTGTCGTATACTTCTTTCGTCATGAACGCGTATGATGGATTTCGTCGCGTTCTCAAAAAGCTTTCAAATTATTTCTTAAGGCGACAAGGCATCAAGATCCTTAGCGTATAAATCAGGTGACTTTCAATGGCAACCATCCTTCCTCTTCCTCGCAGCTTCGTCCTTCAAGATAACTGATTCTGCTCACGTCCTCTTCTCACATGGGCGAACATAAAAATGTGTTGAAAGTTGTCACAGGAGTGCCACCGCAATAGTGCAGGAGTCTACAGCAACTTGCCAGGAAGAGATCTTGATCTGAAGCTACAGGGTACTTTACATCTACGGGTCCCTTCTCCTATGTTTATGCATGTCGAAACCATCTCTTCGACTATTTGCTTTAATTGGTTCTCAATCATTCATGCCAGTCTTTATTTGTGTTATCAGCTGAATAGTCTCTTTAAGCCTTCTTGGCAACCATCTTCCGAAGTGAAGGTGGAGAAATGTATTTCCTGCCTCTGCCTCCCCTACCCCTTCTTTAGTATCTTTACGTTACCACCTCAGCGTCGTTTTGCTCCTTGTACATGCAGCTAAAAGATGCAGCCACCATGCAATTCTAGAGGCAGCCTCAAGGTATCGCATGACATTCTATACAATGGACAATTCTCAGGTCATGTCGGAGGGTGGTATCGAGTGATGATGGCCATCACTTCCTTCATTCTCATGCTGATCTTCTTACGAGTCCACGTGCAACTCTTCTCTAGTCTTATAGCACTGTTCAGCCCCAACCTTCAATACAATCCCATCATCTCAAAACAGTACTTCCCAAGATTCCGCACAGCACCGCACCCAGCGAACACACCATTCTTAAAGAACAGCATCGGTAACCGATCCCGCTGCATCTCCTTCCTCCATACAGACATTTCCACCATCCGCACTGACATGGTCACCCTAGCCAACGTCTCATCTTGACGTGCATCCATATTGTTCTGTGCTGTACTTTAGCCTAGAAGCATTTAAGGTCATGAGATGATTTTGGGGGCGGGCAGTAAGCGAGTGGGTAATAGGGAGAATAGGATGTGATTCCGTACAGTTTACCTCGGTACGGGTAAAGCACCTTCGCAATCACAGCATATGGAGGCATGTTGTGCTGAAAACGCTTCTGCTTGTTGAGCGATACCTAGTGGCTAAAGATGCGTTCTAAGTAGCTGCTGTGTACAGAGCTAACAGAATGAGTCGTTTCGCTTGTCTTGTTGACTTTGGCACACACGCGGATAGCATCACCATTTTATAATTTTCTTGAGCCTTAAGACTTGAGTTCAACGCGATGAGGATGGAGATGCCTAGTTATAGCGCCCACCCAAGATACATTCTTGGGCGATTTGCGCCCGTCTTCGATCTCCTACGCCAGAGGAAGGGCGGATCGAAAGTCAGTAGCCGATACCCTACCGAGAGTAGAAGAGCAGCTGTCACCAATGAGCTGGAAAGACAATATATCCATGACGCTTTTCAAATGATGGATGACACAGAGGCAGGGGGCAACAATGGCTCATGCTGCTGTAACCGAATTCTCAGCTCGATCATGACTGGCTTTCAAGCTCTCCAATGCAGCTTAAATCGTCCGATTATCTATGCTCAAAAATTCTGTCCATTGTGTTCGTCCTACCTGATTGATTCTGGACCTTGAGTTGCGCCATCAACAGCTGACTGACAAACGGAAGACATATTAGTTGAACGATCTCAAAAGAGTGTTCGGGCCCGTCAGGGAAGAAAGTCCACTCACTTTAACAAGACAGTGTTTTGAGCAAGATAAACCTCCGCCTTCAATGCTCTCATCTTGCTCATCTGCGCCAATAACTTCCGGCGCCTGAAGAGCCAGACGACTTTCCTCCTCAATTGAAAATCACGAGGGTTGTTCCTTCGGCCTGTTGGCATATCCGGACGCCAAGGACCTTTCATGTGCCTTCCCTTCTTACTCAAATCCCTCAAAAGTGTCGACAGGACCGATTCGACTCCCCGGACAAGTACTTCAAGTACACGGACTGGATTGGTGAATTCTTGATCTTGTATGGGCGGAAGGGCTTTTCGGAGAGCAGCCATTTGATCCGTTGTGATCTGAACATCTTCCATGAACTCGTCCAATTCTTCATCGGAATCTCGTGCTAGATTTACGAAGGCGATGTACGATGCGAATAAACCAAGAAGGAAGGTGAGGATTCCAATGACATTGCCAGTGATGGAGAATGGGCTGTCGTTTCCAGTCACTGCGTTATGTGGCATTATCTTTTGCTTCTATTCGGCCAATTGAAAAAAGTGAAAGAAGAAAAAAGACATTGGGTGAGACATTTGAGTCTAGAAGATATAAATGCTTCCAAGCTATGAGGTCTGCAATACGGCCGCAGCCTTGCGCTGGGACAGCCTTACCGAATGTCAGAATGCCACGTAGAGCACAACATTCCCGCTGAATGTCACGCATTGCCGTATCTGAACAATCACACATTGCAGCTGATTCTTCTTATCAAGAAGCTGCATGTCTTCACATAAGATTCAAAAACTTGATTTGGCTTTGAATTTAAGGTAAATCCACGATATGTCGTGGAAAAATACAAAGCGATAATAGTGATAATTAAGTTCCAAGAATGCAGGAGAGAATTGGAATATAGGCAGAGAAGCAAGAGAAAGCAATGCAAAATGGAATGCACATAAATAAAGTCAAATACTAATACCCGCCGCAGATCTCTGTTGCTCAATAGATGAACCGCGGAATTACCGTTAACAACAAGGTGGATTAACATCCCCTCCTCATCTACGGCCTCGAAAATTCTACTCCAAGATCTTCAAAGAACTTACTCTGTAGATCCCATCCACTCTCTTCAATCTCAACTCTCCATGCACTCACTCAAGCCATGCTTTTCCCAGAGCAATAAAAGCACTCTGCAGAGTCTCAAAACTCAACTCATGTCACTCACTCGGTCCGGTTAATCTCAAGTACCGAACGAACCCTCCGCATCAAGCGGTAGTGGATGTACATTGCATGACCACGAGACCCGTAGAATCAAGAGGGGAAATAACGTAGCGAGCGTAGCATTATACATCTACGGAAGCCTTACAACCGTACTCCGTAGTATTCGGAAGATCGTAAATCCAGCTTTGAGCTTTGTGGTGTCTGTAACCTGTCTGCATGCATGGAGAATGCGGGGAGGAGGAGGAGAGAACTGGGGAAAAGGCCGTGCGATCGTCGAAGTGTTGGAATGGTGGTTTGGCCAAGCTTATGCCGGTACTGTTGTAGTCGATATTCTGTAAGAACGCGTTCTTGCGGCGAGGGGCAGTACATATTGATATCTTTGGGTACGTTTTATTAGTGTTGCATTCTTTTGAAGATATTCTGGTGGATGTTGATTTGGCGAAGGCTGGCTTAGTCATCACCTAGCTCCCTCCTGTTACTCTTCATCTCCTCCCCTGCTCGTCTTGTGCCATCTCACCCTTAATCTATTTCTCCAGTTGCACAAGGCAAACAACAATTTCAATAGCATAAGATGCATCCTTGTGTATATTGTAATTAGTTTATTTGCCCCCTTTCGGTCCTGGGGTCGAGAAAGTTCTAGTGTGTTTCCTTGCTTCTAGGCTATTTAAAGTCATCACGAGTCACGAAATCGAGGTACTGGAGAGATGGAACTCATTAGTCTTTATGTTTATGTCTGGTTTGAACAGGCCTCGTACTTCGTACTCCAAAGACAAACAGATGGAATGATACTGTACCAAAAATCTAGTTGTGTGCTTGTTGAATTGTTCATGATATTCCAACTGAACGACCGCTCCCATCAATCGATGATTGGATGATTCTTCACTCTCATCCATGGCATCGATGCCCTCGTCTCGCCTCGCCTCCTCGCCTCCCCTTTCATCAGACGAGCCCATCCGATGATTCGTCAAAGTCACGACATGCAGTGGGACATCTGCAGCCCGCCAGTCTGGCGTCCAATCATAACCGGGAATGTCTGCCCACTTGCCCCCGCTTGCCTTCCTTTCGCCTGGGCTCGTCTCCCTGGCCTGTCTCTTCCCCAGACAGGTCTCACGACTGTGCCTATCCGAGCCCATTGTGGTTCTCGCCTCGCCATCGTTACCAACGGTTGCCCGTTTGGAATTCTGGATCCTGATGCTTTTCTCCTTAGGGTGATTGTCTGTTCTCACTTCGAAATCGATTCCAAGGAGATGGTTGCACCGGAAGTAGGAAAGAACAGGGGACGCCGCACATTTTTCCGATTCTAGTGGCCGTAGTAGATCTGCTGCTTTTTTACCCAGCGTACAGTAGTGACAACGTTCACCATTATGAGCCCCTCCATACTTGTACCACCCCTCTTATGAAATGCCACAATAGGGCATTGAGCTCACGGTCATCTATCTTAGATGAAGCCAAATGCTCTGGAATAATCTACAGCAGGGACCTGGGGTTGGAGATAAGCTTGACAAAGCAAAGCTTCCTGATCAGGCTCACGGCGTCTTGCCTCCGCGAGCAAACGAGCCGAATCCGGAGGAAGTGTCTCCAATGGAAAGCGCATGAATCTCGAGAAAGCGGATCTCGTCCAACTGCCAAGGACTCTCGCCTCATTAAAATCGGGTGAGGGGTAAGCAAGCGAGAGACATTCGAGACATGTGGTTTGTGGACTTCTTTTGAAGGTCTGGCATGTTCCAGCAGATTTTGCTGGTGCAGCTGGACTCCATTCCACCCCCTGTCATGTCACTAATATCGCCGTGACAGGCCTTCTCGACCGGGGTGCACTGGATGGAGATGCTGCCCGAAAATCCGGGGTGTGCAGCTTAAGCCTCTTTGAGCAACACAGGCTTACTCCTCCCGGGGCCAGTCGCCTGGACAGGTGCACTGATGGCTGCACCAAGCCCTTCCTCGACAGGGTGCGGATTCTGGCGCATGCCACATAAAGGTACGGCAGGCCCTGTGAGAGGGTTTTGTTCCCGGATGCTGCCCGTTCGCTGATTTCGATATCTCGATACTTCGACCATTGTCACGGCCGACAGAGCCATTCTCGACTGATTGTGTCGCCCATCATGGCTGATAAATTCGATGATGGCGCCAGCAATTATATGGTGGAGTATGCGGGTGTTCACAGTCTGGATATGGTACGAGCAACTGTCAGCCTTCCAAAGGAAGCCCAGTCTCTAACGTTTGCTGGTAGAAACATTCGGAGGTGGAGGTAAAGATCATAAGGGGAAATGAGGCATTCAACGAGGCGATGATGAAGGAGCCTCCGAGGCCTTTCACTTCTGCAACGCTCCAACTTTACGCTGCTTGCTTCGTCGGCTTTTTCTGCGCAACGATGAATGGTTACGATGGGTCTCTGATCAACAATCTCTTGGCGAACCGACCGTTCCTCAATTACTACCATGGATCAAATGACGGAATATGGGCTGGACTTGTGACGAGCATGTACCAAATCGGAGGCGTGGTATCATTGCCTTTCATCGGACCATCAGCCGATACATATGGACGTCGTTTCGGAATGTGGATTGGTTGTCTATTGATCATTGCCGGAACAGTTATTCAGGGAACAGCCGGTCCGGCTCAAGGTGTCAATCAATTCATGGGAGGTCGATTCTTGCTTGGATTCGGAGTCAACGTTGCATCTGCTGCTGGACCGATGTATGTTGTTGAGGTTTCGCATCCGGCCTATCGTGGAATCGTGACCGCCATCTTCAATTGTTTCTGGTACGTAAATCAATGTCAAGCATGGCATTCCACCAGCTTATTAGAGTTTCTAGGTTCACCGGATCAATTATTGCAAGTGGTGTGGCTCGAGGAGGAACTGATCTACCAGGGAACGTTTCTTGGAGACTCATTATCTGGTTTCAATTGATGTTTGCTGTTGTCATTTTCGTCGCGGCATTCTTCCTACCAGAATCCCCAAGGTGGCTATACGTCAACAACAAGCAAGAGCAATCGAAAGCTATGCTCACGAAGTATCATGGAGAGGGCAACCCAGACAGCGAATGGGTGAAGCTTCAGTTGAACGAGTACGAGGAATTACTCGAGATGGACGGTGCAGACAAGCGCTGGTGGGATTATAGAGCGCTTTTCAAGAACCGCTCTACTCGCTATCGTCTCATGTGTAACGTCTCGATATCAATCTTCGGTCAATGGGCTGGCAATGGTCCGTTCAAATCTTTCTCATCCTATTCTCATCCTATTCTCATCCTATTCTCATCCTATTCTCATCCTATTCTCATCCTATTCTCATCCTATTCTCATCTCATCACCCAAAATTATCAACCACTAACAACATCCAGCCGTTCTCTCATACTTCATGAGCAAAGTCCTCGACACCATCGGTCTCGACGACGAAGTCAAACAAGCCAATATAATCCTCATCAACAACTGCCAACAATTCTGCTGGGCCCTCGTCGGCGCCAACCTAGTCGACCGAGTCGGTCGTCGCCCACTCCTCCTCTTCTCCAACATCGGCTGCTGTTTCGTCTGGCTCGCAATGACGACCTCCGCCGCCATCTACCAGAACTCCATCCCAGCGCCTACAGAAGCAGTCCCCGATCCAGTCGGCACGAACACCGTCGCTGCAACCACTTCGCTCGTTTTCATCTTCATTTTCGGTGCGGTGTATTCGATTGGTTTCACGCCTCTACAGGCTCTCTATCCCGTTGAAGTCCTCTCTTTTGAGATGCGTGCTAAGGGAATGGGATTTTCTGGTTTCGCTGTTGCTGCTGGTGCGTTTCTCTTCCCCATTCATTCCCTCTTTTTCTGCCCCCTGCCCTGGTGGCCAAATAAAGGATAAACTCGAATGCTAACACTTCCCCTAGCCCAAATGCTCAACCAATTCGCCTGGCCCGTCAGCATGGAGAAGATCGGCTGGCACACGTACATCATCTTCACGATCTGGTGTGGGGTCCAATCCGTCGTCGTCTTCTTCTTCATCCCCGAGACCAAGAACCGGACGCTGGAAGAACTAGACGAGATCTTCGATTCACCAAATCCTGTTAAGACGAGTATTGCGAGGAAGAGATTGGGTTTCGATGCGTATGGTGAGGTGGTTAATATTGAGGATATGTGAATGTGAGAGGGAGGAAAATTTCGAGGGTGAGGTTCGGGTGTGGATTGGAGAGGAGAGATCCGGATCCTGGGGCAGGAAAGTGGGGATGTGGTGGAAGGGGGCGAAGGGGGAAAATCAGATCTTGTGAGGAGGATACATGCGTTTATACCCCTATTCAAATTTGGAGGTGCAGAGGATTGAAGGACTCTTCGGAGATGTCAAGCGATGAAGCGTGGATTGGGAGGCAGAAGCAGGAGAACGGCACGCCGAGACGAGCCGACGACATGAGGAAACAGTACTTGACTTCTCAACAGAAGGTCAAAGGTAGAAAAGAGGAGGAAGCCAAGCTAAGATCTCTAGGATTGGGATGAAGACTTTTATCTTGCATAGGAGATTTGGACGAAGCATCGAGGGGAAGCTTTCACGTGTGTATGTACAAACCACGACCATGACTAGGAAGGAATAAGCGGGAGTCAGACGGAGTACGAGTAGGAGTAGGGTGTTTCTATGCTATCATACCACATTATGATTTCACATATTTTTGTTGCATGGGACTGCGGGATGGGAAGGCAAATGGGAGTTTTAGTTTAGCTACTGGAATCCAAATGGAAATACTCAACTGAATTATTTAGACCTTCGGTGAATCCGTGAGTTTACTTATATGTTCGTCGATCGATAAAATTCCACAATGACGGGTGTTCTGGCGAATCGGATTTCATTTGAGAATCAGCGTTGTTAAACTTGAGTGAATCTCTGCCAACTTCACATGCCAAGGTAAGGTCACTCTAAATAGAATCTCTACGTAATATAAGTACCTTCTCAGAGCAGCCCACAGGAACTACTAACTGCCTCACACTCATGCAAGCAGATGCCAAAACCGTTCCAGAGTTCTGTGTGTGACCGGTTGCTTTAAGCGAACACAGAGCCGGGCACATGCGCCAACAGAAGATTTCCGTGATTTCTTGAAGGGTCGAGAGAGAGGAAAGAAGGAGGGTGTATCTATACGATTTGTGCTCCGTTTAGAATTCAGTCCTGATAAAGGAGGAAAGGGCAGGAGAGAAGAGGGAGTTCTTGAATGACGTTTTGAGAGGTGAAGTAAATCTATGATGAATCAGAAGAGCGAGCGTGGAGTCAGATCAGGAGAATTATTTAATATACTGCAGGAACCATTTCTGCTGGTTACAAAACAACTATCAGACATTGAGGTTGAGATACGTGCAGTAGTGCTGTTTGGACCTTCGTCATTTGGTTAATACTTCCTCGCCGCTGGAGAGCCAAAGAAATATCAAGCAAAGCAGGAAAGTCCCCGGATGATCGGATCTGATTCTTTTGGAGGTCTACAGTCAAGTTTGTCGTGTATTTGAACCAAGGTATAGAATTTAAGAAGATGACAATAACATGGCAGGTGACATTGAACTTCGTATTGAGAAGTGGTATCCCTTAGATTCGTTTGATACATGAATCAGATAATTCACCAAAACAAGACAGAGCAGTCGTCAGAGCACGATCTAAGCCTTTAAGGGGGAGGCTCGTAAAATACAATGATCTGCTCGCGGTCTGCCCGGTAAACGACGAGGGATGAGAATCCAACTATACAACCATACAACCGATAATTATCTTCTGCTCGTCCTTCGTTATTCTCCATGAATCCGTGCTAATTATCCCTCGCATATGCCAGAACAACGCCATCCTACGATGAAGTAGCTGTGTTAACCTTACAATAATCCAGATTATGAATGCTGGTATCCGGATTTCCTGCCCAAATCGGAAACGGCCTCGCCGTACCCGAACCACCAAAAACCGCAAAAGTAAGAATAAACACCATGACCTGGGTCCCACCATCAAGTGCAGCCGACACAATATAATTATACTTAATGAAGAACTCAGGACGCTTCCGTCTCAAATACCACTGCGCGAAAAAGCCGAGGAAGAAAAAGACGCCGATGGCGGAGTTGATACCGACAAATAGGTAGCCCATCTGCCAGAGGATGATGGAGAAATTGATGTAGCGGAAAAATGGATGCGGGAAGTAGCGGTTGAGGATGTAGAAGGGGAGGGGGACGATGAAGCCGAGGAGATATGCGATGGTGACCCATTGGTACTTGGCGCCGATGGAAAAGGTGTCTTTTGCGATTGACCAGGCGATGGCTAGGGTGTTGAATTGTTGGACGTTTTGACCGGACCAAATGTTTGAGCCTGCGAGACCTTTCAGGATGGGTGCTTGGTTGTCGACGATGCTGGGCATTGTTAGTTCTTCTTCTTCCAGCAAGAGAGTGGAGACTTACGTGATCATCATAACCCAGTTCATGACTGCACCGACGATGCAACCCATGACTTGGATAGTGAAGGTGTGTCGAGGAGACAGATGGACATATTGCGCTAGCTTCAGGTCCCGAGCAAGCAACTGAGCCTGCTGCATCGAATTGAAGGTGAAGCAAGTGAAGTACATATTTGCCAGAGGGCGGCCAGGGAACATGTAACCAGCAAGTGTCTGACAGATAGGCTGAATATTGTACTGGAATCCCGTGATACCGTACTGGGCTCCGAAAAATAGCAGGAAGATAGTCATCATGATGGTAGATATCAAGAAACCCCACCATGGAAGTGTTGACTTAAGAGCGTACAGCGATCCGAGAGCTACGCACCAACAGATGACGAGTATAGCACCCCACCACCAAAGAGGTACTTCTTTGTACAAGTTCTTCATCATCAGTCTGTAATGGGGGTCGAGCTTCTCATCATGTTGCAGGCGCTCGTTCCGTGCCTCAGGAGATTCCTGGTTGGCCCAGAACTTCCACGAGTTCTTTGCTGAGAATTTGGCTTTGAGATTGGAGGGAGAGAGCCATTGCCATCCATGCTTGATGTCATCGAAGTTCCAGAGCAGCATGTGGACAAAAGTTGCGGTGAACCCCATGTTAGAAGTGATGAGATAACCCAAGTAGGAAGCAGTAAGGTACGGAATACCCTGAGCAGCAAGTAGCTGATCATCAACCTCGAACTTAGCATTCAAGATACTGGTTTGGTTGTATGTGACGAAGTTGGTACCATTTGAGGAGCCATCCAGAAGCTGTTGTGCCAAGAACGGAAAATCCTGAGCTCGGAAGGTATTGCTGTAATAGAGACCCATGAAGAAGATGATGCATCCGATGTATCCGATGAATTCGTTGACGAGGGTGTACAATGGCAACCATAGTGGGGAACCGAATGGCGCAATATAGTTCCAATCGAAAGAAATGGCGCCGAAACCGAGACCTTCGTTTCCGGAAGCACCACCGAATACTACAAAATGTTACTTAAGGATTCTTTTGAATGCCAGAGGAGGCCACGGTAAATCTCAAGTTCCAGGTCCACGAGGTGGAACTACGGACTGAACTTACAATTGGTAAAGACCAGACTATTCTGGTGCGCCAAGCAAAAGATGGAAACACCTTCGAGGACAGTGAAAACATATTCAGGGAAGATTTCCCAGACAAGAAATGTGAAGAAGATGATGTAGAAGATCTTCAAGCGGGCTTTTGCTACAGCTTTGTCCTTGTGTAGGGATTCGAGAAGTGATGTTATAGGCAAGTTCATCGGCCAGAGCATGTGAGTTGGGTACACAAGGATGTGTCGAAGTAACCCAGCAAGACCGAACCCAATCAGCTGGGCAGTGATAACAACGAAGATACCAGCGGCCTTGTTAGGGTAACCTCCGTAGAAGAGATCTTGAGCAGCCAGTGCTTCAGTAGCGAGAGCAGATTGGGAGGCTGCAGAAGCCATCAGAGTAATTGAGGCGTGCTCCTTCATGTTGAATGGACCAGGGTTCAAGAAGCGACCGATTGATCCCTTTCGTGGGATGATGAAGGCCATGGCTTCGCCGAGTATGTAAGCTAGAACAGTCAAGAAGACTACCGAGACGTAGATAGTCTGTGGCTTGAAGTAGAAAATTTCTTGGAGAACAGAACCGAAGCAGGATAAGCCAAGGCCTGAAAAAAGTCAGTTGAGTGATTCACAACGGCGGCATGTATCATACCGAGGAAGAAAGTTCTGAAGGTCCATGGGTTCAAAGTCGGATCATCCTCGACGTCGATGACACTTCAAGACTTATTAGCAGCCGTACGTGTCATTTGAAGTTGGCTACTCACCGGGTGACGAGCCCTTCGGCATCGTCAACTATGCCTTCGCGGAAGATACCTTCTCCTTCATAGGCCGGAAGGTCTACCTTTTCCCCGCTGGCTGGACGGTGAACGGCTGTCGAATACCCTTCCTTTTCATCTTTCTTCTCGTGAGTCTGCTCGATGTTGTTCGTGCTATCACTGCCATCGGGATTGGCCTCCTCCGCTGGAGCAACTTCGGAAGAGGATCTCGCGAAAGTTGATCTCTGGGTCGCCATCGGACATGAAGTGTGTAATAAGGAGAGAGGATGGCTAGGTCAGCCAAGGGCTTGGCATCGAGCTTTATATATACATTTATTGTAGCTCCGGAGGTGCGGTACGTTCGTATGCTCAATTCCCAGCCCGCCACCACCGGTTCGGACGGATCATTCAGGTACCGCCATAGGGCCATGGCTTCATCGGGCAGCTCCTCGACGGGTGATGATCCTGGCTGCGATAAGAGCAACATGGAGATCCTCGCCAGTATGAACCAATACGGGGTTCACGATTGCTGGCTGGCGGTTGACAAAAAGACGCACCTGCCCGTTATCGTCTAGCCAGCCACAAAGCTTGTCTGAGAAGCGAAAAAGCTTGTCGCGTCTCCCCCGCATAATTGTGGGGAGTGACCATTGCGAGCCAAACCAAAGGAGGCAGGTCGTCCTGCCCAGAGACAACTGACAGGATACGAGAAGACCCTTCCGTGACAAATAGTATCGCCGTGAGATTGACAGCCGTTCATCATCCAATTGAGGATCTGGGCAATGGTATGTGGCAGGACCCTTTCCCTCTTTGACCCTTGAAATGGTGCCTATACCCGGCTAGATCTTCACCCTCCCTGTCCATCTCAAATTCAAACAGGAAGGTAGGAATGAAAGTAGGAGGGTGCGAACGAACCGTGGTAATGGGATTGAGTGGATTGGAATTCAATATCGCAGAACTTGCTAGGTGCCTGCCGACCGGGAGCTGGGAGAGCTGGGAGAGCTGGGAAAGCGGAAGTATTAAACACCTGGAAATGTCTCTCCCGACGGGTCAAGACAAAAAGACCCTTTCTACAATCTTGATATGGATGTGCTGCGTTTGGATCGCCGATATGAGAAGTGCTCATGACACCGTAGGCAAAACGGAAGGAAACGTACAGGAAGATCCCGAGAGATTCGATGTCCAATGGTCCATCGTCGTTATGCCAGCTGATATTAAAGCTTGTGCCATGTGAAGATGGCAGTGCCTACAACAATGGCAGTGAACCAAGCTCCAACAAATGATGTGCTCGTGCTCACGAAAAGCATAGTTCAGCATCAGAGCAAAACGAACCTTTACATAAATTACAAAATGCTATGGGTTATTGTGAGACCATAACCTCAACCCAAACATTTTGGCATATGCTTAGTCAGCCTGCCACAAAATTGAAGTCTCGATTTGTCTCCCTGCACACCCTGGCGATATTCCGCAGCACAGGAGTTTGTGCTTATATTTGTGCCTCAAGGCCAGGATTCATGATTAGTCTATAAGTGAATACATAAACCGTGGGAAAACGCGTGACAGCTGCTTTGATAGTCAGATCTTGCGATTTCGCAGTCAATACAACGCGGGGTTGCTAATATGAGCTTGTCCGAAAGGTCTGGGGAGCAATTGAAAGAAATGTTTATGCTGTAGAGTTTTGTTTGATGCGATGTCACAACATTTCTACTCTTTAAAACAGAGCTGGCACCCCATGAGTTGTAGTCATTGCACAGGGCAAGGCACTATTCACAATAATGGAGAAAATGAGTGTTTGACATCAGGTGCTGGGAGTTTTTGGGGATGACGACAATAATCATTTTCGCAGCGCAAAATTAGTCAAGTCCCAGTGAAAGGCCGTGTTTACTTCGAATTTAAGCGAAGATCGCTACACGTCATTCCAGGTTGTTAAACTACTTGATCGCTTTTTTTGATGCAAGTTCAATGGCGTCTGTAATCTGTAAGCCTAGAATGAGATCACAAAATGCTTGTGAGCGTGGTACCAGTCTCATACTAACTTTAGCCGACCGCGAGTAAAGTGGCACTAGCTTTCAAGTTGACAGCTAGGCTCTGCCAGCTTGCTGATTCCTCGTGGCTTATTCTAAGTAGAGCATTGTCTTCATTTATCTTCTCTAGAGGTTGACTTAATTCCATCATTCCCAGGAGTCTCATGTATGTGTTGTGGAAGAGACTGTCTTCATAGGTACACCGCCTTGAAGGTGGTAGTTTGACTTACTTATGACTTAGATCCGCAGGGAATTATTTCAGTGTTTTACGATACATATCCCTCCGGGCAGATTATAAGCCATCTTCGACTAGGGACGTAAGAGAATGTGAGATAAATGCTACCTTGTCAATCTGACTTTTTATTATCTGGTGGTACTGGCTGTGCAATCTCCCGAACGGAAGGAAAATCAGTCTCAACATCTGGTCCATCTGCCACATCAGAAGTGCCTCTCTCAAAGCCACCCAAAAACCTCATTGAACCTGCTTCAGAATTTCTTCTTGGGTAACAAGTGTCTTAGACAGCTTTTCTTTTGCATTGACGTTTATGCTTCTTGGAATAGCAGGCTCATATGGTGTCTGTGACCCGGAACCAGGATCTGACCCGTGGTGCACGCTGACGAGACTTGGAAAGTGACCGCTAGGTAGCGTTCGACTTGTGCTACTCACGATATGAAAATATACCGGTTCGTCATCGCTTGCTCTCTCTGTGCCGTCCTCTCCGACTTCGTGGTGTAGCGCCAGAGGTAGAGGCCCGCCAAAAAGCTTCCCTATCACCGGCATACCGTGTGCCGTCCCCTGAAGGGTGTGCTGCATGCTGGCCAGGATGCTGGGTTGGCACCAAACTGCCAGAATTTGGTCTCTGCCTGATCTCGCACCAAGTCTTGCAATTACCTCCAGACAACCTTTAGATCCAAACGAGAATATGTCGCCCCTTTCCACAAATTCGATGGGCCAAAAACCCTTGTATCGGGACTTGAGATTATGGCTCTCGCAATATTTCCCTATGCATTGAAATCGTTAATTTTGTACATCTGAAGTGGGTTGACTGAATGCTCTGAGAACTCTGAGAAATTGAAAATCGGAAATTGGAAATGATGGAATATCATCAGACGGGAAGGGGAAGCTTTCCTAGCACGAAGTTAACTCACCTTGTAGAGACTTTGGGATACACCTGTCATTTAGATGAACTGCTGTCTGCAGAACAGGCTTGTTATGGATCCGGCTGAAGATATCTCTGCTTGCCTTAGTCAGAGGTGGGAGTTCTAGGCATCGGTTTTCCAGAACGGCCATTACGCCGCTGCTAATGCTTTCCTCCAAGAAACCAATCCATGAAATATCACGCGCTCGAAGAGTAACACAAACTCCTGGTTGATCACGTTCTGGAACCCAGAAGAGTCTCAACTCACCATCTTTGGTCTTGCCGGTGTATTGTAGCATGTTGAGACCACAGGAGATGGCATTCCCAAGTTCAGGTCGCCAGCTTGGTTTTCTGTCCCACAGGCCTCTGAACGCCTTGTGGTCATCACCCAGAAGTGTGTAAAGAAATGCTGCTTTCTGACCTGGGGTCTTCCAATTCAAAGATGTATCCCGTAGGTAATTTATCATCGTACTTGTCTGAAAAGTCTCGATGACTCGTACCCTACGGGCGTTATTTGTGCATGTTGACACCTCGAGTCCCAATCGTCGCTCGAGATTCCTCACCGAGCGCCCTTCAGGATTATTTATCCAGTCCTCGATGAACGCGCTGTTCGCCAACCGACCTTCTTTCAACTTCGATGCTGACTGATACCCAAAAGACGCGTAAGGGAGGTTGACTGCCACCGTAAATGTTCGCATCTCTTGCTCCCAGCGAGCCCTTGCAGCTCCCATCTGAGAGATGGCCTCATTGTTCCTCAACTGCTTCTTAATCTCCTTTGAGCTAACATGACAACCACGGTTGCGTCTCAACTGAATAGGTGCTCCGATGAGCAGGACATCGGTCTCAAGAAACATCTTCGAGGCAGCACGATTATCGTCCACATATTCTTCAGTTCTTGCCATCCAGTGACAGAAGATTTCGCCCTTCTCGACTTTTACTACATCCAGTGATGGCAGATGACATGGAATTATAGTACCGCCTCCAACATCATAGCTGATAATGTCTCCGACCCCACCAATTGTGAATCTTTTCCACATAGGGCCCCATATATCCCCAAAAGTTACCGCATCTGTGGAGAGATATAACGGAGGGAGATCCAGATGTTTGGTCGAATCCAGTGAATGCTTAGAAAAATGCGAATGCCAGTTACCATGATCCTCAAGTACCCAGGCTTCCTGTCCACCTAGGAAGTCACCGAGACATGAGAACTTCCTTCGGCGGAATATGTAGTACTGCGTCTCGAAGAACGGCCCAGGAAGCTCCACTGCCGTCACATTGTCTCCAGCAAGTTTCCGTGTGTGTGTACTAGCATAAGAGACAACTGCTATGTCTAGTAGATGGACTGCACAGCGCCACAGGTCCTCCATGAACATGCCTTGGAACTCTAAACCGGCGTTAGTCAGGAATTGTCGACATGTTGCTGAAACATCCTTTGCATAGGTAATTATACTTCCACCCAAGACCTTTCTCGGCTGGTCCCATACTGTTTGATCGAGACAGGTCTCAAATTCTGCCGTCAGTTGTTCAATCGTGCTGCAATCGATCCGGACGAGTCTCGCCACATTGTGGCGCGTGCGATCCAAGACAATCAGACTGATGAAATCGGCACAGAATTGTGCTTCTTTCATCAATCTGATATTTGCCCAAACCCGGGACATGATATTCCTGCACTCGATGAGGTGCTTCAACTGCATGAGGATTCGATCGTACATCGCATTGATTACAGCATGCGGTCTCTCTGAAATTCCCAAAGGTGCAGTCACTTGCTCATTGGCGGCATTCGCGACGTCGCCACAGAATATTAGTATTTCCGGCCACTTAGCGAGTTCGATTGACGCATTTTCGGAGAACTCAACATCGAAGGTGATCCTGCTATCGAAAGGCCGATACTTTGTCCCGTCCTGTGGTTATGATGAGACTTCTGGCTCAACGTATGTTTGACAATCGAAGTTTTGCTTACAATATATTTCTGGAACAAGGACCTCTCGAAGATCTTACGTCCAAGCTCGTCCAGCTCTTCGAGGTATTTCAGATGGTACGACGATCGATCTGTCACGGACTCACCAGCTCTCGAGCGAGATGGCAGACGTGACACAGAATTGTGGTCTGTAGAGACTTCAGGAGCCTGACCTTCACTGGTCCAGCTCCTGGCAACGAAATGCGGGTCTCTCCAATCGACCCGGCTCCTATCAATCGCTGGATGAAATGGGCTGGACGTGTCCGTTTGTTGCCAAGGTGAAGAGCACCTTGTTGAAGAATCTTGATCGCTGATCTGCTCCACGAGCTTTTCAGATGCTGCGGATCGGTCTGTCATCTTTGACCTCCGTATGGCAACTCGTAGCTTCTCAACATCCAGTTTAAGAATTGAATCATCCCCCACAGGCATGACAGTGTATTTTCCGCTAAATAGCGTAGAGTCATCCCAACCTGCAAATGGATCTATGATAGGGTGATACTCTTTCTTGGAAGCGGTATGTGCGAAGCTCGCAGGGAGTGATGATGCTCGTGGTCGACTGAATGAAGCCGAAGCTGGACTATTTGTTCCAGCAGATGATCTCTGAGAAAGGTGGTATTCGCTGCGGATGAATTCCATAACCTGTGTGTCCTTATTATATTCACCATCGAACCATTCAGCGTCACTATCACTGATCACTGATCCGGGTTCCATTTCCGTCGGCGAACCATGAACGTCCCCTCTGAAGCTCGTAGAGTACTCAGCCTCGAGATGTCCAAGATTCTCCATGGCTGACGAACAGATGTTGGAAAAAGGCTTGCAGAGCGATCACTTCTGTAAAATGTTTGGTACAAGAATGAGAGTTCAGCGCAAGAAAGTCTGGAGTTGTTTTGCTACTGCTATGTCTTAGACTGAGGATAATTACGGATGTTGCTGTTGGCGAGGCTGAGTTAGTTTGGCGGCGGCTATTGAGACCAATTGGATATACCTTCCAGGTTCTATCTTCGTGTAACTTGCGGGCGTCTATGAAAACTTACGCCACATCGTTGATGGATGCCTTCCACCAACTGCTCTCCCGTCCATGAGATCATTCATTATTCCTATGACTTGTCGACTATGTCACCTGAGTGGTTGGAAATCAAAAGAGATTTACATCCTCACTGTTGCTGATTTTTCGTTGTTCCTCCAGAAACGTGACGATAACATCAATACGCTAAAGACAATTATGCAGAACAATGAGCCTTGGAAACTTCTCAAACACGGAGCCTCGGCATCGACTCGTCAGTGCGAAAATCCTATTTGAAGTACCGGTGCTAGTGAGCACTTGCTTAAATCCTGATCTGGATCGCCGTCGTATGTAGAGGCCTTGGTGCAAAACACCACGGAGACTTTTTTCGTACACCATCGTAAGTGCTGGTAGCTAGCGATTGTAACTGGCAGATCATCAGTATCTTCAAGGACTCCGGACAACATCTTACAAGGGGCTACGGTACGCGCTGAGTTAGGGCTCTTGAATCTATATTGGACCTAAATTAGTCCCTGTCCCCCTCCTTGAGGACGTTTCTTGCTGCAGTTGTTTTGCTATTCCAAGCCCTTCTTATAAAGCTGATGCAGCCTTACTCGGCTATGAAAGGATCTTACATTCTCAACCATGCTCTATGCTTGTTTACGCTTCACACCAAGTTTAATACTTCTCACTAGCTGGAGTGCTACCCCAGAGCTACTGAACAGTAGGGGCCGAGGCGTTCGTCGTCTCTACAAGCACATGAATATTCATGTTATTGCTGGATGCCCCTCTTTTATCCTATTTAATTTATTCCTCGAAGTTGACGTACTGCTCTTGAAAGACTGGTCGCGTTGATTTGACTGTCCCACGTCACAGAGTTTCAGTGACATTGAGTGGAATCGAACGATTTCTGAGAACTTGAAATATAGATACGAATCTTGTTCAAGATAGGAAGTGTGAATAAGCACTGCCAGATGCTATTTCCAGAAACTACAGATACACGAAGTCAATACTCATCCAGCCCTCTAGCCATGTCCGCATCTCTCATCTCGGCTAGAAGCTCTCATTTACTACACTGACCAGTCAGTTGCCCAGCCGCCTTCACACATTGAACACCGCCCTGTTTACTTCGTCAGCCATCTGCGTATCTCAAAGTCGTTTTTTTCACTTCGCCCTGTCCAAAGCTCATCTCCAAGCCCCATGGAGCAAAATATCACACAGGAAGTTCATCGAACGCTCAATATGCAATAACGTCCCACCCCACCATTCCGTCCAACCCCCCATTCCGGCCACCTTTTACACCAAAACTCACTACTTTAATTAAGTAATATCTTTATTGTTTATTAATAGAATAAGCTAAAACTAAGGATTCAGAAAAATAATTAATAGATCTCTTAGATCCTAATTAATTTAATCATTTAATATTACGTAATATTACATATTAAGTATTTAAAGTTCAAAAACTTTCTCTCATACAAATTTGGTGTAAAAATGATTTTTCTTGTTTTCTTAATAACTTTAGCAATTATTACTATAAATAGCTAAAACTCAAATGATAGGTATATGATATACGTAGAATTAAATTTTGAGGATCTATAGAAAATTGGATTAGTAGTTTTCAATTTATTAAGTAATTAAATTCCCTCATACAAATTTTTATATGAGGGTTTATATTCTACTTAATTACGTAATAATCACTAATACAAATGGTCTGAAACTTGAAAACCTTAATAATATATATACAGTCTATATATAATTCAAGTTTTAGCTATTTATAGTAATAATTATAAAAGTTATTAAAAAAACAAGAAAAATCATTTTTACACCAAATTTGTATGAGAAAAAGTTTTTGAACTTTAAATACTTAATATGTAATATTACGTAATATTAAATTAGCCTTCTTTTATTAGATTAATAAATAAGATATAATAAAACTAATTATAAAAAAGTAATAAGCTTTTATTAATTAATTATAGAGATATTAAAGGTTTAAAAGTGTAACTTTTGGTGTAAAAGGTGGCCGGAATGGGGGGGTGGACGGAATGGTGGGGTGGGACGTTACCCAGCATCAAAGCAGACCGCTCCAGTAGCCGACGCTATTGCCATAGACGAAGGTTTCGAACTAGCTCCGCTTGCCTCAGCACCTGCTCGGGAGGCTGCTGGTGAGGAGGATGGTGCAGGCGCAGGGAGACCTGGGATGCCCGGGATGGGGTTTGGTGTTGCTCCTGGAGCAGGTGGCGTGCATGTTCCTGAGAGCTTTGATTTGGGGTTAATGGATACTTGTGGGGCTATCAGGTAGAAGGAAGATGATTTGGGCACCTGGCCAGCGGTCTTATTGCACATGGCCCCTCCCTGTTTTTCTGTCAGCGAGTTCAAACATGCAGATATTGCGGAAGCAATAATGATTCTATCAATAACCAGGAGCGGGAAGAGGCACGAACGGATAAAATGCAGTCTCCAGCATCGAAGCACATAGCTCCCGAAGCCGTCGTTGCTTGTGGTCGAGGTGCTGGATCCGGCAACGCGAGAGCCGCCGAGAAAGTAACAAATGAAGTGAAAAGCAAATTCAAGAGCTGCATCTTGAAAATGTCCATATATGCTGCCAAATGGAAAGAACAAAGATCATGCAATAAAACAGTGTAGATTGCAGAAGGGTCCGAATAAAAAAAAAAGCTGGTGTTGCACCCACGGGCTTCGCACATTCATCTGTATCCCACAACTTCCATGACAAGATAACATCTAGACATACCCCAACAGTAGGCATATTCCGGGATATCGCCCTCCAACGTATTATAATCTTGGGGTGTCCATCTATATAAGCATGCATGTCAGCTCTCAGGCCACTCGCGTCAAGCAACTTCAGTTGAAACGAAACATTCCGCACGGCCCAGCGGTTTGCCCACTCTAGAGCGTTACTCCAACTACAGTGCGTAACTCATGAGAAAGTTAAATTTGACTTCTGACAGCTGTGATGCATGACAGGTGTGGCTTGGCTGAATGGGAATCAAATACACCGAGTGAGCGAGTGTTGATGTTGGGTGTTTGAGCGCTCGCTTAGCAACACAACCAACAAAGACGATTGTGCGTGAAAATTTGGAAGAGTCCAAGGATAGAATAAGAAGGGGAGATCTTGAGCTTGAAGGAGGGGTAAAAGCAACAAACAACACGCACAAGATGATCAAGAAACGAGAGGGTTCTCGGGCGTGCATGGAGAAATGCACGGAACTCCGATCATGTCTCTCTCTCTCAACAAACCGAGGAAAAGTATCCGGTCCTACTCGCAATGCAATTCGATGAAAAGCGCTTTCTTTTTAAGATATATCCTCTGACTCAAGATGAGAGTTTGTAACGTGATAGTGCCATAACGAAACGACAACCATTCCGACCATGCAGGGAAACACAGCGTATCAAAACCCAAGTGAAGTGAATTTCAGGCTTCTACACGAATAGGGACCAATATTCCCTTGGGAATCGAATTCGCAGGGGTAACCTGGCCCACACCACAACACTGCTCATATATCATCATCTTCATTGCAATGAAGCCATCTTGCTCTGAAGAGAAAGGGTGGACGTATGTATATATAGGAGATATTCAAATACCTGTTTATTTGCTTACTAGGAGAGGAGATAGAGTGGGACACTTAAAGACGCTCATTGTATTCTCTTTTAACCCTCAAGCCGCGTATCATGTTATGAAAGCGAAAATTTGCCACGGCAGAGAGAGTGAGTGGGGAGGCAAGGGTGATCCAGCTGCAATCTGCGGTAAGAGGGTACCATGACCTCCCCTTCTTTTCCAGTCTCCAAGGAGGCGAGACAATGCCGCCGAACAAGACTCAGCAGCCCTCAAGAAAAGAAGAGCAATAAGGCTCAAGAGACATACACTTATGACACTAGCCATCCGGCTTCAACAGCTCTTCGGCGTTGTGAACGCTTGAGAGCTCGCCGGGGACGGAGAAAGCGATGATTCGACGAGTAGATAGATGATAACCACAACTTGGGTGATAGTCATCATAGATATGACAGTATCTAGTTACTTAAATGTAGTCAACAGACAGACTTTATACTGGAAGGATTCCAAGCCGCCCAGCAACTTGCTGGATGATTGCACTAGTATCACTTCCACATGTACTAGATGAGACCAAGCAGAAACAAACAAACCCCAAAACACCTCTGAAGTCTGGCGCCTTCCTTGCGTCCAAGAAACGGGTAGCTCTTCGCAGCACCTCCTGTACCATGGAGATTCAGAATCGATCATTCCGCCTCCTTTTATTTTCCTTCCCCTCTCAGTTCCACACATCTCAGAAATCAGACTCTCACAAGATCATCACCCGCCCTTCACTCTTACCACTAGCGAGCGTGAATAGAAACAAGCAAACAAACTCATCAGTCCAGGCGGAATGCAGTATTGTATCTCTGAAAAGCACAATGCTTGTATTTCTTCTTTTCATTTGAACCCCTCCTTCCGAGCTCCAAGCTCCCAGTTCCAACCAACCCCAACCCCCAGAAAAATGGTATAATACAGTATAGTAGCATTCATTACAAGCTTGCTTTCCGAAACAACAAAAATAACAGCCAGCCAGTAACTTCCGATCCCCACTATGCAGCGCAACATATATGCAGCGAAAAGGACCAACCTGATGAATGCAAACGTGAATGCGAACGCTCTCTCCTCTCAGAAGCGTACCGAGGTGTATGCTGTTCCTTCCCTTCGTCTTTCCACCTAGCTCGCTCAGAGCCTCGCGCTCAAAAATTCTCGTTATCGTACAGTTCCACCTCTCTGATCTCTCTGTCGAATGAATGAATGCTGAATTAAAACATTACAATACTGGTATCGCCTTGCTAAACCTCTCGGTCCACCCGTACCTCACAGGCGAAATTACCTCCATCCCCTTCGATTCTCTATCAATCTCAAGCACCAATCCTCACATACCCCTGCACAACAGCATTCTCTAGCCCTTCCATCCCACTACTCATACCCCTCTCACCACCTCCATTACTACTCAGTCTGAATCCCGCTGAGCCATTCGGCTGCGATATAGAGTCGTTCGTGCCCATGTTCATATCTGCGTAACTGTCGTCGTCTTCCATATCGGCGTCCGCGTCGGCGTCTGCATCGCTGCCCATGCCGTCCATCTCGTGGTTGGAGGGTGAGATCACGTTCGAGGAGTCCATTGCTATGGTGGGTGTGGGCTGAGGCGTGGATATTGTAGGTGGCGCTTGTTGTGGCTGTTGGGTTTGGACTTGGAGTTGTGGTTGAGGTCGGGATTGTGTTTGAGCTTGGGATTGAGAGTGGTTTTGGTTTTGGGTTTGGTTCTGGTTTTGAGATTGCTGCTGCTGTTGTTGCTGGATTTGAGGCTGAGGAGGTAGACTTGCTGAATGGGAAGACCCTCCACTGAGACTCCTCTGTGCTGCTAATCCGCCACCAATGCCATTGCCCCTCGCTTCCCTCACAATGCCTTTCCAGCGGCCAATGACTCGGTCGATGAGCACATCTAGATGGACATGCCTATCCGTTATTGAGAAGCCTTTGGACAATGTATTATTGAGGCCCTCGTCAGCCAAAATTCTCATTAGCGGTTGGTCGAATGGTATCGTGCTTGGAGGCTGGAGCTTAAATTCCCTGGGATGTTGTAACCGGCTCAATTCATCCACCTGCTGCCTCAAATGTGCCGTTTCCTGCTTGTGAAAATCGCGCTCCTTCTTCAATGTGTCTATCTCCTCTGATTTTCGGCCTACGCCCCGTGCCAGCTCCAACGTCCATATCTCGTTGCGTTTTGCCTGTGGTAGTGAGTTCCAGTGTGTGAACACATTGTGCAAGTGCTGTGAGACTTTGGCTTCGAGTTCTGCGGCAGCGGCTTCTGCTCGTTGGGCTATTTCGGTTGGGTCCTCGTGGCCTGCGAACATCTCTGGAGGCGGGTAGGAGAGATCCTCTGTGGGAGCAGTATTTGCTATTGCGACCGAGACATGCCAGCTATGGAAGGCGGAAGAGAAGTGCTCAACCAGGGCATGGTATTGGGTCTCGTCCGGTGGGAGGATAGACCAGGAGGTCGTGGAGGGAATAGGGGTTGATTGGAAGAGTGTCGGTGGCGGTGGAAGGCAACGGAGAGTTAAAGCTGGGAAGTCGAGTGTCAATGGATCGTAGTCGAATATTGAAGGACCATCGATACGTTGTCTGGAAGTATTAGCGTTCTGGAAAATAAGTGGAGTCGGTGGGAGGGGGTATATACTTTGCAGCTCGAATTGAGCCCATGAGCTCCCTCAATGCCAATTCAGCAGCTTTGGCATTATCAAGAGCATCCAACATTTTCTGCTTCTGCTCAAAAGTAGTCTTTGCCAACATCTGCTTGCTAACAGATCTACTCCTCGGTTCTAGCCTCCTATTCGTATCCCTTTCCTCTCCATCCCAACTCCTTGAATCGCTGGTCCTAGGCGGCGGAATATTGTTCATGACACCTGTACTCTCCCATGTTCCCTTATTTATGAAGTAATTTGGCTTCCCCTTGAAATTGACCGTATCCCCAACAAGGTCGTCCCTCCTTAAACTTGGTGACCGATTCCCCTGACCATCGGACTCGGGGCGTGGACTCCTCCTATCCTGAGCAACAGGTGTACCCGCCGGTGTAGAATCCTCCCTCCTTGACGTCGAATTCCTAGGTTGTCTCCTTGTGATCCCCCCTCTCAACTTCCTGATTTCGTCCACATCATGTACCCCGTCCGCCGGCTTGGGGTTCTTCTCCTTTATGTAAAGGTCGAGATGACGTCCCAAGGAGGAGGATGTGAATTGCTGGTGGCAGAAAGGACATGACTTGTCCTTCGGAGCTCCTGTCTTGCTGCCATTCACGGAGAGGTCTGCCGTGGATCCAGGGGTACCCATCTGTTCGGCCATGTCTGTACGCGCTTGCTCTGCGGAGGTGGGAGAGTTATGATCGCATTTGGCGGATGTTGAAATGGATTTGTAATAAAATCAGATTTGTAACTGAAGGATTGTGTCAAGAAGTAGAATATCGAATGGAAAATGGAGGGTATCAAGGAGAGAAATTAGACTTCGCAAGTGGGAATCTAAGGGGCATGCAGCTTTGTTGTCCTGGGGGGAAGGCTCATATTATTTCGCTTCCATTCAGGGATGGCCGCCATACCCCTGCTAGACGCAAATCATCCGTCCGGTCTTGGTCCTCTTAAAGCAACACAAACACGAGCACTCAGAATATCATGAATACAATGGAACATTGAGAAGGGATAATTTACGCCTTGATGATCAGCGAGGTAAAGATCATCAGAGTCAAGAGCCCAGAGATTTCAATATGTATGGAGTTAGAAAACTTTTCACTGTACTGCTCATATACGGCACGAATCTTCACTTATGCAAGCTATTTTGGGATGTTGGTTCAACTCGTGGAAATCAAAGTCTATGCTTTTCTCTACGAACTGCTTGATGCACCCAACCAACCAATACCGGTATCATGAATCGTAGCGTCTAGGCTTTGCATGATGAAGTGAACACAGACCCTACCAAAACAATAGAAAGCAAGGCAGAACTCATTGGAGAAGAGGATCCTAATTTAGTTAGTATGAGGCATAGAGATTTTGCAAGGAAGTGGCTTACTCTGAAATGCTTCTGCATATTGTTTTGCTTGTTGACTCCCCACTGATATCTTCGAGTTTCCCGTTCTTGCACTTTCCTGGCGCGCTTCTCGATGACTGCAACTTCCTTTCGCTTCTCAGCAGTCACACCTTGCATTCCAAGTCCACCGTTGGCTCTGCTGACCATTGCTCTACCACGTTCTCTCTCGTTGCGGCGGATGACTCTCTCGTCTGTTTCCTCCTCGGAACTCGCTGCCTCTTGGATGGCGAGTTGTTCCTGTCTTTCTGCAGGAGAAGGATGGCTGTGGAGATTCTGTCTGTAGTACTTGTTTAATGAACGGTGGCCAGCAGTTCGTCCTGATGGAAGGTGAAGCTCGTAGTCAGAGTAGAATACAGCATGGGCGTGCTTGTGTGCATGTGAATGCCATCCATCCTTATTTCGGTGTGGCCGAGGATCATCGTGGGAGTGATGAGGATGCTGGTCGAGCTTCTCATATTGATGTTGTCGGCCAGCTGGGACTGCAGTGAGATCGGCAGAGTCTAACGATGACTCGGAACTGTCAGTCTCCCATCCGTCACCTTCCTCCATATCCTCGTCACCATCCTTGTCGATCTTCGCTTGTCGCTTGGCTCCCAACTTGACACCTCCATTTTGCTTCTTGCCTGGTAGATCATCCTCTTCATCTGACTCATCTTCGACATCTGAGTAGGTGCTGGTAAAATCGTAATACTCTCCGATCTCTAGTTGCTGCTCCTCAGTATCGAATGGAATTTTACAATGACCCTTGTCTCTCATGTGAGTCTGGAGACCAAACACAGTAGGCTTCAATTTTCCGCAGTACAAACACTCGTGAAACTCGTGAATCTTTTCGTATAAGTTACCAAGTAGGCCATCAAGCTGAACCAGGTAGTTTCGCTCTGGAATGAACATGCCGTGGATGCGCTCCATGTGCGAAGCGTTCAACTCCATGGACGGCGAGTCGTAATTGCAGAACAAGCAGCGCTTCAGAGCAGTCTCCAGTGTGATCTCCTCATCTGCAGCAGTGACTGAAGATGCTGTCTTGACAGATCCTTCCTTCTCAACATCAGCCGAGTGGTGTGGTCGTGACGGTCTTCGTGTTGCCGGTGGCGCATCCTTAAGGTTTGCTTTCTTAATGCTCTCGACAACCTCGTTGAACTCCTCCTCTGCATCAGAATCTATATCCTCCACCGCTTCGGTCGCTGGCTCTCCAAGTGAAAATGTCGAGCTCATTACGGAGCTAGCATCGTCGATCGTCGTTCCTTCAGCCGCAGCCATCTTTGCCCTATGCTTCTGGCTCCCAACATGGTTCTGATAGGCATTTTTGCTAAAATATGTTCGCGCACAAACGGTGCAAGTCTTCTCATATGCTGCTTTGTTCGCGGCGGCAGTGGATGAAGCCTGGGCTTGGAGAACCTTTTCGGTGAAAGTTTCGGACGAGATCGGCGGAAGAGAGGTAACACGGCGCTTCAGGTTGTATCGGCTAGAAAGATCTGGTCAAAGGATGAAGGGATGCACAAGATGGGCCAAAACTCACTGCCAGTCGCTGCGCATGTGCCCTCTCTGCAGGTCACTGTTCCTGAACGCCACTTGACAAGTATTGCAAGTATAGGGATGGGAAGAGGCGGTGTCTGCTTGACCTGACGCTGTCGGCGCCGGCACTCTGCTGGCTGCGATGGAAGCCATGGTGATTTTGCGTTGTCGGGGTTGTGTTGTGTGTTTGGAGAACGATTTGTGGCGGTTCTTCGTTGATAAGGTTGGTGGGGGTTGAAAAAAGTGGATAGGAAATCAGGGCCTTTTCAATCAAATCGGGTTGATTTGATGAATAATGCTTGAAATTTTTGGATTCCTCCAGAACTTCGTGTGTCCGCAGGCACTGGTTCTGATGGAGCCTTAGTATGACGAGAAGCAAGTACAAACTCGAGGCCTGTAGTTGAAAGGAGAAGGTGGAGTAAATTGAATTTCTATTTATTGAGGTCGCAAGTTACCAACACCGTGAGGCGAACCAAGAAAGAGAAGTCCCATCCGCCCATCCCATGCGGAGGGGTCGACTGCCACTTATGTAAGCAAACGTCATTTCAGTCGCAGGCGCGACAGGGCTGAGAGTCTGCGACCGACCGCCGAGGCCAGCGCAAGCTAGGAGCCAGACCAGACAGAACCAGCCAGGGCCCTCCCAGTGTCTGTTGACTTTCACCAGCACTTGACTTTTAAGCTCGCCTTCAGCCTCAATTTACAACCATCACATCACATTACCACTACTTCCGAAGCGCCCATGAGAGCACGAACACGACTCAATAGCCCATCGAGTACTTAGCGTCACTGCCAATGTCATGACTCGAGATACTCACAGAGTCCATGATGACCGAGGAACTGTCAGTGATGCGGATATCTACGCAGCCTTGTGGGCAACAGCGCCTTTCCCACGCCTTCCTGAAGATGCCCCCAGCGAGTTGAAGAAGCTCACGGTCGAGGTCGATGATCCAAAGAGGATTTATGGAATTCATAGGGCGCGTAGACGACACAATTTCCAGCTCTTGGTGGAAAGGTTTGTAATTCTTTGGTCTTCTCCGCCTGGTTTACACATTCATTATATGCTAATGTTCTGGCAGGTATATCCTTCAAATCCGATATGGCTGCCAGTCGAAGACCTGCACAACGACAACATGCTTCTCTTGCCGTAAACGCGTTGCGAATGGTGCCCCGGTTCGTCGATACAATTCCGCCAGCGCCCGGACGTTGGCGATATACATGGCCAGCCAAGATAATCCTGAAATGGGTCTCTGCTACCATAATAGCGCGGGCCGAGTGTCTGCCGATATGCCAAAGTCTCACAAGCCCAAGCCTGGTCTAGCAGGTCAATTACGGACGTCTGTCGTTCAAAGTGCGCCGATCAAGTCTGAGCAGAACGAAGCCTCAAAGACTGTACCAAAGAATGGAGCTTTCGTCGAGGACCTACCAGATATTGATAGACTCGTCGAGAAGGATAAGTGGAGAGCAACCGAGGCGGTGGACCAGTGGGCGGCGATCGACTTGAATCATTTGGAAGACCCCAATACCAAGGACCCTCGTTCGTTTGTCCAGAATGTGTTCGGGACGGTGGCATTCAAGATGATTGAGTGGCTTACGCCCAGGAGTCTCGCAATATTCTCTCAGACCCAAGACCAAGAAGACTCGGAATCACAATTGTTCGATGCGCATCAACAAGAAGACGTGAACAATGTTATTCCTTCCAGCGAAATTGATGTAACCGCGCCATCAAACTCAAACCCCAACCTTGGAGACACACCCGAAGCCCCCAACACCACCAATGACATTCGAGTCCATGAAGGGCCATCCTCACCTTCGACCACTCCAGTGTCGCAGCCTGCCACCCCACAAAACCTGCCAAATGCTGCTCTGCCTCCAGATCCGAGGCCACACGTGAATCCGGTCGCAAGGACTGTACCAAGTCCGAATAGACGGAAAAAGTCCGACTCAACCGAAATGCAGAATCCTAAAGGTATTCTTACTAAACAGCAAAAACACGCGGATCCTGCTGTTGAGCCTGTGTCCTCCCCTCCAGCAAGCGTGCCACCCTTGCCAAAACACAAGATGCCCAGGCAAACCTTGATCACTAGTCCGAAGATCAAAATGTCAGAATTCAATACCCAGATCCACGAGATCAAGCATACGAGCACCAAATCCGTCGTGGAGTCTTTTGAAGCGCCAGTAATCAAGGATGATGGAAGGGATAGGCCTAACAAGCTGCAAGATATCAAAGATACCGAGGTCATCCCACAAACCGACAAAAGTTTCCTGCCGGATGCGAAATCTTCTCCCACAAAGGATGTGCTTCTCCCTCAATCCATGTCTTCCTTCTCAATCGAGTCAATAAATTTCTTATGTGATGTCATGCAAGATGAGAATCTTTCCGAGAGACACCTTCTAAGACCTGAGTCCATTGAAGGCAGTTCGAAAAGAGTCCGCGAAGCACCTCCATTTCCCCTGCTACGAGCAGTTCCATTACAATACCCCTCGTCTCGATATAAAAGTCAGTGGAAGAGATTCATCGAGCAAAGCTTCTTTGATGTGATGGGGAAACCTGACTCGCTTTTGAAGTCTTTCTGCGACGAAAAGTCAAAACCATTTGACTCGCAGACGATATGGTATATCATGCTTCGAATCACTCGAGTAGCTCCCTCTTTGGCATTCGACTGCCTATGGAATGTTACTGGCACTCTATTCCGGCCACCCAAGCAGTTGGAGGATGCCTATGACTGGGCCAAAGACCACAAATCCTACTCCAGAAACCCAGTCTCAAATTATGATGCTGCGCGAGTGCTGAACATCTGTCTGCACGCATTGATCGCATCTGCGCCATTCGTTTCGGACACACGTCAAATGGCAAATATGTCTCGCATCCGCTCGTATGGATTGGCGATGCTGAGTCGGGAGTACTCTTCACTGGAGTCTGTGGATTTGTGTCTCGCGTACGAAGACGCTTTTAGCAATGAGCCAGCATTCAGACTTGCTCGTAGACTTTTCGCAGCAATTCCAACAAGGCGCCGATTCACGGAGCTTCTTGATCTCCAGAGGGGGAATCGAAGTGGCGAGGCTCGTGAGCCAGATGTTTTAGAGTTGCTTGTCGAATCCTTGAAATTTCTTGATCTGGAGACGATCCCAATCCTTTACTTTACTGATGATGAGCGTAGTCTTCATGAGAAAAGAGTTCCCACTTTGATTCTTGACTGGGCAAGAACGGTTATGTTGCAAGAATGGGAAGGGTCTGCCGAAGTTCCAAATGATGGGCCCTTTGGCGGTGCACTGGCCATGATGGCAGCCATCTGTAAGTTTACCTGTTAAGTCCAAAGAACCTGCAGCCGCTAACAACAGCAGATAAAAAGAGGAAATCTCTGATCTTGGGCGACATTCACTTTCGAACAGAGTACTTTGCCGAGCGTCTTGATCCGGTGGCAATGCCCCTTGAATGGCTATCGTTTGATCAGAACAAGAAAACGACCCATTTGCTGGACCACCCGTATCTGTTCGACCCCTCGACTCTGGTAACATACTTCAGAGCAATCAACTACTCTCGCATGAATCAATCCTACGAGAGAGCTCACACGACAGGACATCTCGTCTCACATTTTATGTCTGAGGGCAGTCTGGTGACAGAGAAATATAAAAGGGATAAGCTACATGATCGTCTCCGCGCCGCCACGTCTGAGTTCTTGGTACTCGAGATTCGCCGAACTAATGTACTGTTGGATACTTTCAATGCCATTTGGAGAAGAGAAGAGCGGGAGCTTATGCGTCCTCTGAAGGTTCGACTTGGTGAAGAAGGCGGCGAGGAAGGCTTGGATTCTGGTGGTGTACAACAGGAGTTCTTCCGACTGGCCATAGCGGAGGCCTTGAACCCTGACTATGGTATGTTCTCTGATATAATAGGAAGGGAAAGCTGCTAATTTTTCCAGGCACATTTACTATCGATTCTCGGACGAAGATGGCTTGGTTTCTACCCGGATCTCCAGAACCTTTGTGGAAATTCGAGCTTATTGGAATGATAGTCTCTCTTGCCGTGTACAACGGTCTCACGTTACCAGTTACATTTCCGAAAGCGCTCTATAGAAAGCTGCTAGGCGAAGAGGTAACAGAGCTACATCATATCGCGGATGGCTGGCCCGATCTCGCAAATGGATTGACAACACTTCTGGAATGGGACGAGAAGGATGGACTTGTAGAGGACATCTTTGCAAGGACTTACGAGTTCAGTGTCGAACAATTCGGACAGCCAGTCAGTCGCGAAATGGGTGCATCAGCAGCAGAATGGCCTCAATTCTCTGAGCTCCGGAGCAATTCGAATCCTCTGGATGCACCTTCTGTCACGAATGAGAATCGTAACAACTATGTTAGCGATTACATACGATGGCTGACTGATGTCTCCGTCCAGCCACAACTTGAAGCTTTCAAGAAAGGCTTCTTTTCCTGCATCGACAGACGTTCGATCACACTCTTCGACCCGGAGACTCTTCAATCAGTCGTCGAAGGCATTCAGGAAATCGATATCTCCGAAATGCGTCGTGCCACACGGTACATTGGCTGGGACGCCTCGCACCGCTCTATCCGCGATTTCTGGAGCATAGTCAAACGGTACGATCTCGCGCAGAAACGAAAGCTCCTCGAGTTCGTCACTGCGAGCGACCGTGTTCCTGTCGGTGGGATGCGCAATCTGCAGTTCACGCTGCAGCGAAATGGAATTGATGATGGGCATTTGCCTAGCAGTTACACCTGCTACGGCATTCTTCTTCTGCCCGAGTATTCGAGCAGAGAAGTTTTGAAAGATAAACTGGCGATGGCGTTGGAGAATTCAAAAGGATTCGGGTTTGCTTGATGCATTAACTGGGAAGTGGGTGGTACAGGACCATGGCAGGAAGGGAATTCAGAGATGGCTGGCGTTCAAACCTTTTGCTTGTGAACCCGATAGATGTGTAATGAACAAAAGACAACGCTGTACAATTGACTCTCTGACACTTTCTTTTTCTCTCTCCCCGGGGTTCCTCTTTTGCGAAGAAATGATACCTTCAGATGCTCGTACAAAACCCGAATCAGTAAACCTCTTTATGATAAACGGCCTTCCATATTCCGCTCGGGCCCTCGAACTCTACCTTCTAGAACATCCATCCTTTCGATATAAATAACCACAATCACCACAAGGGTACCGAGTTCGTAGACAGCAAACTCTAACAGCAATCCCTGGCCATCCGATCACATCCACATCCACATCCACAAAGGTCGGTGCCTTTCTGCCGTGTGCCCGCGTGTCCGCGAACTCGCGTCTCCTCGCCAAGCACCGAAGCGTCGGTCGGTACGAAAAGCGAGAAACAGAACACAATTCAGGGGTCCTTCGCTTACGACGACTCGGCCGGCGTCGTATGGCCGGCCGTAAGGCCCATAACATACCGAATTTTGCAAAGTGCCTAGGCTGCACTTTATGGGATAGCTCTTTTAGGATGTTTCACGATCTTCTGAAGAGGTGACCTAGCTTCTTATTGTCATTGGAGAGGCCGCGATAGGAAGATCGGAAGGGAGGATGGGTTGAAGTGCAGATGCAGATGCAGATGCATAGGTGCGGTGGGTTGGCAAGTCTTAGACCGGAAGATGAGAGGAGTTCGCGTTTGAACCTTACCGGAAAGCGTACAATATGAACGGATACGAGATACGACAACCGACCGGTCTGATATGCGACATGCATCCTGCGTTCAAATTGCAAGGGACAGGCGAAATAAATACAAGTGCCGCTCCGTCGTATAGGTATGTTGGCTGTATACGCAATTCCGAATCCGCTTTTTCATCCAGGAGTGTATACCCCGCGATGTTCGAAACATCTCTTCCTTACTTGGGCTTTTCATTTCTCTCCTCGCTCGTTGGTCAGTGGTCAATCTGGTGAGGGCCGAGTGACGAGATTGAGTATTAATACCCACGAGTTGGTACCTGTCAGCTTAGCTTACTTTGCCTGTCCGTCAAAAGTTTAAGTAAGAACCGATCCAAACTTGTGGCTGCATTCGGGTTTTGTCATCACTTTATTTGAACTTTGATTCTTAACTTTGGGTTTGGATTTATACTTGCCGTTCGGAGCGACGATTGGTGTGTTGGCATCCTTTTGTCAGCGTTCATCTCTTCTTGGATTTGATATAAGCAACGAGTTCGCGGACTCCGAGACGGCTTGGCGAGCTTGCTTGCTTCCTTTCGATTCTTCTGTCCTTTTGTTTCTTCACTTTCTGCTTGATCTTTGACGAGCTTGACGCCACATTTCAGTCCATTTCCCGGTTCGGAATCAAAGTTCAATCAAGACATCACCGGAAAGGAGGGTTACCAATACCATGGGCAGGATGTACGACCTCATTATTCTCGAGCCCACCAGCAGCGAGGTCGGCATCAGAACAGCAGAGCATGTGTGTGAGTTTCTAAGGAAAGATATCAGGTGGGCTGTTGCGGGACGGAATATTGATGAGATGGGCGAGTGTGTTGAGGGGTTGAAGAGGTCGAAGGAGATGGGTGGAAGATCAATACCTGGTATGTTGTCATGTTGATGCTCTCAAAATCTGGAGTTTGGAAGTGGATGATGCTGATCTTGGTGTGCAATGTAGCGATCGAGGTGTGTGCGAGTACGAAAGAAGATATCCAGGCTTTGGCGAGGAGAACGAAAGTCATTATCAATATGATGGATGTTGGTGATGGGAGGGGAGAGATGGTTATTGAGGCTTGTGCGGCGAATGGAACGCATTATCTTGACTCGTGAGTTGTTCCTTTGGCGTCGTCCTGGAATGGCGAGTGCTGATTCGGATTTCAGGGCTAGTGATATTCACTGGCTTGGAGGCATGATTAGGAAATATCATGATGTTGCAAGAGAGAATAAATCCATTGTATGTCGGATTCTAAGTTTGCTGGCTTTTGACTGACATGTACAGATCCTCTCACATGTCGGCGTGGAAAGCACACCTCAGGATCTCCTCTCGCACTGTGCCGTGATGGAGCTGAAGACCAAACTCAACTTACAAACGAGAGAGATAATATGTGCGACTAACGACCTTTCGTAAGTTTCTATTTTCTCTATACCGAAATATCCTGACACAAAGATAGCTACCCCTCTCCGATATCCTCATCTCGCCCAACATCCCTCCGATCCGCATCTTCATCATCAATGACCACATCATCAACCTCCTCCGCACCACTCAAATCTCCACGGCATCCTCCACTGAATCCCTGGTTTCTGTCCCACACCCAAGGACGAACCTGCACCGCCTCCAGTCTCAGCACACGCGCCTCTCCCCGCCGTGAACTAACACTCGGTCTCCTCTCCCCCTCCACAACTCTCTCGTCACAACAAACTCGCGTCTTAGTCCATCGCAGCTGGGCACTACTAGACTCTGGCCGTTGTTATGGTGAAGACTTTTATTACAATGAGTACAGAGAAGTGAAGCCTTGCAGGGAAGGAGTGAGAGAGAAGATGGGACTGGGCTGGGTGAGGAGGTTGTGTTGTCAGGATGAGAGGAGAGGAATGGGAAGTTCGAGCTCGAATGCGAGCTTCAGATCAAGCGAGAGTAAAGCCAACGGGGACAGCAACAGCAACAATATATCGCTAAGAGCTATAGCGATCGCGGCGCAAGAAGGGCCCTTCCCAGATCGGGCTTTAGCGGAGTTCTCGTATGGAAAGTCGGCTGCGCATCTCACTGCTGCGTTTCTGGCGGAAGGTGCGGCGACGATTTTGTACACAAAGGGGTTGCTTAAGAGAGTTGGTGGTGGTGGTGTGGTTACGCCTGCTGTGCTGGGAAACGAATTTGTGGAGAGGTTGGGGAGGGTGGGGGTTGAGGTTAGGGGGGAATTGGTGTGAGTTGATTCAGCACCGAATGAAACGACTCAAGTAGAAAGGATGAAGAAGGGGAGAAAGAGAAGGCCGAAGATGTATTTCATTCTTGTCAATGCGAGGATACCCTTGTTGTTTATTTCGAGCGCCAGGGCTGCTTTGTGTCTTGTCTTCACGACTGAATTTAAGCGAGATGCCGAATTTTCGCATTTTCTGAACATTCTCTGCAAGGGGGTCTTCCTGTGCTTATGTCTTGATTCCTTCTCCCTACTTCAAGCTCTTTGGTTGTGATCCTTTGCTATGTGAGCAGTGCTCAAGTCATGTTCTTTCTTCACCGAACGGTAAGCTTCAGCCCTGGCCATTCGAGGCAACGCAGTTCACGCTCCTGACTTGAGAGAGAAAATCCGAAGAAGGATAATTACTTCCATTCGAGGTCTTCAATTCTTTGTGATTCTTTGCGGAATTCAGTTGCCGACGACTTCATCATGACTGTCTCTGCTGAAGCGTTGCCGAATTAAGTTGGTGGTCAAGCACCGCAGGCGTTGTGGCATATCTTTCATGCTGGCGTGAGAACGTAGAAAAAGCAAAAGTAGAGCCCACATTTGTGGAGGAAAAGTGGAAATGATCTTGACAATATATGAGGCAAGACGTGACTAGAAAAGACTTGCAGCAGTCGTACTTGTTATGTTCCCGATTCAAGATAATCGCATGTCTGCCCAAACAAGGCAACTGCACCGGTGTGGCTTGCTGATTTCGAAAGCCGAATATTCGAAAGTCAGAGATAATTTGAGCTCGACATCGATTCCGTTCTACCGTTACAGGTATCGTTGATGATGTACATTTTCAATATGTCGCGAAAGCTGAAAAGAGAAATACATGCATGCCGGGGTAATGTGTTTCCCTTAAAAACGCCAAAGCGAGCGGATGCCCGGTCCGCAGCATTTACGGACTGTCTCTTACCGGGTCTCGATCGGGTACATTGTACATATTGACCCATCTCGTACAGTCGAAGCCGCAAACCTATCGCTACGTAGGTTGTGAAGCCATGATCTTGTTAGTGGTGGAAAATTCGCCGTATGATGCTGTAGAGGGGGGTGGGGATGACTTGTGATGCAGACTTGCCGGACAACAACTCTCCTATTTAGACAAGAGGATGTCCTCTTCTCCTTTGGGCAACGATCATCTCTTAGGCACTTGTCCTTGACCTTGAATCACACGACGATCATGAGATTTGCACTGGGTACTCTGCTCGTAACTGGTGTGGCATCTGCGCAGACTCTACTCCTGGAGCCATATGCCCAATGTAAATTTCAATTCCACATCTCTTCACCGTCCATCCAGAAATTGACATCGGATAGGTGGAGGCCTAGGATGGCGCGGCGCCTATGACTGCCAATCTGGACATAGTTGCGGTCCAGGTAAGTCGCCCTGAAGTGCCCTCTACCTGTCTTGAAAAGAAACCAGAACATGCAAGTCTCCTGTTAAATTCCAGTGTCCTCCGTAGTTGGAACCGATGCGTTTCCACGGTACCAGTGTCTTCCGATTGTCGGCCCTATTGTACCGCATACTTTCCCATACGGCCAATGTAAGAATTCGTGACAATGACTACTTCTCTATCAGGAACGAGGATTTTGGCTGACTACAAACAGGCGGTGGTTTGAACTTCCAAGGTCCATTGCTTTGTGCTCCTGGCTGGAGTTGTGTGGTGGCAAATGTATATTTCTCCACCTGTGTCGAGAATGCCAACCATACCGAAGCTTCGGTCTCTCCAACGCCGAATCTCGCTGCGCCTGGTAGCTACTGTAAGACAGCCTTGTATCTTTGACCGATATGAAAGCTGATGCTTGATTTAGGTGGAGAGACGGCGCGGGTTAGAGGAGCTCCAGTGAATTGTGTGATGGGATTCAATTGTTCTGGTCCAGGCGTTTATGGATTCTACGTTTGCCTGCGGAGCCAAAGCTTGAGCTCTTCAGCAAGTATCGCTCACACCACAACGGCCACAATTTTTGCGACTTCCACGAAAGCGTCATCTCATTCGTCCACCAAGACATCAACATAGGCTTCGATCAAGCCGTTTGGGAGGCGAGAAGCTCACCATTGTGCCAGAGGGTGTAGGTAATATGGGGATGTTGTTTTCCAAGCCTAGAATAAATGATTAGTTGGTGATAGTCATATACAAGATTCCAGAGTGTAAATGACACTGGAGGTAGAATGAAGGAAAGGAACAAATGCTGAACTCACGCACCCGGCTATGATTGTGTTCAACCTGTCCATCGGGACGACCAGCTTCTTCTTTGCCCGCATGTACATAATAAATGACAAGATCGGGAGCCAATCACTGCCTCAGTCTTTGAAGCAAACATTTGAGCAAATTCGAACCACGTAACCGCCTTGAACATCCATTCTCCATTCATTGATCATCATCAAACATCTGCCGAATATTGAGGTTAATCCTCTTATCCTTCATCCAGCCACTCCACGCAGGATATTCTTCGCCGGGCCAATGCTCTAAGTAGTCGGGGCAAGTGCCTGGTATGATGCTTGCGACGCCATGCCAAGCAAGGCGTGACTGACCAGTCATGTAAACTGCATCGCCCGAACGTAGTCGCAAGACTTCGTAAACAGGCGGGCCATCTTTGCCTGCAAGCCCAATGATAAAGATAGCATCGCAGCCGATACTGATACTCACGAGACCTTTGTCGACTTTTTCGCTCACGTCGCGATGCATGCTTAATGTGTCCCCTGGAGAGTAGACGTTGATTATTGCTGCCTGTGGTTTCATGCTGGGAAAGAGCTTGTGGATGAAGGAAGCGATGTCTGATGGGAATGGAGGTGGTGCTTCTTTTGGGTAGGCTTTTGCAGTCCAGTCATACTGCCCGCCCAAGGTCATCCATCGTAGTTTCTTCTTGAGCGCAGCTTTGATAGTGATCGGTTTGTGTTCTTTGGGGTTCTTTGGTACGAATGCGATGCGGTCTGGGCTATCGCCGAAGAATGAGCTTCGTCTGGACGAGAACTCTGAATTGCCAACGACATCTTCCGAAGACGGAGTTCCAGGATATTTTACGTCGTAATGTAGGTGCAAGTTTGTTTTGTGTTCCGGATTTGAAAGGTCTCTGTGAAATAGTTTGGAAAGCGTTGTTTGCTGAACCTCTGGAGGTAGGAGTGCTGGGATGACAATTAAGCCTATCCTTGTCAGAAGCATATTGCGAACAGTCCACTTGGAAAATGACGTAGAAAATAACCTACCCGGAACGCTGGGAAGAGAATAAGATTTGATGGTGTCGATTTCCGAGGATTTCAGTTGGGATCTAGCTTGTTCCCTTTCAGGACTTTGATCTGTTTGAAAAGCCTGACTAGCTGCCCAGAGCGTGTCGACCGAAATATCGGCACGCCTAATACCAACAGCAGCCAGATCGGTTACGACTCCGGTATGCAATTGTTTAGATTGCGTACTTTGACCTTTCCAAGATTTAAATGCATCCTTCATGGCTTGCGGAACTGGCTCATGAGGAGCCAGCTCGCCTGGTTGGACTTGAGGCGCTTCAGTGTTATATGCCATTTTGGATATGTTCTGACGAGAGATAAGGTTTTATGAGATGCAAAGTTCGTTGGAATCATCATTGTGAGGCCATATTAGAGGTCCAAAATAATTCTGAAGCTATGAAATGAAAATGTGATGACTGGTCGAGGTGGTTCCTGTGCCAAACAAATTTAATCAGCCGCAGGCCTTTTAAGCGAGGCTAGCGGGTTAGAGCCCGCCCTGTTTTCGCGTTCTCTATGTTGACTTTCGCGCTGATTCTGTTTACGGCTCTCGACAACACAGCGACCTCGACAAATTCCCGGGAACCACGACCTCCACGCCTATTTCGATTCTTCCATTCTGCGACAGTGCAGCTGATTCTCGACTTCAGCTTTCGATAGTTTCCTTTTCTGCGACAATCAATGCTATTTGGGCCAGCGAACTACCCCTCCTTACGTTCACCGCCCCACCAGAGCAGAAGACAGAGCAGATTTACGTGCATCAATTAATCTTCGACACTCATTTGCATACTCGACCGCCACAAGCAAGCATGGAGAACTACCACAAGTTGGAGAAGGTCGGAGAGGGTCAGTCAATTCCTGCGCGGACAAGAACCGAAGCTTCACAGCGCCGCAGTCACAACGCGGATCAACATACTGACTTTTACGTGTCTAGGAACCTACGGTGTTGTGTACAAGGCTAAAGATCTCCTGCACAACAATCGAATCGTTGCTCTGAAGAAGATTCGTCTTGAGGCGGAGGATGAAGGTGTTCCCAGTACTGCCATCCGTGAGATCTCGCTGCTGAAGGAGATGAACGACCCAAACATCGTGCGACTTTTCAATATCGTCCACGCAGACGGCCACAAGCTATATCTCGTCTTCGAATTCCTCGACCTCGATTTGAAGAAGTATATGGAGTCGCTCCCGGTCAGTGATGGTGGCAGAGGCAAGGCTCTCCCTGAGGGTTCTGGACCAGATTTGGGACGACTAGGATTGGGTGATGCGATGGTCAAGAAGTTTATGAGCCAGCTGTGCGAGGGTGTTCGATACTGCCACAGTCATCGAATTCTCCACCGTGATCTCAAGCCGCAGAACTTGTTGATCGATCGCGATGGTAACCTTAAGTTGGCTGATTTCGGTCTCGCTCGCGCCTTCGGTGTTCCTCTTCGAACTTATACTCACGAGGTCGTCACCTTATGGTACCGATCGCCGGAAATCTTGCTGGGAGGTCGTCAATACTCTACTGGTGTTGATATGTGGTCTGTTGGATGTATCTTCGCGGAGATGTGCACCAGAAAGCCACTCTTCCCAGGTGATTCCGAGATTGATGAGATCTTCAAGATTTTCAAGTACGCTCACCCACTGCCCATCTGCAGACAATTGCTAACAATTATCAGGCTATTAGGTACCCCAACGGAAGCCGAATGGCCAGGAGTCATGGATAAGACCTGTTTCCCCGATTTCAAGCCTTCATTCCCCAAGTGGATCCGCGATGAGTCGATACCCCTCTGCTCGAATTTGGACGAGAAGGGATTGGATCTCCTCGAGCATATGTTGGTCTATGATCCCGCTGGCAGAATCTCTGCCAAGCAGGCCTGCATGCACCCATATTTTGAGGAAGGTAGCTCCGCATATTCTGGTCGTGGTCTCGGTCCAACCTACACCAAGAACGGGTACCATTGAAGTCCTTGCCGGGGGCTCTTTTTGATGTGACGAAGCTTAGCATATCACTATCGCGAGCTTGGATATGCAAATATCACATATACCAAAAACACAACTACGAAGTGCGATGGTATGGATGGCAGGCTGGATTTTACCCGGTCTGCGGTCTTCACGACGCCAAAAAACAAAACAAACAAACAACACAACCTTTTCTTTTGTTAGGTGGGAAGGAGGGATGGAGCATGGATGGCAGGGAATGAATTGACATGGTATTGCATTGGGGGGTTTAAGGGTTGGCGTCATCTGGGCTTGCTTGTCTCGTCTTGCTTATCTCGCACACCTTCTCGAATCGATGACTCGACTGATTTCTATATCTCGCGCGCGATGCTTACTGCAGTGGTTGAGCCGTTTCCTCTTATCTTTGCTTTCTTGAACTGTACAGAAGAAGTGGATGGGTGGCTAGGTTCTGCTTGCTTGCGATGGGATCTTGATCTTCTTCGATCAGAGACTACGTGCTGCTTTTAGTGTGTGCTAATAGAGAAAAAAATGCAATTCAACGAACAACGAACAAGAAAAGTCTCCAGACCCCAATTGCAAAAATTATGAAGTGTGTTTGAAATATGTTTATATTCAGATTCAAATTCAAGCCAGTATATTCAAATCCGGCTACCCAACCTAGAGCCCCAAACTCCAAATGCTATGCTATATATACATGTCTATGTGCATCCCATGCATTCATCCGATCCATAGACCCATCCCGAGCCCATGCACATCATTCATCTCGTCTCCATATCTGTCATTACTCCCCAAAATATATTCTCCAAACCGCAGCCTCCTTCGTGCATATCCTTCGCTGCATATCGCGTCTCATTTCCGAAAATCCAAATTGGTATATCCCCCTCTTTTCCTCCTTTTCTCCCTTCTTTTTTCTTCCCTTCTCTCTCTCCAGCCGCAAGCATCCTCTCTAATCATCAACCAAACTCCTCGAGCTCCCACTCCCACTACTACTGCTCCCGCCAGCGCTACCCCTCGCGACGGATACCAGGTGGTAGATACCGAATGCTATCAGGGCGAGCACGAAGAAGAGGACGATGATTATTATGGCGATGACGTCGTTTTGTTTGACCATTTTGGCGGTTTATTTGTTTTGTCGTTGCGTGGATGGGAAGGTAGAGAGGACGGTGAGGATGGGGAAGAGGGTGGTGGAGGTCGGGTGGAGAGGGTTATGGGCGAGGCAGAAGTGTGAGGATGTATTTGTGTTGGTGCTGTGATGGATGGGCGATATCGTGCAGTATAATAGTTCTGGATGTGTATGGCGTATGGTATATGGTATATCTGCAAGTCCAACTCAGTCAGTACAAATCCCTCAATCAACCAATCAATCTATGGTGGATTGAACATACCTCGCAATAGCTAGATCCAATTCCAATCTCGTGTCGTCAAGTCGTCAAGTGAGGTAAGTTCTGTCTCTCAATGTCGCACAAGGCTGCACTTGCACAATAAAGTCTGGAATGCAAATGCTGAATGAAGATAAAGATAGAGGAGAGAGAAAAGACCAAAGAGAAAATGCCCGGCACCTACTTGTTTTAACCAACCAGCCCAGCCTTTCGCTTTCATTGCTCAACTTGATGAAGTGGCAGCTGCTGGGCTGCAGCAGGGGATTGAGCGAGCGAGCAGTGGAAAAGGATGTGGTTGGGAAAGTGAGTTGTGCGCACCTACTGGGCTTGCGCTGTGATTTTGAGTGGTTGGCGGAGGGTTTCAGTGGAGCGGACAGGGGTGTGCGCTGGTTCTGGTTGTGGCGGGATGGCGGGAGGCTGGGGAGTGGATGGGAGCGGAGTGGGGCGTACCTGAACATCACTTCCAGGTTGTCGAGATGTGGGAGTTGGGATGTTGAACGAGGTCTAAACATTGGATTGGAATAATACATCTTCAACGAGGTGTACGAAGAATGGAAGTATACAAGTACTGAGAGAAGGCATTTGCGGTGCATCGAAGCAGCTCGCAGAATCTCAAGACTTGGCAGCCTCGCTAGCTGACAATCTCAACTCACCAGCCACCTTTTTTTACCCCTCCATGTATCACCTCACATCAACACCAACCCCTCACTTCCTTGTAGTCTCACTCTCACAACTTGCTTTCCCAGCACCACATCTCGCACTACAACACAGAACACAACATAACACAGGCGCAACGTAGCGCCGTGTAATTGTTTGTTTCAAGTTTTGGCTTATTGTACCTAAGCGATCTGGACACTGCATTCTGTCAGTTCGAGCATTGTGAGAGTCTAGGATATAAGTGCCTATAAGTTTGCATTATGCATGTCATTTTATGCCATGTAGCTTTTCTATCACTGTCATACAGAGCTATGAGATGTGCCTCAAATAGAAAGTTTTGCATGATCAGGAGCGAACTGTCTGCAATACGGAGCATATCTTGGTATTTGGAACCAAGAGGGGTAGAGAATCTCCCTATGGCAGGTGTATCTACACTCGCATATATGCAAGTTGGATGTCCTTGCAAGCATGTAGTAATGGAGGCATAGATGAAGGTAGGATGGGTTCTTCGACCGAGACGATGTTGACTTCCAATGGTATCGAGACGATTAGAACCTGGCATATGGAAGGAAACGAGGGGTGAATTCGAGTAAATCCACCTCTGATGAATCTCGTAGGATAGGGACAATAACGATTGGGTCCCAGATGGCATGAAGTGAGGGGTCAAGGAAGCGGGTTGCTTCCACTCCCGTCTAGATACATAGGTAGAGATTGTGGTGTTCCACCAGATATTGACTGGATATTGTACAGGGAGAAATTGATAGCGCGATACCTTCTTTGAAACTCAATAACCACTATGATGTAGTTCGCAAAATCATGAACAGCTGTGAACAGGTAATAAAATCCAAGGGGAGATATCAGTGCAGTAAGTGATCTTGGTAAAATCTTACTTTTCTTCTAATAGTGCAAAGAACATCGGTCTATGTCTCCTTATCATCTATATCCTCTGTTCAGCCAACTCACTAGCTCACATATCTCATGAAATGGCTATCATCACGTACAACCCCCTCCAAATTCTCTCTCAATGCTTCCCAAATCCTCCCTCCCTCTCTGCCCTTCTATGCAACCACACACTCACTCTTCCTCCCCCCAAAGCCACCTCCCCTCCCCCACCGCCCTCCATCCCTCCCTACTCAAACTCCTCCCCGCAACCTCAATATCCATCCTAATATCACCCACCAGCGCCTCCAAACTCACATAATCCAACTCCTTCCTGATAAACCCCAACAACACCAGTCTCATCTCACATCCGTAAAAGTCCGCTTCGAATTTATGCATGACGTGGACCTCGGCGCTGCGGACGGTGTTCTTGTAGAATGGGTTGAATCCGATGGACATTACCATGGGGTAGAGACGCCAGCCTTTGGAGAGGGCGGAGGCGGGTGGGCTGGGTGTTGGGATGAGGGTGGAAGAGGCGGTGGTGAATGTTGTGGAGGGTTGGGCTTCGGATTCGGAGGAAGTAGTAGAAGGATTGGGTGAGGAGAGTGAGGGGTGAGAAGGTGGGAGGAGGAGAGAGGCCCAGCCGAAGTAGACGCCTGATTCTGCGTCGTTGATCCAGGGCGTGGTATCGACGGGAATATTAGCCGTAGGGATACCGAGCTGTGAAGTGCAGGTTAGCTATGTTCGCTGTGTAGAGGTTCAGAGGCTTGGTAGGGGAGGAAGGGCACGAGATATGGAGGAAGAGAGGGGTATGAGAAGAAAGACAAACCTCCTTCGATCCTCTCCCAAATCCACTGACGACCTTCCCACTCATGCGCAGTGGAAATGGTGGTTCAGGCCCAGAATCCGGTCCTATGATGTCTGGACGTGATGCTCTGCCATCTGCTTTCGGAGCTTCTTCTTGCTTATCCGCCATGTTGCCCTGCTCCTGTGTTCCTCGGACTTCAGCGATGACCCCGCGTTCGACAATAATCAAGCTCTTGAGCTGTTTTGACGTCGATTGAAAAGCCGAATAAGAATAGAATACTTCGAGGGTTGGTAGTATTGTCGTGATATATGTAATGGGAAAAGTCTATGGATGGTGTGCAGCGAAGGTGTCTAGAAGAGGCTGGAATAGTAGAGTAAAGAAAGTGGATAGTGAGTAAATGATGCGATGCAGCTGCAAGGCTGTTGTTTATCAGCAGCGGGATCCAACTCCCGATCGCGAAAGTCCAGCCGCCGTCCGGCCTCGGACTGGACAAAAAGTGCCCCTCATTTATCTTGGCATGGGCAAGGCTGACGGGATCCCCTCTCTCCCGACGTAGGACTGACTAGACTGACTATCTTGTTTACTAAGTTCCGAGCAATTGGAGATACTCCACGGTCACAATAATATTGCCGGAAACAGATAGACCATCAACAGATCGAAAGAGAAAATGTACGTCGCATTTCACTTCCCCTTTCTCCCCGAGGACAGCTAATCTACCAGTCAAATATCCACACCAGGAATACGATATACACAACGCGAGCCCACCTGCTTCTGCTACACGCCAATCTACCTCTACCACTTCTCTCCTCTAAGGTATTCATAGAGCTGTCTCTCATTCCCATCCTATCCCATCCAAGAAATGAAGTAAATCCAAGAAGGAGAATAAAGCAAGATCCAGAACGCCACCCAAAGCTCGCTCATAGCAGAGCGTTCCTGTAATGCCCATGCATTTCCCCTTCCGTTCCCTGGCCTGATATGCGAATTAACCATGCAACACGCCAAATTTTGTGAATGATGCATTCCATCCATCCATCATGCATTGCCATTCATGCATTCCTCAAGCCCCGTAAATATGCAACCATGCCAAAAACCCCAGATGCGCCGAATGAAATTTTGGTGAAATATACTGAAAGAAACAAGGAGAAAACTCAAATGCAAGGTAGAAACTTCGTTCGTTAGCGGTATGTCCAGGTATAAGTGCGGTGACTTACGTTCATAACAATCAGCATGGGGATATCAAACACATCTCTCTTCACGGTCCAACAATAAGAACAGTCTAGCTTCCCATCCCGGTGTAAGCGCTCGATGCCATGTTCGCCATCGATCTCTCGAACTCGGTTCCCTAATCCACCAATGCCGCCACTGATGTCTCGCTTGGCTTTGATTGCACCATCATCTTTCTGCTCGGGTGATTCAAGGCCGCCTTTTGTCTGGTACTTAAGCATCTTGCATCGTGTGGTGACACTACCTCTGCTGTCTCCAAATGCCAACCGGGCAAAGTCTTCGTAGAACTCGACGACGCTGTCATCATCGAGCAGTTCAGCGAGAAAGACGGGTTGAGGTCTGCCATCTTTGCCTTGCTGATCAGCAAGACTGAGTGGTCGCATCCGTGGTGTTGAGAGACCTGCTCGTCCTGTGTTGGTAAGACTCGCAGGACCAGAGGTATCTGTACTGCTTCGACCGGTATTGATGTTGAGATTTGGCTCCTTGCCTAACAGTACATCCTTCTTCCAGCCTGTGAGTAGGGTGAATTCCTTGTTGACTGCTGCCACTTCGCCTGTTCGCCGGCATACCAAAGTCGGCGTACAACAGTTCACCATAAAGTCTTCGTACTCAAACAATGTTCTTTGGAAGCACTTCTCCATGAAGATCAAGTCCTGTCGATTCAACGTCTTCGTACACGAGATGAAGGAGGGCCGAATAGATGCAAGCGATTTGGCGATACGGAGAGTCTTGTTCGCCGAGAAGCGCCTTTGAAGGAAAGCTGTCAAGCTATGGAAGCCAGTTGTGTACGAGTAGGGTTCATGAACTGTATCGTAGATGGAAGAAGGATCTCGATTTCGTTTGCCCAAAACAGACGTAGGACCAAACTTGCCGGCCGCGGACTTCGTATCTTGCCTTTTAGCCGGCCGTTGCGCAGCAGATGATTGATGAGAAGTCATATTCGGGGTGTAAGTTGCTGTGGTTGGTGAACTCTCGAATCCCATGCCACTTGCTCCAGGGCTTGCATCTGTACTTGGACTATGATGACTTGTTCCAGCGCCGATTGCATACGCATGAGGCAGCCCGTGGTTTATTGGAAATATGGTGTTCTGGCGATCGATTCCTGAGTAGTCCTGTAGCATGTCTTGGCCGTACATTTGAGAGAATGACCCAAGGTTATTGCCATAAACGCTGCCGTTGAAGTTGACGTCGCCCATACCTTGTGACGAGATCGATCCGGTCGTATCCTTTGGCGGTGTTTCCGCGGCTCCCGAAGACATGTGTCCCAACATACCAAACTCCAATGCACCATAATGATTGCCAAAATTCAAACCTTCCAAGTCGAAGTTGAACAATGCCGGATTGCTGGGATCAAATAGAGCTCCACCAAACGCAGCTTGGGCATCCTGGCTAGAGACTTGAGGTACATTCAAGCTTTGCATTGACGATTGGCGATTGAGCTGATTCTGAAATGTCGGTGATAACGGTGATGGCTGCTGACTTCCATAAGACAATCTTGACTGTAGAGGAGGTGGCATCTGGTTCTGCTGCGCAGGGAAAATTGGGTACGAAGGCGATGTATCCGCTTGAGAGAAGAAACCTCCGACTCCTGGTGATGTATCGGAAGCAGAGCTGGTGGTATTTGGCACATTGTTGGTCCGGGAAGTATTGACCTGGTTATAGTTTGGACCTAGAACAGGTCGAAGAGCTTCGGCAGGGGCATCATGTAGATACTTTGCCTTCTTCCTCACACCATCCTGGCAAGCATCTGCCAGACCTCTTTTGATACATCTTTGGCAAGGACGTTCATCACCTAGCCAGTTCGTCAATATTTATATAGCAGATAGAAGGGTGAAGTTGAGGTTGCGAGTAGGAAGCTAATGCAACATGGAATCTGGGACCAAACATTTTCCTCCATCCGAAGAAAAGCAAACATACCACATGTCAAGTGAGCTCTCTGGCAAGCAAAGCATGCTCTCCTCGCCTTCTTCCTCCTCGGTCGTAAAGGATCCTTTGGATCCAACTTTGGCTTTGTTGTCACCGTCGATCCCCCCACCTTGCCATTCCCATCAACATCCGGTCTGAATTTCTGTTCGGCCATGTCCGTATTATCGTCTTCCTCCTTGTCTACGTCGGGCTCATGATCATGATCACTGTAATCATTCTCCGAAGCGCCATCCGAAACCTCAGGGTCATCTATCTCAGTATCTCCCGACATGCTTGCCTTATATCACCCACTTCGGGGCTATCTTTGTCGAGGCTAGCTCGTCCCTGCGAAAACACACCTCGTCAATCAATTCAATAACAACCCCAGTCGTTGTCTCGTTCGTCAGAGACCCTGGGAATCAACCTTGCCGCAGATGGTATGTTGCACAAAAAGGAAAGGCCCGCACGGATTGGTGGGTGCCGTAGGCTGTCTGGCGCAACCACAATGCACAATGACCTTGCTTTGCAACTCCCACACACTCAGCTTTCACGGTCTTGGATGGTCCCAAGCTCAAGCCTAGGCCTGTAATCTGCCTGCTCCGTATTCGCAACTCTCGTCTCTCTTTTCTCAGCAGGACACTCGACACTCTCCTGTAACTTCAATGCGCCGCCCCAGTGCAAATCAGAGCCAATAAGTATGTACCCGGCACCTCTGGCTTGCCTCCCACGTTTTGTCGCGTGCCAATATCAGCACACGGACACGAGTTCGCATGTACCGTGAATATGGCTTGTCTCGCTCTCTCGTCTGCTATCCTGGCCTTTGTGTGCTATGCCTCGCGCCTATGTCCTCCTATCTCGCTCCCAACCGAATCTCTGGTCCTACCACTCTCGCAATCTCTAGTATTACCAGCAATCTCAGGCCTTGTCCGTCCCAGCAGAGCGAGTTTGCAGCACAGAGCCACGTCTCAGTCGGCGACCAATACCACCTGCCTTCCTGTATGCTTCGTTACCCCCACTTCTCGCCCAGTCCAGATCACGCGCCGACCAAGCAGAGCACCTCGAAGCTGTACGCCACGGCGTGAACTTGCGCAATTGGGAAATTTGACTGCTGGCTGCCAGTGCCAGGCTGCGAGGGAAGGCAAGGGAGGGAGGGAGCAAGTCAATGCTATGCTGTGCAACGTGCTGCTGTGATTCCAGCATGCACGTATCCGGTCCTAGTCTCTTGCGCTGCAGCAAATGGGGGCATTGATGCCCAAGAGCGTCGTTGAATTGCTGTATTTAGAGGGTGGAAGTATTGGCTGCTCGTTTCTTTACTCCGTTTCGAGGATTCGATCGACGGGGGTGAGGTCAGTGGAAGGATTTGTTTTGGTAGAGAGCGAGAGGGAGAGGAATGGGCGCTGAGAAATCGGATCCGAGTTATTGGGAGCTGAGCTGAGGTGGAAGTGGAGGAGAAAGGGAGGCGCGGGGTGGTTAGCGCTGGGATGATGGGCCCTTGCCGTGGTGAAGTACCTTGGAGTTCCTGGGAACCTTGAAGGAGAGAACGCCGCCCGTCTTTTGCTCATGCGCGCAATTCGCGCACTGTTGATTGATCGTCTACGGTAGGCTCTCGAGTGTCGGAATAGTGGTGGAGGCGAGGACAGAGGGGTGGTATTACGATTGAGTGTTTGGATGCGCGTGGCAGCACGTTGTGAGGTTTCGCAGGAACTTCGTGTTCAACCTCGAGGAGTCGAAATTTGAGCATGAGGAGCTTCTTGCTGGGTCCGGGCTCACGGGCGTTCAGCCACACCACCAATCCTCTCGCTCGCTTAACCTATCCTGCTGGCAAAAACAGGGGGGATCACAACATTGGATCATTGGATACACCATTTCTTCAGCAATGGCAGAAGCAAATGCATGGCTCCGGCCGGTAAATTTAGCTTGGTGGAGCTGGAAGCAGAGACAAGGAGATGGTCTGGGTCTGAATGTGATAGCCATTCTGACGGGTCCTCCCATTGTTCCAAAACACCAACAGGAGCATTTGAGAGTTGCACAAATATCACAACAATGGTCACATGCCTTTGTTCTGAAACCCATGTAAGGACGCCACGATCGTCTGCAGCGTCGTCTGCAGCAGTGAGGCGGCGACTGGGTGTGAACGGACAGCCTTTCGGCTACTCGGTAACGACGAGGAAATCAACAAGGGCCTGCGTATGGGCGACTTCGGTCTTGCGGTGAAGAATAATTACCTCAAACTGTTTGAGATCGAGATTTATTTGACCTCTATGATTTGCATACAGGTATGTCAGGCGATTGAGAAGAGCACAAAAACTTGACTGGAGAGATTGCGACTTGGCTGACATTAGCTGGAGTATGGCTGTGGTGGCGGGGTAATACTCCAAACATCACCCCACCAACAGGCATGAAAGTCCTGATAACAACATCGAGACTTAAATTTATGGAGTCGCCTGAAAATTCGCGGCCAGTACAAGCTTTGCTATACTATAATGCACAGATTGGATGACAAGTCCAGAACCATTATGCCTTTTCCACAGTCTCTCTTCTCCTCAAAGGTCCTGGCATTGGCGGAGGACCGCCTCTCCACCAGATAAGCAATTTTGTAATAACCTTAAGATCGTCATCAGTTCATTATCCTGTTCATGTCTCTTGTCTCTCGTAGAGTCCAATGCACTACTTAACAAAGTCAATCATAACTCACAATAATCCATTTCGTAAACCATACTGGCAAAAAAAAGATGAAAAGCAGCATTCCAACTACACAGCACCATCCTCGACTTGGTAGAACACTAATGAACAGACGATTCAACTGATCGGGATAACCACAATTGCAATCGCACTCGCACCCTTTTCTTAACTCTCCTTGACTGAGACGGGTTGCTGTATCAAGGATGGACTTCTGGTGACGAGGAGGATCTCTTGATTTCCAAGTTGGAGGAAGGAAATTCGCGTCGAGTGTATCTTCGTCGCATCTCGATTCTCCCAGCAATGCTGTCTTGGTCTCTTGGGGTGTGCGAGACCTGTCTATCCTGTCTAGTTCTTGTCGCTTGTCGAATCTATATCGATATCCGCTTAATTGATATGACGAGAAGGGTTGAGCGTTCAGAAGCTGAAGAAGACTTACGCTTTCTCATCTGGGACCTCTGCGCTTATCGTTATCGCAAGAATAAGTAAGAATAGCAATAATTTCATCTTTGTATAATCCAAGCAGTTGGGAACTGGGAGGGCTGACAAGTAGACAAGTGTGTCGCAATATCTTTGTTTATCCACCTAGGGAAGACAGCGCAAGAATTCGGACCAGAGAGATAGAACTGAATACCTTGGAGTGCAGATGAAATATTCGAAGTCATACGATGAGTTGTAGTCTTTTACCAGTATCTTGAACCAACATGATGGAAGTCGATCCGATGAGGAAGGTGGTAAGCACAACCAGTCAGCCCGGACCTCTACCAACTTTCAAGCAAATACCTAGGTATTTACCCGGCCCGCACGACTCTAAACCAACCTTCACAACGTAGAGCCTCGTCAAGCTCAGTTTACAGCTTTGTTTACATCCATCCCTCCAACCCTCGAAGTCCCTCGGAGAAGAGTCCGCCAAAATTGGCAAGACAAGCTAACATCAACGGACCATACGCGAGCGAGTCTTGTCCCAGCCTTCTCCTCAAAGACCCAAGACGTGCTGCGTCACAATAGGGGCTATCACATCACGGTCCTAGGGAGGAAATTTCACAGTATACTTGAGCCAAGTCGTTTCAAACCTGATCATCAAGCAACACCACACATACAGATACGTGCGCACTCCATCCTTCACCACCACACCATGCCATGCCATCACCACATCTCAGTATCGCATCACGACATCAAAACCGATCATGATCATGATCATCTGACAGACCTTCCCTCCTAGACTCTTGGCTTGGGATGAGACACTCGTACTGTGCTGTGCTGTGCTGCTGTCCTACAGGACTACATTACAATCCAAGCATGCGGTGCAACGCGTCAGGGGCCATGGTTCATGGTTCCTGGGACTGCGAGTTCCAGCGCGCCATTCGAGGTAAGTCGACTCGAGTCGAGGGGTGGTGTGGTGTACAGAACAGTACATTGTGTCAATATGGCAATGTCGTCACTTATTGAGTCAGACATGCAGTAGCTGAGTCTGGTTCTGCGAGACGTGATGGAATTTTGAGACGACTGTGAGGCTGAGGCTGAAGGTGAAGCTCAGTGTCAGTGATAAGAATATTGTGTTTGTGATAATATTTAGATTTTGATGTCTATCCCGTCCACTTCCCTCCTCCTTTTACATTGTCCACTGTGTGCCTTGCCGCGAAGAAATGTCAATATATGTTTCCCTCCTTCGCTATGCATGTGTATCTCTAATCAAATGAAGATCAACATCTCCTCAGCCTCAACACATATCTCCAAATACGAAGCTGACTCTCAGCTCACCTCAAAGTAGTATGCCACCCATACCTATCCAACGTCACCACAAATTACTATACAACCAGCACTACCAAGATCTAAAAAGGAGTATCGTATACAATATGAGAAGCGAGGAGGTAGCTCAAGCAGTAGCGAACCGACTCGTCCCTCTTATCCTCTTCCCGTACACGAAGAACAGATACGGGAACGGCGCCATAGCTACAGTCAGGAAAGCCAAGAGGGAAGTTGCCCATTGGTCTCCTAAGGTGTGATACATTTGTACGCCGAAGAGTGGGAAAGCAGCTGTGAACAAGACAAGAACATCAGGTCAGCTTCAAGCCAAGTCTCAGCCTTTACAGGAGGATAGGAAGCAAGAGCTTGAACGGAAGCTTGAACGTACCTCCAAAACTGCTCCTTGCAAAGCTATTCGCAGCCAGCGAGCTAGCAGCGTAAAGCGGATAAGCATCCACGAGGAAAGTGAAGATGCCAGAGAAGACAAGGAGGGTCCTGTAGATTATTTCCAAGCACCGGTTAGCCAAATGATGCCACTTTCGACAGTGCATTTCGTGCAACGGCACGTGCATTGCATTACATATGTACGTAGTATGTATGTATGTATGTATGAGTTATCTGCAGCGGCGGCGGCCGGCAACAAGGCTTGGACCGCAGTCAGCCGCAGAGGGAGGGGAGATTGGAGAGCCTGTTGTTTATGGAGGGGCTGAAGACTCGGTGTGCGAAGCGAAGACGCCGAGACGCCACATCCATGCCATGAAGCGGGTGCGGATGTGCGCGTTGCGAATCAGCTGGCTAATTATTGAGACAGCTGCAGACCATAGATAGGCATTCTTGAGATCGATACTTGCTTCCTGCTTGATTGATGCAGGTACAGCACTTCTGTCTTGGTCTCGACGCCACTTGCGCTCGAGCATGAAGCCAGGAGCCGCGCAGCAGCTCGTATCATATGCTGTCTGTCCAGGAAAGGAAATCGAATGCAGGGAAAAAAGAGAGGATGTTTGACTTACCCCATGCCAAAAATCGTTGATCCGATTATAGGCACGATCCAGTGTACTGACGAATATGTAGTCCATGCAAATAAGAACAGGCCAATTGGGACTAGTATGGCGCCGCAGATGGAGGGGGGCAGTCGATATTCTGGCTCACTGCCGCCGATTTCTCCTGTTCTCTCCTCGCGTTGGCGGATCAATCGAGCGTAGTTCTTGTGCCAAATGGGATCTGTTGCTGCCCCAAGGACCATTCCAACAAAGATTCCCAGAAATGACATGCCAGTCTGCGATAAAGAGAATCCGTGATTCCCTTGAAAAACGATGGGGAATGCTCCGAAGAACAGGTAGAGAATTCCCAGAAGTATTGCCGAGAAAAGACACAGATTGAGAACCATGGGCTCCAGGAAAAGAAGCTGAAATGGCCGCTGCAGCGAAAGCCCGATGGTCTTGGGAATCGACTTGGTGTTTCTGTCCATCGTTGACTTCCATCTCTCATCGCCGGTCTCCTTACGAAGCTTACGGGCTTTGTTTCGTAGAAGTATAGGATGGTAAGTCTCTGGTACAAATAGCATGATCATACCGAGATTGGCTCCTGACCAGATCAAGAGAACATAGAACGTCCATCTCCAGCTCGTGTATTGGTTTATGAAGCCTCCAATCAAAGGTCCGAGCGAAGGACCGACGAAGGGCGAGGCGGTGTAAATCAACATAGGCAATTGAAGTTGCTCTCGATTGAACATATCACCAACTGTTCCTCCTGCGACTGAGAGAAACGCACTCCCTGACAGTCCGTCCAGAAACCGTGCTATGAGCATTGTTTGGATATTCTTGGCAACAGCAGATGGGATGATCCAGATCAGGAACATACTGAACGAGACCCAGTAGATAGGACGACGTCCATAGAACTCTCTGTCAAAGGTTAGCCAAGTATGGCAAATATTGAGCCGGTTGAGGCTTACGAGAGAGGTCCCAGTAACATGGGGCCGATTCCCAAACCCATGATGAACAGTGACAATCCTAAAGTCGCGACAATTTTCGAACAGTGGAATTCCTCCGTTATTTGCCCATAGGTAGAGGTATATATCGAAGATGTACAAGTTCTGAAAGCCAAGTTAGTACTCCTATACTCAGCGCTCTCCCAGACTCTGGGAATAGAATGAATCTTTCCAGGAAATGAGAAAGACATACACACACAGCGAACTAGCGCTGACAATCAACACCACCAGCCATTTTCTCGCCAATGTCATACTCCTGGGATTCAGAGGGTCCGAATCTCCTCCTTCCCAAACAACATCAAATGGGTCCTTCTCCGACACTCCTGCTTCCACATCCTGCCCTGAGTCTTCATTATCATCGCAACCATATCCGTTGTGTGTCCTCGTCCGACTAATACTCGACCTCGCAGATGCTCCCGTCCGATTCCTTCCCAGAGTATTGGGCCTGCTGGGAGTGCCTTCGCCCGATCCAGCTATAGGCTCGAACTCTTTCGAGGGTGGGAGGTCGTAGTAAGAATCGTCTGTTGGCGAATATCCTTCTCCAGACAATCGTTTCCCATCTTCCATTTTCTCGCTTGCTTCTGCCATCGTGCTCGTCTTCGAGTATGTGTTCCTGTGGTATCGTCCAATATTTCGATTGTTATCGTCCAAGCTTCACCAAGAAGTCGTTCGATATGATGTCGCAACCAAAATTCGTACAGCTCCCTCCTTCGTTCGTCAAGCTCGTCTTATAGTCCAGCTCCCTGCTTGGTAATCCTCAATAGAGAATCTCTTCGGAATAAAGATGCTTAGCAGACATGCTGCGTTCCATTCTGCCAAAGTCTCCGTCCCTCGACTGCCAGATGCCGTCCTCGCACCGTCCGGCAACATGCCCTGACGGCACCGAAAATCGCGGACCCCATTTTCGAAGATCCAGTTTCCAATCGTCCAATCAAGTTACCTCAGTACATACAAGCTTCGATAGGTTTGGTCTAGCTCAGCCTTAACGCCGATTTATACCCGCATTGCGGATCTCGCCAAACCAAATATTTCTCGTCTCGAGTTCTATTCCGCAATCGTTAACCAGACAAACGTAAGACTTATCTTCTCGTAATCCGGTATGCAGAGTCATCAGATTGCTTAATTTCCTCTTATCCCCGTGATCGTTGGATCGTGCTGTGTGAGGAAATATCTCGTGAATCCGACTCTGGCGATAGCTGCGTCATCGCTCGATTAGAAATCTGACACGGGAGGGATTGCACGGCTGACGCACGATTCGATGACAGCTGCATGTCTGGCAAGCGAGAGCGGGTTGCCATGCGACAGACACGCTTGAGGATTTATCCGAGCGGATGTCTTTTTCGGGATGCATTCAAAGCCAATTATCATCAAAAGTTTGCATTTCAGGAACACATGATATTGTACCACTTGATTACTAGTAGGAAGTAAGCCTGGTCATCGTTCAGCTTGTCTTCTTTGAGAGCTTCAAGCAGCCATTCAGCAGTTTGCTATGCTCTCGAGCGGCGTCATCTGGCATTGCTGTTAAGGGACAATTATTTTCTCCTCGAATTCGATAGATCTTGTTCGCTTCAACACGAGCACTTTAATTTGTGTTTCGAATGCTTTGCTCAACCCTTGTGAATTTCGGTAACACTGGACGTCGAAGCATGGCTTATGGCCTGATCTGTCGTACCTTCTCAGCAGTGCACTCAAGCAGTTGTGCAGCCAGCAGATTTCATTCCATTTGGAGCAAACCTCGGCACTCAGAATGCGACTTGCAACGAAACGCTGCGCTGGCATCAAAATAAAGTTTATTGGTTAGTAATTATTTTCTCGAGTCAGTGGCGCCGGACACATTTTCCTGTACGAAGTTAAGCGACATGTTGTTTATACGTATTTCGCGTCTCACAGTGCCACTCTGCAACCTTTTAACAATGTAAAAGCTTTCCCTTTTGCAATTTTCGAAAGCTTTGTGCTTGGTCTTTTCCCTTCTTCGTCATCTTCTCTTTACATTGACTTCATTGCGTATCTGGCAAACTGAATAGGCATTGAGAAGGTGAGAATATCACAGTTAAACATGGACCTTGACGATCTGCCACGGCAGATTACATGTATAAATCGAAGTAGGAGATTTGTGAAGATGTTGAGTCATGATTCAAAATAATATTTCGATAAAGTAAGCCGTATTTCTCTTACTTGTGGTGCGAGCTGTCAGGCCTCTGAGATCAACTTAACCCCGCCTCCGAGTCTCAGACTGATAAGAAGGACCTCGTTCAGTATGGACATTTCCGAGAACCAATCGATGGAAGACATGCATCACTAGGTCAAGGGACGACATAACAGCAAAGTATTGAAAGAGACTTCGATACAGCACAGTATGGAGTTCTACTGACGTCCCGCCTCGATAACGCCTCCCCACTTTTGCCGTCGGTATCATTCCGCGCTAGGAATTTACCCCTCCATCAATATCATCACGTCGTCAACACCTTATCACCCCACATGTTGTTGTCCAGTTTGAAATCTTCTAACATCTTCTCAATTTATCTAATCTTTTCAAGATGGTCGATTGGAAAGCCCTCGGCGCCGCAAAGCGCGACTCGGTCAATTCGCTCATCCCTAAAGCTTGGCTATTACCGTCACCAATTCCGTCAGCAGCAGAACAACGAGATGTAACCGGGAAGTACATCGAGCAGTACCTCTCGCCACGAGAAATCGAGATCACGCAGACTGATGCTGTTGGTATTGTGAAGAATACCACTTCTGGAACATGGAAAGCACGAGAGGTTGCTGAAGCGTTCTGTCATCGAGCCGCTCTGGCTCATCAACTGGTCTGTGACTTAGACATTTGATGATGAAGCTTTGGCTGATTTTTGATAGGTTAATTGTCTTCATGAAATATTCTTTGATGCTGCGGTTGCTGATGCTCAGAAATTGGATGACTATTATGCTGAGCACAAGAAACCAATTGGTCCACTCCATGGGCTGCCGGTCAGTCTGAAGGATCAGTTCCATTTGAAAGATGTTGAGACGACAATGGGCTACATTGGCGTAAGTATGATCAAAATTCGCTCTTCTACACGCATTACATACTTCCTCAAGCTCTACATACCATAGATATCACTGTGCACTTCCTCTGTAATTCGAATTAATCATTGAGGAGAATCCGTCACTGAACCCACATAGTGGATCGGCACATTCGAAGGCAAAAGGGGAACGGGCAAAGAGAAAGTCTACGAGAGTGAAATGGTTCGAGAGCTTCGTAACCTAGGGGCCATTCTTTACTGCAAGACCTCTGTACCCCACACTTTGATGGCCGGCGAGACCGTAAACAACATCATCGGCTACACCTGGAACCCGAAGAATCGAAATCTAGCTTGTGGTGGCAGTTCCGGGGGGGAAGGCGCTCTGATCGGACTGAAAGGAAGTCCTGTCGGATTCGGAACTGATATTGGCGGCAGCATTCGAATTCCCGCAGCGTTCAATGGTCTTTACGGTATCAGGCCATCGAGCGGCAGAATGCCGTATGAAGGAATGGCTAATAGTATGGATGGCCAGAACTCGATTCTGTCTGTAGTTGGACCTCTAGGGACATCGATCGGTGCTTTGAGATTGGTCATGAAAACTATTCTCAGCCAGCAGCCCTGGCTCCATGATCCTCTTGTAGCCGAGATTCCCTGGCGTGATGAACAGGAACAGGCTGTGCTCGATATTATCAAGTCAAGCGATGGGAGTCAGCTTGCTTTTGGCGTGTTTCCTCACGATGGGACAGTTCAGCCTCAACCACCTGTTCGGAGAGCGGTTGATATCGTGATGAAGACGGTTGAAAAATTGGGGCATAAAGTCGTGGAGTGGAAACCGCCATCTCACGCGGACGCTGCTGAGATTACTGTGAGATCTGTTGCCCAAATTCGACTCCCAGAGATCTGACATCATTGGAAAAACAGTTCAAGTCATGGCTCTACGACGGCGGTGCTGATGGTATGTGCTCTGCTATTTGTCTCTAAATAACCTACTTATCTAGTCTGTACACAGTCCATAGCGCATTCGACCTCTCAGGAGAGCCAATGGCCAGCCAAATCTCATCTACCTACGGCACACGCCAAGAAGAATACTCCGCATCTCAAATTGCAGCTGTCAACGTCCGAAAACGTCAATATCAGAAGAAATATATGGATTACTGGAACAGCACTGCATCAATTACGGGAACCGGTCGTCCAGTCGATGCGGTGATCACGCCTCTCGCTCCTTTTGCTGCTGCGAGACCAGACATGTAAGTATTGTTTCCGAATTTGTTTCTGGCTTCCAATGTACATTTCACAGAACGACTGCTAAAGTCATCTTCCGTATCCTAGGTACAAATACTACGGTACGTTGCAAAAAAATTGACTAACTGGTTCCTTTATCTCTGTCAGGAACAAATTTGGGAAAGGAGATACCAAAGCTAAACGCATACTTCCAGCCTATTCTGTTTGGGTCAATCTACTCGACTACTCGACCGCAGTCTTGCCCGTGACCTTAGCGGATAAGAATGTCGATGTTGTGGACAAGGGCTACAAACCATTGAATGAAACGGACGAGAAGGTTTGGGAAGCTTGTAAGTAGCCTTATCTCCGATATGATACACCGAAAAGTATGATGACCTTCCCGCTAATCTTTTTATAGATGATCCTGAGCTGTATGATGGCGCACATGTAGCTGTACAAATTGTAGCACGCAGGTTCCAGGAAGAGAAAGTCCTGGCCTTGACAGAGTACTTGGGAGATGCACTAGGGAAGCATGTCGTTTGAGGCTTGATAGCTTCCTGTCATCCTGATATATTCAGCTGCGAGCAGACTAGACTCAGCTTGCTCTGGCAGCAGCATGTATGCAGCCTACGTCCTACTTATAAACTACATTTCCTTCGCTAATGCTACTGATCAACGTGATTATTAGATGTGCTGAACAACTCCTGAACATCCGTACCCCTCGATAGCGAATCATCTCAAAACTTGGCATAATCAACATACTTCATGAATCCAGGATCCTTCTGATCGTCTTTCACGTATCGATTCCCGTTGAACATGACCCAAGTATCGATGTCTTGCCTGATACTCTTCTTCTTATTCTCATGCGGAAACATGATCCTCGTTCCCTCCAACAGCATACCATACGTGAATGGGTAGAAAGTGCTACTACACCTCACGTAGACAATATGTCCTGGTTCGAGCATTAGGACTGCCTGCATGAGAGAGCCGGATTGAGACTCACGTCCATTTAGGCTCGTGCCCAAGATACCCCTCAACATCATCCTGTGTCGTTTCTCTTTTGCGATTTCTCGCTGCATCTCGCGCATCATGGCTTCCTCCCACATATTTTCGTTCTTCTTTCTCAGCTCCCTCAAGTACTGTCTCCTTGTCTCCCGATCAACACACACTTCCCACTCCACCACATCTCGCGTAGTTAAGCCTGATGGAGACGCAATAGGCTTCTTTGATGGTGGTGGCGGAGCTTGGAATATCTGTGGCCAGGCTTTATGGCAAAGTCCTTTCGCTCCTGCAGCTAAGAGACGTCTCAAGACATCCGCATTCACATAATCCGCCTCCATGGTAGCAGATTCGAATTTTTGAGCCTTCCTTGTATCAGCGAAACAATCAAGTGGGGTATTTACTTCGCACACATCACTAAGGCTCACGCCTTGGCTCAACATAAATTCTACCGTGGCAAGATCGTGGTGTTTCTGCCATAAGTACAAGTGTAGAGCATTGGCACCGTCTCTTGTCGTGATATTCGTATCGTTCTTCGTGATCGAGTTCGGATTTGCTCCTCTCTCAAGTAACAGCCGAACGAGCTTTCCGCATCCAAATTTCGCAGCGACATGTAACGGAGTCAACCCAGCCCGATCCCTGACTTCGATGTCTGCACCGTCATCTAGTAGACCTTCCACAGCATGAGAGCTCAGCACTTTCATTGCATCATGCAAGGGGCTGCCCAAACCTTCCGCCTCCATCACAGCCCCATCCAGCTCCAGACACAAAAATCCATCCCTCAGAAACGTCACCAAAGGCGCATGACCAAATTCCACCGCCTTCCTCAACACATCTTCCCTCTCCCTCTCCTCCCTCCCAGCACCCCTCTGAACCAACAACCTCACAATCTCCACCACAAACCTACAATCCCTCAACTCCACAACCAACGGAATATACAGCCTATCCCTCAGCACAGCCGTTAAGAACAAATCCAACGGACTAACATCATTCTCTCCCTTCCTCGCACAAACACCCAACTCCCCAAGCAGAATCCTCAGAACTTCAATCGGCCGCACACTCGTGAGACGTTGCACAGCGACGAAATTCAATGTCGCGACTGTCAAGAGTGATGTTGTCAACGAGGTTGAATTTGTTGCTGTTGGAGATGCTGGAGATCCCAAATCGGCAGCAGGCCCTGGAGTGACCCCTGAACAGTGCTGCGCAGCGATCAGCTTGCCCATCAAAGTCGGCAAGTCGCAAGGTCCTTTCAAATACCGCTGTATCTCGCGCTCAACCCGTATCATTTTCCCTGCCATCTTGCTCAGATTCAAATGAAGAAATTAAAAGTGTCGATCAATTACTTGGGATGCTTGATTTTTCAACCTTAGGGGTATCCAGAGAGATAGGGTTTGAAACGAAACTAGACATTGGATGTTATGGCGTTTTATCTGCATTTCTGTGGTTCGTGGAGAATGTGATACGCCACAGGAGATACACATGTTCAGCTGGGCTTGATGCCATTGTGGCGTCGTCTGCTTTGGGACGGGTCTGCCAATAGCGGGAGGTTTGTCCGCGGCTTACTGGCTCGAGATGGATGGGTACAATCTCATCGCGACTGGATTCAGATACTTTGTTTTGCGTTCTGGAACTAATGAGATTGTAGGTTGGAGCTTTAGCGACGGGATGCCACATTGAAACGTGACTCTGGAGAAGTGTTTGTCATTCCTTTGGGCACCTTTCGGCTGGGTGGAGGCGCCGTGTTGCGACGCTGAAGAAACTGTGTCTGCGTCAAGTTCTGTGTTCCGCTCTTGAGAAACTCTGGTAGCTCTCCTTCTTACGAAATGTGGAGATTGGTGTCCGTTTGTGACGTTTTCAGCGGTCCTGGAGTCCGCGGGTTGCTTGGTGGCATGAAATAGGCGAGCGAAGCTCTGCGGTCCGGAGTTTATCAAGATAAGAACATACTGCCAGTGAGGGGGTTACTCAACTGTCTATGAATATACCGTTTCATCAGAAGCAATCTTCGAAAGATTAGGTCGTATATTCTGTGTTGGAGTGCAAGCTGGTGGAAGCAGCAGCGAAGTAGACCCAAAACAGCGGCAAGCCATGAGAGCCTTGAAAATTCAGCGGCTTTACTAATGTTCACTCTCAAAATCAGCAACTCTACATTATTACAAGGTAAGAGTGACGGCTTTGCTGCAGTACATACTTGCAGAGATCCTCGAAGAATTGTTGTGTTACTTCGCAACCCCTTTCTCGGGGGAGCTTGGCGAGCTCGCTTACCTAGACTTGACCACTTCACTTAAGTCGTTCGGCATAATGTGATCCAGTAGAGACTCTATGAATATATCAATCTCTGCTTCACGACTAGAAGATCCTTTTGACTTTCTCGGCATTCTTGACAGCCGAAATCTACTTCTGCTAGTCGTGTGAAATCTTTCAAGGATAACATGCAACAATGTTAACAAACACAACTTGAGAGTGAAGTCCGCAATTCACAAGTAGAGACACTCCACCTTGACTTCTAAAGTCTTGGTAAGGTATTCAATTCCGACGATATGGATCAGATTCGCGATATTAGAATCAACATTTGGGCTTCATTGTTTTGTATTGTAGGCAAGCATGATGCCCAGAACCACATCTTACTCGCTCAGACTTTGAAAAACACCCGAAAATCAATCATAACACTTGCATTAGCTTAATGAATAATGTACAGACTGCGAAATACGTATATACCCAAGGGGATAAGGATGTCTCACAAGTTTACGCAACTTTATTCATGAAGCTTTTATAACGGACAAGATATTTAATTAGACGCTGAATAGGTTCTCATCAACTCGAGAAGAGGGTTTCCACAGTGAGGGTGATAGGCAGTTTATCGTCAACAAACATAAGTCAACAATGCATGCGATCGCTAGTCCTCTTTTGGCAAGATAGTGTCGCTGGCGTGGATCACATGACGTGTTCGGCGCTTCATGACCCCGACTGACAGCCCGCTGTGCCTCAAACATATCGACATCATTAAAGAGGCTGCCTGCTTGACCAAGTCTGTACAGCAAACCTAGATGCTGACTCCATCAAACCCTTTCTGGCTCCGTTCTATTTTACTGAACGCACTGTAGTGCTGGTGTCCGAATTCGAAACAAGCTTTGCGGAGGACCTTGTCATGTCAGCCACAGACCCATCAATATCACCGGACCCGGTTTCTCGGCCTCCTCAACCACCGAAGCCTCAGCGAGTACTTGCATGTATCCTCTGCCAGCAGAGAAAGGTCAAATGCGACAGGAAACATCCTTGTGCCAACTGCGTTAAAGCTAGGGCCCAGTGTATCCCAGCAACTCAGGTGACACGTCAGCGCAAACGCAGGTTTCCCGAGCGAGAGCTACTCGATCGTCTTCGCAAGTACGAGGATCTGCTGCGACAAAACAACGTGAGATTTGAGCCTCTTCACAAGGAATCGAACGATAAGATTTCTCCCAAGATAGAGGATGGAGTCGGTGATGATTCGGATGACGAAGGACCAAGAGCTGCGGTCGTGGATCGACCATCCCCAGCAACGACTGCTAGTTCTGATAGATTGCCAGAGACAAAGTACGAATGCTCAAATTGAATGATTTATTGATTTGAAACTGACTAGATCTAGAAACATATTCCACTCCATGAGTAAAGAGGTAGATATATACCTTGCGACAAAAATACTCCCTTATTGACAAGTCTTTCAGTTCCGAGATCCTGACAATCATAGCAATTCCTCGGATGATGATGTGCGCGAAATTCACATTAGAACAGCCATCAGCCAAATGGCTCTCAATGATGATCATCTCCTCTTTGGCTCAGGGAAGGGTTCCGTGGACATCTCAAGCCTGCACCCCGAGCCAATTCAGCTCTTCAAACTTTGGCAGATTTACCTTGACAATGTCAACCCACTGCTCAAAGTTACGCATACCCCCACTTTACAGAGCCGGATCATAGAGGCTGCCAGCAATATCTCTTCCATCGAACCTTCCTTGGAGGCTCTTATGTTTGGTATATATTGCATGGCCGTATTGAGCACCGACGAGAACGATTGCCAGTCCATGCTTGGTTCCTCGAAGGAAGATCTCGCCATCAGGTATCAATTCGGATGTCAACAGGCATTGCTGAATTGTGGCTTTCTAAAAACCGCTGACCGAGAGTGTCTGACCGCTCTCATCTTCTACCTGGTAAGCCAATGCAGATGGAGTTATCATTCTGTATACTGATACATGTAGATGGCGGTCAGGCCTGGTACTGTGACGCAGTCACTGTCATCTTTACTTGGAGTTGCCCTGCGCATTGCTCAACGAATGGGCATTGATAAAGAGTCCATTTTAGCTAAATCTAGCCCTCTCGAGGCCGAGTTACGCCGTAGACTTTGTAAGTGAAGTGCCTTCCTTCATCATGTCGACCGCCGAATGGGTCTCCGATCTTGAAACCTGTCCTGTATATATATCCTGTTTGCTGACCGTGTTGCGTTATCAAGGGTGGACACTCGTACTCTTCGATGCTCGCATAGGTGAAATGGCTGATTCTAAGTCGCCATCACTAAGTCCGATCTTTGACTGCGCTGTTGCCCTCAATGTAAGCGATTCAGAACTGCGCGTTCAGATGAAAGAAGCCCCGATGGATCACGGTCCCGTCTCTGACGCTATATTTGCTGTCGTTCGGAGTGAGGTCGGGAACTATGTCCGGCATACAAAGTGGCAGTAAGTTCCAAGTTTTCAAATCTCAAGGTTTGCACGGATCTGGAAGATTTTGATCATTTCAAACCCCGTGAAACAGCAGCTAATTCTGTGAATAGCCTGGACTTCAGCAATCCAGCACTGCTCCCGCTCGCTCAAGCACATCAGCCTCATACCTTTGCCAACGGCAGTGAAATGGGCAGCTTGGAGAGCCTGATCGAAGACAAGTATCTCAGGCATTGCGACCCAGAAATACCGCTTCACTTCATGACTATTGTATGTATTGATATTCGATCCCTGCGAGTCTTTCTCGGAATAGAAAGTGCCATGCACGACAGTAGAAAATGTTATTGACATTGGCACAGTGGACTGCACGAGGACTTTTAGCCAAATGTAGACTCGTGGAGCACTATTCAAGATCATCAAGTATACCTAGTGATCAAGTGGATGCTGCAAGGGATGCTGCCTTTGAGAACGCCATCACATTGATCGAGTGCGATACTATGCTCAGCACGTCTCCTCTGACAAGAGGCTTCACATGGATGGTCCAGTTCAACTACCCATTCCCGGCCTGGATCCAAATCGTTCAAAATCTGAAGCGCCAACCGCTGAGCCCACGAGCCGATAGATCCTGGGAAGCGCTGAGCGCGAATTACGAAGCGCATCACAATCGCACTGTTGGCACCCCACAGTATTCGATGTTCTACAAAATTATTGTACCAGTTGTACTCCAAGCGTGGACTGCAACAGAGCAAGCATTTGAACAGCTAGGCGAACCAGTGATAACTCCAAGACTTATCTCATATATACGACAGGTCATCTTGCAGAAGTCGCAAGCTCCTAACACAGCGCAGCTTGACAGTACTCCCAGTATGGACATGAATGCTTTCTCTACGGCGATGCCCATGGCCTTTGACCCGAACTTGTACTTCGGAATGAGTAGCCAACAAAGCAATACTTCCTCAGAACCATGGATCAATCCTGGTATGGTGGGAATGGCGCCGTTGACCGTCGATCCAAACCAGATCGACTGGTCTTCAATGGACTGGAATCTGGGAAGCATGCCTCCGGTAAACGAATCAAATGATCTGAGTGGGCAGTCTCTGCAATATCAATAGCCTCACGTGATGCTTGGAACGAGGGTTGAGTGAGATGTATAACTAGTAAAGCGGGCGGCGCTGGGATAAGGGACACGGAAACAGAACTTGGGTTACCTTTGGAAGGGGAATCTCCATTCCATACCGAGTACAAGATTTCTGTACTCATAGAAAGCTGTATAAAATTCGCCAGGATTTCAGCACGTACCTAGCACAATACAATGTACACAACTCAGTTATACCCCAAAAAGTAAAGAAAAAACACAAAATAAGAAAATTGGACTTTTCCCATTTCAAACACAGTTGATACATCCTAAAGCGATAAAGTTCTAAAGCTCCATGAGGAATGTCTTCCTAATCCAACCCTCCAAGGACTTTCATCCCGACTATATCACTACCTATGGGCAAGACCTTCCCTTTCCAGTGCTAATAGAGCAACAATCCGCGCCATCCTATAACCCATCAGCATAAGTATATCTAAATCCCCAATATCAACAGAGATTCGTACGCAGCTGACACCAAAACGCTCACAGAAATCTTCCTGGTAGCTGTCCTTGTAACATGGCGTCTGACCAAATTGTCCGTGCTGGTTGACACAGCCGTCCATGTTGTTCCAGCAACAATCTTGGTCCTTGCCGCTACACTGGAGGGAGTCAGTATATCTGAGAGAGGTAGGAGGGGATCGAGGGCGAAGGCGGACTTACGGCCATGGCGGTCTGAGTCAATGCCAAAATGGCGAAGGCGGACTTGATGAGGGTTGATAGTTGCATGTTGAGAAAGTAAGATTTGAATTGAATGATCGATAAAGCTGAATTGAAGCAGATTATTTGGGATGCGATGCCCTTGTGCTAAAATGAATGTGTGTGTATTGGTGAGGATACATCTCGTTGGTATATCGACTCCTTAAGTACTCGTAGAAGCACTTGCTGTTTCTTGACTCGACACCAAAGCGTTGTAATTCTTCGAGTATTAAATTAGATGACTCGCTCCATCAGAAATTCAACACCCTGGATCATACGGAGCGTGGGCAGACGTGGTACAATCAGCGAATGCAGATGCGCAAAGACTGGGTGAGTAGGACCCCGCTCGCCATGTCAGCCCTCGTCACGAGAAACACTTTCCCCGGTGAGCAATACGACAGTGCACCAGTCAGTCCACGTCGCTTGGAATCAATGCAGATTTAGAAGCCAAGACCATTTAGCTCAGCAGTAAACAAAGTAGTATCCAGAGTTACTCGTGGGCATGGACTGCATCGCAGTATTTCAAGTTTCATCTAGACGTCGAAAGATTGACCAAATTCTTGACCTGGAGAGTCAATTTAGACTTAAAATAGGACGAGAATCCTTCATCTAAATTATCCGGATGCGTCGGTTGTCAATCTGGGAAATTTATGCACAATCATCCGAAGAAACCTAAATATAAGCCACCATGACTCGGGCAGGGAGATTTTTGAGGGAGCATCTACGAAGGCATCATCTTGAAAAGTAGAAACGCCATTCAAGTCTTTCCTTGCAAAAAGCACAATTCATCAGCGAGTCATTGGCATCTTGAAAAGGATGTAATCTGGTCAGCATGGCCGAAAGGAGTCTACTCACGTCTACCTTTTTGGTAAGCGAGCGAGCTCTCTATCCACGACCTTCCACTGTCTTAATTTTTTCTTCGGGACCCGCCTGAAGTCAGAAGCACAATTCAACGATGAATTTCAATTAAGAAGATTACAATAGGTCAATCAGAAACTCCTGAAATCTATGATCCTTCTCCCAACTCCACAGCACCATTCCGTAATCCCCCCCCGTCTAATGACCGGAAGAGTTGGAATTGTCAGCACAAGAGAATGCGCTTCCTGTCCAAAGTCAGTGGGAGTTAGAGTAAGATATTAGAGAGAACATACCAATCAAACCATTGTCATAAGCATCGATAATCAGCTGCACCGTCGCGTACGTCCCGCCGACACAGAGGAAAGCTCCCAGTGGGGGCAGGATGCAATGTGCGTAATACATCGCCTTCTGGCCAACAGTGCCACGTCTGTATGCGCCGTGATCGTAGAGCCAGAGGCAACCTGGCAGAGCAATAGCCAGAGGAGCAAAACAGACCGATCCGGTGAGGGCGATTAGGTAGTTGAAGATCGGGATAGCCTCAGCCAAAAGGAAGGAGATTGATGAGAGGCCGACGGTGCAGGCAAGCCAAGTTCCCCAATGTACCATTGTATTCTGTTGGAGATGAGGAGAGTTTCGGAGAATGCGAACAAAGAGGTACTTTGCTGCGACGTGAAGGTAAAGGGTAGCTGAGACGATCAGTCCGATCAAGCCGATGCCGTACGAGACCTTTTTGATTGTAGGTCCTGCTGATCCAAGCGACGGTGACGCAACCCACTGTCCACACCACTTGTAGACAACAAGGGCAAAGCTCAAGTAGGCACTTTGAACGATGGCCATGCAAGTGAACAGTGCCTTCTTGAAGTCCTTGGGCTGTCTCATCTCAGAAATGACTGGCAAGAACGCCGAAGTGCCTGCGGAAGAGACAAAGATAGTAGCTGAAGCTGTCATGCCAGCAATGAATGTCGGGTGTCCGATGACATGGTAGCCAAGATCGAAGTCCCCAGTCTGAGGAGCCGCAGCAGGGCGATCGAGAGTAGTGACTGCCACAACCACGATAAAAACTGCCAAAAAAATGCTGATGAAACCTGCCCATGTGAGCCAGCCGATCTGATGGAACTTCCTGACAGAGGCTGTAGCCGCTACAACGATGGTCGCGATGAATGACCACCAAACAGTGCATGCAGCATGGGATGAAAGAGCGTTGAGACCGATCGATACACCGAGGATTCCTGACCCTGCACACAAGACGTATGCTATGAGGAACAGCGCACCGACGACCTCTTTCAGCACGTTTCCACCAAGCACAGCTGCCATGTCTGCGATGGAGTGACATCCGGGATGGGAATTTCGGAAATCGCCTTGCACAACGGCTGTGTACGTATTCAAAGCTCCCCAGCCGACGACACTGAGTGCGCCGCCCAAGGCTCCCAAGCTGTACATTGCTGAAGGGATGCTGAGCACCCCTGTCGCAAAGATGACTAGAGACTTGTAAGTACGTATATGACCTAGACGTCGAGCTTTGCATACCTTTCAGGAAGATGACTGAAGCTCTTGGCCATCCGACAGTGCGAAAGTCCACTCCTTCCTTGGTCTTTTTGAAGACTTCATTTTCCTCCAATGGATCTTCATAAGGCTCTACAACTCCAGCCCCGTAGTTAGGTTGAGCCTTCTCGTCATCTGAGCTATGGTTCTTGACTGATGATGTTCGTAGCGACATGATGGCGGTTTCTGGTACGTGCAAAGCAAGTCGAGATTGACGAGACAGAGAAAGGAAAAGAGGGAGACAGCAGTTGATATAGATACAGACAGAACAAACCTGTATCTCTCTAGATATGGATATATACAGGAACAAGCCCCGAAAGGTTCCTCAGATAAGGGGAGGAGTAGTTCATGTTTCTCTGGCCAGCTTTTGGAGATCCAAGATATGCTGTATGACAGAGCTGTTCAGATAAGGCTGGACCTAGGCCCTTGTACACTTTGCCCGCGGTTGACTGGTCCTTGATGAGGCTTGGGACGGCATTTGACTGCCATTTCAAGAATTCCTGGAGCCCACCAGCATGTTTGACAGCTTTCTTATCGTGATGAGCAGGGGAGCTCGCATGTGCGGAGATCCGATGATAATCGAAGCGGCAATGATAATCGTTCAAAAGTGGGGAATGTGATACGATATGTAGGATGAAATAACATGTGGTTCGTTCTCCCCATCATGCTGATATCAGCGTTATCGCTCTGGCCATAGCGTCGCAGAGACCTTGAAGGACTGATAAAGGGATGATGCACGAGTAGTTGTTAGGAAAGGAACAGGTGGGGTCCGTGGCTCGCGTGGGTACAGAGTCAGCCGGTTTGCCAAGACTGAGCCCAAACAAAAGCTTGACTTAACCTCGGCTAACACATCAATTCATCTTTTGTTTGTTATTCGCGATCGATTGTTCATTTCTGCTTGTTTGGATTAAGACTGTGGATGAATAGGATGTCGAGTTTCACAGGATGTTGGCTGTGCACTGAGTCTCTCTCCCGATAGATAGAGCTTATTTCAAGGCAAATCACGCCTTGTTTGTTTGACGATTGGACGGCATCAGCATATGATTCAGAGCCCTTATAATTATACTGCAATCCTACACAGCAACGGAATAGCATACTGTCCAACATGCAATCGATTTATCGTCATCACTCCCTCAAAACCTGGCTATATCTCGGCAACACTGCAGTAGTCACCACACTCTCCCTCCTCTTCTCCTCCGTCCTCACCTCCCTCTTCTCATCCAGCTCCTCATTCCAACCCAAAAACTCCTGCACAGTCTCCAACCGCTGCACTTCCTGTGGCTTCTGGTACGTCTGCGCCTTGATTTCGAATACAGGCTCGTGTATAGCAGAGCTAGCATTCTGAGCAGCGCGTTTCTGAGCTCGGGAATCGATGATGTATTGAATCAGCATGCTGAGTGGCGTCTTGATCACAATGGGTCGGTGATGGTAATATTCGTCATTATCACGATCGAAATGACGGGCGCAATTGGCTCGTCTCTTGGCACCGCAGCACATGATTTATTTAGAGGTAGCTGTGATTTTCAGTTGTGCTAGTCGAGGTGGGTGAGTTGGAGGTAGAACGCGCTGATATCGATGATTCTTTGTGCTCCTAATATGATTGAATGTAAAAGGGTTTCTGATATTGAAAAAGCAGATAGGGGAAAGGATACCAAACCGTTATAACCTCAAAGTCCATCCGCCAAAACAGACCACTCTCCGCTCTGATACAACACCAAAGGTGAATCAAGCCTCAAGCCGTGTATCGCTATCTCTTGGCCTAGATCCAAACTTAAAGACTAATGGTCCGCTAAGTCCAGCTTGATCTCCAAGGAGTATTGTTTCACACTTGAAATGTTTCAACGTTTGGATGCGAGGTCGATGATTGGCTGGCGAGGGTGTGAACCCGGAGAGATTGCCGAGGCATGACTATGTGCGGCGGTTCGCGGGGTGTTGCGAGAAGATTAGAGTTGATGCGAGATCTGGAAGTAGCGATTGAAATTGAGATCAGACGATGGAGGATGTGTTTGTTTTTGTCAGGGTAGTTGTTTTGAAGAGAGCCTTGGCATGGGAGGTCCTCGCTTACAGTCAACATCCTGGTGTTTTTCTAGAACCAAGCAAAAGACATGTATTTCGCGAAGCAGCAGACCTTCGACGTTTCCAAGCTCAGGTTGGAGTTTGAACACACCATGTCGATTTCGCTGTCCTTACTGGGACGGAGTTTGATTCTCAAACATATACCTAAATGTCGTCTGTGGGGGGCCAAAATTGCGGGGCAATGAACTAGCCCGCGGTGAAGAGCTATAAGGTATGTACTAACAGCCAGCAACAATTGCTCTGCCATGAAATATAGTTGTGCACTGTATCAAAAGATCCCAATCACAATCCTCATCTCGAAAACCACAACTCTCTGAACGCACTTCCCTCCCTCTCTATCAATTCCCCAGGCGCCCCAACCTCCGCCATTCTTCTCGCCCCAAGAACAACCACATTCTCATAATCTACTACAGTCTCCAATCTATGCGCCACAACCAAGACCGTAGACCCTTCAATCTCACAACTCGCTGAATCAACGCATCAGTCGCCACATCAATACTACTACTCAGCTCATCCAACACCACAATCTTACTCTTCCTCAAAATAGCTCTAGCGAGACAGAAAAGCTGTCTCTGACCATGCGAGAATGTCTCCGCTTCAAGGTCCACGGAGAGTCCACCTTTGGCTAGGACAGTAGGTCAGAGGTGTACTTTGGTCAGGGCAGAGATGATGGCGGCGTCGGAGTGGAGACAGGAGGGCGAGGCGTTGAAACGGATGCTGCCTTTCATGAAGAAGGGATCTTGGGGGATGGCGTTGAATAGTGAGCGCACTGTTTGGCGCGGGATGGTGGCAACATCGATGCCGTCGACGATTATCGAGCTCTCGAACTGGATTTCGAGCATGCGGAATAAGATCATGAAAAGAGAGCTTTTCCCGCTTCCACTTCGACCGCAGATCCCGATCTTCTCACCTGGTGCGATGTGCAAGTTGACGTCTTTGAGAACAGGGTTCCGTCTGGAGTGTATGCAGCAGAGAAATGCTTGGTTTGGATTTCGCATCTTGATGGCCAGTTGTCTGGAACTGTTTGGATCTCGTTGTCGAGATTTTCGCATGGTGTCTCAGAGAATGTCTTCAATCGAGAAATATCACCAATGCTCGTCTCTAGATCAGTCCATTGTCTCACTATCCACGAGAGTGACTGCCCGAAACCCATGACGTTCAACAACGCCAATCCAACATATCCAGGCCCGACAGTATGTCTCAACCTCACAACTAGCAACATGAGCAGGATGGCAAGCGCGCTGACCATGAGATCCACGACAAGGCTGAGCCACCTATGTATACGGAAAATTAGATAGTAGGGCTTTGGGAAGCATCGAGGAGGTTGAGATTTTGGGAAATGAAAGATGAGGACCAGCCGAACGCTCGAATAGTTGGAAGGCCGGACAAGGTCTCGATGAAGTGCGTGTAGAGGGGTGACTTGGCTTCGAGGTCTAGGATGCGGACTTGGCGAGAAGTGCGGTAGTACTTCTGGATCACTATTCTGAGGTCAGTCAATGATCATATATGGCAGAGGTAAGGTATGGGTACACCAAACAGCGATGCCAACCACCGGCATTGTGAGTGTAAAGTATCCGGCTGAGATGCACATGAATATCGCCCCCATGATTGTTTGTATCCCTGCGAAAATGAAATCCACGAGGGTGAAAGGAAGCTCGCCGTCGACGACTGACATATCCTGACTGAACCTATTCTTCTGTCAGCCCATAGCGCGCGGCGGTTGTTTCATGAAGAGAAGGAGCCTCACCTATTCGCCGTCATCCCCGTGTCCGTCGCTGCAAAGATACTCAACAGCGCACCCATGACAGACTTCAGCAGCCTTACGTGTAACTCCTCCGAACTTCCCAGCACAACATTCATGAAGTAGTGAAAGAGAGCTGCAGGCCACACCAAAATCCCGATTCCGGCAAAAACGCCATAAATACCCAAATAAAGAGGATTAACAGTGTTTCCATGCGCGGAGACGGCACTTGTCCAGTACTGGATGACGAGTTGGGTGGCTTTCGTCGAGACTGAGACGCAAGCAACCAGGAAGATGCAGAGAGAGAAGAAGCTTCTCTGCCACCCGATCGACTCGAAGTAGTACTTGTAGGTGGATAATTCGGTGTTTTGCATCGCCAATCTGTCATCTATTGCTTCTTGGTCGACGACTCTGCTTACCAGCTTCTTCTCATCCTCACTATTCTCTGTTGTATCAGTCCTTTCTTCCCCAAGAGCCCTTTCACCAACGTGTCGCAAAAGCCTCACCACATAGCCGCCTCCGGCTTTAAGTTCAGAAAAGGTGCCCTGCTCGATCATATGACCGTTTGAGTCAAAGGCTAAGATTTGGTCGGCAAATTGGAGATGGTGAACTGCATGAGTTACTACAATCACCGTCAAGCCAGTACGTCGAAGTAAGCCCGAGTTTCCAAAGAGCTTGGTGAGAACCTTCTCTTTTGTTTCGGCATCAAGTTCTGAGAAGCCATCGTCGATAACCAGCAGCTCTTTCTTTGAATAAAGAGCACGGGGAAGTGCCAATCTCTGCTTCTGTCCGCCACTCAACGATATGCCGCGACTTCCGACAAGAGTTTCTATCCTTTATTAGCATTTTCCATGCTCGATTATCGAATCAGGAAGATGGTCTCACCAATTCCCCTTTGTAGTTCCTCTATATCATGATCCAAAGTGCAGGCATTGACAACATCCAGGAACCACACGTCATCATACAGTTCCTGCCCGATGATGTTCTTCTTGATAGTTGTATTTTGTATCCACGGTGTCTGGTCAGAAATGCGATATCGGAGACAGAGGAATAAACACATCCTTTTAAAGCTGGCGTCTCGCTCAGCAAACCCTTGAGAATTGTGCTTTTCCCACACCCGACTGGGCCGATGATAAACAGCGATGAATGACGGTGAAGGGTGAAAGTGATGTCTTTGACGATCGCCGGGCTGGTGGAGGACCATGCAAAGCTCGCATTCTGGGTGACGAGAATTGGCTTGCTGTTTTCTCTATGAACTAGGCGTCTAGGTGCTGCAGATAGATCTTGCAGTTCGATATCCTCGTTCTCCTGGATGGGACGAGAGTAGGGTCGACTGTTGTCCCTGTCTTCTGGTCATCCTGTTTCAAGAGGCAGAACATGCACACGTTGAGACTCTGACTCGAGAAAGTTCTGAATACGCCCGAAGCACGCCAGTGCCCCGTTGAGAGTCGGAATAGTCCTCAAGAGAGTATTGATGGGAAGGTGAGACTGGTCAGAGACAATGTCGTGTAGGCCTTAGCTGTGGTCAATTCTTCCTCTGTTGAACTGGCGAGAATTACGAAGAGTGTCAGTGTTGCGAGCGGTGTGACGAAGGACGTGCTGTTTGCTATGATGGAATCAGTATGATGCACTAGAAATGAGTCGAGTGAATGGAATTGCTCACCAAAGAAGACACGCGCGACGAGCAGCTGTCTAAAATATTTTGCAGTCTGCAGTTCTTTTACCCGAAGCCCTTGGCATATATCCGTGAGTCTATCTGTGAAGCCCAGAAGTTTGACAGCCTGCGTGCAATAGTCAGCCATCTTTAGCCAAAGGGTTTGGTCATCATTACCTTCATGGACCCAAGCATTGATGCCGTAACATCAACACGAGTCTGGATTCCTTCATTCCAAGCTTTCTGCGCGCCTCCAACATATTTCGAAATACCTACAATACACGCGGTTGAGATAAGCGCAATCACTGTAGGAGCCAGGAATGATATGCCAAGTTCTTTCTGGAGGAGATAGATTGCGATTCCCAATTCAGCAGGCACTGCCCAGAGCTCATGCAGATTTTTGAGGCCCATGCAAATTGCCTCTGTATCTCCAATTAGATTTTGTTCAGAGCATATGGGCAATCACATTTTCTGATCCAAGTACGAAAGACTAGGAAGTCACTCACCAGCATCATTTGACGTCAGAGTAATAGCGGCACCTTCATCCAACGCCGTGATACTCAACTCCACTGTCTTGGCATACACAAAACCAATAAGCCCACCACGGACAGCCGTCACGAACCGATAAGTCATATGATAGTAACTTCCAGTCCCGATTGCCATGCCCACAGACACCACGCCAAAAGCACCAGTCAGGCCCCACCCAATCGTATCCCATTCCTCTGAGTCCACGAATTTCACCGTACGAGCCAGCAGCAAAGGCTGAGCGTAGCGGAACCCAATTGAACACAGGCGCGGAAAGACACACGTCAGTGTCCGCTTTCTGTTAGCCTTCGTTGTGGACCAGAAGAGTGCATGGGAGCGAGTCTTTGGCGCATCGTCCCATGATTTCTGTGCTCTCTCCGTCAAGAACGAGGACTTCATCTCCTCATCGATAGGGAACATGTCTTCCTTCTTCACCACTCTCCTGTAGCCTATCCTCATCAAGCCATTGAACCACCAGAATAAACTGCGACTGTAAATTCCACTCGTCGCTTCTGGTGAGCCTCGCTGGTAGGGCGGGAGCAGGATTTTGCGCTTCTCGATTGCTTCGGCGATAGCAACCACGACTTTCAAAATTGTTGACGCAGTAGAAACGCCGCTTATGGCGATTGGTGCGTGAGATATCCATAGAGTGCGTGTCCGAGTTGTGTCGAAGATTAATGTGATGAAGAGATAACCATTGATGATTGTTGATGGGCGAACGGATCAAGTGTGTTCCGCATGTGAGAGAAAACACATGCCGAGAGCGTCGGCGAAGACGAGTATTGCCGATGCGATTGATGTGCCTGTTCTGACATTGCTGTTAATAGCGTAAAGTATCAGGATGGCTGATTGGAAAGCTGTCAATGCCGCCAGCAGGATCTAAACGATTGTGAGTTAGCCATATCTATTGCTCTGGGAAGTTTCAGAAACAGACGAGTTTATTTCCTTGGAGCAAACTTCGAGACACTTTCTGAGACTCTTTGCGAAGAGGAAGTAGACGAAACGGTAGAATCAGTAGCAGCAACGCGGAAGGTGCAAATGACAGCAATGCGTTCTCGAAAAGAGGGGTAAAGTCGAACGTATCTGGTGAGGTGGGTCCGAATCGATGGAGGCCATCTTCAAAATAATTAGAAATAGATGGCATGGCTGACAGCATGATTGTTTGAATTGCTAGGTTAAACTCATGTCGCAGTGCTATGAAGTTGTCAATATAGAGATGAGAAGAAGGAACGCGTACTCCTGAAACTGTTGAAAGTTGGTGCCTGAGCGATTTCCTGAGTCAATGGACGTACATAGACCATACACTCTAGCTGCTCTTTCGAGCGATTGTTAGATATGTAAGATCGGCTTAACTTTGTTTCTTGTTTTCCTCGCATCGTGGGGTTGATGCATCTTGATGCCCCATTGCGGGGTGCACCGAGAAATTGTGGTATTTGATGATGTTCTCGCTCCGCTTTTTGTTGGCTGACGGATACGTTCCGGGCGCAAAGGTACCTCTGGAGACAGATCTGCGAAAAATATCCACCAATGTGCAAAGCCACAGCTGATATTGGGAGAAATTTGTTTCCGATATGTACTCCTCGCTATGCAGTAGTATACAATTTGATATGCAACCTACACTATCCCTTGAATTACAAAGCCTTGACCTTGGTCCACTCGCTGACTTGGACTCCCAAATTCAGCCCATTCTGCGCCCACCATTTCTTCACTTGGAAGGCTGTCCCTTCGCTACCTACACTGTCCTCCAACGCCTCTTCGATATCGCAAGTCTTATATTCCACTCTGACTGGCGGTCGTCCATCCCCACCTTTGCTGATATTCTTCCACCATTCCAAGACGTCGACATGTCCATTCTTCGTCGGCTCAACCAGGACTTTATTGTCGTATATCATCTTCTCTCCCTTCAGCTCTCGCCATGTCTCTAGCACATCGACATGTCCATGTGCAGAGGCAATCTTTGCAACCAAATCGTCGTGCGAGATCGTGATTCCGGAGTTATCCCACCAGCGCAGTACAAGTGACTGGTTGTTCTGTGCAGCTGCAAGAAGTGCTTTACCTGGCTTCAGTCGTAGGGCCGGTTGGGCTTCGTTTGGCGTGCTAGTTCCGTCTCCTGCTCTCGAGGGCGAAACATGCCGTTGCCGAGACTCATTCTCTACATAGTATGAGCCTTGAAGCATGCTTGCTTGCTTCCACCATTCTAGGACGATAATGTGCCCCTTAGAAGATGCTTGTTCCAGCGCCGACTCACTGTACTTCAGTGGCAGGCCTGAGCGACGCCACCAATCTAGAACATGAACGAACCCTGATTTGGAAGCTCCATCGATGGCCTCTGGGGTATAGTCCTTGGAAAGAAAACTGGGGGACGTCCGCCACCACTCGAGAATCTCAGTACGACCATATACAGCTGAGGCTTTAGTAGGTAAGAGCTTTTGTCCAAAGGAAGACCAGAAAACCTCTTTGAAATTCGTTTCCAGATATGTCAAGAGGTCTGTGAGACAGAATTTGATGACAAGTTTGACGCAGAGACTTGACAAAAACTTCATGTTCTCTGGTGCTTGTTTCAATTTGTCGATGATCTTCTCGATATTGGACGTCAGAATTGTCCATTCCAGGGAGCGCATGTAGATGTGCAGTTCATCCTTTGTATCTCCTGGCCTTGGCTTCCATTCGATCGGCGTGGGCAGACTTGTGTATACGTTCAGTGCCCTAGCCACTTCCCAGTCTCCTACCCGTTCAAATATCAACGTCCAAATCTCTGGTGGAAGCAGACAATCTGTCTTGATATTATATCTCGCCAAACTGGCAGCTCCGGAAGCAGCTATATCCACGTCGTGTCCAATGGTCATAAGTTCTGCCTGGTTCTTGATTGCGTCCACAAGTTCATTGAATCCATCCCAAGCCAGGAGACACTTCGCTGGCCCATTGTCGTAATTCCAGAGAATTGGCTGCATAACCCGTACCCATTGCCACTTTTTCTGAATCTTATGCAGTTGCTTCTTCGTCATCGGATTGTCCCACATCGCAGTTGTCATTCCTGGCACGAGGAGTATCTTCTTCGAGACATCCCAACCCCGTAGAATCTCCAGAAGCAGGCAGTCGGTAATGCCGTGAAGCATCTTTGCGAATGTGTCTGCATCAATCGGTGCTAGAACCATCATATCTGCCCAGTCACAAAGCTCGTATGCCTGTTGCTTGTAGAATTCGATTTGTGCTCGTTCGATGGTCTTCTGTGCTTCATCCGTCTCCCTGCAAGCCCTGAAGCATCTATTTTGCAATGCGAGTGTCTCCTGAGATAACCGGTGGGCAGGCCATGATTCCTCGTCGACGATAGCCCTCGTTTCTATCTTAGTATTCTTTGACAATCGTACAACGAGTGCAAGAGCTTGTGCCACGTCCTTGGATCCATTTGCCGCAATCAGGACTCGAAGCTTTTGAGATTCGTTGACCCTCATGTCTGCGATTGAGGACGAGGAAGCAGTTTTTGGCAGACTGCGTATGAATCGAGTGCGAAGGGAATGGGCGTGGGTATCATCCGCCATGGCTTGGTACGAGGTCGAGCTGGCAGGTGTTGCTGTAGGTATGTGTTGTCTCGCAGCAAGGAGCGGTGGAGGGGCAATATCGATCTTCAGCAGTGACGCCACTTGTGAGACAAGACGGCGGTGAGGATGTATTCGGAGGAATTCTGAGTCGAGGATCTGAACCTATCGACTGAGGCGTTGAAAGAAATCGGCTATCCCTCTGCCATACGAATATATCAATCACTCATTCAGATCATGATGCTCATCGTCGTCGATTATTTCACTCGCGCTGTGATTGAACGATGTCCGCTCCGCCCACCTGGTTGATGACGAGCGGGGCGGGGCTACAGTACATTGGCGCCGGCGGCTTTTGGCGGAACAGATCCGGGACGAAGTTCAGAACCTTAAAGCCACAACCGCTTCTGCCATTATTGACAAGCATCCTCAACCGTCCTGCTGGTCACGATTAGGTTCAATCATTTGTGTTCAAGGGATCTGATCCCCGTCTCTACGCTGAGTTGCGTGAGCTCCACTGAATCAAAACAGCCATAAGACTACACAGAGAGACCGAAGTTTTCCAGTCCAGCTGTTTCAAGCAGCCCACCAGATTCACACCCGTGTCAACACCAGAACCCATTCAATTGTTCACAGTACATTACCACCAAGAGAATGGTTGATTCTGGAATATCTCTCTCGCAAGAACAGAAGGCCGAAGCTCTCCTACTTGGCTTGAGGCGATCGCTCGCCCAGTAGCGCTCTCTCAGCCCTTCTTCATTACGCGATTAGCACAGACGCGAATGCAACATGCGTTCGAGAAACGGAAACATCGATACCAAGTTTCGGGGTATTCAGGGTCCAAATATCCGATGAACCTGCCCGTTGTCGATGTATATTCTGTCTCGCGTGCTCAGGTGACATCAGAACCAAGTGGTCATTTCTGTTGTGCTTCCTGGTCTTCATCACCGGCCAAGTTCAACGATGCCCTGAAGCTAAGTCGTGACCACAAGCACTCAAATAGCAAGTTTGCATACATTACGCGACTCGTGTCTCTGTCTAGTCGAGTGATTCGTTTATTTTTGCGACGAGTTCCCTTCAAGCTTTTGGTCTTCTTCATGGTGCCGTCGTCAGCCTTTGTGTCTGTTTTGGAACAGTTCCACATCGGTCTAGCTGGAAGTTTATTCTGACGACGCTCACACTCCCGACACAGAACTCAACCAGTCGCCATCTCCAAGGTTCTTAGGAAGTTAGAGTAGCCGTGTAGCAATTCGATTGGTGTGCATGGGCAGCCAATCCAGAGAAACAGTGAGTCGCTCGGTTCGAAGGCTGGAATCTATGCCTAGGGTCAATGCTGTTGCCGTGGATAATAAATTTCGCTCCAAGACTTGACCCTCCGCTCCTGACCCTATCATGTCTATAGCTCTGATGCGAGTGACTCGGGCGTCTGCAACGCTCGGTGGTCGCTGTGGCCATGACAATTTGTGCTGATCTTCCTTCGAGGAAATTTTGTGGAATTCTCCCCGCGTACATTACGTTGAAACCGGAAGCCTTCCTGCGGACGAACGGTCGTCCTTAGCTTTTAAGGGGTAAAATACTGCGCATTATCATTCTTGACCTTCTCGTCTCTTTGATTCTATACCAATTTTTGTTCTGTCCCTGCTGTCAAGTGTGAAAGCAAGAAATTTCGACTTGAAGAGCTGTTGTTGTCGCTTATGATGATTACCTGCAGCCGGTAGCACGGCGAGCGTAGGCTCTCTTCATATGCCGGGGACTTCGACTTTATCGAATAAGACTTTTAGGTCTACTCTCTTTCTTTATGTTCTCTTCGCTTTCTTCATTCCTTCCATTATAGCAGCATCGCTGCCAGCTGGCATCGAAAGCCTGTTTCCTGCCTGCTCGGTGAGTCCCGAGTATTTCAGCTTCATCGATATTTAAACACTGACATGCTTGCAGCTCAACTGTGTAGCAGCCGCTCTGGACTCGGAGCCAGCAATCGCTCAGAATCTAAAATTGCTATGCGCCCACCCTCCAATAGAAAAGGCTTTAGCAGATTGCGTAAGGGGATCATGCAGTTTCCCCGACCAGCAGAGTACTTATGCTTCCATGCAAGCCGTATCAATTGCTGACTTTTTACTTAGAAGTTGGAACCGTGAACAACGATTTGTGCAAAGACGAGCCTGTTGAAGGCAAGGTCGTCATGGCTACATCGGTTCTTGGACTTCTTGGAGTTATTACAAATACTGCAGTTGGTCTACGACTCTACACTCGGATCAAGCTCGCGCGAGGTATTGGGTACGATGATTACCTAATTATTGCTGCCAGTCTCGTCCTTGGATACGTGCAGATATCAGGCACCATCGAGGTCATCGCTTTCGGACTGGGCAAACACACTTTTAATGTCGACCCAAAGTTCCACTTGCCCAACCTCTACCTGTATTGGTCGGATGAGATGGCGTATCAGATTACCATTACACTCGTCAAAAGCTCTATCCTCTGTTTCTACGTGAGTCCGCAGGGCTGCATGGAGCCTAAACAATATGTAATGCATTTGCTGACTTTTCCAGCTGAGATTATTCCCTGGCGATCGATTTCGTGGTGCTTGCTTTGCGATGATTGGCATGACAGTCGCGACAGGTCTCGGATTCTTGGGCGTCACAATATTCCAATGCAGACCAATCCGTGAGTTCGCGTCCTCCAGCACATCACACCGACGCTCACTGCTCCAGGGGGTGTCTTTGATAAAAGTATCCCATCGACGTGTCTTGATGTCAATGCCTTGACGTATGCATCGAGCGCCATGTCCATCGCCATCGACTTTACGATTCTCTTGATGCCGGTCCCACAGCTACTCAAACTCAGGGTACCTAAGAGACAAAGAAATTCAGTACTGCTTTTGTTCAGTTTCGGGCTCTTGTAAGTGTGCAGGCAATGTGGTATCGTAAAGATTATATGCTAACACGGCGTGTAGGGCTTCCATCATCAGGTGAGAAGAACCTGTTCTATATGCAAGAAGTACGCTAGGCTAATATGACTGACCGCCGAAGTGTCGTGCGCCTGCCATTCATAATCCAGTACGGCAAAACCACTGATCCTCTGTGTAAGCAGCCCATGTCCTCCCTAGACTACATCTAACGCAAGCTAGTTGACAACATTGGTCCTGGAATATGGTACATAGCCCTGACCACACTCTTCCATTTATTTCAAAACCCTAACCATTATCCAGGACCGTCTCCGAAATGGCGTCTGCCATCATCGCCGCCTGTCTACCAACCCTCAAGCCCCTCGCAGCAAAATGGTTCCCCCGCTATTTTTCCGACGAATACAATCTCTCCAATAAACAAGCCGCAAGTCCCACACCACAACATGCAGGGCAGCAGCGACAGACACCCCGCGACCGTCGACGTGGTGGCGGCGAGCTATCCCAGGAATTCAACTACCTATTTTCCCACACCTCGCATCAAATCGCGCCGGATGATGGAGAATCGCAGAAGTGCCAACGAACAGTGCGGACGGAAGTTTTAGAAGAGACACGGGAAATACCGGAGATGGAAGAGAGTTTGTGTTCGCAGGAGTGTCAGAGGAAATACTTTGATTTGAAGGATGGGAAGATCGTGCGGATCCACGAAAGGTTCTCCGCTTTGAGTGTGAGCTTCGTGTCGGAGTCTGGAGATGATGTCCAAAGCAAGAGGAGTAGGACGAGTACTGAGACTTAGACTGCCCGATCATGGCGAGTCTAGGCTGGGGAAAACGAATCCCCGTGGATGTAAAAGTTTCAACACTCTTTGCTCTTGTTTGTGTTTTGAGGTCCGTTTCAGTGTTCCATTTTATGTGATCCGGGCTAACTGAGCCCACTGCCACTAGTACCACATTCCCGAGATTTCACGAGCATACTTCACACTCGCGCGTCGATGATCTGAAAGAGCAGTATACTCAAACCTCGTATTCCAAACATACTCAGCGCTTTTGCCAAACGAGTCCACGATACCCCATGCTTATATCAAAACATCTCCAGTTCTTGAGTCTCCCACAGACCACAAAACTACTCACATTGCTCATCCTCTAATTACTTTCCCTTCCCAGCATCACCAATCTCACCATCCTCGCACAGATACCCCACCTCTGGCACGAAAAGCTCAACCTGAACCCTCTGCCCAACAAACGCCTCATTGCCAAACAGTGCCTCCCCACCCAAAACCCATACATCCCCCTCCTCCCCCTCCTCATACCTATACTCCCCTCCCGCTTCCTCTTCCCCATCACCCACCGTCCCCCAAGCAACCCTCCCACCAACCCACCCCCCAAGCAAAACAACCACCTTCCAACCTCCGTCGAACCACACTCCCCCATCCAACTCACTCAACCCCCTCTCCACATTAACACTAACCCTCATCCTCGCAAACGGCGTCCTATATTTATCTCCCCAAACCGGTAATCCCAATCCAGGATTCGTCGCCGTCGGAAACGCACGCATCAAATGGTCATGATAAAGCAACATATGCGCATGATCACCGGGTCTGAACTTCTTGAACGCCTCGCCCGCTGCGTCGATACAAGGGCGGAACTGTCGCAGGAAGGACTTGATCGCTGGCCAAGTTGGGAGGTGAGAGCCGCATGTTGGTGTTTGGCGCCAGAGAGGGAAGGTGATGCTATGTGGAGCTATGCAGTGGCCGCGTGGGTTTGGGAGTGTGGGTTTGTCGTGTGGGTAGATTGAGAGGGAGAGGAAGTGTGTGAGTTCGGCGTGGAGGAGTGTGGTTACTGGGCCGGAGGGGTGGCAGTAGGTGTTGTCGATGAAGTCTTTGGTGTGGTAGATTTGAGAGGGGACGTAGAAACCGCCGTTGGGGAGGCCGATGCGTTTCAGGCCGAAGGGTGTCTCTGAGTGTGGTTCTTTCGACTTTGGTCGAGGTCGTTCTCTGGCCTTCACTCTGATGATGAGTGCTGAGCTTGGGGTCGAACTGTCAGGTGTCTGTTGTGCTGGGGTTCTTTGAGGAGTTTTGGGTGAAGACTTGGTGTTTGGCATGGCTGTGGAGTCTTGAGGTGGTGTCTCCATCCCAGTCATGTTGACATCTGTTGCTCCAGACATATTGAGATCGGAATGCTCTAGTACTCGATCAGCCTGGAAGTGTTGCTGTTGTCTGTTTGTGTTGATGTGAGGTACAGTGTACTAGCAGGAACTTAGCTTGTCACTCGAAAGTTCTTTTTTGAGATTCGAGGTAGCGTGAATCACAGATGTTGAAGTTGTCGTAAGCGAGCCTAGCTCGGTTGCGAGACGATTCACATCGCCACTTGAAATCCCTTCACCTTTGCAGGACTTGAAGTTGACAATGATTAATTTATTACTCTCTTCATTTATCATTATTTGCTACACACAAGTCTGTCTGTGTTTGCATCGATATTGTCCCAAAGCCCTTGAAAGCTCCTCGTCACCGACCACTTCTTTCTCAGGCGCGCTAGCTTCTCAAACTTTGAATAGACATCACCAAATCAGACTCACCCATCTGAGGCCCAGCTATAAAAACAAGCATTAGCATCATTTTTGTTTTTGGTAACGTCTAGCAACCAAGCAAAACGAGTTTGAGGAAGAAGTCCTCAAGCGACGAAAGGCTACAGGGGCATGGGGGCGGACAGGCAGGAGCTGTACAAGTGTTACTTACATAGCCAGTGCCATTCACCTTCTACTACACATAAACCAAAAACTAATTCTACGGCCAATGATGCTGCTCATACTTTCTCCACAGAGTTTTGTTGCATGTCGCACTTTCACAAAGATAGATCACTGATCGAAAACCAGTATAAAATGGCGCGGAGCTCGATCAGTGAAGGACCTGTGCCCATTGCTCACCCCCAGGCGCTTGTGGTTAAGCTTAAAAGTTTCTGGCTAATCGTATACTACTAAGACAAGCGCGGTAAGAGTTTGTTGTACGTCCCAATCGACCTCGGGAGACAACACCAAGAAAATCTCACGATAATTTTTCTTCGCGGCGCGCTAAAACCCGAAAGTAAACAAACCGACGCCGGCCTACCACCCCTGCCCCTGTCACACCCACAAGATACCTATACCTACCAAAAGCAGCTAGTAGAAGTGTAAGAAATCTTTTGTTGCACGTCGCAAGTTTAACAAGTTTAACAACACCAAGAAATTCTCGCAGTATACTCGAGTATTTTCACAGCGGCGCCAAGATCGAAAGTAAACAAACCGACGTCCGCCGCCACCCTTGCCTCGGCACACCCAAAAGATGCGCAGACTTAATCAGGACACGCTGTATCATCTATGAAATCAAACTTTGTTACACGTCGCATGTTCACCTCGAAATATCCTCGAGTAGTAGTTGTCATTCTCGAGTTTAGAGTAGATCCACTATCTGTACCAGCACTTCTGCTCGATAATGCCTGCCTTTAATCATGAATTTCTAGGGTGGGAGTAGATATAGTTGCAACTCGCATCGCTTCGAATTGTCCTCGAGCTTTAAATGCTGCTCCAACGCGCTAAGGGTGAAGTCAACAAATTGTCGTCGGCCACTACTTCTGGCGAATTCGCCAATTCCGTACAAAAGACGCGTATGCGTATGCGTAGGAAGATTAGCAATGAATTGAGAACAGGAAATAGTCTCATTGAACGCCGTAGGCTCACAGATATAGCAACTGATTAATAATCTGAAATTCGGTGCACTCAGGGTGCGGAAATGAATAAACAGGCAAGCGTCGATGTCAACTCTCGATCTCTCTCCATTCGGCCGTGAGTCCCACGCCTCGAGGAACCGGTAGTCAGCTGGCCAATGAGAAGCGTATAGGATAGCGGAAAACCAAAGTAGTATATAGGTTTGACATGCGGATTTTCTTTTTCTCGGTGTGGGAGCCCAGCGGGGCTTTATTTTACTTCTCCACTTTTATCGCGCCTACCTAGCTGCTCGAGTATGATTTCGAGCTTCGAGCTCGAATGCGATGAGCAACAAAACCCGCTTCAATCTTGGCGAAGTTGCAGCTGATTGATGGGTTGCTGATTAGCGCGAGATACTTGAGGTGGTGGATGAAAGTGACGCGACTCTTTCTAGACAGTGCAGATTTCGTGACCTCAATACGGATATCGTACTGATGAACAGTGAACAGCATATGTGTGTTAATTATTCAACTACCTTAGATAACACATAATACAGTGTGGAATGTGTTCTTATTAGGTGACTTGAAGGAAGCTTGACTCTTGCCCGTTAAATAAGGATGCTGAGGCGTGGTATATTACTTGTGTGGCTTCGCGAACGAGTTCGCTCAGCCGAGCTGTGTTTTAGGTCATATATCTATCTTGGTGAACTTGCGACGTGCAACAAAACTTGCTCCTCTGTCTGTAGTATCATCAAGTGAGCCTTGGGGTTTGTTCTGTGGAGCCTAAGGAAATGCAACGAAAGTCTCATGGCATGATCTCTCCAAGTCTAGCTTTAGTCATGTACTTTGGGCTTGAGCGACAGGCCCTTTCGCCCTGCTGATGGAAGAGGGCTACTATGGATAACACGTACAGTTGGCGCATACGTGGAGGAGGGAATATCATCGGTTGAGAAGAGTTGACTGCAAATTGGTATCTCTAGAAGCTCGCAATGGTAACGCAATTTTCGCAAATCACAGCTCAACCATCCCATGCCAGCGACCACCCAAGCTAGATGTTCGGCATGGTACCTGTCAGTATCAACATGTCTTCTTCCCATCGTCTCGCATGCTTTCGCTCCTCCGAAAAGCAACTGCATTTCGATATGCAAAGCGACGAGCTTCCCGCTCACTGTTCTTCCGCCGCCTGAACGTCCCTCAAATACTTCTTCCGCATCGCAATCCTACTAATGCCATGTTTTCGCAAGATGCGATTGTACTCTTCCGTTCCCCGTCCCACTCTAAGTGCTTCGTCATCCCACGACGTCCAAACACCAGGCATGTCTTCCGGTATACCTTCGCCATTAGCCAAGCTCTCCATCACCGCCAATGTCTCCTTGATGCTCATGCTTGTTGACTCGAGCGCTTCGATGACAACGTCTTGCGCATATCCATCTGATACATGCTTGGTGATGAAAGCTTCCAGAAGGGCATCTTTTTGGGATTCGGTCTGCGATTGCGTGGAGGAATCGTAGTTGGTGCTTGAGGAATTGATGGTACCTCGAGTCGCGGCGTTGCTAATGGTATTGCTTGAGTGAAGAGTACCTCGGGTTGTGGCATTGCTAGAATTTCGTTGAGGGCTCCGTCCCTGAACTTGAGGTGGTCTTCGCATACCACTTACGCTCTGTTCCTCATCGTCTTCGTCACTTTGCTCCTGATGTATCAGGTGAGAACCCGGAATCACCTCATCCTCAGCGTCGAGATCTTCTTCCTGAGGAAATGGTGAGTAGGTTGGAGATGAGTGGTAGAAATCCTGCGTTTCGGGCTCTAGTTGTTGAGCGGCAGCTGGCCTTTTCCTTTCAAATCTAATCGGCCTTATTTCCTCGATCGACGAGTCGGCCGATGGCGAGGCTGGTTTAGCGTGCTCAAATTTCAGAGGCGATGGTTGGTGAGCGGGTCGACCCATCTGAGTGCTGTTAATGATATCCTCAGGCGTAGATGGAATTTCCAGCTGCTCCTTGCCTTTGCCCTTGTCCACTCGTTGACGCTTATTGTAAGGAAGCTCAGAGCTTCTGCGATCACTGCCTAGTCTTCGTTTCCCAGCTGGAGGAAATGGAGGTTGTGGACATTGAGGAGAAATCTGGATGTGGTTAAGATCGTCGTCATTCTCTTCTAGCTCTCGCAGGAGTTCTTCATGCTCTTCTGCTGAGACTTCTTGCCACTCTTCGCCATGAGTGTACATGTCTTCCTCGTCGTCCGCACTGTCTGGTTGATCTGCCGTATGACGAAGCTGGTCCGCGATCAATTCTGCCGCCTGCTCAGAATCCATATCTTCACTTTCTTGTGCTTCTCTTTCTCCTTCCTCGAGGTCGGCTAGGATCTCACTATAGCAGGCTTGAAGATCTATCCCAGCTTGTCCTAGCTGAGGATCTTTGAAGCCTAGCTTTTGTGCAACCTGAGCCCATTTCTTTCGGCCATTGACTTCGTCAAACCCCCCAAAAGCACCAGATGTGACAACCTGCCACAAGTCAAACAGGGGGACCGTTTTGCCACAGATCAACGGACTAGGATCAACTTCTAACTCAAGCCCGTCTGCGAGTATCAAGAGCTTCTGCGCAAATTGTCTTGGGCTATTCGTAAAGAACGTGCTGTTGTCAACGTTCTTTGCTGGAGTCCGAACACTCTGCCCAGAAGAATCCTGTGAATCTTTTACTTCAGGCGCTTGGATAGATCCTGAAGTAGCATTTCGTACTTGGGGTGATCTTGGAGGTGGCATCTCTTTCGATTGCTCGGCGGCCCTTTTCGCTTCGACACGAGCTTGCTGTGTAGGAGCGACGTATTCTTTAAAATGGTTGCGCCATTCTTGTGGGGTGTGATTTGGATTCTAATGGGAACGTCAGTCTTGCATAGAAATCGTTTAGGACAAACTTACCGCCACAGACCATGCTATCCATGCGTCAATGGCTTGATCATCACTCAGGTCCATGATCAAATCATATGCATCGAAAAGAAGCTGACTTTCTTCATTGGAGAAAACGTTCCCACCGGTGGACTTCAATAGAAACGGATTCGCTCTGATTGAGGCTGGCGAATCTTGGGACCTCGCGCTGGGAACGGGACTGACTACCGGTGCTTGATTGAGCCGTTCTGAATGTGACTTTGGGCGGGATTTTGGTGGTGGGGAGACTGTTGTTTGAGCAGCCCTCGGGACTGGGCGCGTGGTCGTGGGGGCCCTTCGTGTTGGAGCAACCGGTGCAGGCTCAATATCATCCTCCTCTTCCTCCTCGTCCTCGTCGTCGTCTTCAGGAAGTGTAGGACGCGCCCTTTGCGACACATATTTCTTCCACCTGTCGGCCCATGATTGCCAGGTATGGTGAGGATACTGGAAAATGGTCAGTAGGTTGCACCACAAAAGGTCTCCCTGGTAACATCACCTTTTGTGCCAGTTGCTGGTATATGGTCTGCCCCAATATAGAAGATCCTCTCTGTTCAGCTCGAATCACCCACTCCATCAAGATCTTATCATCTTCTGGCGAGAACTTAGTTCTTGTCTTCTTGGTTGGCTGTGTAGATCCAACCTCCCTGACTGGGGCGTGGACTGGTCCTGCGCGGTGGTCCTCAATATCTTCCAGTGTACCATTCTTCAGCGACTGTTCTACCCATGTCCATGAGATCGAACCAACGGGGCAATCTTTTCGCGCATGGTCGACAAGTACCATATCGGCATTTATTTCCAGCTGTACCACGGTTCCGCCATTCGCCTGTTGCGATCTCAGCTTATGAAGAAGGCTCCAAGAGGAACAGACAAACCTCAAGTTGCTCCTTCCAGTAATTACGCATGGGTATGCGATGCGATAGCCAGAATTTCTTGCCTTGGAAGAGATCTCCCATTCCTCCAGCACCACCCTCATACACAATCCGCGCCGCCATATTCGTAGTTTGTTGCCCCTCGCGGCGTCGCCAGCAGCGCCAGCCTTGAAACCTCTGACTTGGGGATCGAAGCAGTTCCGTCCGCAAACCTAGATCATGGCATTATTTGACGCGCAGGAGATCGCGCCTTGGGGGCTGCGAGGTTGTCGTTGGTATAGAATGCGACAATAAAGAGACGCGTCTCGTGGGGCTCAGAAGAATTTCAGACGGGCAAACACCTGACTCGGCAGACCCCTGGCGGCGCCTGACCTGAGGGCTTGGGGGCCTTTTGACGACGACACTTCAAGTCCTCAAAACTCAGTCAACACCACCACAGTCATATAAACATGTAGGAGTAGGAAAAAGAACTAATGCCTTGATAAAGTGTTTTCAGTACTCAGTACCTGTTCATAGAACCCGTCATTCAAGATGGGAACTCTTCGAAACGTGGCCATTCTAATATTGGTCATCTCTTTCTTCACTTTCGTAGCCTTCTTTGGTCGACTACCCGCCTTGAGGTAAGTCGACGAGTCCTGCTGGATGTTTCAAAAAAGCTCAGTCGGTACAGAAATACTCCCATCGGGGCACTCCATAGACTGTTATGGATACATATACCGTCAACTCTCCGGTCATGGGACCAGAGGCTGACACAGGGCCGCCTAAGTGCTTGGGTGACTCGACAAGCTCACATTTTATGGAATGATAGACACCCTGTTGTCATGGTAAGCAAAGACACTCTTTTTACCATTATAATTATCAGATTCCGGTGACTCTTTGTTCTGATTCAGATAGATTTTCTTCATCCTTCTTCTCTCTGTCTCGGAAGTAATGTTCCTTCCTCCGGCCTGGCAGCTGCTCAGTACCTCCAGGAAAGTCACTTCAGTGGCTCTCCTTTCTCTGCCATATATATTTTTGTACGCATCCGCTGCTCGAGATCCTGGATACATCGGGCTAGAGAATCACAGTCAGGCTATGAGTCTCTACCCTTACGACTTCACGATCTTTCACCCTGGCCAGACATGCAATACTTGCAAAATCCTGAAACCCGCGCGCTCAAAGCACTGCAGCATTTGCAAGCGATGCATATCCAAGCTAGACCATCACTGTATTTTCATCAACAACTGTGTCGGCTATAACAACCAAAACTATTTCCTGCTTCTTCTTTGGACTACGGGTGTTTTGACCTCCTACGCAACATATCTCGGCTTCTCGATCCTGTCCGACGAAGTTCGTAAGGAGATTCCATCATGGACAATCCGCGGCAAGGGCTTCACCTGGTCTCAGTTCGCCAACATCTGGGCTTGGGTGCTTCAAGAGTATACTCGCATCGGCGCAGTCACTCTCCTTTGTCTTCTGACTACACCCCTGATATTCGGGCTGCTCGGCTACCACATCTACCTCATCTGGGTCGGAACCACAACTAATGAGTCGATGAAGTGGTCAGACTGGCAACTTGAAATGACTGACGGGTATGCATTCAAGCGTTCTCTCGCCCCACATCGCCAAAAGGACGAAAGTGTCGAGCCAGCATGGACAAGATGGCCTGTCGAAAGTCAACAAGTTGTACTACGAACCGGCGATGGCCAACCGCCTAGAGGACCTGGCGCAATTGGCACAGGTGACTGGGAGAGGGTCTGGAAACTGGCAGATGTTGAAAATCTGTACGATCTAGGCTTCTGGGACAATCTGGCAGATGTATTTCTTCCGGTGAATGCATTTCGAGATCGTGAGGAGGTCAGTCCGCAGGCGAGTAGGAGCCACTCTTCATCGGCTTCAGAGACCGATGCTCTTGTTCAGCAATAATATGCTAGGTACCACATTCCGCCCAGAAAAATTCGCTCAAATACATACACGTTTAATGGACACCTTCCCCCGCCTGAGAACGCCAGATATACTATGTTCCCAGACTCAATTGCCCAGTCGACGCCAGAAATGCCAATTGCAGATCTACAATCAAACATGCTCCTTCTGAACGTTCTTCTTCCTCTCCCTCTGCCCTCTTCTCCGGATTATACCTCGACATCCCCCTCAACTTCTCTGCGAAAACGTAAAACATCACCAGAATAGGAACCAATGCCACAGCGATGAACCCCAAGGTATAACTTGCCAATTTCACCCCAAGATTGTTGACCAATTAGGCACGTGGTAAGTCACCCTTAGCATGTTTGTCACCTTTTAGAGTCGCGAACTTCTTTTAGATAAAGTCTACCTTAAAGCCACAGGAGAAGAAGAGTCACTGTCTTCACCATCGAATCTCCTGCAAGTGGCAGCATCGAATGACAGTCCAAATTCAGCAGTCAACATGGTTGGGATGGACGAAAAAGAATTACAGGAGACGTTGGCCAATCTGCGAACTCGGCATCCTTCACCTATCGCACCTGAGTCGACGGAGCTCGATAATATGATGGCAGAGCTCATAATTGTCAGACTCCATGCTGTCTCAGGTCCACCAAAGTATTACATTGTTGGAGAGCTGGCCTGCATAGCATATTGGGAAGAAAGGCGTGAGGATCCCGACTATCGTCCCGTCACCGGCTCAACACCCGACACTCTCACTTCATCCAGCGCAGTTGCAACCCCCACAAGGGATGGTGAAGGATTACCCAAATTCACAATGGCTGAGGAGAAAACACACGACGTTTGCGCCAACCTGAAAACACGTCCTTCGAGTTGGTCCGAGAGCCAAGATGGCGCAGAAACGATGAACAGAAATACAAAAGAGCTCTCGAGTGGATTACAGCTTCCAGGGCCCGGCCGCATGTCTTTCGGTGAGATCTCGCGTCCATCTCAAGATGAGCAAAGGCCTGTATCCGATCCAGATGAACATATCTCGAAGAAGCGCAAAATGATGGCAGCAGAAGATGGCGATACATCACTAGTGCTGGACAGCACTAGAAGAAGATCAACAAAACTTGTTACCTCAATGAGTTTCACGGAGTTGGGTTCCTCAAATTGAAGTCGAAAAGCAGCGAAGCATTTGCGACTCGCCTCGACAAGCGGGGAGGACGACATGCATCCTTTCTCTTGAGCAGCTGTGTTCACCTTGTCAGTGTCACAGACATTCAAGCTCAACTTCCCAGAGCCAGCCATTATATCTCACATTCTGTTATGCCCTCGACTATGCCTACCTCTCCATAAACCAAATGGCAAAGCACTTCTCACGCGTTGGACGCTCAACATGGCGATCGCCTTGTGTCACCTCCCCAGAGCTGCAATCACCTCAGGTTCCTGCGATCCAGTCAGCAGTAGCATTTTCACGCTCTCAATCATAATTGAGTTATAGTCTGGGACAGATCAACATTCCAGAACAACATTTTGCTCGAACGTATGGCAGATATCGGTATCTTCTTCTGGGAGACCAACAAGCAATTCTTATTACCGACTGCCTGCCTGAACATTCCGAGGAATGTCTTCAGGTCCATCTCGATCATTGAACACTGTTGTCTCCTGCAGAAGTTTCAGCAGTCCCAAACGCCGGTGAAAGCCTTGTATCATAGTGCCAAGTTTTGGGGACTGACACATCAGATAGTGGGGATCTACAAAGCTGGCGCATTCTACTGTCTGGGAGGAAACACACTGGTCATGGCGGATGATCTAGATCTGTGCTTGGAAAGCTGAGATTTCTGCTTGAAACCGAGACTTTATAGATTGAAGTATTTGCATTCGTCAGGTGAATCTACTCGGATTTGATCTGGACCTTGTTCCTTGTTACCCCACAGTTTCGGCCCCCATTGACGACCCATTCGATTTTCTCGCCCGTGTCTACCCCTTCTACCCTTCTTTCCAAAGCTCCCGTAACTTCAATCAATAGATTGTGAGCAAGGCAGACGATCTCAAGCATCATGAGACATATATCTATTCGTCGAATTCCCCGAATACAGCTCACGCCGACTTAGCGTTCATTCCACGGGCCCTGACCAGTCCACACCTTCTTTCCATCCAGCTGAATCCGTTGTTTGATCTGTTGGGCCACTTTCCATTCCTCTTCTGTCCACAAACTGGCATTCGATTCCCACGACTCGACCATCGTGTTTACCTCCGTCAAAATCTCATCGGCCTTCTCCATCTTCGTAAGAACGTATGGTCGGTTAGGGCCTCGTGTTCCTTTCAATCCCCAAATTTCCACGTCGAGCTGGTATCGTGTTCTGATCAAGTCACAAAGCTCGCGGAGAGCTTCCGGACTGATCAATTTCAGTCTGGCGACTCTCTCGCGTTCTCTTTCCAGCCTCCGCTGCTCGTTTGCCAGCTTTTCGCGCGGCCTCTTGGCAGCCCTCGCGGCTTCCTGCCGGCGTTGAGCTTCGAATCTCCGCGGTCTGACGACGATGAATTTCCTCTAGAGCTCAGCGTTCCTCTGCTTCGATTCTTCTTTGGCTCCTCAGTTTCTCATTTTCTCGGCGATGCTGTTTGTCCTGCATTTATTTGAGTTGAACAGATTCATTTCTTTTCCTTTCAACGGCCTCAGCAACCGCCCGTTCTCGCTTCTTCCTTCCGAACATGATCTTTTCTGAATCGAAAACCATACTGATTGATGGATGTGATCGGTCAGATGTACATTGCTGTGAAGATGGGCAGATTAACTCCCTACGAATGTTTGTTGACGACCACCACGAATTGAGTGCGGCTTGAGACAGATTTGAGTGAGTCCGTCAAAGTGACAATCTCCTTGTGGCTGCGGAGCTGGTCGGCTGTCTCGTTGTGCTCAAAGTTGAGCAGTTGGGTCGCCGTGATGTCTATCTCTGTGACTTCAGCAAAGCCGGGCGCCTTCTTGCAAAGCTAAAAAGAGGCGCGAAGTCGAGTGATTAGTTTGGAGCAGCTTTGTCTCACTACGGCATTCATCGCATTAAGAACAACTAATCATCTGCCAAACAGATGCAGGCGTACCACATACCAGGCTCACTGGAGTCCTTGTCAACCTTGCCTCCAGACGGCGAGGGCGTTTGCTCAGCCCTCCAGAATTTTACAGGTCAAGGCTTCTCGTTTAGTGACCGAGCAAAACACATCAAGCCTGGTTTCGGGTAGCAGTGCATTATCATTGAGGCTCAACGCTAACTTTCAGCCTACGTGATCATGGTGTTGATCATGTGGATCAGTCAGATAATGTCAAGTCTCTTGGCTACATACAGCAGATCTATCTCCTCTCAAAGAATTCCTGGCTGAATTGAACTTCAGTGTTTCAAGCGCATCAAATTGCCATCAACAAAAGTCGGACGACTACATTCCCCTTTGAACTTGTAGTGAGTAAATCTGGATGGCTTTGCAAGGATACAGAAATTTAACTTCGTCACACAACCATGAACAAAATAATCAAGGCACTTAGGCCGAGAAAAAGAAGGAGTCTGATGGAAGAAAATTGAAAGCCAATAGTGAGGGAATTAATGGTAGAAAGGGGGAGGATGCTTCAGCATCGACAACTGTAGGCCAGACCAGCCATTTTACACCTTGTATCGCAAATTCCGAGGATATAGAGCCTGAGGAATCCCAGGCTGAGGCAGAGAATGAATATCCGAATCCAGAAAATCACGATCAATTACACGCATCGTCTCACCAAGGCCCTGATACCATCGCGGGCGATATTCCATTCAACGCCCTTCAAATTTCTCCACAAGAACTAAACAGCCGAATCCAGTATTTAAAGAGCGAGATCAGCAGTCTGCAACAAGTCCAGATAGGCAAAGATGATAGTCACAGGCGCGAGAGAGCCAAATGGCAGGAAGACTTGGCCCAATTGCGCTCTCGTCACGAGGAGTTGAAGCGGAAGTTTAAGCGGCGCTCCGATGAAATCACACGATTACATGCGGAAGCTTCAAGCCCCAAAGCCCAATTTTCTTTGTAAAACGTGAATACTAAGTCTTACGGAGTCTGTCAGAAAGACAGATGGGCCTAGATGGCCCTCCCCCTGCGCTGCGACAGAACGATGGAGGTACAACACTATCAAAGAGTGCCAAGAAGCTCTAAAACAGCCGACTTCAGAATGGGACGCGCGAGCAAAACTGAGAGAAGGCTTCAAGTAGACGATGGAGACGCTACGAAGTCAGCTGACTACAACTCTTGACAGCTTGATTGTTTCAGAAAAGCCTTGTTTCCAGACCGTGGAGAAATTGACAAGGAAAGCAGCTAACATGTGGCTGGCTTTTGGGACACAGCGATGTAGAGTTTTGTTGGTTTTCGAGGGCTCGAACCTCAAGAGTGTGGACGAGAAGATCCGAATGGCCAAGGAAGGAGTGTCAGAGCTGGTGGTAGAGCCGAAGTTGACTCACTTCGGAAATTCTAGGGGGCAAGAGCTGCACACAGCTGAAGTCATAGGAGGCCGCGAAGGTCAAATAGTCAAGCTAACTTGGTCCAGCCAAAGTGAGTGCTAAAAGAAGTATAAACTACATTTCTTCGCAGAAGAGCAAAAATTGAAGGCCCTGGATTGCTTCCATTACCCCTCAGGCTCAGAGTTCCAACTGCAGAGTTCTCGAACGATAATACTCACGAGGATCTGCTCCTGAGAGCCCTTCTAGTATATAATGGAAAGTCGTCTCAAGTGTCATAATATCCAACAAGAGAACAAGAATCGCACTTCCAGCGGGGTCACAAGAGGTTCTTAAACCATGTTACGGCTTGACTAGTGGCTTGCTGAGCACCCTTATTCTCGACCGTCTTCTTCTCGTCAGCCCTAACCGCAAACCCATGTCCGCATCCTGCATAGAGTTTGATCTCGTAAGACATGTTTTTGCCCTCTCCGTACTCCTCTCTGAAACCAGCCTCGATAGTGGCAACATTGTCCTTCGAAAGCACAAAATCCTGATCACCAACTGCAATACTCAGCGGAACCTTGAATCTTCGATAGCTCTCAATGAATTGCTGAGGTTTCATCCCAGCTGGATGCGCTGTGAAATGCGCATCAATTAATGGCTTGCTCCCTCCGACAATCGCTGCTTGCTCTGTGAGCTTCGTGGTCTGGAGTCCTCCCCAGCAAAATCCCGCAGCCCCCAACTTTGCCCCAGCAGGCAAGTCAGCTTTCACAGCCCTAGCATATGCCAGCAGTGATGGGAAAACTCCACGAGTACGAATGGCAAATGGCATGAAAATTGTCATCATTCTCAAAACGGTCACCACCCTTCGAACCTGACCGTAGATGTTCCACCACGCGACAGGAGCAGTCGCCGTTTCCATGAGTGCCAACGATGAAAGTGGAACTCCGCCACCGGGAATAATATCTGGAACTAGGACGCAAAATCCTGTTCTCGAGGCGTAGATATCGGCGAGAATTTTACTGTTCACAAGGTGGAAGCCGAACGCGTCGGTGACGAAGATAATGGTCGATTGACTTGATGCAGCAGTATCTGGAGAAGCGATGTATGTTCGGACTCCATGGATAATTTCCTCTGTGCCCGTTGGCTCTCCATCGTGGATGCTGCCTCTAAAGCAATCGGTGCAAGACATAATTGCACTGATGCTGAAAAGTGGAGCGCTAGCCCTCGCTTGCACTGTTGACTGTCAATTTTCTCTTCACGAGGTACCCGAATGTTGATGTCGAACGATTTCTTGACAGAATAAGAAATCGATTCGTTTTCTGGGACTCTCTGTCTATTAATGGATGTGAAATTGGATGCACAGTCGGAATTAAAGGATGGTATCTCCATGCGCAGCAGAGCTCGCACCGAATACGACAGTCTCGTTTAAGCCCTGAGACCTGTATCTTATCTATCTTGGCTCCAGGTATTCACAGTTTCGAGCTTCAAACAGACAGTTCCTTCCGATTAATTGGGCAATGATCTTGAGCTGCCATGGAATTGTATCGCAGAAGATGGATTTTTTGATTTTCATGTTAGAAGAGAAAGGAAGCCGCTTGGTAGCACCAAAGCCCCTGACCGTGATTATACTAGACATCTTCTCCACCTAATTCTTGTCTGCCATGTAGTGCTTACTGGGCTATCCTCATACAAAGTTCCAGGAAAGACGGCTGTATCTGTGGTCGTCGTGTTGCTGATGAGAGTGATCCTTGTCCTCATGACGAGAGAGATGTTGACACCGCACGGAGACCAGATCATTGTAGGTTCAGGTACCTGCTTGTAGACCGTGAAGATATCGCTGATTGGGCCGCTGATTCTTGCATCAGTCGTCGTGTTCTCCAGGGCTTCGTATACGTCAGTCTCTATCGAATTGAGATGGTCATCCGAGTGAAGGTGCATCCAAGAGCGGGTCGCCGGACGAGAAACTTACGCTTCGTGAAGAAATAAATAGACTGCATCGCTCCAGTCATACCTCTATCAAGAACAGCATATCCGTGAAATGTAGTTTGAATAACCGAATATTGATAGTCGTCTGGGTGCGTGATGTTTATGGTTACATCACATGACGGACGCCTGTCGCTGGCAGAAACACCAGGACCAATATGGGCTTGGTATCGGTCGAATGTGACAGAAAGACTACACTGTGTAAGCTTTGTTGATCCAAGAAGCCTTCTTGGGACTGGACAGAGCCAGTGCGAGTACACACTTTTTGCGGTCAAGCGAAAATGACAGTCCTGTAGCTCCATCACGACATCCGCTGCCTGCTGCAGCAAAGTTCGAAACGAAGACTTCCTCGCTATTCGGATCTTCGGGTTGTCTCACTCCTGTCTCCAAGCAAACCGCCTGCGAGACAGCCAAGAGTAAAGTGAAGATTCCGATCATTCTGGTGGAAGGGTTCTAGAGAGCAATAATAGTGCCTTACTCCTTACATCAAGTGAAGTCTTCCTGAGCTTGCGTTCCTAGTGTGGACGCCGAGATCTCTGGAATATTCCCACAGACCAGTGTTAATACCATCAGCCTTCTAAAGCCGTTTTAAATACTAGAATCACTCTGTTGCCATCCGTTGAATAGTGCGGGGTAGCTGATAAAGAGGATGAATGCATAGGGTGTCACAAGACTCGCGCTCATTTTCCGAGTAATTCTGCCAGTCTGTGGAAGCTACTGCAGTAAATGCCTGTTAAAATGGCATATCCGCTGAACAATAATACATTTGAGCACGCGGATAGTCAGTTCAACGCGAGCAACTGACTCACCTTGCCGATGGCGATTGAAGTACAAACAAGGTCGTGCAGCTGCCTATGAAAGCTATCTTGAATACATGCTTTCTCTACTGCCCGGGAGTGACAGCCAAATAAGATTATATTAGGAGCCCGTGTATCATCATTCATCAATTTTGTTGTTGCTTTCCCTGCTTTCAACAAAAGCCAGCCCGACCTCAGCTTGTCATTTGATAAGTAGAGTTGATTCCAGGTTAATTCGGGCTGGGAAGACTAGTATGAAGCTGCTCGAACTCTTCTATTTGGTGCTTCAATATTTGGTGCTTCAATTCTTTCCTCTAGGAAGAATTTCACTCTCTCAGAGTGTAAAGTGAGCGGGGTGCTTGTTGAGTAAATGTCAGCGGGAGAAGATATCAAATTATTTTCCCCAGCTATTTGGATACTTGTTGACTCACAGTAACTTAGAAGTTCCAACAGCCCGGCATGAGTTCCTTAGCAATGCTATGATCTTCATTGGCAAACTCATCTCATTGGTCTTTCGATCTTTGGGGTTTGGGGATCAACATCCCCCATTGTCGATCCTCCCCGAGCCGCTTGGAGATTTGGAGCAGGCGGATAGGTGGCGGTCCATTCGATATTGCCATTCGGCTCTCGGATTTCGATCCTTCGCCATCTTTGATACGGCCGAGTCTGAACTTCCGAGCGCGTGGTAGGCTGGTCATCTCCTTCGCTGAGAACTGGGTATCCGATATCTGCTCTGGTTCTCCTTCTTCGGTATCACAGCAAAAACATCCACGTGGGTAGTCCGCCAAGTTCTCTCTGGGTGCCATTATGATGGAAGCAAATTCCCGATCTCTGAACATTGCCGGATGGCACAATCAGTAGAGAAACTATCGATGAGACTTATGACTGTGCAAAACCAATTGCCGACTATGACAAGAAGTACCAAGTACTCAGACTTGCAGTCACGAAGTATCCACGTCTGAGATCATAGCATTTGTGACAATTATTTGATATAGCTCAGGTTAATACCAAATCCCAACGAATAGTAGCTTCGGAGCGATTGAGCCGAGCTGGGTAAAGTGGCGTCGAGCGTGATGTGCCCCCTCCCTCACTACCTGCTTGGCAGTTAGACATCTTTCGCATACCCCGCGAATGAAAATTCCATAAAGCTGGGGAAACTACGGGGCCGATTCTCCACTTGAGGGTCTCTTCTTCTTAAAAGATTCATCCAAGCTTCGTTGCCAATGAAAAGTACTCCTTGGCCGCTGAGCCCCACCTTATGAAGCAAGCCCCACGTTGCACCTCGTCCAGCCCTGGAGTTGTTAATAGTCCTAGGAAGAGGTTCTGCAGGTCATTTGGGAGAATGAACTTGTTAATCAAATCATCCTGTGGTGCACCATATCATTGAAACATGTCTACTCTGAGTACTGTATCTACATAAGAAGCCTTATATCAGATAACAAACTCTCTTGCGAGTAGGTTGACATATTCCCTGACGCCGAAAATACTTTAGGTGGAACCTTAATCCTGACTCACTTGAACTCGTTTCGGCACTGTCGATGTTTCCGACAAAGGTTCTCATTCACGAGTAAGTCCCAATGCACTTTGAAGGCGAACTGAATCAAGCCGCCTCCAGAACATAGACACAGGCGAGCCTATCAACGAGAATCAGTACTCGTCCCCAGGAATCATTACTGACAAGTCGAGGAAGTCAACACTTGGCTGCATACTTGGCAATGCATCCCCAATACGGAGGAGGGTTTCTCAATACTGGGGCCCCACGACTGCTTCTTGGCTGCTCAAAGACCGGCAAATGTCGAGAATTTACGCCCAATTTGCCGACAAGCTGTCCTGTGCCTTTAGAATGCAGATCATCTATATAGAGTAACTGTCCCAACAAGTTTTGTTCTTTCAGACCAAACAATTCCACTTGAACTCGAAAGCGCTTCGACGACATCGACAACACGAATCAACAATGGCGGAGGTAAAGGATACCATTCCCGCAAACCGCAGGGTTTTCTTCGCAAATGCGGTCGTCACTTTAGCCTCATTTCAATATGGAGTCGATTTCGGCTTGATTGGCGGATTGCAGGCCATGAAAGGGTTCCTGCAAGTCTTTGGATTCGAAGCACCTAACACCCCAAGTGGTTGGAACCTCACCACTGAGCGCCAGCAACTCATCTCATCGCTCATGACCCTCGGCGCATTCCTCAGCTCGGGTGGCGCTGGCTTTCTGGCTATCAAGCTTGGGAGACGACACTGTTTATGGCTGGCTTGCATATTGTGCTGCATTTCAAATATCATCATGATGACCACTGAGCACATCATTGTGCTTTATGTTGGTCGCTTCATCAATGGTCTGGCAAATGGTCTGTTCATGACCTTCGCACAATTGTACATCCAAGAGAGCAGTCCTGCCAAGTACAGAGGTCTCTTCTTGACTGCATTCCAGTTTGGGACATCGTTCGTAAGTATTTCATACTTCTTCCTCAAGTCCAGAAACTAATAGCTCGAAGGGAACCCTCGTCGGAACCATTGTTGATTGGGCTACCGCTAAGCGACCTGGAAAGTCCGCATACCTCATCCCACTCGGCATAATCTATATCATCCCCGCTTTCCTCACGGTAGCACTTTTCTTCATCCCAGAAAGTCCAAGATGGCTCTTACTGAACGATCGCCGCGAGGAAGGGGTGAAGTCTTTGGCAAGATTAAGGCCCGACGGCGCAGACGTGGAAGACGAGGCGGCTGTCATTGTGGCTGCTATCAACAAGGAGAAGGAGCTCAGCAATGGCATCGGAATAATTGACTGTTTCAGAAATCCTATTGACAGGAGGAGGACAATCGTTGCCATTGCAGGAGTTACCTCACAGGCAGCTACTGGTTCCATGTTCATCATCGGTGAGAAACCAGACCTATTGAATACTCTAGAATGCATACTCACAATTGTCTAGCATACAAAGCATACTTCTTCACCATGGCTAAGGTCGCAGACCCCTTCGGAATGTCCTGCGTTCTCTCCACTATCGGTCTGCTGGCCTTGATCATCAATTCTTTGTTCGTCGTCCGATATGGTCGTCGTCGAGTCCTGTTGATGACCGGTCTGTTGGTTTGTGGTGTTCTGCAATTGATCATTGCCGTGGTTTATGATAAAAATCCTGGAACCAAAAGCACTGGAAGAGTCATCGTAGCTCTTACCTCGCTGTACATGTTCAGTTACAATGTAAGATCCTTCGCCTTGCCTGTTACACCTTGTATTCTAACAGATACTTTCAGGGAATGGTTGCACCATCTGCTTGGTTGACAGGTGGCGAGATGCCATCTCAGCGTCTCCGAAGTTACACCTTCGGACTTGCTGCGGCTATCGGCTTCTTCATGGCTTGGTTGACTCAATTCACGGCTCCATACTTTATCAACCCGATCGCTCTCAACTGGGGTCCACGATACGGTTACATTTGGTTCCCATCGGCGACGGTCACCGCGGTCTGGATCTACTTTTTCTTGCCCGAGGCTAAAGGCCGAAAATTGGAGGAGATGGACGAAATGGTAAGCGAGCCCTTGGAAGGACATGATTTTGAGGGTGAATTGCTAACTTTTGATCAGTTCGAGCACAAGGTTCCAGCACGCAAGTTCCGCAAATATGTCTGTGTCGGTCCACTGCGAGCAGAAGAGAAGTTGAGCAGAGTCGCATCGCAAGAAGAGACCAAGGGAGATAGTGATGTAAGACATCTGTCACTTAGCCGCTAGTGCTCAATACTGACTGAAAACAGGGAAATGTCCAAACTGTTGAGGTCGTACCTAAGTAAATGTAATGAGGTAGTGTCAAGCATTTATATCAAGATCCTACATAATAATTACACTCGGTTAATGAATCTGCACGTCAAACGGACTGAGCCAAATTACCGATCTGGTGATGTTCCGCAACTGAGTTCAAGTTTAATGATTGTCTTGTTGATTTACTTTGTTTCTGACCATCAAAGTCAAGATTGCTGGATCATTCATTCTCCCACAAAGGAAGCAACGCATAAGATCGCCGACCATCCGCTCGAAAGCAGCCTCGACAAGACGCTCAGAATTCCCGCGTGTTTTAACATCGCATTTCAGATTGGACCGACTGATGAGAGGTTTGGAGAATAGTACAACGTCACATATGGTCCCTTCTTAGACGAATAGGCGAACGAAAGGTAAGTGTATGACGCTTTGGCCCGAGCCTCTTCAGTAGCTCCACTGTGAGATGATCAGCATTTGATCATCAGAGTCATGAGGATGTGAGTGAAAGCACCCACCTGATTCTTTGGAAGTCATCATCATAAGTGCTACCAATAGCCCAGCCCTCAGACTTGAAGTAGCTGGCAAGTCGAGAAGTGATCTCCCCGTCCCCGAAGCGACAGGTCCAAGCCGGGACATACAGCTTGACCTCAGGCATCTCCACACCTGGAATGACCTCGAGACCAAGGAACAAGAAAGCTGGTTCGAGCTCCGTGTTCTCCATGTCACCAAATAGAGCTACCCAAAATTTCTCGAACGCTCCCAAGCCTTTGTCAATCTCGGCACCAGAGCGACGACCGCCAAGAGTGTAGATGGTCTTCACATTTTCGAAGGATGCAACGTTCTCTTTGACATAGAGTTTGATGCGCGCTTTGTATGGATCGATACAGTCGATTGCCATCATCTCAATGCTTTTCCCATGTTCTTCGCCACCAAGGTTGGAGATCACTTTGCTGTCCAGGGCTTGCTCTGTTGTGCTGTGTTTGGAGTTGAGAAACGACTCAATGTGGGACAGAGCTGATAGTACCGAGATTTCTGGCAAATGCAACCTCTTTACCGAGTCAATAATACACTGAGTCGTTGTTTTTCCGGACATGAGAGCTCGGCGATGAGGGAATAGGTAAGCCTTAAGAATTGGTGCAAAGTCCTCGGCGGGCAGATCGAAGGCAAGGAAACAGGTTGGCGTGACTCTCGCTGGTGGCGATAGTGCCTGTAGGGAAAGAGTCTCCGAGTTAGACAGAAATAGCTCCGAGGTAAAGTGCTTCCACCATGTGGTATCGAGACTTGGACACTGATTTGTTGTCGCCAAGTTGTCCACGAGTGAAAGTGGGTACTCTTGATTCAAGACATCAGAGGTCGTTCCCGCTTCAGATCCCACAGGCTCAATCGTGAATCTGATTTGCTGTTTGTCTCCTTGGATATTCCTTGATGGCTCGAACGGCGAGTGTTCTTTGGTAAGGTGTGGTGTCCACGTCGAGGAGCCATCAGGTCTCGGGCCGAGAGCGGGAATAATGACCTTTTCCAGGAACACAGTATATTGCTTATGGATTTCCTCTGGATACTTAGCAGTGGAGAGCAAACTTTTGAACAACGGCGTGATTATGCCCTCCCAAAATGAGTCTCTTGTTGGAGACAAGGATCCGTCGGCTGGGGTAGTCGATGTCGAATTATCACTCACTTCTGCCGAATGAAGAGACATTGCTGGAGTGTCCGTTGAACTGCTGTTGGCTGAATCGAACGTCACTGTCGTTTCTTTCTGAGATTGAAATGTGCTGTGGTCGGGATCTTGAAGGGATGAGTTTGTATGAAGTTCTGGCAGGACCGTATTATCTTGACGGGGACCCATGTTCGCCATGGTGAATCAGCCAGACTTGAAAGGTATCAAGGCTCGGATTAAGCACCAGATACTTGAAGCAATGCTGGAAGATACAGCTGTCTGACCCTGGTACTTATAGTCACATTGAATCCGCCGCCAAGATGACGGCAGCACTTTCTTTTGACGAGTAGGCTGACATGACATGGAGAAGCGCCCAAGGACATTCCGTCGAGCAAGCTACACAATTGGTCCTGCCTGTGCACAAGGCTTCAAGCCGATTCGTTCTCTCGGCATTGCCTCTGCGCGCTGATTGAGAAGGTGCGGCTCCTTCGAGACCAATGAAGAAGCTACCTTCATGGCTTCAATCCGAAAATTGGTGCAAATCTTGGGACAAGAGACTAGAAGATAAACAAAGTTTCAATTCTTGCATCGATAGTATCTCGGATGAAGCAAATTGGATAATGATCACTGCTTGCATGGCTGCGCGGACCGCATGCGAGAAGCATGAGCATGGCGCTAGATGTTAGCGTGTCTTTGACCTAGTCTATCAAGAGTTTCAATTTCTTCTTGGGTGTTCCAGGACTTTAGCTCAGTTTTTCCAAAACACATGAAATTGTAAAATAGACATCGAATGGTATTTCATGTAGTACAATCGCGTGTGTCTAGGTCGGTATTACATCAGCAGTAAAACATCGAACAGACAACACCTGCATAAATCCTCGTCTAAACAAAATAGGATTCACTTCCTGACCAATAATGGGCATAACCAGGAAACATTCATTTTCTCCCAAGTACCGACACAATCAAATAGGGAAAGTGAAAGACAGTTCGCCGTCCTCGTATGCCCTGACCCAAACAGCACGGATATCTGACTGCGCTACTGCATGCCAAGCCACGAAGGACTTCAGCTGAAGGGGAAGAAGAGCTTTGATAGCAGCTTTCCGGCTTGTTTCGAAGTGCAAGTCTGTGAAAAGACTCCATTGTGTTCCCGATTAATGAGCGAAGAGAATGCAGCTCCTCGGTCATTACAGGCACAAGGGACAGATACCTAGCTATATTCTTCGCCTAGAAGAAACGACACCTGCCTCCGGGAGTAAGGATGAAGTTGATTTCTGTGAAACTGCGTCCCCGAGCTTAGAAGGCTATAAAATATGGTGCTTAGAAAAAGTCCGTATAAGCTTTGGTCTTCAGGAGAGCATTGCTGACTAGGCATGATAGCAGAACTCCAAAGCTGATGGTACATGTCACGTGCTCTAAGTGGAGATACCATCAGTGATGCTCTCGTATTCAATAATACAGAGCGACAGCAGATCTTGCAGCCGCTCAGTGATATCAGATTAAACCTTTGAGTGAACTTACCCTGAGAAGCGCGGATAGTTTTCTCTACGAAGCCCGGCACATTAAACACCACAAACTAATGAAGTATGAATGTATGGGAGAGGAAGCGAATGGAAGTTGCGAAGCATAAAGACCCACAGTCCTGCTATAGACTCTACAGCTGGTGTACGATTGCGAGAAATCTCAATCCTATTCTACTCAGACTATGTACGTGGCCGTGTCGGCATGTGATGTGATAACGATTGTCATCCAGGCAATATCACGTGATATTATAGGTTGTGAACAGCCATCTTAACAAGGACTTGAAGAACCGGCCAATGTACGTGTCTCATCCGCTTGGAATCTACGTACTAATCAGTCTGCTGAAAGCAGACAGATTCAAGTATTGAGGTCAGGATTTTCTCAATCTGCTTAACGGTATTCGCTACGACGCTTCCTTTGGCGAGCCAATTATTGTGACTGCGCGCTGCATGGTTTTGCTGCTGCTGCAGCATATGTGCATCATGCGGTGCCAGCTGTCTCATACCTTGGATCAGCTTTGCTCTATTTGATGAGTCTCTAGCCCTCCGTGGTTGCGTCTCAGTGGGACCAGCTAGAGATATCCAGTCTCTTATTATATGGCTTCGATCTTGGGAGAGACAACGACCGGATCATGTCCAGTCTTGTTGCAGGCCACGGCTTGCTACTCCAGCAGATCCATCTCTCAATATGGCTACTTCGACTATTGGCTGAGCGACCAGAAAATCTGGAAGAGCTGGTTCCTGACCATAATGGGGCCTTTTTGGAGCAGGATACCCCCAACGACGTTCATAGCGAACAAGGTTATCCTGAAGACGATTTTGATGAAGCTGAGATGACTAGCAGTGAAAACTTGAAGGAGCGTGGCCACTCCACCCTACTCAACAAAGTCCTTGACAGGCTGGCAGAAACATTGGCAAGATACAAGACAGACCGCACGACTCACAGAGGCCTCGTTCTCGACTCAAAGCACGTGTCTAGTACCTTGATGATTGTTGACGAAGATCATAGCAAGGTCAAGATTCTTTGCGCAAAGAACGAAGGATTGGAACAACAAAATTCTACAAATGACACAGATTTTCTGGCTTCTTGGAAGACCTGCATGGAACGCATTTCAAGAGAGGGTAAAGTCCTATGCTAACAACATCTCTAAATTACTGATCGATGACATTATCGATGCTTTGTATTTGAAGATAACAGAGCGGATATGTTCGACCTGATTCTGGAATACCAATACCCTCGAATCACCTATTACTTGGACAAACTACGGAGAGCATTGGCACCTGAAGCCACCACAACACCTAAGACACAAGAAAAGAGACTAGAAGTCGCTCTCACTGAAGAGTGGCTTCAAAAGTTATCAATTGATCACACCCGTAGCTGGATCGACGACAATGCAAACGAGTTTCAGTTTTCGCATGTCTCAGATGGTGAAGCTGATGAGATTTCCAGAGCTGCTTTGTCCGCGCAAAGTCTGGAAAAAGTCGACGAAGAGGTCGATAAAATATTCAAGCTAGTTGACCAAATCTGTTCTTTGGGTGAAGATGAGGGTGGTAGTTTAACTCGGGAAATTCTGAACAAGCTGCTACCTTCCTTATATTCTGTCTGGCGATCTCCACGATATCAAGCATCGATCAAGGCGCGTTTACACGCCCGATTTCAACACGTAAGCAATACAGAAAGAAGAAAGAACGAAGTGATTACTGCTCTGAAGTTCCTTTGTCGAGTGTACTATAGCGTCGACGTGTTCCTTCAAGCCGCTCAGAGCGTGCCTATATTCAAATCTGTGGAGTGTATTCCAGTACCCCCACAAACAAGAACCCTTTTCAAAGCACTTTCTAGCACTGTTCGAGCACAACTATCACCACTGGACGTTGCAAGGAGCCTAGGACTCTATGTTCGAGGTACCCGCTGGCTTCACCACCTTGAAAGCAAAGCCTCCAAGAATCGTTCTCGCCAAATGCAAGGAGACAAACGTCATGTTCACGCCGAAATTCAGCTACTATGTTATCAAATGCGATACTTCAAGACTGAGTATCAAAAGGGATGTGTGAGTCCATACATCGGTTGCAGCAAGCTTTGTTGCTTGCTTTGCTGGTTGTTGCTTCGAGTTCATGGCGGCTATCATGTCCGAGGAACTCACGAAACCATTATGCATCGATGGGAAATGTCCTGTGAGGATGGAGAAATCTTCAAGGGAAACCATATTCGGCTTAAGTTTGGACTGGAGAAGTCCGATGAAATGCCCCCGAAGCGAGGTAAATGTGCCAAAAGGTGTCGTCGTTGTCACCGGCCATCAAGCCTTCGGTGCTCCTCGTGCCGAAGTAGTTATTGCTCAGTAGCATGCCAAAGGAAACATTGGAGCCAGCATGTCTTCGTCTGCAGGGTAGCAAAGCGGCCAAATGACGTTGACTACTTGAAAATCTTTCTCAGCCAATGGTGCCATGCCATCGGAGATCAGCGGAAGCGAGCCCAGGTCCTCTCTGAGCTATACTCTGACGATGATCTTTGCAAGACTTTTGGATTCAACAATTGCGCCGAGCGAGACGATGTTACTAAACTTCTTTGCTTCTACACTCACATGATCTCAAAATTGGGTACAAATGGTCTTCAAGTAGGATTAGATGGAGGAAATATTGGCGATTACATGGGTGCTGTTGCAGAGATCATACAGTATGAAGGCAAAGAGACCTATCGCGACTGCCCTTGCTTTGCTTGGTTCCTTCATCGACAGTCTTTCGCTGACTGTGTGATCCCAGATTGGGCAGGCGACTTTGCCTACCAAGCAGGTGCATTCAGAAGACTTGAGCATGCCCTGTCTATCGAGGATCGAGATGATGACGCCCAGCCATTTACGAAATCCGAGAAGGAGTTGCTGCATCTCTACTCAATATTGTTTCGAGAATTTAACAACATCCCTGATCCTCTCAGCTCCACATGGCTTGAGTTCGGTTTCTGATATTGCACCAACCGTGGTCAATCTGTGGCACTCGCAAAACTCTATGTTCAGCTTGCCAAAAGTGGAGCATCACTCGGGGAGATTGCCAAGGCTTATGAGGTAAAAACACTGCCTATTCTGATGAGATGTAACGGTCTGCAGCCTTCGATCATCCAGGCAAAAGGCGTCTCTTTCCACCGCCCGGATCTCGAAGATCTCGGCATATACCGGCTTATAGCTGAAGTTAAGCACACCCTCTCTGGGCATTTCTGTTACTGCCACCTGCAAAAGAAATACTGCCATCCAAAATTCGAAACCCACCTGAGTCAAGAAAGTGACGGAGACTATGGATTTCACGGAACTAACACGTGGGAACGTTGGCAATTGTTTAATTTCTACAAATATGTTTTTCGTCACCGAAACTTCAGTCCCCGCAAAATGCAAGAGGCCAAACGGCACCCAGACAAAGAAAAGCTTGATCAGTACCTCGACTCGCTCGTCCCCGGGTTTCGAAAAGACATAGGAAACAGAGTCCTAGGAGATTTAATGTTCCCGAAGCTGAAAGCTGCAGTCCGATTCCCTGACGGTCGCCCCCCTTGTTGGTGCGTTATGCATGACACGATAGCTCCTGAGGGTCTGTTTTGTTTTACTTCAAATTGATCTCTCAGCTTCGATCAGCAATCGGTGAAGAGGGAGCATCTGAGGATAAGGCGCCTGCAGAGCCGGATACTTAGGTGTAACAGGGCAGAGGTTAGGCTCACACCGACACGGTTATCTAGATCAAAAGATCACAATATTTAGCGCTAGCAAAATACGCCTAACTTCGTCCATATGTTACCGATTACCGACTATTGTCATGTGCCTATTACATCGGGGGAGATAATCTGTCTGCACGTGATATCGTATTCGAGTTGTTCACGTCCAGCGCCGAAGTCCTATGAGTCGCTTGGAAATTGCTTTGAGATTTTCGTTTTCTTTTCATTATCACCAGTTTGGTCATCTCCAGGGGGGATTGACAGCGGAAGGGCGGTTGATGCTCTTATGTTCAAGCATGGATTTAGGGTGATGGCTTTGTCGAGATGCAGAAGGCATATTTCGGCAAATAATGTAGTTCACTTGTTGTCTTCAGGAAAGTCGATGCTTGGTGCGTCGCTCAAAGATAGAATGTCTGTTCTAGAGCGTATTTATTCTGGAACCATTTCCTCCTTGCTTGTCCCTTGATTTCTTGAAAGCATAATACTGGACATTTCAGCTCTTCGTCACTTTCAACAATTGCTAGCCCCAGTACCTGATGTTCTAGTAGGATGTTTTGAACTTTTTCATTATTTTTTAGTAATGAAACTTCCTTTTTTGAAGTCCAGATTGTACCTCCATCAATGTTTACGAGCTGTACCCCTTGCCTCTCTTCCCAGCCGAGCTTGTTTACCCGGAACAACAAGACAGCTTGCCACTTCCGAGCGCGGATTTGTCGTTTTCCCCCAATAATTCGATGACCCAAATCAACACAGATGTACATTCTTCTTTCGCTCACTATACGCTTTGGACCGTAAGCCAAGATCATCAGGCTGAATGCGGCTTTCTCGCACTCTAATCACCAATCTAACCCCTCGAAACCCAAGGCGGCAAGAATCAGAAAGCGGGGGATTTCCGTCGCATGTCACTAATACTATATGCATGTCAGGGTCTCGATACCTCCGGCCACATGGGGATGGAGGCTTGGCGCTTGGCGATCGCGTGTTCTCCGCGTTTGTAATTTGGCTGATGAGTATTGCCCTTCTTGGCAGGGACTTTAAGCATAAATGGAGGAAAGCTTTGTTCGGCAGTGGTGTGAGAGGAGATATAATATATTGTGGGGACCTGATGATTTCTTTTGAAGTCTCACGCAAGTGATTTCCGTGGATCTTCAAGATGAGTCTCATGTTTCGCTCAATGGGCTTTCTCGCCTTACTCGTTGGTTCTTTATTTCAACTCGTCTCAGCAGCTGATGATTACGATTACATCGTTATCGGATCTGGTCCAGGTGGTGGCCCTCTAGCAGCTAACCTCGCACGAGCAAATTACACCGTGCTCCTCCTCGAAGGGGGCGATCAAAGTAGTGGCAACACTGGCGGTCAATACCCACCTCAAATCACATGGGACTTCTTCGTGAAGCACTACGACGACGAGGCGCTGACTCTCAAGCACAATCTTCTTACTTGGAGACTGACAAATGGCAATTATTGGGTTGGGAATAAGAATGTGCCTTCGGGAGCGAAGTTACTGGGTGTTTACTATCCGAGAGGTGGGACCGTGGGAGGGAGTTCGATGATCAATGCCATGGTTACGTTCTTACCGAGTGAGAGCGATTGGAACTATATCGCCAACATAACAGGTGACAAAACATGGAAGTATGTAATCCAAGCCAACCAAACTCTGAGATGGCCAAGATACGGGATTGATACTGACACGCCACAGCCACGCAAACATGATCGACGTCTTCACCCGGATCGAGAAGAACAATTACCTTCCCAAAGGCACCCCCGGCCACGGTTTCAACGGTTACTTCCAGACCAACCTCGCCAAACCCACAAGTCTACAGAACCCCGGCCTTTCAGTGATGCAAGCCGTCGCCTCCTCACTCTCCCTCGACCCATCCAAAGTCCTCCAAATGGTCTCCAACGACAGCAACTTTCTTGACCCCACCCGCGACAAACAAGTCGGCATCTGGGGCCTGCCCTCCCACACCAAAAGCAACGGACAACGTTTCTCCTCGAGAGACTACATTGTTGATACAATCAACGCTGGATTCCCACTTACGCTAAGCATGAATTCGCTTGCAACGAAAGTTCTATTTGGAAATTCGACGGCCTGTGGTTCCAAACCAAGAGCCACTGGAGTTGCATACCTCCAAGGGAAAAGCATCTACGCGGCCGATCCTCGATTCTCCGCCTCGAACAAAGGAGTTTCTAAAACCGCCACAGCAAGAAAAGAAGTCATCGTCAGCGGCGGCGCCTTCAACTCCCCGCAGATTCTCATGCTCAGCGGCATCGGACCCGCCGATCAACTCAACAAGTTCAACATCCCTGTTCTCGTCGACTCCCCAGGCGTAGGAAACAACATGCAAGATAACCAAGAAGTTCCCGTCGTAGGCATCACGAAGCAATCTGGGTCTGGCACGCCAGGTGGTTGTGTCCTGCTGAAAACTAAACATGCGATGTATGATGAGCGCGATATGTTTACTTTCCAAGGACCCTTCGTATTCCGCGGGTTCTGGCCAAGTAACCAATCGAATACAGCATTACCGAATGACAGAGCTGGCTCATACGGTATCTCCACCGTGAAGATGCATCCGCAAAATAAACTCGGTACTGTCAAGTTACTGAGTGCGAATCCGCAGGATATGCCGGAGATCCATTTTAATCTTTTCAAGGAGGGGAGAGAGACGGATATGGGCGCTATGAAGGATACGATTGCGTGGGCGAGAAAGGTTCATGCGGCTGTTAAGGCCCCGGTTGGGCCGTTGACGTCGACGGAACCGCCATGTAAGGGAAGTCCGGATGCCGATGGGAGTTGTGGGGAGGATGATGAGGATTGGATTTTGGGACAGACTTTTGGCCATCATCCTACTAGTACTTGTGCTATTGGTGGTGAAAATGATAAGAATGCTGTTCTGGATTCAAGGTTCAGAGTTAGGGGAGTGGGAGGTTTGCGAGTCGTTGATGCGAGTGTATTCCCGAGGATCCCTGGGGCCTTTCCGGTTGTTGCGACGTATATGGTAAGTGGAAAGGCGACGGACGTGTTGTTGGAGGATGCGAAGAAGGTAGATCAGTGCTAGATATTCGATCTTTGTTTTGTAAATTGTGCACACACAAAGCTATGCTGCGAAGGTCATTTTCTGTTGACAATACTGTACATCTCTCCCCTCTTGCTTAAATTCTCTCATCCCCTTCTCCCTCCCTCAAAGCCCTCAGAACATCCTTTCTCATCTCCTCACTCGTCCAGCTCCATTTATCCTCTACTCCAGACTCATACCCCAACCCCTCACCACCAGTCCAGACCTGGACCAAGCCCCTCACAATCCACCTCTTAAGCCCATCCTCCCTGTCTAACTCCTCAAAACACCTTTTCAAAACCTCCTTCTCCACCTTTCCCATCCACTTCCCATCCTCCAGCCGAAGCAGCACCTCGCTCTTCAAGCCCTCTCGGCCAAAGCCATCTGCAAGGAAGTACATATCCAGCAACTCATTGACATTCCTCTTCTGACCCTGCTCCATCTTCTTGCTAGACACTGGTGACCCAAGATCTCCACCCAGAGATCTCGAATTCTCTCTCTCTGAATCAGGATCCAAAGGTGGACTCGGATACGGCGTCAAGACCCTCCTCGCCTCCTTAATCCCAGGAATCGGTATCCTGAGGCGAATCTTCCTCGGTGCGGAGGGTGTAATGAGACGGATTGTGATGCGTTTCTTGCTATGCCTGATGGCAGTGTTAGTATATAGTTCTGTTTGTTGGAGAAGGGTGGTGACAATTCTGATGAATTGGCTAGGACTTACTGGGGAGTTTGAGGTATGTTGATGTGCGGTTCTCCTGTGTATTTGATTCTTTTGCATTCCAAACTGGCTTCTTGATCGAGCGACTTCCGCTTCCGTGTGATTGCCATGTTGGTTTTGCTTGTTGTTTGATATTGTTGGTAATGGCTGCTGTTATCCTTTGGGTATCGGGAGAGAGGGACTGCGACTTATTCAATCAGGGTTGGATCAGTGACTTACTGAAAACTCTCATCGGAGCCCCTTCCCTCTATATATTTTCATGAACCACCAGCAGTTCATAGGTTAAACCACACACTACACATGCCACATCGGAGCCTCCCTCTACGCCGGGTTGAAGCTCGCGTAATCCTCCACCGATTCCCACATCACCGTTCCAACCCCGCGCAGTCTCACCTCACCTCAATCCTATTTCCCTTCGCCATATCCGATTTGACGAGATCGGTGCCTTTCCCGGACCGAGCCGAAAATTTGGTACGCGAGTTGAGATCCCCATTGCCATCCTTTGAGCATCGTTACTCAGCCACACAGCAAAACAAAACTCGCCGACGCCAAGATCAAAACAACGCCGTACCCTCAAATCAGCGGTACATTTACCAAGCACTTGATTTCGAAAAGAGTTAATACTACTGGACTCGAAAGAATTATTCTATTTTGATCCTATGACACTGAAATGTAATCTGATCGGTGTTTCGTTACTCCATACCAATGACGATCCCATAATCCGGGGTATCAATGCTCTTTCTCATACCTATCGTAATGCTCTCCGATATCCAGAACACCAACCTCCGATGCAATGCTTTCCAAGTATCCATAATTTGCAAGTACCCGAATACTCCCCGTCATCCCACTCTTGCTCCATACCATGACCCTCCTCAATTTCGTCGCCAGTCAGCCTATTCAATTCTTTTGCCCTGCGGCTCCGCCACCCGATCCGGACCCAGATCCAGATCCAGAACCCTCATCTTTCTGCTTCGAAAGCGCAAGATTCCTTTCCAGCTCCATACGCCTCTTTTCCAGCTCCCCAACGACCCCACTCGGCAACGGCATCTGCTCCGCAACCCCTCCAGCTACTCCCCTCCCTGCACCAACGCTAGGGTGTCCTTGCAGTTGTCCTTGCTTCACACCTCCCGCAGCAGCTGCTGCTTTAGCCTCAGCCTGTGCTCTCGCCGCCGCTTGAGCCTGAACCTGCGCTTGCTTCACCGGCACAAGTTCCTTCACAAAATCTTGCGCCTCCTTACACCCCTCCATTAAGAATTTGATAGCCAGCGTAGCCCTCTCCTTCAGATACTCATTATAGCCATCATAGACACAGCAATTCAGCAGCGGCATGATGCCCTCATGACTCAGTAATTGATTCTGAACAATCGGATTTCCAGGACCGTTACGTCGTGCGTTGGTAGGTGCGATGAGCGAGGTCAGGATGATCAGTATTTGAATTTTGATGCCTGACCAGGGGAATTTGTGAGGTGTGTCGTGGAGAGGTGGTTGTGGGTGGGGGTTTTGAGCGTTGGGGAGGGGTCGCTCGTCGAGGGCTTTGCGGGCGACTCCTGCTTCGAGAGCTTTGAGGAGGGCGATGAGTTCGTAGACTGTGTCCCATTCTATGAGGAGGTTGCGCATTTCGGGGATTTCCGCGATGACGGAAAGGAAATCGAGGTATTGGGACAGGCCGTCTTTGGCGCGTTCCATATCCCAGAGATCGACTGGAAAATCGCTGTGGTGTTTCTTCTGTTGACGTATCTGTGCTTGAGCCCAGATTAGAGCGAGGCAGTCTGGGACAACGCGAGTGCGGAAGTATCCATAGAGGAAGTGGATGAGTTTCGCATCTCTGTTGTAATCCTTGACATCATCGTATATCGGACTGTCTTTCCGAGCTCTGAACATATAATTGATAAGCCGAAGAAGCACAGTCTGTGCCGGAGAGACAATATCCTTCAATATTCGTAAAGAGTTCCATGCATATGGTAGCAAGGCATTGTGATGGAATGATTCGATGATCTGAGCCGTGATCTGAAAGATAAACTGCTGGTCCGTCTGTTCCCATACCGCGATGAAGACCAGTAACTCCCTCAATAAATTCTTTCCACAGTCCAATGCTAGGAACATTTTGCATCTGGTTTTCTGCAGATTTTCTCCAGCGGGTGTAAGTCCAGAGCCCATGGAATCGACAATACAAGCTTTCACCGTCATATGCAAAGCCTCTATCTGTTTCGTATCCAGAATATTCGGAATCTCGGTGAGTAGACCACGAAGCGGGCCTTCCGCGTATGAATCGTCATCGTCTTCTTCATCTTCCTCGTCTTCCCCATCCTCTCCATGGAGTGACCGGTCATCAATCTCATCATGCACACTTCCGTTTCCATGGTGGTGCTCATACTGCTCTTCTTCATAATGATCGGGATCCTGCCCTCTCGGCATGTAGCGATGCATTGCATTCTCTTTGCATGCAGCCGCACGTTCCTTCGCACTCTCTACAGTCTCCATCTGTACAACCCAACCATCAAAGTTTCGATCTCGGACTTGTTTCCACCAGATGTCGATCTCATGAGATACTCTTGCATACAGCCTATCCTGTTCATATTTGTCATCCAAATCCGGTTTCCAGATTGGGGTAGTGGACTCCTCTGTTCCAGTTGGAATATCTTCATCTTCTGGCTCGGGTAACGGACCAGGGGTGTAGCCAGTTTTTACGTCGGCAGAGTACTTTTCAAGCAGCTTTGCTGCGAGAGGGTCTTTTTTGTTGTGCCGCCTGATCCAATTACCAACCTCCTGGTGTACCTTCTCAACATTCAAATCATCAGGAGGAAGTTCATGAATAGCGTCGTTCTTCAGATCCTCATCAAACAGCATCTCGAACCAAAACGACATCTTGAAGCGATCGTTACCCATGGTCCAATTATGGGTATGCTGCAAGCATGTAACCAGTAGTTTCTTATCTGCTTCTGATTAGCATCCAAGGCCAGCCCAAAAGCGAACAAGCAGAAAGCAAAACCTACAAAGCTCCGTGATCTCATTCAATTTCTGCCTCCTCGTATCATCCACCGTCTCTCCATCATAACCCTTGCTCGTAACATTCACACACAGCACGACTAGCTTCTGTACAGCACGATCAAACCTAACAGCCGCGCAAATCTCCTGGGCCGTATCCTTGATCGCCAGCATGTTCCTACTGATGACAAGCAGGTTGTTCAAGTAATGCAGATCCTCCCGCAGCGCATCGTAGTTCTTGAGTATAAGATCCGCTGACTCCGAGACGTCGTGGCCGCTACGGACATTATCTGCTGCATCGATGCTTTTGAGTGACCACTTCTCGAGAGAAGGTATGGCGGTGTTGAAGATCTTCTGTAGGTGCATCCAGATATCGACGTTTTTGGCGAGGGTTTCTCTGCATTTACAAGTCAGTTGATGATACTCCACAACAGCACACAGAATCCAGTCCAGCATCATCCTCCACCCTCTCCTCACGTCTCCACCGACCAATTGCCCCCTCCTCTTTCCCGCAAGCCCTTTGCTCCCAACCACAAATCCCCCACCTCTCACAGAAAGAAACCCCAAGCAAGAACTCACCTAACCTCCGCCTTATTCAAGCTCAAATCCAGCGTCCTCGCCACCATCTTCTTAACCTCCACCATAGCCTTCATCAAATACTGCCCGGGCCTCTCAAAATGCAGCTCCAGCGTAACCAGCGCCCCATTGAAATTCCTTTCCTCCTCCGTCTGCTCGTTCTTCCTCTGTCGCATCCTCTCCATCTCCGTGCTCGTAACCCCATACCCGCCATATCCGCCTCCCATCCCACCGCCTATCCCCATTGCACCCATCCCTATGCTTAGATTCGTGGTCATGCTGCCGGTTGTGTAGGCGTGAGGAGAGTTCGAGCCGTTATGGGGATGAGGATGAGGATGAGGATGGGAGGTGTAGGGGTTTAAAGTGTCAGGGAGGATGGACTCTCTATTCGTGCGGTAGGTCTGGGAGCTCTCGTCCCACCAGGTTGCGAGTGGTGTTTTGCATTTGCTGCAGATGGTGCTGGAGGTGCGGTGGGTGGGGAGGAGGTGCCCGCATTCGATGCAGTACATGGTGTTCTTGTTCTGTTTTGTTCTTGCCTCGCGCTGTCTGGTTTACTGTGTATGTTCTGTACTGGCGTTGCTGGGTATGGGGAGGTCGGCTAGGGTACGAAGCGTGTGAGCTGCACGGTGTGTCGAGAGGGAGTTCTGTAGAGGAGGCGCGAGTGAGGGGTGTGGGATCGAGGTCACAATTATTTTTTGGTTCTGACGTTGATGTCCCTGGCGTTCCGCTGGCTCGGATCATGGACAGGGTGTGTTGAGCTTTGTCCAATGATGGGAGAGGAGGTGGCGGGGTTCTTTGTGGTGGTCCAAAACTTCATTTATCATTTGTCAATGTATCTTTACCAGCTATTTTCTACTCGTACATCATTTGTTCCATTTCTTTCTTTGATTAGACATATTCTCAGTATGTAATACCTCAGTTTCATATTTTTGCTCTTGCGTCAGCTCAAGGACAACTCGAGAAGCGACAGCATCAATTAAACCACAAATCACATTCATGAGTGAATTTCGCAGATCAAACAGCCAGACCAATTGTACATTATGTTCTACCGACTTTTGATCGCACCGGCTACAACATGCAGCATGTAGCCCAGTACTCGCTGCCATACGCAGCTCCTGTCTGGCACATCGTATACCCAGTCCTACGTAAATAACGATATAATACAATGCACCCCGTTGCATTCCATTCCGTTAATGACTGGAATGGACACTCATCCCTCGATTATTTTCTTTGCCATCAAGCAATGACGCCGAAAAGCAAGACTTCTCCTGGGCCCAAAAGCTATCGGTCCATAGAATTATACATTTCAGCTCCCTCCCTCAGTCGACTCCGCAGCAGCCGATCCCTCCTCTCCGCCCTTCGCCTTCTTCCTGCGCGTCCTCCTTCGCTTCTTCTTGACCTGCTCCCCAGACACTCCAGCTCCATTCGTGGTATCTTCGTCATGAGAACCAGCCTGTGCATCAGATCCATCAGAAAGGATCTTCGATCGGGAAGGAGAGGGGCTGGGCTTAGGCTTAGCAGCAGAGGTAGTTTGGTGGTTACCATTCTGTCGCTGCTCCATAGACCCAGATCGCTCTCCAAACTTTATCTCATCGCCCGAGCTGGTCGTCTCTAAAACGACTTTTCGTATACCGCCTGCTTCAATGATATTCTCTGTGATGCTGCCGCTTCTTGCTGGTCCTTTCTTCTTGTGCGAACTGCCAGCGGAGTGTAGAGAGGTGAGGGTGTCGCTACTCCTCTGGCTCTCGTGACTGTCTACTTTGGACATTGGCTTTGTCGGCGAATCTGGTCGAGATCTAGTCCTAATGAGCGGTTCGTTCTCATCGTTCTTTCCATCGTACTGCCTGTTAGAAAGTCTGCCTGGGGAGCCAAAAGAGCCGTATCCTTGCTGCAAAGCATGAACCCCGTCACTGGCTTCCTTGCCAGCAGATTTCAAAAGACCTTCACCCTCTCCTCCTTCTGGTGCGTGATCCGGGTTATCGAGGTAACGCTCTCCGCTTGACGCCTCTTGAACAATGCTTGAATCTGTCCGCGATTCTGACCGAGGTCCCAGAGCAGACTTGATCTTTACAGTGTTATAACGTGTCGATTTAGGTCGACTTGCTAAATTGGATGGGCCGAGATGTTTCAAGTGTTCGCGCATATCGTTCATATTGCCCCTGACAGCAATCGTGTTACCATCCATTCCACTTGAGGCCCTTCGAAGGAACGTAGTCTTGGGACTAGTTCCATAATGCGTCGTCGCCGCATCAGCCGCGTGATCTCCGTTCATGATCTTCTTTACAATTGGTTCCTGTTCCTCTGCAAGATCGATCAGACGATCTTCCGGCATGTGTACAATCGGATTCTCGGCAATGCTGCCTCTTTGAGCACGAGATTTTGGTGCTGGGGCCATCCGTCGAATGGCTTTGTGTACATCAATATAGACATCTGATTCGTCGATGATTTCCCTGACCTTAGTTAGTTACGGATCTGCCACATGTATGGTTGTACTTACTCTCCGATGAGCTCCTCGATGACATCCTCCAGTGTAACCACTCCAATTGCACCGAAGTTCTCGCCAGGGTCTTCAGAAACCAGAACCATGTGTGATTTTCCCTCTTGGAAGAAATTGACGATGTCGAGACAGCTCGTTTCCGGTCGTGTTTCTGGTAGGGTAGCCAAAGCAAATTCGCTAACCTTCTTGCAATCTTCCGGATCATAAGTGATCAAGATCTTAACCAGGAGCATGCCAACGAAATTGAGCTTATTGCCTGGCTCGTAGATTGGGATTCGAGAATAGCCAGCGCTGAGTATATTGTCCATGGTGGATTCGTCCAGAACGGTATCTGCAGACATGGTGAAAACATCCTCCATTGGTGTCATGATATCTCCAACAGCCTTCTCCTTCAGATCCAACACGGCACTGATGATTGTAACCTCATCCTGGTTCAATCGTTCAGTGGGACTCGTGCCGAGAGTCTTGTGCAATGTGACCAATGTCTTAAGGCCTGACTTCTTGTATACTGTCCCGTGGTCCTCTCCAAGCAGGTAGTCGAGCAACTTCGCAGTCGGCCAGGCAATTGGTGCCATAATCCACATCAACCATAGCACAGGCGGTGCCATGTAGGCGCCAATTGACAGGCCATATCGTACGCAGATAGATTGAGGAATGACTTCTCCGAAGATAACTACACACTGTTAGCAGACCTCTCTAGAAAAGAGCTCCCCACATACCAATCAGAACTGTACTGCCGAGAACAGCAGGCCATCCTCCTCCGAGCGATCGATCCAGCACAATAGGCAGTGTTTCGTTGACAATGACATTGCTGAGTAGCAAAGTCACCAGCACCCAATGTTTTCCCTTCTGAAGCAGATATAGAACCTTCTGCGCGTGTCTCTGCTCCTTTCCTTCTCCCGACGTCGCTATAACCTGGAGATATACACCATCCTGTCCCATCAAGCTGCAAACACGCAATAATCAGCTTATAATTCCCTCCACGGACCGCGATCCAGAAACCTTAGAGGTAAAACTCACGCAATAGTCAGTCCCGCAAACGCACCACCCAGCAAGACCAGTACCGCAGCGACCGTCAAGTATAGCCACAAACTCGCATCCTTCGCACCTTTCGGCGCACCTTCATCCTCCTTCAGCAGTCCCAGGAACTCCTTGACCGGTGCAGCAGCCACATGGGAAATCTGCGCCAACACGAGCAGAAGCACCTTCGCGACACCTTGGGCAGCCGGTCGACGCGCGGTCGGAACGTGGTATGAGGAATGCCGTCCGGCAATGGCAGATTTCGATGCCATGGTCGCGACTCGCGAGCGGAGCTCGATGGACTGACAGCTGCTGCCAGCAAAAGCAAGCAACTGTGAGCTGGGTCGATGTGATTGGGTTGGAATGCAGTGGGTTCGCGGTCTGCTGTGTTGGCAAGCTTGGAATTTTGCAGGGTCTGCAGGTAGGTCGGAACGCGAGGAAGGAAGGATGGTCCTGGCCTTCAACACTACTGAACAATAGCAGAAGGACACGACGACGACGACGGCGTGGAGAACCACTGCGAACGTTGAGAGGAGAGGAGAGGAGAGGCGATCGAGGTGTGGCGAGAGCTGCTTTTCCCAGGGTCTGCAGCAGCAGTCTGCAGTGGGCAGAGAGTGGTCAATGAGATGAGGGATGTCTTGGAGGTCTGTGTCGCTGAGATTATTTAGGCGAGCTTGCAAAATGACGATATTCTGTGGCGTGAGTGAGGTGGGCTAATGAAGTAAATTTCAACGTCAACAGGTTTCAACACCATAAGGAATCAGATCTATTCTTTTGGTTCTTTCAAGTATCGATGCTCTTTCTTTCCTGAAATAATGCCTCATTGTAATGGACTGTACAACCTCAGTCATCCGGATTCGCTCGGCAATTCCTGCTGTACGATGGCCGCATTTTCGTCAAACAAGCATCATGGGCCGAAGCTATGAACTGGTGGAGCGCTAAAGGAACGCAACGGCTCCTGCCAAACTCAATTGACAGAATATTGACTCCGCTGGCTGGCCGAATGGTGTCTGATTGAAATCTGTAATGGAATGCGACATTCCACTGGTATTCTCTTTGATTGAAGTCGCTTCTCGAAGCAAGTCCAGGCCTTTTATGCTGGTAAGGACCGATGAGACGTCGAGAGCCGGAGCTCAAAGTGTCAAATGGGATCGGCAAGCCGAGATACAAACTCAATTCCGTCTGGACCTGCCTGGAATCACTTTCCATATATTGACAATAATAGGACTATCGGAAGCAGTTCTACAGAAGGATGAAACTGGGTCCATATCTTTCATGAGGCAGCTTGACCTGCCAAAGCCTCAAGAGTTGGACGCACTAGGTAAATGCAGCCTGAAATCGAGTTCGTAAAAGATGGAATAACGTGACCTTTGGTCATGTGACGTACCATATCTCCGATTTTTTGTTGACTTCGCTTGCCAAGATGAAGGTGGACTCTAGGTGTCATTCACCTCCGATAAGAACATCAATAGACGCCTGAAAAGACTTCCACGAAAACCAATCAATTCTTACCCATGACGCACCTCTTCCTCGTCAACTTCTACGCGGCGCCAGATTGACGAGCTCCTTCCGCACTCAGCCCAACACCTTCAACTTCGACTTGAAAGCTCCAAGTCTTCCGACACCTGCTCTGACATTCCTACGAAGATCCATCTGGTGAAGCACCATACCGAGCCAGCAAGTCGAACTCCTGCGATGGCAGATCAAGGCTCAGCAATGCGTCTCAACGTCCCAACCGATGTCCTCGAGACCTACAAGTTCCTCCTCTCATCAAACACCGCTGGCCTCATCTTTCTCTTCAGCCCCGCTTATATTAATGCCCTCAAACCCACAGCTGAGCGACTCGTGGAAGAGTATGGCTTCGGTATCGAGAAAGTCATCGATGAGTTCCGTCGTCTTCTGGCGATCAAAGTGTTCAGCTTCGATGGCGATGCTACCAAAATCAGCCCGACCCCTCTGAGTAAGTTTAGGCGTCCAAATAACTGTCATCTACTCTTTGGAGAACATGAGCTAACGCGGCGAGTAGTGGATGAGCTCTGGCATGCTGCCATCCTCGATACCCGCTTCTACGCTGATCTCCAAGCCGTCCTCAAAGTCACCCTCCATCATCGACCTTCTGGAGGCAGCCTCGCTTTCGAGGAAGCCTCCGCTCGCCAGAAGCGTTTGAAGACTATGAAGGCAATCTACAAAGCTCATTTCTCGACCGACCCGATTGAGTTGACCCTCGACCAAGTGTCCTCACGTCTTGCCGCGCAGATCGCCAATCGCCCAGAGATCACGATCTTCGCTCGATCACTTACCGGTGCAATCACCAATATCACCCTCCCCCGCGATGCGACCGTCGGCCAATTCAAGGATGAGCTTTACTTAAATATGGGAATACACCCTGATAGGTTACGAGTTATCTTCGGTGATGTATCACTGATTGATGATGAGGCGCTCCTGTCTAGTTACAGCATCGAGAACAAGAGTACCGTTCACTTTGTACCAAAGCCCACTCCGGAACTCAGCACCAGACTGCCAGCTCCAAATCCCAGCCGGGCTGCTGATGTTATTCAAGTCTTCGTCAGATGCTTGTCTGGTAAGACTACGTCAACGCTAGGTATCAATTCTAATTCTTTGCTTAGAAATAATATGACGACACCAGGAGGATGAGAATGGTCAGAGGCCGACTTTCAATTATTCCTTGTCTTTCTTGCCGCGTCACGTCTGATCGAAGAAGCTGAGGTGTGCGCATTGAAGATGCGATCCCATGTCATGGTCACTTCCGCTTTGCAGCTCTTATGCACATGCAAATCCTAGCAAATAGAGACCACAATACAAAACTCATACCTGACTCTGATCTTCCTTGGTATTCCCTGACTGTTGTATTTGCGACAGCAACACGTTTAAACCTACAAAATGCTGTTCGTCTCGCACCTCGTTCTCCACGTTCTGGAAATGTCATACCCGAGAAAAGCAATCAAATCATCACTGCCAATGAAGACCAATGACCATCAATTAACATCATCACATGTGTAACCGTGATTGGAAAGAAAGTAGGAAATGTACAAGATCGGGACTCGGAAGCTACCGGTATCGCGTCTTGGCAAAGATCTTGCAGCTCTGGGTGTTCAATAAGGTAGGACTGGACGTTCAAGTATCCTGATTTCAGCTAATCCGAGCAAAGGACTACTTCAACTATGAGATCTAGACATGTCTTAATATGAGCCATGAATCCATACAAGCATGTGCGAGGACAGGGCCCATTTGAAGGCCGCAATTGTGTTGTTTATTCCACCCTCGCTTAGCTTTGTTGTCATGTTCTTGGCGCCGGACTACCAATGTGGCAATGTCAAAACCCAGATTGATCCATACGACCAGACGACAAATAACAAGCAAACATGAATTAGTGAGAACTCTCGATGTGCATTATCCAGTCCATTAAAAGAGGTCGTTGTTGACGAGTCCGCGTACATATAGGAAAACACCAAATCCATGCCCTTCAAAGTCGCCCGTCAGTGAATACGCGAGACAAAGTGCAAAGCCTCAACAGAAGCACGCAATTTCCGAACAAAGCACCTTTTCACAAATTAGGCCTCGAGCCGTGAATAACAAAGCGAAACTTACAACCGCCGACAGAACAATGGCCTTATTTATCTCGCTAAACAATGCTGTTCAAAACCCTACAAAACTCGAGCTACCACAAATTCCCTCTCTTCTCCTCGAGGTCAAAAAACCGGGATCCAGATCGAGACTCCGTCTATCACAACCCTCACAATCATGTCTCCCAACACCGCACCCCCCTGTACGATCAAACCCATCACCTCCACCAGCGCCCTCGTAATCATCGACGTGCAAAACGAATTCATCTCCCCCTCCGGCAACTTCCCGATCTCGCCCGCAATCAGACCCTCCCTCCTCGCCAACCTCACATCTCTAATCCCTCGCTTCCGCGCCAAAGGCGGCCACATCATCTGGATCCAAGCCATCTACGCCAACCGCACGTCCGAACCCGCCATCATGGCCGCCCAATCCAAAGGTCCCGACGTCGTAGGATCCAACGCCTGGCTCGTCGCAGCTACCCACGTCTACCACATCCCTTGCTGCGAAGCCGGAACTTGGGGCGCTGACATCTACCCCGAGATCTTAGCTCTAGCAAAGCCTGATGATGCAGTAGTGGTTAAGCAGGGATATTCGGCATTCTGGGGAGGCAATAAGGGGTTGGAGGCGGTTCTGGAGGAGAAGGGGGTGCAGGATGCGTATTTTTGTGGGGTGGCGAGTGGGACTTGTGTGTTGGCTACGATCTGCGATACGGTGAAGAGGGGAATGGTCGAGGTTCATGCTGTGCCGGATTGTATGGGGTGGAGGAGGGAGAATACGCATGTGGAGGCTTTGAGGAGGTTTGAGGAGCTGGGTGTTGATATTGTGATGAGCAATCTGCTTTGCGTCTTGAACCGGACAACATAATCGGGCAATTCCTGACACCGGAAGATCTCAGCATGCCTTGGTATTTGGACCGCTCTCTGGTCTACACGGCCTGTCCCTCGAAGAAGATCAATTTTGGTCCAAACTTGAGTCGAAAACAAGTATTCTTGATGTAAGCACCCCAATTCGGTCTCTGGAAAGGTCACAAAGCCACAAAGCTAACACATCGCATCAGTTCCATTCCACGACTGCCAAAGGAGTACAAGGATTCCATGTTCAGGCACACATGTGTTTCAAGAGACAGTCAAGATCCAAAAGTCATGGCAGAAATTTGGAGCATCCAATAAATGAAAATAAGCTTCACAAAGTCCCAAATCTATTCCATTGTTCTGGTACCTGGATGATCCTGTGACGGTTATGCCAACATGAGCTTCTAAATTTTATTTGCACATGTTATTGTTTCCCTAGGCCTGCCATAATGTCAAACATTTTCCTCTGTTTACAAAGCATTTTTGTTCCAATACCTTTTCATCACTACATCAAATTTACCTCAGCAGCGTCAATTGCCTTTTACAGCAAGCAAGTCAAAGTAAAACTTGATATCAATGCATTTAAAGAAAACAAGTAATCCATGCAGATTCAACGAATAAACAGCCAAGTCCAAGCCGCAGCTCCAGTAGTTTACACCTTACCCCTGGCGGCAGTTTCAGTCCACCAAAACACTCATTCAACCTCAGACCCGGCGTTTCAATTCTTCCCTTGTCCCTTTGAAGAGGAACTTGACGAGCCGGTAACCCCATCCGCACCCTTTCCCTTGGTATTAATTGTGTCTCCTCTCCTTATTACTCGATTTGACAAGTCCACCACCCCCTTCTCACGTCCTCCATAGCTCCGAAATAGGTCGAACGAGACTGCCTTGTTCTTAGAATCGTGGTGTTCTGAGCCACCTCTTGACGAAGAATGCCCCGAGCTTCCTCCACGGGCTGAGTCTGGAAGTGCATTTCTTTTGCCACTTGCTCCCTTTGATTGATAAGTGCTGTCTTTTGATGTTTGGGCCGTTTTGCCCGAGTATGCGGAGTCCTTGCTCCATGTGCCGGTCTTGGAATCTTGAACTTTTAGCTTCTTACCCATCGCGATTTCTGGTATTCTGGAAGACTTATGGCTGGTTCGTGGTTACCGCTTTGCTCTAATCCACCTACATAGACTTTTTCGATATATTTCGTGTGCAACGCTGGAATATGCTCAGGTGCAGGTTGCCTAGTTGTTGGTTTTATTTTTATTAAGGAAGAGACAAGAATACTAGAGAAATTAGAAGCTTTTATACTTTTCGTGCAGTATCGCTGACATAATCCATGATTCGAATGCTCGATAGTTGAAAATTTCAACCGCAATCGCGTGTGATTAATCGCTTCCTCAGTCCAGTCACAGGGTACTCCTACTCCAAGGAAGGGGGGGACGCTGCACATCATCACCTAACACTTGACAAGTCTTAATTTCAACGGTGCTTATAGAGCACTGTTCTGAGTTTTTGGCGTGATACATATCGAAATTGAAAACTATACCATCGTTAGCGACTGCGGACGGCGATATTACCAGATCGTTCAGGCGGTGACAGATTTGGATAGTCGCTCGACGAGTTTTATTACAGGGCCCCATGAAGCCTAAAAGTACGCGAAGGTCGCTGAAAGTCCCTGAAGTTTCAGGAACCAGCTGGATCTCTCTGTAAGTAGACCTTCGCCAGTGGAAAAGTTTGAAGACTGGATTTATAACTGAAGAACGTGATAAGATGCCTCATGAGTCATAGATCTTTGCTCGTCGATCATCAGTATAGACTTTTGCTTGTGCAGACAACAAAAACAACATGGACATTTAGCAAAGATGACCCTGCGTACCCAACATATGTCAATGTGTGAGGAAAGTAAAACGTGCACCACACGATACCTAAGAAATTTCCCCTTCAGAGTCTGCGACTCAAGCCTCCTCTGATCGCTTTTCCCTTACCCAAAACCCTCTTGGGTACTCCACTCATACCGCTGGCCCTGGAAGTGTCCCTCCGAAGACCTGTGCTACCGTCACGATCAAATGTGTTGGTTCTCTCGCTCTCTCGACTTCTCCCCCTCGTCCCGCTCCGACTGGCCTCTCCTTCTACCACACTTGCCTTTCTTTTGCCCAGTAATATGCGCTTATTCCTTTCCTCTCTTCTGAGCTTTACTACGACCGGATCGTTTGCCCATTCCGGCGTGTTCATGAAACAATCAATTCCTTTGCTGTCGCATTCAACGCAAGTCCACGACCGAGTCTTTTCATTAAATGTGTAATCGACGTCGCATTTTATCTTCCTGTCTTTGCAGGTGTAACAGCCTAGATCTTTGTCAGTCTTTGCTTCTCAGAATGGGAGTACGTGACATGGATTGCCCGAGCACAATTTTGAAATGGGGGCGAACCTTCACGACGTCTGCCATCTTGGACGTGACTACCCGTCGCAGAAGAAGAGCTCGAGAGCTCGACCATTCTCCACGAGTTTGTCGCAATGTTTGTTCCCGTCACGGCCTGATTGGGTGACCTGACAGGACTGTCACAATTGGGAGACCGTGATCTCAGAGCACGCCGATGTGGATGTTCCCTGGCGAGTTCTTCCACCAGATCGCCGCCCCCCAAGAAGTCATCATCCAAGTCCATCGGAGTCCCTGTGCTGGTCCTGGGCGTGCCCCTTTCAAGATCAGGCGGAGACTCAACGGGGCTCCTGGGAACAGTGGCCGGCGACTCGATGGCAGCCGAGATGGTTATATCTCGTTGTAAGCCAACACTCCTTGACTCGCCTGCCCATCTCTCGCTCGCAGAGATCGATTTCTGCTTAGCGAGCTGCATGGTTGGTGGCCCAATGGCCCTGGGAAATATGGCCTTGACGTGCACCTTAACCTGCATTTCGGTGATATGCCAAACTAAATCATACTCGAGACGCCGAAAGTGTTGTCTTCCCTTGGGACCCTTCCGCTTTTGTGGATGGATGTAGAAATCTTGCAAGTCCTTTAAAGAATATGCACCCAAGAAATCACCAGTCGGCGATAGCTTTTCCGACATGCTCAGGTCCCATGTAAATGATATTTGTTGAACGTCAACTATGTGAAGAATCAATAGATAATCTTTCGATGAATGCAAAGATAACATACTTTTCTCATCCTCAATGAAGAGTTGGTTCTCCTCATGCGCTTTCGTCCACAATGTGAAGGACTTGCCATCCTCTAGGACATGCGGGACTTCATCAGATACAACGATAATGTCTTCGAAGTCGACCTCTTTCTCGCCAAATTTCCAGATGTGACATTTCCTTCCATCTATGCCGATATCACGTTTTTCATTCCTCTCCAAAACGGTTCCCTGAGGGTCGAAAATTTAGTAAAGAGCCTCGAAAATTCCATGGCGAGACTAACCTTGGGGATTGCCCACTCAATGACTTTCAACCTCACTCCATCGGGATCTTTTTCAAAATCGACAGCTCCATCCCTGATCGCGTTTGGAAATCTCATGGTTCCTTCCCGACCATTACCCCACGGCAGCGTGATCAGAGTGCCATAGCTCTTAATAGTCTCCGATTTGCGAACAAAGCTCTCTCTCAATTTCTGTCGTTCTGATAAGGCCCCTTTCACAACGTCCATTTTCCCTGTTTTGCTATGGCGTAGCTTGACCCGTGCAGCAATAGGGCTTTTTGCCATCCGTTTTTTGAGATATGTAGAGCTCCCGCCAAATTGTCCCAGGAAAATAATTGCCTATATAAACCGGGTGGTCAGCTTCCTGGTTGTTTCTTCATGTAGCGGTCTTTCAGAATTGCAGGGAGCAATACCTTGATCTCTGGCATGTCATTCAGAGTTGCCTGTATTGCCTCTTCCAATGCATCGATTACCGGGTCAAAGCATCCTTCCAGCAGTTTTCTATTACAGTTAAGTATGACTGTGCAGAACAGGCAAAGACATCATACGATTCTCACCGATTGATTTTCAAAGTGTTCTCAGAGAAGTCCTTGGTAGGGTTCGCTCGAAGGCCCGTAACCTCAATACTCCATTTCAAAATTCCAGTAACAGGGCTGCAATTTTTCTTCTCTTCCTTGAACATCCGACAGATACGACTGATCAGCCGCTCAACATCCTTGTCATATTCCTCTTCGATGTTCATGGATCGAAGGAGGCATTCGAATTCTGCCTCTACCGCTTCACCGGAAACTTCGAGAGCTTGAGAGGAGATTAGCACTTTCTTGGATTGGAAGATGAAGCTGTTACATTGAGTACGGCCAATTTGATCGACCTGCAAGGGTTTTTTCCGAACCAGCTTTAACGGTGTCATACAGCCTGTTCCGCCTCCAATATCCACAGGGAGAAAAGTATCCCCCACCTAACACTTTGTTAGAGGATGCAAGCTTGATTACCCCTGGGACCCTACATTTAGATCATCGATGTTTGTTGGTGCGATTGCAAGGGCAATCGAGGCAGTCGCTTCTTCCAACGCAGTCTCAAGCCACTCTTTTACCCCGCACAACGTTTCAGACACCGTATAGACATTCTGTATTCCGAAGGTGATATTTATGAGATGGTGGGCTTCGAGGGCCTTTTCCATCGCCGTGGCGCCTATTGCAGCGACTTGTCGATGTATATATTCTGGCCATCCTGACGGAAATGCCAGCGACAGCTCAACTTGATAAGAATCAAATTGTCCGTAGTATTCCTTGGCGCTGTTGATCACCTCATAAACAACAACGTCCATGAAGTCCTGAAAAACGTCAAATGGTTGCTTTTGTAAGACATAGATCAACTCTTCTCTCTTTCTCTTGTATCTTGCAGTAGCAGGACTCCTCGTCTTTGCCCGGTCGGGATCAGGAAGCAAAAGCTTGATATGCTGAACAATGTACACCTGGTCTGGACCAATTTCTGGCGCAAACTCGTCGAGATAGCGTTGAGCTTCAAAGCCCCAAAATAGAAGCTCTCTTGTATCTCTATTGTAGACCAGGTCAGTTGGCACGCATGCCTGTCCTATTGCATCTCCCTTGCGTCCTCCAGGCCAGTCTTTCATCTCAATCGGACGAGCGCCAGCTCCAACGGTCTGTCGATGAACCCTGCCTGTCCCATCGTGCCTATCACACACGCGAACAAATTGCGCTGTCGTCGTCGCTGTACCCAGATCAATAGATGTAAGCAAGACTCCCTGGGCCATGATGGAGTTGTCCAGTCTGTATCTATCGTGAGACAGTAGATGGCGCAAATCGATCGTCGATAGAGGGCAGGCTGGAGAGACAACAGAAGATGCCGTTGGACCAAAGAGGAAAGAACCCGACGAGAAAGCCTAACCTGCCTGATTTCAGGGCGGGTATTCTTCGCAATCCTTCTTGGACATGATCTATCGAATTTTGTTGGAAAAGGGATGCATCCGTTTGGTCAGATAAGATGCACCCCTGCAGGGCAAACAGAGCACAGCCGGCTTGCAGGGTCTATTACCACCCCCACGCCGCACTCCTGTTGGTGTGGAGGCAGACTGCACTTGCAAAGAATTGACTTGTAGTCAGGAACTTGGAAGCAAACATTTGATTCAGATTGCGACGGAGCTTTCGAGAATCATCATGAATACTAAGACACAATCTCGAGCGTCCAGACCGCGTGATGATGGCAACGACCGCGACAAGGATGCGCGGAAGATAAATGGGGAGAGGAACGCTTCCCAGAGCCGTGAAACAAGGATAGATACCATCGAGTGCATCTTACCAAATCAGCGGGGCATGTCAAGAAAGAGACCAAGAGTTCAAGAACCGGAAACTGACCACGACGAGTTGTTTCCCCGCCGATAGTGGCTACACCTCATACTGATTTCCTCATAGCGATACTGTGCCAGTGACGCGCGCCTCATCGTCTGCGACCATGTCACACAAACCTATTGACGCCCAGATGGACAGCCGCTCGCTTCGAACTACGAGACATCGATCCAAAGGCGACGAGGGAAGAGCCGCTGCTCAGAGTCAGCGAGAATCCGAATGGGATATTTGCGGTCTTTGTAAGACTGACAAATCTCTTCAAAAACACAAGGTTAAAGACCTCATGATCAGGTGCGACATCGACGAGTGCAGCGGATGGTATCATTCATGGTGTGTGATGAAATCAGAGACTGGGAATAGCTTGATGTTCTCTCCGCAGACTGGATTTCAAAGGGCCATCTTTATCTGTCCAGAATGCGTTGCTTCACCTGAGCGCGGCCATGTGAAGGGAGCTCTGGAAGCTATGAGGGTATTTCTCACGACAATGGGAAAGTTAGAGGCTGGCGAAACGGGCCCAGCTCCGCCAATACAACTGCACAAGACAATAGAAATACCAGATTCTTCACCTGGCGACGATATTTCTTCCCCTCCAGGAAAAGAGCATGATCGGGCGATGCTTCTACCCACGCCCTCGTACTGGGTCGAAGAGCACCATGCAGGATTCGAGCCTGCTCGCGAAGAAAAGTTTCAGGGATTCAACAAGTCTGAAGTCGATCATCTCTTTCGTAATCTTCAGCAATCCATATTCGAATATGATCTCGAAATCCGAGACATCATGACCAGATTCGGTGGGCCGAACGATCTGAATAATGCTGCGCCTCTAGCTTTTTGGTCTTATGTCGACCCGAACCTCAAACTGCCGGAGGGTGACGAGTGGCACGTTCCGGGTTCTCTGAGAAGCAAAGCCAAGTCCCATGCGCCCATTACATCAGCTTTACGGAGAATGCTTGGAACAGCCATAGATGCCCCGTTGACGATCGATTCAAGCCTTCTTGATATTTCCTTTTCTCGAATTCACACTGCGTTCATTTGGTGGTTCGTGTTCGACATTCTTTTAAATAGAGTCGACATTTTCGACTTGCCCAACATGAAACCCATGAGAATCATGATGTCAGCCATCCATAATTTTGGGGAAGCTAGTAAGTCAAACAAAATGCACAAGTTACCTGCGGGGAGCTGACAGCCGCATAGGATGGCCCACAGATGGACAAGATGTACTACAGGAGATACAGCTGCGGACATGGAACAAGACAGAATTCCAGACTGAAATGCTGCAAAACAAGACTTACTTAGCAAGCAAATTCGACGCTTTTCTTCAGCCACTGACGAGAGGATTTGACCACATCAGTCAATGGTCTCATCACAAGGACGAGATTATGAAAACCACTCTCAGGCTATGGTCTTACCTTCAATCGATGAGGGGAAGGATTGTTGAGATCAACCCTGTAGTCGATATGGATTTTGATCCCGAAACTTGCAAAAGACACGACGAAGAAGATGAAGAAGTAAAATCGTCCATATCAAGAAGAGCGAAAGTGGCGTGGATCGTGTGTCGCGGGTTTCGCTACTACGCCATTGATGGCACTCTCGTTACGACGCAGAAAGCTGTCGTCCTCGTCGAGGATCTGCCTGATCCGAACTAGCTTGAGTCCACATCTCGAGGATCTGTTAGCCCCATGAGTTGCAGCCTGTGAAGGATGTTGAGGTGTTTGTCCACGAAGCTGGTTACGATGCCAATATGAAGTGGTGGCGGGAGTGTTAAAATAAATCTTGAAAAGGAGGCACGACGGTCCATATGTATCAAGGATAACCAGTGGTCGGACGACTTTCGACCACCGACTCGCTCAAGCTCAGCTCTTCTGCTTTGACGAAAAGATATGGTGCTCGGAAGATCTGGTATCCCGGCCAAGGCGTGCTGTAGATGCTGGGAGCGTTTTAGGTCCAAGTGAGACTGTGTTTTGTCGTTTACCTTAATTAAGCTTAATGATGAAGGGATCGAACGGTAAGACATTGTGGTTTGAAGTGATTTTTGACCTTCCTGAAAAGGGAAAGTGGGGTTAGCGAGCGGTGGAAGCCGGGGAATACCCGGGAAGATACATCCTCCGCTTCGCAGGCGTTCTTTGCAGCCGCCAGTGATTTTTTGCGAAATCAACAGGCCCAGCGTTTGAGGCTTATTTCAATTATCAATCTCAATCATGAGCCGAATTGAACGAGCCTAGCTATACAAAGTTCAGAGCTCGTCGAATGACCAAGCCTCTCACTTTCTATCTCCTCTTCTCATCAACAACCCTGATGAACTCACGGTAAAACCTCACCATCTCCAGCAAGCCCTCAACAGGCATTCTTTCATCAACTGTATGCATCATCGTACCTCTTGGATCCAAGCTAGCTCGCCAGGGCGACCAACGATAAATTTGCGACGACAGCTTCCAGTAAAATTTCGTGTCCGTGTTGCCTGTCAACAACACCGGCGCAACGACCACATCTTTCCCAAACACTCCTCGAATGGTGCCTGTCAGCCAGTCGAATCTTTCATCTTCAGTATTAGACGTTGGAGATGGTTCTAGGGCATCGTGGCCTGCGACTGTGATTGTTGCTTTGAAGTTGCCGCTAGCTTTTTGCCCGAATCCTTGGAGGCCGAAATTCCATTGCTTGGCCAGTGGTGAGAGGTGACGCACGTAGTAGTCCTTCACAGTCCGGACAGACTCTTCGACTGCGATTCGATGATTCACTATGATATGAGCGGTCTCCGGGAGGGCATTTGCTGTACACAATTAGTGAGTCGCACCGATCAGGAGAGGGTAAACTTGCCCTTTTCTCCTCCTTGGACCACATCCACAGCTGTGCTAGTTCGTATCAAAGCCCTCGTTTCTGGTGAGTTTTCCATGTATTTAAGAACTTTATCTGCAGATCTTGGATCGAGAATTGCTTTCCGCAGGTCTGCTGGGATATCCTTCGCATGAAGGGCAACTGTCTTCAGATAGGTCGAGGTTGGATTCTCTGCTGTCAAGCGAGACTGGAACGGATTTTCTTCGATGGATTGGATTATTCGGGCAAGGTATCCGACTATTTCGTCAGTATTTAAGATCTCAGATAGAGAGTCCGAGGAAAAGTACTGGCAGTGTGGTCCGGTGGTGTGGACGAATGTCCTCCGGCTGTGTCGATCGTAATAGACACGTCCAAATACCCCTTTTCAGCTGTAGCAGGCAGAGCGAACTCCGTCCCAAAATGCTCTTCAATACCCGGGATTCCCTCATCAAACTGTATTCGTCAGCGGAGCACCCAGCAGAAATATCACGACCATTTCAGCTCACTATCAGTTCCACACCATCTTCCCCATAAGCCTCCAGCAAATGTTCCGCCAAACATCTAGCACCATACCCACCCGGTGCCCCTCCTTCCTCGTCAAATCCCACGGCGAAGACAACAGTCCGACTTGGCTTGAATCTGGCGATCAGAAGTGAGTCGATGGCAGAAAGAATGGCAATCACATTCGATTTGTCGTCTTCTGATCCACGACCCCAGATATATTCACTATCGTAATGGCCAGAGAATGGTGGATAAGTCCATCGATCTGATGTTTCCTCAGGTGCGGGGACGACCTGGGTTCCGTCAAAGATGCTCATTTTCGAAAGAGGCGATACTTACATCTGTATGCGCCATAAACATAAGCGGCTTTAGAGAGGGATCCGAACCCTTCCAGGTGAATAGGAAAGCATATTTATTAATACTGAGGACTTCCATAGCATCATATCTGTGACACAACATGAGTAGTCGATCTCAATAAGAACCCTACACGTGACTTACATTCGAGGAAATGTTCTTTCGAAAAACTTAGGCAGCTTCTCAAATACTTGCCATCGTGCGTCTTCTCCAAGTAAACCCATTTCATCGTAAGTGACTGTGGGTATTTGTACGAGGCCGGAGAGCCGCTGAGCGATGAGGTCCCGAAACTTGCGAGTCTTGAACAGCTCGAGGTTTGAAGACGCCATGTCCGGGCATTTTGAGGGCCGATATACCGGTTGACTTGGAGTCTCGTCTGGTCTTCTCCCAGTGCCCATAGCGGCAGACTGGTTGCTGTATATTATCGTCATGGTTGACGTCGCCGGGCGGGACAATGCTGTGGATGAAGAGATGTAAACGTGTCGTTCAGGCTGACAAATTGAAAGTAAGAAGTTGGATATGTTGAAACTGAATACGGTGGTGTATCAAAAACGACCTAGTAGTCACGGTCTCGTGTTGTAAATTGCTGTGGAAAGAGCGATGCTGGACAGAAGATTGGGTTCGCTCGAGGTCTGTTGACAAATTGCGGGGTCGCCAGATTGTTCCACGGGAATACTCCGAGAACTTCGAGTAAGACAGCAAAGTCGTGACTGAAACTCTTACGACCTATTACCAAGAGACTCAATCTTCTCGCATCATTGCGCTGAGTATTCATAAATAGAACGCATACTTGGGCAATCCCCCATCTTTCATTGCCCCGCGGCATCAAACGGCGACATCCCTGTTTTCTCAAGCGAACTTCCACTTCCAGACTAGCATCGCTTAACTATTTTCCTGCCCGTTTTCTTGTTTGTTCTCTAGTCCTTTGGCTAGTGAGCATTTGGGATGATTGAAAAGGAAATGTAATCCATGATGAAAGAGAAGCAAGCGTAAAGTGGTGAATCGATGTGTCATGGGGGAAGTCAAAATGTATATATATAAGGATGATTCCAGATCGGAAATGTCGTGAAGTAGTCCTCTTTCTTTCGGAAAATTGGATATATTACAATATTGCACCTCGAGATCTTTTGATATCATGTCTTGTGAGAACTTGTATCTGCATTTGAAGAGTTTTATACTAATATCCACAATAGCACTTCAGAGCACCGAGACGTTTCCTACCGAAGCAGGCACATCGATCACCCGCCTCTCAGCACTCGACCCCGAAACGACCCCCGAGCTGATTGCATCGCTCCTCTCCCGCGATGGAGCTGTAGTAATCGAAAAGCTTGCATCTCCATCCCTCTGTGCTCAGGTCCGCGCAGATCTCAAGCCCCACTTCGACCTAGACAAAGCAGACGTACGAGGTTTCTTCCCTACGACGACCCAGCGCGCAACTGGACTCTTCACCAATTCAGACGCATGTGTTGAACTCGCACTCACACCACTATTCCAAGCTGTTACGGAAATGATACTCAATAGTACGTATACGTACTGGGAAGGCCAGGAACAAAAGACGGTTACCGGAAAGCCGCAGATTGCGAGTACAGTGGGATTTCGTATCAATCCAGGTGGGAAACAGCAGCCTCTGCATCGCGATGATGCGGATTACCATACTCGTAATATTGATATGCCGGTGATGCTAGGATGCGTGACAGTTTGTCTTGGTGGTCCCGAAATTCATTCTCAGAGCTGATCTAGATGCAGGCAGTGACGCGAACAACGAAAGAAAATGGAGCGACAATTGTCATTCCTGGTAGTCATCTGTGGGGACCAGACAGATTTCCCCTAGATGAAGAAGCCTTCCCAGCTGAACTTGAGATCGGCGATGCGCTGATCTTTGTCGGAAATGTTTATCATGCTGGTGGCGCAAATACCACGAAGTACGTGCCAAACTCATCCAGGAAGTGTCGTTGCTGACAAGATACAGGAGTGAGGCGCGAGAGACTGTAGGGATATTCATGTGCAAAGGTACTCTCCGACAAGAAGAGAATCAATTCCTCATGGTCCCCCCCGAGAGTGCGAAAAGACTTTCCCCGCAGGCCCAACGATTGCTTGGCTATGGAATGTGTCCTCCAGCTCTTGGTTTCTACCAGTACCAAGATCCCATGTTCGCAATTTTTGGTGTTGACGATGAGGAGATCGTGATGAAGTAGCTCAATATTGAATACATGAACGACACTGGTCTTGTAACATTGGTCTTGCTGATTGAGGGATGTTTGTGTTCAAACAGCTAAGATCCGTATGCCCCTGGCGTCCCACTCACGGGCTCTCGTAGCCCAGTCAGGGTTCTTACCAGCCCAAAACTCCTCGAGGAACTGGAGAACGGTAACAAAATGGCTAGAGCCCATCTCTTTAATGATCATTTGATAATGGGATCGGACGAAGGCTTGTCGGGTAGTGTCTCCATGACTTTCTGTGCCGAGAATGAAGACTGGCCATGGAAAGTTCTGTACCCAGGCTATATACTTCTCGAAGCCTTCAAGGACTTCCATAAGCATATTGATGGAGTGTTGAACTTCCAATGAGTCGGGGTCCGCGAGATGGAGAGTCCTGTACGAGTGAATGAGGCCAGCATGGTGATAGACGTCAACGAGGCGGATAAAGTCTCGCTTTCGCCACTCCAGATCGAATCTGAAAGAGCCCGCCGCTAACAATGTAGAGCCTCGTGCCAATTCAAAACTGTCACGAAGTCTTTGAGACGCATGTATAGTTTCCAAGGCATTGTGTGCGGTGACGGCAAAAGCCGGATGTCGGACCATGCGCGTCTCAATGGTCACAGAATGGATGGCAGCGAGATATTCCCCGAAGATAACTTCATTTCCTATGAATTCTGGCAGAATGACACCATTCTCGATGTCCCGGTCGAAGTTCGTCGTACATGCTAAGATATCGAGTATCGAAAGTTGATTTCTTAGAAAGGTGTAGAGCTCGTTGTCTTTTCGATTACGTGCTCCCAGCGCATTTACCAGTGTCCGAGCCGCTTGTCGGTGAGTTTGCCAATTTATCGAATTGGAATGCATCATTTCGTATCCAGATAAAGTGAGCATTGAAGCCAACATCCATTCCGCAATTTCCATGTCGCTTTCGGAGCTGAAGACATGGCCCTCTGCCAATCGAGACGTGACTTGTTGAACACTTTTGGTAATCGCCACAACTGATGCATCACATGCTGACTTGGAGAATTTGGAATTTTCATCTCCTGATGCCGAAAGATGTTTCGCTGATATCGCTATGATTGACAGCATCAGACCTGGGTGTCGATGTGCAAGCGGTAGAACTAGGCGGCGATATGCGTTGTTCTCTGAATCGAGCCAAACCATCTGACCAGCAATTTTGCGGTCGTAGTGGTCTAACAGCCGAGTGACCGTCCTATCATTTGGCAGCTTCAACAGAGTTTCAATCTTCGTGTAGCTGCTGACTCCTTGCTCCCGTTCTGGATTGAAATGCTCCGTGGTCCTTGGTCCCGAGGCTTCGTCGCTTGGAGGAAACTTCTTGCCCTTGAAGCGGCCTCGAACTGCAATGGCGTTGGCCCATCGCAACTTTGGATCATATCCAGGACATGAGTAATGTCTCTTGGCGCATTTGTTACAAGTAGGGAGACTGCGATCACATTTGATGCGCCTCTGCTTGCACTTCTGACAGTCTGCGACGAACCATGTGAGTTCGATACGGGTGAACAGGATTGGAATCGCGAACCTTGAGGTCCCAAAGCGATCAAATCAGTATGCGTTGCTCTAGATGACATTTTCTTCCAAAGTTCGAGAGTCTATGGTCAGCTTGTGTATGCAGATGTCGTTGATGAGGACCGAAGGGTGCAGTAAGTCAGGGACATTGTCGTTGGGGGGGGGGGCATTCACGTGACTGTTCCGAAGTCGGCATCATCCCGGGTAATCTGAGCTCGGCATATTGCCAAGGCTGTTCTGCTTTGTTCGTAATCGCAATCTGCGTCGCTGATGACGCAGGAGGTCGGCGGCAAGTCCGTTCTACTCCGCGCAAGACATGACACCTTTGCGTCTGCTGCGTGAGAGAATTTCCTGCCTCTCATTTTCTGATGAGGATCTGACTCGTTGCATTTCATGGATTGTTTCTGTGACATCAAAAGTGAAGATGCGAGGATGAATACTGTAGATGCCGAGACAGGAGGAGGCTGGGTGCGACATCATGATTGATTGCTTCGTCCAACGCTTTCGTGTCGAAGGAGGCGGGGTCGAGATCATGCTGGCTGTGGATAAAGTGGGCCAGATTCTAGAATCGGCTTTGCCCGTTGCCTTATCGCTGGCTTGTTGCGGGGAGGAGATGGGCGTTGATGGATGCGATGGCTATGATCTGATATCAGAGAGAACCTGGAAGATGGTGTGATGACAAAGGAGTGCGACAGGTCAGCATAGTGCAGATATATCATATCATACCTATGGTGAATAAGGTTCTGCCGGAATAAGTCATACTACGAAGTAGATTGAGAAAGTCCCCTGGGAAGGAATGAATAGTCGATTGAGACCTCATCGCCGCATCTCGAAATTTCCCTGTGATTCCATCGATTCCCAATCTACTACGCAAACAAGCTCCAAAGCCGCTCCCTCAGCCATTGACTGCCACAGCCTTTCTTGGTAGTTCTCGCAAAGTCGCTCGCCTCCTTCTTCGCCGCGGTGAATCATCGAATCAGGCTGCACCTTCCTGGCTGTCTGCGCCCATCCCATCCCAGACCGCTTAGCGCTAGTCTCCCCGCCGTTTCCAGGCATATAAGACAGCCCAACTCTCCCAACGCCGACCTCCTTCCTTCCTACAAACCATCTTCGACATCTCGATCGACTCACCTCAAGTCAACCTCTTCGATCAACATCATCTACCACACTTCACAATACATCTCAAATACACCTGAACATCCGCAGTCATGCAGATCTTCGTCAAGACTCGTAAGTTCCCTTATCTCTGAGAGCCTCGTCATGACGCCACGCCACCCGCGCGACTTCGCTCGAACCTCAACAGCACCATGAGCGCATGCTAACATCATCTTTGCAGTCACCGGCAAGACCATCACTCTCGAGGTCGAGTCCTCGGACACTATCGACAACGTCAAGAGCAAGATCCAAGACAAGGAAGGAATTCCACCTGATCAACAGCGCTTGATCTTCGCAGGCAAGCAGCTCGAGGACGGTCGCACCCTTTCGGACTACAACATCCAGAAGGAGTCCACTCTCCATCTCGTCCTCCGTCTTCGTGGCGGTATGCAAATCTGTAAGTTGTCACCTTCGCCACATCATCTCGAAAGCGTCTTCTGACATCTATCTAGTCGTCAAGACCCTCACCGGCAAGACCATTACCCTTGAGGTCGAGTCATCCGATACCATTGACAACGTCAAGTCGAAGATTCAGGACAAGGAGGGCATTCCCCCGGACCAGCAACGTCTGATCTTTGCCGGAAAGCAACTCGAAGATGGCCGTACTCTCTCCGACTACAACATCCAAAAGGAGTCCACCCTTCACTTGGTCCTCCGTCTCCGTGGTGGTATGCAAATCTTTGTGAAGACACTCACCGGAAAGACAATCACTCTCGAGGTTGAGTCGTCCGACACCATCGATAACGTCAAGTCCAAGATCCAAGACAAGGAGGGTATCCCACCTGACCAGCAACGTCTCATTTTCGCCGGCAAGCAACTCGAGGACGGCCGTACGTTGTCTGACTACAACATTCAGAAGGAATCGACTCTTCACTTGGTTCTCCGTCTCCGTGGAGGTATGCAGATCTTCGTCAAGACTTTGACTGGAAAGACCATTACGTTGGAGGTTGAGTCTTCAGACACAATTGACAATGTTAAGTCTAAGATCCAGGATAAGGAAGGTATCCCACCCGACCAGCAGAGACTTATTTTCGCTGGTAAACAATTGGAGGATGGCCGCACCTTGAGCGATTACAACATCCAGAAGGAGTCTACACTCCATTTGGTGCTTCGTCTTCGCGGAGGCCAATAGGTGCCTCGGATGGTCTCTTTCTTTTCGATTTGCGTGGCGTTTCGGTACGGCTTGGGGAATCATGGCACGTACATAGCGTGATAGTTGCACTGAATGTGCACATGCAGATACTCGCATAGTCCAATAAAATAACTATTTGGACACATCAAACTTTGCCTTTGAATTTAATTCTATGATATGTGAACAATCGCTACCTGTCAGTATTGACATTGTGTGCTGTGATTCGATTTTGCCAGGAACGGTGCAGCTGTGGACTCGAAGTGAGGCTAGACAAGGCTGACCGTTCTCTGGACTTTCCCGCATGCCCTTGAATCTCCTACCACAACTCATCAATCTCGTCCTTCCTTATACCGCCACGCAGAATCCTCCAGAAAAACATTTAGGTGTCTAAAGCTCTTCACTCCACTCGTGATGAGGCATGCTATACCCAATGTAGCTGCTCTACCTAAAGTATGCCATCTTACTTCTACCACTTGAAATTCGAACTCTACCCCTACCCCTCCACCAAGGCAGAACACGAAGCCACATCCAAAGCTCCAGCTCCTACGAAATCGCAGTTTCGAACAAAAGAAGAACAAGAAGAGCTTACTAGAGCTATTTGGATTCCGCCACCTGGCAGCGATATCTTCCAAACGGAAGACTGGCCAGCCCACGAACCTGCTAAGCAGGACCTTCGACTCAAGACACGAACGAAAGGCTCAGGCTCAGGATCAGGATCGCTCAAGCAGGATCTATCCAGCAGAGGTCGAGAAAGTGACGAGGCAGCTGTCGCAGTAGGAGGGGTAATCGACTGCGGCGCTCGAGCAGCGCGGGGTCCTTCACCATCGAATAATCCAAATTCCGAAGACTACACCACCATCTCACCAAACCAAACTCTCGAATTCCCTACCCCGAATCCGACTCGTATCCCAGCGGCTCTGCGGACTGCGGTGAGAGATTGGAGGTTTGGCCGTGTGAGGGTTGAGGGGCTGGATATGATGGAGAGGCCGAAACATAAGAGGGGCGAGAGTAGCTCTGCGGTGGGAGGTGGTGTTGGGAATGGGATCAGTGCGGGTCTTGCGCCTGAGGCTGTGGGATCGTTGGGGAAGGTCACGAAGGCGTTGTATAAGCCTGTCGAGCAGGGCGGAACGAAGAATACGGAGGTGGGATGGGGTGTGGTACATTTGTATCGCGATGGAGATCCGACTTCCACGCAGGGTGTGAGGGAGGAGGATTTGTATGAAGCCGATGAGGAGGGACAAATGGCTGGAGAGGAGGAGGAGTGCACGACGCTGTGTATTCCGGCTGTTCCTAGCTACCTTACTACGAATGACTTCTTGGGTTTTGTGGGTGAGAAGACGAGGGATGAGGTTAGCCATTTCAGGATGGTTATGACGGGGAGGATGAATCGATATTTGGTTCTTATGAAGTTCAGAGATGCGGCTGTGGCGAAGAGATGGAGGAAGGAGTGGGATGGGAAGGTGTTCAATAGCATGGAGGTATGTTTGTTCTTTTCTGGTTGTACGGATTGCGAACTAATATCCAAAAGCCAGAAACATGTCATGTTACCTTCGTCAAGTCTATTACTTTCCAGACACCAAACTCCTCACATCCCAATACCAGCTTTCCAGAACTATCTCATGATCCTTTCACGCCATCGTCAACTCCAGCATCCTCTCTCAGACCATTCCCTCCACCAACGCCGAACTTGGTTGAGCTACCGACATGCCCAGTATGTCTAGAGCGAATGGACGACACAACTGGTCTTCTCACCATCCTTTGCCAGCACGTCTTCCACTGCGACTGTCTCCAGAAATGGCGTGGTAGCGGCTGTCCAGTCTGTCGACATACCAACCCGTCACTCTCCCTGCCGTCACCCAATTCACCTTTATACCCCCAAGATCCACATAACCCTCCCTTCGGCAGCGGCGAAGCCTCACTCTGCAGCGTCTGCGACTCCACAGATGATCTCTGGATCTGTCTCATTTGCGGCAGTGTAGGTTGTGGCCGCTACAAAGGCGGTCACGCCAAAGACCACTGGAAAGAATCCGCGCACAACTTCGCCCTCGAGATCGAAACCCAGCACGTCTGGGACTACGCAGGCGATATGTGGGTTCACCGCCTTATCCGGGGGAAAGGCGACAGCAAAGTCATCGAACTTCCTTCAAGGGGCCCCACGGCCCGTCATCACGGTAACAATGATGACGAGGATATGGTGCCACGTGAGAAGCTCGATAGGATCGGTATGGAGTATACACATCTCCTGACTAGTCAACTTGAGAGCCAGCGTGTATATTTCGAAGAACTAGTTAGTAAAGCCGTTGCCAAAGCCTCTGCTGCCTCTTCAGCCGCTCAATCCGCTACATCCCGCGCAGACGAAGCCCTCGCCCAACTCTCCCTACTCTCTCAAGAAAACAAAACCCTAAAAGAAGACATCATATCTAACCTTGAGAAAGACCTCGTGCGCGAAAAGCGCAAAGCGGAGAAAAGCAGCGAAATAGCTCGCGGTTTCGGCAAGAGTCTGATGGAGGAGAAGAAGGTGTCTGAGGGCTTGATGGAGAGGATTGCGTTTGTGGATCGTAGGATGGGGGAGATGGAGGAGGAGGTTAGGAGGGTGAGGGAGGAGAATGAGGAGTTGAAGGAGAGTAATAGGGATTTGCTTTTTAGTATTAGTGCGGAGGGGAAGATTAGGGAGATGGAGGAGCAGGGGGAGGAGGGTGGTGCTGGTGGTGGTACTGGGTTGGAGAAGGGGGAGTTGGAGGGGGGGACGTTGAGTTTGCCGCCTGAGAAGGTGGTGGCGGGGAGGAAGGGGAAGGGAAAGGGGAGGGGGAAGTAGATTCGCTATTTCGAGGGAAGAGTGTTGCATAGATAGACGTGGCGTTTGGGATGGGGGTATTGCATAGCGGTCATGGGGGTGGGAATACCATGGGACAGGAGTCTCTTATGATCTTGTCGCTGGCAGATTCTTTGACGAATCGATAGTCTGAACGAACAGATTTATCTCTGTCCAACGAGAAGCATTCTCAGGTGCGCCCATCGTCAATATTACCAGCATCGTGAAGTTGTATGTCCCAAATGCCGGTCCCAAAGCGTGTGACGAGTTGTGTACAAAGGCATTTGAAACCCGCCCATATGATTTTGCTTCGTCTTTGAATTTGTATTGGGTGAGCCTGGGCTTTGTTGATTTTAGCCGCAAGGGCGCGTCGCTTACAGCATTGTCTAAGCGACATTCAAGGAGGGTCAATGTCAATATTGAGCTTTAGACATCTATCTGTTACTAGTCTGGTATAGTGGTACTTATGGCAGAGGATATCTGCTGTTGCATTCTCGAAGTTTCGTATATTTGCCGCGCAGCACCATAATAAGCCCAAAAAATTACATTTCTCTGCCCTCCTCTAGTAATCCTTCGACATCATGTTCTTCTTCACAGTAAATTTATGGGTAGCTTCCTCGAGCTTTCGAAAGCTTGTTGACGCCTTGATACAGGGAAGTGACATGCCTCTCCGCGCCCATGATGGCGAAGTCCGCATTTCCGGTGAAGGTCGACTCACTATCATCGTTTGTAGCAGATCCAGTACCTCCAGAGACCAGATCCGACGCGGCAGTGCCCAGCTCACCCTCGGGCCTGTTGTAGCAGCATTTGTCGTATCCTCGAATATCCTCACAGCGGCATCCACTGAATTTCATGACATGTGTTTTGCTAACAACTGGGATTTCTCGACCCACGTATGTGCCTATCTTGAGCTCGATCCCCAGTACATGTTCCCAGTAGAGATCTTCCTCCGCGCGATCCACGACCGACCTGTGGATATCATGTACTCAGCCACCGCCGACGAAGCAAGCCGCACTCTTGAGATCGCGGTCATTTGAGAATATTCAGAAGGATCGGTCAAGTTTGAAAACTTCAATTGTCAGTTGTTCATGATAGTGGTTCATAGTTTTAGAATAGCCGCTTAAGCGCGCGGCAATCTGCCCCGCCAAGTTGGTTTGGTGATCATGGAAATTGCCAACCTTGCAGTTCCTACGTCCACATTCCGTCATATGTCTGCCAGAGCTCCCACATCGCTTTCTCCAATTCCTCGACACATTCCTCGCGAGACGGTATGCCTTCCAGCGATGCGCAAAGCTTAAATATTCAGTATTGAACAAATATCCCTACGCCGCGATTTTCCGTGATTTGTTGAGCTGCAGGTGGGATTATTCCAGGCTTAGGACCTCACCCGACAGATATCCTTACGACCCTCGCTCAGACTACCCCATCCGTTTCCCCGGCGGAGATATCTCCTGAATATATTCTTCCCCGCGGCAGTCCATTGTCAGGCTTCACAGTCAGGCTTCACATCCGATCATCATTCAATATGGCGAAAGAACCAGAAATCCATGATCACATGCCCCACCAGGTCAAGCACAAGGAGAGAAATCCTATGACAAACTGGGTCTACGATGTCTTCCTATGGACATTTTCTATTCTGGTGGATTTGTTTTTCAGAGAAGTCCACCCGCGAGGATCATGGAAAGTGCCTCGACGAGGACCTGTGATATTCGTAGCTGCCCCGCATGCGAATCAAGTAAGTGGGCGTTCTCGAGCTATGGTACAGCGATGTGCTAACCTTTGATGCCTCAGTTTGTCGACCCTCTTATCTTGATGCGAACTCTGCGAACAGAATGCCACCGACGAGCTGCCTTCCTAATTGCTGCGAAGTCAATGAACAGGTGGCTTATTGGGTGGTTTGCGCGAAAGGTTGGCGCGGTCCCAGTCGGACGAGCACTTGATATGGTTAAACCAGGATCTGGAACGATATACCTCCCTGACCCTGTCAACGATCCTCTTCTCGTCCGTGGAGTAGGCACAAAATTCGACGGGAAGGAAGTTCAAATTGGTGGTCTGTTGGTTCTGCCCAGCGTCAATGGCACTGCCGCAAATGCCGAGATCGAGGAAGTCATTAACGCAGAGGAAATCAGATTGAAGAAGCCATTCAAGGGACAAGCAGCGATGCAGCAATTGACAGGCAGAGAGGATATTGACAGCAACGGAAAATTTACAGACGAGAACGTGAAGGGAGGGCCAGAAGGCTTTACAGGTTCGAAATACAAGACTGCACCGAAGGTCGACCAGACACAAGTCTACGATGCGGTGTTCGATCGTCTCAGCGCTGGTGGAGCTGTAGGTATCTTCCCGGAAGGTGGAAGTCACGACAGAACCGAGCTGCTTCCTCTCAAAGCAGGTGTTGCGATTATGGCCCTTGGCGCATTGGCAGCTAGCCCTGACAGTGGACTGAAAATCGTCCCTTGCGGTATGAATTACTTCCATGCGCATAAATTCAGATCCAGGGCTGTTGTGGAATTTGGCAATCCGGTCGAGGTTCCGAAAGAGCTTGTTGAGCTCTACAAGAATGGGGAACGAAGAGAGGCTGTGAGCCAATTGCTTGATACAGTCTACCAAGCTCTCGTTGCCGTCACAGTTACAAGCCCAGATTACGACACGCTCATGCTTATCCAAGCCGCTCGACGACTATACAATCCTACCGGCAAGAAGCTTCCACTACCCATGGTAGTAGAGCTCAACAGGAGACTTGTCAAAGGATATACACATTACAAGGACGACCCGAGAATTGTTTCGTTGAAGAAGTCTGTCCTTGCTTACAACAAGCAGCTGCGATATCTGAACATTCGAGATCACCAAGTTGAATACGCAAAGTTTTCGATACCGAAAGTCATCTTCCTCCTCTTTTACCGCCTAGGGAAGATTTCCGTTCTCTCCATAGGTGTCATCCCCGGCCTTGTTCTATTCGCTCCGGTATTTGTCGCATCCAAGATCATCAGTATCAAGAAGTCGAAGGAGGCTCTTGCGGCTTCGACCGTGAAGCTGCAAGGACGCGATGTCATGGCTACGTGGAAGCTGCTCGTTGCTCTTGCTTTGGCACCCGTTCTCTACAATTTCTACACGATATTACTCACATACTGGACTTATCGTAATCGCGTCCAAGGGTACATGCCAGACTGGGTACCTTTGTGGGCAGTGGTCATCTTTGGGTACATTTTCTTCCCAGCCATCACCTTTGCAGCATTGCGCTTCGGCGAAGTTGGAATGGACATTGTCAAGTCTCTACGTCCGCTGGTCTTGTCTCTCAGCCCTCAATCTAGCAACACCATTCACAAGCTACGAGAGAGACGAGCCCAATTGAGCGCCGAAGTCACAGACGTCATTAACACCCTCGGGCCAGAAATGTTCCCAGATTTCGACGCCGCCAGGATCGTGGCTGATCCTTTCTCTGGAAGTCCAACCTCATCGAAGCATCGCCGCAGCGACAGCAATATCTCTGGCATCTCGGATACAGGCTCGCCACCTCCGTTTCCAAGAACCAACACAGATGCTTCTATTGCTGCTGGTTCAGGCTATCTCCCGAGAAACGAATCTTTCAAGAATCTTGGCAACATTGGTCTCTTCGCAACACGACCGCCTTCCAGAAGTAGGAGTCGAAGCAGTAGCAGTGGCGGAGCTGTTGGCTCGGGATCATTCCCACTGAAGAGCTTCAGTACCCTTGACTCGAAGAGTGGCTTCGAAGAAGTGAGCATGAAAATCAGAGGTGCTATGAAGGAGCGGGGCCAGATCAGGAGGAGGCAGAGTGATTTCGCTAGAGAGGAAGAGGAGGCGAATGACAGCGAGAATGAGCGGAAGGACGAATAAAGGGTCGTTTTGAAATTTTAGTTCGATTGGTTTGTATTCGGTGGGTGGTGGATCTGGCAACTTGGTTGTGATATAGCGCCGGCGTTCGGAATACCAATACCATCTGAATTTCTCTTGAACTCATTCTCGTTATATCTTAAAAAAAAAGATCTAGATCTAGTCGTGATCCCAGATCCTTGAACAGCTTTTGTAACGAGGGTGTTCAAGTTCAAAATCGAAACTTAGATAACTCTAATTTCTCGCTTAGAATTCCATGTTTGTAAATAAATACCAGTGCTGAATACCATCAGCAAACATAAATTGCCCAGGGCGTTGGAATGGCACAACGCTGATAGGCAATCGAGCAGCAAAGCATCGGGATCAAGTTTGCATAAGAAAGCATGACATATGATAGACCAACGTCGCAGATCTAGTATACTCACAGGACACGAGTACTAACGACGGCACACACATGGCTGGCAGTCTAGGCACAGAATAGCATGTAAATGTAGAACTCATATCAATAATTAAACGTCAAATTCCTCATGCTTCTCACAGCCTATAAGTTGTTGCTATTAAGCAGTCAGCGGTCCCGCATAATCATTTCTCGCAATCTTCACCCGGCTTGCTTCCCTCAAATCCCCAGTCACCTTTACTCTCCTAAATTTCTTAGGCCAATAGTTCGGCTCTTCTTTCCACTACATCTTTGAGAACTCATTCACCTCGTCTGCAAGACGTCATGCACGCCCAAAGAGTGCTCTTCACCGCGAATTTCGGAGATGGACAGTACTCATGCTAGCTCAATATTCTTGACGGCGATCTACAAAAAGACTCTCCTCCCTTCCAGACAGCTTCCTTCCTCAACCTAAAATTGAAGTACATGACTGCAGTTACAGTCAAACTCTCCGCAGTCTTTCAAATCTTTCCAACAGCAATTGATAGACAGCACAATGTCTACTACCGTACGTTCGACGATACTACTATCCAACCATGATCAGCTGCTCACTTTCCACAGAACCACTCTTCTCATGACATCGATCCAAGTGGCGATCTTACCATCAAGGTCATCGAGTACGATACCACAACCCGTGATAGCGAAGGCAAACACCCCATCCTCAAGACTGCCTCCTTTAAGGTTTCCCGTCAGACCATTATCGACAGCAGCAAGTCCCAGCCATTGAAGGTCATGCTCAGCGGCCAGTTCCTCGAAGCTCACTGCAAGGAGGTCACCTTCAAGGAGGACACCATCGCCAGCGTCGATCTTTGGCTTCGCTGTTTCCACCAAGCCTTCGATGTTGCCTGCTATTCCATTCCCATCAAGGAGGTCTGGAACGCTCTCGCTTTCGCAAAGAAGTACTTGATTGAACCCCTGATGCTGAAGAACTGGTTCAGAAAATATTGGGACCGCGTCGATAAGGAGAAGCTCAAGTTGATCGGCATGCGTCAATTCATGTACCCTGCCTACGCCTTCGACAACCCATTTGCATTCGCTTTCGTTACGAAGAGTCTGGCATACAAGAGTGCGGATCATGTCACCGAGATCAATCCAACTCACTATCGTCATCTTCATCTGGATGGAAATGTGATTGGTGGGTCCGCTCCACATCCTAAAAGGTTATCATGCTGACTTGTCCCGTGTCAGGTTCAATCAATGGTGCTAGAGGTACCTTGCGAGGCAAGCTCATCCGAGGACTATTCGACCCCGTCAGCGCGTTCCTCAAGGCCAGCTGCGACTGTAAGGAGAAGGCTCTCTTCGCGTACAACATGGGCGTCAGTAAGACAGGAATCTGGCCTCTTCATGAACACCACAAGAAGTCAGTCCAGGAGATCCTTGATAGCAAGGGCTTTGTCAATTTCGAGTGTAAGGTTCCCGAGGGCGCCTGTTTCTCTTGCACGACTTATTGCAATCCCGCAGTTGTCGCAGGAGTCCGTCGTACTGTTCAGGAGCACTTCGATGGCTTGTGCCTGGATTGTATGACGAGAACCAAGTCTGGCAGTGTGGATGAGGACTATTGGGACCATGACAAGGACAAGGCCTGGAGTCGCGGCTGCAGTATCAGTCATGACCAGCCAACCTGGTACTTCTCTTTCATGGGAAGAAAGACCGATATGGAAAGACACCAACGCGAGAAGCAACTCAACTGGGAGCGGAGCAGAAACTTCTTGGGCTTTTAAGGAGCAGGCTCGTCAATGGATGGGGTGTTGAGATCGATACGTTGGTGGGCTTTGCTGCACACATACTAGGGCAGGCATCGATGATTTAGCATGCAGGCGCTCAAGCATAGGACTTAAATCCGGCGGTCCCAGAGAGGATATGCGTATGCACTCAACCATGGGTCCTGAACAGAGATGCACAATGAAAGTTTTCTGGCATTACAATTGCCATTTTTGCCTCCTCTAACCCACAAGAAGTGCATCTCAAAATACTATGCAAGTGAATTCAATGCTAAATGCAGAATATACAAAATTACACAAGCCATGTTTTGGTGACCCGCCTCGCCGCAGAAATGCAGGGTATCATATGAGATCAATGAAATCCAAACATGATACAGTGATATGCGAGCAAAGTAGTCTTCATCTACCTCTTCTCCGTTAGAGGCACATCAACAGCAGGAATGTGCTGCTCCGCCAAATCCTCCCCAAAAGTACCCGGCGTCTTGTTAGGATGCGGTGAAGTCTCCGCCTGCCCAACCATCGCCTCTCTCATTTCAACAGCATTCCAACCCCTATTCCCCGCAATAGCATTCTCCTCTGCCGTCCTCAGCCAATTATCCCACTGGTCCGTCTTTGGCGCTACTCCTCCTCTGGTGATCCAACCAATCTTCTTTGTCTCACGAATAGCATACCATACAGTGCGCGTAAACGATGGTCGGCCTTCAAGCGTGTCATCTTGAGGAAGATTCGCATTTTGTGCATCGGCTGGTGTGATATCGTGGCATTCGTAGTTGGAGAGGTCCCAGAAGAGGTGTTTAGGGACGAGCGACGCGGCCCAGAAGAGGCCGTTGAGAATTATGTAAGAGAGGCCAATGGCTGCTTGCATGGCAAATTCGCAGTTGCCCATCAGTACCACTGATGCCATGAGTAAGAACGTTCCAGTCCCAACGAGGATGCGGTACATTTGTGTTCCAACGTAGTACTGACATTCCTCGGTTCCAGTGTATAATTCTCGTGCTACGTCTTCGTTGCATCTGACTAGGAGGAAAGCTCCTTCACGGGTACGGATCACGACGTCTCCCGCTGGGACTTTTGACTTGAAGGAACGCTTCATGAGAACTGGCTGCCACCATGAAGCATAGCCTACAATCGAAGAAGCCATAGAGATAACACAAACGGCCAGAATCGCGGTGCCATCTTTCAGAAATATGGCGCCAATAATCAACCCGATTGTAACCAGAAACGACCCCACGGAGAGGATATTGAGCGGAGAGAATTTCTGCGGTGGTACTCTAGGCTTCTCTTTGTCCTGTTGCGTGACCATTCGAGTGAGTGTTCTACGTATTGTCGGGTGCTCAGGAGGAATCGTGGGTCCGTTCTCGATCATGCCCATCTCTATGCTTAGCGGTGTAGGAGACAGATCACTCTTCGACTTGTTATTTGCCTTGTCCTGCCCAGGGTGTAGAGGAATAGTCGGAGCTCTTTCTCCTCTATGTGTGATCTGCAGGACCTTGAAGCAGAAAGCTGGCAGGTCTTCAATCGGGTGCATGATATTCGGGAAGTAGTTCAACGTCGGGACAAGTGTGCCATTGTGAACTCCTACTACAGCAGCGTTGAGGAAGGGCATTCGAGTCGGTCGGGAGGGCTTGAGGAGGACTTGAGGCGCTGGGATGATTCGTGGGAGTATGCAAGTCCATGATGCTGTGAGTGCTTGGGAGTGTTCCTCGATAGAACTCTCGCCGACGACGGCCAATAGGGACACAATATCCAATCTCCATCCATTCTCGCCTTTCGTGCCTGAGGGGAACCAGTTTGACATATTGAACAGTCCCCCAAATTCCAGCGAAGTTGGCAAGTCTGCCAAGAAAAGTTATTGTGGGGTTTCGATTCGAGAGATGCTTGTTCGGGTGTGGTTGCAGGGAAGTTGTCGTAGATGGAGGTCAAGCTATTTGTGGGTTTCGGAAAGAAAGAAGAGATAGAAAAGAATCAAGAGAAGCTGCCAGCTTGTCCTAGATACTCATTAGTAAAGGAAACATCAGAGCAACAAATCGAAAAGATCGCGAAAATCCATCTGAGCTTTCTCTCAGCCTCAGCCTCGAGCGGGCCTACTAAGGTTGGGCTCGGGGGTCCAAAGGTAAGAAAGTGAGATGCCAAGAGTCGAGCTGACACTACGGCACATGAAACCGTAAGCAGCCATTCAAAGACCTGACCAGGGTCTCTTCTGCCTCAAAGAGGTAACCTGTTCATCGTTGGCAGTTTGGAAACAGATGGGTTGCTGTTGCCGCCTTGCGGGTGCTTGGATGCAGACGAGATGTTTCATTTCATGTCGTGAGCTGTTGTGGATGTGACATCGGAATTAAAGTCTCGGCACGCACCAGGCACGGGCCGTGGTTTCGGTCCCGGAGTTTATTAATGGCACTGACTTCGGGTTCATCCGATACTTAGCAGCAGGAAGTATCTCCCAATTCTCGCGGAAAAGTCTGCCAGCAGGAATGATCGACGCGGAATTGAATACTTCCAAGAAACAGAGTAGTTTATTCGCGTAAATATTTGTCTGAATTTAAAGCCAAATCAAAGAATGACACGCTTGGTGAGCATAGAAGGTGGATCCTCACCTCAGCCCTGTGATCACCAGATCAGATCATCCCAGTAATGAAAGCCTCGTGAAGTGTTGTCTCGGTCTCCATGTGACCAGATGACCAGACTCGCATCTTCCCATCCAATTTGAAATGTAAAGTTCTTTGGGAGACTTGAGAGAAGTAACACTTTTAAATGGTGCCTCAAAATCATGCTTAATAATTTATACAGTCCAAAGTGCCTAGGTATCTCTAAAGTAAACCTTCTCGGAACTCCATGCGCCCGAAACCGCCATCCCACGGAAAAGAACTCCACGTGAGTCGTTGTTGAATGCTCCGCTGCTTTTCGAGTCCCTCTGGCCGAGTCCAATGTCCCAAAAGCCGGATCTGCTCCCCAGATCCTAGCGTCGTACACCCTACCGCAGCCAAAGTCTTCCTAAAAAGCAAACTCGTTATCTTTCTCGACAGCGGCGGTACTCTCCACACCTCGTGCAACATGCGCTTTCTCGTAGCGACCTTTTCGGAAGCTCAAGATGTTGGCAGCAGCTGATAGAACGTGCTTTGAATGAAGTGCAAGTCGGAGATCTGGTTTGCAATATTAAGTGGTGATGGAGAATTTCAATGACGACCTGGCTCTGGCTCCCAGTTCTGCATCATGGGTCCATATTCATCGACGATCCATTGGCAAAACTCGTCCCATTTCCTCGTCCATTCAGCCGTGACTGCCTTCATTTGTTCTGGGTCCATACAGCTGTGATCCAGACTCCATTTGGCCAGTTGCTTCCAGCCTTGTAGGCTCATGGACTCGGCGCCGATCATGACTTGGTAGAAATCATGTGATAGTGAAGATCTAGACATTATTAGCATCGAGGCCTTCATTAACGTCGAAAAATACATACTTGTAGAATGTAGCATTGTCGCTGTTAATCGTGCATGGCACATTGTTCGCCAGTAGAATGGGCAAGTGATGACCGGCAATATTCGGAGTGAGACCCAGAATCTCGTTGGATATTGGACACGACTCGATAGCAATACCCTTCTCCTTGAACTTCTCCATGATCACAGGATGTCTTGCGATTGCGTAGCCATGACCGATGCGTTTCGAGTTGAGGAGAACAGCGTCGAAGAGATTGCCATCGACTTTGTCACCGACCTCCAAAGTCTCACCGCAGTGGAACAGGAATGGAAGGTCTAAACTTTGTGCTTCGCACTTCTTCCGAAAGCTCAGAAACTCAGGAACGAAGTGTCGAAGCTCATTGCCCATTTCTTCATGGCCAACGAGATCGAAGCCTGAGGGATGATTAGCAATACCCAAGGCAGAGAAACCGTCGTCACATACCGCAGAGCAAGTGCCTATATTTGAGCTTTAGCTCTATGCACTCGTTCAAGGAAGCCTCGACCTGCTCCTTCTTGAACGATCGTGGCGTGCAATAGATGACTTTCATGCCTCCAAAGTATTGGCCACTCTCGCTGATCTGCTTCATCGTGATCTTGAGCTCTTCGTCGATAATGGATAAGATGCCCTCGTTGCCGATTAATTGCGTTCCATCATCCGTCTTAAGTGTATTAGTCGCCATAAAGTTAGGTCGGATCTCGGCATATTGGATGTTGTCCTTGACAAAGTCCATAATGCATGCTCGGGTGTAGTTTCTAAATGCGGATTCGTAGGCAAATAGCCCCTTCATCATTTGTGTGCGGTGGTTGAATTTCTCCCAGATGCTGGCTGAATTAGTTCCACACTTGGAGCGAGGCGATGCTCAAACTTACCCACGACTCGTCTGCCTTACACCATGAGCCTCTTCTTCTGAGATGTGCATCTTCATCTCTAACCACGCCTCAGCACCACTGGTCCGCTGCCATTCGCGGCCAGAGTCATCTCTGTAGAAGAAGAGCCGCTGAAATTGCTTGTAAGGCATCCATCGGTTGCACACGTACTGTTCATCGAAGATATTGCCCAAATCGACGGATTGCTCATTTCCGTCTGAGTCTTTCACATGAGTTGCCTCGTGAGGCGTCATAACCATAAATGATATCCGAGAGTCGGTCCAATTTTGGCGTGTGGTCAATGGAAGCGTACTCCGAATGTACATCGCCTCGATATCCCGGGCTTGTTTTATGAGAAATCTGGCTGGGAGACAAGAATTGAAATGAATGTGAAGATGAGCGCCCTTTGGCATCCTCCTCGCAATCTTGAACAGCTCCGTCTTGTTGATGAGGTCTACATTGCCGAGGAAATGTTGCCCTTGAGTTGCTTTGCCTTCCACGTTTAGTGGTTTGCCGTAGGTGCAATCCCAGTCATAGCTCCGGATTTTCCTGACGATCTCAGAGGCTTTCTTCTCGACATCTGATGACGCGGCGATAAGCTGAGCATCGAACGCCCTTGATTTCTCCTCTAATTGAAGTGCCTCCAAAGCCTTGTTGTAAGCGTCCATATCTGAGTCGGTCATGTGGTCGGAATGAGACCTCGCTCCTGGTCTCCCAAAGTGAGGTATCTTTCGAAGTCTTCGTGTTGCTTCAGGGAGATGCTGAGACCGAACCTTTCCCTCTGCTGCATCGTCCCCGTCTTTATCAACGGTAGAACAAAGGGAGCCCATTCCATCGGCGGCCTGATGCGGTTCTCTTACATGGAAAGAGCAGTGCCCACTGTGCCCCCGTTTGTGCTTGATCTTTGTCAGGGTGGACTCTGTGCTAGCTAACTTTCTCTCATCATTTGGGTGAGCAACTCGGTGAGGCTATTAGGTCTGCCCTCGTGCTGGAGATCTGGGTTCCTGGTTCAGCTGCGCCACCCCACCATGCGATCGAGCTGTGATTGGCCGGTCTCACTACCAACCTCCTATTTACAGCCTCCTAATTTGGGACTGAGGTTTGACTGCGATTGCTCGGAGTTAGTATATTTCGCGACCTCTGTAATATTTTTAAGATTCAGTAGGAGAGGAAATTGAGCTCCAGATAAGAGAATAAGAAAGGCGTGTCCCTTACGCTGGAGACACATGCATCAGGCAGGTGAGACGGCTTTCTTAACCAGCGTGACTCCGTATTGTTTGCAGGAGAGTCATTGGAGAAAGTCTTCAGTATGGGCCAGAAGATTAGCTCGATGGATTGCTACCCACAATGCAGTTGGCGGCAACTCATTTGTGGGGTGACATCAAATCTCCATCTACCTAAATGTCGATCTTGTCCTGCAGAAAGTGGGTTGAAGCACAAGCGTCAGGGCACTCACTCCCCAGCCTCACTTTATTATGGCACCTAGTGAAAGTATATTCCCTAATCGTGTCGCGAGCTGTTGCACATTAACTCTGGTTTCGGGCTGTGTTTGATGGTCGGAAAGCTGGCATATGAGAGCATATTTGATTGCGCGTATGAGCAATTTCTTTCTGATCGCGGCGTAAATTGGTGGATTGGGGCCATGCTGCTGCCGTCGATTGGTCTGCAGAATGCCAGCGCGCGCGAGGCGCTTTCTGTCCTCGGAGAGTTCTGTGAGCGCATCCTGATTAGCTGTCGCTCACTGGGCACAGCCCCAAATTGCTCCCACCAGCTCCCCTTTTTGTGCTTCGTCCGAACGAGGTTGCAATATTGGCTATGCACTTGACCGACTAGCCGGTAATAATATCGTAGTGCAGAATGAAAGTATGGTATTGTACACCGAGAGATGATTAAGTCGCTTTCGCGCCCTTCACGTAGATCATCTCGTGTCTGATATCATGATGTTATCGCCCAGGTGTCATTTCCTGCTGGCTCTTGTACCCAGGGCCGACGCTGTGTCTAAGTAGATGCAGGGGGCTCTACTTGACAGATTCCACTCTGACAATCAACATTCTTGAGATGAGCTTACTTGTATCTGCAGCATGTTCAGTAGAGAAAGCAAGAGCATTTTATTTTTGTCTACCGGAAAAGGTGTATCGTAAGCATGCGCCATTCGCCAAAGCTCAAAAGCACCCGCATTATCTCTATTGATCGATCCTTAATACACTTCTACCAACCTATTTTGTCTAGTCCGTGAACTTGATTCCCTTCTTTCCCTCGACATCAATGTACCCTCCCTTGTAGCTACCACGCTTCTTCTTGTTCTTCTCCTTGGTAAAACCCTTTCCCCTAGTCACAATCAGATCCTCGTGAGCCTTCTGGGCATAGTCATAAGGAACGTATGCGTTGCTGGCCAAGCGATCATCAACCTTGATATCCTTTGGGATTCTCGAGAATGGCTCATTGGTCTTCTTCCTCTTCAAGACTGGGTCTGGGGGCAATGGTGGGTCGAGCTCGTGCGCCTTGGAGGTAGTAACGGTCTCAGTGACCTTGACGACCTTTGGCTCTCCATTCGCATCTTTGGTGGTTGTAGTGATGGTTTTGGTGACTGTGCGAACTTCATCATCGGAATCGCTGGACGAGGATTCAGAAGATGAATCGGAAGAGGATGCCGTCGATTTCTTAGGTCCATCGGAAAGTGTAGCACTTGTGTCAGAGCTTGCAACTGGCTTCTTCTTCTTCGCATCCTTGGCAGAGTCGCTATCAGAACTGTCTGAGTCAGATGAGGACGAGTCGGAATCAGAGTCTGGGAGAGGAGTCTTCTGTGCAAGAGAATTGGTAGAGGAATCGGAATCGCTATCAGAATCAGAGGAGCTGCTGGAGTCCGAGTCGGAAGAGGACGATGATGATCCACTGTCAGAAGTCTTCTTAGCCGTCTTCGTCTTCTTGGTCTTGGTGTCCTCATCTGAGCTTGAATCAGAAGATGAGTCGGAAGAAGAATCCGATGACGAGTCAGAAGAGGTAGAATCAGTCGAAGAACTGGCTGTTGTCTTGGCCTTCTTCGACTTTGGAGCTTCATCTTCGGAACTCGAATCGGAGCCAGACGAAGAGGATTCGCTGCTGGATTCAGCCTTTCTCTTCAGATTGTTGACCTTGGCTTTAGGGGAAGCAGCCTTCGCAACTGGGACTTCCTTCTCGTCGTCGGCGTCGCTGTCGGAGCTGCTGGATGAAGATGAGGAAGATGAGCTCGATCTCTTAGAGGTGACCTTCTTTGCAGGTGGGGCATCTGCCATTTCGACATCACTATCCTCATCGCTGCTACTGCTGCTGCTCTCACTGCTGCTTGACTCCTGCTTCTTTGCCTTCTTCTTGTCGGCCTTTTGCTTCTTGGCAGGAACCTCCACTGCGCCCTTGTCGGCAACCTTATTCTCTCCCTTCAAAGTGGACCACTCGCTGAATACCGTGCTGAGCGATGGTACGCCCTCGACCTTGCTCGCCTTTTCGCCTCGACTTTCGCGCTCTGCCTTGAGTGCTTGACTTGCGTCCGTGAACTCATGTTCGGCCAAGAATGATCCGACGAGCTCAAGTAATTGAGGTGGGGGGGACAACTTCGCAGGTTCTCCAGCCGCGCGACGCTTGAGGAGATCTTGGGCAAGTTGCTTGTCTTTCTTGTTTTTGGATCGGTCCTGGGTTTGGGATGTTGAAGTTGACACAGCTGCAGCTGCGACTGGCTTTCCTGCAGCAGGGAAGAGCCAATCGGGCTGTTTCGCACTGTTCTTCTTCTTCCCGAGCTTCTGCATGTTGGGATTTCCAGACATGATGAGCTGGTAATTGAGGTACTATTCGAAGTTGAAATTGCTCCAAACAAAGAAAACTTTCGCACTCGAGCTTATCGCCAAAAAAAAGTTTGGGTGCCAAGTGCGGGAGCGCTAGCAAATATGGATCTAACCTAAATCGATCTAGACACCAATGTTCAACAAGCTTCGAGACATCAGATTGTCTCGTGTGAATGGACTTTATATAATGATATGGTGGTGAATGAAGCGGCAAGCAAGACGTTCTTGTCATAATCGTTTCGCAGTCAGTCTAATATGAAAGTGGTTTTCCTACTCATTGTTCGTCAAGGGATGATGGACACTTACTTCTACTAGCAGACAGGATGGATGTGAAGAACTGTCATGTTACTTGCTTTGAACAGATGCGAACTATTAGTATAACGTGAATTCTAAGTGTAAAAAGTTCCAATTCGATTATCAGGTCCATCCATTTCGATCCATTTATCGTTGCAGCAAGTTTGACCTCTTGTTTCTTCAATGCAGGCCATACTGCACATATTGTCTGTGCGGTCCACCGGAACGCAGCCACAATTGATGTCAGGAGCCTTGAGCTCTCAAGGGGAACTTCAACATCAAAGCTCGAGTACGGCCAGGAAGTCACCGTCTCATTCCCAAACTTTCAACTCACAGCAGGCGCATGGCCATGGACAGAGGGACGATACGAGAATGAGAGGAAATCTATCCTTGGTCCCTAGATGATTGAACGCCTAAAGCGAACCTCCCGAGAAGACGTGGCTCCGCCAAATGGACGGTTCAGGTCAGAATGGACCAGGCGGGGTCCACGACAGCACTGGCAATGGAGGAATGTCCAGGGCAGAGCGATTTGAAGATGAGAAGCGCAGGATCGTGGACAGTTGTTTCGGGAAGAAGGATGAAGACGGCTCTTGTAAGACCCATGCATTGAACCGCGATCCAGCATCTAACATTATGACTAGTAATGGAATCCTACATCACACATATCAGAATTATAGAAGACGGAGCATACCCATCTACTCCACCACCGCCGAATTCAAATCCAAGTACAAAAAAGCCGCGTCTCATAATTGTTGCTGTGAGGAAGTCGGGCAGGGTTCGAATGCACAAAGCGAGAGAAAATGCCAACGGGACTTTTTCGATTGGGAAGACTTGGATGCTTGATGACTTGTCTTCCGTGCAGTCATACAGTGGCATCAATCCCGCAAGTGCAGAAGAGGAGCAGCAAAAACAATGGGCGGGAGGTATTGGCTTCACGGTCACGATCGGCAAACCGTACTATTGGCAAGCAAACACCCAGAAAGAGAAGCAGTTCTTCATCGCGAGTCTTGTCAAGATCTACACCAAATATACGGGAGGTAAATCCCCAGAACTTCTTGGATTTGAGCCCAGGGAAAGAGATCAATTGCTTGGTGTATCCGCTCCAGCGCGTGCACCTCCTATTTCACAACCACCTCCTCAGCAGCCCACGCCACCTTCATATGGACGAGATAGACGACGAGATCCATCAAGAGAGCCTCCTGTACTCCGCAATCAACCCAGTCGAGATGCAGTACAGCGGCCTCCGCCACAAATGGCTCCTCCTATAAATCCATACGGTCAGCCGCCGAGATCACAGATGCGGTCTCAACGGGGTGACTCCCCAAGTGGTAGTATGGATTCTGGTAGCACCGCTTCGCAACAAGCGCCACCCAATCCCCGACGATTGGGCGCCCAACCGAGCCAGGAATCGTTCGCCAGGAGTGATGATGGCTCCAGTTTACCACCGCGGTCACGAGGTGGAATGAATGGGCTACCAAATGCCCCAGGCAGATTCCAAGACCGCAGTGTAACTCCTAATTCTCAGCGAGCCGTTACTCCTGATTCAAGTTTCTCCGGAGGTAGAGACGTGGCGTCTGAAGTACCTCCAGTGCCCGCACCATTATCTTTGCCTCCTGAACGCCGAAGACCTCCAATGCCGGTGCTTGGCGATTCACGCCAGAGAAGTCAAAACTCAAATGATAATATCGTTCCCGCTCCTCTCTCAAGTCCTGGGATGCGACGAGAAGATCTGCGGCCACCGACACGCAGTAGTGAGCGAAGTATTCCCAGAGAACAAGATATTGACAATGGAATTCCATCATCATCTCCGAACGGCTTTCAAAACCCGACCTCAGCTCGTAATATGTCGGAAAGTTCGGATCGCAGGAATAATATCCAAGCAGTTCCAGTTCCAGCACCTGTGCCAGTTCCCGCAGAAGTAGTATCGCCGCCAGCGACAGTCGAAACACCTCCTCCAGTCCAGCCCACAGAGCAACCAGAAGAGGATGTCCGGCCTGGACTTGGACCCATGATCAAGAAAAAAACTAAGAATGAGGTTGCTGGTACAATGTTCAAGGCTGCAAAGGCTGCGAATGCCTTTAGCTCCTTCAAGCCACGGGCTGGTGGCGCTGCAGAACGATTGAGGGAAGCTCAGGCTAAGATGACTGATGGCCCAGACGGTGTTACTGGTGTAGTACCTGCGCCCTCACTTCTTCGGGGAATGAGTACAGATAGCAATACTGGAACCGCAACTCCACCAGCAGCAACGCCTCTGGAACGACCAGTCTCACGTAGGAAAAACGACAGTGTGCCCGAGGTCAAGATCACTGTACCAGAATCGGGACGTCCAAGTAGTCTTGAGGCGCCAGTTGCCCCTCCACAAGAAAGCACGCCACCCGAAAAGGCTAAAGCTCGTGAAGCTAAAAGAGCCAGACCTCCGGCGGAGACAATGTCAAAGGAGCTTGCTGCTATTGGTGTTGACCCAAGCATTATTGGTGATCGAGGTGGGGAGCTGGTTGCTGCATGGGAAGAGTTTGGATGGGTCGGCGAAGGCATTCGAACCAAAAACATTGATCAGATGAAGGATGAAGTCGAGCGAGAGCTGAACAAGATTCAGGCAGGTGGTTGGCTAAGCAGGTTGGAGGAGGAGGATGACAGAATCGAAGCCATCAAGACGGGGCTGGATAAGTGCATCGAGGAATGTGAAGAGCTGGATGGCTTGTTCACGCTGTATCTTGTTGAGCTTGGCGTAAGTCATTCCTTTTCAGCTTCTCGTTTTCTTACTGACCATTTAGACTCTGAACGAAGATGTCGCATACATCGAAGCTCAGTCACAGGGCTTACAGGTCCAAACTGCCAACCAAAGGCTTCTCCAAACAGAGCTAAAATCTCTTCTCGATACCATTTCAATCTCTGGAGAGCAGCTAAGTGGTCTCCGAGAAGCGTCACTGGAGTCTCCGCGTGGCTTGGAACAGATCGAAACGTCTTTGGTCATGCTTTTCAAGGCCATGTTGACTATCGATCCATCGCTCAACACAACTGTCTCCCGACCTAGTGAGGATGGCAGTCTCCGATCTGGTAAACCTGGAGGTTATGGAAATAGTGAAATTGGAAGTATGCGAGTGCTTCAAGAGAAGAAAGACGTCTACAAGATGGAGATCGCGATGTTCCTTCGTCGTTTGAAGCCGTTCTTGCAAGTCAAGTTCGGTGCTGCGATCGATGAGACAAGAAAAGCTCTTGAGCGAGAAAAAGGCAGCAACCTGACTCGATCTGCAGGCAAGGCTAAACTCGATCCTCGAAATCACGACCTCGCTCGTGATCTCCTGTGGAGGTATAGCCCGCTGATGCTGTTCTCGAGGGAGGTTGATCGAATAGAATGGGAAGAACTCATGAAAATGTACGAAATGGTATGCCGGCCGTTGTATCAAGATGAATTCCGCGATGCTGTCTTCGCTTGGAAGCGCATTGCTAGGAAGCCGATTGGTGACGAGGGCGATATCTTGTTCACATCTCAGATCGAGAAGCAGACCGAAGGGATTGCGACTACTGCTCGAAAACTGACTGTCAAGAGGAGTCAAACTTTAGCCAAGAGTTTGCGGTCTCCCATTGGTGACAATGCTAGCAAATCTAGCCTCGATAAGTCAGATGGTCGTCTTCAACCATACGAAGTATTTGGCGGAGTCCTTGACGAGACTATTCCGATAATGAGTATGGAGCAGAATTTCGTGGTCGAGTTTTTCCACGTCACATCACTCGAGCAATCGGATTTCCCGGATGCAGTAGCTGCATCACCGCCAGATTCTCGCCGCGGCGGCGATCTTCGACGACCAAGAGTGATGGACCCTGACAGAAATCTCGCAAAACTTGTCGTCCAATCTATGGAAGAAGTTTTTTCATTCTATGCCAATGATATGCAAGCGCTTGTTGACTGGAGTATTCAATCCGATCCACTGTATGTACTTCCATTGCAAATGACAACAACAATGCTAACACATCTCTAGTCAGGGTGTCGGGGTCATCGCTGCCATCGAGCGCAAACTCGTCGGGTTCGAAGAGTCAAACCAGGAGTACCTCTCGCGGACACTTCAAAAGCTGCATGTAAAGCTTCTAGGCATGTTCAACAAATTCTTGGACGAGCAGATCCGTGCCATTGAGGATACCAAAGTCAAGATCAAGAAGCGCAAGGGAGTTATTGCCTTCATCCGAATATTCCCATCCTTCTCATTGACTTTAGAGACTATGCTCTCGACGTCACACGACCTCGATATACGACAAACCGTCAACATCGCCTATGCTCGGATCAACAAGACTATGTTCGAGTCATTGAAGGTCATCGCAAGAGAAAACCCTGGGGCCCAGGTTGCCGGTGCCGACCCTGAAGACAAGGAAGCATTGAATTACCAAGTCTTGCTTATTGAAAACATGAACCACTATCTAGAGGAAGTGGATGCTCGTGCCAATCCTGTCCTCGAGGACTGGAAACAAAACGCAGGTCGAGAAATGAACGAGCATATGGGTCTGTATCTTGGCGCTGTAATTAGAAGACCTCTAGGGAAACTGCTCGACTTTCTCGAGAGCACAGAAAGTCTGATGCTCTCCAGACAACCGGGAGAGCCAGCCTCCAAGATTTCCAGTATGCCTAGTCACTCGAAAACCACGTTCCGCAAAGTCCTTGCAGGCTACGATTCGAAGGAAATCAGAAAAGGTATTGAGGCGCTGAAGAAGCGAGTTGAGAAGCACTTTGGCGATGCAGATGAACCAGGGCTTAGTCGCGGTCTCGTCGTTAAGGTCATTCAGAACTGCGAGAAGTTTTATGAGAAGGTTGAGGATCGAATCTTGACTATCAGTCGAGACGTGTATGATGGCGAGGTCATCTCTGAATGGACAAGAGCCGACGTGTCTGCAGCATTCAGAAAGTAAAATGGACTAAGGAATCATAGTGAACATATGGTCCATACAAGACAGGATAATCTACATCTTCGTCATCGTGTCGTTTGTTGCGGAAGGTTGTTGGTTATGGGTTGATGATGACTGGCGTTCTTTGGCGGATCCATGATCAGGGTTTGCATCGACTTTATCTATTGTAAGGATATACCACGAGGTTTCGAATGTAGAAATGTATTGTACAAACTCTGGTTTCAGCACTGAAGTGATGTTTTGAGTATTCTCTCGGATCCGAGGCCCGGCGGGAAGAACCGGTTGTCGATCACGTATGTAAGAGTGGGGAAACACAGATTTGACAAGCAGATCTTTTTACTCAAATGTTGTCACCAAGCACTCGACTCTCTTTACAATGTGTATAATGACCTTCAGCTGGAAGTAAAAGAGAAGCTTAACATCGTCACGAGGTGCCACCCGCAGTGTTGACAATCAGTGTGGTTGCGGCGAACAGCGAGGAAGTAGTGGGGTTTCCAATCTCCAACACCCCGACTCCGATATCTGGTCAGAAATGCTTTCTTGTTGAAATAAAGTTGTCTAACATCTATTCAGAAGACCTGTTTAGAGCCACTTATACTACGAGTTCGGCTTCTCCAAGCTTCAAGCTACAGCTCAGCGTTTCAACTATCAGTCTCTACTCTTACGTCAATCATGGATTCAGCGCCATCAACCATAGCCCTCACCCGGCTACCATCCACCACCACCAGATCACAGCACTCTGAGTCACCCACTGCAGCTCCTTCAGAGTCAACAGCTCTCCGCCCAGTGTCCAAGAATCGACAGATCCTTGTCCTCATCTCCTCCTTCCTCACTATCGTCATCACAATCGGCCTCAACCAATCTTATGGTGTATTTCAAGCCTACTACATATCATCCTCTCAAACTATCTTGAAATCAGCAGACAACTCTCCTGCTCTCGTAGCCTTCGTTGGAACTTTAGCCTCAGGCCTTACTTGGTCGGGCAGTATTTTCATCAATCCGATGTTGACTCGGATCTCGTTACCTCAGCTGCGACAGTTATGCATTCTCGGTGTATTGCTGATGAGTCTGGGCTTCGGACTAGCTAGTATCTCCTCTACGGTGTGGCAGTTACTACTCACACAAGGACTGCTGTACGGTGTTGGATCGTCGCTCTTGTATTTTCCGATTCTGAGCTCTGCTCCGGAATACTTCAATGAGCGCAGAGGAGCTGCAAGTAAGTCGCTCCCGTTCTCATCTTCGGACTTATTCCTGTGGGAAACCTGTCGAGTACTTGCATTGACCAACCTTCCACAGTGGGGTTCATCCTCTCCGGTGCCGGGATTGGCGGTCTGGTATTCTCACCACTCGTACGGGCTCTTCTCTCAAACGTCGGTCCACGATGGACATTGCGAGCTCTGGCGTTAATAGTTCTCGTCGTCTCTCTCCCCATCGCCGTCTCCGCCTCTCCATCTCGCTTCCTCGGGAGAAGACCTACCCATGTCAATCTCAAGATGGCCGTCAAACCCACCTTCCTCCTGTCCGTCTGCGCAGGCTTTCTGCAATCAGGCGGGAATGGCCTTCCACTGACATTTTTAGCTGAGTATAGTGTGGCTCTCGGCTATACCGCTGCATTTGGTGCTAATCTCTTGGCTGTCAATAATGCTGTTAACGCTGTTGGACGGGTCTTGACAGGCTGGATTGGTGATAGGGTAGGCAGACAGAATACGTTGTGCAGTATGTGTTTGCTGTGTGTCGCTGCTGTTGCGGGGCTATGGTTGGGTAGTATCGGAGATGGAGGAAGGAAGGGATTGTGGCTTGCTTTTGTGGTTCTCTACGGAATGGCAGGGGGCGGGTATAATGCTTTGTTCCCTACGGTAAGTCCTTGTTCCCATCATCTCACCATTCCTCAAAGTAGGAGGAAAATATGCTGATGTTGATTACAGACTATTGCCGAAGTCTTTGGCTTGCAAGCATATGCCAGCGTCAACGGCTTCATCTACTTCGTTCGTGGCTTGGGTACAATGTTCGGTTCTCCAGTCGGTGGTCAGATCCTCGGGGAGAGTAAGTTGGTGAATTACAGGGAGGTTGTCATTTTCGATGCGCTATTGTTAGCTGGAGCGACAGTCTGTGTGGTTGCGGTCAGAGGGTTGGATGCTGCTGAGAAGCGTGCGTGGAGATGGAGAGCATAGGAGGCTACCCTATGCCGGTCTCTGACCGACTCGAGTGCACGGCTTGGTAGTATTGATGCATCAGCCGCTTTTGAAAAAGCCCCCGAATCGAGTCATCGGCTCGGCTATCAACAAAGTCGTAGCAGATCAATCATGCCGAAGTATCGAGTCCTTCGAGTAACAAAATAAGCGAATCTGTGACATCTAACCATGGTATTATTAGCCCGCTAACTCACGCTGGGATGCGACAACTTTCTCCAGCTCTAATTAGACCTGAGTTGCGGACTGTTGATCGTATCTTGCACCGTAAAAGTCGACGTCTTGGGTGCGTCGCTGTCCCTGTCCGCTGTTCATATATCGTGGCTAAGTTGTCAACAACTTAGACTTTTGCCGTCCAGACTCCAAATCCGTTAAGTCTCCTTTCCGTAAATCTCTCGAAAATAAAAACGCGACTTGTTTCAAAGTATTCTTACTCATATCCTGTTTAGTGGCATAGTGGCTGTCCTTCCAACTTTTTGCTGTTTGGCAGTTTTGTTGATATAAGCCGTTAACCGAGTTCGAGCTGCTCAAGCGGCCTAGTAACCAGAAACTACTCAGACTTCTTGTCGCTATCGCCAGAAGTGAATTTGGTCTAATCTAATCTGAACGCGACCTCGGAAAACTAGTTTCCTGCCTGATTCTTCCACTTCAAGTCGCCTATGACCACCCTTATTTTCACCGACAATTTCGATCATCAAGACCACACCACCTTGTAATTGCCGTCCAAGCGCGTTCCTCATCCCGTATTTTGACCGCACTTGCGAAAGCAACAATTCGCAGTTACACGAGAGAAACAGGAACTATGGCATCCTCTGCCGTAAGACTTTACCCCCTTGATATCAACTGGGATCAATCTTACATTTTAAGCACCAGGATCCCACCCTCGAGATTGATGCCGAAGGAGACATATACATCAGAACCTACGAATACGTGAAAAAAAGGCCACATATAATTACTCTCATCAGAGTCTCCTCTCAAGTCCTTCGCGACAACTCCAGCTTCTTCAACGCGCACTTCAAAGAATTTGGCTTTGACGAGATCATGGGTATTCACCACATCTCACTCCCAGCTTTCACGCTCTGGCTTCGGATCGTCCATGGCTGTGTCGATGAAGAAGGACTTCTCGACCTTGCTATGACTGACTTCGAACGCGCGATTGAGATCGGCAACGAGTACGAGTTCAAGCTGTCAAAGATGAGTGTCTGGTTTTCCATCTGGCTTGGCTCCCAAGACCTTCGCAATCTTGATACAGATGACCTCCGCCGACTACTCTCGATCTCGACTGAGCTCAGCCACTACAAGGCGTCCGAAGTTCTCAACATTCTCATCACGGAGGCTGAATCAGGCGACCATGATCCTGCCATAAGTAATGCCTTCAAATACTACCCTCCAGTTCCCGTCATGTCGACGAGACAGAACAGCATCCTCCTCTTCCTCCTCGAAGTCGTCCCCGTCCAAAAATACGAGAGATGGGGCTTCTCCGAATCGTTCAAAGCAGCCTACGGTGAGCCTCTCGAATACTACTCCGATTTTTACCGCCTCATGACCACCGTTTTCGATCACAAGGTCGTGCCAAGATTGAAGAGATTCGCAAGTCTCGGCGCAGACGAAATTTCCGGAAGATACTTGTGGTTCTGCGAGATGTGCGATGATATTGCACAAGTCCACTCGCTGCCGATGTTGAAGAGGAGAGAGATGGAAGCTGCGTGGATCTGGAATGCGTTCGACTTGTACGAGAAAGACTCCACTATCGATCCCGTTGCTTTAAAGAAGGCTGTCACTCACGTTAGTCTTATGATCCATATCTTATCTAGAACATTGCTGACGCATTTCAGCGAGTCCATCCACGGATCAAGGTCGAGGCATATTGTAAGCATCCGCACATTCCAAATTGTTTCTTTAACCAAATTTCTATATCTCCAGAATTCAGGGACACACAAGTTGCCTGCCCATTTGCTGACTCACAGGTACATAGGGCAGGATAAATGTGCTAAGCTAGGCTGGGCACAAGATGAGATTGCATTTCTGAATGATGGATGTGAGGAGGATCCGGAGACCGAGAGGATAGTGGACGGCGACGAGGACCTGGAGATGGATACTGTGTTTGCTGCCGTGGCTGGAGAGCAGAATTCAACGCAGTTGGAGGGACTGGTGGAGGGTTTGGCAATCAGACCTAAAATCAATTGAGTATTAATTGGGCTAGATTTTGGCCTACATGTAAGAACTACAAAATCAGATTCCAAAGTCCTGAAATATTTTGAGCACCCCGTGATTCGCAATGAGACCAGCGGGTCGAAAAGAAGTGTGCTACTTACGGAGGCATCATCAAAATGATGCCGTACGTTTCTCTAGTACATTGAGTCCTCCGACTGTATTTCCAAATAATCCCTTTCCATTGAAAAAGTCTTACCCCTTTCTGGCCCACGAAAGGTAGACTCACAGGCTCGCAAGTTTATGTTTACCACGGAAAACTGCTAGGCGATCATTCTTCACCATCCTCGCGTTGCTAGTAAACCAGCCAAGTTTGTGTATTCTGCTATACCACTCCATATACTAGTTCCACCTAACAATGTAAAACTACTCACTCTGACATTAGTACACATACCTAAACTCAGGATTTTGCTTATCCGTCAAATTTCCCCACGTGTCCTCTGTTGAATTCACAGACACTCCCTCGGCTTCTAGCGTCCTTGATCTCCTTTCCTTAACTTTATTTGCCCAAACGTAGTAGCCAAACAACAGAATCGTCATTCCAGCAGCAGAGGCTTGCGTCGCCATCAGAATGACCTTCGCATTATGATATTCCGGGGCATCCTGTGCACGGAAAGTCTGCGGACCAATTATACTCCCAACGCCGAAGCCACCAGCCACAATTACAGCTGCGACAGCCCGTTTGGTATGTCCTGCTACATTGCACATCGCCCATTGGTAGATGATGATGATGGTCGGGGTGATGGCGTTGACGAGGTAGACACCCGTAAGGAGCGCGCCTTTGTTGTCTTTGGGTGCGTATGACATGAGTCCGCCGCCTAGGATGGCGGGAAGACAGCATGCTAGAAGCCAGGCCCAGCGATGAGATGCGCGGCGGACACCGATACCGGCGAGAAGAGCGAAAATAAAGGATACAAGGCCGGATGGCATATTAAGAAGTGCTGCTTCTTTAGACGTGTACCCAAACTGCCGGATTATGGTGGAGGAATATGCTGTTATGACACCGCTTGATATTGCAATCTGGAATAATGTCAATCAGATTGTACTAGTATAAGACATAGTTTCCGCGGAACAAGATACGTACAAGACAATTGATCAAGAACAGCATCCAAATTTGCGGGTCGAGCAATAATTCCAGGAGCTGCTTAACATCCAGTTGTCGATTCTCAATGCCAGTCCTGTTCTCGCTGATGTGAATCAAGAGCGCAACTTTCTCCTTCTCCGACAACCATTTGACCTTCATCGGCGAATCAGGCAACATGAACAGCGCACCTAGGCCAATCAAAATAGTCACAGCCCCAAGTGTCAGGAACATGATTCTCCAGCCCTCGAGCTTGGCATTCTCGACGTGTTGAAATGCAAAGGAGATCAATCCGCCAAGAATTTGCGAGATAGGCATCCCCATGAACCAGAATTGGAATCGAGACCCAGCTTCTGCACGCGTATACCATTGACTACTGAGTAGCATGAGGGAGGGTGCTGTTGAAGCTTCGAATATGCCGAGGAAAATTCGTGCAGTCAGGAGGGTACCATAATTCCTTATACCGGCGAAACTGCAGGTCACAATACCCCACAGGACGACATTACAACCCAGCCATTTACCTGCCGGAAACTTCTGCAGGAAGTATCCTGTTGCTCTGGTCAGCTCGGGGCAGGTAAGCACAAAGGGCTACTACTTGCCATTGGGGATCTCAGCAATTACGACGGCGACTGAGAATGCTGTGACGGCATCCGAGAAGTTATTTCCCTTCAGGTGCAAGTCTTGGTTGAATCCCATGACAGCGGCGTACTATACATATGCTCTCAGCTAAAGGCAACCCACAGCAAAGAGAAATGAGACGTACATTGATGTTCACTTTGTCCAGAAACTGCATTCCGTAGACCAGGAACATGATGGGTATCAGGCGGAAATCCACCTTACGACGAACGGCTCTGATGTCGACATCTCCGGGTTCGAGTGATGCGGCATTAGTGTTTTGAATGAAATTATATGCGCTGTCGAGATGTGTATTCGTCGTGACCCCTGGTGCTGATGGTGTCAGTGCAGTCTCCGAAACTGATGATTTTTCCATTGTTGACGCCATCCTATGACATTTGAGTAAATTGAGTACGGAAGTGAGTAGGGAAGGAGAGGGAATCTCAAGATTTTGCAATCAGTAACTTTATATCACTTATCAAGTGGGGAAGGTGCGATGAGCACAGCTGCACATGCCAAACTAAGTTCGATTTCACCATCCAGTGAGATAACAAGAATACCTGTATGCAGTCAAGTACAGGAAATAATGTACGCTGATCAATGTACGACCCGCGGTGTTCCCATGCCTTCTGCATCAGCTCTGTAAGCACGAGTCAATACCCTTTGACCCTCAAACCTATCATTGACGGAAGAATCGACAGATAAGACAACGCTCGCAGCGCCAAGCGAGAGAGCAACCTTAACAATGTCAACACTGCATACCGAACCCTGGAAACTGGTGTCTGATTCGCTAAACTTTGTTTAGAGTGCCGGCGGCCGCTCCTGGCAGATGATGACCCCGCTGCAGGGAGGATAGACATTGCCCAAAAATGGACGGACTTAAGTTTGATGCTACGGAATACCGTAGCTATGTTTGGTGATATCGAGCGCAAAATCGCGTCCTAAAGTCACCAAAAATTCTAGGGACTTGGCTTGGTAAGGGCAACAGTGTCGATCTTTGATATGCCCTGTCACATGACCAGATGCATATCTCGGAGGCAAATAGAGGCTTCCATCATAAAGCACCTGTCAAAGTATCTTCTCTCAAGATCCCATTTCCAGCCTCTCACTTAAGGAACTACATTCTCGGACATGCGGAGGGATAAGATAGGCACGTTAAATGGTTGCCTCCCAGCACAAATAATCGAGCCAGAACCCTCGGATTCGCTGTGCAACTTGTTCTCTATGCGGCAACAGAGCATCCAAACTTGGATTCTCCAGGACATCGCTATTCATGCTGTAAGCTCATGAGCAGACAGTCATATGAAATTGTACAAGCAAACGCAGACCGATCAATGACCTGTATCCTGAATCCAGATAAAGATACGGAATGAAGGACCGGACACGACAGCCTTTAACTGCCATTCTATGTCCTAAGAAAGAAAAGCGACATACAAAAGTCTGAAAGTCAAAAACGAAAAAGCATAATCTGAGAGAGGATAGGGAGTTTTGGCAGTACCATATTCCATGAGGTTCCTCATCTGTACTTAGCTATGGGGCAAGCTACCTTCCACGCCTTATGTATCCTATCCTTTCTACATTATCATGTTTTCACGTGGAGTTTACATCTCCTTCAGAAAAACAACAAATAATCTTCTAGGCAACCACTCAGCTGCCTCCATCACACATTAAGAGATAGCGAAATGGGCAAACGAGATAAGACAATTGCATAGACAGCAATAATTTGAGAGTGATGACACGAAAGACTTCTTGATGAATTGAATACACGGTCCGGTATCGCCGTAGCTGACAGCCTCCAAGTGTTGAAGTGGAGGCGAGCTTACGCAGGATTTCCATCCACCTCCTTCTCCTCACATCCTCTCAATTCGACTTGGCTCAACACGAAAATGACGAAAATGACGAAAGTGAGGCGCAGGACTTAGAAGACAGATGACAGTTGACAGATGACCACGATCTCACTCAATTAACAAGCGAAGGATCACATCGTGTGATTACTAACTCCGTCTTTCCGTACAACACAGGCATCAGATAATTCCAAACAAAAAAAAAAAGTGGACGGAAGATGCATCACCACCTTCCCTCATCACTCCGGAGGCCAAGAAAGCTGAAGAAAGATATCGAGGCTGAGACCAAAGTTGAGATGCACTGTTCGTAACTTTTCGTATATTCCTCGTTATGTTTTAGCATCCTATCGTGAGAAGCAAAAGAAGAGACGAACGCAATGCAACACAACGCAAGGAGACGGAGGGGCGGCGCGGACCAAGTCCGTTTCTTGGCAGAGGAGGCTGGCTTGGCTTGTTCAGCGCGCGGCGAGGGCTGTTCAGGGGGGCTGAGTTTGAGTTGACATTCCGCAGCTGCTAAGCGAAGGCAACGGATGGGATGGCGGCGGCGAACCCCTTTCTTCGTCGATCTGGATCTGGATCTGGATCTGCCTCGGCAACAACCTCGTTTGAGAATTTGTCTGTCTGAGGTAGGGAGGGAGGGACAGCTAAGAAATCAGTCACGGAGGGATAGTATTGGAATGGGAAGGAGAAAAGTCACGATTGAAGAGAGAGAGAGGAAGTGCAGTGTGATGATTTTGAGTGTTAACTCTTTTGTATTGTGCAAGAGTCTTCTTTCTGTCGAGCTCTGTGTAGGTACTTTAACATGGATATCTCCAAAAATATCGGCGATGCAGAGCATCAAGCCTTCTCATTCCCTCCTTTCTTTCTTTCTTCCCTTCCGTCCACACTTCATCCCATTACTATAATGCAGTGCGGTACAATGCAATGCCATGTCATTCCGTAAAAAGCAAAACCCAACTCCAGCACGCCATGCTAATGCAGAAATGAACAAAGGAAAGGAAAAGGGAACAGATGACAAAACCCCACCACCAGATTCGAAACTGTCCATCCAAATTGTATCGGATCCTCCCATATCATGAGCCCCATTTTCCAACCCTCTCCAGTGACAAAGGAAACTCGTGCATCCAGTCTTTATCCAATTATCATGAAGCATAGCTGTTGCGCTCTCTCTGCCCTCCAAGCAAACGCGAGAAGATATTGCCGCTCATAAGCCTTGCCTTCTTCACCGGCTTCTCCTCGACGACAACCTCGCGCTCAATTTCGTACGGTAGCATGCCGCGCTTGTGTTGTGGGTACAAGACCTGGTGGTCCATCTCGATCTGAACAATGTCGCGGATGATGGGGTCTGAGTTAGCGTCATTGGCGCTGCGGCAGTATTGGCCATCGTGCTCCATCTCCATGTAGCTGCCGATGCTTGAGCTGGGTGTGCCGGCGCGCGAGATGGAGTCCACGTATGAGGAGGCTGAGGAGGAGATGGTCGAGTATGTGTCTGCTGTGCCACTGCGTGCGAGGCCTGGGACTTCGGTGGAGGGAGGAGGGGAGTCGTAGCGGGGGTTCGAGGATTGTGGTCGGCCGACAACCATGCCGGTTGGGTCGATGTATTGACCGTTGTACATCTGGTGTTCTTGGTACCCTGGTAACCAGTATTGACTCGCGGACTCGTATTGTATCCTGTGCTGCTCCTCCTCTGCCAATTGCTGTTCTCTTGCAGCTCTCTTGCGGGCCTCCTTCTGGCGGGCGTATTCTTGCTTTCTCTCGATTTCTTGGCGGATTGGCTCTAGGAAAGGGTCGAGGTGGTTGTAGAGGTCGTCTTCGCTGATGTTGAGGTCCCAGTCGAGGAGGAAGAGAAGTTGCTTCTCCATGAGGTTGACTTCGGTTCTTGAGAAACCGAAGTGCTCGTACCCTCGAACTTTGGTGTACTCGGCCCAATGCTTGTTCTTCGGCGAAGAATCGTTCAAGAATTTTGCAGAGAGGATGAGCGCAGCGAGAAAGATTCGGTGTACAGTACACCTTAACCCTTTGGCTACGGGAGGAAGCTTTTGCCGTAATCTCTCGAGGTACACCAATGTTGTCATGAGTGTTGGTACTTGGACATTTGATTTCCGTACCAAATTGCTGATGAAGCGTTCTAGGGAAGGAAGGGCCAGTGACTCTGATCCATCTTCTGGAGGTGTTTGAGGAGGGGAAGGAGGCAATGAGTGGGAGGAAACTCGTTCACACTGAATAACTTCTGATGCTTTCTGGGCAAGATAGTTGATCATATCAGTGCTTACAGGAGTGTAGATAAAGCGTTCCAGGGCGGCCTCGTTCAGTTCTCTTGAAGGGTACGACATGTTGTATGTCGTATCGAAGAAGATGTTTGTTGTTGAGGATCGATCTGGGTAAAAGCAAACGATGCCGGGAAGGTATAGAAATATCAAATGCTAATGTGTATCGTTATATCGTGGTCTATTGGCCGTGAGCTTCGTATTGTTGGATTATGCCTAGCAAAGCTGCTTGCTATTGTGGCTGTTGGTATTGTTGTTGGGCGAGCCGAGGGGCTGATCAGGCTGAGATTGCTGCGAGGCTGTGAATAGGAACACAGTCTGCAAGGTGGGAAAGTGGATCGTTATTGACGACAGGAACAAGTAAATTGAATTGCCGGATAAGACTTGAACAAAGAACTCGGACCGTGAGAACAATGTAAGCGAAGCGGGAGCAGGAACAATAAAGTATGCCTGAGAGAGTGTATAGCGAGGTTGGTAGTTGTAGCGAGGTACAAGTACTGTGTCGTGCAGTGCAGTGTTGTGCTGTGCTGTGCAACGGTGAGGCTGGCAAAGGATTGTGGGGTGGCTGCTGTGTATATGAAGAAAGTTGAGCAGTACTATATTGTAAGTTGTCGTAGGTAGACAAAACTTTCCGACCAGCGGAGAGATCCAGGCGCAGATGCCGACTGTAGTGGACGATGTTTCGCTGGCGCAGCGCAAACGACTCAAGTCATGCAAATGCAACGGCCGCAAGGAAGTCGTGTCGGATTGAGAATGAATGGGACGGCAGGAAGGCGGAGGCGGAGGCGGTGATGATTCGCAAGCAGCCAAGCCCAATGCCTGAGAGAGAGAGTGCGAGAGGATGCGAGTCGTGGACGACGGAGGAGCGAGTGGAGCGGTGGAGGGGGAAGGATGATGCTTTATCCAAATGCCTCGCTAGATGCCTGAGCCAAAGCCTGGACGAAGGATGCTGGTCGATCTAAGGCTGATGCGGATGAGCAGAGGGCGGGACGATCTGAATGCAAATCGAGCCAAGCTGCGCACAGAAAGAGTTGCTGAAGTAGGACAGGCTCAGAAAACGGGGTATCCAAGTCGTACGTCCGTATTGGCCAAAGTCGCCGAAAAAGAAGCTATTCCGTTGTTGATGTGGTATTTCCTGGGGATGCAGGGGCGCACAGACGCAGGGGCGAGCGAGGGTTGACAGTTCTTTCGTCTGTTCGCAGATCTTCTAGCTGCAAAATCGATAGTGAAAGGAGGAGCAAGTCCGAGTGTTTCGTTTCGAGGGGTCGTAGATAATGTACTCCTGAGGGGATGTGATAGTATCTGAGGACGGGACGCCGGAGCTTGTTCGAATTATCTGACTGACAGCTGCACCTGATTATCCGACTGACACCGGGTCGTCGTGATGAGAGAGAGTGAGCGTGGAGGTCGGTGCGAAGTCGAGGTCAAGTGAGAGACAGGCGAGGCAAGTGGAGTGGAGTGGTGGCAGTGGATGATACTTCTACTTCTCTGTGATGACAAGCCTCTGGATAGATGAGGGTGTGGAGGATATATGTATCGTACGTATGGATGAGAAAGGGTGTGTGAGAGGTAAGGTCCTGTTAGTGGCCTACCGAATCAAGACTCGAAGCCAGGAGCTCCTCTACTATGGACTTGTTTTAATTGTTTCCACACACGCCGTCAAGGAGTATTTTCGTCGTTCGTCCAATTCCAGTCGCCTGTTTCCAGTAAGGAATCTGGCTGTGGCCGCTGGATGGTTGGCGGTGGTTGGTCCAACGCTGCTGGCCACCGTGTAGTAGGCCGCGCGATGCTTTGCCCCTAGACGCTGGGAAGGGACTGCTGGAATGCTGACGGACCCCTCGTTCCAAAAACGGCCCAGCAAGTGGATGGCAGTTTCAGCCCACTTGCGCAGGGGGGAACAGGGAGGATCGACTGGCAATCGACTGGCGGGGAGGGGATTTGAGATGGGCAGATGGGATGCAGGGAGGAGAGGGGGCAGAAAGGAGGCAGGGTACGGATATGGTATGGCAAGGCAGGGCAAGCAGGGTACCACAGCACCACAAGGGAAAGGCGAGGATCCGGATCTGCTGCAGGGTGGAAGGATAAGATAGGGATGTCGTGAGTCGTCTGGATAGCCGTGGATGGGGCGAAGGGGGTGGAGAGGGAACTGGTCCGTGGCACTGGAGAACTGCGTTGTCCCTTTGCTTGGCTTTCCCTGTACAGTGAGTGCTGTACAGCTGTTGTCAACTTCTCCTGCTTCCGTCTCCTGCTTCCGTGTTTCTGAACTGCGGTGTCCTAAGCCTGTTCGTTCGGTTCGTCGATATATTCTCCGTCAAATCTGCGCCGTATTGCAAGTAGCCAATAGATAGTCAAAGCAAGGTTGGCCTCCCAAGGAATTCCTGAAACCCAAGATATCGATAATCAATCAAATGAACCGTGGTGGTCATAGAACATGCAATAAGTCTCGCAATAATAGTGAGATGCGGAACATGTTTTTGCGAGAGAGCATGCAGGTTCGCAATAGAGGGTGCTGGACTGGATAAATGTGCTCCCCTTCCGTCAGTGAGGGTGAGGCCCGTCGCAGTAATGTATCTAGTCATGCATGCGTGAGGAGGTTGGAGATATCACCGCCAGTTAATTCTTGACATTTCCGCAGATAGAGAGACGGTTGGGGTTGGGCTGCAATCCAGCTAGAATGAGTGAGTTGTTCAACTTCCTGCGTCATAGATGGCGGTGAATGGGAATGCTTCAACGGTCATCCTCACTCTATCATCGATCATGCAGCATGCATTTCCTTGTCTCTTGAGTCAGGAGTGAGTGTGAAGCAGCTGATTGATGGTCGCTTGATGGCGATGGAAAAATCAAGCGAGGTTTAACCCGCCCTCGACTCGGCTGGACTCAGCGATGCGATGTGCGTCGTCGTTCTTCATGCACGCAAAGAGAACATCATCATTCATGCATTCTGCATTCTTGAAATGGGCTGGCGGGCATCTGGCGTTCGGCCACCTAGTCGACACGAATTGATGCCGAGTGCATTACACGTACGAGGAGGCTTTGAAGCCCAAATATCCACCTCTTGACCGCAAACAGAACCTGAAGGAGGCTATGAAGATGAAAGATTCACTTTCTGGGCATCAAAGATCATTGGTATCAAGAGCATCTAGAAGAAAAGAAAGTCATGCAGCTGCGATGATCTTCTCCATCTGAAGTCTCTTCCTGTCCAGTCTACGGATGAGCCATGCCATCCCCTACCAATGCAGCTGAAGTCCAGGCCGGCTTGGGATGGTCTGGTATCGAGAATTTTTGAGGACTTCTAGCCTCCGTCGGCATCTGCGAGCGTTCTGGTTTTCTGGACTTGGTGGCTGAGGGGAGGCGTTGAGAGGCTGGGAATGTACAGGGAGTGACAGACAGGGGCAGAACTATGCTGAGAGTGGACTGGCGGCATTGCGATACCACTAACCGAGAGATCTTCAGGGACCTCGACGGCACTGTGATAGGCTACGAGCCATTGTGTTTTGAAACACTCAGTCATTCTGGACTCGGAACTGTGGACCTGCTGCTTCATCTTGACTGCCACATCATCATTCCTTATTCATCACCAGCGACCACTCTCTGTGCAGAACCTGTCTCCAGCTTAAATCGAAGCCTCATAGGATGAACCAGCTGCATCGAATCAGATACAATCCCGTGCTGGTGAGTGAGTGACCTTCGCTTGTGCCCTTGCCGAGTACAAAGTAAAGGGAATGAATGTCCCCAGAAGCTGGAGAAGCAGACGAACCACAGTCTCCGATTCGTCACCCTATAATTCTCTTCAGGTTCATCTCCCCTAGGTTCATCTCAATCTCCCTCTTCTGCCGCGGCATCGAAACTTCAACTTGAGCTTCAGAGCTGTGGCTGAGCTTTAACCCGGGGTCGACCGACCGCCATCTGAAGCGAGATTTCGGAATTTCAGCAGCGGCCATCCCGACCACAGCGCTTGTATGAACCTCAACCTCCGCGGCTCTTCAATCCTTCATCTGCCCTAGATCACGACATCTACAATACCTCTGTTCCATCAAACGCACGCCAAATTTAATACGTACCTATTTGCAGACGCGCATAGGCAGCCAAACGCCAATTCAACCAGTCAGAATGATGGCGGTTACTTGCTTGAGCGGCTGCGCGGCTCAGCAATCGAGGTTTGGGCAAGCGCTCGTGGAATGACGAGGTTCTATTTCGGGCCTCTTTTCCAAGACTTCATTTCACTGCGAGAATATGCTGAAACAGACCCAGATATCGTTTATTATTATCCGGAAGACTCGCCCGGCGCTCATTTCAAGAAGCGCTCGTGGGGCAAGTGGCCTGCGTCGGTGCGAGCCTCGTGGCTCTGATTGATTTGCGTTCATGCGCGCTTTGTTGGATGTCTTGCATGTCGAGCATTTCCCCAGCCTTATACGTTATTCTGTTTCTTTCTCATGTGTACTCTCAAGGTTGGTGTGGACTTTCGTTAGGAACCAACATTTCTCGGGATATTTCCATCGAGCTGCAGTTCGTGCATGCATCGATCCAAAGCACCGGGAACCAACACTCCCGTGCAGGCATAATTCCTGAAAGCTTCAATTTACGATGTTGGATTTTATTTATTTCTCCGACAGGAACGCAACATTGGAGGTATTTCGATGAAAGCGGAGGATTAATCCTACCCACTGTCTCGGGAAACCTTAAATCCTGTTGTTGTTTGAGAGACTGAAAAAGATGTAGACGATCTGTCATGTTCTTAGAATATCCTCGTATTCCTGCTGTTTATCTGTTGACCATTTCACTCCTTTATATTTGATTCTTCTGTACGAATAAATACGAGTCCTTACCACCGTATCGCAGCCTGTTTATTTCTTTACCAACTTCTATTCCTGTCGTAGCGTTGCATCCGCAATGCTCCCCCAAGAATTTTATCGTAACCATTTTTGAAGCAATGCTAGGTGCTTCCGTGCCTTTCAAGCTAGAAGTTCATCTGTTTTGAACCATAATGTTTCAACCAGCAACACTAGTAAGTAAAGGAAACATATATTGCTTCCATGTGCATGCAGAACATATTCCTATGTTAATATCACAGATTCGTTCTAACAAGAAGATCGTTTTCCGACCAGATTTGTGAACAGTTCAAATTATTTGGCATAGCATTCTTTCCCCTTCTTTCACAGCTTGACTGCTTCACAGCCAAAGAATGCCTCAAGTCGACAATCGAAACTTTCTGGCCACGATTCTCTTCAGTAAGCCTCATAGTTGCGCAGCAAAGTATCCATCCATCCAATTATAGCATCCACGAGCTTGAACTCATGCTTTCCTTTCCAGCCCCAGATCCATCCCTTTTTCCCGTTCAGGAAAGAGGCTTTCACCAACCGTGCACACGCCAATCAGCGGCCCTTCCCATCCCGCTTTTCACAACATTAGCGCTCCTTTCAAACCAATCAAAACCCCTCGCTTCCGCCAATTCAAGCACCTTTCAGCCGCAGCTAGCTGTCGATCAATATAACAAGGCTGAGGGTCTAATCCCCATTTCATTTCTCATCCCTGAACCATTCATCCTTCAACATCATCTCCCCAGACTTGACTCAGCTCGCCCCGGATCGACCAAACTAGCTTCTGATCAATTGAGCTTGAGAAGATGGCACCAGCGATGCCGTGGTTCGGCAGACCGGGCAAGCCAGGCACCATGAAGACCCAGAATCCAGTGTACGACTTCTTCCGTCCCGACCTTATGAGCCAGTCGTATGCGATTGGGGATGTTTACTCGACAGAAGTGGTGCAGAAGGCACAGGAGCAGTGGAATATCATAACGTGAGTTATGTTTTTCGTCCCGAGATTCGAGTCATCTGCATACTGAATTCAAGTAGAAATGACGAGCAAAAGAAATACCCATACCTCACCCACGTGAAGGCCCTGTCGAACACATGTAAGTATTCGAGACACCGATCTTTGGTTCCGATCACCCGAGGGCTTAATCTCATGGTGTTTGTCCACCTTACTCCGAGCTAACTTACCAACAGGGCCACATCTTCGCCTTCTCGCGGATTTCATGGAAGTCAGCACGACCCCGCTCCGTTGGAAAGATTTGAGTACGACGCACCCTACTACTGGTGCCAATCTTAATGAAGAGGAAAGAAAAAAGAGAGCCAAGGACCGGAACGACAGGGCTTCTCGGACCAACGTCATGGTGCTGAAGTATCCTGCAGAAGGCGAGGTGACAGGGACGCCGTGTAGAACGGCTACGGCATTGGTAGCTGCCCTTGAAGAATCCAATTTGCAAGAGAAGAAAGAGGAACGAGGCAGTGAAGATTCAGGTGTAGGCAATGGCAAAGCTCCAGTAAGCCCGTGCAAATTGAGACTCTTTGTTGTGGAGGACCTCTCACGAGATGTGATCGAAGCACTGGGGTCCAAACTCGACATTGAGCCCGCCTTTTTCCGAGAACAAATCGTCGACTATGCTTGGTGCAACATACGGGATCGGTGGCAAGATCCTCCAAATATGAGGGTTGCAGAAGGACATCGACGATGGGTACAGTTGAAATATGTTACTGCGAGGTATTACAAGACCTCTGATGAGTTTACAGAAGGCGTGAAGGAGGCCGAGACGTTCAATGTTCTGAGAAGACCGGATGATGATGTTAATAACAAGGCGGTTTGGGATGATCGGAAGGCCATTGTTGGAATTACGAGGAGTAGAGTCAGCTTTTGGCTGAAGAAAGGTGAGAAAGGTAACGAGGATATCGGTAAGTGCTGTCGATTTCCTTATACTGGATGAACCACACTCCGCGCCATGAATTGTTTGATTGTGACATCAGAACTAATCCTGAGTCTCATAGGCGTCCTCCTCCTTGATCCCACGATTCAGAAAGGCACGCCTCTGTGGTACGGATATCGTAATTGGGAACCCACCCCAAGCATGAACTCACCCAGCATCCCCGCCGCGCCGCCCCGGAAGTCTCTCTTCGAGGATTTTGTCCATTGGGCGAAGAAAGCCCCAGCATCTCAATTCACGAATCTCTCTTCTAGCACGAACACGACCAAGACCGACATGCCGCTTCAAACCCTGCTCTATCTCATCTGTGCCGAATGGCTCGCTATTAGTGACTACATTCGAACCCGTATTGGAATCATCGAATGGGAAATTTCAAATCCTGAGCACTTTCTGAGCAAAGACTTCGGCATTTACGACGCACTAAAAAAACTACACGTGTGGCGTCGTCTCGTCCCTCTTTACCGCGAAATGCTTACTGATTCTCTACAACGAGTCTTTCGCACCCCAGTCCACGACACCGGCACCACCGTGACCATCAACGAAGCCCTGCCTCCAACCTCTGGGCTCCTCGTACAGTCTCTAGCGCCGACCAGCACACATCCAATCGAATCCGACTTCTCGCGGGCTCTCTCTTACATGGAGGAGTACCAGCAACGCATTGACCGACTCACCTCTGTCGTTACAGCCATCATTTCTATCGAAGACTCGCGACGCTCACAAGCCGACAATCGTAATGTGGCGCGGCTGACATGGCTGGCGACCTTCTTCATCCCCTTGAGCTACGTGGCGAGTCTATTCAGCATGCAGGACAACATTGGGGAGTTGAGACCTACCATGAGGCTATATTTCAAGTGGGCAGTGCCTGTGGCCGCGTTTTCGATGATTCTCGCATACGTAACGACGCTGCCATGGGTGCTGGGCTTGTTTAGGCAGATAAGCGGGAAGAAGACTAGGAGGAAGGTTTAGTTGGAGGCAGGTGTATGATCCGTATGAATAAGGTTGGGATGATAGAATTGGCTTGTGATCTTCAGGCGTGTTTCAATATTGTGGCGTATCTCTAGCGTATGAGATCCTAATGGCGGGGTTCTAGCATGATCTAGTGATGAAATTTTCTCTCGAGACATTATCTAGTTGTAAGTTGGCTGTATTACATGTCTAACATCTTTTTGCTCCGGTAGATCCTCGACCACTAACAATTTTTGGGGGAATTTGAGTTAGGCATTACTGATTTATCGGTACGCGAGGGAAGATTTACATGTGCAGGATGATAAGGTTAAGTTGAAAAGATGACTCCGGCGGGCGAGCGGGGTGTTGTGGCGTTTGTTAAAAACTTAACTCGGAACAGCTGAACGTGGATTTGTGTAATTCCCACACTAGACCACAGCTTTGCATGCCAAACTTCTCTTCGAGGGCCCGAAAAAATGGTCTGGACAGGCTGGGGATTTAGACAAGAAGACTCACAATAAAGTGATCCCTTTCATTGTAATTTGTAGCTTGCTCATGCATATCTGCATTGAGTTCCTATCAATTTGGTATCTAGACTTGATGAGTCTGGAATCTGGACCTGTTCTTTCAGATCTTGAGAATCAATATTCGCTGTTTCGTGTCTATGCCTTTGATCTCATGCTAAGCTGAAAATGGAAGATTGACCCTGATATTTCTTCATCTTCATATTCAACGTCTTCCTCACCGACCGCCTCACCCTCAAAATCTACCTCTTCCCACCACTTACCGAATTCTGCATATCCGTATCCTCGTCCTAACTTTATCATATCAGTACTTCTCCAACCTGTCGCGAGGATGGAACCGCTACGCATTCTCGAGTCAGTACCCATGCAAACATAAGTCAAAAAACGAATTGAGCACATTACGAATGCACATACCATAGAAAACACCCATGTCAACTCCTCCATATCTTTCCTTCCCGCTTTCTCGTATAAGTACAGCGCAGTCCACACCCATGACGCCTCCGTCTCATCTCTCGATACCGGCGCCAGGTTACTCAACTTCACTATATGATCCACCTGTTTGCAGAAGGCGAAGTACGCCGATTGCGTTCTCAGCAGAATATCAAAGCCCTTGTATTTCGGCAAGATTCTATGATCAAATGCCGTAGTGACGAGACGGTAAAAAGAGCCGTATGTGGGCGTCGGTGTACCGTAAATCGCTTGGAAGGTAGGCGAGAATGCCAAGTTCGAAGGGCTTTTCAGTGGATTGGTATCAGAAAGCTGGTTCTGGGATGAAGATTGATGATTGGAAATTGTTGGGACAGGAGGGAAGAGGGAAACTGTTTCTGGGAGTTTTTGGCCTGTTGCCCTGCCTGTCAGGATCGCGAGGCATTGGATACCGACGGTATGCTGGAATGTCTCGCAAAGCTCTCCAAGCTGCAGGAGCCCGGCTTGTGGTGTAAGGCTGAGACCTTGGTAGCCGAGCTAGAAGGCAAACCAGGTGTTGAAAAGCGTCATGTTGAAGTGGTACTTCATCCCTAGGTTCGTGTTATCGATAATATCGGCTATCTGGAGTTGCATCAATCGTTCATTTGGGAGGGTGCCGTGGTGCAAAATCCGGAGCCAGATCTCGAGGCTTTTGATTGTGGTGTGGTGTATTTCGAGCTCATTTTGCGGACCAAAAGAGCTGGATTGGAGATGAGCTGCGAAGATCGGGGAGTTGTCAATTAGAATTTGCGAGGACACTCTGATGATAGCATTGTGTTGCACAAGATGGCCCTCGCTTATTCTCGTCATCTCCGAGTCGGGTTCGAAGACTTTGATGTGCAGGTCTCCGATGGGATCGATTTTGATGTTGGGAGGTTGCTGATACTTGTCAGACACGAGATTCGGGGAGGACTCAGGAGTGTACTTGCAGCCATAGCTATGGAGACTTCGAAGATAATTTGAGAAGAATCCATCGAAATCGAGGTTGCAAGAAAGCAGGACGCGAACAAAAAGAGTAGCGTGGAATTGGTTTTGTGTATTTTGGAGGGAGGAAAGTGATTGTTGTGGAGCGGGGCTGCTCTTAAGTAGGAAACGGATCCATGCCTGGAATCTAGGCGCTGCATTGTTTAGAATATTGATTTGAACCTGGTAGCACTGCTTACGAAGCCTTATAGAGCACTCGTAACCTCAAATGCACTATCAGGCGGTCTTATTGTTGTTTTTATTATTCTCAACAATAAGGGACAGGCTAGTGCTAACTCCTCTCATTGGTACCTCGGTTTGTTTACTTCTAAGCGAATATGTCGAATCGGCATGCTCAATGCAAGTAAAGCCTGCTGCTACCTACATGTATTCGCTTATGCCCACCGCCCTAGCTTATTCCTCGGAATTGTATACCGTCACCTTCTTTCTCAACTCGTCTAACCTTTCAACCACTTCTTCAACGCAGAAACCTTCGCACTATCACCACCAACCTCGTCAACTCTTGGCGATCCGACCTTCTCGTCTTCAATGCCCTCAATAGCACCGGTTGGAGTAAGTCCCATCTTCATGATTTCTTGATCCGTGAAAGTTCCATAAACATCTGCGTCGTCAAAATCGCCAGCCCCTTCGACCGGGAAGACAGTGCTGAAGAAGTAGAAGAGTAGGGCGCTGATCGTAAAACCTGGCAGTGCAATGTCAGTAACTTGCACTGTATTTGAATCAAGAGCACGTGGGCTGACCGAGGAAGAATGCCATGTAATACAGCTGATAGAGTGGTCCCGGTCCGTCTGTGACTTTTTGCACACTCAAAATCAAGCCGCCGATGGTAGGTGCCCATCCTGCTATCCAGGCCGGTAGCACGCGCCAGTTTATACCGTGCCAGAACCAGTAGCTTGATCCTTCGGGATGGTAGAGATGTGTAAGTTTGATCTTCTGATGTCTGATGAGGTAGTAGTCTGCACACATAACGCCCATGATTGGCGCAAGGAAAACAGAGAAGGAGCTGAGCACTGTGACGAAGGTTGCAGCTCGGTTGATGAGCTGCCACGGTTGCACGACCCTAGAGACTCATCAGTCTTGCGTTTATAAGTCTGGGAGATAATTGAGGAGCCACTTACCATGCTGCCATGAATGTTATGATAGCGCCACGACGGATGTCGATATATCGAGGGAAGAGTCCTGCAAGATCTATCCCTCCTGCAACGGCATTGCCCTTGAGTTGTCAGTTGTACTTCCGATGATGTTCTTTGGAACTCTTACACAAATATTCTCAAACATAGAGGTCATTCCAAAACCGAAGGCGAGGAAGAAAACACCTGCTCGTGCAGCCGACGAGCCCTGGCCATGATCCATCATGACCATAAGAAGATCCGGTGCTAGATCCCATCAGTTTCGTCCCTCCTCGGCTCGCGCGAAAGACTTACGATTCCAGTAAATCTCTCCATAGATCTTCTGACACGCGGCAGTTGTCACCAACCCCACGAACGATACCATCGTTCCGGTAAGCCACAGACAAGAGATCGTGCCAATCACGTATCCTTTCTTGGACTTCGCATATCGCGAGAAGTCACTACCGTTCGTCATACCAGCAGCTTTTTGACCGATAGCTTGGTTGATACCCGCCAAGATTAGCCATGAGGTGTTCCATCTTGAGGTTGAAGGGACATCAGAGCCTTTGGTAAAGACCGGACCAACACCTTTCGCGACAGCAAGAGACCAGATCACTAAGTGTATGTAGTTAGCGAGACGAAGCTTGGTTCGGGAACGGAGATAATGTACTCATGCAAATCATTCCCAGTCCACAGTAGATTGAGATGAACTGGAAGGGTCGCTTAAAATATTCGGGCCGGATGAACAAGAAGGGTATCGAAATCACCCAGAAGACGATGAATCCAACCATTTCATACGTTGTGGTTGGAACATTGGAAGCCAACGTGTTTGGGATCTTTGCGAAAGACGGCCAGATCGCTGTGATACAAACCCTGTACCAATATCAGTAAAGTCTAGGCAACAGTTGTGCCGTCATGAAACTTACGTAGCAAGCTTCCCTCCATTCCAAGCTGGGCAAAGTCAGTCTGGCAGCAATTCTTAAGACCAGTCGTCTGCTTACTTTGTACGGCGTTCCAAATAAAGTTCAACAATACTCGCTGCAAGAGCGGAATATAACTTCCTCTCATTCCCCATGTGAACCTATTCTGGATAGTGAAGCCAATGTGCCATGTCAATCCACACCAAGCGACAAAGCATGCGAAGATAGTGATAACAGCTCTTGAAATGATGATGACCGCCATAGCTTGACCGACAGAGAGTCCCTGAGCTGTGCGCTTTGTTAGTGATCTGATTGTTTGTGTATCTTTGGAAATCTTACTCAGGTACGTATTTGGAGTCTGCCATGTTGCGATGTTGAGCGAAGACAAAGTCCAATATCCGAAGTAATGGAAAGCACCCCAAGTCCTCCGAGCTGGTGGCAAGGGAATCAAATCTCGGTTGCTCCATGCATCTGTTTGTTCATGTTTCTCTTCATCGCCTTTGAGGACAACTGCCTCATGGACCCGTCTTACTACTGAAGACATGATTGATGCTGCGATTGAGGATGCAGAGAGGGCAATGGGTGATCTTGGAGAGACATAGCAAGTTTAAAAGCTAACCCCACATGAGTGAGTCCATGGTCTCGCGCAGCTCTCCAATCCCATTCTTGTTATCTTCCAACTGTCGGCGCCGATCCGACATCCAGCTCGTTTTTGGGCACACTTTTGGCCGCGCCAAGGTTATAAGAACCATTTGTCGGCCGAGTTCATGCCAAGTACAGACTATCGGGCAAGTAAGAAATGGAGCAGATCGGATTGTCCTTAGATGGCCGAAAATCGAAAGGTGGGATCCCGAAAGTGGGAGGGACGACCAGAGTGAAGCGACCACGTGAAATCTAACCCAAGCCTAGATGAGAGGTATATTTTCTTCGGACAGATACAGAGATTCACGAAACAGGCGATTCATACGTTTCAAATCATTCTTCATAATGACGAGGAATTTGAGAATCGGTGTTGATGTAGGAGGGCAAGTTATCGCTTCCCTTTTCCTCTTGACGATCAAGCGAATGCCAAGCTAACAAAAGCTCAGAACAAACACAGACGGCGTGATCCTCGATCCGACGCGATCAGCTGAACCAAATCGGGGCATCATTGCCTGGCACAAAGCATCCACAACCGGCAATCCAAGCGATGGCATCAACAATGCCATCACGGCAATGTTCGAGGAGTCCAAGGTCAACCCTGAAGATGTTGCCAGCGTCACGATTGGAACCACGCATTTCATAAATGCTGTTGTAGAAGGCGACCAAGCACGACTTGCAAAAGTCGCTGTCGTGAGACTCTGTGGTCCTTTCTCGAAAGGTGTTCCGCCTGGGATTGACTGGCCTGTGAGGTTGAGAAACCTCATCTGTGCATACCACTGCCGCGTTGACGGAGGTCTCGAAGTAGACGGAGAACTCATCTCGGAGATAGATGAGAGTCAGATACGCCAGCAGGCTGAGATTATCAAGTCTAAAGGCATCAAGAGCGTAGTGATCAACGGGATTTTCAGCCCTGTCGATGTGGTTTACAGACAAGAAGAATCCGCCGCTGCGACCTTCAAGGAGTGCTATCCCGAGGCGGATATCGTCATTTCCAAAGATGTTGCCAATCTCGGATTTCTTGAAAGGGAAAATTCTGCTATCCTGAACGCCTCGATCCTACCTTTTGCTAGGAAAACGATAGCCTCATTCCAAAGCGCAATTTCGCGACTTGGTCTGAAATGTCCAGTCTTCATCACGCAAAACGACGGTACGATCTTACTCGCCAGCAACGCCTCGAAGCTGCCTATCCGAACTTTCTCCAGCGGCCCCACGAACAGCATGAGAGGAGCCGCTTTCCTCACTCAAAATGATATCAAAGAGGCTATGATGGTGGTAGATATTGGTGGCACCACAACCGATGTGGGGTTACTGCTTGCAAATGGATTCCCTCGACAGGCTGCTGCTTTCAGTGAAATTTCGGGAGTGAGGACGAATTTCTCGTATCCGGATGTTCGCAGTATTGGACTTGGAGGTGGATCGATTGTTAGGAGGCGAGAGGATGGAACGATGTCTATTGGTCCTGATAGCGTGGGGTATCAACTGCCTCAGAAAGCGATGGTTTTTGGCGGGGATGTTGCCACTGCTACGGACTATACGGTCTTGGGCGGAGGATGTGAAATTGGCGACCGGTCTTTGGTCGCAGACAAGCTCGAAGGCCACGATGACTTCAAGGCCGTGGTGAAGCAGATGCTCGAACGAGTCATCGATACTATGAAAACTTCAGCTGAAGATATTCCTGTGCTTTTGGTCGGAGGTGGTGCAGTCATTGCTCCAGATGAGTTGAAAGGAGCGAGCAAAGTTGTGAAGCCAGAATGGTCCGGGGTAGCGAACGCGATTGGAGCCGCTACTGCGAGAGTCAGTGGGATTATCGACACGATTCAGTCTACGGAATCGAAGACTTCAAAGCAGGTGATGGAGGAGATATCTAAGACGGCTATTCAGAAAGCCATCGACAATGGAGCGAAAGCGGAAACTGTTCAGGTCGTTGAGATGGATCATCTGCCTCTCCAGGTGAGTTTCCGTGATCAGAGGAGATCCTCTCTAACAGATCCTAGTATATTGCGAATAAATCAAGATTTATCGTCAAAGCCGTGGGAGACTTCGACTTTGATAAGAAACTTCCTGCCGAGAAATACTTTGTACCTGCAGATAACGTAGAGGACCAGATGTCAGAATTCGAGAAACAAACCTCCCAACCGAACGAGGCAGAATTAGAAGATATTGACATCACATCTTACATCCCACATATTCAAGGCAGAGAATGGATCATTTCCGAAACAGATCTCGCTTGGATCAGTACCGGATGCTATATTCTCGGGACAGGTGGAGGAGGATCTCCCTACGGTCACATGTTGAGACTCCGGGAAATCATGCGAAGTGGTGGCGTAGTGAAAGTGATCTCGCCAGATGACCTCCAAGACTCGAATCTTGTGGCCTGTGGTGGAGGAAAAGGGTCCCCTACAGTATCTATTGAGAAGCTACCTGGTGACGAGTAAGTCCATCAAGATGTTGACCTGGTGCTCGCTAACTTGATAGGATGATGCAATCCCAGACAGAACTGTATGAGTACATGAAAGTAAAGCCAGACGCTGTCATCGCATTGGAGATTGGTGGTGGGAATGGCCTACAGGGCATGATACTCGGTGCATCGACGAATATGAATCTTCCGACGGTCGATGGCGATTGGATGGGCCGAGCATATCCCGTTGCGTGGCAGACGACACCGGTTGTATTTGAAACAAAGCCCGTGTTCTTACCTTCCACAATATGTGACGGGAATGGGAATGTCATGGTAAATACCCAGATCAGTTGAAACTTTCGTGACTTGTCTGACTCGTCACACAGTTGATGAAAGAAGCCAAATCGGAAGTAATGGTCGAGCGAGCATTCCGCGCGGCACTCTCTCAAATGGGCTCCCATGTAGCATGTGCGAAAGGACCAGTAACAGGAGCAAACACCAAGAAATGGGTGGTCGAGCACACGATCTCTCTGTCGTGGAGGATAGGTCGGGCCGTTGCACTTGCCAGGCGTTCAAATCGGATCGATACTGTGGCCGAATCTATCATTGAGGAAGCCGGGAGCGGGAAGGTGCTATTTCGAGGAAAGATCGTGGGGGTGGAGCGGAGTTTGAAGATGGGGCATGTGTATGGAGAGGTGATCATTGAGGGCGAGGATGGTGCGAAGCTGAAGATCCCCTTCAAAAATGAGAACATCGTAGCAATAATTGAGGAGGAAATTGTGTGCTCGGTGCCGGATCTGCTATGCGTAATTGATGCGCAGAATGGAGAGGCGATTGGGACCCCTGAGTATCGGTATGGACTGTTGGTGGTTGTGCTGGGAATTGTTGCGTCCGAGAAGTGGACTTCTACGGCTCGCGGATTGGAAATCGGAGGGCCAAAGGGCTTTGGGATGGACATTGAGTATAAGCCTTTGGGCGTGTTCAGAAAGCCGAGAAGTGTTATCGATGAATATGGGACATAATAATTTTGAGGTTGAGATACCCTTTACTTTTAATGGACCAGAAGTAGAGCAGCATCCTGGAGAGCCACACTCTCATCGAGATTTTCGCTTAGCCCAATTTGAAAACAAAACACAGCCCAAGATCGCAGTTTACTTCAGTTTTGAAATACCGTCCGAAACATTGTGGCATCCGAGATAAGATCCTTTTCTAGATCCGGGAATAATTGAGAGTGCCACAACATCCACGCTCAGCTGTTCCGAATTCTATATCTGGCAAAAGCCACATTCCCATTCTGACTTATCTAGCCATCCCTTACCTCTTAGGTGCCACCCAAACCACTCCTCCCATCTCCTAGCCTCCATCCTCCGAACTCCCTCGCTCGGCAGTCTGTTCCCGTTTTCACGAGGCAGTAGCTGAATAACTGCTTACTCAAGTTCGAATATATTACTTCAACGAAAAATGCTTCTATACACAGTTTTCCGATTGGTCCCCTTGGATAGCATGTGAAAGGTTATGTGTAAAATGTTGGACATCTCTGCAGAGTAAGCTACGATGCGGATTCGCTCTCTAATTCTGCTGTACGACCAATACCGACCAACTTCCTGACGAAGGTTAATCTGACCGCAGGATGCAAGGGCTACCTACCCGTCTATGCGATTGGATTTTAGACTTGAGATTCGCGAGTGGGTGCGATGTTGGGAAATCGGATCTTTAACGAGCGTGAGGAGGGGATTTGCGACTCTGGGGGTACAAATAGCTGTATGTACTTTAGTGGACATGGGACATTTATTGCCTCTAATGAGTCTTGCTTCGGGATGTTGGATATGGTATGAGATATTTAGTATTGTTAACTTTGTTGGTTAGAGTGCTCTTCGTTTGGGGTATCGTATCCATCACTTTCCTCCTCTTCTTTTCGAACACAGGTAGAATTAAATACAAAGAAATGAACCCCGTGTCTGCCGCCAATTCTTCACATCCAATGTCCCCAAGCCTCCGAACCATCTATCCTAACCCAAAATAGAGAATAAAAGCGAGAAGTTGTGAAATCCAGGAGAATAGGAAGGAGGACTTCAATTATTCATCCTCATCCCAACCCCCCTGCTCAATCAGAAATCTCACAATCCGATCCTTCACCCCCGTCAACTCCCTTCCCAACGCGCTACTCCACAGCTCCTCCACACACCTGACCTTCTCCTTAAGATCATCCGTCAAGCGCACTTCCTCATCCTTCTCCACCTCCCTCAACTCCGCCTCGACTTCTTCCTCGCTTTCACCCTGGGCTATCCTTTGCGTACGCATCAGCCTGCAATTTGCAAGCGTGACGCCACTCTTGACTTCATGTAACAAACACAGCAAATTCGTTTGGCTCTCGATGAATTGATATGTGCTTTTCTCGCAGTGACCAAGCAGACTGTACAAATATTGCATCGGGAAGGCGTAGTAACTAGGATTCTCCTCATATTCCGCGGCCGGGATCTGGATCGCGAAACTTTCGTCTATGCGACTGGGTATCTTATCCGTGATGCGGCTGAGAGAAGGCGCAATGTCCCAGAAAGCAGAAAGCTGCACTTCGACGCCTCGGACGACGTTCTCTTCGATGATGTCCATGAACTCCTCTGTACGTTTGAGCACTTCTTGCTCGAATGCGAGTTTCCGCTTTGAGGCATCTTCAGCGAAGAAGAGCTCTGCATTAAGTACTTTCTCGTCGTTGCCTGCGAGACGGTAGGGCGTGATCACCATGTCTCGGTAACGGTTGTTGCGGTCGCTGAGGAGATCGAAGAGTTCTCTGTGGAGCTGTTCACGGGCCTCAAATATCCATTTTAGCAGGGTGAGTTTCTCAAGGAGCTCAGGCTGCTCATCGCCTTCTTCTTGGGTTAGATTAGGTGACTGCTGTTGTGCGTCGACGAAGAGCTTGGAGCGCAGCTGCTCGAAGAGCTCGGTGGAGCGGTTGACCCGATCCATTAGAAGGTCATTGAGGGGGATTACGACCTGAGATTGGAATAGCTCGAAGTCGAGTTTGGAGGCTTCTTTAGTCTTCTCCTGCTCGGTGGCTAAGGCTGTGGCTTCGACTTTGGCGGCATCCGCGTAGGTCATATTTCCCGAGCCAATTTCGCGTTGAATGTTGATTCGGAGCGAGTCTCGACGTTTCTTGGTCTCGGCGGCGAGGTCATCTTGAATTTGTTTGCTGTTGGTTGAGAAGCGCTCTTTGGTGGCTTCGACTTCGGTGAAGTCGCTGAGTACGCGCACGACGGTGCGGATTGATGTGAGGTCTGGATGATTGTTGTTCACAGCTGGATGGTGGCGAGGATATGGAGGAGGTAGTGTAACAAGGCGCGAGACATCCAAATGATTAGGATTTGGCGTCGTAGGTGCGGGTGAAAATGGTGCCGGGGATCTGGCTGAAGCCTCCTGAGGCTTGGAAGAGGATGATCTATTATTCGGCTCATGCCATCCCACCTTCTCTGGTGGATACTCGTTGGCTCCATACACCTTCTGCTCGCTGCTTGGCTCAGACAAATCGATCCCCTTGCCATTTTGATTCGCTCTTGGATCGCCATTTCCGTATTGCAACGACTCCCGTAATTCTCGGGGCATGCCCATGTATTTTGATTCTCGCTTTGATCGTTCCAATCTCATTGAGGGAGTGCCGTTTGAACCTTCCTGGCTGACTTCCCACCATCTGCTGGACGGTCGCCCCCTCGAATCTGAACCATCTGGGGCCTCACTCACACTCATGCTGGGGATTGGCGATAGAGAAGGCATGTAGCCAGTCCACCAAGTTGATTCTGGTCGGCCGATCGCAGGCGATGATGGAGTTGAGCCAGAAGACGGCTCTTGTGCTGTCTGCAATTTGGGAGCGTCGTGCAAAGCTGCCATGAGTGAACCTCGATGTGATCTATTTGCCATGGGCCCAGGAGATCTAGGACCAGTTGAAGATTCCGGAGTCCAAGCACTTGATCTTGATACAGTAGATTCTCTCCTTGGGCTGCTGTAGGGTCGAAAAAGATCGCGGGTTAGCTCGAGGATTTCAGACCCCATGTCATCGATTGCAGAAGCATATCTTTCTCTTCGCAGGCGAGATTCAGTGACAATGAATTCAGCAAATATCCGGACACGTTCGCCATCAGTCGCTGCAGCTGCTTCTTTTTGTGCAAATGCCTGGTGTCTTTCTACAGCTGCCCGCGAAAATTGCTCTGCTGGCGAAATTTGAGACATTTGACTGTGATTTGATTGCCGAGACCCGGGCCGTGACGGTGTCAATGGTGCGATAGTTGTATTATCATTGTTTGGTATGTGCAGTATATGTGACACTGGTCGACCCGGAGAGCTCATAGTAAGTCTAGATTGTGGTGGAGGGGTGGGCAATGCCTTCGGGGGAATAGCTGGAGAACCCTCGATAAAAGCAGCTTTTATTTGGCCTGGAGAGAATGGTGGGGTAGGAGCTTCAGGTCGACTCGAAGAAATAGGCGGACGAGGAGTTGAACCCCTGGAACCAGTTCCTGGGCCTCCTTGGACAGGAGTGTTGTGCTGAGACTCAGCAGATCTCGGTGTCTCTACATGATGTGATCTTGCACTTCTCGGAGTCGACCGTGTGATTGTTGGTCTCCGAGTAAGTAAAGTCTGAGGCAGAACAATATCTGAAGGCGTGATAGCCTCTGCCCAGGGATTGTTGGAGGGCTCTTCCGTAACAGCACTTCGTCTGGTCTTACTTTCAGTTCTTCTTTCCCGAAGACTTTTCTCCCCTCTCACGGCATGAGCTCTGGCCAACCCCGATGAGCTTGAACCTGAATTTGATTCGGCGGCTGTACTCGACCCGACGCTCGATGTATCAATATGCAAGCCTCGATTAGGGGATCTACCCCTGCCAGCAATATCTTCATCTACCCAGCCTGCAGGAGTTGGCGGGACCGGGCCTAGAGAAGACATTGGACCGGGCCTCCTCGTTGGTGGAGAGACAACACGATCGGTCGATCGACTCATGCTCTGTGACCTGGAGGATGGCGGAGGAGGTCCTGGTGGGGGTGGTGGCAGTGGCATTCCTGGTTCCCATCTTGACGTTGATGAACCACGCGAGCGAGATGAGGAGGGAGTACTGATAGCACCAGTAGATGCAGCTCTTCGAGAAGCTGGTGGTCGTGACTCGGCAATTATTGAACCCTCCTCCTCTGATGATGGCGCTTCAATAGAAATTGGCACTGGCCGCCGTGACCCTGAGGCATGATCTCTATTGATTTCTGGTGAGAGTCTTGGTGCTTCTTGTTGTGCAGGTTGTGCAGGTCTCCTGGAAAAGGAAGATATATTAAACAAATGTGGTGTTCTATCACTAGAGCCAGCACGTTGCCGAGTATTTGGAGGAGGCGGAAACGTGGGGTTTGATGTAGGTTCTGGAGAAGATCGGTACTGATTTGATGGTGAAAGTCGAGAAGCAGGTGAAATCCCAGATGATGGCTCTTCATTCATAATCATCGACGTTCTTTGTGACCTCGGAGGGCTGTAAGGCGGAGGAGGGGGTGGAGTAACTAAGGGGAGCTAGTTAGCCTCTCCACAACTATAATTAGACAACACAGCAGTCCACTAAGAAAGACATTTCACAGAGAAAGAGACTGTGCATACTCTCTACATCTTGAGGACGTGCTGAAGAGTGTCCCGAGGAGAAATGAGTGCTGCTGTCTGGTGTGACACTGGGTGAATTCGACCATTGTGCTGGATTGTAAGCGGATGTCCTGACAGCACTGACTGGAGTGAACGACGACGGGTTGTATCCAAAGGGAGCACTCAGGGACGTTGACGACAAGGCCGAACTAGGCGTCTGATGGTGAGGCTGATGTTGAGGGAGGTTGAGTGAAGTCGTCAACGGGTCCAGATTCAAGCGTCGACGTGCTGCCTCTCGCAAAGTCGCCATGATAACAAAGTGATCTCCAAAAATAGCAACTCCTTTTCGCCTATCCTATCCTATCCTACTTGGTTCCTGTCCTGTCGGTTAGACGTGCACCCAGCGAAGGGCTCTGGTCTTCGTCTGGCGGCGACGACTCTGGCCTGAACACATCTGGTCCCAGAAAGTATGAGAGAAGATTGAGGCTCGTCGTTGAGCACGAAACGAGACCGAGCAGGATGGATGGAGGGGTTCCGGCCATCTTAATGGCCTCCTTAGGACCCCTGTTCGTGCTGCTCAGCGCTGCAATCGAGGAAGAAATGCTGCTGTACGACAGGGGTACTAGCGGGTGCTAGCCCCATGCACAGACGGGGATATCCATTTTTGGCACACTTGCTGATTGGCCGGTCTGCGTGACATGTGGGTAGCCTTGCTTTGGCTGCCCAGCCTGCATCCAATTAGGCTTCGGGACAGTGCGGTAGAAGAGCGACAGGGCGCTTATCAACTTGAACCATCATGCAAAAGATTGTGATGGGGTGAGGCGGACGTGATGAGGAGAAGCTATCACTATCACAACCGACTCACCACAGAGTGAAATAAGCTTTCCGCCATTCCATGCCCCTCACTATGAAATGCAAGAAAAACTCATGCGAGTCGGCACGACAGGTATCTAAATCTGGTATCCCGCCACCCATCGGTTACCTCTCAGCCGGCACAGACACACGGGGACCTTCAGGAGGCTGGTTCATTGGGCATCCTCAAGGACTTGTGTCATGTACTGTATGTGGTATTCCCAAGCTTCGATTGCATTGTAACCTAATGTACATGCAGACAAGGTGCTAAAAGGCATGAAAATATAGAGTACGGCACTCATTCGGACCCTGCTGAAATTCTGCAAGGAGCTAGAACTTATCTCGTGATCGGCAGTCGCCTCATATGAGGTGAGTTGAGGACGGGTGAGGTCAGAGTTGGAGACGAAAATAGATCCCGTTAAGTGTAACCTCGCTGTCCCATTGGAGTGGTTGGTGGCGGTCCTCAACTTCCTTAACTCTTCCAGAAGAAGAAGAGACGGCACAACAACTCATCAACTTGTCTAAAGTTGGATATTTAAATATTCCACTCATGTTCCTTGAGATCTGTGGCGTTCGATATGACAATCTCGAAGACCTCGAGTTGCCTTGTTAATTCTCCGATGTATGTTGGTGGGTGGGGTCTGCAGAAGCATGTTTCCCAGAATAGCCGTCTGGTTTCCAAGACACGCTTGCCGGATGAAGGTGTTATTAGTCGAATTGTGCGAGCTCAACGTATGAAGCAAACTCTCAAAAGAAGTTTTTGCATGATATTCTCGATCAAAGAAGAGAATCCGCTTGATGCGACTCCTTTCGTACTGAAGCTCACATAGTAGATAGCGTAATCTTAGCAGAGCTTTGACGTTCTCTAGCAGTCCCTAGACTATGACACAATAACGATAAGTTACAGCAGCATCAGGGTTAAAGACAATGAAATACTCAATTGTATGATTGTTGTTGTTGGGAGGGAATTGAGGTCTCTGAAATGAAGGTCGACATTGTCCAGGCCAAAAAGAAAGAAGCTTGGGCCACTTAATTCTAGCGCATCTTCTGCCCTCTTCGGCCTCTTCTCAACGACATAGAATGCTATACCGCGAAAGCTTGTTTGACTCCGAATTCCAGTATAAGCTGGTTCATTCTCCAGGTTCTGAATGTACTGAGAATGACCGAGAACAACTGAAACAACATAGTTCTTAGGGATCTACGTCGATTAATCCTCCCACTGCAAGAGAAGAATGATGCACACCAGACAGAGTCTGATTTCAACCGTTGCGAGGAAACTACTGTAGACTACATAGCTCAAGTGTCAATCGAGGTGAGTGTAACAGAAGTATGGAAGATCCGATGCTTGGATGCTAGGAAAACTTGACAAGACTGATATGATATTCAAGCCCTTGCACGAGTTCTACATCTGTGAAGTGCTGGGCTAAAAACCCGCCTTCAAAAATACTTGTATGCTTGCTTGAGAACAAGACCTAACATATGACTTCTGTGAACGATAACTAAGTACTGTGCAGTATATCAAGTACAGTCCTGAGTGCAGGCTGAGCGTTTGGTGGGAATACATGTGAAAGAAAGTGAAAGAGTTCTTGTGACTGATGACTTGGCAATGGATTGCTAGGTTCTTTCGTGGATCATCGACCTCCTTTACCATCGACTTTGGTTTAGACTTGAGAAGACTTTGTGTAAATCTGTGTTCAACGGTGAGAACATCACAAGGCTCTGTTTGCGGGTCAGACGGAGGAGAACAAGACAAGAAGGCTGGAGAAAAGGCTGTGTGGAAAATCAGCCAAGCATTTGCCACTTGGCTTCCAAATGCTGATGCTCTTCGTCCCAACATCGTCAGACAGAGCAAGACTGAAATCTGCATTTGAGAACATGATTTGAAAGAGATGAGAAAACAAGTCAATGTTAAGAAAACAGTGAAATATGAATTATTTGTAGGACAGTGCAAGGCTGAATGAACTCTGATGCCGTTGATATTCATGTCGCATGGTTCGGTCCGGTCGGTGAATCAATGAAGTGATGGAAATGCGGGCCTCCCTCCTCAGGCTTGGCGGCTGCGCATGCTGATGACTTTAGCGCTTCTTGCCTTCGAGCTCGTCGTCACAGCCAACCCTCCGCATTAAAAACGCCCAACCCGACTGATTATGCCTTCCCACAACCATTGAATCAGTCTCCGCCATCTCGTCCAAACCACGCCTGCTTAATCTTTCCTTCTAATACTCTTTCTTTGTCTGTCTAATCGGTGCGGGGCTTTCTGTTGACCATCCCGCCATCTCGAAGCGACTCAGGACGGCGACTCCTCTAGACAGTGGTACGGGCTACACTTCACACCTAGAGGAACCTGCCATCGTTCAGGAATTCGGCCATCTCTTGCGACCGTGATATCCGAAACCATCCGCCGTTGAACCCATTAGTTAACATAAGCGTTTCTCGACCCTGTCGCAAAGATGTCGAAAGTCATTAGAAGCGTCAAGAATGTGACGAAGGGCTACTCTTCTGTACAAGTGAAGGTCCGGAATGGTATGGAAACTGTCTATTCTGGACTTGGTCCTAGCTAATGTATGATAGCTACCAGCAATGACCCGTGGGGGCCTACTGGGACGGAAATGAGCGAAATTGCCCAGATGACATTCAATTCGTATGCAAGCATCCTCGCCAAACGTGACCACTATCTGATATTCGCCATTTAGGTCGAACGAGTTCTACGAGATAATGGATATGCTGGATAAGCGATTGAACGATAAGGGAAAGAACTGGCGCCACGTATTGAAAGCTCTCAAGGTTCTCGATTATTGTCTTCATGAGGGCTCAGAACTGGTTGTCACTTGGGCGCATAAGAACATCTACATCATTAAGACCCTGAGAGAGTTCCAGTACATCGATGAAGACGGCCGGGATGTTGGGCAGAATGGTAGGAATCAGCTCACGAAGGCATTGGTGAGATCTGGCTAACCGGGTTTCAGTTCGGGTGTCTGCGAAAGAGTTGACCTCACTCATCCTAGACGAGGAGAGACTACGTGCCGAGCGTAGTGATCGGAAGAACTGGAAGTCGAGAGTTACTGGTATTGAGGAGTTCGGCCCGCAGGACCATCAACCCCAACGACGGGCGACTCGACCACAACGCGCTCAAAGAGCCGATGAAGAGGACGCCGAATACAAGTTAGCCATCGAGGCTAGTAAGTATCAGGAGGAAGAAGATAGGAAGAAGCGCCAAAGCCGAAACGGAGAGCCTGAAGATGATGATCTTGCGAAGGCAATCAAGTTGAGCAAGGAGGAAGAGGAGCTTCGGCGAAGAGAGCTAGAGGAGCAAAACGCAGCAAGTCTATTCGACGACGACCCCATTCAGACTGCTCAACCTACCGGCTTTAACCAAGGTTACCAGCAACAGACCCAAGTTGACTGGGCAGGAAACCCAATTGACCCGAATATGCAGCAACAACAAACTGGCTACATGAACAATATGTATACTGGGTACCAACAGCAGCAGCCAACTGGCTACCAAAATGGATATTCAAACGGCTTTGGTGCGCAACCAACAGGTTTCGATCCCTATGGACAACAGCAACAACCACAACAGCTGCAACCACAGCAAACGAGCTTCAATCCATATGGCCAACAAAGTCCATTCCAGCAGCAACCGCAACAACAACCCGAACCTCTTATTCCTGCTAGCACGAATAATCCATGGGCTACGAACTCTCAGCCTATGGCAATGAAGCCGACCCCGACTGGATCTAATAATCCTTTTGCGACTAGCTTCGCTCGTCCCCAAACCGCAACTCCAACCAAGCCATCTCTCTCCACACTCCAAGAGCAGAAGACTGCCACCTTCAATAATAACAGCTACAACCCAGTCGCTTCTTTTCAACCACCTCCAAAGGAACAAGATCCCCACCACGCGCGACTCAACGCTTTGCTCTCAAGTGGCGATGGTATGGATACATTCGGTAACACTGGCGAGATGAGAATTCCAGCTCAGCACACCGCACCTGGAACCTTCGTCAACAGTGCAGGCGCAGGACTCGGACGACTCACCGGTCAACAAACCGGTACCAACCCGTTCTTGCAAAATCAGTATACTGGCATGCCGCAAACACAATATGGCGCTGCAGGACATCAAATTCCGGCTGCTACGGGACCAGCTGGTATGTCCAATGGCTTTGGTGGTGGATATCAACAGCAGAACGCAAATCCGTTCGGCCAGAGACCGCAACAAAACAATGGGCAGGGAGGTGACTTGATCCAGTTTTAGGGGTTCCAAGCTGGGGAAGTGTGGAGAGTGGAAATTTTTGAGTTGATACCTTCATTCATGCGGATTTGAAAGGGATGAGATACGCATTGCGTACTTGCTTGCCTGCATGCACCCATTTGTTATTCTTCTAGCAGGCGTGCAAATGATACACTTCGCTGGGACTGGAACCGTTTTTCTGATGGATGGAAGAAAGGATGGCATGACAAGTCATGTCACTGACGGATGGATGATTGACGGATGGCTTGGGGACACCTTTTTCTACGTTATTTATTTGTTCATTGTGTTTAGATTGAGTGATGGGAGGCGAATCAATTCACGAGCAGCGATGGCATATTTTGACTTTGATCAATTGCGACTGTGCGCTTCTTTGTCACTCTCCCGGGTGCTCGAAATCACGGTGAAGTTTAGATACAGGGAAGAGAAGCATGATTGACTAGACTACCCACAGCGCCTAGACTCCTCGCTCCTTGTAAAAGTACCAAAAACATGCAAATAAAACTAGATGCCAAAGGGCACCTTTTCTCCCTCTCGCGCCAGCCCGCCCTAAGTCCAACAAACCCATACCAAAATAAGACTCGCAATACAAGTAATTTTTGCTCAACTCATACAAATCCCTACAAACTCATCCCTCCCTACACCCCCTTTCCCTTCCAAATCAAATTCCTCAATCATAGCCACCAACTCCTCATCTTCCAACCCCTCCCCCAGTTCCCTCGCAACCCTCCTCAAATCCTCCAGTGTAATCATCCCCTTGTCATCCGCATCAAACAGCGCAAAAGCCCTCAATATCTCGTCCCTCGGATCCCGCTCACTAATCAATTTCGCAGCAATAGTCTGGAAACTCGGGAGCGTCAAAGTGAGGCGTCCAGGAGGAAGAGGTTCGTTCGGGTTGAGTGGGTTGTTGGCTGCCGAGTGGGGAGCAGCGAAGGCGTTTTGTGGTCTGGATGGAGGCTGAGATGGGGGGTTGGAGGGAGTGAGAGGGGGGACGCCGTGGGTGGAGAGGAGGGCGAGAATTTCTGATTTGGGGAGGTCGAAGCCGAGGGCTTTGAGGGCGACTTTGAATTCGTGGTAGTCGATTCGGTGGTCTTTGTCGAGGTCGAAGAGGGAGAACTGCGAATGGACATAGTTGTGTTAGCAGTGGGTTTCTCTGATGTGGAATGGAAACGGGAATGGGAATGGATTTGTACGTACAGCTTCGTTTATCTCCTCCCTTTGTTCGTCGGATACTTGTGGCACTTCGGGTTCTTTGCTCTCCCGCTGTTGTTGCTGCTGGCCTCTCTCGCGATCCTGTCTTTCTCTATCACCACGCGCCGATTCTCGGCCTGCTGGATGCGCTGATCCGCCGAATGCATTTGCATTTCGTTCGGGAAGTTTGCCGTGTAGTGTAGAAGAGTATGGCCGTTGCGGGAAGGAGGGGTGTGCTGTTGATGCCATCGTGAGGTGTGGGTGTTGAAGCTGGGAGTTTGCGCCGGGAGAGACTGAGGCAGGTGCTAAGGTCGAGAGCTAGGAAGGTGTGTTTTTGCCGCAGAGAATTGAAATGCAATGTGATAGCGTGTGTTGTTTATGCACTACTGTACGGTGTGGTATTGCTGTCTGTATGAGAGGAGAAATCTGACGAATGTCGTGGCTGATGTCTTTGACGTGGGGTTGGAATTCTGGCCGATCAAAAGACGGGAAGTACGCGACTTTACGCGTACTAGCGTGTCTGTTAAAGGTTGGAATGTGATGCTGACTTGTATTTTATCATAACAAGACCAGAGATATCAATTCTGAGATGTTTGCTGTATTGCGTTATAAGGAGATCTCCTCTCAAGTCAGGTCTTTGTTGGTATGTTGTGTAAATAACAGGATTAGCCTCAAGTTGGTCGTAGGAACTCAATCCCTGAGCTTTCCCGGCAGCCGTGCATCATAAGGATACAGCTGTTTAAAAGCTTGTTAACTGGCTGGCCGGTTATATAACTTCCGTTATAGTTACTTTTGCAAAAGTGATGAAGCAAAAACAGGATTTGTGATTAACCTCAAGCGTGAATTCGAAGAACGATTCTGTGATGCGACTTCTTGAGAAGGCTGCACCTGGCTATGGCTGTTCCTTCTCGGCAAAGGGTGGCACAAGAACATTGGGTGCGCTGTACGACACAGCGGCATGGCGCTGGAATCTGAATCCTTCCAAAACACTTCACAAGAGTCATATATCGAAGAAAGCCTTACGTGACTCTGAGAACATTCAAGCTTTGCTTCAGATCCAACCATTTTCTTCAGGCAGCAATCTGGTGGCGATGTTAGAGGTCTCGATTCACAAAAGTCCTGCCATTCACAAGACTAGGTCCTGATTCTACTGCTGCCTAAGCGGATTTTGTGGCACTAAGCAATTTTTGCACGCGCGCTTATTGGCTAGACAGCAAGCGGCCACTGCCGAGCGACTTCACCTTCCAACAGCCTGCGAACCCAGCTCCTACCCGTAAAATATTCCAGTCGCCGACGACGACCCCCCATCTTCCCTTTCGCCAACCTCGTCTACGTCTCTCCAAAGCAGATGATTCTTGTCTCTCTTTAATCAATTCTAATGTCTGCGGCCCTTCGTCAGCACTGATCGCGACCTTCCTCCCTGTTTGCAACCGCGACACAACGCATCGCGTCTCCTATCGATCTCTCGCAATCTGCGCTCCTTGGTGCGAGTTCTTACTCTCAACTTCATACACCGATACCTCCCCCATAGGCAAGATGTCGTTTGGAGGGGGATTCGGCGGCTTCGGCCAGAATAACAATACTCAGCAGAGCGCTTTTGGGGGCGGCGGCGGATTTGGAGCGAACAACACCCCTCCTACCTCAGGTATGTGCTCAATTTCTTTATTCTTCTAGCATGTCTGCGAGCTGGTGTCTGGCTTGGATTGAGACCTTTGGAAAACGGCGCGAATCCATCGCTTACTCGAATCTTCTCTGCGCGAAACAGGCTTTGGTTCAGCTGCGACCACGGGTTTCGGAGCTGCAAATACTGGCGGTGGTCTCTTTGGCAGTGGTGGGACAGGAACAACCGGGGGCTTTGGATCTGGAGGTATGTCGATTCTCTGCTCTGGATCTTTCTGGCATCGATCCTTGCGCCGCGCTGTTTAGCACTACTTTTTAAGCTCTCCAACTTTTCTCGCGCTCCTCCCTACAGCTCGCAGATCCTTGGATATCTTTCATACAGCAGTCATGGATTCACGCAAACGTCCTTCGGGGAACGATTCAGGTTTCTTTTCAGATGTAAGGACGGCTGAAGAATAAATGCTAACGTCATACACCACAGGTGGATTCGGGTCAACGAACAACAATGCCTTTGGAGCAAAACCTTCGGGATTTGGCACTACGGCCTCTAGTGGAGGAATGTTTGGTTCGGGTGGAACTGCAACGGCAGGAAGCTCCGGATTTGGTGGATTCGGATCGACAAATAACACAACTTCGCCCTTTGGTGGTGGAAATACTACAACTGGTGGTGGACTCTTTGGCCAGAACAAGCCTGCTTTCGGTGCTGCTGCACCAGCTTCCAATCCCTTTGGCTCCACTGCCACGAGCTCTCCCTTTGGAGGTGGAAGCACAGGAGCATTCGGGGCACCTCAGTCCACAGCTTTGGCGACCACAGGCGCTGGAGAATGTCAGGGCACAGGAAACGTTCCATTCCAAGCTTTCGTAGAGAAGGAGCCGAACAGCGCCTCGAACCAGCAGAACGCTTTCCAGAGCATTTGCTTCCAACAACCATATCAAAAGTTCTCTCCCGAGGAGCTACGGCTCGCAGACTATGCTCAAGGCCGAAGATACGGCAACTCCAACAATCAGCCAGGCGCATTTGGTGCTTCGAATTTTGGAGGCTTTGGAGCAACTCAGCAGCCCGCTTCAACTGGGTTCGGTGCCAGCGCAAGCACCAACACCAATGTTTTCGGAGGTGGAGCAGCCAGCACAGGATTTGGCACGAGCCAACCCGCATCAACTGGGTTCGGCAGCACTGCAACAAGTGGTGGACTCTTCGGCGCTAAGCCTGCAACGGGGGGTCTGTTTGGATCACAACCTGCAGCTACAAACACTGGCGGCCTTTTTGGATCGCAGCCAGCAGCTACAAATACTGGAGGCCTCTTCGGATCACAGCCTGCTGCACAAAACACAGGCGGCGGTCTCTTCGGTAACAACAATGCTGCCAAGACCCCCTTCAGCTTTGGGACATCCCAGCCAGCAGCTTCAAGCACTGGGTTCGGATCTACCACGACGACCGGTGGCTTTGGCAGTGGTGGATTGTTTGGAAATACCAATACTCAACAGCCCGCTACGACTGGTTTTGGCGGAGCTGCACAGCAACCAGCCGCAAGCACTGGATTTGGTGGCTTTGGCGCAAGTAACAATCAACAAGCAGGCGGCGGACTGTTTGGTTCGGCCGCAGCGAAGCCAGCGACTAGTCTGTTTGGCTCCACTCCAGCAGCCACCAACACTGGTGGTGGCCTGTTTGGCAATACCCAGGCGGCTGCTTCAAACCCTTTCGGAGGATCGACGAACACTCAGAATACCGGCGGTCTCTTTGGCGCAAAACCTGCTGCAGCGGGTGGCAGTCTGTTTGGGAACACTCCGCAGCAGAACAATACAGGCGGCAGTCTTTTTGGAGGGTTTGGAAATAACCAGAACCAGGGCCAGCAACAAAACACTGGAGGCGGACTCTTCGGTGCAACCAATAACCAGCAAAAACCTGGCGGACTCTTCGGAAGCACTGGAACTCAGCAACAAGGCGGCAGCAGCTTGTTTGGAAACCAGAATAATCAACAATCGTCTGGTGGTTTGTTCGGCGGTTCGATGAACAATCAATCTCAACAGCAACCGCAACAGCCGCAAGGTTCTCTCTTTGGCGGTGGGAATTCCATCTTCAACCCATCCCAACAAGGACAACAGAATGGCCAGTCACTCACGGCTAGTATCAACGATACCACAGCTTTCAGTGGTTCTTCGTCCATCTTCGCCCCATTGGCCAACAACCAAGTCAGCAATCCTGGTCCTATCGCGACTCCTCTATCGAGCAATGTCAAGACCAAGAAGAGCGCTGCACTTCCGTTATATAAGTTGAATTCGGCTTCAACCTCACGTTTCTCAACACCCCAGAAGCGACCAGGTTTCGGATTTTCCTACAGTAATTACAACACACCTGGTAGCGCATCTAGCACATCCAGCACCCCCGGTTTCGGTGGTAGCATGCTTGGTGCCGGCAGCTTCGGCCGGACTCTGAGCAAAAGTATGTCTACCAGCAGTCTCCGCCGAAGCTTCAACACTGAGGATAGCATTCTTGCACCGGGCGCATTCTCTGCTAGTCCCAATGCTCGGCATTACGGTAGCACAGGAAGTGTCAAGAAGCTCACCATCAGTCGCGGCCTTCGTCATGACCTCTTTTCGCCTCCAACTCCACAAGCTCCACCTGCTCCACCATCTGCCCTCAAGAAACGGGTATCATTTGGCGCCGATGTCAACGGCAATGGCTCAGGTTCTGGTTCTTCCAGCCCATTGAAGCAAGTAACTAGCAACGGTGCTAGCTCAGAATCCACGGCAAACGTGAACGGCAGCAAGCAGACTGGGCCCTCGACCTCTCCTGAAATGTCACAGGTTCCGAACAATAACAATCAATTGGCTATTGTACGAGAGGAGGAGGTTGCCGTCGTGCAGTCCAAGACTCAGCATGATGACGACGAGCCAGTCCTTGGCGATTACTGGATGAAGCCCACGAAGGAGGAGCTTGAGAAGATGACTCCTGCGCAACGCTCAAAGCTCTCAAATTTCGTTGTTGGTCGACAGAACACTGGTGTGATTCATTTCGATGCACCTGTTGATCTGAGCAACATCAATCTTGATGATATTATGGGTAACATCGTTGTGCTTACGATCCGTTCAGCTACAGTCTATGCAGACGCTGCTAAGAAGCCACCTCCAGGAAAGGGCTTGAACCAGCCGTCGACCATTGAGTTGGACCACTCCTGGGCACGCAAGAAGGACCGGAACTCTGCTAGAGGCCTACAGAAGCACAAGCAACGTCTCGCGAAAGTTGATGGTACGCACTTCATTGATTTCGATAACGAGACTGGAATCTGGAAGTTCACAGTGGACCATTACACTACATACGGAGTTCCAGATGAAGACGACGACGATGAGATCGAAGACGTCAGTGAATTCGGCCAGAGTACTCTGAGCGCTCCACCAGACACACCTACGCCGAAAGTTCGCACCCCAAAATCGGCTCGAATGGACGAATCTTTCGCTTCTGACTCCCAAATGACATATACCGAATCAGATCCCGAGGACACTTTTGAATTCAGAAAGAAGAAGGTCCTCCCTGGTGCATTCGACGATCAAGAGCTATATGAAGACGAAAGTATGGACGGTGAATACGACGAGGAAAACCAGGAGTCTTTTTTAGATGAGCGCTCCGTGGGTTCGCAGTCTGAAAACGGCGTCGAAGAGCCAATGGATCAAGACGACGAGTATCAGGACGACGAATCTGTCAGTATTGTGGATCAGGAGATGGCGGGCTCCTATCCAGATGCTGACAATACCGCGGAGCTTGGTTCCTCGCAAGAAGATGAAGATGAGAGTGTGGACGGCATGATGGAAACACCTGGAGCAGTTCTACGGGCCAGAATGAGAGCGCTGAAGAGCTCCGAGACCCCTTCGAAGAACAAGTTTTCTGCTGGCGACGATTGGGCAAACACATTGCAGGCCACAATCAGCCCCCAGAAGCAAGACCGAGCTTTGCTCAAGAGTATGATAGAGGTTCAAGGAAACGATGCTCGATCCGACTCCGAACCAACACCGATGCCAAAGAGAGTCGTCTCTGATGGACGCGGATTTGCGACCAGTATTGACCTCATGAACTCGTTGTTCGGTCAGACTCGGAGCCCAGTAAAGGCAAAGGTTCCGGCAAAGCCTAAAGGTTTCGAGGTTGGTATTCCTTCTTAATTTTTCGATTTGGGGATGAGCGTACTAGGCCGTTTGTTGCGCCTACTCATGTATGTAATGATAAATAAAAGGACATTTGCTAAGACTTGTGGAACATCTAGTGGCCATATGCGAAGAAATCAAAGACAGGTGACCACGACATGTCCAACATGAACGAAACCGAACGCGCTTTCCACGACTCGATGAAGCCTCAATGGGGACCTGACGGTACTTTGGTATACGCTGCTCCACCAAACTCGAAGCCTTTCGGAAGATCTTCTCGCCGTGCCCGCGAGCGTGATGGCTTGCTTACTGTGCAGAAGAAGGCAGTTGTCTCGGAGCACCGAGACGTTCGTTTTGCCAAGTTCTCAGACGAGGTATTTTGCTCTCGGCCATTTCAGTGATCAGACTAACAAGACCTAGACCTCTGCTGTCTTGCTTACGAAGCAAAAAGACATTTCAGTCATCGAGTCCTCAAATGGTGTTCCTCATGCCCAATTGCCTGATAATTTCACATTCGGCGACTTCTTCGACGAGAGCGCAGCCACAAATCCAGCCACGGCACACGAGAAGCTGGTATGGCAGCTTGCAAGCATTCTCTTTGATACTATCACTATTCCCGAGCATCTTGAGCAAGTTGGCAATATCGAAGAGCGTCTGCGAAAGGATAATCTATCGACATTCTGGCAGAAATTGGTTGATGATGCGTCTTCAAAGGGCGCTGCTTTGGCTAAATCAGACGAGGAGAAAGCCATTGCATCCTTGTCGGGTCATCGAGTCCCAGATGCATGCGGTCATCTTATCAATGCCGGGGATTTCCACCTGGCCACCCTAGTTGCTCTCATTGGCAGCAAAGACTCCATGAGACACGATATGCGTCAGCAACTCAATGACTGGAAGAAAACTCAGATGCTCTCGGAATTCAGTCAGCCTATACGGGCAATCTATGAAATGCTTGCCGGCAATGTCTGTTACTGCAGTGGGTCTAAAGACGTCAATGATCGCATGGAGGCTTTCGTCATCTCCAAACGTTTCGGACTTGATTGGCGACAAGCTTTTGGGCTTAGACTTTGGTATGGCATCTCCTCAAACGATGTGCTTGATGCCGCTGTCGAAACGTTCGCAGAGGACCTGAGTCAAGATAAGGAATCTGCTAGACCCCAGGCTTGGTATATCGAGCAGAAGGTGCCGGTCTTGTGGGATGATGCGAACAGAGAAGAGCGGGATGATCTCCTCTGGGGTCTTTTGAAGCTCTACACCTTCGCTGATTCGGACATTGAAGATGTGCTTCGTCCTGAGAATTCTCAACTCTCCCCTCTCGACATACGCCTCTCCTGGCAACTTAGTCGAGCCCTCATTTCATCTGGCCGAGCCCGCTATGCAGACGACGACAACGACAAGGCTGATCAAATGACCCTTTCCTTCGCTGCTCAGCTAACGAATGAGGGTAGCTGGCTAGATGCTATCTTTGTCCTTCTCCATCTCACGTCTGACGACGCCAGAGAGAAGTCGATTCAAGACCACCTCGCGCATCATGCAGGGCTTATTAGCGCCGAAGATGGCCAGAACTTCACCAAATTGACCCAAACCTTCAGAATACCTGCCGCGTGGGTCTGGGAGGCAAAGGCGCTGTACATGCGAAGCGTCGAGAGAGATCCAACTGGTGAAGTCGAGTGTCTGATCAAAGCTGGATCCTACAACGAAGCCCATCGCACCTTCGCCAGAGAAGTGGCACCAAAGGCCGTCGTCGAGCTTGATTATGACACCCTCCGAACACTCCTTCACGGTTTCCAGGGCAAGGAGGGCACAATCGCCGAATGGCATTTGGGCGGCGAGATCTACCAGGATTTCTTGGAGCTTCTCCACAACGACAAGAAGGGACGGCCTGTCGACGATCTTGTTCTCGAGCGACTCTTATCTGGACTTCCAGCAGTGGTCCAGGATTCTCGTCACCCAAGCTTCATGGAGACGGTGGCTGTTGAGACGATTAGTGGCGTAGTGGCTAAGACGGTGATCGCTATGAGCAAGAAGGGCGAGGTAAGCACACCTATCGAGGAATCAAAGAAGACACGAATGCTAACACGCTGCAGAAATCCAATCTTCACAAGATCTTGAGACTCCCGCTTACAGAGGACCGATATCTGAAGCATACCGTGGAGCTGAGTCTCGAATATTACCGAGGCGTGATGGCAAGTGCGAGATAGGGAATATCTGCGGGTAGAAAGAGAGGATAGCCAATTCTTCGACGTCTTTGTTCACGAAAGAGAGAACGTCAATTCGTGCAACACCCTCTGCAAGTCTTTGGAAGGAATGGTCGGTTGCAAATGCTTTGATGGGCAGGTAGCGAGTAAGGGAATGACGGAGGAAATCAGGCCTTGAAAAATGAAATAATATCAGCGGGGGAAACTGCATGGAAACGAAGATGAGATAAGATAGTTAGTTTGAGGCGCTGTTTGTAGATAGTTGATTGACACCTTTTTCTGATGCATGGCGGATTGGATGGGCATGTAACACTACCTAACCTCCTGCGCTGCGCGGCGTGCATCCTGGCATACTTAGATAGCTAGATAGCTTTCGTCGAGGCAGGAAATGGATGCTTGAGATGAACTGATGTCCCCCGTCATAAAAGCTGTATACTGTGAGTTGTGCGTTATGAACGGCAGTAGAAGAAAGTCAGTCGCCTTCTTGATGTTCCTCGCTACATTTCTCGTCTTCCGCCCACGTTCAGAACGATTTGTACTCTTGATGAATTATTGCTCAATACACATACATCAATCCCGTCCTACTCCTGTTCTATTTTCCAGCCTCAAGCATGTTTTACCTCTTCCCCTATTACCCTGTATTTCTAAAAGTCGCAGGCACGAATGAGGTCATCGTATTTACATGAGACAAAGGGGGATCTCGCCTAATTTCTTGATTGGGCGAGTCACACTGGATGCGACGCGTTTGCTTGCTTTCTTGATTGCTATTTCTTTGTTTGTCCTCTTTGTCTCGAATTTCTGCTCTTGTCACAAGGTCCTTCTTTCTTGCTGTACACCTTTTCGCCTTCAATCTATCATTCTTTCTTTGCAACACCTGATCATCTATCTGACTTTGGCAGATACTTTGATTTTGACTGGAGAAAGGAAGGCGATATCAAAACCGAGTCGGATATTGAATTTAGATCTAGAAGTGAAGAGAAAAAGTGAAAAGAAGCGAAGATGCCTAGACTCCCAGTTGGAAAATGCCAGACTGTAAGTCCCTTCAGCAGGACCTTCTACGTATCTCTATGTTCACCGACCGATCTGAAAACATAGAAAAAACACATTCTAACTGGAATTCCATGATTCAGTGCGAAGCCGAAGAATCCACCCTCCGCACAAACCCCTTCACAGGGGAAGAGCAGTGCGAAGAATGCCGCGAGGCAAGCATAATCGGGGTATCAGATGTTCGGAGCAAATACAAGTGCGTTCCACATATCCTATCCTATCCTATCCTATCCTATCCTATCCTATCCTATCCTATCCAATCCATCCCATTTCCATCTTCTCAGTTCTGATCATCACTCGTTCTCCATTACCATCCCGACCTGAGCAGAGCACTAAATTACACCATCTCACAACCACAGACTCAAAGATACAGACCTCATCAACCTATCCATGAGAACCGAACCTCAACCCGCTTTCCTAGGCGGTCCTGATAGGAGGTGGTATCTGGTTAGCGAGATTGAGAAGACGGCGAAGCAGGTGGATATTATTAGGAGGCAAATGGAGATGGTGAAGGAGGAGGAGAGGGAGATGGAGGAGAAGAAGGAGAAGGCTAAGAAGGAGAAGGAGGGGAAGGCTGCTGGTGCTGCGGAGACCAAGCGAAAGAGAGGCAGTGAGGTTGAGCAGAGGGGAGTTGAGGAGAATAGTGAGGAGGAAGGGGATGAGGAGGTTGTTAAACCTGTCAAGAGGGGGAGGGGGAGGCCGCCGAAGGAGAAGAGTGCTGTGGCTGTGGCTGTTGCTGCGAAAATGAAGACTAAGAAGTCAGTAGCTGGTGTTAATGCTGATGGGACGGCAAAACGTGGAAGAGGAAGACCTCCTAAGGCCAAGGCTAGTGAAGAGTGAACCAGATTCTGGTTTTGCCGAAGGTATCAGCTTCCAAGAGGGAACTAAAACAAAAAATCATGTTTCTAGTTCTCACACTTAGTCTTGTTCTGATGTAGGCGATTGCAGAGAAGTCAAAAATATTTATCTATAGAGAGTAAAATCATTTCCGTTTAATACGGAAGGAGAAATATTCATAGTCTCAAGACTGGCTTGATACTGTTTACTTACTCTCTGGAGTCATTTTTAAGCCTTCTCTTGCTGAAGCATACGATAGATTTTGAGCTTTCCACCGAGTCTGGAGTCCCCGCTGTAAGCACTAGTTGCGGGGTATGTAGTTCAACCCATGGATGGAGGTACAAACAGTAAGAGAGCTCTACAGAAGACGAGGTTGGTAGTTTCACCAGTTCTCGTTTGAGCTCTAGAGTCGAAACCGAGGAAAATCTAAGCTCTTCCGGGTTGTCCTCGACTTCCGCGCTGTATTTGTGGCCTTTCCCGGAATGCCTCGAGATACTCACAGATGTCATACCAATGCATGTGCACATAGACATACAGGTCATGGGGTTAAAGTGGTGGTACCTGCTGCCTAGACGAGGGGCAAATGTCTTAAAAATGAATCAATCCCCCTTCTCTCATCCTTCTCGGAAATCTCTTTTCAGATGGCTGGTAATCGTCCGAAGATCTGGGTCTAAATGCCATGCCACTGCCATGCCCTATGCAAGGGACGCCCGGTTGAAGCTCTTGGATGTTCATGGTCTTCGGCTGTTTCAAGGGTTCGAGTAATCCAATGTCTGATTGGCTGGAGATCTCGCTGCGGCCCGTCGTTGGACCTCGTCTGGGGCTGTTTATCGATAACGATTGGTCCCGCCTCCTCTTTACAACGTCCTACCAACTCATCCACCCACCACTGAACCGTACCAGGTCGACCGTGGGAAGGCCAGCACAGCAAAGCCAAAAATGAATCCATACAGCTTGCGAGAGGTAAGTGGATCGAGGGTCGGTGCCGTGCAGCAGTGGTGTGGTGTGCGGGAAATTCAGTGGCTGGGAGCTGTCCTCCCCCAAGATATCCTCCCATCCCTTTCGGGCAGCGTTCAAGTGAACCCCACCACACCCCAACTCTCTCGATACCTACCGTCGTCGCATCTTCTTCTGTTCTCTATCGCACTGTCGCTGTCAATTTATCAATCCACCATCTACTGTCGTTTCTCAGCGCAAGACTTTCGGTCTACCGACACAGGCTGACCGAGCGACCTCGTTCGCGTCACGCGCATCCCGATTCAACAAGGCAGACGTGACTTCAGGTCATGCCCCTAATCACTGTCGAAAACCACGTCAATCTCTCCTTAATATCTCTTAACATCGCACCCGGAACCTTCCTGGCCTTCGCCGTCCTTGCATTTGCATATCTCTACATCATCCACGTCAGAAACAACCCACTACCCCGCCTACAGGTTGCGCATATCGAAGCCCAAGTCGCAGCCCACAATGGGCCCCCAACCCACGATCGAGGACCTGGAGCAGATGTTCGAAGAGCACCCTTCTTTAGACGCATCTCTGCAAGACTTCGAACCGACAAGCAGCGAGATAGGCCAGTCGCCCCGCTTCGGATACCCTTCCCATCACTCTGGCTTCCTCTCAGACACCGGCTCGGAGATGGCAGACTCGGTCTCGGGAGGCAGATACAGCCCGCCGGCATGGAGACGCGACGGAAACGGCAATCGAAGCAGCGGCTTCTGGAATAGATCAATGTTAGGTAAGCGCAGTAGGGAGGATTCGAGGGAGAGCAGTCCAGAATATGAGAGCGCGGATGACGGGGAGGATGCCACATTAGCTGCTGCTGCGCGGACAAGGTTACCGACCGGATCGATGTCGCCGGATAAGCAGAGAAGTCCTAGCCCTGGTCCATATCCACAAGGCTCAGAAGACTTTGGTAGAACGTTTGGAGGAGTAATTAAGCAGGAGCAAGATGATGGACCATCAACAGAGAATGCAAATAACTGTAAGGGCAATAGCCGGTCGTATATTACAATCACTGATCAATACTAGACATTCGATTCGCTGTCAGAGCAGAGGTCCAGCATCGAACAGAACCATTTGAAGCAGCCTTCTCTTTCGTCAAAACCAAATTCAATACTGTGACAAAGTCTTGGACTTCATTAGCGACCTCAATTCTCGTTGCTTTCCTCTCCTTTCTAGCTTTACAAAGACTCTTCCAGCCCGGCGATCCGCCACCGGTCCCAGATTTGGTCAAAGTTGCTGGTCTTGCCAAGGCTTTCGAACCTCTCATTTTCTATTCAGAGAATGGTGTGCAGCAAGTTGGTGATCTTCAGGCTACTGGAGTGGCAGTATGGGACCTCGGAGAGAGCGTGCGGTCTACAAATATGACCTCCGCTCCTATTATAGTGAAAGAATTGGATGGCTTAAGCGAGAGTCTCAAGACGTTGGCTATTGAGCTAACGAGGTTCTTTGCGAATGTGGACGGAGATGTTGATGGGTAAGTGGATCTGGGATTTGTCTTTGTATCAGTCTAACAATTTCAGGATTTTGATCGTAATGGATTGGGCTAGACGAGAGCTTTCACAGCTTCAACTTCTCCCACCATCGCCTATGACATCCGCCTTCGATAATGTCCATACATTATTGACTAAATGTGGAGTCCTCGAGACCCCATCAGGAACACCTACCCGAGTCGGTACCCTGGCTACATCTATCTTCGGACTGTCTTCCCACCAACGAACACGCCAAACCCTCCAACGCACATTTACCGAATTTCTTTCCGTCCTCGAAGACTCCATCAATTCAGAACTCACCCACTCTCTCGCACTCTTCTCGCTCTTCGAGGCCATCGACCGCCAATTCGGTAACTTAGCCCGTACTGTCGCCCGCGAGTCCGACGCCCAAGACTCAGCACAAGACGACCTCCTCTCCTCCCTCTGGACCAAACTCCTCGGGCCAAATGCCAACACTCTCCATAAATTCGAAAAGAACAAGAAACTCCTCAGCAACATCCGCTCCAAGACCGTGCAGAACAAAAACATCCTTGAAGACCATAACCGCAAACTCCTGATGCTAAAAGCCAACCTGGAGAATCTGAGGCGCAAGTTGGTTAGTCCGCTCGTCAGGGCCAACGGGAGTACGTTGGGTGTTGAGGAGCAGATTAGAGGACTGGAGGAGGTTAGTGGGTATCTTGGTGGTGTGAGGGAGAAACAGAAGACGAAGCTGATGGAGTATCTTTATGGGGCGGGGAGTAATAGCGCGAGGAGGATTGCGGGGTCCGAGAGAGGTGAGGTTGATGGGTATTGGGAGCGATGACCTTTATCTGTTTCCGCAACTCGTCGTCCTTATTTTGTGTTTGATTTGTGTGCTGGATAGATAACGGTTGCATTGGCTTTTGGGTTCGCGCTTGATTTGGTCCTATCGAAATTCTCCTCGTGGAGACGGCGTTAGCTGGTTTTGGACTTGATTGGATTCGGTAGATCGATGGCAGATGGACTGAGGGTTGAAGAGATCCAGAGATCGAAAGGGATGCTGGACGGTGTAATTGGCTTGTGCATTGGGGGAGCAGTGGCGTTCTTACCTTTCTTCATTCTTGCCTAGCCCACTTTCTTGTATAGCACCTTATTGTCTGCTTGATTGGGCAAATCAGATTCGTCAACCACACAATTGCGATTTATTAAATGTTACCAAGACTTTTACAGACAAACTCTCATGTCTTTTCCAGATTCTGAATTCAAATTTGCAGCTGTCTGAAAACTATAGCTATTCTACTCATCAAAGTCGGACGAGGATCCTACCTACTGCTTCATTGTATCTCACGCCTCTTCTAGATACAAAATGCATACATACACCATAACTTCACCTGGATCGAGACTCATCGAGCCAGATTACGGCATGCGCTGCCTCCCTCTCATGCCAAGCCCCCAATCCGCCTCCCACGATTGCTCGAAGTGTAAGTAGAATCCTTGCACTGCACTCCGTGAAGGGTGACTCTGCCCTTCAAACAAGAGAAATCCATCGATAATCATCGCCAAACTCATACTCTTCGTTCATCATCCCATGAATGTAGCAGGGTCCAACTAATTGAGCATCGAGTGTCTCACGGACAGGTCGCACCAGATACGGACCTGGAAGGCCGCAGAATGCCACAAGAACATCATTCGAATCCACCAGTCCAGGAGCAAGTCCAATATGCCCTTCAGTTGTAGTTATAAACGACCAGCTTGAGTACAGATTCCTCAAGCGAGAAGCGAGATCGATCAACTCTCGGTCCTGAGCACCGTTCAATAGGATGCGTGTGTTCGAATCTACTGAAATAGTTTCAATAGCATCCATGATTACAACCACCTGTTCATGATTGTTTAGGAGTTGTACGAGCAGTTCAATGGTCTCATGTGGCGGTTTATCGGGATCGAAGTCGAGAGTTTTGGCCACCGCATGGAACCACGGCTCGCCAGTAAGCTGGTATATTCCCCCTGTAGAGACTTCTTGAACCTTTGGCAAAAAGACAGATAGAGCTTGTATTACCGCCAGTGGGTCCAATGAACCTGCCGAGCATACTCCAAATTGAATTGCACCTATGATGATACCTTCAATCGAAACTCGGCTTGTTCTACTTGGCTTTTTTGGAAACATCACTTGGCTCTGGCAGTATTCCCAGAGAGGATGCATTCGAGCACTTCCCCAGGGCGGAGTAGGATCTCGAATTTTGAGCTTCGAAATCCTGTGTTCAGGCACCCATGATGGGCAGGTGTCATGGTCCTCTGACGGCAGAGTGGTCGCTTTTCGGTTCCAGATTCCGGCAAAGTTCAGAATCGCAATGTTATCGCGTTCCAAGAATCGAAGAGCATAATCGACATATACGTCGACAACAGGCAGTGAGTAGTCTGGCGTAATACCTATCTGCACATCCCAGGGACAGACTCCAAGCATTCCATAAATACGATCGCGGTCGTTTTTACAGTCCCTCTTCCAGAATGTTGCTATAACAGTGTTGTGTCTCTCCATAGAGCCTGTATCGAGAAATGATGGCCGATCGACATCCGTCAGATGTTCCTTTATTTGTTCATTCGAGTTTCCCAACAGCAGGTCTCCATGGATCCTGCCTAACAATGTCTGATGCTGCTGGGCAAAAGTGGACCTTTGCGAGGCAGTATCGTACTCCACAGGTTTCTTTAGAGGTCTGCTTGCCAGTAAATACCTTTGTCCCCTCACTGTGACAATATCCCATGCCATGTTGAAAGCTGTTAGATTTACAACTCGAACATCGATGGTCATTTGAGCCTGAAGTAGTAGACTCACAGCAGCGGCAAAAACAGGCCATCTGATGCTAGTATTTCCGCTGAAGAGAACAATTTCTCGTGCAAGAACTACCTCTTGTACGATCCATATTCGAGTGAACCAAGGCCGGCTATAGATGAGCTCAACCTTGTGCGCTTTTGCCGCATGAAGAAGAGTAGAGACCTCTGCCTCAGTTCCTCTTGGCAATTTCCCCGGATTTTGAAGATAGATTCTATGGCCTACTTCACGGTCTAGTCCAAAATGGGGAGCAGACTTAGCAAGCTCACCAAAATGATCGAGTGCTTTTGTAGATGCCTCGTCGCCGTCGCCCAGCCATCCTAAGACCACTTTCGCCCTCCGGTAGATCTCTGCCATCAGAGCTACTTGGGAGCTCTTCTCTCGATCATCACTTTGTGAAATGCATATGGCGTCAATCCAGAGCTTCCTTGTCTTGTCTTCCAGTCGAAAGCGTTTCAAAGCAGCGAACAGATTTTCGGTTATGGCAATGGTATGCTCGCCAATTTCTATGACTCTTGGAAATTCTGGCTCGCCCCATGTATAGGATAGTGCTTCAAAGTCCAGGTCTCCTTCCAGGCTGCAGATCTCGAATGTGCCGTGTAAGACTTCCGTGTTGATAGTGGAAGGGTTGAGCAGGAGCAGCCGAATGGACTTGGCATCTGGTAGAGGTGCATACTTGTATCCAATCCCGGACACCTGATCATTGCTCTCCATGGTTGAATCGCCTGATGCACGAATTGAAGCCAGATGAAGTGTAGTTGAAGACAAATATCGCGAAGGGAACTTGGGTCGAGTCTGGCGCTTAGTTTGATTCAGCTGAACGGCAGCCTTGCGGCAGTTGTGGCTTTACTGGGCCAATAGATTCCAACCATTGCAGCTCAATCATCACTACGGCCGACTGAGATTGCATAACCGCATGGGTCATCAAATTTTCATTCTTGGACGCGAACCAAAAGACTTAGATACACCAATAGTTCTTGACTTGCGCCGTAATCTTGGTGTTGAACGGCAGCTGTTTTCTTTCGAAGACCATGATCTTGATGGTTCCGATGTCACATATGTCACGCCTGGTGATCTCGATAGCGTGAACAACATCTGGAGCAATAACCTGTATCGCTTGGATACCGTTCTTCCATCGACAGAATGCTCTATTGGGCCCAGGAACCTGATTTGACACCTTACGTCCCACCTACAAGACTACAACGCTTTTGCACTCCACATAGAAGCTACGAATATGGTTTGCGGCAATGTGGCCAGAGGGAAGGAGATGCCTAGACAGGGAACGTGTGCATTCAGGCAAGGTGGAAGATGTTCATTTGTTGTGAAAAGGGCGAGAAAGGGGAGATTCGGTCCGAACTCTTTTATCACCCAAGAATGGGTGAGAGGAGAAAGCGTACTGACGTGTCGTCGATTGAGGACCTCTCTGATCGAGATCCGCTCGTATGACCTGTGATGCTGCGCAAGAGAATGCGAGAGACCAGAAAAGACTCATCGTGACCTATTTTATAGCACTTCAGTAGCTCCTGTAGCTCGTACTGTATTTCTTCGTAGTCTCAGCTCGTAAATCATGGAGCATACCTCTCCTCATCCATCAACGTCTTCTCTTCCCAGCTATCCTCCAACCACTTTCGTCCCACAATCCTCGGTATCTTCTTCATCTGTGAAGCTTTCTGCCGGACTTCCTTCAACACCTTCGGATCTTCGTCTAGAACGACGAAATGAGTGATCCCTTCATCTTCACCATCGCTCTCCACGATCTTGCCTCCCGAGAACTTGAACCTGTTCTTCATAATCAAAAGGTCGATATTCTGATCTGAGGCTTCACGAGAAGAAGCAGCGAAGCGGACAACACATCTTCTGAACATCGAACCTAGCATATCGCCCAGTCCTCTACCGTGCTCTTCGAGCTGTGAGACGAACTCATCGGAAGAGAAAGTCGAGTTCTTAGGGTGAATCATGTGCTCTGCCAATACTTTCAGGTCTTCCATGCTGGTATCTCTCGCATAGCTGTCACCATATATATCGATATTGTCTTCGAAGTCGGGCCGTGAAGAGTCGAGCATGTGAAACAAATGACTTGGTTCAAAAGGAAGGAGGTATCGAGGTCGATCCAGCCCATCGGTTTCTGCCTGCTTCAGAGCTTCGAAGATCCATGCCGGTTTCAGGATGTTTCTCTCGCCTTTCTTGACCAGACTTGCAACCTTGACGACGTTCTTGTCTCCGATACAGATGATCCCTTCTCTAGCCGTAACGCTTTGAAAGATACTACCCCCATTAAGCTTGATTGCCTGCTCGATCTCAGCTTTGGTCTTCTTCTGAGGACGTTGCATGTCAGTCATAACGCAGAAATCCAGACCCTCGAAAATCTTGGTCTTGGGACCCGCGTATGGAGTCTTGACTTTGCTGTCGGCTCCAGCTATGACAATATCCTTCTTCAATCTCTTCGCCATCTTCCTGTTCTCCACCTTGAATTCCTTTCCTTTGGATTCTGCCTCTGCTTCCTCTTTCAGCTTGTCGAACTCCTCTAGGGAGAGTGCTTGATCCCAGCGCTTATCATCTCGAATCTTTCTGAATCGTGGAAACCGCAACGTGAACTTGGTGCCGAATTGGTCGGAAGCTCCTACTGATGCGGCTTTGACTTCGAGGACGACGGAGTCACAAGGTTTGATCCACACGTCTGGTCGCTCATACTGCCTATCGCCGCCACCAAGCACGATGAAATCTTTGGGTGGCTTCTTTGGGTTCCAGTCGATCCACTTGCCATCTGTGAGATGCCGGATTTTGGCGTAGTCTTCGGCCCTGAATCCTCCTCCGACCTTGCAGAAGGAGTAGCATTTCATGGGATTTGCGCCTGAAATCAGTCAGATGATAGAACGTTACAACAATAGTTTTTCGACTTACCACTTGCAATGTGGTTCTGGTTCACCCGTAGCCCACACAAGAATGATGATAAGGCACCACCTCTGTGACCAGAACCGTAATATGCGCCAATGACGACGCAGTCGAGCGACTCACCAAACTCCGTCATATACTCCGGCTTGACCTTCATCCATTCATTGTTGCGGTCGTTGAGACGATATATAGACGACGGCTTCTTCAGTACCAGTCCTTCAGATGCTTCGGCAACTACCTGTCGAAGCCTGACTTCGATCTCGGCAATGTCTTTCGTTTCATCATAATGATGCTTCTCGAGTCGGCGATGAACATCATTGATAGACATCTCCATTGCTTTGCGTCTTTCTCGTAGGGTGTACGCGGTCAGCTGCTTGCCGTTCAGGTACAGACAGTCGAATGCTCGAAACAAAGGTCGAATTCCTGAATTTGTCTCAAACCCATTCCGTCCTTCATTGATTGCGGCAGTTTTCAAAGTTCCAAATCCAACCATAACATCTGTGGCAACGTCCCAGGTGATCATTTCGCCATCTAGGATAATGCTGTCGACCCCTTCATGGAAAGCACCATCAAGGTGTCGTGTCAGCGCGGAGTCTTCGTCTTCTGTGCTTGTCCCGTACAAGTAGCTGTAATCCTTGCCCTTCCTAGACCACCACTTGTAATTTCGTCTCCCGTCGTCATCAACCTCCATGTGCATCTGCATTCGTTCGCCATCGAGTTTCTCTTCGATCCAGAATTCGCCTTGCTGATCACCCGTCTCATCAAGCCCCATTTTCTCAACCATTCTCTGAAACGAATGTGACTGGAACTGGGCAAGTTGAGGCTTGAAGCATTCCATGAGTGTGATTCCTCGCGTTTCTTCACTAATGCGAATGGATGGGTCAACCAATTCCCAGCAGACACGTCGTAAGCTTGAAGACACATTGAATAGAGCTTCGCCATCTGGATGCCAAACCTACGAAAGATTAGCGTATTTGTAAACTGTACAAGCTATCACTCACATCAAGAATTGTCTTTTCTGATGCTCCGATCTTCATCTGACGTAGGATGATGCGGATTAACCACATCAACTCATCAGCGTTCATCCTATTGTAAAAAATTTCGAAGATGGGTAGCTGGTCCTCTTCTTTCGATACTGCAGAGAGCTTATCAAGCATCGCGTTGACTTCAGCAATCCGCATATCACCAACTTTGGTTCTCATCGCTCGCTTGGCCAACACTTCATAGCATCTTCCCGCAAAGTCTCCCGCCATCCTGCTACCACCTCGCGCATCTTTCCAATTGAGAAGACCAAGAGCATCTTCTGATTTGTTATTGATCTTCAGCATCTTGACAATGAGTTTACCGATGGCTTTCTCCTTCAGACCATACATAGCGCGATCACGATCCTTCTCAGGCAAGATGAGGCGGATTGCGGGGTAGAAGTCATTTCCAACCTCGCTCCGCCATCTTGACACGAAACGTTCGAGGATCGATTTGCGCTGTTCGTGAGGACTTAGGTTCTTCGAACCAGGGCCTTTCTTCCGAGCAGCGTGAGGACCACTTGGCTTGGCTTTGTTCTCATTGAGAGGATTGAACAGTGTCGTGAAGAGTTCATGGAATGGAAGAGTTTTGGAATGGTTCCTGGGACGATCAGGATATCTGCGGTGAGATTAGTATTAGTCTCTGCTCAACAGCTTACGCAAACTTACTTCTCATCCAGTTCCTCCTCGGTCATCAGGCCATGACCATACTGGAGCTCGTGATCGGTGAGAGCTTCCTCATCCTGCTCTTTTGATAAACTTGGTAGACTACGCTGGCTAGACATTTTGGTTGCACCGTCATGGGACAAGTCCCGAATGATTTTGGAGAATATGGAGTTGATACAGCGCGTTCATTTGAATAAATCTTGCGCTGTCGTTGCTTTAGGCAGCACGCGAAACGCGAGATCAGGTGAGGTGCAGTGCGGGGTTGCGCTAGCTCCATGATTGGCTACGTTGAAAGTACCTCCGAGCGAGTGCTCTCCCGAGTCCTTTCCTCGTCTCCTCTAGACGGGCATAGCTGAAAGCTTGTCCTTTCCAAAGCCTTCTCCTTCGTTAGTGGCATCTTTTAGATACCTCAAGATAGCCAACATCGACGTCTCTTGCCATTGGAACTTTCGATTTTTCAGTACGAGCAACTTCACCAGCAAGAAGGAAACCCCAAACATGATCAAGCGACTCACACGGCTCCAGGATATTCTGTCTCGACCCTCTTTGCATCGACTTTAGTCCATTTAGATTCAATAACTGGGTCCTTGTACTATCTTATAGCTATGTGTCTCGCTGTCTGAGATATCGCTATGGCATGTCAGAACCCAAGCACGGTGGTATAGTTGTGATACTGTGATACCGTGAATCTCGTCTACACCAACACGTGTCTTCATGTGAGTAGCCAAGGTCTAGACTTCCAGTTCTCTTTCACCAGACTCTGTCCCCGCCAGACTTTTCCTCCTATAGCTCCAGGTCTTTTCCCACTGAACGATAATAAAAGCATGTGGATGGAAGTCTAGTCTGAGGGATCATTTTCATATTCTACCTGGGCATGCTCGATTATACATATATCCTTGATCTACGAACCCTTACCTTTCGAGTCCCGATATATGGAATTGACCCATACCCAAGATCATGGAGCGGAAGAGAGAGGTCGAGAATCCTGCCCGCTCGTTCTGAAGGCCAATACCCGGGCAAGGGCTCGCAGTAGAATTTAGGGTCGTCCCAAAACTGGATCACATAACGGAAGTTGAGTCTCCCGTGGAAAAAAGTTGGGCGGCAGTAGAGGGGGCTTCAGAGTGCGCTTGCCATCACGCACATCTACCACACAATGTTTGAAGATCGTGGCGGCCATCTGGAACTTTTGCAGCCTGGACTTGACCAGGCTGTGAGCTGAAAACACCACGTCCTTGCCGAGTGTATAATCCGCCACGCGAGACGTTGATTGCTAGCTGAACGCCCGACTAATATAAGAAACGGTGGTGGCTGAGAGGAATTACAAGAAGGGCATTTTGCGACGTGAGAAGGTTTTGTTCACCGACATGAACACTTCTATTGCTTTCTTTGAAGGGCATAGGAAAATGTGAGATGGGGCACAGTTGCTCCTCGAGGGCATATCTACTCTTCGCCTGACCATAGCCACATCAATGGATCGCTCACGCTTGGCCCATTGCGGTCGTTGCAGAGTATGTTGCTTGAAGAGAACAAAACATTCGATCGAAATGTTCCTCGTGCGACATTCAGGGTCGGATAATGCGATCTGTTGACGAATCGTCGCTTCCAGCAGGCAGGAAAAGGGTGGTGTTCTGAGGTGTAGACTAGAAGAGGCAATATTGATGCACACGTGGACCCCTCTTTCTCGCTGACCGAACAGGCGATCAAACATCAGTTGCACGCATCACTTAAAAACAGCCAATTCCCGATTGGGGGAACGACACCACAATCTGACAGGTCATAGATAAGGGCTGCGTCAAAATGGCGAACTGCAGCCTGCGGGTTGGGGGTGCAGAGTCGATCGATCTAATCGTCTGTTCGGAAGCTGGACCAGCCCAAAAGCCCAAAAGGAGGGGTAATTTGTGTGGGATGTAGCGCAACGCAACTTTATTAGCTGGACATATCATTGCAGCTTGATTGGAGCACAGTATCTCAGAAACACCTCCTCATCGGCTACTTTGACTTTGAAGGCATCTATTCTGTTCCCTATACGAATTGGAGAATGCTAAAATGCTCTTTCGTCACTCCAAATATCGGGATTTGATGACTTCAACTGGTAAGCTCAAGATTATGCCAAGGCAGCGGACGTCGAAATCGCGGATTGGTTCACCATTTTCTCCGCATTTTGACTGAACGGCCTCTCCCGATCACGGAGCATGAAGGACTTGCCCTCTTCGGTTGAAATTGCGGATCATCAATTTGATGTTCTCGATTTTCTCTGCAACTTGCAGTGTTTAGGAAGGCCAAAAGGCACACGAGCAGAGTCCTAGAGCAGCGGTGAGGTCCTGCAAACGAACGTGGACTCCAAACAGGCCCTGAGAAAGCGAAAGGAAAGCAATGCAAATGCATGAAAATCTGCAGGCAAAAGAAATGCAAGTACCGCTGAGTACCGAAGAGGCTTTCATCATCTGCATTGCATCTTCCGTATGCAAGCAAGATGGGATGTGGAGAGCATATGAATGCTTCCCCTGCCAGCCCCAACTTCGACCGTTGAATCGGGCAACTTCAATTCATCTCTTGGCCGAAAATAGAGTACAGTAATAGGGTTGCTAAGAGGCTTGCTGCCGTGACCTTATCATCCCGGTAAGCGATAGAAAATGCACGATCTGTGACTGGGTAAGTCGGAAGATGCGCTAGGCTTGGAGAGCGGGATGCAACATGCAGGTGGCCAGCCCATCGTCATGTTCAGGACAGGTGTGTACAATTGTGGACCATGAATCTGGTGAAGGTGGCCGAAAGCCTTGCCCCTCTTGCATGAGAGTCTTCTGTGAGTCTGTACAGCTTTCAGATATCTTCTTGAAGCTTGATCCTCCACCACTAGGCCCCACGGACAAACGGTTGTCGAGACGCGCCCGCAGAGACGAAACCCTGATCCCCCATGCCACGGCAACAAACTGTTGAACGCCGGTGGACAAGGGAAATGCTGACGGGTTGACTCGGGCCACGGCGAGAGAAATGGGGGTTGATGAACTGGGGCCGAGTCTCAAGGCCGAACAAGGGCGAGGCAAAACAGGATGAATCAGAGCTCGACTCTTGTCCTGCAACGCCCATCTGCGGTGCTGAGGTGTACAGACAGAATGAGCCACAACTTGGGGGTCCTCATTTGCTTTTGAGAAAATTTTCATTCTGGCAGAAGGGCTCTTTTGATCTGGATGGACTGAGGGATTTCGTCATCATCAAGAACAGTTGTTCAACAAATACAGTACCTATCGTAGCAGAGAAGTAGCCGAGGATCCAAAGTGCAGAAGTATACGGAGGGGACGTAGTCTTCTGGAACAATCACAAGAATAAACTAATGACCCTGAAAGGAGGGATTGGGGGGGCAGATAAGGGTGCTGATAGCGAGTCAGACTAGGCATCACAGCGTCCCCGTAGGGGCCCAAGGCTTCTTTCAGGGGGCACCCGGGCCAATACTGGAGCAGTGTCTCGTGCCTTCCTTATCAGTCCCGGCAAGGCTGGCTGCGGTCATATCAACCCATCACACCCCATCCTATCCTATCCCATCCCATCCCATCCCATCCCTTCTCTTCCTTTGCTGCTGACAACAACCTTCCTTTCTGACACCTAGGCTTATCACTTACATGAGTCCTCTCTTCAAGTTATCTGTTTCATTCACTCTCTCTCCAACTTGCCCAAGACTCATCTTATCCTCCCAATAAGTGTCCTCAGAGACATGTTCCATCACAATCATCAGACTGATATCTGCATTGAGCTGCTGGACCAGGAAGGCGCCTGCTCTCAATAACTTCCTACAAAGAGCAACCGTCGAATAGCAAGCATCGTATCACCAAGTACCGAGAAACCTCTCGTTGGGAAGGGAACTTGGCTCTCGTTTGTTTGTTTCGATTGGTAATAGGCGTTGTTAGTCCCGATCCACCACCAACGATCACCTGGAGGTCCCTGGTCCTCGTCATGCTTCAACCACGGTCTTTCCTATTCACGCGCTCACCCTCTCCTTCTCCTTCTTCGAAGCACCGAGAAATAAAATATGAACGTCCGGAGAGAAAGAGCAAACCACTTGCCAACACGAAGGACATGTCGTCCAGAACAGCGACAACGACATCTACCGAGAGCTCGAGACCGACCACCCCCTCTTCTCCAGTCGTGATACCCCGAAGCCAGCACGATATACCACACGACCGTAAACGACCACAACGTATAAATGAGAAGAGGCAGACAGCGCGTACGGAGAGGAGGTTGCGGCCCGATGTCCCTCCATCGGTCGCGATACTACTCGCGACGACCTCAATCCCACAAATGCGACGCAGAAGCGGTGCAAGTCAAAGGTTGACTGTTGATGCTATACTCAAACACACGGGGGAGGCGGAGAAGGAATCTGCTATGTCTCTAGGGAAGAGTCCCGGGGATCTACTGCTCTCATTACTGGACGAGGATGAGGATATTGCTGAGAGTGAAACCGGGCGCGAGTCGGTATTGTCTACCAGGACTATGTCCAGTGAATCCATGCCTTCTTTGCACGACGATGGTTCCATATCCGAGGTTTCGCCTTCCTTCAATTCACTTATGACACCTGGATCTGGATCTCGCGGTAGAAGGCCCGCCGCTTCCAGGAGAATGCAGTCACTATCGTTCCCGCTCCTAGCTTCCGCAGAAAGTCATCCATTATCGGACGTTGATGTTGATGAGCTTGACTTCAGGGTCTTTCAGAAATCACTAGAGAAGGAGGATGACAAGAACAGTGTCGAGACAGAGTCGCCCCGGCGCAAGTCAGCATTCAAGTCAAATCTGACTGCTTCACTAAAAGCTTTGAGGTCTGCTGCGAGATCATTCTCCAGTCTCACGACACCTATGATTACTCCCGACGACTTTCTTACAAGATCAATCATCTCGATTGACCCCCAAGTACCATTTACAGATGAACGAATGCCTCCTCGGCTCGAGGACACTCCGACTCCAGCACTTCGCCGATATCTCAATCCTACGACAAACGCTCCGATCGATGCTCATGTTCCGCATTCACATACTCAGACTATGAACTCTATGGCTTGTACAGCTTCGATACAGATGCAAACCTACAAGGTATCACGTTCACCCAAAGGAACATCGCCTGTGGTTATTAGCCGACGGACCCAACCGACGGCGGAAGATGTGGCCGAGGTCGCCGCCGGACCATTGGCACGACAGAGGGACATGCGGGAGAACAGTGATTTTATTCGAGTGGCCGTCATGGAAATGCTTATGCGGAAGAAGGGAAAGTTGGATGACCAGAAGCCTGGACGGGCGCGATGGGCTTTGCCTCCGAGGATACCGCCGACGAAGCCTTATGAAATCTCTGAAGACGGAGTTCCAGCAAGGTGGATCGCCGTTACGAATTAATCCAGGAACACGTCGGGACCTGGTTCTCCTCGAATCTAGGAGACGACATTACCAACGGACACATGACGCTGGGAGTTACCAGGTCCATCTTCAGCATTATATTACGTATTGTGAGTCGGCAAACGCCTAACCGCCTCTTTGGACTTCGAACCACCCCTGGCAGCCCACAATTTGGCAGTGCCGGTCTTCTGGAAGGATTTTGACCCACTTGATCACGGTGCAAATCCCATCAGGAAGGTTTGAACTGCACCCCACTATTCGCTTCAGCGGAGTTGCCCGCTTTTTCATTTGTCACGGAAATCAGGGTCCGTCTCAAGTTGTCAGGACGATCACCGGAAGGTGAACATGACCCTTGCGACGACTTTGAACTCGAGAGGCACTCCCAAGCTTTCAGGGGATGGGAACAGCTGTTGTTTCCGCCGGAAAAGGTCGGAGATGCTTTAACTTCTGCGGCTGCGGGATCATCAGGGGTGATACCGTCACGATGCAGCATGCATGGCGGCCTCAGAGACCAGGATACAGACCGCTTAATTCGACGCACAAATATTTGTGCTACGTGGTCTGAAATGACCGTGCCTGGATCAATCCCTTTCAAGACTTTTGCCATACGACGTCTGCGGCAAGCCGTTTTCATTGCACGGTACGGGATTCATATTTCCGCTTTAAAGGGCGGTCAACGTTTTTGCGATCAAATTTTTAGATTGGAGCAAGGCAAGATCTTGGCTCGATGAGGACATCCTTGGCTACATATTGGTGATCTGGCCTCGCAGAATCACAGCTCTTCGACTTTTGTCATATTCTTGACGCCGCGGGGAGACTGATGCACGAAGGGTTCAAACTCTAAATGCCGTCATCGGAGACATCATACGTCACGTATCCTTGGATATACCTTTCAATTCTCCTGCAGCTGCGCGAAGGGTCCAAAGTACTATCTGGATAATCTGGCCGTCTCTAGGATCAAGGTCGCACAGCGGCACAATTTCTTTCATTTCTGGTGGGGTGGAGTGGGGGTTACAAGAAGTGGGAGGTGGGATGAAAGGAGAAGGAGAAAGGAGAAGAGAGGATGATTGGGGGACGGGAACAGCACCACCATTGAGAAGATGATTCATGCATAGCGCTGCATTTGCTTTTGATTTTGTACCACTACACTGGGATATGGAGCATTGGGAATCATGGGAACGGGAATCGGATAGCATGCATTGGAGGGCCATAAATGGAGTTGGATAGGTTTGCGGTGCGATACCACAGCTTTCTGCTTTCTTTTGTTCGAGATTATTGGATTGCTTCCTTCACGGCAGTGATGCCATGGAAAGGCTGAATGGGATTGTAAATAGTGGACGAGGATACTGGATAGAGAATTGAAACAGTCAAAACTCACTTGAGCGTCTTATTACACAAGTGAACCATTCAACTTGTCACGCACTCATAGGCAGCCAAGACTCGACTGCACCTAGTGTAGACGCCATGAATAGCAGCCCTTGGAGGAGAGGAGGAATATATAGATGTAAGATAGAAGCACTTGCTGCAGTCGCGCTTGAGTCGAGATCCAACGTCCGTACGTCTTTACCAACGACATCCAGTTCCATCATATCATTTTGGGTCAGTTGTAGGTTAAATGTCTGCTGTCTGCAGGCATCACAAGACTCCCTTCAGAAACGGAAGGGCCTGCTGATTTGACAGCCTCGCCAGGAAGTACGAATGGCCGGCCATGTGCAATAGCATTCCCAACTTTAACCATAATTCTAAGGAAAGTAGTGCTGAGGAACGATTTTCCAATACTTTTCCTCTCAGTATGCCAAGTTTGAGTACTGCTCAAGAACTCATTCGAGAAGTAAATGTGCTGAGGTAAGGCTGCGCTAAAACTACTCAGCCTCGCCCGTTTGTATATCCACCTCCAATTCAACAACGAGCGAGCAAGGATTCCACCTACAAGCATCGACAGGGCTCGAAGTTCACACTCACGGAAACCTCATGAAGCGCCACACGTATGATATCTACCACCCTTCTCGATCGCCTTTCGCTCGCGATCCCACTGCGGCTCGATGAGTTCGAACAGAACTGCCTCCCAAGACAGCCGGCTTGGCAACGGCCCCTCGACGAACTCGAGCTCTACAACCACAACACAGAATCAAAGCGCAGCTCTCAGAGGAGCATCTCTAGCCTTTGGCAAACCTCCAGTCAAGCCGAAGCCGCAGATACAAAATTACAGCGGTAGAAATGGAGCGTTGGCCGCGGCAACTTCGGCCGGGGGAACAGGGACAGGAGGAGGCTCACGTCAGAACGCCAGGAACACGAATGCTCCAAGGCCAGAAGATCTGGGAGGAGACCAGCGATTATCATATCAGAATACAGGATCGAGCGTTGATAGCAGATCTTATACCGGAGGCTCGGACCGAAATATTGTTCAGCAAAGGCAGAGCCAACTAGGTGCGAGAAGCGTATATCTCCAACCTCCAGGAACACCTGGGGATCAGCCGAGATCAGCTTCTTTCATAGCTGCAACCATTGCGGCTTCACGGTCTGCGTCGATAAGTCCCAACGTCACTGGCCAACAGGAATCGCCTGCTGCGAAACTGCGGAGGCCCGGGAGCTCTAGAACGCCGTCCGTTAGGAGTATCAATTCGTCGCGGAGTTCTGATCATGCTCTGGACACGACACCAATACCGCCTACGACGTCCTTGATAGGGATGTTCGAGCAGAATGCTGCGTCTAAGTCGACTGTCCAGCGGCCAGCTGCGAGGAGAGCTGCTTCAGCCACTCCGGCGAAGGCATCCAAGATCAATGGATCTCCATCCCCCATGCGGAACCGGACACCATCACCATTGGCGAACAAACCACGAAAGCCACCTGTGAAGTCTACAAAGCCAACTTTGGCGACGATACAGAGTGTTTCCGGTGAATCCGAGCTGCGAAAACCTCCCCCAACAGGGCGAAAGCCCTCAGTCCCTATCACCACCCCGATACCCATTCCAATCCCGACGAAACCCAAAGTACCAAAGAGAGAACCTACACCTCACGACGACGATGCAGCATCAGATGACTCTTTCGTATCAGCATCCGACTACCAGCCTTCAGACTACCAACCCTCATGGCGCGCTGAAATTGCCGCCCAGAACCGACGTCTCCAATCCCAATCCCATCCCAACCATTCCGCTCCTTCAGTGACGGTCGACTCCCTCGCAAACGCCATAGTAGCCTCCTCACTCGCCTCCTCCCGCGCAGCCTCCCCTTCCAAATCGTCATCTCTCCACCCACCACCACCACCTCCCCGGCGCAACCGCGGCGGTCTCTTCCACCACAGCTCCAAAGAGACCGATCCGTCACGCACACCCAGTCCTGCCAAACCCGCCGTTCTACGCACCACGATGCGGAAACCTAAATCGAAAGAAGAGATCGACGAGGGTTTGCAGCGGCGAGGGAAGAAGAAGTTCGTCAAGAAACACCCGAATAAACATCATGAAGGGGATCGAAAACGCTGGCGAGATGCCATTACAGAGCGGGAACGGAAGAGATATGAAGCTGTTTGGGCGTCGAATAAAGGGTTGTTTCCTTCGGGATCGCCACGGGATGATATTACGGTACCGAGTGTGGTCGTCAGGGATATCTTTTCTCGGTCGAGGCTACATATTGATGTGCTGGAAGAGGTGTATGAGCTGGTCGATCGTGGTAAGGACGGGAGGCTGGAGAAGGAGGAGTTCGTTGTCGGGCTGTGGTTGATTGATCAGAGGCTCAAAGGAAGGAAACTTCCCATTCGTGTTTCTGATAGTGTGTGGAAGTCGGCGGGGATATTGAGTGGCCTGAAGGTCAGAAAGATGAAGAAATGAAACGAGGCATAGAACGCTGCAAGTTAGGCATTTGTTTGGAGTTGGATATTGGAGTTCGTGAGAGCTTTCAAAAAAAAGAAACGGGCTACAGGATATTCATTAGATACAGAGCGAGTGGATTGTACAGAACACCAAGGCGTGTTTTCATTTGTCAAGTTTAGCAGGAGCGATAATACCCCGAAATGTTCAATAGCGAGCTGTGTGGGATGTTGAACAAGAGTAGACCATAGATAGGCAATCTAACCAGACCAATATCGAAACACACTCGTAGCCTGACTTGGCTAAGGTAGACGGCATTGTGGATGTTAGAATTGGGCAAGTCAAGCAACAGCCTGCTTTTCAGCTCTCGCTTAAATCGAGATGGATCGGGAAATCCATCAACACAAAATCGGCGCCACAAACTCACAAAACCATATATGCTATATTTGACTCTTCGGATTGTAGTTTAATCTGCATGCACATGTCCACCATTACTTCTCTCACAGTAGAGGCATTGTCTTCTCCCCCTCCTATTCAACACACAGAGGAGAAACAAGCAATCATCCATCACCTGTCTTCTTCTACCCAGGAAATGGGAAAACAGCCGGACTCTTATACCCATTCCCACCCACACTCCTCACCCCAAACTCAACATTATCCTTACTAATTCCCACCATCGCCATCTCAACATCCCCCACATCAATCACCCCCCTCCAAACACTCTCATCCGTCCCCCTCCAAAGAACCTCATACCCAACCGCACCACTCACCCCCCTCCACCTCAACAAACTATCATTCGTCAACCCCGCCGTATCAACAGTAACATTCGTCGGCCCATCCGGCCCCTGCGCTAAACTCCACGCCGCAGCCCCCGTCACCTTGCCGACTCGCGAGATATAATAGAAATCGCAGAACTCCGCCAGATCACCGAATTGCGTGCCGTTTTCAACTCGTACATCTTGATGCTGATGTGCGAAGTCCTCGCGGGGTTCGGTGAATCTGTTTGCCGCGTAGCCGGACGCTAGGAATGGGAGATGGTCGCCGCCGCGGAGGTACCTGTCTGCGCGGTACACGGTCTCGACTTGCATGCCTGTAAGGTCATTACTTGCTACGTCGACTGTGAAGCGGCCGAGTTGGCGTGCTGGAGAGTCATTCTCGCCGCCGATGGAGAGGCGCTGTGTTGCTCGTGTGGAGGACTCATTCGTTGGGATGCCTTGGGCGAAGAGGCGGATGATGTTGCTTTGGTTCTTACCATCATCGCCGATTGGAGACCCGACAATATCGTTCGTCCACATTCCTTGGACGTTGGCGGAGGCGTTGGCGAGGGTTTGAGCGAAATACGTTGAGCCGAGGAGGCCTTGTTCTTCGCCTGCTACGGCGGCGAATTTGATGGTTGCAATGGGGCGGTGGGTGGCCAATATGCGGGCGAGTTCCATTGCTATGGCTACCCCGGAAGCGCTGGAAATCGTCAGTCAGTTTCTGCTTGACTGGAAGATTGAGAAAGGAAGAAGATTACTTACTCATCATCAGCTCCAGGCGCATCATCTACAGAATTACTGACATTCGTGTTTCTGGAGTCATAATGACCGCTATTTCTTCGATTAGTTCTGTTCTGGATTCAAAGCTCGGTTCCAGTGTAAACAAACCTGATGATCACGATCCTTTCGGGCTCACTGCTGCCTTTCAAGGTAGCAATAATATTGCTAAAACAGAATCAGCTCTTTAATCCTCGAGATATCCTCTTCTCGTGGGATTTTGAGGATCTTGAGAATATGATCAAGTTCCAGATAAACGCACCTAATATTCGTCGGCGCTGAGATTCTGCCTCCAACACCCTGAATATAACTCTGCAACTTGACCGTCATCTGCCCCTCACTCGCCTCCGCATACCCTTGATACTCCTTCAGAATCCAATCCCTCGCCGCACCAATTCCTCTTTCCGGATCAGTCTGTGAGCTCTGCGTATGGCGCGTCCCAAAGGAGACGAGCTTCTCAATGATAGCTTGAATACGAAGGGGATCAACTTGTTCCAGAATCGAAGTCAATTCTGCGTCTGGGGCCTGAGATGTGTAGGGTACACCTGGTAGGTCGGATGGCCATGCTATTACTGGTGTTATACCGCATGGCGAGGTGGGAAGCGGTATTGTTGCGTTGGTTGGAGTGCTTGAAGGGTAGGAGTAAGTCGCTGATGTATAGGGAAGAAATGGGAGGAGCAGCGTGGCTGCTGTCCAAGATGAGGAAATCATATTTGCAAAATGTGAAAATCCGCGACGATGGGAAATTTCAAACTCAATATCCCTACTTTGGAACTTCAAGTTGCTTTAAAGCACGAGCAAAGATTTCTCATAAAAGTCCAGAACTATAGTGTAAACTCAACTTCTTGTATCGATGACTTCACCACAGCCTCATTGGAAAGCTTTGCAGATACCCCGCGCTTCATGGCGACGGCATATCGATTACAAGCCGGTATGTCATGCTTAGGAAAGAGGGGTATCGCAAAAGTTCAACGCGGAACAGGAAGCTGCCAATGTTGCTTTTTAGCCGGATAAGGCAGGTCCCAAGATTGTACCTGGATCTCGACTTGGCAAGCGCAGAGATCGGCATTGAAAAGACGTATAGTTCTAAGATAACGTGGAAAGGTAGTGACCGGTAGAGATTTGGTTCTTTTCCGGCAATGGCGCCGAAGACAGTTCAAGTAATGTTGACAAACGCTTGCTACGTCGTCATTATACCACGTTAAAGAATCGCGAGAGGAAATCAGATCCTCGCCTATACTCAACAGCGTATCATTCATAGCCTTCTCCTGGTTCCAGAAACCATCTCAACTATATACTATAATCTAACAAACAAGATCCCGAGATGAACCCGCTATGACTAGTCGCTCCGAAACGCCACCCATGCATGTTCTATACCTCGAAGGCAATGCCTTCGGTCCCTCAATCCTACACAACCTCCCTAGAGCCTATGGGCCGATTGCCCACCCACCAAGTATATTGTACAAAAGAACTCAATGTGATGGTATCAACTAGCGTGCTTGTTCAGGCCGCCTAGGATCGTCTTGAGACCCTTCTTCTTCTTCGACATCTCCTCGGTGTCGTCTCCTTGACCTCCACTCAAACTTGGTGAGCTCTCTCGCTCCTTTTTCTTTAGGCGACCAAAAGTAGAAGCAACAAAACCTCCTTCGTTGCTCTTCGTGCTCTTAGAGGCTGTCCTTTCGCTGTCTGCAATACTTTCTGATCGGTCGTTATTTCTATTCGCAGGAGTCATCATCAACGAAGCCGGAAAGGTCTGCGATCGTCCATTTGATTGCATTGAGAGTACACTGCTAGAATTGCTTGGTGTCCGGTCCAGTTGACCGTTATTGCTCGATGCAAAGGATCTCCGAGGGCTCCTAGAGCGATCGGATCTCGCAACGGGACTGGTCCCAAACATACTGCTGCTTGCGTCGCTATTGTCATGCGAATTGTCTTGACTTGATGGGTTCAACAGCATACTGCTTGTTGCAAGCTCTCGAAGACGGTGCTGCTGAGCTGTGGTCGGCCGATGTCTGCTGAATTTATTGCCGATAATGGCACCAGTATGCGAGATCAAGGCACGAATGACGTCCTTCTTGAGAGCGAGTGCAAGGTCAAGGTTGGACCAAGTTTTGTTGCGGTACTCAATCTCAGGAAGACGGAAGACGAAATCGTGCACGTCCTCGATATTCCGCTCTCCCTTACCTTTGTAACTCAGACAGAGCACCACACTTGTCAGCTTGACATGTGCTAGGGTCATGTACTCTGATGCTCGAGACATCATTTCAGTCAGGTCGTCTGATGGTTTTTCCTTTTTCCCAGAGTTTCGATGAATGCCAAAGCGCTTAGACTTTAAATCACCGTTGGTCGACTGACTCTCGTGACCAGACGCGATGGTTGATGACCGACCCAATGTCGGCCGCGAATTGATACTAGACTGCAAGCTCTCGATCGACGCCTTCTTGCCCAAAGTTTTCGTATTCAGATTTCGAGAGCTAGAAGAACTTTTGCTGCTTGACTGGAATATTCGGAAGTGATGTCCATCTTCTCGTGAATGAAGGCTGGAAGCCTTGTTCTTGCGCGCGATGGCTGTGCTGGGCCGGGATTCTGAGTGCATTGTCGGGCGCAGGCGAAGTTCCAATGATCCCGCTCTCCTGCTAGGGTCTCCATCAAACTTGTCGCCGGCCACGGTACTAGGCCGTTTAGTTTTCAGCGAGCTATCGTCATCCTCATCCTCGTCCTCAACTGGCTGCATGTGCTTGACCATGAATGGTGATTTGTTCTTCGTATCATTTGTGCCCGGGAACATGTAGTCGAAAAGCCTTTTCCCAACCTCACGTTCAAGTTGGATCTTCATGGGAAAGAGGTTGACCTCGAAGTGGTCCATGACCGGAATACCGGCGATTGCCTCGAGCATGTTCCAGTTTACGCTCAACATTTGGTGATTCTCGCCCTCGTTGAACACTCCCCGTTCCGCGTCCGAGTAGGGAGCGAACATTTCGGGATATATCGCATCAGGGAGAAGATTAAGACCGACGATCTTTCCGATGCTCATGTTGTTCGCGTGCGATCCGTCTGAATTGTCTACTCTGTCGTATTCGGCGTGTTGAAGCTGGAACTCCATAAGGGGCTCGTTGTTGTCACGTATGAGATGCCAGACAATTTGGTCAGATGAAATAATCCATCTAAGCAAACCGCTTGTCTGGGTGGCATCGTATTTTCTTTGAGATGAGGTGATAGCTTTCATCATGAAGAACAGTTCGTCTTCACAGCTTGTTAGATCTCTGTCCAGCGCAAGCCTATCTTCCCAGCCCCTCTTGTCGAGGAATTTCGAATTGATCTGGAATTGTGTTTTGATCTCTTCCAGTTGTCTGATCCGTTCTTGTAAGCGTATGACCATTTCGGGTGCTCCTCGAAGGTCGCTGAAGTCAGACGCAAGCATGATCTTCTCCAAGCGTTCGTTTCTTGTCTTCTCTAGTGGCTCACTGTACATGAGAAGGTCCATGACGATGATGTACATCGCATAATACTGTGATGAGTTGCAGATCGCAAAAATCTGTGGAAATTCGACGTAGAGATGATCCATTCGGTTTTCAACCTTACTTGTGGCTGCGGCATGAGTTCCTTCGCTGCTAATCTCGTCGTTGTACTTGAGTCGAAGAGTGTTGTACTTTTCGTAGATCAAAGTTGCAGAAGTCTTCTGGACGATACGTTTGAATCCAAATGGATCAACTTTGAAGTCGAACATGACTTCCATCGGCACCCAAGGAGGCCAGACAGACCCAGCCGGGACACCATAATGGTTTCCAGAATACATGGAGAGCAACTGCGAAGAGAACCATTTTTGGTGAGTGACGAAAAATTGGGTGCTGTCCATTTCGACCGAAAAGCGTCGCTGCACAAGACCACTGACATCGTCGAAGATGCGATCTTTGTCCATGACCTCGACTACCTTGCCTTCCATGCCTTTGGCAGTTACTAGCACAACAGCCTTGGAGTTCTTCTCGCTTTGAAGCTGAATTTGTGGCGCGATGAGACGTAGATGGTAGCTGTTCTGGGGCGTAAATTCTCGGCCGATTCCAGCATGCAGGTTCTCCGAAGAAACTCTTTCGGTCTTCTCCGGCTCTTTCCTAGGGCCCTTGGGATCATCAGCGTTGACGAAATCTCTGCCATCTGCCAGGAGCTGATTGATACGGTCCTCAACATCCGAGGATCCAGGCTCGCAATTCGGCACATCGGGTGAAGGGCTCCTATCAGAATCATCTGTCTCTGGCGTTGCAGTCGGCTTGGCAACTTTGGCTTTGTTTTGTTCATCGACGATATCGAGGATGAACTTGACGGCGCGTCTGGAGAGATAGTACACAAAGCCACGCCTCTGGCTGACTTGGTGTATGTAGCGAAGGATGATGTTCCTTAGCAGATTGTTCCACTTCAGCTGCATATTGTGGATGACGAATCGATTGTTGAAATCGCTGATGAAGTCTGCTCCGGGATTTGTGTCCATCCCCTCCGCGGCTGCATCGTAATGTTTTGGTGATGAAGTTTCACCATCACTATCAACATCGGCATCTCCATCAGGGACTGCGCGCTTCTTGTCTGTGTGGATTCGCATGGCCATACGTCTTAGCATAGACTCTAAGAAGAGTCTTTTGTCTCGCAAGAAAGTACCATGCTTGTTCAGCTGTTCGAAATTGGCCCTCAGCGAAGTATTGGTGTCATCTCGAACACATTCGAGTTCGGCGTCTTCAACTGCCTGGCTATGAGCTTCCATCTGCTTCTCTAGTTGGTCCAATCGACCTTGGATGAGTTGGCATTGCACGCGACGAGGATCATCATCCTTGCTCATGATACAGAAATGTGTCTGTTCATGTCCGAATGGGCTGGTTCTGTCTGGGTCGCCCGAGATGGTGTCACCGTGGTCAGTCTGGCGGAAATAGGTGAAGCGAGGAGCATATGCAAGCGGCATGATTTTTGTTTCCGGATTTGCTTCAGAAGGCAGTATCCAATCTAACTCAACGAAATCGTCCATGTCGATCCAGCTAAAGTCGTTGTCCGGTATTTCGAAGTGCGACAAGTCTGTCGAAGGCATATCCAGCTGAGAAACAAGAGTTGGAGCTGAAGCCTTCTGAAGATCTTCAGGTGTAGTGCCTGCGATGCTTGCTGTAATGGCACGAATATCCGCAGACAGCAAGTCCAGTTGTGCTTGGTGCATCTTCATGGCGGTGGTCTTCCCCTGTGTTTTGCGGCCTTTGTCGTGTGTGGGAAACTCTTCACGACGCTGATGCATGTCAAGCATAAAACTATCAAGTCTCATTTTTAGTCCCGTGGCAGAGACAACATCTGCAGAGTAATCCTCGGCATCCTTGTGCTTGTAAATGTGGCTAATGAAAAGCGGTGCCAATAGCAAGTTGTACTTGATTGTGGCGAGATGGCGGCCGAATTTCTTACTTGATTTCTCGATGCCCGGCCACAATGCTCCTTGTCGGATCGGGAGTGACATGGTACCGTTGAACATGGACCACCAAGCAAAGAAGTGGGAAAAGAAACGAGGTGTGAGATGGACGGTGTTGTAGCTGTTCGACTTTTCCAGATTTGATACTGACCACTCGCGGTTGACAGGTGCTTTGACAGCAATGGACATATGGATATGGTGACTCCGGAAGCCTCTGAAAGCATCATATTCGAGGCCTTGAGGGGCTTTAGCGAAATGAGCTTCTTTCAAGATGACATTGTAATGCGGTTCGAATTCGAATGACCGTTTTCCTTCTTCCCTTAGATTTCTCTCGAACATCAAGCCAACAAGCCATTGAACATTTCCGGAGAGCTTCATCACCACTTTCTTGAAAGCCGCGCCTCGCTTAAAACTGTCGACGCTGGTCATGCTGTCGCTGTCGCGATCGTGTTTCGATATATTGCGTGCTTGGTGACTGAAATCTGGAATTGCAAGAATGTATTCACCGCTGTCCACAGTCATGAACTTCCTTGGATCCTCCTCACGGCAGATGTTCCAGCGCACGTCGTTCCGCCAACACATGAGGAAACCTGCCCCGTTACCAGTAACCACGTAAGGATCGCGGGTTCCTTTGAGCATGAGATGGACATCGCCGTCCCCTTTCCAAGCAACACTGACACGAGAGTGGAAGCTGAGTCGAATCTTGTCCCAGAACCCAGTTCTATCCGATGGATCCACTTGTGGCTTGGTAAAAGTCTCGATAACCATCATCATGTCTTGAATTGCTGGCTGGTACGAAGCACCCCAGGTGATTCTTGTCGGGAACCCAGTGTTGATGTCCACCTTGATGTCCGAGTATGACTTGACGGGTGCAACGGTTCTGCGAACGTCAATTGCGAATCCACCAGCCCTTGCACTTCCAAGCTGGCACTTTATTGCGGGGACAATATCTACTTTGACATGTCGTGTCGATTCTGGACCGCGGTACTCTTCAGCGATAACGAAGTCTGACTTGAGAGACCAAGCAGGAAGCCGTGGAGATTGTCCAGGCTTGATAGCGGGAACGTGCAAGAGAGGCAGAGGATAATCTCGCAGGGTTATGCGAGCTTCTCCCATGTCTATCTGGACATGCATGGGAACTAGAAGCGAGTATTTCATGTCGTACGGCATCCCCTTTCCAACACGATGAATAAAATCTGGCAGCTGGTGCATGGGGAACGACGGCTTCTCGATGGTGATGTGAAGGTCGCTGACGTGTGTAGCCATCAACGCCGGTCGTTGTGGAACCTCGAGTATATTTTCCGCATCTTCCATATCGTCTGGCAATTCATCTGGCCCCCAGAAGACGCCTCGGATGTCTTTCATGCCACTCTTCGCCAAGCCATAGATGCGATCAATTCTTCTTTTCCAACTCTGAGCGTTGTGCCTTTGAAGCTTCTCGTGCGCCTCGCCGATCGAAATTTTGGCAGATGAGCTGATTCCGCAAGTACCTTCTGGGTCATAACGCAACGTACGACCACGATGAGTATTCGATTGATGCCCTTCGTGAACAATCTGATCTTCGCTTTTACTCCGTTTCGGTGCCTGGGCATCCTTGTGGGTACTGCGACCTCGTGGGTGGGCAGATCTATTGCGAAACCGAGAAGAGTCTTTCCGCATTTCCTCATCCTCGATCTTCTTAGCCTTGACTTTGAATGCCGCATCGCGGGCAATACGCTGTGCCTGTTCCACTAAGCCAGTGCGATAGATCGTTCCAAGCTTCCATTCAAACGCTCCATCCTCAAGTTCAAAAAGGAGAGCTCTGCTACGTATCGAAATTTTCGGCAATTGCTTCGGGCCTTCGGGTCCCTTGTTGAGTATATACTCGTTTGTGCCCGTCACAAAGCGATGATGAAGCTGCTGTACAGCCTTGAGTGTATTGACAAAGTTGTCGAAGACTTTGTGAAGGACGAGTTGATGCGGAACCGCAAGTCTGAGAGCCTCAGAGTTGAGATCGACGAGCTTCTCATCCAGGATATCACCGTTGCTATGTTTCCTCCGACTTTCACGTAAATCCGCCCGCAAGCTCTTAATGCTTACAAGTCTCGCCCAGACACGTTTCATTCTTGGAGCTTCAGCGTACAGTCTGGCTAGCTTCGAATGCAGGAAAGGCGGTGACCACCTGTGTCGCCCAGCCTCCATACCATAGATCTGCAACATGATGGCTGGGTCTGAGGGCATTTGCGCTTTGACTTGAACCAGGGTCGCTCTGAAATCAACAGTTACCAGCTCTTTCGCAGTGAAAGGGTACTCGGGCGCGTCTCGAGTGTAAAAATCCTCAGGAGATTTAAGAGGCGACAAAAGATCATTGTCAAAGGCAGTCGTTGATGCTACGCGAGCTTGCTCCTCGTCCCTATCCGCTTTCGTACGTACGAAGGCCTTCCTTAAGACTGTCGTGGCAACTCCGACAGCATAGTGTCGATATAGAGAGTATTGGACGAGGAGCTGTCGGACATGTGAGTTCACATGGAAGACGGGTCCTTGAGCATCACTAGACGTGGACAATGCAACTTCGAAGCGCGGCATTGCAACGAATGGTTCGTGCTCCCACTTCTCGGTCGACTCAACAATGAACGCTTCTAGACCGCGAACATGAACGGCAAGGCGGCGTCCATCAGTGGGATGCTGTTGCTGCTTCTTGCGCGACGACGTAGGCATATTCAGGAAGAATTCTGGGTCAGGCGTCAACGAACGACTTCCTGTCCGGCGCCGGGAGGATTTTCTGTCCAAAGAATCCACTTTCAAAGCTTTGTAGTCAGCTGTCCAAGACTCAAGCTGCAGTGCAATACCTCTCGTATCGTCAGAGATATCTTCGTCAACGCCTGCAACCTCAGCGCTGAAGTCGGAGCCAGACAGTTGGAAGTGTAGGAGCCAAGGCGGAAGTGCTCTGATGAAATTCGGATCTCGGGCAGTTTTGGCGTGTGTCTTCTTCGTGGGCTCTACATTGAGTCGCAACTGGCGAACGATTTGGCGTACACCATCACTGATTTCAGGTCGGACCATATGGATAGAAAAAGTTTGTAGATTCCCAGTAGCAACAACATGAACTTCCGGGTTTGCGTTCAGCTGGACTTTGAGCTCCAGAGACTCGGTTTGAACCAAGTCAAAATGGGCACCAGAAGATGTTTGGTAGTATAGATCATGCGACTGTACTCGCAAAGTTGAGCCTAAACTGTAGTGGAGCTCTCCAACTGCAGAGTGAGAAGATTCTATATCCAGTGATACGGATGAAATCGATGAGATGATCAGATCAAAATCGTCTTCAGCTGCGTCTTTTTCAACAGGTGGCAAAGCAATTCGGATGACAGGTTCATGCATGGAAAATTTGACGTTTGCTTTTGGCAACAGTCTCGAAATAACGACATGCTTTTGCGGCCGTGTTGAACTTCTAGATCTCGGATTCTTGTGCAACAGGGCCAAGATCAGTGGGAGATGCTTTGGGTCCAGGTCAACAGAAGGAGATGTTATGACAACATTTGCAAACAGTATGTTTGCGTTCCTTTCAGCAGCGCTGTTGTCCGCGACGAATTCCAGTGTTTTTGACGGGAGTGTTGTCCTTACAGTCGTTGTTGCCATTGGAATATAGGCTAGCCTCTCCGACTTGCCATGCCCGTCATCCACACCAACCGAAATCGCTAGAGCAGCGACTAAAGCTTGATGTGCGACGTCCTTGGATGAAAAGTACATCCGATGTGCAGGGGACTTTTGGTCCAATCTATGCAGATCAACACCGACCTCCTTCATTGATGCGTTCAAGTAGATCGGCGTGCCATGGGGTTGTACGGCCTTGATTTTCTTTGTAAATCCCACGAAACTGACGGCAAACTGGACTTCCTTTATGCCTCGGAGGATGGAGCTCACGAACTCTTTGGAGTCTGAGACTGTCTGAACTAGCTTCTCTTCTCGGCTACCAGGCCTGTCAAGTTCCTCAATAAGATCTTTGACGGAAATCTCCTCCAGATCTGGTGTCTCCTGCACATAGAGACGCCGGCATCCTTTGTACCTGTTCATACACGTACTGATATCGTCATATGGTATGTGAACTCTCCCCAACTTGAGAGAGATAGCAGCATCTCGCAGCCCATCCAAGTCTTTGTACAGCAGTCCGTGGATATTGAGTGTCGCGTGATCGAGCACTTCGAGAGAGTCTCTGCCCTCCGGAGTGAACAAAACACTTCGGATCGTGAGCATCCACTCTGCTGGTCGTTGCTCCTTCTTGGGAGACTTGAGATGTGAGAACATCCTCCCGCGGTCTACCATCTTGCGCCGAGTGTCCACTGCCATGGTAAAGCTTCCAACTTGTATTTGCCCCACGTCGACAACCGTCACAGACGAACTTGTAGCCACCACATCGACCATGCGTATCCAGTTGATGTTGCGATGTAGACGTTTTATGCGTTCCTTAATACTCGTGAGCCTCTCCCAGCTCTTACTACGCGGGGGACCAAAGCTGGTTGTCCGCGACAAGGGCTTCATCTTGGGCTCGAAGTCGCATGCTGGCCCAGCTGCCCCCTCCACGGTCCCATTAGTTTCCTCCTCATGGTTACCACCCTTCTCTCCATCTGCCGCCCTCAAGTCGACAGTCACCGCCAACTCTGTGAGGACAATGCTGACCCATGTTGGTTGTGCGAAGGTAGGGCGGTGCAAGTTCACCCCCAGACCTCGAATTTCAACCTTTATACCATCTTTCGGAGTGTATGCCAGTCGCCTCAACGAAAAGTATCCGATGCGCTGGATGGATATGCCCGTAAGAATTCGAAGAATAGCGAATAGGATGAACGAGAAAAGGTATGCGAGCACTATCACCCCGAATACAAAGGTAGGATTCAGGAGCGCCATTAAATCGTTCGGTCGCGGAACGCCATTCGCAGCGCGTCTTCCTTATCGTCGGCCTCGAATTTGTGCTCCTCCAGACTCGAACACCTTCGTTCTGCAGTTGTGGCGACAATAAAAGAGGCCATGCGCAAATGTCCTTCTTGCTTCCAAAAGCAATAATATAAACCTGGCGGCTCAATTCACTTTAATTCCGAAGCTACCGCCGACACGAAGATACGGAGACTCGGATCAGCATAGCTCAGCGGCGCCCTCAGTGATTCGCAAAGCTCTTTTCTGCTAGTCGAGGTACGGAATAGTTGGATGAGGAGGCTGTGCAGCTAGGGTCATCGTCAAGAGTCTGGAATGTCTGGAATGTTTGATTGCGGGGATGACGTCCTGGTCTTTCGCGCGATGAAGTGAAAGAAGCTTTTGTTAAGCCCGCCGTCAATTATTCCATTCGAGGCGTAAGGAAGGGACGAGCCGGTTCGAGCTGGTGGGCGAGGGATGATTGTGGTTATCGCGAAGATGCAATCAGGACAAGACAAGGCAATGTAATGCTGATGCTCTCGAATAATCAAGGCGGCGTTAGTACAGTAACGAGCAAGGCTGTAGCCGACGGCCTTCTATTGGTTCACCCTCAATACGATCGTCGATGGCTTGCTTACATTTCCAGTCTTGGGAGCCAACAATGGAAAATATCTAGCCTGCGATCCTTTGAGTACAAATACAAATACACGGCGAGAAAGGTTTTATGGATAGAATGTGCCTGAACTGATGAGAGAAAGTTTAGGCACTCGGGCAACGATCTTCGTCCCTGCTCAGTCCCGCTTTTATCATTCATTCTAGGATTCTAGGAACGCATAGCGACAGTCCCTGGGTGTTGTCTTTTTCTGCACCTACCTAGCTGCAGCACTTTCAATACGTTGCCAAAGATATCAGCCAGTACTGCAAATCATTGTTTGATCTTCTGGACATTCTTCAACGAAATACAGAAGACAAGCGATTGAAGCCATCATCACGTGACCTTCATATGGAATTTGGAATTGCAAGGTTCTTCAAATCGCCTTCTGCTACGCAATTCTGAACATAAGCAACCGACATGATCCATCTACGCCTTTGTTCAAATGTCAACCATGAAGCAAGAAACGTATTGCGACTGTTCCTTACTCCTCCAGGTTTTGTTGGGATCTTGAAATTGCTAAATCCTCCGATGATTGTTGTTGATCTCGCTAATTCGAAGCGAGTGCCCCCTTTGTTTACAATCAGACCGCTCATTCGTGAAGACTCTGAGGTCTAAGCTTCATCTCTAGGAGCTTACTCCGGGTTTCATCATTCTCTTCAGCCAGGACCGCTTCGCCGAGATTGCCGTTTGTATCAGAGGTATCGTTGGATTCTCCAACATATCGAAGCTATGGAAAAGCACCAGGCCAAACATGCAACTCGCACGTCGATCCACATCGCCACATATCCATCGCATACTTCACTGCAGGATCCCGATACAACTCACATTCGCCGACATCAACATATGTTGGCGGGAATATGTCGGCGGGAGATTTGACAGGTCCGTCGCACGAGATGGAGCCTGATAGGGCGTAACCTTGCCTGTTCCGCGAAGCTCCCCAAGAATGCAATCCCATACCATGAGATTCGCAACACCACACCACGGACTCCCGTATCCAACTTGCTGGTCTGATAAGCATTCGCCGCGGTCATCTAACATGGGAGTGTACAGCATCTGAGCTTTGATAGGAATGGCAAGAGATTTCTTGTCTCGAGCCATCAGACAAATTGCAGCTGCTAGAGTACCACCACCAGAGACGCCAAATACGACGATTTCTGCTGGATTTACTCTCCCAAGGGCAACATTTTGAGACATCCAAAGGAGCCCAGCATAGCAATCCTCTGCTGGGCCAGGGGCACGTGTTTCTGGAGCCAGTCAATACTCAACAGATACAATGACGCACTCGACATCATCAAGGAGGTCGATGAATGGAGTGAAAGCGGTGAACCTGTCTCCTGAAATCATGCCTCCGCCGTGGATATGGTGAACTCCAGGAAGATCTGCTCCTGTTGGTTCCTTTGGTGAAAATATCGAAAGCAAAATCTCATTGTCATCGGGTCTGGGGATGGCATACTCTTTATGCTGCTAATGCGGCTTGTCTCCAATGATGGTTTCGGCACTGTAGACAAATGTGGTGTTACATCCATCGTCGCTAAAGGTAGAAATCCCGCGCATCAAATCGATATCCAACTCCTCCGGAAGTGTTGGCCCTTCGAGAAAAGGAGCGAACACAAGGTCAGTGACCGGGCGTGAATTGTGATCCTCGAATCAAGTTTTGCAGCTTCGAAGTAGGCGAACGGATATGGAGTAAGTTTCGACATTTTTCCAAGGTTTTCCTCCTCGGTCAGCGATTGCGTTTTGGCGCGGACACCCGACAACCTTCTCAGATTCTCTCTTGATCATCTCGAGCCTCCGAAATATTGACACACCATCAATTATTTTGACCAAAGGTACGTGGTAACTCGGTCTCTTTTCAAGCCGCATCACGGATGTAGCCATTTTTATGTATACGAAGTCGGATTTACGGATGTAGCTTGTTATCTTCTTGAGAGAATTCGAGCACATTACTTCTGCATGTAGAAATTCGTAGTCTCGCACGGTGCGGCTCGATTGAGCTTCTTTTTGGTCCCCGCCAGCCCATAGCCAACCAAAGCAAATAGTGTGGGTACTTCCAAGCGATCTCGAATTGTTTCCATAGGTCGGACCCTTGCATCTACGATTCGAGCGACCTTTGAAAACGAAACTTCACTACAACATGAGAAGCCCAACGAACTTGTCAACGACAATTGACGCATTCTCTCTCGACTCAAATCCTGAGAAATCTAGAATGGACTTCTTGGCTCCAGTCTCGGGGGAGCCGCCAAGCTGGCACCCGCTTTTCATTCTGGAGTGGCGAGTTTGAGAGGATTAACATATGCGGATAAAAGCATGTGGTGTTCCTCGAAAATATAGCCATTCAAGGAGACGGGTAATCCATTGCCGTGGGGAGATCGACCTCAAGCCTCAGCATCCATCATTCAAGCACACAAAGGCCAGCCGCGATGGCATCTAGCAACGATTCCGCTGTCGTTGTCGAACACAGCTATCCAGAGAAAGGACCAGACACTGCTCAAACCACCGATCACGACAAGGACAATGGATCAAGTCAACCCGTTTCTATAGATGGCGCAAAGACGACCAGCGACGATTCGATTGACACGAATTTCCAACCAGGTATCCAGAACATCGAAGCCGTGACAGTGGCATGGTCAAAAACATGGCTGATCGTGGCTTATGCTCTGATCTGGCTCATTTATTTCATCCAGGGTCTGGTAGCCACCACCGTCGGCTCGTTCCTCCCCTATGTCACCTCTGACTTCGCCTTGCACTCTCTCACGCCTACCGTCGGTATCATAAGTACTGTTATTGGTGGTGTCACGAATCTGAGTATCGCCAAGATTCTCGATATTTTTGGTCGCCCACAAGGCTTCCTGTTCTCTGTGATTCTTGCGGTCGTGGGCTTGATCATGTCAGCTGCATGTAACAATGTCGAAGCTTACGCAGCCTCTCAGTAAGTACACTCGTGACTGAATCATTAACTGGAAATCTGGAACTCGTCCCTCAACTTCTAATTTATATTTTCCAAAATATTATGGTCCATGCTAACCTATTCTATGGAGTATTCTATACGGTCGGCATCAATGGTCTAGGGTACAGTCTGAGCGTCTTCGTCGCCGATACGACATCCCTCCGCCACCGGGGCTTGATGCAAGCATTTGCAACTTCGCCGAATCTCATTACCTGCTGGCTAGGCGGCCCAATCTCTACAGCCTTCCTGGAAGGAGCTGGCTGGCGTTGGGGCTTCGGAATGTTTGCCATCATCGTTCCAGTATTCACGTTACCCCTCTTCGGCCTCTTCCAATACCAATACGTCAAAGCCAAGAAAGAAGGCATTATCAATAAGCGAGATAGTGGACGAGCCACATGGCAGTCTGTCACCTATTACGCCCGTGAATTCGATGCCGTTGGACTATTCCTGATCTCCGCTGGCGCCGCCTTCTTTCTCCTGTCATTCAACCTTTACTTTCAGCAGGCTAAGGGATTCGGATCTGCCCTCATAATATGTTTTCTCGTCTTCGGACTACTTCTTCTTATCGCTTTCGGCATATGGGAGAAATTTTTCGCCAAAGTGTCCTTCATTCCCTGGAACATCCTGAAAGATCGAACTGTTCTGGGTGCCTGTCTTCTGTCATTTACACTTTTCATCAGCAACTCATGCTGGGCTCTCTATTTCAGCTCTTTCCTGCAAGTGGTCAATGGATTGAGTGTCACTCATGCCAGCTACGTGGTACAGATTCAGACTATTGGCAGCGTTTGGACTGCTCTCGCTGGTGGTGGCATTATCTCATGGACAGGACGATACAGACCAATCTCCCTCTACTTCGGTGTACCCGTTCTCATACTTGGCCAGGGCTTACTCATTTACTTCCGCCGGCCTGACCAGAGCATCGGCTATATCGTCATGTGCCAGATCTTCATATCCTTCGCTAGTGGGATCCTCATCATCTGCGATGAGATCGCCATCATGGCAGCTGCGTCCAAGCAGCAGTTCTTTGCTGTTAGTATTGCAGTTCTGGGATTATTTGGTAGCTTTGGTTCCGCAATTGGTCTCACCATCTCCTCTGCTATCTGGCAGAACATCCTGCCGAACAAGCTTGCCCTATACCTGCCTGCCGAGGATCTTCCAAACCTCGTCATGATCTACGCCGATATCACGACGCAACTCTCAAATCCAGTCGGCTCGCCTACCCGTCTCGCCATACAGCATGCTTATGGTGATGCCCAGAGAAGCTTGTTGATTGCAGCTACTACTGTTTGGGTTCTTGGAGTTGTGGCAGTCCTTATGTGGAGAGACATCAAGGTCATCGGCATCAAGCAGACCAAAGGGACCGTAGTCTAGACATCCTTGAGTAAGACAAGTTTCGAATTGACTTCGGCGTATTGGAGCTAAGCGATGAGGGAATGAAATCGTGTTATCATGTTCCCAATACAGCCGATGAATGATTTAACATATCGCTCGGCTGCCGCTGATATCATTACCTTGGGCAGAACACAATGAGGCCTCCAATGAGATTGAGTTGGTATCTTTCAGTTACGGTACCCCGCCATCTCCGACTCGTATTTAATTCCCCACTCTTCAAGACCGGAGTCCTTGTGGACAATGGGTCAGTGCCTGCGTCGAAGTTGCTCGCTTAGCAGTAGCTCAATAGGAGCCAAGGACGAAACTGGTGGCAAAGCAGAAAGACAATGACAAATTGAATAGATGACCAATAGCAAGTACCAAATTGCAGAGCAGAAATGATCGACGGATTACACATATTTCAGAGAGTCGGTGGAAACCAGATGCATCTCAGCAAACGAAGGAATGGACTACTCTGACTGGTTGCGTTGCCAAGCCAAATATGGCAGGAACCCCTCGCTACCATTAGAAGCTGTCCACCTTGCTGCATAAACGAGGATGATTAAGCGTCCTTGCACTTCAGAATCACGAAAGAAAGATGCTGGGACACCAGCGGGTCATGAATTGATCGTGGACGGTAGGTGCCGACAGTGCTTCTTTCTCGCCGAGATGAAGCCTCTCTCGCCGAAACGAGGCTCCTCCCAGCGACGAGGGGATAATTTGCCCCATTAATGACCCAGCAAGCAGTCAATCAACAGACACAGCGTCACCGCTCCTCTCCTTCTTGTCGATGGAAAGTGACCGCGATGTGAATGCTCAGTCTTGGCTTGCGGCGAAGTCTTCGACGAGATGAAGCTCACCATGGACAACTGTGACTTCGATCGAGCTGCGAGCAGCGTGCCAAGAAGTCTTATAGGCAAGAGTATATCGTTGAGATTGGAAAGCGGGAACGAACTTAGCTCCTCGAGAACCTCCCTCAAGATCTCTGATATTCCAGTGTCTTCCTCGGTCGTTCTCAGTTTCCCCAGAATAGTCATTCATCTCCCCACAACTCCCAAACAAGTTTCAACGGCCAGATGCAACAACTTGTCAAGATTTGAATCTGGTGCTACTGTGAGTATCTTTATAGTTTCATTGTTCCAGACTATGGTCTCCAATGTAATTGTTGCTTACCCCTTTGGTCTAAGTTACACAAGCCGATATCAGGAGGCAGCATCCATCCGCTCGATTGGGCAAATGAAAATCACCAAGCACTCAACGACCCGAAAGAACCCCGAAGATCCTGTCGCCTGCAGACCCAAGAAGCCTTTTACCACAGCACAATCTAGCGCGTTCTTCCACTACGTCAACGACTCAGCAGAATCGGAAATGGACAATGGCGTGGCAAAGAGCAGCAATGGACAGTCACGCACCAATTCGGTCCCGAATGAAGATGCGCAGCGGCCAATGCCTTTCGTCATGATACAGGAGCCGCTACGTCCTGCCAGCAAGGAGCATCGCAAGACAGTTCGCCACCATGTCATGCGAGCTGTACACTCTCGCCGCAGAGCGCAGAACAAGACTACTGTGAGAAAACATACGCTTATTCAAAAGGATACCTCAGCCTCATCTGCGCCCAAGCCAGAATCAACACCTTCTGAAGCAAGTGCTAGTGGAAGTTGTGCATCCCCGACTCCGTCCTTGGACCCCGATTCTATTGATGAGGGGACTGAAGAATTAACAAAGCCGTCGAGTGCAGTTGCGTACCCAACGGATCCAAACAAACAGATTCTTATCGCCAATCATAATGTATCCTCCACAAGGCAGTTCAAAAGCAAAGGCGGTACATTGGAGGACTCTCAGTTCTTCTCTATTGCAGGATTTATACGTCCATTCGATCAATGGACTTTTGACATTTGTGAGTTGACGACCTCATAACACCAGTAGCCAGAGTAATGTACTAATCTATGTGCACAGCATCTCCATATGCCATATTCCAGCTGGACGGCGCTCCGATTCTATGCATGCGATCCGAGGGCTGGCCGTTCTCCGAGTCAACTGGAAAATTGACACCTAAGGTCTCTGTTTGGATGCCGACCAGGATCATTCCCATTCCGAACTTCCGCTCCCCGCGAGACTGCTTGCATAACAGTGCGCAGGTCCTTCCGTACATCCACAATAGTCAAGAGTATTTTGCTTTCAAGGTGGAGACTATCAAGTGGATCAATGGACGATTACGGCATGACGTTCTGGGGACGAGTGACACGACCATTGGAAGTATTCTGCTGCTCATCAGCTTTGAGGTGAGTAAGGACACTTTGTTGTGGTGAAACGCTGACGAGTAGCTACATAGATAGCTCGCGGGAATATTGCAGAATCAATCCACCATGTCAATGGTCTGGAAAGGATCGTGAACCTTCGAGGAGGGATTACTAGTTTCGGAAATAACAAGCACTTTCTTATTAAAGTCTTACTGTAAGATCTTACGTTTTCCACAGTCCTCACGTTTTCTCTTGACAGGCCACTGAAATCACACCAGCTTAGACCTTGTCGTTTCTCTCATGAGCAACACCGTTCCCCGCTTCAGCAACACGAACTCACCTGCCTCAATTCCCGCCAATATCCTCGGCATCCGACTCAATCGTACCTCCGATTCACCACTCTGCAGCACCGGTCGTCTCGAAAATGTCCTCCGCGGCTCAGCGTTCTGCCTCAAAAGCGTCCAATGCCTTCAACATATGCATGATCTGGCCACCGGCCAGCAGTCCGGGTCCCCAAAATATGTCCTGCCTCCACTCTCTGCCACAAGCAACAAGCCCATTACCCTCCTCCACCGAATCATCCATCTCACAGCAACGATTTTCGCAGGCGCCACACATACACCACCAACACCATTCTCATCATCTCTCAACCTACCCATCGCTCAAGAACTCTGCCAAGCCCTCGAGTCACCCACAAATGACGCAACGTGGGATGCTTTTCCAGGTATTTTTGTCTGGATCCTGTTGACTGGGGCGGCAGCATCGCCGGATACGAGTCCAGAGCATAGCTATTTTGTGTCGCTTCTCCTGAGAGTCGGACTCGGGGCCGGGTATGGTTGGTTTGACAAGCTGAGCACGGCAATAGAGGTCTTTACGGGAATCAAGAAGAGAGCTGAGGGTTTGCTTACTTGATTGAAGATATGTTCTGGATTAGAGATCATGGGAACATAGAAGGAGCATACAACATGACTTCTTAACAAGGCCCACATACTCTGACATGAAGTACGAATTCAGCCAGCAGCCTGAACTTCAGGTAGAACGTATGTCCTGGAATGAACAGATGACATCTCTCTTAAACGAATCTTGACTCCCCACCAAGATTTGCTTAAGCGAAAGTACCCCGCCAAAAGTCAACAAGACACCTCCCTGCTTCCCACCATTGTCATCCTTGACTTCAACAGCCAGAACAAATCCGTTCCAATCTTAGCCTTCGAAAAAGATTTGTCCATGAACAACATCCGTGCATCAGCTCGCTACACACCATTAACCAATCCAGCACCCATTTCTACCCTTTCTCTTGAAGCCATCCACTCCTCCGCCAACCCCCTATAATCTCCCACTCTACAAGACTCAACCGACTCCTCCACCATCCCTTCTTCCTCCAGCTCATAATCTTCAAATCCCCAAGCAAAACGTCGAAATGCCCCATCTGCCCAAACACACTCTCAGGAAACCGTCCTCCCAACCCTTGCGGATACCTCCATTTCCCGAAGCGATTCCACAGTGTCATCTCATACTGAATCTCTCCTCTGCGGTTTTCCGACAAGTTTGAAAAACCAAGTGAGCAAATCCTTGGGGACGATCAGATGGGAATCGCATCAGAGAAGAAAACCGTTATTCAGATTGTTTAGATATGGGCCCGTGCAGGCGTCAGGATACTGAGCATAGAGCCAGCCAAGGCGATATCCTGCGTTTGGACGAAGGAGGATGGGATCATGAAGCGGTAGAGGTTATACGAGACGAAGTTTTCTGCTGAGCTGGCAGTACCACCAGACGAAGTGTTTACTGTCGCAGGTTGGTCTCTCACAGTGCCGGGAAGCGGGACAGGATCTCATTGTCTGCGTGAGCCTCAAGCGGAGATGTGGTTGCTGGATCGATCAGAAGGGGAGGGCCGAAAGAGGAGACGATAGCTTCAGGTACGAAGGTAACAGGCGGCCTATGTTTACACCCCGTACAGCAGATCAGTGTATCAGACTGCAGCCTCTCCCCATCAGACAACACCACTGTCTTCGCCTCCAAATGGTCAACACTAACGATATGCATATCAACCAACCCATTTCCAAACTCGGAGGAATCGGTCTCCCTGTACCGACAATGAGCTTTAGAGCTCTAGCTTGCGCTCTCTCCGACCTATCCTTCTCGTCTGCCGAGGTCTGGGCCTGAAAAGTGGTGACGATCCAGCCTTCGCCCTCTCTGTGTCCAGCCGAGTCAACACGCGCATTGAATCGAATCCTCCTGTAAATCTCGAAGTGCTCGGCAAAGTTCGTGAGATAGCGATGGACTACTTCACCAGGAATATGTTCTCCTGTTTTGATACCGTATGTCTTTGAGTCCATAGGGTAATCGCTGAACTCGTATGTGCCTAGCATGTTGTTGGACTTGAGGCTAGGATACAGATTCTCTTTCGTCCAGCAGCCTCCCAAAGTTACGTTTGAGTCGAAGAGAACTACTTTCGCTGATGGATGGACATCCAGATAGGTCTTTGCGGCTATCAGGTCGTGGAATCTTAAGATGTCAGTATCGCTTCGAAATCTAGTAACGGGTTGAATCTACCTGCTCCGATGAATATCAAGTCGAAAACCTCCATCATTTGCTAACTTCATCTTGCTATCAAAGAAGATATCTCTGATGAATTCTATAGGAATTTTACCAAGCTATCGACGATACAAAGAAGATACAATCAAATCTATAGTAGATTGAAAGATTACCAAGACAGTAGACATCAGGGCAAGTCTGTAAACATTGATCTTATGTAAGCTCGCTTGGGACAATCATTTCTTGGTAGCTGTGAAGGGCAACCAAGATTGCTATAGAACTGTCGGAGAGACAGGAGATGCTCAAGAACTCAAGTCTGAGCCGCTCGATGAGCTAGACTGTGAAATATGGTGAGTAAGCAAACCTACCCAGATTACTGAAGTGGATGAACGCCTCGTGAACTTGGGTAAGCTCTGAGTGAAAACTTATTGCTGCAATTCCCTAGTCGGCGAAGTTTAAGCTTATGTTAAATTCCAAGATCAAGAACAGCGAACCGCTGCCTGATTGCCCTCGGACTGCACAAAGACTTCTGATTTCAGGCAGATTAAAGAAGACTCGACTGGGAGAAAGGAGATCGAATAATGGACAGCCGTTGAGCCCTGGCGGGTTATTCTTCCAGCTCTGCGTATTCAGCGCGTACTGCCTCCAGTTTCCAAGACTTCCTCTCGTTGCCATCGACATGGACTGCTATCCTATCAATATACTCCACTAACTTCATTATCTTGTACCTCGTCCTTTCGAGTTCTGAGACTCCACCATAGGCATAACGTAGCAAAATGTCCGTATGATCCGCCAGCATTAAAGCCATAGACTCTGGATGAATCAGGCCGTGGTCTCTGCCCCTCCCGCTGCTGATATGGCTTTCCACGGGAAGAAAACCATTCTCTGGTTCCTCTGGAGTGACGATATTCAATACGAGCATCCTGATCCTGAGCCCTGGGGTTTTCGGCTGTGAGAGAAAGTCTGGACCACGGACGAGGAAGCGCTGAAGAAGCTCAAGTAGACTCCAAATAACATGATAATACCCTCCATAGCCGACGCGCCACCCAGATTGACATCTGTCTGTCCAGTCTCCAAACGCTCTGATTCGGGTCTCCACGACATCTATCTTGGCGGAGACGGCTGGTACGTGGAGCCAGGTCGGGTACAGAACGTACTCGTTCTCGATAATGCAGTCAAGCAAGTACGGAGACCGTCGGAAGCCTTAAATCGTACGATTGCCTCCTTAGTTTCGGTATCTATCTGATAGTTGAGAAATAGAAGCGAGCGACTATTGATTTGGGCAGAGGCCTCCGAGTATCGATTCCATTCGCTTAGGGTTCCGTGATCGAGTGGATGATTTCTTTACTGGCAAGGATCCGTCCAGTCTCGTTCTCGTTCTAAGAGCCCGCGATTTCTGTAACTAAAGTCAAGACGAGGACCGCATGCACTTGGAAAGTCGGGGGCCTCTTCGGTCGCTCCAAGGACGGCATCGTAGATCAAGTCGCGGATCTCTCGAGGAAGCCTAAGAAATGGTGGCAGTGACGGTGCAACTGCTGCAGGAGTAAGAAATTCGCCCGTGGGGCCGATCTGCATTGTCCAACTCTTTTCAAGGACTTTCAACTTGATGAAAGCCAACGAACTGATTGTCTGTAGAAGATGTAGAAAGGCCAAACAGAAACGAAGCAGAGAAAAGCACAATAGGTTGCTCCGCAAGAAAAAGGGATAGCAACTTCGCAGAACCAACAAGAAGAACCCAAACAGGATCAGGCAGCAGAGCTCGATTGGTCTTCAAATTCCCACATAACCGAGCGTCGAGTACCAGGCGATAGCGAGAACTGCTGCAGGTGTGCACATCTGCCAGACCTATAACTTGCGGCACTGGCAACGCGAGGAGTGAGCCAGATAACCAAGTTGGGGAGAAAAAGACGAAGCTGGGAATGCCTTCATTAACAGAAGAAGACTAGTCAGCCTATCATCTGACGGTGCACGCTGGATCCCTGAACGGTTCCCACAGAGGATCGCCAAGCGATGGGAATCTCGTATCAATTCGATGCCGAGATGGGATTTTGTAGGGACCACCAAACGCGAAGGGAGATGTCGATCCCGCTGTGTCAGCACGCGAGGTCTGACAAGAGACCAAGAAGGAAGGATCGACTTCTTGTCGTCCCGAATTTGCAAAACATAAACACCTGCCAGTATCCTGCCCTGCTGTCTCCTTCAAGTTCAGCTATAAGAAGAACCAAGCGACAGATGTCGCAAAGATTTCGAGCATAAATATAAATACAGCATGATGCGATCAATCGATCCTTATCGATCCCCACCACCCAAAAAAATGCCGAGGGCCGCGAACGGAAACCAAATTTCCAGTCCGCATCGCGTCAGGCACAGCAATGCATCACGCCGCGAGCAGCCTTGAATAGAGAAGTATACCAGTAGCCGATTTTATTTCTTCTTCCTCTCAAATCATGTCGATGATATCTCTCTATCCTCTCGATCTCTACGTCCTTCGCTCTGTCCTCTGTTTTGGCGCAGTCTAGTCAAAATAAACTTTATCGATAGGTACCTACAGTACAGAAGAGTCGAGATCGCGATCAAAGCGTATCCAGGTCCTGCGAACTATTGAAGGAGCTACCTGCCAACATCCCAAGTGGTGTGAATAACAAACTTCTTTACGAACTTCCTTTATCCCCTATTCACGACTCTCCTCGACTTTACCTACAATCCTTTACCTAGAGTACAAATACTGTTAATCTCTTCCTGCTGCGCGCTTCTCACTTTTCTGCTCGTTTGGTCTAATGTTCGCACATCATGATAGCGAGAAGATGTCAGACCACAGCATCCCCACGCCGTCTCCTATACCCTCACCCCCGATAAACCCTCATTCTCTCTCTGAACGCAGTACGTATTCCTCTGCTTCTCCAAAACAACCACTAAATTGACACAAACTCGCAGTCAACATATCTACTCGCCCCCTCCACACGCAGCTCAATCGTCTTATCCTTACTCGATTACCCCTCGCCCTCCCACCTTACACAACCAACCCTTCGACATACGTCTCGGGCCTCTATCACATTGCACCAATATATACGACCTTCGAAGACCTCTGGGGTACTCTCCTTACCTCCCCACAACTCCCCACGACCCTGAAAAGCGCCCACGATGCGTGCGATCCCGAACAACCTCTCCTGGATTCGAAGTCCGTACCTCTGGTCTCGAACGATACACAAGATTCTACGCCCCTGATACATGCTCCAAAGATCTGTTCAAGGACACACTCGCTTCTCACACATCTTCGTCTACCAGGTCTACTCAGAGCAGGACGATTACTGGCAGATATCCGGACTCTGACGAACACGCCAGACCACCAGATATCCGCCCAGCTTCAAGCCATATCACAATCCGGTCCTCTAGCAGACTTTCTACAACATACCAAGACCTCCGTAGAAGCAAATCCACACGTTCTACTAGCCTACGCATGGGTTCTCTACATGGCCCTCTTCTCAGGAGGACGATATCTTCGAGCAGCATTAAAAGAAGCCGGCGGACAAGGCAATACATTCTGGAGCCGTGAATCCTCTCCCGTCAGACCCTACAGCATCGATGACTCCGCCGTCCCTCCACGCTCAACATCACGCCTTCCTCCAAATCCCCGATCAGCCCGGTCCTCAATCTCCGAGTCAAACACCGCACCAACCCGCTCGCCACCCACCGCAAAGTCCTTCAATCCACGTCTCCCACCTCCAGAGCCCAATGCCAAACCACTCCCAGGCCTCTCATTCTTCTCCTTCCCTGGCGACTCAGACGGCGAAGATCTGAAAACGCTCTTCAAGTCTCGTATCGCGGAAGCAGAGATCTTACTCACGGCCGGCGAGAAAGATGATATTGTGCTCGAAGCTCAACATATCTTCACTTACATGCTCCGCCTCGTCAACCAGCTCGATGCCGTAATGGGCACAGCGGACTCCGACCTCGCGACTTCAGCATCAGCTGCCACTGCTGGCTCGAGAGGAAGACCGCTCAATGCCAGTCGAGATAGCGTATCTGTAGCCAAGGAGAGTATGAGTCGACGTGGAACGCTGGAGAAGGGTGAGGATGTTGCGAGTTGTGTGGCTGGTATAGATGGGAATGGGAAGGGAGAAAGGAAAGGAAGTGGAGGCTTCTTAGATGTAGTTGCGGGCCCAGTGGCGAAGGTCATAATGTTTAAAGGGAGATTGCCGAGTTTCGATCAGGTGGTTAGACGATTCTCGAATCCGATTTCTGGTTCAAGGACGGTGACTCCGCAGGTTACGTTTGTGGATGAGCCCGAGGTTGAGGTTGAGGAGCTTGAGGGAGGTGGAAGTGAGAAGGAGGGTGTCATGGTCTCGAGGCAGAGGACGAGCGGGAGTGGGAGTGAGAATGGGAGTATGGTGAGAGGTGCAGTCATGCCTATCTTGGCTGTACTTCTCCTCGTGTTCTTCTTCCTGCTCTTCAAGCTCAAGTGAAGCGAAGAGGCTGAACACCGAAGCAGCACTCAGAGCACGATGCTTACACCAAGGCATCAGACGGACAGGCACGCACGGCGAGACCAGACATGTTGAGACGGAGAAGGAGGCCTGAACAATATACCAAGCAAGCAAACAACGGCGTTGACAGGGTTCGGCGAAGCAAGATCGAAGGAGGCTCCCAGTCCTCTACACCTAATCGTAGACTGTGAACAGAAGTAATGCAGAGCAGAGCAGAGATACCCATGTACTAATACTAATACTGCAAGTGTACTTTTCTTTCCTTGCTTTCTGTAGATAGACATCCATCGTACTGCAGCGGATTGGATTGAATCAATAGAATGCGAGTCTTTTTTCTTCTTCAAGCAGTTCACAGCCTCTTTCGACCTGATGGGAGTGAGTACCTATGCATTTGCTGGCAACGAGGGCTATACTCTTGCTTGCAATTCATCGATGTGATTCATTTAAAGCATGTAGCGAAGACGTCGAAATCCCCTTGAACTTCCCTGTTAACAGTCAAAATCATGATCACATTTACTCACCATCATTGTGCTACTTGGTCCAGAAGTATTTGTAGAAGTAATGCGTTGAATGGAGCAGAAAGCCGGAGCCTCCTAATAGCTCATTATCATTACATTACAGCGTTTTTCCGCAGCAGCAAATCAGATCCTGAGCATGATCATTCCGTTGTATCCACCGACGCTGAGCGATGAAAATCGAAAGATCTCCATATGTCCATTGTCCGAGCAGCATAGCAAATCAAACCATAACCTTTCTGATGTACTGTATGTGTCGTATCCACCCAAAGCAAACGAAATTGACCAAAGTATCCTATGTACATTACAAACGTAGAAGCCTCTGGAAGTATCGGTGCTAGAAATGTCTAGACGAAGTAACGCGCACTGGTCGCAGAACCTCTCTCACTGATTGGACCGGTATGAACCTTAGCAATGGAGGAGCCGAGATATTGTCTGAAAGACTCCTCGAACTCGTCAAACTCGATGGATTCGTCGGAGTGATCTTCATTGATTCGAGACAGGATTGGTCCAATTGTCTCTAGTCGCTCTGGCCGACGCTGAGCATAGTAGGGGCTTGCCATGTATCCGGGGTGTGCTCTCACGTAGGGGTGTGCTCTCATGATTGCTCCCATCTCTGCATCCGTGAGCATTCTGACCCTACCTTTAAAGACGGGAGGTGGTGTAGAGACAATTCGGAGTTTCTGCAAGATTGGTCGAAATGCAGGTCGCAGAGGAGGAATGCAAGCACAAATGATTCCAAGGCAAACCTCGCCCATTGAGCAATTGAGTGGCAATGCACCAAGATCTATCATTCATAAGTCAGAGAGAGGAGAACTTGCAAGGACATGAACCTCACATGTGATGTCCAACGACTTCAGACCCTTGAGTTGACCCATACGGAAAAGACCTGAGAGACATGAACTACCCAGTGGTTAGCACGTGTATGTGTTTGCTTATAAGCTACTCACAGGAAACCAATCGAATACAGCAGGACCAATCCGATTCTCTGCTCACGCGACATCCGGGAGTACCAGAAGAATGGCATTGGAGCGGCCCAGAGTGCGAAGTCTGTAGCAGTGTTGATGGCGGAGGTGATGTAGAAGAACAATTGGATGTCAATACATCTCTTACGCTTCACGTTCCAGTTCCAGGAGCTCTCAACAGGATCGCACTCGAAGATGATGGTAAGGACAGAGGTGACTCCTTGCAGGACAACGAAGATTCCCAGAGCCCACATGACACGGCGAAAGTGCATGCTAGGGAAGATGCGCAAGTAGGAGGCGATGATCGACAACTTGGTCAGGCAATTGGCGAGAGAGTAGCACACGTAGCAGCCATAGAGAATCTGGATCAGACTCATAGTGTTCTCGAGCTTGGGGTCCGGGTTCTCGCGCAGAATATCCATGATGTGTCGTCCAAGACCTGACCAGGCACCGATGATTGAGCACATAGAGAGGAAGATAGTGGCAACCACAGCTCCGAAAATGAGGTCTTTATCTCAAGTTAGCACGTTGCCCACGAAAAGCTCTGACAAGCAAGTAGAGCCAAAGAGTAGTGAGGCATAACCAAAGCCAACCGGGAAATTGCAGAGATCGTTGTTGAGGGTGGAAAATAAGTAACTTACAGTCATCCCATCCAATGATACGAGCTTGATCTCTACGAGACCACGGATAGACCGGATGGTATTTGAGTCGGACAGCTGCGCGAGCGATTGCGAACACAAAGACGACGAACATCAGAACTCCAGTGGTCCAGATGATCGAACCAGACATGCTGGAATGGTCGTTTGGATCCATACCTACGCCATTCTGCAGGCTCTCGAGGTAGCTAGTATCGGCCATCGTTGCGAGGATTGGACGATACGCCGAGGTTTGAGTGAATATGTGATGGAAGACAAAGTCTAAAGGAGAGACCAAAGGATGCAGGAGAAGAAATTGGAAAGAGTGGCTTTTCCACGAAGTGGGAGAAAGGATTGAGGTTGCGAGGAGATCGATGGGGGAGGTTGGAAGGAGGGAAGAGTAGAGAACGATTGCGCGGGTGGGCGATGTGATGTGATGTGATCTGATGTGATGTGATGTAGTGGCCCCTCCAAAATTGAATTCGGCTCGAGTCAACAACTGCGAGCGTGAGAAGAGAAGGAGCGACCGGGAAGAAGGCAGCCGTCCGAAGCGAGGCCGAAACTGTTAGCCTTCCTAACCTAGGTAGGTAGGTAGGCTCGAAAATGAGGTGAATACAAACAACACCTCAATGACCATTCTCCAATTTGACTTTGAAGTGGACTGAGAAGAGAGAAGAGGGGATTGAGTATTGTTATATGCCTTCTCGTTGGGAAGGATTGCTCTTCCAAAGCTAATCTTGCTGAACGTTCAGCAAAACAACATCGGCAAAGATCCTCTGCTATCCGCATCTTCTGGGAGTACCTGAGACCTGGCCGGCAATGACAGCAGCACCTTTACCTACGGCAAGCTGCCTCTGCAAGCTTTGCTGTAATGCTATGCTTGCTCAATCCACCTGGCCACAGCGAGGATTCGTCCACCAGGACAGCAGGTACGTTCTTTGCTCTTCTTCTGCAGCTGACTCTGGACCCTGGACCCTGGACCATGGCTGACATTCGTTGCAGGATTCGACAGTCCTTTCTTCTGCCAACCATTGCTCGAATTCATGGATGACCTTGGAGCAATACCTTCTCTGTTCTCTGCGCAGCCTTGAACATCGATGAAAGCTACCTGGCCCCCAATGCTGAGTCCAGCCAGCCCCTCTTCACAAAAAGAAGTCTTTCCGAGGCCGCGTCCCTTGACATAACACGAGATCTGAAATTCAGAACACCCATACGGCCTGGAAGTTGCGGGAAATTCAAGCAACATTGTCAATACCTTCACGCCTGGCCTGCGGATCGTCTTCGTCTTTGCTCTCATGGTTGATGAAGAGGAAGGACAGAAGTACAATGACAGCACCGACCCAATACAGAGCACTGGAGTACTGCTTGCTGATAATCATCTGGCCAATCAATGACAATGGGATCGTCATAGAAAGTCCGACTGTTACCAATAATGGCGTAGTGAGAAGCATAGCATATGCCCAACAGTAGTCCGCAATGAAGGAGGAAGCAGAATTCATCTATCAAGCTTTAGCACAATTTCAAACAGCCATCCAAGTGGGCAGGAAAGTCAGTAAACATACCAGTATGACCACCCAGACTTTGCTAGTAGGCGGCAAAGCAAACGTTTCAACTCCAGTAAAGTGCAGGATCACAAAGCCCGGCCACAAGAAGATCACATTGAACAGCCCAACCAGTCCGAAGAACAGTGGCATGCTCACACGATCCTCGTTCCCTATCCGCTTCTTCATGACAACAGCATAAATGCCGTACATAACGGCACTTCCAAAAGCCATCGCATCACCGAGGGCAATCTCCCCTTGCGACTTATGCGGGAAGTTTCCCCTGTGGTCATCATTATCTTTCCTCGACAGATCCACTGACGAGATCAGAATGATACCAGACAGAGAAGCCAGTACGCCAATCAGTTTTTTGTATGAGAAATGCTCCACTCTCACCAGAGCTCCAAAGATCAACGTCCAGATACTGCTTGTCGACGTCAAGATAGTCGAGCTCGCAACACTGGTATATTCCAAGCAAGCCGCAACCAAGTAGTTGGCCGCAAACCAGAGGAAGCAGAACTCTAGACTGAGCCAAGCTGTTTCGGATACACTCAGCATCTCGTCTTGCGGATGAGGATCTCCGGATAAGCTCAGAGCTGGCCCAACATCATTGTCCACCAGTAGTCTGGAATGCGAGCCCGACATGGGATCCTCAGCGTCATCTTCATCGCCTCCGAATTTGCTTCCGATAGCTGTGTAACTTGTCTTCCCCTGCTGCCAGAACTCGACCATGGAAGTTCGGATATGCGAGATGCCATGTTGATGCGATATCCTCCAGAAGATCGGAATCAGAGATATGGCGAAGAAGGAAGTATTGAAGTAAGTGACAAAGTAAGGTTTTGAGTACGTGTTGTCCGCAAATATATACTAAATACATTCATAAATATCAGTAAAGCAGCACACACACAGTAAAGAGAAGCTGGGGGAAGAGAAACATACACTCGTCAAGAAGTTAGAGCTGGTCCATAGCCCAACAGTAACAAGCAGTAAGAAGATCCCTAGCGTCCGTCTTGCCACATTTCCTAATCCAACACCGGCTCTGAAGCCTTGATTCTTTGTTCCTGCTGGTGCTGAAGCTAGGGATTGTCTGTCGTGAGATTGCATGCGATGGAGATCCACAGATCGATCCCTTGACGACAGAACTTCTGCAGCCACAGCTGGCGGTACTGGAGGCTCTTGAGCACTCATTGTAGCAAGCTTCCTTGTATCTTTTCTCTCTCAGTATATACCTCGAGCTTGGTTAGTGGTCTGGGTGGGCTGTTGGTCGGCTAGCTCGTAGGTGAGGTGGTACAACAACAACTAGACAGAAATCATGGAATTGCACCAGATCTAAAGAAGGGTCATGCTGTTCGCGCGTAATGCATCTTGATACTCAAATAGGAGTTTGCTCGAAGTTGTTGCAGTGGGGAGAGGTCAAAGGTGGTGGTACACTTCGAGGTTGTTGCGACTCCAGACGTCGTATCTGTCAGACCCCTGTCAGCTCGAAGTCGTGATGGCCTTGGCTCCACCAACGCCGCGATTAGGCAGCTAGATGCGAGGGGCAGCGATAAGGACGAGGGATAGGCGCTTATGGGAGTTCCTGCATGAGATGGTCATAGATGACCAAATGAGTCCAATTTGAAAGCTAGTAAAGGATACTCCACAGTATCTTTCATTAGATTTGATTTTTGTAGAATAGTAGTCACTTCTTGGTTCATACCCAACAATGAACGTTGGAGAAGTCGATATTTATAACCAAAGAGCGTTTCCAAGGACCCGTCGCTGAAGACTTACAAAGTGCTCGTATGTATCTCTTCATGTATCTTGTATCTCTTCTCCTACTCTTCAACGTTGGCACACAAAATTCTAGAACTTGAAGGAATGACCACCTTTGGCGCGCTTGAGACTTAAATAAAGAGCGTCTTCCACAAACAATTTCTCACGATCACAAGACCAAACAGACAAGAAAGCAAAATCAGCACCTCTCAAAAGACCATTAAGCATTCTGTATAAACAAGGAGACGCAGACACCAAAGCGCCGTGTATGATCTGATCCTTATGTACAACAAACAGCCCTCCAAATCCTATTGCAATCCACACCTCAATCAAGCCCACTTCGGCCTCTACCTCTCTGGCTTCGCACTCACAGCTACCGGATGAATGAGAACCTGGCTCTCAGAGAGGCTTTCTATGGCTCAAACGAGTTTGGATGGTCGCAACGCATAGAAAAATGAAATCCATATTGAGAACCAGAGGAAATGATGTACTGTCTGTCTCTCTTTCTTCGCTATGAGCAAAATTCTAGCATGCACAGCCGTCTCTGTCGTTCTCGATGTGGATATTGATGGGGTCAGAGAAGTCGCCGCTGAATTCCTCCGATTCTTCTTGGGCGAGAGCATTTCTTGCAATGACTAGAAACGACTTAATATACTTCCTGTTGATATTAAGGGGGAAAGGGGAACATACCCTCAAATGCTTGCTCTACGTTAATAGCTTCCTTTGCGCTGGTCTCGAAATAGGGAATTCCTCCTTTGGATTGGCAGAAAGTCATAGCTCGTTTCGAGGATATCTATTTATTCATTAGCTGATATTCACCTTTGAGTTCATACATTCTTGACTTACCACTCTCTTGTTCTCTTCCACATCAATCTTGTTGCCTAGCACGACCTAAATCACGCACTTAGCACACTTGTCCAGTCTCCCACTTCCGCAATGAATCAAACTTACGAATGGGAAGCTATCAGGATCTCTCGGCGAAGCTTGTATCAGGAACTCGTCTCTCCAGCTGTCAAGCGTATCGAAACTCTTGGAATTGTTGACATCGTAGACCAGTACGCAACAGTCGGCACCTCTGTAGAACGCAACGCCTAAAGATTGGAACCTCTCTTGTCCAGCCGTATCCCAGAGCTAAATATCCAATCAGCAATATATTCCAATACAATCCCTCTTGTACTGAAGCCATACCTGCATAGTGACCAGTCGATCATCAACCAACACTTCCTTTGTCAAGAAATCCGCCCCAATTGTCGCCTTGTAACTTGCGCTGAACTTCTTGTTGACCTGTCCCGGTATCAGTCCTCATTCCCATACCACGCTTCCATCTGCGGGTGTCCAGAGGAAGCTCTAGCCGCAATACGTACATATTGGTTCATCAAACTCGTCTTGCCTACACCGCTATCGCCCAGGATGATGACCTATACCACACTTAGCATTCCGAATCTTCTCGTAATATGAGTACCGGGCCTTCAAACCTTAAGCAAAACCTTCTTTCTAGACGCCATTGCGAAGAGAGGCTGGAAGACAGTAAGTGGTAGTGTTGATGCGCGATAACGAGAGCCCTCGCCTCCTCAACTGTAAACAAACGGTCCGAAAGGAACGACAAATTCGATTTGCGTGAAACCTGTGAAAGACTGTCTTCGGTTTGCGTGTGTGTGAGGGAACAAGATCTAAGCTATTGATGTTCGGCGTTGATCTGGTAGTTGAAGAGAGAGAGAGGCTGGAGAAGCAGCTGTAGCGGGCACACCTCAGCATACCTCATTCCCGCTAGCGCCCCAGAGCTCCAGCCTATCGTGTGACGAGCCCAAACCAGGCTCTAACCTGCAGCCTTGGACAATGTCACAGGCTCTGGAATCAAAATCAGAGTTCAGCCTTTCTTACATGACAAGCTTTTGATTTTCTTCTTTCTTCTTCTACGGATAATGATGTAGCGTTTCTCACTCAGGTCATTTGCGCAATAACGAGAATCATGACTTCATGGCGTGATGAGTATATCCAAGCTCTACAAGATCGCGATGTCCGCGAGCAAGCAAGCTATCAGAAGCTGGATGCCGATTTGATAGCAGCTTGTAAGATCCCAACTCATACCCAAAATCCCCCAAAATTATACTAATCTCCATCACAGTCACCAATCTCCTCGACCGCACCGCCGAACTCGAAGCCGACAAAGCCTCCAACCTGTGGTCCTCCCCGCCTCAACCCCCCGACTCCAAAGCCCGAGACTCCCCTCAACCAACAGGAACAAACGATGGCACGGGACAGCTAAGACGGGACCTCGCAGAAGCGTTACGGTCGAATGGGCAGCTGCAGACTCGGGTCAGGAATGCGGAGGCTGAGCTGGTGAAACTGCGAGCGAAGAGCAGGGCGGAGACGAAACAGGTTGAGGAATTGTCTCGAGAGAGGGCCTACCTTGCGCAGAAGCTTAAGGATCGGGATGAGGAGCTGAGGGGAAAGACGAAGTTACTTGATGTAGGCGCTGCGTGGTTGGTAAGACGGGCTTTTTGCTAATCGAGGCCAGGACGTTCATGATGAGGTTATCTCGCTCAACTTGCAGCTAAATATGTCGGAGCAGAAGGTCAAGGATCTGAAGGGTGAGAACAAGGAACTCATTGATCGGTGGATGGCGAGGAAGGGGAGAGAGGCAGAAGAGATGAATAGAGCATTTGAGGAAAGATGAGACTTGGGTATCAATGCCATTGATCGCTTCGCTATCTAACATCTACCGTAATGCTCGCTTATGTGAGTACTTTACATTCTATTCATCATTTCTCATTCCGTCATCGCTCTATTTCCAGATTCCAGAAAACAATGTAACAATCGCTAATAAAGAGCCAGACAAGCAGATTATTGGCCGTTGGCTGCACGCATCCTAGTAAGATGCGCTGTATCCTTGGTAGCAATATAGTAATTCCCACCACCACCTGTCCAGCTCACATCCAGAGGGCCAAAGCGATAAGGGCTTTCGGGAGTATTTTGAATGAGGTTGGCTGAATCCTGGTGGTTTCGAGCGCTGCCGGTCGCAAAAGACTGCAACGAAATAATGTGACATCCGTCCTTCAGGTCGAGAAACAGATCTCTCAGGATCCTATTTGTTTCTGCCCCAAACACAGCGTTGTTGACGAGTACAACGTCTGCCCTCTTCAGAACGTCAATTATATCGGAATCTATCAAGAAATCGCCTTTCTTGAGCTTAACTTCACCAGTTTTGAGCCCCCAGAGACGGCAGCGAGCTTTGAACTCTGCCTCTTGCTTCGCCGCCAGCCTACAAGCATTCTCCATGTTCTCGCAACCCCAGCTTTCGCAACCAAATTCTAGAGCTGCTTGCAAAACAACGTTTCCAACTCCTGAGCCTAAGTCGACGAAGACCTGGTCAGACTTAAGCCTGCACTTCTCCAGAACTGTGTGGACAAAGGGCGAGAGGAGCTCTCCGTAGACTCCATCCGATCCTGCTTTATATTCCCGGAGTTCATCCACATTTGGCGAGACAGCTCGGTCGTAAACTTGCTGTAGAATGAATTGAACCATCTCCAAGGGCAGATGGTGCAACTCGTCCAAGTTCTTGGCGAGAGCTCCTTCTTGTAGAAGACTCGTCATGGTTGCGTTGTAGAAATCCACTGCCTTCTTGAAGTCTCTCAGTAGACTTACGTCCACTTTCTTCGTTTTATTGGATGTTATGGCATTTTGAGCTTTCTGCAACCTTCTAATGACACCAGTGCCGGTCTGTGTAAATACCTCTGCCTGCTTCTTCGTCAAGTAGACGTCCCTAACGATCCTAGCAACATTGATGATCTCTTCTAGCGAATCGATTTTGTCTTTGCCAAAGTCTAAGTAAAATCTTAAAAAGACATGTCAGCTGAGCCGTATTCAAGTTTTGTCTAAGAGCACATTACATACCTTTCAAGCTGAGATGCACTCGGATACTTCAACTTGACAGTGACATTGTCTGAAGATGCGCTGGATGACTTGTTACACAGATCCGCCGCATGAATCATTTCGAAACTTGTACCCATTTCTTCCGAGAAAGCTTTCCGAGAGCGAAGCTGGCGGCTTTTATCCTCCGGTAAATTTGTCTTCTGCCTCTTGAAATACTTGCTGTCGTTGAGATCGATACTGGAATCGCTACCCTCGTCGCTTGAATCATACATGATAGGCATCTCGTTGGGAGAGAGTTGTCTAGTAGCTTTGCGCTTCGGAGGTCGCAAAGAGGAAGATTCGTTCAGGTCGGAGGAGGGTGTTGCAGGTGTTGCTGGACTGGCAGCTGCAGAAGATGGCGAAGCCCGAGCAGATGATTCTCGAGACGGCAAAGGTCTTTGGGGAATTTGGTGTCTTGCTCTCTCAACGGAAGGGAGGGGTGCTGGTTTCTTCTCTGTCTGAATTCGAACGGTGGAAACCACGCCCTTCCTGCGCTGGATCCCAGACTTGACGCCACCAAACATCGATTGTGGTTCTGTGTTAATGATTTTGCTGAGATGATAGATACTGCGCAATGCAAGTGTCCAAAAATATAACGAGTGTGGTTGTAAAGGATATGTTGAATTTTTTGTTTTGTAAGTACGGAGATGGAGTGTTGACGGTCGGTCGAGATCCTGCAGCCTTGCCATCCGCATGACGCTAAAACCAAACAGGGAGGGGAGGGGCAATTGCGACCCCTGTAAGGTCACGCGCAAACTCAAAAAGGGGTCTCGAAGTCGCTTCTGTCCTCCATCGCGTGTGAAGCTTGTTTATCTAGAGTTACTTTAGAGATCAGTTTGTATACAAGAAAGCACAACTACAACCAATTGTTGGCTTTGTCACTTCGATGATGGTGAGATGTATCCAGTAGTGTTTATCTGGGTATCATTCTTGCAAACTCAAATCTACGCCATCTCAACGCCAAATTTCGCTCCTCTAAGGACCCTGTTGTATACCATTCAATCCAGCCAGCGCCGACCCGTTGCTCATATCCTTTAATTCATTAACCTCCTCATAGCTTAGAACGGACTGCCTCGAGTCGGTACTTCACATCCTTGAGCACTTTCGTCGCCGGTTTCCAATCATCGAATTGCTTCAGCAATTGCGTTGTTTCCTGATCAAGTTCCGTCTTGACAAAGTCTTCCTCTAACAGCCCACGCATGATCCATGGAAGCACATATGGGTTGGCGTTCGTGGGAATCTCGTATTTCTTGATATCGAGTGGGACGTCGCCTACCGATGTAGTCTCCAAAGCGTACTCGACCGCAAGACTACCAGAATCAGTCACGGCCCACCAGTCAATCTAGACGTCTATAGACTTACTCATAAACATTTCCATCATCGTAGAGCCGGGAGTGACCTTCACCAGTATAAAGGCTGCCTGCTAGAGGTGCCGAGAGTTCTCGAATCAACCCGTGATCAGAAACACCTAGATTCCGCAACTTCAATGCGAAGCCAACGAGATGTGAGAGGCTGCATTGTTGTCAGTGGCTGAGCCCTAGATTGAATATAGACGCAACTCACAAGTCTGGAGCATGTATTCGACCATCCACAAATACAGCTCTGAATATGTAGGGGTGGCTCACGGTGGAAAATATTGATGACTGCCATCTGTTAGTAATGGACATTATGAGGCCAAGGAAGTTGCTAACCTCCATAGACACCAACTGGTCATCAATTGATCCACAGTAGGTGATCCTGACACCGTACTTCACCGCGACTTTCAGAGAATCCTCGTATCTCTTGGATACAGTACTTTCTGGATTTGCAAACTCAAAAAGCTCACCAGCGGAGCCACTAAACAGCCTTGACTTGTAATCGGCAAATGGACCTAGGGAAACTCCTGCCATGGCACAAATACCAATTTTTCCAGTCGAAACAACCCCAAATTCGATCAACTTGGCCACGAGCATTATGGCGACCGGCACCCCTTGTGAGTGGCAAGCGATTAAGACAAAGTCTGCCTTCCGAACATGGTCAATCCAGTTAAGAAGTAGTTTCCAAAGATTGTCAACACGCTCGGCAATCTTCCCCTCGCCCTCAAGCGCAACTTTTTCTATTTCACAATCCAAAGATCCATTTTTATCGGCCCATCTTCGAATCGCGTCAGATGCGTGATTTGCGAAACGAATTGAAGTCCCCGTTGGCTGTCCTATAACTGTCCTAAGGAGAGGTGCCGGGAAGAGGCCATGAATTCCGATAGCTAGAGCTTTCTTGATTTTGGGAGCCTCCTTGGTTAAAAATACATGTTTCACGGGCTGTTGATGGCCATGCAGGATCAGACGGGTTATCTGCTGGAGAATAGACGGATTTTCAACGAGTCTATAAGTGCTTCTCACCGAGGGAATGAGCAGATTTGGGGGCGTTTGCTTTCCGGGTGCTGGGCTAGGCGAAGATGTGGCTTTCGAGGATTCCGGTTGAGTGGCCTTCAGTGTAGGCTCATCAACCTCAGTCGATTGTGGTCGACTCCTTTTACTTGATTTTGCCTTCTTATTATCTTTGATGGTCGCAGTCTTTGCAAGTTCTGGTTTGGTTTCTGACGCTTCCCCTGTTACGGCAAGCTCGCCTGGTTCCGTGGGCTTTTCTGGAAGTTTGGATGCCTTTTTAGTTGGCTCGGTAGACCAAAATGCCCAACTCGATCCCGCTACTGGAACAGTCTGTTCTGATTCAGTTGGTGCACCCGGAACTGACGGCGGAGCATCTTCCATGACTGTGTCTTGGTCGTTCTCGGGGAGTTTGACAGGAAGTTCTTGCTTCGGCTCCTCTGTAGCAGTTGATGGTGCCGCCGTCGACCATAACCCAAACCATGACGAAGCTGGGGGTGGTACAACAGGTTTTGAGTCTTCTGCCATTGGAGTAGTTGATGAAGGCGCTTCTGCTGTCTCAGAAGCTTGCTCCTCGACGACAGGAGGTTTGTTATCAGCTACCTCTACTGCCTCGGAGGCTTTTGGTGGCACACTCGAGGCTTCAAGATTTGGTCTGCTAAGCCATGAACCTAGCCAGCCAGAAGAGGTAACTGGTCTGACAGTGTCTTTCTCGGCCTGGGGCGGGCTTTGAATACCGGGAGCTTCTGCTTGTGCCTTCGTCAGGTCGTCCCCGGTGGGAAGCTCTCCATCTGAAGTTTTCGGATCCACTTTGTTGTCATCCTTGCCTGCCAAAGTATCTGAATCTAACGTTCCACCCATAGTGATGTCCAGAGTCTCCTTACTCTTTCCAAGGTACATAGATGGTGGTCTAGCCGCTGTCACGGTCGGGGACTTCTTTGGCTCGTAGCGACTCAGGTCAACAGTCGAAGAGTTTGTGGGCTTATCTGCCAATATGGATTCTCTGGCTACTTGGGTTGAAGCGGTCGACTTTCGAGGCCATGTTCCGTACCAGCTTCCCTTCGTATTGAGCTACATGCTTGTGAGTATCGATTGACGGTTTCTTATCTGGAGACATACCGGTTTCGACGAACTAGCCTCGGCTTTGACACTCCTCAAGGCAGTCGGTGCATCTTCTTGCTTATCTGAGGCATCTTTGGGCGTATCGGGAACTGGTGTCGAGGGTTTTGTCACCGAAGAGCTGTCCTCCACCTGTGGCAACGTTGGGGCACTTCCAGCCACTGTTTCTTCCACACTTGGAGGCTTCGTTCGTGCTCGTTTGGATTTTCGTAATGGTCCCATTAAATAAGATGACACGCGCAGATTTAGATCCACGCAGAGCGAACGATGAAATGAAATGGTCGTTGCAGAATAGGTATTATTTCCAACTGAGGCAACTCTTGTGTGTTGATGTCGCGGGGCTTGTGACATCAGGCTGCCAAGTCCAGGCGCTAACATAAACACTTAGTGGCCGGGACTCAGTTGAATGAATATTGATACCGCAATACTGCAAAGTATAAGACAACAGGTAGTCGACAGATAATATGTTTATTTCAAACTTTACGGTAATGAAATGGAAATGTAAACTGATATGACTTTGCTGGAGAACGCCATATAAAAGCAGTCAGCTACATCATTTCGATGTGGGCAACAGCAAGGTAACGCAACCAGAACGAGATTATGATACCTAGAAATCCAAACTAGCTGCACAACATCTCATGAACATGATGACTGTGTAGTCATATAACATGCGGATTTCACCATTTTGAGCAACTCGAGTTTTCTACATGAGCCTCATGAGGTCTCTCACACTTCCGTTGTCCAAACCAAGCTGCTCTCGACAAGGCCGGCGAGACCCTTGTCAGTCGGCCGCACTAGCCGATCCCCGCCAAAAAGTTCTCAGAGAAGCTCTAAAAATTCGTGAAGTTGAAGAATCGCATGCAGGCCAAAGACCCTCTAACAATTATTCCAACAGCCACGTCGGTCGTACACCATGGCGCCGATTGATAAAAAGAGAAAGGGTGGTCCAACCAACGAGTCGTTTGCCCGATCACGAAATCCTACGGACGGAGAAAGTCGACCTTCCAAAAGACCAAGAGCGGAGGAGCAAGAAGGAGAGAAACTGACGAAGGCAAAGATCCCACATGCCCCGAAGATATCACAAGTTCGGGATGAAGATGCTGCATTTCCTCGAGGTGGCGCAAGTCTTTTGACACCATTAGAGCACAAGCAAATCCAAATTGAAGCAACTCGGGATGTTTTATTCGAGCAGGGCACAAAATCTTCAAAAGTCGACGAAGCTGGGGAGGATGGCGAAAGTGCCAAAAAGAGGAAGCATAAGACAAAGTCGAAGGATAAAGGGAGAGGAAAGAAGGGCCAGGAGGCTACCGAAGCCGACGAAGAGGATGTCAGAATTGAGGGCTTGAGTTACAAGGTACTTCCTAATGCGACTTTGACAATATTTCCCTTCTAACCAGTCCGTAGCGAATAGTTGCAGGTTCATTGGTACTCGGACAAGTCTCCCAAATCAACGATCTTGATATTGCCCTTTCGTTACCGAATAATCTTACTGGTTATGTACCAATTACTTCTATTTCCGACAAAATTACACAGAGGATCGAGGCGATTGCTGCAGATGAAGGAAACGACGAGGAGACGGAACTGGAAGATGTGGACTTGAAGAAACTATTCACAATTGGTCAATACCTTCGAGCTTACGTCGTTTCGACCAAAGACGATGAGGCGGCAGCAACTGGCAAGGCAAAGAGGCACATTGAACTATCACTTAGGCCACAACAGTCCAATAGTTCTATGGCTTCGCAGAATGTCGTCGCCAACAATACGCTCATGGCATCCGTGGCTAGTGTAGAAGACCATGGTCTCGTTATGGACCTCGGCCTGACGGATCCAGACATCAAAGGATTCATGTCATCGAAAGACGTTGGTTATGGAGTGGATATTTCAGGCATTCAAGAGGGTGCCGTTTTCTTATGCACGATTACTGGACTTAATTCCAACGGCAAAACTGTCAAGTTATGTTGCGATGCGGCCAAAGTTGCACACCCGAAGAAACCAAACTATCTTTCCGAAGCGCCAACTATCGACGCATTTCTACCTGGTACTGCCATTGAAATACTGGTGGCAGACATCACTCCGAGAGGAATATCCGGGAAGGTCATGGGTATGCTCGACGTAACTGCTGACCTGATGCATTCAGGTGCTGGCGCTGACGGGAAGGACCTTGAGAAAAAATACAAAATCGGCACCAAAATAAAGGGGAGAGTCATCTGCACCTTTCCCAATGCCCAGCCTGCGAAATTGGGCGTTTCATTGCTTGATCACGTTATGTGGCTCTCGTCTCAGCATGCCATACAAGAAAAAGAGAAGAAAAATCCTTTAGACATCTTGCCCATATCTTCCATCGTAGAAGAAGCCACAGTTACGAAGGTGGAACCTGGAATGGGCCTCTTCGTTGACCTGGGTCTGAAAGGTGTTTCGGGATTCGTGCACATTTCAAGAGTCAAGGATGGAAAGATCGAGACCCTTTCAGAAACTACTGGACACTTCAAGTCTGGTTCGAAGCACCGAGCAAGAGTTATTGGATATAATCCGCTTGACGGAATTTACCTCGTCTCACTAGAGGAGTCGATCCTCGCGCAACCTTTCCTCCGAATCGAAGATGTGCCGATTGGCGCAGTGGTCAAAGGCAAAGTTGAGAAGATCGTTGTGAATGAAAGGGGTGTGGGAGGCGTGCTGCTGAATCTTGCAGAGGGCATCACAGGTCTCGTGTCAGAAGCACACATGTCAGATGTCCAGCTTCTTCACCCTGAAAAGAAGTTCAAGGAAGGCTCTACTGTGACAGCCAGAGTCTTGTCGACAGATCCAGGAAAGCGACATATCCGCCTCACGCTGAAGAAAACGTTGGTAAATTCGGATGCGGCAATATTCGTATCCTACGATGACATTGCAATTGGCATGCAGAGTCCTGGTACAATAATCAACATCCTCCCGAATGGTGCCGTTGTTCAGTTCTACGGATCGATCCGTGGCTTCCTTCCTGTGGCCGAAATGAGCGAGGCATACATTAAAGATCCAAGCCAGCACTTCCGTGTTGGGCAGGTGGTGAATGTTCACGTTCTGAACGTTGATCCTGAAGAAGAAAAGTTGACTGTATCTTGCAAAGACCCTTCATCATTTGGCCTTGCTCAGCAAGCTGTTATGAAGAAATTGAAGGTAGGCGAGACTGTATCTGCTGTCGTTACCGAGAAGTTGAACGACAGCATATCCCTTGATCTTCAAGGTCTTCGCGCCAGTCTCGCTGTGTCTCATCTCACCGATGGCTCTCCTCAAAAGAATGCATCTGCAATGAAGAAAATCCGTGTCGGACAAACTTTGACGGATCTTCTGGTCCTTGAAAAGAACGAGTCTAAGCGATTGATTGTTTTGACAAACAAGCCAAGTCTTATTGCCGACGCCAAAGCCTCACTTCTTTTGAGAACTTTCGAGGATGTGAAGGAGAATAAAGTTGTCCATGGCTTTGTCAGAAACATTACTCTTACCGGAGTCTTTGTTCAATTTGCAAGTGGTCTTACAGGATTACTTCCAAAGGTCAAATTGTCCGAGGATGCAATTCGCCTCCCAGACTTCGGTCTGAAGAAGGCGCAGACACTCAAAGTCAAAATCGTCAGAGTCGACCATGGACAAAGGAATTTCCAACTATCTATGATAGATGCTGCTGCCGCTGCACCCAAAGAGTCATCAGAGAAGCCTGCCCCTTCTATCGCCATCAACCAGGAAGCAATGAACCCAGTTGACACGACGCTCAAGAGTCTCGATGACCTGACGTTAGGCAGATTGACAAAAGCCAAGATTGTCTCCATCAAGGATACACAAATCAACGTTCAGCTTGCAGACAATATCCAAGGCCGGATAGATGTTTCCCAGATCTTTGATTCATGGGATGAGATAAAAGATCGCAAGCGGCCACTTCGCTCATTCTCACCCAAGCAAATACTCAATGTTCGTGTTCTGGGTATTCACGATGCGCGAAACCACCGATTCTTACCGATATCGCATCGATCAGGCAAGACTCTGGTATTCGAGCTATCTGCGAAGCCAAGCGACCAGACCAGCAAAGTCCAGGAACCGCTTACGCTTGAGCAGGTCAAGTCCGGATCGTCCTGGATTGCGTATGTCAATAACATCCAAGAGAGCTATGTCTGGGTGAATCTCTCTCCGAATGTACGCGGTCGGATCCTTGCTCTGGATATTTCAGACGACGTGTCCAAATTGAAGGATCTGGAGTCAAATTTTCCTGTCGGATCAGCCATCCGAGTTCATGTTAAGCATGTTGATGCTGCGAACAATCGCCTTGATCTTTCTGCTCGTTCGGCACAATCATCCGAGCCACTGACCCTGAAGAGCCTAAGCAAGGGAATGGTCGTACCTGGAAAGGTCACAAAAACCACCGAGAGGCATATCATGGTCCAACTCAGCGATAGTCTATCGGCACCTGTCAATCTGACCGATTTGGCAGACGACTACTCGGAAGCGGACCCTACCAAGTATTCGAAGAATGAGATTGTGCGAGTTTGTGTCACCGATATCGATCTACCGAATAAGAAGATCAGGCTATCAACGCGACCTTCCAGAGTCTTGAACTCGTCCCTCGATGTGAAAGATCCGGAGATATCATCGGCATCTCAGTTGAAGCCGAATGATATCGTACGTGGTTTCGTTAGCAATGTTTCTGATCGTGGCTTGTTCATCAACTTGGGTGGGAATGTCACTGCCTGGGTTCGTGTGGCTGAGCTCTCGGACTCCTACATTAAGGAATGGCAGAACGAGTTCGAGGTCGATCAGCTTGTCAAAGGAAAGGTGACACTGGTCGATTCAGCGAAGAATCACGTCCAGATGAGTCTAAAGGCCTCCGTCATTGACAAGGACTATGTTGCTCCGCTCGGCTTCCACGATCTCAAGACTGGCCAAATTGTCACGGGCAAGGTCAGAAAAGTGGAGGATTACGGTGTGTTCATTGTGATCGATGGATCGAACAACCTCAGCGGACTCTGTCATCAGTCTCAAATGGCGGACAAGAACCGAGTTGTTGACGTCAAGAAGCTTTACGAGGAGGGCGATGTTGTCAGAGCAAAGATCCTGAATCTTGATCGGGAGAAGAAGCGAATCAGCTTCGGGCTTAAGGCATCGTACTTCGATGATGGCATTGAGTCCGAGGATGACAGCGAGGACGAAGATCTCGGTGAAATGCAAGGCGTCAAGATATCCGGAGACTCGAGTGAGGAAGACGGGGAGGATGATGGCGGCATTGATTTGGACGACGTCGAGAGCATTGGCAGCGATGATGATCAAGCTGGGGAGGAGTCAGACGAAGACATGCCAGATGTGGATGATGCCGGTGTGCCAGCCCTTAGCGCAGGAGGATTCGACTGGTCAGCCAACGTCCTCGACGAGGTAGATAATCAATCAGAGGCCGGATCTGATAACGAAGGCGGCGATGAGAAGCCCAAGAAGAAGAAGCGCAGGAAGGCCGAGATCACAGTGGATCGAACTGGCGACCTTGACGCAAGTGGCCCACAATCTGTCAGCGACTTTGAGCGTCTTCTCCTAGGGCAACCAGACTCCTCCGCCCTTTGGATTCAATATATGGCATTCCAGATGCAGCTCAGCGAACTCAGCAAAGCAAGAGATGTAGCGGAGCGTGCGATCAAGACAATTAACATCCGCGAAGAGACTGAAAAAATGAATGTTTGGATTGCGCTGCTCAATCTGGAGAACGCATATGGTACCGATGAGACGGTCGAGGAAGTCTTCAAGCGAGCGTGCCAATACAACGATGCACAAGAGATCCATGAAAGGCTTACTAGTATCTACATCCAGTCTGGCAAGCACAGCGTAAGCTCTCACTCCCCAGATACAATTCTGTAGAAGAGCATGACTAACAACCTCGCAGAAAGCCGACGATCTCTTCCAAGTCCTAATCAAGAAGTTCTCTCAATCTCCCACCGTCTGGACCAACTACGCCCACTTCCTCCTCACCACACTCTCCTCCCCCGACCGCTCTCGCGCCCTCCTCTCTCGTGCCAAACAATCCCTCCCACCACACACCCACATCGCTCTAACCCTCAAATTCGCCTCGCTAGAATTCCACTCCGCAGCCGGCTCCCCCGAACGCGGCCGCACCATGTTCGAAGCCCTACTCACCACCTTCCCCAAACGTCTCGACATCTGGAACCAGTTGCTAGATCTGGAAACCGCACAGGGTGATAAAGATGTTATCAGAGGCGTGTTTGAGCGTATGGTTAAGACGAATAAGGCGCTGAAGCCCAAGCAGGCGGTGGCGTGGTTTAGGAGGTGGAGTGAGTGGGAGGAGAAGAATGGGGATAAGAAGAGTAAGGAGAAGGTTCTTGCGAAGACGCAGGAGTGGGTTACTGCTGCGGCGGCGAGGAAGGAGAAGGCGAAGGGTGGGGATGAGGAGTAAGAGAGATTAGTAGTGAAGGGGAGATGGTGTTTTGCATAGCATGGAGTAAGGGAGATAAAAGCATCGACGCATGCCCATGATGGGCTTTTCCTTTGGTAGAAAGTACTGTATGCTAAATAAATTATGACGAGTTCCGTTTGATGGACAAGTGACTGCCTTATTTGTCGTTCTCTGTGCATGTGCTGTAGTCCATGGTGGAATCTAGTTCATGCTTTCAGGATTGTCCCCTCTTTGCAAGTGGTGTCGTCACCGCCTCGCACAGTGAAAAGGGGGTGAGTGCAATCTCGAGGGATACCGTGCTTCCAGTGAAATTGGGCCTCCCATCTTCAGATCCCTCACGTGTCAATCGATAGACACTTATTCATTATCTTGTGACCGTATTGTATTATTGCAAGCAAGCGCAGGGGCTGTGCCGTTGTTCATCGAGATCTCAAAAAATTTCTTTCAGACTAGTCTGTTTGCCTCTCAATACATTCGCTTCCAAACAACTCAAGCTTTAATACGCAATCATCTCCGTCAAACCCTCCAACTCCCTCTGGAAGTTCCTATGCTGACTCACGTTAAACGCAAACGCATCCAAGAACCCCTTCGCCCCCTTCACCATCTTCAGCACCCCCTCACCACCAGACACCCCACCACTAGTAACCACACCATAGCAATCAACCACAGCAGCCTCCTCATTCCCCGTCGCAAACACCATACCCTCAATACCTACCGCAGTGCGGAGTAGACCGACCGCCTCACCAGTCGCACCAATAGCCTTACAGTGACCAAACGCCTCCCTGATCCAATGCACGACGCGACCTTGCTTAGCAAGTGTCGGAATGTGCTCGCCACCTGGGATATACAACGCATCAAACAGCGTCGACCGCATACCCTCGAAGTGATGTTCAGGCGTGACGCTCTTGCCACCCGCGCTCTTGACAGGCTGTCGCTTAGGCCCGATAGTAAACACCATCGCACCCGCTGCACTCAACGCACCTTTCACAGTCTCGTACTCGATGTAATTAAAGCCATCAGCGACGAGGATAGCGATGTTGCGCGTGGCGATCGTGGGTGTGAGACCTTGTGCTTCGGGCGTGAAGTCGAATTGGCTGAGACCTTTCATGGTCTTGCCGTGGTTGGGACGGCCTGCTTTCGTAGGCGTTGGGGCGCCGGCTTTGACGGCTACGGCTTGTGCGAGGTCGAGAGAGATATCAGTGAGACGGGTGATCATCCTCTCGTAGACGATTGGGTCATCGCAGTGGTCGAGCTCAAAGCTTAGAGCGGCGATCAGATGCGCTTTCTCGATTGGTGTTATTGAATTCCAGAATGTCTGGGCTTGCGAGTAGTGCTCGCTGAACTTGACAGAGAGGAGTCGCTGTTTCATGGCAACGATCTTCTCGGGGTAGTCGACGTAGGCGCCTTGGGCTGCGGAGGCGGGTGGGATCACGGAGTGCCTGTTTGGCCAGTAGTTCATTTTGCCTTTGGTGATTCTTTGGCGGTGCTGGCCATCACGATGATTGTTCATAACGGGACAGACTGGACGATTGATGGGTATCTCTTGCCAGTTCACGCCGAGGCGGGAGAGTTGCGTATCGAAGTATGAGAAGTTCCGGCCTTGGAGCAGAGGGTCATCAGAGAATCCGATTCCCGGAACCATGTGCGCAGTACAGAAAGCGACTTGTTCTGTCTGCGGGAAGTATTCGTCGACGTTCTTGTTGAGCTGTAGCTCGCCGATGTATCTGATAGGCAAGAGCTCTTCCGGCCAGACTTTGGTAGCATCCAAAATATCGAAATCAAACTCGTCTTGACGGGACTCGGGGCAAACTTGGATGCCAAATCTCCATGTTGGGAAGACACCGTTGTCGATAGCGGTGTAGAGATCTTTGCGGTGAAAGTCGGGATCTTGACCAGCAATTTTGAGAGCCTCGTCCCAGACCAAGGAATGGACACCAAGCGTTGGCGTGAAATGGAATTTGACGAAGGAGCGAACACCCTCTGCATTGATCAGAGTGTAGGTGTTGACGCCAAAACCTTGCATCATACGGTAACTTCTGGGAATACCACGGTCACTCATAGCCCACATAAACATATGTGTAGCCTCGGTGTGCAAGAATTGGAAGTCCCAGAAGTTGTTGTGTGCAGTCTGTGCTTGTGGGACTTCATTGTCGGGTTCAGGTTCTATTTCATAGTCAGCTGAGTGTCTCAAATCAATCATTCCATGCGATTAAACTTACTGCCAGCGTGGATAACATCCGGGAATTTCATAGCATCTTGGATGAAGAAGACCGGAATGTCGTTTCCAACGATATCCCAATTTCCCTCTTCCGTGTAGAACTTGACGGCAAAGCCTCTAACATCTCTGACCGAGTCTGCACTTCCTCTTGAGCCCAAGACAGTGGAGAAACGCACGAACACAGGCGTGTTCCGCGATTTGTCAGTGAGAATACCAGCGGACGTAACATCTTCTGCACTCTCGTAGAGCTTGAAGTTACCGAACGCTCCCGCACCTCTGGCATGTACGACTCTCTCGGGGATACGTTCATGGTCGAACTTCATAATCTGTGGCGTGTTAGCTTTGCTACATCAAGACCTGAGTAAGCAAACCTTTTCTCTGCCATGGTTATCCTCTAGTAAAGCTGGGCCCTGACGGTCGCCAGTTGATGCGTGAAGCCAGTTATCATGACTATTCTGCTTGACTCCAAAATCGCTGGTGAGGAAGTCATTCTTGGTGGGGTCGATGGTGTTCTGCTTCATATCTGTGATTTTCTTGTTGCTACCAATAGCTCCGGAGACTGCTTCTCCGGCCTTCTCGACTGCGCCGCCAAGAACTGATTGCATCTTGAAATCGATTTGTTTTATTTTCAAGAGAGATATTGATTGTGAGAGTGACCAGAAAGATGGAGGCCCAGGAAGGAGGGGAAGTCGAAACTTATGAGATATATCATGGAGGGGTACCTGGATATCTCGCTTGCTTTGTTTGGCCGACGAAGCAAAACGAGTGACGTTAGCCCCACCTGCCATTCACAATTTTATATTGACGTATTCCCACGACATGCCTCCATTTTGAGGCAGGTCCCCGGTTCCGAAGCAGAACCTAGATTCGAATTGACAGAGTCAAGTAAGACACAAAAACATTCCCGCCAATTAGACAGCTTCTGTTACTCCATGTTTGGAATCAGAATCCATTCATTGGAGCTTGAGAGCTAGGGACGGAGCATTGCCGTGAACGGTGCATGGGAAGCAAGGCGTGAGTTTGACAAGTTGCATCTGATAGGCAGGTCCCGTTCGATGGATCTTTCCCAATTGGAAGTGGACGGCAGATAGGAACAGGTACAAGGTGGAGCTAAGCTCCGGGCTGGGATTACGTCGTGGGTTTTTGGAACGGAGCAGGGTCCTGAAGCTGAGAATGTTGGCAACTTGGGCGAGTATAGCGGAGCATCGGCTCGTTGGATTGGTGCTCACCCCTATAGCTTATTATCGGATTGGATATAGCAAGGTTTTGTCTTCATAGCATGTTGATTGGCAAACACCGGAGAAACATAAGAACTGAGGTTACACGAAAGGGATGACGTCGTCACGTTAGACATTGCCGAGAGTGAGATGTCACGTGTAAGGCGATCGTTCCTAATTGATGGCGATTGGAATGGAGAATGGAAACCTAGCACAGTTAAGTCCCAAATATTTTCCATCTGTTTCTGGAGTGCAATGATGGGTAAGATTAATGTTTGTTTACAGCAGTAGCTCAGCCTCATTTTAGGTAAGCGAGGAGGCTAGCCACACTTCTATGATCCTACGGCACTCCAAGTTTCCCGAAATCGTTGAATAGAAGTATCATATTGCCCTCCAGTCATGATTAAATACTCCTCAACCTGTTCGAGGACAGAGTTGAAACGCCTTGGCCTTCTACCCTGTTACCTCATGAATAATTGCATTTCCAACCTTATAACACGACCAGAATGCCACCTAACCACGGCCACCTGTACCGAAACCTCCACCTCTTCAATGAAGGAATGCTTCAAACCGTCAAAACATAAGTCGACAACCGATTTCCGGCTCCACAGTACTCCAAAGCATTACCCGGACACAAGAAACTGCAATCGGCGTGAGGGACAGTGACGCTACCGGCCTGGAACTCATTGCCGCAATAACCTGAGGGAGCTGTCAGCACTTTACTCTTGATAATCACAGGTCATCGATCCCATGGAAGAGGTAGACTCACATTCAGCACCATACTCAACACCCCAGTACTTGAAGCCCGCACAATTAGACGCACACATCTCCAGCGTCATGGCCGTCTCGTTGAAGAAGAACCCTCCAGTCAGCGCCCTTACACCGGTAGCTTCGGTTTGGCAACCATTGTAGCTGTAGGCTCCAACAGTGGGCTTGATAGCGGGCGTGACCTGCGGAGTAGCAGACGAAGTCGAGGTCTTCGTGCTTGAACTAGCTGGCTTCGATGTGCTGGACGCGGCTATGCTAGTCGAACTAGCAGGCTTGGTGGTAGATACGGAACTAGAAAATACTGGTGAGCTTGACGAACTGGCTTTTGACGACGATGAAGCGGGGTTTGACGTTGTGCTGGCTGGTTTTACAGTTGTCGATACTAAAACAGAGGCGCTTGAGGATACTAACCGGCTGCTTGAAGTGCTGGCAGAGCCCGTTCCGGCTTTTTGGTAGACTTGGAGGCGGTTTCCGGCGCCGCAATATTCGTATTGATCGCCAGCGCAGGTCATGGAACAATCTGCGTTAGGGACAAGGACGGACCCGGTTCCGAACTCATCGGCACACCAACATTCTCGACCTATATGAAATTAACATCTGTGCTGTCTGAGTGTTGATTGTAGCTTTGGACATTCGAGAGCTGATATTCTAGAGGCTCGCTTACCGTATTCCATTCCAGCGTATTTGAATCCAGCGCAAGATGCCACACACGACTCGACGGTATTGGTATCGCTTGGAAAAGATGCAGCACTTAAAGCACGAACGCCGTTTCCTTCTGTGTAGCAGCCCAGATAGTTGTATCCACCTGCCGAGGGCACGATACGTAGCGTTGGGACCGCTGTCGAACTTGCCGATGTTGAGCTGACAGGCTTCGTCGTGCTTGTGCTTATTATTGCGCTGCTGGAGCTTGCTCGCGTCGACGACGAGGACTTTGACGTGTTAGTCGTGCTAGATCGAACCGTTGATGAGCTTCTTGAGCTTGAAGTTGAGACTCGAGACGACGACGTTGAGCTCGATCGTGACGAGGAAGTAGAACGAGATGTAGAAGAAGACCGAAGAGTTGAAGTCGACAGCCTAGAGCTGGACGTAGAAAGACGAGAAGATGAGGAACTCCTTGAACTTGAAACCGCCGTAGAAGAACGAGATAGAGAACTGCTTCGCGTGCTTGTTGTTGATACACGTGACGAAGAACTGGAACGTACGCTCGATGTTGACGATACTCGGCTGCTGCTACTGCTTGACATAGAGCCGAGTTTGTACAACTCTAATCTATTGCCTGCTCCGCAATATTCGCTCGCATCGCCTGGGCAGATGAAACTGCAGTCGAGTTGATTAGTAGCTGGGACGGACGTGACATCGAGTGTTTGACCGCAGTAGCCTGCAAGATGTTAGCAATGTCATCAAAAGGAAAGATCACCGCCGCAATCTTACACTCTCCACCATACTCGACTCCAAAATAGGCAGTTCCAGCACAGTTGGCAGCACAGATCTCAAGAGTCATGCCAACATAGTCGACATATTGTGCTCCTGACAAGGCTCTCACACCATTTCCTTCAGTGTAACACCCCTGCCTCACATAGCTACCAACCACGGGCTTGATGGCAAGAGTTGGCGTCGAGGTTGGTGCTGTTGAGGACCGCGATGACACGGATGAGCTGGGTCGGACGCTCGTTGCTGAACTTGTGGATTGGACTGAGCTGGACGACCTCGAGCTCGTTGCAGCTGATGTAAGTTTGTACAATTCCAGACTAATCATATTAGCAGATGTCGATTTGAAAGGGTAGTCACATTTTACCGATTGCCAGCACCACAGTACTCGTTGGGGTTTCCAGGACAGATGAAGCTGCAGTCTCCTAGTGGTGCTTGTGTCGAAGAAGCCGCCAGTTCATTGCCGCAGTAACACTCTCCGTAATACTCGATTCCCCAGTAAACATATGCATCACATTTTGAAGCACACAACTCTGAGGTCATGTTTGCGTAATCAACGAAGGCAGCATCGGCAAGAGCTCTGACACCAGTTCCTTCAGTGAAACAACCTTGGAAAGAATATTTGCCGACAATTGGCTTGTGTACCGGCGTAGGAACAGCAGTTGAGGACGTCGTTGACGATGCCCTTGAAGATGTTGAGGATTGCGAAGTTGACACCACAGAGCTGGAAGTGCTGCTTGGGGCAACTGTTCCGATAGGAGCACATGTTGCTCCAAGAGAAGCAGGGTCCTTGAAGTCATCGGCAAACAAACCACTGCTGACTCCGTACTTCGTTCCAGCGGCGGAGGCAATGGTAGAGCTACCACTGTAGATGGAATATGGCCCAATGGTTGCTCCCTTCACCATGGTGACGGTGGCGTTGGACAAAGCTGGGACGGGGACGCCTCCGGTTCGGGCGACCTTTTGGCTGACACCTAGAGAGACTGGAGAAGTGATACCTGTGCGGACGGCAGCGACGACAGTGAGGTTGGTACCACTTAGACAACTTTGAGGAGCCAAGGCGATGACGGAGTCCTGAATGGGGAAACCGGCACCATTATTGGCGTAGGTCGTCGAAAGTCCTCCTGTGCCTACAACAACGACAGTGAATGACGAGATAGATGTTGTGGCTGGAATATTGGCGCTGAAGCCGTAGAACTAATTCAATCAGCAATTGAGACACATATCAAGGAGTAGTTCATACCGTGAAGCTATCATCGAAACCAGTAGCTGTTCCGCTGATTGTAGTAGTGGTGATTGTTCCTCCAACCCCGCCAGTTCGATCCTTGTAGACGATCTGAACATTTAGAATGGATGAAGCAGGTCTTGTGGTAGTTCTGACTCGAATGTCACCAGAAAAGGTAATCTGAGTGCCACCCGACAGCAAAGTGAGCTGAATTCCACTGGGCTTGATTTCATATGGCGCAAGAGGATCCGAAAGATTAACGGTCGGCGCAACCGTGTCAATCATTCTTTGCAGAATAGACGAGCACACCGTATTGAAAGTGGTGGGGTTCGTCATGGCCTGAATAGTGACGTTCCTGTCTGCAGTGAAAACCACTGTATCGGCATTTCTGGTAGCTGCAACAGAAGGACCAACAGACAGGGGATCAGTGTTGGGTCCACTGATGTATCGAGTAGCGATATTGTTGTCGAATTCCAGAGTATTATCGAAAAGTGCGTATCCATTCGGGGCAGTTCCTGCTGGGACAATTTCTGGGAAGAATTCGCTGTGCACTCCTCCAATAGCATGTCCACAGGCAGTCATCTGAATCATGTCCACCGTGTTGAATCCCATTCTGGCGAACTGGTTGACGAACGTTCCTTGGGCGTTCTGCGGCTGAGGAACTCCCATAGGGCCTGCAGCTGTTGCATCTATCCTCCCACCACGGATAGGCACAACCGGGCCGCCACATGCTCGGACGGATGCATATACTCCCAAAGCGATGAGGTCGGACACAGATAGCCGACTATTGTACAACGCGGCATATGTCTGCAGCGTGCTAACGAAACCAGGACCAAGGTTCTCGCCATTGTTCAACTCCCAAGCTATCGAAGAGTCAATTCCTCCATGTGGCTCGAAGAAAACATTCGTCGTGGCCATATCGTGGAAACCAATCCGTAACCATTCCGCCGCCGTTTGTCGTCCTACTCCAAATTCCGATAACGAGCATGGCGTGACATGTCCTCCAAAACCCTTGCTCTTGTAGCCTGTATTCAGAAACATCACATCCTCCAACTCATCAACAGCAGACGGCCATGTTGGCGCCGCAGCTCCCAGTCCCGAGAAGACGGCAATCAAGCCCGCAACAGTCGGACAAAACTTCATGATTAGATATTATTAAAAGATCGAGTATACAATAAAAGTATATCGACAAACGAGTGTAGGGCTGCACTGGCAACACGAAATGCAACAAGAAGAAAAAGAGAGAAAGCCGAAAAAGAGATGGAGACACAAGGTACTTATTTCTATCACTTACTATTGACTCTAGGGGTCTCAGCCGCATTGTAGATCCAATGGAGGAAGTCAGGGGAGCCAGGGTCCCTGTACGCAAGCCTCGTATCTGGAGTAAGGGCATGGGGGCTTGATACAGGCGGTCTGTAAGTGGTCAGCTCAGCTGCCAAACCCTCTCAAAATGCACCATGTCCCCATGAAATTTCCTGGATAAGCCACAAAACCATGCCGAGCCTAGATAGGGGATAAATCGATACAGATAGACACGGCACATCAGCTCATCCCGCCAGGGCCATACCGTGTTTATCCAGGACGCCTAGCGGTGCAGATTAGATGTGCATCGGCGAAAGCTCCGGATCCTCGTGAGGTTGCAGCGTGGGAGTTCTGGTGACGGTAGGTGTAGAGTGATGAGGTGAGAGCCGTTCATCGACCCTTGTGATGCAGCCACCTGCCATACTCAATACCTGCATCCATCTTGTGCACTTATGCAGTGCCATGCACAGGAACGGCTGACTCCAGACTCCAGACTGCAGACGAAAGTGACAGGCGCTGGTCTCAAGACCGTCTCTTTTTCTTTCGAGTTGTTTGCCGCTTGGTATCGAAAGCCACAAACACGAGCGGAAAAGGGCGAGTCCATGCGGACCATCGGCAGAGGTTGTTCCAAAGGAGAATAGAATGTGGATCCTGGTAACCCTAACTTAATCGGCACGAGGCGTGGGAGATTTACCAATTAGAAGAGGTGCTTATCGAGACGGCGTATCTAATTTAAACACCAAGACGAAAAGAAATATTGGTCAGCCCGTCTTATTTCAGGGGTACCTACGAAAGCTGTGGTTGGGATTTTTCAAAGTCGGGATGTGGGATGATCGAGACTGGTCTGGGCAGGGCGAGGAAAGGGAGTGGGATGCATAAAAATCACACTATGGAATTTGTGCATTGCATCGCTAGTGTAATTTCTTGTGAGAGCATAATCAGACTGCATGTGAAGAGGGGCACATTTTATCGTGTCCTGGGAACGGTCAGAAAATGTCACTAATTGCCGTTGAGACTTACAACAAAAAGTATAATAAGAGACACAGACATAACTATTTCGGAATAGATTATTTGAAGGCACGATGGTTTCGACCGTAGTGCACGATATAAATCTGCAACACGATGTTTTTGGTCGACCCCTCCAAACGAATAAAATTCTACCCCACCAAAAAACCTCACCACTGTAAAAATACGAACTTGCCATGAATCCCGCTGAAAGTGTATTTCAATACCCCTATACTCGAAATTGCCGACATACCCATTACTACATCAGTCTTCAGATGCAACCTCACGACCTCTCCAATGGCTCTCAACCACCTGCAGACTCGATGCCTGAAGACCCCACCATCACACTCCTCGAAAGCTACAACTCTCTGAACCCCTCCACTATCACAACGCTGACTACCCTTCCCTCACCGCTCGAGTTCCTTCGTTTTGTAGCACAGAATAGACCGTTTGTCATTCGAGGCGGTGCCTCGGATTGGAAAGCTGTGAAGGAATGGAATGTCGCTAGCTTGAAGGAGATTTTGGAGGGTGTGAGTGTAAATGTTGCTGTTACGCCGATTGGGTATGAATCAAGTTTTTCTCATTGCTCTATATACATGCATGATAAGCGTGACAGACCAGATAGCCTGTTGTGGCTATCCCGTTCTGTACTCTCCTTGCGCAAGATTTCAGTCACGTTCTCCGGAAGGAGCCGAAACCACCTGCTATCTCCCTTTGTTTACTTTCGCTTCTCGGGATGTACTGTCCTATTTTGATCACCGCTACAGCTGATTACACTTTGCATGCTTCAACTAACATGATACAGGAATGCAGATAGTCCCGTCCGATCCCCCACAACCAATGAACTCCTCTTCGTAAAACCACACGAAGAACAACAGCCCTTTTCTACTTTTCTCGATTTCATAATCGCTCAAGAAAAAGCGCTCTCCTCCTCAGAATCCACCACACCAAGCAGTATCCCAGGAGGCGAAGTCCGCTACGCTCAAACCCGTACGTCCTTCACTATTCCACTTGCATCACCGGAAGCCCTTCAACCCAACTCCCCAGCCATTCCCTACCTAGCTTATTATCACCTTCACACAAATCAATCCCGCCTCATACCTGAGATCCAAGCCTCCAGCTAAAACAAACAGAAAACGACAACCTCCCCTCCGAATACACCCTCCTCTCCCCCCACGTGCCCTCTAGCATCCCCTTCTCCCGAATCGCCCTCTCCTCCCACCCCGACGCCGTGAACCTCTGGATCGGCAACTCCCTGTCCGTCACCGCCCTGCACAAAGACAACTACGAGAACATCTACGTCCAGATCATCGGAGCCAAACACTTCGTGCTCCTGCCGCCGGTGGCGTGGGCCGGGGTTGGGGAGAAGGTGTTGAGGCCGGCTTCTTATCGTCGGCGAGGTGGTTCTGCATCTCAGAAAGGAGAGGAGGATGGAGGAGGAGGGGAAGAGGATGGGGAAGAGGGAGGGTTTGAGATTGTGGAGGAGGAAGGTGAGGGTGTGCCGTTTGCGACGTGGGATCCTGATTTGAAGGGGGGTGTGGAAGAGGGGAATGGGACGAGGTATTCGAGGTTTGTGGAGCCGATGAGGGTGAGCTTGGAGGAGGGCGATATGTTGTATTTGCCGGCTTTATGGTATGTTTTTCTTGTCTCTTCTGCCTCAACCTCTCCATTTCTTCGGGTTTGAGGTCCTATTCTGGATATGACAGGATGCTGACAGGGATTTGTAAGGTATCATAAAGTCTCACAATCTTGCTCGGAGGAAGGGATTTGTGTGGCGGTGAACTATTGGTGAGTACATCTCCTTAGCTAGAACTCGAGAGGTTCGGTATTCGGGGAACCTTGTTTGCTAATTTGGAAGCGAAATAGGCATGATATGGAATTCGGTGGAGGCTTTTGGCCGATGTGTAATTTTGTTAGGGATATTGGGTTGGCTGCGGCTGCAGGAGAGGCAAGTACAGCACGATGACGACAAGACTTCCGAGAGAACTCATCAGAAGATTAGAAAGCGTTAGGGCTGAAGACGAAACGAAGATGTATTCCAGAATGAGAATGAGTGAACAGTGTAGCGGCGAGTTTTGAGTCACGTAACAATATTTGATTGGAAACAGCACCACGGAATTGTATGTCAAGATTTTGATTGCCATGACGGGAAAACCATGTAAAAGTACAAAACACAAACGCTCGCAATAGTCGACCTTCCACTTTCTATGCCCTTGAAATGACCAGTGGCCAGTCGGCCCAAAGTGGCTCGCTCACCTACTCAAGAAGTAGAATGTGGGAAAACCACCCAGTCCAGCCTAATGCAGCACTCCCTAGACCCAACGAAGTAACTTTTGGTGTGAATAAACCCACTCGCAAGCAGTCGCAATTCCACAGATGTAGGAACAGACGTGTTGTGACATGCCGAGAAATAGATGTCGCATTTGCTTGGAACACCAGAGATGGAAAACATGTGCCGGTTGAGAAGTGAGAAACGTTTGTGCAGAGGCCGCCCATATGCAATCTAAGTGTACGAGGCACACTTTGGTTTATAGGCGCTGACCTCGAGGCCAGTAATGAGCCGAGGATCCGGCAGAAGATCTAGACACATGCTTGAGAAGATCCAACGCCAAAAGAAAGTCGTCCGAGAAAAGCAGAGAAGGAAAATTAGTTGTTGCGGAAATGGGTATAAGGCGTGATCCGATCAATAAAAGAGATCTTTTTGAACCTGTTCCAATCCATGACCAACTTTTGGATACCGTGCCTTAAGATCACGATGCAATTGCGCGCGACCCCTGGTTTCCGCCACGGTTGTTCTTCTTGGGCTTCGAAACAGTGCTCCATCCATCGTCCTCCATGGCAGCAGTCTCCGTAGTTGGAGTAGATGCCTGAGCCGGTGATTGAGGAGCGCGTCCATTCGAGTACTGTCTTGGCTCGAAATTTCTTGGGCCTCCACGACCTTCTCCTCGACCTCTTCCACCACGGCCACCTCTTGGTCCTCTTGGGATGTCGTCTCTTGGAGTCGGTGGTCCATTTGAGGCCCGTCTCCACGCACCAGTCTCAACTGGCTTTGGTCTCGCATCCCGAACAATCTCTCTTGGCTTCACGGCCTTGTCGTCTACGATATTGCCGTTAGCATTCTCTGTCTCGATTGTCTCGCCCGTGTTGCTGGCATCATCGCCTTCCCTTTGCAAGATCTCGACCTTCTTCTCAGCCTCAGCAGCCTCCTCAGCGGCTTTGGCCTTTGCAGCTTCGCGCTTCTCCTCCTTGGCCTTCTCCTCGGCCTCCTTCTTCTCCTTCGCCGCTGCAGCCTTCTTCTCCTCGATCTCCTTCTCCTTCGCCGCGGTATCAATCGGACGAGCAGCACCGAATGGGCTCGCCTTGGCGTCACCAGAAGTAGCAGTGGTAGGAGATGGCATATCAGGGGCCTCAGAGACAGTTCTCTTGGCCAAGTTCAGCTTGGGCCGACCGACTGGAAGGGCATTGCTTGGTGCGGGAGACGAGGGTGCCTCACTCCCGTCTCGAGATGGGACAGACGACTTTGGGGCTGGAGCATCGGGTCGCATCTTTGAGCGCCACTGATTGTCTTGTTCGGCAGCAGTTGGAGCTCTCTCGACAACGGGTCGTTCCTGGAACTCCCGTCTTGGTGGTCTCGATCCATCTTGCGATCCTTGTCCTCGGCCTTCGCCCCACTGAGCAGCTGGCGACGCTCTGCGGTCCCTGAATCCCTCAGCTCTTGGTCCGTCATTTGTTCTTGGGCGGCCTCCTTCTCTTGGTCCTCGCTCGGCTTGCGGCAATGGAGACAGTGGACCCTTGCGATCCCAGTTTCCGAAATCGCGAACCTTTCCATCGCCCTCTGGGAAACGCTCTTTACGTTCTCCTCGATCTCCACCGAAGTCGGATCCGAATCCACCACGCTCAGGTCCACGACGTTCGTTTCCTCCTCGGCCTGGCAGATCAGGCAAAGGCCCCTTTCTGCTCCAGTCGGTAATCTCTCGTACGTCTGGGCGGTCTCCACGGTCCTTGGCTGTATAATTGTCAGTTATTGTAGCTCAACAGGATTATGCAAGTACGTACGTGGATCAGCAACACTGATTCTGATGTTGCGTCCTTGGAAGGGTGTGCCATTGAGAGTCAAGGCTTGCTTGAGTCCATCTCTAGAAGCGAACTCGGCATATCCAAATCCCTTAGGCTTCATCTCAAGCTTGTCCTCGATGATCCTGACATTTGTACATTCGCAGCCAGCGAAAAAATCGGTGACATCGCCAACAGTGGCATCGAAGGAGAGGTTGCCGAGATGTACAGTGTAGGGTGGCTTGTCGGGGAGTGGTAGCTCCTCGCGAACGGAATAACCTTCGTTATATATTAGAACATGTTTGCGCAGCTCAAGTGGCACATGTGGCAAAGCAATGCGGAACTCACCTCCAGCGTTACCGCTACCGTATTGACCAGTAGTAGAGCTATAGGTCCGGCGCTCACCTCCTCCATAGCCAGTACGAGAGTCTACACAGGTTAGTATGCGTTTCAGAAGAGTTCCTCTTCCTACTGGGTGCCTGGAAAGTTCATACCGGCTTCGAAGTCAAAAGTTAGTAGATTACCAAACAACATACATCGCAAAACACTCACAAACTGGCATATCCTCCATTTCATCAGCCCAAGATCCCATCTCTGCTTTATGTCAGTCTTCTTTTTGTTAGGAAGGCTGCGGGTCTTCGAGGCGCTCTCACTTTCATCAGTCAAGAAGGCCCCGAGGGACATCTTCTGCTGTTCTTTCTTTTTTGGAGCTGTTTGAACAAGATGTTAGCATATGTTTGAGACGATTGTCCAATGTCCAGGGACTCTGGTGGTTCTGCGTGGCAGACTTCAAATAGTTGGGAGAACAGGCTTACCCATGTTTGCGGCTTTTTCAGGACGCTGCGCGAGAACACCTGGTCTTGCGCTTTGTCCTAGGGGAGATTCTGAAGGATAGCAATTCCTTCAGTTGAGTCGTATGGATTCGATTACTTGCGTGGTCAAGTTCTGAGAACTTGATTGTGTCGTAGGGTTTGGAGAGACAGGCAGACAGGATGCTGTTCTTTCGTGTGCGATTAAAAGTTAGCCTTTTCCCCCCGGGATCTAAGCTGCTTTTGGTAACGCGCTAAACCTACCTTACCGACTATCAGATTCAAGGATTTCCATTCACGCGCTTCTCTGTTCTTAACTTCATATCAAATACTCAGTTCATATTATGATGAGTGAATCAATTGCAATAGTCAACTCTTCTTCTTCCTTTTGACTATGCAGCCGAATACATGTGCTATTAAAAAAGTCAAAGAAGATATGACGCAGTCATCGAGGTCAGGGGGAAGTGGAGATGCTCCTCAACGGCGGAATGACTTACCTCCAGAGGGTTTGGAAATAATAGTGCCCGCTCTCAAGTTTGGTGGCCTTTCTGGTATGATATCTCCATCTTAAATTCTCTCAATTCATCCCCGTGCTGTCAAAATTTGCATGTGACAATACTTTTGAACTGTGCTAAAATCCTTTCAGGAATGTCCGGATTACTTGTGGGGGGATTTGCTGGTGTTGTCCGTTCAAATACCCCGTTTCTCTTTGCCCTGGCTTCGGGAATCCAGTGGTCTGTTCTTGGAGGAACGTTTTGGGGTTTGTCGATCCCTCACATCTAGCTTGGCATCTGCTTAACCCTCACTTAGCATCAAGAGGTGCGGTCTTACATGCCTGGGGCAAAGATAAAGTGGCTCCAAGAGAAAAGGTATCAGCCAGTGCAATAGCTGGAGCAGTTGGGGGAGCAGCTGGAGGTCTTTTACGTTAGTATATGAACGCTCGCCACCCATCATTTTCTAACATTGGTCACAGGAGGAAGAAGAAATGTTCTACCGGGGGCAATCATGTTTGCTCTTTTCGGTGCAACCGGTCAGGTGGTGTACAATATGGCAGATGCACGAAATTCCGAGCGTTCCCAAGCACCAGAGGAGGAGAGAGATCTGAAAAACTCATGGCTGAACTCGAAGTGGAGTCCTATGAAAGTCTTGTCTGATGCTGAGTACGAAGCGATGCTACAGGAGAAGCTGTTACGTATCAACGCTCAGATTGCCTTGGTCGATGAAAATATTGAGGCTCTGCGCATTCAGGAACGCAAGATCGCTGCCAAGAGGGCGTTGGACGAATCGCAATTCCCGAAATCGACTTAGGCCGCCTCTCATTGGCTATCCTGTGCGATGCTGATCTCACTTGTACATTGTACAGATTATCGATACGCTGTTTGTAAGCTTTATGTACGACTTTCTTTGGTGTGTTCGGGGTTGGAAAACCAGAGCCAGCGAAGCGTCTAGCTTACGTGAGAAGTAACTGTCATTTCTCCACAGAGACGACAACGAAGTCTTTGTATACAAGTATGATGGCAGCGAAAATTTATAACGTGTTCCTCCTGCTGCCTTTTCTGTTTGCTTTTGGCATTCAAGCCGCTATTCACCCCTGAGTGAATATCCCTCCGAAGTCCTCATATCCAGTTTCCAAGTTCTCATCATGGCGGCAGCTCAATGGCCAGAAAGCCCTTTCATTCCTAAGCAAGCTCAGCCCAAGAGCGCCGAGCTTTTCGAAAGTATAATTGGCAACACCTCAGAAGTTGTAGCTCAACATATCCTCAGCAATCGTTTACCGCCTATACCTGCAAATGCTGTCATCCGTACGTTCTTCCCTTCCATATAGAGCAAAGGCATCTTTAAGGGCTACTGTACACGCCTTGTGATTCTTGATTTCCCTGGAATATTGCTTCGTCATTTCAAGATATAGACTAGGCCAGATGTTGACCCTATTACAGATGACAATGGCTGCGGCACCCTCCAAGTAACCAGCGAGCTCTTCACTTCCACGCCCAAAAACCCCTCTCCACCACCCAACATCACAGTCCACGCCACCGACTCCAATGCCTACCAAATATCTGCCGCATCCGCTAAAGCGCTTTCCAACAATTGGCCCGTCCAAGCCGTCGTCATGAAGGCCCAAGACCTCACATTCCCCTCAGACTTCTTTACCCATTCATTTACCAACTTCGTGATCATGGGCCTCGACAATCGGCACCTCGCAGCACAACAACTATACCGTACGCTCAAGCCAGACGGGACTGCCGTCGTTGTGACCTGGGCGTTCATGCCTCATGATATCCCGCTTAAGAAAGCACATCTCGCTACGCGAAGTGAAGATAAGAAGTTGAGGATTCAGTGGGGTGATGATCTATTATTGAAGAGTACGTTGAGTGACTTCTACAAGGAGGGCGGCTTTGAGGAGGAGAAGGTTGACATCAAATCATTTGAGCTGTGGCATGAAGTTAAGGATTTAAAGGCTTGGGCTGAGGGGTTGTGGAGTTTCCTTGGAGACACGGAGGAGGGTTGGAGTCAGGAGGATGAGGAGAGGTGGGAGGGGGCGGTCAATATTGTTGTTGAGGAGGTGGAGAAGGAGGATGCGTATGTGAGAAATGAGGATGGGAAGGGTGGGAAGTTGAGGTTCGTTGCTCATGTTGGTTTAGCGACGAAATAGGGGAGAGCTGCAACATTGAGCACTTTCGGATTCGACGCCACTTTCACACAGTTTCTTTGTTCAAACTTCCATTTCAACAATATCCAGGACCTAGGGTGTTCCCGAGTCTACATTATTCTACTTTTGATGTTCTCATGCTCCAGAACACCAGCAATGCATCGGTGCCTTTACCGTGCTAGGTATAAAAATAACAAATCCTGATACGCCATTTTGTATGAACACCAATTGTTTCACTTCCAAACTGGGAAGCCCAGGAATCAGACACTGATCTCCTCATCATCTTCATCGTATCCCTCCTCAACATCGGCCCATCCGGAGCCCCATCTCCGTCCATCCTTCTCTCCACCGACTCTCAAATCTCTAGCATCATCGCCCTCCTCTCTCCAGCACCGGATCAGATAGTCATCACCAACGGTGACGAGATCTCCAGCAGATGTCCACGATACAGAACCTACTTCGCGATCATGACCTCGGACTAGGGCTGTGCCATTCTGAGATATTAGAAGAGAGTCGTGAGCACGAGTGCTAAATCCGCTGTTGACTCTGCGAAGCGTTGGACGGCTTTCAAGCGTCCGCAGAGGGAGATCGTTCTCTGAAGCATTCTCTGTTTGTTGTGCTTCATTTTGGAGAGGCAGGTAGCGCTCGTCGGTAGGAAATATAATTGCATAGCCATCACTACTGCCGACTGCCAACATCTCACACTTTCCATTTCTGGCTTTGCGAATGTCTGATTTCACGTAGAATGTTGTAGCATGAAGCTTTGGGTGTCTGAAACCGTACAATGGGCCAAGTCCCTCCCGTGTGGTAGCCTGTGACGATGCTCGGGGCGGATTAATTCTGGAGAGTTCAGGAGCATGGCCTAACATAAGGTGTTCGGTGGAGTAGGTGTAAATAGTGTTGTCTTTACATAACGTGTAGAATCTGCTACCATCACCGCTGAGGTTGAGAGTATTGATTCCAAAATGGCGCCACTTGCTGTGCGATTGGGGTTGTGCAGTGGATGAAAGTGGTTCTCGAGGCCGCCCCACAGCAGAACTTTGGCGCATGTCCCAAAGCTTAACAGACGCGTCTGCTTCTGAAGCGGAAATGAGCAGATGTTCTCGACCAGCCGGGAGGAAATGAATTGCCGTGACAGATACATCTCCGGATCTTGTTGTGTTTTCTCCGGGATAAATGATTTGGTCCGGTACACCAATCGCTGGAGCAATTTTTGTTTGCGGTTTGTGTCCATCAGAGATGACATTTACTGGACGATTAAATTGGATGGTCTCCTCATATTCATGTTCATTGAAGACTGGATCGGTGTCGCGAGGTGCAAATATGCAACTGGTTGGACCTTCAGAAATATTGCATCTTAGATCCCACAATTGAATGCTTCCGTCCCTACTTGACGTTGCTAACACATTATTGTTGCTGTTTCCAGGTTGCCATCGAACCTGCTTCAAGGAAGCCGTGTGATTTCCGAAAATGGCGATTGTAGCTTGTTTTTGCATATCAAAAACTCTGGCACTTTGGTCTCCAGATGCGGTTGCTAGTCGACTATCATCATCCGTGAACGACATGTCGATAATGGCATTGGAGTGGATCCGAGCCGAAAAGCAGGACTTTGCAAACGGAGGCTGTCCATCTTTGGCCGATTCTAGAATTCGTACATAACCTTCTTCATCTCCTACTGCTACAAGCGTCGAATCAGGGGCTAGATGGTTGTCAGTGACGCTCCAATAGAAAATGGAAAATAGACCAACCATTGAGACCACGAGCGCAAAATGGAATAGTCCGTCGAGTTCCCTCGTGCAAAATGCTCATACTCATGTGAACATCTTCTGGCTTGCTATAGAACCCAGCGGTATGATCTTGCCAATCTAGTGAAGAGTCAGCATCACATGTTTGACACAGAATATTTATTGCTCACCATTGACAGGATACGAGTAGTGGCGTGACGACGCTCCAATGCTTCGGAGCAGCAGTTGTCCCCCAAGTCCTCGCTGTTGTAATCCGACTATTCGTTTCACAGGCTCCTCTGGAAGATCTACTTCCTCCTCTTCCTCGGATCCGTCTTCTTCATCCTCATCAATAAATTCCAAATTTCTAATTGCTCTCTCACAGGGCGAAGACAAAACACCAGCCATGTTCGAATCTTCGTCGTGCGAACCAACATAACCAAACTCTTTCCGAGAAGAGCGCTCCGGTGTGTGAAAGACCTTCCTTCTCTTAGACTCTCGCGTAAACCCCAAGGGACTACTCTCCTGTCCATTAATGTCTCGGAAAGGTAGAAGAGGACTCGATTGAGTATGTCGATTGATCGCTGGGGCGGTGATGTCGTTCAGGACTTTTCGAGATCTTGTATTTGGGAGACTGCCATGAGATGGCCGCGGTGTGAAGAATCGAGTAAACTTTCGTGGTGTTACTGAGGGTGCACGCCGTTCCTTTTTGCCTTTCCTGGGCGAAGATCGTGGTGGTGAGAGGCTCTGAGTGAGCTCTGATATCGGGTTTTCCTGAGAGACTGGCAGCTCGTGCTGTTCAGTGGCTTCTAAGGAAGACATCTTAGTTCAAGTTGGAGCTCCAACCCAAAAACCCTGGCCTTTCGAGAAGCAGAAAACAATATATTGTGTTTCGAATGTGATGTTGAAGTTGTTAAACCACTCTACACGCCTGTCGCGTTCAGACGTGACAGAGGCTAGTCCTGGGAAAGAATAGCGGCCGGTTTATCTTATCGTGCTGTACTAGCAGGGGTGTGGGAGCTGCAAAAAATTATGGCGGGACCTGATATCGAAGAAAAAATATTGCGAACCTCATTGTCCGACATTGTGGCCAACACCAGACCAGATTCGCAAAGATGGGTATTCAGAAGAAGCATGGAAAGGGTCGTCTTGACAAGTGGTACAAGTTGGCCAAGGAGAAGGGATACCGCGCCAGAGCTGCATTCAAATTGATTCAGCTGAACAAGAAGTATGGGTTCTTGGAAAAGAGCAAAGTACTATTGGATCTTTGCGCAGCACCTGGTGTAAGCTTAAGTCAATAAACCTACTGTACAAAGCTAATCGAATCATAGTCATGGTGTCAAGTAGCTGCAGAATGTATGCCAGTGAGCAGTCTCATCGTCGGTGTGGATCTCTCCCCCATCAAAGCCATTCCGCGAGTTATCACCTTCCAGAGCGACATTACGACAGATAAATGCCGAGCTACGATTCGATCGCATCTCAAGACATGGAAGGCCGATACAGTTCTGCACGATGGAGCCCCTAATGTTGGTACAGCTTGGGTACAGGATTCGTTCAACCAGGCAGAATTGGTTCTACAAGCTATGAAGCTTGCGACGGACTTTTTGGTTGAAGGAGGCACATTCGTGACGAAGGTTTTCCGTTCGAAAGACTACAACAGTTTGCTATGGGTGTTCAATCAACTGTTCACAAAGGTTGAGGCAACAAAACCTCCTTCGTCAAGAAATGTTTCTGCCGAAATTTTCGTCGTTTGTCAAGGTTTCAAAGCACCAAAACGAATCGATCCAAAGTTCCTTGATCCAAGATCGGTCTTTGCAGAGCTCTCTGATCCTACGCCCAATAACGAAGCTAAGGTGTTTAATCCGGAAATTAAGAAGCGCAAGAGAGATGGTTATGAGGAAGGGAACTATACACAGTTCAAGGAAGTCACAGCAAGCGAGTTCATCCAGACCACGGACCCGATCGCAATTCTTGGTGGCATGAATCGATTAAGTTTCGAACAGCCCCCGAATGGAGATGTTGCGCTTGCAGCAATTGACAAGTTGCCTGAAACGACAGAAGACATCCGAATTGCCTGTGCTGATATTAGGGTTTTGGGGCGAAAGGAATTTCGCATGCTCCTGAAATGGCGTTTGAAGGTCAGAGAGAAGTTTGGCTTAGCGACCAAGAAGACAAAAGCCCCCGCAGAAGAGGAAATAGCAGAGGTTGAGCCAATGGACGAGGAATTGAAAATCCAAGAGGAACTCCAGGCACTAAGTGAAAAAGAAAGCGGGAAGAGGAAGAGAGAGCGACGAAGGGAGAACGAGAAGAAGCAGAGAGAGATCATTCGGATGCAGCTGCACATGACAGTACCTACCGAGATCGGTCTCGAGCAGGCAGGACCCAACGGCGAGGGTTCTATGTTCGGTTTAAAGGCTATCGACAAGGCTGGATCCGTAGATAAGATTGCGAAAGGAAAGATGGCGGTTCTAACTGAAGCAGATCGCCGGAAAGACCTGGACAGCGGACCTGGATCATGGGAAACAGATAGCGAGAGCGATGACGAGGAGGATCAGCTCGACAGAGAACTTGACTCGCTCTACAACCAGTATCAGGAGCGCAAGTCCGATGCTGATGCTAAATTCCGAGCCAAGAAGGCAAGGAAAGAACATGAGGATGGCGATTGGGAGGGGTTCTCAGCAGGGGAGGAAGCCAGCGACGATGATAAGCTTGAAGAAGATAGTAGTGACGAGTCGTCTGATGACGAAACCGCACCACAAAGACCCCTTCTAACGGATCTGAAAGGCAAAGACACGAGAGCTGGAGGACTCTCGAGGCGAGCAGCACAATTCTTTGACCAGGATCTCTTCAAGGATATCGGAGGTATTCCAGAAGAGGAACTCGCATCTGAAGCAGAAGACGAAGAGGAGGTCTCGGCTGCCCTCGAACAGTTAGTATCGATACGGCCGATGGCGGAAGAGGAAAAGTCCGAAGAGGAGATTCCTATGGCGGATGAGGAAGAGGATAGTGACGAGGGTGGTTTCGAGGTTGTAAAGAAAACAGCTACCGAGAAAGAGTGGGAGGAGCAAGAACCTAGAAAGGATGGCAAACTTGGTAAGTCTTTGTTTATGCTTTAGAAAAGCAAAAGCTGACCCAAACAGATATCGACATCATCACTGCAGAAGCCATGTCATTAGCGCAGAAAATCGCTTCTGGAGAAGTGACTACCCGAGAGCTGATAGACGAAGGTTTCAACAAATATGCTTTCAAGGACCGCGATGGACTTCCAGAATGGTTCCTGGATGATGAGCACCGACACGACAAACCCCACCGTCCCATCACTGCCGCAGGTGCAGCTGCCATCAAGGAGAAGCTCCGTGCATTAAACGCGAGACCTATCAAGAAGGTACGCGAGGCAAAGGACAGAAAGAAGTTCAAGGCGGCACAGCGTCTCGAGAAGTTGCGCAAGAAGTCTGCTCTGCTTCAGGATGAGGAGGGTATGACTGAGAAGGAGAAGGCGACCAGTATTGCGAAGTTGATGAGCAAAGCTGCGAAGAAGAAACCAAAGCAGCAAGTCAAGGTTGTTGTTGCGCGCGGTAACAACAAAGCTATCGCTGGTAGACCTAGAGGTGTCAAGGGCAAGTACAAGATTGTCGATGCTAGATTAAAGAAGGATGTTCGGGGTGAGAAGAGAGCGGCGAAAAAGAGGAAATGAGCGGTGATTTAGTCAAAAATGATACCATTTCTCGGCAGTCTGTCATCGTTGGGAGGTTCATTATTTATCTATTCCACTGGTTGGATGTATGTTTCAGGAAGTCTCCAGTACCCCAGTCTCAGACTGATAGTGTACTCATTTTCCATCAATTAAAGTACCAAGTGGAAGTCCCCGTTCCGTCAAGCAATCTGAACTGTCGTCATATCATCGCCAATGGGCAGCTCTCCATGCATTATACCATGCACATACGCCTCGCCAACGAGAGTGTTTCCCCTTAGCAAGAATGGGACTCTGGCACCATCCAAGATATACAGCGCATCGCCATACTCCACATCAACAGGCGCAAGACCAAGATAACCATTCGTCGATCTGAAAAGTCTCCTGCTACTCCTCACGTCTTTTGCCGCGCGATCGAACAGATAGAATCCTTTACTTGACCTCACATGCGGTGAAACGAACTGCTGCATGATCTTATTCCTTTCTTTCACTTCACTAAGAGGCCTGTACAGCGATGGTTTATCCGAGCGATTTGAACCCATCGCCTCCAGTGCCAACCTGAAGCTATCTTCGAGCTCCGCCCGAGTGGGCAACGCTGAACAAGAGCTGTCTTTGGAAAGCTGCTCTATGGTGTCCATCTGGGCCTCACGACTTTTTGGCTGGTGCTCCCAGTCCACAAACCATCGAACCATCAAAGTCAGCATCCAGTCATGGAAATGATCACTATACTCCGCTGGCGCGGGATGCTGGATAGGTGGCCTTTCCGTTGTGTCTGCTATCAGTGTTCGCCAGAGCACTTCTACTCGATTTTCTCCCGTTCGATATATTTTGGGAAGCTTCAGGCACATGTCTATGCATCGAACGACATAACAGGTCGAACGCATGTCGCTAAGCGGTATGCTGTAGTCTAAAACAGTATCCACGAGCCTACTTAGAAGCTCCAGTACATGGCCTCTGAATCTTCTGAAGGCTGGTGCGGTGGGAGTAATGTTGGAAGCATTGAAGCCGGTGTGGTTTCCGAGATGGATGAGCGGTACTCTGCCTAGGGCCGCTCTGTAATCAGGTACCCAGGAAGGAATCGACAAGCCTGTCAAGCCACTCCGTCTGCCTCCAATGTATGACAGGCAAGACAGTATTGGTAGCTCGATCAAAATCGACATGGTCACAGAAGTGTAGATGTCTTCCAGCGGTAGCGAATAGTCTGGGGTAATGTGCTCCGCAGAATCCTTTGGCAAAAATCCTTTCACCAAACCCAGAACGGCATATATCTTGTCCTTCATGTTCGAAGCCTGATAACGTCGAATCTCCTGTATCATGTACTGTAGATATGAGAACCACAGTTCAAGTTCAGACGACGCTCCATTTGCAGCTGCAAATAAATTGGCGAATTTTGGATCTTTTGGGCCGCCATTGAGCACTTGATCACGATATTCGAGGAGTCGGTCTGCTTCATCGCCAATGCCTCCTCTGGGATTCGAATTCATACCTTCGGCAAGGCTATGGCGCCATCCACTGTCTCGAAGAAGCAACCCAAGCGCATAGATATCCTTCCACGAGAGTGTTTTCTCCCCACATTGAAAAGTAAGATCTGTAGCGAGAGCAACCTCTTGCACAATCCAGGCCCTCCTAAACCATCTTCGACGCTGGAAAAATCGAAAGTACTTCTGCCACATCTCGATCCAGTCTTCAGCCGAATCAATCCCCAGTTTTTTGAGAAAACTTGGATCCAGGGGATTTTGTACTGTGGCTTCATCCTGCCCCTCCAGATTCGACAAAGCTTTAGACAGTGTCTTCCTAGCAGCAGAAAAGTCGAACAGATCGGAAGACTCGTGCCCAAGCCATACAATGACATTATTGGCTCCTGAGTAGATATCCCCCATCAAAGAGATTTGGACGGCCTTCTCCGCCATATTTCCCTGGTCGATGCAGATCGCGTCAGCCCAGATGTAATCCTGCATCTTGGTTTCTGCCAACCAAGTGAGCGCAGAGAACAGATTACCGGAGATCGCACAGGATGAACCATCGAGGTCTATCTCTTCCCCGTGAAGGGCGTCATCCTTCCCGCCTTGAACAGAATATGATCCCTCTGACTCTTCGTACATAGGAGATGCCCATGTATACGAAAGTGCCTGAAAAGAAGGGATCGAATCAAGCTCATGCGTTTCAATAGTGCATTTGACCATGGGTTTGTTCCATCCATCCTCGCCAAATCCCAAGACTCTGACCAGTCTGATGCTCCGGGGACCTGGTAATCGCTTATACAGATATGGTGCAAGGCCAGGAAGACCGATGGACTTTGTCCCAGGCTCAGCCATCATCGCGATTCTGATAGCAGCTTGTGTGAATGGATCTGCCGACTTGACAGGTGTTGCATACACACATGCTCGCGTATGCTGGCCGCCTAGTCCGTAGCAGCAGCGCCGTCTGTTCACTGGTATTTCAACAGGATCTATCCCAAACGACCCCCTTCTTTCCCATCGGTCAGTCCTCGGAGCACGCTCACGACTAGGACTTCGACTTTCTGTTTCAATAAATCCACGCTCTTCCGAGTCCTCGACTGTGTGTCTCCATAACAGTCTTGTTTTGGGTGCCGCATCGATGCCCCAGGATCCTCGCCGTGCGCGGCGTTCTGGAATAGACGAATTCCCTCTTGAACTTGACGGGAAATTAATGATGCTCCTACCATTTCGACCGCGATACTGAGAAGGAGGATCTTCGCCAGTAGACTCATCATGCTTTGGATCATGAAAATTGCTTGGCAGAGAAGGTGCCCCCAGATCGTCACCAAGATCCCAGTCCCACATATCTGGGAAAGATTTGAAGTCGGCGCTAGAATCGGTCATAATGTGCTCAAATCGAAATTCGAATACTTGTCGAGGTATGATACTCGAGCAAAACCCGGACTGGAGGAATTACTGTCCACGTATGGAACTCGGGGTCATTTAATGAAGTTTTGTTCAGCTGAACTGCAAGTGGCGCATATTCCTGAATGTTACTGGCTTCGCGGCCAAGATGGGACAGGCACAGCCACGACAACAATTCTGCACTCTGATTTGCACAAAATCGAAACGTTCACTGAATCTGAACGAAATAAGACCCCCTTCCCCTCATTCTCTGACTCTGAAGGACCTGAGGTCTCTTGGTACAGCCTCGCTACTTCTAGCCCAATAAACGCACCTGCTTCGCGAGCCAGGACAACGAACAACAGGACAATCGGCCGAATCAGGCCAGCAAGCTCGCTACAACTTGCAAACCGTGTTGATAATGGGAGGCGATGGATGTTCAACGTGCCATAGAGATAATGCAAGTCTGGAGCCTTTCACCGAGTCAAGCGAGGTACGAGAAGTGAGTCTCCGCAGCCTGGACGACTCTGCATTGACTTGCGAGATATGTGCCTTCGTGCAAGATGTTCTTTCTTTGGATCCTACCACTCCAAGGAAGAGCGATAATTCGTACGAAAGCTCGAGAATCAAAGTAGAGGACGGAGGTCTGCGATTCACTGGTCAGTGGCAAGCATCTTTGGTGATCGAAGTCTGCAAAAATGGTATGTATTAAATCCTTGAAATGTAAGAGCAATTGGAGCTGAATCAAAGGATATAGGAACACAACCGAATCTTCCAAAGCCCTTGGAAGTATCTCGTGAGCTGTCCTGTGATGAAGCTGCTAAAATTATTACGGAGTGGTTGGCATCTTGCGAAAGCCATACCGAATGCACATCTCAAGATCACTTCTCCAGGCTCGGAAACATAGATTCAAAGACAAGTCACCTGGAACTTCATGCTAGTGACGAGAGTGGCTGGCGTTCCTCATACCCAAAAAGGCTTATCTGGCTGGGACCTAATGTTGAATGCGCTCGTTTGATACCGTTCCCTCATGCAGTTGTTCAGTACGCTGCTCTGAGCTATTGGTATGCATGCCCTTCGTCAATATTTTTCATCTTACTAATAGTTAAATCTTGATTCAGCTGGGGCAGAGCCAGAGAAGGCGAGTACGTTTTCAAAACGGACGAGTCGACAAAGCTGGAATTTGACAAAGGCATTCCTTTAGAAGACGTTCCTCGAACATTAAAAGATGCTTTCCACCTGACGAAAAAGCTTGGTTTCGATTACTTGTGGGTAGATGCACTCTGTATCGTCCAAGGGAATCAGGCTGAGTGGGAGCAAGAGTCTGCAAAGATGGGACTTATATACGCCAACGCAAAGATTGTTCTGTCATCAACGCAATCATCCAACGTCAATGATGGTGTGTTCATGCCCCGGTCAACAATACCACTATCCCAGGACATCCCTGGGCCGAAGGGCGTAATGTATGCCCGAAGGAACATGAACCACGAGATCATCACATCATGCAGAACAAAATCTAACAAGTGGTGGGAAGCGAATATCAACAATACCTTCCCTGTACTTTCTCGAGGCTGGTGTTTCCAGGAGCGTATGCTGGCGACGCGCATCGTGCATTTCACCCCAACGGAACTGGTGTGGGAATGCCAGAACTGTCGAAAATGCGAATGTGGAATTGTACAAAGTCACTTGTACCCAGCAAAGAACAACATTTCTTCAGCCTTCAGAATATGCTTGAAACAGGACGTCGGTCAGAGGGGGGTCAGACAGATGTGGCGCGAGATCGTGAGGAGCTATTCTGTCAGAAAGCTCACGAATATGAGCGATAAATTGGCAGCACTATCGGGTATCGCGGCGTTGATGAAGAGCAAAACTGGAGATGTGTATGCAGCTGGCTTGTGGAAGGATTCGCTACCGTTCGATCTCCTGTGGAGGTGTGATCAGACCAGCGATCTGAGGATGAAGAAAGAACGACACCCAACATGGTCATGGATATCGGTTGATGGTGCTGTCAAATGGCCTGTCTCGCAGGAACCGGACCAGGCGCAGCCACTCGATTATGTGACATCCTCGACATTCTTTGAAATTGGAGCTCTACGTGCTGAGATCTGCAATGTGAGATGTGAAGTAGCCGGCCGGAACGAGTTCGGTCAGGTAGCCTCAGGGAAGATAGTTTTGAAGACAAGACTAGTCGAGGCGACCATCCAAAGTTGTCCTGGCGGCGACTGGAATGACATTTACGAAACTCAATGGGCTGTCAAAGTTGGAGATTCGAATCTGGCGCCATGTTGGCCTGACATATTATTGAGTGACTCACGAATGAGTGGTCAAAATGGGAAAGCAAGCGGGTCTCTGTTTTTGATGGAGATTATGAAGCCAGGTGAAGCCATCTGGACTTGGGAGGAAGCTTTGATCGTAAGACAAGGGAACGAAACAACGGATAACTTTGAGCGGATAGGCGTAGCGGCTAACGTCTGTTCAATGTCCATGAATAAGTGGATGGCTTGCAAAACCTGGTTTGGCGATGTTGAGGCCCGTGAAGTCGTCCTGATATAGCTTTGGTATTTTGAAATGGAAAAAGGGTAATCAATCAAAGCTGGTAAAATTAGTATCGTTGGCTCATCGAGCGTTCGCCAGATTTCAGCCCATGACCATCAACACAGAGCCATCGCTGAAGACTGAACCGATTTTTTTACTAGGTAAAGCGATAGGCAGCTCAGCTCTCAATGTTCGAGTCGTATCCGAGACCAGCCGACTAGAAACTCGCTACAGTAGATCTCACCGCTCGTCCCGGACGTCAAACACTTCAGACCGTATGTCTCTGATGTTCACTTGATCATCAGTTCGTCTCTACACTATGCAAAGTATGAGAGTAGAATGATTCCTCATAGACCAGGATCCCGGAGTAGCCTGTTCGTTCCAGGGAGTCAACATACTTATGGATCCTGATTTTTGGTGCGAAGTCCTCACGCCTGCGCCGAACTTTTAGTTAGCCAAAATTAGAAAATGAAGTTTTGGTCTATCTGAAACATCTATCTAGCTCTGCAGATTCCGAAGAATCGCCTCACTGTGATTGATGAACCTGAAAATCCCCGATGATTGCTTTTTATTCTCTTCTCTGTGATTTGTTTCGCCAAAACTGAATTGAAACATTATCCCCAAATATCACCGAATAAGAAGCCAGATCTGGGGCACATATCTCATGCGTCCATACCATTGGAATGATATTTTCTTAAGATAAATGATATCAGAGCAAGTGCTGGGACCCAGAGACGGCCAACAATGCTTCCGTGAGATGCGACCTGATCAAACGCAACCGAATCTTTGTAACCTTAAATGGAGATCGTTCCTCCCATATCAAGAATTTGATGGCGATTCTCATCTGAATTGGTAAGGTGTATACTTTGGTGCAGTGATTCGACGATGGTCGTCAGGCATAGGATCAGCGTTGCTGATAATGACAAGTGACCGTCTCCATCAATGCCGAGATGTTCTTCTCGGTACTAACGGCAACACAGAAATCGCTGAAGCCAAGTCAAGATGGTGAACCAACCGGGTAAAGAATTGATCTGTTCGCTACAGGACGAAAAACGAAATATGTATTGTCTCGAATGTCCAACACTTGTTCTCGTTAGTACATTGGCCCACATATTATCAAGAAGTGTGACTGGATGGAACTAGTTTGACATGCAGGCAGTTCCCAGGACGACAAGCAAAATATGGTTCAATCAACGCTTTTGAGGTTTTCGGATGAAATGGCAGAGCTGAAAAAATGGGTCCATCTTCAGCAGGGCATAAATGGCACAGACGAAAGCCCAGCCCCTGACGTCTCGAAGAGCTAAGCGAGCTGCCCTACGAACCACAAAAGCCACCAGAATCTCCGTGCGTCTCATTCCCAAACGTTTCAGGTCCATGTTACTTCAGCTGGCAGGCTCCAATCCGGAGACAGCGAGCCAGACCCAGCCACTCAGCCATGGCTGTGGGAGACTGCGGATAAGGGGTCGTTCCGAACATCCTGACTGGGCTTCCTCTTTGGGGGAGGCAGGGCATAACCGAGTTCTCAAAGATGACGATGTGTCGTGAGTTTCCCCATGAACATGCAGTCGATCACGAAAACTAAGTCTATGCCATACTATGTAGAGTTTCAGCCGCAGAGAAGCTTAGTAGACTTTAGACCATGGTCCCCTCGTCCCTTTTTACTTTCTCTCTCCTCTTGTTCCTCCAACCCTAGCGCTGTTAATCTAATCAACACGATCTTTCGAATATTCATTCTTCGGGCTGGACCTTCCAGTTCTTCCTTTCTTTGAGCTGGTTCTCCCCTTTTCTATCTACGTTCTTTGTAAACACCTTTTTCATCATGAGAATTAGCATTTTCCAGCGTCGCGAGGCAGCGATCGATTCAAGCAAGCTGGTTTGGACCAAGGTGCGGAGGCAGAATGATAGTACCGATGCAGTAACGGACGAGGTGGAATCAGAGGCACCTACACAAGAGACTGCTGCCAGTCTACCAATCGAAGAACCTACAGCCACTGCCCTTCCCCCACCAGCAGCAACACCATTACCGGACACCGTCACTCCCCCTACGGACACTATCATTCCTTCATCTACAGAGGCTACACCTACAGCGGCCGCGACTCTCCCTCCAACAGAGACCACTCCTCCAGCAGAGACCGCGCCAGTTGATGCTCTTCCTCCTGCTGATACTCCATCCCCAACCCCAGAAACTTTGATCGAGGCTTTGCCATCATCATCTGAGGTTGCCATTCCACCAAGCGAAACCGCCGCCGTAAGTAAAGGAACGAGATTTTCGTGTGACTTTGCTGACTCCATTAGCCAACACTCATTTCTGAAACCGCAACTCCATCTATCTCAGTGCCAGAGGCCGTAACACCACCTCCTGCCGCCGTCGTTGAGGCCACCAGCTCAGCTGAGCCCGTAACAACCTCCGAACAGCCTCTTGCCGTGCCTTCATCGACAGCAGTAGATGCGCCTGTTTCAACTCCAGCACCCATCGCAGCAGATGTACCCTCATCAGTTGAGACCTCGGCACCGTCTGTCGAAACATCTTCAGCTGCCCCGGCACCCGAGTCTTCAGATGCAGAAGTTCCTGCTTCAACCACTAGTCTAGCTCCAGGTCCCGCAGCATCAAGTCCAGCTCCCCAGGCTGATAGCGCAACTTCCAGCGTCGAAGGAGCTTCTTCCAGTCCTGCGGCATCTTCATCCGAGGCACCATCTCCAACAAATTCGGCTGGTGCTTCAGCTTCCTCTCTTCCAGGAGCCCCTGCGGCAGTTGTTGCCTCTAGCACAGGTGCATCACAGAGTGGCGCGACTCCCGAGGCATCTTCAAGCGCACTTGCGAACGCTCTTTCGTCCAGTGCCTCAGGTCTCGCTTCGTCGAGCATTCTCGACACGAAGACCCAAGCATCAACATTCCTTACGGTAACCTCTTCTAACGCAAAATCTACTTCCACTTCTCCGTCCTTCCAGCGTCTCTCCGCTGTTGCATCATTCACTCAAGAAGCTGACAGCCTTCCAACTGCTGGAGTCGCAAATCTTGGGACTACTACCACTGGCACCAATGCAGGAACTCTTTCCGGCGGAACAGATGTTGATGGTAACCCCATAAATGGCACTGGAGTTACAGCTTCCCAGAACAAGGTGCAAGCAAGCAAAACCACTGTCATTATCAGTGCTGTCGCTATTGGTGGTAAGTTGCGCCTGCTCCAACGGAAGGATAAAGCTAACAGTCACAGTCGGATCCATCGCTCTTTTTATCGGCATTGTCTTCCTCATTCGACGCATCATGCGCAAGCGTCGCATTGGAAAGGCAGAGTCACCACCCAGCTCACCACTTCTAACACCAATCGATTCGCCTATGCCTCTTTCAATCGCTCGCAGCATGAGTCAGCGCTCAGGTGGCAACGACTTTTGGGGCTTCAGTAATGGTAATACCATTGCTGGACCTCGAGGCGAGAAGGCCGATGACAGCTACCGAGGTGTAGCGCCACTGAGCCCTCTACCACAAGCAGCAACTAGCTATGAAGGCAGCAACATCACAAACAACACAAACGACTTCGCAGGCTTCAAGCTATTTCCTAGTCCAAGTAAAGGAGATGGGAAGGCACAGACACCCAGAGACTTCTAGGTGGGGTAGAGAAGGGGAGGGGTAGGGAGAGAAACAAACAAGACCATGGCTATGGCATAACGAGCACTTTCGTTTGTAGACCAGTTAGGTAGCAGGTAGTGATAATATATGTATCCTCTCCCCTGCAAGCTTTATCGTTGGAATATGCATCGCCAAGTAAACAATTTATCTTGATCTTGCTTGGGAAACACTCGTCTCCAGCAAAACATGAATGAGGGACAGTAGCTGTTTTCCCGCGGCCAGAGCTTCAAGCGATGGGAAGTCTTCGCTCCAATCAATAAATCCGATAATTTATCGAAAGCATTCTATCTCGGAAGCATACAAAATGCAAGCGTAGCCAAGACAAAGTCGCTATGTCCCAACACCAAAAATTGGGTAGGCTTGATAATCATCTCCTAAGTCCGAAATGAAATTGAAACTACTGCATCTTCAACGAACTCCACTCGGAATATTGGTCAAATGAGAAGTGCGAATACCGAAGTCAGTTGCAGTTGAGAGCATTCTCGGTCGAGACTTCATCAATCTTGTAGGTCGGAAGATATGAAGAAATGGATGATCCCCACAATATCTGGAGATGTTCTCAATGACGTAGTATCCACTCTTCCAAAGCAATTAGTAAGGGATTGATATAAAAAGACAACAGCCAACAATTCTTATCAATGATAGAATCCTAAAACACTCCATCTGGAAATACCAAAATCCCAAGAAGCGCATCACAAAAAATCTCAAAATGCTCGCCCTCACAAGCTGCACCGGCAGGCTTGGCAAAGCCACTCTCGATGCCATTGTCGAACACAACCTCATCCCGCTCAAAGACATAGTAATATGCACCTCATCCAGCACTTCCGATTCAAGATGGGACACCCTCAAAAATCAAGGCGTCCAAGTCCGCTCCTTCAATTTCGACAGCCCATCTCCATCAGCCTTCAAAGACTGCACCTCCCTCTACCTCATCTCCACCCCCAACATCTCCATGGACTTCAACAACGCGCCTCCCGGATCCGGTCGAGAAAAAGCGCATATCGGCGCTATCAAAGCCGCTCGTGAAGCTGGTGTTACTAGGTTCTTTTACACGAGTCTGGCGTTTGGAAGTGAATCCGGCGCAGGTGTCATGAGGGCGCATTTACGCACTGAGGAGTTTCTGAAAGAGTTGCAAGAGACAGAGGGTGTGAAAGTTACGGTTATGAGAGAGGGGCTCTATAATGAGAGCTGGCCACTTTATCTGGGGTATTTTGATCCGAAGGGCGATGAGAGGGGTGAGGTGGTTCTTGCTGGTGATGGGAAGATCAGCTGGACGGCGATTAAGGATTTGGGGTTGGCAAGCGCGTTGGTATTGGTGGATGGGAGTGGGAGGTTTGAGGGGAAGACATTCTATCTTTCGAGGAGAGAGGGCCCGAGAAGCATGAGTGAAATTGCGAAGTTGGTCGGGGAGGCGAGGGGAAAGGAGGTCAGTGTTAGGGTTGTGGGCAGGGAGGAGTATGTCGAGACATGTGTCAAAAGGGGTATCGAAAGGGCGTCGGTTGAATGGTGGTCCTCGACTTATGCTGCGTTGGAGAGTGGAGAGTGTTTGATTGATGACCCGACATTGGATGAGTTGTTGGCCAGCCGTGGGGTGAAGCCGACCCCGGTTGAGGATACATTGAGAGGAATGCTGTAAGCAGAGTACCTGGGCTTTGTACTAGCACGGTAGAAGCTCTTGAACTCACACAGAATGTCTCACGATCGATTGGAAGAATCCGCCTGCTTATGACTGACATTATTCGACTGGGTATAGTGCGCGCCAATTCTCCTCCAATGTGCCTGGCTGGTTGCGTTGTTATGATATGTTTGTTCCAAAAAGAGCAAAGACTCGTTGCCATCTGCGACCATCTCCAGCATTTGCTTTGGCTGGATCGTCCTCCTTAGCTTTGATTCCATACTGCTGGATGCAGCATGTAAAGGCTTTGTTCCTCGGCAACAAATTGCTGAGTTCGCCATCGTTTGGAGACACACCCAGAGGATCTGCGCCGCCTGCTTCCTTCATGACGCCCTTGTTGTCCTTGCCTCTTGAAGGATTCGATACAAGAATCTCACTTTCTGAATCGCTGTCCGCATCAGGCTGTTGCCCGATGCCTCGAACCGGACTTCGCGTCGACGACTCAATCGAGGAGGGAGGCGGCATCTCGATTTTCTTGAATTGCAACCGCAAATGCTGAGATTTCTTCTCCTCAAGATCCCCCCATAACTTGAAAAGTTGCTCCTTGAGACGAGCGAGTAGATCTGGATCCTTTCGAAGGCTTTCTTGAATCAGCATCATTCGAAGTGACAAAAAGGAATACTAACTTAGCCGCATCATCGTCCAGCCCTAGCAATCCCTGTGCTGCTGAATTATCAACCAGCAACCAAAGCCGATTATTGGGGCTCTTGACGTTGGTTTTTGAGCTGGCATCCTCTACTTGTAGCCAGAACCTCCATTCCCAGACCTTCTTGGCAAAGCCCTTGCCGCTGGTGAAAGATCGCATGTCCTCTCCAACGTCTGTGTCCTCTCCTCCGCTGTAGTCGGAAAGCATATCATACTCCGACTCCCGACGCCAGACGGAAAAATCTTCAATGCTCTCGGGGGCGTAGTTGACTATTCTAATATTCGCTCGGTATTTCCGTACCGTGAATGGTGACAGATAACTAGAACCGCCTGGTAATACAACTTTTTCTGGTTCCGCAATCACTTTCAGGCTCTGAGGAACTTGATCTGGAAATGAGCATCGTACTGTTTTAAGGTTAGCTGAATCCGCCCAATCGATGAAGTGCCTTGCCATTATCGTTGAGATCTAACTTTTCCGCAAGCTTTGCTTCAGAAGCAGCAGCTTGCTTCTCGGCCGCGGCTCGCTTTTCCTTTCTTCGCTGTTTGGAATTGAGTTTCGGTAGTCCATCATTCTCTGCCTTGCGCTTATTTCCGAGTCCATCGTCCTCGCAAAGGATTGCCTTCTTTTGGGCCTCGTGTTTCTTCCAGTACTCATGAGAACGCTTCACTGCCTCTTTCCACCTGATATCATTTTCTTCCGGATTCTCCGATTTCTCCATGATTTTCACTTGGATCTTGCCGTCAAATCTCTGTCGATCTCCACGGAGGTAGCCTTCCAAGAGTCCACCCATCTTGCCATACTTAATTTGTACATTTGAAAGCAGTACCCACTGCTTCACTTTGACATACTCACGCACATATGTTGCATGCTCGTCATACAGGTTGAGCTGGATGGACATCTTCCCAAAGGGGCCTGGCCAGGCTTTTGGATCTTTGCTTCGAGATTTGGTATAACCATACTCATCGCCATCTTTCGCTTCAGCTGATCCCTCTCTAGCCCAGGCATTATTGTAGAACAAACTGTGCGGAGTGTAGTCGGATAAGTATATGGACAAAACGTTGATCGAATCATGCACTTTTATGACCTGACCAAGGATATTATAGAAGTGCTCCGGTTTCACATCCTTCAGAAGGCTAAACTTGTCTTTAACTTTCATCGACTGCATGCTTTTCTCATGGAACTCATGGTCAGATGGGATATCCAACTCGTTTGTCCGACTTTTTGCCCATATGACATAGTTAGTCTCCACGAGATTTGGCGGTTTGAATTTCCCAGGTGGGAATGACTGCCACTTAGCTGTGGGATATGTCAACGGCTTGCTCGGTATATTTGTAGCCGCTAAGACATGGCATTCTGTGGTCCAGTGGGTGAGCAGAGAAACAGCTCCTTTATACATCTGAGCCTGATTCCTTGTTAATCTAGCGATCTATCAAGGTTGCATAGTTCTTACTTTGACATTTCGAAGAAGGACTACGTCTGCAGGGCCAGATATCGTTGGCATCTTCTCCTCTGGCCAAAAGAAAGAAATATGAATTCCGTAGCTCTCACTCTGTACAGAATAGTCTATGATCTCGATGGTGCATTTGAAACCTAGTTCATAAATTAGATAGACCCAAAGTGAATAGATTCGACTTGTATCTCCGACATACTTGTGCCTCGCGTCTGTGTTGGAGGCATGAAGTCTTTCACAAAGCCAACTACATTCACCGCCACATTGGCCATGAGCTGTTCATTTGGAAGATTCTTAATGTCTGCAATGGTGGTGAATCCTGATGGGAGGTGCTCGACAGGAGAAGAGTCCTTGGTGCTCATCTTGAGTCGACTGATTCATATGAATCGTAACAAACACACATATGAAGGTGATGGATCAAAAGGACAATAGGGTCGCCGTGCGAATCATTATTTGGAAGAAGAAGCAAAGATGAATGTTTGCATAGTTAGGAAGCGCTGAGGTTGCTCCATCCCATTCACTTCACTTTGGTAGACGCGCTCTTGGGGGACGACGCGACGGTTGCCAAGCCTGCCGCATTGCCTAGACCCCACCTTAGTCATTGGAGTCACGTGAGTGGTTTACTCTCAGACCTGATCCACCTTCTTTGAGCTCTTCCATCCCACGTCGAACTTCCTCTTCCCTCCCACTATCTTCCCACCCCACAACAACTTCGACTACCACTTGATCAACCGCGATTGATCACCCCAGTACCATACTTGAAAATACCAAATCGCACATCACCAAACGCAAACATGGCTGACCGCTACATCCCAGAGCATCGGCGAACGACGTTCAAGGCGAAGAACACTTTCAAGCCTGAAGAGCTGCGACGCCGCCGCGAGGAACAGCAAGTCGAGATTCGGAAAGCAAAGCGTGAGGAGAACTTAGCAAAGAGAAGAGGTATCACTGGCGGAGATGGTTCGCGCCCTGGAGCTTCTCTAGGCGCCGAGCCAGACAGCGACGATGATACTGCTCCCACCGAGAGTCAGGTAAGTTGGTCGCACATCTTGTCATCTTCTGCGCAGCACGACACAGCAGCGTTCCTGGCTCGTGTGCCTACATAGCAGCGATACTTTTGGGTACCGCCCGCCATTATCCTCGCTCTCTGTTTACCCCCCAGTGGGGCAGCCGCGAAATATTATTTTTCGCTTGTGTTGATGGGCGGGCGTCGATGGTCCACTCTTCAGAGAATCCTAGGAGAACCACTTCCCCACACTCTGTCTTATACCTGGCTTCCTGGTCATTATGCTGACTCTTTGTTGACATAGTTGAATGAGGACCTTCCCCAAATGGTCGCCGGCGTTTTCTCCGAACAAATCGACCTTCAAATCCAAGCTACTACAAAGTTCCGAAAGCTTCTCTCCAAGGAGCGAAACCCACCGATTGAAGAAGTTATCAAGACTGGAGTTGTCAGCAGATTCGTTACCTTCCTTCGATCTCCTCATACTCTGGTACAATTCGAGGCTGCATGGGCCCTTACCAACATTGCCTCTGGGTCCGCGCAACAAACACAGGTTGTCATCGAGGCTGGAGCTGTCCCTATATTCGTTGAGCTGCTTGGCAGTCACGAACCTGATGTAAGAGAGCAAGCTGTCTGGGCTTTGGGAAATATTGCCGGAGACAGCCCGTCATGCCGAGACTACGTTCTGAGCTGTGGTGCTCTGAAGCCTCTCTTGAATCTCTTGGGTGATAGCCGAAAGTTGAGCATGCTCCGCAATGCAACCTGGACCCTTAGCAACTTCTGCCGTGGAAAGACCCCGCAGCCCGACTGGAACACCGTGAGGATTCCAACTTCCATTATATGATGATAAGCTTACACTTCCAGCAGATCTTGCCCGCTCTCCCAGTTTTGGCTAAGCTTGTTTATTCCCTTGACGATGAGGTTCTGATCGACGCTTGCTGGGCCATCTCATACCTTTCCGATGGTGCTAATGATAAGATCCAAGCTGTCATTGAAGCTGGCATCCCACGCCGCCTCGTGGAGCTGCTCATGCACGCGTCCACCTCCGTCCAGACTCCTGCACTTCGCTCTGTTGGTAACATCGTTACCGGAGATGATGTTCAGACCCAGGTCATCATCAACTGCGGTGCTCTTCCCGCTCTTTTGTCACTTCTGAGCTCAGGCAAGGATGGGATCCGCAAGGAAGCATGCTGGACCATCTCGAACGTCACAGCTGGTAACTCTACCCAAATCCAAGCTGTGATTGATGCGAACATTATTCCTCCCCTTATTCATCTCTTGTCCAATGGCGATCTGAAGACTCGTAAGGAGGCTTGCTGGGCCATCTCTAATGCTACATCTGGTGGACTCCAAAAGCCAGAGCAGATCCGCTACCTCGTAAACCAGGGCTGCATCAAGCCTCTCTGTGATCTCCTTGCTTGCCCAGACAACAAGATTATCCAGGTGGCTCTTGATGGTCTAGAGAACATCTTGAAGGTCGGCGAAATGGACAAGGATGCCGCTGGTGAAGGACAAGAAAGTATCAACAGATATGCCCTGTTCATTGAGGAGTGCCAAGGCATGGAGAAGATCCATGATTGCCAGACAAATGCCAACGAGGAGATCTACATGAAGGCATACAACATGATCGAGAAGTACTTCTCGGATGAGGATGATGTCGCTGAGCCTGACGAGGGTACTACCAAGCCTGATGGTACCTTTGGCTTCGGCACAAATACCGCTCCTCAAGGCGCTGGTTTCAGCTTTGCAAGCCCCAACGGCGACTCTATGGATATGTAAGCTTGCGCTGCAGGCGTCACACTTCCACTGGCATGCCGTTGCATGCTTTACTTCCTTCGCGCCAACACACCATACACATTCTAATTCGAATGGCCGGATACTCGAAAATGATTCACGGCATTCCCATATTTCACCAACGACACCCCAGTTTTCTACAGCACAGACACACCCCTGCGAAAAGGCGCCCCTTTCGGATGTGACCAACTTTAGCGAAAGATTCACCATCATGTATTTCCCTTTTGTTCACCACACCCCTGGCACATCACACCGGCGTTGTTTTTCTGAGAATTTTGATTTGGAGTGCGAGACATGGTAGCTTTAAAGCTCCTGATCTCATGAGATAAGCATCGAGATTATGGTACTTACTTAGTTTGAGCGAGGTAGCTTGAAAGCTCCTGCTCTGGATGATGCGGACGACGATGATGGATGTATGGATGGATGAGGGGGGGAGTTACAGCCATGACACCAGTCGTGTGCTAGAGTGATTCCCAACCAATGAGACAATTCAATCCCCCACCCTTTCTCCTCATGATGTGGGACCATTACATGTTTACCTGCAGTGTCACATGGCTGCTCTACGATAGGTCAATTCTCCGATTCCTGGCAAGTCTGCCTCGAGATTATCGGGCGCAAGCCACATTTCTCTCGTAAGGCTCTTTTCCGTGAGACATTTTTTGCCGATTTTATTCTGATTTCGTAGTAACTCGATCGCACGATTGCAACACAACCCAAGTATGGAGGTCGTCGGGGCTGTCGCGAGTATTGTTACGCTCACAAAACTGGTCCTCGATGGCGTGAGGATTGCTAAGACCTTATACAAGGCCCCCGATGACCTTGCTGCGCTTCAGGTATCTTAAACCCCCGCCTAAGTGTCCATCTGCGATATCTACGATGCTCGAGCATTGGCTGAGCTTCAGTAGGACCAGCTTGAAAATTTCAATGGTATGCTTGCTGAGATTGAAAAATCTCACAACCATGTCTTGCCGGGACCGGTATTCACAACACTGGAAAGATCAAAACTCGCAATTGAGCAGATCCGTCAGCTTGTGGAACTGAAGCTGCTAAAGACCAATGGCAGTACCTCGAGAGCACGACGGAGAGCCTGGGCTAGACATAAGTCCAAAATTCACTCGCTCCGCGATATATTGCGAGAGTGCCGAGAGAATTTAACAATTGCATTGAGCGCAAGTAGCTCGTAAGTTCACCCGAAATTGACAACCCCTATTATCAATCGACTAGCCTGGTGATTGCATCATGAGTCAGTACAATATCATGATGGCCTACCATACTAATGTACGAAGTTCACTGTCCTACCGCGCTGAGGCACATTTGTTGTCAATTACTCAAGACGTAGGTCTGTCCCGACTATCAGCAAATACGATCACACATAGTCTCTCCGTAATACAGCAATCTTTGGAGGAAACTCGGGATGCTATCCAAGTTCAATCCCAAACGTTCAATGACATCCTCAATTCTGTATCATCAAAAGCCGGTCTGGACAGAAACAGAGCAAGTAACAAGCAAATGCTCGCGTATCCGACATCTGGAGGGTTCCTGCGTCCTGCACTTCAATCTGCAGAACCCCATGGCAATGTACAACATCCAGCAGCCAACATGAAATCCACGACAGAGAGCAGATACTACCGGCAACACTCCTCAGAGGAGACGAAGCCAGAGTCTGGCATGGAAACTTCGATCCGTCTCAGTCCCGCGAGTTCATTTGAGTTGTCTGACCGGTTCTTTCCCGAGCTTTATACTGTTATGGATGGCCCGCTGAACGTACGATTACATGCCTACTCTGCCTATGAAGTGCATTCCACGGACTTCTCTAGGACTAATTGTTATGGAGTCTTTCTGCTGAAGGCCCATCGTCAGTGGCAGAGACTCACAATTTCGGTTCAAATCAAACGCAAGTCTCGCTTTTGGAGCCACACAAAAGTCTCTCGATCCCGGTCCAATTACGTTACCAACAGTTATCATCTACCTCGAAGTCTACAAGTTCAGGCCGCTGAGCTTTTGACGGATGTTCAGGATCTGGCCGATGATACGCACCTGTTTTTGGCTGTATCAGACGATGTCAATGGTCGCCCCAAAGTAACATGGTGCCAAGAACAGACTGAGCTCAAAAACAGCCAGGTTGGCTTCGCCCCCGATGAAGTCATATCTTTACTGGATGACTTAGGCTGCCAAAGGGTTTTTGAGAATGAGACCGTTCAAATAGCCATGCTGCAAGCACCCGAGTGTTTCGCCACAAGCGTCAATGGCCACCTGCTCCATGAATGCAAAATCTCAGGTCTAGCAGGAGAATGCTCGCTGTACACAATTCAACTCTTGCATTGCTTGTCCGGATTTCACCACATCGCAAAACTTTCTGCCGTTATTCTCGACTCTAAGGGCAGACAATTGAAGGGCTTTCTAAGGGAGATTCCTGTCAAAGGTTGGCTGTTTGGAATCATTGCTAGGTCCCTCACAGCAGGTCAAGCTGTCCCCTGGAGTCGACGCGAAAAGTGGGCCAAACAGATACTTGAGGCTGTCAGTCACATCCACTCAAAAGGCTTCGTTGTGGGGACTCTGGGAGACTTGGGCGGAACTCCTATCGCGGTCGACGACGATGATCGTGCGTTGCTCTGGAAGTTTCGAAACAAGACCTGGGCAAGCCCAGGCTTTCCGGGTTACCTCCCACCGGAGTATCGACAACAGACAGGACAGTCTCCCAGTGGAAGATTTGATAGTCCCCAAGATGGACTCCTTGATGTCAGCCCTCGATGCGACATTTTCCAGCTCGGGGTAGCTCTCTGGCTCATAGCCTCAAATCAATTATTCTGGAACGCCTGGCACTTATTCCAGAACACATATGTACAATCAGCAACACATTCCCACGAGAATGCGAATATCGATGCATTGCCACCACTTCCCGAAGATATCCCGCAGTACTACAAAGACATTATAGCAGCATGCCGGTCTAGCAATCCAAGTACACGTCCCACTGCTAGGAGATTGCTGCAGATGTTCCCGTCTAATATGATTCCGTTGGCTCAAGAGCTTCAGCTCCCATGCAATGATACTAGCTCCAGGAAGCTGATCAGTAACTTCCCACAAGTGGCAGTGTACTGTGATGTGTGCGAGGCTGAAAAGCTGGAGACCATTTTTCATTGTGATTCATGCTCATATGGAGATTTTGATATGTGCGCAAAGTGTTTTGAAGAAGGTTTCCATTGTTATGACAGTACGCACTTTTTGGTTGAGATGACGACGAAGCACGGCGTTCTGTTGGCTATCGATAACTATCACTCGTGCGTGAAAGAGGAAGGGAAGCGAGAGATTATGCATCTTTGAGAGTCACTTCACGCTATCGAATTTTTCTTTTGTATACACGCTCTGGAAGCTTAAATCGTACATCGGTTGTAGTTCATGTCACAATTTCCACTCTCGGTGCCCTGGCATCTTGAGCAACACCAGACAATGCCCCGCCTACAGTCTTCAGTAGCCTTCATATACGCCAATTGTATCGACTCAAGATGATTCAAAGCCAGCTTTATTCCAATCCAGAGACATTTTGCCTGCTTATATATATCTCGCCCGGCAGGAGCGAGGACCAGATTCCCATGTGGCCAGCCCGATGAACAGAACTTATGCACAGCTATGACCTTACGCAGCTCCGCAAACACAATCTTGCCCTTGGCCACTTCCTTGATGAGATCGTCAAAGTACCACCCGAGTCGTGTAGCGAATGTCTGGCAGTGGGCGATGAATGCGGCCCGAGTTTTGTCGTCTTAGTGAGTGGTGTTTGCACAAAGCGACCACTTCATGAAGAGATCACATCAACAGACCAGTTGATGTATGCTTCTCTGACCCCGACAAGACGGCGTGGGCCGTGAAAAGAACCTTGGTAGTTCTCCGAATCTTTATGTGGCAGAAGAAAAGAGGTGTTAAGACATCAAAGAACCGCCCGCATTTTGCATGTCAATGGGATAAGAGTATCGGTGGAATAGTCGGAATGAAGCTATAATGTGAGCAACTTCGGATCACCTTGAGGATCTGGTTGATACATGCATGACGTTGAATCGGCTTTATCATCAATGCTTGGCCGCCCAGCTCCCTTTCCAACGACATCACCCGTCGCATACACTTCGCCGTCCTATAACCAACCTGATCATGTCGACTCTAAGCTCCATATAATCAACTGGCCTATATATCAATTTATTTCACTGAAGTGTTGGAACCCGGGTACCATGTCGTGAGCTCCACTCACGACAAATTCCGAGCCAGGGGTTCTGCACCGTATCTATGGCTTGCTAGAGTCTACACAAACGGCATGCATTTCGACGTGAAAATGAGCCTAATCTCAGGTCGAGATCGGCAATTTTTAGATACGTGCAGCCAGTCATCATACCTTGTGTCCATTGAATTAATTCTCGAGGGTCAAGGCTTGTCAGGGCCAGGCATGTAAGATGGATCCACAGATTTCCAAAGTCAAGGCTGACAAATACCTTAGTCAGCGCTAACAAGCCTTGAGCTCAGAGCCTCCGTACAGTACTGTAAAACCAATGCAAGAAATCTTTTCCCCACTTTTGTTATTTCTCAAAACTCCACAACAGAACACCAACGCCAATCATTTCTCAATTTCCTTGGCATAATGTCGCAGCCACCCGAGATCCCCGTCCGGGGTTCAAGTCAACATGTTCGCTCCCCTGCTCCCACGATCATCGTGCCCGATCGCACGTCAAGCTTGATTAGCAGCAACGGAAAAAAGGAGAAACGGCAGCTGGAGCTCGAGCAAGATGCCATCAATGAAGAGATTGTCCATGCACAGAAAAGAGTCAAACCACAAGCCTCATTTGATGCTACGTGAGTCGCTCACTTTCAAAAGTTTGACCATGACTAATGAATCTTCTATTTAGACACTGGAAGACTGCTGCAGACATCGCGCAGCTCAGAGCGAGGAGTCAAGAGGTTCAACGCAAGATATCAATGAGCACATTCAAAGAGAAAGGGGGAACCGAGGAGGAATGGACACAGACTACAGAAGCAACCGAATCGTTCGCACTCGAACAGTCCTACAAACTTGATCAGGAAATCTGCAACAAACAGGCTGAATTTCTGATCAGTTCAGAGCAGTCTTTGAGCAAGGCTCAGTCAGATCAAGAAAAATCTTGGTTCAAACTATTCATTACTTCTAAGCTTGCATTAGGCGTCATCGAAACTGGTGCTGGCCGCCGCAGCACTTCTGACCAGTCGAATTTCAAGTCTGCTCTTATCGAAGAATATGCCGCGTTAGACCCGAGGCCAGGATCTGAATATCTCTGGTGTCCTATAAGTCACGCCTATATCCCTCAAAGCTCGGTCAAAGCTGGTCATCTCTTCGCCTACCGTCACGGTCAGTTAACTATGGATACAGTTTTTGGAAGACAAGAAGAGCCAGAGTTGATGTCGCCTCGCAACGGGCTATTAGTGCATGAAGGCTTCGAGGCTATCTTTGACCTAGGCATTGTTACTATCGTTCCTAAGCTGGAATCATCAGCTCCAACACCATCAGATATAGAAAGGTGGAATTCTACAACACCTAGGGAATACTGCCTTAAGATTATTGACCCAGAACACAAGGATGCAAAGAGGGCCATCGAAATCGATGGCAAAATGACGGCGTGGAAAGATATGGATGGTAGGCCTCTAAAGTTTCTTAATGACTTTAGGCCAAGAGCTCGATATTTGTACTTTCACTATGTTACTCAACTGCTGAAAGTATCCTGGCGCGATGCTCACAACAAGAGACGAGCCGGAAAGATCCTCAAGAAGCAATTCCGAAGACCCTATTGGGGTACAAGGGGTAAATATGTCCCGAACTTCATGATTCGAGTTTTCATCGAAGAGGTCGGAAATGAGTGGAAGTGGATGGAGGAGAACGGTTACGAGGCAGACGAATCCGAGCCAGGAGATCGATACGCGTTATTGGAGTCAACAAGCACACAAGCAGCTGGGCTGGCGAGCAGCAAAGCTGATGATGATCTGGAGGAAGATCATGACCTGGAGGAAGATGATGACCTGGAGGAAGATGATGATTCAGAGAGAGCTGAAGGTTCGTAGATTCATGAAGAGACGAGGAAATGTAGAGAATTCTGAAGAGTTTACTGGTGCGTATTCTGTCCTACGACGTTTACAAGACATGTATGTCCACTTGCTTCCTCATGTCCCAAGCAGTCCATTAACCACAATCTCTATAGATCTCAGACCCAATGCCACGGATGCTCAAGTACTTCGCGCCGGACATTGGGGTGTTGCTGGATTTGCAATTTTCATGGCAGCCTTTGTGACCATGCTTCATGGCGTCAAGATTGATCTGGGGTTCGTCTAGGTAAGTTATCTCTGATTGATTTTATCCAGAATAATCTACTGATACTAGCCGTCCTAGAACATGACCGGTATCTTCACTGGTTCAGCACTGCCAGCTCTCATCGCTACCTTCTTCTCCTCCCGCCAAGGTGCTCTAGCAGCCACATCATCAATCTGGCTCGGTTTCTTCGCCGCCGTGATCACTTGGGTATATAAATCTGTATCTTTTTCAAAGTATCGCATAGCGCTGACCATCTTCGTCGCAGCTCACACTCGCACAACGCTTCTCAGGCGAAGTGACAATCGCCTCCGTCGGCGCCACAGATCCGTGTCTCTACGGCTGCATTGCGGGCATTGGAGCCGCCGCCATAGTCACGATCAGCATTTCGATCTTCCAAAATGCAGGCTAAACATGGGAGACCCTCGGTGCGATCCGTCTCCTTGACGATGAAGGCAATGATCGCGATGTCGCGTACGCAGATCCAACTTATGATCCTGAGAGGTTGAAGAAGGCTGCGTATATTTCGAGAGGGATAACAGTGTTCCTGTTCTTAGCACTGTTCATTACCTGGCCGTTGACGTATGTTTGACCTTTTACATTCTTGTCTGGTGATATACTGACGCAGCATTACAGTCTCTACGGCACTGCCTATAAATTCTCCCGCAATTTCTTCACTGGCTGGGTCATCGTCTCGCTTTTCTGGGCGTTCTTCTCCTTCTTCAGCGTTACTTTCTACCCTATTAGTGAAGGCCGGCATCTACTGTTCTCTTGGGCTAAGGATTTGGTGGGGAAGGGTGGAAAGGGTGGAAGGGGGGATGAGTTTGACCATCATAAGGATAAGCGAGGGACGAGATTTGGAGATACAAGTCCGGAGGTCGGGAGTGCGGATGAGAGTCTTAAGGCTGGAGCTGTGGGGGTGAGGGAGGAGAAGGCTTGAGGGTTTTGATGGGAGAAGTCAGAGATCGAAGGGTGGGAAGGGTACAGAAAGGGATTGATGTGTGCAAGGAAGAGCGGGTAGATGCGGAGTTTCTAAATTGTTTCGTTATTTCCTAGTGTTGAGTTGCTCTCTAGAACGCAATTGTTATGAACTTCAATAGCCCAGACTTCATATTGATAAGACTTAGATCGATCGTTGATTCGAATTTCCATACATGTATTTCTTGGTCATTTGCATCATGACTATGGAGCTTTGATAGTCTTCCCATCGTTATACATACCTAGATACGTAGCCTTCAACCGACTCATCAAATGCTCATCAGCAGTCATCGAACGGACCCCAGTACTAGCACTAGCATCCACTCCATTCAACTCCTGCACCATCTTACTAGGCACTGGCTCCAGAACAGTCGATCCCAAAGGATGTCCAAAGTAAGCAATGCTGTACCTGTCTTCTCCTCCACCCTTTCCTTGGTTGGGGAAGACTACCCTGTGGACAGTGCTCTTGAAGAGGTTGTTTGTCCAGTGGCTCAGAAGATCGCCGATATTGACTAAAATCGGAGGCGAGGGATCATTCTCTGTGCCTGGAGGGAATACCGGGACAGGTGTCCAAGCTGCTGTATTGCTGAAGTTTCGTTCACCATTTATTTCGCGGGCGGATGGTGGGATGATCTCTAGACCTGGTTGGCCGGGACGTTGAAATAAAAGAGTGATTGAACCATAGTCGGAATGAGCTCCAGCTCTGATGTCGACCTCTGGTTTGTAGTCCGTTCCTGGGGGGATGGGAGGGTAGTAGAGGAGGCGAAGTGTGCAGGAACTTTCGTCTTCGCCTCGATGGCGGCTGGCGAACCAATCTGAACCTCCTTTTTCGGGGTCAACCTGAGAAGATGTCAGTCAGTACGTGATAGGCGAAGGGAATAAGGTAAGGTACCTCGATACCGATGGCAAATAGTGCAAGGATCTTTTCCATGAGGCTGTGGCAGTATTTGTGGAATTGATCTAGCTGTTCCTCGCGAGGGGCAAAGGCGGGAGGCAAAGGTTGCTGAGCTTTACCCTTGATGAACTCGGCAAGATTAAAGGCTCTTGATAAGGTAAGTTTTTGGTATGATGGCTCTAGATTGGTATGATGGCTCTAGTGGAGGGAATACATACTCCTTGAAATCGCCCATCTGTATGGTCGTCAGTGATCAAGTATAAGGGTGGGGGCCGTAAGAGGAAATACCTACCCTTTGACTCTTGGGATCCAGAGTCTCAGCATGCATACCCACCCATCCTCGGTTATCCTTCTGAATTATACAAGACTTCTTCTCTTCTATGGGTGACTTGAAGAAGCTTTTTGACTGGGTAAAAGTATATCAGTCATCTATCACTTGGTACAATGTGTACTTGTGATAGCGTACCAGTTGAAAGACATCATTGATAACCTCCACAGGAATATCCTTCCCTTCATTTTTTATGTATACAAACCCATATGTAGCTGCCGCATCCACAAGCTCTTTTGCAACTTCTGTTTCTGGGCGAGATCCGGAGATATCGATGACGGGAATCTGCCCTTTAGATGCGGAAGTGTTTCCATTGGAGATCGCCATGGTTTAGTGAATGTTGATAGAGGATGTGAAATATTTGTTAGACTTTCTAGATTACTGATTGTGTAACCCTGAATCTGGGGAAGGTGAGATTTGATATAAGATCTGAGATGTGGCGATCACTGCTTGAACCACCCCACTCTCTTCTCTCACTCAGATAACTTGATAGGTTTGAGCAGCCTCGTAATCGTAAAGTTGACGCGTCTTTGATGAATCTTGGAGAAGTATTTCGCTTTCGGGCTTTCGGCTCGCGTTTTCGGGGTCGCGATCGTTCAAGGCTGTGTTGAGACCTTTGCATGGATTATCCTTCGCTTCATCCAATCCATCCCCCAGATATTCGAGGATCGTGAGGCTTGGTGCCAAGAGATAGATCATCACGTGAAAACTCTAAACAGACCCCTGCCCGGCCCGGCGTACCTGACGGATGCGGGAGCTACGACCACTACCTTGCCACACATCCCAGAACTTTTGAAGCTCACGCTTCTAGAAGTTATACCCACCTACCTACTCACCCACCTACCCCTCACCATATTGAAGCTTTCAGTCACATCTTCTCAACGCTCATCCTACCTCTGCCATCCTCGTCGCATCTACTTTCGAATTGCTGCTCATTTTCTGCGACACTCAACCCCCAAAACACAACTGCACGAACGCCCTACGATCGCTCCTTCCTCCTACCCTACTTGAACTCGCCTTTAGCCACGACCAGAATTGGCAAGCACAAAGTTGCAAACAGAAAGAACGATCTACATACAAATCAACACAGCTTGAGCCACTGTGCTTTCAGTCAAGATGCCTCGTAAGTTCACCTCTCCCGCTTCGTTCATCACTTCTCCGAACTCCCAACCCGCGGATCAGCAAGATGGAAGGCGGCACATACAGCGGTTACGGCGCTCCGTATGAGGAGCAGGACAACTACGACCAGGACAATTACCACATGCCGAGTGATGTTGGTGCCTGGTATGCAGCCCAGGGTGTGCAGATGGACCCCACTAGAGCCTCGTCGCTACTACAGGGACACTTCTCTTCACAAGAATATCACTCGAGTCTGGACTCTATCGGTGAATATGCTACGAATCTTGCTGAGGGCCCTGATACTTTGAGACGATACCACCTTATGAGAACACACTCCCATGCTGCGCCTCTTACCAGGAACCGCGACCCGCCAGCAGACGAACGCATCCCGTTGGCCAATCCTGTTTTCATCTTGCGTGGCTACAGGCTCATAGACGAGAACTCGCCGTCTATGGATGATGTTTTCGCGGCCGTGGATCGTTTGGCACCTTCGAATACTCAAATCGGATCGAATTGGCCATATGCTAACAGTAAACTTTGTCCAGTCCAAGATGCAGACTTTAGTGTTAATTCAGACGCATAGTAAGTCATGTTCAAGTTTGTGCAATGGAGTTTGAACTGACTTTGCCATAGTTCCATGCCATTTTCAGAGCTGAAAGATGCTGTCATTGGTGTCGAAGCAACCTCATATCTCCAACACATGATCGACGATCAACCTGCACATGAACCTCTCCTCGCAGCTCTCGGCGGCGATCCAATAGCACTAAAGCATCACATTGAGAATGATTTGGACAAATGGAGCGAGAACAAGATGCGGCCGCTCTTCGTTTTCGATGGCCAATCGGTTGTTGGCAAGGACGAAATGGCGTTGAAAAACGCAAGTGCAGCTCTCGTGAAGACACAAAAGGCATGGGAATTATACAGCAATAACCACCCCGAAGAGGCAGTAAAGACCTTTGGTGCTTCTGGTACGTACGCATGCCAGTTCAGCGGCCTCTGAACTAATTTCCAGTAGGCGCTGTACGAGCACAAGACTTGTACCATATTCTACAAGAGGTTTTAGCTGAGCGAAGCCTGGACTTCCTGATCGCGCCGTTCAGTGCTTGTGCCCAGGTATGCGATAACGTCGCAATCCATCCATCTCAGCTAACATTACCTAGCTTGCTTATCTTGATACACTCGACGAACAATTCATCGATGGCATCATGGGTTCGAAAGAGCTGCTTCTTTACGACATCAATGATGCAGTCATCCATCCCCCGACCTCAAGTAATTGGGAAGAGAAGTGCTTCTACGGCATCATCAAGTCGGAGTTGCTGACAAAACTCAACGTTGCTGGCCACCCAGAGATGTTCCATGATGCGCTTCTCTTGGTTGGAACCTCATTCTTACCACCATTTCCTCCCCTCCACGTCGAAGGCATTATTTCTTCGCAGCCATACACTCTAACAGATGCCATCAACCTCCTGCGAACATCGAATCGATCTGTTACTGCTACCTGCAGTACTTTTTCGGATATTCTCGACAAGTATGATCGAAATTGGTTAACAAAATACCGAAAAGCAAAGATGAGCGTGAAGCATTGCTGTACAGTCACCATAGACGGTGTTGTTCACATTCGAGATTGGGACAATCTCTCGTCTGACAACTCGGAATACTTGGGCTTGCAGATGCCTGCCGAACTGTACCATTATCTCTCCAAAGCTCTGGTTGGTCCCCGAATTATCAACTGCTTCGTTCACTTGAAGTGGCACATTTTGCCTACCCTGGATGGCGTTGTCTCGGATGAGTACAAGAAGCTGGTTACCCAATCGCTTCTCCCTCTAAAGGAGACTACTGCTGCCCTGGTTTCTTCGCGCATCGCCCGAGCAACACAATTCAAGGATATTGAGATGATATTCTGGTTTGACGAGAACCTGAAAAAGACTCTCGTACATAGAAATATGCAGCCTCAAACGAACCAACAGACTGATTCCTGGGGTGTAAAGGACCCGCAGTTGAAGACTCAAGCAACGGCAACTGGAACTTCACCCGGGACTCTCTCATTTGCTCTCCTCGCTCTACAGTCGAAGGACTTCCCGTCTGCAACCGTCTATGCCGCACCGGCCAAGGGTCACGTTACTGGCATCAATTCGAAGACGGAGCTTCAGTCGAACGTACTCTGGCGCTTCCTCCATCTCAGAGGGTATATTAATGACCAGCATCAATTGACGAGCTGGGGTAAAGCCCTGGCTACCACTCTGAAAGCAATTGGTCCTTCTATCAAAGCCTACAACGATGTTCACCACCTCGAGGAAGCAGCCTTTCTTGCATTCGAGCTTCTTCGCTTCGACAACCTCAACTCGCGCAATCGTCATCCAGAATTGATCGGTGCACCCCTCCGTGGATCTGATGATGATAAGGCAAACTGCATACTAATTGGACGCACTTCTTGTCTTCTCAAGCTCCGCCACCAGAACTTGGGTTATACAGGTCCCCTCAGCAAGAACTTCTTGTCATTCCATTCGATTATTAAGGAAGTCCGCGAAACCGATAGAGATCTCTTGGAAGGTGTTCTCGCGTCGTTACTTCTCAATGGCCAAGGAGAACGCCCTCGGGACGACTGCGATGGTCTAGGACGAAGGTATGTTGACCGTTACTGTCCAGATAATTATCCTTTAGCTAATCGTTGTAGCCTGCCTTTCTCCAAGGACATTGATACCAGTCTCGGAATTGCGGTCAAAACTTACCTCGATGACTTCTTCAAGGCCGAATGGACCCCAGAAGAGCGGGAAGCTAACAAGGCGGAATACATCAAGAAGTATCTCCCACACAGCGTCAACTTCTCCGAGGACCTGGATGTTGCCTTCAAGTTCTTCGATGCAGTGTACGAGGGTGTATCAACTTTGGGCAAGGAGATCAACGAGGCAGACAAGAAAGTCTGGGACAACGCACATGCGTACCTGGCTAAGCGGAGATAGATGTTTCTAGGGGTTGGGCGATAATCATTATGGCTGAATGCTTGGTATCTTTGGCATTCTTGTAGCCTTGGCAGTATGGACCCTATGTCAGTATGCTTAGTGTTAGGGATATTGAGTTAGCGGTCCTCTGGATAACCTAGGGCCACAAATCATAGCTAGGAAGCAGAACTGATTACGTCAACCCATGCCACACTGTTCCTCTGCCCATGTTTTGTATGCAAAGTTACATGTAAGGGAACCTGAGGAGCTGCTTCCGTTACTTGTATTCTATCTTGAGCCACAGATGGATTCGAGCAGAGCATTACACAATGGTGTTCCTGCGCGACGAAATTGCTCTAGCAGTCAGGAAAACTCTTGGCATCATAGCCGAGGTCTTGTTTACTTTCTATTCATAGGTATTAAACATTCCACAGCAGCAAAATTATTCTGAAAATACAAAAGATAATTAAACATCTCTGCAAGCTCAATGTTTTTGATGATCCTTACTCTGCTTTGGGGAGTATCCAGCGTACTTATCAATGCTGGAATTCCGACTGCGCATAAAAATCGGAGCGATTTGTGAGACTTTAATTCTGAAATAATGATGATGTCAAACGTCTCATCGAACCCTTCGCATCAATTTACTCCTCTGATACCGCTCCGTTATTTCCTTCGATCTCTATCTTACGATCCCAGACTCCCTCCTCGCAAGCCATCCCATCCCTCATACCCCCAAGGATCCTCTCCCTCGCTTCCATAAAATACCTCTCCACCTCCCCTGCCCTCACGACCCCACCATCTCTCCTAATCTCCCCCCTCAAACTCTCACCCTCCTCTAAATTCCCTTCTCGCATAGCAGCTTCCAGAATCAACGGTCGAGCTTTCACCAGCCATGTTTGTCCTTCTGCTAGTAATCTCTCCAATCCCGTTTTCAGCGCTGTCTTGTCCTCGTACTTAGCAGCATTGGTATGGTTTGTGATAGGGGATGAAGATGCTGAGGAGGTTGGAATTGGTGTTGGGGTTGGGGGGGTTACTGGTCCGAAATGTTCACGGACTTCTGCGGCGATTATTGTAGCGGCTTGCGTCAATGTTCCGAGGAATGAGAGGTGCACGGCTATCTCGTCGAGGCGGTCCATGTTGGAGAGGCAGGTTGAGGTGTGGATTCCGCCACAGGTGGAACATTTCGTGGCGCGCGAGGCGGGTGTGCGTGATTCTTTGGGGGTTTGAGAGACTTGAGATGTGGGTGTTTGGGACTGGGACTGGGAGATGGGTGTTTGCTTGGTGGCCTTGAACCAGGTTGGGACTTTGAGCTTGACGATGAGGGTCGGGTTGGGAGGTTGTGGAGTCGCAATGCGAATAGGGCTTGGTGCTGGAGTCCGATAGGATAGGTGTGGAAGTTGTGGACCCGTGCGAATAAATCTTGGTGATGGGGTACGAGCAGGTGACATAGGTGCAGTATACGGTAGAAGTCCTGATGGTCTTGAGGAAACTGGATTGGAGATAGCTGGCTGAACGTGATAACTGACCGGCATGTGTGTGGATTGCCTAGCAGCAGATGATGGTAGTGTTGATTTGGTATCGATACTGCTGCTGGAGTCGTGTTGTAATTTGCGCTTTCTGGTGGGCGTAATTTGCTCTGAGGAAGAGACTGGATGGTTTCGTTCTGGCCGTAGTGTTGATGTATCAATTGACTTATTCTCTCCCTCCAGTAAGGTTACCAGGACCAGACCGTGAGCACCATTTGCTGATGCTGAATTTGAGCTTGAGATTCCATATTCCATTTTTTTTGCTGGTTTGATTGAGTTGGACCGGTGTAGAATGAGACTCGACATCCACGGGATCATCTGTGAGGACTGCATTCTTCAATGGAGAAGGTTTCTTGACGAAGCGGTTCTTTCGCCATAATCTAGAAGGTGATGTCAGCTTTATCACCACATGCTTAACTGGGCAACGAGGCAGAGAACTGACACTATTCTGGGCATGTTTGCTCCGTATCCCAGACAGGTGGCGAGACAGCCACTTTACTGATTTGTTGCTTCGTGCGGTGCTATGAGATGGTCGATGGTGTTTCGGATGGAAGACTTCTAGAATCGAGTCGTTGTTGTAGCTCCGGGGCGGTTGAGCAGGATCGAAAGCAAGAGACTTTGTATGAAGCGTGGAATACTGGAGGAATATCTCAATTCACCGCATTTGTCAACCTTCTAAGTGGAGTGCGAATTCTGAAGGTGAAACTCCAGAAGCCTGTGTGGGAGGGTTCGCTCATTTGTCTGGTCATCGAATTCACCTTGAGTCTCGTAAATTTTGTGGTGTTGCGAACTGGAAAGATTAAATAAACACTTTGCATCCAATCGTGGACAGCTTCTGAAGGAAAAGAATTTACAGGATTGTATCCGAGGGCAGCTGATGAGTTGTTTGACACATGGAGGATAAGAAGTGAAGGGGGGTCATCGACTGAGCTGCGTATGACTATACAGCGAAAACGGTGTTCAAGACAGGCTTTTGTGTTGACGAGTATTAATGATATAAGTTATCTCGGTCGGTTTGTTCCGAAGAGTCTATAGCCAGAGACCCTCGACAGTAATGAGAAACCGGTACTATTATGCATATCCATCATGACCCCTCATATCTCGAGTAGACAAACTACATTGCTCACTTATTGGCAGCATGTCCCTCGGCTGAGACTCCCAACAGCGAGGTATCCTTCGTGAACTCATCCATCATCACAGAATCTCTCCTCGCGGAGTCCTCGGTGACAGAAATCACTTTCGCAAGCTCCTCAGTCGTGGCGCTTTCTTCGGCAACATCTTCTCTTGTTGAAGCATTATTTTCGACTGTCGTGGGTGGTCTCGGAGATTTCCACTTCAAATCTCCGCATATACGCTCGAGGTTCTTCTCCAGCAAAGTAAAGACCTCGTCGATAGTCTCCTCCAGAACGTTTCCAGCATCCTCAAAGTTCGCCTTGGCCCTCCGAATTCCTTCTTCATCTCCTATCCGAGCCGCGATTTCTAGATGTAACATCAAGATCCGTGCCCTGTACCTCCAACACAATGCCAGAGCCCAGTAGTCTATGTCGTCCTTGTGAAACCCGATAAGTGTCTTCAGACTGAAGTTTGGCAAAACCTCCTCGATAGGTGGGTAGACTTTCATTCTTGGTTTCTGGCTCTCGAGTTTCTTGATTTGATTCAGTGCACATTCAACTTTGTCTTCGTGGACGAACAGAGAAAATCCGTGTACGCAGCCGCAGGTATCGCAGATCTGAGAAGCTGCAGATTCATCTTCAGCCTTCGTGTTGTCGCTTGATGACGAGTCTTGAGGGGTAGAGGTGTCGGTCTTGTTCTTATTTTTGCGAACATTGAAATGATTGAGCTTCAGGTGCGGAAACATTGGAGGCATTGCTGAGACGCTTGATAGTGATCTGTCGGAGAGGGGTGCTGAAAGTGCTGGAGATCACGGTTAGTCACTTCCAAAGCATTTTCATGCGTCTCTCAACTTACAAAATGTAGAACGAGGGTTCCACGGTGTAATCGTATTAGTGATGTTGAGCTCCTAGAGATGTTTGGCGATACTTTGAATGATGTTGGGAATGAGAGACGTAGCGGAGCAACAGTGGAAAGAGCTTGGAAGGAAGGGGAAAACATGTTTACTGGGTTTCGCTTAGGCACAGTCATAAAGTAAGTGGGGTGGAAATTTGGAAGGAAGGAGCTCAGGGCGAAATGGGTAGACATGCACGTTGAGACTGTGAATTGGAGTTATAAGCATAGGCATTGAATGTAGAATTAACTCATTAATACTCGCCAAGTTATTCTAGTATTGCCTGACAGTCTGACAGTGGCTACCAGCTACGGAAACAGAATCGATCCACCCCCATCATAAGGAGCACATAGTCTCATAAGACTGCTCGAAATTCGACTCGATTGGCTTAGCAGGAGAGCCAGTCAGATCAAATCTGAGAGAGGCCTCACTTAGCTCCACCGCCTCCTTCAATTGCTGCTCGCACTTGTTGATGATATCAACCTTAGCAGCTTCAAGCTTTGCAATCACTGCAATCTTGAAATCCGTCGCAACCTCATCCATCAAAGCTTTGAATCAACGCTTTGCAAGTCTTGATAGCTTCATGATCACCTTTGAGAAAAGCGATCTGTAGTTGTAGTTGGTGGTGCTTGACCACATTGTCAGTATACCAGACGTGTAGATTGCCGAGGTCCTTGCCTAATGCTTGTTGTCCAGCTTGACAGGAGCGCCTTCTTCCATCGGTACTTCCTTGGCAGTAAAACGCACGCAGCTGAGCAGTCATACCTCTGTACCACGACCTATTTGAAACAGTAGGAAGTGTACAATCAGGTATGTTGATGTTGTCGAATTTGGATCTAATTCAGTAGCTATTTGAGCCCCATCCTGGCTGGCAGTCCTCAGAAACATCAAAAAATGTGTACCGCTACAAATCGTGCGGAATTCCAAGCATACTTCGACTATGGTCTGACCAGATCCAGTCTCCACGCCCTCTGCTCCTTTAGCGACGATTCTATTGACATTAGGAAGTTGACTGCCTGACCATTATTCAGTTTTCATCAGTTCGACAACCTTATCCCAATGGCTTTCAAGGTCCTTCTCAGCTGACACAACCATTTCCCAGGTCCCAACACCCAAAGCTTGACCTCTCGATTCTGTGATCTTTGTAACATACTCATTCCACTGCAGACAGCGAGCCTCCAACTTCGTGACATCCAAAGCACCCTCATATCCTGGGGCGCGAACTCGGTCAACCAAATAGAGGTCAGCCTTCTGAAGCAGCTTCGTCTTGGCTAGTGCAATATCGAATTTCAAACCGAGAGCCGTGGTGAGGGAAGATGGATGGCGATGCTCGACGATATTTCCATAATCATGCATTGCAATCTTCTTGATAGCCTCTGCCCACAGAGCGCCGCAGTGGTTCAAGATTTTCTTCAGATTATCAACTAATTGGTCGTTTCCTTCGGCCTCTACAATGTCCTTACTGAGTCTGTCGACCTGTGATTCGTACATTGCGAGGGCTTGCTGGTCTTGCTTGCGGAGCTCGGCCTTGCTCTTGGTGCAATCCTCGGTGGGCTTGAACTCCTTGCAGTAGACGCAATCCTCTGCGAGAGTCATTGGCATGACCGTAAAATTGCATCCAGGAGGGGGAAGCGGTCGGATCGTCTTGCTTGAAAACATGGCCGCAAGTGAACTTCCACTCGTACTTGATGGGGGTATTGACGGGTACCATTGCTACGATCTTGTATCGGAAGCCAGCAACGACGGTAGGAGTATGGAGTAGCTTAGACTTTAGACGAAGGGTGAAACTGTTGGCGTGTCGAGAACGTTTTGGGTGATTTTGTGATTCACCAGGCGATGAGGAGAGTCAACTGATTGAATAATCTGTGCGATCGAGCTTTAATTGGTGCTAAATCCGGAGGTGGCGGTCTTACTTCAAACGCGTTGTGGCAAGTTGATCGGCTGCTGATGAAACCTAGGAAGTCAGATTCGAGAAGCTACTGACGAGGAGCTTTTGCGAGAATCTTCGATCGATCTCAATTTCAATCTCATCGTTGAATTCACTTTCCAAGTCAGCATATTCTTGACTCAATTCAAGTGGGTGAATGGCTCGTAATCCAGAACTCTAGGTCTTTGATAGTTTTCTTGCTCATTGATTGAGGTACAAAAGTCTGGAACCGATTTGGAATAATTTTGGGTCTGAAAATAGCTGTCACCTTGGAAATAATAACAAGCTCGAAGTAGAGCATGCCACAATGGATTATGGTTCCTCATCTCCAATGGTAAGTATCACCGTAAGTTTCCAGCCCATGCTTGCAAATCATTCCATAAGTCCTACATTCCATTAACAACATGTCGAGTCCTGCTCGTCTTTTACTACGTATTCTCATATTTGACCCTAGTTCCTGAATGAGTACTGATTGGAGCATAGAACTCAGAAGCATACCTTTAGAGGAGCTACTGATGATTCCCTAGCCATTTCCCGCATCGTCATCCTGCATGAAGTTTACAAACCGATCCCACACATCCATAACTATGGATTCTCTCATCTCAATTTCGTTCATTCCACCGGCACTCGATCTGCTCAAACCCTTGAGTTGTCCATCCGTCAATCTCATAATCTCCTGCCTAAGATTACTAACGAACTTCCAACGACCTTCGAATATAGCCCTTTCCTCAGCTGAGTCTGCGTGTCTGCTTGCCATAAAAAAGACAACACTCAAGTCCTGAAGTTTGCGTTGTATAAAGCGCTGCTTCGCGGTCAACACTGCTGCTGTAAATTGAGAACCCAGTCCAAGAATGACATGTAAATCCCTTTCGCGATCATACGCATTGCGTTTTTCGACAGTCCAGACCTGTCTTGCCTCTTCAACTGAGCTTTGCAGATAGGCATCTTGTACCACTCTGACTTGACGGCCTTGACCTGTTTTGCTCAAAGTCCTCATGTGCTGGGAGAGCGTGTCTTTCTTGGTAGTCAAAGCATTGAGATGTTTCTCATCGTCCCTCAACACCACGTTAGTCCTCTCGGGTGGAATGGACTTCCCCATTTCCTTGCACATCGGGCAAAGCTCTTTTGAGGTTCGCAGGAGCTGGGGAGGACCGAGTCTGATAGGGTAGAGAGGGTCTTCGTCGTCGTGGATAAACATATGCTTGCAAGCAAAGGTCCAGCGTGTCTGGTAGATTGGGGAGGTCGAGATAGTATCATTCTCATGCTCGTTCATGAAACTCGAGGCATCGAATGAAGGAGTGAGCTTATCATCGGTGTCAGAACGTGAAGTTTGGGTGTCGTGGTCGATATCCATGACCGAGAATTCTGGGGAGTCCATGATCAGAGTCATCGCAAGGTGAGGCAGGTCGAGTAGCAGGTAGAATCTTGGGGTGGGTTCTTCGATCTGGCGCTAATATTGGGGCATGTTTCGTGGGTTTGGAATTCCTTGGTTGTAACTGGAATCTTTCACGAAGAGGTGAGAAGAGTTCTGTCGCTCTCATGGTTCGCTGAGGTGGCCTAAATCCATACAATAGCGCACTGAACAAGCGAGCCCCGCAATTCCCAAAGTCAACAACGACGGGGCGCATCTGGTGAGACTTGGGACATGCACCTCAATTGTACTTCTCATATTGAACTTTCCTTGTTGTTCGACCCAGCTTGGGATCATGTATATCTAACCACACCCATCTTCTTGAATGACTATGAACAACACATCCACAAGCAATACAAACTTCAACAACTTGTCCCGTCCATAATCACTAACATGTTCAGCATCCCACTTTCTCAAACCTCCTCGTCCTTCACGAATCTAACAAAACTCGATGAAGCATCATCCTAAGGAGATCTATACCACACTACCGCCAATGAACCCGCATTTCCAGTTTCCTTCAAATCTTCAATTTCCTTCTCCACATCGTGCATGCGCCCGACAATGCTACAAACTCTCGCCTTTATCACAGGTTTCATGGCTCTCTCATCAGCAATATCAGCACCTTCTGTACCAAGTAACTTAAAATGAGCTTCGCGACGAAGATCCGTATTGCTTCGAACGAGATTTAAATCATCATGGAAGGTTCCGTACCGTCCATGAGGTTCCACGAGGACCGTATGACAACTGGCATGGAGATGCTGGGACCCCTGGAATTGGCCGCAGTTGCATTACGCTTCTCGACCTCGCACATCTTTGCTTCCCACTCTCTGTTGCATCCATCGTACCAGTCCCAAGCCTGTACAGAAGGTTCCGAGTTCGAGTCGAGGAACTGGGCGTATTTGAGGACTTGGTCGCGCTGCGCGCCAAGGACTGCAAGTCTGAGGGAATCGCGACGATTTACGCTTTCCGCGAGAATGTCTTCTTTGATGATGCCGTGAATCGGAAGGTCTCTGACCATTTCAACTTCCTCAAGAGTTTTCTTCTTCCTCATCTCCTCTGCGGCTTCTGCTTGCTCTTTGCACATTGGGCAGGACTCCGTGGATGTCTTGTGTAGTTGGCGAGGTCCGACGCGGATTGGATAGAGGGGGTCTTCGTCATCGTGGATGAGCATGTGGTTGCAGATGTAGGTCCAGCGGGTCTGGTAGTGCGTTGTGGCTTGAGATTGAGTGAATTCAGTATTGTTCTTGTCGCGAATGTTCTCTTCGCTCAGATACGTTGCGGTGAGATGAAAGGCGGTGTCGTGCTTCATGGCTGGAGAGACGAGAGAGCGGTGGATCATTTGCTCATTGTCAGACAGTTGAAAAGGAGCTTCGGTATCTCTGAAGCAGGTGATTCCGTCTCCATAAGAGGAGATGGACATGCTGGAACTGCGGATGTCATCTTCATCATCCTTGAAAGGGGAACTGCAGATATCGAGGTCCATTGGAGAAGACATTGCAGTGGATGTAACTCATTTGAGGCTTAAAGAAGTGGCAGATTCGAAATGTATGGGGGACTATTTGGCAGATTTTCCGGGTACTGTACAGCCACGTCTAAACTTATTGGTGAATCAAGAGGGTCTGAGATGTAGACGAGGCTTCTCGCGGGCCGTATGCAAACGTGAACGTCAGAATTAGCAGTTTCCTAGGCGGTGTTCAGGATACCGCGACCTAGTTTCAAGACGTCCTTCGAGCCATTCGATCAATAGGCGCCGTATCAATTGAAAGTAACGAGTTGTTGACTTTGTGCGCCATGTTTGAACAGCGCGTGGTGGGATTGATTAGGCTGCCCCACTTGCTCCAGCCGACAGTGGAAGCGAGACTCCGACAACAAAACCAACCAACAACAAAACCAACCAACAACAAAACCAACCAACAACAAAAACAACGCTTGTAAACCACAAGTTGGTAACATTACTTGAGAACAAGTGCTGGCATCTAGAGGCCATTGACATTTGTATGTGGTCCTGGGACAGCACATTTGTAGATGCATATGTGTCTGAATAGCTCGTAATTTTGCTACCCTCTCTCGATCTCTCACAACATTGCACAGCCGCCACTTCAGAGTATAGAACCAAACTTTACTTAATTTTTGAAGATAGAGTATGTAATGAAGATGTCGACAAGCGAAAACTCAACAAAAGCTATAAAGCATTTGTCCGGTACGATGGCATTGTTCATCGAAGCTGCTCGCTTCGTTCAAAAGCAGTGTAGGAATCGTAACAAGCAACAGAAGAAAGTCATGTAAAACTTGGAACCATAAAAGCACATCTCGAGATGTAAAGCTAGGGAACACCAGAAAGGAAGAGATGGCTTATTGGAGCGTGAACTGAGAACAGCGAAAGCTCAATAACAAGCCTTCATTATTCGTCTACTGTGGTTGTTGCGAGAAAATATTGCGAGTTCGTGTCTCGAAATGAGACATCCGAGACAGTGCTTAACAACCAAAAGAGCTCCATGAAGCAGTGCCATTTAGAATCGAATGAAATTGCCGACTCGCATCATTTGTCATGTGGAACTGTCGTGAAAAGCTAACGCATCTACATCTCCGGCTGAGGCTCGAGAGTCTGGAGAGAACACACGCAGACAACAATCAGGCTCGAAAATGTATTTGACTTCATTAGGAAAAATTGAAAAATGACAGAAGCCTTGATCAGCTTGACTTGCTGCACACTGTGCATCGCTCAATCTGAAGCCGCAAAACTGTTGGTCTCTTATCTGCAGAGCGAACCTTTCCGTCAAAGAGCACATCAAACAGAACTGCGAGTCTTAAGACAGAGACGACAAACAACAACATCGGCCAGTTGAAATCAACATCCCTCGCTTCTTAGTTCAGGCTAATGCCGGATTATTGGACGGATGTTTCGAATCAACTGAGCTATTGGGCGAAGAGCGTTTGCACAGACTGGCCGTTTGCTGCAACTCTCAGGCCCCTTGCTTCAGTAGTGGACAGCGACAGGTGGGGCACGGGCCAATCATTCGCCAATCTGTTTGCATTTGCTGCACCTCGCGGATCAATTGCGCATCACCAATCACTGCCCGAGCGCAGCGAGATACACCGATTGAGAGATGATGCTTGAGAACTGTGGAGGAAGATTGTACAACGAGGAGACTCGAGCATCGAGATAGTGGCACAGACCGTCGTTGTTGACCCCGCGTGCTCGAGAAAGAGGGGATTCAGCTGCAACGGACTCCGCCAAAAGCCACTTCAGTCTGAAGGCGGGACGAAGAAGGTTCGTGCAACTGCACCGAGGACGGCAGAGACCATCAAAACTGTCATTTGTGATGATCGAGTGGTTTGAGAGAAGTCACAAAAAGTGCAGGCACCAGGCACGGGGCAATGTGATGGTTGCTTGATGCAGAGCGAAAACGTGCAGGTAACGCCATTGCTCGTTCGAGTCGTACCTGCTAGGAAACGACGGCTGGAAAGGTGCAGAAAGTTGGAGTATCAGAGGAACAATTGCCGATGTCTGGACAGAAAGGCCAGGATCAGCCATGTGAAGCTGTCATGCAAGGAAGCAACGAGTAGCTCCCGTCGTGCCTCCACACACAAATACAGCAACAGCGCACCTTGCGCAAAGTATAAGACAGGTCCGAGTCCGCACCATCCCTTTTCTTGACTGAGACTTCCTCTTCATCTTGGGAAACCGACTTCGTTGGAAACTGATCGACATTCACAGATATCCTCACGATGCCTCAGTACCCGGAATGGTTGCGATGGTACAAGAAACCTTCGTATGTCGATGTCAACAAATTCGCGACAGGTATCAGCGACAGTGCCGGCACTGTCTCGAACCCCAATAGTCCTCGGAGTAGCGGAGAGACCAAACGAAGAAGCAGCCATGATATACCCTCAAAACTCAGTCTGGAGAGGATCTTGAAGAATCGGACTTGTACGGCACCACCTCTCATCACAGCACTTGCTTATTGCTGACACCCAAGACAGGCAGTCCGATGTCGCTATATGACTTCTATATGTACCTGAAGTATATTGAGCATTCATCAGAGAATCTGGAATTCTATGTTTGGTATGTAAATAGCTGAGTGATGGCAAGACACTCGCTCAAGTGCTGACCTTAATGTGACATCAGGTTCAAGAACTACCAAGCAGGACGCCTTACAGCATTCCCAGAACTGCCTCGCGCTCTCACGCCAATTGATGTTAATGGCTCTGGAACGAACTCCCAGATGAGTCTCGCCAAACCGGAGAATGATGAGAAGTTCCAAGAACAAGAGATCCAGGAGACTGAAGCGCAAGACTGCTTCAACTTTGAAGACTGTACGTAGTGAGGACATTGGTGACTGACCTGTTGACTGACACTTCACAGCCGAGATATACTCCCGAATCGCAGTTTTCGTCAGCCCAGGAGGAGCATGCGGACCAAAGGGTTGCCAAAATGGACGACTCTCTCCCGTGTACAAAAGGCCATTTTCCGTTGTCGAAAAGATCGAGGCAGAAGCGGAGGCCAGGACATCAACAGAGATCGAGAGTATGCGTCGAGCGGAACTTGATACCATACGAACCGTGTTTCTGCTCCCAGGCTCTAGCAAAGAGCTCAACATCCCGGCCCCCATGCGCCGCAAAGTCCTCGATGCCATTGCTGCATCCACAGACGCCAAGCATCTAGACCCAGTCGCAGAACATTGCTACCTCCTCTTGAAATCTTGTTCACACCGGAACTTCATTCGTCTTGGTGTATCAAATGGAACCTTCGAAACGATCTGTATGGCGACAGGTCTTGGGATTGTCCTCACTGTCGGCGGGTTTCTAGCCATGTTACTTCTAGCATTTGCTTCCCCATCCTTCAGACACTGCTCTCGCTGGCGAGGTCTTGGTGTCTGGCCGATGTGGAGTGTCGGAGTTGGATTGATACTCTCGGGGATACGGGGTAGCTGTTTCTTCCTACTTCTTTTCTCGAGACGGCAGCCGCTTCCCTGGGAGAGGTTCGAGGACGACCCGATGGTCACAAAACAGTCTCGTTTTGTCCGACTTGTATCGAAATTGATGATCTTCGACCGCAAACTCAAGGTCAAAGACGACACTTTGAGGCGACTTCAGAGGAAGGTGGTGATGCAGAGTGTGCTGGGAGGAATGGCGTTCGCTACAATTATGGTCATTGTTTTCTTGAGTTTGCCGATTTGGAAGAAAGTCTGATAGGATCGGATACACTCATTGAGCAGAGCCATATGCATATAGCAGTCTCATACAGTCAAAATCCGCTTAAAATGAACGACGCTATGATTGATGACTTCTTTGCATTGCGATTATGAAGTGATGTTCAAGAACGGTTCAGGCTGATGTATCCGCACAGGCTGTTTGAGACACATCCTGTGGGGCAGCCGGACTGCCGGACATTATTTTCCAAGCTGGGCAGAGATATCTCCGCACTGACCTACCACGGTATATTTCAGCGTGGGTCGTGCCGACCTCTTGCCCATCTCAACAGAACAAAAAGTTCTCTGACTTTCAAGTGATATTAACACGAGAAGAAAATTGACATGCAAAGAAACAAAGACACTCGGAATGGACCCGACAGTATGTGTTCCACTCTACGGTTTGAGGGAGGAGAGAGGGGATTAGGAACAAGTTGGAAGTATTTGATGCTCATCACCCCTGGCACAGCTTCTACATTCTCACCTCGAAGCAGGCATCTCGTTTGAATGGAGGTTCATGTTACTCAACATGTAATTTCACCATTTCGTCTGATGTATAGTCCTGAGACTTGATTCTCTAGTGGGGTGGAATACCTCACAGCTTCAGCCTCCAGAATCAAGGCTTTACCTGTGTAGCCTTTTTGACGACTTCACTTCGACCCTTGGTCCGACTCAATGCCATCACGAAATATGACACACAATATAGCCGTCAACAAGTCCACGACTCCATCCATCTTTCAAGTCGACAAGCTTCACTCCTGCTCTGAGCCAAACATGCACCTCGAAGTCCTGCTCCGCCGCCTGGCAACCTCTAATCAAGTATCCATCTCTCAGAACGGACCATCCGCCATACCCTCCAAGACTTCCTCTTCCTCTCTCTCCTTCGTCTCTTTCTTCTCTGGCCTTTCAGTATCCTCGTCACCTGGCCAATAAACAGGTTGTTGTACCTCCAATGTTTCACCAGACAGCATATCAACGTCACCATCCGCATCGAGAGCATAGCTTTCCTGGACCGGTGCTGCTCCCTGGACGTCTCCTTCTCCATGCTTGTCGCGCTCAGCTGTCCCTTTGCTTGTAGCGTTCCGGTAGGGATAGTTGGTCTTTAGATCCCGGTCGTGTTCACCACTTGTTTCCGATCCTCCTTCTCCTTCTCTTTTCCGTTCCACCTTTCCACGATCATAGCCCTCCCCCATCTCCAAATCGCCATCTCCACCCTCCAACCCATCCAACCACTCCCTAACCCCATCATACTCTCTCTCCTCATTCTCTTCCTCACCACCCTTTCTACCCTTCCCGTCTCTCCCACCTCTCCCACCTCCCCAAATCTTCCCATCCTTCCCACCCCTTAAAATCCTCAACGCCTTAACCTCCCTCTGAACTCTCTCTTGCTCCGCAAGCCCTAGTTGATACTCGATGCAGCAGCAGCAATCGTAGTAGCGGCGTTCAGCTCGGTTGGTCAGATCGTGGCAGAGGAGTGGGTTGTTGCGTTTGCAGTGGAGACGGATGAGGTGTTTGTGGCCGCAGTCGTCTGGGAGGAAGGGGGCAGAGGTTAGTTACGATGGTGGGGCGTTGGGGGTGGGTTTGGGAAATGAGATCAGGAGAGGAGAGAAGGGGAAGGGTATGGGATGGGATAGAGAGACGATTGGAGTTGGGAGGAGTGTGGCTTACAGACGAATGTTTTTGCCATGCACATGGTTGCGATCGTATGGGCTCAACGCGTCAAGGTATTGTGGTAGGATGAGATTTCTTGCGACGCGATCAGGCGTGCACGTTGTTTTCGTGCAGATGTTGTATTGATTCTGGCAGAGGGAGTATTTTCTTATCCTGACGTGATCCAGAGTCCGAAAAGCGAGAGGGAGATGTAGCAAGTTTTTGTCGCGGTCGAGATCGAAGTCGAAGAATCAGAGGTTCGTCGAATTTGTTTGGCGAGGTTGTTGACTAGGAATTCAAGGCTAGGTTTGGAGGTAGGGCGCAAGCGGTCTTGAAAATGAGAAGTGAATACGTCGCCTCGTTGACGAGAAAATTTCCCATTGTAATTCTTCAGTTGGTGACATTGGGCAGGTCCATTGTCGAGGTCAGCTTGGAAACTTTTGGGAGTTTTTGGATTTTTAAGCGAGAAAGCTATGTGATGTCAACAATGACCAGAATCATGGTTTGTTGAGATCATGATAAAGTATTCCTTCAGACGCCTATAGCTTCTATGCTAGTCGCTATTAATGATATCTTCCACTTTCAACCAGCTAAAGTCAAGTCCGTTGTCTTTATTCACTTTCTTCTTTTCATCTTTGCCTTTCTGATGAAAGCCCTCAAGAACCACACCAGAGTCAGCTTTTGACGGTACAAGACTCTCGTCACTACTCTCATCGCCATCCTCTTCAGTTTCTCCAGTCTCCGTCTGGTCTCCATCCCCATCATCTTCTTGCTCTTCCTCGTCATCCTCATCTTCATCCTCCCACTCGTCTTCTCCCCCCTCATCCTCCACCACAATCTCACTCTCACTCCACGCCTCCATTTCCTCTTCATCCTCAATCACCTCCTTCACCATCTCCTCAGCCCCATCAAAGATCCACTTCCAGTTTGGTTTCTCTCTGCCGATATCCAGCATATCCTTCAAATCCCCGCTTTTCTCCCTCTGAAACTGAACCAAAGCCTTGGCAATATCAATCTTATGGAACAAAATCGCTGTCGCAAATGCACTGCCGTACCAGCCTCCACGGACCGTAGGATCGGCTCCCCGAGCAAGTAAGAGGCGGACGATTGTCAAGTTGCCGGAATTGCAAGCCGCGTTGAGAGCGGTACCGTATAGGCCTCCTGTGATATTGACCTCTGCGCCGTGGTCAAGTAGTAACTTCGCAGTCTGCGCTCTACCAGCAACACAAGCCGCTTGAAGCGCAGTTCTGTATCTGCCAGCCAACATATTGACATCCGCGCCGTGTTTTATCAGCAAGCGGATGAGAGAAATCGATCCAATGAAGGCAGCAGCTTGCAAGACTGACCCGAAATTTCCAGCCTTCATATGTGCATCTGCACCATGTTCCAGCAAACATGTCACAGCAGCTATATTGCCCTTGGTAGTCGCAGCATGTAAGGCCGTACCATAAGGACCAATCGTCTTTGCATTGACTTCCGCACCAGCTTCCAAGATCCGCTCGATCACCTCCACGCAGCCGTCCTCGTACCCAATCGCAGCACTTTGCAATATCGAGCCGCGCTTCGTAGCAAGATGGACATCCGCTCCCGCTTCCAACAACATATTAATATCATCCATATCCTGGGTCTGACAAGCCAAGAACAGAGGCGAACGTCCAGATCTCTCCCACACCAAATTCGGATCCGCGCCTTTCCCCAACAGCGTCTTCACTATCCCCGGCTCGCCAGCCACGACCGCTGCTCCCAGAGGCGTAGAATTAACTCCTCCAATGGCGTTCACATCAGCTTTATTATCAAGAAATAGATCAATCAGCGCTTCCTCGTCGTCAGATCGCTGCACAATGGCGAAGTGTAGAGGCGATCCCCATTTTCCACAGGGGATGTTGACGTCTGCTTTGTGTCGCTGAACGATTTGGTAGACGAGCGTGTGGCAGGCTCCTGAGATGGCAGATCCGAGCGGTGAGCCCCATTTCCCGCCGTAGATGGTATTGGAGGCGCCGTGTCGGTAGAGGAGCGATATTGCTGTGTAGTAGCCGGATCGGTAGGCACAGGCAAGGGCAGTGCCGTAAGTGCCGCCACAGGCGTTGACGTCTGCGCCGGCTGCGAGTAGAATCTCGAGTTTTTCGACGTCGGCTGTGTGTACGTGTTAGTACTGGGGTTGAAGCCTCGACCGTGTTGAAGAAGTAGCGAGATATCAGAAGGGGCAGTTGCTAGGAGAAGCAATCGAGGCGACTTACTATCGCTATCATCACAGAACGAAGCTTGGAGTGCGGAATGCCATTTTCCACCGGTCTTGTTAACATCTGCGCCAGCTTCGATCAAGATTCTCAGTCCATCGGCATCTCCATAACAAGCCATAGCAATGATCGGATACGGCACTTCTCCTCCCCCGTTCAAGTCCACGTCAGCGCCGTGTCGTAGAAGAGCGTGAAAGCCGTTGGTCTTGTAGGCTTCCCAGTTGTCATAGTTGCCGCAGCATGCTGCGATGAGTGCTGTTCCATACTTGGAGTGAGATCAGTAAGAGTTGAGTATTATCTGGTTCAGGAGAACATACCTGGCCAACATGATGCTGGTTCACATCAGCACCAGCCTCAACAAGAATATCAACACATTTCTCGTTCTCTGACAGAGCAGCAGCCTGCAATGCTGTCCCGAAAGTCCCACCAACAACATGGACATCACTCCCCAACTCCAAAAGCGTGGAAACCGACTCTGCCTGTCCGTAATAAGCAGCACACTGAAGCGCACTCTTGAAGAACGTATCGTCGCTCTCGAAGGTAAGCATTGCACCCGCCTCGACCAAGCGGCGGATCAAAGCAACATGTCCGTATTCAGCCGCCACCTCCAGTGCAGTGACAGTAACATGGTCTTCATCCAGATCAAGATTGGGTTCACAACAAACATTCACATCGACGCCTCGCTCCATAAGAATATTGATGATTGCCTCATTCTGGAGGCGCACCGCAGTCATCAACGGCGTGCACTCATCGCCATTGACAGCATTTGGATCAGCGCCATGATCCAAGAGAAGATTGATAGCTTGTATATTTTCTCTTCTGATCGCTGCAATGAGCGCACATCCTGATTTCTCTTTGCTTCCTGGCGTGACTAGTTCGTTGACGTCTGACCCAGCGGCAAGTAGAAGCTCGAGAACGTTCTGATCGCAGTGGTCGCTGTCGATTGCTGCAATCAGAGGAGTGACATGGAGTCCTGCTTCAGCTCCAACAGAAGCCCCCAAATCGAGAAGGATCTTGACCAAATGCTCGTTCCCCTTGTGAGCTGCGAGCGCGAGCGGTGTCCATTCTTCCGTTGAGCGGAGTTCCCCCGTACCGTCTATATCCACACCATTGCTGATGAAGTACCGAACCAGTTCCTCGTGGCCCTTGCGAACGGCTATGATTGTAGCGTTTGATGTATCGTAAGTATTCTCCATGGGTACGCCCAGTTCCACAAGTATTTTCACCATCTCGAGATTACCTGCCGAAGCGGCACTCACGAGCGCTGTTCCTCTAACACCACCATCCATGTTGACATCGACACCCGCATCTGCTAGCACACGGACGATATTATTGTGGCCGTAGAAAGCAGCAGCTTGCAAAGAATTCCCGTAGTGCGAATCGAAAGCCTCAACATCTGCACCAGCGGCCAACAAGACTTGCACAATTTCCAAGTGTCCTTGGGCACTTGCTGCATTTAAAGCATTTCGGTGTTTGCCTCCTTTCGCGTTGACATCCGCTCCATGAGCTAGTAACAGCTCCACGACATCAAGGCGACCTGCACAGCACGCCGAATGCAACGCATCAGCCCCTTTGTCGTTCTCGTCGTTGACGCGGGCACCGAGATCAATCAGCTTCTTGACGAGATCGATCTTGCCTAGAGCAGCGGCTGCCATGAGTGCACAATCATGCCGGCCACCTTGGGCGTTGACATTTGCACCATTATCTAGCATCTCGTTGATGATTGAGTCGTCCTTTCCAACTATTGCTGCGATCAGAGGGGTGGAGTACCAGCCTCCTCGGCCATTTATTGACGCTCCACCTTCTAGCAGAAGTTTTGTGACACGTCGATGTCCTTTCTCTGCTGCGGCTGACAAGGGAGTTCCGAATCTTGGATCTGCAACTTTGAGGTTTGCTCCTCTCTTGAGAAGGGTGCTGACGACATCGGGGTGACCTTCAAGAGCTGCGATTTGAAGGGCAGTACCATATTTGCCCCCTTTGCCATCAACAGGTGCTCCAGCCTCGAAGAGAACTTCTGTAGCTTCTGCATGACCTCGAGAGGCTGCTAAGTATAAGTACCGGATCAGCTTGGCCTTGTCCTGGCCTGCGAAACACCTCTTCAGAAGGATTTTCAGTACCGCCGCGTGCCCCTCAGCAGCTGCAGCTACTAGAGGATTGTCGGTTGTCTGCAGCTCAATCGGGATCTCGGATCCCTCATCTAGAAGCGAGTTGACGATCTTGGACAGGCCAAAGAATGAAGCGTAGTAAAGGGGAGTGACGTGGGGAGATGGGACAATAGTCAGCATATTTCGTCGATGCTGTAAGTGATAGATCTGTAGCCACATATCATAATTTCCTCGGCGTTGTGTACTAGAATGGAACAGTTTCTCGATAAGATCATGAATAATATCCTCGGATGTCGATACGTGGTGGCTATGAATCGGCCAGGACTTAGCTGCATATTCCAGAAAGCTAAATTCATCGAGAAGAGGCATAACTTCCTCCACGGATGCAACAGGTCGTTGGTCAAAGTCCCGGTAATTAAGATACGTAAGACAAATGGAAGCGAGCTCGGCATGGACTTCTTCCTGTGCGATGTAATAGACACTCAGAGTATCTTTGATCTTTGGAGAAGTCAAAAACTCCTTGACTGTGAAATGAGCCAATGACACCTTCTGGTCATCAGACACCGTGATCAGACTACTGCAGTATCCGACAATGTCTTCCGGATCCATCAAATCATCAGGGTCGAGCTTCTCGTTGTCGGAACTTGGATCGATAGCTATCGCCGATGCCAATTCCCGCAAAGTCATCTCCCTGGCTCCACGGACTAACCATTTGAGTAGCTTTTGGACGGTTTCCTGGTGATCCTCGTCGATCGACAGGAGAATTCGGAAATAGGTGTCCTCTAATGTTTTGGGGAGATGCTTGAGAGCTTCTCGGATGGCGTTGTGTGTTTTGAATTTGCAGAGGTGGTCGATCTGGCAGTTAATCCATTGGAACCTACAATTCTCGTCAGCCAAAGTACATGCATGACCCCAAAACGAAAGGCAACATGAGTGGGATAAATTGACTCACATTCCCTCCGCCTTCAATACCAGTGTATCCGAGATCTGCATTCTCAATTCCTCATCCTTGACCTTCAATTTCTTCGAAGCAATTCTTGCATTCAGCGTCGCATTGACATAGATCTCAATATCACCAGAAACATCTATCGGTCTCATCTTTAAATTCGGAAAGTCTTTAAATTCCTCGTTAATCAGTGGATCCTCTCTCGAGCTAACAAGAATCTTGATATGCTCCACTGAATCTCCAATCGCCGAAATAGCTTTCAGAATACATTCTCGATCATGACATTCGTCCACGGCGTCTATGACTATGAAGACTCTCTGGAATGAGGTTTCGAGGAATTGGCTGAAGTTGCTGCGGACGAGATCAAGCGACGGCGGGGCCAGGTTCGCGACTCGATCGTCCTTATATTGCTCCTTGTAAAATTTCTGGACGTTTTGAAAGACGGCTATATTCTGAGTACTGAGTTGGTTGAGAAGCGTTCGTAGGACAGTTGATGGGTCTTGTTTCATCGGGTCTTTGTAATCGCAGAAGAAGTACGCGAGCCCGACCTCGCTGCTCTGGTATTCGTGCTTCAGGTAGCTGATTACTGTGGACGTCAAGACAGTCTTCCCAGCGCCAGGAATGGCATGGAGCCAGAAAAGAGGCGAGGTGTCGTCCTTCAGCCAGTCTTGAAACTCGGAGCAATCCAGGAACCATGATCCTGTAGAACCGTATCGCAGTTTGACAGAAGTGGTGTGATTGCTCAGGACATCGGCTGGGGCAAGCCATTTGATGATTTTCTCTATCTCACTATCCTCCACTTCGCTTTGCCAGCGTTTTTGAAACTGCTCTGTCTCTTGCCAGCGACGGGTCTGAACTACCCTGTTTTGGGCAGCCTTGATTCGTTCCGCATGAGCTTCTTCCTTCTCTGCCAAATTGATCTCAAACTCGATTTTCGCCATGACTTCCGACAATCTCGTACGAATCTCGCCGAACTGGACCTTGAAAGGCTTCCATACTAGCTTGATGAGCGTCGAAAGCCCGACGGGTGTGATCGCTCGTAGGTGGTTCTTGCTCGTCCGCTCGCTGGCCTTTACGAAGACGTGTCGTGCTTTCGTACAGAACTCGAACATAATCTGGAATACTTCAACCATGAATGATTTCAGCTGATCGTTATTGGGAAAGAGTTGAGGGAGACGTCTGAGTTGCGACAGGTGTAAGCCCATGATCTCCATCATGTCTGAGATCTTTTCGAAGTACTCGGAATACTCCTTCGCCAACTGCTTTATATTAACATCCACTCAAGCGAACGACGAGGGAAGGGACCACCTACATGCAGAACGATCCGAAATGAACCCCATAGCGGCGACAAAATCGTCGAACTGGCATTCGCGATGACATCGAATGCCGCAGCATATTGCTCAATGCCCGCAATAAAAGGTTTGAGTGCCACAGATGCCTTGCGACTGATACTCTTAGTTTCTGGCAAAGGACTCTATGGTTAGCATCATTGTTCAATACGTCCCGAGACGGTGACCCGGACAGGAACTCACTGTGCAGATTCTCCGCACTCTTCACATCACCCAGTAAATTCTCCACAACAGTAGTAGCAACAAACAAATCCTTCTCCCTAGGCGACAAAGTCTCGAAAAAAGACTCCACTATCCCACCAAGTCGTGTCTTCAACTCCCTAGCCACCAATTTAGTTTCTTTCTCTCCCCGCCCCCAAACCAGGCCCACTCACCGGTCCGACACCCTGCCCGTCATTTTGACGGCCAAATCTCTGAAATCAATCGCTGGACATTAAAGGGAAAAACCGGGACATAACAAAGAAGTAGAGGATATCAAAAGCGACATGTAAAGGTAAGAAATGAAATGTTCGAAGGGCTGAAAAGTGTTGTGGCAAGGATGATTTTTTGGCCCCCAATTTGACGCCACAGCCATGCCGGTTGTCAGCACTGGGCAGCGGTGTCGTGCTTGCTGCCGCCAATCAGAAGAAATAGGAATAGTCGGTCAGATCTTGCATCTGTTGCAGTTGAGAGAAGCGATATGGTTACACAAGTGTCGTTTGAAGACCTGATGCTAGGGTATTCATGGTTGTGGTTATTTTCTGGCTTTGAATCAGACAAGTCAAGCGAGAGCAGCGGGCGATTGGCAGGGCCTTCGTTTCGAGCTCGACAAAACGAACTCGTAAGTTTACTTTCTGTCATCTAAGGGCAATGTGTAATGAACTAGCCATGGATTGATATCAGCTGCAAGCAAATGCGCGTGTGCTAAAGAAGAGAACGCCACCATGCCAGAAAAGCCGCCCGCTAATTTTGGATTCTCAAACTTCATGAAAATTAATGCAACGCCGTACAAAGTATCCAACCAAACACCGCCGCTCACATTGATATTATACAGGAGAAAACAAAGACCCGTACATCACATTTGGCGCAGCTCAGGGAAGTACTGAGCTATCTTTAAAGGGTCGCCGTAGTTTCTAGGTGGGGGAGAATCGGGTTCAGAGTCTTGGACTGGGGCATTCATTTGAGGGTTCTCGATTGCGGAGAGGGACTTTCGCTTCTTCTTTGTGTTTCCTTGCTCTTGTGGCTTAGATGAGTCTCTTGGGCCAAGATTCTGAAGAGTTAGATTGCGGAGATCAGAAAGTGGACTGGGGTTCCTCGGAGGTATAATTTCGTTGGCGGGTGATAGTGCTGGAGAGGCTGAAGTAGCATGCATGGAAGGAGTGAGGGTGCTAGCCAGGCTTTCGTGGAGACTGGTCGATAAGGTCGATATCTTGCGAGGTGGAGCGCCTGGAGAGGTTGCGGATTTTGTGCCGTTAGCGGCTCCCTTCTCGTTCGTAACCAAGCCTTTGTCTTGGGCGAATTGAGATGACCGTCGATGGTATGGATTATAGCTATAGTACTCATCAATGATTGGGTGAACCATGACAGTCTGCTTGTGGATCGTCAAAGTTGAGTTCGTTGGTACTGTGACCCAGCTTTCTGTTTCGCGTTAGTAACTTTGTACGAGGAGCATGGGGCAATCGGCGTGTTGTACCTCTCTCAAAAGTCAGGGGCTCGCTAGCAACCAGTACGATATCGGCACCTTTATCCCGACGGTCCATCTGATATTCGCCCTTGGTACTCTTGTCCTCCCACGTGGTTCCCGAAGAATAATACAGACTAGCCGCCTCGTCGGTACGACTACTGACATATCGAGTGCAGACAACACTATGTCCATCCGTGATGGCAAAGTTCAATAAGCTTCTGGTATCCACGTTCTCCTTCTCTACCACACTCTGCGGAATGTCTGCAATAAAGTCGTTGATCTGCTGGATTGTTTTGAGCATAGCTTGTCGTAGAACACCTGGCCCAAACCCAGTCTTTGGAGGAGAGCTTGGGTTGTATCCCATACGTTCGAGAGTGTCCAGATACAAAGCAAACGCCCACTCGCTATCTGTTCCACCGTGTACGCCCAAGTACCACTTATCTGCAAGTCGCTGACCTAGGGGTCGCTTTATTTGCTTCCACCCGCCAAGTCCCCCGTTGTGCATCCACATCAAACTTCCGTGGTAGAAAGGGTGGCAGTTGTCATCGCTCAAGGAACCTTCTGTGGTGGCGCGAACGTGTGCGAAGATAAGATGCGATGCGGTTTTGGAGGCAATCCGTTGAAGGTTGACGCAATTCCATGCAGGAGTAGTTGATGTGAATATGCAAGGTTCGGGTCCAAGTTTAGGCTCCGTATAATATCCGATTCCAAATCCATCACCTGCATAGAATCAGCATGAAGTAAGTAAGCAGCTGTGCCAAACGGACCATTGTGAGGTCTTCTCATATCCAGGCGAAGGCGGGAATCGAACGATTGTGTGAGGATGGAGTGTGTAGGATCAAGAATCAACTTCGAGAGCAGGATCTCATCGGAACCTTTGTAGACCTAGATTCTGTTAGCTGTAGCTTCGAGGACTGAAGTTGTGTTATGCTTACCAGAAAGCGACACATCCTTCCGGTAGTGCAACACTGTTTGGACAAAAGCCTGGACGTGTTCTTTGGGTGGCAGAGTTCGAAGTGACACTTCAGGGCTTTATCAATTGCCCATAAGTTGGCCAACTGTCCGGAAGTGCTGGTGGAAGATGTGTTCGTTCGTGAGTCAAAAAGTTGAGCTCGCCAGAAACAGCAAGGGGCGCAAGGCTGAGAGCTCAAATGGCGCAATCGAAGGCGAATTAGGAAGGGAACGACGCTGAGGAAAAGCAAACAATTACCCGAAGGAGTAATTCAATAAAGGAAAGAAAAAGATGTCACAAGAACAGCGACAACTCTGAATTGCTGCAAGTACAAACAGAGAAAGACTGAGACGCGATGTTTGGGTATCTTGTATCACTCCACCTTTGTGCTCGAGGCTACCAAAGTCCTGGTTGGAACTTGAGGGGGCCGGACCTGGGAAGATGCAGCTAAAAATTCAGGATCCACCCAAGAGTCAGTGCCAACCAGCCACACTGAGCACCGCCACATCTCATGCAGACGCCACTATTGAAGCATAATACTTGGACAAGGGGACTGGACGCATCAGACAATTATTCAAGCAAGCTATCGCCATCGACCTGCAGCCCATGATTCAATTTCCATGACCCCGAGAAGTTCCAGGGACGTCTTGCTACATTCCCACGTTCGGCAACGATGAGCGGGCGGCTCTTGTCAACCAGGCTTCGGCCTCTGGCCCAGCGAGTCAACACCGGAGCAGCGCGTCACTTCCATCACCACACTACATCTTCAGCTGGAGGACTTCTCAAGACGGATTCAGCAGTACGGGCAGCGCGAAGGAGGATATGGCCAGCTGGATATACTGCTTTTTCTAATGCTGTTATTGTTCGGAACGCCTCTTTCGTACGGATACTTCCCAAATTACTTCTCAAATTCGCAAGAATCCCCGCCTTATTTGGAGGTGCCACGATTGCTGGACTGGCATATGTACAATACCAGGCAACCCGTAGGTTTTATATTACTCCTCTCTTGAAACCAGTGCTGATATATGGGTGCAGAAGCTGGAAATTATGCCCTCGATGTGTTCAACTCGACGAAGGACACTGTGACGGGAGTAGCTGGAGGACTATTTGGGGGTGCAAAAGGCATTGCAGATCAGACGATGCAAGGATGGCAGAATACAAAAGAACAAGTGGGAGTACCCGAATGGATGCAAAAAGTCTTACGAATTCATGAAGAAATTGGAGAGAGGCCAGGAGGAGAAGGTGGTGGAGGTCCTGGAGGAGAACCACCAAAGGAGAGCAGATACGGAACTGCTGCTGCGGCCGGGGCTACCGTCGCCGCGTATGGCTATGATCAATCATCTGAGGAGGATCCGAGGTCTGGAGAAGAGTCGGCCAGGGACGATCAAATGATGGTTTTGACCAAGAAGATGATCGAGATTCGGAGCATTTTACAGACTGTAGGACAGTCAGATACTTTGAATCTACCTTCAATTGTGGTCATAGGATCTCAATCGTCTGGGAAGAGCTCGGTACTAGAAGCCATAGTCGGACATGAGTTTCTGCCCAAAGGATCAAACATGGTTACACGAAGGCCTATCGAGTTAACTCTGGTCAACACACCAGATGCCCAAGCCGAATACGGCGAGTTCCCGGCCCTTGGCTTGGGAAAGATCACAGATTTTTCGCATATCCAGCGAACTCTGACAGAACTCAATTTGGCTGTCCCTGACTCTGAATGTGTTTCTGACGACCCTATTCAGCTCACGATCTCATCACCACATGTACCGGACTTGTCACTTATTGATCTTCCCGGCTACATTCAAGTTGTCGGGCATGATCAGCCAATTGAATTGAAGCAGAAGATCTCTGATCTTTGTGACAAATACATTCAACCTCCGAATGTCATTCTTGCAATTTCGGCAGCAGATGTTGATCTGGCAAACTCAACAGCTCTACGAGCAAGTCGGAGAGTTGATCCTAGAGGAGAAAGAACCATTGGAGTCGTGACGAAAATGGATCTGGTCGATGCTACAAGAGGAGCTGCGATTCTCAATGACCGGAAATACCCTCTGCGTCTTGGATACGTTGGTGTTGTTTCACGGGTGCCACCTCAGTCGACAAGCTTATTCAAAAAAGGTAGCGGAAGCATCGCCTCTGCTATCGCTAAGAACGAGCATGCATATTTCTCAGCCCATCCTCTGGAATTTGGCCAGGATGCCGGAGTGAATGTCGGTACCACCACTCTCCGCAAGAAACTCATGTCAGTTCTTGAACAGACGATGGCAGCAAGTCTGCAAAGTACAGGGGATGCTATCAGACAGGAACTCGAGGAAGCAACCTACGAATTCAAGGTCCAATACAACGACCGCCCTCTCTCAGCTGAATCATACCTGGCTGAAAGCTTGGATGCATTCAAGCATTCCTTCAAAGAGTTCACGGAGAGCTTCGGACGTCCACAAGTCCGAGAAATGCTGAAGGAAGAACTAGATCAAAGAGTCCTTGATCTCCTCGCATCGAGGTACTGGAATAAGCCAGTCACGAATCTCTCACCAGCACTACCAGAACCAGATTCTCTAGCTGATCTCCCAACCGCCGACCCAGAATCCCTATACTGGCACCGCAAACTTGATGCCTCCACTTCCGCCTTGACGAAACTTGGCATCGGCCGTCTAGCAACCACGGTAGTAGCAAATGCTCTCCAAGCTCACGTCGACCGTCTCATCTCTCAAAGCACATTCGCAGCTCATCCTTTCGCTCGCCAAGCCATCACCGAGGCCGCTTCTGGAATACTCAACGAGAGATTTTACAGCACTTCAGACCAAGTAGAGAACTGTATCAAGCCTTACAAGTTCGAAATCGACGTTGAAGATGGCGAGTGGGCACGCGGCCGAGAAAACGTTGCGGACGTCTTGAAAACTGAGCTGAAGGCTTGTGACGAGGCCGTCAAGTCGGTAGAGCAATCCGTAGGCGGCAAGCGAAAACTCAAAGATGTCATGGGCTTCGTAGACAAAGCGAGGAGAGGAGAAGTAGAAGTCGTTGGTGATGGAGCGAGTGGTGCCGGTGGCTTCTCATCGGACTTGCTACAAAGAGGTAAGCATCCCCTTCTCAATCATCACAACCAAATTCTTTGGCGTCAAAAATGATGTTAGCGAAACAGATAGATCTAAGCTAACAATGTAACCACAGGCAAAGAAGCCATCTTCCTCCGCGACCGCGCCCAACTCCTCCGCATGCGCCTCACCGCCCTGAAATCCAAACAATGCGCCACCAAATCCTCGCGCTACTACTGTCCCGAGATCTTCCTCGACGTCGTAGCCACCAAGCTAACGTCCACCGCCGTGCTCTTTCTCAACGTCGAACTCCTATCTGAATTCTACTACAACTTTCCTAGAGAGTTGGATGTGAGGCTGGGCAGGGGATTGAGTAAGGAGGAGGTGGAGAGGTTTGCGAGGGAGGATCCGAGGGTGAGGGGACATTTGGAGACGATTAGACGGAAGGAGTTGCTTGAGTTGGTACTAGGGAAGATGGAGGGGTTGAGGGAGTTGGAGGTTGAGGAACGCGGGAAGAGGGCGAGTGGGAAGGCTGCGGGTGCGGCTGCGGCGAGGGCGAAGAGAGAGGGTGGTGGGAAGGGGTGGAGTTTGTTTTAAGTTGGTTGTCTTCTGACTCAGATGACTTCAAGTTTGGGACTTGACCCTTGTTTTGGAAGATTGGGTAAGTTTGAGTGGAAGGGAAGCAAGAGGCTATTATGATTCATGCCACATATTTGGGAGAGGCGTTTGGTCGTTGTTGTTTGTGTCTGTGCTTGTTGGGCTGATCAGTTGGTTAGCCGAGGTGATATCACTCCTGTTCCTGTGTTTTGGTTGTTTTCGGCTGTCGTTAGAGCATGGAAAATCACATCCCCTCCTCTTGTCCATACCAATACCGCTCTACTTCTAAGAACGAATTAAAACGATTTGAAGGATGCACTGTGCCACTACTCGTCGATTTTCTGGGTATTTCTGAAATTCTCACCGACCTGGCAAGCCGTTTCAACCACTCGAAATTTGCCGCTTTCAGGGACTTCTAGTGCCAGTTCGACTCATAGGTTCGCTACGTCAATCGTTCTTCTTGTATTGCGTTAGACATCTACTCTGCAGCATGAGGTATATCTCATCTTATGCATGTGTACGGGTAAAGCCTCATCCCTGCCAAAATGCAAGAAAGTCCAACAGTATATACTTGTACAAAACGCCATAAATGTAACTCCCATCTGAATCGTCTCATTTATCAATCGTAAACTGTGTCGTGACCTCCCACTTCACACCTCCCCCCTTCCCATATCCTCCGCCCAGCCTGTTCTTCACCAGAACATTCAACCTCTCCCTCAACTTGACTAGAGACGCATCATCGCCTCTGACCCTCAACTTCAGATTCGCCATACAAAGCCCATAATGCACCTGCCAGAACCTCGCCTCCTCAACCTGCACAATCATGGGATCCTTGTGGATCTCGCGCATAACGTCGCTGACGCCTTCGCCGGAATAGGACATCAGCAGCATAAGGCCTTGAGTCATAGCCAATCTGACGCCCAGCACGAACATGGAGATGGCAATGACGGCGCAGAGGAGCCTGTCAAGCCAGAGGTAGACTGTGATAGTCAACAGAGGGAGGAGAAGCATGATTGCGCTGCAAGAGAGGGTGAGGAAGTGTGAGGGGTTGGAGAGAACGCTAGGGAGTGAGGATATCACTGCGAAGCGCATGGCTTTGCCTATGCGCGCGTGGTTCTTCAATCCATAGGCCGAGATCAATGTAGCTACAATAGATAGCACAGCAGCAGAATCGACAGAGCCAGGTGATACGCGTTGGTGCGAGTGTGGGTGGTGCGGTGTATGTGAGCCCATGCCTTCTAGCACATGCTTGAGATTATGTGACATGAGATCGAAGCCCATGAAGAGCAGGAAGACGGACATGGCGAAGCCGGCTAGGACTTCGGTGCGCTCTAGGCCGAAGGGATGGCGGATTGAGGACCGCTTCCATACTTCGAAGTTGCTGAGTACGTCTACCACTACACATATCGTGGCGGACACAGCGTCGAAGAAGATCAGGTGGGAGAGGGCTGTGAGTGCTAGCGAGCCTTCTGCCGAGAACAGCACGTATGCTGCTACCAGCGCATGACAGGCACACCAGGCAATTCGAGTCGTTTGCTCCTTCGACCTGCTTGTCCACGCCTCCTTGTATGTCGGTATCGGGAGGGAAGCTGGGAGGGCGAGAGGCGCTCTTGGAGGCGGCTCTAAGAAGATTTGATGTTGGGCTGACACACTCGAGTGTTTGTACCTGTGGCCTCGTCGCTTGCCAATATTCTTTATAATTTACTGGTTAGCTGATATTGTTGCAAACTTGACCCGCGCATCTGATATAGAAGGGGAAGCAGAAGCAAACGTAGGGAGTGAAAGTGAAGTGGCATGCCATACTGAGTTTGCCATCGCAGGGCTATCTTTGATGGATTGCGTCTGGAAGTTAAAAGGGCTGCGAGACCCTGCTGGAGGGGGAGGACCCAGTGTTGTCTCGGAGTTGAAGGACGGTGTTCCTAGGCCTGCTGAGGATGGCATGGGCGAGGCCATGGATCCAAAGCGACCTGGGAAGGTATCTGACAGAGGCGAGAGGGAATTGGAATCGTAGGTAATGGTCGAGCGCATTGTCCGAGGTCCGCCATCGATCCCAAGTCCCTCTTCTGGTTCCTCTGGAATAGGGGTCGGAGGGGTGGGCGTCCGCGGTGGAGCGGGAATTGGCAGGCTCGAAGCCATTGCTTCTTACTCTCTATGGACTAGGGATAGCATGAGAGGGTCCACGACGAGCAAGGGCTTCTACGGAAGCTGGAGGCGTGAGATTGAAGTTATTGAAGGCCGTGCGGGAGAGAGGGGAGTTCAGATGTTTGTTGTTCCAACCGCGGGTAGATGCTTTAGCTCAGCCTCTCTAGCGCTTGACAGGCCCCTAAATTGGTGGGTCGAAGAGGCCAGGTACGCGAGCAATCTCGACAACTTTATTTCAATTACACTTCACTCCTGTCTTTCTTTACTCCAACCATTCAGACCTGGATAGCATCAATTCTTCTTCAGACTTGATCCATATCAGTGGCTCTACACCATCGAACATCGACTTTTCTCCAGGAGCCAAAAGTCTTGACTTTGACCAATATATGCCCATTTGGAGATTCTGAGGCCACTTGCCGCCAAGACCACAAACTGGACTATCCTTGTACCACCACCATCGCCACTTCTTTGGTCTTCCTCTTTGTGTTGGGCAGCTGGTACATTGAGGGTTCCTATTCGAGACAAGGCGAAGATTGGAAAGAGTAAGATTTTGGCCGACTACAAGAACAGTACAGTACAACCATGCTGATGATATCACTCCAGTTGCAACGGCTTGGCCTTTGAGCACGACTCTACAAGCCTCTGGAAGACTAGCGACTGCTCTCTGAGACTTGTATCCACGGTACAAGTGTTTAGTTCTGGTATGTTTCCATCCTGCCTCTCTGAACGCTCATGACTGAATGTCTAGCAGCACGTGCTATCAGGCAATTTTGTGGAAAGAAGCAGTTGCGCCTTGTCACCAGGCAACTTTTTCACTGGCCGCTGGAACAGTATTCATCGCCTGCAAGACATTCTTTCTTTGAATCACTAAAGTAAGTGAGAAGGATAGTCGATACTTGTTTCACTTCGACCTAAGGAGTGGGCACTTATGTTAGCTATAAGTACAGCCATCCCCTCCGACTTTTTCCAAATTCAACTTCTTCATTGCAATAACGACACTCCTCTCTCTTGTGTAGCACATACCGAGGTATCCTTTACAAGCTCTGCACTTGTACAAGCATTGACATCATGCAGGAATCCCTCGAGACAAGTGGGAACAGAATCCCTGTCTTCTATTGCCTTTCACTTCACTTCGCCAATTGGACATGCCTTGTTGAAACTTCCTACGTACTTCATCATGGATAGCAGAAACTCAACGATGGACTCCAGCGCCCCCTCCAAGGATGCTACCCATGCTCATCATGGAGAAGAAGACCTTCCACCGGGACACAAGAGAAGTCTCTCGGGAAGTATTCTTTCCAAGTTATCGTTTTTGAGAGCCAGTGCGGATGACAATCACATCCCAGCGGAAAGAGCTAAACTTAGCCCTGAATTTTACCCTGGCGATGATCGCACATCTCCAAAGAAGTCTGGAAGAGCAATGGCTGTCGCTGTTCAGCAGCAAAAGACAAGGAGAAGAAAAGGATCTTTGAGGAAAGCTGCTTTGCTTGGCAGGGGGGCTCAACGAGAGAAAAAAGAGCTCAGGTCATCTCCCCTTGAGACTGGCCTGGACCTCTCTTATGGTGGTGATGGTACGACTTCACCAGAGGAATTTCACCAGACTTCTGGGCTAGGCCTTGGCCTGTCAGATACAACGCCTCGTCCTTCAATGGAAGGATATGCCAGTCGAGCCAACAACATACTCCTGTCACCAATAAAGACTTTGCCAATGGGGACAGAAGACCATCTCGTTACATCGCCGACCGCCACGAGTCCTACTCTCACCTATACCTCTACCACAGATGAGGACGACATTCTCAGTATCCGCAACCACGGTATTCCACCGCCTCGCTCAAGTATCATGAACTCCTCTGGCTCCGACTCTTATTTCCCACCTGGGTCTGGCTCCCTCACTCGTCGTCGGTCGGGGCAGAAGGCTAAATCACCACTGTCTCTTGGAGGCCTTGCTGCTAGTCCTCTGCCCGTGCATGATGATGAGTGGGACTATTCGGAGACAGAGTGGTGGGGATGGGTTGTGCTGATCGTTACGTGGATAGTCTTCGTGACAGGTATGGGATCGTGTCTTGGAGTATGGAGCTGGGCGTGGGATGTTGGAGAGACGCCATACGCTCCTCCTGAGCTCGAGGACGATCCAACTCTGCCAATCGTCGGCTATTATCCCGCGCTGATTATCCTCACGTCTGTCATGGCTTGGGTATGGGTTGTAGTTGCTTGGGTTGGCATGAAATATTTCAGACACGCAAAGATCAGTGGTGATTGAAAGCCTTATCGTATATATAAACGAGGCTAAACCTATTTGTTATCGGGAGTCTGTACCAGTGCCACTAACCCTCCTACTGGCCAATCATTCGAGTCCATTGTCGGCCACTGCCACTAGGGAAAGAAAGCTCTCACCGCTCGAGGCTGGGGCGGCAGATCAACCACCTAGAGCCCCTGGAATATAAATACACACCTGCGGACCCGTTCTCCTTACGTCTTGAGGGTGATCCTAAGCCTTATAGTTTCAAGGTTCGTTTGTTCGGTTGGGATGGTATTGAGTACATCTTTGGAACGAAGCCTTGCCCCGGCCGTGGTGGTGCCGATGAGGACTCAGATGAAGACTCGGAGAAGGATTCTGACGAGGAGTCAAACAATGATTCTGAGCAGGAGTTTGGCTCGGATGAGGACTTGGATGAGGATGTGGACGAGGAAACCAGCTCTAATGAGGAGGGAAGTGACGAGGAGTAATGGCCTGAACATCTCTTCGGCACAACGGTGACTTGGTGATGGTTTCTTCATGATGACTGTATGATTAGTTTTCTGCACAATGCCTACGGGCCAGCCTACAAAAGGCTTTCGGGATGACATGAGGGGAATGAAAGCATCTGACATCACTTCTTCTCTACTGAAGTCTGCCCGCGACCATGACTGATATGCCAGAATTCATTCAAATGATCTGTAGCACCCTCGAGACGCTACGGGCTTCCATACTTCACAAAATGTCCTCCCAAATCTTACAAATTCGCTCTCTCAAAATCAATCTCCCACTGCCTATCCCACTCCTCCGTCCCATACTGAGTCCTCCATTTACTTGGCCCCTTCACACTAACCAGCGTATACGGCCTCTTAATCTGTGCTCTCAAGTTCTCACCGTACAAATCAACATGTGTATCGGGATTCTCATCCCCTACAATCCCCGTCGCACTCTCCACCGGCACGAACTCCAGTCTCCTCGTCCCCGACCCATCATACATATCCTCATCATCGTCCACATTCGCAAAGTCCCACGCTAGGACCAACCTCTTCAATTGCTCATTGACCGTCAAGCCTAGATTTGCGAAGATAGAGAAGGCAATGGACAGGTCGCTGGCAGAGTGTTTGCCGCGTTTGTATGTCTTACCGTGGTAGCCTGGGGAGAAGTCGAGTTCTGGATGCCAGGACTTTCGAGGTTCGTGTAATAGCAGCGTTTTGGAAGATAGGAATATGACGGACCAGGCCATTACCTCGACGGGGTTCAGACCGGCATTGTTACGGATGGTGGGGTCGGCTCCTGCCGCGAGGAGGTTTCTGATGTGGTGAAGCTGGTGTGCTGCACAGGCGTAATGGAGCGGTGTGTCGCCTTGGAAATCGCGAGCGTTGATAGCAGAGTGTGAAGAGCGGAGGAGAACAAGTTGGAGGAGGGATACTGGTGCTGTTGGAGGTGGTGGGATGATTGGTGGTGGTTCGTTCCAACGTGTCTGAGGAGCGTCGCGGCGGTAGACGTGCGGAACTCCTGAGTGTGGAGGGAGTATGGAAAGAACATGGAGGAGTGTCAGTGATATACCCTTGTCGACTGTAAGGTCTTCTTCAGAAAGAGGTGCTGGTAGGCGGTCTAGGACCAGAAACAATAGATCGGCGACATATGGCATGTCGTAGAAGTTGTCTTGGTTGTACTGCAGAATCACCTCCCCCAAGATAGTGAGACTGTCGGTGAAGATCTGTGGACGATCGGGAGTACGTTCCAGATATCCTCCTTTACCTTGAGAGAGGAGAGAAAGTTGATCTGCGACGGGAATAAGAGGATCTGCTCCAATATCTAGGAGCTGTCTGACCATTGGCAGTTTTTGATTTCGGACTGCGAGGTGGAAGGCTGTGAGGCCGTCAATCTTTTCTCTAGCATTGACTTCGATGTCCCGCATAGAAATGCTTTTGAAGATGTCTTGATCAACTTGTGGATGGCGTGGAAGAAGCATGAGCAAATGTAAGCAAGTGAGTTGACGCCTTGTAGTCTTCGCCGTCGCGTCTGCCCCTCGAGCAAGCAGGTACTGCACCAGTTCCGTCCTTCCATACAGTGTAGCTGTATGCAGACTTGTAAGTCCTCTCCATCTACTCTCAACACTCCATTCCAGGTCCTCAAGAAGATAATTGACGATGTCGATGTGGTCATGGCGGATCGCTGACCACATCAGCACCTCTTCATATCCAGGCTGCAACTCCAAGCATAAATCAAGAGCTTCTCGAATGCTACTGAAGTCTCCAAATCCAAGTCGTAACCGTCTTTCAGGTCCATCATCTTCTGATACCAGGAGTCCCAGTGGCGTTTGTGAGAACTCAACCGGTAGCCCTGGAACTCGTGCTCGCGCATAGAACATTTCCAGAATGTCGAGATCAGTACACGGCGTCTCAAGAAGTAGGCACCCTTTTTGCAGGTCCTTATTCTCAGGTTGATCTTGCAAAGACGAATGAAAGTATTCGTACGCAAACCTCGCTCCTAAAGATAACAATACTCTGACGACCTGTGGCTTTCGATGAATGACTGCCCATCGAAGTGGTGTGATGGATCGACCTTTTAGGATGGGGATATCGGTCGGAGTTTGCAGTTTTAGGTTGTCTATGCTGCATTTATAGTTCACATCTGCTCCATTATTCACCAGTAGTCTGGCGAGTTGTTTCATTTTGCTGATGTTCTCGATGTTGACGAGGTAATGCAGTGCTGTGGGTGTGGTGCAGAACATGTCGTTGAATGCCCACAATGCCAATGGTCGGCAGTCTGCTCCACGATCAATGAGTACTTTCGCGATATCTGCGTGCCCTCTATTCATGGCACATAATAGCGGAGCGCGGATAGCAGGCAGTGCGCTTTGTGCATCTACATCGAATCCCGCATCGAGGAGAGCAACAGTTGCGTCCTTGTATCCGAACGTGGCAGCCAGGTGGAGCAGACTACCAAATGCAAAGTATGTGGTAGGTTCATATTGGCTCTCCCCTTCGTCAGTCATTCTGGCCATCACAAACAAGCTTGCTCTTTTGCTTCCTGATTCCTTTTCTGGGGCCTGTCGGGCATCCGCAGATTTGTCTTCTCCGAACTTTGCAATTTGGCTGCGAAGTCGATCCGAATCCCGGAGATCGAAATGGGGGAGAATGTCATCGGCGCAACTGATTGTCGCAGGAAACTGATAGTCTAGAGTATCTTGTCGTAATGCCAAACAATCCTGATGAATATCTGGAAATAAGCTACGCAGGCTGCGAAGTGCTAGCCTTGAGCCTGTGGAACCTGTTTCGTAAAGCCAGGTCCGCAAAGTCTCCGCTGGAGTATCAAGATCCACGCCATAAGCCGAAGCTATGGCATGGACAGTTGCTCTCGCTCTGAAGCACCCGAGTTCTGCTGACTTCGTAATCAACGCGATGCCTTGGGAGACGTCCTTGGGCACTCCCAGTGCCATGAAGGAGCATATTCCGAGCTCATATGTCCTGTCTGCTTCCTTAGACAGCTGCCTTTTCTTTTCAGCCTCTGCCTTCTTGTTCGTCTCTTTGTCAGGTGAGTCTTTCGAGACTTCGTCACCTGCTTCTGGAACATCGAGATCTTCGACGTTTTCGCTGCCCTTTGGTATCAAAAGACTCGAGTCGTCTGCTGCCTTCTTCAATTCAGATCTTTCCGTCTTCACGGCTGCGCTGCTTCCAGACGAGGTCTTGACTGTGCTAGAGCTGGATGACGATGACTCGTCTTCGGCGTTTGGCACGTATGGCGGGTAGTACACATGGAGGGTTTTCTCTAAATCGCGAAGGTACTCATACGGCTTATGAGCGTAGGTTCTCAGGTCAGATAAGATCTACAGGCCGCTTTCTGTCAACCGTTGTCCGCTAGTGAGCATGAGGGGTCAAGGGTGCACATACCTCGTCGCTAAGGTGGCGACTTCGCCATACATTCTCACGAGCTAATGCTTCTTCTTTGTACAGATGCTTGCAGGTGTTCAAGTCATGGATAATCTTGTTCAATGAGCATTCACATTTGTCGGAGACAGGAGAGGTCTATATGGGTGAGTTCCTACTCTCAAATCAAGAGACAGGTGTGCTGGGTGGGAAACGTTACCTCGAACCTCCATGCTGCTCTCCACCGTGGTCTTTTCGAATTTCTGGTAATGGTATCGACATCAAAATGCGCCCATCTGTTGTCTCTACTGACCATAACTGGGTTGTTGTGATCAACTCCATATCCTAGAGAATATGCCAACTCGCGTTTCTCCTCGGCGTGTGTGAAGCCGTGGAGTAGAACGGCAAACTTATGCCAGTAGTGGCCTTTATCAGAGCCGCTTCTACCAGAAAAGATCACTGGACTGTCAGAACTGGTCATGTATGATGGATCTGCTTCGATGGCAGCGAAGAAGATATTTGCGCGCCAAGAATTTGTTTCAACCACCCCGACTGTATCAACTAGATCAGCAATGTGGATCTGGTAGTCCTTGGGCAGAGGTATTTCTTGTTCATCATTCGTATCTCCCAAGCTACTATCTACAACTGGTTCTTTGGGAAGACCAGGTGTTCCATTTGGGTCAGCATCCTGGTTGCGGTAAGATATGACATGGTAGCGTTTCGGACTCGCTTCTTCGCCAGATCCATGCAGAGGACGCACAATGAGCTCAGGAACTCCATCGCGTTGAGGCCCCAAAGGGTTTCCCGCCGTAGAATGGGGCTCTTCGAAGCTCGTTCGGTCGCTATGGTCCAAGCTCTTCAAAGCGGTGTCATCTTGCGTATGCCGGTCGAATGTGAAGGAGATAGAGATAGGAACTTTACTATTCTGTTCTTCGAGTCCAATCTCGCCATTATTAAACCGCCATGTTTGCGGCCCACTCGATTGCAAAGTCTGAGAGATATGTTTTGATGCTCTCGATGTCGTAATTTTGTCCGGTTCCGGACGGATATCTGGCTTGGACTCTTTGCGTCCAAATCCATTCTTCCGACGCTCTCGCCGCTTCAGCCTTCCACGATTTGGCAATACAGAGGAGGTCTCTGGGCTTTTTGCACACATAATATCATCCGCAGTACCAGTTTCGTTGGTCTGTCGATCAAGTCAGCTCGGCATTGAGGTTTATGAGCAAGGATTGAATACCAATTTTCCTCCGGTTCGGAACCGCCTCAGCACCGCTCGTCTCTTTCGCCCTCTTGATTTGGGGTTATCTGACGATTTGACCTGGACATTAATTGCAGGAGGTGAGATATATGTTGCCACAATGCCAGTTCTTCTCCCAAAGAAATTACTCCCGTTCTTCCCCTCTGTCCATTTCTCCCGCCAATTTTCGAGGTAAAGCCGGCCCACAAGCTTAGGATGTAGCATTTCGCTCCATCCATTCATTCTCTGTTTCATACTCTGCTGAGACATCCCGACGTTCCAGTCAAATATCACAGCAAGCCTATCTTGCCACACATTTTGCTCTATCTCAACTGTGTATTGGACAACAGCTGGAATCCATTGGTCCGAGGCGCTTTCCATGTCCAGCGGGACAGCCAGTCCAAAGCGATCTCTGAAGATTTTCTCAACATCGGTCCGAGCCAACCCTTCATGATAATATCGGTTCAGGTAGGAAGCATTGCTGTAATCGCGCGTGTGAGTCTGAAAATTTGCTTTCAGGTCGACCACTGGTATCCTCACCGTGTCAACATGGAAGATGCTGAGTTTCACTTTTCTCTGCGCCTTTTTTGTCTGCCACGAAACGAATCCTGGAGAACTTAAGATACAGAAATCTCGCGAGATTGTCTTGAAAAGCTTGGGATCTTCCCGGTTTAAGGAAAGCTGTCGGGCCTGCTCCAGGAATGGATATGCGAAGAGGCGGTATCTCCTGTTACTGATGAAATCATCTAATAGCTTGAATTCTATGGGATGCTGCGTTTCGGGATACTCCTCCCAAACTAAAGGCATTGTTGATGCGAATGGCGACGGGCAAGGGCGGATAAAATATTCGCAGTGTTTGGGCGACGTGTCGCAAGTACTGTACTCTATATCTTGGAATGAGTACAAACCGCTCACTTCATTAAGCGAGGCGAATCCCACCCTTGTTTGTCAACGGTGGCTGACCTGCATGGCCCCCAATGTATGGTTGATGAAACTCTAGCCTCTTCCTAGCCGCTGGGTGTGTAATCGACCTGCTTCGATCAGTGTATCTGCAGTTTTCACCAGTTAATAGCAGGCTGCTGTTCGCGTGAAATACTGTAGAGTTATCGAAAGCTGGAATCTTGAATTCTTATGTCGAGACAGACGAGTTTTGACGCCCGCAGCCACTGTCAGACATTACGACGACAAACATGGAACCGGTATCTTTCGCGATCGGTGTTGCTTCTATTGCATCAATTTTCCAAACATGTGTTCATACCTATCGGACACTGGCCACTGCAATAAACATGGGGGACGATGCTGTCACGTTAGACATCCAGTTCCAAGTCGAGGAATTACGTCTGCGCATGTGGGGCCACGATTGGGGCCTACTGAAAGACGTAACGACTGAAACGAAAAAAACGAAGACGCTTGGTGGCTCTGATATCGAGGGCAGTGGTTCTGATAACGGTCATGGCTCATCACACATTCCCACAAGTGCATCAAAGAAGCGAGCCGATTTCTTGGACAACGTTGATCATGATTTCGAAATTCCTGGGCTGCAACAGGTAGCAATAGAAGTCCTGGGAAGAATTATCAAGTCATTAGAAGAGTGGAAATCTATAGCAGGAAAATATAGGGCAACGAAAGTTGATTCTGGGGACAGATCAAGATTAACCGATCAGCCATCGCGAGAGAGGCTTTCGAATGTGTCCAGCACACAAGCAAAGCAAGCAAAAGATATTTCGATCCGAACAAAGATCCTGGCAAAGGGCCGATGGGCACTCAACGACAAAAGGACCTTGGAAGAGATACTCGCCAACCTCACTGGCTTCAATGACAGCTTACAGAATCTGCTTCCTAGACGGGAAAGAGTGAGTTTGAATCGTGGACTTGCTGGGGAGCTGTTGAAATTATTGGAGGATGGTTTATTCGTCGGATCGAGTCTCCAGATTGATGAAAGACTTCTCGCTATGGCCGGCACGAGTGAGTCAAAGGCTGCTCGAATAGTTGGCCTGAAGCGCTTAAACAAGACCGAGACAGTAGAGATAACTGGAGATGGTGAGGGGATAAACGAGATCGATACGACAGCAACCCCATTCTCGAAGCCGTCTGTTTGGATCGAAGGGTCACCAGGCAGTATGCACATCTCGTTCGACCAGTTTCATGGGCTTACAGAACCAAAACTTACGAACATGGAGACGCACGAAGATACCGGTCGCTGGATAAAGGGGAAATATGTTCCTCTTCAAAGATCCAAAGCCATCTACTTTCCAGCGATCCATGTAGCCACGGCCAGCGACAAAACAAGCAATATTTCGACAGCAGAAAAACCTGGCCAGGTGACTTTGGTGGAGTGGCGCCCAACAGCGCATGAGTCGAGAGCCTCGGAGCTGACGGATCAAGAAATGAAAGACCGTCGGGATCACATCGCACGCTTGCTTTCTCGAACTTCCACGACTGACACAGACTTCCGCGTATTGAAGTGTTTAGGCTATACAACAGCTGCCGGCCATACAGAAGACGGCTCGACCCACGATCTGGTGGGTTACGTCTATCAGGTCAGTACTTTCTAGCCGTAAGATCGTAATCTCAGATGATCTACATGACTCGAACGGTCCTCAGACCTTTGAATTGTATCATTACTGAAGTGTCAACTAGTACCCAGAATTTGCTTCAGCAAAAAGCGAGCCGGTCAGTCTGAGAGAGCTTCTTGGGGAAGCTTACCTGGCGGACAATCCCAGGATCCCGTACCTGGAAATGAGATTCAAGCTTGCCCGAAGTTTAGCAGTCGCCCTATATCAACTTCAATGTGCTGGATGGGTTCATCGCAAGATATCGAGCTATAATGTGATTTTCTTCAGAAATCGAATAACGAATGAACTGAACCTGGATCAGCCATTCTTGGTTGGCTGGCAGTACTCTCGTCCTGATGACCAGCGACGAATTTTCCCCTCAGAGCAGGGCAGTGAAGGGATTGGTGATCTAGACATGTATGTAGGTGCTGAGGAGCACATGTGTCTTTTTTTGGTGTCTCAAGGCTTTCTAGAAATAAACCCTATCCTCGTTCCGAGACATACCTCACAGGGCAATTGCTAATGCTCCGTGAAACAGGTATGTGCACCGCATGAGATTAACCACAGGAGGTCATGGAAGGTTCCCGAGATTTCGTAAAAGTTTCGATATATATAGTCTCGGAATAGTTCTAATGGAGATTGCCTTCTGGGAGCCGATTGTTGCTCTCACGGACGAGGAAGAGAGAAAGACGATGGAAATGAGATGCCAGACCATCTCAAGTGGCAACAGAGCCAGCGTATGGTGGGAATCAATCCTGAAGACTGCGGAAGAAGAAATTGCTCCTGAGATGGGCATTGCGTATCGAGATGCGTTGCTGTTCTGCTTGAAGGGAGGCGAGGCGGCCTCCAAGGTTGATGCATCGCGACGCTCTGATAGAAGGGAGACGTCTGAGGAGAGGAGAGAGGAGTATTATGACGATAACGATTTTGAGGAAATTGGGATTGAGAAAGAATTCTATTGGAAGGTCTTGAAACCCCTAGAGCGGTTTGGAATGTAGGTAATAGGACAGGAGAGGTCGCAATATTGTTTACCTTGTGAATACATCCCAAGACCCTTAAGCTATCAAACATTATTTATTTGGCATAAGTTATGCATACTACCTTATTTGTGCACGCTAGTCCGCATAGCTCGGGCGGTCAGTCTAGTGCGGCAGTTCGATAACTGCGATCAAATTATTTTCGGATAAAGCTCTGCGGCCATCACAAGCTCTCCAGAATTCTGTTTTCAACACCACAATACCGCCACAATGGTTGCGAAAACGAAAAGCAAGCTGAAGATGGCTTTGGCCGCAGATAAGGGAGTGGATTTCGGCAAGCAGCATTTGAAGAAGAAGCAGAAGCTTGCGAACAAACTGAACAAGGAGAAGTCCTCCAAGAAAGGCGGGGAGAAGCCAACAGAGGAAGATTGGGAGGATGTTGAGGAAGAAAAGGAGAATGAGGATGCCGAATTGAGCGAAGAGGAAAGTGGGAGCGATGAGGAGGTGGAGGAACCTATGAAGGCAAGTCTCGCGAATGCGCCTTGAAGGATAGCTTCTAACCACTGCATAGATTGACTTTGCTGGTATCGATGAAAGCGACAGTGACTCTTCTGCGGGCGAGAATGATCAGAACAATGACGATTCGGACGAGGAGGATGACGAGGATATTCCAATGTCAGATCTCGAGGACCTGGAAGACGAAGAGAAAGAAGACCTTATCCCCCACCAACGCCTCACAATCAACAACACAGTCGCCCTTACAGCAGCCTTGAAACGAATTGCTTTACCAATTTCAAAACTTACTTTCTCGGAACATCAATCTGTCACGACTTCGGCGCCCGTTGAGATTGCAGATGTGTCGGATGATCTAAATCGCGAACTTGCATTTTATGCGCAATCTCTATCTGCAGTACAAGAAGCACGCAAGCAATTGAAAGCAGAAGGTGTACCGTTCACAAGACCTACGGATTACTTCGCCGAGATGGTCAAGGCAGATGAACACATGGCAAAGATCAAGGCGAAATTAATCGACGAGGCAGCCGGAAAGAAAGCCAGCGCCGAGGCAAGGAAGCAGAGAGACCTGAAGAAGTTTGGAAAGCAGGTACAGGTGGCGAAGCTGCAAGAGCGCGATAAAGAGCGAAAGCAGACTTTGGATAATATCAAGACTCTCAAGAGAAGTAAGTTTTCCCAACAATTGCTGCGGACGGTGGCACTAATGATTCAACAGAGCGTCAAGGCGCAGATACAGATGCTACGAACGAGGCCGAGATGTTCGATGTTGGTGTTGAGGAGGAACTTGGCAAGACGTCAAGGAAAGATCGACAAGGACCTAACAAGCGCGCGAAGAAGGACGAGAAATACGGCCACGGCGGCAAGAAGCGATTCAAGAAGAGTGGTGATGCACAGAGTACTGGTGACTTGAGAGGGTTCTCGAGTAAGAAGATGAAGGGTGTCGTCAAGCAGAGGCCTGGAAAGGCCAGGAGAGCTGGAAAGCGATAAGTTCGTAATCCTTTGAATTCGGGGAACAAAAAAGGAAGGATAATGTGGCGTTCCGGTTGTCTTTGGATCGGCCATAGTCATTGGCCTTGTGCAGTTTCCGGCCGGTGTAGATATACCATACACTTTTATGTCTATATTCGACGTCTCGGTTGGTGGGTGTGAAATAGATGTTTACAGCAAGCTGCTTCCTGATTCTTATTCACGCTCTGATGTTTTCTCTTCATGTAGCTCTCACTGGGTGAGGTCGACCCTGTCTTCTGGTTCAATCACTGCAAGTGCGGGCGGTCTGGCTTTTAATTGAATCGTTTTCATCTCCTACAAATGCTCGCAAACTTTCCGGAAGTATGTTTTATCTCATGCTACCTGATTTGAGGAGCTCCTTCACCTTGCTTGTTAAAGAATCCAGGCATGCAACCATTTCAAAAGCAGTCTGGCTTGGGAACGACCGTGTTTAAGCACCAAAGCGCGGTCTAATTATATATGTACAAGTGTATCTCTTCCTCAACATTTGCATTCATTATCTTGGCATTGTTTCGCTCACAAAAGAGTATCATACGTGTAGCAGAAAGTGTTACCATGGAAATTCAAAGCCTCCTTGAGCGTGATCGCCGGGGCAATAGGCGACAAGTTGATCTCAAAGTCCAGAGTAACATTCTGTCCACTATAGTCGAACGGGATAATCGGACCACCAACCTCATTCAAGCGCTGCTCAAGGTTGATATTCTGCCACTCAGTGAGGATACGATCGAGGTTGCCGTGGTGCAGGTAGAACAATGGGTCTCCGGGAGAGTTGTATGCATCTCCGATCGTGCCTAAGACACCACCAACGCCGAAGTGGCCACTTCCATGGATGTTCGGGATTGAGAAGACGGGCTCGTTCTCGATCTGCTTGGCGAACGCGGTATAGTCTGGTTGAGCCATCACGACATCGACATTGGCTTGGGCGGCGAAGGTGTTCATGATTGTGGGAATGAAGTCTCGCGTCAAGCACTTAGCAGGACCGGGATAGTTGACTTGGAAGGCTGGGTATGCGAAGGGACCGTCAGTCACGCATCCGCCGCCAGTTCTGCCAGTGAGACCGAATGGGTTCTGCTCGGGAGTGGTTTCCGCGATGTAAGGTCCATTGCCCCCGAATCCAACGGTGGGACTGAAGATGTCGGTTTCGAAGATGGCGGTGCTGTTTGAGTTGACGGCATCTGCGTCGCGAGCCCAATCCCAGTATCTACTAGAGTCAGCTCAGGCTCTTGACTTGAGCGATTCAGTAATATACTTACGGTTGACCACCTGTGTATCCACACTCATCTCTCAAGGCAGCTTCGTAAGCAGCAGTGATGTATCTGTGCCAGAGAATGAAGTGTCCGACCCAATCTGTAAAGCCACGTTAGGGCTCTGTCATCGGTACTGGGAATAGGGATATCAACTTACGAATGTTTGGAGTTTGGTTGTTGTGGATCTGAAGGTCTGTTAAAAACACGTCGCCGAGGGAATGTTTGATGCTTAGACTGACTGCATGGAAATCATCATATCTATTCACGGTTCCCGAGATACCAGAAATGGCATCCTTCTTGGTCAAACAGAGAACGGCATCGATGTATGCATCTTTCTCGGCTGTGGACATGCTTCTCCATTCCTTGCGGACGGGTGGGTTCGAACAAGAAGACGCTGTCGCCGAAGCCGTCGCGCTGCTGGTGGTAGTCACGGAGGCCGACGCGGTGGTGATTGACGTGACGGTACCAATTGGAACTGCAGTCTTGGGGTAGAGACATGAGCATGCTGATGAGATTCTCGAGGTAAGACCGCCGCAGTTGTTGGCGAAGATTGGAATTGGGGCAGTGGCAGGACCAAGGGTGTATGTTGGACAGAACTCAGAGGCTTGGGATGAGCTCCCTTGAAGTTGTCTGTAGCAGTTATCTTGGTTGCAGACCAGAGGTGCTGTTGTCGTTGCTGGAGGGGTCGTGGCAGTTGCGGTGATTGGAGCTGGTGTGGTTGGCACAAGACAAGCACACGCTGAGGAGACTCTTGATGGTAGACCCTGGCACATCGACACAAAAGTAGGGAGAGCTGCGGTAGCTGAGGAAGCAGCAGTGAAAGTTGGGCAGAATGTCGAAGCTTGGCCCAGGTTCTGCTCCATTTGTCGGTAGCAGTTATCCTGATTACAGCTCTCCTGTCTCTTGTCCGCCGCCGGTGCGCATGAGCCTAAGCTTGCTACCGAGGCCAAAGAGAGCGCAAGGAGGGTGACGAGCTTCATCTTGGCTGTTGAAGGATTAAAAAAACGGAAATGACAGTGGTTGGTGATCACTCCGGTTTCCACGTGGCGATGGCTAGGTTTATATGCCCCTTGAAATACAACTCACTGCAGGAGTGGGATTCGTCAGACATGTGGCTGTAAGCTCAATAGTTCGAAGTGTGGATTGATATGGAAGTGATATCCGGCACGAGGGTCAATACTCATGCTGGCCGAGGTCGACATGATACGGAGGTACTTGCAGGTTTCTAGGACCCATGTTTACTTCCAGCTGCAAATCTCGGACTACTTCGCACTTGAGTTCCAGATATTTTTTTCGAGCAGACCAGAGTCTTCAAGTTTCTCTTCACTCACCCGTATGAATTCTTTGTTGGCATGTTCGCCATTTGCACTGATTTTTAATTCTTCTTGCTCTCATGTTTCTTTCTCCGTGTCATTTGTCGTTATTCATCCGATGCCCTAATCTTCGGGCCATCTTCCGGCGGGCGATATTTTCCTCGGACTTCACACCCCACCGTTGCAGTGAGCATCAATATAAAAAGTAATTTTTAAGTCCAAAGAATCCTTGCCGTCTACGAATATGTGGAGCCGAACGCCGCAATACCCCAGCATTGTAGTTGGGATAATTCCTTGGCTACATGTGCCAAGGTATTCGTCGCCTCCCCTTTCTGTTTCAACCCCATATCTCTCAACTCAACTCGTTCGCTTGGAACGTCGTCTAGCTTCCGTCTCAAGGATCCCGTCATTTTCGTGGACCTGTCAGATGTTTTTATAAGGCTGGTTCCGCATGTGGCCTGTTGCAGAAGTTGCGGTACTCTCGCCTCACTTCTTCCCGTGTTTTTGTTCTATCTCCTTCGCAATTTGCAATATATGCAGAGCTCCACTGGCATTTTCTTGAATAGTGCTAGACCTATTTGAATGAAGTTTCCTGTGAGCTAGAACACATTTGTTCGGATGAGGCGTTCGCCTGCGTTCAGGAAGTAGGAGGAGTTACGCAACGAGTCCTCGCCCAAGTCTCACGGATGCAGCTTTCCGCAATGTGCGAGAAGCGAGTAGACCTCGCGAAACACTGTTTAGGTTGTACATGGAGCCTGGGATGACCTGTATTTGTACTGTAATTCCCATGGGAAGTACGGAATTCCTTTAATCTTTGGCAATTGACAATTGTTGATAGCTTGGCTGCTGTGCCAGCATTACGCGAGACCCCAAGGTGGGTATGGCAGCGCCTCATCGGGGAAATCGAGGTGCCATGGCTTTCGTATTGCAGTGAACTGGTATCAAGGGCACCGGCCGTATGGTCCTGCTCAACTTGGAAGGTCTCATTCCACGTTTTGGACTGATAGCTTTGTTCCGATTCGGTGCAGACGACGGCACACATTCCAGCAATCGGACTTCACACTCGTCCGATAGGGTAGCCATGTCGCCATACCCATGTCCCCGATCCAGGAACCGTTTTTTAATCCTAGCTGCCAAGACTCTTTCTTCTTGGGATGCAGAATCCGCTGATGGCAGAGTCCCAGGGATGTGAGAGAACTGTCAAGTGTCAGTCAGATCCCTTTGTAGTTTCGACACTTAGGGATTATTCAGATGTGATGGTTCAGATGCAGCAGCTGTTCCATATATCTCTGATTCCCTCGCAAGTTGGGCTGTGCTAGCTGTTGCCACTTTTTGTTCCACTTTGCCTTGCCATGGGGTCACTGATCACAACAGACAATGGCAGTCGCCAGATTACGTTTCTGGTGGTGATGAGCGTCTTTCTCTTCATCTCCTACGTAACGGTCGCATTAAGGTGACGAAATTATGCTTATAATAAACATAGCTGCTAATGCGAAGCAGACTCTATTGCCGCCACTTCTATCTCAAAATCGTTGGAGTCGATGACTGGATTATGCTTGGAGCGTTGTGCGCCACCACTGGACTGGCCATCATGAATGGTTTCCACGTTTCCCTTGGAACTGGAAGGCATCTTGACGATTTACCTTTACTAGAGATCTTGATCCCCACGCTCAAGCATTGTAAGTACCGATGATGACTTTGACAAGCTTCTTCTAGAACCTTTTTGAACCCTTGATGAGCCCTTCAAATCAATGTTAACGATCTTACAACTTCCAGGGTATGCTTACCAGATCGTTTGTACGTAGATCCAACCCATATTAGAACATTCTGTGGTAGAAGGGCATTAGCTGATTAGTTGCAGATCCTTTCGTGCTCTATCTTGTCAAGTTGAGCATCCTCGCTCTCTACTATCGCATTTTAACGCAGAAGAACTTTCGTCTATGGGTATGGATCGTGACGGGCGTGATTACCACGCAAACTATCGTTGTGATGTTTGTCCAGGTACGTTTTAAAATAGCAGGTGCGCTCGATAAATTATTTCAGCTGTTGATGTTGCAACAGGCCTTCGAGTGCAGATCTCATCCCCAGAATGCGTGGTCTCCAACGTTCCCACAGGGCTGCAACGATGTGGCAGCCTCATATTACTCGATGTCGACGGTATGGAGTCTTTTCCGCCTACCTTGGTCAAAGATCTCGGATCTATAATCAGACACATGTGTTGGGATTGTTGTCTTAGGATCCGAGATCTGATTCTCGGAATTTGACTCTTTCATCGCTAATATCCTTGTAGATCAATGTTGTGACCGATGTGATCATTCTCATCATGCCTCTGCCGACCTTGGCAAAACTGCATATCAATGCGCGAAGAAAACGTAAGTCTAGGCCTTTGCGGTGCAAGGAAACGGCTGAACATATCATAGTGGCCCTGGTTGGCATCTTCTCGACTGGCGGGGTTGCGATTCTTGCCTCATGTTTACGATTTTACGCCCTCCACGTTTACGCTGTCACGAAAGATCCTTCATACGATGCGATTTCTGAGTGTCCAACCTAATTTATAGTTTCCGAGCTAAGTGAACTAGATATCCTCCTCTGGTCCCAGATTGAAGTCAACCTCGCCATTATTTCAGCATCCGCCCCCGCTCTACGACCACTATTCAGGAAGACTTTCGCAGGGTCGTCGGATCGGTCTAAGTACGCACAAGGATATGGATACGGACAACGCAGTCAACTTGGAGATACACGAGGAGCAGTCGAGTTACGATCTTATACTGGGAAGAACGAGACGATGGTCAAGACGGCTATGGATGATAACAGCAGCCAGGAGCATATTCTTGAAGATGGACAAGATCGCAATGGTATCCGGAAGACAGTTGAGACGAGGGTTTTCCGAGAAGATCAAGATCAAGCATTATAGTCTGCGAAATATTGAATTTCGTATTTTGCAGCCGCAAGTGGGTGTCAGAGATTCGGTATCTTGCCAAGGCCTCAAAAGTTGTGAGGAAACTCACTCTTGTATTGGTGGGAGCATGGAATCACCATCAGACTTTTCAGGTGCAAGTTAAATAGAACCGATCGAAAATGGAACCAGATATTATAGAAACTCGTTAATCGCTCTGTCTGCTGTAGCTATTTCTACCTCATAGAGTAGTCTTTCAAAAAGAAAAATCGGGAACATCTATTTTCCTACATTCTCAAAGCAAGGTCTATCTTCATGCTTTTGTGCTACCTTGGCGGTCTGCTCTACGTGTGGCGAATAAAATGGTGGTAAGGAGATCAGTAACTATTGCTCCGCTATGAAGGAGGAAGGTACGATGCTCGCAAGTACAGAACACAGCGAGATTCTCATCGATCATCGATAATAATTCTGAATAATGTCGCAGTCGTACGACCCGCCGTTTTGTTTTGGCTCTCTCCCACTTATTGCTGGAAGCGAGAATCCACAAGCTCCACTAAACAAGGCAATCTTCTCCAAATGACTCGACGAGAAAGAAGTTCCCTAGATATCATTGAAAGCACAGCTCACACGTTGTGAAACGCTCAAGCTCAATTAAATGACCTTCGTCCCTACTCGGATTTTATCCTGCGTTTGTGTCACCAAATCTGCTGGGGCTCGTCCGTCCGAGAACCGACCTCGATACAACGGCGACAAGTATACGGCAGCTCTTCACGCTCCAATTGTGACTGATCGGAATCAATAGCGGGTCATTCGAATTATTGGCTTGTAATGCAGTTTACTTGTTATGTACATAATTAATCTTGGATCGCATAATGTTTGCGAATTGCTACTCATTTACCCCACCGTCAATAGCACTTAAGAGTCATGGACACTACCAACATAAAACAAAACAGTCAGACTTACCTACAGGAACTGTCATCTATATCTTCTCCATTTCTCATTCCTAGATTTGATCGAACCTGATTTCTTCGCGAGTCTTCTTCTTCATCGGGGCGATAGAGATTCGAAAGCTCATGCCTCTCTCCATCAGCCCTATGTATCATCGACCAGATACTATCATAAGGCCTAGCTTCATCTTCCTGATCTTCAGTCATAGCTCCAGGAAGCATCAAGCTCTGGAACAGCTCTGCCGTGCCTTCTTCTTCAGCTTCCCGACTCTCGTCTGTCTGATTCGGGGCGGCTGCAACGTGAGCGTTAGTATCCCAAGTGAAGACAGGAAGAGCTTCCCATTTGTCCTTACCTGGAACAGGAAAAAGTCGATTGCGATAGTAATCTGCCGATTCCTTCAAACCTAAGTATTCCAAGATGTCTACGATAGTGAGCGTGCTTTCGGCAGGGATTGGGCCAAACTGGGCTTGATTCTTCTCATTAGCCATTTTGTCTTTGCCAGCTTTTTCCCACTTCTCGCTCTGAGCTAGTTTCAGTAAGCCCCTGAACGATTCTGGACTGATATTCTCCAAGGCTTGCACCAGTCCGGCAAGGAATTTGACCCACTGAGTTATCCTCTTCCCGTCAAGCGTGCCTTCATGCTGCCGACACTCGATGGTAGGCTTGTGGAACCTATGCGGCTCCCTCACCCAGCACAAATCATTACCTGAATTGAAAGCCGTGAACTTACCTTTCACACAGCAGAACGCCTTATTCAGCAAGCTCTCGAGATCTTGGCATTTGTAGAACTCGACTATTCCTGCGAGGATCGAAGGAGGAACACCCCACTTCTCGGTGTACTCGGAGGCCATGGCAGATTGTTCACGCATGCCGCCACAGTACTTACTTTGTTGTCTGTGTGCCGGATGGAGAGTGTTCATCTGTGGTTCGAATGCCCAGAGGAAGATGTAGAGCCTCTGCATGGTGTGGAAGTCGAGTGGAACCTTTCCTGCGGAAATGTGAACGTGCACGCTTGTGGACCAATTCGTATTAGTGATGTAAGTGGTTTCTACCAATGTACATACCATTTGTATCAGATCCATTGAATCAGGCGAGAATGGCAGAGCTGGGGAGGTGATTTCCATGGGTAGCCAGCGGTACGGTGTCCCTTCAGGGGCCTTCAGAGTCTCGTCGTAAAAGACTTCCCAACTTGAGGGAGGGTCAACGGCCGAATAGACTTCTGCGGGACATCCAATAGAGATCAAAGAATCTCGGATAGTATACAGCATACAAATCTTCTTCGCGTAGAAATTGAGATCCTTCTCGGGTCTCTCAGGGATAGGTTCGGTTCCATTCAGGCCGTAGAAAGATCTTGTATGGCGAATTACGTCTTCTGTCAGTGGTAAATCTACAGCTCTCGTCTCGGTAGGGTCTGGTGCCACTTCATGACTGTGGAGGAATGCGAGGTTGAATTCGAATTCGACACCGAAATAAATGGGGGAAGCCATTTGGCTTTCAAATGTCTGACGAACTCGTTTGGTGACCACAGCTGACAATCAGAGTTGACTAATTGCCAATCTCTCAACTGATCATCAAGAAGGATTCTCGTATCATTGACTCTCCACAAAGCATGATAAGGACAGATATCCCGCGCTAATTCGCTTCCGAGACGGCACCGAAAGCTGTCATCTTCTGGCTTGAGGACAAAGGCAACACAATCTGGCTCAAGAACAAGATGAACTTCCCTTTCAATATCGAGTACCTGATCAATCTCTCAGACAATCAACATTTTAGCAGGACAACAAACCCCATATCCATCATAGGATTTCGACCTAAACCGTGAAAGTGCCCGATACGTTCTGATTCGAAAGGAACAGTCTAGATGGAGCAGCATAAGGTTTTCGTTGTCACTTTTATCTAAAGGTCAGGCTTTCGAGGCCCCTTCACCAGGCCTCCAAACTGGTAGAATTGAAGATGCAATCCGGTAGAGGTTCTAGCATGATGTGAGAAGTCCCGAACAAACAAATATCAGTCGATATTTAATCAGCAGCCAAACACAGGTCCAAGGCAATTTAAAAACATTAGATGCTAGGTTTCGCTACGTGACAATATCTAGAATTATTCCATTGCAGGATCTGTATCATCCATAGCCGGGCGCGGAAGCAGCCTCCAGCATACCAAAGACAACAACAGCATCACCATGACTATTGGCAGCAACATCTGGATACCATATGCATTGGCAACTACGCCGACCAAGAATGGGAATACGCAACCGCCCGCACTCCCTAAGGCGCATGCGAAGCCGACAGCGGCGACGCGCAGACTCCGATCGATCAGCTTTGTTTGCATGATGACTGCCTCAGGGAATAATGGGCCGAGGGAGAAACCAAGCAGGGGCACCATGACAGCGGAGGTAGCGAGGTCGGATCGGAGGGTGAAGACAAGGTGGGAGAGGATGGCGATAATCAAGCATGTGGTGATGACACTCTTGCTATTGCCAATGACAGGAATTAGGAATCCTACGACGATGCGACCGAAGGTCAAGCCGGCCCAGAAAGCGAAGGTCAGCATACTACCGACGAACGGTGTCTGACCACGATGGTCGATGGTGAGAGTCATGATCCAATCGGCAAGCGAGATCTCCATGCCGGCATAGAGGAAGATGAACATGCTGATTATCCAGGTCGAGGAGTTTCGTAGCGCCTTTACGACAGGGCTGCTCCATATCTTATTAGGTAAGCTGTCCTTGGGGATGGCCTGGTCGTGCAATATCTCTGGCTCTGAGTGATTTCCATGTTGTAGACGGTACTGTTCACTCGTCTGAGAGTAGAAGGCCGCCGTGGAGGAGACTAATTCAATGAGGGAAGCGAGTGCCATCAGCAAATAGAAACCGTACCATTGCCAGCCCAGCTTGGTGATAACGGCGTTTGCAATGACAGGCGCCATCGCTGCGCCCAAACCATAGAAACTGTGCAAGGAGCCCATGATACCACTGCTATCGGGCATGGAACCGATCCAGACATTCCACCCGGCGTCCACAAGTCCGCTCCCCAGGCCTGCGAGAACAAAGACGAAGATGAGGACCTGGTATGGGGGGTGCATCGCCAAGGCCAAAAATGCGATGACGTGTAGGCCAGGGCCGAGAATGGCAATTCCACGCTGGCCATAGCGGATGTGTATGGTGTTGTTGGCGAGGGCCGCCAGGGCATACCCTACGACGGGAGAGAGGAGGAGAATGGAGACGGTGAGGTAGTTGGCGTGGTAGTATATGCGAAGCTGTATATGAACCCATTCGGTCAGCGTCTGTGCTCTCATGCATGCCTAGAGGCCTTGAGTGGACTGTAGATATACTGCACGTACATAATGGATCATAACCTAGAGGTGAGGCAGGAACAGTCAGCGAGTTTGATAAAACATGAAGACAAAAATGTTTCGGAATCTTCTCACCCCGTATGCCCCATCTGTAGCGCCTACGATGAAGAAGCCGTAGAATGTCGCTGCAATCCGCAATTTGTTGGCACTTGCAGACTCATTTATCAAATCATGACCCGAGACCAGATTCTGGGTGGCATCATCCGTCACACACGATGTAACATCATCCATGGACCGGATACTCGAGCTTTCGCTTCCGCCATGCAGCAGGGGCGTCACCTCGGTTGCAGGCATCTTGGGACTTTCAGATGCTGGAACTTCCACTGGATGATGCAGCTGAGATTTAGAGTAACCCAGAGATTTAACTGTCTAGAGATGCGACATCAGGTTCGAGTACCAGAGTACTATGTTCGTTCTTTATATATCTGTGAAAAGAACAGAAGTAGAACGGAGAGAAATTTTTGTAGCGTGGGTTTGGATCTTCCGGGAACGTAAAATTTAGAAGAAAGCAAAATCACCTTCGTGATACTCTGTGAGATGTCTCGTTGTTCGAAACTTGCTTTGGCTCGGGATTCTCGGAAGGTACCGTGAGCACACAGCTGTGTCTTGGGCGCTAATGAGCTGTCATGGATGAGGTTATGATTTTCATTCTCATGCCCTTTAACGAGACGAAACTGGTTGCCATAAGCCTGCTTGGCGCTAGGTATGGATACGCTCAAGACGATCACCCGAGCAGATCTCTTGTGGTGGCGTTCGCCAATCTCAGACTTGCGTATTTCTTCTTGGTATATCTCCCATTAGCGCATGTCGACCCCCGTGAGACATCAGAAGAACCTTTTCAGCTGTTTTCACCGCCATCTGTAAAGGTGGCGCTACAGTATGTTAGAGCCACCCTTTTTTAACCTATCTCACAAAAGATAATCCTAGCCAAATATATTGTGCATGCATTCTTGCAGAGAACATTGTCTACCACTTCGAGCAGAGCGGCTTCCAAGAATGAAACATGTGACATGTGCGTTGTTCGGTTTCGTTGGTAGTTCTTTTCTGAATGTCGTAAAGTCATTCTCTTAAGAAGTGGTTCAGCTTCAGCGAGTCCATCGCAGGCTAACGCAATTTTTGAAAGAACACTGAGTTGACATGTGATAATTAGATTCTATATTTATTTAATCTAACTTTTCAATCATAAACAGAACAACCGCAAAATCCCACGCAAGAGCTCACTTATAGATGCTTACTAGACCCGAGTACACACATGTACACAAAAATTTATCAAGTGATACCAACTAATCTTAGTGTGATTTCGCCATTTTTTTTTATCGAGACATTTTTCCAAACCGCACAGTCAGCTGGTCAAGATTTTTTTGAATCTAATCACCTTACGAAGGAACCTCATATTGTAAAAAGCAATATCATGTTTCTAACCAGATATATCTGTGTATGCGATCTTTCTTACGAGGTTATAAACAGCGGCATTCACACAACCCTGTTTATATCTTTCGCCAAAAGTTACATTCGATGTCGCTCGTGAAGACGAATCATTCCCCAACCTCCATCGATCGTTGCACGTCAACTCGTCACGAATATGCACCCGGACTGAAATTGAACTAGCTCAGAGCATACAGGTGTGCAGCGGTGAGACCTGATTGAGCAAATAAGAAGATACCTAGAACCGCCACATTGGTTACCAATCTTATCTCATACCAGTAGAAGGAGACAACACCACTATCTTATTTCGAAGAGATAGAAAAACATCGGAAGTCATATCCATTCTTCGTTAGTGCGTCCAGGCTTGGATGGTAGTTAAGTTACTTCCCAAGCAAGCAAGCGTGTACACTACAGATGGATTAGTATGAAGTGATGAAAGGAGGCCTGGCAGTTCGGAGTATTTAAAGGGGAAGATGCTCCTTCTCATGATCACCTCCTCTCCTCCTCGTCACAGCTTACAGGAAATCAGAAAGACATCTATCCCTTCTCTATTCACCCCAAATCTTGAACTTTCTTGTCACGATGGGCTCCATCGCCATTAGTGAACCGGCCTTGTTCTACCAAAGCGCCTACACGACCAAGCACCCGACCGTGGTTTCTGCATCTGGTCTATACTTGACACTTGAAAGTGGCCAAAAAGTCCTTGATGCGACGTCTGGTGCCGCCGTGTCGGGTATCGGCCACGGCAACAAGCGTGTGAAGGAGGCTATCATTGCGCAGCTAGATAAAGTTGAATATGCACATCCCGGATACTTCCAAAACACCCCTTCCAATGAGCTTGCAGATTTCCTTGTCCAAACTACTCAAGGGGAGCTATCCAGAGCATGTCTCCTCGGGTCAGGTGCGTTTGAACCGACTACTCTCCTACCTCAGAGACCGAACATTGGGTGCTGAATGTCAGATATAGGTTCCGAGGCTATGGAAGCAGCCATGAAGCTTGCTCGGCAGTATCATCTCGAGCGTTCCCCAAATTCGCCTCGACTCAACTTCATCGCGAGAAAAGGCTCCTGGCATGGATGCACGCTTGGTACGCTTTCTCTGGGCGACTTCAAAGCTAGGAAAGAGCTCTTCAGCTCCATGCTGCACAACAATGTGACACATGTCTCGCCATGTCACCCTTACCGTGACCTGCGCGATAATGAGACCACTGAGGAGTATGTGGCACGCCTCGCACAGGAATTGGAAGATGAGTTCCAGAGACTAGGCCCCCATACTGTGTGTGCATTTGCCGTGGAACCAATGGTTGGCACCGTGAGTTCTCCTTATTTTATGATAATGCATCATTGACTTTTTTCCCCCAGGCACTCGGCTGCGTCGTCGCCCTGCCCGGCTACCTGCAGGCCATGAAAGACGTCTGCCACCGTCACGGTGCGCTAATCATCTTCGACGAAGTCATGTGCGGAATGGGCCGTACGGGTTCTCTGTACGCCTGGCAACATGATGGCATCGTCCCTGATATCCTTGCCGTGGGTAAGGGGCTGGCAGCTGGGTATGGTACCATCTCAGCGCTTCTGCTTCATCAAAGGGTTATCGAGGGCTTGCGCGCCGGTAGTGCTACGTTCGAGCATGGCCAGACATACCAATGCCACCCGATTGATGCCGTGGCTGCTCTGGAGGTACAGCGCATTATAAAAGAGCAAGGTCTGGTGCAGAACGCATACAGCATGGGCAAGTTGTTCGGGGAGCTACTGAAGAAAAGATTCGAGGACCACCCTAACGTCGGCGATGTCAGAGGTACGTGATTGTCCATCGAAACAAAGAACCCTGACCTTCGCTCACTTACCAATCCCTGCCGCGGCTTCCATCTATTGGAACTCAGCGAATTACTAACTTTGTTTTTCCAGGCCGCGGCCTTTTCTGGTCCATCGAGTTTGTCGCTGACAAAGCGACCAAGACCCCTTTCGACCCTAAGCTCAATCTCGCGCGTCGCTTCCGTATGCGGGGCCTCGAGCCAGGTTACGACGTTTGTCTCTTCTCAGCACAGGGCTGCGCTGACGGCAAGAGAGGCGACCACTTCCTCCTCGCGCCACCGTACACAATTACTAGCACGGATGCGGAAGAGATCGTGTTTCGTGCGGGGAAGGCAGTGGATAGTGTGTTTGCTGAGTTGAAGAATATTCTCTAGAAAGTGGCTCGTTAGCATAGTACCAGATAGACTCGAACAGGATAGAGAATGTTTACTTTTTTTGTTTTGCCTAAGCCTCGCTTACTGACTGGGCAAGATCTCGAGTTGCATGCCGGGCTGAGCGTGTTTAGCTTCCGGGTTCCTATTTTGCGGCCCGCACGGGAGGCGGGAAGAATGTACAGGGGTTCGTCTGAACGACATACGAGCGTACAGGGTACCGTAAGCACGGCATTTCACTTCGTGTCGACATGCTCAGGTAGAATTGGGGCTAGTCGGTTTGATGATATTGTAGCTAGGGAGATGAGGATATTGAAATTGTTTCAATAACATCCAATTGCACACACTTACATCCTAGAGGCCATGTCTTGCTAGCAATATCCATGATGTGTTCTTTTTGCGTATATCTGTCCTCCGTAGTCTGACTCCAGAGTAGTGACCTGTTCTACAAGCAGTGTGACAAGAGAGATTTGAGTCACCGCTATTGCATTTCAGACACGTCTGGGATGCTGCATAGATGCAGTTCCATGCCAGCTCCTTATTGTGGTGCCGATCAGCGAGGAATCGGGCAAGTTCGGGTGGATGTATGTTGTGTTGCCAATTACTTTCGGGTTTGGACTGACATCGAGCCGACTAGAACATACTAATGCAGTTGATGTAGGATTCGCATTGTGCCTGGTGTTAGTTTTGTGATATGAACTTCAGACAGTGTTTCCACATGAACAACCATTGAAGCCCGCTATGATTCTCAGTACGCACAACGCTCGTTTTCATCACATGAGCGAAATGAGCTGTTGGCACTCTCTCATTTCCGAACAGCTTTACGGTCTCATAATCTACAGCCCTTCAAACGATTTTTGAATCGCCTCCAGACACCCCATAAAATCTCTCCAATGCTCTATCACCGCTACGCATCCAGCGCTCAGAAGCAATTTCCCCATTTCCTCCCGCTCATTGCCCGCTTTGTAACACCCTGTATACCCAACGACCAGAATACCTGCCTTGTGCGCGGCTAGTACTCCAGACCGACTATCCTCTACCGCAACGCATTCTTGCGGCACTCGACCCAATGCTCGCACCGCATGAACATAAATTGCAGGATCCGGCTTCGACACCGGTGTTGCTAGCGAGCACGACGCACTGAACACGTTCTCGCTGTCAAAAAACTCACTCTGACCGGCCTTTTTTAACGAGATTCGTATGCGGCGCAATGCAGACCCCGAGACGACCGCGAGGTGAAATTCTTGAGCCCTCACCAGTTTCACAAGCACATCGTTCACACCGTCGCAAGAGGTGAGCTTCTGTTTCAGCTTGGCTATAACACGGTCGTCTTCCATATTGGCGTAGCGCTGCAGCTCGGCGGCTGAGAGGGAGTTTTCAAAGTCGTACTTTGCGGCGAGGGAATTCATCTGTGCAGTGTTAGTCATATTCTGTTTGATGATCTGTTCTTATTTGTTTTCATTTGCTTTTTCTGCTAACCCATTCACCCTGCAGCATTGTGATCACCGTCCGCTTGATTGTTACTTACCATATCCTGGAAACTCTGACCCACGAACTCCCCTTGGAGCTCCGGACCAGTGAAGCGCCGGGGGACGTTTTGGAGGGCGAGTATCTCATTTGTGAGATCAGCGCAGGCTTCAAAAGCGAGTGTCTCTGAGAGCACGAGCGTATTATCGCAGTCGAAGAGAATAGTTGTAATTTTCTTCGCGTCTTCGTTAGCAATCATCTCGTTATTTTCAGGAGAATGGAGGATAGAGGAGAAGCAGAACTGCATACCTTCGTCATTTTTGTATATGAAATGGTTTGAAGTTGATCAAAAGAGGCGTTTTTCTTTCTCGTCTGGGAGAGAGAGGATAGAGAGAATAGGAAAGAACTCAAGGCTAACATTCATTCAAGTAAGACTGCAGCCAGTGCTTCGCGCCACTAATGCCTGCGGCAGGGAATTGATTTAGCACGATTCACAGGCAACGGTAGGCACTTCAAGCCACCAAACCGCCAGCTCATGCATAAATTAGTATTTCATCAACTTCCGTATGCATGTGATCCCTAAATCTGTCGTAATGTTAAATTTAGCAATAAGACTGGCGGTCTAGCTAATGTCCCACGCGTTCGATCGAATCCCGGTTGGGCATATGCAGGCTTTCTGTTCGCAGGTGCCGGCCTGGCGTTTAGACTCACCGCCCGAGTAGCGTAAATCTCGCAGAAGAAATGAAAATGATGAGACAAAATCATGGACCTCCACAGTCGTGGCAATGCGGATTCATTTCTTCATGTTGCACAGTTATACTGAGACGGTGATATGGTGTTCCTGAGACAGGCAATGACTGTTATTCCAATTATTACTTCAAATGTACTGGACGATTTGTTTGAGAAACAAGTTACGGACTTGCTTCGGTCAAATACTGGTGATACTCGAACGATTTGAGATTCCTACTTTTGGAAGGAAGCCTTTGGTACTCGCGAACAGCTGTCCAAGCCTGAAAGAACGAGAGTGTATTTGTTGATTATAGTATAACACTTTATGATACTCTGCGATGTGAAATGAGATGAAAAATATGCTAGAGAATGTGCTTTTCTGCCTCCTACATCATATCCAAGCCTCGCAGCGATTAGATCCTTCCCTGCAATTCAGGGTAGTCATGCGGCCCTGTTAGGTAGTTTTGCAAGGCCTCGATAGAAGGCGTGAAGAAATACTCGCCACCACGGTGGATAACCCATTGATCGAGCTCAATCCGCTCCTCGCTAGGCTGTTTTCCGTCCGGCAGTCCGAGGGAGCGAGGAGGGTGGTGAGAAAGGCGCTGGCCTACGATGGCGTCGATCCCTGGGCCATGCTCGCCGACGTGCTTAGTCTTCTTGTCAGGGAAGTGGTGGTTACTGGCCCAACCTGGAATTCATTAGTAAATGATCTGGAAATTCAGAAAATTGATACTGGGTTCCTTACGACTGGTCAAGAAGCTGTAACCATTGCGGATATCACTCTGGTAGCAGACGAAGAGGAGCCCGCGCTCGTGTTGGTCATCAGATTTGCCTGCATTATACTCATCAGGCGTCGTGTCGGGGCCATACGAGATGCCGCGTCGGATGATCACGGCGTGGTCATTTTCGAGATCTCCACGGGGCCTCATCTTGCGAATGTGCGCCCCAAATGGGCATCTATCGTGCTTTTCCATTGGATGGAAGTCGAAATTGTTCGCCCCATGGTATTCGCTTTCGCCCTCCTTGTCGTCGTGCGGGCTCAAATCAACGGGTGTGCCTGAAGATTGGGTTGGTCAATAGGGAAAAGTACAGACGACAGCGATTTAATAACTGAGAATTCGAAAACGTACCGTTCCTCCAGCGGCCCATGAGATACGCGGCCAGTTTCTCCTTCGGGTCTTTGGAGTTCGTTGCAAACGGTGCTCTGTGAGAATTGACTTCAAGCCACCTAATAATTGTCAATACAAGTATTCCATCAGATTCGGTAAGGGATCTAACTTCTCATATTCAGGAACTAGTTGCTGTAGATCGCGGAAAACCATAAAGCTGCCTCCAGTTGCCCAGTCCGGTTGATTCATCTCGTCGCCCTCATACCCGGACAAGATCATTCTAAATCGGCAGACATCAGTCAGTAACCTGTGTCCTAAGAAGTCAGAACAGTCTAGAATGTTCCTTACCCTGGCTTGACAGCTGTTGGTTCCTTTTCCTTGGGCGAGAAATCATCTAGACCCTCGATCATAGGCTGACTGATGCCATCCTTGTACCCAAAGCTAAGCAAAACGGTCAGCTTGGCAATGGTAATCGGCGGGGGTACTCACTGTTCCTTTTTCCCAGGGCGCGAAGCTCCCACTCGTGTAAGTGGAAACTCGACGACAGGATCGTCGCTCAGGACATAAGTGTCCTCATCGGTATCAGACTCTTTGAGAAAGTGTTCCTTCACTCGATTGACCTTCTCGACCATATCCTGTTCAATGTGTGACGAAACCATTATGACGCCGTCGATAAGGCGCTCTTTTTTCTCACCTTGAGGTTTGTATGCTTCACGCAGTTCCTGCGGGTCATCCCAACCCTCGTAGACGAGATCCGTGTACATCCCGATCCCGAATAAGCCTCCGCGTAACTGGCGCTTTCTGAAAATGGCAGACATCTTCTTATCCTTCTTCACAGCCGCTTCGTCAAAGACGAATTTCCCCAGCTAGCAGTTGGGTATCAGCATTTATTCGGTAAATTTGCGGTGGCTATCACCCGGGCCATGACTTACCGCTGCCAGTCCAGTCGAAGAAAACGAGATATTGACTCCCGTCTTGGGCAGCGATTTGCTAGGCCTAGACCCTTTGGGGTACAACAGTTTTTCTTTCTCCTTCGCGTCTTTCCACGCTGCAGCCGTCTCCGCTGTGGTGATCTCGGGCACGAAAGCCTTCAGCTGCACCTTGAACTGCTCGGGCTTCCTGATGCGGAAAAACAAGAACGTTTGGAATCTCTTGGGCAGACCCGGCCTGGAAAATATGTTAGCAAATATGAGAATCGCTCGCTAATTTCACAGAATGGACTACCAGATGTCGCCCTGGATATTCGCTTTCTTGATCAACGAAGCCATAGCGATACCAGTATGTCAGAATTTGAACGATTACAATTTCTGGCGCAAGAGGAGACCACTGGAGACCACGCTCAAAGGTACGGTTGTCCCTTGCACTTTCGGAGCTGGGGAATGTATGATATTAACAGACCTAAACTCCCTAGCCCGTACAAAGCTTTCCCAATGAGTGCGACTTCAGACGAGAACAATGCAAGGTTCCCCAACGAAACCTTCCGGAGTTGTGGTGACACAGATGACATGCAAGAATCCGTTGAATCAGATGTACAGACCACAAGGACATGCAGATCCGCCCAAAGAAGGTACTACAGGCCAAGTGACGATAAATTGAATGGCTATCATTGCCAAATAAGTTATCTCCTGCCGCTCACAGTGTTTCATTGTGAATGTCGATATACACACGCCCTCGCGATGAGACAGAAACGAATGTCGCAGCTCATAACATATCCCAGACGCTTTACCATATGCGGCCGCATCACTTCCCAGCAAGTCATAGTGAACCCAATCATGGACTCTTTATTCGTTCTGAGTCGGAGGCGGGCAATACGATCAGCTGTGTCGTAAGTGAAGGGGGTGCCAAGCTCCAAGCCATCTTCACGCACTTAATAGGATAAACAAAACAAAACAACGATACTAAAATGTCTTGCAATGATACGTGATCGACATTTATCAGCTCCGATGGAACGTTACGTGCAGTATAGTGTAATGAAGCGTCCAAGATTGACCGAATTCCCTACCTCCAGCTGGATCATCTTGCTACGGCCGCTCCGGTGGGTGACATCGACAACTATTTGTACACCGGTAAAGATCTGCAAAGATTTAATACTGTTGGGTATGAAGTAACTGTAGCACATAAGGACGAAGTTGCTACTTCTACCCGTACCTCCGTTGACTCGGTGCCCTTGTCTAAGTCTCTCCTTCACATCCAGAACGGAAGAAGCGCATGAAGAAAGAGAGAAGAACGAAATAAACAGCTCTACTAAAATGAAGGCTTCTTACGCTCAGCTGCTCCTTGGAGCAGTCACGGGCGCTGTTGTTGTCAATGCCACAGGCCACTATCTACAGCAGGCAATGAATGGCGAGCGCGTTTCTGGCTATGCCTACCATGATGACCCTGCTTGGAAACCGTCTTTCAGTAATGAGTCTCCGCCGCTGAACGGTTTCCGCATCCCTCGCGAGAAGTGGAGTCTATCGTGTAGCAGCATTCAGCATGGATACGACTGTAACAATGTCCTTGATGGCAAGAACAACACAGACTGGCGCAGCGATACGGGAAAGGAAGAGCATAGCATCACAGTCGACCTCAAAATCCCACACTCAATGAACGCCATCGTCATCTTGCCGCCAATCAACACCGGATTCGATGGCCTCATTACCCACCACGAGGTTCACATCAGTGACGACGGGAAGAAATGGAAAGGCCCCATAGCATACGGCATGTGGCCCAATTCTACCCGTCAGCGTATGTCCGTCTTCGACCCTGTTCCAGCCCGATACCTCAAGCTCACCACCCGAGGTGCGGATGAAACTCGCAAGTCCTGGGTGGGAATCTCCGAACTCAATATCTATGCCACCACGTACACCTTCCCAAAAGACCCAGCCCGCGGCGCCTGGGGACCAACAGTCGATTTCCCCGTCATTCCTGTGGCCGGTGCCCAAGAATCATCCGGCCGCGTTGTGGTCTGGTCATCGTGGGCTTCGGACCAGTTCCACTCCACGCCAGGCGGACAGACAGCCATGTCGCAGTGGAATCCTCTTACAAATGAGATTTCTCAGCGTGTTGTCACCAACACGCACCATGACATGTTTTGTCCGGGTATAGCTATTGACGGCACGGGTATGTTGATTGTTACTGGGGGCAATGATGCCATGGTGACCAGCTTGTACGATGCTGAGAAAGATCAATGGTTTAAGGGTCCAGAGATGCATCTCCGACGCGGATACCAATCAACAACCACCCTCTCTGATGGACGAGTCTTTGTGGTTGGCGGTTCGTGGGCTGGGGGCTCGAATTTTCCCAAGGATGGAGAAGTGTATGATCCCGTCGCAAGAACGTGGACCATGCTGCCAGGAGCCAAAGTGAAGCCTATGTTGACGGACGATATGGAAGGTACTTGGCGAGCTGATAATCACGGCTGGTTATTTGGATGGAAAAACTTGACCATCTTCCAGGCCGGCCCCAGTGTGGCCATGAATTGGTATTACGCGAGTGGAACCGGCGATGTCAAAAAAGGGGGAAAGCGCCTGGATGACGGGGACTCGATGTCCGGCAGTGCCGTCATGTTCGATGCTGTCAAGGGCAAGATCCTTACTGTCGGCGGATCCCCTGACTATGAAAATTCCTGGGCCACAGCCAACGCCCACATCATCACGATAGGCGAGCCAGGCGAGATCGCCAAGGTCGAACCAGCGGGCCAGAATGGGACGATGCACTCAGAACGCGTCTTCCATACCTCCACTGTATTACCAGACGGAAAAGTCTTCATTGTGGGTGGCCAGGCCTTTGGCATTGCTTTCAATGAGGAGAACGTGCAATACGTGCCCGAGCTCTATGACCCGGACACCAACACCTTCACCGAGGTACAGCAGAATAATTTCGCCCGCGTCTATCATCACCTCTCCATTCTCCTCCCCGATGCCCGTGTGCTCACTGCTGGCGGGGGCCTCTGTGGAAATTGCTCAGCCAACCATTACGATGGCCAGATCTTCACTCCACCCTACCTCCTGAACGACCTTGGCGAGCTTCGCCCGCGTCCTCGCTTTGCCACTAACCCGCCCAAGCGCGCCTCCGTGGGTAGCACCATCACCTTCAGGACCACAGATAGGATTTCCAGTGCCTCACTCATTCGCCTCTGCAGCACCTCACACACCGTCAACACCGACCAGCGTCGTGTCCCGCTTTCCCTGTACCGTCTGTGGCTCACCAATACCTACAGCGTACGCCTTCCCACTGACCCAGGGATATTGATTCCTGGTCCGTGGATGCTATTTGTTATGGACAAAGACGGTGTACCCTCCATTGCGCAGTTCATCATGATCACGGTAGACTCCAAGAAGTCTACTAGCACGCTCAGCGAGGAAGGCGATGGAGAAGAAAGTAAGTCCTTTCCATCTCTCTTCGAGTCATGCTACCCGATTGATATTGACTTTTCTAGTGTCCAGGATGGATTTGGTGAAGCAGTGAGGAGTATTCTGAGGAAAGGAACAGACTTGGGAATTATGGTAAATTGTACTTGAAGCAAAGCTTCTTTTCATGATTGAATCGACTTGGGAGTGATTTTGAAATAGCCAAAATGATACATAACGAGATTTAATCATCTCAATGCCTTATTTTTGTACCTCATCGTGTCATAAAATGGAGTGACTATCGCCACGAAGTAGCCCACCAGCTCGTTGTTTTGCTCGAAAGCAGCTAAGCCATTCTAGGGCAGCTAAGCGAAGCTCTCCACGCAAGTGACTGCGTTGTTGCTGACCTCCTTCCTTTGACGTCGAGTCCGAAATAAAGCATCAACATCTTCTAGGCCAGAGACAAGGGAGAACTAAGCAAGCGGCTGTCTTTGTACTTCGATTTTCAAGATTGGCACAGGACCTAGATTTGGCCGGCGAGTACGTGCTTACAATTAGACGTAACATCCTAGAGCGGCAAATTTCTGGGGTCTGATCCTGTCCAAGAAGCCGGGCGAACATAGGCTATCGTATGAGAAAGTCACCGTTAACAAAACGATCCAACTCCGCACCAGGTTTCAGGCCTGTACCTTTTTGTTTACTTCGTCACGTGAGCAACACCGGGATAAAAAGCGGCAGCAAATCAACTCTCTTTGTACGAAGCACAGAGTCCCCAAATATTTAGATGAAGAAGTGAAAACAATTTCATTGTATTTTCTAAAGCTAATCTACATCCTTTCTCTCTCTTTCACTCGAGAAATACTAAGACTAGACGACGTGTCATATTGGCTCAAAAAATTGAGCACAAGTGCGAAACAAACGATTTTTTCGGTCTATCAAAGACCTTGTGATGTTGGCGACAGTTCTTTACAGGTAGAATAAAAGCCGTCGTAACTCCTGCTCACTTACTGCCTCAGAAACCACCAAATCCAAAGACCGTAAACACAGCCAAGAAAACTGTTACCAGCATGATTATGAAAGTCCCAGCGATGAAACCCTGCAAGACAGAGAATATGTTCAGCCGCGCACTATCGCGAGACTCTAAACTGCAATCGTATCATGCTCTTCATCGAGAAAATTGGGTTCGCCCTCACTGCGGAACGAAGTGTGACTGTCGATGGATGAACGGTCGCTGTACCGCGAACTAGTGGATAGATTTGCTATCTCCCAGCATTGAACTATATCGCTCCAAGCCTGGACGTCGGCATTTAAGTCGCTGTCAGTGATATTGTCGTCGGTGCGATCGCACTTTGTGCGGCCGGAACATTTGGAGTTGCAGTCTTGTGTTGGGCTCTCGTTTTCTGGTGCTGGACCTGCTGCAGCTGGAGGTGTGAAATTTTGAGTGTTGGAGTGAGCGGCTTTGCATGCCGAGCATTCGAAGGCGGCATATACGTGTGGCGAAGAGCTGGATGTGCTTGAATTGTCGCTGTACAATTCCTGGATGGTGGAAGTGGGGTCGTTGGATGAGAGATGAGCGTGGGCGCAAGCACCAGGGGTTTGGTGCTTAGAGGACATCTTGTGATTTTCTACTGAGATGTGATTTAAGTCACAGCTCGGGATGACATACCAGTAGATGTGGTATTCTGACCAGTTATTGGGGTTGAAGATTGAGATCTGCTGATTTCTCTTGTGAGCAGATTGCTGCTGTAGATAGCATCGCGAAGCAAGGAGAAATTAAAAATTATATAGATTTGGCATTGGCTGCTGTTGTGGAATAATGGGCATTGTTCTTCAAGGAGAAGATGCGACTAAATAATGTAGATCTGTGAACAATGGTTGTTTGTTGGCGACTGAAAGGAGGGGTACTTTGCCGGAATCGCTGCGAAATTTAGGTAAGGGTTGGAGAAGCTGGAAGGTAGAACAGTGGGAATGAAATGCCGACTTATGGAAGTACTGGAGAGCTGATTGTTGTTAATCTTGATCTAATAGGACAGTAGGAAGGAATTTTGATGAATATATGTGACATGACGGTATCGAAGCCCCCCCGCTCCTCCTGTCTTCTCTCAGAAAAACCCATTAAATCGAAAAACTGGTCTGTAATATTCGCAATTAATTGGACTGTTCAGAATTCCGTAAATATGAGGACATACCAAACGGAAGCTCTTCAGCCTGGTGCGACAATTCCGAGATCGCCTTTCAGATCACCGCCCTTGTCCCTCATACCCACAAAATAAGTATGTTCATGACGGAGAATATGCCCTTGTGGAAATGCATTCTCATTTGGATGGACACCTGTAATATGTTAGATATCGTGCTGAGTAGTAGCTCAGGGACTAGTTGACATACGGGTCGTGGTCTCGGCAATCATGACCCGAAGTGTCAAATAGCCGATAAGAATTGCAACGAGACTGAGAATAGCACTCAGGAGACCGAATGCTATTGCAATTGCTGTTTCTGTTGAGACTGTGTACTTTCAATGGGTTTGCTGCTGACATATTGTTCGGATGGCTGAAGTTGAGCACAGAGAGTTGGCGCAAGGCTGACGTATCAGAAGCTAGGAAGCATTCAAGAAGTTCACTAAAGAGAGGTGGCACGTACCCATATGGAATGATATGAATTTGAGTAGAGTGAATTGTATATTATATGATGTGAGACGACAGAAGCATGGAATTGAGAAATGCTCTCCACACGGGGATTTCGAGAGTCTTATATATGGTGACTACATCGGGACGCCGTATGACAGACGGTCATGTCTTAAGTTTCGATACAGCATCGTAGATATTGCTGTTACCCCCTCGGTGCCAATTGCACTGACTTTGATACCCACCATAATGACCAGGGTGCCCTTCGTACTGTAGCGCAGTCTTCTGACGGCCGAGGATCAGGTATAGCTTCAGTGAGGCTGGTTCAGCTGGTCGTTAGCCATGGATGCATCATTCCCAAAGGCAGCACCTCCAGTTCACCATCCACCACTCATTGACTGTGGTCCCCGCTCTACTGCAGTGCGTTCTACTGAAGGCTAAGAGTAAGGTGTAGCTTCAGCAATGCTGATGCAGGTTATCATTGGCCAGAGGCACCCAAATCGCCTTTCTCGAACAGTAACCACCGCCGCCTCGAATTTCAGATGCCCTCATCGCATGCAGTCCCTTGTAATAACCCTTGCAGTCCTTTTTCCATTACTCCCGCACTCTGGCCACCAAAAACAACGATAGGCCAATTGAAACAGGCGGGTCATGTTTGTCGCATACACCGCTTTTCCTGAGAAAACTTGTCGTTGAGGTGGCTGGTGGGTAAGGCCATGCCGCATGGCTGACTCTCACAACATCATTCGTTCGAAATCGCACCCAAAGACCCGACGAATCATACACCCAATGATCATGCAGTAAACTATACCCCGGCTCAACCCTAGGGGCCATGCACTTGGTACCTATCGCAAATGCAGTAATTAGGTGGAAGCGAGATCGAGCACTCTGCCCAGCTGGGCGGTTTTAGAGCCATGGCATATTACTTTAGCTCTGGCATCATTTGACTGACCCTGGTGACAGCCCGGGCCCGTTTTACAATGCATCAGGCTGCACACGTACGGAGAACCGGCTGCCACATTTTGCGAGGCGCTAGATGCGGGATAGATGCTTGTGGATTCTGTAGTCTAGCCGTATGCAGGACGTGCGATGATATTGACGATGCTATCGTGTGATTGATTCGAACAACATTACGGATTGAGGGGACGGCGTTGAGAGAGGCTGTGGCTGGTGGGTGTAGACGGGGGCTGTTGAAGATAGCGTGTATGAGATCCAGTAGTCTGTACGAGCAGAACCACTAAGCTCAGATCTTGCATTGTGTAGAAGTAGAGTACACGTTGCATTGCATACTCGCAGCAAAATATGGTAGCGTACAGGAATCAAGAGAATTTTAAGAATTCTGTATTGCAACAAATAGGACAAACAAAAAATCGAAAAGAGAGGGTCATAGAGGAAAAGAGGACGACGAGACTCTAATAATGATGGCCACTTGGCGGCTGATTTGAAATTCAGTCAATTAAGCTTTTTTTCATATCGCTTCCTAATACACACGTCTTGCCCGGAGGAGCTCGACCCTTTTAGATTGAGCATGAAATTACCGAGTAATTTCTGGCTCAGTGAGATCTCCATCTCAGCAGAAATTTGAGACGATGCCTGCTCTGATCTAATGCCAGGACCCCTGATGTTTATCCAGACCTGTCGCTTTCTATTCTGTCTGGTCACCTCGCAAGCAGTAAGAACCAACCTCGATCAATCTCCGGCCTTGATGGGTCCCTAGATCTCATCCCTCTTCGCACTTCTCTCCTTACCCGCCTTAGTCTCCGTCCTCTCATGCCATTCATCCAAGAACTTCTCCACCTTCGGCCCCCAAACCTTCTCCCCCTTCCCCAATTCTTCCCACTCCAGCACATTCTTCCCCAACTCGAACTCTCCCTGCCTCGTTCTCTCCAGCTCAGCCATAAGTGCTGCTGACCCAACAGCTGCACCGAGATCATGACAGAGGGAGCGTACGTAAAAACCGGATGTGACAGTCATGCGGAGGCGGACTGCTGGTGGGCCTTTGCTTTCAACTTTCACATCGTTCTTGTTGTCCTCTTCTGCAGCAGAAGATGCAACGGGAGAGGTCTCAATACTAGGTTGTGGAGCGGGATCATCAGAGGGAGATGGCAGACCGCCGGACATCATGGCTGTTTCGGCGGAAGAGGGAGGTGCTGCTTTGCGGGACTTGGTGGGTGGACGTTCGAGGATGAGATCGTCTTGGTCTTCGCTGAGCTTGCGCTTCTTTTGCTCGAAGTTTTCACGGGCGGTGGCTTCTTCGTTGGGTGTGGTTGTTGATGTGCTTTCTTTTGTGAGAGGTTCGGTGGTGGCTTCCTCTGTGGAGGTGCTGGCTTCTTCGCCTGTCGGAGTGCGCTCCTTCTCTTCTACCTTGACAGTCTTCTTCTCCGAGACTTCTTCCGTTTCCGTGCTGGTGTCTGCGTATTCAATCGGTACTGAATTCTGTTCGGTACCCGCTTCCTTCTTGTCACTAGGAGATTCTGCCTGAGCTCCCTTCTTAGTGCCTGGCTGGACATTCTCTTGCTTCCAGAGCTTGTTGGCAACATTAATCTCAGCATGTCCAGCTTCGTCTGTTGGTGCAACATGAGAATGTGTTCCGCCTTCCATCCACTCAACCAGCTCCAAGTTCAATACCTCAACTTCTCTTCTCTCAATCTCTCTAGGTATCTCCTTGCCCTCTCTCGCATATTCGTACAATGGCTTACCGTTCATCTTCAATGCAGAGAATAGCGGAGGCAATTGCATGAACTTCCCTCGGAATTGCTCCAGAGCCTCCTCAACCATTTCCTTGGTGATGTGGTCATACGGGGCTCGTTTGAGGACCTTTCCCACTCGGTCGTAGGTATCGGTATTTGTGCCAAAGAGAACAACTGTCTCATAGACCTTTGTACACAGCAAGAAGTCCTGGAGCGACTTGGTTCCCTTCCCAACTCCTGCGATCAAGACTCCTGTTGCAAGAGGATCAAGGGTTCCGCCATGGCCAATCTTGACCTGAATCCGTTTGTCCTTCCGCCTCTTGCGTTGATTATGCGCCTCGCGATCTCGAGCAGCTCTCTCGGCTTCTAACCATGGTGCGAATAGCTCGGAAGGGTTGAAGTGATGTTGTAGATCGCGCAAGGCTTGAGCTGAAGAAATGCCAGTGGGTTTATGAACGGCTGCGCATTTGTTAACATGTCTGGCCTTACTCACTGGCAAACGGGATAAAGGGGCATTATTTACCAAAAACGCCCTCCATGATCTTCTTTGGCGTCATCCTCCTCCAGATTGTGGTGGCGGACATTCGTCCAGCCTTTTGTAGTGGGGAGAAAAAGAGGAGGGGAGGGGAAAGGGAGCAGGTGTCGTACAGTTAGTTCAAGTGCCTGGTTCTCCTGCAGCCAGTGAAACTTTTCGCTCAGGGACGTTAACTGCGATGCGATAAGGCTGGCAGGGGTGTCTTATCGCAGACAGTCATGTGAGTCGCAGCCTCGCGCTCGCTCTTTGTTTCCAATGAACGCTAGACTCAATTACCATTAGCGCCAAAAAGTACAACCCACAAGGCTGGAAAGGACGAGGCGCATTCTTGGCTTCCACTCCACACCACAAACCAGCGCTACTCGAAACGAACGGACGCCATTGGACAATTACTCGAGTACGAATACGGTGCAACAATGGCGTCCCGATGGCAACCAAAGCGAGCTGTCAAGCGCAAGCTTGAAGTTCAATCAACATCATCTGACAAGAGCAAGAAACAAGCATCTGCAGCTGCGCCTGCACCTGCAATCCGTGTCTTCCCTAGCACTGACGAGCCTACGTCGATCTTCCTCCCGTTCAACGGCTTTACCATAGTCATCAGCCTTCCTGACGTTACGAACGCGTCTGCAGAGGACATTCAGCAGTTCAAGGTCTAATTCCACAGCTGGAGAGAGCTTTCACGCACGCTGCTCTTTGGCCTGCACCTCAATTTGAGGAGATTGCACTGAGAACTGATGTTCTGCCCTTCACCTTCAGCTGTGTCCCGCTCACCCTCCGCATCCCCGATCACGAGAACGCGTCCTTTGAGGCCATCGAAGAGTACAGTCAAGTCGTTGCTCACATCATGTCGTTCTTCCAACAGGAGGCTTCCAAGCCACAAAAGCGCGGCCGTGGACGTCCTCGCGCGTCGTCCGTGGTTGCCAGACGTCGTGCTTTGTCTGTTGACAGCGTCGCCAGCGACCAATCAACTGAATCTCAGGCGCGAGAGGCCATTCGTGGTACGATCAAGCAGGCCATCTACAAGGAGAGAGACGCTATGAAGAAGATTCCTCCCCACCTAGTTGGTGACGTTAACAAGTACCCAAGTAAGCAAATTTTTCTCCTCCCTTCTCCCTTCTCCCCTCTCCCATTTCCCCCTGTCCCATTTCCCTCTTCTTCCCCCCTCAACTATCCAACTTCCGCTTCAGAAAAGACGCTGTTAGCTCAGTTCGGCATTTGGTCTTCAGACTCGACCTCGATTTCTTCTTTAGCATGTACTAATTGAGTTACCAGGCTACCTGCTCCAGAACGTCACCGTTGAAGTACCACCTGGACTTTCTGCAGACGGGGCTGATTACGCTCGAAACATCCTCCATCAACTTCCGGATAATCTTGCGTCTCGACTCAAGGTTACTGGTATGTTGGACGTTGAAGAGGCCCAAAAGGCTCAATGTATGTTCAACCACCTCTCACACTGTAGACTCAGCTAATACCAAGTTTCAGTGGTCAAGTACCTTAAGGGAGAGCACGCCAATCTTAATAAGCAGTACATCACTCTTGACAATGTCATCGATTTCTCGATTGGTCTTGACGCAGACACTCTAGCCCCAGCTCTTTGGGTTCTTTCAGAGACTGGTCATTTCGAGATTCGCCCTCACCCGGAGTATCGATTCGTATATTCAAACATGTGCAAGGCCATTGGTTTGGAATTCTTCATCGAAGAATGGTACCAGAGCTCTAAGGCTGCGCAGACCTGGAACAGCACTGATGATGAGATCCTTGCTATCCTACGAGACGTACGAAACTTCTTGTCGGGCTCATATTCACATACTGACGGAATACAGTTTACCGCTTTTGGCATTGGTAGCACCGACACTCAACATCAGTGGGTTCTTCGCTGCAGAGAGTATACGAAGTTTTTTCTAAAACAAATCGATAAGGCTCCAGATGCCGCAGCTTTGAAGAAGAGCTCCATCTACCAATGGTTCAAGCAAGGATGTCCTGACCTACAACCAAGTGTCGCAATTCAACCATATGGCCCAGAGCCAGACGCTCCACACTTCTACCCCGTTGCAGATGCTTCCGAAGACGAGAATAAAAATGAAGAGGATGAGTTCGAGTTTGATGGAGGACGCATTCTCAAACCATTTGACGAAGGCTTGTTCACTAAGCAATTTGTGAAGGAACTAAAGTTGGATATCGAAACGCCGTTCCATGCTCCCTACATCTCAGAACAATACCCACAAGGAGCCCCAGCCAGTGCTTCCATCCCTGTTCAACTCGCTGCTTTGATCTGCCATGCGATTGACAGCGGAAGATGCCCGGATCCCGAGGATTTGAACATACGTAGTATTGCCACTGTCATCTATAAGGATTTCAGTATTCACGAGCGCGGAGCTTGCCAGAAGCTGCTTTGCTACTTTGGTCAAGAAGTCGTCGCCGAGTTGCCTGTCAGCTATTACAAGTTTGGGTTCTATCAAAAGTTGGCCGCCTTTCCAAAAGACTTGACTGTTCATGAAGAGGTCCTCAAGAACAACATGGATTTCGAGAACGTCACCAACAGATTCCTGGATATCATCGAGGGTCGCAAGTCATTCATTCGCCGTAATGAGAAGAATTCGGAATACAAGGCTCGAGTAGAATTTGCCAAGGAAAACAACATGGTCCCTCCTCCACGCCCACAGAAAAATCGCCGCAAGGCACCTGCCGACTTTGACTCAACTTCGTTCAGCCACCAACAAGCCCCAGGCTTCTCCAGTCAAGGTGTCGAGATGAAGAACGGCCAGGCCAGTACTCTTGCTCCCTGGAAGTCCTATCACGACCGATACAGCACGCCAAAGTGGTACCCTGAGATCGAGCACTGCGTCAACCCAACCATGAAGCAGAGATGGGTTGCAAGCATGACTGTAAGTTTCCAATCACACCACATTTGGCACCAAAACTAAGTCCATCCCACTAATCCACCAACAGAAGGAACAACGCAGCAAGTACTACCAGGACGAGATCAACCGCCTGTACGATGAGAAGATGGCTCGTGACGCTCTGAAGACCCCCGAGGAGCTGGCACAGGAGGAGAGAGTCGCCCGTATCAAGAAGGCGCGACGTAGCTATCGCAATGGCTACTCTCGATTTTAATGATTGATTGATTGACCATTTGGCGTTTGCGGAGGCGTCCCGTCTTTTCCCTTTTTTGAATGCATTTTAGATGCAGATCCAGCACCAGAGATGATACCCAAGGCTTTGATGAAGATACGATAAGATGAATGAAAATGAATGGAAGATTTCTTCTTCTTCTGTATCTTGCTTTGATTCGTTTCGATGTGATTAAGGCGTTGATCTTGACGTGATACGAGACTCTCTACGAGCTAACTTAAGCAGATACAGAGATTCTGTGTAATTGAATCTTGGGAAGCTTCACAACAGTACAGACAGCATCTGCTTCCAATTCCTCGGTTTTCTCAAACTTTTTAAGGCGCCTACTACCTCAACTATCCCCTCCACCAACGCAGCAGCGCGTCCTCCTGCGTGTCCACCATCTTTCCAATAGTCACGACGCGTAAATACCCTCCAAGCGTCTCCTCCCCCCTTCCTCCTCTTCCCTTCAAAAGAACAGTAGTCCGCCTCCACGGAACAGCTCATTCGCCCTCCAACCAACCCCCCCCCCCTCTCTCTCCTAAGCCATGGCGATTGCGACTGTGACTGTAGCATCGGTGCCACTCACAATCACAGTCACGATTCCTATTTCTTAGACTTTAGCTCAAGACCTTACATAATATATAGAAATTGCGGAAACGAAAAGGAGAGGACAATTCCGGCGGTCGGTACATGCTGAGAACTTCATTGAAACCAAACTTCCATATTTCAGCTTCGTCACGAAAAATTCGGCTTGATAAGCTATGCTTGACTTCAACCGCAGAACATATATCTTGCTCGCTCACGTTCACATACTCCCCATGGGCGGAGATTTCTGATTCCTAGCTGGTCCAAGCCTTCGAATCTGAAGTCCCGACCTTGCTGAAGTCGGTCAATCAATTAAGGGACGACCTGGCTGGATGTTAATTGCACAACCGTCTGGAATCAATGAAATCCGGCGTCAGCTTCACAGTCTCGAACCTCGAAACTCGAATTTCAAAGTTCCGAGGCTTCAATTCTTTCATGATTATCATACAGCGTTCATATGAGAACTGGGCTGGGACTGAGGGTCGGCGCTAGGGATTGGGGGAGGACTGAGGACTCGAGAATTTCGATGATGGATTACGAGCACGGTATGCTGGGGCCACGGGGCTCTCGTGTATCTTAGAATACCGTAGAGTAATATCAATATTACATGGAAAGAAAAGTTTGCTGAGCTGTGTCAGGCGGTTGATTGGTCGGGACGCCTTGTGCTTATGATGCATATGATGTATAAAGTGGAAGGGAGCTAGAGATTTGGATCACGGCTACCGATAGATTCTGGACTGTGACTTGGCTGCTAGATACACAATAGAGGATCTGCTGTCTGCTGTGAATGAGCAATTTTGTAGTGTCGGAGCTTGGAGTCTGATGGTGATGGTGGGTGCTGGTAGTCGGGAGAATGGAGACCTAGGCGTGCAGTCGGGGTGGATGCTGCTGTTCAGGGATACCGCATGTTTGCCAATCCAGGAAAGGTATTACGGAAAGCCTTTTATGCTTTGAACTGGACGTCAATGGGATTCTCATCAGTCGTTGTCTCATACCAATTTACATTCTCTCGGCTGACGTCCCGTCTGCTTGCTTGTGGATGGATTTGTGAGGAAAGAGCAGCGATATATTTGAGAGACTATGATATATATGTATGCATTGCATCAATTTATATAAGGAAAAGATTTTAGAGGGCAGTATGAGTCAGATTGGGAATTAGAGATCAACCAATAGATACTTAGAAATATAATGAGATCAGTAGATTGTAGTGTCAATTGAGCTTACAGAATTAGGCTATGGTAAGGTAAAGATAGAATATATGGCAGGGAGGTATCTAGATTCGCTTGCATTCCTTCAATGTATAACTTCCGAAGGAAATCCAAAGCTTAGCTCATCTCTATTTGTTGACTGATCTGATAGACTTTAACAGGAGTGTGGAAGTAGAAGGGTCTGATTGAAGAGATGAGCCGAGCAAGCTTCGCTTTGACATGCTTTCCTCTCCTCATTCCTGTGGCAGCTTTTCTGCTTTACTTTCACTGAGTAATCAGGATTAGGGTATTCTATTTGCTCCAACTGGATCACGAGTCAAGAATTCGCGCCACGCTCCTCTCTCCTCAATTTCCTTCTGGGCTTCGCTTATTGATGAAGCGAACTGGTCATAATTCTGAGGTTGAAGTCAAGGGTTAGCTTACAGAAATAGCACGGCATCTGCTATGAACCGACAGAAACGAAACAGACTCCCCTTTCCACCTTGATAGTAGTATCGAGAAAGTTGGAAGGTGCAAAAGTGCAATGCCAAAGCAAAGACACGGAAAGTCCTCATCCGAAAATACCAAACCGGGCGCAAAGTACGACAGAGCACTGCATCGTATCGGTCAACAACAGGTATGTACGGTATCTGAACTCGTTACCGGTAGAAGTTCGACGTTGTCTGATCTCGGAACTTAGGATCCGACTACTAGAAACCAGAAACGAATTTACCAATCTGTGGCGGGGCAGCCAAACATCCAAACGATTGCCGTTTCAAAACGGAGCCGGAATCCTGTCATCTGATGCACGATGGTGCAATTCTGCTCGAAGCGAGACGCACGATTGTGTCATCGTGATGCGTAGAGGATTGAAGGATTTAGAAGCGTTGGTTTTGGGGCTGCGTGGGAATGTTGGAGGGTGGAGGAGGAAGGAAGAGGGGTGGACTTTAAGCGAGGAAACACTTGAGGTGAAGCATGCATGTAATGGTGCTGTGATAGGAAGCTAAGAGGAGTGATTGCAACTGCAGTATGGGTGTGGGATGGCTGATTGATAGAGCGACGGAAGGATGGACAGGCTGCATGGCAGCGCAGCGCCGCGCATCGCAGGACGTTGCATTGCCGCCGCTGCAGATTGACAACAGTGCAGGTTGTTCGTCTTGCACGTACAGTAAGTACACTGCTCGCTTCGCAAGCCGCAGTGGCCCCCGCCTCGCCTCTTTGGGAGTGACAATGGGTGGGAAGAGTTCTCGGGGGAAATGCAACAGGAACAGGCAAACGAAGAGGCAAGTAAGTAAAACAAGAACGTACCAAACCTAAGGGAGTGAACCGACAAACAAAGCTGAAAGGAACCACAATCACTTTTCATAACCAACATGAAAATGGCCCGGCAGAATAATAACAACACCAAACTCAATTCAGGACATGGATAGATCGGCAGGGCGAGGCGAGGATAATTAACGGAAAGTAGACAGCGAACAGCGCGTCAGCGTCAAGCAACCTTGCTCTCGCGTCTGGTTAATATAATTCGACGGGCCTCCAGCAATCAGATATCACGAAAGAGGATTGAAGAGGACTCGAGAGGAGTGAAAGGGAGTTAAGCGCTGTGATGAGCGCTTGTGCAATGTGGGAATGAGCGTTGGTTGGTTGAGTTTGAGGGAGGTGCAGTGTTGGTGTGGACGGGGCGGGGTGGTATTGGGCGGGAAATGCGGGCGTGGCGTTCGTGAGGGCGGATGGCGGCTAGATGAGGGGAAGGACTGGGATGAGTGAGTGAGTGATGGAGGAGTTGAAGATTGTTGGATTGCGTAAATTGTTGGAGGATGTAGATGTACGGCGTAGAAAGTGAGAAGTAGAGAAGCAGAGCGGATCAAACAAACAGAACCACGAAGTCCGCAACAGACGAATGAAAAGGCATCAGATGAAGCCAAAATACACCAGACGACAATTCCCCACAACCCATTCGGCGGTACAATTGGGACGAAGTTAAGATAGAGTGAGAATAGAGTTAAGCAGCGCTTTGGACCAGTTTGATATCACATCATACGATAAGATCCGAAGGTTTGATCGTTTGCTAGTGGAACTTTCCGAACCCTACCAAGATCTTGGAGGCTTGCAAATCTGACTTTTGATTTGTGCTGGAACTGCAGTCAAGTTTGGGTGTTCATGTGGCGGTGAAGCCGAGCTCAGACGTGGCTTGAGCGTGCATGCAGCAGAGGCAGAGGAGAGTTGCAGAAAGGATGGACCCGAGCAGCACAGAGCAGAGCAGAGGCTGCAGAATAGAGCATGAAGAAACTCAGACAATCCGATCTAGATCGGGTAGTCGGGCTAGTGTCTGTGCTACCTAGCTGATAAGGATTGCATTTTCACTTCATGCGGAACTTGACTCTTGAGAGTTGAAGAGATGGGAAAGTCTGACGGGAGGATCTGGAAAGCTGAAAGAAAGGTTCGAGCCTCTTTTGACGTGAAGACAGGACAGAGAACCTTCTATACTAACGCGGAAGCGGAGACTACGGGAATCTTCAGAGCCTCGGAGGCTAGAGATGGCATGGCGATGGCGATGGCCTGGACTGGACCCCTTTTTGTCGGTTGTTCAGGTCGGTCGGTTAGCTGGTTTGGTACGGACACTTGTGAGATCAGGCTGAAAGCTCATCTGAGGAGGTCGTGATAGTGTATGATAGTACGCCAAAACACGATGATATACTTGAGGAGATTGCTTTGGTTTGGTGGGGAGTGCGTCATTCAATTTGCTAGCAATTGGAAAACACTGGGAATGTGATGTCGTGAGATGGTGAGATGGCACGAGGTGGGGATTTGACGCTGAATTGAAAGGATTGTATTGTAATGCGCTTGCATCGTATTTGCTCGTCATGATGAGCTTCTATCAGCACTCTATCACTCCTTCTACGTAGCATCCTCGGCTTCTAGAAAGACCCCCAAGCCCAAGAAAGTTGAGGCTAGTTGAGGCGAGTTGAGGCGGGAAGAGCGGGACTGGACTGACTCGATCGCATGGCGTGCGACGACACAACAACGTGCGTGGGACTCCTCAGATCGTCGTCGGTCCGCGAGTCTGACTTGAAGTCTGACCGTTCCCTAACTTCCCTTCTGCTTCTGCCACCACGCTGACCGTCAGCACTTTGAGCTGCGTAGATCTGTCTTAGACTTTGCTCCGTCGTAGAAGCGAGAGAAGAGAGGACCCTTTTGGCCCTCATCTGATGTCTTGGCCCGGCCCCCGATTCGCAACTCTAACCTTATTGATGGGCAGATGGATACCCCTATGGAGATTGCAAATCGAATTCGAATTGAAAAGTGTAAAATGTAAACATAAACAAATACTAAAGGGGCGAAGTTACTTGAAAACAAAATGATAGAAGAAAGACGAGAGACACAGATAGTACTGGAAAGCCAAAGGCTCATTCCGTAAATACTTTTTCCGGATTTCTCATCCAAGGCTGCTGAGTAATTCGGCTTGGGGGAAGGAGCAGCAAGCAGCATGAGGCCAAAAATTGTGTTGCATGACCATCCCACCAATGCCATAACGGTGTTTCTCGCCGCCAAAGCCCAGACGGCATTAGGTTCAGCGAACCAGATCTCGCCGCCGCCATCCCATCGTGTGCCAGACCCTCGAGAACTGCCCAATCATCCAGATTCTTCGTGCCATAAAAGACCTGAGAGCTGCGGCCAAGTTGGCAGAGAGTTCGGGTTCACTCGAGTTCAACGCCAGAATCACGGCCAGCATCGTGCAGTGCAGACACCGTACAGTAGTTTGCAGCATCACTAAAAAAGACCCTCATCTGCTGCCGCCAGAAATCGAAAACTAACTGTTTAGAGCCGAATCCCCTCTATTATCTACTTTTCTCCCCATATTTTACCTACAAGCCTTTGGTTCTATACATATTCTGTGCTTCGTTCATCACTCTTCGAGCAATTCGGTCACTCCTACCACGACCCGACACGACCCAAAGCAGCGAGCGTGCATTGCCATTCCTCCCCTCCTCATCACGTCTGGCATTGCATTGCATAACAGCTATCTCCTTGCCGACATCACCATAAAGTCCTGTATGGAAGTGACCATAACATCAATAAAAACATTCAATACTGCTTGGAATTAAGTAAATTACGAAACCCACCTGGACCGCATCTTATTTTCAATCTCATTCTACGGAGCATTATTCCATTCTCCTTCGAGCGCGGTTGCCCTCGTAATCTTGATCGGAACTCACACCAGCAAATTTTGAATCTTGACTCTTGAGGGGCCAAGCCAAGGAATCTCGAGCACGGCCTTTTCGACTTTCTGGCACCGGCCCACTCGCTCCCTCGCTCCTTCAAGGTCTCTCTCATTGCTCCAAACTCCCCACCGCCTTTGCCTCCTCTCCAATCCCAACCAGCCGTTCTCGTTACTCGAGACCAAACGCCTTGCTGGCTGCTGGCTGCTGGCTGCTCTACCTCGTCTGCATCCTTCGAACTTTCTTTCCTTTCCAACATCCAGGACCTGCCGACGACCGACGACAGCGACTTCGACTTCGACATTGCGACGATATCCGACAGTCGAGCGTTGTTGAATTAATCCCAGTTCTGCTGAATCTGCGGAACATTTCTGCATTGTTCAGCCTCCCCGGAGTTGATTCGAGCGAGCGAGCAGTAGTGGGCGAGGATTGTCAGCCAGGAGGCAAAGCCGCCATCTGCGACACGCTTGACTCCAACATCCTCGAGACCTGCCAACCTCTTCACTCCACTCCACTCACACTCACACCCAACTCACCCCCCTTTCACCCAACCCTCACCTCACCCTCTCCAGCCGCATCGATTCCATCGAGTCCTGGAACCACATGTATCGTGCTTGATACCTCACGGCCGTTGTTTGTACGATCATTGCACTGCACTGCAACTGTTGATAGCCGTCCCGTCATTTCAGGCTCGCCGCATCCGATAACGATCCAATTCCGTCCCCTTTCTGCGAAACCCATCACAACCATTCTACTTGTCTGCATTGAAAACACGTCGCCATCCAGATCAACACACTGTCGAGGTCGTTGGAGCAAGCTGCATCCGCTTGTCGTTGTGTAATTATATATTCTGCGTTGGTGGACAACTCAGTTTGTTGCTTGAAAAGACAAAGCCAACCTTCATTCACCGCGATTGTGCGGACCCAACGCCATCATGAGAGAAGTTAATTTCAGCATCCCAAACGTCAACAAGGCATCCGTGGGCATCACGACTGCCCTCTACGATCGACGAGCACTCGATTGCACATCCACTCTCCCACTCATCAACTCGCTCAACCATCTCGCATACCTCACAACCTCATCGGCTCGGATAAGGGACATCTTGACAGTCGATGGCGGTGTCGAGAGATTGGTATGCCTTCTCAAGGCAGGGCGGAGTAAAGACATGATGGATATGTGGAAGTGGAATTTGGCATTCCAATGTGTTGTAAATATTGGAGTCCGAGGGTCGGAGAATGTCCGGACAAGAGTGGTGGAGGCGGATATGGTTCCAGTCATCGCTACAATACTTGACAATTATATCAAGGTCGTCGATAGATGTCGAGAAAAAGCAGAGGAGGCCAAGAAGGCGCAAGAACAACGCCTACACCATACTTCACGATCCAGCGAACACCGAGGCTCTCACAAAGGGGCTTCGTTTGGGAATCGCTCTTCCCGTTTCGACACAGAATTTCGAGCATCACGAAGACAACCGCCTCCTCCTTCCATCGACATTCCTGCGACATTCACAAATGCTCCATTGACGGCTGGGTCAGACGCTATGGATACAACTCCCACCGGTCCACAATTCGCCCTCACATCACCACCCGAGAGGACCACATTCTCCGTTCACAGACACCACCATCACCATCATCATCACCACAGAGGGCAAGATGCCAGACAACACTTCTTGCCCCCTTCCCGACACAATATCCAACCCCTAGCGACTGCTGTCCCATCAATGGACGCAGCTGATGGGTTCAACCTCAGACCAGTCCGAGATGTTGATCGTCTGCCGTCAATGGTCCCAGGTTTCCACGGTGGGCTGACTTCGCAGCCCGAATCTCCAACAACTCCTCTACCTCCTAATCAATTGCGCTCGCCAACTGTTCGTCCTACATCGATGGCTCCACAATCCGTGCGATCACGGAGACGGCCATCAATTCGTCACCAAGCTTCACTGGTTGGTGAGACTGAAGATCCAAACGCCGATAGCATGGCTTCCGATGAGTCTGGAGAACCAGAAATGTCTGGAGTTGGTGCTGGGGACATCCAGTCAGCGGTTAATATTCAGGATATCAGCATGGACGAGAACGACAGCATGCTCACAGCAGTCGAGACTCCTCTGGGACTGACCACACCTACAGTTTCCGAGGCACAGGATGCAGGGACATTCAACATCACACACCGATCCGTAATTGACGGCAGCATGATTAATGACGCTACAACGCCGACTGGACCAACAATGGGCCTTTCCCCTGCCCAACCTACCGCCGCGAATACACCACCTGCAATGCCTAATGCTACCATTCCTCGATACCTCCTTGACCGACCAACTCCCACTAGTGGCCAAGTTCTCGCAGCGATGCCGAGAGACGAGGATGTTCTCATGTCTCTACAACTCCTCGCATATGTTTCCAAATACTGCAATCTAAGAAGTTATTTCCAACGATCCCATCTCGTTCCTAAACTCAAGATCGGCTCCGAACTCCACTTACTGGATGTCGAAGACGGCTCTGCATTTTCACCATGCTCCTCATCATCTCCAACATCCTCTACCTCCGCTTGCGATTCCGAGGAAGAAGAATACCTTCTCCCAGACGACTTCAACATCTTCCCGCTTGTCGAAAAATTCACCGTCAGACATCACAGTCAAGACATGCAATACTGGGCGGGAGTTGTCATGCGAAACTTGTGTCGCAAGGATGATAGCCGTGGTGGGATACGTCAATGTGCATATTACCAATGCGGTAAATGGGAGGAGTTCACAAGGCAATTTGCCAAATGTCGGCGATGCAGGAGGACGAAATACTGCAGCAAAGAATGCCAAAAGAGTGCTTGGGTGTTCCACAGACATTGGTGTGTTGCAGCGTCACAGTAGCCTCCCTTCTGGCACGTCGGCTTTGACAACAATGAAGAATAATGAGAGGATCTGGCTTGAGGTCGGACCGAGGAGTACGAAAGAGCGAACGACTTTCCTAATTTAATGTCAACATCATACTACGAACGAACGTCATACTAGCGAGGCCAGCTTGCATCCATTGCACGAAACAAATGATAGCGAATCCCTTCATTCACGAAAACGAAATCAAATCTGCATATTGGAAGGCGTTCTTCATTCATTCGATCGATCGATCAATCGAACCCGATTTTCGATACCTTTGCCGTAACATATTCCCTTTGTCTTATTGGGCTTTTCTCGACTGAATTGTGGAGGGCTCAAGCACAGGATGCATGCATGGCATGGGCGCACTACCTAGTCAGGCTCTGTGTCACAGCATTCATCAAATATCAATCATGGTTTGCAGTGAGCGAGCAGAGCACTTTCTCATTCCTTGCATATTGGGGTCTAGGCTTTACGGAAATTGGGAGGCATTCATTGTTGTCGTTGACCTTCTTTTCTTGTGGTTCTTGTTTTGCTTATGGTCGTCTCGTTGGCTTGCTTTGGATGGGGAGGAGCAAAGTTACCTTTCGTTTTGAAAAACGTACTGTTCTTATGGAAAAGATCAGTGGGTTGTGTTGAGGAGAGGAGGCGAGGGAACGAGATATGGAGAAGGAAACGAAGCGTACCATCGATATACTGTGGTGGATACCAGGGGGAACGGAAGCGTGCGAGGGAGAAGCTCTACTACAGAGCTTGAAGTTTAAAGTGGAAAGTAGATACCAAGATGACGCTACGCACGTCACGCATTGCAGAATAGTTGCATGGAGGGAGGCAGGAAGCGAGCGACGGGTGGGGGAAGCTGAGAAGGGAAGAAGGAAGGATTGTATGTATGGTTATTGAATGAATAGGAATCGATCGAATAGGAAAATCTCACTTTCGTATCAAACACTTAAATGTTCCCACTCCAAAACCTTGTCGTGCTCATGCTCTCAATAGAACATTCTCTCCCCTTACACGTCCCGGTTCCTTGCAAGTGAAGATACTTCCTCATATGAATCTGCCTTTCCTGCCACCCAACAAGAATACAAGGCAGGACTGACTAGGCTCATAGATGATTTATTTTCTTTGCCCCTGATAGCAAGTCTTGGTAGCAGTCCGCTATATTCTAGAACCCATAGAAACTCCGCAAAGCCGTCCCGTCCAGTGCGGTCCACGCTGTATATTCAGAATTCCTTTTAAAGAATAGAGTTGAAGTATATTAATCGAACAGGGGGAGGGGACTAGAGGAGAGGTAGTTCAGATGTTTTTTTTCCCTGTCTTGATGTATATGTAGGAATATTGCCTCGAGGGTTGTTGACAACAGCCGGGATTTAAGTCCAAGAGTGGAAGAGTCGTTGACTACTGTACCTTCGGCTGGGAAGAATCGCTTAAAGGGGCTGTTCTGTTCGGTATTGGAGCTTTGCTGTAACGTAGCTGTTGGAGAGTAATGGGGTTGCAAATTGACGTGGTGACCTGTTGTTTGAACAGGAAGATGTACTGGAGTATAATAGAGCTGAGGGGTTGTTGGTTCGTGTGGAAAGTATGGGGTAGTTTGAAGTGCTGTTGGTGAGAGCGGCACAAGTCGATTACGATCCATACCGGTAATGCAGATATGCCAAGGTTCATACAAGCACGCCAAAGCGAAGATGAGAGATGTTTTCCATGTAAAGATACAGTAATCTGCTGTAGACTTCCAACTAGGTACCTATGAGATTGTGTGTCTATCTGTTAAACGCAAGGGGCAAAATATTAATCCTGGGCGAAATGAACGAAAGACCCATGAGATCGAAGATGCTTCTTGGTATTTGTATCCATTTTTGATTTGCTAAAATAATGAGGTGTGGAAGCTTGAAAATAGGCACTCGCTCCTGACAACAAGGAGGATGCTCTCGTGATGTGCTTGATATACCCGTGAGACTGGCTGATGTGTTGTTATCGAGGGGGCAAGGAAAAGCCAGTGATGTGTGACGTTTTCCTTGATCTTGCCTGATAATGAGAACGTTAGGTTCCTGAAGGTGTGCATTTGTTGACCAACAGGAGTCTTCCTGGTGGTTGTCTTTCTGATGGTTGTCTTTTTGTGGTCACCTTATGCTCCACGTGCTCGATAGGCTGACTGAGCACAGAACATTTTGCGAGAGATTCGGGTACGTGGCGTGATAACGCTACATGCCAGCTATTAAGAGATACTAATTCTTTGATGGTGTACATTTGTTGCCAATTAGAAAAGTCTGATGCATTTGAGCTTATCTTGCGTGAGAGGCTGAGCCAGTTCCAGGAAATCAGCAGTTTGAGATTCCCATGCCCGCTGGCTGACCAACAGGAGGGTGAGGACTCTTGAGGGTGTCCATTTACTGACCAACGGAAAATGGGCTCCTGAGACGACACTCGGTATGCTCAAGCAGGCTGATCGAAGTTCCTGAAGATCCGTCGTCGAGGCTGTCCGTAACCTGGTGTCGACCAACGAGAACTTTGGTGTTCCTGATGGTGTTCATTTGTTGACCAATGATGTGACTTTCTTTTCGTATGGTTTTCTTGGGACACTGAGTGGCATTCCAGACTCTCGGCATTTTGATCTCTTGCGTCCCCACACGTTGGCCAATCGCGACGCCAGAATTCCTGGGGGTGTCCATTTGTTGACCAATGGCGACGACATGGCTCACATAAGGTTAGTGATTTCCACGACATAATTGGGTGTCAGGTCTGCACAGCACGATTGAGGCGAGGCAAAAGTTCAATGACAACGGCAGACCGCTCAGTTCAGTTCATATATTGAGTCTGGTGGGCCCCCGTTCTCGAAACATTCCACTTGTTGAATTGTCATTTACTTACCTAGAAAAGGACGTTTCTATTCAAGTACTTCTCAATTCATACTCGCGTCCAATTAATACAGATTAAAGCTTTCTTAAAATCTTCCCAATCATTGATGGTCTTCGCAAGCGGACTGGCAAGTTCCAAATCGACACTTGGAATCTGAGAAGTCTAAATCTGGGAGAGCAAGACCGCTGCGGCCGTGCCTAAAGTACGAGTCGACATCTTGTTATCCAGTAGTAAACTCGATCTGAGTTTATTGAGAATCGTGACCATGGGTGAGGCACTACCACATTTTGACACCAGTTCCTTCAATGAAAATCACCGAGACGTACTGACCTTTAGCCCTGCCGCAACTTCACCCGTTCACTATCTATACAATATTATGACTGACCTTTTAATGTTCTCAAATCAGTTTCTACAGATACTGCCGTGGCAATTACCTTCGGACTCCTCAGCTCATTACTCAGCCTTGTTGCTGTATCAATCGGCTATCTCACTTTAAAGGTTATGAATCGTCAAACTCGTACGTACGCAAAACTCACTGTGCGGTTTGAAAATCAAACAGAAAGTCGTCGTGGAGCATCGGACTGACACTGCGATTCAGGTGGCACCGTAAAATTTGGGGGTGATGAGGTAGGACAGAGGATAGTCTTTCAACATGAACACAGGCACTTTGGGACCTGGAGAAGGAAAGGAGGAGATTGATCGGCATTCTCGGACTGTGCAAGTGGAGAGCTAGGAAGCGCTTTGCGACGGTACGAGGAGCGTATTTTCTGCCATAGAGGAGAGAAGGCGGACGAGATGCTTGTTTGTTTCTGGAGAGAGAGAAAGTCTCATTGATACGTAGACAAATGACTCTGTTATACTACTAGATAATTAGTTCGATAGTTTTTATCTCCAGTACATCCAGTCGCATATCTTTCTCACGCATTGGATCCTGGTACAGTGTATGAGGAGAAGTAAACAAACATCACGATCTATGGTTAGTCTCTAAGTAAAACAGCTTCTGTGCAGCAATCCAGCTGTACAAGGTATACAAAATTTCACAGGTACTCCATGCAATGGTAAGCAGCATTCCCTAGTATCCACTCACCTTCACCCCCAGTTTCCAAGAAGTGGTGGTCAAGTGACTTGGATAGTTCGTTTGGCGCTAGTCCTCGCTTGATTTCTACCTCCAGGTCCAAGTCACTGACACTGTCACCTTCGCGTAGGTTTCTTCCACCCGACAACAATCTGGCTGCGGCACAGAAACAGATCTGGTACGCGTCTCTTCTTCAGACCGTGTCGCAGGGAACTAGTGCTGACGAATGTAGGTCGCCTCTCACAGAGACTTAAACACAAACCTCGATCGTCTTACGCCACGACCAATCAAAAATGTGCTCTCACGGGGGCCATGTACAGCTGCGGCTGCTCAGAGTATCATCACCAGGATGGCTGCCTCAGTACTGCCACTTCCGCTCAGCATAAATGCCAGTGGGCACCTGATAATTAAACCAAAGTCATCGAAGGCCGTTGTTTGGTTCATGACCGCAATGTTCAGCAGGAAGGTTTGCGCTTGCAAAATCTTGGTTACAACTACGGAGACGCTTATGCGGCCCCATTTTTGTTAAGCAAAAAGCTTGATATGCTCATCCAGATCTGCGAGGCCAATAACGATGAGATCACGAATGTTGCCGCGCAAGTTCAAGCTATCGCTGCAAAGCCCGACGTCAGCACCACCGAGATCCAGACAGGTGTCGACAAAACTTTCAACGCCCTCCAAGCTCGAAGCGCCAGTATCAACACGGACATCTCTGCCGCTCCCGCCAACGATATTCCACTCAAGAAGGCCCTTGCCGCCGCCAAGCTCCACGCCCTTCCTATCTCCAACGGTGTCAACAAGCTCCAGTCCGAGGTCGAGAAGCATAAGGGTGCCATTCGTGTCTTCTTCAAGGACTCACTTGTCGATCCAGAGATCTCCCATGCTCGCCGCAAAAAGCTTGAGAGACTGCTGGAGATTGGTTGGGTTCATTTTGAACGCCATATGGAGGATGCTTTCAAGAGAGCTGAGGAGAATATGGTCAAGGCTGCTGAGGAGGGAGCTTTGATGATGATGGCTGCTATGCTTTAGAAATTGATCTGTTCTGCATCGGTAGAAATTCTTCCTCTGTGCATTGTTTCCGCGATACGGGGGACGGGGATTGGAGTTGGAGGACTTGTACCGAGAAGAGAGAACGGTGTGGGGTAGTTAGCAATGAATATGATTTGCAGACGTGCTACCATTGACATAGTCCTCTTACTTGACACTGTGCCGTATCAGTAATCCTATGATATATAACAGCTGTCTGGCGCTTGTTCTTCAGTTGAAGTAAACAATGGGCACAAATTGAAGCTCATAGCCCCCAGTAGCTCCCCGTATTCAAAGATTTCACATGCGAACTTCAAATAAAGGCAACTCAATGTGTTGAATGTATAATTCGGCAAGAAACCATGTACGTCATCGTCATAGCAAAAGAGATATGTGCAGGTGTGAAATCGCCGCCTCGAAGTTCGCACGCGTCTTCCACTAGATTCTGTGAATCACATAAGAGAAAATCTTACAAAAGAATTAGAAAGTGCGCATTCACATAATCTTAATGCAAGACAAGCGGTAACGGTTGCTTGAAGGACCGTTCTAGACCGTTCATGCCTGAAAGTGAATCGATCTACATTTGACCATGATTCCCTACAGCTCGCTTAGTTAGCTTCGAAACCACAACGATAACAATAAAAGAACAGCGGTAACTTTTCTTCACCTCGAAGAATCTTCACAACACAACCACAAGAAGATCTTGACCAGCTTAGCTTGTTTCAATCTAAAAATCGGTACGTCAAAAGATTCCCAAACTACCAGATTCCTTGAGATAGATTCTGATATCTCCAGCAGCCAAGCCATCATGCCTATTGGTGCGCACGAATACTTCAGCTGCGGCTGCTCCATCTTCACCTTTCAGGCAATCTGCACCTTGTATCTCTGCAGGGGCCACAACGATCTTAAGCCTCGCCTCCTCGAGCGTGGCTATAACCCTCGCCAGCACGTCCAAAGTATCGGTCTTGAGTTCGCGCCAGGTCCTGCCCCAGCCTTCACCAAGCCTCCTCCTCAAGCTCAGGCTCAAACTCAACCTCAAGCTGGAAACCAGCTCAACTTCCCCCAAACTCATTCTACCGTCCAACATGGCAACTTCCATGGCTTTCCTCAAGTTCCAGTTCGATACCAGTCCAACTGCCCTCAACCTTACTGCAACGTCCCACATGCCAACTTCCAGGGATCTTCTCAAGCTCAAGCTGGCTACCAGACTAATTTCCCCCAAACTCATGATAACTTCCAAAATGCCGACTTCCAGAGTTCTCCCGACAATAAACCCTCATTCGCGGCTCTCATGGCTCAATTCTGCAATCAGGCTCAAGAAGAAGAGGACAATGAGCTTAGTGCCGATCTGAACCAGTCTGATATGAGTGGCAGTGATGGTGAAGGATCGCAAAACAACTACCCCCAGAACGGCAACAGCCGCAGCCAAAGCATCGAAGATGTCGACCCTGACATCAAAGGTGAGGTATCTCAAGACGCCATGCCAGCCAACAACCCTGGAAGTGGAAATGAACCTGGCGACACCATGGAAACGACCAACCCCGACAATGCCATCCGAATTGATGATCTCCAAGACACCATCCTTGACTCCTCAGTCCCCTTCCTCCACTCAGTCATGGCCGCTGCCCGCAACGCCTCCACCACCGAGCTCCGACTCAGCATCCAAGCCACCGCCAATGCCCTCTATGAAGCCATCAAGAATGGTCTCGACGAAGCCATCAGCCTCCGCGACATCGACATCAACTGTGAGCGCGCCAATGTCAAGCATTGGATCCAGGATATCAAGGAGGGTAGATCGACGCTTGAGGATATGGAGATGGGTCTTTGGCTCTCGGGCGAGGGAAAGGATTTGGGTCGGCAGATGAATGCGGAGAGGATTAAGGATAGGATTCTGAGGGATTGTATGGAGACGTTACGTAAGAATTTGTAATTGTGTTCTGGGTGATTTGGGGTTTTTGTAGTGGGGGGAATTAGGATGGGTATGCCTGCTGGTATGCAGTGAATGCTGTGCTCAAGGTTTGTGAGTGGATGTTACCGCTTGCCTCGGTCTGAATTGCTTCATTAAAGCAATGAATCGATGTTTGTTAAGGAACAGTCTGATCAATAAACGGCCCTCTGCTAAGCGCCACCATCGATGTAAACATACCGCTGTAATCCTGAGTCGCCTCCAATCCCAATCTCATCTGATATGGGCTGTACACTCCAACCTTCAAGCTCCTCCGTCAAGGGTGATCTCCTGCTCACTCTCGCCTGCTCTCACCTTCAACAACTTCGTCAGTTCAAGACGTCAAGTGTGATCAGACTAAGGAAGCAAGAGCTCGCTTAGCAGGGCGGCTGGCCTTGGCAGCCGCTCAGAACACGGATGCTCTTCCGACGAATATCTTCACCCTGCATACACAAGACAAATCAATAGCAGAGCTTCTGGTATGTTCTCAATCATCCTTCATCGAATCGCAGCCAAATTCAAGCTGACTGAATTAACAGCGACTGTCGAGATGTGCGGAGGCAAGAAAATCATCTACAGCTGTGGCTGCTGCAGTCTCAAAGCTTGTATCAGCGTTGATTGCAATGATTGGGACTGGTGTGTGAACAAATCCTTTCAGTAAAGATCGAGTGTGCATTCTGTAGCATACCACACTCTGCAAATGCCATGGAAGAGCAGGAACATTGGGAAAGAATTATCGCAAACGCTAAGTTGGTCGGTCCTAGACGATACTCCCAAAAGGCTCCCCAAAATCGCAACAATCTGCAAGGTGAAGCTATCTATATGTACAAGAAAGAAGGGCATCAAAGACTGACGAGGCAACGATAGGCTCAGCTGTTCCGTATTACGGTCACCCAGCTCCATCGATCATCCCCGCCAATGTTGTTGTTGATGATGATGATGATGATGATGGTGATGGAACTTGGAGCTCACTCAGTGATTATTTCAGCGATGCTGGTACTGTGGACTCGCAGACGAAACAACCCTTGCGCGTAAATGCCCCTCAATCGAACCTCCAGAATCCCATTGCAGTTTATTTTACGTCTCCCACCGATTCCGACGCGACCAAGAAGCAAGAAGCAGCTTCCAGACTCCTCAAGTCATCCATTCAGCACGGGCTCCTCAAGATGCTGCAACTACGCACGGTCGCTTCCGATCCTACTCGTACTGTTCCACAAGCTCACGGCAACGCTGAGGAGGAGTTCAAGAAGATCGAAGAGGGGATTCTACAAGCTGTCGATGATTATCTCTTGATCGTTTGAGGGAAAGCATTTGGTCGGGTACCTGTCACTTGGCGCAAACTTCTGAGGATCAATGGAGGGACATAGGGTATGCAGACAAAGGCATTTTAGGAATGATCGCTATATCCTTCAGACAAGGACTCAATTGATCGGTAGCCACTTGGAAATACTTCAGACCAAACTCTGCCCATGGGAAGTATCTCAAAGAAACGCCTCTGTTCAATATCCATCGTATTTTTTTTTTCGCTTCAAATTGGTACAACTGGATGCGAAGGAAAATGAAAATCTCAGACAAGTATATTTTACGTGAATCCTGATATTTTGTCACGTTGGCTTTACGAAAGACGCGTATTGAATGGTGACAAGCTAGTCAATTCGAGAATATATCGCCAGGTGGCGTAAGTGCGATGTCGCTTGTTGACTTTGAAGCACCTCCACAACAAAAACATATCCCAGCCTCTCATTCTCCCGCTTCGCACTTTTCTCCGCAAACAAAACCACGGCCAAAAGAAGGTAAGTCGCACCTCAACCATAATCTTCCCCATCTCAGACACAAGAAGCTGATATTCCTTGGTAGGACATTCAAGATGTGCATAGGACGAATCGACCAGTACCACTGCGGCTGCTTCACCGGTCCCAAAATCTTCCGCTGCGAGGCCGCCCAAAAGGAAGAACACTGCGACGGTATCGGTCCCCTCATCACTGCCAACATCCTCAGCTTCTGCGACGACTGCAATGAGCGCCGCAAGAACAACACCATCGAGCTGAAGCGCATCATCGACGATTCCCGAGAGAGTGCGGATGCTAAGGCGGAGGCTAAGTTGGAGGCTATCAGAGCTGCTGAGCGAAAGGCTGCTATTGGTGAGATTGATATTCATACACCAGTGGGAGGATTTGATTGCGATCTTGATGGAATGATGGGAGATGGTGAGGAGGCTGGTGGTCACGCTGCCGGGGTGTCCACTGCTTCGGGTGGTGAGAAGGCCCGTTATCTCTCTGCCACTGATGGATCGCAGAAGGGGGTCGATGAGAAGACTGGTACTGAGTACAACGTCAACGAAGTCACCCACGGTGACCGCTTCCAGCCAACATGCTCCTCTGAACTCCGCAACTTCGCCGCCAAGGTTTTCTGTGGATGCTTCAAGAAGGCTTGATGGATACCTACTCAAGGTCGACGAATCATGTTGGAGGCATTCGTCTGGAGAATGGTGTTTAGGTCATCGGCAGGATCATATATGTGAAAGCTCAGAGGCAAAGCAATTGATGGATATGCAAAAAAACAAGAAAACAGATGTGTACCATGAACTTGAACTTCAGTGAGTTACCTGTGATTTTTCATAAAAGCTCTATCTATGTGGTGAAACCATAATCTGCTTCTCATACTCTCACCTAGATCTGGGACTCTCCAAAAGCCTGAAGTAAAAGTTCTGATCAAGTGACTTGGGTTGAGGCACTAGTCAGACCTTAGCGTTTTCGCCCACATTCATGTACTTGAATACAACCTCGTGAACCTCTCCTCCTGCTTCCCTCTTTAGATCAGAGAGACCTTGTAACTTGGTAAGTGCCACTCTATGTAGTACACTGAACGTGTTTCAAGTGCTAACTTGAATCTCTACAAAAGTCAAGATGTGCAAACTTGAGGTCCCGCTCCACCAGTGCAATTTGTGTTGAGAAATCTTGCAAGAATTGTGAGGTCAATGATAACAGCACACAGCCCAAGAACCAAACCCAATCCTCCGTCAGTAGCCATAGCGAGACCCAGGCGTCATCTCCGACTGTCAACATCACCACCCCTGGTGCCAATGATAAAAAATCTGCAGCAACAAAAGTCATGACCACCATGATTCGAGATGTCTTTCAGCATTTGGAGAGTTATCTTATCGACTCACCCAACAACAAAACTGCTGTAAATCTGCCAGAGACATGGTCGCTGGAGAATTATCTGGACGTGTAGATGAAGCAGCCACCAAACGAATCATTGAGGGTTTATCAGAATATCATGATTTCATGGAGAATGTCAATGGTGATGTCAGCAAGCTGTTGGAAGCACAGGTTCTCGAAACTTGCATATTTGTGGTCTCTATGCTTTGAAAAGAAATCATGCGTTGGCTCTTATAATTAAAGTGCAAGGTTCTGGCGGATGGTGGACGTTGGGATGGACAGTGTGGCAGGGCTTTATCACTACTGAATGCTCCTTCGAGCACTGAAAATGGCAAAACCACATAATAAACAAATTATGATGTTGATGTTGTGTATGTGAAGTCTTGAGACAGTCCAATTTTGAGTCCGTAGATCTCATCTCTCTACCCTATAAACATGTCCTCTCCCTATCTTCATCCTTTCTTGACACTCGTTCCTTCCATAAGCCGTATTGTAGCCTTCAGAGCCTCAATTTCCAGATCCTTTATCGCGTTCTCCAACGTGACCTTCAAATGCTCTCTAATCTCTCTGCCCATTTTTCGGCCTACTTATTTCAGTCTTTTATCTCAGTCTTTAATGGAGTGTTGTTATATCGTGTTGTGGTATCGTTAGAAAGAAGCATGCAGTGTATGTCGACCTTTCGCGAACTAGCATAAATTATGGTTGCCATAGGGCAATTCGCGACTTTTGGAGGAGCCACAGACTGGCTTCCCAGGCCCAGATAGTTCCGGAGAACTGGATGCTCACTGGAGGTAGCCATGTGTGGAGACTTCAAGGGGCGTGGTGGTACTAGAAGCCGATGTTTGAGAGTCGCAGACCTTTTGAGGGGCAGGGAAAGTCGATGATCTCGCTTAAGTTGCACCACTTCGAGAAGTCAACAAACTGCCAACATGTCTAACAAACAGGACCACCTATGAGGAAAGTCATTAAGGACCCTTCAAGATGCAAACTGTGTCGATCATCTCATACAGCTTCCTGCAGTCCGTTAAATTGATATACCTATCCATTCTCTTTTGCGAGCAAAGATGAATTGCTGGTCTTGTACAAAAGCATTGTGGGCTACCAGCGCGTAAAGATTCACTTTGGTGGTGATTACTAAAGCATGAACTCAGCATGTAGAATATTCATAGCTTTGTGAAGCGGATGCAGTGTCTACAGATTTAGCTTGAATTCACCTTAGCAGTGTATCCTCTAGACAGGCACTGGGAAGGCTAAGACAAGGCTACAGAACCAGCCGTAGTGCACCGTCACCTTTGCCAATTGAAGACCACGCTAAACCCATTCCATCGCAAATTAGGCCTTCAATTTACTGACACAGACGTCCCATTCGCACATTTGACAACAAATTCAACGTTCGTGTTCTTCGAACCAAAGATCTTCTGTCTTACGCTAAGTGCATCATAAGACTCATCATATCAAATTAACGCTCTGCGGTCCTACTATAATTTCGGAGCTCTGCATTCCATCTTCAACATGAAGATTCAAACCATGTGGCTTTTCAAATGCGACCACTCGGCTTATCAATTGAGAGACGAGAATGGACGTCTGGTGGACCAAATTAACGATGCCGACGACCATGTCCAACCCGATCTCCTTGAGACCCCCTGCCCAAGTTGTTTTGAAGCTGAGCATAAAGCTACTGAGGCAAAGAGAAAGTCTGAGGAGAAGGAGAAGAATTCCTTGGCAGCCTATAAAGATCAGGCAGAGTTTATGAAGAAGCAGATCGAGGTAGCAAGAGCGAACGATGACTAAGAGTAAGCACCTCGTCATCGTCACATCGAACCCCCACTGACATATAGGCTAGGCTCGTACAAGGTCTCAGAAAGACACTCAATGCCTGCATCTCGACGTGGGCCGGCATAGTCAAGAAAAACGAAATCAAAACCCCACTTGAGCCTGCTTCTTCAAAGAGCGCCACGTTCGCCAAGCAGATTGACAACGCCCTCGAGAAATTGTTCTTACTGAGGGACGCACAGGAAGCCACGTTGGAACGGTTAGCTAGCAAGAAAACCAAGAAGGACAAAGCTGCCCAAGAGGAGTCCGAGGCGAAATGCGGCAAATGGGCTAGACTTCGCAATGATATGGCAAAAGTAGCCGCTGATTACGAGAAGGAGGTCAGATGGAAGTTGAAGGGGATTGGAGAAGGCATATGAGGAAACTTGAGCTGAGGCATTGGAGTTGATGAAGGAGACGTAGAGTCTTCCCGTTGTCTCTCTCAGAGATCTAGATGTGGATGGGTCGACTTGGTGGCGTGGAGGAGGATGGCAACCAGAGGGGAAATATTGGTGTCTATTAAACTCGACCACTGTAAGAGCCCCGAAAATCTTCGAGATGGAGGATGAGCGCTTGCATTACGTGGAGCACAAAATGCATCATGAGTTAGACCCTTAAATACATGCCAGGCATCAGGGCGTTTCAATCTTTCTGGAATTAAGTCTGGCAGGGAGCAGCTCTCTCATTGCTCGGAGTCAGCTGAGGACCTCTGAGACATCTTAGGGATCATCAGATCAAGGACCGCAGTCCTTTCAATCACGCCTTACCTGTGAAGTTTCCCGGTCTGTTGCAGCAGCTTTCAGCCAGAGCAGCGAGAGTAAGTTTAGATCGATTGAAACTTGGGCGTGTCCATTCAAATCGGGTATCTATCTTACGCCGTCTATGCCAGGACCTTGAAAGTATAGAGCCTCTCCGTCTGCACCAGAACCATCCGCGAACCCAATCCTATACCTACCATAACATACACATGCTGGATATCGAAAATGCGCCATCCATGCAACTATCTATTCAATTCTCTCATCTCTCTCTCCTAACAAAGGATCTACCTCTCCATCCTCCTCTAAAGTCTTTCCATGCTTTGTGTATATGAAGTAGTGTTGAATGATGAAAATGACATCGAAGAACACGCTGATATTGCCCAGGGCTAGCTTTACTGGGTTTCCGGTTATGCCCGCCCAGTCTCCTTGGAGATAGCTGTCGATTCCGAGTTGTAATACCGAGAGAATTCCGCCTACGAAATCGAAGAGGATGCCCTCGATCGACCAGCCAACTGTCGATTTATTGTTGTAGTTCGTGATAACTTGAGGGGTATATTTGACGAGTGTGATGAAGAGCTTAACATAGGAGACGGCGTATATCTGCATAGGTTATATTAGATACTGCTGTAGTACATGTGTAACATGCGATGTAACTTACCACGTCGATCCAGGCCCAACCGGTTTTCACATCCTCGTCGTGTCTAGCTGCGACAATAACAGCTACAACCGCAACCCCTACGATACTGCCAAAGAAAACGCCCAAGATCGGCTTGCTAGGCCTTGCCCCAGGGTCCCTTCTCGACCTCTTCTTGAACCCCCACAGGGTAGGTATGAACTGTGTCAGGAGCAATGCGCTCAAGACCACGGCATGCGCCGCAAAGGCCAGATCGTTGAATTTGACCGTCGGTTCCAGCCCATGATGTCTGATGCCATATTCCTCCCTTATCCTCGGCGAGTATAGAAAAGCAGCGTTCGATATGAAGTATGCGACGAAGCCTAGGATGTTGACAGTCGGGAAATCGATGGTACAACCACTAGTCGAGCTTCTGCGAAAGTTGAGGATCGGCTGCGGGTAAAAGGAAAGAGACCAGCAGGTAGTATAGATCCACCCGAAGGACCATGACAGGAGGGCGAGGAATGAGACTGCCATGTTTGGCAGCTTTGTTAGCGATTCATCTGGTATTTGAGGTTGAGAAATCAAGAATGGGATCTTGACATGAAGTCTAATTCGAGATCACGAGCGTGAAGCACGCGATATGAATTGAGGTTAGCGGCCCATGGGTTTGCTATCAACATCCCTGTAATCTCGATAGCAATATCTTGGCGATCTAATCAATCAACCTCACCCCATCGTGTCGCTCCATTCCTCCGGCCTACAAGCTTCTCTGGCTGGCAAATTATCTGGATCTCTTTACAAATTATTGAGATACTCTATCAGTCATCATGGCAGTGATGTCATTCACAGATCTCCCAGGAGAGATTCGCAATAAGATATACAATCATCTACTCATACTTCCTGCCCTTTCAACCCCTCGTCTCCTTGGTGATCCTCCACTATATCCACAGATCCTCTCTGTATGTCGACAGGTACACGCAGAAGCAAAGCGGATCTTCTACGGCTGCAATACCTTCCTTGCACATCCCAACCTGCTTGGAGAAATGCCTCGCCTTAGATTGTACTACGATACCATCCATTCTCGAAGCTTGATATCCTTGATCCAAAGGTTCCACATTCGCGTACGCCTTGACTGTGATCCGAATTTCTCGGCCGCAAAGGCTGCGGAATCGTTCACAGGTGTGGAGGAGCTGTCCATTGAGGTCTTCCAAGCACAATTTGGAAGCTCAGATTACGAAGTGCTGAAACTGTTTGAGGGCATAAGAGGTGTGCGGCGAGTTAAGGTTTATGGAAGTGTGACGGCCTTTCCGGAATACGTGGAGTGGTTGCAGGACGCGATGAAGACTCCGGAAGGCGTGGAGGTTGAGGTGTTTGTTAAGGAGAAGGTGGGAGCTCAGGTGAGACCTCACGATATTTGGATCGTCAGTGAAATGCGGACGTGATGTATTCATAAGGCTAATTATTGTTTGTAGCATGGCGGCCGATGAAGTCTACTACGCATCAGCAGCAAACAATTGTGGAGTGCGCTGACTGCTCGAATGAAAACATTTGTCGTTACGGCACGGTGCAGCTGATCACTACTCCAGTGAAGCATGGTCAGAGAATGACTGCATAGCGGAGTATAAAGTGCGACTTTCCTGGAATCCGGCGAGCAAAAATGCAGCTGTGAATATATATATATGTCGATCGCTTAAGTCTCTCTTGAGAATGACGCGTCTTTTCACCGTCCTAATCGGGTCGGCAAGGCGATGCAGGAAGCATATTGAAGTTGCCATTATTCCCAAATTTATCGAATACGGGGTTGCCGAGTGGGAGGCCATGGACGTAGCTCGGATATTGCTGCGAAATGTCTAAACTTTCATGATCCGAGATACATCTCCTTTCGAAATACCAGACACTATCAATCAAGATGAAGACGCAGTCCAGTTCATTTCAGCCATGGATGACTATCCGGTGTTCGAGGTCAGCCTAACACTCTTGGCACAGGGTAATGATCCTGCGGAGAAATGCTTTGAAATGTTCGGTAATCTGGTCCGCTACTCCTAAGCCTTTGAAAAGACCCCTCGGTACAAGAAAGACATGGATAGAACCAAGGTCGGTGAGCGGTGTAACTTCGATCCAGACATCCTGGTAGTCCCGGAGGCAGAAACGGAGGGGTCGGGATGGTACATTACGAGTTCAACAAATATCTTTAAGATGGTTTGTCAGCCTCATCCGGTAGAAGCTGGACTCCGTGATGCATGCTTTTGCAGCGATGACGAGGATATTTCGGACTTCAAAACTCACCGCGCAGCTGTCGTCCAGTATCTCAAGACGCAGTTTCAGCGCATTCAGGCGGCCGCCTCTCATATGTTGGAGTTCATTACGGAGGAGAAGACTAGTGGTGGCCTATTCGATTGCTACGACGCTCTGGACTACGACTTCTCCGAAGGCGGCATTTCAAAAATCGTCACTGAGATGGTCTTACTAGAGCAATACGATACTGTATTTGATCGCGACATGCCGTTACACATCAAAACCCACAAGCGCCAGCATCGTTCGGGATTCAAGAAGCTCTACGCACCCTATGGAATAGAGGTTGACCTTCTGGATGACCTGAACTCAGCCATGGAGTCTCGCAGCATTGCCAAACTCGTCACACATTTCAAGATGGCAGTCGATCGCTTGGACAACCTCTTCCTTGAGATCCTCTGCACCAGACAAGAATTATTCAAGTGGGACATCCCAAATTCTGCACATCGTCAGTGTGACATCGATCCACAGTTTCATCGGAATACAGAAAGGATGTCAACGAACCTAATCTCACGCCCAATTTGTTCGAGGATTACGCACCTACTGAAGCAGGCGATTCTGACCATGATTCGGATGCTGCTGATGATGACGACCATGACGACTCCGAAAACACGGATTCCGAAGACGACAGTGGCTCAGATGATGCCGATGAGGCCGGTGATGACCGAGATCAAGTCGAAGACGAAGATGCCATTGAGGATAGTGCTAGTAAGGCAAGCTCTGAGCAACATGGCTTAGTGGGTGATGATGGTGATGGCGACGAAGTCAACGTGGATGATAGTGTGTCGGATAACGTCACACATGAGCAAGATCAAGTCCATGACGAGTCAGCGCCCCTAGCAAATTATGGCAGTCATGCTTCGGAGGCATATGCCGCTGGAGAAGAGTCTAATGATCTGCAAGTTAGCAATAACGATGGTGAGTCTCTTTCAAGTCACCAAGGAGACTCTGAAGACACCGGTCTGGAGAGTACTAGCAACAAGCTCCACCCGTTTGCAGGCGCTTGGTCCTTTCTCCCTCTTTCCGCCTCGCAATCAGAGCCAAGTAGCGGCACAGGCGATGAGCTCGGTATGGCTGGTGACGCCATCTGAGTTGGATTCGACGACATGGACTGAGAATTGGAATATTGAGCAGAGCTTGGATTTTTATTTGTTTGCTGGCTGTATCATGGTCCGGATCGGCCAGAATTTGATCAATTGCTTTCTGCATACGTGCATTCCTTCATCTTGGGTTGGGTAAAAGAAAAGCGGGCGTTTGCTTTGTCTCGCGAGACATGACATATTTGATTTTCTGTTCTTTCTACTTGCAGCAGCGGATACGATTCTATTGTGGCGTCACAATGGCTTGGGTGTTTGGTCATAGTGGATTTGGGACTCTACCAAGCTGTGCGACACTGTCATTCTCTGGAAGCAGCGCCAGAGTTTTCTGAACCCTCGCAACCTCCCATCGCCATAGGCTTTATGGCTGCTATGCTGCAGGGATTCTGTTATTAAAAGCAATGATTTTTTTCTTCTGAACAATCCGAATTCCTGTGTTTATGGAACATCATCGGTAAGTGATAACGTGATCTTCACATCTACTGCCGCAGTTGTATAATGTCCTGTTGGGCCGTTTTTGCGCCCTCTTTGGTGGGGCACGGGGTCGCTTAGTTTGTTTACTTTTGCTCAATTCACAACGTCGATTGCCATTAGGTTCCCGCCCTGATGGTAAGACTTCGATGAAATACGATCATATATATATCGATAATCAGTTGAAGAGTTAAAAAGCAGTTCTTGTTCATATAAAAGCACAGAGACTTTGAATTGACATTCACTCAAGAAGTTGTCGAGTACTTCACCCCTGCCAACAAAACTGGGGACATTGCTGGGAACATCGCCGCGCGACAAGGGTGAGGCACTAGCGCTCTTGAGGATTGGTTCTATGTTACTGCTGCAAAATCAGCGCCATCGCTTGCGTTCGTTCGGGTCATTATCTTTTTCCTAGTTCAGCGACAAAATTGCCTGAACGGGTCTAGCCGATCTCCACACGATGCTGCTTACGTTCGTGCATTTTCATGTATATATATCACGTCGCTACTCCGCGACCTGGATTTGGAACCGTAAATTTGACACTAAGAGTTCGAGGCATCCTCTTCCATTCCTTCGACATCCACATCAGCGTTCTCGACTAAATTGCAACAAGGAGGGTTGCAAAGCTCCACTATCGTCTAAAAGACGACTGACACTCTAACATCATAACGTCACATACCAGTAGCGGTATGCTACTCTTCCAGACGCTTTATGAAACTCCTGCTAACATATCAGTCATGCAATCCACACCAGGAGACTTGTACGGTCCAGCACCGGATTACCCAATCACCACAACAACAAAGTCTACTACATCCTCAGAGGCTGCCCCAACCAGTAATACAGCCAGCGACGAGTCTTCCGGGGGTGTTCAGACACAAAATGCCGTTCCCACATCGACTACTTTACCCTCATGCCATGTCCTAAGAGTCTCCGATGGGGTAAACAAAGTTACCATCTCTGGAAATGTGGACATCAACACGCTGATCGCTCGGCTACAACAAGCTGCTGCGGCTTCGTCAACTGGAGAAAAATATATTATGGCTATCACAAGACTCATTACATTTCTTCCGAGGAATGAAGTCGCTTCCTTCGTCAACATTCCACTGGAACTTCATCATATGATCTTGGAGCTCATTCTCGTCAACCCAATCCTCGGTGATCAAAAATTTGCTGAGTCCGGTACTCATTATGGTCAAAATGCCAAATACGAACTTTCGCCAAATATTCTCCTTGTCAATAAGCAACTCAATAAGGAAGGCACTCCGTTCCTATATGCCAAGAACAAGTATCACGTGGCATGTCTCACGAGAGCTATCAGTTACGATACGGCTCCACGAAGTTTCACCATCTTATCAACGGTCACTCGATACGAGACACAAACGCCGGATAAAACCCCTCTTATTTGCGACATCAAAAGTCTTGGGAAAGTGCGAAGCTGGAAAGTCGTAGTCGGTCTTCGCGATACGTATCCCCAAAATCCAGTCAAGTCTCCATGGAGCTTATTCGAATTCTGCCGGGCCATCTGTCATACTCCACCCGAGTCTCTTGAGGTCAAACTTATTCCACGAAACATGGATACTGGGATACTCGGTAGCGGCTACCTCAACTTTGAGACTTTGTCGAACCACTTCGTGTTTTGCGCAATGTCCCTAGTGTCTTCATCAACGACGCCCTGGCATCTGATGTACTTGATAATCTATCTGTCCAGAATTCTTATGCCTGATTTGGCATCTCATCTTAAAGACCAGCTGAAATCCGAACTCGTTGGCCTATGAGCAGCAACGAGCCTGTGGAGTATTGTCTCGAGATGTATCGCACACTTCTCAAATACGCGCAGACATTCGAGAGATACGAACCATATCGAGCTGGGATGGTATTGGAAAAGAGCGTGCGACAGCCTATGGCTCGAAGCCTGAATACGGATCCCATGTGCCTTGCTGTGGAAGATATCAACTTCGTAATCCTTTCAAAGACACTTTCACGCACCCAGTCGAGGAGGCATTGACGCGTGCAAAATTAGCAAGCGACATTGCAGACATAGAAGGTTTCAAGGAAGAACGTAAATTCATCGTGGAATACCTTGAACCACAGTTTCAGCGACTTCTTACAGCCGAGAGTCAGACCGTGGAGTTCATCAAATACGAAAAGCGACCAGACCGGCTTCTGGCTTCCGATGCTGATTTGCACCGCCATGCAAAGGACCACGTCCAAGCTATAGCAGAAGCGATTATTCTCGTCGACAATCTTGGTGCTGCGATGAAGAGAGATATGCCACGCGACATTGCTATCGAGATCCGTGCTTAGAGAAGCTTCTACGAGATAATCTACTCTGACACGTACGGTGGCACTGCGCTTGCAGATCTCCAGGCAGCTTTTGATGTGAACAACATTTTCTGGTATGTAAACACATTCAAATGGGCTGTGGAGTGTTTCGAAGAATACTGGTTCTCTATGCGCGAGGCAAGAATGAAACTATTCGAGTTCGATACGCTCAACCAGCTTGGTTGCGATATCGACACTGAAGTTGGACTATACACGGAGCCGGTCGACTGGACTGTGGATGAGCCAAATATCAGCGCTGAATTTGGGGTCCATGTCGATGCGGAGGACATTGAGCTGAGTGACTCTGATGAAGCCGGTGGATATTCCGACTCCGACCCAGACCATAATTCTGATGGCGACTCCGACGGCGACTCCGATGTTGGCGCAGATGGTGATACCCATGGCCACCTGGATGAATATCCTGTTGATTATGAAGGGGAATCAATGAGCGAAGATCACGACCATGCTGAGGGTTGCCAGGTTTCTAGAGGGGTAGATGGGGATTCAGAATACGCTGAGCGACTGATGGGAGTGGAGGATGGTGCCAAAAATGTGGTGGCAGACGAGTAAGACAGCATTTTAGAGCTTTAGGAGCCGAAAAGATCATCGCAGTCTCCGATCCACCCCGTCTGAGGACACGTATAGAGTCTGATGGAGTCATTGGCGAGGCTAATTCCTTCATCAGGATCTTTCTGCACTTGGTCAGCAACGGGGTGCTTAGTGATATCAATCTAAGAGAATGGGGGAAGGAAAAGACCTTTCGTCGCAATTCTTAGGAGTGAACAGTTTTGCTCTTTGAGCATGCCCAACCAGTTGAATGAATCATTTAACCTTCTCCAAAGAGTACCTTACTAACATCCATATCCTGCTTGCAAGCACATCTCCCTTCCCAGAAATCAAAACCCAGCTTCCAACCTTGAGATTTTGTCCCTCGGTCCCATACAGAAGGACCGCATCAATTTGGGTCTTTCCTTTACCTAGTGAGATTGCATCCCCTTCCACTCACCATGGCTCAAAATTCCTAGCTCCAGCGGTGGTAGCTCCTGATCACTCAACACCTGGATATCAAGAGCCGTGCAAATCCAGCCCCCATCGAAAAATCGGCAATCCCTCATTCGGTTTTGGCAGCTGTAACACCCGGTCGTCTAATATTGCCGCCTCTGAGCCAAGAAGCCGTGACCATCCCGTTGCAGACTCATTTTCAGATAAAATATTGCATGAAGCCTATCCTCACTTGATGAATTGGATGTGCTGGTATCTGTGACCGAATCCATGTCTGCAAATTTGACCTAGTCGCCACCGTCAGGAGACGTGTATTGGATATGGAGGACAGAATCCGGGATAGTTCTGCACGCGAACTGTCTGATGTGTTGAGGCAGGTCAGATTTCCAGTTACTGATAGCCTCCGCACCTTCTAACGGGTTATGTTCCTCGTCTTTGAAACTCGAAGAGTCCAGGATCATCGTCGGCAGAGCTGACGGGAATGCTTTGCATCGGGACGTATACAGTCAAAAATCGAGCATCAGTGCTACCTATGACTTGAACTTCTTTGTATGATCGTACCCTTGGTGGGGTCGGTGCGATATCTGTGCGAGATCAGGCGAAGAGTGGCGTTGATCGATGTGCAGGGGCCAACGACACATCGTCTTGTGATGCTGACTGGTCTGAAGTCGCCCATGCATTTCCTAGATTATCGTCGTAAAGCGTTCCAGAAACTTTGAGCTCACAAGTACCTGCCTCGAGGAGCGAGATAAGGGGAAGTGGGCTGAGCTGCTTCAGCGAGACATGCTTGGTGACCTCGTAGTCGTGTCAAAACGAAGATGCGAGATTGACACCGCCAAAGCTCCTAGAGTCTTAATTTAGATCCGACTCATTTGGGATTTTATCGATGCCGAACTAACGGTCAAGTGGAGCAGAGAGCTAGGAATTTAGGGGAATGATGCCGATTTCAGCAATATTACCTCGAAAAATTCTCAACAAGGCAATTGAGGATGCTGTGACCGGTTCTGCGAACTGACCTCGGATAAAGATCTTCTGCTGCCATGTCACATGACCCTGAATGCCTGGCGTCCGGCACTTGTTTGATCTGGAACTATTCATAAGGGAAGGGTGGTTGGTAGTTCTTCTGCTTCCTTGAACATTGCTGAGCTTCGAAGAACATCAAGATTAAAGCATCCACATCAATTTCACAGTAAAGCTGAATCTTCCACCGGGCCTTAAAAATTGCTATATTGATTTTCGGGGAATTTTGGTGGTTACCCCTCAAGTAGCTCGCTTAATTACAGCACAACACAAACAAACAAAAAACAAACCAAGCGACCGAGCAAGCAAATTTAGAAGAGCGGAAATTTCCATCATATCCGAAAGACATATTTCGAACACCTCTTTCTGGTGAGCTCGACAAAAATCGGACAAAAATGCAAAAGAAAATCCCGAAGGAGAAAGAACAGCCCTGCCGGTTTAGGGGGGTTACTTTTTTCGCAGTCGATTTTGGTTGTTGCCCTCTGTCGCCTTCGATCCACGCTATGATCCTTACGATCTCCTCTACCATGAACACAGTTTGCCCTGACCGCTCGACCATAGAGGGTTGCCTGCAGCTGTTCATGTCTCGGAGTTTCTTATTTGGCTAGATGAAGCCGACAGCGATCGGTTGAGGATTCTGGGTGGGCTGTGGAAGCGAGGTGCTTCAATTAACATCTCAAATGGACAGCAGAATTGTGCGATTTGGATTTGATGCATAGTGTGGAAATTTCCTTGATGGTCTCTCGATTTGTCACACAGCACTGGCAGAGCTTGAGGGCAGGCGACTGAGGTGAGCCACCAGCACCCCGCGGAAGATTCCAAGGTAACGAGGATTATCTTAATAAAGCACTCGAGATATCTGACAACATCAGTTCACCTGGAATTCACCGAGGCTTGTACGGAGAGCATTTGTATACCGAACAATATTTCTCAATCTCACTCCACGACCCGGATGTCACCGCAGAAGCTTGATCACGCGTTACCAGCCATTGCCCTGGGTTTTAATATGCGGGTAGTGATTATTACCCTTCGACTAGTTTCCAATTTCACCTCGATGGAAAAATCCACCTGAAGATAAAGATCGTGGGAGTCGAAATGAGGCTCGCCGGTATGAAAACATCCTCTCTCCCTTTCTCGGTTGTCGAAAGCGAGGACAAAATCTACCAGGGTCCTGGATGAGATGAGTACCACACAAACCTGCTTCAAAACGGCCTAGTGAGGGGATACCACTCAACTTCAACGAGTTCATTGGTTGGTTGAACTCTGTAAACCAGGACACCAAAAAGAGGCGTCGGGTCTAGCCACACGGGACAGCAATTGCGCCAATCAGCCCATCCCGCCCAGAGTTTCAGCCCCAAAAATAGGCTGACAGCGGAACGAAGGATTGACCACGAGCTTTGGGGGCCGTTCCGTAGCGCGACGGGCATTACACAAAATTATTATGGCTTGCTTCTCCCCTTTCTTCTTCTCTTCTTTTGATTTTGCGTGTTGACGACAAATTTGATTGCTATCTAATGTTTATACGCCGGTATCCAGAGGAAGTAGGAGCTGTCATTGTAAATAACTAATCATTGCTGCCATATCATAGGTTAAATGAGGAGATGCGCCACCAAAAGCCATGTATGCAACCCTATCGCTTGCTGGTCTGCTAGTGGTCAGATTTCAGCCCTTCATGCACATCAACCACGCAAATGCGCATCCTCACTTACGCAATTGCGTATTTCCGCACGCGCGACAAAATGCACGTTTTCATCACTGTCCCGACTTGGTTTTCGTTGGAATCTTACCAGAAAAGCAGTAAAAGGACAGCAGTTGCCACAAGTCTCTCACTTTTACATCCAGAGCCATGGATTAGCAGCACGTCAATCCGCATCGACCAAACCTCTCTCACCGAGTAGCCTCTTGGAATGGACCAAGTATCTCTTCATCACAGTTTCGATGGGTATCGGGACACAAGGTGTTCGAAGGTAGCGCCTTTGGACTCCGGTCGCCCTCTCAATCAGCAACATTCCCTGGATGATATTTGCCATAGCCAGGGGTACTTGAGCTCTAGGTCAAACACACCTTCTATGACAAGGGGCTCCTCTAGGTCAACCTCTTCATCCGTTGTTCTTTGCGAATTATGTGGACAATGGGGGTCACAATGCGGGTGCCAGAGCCAGAGCGATACAGACAGCGTGCGATTTCACTCATCAGATATTGAGTAAGTGATCTTCAGCAAATGGTTTAAATTCGCACCCAGAAATGTGCAACATTGGACATTTACTGATTTGCATGTTGAAGTCTGACCAAGTCGCCCACTGTCTCTTCTGTTGGATGGGGCCTTCAGAAAAGGACAGATCGAGATTGCAAAAGAATTACCTTCGAGATCTTATCGACAGTTCGGCAGTTCCTGGGGGGCCCAAAGGAATGAGTTTGATGTTCCCGCAATCACTTACACAGTCAGTATCAATTACAATGAGCCTCACAAGTACTGTGCCATATTTTACTAAATGATGATCAAGTGGCTATCGGGATCGGGATATGACCCCTTCAGAGAATGGATCTTCCATGGAACGGACAAGGAGTTTGCTCGCCAATGTCACCACAGAAGCAGACCTAGCAGACACCCAGCAGCATCAAATTGGGTTTCAAGAGGCTCCAAAACGTCCGAACAGTGATTCTGAGATGAGTGATTCCCAGGAGGAAGATGACGAAGACGACTCAGCAGACGAAGACAATGACTGGAGTGGACAAGACGATGGTCTAGAAGCAATTGTGTTGGATATATTGGGGTCAGATCTCGAGCTCGCAGCCTACTTGATTCCTTTCCTACATAGATCATGCTACTTGACTTTGAATGCAAGTGCGAAGAAGAAGATTTTCCCTTGGTGGAACAGTCTTACGAAAAGTACCCCCAGTGGAGAAGACACCAGCACAGGGCAGACTCCGTCATCGGTGGTTCAATCAAATGAGGCTGCCGGCGGTTCCAGGAAACGGCAGCGACGGTACGGATCAAACAGTCAGAACAGAGCGGCTGACGACGAGGAGGAAGAAGATGAAGAGGAGGAGGACGATGGCAACAATAATTCAAGAGGTCTGGGAGATCCTAACGGTAGCGGCAGGCCACGCCAGCTACCTCGTCTTGCTTGCCCGTTTTACAAGTTCGATCCAACAAAGTATTGCATTCAACGTGGCTCGACTGAGAGCTCCAAACGCCCCAGCTACCGCGTGTGAGGGGCCTGGATTCAAGAACATCCAACGTCTGAAGTAAGTCAAGAAGTAGAAGCCGCTCATGGCTTTGTTGACCGATATTAGGGAACATCTCAAGAGAGTACATTACCCCGTGCAGTGTAACAGGTGCTGGCACATTTTCCTCGATTCGGACAGAGCAGCTAGTGTCTTGGCTCTTGAAAGTCATCGCCAACTCCCTGACTCCTGTGAGCTGAGGGAGCCTACGATGAAAGAAGGAATCAGTGATGCTCAATGGGCTAGACTTGACAAGAAGAAAAGCGCGAAAAAGGACCAAGCAATCCATCGGGTCGAAAAATACTGGGAAATATGGGATGTCTTGTTTCCCCAAGTCCCACATCCGTCCAATCCTTGTAAGTCTCTTGATCGGGAGCGAGTGTGAAGACTATGAGTATTGATTTAGCAAGGGTACGAGGATAAGATAACTCGTCGACTTCCAGTGGCAGTCACTGGCGATGATGCCAAATTTGCTGAGTTCTTTGACCACATGTTGAACTTGAAAGTCCAACAGCAGCACATACGTTTCCCATCCGGGCTCGAGGCTGAGATGAGCGAGAAGGTGAAGAACCTCGCACAACAAGCTTTCTCACTTTTCACTGGTATCCATGGGATGGGTTCATCGTCCAACTCCAGCTCAAACAGAAGTTTACAACAACAATCTGTCGGCAGCTCCTATGAACTTGTTGATGCCAGATCAACGCAGGGACGGCACTCCTCTTCTGCATGACGGGCATCTGTACCAAGAAGCCAAGCATATTCAGCTGATATACAAAGTTCACCTGTGCCCCAATCCGTGCTTCTGAACAGCCGGAATCATAGGCACAGCATGCCACCTCCTTCATATATGAATATGCAACAGCAGCAACCACAGATATCACCGCATAACTTCATGCAGAACACTTTGGATATCGGGATGCAGAGCCAACATGCAGCTCACCAGGCGTTCCCAGTTGACATGGCAAACAGCATGGCCGCATTTGGAACGAACCAGTTCCAAGATAGCACCCTGACCTCGAACTCAGAGGAGTGGTATGGAGTTGACTTTGATTCTGGAGCTACCACTTTCAGTGGGAATAGCAATGCAGCTAGCTTTGCTGCTCTATCGAGTGGGCAAATGAACCAAACAATGATTTCCCCCCAGGACACTCAAAGCATGCCCCGATGGACCCAAATTCCAGCAGCTAGACGCCCACATTTCGATGGACAACCACAGTAACCAAAATCCGTTGAGCCCGTTACCCTTATGACCATTTACAGCTATGGTGCATCGTTATACTTCTCGTACGGAGTTTCTGATATAGGTTTTGTGTGTCATGCGGCAAACATCTCTCCTTTTTGGGTCGGTTAACACTCTAGCATCTATCAAGCAATGTGGTCTTTAAAAATAGGTGCGATAATGAATGCAATGCTATGATATCTCTCTGTATATCGTTGATGACGAAGTACTTTTTTCCTGGGGCTTATCTGTTCCGCAGCTAGTTTGGGGTTGTTTACATACTCATCGGCTAACCTCGTAACCAAGCTGTCAGAGGCTCTACTTTTCTCGCTTGAAGATTTCCAATATCCCCACGCTCCCACTCGCCATCGCAACATCCAGACTACTCCTTTGCTCACCATCTTCCAGCATAGGATCCAAGCCCCTTTCCATCAAATACCTAAAGATCCGTACATCCGCACCCTCCTTGCCATCCTTCTTGACCGCACTCTTGTGTTTCGCAAGAGCATGCAATATTCCCCTACCTTTATTATCTCTGACTGTTAGATCGGCACCCTTGGCTTCGAACATTTGCAGATGTTTCATACAGAAGCCAGAACTTGAGACGAGTTTGAAAATCGGCGTCTCTCCTGCATGGTTGGGGGTGTTGATCGAGATGCCAAGGGTGAGGAACTTGTTGAAGAGTGGCCCGGTAAGTGGACTTGGGTCAGAGTAGGCGGATGGCGCGGTGAATTGTCTTGCTAGGTGGTGAAGTGTAACGTTCCCGTCTGGGTCTGGTTCCAAGGGATCTGCACCATTGGCGAGGAGCGATTCGATGGCCCAGAGCTGACGATTGCGTAGTGCATGGTGGAGAGGCGTTTCTCCTTTGCTGTCCTTCTGAGCGACGAGAGAGCTTGCTTGAGGATGGGCGAGGAAGTGTTTGAGATCGGTGGGATGACTTGCACGCAAAGTATTATATCTTGAAGCACTCTTCAGGAGGTGGTGGAATACATTTCTCCCTTCGTTGTCGATGGCTGAAATATCTGCCCCTTCAGCGAGGAGGAGTTGCGCAGAACTTGGTTGAGCGACAAGCCACTCCAAGTCGTGATTACGCCAGTAATCTCCTGCAGTGGAGCATGCTGCCAGTAGGTAAGTCATTCCTTTGGGATTCCGAGCTTCGAGATTCAGATCTGGGATTGCTAGGAATGGCTCTATGATCCCTTCATTTTCGAAGAGATCGTGAAGAATTGAGTTTCCCTCGTCGTTGAAAGTCAGGAATGGATTTGCTCCACCTCCAAGTAGTTCTCGAATGATTGGTATCATGGTATCCTTTGATTTTGAACTATTGAAGGTGCTGCTTCCAGCATAATGGACAGGATATGACATCTCTGCAGTTGCTTTGGAGTTGAAAAATCTCCTCTGGTGCCGGAAAAAGCTGACCTAGAGAGGATTCATCAATATCATGCAAAGGTCCCAAAGCTTCAGGCACCCAAATAAATGTTAAGAAAACAATCTAAGTACTCATCTCGCAAAGCAACTCACATTTTCGTCTTCAGAACCGACGTCTTCCTCCTCTTCCTCGGGTGCTGGCCTGGCATTGAAATCAGAACCCAGCTCTCTCAATAGCTTGATAGTCTCAAGATCAAGAGCGGCAATGGCATCGAAGACAAACGGTTTCTTTCCAGCAGAGACATTTGCACCAGCCTTGAGCAGCTTCTGAATGACTGATGATTGGGATCCAGCTAGATTGAGGCAAGTCATACCTTCGCTGTCAAGTATGTTGGGATCCGCACCATGCTGAAGAAGGATCTCCATTGCGGTATCTTTCCAAATGCCGCTTACGGAGAGGTGAAGCGGAGTTCTACCATTGGTGTCTTGAAGATTGGGATTTGCTCCCTGGTCGAGAAGGTACTTCATGGCTTGAGACTGCCACCAATGTACTGTGGGGGCCAAGATATGAAGAGCTGTTCGTCCATCTTTACTTTCCTGGCTGTTGATGTCATTCAAAGGCAAGGCTTGAAGAACGTGCAAGTTGGGAAGGACTCTCTCGCATGCGATATGTAATAAGTATCTATTCAGAATGTCAGTAAAGTCTCTAGAAACATACTTGGGCTCGGTATAATGGACGCAGCCGTTCAGGGACCTGCCATCACAGGAGTATGCTGACCTCAACCTTCCCGGAAGATTAATATTGGTCTTCTCCGTCTCCAATATCCATTCAGCTGTCACTGCAGCTGCCTCTGATCGGAACTTGCTCAGTAATGATGCATAACCCCACTTCACAAGCATGGTCATACACGACTCCCCATTCCAATGGGGCATCAGCACATCTGCCCCGAGACGTGCGAATTCTTGTATACCACGTTCGTTTTCAGTTCGAAGCAGGGTGCGGAAGGTTTCGAAGTTGGGCTTCCCAAGTTCAACAACTCCGCTAAGAAGCTTTACAGACTCTTGGCATCTGAGAACAACGAACTGCTCAGCAAAGGTCTTCCAAGGAGTATGGTATATGAACGGCTCATCGTCCTCCTCGTCCAAGTCGTCAGATTCTGTAATTGTAATCGCCTTCTCTAAGCACTTCTCTTTCTTCGGGCTCATATTCACCAGACGCAGCAGCTCGTCCACCACAACCTCACAATCAGCATCTATCGCAGCTGTAAGTGGGTTGTTATAATTCGAGTTGCGTCTGAAACATGAAGCATGCATGAAAGAGATATCAGCTCCATTTTGAATGAGCAGCTTCATGATCTCCCGTACTCCGACTGTCTGGTGTTCTGATGTAATGTCCGATCCCAGTTTATATTTTGAACCCGACCATCGAGACGAGTCGTCCAGAGTTACATGAGTAGCACTGATGTATGGTTTTGGATCATATGGGTTTGCACCCTCTTGCCACCGAGCATTCTCCTCTCGAAACTGAACACACATGTCTAGCATAGATAGTCCTTTACCATCTCTGATATTAGGATTAGCTTTGCCCATCTCCAGCAAGATTGCAACACTCTCCAGACGGCCTGACCGGACAGCATAATGAAGAGCAGTTCTTCCGCCCCGATCTGGCAGATCAATCATTGGAGAGCGGCTAGGCTCCACGACTTCAACCTGAGACTTCGCGAGCACGTTATACAATTCGACCATCATGCCAACAATATTGCTCTCTCTATGTCGCGAGGCAATATGCAAGACGGATTGGCCATCCACGGTCAGAGCCATCGGGTCCGCGCCATGATCCAGTAGCTCTTTGACCTGGGTATCGCTCAGTGCTGCCGCAAAATGAATTGGTTGTACCCCTTTATAATCGGAAGCGTTGACATCAGCGTTGCACTTCGGACCAAGAAGGAACTCGAACGGGTCTGTTTTGTACGAATTTGGCCTCCCACACGATCGACGCATGCCAGCTGCAATATGGAAAGGAGTCTGGCCATAGTTGTTCAGTGATGTCGGCGAAACATCCAGCTCCAGAAGTGTTGTGAGAAGTTCTAACTGTGCTTTTTCGTGGTACGAAGGTTGCTGTCGAGCAACTTGGTGGAATAATGTATTTCCCGCGAAGTCTCTCGAGCTGGGATCTGCACCCAGATCAATAAGGATACGCAATAAATCCACACAATTGTCCTTCTCGCAGCAATAATGGAGAATTGTCCTCCCATCGAAATCGCGTGCGTCAATTCTGGCGGCAGCAGCGATCAGGCATTTGATATCAGCATGGCTGCTGTTGTTCAAAACTGCTCTTAGAAGAACACTCAGTCCGTCTGACGTTCTCGCCTCTAGATCCGCGTTTGCTGCAAGCAGTGAGGCGAGCAAATCACCCTGGCGCTCCCAGGATCTCATGACATGCAGGGCGGTCTCCCCCTTCTTATTCCGACAATTGGGGTCTGCCCCATTGGCTAACAGCGCTTTGACCTGAACCAATGAAGGGGAATGATTCTCAAGCGCAATTTGCAAAGCTGACACTCCTTGATCATCTTGAACGTTGCAGTCTGCGCCGTGTTTGATCAGGGCTAGCATTGTTTTGTCGTTGTAGTAATTGATGGAACAGAGAAGCGGGGTACGTCCATCCTTAGCTCTTCGAGCATTCACATCAGCGCCCTTCGCCACGAGGAGATCAATGGTACTCTCCAGTTCGTTGGTGGCTAGGTGTAAGACAGTGGTTCCTGTATCAGTTTTAGCGGATATGGAGATATCAGCACCATTCTCCAGAAGAAACTCGACAATTTCCGTGGGACAGAAATGGCCACTGTCAGAGTAGGTCGGGCTACCGTTGATTGCATGATGTAGAGCGGTAAGACCACATCCACTATATTCGTTAATCTGACAGCCGGCCGCCAAGAGGAGTCGAATGGCCTCGATAGTGTCTGTGATTGAATTTTTCAATCTTCCTCGACAACTTTGAGCAAATGCGTGTAGCGGTGTGTAGTCGTAATGTTTATCGACATCAATGTAGCACATGCCATGGTCTCCAAATACGTTGCTGGATTTGATACTAACATCTGCTCCAAGCTCAATAAGCTTTTTCAACGAAACGATGTCATGAGAATGAGCTGCCGCATGCATGGGGGTATTGCCTCTGAATCTGCCGTTCATGTCGACTTCTGAAGCACTAAGTATGACGAGCACATTCTCCGTTCTGCCATTGCTAATAGACCAGCCGAGTGCTTTGTTCAAGCCGTCTCCGTTGAGAAAAGGAAGTAATTCGCGGAGAGCTTCTGTGTGGCCATATTCGGAAGCTTGAATCATGATATAATTAATTCCTTGCTTTGTAGGGTCTGTTCGAGTGTACTTGGAATGATTGGGAGATTGAAATTTATGGATGCTTCAGGCAGTTTCTAAGATCAGGCGAAAAGAGATGAGTGATGAAAAACGAGGCTTACCATATTCAACTGCTGTCTCCCCTTGAGTGCTTTTCGAGTTTCCGCACCACCGACCAGGATATTCTCTAGTCTTGGGTGTAAAAGGATCGACACCTGCTTCTAGCAATGATTTTACAACAGCCCCGTGGTTCGCGGAAGCTGCGAGATGGAGAGGAGTCAGGCCAGCAACATCATCAATGTTGTTTGCTGCTCCACTCCGAAGAAGCACTTCCACCACTCCATGGTTTCCTGTTTCGGCTGCTCTATGAAGTGGCGTGCGAGACTCGGGATCGAGAGAGTTTAGATCTTGACCGATCTCAACTGCGTGTAAAGCATACTCTGCCAAGCCTTTCATAGCACATATGTGCAGGGGAGAGATCTGTTTTGAACGAACATGGACGTCTGTCTTGCCAATGTCAAGTTTCATCAAGCGGCGACAGGATGACAAGGCCTTGGAATTGGGCTCCATCAATCGATCCACTAGTTGAAATAATTCTTGGTCAAACTTTCCGTATATCGACACGTGGTAGTGCCAGTTGTTCAGCGCGTAGTCGAGGAACGGATGGGTCATCCGGGCCGAGGAGAGCTTGTCCTCAGCATCGTCATTATTATCCCAACCTGGAAGCCAATCAGAAAGCAGATAGTCGACACATAACTTCGCGATCGCCAAATGCGTCTCAGACAGGTCGACATGCGGGAAGTGGTGTCCGTTTGGCGACGATACGTTCCTCTCGGGGTTGATGAGATATTCCGTGAAAGAATGGTATATGATGGACACGGTTTCATCTTCCAAGATTTCGAGGAGTGGCCCACAACCGTTCCTGATTATGCTTTTCGTATCCATTGATAACCCCAAGGGGGGGCTGAAGACACGATGGTGGGAAGTCTTCCTTACAAAATCTGCAACGTTCGAAAGCTCCAGCAGTCGCAAGGGTCGGGAAGAATGTGTCACACACTGCAAGATCAGCAGCTGTAAGTCTTGCGGGGTCTTGGATCGGCTAGAATGTTCATTCAGCATCCGGTTATACATGTCGCCTAGTCCCGACGGAAGCTTCTCAAGGAAATCGCAGATGCTTTGAAAGTCCGACTTCCCAGAAGCCAGGATCTCGTCCAGCATCAGACGAGCATATAGAAATAATCCTTGGGCTTTGCTACCAAGCTCCCTTTTGATTGCAGCTTTTGATTCTTCTGGCAAGTCTGTTGCTCTCAGCTTGGTATTGAGATAAGTCAAAATATCATGATCAACAAGTTGTGATCGTAGGACAAGTTGAATTGCTTCTGAGTGTGACAAGGCCTTTTCAATATACGGAAGAGGGCGACTCGTCATAAGAATCTTAATCCTGGAGGGGTATCTCTGACCCAATGAAGCAAGTTTTTGCATGAAAAGCTCGTTCCCAAAGTCCATCCTTCAAGAATGTTAGCGCCGAAAGAATTAAAACTCGAAGATCACGATCTCGGAATCTAAGACATCAATCGGAAGACAGGTTTTTGATCTGAGATCCGAGATCTTTCGTGAAAAGAGGCGGGAAAGACTACATACTCATCAAGGCCGTCAGCCACGCAGTAGGCGTGAGGAACATCTGACAAGGCCAAGACCACGAGTTCCCAAAGATTGTCGAAAGACACAGTGTTCAAGCTTCGTCCATCTTTGACAAGACTCTGAGTTTTAATTGCAACATTGGAGAAAATCCAAGTAATTGAGAAAGCCAGGCTCGCACGAGAGACTGTGGTGTTCTATTGGCGGCGATGATTTGGCGAAAGAAGAAATGCAGGATCGGGACCTTAGAATCGTCCAGCAGTGAAGCTACATGAGCAGCAATGACCGATTTTCCGGACCCAGCGACACCTTTGATCCATAGCGAGCCATATTCTGGTGATTCGATCCACTTTCGATACTGTTCTGTCTCTTGTATCCATTTCCCGGTGCCGACGGTGTAGGAAGCTTTGTGCTTATTGAATTCGCTGGATTCTGAAGTGTAGTCCGTGGGATCGAGCCAATTCCGGATCTTGCTGATCTGTTCTAGAGACTGTGGTATTATTCCATGAGTATTGAAGTCCCCCAGATCCTGGTCGCCGAGGAGCACGAAATCCTGATCTTCGACGGTCATATTGTCGCGAAGAAACGTGTTTGAGGAACAGGCTCGAGTCTGTTGCTACGTGGTGCTTGGGGATGTCGTACACATGCGTAAAGCAGTCCAGCTTGTTGTATCTGTGACCAATCAGGGCACAGCGGAAGGAACGACGATGAATGGCACGAAAAGTAACTCAAGTATTTCAAGCAAGCACACCATGAGCTAATGATAAAGATGAGGAGATTCTTCAGAAACATATATTGTATTTGCTTAGGAAAAAGACATGTCGGTCATGGCCAGACAGGCAGCAGCATGCCTGCAGGACTCACAGTTATTGTTGTTGGTTGTACTGTGCCACAGCGCTTGGAGCTTGGGATCAGGCACAGCCAATGCCAGATTTAGCGGGGTATCACGCGGATCTAACCTCATATACAGATGATGCAAAGCTGAACTGTCGACGTATCATACACCCTAAAGCTTGGAATGGTGTATCTTGAGGTTAATGGACTTGCTTAAAGTCTTCCTACCACTGCACCGAAGACCGACTGAAGAATGTCCATACCCAGACCACGATTCAAGGTGGAATAATCAAGGATACCAGACGCTATCAGAAAGAGACCGCCTCCACGGCAGTGGCCCCCGGAGGGCCAGCGGAGCGTCATCAACCTCCTCCGTTACATCTCACGTGACACTTTTCGGTCTGGTGATCATCATCGTAGAAAGTTCAAGTCTTTCTTTCAGTCACAAATTATCTTTCTCGGAATTGGCAATCTTATGTTACAGTCCGATATATGCTGCCTCTAAGCTCCTTAGTCACTGGAAGTTAAAAGGAGGTCTGGCTCAACTTAGTAATTGATGTCAGCAAGTTTGGCGAGTCAAGAAAGCTGGCAGGCTGTTTCACATCACCACTCTACCGAGAAACACCCGCCATTCAAGCTTTTTCATCTAAATCGAAACAAATTCCATCCATCATCCCAGACTCATCCTGTCATCCACGCGGCGACTTGCCACCGTCATCGATCAAGGCGTGGCGCCGCCTAGCCTTGCCCATCTCGAATATATTAATTGAGCCGCAATGGGATGAACATTGTGGAGTGCGTAGCTCTTGGGAGATCCGCTTTGAAGGGCTCGAAACAACCATTGCAAGGAATTTTCGTCGGGAAAGACCTTAACAGCCTCGTTGGCGCGCAGCATGCATTCAAAGATAGATTGTCATCCCACCAAGACCCCGCTTGAGTCCACGCACTTGGGAGAAGGCAAAACCAAACAAATTAGATAGGATGGGGCCTCCTCCTCCTCTCCGAGCCGAAACAAATCAATATGATGGGATTGGCTACTCGGAGCTTGACAAGCAATGAATAGATGAAGGAAGTCGTCAGAGCGATGTCGAACATTGAAAACAAGCAAGTCAGGGGTGTCTGGGCTTTATTGCTCTGCCTGCTACATAAACCTTTGCGTTTCTCTCTCTCTCTGGGTTGCTCTCCCTATCGTGAGATTTCTTTTCTACACTTCGTTCATTCAGTTTTACAGCCTCGACGGCATAGCTTGGCTAGTCCTTGCTTTCATTCATTTGATATTCTACCTCCTTGATTTATATCTTCTCTTCCGGAACACATTAGCCTCAAGCTCACACCTCTCACATTTAACAAAATTACCATTAACATGCGTTTCTCGTTTTCCCTGCTGGCATTTGCCGCCGGAGCATGGGCTCAACAGTCCTCATCGTCGGTGGACCCCAACACTGGTATCACATTCCAAGGAAAGACCGACACTACTGGGTTTTACTTTGGTATGGCTGTTCCAACGACAGTCGGATCTGATTTCATTGGACAGATGGTGAGCAGACTTTCTCAGCATATCGGAGGCGTTATCTGACGAAAACTAGGTTGTACCAATCACTACCGGTTATGGAGGTCTTACTCTCACTGGGTCAATGACAGGCAGTTTGCTTGTTGTCGCTTGGCCAAATGAGGGAAAGGTCATTTCGTCTTTCCGTGAGACCAGGTAAGCCACATGCAATCATAACAACGGTCCAAGATGTGCTGACGTGCTCGTAGCGGGTACACTTCCCCTGCAGTATATACCAATGCGTCTTTGTCGCTGTCACCCATTGCAAATGGTACCTTTGTCAACTCGACCCATATGAGTTACACTTTCCTTTGCGGTGGATGTATTATGGGCAATGCATTGACCTTCAGCGCTGCTACCGATACTATTGTCGTTGGCTGGGGTTTCTCCACAACAGCACCGACGAACCCATCCTCAGCAGATTCAGCAACATTCGTCTACCACGAGGCTGGGTTCGGAGCTTTCGGTCTTGCTCTGAATGAGGCAGGCTCTGCTGACTATGCCACATGGGCTGCCATGGCTACCGCGTCGTCTGGTTCTGGCAACTCAACCACAACCCCCGCAACTGGCGGATCTAACTCGACATGTACCACTACTACAAACGTTGCAAACTCCACTTATGATTACATCGTTGCTGGAGCAGGACCGGCTGGAATCATCGCTGCTCAACGTCTTGCTGAGACTGGAAAATCTGTTCTTCTCATCGAACGTGGCCAGGCTTCGACCTACGCCACTGGTGGCCGATCTACTGTGGCTTGGAACGATACCGTCACCCAATACGATGTCCCCTCGATGGCTTATTATCTGACAACTGCCTCTGATACTACCGAATACTGCACTGACACGGCCAATATGGCTGGCTGCTTGCTCGGTGGAGGAACCATGGTCAATGCTTTGATGTTTGTTCCACCTCAAGACGCAGATTTCAACGATAAGTGGCCAACGGGATGGAAGTGGAGTGAGGTTGGCGCTTCTGCTGCTAGACTCTACGAGCGTAACCCAGGAACGACTTTGGCCTCTGAGGATCAGCAACGTTATGACCAGAGTGTAAGTCATCTGGGTAGCATATTGGTGTTCACTGCTAACAAACACAGGCTTTCACTGTCTTTTCGTCATTTTTCAAGGCCATGGGATGGTCTCAAGTTGATGCCATCAAGGAGCCAAACCGTAAGACGGCAGTCTACAGCTACCCTCCATGGGATATCCAGGATGGTCTGCGTGCTGGACCAGTCAAGTCATACTTGCCACTCGCTAAGGCCCTTTCAAACTTCGAATTGACTCTTAACACCAAGGTGGTCCGTGTTGTTCGTTCGGGCTCTACTGCCACTGGTGTCGAAGTCGAGACCTCTACTGGAGCCCGTCAAATTATCAACTTGAAGACCGGTGGAAATGTCATCCTCGCATCCGGATCCATGTCCAGCCCACGTATTTTGTACAACAGCGGTATTGGTCCCTCCGACCAACTCACCACCGTCCAGTCCGGATCTGCATGTGTCACTCTTCCTGATGAAGCTGACTGGATCAACCTCCCTGTCGGACAGAATCTCAAGGATCATCCCATCTTCACGCTGACATTCAACACTTCCTCAGCTAACGCCTCAATGGTTGCTAAGGACTTCACCTCCCCATCCCAGACCAACATTGACCTGTTCGCTAAGCAATCTGGTCCTCTCGTTCAGTCAGGTCAACGTGTCAACTTCTGGACCTCCCTAAACACCACTACCGGTACCAAGTTCTTCCAGGGAACGTGCAACTCTCCCAGTGCTGGAACTGTCCGTATCAAGATGTATCTTACCCATGGAGCGACTTCAGTTGGTGCTCTCGGAATCAACGCTCAAGGAGCAACTGTTTTCACCACTGACCCATGGATGAATACTGAGGACGATCAGACTGCCACTGCTACAATGATCGACCAAATCCTCAACGCCGCCAAGAACAGCACTATCCTCACACCAAGTGATAGCAGTCTCACTGGTGCATCTATGATCACAGCCAAGAGTTACGTTCAAGGCTCTCACTTTGTCGGAACTACAATCATGGGTGAGACAAATGATGGCACCGCTGTCGTCGACACCAACGCCAAGGTCTTCGGAACCGATAACATCTTTGTTGTCGATGCTTCCATCCACCCCGATCTGCCAACCGGAAATACACAAGCTATTGTCATGGTTGTTGCTGAGCATGCTGCGGGCAAAATCATTGCTCTTGGTGCTTCGAGCGCCTCGAACTCGACAACCACTCCTACCTCCTCTGGAGCACCATTTGCGAACACAACCGTTCCCCAAACTGGTGCTGTGATGCCATCAGCTTCGGTTTCGGCTGTCGCTACACCTGTCCCAGTCGCCGATGATGACGATTGTTGATAGATGGTTCATGTATATTGTTTCCTGTTCACCTTTCTTGTATATATATAAACTTCACATAAATTCACGAATCAAGGCTTCAAGCCCATTACCAGTCACCCGTTTCACCTGTACAGAATTTTACGCGTGCAATGACTTTCTGAGCTTAGATTACTACAATTATTACTTCCTCCTAGAACTCAGTCCTCCTCTTTCCGTAAGTACTCGATATCTCTTCTCTTTACCCAGATGCTCCTGTATTGTCACTACGTCTATGCTAGGGTCATGGCGGGGTAAGTCAGGCTCTTGGCAAGTTTGGGGTATTCTACAAAAAACGTAACCGGTTGTCCCTACAAACATGCCGTATAGCTAAAATGAAGCTATTCACGTACAAGATTCCGAAGAATTTTTTGGCACTTCAACGGACAACAACGGAGCGCGGGAGCTTATCGGCACGATTGCGCTAGTAACTCGCACTTACCCCTTTGTGGTACGCTAGCGCCTCACCATGGAAGTACCCCTCCATGCGTCTCAATTGCATCATCTTTTTGTTTCTCAAACGCCAACAGTCAATTTACAGTCTTCTTCAAAAGATTCAATCTTAGGAACAACTCCTTCACCACCCTTGAATCAAGAATATCTCATCCAACCAGCTCCAATGGCAGCACCTTCATCGGCCCCACCCACAGACGGTGAGCTGTCAAAGGTAGACGAGAAGACAGACGTCAGCGCCGAATATGGTATCCCAGAACCCGAACCTTTCATCTCCTTCAATGCCCTCAAAGACCGTATAAGACACCATTATGAGCTTGCCTCGGACTACTACTATTCTCTTTGGTAGCTCATCTTCTTATCATCTACTCCAGTCACGAGCTAAAGTTCGACAGGGGTGAACACATCCATCACGGCTACTTCCTTACACCATCCGATACCAAAGAAAGAGCCCAAGTCCAGCTGATCGAACTCCTGCTTGAGAAGTCAGGACTACCAGCCGGAAGTTCCGTTCTTGATGTGGGATGTGGTATTGGTGGAACCTCACGTCATCTCGCCAAAGTTCATGGCTGCAATGTCGTCGGTGTGACGATTAGTGGACGACAAGTTGAAATCGCTCGAAAGCTGACGCTAGAAGCTGCTGGTGAGAAAGCCGATACACCTGATGCAGGTACTCCAAGGAAATTAGGCGACGGTTCTGTCCGCTTCATTGAGCTTGATGCAGAGAAGATGGGGGAGTTCTTCAATGCGGAACCGAATGTTGCGAAATTCGATTGTGTTTGGATCTCAGAAGCCATGAGCCACTTGCCAAATAAGGAGCTGTTCTTTAAAAATGCAGCGCTGCTGCTCACTCCGGGAGGAAAGCTGGTAGTTGCGGATTGGTTCAAAGATGAGAACTTGACTGAAGCTCAGTTCAAGGCTGATATCTCCCCTATTGAAGGTCGTCCATCCAAGTAACAGACTTCAAATTTGCACGCTGACATGATTAAGATGGCATGCTCCTTCCACCTCTCTGCACCCAGGCCGATTATGTCCGCTTAGCAAACGGAGCTGGCCTTCATAATTTCGCTGAGCCATTCGACATCAGTAGACAAGTCTCCAAGACCTGGTAAGTTTTGAAATAATTTCCAGGCTGAACAGTCGTAATAATTTATGTAGGGACATTTCATGGGCTCTCATCCAAAACCCCGCACTTTGGGCTTTTGCCGTCGCACAGGGTCGAGATGGGCTCGCCTTCATGCAAGCTTTCCGGGCAATGAGACGAGGGTTCGCCAACGGAACATTCAGATACGCTGTGATGGCTTTCCAGAAATGAGATGGTGGTATGTTGAATAGTAAATTGCCAGAGAGACGGTGAAAAGCCATATCGTATAGCACGTGATGCCAACTTTGGAAGTTCCAAATTACTTATTTCACAGACAGTGCAGCAGCAGAGCTACTCCATGATCTCATTTCTCATTTCTCATTTCAAAGTTTAGTGGTGCTCAAGGCTGTGCTGTTGCAGTGTTCGAGATCTCGCGGCAAGAGCTCCACATGCTCGGGCTTGATGCTCCAAAATCAAGCGACCCAGTCAGACAGTTCAGCAGATGATCAGGCAAAACAAGATAATTCAGGTCACTTGAATCTGTGTTTAGATGCTTGACAACTCTATGAATAGAACCTACTTCTCGTCTTACATTAAAGTATAGTATCTACCAAGCTTCACCACAACACACACTCTACACAAACTGATTTCCCGAATACCCATTCACAACCCCCACATTCCATCCCTAACATTATAAGTCCTCGTCTCCAAACTACTATACGCGTATGTAACACACTCCCACTGCTTCATACCCAGATTATAATGCAGATCAAAATTTCCTCTGTACCACCTCAACATGATGAAGTCGGCACACGCAGCAATAGCAGCACAATCATTTCCAGTATCTGGAATCATGCGAGAAACCGGGGCTGAATTAGCGGAGCCATGGTTGATGGACTGCTCTTTTACGCCGTGGCCGACGAAGTCTTAACACGGCACCGTAAGTATGAACGCTAGAAAAGAAAATGTCATTGTACTGATTCCTATGGTAGCCACTGTTCCGTATGCCAGATAGACTCGCGGTTCTGAAGAAACTGCAAAAGGAACTTGGAGAGCAGCCGAGCAATATGTGCGAGTAAACGGGATGACAATACAGATCCTGTCTAGAAACACAAACTCCGCTGAACACTTCTAATTTCCAACAGCAGCATTAGCATATCGTCAGATACTATGGGAATGCTGCACAATAATCTCCATCTCACATGATTTGCTTGGCACCCGAATACACACCTCACAATTCTGCATTTCATTCTCGGCCCAGACCACAATAGTCCATCATCTGTGATGCTCACCGACGGGTAACTTTTGCTAACCTCAACCAACATGTTCAATTAAGTGTACTTCGAACTACAAACACCATCATGATTACTTTTCTGGTCCGACAGTCAACAAGCGGTCAGGAGACTCTCAAATCTTTAGCAAGAAAGACGATTCTAGAAATAAGCAAGCCGACTATACCAGCCCAAGCTAGATGAAAACGAGTAGAGAACCAGCAGAAAGTATATTCACACCGTATCCAACAAACAAAAGATTCTAGAACTCAATAACCCCACTTCCCCACGCGAAAACACACTTCATGCAAATTACAAGCTTGAGCTTGCGATCAATATTTCCTTTCCCATGTATCTCACTTACTCGCGTGCAGTGACACTAAGAAAGCAGCAACACTACTGCCCGCATCAAGCGAACCAGAATTGCTTGTTTCCATCACGACTATGCACGCCAAGACCCAAGTACCAAGTTACTACCAACCATCACAGCTTGTGATCGCGGGCATAACTAAGTTCGGTTTTTCAAGGATTAATAAACTTTCCGAGTGCTGGCAAGCTCTAGGCCAGCGGCAAGTAGGTAGCTTTTGAAGTACTGTAAGGTTTTAGGTTGTGGTGAGGAAAAGTGAGGCGAGAGGAGATGTTTGGGCAACGCAGCTGTGCAGGCGAGGTCGATTGATTGCGGGGATGCAATATTGACTTTTGGGATCGCCGTAGATGGGAAGTTTATTTTTTGGGGGGTAAGTATAAAGCCCCACAGACCGCTCCTCTATTTCCTGGTATCGTTGTCCACTCTGGATATTTGACTACCTGCTTGTATTCCTCCAAGGATTTGTTAAGTAATTCTGAGCATATTCGTGCCTCAGATCTCCCGAAATGGCAACTCGTCGAGATCCAGAGAAGTTCGGCGTCGATACCGATGTCCATCTAGCGTCACCCGGAAAGGGCGATAATATCGTACATGAAACGGAATCCTCGCCAGGGAGAAGTCTGTTTAATGGAACAATCAAGTTGACGACAACCAAGGGTCGGAAGCAGAAAGTCGTGCTCATTCCTCAGCCAACAGTTGATCCAAGAGGTACGCTTACCTACCAGTCGGTACCATAATCAAATCGACGGGTATTGACATATATGCTCCATAGATCCATTGAACATCGCAAAATGGCAGAAACTCCTCATGCTTGGCCTCATTACATTCTGTACGTTCCCACGCTCCAGTCTCGCCATCCAAAGTACACTCATTAATATCGATTTGAAGACTCTATCACCGGTCTCTGCGCCATCAACTCCCTCGGCGCTCTTCTCGTCTTCTTCATCCCGGACTACACCGCTGAAGGCATCTCCATGCAACGCATTTCCGGACTTATCACCTACCCGTCCCTCCTCGTCGGTCTCGGTAACATCGTGTCCATGCCACTAGTACTCAGCATCGGGCGACGACCTGTGTATCTCGCAAGTAATCTTGTATTGTTGATTGGCCTAATCCTTTGTGCAACTAGCAAGTCATTCGAGTGGCACTTTGCCGCGCGGTGCATCGTCGCCTTTGCAGCAGCACAAAGCGAGGCAACAGTTCCGTTGATTATACAGGTATGTTTGCCCACCTACTTTTCCCTTTCGAAACGAAGCGTGAGAACTCCAAGTGCTGACAACTTCCAAGGATATCTTCTTCCTCCACCAACGCGCCCGCGCCTACCAAGTCTGGTCCTCTTCCCAAACACTCATCCAATCCGCTCTCGTAATGGGCTCATCATACATGACCCGTGACGTAGGCTGGCGCTCCTGGTACGGTCTCCTCGCTGCCATGGCCGGCGCCTCCCTCATTCTCGGCTTCGTTTTCGTCCCAGAGACATACTACGATCGACCAGCTGAAGCATGGGGAGCGAAAGATTCCCTTTCCAGTACGCGAGAAGACCTGTTGGATGCTGAAAACAACAATGTCAATCTCAACACCAAGAAAATAACAGAGGAAACTCGTCGCTCTGTTGATCTAGCGAATTATCCGCCACGCACTCTGTCATCTGATTTGAGAGTGTTCGTCATGAAGCCAGATTGGTCGTGTGTCCTGAGGACGTTGAAGCAAGCTGTTCAACTCCTCACTTTTCCCCATGTAGCTTGGATCGCGCTCATGAATGGCGTGATCATCGGCTTTGACATCTCCATCATCATAACATACGGCCCCATCCTTGTCGCGCCTCCCTACAACTGGCCGGAAACGTCCGTCTCGCTCACTCAGGTCGGACAATTCCCCGTAGCGTTTATAGCCATCCCATTGCTGGGGTGGTTCGCAGATCGAAGCGTGGTGTGGATGGCGAGGCGGAATGGAGGCGTTCACGAGCCGGAGTTCAGGTTGCTGACCTTGGTGTTCCCGTTGGTGTTGTGTATGGTGCTGTTGATTGTTTATGGGCTTGGTGCGCAGAATCCATTCAAGTATCATTGGTTGGCGATTGTCTTCCCGCAAGATGTCATCCTGCTCGTATTGTTTGCATGCAATACTGTTGGTTTAACGTACCTTCTTGATGCGCATCCTCAGCGAGCTGGCCCGATTTGTGTGGTTATTTGTGTTTGTCGTGGATTGATCTCTTTTGGTGTTTCGAGGAACACGGTGACGTATGTGGATAATGTTGGATTCCTGAACCTATTTGGGATTTATACGGGTATCGTGGGGGTGTTTGCAGTGATGGGTGTGGCTGTTTTCGTCTGGGGAAAGAAGTTGAGGATATTTTGTGCTAGGTGGGCGAATTGAGAATCGACTGATACGAGCAGAGGGGCTTAACCCTGAAATGAACAATAAGACTTCCATTGTCTCTTCTCTCCCCATGCATAATACTGATTGCCTCGACCGTAGCGGCTCGAAAATTGAGGCTAAATGTCAACCCATCAATCAACTTCCATGCGTCTTCAACTTCCATGCCTAGAATGAGATGTCCGATCTGAGGAGCCAATCAATTTATCTCGAAATGCCAAGACCGCTTTAGCGGCTGCTGCGAACTTTTGTTGCATATCGCAGTCCTCGAGCGACATTTTTTGATGCTCTCGTACTAGCGCGAACGCAAGCAAATAGCTTCACTTTTTCCATGTCGCAACGCTAGCCCAGAAGATAATTCGGCCGCCATCTGTCTCCTCAGCTCGCCTTTAACATGCTACAAATCCTTTGAAATATACGCGAATAGAGCTTAGAATAAGAGGAAGATATAGAAAGTGGAAAAGCAGACATAACTCAAACATGCAAGGAAGAAAGTTGCGAGAACTTTTCGCTCCCCAGGGTTGCACGCCAATTTGGGGCTTAGTTTTGAATGATTATATTCCGCCTCTTCACTATCGTATCAAACACTAAATATCCATACATGTGCTGCACATAAAATACACAAGCATCCACCAGCGCCGTCCCATGCTGCGCTTGCAACCTCCCAACCCAAATATACAAAGCCGTCCTTTCAGTCCTTCCCAAAACGTGATAAAAGAACCAAACACATACTGGCACGCTGACACACAAAATCGTACAACACAGCAGTAATAACGAGAACGTACAATGAGCCGGCCGTGTATCGTCCCTCATACATGCATACAAACAGTACAACTCAGACAAAAGAAAGGTATTTGCAAAGGCAAGGGGGGCTTTACCAGCGCGTGGTAGGTCGAGCCCTAACAGGTGATGGCCTGTCCCAACCCCAGTTCTTCTTCCCGCCACTATTTTGGTATCCGCTGTTTTGGAAGGAGCTGCGAAAGTCGTTTCCAAGAAGGTCGGAGACCGATTTGGTGTCCTCGATCAAATGAGCATGTGCTTGATACGGTAGGATATTGCGTGTCTTCACTGCTCTCTTCTTCGGTGGAGCATCAACCTCAGAAGCTTTGCGCTGGTCTTTCAAGATCTCGCGCAGCTCCTTATCGTCAGCTGTGATTTGAGCCTTCAGGAAATTGATGTCGGTATTCGATGACAAGGTCTCCATTACTGGGACTCGATGTGTGTACGGGATTGATGCCACATTTGGAGGATCGATAGGGATGATAGCTGGATCAAGGAATGAGGATGGCTTGGTGAGAAGAGTCGTGATGTCGATTGATTCCCCGTGAGGAATTTTCTCGTGATTGGAGGGAGTAACGCAATCCATATCGACTTCCTTACGGAGGACGTGGTCAATGTCGACGGCTGAAAAGTAGGCACATGCTTGGGGCAGATCATTAATGCCGACCTGCTGGGAAAACATCGAGCGAGTCCAAACGTTCGAAACTTGGAGCGCCATGGCAGCCCTGTACTTGTCCTTCTCGCTAACGATATACCGAATCTCGTCATGGACGGTGATGGCAAGTCGTGCATCGATATTGAAGCGGCGTATGAGGTAGTCCATCGAAATGATGACAAGGTGGAGATAGTCAACACCGGAAGATTGAATTGCCCAGTTGATCCTCGAAGTCATGAACCCGCCTTGATTGACAAATCGGCTCATCAAGGCTTCGGTGATACCAGCACCGAGTACTGGTGTGCGAGGTCGCTCTTGCTCGGCAAATTCTTCAAGCTTGTTGAATACAAAGCTCTCGGTCCCTCCACGCCAGAATGGCTTCTTGTGAAGTGCCTTTCGATTCGTCTTGGTACCTTTCGTGGCCTTATACAAGTTCGAAGCAACCTTGGTAGTCTCTGATTCCGACAATCCTGGATTGAATTGGCGAAGTAGCGTAGAAGCAAACTTTAGACCTGCACCATAGATACGCCCATAATTGAAGACCTTTGCGTCGTTTCTGGTGATGCCCAGAATCCCAGCTGTCCTTGAATGCAAATCCGTTCCAGCTGCTTTCGTGCCTTCAAGAGTCATGAACCCAACGGCATTTCCTCCATGTAGCTTAAATTGGGCGTCACCAACCAGACTTGCAATCCACAATTCCTCAGAGTCAACGTCCGCACCTACGAAGCAGTATCCTGGAGGAGCTCTGACCATCGACTTGAGCTCTGAGCCGACACGATTCTTCTTGGCATTGCTCGCAGTGAGCCATGTGTTTTCAACCGCTCGTCTGGTGACTGTTCCCATGGGAATGACCTGGGGCAAAATGTACCCAGTCTCCGAAATCGATGTCTCCTTATCAGTGCATTTGGCACCATCGCTCTCGTAGACCACCATTTGGGACATTATTCTGTCCCTTGCACTAATCCAATACGAACACGAAGCATTCATTTCCAACGCCTCTTTGGCATACGCAAATTCCGATGAAAGGATACCCTTCTCGAAGTACGGCATGTAGCTCTTCGCCATTGGGTTCGCACAGCGTGCAGTAGGTCCATCCTTGTGAGGTAATTTGAAGTACGCAACAGACCGGTCATCTCGCAAGGCTATATCCTTCTCGTCGAATGCCGTACATTCTTGCATTTGCGTTTGGGTATATTTGTGGGCATCTGCCAGAGGGACTCTGAAAGTCCAGCCATACTTGTCTGACCACACCAAAGGATTTCCGTCCCATGCTAAGCGCAATAGCAGAGGTGCGATGCGAGTTCGAACTGAAAGACCAATGGGTCCATCCTTTTTTGCGAAAAGGTCTTTGTACCATTGCGGCATCCCTGGCATCTTCTGACGAGCAGCGGGCCGAGGAGGATCATTCTTCTTTTTCCCTTTGACCATCTTGATTTCTTGTCCTGACCAGTCCAGTTGTCGAAGCCATGGGTCGTTACTCCACTTCTCAGTTTCAGCCTTGATCTCGAGTGCTTTCTCAGTGAGACCAATCAGCCTCTCCTGGACTGCATCAGACAGCTTATGATATGTTGCTTCCGCATTCGCGATGTAAGACTCCCATGACTTATCTACGGGGAGGATGACGGAGGACAGGTGCCGTAAAGCAGCAAAGCTCACGGGATGTGGGCAGGTCTCGAGGAAGTTTTGGAACACAATCCTGTAAACTTTGTGCGTAACATCGACATCGGCCGCACAGTAGTCTAACAATTCGTCGAGTTTTCCGCGTATTCCTTCCCGATCCAGTTCTCCGAATGCGTCTCTTTGCGCTTTGTCAATGGAAATATCCAAATGGAATTTTGCAACGTCCCGTAACGAGTTGACCGAACTTCTCCCGACCCATAATTCCTCCTCCTCTTCTGTCAATGCTTTGTTACCAAGTAAAGTCGCCAGTTCGGCATTGTCGGTCTCACCAGCAATCTTGTCCCTCAGCTCGCGATTCTTCCTGTGCTTCATCCAAGTTGGCCTTTGGCGGGAACACATCCCGTTTACCGCTACATGTAGCGACATGGTATCGAGGAAATTGTTCTTCGATTGCTTGATATCGTATTCCTCTGCTATCCGGGCACGATCGTAACCAATGTTGTGTCCAACAATAATCCGAGCTTGTGTCGGGTCACCCAGAGGAATAAGGTGGCGATCGTTTTCCGATTCTCCTAGCAGCCATGGTGATAACCACGCATACCAATTTGTAGGACTGACAGCACAAGCCATAACCGCAAAAGAGCTTTCCTTCCACATCACTTCCGTATCAAAACACAGCATATCCTCTTGCGGCGCATCCACTGCCTCCGTTCTCCCATTTGGGTAATATTTCGTCCAACCACTTCTCCGCACCCATTTTCTCGGCTTTGGTGGACCATTTGATCTTGAAAATTGTTTTGCTTTTGATAAATATGGCTCTGCAGCATCCATACCAAGCTTGTAGAAGTGCTCATCTAGCGTACTGCCTTGGAGCTCCGGCAGATCAAAAGCAATCGGTGGCGGATTGTCGGTGTTCTTCCCCAGTAATTCATGCCGCCGTAAATGGTCTCTTGAAAGTTCTACAAGCTCCTTTGGCGGAGGCGTAACATTTTCTGGGAAGAGTTGTGAATAGACGTGGCTGCTGACTTGCTGGACCCCTATTTCGTTGTACCGTGCGTTTGAGGGTCCTAGAACATGTTTAGAACAGTGACAGCTGCTGTAATACTCTCAATACCTACTCGAAAGAGACTCTGAACATGTGGCATCTTGTTCTCCTGGCCTAGCTGCGCCTGTCGCGTACTGACTGCATTGTACCGGAATGCTCGCTCTCCCTTGAGGGCGATGCGCGCGATGCTTTGCAAGCTTAACAAAGCTTGCGCATGGCCTACTCGAACGACCAGCACGTATTGAAAGTAGCATACTAGAGAGCTCCAACTTTTCTTAAAGCATCGCGATGGTGTTGTGTGGTCCCTGCAGTAGCAAAGTTTGAAGGTTGGGAGCGCGGTGATGTCGTGAGATGCAGGTGAAGTACGGCGAATGAGGAGTGGTGCATTGAAATTTAGTAGCAGGGGCTAAAAGTTCAACGCAGCCCTGGTCATCCATAATCGATAAGGTCATCAGCCCAGCCCAGCCCAGCAGCGCGGAACGAAGTCGCCGCTGCTGCACAGACAGTACAGGATGAGGACGGGCCAGACCACAGAGGGCAAGCGCCATTGTGGTGCGGTGCGCGACTGCCATGCATGGCCAATCCGTCATGGTCATGGTGGAGGCGACAACAACATCACTTCACTTTTGGCCGGCCTTTCTTCTCTTCTTCTGCGTCTTCTTGTGTTCACTTTCTTCTCGTTTTGTCGATATATCGAGCCCATCAGGCGAATCCTTTGTGACGACCACCGACACAGCCGCACAATCCCCACCAGTGCAGACAGTCAGGGCAGTTATGTCCTTCAACCCTTTCAGACGATTTGCCGTTCCCGAGTCCTCGAATGAATCCTCCACTCAAGGGAGTCCCGCAGGTCGCAATTCACGGTCAAATGAACATCAGCAAAATTCAAACTCGAATTCACCTTTTGGCCTGTTCGGCTCCGACCAGGCAGAGGATGAGCCTTCGCCATGGAGCGCGTCTTCGTCAGGCAGCGGCTACAATTCCTTAACCCTCCCACCAATAAATCCCGACAACAGCTACAACGAACTGCCTTCCTTCAATAACTCCCAATATTTCGACGCTCTACCTCGCGTACAGTCTCCCAACTCCTTTCTCGCCAGTCAGTCTCGGAATACAGCAGGCAACACAGATACAAACTCCCGACCTCGATCTCGAACCTCACAAACCAACCAAGAACCGCCACCCTCGAACCAACAGCAACGACGATACAACCGCCCCATATCACAGTACATAGTCGCAGGCTCTGAATCACCAGATCCCTTTGGAGACCTAGATTTTATCGACTTGTCACCACCGCCTGGAGACATACTTTCACAATCTACAAGGCAGTCCTCCTTTGTCGACCTCACTGAATCATCACCCGCAGCAATGGCTCCTGCCTCAAGGAAACGTAAGGCTCCATCACCTGGACAAGAGAGAACAAGCAAGGTTGCCAGAAGTGACTCTTCAAAAACATCTCGCCCATCCTCAGCAGCAGGTACGAAGAAGGAGATGTCAGAAGTGCAAACGATTGATCTGGTGGATGTTGAGGATAAGAAGGACTATGACGAACGGATGGCGAAAGAACAGGCAGAGATGATCAAAAGGCAGAACCAGGAAGCCGCAACAAAGTCGGTCAAGTTAGCTGAGTTCCAGTGCATTATTTGCATGGACCAACCAACTGATTTGACCGTTACATATTGTGGTATGAATCCGTTCCCGAGGTGCAAACGGGCTTACTAACTTTTCAGGTCATCTTTTCTGCTCCGAGTGCCTTCACCAAGCTCTGCATGCTGGCGACAAGAAATGCTGCCCAGTTTGCAGAAGCAATATCGCCGCCAAGAAAGTCGGAGGAAAGCAACCGAAGAATGGAGTCTTCCATCTCGAGATGAAGTTCATGACGGCGAAGAAGAAGGGAAAGCAGGCAGTTCGGAACTAGTCTATGGACTGGATCCTCACGACGTTACAGGTACCAGACTCACGAAGGATGGTTAGGAAGGGAAAGGAATGGGTGTACAGGTATATCATCACTGGCGTTATGGGCAAGGGCATCATCCCAATGTTAAAGGTTACATTGGTGGCGTTTATGGTGGACTTGGGGGGTTCTAGGGCTGGAGGCTGCGATGACAAATACACCTTGCATTGGCAAAATGGTCGACTCGACTGAGCTAAAGGGGAATGGGCGGTGGTTCCATGATTGAGGTCATTGAACCATCACAGTCGATCACGATAACAGTGTACATCCATACTGTACACAAGTCATCGATGCGGTCTCTTCGCTGAATCGAAAAAAAAAAAAAAAAAAAATCACGTCGCTTAATGCATGTTCAAGTCAACAAGTACTTCGAGCCGCCGAAAGACAAGCTCCGAAGGTATTTATATTATCATCTATATCCGCAACCGCATCCACTACCACCCAACGAATTCGGCACCCCCAAAGTATTCCTCCTACTAACACCTCCCTGCGCCCTCTTCGCACCCCCTATGATAGCCTCCAATGCCTGCCCTAGTGCCGTTCCATCATAAATCATCCCTCCACCATCGCCCTCATTCTTCCTCCCATAAATCCTAACACACTCGATCCCCAACTTTCCCAGCTCCTCTTTCTCAACCCTCGGCGTCCCCTCACCCTGCAAATGAATAACATGGCTCACATAATCCTTCCAACTCTTCTCACTCACTTTGCCTTGCCCACCACCAGCTCCAACTCCAGAAGAATTCCCACCCCCTGACCCAGAACTCGAAGCACAAGCCTCCGCAATCGCCTCCACAAAATCCCTCGCCGTAAACTCCCCACCTCCAACCGCCCTCGTCTCCCTATCCAAACTCCCATTCAATATCAAAATCCTATATTTCAACCCCCTCGCCCCCTTAATCCTCCCCCCAACATCCCTCAACACCAAACACGGCACAATACTCGTGAACAGACTCCCAATCGAATACACCACCGCGCTCGCATCGTCGATGCTAGCTAGCACTTTCGGATTCGCGGCGGGTCGGATCTCTTGTCCGTATGGGTTGATGTACCAAATGCGGGAGATGCGGGAGGGCAGGTCGGAGGTGTGCGATTTGTGGAAGGTTATGTTTTGGGTACGGAGGGTGGGGAGGGAACCGGGGAGGTTTGCGTCTTCGGCTTCGGGAATGTCGAGGGAGTGGGAGTGAGACGAGAGGGCTTGGAGTGTTTTGGGGCTTACAGAAATGATGTCGTCTTCTTGTTGATTGGGTTGAGGGAGAAGCTCGCTTGTGTCGCTGGGGTGGACTTCATTCTCTTGCTCGCTTCCAGCTTCTGATAACATGGGAGTTCCGATCCTCGTGCCTCCTAGGAAAGGTGTCGGTATAGGTGGGGGTGCTGATGGCGCAGAAGGATGCGAAATTGCATTTTGGCCTGTGATTTGTGTACCATCTTCTAGACCAGCCGAGATATGGTGGGAGAAATTGCTGTTTATGGCGGGTATGACGTTTATATTTGAGGGGACGCCGGTAATGGCTCCTAGAAGGTATATGGCGGATTCAAAGCTGCCTGTGAAAAGTCGAGCGCCTGTTAGGAAGAGGTTTCCAACGGACGCAGATTGGAAGTTGAAGGATGAAGTTGGGCGAAGACGTTTCACGATCTCGAGGTTGATGGTATTGAAGAGGGAGCGAATGAGCCTGAGGAAATTGTTAGCAATGACCTTTGCGAAGATATTAGCCAGCAGTGAAGCTCCCAAAATCATTCTCTCCGTAAGCCTCGGGCGAGCTATGGAAAACTCAAGTGGTTCAGATGCACCAGGGTAAACAACGTACTCTCGCTTCTCGGAAGAGATGGATGTCCACAGTGCATGTCTGGCTTCAACGACATCAAGCCATTCTATACGGGCAAGAGGAGAGTCCGGTGAGAGACGATGGTTGAATAGTGTTTTAATAGCTGTCGTCTCTGGTGAAGAAGAGTCTTCCGGAATAAGTCTGACAAGTCGACCTGAACAGGGTCAGTGGTTGCACGTGATATCAAACGCTCCAGACTCGAAATGGAAGATACACAGGAACACTTCCGGTATCATTTCCGGGAGGGACTCTCTTTCAGTCGTGTCATCTCTTCATCTCTTCAAAATCTGACACAAGTGAAAATCGAGCTTACTCCTCACATCGCCAATTCCCGGGCCACCAAACACCCTAATCAATTCGCTCGACGAACCCCCATTATCAGATATCGGAATGACACTTCAAGTTCACCGCATCAGCTCTCCTGTCCATCACAACTTTGGTCCGAATCGAATCAAGGGCAGATGATCAACTTACTAACTCAGCGAACACCCTTTATCTTCAGCCACCTTGCCGAATACATCGACAAGATTATTCGCCGCAGACCCACCAGAAAAGACCACGATATGACGTTTGCTCATTTTGCTGCCTGCTGTATTGCTTCATCCCCGTCGTCTCAATCAGATTCGTTGATCATTGTAGCTTCAAATCTGATATCAGCAATCATACGAGAACTCCTAGTACAAGAATTGGTTGAGGAGGCAGCTCCGTGGTTATATGGTTGTCGCTGAGAAGAGACGCTTAGCCCGTCGGGTTCAACCCGAGGACGCCAGTGGCCCACGGGCAATGCAAAGATTTCTACTCAAACAGGTATCGAGGCTTTCTAGAGTTATAAAGAACCTTCGAAGTTCCCCTTTGTTGTCCTGGCGAAGTGGTCAGTGTCCGCAAGGTATCCTGATCCTGGGCTCTACTTGCCCATAGGTGTTTGTTGTCATATTGTCACGTGGTTTAGCAACATAGGTAAGGAACTGTATCGAGGTATATATTCTGCCTGTTTCGTTCTTGGATACAGATCTTCACGCTACTTGTTCCCTCTTTTTGTTCTTCTTCTATGGCCAACTCTTGTGGTTCTGGAATCTAGTTCGACGGAGCAGCATTGCATCACGTGCATCGGCGGATGCTCAAATCATCCTCGGAGCCTGATGCTGGACCTGTTGCCCTCGTTATAGCCTTGGCTCTTGAAGTTTCTGCAGCGTAACAAGCAGCAAACAAAACACAGGACGACTGCACTTCCCCTGCATCGCGCAGGAGTCTGTACAATGTGCCAAGCAACTCAATACCTGACATCCTTTCTCTGGCGCCACTGTACACAGTGGCGAAGAGTTCTTACAGTGGAATTGTACAACACATGGTCTGCATGCGCCCGTGGCGTTGCCTCTAGGCTGGCGAAGAATTTGCAAGAAGCTATTACTAAGGCTCGAGCTATGTTCCACGGACTCATCTGATCTATGGCTTGGAAAGTTCGGCTTCAGGACAGCTTTGAGGTACTGCCTCGGAGCACTTTCGGACCGCTGCAGGATACAGCAAAAAGTCTCGGACAATTGTAGGCTTCGTTACATTGGGGACCAATGTCTCTGTCACTTGTTTATCGAGCACTTAAATGACACTCTGCCTGCGCGACATGTGGTCAGACAGATCCTCAAGCATTTCAAATCCTCCAGAGAATATGTGAGCCTGTTCTTTCGGAATAAATCCCTTCTCTGCAAATAAATCAAACAGTCTCCGATTGACTCTACTCTACACGGGATCAATATGTCATGCAATGAGCAGCCTTGCTCTCGCATGTTTCTCCTCAATTCGGCCCACGAATTCGCAAATCTCAGTGAAAACGTTTCGCAGCAGCCAACACCTCAATCCACTTCAGGCAGCCGCTCCAAGTTATCATGGCGTATTCTTATCGGACAAAGGACAGCCGCAAGAGAAAGGTACCACCAGTGACCAGCTACGCCATAGATATCTTTGCAATACGTTCACAACCATGTTGCTTGTTCTTCTGCCTGTGCCATTCTTTCTTTACGGCGGCTACGTTCTCTATCTGCACAACAAGGCTCTAGACTCTTGGTTGTATAACGATAAAGATGCCCACTGGAAGAGAGTCGACAATTACGGTAATAAGGTAGGGTCTGATCGGAAGGATTCGGTGAAGAATTAGAAGCTGACTGATGAATAGCTTGCAACTGCCTTTCCTTTCATATTTTCTCTCATTGTTAGTCGATGTTTGAATCTATTCGCCACTTGGATGCTGGAACGAGGCATCTCGCTTGTTTCTCTAGCAAATTGTAGGTAGCTCCACGCTGGCTTCGACTCTGGCCACGCAATTGTCGATTCGACGTTTCGATTGCATATCGCTTCTTCTCATCTGCCTGTGGCCACTTTCAAAAGCTGCTCTTACTAACCGATTGATATAGAATATCACCCTTTTCAAATCGCGATCTTATGTTTACATTCAATGATTGTAGGATCTCCTTCTTTGTAAACTATGGGATGTCACCAAATTGGAAATATTCAAATTCTGATGCAGGCTGCAATGTAACGTGTGCACGCCCTTCCTTCCCCGCCACGCCTATGTCACTCCATCGTTTTGTTTGATCTCTTGACCCTGGTGCAACGAGATAATACAGTGTCAAAGCTTAACTCTCACAAAACTCCTAAGCATTGCGATCTGTTCCTCCGAAACGCCCTTCCGCCCCTCGAGATCCGCCAGAGACTCCTCAACCCAACCGTTCAACTCATTCTTACAGAGCGACATTGCAACTGGTAGCGCAAACGCCAAACACTGTCCGCCGGAACTGCCTGCTCGAGCGCATTGTCCAATAGCAATACAGAGGTTTCCGATAAGTCGAGAGTTTTCCATGCTTGTGTCAACCTCGCTTAGCTGACTGATCCGGGTATTGAGCATGATGAGGCATGCGTAGTATGAACAAAGCCAAGCTGCGATCCATACCTTCTGGGAGCCAGATGGCGATGGTATCATCGAAGTCTCTTCATTTGGTGACATGTTTGTTGATTCTAGTGCACTGTCTGGAAATGTGGAAATGAACTCCCGATGCCACGCCTTGAAATTGTTTCGAAGCGCAGCCGCACCTTCAAGTGCCGGACCTCGACATAGACGAGTCCTATCCTCTCCACGGATATCACCTAGTTGCTTCGCAAAACCTGGTACTTGAGCGAAAAGAACACTGAATCGGTCGTGTAGCTGAAAGGTGACGGACGATGTTGTGTACGTCTCGCTTAGCGCCACGACATCCCGCCAGTCTTCCGATTCAAGAAAGCAAGGTTCTCCTGATGAGACTGCTTCTGCGATCTATGACAGTCAGTCTCCAGATAGCAATAAGAAATAAGAAGCTCACAATGATCGCACGAAAGCCGAGAAACATGATGAGATCAGACCCTTCTCGATGTCGATGAGCGCCTCGGATCTGCATTAGTCGTCCTGCTCCACCAGCGTGCGTCACCCACGACACCTTTTCGGTGCGCATGTATATCTAATGATAGCTTTAGTTTCAAATAGTAGTATCTCATTTTGCGAGGCTCACCTCATAGAAGCTCAGCAGCATCGTTGAGCACAGCGTGTCCGACGACAACCCCACCTCCGCGTCCTCGATCGCTTTCGATAGAAGCCACAGAGCTCTCGAGTATGCCTGACGCCCTTCATATTCTAGAAAACTGTTCTTTGTCTCGTACCCGAAGTATCCCAGCGCAAGACATTGTGCGGCAGAGTCCAGGAGTTCATTTCTTGCTACGTAGCCTGGAATCAGCCACAGCCAATCGGCGAAGAATGAGAGCTGCGGGACCAGATATTCTGGCGGGAATAGACTGTCAACGAACGAGTTGACGAGTTGAATCAGGTTCAACTTGGGACAGTTCACGTCCCGCTGTATAAACATTGGGTGTAGGGCATTTTGCCTGGCCAAATTCGAGACGGTGGTAATGATCTCAGCACCGGAGATAACTGCATCAGATCGGGGTGAGCCTCTACTTCGCTTCTTGCTTCCACTCTTAGAAGTGCTTCTCTGTGCAGTTGCTCTAGTATCCTGGGATATGAACGTCATCGGAAGATCATACCCAGAGCATTGTCGCCCGCCTCTCCTGCACTGCGAGCAAGTCGGACGAGCCTCATCACACTGCATTGGAAAACATCAGCAAAAGCCACATCACGGCGCAGAAGCCGGGTACAATCTGGACTTACTTTGACACTTCTCCTCCTACAAATGAGGCAGCCTTTACTTCTCGGGACAGCTACCATTTTCTCAAGAGCAAATCAACCCTGAACACGACCTCCTAATCCAATGCCAGAGACTGGACTTCATTATTTTGGAATTTCCTCAAGCAGGTATGCCATCGTTTGCTAACTTCTGGTCATCTTCTGCACACGGCACAGCATGTCAGCATGCAGGTAGCTGCATATCACGCTAAATCTCGTGGCATGACACCACATTCGGTTAGACTGACCCCTGATTTACCCGAAGAACTGTGGTCTTGGCGGGGATATCAACAAATGAAAGGGCTTCTAAAGGGACGAAGTGCTAGCATTGCAGTCGTTTTGGTCGAAGTTATCATGAAAAGATATTTCTTAGTGGGGTTCAATAGAATCGGGAGAACAATCTTACCGGGCAAGTCTACATGGGGCTGACCGACTCCGACCATAAAAGCCTGGAAGAAGCCCTTGATGTTTTTAAGGCAGCTTCATAAAAAGCTGACTAGCTGTTCATTTTTCAAGTACATTCTGTTTCCTAGGGAAGAAAATTCTTCTCGAATTTCATACAAGCCCACCCTTCGACTCCTGTGACCACCATCCAGTATGTCATCCAAGTACGCAGCCTCCCACGCCTCCCCAAAAGGACCAGGCGATAGCCGCCCTACAGCCCTTCAAATCATTTCCGACGAGGATCTGACCTCCAAACTTCAGAACAAAATCTTCCTCATCACAGGCTGCTCTTCAGGCCTCGGCATCGAAACAGCGCGGGCGCTCAAAACCACCGGCGCGAAACTCTTCCTCACAGCACGTAACCTTGAAAAGGGGAGGAAGGCATTGACCGGTATCCTAGAACCAGGACAAGTAGAGCTTCTGCATCTTGATCTGGAGTCTCTTGACAGTGTCAGGGCCTGTGTTGAGGAAGTAAAGCGAAAGACGGACAAGCTGAATGTGCTGATCAATAATGCGGGTGTGAGGGGGACGCCAGAGGGAAAGACGAAAGATGGGTTTGAGACACAGTTTGGGACAAATCATACTGCTCACTTCCTACTCTTTCAACTTCTCAAGCCGGTATTGCTTGCATCTTCTACGGCCGAATTCAATTCCCGTGTCGTGGTGCTCTCCTCGTCTGCTCATCGCGAAGCTCGGCTAGATTTCAACGATCTCAACATGACGAAGCGCGGGTACAATCCTAGCATCGCATATTCTCAAAGCAAACTCGCGAATCTATACATGGTGAATGAGATTGAGAGGAGATATGGTGCGCAAGGTCTCCATGCTTGGAGTGTTGACCCTGGTGGAATCTCGACTGGATTACAGAGGCCGAACTTCAAAGATGTGGTTGTGACGCTCAAGACAGGATTGAAGAAGGTGATGAGGTTCATGCAGAACTCTGAGCAGGGCGCTTCTACTACAGTCTGGGCTGCTGTGGGTAAGGAGTTGGAAGGGAAGGGTGGCAAGTACCTGGAGAGGTGCAGTGTGAGCGAGCCTGTCAAGGCTGGATTTGAGATTCTAGATCCTGGGCACGCTGTGTATGCGTATGATGAAGCAGATGCAATGAGATGCTGGAAAGATACGATGGAGATGGTCGGGATGACAGAGCGGACCGAGGTTTGATGCATTGATGTTGTGGCATATGCTTGATACTTTTAAGCAGTTCATCACATGCTGTTTCTTAACAAGCTGGGGGTTACATTCAAAGAAATTCGTTATCTCATTTTCCTTGAACCCAATGCATCCCACTTAGGCCCTCATTCCCCAATATGCCCGAGTTCCCAGCCAAAAACTCCTCTCATGCCCATTTTCCAGCCTATCCTATCCTATCCACCTATTTCTGAATCAGATCTTCAAGCTCCCAACATTCGCCACGATCCAATCATAACTTGAGGACCTGAAATTGTCGGCCAGGAGAAGGGCTCCTGTTGCATAGAACTGCATCAGCTGCTTGCCCGCACTCCATTGTGGCCAGTTTTTGTATGACGACCCAACATTCGGATCCAGATTGTACACAAAGCTGAAGTAGTACGAGCGAATAGAGCTTGAGGCGTAGTTGGGGTAGATACCATAGAAGACTTGCAAGATGTCACTCCCATGGAAGGTTCCTAGGACCGGTGTGCCGTAATTGTACGATGCGAGGTAAGACCATGAGGGCACATTTGGATAGACAGAGGCGTGGGTGGCGAGGAATGTGCGGCGTGTGAGTGTGAATGTTAAATCTCCAAGAATGGCCGCCAATCGTTTGTATTGAGGATAAATTGCATTCAAGAACAGAGTTCCAAATGGTGATCCGGCTGACCAGTCATTAGGATATGTTGCCAGTAGTCCATTGAGCTGAGTGGTGGTAGCATCGGGAAAGAAGTACTTAGACAAGTAGGTGACGATCTGAGCAGTTGTACTGATGTTACCTTGGAACAGGGCAAAGATGGTTCCCTCGTCTTCTTGATCTCCGATGATGAACGGAACAGGTGCATATTTCCCGGAAGCAATCAAAACATCCGGAGATTGGGTGAGGACTTTGCCATCAGGACGTGGCAGATAGGACAACGCTACCGAAGAGTAACTCAAAAGTCCTGGAACAGAGTTCGCTGCATTCAAGAAATCGGTGTAATCTAACCCTCGCAAGCAATCCAAGGATGAAGCCGCGGAAGCACAGCCAGCGGTTTGAACCACTTTGTCGTAGACAGCTTGCCCTTTCGGACAGTCGACTGGTGCTGCTGGAACGAGACTGCCAGAGTTCATGATAGCGCCACGGAAGAGTGCCTTGCCGTTGTACTTGTAATTTCCATCGTACATTGCCATCTGGTCCAGCACGGAGATGGCGCCAGCTGATTCGCCCCAGATTGTGACTTTCTCTGGGTCACCTCCAAAGGCAGCGATATTGTCGGCCACCCACTGAAGGCCAAGTCTCTGATCAAGCAAGCCCAAATTCGATGATCCATCCGCAAGGATCTCCTTCCCAGGCATGAAGCCAAATCCTCCAACGCGATAGTTGACAGCCACAAAGACGATCGGTTGCCCGTTGGCTACAGACTCCTTGACTAGAGAAGCTCCATCATACATTAGAGTTGACCCAAGTTCGAATCCTCCTCCGAAGATCCAGAAAAGTACTGGAAGCTTGGACGAGGCGGTCGTTCCAACAGGTCGCTGGACATTGATTGTCAGACAATCTTCTCCGGCATTGGTAACAGTCTGAAAGAGGGGTGTTTCCAGCAAGAGGCCCAGAACAGCAGTAGGCAATGTGGATGTGAGATCATTGCTGAAGAACATCTGAGGGCATGATTTTGGGATTCCTGTCGCGACGACAGTCCCGAGTGGAGCAGCGAGTGCTTGAGGAGGTTTCAGGCGCAGAGGCCCTACCGGTGGTTGAGCAAACGGGATTCCATTAAAGGTCTCAACCGTTGTACTGGAGGAACCGATGATGGTCGCTGAAGGAGAAGCAATAGCAACTGTTGGAGCTGCAGCCCGCTTTCCTGGAGGAGCAGCGAGGGTCGCAGGCAGAATGCCTAAAATAATGAGAGTGAGCTTCATGATGAATGAAGGACGGCAGGACCTCTGATCAGGTAGACACCGCTGCGACCTACCTGTTAGCCAGTCTTCCAAGGTGGCAATGAGACATTATATAAAGTTCTCTGGATCCCACTGTTCAACCATCAACATCGTGGAGTTACTCTCCTTCCCATGTGGCTCCTCGGCCAAATTTCGATCCCAAGCCAGCTGATCAACATTATATTTCTATCAGGCTCGAAGTCCGGCGCTCCGCTCTGCACTTGAGCGATGGGCACATGATTTGGGTTGATCGACATCGTTTGTGACCGACGAGGCTGCATACTTCACGGCGATCAAGGCCGAGCGTGATTGGTGGGGATTTAGCCAATATGCGCCTTGCCAGGTCTGTGTTCCTGGAGTGCTTGGCCTAAGCACACCTCCACGATCCTAAGCGGAACAAATGCCGAAAAATGCTGGGATGAACTGCTATCTACTACGGGGGAGCTTCCTCTTATAAACAAGGGCCAGAAAGATGGTACCTCTGAGCTTAATGATGTTCGTGTCCAGCAGTGCGGGGTAACGGGAAGAAACACCAAATAGGTGCACAACTTGAAGCCATTCCGAACTGTCTTACATGTTGGACTATGAGAAGTGCTGTTTACATGTGAAACATCTGTGTACTTACTCTCATGTGAGCGACAACAAGATTCAACAGCGTGCAAAGAGAAGGAGTTGAGGCAATATTAAGGACTAAATACAGGTAAAGACCATCTCACTTGAGTCAGTTCACGACTTTAGCTTTTATTGCGAACTATGTGCGAAGGTCCGCAGTTCCCACTTCGCGCAGAAAAAGAGCAAGAAAATAAAAAGTCAAACTCAGAGGTGATTTCGGGGTCCCCTGCTCGAGTCATTATTTCCCAAAGCCCCCAACGATCTTACTGACGGAGTACTAGGATTCCCCACGGTAGCGAGGTAGATACGCCCCGCCTCGGTACACCGACCTGGACCACGGACCACGGACCACGGTGAGGATACTGAGCCGGAGAACACACTCGGAATGGTTAGTATTGAAGGTAAACAACTGCTCCATCCACCCGAATCTCGGAATATCGTATTCGTCTTTTGTTCCCTGTCTAATCGATTATCTGCAAACTTGGTCAAGTACCGATTCTTTGATTAGTGTACAAGTCATGGCAACCGACCGCGGTTCCGTAAATAAAAATTCGTGCAGGGTATCGCCAGCTCGCCCAACTCCAGCCCGAAAGTTTCAAACTCCAAGATATATGTATTTTTACAGTTATGCATATGCGGCCCAACCTGTCATGATAAAGTAAGTAGATGCAAACGAGACGTCTGATGGGGAAAGGCATACCTGAAAATAGCATAGCCAGATTCTTTTCATCCGTTGCTTGATTAATAAGATCGTTCACCGTTGCAGTGACACTCAGGGTCTTCGATAACTTCTTGTTCACCACCGTGAGCGCCCGATCAGCCTCGCCCGGCTCGTTGACACTTTTCTTCTCATTGGGGTTCCCAACATCCGCTGCTAGTGCTGCACTCTGGCCCTCCTGAATTTTGGCCATGCGAATCGGGTTGATTGACCAGCTGTAAAGGGGATCGTACCGTAGCACCTCGAGAATTGCCATGATGGTAGAGCTTTCTTTACGGAGCGTTTCGAGTGTGAATTCACAACACCTGCGAAAGACACCTTCGGTTTTCGTGATTCCCATCCCATCAACAATGTCTCGAGTGCAGCGGAAAGGAATTATCTCTGGTACGGCGAGAACACGTCCCATCTCGAACGCGACTCCCAGATCGATGTGTACAACCTCTCCAGTTCTCTGGTCTAGCAAGATATTGTGACCATGTCTATCACCCAGACCAAGCACATGCCCCAGCATCGAGATGGCGGCAGTACTCCTTGTATATGCAAGCCTACTCAGGAACCATTCGTCGGGATTCGGGAATCTCTCTGTGAAGAAGTATCGCATACTAGGATGAAATCTCTCTGCGACTTGACGATACGTCTTGAGTCGGGTGTCGAATGATTGTGTTTGCACATCAGAAATTGCTTTACGGCAAGCATTGGCCTTCAGATCTTTCGGGTGGTACTTTTCATGAGCTGGTATCAAGAATTCATGAAGAGGAATTGTGTTGGCTACAAATTCTAAAACTCCGGTCTCATTGGTGAGAGGCAGTACACGATACGTCTTGATGCTCAAATTTCGCTGGCGAGTAGATTTGTTTCGTTGTAGAAGGTCGCTAACTTGCTCAAAAACTTGCTCCATAATAGAGTCCTGTCGAAGATCATCGTTGCCTCCTTTTACCTGTAGATTGTAAGCCGGGTCTTGATACTGATGCTTGATGAGAACTTACGAGTTGGGTGAACTTGGCACCATTATTTGCAGTTGCAATGATAATTTTTGGGGCGCTTACGCCAGATGCTATCTTGATGACTGGGTCCAAACGAACTACTCTTGGCAATTTTGAGTAGTCGGAAGTTGAAGACAGTGGTATCTGCATCGTAGATGGGGGCAGCCCTAACTTTGCCAGTTTGTTGTTCAGATTGGTCGCAGCTATCGAGTCCTTTATAGCAATGCGTCTGCCAGATCTATATTTCTGTTCGTTCGTCTCACGAGCCAGCGCGCTATAGAGCCTGTTACAGGTCTGCAGCGACGTCCATATCAGACCAACCGATTTCGATTTGTCCAGTTGCCTGGAGACTTTATTGGCTGCAGATCGCCTCGAGACCGAAGACTCATCTTTGTGGTTGATCTCACTTACTGCACCTGTGTAAACTTGGTACATTCCATGATATGGGTGTTCGGTGCATATCCGCAAGACAAGTCCAAATAGCAGTGTTTGGAACTGTTCTTTCGTATCCTGGAGCCGAGAGGTAAGTTGATTCATAAGAGGTGCAAACTTGCGGCTTGGCACTTGACTTAAGTGCTTGGACACGGCTTCGTTTGCAAGAGACTTCTCAGAATGTTCCATCCATAGCGCCGAGAAGCGAAGTGCATTGCTGTCGTGTTCATCGAAGGCTGCCAGAGCCAATAGGTAATTTTCAAGGCACTGTCGAACGAATTCGTTTCTGGTTGTCTGGTGGCGAGTCAACTCTTCCTTGTCGAGTTTGAGCCACGCCTCATTCCTATTCAGGTTGCGTTTGAGATTGACCTTGTCTCCAGTTGCATGCTTGTAGAGCTTCCGCAGCTCCTCAACATCATTTTCCTTGTTCTTAGTAAGCTGCTCGAGCCTTTCGAGATCTTCAATACTGTCGGGGTCCTGGAGTTGCTGATCGCAGAAGATTGCGAACTGATGAAATACCTGCCCTGCTACGTGGCCATGTGTTCGTCCGTTCAGTTCCTCGAGAGCTGGACGCAGATATTCGTTGATCACTCTGTCGGCTCCCTGAAGCCTTGCCACCGACACACGATAACCGGTCTTCGTCAGCAAATCCGATCTCTCAACGACGATAGTCTGTCTCTTTAGCGATGGTTCGTTATCTAAAGCTTGGAGCATGCGGACGGACGAGGCCATTTCACCTTGGTCCCACAGAGCATTGGCTGCTTCCAATTGGATGGCCACTTCCGGATTTACGCCGACATCATGGCAAGGCTTGATCAGATCCATCATGGACGTAGCCAAAGATACGGACTCCTGCAGGGCACCATGGGAACGATTTATCGTCGAAGCTAAAAGTGCAGTCTCAACCTCAACGATTCGGGTGTCGATTGGTTGAAGATGCAGAATTCGCTGCAATCGTGGCTCCTGATTTAGTGTGCTGAGAGTCGTACCTCTACAGGAGAGGATCTGACTGATATCGTCAAAGCTAGCACGTATTAGACAGCGATCATGCGAATGGACCGTTGTGTCTACATACCTCCCCGTCATCATCCAAATGGAACGACTTCTGAATCTTGATAAAATCTCCTCAAACTGTGGTGAGCCTCGCGAAGTAAGAACCTCATCCAACTCTACCAGAGACGCTAAAGTTTGGAGCGAGCTGTGAAGTGCATTGGCACTTAGCTCTCCTTGCACTAATATCTTCATGGTAGATTCCAGACCCTCATTCACAGCGTTCAAGACCGTTGATTCGCTGACCGCCATATGAACAGTCTGAAAAGCTTTGTAAGTCGTTACAGAATCGTTATTACCCGTGCTTGGGACAGGTATATCCCATTGCTCTAACTTCCGGGCTGTGCGAAACATCGACTGCAGGGCTTCAGGAGTCATACCAACGCTTTGCTGTGCCTGTAACAGTGAGGACGAAAGACCGCTCAAGTTGAGTACATCTAGAGCCTTGACCAACGACTGCACATCTTGAGTCGAGTCCGGATTGCGCCGTCTGATATGACTGTCATACTGGGCACCTCTGAAGGCGAGGCTTTTTGGCCCATCCTTCTCGTAATCAAATCGTGCCAGAATAGCATTCAAGCTGGCATTCTGTTGAACACCATAGTACATGTCAGGATCATCGATATTCTCAAATATGCCAAGGAGAATTTCTGAGGGGATGTTGCCGAATTCATTGTCCCGTACTGCCGATGATCGCCGAGAGGTCTTTGAAGGTAACGACAAATATTCTTCCGCGAACAAGATCGCTGTCTTGAACATGCCACACCGTGTAGCAGCAGTAGCGGCCTTGAGATAATCAATTGTAAGCCAATGCGATCGATCAGCTATAGATTTCTCCTGAGGTAAAGGTTGTGTGCGAAGGTAAAGAATCGTGTTAAGTAACATCTTCAGGTTGTTTTTCTTGATGCTCGCAGCACCATCAAACCACTGAACGAACGCTCGAGACAAGTCTTCCTTGCGAGCACGCTGATCTTGGAAGGGCGTAGAGATCGCGAGATGAACGATAAATGGAAATGCCCGGTCGGCGAATCCTGGTACGTTCTGCAGGATCTGGACCAGAGAGTGGAGGAGAGGCTCGTTCGGCACGGATTGAGCAACCGCTATTGACAGATCCCGCAACCACTTATCTTCGAAGATAGCTTCTGCTGTTAAGACTTGATTCAAAGACATAGTATCCTCAGCGCCCTGCTCAATGTCGGACGGGGGTATTTGATATGGAGCCCAGTTGGATGCTACAAGAAGAGACTCGGGCAAGTGGTTCTGGTAATCAGTCCCGTCAGACGTCGACATAATGACGCGCAAAGCAGCCTCTGCGAGACCAGCATTTTGAGGTGATCTTGCTAGCGTCAATTCTCTCAGAAGACTCAGGATGCAGGATCTTGAATCGCCGTCTTCATCTGCCGTTGTTGACAATTCCTTTATTTGCGACAAGGTAGATTCTTGTAATAACTCCTCGTGTATGTGGCCCGATGAGGCGAAAGCTCTTCCCATAACTCGCGCGGCCCAAGACAGATACGCTTTATTGGTAGAGCCTCGGCAAGATTTCCATACTACTGCTGCATATTGCTTTGATAGAGCATCGTCTCCAAGAATATCAGTGCGAAAAGACTCTACATTTTGAAAGTCAGAGGTCAACAGAGAAATAACAAGCTCTCGCGAAGGTCTTTCCAACAAGATGCCGCCCCGCTGTTCATCCTTCAGTAGCTGGATCAAGAACTTGCTCTCGGACGAATTCTTATCCGCATTCCCAACTCCTTCTGACATGAACGCAGCTTGGACTAGGTTCTGAAGACTAGGCCGCAGCTGGCTTTTGAGCACTGGGGACTCGTAATCTTTGAGATACTGACCAATCCACTTGTAGAAGTTATGTGCTTTCGACTTCGTACTTTGGTGTTGACTCTCTTGCGTGGTGCTTGCCTTTTGCGAGTCGAATGTTGATCGCAAGGACCCCGATAAGGACAAGGCAACGCCAGCAACAAATGTTGGCTTCTGAAGTAAGTCCGCAGCGCCAGCGCTCATAAGATACCTCGTGATGCCAATCGCATCATCCGTACACTCCGGGTCCGTGACAAACTGTCGCATGCTTTGGAGAAACATTTCCAGAGGGTAGCCTTGAATGGCTGTGTTTCCAGCCAAAGCTATCAAAACTCTAATCTTTCTCAACACTGAACATGCGTAGAGAGAGCCAAAGGCAGAATGCATCCCATTGAGAAGTTTTCTTGCAATCGACACAACCAACGCGGGTGTGTATAAGTTCTGTATTTCATGACCTGTTCGTCTGCATAAATGCACCAACTCTGCGTACAGATACCGAGCTTTGAAGTGTGGTTGCTGAGGAGCAGGCAGCTCTGCTGAAGACATACTTAAGTTCTTGATCTCGTGCATGATGTTGCCAGCGTATGTGAGTGCTTCATCTTTCATAAAATACTTATCGACACTCTGTTCACTGCTCATTATGTTGAACATGACTGCAATGATGTCCGCGAAATGGAGGTGGAGACATTCCCGAAAGACATCGTCGCCAATGTGCTTTTTCACTCGCTTCTCGCCGCTGGTCCAACTTTCCCCCTCGGTACGAGGAGTAGCCATATCGTAGGGGACAGAATAGGCTACAATCCTGGTGAAGCAATTTCGAATCAGATCGGCGTATTCCATGCCAAGTATTGCCGCTACTTCCTGCGCATATACGTCTTGTCCTCGCATAATCATTAAAGCCGTGACTTCTTCTTGGGCGTCTTTGACCAGGTCTTGAAGGCTCGAGAATCCGAAAATTGCGAACGGTATATCTTCGATCTTCTGGCTACCCAGCCATGTGTATAAGAGCTGTGGCGCAAACAAAGCGAATATAGCTCGTGGTCCGTCAACATGAAGCGACGATGCAACTGTTTTTAGGCATGTAGTCGCATGCTCGATGCAGTTCGGCATCTTCCCAGGAGCCTCAAAGATATAATAAATGCATCGACGAAGCAAAGTTGACCATTGTGATGCCAGTCTAGCAAGAACGAATAGTCGGAATGAGATACCTTCCGACCAATCTGGGTCCATCGGCAACTTGGTAAAGATGTCCTCGAAGACACTATCATGATCTTTCAAAATGAACAAGTCAAAAATTTGTGAAACTTGGTTACCAATATAGAACTTGACTAGAATGTCACCTCCTTCTAGAATGCTGAAGAGACTCGAGCGTGGAGAGGCTGCGGGTTTCTTCCACGAGATCCCGTATTCGGGGCTGGCTCGCATAAGGTAGAGGAGCAGCCGCGCCATGCCTTTTTGTACGTCTGATGAGACAACGTTTTTTTGAAGCACCTTGAGGAACCAGCGGTAGAGCTGAGGAGCTGCTTCTGCGACACTAGTATCATCTCCCAACGACCACAGAGGACCTAAACCAGTAAGAGTATCCAGGCAAGTGCCGAGAGCCACCTCACAGCGATCATAATCATCGCTCTGCAGGATCTCCCCAACTCGTTCCAACATCCGGTAGGCATCTCCCTCAACAAGAACTAGATCAGAAGCAAGGACTTTCTGAACCAGCCATCGAGTCGACAAGAAATGCTGGTCGCTGAGCAGCACGAGATAGTCTATGAAAGAGGTCGGTACAAAACCTACAGAATCTGAGGCAGAGCCCATCGCAGCGATCAGCATCAAGTATCCAGTGATCGTGAGATTGAACGATCCAGTCCACAGTTCCAGGGCAAGGTCACATCTCGGCAAATCTTCTCGCTGACTAACAACCTTCGTATGAGTATGAGGCTCCCTAATTCCGAAATCGTCGTCATCGTCATCAACATCCATCATATCTGCTTCATGCTGGAAGGACGAATCTCCAGCTGCATTACGACGCCGCTGTAAAACATTCGCAAGGACGCTAAAGAATTCTTGGAGGTGGCGCAACTTTTGCGAAAAGTCCGAAAGCTCACTAGAACCGCAAGGTGGCAGATAGGGCTGGATTGATTGGAGCATTATCTCCGTGAGAAGCCGCGAGCCTTTAGGGTCCTTCGAATCGGCTTCTGCAAGAAAGCTCGTTATTTCTTCGGTCAATCCCGCTATATCGGCTTCAAGCTCTTGCAGTTGAGGCAATCTAATTCCAGTGAAGTTAGCCATCAAAAGGAGAACAGTGATACAGCTGTAAACCACACTCCGAAACATGTCTGTAGAGACCAACACGGCTCGGTCGGCGATGTACGACTTCCAATTTTGCAGAACATCGCGTGATTTCGGCTGCAGCAGCTCCAGCACAAGTTTTCTCCCGGTTTGGAAATGCGTCGTGCTGAGGACATAGATTGTCTCAAGAGAGTCCGTGTAATCTGGGCAAGAAGGACAGGGCAGAAGCGTCGCACCGGTAGCTTCCTCAGCCAATAGTAAGAGATATTGAACCATTTCCTTGGTGTTCAGATGATGCTGCCACGCCTGACCAAGGGGCCCGCAAGGCATCGCAGTGATAACAGGCATACTCATTCGAGGCAAGCCAAGGCAAGCCCGAACCAACGCCACGATGTGCTGGGGCTGAACGTGTATGGAGAAACGTGTGGCGAAATTGCCATCATCTAGAGTGAAGTCAGCATGTCGATTCATATGACCAAGTATCTAACGTACCTGGATTCCATCTTGCAAACAGCCATCTTATGACATGTTGTGCTGTGGCAAGACTCGCAGCTGGAACTTCTGTCACTCGAGTATGCAGGATATCGATCATCAGGAACATGCTAGAATCGCAAAGTATAACTGGACCACTAATATCAGCAGATGTGATGATGGCACCAATGTCTTCGCCAATGTCGCGATACTGAACCAAGCCTCGAGCAATTATTGAATGCAGCTCGAGTGCAGCAGCGCGGCATGTAGCGGAGAATGTTAGAGACCGTAGGCCAAATTGCCAAAATTGAGCCCATTCTGACGGATTGATATTAGATGCTGAGGATTGAGCGGTAGAACTATAGAGTGTCAGGCTTGAATGAAGGATGACACTGAATATGCTTACCTAGCAACTGCCAAAAGAGCCCAAGAAGTAATATTTCCACGTTTGTCTCCAGCACAAATATGAAGCTGAGCCAGCAACTCTGACAAGACCGGGGCAGGGAGTTCAAAGTCCTGAAGCACAAATGGTAGCATTTGAAGTCCTGCCAGTCGCATATTCTCGTCACGATCTGTCACGAGGTCGAGCAGTCGATTTGGAGTGTTCAAAATGCGCCGCCGTTTTAACGGCCGATGATTGGCATGGCCATCTTCGCTGTCTGCAGAGGTCGATAATTGCTGACCCAAACTTAGGAGACGCTCGATAATGCCAATGCTCCGAAGAATAGCCCAGTTTCTCTCTGCCTTGACATCATGCGGGCGCAGTTGGAAAGCATAAAGACTAAAAGGCGTCGCTCCCAAGAGTCTCTGCCCAAAGTCTGCCATTTCCAGATCACCAAATTGCAATTGGTCACGATCAGACCGCCGGGCGTAATCCGTTCTTAAAGCTTCTGACAGTTCCTCCAATTTGGACAAAAGATCCGAAGCATTGCCATCTAGGACTACACGCTCTAAGTGAAGATGGGAGTAAAAGAAGAAGATCAACATCTCGTCACGCACGGAATTGAGCATCTCATCCTTCGCTAACGCTTTGCCTTGCCAGAAGCGGCAGATAACAGGCAGAACATCTTGGGCGGTAGACCGGCAGAACGCGATTCGATCAGTGCGGCCAAATCTCAAAACAACATTCAGTGTAGAAAAGGCTACCTGGTGCAGCTGACTTGCACTGGAGCCCGAGGTCCAAAGGAATCTGGTGATGCTTTCGCCAATTGCAGAATATCTTGTGGCCAATGGGGCATTAGTAGCCAAAACAAGTAAGTGCAGAATCTGGAAAAGGTCTTCAGCGTTCTGTCTATTCAAAGAACCTTCTCGGGGATAGCCGTTCTTAGTAGCAGAGCTAGATGGATGGCTGGCTCCATGTCCAGAGTTGCTTCGGGATGATGCAGGCCCAGGACGGCGTCCGTAGTCTTCGAGGTACGAGTTGATCCCGAGGATACAAAAGTCCACAGCTTGCATCCACACTTCGCTCTTTAAGTGCTCAACATTAGCCTGGTGGTCGAAAAGTCTCGTCAAGGCTTTTAGGTAATGCTGGGCCAGAGGTTCGTAGTAGCCACCGCCTGGCCTTGGAAGCGTCTGGGTAATATGTTCCAACACTGCTTCAACCGTCGCAGGTCGTACCTTTGGTGCCCCCGCAATAATTACTGTTCGCACAACGTCACCGCATGTTTCTAGCCGAGATTCAGCTGTTCCTCGAGTGTTTTTCTTTGCGGCAAGGAAGACCTGTATCTCCGCCAGAACCATTTCGAAAGCAACTTCATATATCTTGTGGAAAGATTGGTCGGTGAGAACATCACTGGAAGAAAAGTTAAGTACTTGCTATTATGTTACGGTAGAACAGGACCCACATGTTTGCTTTGTGTCTCCTATCGAAAAAGGCCTTCAGATCTGAACACTAATTAGAATAATTGTATGGTTGGTATGGTTGTATAGGTCCAATCGAAATGTTACGTACCTCTCATGCCTTCGCTCCGTGACTTTTGAGTACTGGCACGACAAGCCTCTGAACATCGTTAGCTGCCCTATGACACTACCCTCGAAATCATGTAGTGGAAACGCACCTAGGGTACGGTCAAGGCGGATGTCGCCATCGCCATATGATTCGCCCATCTTTTATGAGCGCCGCAGCAATTGCTCATCGCTGTTCCGCCGCCAGACTTTCGCAGCTGCAGAGTATGTATGTATGTGTAGATGTGCGAAGCTCTCAGGAGCTTATTTCGATCGCGGGGGAAGGCGGTGTGGTGGCACAGGTTTCGATGAAGAATCAAGGCTTCTGCACTGTTGTCTTCTTTGAATGGAGCGAAATATAGTGGGTCTTATTCTGTAGAAGAAGAAAGCCCTCACACAAGCTCGAGGCTGGGTTTTGGTCGAAGGAGGGACAAGGCTGCAGGAATTCGGCGCTCGGAAATAGGAATACGGTAGAAGCTCCTGAAGTTTGACGTCGCCGGCGGGCGACTAAGTGAAATAAAGTACGTCGCAGTGCCTCATCGAAGAATCTGGTGATTGCGAGATTCGATGCATGGCCCGAAGTTCGAATTGCAAACTTCTTCTGATGTTGATGCTGGCTCGGCTGAGCTAGGCTGGAGCTGGAGCTGAGGTGAAGTTGATCCGCCCGCAAACGACCCGACGCGGTGAGACGCGACAGGAACTTAAGCTGGAGCTTCAAAATTCAGATCCCAGTCAACAAATCCTTGGCATCCAAAACATCACTTTGCATCGCGAGAACCTCATTTTCCCGCAACACCATACGCCAGCAAGTGCCACTGTGCCGCCAAAATTTCGGTAGGAGCATACATGCATATCTGCTAGGCTCATCGCCTTCCTATGCTGGATTCGCCGCCAACGAACCATCGCCCGCACCTCCTGGCGCATCGAGTTGAATAATGGCGGATCTGAATAGCTTGGAAAGCCTTCAGGCGCTGTATGCGGATCTACTTGCTCTATCAGAGTCCCGACTGTCCAGTATCGAGCGTTTGGGGGCACAGCTTGATGCGCACATAAGGGACTTCAAGAATCTCTTAGACAAGAAGCCACGAAGTGACCAGAGCCGCCAGAGCCTGGCTACAGGTATAATCTCACAATACTTCATTCCTGGGAAGTGGATGAGTGGCTGACCCAATACAGGTAAACTTGATGTATCCGGCGACCAGTACACGATCAACGAAGATTTCCAGCAAGGAGCACTGCAACTAGCCAATGAATTAAACCTTGACGAGCTTGATGCTGCCCGGATATTTCTAGAGGTCCAAGACGAGACAGACTCTTCTGGTCGGTCGGCACTTACGAACTCCATAATTCGCTTTCATCAACGACGAAAGACTGTTCTAGATTGCCTACTGTTGATTTTACAGCAGTCTGCAGACGACGACCAAGATGAGGCACTCCGGGAGGACATGCAAGCAGTTGTGGCACAGATCGTTCAGCCAGAGAATGGTACGGCGAGATATACCCAACGGTGTCTTGCCACTATGGACGATATCAAGTCAGGGCTTCAAGGGCTGGCGGATAGCCTAAATCGTGCATCTCTCCTAGGTCAGGCCCAACAGGTGGATGCGAAAGAAACCATCGAGTATCAGCGCGTCAGCCTCATCAAACAGCATGAATCGATTGCTGTTATGATGGTGTACCTGGTCAAGGAAAACCACTCAAACGTAGCAGACTTCGATCGAGTTTTAGCTACCCTTCAAAAAGCTGACAAGTACGATAATTTGTTATGTAAGTAAATCGTACACTTGGTCTCAGCAGGTTACATTCTCATCGCTATGACCAAATACTAAAAGTTCGATAGTACATTACTTCCCGGCACTTGCGGCTTTTATCTCGCGGTTTGGGGGGTTTGAGCCAGGCAGAGATCTTATCGATGCCAAAGCACTGAATGACAAAGTCTTTGCCCGGGTCGATGAACATCATTTATGGACTTTGACATACGTCCATGCTACCGTGAAAGCGCTTTGGCTTGCCGAGTATAGTGGTTGGTATGTCGAGCATTCTGATGGAAGCATCCCTGATAACCAGCTCGCAACTGGTAAGTGCAAGCATTACCCGTCATGAGCTGGGGTCTAGAGTGCTAATGATCGTGACAAAGAGGCGAGCCAACGATCGACACAGTTCTCGGAAGCCTTGAAGGATGGTGCTTTCGACTTCGTCCTCTCCGTATCTGCGGATGCGAAGGCCGCCGAATGGCAAGATCCAGCTCGCCATGGTCTCCGTCAATGGTTGCAACGAAAGGTTCCTGTAATATTGAATGACAAGGTTTTGTTCTCACAGGATTTTCAGAAAGTCCAAATGGAGCAACTTGAGGGATTTATTGAAGCTTTCATCACAAATCTGCCCGACGTGCTGAGAAAATTACGAACCGAAGAAGATGAGCAGCGACAATCAAGCAAGGAGCACGAACATGACCTTGATCTTGAGAAGTTCATTGTGATTATATCATACGTTTTCGAAGGACGATCCAAAGCTGCATACGATGGATTTTGGGATGTTCCAGATGGAGCGCTCCTCGGTTTTGTACACTGGGCTTCGAAGCGAGCATCGACACCTCTGGTCAGTGCCTTCTGCGAAATGCTCCAGGCTATTTCCGAAGACGAAGACTGTGCAACGGCTGCACACCAATTCTTGTTAGACGAGGGGCCGCAATCCTCAGGTAAAATAAGAAGAACACAATCTTTGACCTGGAACCAGATATTCAAAGAACTAACCTTTTTCTCATCCAAAATTCGCGACCGTCCGGCTTTACCGCAACCCCAAAATTTCCGACCTGGCAAGCCTCACAGCGACCTCGCAGAAGCAGAACCAGAATCGGCCATGATGCTGGAATCCTATCTACGACTTATTACCAGACTTTGTTCGGAAAGTGAAGCTGCGAGGAACTTCTTGGCTCAGCATCCCACCTTTCACATCACCGACCTGTTATTTCAGCTTGCCAGCAGCGCCATCCAACCTCGCTTGAGGGCATGTGCTTTCACAACGCTGCAGTCACTCCTCAGCCAAAAGACAAGAGAGGCCGGTGAATATCTTTGGGCTTCTCTTGATGTCTGGATTACGGGTGGGTACTCTTCGGGAGCTACTGCCCCCAAACCTTCCGCATCGGTGACAACATCTGCTGCCTCCATGGGAGCTATACTCCGAGGTCTAGCGTCAGGTTTTGAGGAGCCAAATGCGTTTGTCGGACTGCTTCACTCTCTTGTCCTTCCATACAGAGATGATGCCGGGCTTCACGATGGCTTACCCTTTCCAGAAAGCCTGGGCAGCTCAACTCGCCAACCTGGCATCGACCCCTATGTCGATTTTGCCCTCGGTGAAATTTTTGCTACACAGCCTCAAGAACTCAACGAGATAGTCCAGGTGAGACTGTTGCAGCTTACCTGCCTAGACTTCATTGCAACTTGCCTAGACACGTTCAATGAGGATCTTGTCATATTCGCAAGCCAAACGAACGTCTCGGTCGATGCAGCTATTCAAGCTTCCAATCTACAGAATTATGTTCTTCTGCATCCCTTCTCGAGAGTGATGGAATGGATGTTCAACGAAAAGGTCATGGCTGCGTTATTTGCTACAGTTCATCAAGACGTAGCAGATATCGCGTCTGCTGCTCCGGATTCACCACTGGTCTTGTGCCTGCTTCGAGGAATTCACGTCATCACGTCAATACTGAACCTCCAACCTACATACCTGGATATTATCCGACCACTGATGAAATCGCAGCCAAATTATCGACGTGTTCCTGTTGCCAGCGCTGCTTTCAGCTGTTTCGAGGATGGAGTCCTCAATCATCTCACTATTTTTCCTGACCTGGGACGCTACTGTGGCACAGGCCACACAGAGCTTGTGATAGCATCGTTGAAGCTACTTGAAAAGCTTTCGGCGTCTCCAAAGCTTTCATTCCCTCCAGTCATGGGGTTCGGGAGAGGCTCTGACCGAAATAGAGCCCTCGCTGCGCTCGACGACGATGGTGAAACAATATCGAAAATTCTGCTGCGAGAAATGGAAGTCGACATTGATGTTAACCAAGGTCCAGAGTCCTCTGCTTATATCATACAAATTCACATTCTCGACTTCTTAAATTCCTGCCTCCGAGCTGCATCTGGCCAGCCGACTATTGCTCACCTTTTACTCGGATTTCAATGTGGCCTGGGAGGGCTGTCTGTGGAAGCAGACGGTTCTTTCAGCCGAGGAATCTCCCTATTCCATACCGTTCTGAACCTTGTGCTACAGGCCCCGATCGGTGACGAATCTGGTCCTGTATCCTGGCTGGTGGCCTTGAACTTGAAGGGCATGCAGGTACTCAAAGAGCTATGGAGCTCCCCAATCTCGACCAAGCTAGTTATGTCGGAACTGAGGGCCAACGATACTCTGTTTCTCATGTTCGTCAGAGAAGGAGTCATCGAGCCAAGCATGACTTGGGATGGACTGAATGTAGCAAATCCAGCATTCTCTTCCACGGCATCAGCGACCTGTTACTCGAAGTTTCTCTTCCGGCGATCCCTCATACTGCAATACCTGTCGGCAGAACTCCGTCAAGTTGTGCGGAGTCATTCTCCGTCCCTTAGAGAGCGGATTTTCGAAACCCTCATGGGCTCCACGACAGTTGATGATGGCCAAAAGATCGATCATGCTACGATTTTTGACCTCTTTGACTTCATCGACCCTGAATTCAACCGTAATTCGAACGCCCCACAACTTTCATGGTTCAGTGATGCTGATCTATGCGCTTGTTTGGACGACCCTGATGACATATCATCTACAGTCGATATCAGCAAGATGAATGAACTCCTTGTCTTGAGACGATCCGAGCTTGCGCGCACTGGGAGGCTAGATAACCCTCAGGATGCGGCCATGGTGAACAGCCAGGCGCAGGGCCTTCTCGAGTTCTGTTTGCAAGATAACGAGATCAAGAACATCGGCATAGCCAGATTAAATGTGCTGAGAGCCTGGGTTCAATTGACGCTTGTCATGATAGAAAGTGGCGAATTTGAAGGCACTGCCAGGACATCTTTCGTCTTGCGAGCTCTACAAACGATAATGCCGAGATTAGAGAGCGATCTCGAGGACGTGGATGAGGCTGTTGAGCTCGCGAGCCTTGCCAAATCGTTAGTTTTTGGTCTTGACTTTACATCAGACTCGCTGAAGACAGGTGATATGGGCAATTTAGTCAGCGATCGGCTTTTCCATCTTTTTCAAGTGTCGCTCAGAGCCATCAGTACCCTCGGATCCAAAGTTACGTTGAAGGAATATTACTACAACATCTGCTTCCGATACCTCGCAGGGATGTCAGACGTAAGTGGAATCTCTGGGATCCATAAACGGCATAGCATACAGACGATCAAGTCGGCAGGAGAGCGATTCATCGACTTTGTATGTGACGATGCGCATGGCGGAGGGGCGACTTGTCGAATCTCAGCATTACTCGTACTCGTGGCAATGGTCAAACTTGGCAAGAGTGAGAACTCCAAGTACATTATAGAATCTCTGCAGCGTCTGAACTTCATTGGCATTCTCGTCGAATCCATTCAGAACATCACCATAGATTTACGAGACGTCAAGACTCAAGGTAGCCTCCACAGATGCTTTTGGTCGATATTCATGCTAACTATGATAGACGTCGACATCTACCTTTCATATTGTCATGCTAAACTAGCTCTCTTGTTGAGCATATCGCAGACTCGATTCGGAGCAGCAGCCGTGCTCAATTCTGGCCTTTTTTATTCGATCCAGGCTTCTAATCTGTTCACCATAGATCCTGATCTTGGCGTCGGTATGTAGACTATTCGTTCTGCCTCTGGCTGCTTCCACTGACGACTGCAGATATCGAGGGCCCAGATGCTGTTGACAAACACTACAAATTGTTAGCAGCCGTGATGCGCATTCTATGTGCAGCTGTCTTAAGCCGGGGGCCACAAAATCAACAGACTATTGACCAAGGGCGCAAATTCCTGTCTGACAATAGATTAACCGTCCTTTCTGTCCTAAAGAAATCTGCCGGACTGGGCGGTCCGACAGGCTCTTCAAACCCAAGCATCGATGAATTGGCAGAGTCCTACATGCTGCTCATATCAATTACCGATTTCCTTGATGTATGTGTTCTGTCCACTCAAGCTTTTGCGTACTGGTACTAATCTCGTGCAGTTCGAGGTTCAGACAACCCAGAAGAAGCAGACAACTAATGGCTTCACAGTGTTTACGTGAAAAGTCACAAGTCTCAGGATACAGTGTACCATAGGTAGATAGGAGATGCCATCCACGGTTATCGAGGCTTTTCAAAAGTACCTCGAGTGAGATAGCAGGGGCATGGTCTAGAAATGAACGAAAATGAAATCAAAGTGATTCTAATGAAACTGCCCGAAGGAAACATGTAGGTACCTAGGGTTTTTCAACACCCGCTCAGTACCACGGCGACCTTCGTGTCTCTAGCCCTTTTCATGTCACTCACTCGTCCATACAAAGTCTTGGATATCTTAAAAGTCTACTTTCATTGCCCTGATTGGCATAATTGAATTTCCGTAATTACATCACGTGTCGGTGCATTCTACCCCTGTCGGCGATAAGGTTTCCATTTCTCCATATCGCCATTCGACCCGTCAAGTTCGCGTCATCCTTGTTCATTCATCATACACTTCAAGCACAGGTCCATACGACGCAGCTTGCTCTCAGCACTCCGCTCCCTTTCACGAATCCATACTCCACGGCAGCTTCGAACACCAGTTGTGAAGGGTTCTTTGTGTAGTATTGTGCAATTTTCTGAACTCTGCAACACCACCACCATCTGCAGCCTCCCGAACCAGTACCTCGCCCAGGTCAACCCCACAGCACGCACAGCAAGCTCTCACAAACGCCAACGCCTTCATGTCCGGTGAAGGTTCATAACGTCCCATGCCGTCCCCGGAGCGATTTGTTGAGAACAACTCCAGTGCTACTCAGCAGTCGAAGAGAAAGTACCCAGATCAACCGCATTCTCGTGTGCCCACGTCCGATTACCAAACAGACCGGACCAGCCTGCAGCCCACTTTGCATTCCCCCAAACGGTTGAAGACCTCGCATACCGCTGGCAACCAAGACCTATCTGCGAACATGAGCAAGAGCGCAGGGCTAGGATCTGGGCCCCAGAAAGTCATAGATTTGACGGGATTTAAGCCTCAACAACAGATGCAGTCGAATTTTCAGCCGAATATCGGGGCTAGAAAACTTGTGGTCAAGAACCTAAAGACGGCTTCGCGGACGAAGGATACCGAGGCCTATCTTGCTCGGACATGGAATGAGCTCGATGGAGCCTTCACATCGGTCTTCAATGGACGGACCACCGATGTGGCTCTGGAGATTCTGTACCGCGGAGTGGAATATATATGTCGGCGTAACAAGGCTGATGTCTTGTTCGAACACTTCAAAGCCCGGTGCAAGACTTATCTGGAGAAGCAGATGCTGCCACAGCTCGAAAGCGAAATTGGTACAAGCAATGTGGACGCATTGAGGGCGGTACACAAGTTCTGGATAAGGTGGAACGAGCAATCAGTATGCTTCTTCCAAAGCCCAAGTTCTCGGATAATACAGCTAACAAGAGCCAGACACTTCTGAGAGCTATATTCAGCTACCTCGACCGGTCATATCTGCTCAATTACAAGGACCTGCCACAACTTCAAGATCTCAGTATTCAACAATTTCGTCATGCAGCATTCACAAAAGCTAAAGCAAAGGATGGGCGGCGATTGGGCGAGAAGGCAATAGCAGGAATGTGCGACCTGGTCAAAAGTGACCGAGAGAGGCAGAACGAGCTATTTGACGGGGAGCTATTAAAAGACTCAATACTGATGTTACATATTTTCGGCATATACGCAAAGTCCTTCGAGCCAGAAATACTCACACGGAGCCATGCATATTTCGAGGAGTTTGCGGAGGAGCGGGCGACATCCAGCATGAAGGACTACATCTCTTCTTGCGACAATTTGTTGAATCGGGAAGCTAACCGCTGCGACATGTACAACTTCGACAGCACGACGAAACGAAGTCTGCATGACTCTGCACATTACATACTTATTGAAAGCCGTTCCAAGATCTTGCTAGATAAGAAGGGTCTTGCTGAGCTTATTGAGAACAATTCGTTATCCTCGCTGAAGATGCTATACAACCGTTTAAGCCTCTCGAAGATCCAGTCAAGATTGATAGAGCCGTTCGAAGCCTACATCAAGGAGGTTGGATCAGCAATCGTTGTCGACTTGGAAAAGGTTGATCAGATGGTTATCCGTCTTCTCGAACTGAAGCGCAATTTGGACGTGATTATCCGTGATGCTTTCGAGAAGGATGAGACATTTACCTTTGCACTACGGGAAGCGTTTGGTAATTTCATAAACGACAGAAAGAACACCGCTGTATCGGGCACTTCGAAGACCGGCGAGATGATCGCCAAGTACATGGACCAGTTGCTTCGAGGAGGTTTGAAGGCCGTACCGCGGTCTCTCACATCTGATGCCAAAGATAGAGACGAGGCAGAGAAGCAAGGACTTGCGAGCACAGGCGATGAAGATGCAGAGCTCGATCGACAGCTGGAGCAAGCGTTAGAGCTCTTCCGATTTATCGAGGGGAAAGATGTCTTCGAGGCCTTCTACAAGAAGGATCTTGCTCGTCGCCTGTTGATGTCTCGCAGTGCTAGTCAAGACGCCGAGCGGAACATGCTCGCTAAGCTGAAGATCGAGTGTGGATCTAGTTTCACTCACAACTTGGAGCAGATGTTCAAGGACCAAGAAATTGCTCGCGATGAGATGGCTGCCTACAAGGAAACTGAAATCCGAAGTAGTAGGTCCGTCGACCTCCAGGTCACTGTCCTGTCTGCAGCTTCATGGCCAAGCTACCCAGACATCGAAGTCAACCTGCCTAAGGAGGTGATAAAACACATCGAGAAATACGATCGCCATTACGTGAATAAGCACAGTGGTCGTCGACTGATCTGGAAGCCAGCCTTGGCTCATAGCGTACTGAAAGCGAATTTCAAAAAGGGATCCAAGGAACTTCTCGTCTCAGCCTTTCAAGCGATCGTCCTTCTATTGTTCAACGGCCTGGAAACTGGTGATGAGGACCAAAACCTCTCCTACACGGACATTCAATCAGCTACCAATCTCATTGACGTTGAGCTTAAGCGAACCCTCCAATCTCTCGCATGCGGCAAATTTCGCATTCTCACCAAGCATCCCAAGGGCCGCGATGTCAATTCCACGGACACTTTCACTGTGAATGCAAGCTTCGGAGATCCGAAGTACAGGATCAAGATCAACCAGATCCAATTGAAAGAGACTCCCGAAGAGAACAAGGACACGCATGAGAGAGTGCAGAAGGATAGGCAATACGAAACCCAAGCGGCAATTGTCCGAATCATGAAGAGTCGAAAGTCACTTGCTCATCCTCAGCTTGTTGCCGAAGTCATCGAGCAGACGAAGAAGAGAGGCGCGGTGGAAGTGACGGAGATCAAGGAACAGATTGACAGTAAGTTCTTCTTCTTTTGTTTTTAATCCGACATGAAGCTAACGCCATGCAGAATTGTTGGACAAGGACTACCTTGAGCGTGATGACGAGACCAACATGTATGTATATGTCGCATAGAGGGATAGATGCGCTGGGAGGGAAAGAGCTAGATGTACATATACATCCCAGATACCAGATACGGATGGAATGTTGATGATAATGAAGTCTGCATTGATTGGTGCTGCGCATTACTTTTCAGCACGTAGAAGCTTCAGCATTGATTTGGCTGTCATCGTCTCCCTCCTCACCGTCATCCTAAGCCTTGCCCAATCTTGCCACCGGCTCTGAAACTCCTGCCTCCAACTGATCTTTCCAGCATTTCTTACAGTCATTGTGTCCATTCTAGAGAGTTGTTGCCTTCCTTTCACATCCGTAATTATTTGGACGTCTAAGCTATCGCTTATGGATGTCTATGATCTGGTAACAATATCGAGCATCGCTCGCCTCCGCTTCGGCCGAGTATACATGACATGAAATCTTCTTTTCGTATATCTTAAAAGTCAGAACTTCTCTGAAAATCGCCCCGTCCTACCTCTCAAGCTATCTCCAAAGCGCAACTTCTGTCGTTGTGTCGCTTTTAAATGGTAGTGGGACACGAACGCCTTGAGGGTGTCTTTGGCTTGAACCGCCCCCCTTGGACCTCTGAGGGCGCTGAAGCTCTGAACCTTTAGCGGGCTTAAGCCTAGAGTGCCTTCAATTAAGTTGAAAAGTCTTCTGCGACAGACAGAATCTCCAGGACGTAAAGCGATTCAGCCCTAACCCTGGCCTCTTCCGGTAAAGCGTTCACTATAGCTCCAACTTCGCTCTTTTCAGATAAGATTACGAGAATTAATAAAAGTGTATCACACACACACACACACACATACACATGAGTATTATCTCTACAAGCATGAATTTCTAACTTCACTCTTCTTCAGGCCTTGCCCTCACATAAAAGTATAGAAAGCGCGCGAAGCGCGAGTTATCGAGCTTGGGCGGACGGGCCCCCAGTTTGGAACTCGGTATATATTCAAAGTAAATCGTTGAAGGCCAGCACTGCCTCGCGCAGTCATGCCAATACAGCAGAACCTCTCTATACTTCGGCCCTTCTTCGGAACGCTTTTCTGCGTAAGCGAGACTTTAAAAACAATTAGGAGGCAGCCGACTTACTGATCTGTCATTTTCCTCGTATTCACGCATAGGGAAAAGAATGGAATTGGAATTAGGAAGTCAGGCCACAATGATCCTGGTGGTACTCGAAAGGACTGGTCAGTACGGCAATTTCGAGAAGTCTCTAGTCCTCCTCAAATGCTTTGCTTTGGGGACTGTCTCGGTCACTCCTCTGTGTCCCCTCTTCGCGAGTTTAAGATGAACGCAACCCAGACCTTGAGCTCAAACATGTTCTATCCTATGGTGGATTTTCCAGCTGATAATGAGCATCTGACTGGATATGAGGCTGTACTCGTCTCTGATACTCCCGTCTAAATCGTATCCGTACAGTATCCGCTCGAAGCCTTGTTCATGTTTGTCTTGGCAGTTTGATCGGTGTTTCTCTGCAGCCACGTTGGAATGTGGAATGCACTCACTTGGTTTTGGTGATTTTCTGAGACTCCCAATGGAAAGTCGTTGATGCTCACTTCTGCGTCCAAGCCGATTTTGCTTGTCACGCTCAGCAAATTATGCGTCCTCACACGACAAGCTTATCTCTCTCTGCGTTAATCTTCTTGTTGTTCAGTTTCATCTGTTGGATGTTACCACTATAGGAGGGATGGGAAAGAGACTTGTTTACCTGGAACTGAGCCTCTGGTGCGTCGACAAGACGATCAACATACAGCGGGTCAAAACCCCGCTCCACGTTAGGCGGTCGTGGACTGGTGGTGGTGGTGTTGGTGGTGGTGGTGTAGACAAGATGTTTTTCTAACATTGAGTGTTAGTAACAGAGCCAGAGGCAGATGATCAGGATCAACTGCATGGCCGCAGAGCCGCGCCAGAGAGCTTATATGAGACTGAACTCTGCTTATTTGCCTCTATACTTTCGTTACTGGTTCCACAAATTCTGCCCAACGTGGTGAAGCTTCTTACCTTGTCTGACTCCGTACAAACCTCGCCATTGGACGTGGAGTGGAGCTACTGACTCCCCACGGATATCCTTCCTGGACCTGGACGGCCCAGCCTCCTCCGGTACAGGACTGCACTTTGATCCAGAAGGCTGCAGTCGTAGCTGTTATTTGACTGGGGTTTGCAGCTTTTATAAATCATAATGGGATGATCTAAACTCCCATATACGATATTACAGATGTCTCTTATTAGCCTCATCGTCAAGCTGGTTGGAAGTTCGTTATGGAAACTGTAGGTAGACCTAAATTGATTGCACCACTTTCAATGCAAATCACACATACAACGCCGTCTATGATGATCCATAAATTGAACCGCGCCTAGCACTAGCCATCGAGTATGCGACCTCTTCCTTATGTGTACTGGTAGCATCATTCGCCGCTCATGACAATGTTCCTCTATAGCCGTGGTGTGCACATATTGAGAGGCATTGCCAGCGTCCCCTGGGCCCTAATCATCCTTATCATTCTCCAGTTTGATTTAAATATCTCTTAAATATGCAGCCAGATCCTTCAACGTATACTTCAATGTAGGTTGCCAGCCCACAAAGCAGTCCATGTGCCGCAGCTCCGTGCCAACCTGGAAGATTTCAGGAGATTTGAAGCAGCAACCTTTCCAGAAAGCCAACAAAGAAGCTTTCAGCAGCTTAACGGCCTTCATTTCTCTCCCAAGTTATCCATGAAACCCAATGTCTAGCCTAGCTCTTTGTTTGCAGCCGTTGTCTTTGTATTCAACTCTTCGGATTCTGCAGCCTTCCGTCAGATTGTCCCTCCTTCCATCTCCCATGGCGTAGCAAGTGCTCTCCTCTCCCATCTTCAAAGCTATAACTATCCCTCTTCTTCTCGAAATTGCTACCTAGTCATGTTTAGGTGCAGTCGCTGCCCGTGACTTGCGCAGAAGGTAATCGGAGGTAGATGTCATGAAGGCCTGGAGGAATCGTGACGGAGTCACGGAGAACGAAATGGGAAGTCGAACAACATCATCCTGGAATCTGGAGCAAATCAGTAGTCGGCTATAGAGCTCAGTTTATTCGTAATTGTAAAAGTGTTCTGGTGTTCTTGATCCCGACCTGCTGCTTTGCGCCATGAAAGTAGAGCCCGTGTTGCAGCATCCTGCTCAGTCCAGTCTGGGAAGCCTGGAATTCAAGAACGTCCCGTGTAGCTGAAGGGAGATTTCTTCGCGAAAGCGCCTCCATTAGAGCAGATCTTAGGTGCCTTTAAGTCTTTGGCCCAACGTGATGTGGTGTCATTGTAGTGTCTGATCATGCCAGGGATTTCAGGAAGGAAGTACGAACTACAGCATCACTTGCCGTGAGTTTTAAAGCCACTTACCATGGACTCAAAACAAGGTTGACAAGAAGAATTCGAATATATAATCAAAACCAGCAAAGCTGCCTTAAATTTCATACATTTTGAACAAGAAACACGATTGTTTGCCCTTTGGGCTGCTTGTTTACGGTTCTTCAAGGGGCGACAGCTGATAGGCTCCTCGAAGCGACCAGATTTCTTCGGCTCGAGGGCCAATCACGATCGCTGGAGATGCTTCGGGCAGATCAAGACAACAACATTCATTTAGGCTTTCTTCATGTCGGCACCCTTTTCTATCTACCATTCCACCACCCATCAAATGAAAAATCTGATCTTATGACATCCGACAATACCAGTCGCAGCACCGCAATCCAACACGTTGCCAGCCAACCGGTTCTGCAGGTCAGAGAAGAAGGAAAGAATCATCCATGTGCGCGCTGTCGTCTGCTCGGATTCATTCTAGCACGTAGTTGTCTCATTTGGGCTTCTGCTGCCAATTGTCTATTGCGATCTTCATCGAGAACAGTACTCGGGTAGGCAACAACCATGATGCCCTTTTGAACAAGTTCTGCGACGAATAAGCACACATAGTACAGTAGGTAGAATATGATGCAAACTTACTATAGGTGCAAACAGCAGGCAATGCGACGTAAATTACTAGAACATTCACTGTTTTGGTTAGTATCCCCTTGATGAGGTCAGGTAGACTCTGCAGGGAACCTACGAGTCCCATACAAAGCAGAACCATGGCCAGCAGGGTAAATCCGGAAGGAGCTGTAAGTCGAAACCCCGGGTTCCTATACACAGTCTGGTTTGCGGTCATGTTCGGTCTATTGAAGAAGAACTCGGAAAAAATCGCGGGTACAGGCAGGTCATTGGTTTCAGGACTCGTGATATTGGAAGGAGTTTTGTAATCCTCAATGTCGCAGACCGCACCAGCTTCCTTAGGATCTGTGCAGCGTCTCAATGCATCTGCTTGTCTTACAGGACTCGATGAGTTGAAGTATGCCTTGACATAACCGACCGACAAGATTGCGGGCTCAACTGGTGGCCCTGCTGACCACCCCGCATCTCCATTGGACCATTGCGTGAGGATCAAGTGGCCAGGTTGTGGCGAGACAGTACTATTCATGACGCCAACGACTTGTCCATCACCATAAAATAGGATCTGGTCAGGAAGGTAATCGATTCTGTATTCGTGGTAGCCAATTGTGGGATCGAAAGGCAGAGACGAAACCTTGTAATCCTTTCCAATGACGCTGAAGCCTTGAGATGCAGACTGAGGAGACTGATGCACGAGATTGATCAGGAAGGAATTTTTGTTTCGATTGAATTGGCTTGATAGAAGCTCCATATCAATCTCCTGAGAATCATTGAAGTACTAGAATAAGATCAGCACTTGTGTATGGTCCAGATCGGCTTCTGAATCTGTTTTTATAGTGAAGATTGGTGAATATGTCTTACCCAGAAGAAGGCACTGCAGGTTCCAGGCACAGATGGGAGCTTCAGTAGGGCTCTATAACTACCCCACAACATATCCTCGCGAACTGTATTGAGCTGAGCGCAGCGTGTGAAGCCATCCGGTGTTGCGCCTGCTCCAACGGTGAGTTGCAGTCCTGGATCTCCTCCAAGCTCTCCCGGGCCTGTCCAATTCATTGGGTCGTTGATACGATTCAGCTTGACATTGTCGGAAACGAACTGCATACTAGAATACGAGCTACATCAGCTTCTTGTACGTGCGAAAGGTTCCGGCCAGTGAAGGTTGGATTAAGACAAAGATATTCTGAGGGCTGTGATTATGTGGAAGGATGTAGATCGCTAGGATGAGATACCAATAACAGGAGGAGAAATTTTTGATCACTTACCCGAACGGACCACGAGCAGATTGAGCAGTGACAGAGTAATTTTGACGTTGCCAATCGGTGTCCTTTGCAATGTCATCCAGGTGCAAGAAATCGGTCTCCAGAAGATCGGTCCAGACATGTGAGGTTGCAGCGGCGAGGTTGAGAGCACGAGGATCGGTGTTGATGTCGACTGCGCGTATCACTACATATCAGAGATCTGGAGAACTAAATAAAATGTAAGTAACAGTGCTCACTAACCATGGGGAATCATATCAGACAGAGCGACAGCCTTGGAGCCGTCAGTATTCAAGGTCGGATCGATGAGGGAACGATAGCCGCATTGGCAAAAAGCGCCAACTTGGCTGGTCGATGAAGCCAGCAGAAGGAGAAGAGCTATAAGTACAGAGTGTAAGAACAGCATCTTAGAGTAGGTAGGCAACTTTTGCTGCGCGACGAGGTGGGGGGAGATTGGCGAAGCAGAGACCGAATGTGCTGTGTTGATGAGCGATGCAGAACTCTGTGACAAGAATCAGCATTTAAGATAATGGAGGTTCTGAGAAGGCACGAACCAGACTGTGCGGCGGATTGTGTTGTTGTATTGAAGGTTGAGAGGGAAGGAGCGATCTTTGTTTACGGGACTTGGACCGGAGCACGGGAGGAACGACTCGGCTCTGTACGTGCCTTCCCTTGGAACCTGGGACCTACCCTAGACCAACCAGCTCTAGAACATGCTTTGCTTCGAGAGAACGCTTTCATGTCAACTCAAGACTACAGTATCAGTCATGCTCGCAATCTTATTGGCAGGTGAAGATTTACATGCATGATTGGCTTCGCAAGCTCTAACTCATGACCAAAGCGACAAAGCAATTTCAAGCCAGCGAGATGATTGCATTTTTTATTCCAGCATTGATCTGAAAGCACTTAGAAGTCCTCCGGGAGGCTGGGTCATGATTTTACAGGTTTGCTTGAAAATGTGTTGCCACTAGTGACACTATACATGAACCGCAGATTCTTTCCCATCTGCATCCGGGGGGCGTGAGTATTGATTAGTGTATGACGAGGCAGAATGAACTACGACGTTCATCATGCCGCATGATGTCACCCTGCAGGCTTTGCATTTGAATGTTTGAGACAGTTTCCTTCTTCTTTCTGTGTTCCGAAGGCGACACAGACAAGGAACTTCCCCACTCTTCGTCCAAATCAGCTAGTTTAAAATAACTTCTCTGTATATCGAAAAGTCTAACTTTGAAGGATGCGGACGGATGAAAGAGCAGCTCAGGTGTAAGAAGAGACTGGAACGTGGGCGCAAACGAACAGCTTGTCCCCAAGGAAACCACGCAGGCTACGTATACTGACCGCGAAGACACATAGTCATATCCATTCAGGGGTCCTCAGGAGTTCTGAGTTGATGATATTCCAATGATACGAAACTCTTTTGTGACAAGAAAAGGCATGACAATAACTAAGCAGAGGATCGGTAGGCCTGTATTCTGAGGACAAGTTGGCTACTTCTCGTCAGCGGAGAGATCTAAGCGTGGATTAGCAAGCTCAAATACATATCATCTACCTCAAAGCACTTGAAACATGGATTAGATGCTCTTCATGATCATTTATTGTAGTTCTGGTCCAATTCCCACGCCCGCTGGCTTTTGCTTCTTCACGCCAAATCTTAAGCGTAGGCAGGAGATATCAAAAATTATGGGGCTAATAAGCCATATATTGAGATAATGCCTCTTTAAGGGCCGATAGTAGAGCCAAGTTCCGGCTGGGGATAGGTGCGGCACAATATAGGAAGTACCTGCCGTAATGTTAAATCTCGCTTAGCCTTTGGCTTTGTGCTTCCACTACCTGGCCGCAAACTGGCTGCTCATGAATGAACATCTTAGAATTGGATGAATAGAAAATTTTAAGTTGCCTCATTGACCTCATAACCCATGCATTGGGGTACAAGGAACGATAGAGTAGAAGATCAAGACTACTCCTTATACCTTTCGCTTATTTTAATGATCAGTTGGGATAACATTTGTTGATCTTCTCAAGTGCTGGACCGCAGCTCAATCTGATGAGCAAAGACGCAGACTATATCTTCGAGTTCACTGTGTGATCCAAATCTGGAATGGATTATACGCTAGCAATTGAGTAGGATGGATTTGCAGTGAGAATCAAGCAAGATTTAGCAGGGTCACGACACGTGATCATCGATAAAAAAATATAATACTAGATTGGATTTCCTGTATCTTACAGTACAGCTTGAAATACGTAATTGTAAGTATATTAAATCTTCAGCTATGAAGTTAAGATGGGATAGCAATTTCGTATCTGCATATATGTCTCCTTGGTCATGTTGATATCAAAAACTGCATTTTTTTGATCAGTTGTCCTATGGAGACGACATCGAGTTCAGATATCTATTTATCTGTGTACCTCGAGGCTGAACAGACCAACTGATTTGAAAAGCTATAGCTAAACCAGATCACGATGCACCTTCAATGAGAAGCATTGCCCAAGAACCTGCGCAAGGAAGTGGAACGAGAATCCCTCAGGACTCGCATCACTGATGTTTGACAGCTGTCCATTGATAGCATGAAAATAATACTCGCATCTAGCGGTATCTCTTTGTCGTAAACAGTTCTTGGACATTAATTAATATGGAGGAAGATTCCCGCTTTTGCATCCGAGCGTTGGGTGCTGTTTCAAGACATCATAAACTCTTTCGTTCTTCAACATCGCCGAACCTGTCGCCGTTTCGCTCCACGATCCTCTCAGTTATTGCTCGACATCTCGGGGAGCTGCCGGAGGTTGACAATGCCTACACGCTCCGCATGATCGTCAAGCTCGTCAACCATTATCAATGGACATGTCCTGCTATCTGTCCAACCGATGATGATACCCGTAGATGTCTTCCCTGATAACTCCTCCCGTCCCAGCGGTCTCTCGAAATCTACCGATAGATACGTTGGGCCTAGGTGGCACTGTGATAATATGTCTGTGATGTTTACTCTCACGTATCTCTTTCCACCTTCATCCACCTCTGAAATACGTTTGATAGTGTATGCGTCAAGAACAATGAATACCTTTCAGTAAAAAAGTCTCGTATCCTGAAACTCCTGAACTTTTCGAAGGTTTAAAATTCCTGCGGCGTATGATTGTCTCCCTCAACCCGGTCAGTAGCCTGTGGGACTTTGCACTTAGTTTTGAAAATTTCCCAGTCGGGATGTTGGAACAAGTCACCATTTAATTACTTCAATACTGTTTCCGGTCGCAGGGCAGTGGGTTCATCTTGCAGCAATTCTTTAGGACTAGCCCTTTTCTAAGCCGTCCTGCTATAGGTAGGCGAACAGGTTACAAATGCTACCTTCAGATCAAATGAGCTGATCGTAGGTACGAATCTGTGTTTAAATGATCATTTAGACGTCCCACATGGCACGCCCAAGACCAGGAAAGGAATTGTGTTAGACTCGTCACGCTGGGTTTGTGGAGAGATCAAGTAAGCCCAAGAAAGTAGCCTCCGGCCAAAATCCGGATTTGAAGCTGGTGCACTATCGGACTTCCATTAGGCGAAGAGGGAAAACTGTTTCAGCGGGACATGATGTGGTTTTCGAGGGGCATCTCTTCTAAGTCGAGCATCGGGCTTGGGGGATGATAAGTGGCGGAACCTGCAGCTCTCACTCGACAGCTCTGGTCCAGATCCAGGAGAGAAAAGAGCATCATCCGAGCCTGGACCTGAGCACTGAGTGACAACATACAATAAGCCACTGGCTTTGGACTTTGGGCTTTGGTCACGAGCCCCACAACACAAACGCCTGGCCTCCGAATTCATGTTTACATTCCACCGTAGCGAGCCTGTCCTGTTCTTCCTTCATGAAATGGTGTAGACTTTGCCATGAACAATTTTGTGGAGATTTCTTCTGCATTGGAGAAATATCCATTTCATCCCGGACTACTGTACCATTTCATCCTGCCAATGTAACAATTTGTGAACTTGCTGTTGTTCCCTCCACCAACGGCTTCTTCGATTATGTAAGCACCCATCGACCTTAGCGAAAATCCTTTCGGCCCCTCCCTCGCCCCTGGAGTTACATTTCCGATGAAGTAAACATGTCCTTCTTCAACGTCTTCACACGGAATTCCCGTAGCGGCGATGCATGGTTCTCCGCTGGTCCAAGCACTTCCTATCCCAACATCACAGCATCCGGCAGCACCCCACTTTCTGCTCAACTCCCTTGTCAAGAACGCGTCGCTCTGAGTTGCAAAGTCTTCTACGTACCTAGCGATGACAGCTCTCAAGCTAAAGAGATAGATCAAAGCAGCTCGGAAGGTCTGCCTGCAGACTTAAAAGATCAAGTCGTGGTGTTCCGATATCAAGGGGACTTTCATGCAGTGGATCACGTGAGTATACATGCTCTTGGAAGTGTTGAGGTCATGGTTGATGTGGTTCTAGAGCTGTCCTCACTTGTCGTATCCACTTTCAAAAGGTACTCCCTTCGATATCGAAGATTTTGGCGTTCGGTTGAGCGCGGGCATCCGATGTCCGAAACATGACTGGTCTTTCGATCTGGTGCGTGGAAATGGGGATCGAGGAAATTATCGATTGAAGATCTGGGAGGTACAATTGAGGCCTATTTCTGGAGCTCGGGATGACGAGGGCATAAATGGCGAGGTGAAAGAAGTTTGGGTCAGGAGGAAGCAGAGAATGGGGTAGGCTTTGGGATTCAAGGACTGCGACGTGTATACATTATGTTCATGAAAGTATGGGAAATGATTGGAGTTTGGAGGACCATGGGTAAAAAGCATCACATCTGAGTTTGGAGATAGCAGGTGTTGCTGATTGACATTAGATTAGATTATGCTACAATCTTGTGATAAAGGTATGTCCATGTTCCCAGAACGCCAAAAATGCCTGTCATTGGGACCGCCTCGTAACAATCTGCCGTGCAGGACCAAACATCACATCATCATATATACTCATGTCCTACAGTATAGTGTCCACAGACCTTCTTTATGTGATAGAGATGTTGAAAGTTGGGGCAAGAGGGGTGACCTCGAGGATGACAGGACCTTTTCAATAATTTCAGCGATGGTCTCGGACATGACAAGGGGCATACATACCAGCAACGATGTTGGAGTCAGTCAAATTGCCAGAGTTATCCCTAGTCAGGAAAACATAGCTCTGTCCCTCGACCATCATGGGAACCTCGACCATGAGCATGCCGCCCGACATTGTTTGGGGTGCGACGGCGGCGACGTTGAGACCGCTCACGAAAGTAGCGAAGACCTCTCCGCTGACTGCGTCCTTAGGTTGGAGGTCGATATGAGCACCCTGAGCTGTTGGAAGGCCTGAAACAAGAGTGAGAGCAGGGTAGGCCTTGACTGGGAGCGGCATGTTGGTCTCTGGGCAGGACTTGATGAAGCCAGATGCGATACTAAGTCAAAGTCAGAACATGGCGGCGGTAATGGTCTGTGGCAACATACGAGTACACAGCATTGAAGCCGAGTGGAGTTCCAAACACATTTGCGGATGGAGTCTCCCCGATCTGGTTGATATTAGTGACTGAGCGCATGAGTTTTTCAAGTGTCATGAGACACACAGCAGGGAATTCTCACAGCAGATCTTTGTTGGGATTCTATTCATTGTCAGCCACGATGAACACGGGTGCGAACAGAAGGACAATGAACTCACGATGCAAAGCTTCAGTGACGAGGATTGCGCCGGCTGCTGTCAAGTAGGCCTTGGAGGTGACAAGAGGGGCAGCACCACTTGTATCGTTAGTATTGTCGATCGGATGGGATTGGAGTCAACTCACAGGTAAGCCGAGACACCAACGCCCTCAATGACAGAAGACAAAGCGACGAATGACTTGGGATCGGTCATAGGGAAGCTGTACTCGCACGGAGCCACTGGCATAGCACCAGCGGCGGTGAGTCCAGCCTCAAGGTAGACAACATGTCCCTCCTCATCGTGAGCGACATACTTCAAGTCATTGTAGAACTTGGAGGAGAAGCCGGCATCGGTGAAAGCCTTCTCGTCCCATTCGCTGAGAGCCTTCTTGTAGAAAGCATTCTCGAGGTGTTCGAGCTATGGGGAGTCAGTCACTGAAGCTAGAGAGTATTGAGCGCCACGTACTGTGAGTGCGTATTGCAAGATGACGGCGTCGATGTCACCACTGTCTTGTCTCTTGGTGGGTGCAGCGGTAACACCAGAGACGATGGCGGTTAGAGCGAGAGCGGTGGTAGAGAAACGCATTTTTAGTATTTGAAACGGGTGAGCAAAAGCGAAGAGCGAGAGTTGATTCTTGAGATGCGAAAATTGGTCTGCTTCCCGATAGTGGATTGGTTGGTCAAGAAGAAGAACTGTTCGACGACGGGCGCAATATATACTTATACTTATCTTAAGAATCGGAAGGAACCATGATCATCCATGGCCACAGTTCCCATGATCTCAGCCTGAGCCCAAAAATCATTCGGAACCAGAACCTCCCGTTGGAGCTACATGGTATGGAAAGAGTGAAGACGAATTGAAGACTGGTCTGGCCAATGGTAGACTTTACTCGGAAGCCTAAATTTCCGATCTGACAAGAGTCCTGAAAGCAAGAGCGAAGTGTATTCTTTGTGGTGACAATTTGTTCCAGCCAATCCCAGCTTGGGGGTGGAGCGCATTGGGTTAACGTGAGTGACAAAGCTGCAGAGCCAAACGACTTCTTCATTGCCGGCTCTTCAAGGACCCGAACTATTGGGAAGATCCCGTTGCGCTACACTTTATTCCAACTGTCATCGTCTCTTTCGAGTCTAGTTGAAGGCAGGAGCGGGGTCGAGGGGTAGCTCTTTCCACGCTAGAACATGAGCTTGAATCCTAGTCGGATGGAACGGTAGCTATCTTACAGGTCCCAAAAGATCAGAGATTCTGATAAGGGTGATGGGAAAGCTGATATGATCACGAGACTTCTCAATAATAGATGCTGCTGCCGATGACAGCGTGAACGCATAAGCCAAATGTTGTTGACTGCTGCTCGGAAAGTACTGTGAACAAGGAAATTGACCGGGTGCAAAAGTACTAGCAATATCATTTTTGACATGGTATTTCACACAGGATGAAATGCCCTTGGCCCTTGGTCGGATACAATCCGAAAGAGTTCATGTCCTCATGTCGTCTTGACAGCACTAGATGCAGGTGAGGTCATTGATCCGAGACATTTTGACCTCCGGATGGCTGAGTTGAGCTGGCCCCAAAATTGTTTCCTTTGTCCTGACTTGAAAGAAGAAATCAACAGAAGAGGATGAGGAAGAACAAGAGCTCGGGAGCGCTGTCATCCGAATTAAGCCCTCTCGCTAGCTGCTCGAGGGCTAGTGTTTGGGCTTTATTTGTTAAGCGAGAAGCCTCTTCGTCATCATCTTGGACCCCTGTTTTTCGAGCTCCTCGGTACATCAATCTCAAATCCTCAAAGGCCATGGTGCTTGAATCAAATGGTCATTCTTTCTGTTCTCCGGAATGAATGCGTGAGTTTTTGCATATCATTTGTTAGCCAAGACTTCCGTTGTTGGCTTGACATACAAGCCCTTTGCCGATTACAGTTCGAAGTTTCACGTTCCGGATACCTGTACCTGTTGTCCGAATGTCCACTGTTTTTTCATGTCTGTACTCTCTGACGATGCACTGCTCCATGCTGCTATCAAACATTATACGAAGGTGTTCCCGAGGTTTGTGAGCATTTCCCTGCGTGTATTCCTGGTCTGGGATCTCGTTGCTCAAGACGCTTGTGAGACATGAAGTTATGGCATACGATTAATTTCAAAGACTATGCAGCAATACAAATACGGTTTGAACGATTTCTACACAAATCCAGCTAACATACCATCTCCTCATATCTCACTCTTCCTCGCATCGCTATCAATTAATGACTGTCCGGATCCCCTCTACTCTCTCACTCCGAGGTTTGCGCCACACCATGCAAAAACTCCATCGCGCTCTTCCTCCAACACCGCGTCCATCATCAAAGCCAGCAAATCTACTCCCCATAGTTCTTCACTTCTGTGTCATTGTGACGATTGCGGCCTAGATAATTTCGATCGGCAATGTCTCGACAAGGTAGGATGATGTCGGAACAAGGCCGCAATTCCCACGGCGGTTCGGCTCGTAGTGACGAGTCGATCTCCCATCGAGGGAGTGCCTGGATAGAATTGTCGAGATGATGAGACTGATAGCTGTCGTGAAAGGTGCCTCTGCAGGCCATCTTTCTCAATACTTAGTCAACGTCCCAATTTCTTCGTTGTTATGTCGACGCGTATGTGACCGGATTGTACCAGTCTGTAACACCGCAAGTTATATACCTGACTTGGTCGAGGTACAGAACTCGGTGGCTTCGGCGCCTGACTGTCAGCCTGCTGATGCGATCGCTACCCATCACCGCCAAAGATGGTATTCCGCATTCACTACTTTGTGCATCTCTTCAAATCGCTGGACCATGCTTTCCTTAGATTCAGCACCCTTGAACAAAGCCATCGCTGTGTCCATTTGTGACTCCAGAAACGTAATTCGATTCTGCCACTACGTGGTGAAGTCAGCATCCGAGTAAGCGGAATATGCTACTTTTTCAGTGTTTAAATACGGTATAGACATACCGATGGATGAGCACACGCTTGTGTTGTCTTGAAATAAGCAGGTTCTTCTAGTTCTCTCTCGCGAGCAAAAGCGAGTGCCTCTCGTGGATCAAATCCAGCTTTCGCCATCAGCAAAAAACCAATATAGTCCGCCTCATACTCTCCGAGTCTTCCGAATGCGCACCATTGTTTCTCTTTTGTGTTGAAATCCCGCATCTCGTTGTAGAACATCACCGCTCCTATGTTTCCGAGACCGAGACACCATTGCTTCCTGCTTTGAAACAATTCGGTGGCACGTTCGGTACCGTGAAAGAGAGCATTGGATTCGACCTGGTGCGCTGCTAGTATGTGTCCCAATTCGTGAGCTAAAGCCCATGCGAGGCCACCCAGAGATTTGAATTGCAACAGCTGTCCCAACGGCATGTTTATACTGCTCCAGACGCTATAAGCCGATTTGGCTAAGAAATTGTTAACAAAGTACTCGTACAGCGGATAAGAGAGAGTAACTGGGGATGAACAGAATACATACAAGTCCAATTGCTACGAATTATAAGCTGGGGTTTGAATATAGTAGGCCGACGGCTTGGACGATCGCGTCCAAGACACCTTGTATGGTCGGCTTCAGGCGCCCTAATAGTGGCCAACCAAGTGGCAGGCCTCCCTGCTCAAACATAGCCATCTTTATGCAGTCGTTGAGATTTGGGGGTGCATTCTGGAAGCGAGTTTGTTTTCTGCCCGAGACGGCCACTTTTCGCCAATCGCTTGCACCAAACAGGGACTGAGTAGAGAAAGCCGATGATAATGCTGGAGCCAGGTTTCGGCAATTGCATGGTGGTGTAATACTTGCTACACAACGCTGCGTAGTATTTTCATATCGTGGGACATAGTATACGGGTGGGAAAACAGGTGGAACGGGGATGATAGACCAAGCTGTGGACGTGTGGAATCGCCGATCCAAGACCTAGACGACAATTAGAAATCAGCTTCTAGAATTAACTGCAGAAATTCACCTGAGTCTGTGTTCGAGGGCCAGGTGGCAATACTTGCACGTTACTCTCGGGCGATGTATTTGTGGCAGCTTCGAGACCTCGCTTAGGCCATGGAATAATGCTTCGAGGAGAGTGTTGTGCATCGTCGCGGGAAAGCTACAGGTATGTCAGAATACTCATTCTCTCTCAGATGCAACCTTTGGCAATCACTGACCTCGTTGCTAGTATCTGTTGAGACTGGCTCCGAAATGGCTAGCCTGGCCATTTCAGATTCAAGCACGGATGCGACGGCCATCGTGAACTCGCGGACAACGAAGGTGCCGATGTACAGATGTACGAACTTGTCGCAAGTGAGCTCTGTGATGAGGATGAGATAAGGGATGCATTTTAGGGGATTTTTGATCGTGGGAACCCTTCTTGAATTGTCTGTCTTAGCTGCCATTGTCATCTCAACTGGCTCTCTCGCTTAGGTTGGTGAGTTGTGGTTCAGATCCAGACCAACGAAAACTAGCACTTCCCACTATTACTACAGTGACGTGGGTTACCACTCGACATCTCGAGTGTCTAAACTGTTTCTTACTCTATAGCTTATTTACGTGGCAAAGGAATTGCGGCTCGCGGCACTTCAAATAACCCAAACTATCATTTATTGTTGTTGTCGTTCTTGTTCGAAATAGCCGAGCAATTCCCAAAATCGGTCAGAATCCACCGCTACCAATGAATCTGAAAGACATGCTCTGACCCTGACTTATTGTATACTAAGGCCCTTATAAACTGGTATCACATGTAGTTTCCCACGGTCTTGAGTTCTGATGGTTTCCACAGAAGCAAAAGAGACATTCCGCATAACGAGCCGTAAGTCCCGCTTCCCCGCCACATTTTCATATCCGCAGCTCGCTAAGACGAACATCAATATCGCTGTCCATCACGCTTTCTTTCCGAATCTTCAAATACTCCTCAATGGCATCCAGTCTTGCCATACAATAAGCAACTTTGAATTCCTCATCCTTACCAAAGAGCCCCAAATTTTGCTCCCATCTATGCTCAGACCACTCGACACCAATAGATTTCGATCCACAGAAGCCGCAAATTTATTATGGAGAACACCTCTGCAATAGATGCTTTATCGCTCTCTTGGACCACGCTGGTCATTACCTCCTCTGTTCTCGGGGTAGAGTACCAGTTCGCCAAGATTGAGCACTCGTGCTTGCAAGCGGGGTATAGTTTCGTCGTGGATCGTTCTTGCCACGCCTTTAATTTCATCCTGTGATAGTACAGCATAGTCGTCTTGGTCTTCACTGAACTTGTCACTATCTTCTAGAACGCCTCTCCACATCTCCGTGTAGGCACGTTGCCAGGCTCTTTCCAAGATTTCGACGACAGATTTAGAATAACATGAGGTTGGCATTCTTTGCCGGGCTTCTTCAAGACTCGATCTTATGGCCGGGGCTCTTTTCTCCGACTTAACGATATGAGCCAGCAGGTAATAGCAAACTAGTGTGGTGAGATGTTGGCTCTCTTACACTTGGATGTGTAGTCTCTACGGACGGGCGACCGTGCTGGGCAGGGAGACCCATTGCACGAGACGCCTGTATCCAGTCGATGTAACTTTGTAGGTCGAATCCAGCATCGGCCATAATATTGAAACTTATTTAATCTGCCTCGAGCTCTTGATATCTTTGTAAAAAGCGCCTCCCTTCCGTACTCGACGGATTCGTCTCGGGAGTAGATTGTACGAACCGGGGATTTTCTTCGCCAGGCGCCTCTACGTGGTTAATATACGCTTTCGTGACTTCAAGCCACCCACGTTCTAATCCATGTCGGCTAAGAACGTGGCCAAGCTCATGGCTGAGAATCATGGCTACATGAGCTGCGGCTCTGCAATCCAGCTGCTTGCCGATACTAATGTAGACTGTGTCAGGAGTGGCAAAAGCAACCGGCTTGTCTGGTGTCAAAATATTAAAATGTATCGAGTCCTCGTGGAGATAAATGCATACCTGCGCAGGAATTGAAAACCCGAAGCCGAATATTTCTATTGCTTCTGGTAATAGCTGATGACAGTAACAGATGGTCGAAAATATCGGATACAGCTTTGGCAATTGGATGTGTCACAGTGCATAATATAGTCTTATCGTCTAAGCCAAACACGTAGCTCAGTGCATAATTGTCAGGAGTTGGGATGGGTTCATCCCAGATATATTGTTGCCTCGCCGTAAATAACACTTCGTATTGTGATAGAAGTGGTGCCTCCTGGTTGGAATCCTGTAAAACTGGAAAATTACTTGTCGAGGCCCACTGGGAACATAAATATTCGTAATACGCAACGGAGGTTACGACAGGTATGGAACCCGATTTTCTGTCGTTGTTCGTTTCCATTGTGGTGGTTTTTGCTATGGCTGTGGGAGAGTACCCCGAGAGCCGGACCTTTTCGACTACCATTGAGTTGTATGTAGGTCGGCGAAGCAGAGCGAAAACTTCGAAAGAGGTACACGGATGACAGCTACAAACAGATATATATAGAAAAAACGGTGTTTGACATAACCTCACAGTAGATAGAGAAAATGAAGAAACAGTACCCAAGTAATCAAGCATTTCGCGTCGAAAACACATGCCTCATAATTAAAGTCTAGACTGAAACCTCCCATTTCCAGTCCTAAGAGATTTTGAAATAGTCCAAGACTACTGTCAGAATCTAGTCACTCGGTGCATAAGCATACACTAGCCCCAGAAGGTTCTAGCTCACTTACAGAGCATATAAGCGCCTCCCTCTGCCTGTATCGAGTGCTACACAGACAACAGAAAACAAAACCTCAAATACCCTATCTCGCACGGAATATGCAACCCCCGGTGATACCAACGACTACAAATACCAGTACCAAGATCTTTCGAAACTTGGAGCTGAGCCGTCATAATTTTCCTGGGCAGTTGAGTCTAGTCGCTGATAATGGGTGGGTTACCAGCTAGGCCGGTTGCTAGACAGCCCATACCAAACTAGCGTGGATACGAGCCTGGGGATGAACCCGACCATGGCACGAGATCCTCGAAATATGTTTTTTTCTCTCTTTAAAAATCATAGTCCTCTCAATCCTGAAGCAGTTCCCCCGATCCCGAGCTGCAGAAGAAACAGGAGTCTGATACCGCGCGAGCCATTAAAGGAGCACTATTTGTTATCTAGCAACCTCGCAGATTACAGAGGACATGATTGCAATGACCTCTGGGGAACATATCTAAATGAGTCATCGGTAGATTTTTCCTTCGAAGAATTTCAGATGGAGTTCCGCTCCAGCAGTGCCTCAGTCAGTTTTCACATCCATCATTGTCTACCTGGGTTTCACTGTCGCCCATCTAAAGGCACTGGTGGCACTGTCAAGCCCAAAGAGTTAGAGAAGCCATTGGGATACCACGGTATGGCACTAAGAATCATCACTTCGACTTTTTGTGCCCCTTCTCTCAGCGAGTAGCCAAGTCTCAGAGCTGCCCTCATCAATGTTCAAGCCATAAATACTACAAGAACAAAACCCCACCGTATCAACTAACAACTTCACGCTGAAGACCACTCCATCCCTATACCATCAATACCCACGACTCCAAGCCCTATCTTGGTCAGGACTCTGCCTTCCAAGACAGGAAAAGACTTTGTCCGGGAACCATGCCATGAACTTAACGGCTTTCCCGACGACGTTCCTTACACCTCGGTCCTTATCAATGGCGTCTGGAAAATTAGAAGGCTACAACAGGCTACTGCGCCCTTCGATCTCTCTCGTTTCGTCGAGAGTGGGAACGAATGGAAGGGCTGCAGCACTTGTCGTCCGGAAGAACTAAAAGCACGCCAGAGTGACGTTGGAGACCATGTAGATGAAGAGGGCGAATTTTAGTGAGCAAGCATGTCACACATCACAACAGGCACAGCACAGGGATTTATGATAAAACAATCAATATGATGCTGACTTCGCTACTGATTATTTATACAAAGACAACGACAACTCTCAGATCCCTCCACTAGATCAAATTGTGTAATCCAATCCTCCACTCAACCACCATTCCTGAATATCCAGTTCTCCTCCACAGCCCCGAGAGGAGCACGAAAACTAAATACAGGTAGAAATGAAAGTAAACAAAAAGAGGATCAAATCCAGCCAAATCTGCAGATACAACGCAAAAAACTCGCACGCAGGCAAGAACAGCGCGACCTAAAAGCAGGATAAACAGCAAGATTGTATATCGAACAAGGTATCTGATGAGTAAAGATGGGATGAATGATGATGATGACGAGGAGAAGAGAGGTATAAACGACGACTATTAATAAGTAATATGCTGCCAATATCCGAACCAAACTGAAGAAAACAGACACAAATTTTTGCGCAAAGAAAAAGCAGCTAGTAGGACAAGGGCAGTAACAACACAATAGGTGGGCCAGCCAGATGTGCGTGTGTGCGAGATTAAGTAGGATGCGCCGAATGATGATGACGCGCCGTGAGGAGATGTGGTATATGAGGAAAGAGAGATGATGAAGATCCCGAATGCTCAGCCAAGCCAAGCCAACCCGAACCAGACCAGCCCCGTATTGTTGCCCGTGACCTTATTCTTTAGGAAATGCCTTTCTGTCCGCCAGCCAAATCCAAGCCTGTAAAACAACGACGCTATATGCAATTGACAAAGGAAAGTTTCGAAACAAAACGCGTGAGATGGGAGTGAGCCGGATATCAGAGTCTATGCAAGGAAAAACAAAGGAAATCATGGAGATCGTTAAAAGCAAAATCGACAATTTTAATACACGCTGTCGTCGTTGTCATCCGGTCCCTGAGAAATCATCGAAGGTGTTGAGACATCAGAACCTTCGATATCATCCTCATAGCCGATGAGGGCTTGGGAGTGGAAGCGGAAGGATTCACCCATGATCTTGGTGATACTATTAAGCTGTTAGTATATATTCAACACTGGCATGAATGGATAACGACTTACCCCCAAACGACAACTTCATCCAGCATACTTCCCCAAAGACGAGCCACAGTCGAGCTAAGCTTATTGCCAACGATCTCGACAGAGTCATCATCAAAGAGAACCCGAATCTTCTGGTACATGGCAGTTTCCTCATCAGTTGCGGGTTCATCGTCATTTTCCAGGCGATAGAGCCACAAGCTGAGGATGACCATGAGGTCGAGACCACAGAGTGGATGTTCGATGCTCCAGTTGGTAGGCGAAGTGCGTGCTACCCAGCGGATACCTTGCAGAGCTGCGGTCTCAATGCAGTTGAAGCATTCTTGAATGACTTTGATCATCTCGCTGGATCTCTTGACCTTGTCCCGTGCGTTGCTCATGGCAGCAGCAACCTCATAGCAGTCGTGATACCTCAATACCTCTTGAATCGACTTGAGATCGACTTCAAGACGGGCACGAGCATTTCGGAACATGGCCGTGGCATTGAAGATCAGGGGATGCCCTTTATGAGGGGCGCTGAGTGGTACTGAGGCAAACTCAGGCTCACAAAGATCAAGCGATTTCTCCCATGTCTCCAGAGCCAGGCGAAGCTTGTATTCGGTGACCACATCTTGAAGAGCTTCTGGACTGCGCTTGTGATACCAAACCTCAAGGAAGAGTGCGTTGATCATGACACGAGTAGCAAAAGCACTGTAGCGCAATGATTCTCCTTGAAAAAGGTTATCGTGAGCTTCCATGAATGATGGAGCTTGAGAAGCAGCGAGCTGTTCCGACCAGGTAGCTTCATCTACAACATTGAGATTCCACATCTCTTCAGTCGATGGCAATGAAAGGTCTTCGAACTCGTTGAAGCTGATCGCTGGAGTGTGGTTGTATGACAAAGTCAGAAGCCCAAAGAAGATATAGACGGCGTAGTAAGTACGTCTGCAGCCTTCATCTTCAACCCACTCGGCCCGAGTAGGTTGAGCGCCTTCGCGTTTGTCAGTGCGGATCTTCAACTCATAGCGGTTACCGGCGACCATGTTGGCAAGGAGACTCTTGATGGAACAAGCCCACTCGAGACCCTTTGGATCACCGCTCCAGCTGGCAAAGATCATGTTGAGCAGAGAGCTCTGCATCGTCCAGAGAGGACATTTTCGGGAGCTGAAGTTCTCCTTATTCTGCAAGAACTGGTTGACAAGGACCTTAGAGCCAATGTGAAGGATATAAGCTTGATCTTGATCGAAGGCATACAATGCACCAATGGAAAGAACAGCTAACAGCAGCGGCGGCGAAGCCTCGGTTGCCTTGAATGATGCTGGATGCAAGAATGGCAGATGATGATGGAACAGTCCGAAGTATGTCTGGAGATACCTGTTCAATGAGCCTAAGCTGGGAAGACGGAAGCTGTCTGGGATGGCACGTTCACTGTCACTATCGCGAATGTTGTCAAGGATGATATTCCGCTCATCATCGTTGAGAACCTCGGGAGCCTTTGGTGACTGATGCCCAGTGCGGGATTGAGATGGAGACATCTGACTTGGCGTGGCCGTTCCCGAGGGTGGCAAAGAGTTGATCATCTGTTGAAGTGCTGGTACGAGTCCATTGTAGCCTGAAGCTGCCGCCTTGTTGATGGGAGGTAGCTGATTTGGATGCGGCTGCATGGTGCTCGTGCTGGTGAAGGAGGTCTGCGACTCTTGCGATCCGGAAGCAGTTGACGTGATGGAATGCGACTTTGGCTCAGTTACCGACTGCGGCATGAATGAATCCCACTGCACCTGCGGAAGCGAAATGGCTCCCGAGGGGAATGTGACTGATGGCTCCATGAGCGCAGAGCCATGCGAGAAAGCCATTCCAGGTCTATTCTCATATGGTCCTACGCCTGCGTTGCGCATCGCCGCAGTTGCTTTGTGGTGCAGATCGGTCATCAACATCGCTGCGGTCTCGAGATCCACCATGCCATCACTGCTCGCCTCGATCTGCTCGAGGGCCGAAGTGTCGATGGCAATGGCTGACTTGGAAGGGCCGGCCATTGGACTGGGTTTTGGTCCCGCTCGTCGCTTTACATCGCTGTGAAGAGGGACGCCTCCATCTTTGGCGTGCACCGTTCGGTCATGTCGAAGCAATAAATCGCGTCGCACGAAGGTACTTCTACACTTCATGCACTTGAAAGGGCGCTCCTTGGTGTCTGCAGAACAATGTTAGTATTGCTATGATGATGATCGTGATGATTGAGTATGAGGGTAGTATTGTCATATAATATTGATGCGGATGTGCTGGGTTGAGGTGTCGATCCAACCCCTCACACGCGACCCGAGAGGGGAAGCTGTGTTAGTTGGTGGCGGGCGGGACATGAAAGTCGCGAAGAGAAGGGATGAAAGAATGAGGGGACGTTGAGGGAACAGCGACAATAGCGCTGGGAAGAGGAGATTGGTAATGAAAGGGAGAGATGAATGATAGAACTTACGTGATCTCTCGTGTCTGCTGCGATGCTCACTCCTGCTGAAGGCTCGATTACAGAACTGGCACTTGTACTTCTTCTCGGGGGCCAACGACGACGACGACGACGATTTGCGCACAGCCGACGACGATGCCGCAGTGGGCAGGACGGTCATACTGGCGACAGGCATGTTGACTGTGATGTTGCTGCTGATGTTCTCGCGTTGAGTGGTGATGCTGTGCGATGGTGTTGACTGTGTGTCCTTCCTGCTGCGTTGCTGCTCTTGTCCTGTCTATCCTATCCTCCTTCCTTCAGACTCTCGATGGTTGAATATCGACCGTCTGGCTCGCGAGCGTGGGCGTAGGGCTTAAAGTGTAACTTGGGTTCTTTGCGATGTAGTGTTCATTTGTTGATATTTCGTGTGCATAGAGTTGTGTGTTGTGGGTATAATGGTGGCAGCGGCCAGTCTCGCGACGGGGACAGATTCTCGCCTTTGGTGGGCAAGAACGGGTCGCAAGTCGCGTTCGTCGGGTGATGTTGAGGGGTATTAGGTGGCGGAATGTGCGTCGCCAGATATATTGGATGATGAAGATGTATTAGTATCGTCGACGATGGATACGTACTCGATGTGTGTGCAGTGTGGTGTTGTTGCGAAAGAGGGGTTGATGAGAAAGGAAGAAAAGGACCAGAAAAAGAGGAGGGGAAACGAGAGTGTAAGGAGGGAGGCAGGACCTGAGGTTCGAGTGAAGGGTGGAAGTGGGAGGAGAGTGTGAGTCCAGTGAGTGGAGTGGCCTACAACTGGGCCTGGTAGGGTGGGCAGTGGGCAGTGGGCAGTGGGCAGTGGGTCGTTCTTTCAGTGCAGGGCAGGGATGCCGGGGGTCGGGGGGTGTGACTTAGTGGAATTTGGCTGTGGATTCGGCTGCATCGCTGCAGCGTGTGGCTGTGACCAACGCTCTCTGGCTTAGCGGTGCACCAAGAAAACGAGGCCGACGAGAGGGGGAGCTGTGCTTGCTGGTGCGGTGCTGGGGGGGGGGAGGGGTGGTTAACAGGCTAGCTGGACATGGTTCTCTGGGTTCTGTGGTTCTTTTCCAAGCACATGGAAGAAAAGGAGATGGCGGGGGCAAGGGCAAGGGCAAGGGCAAGGGAAGAGTGGGAAGGAAGTGCCAAGCAGACGAGCATCCGGGACCTCTTCCACGTCTGTTAAAGCAGCAAGAGTGTGCCAGATTTGGCAATTATTGCTTAATGACTGGCTGACAGCTTTCGAGGGAGCACTCGAGGAGGGGGGAAAAGAACACTGCGCACCACAGGAGAATATGCACGAGCACAACGGACGGCACCACGAAGTACGCAGTACCAAAGTCCCAAGAATACAGGATGTCGCACGACCTGGTCCAGCCGAAAAGTGCCTTGTCTGACGATATTTCCTAACACGATTCAGCGTTCGGCTTCAGCGCCATTCCTCCCTGAGAGCTATAACAATACTACGCCGGCCCTTCCGTCAAGCTACTGTACGCTCGAATTTATAGGGCGTTGCGGCCCATTCCTTGCTTGGTTCAGGGGAGTGAGCTCCATCAGTGCCCATCACTTGGTGAAATCACAACCCCACTGCCCCTCTCTGTCCCTCAATTCTACATGTACCAGTATATCATGCGACGCGACACCAGACTATCGTGAGAGTATTGGTTGAGGTATCACCAGTATTTCAACTGGATGGTGCCAGCGACTCTCGAGCGGATCGTTGAAATAAGTACCTTCGTATCTGTGCTCAGCGCCAGCAGGATGGACAACCATTCGTTATGTTCCCGAATTATTGAATAGGAGACACAACCCCGCCACCACTATCACACTTCAGACGAGGCAATCATATCAGAAACAGAACTCCCTGGTGGATACATAAATGGATATGGATGGAGGGGTCATCATTCGATTGTTTCTCATGCGAGACCAGGACCCTTAAAATGCCACTGAGGAAGGGCTCGCTTCGACTCACATCGAGTCAACAGTTATGAAAGTATATTTATCTGTGGTCAGTGCTGACTACAGTCTTCGAGTCAGGATGGGGTCGTTACCATCCCCTACATACGTGAAGGCATTCCTATCGTCTGAAAATAGGGCCATCGTTTGGATGAAGGCCACTCCGAATTGCAGCACAGGCTAGACTCTAGGGTGAGGCTGTGGGTTGACAACGCAGCAGGAGCAGCAACAACACCTCAGCAGGTCGATTCAGTTGGTTGAGGGGTCGTTGTTGTAACGTCCGGATGACTGTGACCCCACGAAACATCCCACCAACCATCACCAAGCCCTTCAAACGGCAAGAGATGGGGGCAAACGAATGGCAAACGAATGGCAAACGGCAAGGCAAACGGAGGGGTGAGATGTCGCGTACCTGGATGCCTGGCCGGGTTCGGTAATAATGGCAAAGAATGTGCTTGATATGATATGGCATAATGACTGCAAGGGGCACATTTTTATGAACCCCTCGATGGGATGATATGATAGACAGTTTATCATATTGATGTTCTGGGTGCTTCTGGCCCTCAAAAGAACTCAGAGAAGCGATACGGGTGCGAGACGCAAGCCTCATCTCTCATGGTCAGCTCCCTGAATCTTGTGGCACTGTCCGCCATTAAAAGCAATTAAAACCAACCGACCTGAAGTAAAACATTTGCGACCTGTGCCGAATTGGCTCAAAGCGGGACGGACGGACGGTACGGTACGGAACTTACTGGTCTGATCTCTAAAAGTCTCTTCACCTCCTATAATTTCTTTTAACTTTGATCAACCAACACCAAACCAGATGGGATATTGAAATTTCAGAAATAGACCACGATACGATGCACTATAATGCGTCTTCTGAAGGATAGCTATTCCAGCACCTTTCAGACCCATATCATATTACATGTTCCCTACATCATCAAGCTACCCCTTGCCGGCTCTCACGGATGACCCGTGCGAATCAGCGGGTGTACCCTGGCGGGCCGAGGACTTTTCCTCCCCTCTTTCTTTCCCCTCCTCACGAGAATCACCACCACCAAGATTTCCCATCAACAACTTCAAATCCTTACAACCGAGACGCATTAATGCCATGTGAAGCAGCGGGGGACAAAAAGATACAACGTGACAACGCAGAACAGCGGTCAAGTCACGACCATTCCGAGCAGCCTCTTCCCCATCAAAATAAGACCTGGATACCTGCCTCAACCTGCCCTCCCCGACCCAACAAAGGCAATCCAGATCCGATCGTGCTTCTGCTTTGCATCTCGCTGACGCTTTCGCATCTCATCGATCATCTCACCGCTCAGATCACTGCATACGCATCAATGCTCTTTATGCAAAGCAGACGCACGCATGTACATTCATGTACATGTACTTCGTAGAAGCGAGAACAGATGCAGTTCATCTACAATCCCGTCGCACAAACAAATATCACAAGGAATTGAAGTACCTACTCGCTGCTCTTGGAAAGAAATCCCTTCTTCCAGATATTTGTCGCGAAATTATTGGATCGCAGCGTCTGAGACGCGTACAAGGGCAGACGAAAACACGCTTGTGTCCTCCCCCAGTCCAAGGTCAAGATCAAGTCAAGATCTTCAGGGCAGACACACATCGTCACCTGCACCTCCACCGAACCAACATCCTCGTTCCGCGCCCTCCCCCCTTGCCGCTTTCCCCTCCAAAATAGTCCATAGCCTAGCCCTACTTCCCACCGGCTTCACGAATAGCTTCATTCTTGGAGATAGAAATCAGCTTGCTCATGCCACAACACACCGTCGAGAGAAAGCTCGGTCCCGCGTCGCCGCTACAGCACCACACATGCCAGGTACAAGACCCACATGTACGGAGCTGTACCAAGTGGATATCACCTCACATCACTAGGGCCTAGGAATTGGAACTGCTTCCCCGGAAGCCCAGCCCAGCCAGCCGTTTTAACGGTATCCCTGTGATTTACTCGTGGTGAGTGGAACCTTGTTGGACTAATTCCCATTTGGGACGATTTCTTGACAGGGGGATAAAGTGGATTTGTGATTCTGAATTTTGTATGTGGATTCCAAGATGACAAGGAGGGGAGCGGGAGTTGAAATCTTGGGAATGAGAGAGAGGGGCTGGAGAGTGGAGGGGTAGATTTTCATATAATGGACAGCAAACACATCATTATCACAAACGATCATCAGATCTTAGTTGGAATGTACCTAAGAGAATGAAGTCCGAATTGACTTGACGGATGAAGATCAATAACGAATAAAGTCGTACAAGTGATCTCATCCGCATGCAATCTTCAGGGGAAGTTTCTCGATTCGTCAAACCTCCATGTTCCTGATGCCCGACAACTTGGTTGGCTGGGCTGGGCTTTAATTTTGTGTTTGTCTGCCCCTCCTCTGAGTTCCCGGACTCAAGTCTCAGGCTCAGCTTCACTTGCTTCGATGAGGGGCAAAGAAGCCTGCGAGGTGCTTCTATCGAGATGTCAATTCGTTGTCAAGCAAAGCCACAGCCTTCAACCCCAGCCCGTACTCTACTCTCGAAGCACTTCACTCCTACTTCCTCAATTGTTATCAAATTCAAGATCCACCTCGAAAACTTTCAGGAAGACATCTCGAAAATACAAGTCGACGAGACCACAATTATTACAAAAATCATCCCATCTCATCCCACTCTGAGCCCGAGACACCGGAACCTCTCGGTATGCGTGAGACATCCATCTCTCGAAGCCCACCACAACTGAAAGAGGTCAAGGATCGCGGGCATTAACGTTTCCTTCCTTGTCCTCCAAAACTGGACATCCACCTTCCGCCCTCCGGCATCCAATCAATTTTCCAGGAACAAGTAAATTAGTATCCGTGATATAGGTAGCGATCCCAACATCCTGGAAACGAGGTCTCCATTCTTTCCTCTGGAGTGGAATAACAGGCACAAGGGCAAGGGATGAGCAGAACAGGGCGAACACAGCTCGCGGAACCTTTGAGTGTAAACCCGCTCGGGAGACCACCCGGGAAGAGCTAAAACTAAAGATGAAGCAAGCTAGACGAGACGGACTAGGTTTCTTATGAAAATAGAAAGACATGCGAGGCTTCTAGAAGGGCTCGAGGGGAAATTCGCAATCTTTTGAGGGCGTGGCGGAGGGGTTGGAGGGGTTTATTTGACGGATTACGGGAAGGTGATAGGCTCGGTAGTTGGAGGGGAGGCATTCTTGGGATTCGTTGGAGGGTGCGAAGATTGGGATGAACATGCACCATGAAGCCCTCGTGGGCTTTGCCGGAGGTGAGATTTCTCAATTTGCTTAGGGTAGGTCTAGGGTACCTTAGGGGCGGCCCATTCCCTGAGTTGCCGCGAGCTGCCGCTGTCGTGAGGGTTCCACTTGCCTGGGGATCGACCCAGTTCGTGATGTGCAATGCGATGCGACAGATACATTAGGGTTTGTTTGTTGGCAGCGACGGTGAGGTTCGCGAGTTAACGGTGAGCAGTTCGTACGGAGACGGTGAGGGAAGCTCACTTCACCGTCTGTCAATCTTGCATTAGGTTTTGCACAAGTCCGAGGATTATTGAATGTCTAGTGGAATACGTGTTCGCGCAGCTCCTCTGTTATGCCAGCAGGTCAACATTCCGGCGTGCCCTTTGCTCACAAACAAGGAATTCATCCTGTAAGCGGTTCCAGCGAACAGAAGATATCCTCAAAGTCCCGAATGTGAGGGGGATGATGAGCAGGTCTAGATTCCAACCCCTCCAAGCCTCTCCCATCATTTCTCACCGCCAAAAAGACGACCTGTCAACTTCCCACGTCCAAAGTCCAGATTGCCTCGTCCCAAGGTTCCCAGCACCAGCAATTTCAGCAAAGCACATCCCACGCTCGCATTCCCATGCCCATAGCACCGGTATCCACTCACCTGTCAATCCGCCTGCCTCTTTAGATGCTGCAACACCGATCCAACCCTCCAAGATGTTTCGCAGGACTGAATCGAAGGAAGCACGAGCCTTTCGCCTTATCTGATGTGATAGACATCTGTACGGATGCGGAAGGTTGTTCGTCTGAATCTGATCTGATGATAAATGAATGATCCAGCGCAGTGGTCCCCGAGGGAGAGAAGACCTCCTCCATTTTCGTTCCTTATGATATGTAGTTCAAAAGTGCAAACAAAAAATACAACTGCCGCGAGAACTGACCTTTCTCCTCACACCTCCCAAAACATTACGTTAAACGTGATTCCTATCAGCTTTCATAAGCGATAGGGCGTAAAAGACAAAAGATAAAGGAATGAAAGAGAGATAAGCAAACACACTTTTACAATCGCAACTGAAATGAAAGTGCAAACAAGCCCAGATCTTTCCATATTGTCCCGACCAACAAATGGCAATTGCAATCTGTGTATCTCGTCGCTTACGGGACCTGCGTATTCATCCCACGCAAACTGCAAGCCCCTGAATGCAAATGCAAAATGACATCCCACGCGCGGCCGGCTGGAGATGAGAGTCGCACAGGAGGCGGACACGTGCTTACCGCTGCCACCACCGTTCTGATGCGGGTGGTGCGAAATGTGTGAGATGCCGCGTTGGCGTGGTGTCTTGGTGTTTCGGGATCGATAGGGGAGGAAGCGTGGTGGGATGGATGGACAAGAACTGTCGATTGGCGTGGGATGAGAGGAGGGGTATCGTTTATTTTAGTAGGAAAACAGTTCTCATGACTTCGTGCCTCTCCCGTGGACGAGTCTTTCTTCACTTGAAGAGGAATACTCTTGAACGGGGATGGAACATGGAAATATTAGTGGTTACATCTCGTGTGTAGGAGGTACGGAGGTACAACTTCCAGTGAAGCCCGAGATTGGCGCTGCTAGATGCAGCTTCGGACCGAGTCGCGCCTCTGAAGTGCTTCTGCTTCTGCCTCGGGACCAGCCGTGCAAGGAAGGAGGATAACACGGCTGAAAGGGAAACCCATCGCATTTGAAGTGTTTCTTCCATTGTGATAAATTACAACAATTGTTGGGTTTTCAATCGCTTCACGATGTCGCCATAGAAAGATCCGGGATCTTCATCCGAGGAGGTAGAGCTCCACGTGATAGGTTTTTGGTCCAAATCGTTGTCCCGTTCCCCTCAATTTCCCCAGATATCAGGTCCTGGCATCTGACAATAGTCTGGCACACGATATGTACAGGCTGGCACACAATCAACAAGAGCTCATGCACAGTCATCTCCCAGAACAGGCTCGTCGACCGAGCCGTGAATTCGTAAGGCCAGCTTCTCGACTATCAATCTTGGTCAGCACCCAGAATAATATTGCGGAGAATCTATTCCCGCCGTTTTGCCTCTTCACGCGCTTGCTTTGAAGTCTGTGAGGGTGTACACAGGTTGAAGTAGGCTGTCCGCAGGTGCCTCTACTTTCCATTTCCAGTGCTGTACATGAGTCTATCGGTTACAATGTGCTGGCATTGGTAGATGGGATCGGCTCTGAGGTGGAGGGCATGCCGGCAATATAGGCAAATTGAAGGCTGCATGCGCTTCAGGACGCCCTGGAGTCTGTATCATATTGCGGACTGGAATGAGGGGTTGAAGCTCCCTTTCTCCCCACACTCCGGCTCTGTAGATAGAACATTCTTGGAACTTTGAGGTCGCATCCATGCGGCCTTTTTGGACGTCCTCTGTCTGGGAGGCATCATAAAGAGCTATCTTGACATGAGATGGTGAGGGCTATGGACGTAGCTATGCTACTTCTGTTTAGCAATGTCCGGCTTGCATGAGAAGCTGCAAGCCCCTCGAGCCATGTGGAGGCTAACGGGGAGGAGGGGACGATCGAGCCAGTGTGTCAACGGAAGATATAGATGACATGTACAATTACCTAGAAACCGTCTACCGGTTCCCAGCAGCTCCAAAAAGTATATTTGAACCATACTACCCAGTCATTGAGGGGTAGAGTGACCCCTCGGATGACGCTGTGACGATGTTGCTGTGGCGGATTGATTGAGCGTTGTCTAAGTCCCAGGACGCTCCCGGATAACCCAGTACAAACTTGCGTGCCGAGCGGCCTCCCCACATTCAGCATACTCACCGATGATGAGCTTGAGCATGCATCGCATCGTAAGTATCATATCGCTGGATGGGCATCTGATTTGACTGTGTGCTGCGAGACATGCGGATCAGATAGTCTGAGAGCAGAGGGCTGACCTTGCCAGCGAGGACTGTGAAAGGGAGCAGAAGGGAAAGTGTGGTTGAGGCTGGTCAATGAGAGGACGAGGAGATGGTTGTGTGCTAGCTCTCGGGGCAGTTTATAACTCAGCTGGACATCGTAATCTGGAATCTGCTGTTGGGTGTCTATCTCTAGATGCAGCGTCTGTGGTACACTACATGACATGAAGGCCTTTATTCGCGGGCGAATAGTCGGTCTCGTAGCATTACTGGTTTGGAAATAAGCAGCAGAGGACGTGAGCTGAGCTGAGCTGAGCTGGGGTTCTGTGGACTTTCCGCCCATAACTTTCATGATACAACACGCACTTCCATCAACTCTCTCGAGTCTATAACTTTATCTTTATATCTGTAGCCTCATATTGCCTTCGCCGATAGCCCATGCCCTACGAGCTATATCCTATACCAGCCGACTTGCCTCGTTCCTTCGACTTTCGAGAAGCTATTGCCCTGTCTTCTAGAAGTTACAAGCCGCCTTGCCATATCTGTCCAGGTACATTCTCATCCACTTGTTACAGTGGATCGGGGAAGTTGAGGCCTGAATCTGAAGATCCTAGCTTCTTTTTGCTTTGCTTCCCGTTGTCAACACTCACTTCAAGCTCTCACCTCTCAAAACCTGGGCCTTATACACTCCCTCTTTCTTGTATATCTGCCGATGTCAGGTCGCCGAGGTCTATTCTGCTTTCTGTTACCTAGTATATCTATATATCCCTTTGTTCACTAGTCAGGAGACTGCCGGGAACAGGTCCATATCCAATTGCTGCTGTCCCCTCCTCTCCCGTCGGTCCAGGACAAGTCCCGGCCTGATCCAAGCACGTTCAGTTCAATTGCGAGTCAGACAGTGAAACGCCAAAACCACCAGATCCTATTACACGACCCTGCGGCCAACGGCCCTTCTCCTCGGCGTGCAGTGCAGTACGGGACAGTATCTACCTACGATACACCCCTCCTCCGCAAAAGTATCATTCAACTTCACAATTGACGCGTCCTCCATATCATTTCCACACAGCCTCACGTCACGGTCTCGCGACCTCGAATTATCCACTCATCTATCGCGGGTGTTTGTCCGCAGAGAGATTATTGACAAGGTGGACGGCCCGTCAGCAGCGCCGACTCGATCAGCCTGGTCCTGGCGGTCCTTGAGAGCCAGAGAGCCACAGACAGAGCCAGCCAGAGCGGCGGATGTGACTCGCAGAACTGCCCAAACTCAGCGAATTGAAGTCTTCCCACTGCACTTTACCCGCCCTTCTCACGCCCGTCGACCACTCACAACGCAATTTCCAACATATTCCCATTATAGAAGAGCGACTGGGCGACCGAGCGACTGCGTCCTTTTCTGCCCTAGAATTACCCCTCGTCTCATCACATTCGACTTTGCGATAGCACCGCAACCGCAGCGCACCGAAACGAACGAGTCAACGAGAACCCAGGTCAGGTACGGAACGCGCAGATCTCGAGACTCTACCGTACCGTAGTGTAGTCCGATACCTGCCCACCCTCCACCCTCCACCGACCGCACTACGATAGATACGCCTCGATCACGAAAAACAAAAGGGATCAACACAACACCACGACCCACGACCCCATCAATTCCTAACCCCATCCCTCGACTGTAGGCTGGACTTGAGGATGGATTAATCCCCATGCAGGCGGAACAATCTCACGATGCTTATGACACTGCGCAGCAACGGCATATTTCCTGATCAGCAGAATACCCAGTCCTTCAGTTCCAGTACATATTCTACCAATCCTTCCCAAATCGCCGACTCTGTGGGACAATACACCGAGGAGAGTCCGCTGCGAACCTCATCGCCTCTCCGCCCTTCTTACGGTCAATATTCTCCCTCCGCCTCCTCCGGACAATTCGTAGCAGCACAAAAGTCAAGAGTCGCGGGAAAGCGCAGATCGCCGCCTCTAATGAATGGTCTCTTGGGAAACGCGCCGCAGCCGGTGATGTATGTGCGAGCGCTGTATGACTATGAGGCTGATGACCGGACGAGCTTGAGCTTCCACGAAGGGGATGTCATTCAGGTTATCACCCAGCTGGAAAGCGGTTGGTGGGATGGAGTCATCAATGGAGTAAGAGGCTGGTTCCCGAGCAATTATTGCCAGGTCATTGCGAATCCGGAAGACGCGTTGGAAGGCAAACAAAATGGCACAACTGGCGACGCAGATGACGGAGATGAAGAAGAAGAGGAAGAAGAGGCGGGGGAATTCGAGGATCAGTACGAAGAGGAATCCGCCGACTCGGAACGAGACGAAATGACTCAATTGCCCATGGAAGGCACAAGTAATAATGAACGGACAAGGGCAGACTTTTGGATACCACAAGCTACGCCGGATGGACGTTTGTTTTACTTCAATACAGAGACAGGCGAGAGCAGTATGGAGCTTCCGCTGGAATCACCCTCTTCTGTCACGGAGAATGGACCGCGCGACCGCATGAATGTTAACATTCCTGAGAAGACTCGACCCCCACCAGAGATGATGGCTCGAGGGTACATGCAGGATGAAGACGACGAATCTGATGGTAATTCCGCATCAGAACTCGAGGGCGAGACTTTGATGCTCGCCTCCAGAAGTTCATATGTAAGATTTGGTTCTTTCATGCTGCTCTTTATGCTAACCCCTTCAGCAGCCTCGAAAACGGCGGTCTCTGGTCTCTGAAGGTATCTCTCCTGCCACTTCGATGGATTCGATAAATGGTGCCTCCCCTGTCACGCGATCTCGACCTGCAGACCCTTTTATCAATCCGAATTTGTCCATGGTCACAGCTATGCCAATCATGGGCCCCTCAACCACCTCCTTCACGAACCCCTCACTCAATCCACCACATGCCGCAACCTTACCTCGGTCTTTCTTTGACGATGGCTCGGCCGCACCATTGACTTGGAACAGGCTCGTAGCTAACATGAAGAAGGCTGTAGACAGATACCGGGAAGCAATCAATAACAATGATCGATCGGAATATGTGCGCCGGGCGGAGGACATCTCGGATCATTTGCGACTGCTCCTGGCGGCTGGATCAGGCACAACAGATAATCACTCTGGACAGCCATCAATCATATCTACCAACAAAGCCCTCTACCCACACTTCCGCGATATGATGTCCAAGTTCTCCAAGCTAGTTATATCATCACATATTGCTGCGGCGGATTGGCCGAATGCGGAATCCTATCAGAAATGTCTGCAGGAAGCCGATGGGGTACTTCAGGGTGTCTTCAGCTATGTCGAAGTTGCAAGACAACAGCGCGGCGAAGACATCCCGCGACTTCTGCCCGGATTTGTCATTGGCAGCACGACTGGTGGCAGTTGGCAGAACAACGGACTAGGTTCTCGAGATCCATTGACATCAAACTTCCTGGACGAAGAAGATGGCATCGTCGAGCCCTCTGCGACATTGGATGCTAAGTTGATGGAAAAAATTGAAGACCTCAAGCGCCAGCTCACTTCGAGTCTTCGGAAGCTGGAGGAGCAGCTCGTCGTGTCAGAGAAGATCATAACCCCTTACAGACATGAGATTATTGGGAACAACGTCTGCTCTGCGGCTAAGAAAGTTCTGGACACGTTCAGGACCTGGGTTTCGACTGTTGAATCTATCAACCTTTCGTCCCTCGTGAACAGCTTTCAGAATCCTTCACTAGTCGACTTTGCTCAACACAAACAAAGCTTGTATGATAATATATCGGATTTGATTTTAGCCTGCCAGGCTGTTGCGGGCCCTCTGGGTGATGAATGGGCTGAGGTCCGAGGCGAATCACTCGAAGGGCGACTCAATTACGTCCGGCAGTGTGCTAAACAGCTGGAGACCAATTCTTCGCACATCGGCTTCTCTCTGCAACTACTTGGCGAGCAAGTTCAGATGTCTTCACAACCAGAAGACGACGAACCTCCACCTCCTCCACCAAGGGAAGATCCGCGAGTCCGTGATGCTCGAAGGGTCGAAAGCATGCCGTACGAACGCTCGCATCAACGAACAGATTCCCGCGTCACTGCTCTAAGACCCGGTCTAGCCGGTATTGCGCAGTCCCAGTCATACTCTGAAGGTGACCCAGCTGCAAACTACCGCAAAGGCGAAAATTCGAAAGTCAGGAAGTTCTTCGGCGAAGAGCCTATGCGGAGGGATGAGCAACAGGACGAGACTCCTGATTGCCTGAAGCTCGATCATGAGGAGGATATCTCATACGACATGAAAGCTACGCCTCCGCAGCTCAAGGGTGGAACCTTACTTGCTTTAGTAGAGCAGTTGACTCGCCACGACAAGCTCGACTCAAGTTTCAACAACACCTTCCTTTTGACCTATCGGTCATTTACGACTGCGAGAGAACTGTTTGAGATGCTAGTCAAGCGTTTCCAGATCCAGCCACCGGAGGGCATGGTACAATCAGACTACGACATCTGGAGGGATCGCAAACAGAAGCCGATCCGATTCCGAGTTGTCAACATTTTGAAGAGTTGGTTCGACAATTTCTGGATGGAAGACCAAAGTGACGATACCAAAGCTCTTATTCGTGATGTTTACACATTTGCCAGAGATACTGTAAAAACTACGGAGACCCCTGGCTCGGGCCCGTTGATGGCAGTATTAGAGCAGCGTTTAGGAGGACAGGATACGACTGCTAAGCGGCTGGTTTTGACATTGAACCAATCGACTCCTCAACCTATCATGCCCAAGAATATGAAGAAGCTTAAGTTCTTGGATATCGATGTGACAGAATTTGCCCGTCAGCTCACCATTGTTGAGTCCAAACTTTATGGCAAGATCAAGCCCACGGAGTGTCTCAACAAAACATGGCAGAGGAAGGTTGGAGAGAACGATCCTGAGCCCGCGCCCAACGTGAAAGCCCTCATCTTACACTCGAATCAGCTGACCAATTGGGTGGCCGAAATGATTCTTACACAACTTGATGTCAAGAAGCGTGTTGTCGTCATCAAGCACTTTGTCCTAGTGGCCGATGTAAGTTGTCCACTACCCTGTGTGTACTTATCATGCTAACAATGTATAGAAATGCCGGCAATTGAACAACTACTCGACGCTCACATCCATCATTTCTGCTCTCGGTACAGCGCCCATCCACAGACTGAAAAGAACTTGGGATCAAGTGCCGGCCAAGACAACTGCTGTTCTCGAATCTATGCGTAGACTTATGGGAAGCACCAAGAATTTCGGCGAATATAGAGAGAGCTTACATCTCGCCAATCCACCCTGTATTCCATTTTTTGGTATGAATCGCTTTGGCCTGTTCTGATTAATGCTAATGTGCCTTCAGGTGTCTATCTCACTGACTTGACCTTTATCGAAGATGGTATTCCATCCATCATCAAGAAGTCTGCGCTGATTAATTTCGCAAAGCGTGCGAAGACAGCAGAAGTTATTCGTGACATTCAGCAGTATCAGAACGTGCCTTATCCTTTGCAAGCAGTTCCAGAGCTTCAAGAGTACATATTGAGCAATATGCAAGCAGCGGGAGATGTACACGAGATGTATGAGAAGAGCTTGACAGTTGAGCCACGTGAAAGAGAAGACGAGAAGATAGTAAGGTATGTTAGACTGGAGGAGATATCAACATATGGCGGCTTCTCTTTAATATGAAGCCCTAAGGAGCAAATATGAGAATGCCTGCAAGCCACAATTGCCTATTCGGGCGCGTAAGAGAAATGTGCTTACCAAGTTGGCCGAATATAGGGTTTTAGCTGAGTCCGGCTTTCTGTAAGCCTACATCAGTCACGCAAGCTTCCCACCACACGCCACGAATGACAGCTAAGAGATACGACGCCTTACTACAAACGATATGTTTGACGACGACACGAGACGCACCTACTCTCAAGCCACTGTCCCAACGACCTGGACGAACTAGGTACTGCTGCATGTTGGAAACTCAAGCCGGCATCTTTCCGCAGTACCACCACACCTCGATTTTCGCTATTGGCTTCCAGCCAATGAACAACTCCGATACCCGTTAAATCAGTCGCACGAAATTTTACACATATCAATTTATACCACAAATTTGCCTTTCTTCATTTCAATCTTTTCTGTCGCATACACACCATTACATAGAAGATTTGATTTCTGCCGAGGGATTTGTTCTCCCCCTCCTGATCTTGCAAGAATTATTTGTCTTGCTGAGCGACGAGAGGATAGGCGTTGCTGTCCTTTTTGGGATGAATCTTTCCGGTTGTGCAAAATAGTTCTCTGTCAAAATACCATCTGGTCCAATTGTTTGACCAGTCCTTCTGTAGGCTTACGGAGCAGCATGATTGGAGCTTTGGGGTACATTTTTTGGCTCACTTTGGGAAATGGAGCAGTTGCAGCTTGAAATGCAATGCAATGAACAAGGACAATCAAGCAGCCAGACGAGCAAGCATAGGGGTTCCAATTAGTAGCTGGTTGCATGCACTACCCAGTAAATAGAATGTCTTCGTGCTCTTCCCGGAATACCTGAGATTCCAATATCCCAATACTTTTCGATCGCTCCCATATGTCCAATCTCCCATCCTTCTGTGACTTTTCTAGGGGCCTTCTCACCCCAAACGGACACACGAGTGGGTGCCCCAGAACAAGACTTACATGAGCATGTGAGTACTCCTCCAGCAGCCTCTACGGCTTTTCGGTACCATGCCCCGAAGTCACTCCATCCATTCGCTCCGGCGGTATTAATAGCACGCGAGAAATATAGACGGGCACGCCGACGCTTGTCCTGTCACTCACAACTGACAGAACTCTGTCTGCAGGCCATGCGATCTGGGGTACAGATACCTGCCTGCACCGATGTTGCGGTCAAATTTATGGACAATCTAAAGTCCCTATAGCGCCCGATTTATTGCGTTGGAAAGTATGGTTATTGAGGTGGTTGGCTGGGGGTAATGTCCATTGCGGACGTGGAATCTCGGGTAATCCCACCTTGGGCTGGTCTTGGAACGGATTTGGGTGTTGGGTGGAGGTGTGGGTGGAGAAGCTTGTTCTGTGTAGTTCGAGTGTTGGAGGGGTAAGAAGTTTCCCCTCGTTTCCTTCGTCTTTTTTGCTGTATTATCTTCCTTTCCCTGCGTTGTGAGCAAGTCTTTTCGAAGGCAGTGGAGGCGTACATGTTTACTGGCTGATGCCAAAATGGCATGTGATGTTTTTGCTCCGATAGAACTGCGGATTATTGTCCGGAGGTGTGGTCAAGCTCGTTTACTTGGTTATGCATTGGAAGTACCAGACAGTATTGCTCACGAGCGTGCCAGCTGTCAAACATGCCAGTGTGGAAAGTATTCCGCTTCTGTGGATTGGCGTTGGCATTAATGGTTCTAGAAGTGTCCTGGAGGTTCGTGAGTATGAGTGTGCGTCAAACGTCGGTAGGTGCTTTCATGTTGCATCGAAAGGCGCTCGACGGCATGCGGGGTTTCCATTCCGAGTTGTTTTAGGGGCAAGGAAGATCATGGCTGATTTGGGACGTGACAGCAACGTTCTGCATGCTTCTGGAAGGGAAGGGGGACGGTGACTTCTGCGGCTGGGCGGGATGGACGGATTCTTACCAGACGAGGATGCAGGATTGTGGCGGGGTTCTGTGGTGTTGCGGCGGGTTAATAGAGACATAGGAGTCGTGATAAGCTTGCACTTCTGAGACTTCAGCTGTCACTTTCTTTATGGGAACTCGTATCTCACCAATCGAGTAGCAAGGCGGTCTTCCTAATCGATCCAGCTATCTTGAAGGGTCTCCGGGTCCTGACAAAGCGCGGGAAAGAGCCGATAACTTCCCCGAGCTAAGCTCATATTAGCTCTGTGATATTCAAGATAGTCGTGACAACTGCTTGGTCGGCTCTGCATTACCTTTTGAAGCTTACTGTAGTACTTCATTTTGGTTGGGGCCAGTCCCGACCTGTGTCCCTAGCCAGTTTGCTGCATCATGAGGTGGGAAATTCAAGAAGAATGTTAAGTTATGACATTGACTAGCGTGCGCCTCCTCGGTAGCTTCACGTTATGCCACATACTCGTACTTTCTTTCATCAAGCCCTGGTGTCCTTTACAGATGAATTTGTAGTTGCAGAAGAAATTGGAAAATGTCCTTTTTGCCTTTTCGGATGGAGGTTCCTCTGCCAGGGTTCTGATATCTCTTTCACTGTATGCAGCATTCCATGAATATACCTAGTACATACTCCTCTGCCCCTCTCTGGATTCACTGTTTCCAACTCCAGGCGTAGATATTATGTATCAGCCATTTGAAGACGTCTTTGGTGGGGAAATATCTGAATGTCCTTCGAAGGAGTTTTGTTGATGCACCTCGCTTGCTGTAGGGACTTCTCGTGCGCTAGTCTCGCTACTTCTCAAGTACCACAACAACTTCTCGTCTACAAGTCACTCTTCGATTAAGGTATCAACTTCAATTGATGTTTGCGACTGCTAGGTGTTTGTTAGCACACTCACCGTGGTTCTGTTGTCTTACACATCCACTGCGGCCTCTCCTCAGCGCGCCAGCTTTATCCTTCTACTCTCACCCTTGTTGTCAGCTTCTTCAATTCAAAACTAGCTCGCTCGTCTGCGAGAATTCGTCTTACCACATTCGACACTGAGTTTCCTATTTCATCACTCTACTCCAATCTGGCAGGATTTCATCTTCTGGGCACCTGTCAGCAATTGAAATTCACTTTTCAACTCTTCTCGTATCAGTCAAGTCACGCGCCCTGAGCTTCTCACCCTTCCACTGCCTCCCTGCAGAATAATACATGATGGATCAGGATGCTTCATCATTTCCTAAGCAGGAGGAATGTTGGGATTTGCCTGTATCCGCTCCCAGTCCACCAGCAAGACCACCGCTTCTTATTCCCCTAATACCAATCGAAACAACACCTGTTCCCTTGGAAGACCCGGTCATTGAACATTTCTCTACGAACGCTTTGGACAAAGAGAGAAAGCAACATACTTTTGGTACAGTCTTCAGTGATAAGATGGCTCGCGAGACGAAGCGGGAAATTGGTCCTCCCGAACGGCAGAGAAGCATTATTGTCATCGACCCGATTTCGGATGACGCGAAATCAGGTATTGATGTCAAGAACGAAGTACCCGAGCCTCACACCCCGATGAGAGCTCATCTCGTGCGTGCTCTATATGGTAGCTGTCCAAGCTCAAAGCGTCAAAGTCCACCGAAAGCGGAGCAGCTCCCAGAAATTACCCCCTTTTCGCAATTCTTTGCATCACTTGAGAACAGCCATGAAGGTTCTCCCGATTCCAGCCCAGTTTTGGATCCGTTGCCGACCTTCGACTCGGGTGAACCGCCGTTCGACTCGTCAATGACCAGTGTTACTCAGCTATTTTCAACGTCACTGCGGAGCAATCAGCGCTGTCCTCCAAGAAAGCTAAGAAGTATTGGCAACAAATGGAGGCAGGATTTCATCGACAGGCAGCGAAGCCCACCTCGACGTGCAGCTCGACGAAAGCAACTGAAAGCTAAAAGGCCCTTGATGATCCCTAAGTTGTCTGGGGGCCGGAAATTCAAGATAAAGAATATCTACCAGGAGTTCAGCCCGAGGGTCACCGTAAACTCCGAAGCAGAAACGAGGAATAGTAACTTGAGTAGAGGTCTGCTATCAGTTGGGCAGTTGAGTTCAAAAGAATCGACAACTCAGCAAAAAGCTTCTCCGTCCTGGTCGGAAGTAAGTTAGCGGAGAGTGTTTGAGAAGGGTAAGCTGACTGTTCGCAGTACGAAGACTCACAGAGTCAGCCCATTGACACTAATGTCGGTGCAAATATCACCAAGTTTCAACACAGAAGCGAGCCTTCTCGACTGGTGACACGACCCCCAAAGCCCTCCTTACTGTAAGTTAGCTAATCAGGTCTGGTAACCAATGTTTTCCTAATCGTCATCAACAGGAAACCCCACGCCGAGATGATGAACTTCTTGATTGGTACAAGCACGTTCTCCGTTTATGCCGATTTCATTCGCTGGCATTGTCCAATGCTTGCGGAGGAAAACGAACACATACGTGGTCATTCGAACATAAATAGATCGCTCGAGGACGTCGACGCGGGAGTCTTTGGGCATTTTGTCAACTGGCTATACACAGAACGATTGATCAACAAGCGCGGCGATCCCCCATTCCAGCAAAGATGCATAGGCATCTGGATCCTGGGCAACATGTTACAAATGCCAAAACTGTCCAACGACGCTCTCGATGCTCTTGAAGCAAGACGACGTAAAGAGGGTGTAATTCAAACCAAAGTCTTCCATTACATATACAACAATACCAAAGAAGGTAACCCTCTGCGCAGATATGTTACCGATGTCTGCGTATACTTCATGCCAAATCTCACTGAGCGGGAAAAGAGTGAGCGTTTTCCCGAACAGTTGGATCAAGACATCTTCCTCGCATCACTCATTCATAAGATAAAGCCCGAAAACGAGGAAATAGATCCCACTCCATACCACCTCAAGATCGAAGCATAAGGCCGAAGCAAAGAAAGGTCGAGGAATAGAGGTATCTGGAGGGAAAGGATAGCAGGGTTTAGTGGTGATGTAGGATATATACACTCACGTGTCGAAAGCTCATGCTTGAAGTTGCCTGGCAGGCGGGGTTGCAAGGTGGGAAAGAACCAGCGAAGAGGATTATCATGTAACGAATTCAAGATCATCGGAAGCGAAGATTCATTCGAATTCAAATAAAGCTTGCATCAACCCCTTTTCAAATGTCTCGGTTACAGCTACCCAATCAGGACTGATATTTTGGACACTAAGCCAATCATGTCACGCCTGTCGTCCTCCACTCTTGTTTCTTGTCTTGTCACATCCAATATTCCGGTCTCTACTACAATTAAGTTTTTGTTCGTAATAAATACCACAGTACGAGCTGGAATCATTGTTTCCAAGTGTCCATTCGCAAGAGTCATCAAGGCGAGAGCATGATCTGGATCTGGATCCCGATCCCAATTAGACCCTGCCAAGAATGCGGGGTGTGCCTTGACCAGCTTCGGGATGGCGGTAGTCTGTCATACAGTTGAGTAAGGATCATCACCAAAGGTGGGCAATGTGCATGTGCAGAGGCATGTAAGATGACGGAATGGACGATTGTAACGGCGTTTTCAACAATTCGTTACGTATGAAGAACAACGAATTTGCCCCAATACCAGGAATCTGTTAAGTCTTGCTGCTTGTCATAGGACTCCGCTGCAGAGGCACATTTATCCTCTACTTGGTTCGATGGTTTATCGAATCTGGGAAGCTCTTATCAAAGCTGGGGCTCCAACAACGGGTATTATGGAGATCTAGTGTGAGATTCGGAGCGAAGAATAAGCTTTGTTTGGAGATCTGCTCTGCAGCTTGACTCACTTATTAAAGCTGACCTCCCCTCCCAGGAAACTTGCCCAAACATTACATCGATCGACGACACGACCATGCCTCCAAATCCAGAGACTGATGCCGATGCGGCTCAATTGGCTGCGCTTGGTCACAAGAGCGAGTTGAATAGGAATTTCTCTCCTGTGGCGATGCTGGGTCTAGCATTCGCGATCCTCAACTCCTGGACTGCACTTGCTGCGAGCTTGTCACTGGCATTGCCTAGTGGCGGACCGACTTCTGTACTATGGGGTTTGATAAGTAGGTACCTCGACCCAATTAGATTGCGTGCATGTACTGACAATTCTGCAGCTGCTGGTGTCTGCAACTTAGCTCTAGCGGTCTCTCTTGCGGAATTTCTGTCTGCATATCCGACAGCCGGTGGCCAATATCACGTACGTGGATCTGCCCAGAACATTTCTTGAATCCTTATTTGAACCAAGACTCCCTGGTAATGTGACTGTGGCAGAATAGAGGCTGACCGTTCTGAATAGTGGGTTGCTGTCATAAGTTGGAAGCCTTGGGTACCCCTTCTCAGCTGGATCACAGGATGGATTAATGTCAGTGGCTGGATAGCTCTCATCTGTTCCGGAGGTCTATTAGGAAGCCAGCTCATCATCGGTGTTATTTCACTCATGCATCCAGACTTTGTGCCTCATAGGTGGCATCAATTTCTTATTTATATTGGATACACTTTAATCGCATTTCTGGTCAACGCGCTTCTCACCGGGGCACTACCGATCATCACCAGAACCGCTTTCATATGGTCTATTACTGGATTCGTCGTCATTTCTATTACGGTTCTTGCCTGCGCCTCCCCGAATTATACTTCTGCAGAATATGTCTTCACCGAATTCATCAACGAAACAGGATGGCCAGATGGAATTGCTTGGCTCTTGGGTCTTCTGCAGGGAGGGCTTGCACTGACAGGATTCGATGCAGTCGCCCATATGATCGAGGAGATTCCCAATGCCGCGGTCGTCGGTCCAAGGATCATGTACACTTGCGTCCTGATTGGAGTTTTCACTGGCTTCATCTTCTTGACGGTCTTGCTCTTCGTCGCTGGCCAGATCGATGGCCCTGGTGGAGTCATCGAATCCACAGCAGGGCCGTTGCTGCAGATATTTTACAATGCTACAGGAAATAAGGCTGGGGCAATTTGCCTCCTGATGTGAGTGCCTTTTGAATTCAATTCCTGTTTCATTATTGCTAACAAGCAAGATTTCCCCTTGTGTGTCTGCTTTTTGCCACGACTAGCATCATGACCACCTCGAGCAGAATGACATATGCTTTTGCCAGGTAGGAAGCCCCTCACAGTAGGTTGCTGTCGCCGCTAATACGTCAATTATCAGAGACGGAGGTCTTCCCATATCTCGTGTGTTTGCGAAGGTTCGGCCTCCGTTTCTCGCGATTTAGGTTTCAACTAACGGAAAAAGGTACATCCTAAGCTCGGGCTACCTCTCAATGCTCTCTTCCTCAATGTTGCATTGGTTTTGATCTTCGGCTGCATTTTCCTCGGATCCAGCAGGTGAGTCGTCTGCAGTTTCGATCGAAGCTTAATCCTAATTCGTTACCAGTGCATTCAACGCCATCATCTCAGCTTCTGTGGTCGCGCTTGGGGTTTCTTACGGTATACCAATTGCTATCAATTGTATTCGTGGAAGAAGGATGCTCCCCGAAACAAGGCCTTTCAGATTGTCTCCCCTGGTTGGATGGACAGCGAATCTGGTATGACCGCGCCCCGTCGTGAAGAAAAGGTATACTGACAGTACTTCAGATAGGTATAGTCTATGTGATTATTACAACAGTCCTCTTTCTGTTCCCGCCAGAACTTCCGGTGACAGGCACGAACATGAGTAAGTGGTATGAATGATAGTGAGGAAAGCATTTGTCGTCTAATGATCCATAGATTACTGTGTTGTCGTTTTCTTCATCATTCTCGTGATCTCGATCGTCCAATGGTTTGTGGATGGGAAGAAGAACTTCACCGGTCCACGCGTCAACCTCGACGACTTACAAAATGGGGCGGTCGTCGGTATGGATCCGACGATGTCGGCGGACCAAGGCTCGAGCTCGAATATGTACAAGGATGGCCCAGACATGAAGTAGAGAGCATGGCAGGGCCTTCCCGATTCAGGGGTCTGAGTGTGAAGAGTGGATATGGGGCGAATGTGAGTTCGCGTAAACTTGGCAGATATTATAAATACCAAGACTCATAGTCTGTCGTATCATACGAGATATATAGATCTTCAGCTGGGTGCGCACTATCTCGGAGGTGGCAGTCTCACAGGACGCGAGACGCTTGGCTAAATGGAAAATGATTCTCGTCGTGTAACATGAGAAGTGTTTTTGAAAGATCGCGCTGCCAAAACCCTTTGTAACATCTCAAATATTTTCCACGGCCAGGTCGTTTTCACCGAGTATTAATAAGCGCTAGTCATATAATGATACAAGAATTCAAATGGTAAAGGTACAATAGGCCGCGTCATAGCATCCACAATTAACCCTCGACCTGAACTGTTGAAGTTGGAGCTTCGAGTTGCTCCGGATGGTCGCGATACATCTTGGCTTCCAACTCTTTGAGCTCATTCTCACGAACAAGCAGCTCTTGCCTCTTTTCATTGATTGCTTTCTGCATTCTCAGCTCAATCTCCTTGAGCTTGTCTTGCTCACGGATCAGGCGTTCCTCCGTCATACGGCCAGATTGGGAGGCCAAATCCTCTGGGTTCATGGAATAGTCACTATGTTGTTCATTAGTTGCTGTCTCAAATGGTCTTGTATAAATAGCACGTACGCTTCAGCACCTCCCTCCACACTTTTACTAAGCTTCTCTGTGCGGTAATTTTCATAAAGCAGGTCCTGAGTAATTTGCTTCAGATCTGCCAGATGACTCTGCAAGAGCACGCTTCTCACAGCCAGGAAGTCAGAGTGTTTCGGATTGTCGACCTCAACGATGCCCCAAGGGTACTTTCTTGCTCTGATTTTCTGACCAGATACTTCTGTGACATCTTCGGATCCGACGATTGCGAAAGGCATAAGTCCACGCAACTCCGCATTTTCTTCGATCGTGTCTTCGTCGTCTTCCTCTTCATCATAAGGAAAGTCGTAGATTGGAATGCGGTAGTGCTCAATATCTTCCATGACCAGTTTCTTTGAAGCTGCCAGTTCGAAGGGCGTGAGCGAGTCCGCCTTTCCGATCACTGGAATCACATTCACGCGGGGTGAAAGTCGTCTCATGAGCTCGATGTCGAGTTCTCGCAATCTGTCACGTGTAAGAGTATGGAAAACAAGACTGGGAATGGAGCGAAGTAACAAACCCGTGGCCAGTTGGTGTGATGAAGTATAGAAGGGCATGCACGCGGGTATCTTGGAAGCGGGGCTTCCGTTTGATCCGGCAATCTACTGCCAGGATCTCGTCGTACTGCCTCTCGATATAACTGATGATCTCGCCAAAACTATGATATATTAGCACCTTCGGTTCTTGAGGGTTCCTCACATGAGTAGTTACCCCGCCTCGTTGTTTATCTGATCGCCGAAACCAGGTGTGTTGACAACGGTAAGTGCAATACGTGTGCCCTCTTCTTCCATCTCCAATTCTGTGGAGAGGGTCAGAACGTCATCCCCATCGGTTTTCATTGGGCATAAGTTTCAACATACCAACCGTGACGGGATTGATGCTCACGCCTTCTTCCAGATGAGCGTTCGAAGCATCGTCACAATCTTTGCTTTCCAGGATCTTTCTCCCGCACAGAGTGTTCACAAAGGTTGTTTTACCTATGGAGGAGGTTAGCTGTCTTGTACAGGTATGAAGACTCATAGGTAATAAGTACCAGTCCCACTTCCTCCGCATACCATCAAACAAAATTGGACACTAATCACGAGTAAACATCGTGACCAAAAGCCGCCAAAACTTCGAATTCATACCCCTTTTTCGCGGTCTTCTTCCGACGATTTCGGATCTAGTGCAAATCAAAGAACACCAGTCAGTTTCCGAGCTGCTGTGACGATACAACCCATCTTGCCCCTTCACTTTCACGACCACGACCTTGCGCACCTGGAACTGTGTGCAAGAATCCAGACAGGGGTAGACGCCACTACTTACAGCGCTCAGAGAAGCAGACATTGTTTGTTGATTGGTTTTGCGAACAATAACGAAGAGAGTCTCTTATATCGTTGAATCAAGTTGGAAGGGCTAAGATATCAACTCGATGGTTTTTTCGTCCTTGAGATGAGGTCTGAGTTCTTGCTGCGACTGTGAAGAAAGGTTGAAAGACAGAAATGTCACGTACGGCCTCTGTCTCCCCTTCCCCTGCTAGTCTTGAGTCCCAAGAGTTAAGATTGGGACCACCAGGAACCACCAGGGACCGCTTGCTCTTAGGGCGGCCACCTCACCCCTGCGGGACGATCCATTCCAATACGAACAGACCACCACAGCACCACCCTCCAAATGCCCCTGTCTGCCTGTCTCTTGTCTTCCAAGTCTCAACAGGACCACCACGCAATAAAGGCCAGGGAATATATCTAAAATCCTGTCGATTGATCATTGATCAGAGTTGTCTGTGTTCAGGATGGCGATCTACAGCACTTTCTCGGCGGTACCTTCAAATGGTGTTCCTGCAGGAAGCAACGCGGAAGAGAACATAGCAGGGAGTCGTCGCTGAACCCGGGAGTGGCTTGACTTCGGGTGAGCCAGGCTGGGGACTGGGACAGTGGGACTGGACTCAGGACTGGACTCAGGACTGGACTCAGCGGGCTGGCATTTAATGAACGACTGCACGGTCCATTTCCATTTCCAGATGTAGACGCAGTCAAATCTACACCAAGCACCAAGCATCAAGCATCAGGCACACATCGACCTCAGGGGTAACCAGTAAACAGTTAGCCTTTGGTGGCCTACCTCCTGATTCGCCATCTCATGAACTTCCCGAAGGAGCCTGTCTGTGTGGTCTGTGCTGTGCATTTTGTGCTTCCCGTCATCATCATCATCATCATCATGGACTAAAGAAAAGTGACGAACTCCAGGAGCCCGGTTCTGTTTGGCTTTTTTTGAATCATCGCACGATGCGCAAATCTCAACCTATCTGCTCTGCATTCCTTCGAATATTCGGAGAGAGCTGAGTGACACGTATGTCAGCCGAAATCGATGTCGCGGCCAAGTGGCTATCTCAAGTAACGGACGGCCTCCTCATCAGGTCACATCTCACCTGACGGACCTTTGATCACGGCGACTGAGGGGAATCGCGAGTAGAACTAGAATGCCAGCAGTAGCACAAGGTTTGAGAATGCCTCGGAGCATCGTTACCAGACTTTTGTTCACGAAGTTGTGCATTCAGAATTCTCTTGATTTCTTGTCGAAGTTCGTAAAGTTTTGAATGTTTTTCAGTGGAGTGCGAGTAAAACAATCCTTTCCAATATTTCAAGCAAAACGATCCTCTCTCATCTTGCTATAGTCAATTCACGCAAGGACAAGTTTCGTTCCTTTAGCTTTGAACTGTCATTAAGCATGGCCTAATAATAAAGCCATTGCCCTCTGGTTATGTTAATTTTACGCGATGTTATAACAAAGGGGTCTCCATAATTAATTATCATTTTTTGACGGTTGTTATAAAATCTTGCTACTTAGAACTTTCTCATATCTTATTATTTCTTAATAATACCTATGAAACAATTCCTCTTACTCAATCTGGGCACGTAAGATCTAAAATAACAGATACCTTCTAGCTTCGACATATTTCAAGTAATGAATTTCATATCTAACATTAAAGAAATATCTCAGAGAGCATATCTGAGCTATCAAGCTGGTCGAGACTTATGCTTCAGACTCCCGATTTCAACCAGAATCCCCGTGAAGTAGTATTTTATTACGAAAATCATGTGAAACGCTGCCCGGCCTGTCTTGATAAATAGTCTACCTTCAGTTTGTCAAACCTCAACGCGCTTCAGACCAGGATAATACCTTGTATATCAACACCGCGTTCTCGCGGAAGATTGGGAGTCAGAACTGGATTCAGCCACGACCTTTCTCCCGTCTCTGTATTCTGGAACCATTGCTTAGCCATCTGCACTCATTCTCGGCCTCCATCAACTGCGGCGCTTGAAAAGTCCCGTGGCGGTATTCCCACGCAGCTGGTAGTCTTATTCTTGGGTCTCTTTGCGTCTTAACATCACCGTGGGTGTATACTGTACGTCCATGTCTAAGAAGACCCGCAGTGCTTGTGGTCCATCCGTCCGGAAGCTTACCAAGTAAACTTTCGGCAGACATTACGCCTGGAACGTAACATTCTCCGACAACCTGGTAGCTAAATCTCATCCCCGCCTCTAATTTATGTAGGACCAAGGGAGCTTCACATCCAAGCAATACAACTATTTTATCTCCAACTTCCGTACCACAGGGACATACTCCGAACAAGCCTTCTGCCGTTTGGAAAAATGCCCCTCCAGTGAGGTATCTTCGGATGAATCCCGAAAACCTTGGACCTGGAGGCTCTCCATTTTTGAAGAGTATTCGAAGAAAGCCCCAGAGAATCCAGAAGCTCTAAAAGATAGAGCCAAATCATCTAGTCCAAGTGGAAGATTGCTGAGCGAGTATTTGGGCACCCAAAACGGTGCCACAAAGTCAGCTTTTCCTTCTTGAAACGAAAAGCGTTACAAGATACTCAAAGAACACGAACCAAGGATCCAGCGTAGGGTGAAGTCCTTGAAGGTTTCCCCAACTTTCTTAGTATAGTCAGGCTTGATATACTCGCGGTCTTTGGCATCAAGGAGGCCGCGGATTGCAAACAACCGGTCTCGAGCGTCGAAGAGGACAATTGTTTGGTTTTCTCTAGAAGATCCACAAGAGGAAGAAATTGAGCCTCTTTTCGAGCAAGTGAGAGGAAAGCCTGCAGCGTAGTGTGTCCGAAGTCCTGCAGTTCTAATCCATCTACTGCAGTATTCAAGCGGCGCATGTTGCCCCAAATCCAACGACAACTTGACTTGCTCTTCTGTAGATCGAGTCCATCTTACAAACCTCCGCGCTTCGCTCCATCATTTCATCTTGGTTGATGCAGATAGCGTAAATCCACAGATTTTCTAGGCTCCTCCGCATTCTTCAAATAACGAAGAGCCACCGCAAGACTGTCGGTCACCGGTAAGAAGCAATGTGTTGTTGCTTCCGTATGTGCAGGGTCTGGCTGAGCAGTCTTTGCTCTTGACGTATTCGAGGCCAGGCCACTGCTCGCACGACGAACAAGGACGATGTCCGTTCGCCGCGGTGACCCCCGGACGTAGGAGAGAGCCTCGTACACAGGATTGGATGAACAATCTTCATGGGATACTTCGATCTCGATGACCGCTTCGGCAGGACCAGGTTGTAGCTTGATGAGTCGAATTTGGTCATGGTGGACCGACAGAGGTCGGTATTGATAGTGGTTGGCCATGATATCTGCTGCTGCCATCTAGATAGTCGGGTCGTAAGAGCTCTCTATTCACTATTTCCCTAAAGCACTGTAGCAACAGAGCTGGCATATTGCTGTTTCTGATGACGCATCTAGATTTGTTTCTGATGACGCATCTAGATCAGGAAGATTCACTCCTCAAATAGCCACACCCGTCAACCGCTCCATTTGAGCTTTGGAAGTCTTAACGCCATAAATGCTAAGAAATAATGTCATATTCGATATATTCTTTTTATACTCTTTAATTTGGGAGGTTTTTGGAATATTCCAAGGACTTTAAAGAATCGAGATACGGTTTACTGAGGTAACCGTACTTGAATGCTACTTTAGCTTACGGATGGATCTTCACGGAAATTGTTGGTTTAAACCTCGGTTATTAAAACTTTGAATTTTAGAAAAAAATAAAATTTAATACATAGAAGAAGTTGGACATTAAATTAAGTTGGTGCTCATATTAGTTCAAGTCTCATTTGATGCCGATTTAATTTCGATTTGAAATAAGTATATATGAATTAGTATTTAAGTCGGATCGATTCAAATACGGTAAATTTATGTATCAAGTAATATAAGAAATCCGTTTAACTTATCTAATACCGTAAATTACTAGCGTTCTAATGGAACTAATTTTGTCCTAATTCGGCTAGTAGATAATTTCTTATACTTATATGAAACGGGTCTTAATACAGTTAGAATATTTGAGAATTTATATATATATATATATATATTTAAAGAGCGAAGAATTAAAATTCTAAAATACTTTTACCTCAAATATCATCTTTAAAGAGTTTTTTGATTTATCATTATATTTTAATATTTATTAATAATAACGATAACAATGAAAATAAAGGAGGTTCGAAGGGTCTCTTCTTGATACAAAGTAATAAAAGGAGTCATAATAGTAAAAGAGATTTTATAAACCGTTAAAAATATGCTTATTTTTAATAATGTAAAGAAGTAATAATCGGTGTGAATGATGATTCTATTGAGGGGGGATTTCTAAGTCCTTATAACTACTCTAATTGCCAAGGCTCGGCTAGCTCTCGTCGCTTTAGTTGCCTATTTAGGCCTAGTACCAAGGCCTCGCATTGCATCGCATCGCAAGCTGTAAATAACTTTTATTTTAAGGAGGCTTTGCGAGCTTTATAAATAACCCCTGTAAAGGGGTTTGCGAGCCTTCTAAATTATCGAAGTTATAGGCTTTGTAGGGGGCCCTTAAGCCTGTAGTTACAGATCTAATAGGGGGTCCCTGAGCCTGTAGTTACAAATTTAATAGGGGGTCCTTGAGCCTGTAGTTACAGATTTTATAGGGGGCTTTTAAGCTTGTAATATCTTTAAATTAAGCGAGCTTTTGTTTATGCTATAAGCGAGGTTATGAAAGTTAAGCAAAGTTAAGCGAGGTGCATATTATATTTTTATAGCTTATTAGCGTGCCGAATTGGTTTTACAAGCAAGCTATTAGCGATTTCAAGTTTTCTTAAATTATAAGGCTTTAAAATACTTTATAACAATTAAAAAGCTAATAAAAAATAAGCAAAATAATCAAAGATCTTATCTAACTTTTACTTCACAATTATATATTGGCTAAGAAATCAAAATGTTATCGCAAACGCTTTATTTCGCTAAGAATGAGACGTAGAAAGGCAAATCCAGACTAAAAATAAATTGCGTATTTATAATTTAATTTACCTAAACCAAATTAACCCTCGCATTTTGAGGGATTAGATCAATTACTAAATGTTTATACCTTAGCCTTTATTAAGTTTAACTTAAATAAAAAACTAATTTAATAATAAAGCTGATATATATTAATCGAACTTATAATATTTTGAAAATATAACATTAAAAATTCTAAAAGCAAAACTCCTGATATACCCTTTGCGAAAATAGGTTACTACTTTATAAAAGATATCTTTAAGTACTAAATATAAACAATCTCCAAGCAAGATTTATTTAGCATGTTTATAACCAAGTCTTTATAGCATACCTTGAAGAATTTAAAACTTTTGGCCTCTTGCAAATCAAATACTATTAGCTTAAGATACTAAAAGATATTATTAAATTTATCGCTAATTACTTAGCTTATAATTGCGCAAATTATTATCGTGATAAAACCTTAGATTACTTATATCTTTTACTAATCTTAGATCGCCTTTGGCAACATTTTATTATAGATTTTAAAAGCGCGCCAAAAGATAAGTTCGAATATAATTTAATTTTAATTATAATAAATTTGTTCTTTAAAAAGGTAATCTTAATATCATGCTACTTTACTTGCACTGCGCGAGACTTAATACAACTATTTATTACTAATTACTAAAAGTTTAATAGGTTTTTAGAATTTGTTGTATTAGATAAGGGATCTTAATTTATCTTGTTATTTTAACATAAATTCTGTTAGATCCTTAGCATTAAAATCAAGTTCTTAATAGCCTATTATATATAAATTGACAGCTAAATTAAGATTATAAATTAATATTTAAATCAAAAGCTTCACTTATTCAAAAATTATTATTAAAATAACTAGTCTAAACTTTTGCTGATAATAGATTATGCTTAATTAACTTTACCTCATAAATTATTAAGAATGTCGCTATACTAGCTTAAATACGGTTACAAACCTCGAACAAGTTAGAACTAAAATAAACCGTAACCCTAGTTAAAACGAACCTTTACAAAAAAGTTAGATATCGCTAACGCTTAACTATTTGCTAGACGCTGCAAGGCAATATAAAAAAAAGCGCAACAATTTTTACAAGACTAGTAAAATAAAAAATAAAAAGATATTGTAAACGGGTGGAATCGATTGATATTGTTCTTTGGAGATATACTACATTTGCGAACCGTAGTACTTTGCCTGGTAAAGTTAGTTACACGTGTCTTGAAGCTATATATATATATCCAAATCTAAATCACTTGATTACCACGTGCCTTATTATATTCATCTCCCCCTTGATTCAATAGTTGTCTTGATTACTTTAGTTTTGATCTCCCAAGCTTTATATCTTTTAAAGACGATAATAATAGTAGCCGATGTTAATTACATTTGAAATAGCTGTAAATATAGTGGCAGCTAGTATTAATTATACTTGGAATAGCAGCTTCCTCTTGCTTAGTATTTGCGTTGGTAGCGGTATAATAAAAACAATCGAGTTGGCAAAGGCAGTTGAGTTAGTAAAGGCAATTAAGGTAGCAATTTAAGCAAAGTTTTTAAAGGCCTGGCTTGTCAAATCAAGAGAATGCGTATGCATATATTAGAATCGCTAGAATTGTCGGAATCGCTAGTATCGTTAGAATCATTAGAATTATTAAAATCGCTAGAATTATAATAAAAGCGTAAACCTTAAAGATATGTAAAGATAAAGCTTTGATTATGTGCTTCTTTGTATTAGTCACTAATATAAACAAGTGGAATCGATTATTATTATTTCTTGAAAATATATTACGTTTGCAAATCATAATACTTTATTTAGTAAAGCTAGTTACATGTGTTTTGAAGCTATATATATATCAAAGTTCAAATCACTTGATTATTACGTGCCTTATTACAATGTAAATAAATCTTATCGAAAGATTAATTAGTTTGTTAGAGATTAAGTATAAATCATAACAAAAAACAAAAAAACTTATCGCCTAAAAAAGAAGTTAGATAACTAGTAAGCCAGCTTATACCAAGTACTAAGCTAAAAGAAGCATTTATATTAACTGGAATTCTTTAACTTAATTAAAGTTTACTTAATCTTTTTTGCAAACAAGTTATAACGCTATAATAGTAACTTATTATCGAGTTAAGTATAATTGAAGTAAAAGGACTTTATTGCCGTAAATATAAAATAAAAATAAAAGGTATAAGATATCTTAAATATACGCTTAAAGCAAAATAAAATGCTACGCTACTAAGCACATTAAAAAGATTTAACCTAAACTTAAAGTATTGTGAAGGGGCAAATCTCAAGCAATCATATAACAAGAGAAGGAGCATTTAAGGTATAAGGGTAAACTTGATATAAAAAAACGGTTTAATCAAATCAAAAGATAAGTTAAATTTGAATAGCGGAATTTATTATTTAGAAGGTAGAAAAAAAAATGTATTAAATAGAAATTATCATCAATTATAAGATAAGTGATGTTAAAAGGAATAAAAGGAAAGTTAGATTTTATATTAAAGTAGGCTTGGCAAAGCCGTATTCAATAACATAATATCCAACTATCAAAATCAAATGGCCTTGCTACATGTGCCTCTTTCTCTAAATAATCAACTTGTTCTTGAATTACAAAATCGCAAATTATAACGACAAAATCAAACAGCTAAATTACAATGCAATTGTGAAAGATGTAGCTATATTAGGTGACAATTAACAAGTTAAAATAACTTTACTTTTAAAAGCAAACATTTATTTATTTAATATTCCCGTTATTAGTAATTATATATAAGAGTAGCTTTTTTCTTCGTAACTTGCAACTTTAACTTTCCAATTACACTTCCTTTTGTTTTTCTTTTTAATCTCCAACAGCGCAATTCTTTTACACTTTCTAACGCTTTCTTTATTAATTTTAAGACTTTCTTTTTATAGCGACGCGTTATTTAAGGCCCCGCACCATCGATCTTACGATTTTAGCTTCTTGCGAGGCAAAATAAGGCTAATCATTTACCTCGCCTTAATTTAAGTTAACCAAATTTAGTAAATATAAAGTTAAGGCCTTCCTTTTTATTAATAATACCTTTAAAGCTTTATTACTTCATCTTTTTTTTTTAATAATTTTGCTATTGTTGCTAATTTCTTTAATTGCAAAACTTACAATCTACTTAACTTTTTTTTAAAGTTTTAAAGCTTTTATTTAGCTAAGTTCTTTTTTTCTTTTTGTACTTCTTTTACAATTATAAAATATCTTCGCAACAATTAATTTAATATAGCAATTATCTTTTACAAATCAAGATCTTTTTGTTATAATTTAAATTATTACTTTTTTTACTAAATTTCCTTTCCTTTTTATCTATTATAACTTTTTAACATTATTATTTAAAATTAAACTTTGCATAATAGCAAAATAAGATTAATCGTTTTAAAGCAAAATACTTTAATTATTCTTAACGCGCCTTAATTATATTATTGCTTTTTTGTAAATTTTTATTATTATTAATTCGTCATTTCATAATTACTAAGGTTAAGTTATCTTTTTTGCTCTTTAGGTTAATTATCTTTCTTCACTCTTTTCTTTTACTTCTTTCTTTTTTTATTATAAAGTTTTATTAACATTATATCAAGTTTATTTATCTTTTGCTTTTTAAGAAAGTTAATACTTTGCTTTAATATTTAAAAAAAAGCTTTAAGTAATGCGTAACTTTTTACAATACTTTATGCAACCTTTACTTTTTGAATTTAAAATATGCTATTACGTATAATACTAATCCTTTCTTAAAAATAAAGCTTTATAAAATATAAAGTTGTAAAGAAGTAATAATCGGTGTGAATGATGATTCTATTGAAGGGGGATTTTTATAAGAATATAATATGTATCTCGCTTAGCTTTGCTTAGCTTTCATAACCTTGCTTATGGCATAAACAAAGGCTTAGGGACCCCCTATTAGATTTGTAATTACAAGCTCAGGGACCCCCTATTAGATTTGTAACTACAGGCTTAGGGACCCCTTATTAGATTTGTAATTATAAGCTCAAGGACCCCCTATTAGATCTATAACTACAGGCTCAAAGGCCCCCTACAAAGTCTGTAACTTCGAAAACTCGCAAATGTAAAGAAGTAATAATCGGTGTGAATGATGATTCTATTGAGGGGGGATTTCTAGGTCCTTATAACTACTCTAATTGCCAAGGCTCGGCTAGCTCTCATCGCTTTAGTTACCTATTTCGGCCTAGTATCAAGGCCTCGCATCGCATCGCATCGCAAGCTGTAAATAACTCTTTATTTTAAGGAGGCTTTGCGAGCTTTATAAATAACCCTTGTAAAGGGGTTTGCGAGCCTTTTAAACTACCGAAGTTACAGGCTTTGTAGGGGGCCCCTAAGCCTGTAGTTACAGATGTGATAGGGGGTCCCTGAGCCTGTAGTTACAGATCTAATAGGGGGTCCCTGAGCCTTTGTTTATGCCATAAGCGAGGTTATGAAAGCTAAGCGAGGTGCATATTATATTCTTATATAATTTATAATGAAATCGAAAGTTAACTTTAAGTTTATTATTTAGCTACCTTCAAATAAGGCCTCTAAATCCTTAAAATCGGCTATCCAAATGCAAAACTTTTATTATATGTAAGATTAGTGCAAGTATTTCTTTATCAAAATTTCCGTTCTTGATTCAACAAAATCATCTTCGCCCCTTTCTTCAAAACGCTTAACCTCAAGCAAGAAGATATAGCCATCAAAGCATTCAATTATATCGATAGCATAGCTTTAAATATTATCAATTACTTATTTTTCAATAATTTGTCTTCCTCTTCTAAAGTATAATTATCACTTTAGCTTTCGTTATATCAAATTCGGCCGATTCTGTCTTCGCTTTTTATTGCAAAAATATCTTTTGCTTCATAAGTAATAAAATTAGTTTAAACTATAAGATTTCGAACTAATCGATGATTCCAAAGTTAAGCTAAAACCAATCCACCTTCTTCATCCAAAGAATATCAAAAAAAAGTCTTGCCTTTTAAAAGAATAGAATGCCTAAAATTATCTTGATACTTAAAATGTTTATAATATAAAATCAAGTGCAAACAACTAAGTCTCCAACTATAATAACAATATTATCCGCGTAATTAATAAAGCAAGATTTTATTTTAATAATAATTTTCAAAGTTACATTTTAACTTTTAGTAATTAGTAGGCCTAATCGGATTGCCGTTTCCAATGTAATATAACTAATTTTGGCTCCATTATCAAAAGTAACTCTTATGTCGCTAATTTTAGTATTTCTAGGAATTATAATTATTATTTTTGGTATTAGTAAGTGGAAAGTTACCAATTAATTTCCTTCCATATTTAGCAAGCATACTTCGGCGCCTTTAAATAAAGAAGTTAGCAAATTGCTTTTGATAAGCACATCTCTCCATAACCGAATAAGCCTTAAATAATAGCACTTAATTATAGCGACAAAGATTATTAAAAAAAGTCCAATAGTAAGTACAATTCTAAGTGCTAGCCAAAGCTAAGAACTTTTTATAAATCTATTATAAGTTACTAAAACTTCCATTCGCTACAACTTCTAATAAATATAAAACTTCAAAGTAAAGTCCGGCCTAAAGATGCTATAATAAGTACTTATCCGTTCAACCCAAATGCGGTACTTTTTGCTTTGCTATAAAAAAATATCTTTCTTATAACGCCATTCAAATTTCTTTTCATTTAAAATAAAAATAAGTTCGTTATCTAAGGAATAATCCTTTTATGCGACATTGTCGGATTCATAATTATCGATACTTAAAGAAACTGAAATAATCGGTAAAAACCGTTCCAAAATAAAAACGTCTTCATCATCAAAAAAACCTACACAAAGTGATTCCACCGTAACGTTCTTCAACTATCTTTGTATCTATTAATTAATACTCTAAATTCGGGAAATAATTAACGTTAACCTATCTAATAGCACATAATATTCCCCTAAAATAAAGTTTTTCGGGAATTTTATTTGTACTAATAATTTGTCGATTATTGCGTCTAGCTTATAATTTCCCCTATTTAGGACTTTTTGCATTTTAAGACTTCGTAAGGAAACCTTTTAAATAAAAGTCAATAACTTCGAAAGTAGGCTTATTATACTTACTAAATCTAAAAACTTTAACACTAAAGATTTCTTTGCTTCAAAAAGCGAGGCAATAGCTATTAACTTTTTAATAATCCTTTTTATGCCTTAAGCAAGGATTTCTAAAAGGGCCCTTTTAATAAGTCTGGAAGCGTTGATTTCCATTAGCTCAATCTCTTCCTCAGATACCTTTTCAAATCGGATAAAGCTTTTAATTTCTTCTCAAACTTTTAACCTTTTATAAAAAGCTTAAGCCTTGTTTTGCTCTTACAAATTATTAGATGCCTTATAAGATTCGGCCTATGCTAATATTTTCCGTACTCTTATTTCCACAAGCTTTACAAATTCAACCTCTAAATTATTATCGTTCCCAATAACAAGGTTTTAAATCTTAGCAATGCTCTCCTCGCTACAATCCCTTTATTCAAAAATATCTAAATCGCTTTCAGGTTTCTAAAAAGCCTTAATACTCCCCATGTTACTTCCCAAATTTAAAGTGTATGAGCCTTTTCGAGCTAAACCAACTTTCTTCAATTGCTTTAGCATTTCTTATATTACTTTCGCTTATTTTTTAAAGTCCATACTATTAACAATATTAAATACTTGCTAAATAACATAATCTTAGCAACTTTTGCCATCATTTGGAAATGATATAAGATAAACCTTCTCACTTTCCTTAAATAATCCAATGCAAATATAATTGTTCTTATTAAATTCGTAAATAATATCAAAGCTAACGAATTTCTTATAATTGTAACATTAATTTATATAATCATACCACGTTTGCTATCTTATGCTAAATTTTTACTTATTATTGCATTATTTACACCCTCTTATAACTAATTCCTTAAAGCGCTTATACTTTTTATAAGACATTTGCTCATATTGTATAATCGCCATATCTTAAGTAATTTTATAAAGCTTTAAGCTATTAATTTCAATTATAAAATTCACATTCTAAGCTCTTTCAGCTATAGCATGTAAAATACGTAAAAAATCGAATCCTTAAGTAATGATTTCCAATTCATCCTTAATAGCATTTTGAATCCCATTAACAAGACACTATAAAGTAAGCATTATCTTCTAGCCCAAAGCTTGAATCATAAGCAATTCCCGTTGCGGCCCCTCTTATTAAAAAGTTTCATTAATAACTTTTCCCAAGGAATTATCCTTATAATTAACAAAATCGGCTCAATAACTAAACTCTCCAAGTAATAAAATTTCAGTAATTATAAGGCTACTAAATATGTTTCAATAAACTTCACTTCTAAGATACCTTTTCAATATAACTATTTCTTATTCTTCCAGGAATTCGTCAAAATCTCTCTCACTATTAACGTAAATCTTTATACTATTAAAAACCTTACTAAAAGGCATAATGTTATCTTAATCGAATTTCTTCTTAAGCTTCTAAGCCGCTACAACAACCTTCTTTTGCAAATGTTTTGGAAGTGCAATAATAAACTTCAGCATTATCATTTTTTTTATAAGATTTCCCTTTTACTTGCAATTATACGCCACTTCTCAAAATAACCTCAAAAAGTATGAAAATTATACCTAAATGTAAATGCCGATTTGATCTTAAACTTCCCTAAAGTCTTGAATGATCAAATCAAAATAAGTTATCATATAAAAACAATAATAAAAATCCTAGCCTTGATATTCCTTGCAAGCCGCTAAATAAAAATTCAAGTAAGATAACTGCCAATAATAATTAACTTGTTTTAAATTCTACGCTACTAAAAACAATAAGTAATCTAAAACCTATTACTTTTTCTTTTAATCTTCAATAATATCATATGTTGCAAATATCTTATTAATCGTTTTGAAAAATACCGTAATCTCAACTCCGTTAAATGTAAAAGCTCTAGCGATTCTAAAAGCATGCATAAATTAACTTAAATGTACTTAAAGCTTATAAATATCAAAAATGTTAATATAATGTAATCTCTCAAAAAGTCCAGCTCCTTCAAAACCACTATCTAAAGCTAAAGGAATAACTTTTCTTTTACCTTTTCCAATACCTTTTTCAACGCTATCAATAAAGCAAAACCTGACTCCAAAGCCAAATTACCCAAAAAAGTTGCTATTCCCCCTTAAAAGGAAAAAAGCTTCAAAAACTCTAAAAGCTCCAGCCTAAAAGCTAGGCATTCCGCCAGGGAATATGCCAGCTGTAAGAGCCTGATAACTCCCCTTTTTAGGAAGTCCACTTTTAATGTCTTGCGTTACCATTTTGTAAGAAGATTTAATAGTCTTGAAATATATAAATTTAGCAAAAGTTAGTAATCAAAATACAAAAAATTGATTGAAAATATTATGCATACGCAAACAAAAAATAATAATAATAAAAAAACATTTTCCAAATTCCCAAATACCTTTAATATTAAAGGCTCCCGATAGCGCTATAGCTATTAAAGGCGCCTAAGCTTTTAATACCCAAATTCCCTCCCCCAAATACTTCGCTTACAAAACTAATAAATTAAAAACAAACATTAAATAAAATTATTAATATAAAAAGTTAATTCAAATTACTAAGCAATAAAAATCAAATAATATAACACAAATAAAACACCAAAACAAGTACTAAAAGGATTTAAGCATAACAAACTTATTAAAAAAAAGAAAATACACAAAACGCGCAAAACAAATACCCTTATATTAAAAGCACTTGCCTCCTTCCAGCTTTATTTCCAAAGGCCTACTTATCCCAATAGCTAGCACTTAATCACCTTATGCTTATAATATTCGTCAGCTAGCTGGAAGTATTATCAAAAAACCTAAAACCAAAAGGAAAAAGATGCGTTTCAGTAATACAAAGCGCTGAATCGAAATCGCTAAAAGCAAAAGTTCAAATCTCCCAATACTTCGGAAGTTTTCCTAATATAAATAAAAGTTACCTTAATTTATTAACAAGCTTATCTTTTACTTTTCGAGCAATCACACCCCACCGCACTTGTTTTTTGTATTAAAGATTACAAGATAATCAAGTAAATAATTCCCTCAATTCATACAATTATCGTTCCTCAAATCTTACACATATTTTATTAGTATAAGACTCGTATCGTTCAATCATACCTAATTTTTCCCTTATAAAGAACTTATCTTTACATTAATTATCATAAATATATGGAAAGGCAAATCCCAAGCAATCACACAATAAAAAAAGAAGCACTCAAAACATAAAGATAAACTTAATATAAAAAAACAATTTAATCAAATCAAAAGATAAGATAAATCTAAGTAACAAAATTTGTTATTTTAAAAGTAAAAAAAAGAATATATTAAATAAAAATTATCGTCAGTTATAAGATAAGTAGTGTTAAAAGAAATAAAAGGAAAGTTGGCTCTTATACCAAAGCAAGCTCGGCAAAGCCGCATCCGACAACGTAACATCCAACCACCAAAATCAAGTGGCCCTGCCACAGTATTACCTAGCAATAAACTTTTGCACCTACTTTTATAAATTATACAACTTTCACTTAGCTAACCTAACGCTATCAAAACCCCCAAAGCTCCTTTAAATATAAATCGCAGCATAAGAATCAAAAGAGAACAATGCCTACCACGGCTTAAAAGATAATACGGCTATAACAGCAAAAAACCGGCGACGCTTTTTTTTTAGCTTGAAGATAAGCTTTTCTTAAAAGGGAAGGGTAATATAACAGCCTAGTCGCCCTATCACGTGGTGTCGCACCACTTAACCTTAAGTTACAAGGACAAAGCCGACATGCGACATGTAAACAAAGCTAGCGGCCGCCCCCTTCCTACTTAAGCTCGAGGTTCCTTACGAACCTTTTTTTCGGTGTCTTTTTACTTTGTATTATAGCTATTAATAAACTTCCGTTAAGCCGTCACATTAATTAGTATTATTAAAAAGGATAAATTACTATTTAAATCTAGTAAGGGCTACAAAGGTCGCAAAGTCTCGTTACAAGGCCTTCAATTTAGTGCACCGTTCCACATTTAAAGGGATAATTTGCTTAGTAATATACGAATGTTCGTTTTTATCTGGAATTTCACGCTACATAATGAATTACGATTATATGATGATATAAAGCAAGATATGTTCAATTTTCATTCTGCGTTAAAGTAAGCCCCTATGTAACGGCCGATTGAAAAAAAGCTTTCAAAATTTAGCCCTTTAATTTTATAACACTTCGTGTAGAAAAATACAGTGAGATATTGAATCGAAAAGTTCTTTACAATTCAATTATTATAATTATAAAGGCGAAAAGTCATTTCAAGGTAAGAATATATGTTATCTCCAAATCTTCCTTTTCAGTCGGCTAGAAATACAAACAAATAAATCCAAGTCTCATCAGCAAACAGAAGTTGCTGATACAGAGCGCTGTTATGATTGTACCTGGACGAAGCGTAATTCATTCCAGCCTAACTTCTCGGTTTTCATTCTGTCCTATTTATTTCTGTTCCTCCTTTACGATTTCAAGGAAGCTGCCTAGTTTGCAGCGACCATAGCACGCTTCACACGGCTAATAGGAGCAGCGCGCTTAAGAGAAAGTCCGTTGTACGAATCAATCGCAGTATTTAGTGTGCCACCAAGAGAGGAAGCTTGATTCTGAAGATCCGTAGCCCTGCTCTGCACAGAGTCGATAAGTGCGAAAGCGACAGTCTATTGATCTCATCAGTATCCAGGGAAGTTGACAATGTTTTCGGAGGGAAAGCCTCACATCTACAACGTTTTCAATCTGGCGGAGGACAGCAGCAATAGGCTGACCAATAAATGGAACCGTCGAGAACAAGCCGGCTTTACCAATGAGAATGTTCAGGAGTACCTGGTGGACTCGGACAAACTGAGTTCAGTTAGCAGGGGGATGTTTGGGACAGGAGACGGAGTACTCATACTTCACGAAAGGCATCGAATATGGCGTCAGACTGAGCTCCAGCAGGGACAGGTGCCATGCCGTTCATCTGGGCGAGGGCGGTTGTGGTTGTAGTGACGATGTCAGTGAATCCGACGATAATTTGCTACACCTTAATTAGTATGATTTTGCACGGAACATGAAATTCGAGCGATCACTTACAGGAAAAGGGCCCTGGCCAATCAGAATGAGTGGTCCATTGATTATGTTGATACTCTGAGCTGGCGCTTGGAGAGCTTGGGATTTTTGGGTCAACATTCTGATATTATCGACCACTTGAGCTGGTGTTGTCTGTGCCATCACTGGGACGGTGAGAGCAATAGCTGCAACGACGCTGCGGAATGAGACCATTTTGAGATATCTTTTTTCAAAGTATTTGATTGATTGAGACTGTGAATAGGAAGTAGCAGTGTTCAATAAGCAGGAGGATTTCGGTGATATGAGAAGTTGAAAGTTGAGGGAAACCAGAGGGTTTTATAGATTTCGAAGGAGTGGTCTTCTCTTAGGAAGGTGATGATCCTGTTGTTGATTTCGACAATAAGACATGTCGATCAATGTTTGGAAGTCTATCCATTCCCCGTACAGCATCTCTCCCAGCTATCGTAGCTGGTACTCGCGGACTAGCACCGGTAGTCGTCGGCATTGTCATCACATTTCAAGCGCCTGTTGCCATGCTTTCAGTTGCAGAGCAATTCTATGGATGAGGAGTAGCTACCTTTTCCCAATTTCGATAGACTGTTCAGATGGAGGTTAGGAAGAATGTTATCCAAGAAACAAAACAAAGTTTGTCTATCAACCCTTTCCAGATCGGCATGACCTAGGACTGTTTGACTCTCATTTGGAATTCAGCATATAAGCTATTGATGATCCTCATGCCTTACTTGCTCTGTGTTACACCTGTGACTTGCAGAAAGAGTCCACTGGGACATCAGAGATCGTCATGCCCAGGTTATTTGTCTTTACTTTAAAAATTGATGTACAGATGTCTTGGCTGGTAATTTTCAAGGCGGCAAGGATTGATTACGGCGCTCCCCGCCCCCCGTCTTTTCTCATACAGAGCTCATCTAAGCCATATTCGCGATATGTGCGAGTAGTGGAATACTCTAGTCCAAGGCATATATACTGGTGAAGTAAATTACTGTATTTTTTGCATTTCCAGATTAAATGAAACGTGGAAATAGACTGAGCAGATCCCAAGGTCAGCCAGCTCAATCTTGAATGAGGTGTCATGTCATAACTCGTGAAAGGAGAAACATGTTTCACGCTGATAGATACTATTCGAGCACAAGACAATAGGATCTTATTCAGAGGGAGCGCAGCTCATGAGAGAGAGACCTTTGCCGCCCGTAGACGGATCTAGGGGTATGACGTGACACTAGCTTGAGAGTTAGAGAAAGAGATGATCTTCCCACCGATTCTAATCCCTGAGCCTGGTTCACTTTCTTCGCCTGAATGACTCAAGTAATTTGATCTACAAAGCTTTATGCTAGTAAAATTATCTATTGCGTCACTCCAAATTATTTGATCGAGCTAGAACCCTCCCTCGCTCATGCTTTCACCAAGTCCACGCTCAACCCAGCAAAATAGCCTACCATTCCAGATTCACCTAGAAGGCTTGTGAGGTAATGCATGAAAGTACCAGGAAGGAACAAATCATGCCACCCAGGGATAGCCTGAAAGTATCTGGTGATCCAGCCTGTATGACATAGGCGGGCGTATTATTACTTCTATTACTGGTCCCGATTGATGGCGACCATTCTGCAGCAGTAATATTTGTGCCTCCGCCCCAGCCAGCGCCAGATGTCGACGAAGCCCCATATGTTGGAGAAGAAGTGATTGTTGTTGGTGGGGCTGCAAACTCCAACGGAGATGCCGATTGAGTGGATGACGAAGACGATGGTTGTGTTATGGTGGAAACGACAGAATGGTCAACCCTCTGACAAGCTGCACCCCACGTGGAACTTCTTATTGTTTCAATGCATCCAATCCAAGTAGAGAACTGGGAATCCTCGACCGCACAGTAGTTCCAGCACTGGTACTGTCTGACAGGCGCCGAACAGCACTGCGTGATGACATCGAATAACCTATTATCTCCAACATCTGCGTCCGATCGGAAAGAACATAGAGAAAAAGATTCGAAACTGTGGAGCAGGGTCAGCAAAATTTCATGGCTGCTCAGGTGTTGGCCATCTACATTTCGGGGGTTGGCAAATTCGGCCTTCGGCACTGATTTGCTGTCATCTTTTGGGAATGACGAAGTGGTGAACTTCGGTCGTTCTCGTGATCTTGTAACAGCCAGACCTCCCCTGAATGCTCTCCGCCTACTTTTTATTTATTTTACAAGTTGGAAAAAGTTTTCCCACAAGGTGCAGTAGTCATGCATGGTACAGTATGTTCTTACCCAGCAACGACGAGTGGAACACGAGAGGCACAGCACACTGCCATTGACGCTGGAATCGTGAACAGCCTAAATTGTTTGTCAGGCTCTGGTTGGTGAGGCCCTAAGCACCCCTGTCGCTAAATATTTCATCATATGCGACGAGGGACCAAAGGGGTCTGAGAAATCAAGACCCGATGGACTCATTGAGGGTGTAAGTGTAAGTGATTTCGATAGAGGATCTACAAGGTGATCTGCGAAGGGACGAATCGGATCTCGTGAAACAGAGGCAGGGGGGATAGCTTTGGATAGGAACAGATGGTTGTTCGGAACGGCCCGCCGCCCCAGGAATATAAGGTAACTCTCTCGCAGCCTTCCCGGCTTTCCGGGTACCGATGGGAAACAATATACAGTGTACCACCCCCCAGTATAATTGTCCAGGCCCTTTCAAAAAATTTACTGCTTTGTGTTTCTGACCTGTTCATTAAACTCGCACAACCAATTAAGTAATCCCGTTCTTGAATTAATATGTTTCATTTAGGTCTAATCATTCTTCTCAGTAAGAGCAGCAAATGTCACAGGATCAGCTAGACAATCAAAGCGCGGGGGGGGAGCACTGTAGACGAATACTTGAACAGAGTCAATGCTAAATAGAGCTTTCGCATAAATCGCTACCTTACGAAGTATACGAACAACATGCCGAATTTGAGGTTCCTCAGTACATTTTATGGCTCCGAATATCTAGAAACGAGGTGGTTTTGAAAGCACCAGGATTTGGCAGTGGTTTGTTCGGATCAGACTTTGACTCGTGCATGGTGCCTAATCCATGCCTTCAGTCATCTGGAACATAGTATCTATTGCTACCGCACCTCAATCAGATTGATGTTGAGATCCGGTTGCAATGATATCGTGTAATGCCTGCCCTTACTTCACTGAGTCCTAAAGCCACCACCACATCACCGCCCAGCTAAATCACCCCAGACTAGATTCACACCGACTTTTTACAGAACCATTGCAGCACACGCTTTTATCTTGCTTTCATAAGTAAGAATCTGGCACGTTGAGTCCAGTGCAGGAGAACGTGTTTGCATTCTCAATTTTCAGGCGCATTGGCCCTTTCGCATCTTTCACGTAAAAAATCCGATGAGCCACTCGAGCTTGTTTTGTTTTTCTGAGCAAGCAGTTGCTCCCTGCTCTGGAGGGAAACCTGTACTGTTCTTCTCGCCCTGCGAACAGCGCATGCACAGTTCCTTGTGACTGTTCTTAGCTGAACAAGTGGAGACGTGGTGAATACCGAGCAGTGCGCTGTAAAGCCCTCGGATTGGTAGTACATTATTCGAAATAAAATAAAAAATGGTTGATCGCGCACCTTCGCAGCCACGGGTAGGAAGTCAACACAATAGAAGTTAAAGGCGCCTTTCCAAGGGTTTCTGTACTCACCATGCTATTTATCCTGACTTCCAGCGACTTGGTGGTATTTGGGTGGGAATTTTGGCGAAGTGACCACTGGAATTAAATGGGGCCGAGACATTGGGTGCCTAGAATAGAGATGAGAAGCGGGTGACGATACTGGAAGACGCATCATGTAAAAGCATTGCGCTCCAAAGAATTTGGGTTTCACTGATATCTGCCTAATGATGAGGGGAGTAGTAACTTAAGTATAAAAACAAGAGTTGCAAGTATTTCATGGAGATAGCTCATGCATGGCAGCAAGATACCTTAGCCAGCAGGGACACCACTTTCATGACCAGTCTCTTCCTTATTCCTTCGAGATACTCGCATACTGCGACGCGTCTTACCCACAAGCCAGGAAAACACATCTGTATGGGCTCAGAAGTCTTTTTGAGCGACGAGGCGGGGGCAGTACCTACACACAGAGTCTGGGGCGTGCATGTTCCGGCAGACTCACAGTCAGGTCGTTCTCAATGTCCTACAATCTAGATTTCCCATCACAGGAGTATTCGCAAGCTTTCTGACCGCTATTCGATACTAACAGGATACAGGGAGGCCGAAAGTGCGGACAAGTTTCTTGTACGCCTGTGTGAGATTTAGGCACGATTTGAGAAGCTACATTGTTTGAATAGATTGTGGTCGGATCAGGATCCTCTCGACAAGAACCTCCGAGAATGGCCAGAGTCAACTTCATGGTCGTGGGCCTAAGAAGACACCAAAACAAGCATCAGGCAGGAACATGGTGAAATGCGCGTTATAAGTTATCACGGTATACACTTGTCAGACTTCACAATGCATGTCTGGAACGAGGTTCGTGACACACGATTCGAGCTTTACAGAGTGCACTGCTCCGTATCGGAGTACCTTCGACAAAACCTCAACGCTGGAGACGCACAAGCTGGTTACGGATATCTGCTCAACGGCGGTTCCCATGTGCTATCGTCCGACGGCGAACATTGACGAGTGCGCTTAGATTGAGTAGACCGCACTTGGAGCGACGTATTGGTGGTTATGGCCCCTAGAAATAATCGCCTCGATGGATAGGGCGACTCCAGAATTAACACAATGGATTGTGCATCCGATACGGCCTTTGCAGACATTTTACCCTTGGAGCATGTTATTCTGGAGACAAGCCCTATTGAAAAATATGAGACATACACTGGCACTGGATCTCAATCCGATTCACCGCTCTTTCGTGTGTGAAGATAAAGAGGAAAGTACCCCAGACCCAAATAGATGGGAAATCTGACAGGCTTTCCTTAGATATAAGTACAACGGTTCTTTTGGACCGCGCAGGATCTTGGCTGAAATTATGAGAGCAGGAATCAAATTTCACCTTCCGTTGTCGTCCCAGCAATGCAGTTTCCTCGGGGCTCGTAGCAAGAGAACATACTTATGGTAGGCTGGTTCTCCAGTGCAGGTATGACGGGCAGCACCATAGAGCTCTAGGTGGGATTATACATTCCTCTCACCGAGCCTATTTTTTCGAGACACACAATCAAATCAGCTTCTGCTACCAAAAATTCGCCTCAAGGTACTCAGGGTATCTATTATTGGAATGGTAGGCCAAACTCGTTCGAAACTCGCTTATTTATGTGGCGGAGTCAGTAGTGCCGGTGGCCATCTACTAGGTACCATCAAGTACGGTTTCCCCCCTCGTATCCACAACATTATGGACAATTAATCAAGTCAAACTTTGATGACATACCACTGAGTTGCTACCAGCAAGTCATAGCGTGGCAGCAACACGTCCGGCTCGTGTATCGCCCCCTTGCTGGTTCTTTTCGCCTCGGGAGTTCCTTCAAGCAAAAACACGACGCTCATTTTGATTACTCTGTCTACTTGCTACTGTAAGAAGCACTACAGCTCTTTATTGAGCGTCTGTTTTGGGCTTAGATATTAAGATTTTAAGCAGCCGTGCCCCTATCAATAATTTAAAAGTATCGTAGAAGTCATGGAAAAGCAGTGAAAATAGCGCAGGCGAGATTCTAGGATCCACAAATTCCTGATATAAAGTCTTATCTCATAGCCTCATGGTTACATGAAAAGAAGGATCAGATTTCCCATGAGAGTAGACTAGTGCGCGCGAACTAGATCTATCCGGTTTGTGCATCAATTTGGTAATGATTCTGTATAGATTCAGCCCAACAGCTAAGACTGTACTATGCTGTAAGACATTTCAACTAGGCTCCGCCCTATGAAAGTAGGGCATGTATAAAATTGGATTATTTACACCATGGTCCTCTGAGACCCTTTCGATCTGACACTCACTTCAATTCTCATCCGGCGTAAGAATCCGTCTGCATCAACTAACTCGACCATGAAGCTTCTCAGCTTGCTCTCGCTCTTTCCGGGCATAGTAGCTGCCACGAACTCTTCTATTGAAACAAGAGATGCACCTATCGGTATGGGATCTCATTCTGTGGATTATTGCAGGATGACTAACTACACATACGAAGGTACTCTCATCTATGGCTGTCAAAATCCAGGAACGATCGCCTTGACCTTCGACGATGGACCACAGAGAAAACGACTCGGAATGCTTCAGTGGCCTATAAGTCCAATGCATCGTCTTCTAGCAATAAGACCATACATTTGCTTGCATCAAACGCTGCAGAGGTGCTAGGTAGCATGATTTACTGAAAGAGGACATCGATGTCGAGATTGGAACACATTTCGCCTTGGCAGTAAGAGTAAGCAAGCTACATTAGTGTAAAAACAGGATCAAGAGGCGAACTCGCTTACTTCAAGAGCCTTTGAGGCAACAAACTCTGTTAGTTTTCGCTCCGGTAGTTTATCATTTGGCGATGCAATGACAAAAAATGGGTCAAGTCACCTTCATATTTGATTACACTTGTGAACCCCCAAGAATTGGCCTCTCACGGCTACCAGAAGAAGATTATCAATCTGCGATGTTCTCGGTAGGCTACTCATCGGCTGTCCTTCCGCAGTCGCGGCGATCTCCATCTCTTACCCCTCGTTCACACGCCCATCCCAGGCGAAGAGGACAAAGTCACTGAGACGAGGTAACAAGGCGGGAGAAGTTACCCCGAACATTGCAGAGCGCCAGCCCAAATAGTAAGGTGCTTCAAATCGACCTACGGGTCAGCCCTTAACCCCTCATTCTTTTGCACGAGCAGGTCTCTTCCCCGCGATTCCCCCGCATGCGGCACACTTCGTGACGCGCATGGTAAGTAATTCGACAAACCTAATATCACGGCAGATGTTATCAGCCTTCAATCCTCTGGCTACGAACAGGTCGTTCGGGGTATTCTGTACCGACCTTAATTCAGTCGCACGTTTAAGACAGGTAGTCTCACGGGCTACTGACACGAGACATTTTCAGATCGAGTAGATCCCTGCTTTCTTTAGAAGTAGTTTGGCAGAAAGTAAACGCGATGTATTGTTACTTACCTCACTAGATACACGGAGCACAGAATGACCCGAAGTCCCTCCGATGCAATGCACATTGGAAGCAAGTAATGTTGCCACCGAAAACAAATCCTCAGCATAATGAACAGGCGGCTGTTTACAGCAACAATGAAAAGTATAATAGCCTTTGACATATGTCCATATCTATCTCAAACACAATTTTTTGGGCATAGAATATTTCCACTGCCGTAACTGAATCATGAAGTTGCCATCTAGCATTTTTTGTGGCGTTGCGATATTTGTGTACCCAATTGCTGCCACTAAATACAACGAATACATTCTCGCACCAACCCATCGTGCGGTAACGCCTCCCATTCTCAACGCTGTCTACGGTCCTGTCGAGAACCCAGATGCGTTGCTCACCGATGTCCACAATAGCAACGGGGTAGTGTTCGGCCCAAATTCATCTATCACTCTCGATTTCGGCATCAACATCGGTGGTACAGTAGACTTCAGAGTCAGTAGGGTATCTGGTGATGAAGAATATGTTGGATTTACATTCCCGGAGAGCTCCTTGTGGATTAGTCCTTACCAGTGCGACTCTGCTTCATCTGCTCTTTACGACAGCCCCCTTTGGTTCAAAGTGCCTACCAAGGGACAATATACCGCCGAAAAGAAGCGCCAGCGAGGTGGTTTCCGCTATATGAGTATTTGGCATAATGGAACGGGAAGCGTAACGGTAAGAGATCTTCACGTCAACTTCACGGCTTCACCTGAGGTCGAGGATCTCAGAGACTACCCTGGCTATTTCAACAGTGATAGCGAGAAGTTGAATCGTGTCTGGTATGCCGGTGCTTATACCAACCAACTATGCAGTATGGATCCTGCGTATGGCAATACACTAGGTATTCCAGGCACGGACTGGTATTACAATGCAACGGTTGGGCGTGAGTAAAATTCAATTCTCTTACAAAGCACAACGAGACACTCGTTAAGAACATCATAATACATTTCAGGCAGTCAAGATTTCGCCCCAATTAGTGACTAACATACAAACAGATGGAACCTCAGTCCTCATCGACGGTGCTAAGCGTGATCGATTGGTCTGGCCTGGGGACATAGCCATTTCTGGACCGTCAATATTTGTCTCAACAAACAGTCTAGATGGAATCAGGAACGGCATTGATTCTCTTTTCGCACTTCAAGCTCCTGATGGACGTCTACCTTGGGCAGGAACGCCCTTCACAAGCCAGGACAATTTCCCCTTCAGCTTCACATATCATCTCTATACCCTCCTTGATCTTTATTATTACCATCTGTACTCGGGCGACTTGGCATATCTCCAAAGCTATTGGAGTCGGTATAAGTTAGCTCTTGCATGGTCGTTGGCCACCATCGATAGCACGGGATTGGCGAATGTCACAAGCTCCAACGATTGGCTGAGAACAGGAATGGGAGGCCACAATGTGGAGGTCAGTTGATCTGCTTCATTCAAAATTCCAGAGGAAGGGCCTAATCTGCAGAAATTCAGGCAAATTCGATCTTCTATCATACTTTGGACATGAGTCTTAGACTTTCTGAAGCTGTTGATGACAGCAGTGTTGTCGAGATGTGGACAATTGCTATGGACGGCATCAAGAACGCTATAAACGAGCACCTTTGGGACTCTACACAGAACTTGTTCTTCGACAACGACATCAATAAGACGAAGTCATCGCTGCGTCCTCAGGACGGAAATTCCTGGGCAGTGATTGCTGGTGTCGTGAATAGAGAGCGAGCAAAATCTATCAGCACAGCTCTCGCAGGTCGCTGGGTCCGCCCATATGGTGCACCTGCTCCGGAGGCTGGAGCCACTATTTCGCCTTTTGCATCAGGCTTCGAAGTTCAGGCTCACTTTCTATCTGGCAATCCCGAGCGTGCAACGGAATTGATCGAATTCATGTGGGCAGACTTTATGCTTGATGATCCTCGCATGACCAACAGCTCTTTCATCGAGGGTTATTCCACCAACGGCGACCTACACTATGCTCCGTATGACAATGATGCACGAGTGAGCCACGCTCATGGGTGGGCTACGGGTCCTACTTCAGCACTCACTTTCTTTGCTGCAGGACTTCAACTTACTTCCGCTGTGGGGAAGACTTGGCTTGTCCAGCCTGGACTTGGGAGCTTAAGGCGAGTGACGGCGGGTTTTGAGACTTCCATGGGAGAGTTTTCAGCATCGTGGAGCAAAGACCAAAACGAAAACCTGCTGGGAGTGTTCAAAACACCTAGGGGCACAACCGGGACTTTGATTTTGCCGGGAACAAGTCCGAATCTGGTGGTAGGGGGCCCCCAAGGTGTCGTCACCCCTTCTTCAAGTGTTCGCGGTGATATGGTATTCCAAAATCTTCCGGGTGGATCATATCAGGTTCGCCAAAGTTAAAGACTGTCAAGAATCTACGAGGATTCACTGTTAAGTCGTTTCGAATTGATGCACGTATCAGTGGTTCAGTCCGAATAACATCATCTCCTTGCCATACTCATCTGCTTTGTTCTTCTGAGGCGGTGAGGCTATTTGAGGGCTCGGAGTGTAATTTTGAAAGTAATCTACCTGATGCGCCATGACATGTTTCTCTACCCCTGTCTCGCTTCGAGTTCCGGTGGGGAGTAAAGAAGGCGGTAATCTGATTCCTTGAGAGCAGCGACAGGGAATTCCAGATTTGGATTTGATATGATTGACATGCGTCCATAATTTTATAACCTGTACTCCATACCGAGTGGTTACGATGATCTGAATAGCTACCTTTTCGCATGGTCCGCTGGGGACGGTTGTGTGGCGACCTTTGAATCTAAGCAAGCGAATTTGTCTGGAGTGACGACCTTTGTGACGCCGTGGCGGGCTAGTAAACAGTCGCTATTTAGAACCCAATGGCGAAGCAAAAATGGAAGTGTGTAGTGCCGCGATCAGTAGAAGGGTGAAGCTCTGGACTTATCGGCTTTAGCGGAGTTGTTAGCATCCAGAGTCGACGCTAAACTGGGGCACGATTCGCGAGTGTCTCCTGGAAATATTCTGTATCTGAGAACGAAAAGCGTCCGCAGCCCACTGCAGATATTTAATTTTCGATAACTTAGAGATATGTGATTTACTTGTATCGAAATCCAAGTATGCCTTTTGATGTATGGCGGGCTTGTAAGGTCCACAACGCAACCGAGGATCTTGTGGTTATGGAGTGTTACCATCAATTTATCAAGGATAGCTGTAGATCTGTGATCCCAACACAATCAAGACTCTTTTTAAAACATCTGTAGCCGAAGCTATTTTCAAATCCTTCCGCTTCCTGGCCCATAATTCTGCGCTCACAGTCAAAATTCGGGGATAACGGATCTAAGTCAACTAGCTTGAATCATCGGATGTCGAGGTCGTCATCGATATAAATCATAATCCAATAAAACAGAATACTGCTCGAAGTCAGAAATAATCAGTTTCCAAATATCGATTTCAAAATATGTCTCTACCACCTCCACATGTCGGCTTCAATTTCGTTGATACCCTACACGATGATATCTACCCTGCCATTGATCCTACCAAATCCGACCTCGCTCAACCCTCTAAAGCTGTACTAGTCACAGGTGCTGGACGAGGGATGTACGTACAGGGGAAGCCCATCTTTTTCTATTTTTCCTTGTCTCAGAAGCCAGGGTGTTCAAAGACATGTATATCCTCTTCATGAAACATTTTTCACGTGCAGCTGCTGACTTCCAATTGCGCATAGCGGACGCTCAATAGCTTTACGGTACGCAGAAAGTGGTGTGGAGAACATAATTATTTGCGCTCGGACTGCAAGTGAACTGGATGCTGTCGAGCAAGCTATCTCGTCTATCAATTCCAACGTCAAAGTCACCAATTTTCACTTGACATTACAGACGAAGCCGAAGTTACTGCAGCAGCAAGTCACGTTGTGAATGAGATTGGGAGGTTGGATGTCCTCGTCAATAATGCTGGAACTACAGAGCCATGGAAAGCTATTGCTGAGAGCAGCATCGACGATTACTGGCGCACCTGGACCGTGAGCATCATGGGCACATACGTAATGCTGAGAAATTTTCTTCCAATTCTCGAGAAGACCGCCAAGCAAGAGAAGACTACAGTAGATGTCATCAATATCAGTTCTATCGGCGCACACGTATGTCAATGGATCTCACTGAATCATGGCCCAGTTCTTTCCGTAGCTAATCACGTCCTTGACAGATAATTGCTCCTGGCGCATCTGCATATCAGACCTCAAGACTTGCCTTGCTGCGACTTACGGAATTTGTAGATGTGGAGTATGGTTCCAAGGGTGTGAATTGCGTAGCTATACATCCTGGGGGAGTGTTGACCGAGTTGTCAAAGAATATTGAAGAAATCCGGGACAGTAAGTTCGCCATCAGTCATTTCGTGCTCAAATCAAGGAATGATGCTTACCCTGATATTCAGAATTGACTGATACTCCGGAGCTCTGTGCGGGATTCGTTGTCTGGCTGACCAAAGGAGGCAGGACTTGGCTAGCAGGGAGATATGCTGCTGCTGTAAGATTACTTTCGATATCCTTTCTTACATAATTGATACTGATGGTGACAGACTTGGGATGTCGACGAGTTGGAAGCAAAGCGGGAAGAAATCGTCATGAACGAGAAGTTGAAAGTCAGAATGGTGGTGTAGAAACTCTATTAGATAAGTTTCATCCCTGAAATATAATTCGGCTGGTATGAACCATATCGGGCATCGCCTACTCCATGTTGACGAAAAACTGTTGACTTCGCTAGTGTCGGGGGCTCGCTTACAGGCTAGGCAAACGATCTTGTAAAACGCCCTATTCTATTCACGATTGGTCATGGCACGGACACACGCGAAAGCTTTCCAGATCATCACTCTTATTGGTGTCCGATATTGTCTATGTTCTTGCCTCTTATGACTCATGCAACAGTCCCCTCCTGTGGACAAAAGCGGTTTTCTGGTCGTGGAAGACCCGAATGTTCTCGCAGTGTCGTACCCTTGTATTCCTGTCGGCAGATACCTTGCCTCTGTAATTCAGAAACAAGGCGTGATGTAGCATCATCAAGTCCTTGAAGGAGATACGGTGACGTAACAGTGAACCTGTCACAAGCCTCTTCATTCAACCAGATTCCCATCGCGTCTGCTATTGTCTCGGGAGTACAACAAATGCAAGCCCTGACTACCCACCATATCGCTGCCCAGTTTGACGATCGGCGAGCTTTTCTTCTTCTGATAGTTTCATTTCTACTGCCCGGTTATTTTTTGCTGGCATCAGTATCTGGCAGCTCTGAGGGCGGATGTCCGTCAGGACCGAAATCAGACACGTCGGTCCCCAATGCTATCGATAGCGAAGATATAGCGCTATCATAGTGTACCAAGCTATCAAATTCTAGACTTTTACATGCAGCTTCTTCGACTGCTCGCCAATAACGACGAGCGCAGCAGGAAGAATCATGATTGGTCAGTACGGATTGTCTCAATGTAATATCGTCAAAGAGTTTGTCTCGGAATTCTTATTCTCAAACATTTTGCTGCAGGGCCTCCAGGAGATATTCAGGAATCTGCCGACCTCAGGGTGTTTTCGATCGCGCATGGCAGCTTCGAGGCGTCCCTTGTGATCGGAATAGAGATCTTAGCAGGAGTAAGGTCCTTGGGGGATCAGAAGACTAACTTAGTTCTGCAGCAGCTAGCTGTCTTTTTGGTCCGGATTGACGCGCATGGACTATCACCGGCCAAACTTGCACTGGACGAGCAATATTCAGTGGCCCACGCACTTTCATTTTGTCGCCACTGTGATCTAACGCGTGCTGACCTTGAGTTGGTACTTTGAAACAGGATCAATAATTGACCCAAATCGCCGCTGAAGAACATTCCAGAACCAGGCAACTATGTTGGCTAGATCTGCTTACGCAAAAGAGGAGATTCTGATAATAAACAGAGCTCTCCTGACAGAAAGGTTCTATGTCTTACCCGCTCGAGATCTGGCCTTATCATCTGCGCGCTCATGGACTGGGGATGGCGTGGGTGTCGGCAGTTCTTGCGATCATCTTTAATGTTTTCGTCAATCCTATCGCACTTGCTGCTATCAGCTGGAAATACTATACCGTCTTCGTGGTCATCTTGGTCTTCTATGGGTTGACGATCTACTTCCTCTATCCTGAGACTAGAGGCCATACTCTCAAGGAAATGGCGATTGTGTTCGACAAGGAAGGTGCTGGGATGCTGGGAACGCAAGCTATTGAGAGTGTTGAAGTTGGCATTGGAGATAAAGGCACGAGTATGTCAGGCGAAAGGTCTGATAAGCAAGGTATATAGAGAACTATTTCCTGTCTTTAGGACTGAGCGTTGTAAGTGTGATGGTCCAGGGGGGTGTCAGTTATGTTATATGGAACACGGTATATGTCTGGCATCCGCATATCTTGTAGTCATTGTTCAGTCAGCATCGATCTTAATGCAAGGTTACTTGGCGAAACAGTGCTTTCTTGGTCATTCATGCTTATCAAAATTTACAAATCATCTAAACCCCCTTCCTTGACTTTCTCTTGGCCGAGCCTCCATAACTTCTCATTCAACCCCTCCTCCCTCATGAACTTCTCATACACACTTTTGCCCCTCTGTGTTTCGAGATAGTCCCTAAGATCCACACCAAAGACATTCCGTTTCTCACCGAGGAGACAGTTTTCATTTTCTGAGAGTTTTAATTGATCCTGCTTGCGGGGTTTTAATGGCGGACTTCCAGACAGTGATGGATGATTAGACGTCTTGGTTGATGATTTGACTGCTGTGACGCTGCTGTGAAGTATTAGCAGATTGGCTTGGATACAATTAGGAGGCGCGTACGATGGCGTGGGAGGAGAGCGGGGAAACGCGAGTTCTTTGGGCATGCGGTAGATGCGGTCTCTCGAGCGGAAGGGGATGTTGTCGAAGGTTGAACCAATGCCTGTGAGGTCGAGTGAGGAAGTGCGTGATCTGATAGCCAAGTCAAAACAATTCAATCGAGAGAGATACATTAAACAAGGCTTGGTACGTACTTCGATGGAGCCTCCATGCTGCACCTGGGCCAAAGGTCTAAACCCGGAAAGGTAAGCGAGTCTCTATGCTCGATATCAAGTCCCAATTTTCACCCATCTATTCAGGCTGGGAACCGCAAACATTTTATTTGTCTTCAAATGTCCTAAAAAATACACAATACACTCCATCTGATATCAACATTCCCCATAAGTCGAGGTCAATACCTCACCGCACTCACCCATTTCTATGTCCACAGTGGCAAACACCCTCATCATCCTCGTCCCTTAAGCCCATCGTCAAGAATTCTCACCCGCACAGCTCAAACTTCCAGAGCGGACAAAATCGCAACGAGCAGTGGGTCACCCGTCGCGCAGTCACGAGCTTCGAACAGGAGGCAAAGAACGTCGATCTTCTCCTTTCCCTCGCTTGAAAGCTAAGCGAGACAACAAACAGGAGAGGAAGCGGCACGTTCACCGAGTCTGCCTTGTCTACACTTTCTCAACCTCAATCCTATCCAGCCGCTTGCCTGATCCTGTACTATTTCTCCAAACAAAATTCTCCGAGGGAGGCATTGAGTCTCATGGCTGACGTCAATGGACCCTCGTTTTGCCTCAATAAAACGCGTTCGCCATGAACAATGTCATGTTGCCATGCGCGGTGAGAAAGCCTCCGGCATTGTTATCTAGTCAGTGTCGATCTCCTGGGTCAGACGATTGGATGGGCGGAGGAGAGAAAGGGAACGCGGCTGTTGAGATTGGAATTGAACCCTGCATATCTGAAAGGCCTGGAGGCGTTCTCCTGGGCGTGGTACGATATGGCGTCATGGTGCGTGCTTTGGGACTTCGGTGAGGATTGTGGAATGGGGGAGGAAAAGGTTGCAGCTGAATATCGAGCCGTATTATCTTCGATTCGACGGGGAAGATTGGAACTTGCCGGTGGAGGAGCTAGAACAGGCGCTTGCCTGGGGTGAAAGTTTCTCATGAGAGTGAGGTAAGTCAATAGTTCGCGATCGGGAGCCTGACGAAGAACCTTGTGTAGCATTTATAAGCGCGGAGAAAATTTAGTTTGAGGGTCTTTTGATCCAAAAAATTCGCTTTCAATGCAATGCAATGCAATGCAATCGCACGCTCGCTTGCAGACCAGCCCCGCTAATGTGCAGTAAATCAAAATGCCTGTATTGTACAATAATCCCTTCCTGCCCTAAACTCCATTCCCTTCCCAATTTCCCCAGACCACGCAATCCGAGCCCAATTACCGATCACGACATTAGGACCACTGGCCGCCAATCGGGTCTGTGAAGTTGCGAAGTCCAGAACAGCTCTTTAGCTGGATCATGAACATGATCACCACGAATGCCCTGCAGCAAAGGTCGGGTATCATGAAGGTATTCCTTCTGCTCCGCTGGCCATTGTTGGGTTTTCTCAAGGTCAATATTTGTGAAGGGTGCGTAGCCTTGGTGGGCATAGTGGAAGCAAGTGAGCAGAGTGGTTGCGCCTTGTGTGATGGTGTCGATAAGGGGTTTGTTAGAGTATTTTCTCTGCAGAATTGTCAGTTGTGCCCTACGAATGAGGTCGCTGATCAACAAACCTTCAAGTTGTTTCGCTTGACGAACCATGCATCGTGTGCCATTGTCAACTCGACATTATGCAGCAAGATGAAGTAGGCGAGGTAGATCTCGAACCAATCGGCCCAAGGATCACTCGACTCCAACTTCTCCTTCAACATCTTAAGAATCTTCTTTACTTCTGGTTGAAGAATCTCGTTGATGACGATAAGGTCGATCTGGAGGTCTACCATGGGAGGAACTGGTATTCGGTCGTGGTAGGGGCAATTGGGGTTTGGGTCTTCTGACATGCCAAGGGTCTCGTTTCCGGCGATGCTCCAAGGCTCCTCAATAAAGCGACAGGCTACCCAAAGCTTGAGGGCACGTTCAACAAGCGGCAAGTACTAAATACGATATCAGCAAGTATTTTAAGTCGCGAGGAAGTTTCCGGACATACCTTGTGTTGTTGTGCAGTCTGGAACGACTTTCTCGTCAACTCGGTTGCCACGTTCATGTGCGCCTGAATGTAACCCTCCGAATTCTGCACAAGGAACTTCTCGATTGCTGATGAAGCCACACCAAGGCTCGCAATGCCGAATGGAGCGGACCTGTATTGTTGCTCGATTCCGTTGTCAAACCAAGTATAGTGTTGCTTGTCTGTATCCATTGGTTGGTAGCGGTCAAGTCGGATCCTCAAAGTGTTTGGCGTCCAGTTTTGTGACAGTTCGACATATCTAGCAGAGTCACTGCCACTCTTGCGTGTAGCAAAGTGCTTCCACAGTGCTTGCTTTCCAGGTCCTGCATCCTCGCTGTTCCCTCGAAGAGAAGCTGCAAAGTCGATTGTTGGGCCTGTGACTTGTTAGTTAAAGCCTTCATTGATCCATCGGAATGTGTACCTCGGCGAAAGATTTCGGTTGAACCAATGTTTGGTCTCCAACAGAGAGGTCGAAGTAGACCGGGGATGAAAGTGATCTTGTCTGGGTGCTCCAAACATCTTTTGCAGGATCCTTCAGGGTCATCTCCGTCTTGGCACTTTTCGAGGTCATTTTGGGTTCAGGGACTGCCAATTTCCACCGGGGCCGGGGAACTTACCACTTTTCTCTTCTTCTGGCACAAGAAACAAGCACCCTTCTCTCGGACCTTCGCTGTCTCGAGCGGATCTTTCAGTTTTCTAGTCTTCCGAGCCCGAACAAGCGCGCCATCAGATTGGGATTCTTCTGATGATTGACGTTGTCGCTTCTTTGGAGCATCTTCCAAAGAGGATAGGGACGACATTTGGCGTTCTTCAGAGCTTGACTTGTCGGTTGAGTAGGAATTGAACGATTCGGGAGTGCCGTAGGTGTTTGTATTTGTATTTGTATTTGTACATGTCCCATGTGGAGGTGAGTAATTGGCGGGATCGCACCAGAGATCTTCCCCGTACGGCAAGGATTGCTGTGGTTCTTGGAGTCCATGGTGTCCGTACTGCAAATCAATCCACTCACTGAAATCCAAGTCTTGGCTGTTGAAGTCGTCCATGTTGCACAATGTCATCAACAAAGTTGCAGATGCACTCGGGGACATAAAGTGAGGCTATTAGGTGTATTAGATCGTATGGAATCAAGATGCTTAGAAGCGTTAAAAAGGAGGGAAGATGCTGGTTATGGGTTGGGTTGACGGGACGGGGGGATGGTGTTGGTTGTGGGGAGAAACAAGGATAACCGAGTCGGGGGCTGCATATGACGTCGGTGGAGGACACGGGAGGGAGGACCCTGCAAGATCCACATTCACTGCTTCCAACCAAATACTCGGGTTCATTCGTCTTCCACTCCTTCTACGTCCAAGCCTCACTCACCGAAACAGTGAGGCTACGATACTATTTTCTTTTGTTCAAGGGGGAATATCAACGCCAATGACGTAGGACGAGGCAAGGGTTTAATCAGGCGCAGCTACACTTCTCGCCAAAACGGTGGCGACGTCAATACCAGACAGGCACAACTACAAGTCACAAGCAAAAGTAAGTACATGTCTTCGTCTTCAGTGTCAAGGACCCTCTTTTCCTTTCATACTCCATACTCCATACTGCTGATCTCGTTAGTTCACGCCGGCCAGCTGTCAGATTTAAGGTTAAAAAATCGCGTTGACTATCAAGATCAACTCATCGATTGATTGGTTGCTTGAACAAGTGACGGGCGCTACGTCATTGGCGCTTCCCCACCATATTTGCCAAGCCACCTGTAAAACAACGCAAAGCAAGGGGCATCATGGCAGTCGCGGTCGGATTGTCACCGCTCGCTCCTGCTGACTTTGATACACCCAGACACCTCAACTCCAAAAACCACGCCAGACCAAAGAGAAGACCAAAAGACGCAAACCCCACGAACTCGAAGGTATCGACCCATATTGACGACATCGCTTTCGCATCCCGTCTTCAACCTCCCAACACGGCTCTGATCAGCTCAATCGTGGCCTGAAGAGCGCTGCTGGTTGCAGATATAATTTCGGTCACTGATCGGCTCGAGGGGCCACCACTGCGACCGACCCGCGTGCTCGAAGGCATCCTCGAATGAAGCCTGAAGCTCACCAGGAAGAGGCCAACTAGACACCGTGTCGTCATTGCGCAACCACAATCGGAGCAGATGGCGACGATGACCAGGGGAGTCCGTAAAGCCGGCTCTGCTGTGTAGCATCGCTAGATTATTCCAGAACAACATGTCTCCCGCCTTCAACGTCGTCGACAGAGCATGTTGCTCACCGAGAAACTGAACAGCATTCAGGGCCTCGACATGACCGCTGCTAAGGTCTGGAATGCCACTGCTGCGAGGAGAGGACATACTGCCGACCAGAGGACGTCTGGAGAAGGACAGGAGCACCTTGTCGTCTGCGACCGGGAAGAGGATTGGGCGGATGGTATAAGCTGGCTTTTGGCCGAAACGATCAAACACCCAAGAATGCGAAGCAAGAAGGCGGATAATGTCAGGTCTCGACTTGGCAATCTCGTTATACACCGTGGCCATTGGGACCAATTGACTCTCGCCACCACACTCGCTCTCACCCAACGAATACAAGCCGATGATATCGCCGGTATCTGTATGGAAGGGCTGTTGCAACATCAGAACTCCATGTCACGTACACAAGTGGATGCTTTGCTTACCTGGCTAACATTGGAGTAAGGAGCTTGACGTTCATTCAGAGCAGCAACACTTGGACCCAGATCTGTCAGATGGACTTCATACTGTCAGCTTACGATCATCAAATCACCGAACAAGACTTACGCAACATGTTTCCATATTCATCCTGACGACCACGCTTTGCGCCGATGTACGACGAGATACCAAGATATACGATAACGTTCATCTCGCTCGAGTATCGACTGGGGTCAAGACCTCGAATGAAGAAGAAGCCAACACCGGTTGTCAGAACCTTGGCCAATTCCGTCAAGCGACCACCGAGTGTTGGGAGGGGGAAGGTATCTTGGGAAACATCGTCGAGAGGAAGGCCGAGTCCTGTTACAACAAAGTCAATTACATATCATACGATGGAGAGCCGGCGCATACCTTGAAACTTGCTGCAGGCTTGCTCAAGCTCGGTGATTTGGTCTTGGGTAAGAATGAGGGTGCAGCGCTCTGGTGAAGGATCATTCTTGATGTCTGCGCCGGACCAAGCTGTTGGGGAGACGACGAATTTGGGGAAACCAGCAGGTAGGGTGTTGACTTGATCGCTGGCGGGGACCGTCGCCAACTTCGGACGCAATTTCTCAGTGGATATCTTCGACCACGGAGTCGGCACAACTTACATGAGAGAAGTAGGCTGCTTCTTGAGGCTTGATTGGAACCCAAGACTGGGGATTATCGGTGGAAAGAGCTGAAGCCATGTTGCTTTGCTTGTCTTTGCGTTCGCGATCCCTTCAACGACTGTATAATATTTGCTGTTGTTGTTGTTTGGTGTTGAGGAGTATGGCCGCCATGGGACACTATTTATAGGCAAATATCCTAGCCTTACGCTGCCTTGTGGTTGAAGGTAGGTGAAATGGTAGAGAGTGATTGATAGTGGGGTTGCTTTCGAGCGGGGGATTCACCACCGCAATTTGGAGATGCAGCCTTCAGCCTCTTAGGCGCCAAGACAATACTGCTGCAAGTAAGTAAGCATGCAGATGATCTGCTGTCACGTTCACTTTGAGCCTCCAGATTGAATTATGAGGCTTTCTGTCTACACTCCCTACGTGGGGTATTCCATTTTCTTCGGTTCCTCTGTTGGCTAGCTACATTTTCTAGTAGGCAAGACAACTCCCATATATCTTTACAATCTGTGCGATCTACATTTTCGCTTGCGACTTCATCCGGACCAAGGTATCACATGCGCGAGTCTTTTAACTACTATACAATTGATTTTCTACTGCAATTGCTTTAAAGGTCTACTTTACCGAATTGATTATTCGGCTATTCATTCTCATGAACCCAAGGTTTCTCTTCTGAGCTCGTCTTTTTCCAAGCATCAGGCTGCTCTCCAAACAGTGACATCGGCGAGGTGAAATGTTTTTTCTCCCCCACTGGAATATCCCGCAGCTGGGGGTGGGGGCGATAGTGAGGTGTAGTCACTGGCTTGAGTGGTGTAAAGCTTGATTGAAGCGAAGTCGTAGATAGCGACGACTGATACTAGCATGGCGGCGTCTTGTATATGTCAGGTTAAATAGTGAGGAATGGTATTGTGTATAGCAAAATAGTGTGGTGCACAAATATAATAATGTTCGAATCTCGAAGCGATTGACGATATTTGTTTCCCAGGGAAGTGACAATGGGAGTGAAAAGGACCTTGAAGATTTACAACGGCCTGCCTATATCTACCTGGGATACAAATACCGTAATAGTATAGTGGGAGATGTCATAGAATCAGCAGCTAGCTTTCCAATGGTGCGGGATTTAGCAAGTATCAGCAGCCTCCATGCACCCCGAACCTCGTTACGTTGCCTTCTTCCCCTTCCCACCCTCTATACCCAGCTCCCTCGCCACATAATCCACCACAGACTCCCAAACCCCAATATCAAAACCCATCACAACAAAAACCTAAACCCCGCCTCCGTCTGCCTCTCCGTCGGCCCACTCTTCCCCGTCGCTAATCCCCTATCCATCTTTGCATTCTGACGCTTCAAGTAATACCTGGTGGCTGTAGCAAAGCAGATCGCAAGTGCGGCTGCGGCCATGTTGACTAGGAAGGCAGTGAGGTAGCGAGGTGCGGAGTAGTAGAGGTAGGATGTCCAGACTGCACCAAAAATTAGTGGAGGGCCGGGTTGGAGGATGTTGGGATGGGGTTGAGAACAGGGAATGGAGTATGGGAGAATTACCATTCGGTGTATTACTCAAACAATTGATGAGTGCGATAGCAGAGGCGCGTTTGATGGCCGGTTGGTTGAGACTCCCTGCTATCCAGGAGAGGACGACGGCTGTGGCGGAGTAGAAGGATGCGGGCATGAGCATCATTGCTGTGTCTGGGAAGAACGTAAAGTCAGCGAAAGAACTTTTTAGTTGTGCAGAAGAGCTTGACTGGAGCTTTTGAGAATCTTGGGAGAAATCGGGGCGAAACTTACAGCGGGCACCAGTGTTGAGGGTTGAGACTGCGATGATGTTTGCGATGAGGGTCACGAGTAAGGGGCAGACGATGTGGAGATATCGCTCTTGTTTCTGTGCGCATTAGTAGGCGTTGCTGCAAATGCTACTGGACGAGGTACCTTGTCTGAGTGGAAGCCAACACAGAGCATACTGATCACTGAGAGGATATACGGTGGCTGTGATGTGATTAGTTTGGTACAAGGTTCCCATATTGGACTTCGGGATATAGACTTACAGCTGTGAGTCCGTATGTCGTTTCTCTGTCGTATCCAAGAGTTGCTACCACCAAGGGAAAGAAGTTCGATACCGCAGCTGCAATGAAAATCTAGGAACTGGGTCAGCCCTGGACGACAAATCGTGAGAATCATTCAGCACTCACGGAAGAGAGTAGCCCCAACAACAACCAAGTCTTCGGATCAACAAGTGCCATCACAAATCCTTGGTAAGCACCAATCTCATCCGACTCATCTTCCTGGCCCTGATCTTTGGCAAAATTATACGTCACCCATTCCCGCTCCAAATCCGTATGCCCACGCACGTTTTTTGGCGTGTTCGGCAAGATGAAAACAAAGAGTATCGCAAGCCCGACGGTGGCAACGCCCTCAATGATAAACAACCATCTCCACCCATGAATACCGTGCACTCCATCGAGCTTCAGAATGCCGATGGCGAGGAGACCGCCGAACGCGTTGCCGAGTTGGGAACCCGCGTAGAGGATAGCGACTCGTAGGGTATACTGTTGACGATTGTAGAATAGAGACATAAAGTACAGGGCTCCTGGGAAGAATACGGCTTCGACGAATCCAAGGAAGAATCGTCCGAGCATAAGGCCGGTGAAATTGTGTGTGGCGGCCATGCAAGCCGAGATGATGCCCCAGACTGCCATTGCTGAGGAGATGTAGACAGCGGGGAGTTTGACTTTACCGACAATGATGTTGGAAGGGACTTGCATCGATACTATGGAAGTTTAGCGAGATGAATCGTACTGGTATGCAGCAGTCCCCGAGAAGAAGAGTCAACTTACTGTATCCAACGAAGAGGATACTGACGCAAATCTGATACTCCACATCGGACAGATCCAGGTCGATCTCGATGTCTGCTAGCTTTGCTGCAGCAATGTTCTGCCGATCCAGGAAATTCATGATATACATGATGACCAAACACGGCATGATCACGAGGTCCATCTTAAAGGTGGCACCTCGCCCAAGCTTGACATATTCTTCTTCGGAAAGCACGGCCAGCGAAGCAGGACGGATGACTCGGCCGGATTGAATGGCTTTCTCATTGATCCCGACATCTTCGACTTCCTTGCCTTCTGTATTTGTTTTGTCAAGGGTTGACATATTGATTGATGCTTCCGAAGAACAGAATCATTGCCTTACGAAGATAACAGGGACTCGTCAGCCTTTATACTTTTTGAATTCAGCGATCCCGAAGAACACTGGATACTCATGCAGCTTGCCTCCAGGATTATCAACATCACGGCTCCAGACGACAGGGAACTCGGCGGAAGTCCGATATTTGAAAGTCAGGGATTGCAGTAGGGAGAACGAACCACAACACCATCCTCCACTGTTCCCCAGCATCACAACGAATCCATCTTAGGGGTCCCCACAAGCCAAAATGTTGTACGGTCCCGATGCTTGCCGAAGCTCCATATTTCTCACTGAAATCCCAGGTAGACGTCGCGTCCGGCATTTTTGCGACATGTTTAATGGGGCATCTGCAAAACCCCTCAATTATAAACCCGCTGGGAAGGCCGAAGCCTGCTTACCGCCTTTCAAAGAAAAACCTGGAGAGAAATTGCTTGCTCAGTCGATAAACCGACAAGGCTGGTTCTCTGAACCTCCAGAACAGTACGCTCGCGGATGTATAGTGGATTGGTGGACAGCTCACGGGATGATCCAATAGGCCTAGACGATGTTGCCTTGCTTCAATCAGAACCCGTGGGCGACTCCGGAGAAACTCCACTTCCTCCACATTGCGGTGAAAAGTGGAGAGGGGGTTTTCAATAATATCAATCCTCCTCGGCCTGCAGCTGATTCATGATCTCCTCCGGTATCGGTACCATGGTAATTGTTGCATAACCTTTCATGAATTTTTATCAGAGGTTTGATTCATTTCGCAGTCCAATGTGCTTGAAATGCGCCACAACATCCGAATAGATTTCCTGTCGTCCAGGATTGGATTGTCCATATGAAAATCAGGAGGATCAGAAAGTAGTGCTGTCCTGCCACTGTGACGTGAGGAAGTCAAGTGTCGTGGCTGGAAAATCTTGCCATGCCTCATCGAAAGTAAAGCCAAAGTCATCGGATAATGATCCGTTAGCCATTGCAAATGAATTGATGGCATCTGTTTGAGGAAGACCGGCGTTCATAGCAGAGTAGTCGTCTTGCAAGGGTGTTTCCACCATACCCTGGTGCTGCTGCTCATTCTGCTGTAGCGTCTGCCTCGAGCCTCGTAGACTGACTCTGAAAGAAGCCAACATCTTGCTCAGACCACCAGCAATGTGCTTTGTAAGATGCTTTTCGCTAGAGACGGCGTTTTGAAGGAGTGTAATCACCCTCCCAACGAGATCCTCAACCGCATCAGAGTTGATGTATAGACCGGGTATGGGAGATGCAGAGAACCCGGAAGCTGGGCTTGATCTCCACTTCAGCGTTACCTTGAGAAGGAAGACGGCGGAGAAAGCTAACATTGTGTGAGCAAATAGCGGGACACCTATGATGTTGCTTCGTATGTCAGGCTCGTCGAGAATGAAGGCCAAGGTTGACATTGCTGATGAAATGGCGAGGTTGGCAGATTCCTTGCGAGCAGTAGACAGATATGCGGCATTCCCCGGGTTCATGGCACGAAGTGCCAAAGAGTTGAATTGGAACTTCGCGAAGTAATAATGGAGCGTCACCCCTTTCGAGGGATAGGCGTGGACGTATTGATTATTGACACAACGTGGTGCCCATCTATTACGCCATTGGTCAAGCTCAATGTTGTATTGACGAAGATGTTCGAAGTGATCATCCGCGACAGGTTGGTCGTTATCTGTTCCAAATCGACGGAAAACTTTCGAGTGAAGGATGAAAAGAGCCACTTGAGACATCAATCGTACATCACCCGGTATCGTGGTGGGATATTGAAGAAACGCTTCAAAGCCAGTGATCGAGGCGTCTTCGTAAATCGTGGATGGTCTGCCGTATGTGGTACTGAATTGGTGATCGCACACGTACAGCAGGAACCAAAGTTGAGGTCTTTCACAGCTATCAGGTAAGCCACGAGAGATTCTCTGAAGGCTTTGATGTAGCCCCATCTCGACGGCAAGGCGTACAGCAAGTCCTGATAGCCTCCAACTCAAATCCGGAAGCCAAAATGCGCCGATACAAAGTCCACGGATATCATCCATGCTACATCGACGCTTGATCGTAGATTTCTCCACGAGAGAAATGAATTCCTCATAGCAAGCTTCCAACGCACCGCTCCGCCCGGGGATATGCAGAGCAGCAACCGTGACGATCGCAGCCGACAATAGAGAAGAAGATCTCCTAGCCGACTCGAGATTCGGATGTTTCATGACCACACCTCCCCAGAGAAGTTGATTCATGGTGTGATTGAAAGACTCAAAAAGACTCTCGGCGATATCAAGATTGAGAACACCCCTCGCTATGAAATCCGATTCGAGCAGATCGTCTTTCTGGAATTTCTCGCCCGGTCGATCAGATCTCAATGTTCGGATCCTGGTTACTTCATACAGGGCATCGGTTGGCGCAGATACAATTCTGCCACCATCGAGATCTGGTTCCCTAGAATTTTCTCGAGTCGCTTCTGTTGTGTCAACAGGTCGGCTGATGGCCGGCAGCCGATCAGATCCATACGTCTCGAGTTTTGGGAGACGTAAGTGCCGAAGGACATCTGATATCGCTGCCTCGAATTTTGAAGCTTGAGCCTCTGCCGCAGCTTTCCATTGAGTGTCGTCTTGGACGAATTTTTGGAGCGAATTATTAGTCACACATGGTAGACTCTGGCGATGACAACGACGACATTTCTCTTGGCCATCGTCGACTTGACATTTGATCTTGTGCTTCTTACATTCGGAACAGGCCCGACTCTTGGTCTTGATTGGAGTATCGCTCCCGATTCCGGGGTCGTTCGAAGATGGGGATCCGAGGTCCGCTTCTTGGAATCGTCGCTTCATGATGGTGTATACCTCCAAGTCTCTGATGCTAGCTCAGGTTATGAGGTTAGTGAATATTTGAGCTCTTCCGAATCATCTCCGGCGTCGAAATTTGTTATAGCGTTAGTATTGATGCAGCTCGTAACATTGTGAGTTGAAGCCAGAATCTTGGTGTGTCTGGGAGCGGAATGAGTGGAGAATGGTGTGTCCGGATTGCGGAGACGTTGTAGAAATATACTGAATGGGTATCTCAGCTGAGATGGGAAATCTTGAAGATCATACCACCACTGCGTTGTTTGACAATGATAGTAAGTGCGTATTTCATCAATGCTATTGCAGTACTATCGGAGCGAGGTGGTGTGGGTTGTGCTTCATTTTCAATCAGTGGCTTGTCAGGGTGCCGTACGCTAAAGTACGGTGTCCGGATGTACATTTTACGGGGGAAGATGTCTGGCTCTAGCCCTGAACGCCTGCATTCAGAACAGTAGCACTCCACTACTGCACTCTTCGCATGTCAGACTTGAAAGCACAACATAATAGAAAGTCTGATATATTATCTAACAATGTCAAGCTATCATTGAGGGAGACATCAGTATCCAATATTCAATAAGTGAGTAGATAGTCAGGTCCACTCTTGTATTTTGTTTTGTTCTCTTTCCTGTGTTTTTACTTATCGGATGCCTCCTCAAGGTCTCCTTTCTCCTCGCTGCTTCTTTCCTACTGCAGACTCTTTTTGTAATCCTCCACGGCTTGTTCAAACGATCCATCCGCCTGAAAGCCTAAGCTATACGCATATTTGTTATCGAACTTGTCAGCCCAACTCCTCAAGATGGCCTCAGTCGCAGGATCGCTCTCTTCCTTGATGTACTGCAACTTATCCTTCCCAGCCACCTTCTCAAGCGCATCCATCATATCCTGAATAGTTACATACATGCCCGGCATGTTCACTTCGCGTACATGCGAAGGCAGCTTTGAAGAATCAAGCTTGAGCGCATGCACCAGATTCAGAACCAGTGTTTTCGGCGAGCACACCCATGACCCGAAAGAGCGATCTTTCAATGGAAGAACAGACTCTTGTCCATTCAGAGGTTCCCTGATCATACCACTCAGGAAACTACTCGCCGCAGCTGTCGGCTTCCCAGGTCTGACTGTGATGGTGGGAAAGCGCAAGACGAGACCGTCAATGAACTTCCGGCGAGTGTAGTCGTTGATGAGAGTCTCGCACACAAGTTTCGCTGCACCATATGATGACTCTGGTGTTGGTCTGACTGTCTCATCAACGACTTTGGGAAATGGACGTCCATAGACGGCTTGACTTGAAGCATAAATGATCCGAACTCCAGGTTTAACGGCTCGGAATGCCTCGAGCAGTTTCCGAGTGGAGTCGAGATTGACTTTCATGCCGAAATCAAAGTTGGCTTCTGAGCCAGAAGACATAATGCCATGGAAAACGAAAGCTGCGTCTATCGATTCATCAATCACAGTGCTGGTGTCGGCGCAAAGATCGGCTTGAACGGCTTCGGCATTTTGAGGATATTTGACGCCTTTTGGAATAGGTGGGAGAACCACATCTGTGAGTACGACTGTGTAGGACTCGTCGTTTAGAAGAACCTCAGCTAGGAGCTGCCCTATGAATCCTGCCGCGCCGGTGATGAGAACCTTCATTCTTGATGAGAAGGTCGAGAGGTTGTGAAGCGGGGTAAATGGTGACGATGGCTCACTAAGTCGTAATGTAACAACTTGAGTAGTTTCACGGTTTTGGATGGATTGGAGTTTGGTAAAAGAAATCGATGCCAGAGGATTTCTTCTTCTTCTTTTCTTCGAAGAAAGATGATTGTTCTCAGAATCAAAAGGCTTCACTTACTCCTTCGCCTCTTCCACGTTGAGAAGTACTATCGGGAGAACACCGATACCCCACTATTCGGCATACCTCCGCACCCCTCTTTGTCGGAGAAAACTTTTCGAGTCAGTCAACTCACTCGGAGGAAGTCCGACTTTTTGGACTTCAAGATGATGCTTTCGTGACTTTTCGTTCTGTTGTTGGGACGCATCGGCGTTTGGCTTTTTTGATTTTCATTCATTAATTTTTCCTCGTCTTCATCACTTTCCTTCCTCCACATATTTTTGCTTTCATAACCATCAGTTCGAGATTCGCTATAACGTTCCCCTTTTCTCAAAAGCAGTCAAGACTAGAAACTCATAAACCTCATCATGGCTATCATTAAACCACTTTCCGAGAACAAAAGCACAGCTATCTTAGACGCAGCTGAAAAAGGAGGTTACGGCATCATTGCCGTATGCTGTGTAAGTCTGTCCCTTCATCTCATCTCGACTTCACTCCCGAAATCTCACTAACCTCAATCTCAGTACAACCTCGAAGAAATCGTCGCCACAATCCGCGCCGCGGAAGCAACCTCCTCCCCAGCAATGATCCTCCTCTTCCCCTGGGCCATGCAAAAATTCCAGCACCTCCTCGTCAACATGGCCGCCGACGCCTGTCGCTCAGCAAAAGTCCCCGTCTCACTACACCTCGACCACTGCCAAGACGTCGAGATGGTGAAGTACGCAGGTTCGCTCCCATTTGACTCTATTATGATCGACATGTCGCATTATGAGAAAGAGGAGAATCTACGCCTGACGAAAGAACTTACTGATTTTTGTCACGAGAGAGGGATTGCTACTGAGGCTGAACCTGGCAGGATTGAGGGTGGTGAGGATGGTGTGAAGGATACGGCTGAGCTTGAGGGAATCATGACTACTCCTGAGCAGGCGCAGGAGTTCATCAATACGGGAATTGATTACCTAGCTCCGGCATTTGGGAACGTGCATGGCGCGTATAGCAGTAAGGGACCGCGAGCACATCTGCAGTTTGAGCGTCTTGAGGCTGTGCAGAAGGCATCTAAGGGGAAGGTGAGGTTGGTGTTGCATGGTAGTGGGAGTTTTACGGAGGATATTTATCGGGATTGTATTAAGAGGGGGATCTCGAAAATTAATGTGAATGCGCAGTTGGTTGAGCCGTGGGCGGAGATGGTGGAGAAGAGGGAGACTTTCACGCCTCTTACGAAGTTAGTGGAGGATAGTATTGAGATCTTCCAGGAAGAAGTGGTGAAGTTGATGAAGATGGCGGGGAGTTGTGGGAAGGCTTGAGGAGGATGCTGTATATTTCAGAACTTGTAGACTAGTACAATGGAGGTTGGGGGTGAGAAACTCTTATATTCGTGCATATGACTCTGCCTCTTGATCTTGAATCTGTCTCCTGTATGAGATGAACAGCTCACTTCAAATAGGGGCTAAGCGATGTTACACAATATGAATCCCACCCGAGGCGAGGTGAGAATATCCACAATGAGTGCCCGCATCAATGCACAGACCCAAACGCGTCTCCCAAACTATCTTCACTGCTCGAAAGCAGCTCTTCACAACGATCAATTAGCAACTACAGCTGATTCAAAACGCTAGCGATACTCTACTCTGATATCTTGCTTCGCTGTCCGAAATTGTAAAACCGGCAGTATGCCCTCTTTGGTGCCATTAATTCCCACGACGCGACATGGCGAGGAAAGTGAAGAAGACATATGTGGTCCGGAAAGGAAGGATACCAGGCATTTATTACACCTGGGAAGACTGCAAAGAGCAGGTTGATGGCTTCAAGGGTAACAACTATGAATCATACGTGTCCCTGGAGGATGCAGAACAAGCGTGGCAAAGACATCTAGTCACCCTGGCCTCTGCTACTGTCGTCGCGGCTTTAGCACCACCAATTGAGTTGTTTGCTGCAGCTGACCCTGTAGAAAAGCGCATTCGGATCGAGATACCTGATTCTGAAGACGATCCTGGTATGTTGTGGAATCCGCTCAAAGTCGCTGTCTGTTAATGTTCGTAGACGAAAGCCAGACCGACGAGGCGAATAATTCAAAGCGAAACGCCTCATACATCGACCTTACCAGGTCCGACAACGAAACGCAGCCTCCATCGAAAAGACAACGACTAGAAACTCCACAAACAGAACAGAATGCACCGGTGGTGGTTAAAACCGAGATTGAGCTCACGGCCGAACAGGAATCTGTCGTGAATTTAGCCCTCGCAGGAAGGAACCTGTTCCTCACAGGAGCCGGAGGTTCAGGGAAAACAGTCGCGCTCAAGGAGATACTCCGGCGACTCGGGGCGAGGAGAATTAAGTTCCAAGCTGTGGCACCGACTGGAATTGCTGCTCTTCCTCTTGATGGAAAGACAATACACTCGTTTATGGGCTGGAAGCCCGACACGCTGCGGCGACCGATCGATAAGCTCGTGATTGAGATGAAGCCTTATGTAAGGAAGGGCATCCGGAGGGCCCGAGTTCTGATCATCGAAGAGATATCTATGGTTGAAAACCAGTTCCTGGAGCGGATGAATTACGTACTGCAAGCCATCGTGGGGAGTGATGCACCATTTGGCGGCAAGCAAGTGATATTGCTTGGCGATTTTCATCAACTGCCTCCCGTGAAGCCATTCGAATTCTGTCTTCAATGCGGTGGCATGATGTCAAAACTGAACGACGGTGAATTCGACTTTGTCTGTTCCGACAAAGACTGTCTCGGGCGACATCGCTGTTTTGTAGAAGGAGACAAATGGGCATTCAAGGCACCGGTATGGCAAGACTTACGTCTAAGGCATGTCCAATTACAGCGAATCCACCGCCAGAAAGACAAAGTGTTCAAAGACATCCTCACCAATATTCGAAGAGGCACAGCTCTGACACCCGAGGAATGGGACATACTAGAAAGTCCAAAGCCTCCGCCTCCCCACAACATATATCCCGTGAGGCTAATGTCGCGAAGAACCCAAGTCGCTGAAGTCAACAGAGCCGAGCTCCAAGCCATCCAAGAACCCATGAAGACCTGGCATGCCCTTGATTCCTATACTCGAAAGGACCCATTTCCCAAATACAATCACAGCAGACCATGGGAAACCGACAAGCCCTTGGAAAACAATCGACTCCTCGAAACGCTCCACCTCAAGAAGGGAGCCAAAGTCATTCTCCTGCACAACCTCGACCAGAAACGCGGCCTCGTAAATGGCTCCCAAGGCGAGGTCGTCGGCTTCTTGCGAGAGAACAGCCTCGAAGTAGCACCCGACATCAAGCCCGTCGAAGGCGAGCCCAAAAGAGGGTTTAACAACACAAAGCGCTACTGGGACACGTTCGCTGCACCAGTCGTCAAATTTGCAAATGGGATGACTCGTCCGATCTTCGCTACCGACTCCACGTCGCAGTATGGGACGAAAGCAATGCCGTACCTGGCTACGCGCGTGCAGGTTCCGCTCACGCTGGCTTGGGCTCTGACTATCCATAAGAGTCAAGGCATGACGCTTGATTATATTGAGGTTTCGTCACAGGACATTTTCGAGACGGGACAATTCTATGTCGCGTTGTCAAGGGGCACGAATATGGACGGGGTGACCGTGACTGGCTTCTCGAGAGATCAGCTGCCGCTTGATGAGGATGTTGTGGAGTTTTACCGCAGTACGAAGTGGGAGGTTTTCGCCGATGGTGATGGTGAGAGAGGTGTGCAGCAGGGTATTTTCGAGCGGGACGAGGAGAGCAAGGGGGAGGATCTGGGAGAGTCGAAACCTTCCGTGCTTACGAGCGATAAATATGTCGGATTCTATTGGGATCCCGCCCAGCCATCAAAGCTCAGGAAAGCAAGAACGGAGCCGAGAGCATTGGGGAATAGAGAACATCCAAATGCGAGGGTCCAAGAGAAGCCTGGCGGCAAACGAGACTTCTTTGGAGAGAATGACAGTAGGGCAACATCTGAGGAACCTGAATATTGCGAGGCATCGAAGTATTTCTCTTGAGATACAATGTACTAGAAATTGTTTATTTATAATACCCGGCATGACTGAGGCAGTCAGAGAGGGCGCCTTGGCAGCAGAATAATTTGCAAGTCTCAAATATGTTTGCTTCAGGGGACTATGGTGACGAGCTCGTTTCCATCTTTCAATTCTCGAAAACGCTACAATATTACAATCGAAAGCAGTCGTCAATCAGGTATCAATACATCATCCTTCAATCCTCCCCCGCCGCCCCTCTCACTTTCCCTCCACCCATCTAATCCTTATGCCTGTGCAACTTCTCCTTAATCTTCTCCTTCAAGCTCTTCTTCTCCTTATCATGCCCACTCCCATTCCCATCCAAACTCTTCTTCCCCTCACTACTCGTGCTCTTCGGCGTACTAGTGCTCGCACTCGTTGACGTCTCCCCAACCTTCGGTTCAGACGCCGACTCAGGCTTAACGCGCTTCTCTTCTAGCAGGCCTGAACTGCCTACGTTCTCCTCGCGGAGACCTTCTCCCTCCTTCTTAGTTGGTGCGCCAGTGAGTGGTGGTGCAGTGCTCGATCCTACACCTGACGTAGTCCCAGTCGTGGTAGTACCAGTAGTAGTACCGGTGGTTGTAGCATCAGCACTCTTCTCATCAAACCCGGTCGTACCCTTAACACCACTAGCCTTCTCCTCCAGACTCTCCGTCCCAGTCGCAGGATCACTCTTGCTGAAGGTCAACGGCTTAGACTCTGTAGAAGCGACTTCGGATGGCAGTGACTTTTGCTTGTCGGCTGTGGTGAGGAGGTTTGTGGGTGTTTCGCGGGACTTCTCTTCTTCGGATTCCGGGAGGAGGACGGCTGCTTTGGAGGGATCGGTGGAGGTGGAGTCGAGGGTTGCGGGTTTTGGGTTGGATGTTAGGGTTGATTTGGAGGGGAGGGATGTGTCTTCTGTTGGAGGGAAAGGTGTTAGCTATACGCTGTTTAACCATGTCTTTGGGTTTTCAGGCTATCTGGGCGTGCAGCATCAAGGCGGTATCAGCGGGAAGTCGTGTCCAAGTAAACAAAAGTGACTCTGCATCGAGGTTAGTAAAGCTCATTCCAATAGGCTGCTAGATGACAACTTACTACCAACATTGCCCTTATCGTATGGCTCACCACTCTTCACATCACCCAGCTCTCCAGAAATAGGTTCCTTTCCCACCGTCTCATTTCCATCTTTCTTCTCATCTGGATTGGTGCCATCACCCCAGATGGCGCGGGATGCGGTTGATGTAACCGCCGTTGTGATGTTGGTGATAGTCTCCATTATCGATATTTTTTTTCAAATATTAAGCAAAGTAATGAGAACGTAGGAGTAATTTGTCCTATGTTTTGTTGCAGTGGAAATGTGTTGTTGGGTGTCTTGGTCTTAGGAAAGGGAAGGAACAGATCGTAGAATTTGGGAGGCGCCGTCGTTTATGAAGGGCAGTACCCAAAGCTTGTTACTCTTGCTATTCACGCAATCAAGGCCTAGTCCACAACTGACGTCGTTGTGGCAGGTGGGGTCGACTCTTTCAAGCTTGACTGGTTCCCCTCGAGTTGGGCGGGAGAGTACGAGCCTACGAGGCGGGCTGGGCACATGTCCAAGGCCCTGATCCTTCTCCAAGAGCATCATCTAACGATCCAACCAGGGGAAAGTTGGCAGCTTGCTGGTTAAAGGTTGCGCCATTCTCGGGATCCAGACCGAGGCAAAAACCCAGGTGGATATTTAGTTTAAATGTAATATGTATCTGTATCGAATCTCCATCATGCGACAGAGAAACCTGGTTTATTGTTGATATCGGATTGGATGGTGGGCTAGATTGCAGGCTGGATCTTGGTTGATTTTACCCCGCGATTTCTGCCCCTCGCGAGTTCCCCTTCTCGCTGCTACGATATAGCAACCTAAGGACACATAACTGGAGACTTAATTAATCCAATCTTCACCGTAATCAAGCGCTCTTTCACTCTTTTTGATCCCGATCATACTTTAGACGAAACTTTCCATTCAAGATTAAGTTGAACTCTCATCTCAGCCGCTCGCCGTTCCCCATCCGCGTCAATTCCAACAATGACGCACATCCGACCCCTGTCACAACAGCGTCATTCCCACTCTCGCTTGCAGAACGGAGTAAATTAATTCCAGGACACCGCAGATGTGGCTGTGCAATCCCTGTTTCGTTTCAGACAGGACCGACGTCAATGTGCATGGATGAGGCATGTGCAAATATATTTTCGAGATGGCATGAACAAGAGATGCAGATTGGACAAGACGAGATTGGGTGATATGGGATGGATACATGTCAAAATTGGATACAGGTACATAGCGTCTTTCCGATTGGAGCTTTTCAGAAAGACTGACTTGGATGAGCCTATAAGTGATTGCTCGTGAGTGCATCAAGAAGCGAAGGTGTGCCTCGAGCCTGAGTAACCTCAGCTGAGTATGCGATGCATGATAGAAGAACTGTGCATTCGCAAGCTACGGATCGTAAAGTAACCAAGAGAAGCAAAACCCCATCATGCAAGAAGCGCCACAACCATGCAGAGACTCTCATGCAACTCCAAAGCTCCAGATCATCATCCAAAAAACTTCCCATGCTCCCATAGGCACCGTGTTGCCATGATCCGCTTCCCTAGCACCAGCGAAGCAGTGCATTCGACAAAACAAACTGAAAAGTAAAGAAAACTCCATGGAGTAACCAAAATTTAAGACCACATCACCTCTCATGCCTTACTACCAGCCTGTCCAAGCGGCTCTTCAGCGACTTTCCCCTCCTCTCCTTTCGCTTCAACAGCCTTCCCAGTCTGATCCTTAACGGCATCGGGATTCAGCGGCTTGTTGAAATCATACCCTACACTTTTCACAATCCCCAGTCCTTTCGTTCTGCCTTCTCTGAACAGGAGCCTATCGCCAGGAGCGAGGTACTCTGGTCTCTGAACGAAGCGGAATGCGACGAGTGCTCGATCACCTGTCCGAATATACTGGCGATCGATGTCGATGATTGCACAGGTCTGGGAGACGGGGCCAACGTGGAGCATGGCTTGGTATTTGGTTTTGATGGTGGTTGCGTGGGATAGGATCAATACTATTGTTTGTTAGCGATGCATTGTTGGAGCAGATCGTAACATTTACCTTCAGCAACAAACTCTCGATACACCTTTGGAGCACTCTGTTCGAGTTTTGGCAAGACTACCATGCCTTTCCGAACATCTTTCCGCCTTACACGCTTCAGAGCGAACGAAGCAGATTGTCCTGCTGATGCAGCTGGCACTGGTATCCGTTTCCGCTCAATAGATCTGATACTCGTAGTTGTGAACTGGCCTAGGGAATCTGGACCGATCAAAACGGTATCACCAGCATGGATAACTCCGCTTTTGATAATGCCAGAGACAACGGTACCAACGAATGGCACGGAGAAGGTATCATTTACATGAAACTCGAAAGGAGCTTCAGCATCGTAGTGGCCATGATGTGGAAGGATATTCAAGAACGCCCGTACGAGATCCAGCGATTCTCCTGTAACATTGGAGACCTGGAAGATAGGGCATATCCGCTGGGAAACGAACTGAGTGGCGGTATTGATACACTCCTCCTTGTTCTTGATGAAAATTGGGATCTTCCTCGCGCCAGGACTTTTCAGTATTTTGGTGATTTGTTGAACTGTCTGCTCCAAGATTTGGGGCGGACAAATATCGATTTTGGTGATGACAACCATGACTGGGACGTTCAGAGCCAAGGCAATACCCAAGTGCTCTTTACTCATACCAATGAGACCATTATTGGCAGCCACCATCAGCAGACAGTAATTTGGGCTTGAGGATAACAGCCCGAAGACAGTGGTTCGCAGGTACCGTTCGTGACCGGCCAAATCGGTGAAAGTGATGACTTTAGCAGAGCGTTTGCCAATCTCCTCCCAAGAGAGTTTGCGTCCGGGAACTTCAGCAGTAATAACTTTGCCCAGGGTATCGAAACCCATAATCTCCATTCCAACAGAACTAGTTCTTCCACTCTCAATCTCATGCTTATGTCGGAACAAATTAACTCGAGCTTTCCCTCGTCCATCATCCAGACCTCCCTTAACCAGGACTCCCAACATGGTACTTTTCCCAGCATCGACATTCCCCACAACCGCTATACGAGTCTCCACCACCTCTTCCACAGTTGCAGGATGCTGTCTGACCAGTATTTTGCCGCTGCATTCTTTCTCCTTCTCGCTGGCTGCACTCTCTGCTTCCTCCTCGCCACCAACATGTTTCGTGAGTAGAACCTGGCAATCGGACCGTACTTTCTTCGCAGCTTCCCTTAACCTCTTCATAGCGACATCCCATTCATCTTTCGTCAAAGCCATGGAGTCTCCATTATTCTCAAATCCAATCTCGAAGATGGTCTCGCCATGTCCTTCTTCTATCCTTGCCGCTAGCAGATTGACCAATTTCGTAAAAGTGTCTTCGTCATGGTTTAGGAGCAGCTCTTTTAATCGCACAGCTGGGGAAGCATCTGCGAGGTCTAGGGAGTCTAGTATGTCGAGCTCCGAGTGCTCTTCTACTACGGTGGTGGCTGTTGATCCACCGGGGGGGTATCGGAGCTTCTGTTGTTTCTCGACGTAGTCTGCGAACTCACTCAATGCCTGGTACTTGTCAACTAGATATTCTCCAAGTCGAGAAGATATAAAATACTGTCTCGCCTTTCCGCCGCTCGTGCGGAAGCTGTTTGCCTTTTGTTGCCATGGTGGGGTAATTTGGTACTTGGACTTGATATCCAGTTAGTCGAGTGGCTTTTCAGTGTATTTGTAATATCATCTGGCTCGGTGAAGACATTCAACTGGAGTGTTGTCCCTCTCTGAAATAATCTCGAGTTGTAGCTGTAAAGGAAGTAGGGGAGAAGTCGAGTGTTAATATGCCTGGGGATGACTCTTCCGGGGAAGGAAAAGGGGAGAGCTTTATCGATAACAGCGCCAGGAGTCGTTGAATCATCACATGGAGCTTGAGTCACTGAATGACAATGAAACATTCTGGGATTTTGCCTCATTGCCATAAATCTGGTTGGGTATTCTGGTTTACATTTCATACCAAAATTGACTCTTGTTATGGGCTTTTATGACTCTCCGATGCCTTTGTTTTGGAGCATTTCAAGATGCGGGCTGCTGGTCTACCCCGCCATGCCATGCCGTCCCATCCCATTGCAGTGGTTCATCCTCTAGAATGCGCCTCCATCGGTTTATTCGCATGTCCTCGAAATGCACCATGTTTATATTTTCCATTCAACTGCCCATTGTCCTCTTCCCGCATTTTCGTTCTGATATCATGATGGTCCTTGAGGAGAAATGAGTACGACGCTGTCTCCTACACAGTAGTTAGGATATGCTGCACGAAGCTGATCCATTTGCCAGAACAGAAATGATCTGAACGTACCTCTCACAAACAACATCTCAGACTTCTTGTGAATTGTCTGTCCACGTATGTCAGAAAGCGCTTCTCTCTGCACGTCGCTACTCATACCTTGACGGTCTCCTCTTCATCCTCGTCCTCCTCCACAACGTAGATTGTCTCCTCTACGTCTCCTAGCACCAGATTGCAATGACTGTCGTATGCCTAAGCTCCATCAGCAGCTATATCATCTCTGGCAGACAGTAACACTGACATGTAGTCTGCCTTTCAACTCTCGATCTCCCCGCAGCTTCACAAACACAACTTCGTCCAGGCACAGGCGCACAAGATCAAGGGGTTCTGCGGGGGCAGACGCTCCATCGTCGACGTCAGCCATTCTGTGTAGATGTGGCTTGTGTTATTGGGTGTGATTGTAGTTGTCGCAACTGTGTTGATTCAAGGCCTTCCCTTCAATCCCCGTGCTGCACTTCACGCGTAAATTTCGAGGTGTCGGCGGTCGGCATTTGATGCCCGAGATATGAGGTGTCAACTTCGAGTTCAGTCCCACCTGAGCAAAATTCAAGGTTCAGTTTCCCCACGAAAGCTTTGAACCTGAACTGAACATCAACACCAAATCAATTTACTTTTTCTCCACTCAAGATCCACTCTCCCCCCTCCTCCACTTCCGTCTCCGCCGCCTCCTCAATTCCCCCGGAATTTCAGTTGACTTCAAAGTCAATATGTTGATACACCACAATCGAAGCCCATGAGCGCGTTCCTTCTTAGGCTGGAGGCAATCGAGTCTCGAATAGCTTCATACTCCTGTCCGCGCGGGATACAGGGACGTGTGCATGCGATCCGACTTCGACGATGTTTCCATAAAGTCCGGCTTCCGCCTGCGAGTTTACGACATTCACCCCCCAATCGATTGCGAGCGATTACATTACGTACATACCAGAGCCAAGCGGAATTGAGGGCAGAGAGTTTTTGGGAAACTGGAGATGCACCTTCAAGCACAGGTGCTGGGCTACATCATGAGCGGGAGACTTTCGATGTGGACTCCAACGAGCTTGAAGGCTCGGCCGATTATCTCAATAGCAAGCAGGAGCTTCTAGGCGATGGCAGCGTATCGACTTCGATTGAATCTCATCAGGATCCTGATCGAGAAGTATGGCAAAAGGAGGTTGATGACTTTGTGAGGGTACAAGTAAGCTCGAGTCTCAGGGCAGAGGCGGGTCCAATTGGCGACGTCTTAGCAACGCTGCCTGGCGCATCTCGAGATAAACCTCCAGCCGGGATTGAAGAACAGAAAAAGGCTCTCATGGCGGCATTGCGGACTCGAGATCCTCATGCCGTTATGAAAGTTGTGCTGGATCTGGCTGCGCTTGATCGTAGGGATCCATCAGTGTTGGTGTCACTTCCTCCGTCAATTTTCTCCGAGGTCTTGCGTTGCATGGATCCTAAGCACTTTCTCGACCGCCATTCAGAGCTTTATAAGTCCGTTGGTCCATGGACAATGAAACTGCTCGGTCTGGATCACGCCCTCCGACAAGAAGACTTTTACTACTTCTCCACTGTATTCCTGGCCCAGGTCAAGGACATTATAGACGCTCGAAAGCTCTGGTGGCCACTTACTTTGTCGGATTACAAGTACTTACTCAAATGCGCCTGCTCCGTCGGACATGCACAAGCTGCCGAGGAAATCTGGCACAGCATGACTCGGCCATATATGGAATGGATGGCTGATGGGACTCAGATCAAGCGACAGCCATTAGATCCCGATTTGGAATGTTACAACCTGTATTTGACAGTGAAGTGTTGGAGAGAAAGCACAAATCCAAATCAAAGACATCGGCTGCGAGTGATAGCCCAAAACCTTGCTCCACGCCAATGGGAGAAGGTTCCCTACGAGCTCAGTGGTCACCGCGCTGGGCCTAATCACGGTGTCAAAGCCCAGGTATCTAGGGTCTTTCGGAAAATGGTCCAGGCTGGAATAGCTGGGAACGAGGAGACATTTCGCCTGATGATGACCGCGCTTGCACGAGAGGGGGATATGCTAGGTGTGGAAGCAATTCTCAAGAAAGTCTGGTCGATCGATGTGCCAGCCATCATGGCTGGAAACGAGGCAGAAATCTCACCAGTCACGAACTATCATCCGAGCTCGCCATTTTATCCCTCGAAGCACTTTCTCTTCACCATCTGTCATGTATATGGCATCAACAACAATATCCCAACAGCTCTGTCTCTGATCGATTATATCTCCCGCCAGTATTCACTCCCAGTGTCACTCGAGGCTTGGAACGAATTACTAGAATGGACATTCGTCCTATCCAACAAAGTCGTCCTTCGCCGGAAATGGAGAGGCAAAGATGGTGTTGCACGAGACATCGGCCGACAAGTCGGCGAGCTCCCACCCGAAGCCGTCAGCAACCTCTGGCAAACTATGATCTCAGAACCCTACAACGTCCAACCAACCATTCAAATGTATAACCGATATATCTCAAATCTGCTGTACCGTCAACGCTTCGGAGAAGTTCAGGACCGCATGGAAGAAGCCCTCCAACTCCTCAAGCGCGACGTACTAGACCTAACACGAAAGAACGTTGCCTTCAAACTATCCATGCGCCAACACTCTTCCAAGCTCGTCACCGAGAAGCGCGCACGAGACGTCGTCCTCGCACTCCTCCGCGTGAGTCGCAACCGCCAATATCTCAAACGATGGGTACGCCTGCTCCTCAGACGTGGTACTGTTTTCCTCAGGAGATCCGAATCATGGTCTCTACGAAACATCCCCATAATTCTCGAGAAATGGTGGCTGTTCCTGCCTGACCGAGTGCAATATTTCGTTCCGACGGGATCTGTAGTTCTCCATACGCAAGTGAGGAGGAGTCACAAGCGCAGGTATATACATCGAAGAAATCTCGGGCTGGGATTTGACAAGCCTGGATCGGGGACGAGAGCAACGCGTGTGAGAGTTGAGAAGTTGAAGAAGATTGGTGATGGCAGTGATGCGGCTGCTGAGAGTAGTGGTGGTGGTGCAAAGCGTGGTAAACATCCGCCTGTCCCGAGTAGGGATGGGTATGATGATGAAGACGATGACTTTTGGTGAAGACGCTGTATATAAGATCTTGAAATGCACAAGATATCATCGCCAATGAGAAGCTTCTGTACAAACCCAGCCCCTTCGAAAATCCCCTTCGTCGTGTTGGCCAGTCTTTTTGATGTGGACTCGAGCATTTCCTTGCCTCACGCCGGTCGACCTGAGAATACTACAAGTCTTCATGTATCTACAGTACTTGAACATCGTGTTTCTGGGTTGACACATGCATCCACCTACAAATTCAACCGCACCTAAGCCTCTCGAATTATATTATGCATTTCTTTACTTGCCTCATATTTCTTATGGTATTCCGCCCACATCCCGGCGAATCTTAGTCACCACTGGGCAATGGGCACGAGAACCCTGTCTGCAACGTTTGTCCCCATGCCAGTGCTGTAGAATTAAAAAGTATCCCCCGCAAAGAGAATCCTACTGTGTCGGTTCTCCATACACACCAGCCCTATTTCTGCCAGAGGATCACCTGTTCAGCACATGATGTAGGATAACATAAGATAATAAGATCCCTAAGACACTTCACTTGATCGCAGGCTTGCCTGAAAATATATTATTCCCATCAGAACCCGATCAGGAGTAAGCTCTTTATACTAAGTCGCGACTCACTATATTGCCACTCGTATACGCTCATGTTCTCGCTGGCATTTAGAGCTTTTGCAACTTGTTATTCTGGAAGATTCGTGTCAACGGATGGACGGAACGACCATGGATTCAAATTGTGCTCAGCTCGATATGCTACTTTTCAAAAAGCAACGGATGTTCAAAGCTAGCAACAAATCCCAGTCCTGAAGTCCAGATGCCCATAACGTCTTTCCCACCCCTGTATAGCTCAATATGCCCATCCTACTCGAGTCTCAAGCCCTTAGATCCATCCACAATCTCCGCGCCAGTGGTATCGGCCTCTCTCTCAGCAAAGTGCAAGTGGCTGACGCTATTGTCCTCCAACTTGTCAGGGGTTCGAGACTCTTCAGCAGCTGAGACGTCAATTTCCTTGACTATTTGAGTAACCTCGATTTTCTCGTTCGCGGTGGCGACGACGCACTTGGGTGTTCTGCCTATGAGCTGTCAGTCACGTTCACTGAATCATGGTTCAAGAACCACATACACTTCTTCGTGATGACCTGCTGACGTGGAGCTGGAGCTGATGGTAGTGGAGGGAAATCGTCCTCACCTCAGAGGGGGACGACACGCTGTGCATCTTGAACCCCGAGTCAGTTTCGACTTGGATTCAGGTTGGAAGGTGAGCTCACATGGACGGTTGTTCTCGTTGGCAGCAGCTTGACGCTCGACTGCAAGGTGTAGTTGTCAGTAACTTCCACTATTCTTTAGAAAGATGGTACTACGAACAGTAGGGGAGCTTTCTTGGTGGTGGCAAGGTGCCATCACGTCGTCTCTGCGGCTTGTTTAGCATTCATGGCGTTCTAAAGTCGATGTCACGAGGCAAACATACCACAACCGTGCCTTCAAATCGACGAGGAATACCAGGGAAGCCATATCTCTTCAAAAAGTACGCGTTGGCGACGGGGTCCTCCTCATTAGAATGAATAACAGCTTTCATGCGTTGCAACTCCTCCTCTTTACGTGCTGCTCGTTGATTCTCTCGGCGGTTCTGGCGGTGGCTGAAGTCCTTGTCGACGTATCCATTGCGAAGCTGGAAATTGTTGTTTGTGGTTCCGTGGCCCATCTGAGTGGCGTTGTGGGGAGGATGATCCATGATCTGTTCCAGATCGACAGTTAGCATTGGTTCTATGAAGATGGATCGAAGATGGACATCAATCCAACATGGTTCATAGAAGGTAGAGGTGTCATCAGGATGAAGGGAAGCTTACTACGACGTCACCGAGCGCGAAGCTCTGGTGGGGGTTATGATGAGGTTGGTGAAGAGAGAAAGAGGGAAAGAGAAGAGAAGATTTTCGGGATCGTGAATCTGGCTGAGCGGGGCTGGTTGTTGTTGTGCGTCCCAAAACGGAAGGAACAGTGGGGCAAGATTGAGCTGGGGTCTGTAAGCGAGATGCTGGTTGTTTACCAACACCTTACTTGCATATCCTAATACGGCTCACCTTTGTGAGCCGGTAATAATCGTTGGAGGGAGTCAAACTATTGCTTGCTCAGAGTACATAAATATCAATGGAGGAAAGGTAGCTCAGTGCGTTAAACAATAGCTTTTTAGCCGTCTCCACTGATACTTGAAGTGCAATGAGAGATTGCTCAGTCGGATCCCGGATGTTCAAAAGTCAAAAAACTTTCAAAACCATCTCAGCTCGAAAAAGACCCCCTCATTTAGGAACCGATCAGCCTTCGATCCAATGACTTATTTTCGACTCACGCGGCGTCACTTCAACCAGCGCCTCTGCGAAGTTCCCTGCGGCTGGGGCATCTCTAGCCCTAAGATTCCCAGCTGCGACGCACACCACTTACTCAGCATTCCATCAAGTTCACTGTCTGGTACGATTATCCCTCACTGTTTATACACAGAAATACACCGATATATTTTCACCAATGGTCGTATAGTTACTCACTGTCAACCCATCTCAACCATTCTTTGCCTCTTCCACTCTTATTTTAAAGGGGTACTAATGCTCACTTGACACTCGGAGGCATTGACCATTTCTATGGCACTTCCGTCAAATCCTCCCATACGTGCGCGTTTTTGTGCTTGAGTGTGCGAGGGGGAAGAGAGATGGTGAGAAAGCAAGGACTTTGTGGGGTAGGCGGGGCTGTGATGTTGCGATGTTTTGGCCCTGAAGGTCGCTTCCATATCCTAGATTGCAGAGAAGGTAAAAAATTCAGTACATCTCATTGCTAGTGTACAATGTACCAGAGTCATCATGAATTTCCCAGACTCTGCCAAGAAATGTTTGTGTGAATGCATGTTCTCGCCAAAATGGGCCGAAAATAACAAGGAGATTACTCCTCAGCGAATTGATGGAATAGATAATTTACGAGACTTGATAGCAATTCCTCCCTAATATTCCGCTGTGTTACAGACGATGTGGCAGAAGCTCTTGATCGTGTAATAGCACATGTGTCTTCATCAATCTCACCTTGGACTACTCGGCGTTGCAAAATCAAGATTATCCCACTCTTGCAAGACGCTGACGGGTGTTTCTGCAGCCATGACCTAGTTTTGCCTTATGTTGTCGTCCTGTAAATTCAATGGCTCGACCAGTTTAGAACTCTGAGTAGCTTCATGGTCCATGGCCCTCGTTAGTCGTCAGGCGATCTCAATGACGACTCGGAACGAAGCCAGTAGCCTCTCTCAGTATCACCGAGAGTAAAGTAACGGGCGATACACATGTGATTGTTTCCTAAGCATCCGCCTCGCAGAAGGCTCATCACCATCATGCTGTCGCGCTCAAGCAATCTATGAGACCGAGGAGATCAGCATAACCATCTGGAATGAGAACGACGTTGAGATCGGGTTGTATAAGTGTGTCGTAACATTCCAGCTTTTGGAGGGCTCAGGAACTTTAGAAATGACATCGAGGCCACGAAGTGCCAAGAGTAGTCTGACACTGCCTGTTCAGCTCGAAAGCGCCACGATGTAAGGTCATGAGAGGCCGCGTAGTCAGATAGAAACATGCCGAGGGACATCTTCTTAGCATTACATGTTCATGCTAAGAGATCATTTTCCACATGCTTCCATCTCTTCGGTTTGTATGAGTAACCTCTCCGCTGGCATGATGTATGCCGAAAGGCTTGATTCAACAACGAAGCGATTTGTTGATACCGAAGCAAGCATTGCCCAAATCTCTTCTTGGTGGCAAATATGTTCTACGCCACATCTTAATGGACCAAGCGTCTACCGTGAGCCAATTGCAGGTCGCTGACACTTCTCGAATGTTGATCCCAGTGATGCCAAGCGAATCATTCGCAACGTGTATCCTGAAACAACCCTGGAACTCAATGCCTTTCGTTAGAATCTTGCGAGGTAATACCTCGGTGATGCTTGAGCCATTAAGCCTTCATGACAGCCACCAAAGCAAGACGATCTCGAAAGATCTTGAACAACCAGAACAATAAATAATTGCTGAATTGAGTCAGTGAACGACCCCTATTTCTCTAAATTCTTAGGCGAGGGTTAAGCGAGCAAGCGAGCAAGCGCCACGCGGCCGTTGCGTTGTTTGGACCAAACAAGTCACAATCTTGCCTTGACTAAACAAACTACCGAGGCGGGAGCCACCAGGAGCGTGGGGCGCAATGTGCCGAGGAACACATGTGATGCAGGGTTGCATGAGGCAAGAAGCGTCATATATAACTATACAACAGATACCAAGTCAAGATCTCACATTCATATCGCACAACGTCTCAAGAATTACAGACATGGCAACAAATACTATCACCACCGCTCCAGAAGCGGGAAATAAATCCACAGCTCCAGCCACCTCCATCGCCCGAAATCCCAAGGATTCGATGAAGTCAACTTGGCGAACATGGGATAGGAAAACCTGGAATCATGAACAGAAGATCATGGACCTTCTCGGCCTGCATCCGACTGACCTCAACCGCGAAGTACCAGTCTTTGCGAAGACAGACCAAATGGCCTACGTCCCTCATATGGAAGGTCACAAATGGATCCTGTTCCACGCTCTGTGGCCACTACTGGTCCACCAAGCATACATCTACATCACAGGGAAGAATATGCACTGGGCTGCTGCCTTTTTATTCTACTCCATCACCTACAAGTTCAACGCCATTCGCGAGATCCACAAGATGCGAGAGCTAGGTCATCAGTATGGATACCTCGACGGCGACAAGCATGAGCGAGACCAAGTACCAGACTCTCGTACCAAAGAAGTCCTCCACTCTCTCACATCGACGGCCACGATCCGCCCTATCGTCAGTTGTTTCCTGGCCTATGCGACAAGTCAAGATCCCTTTTCGACATTCAGCTGGCATCTCCCTCTTGAGATTGGCGCTTACGGTGCTATTCTGGACTTCTGGTTCTACTGGTACCACCGGGTCATGCACGAGAACGAGACCCTCTGGTCCTTCCACCGAACCCATCACCTAACCAAGCACCCCTCACCACTCCTCAGTCTCTACGCCGACTCTGTACAGGAAGTCTTCGACATCATCGGCATTCCAATAATCACATATGGGACCATGAAATTGATGGGCATGCCAATGGGCTTTGCAGACTGGTGGATCTGCCAACAGTACGTTGTGTTTACCGAGCTGTGGGGTCACAGCGGTCTGCGACTTTACATCACTCCACCAACGACATTCACGCCTGTTCTCAAGTTCTTTGACGCCGAATTATTGACGGAGGATCACGATCTTCATCACCGCAAGGGATGGAAGAACAGCCACAACTACGGCAAGCAGACTCGCCTTTGGGACCGTCTGTTCGGGACTTGTCACGAGAGGATTGAAGCGGTCGAGAGCAACATCGACTGGGACACTCCGGTTTCGTTGTCACTCTGGTGATGTGCCGGGTCTTCAAGTTGGAAATTGCCGTTTGGAAATTGCCGTTTGGTAAGGCTAACTTCCGCCTTGCCGTCCTAGCCGCACCGTTGTCTCTTTAGGACAGGATGTGATCTTCTCAGAAGGATTCAGGGACTTAGGCGCACGTGGGGATCGAGTGTGGAGCCATGTGAAGCCGAAGATTTTGGTTATGATGACTGCCAGTGCTAAATCATGGGGTCATGGGACAGCGTTGTCGATCATTTAAAGGCGAAGAGGTTTGGTGCACTGAGAAAAGTGGGTCGACTTTAGCCGAGGCTCAGCCCGTTGCTCTGTTTTGATTCGCATTCTACCCCAGCATCGCGAGTACCCATGTGTATTCATACGTCATAGAATAAATTGATATCATTATTCTATCATAGTTTATCTCACAAAGTTCGAAGTCTATTTTATGAAGTAAGGAAACATGTATAAGTCCATCAAGTGTTGCGAACGGATGGAGTTCCGCGTTCTCATGGTAGGAAGTGAGGCTTGGTCTTTGGTGTAAATTAGACGTAAAAATGACATCAATTCTCTCTCTGCTTGGACTCCATCACGACCGTCGCAATTCCAAGCAGTTACATCGCATTCATGTGTAAGTCGCTCAACAAAGTCTCGACATTGAAGTGGCACATGTTGGTCTAGAGTGGATGTTGTCAAGCTCTTCAACTCAACGAATTCTAGCATGTTGCTTTACCATTCTCAGATTTGTCTCTGTTCAGATGTGTCTCTGTGGTTACCTTAATGGTAGAGCACTGAGCACTGGGATCCGCTCACCAGCTTTCTCAAGTGACCAATTCAATACTTACTCCTCGTAACTTGTTCATCATCCCACAGGTCATCTCAAACCTGGAAGTGAGAAGCTGCTTGCGTCAAGGATCACAAGGTTTCGAACAAAACCGATACAATATTACAAGTTGAAGAAACATAAATTCAGGGACATTGTATTCGTTCCATTTCGAGTTCCTGTTTAACAATGCCTTTTTGAACACCCCACTAAAAATCCTATGATACAGAATTGTTGTGTAAATAGAATTGAAGTATATATCCGACATATAATGTTGATACCATCAACACCCAAGATTCACGCTCCTGTCTATGCATTGCAAATTACATTTACAAGACGATGGCGAGAGCAAGAACGGCGAAGATACCGGTCAAGCCAACCTTGATAGAGACTCCGCTGTTGGGGCTGACCTGGATTGGGCCAGTGGAAGTTGGGTATGCGCTTCCGGTACCAACAACTGCTGGAGTTGAGGCAGTGGTGGCAGTTGGGTATGGGACAGCGACACCCCCTGAGGTGGCCACAGAGCCCGTGGAGGAAGAGACTGCGGGAGCGGATCCCTCGGAGGTGGATGGGGAAGTCTCTTCGGGGGCGGAGCTTGAAGGAGTCTGCGTTGCTGTGCCAGATTGACTGGCTGGTGCGGAAGTAGCGCCACCTGATCCTCCCTCGAAAGTAACGGAGGCAGCGCAAGAGTCGTCAGCGGTCTGAGTAGCAATGGCAGCTTGGAAAGCTGCATCGATACAAGAAGCAGCGGCACTTCCACCAGACTTAGCACCTGCTGGGGCAGCAGCAATCAGAGCAGCAGCGAAGTCAGAAGATTCAGTGCGAAGCTATATGAGGCATCCAAGTTAGCATAAGTTCTTCGAATCAGATAGTACGCTTGAAACTGGGAGACGAACTGAAGCCAGATCGCCAGCCACGACGCTCTGAACACCAGCAGAGGTGAATGCAGCATCCTTCGATACGACAGCGTTAAGAGCAGCAACAATGTTTGGAATGAGACCCTTCACGGCGCTCAAGATGGATTGGGCCTCAGAGTCAGAGACGGAAGTTGTAGCCTTAGCATCAGTGGTTCCCTTCTTAATTGCGTCCGAAAGACCGCTCTCAGCAGCGATCAAAGCGGCAGCGTCGCTGATACCACTGAAAGCATTGACGGTACTTGTCAAGCTCTGGGTGTCCGAGTTGATGGTGTCGATGTCCGAGAGGACGGTGGCAGCATCACGAGCGAGTATTGCAGCATTGCCAGTAGCCGCGAGTGCGAAAATGACGGAGGAGGACTTCATTTTGAATAAGAGAATGAGTGTTGCTGAACGAAGGTGGGTGCTGAAATGCTGATTTCCAAAGCTGAAGCAAGATGCAGGTACTATTGAATGAGAAATGACAGAAGATACTGATGGGAAGGAAAGAGGGCGATACCTCTTTAAAGAGGTATCTTTATAACGACTCCTTACATTAGTGCCATGACCACTACCTCGAACACGAAATCTTGTTACGGAACTGAAATCATATGCTTGCCTCGGTCACGCTGAGACCATGATCCTCGGAAATTGGGTACTATTGCTTAATCGATATTCAATAGAACGACTACTGGCTGGTCACAGCAGGCCGCCGTCGTTCTCATTCCCCGTATACTTCCCCTGACTATTGTGGCGAGATAAGTATAACTGTCGAAGTCTAGCGAACAGATCTTACTGATCACAGCGAAACTACATGGGCTGGATCTTCCTCTGTGCCTGTTCTAATGCCTGTTTTGTGGAGGAGAGAACAAGGAAACCCTCCGGGATACCCGAACCAGGGTGGTTCTGCTCAAAAGTCTCAGCCTTCTGTGAAGCGAACAATGAACAACTACTGCAAAAATCATGCCATTTGCCAACTCGCCAAGTAATGATTGTTTCGCTTCTCGGAGATCATTCATTGTTCCTTGCTGGTTGGGGAAAGAACAAAGTTCCACCTGAAGCCTAGCGATCAGAAACGCTGAAAGGCATTGGAGTAGCCAAGAATAGCATTGCCTTTTGGAAGCCCGAGCACCCATGGCTATACTTGCACTTGCTGGCAGGGCTAGAAATAAGCCTTCATCTTAAAGGCTGATCGTCCTGGCAGTCATTACCGTGTCGTGCCACATGGGTACCGAAGTTTGACATGTTGAAAGTCTGAACCTTTTCTCTTACTAGCTACTACATTTTAACGCGGCTTTCAAAGCCATTGCTAGTCAGTAACTCCACCCTCGGGACGATCCTTTGGCTCACATGTAACTGTGAAAGGCCGAGTAGGTAGTAAAAGCGATGGTGAGGCCACAATAAGGTGAGTGAGGAATAACAAAAAGTGGTGTTGCTTAGATCAAGATCATCATAGACTGCCTATGCGATGCACTGGGACAACGCTGTGGGATTGTACAAAGGGAGGAATGAAGCATGGCGAAGGACGCAGCGTGCAGCGAGGATCACAGGGAACCTCGGGAAACAGTGGAGAGAACCCCAACCCCACAGGAACTTTAAGCTTTTTCTCATATGCGGAGAAAATTTCCTCTAGAATACTCCGCACAGCCACTAGTACTAGTAGTCAATTCGATATTATCTTAGCGCTGATCCTTCCTGCCAAGCCAAGCGAATCAAAAGCTGAGATGGACCGCGCCGTTTTTTATTCCAACATCACAAGGGCTTAGCGAGCACACCATCTCTGCACACCAGATCAGTCCAACCAATCAGTCACCGAAAGTTCTAGTCACAAGGGCGAGGAACACTTTTGTTTACGGAAGATGGAACAGCAAAACAGGCCAGTAGATGACCAGCTTAATTTTGTACGTACTGCGCTACTGCATTAGAAATTGCAATACTAATCCTTGTCCAGCGTCATAAACTCAAATAATCCTTGATGTGGGGAGCATAAGGGGCGGCTGGGACAAAGAAATCTTGCTACGTAATTGGCTGTTAGGATATCGAGGTTCTTCTTCGGTGGCATCTTTCTAGACGTGAACATGTGTACAAGCACCGAGTTAGAAGCACCCGGTTTTGTTTTACAGCCTTCAGATCACCGCTTCCTGTCCGATGCTACTGTCTGAAGTACCTCGATCTTGGAGACTTTTCAAAGTAAATAATCCCAATGTCGTTTGCTGATTATTGACAAGACGCAAAGCTGATATCGACGACAATCAAATAGAAGCCGCACTTTCTGATGAGGAACGAGTAGATAAATCTAACAATGATGAATGAAGTTGGAAATGATTCCATATTCATGGCAAGACTGTGAAGTGTACAGCAAGACGAAAATACAGGCTATGTTTCCATTGATTCTCCAAAACTCCCGACAGCCACCTTACTCCTTGACAACATTCACATCCACTCTCTCGGTTGGTCCTGGCCACCTCTTTCGCCATCCTTCTCCAAACATGAAGATGATTGGGATGAATAGAATAAAGCCACCCAACAGACCCATGTAGATCCCAAATGTCCTCAAATATCCCATACTCGCAATCCACTCAGGTACATCGAACACAATGAGAAATGCGATAATGGAGCGAAAGCTACCAATATTGACGAGAGCAGGTCCTGACATATGGGGGTAACACTCCAGCACATACACAACCCCGATTGAGTTGGTCGCAAGAAACCCATATGAAATGAATCCAAGTCCCACCAAGAATGTTGGCCATCCGTATTTACCAGGCTCGTCACCTGCAAGTCCAAATAGTATTGTGCCAATCAAGGAAATGACAGTAGGTGGGATCAAGTTGAGAGCCTGGATTTCAGGATCTCTCCGGCCTCGTCGCTTGGCTATCAGATTGGCTAAACTATCAGCCAGAAGTCCAGAGATGAGGAAAACAGCGATGGCAGAGATAAGCACTGCGAAGAGAAGGAAGCCAAGGTGCTCGAAAGGCCAAGCCCAAGGTTCTGCAAGAAGCTGAGGAGAGACTGTGTATCCTGCTGCTAGAGTTGCTGCGATTGTCGCTGAATTGAGAAGCGTGACGAAGAAGATGTGAGGGTAGAAGAATGTTTGTAGTGTATGGACAAATGCCATCAAGCCTCGTCTGAAGTGAATTGGCCCTCCCCATGGCATCAAATCCCTCTTCCAGGAACGAGGAGCATGCTCTGTAAGATCAATAGGAGGTCTTGATTGACCTGGTAAGAGATGGTGGCGAGATATGCCCTCTGAATGGACATGTCAATTTGCTATTCATAAAAATGGATGGATAGACGTACTCATTTCATTGTCAGTTCGGTAGTAACGAGTCTCAGGCATGAAAAAGAAACACGCAATCCAGAACACTCCTGCTGCAATCGCTGTAATGAAGTAGATCCAGTTCCAGTTCACACGAATGATGATCCAAGGGGTAGCGATACCCAGGATAACAATCAGAAGGCCTTGAATGCCGAAGACCAAGCTAATTGCCTTGTTTCGCTGATGGAGGAACACCATATCTGATATGATGAATGGAATTAAACTCTCGACTGTTCCTGCACCAATAGCCTGAATAGCTCTAGCCCCGAGATGGGAGTCCAGAGAAGTACTGTGTCCAGCCCATACAGCACCACCAATTGCAATGAGCCCAGAGACTAGCACCACAGGCCTTCGTCCGAAGGTTATAGCCAGAGGAACGAAGAGGAAATTTGAAAGCCCAATCATCAATATTGGGAGTGAAGCCAGGAGGAAGGTTTTCCAGATAGGGGGTCCAGCATTTTGGTTCAGGTCTTCGAGTGCCCTCAACGAATTGACATCTTCTGGTAGATGGATGTGCTGGAGGATCTTGTAGGATGGTGGATATTGCCCTATAGGAGAATACTGAATCACGAAGACTGGGAGCATGGCACCGAGAATGAGTTCGGCAGCTGCGGCCATCGCTCCAACTGGAGTGACATTAGTAAACATTTCATATGATCAGTTGATGGACGTACAAAGACAAATAGATCCTATCGCTGCCCATGTTCGCCATTTAGGAAGATTGAGAGGATCTGTCGAGGTATCATTAGACGAAGCTTCAAGAAGGAGAGCTCATCTCTACCGTTTGGATCATCTGTAGGCATAGGGATCAAGTTGACCTTACCATCCTCGTAAAGAGGTACAGTAGGTACTCGATCGACGTGATTGTCTTGCTCAAACGAAGATTGTTCCTTGAGCACATTTTCCTGGTGGGTGCCAGGCTCTGGTTCAAATTCCTTTGATGAATCCATGTTTGCAAGGAATAATTACGACTATAGAAATCGTGCAGTGAACCGCGCAGAGGTTTTCGAAAAGAAGATATAACAACGGCCAAGATTATGCAAGACACAGTGAAGCACAGAGGGTGGGCCTGTTTTTCGCGAGCGCTTCCACGTGAAGGACATCTATGACCCACGTACCGAGGAAGCTTACTCGCTTGTCAAGTGCTTGCGGTCGATCATAGCAATGCCGAACATTTGCTGGTCAGAACTTGTTGATCGAGTAAGTTCCCACTCAAAGTTGTATTAGTACACTGCCAAGGACTAGGGAGCTGCTTGCTTTCTCCTCCAATACATACTCGATTACAAAGTGGCTTCCCCGCACCATACTTCACCCTAGAATAGCTGTACATGGCATACAGACACATGGGACCCCAGACACACCAAAGAAATCGAGAAAACCGGCTGGGATATTGCTATGACGAGCTAATATGACGCTAGTCATCTACTGTAGGCGCAAGCTAGTTGCAGCGTTACGGAATTGACGGAACAGAATGATGTGGGGAGATGATCGGACTTTGGTCAAGAACAAAGACCGAATCAAACCTAAATCAATGCAATTTCTATGATCCTCGTAAGATGATCAGAAGGATCAACCTCACCGAGGCAGTCTGGGCACCAGGTGCTTCGCACGGCATGTGATGTCTTCGGACTTGAGTAAAGATCACGTTATTGCAACCTATCTTCTGTGAAAACTGAAGAACATTGTAACAACCCTCTCAATCATCAAATTTCACACAGAACTTCTCGAACTTGCAAAGCGGCCGATATCCACATCGCCATGAAGTATTTGGTTTTCACTCTTGTTTTGGCCTCTGGCGCTAGTGCCTCATTCTCCTCAATCTTTGCTCGGACAGCCCAGCAGATTCTCTCGGATATCTCTACTATTGGCGATGATGTGAAGTCTCTAACGGACGCAATTAATGCCTACAAGTAAGCAATCTTGGAATAGTTTTCCTGTTTAGGCCTCGGAAATATATCACCATAACTGTCCTTGTGTTCTTGATTAGACTTCTTCGGACACAAGTTATTTTCAATTTCAGGCTGACTATAAACTACCATTTAGAGGAGATGTTGCTTCCGCAGTTCCGGTCACCCAGGCTGAGAGCAAACTCGACGAGTCCATTAAACAAGCAGCTACAGATGCGAAGGGGACGTCAACTCTTTCAGAGATGGACGCAACTTCAATTCTGGATGCTGTTAGCTCTTTGATCCCAAATATCATCACCTCCGTGAATGCCTTCGTTGGACAACAAACAGCATTCCAGAGGGCTGGTCTGGGGGAGGTCGCTTCAAATGACTTGAGCTCTTTGCAATCGAACACTGGCGATTTCGCTGATGCCCTGATCTCAATTGCTCCCTCTGCTTCGCAGGCCGCAGCTAGCTCTGCGAAAGCATGTATTGATGGTGCTTTTTCAAGTGCTGTTGCTGGCTCAACAGCCACAAACTGCGGCGGATCAGCGCAAGCAACAACTCCTCCAAGTTCGTCTGGAAGCTCAGCCAGTCCAACGACAATATCTGGTGGACAGGCTGCTGCAACAACAACACCTGCTAGTTCCGCCTCAACAGATTCTGCGGCTTCGACTTCGACTAATGCGGCTGCACCAACGAACGTGTAAGTCTGTTCTCTGATGTTGATGACCTCTGGGCTGAGTCTAATAGTGTTGCATATTTGGGAGTCGTCCTTCTTTTTGCAGCTGTACCTGCTCTATAAGTTAAGCGATCCTTATCGATCTCATTTCAGACCAAGCCTCATGTTCTCAGATATGGGCATGAACAGTCGCTCTTGGGCTTTGGGAGCTAAAATTATGCGCAGAAATGAATTGAAGTTGGGACTATGGAGAGGCATAAGTCAACCAAGGTCCAGGTAAACAACCTGGACATGTAGACTGTGTGTAGTTGACATTGTAGATTAAAGAATGTTTTGTCTAGCAATATGTTTCCTTGGACATTCTGGGCTCGATGACCACAACCATCATTGCTTCTCTCTAACCTGTGCACTGAGCTAGCTGGACTGTGAGACTGAAATTTTGTCAGGCATTCTAATTAAAGCCTACCGTGGGTTCAGTTGCGTAGAGCACGATGGTTTGGAGCTGCTTAGCAAAAAGAAACCAGAATTACGAATTGATAGACCCGAATGTTCCGTGCTACGACAGCCCCCAGATCGCTGTGATCAGCAGAATTTATCCAGCAAAAGGGACTTTGACCATTCATGACGCTTTTCGGAAAGCAAGCCGAGGCAGTCCGCTGATAAGCTGCAAGACGGTGAAGATGTTCAGGTCATCTTCGGATGAACACTCAATTCCATTCAGGCTAGTTGACGGTGATCCGCGGCGGATACGCCACTTTCTGGGGCAGGCACCAGAAACACCAGCTATTTTATCGCAATCTACACCAAGTATAACGAGACCTTTCTCTGGACGTCTCGATTAAGGCAAAGGTTACCGCCGTGCCAATCCGGCACATGGAGTTCGTCCGATCAATAGTTCTAGCCACCCCTCACAATGACCAGATGATCGCCACTTGTACCTGCAGTGCCGCCTATGCTCTTTTGTTTGGTCTTTGCGCCGTTTTCTTCGAAGCGGCTTCGTGGAGTAATCTAAAACCCCGAACTTGTGGTAGTCCCTTTAGTCTTAAACTATATTTCGGCAGGCAACCTTTGGAGATATCACATAGACTCCGCGCTCCTCCTCGAATCAGGAAACCAATAAATTCAGCCTTCCCTCAACGTTCAAGCCTAAGTACCGACTATTTTAGCCTGATCATCTGCGATACAAAATACACACAGAATGCGTGAAATGTGGGGTGAGGTAACCTGAGGCCAGCGATCGGCAACTATTACGCCGCTTCCATGAACTCGTTGTTTTAGACTCGAACAAAGTGCTGGAGGCTGGAAGCATGGCATTAATCTTGAAGCAAGACCACGGAAACTTATTCCAAATAGATCATTGATACCGTAGTCTAAGGTATAGTCGCTCGTGGATCTCGAAATGTCCGAGGCAGTAGATCCAGCGCATTTTTCAATTGCTTAAAGACCCATGGTTTCTCACGTTGGGGGGTTGTAAACACCAAAGTCAGTCTCACATACTTACAAGAATACCATAATTTTTCTGTCTCAAGCTCAATCATTTTTCCAACAGTCAACTCCAAACCATGTATCTCCGACTTGCTTCAGTGCTCCCAGCAATCCTCCTCGTCACAAGCGTAGCTGCTGATGGTGCTTCAATCGCTGCAGCTCTCGAAGATGTTACAAACAAGGCAGTCAAAGTGAACACAACTGTTGCATCTTGGAAGGGCGATGCTATCGGGCTCATTCGTCAGTTTTCCCAGCACTCTATTTTTGCCGCCTCAAGCTGATCTCAAGTCAGCCATCCTCCAGGCTTCTACAGACTTGACCGATTCTCTTAAGAAAGGAACCTCTGTTGCCGAAGAATCCGAGCCACTCACTCAGGATGAGGCTTTCACCATCATCGAGCCCGCACAGACCCTCGTTGAAGACACCAAGAGCGTCTTGAACACCATTGTTGCCGCCAAGCCAAAATTCGACCAACTTTTCATCGCCAGCCCACTTGTCCTACAGATCTTGAAGGATGATAGGGCAGCCGCCAAGAACTTGACTGAAGCTGTAACGGAGAAGGTACCACTTGAGCTGCAGGAAGTTGCAACGGGAATTACAACCCCGATCGACCCTGCATTCGCAGCTGCAATTAAGAAGTACTCAGCCTTCGGCTTGTAAAGAAAATGTGATAAGGAAAGATCAGAAGGAGGATGGAATGTGAGACAATCAATAAAGTGCTTCTCTTCAGAATCTCACCTGGCCAGCTGAGTTATGTATTGGAATGCGTAGGATGAGGTACCTGAAAGAAAATCCTTGATATCCGCAATGTGAATGCCTCCACTTCTTCCAGTTCCTCTGGTATTTGCCCAAATTGAGCACACCACAAAACACCAAACTTTTTGGCCCAATTCTCACGCAAGGAAATTCAAGGTTATAGAGACAAGGCACTATAGAGACAAGGCACAATCCAATGTAGTCAATAGTTTACGGCCGTTTGAACGACCCCGTTTTTGACGTCCTCAACTAACTGCAGTTTTAACTTCTATGAACTAACCAAAGTTCGTTTTATAAGGCTCGAAACGAACGGAACGATGTCGTTGCTAAGAACGGGATGTAAAATTATTTATAATAAAATCGTGATTCAAACGTGACTAAAGAATATCAAAATCAAGTCTGAAGTTTTATAATTCTTAAAAGATTTACTAATATATAATAATAATAATTATTATTATATAAGTTTTACATAGTATAATTTGAAATTTATCTGAAACTTACTTTAAAATCACGTAAAAATATCTAAAAATTCTATATATTTAGTTTATAAAGCCGCTCTATAAACTAACCCGTTTTTGACCTCTATAGAAAAGTAATTGCAGTTTTAACTTATAATAACGAACTATAGTCCGTTTATACTTTTAATAAACGAATGTCAGTTAGTTCTCGTTTTGCCAAGAACGGGAAAACTATTGACTACACTGGGACAATCTGAGTACGTTGTTTTTTTGAATTGAATTAATTCACAGGAGACGGCATTTTGACCGACCAAGAAGCGCATCCCGACACAGAAAGCACATGACGCATGATTATATGAAGAAACAATAGATTTGCTCTAGATAAACCAAATGCCATTGCGATAGAAAAGCGCATACTTTGAAGCAAAAATTGTGGTGAGGTGAAATGGTCCGGAGATCGGCCTTCGTCCACTTAAGATCAGCACATAATATTCACCATTTTGGGATTGCTACGAAGACCACAGCTAAGACAAAAGCGCTAGGGCTAAGTCCACTTCCATCAGTAAGGTTTTGCATTCCTGCCGAGGTCTCCGAGCATGATTAACGTTGAGGCTCATGATCGACCACTAAGAGAATTAGCGGTGAGAAATTTCCACGAAAAGATCCTCAGCAGGTGCTTGGATGCACTGGCGATGCGTTTAAGCACTTGGGAACCGAAGCGTTTCAATGCTTGTCAAGTGATGCCGAGGTTTGTGAACCCCCTATTTGGTCACTCGTGATGCCACGCCAGGGCTCATTGAGAAACATTGCCTCCGAGGCTTGGGCAGGTATATTGAAAGTAGATCCTGTGATTCTATGCTGTTTTACTAGATGCAGTGACTGAGATTGCGACTAAGGTAGTCGAGCTAACCGAGAAACACTCGCGTAATTTGGTCGACTAGTAAACATCAACAAGAACTGATTCCGGAGCACGCCACAATGCACACTTTTACCAGTGGTATTTGAGCTCTAACTTTTCTTAAAAAGATCTGAATGGTTGGGTAGAGGCCTCGGCCCGTAACTCGAAATTTTCCGAAATGTCCTCTCAAATTTTCACAGCTTGAGGATGTGCCCCACGACTTGTAAAGCCAGGCCTGGGGTATCATAGCGCGATTGCGGGGAAGGGACTCTGCGGGGCAAAAGTGTGGCGTCCATACTCAGCTGTATTCATAGTCCTTCATATAGACGCTATTCTAGTTCACTGGCCTCTAGTAGTGGTCACAGCGAGGAACTTTCAGGATCTCGCTACTGCAAGAACCGTCTGTACCCCTCACTGAATGCACCAGATATTATCGTGAGAGCGCTGTTGGTAATGAATGCGATGGGTAGAAGAAAAATTATAAAAGGGTAAGGGTGACCTGCACAGTTGTCGGACTTCATCCTCCAGCAACAAGAATTTCATCAAAGATTATCAAGCCTTCTCACACCTCCCAAAACAACAATCTCTCAAAATGGTCGCCATCCAGAACATCCTCCTCTTCATCGCTACGGCGTCTGCCTTGATTACACCTCTCTCCAAGCGTGACGCAGCCACCATCCTCACGGATATCTCGACAATCGACACCAATGTCAAGTCCCTCACCTCATCTGCAGATGCCTACAATGGAGGCGGTATCACCAACGCCTTGAAGGTCCAGCAAGTCGAGCAGACTTTGGAAAAGTCCATTACCCAAGCCGGCAAGGATGCCAATGCCACCAGCCAACTCACATCTGCCGATTCTACCAAGATCAGCAACGCAGTCCAAAGTCTGATTCCAAACATCGAGGCATCCATCAGCGCAATTGAGAACAAGAAGGCTCAGTTCACTGCCGACGGCGTCAAGTCTGTCGTTCAGGTATGTTCGAATGAGATGATCAATGAATTGCCACGGTGACTGACATGTTCCATAGCAAGATTTCAAGACCCTCAAGTCCCTGACTGGTAAGCCCAGAACTTTAACCTACCCTCCTATGCATTTTCCGAGGAAAACTTGACTAAGTTGAACCACAGATAAGCTTGCCGACCGATTGATCGCTATTGGAAGCGCCGATATCAAGACCAAGGCTCAGCAGCAGAAGGCAACAATTGATGCTGACTTCGACGCTGGCATCAAGTTCTACAGCACCTAGACGCCTTTCCTCAGGGGTTCCTGAACGCGCAAGATAAAAAATTAGGGATCATTAGATTGCGAGCTGAGATTATTCACCACGGAGAAGGTGCGAGTGATTTAGGAAATTGGAAAACAAATATGAATATGGATGTTGTCATGATGCAATACGATGGAAGATGAATTCACCTTGCCTTTCACCTTGATGATTGACTTTTTCTTGTTTGTGATTATGAATATAAATACACTCTGGAACGTACAAGACACTTGGTAGTAGCACTCCCTTGGTATGAATAGGTATTTTTAAATGGATATTCTCATAAGCAAGAGGTAAACATAAAACTCAATTCTAGCGATAATGATCTGCATTGAACTTCCTCCAGATAAAAACTCCGAAAGTAAAGGGTACACCTCTTGACTACTAGTCCTCACATCATCAATAAATTTCCCTCATCTCCCGATTGAAGACTCGGATAATTTCCCTTTCTAACCTGTACCTGGTCGAAAAGCAGCAGCGATACTGATCTGACCTGCCTTCTGCACCTTTCCACTCTCATTTGCGGGATAGCGGGCTTCGTACCGCAGGTTTCTACCCTCAAAAATTGCGTACAAGTCATAATATACCTTGTAATATCTTTGCCTTGGGACATTCCATTCTCGTCTGGCGTGGGGAAGACAGGGAGGATCTTGCCCTCGTCTCGAAGGAATGTCATGTCGATGATAATCTTGCCTGCCACTTGGGTATCTTGGAAACACGACATCAGGAAGTCTTTCTGGTAGAGGAAAAAGGAGGGGATTGCTCACCTTGGTTCCTCAGATCGTGCAGCGCGAAATGCGACTCAGTCGCTTGATCCGAGACGTAGAGTACTTCTTCGCACAAAAGGCGAGGATTGTCGACTTCGAAGGTATGATAGACCTTGAAGGGTGGATACGGCTCGATGCGTAGGAATCCAAATGACGAGTACGCTTGTCTTGACGGACCCTGCTGCTTGTTCAATGCCCGTAGGACAGCGCCGGAAGCCACTGCAGTCATGCTGAAAACGTTTAGCACTATGCAAAAAGAGACAAGAATCAGAAAATCCACCTGTCTTGATCGTTGGTAGTGATGAGTCGAATTTCCTGCGGTACCTTGAGCTCCCTGGTGAGATATTTCAAGAAAGAGGAGAGGAAGTTGCGAAGAGAGGGTGCTGCTCTCAAGCCACAAATGAGGAAGTCTTTCTGAATGAGCTTCAGCATTGAAAGACTTTGGGAAAGACGTTGCGACTTTACCTTGACGACTTTCTTCTTGGACATCGCCACCTCAAGTTGACCTCTCAGCACAGCGCCAACACGATGAAGAAGTGGCAGAAAGATGGCATTGTAGTCATCCCTGAAACATATATCAGCTTGCACATTCACCTGAGACATTTATAACTAGAGGAAATACTGACGAGTTCATATTCAGATAATTATTGTTGAATCTTTTCGGCCCGCCACTTGTCGCTACACGATCTTAATCGCCAACGAGCCCAGAGACGTGGATCCTATTTCGTGGCATTTTTGCAACGTTCTTGCTTCTTTTGTCGAAGTCTTCGAAGTTGGGAACGAGGTGCCGAACGATGGACTTTCGAGTCTCACCCTTCCGATCGAGGTACCGCTCATCTGCCAATCTTTCGAAGATTCGCTTCTCGAAGTTGTCGTTCAGATAACTAGCACCGCAATTGTCACCTATGGCTGTAAGCCTAGCTCTGGCCTGCAGGTCCCGGCTGAGTGCTCACCAGTGGGCCGTCCGACTTCTCTTTAGTCGCAATGGATAACTGTTCGTGACGGTGTAAGCAACAGCATCAACTGTTCCTCCACCACAATCAAGAACAACGAAGGTTTCTTCTGCCTGCACGAATATTAGTGATGCCACCCAAGGAGTTGAAAACCCTTACGATCATGTCATGAGAGCTGCCAAGAAGCTATGTAGTTGCAGCTTCTGGTTCGGCAATGATAAAAAGATTGTCTGCACTCCCATGGCCTAAAGTCCCGAATCCAGTTGCTCGGATGGCGGCATCCACGGCATATTGGAGGACACGCGAGGATCGTGGTGACCAGATCACTGGTACAGTCAAGACGAACGATACTTTACTCTGTTCTCTCAGGCCTTCCTTTTCAATCAATTCCTGTTTGGTGTGACGAAAGACCTCAACCAGGAAACCAGAAATGGTGTCTTGCACATCTCTCGGATTCTGAGTGTGTCGTCTGCCATATTTCTGGATAATGCCTCTCTCTATCAGATGGTTCAATCTAGGCCGAAGTCTCACTCGGCCCTCCTTAGTATGGGGAGTCGTGACCAACATAAGTTTCGGTCTTTCGATGAGACGAATCTCGTCGCGTGTTGAATTCGCTCGGTACCTTTGATATGGTACCTCATATCCCCACAGATATTTGGCCGAGTCCTCACCAGCTTGCTCAAATCCATGTGGAGACCCCCTTCATGCACCAGTTCCGGTGCTTGACCTAGTAGTAATGGTTGAATACCAGCTCTCTGTTGGGATCTGTCGCCTCTTCCCACTCATTCCGTCTGCGGGCCCTGGAGGAAGACAAATGAATCAGCGGAGTATTCAAAGTTCGCTTATGATGCAATCGGGATGGAATGCCATGAATGTTCTCTGGCAAAGATACGATACTGCACTTACAATTGACAATAATCTTCACGTCTGATGGCAAAGCTCGCGGATTGTCCTCACTCTCTGGGTAGGCATAATAAGACACCGAGTGAAGGTAGTGCCGTAATCTAGTCCAACAACAAATTGCTTCGGCGCACGCCCATCGTCATCATCCATGAGACCGAAGTCGGTATTATGATACTGAGGTCGCGAGACTTGGATCCTCTCACGTGGAGTGTATCGAGAGCTCGAAGTTGACTCGGGCTGAGCTGCATCATCCTCTTCATCTTCCTCTTCGCCCTCTTCTTCTTCATCACTTCGGAAAGAATTGTTGATTACCCGATTGACTGTCTTCCATTTTACCACCTCTGGATTTCGACTTTGATACTCTTTTCTTAGCAGTCGACGTCTTTTCGATTCTCTGACCACTAGATCTTGCATGTGTTGCAGCTTGACCAGATTCTTCGACCTGCTTTGCTGATTTTGTTTGGGCTCTTCTTTGCTATTCTCCCGAAAGATTTGATCCCCGCGGGGGTTGACTTCGAGGGTACTTTTGGGATGCCGGTGTCTCCCAATCCCTGAGCTAGAAGTCCAGCGAGAAACTCATTGTTGGCGAACAAGCGGCGAAATGCCTCGAGCTGAGCAGACTGTGCGTCTGCGGCCATTGTTCCGGATGTGATAAGGTCGAAGCTGGTGAAGATACAGGATTGCAAAAGCAACTGCTGCGGCGAAAAGCGCAGATTTAAGACCTATGAAAAGATGCAGTCTGGAAGTGTCAGTTTCTTGCCGCAGGAAGCTTCTGACAAGCAAAATTTCCATCGCCCGATCTACTTGCCGTCGATCGCCATGCCCTGGCAGACGCAGAGTCACGTGAAGCCGCATGTATTTGCGATCTTAACAAGAGTTTGTACAGAATCGAGAACTGATAGATGGTCACTTCCGATAACCTGCAGACTGCTCTGGTCCATTATCTTGCGTCTGACCACTAGAAAATTCGAGTAAGCGACATGGCAACAAACGCCACGCGAAATGAAATGGTTCAGCCGCGTCGACCAACTGTTCACCTTGAGAGATGCAGCTGACGAGTATCGTACATCATGACCCGCCAATGTTTGCTTCTTGACGAGGTGCGCTAATTTTTGTTTGCTTCTACGAACACTGCAAGCGAGGAAAGGGGGTACTGTAGTTCAGCATCCGCTCTCTTGCCCTCAATCCAGATCCCTGGTGCCTCTGAGCGCCACATATCTTGGCTGATGAACATCTAAGCACAGCAGCAAACGCTCCTCCTCCCAAGAGACATATGACAGAAATCAAGCTTCAGAAGCACCAGTAAATATGCCAGGATGGGGTAGTGCTTGGCACCAGGCCAACTGCCCACTTCTTCCGCAACCCAGCCATGTGCTGAAGTAAATCTCGAATCAAAATAAACACTATCTCCACCACAAGACATCCTGACAGGTGACTCTAGGGGTGTGCCATGATTCTCGTCATGGAAACAGCAACGAAGCCCAAAAAAGCCAGAAACCTCTGGAACCATGATAGATTGGTGGCTCTGCTCGCGTGGGTTGATTTCTGTATTGAGCACAAGCTGGACTTCAAAGCAACTATCCTGAAGCAACTTAGTGGAATCAGTGGAATATTTCCCACCGAATTTTTCCGCGTTCCCTGCCGCAAGTGCTTCAGAAGCTTGGCGATCTCAGGCGGAGCGATGACGAAGAGTATGCCAAAAATGATATCCTTGAGGGAGGCTCTCAGTACTGGAAAAGAATGCCTGCAGATATACAGAGAGACATTGAAAATGCATTACAACGGTACACAGAGGGTCAATTCCAGACAAAGTATAGCGGCGAAAGTTCTCAACACAATATCAACCATTCTTCATCAAAGTTACTCGACAAAGACGCGATGAAGGTAGTGGCGGAATCGAACGTAAGTGCAAGTAATGCAATCTCATGAGTCAGCACAGCCCCTTCACCAGAGCCACTCGACAAAGGTAAGCTGGCATCAGCGAACAACGCGAACAAAATCGCAAGTAAGAACACCCCTCAAGCCAGTAGACCTCTAAACCAGCAAAAACAGACCCCAAAACGACGAGCACAAGTATCAAACGACCCCTCACCCACGGCAGAAGTCATACTCCGAGCCTGCCTCCGCCAGAAGTCCCTCGAACTCAACACCCTTCGGCAAACTTGGCATCACGAAGTCGACTCTCTGCGCAACACCATTTCCCAGCACACTCAGACCGAACTCTCCCTCCGTGCCGAGTTCCAACATCTAGTCATAGCACGCCAGGCGCACGAGTTGGCTGGCAAAGATCCGCTGGAGTATGAGTTGTTTCAATTGAATCAGACCGTGTGGTCGTTGAATAGGCGGGGTGCATAAGATACAGAAGTTGGCGGGGTTTGCGAAGATAGGTACCGATGGGGAGAGAGGAGCAGAGGGTGTCGAGCGAAGGGTGGTGGATGAGGCGGTGGAAAGGATCGCCGAAAAGTTGCAGTTGCTTGGGTGTGGGAGAGACCTTGTGGTGCCGAGGATTGAGGAGAATAGCGATGTGGGTGGCCTGTCGAGGACTGTATTTGAAGACATTCCGGAGGCGAAGGATAGGGTGGGTATGTTGAGGAACACGTTGGCGAAGTTCGGTGCTGGAATGTTGGTGAGGAACATTCGTGCTTGCTGCTTTGAGAGACTGGGTGTTCGCGACAGCATTTCCGGATTACTCACCACGGAACGTGAAGCTATTGGAGGCTTACAGGAATATGATCCTCACTCATGGTACGTAATAGTTTTTGAACAAATTTGAAGATAGACGAGCTGATTTGTATCCACAGATGGCTGGAACAGTTTACACAATCTCGAGTTCGTAGCATACGATTCTCTCATTGACAACAACGACTTCAAAGAAGTCTTGGTCCCCCCAGAGCCAAAGAGCTTACAGCTCGGCTATCGAGAGCACTCGCTCCGTTGTTTTCTGATGATCCGGTCGCGGAAACTTGGGGAGACGGCTTAGAAGTTGCTGAAGAGCGGCGCTTCCGCTTGACAGAGATCTTCGAAGCTGGGCTTCACTTGAAGGCTTCTATGGTTCGAGTTGACCAGAGCTTCGAGTTCGTCATCTTTCCACCAGGAACTTCACCAATCAGGGAGCGAACATCAGATATTGACGACCAGGGCACTGGCTATGCAGATCCAGAACAGAACGGCGATAACTGGCTCGCAGCTTCGATTCACCTGTATAAAAATCGACGCATCATCACCTCGCGATGGATTGAAAGATGCACTTGTCCAATCGCGGAATTCCGCAAAGAGATCTGCTGATGAAAGAACCGAGGCAAGTCTGTACATTAAAAAGCTCCTTTTGCCAAAGACAGAAACAGTGACACAAGATGATCGTCAAGATTGGATTTCGGATGATGAAGAGGAAAGACGATCAGACAAAGATTATGAAGGTGGCAAAACACCTTCTGTTCCGCAACAACCACCTCAACGCAGAATAATGTTACCAGAATCCGAAAAACAACATGAGTGTCCTATCTGTTCGAGAAGATTTGCGCACCCGCGAAGCCTTCAGCAACACTCAAAGAAAGTTGAGCTGTAACTAGATACTCGGGCGACTGTGAGATACGCTAATCTCCAGAATAGAGGAGTGCTCCCGTTGTCGCGTGTGCTCCGGAATATTTCCTTCGTATAGGGAACTTCAGGCAGACAGCAAATCTACTCATCAATCACCAGTTGGTATAACAAAAATAGCGGCGGAGAATGGTCCACGTACAGTTCCCGAGAATCTGGAAACAGCCAACACATCAGAGATGCAGCCAGGTCTTACTAGAGCAGAGAGCACGGCGCGGAGGGAAGAATACGATAGACAAGCCACAGAGCCCATTGAAAACAGTAGTACCAACGCGGACAAGCAAGCACACAGTAGAAAAAGAACAGCCACGCCCAAGGTTACCAGCTACCGCGAAGATAGTGACGGAGACTTCTCCTCCCCCTCGTCTTCGGATGACGAGATTATCCCCAAAGCTCAAAAAGACCAAAATCAAACCACCCCTGAGCATCCCATTTGGGTAGAGCCTCCGTCGATTAAAGACGGCGAGATACAATACAAATGCCGTGTCTGCCCGCGAATTTTCTGTACCCGCGGGTACTGCGCCAAGCATTTCAACAATCATCCTACCTACCTGCCTTAAGGAGGGCAAAGAACATCTAGTCAGTGAGGCTGATCGTACTTCAGGGAAAGAGCGAGCGTCGTGCCAGGAATGTTCGAAAATCCTCGTGCTTCGTCGGCGACAAGCTGCTCAAAATGCAGGACGATCGAATCCTCCTTCAACAGACCAAACTCATCATACAGCAGACGAAGAGGAAAGCCTCGCACACACTGATTACACATCGATTAGAAAGAGAAGACCTGCGGAAGACACCGCTCAACACCCAAACTCAGAAATGCGACCGACCAAGAATGCGCGACTTTGGTCGACCTAGAGAGCTACCCCTTGGTTCCAAAATTGATGGTCAATTTCCTACTTTCCCTCCTCAACACGCAGATACCTCGCCGCCTCATCCCCAGCAATCCTACCAAAAACAACGCACTCGAGCAAGCTACTCCCACCCAGCCTATTCTCACCATGCACACCTCCTGTAACCTCACCCACCGCCCACAGGCCCTCAATGTTCTCATCATCAGCACCCAACACCTCCGCCCTCTCATTGATAATTACACCACCCATCGTGAAATGTACAGCAGGCGTGACTCGTCCAACATACATGACGCTCTCCGGATTTGGATCTGCCAAAGTCCAATTCCCGAACGCTTGCCTACCAAGCGGATCAGACTTCTTGCCAGCTGCAGCAGCAGCAAATTTCTTGATCGTATCCAAAGCTTCAGACCCGAGATCTGAGATAGTGGTTTTCCGCATGAGACCTTTCCAGAGATAGAAATCAACATGCGAACTCGCATTCGCATAAACGCCCTCATCCAGCACCAACCTAACATCCCACTGCCTCGGCCCCTCTCCCTCAGCTTCCGGCAACGAAGTAATAGCGTCCGTAACCACCTTCCTCGTCTGCATCTCATTCACGAACCTTTCCCCCTTCGCATCAAGCAGCAGTCCACCTTCACCGCGCAGGAGTTCCGCAGCCAGAAACTTGACAGGATTACCGACATCATTCGGATCAACGAACGATGTGGGATGTACCTGCACTTGTTCCATATCAAGGAGCTGCGCGCCTACACTCGTGAGTAAATTCTGCGACCCCGGCCTCGGCTCATTCGTCGATGGATATCCCGCAAGATCAGGCCGATACTTCGCCAACATCCCATTCGCATCACCACCAAACCCACCACTCGCAAACACCACCGGTCCCTTCAACACCTTCACATTCTCCCCCTCTGCTTCCCCTTCTGCAGAAGTAAACTCCACGCCCTGCACCACACTCCCCTCTTTCAGAACCCTCGTAACCGTACACCCCGTCTCAAGATGGAAATTCGGATTCCCTTTTAGCTGCTTAAGTAACGTAAGAACAATACTCGCCCCCGGCGGCGTCTTCCCCTTCCCCCTATGCGTCCTGGGCACACTATGACCCCCCAGCTGCGCAACAAGACTTAAATCCACGCCTTTCTCCTCAACAAGCCATTCAATCGCCTTCGCACTCTCATTCGTCAGGGTAGAAATCAACTCCTCCCTTTCTTTCGTGCGTGTAGCGAATAATGTCTTGCCAGCTGATTTCACTGTATCGGAATAGAATGCTGTGTCTGGGATGAATTGGGATTGGGTTCGGGCTTGAGACTGGTAGGGCGTGGGAGCGCCGTTGATGCCCGAGGAGGCTTTTATGGAGTTTCCGCCTGGTTTGAGGGAGCGCTCGAGGAGGTGGACGATTAGGCCGTGGGAGAGGAGTTGGGAGGAGGCGCTAAGACCCGCGAGGCCGGCGCCGACGACTATTGCTGTCTTTCCTGGAGCAGCGGTCGTGGACATGGTAGTAGACATAGCTGATTTGGTGATCTGGGAAGCTGGAGAGGTGAGGTGGCGCCAGAGCATAGATGAGAGGGCGATGAAGAGCGAGATGGTGAGGATGAGGAGGATGCGTTTACGACTCATTAATCTTCTTGTTTTATGCTTTTCTGTTTGGGATGTGGGAGGCGGTGTGCCTTTTTATGAACTTTGTCAGGTATTCATAGTTGATGTGTACGAATGGATTGACCTCAGTCGGTACTCCAGCACTGATATTTCGAGAATCAGGTGATGCGTGAGAAATGGCCTGACTTGTGCTTTCATGCCGGACGGTGGCGGAATCAGACTTGATTCACGCATGTAAGCGCCTGCATCCATCGCGATATGGACTATAAGTATAAAAACTCATATCGTCAATTTTATGATGTTAGAATGATAACGAGTGTCGATGGGATGGTGTGGAGGAGATGTTACGAGTTGACGTGAAATTGAGCTTGCTGTGTTTTTGTGGGCCGAGCATGGCCTCTCGCAGCTGAACCGAAGCCTTGCATGCTCCGACATTCAGTATCACAAACACCCGCTTAACTACTTATTGTTCGATTTTAAGACACACAAAGTCTTATAGAACTGTGAGATAATGCGATTTTATACAACAGCCGTGAAAGTAGGACAATGTCGAGATCTTTTTTTCTTTTTTTGATCCGCTCTCAGATCTACGGGCGATTTCCGAAGCCAGACCAGAATCAATTTAAACGTCCTCACAGAGGTCTTACTCAGTTGACACAGTTACTCAAAGCTACACTCAGACACTCATTTCATCATATCAACACTATGCAGCATTGCTGTAACGACCATTTACAAATCCACTCTCCCCGTCCTCAACCCCTGTCTCTCCTCGTCGGCCTGACGCAGACGTTCTTCCTTCAAGCGTGCCTTATTCGAATCCTCCAAAGCCTTGAGCGTAGTCTTGTATTGCTCTAGTGCGCTTCCACTCAGCGCCGCCGATGATCTGACCTCTTCCTCGACAGGCGCTGACTTTGGAGGCTTAATCACGAGGAGTTCAGGTTTCCAGTCGTCCATTTGTCCCATATTCATCTCCGAAGCAGGCTTGTATCGCTGCTCGGCGAGGATGTAATTCTCCTCCAAGGCCTTCCAATCTACCACACCCTCGGGCCTTTCCTCAACAGGTGGTTTAACCCAGGTATCATCCTTCACGAAATCCTCAAGGTCGTCTACACTCCACGTCTGCCACTCCTCATCAGCCTTAGTCAAGACATCCAAGAATCTGTACACGCTAAAGCTTGAGTCCATATCTTCTGTGCGAATCTGTGCTTTTCCACCCCATTTCACGAGACCTTCTGTTCCAGCTGGATACGTGAAGTTCAGAGCTTCAACTTTCCGGCCAGTGCTGAGACTGTGCATCAGCGAGACGGAAACCTCGAATTTGCCTAACTTAGTAGCGAAGCCTCCTTGGGCGTAGCTCAGCCATTTTGTGAGTTGAGGAGCAATTTCCCATGTCTTCCCCAGAGGGGTGAGCAATTTGATGCCCAGGATTCCTTGCATGAGGACAGTGGTAGGACCAGCGGCCCATCCATGTGCATGGGAATTTCGTGCTGGAGACCAGTAGGCGGGGTAGTGGACGAAGCCATCGATTCTGTATCCTTCCAGAAGTGTGGAGTTGGTCATTCCTGGGCCGTCAAGCATGTAGCCCCACATCAGCTCAATCAGCTCTACGGCTGCATCGTTGTTGTTAGCTGCGCTATGGGCCAGCAATTCAAAAGATGATGCGAATGGCGAGATGACGTTCGGGAACTCAACGGCTGGTGCACCGTACTTGATCCAGCGTTTCCGTAGATTCTCTGAGACGTTGTATGCGACGGAATCAGATGTGTAGACATTCGAAATCAGGACCCAGCTGTTTCCGTCTTGAGGAAGGACTTTTTCAGGGCCATTACAGCCACGTCGGCCAAGATTGTCGGCATAGAGTCCATCTTGCTTACAATACAGGATAGAAGAGATGCCATGCTGAATTCTGGCACGAGTGATTGCCCAAGGCTCGCCGTTGGACCAGTTGCTTTTACCAAGCCATTTGGCCAATTTGATGCTGTTTCCAAGCACCTCATAGAGGATGGCTGATGCCTCCACATTATGGCCCGTCATACCTGGTCGAATCCAGTCATTGGTCGATGAAACGTGCAGAAGTCCGGTTTGATCGACCTTATTAATGCTGATGACAAGTGCCCTGAGGTATGCATCCCATTTCGGCTTCAACCAGTCCAGGTCGCCAGAGTACAGAACATACTCGTAAGAACCGATCAAAGTGTGAAGATGATAAGTGTCGCTGAACTCTCCAAAAGCGCCCATCGGCGGTCCAGCATATGGCATAGATCCATCGGGATATTGTCGTTCATAAATAATATCCAACGCATTTCTCACGGCCAACATGTCGTAAGTGGAAACAGCAATTCCAGGCACAGCAATCGTCATATCTCCGGGCCATACCATACGATCCCGCTTGGCTCCATCCGTTGTCACAGTCTTTCCATGTGCAATCGTATAATTCGAATACCATGCCCCGCGCGGGGCAGTATTGTGGTCAAAAAATCGATTGAAATCGATCAGCGAGCCCCCCTCGGTCGGATCCAATGTCGAAAGCTGTAGAGTCCAGGCACCCGCATACCAGACGCGATTCAGCATCGAGGACGAACTGTCGAAATATCCGGTATATGCCCTTCCATTTGGGTTCGAGGGGAACGCGGTGCAATTGACCCAAAGCTTCGAGATAGCAACAGCAGGCTCTTTCGAGGTGTCGTTCTTGGACGGGGAGCTCCAACCCAAGAATTTCTGTCCCAATGTGTTGTACCAGGTCTGTCTCTGCACAGCAATATGCTCTCTCTTCGGCGCCGAATGTCCGTCGTGCCATAGATATCCACCCTCAGTAGGGACATCCGTCTCAGGAATGAATACCGTCAGGTACTTGAATGCTCCTCTGGTATATCCTCCTCCTACACAGTTTGTCCCCGTTTTGTTTATCGAAAATGCTAGAGGGAGGTCGCGTGCCTGCGCGTCACCAGTTGCGTCGCATTCGCGGCCTGTGAAGAAGGGAGATTCGGAGTATGCGAGAACAAGGTATGGATCGTTCTTAATTCCTTCAACCTCAAAACAAACCCTGGATCCAGTCAGCAGAGCTTCTTTTCCGTCTTTCCATCTACAGAACTTACTTTCCAGCAATATTCTCCTCGAACTCAAAAGTGATCAAGCCTCCAGGGCTGATCACCCAACTTATGCCCTCTGTCTCTGCATCTTGCAGAACAGCTTCTCCGCCCGACACCGCACCCTCGAAATCGAATATCCTTACAGGCGTAATGTACGATTTGTTGAACGGTGCGCGGATGTTGCTCTCCCAGGGGCCAGGGAAGATGGTATCTAGAGGAAGAGACTCGTAGTCTGGACCATCATATTTCGCACCGTTCACGACGGATGCGGAAAGGAAGAGCGCGCTGAGAAATGCTGGAGAAGAGTAATACATGGCGTTGAAAGAAATGCTGGCTGGGAATACAAATGCTACGTAGTCATGATATGCTGTCTAAGAATGGGCTAGGAAGAGAGGAGATGAAAACCGGGGAAGATATGGTTGTTGTGGGCAGAGGTGGGTTGGAGGGGTCAGACGACTTGAAGGGTCTCGGTCTCGCATGCAGAGCTGGTCATTCTGCATTTTCCAGCAGCCAGGGCACCAATCAGCAGCAGCACCATAGCACGTTCGGCCATATTTCCGCGATCGACTCATGGAACTGAAGACAATCCGGGGATGCGAGTCAGTCGCTACCTCGAAAGAAATGAGCATTGCCAGCCACAGGATATCCTCCGAAGTAGTTGGACGATGTGCCACAGAATCAGAATATTGCACTTTGCAATTGACCGATGCGGGTATCTTGTGCTATCAACGACCGTCAACTCCATGCCAGATTCGATTCCAAGTCAACTCCCAACCCCAATGCCTCCCCCTATCACTCCCTCTTCCACGCATCGAATTCCTCCTTCAAATGCTCCTTTAACCTCGCAAACTTATTCCCAAAATTCCTTCCACACCTCCAACACAACAAATCACTATCCAGATACCCCTCCTTCCCCGGATGTCTCCTCACATCATCCTTCGCCAACGGGAAATCCTCCAATTCAACAAAGAACGGCGTAGCAAAACTATTGTAATGCTTCCTATGCTTCATACAATCCGAATACCGATCCGCGCTCAGAACGTGGATGTGCAGATGGTTCATACTCGGGTGCGCGTGGATCCCGACCTTGACTTCTTTGTTCCACTCCCTTCCAGTCGGCATATCCTCCGGTTTATCAATCTCGACCTCGCCGTTCAACACTTTCTCGCGGGGTATATCCTGCTTGGAGAATTTGCCATATCGCCGCTGTAGTTCCTTGCCAATTATATCTCGCAGCTTCGTCGCCTGTTCCTGGACGCTCGCCAGGAAATCTGGGTCCTCGAAGGCATCGAAGGGGTGCTGTAGAGTGTGTTTGTTGGATCGAGGAAGTAGCAGTGCGTGAACGCTCGATTTGGGATATAAATCGTTGATGGCCACGAAGTCGTCTTCGTAGAAGATTATGCGCGAGGAATCGTATTTCTCGGGGTGGTCGATGTAGGCGCCTAGACCGTCGCGTCGATCGAAGGCGTTTTTGTTGTAGGGCTTCTTCGAGGTAGAGGGAGAGGGAGGGGAGGCTTTCCGCTTGTTCATTAGGGCTGAGACTGGAGTATGATTAATGGAAAGCTTCTGGGGGGTGTAGGGGCATGTTTACAGGCGTTGCGCGGCGGAACTGACGAGGCTGACAAGGCTGAAGGCGCTGTTCCTGCTATTTCTTCCTCTGTAATGGCATCTTCTGGTGTTTCTTTCGACATCGTGATCGATATTGTTTTTCAAAACTCAAAAGAGCTAGCTGCTGCTGCATTGACGACGGAAGGTATCGAGACGTTGCGGGGAGACAGAAATTCACAGCGTGAGCCAGTGACTTGCCGACCGAGGCCAGCTTGGCATTCAGGCGAGCCACATTGGCCACCCCCTTTCTCACCCCACTCTCGCTTACGGGTTTGTTTATATTCCAACAATTTCCAGTGTCACGATCCTGTTCATCGGCGGGATGTAGTCATTCTGAAATCCAGTCATCTACAACTTGGGGCCTAGGCCAGTAGATGTGCTAATTCGGACATGTTTTATCTTGGATAAGACTAAGCTTGTTGGCCGGAGACATTCAACATCATCAACCTCACAGATCTGCAACCCCAGAGCGCGGCATTGGGTTGGTGAGGCTTTACAATTAAGATGGGTACAAAAGGACGTATACTGAAGTCATCACATGGACTTTGATACACTATCTCAATGATGTTGGACCGACTGCGCCGCTGAAGATGCATGTTGAGCTTGTGATAAGCGATAGTAGTGGGAGGGAAAGATAGTATGTTAGTGTGGAGATGAGAGTCATTGCAATTGGGAAGAAGACATGGCCATGGTTCCTCGACCGTGGGTGGAGAGGATTGTGATGTGATTTGGTGGAGGGAAACATGTGGTTGCCCCTAGGAGTCAATTTGTTAAGTGTGAGAGACAACCACCACTGGTGGACTGGAGGAAATGGTGCAGGACATCATTGAGTTCGTGAGGGAGGCTGGCTTGGGAAAATGAATACGCGTAAACAGTCCATTAGCAATTTAATCAACATATCAGAACAAGAAATACACGAAAATGCAAAAACATGATATCAAAGGTTACAAAGAGAATTGGACTCGCTTGGCCCCCTATCTACGACAGAACTATCCGGCCGATTGAGGTACGTGCGGAACACCCAAACCAAAGCATGGAATGTCGATTTTTATTCTGTAAAACTGGATAAATCAAATTCTGTCTTTGCAATCTATAAGAAAATGGTAGTGTTATGTGCAATACAGGTTTCATCCATCTTTTATTAGATTGACCTAGACTAAAACCAGCTACCTACTCTCGTACCTGGGCACCTCGTCAAAATCGGCCACATAATTCTGTCGTAGATAGGCCCCACCTCAGTAAGAAGTAATTAGTCAGCATTGGTAAGACTGATTTCACCCCTTCGGTTTCCGCATCTTCTTACTTCAATCCATGCATCACCAATCTCACACCCTATCGATCCAATCCCCATGTAAGCCGGCGCGCAGCCTTACACTTTCGAAATGCCGTTCCTTTGAAATGGCCGTGATACCTCATTGACATCAAATCCAAGCGGAGGCTGAAGAAGTCGCAGTGACTCTGGATGGCCGGTATGCCCCCCCGAGACCAGACTTGATGCTGGCACACCTACGAACTCATCTTGGTCATCACGCTCATCGGATTGCTGCAACCAACCGTATTTGGAACCAGGATATGTGCGGCGTTCCAATTTTTCTGACACGGTAATCGGCCACCTACACTCTGTGGACTCCAGTATCGACATTGTTAGTGGGTGAGTTGTCATCATCATCGTATGGTTCCCAGTCTACTTGAAAAATTTGGTCGGACCGAGCCCCATCATGTGTAATGCGATCATCATCTTTTGCCACTACTGTTCTATCAGTATCCCTAGCCTGATTGATCTCCAGGGCCCAGATAAGACCGTCCAACAAGCTGGATGCACGATCTGATGATGGATGAGACTGGAGTCGCGTGACTCCAAGTGACCGCATGGGCTTCGGCGATGGACTTGGATTTGCAGATCTCGAAGCACATCGCTCTGGTGTCTCGAGAATGACCTCCGATTGTGGCGTCTGAGACAGGCTTGTGGATCGCGAGGTTCCATTCTAAGGTCGGTCAAGGTCAACACACGGGGATGACTTCAAACTTCTCGGTCGGCGGGGGTTCACGAAGAACATTCTTGGAACCTCATTATCTTGTCGGAAAGCGCTAAGAGTTTCATCCTTGAACTCTCCTCTTTCGGTATCTCGTGAGGAGTCGGCTCGGGAGTGTAGATACCAAGAGCGATGCTACGCCGTAGGGTCGACTCTTCCAGCATTCCAGGTGTGGGATACTTCAGGATTCTCTCCTGAAGGTCTAGTCGCAGGTGCAGGTCATCATCTGAGACTCGTTAGCCTTGACAAGGCCGTCGTCCATACTTGAGAGATCCTACCAATTCTGTCTGATCGGCGTATCTGTTCGTCTGAAGATTTGAATTTATGTTCATCTGATCTCATGGCTGATCTGACTTCAGAATGCACTATGATGCAGTCAGTCAACAAGCCTGCTGCCTGGCCAGTTACATGGTAACTTACACTCATGACCCTAGTCTTCCATAGTTTATCCCGGTATAGCCAACGCTACCTCATGCGGAGAGCGAGTTGCTTGTAGTCCGCCTAGGTAGGAGTCTGAGGGGTCGTCAGAAATCGTTTCCTCCTCAGACTCGAAACTGGACAGAGGATGAGCTTTCTCAGACCTTTTTGGAGGTAAGATTGCACGATACTCTCGAACCTTCGCAATTCTCCGATCAGGAGATATTATGTCTTCCATGGTAAACGGAAGCTTCATCTGGGTCGATGGTCGAGTTTCCTGCCCCTGGATTCTGGGACGTTGTGGAATACTCGCCGTTTTATTGGTGATCTCCAACGAGATGGGTTGGTCTCCGTGATCATCACTTATGTGCTTTCGAAGAGGCTCTTTTCCCTGACACCACTGACCGCATTGCGGACACCGACGACACACTCCTATGAATTCTTCAGCGACGTTATGAATTTATCAATAGTAGCGTAACTTACCATCGTTCTTGTGTCGAAGAAAGAACCCATGTTTTTTGAACACAGCACCACAGTCTTGGCACTTATGATCTCCATTCTGGAGTCTATCAGTGACGTTCGATACTGGATCGCCGCCTTTGACAAGTGCTTCGTCCTGTTCAACCAGCTCTGGGTCACTACTACGGTCAATTTCAATATCAGAAGCCGAGGCGCCATTAGGATGCTCATCTTTCAAATGCTCCTGGAGAGCAACGACGGTAGAAAATCTTTGGTCACACATTTCAGTCGCACTTCCTTTGCAAGCTCCTAGTTATACGTTTATAAGAGCCATCCAGCATCATTGGATGTATCTCACCATTTTGCTGATGCATCTTCATGTTAAACTTCGTGGAGTGCTGACTTCCGCATCTCTCACACATCCTCTGAACACGATTTCCCTTCGTCTCATTGTGTTTCGGACCAGGCTTAGGGACATTGCCATGCCCAGAAGCCTGATGCTCCTTGAGATCGTAATTCGTTGGAAAGTATGTCTTGCATTGATCACAAAACGAGCATCCATCTGTAAAATCAGTACATGTTGTCAAAGCGGAACGCTGGCCTACCTTTGAGCTGGTGTACTTTGCGAGCCCGATCAGTCTGGAAGCTCCTCCCGCATTTCTCACACTTCAGTAACCGGAGTGATTTGTCCGATTTCGGGCTGCTCGAATCAGAAGTATCACATTCATTCTCGTCTATTGTCACAGCCATGGTTCCCGCCAAGTCTTCTCGCTGAGTATCGCCGTGCAGCTCTCGCTGATGCTTGCGAAAGTCAACCCGTGTTTGGAGGACAATATTGCACAGGTCACAGCGAGCGCAAATTTCTGCTCAGAATGTTAGCACTATGATCCGACCCAGTTGGCAATGTTCCAACTGACTGTTTCTTTCATGATCCTTTCTGCTTCCAATGTTTCCCAACGTCAATTTACACTTCGAACACTTCAGCGAAGCTTTAATTACTAGAATTATATCATCATCGGAGTCTGAGTCACTATATTCGGCAGCAAAATCTCCCAGTTCGATCGATGGCTCTTCTCCTACTAACCAGAGCTGATACAGCTTTGTCGTCTTTGGCATGTGTGCTGTGGCTTCGGGTGACATCGTTGATGAATTTTCGGGCAGTTCACGAAGTCTTTTGCTTGCAGTAGGCGTCTTTGCAACGAAGGACTTTACACCGGTTTGTGGTACACAGGCATTCTATGGTCCTGCGGCTTTTGGACTGTGAGATCGTTGCTGCGCACCATCTCCAATCTGCCAATCTTGTCGGCCTTGGCCAGGAAGCTCTGAGTCTGGACCAAAGCATCTGCCATGGGATCACTGGGATAGATAGGCTCACCAGCATAAGCCTCCTCAACCACGGGAAGCGAACACAAACCGGACGTTCGGATGGCTGGGGTTGACTCAGGCCCATCAGTATCCAGACCCTCCTTGAGAGCCAAGCCTTCGATTCCTCCAAGATATACGCTGGAGCCAGAGGTCAGTACTTCTTTCGTGGCCGAACTGCAACAATATCTCCTTCACCAACCCCTGCCCCTCCTCCTATTGTGCCTCAAAAGGCCGTCATTGGAATTTACTTTGGAGCAACATTCACAGCGATTGCATTTGCGATACACAATATCAGAGACAAGAACCCTCGAGTCTCCGCGAAAGAGGTGAAAAACATCGTCAACTGGCCAGAAGACTGCAACGGTGGTGTGAGAGCCCAGGTGCCCACGGAACTTTGGTACTTGCCCGTCCCAATTTCACATGATGCATCATCCGATGATTCCTCCATGAGTAGCTCTGAAGAAGATCCAGACAGTGTTCAATCCGGTCCTGTCTGAGAAACACAACACTCGCACCCCTGGGCCAATCTGCAATCTATCTCCGCTCGAGGGAAGCTCCAGCAAAGGCACATGTTGGACTACAACCATCGAAGAGCCTACCGAACATCTTTGGGGCTATAGTGTCAATCACCGGAAATATCGATCCAGCACAGATCGAGATGTTATGGGTCATAGACAGGCCCAAACTCATGTTAGTGAACACCAAGCACACCGAAGGAGATCGCAAGACATTGCGCCCACGGTTCAAATGTCTTATTGAGCTCAGTACCATCCGAAAGCACGGTGATGGAAACGCGATCGTCTGGGAAGATGTCTATGATGTGATGATTGACTTCTTTGTCAAGGGCTTGGAGCATACCAAACAGCAGTTGATCGAAAGGGAAGGACTTACGGATGATTGGCCAGTCTCGTTTGCTCTCACAGTTCCTGTTGTCTGGGATGCCCATTCTTCCAGGCTGCTTCAAGCAGCTGTACAAGAAGCAGTCAGGCTCACATCATTCGGGACTTTGGTGAATGGTAGCATGGAAAACGTGTTTATTGTCTCAGAACCGGAAGTCGCTGCTACATCCCTGCTGGAGAGGTCTTCTAAAATGCCGGTATGCTTCAAGGATACTATTCTATCGAGCTTCTGCTGACTCAATTCAGGCTGGAGAGTCATTCACTGTCTTGGATTGTGGCGGTGGCACTGTAGATGGCAGCACCTATACCGTGACCAAGCCGTATCCCTTACGACTCAACACCGAAGTTGGCGTGCCACTGGTCAGTCGAAAAGCAGTGCGAGAAAGTTGTCATCATTGATGCTGACAGATTCGCAGGAGACAATTGTGGCGCAAGCTACCTGAATGATGCTTTTCAACAGCGATTGTTGAAGCGTCTTGAGGACGAGGAGTATCTTGATTGTAATGGGGAAACTAGGGAAGACATCTTCAGGCACGCTGTACTCCATTTCGAAAACCTCGGTAAGCGATACGCGGATATCATGTTGCGGCCTAATGGCGAAGTGAAAATTCCCGGACTGTGGGGAGATGCCTACAGGGGGTAAAGGGGGCTGGAACCGAAGAGGTTCAAAGCCGGCTACGTCCTCCTTGGAAAGTGAGTACATCCGGAACCGTAGTTTTAGAGGAATTCCTTAGCAAGCTTGGCTGAATTCTTGACTACAGAAAAGACTCGAAGAAATATTTCTACCTCTTCTCAAGAGAACAGCTGCGGTGCTGGAGAAGCAACTCGTAGGTGCTATGAGTCTCGACATCGAGGTCAGGGTTAGTTGTTTTGTTCAATTTCCACCGTGTTCCTTCGAATGTTATTTTCAACGCGGCAAACAGAAAGTCTACCTCGTTGGAGGGTTTGAAGCATCACCCTTGCTCCGCAGCTACTTGAGGAGATACCTGGTGGAGTTTGTCAGAGATCGCAAATTAAAATACGAGATTGACCTGTACCTCACCAAGGAGCAAGACTGGTGAGTCGCCATGAGAATTTCATTGACCATCAGCTAAGCCCCGCAGCGTTGCGGCGAGCGCGGCTGGTGCCACTCTGCGGGCTCTCAATCTTGAAGATGGACCCGAGAGAAAATCTGTCTCAAGCTATGGCTTCTTGCGGGCGGACCCATACGAACCCAACGACCCTGACCAAGAGAAAGGTCACAAGGAAGCTGAGATCAAGGTTGACCTCTTCGATGAGCACGAATATGTCACAGTCATTGACTATTTCATGCACAAGGTGATCTGCTCCAGACAGCCGAGCCTAGTAATCAAGCGGACTATACTTGACAGCACGACCTCATCAAAACGGCCCGGGAGTACGACCCCTTGGTCTGCACTCATGCCTTCGGACTGGAGGAAGAAAAGTTCCGCTGCGAAGAGATCCTGTACATGAACGATAGCGACGACACCATGTCTCATTACGACGTGAACCATCTCATGAACAACGGTACGTATCGACTACGCCAGAGTATTTCTTGTAGGGTTCTAACATGTAACTAGGTGCTCAAGTGGTTGGCAGGATCATAACAGACATGACTTTTCTTCGGGACGAAGGCCGCATTTTGCCAGTGGGTCCAAAGCTCGACGAGCACGGTGTGATGCGGGACAAGCCACACTACGAAGTCACATACGATGTTGTCCCCATCATCGAGGGAAGAGATTTGAAGTATATTGCTAGATATCCGTCTGGTGGAGACGACCAGGTTTTGAAGAAGGCTCAGATATGTATTGGGGCTGGATTCAGACCCGGTACTGGCTGATCCTGGTAATCTTAAGTATCAGTCGGGTCTGTGATGCATGGCAGGACACGAATTTCCTAGCTTCGTTAGTTGTGGTATCTTTTTCCCCCGATCTGCCTTTTGTTCTTCATACTCTAATGCAGATGATGTTTGTTAGTTCGCAGTTTTGCATGTTTCCATATGAAGGAAAGACCAAAATGCTTGATGTTCGGTTCGTCTGAAAGTCACACATCGGCTACCCCCTGGCAAGTTGCAGAGTATTCATGACTTCCACCTTTCGCGCATTCCAACAGCTAGTAATATGCAGAAATTATCGATTCGAGATATTACGTTCCCATCGGTTCCATTATCTGTCGCTTCTGTCATACCGAGGTGTTTGTGGTTGGGTTCTGATTTCTTCCTGCAGTACTTGATCTATTCCTGCAAATTTCCGATCGCCAATGTTGTTTATTTGTCTGCTTATCCTTCATAAACAATCTTCTGCCTTCTTACTTCTCCATGATAAACTTTTATCGAGGCTTGCGGTTGTCGCGCTTTGGGGTCGTTGAAGTGTTGGTTGGGAGTTCCGATTCTCTACGAACGCTTCCACCGCTTCACCTTTTCCCCCGCAGGTATTTTATAGGGGATCTCATATGCAACTGTGTCTTTCTAATATCGTAATTGAGCCATTGAAATCGTGTAGGGATAGCTCTCTCGGATGCTGGCCGTCTATGGGGATGCTTCCATTTCCCACTGTGCTTTTTTTACTTTCCACATCTGGACCCCTGCCCTTCAATCCCATTATTAGTACTGAGCTTGTGTACGAACGCAACCCTCTGACTGAGTATTACTGTATTGTTGATGCTATGCGCAAGTTATTGGAAGGTTCGTTGTACTTCGCACTGGACTTGACGGCCGGGCGGGCTCTGCGGTAGACTTTCCAGTCATCTTCATGATCAAAGACCCATGCCAATCAACAGTCTTTGTTCGTATATCATCGATCCTTCTTTCTTTTGTTGGATGTTCGCGCGAGGTGCGGTGGGAGCCCCGGTAGTGGATGGTGACCCCGGCGCTCTTCTGGCAATGTTTGCAGAGCTGCATGCGAGCCATCCCGCGGCGGGTCCCTGTCCAATGTCTTTATTAGCGTCTCTTATATCCTTCTTCTGAGCTTTCATACTATCACAGATGCCCTCCAAGGTCGTACTGAGGCTTTGAAATTGCTTGGGGCTCTTTCGTGGATGATATCGCCGGCCGCATCGAGGAGGCGGCAATGTCAACAAAGCCATCGAGCGCAAATCCCAGTCTCATTAAAGCTGATCAGAATTGAATCTGGGATGGATTTCGAGTCTGAGGAGCTTGAACTGTGTTCGGTGGTATGTAAAGTGTGCTCTTTCTTCTCTTCTCGCTACTCGAGGCCAAATTCCATCAAAACGCTCCTTCCAGCACGCAATATCAGACTCTTATCTGGTTCATCTATCAAGTCTAGACTTCTCGTATACAAATCCACATCAAAACATCTTCATTCACTCGTCAATCAAGCCCTATTTGTCTCCTCTTCCATTCCCCTATACAGTCTTTTACTCTCTGCCACCCTCACACGCTATCCCTATCCGTCACACTGCCTTCTCTGGCCGCCTTCCAATCCTCATCTGGATAGACTCCCCTCGAAAGACCCAATCATCAAGTAGCAGTCTACACCTCAAACGGTCAAGTCCCAGCTTATTCATCAGCAGATACTTAAGGCGTCTCGCTCTCTTCGCATCCTTCTCTCCTTTCTTTCCTCTTCACCTGTCTTCATGTCTCGATTTCAGCGTTTGCCTTTTTCTTCTCGCTCTGTGGCTCCTGGGCACAGCAGCTCTACTTCGGCCTCTCTCTTCGAGACTGGTCTTGGGTACCAGTCCCATACCTCCACTTCTCTCCTCCCTCAACCTTCCGATCCTTCGATGTTTTCCCATTACAACACTACCACAGAGAATCAAAGGCGCGCTGCCGGTAAGAATGACTCCACCCCCACCCTTCCATTTCATCGACTCGACGCGTCGACGCGTGTCTTCGCGTGTTTTCACCAGCCACCAACCATCGGCCTTCAACACTCGGAACTCATCGGCGCTCATCAACCTCGCTGTCGCTACCTCACTTCATCTGAACACATGCTGACGCGTCTTTCATCACAGCTAAGAGCTTCCAGACTCTTCGCAGCACTCCTTCTTTCTCGGTGGTACCTAGGGGAACATTGGTGGATTCGGTTGACTTGGGGTCGCAGGTTAGTCGTACTAACATCTCATCTTCTGCCTACGAGCAACCCAAAACACCAAAAAAACTTGAAAGCACAAAATTCAAAAGCACCATTCCTACCTCCCCTTCCCCTTCTTCAACATCTTGGTTTGATCTAGCTTTCATTGCTCCCCCTTTCCCTTCCCCCCTTCCTTCTCCATCTGTTTCTGATCTATCTCTCCTTTCCTATTGCTCTTCTTCTGCTTCTGCTTTTCCTTCTCAGGACCTCAGTGAGGATTCCTTCGGGATCAAGGATCCCTTCAAATCCCTACATCACGCAGTGCGTGCTGATGAGTCTTGCGACTGCTCACGGTGTGATGCAGATTGCGATGACTTTGACATTACCAACTCCATGACTCTGTACAGTGCAGATTCTACAGTCTCCTTAGTTGAGGATGACTCGAGTCTCATCCCCATTCTTGAACCTTGCATTGCGTTTGATTTCTCCCCCTATGACCCCCCCTCTACTAACACTTCCTTTACTAACCCCTCGGGTGCTGGGGTGGAGGACGATTCAGACCTGAGTTGGATGGTGCCCTTCGCTGAGGTGGAGGATCGATCAGCTTGGGTACCGTCCGCTGTGGCTCTTGGAGTCGCAGTACTTGCAGCAGCTGCTGCTTGGGTATTCTGGTAGGTCCCCTTTTGTATGATGCTAATAGTGTACAGGGCGCCCTACATGGTCTGGCCTTCCCGCGGCGTAGGGTGTTACCACCAACAGACCTCCATCACCCGTCTCATCCATATGCAAAGGTATGCCGACCCTCTCTTCACTCATCGGAGCTTGTGCTGACTTCTTCATCTCTTTCATGATACCATTCAGACAACACGACCACTAGCCCCTTGCCACCACGATGGCATCCGACCTTCAACCACCCTGTGAACCACTGACTCATCACATGGTACTTGCTCTTCACCCCTTCTCAAGCGTCTGCATGACCGCGAACCAAAATCAGATATGGGTTGGACCATTGAGATTTGCGAGCTCCACTTGCATCAATGTGAAACTTTAGCTGGTGGGGTCGGGTCGAAGGGCTGGACTTGGTCGTCTCCAACAGTACATAGAACAATGTACTCTCTTCACACCTGAACTTCAATTGCCTCCTTCAGTGTCCTTATGTGCTATGACTGTCGCCATCCACTTCCGCCTTCAGATTCATCGCGCTGTACATGCGTCTTCTCATCTATCGGATGCCAAGTCTGTCCATCAGAGCCAGGGACCTCGTCAGACCCTGAAGACCGGACCGAGGGGAGCAAGAACGTCATCTCCCCAGAGTCCCCACTAAGTTCACACGCCTTCTCCCCATGCAGTCATCTATCCCAATCGTATTCCGACACTGATACCACTACCTGGTTTACAAGCCATCAAGTTGTTTGCTTCGCTAACTCGAAATGAGAAAGATTGTGGCTGACGTCGATGTCCAGCACCCCACGCTGTCATACATACCCGCAACGAAAACGGAATACAATACATGTATGCACCTGCAGCACCCGCCCTCGAATAGGGTCCTTCGAGTTGCGCCAATGATACAATTTCTGGTCTTAGTTCCCATTCAAAGATTGATAGCGTATTGTGTATCATGCACCCCGCCTCCTAGATATGGCTGCAAGTAATCGAGGGCTTGCCGCCAGCGATGCTCAAGAGCATGCTCAGCGAAATCCCACAGGCGGACTTGCAGATAAACAAACACTTACACGGGTAGAAACCGAGACGGAAGACAGGGTCCTATCCGATATAGACTTTGCTTTTCCGGAAGACATGGGGTAGGAAAAGCCACTGCGATGCGATTCATTAGCGTCGTAATCCACCCTTGTCGGGAGGAAGACCCTTGTGCCACACCTTTTACCTTGGAGGTCAAATCCAGGAATCCGGTCAGCGGGAAGAAGAGGCATTACAGGTGAGTTCTACAAAGAGGAGAGGCAATTAGGTGATATTGTTTTAGATTAGGCGTGAAGATCGTGTGAAACCTCGATGTAAGAGGTTTCGACCGATTTAGTGCTACTTCTGCTGTGGTGCCGCATTTTGTAAGATTTGGTTGAAATTTCTCTCAGCTGCATTGAACTGTTGTCGGCAACAATGGAATTATCGAGATTTGGTGCTCGAGCAAAGCCTGCCCAGGTGTGAAGGGCTCGCTTATTTGCTTCGTGCTGTAGCGACGCAGAGCAGACACGAGGAAATAGTAAAAATCTTCCAAGTCAATCTGGTCACATGGATATTCAACAAGTTCTGCAAGCAAAATGCAGCTCAGACTGATTAAACGACTGAGTACAGTTGAAAGTCTAGAGTCTGCAACATCATCGTCTGTAACACTCTTGTTCCTGGCCCGAATCACTTCACCGCTTCCCGTTGAAGATTGTTCTTGTAAGGTATCTCAATAGAGAGCGAAGAAGAACTTGATGGGTTCGGTCGATCAGAAGCTCGCTGCTTTGGAACCTGCGGTTGATCTTGATCCTCCTTTGTACCCTCATCTGCGACCTCGGGCTCATCACCTGCCAAATCGTCGATAGTGTCGCTGCTCGATGCTGTGCCGCTAATTACCGAAGGCCTTCCCTCCAGATTGCAGCCGACCAAGCTACCTTTCGTTGACTGCAGGCCCCCCCTTTGGTCCTGAGAAGGATCTTGTGGTGGAATGAGGTCAGCTCCTTGCCTTTGCCTGTATTTAGCTCTCTCTCTACTGGCTAGCCGAGTGAAGCCCAAACCTGTGTCTTCAATCTGAGCTTCTAGAGCTTGAGCTGTTGAAGAGTCCCTTCCAGAATTGAATGAACCTGCATCGTGGGAGGTCGGGCTGGTCTCAGTACCGAGGGTGATGCTAGATTCGGGAATAGGTGTGTCGATAGCGGTAGTTCTCCTGCTGTGGACCCGCCTTTGATGTCTTTGAAGATCGGCTGGGGATACAAATTCCTCGGATTCACCTTCGGGACACTTTGTACAGCGTAATGTTGAGGTAACGAGTGCACTGGTCGGAGTTCTCGCTTTCTTTGATTGTTCCTGAGCAATTGCTTTCGCTCCGAGGGGGCTCTTGGCGTGGAGAGCGGATCTCGTGCTATTCAGTGCAGGGTTTTGATAGCATGCACTGTGTTCATCTGCTTGATGTTCACGAAGGAAACGTCCGGCTCTGAAGTCACGATTACATCTATAGCACCACGAGCATCGTTCTATGTCATATGAGTCAGCTAAAGAGTAACTCTTAGTATTCAAGACTGAATCCCTCACGTTGATCTTTGTGTTTGGCAAGAGCATCACGGCGGCTTAAGGTTTTTGGACATTTGTCACACGGAAGACGTATAGACTCGGCATCGCCAGGTACATTTTGAGGGTTTCGATCAGCTGCCACGGTAGTGAGTTGGACAGGCTCTTGTACAGGCAGCCTTCTAGTTTGTTCAGAATCGGGATGCTGAGTTCGAAGATGGTCCCACATATCAGACTGACGAGTGCTGTTGAACGCCTTGCCACAAGATTTGCATCGACGACATGATTCTCGCGTCATAGTCAGTAGTTATTCTTAACAATTATGAGTGTTTACTTACGATCGGCCACATGTCTCTGGTAATTATAGGTACTGGACAGGATCTGCCCACAATCATTGCAAGTTCTTGAGGCGAGATCGGGAATACTTTGATTTTCACCAGCCTGTGAATATCCTGGTGGATTGGCCGAAGCAGACGGTGGAGTACGTCTTCTTTTTTGCTTTCTTGGAGGTTGGACTTCGGACTGAAATGGTCTTTTCCCAGAGTTTTTCCCTGGCGGCAGCTGTTCTGACACAAATGAAGGCCGTTCAGATTTCCTGACAGCAATATGCTTTTCAACGAGGCAGTTATCCATCCGCGATCCTTCCACATGGGACAGAAAGTTGGATGTCTGGACAATAGCATCTGATTTGCGATTATGTTTGTTGGGTGGCCCTGCGGGGTACACTTTGAAAGAGGCGTGCAGCCAAGGTGTAGCAGAGCCATGAGACTCGGAATCATTCGAAGAGCCGCCAGGCTGTGTGCTCAGAACGAGTGGGGTCCCCATACGATGCACCACGAACGAATATTCGTTCTCAGTAATGGCAGTCTGAGCCTTGAGATCCAAGCTGGCCTTGAAGATCTGAACTAGCCGGAGGTGGAGGTCCTCGAATCCTTTCGAAGAATGGCGCTGAAGGTATTGATTCGCTGCCGGAGAACATAGAAGATCGTTTATTGCCACCATGAAGCGATCGGCGAGCTGTCTGGCTCGGAGTGGTAATATCATTTTGCTGAATTGTTCGCTGTCCAGCATTTGAGAACAGGCAGCAACATCATAATTTCGGAGAGTTTTCCAGTCACCTCTCCCATGTCAGCACAAGGGATTTGTAAATACACTGACCAATGAGACAACGTACCTAGGTCATATATGATGTCTCTATACGCACTGAGCAAAGCTGATGATGTGCCATTGCCTCCATCATTGGGGAAGTCACTGGCAAAGACCCAGTCTCGCAATGCAGCTAAAGCGATTGTTCTCACAGTGGCAGGAAGCCCATATTCAGCAACGCAATTTTCCAGATACGACTCCAGAGTGGATTTCTGGTTCGTGTCAATTTGAAAAGTCCGAAGCAGTGTCTCAAGGTCAGAACCTTTGGGAACAAGCGGAACCTGCAGTTGAAAACAGTTTGTGCCATGCAACATCGATTCAATTTCCGCTACAAGTGTTCGCATCGTGCCGTCGAGTTTCCCAGGAGGCAGAGCCAGAGGTTGAGTGGTAATACGTTTGAGCTTCGGTACCTGTTCCTGCAGACTTTTGATTTTCTGTTGCTGTTCGTAAATCATGGCGATATGGGTTTGTATGAGTCCTTCTTGAGGGTCTTTGGAAGCTTGTCCACGAAGTAGCTGCGCACTTTCGGCCAACTGGAGAAGGTCCCCTAATCTTCTATTCTTTTCTTGTAGCTCAATATTCTTCGCAAGGAGAGATTCCACCTCCTTCTCCCAACGTAGCTGAATTGTCGAAGGTTTGCTGAGATCCGTTCCCGATGTTTCAATTCTAACAGGCTGTCTTTTGCTCCGAGCGAGTGTCTCAAAACGAGATGAAAGCTGCGCTGAACAAGGGTTCGAATGCTGAGAAACGGTGTATTCTTGCCTTTCCGCAGCCTCGGACGGCACACGATCTGAATATTCTTCGGCGACAGCTTGATATCTCGTTGCTGGAAGTCTAGCGTTCGGGCTTCGGATTTGCGACTGTACCAAATAATTTAGTAGGTAGTTACTAGCCCATTAGGAAAAACCTAAAAACAAAAAACAAAAACAAAAACAAAAAAAACAGAGAGGGTGAAACTCACGTCGAGAGCCAATGCCTCTGCCGTCTTGGTTGATTTATGAAGATCCTGTTCGGCGAGACAATCGTCCACTTTTTGTTGCAGTTCCTCTGGTCTAAGTCCCAACTTCGCCAGTCGTGGAAAAAGAAGAGAGGTTCCACCGGAGATAATTTGATGCAAGGTCATCGATTGAGAGGTTTTCTTTTCACATGGCGGCTGATTCGTTCTTGCCAGTGTTTGAAGCTTGCTTTGTACTTGGCGGTAGGTGAACTGTTTCTTCCGGGCGTTGAACAAATAATCAGTGACTGTCTGCACAAACTTAATGCCCTCGTCGCATTGCCTACAGACATCTAGCCACACAACCAGAGCTGTTAAGTCGTCCTCATCCCATACTTTGGTAAGGGGACGCGCGGTGGCCATACTGTCGATTAGGCAGAGCTCGTCAACAATCACGAATTCAGAGACAGAACAGGCGTCAATCTCGGGTGAGGATATGATTTGACTCCGATCTGCTTATTAGGCTGATGGATATCACGCATGAAGTGAATCTTAGGGTGCGGGCGCTTAGCTGTGCCGCTCAGGAGTGGCGGGGACTGGTGGCGTTGACCATGGCTTTTCTGTGTGCTACACCAGCCTTGAGATAAGACAGTTGTGGGCAAGTTTGTTGGTTCTGATTACAGCTTTTGGATATCAAGGGTGCCTGTATGGATCATGCAGGGAGGACTGCATGCGCTTGGACTGTGATTCCAACATGTTGGTCAATCCAAACAACCCTTTCTCGCTTAGAACTTCCTCCCCTCCAATAGCAACGCACAGCTTGACCAGAAAACGAGTCCAACGGCACGGCAAGGGTATCCCAACGCAATAATCCCAGCATCGGTCGCTTTCTTGTCTGCTATGTGTCGACAACTGCATTCTACACCTCGCCCGAAGCTCGTGTTTTCAGAATCTTCTTTTCCAACCGATGCAAACTTCAACCATTGCTAGACGGATGTGCTTCGGACTTCAAAATGGTCACGGGCAATCAACAGGCCTCCAGATCACGCCAAAATTTCAGAAGCGGATCGTCTTCGATTGGCAGACAGAAAGGAAGCTCGGCTACAAATAATGGGTATCGAACATCAAGAGGCTTAGAGAGCGGAGCATCTAGGTCAGGTGGAGGCTATCGACTTCTAGAAGGGCTACCAAACGAAATCAGACGACGGATACCCAAAAAACGGCTTTCGCTAGCCATTGACTATGGCACTACCTTCTCAAGCGTGTCGTATAACGTCCGCGGTTTCGATGAGTATGAAGACTCCTTTCATTCAAGAGTGACTGTAAATGTAAAAACAGTCAAGAATGTGAGTGGTAACCCAAACATTTTGCTTTCTACCCATGGAGTTGAGAACACTGAAGGCAATCACTGACTTTGGTCAATTAGTGGCCTGATGAGCCAAGCGGTCTCGCAGAACAGGTCCCCACTGAAAGCTGGTAGTAAGTAATCATGCTGTTCTGTTACCGCACATTATTTGGGGGATAATTTACTAAGAACAATAATTACTCTTTAGCCCTTCAATTCCACTACGACGAAAGTCTCCATTCTTTCAGTTCGACTCCCCAGGATTTTCGGAAACCAGCGAAATTCTCTTTCCAAACAAATCAACAGTCAGTGGATATGCTCCATCGGACCACCTCAACCAGTCAGATCTTGCCGGGACAGACTCTGAAGGGGAAGATTCGAATAACAATGAAGGGTCTAAGAGTGATTTTGATACGTCAAAGGAATTTCTCTGGGGATACTCGGTATCAATTCGAAAGTTGCAATACCGCCACAATCGGGATACCTCCCTCATCGTCAAAAGACCTAAACTGTTGCTCCTTAGTACCACATACACTGAGAATAGTAGGACAGAGTTGCGGAGCCAAATCAACAAACTCCTGGAACAAAACATTATTCGAAAATATGGCAAGGAGTCCGAACCAGATATGAGAGATGTACAAGACATCATCATAGACTATCTGACGGGGTTGCTACAGCACACTAAGGATCAGTTGATCATTTATGAAGGCTACACGGATGCTTGGGCAGTTGACTTCGCTATTGCGGCGCCCGCAATTTGGTCTCCTGAAGCTTCGAGAATATTGCAGGCGGCTATGGAGGCAGCTATTTTTGCCACTGGCTTGTACGTAGATTTCACAACTGGTTGCACTTCCTCGTTGTCCAATTGATGTACAGAACCGAATTTTGGTATTGCGATATATTCCTCAACTTACACTTCATATCATGAGGTCTATATTGAAAACCGCTGACTGCTCAATAGTGGATCTTTAACTGACGGTAAAAAGTCGGGACAAATCAATGGGGGAGGTATCGATAACCTGTTTATTGGACCCGAGCCTGAATGTGGAATTACCTGGCTAATACATGATCCCCCGCCAGCCCATGAGCAGGTAGTGGTGAGTATCCGATCTTCGAAGAAGTCCATCAAGCTGAAAATCATTGCAGGCTGGCAATGCTGTCACTAGCCTGGATTGCGGCGGTGGCACAGTGGATGCTGTAACATACCAAATAGGAAGTAACTACCCACTGCGCCTTGGTGAGCAGATCGTACCACCAGGAGGTAAGTTGTGGTACTCCAACCCTATTCGGACTTTGCTGAAACCTTGGCAAGGTGACAACTGTGGCGGCAGCTATCTGAACAAGAGGTTTGAGCAATTTGCAACACGTAGACTTCGACACGAGAAATACTTACTCGAGACTGGCTACACTCTGGAGTATATCGTCGATAAAGCGTCAGCACAATTCGAATTGAACGACAAGAGAAACAAAGATGTGACGCAAAGCCCATTGTCGATGGGCTTTTACGAGATCCCCAACCTGAAGAGTGACATCAGCAGAGGTCTCTATGGCAAGATGGCCAAGGATTTTGATGACAATCATATGGTGTTACACGAGTGAGTAGAGCAAGCATTGATCAGTCATGCAATGCTAACAGCGTTGACCAGGAAGCACTACAAAGAAATCTTCGATAAGTTGCTCTTGAGAGTCTGGAAAGTCTTGAAGGCCCAGCTGGACGCAGCAGCATTGAAGAACAGGCCAGTCAAGGTGACTTCTCGATATTCCAAAGGCATTTTAACTTGAACTAACATTTTCTCTCAGGTCGTGTTCCTCTTTGGTGGCTTTGCGAGTGCCCCCTCATTGAGAAGTTTTATTCAATCGAGCCTGAAGAATTACGAGCAAGAAGAGGGGCTCAATTACCCGATCAAATTGATTGAAGACTCTCGGAAAACGTGAGATCAGTCTGGACCCATCTGTTATTCTCTATATTGTACTGATCGCAGTTTCAGGGTCGCCGCAATCTCTGCTGGATCTGTCTTACGATCACTCAACCACATAGAAGGTCCTGAAAGAGTGGCCAAGTCAAGCTACGGGCTTTTTAGGCGAGAGCCGCACAGCCAAAGAGAGCACGGACGTGTGCTACCAGTTGTAGATGAGGTTGACGGTGGCAAATATGTTCCCGTCATAAACTACTTTGTAACCAAAGTCAGTATTAATATACTGTTTGAAGAAAAATATACGCAATCCTTATGCTAATCATTCTACAGGGGCAACGGCTAGATAAAGTCCATGAATTTGAGCCGATCAGATGCTATCATACATTTTTGTGTGAGAATGAAGACCGGGCAATGCTCTGCGAAGAGTTGTTGTACGTGTCAGATACTGTCACAGTGTCGCATAAGACATTGAACAGTCCGAAGAATAAAGGTATATAGTCTCTTTGTCGGCTAGCCAGTGATCAAGCACTGACCATTCTTTTAGGCGTTCAACTGGAAGGGAAAATCATCACAGACATGACTTTTCTCAAAGATGAAAATCTCATCGTACCGATCATACCTGAGCCTGACGCAAATGGCACAGTCAAAGGCAAACCGCACTACCGAATTGAATATGACCTTGTACCGATCATCGAGAAAAGGAACCTCAGGATCGAGGCACGGTGGCCAGTACAGCCACTGTCAGATCCGGACGCAGATGCAGGTCACTCAGGGGGAAGTCCAAGCAAGCGTCGCAAAGTCGAACAAAGGGCTATTAAAACGACCCTCGTCAGTATTGCAGCGGCATTTGAACTTGGGACGAGCTAGTGGTTTTTGCACACGCTCTCTACGTACTTGTCTTAAGTCTGTCAACTTAATGTTTCAAAACTCGTAATAAGTGTACTACGATGTCTTACTCTCCTGCTCAGATTTGCTCTCGTTCAAGTTGCTTTCGTCGGCTCGACTAGCAATGTCACATCTGCTGTGTGATAACACACTCTGATCCAGATTCATATTCCGTTTCAATGGGGAAAACAGGAAGTTTTTCTACTTTCTGCTACTAGATAACCTCTCGGGGACGTTTCTTGCCAGGCTGGGAGTCTTGGTGGGTTCTTCTGCTCTGGGTTTGATGGAATGCATATCCTAGCCGTCTTCAATTTGCTTCTTCCAGTCATAGTTTTGCATTAACGTCGGAGCGTGATCTCGCGGTAGTAGAGGTTTTGAAATGAGTCAAGAAGCCTCGCGAACTCGGTTTCTCCAGAATGAGTAGATTTCGATCAAGCAAAGCGAGCTTATCCTTGTACATCACCTTAGCCAATTCCTACCATGAACCTGTCTTTACGAGCTTTCGGACTCTGGACTTGGCATGTGCGAATTCGTCTCTGTCGCTGTAGATCTCGATGTTGCCCATGACCTCTTCGTCCGGGAGGCTCTCCTCTTCAAGGAAAGTGAACGAAGGTAACACGAAGTGGTAAAACTGCCTGACCTCTGGTAAATACATGCGATAGCCAAGGATGAATTCTCTGTCACAAATCACTGCCAATTCTGCTCATGGTGAGATGGTCAACACAGCGATGATGCCCTCCCGATCACATTCCCGAGGAATCTTGCAGTCATGCCGAAAGCGAATCACTCCGTGCGAGACGCAACATGGAGGTTCAACTTTCTTCACAGTCCCATCGTGACGTATTACACCGAAGATGTACTGGGGCGTGTACCATTGTTGTCACTCCAAAGACATCGAAATCCATTGCTCGCTCAAAGGCAAAACAAACCGCCGGAAGGGATGATTCGCCCAATTCGGCCAGAGCAGCGTAATGAGAAGCTCAAGTGGAGCGCGGTAGAGTTGCCTATTGGATTCGAGACGATCTCACCCGAGTGCGGTAAGCAAGCTCATTGGTCCCCAAGATCGTTGAAACTTTCCCCCAAGACCGGAGTTTTCGTAAGATCCGGACTATTAGTGCACCGCCACATGTCTCGCGCCACAAGGCTGACCTTGGTAGGCGAACCTGGTCAGGGCAGGGAAGATACGATAATTAAGGTAGATGCGAGCAAGAGGAGCGAAAATGTATATGAACCGCAAGAAGAACGAAGTGGCCTCTCTGACTCATCAGAACTGGTGAAACCAACATAAGGTAACATTCGAGATCACGTGGAGTTGGGGGCTCTTGACATGTTCTCTCCTAATGTAGGCCGGCTTTCACCTCTGTTTCTTGGGGGGAAAATTGACACTGATCGAGCTCAATTTGGCTCGTTCGAGTACAGCGTGGGTATGCGAGCTTGATGGTTTTTGAAGAGGCTGAAAGTCTATCACGAGTCAGCCACAAGCTCGCTTTGAAATCAAGCTCCGCCAAAGCCACACCATTCGTCAGCACACTCTGATTGGCCAACTACTCTCAAACAAACCTTCTTCACTACAAGATTTATCGGATCTTAAACCCACATCACGACTCCGTTCCCTCTCCCACTCCTATGCACAATCTTAGGTAAACCTGCATTTATCTCGATCAGTAAACAACCCGCTGCACTGCCATGTCGGACACTTCACCCGAGAGCTCGGCCGGGAGCGGCTCCACGGTAACGCTGGTGATCAAGGTCCAAACCCTGAGTCGATGTAGTACTGAATATGAGCTGATGGCTTTCAGGCTTGCGATATGTGTCGTAAGAAGAAGATACGATGTGAACCGACGGGACAGACATGTGTGCAATGCATCAAATATAAAACGCTATGTCACTTCACGCCCATCAGCACGAAGCGTGCAGCTCGAAAACCAGCTGGGTGAGCATCTCGCTTAAAAAAGGGGGCGGGGTAATGTGTGCATTCGATGCTGATCGAGAATAGACATAAGCGAGTGGAGGAACTTGAAAAGCGACTGAAGAGTATGGAGGAGAGTTTAAAGCGAGCCACTGCAAAGCTTCAGCAGCCGCAGTCGAGAGAAGAGGACACCACAGCTTTGGTCAGGAAAGAACCACCAGTCCAAATACTGCCGGACGAAGTTGGGTCACCGTCATTCCTGGATCAACTGAGTGAGGGCTTTCCGATGGATTTAGCGGTCAACATACCCTGGGATGGGCCTCTTCCGCTCGGTTTAGATATAAATTACTCCAACGGTAAGGCTCTCTTTGAGACTCCTTTGACTCGCACTGATCATATCAGGCCCTCTGATCACGGCAGATGACGGCCCCAAAACAATGCCATCCTGGAACCAGAACCCAATGACAGATTTGTTTTCCCGCAAAATCTTCAGAGCTCTCCCACCAAAGGAAGATATGCTCAAACTCATACACATGTCACTAAAAGGTTTCAACGGCGCATTTCCTCTCTACGACGAGAACACTTTCGTCCACAAGCTCGATGACCTGGAGACTAGTATCCAGGATCCGGGATTCTGGGCATCTTTGAATGTCGTTCTCGCCCTTGCCTATCGGTTTCGCATCGTAGAGAAGAGAGAGGGTAGTTTAGAAGAGATAGATGCATGGAAGTTTTTCCAAAATGCTCTAGGCGTCGTTGACCAACTAACGCTCCTTCCGCCGTCACTCCTCTCAACACAAGCCCTGATCGGTATGGCGATCATAACACAAGGAACTCCAAACCCAGCACCATATGGCTTCCTCAACTCCGCAGCCATGAAGATGGCCCAGCAACTCGACCTGCACAGAAGCGCAAGCTACCAAGCGGCTCGAGACCCTAGTCTCAGCGCTGCCGAGATTGAACAGCGCACACGAGTCTTCTGGATAGCTTACTTCATGGACAAAGACATCAGCTTACGGACTGGCCGGCCCCCTATTCAAGACGACGATGACATGGACGTCGATGAACCTGATTACACCAGCACCGCATTCGGTGGCGCAACGGAACATAATTTCTTCAAGCTGCGTATTGATCTCTCGCGCATCCAAGGAAGGATATACAAGCAATTACTCTCGGTAAGAGCAAACAAGCAGTCAGTCGCAGAGCGAGTCATCGCCGTCCGAACACTCGAAGCAAGTCTGCAGAGGTGGAAAGCGACTGTGCCGCTTGAGTACCAGCAGGACTACTATTCTACCGAGCCGCTTGCCATGGTGTCAGAATTGACGCCTGTGCTGCACTCGGTGATTCTAAGACTGACGTATTTCCACGCCTTGAATACAGTCCATCGCTTCTCGACGCCAGTCAACCACTGGCAGAATACCATGGAGCAGCCAATGCAAATGGATCCAAATATCAGCCACGAGCGGCCTGCGCCGATAACATGTATCGAAGAAGCAAGGAAAGCATTGAAATTATTGCTTGTTACGCCGCAAGGAGATTTCGCTTGTATATGGTAAGCTTCGCTTGACCTCCTTGGAATGAACTCCGCTCGAGAGCAAAAGACTGACACAGATGATTCAGGGTCGTCCTCCATATTTTCGTCTCCGCAACCACAACTCTACTAACACACATCCTATCCAATCCGCTCCATCCCCTTGCCCAATCCGACCTCCAACTCATCGAGCCACTCCTCAGCCTCCTCGGACTCCTCTCCATGCAAGGAAAGAACACAGAGGTTGAAAACATGTACGAGAGCTGTCGGAATATGTGGGAGCGTGCACGAAGGACAGTCTGGGAAGCAAGAGGAAATGCACTCGCGTATGGACAAGGGAGCGAACTCGGAAATGAAACTGGGACTGCAATGCTGGAGAATATGAACATGAATTCTCTGCCTGTGACTCCAATGAATCTAGCGCCGGCAATTGGTACAGGTAAAGGTGGGGAAGCCAAAGAGAGTCTGGAGGATTTTATCAAGAGGATAGAGAGTATTGCGGGTGGGAACGACGGCGCATTTGAGTTTGAGTATGTAAATTAGCTTGGCGTTGGGCAATAATTGGAATTCAGCGAATTGTACACTACTACTGCACTAGTACCAGCTTGATCGTATGATTGCTCGTCTTATCAAGTGACGGTGTCGAAGTAGCTCAGAGTCGATCAGGAATTGAGGATGGATATCGAAAATGCCAGCAACCCAATGCCAACACTAGGCCCAATTAGGTCCGAGGTCTCCCTGCTGCATCCCACCCCCACTTGACCTGGTAACGCTTGATTAATCAACACCAGCCCATCCTGACCCACGATCTACCCACAGAGAGGCTCAACCAGGAACACACCTCCAACCTCTTTCGCTTGAGTCCCTACCTCGCTTTGTCATTCCCTTCGCTCCAACCTCGCCAAGAACCAATCACAGCCTACTTTAGTATCAATAAACTCCCAAAAGTCAACCACGACATGATGGAATGTTTTGTGGACAAGATAAATCACTCATTCTGACAGATGTATTGCCTTTAGAAAGAAGATTGTTGATTTCGAAGCAGTGACGAAAAGAGTTAGCGTTGCGGAGTGCGTACAGCCTGATACGGAGGAATGGCACGAGAATGTCACATGCACAACTTGAAAAAAAGGATATAAACAGAGCTTCTGTAACCCATCTCCAAATTTCAAGACAATCTCAAAGTCCTTCATATCCTTCTACTCAGTTCAGAGCGTAACAGACCAAATCCTCCAACGACGAACACAAACTATGCCTTCCCAATCCATCCTCTTCATCGGCGCAAGCGGCTGGGTAGGACCCTACTTCAGCGCCGAGTTCCTCGCACAAAAAGACAAGTTCGCACGTATCGCCATCCTCTCTGATGCTTCCAAGATCTCCAAATTCGAGAAAGAAGCTGCATCCGGTATCGAGATCGTCGTGGGTAGTTATCTCGAGCCGGAGTCATTCAAAGGTCCTCTTCTTCTCCCACTCCCCTTCCCAAAGTGGTCACATTTCATGAAGACAGTGAACTGATTGTGAAGTAACACTGCAGGCTTCACGACCGTAATCAGCATCCTCGGCAACGTCCCCATGAAACTCCAACCCCGAATCATAGACGCTTGCATCGTCGGTGGTGTCACGCATTTCTATCCGTCGGAATACGGCTCCGATATCTCTCATCCCTTAGCGCTTAAGCAGCGCTATTTCCGCGACAAGCACATCACACGTCGCCATCTCGAGAAAGTAGCCAAGGAACATCATACGTTCGGGTACACGTATATTATGAATGGCGGGTTTGCGGAGTTTGCGGCGCATCCGGCCTTTGGGTTTGTGAAGGAGGAGAGGAAGTTGGAGTTTTGGGGGGAGACGAATAGGGTGCAGCCGTTTGCTGGTGTGAGAGAGTGGGTCTCTACACATTCATCGTTATGCTACCTGATGAATTACATTGCTGACATTGGTACTCAGCGTCGCTAAATACGTCGTCGCTACAACCCTCACGATCCATGAACCAGGAACTGTGCTCACGCAACAAGAACGCCAATTCAAGATCCCCACCACAGCATACACGTGGGATGAGATCGTCGCAATCATTTCTCGTCTCGAGGGCGTCGAGTACAAGATCGAACGTCACCCTAACGAGGAGGCGTATGCGCAGATGGCGAAGTATGCGAAGGAGGGGAATGATGAAATGGAGTTGGCGTGGGATCTGAAGGCTTTCTTAGGTGACCCAAACGCGGATCCGGTACCGAAGCCCTGGGATACTGATAAGTTCCCTGAAATAGTGCCGGAGGATTTGGAGGTGAGCTTGAAGAGGTATCTGGACGCGACAAAGTGAGGAGCTGAATGACCCTTTGCATGAGGACGTGGCTAGATTGTCGGAATTCAATGTTCGAAGTATTTATTCGTAGAGGCTAGCATCATATTTCCAGGTCTTGCGCGAGGTTACCCGTTTATACTTCTCATCAAATACCTCACCCACCCAAAGTAGATTTCCCGCAATCAGCAGTGCCTCCATCCAATTGTGAAGACCCAACCACCTTCCCGCAAAGAGCATCAAATCGAGAAATTCATCGACATCGTCTAAGCTATCAGATGACACAGCGCCTAAAGTCAGACACCAAAGCAGCAAAGGTTTGAGCAAAACCCACTCCTTGTACCGCTTCAGCTTGTAAAGAATGGTGTGTAGCTTCCGGGCGAGCGATGCCGTATCCATGAATCGGTTGACGTGGTACGGGACCCCCTTGGAAGGGAAGTGATCGTACACTCCGCCTAGAAGTAGCATTCCCGCTATTCTGCAGCATTCTTGGACAAGGTTATCGGCTGTGGTGTTTTCGATTGGGATCGATATGTCGTCCAAACGACTGACGAGCGAGAACACTGCCGCTCGATTAATGACCACAGGTGGGCCGCCGGAAGTCCGGTGGTCTCGAGAATCGGATTTGAGAAGCAACATCAGAGTCGTCATATCGTGGAAAATTGGTAGCAAAGGAGATTCGTTCAGGAAAGAGTGCCTCCAGACGCTGTGGTCTCGATTGGATGCGGGTGGGATTGGCCATGGTAGTGTTACTGTCGGCATCGTCGAATCGTCGGATAGTTCAGGTAGAGGGAACATGGTACTTGGCTTTTCTAAAAAGCATGTTGCTGCGACATCAATACTATGAATTGATCAGCCAAAACACCGAAACGAGAAAAGTTGCTGAAATTTGTAAAGGAAACACCGACCCCGACATAAGTTTCCTGAGCATCGGATTGTTCACGAGCGAGCTGACACCACCTCTTCTCTTGACGATTTGATACAATGCAGACATATGCAGGTCATATGTTTCCCAATAATTGATTCGATGCTATCGTACAGTCGTTAGCGAACTTCTAGAAAACCCGACGAAGATACTCACGCTGAAGCAAGCAAACGCAAGCACAGTTCCGATGATCCCATCACTCGTTCCCAGAATTGGGTCATCCAGTCGTGTCCGAACAGAATTGACAGCTCGAGAATGAAGAATCATAGACTGTGGACAATCCACTTCTCTACTAAAGCCATGTCTCAAGTTGTAGACATGAAGTGCAACGTGGGACAGAATCTCGTTGAAGAACGCGGCGTCGGACATGCTGATTGGGAACCATCTATGTCGTTTCTTGTCAGTCCTCATATAATTCTAAGAAAATAATGATAGACTTACATATCTTTGAAAGGTCTTAACTCGATGTCGGGCCATGTATTGACTTGCATATTCCCCGTCAGTGTCTTGATTGCAGAAGGTGGGGTTCTCGCGTACCATGATCAATCAAGAACAGCAAATCCTGATCTACAGGTATGGGGTAACAAGCAAACGGATCCGTTCTCCCAGATCCCAAATACCAGGCGTCGATCATGGAAAGGTTCGAGTTGTGACTTAAAGAGAAATCTCGGGAAGGTTTCGTTATATTGGCATTGCTTTTCGTCGTCGCTTTTTGGCATGGTGCCTCAGGAGGTACGACCTTCTTCCGCCTTGACTTGCCAATATCCTTCATGATATGTTTTCGAACATTCTGCAAGTGCTTCTTATCTGTTACTCTCCCAGTCTTTGCAACCTCGACAAAACAAAACTGCTTCGGAGCGCTTTTGAGAGATGACACGTGACTATGGCAACCATCTTCTGTCATTACGAAGAACTTCTCGACGCCGGTATTAGCTTTACGCATTCATTTCGACGAGGCTTTGACCACAAAAAGTTTTACGATTGATAATTTGGTGCTGTAAGAAACCGAATTAAGGGGGTCTCTGGTAAGGAACCACGTAAGATTTAACCCCGATGATCTATCGATGCTTTGTCAGCGCAAAGTCCGCCTACCAAATGCAGCCAAGACACCCCGTGAACCCAAATGCTAGACTTTGGAGGGTATATATACATTTGGAACCTCAAAAGCCAATCAGTCGGGTTCGCCAGCCAATTCTAGATAAGTAATATTTCCCTTTCGAAGCCGACACCACAGATATCTACTCTCCTCCCACACCTTCCGGTAGAAAGGTGATAATGGAGCGTAATAACTCCGAAGCTCTCGTCATGCCGTGATGATAGAGTGAGATTGTAAAGAGATATACGACTGATTTTCGATCACTCCGCTCGAGAAAGATCCAAATCAATCAGCCAAGGAGCATTCGTTGGCCTGTAGCTCAGATTCATGATTGCAGCGTTCACCATCAGTGTTTCTTTTCGGCGCTTGATCGGAGAGTTGCTCTTTTCTGGATAACCATTCGGTAGATAACTCTCTTCTTGGACGGCTTCAGCTCCAATAAGCTTGCTGTCATCCTTCCATGTAACGACATGAGCACCGTATGCTTCATGAATATGACCGAAGCAATAAAGAAGAGGCCGAGCACGGCTGACAGCGCGAAGTAATGCTTCACATCCAACGTTGCCGTGAGCAGTCCAGTCGAGAATATCTTTGGGCGGACCATGGGTCATCATGATGTCGACACCTGGGAAGTCTGGGACCGGGTTCTCGGCGATACACTTGACGTTGGGTGCGACGTGCTCAGGTGGGTTAAAGCGATCCTCATCCCGCTCGTACGGAAATGCCCAGTCGCAGAACTCCGGCTGATATGGAGATGTGTAAATCGTGAACTTGGCGCCATTTTTGAGCGTGAATGTATTGATGCCCTCAACGAGGTAAGTGACACCCGCTTCCTTGGCCAAGGGTCCCGTCATGACCTCCAAAGCCCTTTCAGGTTGTGCACGAGCCTCTTCTTCAGCATCAGAATCCAACGTCTTCTCCCAGTGTTTTTTGTCTAAGTCCAAGTCGTGATTGCCGGCGATCACTAGCTTCAATTCTGCCTCAATGGATCCCAGCATCTTGAGCAGCTGTTTGTACGCGACGGGACCGCCGACGGAGGTCAAGTCGCCGCAATGAAGGAGCACATCGCATCTTGGAGTCGGCAAGCGGAAACAGCCGTCATATTTCTCAGCTTGGCCAAATTGGAAATTGTGCGTGTCGCTGATGATCATGAATCTCGTGGAGACCTTGTCGGAAGACATCGTGGCGTTCAAGAATTTCCTCGTGGCGGTTCGATGCCGTACCAATGGGAAAGAGGAATGATTTAAGCTATTTGCTGATCCAGTAACTCTGAGATACTGAAAAAGCTTGTTGATGATCTTCAGCATGTCAAGATGAAGATCAGGACGGAGGTGAAGTGCGCTTGACAGCCTAACATGCAGCTAGATTCGGGCAGGGCAAGCACGACGATATGTCAAGGCCGCATATTAGAACAAATACAAGGAAAGCGTCACCCTATCATGCGAAGCGCGACCCCACTCTCATCACAACCAACTCAAGAGGGTTGAGGCGATGATCTCGGTGATAAGTACCTAGGTAGATGACGAGAGTGAGATGAAGATGCCAAGTCAAATTAGACTTTGCCACGTGACTGACCCTGGACTCTGAAATGGCATCATTTCTCGGCGGAGTTTACATCACTAATCGACCCGGGGGTTCCGTATATAAGATAGAGTTGAGCCCCTCGACGGCGAAGATGAGCAGACAAGTGTCTCATCCTGTATTCTAAGACATATCTTATCACGTGCATTTTTGTCTTGGATCCCTTTTTCAATTCTTCGCATTTGATTGCATCTCACTAAGTCTATTTAAGTTGAAATCAACGCTGGAATATATCAGATCAATGAATCAACGCCCCTCAGTGATCCTGAGCTGGTGTCGAAGGCTCTGAAGAGCATCACTTTCCACCAGTAACCTTCTGCCAGCTCTCGCGCGCCTCAAGACCATCAAACCACTTGTTGACATTCTGGTACTTGGTAAAGATATTACTGAAGCCCAGTCCCTTCACCATCTTTCCATACGGCAAGTGGAAAAGATCGGCCAGAGTGATCTCATCTCCAGCGAGATACTTCTGCTTGGCGAGGATACCGTCGTACACAGCGAAGGCGGCATCGAGATTTGCGGCGTGCTTCTTGACCATCTCCTCGTCAGTAGCGCCGAGTCCTTTCATTCTGTTACTTTTGTTAGCTTGCTTTGGTTTGATTGTTTTGTTTCCAGAGGTATATCTTACGGCTTGAAGACCTTCTCGAAGCAGATACCGCTTGCTGGACCATCGAAATAGCTCTGCTCGATCGAGCAAGCCTGCAGCCGTCGTCAGCAAGCAGCCCTTCACGTTCACGTTCACATCCCCCGAAATCAATCCAACATACCTGCTCAAACAGTCCATACGCCTTCACATCGCTCTCATCAGGAATGAGCTTCGTTCCCTGACCAGCATACTTCTTGGCAATGTACTTGGCGATCGCACGACTTTCAAACACGAAATATCCATCGTCCTCAAGAACAGGCACCTTTCCGAATGGTTGCAGCTTCAGGAAATCGGGTTTCTTGTGCTCTTGTGTCGCGAAGTCGAGGGTGCGAAGGTCGGCTTCGACGCCCTTCTCTGCGAGGGCGGTGAAGACTCGCTGCGAGCAGGTTGAGTATGGTGAGCCGTGGACGGTGAGACCCATTTTGCTTTCTTGTGTTGTTTGTTGAGGAGTTGAAGTTGGTGGAGACGTGAAGGTGAATTTATTTTTGTATCGGGGTACGCACTTGAGTTGGATTTATTGTTCTTGATTGATTCTACAATTCACTGTCTTCATTTATACTCGCCATCTGTCCTCCCTCGGCCGCCCACAAAGCAATCCTCTCGCTTGTCCCACACGATGCGGGCAGAGTGGAGACGTCGCCGTCACAGTACTGCCTGCTTACAACATTCTTAGAAATGCCTCGAAGGTTGTACCACGGGTATTTTGAGTACGTGATTTCAGCAGCACAAGTGGAGCGGACTCGTCTTATCTTCCGGCTCAGCTTCACGGCACAGCTGATTCGGTGTCGGAGCGAGTACGAACCATATTGACGTAGCATCTCACCCGACTTCTTTCTTTCTTTCTTTCAGTCCTGCGCGCCATGACTAATAAAGATTCTCTATGTATACTCTCCTACTCTCTATACATTGTTCACCTCATGAGCCTATCAATTCTCGCGATGCGATCCCGAACGATACATTACTCGGGGAGACAAATGTCGAAGTGGCTCCATCACCAAGAGTGGGGATATCTTCATGCTCTCTTGAGATCGTCGATGCGTGTTTCAAGTAATAAATCGTTCTTCGCAGTTTTATTGAGCGAAATATATTCTATGAACGTATGAAGAAGAATCTGTCTATTTCGCGTATTCCATAATGTTCTGGATAGGAAAAGAAGAATTACAGGCTCAACAAGCCTCGCTTCCACTCCAACACAGTACCCCGCGCCCTGAAATTTAGCGAGTCAGTACCCCGCTATCTCACTCCCAATTGACTTTTCGACTTGAACCTCAAAACAACTCCACCACTCCTTGCGTTACTCACACTAGATATGTTCTTGCCTGTGAAATATCATTCTTGGAGTCTTCAACGCTTAACCCAATCTCCTGTTGATCAGAGATGACAGAAGGTTGCAGATAAGATACAAAATCGGATTGACACGGCGCAGTCTTTTGAGTAGTTGAGATCAGCAGAAAATTGATCGGCACTTCGAGGCCATGGGTCGCGTTGCACTATACGTCTATTTTCTGGCTCCCCATTTCGTAGACTGCTAGACGTGGTGAATCTGTCCTTTCCCAGTCCAGCGAATTTCCTCCTTGCTTCCATAGGAAGAACCGCCGAAAGTCAACAAGGAAGCTTCAGTACTACAAGAAACTAGCTATTTCAACTTACAATATCTCATCGACTTATGTTCTCATCCGGCTCACGAGAAATATTGTTTCAAGGAAATTCGTTTCATTTGTTTGGGTTACGGTTTTTGAAAGACAAAGGAAGGAAGCATATAAAAAACCAAGTACAGGAAAATAATAGCACCGCGTAGAACAGCAGCAACTCATTACAAAAGCAAATTAACAAGCCCACCACATCCTTCTTCCCGACAATCAAACTTCAAAGTTCAGTCAGCCCAAAGGAGAAAGAAAATGGACAACATTGAAAATAACCAGGCCGTCAAGAGGAAAACCTAGCCCAACAGACCAAATCTGGTCGTTCACATCCCTTCACCGTCTTGAGCGGTAGGAAATTCTCCATCATGAGCTTGAGCTTGAGGAGCACAGATGGTGCAATCGTGCCACGGGCCGGTATAGCTGCGGTAGGATTTATTAGGATCCTGAGAAGTAAAATGCTCGACGTCGAATGCTCTTGAACCAGCATCCTTGCAATTATAATTGAGCCCATACGGACTCGAAATACCATGGCAGTCTTTGAGGTGGCTTTCAAGTCTCCATCCATTCCAAAAGTCGTGAGTCGGATTATTACGACAGGATCCAAGCGCGCACCGAAATACCTCTTCTGGATTCAATTCATGGTAATCTCCAAAATGAGCGCTGATCTCCTTGCGAGTGGTGAATGGCGAAGCAGAATGCAATTGTTCCGTCTGACAATGATAAACAGAGCAGTATGCATCATTTTCATGCACTGTCTCCCGAATGTGTTTGAGTAGCTTATCTTTTCTTATGAATGTCTGCGTTTCTGTGGGGCAATTGTCATAGGGACATTGATATCTTAATTCCAGATGGATTGTCTCCCGGTGACGTTGAAGATCTGCCACGCTCCGGAACGGCTTCAAGTTTGAGCATCTGGTATCCGTACAGACTATGGGATGCGTATGGATGTTGCTCAAATGTGTTTTATAAGGACCGAATGTCTTAAAAATAGCCTTCGAATGGCACCCTGACCAGGTGCATCGAGACATTCGACTCCATTGCTTGGATGCTTCGCGGGCGTGGTTGTCCAAGTGGGTTGTAAGGCTTTCGGTCAGATCAAGAACACTCTCGCATCCCTTCCAGGTACAAAGGAGCACTGTCGTTGGCGCTTTCTCGACGTGTTTCGATAATTTTATTGGCAGGGGTTCCTCCATTTCAGGAGGCCAGCTAAGAAGCAGGTCCTGCCGTTTCGAAGGGAACATCGTGAGACTTTCGCCCTCGTTAGCATGCTAATATAAAAAAAATACCTTCTTGATTCCGCTAGATCCTGCAGTCCATCCTCCATAGCACCACCCATCGCCCAATCATCGATCACACCATCACCCTCCAGCATCTTGGTGTACATCCCCGGACCAACCCTCTCGTAAGCCTCCCAAGCAGGCAGCTCCGGATGCTCCTTGAACCAAGCCAGAGTCTGCTCGAGGGCGACAGGATCGAGCCTATCAAAATCGAAGGATTCCATCTGCGGCAGGGTGCTGTCCATCTTGTGCAGCTGGTGCTCAATCTAGTCGGGCGTCGCTTTCTTGGAAAGGCGTTCTGGTGATGCGTTGTCGTCAGGCGGTTTGGAAACTGAGGCGGATTCGTCGCTAGGCGAGGGCGATTTGTTTTCGTTCGTTTGGTTGGCTCGGTGTGCCAGGGTGCGACAGGTGTGCGGTGCGTCGAGAGAGGGTTTTGCGGTGCGAAAGGGTGGAAAGGTGAGGTGGGAGGAGGGTTGATTATATGTTTCTCGGACTTTGGAGGGTGCGTGTCGAGTCGGTCAAGGGCGATGAGTTTGTTCCTGTAAGTTTAGTGCGCAGGGTTGTAGCGGAGGCAGGAACAAGACACGGGGATAAGATATATTACGAATGTCAATTGGGTATCTCTAATAAATCTGTTGAATGTAACTGTAGATCATGCTGTCTCATGTTCCTCGTCTGAATAATCCGAGCATTGCTCAGATGATTGCCCTACACCAACATGACCAGCCCTCACAACAAGCCAGCCAATTGCATCTTGATTAAAATCGTCTCTTAGCCTCTGCAGCCTTATGAGCCTCAGCCTCTCTTTCCAATCGTCCTCTTCTCCGTCTCGAGATGCCCCTCCTCTGCACATGCTTATTCAACCACCATCTTATGCTGTCCCGCATAAGGAATAACACAGTCACAACCGCTACTGGCACAGCAATGATCCAAAAGTAGCTCTCACCATGATAGAGCGCAGGGAATGGCTCAATGTTCATTCCGAAGTAACCAGTCAGGAATGTCATGGGCAGGAAGATGATGGTAATGTTTGTGAGCTGTTTGAGTGTTTCGTTGGTGTATGCTGTCATCGTATTGAAGATGAGATCAATCATGTTGTCGCAGGCGCGGCGCATTTGATCTAGCGATTCGGTTATCAGTATGATGTGATCTTCGACGTCGCCGAGGTAGGTTTGCGCCATGGAGGAGAGGTTGACAGTCTTAGCGGATTTGGTGGTATCGCTTCGTGCTCCTAGGCCAGAGATGGCACCTTTATGATCTCGAAGTGCATTGATAAGATTCACAATTGGGTTGACGAAGCCTCTGAAGGTCATGATCTCGCTTGTGATGACATACAGAGAAGTCGTATGCTTAAGATCTGGTTGAGTTAAGACGTCAAGTTCGAGGTCGCCGATGACATCCTGGTAGGTGGTTGCCACGGGAATGGCAAGATCAATGATTGCATCCAAGATTGCTTGAACGATCATTGACGCATCGCAGGACTGTCGGAGAATGGTATCTGGTGTCCGAAGTCGCTGCAGTATTGGCTCCTCAATGTCGTCGGCGGATGTCTCGAAGAAAGAGATGACCGTATTATCTATAATGATTAGTACTCATCTTACTTCATTTGACTTGGAGATTGGAATTGAAGCTTACCAGAGGTCAAGAAGATTGACACTTGCTCCGCGCTAACAGCATACTTTCTGGACGTCAAGGGCGAATGCTTCTCCATGAACTCCATTCGCTCCTTGTTGGGACCCCCATGATATCGTTGCAAAGTCTTCAGATTTTGCAGGTGAGGCTCGCTTGCTCCTTCGGTATGCCCAGTAACGAAGCCATTGGCAGGATCATGTACTCCTGCAACCATGTTCTTCTCTTGACGCTTTCTCTTCGACTTGGACCCGGAGAACATATTATGGAAGAACTTCCCAACCCGGCCTCTTTTTGGTCTCCTGATACTGTCCATATCCCCGTCCTCCGAGTCACTATCCTCGGCATCGGGGTGCAAGTGGATCAGCTTCTGTAAAGTAAGCACCATGTAAGTATGGTCGGCATACCTATTCCAGTCTGTTAGCAGATTTACAACAAGAATGAAATTGTGTAACATACCAATCAGCCTTCGTTCTGTTGGCAGTGTTGATCATGTCCTCAATCGCCAGCCGATGTAGCTTCTTGTATTGCCCAAGGGCTTGTATCACGTCCCAGCTCAGCCCATTAACATTTATCCAACGACATTTGACCCATGACTCTTGCTTTTCGTCCAGAAATTTGATGAGCTGCTCGTTGTCAAGTTCGTATCCAACCATATGCTCTTCGCTGAAGTCCACAATTGTAATTTGACACTGTTCGTGAAACGTTGGAAGCTCCGTTCTGCCACCGTTCGGTTTTGAAGGATCGAGTCCGGGTTCTTGACCTGCTTGCCAGTTCGGGCGCATTGGTGTGATGTCAACTGTTGCGAAGGACTTTGCAGTATTGGCACGATTGCGGCGGCGCAGCATGGTGGGCGATTGGGATATGCCCATGATTGGATCGGACTTGACAGAAGTGCTTCGTCTTAGACCGTCGTCATTTTTCGCAGTAGGAGGACGAGGCTCCCCCTCCCCAGCCTCGAGATCAAAATTAACATGTGTTGGAGAAGTGACTGGCTCGAATGTGGGAGACGTATCCGAGAAGTCTCGAACTGCTGGTGGGAATGGATCCGCCATTGTCGGAAGGGTAGTGGTATGGTAAACTGGTGGTCCTGACTAAAGAGGTGCTGTGAGGAGAAGTTGTATTGTAGGGAGTCGTGGTTTTGGGTGCGGCTGAACTCGAAAATGAGAAGAACAGAAAGAATCAATTGGGTATCATGGAAGAAGCATGCATATCAACAATACAAAAGCGAAGAAAGCAATATATGCAAGAGTAAGAAGAGAGCAATTTGTGTATCGTGTTATCACATCACGTCTGGGTGTTTTCCGTTGTTCATCTTTCGTCCGATTTTCAGCTTCGAATTCTTGTGTCCACGACGTCAACCGCCAAGCTTCTTTGGCGCCGGGAGCTAAACCATATTTGAGCTGGCCAGTGGGGACTACCCGCCCCTTGGATCCTGTCCTTGTCTTGCAATGTGAGTCTCTCCTTCAAACCATCAGAAACATCCCACAAGACTACAAGTCTAATAGGGCTGTGTTGCTGAATGCTTTGAGCATTCGGCGGGCATTCTTTGCCCAAAATTACTGAAGTGGCTGTTGCTGATATCAAGGGGCATCGTGCTCAGAGATCCCCCTCTGGTTTGATGACGAGCTTTGCACTACTCCTGTGCTACGCGATTACGCAGTACCGACTATACTTATTTCAACGAATATGTGTTTCAATACTTTGAAGCCTTTTTCCATACTCCGATATCATTGCCTTTTGTATCTCACCTGCTCAGCTCGCGATGGTCAATTTTGCTTCCTTCAGATAACCTTTCTTTGCCGACCTGGGATCGCACCTGTAAATATCAGAGACAGTACATTAGCTTATTCCCTTGCAAATATTGTGCCATTGAGTACTTAATAACACTACTTTCATGTGGGCACTCGAGGAAGAAATATTGAAATATCGTTCGATTAGCCAAAGGTGGGGTGCACGGCGATCCTTTTATTTCGGCGGGGTACAGAATGACCCATCCACTACCAAGATTGTGCCCAACTTCTTGGACTCGAACGGCCTGATCAGATACATTGAATCTGATATTTAATTTTTAGGTGTATTTTCGTCTGGAGGCAACCGCGACATTCGTTGAAGACATCTTCATCATGGCTGCCCCAAGAGCTCCGGATTACAACTCTTCCATTCTCATCGTTGGTGCCGGAACTTGGGGATGCTCTACAGCTCTACATCTCGCCCGACGAGGCTATAAAAATGTAATAGTCCTCGATCCGTATGGTCTACCCTCGCCAATATCAGCAGGCAATGACATCAACAAGATCATCGAAGAAGGCAAGCCACCATTCCCCCACTGTTTGCCAGAAACATCAATCTCATCTCGTCAACAGGTTCATCAACAGGCGGATCCGCCGATGATCTGGCAGAAAGTCTTCGACGTCTAGCAACAGATGGATGGCTACACGACCCAATATTCACGCCTTATTACCACAACACAGGCTATGCCATCTGTGCGCATACACCCGAAGGACTTGAACAACTGACTAAGCATGAAAAGATCCACGACAACCCCGAGTTTGAATGGATCGACACGCCTGAGAAATTCCGTGCCATCATGCCAGAGGGTGTCCTCACAGGAGACTTCCCAGGCTGGAAAGGCGGCTTCAAGAAGACAGGAGCAGGATGGGTCTTTGCCCGCGGCGCTCTGATGAGCGCATTCCACGAAGCACAGCGTCTAGGCGTCAAATTCATCACCGGCCCTCAAGGCGATGTCAAAACTCTACTCGTCGAAAATGGAGACGTAGTTGGCGCCGAAACAGCAGATGGCACTCGACATCGCGCAGCAATCACAATCCTCACAGCTGGAGCAGCAGCTCCAAGTCTCCTCGATGTGAAAGATCAGCTACGGCCCACGGCCTGGACACTCGCTCACATCAAGATGAGTAAAGAAGAATGCGAACTCTATAAGAACCTGCCTGTGCTTTTCAACCTTGAAAGTGGCTTCTTCATGGAACCGGACGCTGATAAGGGCGAGTTGAAGATCTGCGACGAGCATCCTGGATATTGTAATTGGAGTACCAATACCTCCGGCGAAAAAGTCAACATCCCATTCGCTAAGCACCAGATTCCTAAGGAAGCAGAAGTCCGAGTCCGCGAGTTCTTACAACATACCATGCCGCAGCTAGCTGAGCGGCCATTCTCATTTGCGAGGATTTGCTGGTGTGCTGATACACCTGATCGGAACTTCTTGATTGATAGACATCCTGAGTTCAAGAATTTGGTATTGGGGATTGGAGGGAGTGGACATGGGTTTATGCATATCACGAGTGTCGGAGGTTTCATCGCTGATGTTATGGAGGGATGCTTGGATGGGAAGTTGAAGGAGGCTTTCAGATGGCGGCCAGAGACGGCGGTGGACAGAGATTGGAGCGATGTGCAGGATAGGATGGGTGGGCCGAACAGGATAATGGATTTTGGTGATGTGAAAGAGTGTAAGTACTGGAACAGTTCTCTGAATCCGACACATGTTTTTGAACCCAACATCCTATTCGTACTGTACACTCGGAATCCGGTGCTAATAAGTTTGCGACTCTTGCAGGGACGGACATTCAGCCAGATCGACGGTACAAGATATAGCACTCCAGATGTTAACATGGAAAGAGGTACAAGAAAAAGCTATGGGGGCCTCCCCTAATCGTTTGCTTCACAACAAAAGCTCTTCCTGGGAAAAGTTCCGCACACAGCTCGGATGAACCCTACGAGATTTGTCTGAAGGCATACTATACAGCTTCGAAGTGATGGGCCACAAAATGCGCATCGTGTCAGCTATGAATTGTCCTGTGGTATCGTTTGATCGGGGCTCTCCACCATGCCAATGACTGACTACTCAAGAGCGTATAGTATTTGAGCCTTGCTTAAAAATTGAGTATATATGAAGAGCTCATAATTAAGCAGCGGATGTAAATTTTATTTGACGATGTATTTTCCGATTAACAGAGCAAGAAGATTATCATCAAGTTAGTGGTGGCCAAAGGCCAAAAACGCGCTAAAAAGCCAGCCACGTGTGACCGAGCTTCTGGAGCTTCCAACAATCGAATCAGAAGCACGAAAGTTTATTTACTGGCCTCGTAGCAACCCACTCATTCAGCACTGATTTTCGCCTCGACTTCAGTCTCCTTGATTGCAATTGCGTCAAGCTACAGGAGAAATCGGCTCTATCTATCATAGAGACCGACTCAGTTTCTCATTACGTGCCGTCCCTGCCTAGTAAGCAAGGAAATAAGTAGTGGCGATCTCGAAATCGTCAATGCAAAGGGGTCAAGTCTTTTCTTCTCGTCGCTTCCCTTTGTTCAACGCCTCTATTATTGACGACTCACTCTCGTTCAAATTCCTTTCTCTCGTCTCATATTTGGGTTTCGTCTGTCTCTTTGACTTCCAATCTATCACTCGCACTTGCACGCAGAACTCAATCTTTACGCTATCACGATGTTCTTCTCCACCAGCACAACCATCGCGACTCTCGCCCTTGCCAGCATCTCCCTCGCACAAACTAGCACTGTCAATCTCTACATCCCAGGCGCAGATACGCAATCTTTGATCGGCGAGGTCGTTGGTACCGTATGTGCTTAACGTACCAATCCAAGCTCCTTCCAATCTCTTACAATCATATCCAGGCCTCCTCCATCACAACATACGCCCTACAATGCCTCACCCCAGGTGAAGAATGCGGATTCCGCGGCCAGTTCACAATTACAGAGAATGCAGCGACGGCGAAATATACCATGCCAGCAGAGAACGGCGAGGATGGTGTACTTGCCTTGTACGTGTTCTCCCTCTCCTCCCCTCCTCACCCCCTAATCCCCCTCAATCGCACTCTACACGTCCAAAGCTAACGCACCGACCACAGCACCGGCCGCATAGACTGCTCCCTCGACTCCACCATCTCCGCCGTCTGCGTCGAATCCTTCGGCGGCAGCGAAGCCAATTTCCCCGGCGAATCAACAGAAACCTACACCGGCACCGACTTCCAATACATGCCAGTGTTCATCACGGCTGGTGCGGCTGTTGGGACGGGTAGTACTGCTGCTTCTACTACGTCGAGTGCTGGATCGAGTTCGCAGACGCAGACTTCGTCGGGAGAAGGAAGTTCGGGGAGTGTTAAGCAGACGGGGACGAGTACGGGAGCTTTGAGTGTAGGGACTGCGACGAGTACGAGTACAGCTGGTGTACCTGCTCTCACCGGGAATAAGGGACGGGTGTTTGGTGGTGCGGCTGTGGTCGGGGCGATGGCTTTGATGGGATAGACGTCTGAGGGAAGTATTGTTTGGTGGTGTTGGTTGCGCTGGCAGCTTCAAACGAACAGAGCCGGATTAGTACGGTCATCACCAGCAATTCGACTTAGAAATTTGGCAATTCCATTAAGACTTTGTTCTTGATCAACAGATGATTTGGAAGGGATGCGGCGGATAATTCTGGTGTACTGGTTTCTCACGCTCATCAGATATTTGATCTGGGCACTATTTGCAGCCACCACGGGAAGTCCCTCAGCATGATCTGGGTATTTGGCGGCGCGGCAACGACGATTGGCTCGATGAAAAAAATGGTGTGGATGGAAGATCAATCTTGGTAGAGAGTTAGCGCTCGAAGAAGACGTCTTGGAGAGATCTCGTGTAGCCTTGGATGGATGTTGGCATACAGACAAGACCTCTTGGTCCCAACACCATCACATTGATAGGCAATGCAATGCAGTGCGGCAGGCATTCTCCATTCCTCCATCATGCGCACAATCCGCCCAAAAGGAAGGAAATCATACCTTCTAGAAGCCTTCAATCTCAGAACTCAAATCCCAGAAGTCTGGCACTGCAGCAAGTTACGGCGTTACCATCATACACGTGGGTTCGGTCTCACGAGAATCTCACAATTGCCAAGCAGCGAGGGAGTGAGCCTACCATTCATGGCCAGACTATTGGGCGCATTTTTCTCTGCGAGCTGAGCGGCGAAGCTGGCGAGATCTGACTTTCTTGACACACCAGAGACCCCGACCATGAGCTTCGACAGGCTCGATGCCCAAAGTATGTGCAGTGCATGTGCTCTTACGAGTTACATTTTCAGCGCTTGCCCGCACTATAATGCCCAAGTGGGAAGGCCGTACAGGCCTCGGCCGGAAAAGAAACGTTTAGGGCGGGGGGTCCCCGAAGGAGGGGGCCAGGTGCGGGTTCTGGCAGTGGATCGATGGTGTGCGATGGATGGATTTACTCCGTCGGGTGTTCGATAGGGTCGATTAGCGTGGATTGCCCTGTGGATACAGGGAGCGAGGGGTAACTATTGGGTGAAACAGCCCCGTCCCTGGCTGACTTCCAAGCCTTGGCGAATTGGATACTCCGACAAGGGTATACTGACATGCCCATCCACTCACAGCGTGGACATGTGCTCTTCTACCACATCCTCTCACCAAAACTGTGTATAATGCCCAGCCTTGCCCAGCCTTGCCCAGCCTTGCCCAGCCTCGCCGAGCCTTCTTTTTGGACTCTTCTCTGCGCCCAGTCTCTTGGTATCAACGCCACATCCCGCAGTCTGGCCTGGACTTAGCAGCAGAGTTCATCGGATTGAACCCACGTGGGTGCGTACTGTGCTCTGTGTCGTCAAGCCGTGAAGCGTCGAAAGATTGGTTTTCACGCCTTTGAAAGATACCAGGAAAACGTGTTGTGCAGCTCGGAACCGCTGCATGGGAAAACATGCGCGTATTTTATCTAGCTATATATGAGCCATGGCCGCTCTCCTGTCACTTTTTTGTTCGAACCAGTCTTCTGGAAAACCATACCGACAAGGGCAAGCTCATCCAGGTTATTCAGCCAGAACATACTCGATAAGCCGCCAAAATGGTGATGTCCGATTATACCTATGTCTTTGCCATTGGCACAATGTTTGCGCTGCTCGAGGCGTACAACAATGGTGCAAGTACGTATTAATTTCTTATCTTATCTTCTTGGAATCTTTCAATGGAGTTGGATTGAACGATTGCTGACCTGCCTGCTTAACAGATGATGTTGCCAACGCTTGGGCTACCTCAGTCTCCTCCCGATCCGTCACATATCGACAGGCCATGATCCTATGTTTGGTCTTTGAGATGACCGGTGCTTTGGCAGTCGGTGCCCGAACAGCCTCTACAATCAAGAACGGAATGTTAGTACTCTCGCACATACCAGCGTAGACGATCTCGGCTAACAAAATCAACAACAGTATTCCAATCAGTGCATTCAAAGGCGACGCTGATGTCCAACTTCTCGCTTTCGCTTGTGCTTCCGCTGGTGCCGCCATTTGGGTCATGTGGTGTACACGCAACTCTGCACACGTTTCTTCGACATACTCTTTGGTTTCTTCCATTGCTGGTGTCGGTGTTGCCGCTGTCGGAGCGAAGAATGTAGAGTGGGGCTGGAGCAAGGGATCTGGTCTTGGTGCCATTTTCGCTGGTTTGTGCATGGCTCCTGTCATTGCTGGATCATTCGGTGCCATTATTTTCTCCCTCATTAAATACGTAAGTCTCTTTACACAATGTTTCCAGACACAAATACTGATAAATATTTAGACCGTCCACAGACGCTCAGACCCAGTCAAATGGGCTGTCTTCACTTCACCATTCTTCTTCCTCATCGCCGGAACCATCTGCACGCTCTCAATCGTCTACAAGGGATCCCCTAAGCTCGGTCTCGACAAGAAGCCAGCATGGTTCATCGCCGCCGTCACTCTTGGTGTTGGCTTCGGACTCTTCGTCCTTTCCGGTCTCTTCTTCGTCCCATACGTTTTCTGCAAGGTCATCAAGAAGGACTACACTCTGAAGATCACCGACCTTTGGCAAGGACCTGCACTCTTCACACGCGAAGCTCCAGCCGACGCCGCTGAGGCCCGCGTACCAAACTACAATGTTGTCCAGCACGATGATGAGGAGGACACTGGCGAGCTCGCCGCCCCAGGGACCCTCCCAACCAAGTCCGTCGACATCGATGCGATTGAGAAGTCTCCTGCTGGAAGCGACAAGGACCTCGGCATCTCCGACAACGAGAAGGCTCAATACCAGCAACCTATCGCCACCTCCCACGGCAACACGAGCCTCGAGAACGCCATCGCTGGCGACAACCCAAACCTGCAATACCGCCTTTTGCTCGCCCGTGCAGAGGAGAAACATCATGCTCAGCTCAGACAATCCCGTGGTCCTCTCGGATGGGCTATGCGAACCCTGTACACACATCGTCGTGGCGCTGGTGAGATCTACGAATTGCACAACATGAAGAGCTTCTTGATGCGTCTCCCTGCCTACGTCGTCGTCGCTGCTCTTTACGGTTTCTACTACGATATCCATCGCGCGCAAGTCGGTATTCTCGGTACGCCAGAGGGTCGCAGAATGGCTCGGGTTTACGATCACGTAAGTACACACCTCATCGCGCTTTATTTTATGGACAACTGCTGACAGTGCTAATCCAGGCCACCAAATACCGCAACGAAGTCGAATATCTCTACTCCTTCGTCCAAATCATCACCGCCTGCACCGCGTCCTTCGCCCACGGCGCCAATGACGTCGGCAACGCCGTCGGCGTCTGGGCCGGCATGTACGGCGCATGGAAGACCGGCGAGACCGTCGCGTCCAAGGCTGACGTCCCGCTCTGGCAAATCGCCGTCATTGCCCTGACCATCTGTTTCGGCTTCATCACCTACGGCTACAACATCATGAAGGTCATGGGTAATAAGATCACCTACCACTCGCCTAGCAGAGGCTCCAGTATGGAGATGGGTGCTGCGATTACGATTTTGATCTTCAGTCAGTATAAGTTGCCCGTTAGTACGAGTATGTGTATTACTGGTGCTACTGTTGGTGTTGGGTTGTGCAATGGCACGTATAAGGCTGTTAACTGGCAGAGAGTTGGACTCTTGTTTTTCTCGTGGGTTATGACGATTCCGATTGCGGGTCTTATTGGTGGTTGTTTGATGGCTTTGATGGTCAACGCTCCACATTACGGAAACTAGATAGGTTGGACTTGAACTTTTTCTTGTCTGACTGTCGATGTTCTGGTGTGGTTTAGAAGTGGCATGATGAGAGCTGGTGCTGCTGTTGCTGACTTGCAAGCGAGCTTGTTTACATTTGCTTTGTCTCGGGTTGGGGGGTTGGGTTTAGAGATACACATTTTCGTTTATTGTACCATTGATAAAGCATGAGAAAATACAATGCACTCGTTTCTCGACCTTGTATCTTACGGGATCAAGATCAGAGCTACTACACACTTTTCCTCTTCCTTTTCCACTGTGAACCAGTGATATCAACGTTCTTTGAAGTCGTCCCCTTTTACAATCACGAGAGTACTTAGCGGAACGGAAGTAGCTTTCGTGGATGGCTACTTTGCCTTCTGCTTCCGCACTAACAAAGAATTCTCCAATGGATTGATCTCTACGCAGAATGTGCTCTGTAGGATAAAAGTGTGAAACTGCGATGTACACATGACATCTGCCCAGCCCACTTGTAGATCATCACTTGCCACTCCATCCTCGGGAATTCTCGATCCCCAACTCTGACACTGTTGAAGATCATTCTCTAGCATCGAGGATCCTAACGACCAATGAAGAAGATCTGATCTGATCTGAAATATCTTCCTTTCGGGTTTGTATCGAACCATTTTCAATCCTTCGCTTCCTCTTTCCGTGTCTTGTATTTGGTTCTCGGTATCAGTACCTATGCACTATCGAGCCTTTCTTGCCCCTAAACCTGACAATACTGTACCTAAGATGAACTGTGCAAAGAGGGCCAGATAACGTACAAATTCACGAAGTCAAAAAGTGTGATACAGCTGGTGAGAGCGAGCAAAGGCTCCCCCCCCCCCCCTTTCCCCCCCTTTCCCGTTCATTCACCATCCGCGGCTATTGGAGACTGCTTTCTTCCAATGCCTCAGAAACATCGGCTACCCTGGTCTCCAGCTCACTTTCTTGAGATGTTGCTGCTTGGAAAGCTTTCGTTGAGCGAGAAGAAGCGCTACTGCCAGCAGTCTGCATTGCAGGTGTTGCTGAGTACATAGAATGAGCGCCAGGCCCTCTGGCGCTTTCCCCGGAGCCGAACATTTGATTCAGGGTCGAAGATCCTGGCATGGATATACTCGGCGCAGATTCCATTGCTGAATCCCAGGGTGGTGCCATAGGATATGATAACCGCCGCGTTGCAGCTCGTACATCTACTGGCTGGTGAAACCCATAGGACGGGAGGTGCGATCCAAATTGTCTAGATTGTCCCATCTGCTGCCTCATCATCAAAGATTGAGGGGCGGAATACTGAGGGGCACTATACTGAGGGGCACTATACTGAGGGGCACTATACTGCATACTGTATGGAGAGGAAGCTGCCGGTGACATCCCGGCGTCGCCATATGAAAAGGGCGAGGCGGTGGATGCAGGGCTCGGGTATCCCCCAGGATACGGATAGCGCTCGTGACCTATTGGCTCTATTATCGTATCCGCGTCCACTTCCACAGTCTGAATGAGTACAATTATTGGCAGACTGATATGCTCCATATGCTTTGCAAGGTGAACTGTCAGCTTCTTCCACGTAGGGAACGTCTTGCCACAGAACTTGCATGGTTCATCTTGTGGCCTCTGCTCTGTTTCGTGTTGACATTTTTCGAGCATAATCCATGCGGGTTCGGCATTACGTGCGTTATCAATAGCGGCCTTTGTTTTTTGTCTCGGTTCTGGTATTTTGTGTTCCCGAACGAGATGTTGTAGGAAATTCTCTTTTCTATAGCAAGGGTGCCCGCAGTCATCGATTTGACATATCCACCACTCCAGATGACGGTGTCGCTCATTTTCATGTCTCACCCAATCGGCCATCCTCTTGAAGCTTTTTGGCTCCTTACACTTATCAAAAGTACAGGTGAAAGGCTGAAGATCTTCGTGGACGTGCTTAGTCCAGTCTGACGGCTTCAGAATGCGTTTGGTTCGAAAACAAAGCTGGCATTCGAATTCAGCCGGCAAGTTCGTCGTTGGTGGCATGGGCATGCCGGCGGGGAAGGTTTCCCTCGTAATTCTCCCTTCTCGGTCTGGCACTGAATCTTCGTCGTCGGAGACTGGCAAATGCCGAGTCCGGTTGGTACTCCCACTTTCCTCCTGGATGATGTTTCCTCTTCTGTCTAATGGAATAACGCGTCCGCCAAGCGCGATACATTGCTTGCCCGATGAGCAAGAATTGGCACGAATTTCTCGGCTGTGCCTCACACGAAGATCCAGGAGTGACTTGTATCGTATCGCTTGCTGATGAGCAATTCTCGAAACTAGCCAGTCATATCTAGGGTCCATTTCCGGATTTAAGCGACGGACATGCGCCTTGAAGCCTTCGTAACTCGGTGTGATTACCTCGGCAAGTGACCCTGGAGGCTCCTCTATATCAATACCTTCGTCAGAATCGGATTCCTGGTTGTCGGCTTTGTCACCGTCGCGGACCGATGTTGGCGGTGTCGAAGCCTGACCAATTGCCGAATCATAGTCGACCACCGAAGAGTTTGCCCATATTGCTTTCGTGCCTGGTTCGAAGTCCGTGGTTGAACTCCGTAACCTGGCGTCATAAATGTCTTTGAGCGATGGCCAGCTCATAGATGAGTCGATGGGCTTTCCCAAGTCTGGTATGTCGACTACTGACCATGCACGATGAGTGCTGGGGTCCAAATCTGAGGCTTCCGCCGGTATCTTACGTTTCCGGGTCTCTCCCTTGAGCTGAGAAGACCGGTCATCCAACGGACACTCAACATTCTGCTCAGCCGATTCTTCCTCGGAGAGTAGCTTCCGCTCAATTTTGGGACCAGTAACATATCCCTAGGTAGCGGGCAAATTAGCGACTGTCACATTTGCAGCTTTCTAGAAGGAGCAAGAAATTTCTCGAGTAGATCTTGAAGTTTTCGATAAAAGCATGTTCGGGTTTCTCTATCACCTACAATAAAGGTACAAGCGGGATGGCTTGGGAACATGTTCCACACTGGAAGTGGAACCGACATGAGCATGAGTGTAGAGTAGCTTGGGAAGACCTCTATGTCGGTAGCAAAGAAAGGGATATCCGCAAACCAACGACTACATCGATCGGAGTCCAGCGGTGCTTGATCTTCTTCTAGCGAGACTGATATAAGAACTCGAGGTATACGATACTTGTTGTCAGATAGGGAGTAGAATGGCGAGCTCTTGCAGTGTGCTCTCTCCAGGTCCAATTCTCTAGCATCGGTGTATGTGGTCGGCCGGCTGGAGTTTACAGCTTGATGGTCGGGTATTTGTGATTGAGGTTTTCGGTAAAGTTCGATGCCAGGGTGGCGAGCATCCTGAGTGTAACGTAGATATATTGGAGACGAACACCATTCAAGCTTGGTCCCTTCGCGCCCTCGCTTGTCTCCCTTACGCTTCAGCTGACAAAAAATCTCGGTATGTAGGATAGCAACAGAGAAAGATTCTCTGCCAATCCAGTCCCGTAGGATTTCAATCATGGCCCTCGTGAAAGAAAATTCGCCGGGAGGTGCCGCTCTAGATTCGAATCCGCAAGCTGCGATTACTTCCATGACTCCAAACTGCGAGGAAGAAGCTGAGCTCGCCGCCGCACATGTATCGAGCAAAATGAGTACTTCTGATTTGATGCCGGCAAAAAGATTTTGTATTCCAGACCCTTTGATGATTGGGAAGTCAGCGTTTACTTGATCACTCCTGTATCTGGAGAATCTTGGGCAACGAAGTGCTCCATGACACCCAGAAGGAAGGGGATGGCCGCCGTGTGAGCAACGTACAGTCTAGAGATGGAGTGTCTTGCCCCACGTGGCTGATCCATTCTGCCTGCCGGGCCGTGTTCATTCGTCCGTGGCCGGCGTAGTATAAGATGAAGAGATTCTCTTGGTCATCGCCAGACTCTATAAAATCCAATGTCTTTCTCATAAGGTCTCGGTACGAGTTCTTGTTGAGAAGCAGCCACTTTATAGTTGTGAATCCATACTCCTGGAAGACTTGGTCCAGCTCATCTATTTCCGACTGAAATTCTGTGGCATCTATCCATCTTATCAAGCACACGTGTACGGTTTGGTATCGATTCCTTCCAAGTTTAGGCCCATTCGGGTATGCAGCTTTCGCAGCCTATGAGACATCAGAGAGGCACGGATGGCTGTAGGCTTGTAGTGATGACTTACGTCGTTCAAGTCTTTCGCAAATGCTTTCAAGTCGGGGTGATGAAATCTTGCCCTTGACGTATCATGTGAAGATGGTGAGACCGAAGTGAGAGGAGTGCTGCCATCCTGGAAACCATCAGATCAGAGATTCTGATCCGAAGAGAGTGTCAAACTCACTGTGATGTTCCCCTCAGAAGAAGATTCTCCAAGGCACATCGATGAAGCGATTGCTTGTGTAGGATAGCCTATGCCGGTGCTTGGATTCCGGTTCTGTCTATCATCTCGGCGAGGCTCCCACGACCTGCGACGAGGCTGTCGTCGTTCGCGTTCATGATGCCCTTGGAAGCCATCAACATGAGGTCTCGAAGGCGACCGAGACCTCCACCTATCTCGCGGAGACTGTGTGCGATGTCGATAATCTCGTCTTTGTTGATATTGGCCATAGTACTGGCGGTTTGTGGAGTCCATCTTCGACAGCGAAAGCAGGAATCAACCGGCTGAGGGCTCAGTCGCGACTTCCGCTTCCGCGACTCTCATTTGCGATTGGAAACAATGCCCATAAATATCAGATTTGCGATTGCATGGTGCGAGTCTGTTCCAGGCCTTGTTGCGCTCACGTAAGACTATTCTCCGGATCTTTGATCATGAGACAATGGAGAATAGAAAGCCAGTCTAATTGCTGCTGCCTCAGCCTCAGCCTCATAGCGCAACCCCGCCTTGCCCAGTAACCCCCACGATGTTATGCACCCCACGGGCATTGCTTACTTAAGCCGATTAGCCATCATCCGTGGTTTCTTCTTGAAATTGTACATGAGTGACGCTTCCACGGTATCATTGATCCAAAGCAAGTCAGATATCTGGTGCGAGCATCACAAGGGCCAGAGGCCACCTCCTTTTTTGTCCGTAGACGACGAAGCGAATACCGGAGGACAAAGCGGTAAGCATCCTCCAATTTCTGCAGTATCCACGCTTGCTGAATTCAACGTATGTTTGTTCAGAACAATGCCATGAGTTGCAATTATAGATCATAGCAGTGGAATCGAACGCATCCTGCACACGGTCGAAGCAATCTAGTCTCGCTAGGACTCCGTTGTGACCCACTTTCTCCTAAGATACGCGAATGTAAACAATGCCGCCAGCAGCGCGCTTCTTGGCAGCAAGACCTAGTAAAACTCATCGAAACCCAGAGATGGCAGGAAGTCCTCGTACTGTGACTCTCGGATGTGAATAAGCCGTCATGTATATGTCATTGGGCAGAGTCAGCCACTAAGCGGGTAGACTCGGACGTTGGGATTCTTGAACTCGATGCTGTATGTAAGAATTTATCCGGCATGGCACCACTGCGACGGTCCAATCCCACATACCAGGCTCAAAGATACGGAATATGGTACAAGTCATGCGATATCGGATTGCAGCGGGGTAATCGTCTTGTCTGCCACGTCAGAAATCCTCGGCCAAATTCTGTGTATATCCCTCAGCCTTTTCGTATAGAAACTTGATGCTCCTCATTGCTTTTTCTTGTTTCTATCAAGATCAATACATCCAAAGGCGCACTTAACAAAACTTCTTTGATACTTTCAGCTTTGTTGGTAAGGTTCCCAGACGTAACACAATCGATCGCGCTTCTTCATATCCAATGCCTCAAGTCCAGCCCACAAATTTGCCCTGCCAGAAGACCCAACCGTGGAAAGCGCATTGGCCACCTGCTTCCAAGGCAGCGTCGGGCGTCGAATATGGGATCGAGAAGGGTGAGGTTGTAGTCGTTGATGGGACGTCTGCTAGAGTTAGCCCGCCTAGTAGGCTTGCGGAAGACGTGTCGGACGGAAGCGGCCAGATGGACGGCAAAGGCAAGGAGGATGCGATGGCAGAATGATTTCAGCCTGACACATAGGTATTCAAAAGATATGGTAAGGCCCTTGACCAGAAGGCGCTCTCGATTTGAGCTAATTTTTATTCTTACTATCAGGTATCGATGATCTTTATCCGATCTACCTCCAGCTTCAAGGCTTACTGATGGGCAGTGGAAGGTGTGACTATTCGCATACTGGAAGAGGACTTGAGGGAGAAAGTGAGCATGCTAGGCACAGCAAATACAGATTCTAGGGGTTCTGATCATATATTCTTCATAGCGCATTATAGTAGCGTTCTATCTATCAATGGACTTTTCTTGATTTGCTATTCAGAATGTCGTTGTGTCAGAATTTTACCACCTCACGAGCATCCTAAACTCTATGCTTTCTCTTCTGATACCACTACTACTTGACTGCGGATGATCAAAAGACGCATGTGGCACTCCTATTTCAGTCAATACAAATTGTGTTTCCTGCGTCACATCTGGGTATATGTACGACTCACCAGGAGAAGCTCCAAATTTCTCCTCGCTGTCCGCATTCTTGAAAATGAGCATCTCCGATGGTAACTGATTAGACAAGTAAAACCACTTCTGTCTCGGATTGAAGTGCACTTGCGTATTCTCGAATATGGCATCTCGATCTACCACATCGCCCGCCATGGTATCGTTCGCAAAGTCGACCGTCGAGGCGTCGCAGAGTGCAAGAGGCCAGTCGACGAGAGGGCCTTGCAGAGGGTGCCAGACACTGCTCTGAGTATCAGCCCTAATCATTGAGGGTTAGGAAGAGAAAGCGCACTTGATGCACTGCCACTGTCCGCTGAGAACGATATCCGCTTTCTCCCCGTAAGCATCCCTGATCAGCTGGCAGCCAGCTCCGTACGTGTGGTCTACAACTCTTAAGCACAGCTTTTCGTGAATTAATCAACAGTAAAATAAAAATAAAAAGCCTACCAATGTGCGCAGCACTTGCGGGTTGCTGGAATTGATAGCTTTGCCCCGTAGAAACAGGCCAATTTTGATCACGTCTTCGGATCTGCAGGACGCCAGTAACGATCAATTTCAAGTAATAGCTTGAGAGTATTTGATGATCTAGATTCGAATGCAAACAAAGACATACCACATGGTCCAAAACCTCAGCAGACTCAGCTGCAAGAGCAGCCTTGATACAAGCCTCCACCTCTCTCACATGTATAGTTTCAACCTTGGTCGACTCCTCATAGTCTTCATATTGCATTGCGCTGTCTAGATTCACTACTTTAAAGCCACAACTTTCGTAAGGCAAATCAGGAGGAGCACGCAGATCATGAAAAGCGATCGGTTGTATCGTGCGCTCTATATTGGTCTGTGGAAGGCCATCCTCATTGTCCGGGCGGTAGCGCAAGGTGTATGGCTTTTCGTTGACGTATTTGAGCAGGCGGGTGAGGAAGTAGATCTTGCCTTCAACTGAGCGATCTGGTAACGGAGCCATCACGAATGATCAAACTAAGGTACTTCTTTGGCCTCTTGAGATGGAATGAGATGTTCATTTGTTCGTAAAAGCCTGATTGATACGTGGCGTGGTCTTGGATGAGATGTATATCTCCACGTGACCCGGCCAAATTGCTTAGCACTTCTCGGACCTTTAATTCCCTCACTGATACTGATATTTCAATTCAATACTTTGGGATGATTTGGATATTAATATCGTACATATCGATGACTGACTAGTGAAGAATAGAGAAGATCCGAATGACAAACCAGACTCCGACCAACTTCCTACTAACTCCAGTCCAATTCAACCCGTCCCCTAACAACCAGAAACTTTGCCCCATGTCGTTACATAATAATTCTCGATAGGTGCAACAATAAACCTTTCCATATCACGCTTGAAATCTCTATGTTTAGAATCGAGCCCTGTCACGCAATCTTCTGATACAATCTGGTGCCACAAGCAAGCTCTTACAGCAGCGTTGTAATCCTTGCCAGCCTTGTTTAGCACCACTTCTCTATCCACTAGATCTTTCGCAGTGAATAGATCCAGCATATCTTCATCATCGATTGAATTTTGGTCTTCACCTCTCAGCTCGCACAAGCGGCGACCAAGAGCAAGCTCAACAAGTGCGAAGCCAAGGCGTGTGAGAACAGGTTCGCCGATGCAGTCCCAGAACACAGACACTGGAGTTGACGCGCTATGCTGTGCGATATCGAAGTTTGTAGCAAGTGGACTATGAGTAGAGTAGAAGCGCTTGGTGACAAAAATTTGAGATTTGTCGCCTTTGAGCACGCAAAAGTCTTTCCAGGTCCACCAGCTGTCTATCCATGGTGTCGAGTAGAATTGCAAGATCGCGAGGCTCAGATTCAAAGCTAGGTCCATACGCTTCTTCCGATCAACGTTCCATTTTTGTGCTGGGGGAAGGAAGTCGTCCAGGCAGACAAAGCTTGAAGGGTGTGAAGAACCGTCGCCGTCCAGCGATGTCACTTTTACAGTATATTTGTCCTTGTTCAGGCCGAGTACCCCGAGACAAGATGCGGGTGCTCCAGTTGGAGGCTCCTCGCCAAGTTTCCTGATAAATCGACAAAGATCCTCAATCAGCTCGCTGTTCTCTGGGCTTGGTGTTTGGCTGAAGGATACCGAACGGCGACGGACTGTCGGTAGGACTGTTCCTTGGCTGATCAGGGGCGATTGAACAGTTTCCATGCTTCCACGGTGAGACCAACGTCTTGATGGAAATGAGCTGTAGAAGTCAGTGTGATATACAGGAAGGATACGATTCTCTGATGGGAAACCCACATTTTACGATCAATGTCGCTCCCCATATTATCCGGGGTTGTACTGGAGATCGGAGATGCCACAACATCGCTTGTGATTTCCAGTGCCGTTTCTTCATCGACAGGGAAAAGTAGTTCATAGGGCTGTGCGATATCGAGATCATCAAGAGGGTGTATACCCAGGTGTGCCTCATGCCCTCCTGGACACGAGCAGCTGTAACCGTCACCGATTGCCCGATGGAGAGCATTTGCATCCTCGGTCATCCGTCGAAGGGTGTCGGGAGGAAGTTTCGTCAAGATTTCTGGCTGTAAATTTGGCGCTTCAGGGACTGTGGCATTACTGCTGCGAGGAGTAATGATTCGTTGAAGTAGTTTGTTACACTTGTGTAGCTTTCGAATATTATCCTTTATGGATGCATGTGGTAGATTTACTCTGATATTCCGTAATCCGCTACGAAGTTTTGGATGCGAGGTATCCTTGTTGCCGATCAGTAACAATCATTGTGTTTACTTACAGTAGGGTAACTTACGGAGGGGATTTCAAGCCCTTTGAGTTTTTCGTTGAGAACGTTGAGAAGTAGATCCATGTTCTGAAGAGTCTGTAGAACGACTGGAAAGCGCTTCGTTCCGAGACGATTCTCAAGATTACGCTGCAGCTCAGGATCTTTCCAAAGAAGATGGTTTGGCTTTTGCCTGCTGCTGAGCTGCAACAGGACAGACTCTGGGACATCTGCCTGAAGCAGACTTTCAATGCACTCGACATAGATGAGCTCTTCCGTTTTGACCTCATGAAGTATCAGTTCCCATTCCTGGCCATTCTTTCCAGAATTGTAAAGTGTCACTAGATTGACGACTAAGGGCCACGCTCCCAAAACCAATCCTGCTGCCTCGATTCCAGACATTCCGGTTGGAATTATCAGTGAGAAAGGGAACTCGAAGAGATGGCGATATGACTGCTTCAGAAAGTTGTGTCGAGGATCATGCCACTGTCTACAAGTGCACGAGGTCTAGAGGCAGACAATGAGTTGCCCGCCCCGCTATTGCAGATCAGTCGACAGCCTTGCCAGCTGAAGCTGACCGGTCGTCGAATGTAACCACACTTTAAATCCCTCGAAACAGCCTGATAAGCTCAAGTTTTAGGCAGACACACCTTTGTGCTCGAGATAGCACAAATCGCATTATTCATCTCCACAAATGACAAATAAAGGAATATGACGAATACTCCATGTAAAGTTTATCGTTCATACTTACAACATAGCTCGCGACACAAAATTCTGTCGATTTCGGAAACTATCTGCGTAAGGCTGTGGAGATAAGCCGAGTGTGTAAATGGTGACCAAGGCGGGCGCAGGGAAAAGAGATCCAGGACGTTCCTATTGTTCACGCATTTCTGCCAATAACATCACTGCTCTCGTGGGAGCTCTTCATCGATGTCAGGGCAGTTTTCCGGGCTGTTCGATGGCATCTGCAAGCCTCAAAACATCGCCGACCATATCAGACCACCGGAATTTCTTCTGCCTCAGCCTGACCACATGCGAATCCACCGAAAATCGTTCTGTCTTTTGCAATCCCTCATACACCCTCATACTAGACTCTGATCCACTTAATTGTTAAGGTTTGAAGAAGATTGCCCTCAGCGTGCAAGTAACAACATGGCGGAGCGCAATCAAATGTACAGAGCTTTACGAGGCCAAAAGAGTAGCTTTCTTCCTCAGACAGCGCCAATTGCGGCAAAATTCGAAGACTGTCAGCAGAATTTTGAACGACTCTGCATAGTGTCGAGATCTGGAATCAGACTTATTGAACCTAATGTCATAGAGGATAGCTATGGGAGGTTTCTCGCTTGGGGAAGAGATTGTGGAGCTGCTGATCGGTCCGTCGATCATAGACTTCGCAAAAGTTCTAGCCTATCGACTAGGACATTAGAATTGCTCAAAACATTGTCTGCGAAGCTGGAACAAGGTAAGATACTCTGAGAGGCTCAGAGATTTCTAGGATGCTGCTGAAATTGAATTAGTGATTGAACTGATCCAGAACGCGGCGACTGCATCGGTGCGTTCGACGGATGATCAGATAGCCACTGAGATATCAGCCAGCCTCGCCGGGAGTGATGATATATCACGAAGGGAGCCAGAGCTACACGAAAATTCGAGAGTGACTCTAATCATGAACCTCATCGATAGACTTGTCAGCTGCCTTGCGAAATTGATGCCAAATCTGTGTGATCCGTTTCCGATCGATACCTATTCCGATGATAGCACCCCCAATGATGCGGACACAGACATCGATCTGGCCACAGCTCTGTTCCCAACCGCAACGCAGTCACTGATCTTCAGACTTGCTTGGGCAAATTCGAGAAGGAGGAAGTACCTGAAGAATCTTCAAGACAAACGTCGACCAGGAATGCCGTTCGCAGGATTGAAAGTTGGCTATCTCAAACGAGCCAAGAAATCGCCAGATGTCGCGACAGATGCATTCAATTTTCAGAAGCCAGGACTGAAAGCAGAAAGTCCACGTCGTCGGCACTATCTTCCTCTTAGACCCTCATATGCTGTCACAAGCGACGATGGAGACTCGTCGGTTGTTGAAAGTCTATTTTCACCACAACCCACTGTCACATATGGTTCGGCTACAGATCCATCTATTGCGGCAACCGAGCCGGCGATTGTCGTCAAACAGCAGACTGTTCCTAAGCCGCCGGTACCTTTAGAGGCCGGCCAGCCATTTCTGTGCCCGTATTGCCACGATGAAATGAATACTGGCAATAACATAACAACAACTTCCGACTGGGAGGGCCACGTCTTCAATGACCTGGAGCCATATATGTGCACCTTCGATGGTTGCCTGCGTGCTGAGAAGACCTTTGGTATTCGTGAAGAATGGTTTCATCATGAACTCGAGACCCACAGAATCACGAAAGTGTGGGTATGTCGCTCTTGCGTGCGAGAGTTTGATACAGCCAAATCATTCGAGGCTCATTTGCAAAATAAACACAATAATATCGCGGGGCCAAGTCAAATGGCTATGATGGTGAAACTGTGTATGAAGCATTCTGAGAAGCGTCTCGAAGAAGAAGTTTGCCCACTATGCGCTATGAAACTCAGCGTCGAGGCTCTCAAAGGCCATATTGCCAATCACTTGGAACAGCTTGCCCTCACATCCGTGAATGGAGATGACTCGTCCGAAGAAAATGATAGCGATGAAATCGGATCCCAGAAATTCGACGACAATGCATCTGAAGGCCGAACCAAGCTCGAGATTCTGAACGACTTTGTTGAAGAGCAGCTTGGATATGTTCTACCGGATAAAAAGGGTCCGGCTGACAAGGACATGGATGAATCGAACCTTGATTTCGTACGAGACTCTGATGATGAGGGCTCAGATGATGAAAGCGGGGTCGTTCCTCCCTCGATGAAAAGGGAAACGAGGGATTGGAAGCTCAAGTCATATTTTGGGGACAAGTCAGCAAAGTTGCAGAACCGGGGAATCAGAAGATCTGGGTGGCAACTGGAGATGCAGGGCATACAAAAGCCATCTTCATCCTCGGGTGGTAGCACAACACCACTTAGAACAGCTCCACATCCGAGAGATGACGACTACGTCGGAAGAGACGGTGATCTGGCTACGTTATACAAGATTCTTTCTCTCCCAGCACGAATCTGTACCATAGCCGGTACTGGTGGAATTGGAAAAACTGCTACAGCAGTTGAGTTCACATACCGGTACGAGCAGGCTTACTCGTACATCTTTTGGACCCAAGCCGAGACGAAAGTCGGCTGTGCAGACACTTACAGTCTCATTGCTGTAGCGCTCAGTCTTGCACCCGATGGTGAAGATCAAAAGCAGCTTGTCGAACTGAGTCGCGATTTCCTACAGAAAACCGAGAAGAGATGGCTGTTAGTGTTCGATAACGTGGATCAGTGGGCAGACATCGAAGCGTACATACCGCGAAATATGAATGAGTCCAAAGGTTCGATTCTGATCACCACGCGAGTCGCCGCTTTAGAGCCCAAGCCCGTGCTATCAAATTACTTCTCCGTCAATTTGAAAGAGATGTCAACGGAAGAGAGCACGTCGTTGCTCATTCAAGGAATACAGTCGGATCTGAAGTACGAGCAAGTCAAATTTCATCCAGAGTACAAGATCACAGTGGAGATAGCCCTTCTTGCTGGTCTGCCACTAGCTCTTTCGCATATAGCAGGATATGTAAAGTCCTCTGGCTGTACTCTTGCCGAGTTTCTAGAGCTTTGGAATGAGTGGCGGAAGGCAAGCCTCTCTGCTCGTCCAGCCGACGCATCGTCGAATGAGGCATTGGAGACAGTCTGGAGCATTGGACTTAGCGATCTCGGGGCAGACGCACTGAAGCTTCTGAAGATAATGGCCTTCCTTGACAGCGACGTAATCCAGAGAGAATTATTGATGAATGATCACACCTCGCCCAACTTGGCATTTCTGAAATCAAATCAAATCATCCGGTAAGTTTGCTTATAAACATTCCGCCTTGCTTTCACTGACATACATCTCAGTTGCCGCAGATTGATCCAAGACCTGCTCACTCGAAAGTTGATCAGCTTGAAAAGGCAGGATTCTGGGGATACATATTCGATCCACAGGCTTCTGCAACATAGACTGCTACACGACCTAGAGGAGAGTCCTGGGGAAAGACAAGAAATTTTCTGTCTAGCTTTTGAGCTGATTAGAGAGCGCTTGCCAAGACCATCGCTGGACGCACCTAATTCCATAAAATGGAATGTTTTCAAAGAATACATCCCTCATGTCTTAACTATCCAGAGAGTATATCACGATGCGCTGCCGATGATCAAACCTTTCGTCGGACTGGCCGAGCTTTTCCGTGACGGAGGAGTCCACCTCTGGCAACGCGGGTTGATATACGATGGTCTTCGGCTCCTCAACTCTGCGGAAGCAATATTGGACAGACTGGAGTGTGAGGAAGATCAATTGAGAATAGACATTCACATTGCGACAGCACTCCTGATCCAATATTTTGGTATCAGCCATCGTGCGGAGAGCAGAAATCGATTCTGGAAAGTCTTACAAATTCGAGAGAAGCTAGCTTCCCAAATTGGCCCAGCAAATATGACGAAAGATGATGAGATGACTCTATGCAACTCTCTTGCCGATTACGGAAACGCGCTGCTACAATTCAACAACTACAAGGAAGCAGAACCAATCTATCAGAAATGCCACGCAAAGTACCAGCAGTGGGGAACTGAGGAAGAAATCCACTTCGAATATGCAAAGTTCAACCATCACATGGCTTTCTGCCGTATGTACCACGAAGACTTCAAGGGAGCCATAAGACTTGCTGAGCGAGCCGTTGAGCTTGTATCTCGACAAACTGGACAGCCACAGCTTACTCTTCGCTTCAAATTTGATTTGGCTTGTATAATACTGCAGAGTGGGGACCTCGAAAAAGCCTTGGAGGTGCAGAAACAAATCTTAAAGGCACGACTCAGCCTGCAGGGAAACGGGAAAATGACATACTTTACTCTTCAGAGTTACTATGCGGTCGGAGCTGGCTATTCCCACCTTGGAAGATTGGAAGAAGCTGAGTATGTTCGCGTTTGATCCACTTCGCCCCGCATTGCTAAAGGTTGACAGGCATATGATGAGAACAGCTTTAAAAAAGGCGCAGGAAAGAGCTGATAAGGGGTTTTGGCCCGACGCAGCTGTAGCTCGTGCGGAATTCCATCTGTCCCAAGTATTGAGAGCAGCAGGCAAGGATGATGCAGAGGCCGAAGGGCTTGCAGCAAAGGCAAGGTCCGTTCTATCGAGGCTTCTACCATATGATCCCTTGGACGGAGTTGCCACAGAAGACGAACTTGTTTTATTTGACCACCTTCAGCCAGTATTTGGAGGCCGCTTCACAGGCACATCTCTGTTGAAGTATGTAGTGTAATACCGATTTCATCATCGATGAGTGTTATAAGATTTGGGCAGACAGGTTAGAACAGAGCTGGAGAATCGATGTGTTGGCGTATTTAGATTTTGGATTGGATTGGAGGGGAGAAGAGCAGAACGCCTTAGTCTGTAGGACTGCAAAATTATAGTTATAGCACGAAGAACTTTCTCGTCCAAGAACAACGATGAAAGGTCAATAAGAAGTCTTCCAGCATATGGTTGAAGTCGAGATACAGTTTTGTTTGTGTCCACAATGGAGCCGACCCTTGATTTGCCGAATGACGCACCAAAACTCGGCAACCTTTTTTTGTGGGCAGGCAAGATTCCAGCCTCGTCTCAATGTTAATTGTTTAGAGACTTCAAACCCACCATACTGATATTAGCTCTAATCGCAGGATCATCAGCAGTATTCCATCTACATGGACCATCGACTGACGCATTGTTTCGTGACCGAAGATGGCCAAGAAGGGACAGCCAAAGGGGCCTAAACCAGGTGGTGGGGGAGGGGCCAGCAAGAAAGCATCACCAGCGACGACAACAGGCGACGACAGCTTCATTGTCTTCTCAAACTCCGATAAAGAGCCCAAACCCAAGAAGCCTCCCGCTGGACCGTCTGCGACAGGAGCGCCAGGGCAGAATGGCCCTGCGCTAGCAGGAGAGGCGCCTCAGAGGCCGGATGTGAAGAAAATAATTGGAGGGGCATCTTGGACGGGGAAATTGCCTGTCAATATGCTCTCTGAGCATTGCCAGAAGCAGAAATGGGAGAAGCCAGAATATACAATGGTAATGAGGCGCAAACTTCCTGTGTGCCATGGCTGATACCAGTAGTCCAAAACTCCAGAAGGATATTCGTCGATGGTTATCCTGAAATGGAAGAACCAGAAAACGCACGAACTCGTACAACTACAACCCTTCAAACTCCCACCCAGTCACAAACACCTTGCCGCGAAACCTACTGCGCTTGAAGCTCGACATTTTGCTGCCACATACGGCCTCTTCCGAGTCTGCAGTATGCGAAATATACATATGATGTTGCCTCCGGATTATCGAGACTTGTGGAAAGGAGAATTTGAGGTGCTGAAGAAAGAGGACGTGAGGGAAGGCCGCGGATGGATGTACGAGGCAGATCCGTTCGCTGCTCTGCGAGAGCGCGAAGATGCCAAAATATTGAATGAGAAGAAGCGCGCCGAACGAGAGAAGGCCAAGGAGAAGGCTCTCAACACACCTGGTGGACCTGGCGGATCGAATTTGGCTCTTCGGAGTAACGGTGGGGGAGGTACTGGTGCTGGAGCGCATAATATACACAGAGGGTGGGCACGAGTTCCCAAGATTGAGATGGGCAAACGGACGCGTACGAACGTCGAGAATCTGATAAGAAGATACGCAATATGGAATCCGCACGATGTCAAAATGTCGCAGTTCCAGAAGCATTCTATTGTCAACGAGTTCAAGAATCTTGAGTTCCGACAGAGCCATATTGAGGAAGCCGTCGAGGAATGTAAAGATAGAGAGGAGACTCTAGAGTGGCTCCTTATTCATGTTCCAGAAGATGATCTGCCTCGATGGGCATTACCGGAAGGTTATGTCGCTGGTATAAGTATGGCTAGCAGTGATCTCAAGAGAGAGGGTGCTATCAAGCGTCTCGCCGAGGCAGGGTATGCTCTGGATCTGTGCAAGCAGATGTTCGATGCGAACGGAGACGAGGGAAAGGCCGCAGAAGCTCTCCAACAGATTCTTGTTTCTAGTGGACAAGACACGGAGGCGCCCCGAGAAGAGGATTCTTGGGATTCGGAAGAGTCCAAAGAAGCATCCGAGGGTATTTGGGAAGAAGAAATGACTAGTCTTCAGTCTGTATTTGGCGACAAGTATTCCCGGCAATCAAGAGATGTGTGCAGAGTGGAGTTCAAGCCTGCGAATAGAGGCCGGAATCCAGAAGTACATCCAGTCATACAGATCAGGCGAACGCCCGAGTATCCACAAAAGCCACCTGTGATATCAGTCTATGCCGCCTTGCCAGCATACATCCGCTTGAGCATCATGAAGCAGGCTCTGAATCATGTAGCGGACAACTTATTGGGCGAACAGATGTGTTTCTTCCTCATCGACTGGGTTGAACAGCATCTGTACGGTATTGTTGAACGACCTGGAAGATTGAGAGAAGTTTCTGCTGCTGCTTCAACAGTAAGTGAGGTTCGACCAGTGCATCGGAAGCGACAGAAGATTACGAGACATCCACGGCCTATCAATTGGGCTCCAAACACAAGGAGCAAGGATGACTGGATTAGACGGCAGACAGATCCAAAATTGCAATCTAGAATTCAGCAGAGAAAGACTCTTCCTGCTTGGGAGATGAGAGAAATAATTATTGATACAGTCAATTCACACCAAGTCACGATCATTTCTGGTGAGACTGGTTCTGGAAAGTCTACACAGTCGGCGCAGTTCATCTTGGATGACCTTTACCAAAACTCGCTGGGCGATTCTGTGAAGATCATGTAAGTCTGCCCATGAGTAAATTGTGGTCTTTTTCTGACACAACATAGCTGCACTCAACCTCGTCGAATTTCTGCTCTCGGACTTGCCGACCGAGTCAGTGAAGAAAGATGCTCATCTGTTGGCCAAGAGGTTGGTTACATCATCCGAGGAGAGTCCAAAACGTCGCAGAACACAAAAGTAACATTCGTTACCACCGGTGTGCTTCTCAGAAGACTGCAGACTTCCGGAGGTAGCAGTGAAGATGTGGTGGCCAGCTTGGCCGATGTTAGCCATGTGATCATTGACGAGGTTCACGAGCGCAGTCTCGACACAGATTTCTTACTGGTCCTTCTGAGAGATGTTCTCAAGAAGCGCAAGGATCTCAAGCTCATTTTGATGAGTGCTACGTTGGATGCTGGAGTGTTTGAGGATTACTTCAAGAGCAACGGTAGAGTCGGCCGCGTGGAGATTAGTGGCCGAACTTACCCTGTTGAGGATTATTATCTCGATGATGTTATCCAGATGACAGGCTTCAACTCGGGACGCGGTGGGCGAAGAGACGAAGATGATGCAGACACTGCTGGCATGGACTCTGACGTGGCGGCTGCCATTCAGAGCATTGGCATGAGGATCAATTATGACTTGATCACACAGACTGTCAGAGAGATTGATGCCGAACTGTCCCATCTGAAACAGGGTGGCGGTATCCTCATATTTCTACCTGGTGTCGTTGAGATCAGTAGAACTATGGACGCTCTCCGATCGGTACATAATCTTCATGTATTACCACTTCATGCATCTCTTCAGTCCTCGGAGCAGCGTCGGGTATTTCCTCACGCACCACATGGCAAGCGGAAGGTTGTCGTTGCCACGAACGTTGCAGAGACTTCTATCACGATCGACGATATCGTCGCTGTTATTGACACTGGCCGAGTCAAGGAGACGAGCTACGATCCACAGAACAACATGCGGAAGCTCGAGGAAGTGTGGGCATCACGAGCAGCATGCAAACAAAGACGTGGTCGTGCAGGTCGTGTCCAGGCTGGAAAGTGTTACAAGCTTTACACTCGAAACGCCGAGATGTCAAAGATGATGGAAAGACCAGAACCGGAAATAAGGAGAGTTCCTCTAGAGCAGCTCTGTCTCTCTGTTCGAGCTATGGGTATCAAGGAGGTGGCAGCTTTTTTGGCTAGTGCTCTCACGCCACCCGAGAGTTTAGCTGTGGATGGCGCAATGGACTTGCTCGGGAGAATGGGAGCTCTTGATGGAGATGATCTGACTGCGCTTGGTCGACATCTATCAATGATCCCAGCTGATCTCCGATGTGGTAAGCTCATGGTCTACGGAGCAATGTTTGGATGTCTCGATTCGTGCGTGACCATCGCCGCGATCCTGACGGTCAAGTCTCCCTTCGTCTCTCCGCAAGACAAGCGAGAAGAAGCCAAGTCTGCACGAGCGAAGTTTGCGAAGAACCAAGGTGACTTGATTGGAGATCTGAAAGCCTTTGAACATTGGGATGAGATGGTCAGCAATAGAGCGTGAGTTTCAAATTCTTGATCGAGTGGCTTTGTGCTAATAACTTCAGCATTCGACAAGGCGAAATCCGCAATTGGTGCTCAGACAACTACATTTCCTACCAAACTCTAAACGACATCTCCTCCAACCGCACGCAATACCTCACCTCTCTTCGCGAACTATCATTTATTCCATCTTCACCTACTGCGCTCCTCGCCCTCAACAAACACAACTCTAACACCTCGCTCCTGCGCTCCCTCTGCGCAGGCGCCTTCAATCCCCAACTTGCACGTATCGATTTCCCCGACAAGAAATTCGCGCCCTCCGTGTCTGGTGCCGTGGAGCTCGATCCCGAGGCCAAGACAATCAAGTATTTCAATCAGGAGAATGGACGTGTATTCGTGCATCCTAGCTCAACGATCTTTGATGCTCAGGGCTTCCCGGGGAATAGTGTCTACATGAGTTACTTCAACAAGATGGCCACAAGCAAAGTCTTCATCCGTGACTTGACGCGTCAGTACCTCTTTCCATCTCGCTCCCCTACCTTATCCTCATCTCCTGTCTAAATTTTAGACACAATCTAACAACATAAAGCATTTAACGCCTACACCGCACTCCTGTTCTCCGGCCCCATAAACCTCGACACCCTCGGCCGCGGCCTCATCGTTGACGGCTGGTTACGGCTACGAGGCTGGGCCCGAATCGGGGTGTTAGTCAGCAGACTTAGAGGTATGCTTGATGATGTTTTGGCGAGGAAGATCGATGAGCCGGAGATGGACTTGGCAGGGAATGAGGTCGTGGAGGCGGTTATGCATTTGGTGGAATTAGATGGGTTGGATCAGTAGGTAGCTTTCCCAATTTCCCACGAGTGTGGTGTGAGAGACTGGACGGAATGGCATGCGTTGGGTACGACGGGTAGAGTGGACACTATGCAGGAGTGACAAGGGTAGAATGGGGGCGCATAGCTGGCTTTTGGACATTGCCTTGGGTATGAGCATATAGATGGCGTCTCCCCCTCCTCCAATTCAGTACACTTTTTGCGTTGCCTGCGCAGTCTTTTCGCTTCGTTGCACGAATTCTTGCTCGCTAAACAGCCTTACTTTTTGACACTACGCCCTCAATCATGCAGGACGCAAGCCGCAATATCGACTCGACCAACCGGATGGATCTACTGCCTGATATCAGTTTGCCTTTTGACCCTAGCAGGGGCTTTGAGGGCGCTGAGGCTGGGTAAGTTTTTTTTTTACTAACATTCGTAGTCGATCAGGACAATTGAGTCCACTTGGCGCATATGCAGCAACAGCCGAGCGTTTCAGCTTCTACCATGGCCAGAAAAACATATGTAGCGCGACTCCAGCTTTGTTCCAAGACGACGCCAATGTCGCCCACACCTGGGACGTCAATGATCGAGTTGGTGCCATCAATTCGTCAGTTACCTTTGTACCTACCTATGACATCAATGGATCCAACTCCCGGGGCCCAAATGCCTCGACAGCAATCTTTCTAGATGTTCAGTTGCCAGCAAATGTCCCTTGGGATTTTCATCGGGAACCCCTGAGCTTCAACAATGCTCAGACTGTCGGGACTGCAATTAGCAATCCAATCGCCACCCGTTGGGGTGTATCTTCTATTGACGACCATGGCTTCAGCAACGAGCAGTCTGGGTCAGTAGCTCAGTACCTTGATGGCAATGCCGTCGGCTATCTGACCTCAAGTCACGGAAGTGAATTGATGACTGGCCACAAAGTCTTCATGGATGAGGGATCTGGTGCAGCGACCCAGTACTTCGATGGCACTGAATTGGGCGCTTTGACTTCATCCTGTGGAAATGGATTGATGGCTGTCCACAAAGACTTCATGAATGAAAAAGCTGGGACAGTAGCTTACAACCCTGGTGCCACCTCCTCGGCCTCGCTATTCGGGTCCAGTCTCGGGATGACACAGGCTCCTCTGTTCAGGGCTACCGGCATGAACAATGTCGTCAATGGAACGAGCATTGGCATGCCCAACGCAGCCTGCCTACAGCCCGAAACTATGGACAACTTCGGCATGGCGATAAACACCTGGATGCCAAACATTACCCCAAACGCCATGGATAGCCTCAATTCGGGACTGCACCTCGGCAATGTGCAGCCAGCCATGAGATTTAGTCCTGCCAGCATGTTTGACCCTAACATCACGCCTTTCAAAGCGTCTTCAACCTCGCCCTCTCTTCCTGGCCAAACAACTGCTCCACTTGCTCACCCTCAGCCCTCTGCTCGAGACAGTCGCACTCGATGCACCTTCGTGGGCTGCAACCAGATCTTCCGACGTCCCTCTGACCGACTTCGTCACGAGAATAGTGTGCACTGGAACATGCCAGGATCCCATCTCTGCCACGTCCACGGATGTCCCAAGAGCCACGGCAGCGGCTACAAGAGAGCCGATAAGCTTACTGAGCATCTCTGGAAGAAGCATCCTGATCTCGGATTTTCCAAGGCTTCTTAGATGTGAGGCTCGATCCGACTAGGTGTGGTAACTTACTTTACGTACCGATTGTTGGTAGTGGTTGTTTGATGGATGGTTGCGGACGGGTAGGAGATTTAGGAGAGTTGGAATTACCGATCTTGTTTTCTGCTTTGGAATTGCTCGGATATCTTGTTTGGTTTCTTTGGTGCTCTCATGACGATTGCTCTTGATACTTAATGGCCCATTTAGCTTAGATTCTTGCCCCTAGGAAAAACGTGTTTGCATTTCTTACTTTCGCATTCTTCACAACACCAAGAATTGTGCAGCTTTGAGTGATTTTAATGGTAATGAATTGGTCTATCAGTACTCTGACTGTCCTTTGCAAGCCTCAGACTTCAAATGTACCTGTATTAGAGGCCTGGTTCATAACCCACGATTAGAAACGCCCTTCCGCAGTTCTGTTACTGATCTTTCCTAGCCCTGCCCGCTGTCGGTGTTGAACACTTATGACCCTTGAGCTCACCAAGCCGTGCAACTGATCTTTCTATCATGAACCGGCATAACAATCCTTATCCCAACTTCTGAACCTGAACCGCCCATCATCAACCTGTCTCGTCTCCTCAACCGTAATACCATAGAACAAACACATCGTATACCGATCCTCAAACAGAACACTTTTGCACTGGCCGCGTCCGGTACCCGCATCAACGACGTCGGCACGGCATTGCTCGACGCAGGCACGCACGTTGGAACCGACTTGTTGGTGGATTACTGGGGTGGAGCTTCCAGGACCGGGCTGCAGGTCGGCGTTCGGGATCCCGCAGAGTGGGTAGCCGTGTGGGTAGACTGTTGGGGCTGCTAGCTTGGTGAAGGGGGAATAGGAGCATGTGGATGTCGTGCCTGTGGATGCGGATTCTCTTTTCTTGGCTTTTGTGGTGATGGTTCCGGTTGAGGTGCGAATCGATGATGATGCGTCTCTTATGACGAGTTGGCCATGAGCTGCGAAGGCGAGTGCCGCGCCCAGAATGATGATGCTGAATTTCATGTTGGAATGGATGTGATTGACTCAGCTACTGTCGAGGAACAATGATTGAGATATTAATCTGTGAAATCTGAAAGAAGTGGTGATGTTGAGTTGTGATGTTTATTTCGATGGAGTTTGAGAGTTGGGCTGCGATGCGAAACCATGATCTAGACATTGATGTTAGGGAAGGAGCGGAGGTTTAATTGAGAGAGAATCTCTTTCCTGCGTCGAAGTCGCTTAAAAAGAATTCCGAGAATAATTCAACACTTAACACAACAAAAGCCGCCTAGAATATCACAATTAATAGTGTCTTCTTTCAGGCAAGGTGAGGATAGAAGTATGAGTGAACATGTCAAAATTTGCTGACCGCGTCGGGTTTGAGATAGCAGGAGCTGGCTAGTTTTGTGCACTGATTGCAAACGAGAAAGAAGAAAGTGTGAGACAATCTAAAGAACTCAACGTGAAGCAGCGATACCAATTCCAAAAGGGTTCACATTTACTGTCCCTTTGAGAATTTACTGATTAGGTTTGTTTACAATCCGCGATGCTAAAAGTCGTGAAGCGAGGGTGGGGCGGGCATTACCCCGCACTGCGTGAATATTACAGCACGGCTGCAGGCTGCAGCACGCCAGATAAATAATTTAGCCCTTCCGAAGAAAGGAGGAGGGATGATCCGACTCTCGAGTCATCATCATCGAAACATATCTTTGCTGCACCCTCAAAACAACTGCACCGTTCCGCGATCGAGACGCGTTGGAGAACTCGAGGTGGAGGATTCACGGAGAGCTTAGGAGGAGGCGATCGAAGGAGCATGGGAGTAGAGTTGCTGGAAGCATCGCGGGGTACGATGGGCTGAGGAAGTGACTTCGAACTGGTTGGAGACTAGTCATGACCCAATGCTTGGCCGTCGAGATCTGGATAGAAAATCTGTTGGGTAGAAGATGTATGTTCGCGGCAGCTGCTCCCTCCTTTGCTACCCCAGATCTTCCGAACCTAGACTGATATCGGACCAGAAGCCGGCTTTCTCGGACGACTGGACGAAGCCCGACTCTTTCCTCCTCGAGTCGACGTCTCGCCAAAACGGACAGACCTATCCCTCCTCGAAGCACCCCCCTTCAGAATCCGAGGATCCGGCAGCCTCATTTACCTTAGTAAATTGCATGAAAGCAAAATCAAAAATCAAAATACGGAAACAACGAAGTCCTCTCTACGAGAGGAAAGCAGCAAAGTATTTGGAACACGCGCGAGCTCTCTTGCGGAGCCTTGAAGGAAATATTAAGATAATTATTGGAGACGCATATTATTGTTCCGGGCTCGGAAGAGAATCCCCAGTCCGGACGGGAGGAGGAAAAGCTCCTTCTTGAGCTGCCCGATGTGGGCGCCAGTATAAGAAGGAGCTTTACATAGGATCTGCCGGGAGCTTTCTGTTTTCTTGACGTGGAGCTTTGTTCAGGAGGAATAATTATCTCATGCTTTGTACAGCACGGTCGCCGAAATCGAAGATCATTTCAAGAGTGATGTTGGAAGAAGATCTTTGAACCTCCGCGAGATCTCGGGAGGTTCTCTCGGACGACATCTGGATGATTCCGTCAGCTGCCTTTCGAAAGAGCTTTTCGAGATGTCAAGGAGGTACATTCCTGCCGTAAGAGAGGTGGGGTGGTCGTCCTGGCCGGGGAAGAGGAGAGCGAGAGAAGTAGCTCAGGGCGAGGGTATCGGAGTAGGCTTGTCTAACGGCCGGGCGCGATATCTGGGGTAGAATCCAAATTGCAGTAATAAGGTTGGGAGATCGAACATACTACTCAGTGAAGGAGAGACGAAGTCGATAGCCACGTGTTGCGGCCTACAGCATAATACGAAAGGCCTTCCCTAATACGTCGTTCTTTGTTCGAGTGGAAAGTTCAAATTAATTGATGTGCGAAGAGGCATCTCTACGTTCCAGTCCTTTCGTGGTCCCAAGGAGGAAACCTTCATGTAGGCCAAAGTCCGCTAACCCTTTTCCATCTCTAAGCGACTCGGCTGCTCAGCGGGGCTGCTTTTGTAAATAAAAGATGCTCGCATCTCCCTTGGCCGTCTGTGAAGAGCACTGTCGTGAAAACATGAACCATCAAGGCACTGAGATGATTAAAGAATCACTCCTCGTGACTCATGAGCTATTTTGCCAAAAGATTATCGGAAGGGTTCAGGGTCGATTATCACTAATTTGGTTAGAGAATTCTTGAAAGTTTGGTTCGCGAAAGTAGCTGCTAGAGCCGCGTTTTGGTCTCGCACACCAGTTAATTACCACACATGCGCTAAAACATGGGCTTCAATAGAACTTTAACATTCATCTTTCGTTTTCATTTATTTTGAGCTATTCTACATGCCCAACTTCATCAAACCAAAAGCTCAAATCGCCACCATGTATTCGAAGATCCCCGACGCCGCTCGCTCCATGAAATTGACCATGCGAACACCTGCTTGGAAGAAGCCAAAGGCCGACACACCCATAGAAGGTCATATGCTCGCCGACCCAGAGACTTCAGTACCGACCGGCTCTACTCACCTTTTCAGCCGAAAAAGTTCCCCAAGGATGAATCAAAATGATACACAACCTGCTGCCCCTACATATCGGATCGTGTCTTTTATTGAGGTACCCTGGCCTGAGACCGCTCATGAGAGGTTTCACGCCGCAGAATCGATCCTTAGCCGTCCAGACTGCAACCTCTCCCCAATTGGCGAACGTGCTTGGAGGAAGTATAGGACGGCAGTCGAAGGCTGGATCCAATCATGGAAGCCGAGATATTGGGCATATTGTTTTGATCCAGGGTATGCAGAAGACTTCTTTCACATCAATCCAGAACAACTGGACTGTGTCCAACGGCGATGTTACAACATCATTGCGGAGCACGACAGGCATAGAGTCAGCCGAACGGCATTTATCCAGGACCTTACCAAAGAACAAAATGACATTATGAGAAATGTCCTATGTCTATATAAGAGCCTCTACTACGCTCAGTACGGTACTGCCGTCAGAGCAGCATGCAAACAGAAGGGCGAGAAATTCGAGACTCGACCATCCCTGACCGAGGAGTCTTCATCAACTTACAGAAAGAGCTCGAAGCCGAGGCCGAGCATTTCAGACAAGTCCTCCAAGGCGAAATACCCAACGCCCATCGCGGAAGTCCAACAACTGCAATCCTCCATACCATTGCCACTGCATGCAGCCTTGACGCGATGGAAATTCAGGAAATGATCTGCCGCTATGCAATCCATGGCAAGCTCAAAGACGACAATTTACAAGAATACCTCAAAAATGGCGATCTATCTATTCACATGTTCGATCCACCAAGAGACTATGCATCGATATTGGTCAGAAAAGCCCAAGTATCAAGACGAGAAGTCACTCCAAAACAAGTTGCTACAATCTATCGTCTACTCGGACCTGGTAAACATTCCCGAAACCACCAAAGATATCCAATCAAAGACGAGCCCATGGGTCATGTCCCGGGAAAACGAAACATCGCATACGGTCTCGCCGACATTTTAGAAAAAGATCTTCTGAACCTAAGAAACATATTCTATATGGATGAGGGCGAGGAAGCAGACGCTTGCGCTGGTTATCAGAAAGTTGATTCGACGATGGTATCGGCAAGATCTATTCTGGGGTGGCAACAGAGATCTATGTCAATTTGAAGATTTGGTCAAGATGGGTACGAAGGATGGCAAGAACGTGTCGCTCATGGAGAAGGATAGGGAGAGGAACAAGAAGGGGATCAAGAGTGTATTTCAGTGGATGGGGAAGAGCGCTATCTTGGAAGATAATAGGCGGGAGGATGAGATTGTGGAGAGGAACAAGAATTTTGAAGATGGACTTGAGGAGTTGGATAGGATGAGGAATGGAAAGCTTGGGGAATATCTGGAACCGGACAAGGAGTGGCTTGCGCGGCTTTTGGGGGTAGTCGAATGGATGGGGATAGATGAGTCGGACTTGACTGAGTTGGAAGAGGAATCTCCTTCCGGTGGGAGCGACGCAGATGATGAAGATGAGGGTGGAGATTAGGATGAGATCGAGGAAGATGACCTGATAGGATTGAGTGGTGCACATCAGACAGAAGATGAGGGCATGGCTCTTGATGCCCAAAAGGAAGACAATCCTGCTTCCTCGGCTTAACTAGATCCCAGCACAGATCCGGAATCAAAGATTCTTAGCTCATCGTGATATCGAGAGGCTGCCTCAACAGTCACAATGACCTCGTGACCTGCATTTTGCTGCTGACTTGAAATTTTTCCTTTCGCCCCAAAGAAACCCCGAACAGACTTGTGCTTTCAAAATGATAAACAAACGCCGATGCCGTGAAGTTAACCAGATAATGAGAGGAACAATACCGATACCTGATATCAAACATCATCTCTCCTGGCCCTTTTTTCCTGGCGAGTACTCATCTCCTTCGGATCCCCAGCTCTTTTGGAGTTTCCTGGCAGTACAACGAGACTGTTCGCAAGTGCCATCGCGTTCGAAATTCGCTGTCTCTCTACTTGCAGCAGAGCCTCAGAGTCTTGGACACTCCTTTCCAAAGCCTCGACTTTGAATGATGCGGCTTTGCGATCCGCCTCTAGAGTCGCGATCATGGTGGTAGTGTCGTCGTCCGCTCGGGAAGATAGTGCAATGGTGGGTTGACGAACACATTCTTTCTGTTTTCCAAGTTTCCTCTCCGACATCTTGAGTTTGTCCTACACGAGAACATTAGTCTGCTATGGCAGTAGCAAGATCGGTGAAGACTCGCCACCAATGCAACTCGAAGTCGTCATTCTTCGTGCGTGCTACCCATTGCATCTTTCAGCTCCTTGCGAATCTCATCCGAGCCTGATTTCTTGATCTGATTTTGGAGGGCTTGCGACGCGGATGGGACAGTACCGCTTTTGGCATTCTACAAAACATCAGTATCAGCTATTTCGGGTGAATTTAGTTTTGGATCAGCATGTATTGACTCACAGGATCACATTTATCGCTATCCATCGATGGCGATCTCAAACGCTTGTGCCCTAGCCTGGGAGAAACCGTGCCAGATGCGGAACAGTTGTCGGGAGCCTGCGGGACTCTGTCTCTATCGGCGTAGCCTTGGTAGAAAGTACCAGCTTCATGGTGATATTTGTCTCCGGCTTCAAAGTATATTTCCTCAAGATCTGCAGACTTGATGGCTCTGGGAGGTGCTGCAATGAAAGAATTCTCGCTCCACCTTGGCACCATCGGGAAATACAATTCATCTTCCAAGCCAATGAAGAGGAATTTGGTTCCAGAGACCACCGTACTTGGGCACTTGCAAGAGAATTTACTCATGCCTATAATATTGTCAACCAAGTTCACGAAGTATGGTGAACAGGTACTAACCCTTTCCAACCAAATGGCAGAATTTGCCCTCACAGGACTTCTGATGATGCAGGATCACATACCATTCTGTAAAGTTGCTAAAAGTCTGTTGAATGATGTCCGACCCTGCATCCTCGCAAGAAACCAAGATCTCGTATCGGAAATCACTCTGCTGGCACTTCATATTGAGGGGCATCAGACGGAGTCGGTTGCCATATTCTCGAAGCAGATCCGAATTGGAGCGGTCTTCACTCTTGTGCTTTGGAGGCAGTTCTGTCAATACCAATGCAAAGAGATCAAGAGCGATATGATTGCAGAGATGCTTGCCAGTCTGAGGGTTGGGACGGTCATCTGTCTCGAGCTGCCTTGAGATCCGACAGGGAGATCTTCATGGCTAGACTTGAACTTGTGGTTGAGCATAATCTTGTCGTTGTGTACGATCAAATCACTTTTCGACTCTAGGTTTCCTTTGAGACGGAGAGATAGACCCTTGAAATCAGTATCTATGTCTAGAGCGCATTGTAGAGCATGTCTGAGCTCAATGAAGTAGGGAGTGCTGGAGAAGGCGGTGTTCGATGATATTCTCAAGAGGTACCGCTGATCCTCAGGCGTACCCGGTTTGGTCTCTGCCAATATCTTGAAACCCATTTTCGTCTCCAGAATAAGTAAAAAGATACTGTTGGGGTCTTGTCAAAGTAGCTTAGTAGGAGTTAATTGTGATATCTGAGGGACGAGAGATACCAAAATGGAAGCCAGTAACCGTATCTGAAATAGCACCCGGAAGAAAAGTTGCAGAGTTCAAAAATGGCATCCGACCTTCTTTTAAATTACTAATAACTTGGCCTTATCTCATATTAGTAAAACCAATTATTAGAATTTCTTATCTATTAGAGCAGTAGTGTCTACTCGGTGTGATCAATTTGCATTTAGGAATGATATTCTGCAGCCAACCGCGTTATGCCAAGTCTTTACTGTTGATATCCGGCTGTGTAGGACTAGTCTACTAGTGAGTTTGCTTAACAGTAATTTTGGAGGAATATTATACTCAACAAGTCGAAGACTGGCTTTAGTCAGCAGTGCTCAATATGACATGTAAAGTAAAATATGATATTATGTGCAATTATTATCATTTTAAACTCATGAATATTCAAATTTCGCTTGGTAGCCTCTGAATATTGGACAAGGAACACCATTAAAACAATCTGCCTGGGCATTTCACGATGAGCACCCTTCTTGAAAGCCCGGCAGCGTACATCGCATATAGCAAAGAGTGAGTTAGAGCCCTTTGTTGTCGAGTCTCTGAATCGAAATCTTTCTATCAGAACACGTATCTCTGATCAGTTACATTACATTAATGCACGTGTCTTCATTATACTGAAAAATTAAGCAGATAATGACATGTGAAATGAGCTTCTCGTGGCGGAAGCAGAATTGAAGGAAACGATGCCACAGGCGTTACCCGCTATTGACCCCGCTCCCTTGTAAGCAAGATTAAGCGAGGTCTGGTAAACAGATTGGAAGCAAACAATTTCGCGGTCAAGGACCCAGCAGAGCATAGGACCATAGCATGATAAAGTTTCTAGAAATTCGTGTATGTTCATGCTCCAGACCTATGGCCAGAATTTCGAAACGCTCGTGTCGAGTTGTCGAATGCTTGAGTTGCGGCATTAACCTCACTTGTGTGTTCACCACCTCTTCGAGGCCTGCTGTAGCTGAAACTCGAATCTGTAAAACAGGAAAATATGCAAAATGCTCGATTCGGTTGCTTGTTTCACCATGGACAACACCTGGCACCTGCGATATCTGCTCTTGTTACTTTGAACCGTTCAAAGTAAGTCTATACTACAATACCCTGCCGCACGCCCGCTAGCATCAGTAGAGCTAACCAGAGTATGGTTGAATACTCACATTTCCAGATACAGAGCCCATGAAGACCTTCACCGGTACACAAGTTCAGTACTATTATAGCAATGATGATTCTTCAGCTAAGCAACGAATGAATGGTACACGGACTGTAGAATCAAATATCTCAATGCTCAGTAACTGGTAATGTCGAGTAGTAAGTACTTCACGATATCGAATCACACTTCGGTCATTCATTACGATACGGCAAAGAATGGTTCGTGATAGCCATACATGGCACGTGACTGTTTACACTTCCCTCGCACTCTGACCAGAGGGGAAGGATTGGCAACGAGACGTAATCCGTAGGCAAAGGCATCTAGTGATACTGCTGATCCTGCAAGATACGCTTCATCTATTAGCTAGGTTGTTGCGATGTGCTAAGAAGAGAGTTATCGCGGTGTGACTTATGGCAACGGTCAATGCCACAACCCGCCCCACATTCGTGCCTGTCAGCAAAGGATGATTTCTGACATAAAATTTTGACCGTGAAGACCCCGGAATCTTTATCTCCAGCTCAGCCCCCCTTGTTCCAAGCCGTTCGGATGCTTGAATAAGTGCCAAGAATATAGTTCACGAATTGATAATCCAGTCGCAACTCATACCGGGCTTGTACATGCGAAAGCGAGGTCTCCGTATCGCCAGGATAAAGGTAGTGATTCATGACATGTTTGTTTGTCAAAGGAAGATCTTATTCCCTGCGTTTACAAAGAGTCCGAGGGTCAAAGGAATGTGCCTCATGGGAGCGCTTACTCGGTAGTCACCTGCCTAAAAGAAGGAAGCTGCGCCAAAAAAGGGAGCTGCCGAGACATCAAAAGCTTGGCCATCATCCTCCGCTGCAACTTAGCATGCACACTTACGACTATTGGACTTGGTCCTGCAGCTGACTGAGGGGTATGCATGTTATCTGCTCGTCGTCTGAACTTTCATAGTTGCCTCAATTGGCCCACCTCTTGGCGACTCAGGGGTAAGAGGCACGATCTTCCTCGGATAATAGTCTAGCCTCTCGCTTGATGATGAACGATCTCAGAAGTGGGATAATTGTTGCGCTATTCTACCCTGATCGACAAGGGGGTGATTGCGGATGGTCCTGGAGAAGAGCTCCTTCTGGATGATTCGCGGAGGAGGACTACGATGAATGGAGCAGGTAGTAAATAGGTTATCGCGAAAGTGCTTGGCGAGGCTCCCAACCTCAATTTCTCCATGCCCGTCGACTTCGTTGATACCATCAGATGAGCATGATCTTTCTTGGCTGCTGCACCGCCAGACTTCATGAGGAAGCTGGCAAAGTGATGGGACAAGTAAAGAATGTTAGAATGCATGTCGTGGCTTGGTACGACCTTTCACGGCTCCAAATTGTCCGTATCGATATCGAGAAGGAAATCGTTCATGAAATCGCATCTTGTATAAAGAGGAAGTGATGGGACTTCTGTTTTGTTGGAGTAGCTGTTAACCCATCTCTATCCGCAACTGAAGCTTGTTTCGCCTTCACAATGCGTCTCGTTCCTCAGACTGCTATTGCGACTCTGCTCGCTGCAAATGTCCTTGGACATTCGCACACATCTTCACCCAGAAGTCTTCAAAAGAGGACCGTAGACCTCAACGCCTACAAGCTGGGAGTTGGCGCTTCGTACACAAACAACGTTATGATCGAGGAGCAACAGCCCACTTTCCGAGCCTTCACCAAGCCAACATACGTCGATACTGCGACGACCCTCGTGAGGTCGAAGTTCCCAAATGCAGAATTTCGCTTGGTCAGCAATTACGTATCCGGAAACGGAGTCGGGCATGTTACATTCAAGCAGACTGTGCATGGCATCGACATCGATACCGCTGATGTCAACGTCAACGTAGGTGCTGTGAAGTGAAGATCCTGTCTTTCCTATTCTGACTTCAGCAGGTCGCAAAAGACGGCTCAGTGTTCTCGTACGGAAGCTCGTTCTTCACTGGAACACTTCCAGCTGAGAGCCCATTGACCAAGAGAGACCAAGTCGACCCGGTTGTTGCCCTTCGCGGAGCTTCAAACACCCTTCAGCTAGATGTCGCTGCTGAGGGTGCCGAGGCGGTGCCAGAAGAGGAGGTCGAGCAATACACCATCACTGGCTCATCCGGAGCACTTTCGGACCCCAAGGCCAACCTCGTATATATCCAAACTGGAAATACGTTGACTCTCTCGTGGAGAGTTGAGACCGACATTGGCGACAACTGGCTGCTGTCCTACGTCGATGCTGTCACCCCTCAAAGAGTACTTGGAGTTGTTGACTACGTATCAGAAGCCTCATACACTGTCTAGTGAGTTTGACTTCTAAAATTCTTTTTGCAAAAGCTGACCAATATGATAGTCCGTGGAAGGTCAACGACCCCAACCGTGGAAGTAGAACTATCGAAACCGACCCATGGGACCTGAAGGCTTCTGAATTCACCTGGCACGGAACCGGATTTACCACCTTCAACACCACCCGTGGCAACAATGGAAATGCCCAAGCCAACTGGGAAGGTGATGCTGCCTTCATCAACGACTATAGACCATATGAGGAGGACTTGGCCTTCGAGTACGACTTAGACCTCAACGCAGCTGATCCGAAGACATACGCCAATGCCTCCGTCGCCCAGTTGTTCTACACTTCCAACATGTACCACGACTTGCTTTACGTCCTCGGCTTTAACGAAGTTGCAGGAAACTTCCAGTCGAACAACAACGGCAAAGGTGGTCTAGGAGGTGACCCCGTCACCTTGAACGCTCAAGACGGCAGCGGAGTGAACAACGCTAACTTCGCGACTCCAATTGACGGACAAGTACCAAGAATGAGAATGTATATCTGGAACTACACCCTACCTCTTCGCGACTGCAGTTTTGATGCCGGCGTCGTGATCCACGAGTACACTCACGGTCTCTCCAACCGTCTCACAGGTGGTGCTTTGAACGGTGGATGCTTGGGTACCACCGAGGGCGGTGGAATGGGTGAGGGCTGGAGTGACTTCATGGCCATTGCCATTCATATGAAGACCTCGGACACGCGAGACACCGACTACCCCATGGGCGACTGGGTTCGTGCCCGTCCATCTGGAATCAGAACGTACCTCTACTCAACCAGCAAGGAGACCAACCCGATGATCTACTCCACCGCCAACAACAGCACTCTCGTCCACTTCATCGGCACGATCTGGGCCACCATGCTCTACGAAGTTATGTGGAACTTGATCGACGAGTACGGCATCACCGACGACAGACAACCCAAGTTCGTGAACGGCGTCCCAACCGACGGTCGTTTCCTGGCAATGCAACTTGTCGTCGACGGCATGAAGCTACAACCTTGCCGTCCCAACTTCATCAACGCCCGTGACGCCATCCTCGATGCAGACAAGGCTCTCACTGGAGGCAAGAACCAATGTCTCATCTGGAAGGCATTCGCCAAGCGTGGTCTCGGTGCTGATGCCAAGCGCTCTGCTGATCCTACTGATCACCTGTCTCGCGTCGACAGCTTCAACTTACCAAACGGTGTTTGTGGCTGCAGTGCTGATAATTGTCTTCGTGCTCTGCGTGCTACGAGCCCTGTTGGAAGATTGGCAGAGTCCCAGGCGTTCTGCACGAACTTCACTAAGACTGTTGTCACGGATGTCAGTGTGGTAAAGCCATACCTGACCTCGAACTGTGCTGGTAATGTGGTATCAAGAGTCAGCTCTGCCTGTGGATGTATACCTAGCGATAACTAAATCGAGCTGGGTTTGGGTGACGAGTGACGTACATAAAAGCGGAGTTAAGGTAGTGTAATGTTTAAAAATGAGATGAATGATGACACTTGTCCGATGTTATTTCGTGAAGCTCAGGCTCTCGTACTCAGTACGTTGATCTCATCGATCCAAAAAAGAAAAGAAAAGAAAAAATGGATTACATCGTCTATCAGCTTGTCGCCTACAGTCTGAAAAAGCTTGTAAGAATGCAGAAGGTCAGTGAGAGTCGTCCTCCGTGACAACGCGTAAGAATATAAGACAACATAGAGACAAGAACAGGAACAGCAATGCGTGAAATAATTATATTTCGCTCTATGGAGACTTTCAGCCTCATGGTCCCCAGAACATTTCGAGAAGATAGATTTCATAAACAAACTTTTGGTCCTTGGGTGAACCTCTCCAAGGCCAGGAACTCAAATAGCCGGGATGGCCGGATGAAGGCTGGAGTTCGTAAGGACGGTAATGTCTGGCCTCGATTGCGCCTCGAAAGTCCTGTTTCAAATTTGCGTGGCTACGGCGCAAGGTACCCACCCTTTCGATCTTTTGCACACCCAGAAGCAGAAATTGCTCGATAGACTTGGACGACGACGGCAACTTTGGGATTCGAGATCCTGTAAGATATGCAGTAATATGGTGTCTTGGTGATAATTCTGAGACTTCGATGAACATTGATGCGGGGCCGTTAAAAATATTGCCTGAGACACTCAGTCATCGGTCAAGTCGATAGCATCATCTTCGAAGAGACTGACGCGGGCTCTCTTGGTGCCGCGGGATGATGGAGTCAATGGGCCGATCTCGTCATCGTTAGCATCTCTCTCCCTCTTTGGCGTGAGGGGGACGTTAATTTCGCCTCGTTCGCTCTTGGGTCTGACAGAGGACAGCCGCCGATCTCGTCTTCTGGCAGTTTCAGCAGCGAGACGAAGTTGAGTATCGTATGCCTCCTCTGCTCCACGTAGTCGACGCTCAAGATCATTGATGTTGTTCTTCAGAAATCTTCTTTGAGTGCGGAGTTGATCATTGGCAGCTTCCAGGCGGTGGCCCTTGGAGGCTGAAGTATCGGATGGCTCATCGCCAACCAGCTCGCCTCGTCGAAGAATTTCGATCCTTGCATTCAAATCATCGATCTCTTTCTGTTGGGTCCGCAGATTCTCATTGGCGTTCTGAAATTCCTCTGTCAGGTCTTGGATCCTCGCAGTACCTTCATCGATCCGCTGAATCTGGGCTAAACACTCCGTGGTTGCAGCCTCGAGCTGACCTGCCCAATTCTCATTGTCAGAATTTGCTTGAACCAAATCCCCACTCTGAACTCGAAGCTTCTCTTTCAGATAATCTCTTGCTTCGCGGATCTCACACAGGTCTCTTTCTAGCTCGACACGTTTCTGTTCGCTCGCCCGAAGACTTTCTCGAATATGTTGAAGAAGTTGGTCTTTGGCTTCCAGCTGCAGCTGACTCTCTGAGATCTCTTCTTCCATGCTGCTCATTTGGCGCTCGTGGCTAGCTAGTGCTTCCTTCTGCGAGTCGAGCTGCAATCTCAGAGCCTCCAGAGCTTGCCTACTTTCTGTAACCTGAGAAGACATGGAGTTCAATTCAGCTCTAAGTGCTGCCAGCTCCTGGTCCTGTTCTCCAATGTGTGCTTTCGACAATCGTTCTTCGGCCTAATGATAGTCAGCAAACAACATGAAACTAGTATTGCAAAATGATACTTACGGGGAGTGGCTCCGCCTCTGGAGCCACGTTGCTTGATGATCTATACACCGGGAAGCTGGGGTCATTAGCGAGAGGAGTAACAGTGCGATGTGAAAGTCTCGAGGACAGTCCACCTCCACTACTCCAATTGCGGATCGATGATCGTGGAGGAGGATAGTACGCGGGCATCGTGTTCACAGGGATCTCATCGTCATCGCTGAACCCATAAAGATCTCCCAGATCAGGGACTATGGAGTCTTCTTTGGGAACCACGCTGGCTTTGATCGGTGTTTCTTTCGGGCTGGGGCGAGCCATCGGTTTTATGACATGATTGACCCAAGTCCGAGCCCTTCCAGGCTTCAGACCTTTTGGGGGGAGTCCAAAAATTGCTTGGGCATCGTTTCGAGAGACCATGGGGAAGTATACTTCATCAAAATCCAAACTGCCAAAAGTTACGCTGAAATCCTTTTGAGAAACAACCTTTTCTGGACAGCCACATTTACCAGATTCACCAATGCGGGGGAATATAACCTCGCCGCGTTGATGATGTTCAATTTGGTCTTGGGTGTCATGCAAGTTAGCTCAGAAAGGTCTCAATATGATCGCACCTTAGACAGGAGGGGGCTCACGCACCAGAAAAAAGTAGATCATCTCTCCTACTGGAACATGTGCTCTCCCGATGTAGAGTAATTCGGCACTTTGGATCTAAGCCGTACAACCTAGATAAAATGTCTCCATCCAGGTCGGTCCATGATACTACGATTGTCTCGTGTAAAGCACCAACTTTTGACTCAACCATGATTGGCATCTGACGAAGGTTTTCGAACAGTCTTTGGTAAAGCGAACTATCGGACTCGGATGATTCATTCGAGTCAATCTCGTCGTGCCTTTTCAATTCATCTAGTACCAGCTCGTATAAGTCTAAGACGATGTGGTCGCAGGAGAATTGATCGGCATCTGAATGTTCTCCGTGTGCCTGTCGCGAAAGCCGACAAGGTGCAAGTCGATGGCCGCTCGTGAAGTTCAACCATTTGTCGTTGATCTGAAGATCGCTGCCGTCCAGCAGCAGGTCCAGGTCAGTTCTAACTCCTGATTTGAAAATCAAGTTGAAGTCTTTGGTTCTGGAGTCCAGAGCAAGAGCAGCTCTCAACGCGCGCTCCACACCCAGTGAGTACGTCGTTGCCTGACTTTGTGTTCGAGGAGCTTGGTTAAGCAAGTAGCATTGCTGCTCTCTTGGAGTTCGAACAAGATTGTACTTCCGGAGCGGGTCCCAGACCACGGAGGGTAACTGTTCGGGCCTCTTCTTCAAGCTACCTCTGATGATCTCGACATCCTACTAGCATGTCAGTATAAAGCAGTGTTATGCGGAAAGGAAAACTTGCTCTGTCGCAATTTTGGCTATCATGATAGAAACATTCGCCTGCAGCATCCAACTTCAAGAGATGTTGCCAGATTCTTCCGGCAGCATCTTTGGATATGTAATTTGCGACACCATGGACGTCAGCAAACTTGTTTTCCCGGAGCATTGCTACCCATTCTTTCTCGACACCGTCCTGCAACTGGGTAGCTTCTGCCCAGATTTCTGCAAGAACCTTTGCCTCCTCGGCTGGATCGATGAGTCTTTCACGGTCACGGTTGACGTCTCCTTCCAGAAGGTTGTAACCGAACTTGAACGGCTTCTCGGAGGACTTTCCCTCCAGTAACAATCCCTTGAGGAAGATCTTGTTACAATAGTTGGGATCCAAGATAAGGCTACCGCGTGCTGTCTGAATCAGGTTGGATGGACGATTCAAATCGATAGAGACCTTAATCCGATTCTCAAAATCCTCTCTTTCAATCTTTAGTCCATGTCCGCGGATCTTGCCGATTCGTACCGTTACATCTTCCCAGATATTATTCTTCAACTCCCTGGACGTTCCCTTTGCCAACTTCTTCTGGTATGCATCGATTTGTTTCTGCAGGGTGTGGTCTTTCAAATCGCTGAGGAAGCAGTAGAGCATGCTTTCATCTCTTCCCCCAAATTTCACCGTCCATCGAAAGCTTGAGGCTTCGTACTGGACTCTGTATCCACACCGGGCCATGATTAGTGATCCAACTTTGAATCCCTCTCCATGTGTACCAGCTGCTTCAAGATTGCCCCGCTTGCTAGTTTCGCCAATATCAAGTGCGCGACGACTCAATTGTGCACCGAAATTGGTAAACTCGAGTACACCCTTTTTGAAGCGAACGAATCCAAGCAGCTTACCAGTGACGGGATGGCGTGCTTCAACAATGTAAACGTCTTTCTCAAAACCTTTGACGAGAGGTTCAAAATCCTTTTGCTGCAGTCCGGCGGTTTCAACGATCGCATCTTTCCTGTATCGGACAGTTGTTAGCACAGAGATCACATGAATATCTTCTCCCCTGGAGTCTGCAGGGTAGTGTGACGCCTAGAAAGAAGCGTGTTAAGAATTCACGGTATTCAACTTTCGAAGGAGCGTCCCGACAGGACTGTTCGAGCTATCAGAGTATTACGAATAGGAAGCTCACCAGTTCTGATAGAATTCCCGGATTGCATGAACAGGCTTCCAGCGTGGAACGTAGTTTATCGCGAGTCCTAGAGGCTGTCTGCCGCGTCGAAGAACATTGTGATCATCGTCAAGTTGGAATTGCGCCTCGTCATCCCAATCTTCACCTTCGGAATCTGAGTCGAACGGATCCATTTCGATGCTCAAGTTCTGGAAATGGGAAAATTTGAAGTCTCAGACTGCCGAGTATTTTGAGCCTATCTCAAGCTGGGGTGAGTCTCAGACGAAATGTGGTAGAGCGGGCAGACTTTGGGACGTCGAAGGAAAGAGAGCTACAGTAGTGTGTATCGAGTTCGTATTGTTGCGAGGCTGGTGAATGACAGGGCTGCAAGTCTTGGAGCCAGTCCCTCGACTTGAGAGAAGGCAGTGCGCGATAACTTTGAACCGTGTTAGTAGAATAAGAAAGGTGAGGTAGTGTTGGCCTTTGGTGAGATGATCCAGGCAGTCGTGTCTCTTATGTCGCGTCGCGACCGAGGTTTTGTTTGGTTTGCTGCCTCAGAGAGGTAAGATAAGGATGGCTGCAGGTGTTGGAGATTCGGCTGTGGCTGTGGCTGAGAATGAAACCACCTCGCCGCAGATGCCAAGTGCATGCAAGGTGCCGTCCCGTACAAGGATTTGACCCTTGTCAATTCCCACCTCCACCTTTGCGCAGTTCTGCTCAGTCTATCACTATTGATGGATTGGCTTTTTCTTTTAACAGCCTTGCAAGCAAGACTTGGAAAGTTTCAAATTTACGGCCGGATTCATACTGAGTGAGCGACACATTCATCCCTGCTAACCCTTGTCGATACCGATCAGGAATTCAACAAACTGTTCCGCGGCGGCGATTGTAAGATGTGTCTCTTTTTCACCTTCTCTCCAAATTTGGTCGTGCTCTCCTATCAATTCGATCCTAATATCACCTTTTCGAAAAGGACTGCTGCGAATGTTCTCTTGCCTCAGATTTCGCTGAGGAATATTCGCAGCTTCATCATGATCATCATCATCAACATCATCATTTTGTTCCGGCGTCACCACTTTTCGCTTTCTCCAAGTCAGGACAGATTAGGCCGAACTACTGTGGTCTACCACCATTTTGCTCCATGGCGATTATTATTGTACTTGGGTGAGACTAAATCGTATGTTCTAATGCTTCGGAAAGTCTAGGGTGGCCGATATTTACTAACATTCGGTCTCCGAGAGTATGAGCTTCAGGCATGGGAGAGAGGGGCGCGATACTAGTGTACTTCTTGAATTCAGGCCTGATGTTCGAGACATATGGAGCTTGGGATTGTTATTCGGATGTGCATGTATTGACGCCAATTGATAGATGTGAGGTCAAAACTATATCCGCTACTAAGCGAGAGGCTATTGATATCCATACTTCTTGTGAGGAGGCTCGACTTGACATCCTTTTCTCGAAATCTCAGAGACCGAACCAACACTTTGATACTTGAGGTGAATCACTGTATAGCGCTTTTTCCAGGCGAAAGGAACCACCCTTACCTAGTATGCAGCTACGAAATTGTTGTTCACATCACCTTAATGACGGAATACGACCTCGGAAGGTCTTACGTAAATGTGTCAACAATCCATACGCTCGAGCTTCGAGTATAAAGTTGCAATTTAGTACCTATAAATGGAACTCTCTACTGTAGGTAGACTACCTAGGAAAGGAAGGTATTGATTTCGAATTTCTCACGTGAACGGAGGGGTCAATTAGTGGCTTGGCAGGTTCTGACTGACTTCCACTTGCTTCCCGGAACGCCCACATCTCACCCAGCTTGCTATCAACCACACTGAGGTGGTCGCCGAAGTTGTGTATCAAACCCCAGCGCCGTATCGGGACAGCAAAATGGTCCTCTGAAAGGAAGCGTTGAGCAGCTATGCCTACCGGAACAGCAGTTTCACCACTCGGCCCAATATCAGGTGCTGCTCGAGGATTCGTTAGGCTAGGCGTGAATGCGGCTACGGCATCAGCCACTGGTAGTGCCGCAACGGTACCGGCGGCAGCGAATATTCAAGCTGAACAAGCAGAACTACCCTATAAACCCCTTGACTTCGATACCTATGAGATTCGCCTTCTCCAGCTGCAATGGGGGTCCGACGAGGAGGATATATCATGTGCTCTGGAGTACGCGTCTCTGATTGACCCGGGTCCTTATATCGCTCTTTCCTACTGCTGGGGAGATCTCAAGAGGACCAGATTGATGAACATTGGTGACGTTGAGTTCAGGGCAACCGAGAACTTGGTACACGCGCTTCAAGCAATCCGAAAGCTCAAGCGCCGAACTGGAAACGATGGTTTTACCAGACTGTGGGTAGATGCAGTATGCATCAACCAAAAGGATGCACAGGAGAGAAGTCATCAGGTGCGAAACATGCGTCAGATCTACTCCAGGGCGCAGGAAGTCCTCTCGTTCGTTGGGTCGTTCGAACATCTCCCCGAAGCAGGTGTTGACAACGAGGCCAAAATCATAGCGAAGGCTCCGTTGAAAATCATTCACGGGACTAGCGACTGGGAGAAAAAGTTACTGTCACCAATGTCACTCCGCCAAAAGAGATTACCAAACCCTAAAGTTGAAGCCCTGGAGACCCGAGGGCCCAAAGACTTCGAGGAATATGACACCTTCTTCAGCGAGCCGTACTGGAAACGAGCATGGGTAATCCAAGAGATTACAGTTGGGGCGCGGGTCAATGTACTTTACGGGACTATGGAATTCGTATGGGAAGATGTAGCTGCCTTCTTCACGTTATTGAAACGATCTGGGAAATCCCAAATGTTTCCTCAATTTCGCAAAACACACGGCCTTGACCACTTGTTAGAGTTCAGAGAACGCTTTTTCATCAAACGGACGCCGATCAGTCTATTTGAAGCCCTCAATCTGAGTCGTAAGGCTCTGGCAACTGATCCTCGAGACAAGATATTTGCCCTGCTGGGCCTGTGTCATGACGGATCTACTTTTGTACCAGTTCCAAATTACCGACAGCCACTCGAGTCGATCATTGCAGACATGAGCAAGAACATGATGATGTTGAACAAGTCTCTGGATGCTATCTGCTTGCGAGGGATATCCCAGGACCAGAGCACGTCTCCAGTACCAACTTGGGCCCCGAACTGGCAGCGGCTGTGGATTGGTGGTACCACGGTACAAGAAGAGGTCATATTCAGGAATCAAGAGATCGGGAGGGTCAATCCCATCCTAGAAGGATCGACAAGTCGTCTTCTCAGAGTCAGAGGCATACGCGTAGGTGTAGTGACGCATCTGACCTCTGCAATGAAACCTCACGACAGAGACACTTCCGCTCTGCCAGAGCGAGCACCTTGGATTTCGCTGACTGGGAATTTGGCGAAGGAAATACCTGCGCTCGGTAATCCCTCTCCTGACGTATCTATGTTCTACTCCGCAATCTGGAAAACTCTCACAATGGGCCTCTCGATGAAGGGCATGTCGCCTCGACAAGCAGAGCTCTGCTTTTCTACCCTCTGGATGCCGCACGGAAGAGGATCAATACACGACTTGGATCTCATCGAATGGATCGACCGAAACGCGTTCTTCAAAATTGGTAAATGGACTCTACGCGAATGGTCACAGACCGGGAAGCTACCATCGCCGGCGAACTCGTCGAACCGCTCCTGGGCGGATAACCTCTTCCCACTCGCCAAAACCACCAGGAATGAAAACGTCGCTGACAACATGAGCCTAAACATTGACCCTTTCACCAGTGTTTTGAGAGACGTTCTCGGCAGTGGAATGAGGTTAGCATGCCTGGACACTCGCCAATATTTCATTGGCATGGTCCACCCCGATACGCAAGAAAGTGATAAGGTCTTCTATCTACAAGGATGCAGTGTTCCGGTCATTTTGAGGAAAGATCCGGATCCGGATCCAGATAGCGATCGATACTCTGTGGTAGGAAGTGCGTATTTGGATGACGCTTTGGAATGGGGACGTGGGGTATTGGGAGACACGCTGCTGGAAGACCTGACTTTATGTTGAGTTTGTCCACGGCTCCCAAATTGCGGACAAGAAACTTCCGCCGAGTACTCAGCTGTAGTGATCCCATCTCAGCTGAGATATGCTAGACACTTGAGTGTACCAATCTCCATGGACCATATTCTATTGGGCTACTCTCTGATCACTGCCTTTGTTGCCAGTGAGCTTACCACTCGGGGAGCAGAATTGAGTGGAGTATCTGATACACTGGAACGGCCGACACGCAACTTATACTACACTACTCTCATACAGCGACAATCGTATGCATTCGATTCGAACACAAGAACAAGATCTCTTGCTCCTAGGTCACCGTTGTCTTTTCGCCGGCAACCTGGGTAGCCTTTTCAGCATCAGACATCTTTGGTGGAAGACTCTTCCTCACACTCTTCCATTCCAAGCCCGCAGCACCAAGCACAGAAAGACAAGCCATTATCAACCCAACCTGAAAGCACACTCTCAGAGCATCATTGTACGCGTCCAGACCACGACTCCGGAAGGCAGCTGGGGCAAGATCGAGCAACGCTGTCGCACCAGTCTTCTGAATTTGCTGCGGGGTGATACCCTGCATTCCAGGAATTTTGACCAAACGTTCCACGAGCTGATTATCAAGCACATTCTGCCCAACAGACACGAACACTGCACCAAAAAGCTGCTGCCCGAAAAACATCAGTGACGCACCGATTGCGATGTCCTGTCTGGAGAGCACAGTCTGCGCCGCCATGTTTGGAGCTTGGGTCATGCTGCCGAGCGCGAATCCGTAGAAGACTTGGTAGCCTACCCATTTCGCTGTCGATGAGTTGACTTCCAATGTCGTGAGGAGACCGGCACCAACGGCTGAAAGACACGATCCGAATATTGCAAAGGGTGTATAGTATCCTATACGCGAGACCAGGATGCCAGTTGTGATTGAGGCGACGAAGGTAAGAAGGAGTAGGGGAAGGAGGTCCGTTCCGCTCTCGAGGGCAGAATCTCCTTTCACGGCTTGGAACCAAACTGGGAGGTAGAATCCTGGGCTCTGGATTAGTATGGAACATTCCCGGTCAATGTGTCTGGGACTGGTCTTACCGAATATTTGTGTTTGTATGCCGATGCAGGAACTCAGCCAGAATGCAGAGAAGATGCTCTGCTGTACAAAGATCCTTGGCGGTACGGTAGCTTGATCTGGTTTCCAGATCTGGGTCAGCACGAAGGCGATCAATAGCGCGAAAGCGAATGTCAAGAGTACAATAATACGAGGCTCGCCCCACTGGAAACTGTCAGTCATGTATCTGCAACACACACGAAATGGTTTTGTGCTCACAGCATAAGTCGTTCCGCCCCACTGCAGTGCCAGACATAGACAAACGACTCCCGGAAGCAGAGCTAGCATACCAAGAGCATTCAGCTGGCGCAATTTGTCTTTCCATGGAAGCTTGGTATTTGTACGATCTGGGATGTCGAGAAGGAAGGGGACGAGTGCTAGGACGATGGCTCCGAGCGGCAAGTTCAGATAGAAACACCACCTCCAAGCCGCCTTGGTCGTGAATGCTCCGCCGACGAGAGGGCCTGCGATGGACGAAAGCCCGAAGACGGCACCGAAGAAGCCTTGGACCTTGGGGCGTTTGTGGAGGGGGAGAGCATATACGATGATGACCATCTGATTTCATGACGGTTAGCGAATGTCCGGTCGTCGCCCAACAGAAATAGTAGTCCTCAAAATTGTATCCAGCCACAAAGAGAAATTGAAGGTGACCAGTGAGCAACTCACAACACCAGTCATTACACCACCTCCTCCCATTCCTGCGATCGCTCGCCCGATAATAAACGCGATCGAGTTTGGAGCCGCACCACATAACGCCGATCCAATCTCGAACAGCAAAATTGACGTCATGAAAGTTCCTTTGATGCTGAAATACGCATAGATCTTTCCAAATACTAGCTGGAAGGCACAGCTAGTAAGGAGGTACGCCGTGCCATACCATCCGATATCGCCGGCTGAGTTGAAATCGTTGGTGATTTGCGGTATGGCGGTTGCGATGATGAGCTTATCCAGAGAGACGAGAAACATGCCCACGAACATGCATGCTAAGAGGAGGACAAGTTTGAGACCCGTTGGGTAGACGATGTCGTCGTCTCCTGGTTGGCCTAATGATATTTGGGAGGAGGGCGAGGCATCAGCAATGTCGTCTTTCTCATTCCTCAGACTAGAAGAGGTTCTGGTCTGGTCTTTCGATAATTCTGGAGGTACTGATGCAGCCTCCGTTTCTGTCTGTTTTTGCTCGGACAACATGGTCCTGGCTTCGCTTAAGCACCTGAGCAGGAGTAAGGGAGGTAATATCAGATGAAAATGTCTAGTACAATTTGCAACGTGAGAATCAATTGACAGAGTATCTCGGGAATAAGCAGATGATTTTCACGAAATATCTCTCAGCAGTGGAAGTCCTGGAAAGATATAGGGCATGGTGCGAACGGCACATTCGACACGTGATGGATGAAAGCAGTTAGCTCCGGACGGTCGGTCAGAAACTCCCTGAAATGGATGCCCACTTTTCGTTCTCGTCCGGACTTTGAGCAGGGAAAGAAGAATTTGCAAATCGACAACTCAAAGTGACGTTCTTGTTTTAAGTCTCGAGCGTCAATAGGTCCACTGGCTTGCTGAGTCAAGTTTTCCCGTCAGTCTTGGTCCTGATCGATTTCTCTGACGCGCTAGCGAGGAGCCTCACCACATTGCGCTGTCAAAGCAGCATTTCACATTACTACACGAGCGACTTCGGGTTAGATCTATCATAGCAACATGTTCGGAATGCTCGAAGCAAGATCCTGTGATCAGGGTCCCAATCTAAGCAATGGCTTGTCGCCATCGCCGAAGTCCGAAGTCAAACCAGGTCGCAGGAGAGACAAGCCCCAGCTGTCCTGCTCAACATGTCGACAAAAGAAGTAAGCAGAATATGTCCCGTTTTGCCTTTGATGAATCTCAGCTAATGCTCTCCCAGGTTGAAATGTGACAGAGTCAAGCCCTGCTCCAATTGCATCAAACGTGGCCTGCGCGAATCATGTAATTTCGCGAAGCAGACAACCCATCCTCGTCAAGAAAACGTGCAAGATAGAGTCCGGCAACTGGAGGAGACGGTCAGATTTCTCTTGAACAGCCAGTCCAGCCAAGCTCGGGGCAATTCAACTGCAAGTATCTCCCCCATCACAGAAGGGACAATGAGTGGGACACCAGAAGGCAGCTGCACAGCATCATCACCATCGCCAAACGGACCGTCAAGCTCGCAGAGACAAGATGCTTCACTAGGCAAGCTCACCAATACTTCAGAACAAGTAAGATTTGTTGGAAGCGAGCATTGGGAATCGATACTTGAGGATATCACCGACCTGAAGATGGACTTGGAAAACACCAACACACTTGAACACACCGAGTACAGACCACGAATCTTGTTTAGTTTGGACAGGGTCTCGCGCTCGGAGATCCTGTCTTCGATACCACCGAGGCCAGTCTGTGATATACTGATCAAGCGATTCTCGAATACTCTGGATATGGCATCAAGTACGTTCACAGCTGATCATCTGGCGATTTCCAATTGATACTGAGACATCTGCAGTGATGGTACATTTGCCGAAATTCCTGAAAGAGGTACGTGACTGTTTATCTGATGATGATTTTCATGACCAGAACTAACCTGTCTTAAGTATGAGACGATGTGGCAAAACTCTGACGAGACAACCCTCATGTGGTTTGGGCTTCTCTTCTCGATACTTGGTATCGGCTCCCACTTCTTCACAGTGTCTGGAGAGGTTGTTCCTGGCATGCCAGTGCATTTCACTTCCGCACAACAGATGACCGGCCACTTCCTCGATCGAACGGCACAATGTCTTGTCGAGGTCAATTACCTCCGGCCATGTCGCCACACCCTAGAAACGCTTTGCTTCTATTATGCATTGGAAACCTTCCACGCCAGGATGGCTGAGTTTTCCTCTTACGTGGTGCTCGGGATCATGATCCGGGTTGCGATGCGGCTTGGGTATCATCGAGATGCGAGGCACTACCCCATCATCTCGACTTTCGATGGTGAGATGCGGAGAAGACTATGGCTTATGATTTTCCAACTTGATCTCACCGTCTCCGCCCAGGTCGGTCTCTCTCCTATGATCCGTGAAGGGGAAACAGACACTGCCGAGCCGTTGAACCTGCTAGACACCGACATTGATGAAGGCATGACCGAACTCCCACAGCAGCGGCCATACAGCCATGCTAGTGCAATCACGTACGTGATCTTCAAAGTCCGTTTATTGCGGGAGCTTGGGTCAATAATGAACCAGTTGAACTCGGTGGAGCCGCCTTCATACGACGAAGTGCTCCGTCTTGATGGCAATCTCTTGGAAGCACATGCCAAACTTCCTCCAGCTCTTACCATGCAACCCCGAAATCTGTCCACTACCGGTAGCGTCGATCTCGTCCTTCGACAGTTCGCGCTGGAAGTCACCTTCCAGAAGAGTCGTTGCATGCTGCATCGGAAGTATCTTCTTCCGGGTAAAGTCAATCCTGGATACAGGTACTCGAGAACCGCATGCATTGATGCTGCGATGAAGATGCTCAATATTCAAATCACCTTTGACGAAGCAAGTCAACCCGGAGAAAGATTTTCGGAAGAACAATGGAGGAATGCTGGTTCTTTTCACCAAGATTATATTCTTGCAGCCATGATTATATGTCTAGATATTGCTCGGGGAACACGACCTGTGGCTCGAGCAAATCCGACTACGGAAGAGATAGATACTACATGGCCACGAAACGAAAGACTACATGCATTGGAAAAGAGCTACGCTGTCTGGAAGAAGTCAAGCTCGAATTCAATCCTTGCATCGAAAGCCACCGAAGCCTTGAGAGTCATGCTCAAGGATCTTGGCTCTTGTCAAACTATTACAGAAGATACCCCAGCAGTACCAATCCCGAGCTCAAGATCTTTGCCCCGTTTTGGTGAGTCTTCAAGAAAGCCACATTCGTGCCACTCGCCCTACTAACCCTTCCCCTAGGCTTGACTCATGGCACTCACATTCCCGAACAACGCGACCCAGCTCCCGGTGCTGATGACAGCCCGCAGAACTTGATGGATTTCATGTCAGTACCTGCCGACACAACGGACTTCTCCACGATCACTGATGGCACGGAACTGGACATGGAGATGAACTTCGACTGGGTAAGGCGCGATTTCGACGCGTTCCTGTACGCCCCAGACGATGACCTGCTGACCAATTGTTAGGGACTGTGGGACAGCCAATTCGAAGCCAATCCAGTATTGACTGATTACGACCTCTCGGGATTTCACTGACAGCATACCCGGTAAAATTTCATCACTTGTAGTGATGGGTTAGCTGGCCATTCTTCTAGGTCATTGCGTCACTGTCTCGTAGTATTCTTGCCTCCTCCCGATGACTGTTTCTGGAAGGTTTGTCCTCTTCCTTGCTCGAGCAGACAACTTAGACGAGTCATTTCCGAGGGTCTCGAGCGCAGAGGAGACTGGGGGAGAAGGTATACGGCATCGCGCTCTTCCTGGATTAGATAGGTAACAGTCTTTCGCTCGCTCTGATATCCGGATAGGTGTCAGATCGCATGCAGCGGGCCGTTGCGTGCACAAAACAATGGGTTCCGACTTAAGCGAGGAGCTTGCCCCCCGCCTGTGCTTCCCGACATTCGACTCAACTACCGAAGACACAGGTGGAAACATGGCGCGGAACAGAGAGAAAGCAATACTCAGCTTCCTGAGATTCTCTAACCAGCTGGATGGAAGATCTCCGGGCGGAGAGTGTCTTTGTTACAGGAGCAAGTTCCCTGGCGACTTTAGCCTGTATAATCAAGTGAGAATGTACGGTATACCGTAGCTGGCGGTAAAATTCTGTACTTGTACAACTGAAAGGAGGCTTAGGATCAATTAGCGGAGTTCCCCAATTCGAAGCACCGGACGGCGGCAGAATGTGTTTCAAGACTCCTGTCTGCATTTTAGGTCAAAGACAATCTGGATCGATTCATGTTCTACCTTCTCTGGTCCCACCCTCCACATGACAGCTTGCCATGTAAGCTATGCCAGCCCGCGTCTTGACCTGGGGTGCAAAATCCTCCTGTCCATCATCGGCTGAAGAACAAGTCTGGAGATAATAAACGAGAGAATTCATGCTGAGGACCGATGAGGCATGATGCATCGGGAATCATATCTTTCGTGAACCAAAGATAGACACACGTTACAAGCCGTCCATTTGAAATGGTGCTCTGACAGCTATCTGACGTCTCAGATGCATGATTAGCACAGAATCTTCATCAAGTAGCTCTTAACGTTACAATACATTGGCTTTTATTGGATTGAGCGTGTCAGAGAGGTTGCACTAAATCAGAATCGGATCTTTACTATTATATCTACAGAATCATCTGTCGTTCTATCACGTAAGTCTTTGGTAATCTAGTCACAATGAGACCGTCGGAAGGTTTCATCCTTGGGATTTCGTTCCATACTGATGTGTAGTGGAAAGCCTTGCGTCAATTGACCGCGCAACAAGGAAGCTTTGCTTGTAGATGTGCTAGTTGCATTTTGCAAGTGACGCAAAGGTTAAGTTGGGCTCCGAGTTTACAGTCCAATTAGAAGGGCTCTTTCTTAAACGCTTCCTCAACTTCCTTGTAGGCATCATATCCATACAACCACCTCTGTACCCTTGGACACGTCCACCGACTCGGGAAATCTGCCTTCAACTCCCCCCCTAGCATACTCAACATCAACTCGTCCCGTTCCTTCTGTTCCTTCCCATCCGGCAAATGGAAATCCCTCCTCTGCTTGAATGTCTCTCTCTGAATGCCCTCCCCCCTCTCCTTCCTCAACGCCTGGTACAGCTTCGCACACTTCTTCAACTGCTCCTCCTTGCCCTCTCCGCTCCCATTAACCTTCCCAAGCAACGATCCAATCACCGCCCCATCCTCCAGACTGGAGTTCGCACCCTGCGCCAGGTATGGCAGCATAGGATGACAGCAATCCCCCATCATCAAAAACGTACCCTTCTCATTCGCCCACTCCGGCAGCGTATCCAGCCACATCAGTTTCCACTTCGCAACACCCTTAACCTGATCCAAAAACTTTCTTAGAATCGGATCCCAGCCTACAAACAGAGCTTTCATCTCCTCTATATCACCATCCGTCTTGCTGACTCCAGGAGGCAAGTTGTCCGGACACAGAAGCACGATGTTATAAACATCGCCCGCACGCATCGTGTAAGCGACAACATGCGTACCCGGCCCAACCCAAAAGTTCACCGTGCTATCTCTAATGAATTTCTGTAATTCAGGAGCGTCAGGACCAGTGAGATCATCCGTATTGATCACAATCCGGTACGCCAAATCCCCCGTCAAGATTGCCGGGCTCGGCTTCCCCAAGAATTGAGACCGAGTGGAAGACCACAGGCCATCAGCGCAGAGAACGACATCCCCATCAATGATCTCGCCATCTTGCAGTTTCACTTCGACCATTTCGAAATCAACGGAGGTTACTTTGGCATTCAGACGGATCGTGATGCCGAGTTCTTTGCATCGTGCGGCCATTGCACGCTGCAGATCTACGCGGTGCATTCCCCAGAACGGAGAGCCGTAGCGCTCATCAATTTGCTCTTGGAATTTGGGCTCGTGAGCGAGGAGTTTAGTTCCGTCGTAGCGGTGGACAGAGAGGGTCTTTGGGAACGTGGCTTTTGGTGCGAGGTGATCGTAAATTCCCCAGGGTTTGAAGATTCGTGTTGCGTTGGGCGTCAATTGCAGTCCAGCCTGTTGAGATTTTGAGATTGGGATTTTTCTTGAAGAGGTTGGGGGATGACTTACGCCTATTTCTGCGAGTTCTTTTACGGATTCGAGGATTGTGACACGGTGGTTTAAGTTGGCTATTTTGGTCGAGATACCGGCTGAGAGGCCAGCGAGACCGGCTCCGATGATGATCAGATGTATTGATTCAGACATGATGATTTTGTCTTTGACTGCTTCAAGATCGGATCTAATTCCAGTATCTCTATGAACGTCTCTCCCTCCGTTCCGGTAGCTGTAGGTTCAGTCTCAGTATCCTTTGAAGTCCTCTATCTTAAAAGAATCCGAAGATATGAAGTTTAAGGCGGGGTAAATCCAAAAGGATAAATGGCTTTTATCAGTAACAACAGGATCCTGAAATTGAAAATATGGAGTCGAAGAGAAGCAAAAAGTCGAACCTCCCACAGTCCCCACGGGAACTATGGGCTGCTAAGGCATATATAGGTTGGGGATGAGGTGGACTCGGGGTTAGCAAGACGCGAGCTGTGGGGATCAGGATGGCGGGGTAGATTTGTGTGGACCGTCCACCTGTTCAGGGGCTTGGTGTGGACGTCGCTCGGCTCGCTGCGTCGGCATTGTTGCACAACGAGTCGGCAGATGGCACCGAAGAAATCGGGATTTCATCCTCAGGTGGTTTTCCGGGGCTGTCAAATTTTGATGATCGTATCGCGGTAGGATGAATGTCAGGGTCCCAGAAAGCATCTTCATCTCTGCCAAACTGACAGAATGGTGATGGTTTCGGCACTTGGGCCGCGCAGGAAAGGGGCTCGCTTGGTGAAAGTCACAACAACACAACTTTGAAGTTATGGATGAGAGCCATGGAATAGGTAATGGGTAGTATGTAGGTATCGCTCTGACGGTGTCCATAGTCGATTACGACTCAACTCTTTCTTCTCGGGGAGCATCACAGGCAATTTTGATTTTTTGGCTTTCTTTCAAGAAGCAGGCCGCTCAGACGAACAACCACCACGCACTTTGAAGAGAAACAGATACACAGCTTGGTTGCAAAGGATGTACAGGTAAGCGAAGGGAATCTCTGTTAACCTCAAGCGGGCAGCATATAAACAGCAATTCGCGTTCCCGTTGAAAGCGAGCCAGAAGCATTTCATGTGACCTCAAATCCAACCCGTGACTTTTGTTGGTTTTTCCTTTCATTACTCCAGGCAACAACAATGACTTCCAAATCTAATCTGCGCACCAAAGCCTTATCTAAGACCTTGATTTCGTTGCTCTGAAGCTATGGAATAAACATTAAATTCGATTATCAACAAGTACTGAGGTGTATTTTCAACATGCTATTATTATTGAATTCTGGCAAGCATTCGATACTTCTTTTACTAGCTCAATTGGTGCCCAGTACCTCGGCAACCGATACCAGTATCGTTCCCTCAGCTGAAAGCAGTGATGCAGAAGATCTCACCCGATTTACTCAAGGACCCGAAGCGTTCCCAGAGTTCATCCCATGTCAGTACAGACGGTCTTCCAGCGCTATCTTTCCGTATATAATCAGAGAATGCCAGCTGCTAATAAACATCCTCTTTCCAGGGCCGCAAGTCCCAGCACCAATCTCCTGCGATTATTCAGCTTGCCGAGGGATGTCTTGGGGAACTCTTCCTTATCGCTGCCGCCAAAGTGATGGAATTATGTCCGGCAAATTCATACTAGGCTGTCCATGCTGTCCGCGAATAATTGCATGCGAAGATCCATCATGTGAGGGAACCCCCGAGAAGGAGATCTGCGAATCGGAACTTCTCGCTGGATGCGTCTGCGTCGCTTCAAGACGAAGAGTCTCCGCCTCACCTACACGCCCGCCAGATGGCGATGTCTCTGTCGAACAAGTAGAGGATGAAATGTCAGAACTTTCTATCCACGAAGTGACCGAGAGCAACACCCAGGGTCTGATATCAAATCCTCAGATATGTCCCAGCCAGCCTCCCGTCAAGTGTGATTTTTTGAGGATTCGGATGCGGAGTATCATGAGGATGGGTATGGGGTGGTTCATCCCGTTGATCCTGACGCTCCGCAGGTTCCGGTTTATGATTTCCCTGGGGAGAGCTTGGTTATACTATTGCGGTTACTATCACAGCTGCCACAGCTACTGCGAGCTTGCGTCAGGAGGCTGGGGCTCTTGCAACAAATCTTCCAGTATTCCTTCAAAACATGACGGGGATAGGGATACAGCAAACTCAGCTAGTTCTGTACACTCTGTTCCCGAAGGAAGATGACTCCTATTCTGGGCAGTGGCCGTGAGAGTGTGAAAATCGGTCCCGAGCAACTCCTGCGAAACATGGGGCAACAATGGAGAATGATATTACTTCATAATTCAATGATCATCGAGTGTACTTTTGTCTGTATGAAGCCGAGTATGAACGCTGCACTCAACATCAAGAGTTCTATGGGCAAAAAGCCAACTTGTGATTGTTTACACACTGAGGGCTTGTTTAAGCGAGCTGAGAACCCTTTCCCGTACAACACTGCATCATTGAACTCAAACATCTACCCAGATTGTGCAGTCAAATCTGTTCGAGTTCAGGTATGATCCATTCACTGTAGTCTTGTCTCGAAATATCAGGTCTTTTGGATGCATATGAAGTGATTTAAGCCATCACGATACCAATCTCCCGCCGTGATGGATTTCAATTGACAAAATAAGCGCTACCCCACCATGTGTAATCGACGATCAGAAGGAAACCAAGAGATGAAAGCTTGAGAAACGGGTATCAAGCGTATTGGAGATATCGAAGAGTTGAAAGGCGTGACAGTTGTCAGGTAAACCCTCTGCAATGACTGGGTGGGAGGACAGGACAGGGTGGGAAATAGGAAGCTTCTCGTCACGGGACCGGAACGCTCACAAAACGTACGATATAGACCAAAGGCATCAAGATTAAGCATATACAAGCAAGGTATACTCGTAATATTTTTCATTCATCTATCAAGGGTATCCACCCAAAGTATTGCACAAGCTACTGCTTGCCCCGAAATCAAGCCCACATGCAAGTGCCCCACGAACGCCAAGCTATGCACCCGTTTTTCGACGCCTAGAAATGCACCACATACCCAACCATCTGCTCTTTCAAAAGTCATTATTCCATATGTTCCCAATCCGGAGTAACAACAAACTTCCCCATAATTTGCCCCATACTCAACGCTCTACCCTCCGGAGCCCCTCCACCAGGCGGACCCTTCTCGATACTGTCAACGACAATTCCAGTGGTGAGAAATCCGGCATCGACACCTCGTCCGACGAGAAGATTGACACCTCCCCATGATAATTCGACTCGGCCACTCTTCCGGACGATGAGTTTTCCAATCCAGCCTTCCTCATTCACGTATGGAGGGTGACCCTTTTTGACTTCTTCCTTCTTGACTTTGTCGAGTGGGACTGCTTCCTCTTCAACTTTGATAGGAGGTGGTGCTTCGCCTATGAGATCGGTGCGGTCCTTGAGCTTGCCTTTGCCCTTTGGAGATGGTTCGGTGCCGGTCATCTGCGCATCTGCATCATTCTCCTTGGGTTTTTCTGCTTCCGCACGAGTAAGATCGATCTTGTTTCTCGGGTTGCCGTCGACGGGATTGTAAAGTTCTGGAAGAACAGGAGGAAACTGGAAGAGGTAGAGACGTCCTGATCTGTGGTCCTCAGGCTTTGCCACATCTTCCATCATATTATCTCCTTCAGCATCCTTGCCCTTGGTATTAGCGTTGAGGTTTCCTTGCATGCCCCCGAGTTCTTTGGCGAGAACCTCGACATCGAGAAGATGGCGTGCATATTCAGCTCTGTCTTCCTCCGTTTGTAGAACTGGCTTCTGATCACGCTTCTTGTTGATTCGTCTTGCCTTCTTCTCATCCTTGGCATCTGGAATCGCGTTGGCTGATGTGTCATGGCCAACTTCCATTCCAGGAGACAGATTTCGATCCTTGACTTTGCGCCTAGAATTTGGAGATATTGGTTCCACTTCACCTGAAGGGCCTGGAGTTGTTGCGCGAAAGGCAACCGTAAGGTCAGGTTCTGACTTGATTTGAATGTCATCTCCAGGGTCTCCTTTGGCAGTATCTTGCTTGATTGCGGGCCGCGCAGAGCGCTTCTCATCAATTTCGATTTGCTCGCTATCGTCGGGTTGGGCTTTGACGGCCGGGCCTGTGTTGACAATTGTGACTCGTGGCTGGTGCTCATGTCTATCGAGACGGACTGGCAGCATGCCCCGTCTTCCGCGACTAGACCGCGGACCATCTTCGTCATCCGAGACCAGATTGATTGTTTCGATATCAACCCGAGGTGTGTCATCGTCCTGTCCAGGGTAGCGAGGGTTTGGGATATAGTCCCCACCAGTATAATGGCCACCACCTCCACCTCCGCCTCCACCTCCTCCGCCTCCAGAACGTGCACCTGGCTCTCTCTTGTAGTCTCCTCCAAAGCCTCCAGACGAAATGCCACCACCGCCGCCGCTCCTGGGCGCACTGAATCCGTTTGGGGCTCTCTCTAGAGAATAGTCAGCACTGCGCTGGTAGAATTGACAACATAGACTCACTTATAGACTCAGGCAGAGCTCCAAATATACCAGAGCCACCGCCACTCCCTCTACTTATAGCAGGTCTTCCCATAACATCGCCTCTTCCTCTCGCTGGTCTGCCTCTACCTCTATTTGCCCTAGCCTCTGCCTTCGCCGCCGAAGCTGCAAGTCCAGCTAGACGCTCTTGTTCCTTCTGCGCAAGCTCAGCACGCTTCGATGCATCACTTCGAACAGCCTTTGGTTTGAATTTGCTGGGCGCCTTTGGTCCTCCTCTAGCTCCAGCTCTGCCACCTCTTGTTGACGGACCACCTCTAACGGAAGATTGTGTACTTGGCTCGCTGCTCGCAGCGCTTGTAGAAGGAGCGTCTGGATCCATCTTCATGGGAGGCGCAGTTGGAGGAAGTATAGGAGCATAAGCTGGTCGCGCAGGTGTAGGGGCTGGGGTTTCAGTAGGAACTGTCGCTGGAGAGGAATTCGGAGAGAAGCCATCTTCACTGAGTTGAGGGGTTGAGATTGCAGAAGCTGCTGCTTGTGAAGTGGAGGGACCAGCTGCTGATTGATCTGCGTGATCCTCTGCGCCGACAGGCTCCTCTTTTGGGGTCGTAGAATCCACGGCTTCTGCTGCCGCAGCTGCAGCCTTTCCTCCTCGAACTGCTTTTGCGCGACCGCGGCGGGCGGGTGCTCTTGTTGCGCCTTTGGGAGGCATCGTGGTGCTTGAAGCTCTGTACTTTGGCAATTGAGATATCACCGCATCGAGGAATAGTAGAGGCCGCAGGATTTGAGGTGGGATCGTGGTGTTGTGAAGAATATCAGCTCGAGGCTTTCAGATGGTGGGGGACAACTTTTTCAGCCTCGAAGACCCACCAGTGACTGATTGGCGGAAGGCGGAAAAATGTTGATCCGCCCAAGACTTCACTATCTAGATGTCAACTCAATTTGCTTTCTTGAGTCTGAACAGGTCCGGAATGATTGAGACTTGGGCGACACATTTCTTCTAAACGAAGGTGACTTTAAAGGCTCTGATTTTCTCTTGTTCTACGTACTTCGGAATTCGATTTGTTGACACATTGCACGCTCACAGCCAGGTCTATCAACAGAGACCTCGTCAGGAAACGGGTGGCAGTATTTATGAAGTTCACTGCAGTGAAATGTCATCCAGCTCTATAGACTATGTACTTAACGCTGATCTTAGAACAGAGTTTACTCTTGAAAACATCGTACAACAACATTCAGTCCCTTCTTTCAGCTGTAAAAAAAGTCTTCCTCGTTCGCGTCCAGCATCAAGGTCTGGTGGAACAGGAATGTCCACTACCAACAGAAAGAACAGATAACCAACTCCAGTGTTTGCAATATGCCAGGAGAGCTACACACTTTGGCTGCTTCTAAGTTCAATGTCATATGTTTCGGATCTATCGTCAAGGACCACTGGTGTCTTCGATTCGTAGTTGTGGACCTTGGAGATCTGCAGAGCGCCAGCATAGAAACCTGGATGTGCGGCGGATAGGAGGATCGCGGAGAGTAAAATCAACCTGATTTCAAGAGTGAGTGGGGGTCAAAGCAGAAGGCAGGGTAAACAAATAGAAGACTCACAAGCCATCGAAGATCATGAACTCAACTTCCTGTCGCATCATGTGTCCACCAACACCACCAGCTAGCTCAGGGATACTGTCCATCTATCAGCATGACATCTCCAACAATCCGGCATAGCCATATACCCAGTCTCCACTCACCGATAGACGCATCTTGTCAATATCAAGAGGAAAGCTGCCATCATCGCCAGAAGAAAAATCTTCAGATCTCTCGGTAGATCCGCGAACACGCGAGAAACATGTCGCCTAACAATCCTCCAGGCAAAGTCTACGGTGAGGACAGCCGCAACTAGCATGATCACGGCCTGGAACGAAACACCAAAGATCATGATAGCGTTCCCAATGTCCGCCAGACTTGGAATTCTATCACCCGCGGCAGCCACAACACCACCACCACACTGCAAGAAGAAGCCCACCAGATCGGCCGTGACAAAAGGCCATGTCCAGAATCGCTCCGGCAGTCTCGTATGCTCGGGACCAAAGTATCGCACTAGCGCTCTCATTGTCGTGTACAGTGATGCTGCCAGGAATGATGGCGAGACCATGAGTAGTACCAGCTGGATTGGCAGGGCGGCGCCGTCCCACGGGTTCTTGTGTAGGAATATACGGCCGATGTAGCCGCAGCATTCTCCACAACATCCGATGAATGTTAGGACGGAAAATGTTTTCCAGGCTCGCCAGAATCGAAAGATGTAGTAGAATTGGATCAGGGCGCAGATTGCGAATACAATGGCGTAGAAAGCATTGCCCCCCAGGTTTGGAGTGTATCCGTAAACAGTGTCCTCGACAAGGCAAGTGGGAGAGACGAAGTTGCAGTCGTCGGTCGAGTCAGACATTTTGGGAAAGAGCAATAGGTATGTGGAATGTTGATAGGAGTGGACGATTTGAGGTTGAAAGTAGTAGTATCGTTGTTTCGATGGTGAGGAACAAGAGGAGTAACTAGATGGCTTGCGAGATAGAATGGGCAGCCTTCATCGGAAGTCCATTCCATACTTATAGAATAGCTATCGTCTGCTGAAAGCCTTGCGAGGCTGAGATGTAAAGAATGTATAAATGTAAAAGAAACAAGGCTGTAGATCATGCAAACAACATGCCAGATCCGCACATTGATTCGGTACCAGTACGAAGCGAATGACCGATATTGACAACGTAATTGTCTCAAACGGTGTAAACGACGTGAACGATGCAAACGATCTAAACGGTCTGAACGGCGTAAGCCGCCAAGGCAGAGACCTCGTCAGCCTGGGATTCTACCGTCTCCAGTCAGCACAAGGCGGCACAGGGCCGGACCTTAGCGAGGAGATGTTTCGTCTCCACCGTAAGCACCCTATATGGCGAACCAGAAATGTCATCGACAGCAGAGGAGCCGAATATTATTTTACGATTCAGTGGCTCAGCCCTGTTCTCGCCTATCTCTGCCTCGCCTTCACAGTCTCTGCTAATTCATCGGCTCCTGCTCGTATGCGATTCTCGTGGTCGACCCAATCAATCGTCATCTTGACCTCCGGGCTCAGAACATCACCACAAGCCTGTAGAATACGCTTAGACCATCCTGACACCCACCAGCATTCGTGTTCCGATGCGCGAATGAGAAGAGTGCTGTACGCAAACACCAGAATCGCGTCAGGATGATGATCACGGAGACGAGTCCAGTAATCATCTTCGACTGATGCCATCCACGTCGCTGCCAATCGGCTATAGTCAAACCCGGTCACGTACTGGTCCAAGGAAATCTGCAGCTTCTGGGCTGCAGTCTTGTCGGCTTGATGGCCTACTCGGTCCCGCAACAACTGCAGTATTTGACGCGTAGACAAGCCTTGATATTCAAGAACAGGCTCTTGCAGTGGCGAGGTCAAGAAGACGCGCATATGACTTTCCTTGAGGACATCTCGATATAAACGAGCAATCTTCCGGGATCCACGAATCACTTCAATCGAACCGAGAATGTCGTCAAGAGACGGCTGCTCAGCCGCTATATCCGGAAAGGCGTAAACCCATATACTGAGAAGGACAGAATACGCAACAATAACTACTGCTGTCTCAGACGAGGCGGAAGCGATCATGTCCTGGAAAATTGGGAGGCTCAGACCATGGTGGTGGAGGGCTCGAGCCCTGTAGATATTGCGACGGGCTGGCTCTTTCCAGGCGCAGTGGATAGCAGTTACTGCGAGGAGGCCGTGCATTAAGATAATGTTGGAGGCAGAGAGAGCAGGTATCTCGTGTTGCCAGACGTGTTTTTGTGGTGCTCCCATGAAGAGTTCCTCGCAAGTGCTGGTGACATAGTGGTGCATTAAAGTCATGTCGAACAGATCAAAGGAAGATTGTGGTGCTGATGATTCCAGAGCAAATCGTGATGAAGGCGTTCCAGACGCATTTGAGGTTGAGGGCGGCGATTTGGCATTCCACTTCACATGTGGGTATTCGCATTTCGATCGAGTCCTCAAGCATCTTCCGCAGGTCGGTTCATCTTCGTCGCACTTATTGGCAAGTGGCTCAGCTCCAGGTAATGGACCATGATAGCCAGATCTTAGGAGTAACGTACCTTGACTCTTTGCTTCCTACATTCAGAACACCCAAAGCGAGACTTCCGATGGAACCGACGCGGCATTCTGATATTGTTGAGTACTTGAGATCTTTTCTTAGGCAGATCAGGTAATCTGCTCGAATGAAAACAACCAATTGAGTATTGCCTAGGAACCGACCAAAGCAACTAATGCTGTTTCGATAGCCTGACAGCTGTCAGCAAGCAACCTTGAAGGAGGTAAGCTGACGTAGCAACACGTGCTTTTCTTTATGGTACATCACGTGTGCTATTTGAAGCCACACCAGACGATTGACCAGAACTGCGCCGGATCAACTAAACAGCGTAGAAGCACATACAGTAGCAGGAAGACAGTAGAGGTAAGATGATGCAGAGGATTGAAATACAATGGGATAACTATCAGGAGCAGCAGTAAAAGGTCAGCTTCCAGTAGTCGTGTTTCGTTAGCGTGGGTTTGCTTCGCTTACCGCCTTGGCAGATTAAGGTAAACACTCGAAACATTGTCACCTTTCGAGTTGTTTTCTGCACATCATCAAGGTGGAGATCGATCAACGAACAACATCAAGCTGACCGCGAACATGGACCGCGCTGAAACAGCCTACCGTGCTCTACTGAGATCGTCACAAGGTGGTTTCGGAATGTTGGCCGAGCTCCTCAGCAAGTTGCCATACGACGGTCACGATAGAAAACCTACAATGGGCAACCTCTCGAAGATCCTCTCAAAGAGCATCAATGGTGATAACGACAATACCGCAGCAGCTGCAGGACCATCAAGCGTCGAAATGGTTGAGACTGGCGAGGGCTGTCTCTTTCTTGACAAGCTTCCCCTCGAGATGCGCAGGAAAATCTACTTCCATCTCGTTATCAGCGAAAAGACGAGCGCCTTCATTCGCGATCCCAATGGTAAACTCGCTACTTCTGTCAAGTTTGGCCTCACACCCCAGATCCTTCGCACCTGCAAGCAGATCTACCTTAAGCTTCCGAAATGATGTATGCTGGCAATATCCTCACAATCAAGTGCCATGGTCCCACTTTCAGCTGGCTCAAGTTTGAAGAAATTGGTCCATGTACTCTTGGTCGCTACCGAACTCACGGTGATTTCGAACAAGGCATGTTCTCGTCTTCCAAGGATCTGCCGGCTTTCGAGAAGGTACAACATTGTAAGTGCACAACGGAACTTTAAATTTTCTTTCTCAACCCGTCAATCCTGCCCACTATATGTCACATCTTTCTCCTAGAATATTCCTTGGAACAGTAATAACGAAGCGTCCATCTGCCCAGTGAAGGTTATTATCACGCCCGACAGCCCATCCGACAAGTCGAGAACAGCTTCAGCTCAAATCGTAGCATTCTGCCGCTTGGCGTGCGATCTCGATACCATAAAGTCGCTGATCACCTCAAATCAGTGGGTATCCTTGCTTTAAAGATATCCCTGTGCAGATCAAACAGCTAATATACAAATGTTCTCAAATAGTTGCGGAACATGTCTCGATAAAGCTGACGACAATGACTACCTGTGGTCCAGCCCCGAGCAGAAGAGGACCAAGCTAATAAAATTTATAACTTACAGGTAGCGCTCAAACCATTTGAGATGCTCCGAAACTTGGACAAGTTCAAGGTTGAATGCCCAGAGTGCAATATATTCAAGGACATCAGTGGTGGGAAACTTAGCGAACTGGAGGCACTCGTCAAGAGCAACGAGCCGGTCCACCACGTCCTTAAGTGTTACGCGGCTCTTCTCTAATACGCTCAAGCCTTTGAACGAATTCCTTTATTCAAGGCCGACATGGACTCCACACGTACGATGAACCTATCTATGGAATCCAACATCCGTAGAGGGGCAGCTGGCATGACACCGACTATCGTGAACCCCTATATCTTTCCGTCTGTTCATCCAGTTGAGAAGGCTCTTCGGGAGGCTAGGAGAACCTCAGATCGAAACGACTATAGGCTTTCAAGACTCATCGTAATGTAGTACTCCTCAATTTTGTGATGCAAGTCACTCAGAGAAGTCCCGGGTCCTTTGCTACTCCCCAAATGATAACGATGATGGCAATGTTCTAAGCAAGTTACAGTACCTTCGTCTGTCTATCAACAGCGATCGGATTGTCAAGCTCGTCGAATCCCAGAAGGAGCAAGGCGGCTGTCTTTTTGGGTTCCAACTTGGCTGCGACCAGCGTAAGTCTTGGCGGACGCCCCCTACGAAGCAAAAGACGATCCAGTCTTTGAACAACATTTCATATTCTTTGGGCCTCACTGACAAACCTTCTTCTACCTAGATGCCTTCCAAATTGATGATGACAAGAAAGCCCTCTACCTAATCAGACTCCAAGACTTCGCCGAGGCCTTCACTCGCACTCGCGACGCACCCGACGAAGTACGCATCAGCCTCCGTCGCTACAAATGGATCGTCGAACGACTCTATAAGAGCCTCGCTCATGAGCGCTATCTCCAAGATCTCGAGGATGCCTACGATATGCAAGATCTTCCCAAGTTCCGTCAGAGCTTCATCAAGGCTACCGGCGATATGTACCACCAGTGGCTTAAGATCCGGGCTGCTCGTCTCAATTTATTGGATTTTGACTGGGATCCGGAAGATGCTGGCTGTAGTATTGATCTTGAGCTTTGGCGCGATGACCAAGCTCTCGATTTCGATTATTAAGAGGTTCAGGTCGGCGTGTTTCGTCAAGGATACAGCACATTTCGAGTCACCGGGATAAGCATCGGTGACTCCAGCAGGATGGAACTGAATGCAGTGTGATTGCACATGAAGACCTTGATCTTCTTCAATACCAATATGGAATTCTTTGATGCATCTCAAACCATAAAGTCTTTACGTTGTGTAATCCATGTTCTCTTACATCCAATCAAAACAAACCCCCAATGATCAAACATTCAACTTCCAACACCATCTTCCTCACCTTCCAATATTTTAGGTAAACGCGAGAGCTTCAATGGTCTACGCAGTCACTCCATTCTCTCGTCGTCAGTCACTCAAATCAAGAACTTTCCACGTGAACGCAGTAGTGGCCTCCAAGAAAATACCGAGGTGGAAAAGCTTTCTGCCTGGAAATCACAATCAAATCACGATGCAGGATAGGCGAACAGAGAAGGATAAACTGAAATCGCGGTGGAAAAATGTATAATTAAGTTCGGGCACAGCAGAGCCACTCTTTGACCAATAACAACTAAGTTTTCAGCATCAGGAACATAGGCCTTGCAACAGGTCTGAATAATGAACGCACTAATGCAAGGTTTTCCTTTTTCCGTTTTCAGAATGTCGAGAATTCTTTCCTTCCAAGCTCTAATAACTCCTTGTTGCTCTTGCTTGGGAACCTAAAGTCCTTGACCAGTCCTGACCGACCCTTGCTTACAGTAACCAAACATCACAGAGTAACCAGACACATGAAAGGATAACAACTCAACAGCAGCTTTGAAAAAGCACATCAATGTCATATTTCAGAGTTCCATCCCAAAGGATGGTAGTATTGAGTCACAGCTCACCCAAATCCCTCCCCTGAGAAGATGAGGGTAAGGGGGAGGCTCAAAACCCTACAGATCTTCATGATACGTTGACATCTACGATTTAGAAGCGGAACGAATATCTATTGAGCTGGAGATATAGACCGTAATTTTGCACATCTTATATCTGACCATACGAAGAGAGAAGCACTCAGTCTCGTCATTCATCTCCTGCCGACCTTGGAACTCACTATCTTAAGTTCTGCATCATTCCCCCTCACTTGCCGCATCTATCCAGCATTTATTGGCTTGTCGCTGTCTTCCCTCCAGGCTCCCGCTCGACCTTCTGTTCATCGTTCTAGATCATCACACCCCGCTGTGCCACCTTCTCATAAGTCATTACAGATGCATTGTTCGGGCCGATGCCAATATACACCGTAATTATTGTCCTCCACTGATTTGTACCCCTTCCTCACTCTCCGCCTTCGTCTTCGTCTTCGTCTTCGTTTTCGTCTCACCGTGCAAGCCAAGACGCGAATGGTAAAAATAATTATCGGAATATCGACAAGAAGATTAGTGCAACCAAGTAAGCAAGCACACAGCTAGCACAATCAAGCTACAGCACGACCCTACAAGTAAGAAGTTCTCGCATTAGCCAGCTATCCTCACTCCAGCCGCTGATTCATGACTTCACGCCCGCGCCACCGGTAGTCTCCATCTCCAGATGCCTCACCTCCAGCTTCTCCTCATAGGCGCCCATCGTCCTCTCATCGACCTCCTCGCCAAAAACATCCACACTCGTACTCTTGAATTTCCTCGCGCTGACACCCCTTTCAAACAGCAAGTCCAACTCCGCAAAACTGCGGCCCATCGGCTCCGGCACGCGGAAATACGTGTATATGATACAGCAGAAGCAGATGGCTGCCCAGAAAAAGCCCGCGTAGTTACCCCAGTCCCATTCACCGGGGTTCAACATATACGGTGTGAGAACCGAGCAGATGATACCGACGATGTTATAGAGGTTACGGCCGAGAACGACGGTCTTGATCTGCAGGCGACGTGTCGACAGTTCGGCAACAAGAGAGTAGCAGACTGTGCCGACGGAGAGCTGGTAGAAGAGGGCCCAGACTAACATGATGGAGCCGGTTGCAAGGGAGCCTTGATCGCGGTGGGCCTCCGGAACGAGACCGAGAAAGCCCATGATGAAGAGCATAGTGCAGAGACCGCAGAGACCGTAGAGGTAGAGGGATCGTCGGCCGATTCCCCAGGACATGAGGAACCAGGCGCCAAAGACGCCGATCATGTTGATTCCGTATTGGCCGAGGGAGAAATCGAAGGCTTTGGAGGTTTCGAGGCCGGCTTGTTGGAGGAAGTAGGTGGAGTAGCCGGAGAAGGAGTTTCCTGAAAGGTTCTGGATGGCCCAGACCATGCAGACGATTTCGGTGCGGCGGCGGTCGGTGCCTTTGAAGCAGTCGAGGTAGGTTGCGCCGGTTGTGATCTGTTGGTCGTGTTAGATTTCGAATTTCAGGTATTTATTCCACATTGGTTAGGAAGTGACTGGAAGACCGTAGAGAAAAAGCAGTAAGGGAAACTGACCTTCTCTTCCAAAGCAGTTGTATGAACCATCATACTAATTGTTTCATCAGCATCGAAATCCGTCTCCTTATTCAAACTCGTCAATCTCAGCAGAGCCTTCTTGGCGTCCTCAGTACGGCCTTTGCGGACTAGCCACCATGGTGATTCGGGAGCGAGAGCAACACCAACGAGGAGAGGAACGGGCCACATCCATTGAAGACCGTAAGGAATGCGGTAGCTGGGATTTGTTAGCCTGGACCTTCTGAAGAATCGGAGATTGAAGAGAAAAAATTGGAGATACTTACGCCCACTCGTCGTCACGAGGTAACATAGACTTGATAACTCCGATACCAATGACTTGACCAAGACCCCAGCAGAAATTGACGTAAGTGGTTAGATAACCGCGGAGAGCGACAGGGCAAACTTCAGAGGCGTATGTGATGGTCACTAAACAGATTATCAGTATGCACATATCGGTTTTGTGTCAGGTGTTCTGAAAGCTTACGAGTCTGGAAGACACCCCATGGCTATGCTTTAGTCAGTAAATGGGATTCAAACTTTTGAACTGGAAGGCGGCACTCACAATACCACAGAGCACCTCAGCAACCTGCAAATGCACAACCGTCTGCGCCGTGAAGAAAATCGCCGTGAAAGCAATAATCAGCGTCAAGCAAGTCATAACCGTATATCTGTATCCGAAACGTTCCGAGACATAACCGTTGATAAAGAGACCAATGATTTCTCCCACATTGGCACCCTGTTTTGTTCAGGTTAGATTTATGTTTAGCGGAGAAAAGTACGGGGAAACGAACGTTGCTGAGACCAGCCTGCCATGGGGCTGGGATTTGGTATTCGCCGCTTGGCAGCTGCTTTCCGTATTTGCGGTTGAATTGAGGGAAGGCGTCTGCGAGTTTGGTTAGCACATATACGGTTGACCACTCTAAATTGATGGCATTTCCCAGCTCTTGCGCCACAACCGATCCATCTGCTCTCTGCTCTCCAGCCAATATGTAACCCCCAATCTCCTCCTTCCCTACGAACACTCTCCTCATGTATTATAAAATCCACACTTACAAAAGCTGCTCAACAAGCACAAATCGTACCCCTCCATGACAATACAAGTACTGATCAACACACTCCATCCCACCGCCTTCGGGTACAGCTTCAGACCCTGCCACAATGTCATGGAATGTTCCTTGTCTGTAGCGTTACGCGCATTGTGGATGACTTCGTTCATGGCCTTGGTGTGATCGAGGTTGTCTTTCTGAGGGAAGTGGAGGGGAGGAGAGGAGGGGTCGATTGTGTCGGAGGTTTTGTTGTCCATTTTGGACGTCTGGCTGAAATTCGTGTGGCGAAGGGGGGAAAGCTTGGGCGGAGGTAATCGAGAGGGGGTGCTGCGTATGTGACGAGGATATAGAGCTCCTGTGTTCCTAGGTCTGGCAGTCCGTCGATTGATATACCTCGCGAGAGAGTACAGCAGACAGCTCAATGCAACGCTACACCGGCAGACCGTTGGTCTTCAGCCTTTCGGTCTCAATTCGGCAGAGCCTTCAAGAATGGGGGTTTGACAGATTGGGAGAGAGGTGTGGAGGAGCTGCAGAGGGAATGGAGTGCAGTAGGGGAGAAGAGGAGAGGAGTGAGGGGAAGAAGAAAAAAGTCATACAAATCCGGGGATACGACCCCTCTTATTATACGTACAGATTAGTAGTCCGAAGTGAACTGTACGACCTGGAGCTCCAACTTTCCTTGACCTGGATCTTCACGCGCCAGTCTGATAGAAGTTAATCTCTCCCAGTATGTCAACCTGGTCTAGTCCACACTACGGCGCTCTCGAATATTCTTCTCGTAGCATCGTCTCCCCCGCCATCTTCTACATCTCCCATGTCCCAACCGTTTCTTTCTCCCCTTCCCCTTGACTGGGTGCTCGAGTCGCCTCCTCCTATCCGCAGCTAGTTATCGTAGTCTGGCAGAGCCATCTCAGATTTTTACATCGCTCGCCCCACTCCCCACTTCTCTTATCCGCGTTCAATCCACCAGCGACCATGGATCCGTCTTCGAATTGGCCGAGTCTTGGCCCGAGAATGATAGACACATGACAGCCATCAACAGCTTGCATCAACAATTGTATCCAATCACTTGCCGTGTATTTCGCGATATGTCGTGTGGAGCTGCGTCTGGGTTGGATGGAGGTAGGGATGCAGCAACGAATTGACTCGCGACAACAGCAACCCCAGCTTTTCCACCCCGCATCCGCATCCGATGATGAAACAAACGTGCATGGGCAGACGGCAGAGAAGCTGTATGGCTTGAAGAGAGGAGTCCGTCAATTGCCGACCGATGCTGAAGGCTTGCACATACACACGTATGGAATCGCCCTTTCGATGCTGTTCGCGAGTGAGACAGTCAGATGAGGGCATTTCATCCGATGTTAATCACCTTCCTAATGAAGCTAGATATCACGTGAAAGCACTTTCTTTACCAGGACTGCCCAATCAGATGTCGGTGTCCAAGCCAATGAAGCTTCAGCTGGGCACTGGGCCAGGTCTTGTTTCGACTTCAAGCTCTTCAGCTGGCTTCGGTGGGCTGCTTTCTTCGAGGTGGACACGTCTGGTGGATGAGTTAAACGGAGAAGCTGGACTGGACCAGGCCCTGGAAGTAAGTGACGGGATATTTGCCTTTCTTTGGACTTGACACGGCAGCGGCCTTGAAGTTTCGTGATGGATTGCTCCTTTCATTAATGGCTGTCGCTATCAGAGGTGCGGTCTTCTGCCCGAGCATTCTCCTCAGGACTTTCACCCCGGACGGCACCCCAGACTTTGACTTTCCTCCCCGCAAACATCCCTCGTAGTGTGACTCTGTACACGAGACGCGCTATGTCAGGTACCTTTAAGCTTTCGCTGTAAATTTCCTTTCCTTGTTCGTCCCCCACAACATGCTCTGCCTCCTCCTGATATATGGACTTTTATCCCGTTCCCTCCCCACTGCCCCAAAGCCGAATATTGAACCGCTGTCATACAGACGCCGAAAATGCCTTCAACGAGGTACTGCTGTCATGACAAGTCAACCAGCCCCTTCCATGCGTCCCGGCCCGCCGCGCTGGAATATGCCCAACGAGCCTGCCTTGTTAAGCTATCCATCCGGGGTTATCTTCGGCCCCAGATTCGATTCAAGTACCGGGGTGGTTAGTTGGGATCCAGGTATCTAGAGCGTAAGATTGGAATCAACTAGATTCTCGTTCTCCTGAGAAGACAGGAGCCGGAAAATCTCAATACCAAGTCGAAATCAGAATGTCTGGTTTAAGCAAGGAATGGAGATTAGTGTAAGAGCGAAGAAAATAGTCGTGGATAAAAAGGAAGCATTCGATTACATTCTTGGAGCGGACGGAATAAAGTATCATGGGCAGATATCGTTCGACGTGGTGATAAGTGATGTCCTTTCGATATCATTTAGATGTCTTTGATGCTCATCGATAAACAGATCGTCGTGACATGCTGCACGCGTCCAGACCCTCTAACAGGAGAGACTTCTCTGCTACGAGGTCTCCTCAAGCAAACTCCCTTCTTCGAGATCCAGCGGAAGACTGCTCCATTTCCGCCACCACTCATCTGTCTTCCTTGGCCAAAGATTCTGGAACGCCTCCACGAACACCTCCTCACCATGATACTTCTCCTCGTCACTCATCATGTATCTCCAATGTTTTCCAGCCCTCGCCAATGCTTTCTCCCCAAGCGTGTTTACAGTAACTTCCTGGTCGTCTTCACTGCGACACACGAATGAACGATATAGCCATCCCAAAGTCCATCCGAACTGGGTTACTCATACAGCTGGGGCGTTCCAACCTATTTTCCTGATAGGTTCGAGTCTCAGATAACGTAACTTGCTACTAACATTGCGTGAGATCGGATTGATCCCAGAGATCAAGGAGAAGATCTCTCGTGCTAAGACCTCATCGATACCATTGCTAAAAGTCTCTTGCAAATAAGCCATAGGAATTCTGTCCGCATCACCCTCTGTAAATTCAAGCGACAAACGATACTCGCCATCCTTTTCCTCATCCCAGAATTGCTTCTCTGGTCCGACGCTGTACATGAGCTGGAGTGACAGGTATTGAAGAGAAGGTAGTTTGTTCAAAGCGCGGTAGATGCCTACTTCATATTTGTCGCCCCGTGTGCGGTTGATGGGGATGGACAGGTGCGTGAGGTGAGAGCAGCGTGCTGCGAATCTGTGAATTACTGGCGCGGAGAAGACGACGAGGGGGTTGCGGTCATCGGAAATTTCTTCTCTGGATGGTTTCAGGGCCAGGTAGCGAAGGTTCTCACCATGGTGATCCACAAGGACATCGAAAGTACGCGGGCTGATATAACCTGCGATCTCTAAGCGGTGCAAAGGATTCAAAGTCGACAGAAGCAGATCCATGGCTGCTTGCGACTCCTCGGTCTCATCATCGTTGCCGTAGCTGTCCTCCGAACAAAGCCTCAATCTCTGCAGACTAGGCGCTTCGCCCTTCGCAGCAATTTCTGCCAATGCACTCGCATTTTTCAGATCCCATGGCAAATCGAGGCAGCGCAGATTGCTCAGTTCCGTGACTTGAGCCCAGTGCTTGAGTCCTTGTGGCACATATGATGGGAAGACTACACGTTGGAATCTGTTCCGCGGTAGATCTGTGCCGGCTATGGATTCCACCTCACGCTTACCTGGAAAGAAGCCTTGCCACTTCGGTTTTCCAAGCATAATGGCCTGAGTGACCTCTAACTCTCTTGATGGGCCACGAGAAATTTCATAAAAATGTGTCAAGTTTGGTGCTAGGCCAGACACCATGCGCATCACAGCTTCTTCAACGTAGTTCAGCTTGCCACCCGACTCAAATGATCCGACGTGAGCGATGATGCTGTATAGAGAAGGCGATGTACACAGAGTGTAGTCAGCTAGCGATACAAGCAGCGGTGCATTGCGGGACTGGATGAGGCCGGGGAGACTGAAGCTGTGATGATGAAGACGACACGCTCTTCTGATATGGCGGAAAGCACAGACGGAGGTATTCGAAGCCCAGCTGCCCAGACAAGATCCCGGAGGCCCGAGAACTGGGTTACGAAATGGCCCAAGGTTTTCCAATCCTCAGGATGCTCGGCGAGTGTGCCTGGCGGACTATCCAGGGTTTCCTGGGAGGGTCGGAGAAAATCGTGCAGATGAAAATAAGGACGCACAATCATGCCACTTATCCTCATCTCATCATCTGCTGAGTCTGCATCGAGATCCTCACAATTCCTCGGCAGCCAACTCTTCTCCTGTTCTGTCATATCCCATGAGATTTCACCATTCACACGTGACGGTGTCGTTCACCAGCTAGCTTGACGTTCCAGCTTTTCATGGTCGTTTCCAGCTCTGATGGATCTCTGATTCTGATCTCGATCCGAGAGAACCTTTGCCCTTCTGCTGCGGTGCTGCAAATCTTACTGGTGCGAGAGAAGGCGAACAAGGCGCGTCGCTTTGCGGTCTCATCGTCGAGGTATTCACAGATACGTTCGAGGATAAGGGAAGAGTCTCTAGTGATGGGATTGTTGATGTGGTCATCGCTGCTGATCAATGAGATCGTGATGACAGCTACTAGGAGAGTAGGATGAGAATGGAGGAGGAAAATGCTTGGACAGGGAGATGGTGGAGATGTGGACCGAGGCGAGTGCTCTTGCCTGCCAAAATGACAAAAATACGCCAAGCTTTTAACCTTAAATTTTAGCGTGTGGTGGTGCAGAAATGCATCAATCTGCTTCGTATCGCTGCTTCCGTGCCCTACTCTCATTCGTTGTTTTCTGTATCTCGAGTAGATGAAACGAAGTATTGCTCTAATATTCCTACTTCTTGACATCTTTTAACTTGATGCAGATGCCATGCACGTTGCTTGAGCGAAAAAGAACTTAGAATAGACACTACTCGCTTAACAAACCTCCATAGAAACGAAAGTGGGTCTCGATGAGGAGTTTGTAAACAATTGATTACTAACATCCATCGTGGAGAAGAAGCCTTAATTGTTGGACCTTGGAAAAAAATTCAGATGGGCATCTCTTTATTTCGATTCGAATTTTTCAAAACGACGTATAACCAAACAATGTTATCGTGGACCTTTCGGAAAAGCCCAGACTAGGCGTGGCAGCAGAAATGCGACCTGTTAGCCGAGCCAGAACGCTTCAACCTGCAGCCTTTGGAAATTCAGCCACAAGTCGGACGACTGGCGTGGCAGCCCTGAAGTTCAGGTCTGCCGGAGGGGTTGAGATTCAGCCTTGTGAGGCTGAGCACGGTCTGGCAGAACGACTGCGCCTGACAGGCGCTCAATTTTCCTTGGACCTACCTTCCTATATGCTCCTGACAATGATAGCCTTCGTTGATCTAATCTTTCATCGCTGAAGTATCGCTGCCATCTTGCCGTCTTTTTGTGAGAAATCTAGTACTTGTCATATCAATATTCCTCACTGCGCACAATCGTGCTTCCGACCCAGAGCCTGATCGCGTTCATCGACCTGAACTAGGCACCAACCCATCGCCGGAGAATCTATTTCTCTGATCGCACCAGCAAGCCCAGAAACTCATGACGGACCCAGTCAGTACCGGAGCGGGGCTCGTTGGAGTCATCGGCCTGGCCATCCAGATCACGCAGCTTGTGGTTCAATTTGGGACAGACTGGAAAGATGCGCCGAAAAATGTCAAGTCATTTATGAATGAACTAGGAATTTTACAGACCGTTCTATCGGTAACAAATACCAACATTCTAGTCAATCCCGACTTTGCAGCCGCTTTCCAGAATCGAGCTTCGGTACTCCTTTCGCAGCTGGGAGCCAATGCGCCTTCAACGACGGACACAAATTTGATGCTAGAGATCTGCCGAAAAGAGCTGGCCTCATTGCTGGAAGAGCTACAGAAAGGTAAAGAAGGCCATCGACTTGGATGGGATAGGCTGAAGGCAGCATTCAAAGCCAAAGGCCGGCGAGAATCAGTAGAGAATCTCTGCCGTCAGTGTCAGACCTTAAACAATATGGTTTCTATCGATACAGCGGTACTCGGAGCAACGACATACAAAGAGGTCCGAGAGGCAAGAGAAGAAGAGAAGGAGGTCTCCTTGGTAATAAGAAGCGGGGTAGACGAGTCCAACAGGCGGCAAGAGGTTCAAGAGCAGCAACAAGAGCGGCGTGCCATTCTTGACTCGCTTACTCCAATCGACTACTCTGCTCAGCAGCACGATTTCATCAGTCGACGCCAAAAAGGAACTGGACAGTGGCTTCTTAAATCAGCTGAGTTTCAGGCATGGCTGAAGGCCGATAAGGGAACTTTGTTCTGTCCTGGAATTCCGGGGGCTGGAAAGACGATACTTAGCTCAATCGTGGTGGACGAAATCACTAAGTCAGCTATCATCGATCCGTCTATTGGTATTGCGTATATCTACTGCAACTTTCGGCGTCAAGACGAGCAGAAGATCAACGACTTGCTCATGAGCTTACTCAAACAGCTAGTTGAGGGTCAGCCATCGCTACCAGGCTTCATTAAAGATCTTCAGAGGGGACGGACACGGCCATCTCTGGATGACATATCTAGATCCCTCCAGGCTATCATTGAATTGTATTCTCGAGCTTTCATTCTCATCGACGCGCTCGATGAATGCCGAGTCTCGGACGATTGTCGTAGGACTTTGCTATCGAGACTCTTTGAGCTCCAGAGAGAGTGCAAATTGAATATTTTTGCCACCTCACGGCCAATATCAAGCATCGAGAAGGCGTTCGAGGGGATGCAGGTGTTAGAGATCCGTGCAAGTGAAGATGATGTGCGAGAATACTTGCACGGCCACATGTCCCGGCTCCCAGAATTTGTGAAGCGGAAACCTGAATTACAAGACGAGATTGAGACGGAAATGATCAAAGTTGTAGATGGAATGCATGTATCGTTTTGGTTTTCAAGGAAATATTGAACGCACACTAATTCTGACAGGTTTCTGCTCGCAAAGTTCCATCTCGACTCCTTAGCTGGGAAAAAATCACCCAAGGCTCTCCGAGCTACTCTCAGCAGCATGGCCAAAGGAATAGGAGCATACGAAAAAGCTTACAACGAAGCTATGGAACGGATCATTAGTCAGCTCAAAGACCAAGCAGAGCTTGCCATACAAGTCCTGTCATGGATCACATGCGCAAAGAGACCACTATCTACAGCGGAGCTTCAACATGCGCTTGCAGTCGAAATTGGCGAACCTCAGCTTGACGAAGAAAATCTCCCAGATGTCGATGACTTGGTCTCGGTATGTGCTGGGTTAGTTCTCGTCGACGAAGAAAGCGATATTATTCGACTAGTCCATTACACGACACAGGAATACTTTGAGCGGACGCATCAGCAATGGTTTCCTATTGCACAGGAGAAAATCACCAAAGTTTGCATATCCTACCTCTCATTCGACGAGTTCGAGGATGGAATTTGTCATAATAACGACGATTTTGAGCAACGGCTCCAACTTAACAAACTGTACGACTATGCCTCATGTAATTGGGGACATCACGCGCGGGAGTCTAAGACTTCTTGCCAGGGCATCATAGACTTTCTTCGGACACAGGGCCAAGTGGAGGCATCAAGCCAAGCACTGATGACAAAAACTCTCGAGCATGGATACCGTCAATTGTTGCCGATGACAGTTTCTGGTCTGCACTTGGCAGCATTCTTCGGTCTCACAGACGCGGTACAAATCTTTCTAATTAGCCAAGATTTTCGATTTCAGGATAGTTTGGGCAGAACGCCGTTGTCGTATGCGGCTATGAATGGGCACGAAGCTGCCGTGCAACAACTACTCGAGAAGGGTGCTGATGCGAATGCAGTTGATAAATTGCAAAGGACACCACTACATATAGCTTCTATGGAAGGGCGTGTCGAGGTGGTTCGCCTGTTACTCGACAAGGGCGCTGATATAAATGCAGCTAATAAGTACAAAGATACACCGTTACGTTTAGCTTCGTATAGAGGGCATGTTGAAGTCGTTCGACTACTGCTCGAATGGGGTGCTGATATATATGCCGCCGATGATTCCGGGAGAACTCCATTAGATCCTGCTTCTATGGAAGGATACGTGGAAGTAGTCAAGCTACTTGAAGAAGCGGCCATCAAAGCGTCAAGGCGGGAACAGTGAGGGGTGATATGATATATCACAAGATCATTTTGCGACTTTAAAGTCTATCGACATCTTTATATTCTTGAATGAGTGTTTCTCCTAGGGACATGATCTCAACATCTCGATGAAGAGCGGGTTGAAGAACAGACTTGAGTAAGGCGACTTCCAAACTATGCTCGGGTATGCCTCTAGTTATCTACTAGAAAGAATTGGCCACATTGAGTCTCGTGTTCCTCTCGCTTCCAGGCTCCCTGGAAGCGGACCAGGCCAGAAACGGTCCGAAACTTGAAATCCAGCGGATGAAAACGCGGGAACACCAAAGCAGAAAACGAATCTTGTATACGTATCTTACCCAACTTATAGTCGCCCCTAACAAGCCATAATAAGCATCATCTTCGAAAAACAACCCGAATCTTCGACCCCTTCATCCCCTTCATCCCTTCCACCCCAAATCAAAACAATCCTCTCGCTTGATCCCCCTGCGCTCTTGTTCCCTCTCCGCCCCACCACATCAATCCCCACTTCCACTTCCGCGCCCCTCCGTCCGCTGCCCGCCAAGCTCCTCCCCTCCTACCACACCAGCCACACCATCCATCCCGGCACTCACAACTCCCGAATAAAAGCCGCCCAGCGGCCCACCGAGCCCGGGCGCATCCGGAACCGCATGCAGACCACCAGAACCAAAAGCGTGGGACAACCCCGCTCTCCCTAGTCCCGAACCCGTCTCATCTTCGTCCCCAATCCGTTTCCCTTTCGCCCACCCATCGCCCGCCCTCAAATCTAGAGTCTAGACCGCAATCGGTTGTTCGATCGAATTTTCTTAGGCTTATGATCCTGGGTCAGTATATGGCTTGAGATGTGGATGCGGATGTAGAATGTTGGGGTTTGGGAATTGGGCTTTTGGGAGAATGGGGGATAGGATGTTGAGGTGGCGGCTTTTTTTTGGGGGGGGGAGGTAAGAATTTTAAGGTGCATGTGTGTGCAGTGTGCATATGGTGCGGATGGGATTAGATGGGATAGGATGGAAGGTTTACGCGATTAGTCATAATGGGAGAAGGAGGAGGAGGACGAAATGTTGTCTAATTGGGGAGGTGATGCGATGCAAGATAGTGTCGGAAGGCGTGGGATGTAGGTAGGTCGGGTTGGTTTGTGTGACATAAGTTAGATAGATATATATATATGTGTAATATTGAGAAGGAGGATGGGTAGGAGTAAACGGGTGTCCAGAGATTATCAATAGGAGGCAGAGAGGGTCAGCTTACTTGCAGTGTACGTGTACACTGCGCCGGTTGTCACGAACATGTAGATCATCACAGTTGACACAAGACACAGAGACAGAGAGTTGATTGAAAGTTTTCGATTTGATATTCTGTAATCCGATATAAAGAAAAGTCCCATCCATTCCCATCCTTCCCAAGTCCAACCGACCACAGCCAAGCCACATCAATCAACCAAATCAGACCCAGCCTAGACTCCTCGTCCCCATCTAACGCAATCTCTGAACTTGAGGTGTGTAGTAGCGTAGCGTTTTGTGTGGTGTTTGCGTTTCTGATGTGCATTATGACATTCCACTCGCACAGTCCCCCACAAACCGCTGTCCTCGATCAACAGACTCATTGTGAGTCTCTCCACACAACTGAGTATAGTGTTGTATCCATTTTGTAAACCGACCCCGCCAGCTTGCTTGCTTTGTTGTCCTGATATCCACCTGCTTGCACACACCCATCCAATCCAGTCCCGGATTAATCCCACCGACCAGCCATCCAGCCATCCAGCCATCCAGCCATCCAGCCATCCAGCCATCCAGCCATCCAGCCATCCAGCCAGACCCTACAGCGCACACAACAGAAACCAGAAATTTGAGAACAGAAGCTAGAAACTGAGACTTGGCGACTGCTACTGCTTGCAAGCAAAGTTTGATATATCCACCACCGCCCCTCTCCGCACGAGTAAATGCACGACACACCCCACCATGAACCGATACCCCACCAAGGACAAGAAGGAAATGGAGAAGAGAGGAATCCGAAAAGAAAGCCGCAGTATAAACGACACAAACACAAACCGATCAACGCAGAACAAGACGAACGCAAGAAAAAGGAAACTCGTATAATATGTTCATGCATCAATCATAAAGGAGTGTAAGGTAAGGTATACCGGCCTGCACCTTCTTCTTCCCATCCATCCATTGCCCCGATTCTAATAATTCCCCTTTCCTGCCGAGTAACCCAATTTCAAAGGATAGACCAGACAATGTATACTGCCTGCCGGGATTTTTCTTAAACCAATTACAACAAACTAATTCGACTCGAGCAAAGACAGAAACAGACAGGAAAATAGACGAACAGAACGCCATGCTGGGACTTGATAAACCTAGCAGAATTAAACAGAGCGAAACACCAAGAACCCCAGGAACCGATAGCTGAGGTGCGTATGCGGAAGGAAAATTTCGAAGGAAGAGCATCCGAACAGGACCCATGAAAGAGCTTTTGTGTTGACGTGTACCGAGAGGTATGAGATGTAGTGCGACAAGAGGAGATAATCGTTAATACACGAATGAAGTGCTGTCGAAATCGCATCAAAGCTCGGGGCAATGACTCGTACCGGGTTTGGAGACCCACTCGGCCGTCCAACTACCGTTTTCTCTTCTTGCTCTTGTCAGGGCTGCCTTGACCGCCAGCTGTCGCTGTCGGCGGCAAGAATCCCATCTCCACTGTAAGGTCATCCTTCTTAACGGGTACACCCATGTGTCGTCCATACCGACCCTTGCGACCATTACCCTCGTCTTCACTGACGCACTGGTCTGCGCTAAGGCCAGCATCTTTGCATCGCTGGCAAGGACGTTGACGGTCGCAACCTTTCTTGCTCTTGCGGCATCGCTGACAGCGGGGCTTGGATGAAAGATCCTCTTCATCCTCACCGAGTTGGTTCTGGAAGTTCAACGCAGATGCATTGGATGTTTTGCGCGATTGCGACGGCAGGGATGTTGGAGAGATTGGCTTGGCACTGGTTGAAGCACTGATTGACTTCTTCGATTTGACCTGGCCTGGGCGTGAGGTCTTCGATTTTGACTTGACCTTGACTCCAGAGGCGCTTGTGCGGGGCTTGCCCATGATCGGGACACTCTTAGACTTGGACATCTTGAGCTTATCGTCCACATCCATTGGATCATCTTTGAAACCAGGTCTGAATGTTTCATCGCGACCATCTTCGTAGTCACCCTCGTCTCCACTGGGCTCAGTGCTATCTTGGCTGGGCAAGATATCGTCCAAGTGTTGACGGAACTTCTTGACATGACCAGGTGGAAGAATTGGGCTTGCCTCACGCTTCATGCGACGCGGAGGAGGAAGTTCAGGCTCACTCTCGCTCTCGCTATCAGAAGTAGCTCCAGTAGAGGAAGCAGCATCTGCCTTGCCGCTGAAAGTATCGTCAAGCGTAGAGGCGGAAGTGCGACCGTGAGAGATATTTGACATCTCGCCCAACCTCATCAATTGAAGTGCCACGTCCTTATCTTCCTCAGAAACACAACTGCCAACAGTTGGATCTGGTGTAGGAAGTATACCGGAGCTGTTGCCGCCGGGCGTGCTACCAATTGATTGGCGGTTTGGTGGGTAACCTGCAGCTCCTCTTGTGCGACGACCAGGGGCTGGTGTAGTATACATCCCAGGTTGACCAAAGCCATTACTGTAACTCTGCGGTGATTGTAGAGGTTGTGGGTTCGAGAATGGGTTGTGTGAAGGATTGGTAAAGGGGAAGGCCGATCGTTGATGCTCCATGCGGCGTGCGGGTGAAACAGAAGAGTTCGAAGTGGCAGCCGGCATCTGCGGGGGAGCAAACAATGGCAATTCCTGAAGAGAGATTTTATTAGTACTCGAATCTAGTATGAAATGGATCAAGGGAGATAGAATGACTTACCGAGCTCTCAAACTTTGCCCTCTTGCGTCTCCCGCCCTCAACAATATTGTCCAGACTGATCTCTGTGTTCCCAATGTGTTCACTCTTTGTCCTGCTGGAAACAGAGCCAGGTGCTCCATCTCCGCTACTGTATCCATTCAATCCATCACTGTGATTGTCTGCGAAGCTGCCATGTGCGCTCGATCCCCGGCTTTTGAAGCCTGATCGCGATCGGCTCTTCTTCATGGGTGGCGGATTTGTACTGGCAGATGCGCTTCGACGACCACGACCTTGACCACCATTCGGAGAGGTGCTGCGCTTTCGGGAAGTCCTCGAATTTGGTCTTGATAGGGGTTGGCCATAGCTAAGCGCCTGTGCTGGTTGAGGAGGGGGCATGTGGTGACCATCACCAGGATAGTACGCCTGCTGCAATACTGGCGAGCCAGAGTGGTATGATGCTGGACCATATGTGCTAGTGCCTGGTGTTGGCTCCTCAATTACTCGTACATATACAACCATATTGTTTCGGAGGTTCTCGTATCGTGCGATGAGGGTATTCCCTTGATCGTCCTCGAAACTGACCCCTTTGGCACCGCCGGGACCAGCGTAGAGGCCATAGAAATTCTTGACTGTTGTCACAATCGAGTCTGTCGTATCATGTGGGAAGATTTGCACCCTCATGGGCAGTCGCGCACGATATTGGGGTGATTCGGGGAAAAGGAGCTCGAATGCGACACTCTTGGGTGTTGGACTCCCGAATGGTGATATGCTTGTAGCGTGCGGTGTAGTAGAGCTGGATTGAGTTGTCCCATAGACTGCTGGTGGTGTAGCCATTCTCTGGTTGCCAGAACCCACGTCCATGCCTGCCATTGTGTTCCGGGTCGAATAGGAGTGAGTCGAAGGAGGTGCGGAGGCGCCGAGAAAAGGAATTTGTGCGTTTGAGGATTCTGGGCCAGAAAGAAGATTGGAAAGTTCCATTCCCCTGCAGGCAGAATATTCCTCGGACGATTGCAATCACTTGTTGTGAAATGATGGTTGTGGGTTGAGGTGGAAAGGTTGTGTGCTGGCGGATGGGGCCGGCTGTCGCAAAAGTAGCAGGACGAAGCTGGACAGAACGAATGTGGTCGGAAAACTTGAACTGGAGATCAAGAGTCATCAGTATGAGCGAGAATATGCTTGGGGATGATATTGGAAAGATATTTGATGGACGGTTGGAAGAAATGATGGGATTGTGGACTGCGCGGCACTCCCTGGCGCTTCGGGGCTGACCAAGGAGGAGAGCAGCAGACCAGCAAGACAGTAAGGTCTCATGGGATGTAAAACAGTGCGATTCCTTGATCGCATATAATGTAATAGTGAAATCAACTTACAGCTGGTCGAAATGGATGCCGTTAGGGGTCTATCATGCGGACATTGGGATTCGGTCGTTGTTCAATCGATCGAGAACCTGCGACAGACAGGCAGCATTAGCAGGCGGACCATTTGGAAATCCATGTATCTGATGGGTGAAGGTGATCTGCGAGAAGATAATCGAAGGTTTGAAAGACTTACTAGTTAGTTGTTGGCGTTCGTTCTGCGTTCCTCAAGCCTTGGGACGGTTGTGAGGAAGAGATGGAGGTCTGGCTGGCTGCGAAGCGGAGAAGTAGGATGGCCCACGCTTCACACAAGGTTATGCTATGCACACACTAACAATACACATCATAACTCTCCCAACTACATATTTTCCAAGAATGTGATTTCAATTGTCTTAAATTTCATCTAAATATACATCTCTTCCCCGGAAACATCAAATTTGCTTCAAATCTGGACCTCAGTGCCTGTGTATCATCCTGTGCCTCGAATCGCATCCTCATCCCACCATACATGCTGAAAACATATATCGAGCAGAAGCCAGAAGGTAACAGAGTACAGAGCAGTCCAGATCCGATGTCCATACCAGTTTCTGTATCTTCTTCAAATCACGGATTGAGACATTTGTTATGAAAAAGCCTCGTTGGTCGAATGTTCCCGTGGATCCCGTCTTCGGAGGAGTTCTCGCTATGTTAGAAACGAGCACCAGATATCAGACCAGCTGCATGTGTTTATGTGACCGTAAGAGGAGAAGATGTGATCAGGTTCCCCGAGCGCATGCGACTTCGTCTGGCCTACTTAGAGTACTTACTCTGGAGTATAGCACGAACAACCTGTGCCTGTGCTCCAATGTGGAAGGATGCAAATACGCTGGTCGAGACAACTCAGGAAAGCAGTGGCCAAGTGCTTGATTAAAGGCGATCCGCAACCAATGATCGCATACGCCAACGTCTGAGGCAGGGGTGTGGTGAGAAGGACCATCGGTGTAACGAGGAACGCTCAAATGCAATCGCTGGAATGTCTGGAAGCGATCCGAAGCTTTTGAGTGCAGCCAGTCAAGTTAATCAGGTCAATCCATGATTCCTGGCCGTATTCCAGGTCAGACCCGCTGGCCATAAAGGTACCGTATGGTATTGGAAGATACGACCCAATCAAGCGCCGAGGCTGGCCTGGCCTGTTGTTGAGGGTATCGGTGAGTTGCAGCTGCAATTATCAAGTGCGCCTTCAGGGTGTTGGTGAGTATGCGCTGGCTAGGCCGGAGGTTTCAAGTAATCGTTATGCCTGCTTGCTTGGATCTTGTAGGCTGTAGGGCCTACGGCTGGCAAAGTCCACCCGCATTGCAAGAATTGGCGGTGCCGGGACAGGTAAATCGATCCAGCCATGATTGAAGAGAGGGGTTGGCTCGATTTTGTGGTAGTTTCTGTTTTGCTGCTCATGACTGGTGGATCTGCGATGCAGCTATTAGTCGGCATGAGGGCTTTGTCGAAGTGTGACGGCCAAGGATGCAGAGGCGAGCAGAGAGAACGATTGATTATGAGTGGATGCTTGCGATCGTAAGACTTGGAGCTCAGGAAATCGGCTACTCTCGATATCGAGCTCATTTTCCGGTACGGTCCCTGTGTACCTTGTGACATGTACCGCGATCGATTGTTGTGGTTGCTCTGCAGGGTTGTGGTTTGGGTTTTAGATAGTGGTGGTCCTGGTGGTCACATCTCCTCTGCTCGCCCGGCCAAACTCTTGACTTGATGACGACGACCCAATGGGCTATTACAGCATCCACAACTTCGGACAGGTCGCTGGCCGGCGAACCTGGGACCTCGATTATTTTCACGCAGGTCCGTAAACAAAGAAGGCTGGTCACACCCATTCCCATTTCTAAATTCTCACAAGCAGCTGATGCTGATGTGCTGATAGGAGGACATGTGGTCTGCACCATAAGCGCAAGAGGACGGTTGGAGATCCCTCACCATCTGGCAAATCAGCACTTGATTAACGACCATCCAGGTACGCAGCCCAGCTTTATTGCGACCACCAATGGCTACATTACTTGACTTCCTATCTTTGGGGAACTAAATACAGAGTTTGGGGGGTGTGGGATGGGACGGAAAAGAAGGGAAGGCGAATAGATAGAGATGCTCAAGCCCCCCCATTCCATCGTTCGTGGCACTGCTGGGTTCGGCTTTGGCTGATAGCTGCTATCCTGACAAGCCGTGTTCCGAGCGGCTAAGTCTTCTAGTCAATCGAACACGAATTTGAGGTCACCAAATACTGCAGAATTGAATCAAAACAAGCAGAACATTGAATATTGGTGCAAGTATAAATGATCCTGGATGATTGAGGATGGGAAAGTGAAGAAACTTGAAGGTCGAAGTGGGTCAGGTGACAGGGCGTCAAATCGCAACGCGAAGGCGTGTCCATGCCGAAATGCAGTAACATTGGCTGCACCAGCACACAACGCTTTGAAATCAATGGAATCTGCACGGGATATACTGAGATTATGTTTCAAAAGTAAATACAAGTAGTTGCATGTTTTCAAAATTATGTTTGCATATTCTATCGCAAATTATGAAAAAGTGTATTGTTTTTGTTGATGACCAGAAGACGCGAAGCGAGAAGAGCTTGGACCATTCGGGTGACATAAGCAGGCGCGATCCGCATTCTACCCCCGGTCCGTTTGTTGTTGTTGTCAGGGCAGCCGCGAATGGAAATGGCCCATGCCTTTTCAATATCTTGCGCTCTGCTCCACTCAACATTCATCTCCATCCTCCATCAACACAACACAACAACATCTTCTCCTCCTCCTCTTTTCTCCGCCTCACTTCCTCTTCACCATCTCCTCCACCTCATTTCATCACCACTTCTCATGGGAGACTTGTGATACACCTGCATCGTACTATCAGTAGTACCGCGCAGCTCTGCAAACACGAGTCTATTCGACGTACCTATTCTGGCATCCTCGACCCCTATGATTTTTGGGACGCGATATTTGCCTCACACCCATCGAGCATCTTTGCAACAACATTGCCCTACAGTCCTACTAGCTTTTGGCCATTGGCTATTCTAATTCACTTTGCATAGCTACGCCATGAACGCGCAAGTAAGTTTTATCGATCTTGTTATTGTTCGCTCACCTCTTGGCACAAGTCACCTCAAGAAATCGCGCTTGATCTCCACCACATTCTTCGCCCATCACCTCGACAACTTCCCTAATAATCTGAATATCTCCTGTGCAGGCACAAAACTAACATATAATCTTCCAGCCGCAGCGTCCTGGCCAGAAGGGTCGAGTTCAAGCCGACGAGAATACAGCTCCGATCCAATCAAAACAAACCCTCCACCAGCGACACAAGTCCACAGGAGCACTCAACAACATGCACCTACCCGGGGGAAATAAGGGTGAGCCCAAAAGAAAAGCTTTTGGCGATGTAAGCAACACGGTCAGAGCTCCCGCTGCTCACGATGACTCCGCGATTCCAGCCAAGCCGATCCATGAGATCGTCAAGCCCATTATTCCTCTCGACACAAAACCCACTCTCCTTCGTCCCGCACAGCGCCTTTTGAATACTGCTGCGTCCAAGATCACCTTGAATAACACAAGCTCTGTCGACCCCATCACCGCCTCCCTTACATCGAAGGTCCCTCTCGCAGACACCCGACAACTCCCTGCTCCTCCAAAGCGCACCCTTTCAAAGAAGGCCACTACAATTTACAAGGATGAGGATGCGGAGAATGCGGTACCCCAGCTCAACGCGAAGCCAGTTGGTAGACAAGATGTCTCAATTGTTGCGCCCGTCCACCAGTCCTTGGAAACTCGCAAGAGCTATGCTCAATTGCAACAAGGTCCACCAGCCGCCCGTACCACAGAGCCCAGCTACCCATCAGTATCTGACAACAACACCAGTGATGCAGTCTACCAGGATGCTGCAGAGAACCAGGTCGAAGGAGCCATCGAGCAATATGTTGCGTATGAGGAGGTCCACGCATCAGGAGTTATGCTCGACCAATACGCCAGTAGCTACAGAGATCAACGTAAGCTTCCTGCGCTTCCTGAGCCAGAGGAGTATTGGGAGGATGATGAAGAAGAGGTCTATGATGAGCAAGGATACACCACTGCGCACTCATTCCGAAGCCGTGGAGATACTACTGGCGGTGTCACTACTGTACTTGCTCCCAAGGTCACTCTGAACGTTCGCAGAGAGCTTGCAGCTGCCAAGCATGTCGTTGAGAGCGCCCGTACCATGGAGGAGATTGAGGATGAGGCCTGGGATACCAGCATGGTGGCCGAGTACGGTGACGAGATCTTCGCATACATGCGTGAGCTGGAGGTAAGACACCAAGCAGACTTCTCCCTTCCCCCATCCAGGTCAACGCGTTCCTGTTTGGCTAAGGCCGATTATGCGACCACCCCTTGGCCGCTAATGCAGCCTCTGTTTACATCAACCCCAGCAATGTTTATCTTCTTTGGATTAGATGCTGACCAGTCTTTCGCGTTAGAACAAGATGCTTCCCAATGCCAATTACATGGATACCCAAACTGAGATTCAGTGGTCCATGCGATCCGTTCTCATGGATTGGTTGATTCAGGTTCATCATCGCTTCTCCCTCCTCCCAGAGACTTTATTCCTCTGTGTCAACTACATCGACCGCTTCCTGTCCTGCAAGATTGTCTCTTTGGGCAAGCTCCAGTTGGTTGGCGCCACCGCTATATTCGTTGCTGCCAAGTACGAAGAGATCAATTGTCCTTCCGTAAACGAGGTCGTCTACATGGTGGATGGAGGTTACACCGTCGATGAGATTCTGAAGGCCGAACGCTTCATGCTTAGCATGTTGCAATTTGAGCTCGGATGGCCTGGACCGATGAGTTTCCTTCGACGCATTAGCAAGGCGGACGATTATGATTTGGAGACCCGAACCCTGGCGAAGTATTTCCTGGAGGTAACTGTCATGGATGAGCGCTTCGTCGGTAGCCCACCCAGCTATGTTGCTGCCGGTGCCCACTGCTTCGCCCGTACCATGTTGAAGAAGGGTGACTGGGTAAGCATTCTCCTTCATATCCTTAAGGCTCTACTGACACATCACAGTCTCCAGCTCATGTCTACTATTCAGGATACACCTGGACTCAGCTCAAGCCAATCGTCTCAATGATGATGGAATGCTGTGAGAATCCCCTCAAACACCACGCTGCCGTCTTCGAGAAATACTCGGACCGTCGGTACAAGCGCGCCTCCCAGTTCGTCCAGGCAGAGATGGCTAAGGGCTTCCGTCTTCCGGCCATGTACTCTCGTCCATCTCTACCTTCCCGCCAGGACTTCGATCGCGATCCTTTCTTCCAACGTTAGGAAATGCTCGTCTCTGAGATGAACATCATCCCCATTTGCCTTTCTCTGTATATTATTGGACCAGATATCGATTCTTCTCATCGACCATCGAATTGGCATCTGCTAGTCTACTGTATCTGGATCCCCAACGTACAGAGCAAAAGCGATTCGCATTCTCCGCGCCACTTTCTCAATTCCACATGGTCACTACTTGAAGCTCGCCTTTAAGATCCAATGCGACCATTTTGTCACCCAAAACATTCTGCTTTTCAAGCGTCACGATACCACGATGAGACGAGACCACGACTTTCCCTTCTTCTTCATCGCTCACCTGCTTGTGGGCTCGGGGTTGACGGTGGTAAAAATAGAGAGCACAGCGCTTGCTCGGTTAATGCATTGTGTTTATTCATTCCCTTTCGCGAGAAATACCGTGTAATTGCAGATACTTTCTTTGATCTCTGGATGTCCGGTGTTCCGGGATGTTTCCAAGGAGTGTATCGAAAGGTGTGCATACTAATTAGAGTAGAGGTTAATGATACTTCTATGAATATGTCTCGTTCCTTGGTCGTAATTATGATTATATATACGGTGGTGAGCGCTCTGAAGAATCAACAAAGAGCTTTCATGTTGCGTAGCTGGTGGTAGTGATACTTGTGACGTTGATCCCCAGTCCCCCGCTGAGCAAACCAACTGTGTGCCCAAGTTAGATCTATTCCTACGATGTTGCACTGGCGCCACCAAATTTCTGTGCCTGTGCGGATCGCACAACACGAAGTCATCAGATAACGTTCATCAGAATCGAAGGTATCAAATAAATCCTCGAAACAGCACTTGAACTTAACGTCTGAATGAGAGATCCCAAAATACTTCTCTGTACAAAAGCTTGTTTCATTGGCTCGCATAATCGTTCGGATGACATCCATTTCAGGGGCACCACGGAATCGGAACGGATCATTTTCTTGGCCGAGGTGTCCGGCATCAGCCAATCTTATCTAGCGATCATCCTACAGTAGGGTGCAAAAAGTAACTGCACCCCCCCCCCCCCCCCCCCACCCC